>BNJT01002173.1_pt1 | contig 2024573 bp, 2944 predicted proteins | sample 8540491 | NCBI WGS metagenome assembly BNJT01 (sample SAMD00202455, study PRJDB9452) | human saliva metagenome | host: Homo sapiens | reverse complement strand
TTTAAACGTCTAAAATAGTATTTATTTTCCGATTTTATATCCCTTTTTTTCGCAAAAAGTATGACCCAAAGTATGACCCAAAAATAACCTACAACTATACCGGTATGCAAATTATCATCAAGTCTGTAAATCCCTCAGAATAAAAAAAGAAGTCTTGCAAGGACAACAAAAATCCTGCAAGACTTCTTTTTCTATTCTACTAATTCATATTTTTTTAAATCCAGCTCTTTAGTATCCCATTCTTTTTTTATATACTCCGTCTTTATCTATCCAGTAATACATATCTTCATCTTTATCTTTTATATAGCAGTATCTTGCCATTATTCCATTTTTAGATAAATAATAGTCTTTACCATCATCTTTTATCCATTGGCTAGAAAGCATTGCTCCATCATCTTTGTTTAAATAATACCAGTTGTCTCCATCCTTAAACCAACCCTTTATCATATTACCTGCATTATCAAAAACATACCATCTACCACCAATCTCAAGCCACTGCCCTTTTATAAGCAAACCATTTAGTCTATATCTCCAAAAATCACCCTCTTTACTCCAACCTGTAGCTTTATTTTCAAGGTGTTTTTTACAAGCCATATAAGCACACCACGATACAAATTGCTGACACCAATACAGACCGTTTCCTCCATACCAAGCACCGTACTTTGTAAAGTTCTTATCTCCTGCATTTGCTTTTTTATCTTCCAAGTTAGTATTACTTGCTTTTTCTGTATATCCCACTTCGCTTTTTAGCACTTCTACAAACTCAGACACAGTACAAGTATCATCAGAAAATAAAGGGTAACCAAAGCCATTTAATCTATTTGTTCCACCTACTTCTGCAAGTGTAAAGCTATACTCTTTTATAGCCACACAGCCACCGTTTCTATTAAAGCTAGAGCCACTAGAAGTGTTTCCCTCTACTGTTTTTATAAAGTATCTATCATTCTTCTTAGACACTTCTATAACTGCCCCAACGTGGCACACACGCCCCATTGTAGGACTGTAAAAGTATATAACACTTCCAAGCTTTGGCTCTTTGCCATAACACCCCATTTTTACAAAGTAGTCTTTTCCTGTAGGTGTGTATTGTGAATAGTTTCCACATAAAAGCTTTTTCCCTTTTATATATGCGTTATCCATAGCTTAGTTCTCCTCTTTCTTATTTCCGCCGTCTGCTAGTCCTTCTCCTATGACATAGCCTATTACAGTAGCACCTGCCATAATCAAGGCACTTATCTGCGTTGCACTGTTCTGACCGCCACCTAAGGCTATAACAAGCATTGACACAAAGCTTGCTATGGATAGCCACATTTTTCTACTTGTTAATTTTCTAGACCAATCTATTTTGTTTTCTCTTTTTTCCATCTTACTTTCTCTCCCTTGCTTCTAGTTTTTTGTCTACATTAGACCTACAGTCTTTACAATCTTTTTTTCATAGATTTTCATTTGTTCTTGTAAAAGCTTCCATATCCTTTTTTATATGTATACTTTCGCTTTCAAGATTGCTAAGCCTATGCTCCATAAGTTCAAGGCTTTTTTTTAGCTCCTTACGTTCTGCTTTTATCTCGCTTAAATCTTCGTAGATGCTGTTTATCTTGCTTTCTATTCTAGCTATTGCTATAACAACTTCTTTCTCATCATTTCTTGAATTTCTCAAGAAACTTGAGAAACCTAAAAAACAGACCACTCAGGCAAGATATAATAGATATGAGAATTGTTAGTTCTATTTTCATGATTTTTGCTCCTCTTTCTTTTTTGCAATAAAAAAGCACCCTTTTTAAGAGTGCTTTTTAGGAAATTAAATTTTATATCTATAAGGATGGGCGGTGTATCCATCATCTCAGGTACTTGTAAATATTACAAGTGTGTAGAGCACCTTTTCTACCTCTTATAAATTAAAGTTACATAACTCATCAAGGCTAACATTTAAAGCTTTTTGCAAGCTTTTTTTGCCGTACTTACTTTTGTTTCTCCTGTTTTTTCTATATCTTGTATAGTTCTTCTAGGTACTCCTGAAAGTTCTACTAGTTTAGGCACAGATAAGCCTTGATTTAATCTTATTTCTCTTAGTTTCATTTTCTTCTTACCTTTATAACATATACTAAGTATGTTGCTATCATAAAAAAATATATGCTATCCATTTTATATAGTCAAAAAAATACTAGGAGAAGTAAATTCACCATCTAGACCTTCTTTTTATTAATAAAATGCTTACTAATAAAAACTAAATATTTTTAAATATTTATTATTCATATTTTATAATGAATAGTGTATAATGATAGAAAGACTAGGGGCTTACCCCCTTTTTCTTTCTTTTTGACCTTTTAGTTCGTTTTTTTCTTTGGGTAATTTTTTTATGACTGCTATACCGCTAACAATAAAGAAGAACGCTTCTGAAAGGTCTTTTATTATTTCACTTATCTCGCTATTCATTGTAACCTCCTTTCTACTTTTTATATTATAGCACATTTTAACGTGCTTGTAAAGTATTTTTGGAGATTATTTTTATATTACAAGAGATTAACTTAATATTTTCATTATTTGGTTTTTATACTTTCTATATTACTAGCTTGCTTTTAGTTTTATTTTTTTCTTTTGCATCGCTATCCGTTGCCAAATCTTCTCTGCCCTTTTCTTTCAGTTTTTCTAGCTACTCCGTCTCTAAGTTTAGATACTACTTTTACTAAACTTATACACTCCGTCTATAATTAGGTTTTGCGATTACTTCAAATAAATGTTCCATGTTCTCTCTTCCTTTCTTTTTATGATTGAACAGAGTTCATTGCAAGCTCTGTCAAAGCTAAGTCTGTTGATTGTTGTTTATGTGTTAAATCATTAAGCTTATCTTCAAGCTCTTTTAACTTGGTTTGTTCAGGGTTCTCATAAAATTCTACCCTTGGCTCTTTGCCTTCTTCTATAACCACCTTGCTTACCAGCAAATTCTGTGGATTATCTACTTCTATAACAGCCGGAGTTATTTCGCCGCCTATATATGCTGTTGTGTAGATATAACCTGTTTTTTTGTCATATATTATTTTCATATTTTTTTTCCCCTTTCTTAGTTTATAAAATACTTATCCTATTTACTTTCATATGTATATTAGATTCGTTTGGCGGATTTCCTCTATATATAGAATATGACATTCTGACATATAAGAATGCGTGTTCATTGATATTTCTAACATCTAAGACTATATTTTTTTAGTATCTAGGTTTATATTATTATAATAGCTGCCTACCTCGCGATAAGTTAGAATATGATAAGCAGTTGATTCATAATACATTTGTCGTGCTTTTGAATAGGCACTAGACGTTCTCATGTTTGTAGACATAAGCCCTACTTCTATAATAGGATCAGTATACACTCCACTTACATTTAACATCTGTGCTTCTATATGTATTTCGTTTATATAGCTTATATTTATTGAGTTTTTAAATATATAAATATAGCGCTGTTCGCTCGAAACATCCCATACTTCCGAATATCGTATATTTTTATTTAGTTCTAAGGGACTATTTGACAAAGCAGGGGGAATACGCATATTAACATATCTCTTAGCATAACTATCATAATAAGCGATATTAAAATTAGACGGAGTGATACTTGCTAAGCCACCCTTTAGTACACCATAAAAGGTGGCATCACGAAAAACCACTCCACCTGCTAATATATCAGGTAGAGTTCCCTGAACACCAAATAACGAGTAGCCTTGCCTTAACAGTTCGGGTCTTATACCTAGGTTTTGAATAAAAACATCTCTATGGATACCTATTTCAGGATAACCGCTCCAACAGTTGTTTATATAAGCTCCTCTTTCTATGTCGCAATAAAACCTTTGAGATGGCGGATCATAACCACCCCTAGTTCCATTCGTGTTATGACTAGTTCCACCTTTAACAGGAATACTTCCTTTTACTCTACCTATAGTCTTTCCTGTTATAATGTTTTCAGGCTTTAAATCCGGTTCTGCCACTCCAACATAGTTATATCCACCTTCAGATACAGGTGGTATATAGTAATTATCATCAGTCCTTATTACGTACATTAAACCTCTATCATCACTCCAAGCAAAGCCCTCATTCATTGTTTTTACGTGATTTTTGTTTGTTTTAGATACACGAATAACTCCCCTTACACCTGCTACAGTATAAGTTTCCAAAATCTTACTTGCATCTATATCCAGTGTTTGACTAAGCAAAGAATAAGGTACTTTTATATACGGCATAGCATCGTTGCTATTTCCGTTTTCGTAATAACCGGCACTAAAGCTAACAGAAATGCCGTCCGAATTTTTGCCTATTTTTAAAGCATTTTCTCCACCCGTTCCACGTCTTTCTATAGCTCCCTCTACTACTTCGCCATCACTATCTATAGTGGTCTTGCCTTTTAGCACATCACTTGCCCTAGCAGTAATCTCATCAGGGTCTAATCCGCCACCACTACTTCCTTGTATAATTATCTTGCCCATTATTTCCCCCTTAGTCCTATACTTAAATCCACCTTAGGCTTTTTATAAGCACAAAACCTAACCAAGCCGTCAAGAGTTTCTCCCCTATATATAAAAGCATAGTTTTTATTATATTCTTTTACTTCCCTAGCTGTTACAATGTTGTCTAAAGTGGCGAACATAATAGGGTTATCACTTGCTTTTTATCTCACTCGCACTTATTTCTGCTACAAAAAAATTCATTACTACTATTCCAAGCACTAGCCGGTACTCTTAGTATGATTTCTCTTTTTAGCTCATTTATGCTAACTTCATTTGCCTTTAACTGCCTATCTATTGTGTCTACATTTGCGTTAAATACTCCTATATCATAATATTCTTCTTCAACAGGCTTTTATAAGACCATAGTTATTTGTTGTATTAGCCATTTTTTTAACACCTCATTTCTAAGACTGGTATGTTTAATCTGTTTTAATTCTTTAAAAAGTAAATCTCTTTAAATCCTTGTGTGCATTATAAAGAAAAAAATAAACTCATAGCTTAAATGTGCAGGTTTTAACTCTTCTATAGCGTTTCTTACACTCTCAAGCCTTTTTAGGTCTACCTATTATATTTGTGAACTTAACCTTAAAAATGATAAAGCTCATTTTCTTCTATTATCTCCACATCTCCATTAGTAAAAACCTTTATAATAGCTTTTATTACATCTATAGTTGTCGTTTCATTACTAAGTAGCTTTGAACAAATTCTTTCTCTTCTTGAGTTTAAATCTATACTTATATCACTCTCTATATCCAGTATCTTCTCCCACCTACTAAGTCCGCTTGTTGCAAGAGTAGGAAAAAAATCTGAGAAAAACTCTTTAAGCAAAAAAACTCTCTTAGTTCATTTGCTCTTTTAGTAAAGATTTCTTGTAATTTAAGCATTGTTTCGTTTTCTTTGTAATAATCAGGAAGCATATCTATAAGTTGTAAATCCATATCTAAAACCTCAAATCTAACTTCCCAAGCTTAGCTACTTCCTTATCTCCTATAACTACGTTAGAAGAAGTTCCATTTACTAACAAATTTTCAAAATCTTCCACACCTTGCGTTTCAAGTAGTATAGAACTTATTTTTTTGCATAGCTAACTTTTTTTGAATTAAAAATAAGCCCCCTTAGGTAGGCTTTTAAATTCTTTTCTATATCTTCTTTTACTTTTGTACCGGCTACATTCCCGAGTAAACTTATGTTTGTACTTATATCTATATTTTTTTCAACAGGCATATATACATTAACACTCGCCCCTATAGGTCTTTTTAAATCTATGTGCTTTCTTACTCTATCTACAAGCCCACCGTCTTTTTTTCATCTGCATATATCATCACACCTACAGTACCTGCACCATTTTCAAGCGGAAATACCTTTGCTTCTTTAACTCCGTTTACCTCTAATGCCCAGTTTCTATAATGATAAATGTTTCCGGAAGTTGCAGGCTTTTGTATTCTTAAGAACAATCGTTTTCTTAAAGTCTCATCATCTTCTTCATCAAGTCCTACTTCTATTATATCTAAAAGGGTTGCACTTACAGTTTTATCTTCACTTTCTATAGTTCCCTTGTATACATTGCCTACACTTCCGTATTCACTACACTCTGCCATATAGTCATACTCAGAACCGTTATTTAGCTTTTCTTTTACTTCATAGAAAATATCATCTATTCCTAGCCTAGTTCCTATTTCTAACTCCTTAGTCCCTCTTATAAGTCTTTTTAGACTTAGTTTCTTCTTTTCTTTCTATACCATAGCCTAGACATAATCTATCAAGAAATGAACCTTTAGCTGTATCTATAAAAGCTTCATCCCTTAATTCTCCTATAAGTTCTCTTTGCTCTGCAAGGTAATATGTGATTGGAGCAATAGCGTCATACATAATACTCCCCTCTCTTTTATCAACATCATCTCTTACATCCTTTAAAACTTCTTCTAGCAAATCTTCATAAGTCAAAATCTCCATTACACTGCCACCTCCTCTCTTATCTCCAAATCTCCATAAATACTGCTTACTAAAAAAGAGCATATACACTTATCAAAATCAAAATCAAATTTAAAATCAGAAACATCTATTATCCTATCATCTTCAACTAAACTCTCACTTATCATTCTTTTAAGCTCTGCTCTTACATATGCTCTTTCTTCTCCTATCAAACTTTCAAAATCTATCCCATAGCTATTATATATAAAGTACACACCCTTATGTGTTTTAAATAGCTTTTCTATAGCTTGCTTTAATGCTTCAAGTTCGTCAGTAAAGCCTTGTATCTTGTTATTCGTTAGCTTATAAGTCTTAGCTTTATGGCTAACCCTTACAAGCTCTAAATCTGCACTTAACTTCATTATCTTATCCTTTTTTCTATCTTTTTAACATCTTCACTAAAAGCTATTTCCTTATCAATTATTTCAAGTATATAATACTCGCCACAACCTTGGTTTCTAAGTAATCTAAGCTTATCTCCAAGCTTTAAACTCTTTTTTAGTGTTCCGCTAAGTAAGTCAATCGGTAGCTTTAAATTGTTATTAATGAGCACAAAGTCACCCTTGTACTCCCCTATAACAAGCATAGTTAAGCCTAGACTAATCAAATAGTTTTCTATTATATTTTTTATTATGTCATACAGACCCATTCCACCTATTTTATCCATTTGTTATTACCTCTATACTCATTGTATGAATGGGCAGAAACTTATGTGTTACACTTTTTATTATAAGTCTTTTACCTAGCTTTATGTCTTCTATGTTTGCATATATACTGTTTCCTGCTCTTATACTAAAATCTCCAACACACTCAAGCTTTAAGCTTTCTTTTTCCTTGTTATAAAGCTTTAATAAATCCTCTGCTCTTTTACCGGCTATATCTTTTTTACTTATATCATTAGAAAATTCCAAATACTGTAAAATTCCAAATCTGTTTACCGCTTCCTTATCACTGCTTGTTACAAGCTCGTTTTTTCCTAGTCCTTCGTCCTTATATAAGATTTTTACTATATTATAGTAATCATCATCTATAGATTTTTCATAGCTATAAGCCGTTGCAAGACTTCCATTTCCTAATACTAGCGGAAGTTCTAAGTCTTTTGCATTTATCAAATCGACTTGTCCATAATTCTCTCTTAATACATAGTAGTCCTTTGCCCCACTTATAACTAAGGTATCTTTTATAGCATCACTTATTAAGTCAAGGTAGGTTTTATCATATCTGGCTATAGTTTTTAGCTTTAACTTAGTATCTGCTACAGAGCCTACTTTTAAGCTCATTTTTTTACAAGCATATTTTTACTATTTCACTAAGTGTAGGATTTTTCTAAAACTACTATATCCTTTGCTTTTTAAATATCTTAATTGGTCATAAGCTTTTTATAGTAACTTCTTCTTTTTCATCTACACTTACTTTAAAAAAATCATTCCAAAGAATATGCCGTCTTTTTCGTCCTTTCCACTTATTCTTATAACATCGCCATTATTCAGCACAAGACCGGCTTTTATATACTTTAGCTCTACAGTGCTTGCACCTTCATTCAAGCTTTCGGTAAAAGTTATCTGCGTACAAGTACCGGTCATATCTATTATTGTTTTATCATGTTCACATAATACTTTCATAATTACACCTTAAATCTAGGCTATTTAGAAAACCAAAGTCCTATACCTCTCTTACTTATTCTTTTTTTGCTCTTTGGATTCATAAGCCTTTCTATAGTAGCCTTTTCTACTGCATTCATCTTGGTTATAGGTTTTTTAAAGATATTTTTACTGGCTTTTTCATTTGCTTCCATTACGTGCCTTGAAATAATAGCGTTTACATTGTTTATCTCAGAGCCTTTGTATCTAACTTCTTTTTTCTTACCACTCCTAGATTTTTTACTTTTGCCACTACTCTTTGTTGTAACAGGTGTACCATTACCGGATATATCTGTGGTAGAGTTTGTAGCTTCATCCTTTAACTCTTCCACAGGCTCTTCTTTTTTTGTTTCTATTACCTTATAAAGCCTTGTAGCACCTTTATACTCTAAAAGCTCTATATCAACCTTTTTGTCGCCTTCTTCCCCTGCTTCTTCTTTTATAGTCAAGCCGGTAACCAATACTCTAAGACTTATGTCTTCCGTAATTTCATTACTTGCTATAAAAAATATAGGTTTTTTATCTCTTTGTGTCTTTTTTAGCATTTTCTCGTAATAATCTGCCTTATGTCTTATACCGCTATTCATATAAGAGTAAGTATAACTAGGTAACTCAAAGCTAAACTTTATCTTTGCTAAAGCCATACTTGAGGGCATAACAACTTCATTGCCCCCTAGTACAGTAAAAGTGCTTACATTTAGATTTCTGGATATCTCTATGCTTTCCGGATTAACCGGTAGCTTATACTTTTTACCTTCTGCCTTAAAATATATACTATAACTCATAACTATCCCTCTGTTGCTACTGCCAGTATGTCTCTAAGCTCATTGTTTATATGACTTAGTACACTATCTGTATCAGTTTCTTTATGTATATCTCCACTAAACTCTATATTTATATTCGGAGCTAAGGTATTTTGAGATACCCTTGCTACGTAATCACGCATAGCAAGACTTCTAAGCAGTTCAAGGTCTTCACTATTTTCTACTTTTACTGCTCCACCTTTTCCACTTCCTTTTACATTTGTAGGATTTCCTGAAGTTCCAAGACTTGGTAGTGTTGGATCGCCTACACCTGCATCTAAGTTTGGCACACCAATTCCTTTTAGACCTTTAAACATAGAACCCACTTTGTTTTCTATACCTTTTCCTATGTTGTATCCACTTTTATATGCTTCTCCAAGGCTTACTTGTTTCATACTGCCCATTACATCTTTGTAACCGCTATCTTTTTTTATTCTATCTATTTCTCCGGATATGCCTTTAGAAAAATTAGTTATACCGCTTGAAATGTTTACATGAACACCGGGTATCATATTTATTAGATTTTCAATACTTCTAACCATAGTAGCAACGGTATCTATAACATTTCTTGCAAGGTCTAAAAATAGTATCTTTACACTTGCAATAGGATTGTTAAAGCAATTAGCAAAGAAATTCACAAAAGCAGCTACTATATTCCATATAAAAACAAACTGATTATAAAAACCGCTTCCCAAAGCAAAAACTGCTCCAAGTATAATTCCTGTAGCACTTATAGTAGTTCCTGCCGTCTTGTTTATAACTGCTATAATTGTATAAAAAATAGCTATTAAAGCTATTATTCCTATAATTATCCAATTAATAGGACAAGCGGCAAGTGCTGCATTAAATCCGTCCTGTGCAGCTATAAGTGCTATTATCTGTACGTACTCAATGGCATCTGCTATAGCTTTTGTACCTAGTGCTATAGCATTAGATATAGTCTGCAAATAGGCAATACCTGAGGTAGCATTATATACTAACATCGCTCCTGCCACTCCTAGTAGAGCCGGTGTAAGTATATCTAAATTATCTATTAGAAAAGCTATACCATCTACAAAAAAGCCTAATATATTTGCTCCTACTAATAAAGCAACTCCTATGGCACTCATCACCTTTGTTATACTATCAGAACCCAGTATCTGCGTTATCTTTGCACTTATAGGCTCAAACACTTTTATGAAATTATTTTTAAATTCTGTCATTACATCATTAAAAGTCTTTGGCATAGTTTCAAATTTTTTGTTTATATCATCACTTGCACTAAACAGGGCATTTTTTACTATGTCGGCTGTTATTAACCCCTTTGATGATAACTCTTTAAGTTCTGCCTTTGGTTTTCCCATATATTTAGCTATGGCATCTGCAACCATAGGAGCATTTTCTGTCATACTTCTAAATTCATCTCCTTGTAGTCTACCACTTGTCATAGCTTGAGTTATTTGTAAAAATGCTCCGTCTTTACTAGCTTTATCCGCTCCTGATACTGTTAAAGATTTTTGTAAGGTTTCTGTGAACTTCAGAGCTTCTTCGTTATTCTTAAAACTATCCGGTGCTAACATCTTCATCTTAGCTGTGGCATTTGCCATTTCTATGTAGCTACTTCTTGAGCTTTTCGCACTAGCCATTATTTTAGCCTGCAAATCCTTTTGCTCGCTTAGATTAGAAGTAATCATTGAGAGCCTCGCATTAGCATTACTTATATCATCAGAAAGCTTTAAAGCTCCAAGTACTGCTCCTAGTGTTACTACTGTTCCTACAAGCTTTCCAAATCCACTTTCAAGACTGTTTACAGACTTTAACTTAGTGCCTAACTTATCAACTCCGCTAGAACTCTTATCTAAACTTTTTGCGAAATTTTCTGTATTTGCAGATATTTTTTTAAGCGTTGAACTGTATGAGTCCGTAAGTTTAAAAATTGCTTCAAGAACCATAAGCTTCTACCTCCTTTCCTATTTACCTTTTTTTGCTTTTTGCCATTTCTCTTTTTTCTTCTTCTATTCTAAGAGAAATACTAGCATATATAAAAGCTCTTTCCTTAGTGGATATAGGAGTGTTAGCTCCGCATATACCACTAAGGACCGCCGGTCTTATCTTTAGTTTTTGCAAGGCATAATGTGCAAAGCTAAACTCTGCATCACCTTGCTTTATTAGTTTTTTGCTTCTTCTATCTCATCATTTATATCTGTATCTATGCCTGAAATCTTTTGTACCTTTGCACTGAGGGTTGCAAACTCTCCAACTAACAACATCTTTTTAAGTAGCTTACTTGCTCCTATAACTCCATAAGCTCTTTGTAACTCGGAATCGTTTAAATCAGGAAATACCACAGAAGAACTTACAAGGTCGGCAACATAGCTAGCTTGTTCAAACTTCTCTTCTCCCTTTTTGTTTCTTTTTGTGTTTCTTTTTATTATTTCTTCGTTTTCATCTTGGTCTATAGCTCTTATAGTAAAAGGAACAACCTTTCCATCTTCTACAAATCTATCTGAAATGATTACCTCTTCGTTTTCTGCTTTTATCGGTTGTAAAAATGCTCTAAGTGAACTCATAATTTTTATCCTTTCTCTCGCTTCGCTCTTGCTTCATTTATTCTTAGGTATTAAAAAAGCACCTATTTCTAGATGCTTTCATTTAATCAATATCCAATTTTTCTTTAAGTAACTTTATGCCTAGGACTATTGCATTAACTCTCATAGTACCCTAGCTTATCAGCACATTTTTGTATATCTTCCAATTCTTCCTTTGACATACGAAAACCTACTTTTTCAGTTCTATTATTTAGATTAGGTCTCCCCATTTTTCTTTTCTGCTATTTAAAAACACCTCTTAACTCTTGCCTTTTTTTGTACCCAATATGATACTATCTTTTTGGGTACAGACGGTAGCAAGTACCGTCTGTTTGGAAGTTTTGCCTTACTTATTTTTTTTAAGTAGGGCTTTTTATTTTTTTCTTTAGCCTCTCCTAAGTCTTTACACTCGTTTAAGATTTCAAGAATTTTCCTTGTTTGATTTTTCTTCAGCTATTTCTTTTAAGTAATTCACCTACATTCATCTCTTCGTCCATATCTTCTCCTTTCCGACTACTTGCCTGTCTTACTCGTTAAGTTTTTCTTTAACTGTAAATATATTATAATATAAGGTCGACCATAAGTTAAGAGGTATTTTTTATTTTTAAATATTTTTATCTCATATTTTCAGGAATTTTATAGCTTTCAAGTTCTTCTACATCATCGAATGTAAAATCTATGTCTACTGTATTTAACTCTTCGCTATTATCATCTAACATAGCTACAGGTGTTTTTTTATGAATATGCAATTTCTAAGTAATACCGCTCTTCTTCCTATAGTAGAAGAAGCATCATCATTGATTATATTTATACTTATAGGTAACACTCTTCCGGTGTTTATATACTCTCTATACAAAGCAAGTGTAGACGGACTTACATTATATATACTAATACTACCCTTGCCCTCTGCTCCTACCACCTTGTGTTGTTTCATTCTTTGACCTAAGAGCTTTTTAGCTATTACTGTAAATTCTATAGTAGCTTCTATTTTGGATAACTCAAAAAAGTACCTATTTTGTCCATCTACAGTTATATATGCTTGTCCCTCATTTCCTGTTATAAGGTCGCTCATTTTTGTTGAATTGCTCATTTTTTCCCCTTTCTATTATCCTAAATTTACGTTTATATATATCTTTTCCACACTGTCTAAAGGTTTTATCTTCAAATCAATGATAACACTGTCTTTACTCTTACCGTCTTTTTATTTCTATATCCTTAGCTTCAAAACTTTCTATAGCGTTAAGGTTTTCTAGGGTTTTAAAATATTCTATTAAAGTTGATTTTAGTATATTTCTACCGTCTGAATTATTATTTAATTTGCCGACATAATTAGCTTCAAATACCCTTGCTATATCATTTGCTATACTATCTAAAGTTCTAACTACTCTGTTTTTTGAAAATATAGCACCCTTTTCTTTTGTAAAGCTAGTAAGTGAGTTTATATCATAAACTATACTTACATTTTTCAGAATTATCCACTTTAAAAAAACTAATTTTTCCACCTCTTATAGCTTCTTCTATCCCTGTCTTTGTAAGCCTTGGCACTACATCTTTAGCAAATTCTAAAATAGTCCCTGTATTTGATTTTGTTATACTTGCACCTGCACTAAGACCTGCTATAAAAGTAGCCACTTCTGTAGCATTTAAAGTAGTATCATCGTTTAATATAAGTGATTGCGTTATATTTATAATGGCTTCGTGATTAGCACTGTAGTTTGCCATTACTCCGCCAATTTTCAAACCCTCGTTATCTCTCATATCTATTATGAAATTTTTTATAGCTTCCTTTATGTCATCTTTTCCCTCATCATAAGGATACACTAGGGTATCAAACTTTAAAGTCTTTGCTATATCAAGACTTGCTTTCACATCTGTAAGCCTATGACCTGTCTTTAACTTTAAAACTAATACCTTACTAGCATTTTTTAATGCTAAATCACTAAGCTTTTTATCTGTTAGCGTAGCGTTAGTATCAAATGTATCCTCGTCTTTAGTTCTAACATACACGTTGTTATCAGTACCAACACTTAACTCTTGCAAAATCAAAACCCTACCTCGTTCATTGTTTACAATCGACAAAGTTTCATTTGTTTTTATGTTTATATACGCTCCCGGTAAAGTTTTATTATCGTTTTGCCATATTCCTGCCATATAGTCTCCTTTCATTACAAATCTATTTGTTATTTTTTATTTTTTATCAATGCTATCTACTGCTTCTATTCTCTCTATTTTATTCACTTCATCTTCCTTATATTCTCTATAACTTATATTAAAAAGTAAAATGTGCTATATCATCTACTATAGTGGAACTTCTATCACTTATTTTAAAAATTATCCAAGCTAAAAATCGTGATACAAACTCTCCACAAGTTCCAGGCACTCTCTTTTTAATTCTTCTTTACTCTTAGGGAAATATAATACATCTAAGCTTAGGCTTGTCTTTTGCCTTTTGTTTATTCCTGTACTATATTTACTTTCATAAATATGTATTAAAAAAAGAGGCGTCTTAACCCCTTGTGGTATATCCTCTATATAGACATCTATATCCTTTACTTTCTTTAAATTTCTAGCTACATCTTGATATATACTATAAATCATACTTAGCCATTACTTCCCCTTTTTTTAAATTCTCAATCTCATTTTTTTAGTATAGTGTTCATTTTACTTTTTACTACATCTACAGTTCGTTCAAGTAAATGGTCTCCTTTCTTACTATGAACATATCCTATAGTATTTCCTGCTTTTATCTACTATTCTATGACCATAGTTTACAAAAGAAGCATATTCAGTATTATTAGAAATACCTTTTTGCATATTTTTCCCATTTTTTAATGTAGGAGTAGACTTCAATTATTCCTAAAATATCCACTTATAACAGGCGAACCTTTTTTTGCAAATCGTATACCGCTATTAACGGCACTGTTAAGTGTCTTTTTTCTTACTTCATCAAAGTTCGGACTTAACTTTTTTATTTCTTTTAATAAATTAGAAATGCTCTCTGAATTTGAACTTACATTAGACATTTTCACTCCTTTTTACTTTGCACTCTACTTGATAAGTATAAAACATAATCTCGCCTATATTCAAACACACTTTAGTATTAAAGCTATCTGAGTATACCTCTATGTAATCGCCCTCTTTTATATCTGTATTTACATCAAAAAATATAGTGTTGGCAGTTTCTATCTTTGCTACTTCACTGCTTGCTAAAGCTCCACTGTTGCGACTATATCTGCAAGGGACTTTACTATATAAAGGCTTTTTTGTCTTTTTACTTATAGCACCGTCTTTTATATCCTCATACCTATAAATATCGGCTCTGTATGTATAAAAAAATAGCAAATGGATTTACACTTTTTCTATCTATACTCATTTCTTCTTATCTTCCTAAACTTATTTAATAAAGCTTTATCAAAATCACTAAGTCCATATATATCTGTAGTTTTTGTTATAGTATCACTAGAATAAGCAACACTACTGTCTCCCTCTTTAATAGAACTTATATCCTTAGTAAACATATCTTTTCCGTCTTTTTCATAGGCTATAATGTTGCCTACTTTCTTTCTAATAAAAGGCTCTAATCTTCTATTTATCTTGCTACCTAAATTGCAATACTCTACCACTAAAAAGATAATATCAGAGATAATTAAATCTCTGATATTATCGTCTAATTTTAGGTTGGATTTAACTAAGTGTAGCATTTCATCTCTAGACATTAGTTCCATATCTTACCCTAACTTATGCTTAAAAGCTACCATTCTGAGTTGCTTTGGCTCATATACAGGCTTCCAGTTTTCTGCCTTTTTAAGCTCTGCTCTTGATGGTCCTTCCGTTTTTGCAACATCGGAGTTAGTAAAAGCTATACCTCTAGGGTGAAGTATAGAAGTTCTTCTGTTAATTAAGAAGTCAACACCTGAACCTTTCTTTTTGTCTCTATCTATTTCTGTTGCCACAAAGCCTACAGGAGTACCGTTTCCATAAGCTATTGCACCATTACCGAATAAATAAGATGTATACACCCCACCTGTTTCAACCGGTAAACCATCATCAACAATAACTCTTTTTCCTTGATATAAGCCAAAAGCAACATCACTTGAAGGTTGCACCGTCTGTATAAGGTTTTGCTTTCTAAGATGGCTTTCTGTAGCTGAGTGCATAGCAACAGCTGTTAATTGGCTCTTTGCATCTCCTAGTAATTGGCACGCATCAATAAAGCTCTCCCCTGTGAAGTTTGCTTTAGTACCGGCATTTTTAGATATATCAAGAATGTTTGAAGATAACCTTGTCTCGTTTCCTGTTGTTGTTCCAAATGTTCCAAGAAGTATAGCTATAAGTTCCTTTTGCATATCTCTTGCCCAAAATTCAGCTACTAAACTTGCTATCGCTTCCATAGGGTCTTTACCTGCAAGTGCGGCACTAAGGTCTGTAGCTGTCCACATCTTGGCTCTTCTTAGGATAGCAGCTACATCTTTTCCTGATGTAATTTTGTTCTGCTCTAAATCAGTGTCCTCTATTATCTGCTCACTTTCTCCTGTTAAATCTTGGAAAAACGGCATATTTACAAGCGGAGAAGCTTGAGAAGCTAACCTGTCAAATTCTTCATTATGCTCCACTATTCCGCTGTTAAAAAGTGCCGAAAGTTCCATTGTTTTATTTATAACGTACTTATCAAACAAACTTGGTACTATTACATCTGTTAACTTTGTTCCTGCCATAATTTTACCTCTTTCTTTTTATAATTTATATTTCAACACCTACCGCACTCGCAAGCTCTCTTGCTCTTGCAGGGTCTTGTTTTAATATCCTACCTTGCTCAGTAAGATTGAATGTTTCCTTTGCAAATGGATTTACCACCACGCTTCCGTTACCACCATTTGGCTTATAAGTATAAGAACTGTCACCAAATAGATATGGGTAAGTTTCCTTACAAGTATCTAAAAACTTATCTATATCTTTTATCTTGTTATCATCTGAAAATTCAAACTTATCTATACCACCTTGCTTATATATAAGATACTCAGGGTCTTTTATCCCCTTTTTAATGAGTTCTTCTTTTAATATATAAGTCTTTTCTTTTTCTTTGGCTTGTGTATCAAGCTTTTCAACTTTTGCCTTGTATTCCTCAATTTGTGCTTTCAACTTCTCGCCATCACTTCCGCTTGCCTTTAGTTCTTCGATAGTAGTATTTGCAAGCTCTAGTGCTTTATTTTTTTCATTAAAAACGCTTTTAGGAACTGCATGCTTTGGGAACTCTTTGCTTATTTTTGTAATCAAATCATCACTTACTGCCTCCTCTCCTAAACTCTTTTTAAAAATATCTTTTAACCAGTCCATAGTTACTCCTTATCTAAACGTTTATTCACTGTTTTATGTGTATCTATCTGCTTTTTTTATTCTCTTAGCTGAGTAATTATATAAAAGGAACTGTATCCTTTACATCTTTTTAAGTATTCTTTTACTTTATTAAATATATTATTTTTCTTCTAAATACTCTATACCTTTTGGAGTGATACTTGCATTAGATGTAATCTTTATTCCGTATTCGTAAAAAAATGCTTTAATACTATAACACCCCTTATATATCCGTCCTTTATCAGATTATCAAATATATAAAAATAAATATTTCTCATTTATGTACATAAATAAAGGACTATCTATACTTAGATACTCCCTATCAATTTCTTTTACCATTTTTTTAAGCTTTAGTATACATATAATCTAGTATCTTATATACCAGATAAAAAAATAATCATTTTTTTTGCCATATTTACCCCTTTTTTTAGTTATTATTTCTACTTTTTAGGAACTAATAACACTTTTACACCTAGGTTTTGGCTCTGCTCTTGCTCTGTGCTTTGTGTACTTCTTCTCAATTTTTCTCTTCTCTAATCTTTCTATACTCTCTATAGCTTTACCTGCTGTTATATCTTTATATCCCTCTGAGTTTAGGTATTTCATTTGCTTTACTTCCTTTCTTTTAGGTAACAAAAAAGCACCTAGTAAACTAAGTGCATACATCTATAATTCCTTTAGCTATATCTGAGCCTTTCTTCATTAAACTATTTTTCTTCTAAATATTCTAAGCCTTCCAATGTTATTCTAGCATTCTTTGTTATCTTTACTCCTAATAGATTAGGCTTGTAGATAATACCTAGCAAATATCCGTCATCTACTAGCATTCTAAGTATTCCATCTAATCTTTCTTTGCTAATGCCTAGGTCTGTTGCATTTATACTAGATACATCAAACTCTTTCATAATCTAAGGCTCTTTCAAATAGCCTTAGTATCTTGTATATGATTTTTAAAATTGTTCATATCTTCCTTTCTACAATAAAAAAAGCACCTAAAGGTGCTTTTAATTTACTACTTATATTTTAAAAACAACTTAGCACTGGTACGCATTGTAAAGAGGCGAAGCTAAGTCTCAATTTACACTTTTTTTATAAATAGCTTTTAGAAATACTCTAACCTACCTGCTTTTTACTTCATCAACTATAAAATAAAACTCTTCATCTGTAAGTACTCTCCAAGGTGCATCACTAGTATCATCATTTTCGGTATAGAGTGTTTTTTTATCATATTCTTTCATTTCTTCTATAAAAATCAAAAACCTATTCGTCTTGTAATATCATCGTATGTCATTTTAACCTCCTAGTTTATTGATAATATCTATTATAGAAACAAGCAATCTTCTATTAGTTCTTTATTATTCAACTTATCTATCCATTCTTTAGGGTATACTATCATATCCATATATAAGACCAGCTAATCCACCTGTTACTGCAGCTGTGGTATCCGTATCATCTCCCAAATTAACTGCTTTTAATACCGCTTCTTTATAGTTATTTGTTTTTTTAATATACACCAAAGGCTTGCTTCCAATGTATGAACAACATAACCAGTTGAATATATTTCATCTTCTAAAAATATTACTCAAGCTTTTTTTAATCTTTTTAAACTTACTACTAACCCCTATATTTTTTTAATATATGCTCTAGTTTTTTTTATCTTTCAGTAACTCTTTAGCTATATGTATATATATTCTACAAGCTTCTTTTGATATGTTATGTGCATGTGTAATTGCTGATACTTTATCTATATCTTCGGCTTTAACTTCACAAAACGCTAAAGGTAATATTCTCATTAAAGCTCCATTTCCATTTGCGTATATATCATCTATGCCATAACCTAACTCCAATGCTTCACAAGTAGTATTACCATAGTCAAATACTACTCCGGTAGAAGTATACTTACCATTACTTATCCAATCTCTAAATCTATCTAGTATATCTTCAATATCTATTTTTAGGTTGTTATCTTTCAAAGAATCGCATAAAGCTAAAGTCATACTTGTATCATCTGACCAAGTTCCTATTGGTTGATTATGTGTTCCATATCCTATCATATCTGTAGTATTAAAACTTCCACGCTTTTTAAATTCATATGGAACTCCTAAAGCATCACCTATAGCTAAACCATATATAGCCGATTTCAACTTATCTTTCATATTTATACCTTGTAATATCTATAAACCAAACTTCAAAATATACTCTAGCCTTGTTATCCCATAATCTGGACACTCACTCATTATATTAGATAAATCAAAAAAATTCTTTTTTTATCTCATATAGCCATCTTTGATTTTTCTATACCTAAAATTTGACTAGGTAACTGACTTTCAAAAATATATTCTTCTTTCTCTTAATTCACTTTTTAGTATAACTTTTACTTTTTTTAACTTACCACTTTTATAATCTTTCATCTTAGTCTTTAATAATATCATTTCTTCATTACTGTTCATAAAATTCAACCTCTAATTCATTATCTGTCATATTCAAAATTTTATACTTTTTGATTTCTATGTAACAAAAAAACTCTTTTTTTCAGATTTATACTCTGAATAATCACCCTAAATAGAAGCCTTTCGTATCTTTAGGAGCTTTTTATAAGTATCTTGTAATCCGAGTTGAAATCATCAGCAATCTCTCTACTTATGCTAGTACTTTTTATATGTATTAATAGTATCTGCATTTTTTTCCAACTCTCAAATTCTTCAAAAACTAACTCCACGATATAAAGTCAAATTATCTCCCAAAGTATTTCTTGATAATGCTTTATCTATTTCTTCTATTCTTTGTATAGTTTTATTAAAAACTATATCATCATCTTCATATAAAGCATTTCTCAAATACCTGTTTGTTATACCATAATCATCGCCTGAATATTCTTGTATAGCTTCTTTCTCGCTATCTAACATACTATCCCAAAATTCTGTACTTCGTTTTTTTAGCTCTTTTTCTGTCTCTTGATTTGCTTCTTTGTATTCTATTATACTATTTTTTTCATCTTCTTTCAAGTTAGGTACATCTATAGTATGTTCCTTAATTTCCTTAGCACTATTATTAGTTTTTCTAGACAAGTCTGCTTCTCTTTCTTTTTCCTTCTCTACAAACTTCTCTCTCCACTCCCCATACCCCATACTAGCCGGTACATCAATATACTCACCGTTTTCATCTCTTGCTACTCGTGTATCGCTATCTTCTATAAACTCATCGTCATAAGGCACTGTAGTACATCTGCACAGTGGGTGGAATGGTGGCAAATCTAAGCCTACTATGTTCTTTTCATCTTCTGCTAAGCTTTCCTTTAACTCTATTATCTTGTTATCTTTAGAACCACATATAGAACAAGTCTTACTATCCAAAGTTGCTAATATTTGATACTTTTCTACTCCGTCATCTATATAGCTATCTATGGTTGCTCTATTCGTCAAATACGAACTTTCGGTATGTAACAGCCTATACGCGTCAAATCTCTTAGTTTTAAACTTATCTGACAACTCCTTACTAATCTTACTAGGGTGGCTTCCTTGCACAAGCATAGTCGTTAGGCTTTCCATAATAGCACCTTGTAAATGTTCTTTTTGCTTCCATATCCTAGAACTAAAGCTTGCACCATTAAAAGGATACTGTATTAGCTTTACTAAGCTATTCTCATCTATATTGTTAAAGGATCTACCATACCCCCTAAACTTATCAATGTTGAATCTACCCATTTCATAAGTGTTAGTATAGATATGTTTTAGTTTATCTATACTTGCTTCTTCATAATCCTTAGAATACAAGCTTGTAAGCATTGCATCTATTTGCATTTGCAAGGCTTCATATCTGCTTATTCTATGTCTTAAAGAAGCAAGCTCTAGGCTCTTACTATACTTATTATCTATATTATTTAAGCTGTGTTCTATAAACTCTCTTAGCTCCATTATTTCAGCACTGTTTATAGCCATTTGGCTCTCATAGTAGCTTAGTCCGTTCTCTTTTGCATATCTTGCGTAAAAGCTTTCTATAGTCCTTTGTATTTCATTCTTAGAGCGTATAAAAGCCTTTTCTAACTTAGAATAATACTGTGCTATGCTTTGCTCATTATTTAAATATAATTCTATATTTCTTTCTTCAAAATAACTCATATACTCCCTTATCTTTTTTTAAACTATACTTGCTATACAGCTAAAATCAGCCTTATTTTCGCCTTTTAACTTTCATATATATAAAATATATAGGCTCTATATCTCAAAGCCTTAATATAGATAAATTAGGCTATGAAATAAGCAAAATAAAAGAAGATATTAAAGCTTAGTTCTCTTTAACATCCTCTTTTTCTTTCTTCTTTTCATCATCTTTAGTCTGCTTTTTATCATCAAACCCATATAGGTCTAACATCTTTTGTTCTACTTGTTTCTTTTCTTCTTCTATCTTTCCAAGCTCTCTAGCAACATCACTTACAAAAGGGTGATGGCTTAATAATGTTTCATCAGATATAAGACCCTTACTCTTAGCACACATATCTACTAACTCGCTTGTATTTTTTACACTCGTTCTTGTCCATACTTGGGTTATACTCTCATCTTTTATAGCTATGCCATAAGCATTGCATATAACCCGTATAAACTTAGAGAAACTTATCCTAAACTCAGTTTCCATTAGTCCTGCTTTTAGTTCAAGTAAAGCATATAGAAATTGCAAAGCAACTCCGGAACTATTTCCAAAATTAGCAGGATCAGGGTCTATTCCCATTCCTTGCTCAAATATAAGCTTCCTAGTTGTGTTAAGTAATTCTCTTCTTGCTTCTATAGGTATGTCTATGCTTAAAGTCTTTACATCTCCACTGCTTTCAGTATCTAGTTGTATCATCTTGTATTCTTTTAAGTCTTTTAAAAATTCAGCTCTATTTTCTCCACCGTAATTAGTAAGAACAAGTATCACTTCTTGTATATCCTCAAGGTCATTTACAAAGCCGTTATAGACCTTACAATAGGTATCTATTAAATCTTTTATATTTATCAAGTCAGAAGTACCTACATTGTTATTAAAAAAAGCTATAAACGGCACATCTCCTATGTCATGCCTAAAACTGTTATTTCCGCTTTCATCTATGCTAAGTTCGTGCAAAGTAATTAAACTCTCATCTTCGCTCTCTTTCTCGTAAAAATAGCAATAAATATCATTCCAATACTCGTATCTTATAACTGCTTTTCCGTCCTCTTCCCTTATATCGCTATAAGTTCTAAGAACTCCGAGTAGCTTTCTATCTACTCCCTTGTCCCATACTGCAAGTATCTCGCTAGGCTCTATAACAGTATATTTCAAATCACTGTTTTCTTTCCATATGTGCAACCAAGCTACACTTGAATTGCTAGCGTTTACGCAAAGGTCTTTACACACCTTAGTAAACTTATCTCCTAGTAGATTATTTAACTTTTTATTAGCCACTTCACTTCCAAGGTCAAAGCTAGGTGCTTTAGTAAACATATAAGAAGCCTTTTGATTAACCAGTAGTCCGTGAAAATTAAAAGGAACGTGATTATTGGCATTTCTAAGGGGGTTTTCTAACGTTTCGCTATTCGTTCCACCATACAAGGATTTACCGGAACTAAATACTATATCCGGCTTATTCATATAATAATTCTTGGCTTTCAAATATTTGCTTGTAAAATCGCTATGCTTAGCTTTGTTTTGTTTTATCAACTTTTTTTAATATTTCTATATCCATCTTGCTCCTTATTTGAGTATTCTAACTCCTTGTTTTCTCTTAAATCTTTCTACAACTCCAGTAAGTGCGTCAGGTGCGTCATCATGGGCATTCTTTCCTTCTGTTTGATACTTGTATAAAGCTTTATAAAAATCACTCCACCTATCTGCCCAATTATACGGAAAAAAAACTATATTCATTACCAAAGATGAGTTTGAGTATATCCTTGAAGCCTTATTTTCGCTTTGATGAAAAGTGTTTATTCTCGCTTTCCTACTTCCATACTTTTCTTTTAATATCCTTTCAACATTTCTTGCAAAACCCCTACCACCGTTATTACTTTCTATATCGGCTACATTTACACCTCTTTCATATATCATCTTTGCCGTTAGTTCTTCTGTTATCTCCATAGGTTCTTTTGTATATATGACATCTAATATATAAACTTCATCATCAAAACTAACACCGTAGCATATAGAACACAAATAATCTGCTCCTGTATCTGCTGTATCTGTATAGTTTTTAATCTCTTTAAGTGTAGGTAAATTGGTATAAGTTTTAAAGCTGGTATATAGCCTACCTTTTATATCTATAGGATCTTGTTGGTAGTTGGCACTAACTATATTTACCCCCATTGCCTTGGTCTTTAGTAGATACGACTTATAAGATAATATCTCATCGCATAGCATAGTTCCATCATCACCAACTGCTTTCATATTTATATGCTTTATCCTAAAGCCCTCATACTCAAGCAGTCTACCCGCAAGGTCATCACTTGCCCATCTGGTCATTACTATAATTATCTTTCCACCTTCTTCAAGTCTTGATAGCATAGTGTCGGTAAACCAAGTAAACTGCTTTTCTTTTGTCAATTCATTGTAAGCTTCACTATCATTCTTTATAAGGTCATCTATAATAATTAAATTCGCACCAAAACCTGTTGCCGTACCTGTAGGAGAAGTTGCTAGGTAGTTACTGTATGCCCCCTCTAAACTCCATAAGTTTTGAGAAGCATCACCTTTTTTAATGCTCACATCTGTAAATATATCCGAATATATTATCCTATTTTCATCTGCCTTTATCTCGCTTATGGTATTTCTTACATTCTTTGAAAACGTGGTTGAAAGTATCTCGTTATATGAACCTGTCATTATCTTCATACTTTTATTATTTCCCAGTACCCACTCCACAAAACAACCTATAGTTCTGCTCTTTCCGTGTCTAGGTGGCATATTCACTATTAAAATGTCATACTCATTACTCTCATAAAACTCTTGCAAATCATTACAAAAATCCACAAGATACTTTCTACTGCTTTTATAAAAATCAGGTGCTTTTACGTGGCAATAAAAAAAGAACTCACGCCTTGCAAGTTCTTTTTTTGCTTCCAGTATTATCTGTTCTTTTTTCGTCTTATCCATCACCTATCAACTTCTTTATCTCCTCTGTGCTTATATTTTCAAATATATTTTTATTTTTTTTACTTCTGCTTTTATTTCTCTCTTTTCTACGAAAGCACCTTGTAACTTATAAAAAAATGCTCTAGTGCCTTTTTGTCTATCGTTAAATGTAGGATAAACCGGCACTTCTATATCGTCTTGTATTATATTCATAGGCTTTCCCCTAGCTATATCACTTGTTATCTGCATAGCTTCTTCTAGGCTTAGTAATTTAGCCTTATTTACTTCTTTTAGGCGTTCATCTATGTATGATTTTATACCCACATTTTCCAACATTTCATAGCCTCTAGATTTTGCATAGTTTTCACTATATCCTGCTTTTATAAGTGAATTATATATATTGCCACTAATGATATACTCATCGGCGAATTTTTGTTGTTTAATTGTTAATTTCATATACCATCAGCTCCTTTCTGTGCTTTTGGGTAATAAAAAAGACAATCTACATTGACTGCCTTTTTTTAATATTAAAAGGAGGTTTATAGCCGTTTGGCTTTCACTCTTCTAGGCTATAGTATAACATAGAACTTATGGGAACTTATGGGGTCAATTTTTTCTCTCAAATTCCTTTATACCTTTTTTATGTATACGACGAACCCACCTATAGGAGTAGTGAATATTTTCTGCTATCTCTTCAAACGTCAAATTTGATAAATAATACATAGATAAAACTATTCTACATCTACTATCTTGTATTTTGTTTATATTTTCTGTAGCTTCTTTTTTTCAAATCTACCATTTTATCTATATCTTCTTGTATTTGTTTATCAAGTTCTACTAGCTTTATTACTGTATCTGCGACCTTATCTCCCATATCTCCACCTTGTACACGTTCTGTAAGACTAGGTGTTATCTTTTCTCCTAAAGCTCGTATTCTCTCTTTTTCTAGTAACTTTGCATTTATTATATTATCTAGTGTCTTTAACTGTCTTAGATACTCTCTAGCTTGCATATATATATCCCCTTTACAAAAATCTATTTGCTATACTAAAAATATAGCTATCATCTATAAAATTTTAGCAAATGGGATATGGGGGCTTAATAGCCCCTTTTCCTTTTATCTACTGCATTTTTGCCATAGTTCTATTCCTCCACTTCTTCGAAATCTTCGGATTCTTTTAACCTGTCTTCAGCTTCTTTTATAGCCTCTTCTATAGGAGTCAGTATTCTTTCTTTATCGTATAAATCCGCCAATATCCTTTGGCATTGAGCAGCAAGTTTCACCGCTTCCACACTGACATCCAGTACTGAGTTATAAAGAGAACTGATACAGTTAAGAGCATTCTGCTCTGTAACAGGCAAAAGCTTCAGAAAGTCGTCCATATCTGTTTTCACACTCTTCATCGCTTTCTGAATGCTAACATAGCCCTCAGCAGATATTCCATAACCCTCATGCCTGTTTCTGACTTCACTTAGCTCTACTTGTTCTTTTAACTGTTCAAGCGTAATTTTTGAAGCCTCCTGCATATTCTCTTTTAAATTATCATTCCACTCAAGCGTTCTCACACCTTCCATCATAATTCCTCCATTCATTCTACGCTGTTGTCTGTTCATCGTTCGTCTCTCTTTCATAATCCATAACTGTTTTTATAATCACAACTAAATTGTTATATAAAGCAGGCTTTTCACCGCTTTTATAAAAATTACATTCTCTATCTATAAAGACTCGCTCTGCAAATTCATAGTCAAATTCTATTTCAATTTTATCCGTCCTTTCTCCTATACCTCTTAAATAATCCAAATAAGCTTTCATGTACTCTTTTTAAATAATCTTCAAAAACTATTTGTTTGTAGACTTTTACGAATATTATCAAGATATAAAAGCCTATCAGCGTTTCTATACTCTTCGCTTGTTCCTGATGTAAATTCTGCAAAGTCCAAACGCACCTTTTCTTTTATTAACTCCACATCATTTTTCTTTAGTAAATCAATGTCAAAATCTACATTGCATAGGTGTAATTTAGTTTTCATTAGTTATCACTCCCCATTCTATCTATCTTCGACTGTGTTAAAACGTATATACGCTGTTGCCTACTTTTTTCTTTGTATTCTTTAAATCTTTTATTCATCATTCAACTTCCCTAATCTAAGCTTAACTAGCTCTATGACTTTCTTATACTCTTTTGCAAATTTGTTTTTATCGTGAGTTTTTTTGACTGCTTTCTCAAATTCTTCTATAGTTCCGCTAAAGCAACCTCTGTTACATTCTATTCCGTTCTCGGTTCTATAAGCTGTAAAAAACACCACATTCTGAACCTATAGGATGGATAACTATATAATCGGTATCGCCACTTACTATAGCATTACATCTTACTATAGCATTGCCACTTACTCTAGCATCCCATCTTACTATAGCGTTGTCAGTTACTATAGCATTGTCAGTTACTCTAGCATCGCCAGTTACTATAGCGTTGTCAGTTACTATAGCATTACCACCTACTATAGCATCGCCAGTTACTCTAGCATCGCATCTTACTCTAGCATTGTCAGTTACTCTAGAATTGTCAGTTACTATAACATTGTCAATTACTATAGCATCACCAGTTACCCTAGCATTACCACCTACTATAGCATCGCCAGTTACTATAGCATTACCACCTACTATAGCATTACCACCTACTATAGCATCGCCAGTTACCCAAGCATTGCCACGATGAGATAAGTTTTTTTCGCTTTCAACAAAACCTCCGAGCTCTCCTATCTTAACGTCATGTTTAGGTATATCAACTAAAGCTCTAATTCTATATAACTTCTTACCCTCAACCTCTATGATTTCATCTGTTAATTCATATTTTTTCATTATTCGTCTCTCTTTCATTAACTTTTAAAACCTCCATAAAAACGTTAGGTACCGGTGTACCTGTAAGCAGTACCACTCGTGTGTCCGGATAAATCTTCGAACGCAAGGCCTTATACCTTACAACTCTATATCGGCTTCTTTTTTAGGGTGTCTATTTTTTTCTTCTTCGTACCTAAAACTGGAGATAGTTTAAGGTCTTTTAAAAAATCCCACGTACTCTCTTACCTTATCATCCAATGTTATTACTGTTTTCATTATTTATTTTCCTTCCTTTATTCAGGTATAAATACATAATCTGCATTTTAATCTGCATTTATTTCATATAGCCAGTTGTCAAGTGTTATCTGATTTGGATCTGTCCTATCTTCCATCCACCATTTATAGACAGCTTCTCCATCAGTCCAAAGGCTAAAAGTTGTCTCTTTTCCTCTTTCTTTCCTTGCTCTCAGCATTCTCTCAAAAGCTTTGATGTAGTTTTCTTTGAACTTTGGAAAAATTAAGTTCATCTCGCTTCCTTTCTGACCTTCTTGCCAAAGGGCATAAAATACATCCCACACGACTATAACCCCTATCGTATAGTGGATTATAGGACACTTTGTTTTGGTGAATATATTCCCACACTTCTTCCTTCGTCCACTTGTATATAGGATTTACTATTAGTCTTTTTGTTTTTTTCCTTGCTTTTTGCAACAAATGTACAGTCCCACACAGGGTCTTGCTCCTTTGCGTTTTCAAATACTTCTTGTATATGCTCTAAGGAAAAATGTTTTGATTGTGATTTTTCAAAAATAGAAAAGTCACCTCTTCCGCTTCGTTTTTTTGACTCAGCTTCTCTGACTCCAACTGCCGTTATTCTCTTTGGTGTGGAATTTTCCTTAAAATTGCTACAGCAATATCTCACAACTCTGGTAGGGTGGCATACCTTTTTGTTCAATCAAGGAAAACATATTAACTGGCTTACCTTTTGTATATGGGTCGCGTTCTACTTGTTTTTATTCCCTTTTCTTTCAAACGCTTAAAAACTTCACTTATGTGTTTCATTGTTTGAGGAGCGTCTACTGTTGTTGTACTGTATATTGCTTCAAACTCGATGTTTGCCTTTAATGCTAAGTCAAGCATTACGTCACTGTCTTTTCCACCACTATAGGCTAATATAAGCGGCTTACTGTAAAAAAATCTTCCGAAATCTTAGCTGCAGTCTTTAAGATTTCTATTGACTTATCAATTTTTATCTTTTAACATTATTCCTCCCAACCTTCTTTTTAACATATCGGCTTTTTATTAGCTGATATATAATATCTATAGGCTCTATATAACTACGATACCTACAGTTTGGTCTCTCGTGTATCCTTGGGTCATCGTCTCTCCAGTCTTGTTCTCCAAACAATATAGGGCTTACAAAAAGCATTTTACACCCTCTTGATACACATAAATAATAGCAGCCGTTCTTGCCGGCTTCTCCCTTACACGGTCTAAAGCCGAATTTCTCAAATTCTTTTAAATCCACTTTTGGTACTAACATATCCCCCCCCCTAGTTAAACGGTAAACCGTCTTCGTTCATCTCATCAACAGGCATAAAGTCATCTGTATTTTTTGCGGTATCTCCGTTCTTTCCGTCCGCAAATTCTTGAGTTTCAACGACAATGTCGGTTGTATAAACTTTTTGACCCTCTTTGTTTGTATAGCTTCCGGTCTGCAATCTGCCTTCAATTAGCACTCTTTGACCTTGTCTAAAATACTTCTCTACAAATTCTGCACTCTTTCCAAAAGCTATACAGTTTATAAAGTCGGCTTCTGTATCATTTGTCTTTACTTTTCTAGCTACTGCAAGTGTATATCTTGCTATAGCTAAAGGATTATTACTTTGCGAATATCTAAGCTCAGGGTCTTTCGTTAATCTACCCATTAAAATTACTCTATTCATCTACTTTTTTCTCCCTTCTTTTATTTCACTCACAGATGTTTCGTTTAATTTGCTTATCACAATTTCAACTCTTGGCTCGCTTGCGTAAAATTTCTGACAAGAACAAGCTACTATCTGCTTATCGTCTTTATATGCAACTTCATTAAGGCTATCAGCTATTATTTTGATTATGTTATCAACGTCAGGCTTTTTGGTGGGTTTAACCACTCCTGTTATCATCATCTCTTTTAGATACTTAGGTGTAGATTTTGTGATTTCATAATAAGCTTTTATATCAAGGTGCAACTCATCATCTTCTTTAAAGCTTGTATGTCTGCCGTATTTTTGCCTATATAGTACTTTTTACATAACTTTCATACTGCATCGTCTTTTCTGGTGTAAAAGCTCTGCTTGCTCCTTTACCTGTTCTAACAACTCTAGGTCTTTGCTTTCCAAAGGGGTTGCCGTCTATGATTAATACTATTTCTTTTTTTGTCCATAATCCTCATTTCTGCTTTTTTTACTTTTAAATCTCTTTTTAAAAATCTCGTTATACAAGCTATCTTCATCTATTTCATCTTGCCTTTGCTCAAAGTTTGTAAATCTATTTACTTTTAGGCTTGTATGCTTTTGCTATTTTTTTCTTGTGTAAATTCTCTAGGCTTTTTGTAGTGGGAAAAAAATCATACCAAGTTTTTAAGTATAGACTGCTCTATAATTTTTATAGCTATATCATCATTGCCGTTTGATATTTTTTTTAGCTTTTTTTATAGCTAAATCTATGCCTTTTCCTATTAGTGGCTTTTTTAGTTCTTTTCTAAAAGCTATAAAGTCTACAAAAGCTCTATTTAATTTTTCGTCTTCAAAAAAAGACTTTCTCACTCTCTTGCACGCATGCGTGCCTAGATATATTAAGTTTACTTAATATATCTTTTTCCTTTACTTTACTTTGGGGATTAATTCCGCCTAAAACCCTAGTTTCCGTGTCGGAAACTCCGTTTTCTGTCAACTTTATTGATTTTTGGGTAACCTTAATAAGAAGGTACGCTTTTTCCATCTCCACTTGCTCTTTTTTTTGACTGCATCTGCAAAATCTTTTTTTTGTATTCCTGATGAGGTTAGAATACTGTATTTATCGAACAAATCTTCTGAAAAAATCCCTCTCTTTATACAAGCTTTTAACACCTCAGCGACAAAGTTAGCACCTTCTTTTGATGCTCCAAAATTCTCGGCTATAAACATTAGTTTAACGTCCTCTGTCCATTCACAATAGTAACCGTACTCTCCATATATCTTCTGGAGTAGCTTGACGACTAAAGCAAAGCCCTTCAGCCCGAATTGTGCTTGTATTAATCTCATCTTTTCATCAAGTTGACAATCCAAGGTAAAATAATCTAGTCCTTGTTTTCTTGGTCTTGCCATACTTACCTCTTTACTGACTCGATATACCAAAGATTCGGTCTTACTTTCGTGCCAAATTGTTTCACTAAGTTTTATCTATCTTAGAAGTATTTGATTGATAAAACTTACATGCACTACCTCGCAAGTTATTTTTCTCAGATATACAAAGCCTTTCTTTTTCACGTCTCGGAATACCAAAGCTTCCACTCGGATAATCAAAGTCGTTTGACACTAGCTCGCCATACCAAAGTCTTCAGCTCGGATATAGTAAGCCACCCCGTTAAGTCTAGTTAGGACATCTATATTTTTTATTATCTAACTAAATAATTCTGCTCCGTAATCATCGTCTGCAACTTCTTTTTCATCTGTTACAAGCTCTGCATCTACTTCTTTTGTTTCTACGTCTATAGTCTTATCTTCACTAATAAAAGGTTCTTCATTATCTACATAAGTCTTAGTTCCGTCTGCGTTTATAACAGCCATATCATTATCAAGTGCATTTTGCATATCTATGCTCATTATTCCCCACTTGCTTATAAGTTGTCTTAGCATAGTCTTGTACGCCATAGCATCAAAGTCCTTACTCCAAAACGTCCAAGAAGTCCCTTTTTTTCTATCATTTGCATAACCTTGTGAGTATTTAATTGCGTGAGCTTCCATTTTTTTCTTTAGACCAGTATAAAGCTTTTTCTAAAACCATTAGTGTACTCAAACATCGCATAATAGCCTAAAGTTTTTTTGAATTTTCTCTCTTTAGTTCATCATCAATTAGATTTACTTCTATTTCTTCATTTAATGGGTCAAATCTTATTAGCTCTCCCTCTTTTATAGCTAGTACATTTATCTTTTTATACTGTCCTGAACGTATAGCTAGTTGTATATATCCTTTATAGCCTAGTTGGAATTGTGCCACCTTTATATTTCTATTTCTATCATTAAATGGTACAAGGTAGTACTGCCCTAGTTGTGGACTAGGTGATAAGTCTAAGCTGTATCCTAGTAATGCTCCTGAAAGTATGGAGCTATTAGTACACTCTGAAAGCGTAGGATTGTTATTTACTGCCGATACTATAGCTGAAATAAACTTTTGACCGTCTTTTCCGCCTATTACACTATTTATTTGATTCTTTACGGCATCTTGTGTTAGATATGCTGTAAAACCTGTACTTTTACCTTGTCTAGTAGCTAAACTATTTTGTACTGCCATAACATTTCTCCTTTTTTACTTATTATTTTTATTAATTATTAGGTCTTCTAAGCTTTATATTTCTTGCTTTAAAGAAGTTTGCAAGCTCGCTTACTTCTTCCTTACTTAGATAAGCTTCAAAGCCTATCCATTTTCTAGCTATATCTCCAGCACCTATGCTAGGCCTTAGACTTGTATTTTCTTGCTCGATTTTAATTTCTGCACTTGTATCTGTAGTATTTAAGCCAGTTTCTTCGTTCTCAATTTTATTCTTATTAGAATTCTCAAGTTGTTCTAACATCTCTCTTTTTCTTTTTTCTTCTTCTATCTGTCTAAGCTCATTAGCCTTAGACATCGCCATACTTAAGTCTAGATTTTTCTTATATTCAAATATAGCTTCAAATGAATACTTCTCTAGATTTTCCAAAATCTCTAGCTCTTTATTTATCTCTCCTAGTCTTGTATCTATATCCTTTTTAATACTTGCCATAGATACAGAAGCGTTTAACCACTTAGGGTTGTAGAGTTGCTCAAATGTAGGAAAATCAGTACCTAGTCCTGCATAGTACTCTTTTATTTCTTCTAGCTTCTTTTCTTTTTTTTCTACTTCAAAGGCTTTCACTCTAGTATCTATCAAAGCTATAGGCTCATTTATCATAAACACAAGCTCTTTTACTTGCTTTTCGAACTTCTCATAAGGTGCAAGACAAGTCTTTTTTAGTTCTTTTCTCTTATCTTCTAAGGCTGTTACAAACTTATTTAACTTTGCTCTGTCTGCCTTTGCTTCACTTATTTGCTCATCTGTATAAATTAGATTTTTATATAGCTCCAGCTTTTCTTTTAAGCTCTGCTTTTTATCTCTTCGTTATTCCATTCTATAGCCTGTATAAAACTATTTTTCATCTGGATTATAAATTTTAAATTCCATTTTTTTCTCCCCTCTTTGACACTCTTTTTACAAACTTTACAAACTAGGTAATATAAGTGCCGGTTCTTTATCGTTTTTTTATAAGAGTAAAACTCATATTCTTTATTTTTTTTAAATATTCTAAATCTTCCAATACTTCATTTCGTTCTATCTTGTAATGCTTTTGTCTTTATATATATTTCTCCATTAAACTCACTCTTTAGCTGTGCTTTTTAAGATAGCAAATTCATAATCAGTTACTAGAAGGTAGTGTAGTATCTGTATGTAATAATTATCAGGTATTCTATCCTTCCATTTCTCTTTTTGCATACTCTGTAAGATGTTTGTTGTCTTTATCTCAAGTATACCTTTCCTACCGTTTACATCTTCCAACTCTCCGTCTAAGCTCGCGTGTGCAAAAGGGTAGTTATCATTTAGAAATAAGTTATTTTCAAAGTATTCTACTTTATACTCCGGAAAAATCTAGTTTAAATAATTCTCTAAGATGATTTTTCTGCTTTTTATTCCATACTCTACATATGACTTTGCACTTATATCTTCAGGCTTTTTTCTGCCTGTCTTTTCAAGCCAAAGGTCTACATTTGTTTTGTATGGATTTAGACCTACTATGCAAGCGGCATCTGAACCACCTATCCTAGTTCTATTTTCTAGCCATTCTTCTCTATCTTTTAGAATAAGCCTTTTAACCATTTTTCTATTGCTCCTTTCTTTGATTTTTGTTACAATAGAAAGCAAGTTTGATTGGCGTTAGACTTGCTTTTCCACTGTGTTTTTTTGCATAGTGGATTTTTTTATGCAAAAAAACATATATCACACATTAGGCTACCCCTTTCTTAACCTTTCTCTTTTTTTCTATCTCTACTAAGGCTTCTTCTTTTTACCTCTAAAAAGTTTCTTCTTTTGCATTTTCTATAGAAACATCAAAGCCTGCTTCTCCAATTAGTACGTCATATGCTTTTTTTAAATTCCAACTTTGAATTTCGATTTTTAAAATATTCAAATCTGTTACAAATCTTATTGTAAAAACTGAGTCGCACTCTATAGCTATCTCTGTAGCAAAGCTTATAAGCTCTTTTTATCTTCTTTTGCTTGTCTGTCATCTGCTCTCCTTTCTAATAGCAAAAATACATTTTTCTTCTTTTGCCTATTTTTATAGTTTTGTATACACCTTTGCCTTGCTTGAATTCGGCTTGAAATACAACATTTTCAGGTAAAACTGAAGCATTTTCTAATAGGTATTTAGCATTAGCTATGTTTCTATCAGTTGGCTTTCTGTAGTAGTTTCCGTCTCTAGTGCAAGCATGCTGCCTTTTTTGGAAAGCTACTTCTTCAAAAGTGTTTGGAAACCTACTGTCTTTTACTCTGTTTAAAAAAACACTTCCAACTGCAAGCTGTAACTCATCAGAGTAGCTTTGTGCTTCTTCACAAATAATATGCGATAAAATCTCTAAATCTTTTTCACTGTAGCTATTACTAGGAGTGCTTAACGAGGGGTACTCCTTTAAAGTTTCTTTTTGATTTTCTCGAGATTTCAAACCATCTAAACTCTGCTCTATTCTTGTAGGCTCACCGGCTCTACTTGTTATAACTGACTTATAGCAAAAGTATCCAAGTGCTAAAGCTTCTATTATTACCACAGCTATAAGACCTTTTTTTAGTTTTCTAAGACTTTTTAGTTCTTTTCTTCTCATTCTTTGCATATCTCTTGAAAACTCCAGCTTTGTAGCTTTTATGATGTGCTTATTAACTTTATTATCAGAGGCTTTTAGCTAGTATTCTTTGATTGTCGCTTATGTCTAAATCTATTTGTTTTGAAGTGTACATATTTAACTTAACTCCTTTCTACTTAGTTTACATCTTCCATTATCCCCTTTATAATTTTCTTACAGGCTCTGCCAAGCCTAGTAAATGAAAGGGGGGTAAAACAATGGATAAATCAACAATCCACGATTTAACCATGCTATTTAAAACTGGTTACATTGTCTGTCTATATAAAGTCCAGCCTTTGTTAGATTAGTAAGAGCTGTAGATATAGATACTATCTTTTTAATATCTTTCTCACCTATAGCCGTTCTTAACATCTCTCTAAGTTCTACTAGTTCACTTTTGAAATATAGTATCTCTTTATTAGATATCTCTACTTCTGGACTCTCCGTAATCTCACTACCTTTATCTGTGAGAATGCTATCAAGCTTATTAAGAAGTAGCTCTGTATCTAATAACCTAGAATGGTTTATCTCATATATAAATAGCTTTAATCTTTCAAGTTCTTCTCTTAGATTTTCTACTGCATTCATAGTATTACTTCTCCTTTCATCCACTATTGTCAATAATTCATCCAAAGTATCTCTTTCCGTTTTTTTAGGCTTTGTGTCATAGTATCCTTTTCAACTTTTTCGCCATCCCCTTAATATATAATCGTATAAATCTGATTCATATCCGCTAAGCATTACTTTGCTTCTGCTCTCAAGTAACACTCGCAAAAGCTCTTCATGATCTTTTGTCTGACATTTCTATATTGTATTGCTTTCCTTTTCTGGTGCTAAGTAAATATGGAGGATCACAATAAATCAGGCACTTTGGATGATTAAATTGCTTTTATTATGTCCAGTGCTGATCGTTGCTCAATCTGTACTTTTTTTCAGTCTTGCAGCAGCTTGCATTATTATTTCGGGCAGCTTATTCCAAGCTTGAACCGCATATGATCGTTCTCTTCCTTGAACATCATTTTTTTCCATCCGCTTTTTTTGCATTACATCTATATCCATGACTCATATTTATCTTTTATGCAAAATGCAACAGCCTTATCAATATCTGTCTTTTCTGAACCTTCATAAGACCGTTCATATTCTGCCCTTGCATATGGCGTCATAAAAATCTTATATGCAAGCTCGTCAGCACTTTCTTTAACAACTCTAAAAAAATTTACGACATCGCCGTCAATATCATTTATTGTTTCAATGTTTGACGGAGTTTTGTTAAAAAAGACGGCACCGCTTCCAAAGTATGGTTCAACATAACTGTGATGTTCCGGCATATTTTCAATTATCCACTTTGCAATTCTCCATTTCGCACCTGGATATTTCAATATTGCATTCATAATCTAAAAATAATTCCTCCACTTTCTGTTCAATTTACTCTCCTACCACACGCTATATCTTACGGCTTCATCTCTTGTTATAAAGAAATGAATACCTGGGGCACACTCATTCCACCTGTTGTCGTCAAAATTATCAACGCAAACGACTTCACCAATTCTGTAAACAAAACTACTATCATGATTAGACTTGACACTATCAACACTAGCTACAGTGCCATCGCTGTTTTCGATAGCGACTACTTCTGCTTTGTCGCACCTGCATTTTCTAGATGTGGCACTTGAACGTTTTGCACTCTCCAAAATTTTTAACTTTACAATATAACCTCCTGCTTTTTTGTAACCTATAAGGCTTCCACTTTCAGGGCAAGCTATTGGATAGTAAATATCTGCTTCTCTAAGTTTTGCTCCTCTAAGGTATGCTTCTCTAAGGTCTGCCTCTCTAAGGTCTGCTTCTCTAAGGTTTGCCCATCTAAGGTCTACCTCTCTAAGGTATGCTCCGCTAAGGTTTGCTTCTCTAAGGTTTGTTCGTCTAAGGTTTGCTTCTCTAAGGTTTGCCCATCTAAGGTCTGCCTCTCTAAGGTCTGCTTCTCTAAGGTTTGCCCGTCTAAGGTCTGCCTCTCTAAGGTCTGCTCCTCTAAGGTCTGCTCCCCTAAGGTCTGCCTCTCTAAGGTCTGCTTCTCTAAGGTTTGTCCGTCTAAGGTTTGCTCTCTCACCACCATCTTCTCTAAGCACCCACTTTCTATGCTTTTCTAAAATCTCCTGCAATTCTTCTTTTGATAAGGTTCTCATTTTTACACCTCCTGTACTTTCGCTCAATTTTGAGAGAAAGTCCTTTTCTTTTTTAGCTTGCCATTTCTTTTCTTCCTAAGATTAGGTTTACAAAATACACCTGACCTTTTCCTGTTACTTTCGTTGTTTTCGTAACCCTAACACTACCATCAGGATTGTTTATAGTACTCTCCTTAACCTCAAACAGCCCTAGCTCCATAGCCCTTTGAGTGGGGAGGTTTTTACTGCTACCGGATTTCATTAAAAAGCCTCTTTGTCTTAATTCGTCAAAAAGTCTTTTCTGACCTGTTGTATATCCGTTTTGTTTAAGAAGCTTTGCAAGGTCTCCGATTAAGATAGATGTATCGCTTGCGGATACTGATTTTGCAAATAGGGCTAAAGGTTGCATTTCCTTATTTTCGACTTCAAGGGCTTTCCTTGCCTCCCTTTCCTCTTTTAAAGCTTTAAAAGCCGCTATAGCTATATCCGGATTAGATAAAAGCTCTTCGGTGGCATACATTCCATGCTTACGGATAGTCGGTAAAACCTCTGCCGTTACCCAACGCTTAAACGCCTTAGCGTTAGGAAGTTTGCTTGATAGGATAAGTGAGTATAAGCCACTTTCATTTATAAGCCACCCTCCTCTTTGCCCTAAACTCGATAACGTTTCGTTATTGAGTTTGTCCTCCTTGTCTACATGGTCATTTATAGCCTTACTAGGATTGCTATACCCTAGCACCTCTGCTACGTCTTTTCCGACAAACCAAGGTTCATTGTCTACTTCTATTATTCTAATTTCTCCAAATTCTGCGTTTTTGAAAATTTTCAAATCATTCATTTATATTTTCTCCTTTCACAAGCTCCAATATTTCGCTATCAAAGAAATGAAATTTATCTTGCAAATTCCACAAGTCCCTTACCCTCATAGTGGAACAATCTCTTCTCCAATTTTGGATAGTTCTTTTTGTTACTCCTAAGTGTTTCCCCATTTGCTCATCAGATACAATCTCTCTTCCACCTGAAACCCTACCGGTCATACACCTAAAAGCATTTAAGCGTTTTTCTCTTTTACTCTCTCTTAACCTTGGCATCTCTTATCTCCTTTCTCCTTCAAGTTCTGCCATATAAATTTCAAATTTAGTATATATATATTCTTCATCAATATATACGTTTTAAATCGCATTTTCTTCCCAAAAAAATATCATCTATCGGTACGTTATAATATTTAGCTATCTTTCTTAATAAATCCAAAGGTATACGGTTACTATCATTTTCATACTTTAACAGCGTTTGATGATGTATACCAATAGCCCTAGCTACCTCTACAGCCGATAAATCGTAATTAGCTCTTAAGCCCTTTAAAGATATTTTCAATTTTGCCTTCCTCCTTTAATGTATCATATTATATATAACAATAGCCCAAATTATAGTTAGTACAAGAATTGAACATATTTTTCCAAAAAAATCTAATTTCTTCATTGTATTTATTAAAAATAATGTGGTAACATATTAGAGAAAGTATTGGGGCTTTCGCCCCTTTACTTACTTGAATATGATTTGTAATATTACTGCAATTAGTCCGATTATCGCAGCTATTACAGTCGCCTTTTGGTTGATCTAACCAAGGGCTTTTTTTAGCTTTCTTAGCCACATTACTATCCCCTTTCTTATTTATAATCTAATTATACTACGATTTAATTCGCACGTCAATATATTTTTTTCGTATTTTTTTCGTATTTTTTTCTTTACAAAGATTTTTTTAGCGTATTATGTAATAATAAACACTGAATATAATAAGGAGGTATAATGGCTAGAGGACGCGGAAAATTGACACCAAGAGATTTAGAATATATGAAGATTATTTCTAATAATATTTCAAAGCTTATTAAAGAGTGTAATTATAAACAAATTGATTTGTCTAAATCTACTGGTATACCACCAACGACATTATCTGGTTATATCTCAGGGAACATCATTGCCAATAGCTGGCAATGTACAAAAGATAGCCGACTTCTTTCATGTTCAAAAATCAGATATTGACCCTAGATTTGATACTAATGATGTTGCACAAAGCTCTAATACCACTATCTCAGAAATAAAAGATGTCGTATTAAATCTTAACACACATAGGCAACAAGTAGTATTAGATATAGTTAAAGCTCAACTCAAGGAACAACAAGAGGAAGAAAAGAAAACTGCAGTAAAGGAAGCTACTACCGAATATAAGGTAAAAAAGAAAATTCCCGTATACAAAATAGATGTAGTCGAAAAACTTGCAGCGGGATATGGTCATTACTTAGCTGATATACCTCAAGAATATACAGCCTATATACGAGAAAAATCCTAGTACCCTACCTGATTATGATTTTGCAAGCATAGTTGATGGTTATAGCATGACCCCCAACTATGACGATGGGGATATAGTTTTAATTAAGCAAGGATACGATTTTCAAGATGGGAATGTATATGCTGTAGTTTTAGATGACGAAACCTTCTTAAAAAAAGGTATATTTTTAAGAAAAAAATGAAATCGTTTTACAATCCATTAACATTGAATATAAAGATATCCATATTCCTATCTGCGATGATAGAGTTGATATTAGAATTATAGGAAAAGTTATAGGGAAATTAACACCACTCAAAAATCATTTCTAAAGATTAGCCTTGAAATTTACTTGCTAAGGAAACTCACAAAGAATACATACTTACATATACATGGAAATTATAAATAATATATACATAATTTAGATTTTAAGTAGAGCCACGCTCTACAAAAATAATAAAAATAATCTTTTTTTAAGAAAGGAATGTACTTATGGATTTTTCAAGACCAAATCAAAGCATTTGCCACAAGAGTAGAAAAAAATTGATAGAAACTGTTCAAACCGAGGAAGCAACAAAGACATCTCTAATTATGCCTTTTTTTTCTCCATGCTCGGATACGATGTTTTTTTAATCCCGAAGAATTTGTACCTGAGTTTGTAGCAGATGTTGGAATTAAGAAAGGCGAAAAAAAGTAGATTATGCCATATTTGTAGGCGGAACACCTACAATTTTTGATTGAAGCTAAATGGGTGGGGGAAAAAAACTTGAAAAAGCATGATTCTCAATTGTTCAGATACTTTGGAACTTCTACTGCTAAATTTGCAATTCTGACAAATGGTAGACATTATAGATTTTATACAGATTTAGAAGAAACCAATAAAATGGATGAAAGACCTTTCCTAGAAATAGATTTACTAAATCTAAAAAGATACTCAAATACCAGAAATTAAAAAAATTTTTCAAAAAAACTAATTTTTGATATAAATACTATTTTTTTGATAGTGCATCTGAGTTGAAATACTCAAATGAATTTAAAATTATTTTTTTAAAGAGGAGTTGGATAATCCTTCTGATGATTTAATAAGATTATTTTTTTAAAAAAATGTTTATGACGGTCTAAAAAAACGCAAACAGTAATAGATAGATTCAAACCTGTATTAAAGAAATCTTTAAACAACTACATTTCAGAACTAATGAGTGAAAGAATTTCAACTGCTCTTGGTAGCCAAACTACCATTCCTCCAACCGAAGAAACATCTGAAAAAAATGAGTATGAGAATATTTCAAAAAATAATAACAACACCTGAGGAAATTGAAAGTTACTACATAGTAAAAAAAGTATTATTATAGATTTAGTAGAACCAGACAGAATATCATTCAAGGATAATGAAAGATATTTTTTTCAGTCTTAATAGACAATAGCGTTAGAAAACAAATTTGTAGATTAAACTTAGATGGAAGAAAAAAGGTATATAATGATTCCAGACCAAGATAAAAAAATTTTATCAAATACGAAATAGCTGATATAAATGATATATATAAGCTTAAAAGATGAACTAAGGCACTCATTAACCCTACTAATTTAACATACAGAAACCTCGGGCTTAAACTTGCCTATTAGAGAAATTCAACAATATTGATGACCATTTTGGTGAAGCCATCGAAATGGTAACTATAGGTTCGAATGCTAAAAGAGAAATTTCAAGTTATAAACTTAGTAGATATGCTTGTTATCTTATTGTAATGAATAGTGAACCTTCTAAAGAAATAGTAGCCTTAGGTCAAACTTACTTTGCAATAAAAACGAGACAACAAGGGTTGAAAAATTCAAAATAAAAATCCCCTTATATGTTGGTAGCATATAAGGGGCAAGTCCTAGATGAAACTAGACTCATTACTCACTCATACTATAACATCTAGGCAACACCCTTTTCAATACGGAATAGGTGTTCTTTTTTTATACTCAAAAAAATATTTTTTTATAAAAAAAGAAAGGATAGATATTATGGCAATAGCAAGGAAATTACCATCCGGTAATTGGAAGTGTAGAATTTATGACAAAACCGATGGAAATGGCAAAAAAACATTATAAGTCTTTTACTGCAAAAACAAAAAAAGAAGCAGAATTTTTGGCAAGCTCCTTTTAAGTTAAATAATGAAATACAAAGAGAAAAAGCTAAACATAAGCTTACATAAAGCTCTAAATAATTATTGCGAAATGAAATCTAATGTACTATCTCCTAGCACATTAGTAAATTATAAAAGGCTAATAAACACAGCTTACGAAAAACTTGTTAAGATATCCACTAGATAAAAATAGACGAACAACTTATACAGCATTGGGTTAATTCTTACGCTATAGGTAGAAGTCCTAAGACTGTAAGGAATGCTTACGCACTCTTATATATAACGCTTAAAACTTTTATACCCAATTTACGCCTAAATATAACACTTCCTCAAAAAGTAAAGCCTAAACTATATGTTCCTACTGATAGCGATATACAAGTGCTTATAGCTTATTTCAAAGATAATGATATAGATATGCTACTAGCTGTCTACCTAGCTTCTTTTGGAACTTTAAGACGTTCTGAAATATGTGCTTTGACTGTAGATGATATAGAAAGTAACATCATACGTATAAACAAAGCATTAGTTTATTCTGAAGATAATAATTGGACTATCAAAACTACTAAAACTACTTCTAGCACTAGAAATGTAGATATGCCGGAGTATGTATTAAAGCTTTTTCCCACTAAAGGTAGATTAGTAAATTTAAACCCTAATCAAATAACACATAGATTTAAAAGAGCCTTGTCAAAACTTGACATTCCTAACTTTAGATTTCACGACTTAAGGCATTATGCTGCAAGTATGATGCACGCTCTAGGTATTCCGGACGTATACATTATGCAAAGGGGTGGATGGTCATCCGATAATACACTTAAAAATGTATACCGAAACGTTATGACCGATTATAAAGAAAAATTCACGAACAGAGTATTCGAACATTTAGAAAGTATGACCCAAAATATGACCCAAAAAAATTAAAGCCCTGGATTTATAGGCTTTTAACAACTTTTATAAAGGGTTCGAACCCCGTCTCGCGCTCTTTTTATTTAACGGCTTAAGTAAGCCGTTTTTTTATTGTCACTACAAAAAACCTCTTTGTCAGTATAATCCAACAAAGAGGTTAAATCAAAAAAACTATTTACTTTTTCCCTTGGTTAGCAACACTTTCCATTTTTTTCTTAACTCTTCTTGATTTCCAAGATAATATTTATTAATAACTTTGAAATTATCATCAAATTCATATACTAGAGGTACAGCTGTAGGAATATTTACTTCCATAATTTCTTCACTACTCATATTATCAAAATATTTAACCAATGAACGAAGTGAATTACCGTGTGCTGCTATAATAACTCTCTTTCCTGCTTCCATATCTTTTTTAATTACATTCTCAAAATATGGAACCGCTCTTTCTATAGTTTCCTTTAAACTCTCTGTATATGGTAAAACAGCTTTATCTACATTTCTATATGCCGCTTGATTAGCAGGACATCTTTCATCAGCAGGCTCAAGTGCAGGTGGCATTATATCAAATGATCTTCTCCAAATTTTAACTTGATCTTCACCATACTTTGCAGCTGTTTCTGATTTATTTAAGCCTTGCAAAGCTCCGTAATGTCTTTCATTTAATCTCCAGTCTTTAATAACCGGTAACCACTCTCTATCTAAACCTTCAAGAGTATAATTAAGTGTATGTATAGCTCTCTTTAAATAAGATGTGTAGCAAACATCAAAATCATAACCTTCTTCTTTTAAAAGCTTTCCTGCAGCTTTTGCTTCTTCAACACCTTTTTCAGATAGCTCAACATCTGCCCAGCCTGTAAATAGATTTAATTTATTCCACTCACTTTCCCCATGACGTATCAATACTAATTTCATCATTATATGACTCCTTCCTATTACCTTTGGTTTCAAGCTATATTTTAAAAAAATACCGGCAAAAAAGCAAGCACAACTTGTCAAAATAACGAATTTTAACTCTTATTTTTTTGGTTAATGCTTACATTGATATACCAAATATTTTTTTGCTATAATTAAAGCAATAAATATTTGGAGGTCATACTAAATGGCAAGTTTATCACTTAAAAGGTATTGAAAAAAACAATATCCAAACGGCTTTAAAGCTGTTCATGATTTTAATTTAGAGATAGCAGATAAAGAATTTATTATTTTCGTAGGTCCATCAGGTTGTGGTAAATCTACAACTCTTCGTATGATAGCCGGTCTTGAAGATATTTCAGCCGGTACATTAGAGATAGATGGAAAGGTTGTTAATGATGTAGAACCAAAAGATAGAGATATCGCAATGGTTTTCCAAAAACTATGCACTCTATCCTCATATGTCAGTTTATGATAATATGGCATTTGGTCTTAAACTTAGAAAAGTTCCTAAGGATCAAATAGATAAACAAGTTAGAGAAGCAGCTAAGATTCTTGATCTTGAAAAGCTTCTTGATCGTAAGCCAAAGGCTTTATCAGGCGGTCAAAGACAACGTGTTGCTATGGGACGTGCTATAGTTAGAAATCCTAAAGTTTTCCTTATGGATGAGCCACTTTCAAACCTTGACGCTAAATTAAGAGTACAAATGCGTATCGAGATTTCAAAGTTACACCAAAGACTTGGTTCAACTATCATCTATGTTACACACGATCAAACAGAGGCTATGACACTTGGTACTCGTATCGTTGTTATGAAAGACGGTTTAGTACAACAAGTTGATTCACCACAAAATCTTTATAACAAACCATGTAACTTATTCGTTGCAAGCTTTATCGGTTCTCCTCAAATGAACTTTGTTGATGCTTTAGTTAGCGAAGAGGGTAGCGACATTTACTTAACTGTCGGCACTTACAAATTAAGAGTTCCTGCCAGCAAAGCTAATCTTTTAAAAGATGGCGGATATGTAGGAAAAACTGTTGTTCTTGGCGTACGTCCTGAGGATTTACATGATGAGGAGCTATTTATCAACAGCTCTCCTGATAGCGTTGTAGAATCTGAAATCAAGGTTTATGAGTTACTTGGTGCAGAAGTGTTCTTATACTTTGATGTAGCCGGTTCTCAAATGACAGCTAGAGTTAATCCTCGTACTACACTTAGAACAGGTGATAAGGCTAGATTCGCTATTGATATGGAAAAGATTCATATCTTTGATAAAGAAACAGAATTAACTATAACAAACTAAAGATTGATATAGAAGCTTTTTTTTAGCTTATAATTAGGGTAGGCTTTTTGCCTATCCTTTTTTTATTTAGATATGGAGACTATATGCTTTCAAATAAAGATATTTTTTTAATGCTAAATTAGAACAATTAAAAAAAGTTTGTCCGGACTTGATATTTCCATAAATGTAAATGAAGCTTCTTTAGAAGAGGAGATAGAAAAAAATCTCCTCTTTACTTGATAATTTTTTTCAAAAGCACCCACTAAAGACAAGCTTTTTTTAGGCAATTACTTCTTGGTACTAAAAAAATTATAACGAGTTAGAGCCTCATATACAACGACTAAATTTAAGAGAAAAATGATACTTTTTGTCTTTTTTTAATGTTTTTTTCATCTTCCCTTTAATGAGCTTTGCTAAAAAATGTATTGCAAAAGTTTATTTCAAGCTCAAAAGATTGTATACTGGAAATAAGCAAGCAACACATTGCCATTATACATAGAATAGCTCCTACTTCAGTAATCTCTGATCTGGCACATACTGTATCTGATATCCTCAATACCGAAGCTATGGTTAAAGTTATTGTAATTTACTCAGATATAGAAAATAAATTACCTAAACTAAACTCTATATATGAAGATAATCTTCTATGTTTAGATATTGCCAAGATTTTTAGACCTGAACAATATGTTCTTTCCAACAAAGAATTAGGTATAGGAGGTCTACTTTATGAACTCCCCACAAAAAGTCTGCTCTCGTTTTTCTAAATGAGATTCTAAAAGATAACATTTCCTTCAAAATAGATGAAGAAACAAGACATACTGTAGATACCTTTATTAATAACAATCTAAATATAGCCGAAACTGCAAGAAGTTTACATATGCACAGAAATACTCTAGTTTATAGAATAGAACAAGTCGAGGCTAAGACAGGGCTTGATATTCGTAGCTTTGAGGGTGCTATGCTTTTCAGATTAGTTAGTCTTATAATAAATTTTTTTACATTCAAAGGAGGTTTCCTAATATATGAACGATACTTTTTTTATGAACAAATAGTTGTAAGAAAAACGTAGTATTTATGACCACTTATCTATAGTTCTCGCTGTGATTTTTTTGCTCTTATACTTATTTTTTTTATCTATTATAACCTTTAATCCATTGATTTTAGTTATCTTAATTATTTTTAGGCTTTGCTTCTTATCATTTTAAGATACCTAATACTCGTTTAGAATTTGAGTATTCTATTTTTAAATAGCGAGATGAATATTGATATGATAATAAATAAGGCTAAACGTAAGTCTATCAAGACTTTCGATATTAAGTCCACCAAGCTTTTTAACAAAAAAAGGCTCTCCTGCCCTTAAAGAATATGTAGGAACAAAGCAATTCAACTATTCCTCCAATGATGAGAGTATGGAAACTTATATTATTATTACTTCAAATAATAATACTAATGAAGCCTATATTATGAACCTTGATGAACAAATGCTGACTATGATTAAAAAAACTATATACCTAGACAGGTACAAATATAAATATACTAAAAAAATATACTTATAAATACTAGTGTCCTGTAATTCTTTACAAAAATGAGTTTATTAGATTTAAAGTATTAAAGAATTTATATAAAGTAAAAAAATCGCTCAAACCTAAGGTTTAAGCGATTTTTTTACTTTATCATATATTATACCGGTAACTAAATATATAAATACTATTGATATACTAAATTGTATACAAAAATAAATCTATTCAGCAATATATAAAACAGCCGAATTTTTTTCTTCAACTCTATTTCTAAATAATCATCATCTAAAACAAAATTCAGCTTACCTGCATTATACCCCTCTTCATCACTATACATAAGTCTACTTAGTCTATCTTTATATCTAATTCCCGCAAGATACATTGGTATTTCTATATTTTTTTATTCTCTTCACCGGTATAAACAATAACTACCGCTATATTTTCACCATAAGTTCTAGCATAAATAATCAAATTATCCTCAGCTATAATAGGTATAAGAGATCCCTCTTTTAAACAAATATTATCTCTATGAATAAAAAGACATATATCTATAAAACATAAGTACATCATAATTTTCCTTACCCCAAGGATAGGTTCTTCTATTATCAGGATCTGTAAAGCCACAAAGTCCTACTTCATCTCCGTAATATATGGTAGGAGCCCCTTGCATAGTCATTTGTAATATTATCGCCTGTCTAAAAACAGCATAATTGATGTCCTCACAAGCAGCATCTGAACCTAAAGAATCTACTCTGCCGACTTTTTTATTTGTTCTAGTCAAAAATCTTGAATGATCATGGTTAGATAATTCATTCATAGCACTAAGCAAAGCCGGCATAGGAAATCTTGCAGCATTATGTCTTAACATATCAAAAAAGAACTTTCCATTACCTAACAAGGCTTCATCAGACCTATCGGAGTGCTTCTCCAAACCTGTCAAAAACCAGCTTACCGGTTCCATAAAAGCATCATAGTTCATAACAGTATCCCACTCTTTTCCATTTAACCAAGCTTCAGGATTACCATAGTGTTCCGCTAAAATGAATACATCTTCCTTGCCGGATTTAACATTTTCTCTGAATAATTTCCAAAACTTATGGTTAAATTCTTCACTATGTCCTAAATCTGCCGCTACATCAAGTCTCCAACCATCTATATTATAGGGTGGACTTATCCATTTCTTTGCTATATCTAACACTTCTTTTATTAAGCTTTCACTATTCTCATAATTCAATTTAGGCAAAGTTGGATGCCCCCACCAACCTGAATACTCCATACTTTCCCCATCAAAAGAAAAATATGGTCTATATTTGCTGGACTTAGAATTAAAAGCACCCAAATCATAGCTTTCTCCATATAACTCATTTGCTTTAAAATATATTTTCTCTCTATCCATCCATCTATGAAACGAACCGCAATGATTGAAAACTCCATCTAAAATAACCTTTATACCCTTACTATGAACATAAGTCATAAACTTGGCAAAAAACTCATTACTGACCTCTAAATTTTTACTATTCGCCGTTTTTTCTATATAGGAATATGCTTTTTCATTACTATTATCATCTATAATCGACTTCTCATTATCATTTACTAAAGTAGTAAGATGAGGATCTATATAATTATAATCTTGTGCATCATATTTATGGTTTGAAGGAGATACAAATAAAGGATTAAAAATATATTGCCTCTACTCCTATACTTTTTTTAGATAGTCTATCTTATCCCAAACTCCTTGTAAATTTCCACCATAAAAATCTATGAACATCAAAAACTTTCAGGTAAACTCGACCAATCTTTCACCCTCTCTACATTTCTACCTATATAGATATACTCTTCATCTCTAGGAGAATGGTCCTCCCCCGACTTATGAAATCTATCTATAAAAAAATTTGATACATTATACAACCTTTAGTCCATGCCGGTGTTTTTAAAAATCAGCTATAATTCTAAAAATCATATTCATAATTTCTCTCACTTGAGATTCCTATTTTACTATAATATACTCTCTTATCATTTTCTTGTATACAAAATGCATACCTAAGTATATTCTTTTGCAATTTAAAAATTATACTTGTAATACTCAAAAATACTCATCACTGGCATATTTATCCATCATATGCTCTTCTTCATCTAGAAAAATATACTTCTTTTTCTTTATCTTTTCCTACTCTTATCTTAATTTCTAAATCATCACCTAAACTAGGTTCTACTATATTAAGATAATCATGACATTCATCATGAAAAAAATAGCACCAAAAATTCATATAATCCTCTTATTATAAATACATAAAGGTCAGCATATTTGCCGACCCCTACTTAGATTAAGCTTCAAATAAAGCTTCAAATTCTTCAAAACCTATTTTTTCTTTTTCTAATAATAAAGCAGCACACTTATCTAATATATCTCTTCTTGATAATATAATGTCCTTAGCTTTTTTATAGCAATCATCAACTATAGCTCTAACTTCGTTGTCGATAGCAGTAGCTGTATCTTCAGAATATGCTTTAGTATGTGCAAAATCACGACTTACTAAGACTTCATCATCACTTTCATAATTTATCATACCAAGCTTTTCGCTCATTCCATACCTTGTAACCATAGATCTAGCCAAATTTGTAACTTCTTTTATATCTTGACTGGCTCCTGTCGTTACATCATCAAACACTATTTCTTCGGCAATTCTACCACCTAGACTAACCATAATCTCATGTAGAATACGATTCTTAGTATTAAATATATTATCATCCTTAGGAACAGGCATAGTATATCCTGCTGCACCCATACCTGTAGGTATTATAGATATAGAATGCACAGGTCCGACATCAGGTAATTCTCTAAATAAAATAGCATGTCCGGCTTCGTGATAGGCTGTTATTCTTCTCTCACTCTCCGGTATTATCCTACTCTTTTTCTCTGTTCCTATTCCAACTTTAATAAATGCTCTATCTATATCTACCTTACTTATAAACTCTCTATTCTCTTTAGCAGCTATTATAGCTCCTTCATTCATAAGATTTTCTAAATCGGCACCCGTAAATCCCGGAGTAGTTCTTGCAATTTGCTTCAAATCTACATCCTCAGCTAGAGGTTTATTCTTTGAATGAACTTTAAGTATAGCCTCTCGTCCACTAACATCCGGTCTACCTACAGCTATTTTTCTATCAAAACGACCCGGTCTAAGTATTGCAGGATCAAGTATATCTACTCTATTTGTAGCGGCAAGAACTATTATTCCTTCATTTACACCAAAACCATCCATTTCCACTAACATTTGATTTAAAGTTTGTTCTCTCTCATCATGACTACCACCAAGCCCTGAACCTCTACGTCTTGCTACAGCATCTATTTCATCTATAAACACTATACAAGGTGCATTTCTCTTAGCCTCCATGAATAAATCTCTTACTCTTGATGCACCAACACCTACAAACATCTCTACAAAATCTGAACCCGAGATGGAAAAGAAAGGAACATTAGCCTCACCCGCAACAGCTTTAGCAAGTAAAGTCTTTCCCGTTCCCGGAGGTCCTACAAGTATAATTCCTTTCGGTATTCTTGCACCGAGATTAGTATACTTATTATGATTTTTCAGAAAATCTACTACTTCCTCTAAATCTTCCTTCTCCTCATTCAAGCCGGCAACATCAGCAAAACCTATTTCAGTATTCTCATTAAGTGTGGCTCTGCTCTTTCCAAAACTCATTCCCTTAGGTGCTGCAGCACCACCACGCATTTGCACTATTATCATAACAATAACTATCCCTTGTAGGAATAATATTATTGGAATAGCATAACTTAAAATTATATTATCCTTTGGAGCTTCCGACATAGAATAGTCTATCTCCATAGAATTAAGCTCTATGGCCAAGGTATTTACATTTGATACATTATATATATATTCACTCTGAGTACCGTCTCTAAATACTATTCTCGCACTACCACTGGGAATAGCTCTATTTTGTTCAATTAAAACTTTATCTATCCCCCCCTTGCTGTAATTCATTAATAAATTCTTTTCTCGTATATTCTTTTCTTGTCATTCTACTTGTAAATGAAAATGCTAACCATAAACTAAGCATTAAAAACAAAAATAGAACGAAAGTCCTTGTCTGATTTCTTGCAGTTTTCAATATATATATCTCCTACTTAAATTCTACTACTCCTATATATGGTAAATTTCTATATTTTTTTGATCATAATCAAGACCATAACCAACAACAAATTCATCAGGTATTTCAAAGCAAGTATAATCTACCTTAACTGCTTTTTCGACTCTTCTTGAAGGTTTATCTAGTAGAGTACAAATCTTCATGCTCTTTGGTCCTCTTTCAAATAACATCTCTTTTAAATGCTTTAAAGTTCTTCCCGAGTCTATAATATCTTCAACTATAAGAACTTCTTTCCCTTCTATGCTTTCATCCAAATCTTTAATTATTTTTACATTACCGCTTGATTCCGTTCCTGAACCATAGCTTGAAACACTCATAAAGTCAAAAGATACCGGTACTGTAAGCCTCTTGGCAAGCTCGCACATAAACAAGGCTCCACCTTTTAATATACAAATAAGATGTACTTCTTTTCCTTCGTAGTCCTTATTAATTTGACTCGCAATTTCAAAAACTCTTTTATCAACCTCTTCTTCTGTTAATAAAACTCTTATATCGTATGACATTTTAAAACCCTCTCTTATACTTTATCTCTAATATTCTCTTTGTACTGTCATCTACTTTATAAGCTTCACTAAGCCTTTTTCCTACTATCCAGATTATATCCTTACCCATAGCTACTAAAGGTATCTTATTTCTGTCCTTCGCTTCTATCTTTTCATCTATCATAAAAGACTTTATACTCTTCTTTCCTGCTTTTATGTAAATATAATCTCCAGTTTCCCTTGTTCTAAATGAAAGTGCCTCTCCTATTTTAGCATAATCTACATACTTTTGTGTAAATTAAATCATCAATTTTAAAAATTTTTTTATTTTCAAAAAACCCTAAGTTCGAAATCTTCTTCTAAATCCTTTTCTTTTTTATTATCTGCATCTCCTTTATCAAGCAAAATACTATCATAAGTTTTATAAAATCTGAGCTTATATGGAAAGTTTATACTTTTTCCTGTTTCCATAAAAAAATCAGATTATCCAGCATATCTATATGTACGGCTTCTATATCTTTTAGTTTATTCAAAAATTTCTTTTATGAAAAATTCTTATAAAAATAAGTTCTGAGTATTTTCTTCTCTTTTTTTAACTTTTTCAAACTTAAAACCCACCAAGCCGGTATTTCTATAAATGAATATTTCTTTCGCAATTTCTCTTGCTTTTTTTCATCTATAAACTCGTCCGCCATATTTATAAACTTAGATGATTTAACTATATTTTCAACACTGGCATTATTTATATCCTCCTGTAAAACCGGTAATATTTTATGCCTTATTATATTTCTTGTATAATCATCACCTAAATTTGTACTATCTACTCTATATGAAATTTTTAGCATCTTTTTAATATTTCCTCTATCCTACTTCTATCTGTATATAATAAGGGACGAATTATATTCTCTCTGTTAAGTTTTTATACCTGAAAGTCCTTTTTAGACCTGTTCCTCTGCATAGGTTCATTATTATGGTTTCAGCATTATCATTTTTTTATTATGTGCTACAGCTATTTTTTTACTTTTCTTCCTTTTTTTCTTTTTCTAATTCTCCGGATAGACTATCAAAGATTTCATATCTTCTAAATCTACCCGCTTCTTCCAAGGATAAGGATTTCTCTTTTGCCAGATTTATTATATCTTCTTTATATCCTCTATACTCCAGATTATTTTTTTAGTACAATATTCTTTTTACATAATTTGCATCTCCATCTGCCTCTTCTCCTCTTATCCCATGATGAACATGACAAACATATAAATCTATGTCTAAATCTTCTTTAAAAAGTCTGCAAGATATATAGTAAAGCCATAGAATCAGCTCCACCACTTACAGCAACAAGGACTATATCCTTTTTTTCTATTAATTTATTATCTTTTATATATCTATAGATGCCCTCTAATTCTTTTTTTCATATTCCTACTCTTTATACTATGATAATACTTTCATATATCTATATACTTTTTCTACATAAGCATTTGTTTTAAACAAAAATATGTCGCAAAATACATTTACGACATATCATTCATTCGGCTTTATTAAAATTTCATCCGGAAAAACTAAGCCTAATTTTTCCTTTGCAACCTGTATCTTATATTCATCTGTTTTTTTATAAATTTCTCTAGCATCAAGCTCCGCTTTTTCTATTTTTTTGTTCTTTGAGTTTATCTTTTTAGAAAAATCTTCTCTTTGACTATAGACAGCTATCTTTTTGCTTATATTAGAAACCCTAACATTAATAACGAGAGCCATACAAATTATGACAAACCCTACCAAAAATACAGCTACAATATTATCCCTTCTACGTGCTTTTTGCCTTTTCGTGTTTTTTCTAGCCATTATACACTCACCCTAATTCCTCTATTAAAAACTACAATTCTTTATCTAAGTTTAAAGTATTTTCATACTTTTTTCAAGTATTAACTTAAAAAAGTCGCATAGTTCATTACACTACACGACTTTAGTAGTTATAAATATTTGAATAGCTCTTTAGCCTCATCCTTTTTGGTAGTATCTTGAATATCAAGTATTTCTACCTTAACACTCTTTGTTCCAAAAAGAATTTCTATTACATCTCCAACACTCACATCCGCACTGGCTTTTACCGGCTTACCATTTACCAAAACTCTTCCGGCTGTACAGGCTTCATTTGCTATTGTTCTACGTTTTATTAACCTAGAAACTTTGAGATATTTATCAATTCTCATTATTTATTAACTGCATCCTTTAAAGACTTACCTGGTTTGAATTTTGGAGCTGTGCTTCCGGCTATCTTCATTGTTTCACCGGTTCTTGGGTTTCTACCCTCTCTAGCTGCTCTTTCAGAAGTTTCAAATGTACCAAAACCAACTAAAGTAATTTTATCTTTCTTTACTAATTGCTCTGTTACAACTTCTACAAATGCCTTTAATGCCGCATCAGCATCCTTCTTGCTTAATTTAGCTTGTTCTGCAATAGCAGCTACTAACTCTACTCTATTCATTACTTTTCCTCCTAGACTAGTTTATCTTATAATTTCTGTTCCTTTATATCCTCTTTAACTCTTTTTTTGTCAAGCCTTTTTTTGAGAACTATAGCCACTTTAAGGTGTTTTTTTAGCTGAAAAAAACTCTAAAATCTCTCTACTTTTCTCAAACATAAAGCTAAGATTATTGTTTTTTTGTCTATCTATATAGACAAGTTCTGTCCTTTCACCCAACTTCAATTTTTATGCTGTTTCTATTAATTTCTATTAACTTTTTCTACCAATTCTGCTGAGATCTTAGCCTCTTTATAAAAAAACAAATTTTTAGTTCTTGTTTATTTATGTATAATTCTTCAACATATACACTATGAGCAAGTGCTTTTTAATTTAGCTATATTTAAAAAGATTTTTCAACTTCTTTACCATAAGCTCCGAATCTATCTATAAGTTCGTCTTGTATATCCATATAGTCTTCTTCATTTGCCATAGATACTATTCTTTTTATATACATCTAATTTAAGTTCTTCATTTGCTATATAGCTATCCGGTATATAAGCATCAAGCGGTACTTCTATGCTAGTTTCAAATTCATCTATACTCGCATCTTCACCTTTTAATGCCTTTATAGCTGTATTTAATAGTTTGCAATACAAATCATATCCTACTGCTTCCATATGCCCATGTTGTTCTGCACCTAAAACATTTCCGGCACCCCTTATCTCCAGATCACGCATAGCTATTTTTATACCTGAGCCTAACTCTGTAAATTCTCTTATAGCTTTTAAACGCTTAGTAGCCTCTTCGTTTAGCATTTTACCTCTTTTATATAGCATAAAAGCATAACTTGTCCTTGAACTTCTACCCACTCTACCTCTAAGTTGATATAATTGCGACAATCCCAATTTATCAGAATCATGTATTATCATAGTATTAGCATTAGGTATATCTAAACCCGTTTCTATTATTGTTGTAGAAACCAGTACATCTATATCCCCATTGATAAAATCAATCATAATATTTTCTAAGTTTTTCTCTGCCATTCTTCCATGAGCGAAAGCAACATTAGCCTCCGGTACCATTGCTTGTATTCTCTTTGCCACCTCTTCTATGTCATTTATGGCATTGTATACATAATATACCTGTCCATCTCTTGCCAACTCTCTTTTTATAGCTTCTTTTACAGTTTCATCATAGTATTCCATAACATAGGTTTGTATAGGCAGTCTATCTATAGGTGCCTCTTCCAAAACACTTAAGTCTCTAATTCCTACAAGGCTCATATGCAAAGTCCTAGGTATAGGTGTAGCCGTAAGAGTTAATACATCTATATCATTTCTCAAATTTTTCAATTTTTCTTTATGCGTTACCCCAAATCTTTGTTCTTCATCTATTATAATAAGTCCTAGATTCTTTGCTGTCAAATCTTTTGATAAGACCCTATGTGTACCTATAACTATATCTACTATTCCTCTTTTAAAATCTTCTATTGTTTTCTTTTGTTTAGATGCGGTTCTAAATCTGCACATCAAATCAACCTTTACAGGAAAATCCTTCATTCTTTGCACAAAGTTATTATAATGTTGTTGTGCCAAAATAGTTGTAGGTACTAAGTAAATGACTTGCTTACCTTCTTGTACCGCTTTAAAAGCGGCTCTTATAGCTACCTCTGTCTTTCCATATCCAACATCACCACATACTAATCTATCCATAATTTTACTTGACTGCATATCATTTTTAACATCTTCTATAGCTTTTAGTTGATCTTTAGTTTCTTCGAAGGGGAACATTTCTTCAAATTCTCTTTGCCATATGGTATCTTCCGGATATATATAACCCTTACCATTTAAGCGTTTTTGCATATAAATCAACCAACTCCTTGGCTATATTAGCTACAGCTTTTTTTACTCTTGTTTTTGTCTTTACCCACTCTATTGAGCCTAATTTATTTAATTTAGGAGCTTTTACTTCTGCATTTGCATATTTTTGTATAATATCCAACTTAGTAATCGGAATATAACAATTGGAAGAACCTGCATACTCAAGCTTTATATAATCTTTTTATTATATTATCTCTTTCTATCTTCTCTATTCCCCTGTAAATACCCAGTCCATGTTCTTCATGTATTATGTAATCACCTATATTTAATTCTTTTAATGACGAAATCTTTCTACCGTCATAAGAGGCCTTTTTTATGCTCTTTTTCTTTCTGATTGCACCATATATATCACTTTCAGAAATTACTATAAAACCTAAATCAGAATACTCAAAACCTTTTTGAAGATTTCCGTATAATACAAGTATCTGTCCTTCTAATACCTTTGGCACTTCATTCTCATTTTCAGGTGAAAATGCAGATAAGGAATAATCCTCTCTAAGACTATTTGCTAAACGTTTTGCCCTTGTTCTTGAGGCAGTAAGTAAAATAACTCTATATTTTCTTTTTCTTAGTTTCTTTAAATCTTCAATAAGATTTTCAAAAGCATTTTTGTAAGAAGAACTAACTCTTGTACTTATAGAAAATGTTTTTTCAACTCTAAAAAGACCTGTATTTTGGTTTAATAAATTTAATAGGACAGGCTTGGTTTCCCCCAACATCTCCATAATATTTTTTGCCGAAAACAACTCCGGTACTTCTTCTTTACTTATTTGACCGGAACTAAGTCTACCTTCCATACTACTTAGAAATTCTTCTTCTATTTGCTTTGCCTTATCATAACAATTAGCCGGCTCATCTATAAATACTAAACTTCTATCTTTGTCAAAATAGCTAAGAAAGGATTCTTTCCCACCTAATTCTTTTTCCTTAGCCGGATATATGTATATCTCATCTATATTTTCAATAGACCTTTGAGAAGCTATATCGAATATTCTTATGGAATCAATTTCATCACCCCAAAGTTCTATTCGTATGGGATTTTCTTCTGTTAGAGGATATATGTCAATTATACCACCTCTAATACTGAAACTTGCCATACTTTCAACTTCACTCACTCTTTCATAAGCTAAATCAACTAAATTTCTGCTTAATTCATCTATATTGACGGTATCTGTAGCACTTATTTTTAATATATTAGTCTTAAACTTCGAATAGGGTACCAGTTTATCCATAAGAGCGTCTATGGTACATATGACTATACCGGAACTCATACTTGACATTTTTTTCCAAGCTTCTATTCTTTCTTTGCTTATTAAATGCCCTTCTACATCCGCAAAAAAGAAAAGCAAATCTCTGGAGGGGTAGAGTATGGTATTTTCTGTAAAACAAGATATATCCTCATATAATTGTCTTGCTCTGGATTCATCATAACTTACAACCAGCTTCCAAGGTTTTTCTTCTTTTAAAAATTCACTAACTAGATGCGCTTTACCTGAATCGGTTAAATCTACAAGTCTACAAGAACCTTTATCTTTTAATACGTATTCTTCTAATTCTCTATATAGTTCCAGCTCCTTTAAAGGATTCTCAAATAAACTCATTTTAGACCTTCTTATTGTAAATATTCATCGCTTTTTTTTCATCTTCCAGCATGATAGACAAAGCATCAACACTATTTTTATATGCTTTCTCCATAGATTCATACTCTTCCTTACTAAAATGACCCAAAACATGAGCCGCAAGATCATAACCCTCAGGTTTTTCTCCAACCCCTATTTTTATTCTTGAAAATTCATTTGTTCCCAGATGTGCTATAATAGACTTTATACCATTATGTCCTCCTGCACTTCCTTTTTGACGTATTCTAAGTTGACCCACCTCTAAGCTTATATCATCAAATAAAACTACAACATCTTCTGCACTCAATTTATAAAAATCTATTGCCGCTCTAAGACTCTCCCCACTTAAATTCATATAAGTTTGAGGTTTTTAAGAGTATAACTTTTTTTCACCATTTATGAAACCTTTGCCACATATAGCTTTTATGTTTCTTCTCATCTAAATCTATATTATATTTTTTTTGCAATTTCATCTATAGCTTCAAAACCTGCATTATGTCTAGTCTTATCATATTCTCTGCCCGGATTACCAAGTCCCGCTATTATTTTCATATTACTCCTCTTTATATATTTGTTTTTTTCTACTGCTTTTTAATATATTTACTTAGTATTTATCAAAACTTCTAAACTTTAAAAAAATATATTTTTTTACCAATCTAATACTATTTACAACTGCTCTTCAGCAGTTCCTTGAACTTATGTTCTAGATTTTACTACATTTTTTTCTTGTTTTTTTCAAGTTATATCACATAAACTTTATTCAAAAAGTTACCTAACTTAAAAAAAGCTCAACCTAAGTCGAGCCTTTCTAAAAAAACATCTATTCTTATAAAAAAATTTTTATATCTATCTTTTATATTCTTTTTATACCTAATTTTTGCTTTCATCTTAAAGCCTATCCTTTCATATTTATCAGGATAAAAATCTGGTACTTATTACTTTTTTTCACCCTCATTTATAAATATTTCCAAAGATGAAGTATCCATAAGTATTCTCATCTTTTCAAAGCCTATCTATCTTTGTATATCTGGAAGTTCTACCATAAGTATTTGAAATATGACTTAAAAACAAGAATATTATCTTTAAATTCCAGCTTTACAGTATCAAGAAAATTTATACTTTCAAATTCTTCTATATCACTTAAATATATATCATAAGCACCTTTTAATGCTTCTGTCTTATATTCCCCTAAGACTATAAACTCCTTTATATTTCCAAACAAATCATCATATTCCTTTATAGGAAAAGTGTATAATTTACCATCTACATTCTTATACTCTTTTACCACACTAAGCGCATGTTGCCAACCAAGCTTTACTGTTGGTGCACTATAGTCTGCATCCGGCATACCAAGCCAAGCTATACCCAACCTTCTACCGTTTACCTCAAAGGTTTGTGGAGCATAATAATCAAAACCTGTATCAAGCTCTACATATTCACCAAGCCTACACTCCGCTCTAAAATCTCCATATAAGGGAAAATACCCACAAGAATATTCATTTTGGAATTTATATTCTTCATGTTCTACCCCTTGAGGTGAAGCAAGCAAAAACCATCTTCCATCTAATAAAAACAAATCCGGACACTCCCACATATATCCGAAATCCTTTTCAGATTTTATGCTATTTATATACTTCCAATCATATAAATTTTCACTTTCAAAAACTTCAATCTGACCCTTATCTTCTTTAGTTCTGGCACCAAGAACCATGTAATACTTATTATCATATTCAAAGACTTTAGGATCTCTAACATGCAAAGTAAGATTAGAAGGATAATCCTTATTATAAAGAACTACCCTCTCCTCATCTATATTTATACCGTCTGAGCTAATAGCCAGAGCTGTGTTATGCTCCCTTCCCTCATTTATGTAATCGTAATCACCCTGCTTTTTTACATTACCTGTATAAAATAAATATAATTTTCCGTCTTTTTCTATAGCAGATCCCGAATAAACACCATTTTTCTTCCATTCCTTATCAGGCTTTAAAAATATTCCCATATCTTCCCAATTTAGAAAATCCTTGCTCTTATAATGCCCCCAATATTTTAAACCGCCATTTACATTATCAGGAGAATATTGATAAAACACATGATACTCCCCCTTAAAGTAAGACAGTCCATTAGGATCATTAAGCCAACCCTTAGGTGGCATCAAATGATACTTTAATCTCCAAGCATTTTTAAGCATTCTTTGCCCTCATTATCTCATCACCCACATTAATAGGCTTATTTTCTGAGACTTCTACATCACCATACTCAAAGCTATTTGTTATTATTACAGGAGTAACTATCTGGTATCCTTCCTCTTTTATAGCTTCTATATCAAATTCGAGTAATTTCTCTCCTCTTTTTACTCTATCTCCATTTTTAACCTTAGCAGTGTAATGCTTTCCACCTAATTCTACTGTATTTATACCAACATGAACTATTATTTCCGGACCATTATCAAGCTTAATACCTATAGCATGGCCCATAACCGCTACTATAACACCATCATTTGGTGCATATACCATACCCTCACTAGGAATTATAGCAACACCTTTTCCCAATATACCTGCTATAAAAGTAGGGTCATTAGTTTCTTCCATGGATACTATATTTCCTTTTAAAGGTGAAAGCACTACACCCTCTTCTAGAGTATTCTCTGATTTTATATCATTTTTAATCACTGTTTCCTCTGCCACATTCTCTTTATTCACCTTTGCATCTATTAAAGATGAAGGAGTTATTATCCAAGATATAACAAAAGCCGCCACAAATGATATTATGAATAGAATTACATATATTAAAGGTCTATCAAGAAATAATAAAATACCAAATACACCTGTAACACCTGTTCCTGTCGCTCCCAGTCCTGTTATTGATGCAAAAACTGCACCTATAGCACCACCTAAGCAGCCGGCTATAAAAGGTCTTATATATCTTAAATTAACACCAAAAATTGCAGGCTCTGTAATACCTAGTAAAGCTGAAAATCCTGATGGATAGCAAAGGCTTCTAAGCTTTGTATCTTTAGTTTTTACGCCTACTGCAAGAGCCGCCGCACCTTGAGCTATATTAACTGCTGAAGCAAGAGGTAACCAAAAAGTTACTCCATACGTTGCTATTTGTCCAAGATCAATAATTGTATACATATGATGTATACCCATAACTACCGTTGGGGCATATAAAAGTCCCATTATAAACGAACCTATTCCAAAAGGTATAGAAATAAGTAATTGAACTCCGTTTATAAGCCCATTCTCTAAAAATACAAATACCGGTCCAATCAATGATAAAGCCAGATAACCTGTAACAAATACTGATACCAATGGAGTTACAAACAAATCAAACATAGCAGGTATAACTTTATGTAACTTTTTCTCTATTAAACACATTATCCATACTGAAATCATTATAGGAATAACATGTCCTTGGTAACCGACCATTTCTATTTTATATAGACCGAACCATACTGATTGGTGTGTTGCCACTCCCTCTGTTGCCACTGCCCAAGCATTTTGTAAACTTGGATGTATCATAATCATACCGATTACAGCACCCAAATATTGATTTCCACCAAATACTTTAGCTGCTGAAAATCCTATAAGTATAGGCAAAAATATGTATGCTATATTTGAAAATAAACTTGCAAACACATAAATAGAACTATTTGTATCTATATTTAAAAGATTGTTTTTGACCATAAAATCTAAACCGTTCATAAGTCCCATTAAGAAACCGCTTGCAACTATTGCCGGTATAATAGGAACAAATATATCTCCAAGCACTTTTATAAGTCTTTGAAAAATATTTATCTTAGATGCCGCCATCGCCTTTACTTCTTCTTTAGAAGCCGCTTTTATACCACTTAAAGCAATAAACTCATCATAGACTTTGTTTACTGTTCCGGTTCCAAAAATAATTTGCAATTGTCCTTGTGCCTCAAAAACACCTTTAACACTGTCTATATTATCTAGTTCTTCCTTATTAAGCTTACTATTATCAGCAATTACAAGCCTAAGTCTGGTTGCACAATGTGCTGCAGAAACTATATTCTCACTACCTCCAACAGCCGCTAAAACTTCTTTTGCAGATCTATTGTAATCCATCTTTACCTCCTTAAAATATTTAAAAATTATAATATTGGTATCGTTTCCATATATAACACAATATATCCTAAAAATGAAATAAAGTAAATATATGAATACTATTTTTTTAGGTATTCATATATTTACTTTATTTCTGACAAAAAATACTATATACCTTCATCAAGCTTCCGAACTTCTTTATTAATATATAATAAAAACTGCTATATCAAAAATTTATCTTCTTAGATATAGCAGTTTTTTTACTTATCTTATACATTTCATTTTTCTTAAATATCTCATATATAACAAAGCCTAAGTATATAATTAAAAGACTGACTTCTCTCCTATGTAATCTTAGTAATACTTGAATAACCAAGATTATAGCAACCAATATAAGACTTAGCATCGCATATTCTCTAGTACCGATATAAGATAATACGATTCCATATATCAACATTGTACATATAATATATATCATCTCATTTTTAGTTTCATATGTTTTAGATACCTGTAATCTTACAAAAAGTATAAAAAAATGTTGATATAAAAGCAATATATATATTAAGCGAAATTAATAAAAGAAAATCCTTTAAACCTTTTCTATACATAAGACACCTCAAAAACTTTATTGATCGAATGGATTATTTTGCACAGTAAAAAGACCAGTCAGAGCTACCCCTTCCTACTACTAATATATAATTTCCCCTACAACACAACTTTCAGATGTATAAACCGGTTTCCAATTAGGTGCTTTCTTAGTCCACTTATTTCCACTTGGGTTATATGAAGACTTCTGTTCTTTATACCCTACTCCACCTTTAACAAAAACCGCTACAACCATACTCAAGTTTTTTTGTTTTTTTATTAATTATATTATATAAATTATTTTTGATTTATGTCAAATATTTTATATTAATATACATCATTTCTTTTATTAATCAGAATTTTTTTATAATAGTTATCTATTTTTCAATTAAATAACTATTTATTGTTTTTATCTTTCTAAAACAACAAAAAATCCCTTATCAGTAAATTTAGTGTGTATACCTCAATTTACTGATAAGGAACTTCTCTTTATCTGGTAGATTCCCTACTTATAATATTCCCATTGATTTTTCATCTCCATAGTGCTTATATCCTTACCTTGAATAAGCCTTACAAGCATTTTTGCCGCTTCCATACCGGCTGTCTTATATGGAAAAATGGACTGTTGTAAGTTTTGGACTTATAATATTTCCTATGGTACTATCTCCCATACCTACAATTTGTATATCTTCCGGTATACGCTTACCTATACTCTTAATATACTCCATAGCTCCTACTGCTAAATTATCTGTAGCACATACTATAGTATCTATACTGGCATTTTCTTTTTAATATTTCTTGGCAAGCTTTTTTTACCTGATTCCATTAAAAAATCTGTAATTTTATTAGTTATCTTAGATTCCGTATTAATATCTTTATCCTCTACAGCCTCAATAAAACCATTATATCTGTCAAGACCTGCTGCCTTGTCTTTTTTATTAACTCCTATATAAGCTATATTCTTAGAAGTGGTATCCACTAAGTCTGTCAAGTCTTTCATAACTTCATAATCATTAAAATATACACAAGCTTGCCCTGAAACTTGTTGTGCTAAAATTACCAACGGTATTTTGCACTCTTTCATAACTTTCTTATGTGCACTACTAATCACAGTACCTAAGAGTATTATTCCATCAACACTATACTTGGTTAAAGTTTTTAGGTAAAATAGCTCTTCCATTTCATCATTAGCAGTATCTGCCAATAATAATTTATAACCGGTCTTATAAAATTCTGTACTTATCCCCTCTACCATTCTAGAAATACTTTCAGAACTGATTTTAGGTATTATAACACCTATTAAACCTGTTTTTTTAGTTCTTAGTGTCCTAGCTTGAGAATTAGGTTCAAAACCTGTTTCTTCTATAACTTTGCTGATAAGATCCCTCTTTTCACTACTTACATAACCACCATTTAAAAACCTCGATACTGTAGCCTTTGATACTCCTGCCATTGATGCTATATCATTAATTGTCATTATTGTTCTCCCAGTTTTTTTAAGTCTATTTATAAATAATATTCAGTTTATTTTTGTAGCTAATAAAAAAATCACATAAAATACTAAAAGCTAGACTGCTGATACTGATGTTACTGCAAGTCTAGCTTTATTTTTAATTCAAAGTTTAAACTTTATTTTAAATTTTTTTGTATTTATACTATACTTCCAACTTTTCATTATCCAGTACAGTTGATTTATACTTTTCAATAATTGTTCTCTGCATAATATCTCTTGTTTGAGAATTAATTGGGTGTGCTATATCTCTATATTCTCCATCTGAAGCCATTCTACTTGGCATAGCAATAAATAAGCCTTTATCACCTTCTATAACTTTTATATCATGAATTACAAATTCATTATCTATAGTTACAGAAACAACAGCTTTCATCTTTCCTTCTTTATCAATGCACCTTACCCTAACATCAGTTATTTGCATACTTCTCCCCCTTCTTATACCTCTTATAAGGCATACCTTTCATTTTTCTCTATAACAACCTTAATATTATTAGGCTCTCCTATATGAGTTGTATTTGCCCTAATTGTATCTCGGCTTTCAACTATACAATTTTCTATAACTGTATTATCACCTATATATACATCATTCAGTATAACAGAATTTTTAATGACACAATTATTTCCAATGTATACTTTTTTAAATAAAAGAGAATTTTCCACCTTACCATTAATTATACAACCACTGGAAATCAAAGAATTTTTAACTTCTGCACCGGGATTGTACTTAGCCGGCGGTAAATCATCTATTTTTGAATATATACTTGGGTATTCTGTAAAGAAATAATCCCTTACCTCTTTATTCAAGAAGTCCATATTGGTCTTATAGTAAGATTCTACAGAAGCAACATTATTCCAATATGTATCTATTTTATAAGCATATATTCTTTTTATATTTTTTTATAACGTATAAGTATATCTCTTACAAAATCATATCTATCCTCAGCTATACAACGTTCTATAAGTTCTATAAGTTGTCTTCGCCTTATAACATAAATTCCACAAGAGATATTATTTGCTACTGATAACATAGGTTTTTCTTCAAAATCTGTTATTCTTCCATCGTCATCAATAGAAACAAGTCCAAATCTGGTTAGATCATCACTATCATTTACTTTTCTGCAAACAACAGTTATATCCGCTTTCTTATTTATATGATACTCCAAAACTTTATTATAATCAAGCTTATATACTCCATCTCCTGCCGCTATTATAACATAAGGCTCATGAGATTTCTTTAAAAATGTCAAATTTTGATATAAAGCATCCGCTGTTCCTCTATACCAATTTGAATTTGTCGCCGTTATTGTTGGAGTAAAAACAAAAAGTCCTCCCTGCTTTCTTCCGAAATCCCACCATTTTGACGAACTCAAATGTTCATTTAAAGATCTGGAATTATACTGCGTAAACACTGCAACCTTTTGTATATGTGAATTGCTCATATTGCTAAGTGCAAAATCTATGCTCCTAAAGCTACCGGCTATAGGCATAGCTGAAATTGCTCTCTTATTTGAAAGCTCTTTCATTCTCTTAGAGTTACCACCTGCTAAAATAATACCTACTGCTCTCATTATCTGCCACCTGCCTTTATAATATATGAACCACTTTCTAAAATTCCATTTTCATAATCAGTGGAAAGAGTTTCTCCCATAACAGCTGTATTCTTTCCTATCTTAACTCCATCCGGAATAATCGTCTGTTCCCCTATAATCGCAAGTTCACAGTTATAAACTTTTTTATCGTAAATACTTTCTCTATATTCACCAATACCAATTTCGCAATCTCTACCTACATTACTATACTCCGCAATTATAGCTTTGTCTACCTTTGTATTCTCTTTAATTAAGGTTCCTTTCATAATTATAGAATCTTTTATGACTGCTCCCTTTTCTATAGTAACGCCGGCACCTATTACAGAATTAATAACTGTACCATATATACTTGTACCTTCACCTATGATACTTCTTTCAACCACAGAATCTTCTGATAAATATTGTGGTGGTATAATATCTGATTTTGTGAATATTCTCCAATACTCTTCGTAAAGATTAAACTCCGGAATAATATCTATTAATTCCATATTAGCTTCCCAATATGTCGAAAGAGTTCCTACATCTTTCCAATATCCATTATACTCATAAGCGAAAACTCTGGAATCTTCTTTTGAATGTATATAAGGAATGATATGTTTACCGAAATCACAACCCGGTTCATCTGATAAGGATATTAAAGCTTCTTTTAGAATGTTCCAATTAAAAATATATATGCCCATAGAAGCCAAGTTGCTCCTTGGAGCAGTCGGTTTTTCTTCAAATTCCGTAATTTGATTATGTTCATCTGTTATAACTATTCCAAATCGGGATGCTTCTTCCATAGGTACAGGCATAGAAGCTATAGTTACATCTGCCTTATTTGCCTTATGGTAATCAAGCATAACTTCATAATCCATCTTATATATATGATCCCCGGATAAAATGAGAACATAATCCGGATTATAACTCTCCATATATTCAAGATTTTGATATATAGCATTTGCTGTTCCTGTATACCAATCACTACCTTTAGAATTTTCATAAGGAGAAAGTATACTTACTCCTCCGACATTTCTATCCAAATCCCAAGGTATACCGATTCCTATATGTGCGTTTAATCTAAGTGGTTGATATTGCGTCAATACTCCGACTGTATCTATGCGGAATTAATACAATTACTAAGAGGAAAGTCTATAATTCTATATTTTCCTCCAAACGATACTGCCGGTTTTGCAACCTTTTGTGTTAGTACTCCAAGTCGACTTCCTTGCCCCCCTGCTAATAGCATCGCAATCATTTCTTTTTTGATCATGTTATCACCTCGCAGTAAAAAGTAGTATAAACACTAAAAATATTTTTTTTGTTAATTGTGCATTAATTATATCATATTTTTTTGTTAATTGTGAATAATTTCTTGTATAAATATGTTTTTTTCTTGTTAATTTTTACAAGATATCTCTATGTTGTTTATACCTTTTATCTTAATCTTTTTAATCTGTATTCCTATATTCGATTTAAAATAATTCATTTAAACACCGAAAAAAATGTATTTAATATAAAAATTCAACAAAATCAAGTCTTAAAAAAAGCCTATAACAAATGATAAATATAGGCATTACTCTTATTTTCTTAACACCATCTTAATACGTATTTAGTTATTATGCCTATAAAAACGAGAATGTGAGGACACTATGATGAAAAAAAGAAAATCATTAATCGTAGCTCTTAGTTCTTTAGCCTTAATTGCCACTTCTGTAGGGGCTTCAGGATTTAAGACTTACGCCGACGAAAACATTGGTAATTTTTGATACTTATACGGAGGCAGACAGCAAAGAAAAATTCAACTGACACTATTACCGCTTATGCGACAAGTGCAAAAAAGAAATTAACACTAAGATTAGAAAGAAGAGATGGAAATATCCAAGAAATTTCTTTAGGGGAACACTACGACCAAGGAAGTAACCCTAACTATTACTTCTCCAGTATCAATCCTATTTTCTCCCAATATAGAGCCGTTGTAACACATTTAAGCTCCGGTGATGATGGAGGATATATACTGCACGCAAAGGAACCCGGAAACTTGATAGTAAAGGCTGCAGCGGATCCATCGCCATCAAACAACCAAGTTATTCCTTATAAAGTTGAAACACCGACAGTCTCAAACCCACAAACCGTCACCTATACTTTACCGCAATTAGATGATAGTGATTTTTATTATCAGAAAACTAAAGCCGACGGCGGTACCGAGGATATAAACTATGATGAAAATAACAGAACTTTTACTTTAACAGGCGACGAAAGATTTACAGATACAATAGTTACAATATACTCCAAAGGAACAAAGGGCTTAGCTGAAACTATACAGCCTATCAAAAAAGAACTGACGAACAAAGAGGACAATATACCTACTTTAGAAAATCTTTTATCGTGTCTTGATTTTGGAAGTGACGAAAGCAAAATAGATAAAAATTCAACAAAAATTTCAGATAATGATAAGGATAAGTTAAAAGCTACGGCCAAACCCGGCAAGCATAACATAAATATTCAGTTTACTTTTATAGATAAATCTCATGCCGAATATACAGTTACAATTAACACTATAGCTAATCCTAAAAACAATGCAAAACCCGACAGTAGTGTAAAGCCTGAAAATAATGCAAAACCTGACAGTAGTGCAAAGCCTGAAAACAATGCAAAACCTGACAGTAATACTAAGCCAAATAACAGTAGTAATTCGGGAAATAGTGGGAACTCAGGTGTAGGTTCAAGTAGTAGAGGCGGTTCAAGTAGTAGAGGCGGTTCAGGTAGTAGAGGTAGTTCAAGAGGTAGCTCAGGTGGTGGCTCAAGCAGACAAGCTGCAAAAAACTCATCCTCTACCCCTTTACCAAGCTATGTTGTAAAAGGCGGTACTTGGTCAAATAACAATGGTCATTGGCAATACAAAACAGGAAATACCATACACAAAGATATGTGGTTGGCTATAGAAAATCCTTTTGCTAACGAAAAACTTGGACAAGCCAAATTCTCTTGGTTCAGATTTGATAAAGATGGAAATATGCTTACAAATTGGCAATGGATAAAAGATGAAAAAGACGGAAAGCTTAAATGCTACTATCTAAACCCTATTTCCAACGGTAGTATGGGAGCTATGCTCTCAAGTACTCGTACACCTGACGGGTTTATGGTAAATGCTGCAGGTGAATGGGTAGTAGACGGTATAGTACAGACTAAATAAGTTTCTATTCAAACTAGGCTTATTCAAAAATTATAGGTATAAATATCAACTTTGTAGTACAAAAATAATTTTATTAAATCATATATTAAAAAAATAGACATTTCAGGTATTCTTAACAATTTGAAATGTCTATTTTTCTTTTGTATTTTCTATAATCTGTAATTATCTACCAAACTCAAATATAAACCATACCATAACTTTAATTTAATACTTATAAATTGATATTTACAAGGACAGAAAGCAAGCCTTAAAGGTTGCATGGGTCTTCCTATCTTTATCTGAAATATCTCTTTGACATTTTTAATACTCTGAGACTCAAAAGTAGATTTGCAATCCTGAGGAAACTCAATTCCGACCTGACCATACCTGCTGTTAAGTATCTTAGGATTATAGCCGTTTCTACAGTCATCACTGTTATATCTCTCAGATTTACCATATCCAAGATGTTCATCCATTTCTGCTTCCATCATCTCTTTAATAGTTCCACCTAACAGCTCTTTAAGCACAGCCTTAATATCTTCAGCTGTTTAGATATCATACTCCCCAAGCAACTCCTGAATAATGTTTCTTTTTAGCTTCAGTCATTATAACCTTGTGTACCGTTTTTTTATCTTTTTTTGCCATAATAAAAAGGCCACCTATGATTTATATTTTTATCATAGAAGATCTATTACTTAATAGCTATTTACAAAAAAAGTTTCATATGCTCATTTTTATCTAATCAACAGCCACTACTTAGGAATTACTTTTTTTATATCAAGTATTAGTTGATGGATTATTATTTAATTTCATCAAAAATATATCACTATTTTAGTTTTAAAATATATAAATATTTTTTTTGTATATTTTTTTTATATTTTTTTATTAAAATAACACTTGCATATATATATATATATAATTTTTCTTACAGAAATTATTAAAAATAAATATAGAAATGTTATCATAATCGTAGCTTTTTTTAATATGTGTATGGTTTCGAATTTTATTTTTTTAAGAAATATGCTAAATATCATTTTTAGAATATTATAAATAAAAACTATTGCAAAGGAGTTTTGTATGAGAAAAATTAAAAGTATGGTATTTTGTTAGGAACATTTGTAGCAATGTACGGTATGACTACAATGTCTTATGCCGGTAATGAGCCTAATAACACAAGCGATACTGCTACTGTAAGTGATGCCGGCAGTATGGGGAATTCAGATACACCGGAAGTATCTACAATGGAGGAGCTACCTAGATTTGTTTCAAGCGAAAGCGAGTTAAGAGATGCCGCAGCTTTTGGCGGCACTATCGAGTTAACAGCAGACATTTTACTAACTGAAAGTTTAGATCTAGAAAACGCAAAACTTTTAGGTCATAACCACAAGTTATATACACATCCTAATTCAGGTATAAAGGATCTTATAACAGGCGGGGAATTAAAGGACTTAACGATTGAAACTATGCACGAAAAATGTGCTATAAATGGTGCAACTAAAGTTGAAAATGTAAAACTTATATCTAAAGTAGAAACAGACAATACCGGGATTTCCTTCTATAGATATGGAGGTTCAGAAGCACTTAATATCACATTAGAGGGATATAAAACAGGAATAGACTGCAATACTTCAACTTCTATAACCAATGCTACTATAACTAGGGGCGAATATAGCAAAAAGGATAGCAAGGGTATTGATTGTATCTCTGTATTTGCGTCCGGAACATTTAATAATGTTAATATCTCCGGATATGATGTGGCAGTATATGGATCAGGTAGGTATCGTGTAGTAGGTGGAATATTTAACAATAATAATATTGCTCTAGAAAAAGCTGCTTCTGTAAATGGTTCAGAAGTTAAAAACAACAAAATAGGTATACGTGGTGCTAGGGGATTTACAAATGTAAATGTCAGTGATAACGAAATAGGCATACTTGTTAACTCATATTCCGACACCCATAACACAGGCAATATTACCAATAACGAAATAGGTATAATGATAATAAATGGTAATTATCCTATTTATAGCGAAACATACGATAATTTAAATATCTCATCTAATAAAAGATATGAAATATACTCAGAAAAAGATACACCTATAGACAAGGATAATTTCGTTCAATACACCTTGGAATGGAAAGAATTTTCAAAAGATGGAGTAGGTCAGTATAAAAAAGCTTATTGTATGGTTGACAAAGGCAGGGAGTTTACTATAACCGAAAAAAGCAATAAATTTAGCAAATTAACAGCTGTAAAAAGTAGACAATGTTGATTTAGACAAAGAAAAAAATACAGACTACAAAAGACAACGATACATATATACACAAAAATAACTTTACCTGCACACGAAAATAAGAGAGTAGAATTAAAGTATGAGTTCGCTAAGCTTTCCAAGTTTTTAGTATATGATGCTAAAGAACTGGAAGATGCAATACTAAGTTCTAAAGGCGAAACTATATATCTAAAATCTGATATAGAGTTGAATAGCACGTTATTTATAGGAAAAGGAAATAGTTTAATCCACATAGATGGAGAAGGACACAAAATATATACTAATAACAAAAAATTGAAAACGCTTATACAATTAGCTCTCGGTAGCAATGTAAAACTTTCTAATGTAAATATAATTGATACAAGAGATAGTATAGAAGTACCGGAAACTGCAGGTATATTCTCAGAAGGAAGCTTAGAGATTGAAAATACCAATATAAAAAACTTTACAAAAGCCATCCTTTCACCGGTAAATGTTGGAAGTTATAATAAAATATCAGGCGAAGTTTCAGATGGTACTAATATAAAATATATAAACAATAACAGTACTAATGATACTAATAACTCCGGTGGCGGTTCAGGCGGCGGCTCTCGTGGCGGTTCAGGCGGTGGCTCTCGTGGCGGTTCAGGCGGTGGCTCTCGTGGTGGTTCAGGCGGTGGCTCTCGTGGTGGTTCAGGCGGTGGCTCAGTTGTAGCAAAAACAAGCGAAAATCAGACACAACTTTCACTTACTAATATATCTTCCAACTTGCCAAGTATTAATGCAGGTAATTGGGAGAAGACAAACCAAAAATGGAGTTTAAAGAAATCTGACGGGCAATATGCCAAAAACCAATGGGCTAATATAGCATCAAAATGGTATTTCTTAAATACGGATGGGTATATGTTGACCGGTTTACATAATATAAACAATACTACATACAACTTTGCTAATGATGGTTCAATGAGCTTAGGTTGGGTTAATATAAATAACAAATGGTATTATTTTAATACTACTTCAGGTGCAATGATTAAAGGTTGGATACTGTATAATAATAACTGGTATTATCTAAATCAAAATGGTACTATGGCAACAAGTTGGATAAAGACAAACGATAAGTGGTACTACCTATCCTCTAACGGTTCAATGCTTGCAAATACAACTACTCCAGACGGATACCATGTAAACGCAAACGGAGAATGGATAAAATAAAAAGATATAAAGTAAGCCCCCAGATTTGGGGCTTATTTTTATATTATTCTTATATAGTTTTTGAATGTTTTTTTCATAAACTTCCTCTTCCTGTATCGATTTCATTTCCTTTTTATGCTATAATATAATTTATTTATTTAAAAAAACAAACAAATATTCTAAGGAGACTGTATATGAAATTAATAACAGTAAGAGAATTATTCAAAAGAAACAGATAAATATCTAAATAAAGAGATAACTATAGGTGCTTGGATTCGCAGCAATAGAGATTCAAAAAATTTCGGTTTTTTATCTCTTAGCGACGGTTCTTATTTTGAGCAAATACAAGTTGTTTATCATGATACTTTAGATAATTTTTCACAAATAGCTAAATCTAATGTAGGAGCAGCCCTTATTATTACAGGTACTTTAGTTCCTACACCACAGGCTAAACAAGCTTTTGAAATTCAAGCTACTAAAATAGAAGTTGAGGGAGAGTCAAATCCCGACTTCCCATTGCAAAAGAAAAGACACAGTATGGAATATCTTAGAACCATTTCACATCTAAGACCTAGAACTAATACTTTCCAAGCAGTTTTTAGAGTTCGTTCTCTAATTGCTTTTGCCATACATAAGTTTTTTAACGAAAAAAATTTCGTTTATGTCCATACTCCTATCATAACAGGTAGCGACACAGAGGGTGCCGGAGAAATGTTTAGAGTTACAACTCTTGACATGGACAATCTAAAGCTTACAGCTGATGGCAAGGTAGATAATAGCAAAGATTTCTTCGGTAAAGAAACTAATTTAACAGTTAGTGGACAGTTAAACGGTGAAACCTATGCTATGGCTTTTAGAAATATTTATACTTTTGGACCTACTTTTAGAGCTGAAAATTCAAATACTACAAGACACGCTGCAGAATTTTGGATGATAGAGCCTGAAATGGCTTTTGCAGATCTGGTTGATGATATGGATATAGCAGAAGAAATGTTAAAATATATTATAAAATATGTATTAGAAAAATGCTCCTGAAGAAATGGCTTTCTTTAATCAATTCGTAGATAAAGATTTATTGAATAGACTTGAAAATGTTTTAAATTCTGATTTTGGTAGAGTTACATATACAGAAGCTATAGAAATACTCAGCAAAAACAACGATAACTTCGATTATAAAGTTTCTTGGGGTTGTGATTTACAAACAGAACACGAAAGATATCTTACAGAACAAGTATTTAAAAAACCTGTTTTTGTTACTGATTATCCAAAAAGAAATTAAAAGCTTTCTATATGAAACTTAATGAGGACGGAAAGACTGTTGCCGCTATGGATTGTCTTGTTCCGGGTATAGGCGAGATCATTGGCGGTAGCCAACGTGAGGATAATTATGACAAACTTCTTTCAAGAATCAAAGAACTTGATATGAAAGAAGATGATTATAATTTCTATCTGGATTTAAGAAAATATGGCTCAAATCGTCATGCAGGCTTTGGTCTAGGTTTCGAGAGATGTGTTATGTATTTAACAGGTATGGGCAACATAAGAGATGTTGTCCCATTCCCTAGAACTGTTGGTAATTGCGAGCTATAAAATACCGAAAGGACTTATATGAAATTTATTCACATTTCTGATGTACATTATGGCATGAACCCTGATGTTGGTAAAGCTTGGTCCAAAGAGCGTAGTAATGCCATAAAAAATACTTTTCATAATATAATAAATGCTTGTAAAGAAAATAAAGTTGACTTTCTATTTATATCCGGAGATTTATTCCATAGACAGGCTCTAATAAAAGATTTAAAAGAGGTCAACTACTTATTTTCAAGTATAAGCGATGTAAAAGTTATTATTATAACCGGAAATCACGACTATATCAAAAAAGGTTCTGCTCTGGACAGCTTTTCTTTTGCAGATAATGTCTTTTTTATAAAAAGTCCTGATTTAAGCAGCATCTATTTTAGCGACTTAAATACAGAAGTTTTCGGCTTTTCGTATTATGATAAAGAACTTCGTGCATATAACTTAGATGATATACGCTCTGCACCTGATGATAGGATAAGTATATTAATGGCTCACGGTGGAGATACAAATCATTTGCCTTTTGATAAAAATTCACTTATTAAAAAAGATTTTACCTATTATGCTCTTGGGCATATACACAAGCACGAAGTATTATTCTATAATAAAATGGCTTATCCCGGTTCTCCTGAGCCTTTAGATTCAAACGAATACGGAGAACATGGATACTTACTCGGAGAAATTGATAATATAAGCAAGTCTGTTACTCGTCTAGATTTTATTCCTTGTGCCAGTGCTTCTTATATTTCTTTAGTTTTAAATATAAATACCGATACCACAAATACCGAGCTTCTTATGCGTATAACAAATGAAATCAATAAAAGAGGTACTCATAATATATATAAACTAAAAATCAAAGGTCTTAGAGATCCTGATATCGAATTTGATTTAGATGTCCTATATACTCGCTTTAAGCTACTTAATATAATAGATGAGAGCGAACCGAACTATGATTTTAATAGGCTTATGAACGAACATTCTTCTGATATGTTAGGCTTTTTTATAAATGAACTAAATAAAACGGATATGCGTACTATAGAGAAAAAAGCACTATTTTATGGTGTTAATGCACTCTTAAAAACTTCAGATGAAAGGAGCTAAGAATGAAAATTTTAGAAATATATATTCAAGGCTTCGGTAAAATATCCAACAAAAAATTCACCTTTTCCGACGGTATGAATGTCCTATACGGAAAGAATGAAGCCGGTAAATCAACCATACATAACTTTATCCGCGCTATCTTTTACGGCTTAGAACGCGGTCGTGGTCGTGCCGGCAAAAATGATTTATGGTCCAGATTTGAACCTTGGGAAAAAGGTACTTATGGCGGATATATAAGAGTTTCCAAAAATGATATTATCTATCGTATTGAGAGAGATTTTACCAAAAATGCTTTAAAACCTTTCTCTATAGTAGACGAAGTTAAAGGTATAGAAATTGGCGAGCCAAATAGCATACTCGCCGAACTTTTAAATAATCTTTCTCAAACCGCCTACACAAATACCATTAGTATAGGTCAGTTAAGGTCTGTTACCGATGCAGGTATGGCAAATGAACTTAGGAATTATATTGCTAATATGAATAATACCGGTAACGAATCCTTAAATATCAGTAAAGCCAGTGCTTATTTAAAATTACAAAGAAAAAATATTGCGAGTGATTTTATAGAGGAAGCCAGCAAAGCCTATACTTCAAACTTAGCCAGACTTCAAGATTTAGAAAAAAAATTAAATGAAACTAATGCTTCTATTCCTGATGAGAAGAAAGAAGCTGAAACAGTATCAAATGATATTACTCAATATCAAATTGAGCTTGGTCTACTTGAGCGTTATATTAAAAATAATGAAGAAATCTTAGATAGTATTGATTTTGATGACCTAGAGGAACTAAAAAGCTACAGAAGAAAGTTTTTAAAGAAAAAAAGTTCAGGCTTATAAAGAAGATGTAGCAAATAACAGCATCAAAAAAAGAACGTATTTTTTTAGTACCATATTAACTATTATCTCTTTGCTTACTGCTGTTTTGGCCGCATACTTGTTTATTTCGGGACAAAAATAATTTTATTACTAATATTTTTTTAAAATCAATTATGATTCCAGTATAAGTATTTTAGTTATTTTATGTACTCTTAGTACGGTTGTTCTAGGCATCTTATCTAGAATGATTTCCAGTAAGCTCTCCCAAAAGACTTATATTAAAAAAATACTTTATCTGTTTTAATAGAAAGTCTTATAGGAAGCAGAGAAATAAATCCGGAAAAATATAGAAAAAAAGTTGCCACTCTCATTAGAGATTATAAACAAAGTAGTACAAATATAGAACAGGCAAAAAGCTAAAAATCAAAGAACTCAGTGAGGGTTTAAATAATTTACAGGTAAAAAGAAAAATCTATACATGACAATATAGAAGAAACACAGAAAAAAAGCTTTGGGAATCAGAAAAAAACTTTCAGAACAAATTTCTAATATTAGTGATGAAAAATATCGCCTTAAAGACAGTAATAGAAAAAAACAATCTCATCGCTGATGAATTATCAGCAATAGATTTGGCTTTAGAAACCTTAAATAAGCTTTCTATTAGTATAAAAGATTCTTTCGGCTTATATCTTAACAAAGAAACATCTAAACTTATATCAAAAATAACTGATGGTATATACAGTTCTATAAGTATAGATAAAGATATGAATGTATTTTTAAATACTTCCAGAAAACTTATTCCTATAGAACAGGTTTCCAGCGGTACAGCCGATCAAGTGTATTTAGCACTTCGTCTTGCAAGTGCCGGACTTTTACAACAGGATATGGAAAAGCTTCCTTTAATCTTAGATGACAGTTTCGTAAACTATGACAAACAAAGATTGAGTGCGGCTTTAGGTTTTCTTAGCGACAATTACGATGCTCAAATTTTCCTATTCACCTGTCACAGACGTGAGGCAAGAATACTGGCATCTTTAGACAAAAAATATAATATGATTGAAGTGTAACACTATAGCACCCTTTTATAAAAGGGTGCTGTAATAAATGTTTCCTATCTTAGGAAACAAGAGGAAAGAGTGAAAAATTATGAAAATTCTGAGACAATTTTTTATTATAATCTTTATCAGTTTTATAGGAGAACTACTCAAGCGTATACTTCCCCTACCTGTTCCTGCCAGTATTTATGGCTTGGTTATCGTTTTATGTTTACTCCTTAGTGGTAAGCTAAAAGCTGAAAATATAAGAGAAGTTTCATACTTTCTTATAGAAATTATGCCTATAATGTTTCTACCTGCCGCCGTTGGACTCATCGGTTCATGGTCAACACTAAAGCCTATTTTTATACCTATTATAGTTACTACGCTTTTATCAACTATACTAGTTATGGGAATATCTGCTAAAGTTACAGAGATAGTTATACTTTTTAAAGAAAAGAGGCAAAAATAATGCAAGACTTTATTACTAATTCTATATTTTTTGGAGTTTTCTTATCTCTTTTTGCTTATGAGATAGGTATGTTTTTAAAAAAGAAAACAGGACTTGTTATATGTAACCCCTTATTGGTTTCTATTATAATAGTCATAGTTTTTCTTCTAGCATTCAAAATACCTTATGCCGAATACAGTAAGGGTTCTCAATATATAAGTTATCTATTAACTCCGGCTACAGTTTGCCTAGCTCTACCTTTATATGAGCAAATAAGTTTACTAAAGGATAATTTTCTTGCTATTTGCTTAGGTATAGCCTCAGGAGTTCTTACCAGCCTTAGTGTAGTTCTTGCACTCAGTCTGATATTCAAATTTGGACATGCTGAATATGCTACAATGTTACCAAAATCTATAACTACTGCCATAGGTATAGATATATCAAAAGAGTTAGGTGGCTATCCCGAAATAACAGTTGCTGTTATAATTATTACCGGAGTTTTCGGAAATGTTTTTGCTGATTATATTTTAAAACTTTTCCTTGTTAAACACCCTATTGCAAAAGGGATAGGTATAGGAACCGCCGCTCATGCTATGGGAACTTCAAAAGCCATAGAACTTGGAGAAATAGAAGGTGCTATGAGTTCTCTTTCTATAGCTGTAGCCGGTCTATTTACTGTTATAGGTGCCGGCATTTTTGCTAACTTCATTTAGAAGTTCATAAATAATACACTTTTTTACTCTATAAAGAAAGGAGTCCGGTTGTGGATAACTATTCTAAAATTAATACTATTTTAGTTAGACTTTTCAATGATATTTTGGATTATGAATCAAAAGTATTTAAAAATACTGAATTTAAAGATATTACCACCAATGATATGCATATCATTGATGTTATCGGTCTAAATCAAAAAAAGAATATGTCCGGTGTCGCTAAAGACTTATCCGTAACCATGGGCACCTTAACTATTTCTATTAATAATTTAGTAAAAAAGGGTTATGTAACTAGGGTCCGTAGCGAAAAAGATAGACGTATAGTATATGTAGAGCTTTCAAAAAAAGGAATAGATGCTTACAATAAACATAACGAATTTCACAAAGATATGGTTACCTCCATGCTTGATACACTAGATGATAAAGAAACTGAAATTCTAATCAAAGGACTGCACAAAATAGATACTTGGATACATAATATTAAAAAACCAATTTAAGGAGATTATAATGATAAAGAAAAACTTTTTAATTTTACTTAGTATAACTTGCTTAGGACTTGCAGCTTGTTCACCTAGCACTATACGCAATATTAAAGTTGCCGAAACACCTAACCCTTCGGAAACTGCCGAAACAGGTGGCAGGGCAGATAAAGTACCTGATCCAAACGCACCTGTTCTTACTATAGTTTCTATTTATCCTGTAAACAAAGAAAAGACCGGTCTATATCAGGAAATGGAAGGCTTAGATGCAAAAGAACCACAGTTATTAATAGATAAGATGATAGAATATTCTATTTTAGAAGAAGGGACTACTGTTAATTCCTTTACTCAAAATGGAACTATGGCGACTCTTGACTTAAACAAGCTTGATACTACAAATAAATTTGTTCTCCCTAGCCTTGTAAATAGTTTTACAGAAAATTTTGAACTCGATAAGCTTAGTATAACAATTAACGGACAATCTGACCCTAAATTAAACAACTTGGAATATACTAAAAAAACTATAAGGATATACCATAAACATGACATTTAATTTACAACTAAGGCTCGCCACTACACTTTTGTGTGCGAGCTTTTATTATTAATTCTTGTAGCTTTGCTAAAAATAATACTAAAAAAATAATATAACTACTACTTCAAATGCCGAGACTACTAGAGAAAAATACTAAAACAACAGAAGAATTTGATAATTTTTTTGTAATGAATTATATGTATTTCTTCTCAAAAAAACTATTTAAGCTTACATTTTGCCACTCCGAACCCTGGCAATTTAGGTATCTCCGACTATAAAGTTGCTTTTTGAAGAGATTAGTAGCCACTCTCTATCGTCAAATATGGAAACGTTGAACTCTTTTCTATACTAAACTATTGTCTCTTGATAGCAGTAGCCTAAATGAAGATGATAAACTTTGTTTCAATTCTATCAAACTTTTTTTAGAAACAACTTTAAGTGCTAAAGATTTAATATTATATTATGAACCTTTAACTATAAATACCGGTATACAAGCTACTACTCCTATTCTTTTATTGGAATATCCTTTTAGAAATATCGAAGATGTAGAAAACTATTTAAGTTTAATATCTTCTTTAGATGAATATTATTCCTCTCTTATTGATTTTGAAAGGCAAAAGAAAGAACGAGGACTTTTTATGTCTAAAGATAGTGCCAATCTACTTATCAACTCTTTAGATAAATTTTTACTATCTCCCAATGGTAATTTTATGCAAGAGAGCTTTGTTTCTAAGTTGGATAAGTTAGAGCTTAGTGAAGAACAAAAAAAGAGTTTATTTCCAGGCACAATAAAATTTTAGAAGAAGATTTTTCCAATGCTTATGATATACTAAGAAAGGGTATAGAGGAATTAAAGCCTGAGGATGATACCGATTTAGGTCTTTCACATCTGGAAAAAGGCAAGGAATATATGGAATATCTTATCAATTCATCTATTTATTCTTCCTTTAATGATATAGACTCTATGTATAACAATATAGAACAAAATCTAAAAAAGGATAGTTTGGAGATAACAAAGCTTCTAAAAAAAGATAATATTTCAGGTAATGATATTTACAATTATACTTACAAAACCACTAATCCTGACGAAACATTAAAACTACTAAAAGACTCTATTTATGGTATGTATCCTGAAATAGATAAGCTGGATTATACTATTAAAAATATGCCTGAAGGTCTGGCTTCTATAGCTTCCCCGGCCTTTTACATTATGCCTAGTATAGAAGATATGAATAATACTATTTACATAGATATGAATAAACTTGATAGTACAAACGCCTTAACTAAGTTAGCACACGAAGGAATACCGGGACATATGTATCAACAAAACTATTTCCTTGCAAAAAAACCAAAAAGAATTTGGTCTTTAATAGGAAATCCTGCTTATATAGAGGGTATTGCTGTTTATGCTGAAAGCTTAGCATACTCTTTTGATACTAATTTAAGTATAGATGAAGCTAAAATTCTGGAGAAAAACTTCGTTTCCAGACTTGGTTTATATGCTTTTTTAGATTTATCTATAAATTATTATGAAAAAGATAAAGAATATGTAGCCACTTACTTAAAAGAGAATTATAATATTACAGATGAAAATGCTATCCATGGTATCTATTCTTCACTTATAGCAAACCCTTGTAATTATTTAAAAAATATTATTTGGGTTACTTGGAAATAAATAATATGAAAATGGAAGCAAAAAAAGAAAACTTGGAGCATCTTATTCTGATTTAAACTTTCATAAGTTTTTTTATTAGATATAGGACCGGCACCATTTTCTTTAATACAACAAAAATTAAAAGCAAATCTTTTGCTTGCTAAATAGAAAGGGAATTTATGTGTAAAGATTGTAGGAACAAACCTTATTATATTACTACAGCTATAGCTTACGCTTCAGGTAAACCACATATAGGAAATACTTATGAAATAGTTTTAGCTGATGCTATAGCTCGCTTTAAAAGAGAAGAAGGATATGATGTATTCTTCCAAACAGGAACTGATGAGCATGGACAGAAAATAGAATTAAAAGCCGCTGATGCCGGCATTAGTCCAAAGGCTTTTGTTGACAATTCAGTTACTGAAATTAAACGCATTTGGGATTTAATGAACACCTCTTATGATAAGTTTATTAGAACAACTGACGAATATCACAAAGAACAAGTACAGAAAATCTTCAAAAAATTATATGATAAAGGCGATATTTACGAGGGTTTTTATGAGGGTTGGTATTGTACACCTTGTGAATCATTCTTTACCGATTCTCAATTAGTAGATGGTAAATGCCCTGATTGTGGCAGAGAGGTTACCAAGGCTAAAGAAGAAGCATATTTCTTTAATATGTCAAAGTATGCTGATAAACTTATAGAATATATAAATACTCACCCTGAGTTTATACAACCGGAATCCAGAAAAAATGAAATGATGAATAACTTCTTGTTACCCGGATTAAAAGACCTTTGCGTTTCCAGAACAAGTTTTACTTGGGGTATTCCTGTTAGTTTTAACCCAAAACATGTTACTTATGTTTGGCTGGATGCTCTTACAAATTATATTACAGGTTTGGGCTTTGATGCAGACGGAAATAGTACCGATTTATATAGTAAATACTGGCCTGCCGATTTGCATCTTATAGGTAAAGATATTATTCGTTTCCATACTATTTATTGGCCAATATTTTTAATGGCTCTTGATATCCCACTACCTAAGCAAGTCTTTGGACATCCTTGGTTACTACAAGGAGACGGAAAAATGAGCAAATCAAAAGGAAACGTTTTATACGCTGATACTTTAGTAGATTTCTTCGGCGTAGATGCAGTTAGATACTTCGTTTTACATGAAATGCCTTTTGATAATGATGGTATTATTACTTGGGATATAATGATAGAACGCTATAACTCAGATTTAGCAAATGTACTGGGGAATCTTGTCAGCCGTACTATCTCTATGTCTAATAAGTATTTTAACGGCTCAGTTGAAAATAAAAATATTACTTTAAACGAAGAAGATAAAGCTTTTGATAACGATTTAAAAAATACCATAAAGAAAAAGTGTTGAGAATGTTAGAAAGAAAATGGAAGAATTAAGAGTTGCCGATGCAATTACTGAGATATTTAATATTTTCAAACGTTCAAATAAATATATAGATGAAACTTGCCCTTGGATACTTGCTAAAGAAGAAGATAAAAAAGAAAGATTACAAACTGTTTTATATAACCTGGTAGAGGCTATAGCTATCGGTGCTTCTCTTTTAGAGAGTTTTATGCCTAGCACAAGTGCTAAAATCTTATCTGAACTTAATGCCGATAAAGTAAGCCTTGATGATATCCTAAACTTCGGAAATATTATAAAAGAGACTAAGGTGGTAGAAAATCCTGAGATTTTATTTGCCAGACTTGATAAAGATGAAATACTTAAAAAAGTAGAAGAGCTATTTCCTAATGTAGCTGAAGATAATACAAAAACAGAGGAGAATGCCATGGATATAGAAGCTAAAGAACTTATCAGCTACGATGACTTTGCAAAATTACAAATACAAATCGGTGAAATAATTTCCTGCGAAGAAGTTAAAAAATCAAAGAAATTACTTTGTTCCAAAGTTAAGATTGGTTCAAGCACAAGACAAATTCTTAGCGGTATTAAACAATGGTATAAACCTGAAGAAATGGTAGGAAAAAAAGTTACCGTTTTAGTTAATCTTGAACCTAGACAAATAGCAGGTCTTATGTCTGAAGGTATGATTTTATGTGCTGAAGATGATGAGGGAAATTTAAGTCTTATGACTAGTGAAAAGGATATTAAATCCGGCTCAGAAATAGCTTAATTCTATGACAACAAATAAACTTAAACTCATCGCCATTATAAGTATGTTTATAGACCATATAGGCGCAGCTATCATAGAAATGGTTCCTTCCCTATACTCCAAATATAGTCTTATTTGTACTATTCTCAGAAGTATAGGCAGGATTTCCTTCCCTATTTTTGCATTTTTAATAGTAGAGGGGTTTATACATACAAAGGATTTCAAAAAATACCTCTTACGTTTAGGTATTTTTGCTATCTTATCTGAGATACCTTTTGATCTGGCTTTCTATGGTAAGTTTTTTTCTATTTGCAATACCAAAATGTAATATTTACTTTTTTTATTGCTGTTTTAATGCTTTATTTTATTGAAAAATATGCCAATACCGGACTTAAGACTCTTATCATAATTATATCAGCCGGTGCTATTTCCAGTATACTTTTTACTGATTACGCTTTTATTGGCACTTCACTTATTGCTGTTTTTTATCTTTATAGAGATAGGGGTATTCAAAAAAATATATATTCAAGTTTCATTATATTTTTTTAAATCCTTTTTACTGTCCTTTTCTTTTCCTTCCTTTATATTTTTTTATAATGGTAAAAAAAGGACAATATAATTTGAAATATTTAATTTATATTTTTTTTATCCTCTACATCTATTATTACTATTTTTTTATTTAGAAAGTATTATTTAGGTTACTAAAATGATTATTGATACACATATACACTTAGATGACGAAGCTTTTTGATGTTGATAGAGAAGAATTAATATCTTCTTTCAAAGATGCCGGTATAGAAAAAGTAGTCAATATAGGTGCAAATATTAAAACCAGCGAAAATTCTCTTGAACTGGCACATAGATATCCTAATATTTATGCTGCTATAGGTGTTCATCCTTGCGATGTCAATGAATTAAATGAAGATAATTTTAGATATTTAAGAGAACTTACAACTAAGGATAAAGTTGTAGCTATAGGAGAAATAGGACTTGACTACTACTATGATAATGTAGATAAGGATACTCAAAAATATTGGTTCAAAAAACAATTAGATTTAAGTATAGAACTTGGCTTACCTGTCGTAATACATTCCAGAGAAGCCGCTAAGGATACTCTGGATATACTAAAAAGAATATAAAAAAATACTTCTCTTTTTGGTGTTATACATTGCTATTCTTATAGTTTGGAAATGGCTAAGGAATTCGAGAAACTAAACTTTTTCTTTGGTATAGGTGGTGTTGTAACTTTTAATAATGCAAAAAAATTAAAAGAAGTAGTTTCCTACTTGAGTTTAGGTAAAAATAGTCTTAGAAACTGATGCGCCATATCTTTCACCTACACCTAATAGAGGAAAGAGAAATTCTTCTCTAAATCTAACTTATGTTATAGATGAAATATCCAGATTAAAAAAATCTGGATAAAGACTATATTATTAAAAAGACTAAAGAAAAATGCCCACAAACTCTACCCAAAAACTTATTTAAGCAATGAAAGGATATAAATGGAACATATAGGTAAACCACAAAAATACTATAGCCATAATTCAAAAAAACATAATTTCAATTTTCAAAAAAAGATTTGGACAAAAACTTTCTAATTGATACTTATGTTCTTGATAAAAATAATAGATAAAAGCAAATATTACAAAAGATGACTGTGTTATAGAAATAGGTCCCGGCATAGGCTCTATGACACAACTACTTGCAAATAAAGCAAAAAGAGTTATAGCAGTTGAGATAGACAAAAATTTAATACCTATTTTAGAAGAAACATTAGCTCCTTTTTGATAATATTACCATAATAAATGATGATATCTTAAAAGTTGATATTAAAAAAATTAATAGATAACTATAATGATGGTAAAGCTATAAAAGTTGTTGCTAATCTCCCATATTATATTACTACCCCTATAGTTATGGGACTTTTTGAGAGGCATATTCCTATAGAAAGTATTACTATAATGATACAAGCAGAAGTTGCAAGGCGTATGCAAGCGACTCCCGGTACAAAAGACTATGGTGCTCTATCTTTGGCTGTGCAGTATTATGCTAAACCTGAAATTGTCGCTAATGTTCCACCAAATTGCTTTATCCCTAGACCAAGCGTGGGTTCTTCTGTTATTAAATTAACAAGTTTTACTACTCCACCCTTTTTAGTAAAAAGATGAAACTTTATTATTTAAACTTATAAGAGCGGCTTTTATGCAAAGAAGAAAGACTTTACAAAATTCTATCTGTAATTCTCAGGAATTACATTTTTCAAAAGAAGGAATTTGCCTTGCTCTGGAACAAATGAAACTCTCTACTACTATTAGGGGTGAAGCTTTAAGCCTTGAAGATTTTGCAAATTTAACTAACATACTAGCCACATAATATACATACTTTTCACATATTTTTTTAATTAGACAAAGCCTATGAGAAATGCTATCGTATATTAAAGTGTTACAAAAAGTTTTACAATAAAAATATTAAGAAAGTTCATTACTTATGAAAAAAATTTTTTTAATGACAATAAATATAAGATTTTTTTATTTTTTTACAGGAGCTATCGCACTTAGTATCGTAGTAGCCGGTAGTTGTATTTATGCTTTTAAGCATATAGCAAAAAAAGCTACTCTTGCTACCTCTTCTGTAGTTAGCGAGAGTTTAACACCTATATCTCTTAGCATTGATGATGCACTATTTCCTGCTGTAAATGTAGAAGTTCCAACAAAAGAACCTGCACCTGAATATCTTAGAGGTGGCGAAGATCATGAAATAGTAGCCGATTTACAGGAAAGACTTATGCAACTCGGTTTTATGGAAGCTGATGAACCAACTACTTACTATGGTCCTGTTACACAAGCAGCCGTTAAAGTCTTTCAAAGACAAGCCGGACTTCCTACCGATGGTATAGTTGGACCTGACACCTTAGCTTCTATTATGGATGAAAATGCAAAAAGCTATTCAGCTAAACTTAATGATAGTGGAGATGATATTAAACATATACAACAAAGATTATATGACCTAGGTTATCTTGCTGAAATTTCACAAGTTAGTGGTACATTTGGAGAAAAAACAGAAGAAGCTGTTCGTAAATTCCAGGAAAGAAATAATTTGAGCGTTGACGGTACTGTCGGTATGCAAACACTTAATACTTTTTATAGTGATGATGTACATGCAAATATGCTGGCTTTCGGCGAAAAAAGCGATGTTGTCCTAGCTGCACAGAATCAATTAAAAGATCTTGGTTATATGACCTCTACTCCTGATGGTACTTATGGTACAGATACCTTGGAAGCTATAAAAAGATTTCAATCAAAAAATAATATTGTTGTAGATGGTTACTTAGGCCCTGATACCAGAACTGCTTTAAGATCAGGTACTGCACAACCAAATAGCCTTGATATAGGTGATAGCGGTACCCAAGTAGCTAATATACAAAATCTACTTGTTAAATGGGGTTATCTACGATCTACACAAGCTGATGGATACTATGGAGATAGCACTAAAGCTGCTATTGAAGCATTTCAGACTAGAAATAGCTTAGCTAATGATGGTAGAGCAGGAAGTAAAACTTTAGCTAAATTGACTTCAACGGATGTCTTAAGACCTTTACCAACTCCGAAACCTAAAACAAATAACAATACTAATAAAAATAATAATACCCATAAAAATACACCTACACCTAGTCCAAATGGAGGAAGTACACCACCTCCACCACCGGCTAATGGCGGCGGTGTCAGCAATTTACTTGCTGTTGCTTCTTCTAAGCTTGGTACTCCTTATGTTTGGGGTGCTAAAGGCCCTAATGCCTTTGACTGTTCAGGCTTCGTTTATTGGTGTCTAAATAATGCCGGCGTTAGTCAGTCTTATATGACCAGCTCCGGATGGCGAGATGCCGGTAGATATACTCGTATAAGTAATTTCAATGACATACAAGCCGGAGATATAGTTGTAGTTTCAGGACATGTCGGTATAGCTACCGGTGGTGGCGGAGTTATAGACGCCTCCTCATCTAATGGTAGAGTTGTAAGCCGTTCTTTAAGTGGCTGGTGGGAGAATAATTTTAAAGTAGCTTGGAGAGTATTCTAAATCCAAGAAATCAAAAAGCATCCCAAAAACTTATTTCTAAATTAATATTTGGGATGCTTTTTATTATATATAAATATTTTTATTCTTCTATAATTTTTAATTATTGTCTTTCCTTTAGACTTTCCCTCTTTAACTTTCTTTAATGCTTCATTTATTTCTTCCAGCCTAAATATTCTAAAAAAAGTTGCCAAAAACTCTAGCGTCTTAGCAACTTTTAGTGTAACAAATTATATAAATGTTCCCTGCGGGAATCGAACCCACAACTACAGCTTAGGAGGCTATTGTTATATCCATTTAACTAAGAGAACCCTGCTTAAAGCATTAAATTAATAAAATCCGGCATCAATAAGAATACCAGATTTTAAATATATCACTTTTAACTCATCTTTTCAAGCAAAAAATCGTCCTCAAAATCCACTCTTGCTTGCAACCATATTTTTGGCCTTTATCCTTCTACCTACCCTAAGCTCTCCAATTACATCTTTTTTTCATTTACAGCCAAATGGAAAAATTATATTATTACAAGATACTTTCAGATCATAAACTTTTTCATCAGTCAAATAATTTACTTTTTCATCAATCTCTAATATCTCAGCTATAATACTATAAATATCACATTCTACACCCTGTGGCATAAAGCAGGTATCAACTATAGAATATAAGTCTTCTGTTTCTATTCTTGTATTAACCATCCTATATGTATCAACATCTTCCATAGACAAAGATTCTATAGCATCTTCATCACCTTTTTTTGCCTTTTCTATTAAATAATCTCTCTTTTTACTGGCTACATTTAACATTTCAATTTGCACTCTGGACTTTTGTATAGGCAACAATACTCTTGCGCTATGTGTCCACGCACTAAAATAAATATTCTTTACTCCAGTTCTTTCCTTACTAAGTTTTTTTTCTAAATACTCTGTAGCATTACTGAGCCTAAAAATAAGAGAAATTCCAACTCTATTATCATCTATTAAACCCGAATATTCCTCAGTAGAAACATGTTTTTGTATATTGCAATGAGTTTTGGCACTGATATCCTCAGTATCAAGACAAGGATAGGCTTGTTCTCTAACTAAGCGTCCTCTGGAATCTATACTTCCTACTATGATAATACTAAGATTTTTTTATCTAATTCTATCTTCAGCTCCCAACGTTCATTATTATCAATTGTTATTATTTTAACATTATCTTTATTGTTCTTCTGTAACTTATCCAGTAACTTTACTATATCTTTATCAGTTTTATAGCCATAAAATCCTAAACTTTTTTTAAATATGAGTGCATATAACATCACCTTTCCTCTTACATTTTGTAAGTCTTTATACAAGTATACGCAAAAAAATTTTTCTAAAAATCAAGAATTTTTAGACTTTTTTTATCTACCTTAGTAAGAAAGCTATAGTATAATATTCTCATTATACTTTTGTAGGAGTATTTATGAATAGCAATAACTTTTTTTATAACGATTATACAAGTGCAAAAAAAGTCCTTAGCCATATAGAAAAAAAGGACTTTATTCTTGTGATGAATTCATTTTTAGCGTAGCTTTTTATATCAGAGAGTGGGCTTACCTGCCTTTTTAGAATGTCTTAATTACCTAGAGAAAAAAATAATATCAAAGGAAAAAAATTCTTACTTCTAATTACTTGTACTTTAATAAGCCTAAAGTTTTAGATAGGTTATTAAAATTTAAAAAAATATAGAATTAAAAAAATTTTTTTGATACTAATTCCGCACCGGTTTCCACACAAAAAGGATATTTTTTTAAAAGAGATTACAATTACACTATAATATCAGGTAGTTCAAATTTAACCTCCAATGCACTAACTACAAACAAAGAATGGAATACTCTAATTTCTTGTACTATGTACGATAAAAAAATCATGAGTTTTTTTAATTTCCATTTTAGATAATTTCTATTCTTTATGGAATGAGGCTATACATTATAAAGATTTTAGAGAAAAACTATATAAAAGACTATAATTTACATCTACCTGCAAATAATTCTCCACAGACTGTAGAAATAATCTCAGGTGTTAAAAATATCACTGCTAATTCTATGCAAAAGGATTTTATCAATAAGTTCTTAGACTTACATAAAAGAGAAAAAAGAGCACTTTTAATATCTGCTACAGGTACAGGAAAAACCTATGCTGCCGCTCTTGCAATGCAAAAACTACAAACTAAGAGCTTACTTTTCATAGTTCATAGAGAGCAAATAGCAAAAAAGGCTATGGAAAGCTTTTCCAAAATTTTTAACGGAGAAAAATCTGTAGCCTTGCTTTCAGGAAACTCCCAAAACTTTATTAAAGCCGACTTCGTATTTGCTACAATTCAAAGCTTACACAAGGACGAATTTCTATATAAATTTAGTCCTATCGAATTTGATGAAATTATCATAGATGAGGTGCATAGAGCAGGTGCAAAATCATATTTAAAGGTTATTGATTATTTTAAACCGAAGTTTTTGCTTGGTATGAGTGCCAGTCCTGATAGGAGTGATGATTTTGATATTTATAAACTATTTAACCATAATATAGTCTATGAAATACGTTTGCAGGACGCTCTATCAGAAAATCTACTCTGTCCTTTCCACTACTTTGCTATAAGTGATCTACAAATAAATGGAGAGAGCTTAGACGAACTCAGCTCTTTTTCAAAATTAAGTTCTGATGAAAGAGTGAGACATATAATAGATAAAGCTACTTTTTATGGATATAGCGGTTCTAGAGTGAAAGGTCTTGTATTTTGTAGCTCTAATGCAGAAGCTAAGGCTTTATCTGATAAGTTTAATCTTCTTGGCTTTAGAACCCTCTCTCTATCAGGAAATGACAGTATAGAAACCAGAGAAGAAGCCATTTTTAGACTAAGCTCTGATGAGCCGACAAATACCAAGCCTCTTGATTATATCTTTTCTGTTGATATATTTAACGAAGGTATAGATATAATAGAAGTAAATCAAATACTTATGTTACGACCTACTTCCAGTTCAATAATTTTTATACAGCAACTGGGGAGAGGATTACGAAAAGCTAAAAACAAAGAATTTTTGGTTGTTATAGACTTCATTGCCAACTATAAAAATAACTTTTTAATTCCTCTGGCTCTATCCGGAGATAAAGACTTAGACAAGGATAAATTGAGATTTTTTATAAGCCAAGGAAATAAGAGTATACCCGGCAGCTCTACTATTAGCTTTGATGAAATATCTAAGAGCAAAATTTATTCTGCTATAGACAATGCCAGATTCGACAATCTTATGGAATTAAATAAAGCATATATAAATTTAAAAACAAATACTAGGTAAAATACCCACATATAAAGACTTTGATAATTTTTCCACTATAAGTATGTCAAAATTATTTAGTATAAGCGGAAGCTATCCACATTTTCTATCTCTGAAAGAAAAACTATATACAAAAAAAGCTTTACTTCTACACAATTTGAAATGTTAAAATTTATCAGTCAAAAATCTTATTCTTAGTAAAAAAATTGAAGAATTACTAATTTTTAAAGCTTACTTATAAAAAAACTTTAAAAAATGGCAAATCTTATATAGACTTAAGTATATTAAGGCAATATCTGTATACAAATTACAATAGGATTTATTCTCCTCTTATGCTGGATATTTCATATAAGATACTTACTAATCGTTATGTTACCAGCTCTACAACGGCAAAGAAATTTAAAAAAATTCTATTTTCATAGATAAGATTGATAACGATAAGATATATGCCGATGCTAATTTTTTTACAAACTCTTGAATAATAGCGACTTTTTTTCTGGAACTTGATTTACTACTTGATTATGGTATAGAACATTACGACAAGCTTTATAAAGAAAACTTATATAAAGATACACTTTTTGTTCTATACGAAAAAAATATACTTATCAAGATATTTTGCAAATTATTTTCTTGGAAAAATAAATTATGTTCCTCTAGCTATAGGAGGCTATAAATATGATTCCGAAACAAAAAAACCTTACCTATTTTTTTATAAACTATGATATAGATGAAAAATTCCTTTAATAAAGATTATACACATGGATTTTTTTATCCACCGATTTATTTACTTCTATGTCAAAACCCAAAAGGACTCTTGATTCCAAGGAAATATCATACTTCTATAAAGAAGATACAAAGATATATTTATTTGTACGCAAAAACAAAAATGATAAAGACTCTGCAAATGAATTTTATTTTTTGGGCGAAATGAAAACTATAAATGAACCTAGACAGGTACACAGGAAACTTAGTTCCGACACAGTTGTAGCCTTTGATTTTTAAGCTCCTTGACAAAGTAAAGGATGATCTGTATGAATATTTCACTGAAATCAAATTATAAAAAAAGAGCGTTAGGTATCTACTACCTAACGCTCCTATATCTTCTATAATTATACTACACCTTGAGAAATCATAGCACTAGCTACTTTTTCAAATCCTGCTATATTAGCACCTGCTACATAATTTCCCGGAACTCCATACTTTTTAGCCGCTTCATCAACTTTTCTAAAAATATCCTTCATTATTTCCTGTAGCTTTCCATCAACCTCTTCAAATGTCCAAGATAATCTCATTGCATTTTGACTTTGTTCAAGACCTGAAACTGCAACACCACCTGCATTTGATGCTTTTCCCGGCATAAATAGAACACCATATTTTTGTAAGTATTCGGTAGCTTCTAAAGTTGTAGGCATATTAGCACCCTCTGCAACAGCAAAGCAACCATTTTCTACTAGAGCTTTTGCTCCTTCAAGATCAAGCTCATTTTGTGTAGCACATGGCAAATAAATATCGCATTTGATATTCCAAATACCCTTACCTTGAGTATATGTGGCACCTGCAACTCTATCTGCATATTCGCTTATTCTTCCACGTTTTACTTCTTTTATATCTTTAACAATATCAAGCTTAATTCCATCTGCGTCATATACATATCCGTTTGAATCGCAAAGTGCAACAACCTTAGCTCCTAACTGTTGACATTTCTCTATAGCATAAATAGCAACATTTCCTGAACCTGTTACTACAACAGTCTTTCCTGATATTTCCTTACCGTTCGCTTTACAGATCTCATCTAAAATGTATACCAAACCGTAACCTGTAGCTTCCGTTCTTGCAAGTGAACCGCCAAAAGGTATCCCCTTTCCTGTAAGTACACCCTCAAATGAAGTTGATAATCTCTTATACTGACCAAATAGATAACCTACTTCTCTACCACCTACACCTATATCTCCGGCCGGAACATCTATGTCTTTTTCCTATATATTTATAAAGTTCTGTCATAAAACTTTGACAAAATGCCATTATCTCTCTATCTGATTTTCCTTTAGGATCAAAATTCGAACCACCTTTACCACCACCCATAGGTAAACCTGTAAGTGAATTTTTAAAAGTTTGTTCAAATCCTAAGAATTTCAATATGGATTGGTTTACTGTTGGATGAAATCTAAGTCCACCTTTATATGCACCTATAGAGTTATTGAATTGAACTCTATATCCTTTATTTACCTGTACAACGCCTTTATCATCTACCCATGGTACTTTAAATGATACTATTCTATCAGCTTCTACTAATCTTTCCAAGATACCATGTTTACTATAAAGTTCCTCATTTGCTTCTATTACAAGTTTCAAAGATTCCAATACTTCTTTTACTGCTTGATGAAATTCACTCTCTCCCGGATTTTGTGCTACAACTCTTTCATAAATACTATCTACGTATGACATAATGTTCCTCCTATTTTTCATTAAGCTTTTTTATAAACAAAAAAGCAAAGAAAACCCTTTACAAGCTCCTTTGCTTCGATGTAAGGTATTATAAAGCTTATGTTATATAAATGTCAAATATTTTTTTTGATTTTTTTTATATCTAAGTTTATATTACCTACTTTTAATTTTAAATTCTCTCATTAATTTTTTTATTTTTGTAAAGTATAGATATACATTCAAACCTCAAGACTTTTCAATAGCTTTATTTTTATTCTCAGCTTAAATTTAATACAAATATACTTTTAGGGTGTTTTTATAGAATCACCTTTATACCTTTTTATATACCATTCAAAGGCATCAAGACTTATTTTTTTAAATTTAAATTAAATTCCTTACCTTTGTATTTCTCTCTTATCTCATAAGGAATATCCAATACTATCTTATCTTCTTCCTTATCATAAGAGGCTACTACCCCTTTCACACGGTTTCTATATTAGAAAAATACATTTAATTCTTCATCTCCAAATGTTTCACCCAAGGACCTTGATAATTCGGCTATTCCCTTAAAAGGACAAATAAAAGAAATTGGATTTTCTTTTCCTTCTATAGTATCTTCATAATTAATAGTCTGTGCATAAAAATTTATACTTCCTTCAGGATTTTCTTCATTATACATCTTAGCTACTCTGGTACTGATATATTCTCCTAAACCCGTATAATCATTAACTCTATTGCCGGAAAAAAATCCAAATGACTTATATTAGGTAGTTTATTTAATATACTCACATTTTCTATTCTATTCGCTGACACATCTAAGAAGTTTAGATTAGTCAAATTCTCTAATGAAGATATATCTGTTATTCCCTTTGAAATAATTTTATGACTTTCATCACCCGCAACATGAACATTATAATGTAAGTCTAAGCCTGTTAAATTAGTCAATCCACTAAGTGGCTCTACATCCTCTATCCAGTTATTATATAATTTTAGAAATTCTAAATTAGTTAAATTTCTAAGGGGATTTATATCTACTATTCTATTTCTTTGTAGCTCCAAATATTTTAGCTTCATTAAATTCTCTAAAGGAGATATATCTGAAATTTCATTCTCATTTAATTTTAATTTCTCCAAGTTTTTGGCATATTCCAAGCCTTTTTATACTTTTTTTATACCTCTGCTAACAGCAAATTTAAAGTCCTTTGTCCCTCTAAGGCTTCTAGGCTCTCCAAGTATAGAAACTTTAGCATCATCACTAAAATCTGCACTTCCATCTTCTTTTTAAAAAACAAAGAAATTTCAGTTAATTTTTTTCCATATCCTCTATACTGATTTCTTCATCACCATTTCTATTTATATCTATATTTTTGTTAATTACCTTTCTTAATAAGCTATCCTCTATAGGTACAACATCTACTTGTTTATCCTTAGTCGTTTCATCTTTTGAGGTTCCGTTCGTTTTCTCTGTTTTTTCTTCTTCTATCTTTTTAGGTTTATATCCGCTTTCTTCGGCTTCCTTATTTATTTCTTTTTACCTGATTTTCTTCCTTTATATCAGAGGCTTTCTCTATATTTTTTTATAGAACTTATTGTACTATGATAATATCCTCCACTACTTTGACCAATTCTTTTTGTAACTACCTTTGTCAGCCTTCCTAGACTATCAACTCTCTTGCCGTCAGGTGTCCATGCAGAAACCAGCATAGCTCCCGAACTACCTAGATAATATTCACCTTGCCACTTATTTTTGTAATATATATCCATTTTCATCAAAAATAATACCACTTACCCTCTATAAATTTCCACGAATTCTTAGGATAAGACTTATCTATATTTTCATACCACCAACCCTTACTATCTTTTTATCCATCTTCCTAAAAATATCTTGTTTTACAGACTTTTTTTAACTATATTTTTCCGAAGCTTTAGCGCTTATTAGTACAGAACTAAATAAAGCTCCTGTAAAAACATAAACTAAATACACTCAATTTTTTTCAACTTCATTAATAACCCCTCCTAAATATATGTTTTTTTATATTTTTTTATTATACATCTAAACTATAAAGCAGTCATTATTTATTTTTTTATTTTCAATTATTAAATTTTATCTTTATTTTTTTTAGTATAAACTTTTCCTTATACGATTTTTATCATATTTTTATTATCAACTACTAAATATCAAAAATATAATCCTTTTTTTCTTATTCCCTACTTTTTTTACTATGAAAAAAAGTATTTGCATTTGTATACACTTAGATATATAATAACAAGACAGTTGTATACTATTAATTTGTAGTTAATTTTTAAACATATAGAACTTGATTTATTAGGAGGAAATTAAATGTCAGGCGAATTATTATCAATAGATGGTCTCAGCGTAAAAGTTGAAGATAAAAAAACATCTTACACGATATTAAACTTAAAAATTAATAAAAGGCGAGACTCATGTAATTATGGGCCCAAACGGTGCAGGTAAATCTACACTCGGACATAGTATTATGGGTAATCCAAAATTTGAAATCACTTCAGGTAATATTATTTATAAAGGAAGAAATATTACAGAAGAAAGCGTAGATAAAAGAGCTAAGGACGGAATATTTCTATCTTTTCAAAATCCTTTAGAGGTTGCCGGTATATCCCTTAGCAACTTCGTTCGTACCGCCAAAGAACAAATCACAGGTGAACGCATAAAATTTATGGACTTTAGAAAACAAGCCAATGCCATACTTGATGTTTTACAAATGGATAATGCTTATGGAAACAGAGATCTAAATGTCGGTTTTTCCGGTGGTGAAAAGAAAAAAGCCGAAATGTTCCAACTCCTTATGCTAAAACCTGATCTTGCGATACTTGATGAAACCGATTCGGGACTTGATGTAGATGCTGTTAGAGTAGTTTCTGAAGGTGTTAGAGAATACAAGGAGAAGATGGGTGGAAGCTTACTCATCATTACACATAATACACGTATTCTACAAGCTCTTAAAGTAGATGTGGTTCATATTATAGTAAATGGAAGAATTGTTGCTACAGGTGATGCTTCTTTAATAGAAAAAGTCAATAATGAGGGCTTTGAAGAATATCTTGCTAAAGCCTAGGAGGGTCTAATGGAAAAAGAAGTAAGAGAAAAAAACTTACGTCGAAGATATAGACAGAAGTATCTACGACCAAAGAATAGAAGATAAAGATGCTTTCAAGGTTAGAGATGGTCTTACAAAAGAAATCGTCGAACAAATATCAAAAGAAAAAAATGATCCTGAATGGATGAGAGAATTTAGACTTAAATCTTTAGATATTTATAATGAATTATTGGTTCCAAACTGGGGTCCATCTATAGACGACTTAAATATAGACAATATTGTAACCTATGTACGAGCAAATACAGATATGAAGGGAACTTGGGAAGAAGTTCCTACCGATATAAAAGAAACTTTTGAAAGACTTGGTATTCCCGAGGCCGAAAAGACATCTTTAGCCGGTGTTGGTGCTCAATTTGATTCAGAACTTGTATATCACAGTGTTAAAGAAGAAGTTGCCGCTATGGGAGTTATATACTCTGATCTTGAGAGTTCTATGCATGGCGAATACGGAGATATGATAAAAGAATATTTTATGAAACTGATTACTCCTAGAGACCACAAATTTGCAGCTCTTCATGGTGCAGTTTGGTCAGGTGGTTCTTTCGTATATGTTCCAAAGGGTGTAAATGTTGATATACCTTTACAATCATATTTTAGACTTAATGCACCGGGTGCAGGTCAATTCGAACATACTCTTATTATTGTAGATGAAGGTGCAAGCCTTCACTTTATTGAGGGTTGTTCAGCTCCAAAATATAATGTTGCCAACCTTCATGCAGGTGCTGTTGAAATTTTTGTCAAGAAAAATGCCAAGGTTAGATATTCCACAATCGAAAACTGGTCTAAAAATATGTATAACTTAAATACAAAAAGGGCTATCGTCGAAGAAGGTGGTTCTATAGAATGGGTATCCGGTTCCTTTGGTTCAAGAGTATCTTATCTATATCCTATGAGTATCTTAAACGGAAAAGGTGCAAAAGCCGAATTTACAGGAGTTACTTTTGCCGGTGAAGGACAGGATCTTGATACAGGTGCAAAAATTGTTCATAATGCCCCTGATACGTCTTCCTTTATAAATACTCGTTCCATTTCAAAAGGTGGCGGTATAAATACCTACAGAAGTTCGGTTGTAATATCTAAAAATGCAAAAAACTCAAAGAGTGCCGTATCCTGTCAATCACTTATGCTTGATGATATTTCACGCTCTGATACAATTCCTGCTATGGATATTCGTACAAAAGATGCCGATGTAGGACATGAGGCAAGCATAGGTAGAATAAGCGATGAATCTATTTTTTACCTTATGTCGAGAGGACTTTCTGAGGAAGAGGCTAAAGCTCTTATTGTTAGCGGTTTTGCTGATAATGTTTCAAAAGAATTGCCTCTTGAATATGCTGTTGAGATGAACAATCTCATAAGAATGGAAATGATAGGAAGTATAGGATAGGAGGACGTAATAATGGATATGATTATAAATAGATTGCCTTCTCCTACTTGGAATAGGCTAAAAATGAACCAAGTGAGACTTAGTGCTGATATTAAGTCTAACGCAAAAATAGATTTAGATATGCCTAAAGAAATTTCATACTCCTTAGTTGAAAATTCCGGTTTTAACAATATTTCCACAGGAGTTGGTAAAGATTTAAGTTCTCTTATAAATGAAGCTAAAATCTCTACTCATAAATTTACACTTGATGATAATAAAAAAATATAACTTCTCCTCTTCGTCTTAATTTTCTCTTTGAAAACAAAGAAGAGGTTGCAAGTATTTTAGAATTTGATATAAAAGAAAATTCTAAAATGACAGTTATAATGGATTACTCTGCTGTTGAAAATGCTACAGGTTTCGCAGCTATTCAAACCAAGATTAATTTGGAAAAAAATGCCGGCTTACATCTTATTCAAGTTCAAAGAATTAAAGATTCTTTTTACTTTTTGTAAATGATATAGGTAGTATAAATAAGGAAGCTTCTGAATTTAAGCTTACAAAACTCATTTTAGGTGGAGAATCTACCTTTGATGGCCTTATGGTAGATTTAGTAGGTAATAAAAGTTCCTTTACTAATGACCTTGCCTATGTTGTTAAGGGCAACGATAAAGCTTGATATTAATTATATTATTAAACATAAAGGCAAAAAAACAGAAAGTAATATAGATGTAAAAGGTATACTTAAAGATAGTGCATACAAAATATTTAGAGGTACTATAGATATAGAAAAGGGTGCTATAAATGCCAGCGGTAAGGAAAATGAGGCTGTTCTTTTAATAGATGATGATGTTATCAATAAGAGTATTCCTGTTATTCTTTGTGCCGAAGAAGATGTTGAAGGTGCTCATGGTGCAAGTATTGGTAGATTAGATGATGAAATACTTCTATACATGAAATCAAGAGGTATTCCTGAAGAAGAAATTTATAAAATCATGGCAAAAAGCTAGAATAGAAGAGCTTTGTCATAAAAATCGGTGATGAGAAAACTGTTTCTCTTATACATGATTTCTTGGGAGGTAATGAAAATGTCTATTAATAATCTTAAGCAAGAAGATATTGACATACGAAAAGATTTTCCTCTTATTTCAAATAGCAATACTATCTATCTTGATAATGCTGCTACTTCTCAAAAGCCTCTATCTGTAATAGAAGCTATTGAAGAATATTATAAAGAGAAAAATGCAAATCCTATGCGTGGTCTTTATGAACTCAGTGTAATTTCTACTGAGGCTTATGAAAATGCCAGACAAAAAGTTGCAACTTTCATTAATGCACCAAAAACAGAAAATATCATTTTTACCAGAAATGCCAGCGAAAGCGTAAATCTGATAGCTTATTCTTATGGAATGGAATTTATATCCGAAAATGATGAGATTTTAGTTTCTATAACAGAACATCATAGTAATTTATTACCTTGGCAAAATGTTGCCAGAAAAACCGGTGCTACTCTTAAATTTATAGATTGCGACAAAGAAGGCTTTATTAGTATAGATACTTTTAAGAATGCTCTATCAGCTAAAACAAAATTAGTCGCTATTACTCATGTATCAAACGTTTTAGGTATAGAAAATCCTATTAAGGAATTTGCAAAACTTGCTCACGATGTTGGAGCTGTTATAGTTGTTGACGGTTCTCAAAGCGTTCCTCATAAACCTGTTGATGTTACTAATCTAGATGCAGACTTCTTAGTATTTTCAGGACATAAAATGTTAGCTCCTATGGGTATAGGTGTCGTTTATGGAAAGACAGATTTACTAGAAAAAATGCCACCTTTTCTTTATGGTGGAGAAATGATAGAAACAGTTACAAGAGAGAGTGCAACTTATGCACCTGTTCCACATAAATTTGAAGCCGGTACAGTAAATGCCGAAGGAGCTATAGGTCTTGCCGCCGCTATAGATTATATAAATAAGATAGGTTTTACAAAGATTATAGAAAGAGAAAATCATCTTTGCAAAATAGCTTTTGAGAATCTAAAGAATAATAAGCATATTCATATAGTGGGTTCTCAAAATCCCGATGAACATCATGGAATAATAACTTTTAGTATAGATGATGTTCACCCTCACGATATAGCTGAGATTTTAAGCTCTGATAACATAGCCATCAGAGCAGGACACCATTGTGCTCAACCCCTACTTAAACACTTAGGTCATATGAGCACTGCCAGAGCAAGCTTTGCTTTTTATAATACAGAAGCTGAAGTCTTAGCTTTTTGTAAAGCAGTTAAATTACTTAGAGAAAAAATGGGCTATACTGATTAGCTAAGTATAGTTTTAATCTTGGAATAAAACCTTATTTCTTGCTTAAGCTTATATAAGAATTTAGTTCGATATTAAACTAATTACTTTAGGAGATTTTAATATGGCAAATAATACATTTTATAATGAAATTTTAACAGAACATAATATGCGACCTCTCTACAAGAGAAAGCTTCCTGCTCCTACATTTAGTCTTGAGGGTATTAATCCCAGTTGTGGAGATGATATTATCCTTAACTTAAAAATGGATGGAGATAAAATTTTAGAAGGTAGCTTTGAAGGTAGCGGTTGTGCTATTTCTCAAGCTTCTGTAGATATGATGTTAGATCTAATAACAGGTAAAACTAAAGAGGAAGCCTTACACTTTGCAGATATTTTCCTTCGTATGATTCAAGGTAATGCAAGTGAAGAAGAAATAGAAGAACTTGATGAAGCTTCTATCTTAAGAGATATCTCACATATGCCCGCACGAGTTAAATGTGCTGTTCTTGGTTGGCGTACACTCAAGGAAATTTTTGAAAAGAATACTAAATAAAATAAAAGCTTCGTTTTTCAGCTTAATTGAAAGGCGAAGCTTTTATCTTACCATTATTTCTTTTCTATTATATTTATCTCGTATTTATCTCTTGTATCATCATAAACATTAAGAAATCTTTTTATAGTAGAGATTGCATTCTTATTAGCTTCCTCCAGTATACCTCTATCTATTGCTGTCTTTTCGGCATGTTGTCTTTCTACTTCTCTGAGTTTTTCCCAGTCTTTAGAATTTAGGGTTGTTAAATATAGTATCTCTTTCTACTAAAGTCTTAGTATCTTCTATAGTATTTGACATTATCATAGCTCTTGGTATACTAATATTTATTTTTCTTATCTTTATCATCAACCTTTATATCATCTTCACTGATTTTACTAAGATCTATACCTGCAAGTATAACTCCATCATACTGAATTATAAGCTTTTTTTATTTGTGAAAGGAATAGACAAATTATTAAATTTATTATCTTCATCTAAAGTTTCTACTTGACTGTAATAATATTTAACAGTAGCAAGTTCTGATACACCCTCTATTCTCTTTTTATCATATTTGAATTTAATATTATAAGATCTTCTTTTTTTATTATATGAAAATATTTTTTTCCTACTTTAAATCCACTCACAAAAAAATAAACAAAAACAACTATTACTATACTTAATATAATTAATATCTTTATTACTTTCTTATTCACCATCTACCTCGATTTTCTTCATATTATTCATATCATTTCAAGTTAAAACATTAAATAATTAGCTTTATAATACAATATTATATATTTCTTTTCAAGTTTTTTTCACTTAAACCTACAAGCTTTAATTATCAACTAAATTTAATTTTTAAAGTTGACAATCTACAATCTTTATACTATTATACTTCTGTAAACTTTATCTAAATATTTAGTTTACCTTATATAATTAACTTAGGGGGTTCTTATGAAATCTAATAAAAATTTTTTTTCAACTAGAAATATGGTTTTGATAGCACTTATGACTGCCTTAATGTGCATACTATCACCTGTTTCATTACCGTTACCTTTTACACCTGTACCTATAACTCTTGCAGTTCTAATAGTATACTTCTGCGCTTATGTATTAGATCCTATTTCTTCTCTAATCTGTATACTTTTATACTTATTATTGGGACTGGTGGGACTTCCTGTTTTTTTGCCAGCTATCGTTCCGGACTAGGAGTTATACTAGGTCCTACAGGTGGATACCTTGTTGGATATCTCTTTATTGCATATATTTGTTCTCTTGTTTTTTTAGTAAATTTCCTAAAAAAATATAATTTATCATGTATTAGCAATGACACTATCTGTAGCAATTTGTTTTAATACTTGGCACTTTCTGGTTTGTATTCAGAAAAAGAAGGCGTAACTTTTATACAAGGTCTATCTTTATGTGTAATACCATTTATCCCGGGAGCAATAATAAAAAAATTATAATAGCTGCAATAGCCGGACCTGAAATATTAAAAACGTATTAAGAAAAAATACAATAACTTATTAAACATTTTAAAAAAGACCATAAAAAGATTTAGTATCAGATTCTTTTTATGGTCTTTTTTTATATTCTTATATTATTCTATTTTTTTCTTTGTATATACCCTAGAGCTTGCTCTAAGGCTTCTTTCTCTTCACTTCCAAGCAATACATCAGTTTGCCCTCTATCAACTAGTTTTATATAATTAAAACAACCCTCTCTAGAATGAACAGAATTAAAAACAAAACCTGTATTCGTATAATCCAATATAGCTATAGCAAAACTCAAGTTTCCACCCATTCCATTAAAAGCATTATATTTTACTACTCCCAGTTTTTGAAATGAAGCTCTCTGATTGGAATTTATCTTTCGTATTGCTTCTTTATTATCCCTATCTTCAGCTTTTATCGACTTTATTTCTTCCACTATCTTTACTATATTATCTTCCAAGCTTTCTGCTGTCTTACCTCTCATAAATATATCATAGGCTCTAAACAAGGATCTATATTTAAAGAAACCATATATAACTACTATACATAAAAATTATATTTAATATAATTAATCCAATTACTATGTTATTTACCATATTTTTCACCATTATCTTATACTATTAAATAATTCCAGTATCCTATCAAGCTCTGCACTTGAATAGTACTCTATTTCTATTCTTCCCTTATCTCTATCTTTTCTATTTATATGTACTTGTGTACCCATTATTTGTCTTATTTTTTTCTTCATAAGCTTCAAAGAAAAATAGATAAGTCCCTATCTTCCGACTTTTTCCAATTTTTTTCTTTTTTTCTTTCTTTTTAAAAACTTTTTATAAGTTTTTTTCTACTTCTCTAACACTAAGTTCATTTTTTTACAATATCATCTGCTATTTTTTTCTTTGTAAATCTATATCTTCTATTGTAATTAAAACTCTAGCATGACCGGCACTAAGCTTTTCTTCTATCATAAGATTTTGAACATAAGTATCTAATTTTAATAATCTTAAACTATTACTAATTGTAGCTCTATTTTTTTGATAATTTTAACGCTAAGTTTTTCTTGTGTAAGCCCATATTCCTCTATTAAACTCTTGTAAGCCAATGCTTCTTCTATAGGATTTAAGTTTTCCCTTTGAATATTCTCTATTATAGATATTTCTTTTGATTTCTGTTCATCATAATCTCTTATTACAACAGGCACTTCTTTCAATCCTATATTTTTAGCCGCTCTCCATCTACGTTCTCCTGCTATTATCTCATACTTAGCTCCTATTTTTCTTTTACAATTAAAGGTTGTAAAATTCCATATAATTTTATAGATTCTGATAATTCTTCCAATTCTTCCTTTTTAAAAAGCTTTTCTAGGTTGATTAATATTAGGTTCTATTAGAGTTATATTAATATATTTCTCTCCACTAGTTTCTATATTTCTATCTTTTGAAACTTTTTTTCTCTTTTATCTACTCGTTTATCTTTATCTTTTTATTTCATTGACTAGATCAACTTCAGAAATAACATCTATCTCTTTTTTTCTTGTTCGCTAGTTATATCTATTTTTTTCTTGTTTAGGACTTATATTATTACCCATCAAAGCTCCTACGCCTTTTCCAAGTCCACCTCTTTTTACTTTACTCATATTTTTTTCCTACCTACTCATAACCTCTGCAGCCAACATTCTGTATTTCTCTGCTCCCATACTTTTTTACTATCATACTCCGTTATAGGCATACCATAACTTGGAGCTTCTGCTAATCTAACATTTCTAGGTATTATAGTTTCAAATATATTCTCTGTAACATATTGTTTTTACATCATCTACTACTTGTTGACTTAAATTATTTCTTATATCATACATAGTAAATACTATACCTTCAACTTTTTACCTTAGGATTTAAGTTTTGTTTTATTAAATCTATAGTTCTTAACATTTGACTAAGTCCTTCCAAAGCATAATACTCACACTGTATAGGTATCAAAACTGAATCGGCAGAAGTTAAAACATTTATTGTTAATAAACTAAGTGATGGTGGACAATCTATTATTATATAATCATACTTTTTCTTTTTTTAGTATATAAAATATTTTTTAATACAGCTTCTCTATTCTCAAACTCCAGCAATTCTATTTCTGCACCTGATAGATTAACATTGCTAGGAATCACACTAAGATTATCATATTCTGTATCAACTATCACTTCATCTATATTACGTTCACCTATTATCACTTCATATATGGTATTATTGTTATTATTCTTATCTATTCCAAAAGCTGCTGGATAGATTTCCTTGAGGATCAAAAATCCACTGCCAAAACTCTTCTTCCTGCTTCCGCTAAAGAAGCAGCTAAATTAACAGCCGTAGTTGTTTTCCCTACTCCGCCTTTCTGATTAGAAACTGCTATTATTCTTCCCATATTAATTCCCTTTTTCTATATTTTATCAATATTATAACACAAAAAATGTTTCACGTGAAACATTTTTTTATCTTACTTATATCTATTACACTTAATAATATATTATATAAATACTTTTAAATATATAGTCGTTTAATCAATATTTATCTAAACACTTAAATAACTTTATATCTATAAGACTATAAATTTATAACAATCTATAATATCCAATGTTTCACGTGAAACATTGGATATTATTTTTCTCTTTTATTGCACTTATATTCTCCTTGTGCTACACTACTATTATATAATAATTTTATTGTATAATATATATGACCTTTTATACATAATACATTTATAAAAATAAATTTAGTTTTAATGCTATATAGCGAGGTATTGCAACATGAAATTTCAATATAAACTGATAACGGCTCTATCTTTGACAAGTGCTACTTTTTCTTCTCTATACGCTATAAATAAAGCTTATACAGTATTTAGCCTTAAAAAAACAAAAAAACAAGATACCGGATATTTAAACTATGATTGGCGTCTAGGTAATATAAAAATATATAAAAAGTAGGTAGTGGTACTCCTCTACTACTTGTTCACAATGTAGATAGCTTTTCTTCCTCTATAGAATGGGAAAAAGTAATAGCAAACCTATCGCAGAAACATACGGTATATGCTATAGACTTATTAGCTTGTGGTATATCTGATAAACCTAATATAACATATACTAATTATTTATATGTTCAATTAATTATTGATTTTTATCAAAAAAAATATCATAGGGAAAAAGAACCGATGTTATTGCCAGCTCGGGATCTTGCTCTATCATAAGTATGACTTCTAATATAGATAAATCTTTATTTAATAAAAATAGTATATATAACCCCTGAAAAATTTAGATAAGGGTTTAATTGTACCTAGTAAACTTGCAAAAATTATATATGTTAGTTTTAAATTTTTCCTATTTTAGGAAACTTAATATATAATATAGCATCCAGCAAAAAAAGAAAATACTTAAAAAGATATAATAGAAAGTTTTTCAACCACTACCTTTCCTTTTTATTAATGAGTACTATATTAATTCTAAATATGGTTTTTTTCTCCTAAATCGCTTTTACTCTAGTATAATATGTAATTATATGAATATAAACTCTAAAAAAAGCATTAAAAAAATATAGATAATACTTTTTGCTATTATTACAGGAGAATACAATACTAAAAGCTTTAAAGTATATAGAAGCTTATAAAGAAATTAATCCTTCTATAGAAATATTCACTATAAAAAAACAGTAAAGAGCTTCCACATATAGAAAATCCAAAAGATTTTTTTCCGATGAATTGTCTTTAATATTATAAGCTATAGAAAGCTAAAAATGTTTCACGTGAAACATTTTTTTAGCTTTCTATTATTTTATTTTTTTCAAAAAAATATTTACCACTATATATACTCTATATTATATGCTATAATAAAAAAACTATAAGAATCTTGGAAAGGGTTTTTTTAACTACTACTATAATAAGGAGATATGGTATTTATTAAACACATTAATACCGGTAAAAATTTATGATAAAAGTTTATATTATGGATACTTGTCCGGATTGTACTATTTTTATATGATACAATAAAGAATAATCCCAAATACGATGTAATAGATATTGGTACCCATGTTAGAAATTTGAAAGAATTTATTCATTTAAGAGATAATGAAATTATTTTTTTAATGAAGCAAAAGAAATGGGGTATCTTGGTATACCTTGTTTTATATTAGAAGATGGGAGTATCACCTTAAACCCTAAAGAAGCCGGATGCTAATTCATCTTTTATCAAAACAAAGCATCAAAAAAACCTAGTTAATATTTCTAAGTTTTTTTGATGCTTTAACCTTTACCTTATTTACAAAAAAATCAAATTCTTTATCAATTTCAAATTTCATTCTCTTTTTTTAGTGCCGGGATGAGTAAACTCCAAATAATAAGACTTCAAACATATATTTTTTTGATACTTAATATATTACATACATTCATATTATAATTTACATTATTTGCATACTTTCTATCTCCCAATATACTTTTTTTCTCTAGCAGAAAATTGTATTCTTATTTGATGAAATCTACCTGTTTCTAATTCTATATCTACCAAACTAAATATATCTAATAATCTCTCCTCTCTTATATCCCTATTTGACTTTTTCAATACTATTATTTTCAGATGCTAACTCACTAAGTTTATTCCCATATAATTTATATTCTTTTAAAACTTTATAATTTAGACTAGCTCTTTTTGCTAACTTATCTTTTTCATTAGATACTTTAGCTATCTTATTTTTTCCATCTTTTATAATATAATCTACAAGTTTTCCACATTTTTTTACCATTTGTCCACACAGTATTGTTGAATACTTTTTCACTATACTATGCTCTACAAACTGCCTATTTAAGCCACTTGTAGCACTTTCACTCTTTCCAAAAACCATAATTCCCGTAACCGGTTTATCAAGTCTGTGGATAAGTCCTATATAAGTATCCTCTTTTTTGGATAGACGATAATTTTTCAAATAACTTAACATATCAGGCTCAAAACCTCTACCGGCTTGCGATTCTATTCCTGCCGGTTTTTCAACTATTATTATATCTCTATCCTCATATATTATATTTATATCCATCATTATTCTCTCTCTTTTATGAGCTTTAACTTATCTTTTCTATTCATTTTTTTGATTGCCGCTTCTCTTTTCATAGCTTCACTCTTAGTAGAAAACTCTTCAAAATAAACCAACTTAACAGGTAATCTGGCTTTTGTATACTTAGCACCTTTTCCTTCATTATGAGTTTTTACTCTTTTTTCTATATCATCTGTCCAGCCACAATATAAACTTTTATCACTACATTCCAATATATATGTATATGCTTTCTTATCCATACCACTTTATAAAATCTAATATCCTCTCTATAACCCTATCTGAACTATAATATATATTATAACACACTCTTTATCTTAGTATACATTTAATCTATAAATAAAAACAATAAAAAAAGCGAACCTTAGTATCATAATTTATACTTATATAATAAGAGTTCGCTTATAATTATTATTTTCTATCAAGTTTTTCTTCCAAGGCTTTTATTTGAGATTTTAAGTCATCAATTTGCTCTTGCATACTCGCAAAATCTGCCTTTTGAATATTTTCTTCCTTCGATACAGATATCCCATCTATTTTTACAGGTCTTGCAGGTATACCTGCTGCTGTAACATTAGTGCCTATAGGTTTTAATAATACTGCATTAGCGGCTATTTTACTGTTATCTCCCACTTCAAAAGAGCCTAATATTTTAGCTCCTGCACCTACAGTAACATTCTTTCCTAAAGTAGGATGTCTTTTTCCTTGCATGGTTCCTACGCCGCCCAAAGTAACACCTTGATATATTGTACAATCATCTCCTACTATAGCCGTTTCTCCTATCACTACACCTGTACCATGGTCTATAAGTATACCTTTACCAAGCTTAGCTCCCGGATGTATCTCTATTAGAGTAAAAAAACGTGATACTTGCGAAATCAATCTAGCTATAAAAAATAATTTTCTATTATAAAACCAATGTGCAAATCTATGCGCTATTATAGCATGTAAACCTTGGTATAATAATAATATCTCTATAAAAATTTCTAGCTGCCGGATCCCTCTTTTTTTATAGCTTTTTATGTCATATATTATATCTTTTATTATCATTTTTATTAATCCCATCTAAATGAATTCCAATAATAAATTTATCTAAATTATATCATTATACTCTTCAATATATACATCTTATTTCTTAATATGTACTTTTATTTATATAATACCTAAAGCTTCTTATAGCATATTCTATACCATCTTCTAATACTTTTTTTGGTTTTGAATGTAGAGAATTCAAGTAAACCCGCATCATGTTCACCCATAATTATTCTATTTTTTTAACCCCACAGGTAAACATAGATACATCATTCATACTATCACCAAAAACATAAGCATCTTCCAAAGGTATATTATAATAATCTAATACTTTTAATATAGCTTCACCTTTAGAATTTCCCTTTGGAACAAATTCAAAAAGGAACTACTTCTATCTATAACTTCAAACTTATCAGCTTCTTTTATAAAAGACTCAAAAAGCAACTTTTTTTGTTTTTCTTTATCACACAAAAATACAGAACTTATCAAAAGTATAACTTTTATCATTAAACGCATCTACTCTGACTTCGCACCATGAAGAAACAAGTTCATAAAAACTTTCTAATTTCTCATGTAAAAACGGTCTTTTTCTGCATATAAGCTCTCTCCTTAGCTTCTAATACAGCACCTATTTTATACTTATTCAAGCTATCTTTTATATGATTAGCTTCATCTAAAGGAATAATATTCTCATATATAGTTTTATCTCCTATTATAATATGAGTTCCACAACCACATATAAGTCCATCAACTTCTATTTTTTTATTTATATCTCCCAACATACACAAAACTCTGCGGTATTTATAAAAACTTTATTTCCTTGTTTTCTAACTTCTTTAATAACATCTATGGTACTTCTAGGTATTTCCTTAGTCTTATCATCAAGCAAAGTGCCATCTACATCAAAAAATAATGCTTTTATTCCCATATTTTACCTATTTTGCTTGTGTTTCTTCTTCCTGTGTTTCTCCTGCATTTGAACCTGTATCTAATTGATTATAATTTCTTTCTGTCTTATTTGCCTTATCTACAACAAATTTAATTACTGCATATCTCTTAGCAGCCTCATCAACTACTTCCTTACCATAACGAGATTCTAAATCTTTAACTTCTAAACCTTCTTGTTTAGCAAGATACTCATAATGCTCTTTTTTAGCTTTTATCTTAGCCTCTTTTGCAATGGCATCTATAAGAATTTTTCTATTTACCGCTTCTTTTGCATAAGTATCTAATTGCTCATCTAACTGTTCTTCTGTCATACCATACATACTAAGTAAAGCATCAAAAGCCATACCATTTTCTTCTGCTGCCTTCTTTAATTGATTTTTTTGATTATTCTTCTCATACTCTATAGCTTCATTATTTGGCTCAAACTCTGAAGAAGCCATTATAGTTTTCATAGCATCATTTTGAGCTTGGAACTCAACTTGCATAGTTTTTGATTCTTCTATCTCTTTTCTTGTAGCCTCTTTGAAGTCTGCAACTGTCTTTTGCTTTCCATTTGTATACTTTTCTACCCACGCATCATCTAATGTTGCCGGTGTTTCTACTTTTATTGAGTTTACTTTTACAGTAAATACAACTTCTTTTCCTGCTAATTCTGTACTTTGATAGTCTTTTGGAAAGGTAAGTTTTATATCCTTTGTCTCACCTATTTTCATTCCAACCACTCCATCTTCAAAACCGGGGATAAAGCTGCCACTTCCTATATGCAAATCATAACCCTTAGCTGTACCGCCATCAAAAAGCAACTCCATCTTTTTTTGCCTTCATAATCTATATTTGCAATATCACCATTTTCTACTGCTCTGTCAGTAATATCCTGTGAATTTGGATTTGAAGCCAATATTGAATTCACTTGTGCATCTACTTCTTCATCTGTAACTTCTACTTTATCAATACTTAAATCTATACCTTTATATTTACCTAATTTTGCTTTTCCATAAGACTTAGGCTTCTTTAACTCTACAACATCTGAGGCGGTAGCTTCATTTGCTGTCTTTGCACCTCCCCTATTTGAACAAGCTGTAATACTCGCTAAGGTTAAACTTGCTATAGCTATTAATAATAATTTTTTTGATTTTCTCATTTCTTATATCCTTCTTTTTAATTTTCTTCATAAAATGCTTTAAAAGCAAGATATGTATTATATACATCAAGTTTACTTGATATTTCAAACGGTGAATGCATAGATATAATAGGAACTCCAAGGTCTACAACATCTATATTTAAAGCAGCTACAAATTGAGCTATGGTTCCACCACCACCAACATCAACGGCACCCAATTCTCCTACTTGCCAATAAACTCCTGCTCTATCCATAATATCCGTGATTTTTGCCATAAATTCAGCACTGGCATCAGATGAACCGCCTTTACCTCTAGAACCCGTATATTTAGTTAAAACACAACCATGATTTAAATAACAAGAATTATTTTTCTCATATACATCAGGAAAACCGGGATCAAAAGCTGCATTTACATCAGATGACAGACAAGCCGATTTTTTACACACATCTTTTACATCTGCTCCAAAATTCTCTGCTATATATGTTATATAATCATATACATAATGTGAGTTTAATCCTGTATTACCTACACTTCCAATTTCTTCCTTATCTGTAAGTATAGTCATAGTTGTATATTTAGGATTTTTACATTCTACTTCCGCAATCAAAGCTGTATAAGCACAAACTCTATCATCTTGACCATATCCACCTATTAATGAACGATCAAAACCTACATCTCTTGACTTAGCTGCCGGTACTATTTCCAGTTCTGCTCTGGCAAAATCTCTTTCATTTATACCATATTTTTCATTCAATATAGATAATATATATAATTTGAAAGGCTCTTTAACATCTTCATCATCAAAAGGAAGAGTACCTAAGATAATATTTAATTCCTCTCCTTTTAAACCTTCTGAGAGCTTTCTTTCATTTTGAACAGCTGATAAATGCGGTAGTAAATCACTTATATAAAAATACCGGCTCTTCTTCATTTTCACCTATATTTATTTCTATAGTTTTTCCATCTTTTTTGACTATAACTCCATGTAAAGCTAGTGGAATAGTACCCCATTGATACTTTCTGATTCCACCATAATAATGAGTTTTGAAATAAGCTATCTCATCTCTTTCATATAATGGATTTGGTTTTAAATCAAGTCTTGGCGAATCTATATGAGCACCATTTATTCTTATACCTTCTGATATATCTTCTGTTCCTATAGTGCCGGCTATTATAGCTTTTCCCCTATTTACAGAATATATTTTATCTCCTGCCTTATATTTTTTTATTCTTATCAAATTCTTCATATCCATTATTTTTAAGAAGATTGACAGCAAATGAAACACACTCTCTTTCAGTCTTTCCTTTATCCAAAAAGAGTTTATACCCTTTTTGCAAATTCATTAGCTTTATCTACTTGTTGCCTGTCTTTTATTGCTATATGAGGATAAGTCCACGTTAAATCTTTAACTAATTTTTTTCAGTTTCTTTTTTTCATTTATACCTCTTTTAATCAAATTTAAAAGCCTTTTAATAAATCTCCTAATGAAGTAGTTGCTCTACCGCTTTCCTTATATTCAAAGACTTCTTCATCTTTTTCAAATTCTCCTACTTCTGCTTCAAGTATCTTCTTTGAAAGAGAAATCTTTCCGTTCTCTATACCTATAACTTGAACTCTAACAATATCTCCCTCTTTTTAAGAGCACACCCGGATGCTTAATTCTTTTATTAGATATTTGAGAAATATGTAGTAAACCGTTTAATCCATTTCCTAAATCTAAAAAAGCACCATAATCTTTCAAACTTTCTACCTTAGCTTCTATTACATCACCAACAGAAATTTTAGATAAATTCTTTGCTACTTCCTCTTTTTTAGCTTTTTCTTCTATTTCTCTATGGCTAAGCACAAGTCTTTTATTTTCTTCATCTACATTTATAACAATAACATCAAGGCTCTTTCCTTGGTAAGCATCCAAATCTTCCACATACTTTGTAGATAACTGGCTTGCAGGTATAAAAGCTCTAATTTCATTTAAATGAGTAACTGCACCACCTTTAACTATCTCTGTTATTTTAACTCTATGTACTTCTTTATTTATTCTATCCTCTTCAAACTTCTCCCATTTTGAAGCATCAGGATCATTATATTGCTTTAAATTCTTGAAAGATTCTTCTATCTCTTTCTCAAAGTCTTTCATACTTTCCATTATTATATTCCCTTTCTAATCTTAAACATAATGTATTATTGTATCATAATAAGAGAAAAAAATTTTCAAAAATTTCACAAAATTTTTCATTTACAATGAAAGTATAGTACAATTTCCTTTCATATTCTACACAATTATTATAAAAAAAGAAAAAAACACCGGTTTTAAGCTATTAAAACTTTTTTTAAACTTTCATAGGTACTTTTTGCCCAATAAATTAAATTCAAATCAATTTATACAAAATCCTATCCTTGATAAAAACAAAAAGATTTATATTTAGATAAATAATATATTCTTAAAAATACAAAAGTAAAAAGATAAAAGATACTCATACAGATATGCAAGATTTTTTTAAAAATATCTAATTTATAAACAAAGACACCAAGAAAAAAACTCGGTGTCTTTAAAAAAATTTATCTTAGTAATTTACTGTCATTCTCTCAAAAGTAAGCTTGTGGATGTGCACATACCGGACAAACAAGAGGAGCATCCTCTAACTCATGTACATAGCCACAGTTTCTACATTTCCAACCAAGTGGAGCATCACCCTTAAAAGTACCTTCACTCTTTAAATGCTCAAGTAATCTTAAAAATCTTCTTTCATGAGCAGCTTCAACTTTTCCTACCATTTCAAATTTATGAGCAAGTTCAGGGAAGCCTTCTTCTTTAGCAACACGTGCCATATCAGCATACATATCTGTCCACTCATAATTTTCACCTTCTGCAGCGTGAACTAAATTCTCCTCCGGTGTTCCTATTCCGTTCAATTCTTTAAACCACATTTTAGCGTGCTCTTTTTCTTGGTCTGCTGTTTCAAGATATAGAGCCGCCATTTGCTCATATCCCGCTTTTTTAGCTACTGAAGCATAAAATGTATATTTATTTCTAGCTTGAGATTCTCCTGCAAACGCTATTTTTAAATTTTCTTCTGTTTTTGTTCCTGCGTATTTTGACATATTTATTTCCTCCGTAATGTAAAATATTATTTATACAAAAGTTATTTAATAAGGTGCACATACCAAATGGCATGCACACCTTTATTAATTATTTGGCTATAACTTATTTACCGAAATATCTTTCTAATAAACCTTGGAAAGCTTTTCCGTGTCTAGCTTCATCTCTAGCCATCTCATGAACTGTATCATGAATAGCATCTAAATTAAGCTCTTTAGCTCTCTTTGCCAATTCAAATTTACCTAAAGTTGCTCCATTTTCTGCTGCAACTCTTAATTTTAAATTCTCTTTTGTAGAATTTGTTAATACTTCTCCAAGTAATTCTGCAAATTTAGATGCATGCTCAGCCTCTTCAAATGCAGCTTTTTCATAATACAAACCTACTTCAGGATAACCTTCTCTATGAGCTACTCTAGCCATAGCAAGATACATACCTACTTCTGAACATTCTCCTTCAAAGTTTGCTCTAAGACCCATAATAACATCTTCAGGAGCTCCATTAGCTACTCCTAAAACATGCTCTGCAGCCCAATCAAGCTTTGTATTATCAACCTTAACAAATTTATCTGCTCCTACTTTACATACAGGACATTGAACAGGAGGAATATCTCCTTCATGTATATGTCCACATACAGTACATCTCCATTGTGCCATAATATTAAATTCTCCTTTTACTTTAAAACTTTTATAAATAAATACCAGCATGAGCGTCGCCAATATTTACTATTTCCTATTGAGTTAAGCTTAATTTACGCCTTTTTTGTAACATTCCTTACAAACACCGTAAAAAGTGAGTTCATGCGAATCTATAGTAGCAATATTCTCATTAACTACACTATTGTGAATACCCTCCATCTGTTTGGTATCTAAATCAAAAATCCTACCACAATGATTGCAAATAAAATGATAATGATCCTCTGTTATATAATCATATCTCTCACAACCATCTCCGGTTGAAATTTTTCTTATTTCTCCCAGCTCTACGAGTAAACCTAAGTTCCTATAAACTGTACCTAAACTAATTTTAGGATCTTCCTCTCTAAGAGTTTGGAAAAGGGCATCGGCAGTAGGATGGTCATGTCTGTTGCGTAAACATTCAATCACAGCTTCTCTCTGTCGACTATATTTCATCGTAAACCCTCCAAATATTAAGTGATTACTGTCTAAATATATCCTCTTATATTAATTTTTGTCAATAGAAAAATCAAGTATTTACCTTGTTTTTTTAGAGAATACAATAATTATTCCTATTATTAGGTTCTCCTAACTTCCAAACTTTCAATCTATTCATTATTAAATTTATCTTTTTCTTTTATATATAAAATTATCTTCTAATCCCTTACTTACTTTCAAATATATATTTAAAAGTTTAGCTCTATAAAAAAAGACTTATTATGCTTTTTTTACACATAATAAGTCTATATAAATTTCTCAATACTTTACTTTTTTTATTTTTTTAATCTATACTGCCATAAACTAAGTAGTATAAAAACCCAAAAATTCCTACTATATCGGTAAATGCACCCGTATCTATCATCAATAAACCCAATACTACAAATATTACTCTTAATAAAGGATTGACCTTTGTAAAATAATGTCCTACTAAACCTATAGAAACAGAAAAAATTCCTATAAAAGCAGTAAGCGATATTATTATAAAAGAGAATATAGTTGCATCAACAAGTAGCATTGCAGGATTCATAACAAATATATAAGGAACTATGAAAGCCGCTATTGCAAGTTTAGAAGCATTTATACCTGTTTTCATAGGATTAGCTCCTGCTATAGCACTGCCGGCATAAGCCGCTAAGGCTACCGGTGGAGTTATATCTGCCACTATACCAAAATAAAAAACAAACATATGAGCCGCTAATAAATTTACTCCCATACCATCAACTAATATCGGCGCACAAGTAGTAGCCATTATTACATAAGTTGCCGTAGTAGGAAGTCCCATTCCAAGCACTATACAAGAAAGCATAGTAAAGAATAGAGCAATAAGTAAATTTCCACCTGAAATACCCACTATTGCTGATATAAGAGTTTGTCCAAGTCCTGTCATAGTAACAACACCTGCAATAATTCCTGCTACTGCACAAGCTACTGCTACTGCTACTGTTGACTTTGCCGCCGCAAATAAAGCATCTAAAGCCTTAGCCGGTGTCATTCTTGTCTCTTTGTCAAATAAACTTACTATTATAGCTGCTGCTGTAGCTAATAAAGCCGCTCTTGACATTGTAAAACCTTTCATTATAGTCCACACAAGAACTATTAAAGGTAATAATAAATATGATTTTTTTATACAAGCTTCAAAAAAATTAGGTATTTTATCTTTATCCATACCTGTAAGCCCTAATCTTTTAGCTTCTAAATGTACCATTATAAATACTCCGGCAAAATATAGTATAGCCGGTAAAATTGCAACCACTACTATATTGCTATACGGTATATTTATCATTTCTGCCATAAGAAAGGCCGCCGCACCCATTATAGGAGGCATTATCTGTCCACCTGTAGAAGCCGCAGCTTCAACTGCACCTGCAAAAGCAGGCTTATATCCTGTTTCTTTCATCATAGGTATAGTAATACTACCGGTTGTTACTGTATTTGCAACCGAACTACCTGAAACCATACCACATAAGGCAGAAGATATTACTGCTACTTTTGCCGGACCGCCACTGGAAGAACCGGCAATAGAATTCGCTGAATTTATAAAGAAATCAGAAATTCCTGTTCGTTCCAAAAATGATCCGAATATTATAAACATAACTATATAAGTACAACAAACTGCTATTGGTGTTCCTATTACTCCACCTGTTGTATAAAATATATTATATATAATTCTCTTTACTGTATTATCAGAAAAATACGCATACGCCAGAAAACATAAAACAACTACTATTATCGGTATACCTACACTTCTCCTACAAGCTTCAAGTAAAATTATTATACCTATAATACCCACTGCTATATCTATTCTACTTATACGTCCTGATTTTTCTAACTATTCTATCTAAATTGTATACAAAAATAGAAAAAAAGTTCCCGAACCTAAAAAAAGCAAGTATAATATCATAAAAAGGTATATAATTTACTTTACTTAAATGTTTTTTTACTAGCCGGATATAAAATAAATATTATAAATACTACCAAACCTGTAAAAGTAGCTCTTTTTTTACTTGCTCATTCCATAAAGCAAATATATTTAAATATATAGCAAATATAGAAAAACAAAGAAAAGTAATACAAGAATTAGCTTTTGCATAATTCCCATGAAATACTCTGACATTTGATTCTTTATCATACTTTTTCATTATCTCTTCTAAATCATTATTTACATCTTTTTTTATATCTGACAAATTGTACCTCCTAACAAAAAAAGTCTTAAAAAGACCATTTTTTTACTAAGTTTAAAAATTAACATAAGAAGCTTTTCCACAAATTTTTTTCTAAGACTATATATTTCATTATTTATTTGAAGCTCGTGATCACTAACTTTTCCCACTACATAAGCAAGATTTGATATTTTTTTATCAAAACCACTTATAAGCATAAGCGCCATCTTCCGTATAATCCAACTTCTGACCTTCTTCTAATTGTGTTTGCACTCCTGCACCAAAGTCATAGTATTTAGTTTTTTTGTAACATAAATACCATCTTCTTTTATTATATAATAATCTATAACCGGACTTTTTATTTACTGAATGTATAAACTTTACAGAAAAACTCATCACCCAAATTTATTTTTTTACTCATATATAGTTTATTTTCATCACTTCTAAGCTCTAAATAATAAGATTTTTTTCATAAAAGACATACTTATTATAATAATTAAAGCTATACTTAAATATATAAGAACTTTGATGGAAACCTTCACCTATTTTAATACTCCAACTTCTTCAAAGTATTTTCTGGCTCCTTTGTGAAATGGAAAAGATATTCCCTCTACTGCAAATTTATTATTTATCTCTGCTGACTTTGCATGTACTATTCTTTCAGGATGTTCATAAATAGTCTTGGTTATCTCATATACGATATCTTCCGGTACTCTGTCAGCAACTATATATGTAGCTTTCACCGCAACACTATTTGTATCTTTATCTACTCCTTTATATGAACCTGCCGGTATATTATAGGAAGTATAGAATGGATATTTTTCTTGTAATTTTTCCATCTTATCCGCATCTACACTTAAAACATTAATATTATTAGTTGTTGCAAGCTCTACTACTGCCGTTGTTGGAGCTCCTGCCACACAAAAGAAAGCGTCTATCTTTCCATCTTTTATAGCTTCAGCACTATCTCCAAAGCTTAAATTTTGAACTTTTATATCATCAAAACTCATTCCATAAGCTTCTAATATTTGGTGTGCATTAAATTCTGTTCCTGAACCGGCATCTCCAACTGATACCACCTTACCCTTTAAATCTTCTATTGATTTTATTTTTGAACTTGCAATAATTTGTACAACTTCTGAATATACTCCACCAATAGCCGAAAAACCTTCTATCTTTCCATCTTCTTTAAATAAATCACTACCTTGAACTGCATAATAAGCAACATCATTTTGGACTATTGCCATATCTGCATCCTTATCTACAACTTCAAATATATTAGCTTTTGAAGCTCCTGAAGAATGGACTACAACTTTTACATCATCTAACTGATTATTTAATGCTTGAGCTACTACTCCACTATAAGCATAATATGTACCTGTAGTTCCTCCTGTAGCTATTCTAACCTTAGTTTTTCCACTACTTGTACAAGAAACACTCATAAAAGCCATAAGCGCTATACTTGATATTAATAAAATATTTTTTTTCATTGTACAACCTCTTAAAAAAATTTATTTTTTTCACAAAAAAATAACACATTTTTAAAAAAGGCGTGTAAAGATTTACACGCCATAATATATATACAATATTTCTTATACTATCTATAATATTTTTTTATTATATCATTAATTCTATCTATAATTTTTTTCCCAAGAATGAGCTTTTATACTATTTTTTTATTTTTTTATATTTATTTCTTCATCATCTCGTATTCTATCTATTTGCTTAGATATTTTTATTCGCTAAATCATTAGCAAACTTTTTGCTTATCCTCCTCATAAGGCTTATCTATATCATACAATCTAGGTAAATTTACATATTCTATAATACCGGATTTATTTACTTCTTCTCCCAACAAATCCATAAGACCCTCTATTTTAGTAGTTACAGCTCTAAGCCCACAAGCAAGTGCTTCTATAGCAATAAGTCCTAAACCTTCATAATAAGATGGTAATACAAATATATCACAATCTCTCATTATATCTGCAAGCTCTGCTTGCTTTTTTTGTATCTTTCAAAATAAGATTTCTTGCTTTACCTGAATTTCTATATAATCTATCTCTTATATCTTCATTAGAATTTCCTATCATTATAAATTCTATATCTTTATATTTTTTATTTAATATATCTATAGCAAGAGCAAACTCATATATTCCTTTAGCTTCCGACATCTTACCGGCATAAACTATCTTTATTATACTATTCTTATGTTCTTTTTCATAAAAAAATATTCTTCCTTGAATCCACCGCCCATAATACTTATCTTATCTTTAGGTATATCAAATACTTCTATTAATTCTTTATTATCTTTAGGACTCAAAGAAAGATAATGATTAAGTTTATCTACATTTTTTTATATTTTTTTCTTTTTATCCAAGGATTTTTTTCTTCACTTGCCTTATATCTGTTCCATGGCTTATAGCTATAATTATTTTATCAAAAAAATATTTCTTTTTACTAAACTTGTTAAAAATAAAAAAATATGGTGAGTTATAATTATGTCCGGATTGAACTCTCTCTTAGCTTCTTCTAAGCTATACTTAAATTCAGCTATCCACCTTTCATACATAGCTTCACTCATTTTAGAATAAACACTTGACTCATAAGGCATTTCATCACTCATACCTGCTATAGGAAATGGTAAATTCTCTGTTTTGAATATTACAGGATATTTTTTTAACTTCTTCTGAAAAAAATCAGCTATAAAAAGGCTCTTGTATACCATATATTAAAAGCATTTTCATATCCTCTTTTTTTCTAAACCCTTAACTAAGGTATGATAATAAACTCCACTACCTGTATTTGATGGTAATTGTGCTAAGCAATGTAATATTTTTCAAAAGCAAATCCTCCATTTCGTATTTTTATATATATTTTATCACCTATATTGTAATTTTTGTTTTTCTATTTAATATTTGAATTTTTTTAATCCTTTAACTTCTTTTGTATCTACCGCCAAATCTATAATATCACCTTTAAAAACTTATATTTTTTTAACTATAGCTTCTTCTCCATCTTTTTAATATTTCTATCATCTCAGGTCTGATATATTTATCTCCATAAATATTTGCTTTTCCGATAAATTCTAAGCTAAACCTATCCTTAGGTGTATTATACAAATCTATAGGTGTATCTACTTGAATAATATTTCCTTTATTCATAAGTATAATTTTATCTGCAATACTAAAGGCTTCTGCTTGATCATGTGTTACAAAAATCATACTTATATCAAATTCTCTTTGTAATTTTTTTTATTTGAGCTTGCATTTGTACTCTAAGCTTAGCATCTAAATTACTAAAAGGTTCATCTAAAAGTAAAAGCTTAGGTCTGATAACCAAACTTCTGGCAAATGCAACTCTTTGTTGCTCTCCTCCTGAAAGACTTGAGATTTCTTTTTTTTCATAACCTTCTAAACCCACTTTTTTTCTATCATTTCCAAGGCTAATTCTCTTATTTTTTTCTTTTATCTTTATATCTAAATTTAAGTCCATAAGAAACATTCTCTATCACATTCATATTAGGAAATAATGCGTACGATTGAAAAAAACTGTGGCTACTTCTCTATCTGCTGCATCAAGTTTACTTATCTCTTTTCCATCTAATATTATGCTTCCCGTATCTAAGTTTAAAAAATCCTCCTATAGACTTTTAAAAATAGTACTTTTACCACAACCTGAAGGACCCAGTATACAGAGTATTTTTACCTTTTTCAAGCTCTATATTTATATTTTTCTATAGCACTTTTTTTATCATATCTTTTACTAAGATTTTTTTTATATCTAAAAACAAACTAGTTCCCCCTTCTTATATTATTTCTATTAAGTATAATTAAATACAAGCTATTTACTATTAAGCAAATTACTATTATTAAAAACAGCTATAACAGAACCCACATTGTAATTACCACTTTGTATTAAATCAAACATAACTATAGTAAGCACTTTTTTTGTCCCGGAGACACCAAAAAAATATTATACTTCCTATAGTAGTCATACTTGTAGTAAACGCATTTATAAATGAAATTGAAAGTGCATCTTTACTCATAGGAATTATAGCATCTTTTAATTCCGATATTCTATTTCCACCCAAATCTCTTATAGAATTTAAAGAATCCAAGTTTATTTTTTTCCATACTTGCATTACCCATTTTAGTTGAAAAAAAGGAATTTGTTTAAACAAAAATATTTAGGATAACTATAGCACTTGTTCCAACTATATATAGAGGAGGCTTATTAAATGCCATCAGATATCCAAGTCCGAAGAAGGTTCCCGGTATTATATAAGGCAGGGTAGCTATAAAAATCTATTATCTTAAATATTTTTTTATTTTTTTCTTATTTGTAAATAATAAGCTATAATCAAGCCTAATATACTACCAAGAAAAAGCTGATATAAGGCTATAATATACACTTCTAAAAAAATAGTTTTATTAAAAATAAACCCTTGCTTCTATAATATTTTTGTAGAGTATATATCAATTTCCCTTTTCTCATCATACTGATACTTGATAAAAAAATATAGATGTATATTGTATACTTATCCATACTATAAAAAAATTATAGCTATTAATTTTACTATAGTATATAAATATCCTTTTTTTCTCTATATTCTCATCTCCACTTCCCAGTCCATGAGTAGATAAACTTATATTTTTAATACTTTTTTGGTAGAATATAAAAACTATAAGTGCAGGAAGAAGTAAAACTACATTTATAGCGGCAGCCTTTGCAACGTTCCCTTCACTTATAACTGCAAAAATAACTTTCACTTGCAAGTACATTAAAAATTCCCACCTATAATTGCAACTGTTCCGAAGTCTGATAAACTTCTTAAAAAAAGTAAGTAAAGCACTTGCTTTTATAGCGGAATTAAAAAAAGGTAATAATATGTCTTTTTATTATATTATTAGTTTTAGCTCCTAAACTCTTTGCACTGTCTATTAAACTTTTATCTATACTTATTATAAATCCCATTAATAATAATGAGCTTAAAGAGAAATCACTAATTATTTGCATTAATATTACTCCCCACATACCATAAGGATTTATACTAAGCTTTTAAAAGATGATAGCTTATAAGACCTCTACGCCCAAAAAAAGATTTATATAGCTAAGAGCAGTAACAAAGGGTGGACTTATTATAGTTGTCGATAAAATTATTCTGATAACTTTTTTTAGTTTTAGAACCGGCTATGTAATAGTATATTGCTATACAAGTGCTTATAAATGTCGTAATTATACCGGTTATAAAAAGCTACTTTTTATACTGTTTTTTTATCAATTTAGGTTTTGAAAAAAATCTCTATTATATATTTAAAAATTAAATTTATTATTTGAATATATACTTTCCTTTAAGACAGCAAAAAACGGTAGCAAAATAAACAAAATAATTAATATTGCTACCATACATATCAATATAAAATCTGCTATCTTGTACCGTTTTATTTTATACATAATTTTGGTAGGTAATTTTACCTATCTCCCTTTTATTCTGTTGCTTCTTTACCTTCTGATAAAGTTTTAAATCTTTCTAAGATTTTATCTCTATCACTACCAAAGCTGGATAAATCTTCTTTTATAAGTAAATCCTTTGGCAAACCTAAACTAAGACCTTCTACATCAGGTTTAACTATTTGAGCTGAATCTTTACCGTCAAGTTCTGCTATCATTTTTTGTGCTTCCTTAGTTAACATAAAATCCATAAATGATTTTGCAACATCTAAATTATCACTATTTTTAAATATTGCTGTACCTTCCGGAACCCAAGGAATACCATCTGTAGGATATACTACTGTAAGACCATTATCCTCAGCAGCTTTAAATGCTGACTTGTCTACCGGTATTATACCTACTGCAAATTCTCCGGCAACTGTTTTTTCTTGAGGATCTTTACCACGCTTACTATAAAAAGCTACATTTTCATTGAATTTTGTTAGATACTCCCAACCTTTTTCCTCTCCATACATATCTAGTAAGCCTTTTACCATAGCATAATTTGTTCCTGATATAGCCGGATTTGACATTATAACTTCGCCTTTATACTTAGGATCAGCTATTTCTTCCCAAGATTTAGGTACTTCCAATCCTTTTTCCTCAAGTACATTATTATTTGCTATAAATCCCACAACTGTTATACCTTTAGCTATCCAAGCACCGTCTGCGTCCTTATATTCACTTGGTACATCACTTGAGTTAGGTGAAATGTAATTTTCCAATAATCCATCTGTTTTAGCCTTCATAAAAGCATCAAGACCACCACCAAACCAAATATCTGCTCCCGGTTTACCTTCTGCCTTAGCTCTAGCTAATACTTCTCCACTAGACATAGATAGAAATTCAACTTTAGCATTTGTAAGTTTTGTAAACTCATCAAAAAGTTTTACATACTTATCACTTGTTGCAACTACATTTAAGGTTTTTCCTGTAAAATCAGGATATTCCGCCTTTGCTTCTTCCACAGTAGTTTCAGCTACTGTAGTAGCTTCAGTCGGTTTTACTTCCTCTTTTTTTACACAAGCACTAAAAGCTGTAAGTGCAAGCGTAGATAAAACTAATCCTGCTAATAATTTCTTTTTCATATACATCTCCTTTTTTCTTTGTATGAATAAATATATCATAAATTATATTATTTTCAATTCTTATAGATATTTACAATATATAATATAAATTATAGTTTTTTTATCTATATCTTTGTACAAAAAAACAAATACATTAAAAATTAATTCTTGCATTATACATATTTTTTTGCTATCATATCGTCAATTTGAGATTATTTTTAAATTAATTTCTTAATGTATAATTTCATCGGAGAGAAAGGAGAACAGCCATGATTAAATTACTTAATGTTTTAACCTCTAGGATATTCCCTTCTTTTCCAATATTATTATTTTTTTAATTTTTATTTATTCTAAGCAACTAACATTTTTGTTAGTTGCTTTTTTATTTATAGGAGGTATTTATGTCATTAAATTCAGAAATCAAAAAAGTATTAGTAATCGGTTCAGGTCCTATAGTTATAGGACAGGCTGCAGAATTTGATTATTCCGGAACTCAAGCTTGTGAAACCATGAAGAAAGAAGGAAAAAGAGGTAATTCTTATAAATTCTAATCCTGCTACAATTATGACAGATAGAACATTCGCAGATAAGATTTACATTGAACCTATGAATATCTCTACTGTAGAAAAAATCATAGCAAAAGAAAGACCTGATTCCATTATTTGTGGTATGGGAGGTCAAACTGCTCTTAATCTTAGTATAGAATTACATGATAAGGGTATCTTAGATAAGTATAATGTAAAAGTTATAGGAACTCCTGTTGAATCTATAAAAAAAGGTGAAGATAGAGAATTATTCAGACAGGCTATGATTAAAATAGGTGAACCTATTATAGAATCTGAGATAGTTACAAATCTTGAAGATGGATATAGAGTAGCAAAAAGAATAGGTTATCCTGTAGTTATTAGACCTGCTTATACTCTAGGTGGTGTAGGCGGTGGCATTGCTTATAATGAAGATGAACTAAGACATATTCTTGAAAAAGGACTAAAACTTTCAAGAGCTTCTCAAGTTCTTGTTGAAAAATCAATACTTGGTTGGAAAGAAATCGAGTTTGAAGTTATGAGAGATAATAAAGGTACTTGTATAAGCATTTGTGATATGGAAAACATAGACCCTGTCGGTATTCATACAGGAGACTCTATAGTTATAGCTCCAACACAAACACTTAATAAGGCTGATTTTGATATGCTGAAAACTTCAGCTTTAAAGATAATAGATGAGATAGGTATTATAGGAGGTTGTAATATACAATTCGCCCTACATCCAACAACATCTGAATATGCACTTATTGAGATAAATCCTAGAGTTTCTCGTTCTTCCGCTCTAGCCTCAAAAGCTACCGGCTATCCTATAGCAAGAGTTAGTGCAAAATTAGCCTTAGGTTACAATCTTGACGAAATTAAAAATGAACTTAGCGGAAAAGGTTATGCTAATCTTGAACCACAGGTTGATTATATAGTCGTAAAAATACCTAAATGGCCTTTTGATAAGTTTTTTAGAGCAAATCGTAAGCTTGGAACAAAGATGATGGCTACCGGAGAGGTAATGTCTATTTCAGATAGCTTTGAATCTGCTCTTTTAAAAGGTGTTCGTTCATTAGAAATAAAAAAACATAGCCTAATACATACAAACAGTTCTAAAAGAACTACTGAAGAATTATTAGCTCGTATACAAAAAGCTGATGATGAAAGACTTTTTGATATAGCTGAATTACTTCGTAGAGGTATAGAAGTAAATGAAATTTGTAAATTAACAGCTATTGAAAGTTTCTTTATAAACGGTATTAAAAAAATATAGTAGATGAAGAAGAAAAATATTAAAAAAGTTATCTCTATCTGATATTACTAAAGATAATCTCAAAAAAATGGAAACTTATGGGCTTCTCTGATACAGCCATTGCTATACTTATGAATATTGATAAAATGGATATAAGAAAACTAAGAAAAAGACTTTTGACATATATCCAAAAATATCATATGATAGATACTTTTGTTAAAGAGGAAGCTCCTAACTCCAACTATTATTACTCTACTTATACGGGAGAGGATAATGTAGCAGTTAGCAATAATAGAAAAAAATAATGGTTATCGGTTCAGGTCCTATAAGAATAGGTCAAGGTATAGAATTTGATTATTGTACAGTTCATACCATACAAACATTAAAAAAATTAGGTATAGAAAGTATTATAGTAAATAATAATCCTGAAACTGTTTCAACCGACTTCAGTGTTGCTGATAAATTATACTTTGAACCACTTTCTTTTGAAGATGTTTTAAATGTAATAGAAAAAGAAAACCCTGAAGGAGTTATCATACAATTTGGTGGACAAACTGCTATAAAATTAGCTAAAGAGCTTGATAATGCAGGTATCAAAATAATAGGAACTAGTGCAGACAGTATTGATGCCGCCGAAGATAGAGAATTATTTGATGAATTACTTGAAAGCCTAAATATTAAAAGACCTAGAGGTAAAGCGGTATTTAGCACAAAAGAAGGTATAACTGCTGCTGATAAAATAGCTTATCCTGTACTTGTAAGACCTTCTTATGTACTTGGTGGACAAGGTATGGAAATTTGCCACAATGAAGATGAATTAGTTCTTTACCTTGATAGTGCTTTTGATAGGGATAAAAATAGACCTGTTTTAATAGACAAATACTTAAATGGTGTAGAAGTAGAATTAGATGCTATTTGTGATGGTGAAGATATACTTATCCCTGGAATTTTAGAGCATATAGAAAGAGCAGGTATACACTCAGGAGACTCTATTACAATCTGCCCACCTAAGAGCTTAAGTAGCGAAATCAAAGCTAAATTAGCTGAAATAACAAAAGCTATCAGTACAAAATTACAAGTAAAAGGTATGATAAATATACAATTTATTGTTTACGATAATGAGGTATATGTAATAGAAGTAAATCCTCGTTCTTCTCGTACTGTTCCTTATATTTCTAAACTCAGTATGATGCCTATAGTTGAACTTGCAACAAAGGTAAGCTTAGGTTATAAATTAAAAGATTTAGGATTTGGAACAAATCTAAATGAAAACTTTAAATTTATAGCAGCTAAATTCCCTGTATTCTCAACTGAGAAGATAGACGGTGTCGAAGCTTCTCTCGGACCTGAGATGCGTTCTACCGGAGAAGTTTTAGGTGTAGGAAAAACTTTTGATGAGGCTTTATATAAAGGCTTCTTGGAAGTTTCAAGAGGAAAATATAGCGACTCCAAACATAAACTTATTACTTTAGTTAGTATAGATGATAAGGCTAAAGAGGAATTTGTTCCTATAGCTACAAAACTTATAAACTTAGGATATAAACTTATAGGAACACCGGGTACTTATAAATTCTTAGTAGATAAAGGTATAGAATGTGAAAATGTAAACAATCTTTATAATACCCATGAATTTGATGTAGAGAAAGTTGTAGATTCTATTGTAAATAGAGAATTCGGTATACTTATAAATACTCCTACTAAAAGCAAATGATATGAAGAGAGACGGTTTCAAGCTTAGAAGAGCAGCTATAGAATATGGCTTAAAAAAACATTCACCAGCTTAGATACCTTAAGTAACTACCTAAGTGCAAATGAAAGTAACGGAAACAATCAAGACTTTGAAATTTACAACTTTGGAATAGAAAAAAATAAAAAGTAAATTATAAAAAGCGACCCAGATTTCTAATCTAGGTCGCTTTGTTTATCTATAGTCTTTAAGTGGTGGATATTTTTACTTTTATACCTCTTTTTATATTCCATTCTCCATTATTTCCACTGTCAGAATCATATCCTAAACCATGGTATGAAATATCTAAAGATATGCGATCTTTATATATACAATCCCAATATATCTTTATAGCGTCATAATGATACCAATATATATTATCCGGTTTATCATCTTTATATATAACTCTTATCTTATATCCCCCATTTTATAATCCTTAAAAAAACTTCCATATCCACTATATTCTCTTTACTAGCTCCTTGTAATTCTATATATTTATAAAAATTTATTCATTGCTACTGCTCTTTGGATTGGATATTCATAAATGAGTAATATAGCTATAAATGAGGCTACTATAGATATTATTACTAACATTTTTTTCATCTTACTTATACTTTCCTACCAGTTTTTACATTATATATAAATCTTGGTAATAAATATGGAGAAATAGTCATACTTCCTAAATATTCTGCTTCTCCCGTTCCAAAAATAATATGCCTGCCATACTATTTTAGAACAATATGTTTTACTAGTATCACTTGTATCATTTGTTATTTTATATTCAGCATTTGAACCATTATATGTTTCTTCAGCCCAATCAGCAGCACTACTAGCTATATCACTATCTGAATGTCTATATACTTTAGTCCAAGTTTTACCATCATGATAATTTTCAATCCATCTTTTTTTTGTAATAGTATCTGGAACATCATGTGGTCCTGCTATATGTAATATATTTTCACTATCTAAAGCTATTGCTGCATGTCCAGTTAAGCCTTTTTATTGATGTTCCATTAGTTACAAGTATATCTCCTCTTTCTAGTTCAAAGTTTGAACGCAATTTTCCAATATAAAATGGCTCTTCTTCCTCTTCAAACTCTTTTTCTAATCTTGCATTTTCATCTAAGTAGGCATTCCACTCTTCAAAGCTTATTTCAGAATCTAGATAGCCATTATCTACCATATATCTATAATTTTCATATCTACTTTCTTCTGCTCTAGTACTTATAGGTAATATAAAAAAATACTTGCTATTAACATTAAAAAAATATAACTAAATATTTCTTCATTTTTTTCTTTTCTCCTTTTTTTCTAAATACTAATTTCGAATACTAAATGCTTTTCTTTTTTTATATAGTAAACATTGGCTTATACCTCCTCTTTTTTTATTTTTTTACATCACTTTAAAGGTTTATATTTTACAGCTTCTTTTTCTCATTTTATTTCCAATCTTATCTTTAGGAATATACTTAGTATGTACTATTAGCATTATATCATTACCTAGTATTTTATTGTCATAAAAAAATATTGGTGTATAATGATATTCATACCTATTATCCGGATTGTCATCTTTATATCTAAGCATTATATCATACCCACCTATCTTATAGTCCTTATATACTTCCATATCATATATATTTTTCTACACTTGCTCCTTGCAATTCTATATACTTATAAAATTTATTCATTGCCAAGGCTCTTTGGATAGGATATGCATAAATAAGAATTAAACCTATAAACAAAGCTACTATAGATATTATTACTAACATTTTTTTCATACTATCAATCTCCTTTTTCTTATATTTACATCCACTTAGTATATATCTACCCCTCTTATTATATTTTTAAAAACAACTTGGAATTACTTTTTTTAAATCTTTTTAAGAAACTTTTTGCCACAGAATTTTTCGTCTTTAAATCAATATTAGAAATATATAAATAATTTGTTTTAAAAAAATTAAACAAATATCTTATATATAAATTTATCACACTTATTTTTTTATTTTTCAATGCTATTAAAAAAATATTTTTTTATATTTTTTTCCAATAATATATAAGTAGTATTTTTATTATTATAACAAAAAAAGATAGCCTACTTTCGTAAACCATCTTCTATAATCACTTTACAAAGCCTACGCAAAGCTCTGACAAAGTAGATAGATTAGCTACTGCTCTGGATATAGCAAAAATCAAAATTTTCTCTATGCTTATAAATAACCTCTTTCATATCCGTAATTGCAGTAAGATTTAAACTTTTATTAATTTCTATCAAATCTACATAAAAATCAAAAAAACTTCTTTTATTTTTTTCTTCACCAATATCACAATTTAGCTCAGGTCGTCTAATTAAGTATTTTTTTATACTACTCTACCCAGTATATATTTAGCTTATACATGCAAAAATACTATCATAACAAATGAACATAGAGCTATCATACTTATACCTATAGAATACGAAAAAAATTTACTCCTATAATTCCCAAAAATATAATTTGACAATATAGCTGCCAATGACATAAAAAAAGGCTTTGAATCGATAATACTGTCGCTCTAATATCTTTATCTATTCTTTCATGAAAAAGCTTGATTTTTTTAATAGGCGAGCTTGCACACATAATAAGAGTATTCATAAAAATAACTAAAGAATTTAAATATTATGCTAGGCACAAAACCAAATAATACTACAAAGAAAGTTTTCATTATACAACTAAATATAAGAACTTTCTTCTTATCAAATTTTCCAGTAAAAATATTTATATAAATATGCACCTAAAAATCCTGGTATCAAATAACCTATACCATAAATCCACGCAGAAATATTCTCTGATACTCCTAAAGTTTTCAAATAATTATAATAATGTTTTTCTATGGGAATTAAAGAAAAATGCCACAAACACATCTATAAGTAATAGATATAGAGCTAGTTTGTCTGCTTTTTATACTTTTCAGAGCTATATTAAGCGAAACTTTCCTTTCCTTCATTCGTTCAAAAACTTTTTATCTTTAAAAAAATAATATGCAAGCTAAAGATAAGACTTCTACAAATAAAGTTATTATATATATTATTCTTATGGATAAACTTGCTATATATGCCCCTAAAATAGATGAAAGAAAAAAACTCCCATATAGATTATAACTCGTCTATAGGATAAAAAAACTCACCTAATCTAGATGCTAATTTTTTTATCTATTATTATATTATTTACAAATATGGCATCTTCTGAACCGGAAATCATAGTATATGATAAACCTTGCAATACTCCTGAAAGGCAGAAAGCTATAAAACTATGTTTAAAAAAAGTAAGATAAAAATTAGCTATAAATAAAAAAATATTATGCCTAAAGCTACACTTAATTTATTTCCATATTTATCTCCCAATAAGCCAGTAGGTATCTCAAAAAGAACTTTAGACATTTGATATATAGAATAAATTATACCTATATATACTAGACTAAGCCCATTATCTTGCATATATATAGTTTGTATTACATCTACCATATAAAAAAATATTGAAAAAAAGAAAAATGCAAATAATAATATATAATTCTTTTTTTAAACTTCATCTAGTATTTCCTCTAAATATTCTTCTATTATAGCATTGAAATCTATGCATCTTTCTTTTTCTACATTATTTTCAAATCCTTTTTTTCTACCCTAGTGACACAACCACCTCCACATATATACCTAAATTTACATTCTTTACACTTCTCTAGCTTATAAATATTTCTATTTCTCCATTTATCTATTATTTTATAATCAAAGTTTACTTTAGGTAAAAAAATTCCCCTACTTCAAAAATTCTTGTTGCCTATTCCAAACCAACATTTGTATATTTTTTTCCATATATGTCAAATATATATTGATTATTCATAGCTGCACAATTACTACCTTTTTACTTTTTAAGGGAATATCGCTTTTTTTACTGTATTTAGTAAGCTTTAGTGCATGAAATGTTTTTTTCTAAAAAAATATTTATTTGTGGATATTTTTTTCTCTAATTCATATATTTTATGTATGCTTTTTTTCATCTATTATTAGTTTATTACCACTGCATCCACCATCAGACATAATATATATATATGGATTAAATAAATTTTTTTATATATTTCTTTTTATTTTAGTATATTCATTAGCAACTTCAGGTAACTCTTCTATGTTTTTGGCTATCTGCATTAATCCTAACTGATATAGGAATTTTATCATCTAATGCTACCTTTATATTATCCATTATTTTTTTGAATAAGTTCCGAATCCACCTTTTTAGTATTCTTCTCTTATCATGTGTTTCTTTTACTCCATCTATTGTTATCTGCACATGATTAACCTTTACTCTTTTTAATAAATTAATGTATTTATCTAAATTATATCCATTAGTAACCACCGATAAAGAATATCCATTATCTTCAATATTTTTTTACAACTTGCTCTATTATAGAATTATTTTTCACTTAGTAGTGGTTCTCCACCCATTAGAGTTATATCTATAGTTTCTTTGGCATATACTATTTTATTTTCTTCTTCTAATTTAGAAATTAATAATTTTTATCATATTAAATATTTCTTGTATTATATCTTTTTCACAAAACCCATGTTCAAATAGTATATTTTTTTCATAAGTCATTTGATAACAATACGGACAATCAAAATTGCATTTATAACTAGGTATTATAAGAAAATTTGGTATTTGGTTCTTCTCATCTTTAATTATTTTATTATTAATACTAGATACAAACTTTTTTTATATTCTAATTTATTCTCAAATACATATTTCCTATTTATTAAAGCTTCCAAAACTTCTTTATCTAAATTTGTCAATCTATTATTCTCTAAATTATCCTTTATATCTTGATTAATAATATCTGTAGCACCATTTAAAAAAATTAATTATAATATATTCTTCTTTTTATATTGTAAAAATCCTATTTCCTTTATTAGCTCCATTGTTTATAGTTCCTCTCACCTATGATAAATTAAAAACGGATAGAGTATTTAAATACTCTATCCGTTTTACACTTAATAATCAACAATATTAATGTGCATTATAAGTACATACATAAACCTCTGCTACAACTTCTTTAACTTCGTTAATAGATTTCATCTTTATATTCTCCTTTACTTTTTATACTTTTATATTTTTAAATATATCATTATTATTTTTTTATAAATCAAATAGTTTGTATCTATTAATTTTTTTAATTTATTAATACTATCTATAAATAAAAATCTATACTTTTTTTCATTTTCTATATCTATTTTTATTTAAGAATATTCAGTACTCACTTTTCCCTTAACATAAAAAAAGGATTAAAAAAACTTTTTACAAAGCTTCTTTTTGCCGGCACTCCGGCTTTTTCTAGGATACTTCTTATCTAATTTTTTTCCTTTTTAATAACAAGTAAATTTCTACCGGCTCCATCTATATCCATAGTAAAACTCTCAATTTTTTCAAGCTTTATACCCAGCAATTTAAAAGCTCTAACTGCATTTTCAACTTCCTTATTTGCCTTCTCAGACTTATAAGAAATAAAATATCCACCTGACTTTACAAAGCCTACACAAAGTTCTGACAAAGTAGATAAATTAGCTACTGCTCTGGATATAGCAAAATCAAAATTTTCTCTATATTTAATCTCTCTTGCATAATCCTCTGCTCTACCATGAATTAAACTTACATTTTTCAAATTTAATTTTTCACAAATACCCGCTATAAATTTAAGCCTTTTATTCAAACTATCAAGTAATACAAAATCTACATTATCAAAAAAACTATAGCAAGTGGTATACCCGGAAAAACCTGCTCCTGTTCCTATATCTATTATCTTATATTTTTTTTATTAGACAAATCCGAAATAACTTTTTACTAAGGAAAGACTATCTACAAAATGCTTATAAATAACCTCTTTCATATCTGTAATTGCAGTAAGATTTAAACTTTTATTAGTTTCTATCAAATCTACGTAAAAAAATCAAAAAAATTTCTTTATTTTTTTCTTCTGAAATATCTATTTCTATAGTTTTTTTATAGCTTCTAAAAAAATATTTTTTTCTAAATTCATTATAATTATATTCCATCTATCTTCCAGCCTTTAAGCCCTCCAAATATACTAATAATACAGTTATATCAGCCGGTGAAACTCCTGATATTCTTGATGCTTGACCTATTGATCTCGGCCTAACTGCATTTAATTTTTTTGCACTGCTTCTATTCTAAGACTATTTACATCTTCATACCTTATATCAGTTGGTATTTTTTTTATTTTTCCATCTTCTTAAATTGCTTTACCTGTATAGCCTGTCTTTTTAATATACCCCTCATACTTAATATTAATATTTACTTGCTCTCTGACATCTATACTAAGTTTTGGTCTATCTTTATCTATTTCTTTACAAATATCATAATTTAATTCAGGTCTCCTTATAAGTTCAGCCATAGTAGCTGAAGTTTTTAAGCGGAGTAGAAGCATTTTTTACAAGAAAATCCTGAGTAATACTCCCTGCACCGACAAAAGTATTTTCAAGCCTTTCTATTTCTTCTTCAATTTGTTTTTCTTTTTCTAAAAGTGCCTCATATCTTTCCTTTGAAATAGTTCCTATTTCATAACCTATCTTTTGTAAGTCTAAGATCTGCATTATCCTGTCTAAGTAAAAGTCTATATTCCGATCTTGATGTCATCATTCTATATGGTTCATGACTTTCTTTTGTAACCAAATCATCTATAAGAACTCCTATATACCCCTCTGATCTATCTATTACAAAATATTCTCTGGAAAGCACCTTCATAGCTGCATTTACTCCGGCCATAAAGCCCTGAACTGCAGCTTCTTCATAACCTGAACTACCATTAAATTGACCACCTGAAAAAAGTCCTTTAATATTTTTAAATTCTAAACTTAAATTTAATTGTCTTGCATCTATACAATCATATTCTATAGCATAAGCATTTCTAACAATTTTAGCATTTTCAAGTCCGGGTATAGTCCTTATTAAATTATATTGAACATCTTCCGGTAAAGAAGATGACAAACCGCCAAGATAAAGCTCATTTGTATATAATCCCTCAGGTTCAACAAAAACTTGATGTCTATCTTTATCCGGAAATTTCATAACTTTATCTTCTATAGATGGGCAATATCTAGGACCTGTTCCTTCTATAAATCCTGAATATAGAGGAGAACGATTAATATTACTCTTAATTATATTATGAGTTTCTTCATTAGTATAAGTTAAATAACAACTTATCTGGTCTTTTTGTATATCTTCTCTATTAGTAGTAAATGAAAAAAAGGAACTATAGGATTATCACCTTTTTGCTCTTCCATTTTAGAAAAAAATCAACACTTCTTTTTATCTATTCTAGCGGAGTTCCTGTTTTAAATCTATACATTATAATTCCGTTATCAACTAAAGATTTTGTCAAATATTTTGCATTTTTTAAGCCATTAGGACCGGTTTCTTCACTAACTTCTCCATATATACATCTTGACTTTAAATATGTTCCTGTACATAAAACTGTAGATGTAGCTAAGTATCTTGCACCTGAAATAGTTTTAACACCTATACAATTTTTTACACCTTCAATTTCTTCTATTATAAGCTCAGATACTTCTGCTTGTTTTATACACAAATTAGGAGTATTTTCTAAAGTTTTCCTCATACTTGTGGAGTAATCCAATTTATCTGCTTGAACTCTTAAAGAATGTACAGCAGGACCTTTTGATAAATTGAGCATTTTTGACTGTATAAAAGTCTTATCTATATTTACTCCCATTTCTCCTCCAAGAGCATCTAATTCTTTAACTAAATGTCCTTTAGAAGTTCCACCTACATTAGGATTACATGGCATAAGAGCAATAGATTCTACACTAACAGTAAATATTATTGTTTTTAGACCTAATCTGGCAGCAGCGAGTGCAGCTTCACAGCCTGCATGTCCGGCACCAACTACTATTACATCATATTTTTCTTCTATATAATTCATCTTTATTTCCCCATACAAAACTTACTGAATATTTCATTTGCAAGATCATCATCTATAGCTTCACCTGTAATACTTCCTAAACTTTCATAAGCATTTAACATATCTATAGAATAAAAATCTTCCGGTAATTCTTCTTCTATACTTGATAATACCATATCAAGAGATTCTTTAGCTTCCTCTAAAGCTTCTATATGTCTTTCATTAGTTATATATATTTGATCATTAAAGTCTATATCTCCTCTATAAAACATAAGTTTTATTTCTTCTTCTAATTCACTAAGACCTATACTTTCCTTAGCAGAAAAATAATATAATTTTTTTATCTGTATATTTTTTTATATCATCTATAGAAAGAAGTATTTCACTATCAGCCTTATTAAGTAATATAATAGCTTTTTTTTATCTTTTTATATAATCTATTAGTTCTATATCTTCTTCACTTAAAGACTTAGTAGCATCAATTACAAGTAAAAACGAAATCTGCATTTATTGCTATATTTTTTTCGCCTTATCTACACCTATTTTTTTCTATATAATCTTCTGTATTTCTTATACCGGCAGTATCTACTATATTTAAACTTATATCTCCTAACTTTATATATTCTCTTATTATATCTCTTGTTGTTCCCTCAATATCACTGACTATAGCTCTATCTTCTTTTTAAAAGGAGATTTAAAAGAGAAGATTTTTCCTGCATTCGGTCTACCTATAATAACAGTTTCAACTCCCTCTTTTATTATTTTTTTCCATTTGAAAAAAACTATTAATTAACTTATCTATATCTTTTTGCATATAATTAATAATTTTTTTTCCAATTTTTTTAGGATATTTATCTAAACTGTAATTTTCAGGATCATCAAGTGCAGACTCTATATAAGCTATTTCATGCAATATTTTTTCTCTCATTCCGGATATTTTATTTCTTATATTTCCATTCAATTGACTCATACCTGACTTTAAAGCATAATCATTTTTTGCATTTATTATATCAATAACCGCTTCTGCTTTACTTAAATCCATTTTTTTCCATTCAAAAAAATGCTCTTTTTGTAAATTCTCCCGGCTTAGCAATTCTTGCTCCTGCTTTTAATACCAATTTTAATACTTTTTGTAAAACTAAAATTCCTCCATGACAATTTATTTCTACTGTATCCTCTCCTGTATATGTCCTTGGAGCTTTCATAAGCATAACCAAAACTTCATCTACTATATTTCCATCTTCCACTATATGTCCATAGTTTATAGTATGGCTTAATTTAGTTTTTAAACCATTTTTTTGTATAAAAATATTTTATCCACTACATCTATAGCCATATCACCGCTAACTCTTATTATACCTATACCTGCATTTGTAAGACCTGTAGCTATAGCAGCTATTGTTTCATTTTTTTAAACATTTTTTTCCTCCTATCTAAAAAAAGAGAGCCATTGATATATTAAATATCAATAGCCCTTTTTCACAAGGCTAATTAATTATTCTTTTTTTATAATTTCTTTTGTTATAATTATTCTTTGGCATAATAACTATATATCTAAAAGGTTCATCACCTTCACTTTTTAGTTGTTACAAAAATTATCATTTTGTAATGCACTATGTATCACTCTTCTTTCATATGGATTCATAGGCTCTAATTTTACAGCTCTTCTGGTCTTTTTTTACTTTAGCCGCTATACTTTTTTTGCTAAAAATATCTAATTTTTTTCTTTTCTTCGCTCTCTATAATTTTTCAGTATCTAATTTTTATTCTTATATAAGAAGAAGTATCTTTATTTAAAAACTAAACTAAGTAAATATTGTATAGAATCTAAAGTCTGTCCTCTTTTTCCTATTAATATTCCCATATCTTCATCACTGGATATTACTATCTTCAAAGCTCTTTCTTCATTATCATAAGAAAAAAATCGTACTTAGCCACTACATTCATACTTTTTTTTAATATATCATTTAAAAAAATTAGTGGATTTTTTTCTAAATCTTCTATTTCAAATTCTATTTCTTTTTCTACTTTTTACTTCAGCTTCTTTCACTTTATCTTCTGCCAAACTTTTTAGTAACAACTTCTTCTATTTTATCTTCTTCCGAAATCTCAGTAACAACTTCTTTAATCTTTTCTATTTTTCTTTATATCTTCTTTTTGATTTTTTTCAAAAGAAGATTTCTTTTGAAAACTACTATAGTCCAAGGTTTAGAAAAAGACCTAAAAATTCCTGATTTTCCCTCAGTTTCAACTTCAATATTTATTTTATCACTTGTAGTACCAAGTTTAAGAATAGCTTCATTAATGGCATCATCATAAGATTTTTGCTGTTATTCTAATCTTATCCATTAATCTTCCCCCTATTTTTTTCTTTTTCATTTTTTTCATTAAATCTAGCAACCATATTTGCTTTTTGAAGCTAAAGAACCTTCTTTTGCATTAGTATTATAATATTTTGTAGAATCTATTATTTGTTTTTTTTATTAGCTTCTTTTTCTTCTCTTTTTACTTTCTTCCAATGCTTGTCTTTCTTCTTCTTTTTTTAGCTTTTATAAAAAGCATTTTTTTATCTATACTTTGAGGAGCTAAACCTTTTTTTTGCTCTTTTTTTCATTAGATTTTTTTAAGATTTATCTCTATCATCTCATCTATATCTATATTATCTAAATATTTATTTATAGCTAGTTGTTGAACTATTCTAGCTACAGCTGAAGCTATCCAATATAAAACCAAGTCCGGCAGGAAGAGTAAAAACAAAAACCAAACCGACATAAGAGGCATAATAGTATTCATAGATTTCATTTGTTGTCCCATAGCAGAATCATCAGAACCTGTAGGTTGATTTTTTTCATCATAAGTACAGTTGAATACCACTGTGTTATACCTGCAAGTACAGGAATCAACCAAGCCCAATTTATATTATTAAAGCCTTGCCAAGGAGATGTCGCTAAATTCATTCCAAAAAAACATATTCATACTTTCAATAGTCTTTACATTTTCTGTTAATACATTTGAAAGATTAGGAAAAAAATATTAGCTAATTCATTCCAATTATTAGGAGTGAATTTATATAATAAATCTATCACTTTACCTATATTTGTATAATCTGTCTTTTCTATAGGCATTCTAAGAGTATTAGCTATATCTGATATTTTTGAAGTCCAAGACGGCTCATTCATAAGTGGTGTAGCTATATTTTCAAAATATACTCTTACTATACTAACATATGCAGGTATTTTTTTAATATAACTTGATAAAGTGCTAAAAAGTATTGGCATTTGTATAAGTAATTGAACACAGCCGCCTGTCATACTTGTTCCATATTTTTCATAAACAGCTCTCATTTCAGTTTGCTGTTTCATCATTGACTCTTGGTCTTTTTTCCCTTTATACTTTTTTTGTATAGCTTGTATCTCAGGTTGCATTACAGACATAAGTTTTGAAGATTTTTGTTGCTTTTATTGTAAGTGGCAACATAATTATATTTATAATTATTGTAAATATAATTATACTCCAACCTATATTTACTATTCCAAAATTTGCCGTAACTTTGAATATAAAAATCCATTACATATCCAAGTATATCAGCTACCCAACCAATAATAGGTGCTGTAGATTTAGTTAAGATTATTGCTTCCAATATTCTACCTCAATATTTTTTTAAGGTACAGGATCATACCCACCCTTTGAAAAAAAGGGTTACATCTTAGTATCCTCCATAAAGCTAATAAAGTTCCTTTAAAAAGCCCCATACTTTTCTATAGCTTCTATAGCGTAACCGGAACAAGTTGGAGTATATACACAATGAGTTCTCCATTTCAGAGGAGAAATATATTTTTCTATAAAGTCTTATTAAATATAAAAAAATCTCTTTATCATATCCACTAATTCTTTCTTTTTTTCCTCAAGCTATAAATAAAAATCATTTGTAATAATTCTACTATATATATATCATTATTACAATATTTAATACTATCTAAATATAATCATTTTATAAGTTTATTTTATGTAATTTTTACAAGATGCAAATAAGACTTTTCCATAGTTTTATAATCTATATCTTTTGCATTCATTCTTACCACAATAACTATATCATAAGACTTTTTTTATTTCATTAAGTCTGAATATTTCTCTTAAAAGTCTAGTTCTATTATGCCTTACAATACTATTACCTACTTTTTTTTAGAAACAGAAATACCTATTCTATTACTATCTATATGATTTTCCAGTATATGCATTACAAGATACTTGTTTCCTATAGATTTTCCTTTATTATAAACTTTTCTAAAAATCATTATTTGATTTTTATTGATGGAAATTTTTTTCATTTTTTTATACCTTTTAATGTATCAAATAATACAAAAAAAGTGGACAGTCCATAAAGACTGTCCTTTCTAATCTCTTCGACAGATTATTATGCCGATAATTTTGCTCTTCCTTTTGCTCTTCTAGCTGCTAAAACTTTTCTACCGCCTGGAGTAGACATTCTAGCTCTAAAGCCGTGAACCTTTGATCTTGATCTTTTCTTTGGTTGAAATGTCATCTTCATAATCTTGGCACCTCCTTTTTAATCCTATTCTATATAAATACAGTATCTCTTCTTTTGAGAACATTCTAAGTCATTATAATTAAATAAAATCTTTAAGTCAAGTACAAAATCTTTATTTATCAAGCACTTTTAATAATACACTTCCTATTCCAAAACAAAGTATTGCACTTACTATAGCTTCCAAAACTCCTTGAGTACCTATTATATATATTATAATTTGTGGTAAATTTGTAAAAAGCTTTTATTAGTAGCACTTGCATAATCATTTCCAAATAAGAAGTATATAGATCCCATTACTAAAAATAGTATTAGTCATAGATGATAAAGCACCTGCCAATACCAAAGCTAATTTTCTCTTTTTAATTTTATTAAAGTACAGAAATACTAAAAGCCGCAACTACTCCTACAAGAATTCTAGGTACAAGACAAATTATTAAACTTCTTATATCTCCATGATAGCCACCTAAACTTTCAACAAAAGGTGAAAATACGAAACTGGTAGGATTTGGCATAAAAAGTATTTTTCCATAAACTGGTTAATCCAAATACAAGACCTATAAAAGCACCTTTCCTTGCTCCAAGTAAAATTGCCCCTATAGCAACTGTTACTTGAATTATTGTCGCATTCATGAAAACTAAAGGAATGTATCCCAGCATAGGAACTATGGCTTGAATAATTATAATAGCTATAAACACAGACATTATTACCAAGTCAAAACTTTTTGCTTTTTCTCTCATTCATAATTAATCTCCTTAAAAAAATTATTATTCTAAAATTCGGAGTTCATTATAATACTATTTTTTTATTTTTTTCCACATATTTTTTTCTTTAATTTTTTTAATGTGTATAAATATGTAGATTTTTATGTTTATTTTATTATATAATCCAATCATTATCTTTAAATTTCTTATATAAATACTTGATTTCATTCGCTGTATATTTGTTATTAAACTTTTCCACAAATTCCACATTTAAATGTTTATAAACATCTTACCTTAATACTTCTACACATAGTTATACACAAAATGTGGAGAACTTCTGTTGCTTATTTTTTTCTTTTTTGATATAATTACATCATTAATATAGGATGGGAATTTATGATGATTAATCTTATTAAAAAGTAAATGGGAAGATGTTTTTATCTTATATTCTTCATGAATATGATATAAGTAATCTTTCTTATGAAACTTGGCTTTTTACCTCTTATGCCAAATTTTCTTGAAAAAAAGATAAAGAAGGTAATATTATTCTTCATATATCATTTAAAAAAATATAAATGATATAGATGATTTTTTTATTTCCTATGTAAATAGTAAATTTAATAAAAATGCTTTGTGTTGCTATAGATATGGTTCTTGGTATCAAATGTAATATTATATTTGATGACGGTTCTTCTACAGAAAAAAACTAATTCTTCATTTATTAATACTAATAAAAAAAGACTGTAGCTATTGAGATTTTTTTCAAAAAGCTAATATTAATCCAAAATATAAATTTGATAATTTTTATAATAGGTCCTAGTAATAAAAATGGCTCATGCAACTTCACTTGCTGTATCAAAATCACTTGGAGATATTTATAATCCTTTATTTTTTTATAGTGGTCCGGGACTTGGAAAAAAACTCACCTTATGCATAGTATCGCTAATTCAGTTTTAGAAAAGAATCCCGAAGCCAATGTCTTATATGTAACTAGTGAAAAATTTACAAATGAACTTATAGAAGCTATTAGAAGTGGTAAAAATGATAAATTTAGAGATAAATATAGAAATCTCGATATGCTTTTGATTGATGATATTCAATTTATTATTAATAAAGAAAGTACACAGGAAGAATTTTTTTCCATACATTTAATACTCTTTATGATAGAAAAAAACAAATTATTATTTCTTCTGATAAACCTCCTAAAAAAATCTAAAAACTCTGGATGAACGTTTAACTTCCAGATTTGAATGGGGTATTACAGTAGACATTACTCCACCTGAATACGAAACTCGTATGGCTATTTTAGAAAAAAAACAGGAACAAGACGGCATAGAAGTAGGTAAAGATGTTCTTCATTATATAGCTATAAATGTTCAAAGTAATATAAGAGAATTAGAAGGTGCATTAAATAAAATTATCGCTACCAGTAAACTTTTTAAATAATAAAAAAATAGATTTGAATATGGCACAAGAAGCTCTAAAAAGGACTTATAAGTCCGGAAACTCCTGTAAAAAAATAACAACAGATCTTATTATACAAATAGTAGCTGAACATTATGGAATTTCTAAAAATGATATTATAGGAAAAAAGAAACCTAAAGAAATAGCTATTCCAAGACATATCTCCGTATATTTATGTAGAGATATGACAGATTCAACTTTACAAGAAATAGGAAAAGCTCTCGGTGGTAGAGATCATTCAACTATTTTAAATTCTATAAAAATTCGTAGAAACTAATAAGGAAAAATAATAATAAGGATATTGTGGATAACTTAGAAATTATAAAGAAAAAAACTTTCTCCACATTAGACTAACAGGTTTTTCAAGTGTATATAAACACACTTATTAATATGTTCATAAGCAGTATTTATCAGTATTAGAGGTGCTTTTCCACAAACTAACAGTCCCTACTAATACTAATACTAAAAATACATTATATATTTAAAAACATTTTTTTCGCAATGAAAGGTAACTTACAATGAAATTAATTTTTTTAAGAAAGAGGCTTTATTTTCAGCCTTAAATATAGTATCAAAAAGCTATTACAGGAAGAACTACAAATCCTATTTTAGAATGTATACTTTTTGATGCTTCAACTTCAATTATTAAACTTTGTGCAAATGATGAAGAAATCGCAATAGAAACTACTGTAGAAGGGGAAATAATAGAAAAAAAGGGAAAAATAGCCTTAAATGCAAAGCTTATTTATGATATAATAAGAAAGCTTGATGCAGAAGGTAGAGATATAATTATAGAAACTAATAATTTATTAACAACTATAAGTTGTGATAAAGCTATATTTAATATACAAGGAATGGATGGAGAAGAATTTAATTATCTTCCTTATATAGAAAAAAATGCTTATATATCTATATCACAATTTACTTTAAAAAGAATCAATAAGACAAACAATTTTTTTCTGTAGATAATAATGACAGTAATAAAAATGATGTCCGGAGAATTATTAGAAGTAGAGGGAAATAAATTAAAATTTGTAAGCTTGGACGGACATAGAATATCTATAAGAAATATAATAATGAAAGATATTTATGAAAATGTAAAAGTTGTAGTTCCTTCAAAAAAACACTAAATGAACTTAGTAAAATAATAAGTTCTGATAATGAAAAAGAGGTTTTCATTTATTTTAGCAAAAAAATCATATTTTATTTGAATTTGATAATACCAGTGTTGTATCAAGATTAATAGATGGAGAATATTTTTAAAAATAGATCATATGTTACTTGCTGATTATGAAACTAAGTTTGTTATCAATAGAAATAAACTTTTATCAAGTATAGATCAAGCTATGACGCTTATAAGAGAGAATGATCATAAACCTATTATTCTTGATATAAAAAGGAAATATATTAAAACTGAAAGTTGAATCTTCAATAGGTAGTATGGATATAGATTTAGATTGTGAAATTTCTGGTAAAGATTTGATGATAGCATTCAATCCTAAATTTTTTTAATAGATGCATTAAAAAGTTATAGAAGATGAAAAATGTTAATTTATATATGACTAATGCAAAAATCTCCTTGTTTCATAAGAGATAATGAGGAAAAAAATATATATTTAATACTTCCTGTAAATTTCATAGCTTAGGAGAAATATGGAAAATATAAAAAAATAAAGGATGAGTATATAAAAATTAGAGCAAGCCTTAAAACTTACAGGTGAATTTGAAATAGGCTCTGATGCAAAAATATGCTATAAAAAAATGGAGAGGTTTTTAGTAAATAAAGAGCCGGAGTATCAAAGAGGTAAAAAAATTAAGAAACGGTGATACATTTACTTTTTAATAAACATGATTATAAAAATCATTGGAATTACTGAATTATAGAAATTATATAAATGAAAAATATAATTTTTGATAAAGGAATAAATATATTATATGGAGATAATGCACAAGGAAAAAAACTAATATACTTGAAGCTATATATCTTTCTATAACGTCTAAATCCCATCGTTCTTCTAATGATAAAGAATTAATAAATTTTAGTAAAGATGAAAGTCATATAAAAGCTTATAATAGAGAAAAAAAGAAATAGAAAATCGTATAGATATACACATAAGGAAGAATAAATCAAAAGGGATAGCTATAAATTCCTTAGCTTTAAAAAAGAGCTAGTGAGTTATTTGGAATGGCAAATGTCATATTTTTTTCACCTGAAGATCTAGGAATTATAAAAAAATGGACCTTCAGAGAGAAGAAAAATTTATAGATATGGAACTTTGTCAATTAGATAAAAATATATTTACATTCTTTAATGGAATACAATAAGATTTTTAAATCAAAGAAATAAGCTGTTAAAAAGAAATAGGTTTTAAAAACTGATTTAGAGGATACTTTAGATATTTGGGATGCTCAACTTATAAAAATATGGAAAAGAAATTATAAAACAAAGAGAGTATTTTATATATTTGTTAAATAATATAATAAAGGATATACATTCGGAATTAACTACAAATAAAGAAGAACTCGAAAATAGTTTATGATAAAAAAATGTCAGTATAGAAGAATTTGAAAAATAAATTAAAAAAATACAGAGATAATGATTTGAGACTTAAAAAAATACTAATATAGGTCCACATAGAGATGACATTGCTTTTTTTATTAAATTTAATAAAAAAATGAAATAATAGATGCTAGAAAATTTGCTTCTCAAGGTCAGCAAAGAACGGTTGCACTGTCATTAAAATTAGCAGAGATAGAATTAGTTAAAGATTTCACATCTGATTATCCCATACTTTTACTAGATGATGTATTATCAGAATTAGATGAATCCAGACAAACAAAAATTATTAGATAGTATAAAAACATATTCAAGCTATAATAAGTTGTACAGGTATAGAGGATTTTATAAATAGAAATATGTCTATAGGAAAACTTTTTTTAGTAAAAAATGGAAAAGTAAGTAGTGATATAAAATAAAGGAGATTGTTATGAGTACAGAATATGATGCTTCGCAGATACAAATACTTGAAGGTCTTGAAGCAGTAAGAAAAAAAGACCGGGTATGTATATAGGCTCAATTTCTTCAAGAGGTTTGCATCATCTTGTATATGAAATTGTTGATAACTCAGTAGATGAAGCTTTAGCAGGATTTTGTAAAACTATAGAGGTTACTATAAATAAAGATAATTCTATAACTGTTTTAGATGATGGAAGAGGTATTCCTGTAGATATACAAAAAAAAGCAGGTATACCGGCATTGGAAGTAGTATTTACAATATTACATGCCGGTGGAAAATTTGGCGGTGGAGGCTACAAAGTATCAGGAGGTTTACATGGTGTTGGTGCTTCGGTTGTAAATGCTTTATCTAAAAACTTGGAAGTAAGAGTTTATAAAAATGGTAAAATCCATGAAATGAAGTTTGAGCGTGGAAATGTTTTAAAAAAACTTGAGATAGTTGGAAAATGTGAAGAAGATAAGCATGGAACAGAAGTAAGGTTTTTACCTGATGATACGATATTTGAAGAAACTATATACGATTACGATATTTTAAAAAGTTAGATTAAGAGAAACTGCATTTTTGACTAAAGATTTAAAGATTAAATTAATAGATAAAAGAGTAGAAGATAAACAAGATATATTCCATTATGAAGGTGGTATAAAGGAATTTGTAGAATATCTTAATAAAGGTAAAGAAGCTATTTATTCCAATGTTTTTGTATTGTGAAGGTGAAAAAGAAAAAAAGTTTATGTAGAAGTAGCTTTACAACATAATGATAGTTTTACTGAAAATATATATACTTTTTGTTAATAATATAAATACTCGGAAGGAGGAACACATTTAACAGGTTTTAAAAAAATGCTTTGACAAAAAAACTTTTTAATGATTATGCAAGAAAAAAATAAATTACTAAAAAGATAATGAAGATAATTTAGCAGGAGAAGATATAAGAGAAGGATTAACCGCTATTATATCAGTTAAAGTATCAGAACCTCAATTTGAAGGACAAACTAAGCAAAAATTAGGAAATTCAGAAGCGGCAATAGCTGTAAATGGAATAGTTTCTGAGCAACTTACTTACTTTTTAGAGCAAAATCCTAGTATTGCTAAAATTATTTGTGAAAAAGCAATATTAGCCCAAAGAGCTAGAGCCGCAGCCAGAAAAGCTAGAGATTTAACAAGAAGAAAATCAGCTTTAGATGGTTTAAAATTACCGGGTAAGTTAGCTGATTGTTCAAGTAAGAATGCCAGTGAATGTGAAATTTTTATCGTAGAGGGAGATTCAGCCGGCGGTTCTGCAAAGTCGGCAAGAAAAAGAGACACTCAAGCTATTTTACCTCTTAGAGGAAAGATTTTAAATGTAGAAAAAGCTAGAATAGATAAGGTGTTTTCTAATGCTGAAATAAGAGCTATGATAACTGCATTTGGAACAGGTATACATGAAGAGTTTGATATTTCAAAGCTTAGATATAATAAAATTATCATTATGACAGATGCCGATGTAGATGGATCACATATAGATACATTAATGCTTACTTTTATATATAGATTTATGCCTGAACTTATAAAAAGAAGGACATGTATATTTAGCTCAACCACCATTATATAAATTGGAAAAAAATAAAAAGGGTTTGGTATGCTTATAGTGATGAAGAGTTAAATAATATATTAAATGAAGTTGGAAGAGATGGAAGCAATAAAAATTCAACGATATAAGGGACTTGGAGAAATGGATGCCGAACAATTGTGGGAAACAACTATGGATCCTGAAAGAAGAATTTTATTAAAAGTAGTTATAGATGAAGAAAATTTAACTGAAACAGATTTAACATTTACTACTCTTATGGGAGATGAAGTAGAGCCTAGAAGAGAATTTATAGAAAATAATGCTAAATATGTTCAAAACCTTGATATATAATAAGGAGCTAATTTATGGAAGCTAATGTTTTCGATAAAGTAAATGAAATAGACTTAAAGAAAACTATGGAGAAGTCCTATATAGACTATGCAATGAGTGTTATAGCCTCAAGGGCTTTACCTGACATAAGAGATGGACTAAAACCTGTTCAAAGAAGAGTGTTATACTCTATGATAGAATTAAATAACGGTCCTGATAAACCACATAGAAAGTGTGCTCGTATAGTCGGTGATACTATGGGTAAGTATCATCCACATGGAGATTCTTCTATATATGGTGCTTTGGTTAATATGGCACAAGAGTGGTCTATGAGATATCCTCTAGTAGATGGACATGGAAATTTTGGTTCTATAGATGGTGATGGTGCTGCAGCTATGAGATATACTGAAGCAAGACTTAGTAAAATTGCTATGGAAATGCTCTCAGATATAAATAAAGATACTGTAGATTTTGCACCTAATTTTGATGATACTGAAAAAGAGCCTGTAGTATTACCATCAAGATTTCCTAATTTACTTGCAAATGGAACTACGGGTATTGCTGTAGGTATGGCTACAAATATACCACCACATAATTTAAGAGAATTAATAGATGCTGTAAATAAAATAATTGAATATAGGATAGAGAATAAAAGAAATCTTTATAGAAGATATATTAGAAATAGTAAAAAGGACCTGATTTTTCCTACCGGAGCTAATATTTTTAGGTAAATCGGGAATAAATGAAGCTTATAGAACAGGAAAAGGAAAAAAATAAAAAGTAAGAGCTGTAACTAGTATAGAAGCTATGAGTAATGGAAAAAAATAGAATTATAGTTACAGAATTACCATATCTTGTTAATAAATCTAGACTGATAGAAAAAAATAGCTGAGTTGGTAAACGATAAGAAAGTAGAAGGTATAACTGAACTTAGAGATGAATCTAACAGAGAAGGAATGAGAATAGTTATAGAATTACGTCGTGATGTAAATGCGGAGTTATTCTAAATAGACTCTATAAACATACACAAATGCAAGAAACATTTGGTGTAAATATGCTTTCTTTAGTTGATAATGAACCTAAAAACTCTTAATATTTTAGATATGTTAAAATATTATCTAAAACATCAAGAAGAAGTTATTACCAGAAGAACTAAGTATGATTTAAATAAAGCACAGGAAAGAGCTCATATCTTAGAAGGTTTATTAAAAGCTTTAGATAATATAGATGAAATAATTAAAATTATACGTGCCAGTGCTAATGTATCAATAGCAAAAACAGAATTAATAAATAGATTTTCTTTTAGCGATGCTCAGGCTCAAGCTATAGTAGATATGCGTTTGCGTGCTCTTACAGGACTTGAGAGAGATAGATTACTTGCAGAGTATAATGAATTACAGGAGAAAAATAAAAATATTATTTGGAAATATTAGCTAATGAAAGTCTTCTTTTATCTGTTATAAGAGATGAAATTAATATAATAAAAGATAAATATGGAGATGACAGAAGAACAGGTTTTATACAAGATGATGATATAGAAGATGAAGATCTTATACCAAATGAAGATACAGTAATAGCTATAACTAAACTTGGCTATATCAAAAGAATGAGTCCTGATAATTTTAAATCTCAAAATAGAGGTGGAAAAGGTATAAAAGGTATGCAAACAATTGAAGATGATTTCATAGAAGATATCATAATGACACATACCCATAATTATTTAAGCTTTTTCACTAATAAAGGTAGAGTATTTAGAATTAAAGCATATAAAAATACCTGATGCAACTAGAACATCCAGAGGTGTAGCTATAGTTAATCTTCTACAATTATTACCTGAAGAAAAAATAAGTGCAATAATTCCTAACGAAGATAATAAGGAAGATAAATATCTACTTATGGCTACAAAGAAAGGTATGATAAAGAAAACTAATCTAAAAGAGTTTGAAAAATATAAGGAAGAATGGTCTTATAGCTATTTTACTAAGAGATGATGATGAACTTATAGAAGTAAAAACTACAGATGGAAATATGGATTTAGTTTTAATATCAAAAACAAGGTAGATGTATTTATATTAATGAAAAAGATATAAGAGAAACCGGACGTAGTTCTATGGGAGTAAGGGGAATGCGTCTTGATTTACTGGATGAAGTAATTGGAATGCAACTTACTATTCAAGGTAAATATCTATTACTTGTATCAGAATATGGCATAGGAAAAAAAGAACTCTTTTAGATGAATTTAGTTTACAAAAAAAGAGGTGGAAAAGGTATTATTTGCTATAAACCTAGTGAGAAAAACAGGAGATTTAGTAGGTGCAAAAATTAATAGATGATAATAGAAATATTTATTATTACTAATAAGGGAATACTTATAAGAATAGATGCAGATAAAAATATCATTACTTAGTAGATATGCTTCAGGTGTTAAACTTATAGATATAGACAAAGAGAGTGATATAAAAAGTTGCAAGTATTGCTAAGGTTAGAGAAAAATAAAGATAATGAAGAATTAGAAAAATACAGAAGAAAAATTAAGAATTAAAAATTAGAGGCAGTAGATAAAAAAATCTAGTGTCTCTTTTTTTAAAGGAGAAGTAAATAATGAATTGGTTAAGATTAATTATTATGATACTTGGGAATATATGTAATATCCCATACTATATATTTACTTTAAATAAATATTACAAAAAATTCAAATAAATATACTCAAGAAGAAAAAAATATTCTTTAATAAGAGATATAGCAATAAAAAGCTAATAAAAAAAGGAAGAATAGAAGTAGAGATTAATGGAAATGAAAAAAATTACCTAAAGAATGCGGATATTTAATTTGTCCAAATCATCAAGGATATTATGATACTTTTAGCTATAATGGAGGCACAAGATAAACCGTTTGGAATAGTTATAAAAAAAGAAATATAGTAATATAATATTAGTAAAAGCAAGTTATAAGTATATTGAAAGGAATACCTATAGATACAGAAGATATGAGAGATTCCATGAAGGTAATTAAAAAATGTATCAGATAAACTTAGTCAAGCTTTATAATTTTTCTTATATTTCCGGAAGGAACAAGATCTCATAAAGGGAATAATTTATTAGAAATGAAAGCTGGAGCTTTTAAATCTGCAACTATGGTTAAAGCACCTATAGTACCTGTAGCATTAATAGATTGTTTTAAACCTTTTTGATGAGAAAGGTTTAAAAAAAGTAAAAAAGTAAGTCTTACTTATCTAGAACCTTTATATTATGAAGAGTATAAAAAAATATGAAAAACTATAGAGATAGCTAAAGTAGTGAAAGATAGAATACAAGCTTATATAGATAGTAAAAAAATAATAAAAAAACACAAGATATAGCTAGACTTGAAAAGATTATAAAAAAAGCAAAAAAATATATTGACAATAACAAGATATATCTTGTATAATATGCAAAGTCTTTTGAAAAAAAGATAGTTGGAGAAATACTCAAGAGGCCGAAGAGGCGCCCCTGCTAAGGGTGTAGGGTCAGGGCAACCGCGCGAGGGTTCAAATCCTCTTTCTCCGTTTCTAAATTATTTTAAAAAAAGTTATTGACATGATTTAGAAGATATGATATAGTAAATGAGTTGCTCCTATAAAGGGCAATGAAAAAGAACCTTGAAAATCAAAGATTAAACAGTACACATAACCCTGAAATTTCTTTAAAAGAAAATTCAAGAATGTAAAAACCTTAACAGTAAAGGAAGATAAGTCGAACTTATGAAAATAAGAGTAGATTTATCAAAGGATAATTGCCAGTGCAATTAGAGAGATTAAACTTTAAGATGAGAGTTTGATCCTGGCTCAGGATGAACGCTGGCGGCGTGCTTAACACATGCAAGTCGAACGAAGTGTTTATTCAAAGTTCTTCGGGATAGAGAATAGATTACTTAGTGGCGGACGGGTGAGTAACGCGTGGGTAACCTGCCTCACACAGGGGGATAACAGTTGGAAACGACTGCTAATACCGCATAAGACCACAGCACCGCATGGTGCAGGGGTAAAAGATTTATCGGTGTGAGATGGACCTGCGTCTGATTAGATAGTTGGTGGGGTAGAAGCCTACCAAGTCAACGATCAGTAGCCGACCTGAGAGGGTGATCGGCCACATTGGGACTGAGACACGGCCCAAACTCCTACGGGAGGCAGCAGTGGGGAATATTGGACAATGGGGGAAACCCTGATCCAGCAACGCCGCGTGAGTGAAGAAGTATTTCGGTATGTAAAGCTCTATCAGCAGGGAAGAAAAATGACGGTACCTGACTAAGAAGCCCCGGCTAACTACGTGCCAGCAGCCGCGGTAATACGTAGGGGGCAAGCGTTATCCGGATTTACTGGGTGTAAAGGGAGCGTAGACGGCATAGCAAGTCTGAAGTGAAAGCCCGGGGCTCAACCCCGGAACTGCTTTGGAAACTGCCAAGCTAGAGTGTCGGAGAGGTAAGTGGAATTCCCAGTGTAGCGGTGAAATGCGTAGATATTGGGAGGAACACCGGTGGCGAAGGCGGCTTACTGGACGATAACTGACGTTGAGGCTCGAAGGCGTGGGGAGCAAACAGGATTAGATACCCTGGTAGTCCACGCGGTAAACGATGAATACTAGGTGTCGGGAGGATTAACCTTTCGGTGCCGTCGCAAACGCAGTAAGTATTCCACCTGGGGAGTACGTTCGCAAGAATGAAACTCAAAGGAATTGACGGGGACCCGCACAAGCGGTGGAGCATGTGGTTTAATTCGAAGCAACGCGAAGAACCTTACCAAATCTTGACATACCTATGACAGACAAGTAATGTTGTCCTTCCTTCGGGACATAGGATACAGGTGGTGCATGGTTGTCGTCAGCTCGTGTCGTGAGATGTTGGGTTAAGTCCCGCAACGAGCGCAACCCTTGTCCTTAGTAGCCAGCAGTAAGATGGGCACTCTAGGGAGACTGCCAGGGATAACCTGGAGGAAGGTGGGGATGACGTCAAATCATCATGCCCCTTATGATTTGGGCTACACACGTGCTACAATGGCGTAAACAAAGAGAAGCGAGCCTGCGAGGGGGAGCAAATCTCAAAAATAACGTCTCAGTTCGGATTGTAGGCTGCAACTCGCCTACATGAAGCTGGAATCGCTAGTAATCGCGAATCAGAATGTCGCGGTGAATACGTTCCCGGGTCTTGTACACACCGCCCGTCACACCATGGGGAGTCAGCAATGCCCGAAGTCAGTGACCCTAACCGCAAGGGAAGGAGCTGCCGAAGGCAGGGCAGGTAACTGGGGTGAAGTCGTAACAAGGTAGCCGTATCGGAAGGTGCGGCTGGATCACCTCCTTTCTAAGGAAGAGAGTAGGGGTTGTGGGTACTGTTTAATCTTAGATTTAAGAGGGGATAAATATTCCGGTGTCGATGCGACTAGGGGACACACCCGTTCCCATCTCGAACACGACGGTTAAGACTTAGTCGGCCGATGGTACTATACTGGAGACGGTATGGGAGAGCAGGTGGATGCCGGATTTTTTAAAAAATGAATAGAGTTTACTATTCATTAAAAACAGTTAAGAGATTGAATGTTTTTAATGAGTGGTAAACACTCAAGAAAATCGTACCTTGAAAAACTGCATATCAAACGAGATTAAGAAGAATGAAACAGTAAAATGGCATTGCGTGTTAGTAGTGCAATACCATTAATTCATTTATCTTAGACATCCGAGGTGATAATAACGAGAGTTATTATCCAAACAAACTAAAATATTGTAAACACAATATAAAAACCAAACCGACCAACAAGATACACGCTAGTATCTAAAGATTATCCTACCGCAAGGATAAGAGTTGGTTAAACATAAAGAGCGCAGGGTGAATGCCTTGGCACTAAGAGCCGAAGAAAGACGTGATAAGCTGCGAAAAAGCTACGGGAAGAAGCAAATATTCAATGATCCGTAGATATCTGAATGGGGAAACCCACTTGAGAAGACCTCAAGTATCCATGCCTGAACACATAGGGTATGGAAGGGAACCCGGTGAACTGAAACATCTAAGTAGCCGGAGGAAAAGAAAGAAAAATCGATTCTGGGAGTAGTGGCGAGCGAAACCGGAGGAGCCCAAACCTATCTGCGTGCAGATGGGGGTTAAGGACTGCAATAAGTTATCTAATAGTTAGTAGAAAGGTTTTGGAAAAAGCCTACCAAAGAGCGTGAGAGTCGCGTAAATAAAAAAACGAGTTAGAGACAAGCAGTATCCAAAGTACCACGAGACACGAGAAACCTTGGGGAAGTCGGGGGACCACCCCCAAGGCTAAATACTACTTAGTGACCGATAGAGAAATAGTACTGTGAAGGAAAGGTGAAAAAGAACCCGGGAGGGGAGTGAAAGAGAACCTGAAACCCTGTGTTTACAAACTGTGGAAGTGCAATACTCAGTAAAGCACAACCGCGTACTTTTTGTAGAACGGTCCGGCGAGTTACATTTACTGGCGAGGTTAAGCACTACAGGTGCGAAGCCGAAGGAAACCAAGTCTTAATAGGGCGAATAAGTCAGTGGAAGTAGACCCGAAACCGGGTGATCTATCCATGTCCAGGTTGAAGTTTTCGTAAAAGAGAATGGAGGACCGAACTCACATCCGTTGAAAAGGGTGGAGATGAGGTGTGGATAGGGGAGAAATTCCAATCGAACCCGGAGATAGCTGGTTCTCCTCGAAATAGTTTTTAGGACTAGCCTCGTTAGAGTCTGCTGGAGGTAGAGCACTGAATTTTTGCGGGGGCGTCAAAAGCTTACCAATGAATATCAAACTCCGAATGCCAGCCAGATGATTAACGGGAGTCAGACTACACGAGATAAGTTGGGTAGTCAAAAGGGAAAGAGCCCAGACCTACAGCTAAGGTCCCAAAGTATGTGTTAAGTGGAAAAGGATGTGGGATTTCGAAGACAACTAGGATGTTGGCTTAGAAGCAGCCATACATTCAAAGAGTGCGTAATAGCTCACTAGTCGAGAGGTCCTGCGCCGAAAATGTCCGGGGCTAAAACACAACACCGAAGCTTAGGAAGTAGAAATACTTGGTAGAGGAGCATTCTTACAAGCGTAGAAGCTGTATCGGAAGAAGCAGTGGAGAAGTAAGAAGAGAGAATGCCGGAATGAGTAGCGAGAAAGAGGTGAGAATCCTCTTGGCCGAATATCTAAGGTTTCCAGAGTAAAGCTGATCTGCTCTGGGTAAGTCGGGGCCTAAGGCAAGGTCGAAAGACGTAGTCGATGGACAACAGGTTTAGATTCCTGTACTGCATATAATCAGAACTGTAGGGACACAGAGACGTAAGCGAACCCGGGAAAGCAAAGACCGGGGCAAGCGAGGTATCCGTATGGTAGGAAAAACCGCCATGCAAGGAGAAAGCGTTATGCGAAGCGAAAACAAGTAGTGAAGTCGCTAAAGGAGCTGTCAAGAAAAGCTGCTATTGTATTATATGTACCCGTACCGTAAACCGACACAGGTGGATGAGGAGAGAATCCTAAGGCCGGCGGGAGAAGCATTGTTAAGGAACTCGGCAAAATGACCCCGTAACTTCGGGAGAAGGGGTACCAAGTGAGAGCTTGGTCACAGAAAAATAGGCTCAAGCAACTGTTTAGCAAAAAAACACAGGTCTATGCGAAACCGAAAGGTGAGGGTATATGGGCTGACGCCTGCCCGGTGCTGGAAGGTTAAGAGGAGATGTTAGGAAACGAAGCATTGAATTTAAGCCCCAGTAAACGGCGGCCGTAACTATAACGGTCCTAAGGTAGCGAAATTCCTTGTCGGGTAAGTTCCGACCCGCACGAAAGGCGTAATGATTTGAGCACTGTCTCGACAATGCACCCGGTGAAATTGAAGTACCAGTGAAGATGCTGGTTACCTGCGCCAGGACGGAAAGACCCCATGGAGCTTTTACTCTAGTTTGATACTGGGATTCGATAATACCTGTACAGGATAGGTGGGAGACGAAGAGATATGGACGCCAGTCTGTAAGGAGTCACCGTTGGGATACCACCCTTGTATTATTGGATTTCTAACCTATGGCCGTAAGCCGGTCAGGGGACAATGTCAGATGGGGAGTTTGACTGGGGCGGTCGCCTCCGAAAGAGTATCGGAGGCGCTCAAAGGTTCCCTCAGAATGGTCGGAAACCATTTAAAGAGTGCAAAGGCATAAGGGAGCTTGACTGCGACACTGACGGGTGGAGCAGGTAGGAAACTAGGACTTAGTGATCCGGTGGTTTTACGTGGGAAAGCCATCGCTCAACGGATAAAAGCTACCCTGGGGATAACAGGCTTATCACTCCCAAGAGTTCACATCGACGGAGTGGTTTGGCACCTCGATGTCGGCTCATCGCATCCTGGGGCTGAAGTCGGTCCCAAGGGTTGGGCTGTTCGCCCATTAAAGCGGTACGCGAGCTGGGTTCAGAACGTCGTGAGACAGTTCGGTCCCTATCCGGCGTGGGCGTAAGATATTTGAGAGGAGCTGTCCTTAGTACGAGAGGACCGGGATGGACTGACCACTGGTGTACCTGTTGGGTAGCAAGCCCATGGCAGGGTAGCCAAGTCGGGAAGGGATAAACGCTGAAGGCATCTAAGCGTGAAGCCCACCTCAAGATGAGATATCTCATGCGAAAGCAGTAAGACCCCTTAGAGACTATGAGGTAGATAGGGTCAAGGTGTAAGTACAGTAATGTACTCAGCTGATGATTACTAATAGGTCGAGGGTTTAACCAAGAAGTCGGTTAGGTTTTAGTGATGAAGTTTGATGTGTAGTTTTCAAGGTATGATATTAGGCTATTATGTATGGCCCAATGGCTCAGTTGGTTAGAGCGCCGCCCTGTCACGGCGGAGGTCGTCGGTTCGAGTCCGATTTGGGTCGTTGATACTTGACAAAAGTATATAAATATGTTATATTTGTACCTACGGGATCATAGCTCAGCTGGGAGAGCATCTGCCTTACAAGCAGGGGGTCATAGGTTCGAGCCCTATTGGTCCCATTTTGCAAATATAATAATAGAGCATATTATTTAATATGCCGATATGGCTCAATTGGCAGAGCAGCTGATTTGTAATCAGCAGGTTATCGGTTCGAGTCCGATTATCGGCTTTATTGCTTTTAGCAATATGAATGGGGGAATTCCCGAGTGGCCAAAGGGGACAGACTGTAAATCTGCTGGCACTGCCTTCGGTGGTTCGAATCCACCTTCCCCCACTTACCAAACACATTAGGACGGATATACTTCGCCTGATGATATTATTATCGCGGGGTAGAGCAGTCTGGAAGCTCGTCGGGCTCATAACCCGGAGGTCGCAGGTTCAAATCCTGTCCCCGCAATTCTGCCTTGGTAGCTCAGTTGGTAGAGCAGAGGACTGAAAATCCTCGTGTCACTGGTTCGATTCCGGTCCAAGGCATTTAATATTAATATGGGATACTAGCTCAGGTGGTAGAGCACTTGACTTTTAATCAAGTTGTCCCGGGTTCGAGTCCCGGGTGTCTCATGAATAAAGACTTAGGTATTTAATTGATAGGTACTTAGGTCTTTTTTTATTTCTTCTTATAATTATAGTATTGGCTCTTTGTCAAGGGGTTGGGGTGATTATTTTTTTGTGAGTATAAGACTTGGTCTTATACTCACTTTTTAACAGATAAGAAAAATACGGTTTCTAAAGTTTTTTTAAAGTTTCTATAACCGTAAGCATTTCTTTTTATGACTTTAATTTTATCATTGGCTTCTTCAGTAAAGTCATTACTATAAGGGCATTAGAACCTTATTATTGTTAAAAAAATAAACATATAGATAAAAAAATTATTAATACATATATAGATAGAAAAAAACGATATTATTAGTTTCTGGTTTGGGTTTGTAGCTCTTATAATATTATTAATAGTTGTAACATATAGATATATAAAATATGATATACCGGATCCGGCAAAAGCATTAATATCTATAATATCAGGTGGATTTAAACCAAGTTTTTTTCAGCTTTTTACCTTCCCTTTTTGTAATTAGTGCTATAGCATTAAAAACAAAGTATAGTATTTTTTTGGAAAGTTAGGGATATATAAATCCTGTTTTAAATATACTACTTTTTATTAGAAATAATAGTAGCTATAGTATTTGTAGTATATGTATATATAAGTTTTTGTAAAGCTTTTTGTTTACAAATAAATAGAAAAATGTAAAAAAATATTATATATGAATATAAAATAAAAATTTTTGTAATGAAAAATATAGAAGTATAAATTACTTTTTTTGTAGAAGTAAGCAATACTTCTATTTTTTTGTTTTAAAAAAAGTAATTTAATTATAAGTAGGTAAATTATTTTTATAATTATATTTTTAGTATGTATTTTATATGGAGCTAAAGACTATATTAACTTCTTGTTGATAGATTTTTGATTTAGAAAAAAAGACGGTATAAATATATGATAAAAAAAGCAAAGTGGTAAAAATATTATATTTATACATAAAAATATATAGATAAATAAATCTTAATAACATAAAAGAATTATGATTTTGAATAAAAAAATATTCATATTTATAGTAAAAAAAGTGCTATAAAAAAACGAAAAAAAGTGCATAGATATTTTTATGAAATTTACTGTTATAATATTGAAAAATATAAATATATATAGGGAGGAAACTATGAAACTAAAAAAAGAGTTGCAGCAGTAGCAATGAGTGGTTTAATGATTTTTAAATGTTTTAAATCTGGATACATTAGCATTTCAAGGCTCTATAAAAGTATTAAGTGAAGATGGAAATATAAAATCTCAAACTAATTCATTACCGGAACGCATTTTTTTCCTAACGAATATAGTATAGATAGTAGAACACAAAATTTTGATAATAATTGGCGTTTTACTATGGGAGATATAGCAGGTGCAGAGTCTAAAAATTTTAATGATTCTAAATGGAGAGAACTTAATTTACCACATGATTATAGTATAGAGCAGGAGTTTTCAAGTAAGATGGAAGCTGAAAGCGGATATTTACCCGGTGGTACAGCTTGGTATAGAAAGAAATTTACTTTACCGGTAGAAGCCGCTTCTAAAGATGTTAGAATAGATTTTGATGGTATATATATGAATGCCACAGTTTACATAAATGGTCATAAATTAGGAATGCATCATTATGGATATACTCCGTTTTCTTTTGATATAACAAAATATTTAGATTTTTCCGGAGAGAATGTTATTGCAGTAAAAGTAGATCATAAGACTCCTTCCAGCAGATGGTATTCGGGAAGTGGTATATATAGAAGTGTAAATTTAAGTATAAGCAATAAGCTTCACATTGATTTATGGGGAATTAAAGTAGATACTCCCGATTTAAAAAATAATACAACAAATCCTAAGGTAAGAATTAAATCTAATATAAGAAATACCTCTAATGAGAGTAAAAAAATTTTGTTGTGGTAAATACTATATATAATGGAGAAACAGAGGTTACAAGTATTACTTCCGAACAAATAGAAGTAAGTGCTAATGCAAATACAGAAATAATTTCAGAAGCCAGTGTAAATAATCCTGATTTATGGAGTATAAGTAATCCTAAATTATATAAATTAAGAACAGATATAAAAAGTAGGAGATGATATAGTAGATACATATTATACAGATTTTGGATTTAGATATTTTTGATTTTTAATAAAAAAATACGGGGTTTAGTTTAAATGGTCAAAAATATGAAATTAAAAAGGTGTCTGTATGCACCATGATCAAGGGGCTTTTAGGAGCTGTTGCAAATGAAGCTGCAATAAGACGACAGGTGGAAATATTAAAAGATATGGGATGTAATTCAATAAGAGTTACACATAATCCGGCTGCTAAAACTTTATTAGATATATGTGATGAATTAGGTGTATTAGTTATAGACGAGGCTTTTGACGGTTGGCATAAAAAGAAAAATGGAAATATAAATGATTATTCATCACATTTTGAGAAATCTATAGAAGCTGATAATGAAATACTTGGTGCCTCTAGTAATATGAAATGGTATGAGTTTGATTTGGCAGCTATGATAAATAGTGCTTATAACTCTCCATCTGTTATTATGTGGTCTCTTGGAAATGAGATATTAGAAGGCGTTACGGATGGTTCTAACGGATATGAAGAGTTGTCAGTAGATTTAGCAAGACTTGGAAATAGCCTTGATGCTACAAGACCTGTAACAATAGGTGATAACAGATTAAAGAGTCAAGGAAATACTAATAATATATATGCCAGAATAGATCAAAATTTAGCAAATGCAGGTGGCGTAGTAGGTCTTAATTATGCAAATGGGTCACAATACGATTTTTGGCATAATTTAAAACCTGATTGGCCATTATATGCTTCTGAGACTGTTTCAAGTATAAATAGTAGAGGGATATATAAGATTAATGGATATACCGGAAATCAGAATGCGAGTAAGCAATTAACAGCTTATGATAAGTCAAAGGTAGGCTGGGGTGCTATGGCAAGTGAAGGTTGGTATGAGATAATAAAGAGAGATTATCTTGCAGGTGAGTATGTATGGACAGGTTTTGATTATATAGGAGAGCCGACTCCTTATAATGGAACAGGTGGAGGAGCAATAGGTTCTTGGCCATCTCCAAAGAACTCATATTTCGGTATTATAGATACAGCAGGATTTCCTAAAGACAGTTATTATTTATATAGAAGTTTATGGAATGAGGACAATACTACTTTGCATATATTGCCGGCTTGGAATGAAAATGTAGTAGAAAAAGATAGGGAAAATAAAGTTCCGGTAGTAGTTTATTCTAATGCAAAGAGTGTCAGACTTTTATTCACTCCTATAAATGGAGAGGAAAGAGATTTGGGGCTTAGAGCTTTTACAGAAGAAAATACAGGACTTTATAAATATCAAATATATAAAGGAGAAGGTAAATCTAATATAGAATATGAAAATCTGTATTTAACTTGGAAGGTTCCTTATGAAGCAGGTACCTTAAGGGCGGTAGCTTATAGTGATAATGCAGGAACACAAGTTATAGGTGAAACTACAGGAAGAAATATAGTTAAGACAACAGGAGAAGCTAAAAAAATTGTACTCAAACAATACAAAGCAGAGGATGATTTATTAGCAGATGGTAAAGATTTAGCTTATATTGAGGTTGATGTAGTAGATAATGAAGGAAATATTATACCTGATGCAAGCAATGATATAACTTTTGAAATAAGCGGTGAAGGTAGTTTAGTAGGTTTAGATAATGGTAATCCTATAGATCATACTTCATATAAAGCAAATCATAGAAGAGTATTTTCCGGTAAAGCTTTAGCTATAGTACAAACTAGTGAAAATGAAGGTAAAAATAACTATAAATGCAAGTTCAGATGGTTTAACATCTGCCAGTCTTACATTAAATAGTGAGAAAGTAGAACATGATAATAGCGAAGGTGAAGTTAGAGTTAAGAATTATTATATGTCTAAAAAAATTATTATGTGAAAAAAAGGATACTATCCTATATTACCTGAAAAAAATAACAGTTGCTTATACAAATGATAAAGAATTAGAAGAAAGTATTGCTTGGGAAAGTATTACTGAAGAACAAATAAATAAAGTTGGTAGTTTTTGAAGTAAAAAGGTAAGCTGGCTAATGGAAAAGAAGTGTTTGTAAATATAAATATTATTGATAAGGTAGCAGCCTTACTTAATTATTCAACAACTACACCTATTGGAGTAAAGGCAATTTTACCTGAATCAAGACCGGCAGTTCTGGAAAATGGTGAAATACTAAAGGTTGACTTTCCTGTTATATGGGAAGATATTGATGAAAATTCTTATTCTAATGCAGGAATAATAAAGGTATCAGGAAAAGCAGAGGTACTAGGTGAAAAAATAAATGTAGAAGCCAGTATAAGAGTACAAAATGAGACTATAAGATTAGGAGATAGTATTTCCAACCAAGCCTTAAGAGTAACACAAGAAATAGGAGGAGCAAATCCTAGTGATACCTTAGATGCTATTAAAGATGGTTCTATAGCTTCGTATGCAAATTCCTCCGGGGGAGCAAATCCATATATATGGAGTAACTGGAATGCCGCTCAAGCAGGAACGACAGAGGCGGAACTTACTTTAGAATATGCAACTCAACAAAGGTTGGGACAAGTAGTTATTTATTTTGCTAAAGATGGAGGTTCGCTTAGATATCCCGATGCAAATACTACAAGATTATATGTTTCAGAGGATGGAACTAATTGGACAGAACTCGTTACTGAGGAGAATATAGGAGAAGATGAAATAAGTGAAAATGTAAAAGCATATACTTATAATTTTAATCCTACAACATTTACATTTATAAAAGCGGTTGTTAAATTCGACAGTTAATACAGGTACAAGATGGAAAGCCAGTATAGGTATTACAGAAATAGAGCTTAGACCTGCAAGCGGTTCATATACAACAAATAAGACAGCTAAATTAGAAAAAGTAGAATTAAACGGTGAAATTTATAATGAAGCAGATATAAGCAAAGGAAGTATAGGAACTCCTGCCTTATTTATAGATAGTATAGATATAAAAGCTAAGGATAATGCGGCTTATACACTTATACTGGATAAAGAAGATAGTAATAAAGCTTATATTATAGTTGAATCAGAGGATCATCAAACAAGAAAAACTATAGATATAAATTTGAATGTAGATGAAAAAGCAGAAAATGCAGAAGATGCCACTAGAGATTATAATTATGAAAATGTAAATATAGATGTTGGAAATCAACAAGCTAATGAGCCGGGTTCAAGAGCAAATGATAATAATGAAGCTACCTTATGGCATACAAATTGGTATGGAGTAACACCTGTAGGGAATAGATGGATTAGTTTAGAGTTGGATGAAGAACAGGTAGTTGACGGATTAAGGTATCTTGCAAGAACGGGTCAGTCTAACGGTAGAGTAGAAGAGTATAAAATATTTACCAGTTTAGATGGAAATACTTGGAAAGAGGTTGCAAAAGGAACTTGGGAAAATGAATCCGGTTGGAAATTAGCCGGTTTTGAGCCTACTTTAGCTAAATTTATAAAATTACAAGGAATACATACTTATGGAGAAGGTGCTCAAAGAGATAAATTTATGAGTGCGAGCGAAGTAAGAGTAAGACTTGCTAAAGATACTATAGATATTTCCGATGCTTCTTTTAATATAAGGGCAGAACTCGAAAATGATAAGTATATAGTTGATGAATTAAAAGCACCTATAAAAGCAAAAGCTATAGTTACTAAAGAGGGTGGAGAATTAAAATATGGTATAGATTATCGAGTAAAATATGAAAACAACAATAAGATAGGTAAGGCTTATGCTATTGTTGAAGGAATATTAAAAATATTCGGAAAAAATAAGATTACCATTTAGTATACTTAGTAAATCAGCTAGAAAGGTATTTGTAGAAAAATGCTAATATAGTAAGTATAAATGGAGAAAATGTACTTTCTCAAGGTGGAGATTTTTGAAAAAAAGGTACTGATTTAACACTTAGAGCAGAAGAGAAAGAAGGAAAAGGATTTCGCATATTGGAGAGCAGTTCCAAATGGACTGGAGTTTGAAGATATAACAAATCCTGAAATAAGTTTTTAAGATGCCTGAATATTCTGTAAGACTTATTGCAGTATATACAAAAAAATAATATAGTAGAAAAATGATATATATACCAATCCTACTCCTGATACTTGGTATGCAAGTGCAAATAGAGAAGATATGGAGGATATACTTAATACAATAAAAGTAGAAGGTGAAAATACTGCATTAAGACTTGATTTAAGTAAGCAAGATAGAAATCTTTATAAAGCAACTGATTCTGAGGCTGTAGAAGAAATTGAAGATATGGAAACAGGTTTTTATGTAAGTGGAAAGCTTGTTAAAGAAATAGTAGAAAATAATGCTTGGGTAGAGAAAGATATAGAAGATACCAAAACTCTCAGAGTAAGTATAGAAGTTCCTAAAAAAGATAGAAATATGGCTGATTATAAAGTTGTGGCATATAAAAAGACCGATAATAAGGTTAGTGCATATATAGTTGATGCTATGGAAAAAGATGGATTTATAAGTTTTATGTTATCTACAGATACAGTTTATGGAGTTTACTATAATAAGACTTATGAAATAGTATTTGAAGATTATGATGGCAGTGAAATAAGTAGACAGTATGTGAAATTAGCTGAAATGCCGGAAATTCCAACAGTAGAAGAAAGAAGAGGCTATACTTTTGTAGGTTGGGATAAAGAAATTGATGTAGCTAAGACAAATAAACGTTATAAAGCTGTATATAAAGTATCTAATGAACAAATAGAAAATTCAAAAACCAGATTAGAGAGCGAAATATTAAGAATAAGACAACAATTAGCTGAAAATAGCTATACTACTGAAAGTCTTAGAGCAATAGAAAGAGAACTTGCGAGAGCAGAAGTATTAATAGAAGATAGTGATAGTGTTGTAAAAATTGAAAATCAAATTAGTAAATTAAGAGAAACATTTTTAAGTCTAGTAAATACTGATAATAGAAATCGTTCTACAGGTGGTGGAAGTGGTAGCTTCGGTATCGTTTCATTAAGAAACTTAAATAGAGCAAGTGAAAAGACTTATGTAAAAATAAGTGGAAAATGGATAAAAGTAAATAATATCTGGAGGATGGAGCAAAACGGAGGTTTTATTAAAGATAAGTGGGCTTACCTGGATAGTAACAATATTAAATCTTGGTATTTATTTGATACTAATGGAGATATGAGAACTTCTTGGGCTAATATTAATGGAAAATGGTATTATCTAAATCCTGAAAAAACTCAAAATGAAGGGCTTATGTTGACAGGTTGGAGATGGATTAAGTCGAAAGATGGAAAAAGAAAGATGTTATTATTTAAATAATGATGGTTCTTTAGCTATAAATACTACAATAGATGGAAAATATGTTGTAAATAATAATGGTGTATGGACTATAGATGGAGTAGAGCAGCTTAGATAAAAATATAGACGCATATAACTACTGAAATATGAAGCACATATAATCGCAGAAAAGAGTGATTATATGTGCTTTTTATTAGCTAATATAAATTCTTTTATTAATTAAAATGGCTTCCGCATTCACAAGAAGTGCTATAAATGGTAAAATATAAATATAATAAAAAAATTAGGAGAAGAATATTGCAAAGTGAAGATTTATTACCAAAGTTAATATATGGATTAAGACAAAAAAAGACATTAGCAGCTTTGAAGATATTTTTTTATTAACATATAGAGCGACTTTGTCAGATATAGAACAATATATAACGGAAGATGAGCTTGCTTATATTATTTTAAAAAGAAACATATAAAAAAATGTGGAATAGATCAAGTTCTGTTCCTGAAAAAGAATTTATTGAGGGCTTGGATAAGAATTTTTGATAAAAGAGAGTATCAAGGATTTAACAGATATAGAAGAGCCAGAAGTAAGAGAATTTGAAGATGATATTTATTTAAGAGAAGATAATAAATTAGAGCAAAAAAAGTTTTTAACTATTCTTATAGATATAGAAGAAAAAAATTAGGTATATTAGCTGAGGAAGAAAAAAAGAAAATTCTACTGTAAAATTTATAAAAAAATACTCAGAGTAAGTTTTTTTCTGTATTTATTGCTTTAATAGCAGGTTTTATATTATTTAATGTGTACATAGTATTAAAAAGATACAATAGGAAAAGAGAAAAATAGTTAAAAAAATTGAAAAAAAGTAAATATAAGTGAAAAAAAGAAAAAAAGAAATAAAAAGTAGGCTGGATAGATGTGGGAGATTCAAAACAATATATAAAAATATAATGGAAAAACTTGCAGAAGATGAATTTTTTTGAAAATAGACGATAATATATATTATTTTTGATAAAGATCATATTTTTATATAGAGGTTCACTTAGAAAAAGGTATATATAATTATACTTTTTAATAAAAAAATGGTATTTTGACTAAAAATAGATACTTCTATTGATTTATATTCGGAGAAAAATTCTTTTGTAAAAGAACTTAGTTTGGCAGGATATTCTCAAAGGTCCGCTATGGTTATTGCTAATTCTAATGAAGATGTTGCTTTATGGACTTATTATTTAGAAAAATTTAAGTTCCATAAAAGGAAGTATAAATTTACTTAGATTTAGAAAAGAAGATGGATATTTAGAAGAAATTGATACAAATGTATCAGGTTTTTATTGTATTGTCCGATAATGAAATTTGTTATTGTAAAGATGGTCAGATAAAGATTTTTAGATAACAATATTATAGGGAAAAAAATAGATAAGGCATATAAAAATAAGTACTGTTGGAAATGAATATATGCTTATAGATACTTTTGGAGAAGTTGTAAGTGAAGAAAGAAATAGAAGTTTGGATATAGATGATAGAACTTATTATTTTAAAGGAGATAAGATAAAAAGCTGTAGAACCTAAACATCCTAATATTAATGGTAATACTTATTCATTTAAAGATGGGGAAAAATAAAAATATATATGAATGGTAGTATATATTTGGAAGATGGTATAGCTATTACAGCTATGACTAGCGTGAATGAATATATTTATTATAGTACGATAGTGGATAATTCTAAAAAAATATAAGTAGAAGTAGAATTAATAGAATAAATACAAATACAGGAAAAAGAGAAAAATATTAGTCCTGAATTTAATGGTAGTATATTAACTATGTATTATTATAAAGATTATTCCGAATATATGTAGAGTATTTACCGGAAGCTCCACTCAAGGTAAAAAGGGCATATAGCAATACTTAGTCCTGAAAAATGATTTTTTTACTTATAAAAGATGATAATTTTAGAGATATAAATAGAGATGATGAGTTACTGGAATTAGTAATGATAGATGACAAGGGGATATATTGTTATTTAGATAATTGTATGATTGGAGAAAAATGGTGATATTAGTATACTTTCAAAAAAAGCCATTACTATAAATGAAAGCGTAGTTAGTAAAATTGAATAAAAATAAAAAAAGTTTAATATAGAAGAAAGTTTAGGATATAAACTAAAGAAATATGTAGATACAGATATATATCCTTTTTCATATGCCGGGACATAAAAAGAAATATGCCTGAATATATAAAAAAAGGCTATAGATGATATATATAAGATAGATTTAACAGAATTGGATTATACGGATGATTTACATAGACCTGAGGGAATTATAAAAGAAGCATTGAATTATGCAAAGAAAGTGTATAAAACTAAAAAAACTTATTTTTTGGTAAATGGTAGTACCTGTGGAATACATATTGCTATGAGAACAGTAGCTAAAGAAAATAAGAAAATTGTATTTGCAAAAAATGCACATTTCAGTGCATATAATGCCCTAGAACTTAATAGAATAGAGCCTATTTATATTGAAGTAGAGAAAGATAAGTTATATGATATAAATTTTTGGCGTAGATATAGAAAAAAATAGAAGAAGTTTTAGAAAAAGAAGAAGTAGCTGCAGTATACTTAACCAGTCCTACTTATGATGGAATAATAAGTGATATAGAAAGTATTGCTAATATTTGTCATAAAAAAGGGAGTATTTTAATCGTAGATGAAGCACATGGAGCACATTTACAATTTATAGATAGGAAGATGTCGGCTCTTAGTATGGGTGCAGATATAGTCATACAAAGTTTACATAAAACTTTACCATCATTTACTCAAACAGCACTTCTACATATAAATTCAGATAGGATTTCTTTAGAAGAAATAGAGAAGAATTTGAGTATATTTGAAACCAGCTCACCTTCATATATATTTACTTCTATTATAGATGCTTGCATAAGGTACAGTAATGAATATGCAAGTGAGCAAATAAAGAATTTTTAAAGAAAATTTAAAAGAATTTAGAAAAAAAGAATATAAAAAAATTTTGAAATATTTGATATAAAAAAATTTACTTTATAAGGTAAAAATATTTAGATGAGACTAAAAATACTTATTTGTATTAAAAAAATTCTGATATAGATGCTAAGTCTTTAATAAGAATTTTTGAGAGAAGAGTATAATTTAGAATTTGAAATGTGCAAAGAAAGATATATTTTTAGCTCTAACAAGTTACTTAGATACAAAAGAAGGTTTTGAAAGACTTGAGTTTGCACTTAGAGATTTAGATGAAAGACTTGATAAAAAAATATAATTATCAGTGAAAGAAGAAATACTTTAGAAGATGAGAAAAAAAGAAGTATTTAGAGAAATATATAGACAGAATATTAGAAAATAATATATTCATATATCCTCCGGGAGTACCTTTGTTAAAGAAAGGAGAAATTTTTAAAAAAGAGGATTATGAGAAATTTTTCTAATTATATAGACCTAGGATATAAACTTGTAGTTTATTAGGAGAAAGAGGTATAAATGGGAAAGATATATTATGTGATGGGGAAATCAGCCACAGGAAAAGATACCATTTATTCAAAAATTATATGAAGAAAGTACGAAAATAAAGAAAAATTGTATTATATACAACCAGACCACCTAGAGAAGGTGAAGAAAAATGGTATAGATTATAATTTTGTAACAAAAAGAAAAAAATTAGAAGAATTTAAAAGATCCAATACTCTTATAGAAATGAGAACTTATAAGACTATGTATGGAGATTGGTCTTATGCGACAGTAGATGATGGTCAGATAAAATTAGAAAGTAGAAATTATTTAATAATAGGTACATTAGAATCATATAAGAAAATAGTAGAGTATTTTTGGATCTAATAAGGTAGTACCTATTTATTTGACTGTTGATGATAGAATTAGATTACAAAAGAGCTTTTAAATAGAGAAAAATATGCAGGAAAAATCCAAGATATGATGAAATGTGTCGTAGATATTTAGCTGATGAAGAAGATTTTTTTCAGAAGAAAAAAATTAAAAGAAGCAGGAATAACTAAGTTCTATGTAAATGAAAATTTACGAGAATGTTTAGATGAAATAGAAAAAGATATGGAGCCGGCATAATGTTCTCATTTAAAGATATTGTTTCACAGGAAAAAGATAATAAAAATATTTTTAAGGAAGCAATAAAAAAATGATAATATATCCCATGCTTATATTATAAGTGGAGATAAAGGAATGGGGAAAAAAAGACTATTGCAAATGCTTTTTGCCCTCGAATTAACGTGTGAAGCAGAGAATAAACCTTGTTTAATTTGTCATTCTTGTAAACAAACTATTGCCGGAACAAATACGGATATAAGATATATAAAAACATGAAAAAAACCTAATATTATATCGGTATCGGAAGTTAGAGAACAGTTAGTAAAAAGATACAGCTACTAGGCCATTTAATAGTAAATATAAGATATATATTATAGATGAGGGCTAATAAACTAACTAAAGAAGCGCAGAACGCTATATTAAAAAAACTATAGAAGAACCTCCATCTTATGTTATAATAATATTACTTAGTGATAATATGGAAGTTTTTTTAGACACTATAAAAATCAAGATGCGTCAAACTCAATATGGAATATATTAAGGATGATGTTATTCTTAAATATTTGAAGAACAAGTATGGCATAGATGATGATTTTTTTATAGTCTTGCGACTTATGCCAGGGGGAATATAGGAAAAAGCTATAGATATTTATGAAAAATCCGGAAAAAAAGACTGTTGTATATGGAAAAATTTAAGAATTTTACGAGAAATAAAAAAAGTCTAAGATGTCCGAGATAATAGAATTTTCAAAGATTTTAAAGAATAGAGAAAAAGTCTATTATAGAATTTATAGATTTTGCGAGATTATGGTATAGAGATATATTATTACTAAAAATCGGCTAAAAGCTTATAGTGAAGAAAAAGAAGCTTTCTAATATTATTTTTCAAGGCAGAATATAAGTATTTATCCGAACTTGCAAGAGAGTATAGTTTGGTTAAAATATCTGAAATTTTAGAAACTTTAGATATTACAGTAGATAGAATAAATTCAAATGTAAATATAGATTTGAGTATTTTTTTATGCTTTTAGAAGAACTTAGTGATTAGAATTAAGGAGAATAGATGACTAAAAATAATAGGTGTTAGGTTTAGAGAAGTAGGGAAAATATACTATTTTTCACCGGGAACTTTAGATATAAAAGTAGGAGATAAGGTTATAGTAGAGACATCCAGAGGATTAGAATATGGAAATGTTGTTCTGGGAGTTAGAGAAGTTAGTGATGAAAGTATAAGCAGTCCTCTGAAAAATGTTATAAGAATGGCAAGTGATGAGGATAGTAAAAATGTATCGGAGAATAGAGAAAGAGAAAAAGAAGCTTTTAAAATTTGCAAAGAGAAGATATTAGAGCATGGCTTAGAAATGAAGTTAATATCCGTAGAATATACTTTTGATAATACTAAATTATTATTTTATTTTACAGCAGACGGTCGTATAGATTTTAGAGATTTGGTGAAAGACTTAGCTATCATATTTAAAGTTAGAATAGAGCTTAGACAAGTAGGTGTTAGAGATGAGACAAAGTTAGTAGGTGGTATAGGTTCTTGCGGTAGACCTCTTTGTTGCCATAGTTATTTATCTGATTTTGTTCCTGTTTCTATAAAAATGGCTAAAGATCAAAATTTATCATTAAATCCGCAAAAGATAAGTGGAGTTTGTGGCAGACTTATGTGTTGTTTAAAAAATGAAGCTGATACCTACGAAGAATTAAATAGGAATTTACCTGCAGAGAATGATGTAGTTTCAATTAAAGGTGGTAAAAAAGGAGTAGTTGCTTCTGTAAGTGTGCTTAGACAGACTGTTAAAGTCATAGTAGAAAAAGAACGTGATGAAAAAGAAGTATTAGAATATCATGTTTCTGAATTAAAATTTAGACCTAGAAGATTAGAGCAAATTTACGAAGATGAACACTTGGATGAGGGAATAGAAGATATTTTAGATAATAATGAAAAAGAAGATTTAGATGAAAGTATAGAAATAATAGACAAGAAAAGACCTAAGAAGAACTTTAAAAAAAGAAGTATAATAAGAATAGACCTAAAAAAATAATTATAATGATGTGGAGTAACAAGTGAATAATTTTTCTTTTAGAAGATGAGCGATTGGATGACTTAGAAATAAAAAGGTTTAAAAAAATAATACAAAAATTCAAAGAAATTTTTGTTTTGGAATAGATGCTGTATTATTATCTGATTTTTGCTAAAATAAAGAAAAAAATAGTTTGATAATAGATTTTTTTGTACCGAAATGGGATTATTCCTTTACTTTTGAGTGCAAAAATATGAGCCGAAGAAGATAAATGCTTTAGAATTACAAGATGATATAGTGGATATGGCTAGACGTAGTGTTTTGTATAATAAATTAGAAAAATTTAATAAGTATTGAAAATGGAAATATTAAAAAAATATAAAAAGATATTTATGAGCCACAAAGTGTAAATGTAGTTACTTGTAATCCACCTTATATGGAAGATTTATCAGCTTTAAAAAAATACTAAAGAGAGTTTAGCAATAGCCAGACATGAAGTAGAATGTAATTTGGAAGATGTTATTTATGCTACAAATTATGTACTCAAACAAGGAGGTGTCCTTTATATGGTACATAGACCTAATAGATTAGTAGGAATAATGTCTATTTTGGCTAAGTATAAAATGGAAGTTAAAAGACTTAGATTTGTACACTCAAAAAAGGATAAAAAAGCGAACTTGCTTTTAATAGAAGCAATAAAAGGTGGAGGAGCTTGGATAGATATAGAAAGTCCTTTGTTTGTATACAATGAGGATGCTTCTTATACAGATGAGATTTTAAAAATATATGGGAAAATTTAGTATGCAGGGGAAATTATACATAGTTGCTACACCTATAGGAAATTTAGGTGATATGAGTGCTAGAGCTATAGAAGTTTTAAAGGAAGTAGATATAATTGCAGCAGAAGATACGAGAAATACTATAAAGCTGTTAAATCATTTTGAAGTTAAAACTCCTATGACCAGTTATCACGAATTTAATAAGATAGATAAAGCTTATGAACTTGTAGAGAAAATAAAAGAAGGGAAAAAAATATTGCCTTAGTTAGTGATGCAGGTATGCCTGCCATATCTGATCCGGGTGAGGACTTAGTAAGAATAGCTTATGAAAAGGATATAGAAATTACAGTTATTCCAGGTGCAAGTGCTGTAATTAGTGCCTTAGCTATAAGCGGACTTCCTACAAGACGTTTTTGTTTTGAAGCCTTTCTTCCCTTAGATAAAAAAGAAAGAAAATTTATTTTAGAAGAGCTTAAAAAAATGAAACTAGAACTATTATTTTATATGAAGCACCTCATAAATTATTAAAAAAACCTTAAAAAGATTTAGAAGAAGTTTTAGGAGAAGATAGAAAAAAATAAGTTTAGTTAGAGAGATAAGTAAAAAGACACGAAGAAGTTATTAGGACTACACTAGGTCTTGCCGGCTCTTTGTATAATGATAGTGAAGAAAAACAGAGTTAGAGGGAATTTGTACTGGTTATAGAGGGAAAGAGTATAAGACAGGTGCAGGATGAGGCTATAAAAAAAGCTGGGAAGAATTAAGTATAAAAAGAACATATAAAAAATATGAAGATAAGGGTGTAGATAGAAAAGAGGCTATGAAACTGGTTGCAAAAAGACAGAGGAATTAGCAAGAGAGATGTTTATGCTCAACTTATATAAGAGCCGAAAGGCTCTTATTTTGTATTCTTTAAATATGGATAAAAAGTTAATTTAGCATTAAAGGGTAATAAGTTCTAAAAAAATAATCAAAAAAACCTTAAAAAGCTTTTAATTTTAAAGGGAAATTAGCATTTTGAATATATAAAAAAATGAGAAAAAAACCTATTATTATTAAATTTATCAATAACAAATTTTTAACAATATAAAAGGGGCTGTAACTACCCCTTTTTATATTATAAAAATCGACTGAAATTTTTTTCTATTTCTTTTCTTAAAAGCTTCCACATCTCTATGGCCGTATATCGAGTTAGTTATATCAGAAAAAAAGCATGACCTAACATTCTTTTTTTATCATTTTCGTTTACATAATATTCATCACATAATTTAGCAAATGTATGTCTTGTGTCGTGTGGAGTATGTTTTTTTCTATTTTTTTATATCACCTAAAAAAATTTATACATAATTTTTTTCTGAATTTATTAGGGATAGATATAAAAAGAGCATTGTACTTTTTTTAATCTATTAGCAACTAAAGGAATAATAGCAGAGTGTATAGGGACAATCCTGTTTTTTTCCAGCTTTGGTTTTAGAACCACCTAAAAAAATATTTTTTTCTTCAAAGTTGATTTCTAAATTTTTTTATATTCATTTATTCTAAAAACCCGAGTAAATCATTATTAGCAACATTTCAGCTATATGATTATACTTATTTTTTTCCATAAAATTTTTAAATCATCATTACTAAAAAGGTACACCGTTTTTCATCATCATCAGCAGTTTTAATTGATAAAAAAATTGTGAATAATCTTTTTCTATATATTCATTCAATAAAAGCATATTTAAAAAAACTTGTTTTATGACTAATACTATAAGCTCTTTAGAAGCGTGTTTTAATTTTTGAATTATCAATAATACTTTGTAAATCACTATACTTTAAATTAGCTATAGGCTTATTGTGGATAGCCTTACAGTTTTTAAAGCCTGCTTTAAAGCTTGTCATACTGGACTTTGAATAATTCTTTTTTGTATTATTAAATTTATAAGTAAAAAAGTGTTCATAAACTTCGCCAAAAGTAATACTTGTATCATCAGAGTAAGCAGGAGCTAGTTTATTCATAATTTCATTTACGAGTATTTCGATAGTTGGTTTATTTAGATTAGTGGGAATAGCGGTAGGAATAGGTTCTAAAGGCTTCCAAGTCCCGGCATGATACATGACAAGAACTGAAAAAGCATCATTCCAAGTTGTAGTATAGGTTAGGGCTTTATCATAAATAGGCTGCCCTTTTTTATTTTTTTCTTTACTTGGAGCAAATACAGCATAAGGTCTAGAGCGTTTTCCACTTAATTTTCTTATACTTCCAAAGCCGTTTCTTAGTCTTGGATATTTTCGTTTTGCAGCCATATATATCATCTCCTTTTTAAAAATAGGTATAAAAAGAACACCTGTGTGATATTGCACTGGTGTTGCCTAGATGATACAATATGAATTGAAAAAGTTTTTTATATCGTCTAGGACTTTATAAGCTCGCCCTTGCATTGTTGGTAGCAGTGTAGGGGTTTTTACTTTTTATTATTAGATAATTAAAAGAACTTTACTAATCAAGGTTTGATTTTTCTTCAAGTTCAAAGCGTAACCTATATATGTGTTTGCAAGGGAGTTTTCGCAAAAAATAATCTCTGCAAGTGCAAGTATCATAAGTAGTTAGATATATATTGTTTCCGGAGCCGGAAAAAGTAGCAGTTTTTTCTTCAAAGTTGATAGAAATAGGTGTATATTTCTTATTCCTTGCATTTTCTTGGCGTTTTATTTGGTCAGGCTCATTATCAATATTGCTTGAATTTCTTATATTGTTTAATAGCTCTTTGTCAAATGTATGTTTTGGTTGTCGTTTAAAAATCTCAATTACACCGAGTTCAACAGCTAGTCTATAAATGTGTTTACATGGTAGATGGGTACGGGCAAACATTTTACAGCTACATTGCTTTAGTGTAGTTTTATAGTAAAGTAGTGATGACATAAAACTAGTAGATAAAAATTCAGCACAAGAATGCTCGTAGTCAACAAGAATTTCAGGGAAAGGGTAAGTGATTGCACTACCTTGAACCTGAATTTGATGTTCATCAGCATGTATATAATTGTCCCAATCATTCCAATCTTTTAATAATTTTACTCTCCCAAATTCATTACGCATACTAATACCTCCTAAATTTAATTTATATTACTTTGAAATGCTATAGTTTACTTTTAAAAATATAGATATTTTTTTGAGTTTGGAGTTGATAATCAAATCCTTATATTATAAGATGCTATGGAAAGCTACAGCTTTCCTAATACTCTTATAGTATCCAACTCATATTTAGTATATATTAAATCTTCATATAAAAAAATTAGTATTTATTTTTTTTACATTTAAAGGCTTAAGACTATGTATAACCCTACCTATAATACGGAGTCCTATATCAAGATTCTCTCCAGTTTTTTTATCTTTATATCTTTATAATTAGGGTTTAAAGATTTTTAAAATTATATAATCGCTTTCTATATAAACTTTCTTCAAGTAGCTTTCATCCTCATATATAAGAGCATAAACATAACCATTTTGAAAATCGTAGCCTTGGCTTATAAGAACGACGTCTCCTTCTTCGTAATCAGGTAGCATACTATCTCCACTTACTAAACTTGCGTAATTATAACTCGGTAAAGTATTAGGGTTAATATCTATAATAGCAGTATATTCTTGTGGAGTATCTGCTAAATAATGCCCATAGCCTGCTGCCAGTTTTTCGACAATGTCTATTGTATATAGTCTTTTTTTCTTTTTAGCTTTATATTTTGTAGTTTCTTCTTTAATAGATAAAGCTTTGCTTTCCTCCGCCTTTTGCTCCTTTAGTTGGGCTGTGGCTGTATCTAATACCACTTGTTGCCTTGGTGGATTGAGTTGTGTATAAATATTAGTTATTTCTGTTGTATCTTGCTTTGGATTGTGGATAAGGCTATATTCAATATCTATTTTCATTAAATCGTCTATATCAACATTAAAATAATTGGCTATAGTCGTCAGCACTCCTATTTTAGGAGTATATTTCCCACTTTCCCATTCACTAATGGTAGAAGCACTTTTTCTGCCTAAAATATTAGCAAGTTCTAATTGTTCTATTCCTTTTTTTGTCTTAAATATTTTTAAATTTTTTTGGAGAACATATTATAATTCACCTCCTATATAATATATATCATAAAAGGATAAAAAAATAAAGAAAAAAATATTTCGGAAAAAAATGAAACAAAAATACTTGACTTCGGAAAAAAACCGAATGATATAATATAAGTGTAAGATAAATTGAAAGGAGATGAGAAAGTGCTAGAGGATTTAAAAAAAGCTACCTTTAAAGGATAAAGTTGATATAATAGTAAAAAAATAGTCGCAAGCTTTAATAGCTATTATAAAACTAATACAAAGTATCCTATAAAGATAGCTAAGGGAAAGGGGCGAAAGCCCCAAGTACCTTATAGCCAGAAATATTTAACTAGCTATAAAAAAATTTTAGCATATTTCTTTTAATAATACAATGAGAGGTGTAACTTTAGCATATTTACTTGCTATTAACAATCTATTGGCTTTTTATACTAACTTTAATAAGTGGAATAGAATAGTTATATTAGTTAATATAATTGCTTATTGCGTAGTTAGTATATATGAAAAATGTGAAAAGTAAAAGTGCAGGTAAATAACAAAAAAAGCTGACCTAACGGCTATACGGGGAGTATTAAAGAAAGGAGCGATTTTAATGCTGGAAGATGTGTATACACTTGAACAATGGAGAAAAATTAAGAGGACTATCACAAGAAGAACTTGCAAAAAGTAAATTTATCTACCAGAACAATATGGAATTATGAAAATGATAATAATAAATTGCGAAGTGCATCATATTCAACTATTGCAAAGATAGCAGAAGTATTATCAATAAAAAAACACAACAAATTTTTTTATAGATTATTTCGGAAAAAAACCGAATAAATGATAATATAAAAATAGAAAAACTAAACAAAAATACAAAAAAACCGCTTGACAAAAAAAGAATATATATATACTAATGTTAAATTTTATATAGAAAGGATTAGCGTATGGATATTAGAGATTGTCTAAGGGAAACGATAAAGAAAAAGGGAATTACCCAATCTCATATAGCTAAAAAGATAGGCTTATCGGATATAGACTTATCAAATAGGCTATTAAAGAAAAGAAAGCTTGAAGCTAATGAGATGTTAAAGATATGCAGTGCCATAGATGTAGCCCCTTTTGATATTTGGAAAGATACATAGGATGAAAGGAGAAGAATGAAAAGAGTTACAAATATTTAATAATGCAGATTTTGGAGAAATAAGAGTTTTTAGAGATGGACAGTGAGCCTTGGTTTGTAGGTAAAGATATAGCGGATATTTTAGGATATTCTAACTCAAGAAAAGCAATCGGAGATCATGTTGATGAAGAAGATAAGGGAGTAACGAAATGTTACACCCCCGGAGGAAAGCAAGATTTATTGATTATAAACGAAAGCGGTTTATATAGTTTAATTCTATCAAGCAAGCTAGAAAGTGCTAGAAAGTTTAAGCGTTGGATAACAAGCGAGATTTTACCAAGTATAAGAAAAACAGGAACTTATAAAGTACCAAGCGGCAATGAACTTATATCTTTAGCGTTGATAGAAGCACATAAGGTACTGGAGCAAAAAGACAGACAAATAGAGGAAATGAAACCTAAAGCTTTATTTGCCGATGCAGTGGCTACAAGTAAGACATCAATCCTTATAGGAGAGCTTGCAAAAATATTAAAGCAGAATGGTATTGATGTAGGACAAAAGAGATTGTTTGAGTGGCTAAGAAATAGAGATTATTTAATTAAAAGTGGCTCAAGTAAGAATATCCCTACTCAAAGGGCTATGGATATGAAGTTGTTTGAAATTAAAGAGGGTAGTTATGTAGATAACTCAGGCAACAACATAACTACTAAGACAACTAAAGTTACAGGAAAAGGGCAACAGTATTTTATAAATATATTCCTAAATACTATATAAGGAGAAAAAAATAATATGCAGGAACTAAAGAAAGAAAGGCTTACGGTAAATGAAGCAGCCAAAGTGCTAGGTTGTGGACCTAGTGAGATTAGAGAACAAATGAAACGAGGTAATTTTAAGATTGGAGTAGTTATCTCGCCAAGAGCCGGAGAGTGTAATTACAGATACCATATATACAGGAGTATGCTAGAAAGATTTATAAGGGGCGAGGAATGGAAAGACTACCAAGAATGTGAAGAATAGGAAATAAAAAAAGCCAAAAATAAAAACCCTGTAAATTTTCATCTTGGCTGGTACTTAATCTAAAAAAATAAAAAGTTGCTAAGCACAAAAAAACTTTAATAAATTGATTAAGTAATAATCAGTATATAAATATTAAACCTATTTTTTTAAAAAGTGTCAACATAAAAAAAGAATATAAAAAAATAAGGGGAACTATAAATGAAAAAAATAGATAAGGAAATTATAGAATTATTAAATGAATTATTAGAGATATACGAAAAAAAAGAAAAGCAGAAACTAAAAGGATTTTTACAAGGCTGCATACTAAAGAAAAAACTAGGCAAAGAGCCTAGTCAAGAAGAGTAGCTTTAAAGTGTTCAATGGCTTTTTTGCGAACCTCTTTATCGAGCGAGAAATAAGCCTTTAAAAATCTCTAGTTCGAGGTCGTCGGCTTTGTTAGATGTAATTAAATCATCAATAGAAATGTTATCGGCAGATATAAACATATCGCCTGTGCCGTTTCTAAGCCATTCTTCAGATACATTGAACTCGCGACAGATGGATTTGATTGTTTGCTCTGTAAGATTATATCTACCAGCCTCTAAGTTAGATACAGACATTCTAGTTAAGCCTAGTTTAGAGCCAAACTTCTCACCAGATAGACCTAAGGTTTTTCTTACTTGTTTGATACGTTCATTCATTTGAGATACCTCCTTTTATTTAATAATAAAAGATAAAATACAAAAAAAGTCAATAAAAAAATGTTTTGGATATTTACAAAAAGGTATTGACAAAGTACATTTGATTTACTATAATGTAAATATACAAAACAAAGGAGGTACAAAAAATGAGTAGAAAAAAGAAAAAGATAACTTCTCAAGATATCTTGAAAATAGTCGCTTATATAAGCACTATACTTTGGACACTATCCCAAACAGTCGACAAAGTAATAGATATCATAAAAAAGTTATCTTAAAGGGAGGGGCTTAAAGCCCCAATCCCTTAAAAATATTCTACTTCATTTTAAATATAAAAGCAATATGAAGGGGGCAAAAAATGGAACTTATAAAAAGATTTTATAGAATTAGGATTTTTATGCAGTAGCTACAGTATTTTTAATCAGTGAACTTATAAAGAAATTAAAAAAATAGGAGGTAATCAAATGGCAAAAGATAATTGTCAACATTAACAAAGAGGAACAAAAAGGAAATGAAAGAGATTGAAAAAGTTTATAGAGGGCTTAACAAAAAGAAGGAAGAATAAAGTTAAAAAGGATTTTTTTAGAGGGAATAAAAATTTAGTTCTAATTAGGAGCAGGGAATAAGTCAGAATAAGAAAGGAGAGTAAATGAATGATAAACAATTAACGCTCCGAATACCACAAGAGATACACGAAGCGTTGAAAAAAAGAAGCAAAAAGAAAAAAATACAAGTATTAACAAGTTAATATTATTAAAAAAATAAATCCTATTAAAGTTGATTTTTCGTCAATTTTAATAGCGCCATTGTTTTTTTCAAATTCGCTTATACAGTTTTCGATAAGAAATTCAATTTGCATGGTTGCAGAACGCTTATTTCTATCAGCTATAACTTTGATTTTTTTCAAGGTTTATAGGTTGTAGACGAAGTATAAAAAGGCTTTTTATTAGTTGCCATAGTGTAACCCCCTATATATTAAAAATTATATCTATATTATAACATAGTGATATATTTATAAAAGATTTAAAAGTGATATAAAAAAATGATATTGACAAATAAAAAAATATAAGTTATATATTAGTGCTATCACTTTTTATATCAAAAAAAGGAGAAAGGGAAATGAAAGACACATTTTTAATTAGAATGCCAAAGGAAATGAAAGAGTGGTTGACTAATAACGCAAGAGAAAGAGGACTTACTTTAACAGGTTTGATACTTGCAATATTAAGTGAATATAAAAAAAGCAAAACTGAAAGGAGAAAAATATAAATGAATGATTTGAAAAATTTTTTTAAAAAAACGCAGAATTTGGAGAAATTAGAACAATAGAAGTAGACAATGAACCGTGGTTTGTCGGAAAAGATGTAGCAGAGGTGTAAAAAATGAGAACCTTATCAAAAGAAGAATTGCAGGAGATTTTAGAAAAGCATAAAAAGTGGCTAACAGGAAAAGATGGAGGAGAGAGAGCGAACTTTAGAGGGGTAGACCTTAGAGGGGTGAACTTTAGAGAGGCAGACCTTAGAGGGGCAGACTTTAGAAATGCAGACTTTAGTGGAGCAAACTTTAGGGTAGCAAACCTTAGAGGGGCATTCTTTAAAAAAAGGTGAACTTTAGAGGGGCAGTCTTTATAGGGGCAGACCTTAGAGGGGCAGACTTTAGAAATGCAGACTTTAGTGGAGCAAACTTTAGGGTAGCAAACCTTAGAGGGGCATTCTTTAAAAAGGTGAACTTTAGAGGGGCAGACCTTAGAAATGCAGACCTTAGAGGGGCAGTCTTTATAGGGGCATTCTTTAAAAAGGTGAACTTTATAAGGGCAGACCTTAGAGGGGTAGACTTTAGAGGGGTAGACTTTAGAAATGCATTCATTTACTTCCCAATAGCTTGCCCAGAAAGCGGAAGCTTTACGGGTTATAAAAGTGCAGGCGGATATATTGTAAAGTTAAAAATTCTAGAGGATGCAAAACGTTCAAGTGCCACAACTAGAAAATGTAGATGCGACAAAGCAGAAGTAATAGCTATCGAAAAACAGCGACGGCACTGTAGCTAGTGTTGATAGTGTCAAGTCTAATTATGATAGTAGTTTTGTTTACAGAATTGGTGAAGTCGTTTGCGTTGATAATTTTGATAACGATAGGTGGAATGAGTGTACCGCAGGTATTCATTTCTTTATAACAAGAGATGAGGCTGTAAGATATAGTATGTGGTAGGAGGAAGAAAAAATAGAAAGGAGAGTAAATGGAACGGATAAACGAAGTAGAAAGGAGTTAAGTATGTACATTCCAAAACAAATAGAGCTAGACATAAGCGATAATCAAAGAATACTAGCTAAAGCTGAGAATAAAGCTAATAAGCACATCATAAAAGCTACAAAGCTAGAGTTTTCAAGAGATATGCAAAGAATGAGAAGAAAAGAACTAAAAAGTCTTAGAAAACTGAAAAAAGGTCTTATTGCTGTGGTAATAATAGAAGCTTTAGCACTTGGATACTTTTGCTATAAGTCAGTTATAACAAGTAGAGCCGGTGAGCCTATAAGTATAGAACAGAGCCTAGATAGTGTACAAAATGAAGAAATCCCAAAAGAAGCTTTAAAGGAGTATCCCCCGTTAAGCACTCCTAGTAATAGCTACAGTGAAAAAGATTTAGAGATTTTATCTCATATCATTTGTGGAGAAGCACAAAGCTACTCTGATGAGTTACAGCTTGCAGTTGGAAGCGTGGTACTTAATCGTGTAGTAAGCAGTAAATTTCCTAATACTATAAAAGAAGTAGTATTCCAGAGAGGTCAATATGCCTGCACTAAAGACGGTAATTATTACAGAGAGCCGACACAAAAAAATAGAGAAATAGCAAAGTATTTATTAGAAAATGGCTCGCAATTGCCTAGTAACTGTATATATCAGGCTCAATTTAAACAAGGTAGCGGAGTATATAAAAAAATAGGGCGTACATATATTTGTTACGAATAGGAGAGAAAATGGATATTAAAGAAAAAAATAGAAAAACAAGCTGCTAAGATATTAAAAACAGCTTGTAAGTGGAAAAAGGAAAAAGCACCAAAAATAAATCTACATCTTTCTTATGAGAAAACTACAAAGTCAAAGGCTGAAAAAGCAAAAAGAAGCAGAAGATATTAAAAAGAAATATTTTTTTATAACAGCGGCAAAAAGACTGGGTGTAATTTATTGATAGTAAACATATATGGATACAATCCATTTAACAAATCTTTAGACAAAGATATTTCGTTATGGAGAGCTTTAAAGGCGCAATCTAAAGCAAAAGCAAGGAAAGAAGTTTCTTGATGAGAAAGCGATTTATGACAAAAAGTGGATTTAAAAGAATTTGAAAAAAATTCGGCTTTAGACTGTGTAAGGGAGAAGCCGGCAAGAACGGATGCTATTATTTATGTGTATCAAGAGGGTGCAAAATGCTTTTTGTAAGCCCTATATTGTTTGGGGAACAAGACTGGAGAGACGATGACCCAAGGATACACGAGAGACCAAACTGTAGGTATCGTAGTTATATAGAGCCTATAGATATTATATATCAGCTAATAAAAGCCGATATGTTAAAAGGAGATTGGGAGAAATAATGTTAAAAGATAAAATTGATAAGTCAATAGAAATCTTAAAGACTGCAGCTAAGATTTCGGAAGATTTTTACAGTAAGCCGCTTATATTAGCCTATAGTGGCGGAAAAGACAGTGACGTAATGCTTGACTTAGCATTACAAGCAAACATCGAGTTTGAAGCAATATACAGTACAACAACAGTAGACGCTCCTCAAACAATGAAACACGTAAGTGAAGTTTTTAAGCGTTTGAAAGAAAAGGGAATAAAAACAAGTAGAACGCGACCCATATACAAAGGTAAGCCAGTTAATATGTTTTCCTTGATTGAACAAAAAGGTATGCCACCTACCAGAGTTGTGAGATATTGCTGTAGCAATTTTAAGGAAAATTCCACACCAAAGAGAATAACGGCAGTTGGAGTCAGAGGAGCTGAGTCAAAAAAACGAAGCGGAAGAGGTGACTTTTCTATTTTTGAAAAATCACAATCAAAACATTTTTCCTTAGAGCATATACAAGAAGTATTTGAAAACGCAAAGGAGCAAGACCCTGTGTGGGACTGTACATTTGTTGCAAAAGCAAGGAAAAACAAAAGACTAATAGTAAATCCTATATACGAGTGGACAAATGAAGAAGTGTGGGAATATATTCACCAAAACAAAGTGTCCTATAATCCACTATACGATATGGGTTATAGTCGTGTGGGATGTATTTTATGCCCTTTGGCGAGAAAGTCAGAAAGGAAGCGAGATGAACTTAATTTTCCAAAGTTCAAAGAAAACTACATCAAAGCTTTTGAGAGAATGCTGAGAGCAAGGAAAGAAAGAGGAAAAGAGACAACTTTTTAGCCTTTGGACTGATGGAGAAGCTGTCTATAAATGGTGGATGGAAGATAGGACAGATCCAAATCAGATAACACTTGACAACTGGCTATATGAAATAAATGCATAAAATGCAGATTATGTATTTATACCTGAATAAAGGAAGGAAAATAAATAATGAAAACAGTAATAACATTGGATGATAAGGTAAGAGAGTACGTGGGATTTTTTAAAAGACCTTAAACTATCTCCAGTTTTAGGTACGAAGAAGAAAAAAATAGACACCCTAAAAAAGAAGCTGATATAGAGTGGTACTGCTTACAGGTACACTGGTACCTAACGTTTTTATGAACGTTTTAAAAATTGATGAAAGGGGATAAAAATGAAAAAATACGAATTAACAGATGAAATCATAGAGGTGGAGGGTAAGAAGTTATATAGAATTAGAGCTTTAGTTGATATACCCGAACATGACGTTAAGATAGGAGACCTCGGAGGTTTTGTTGAAAACGAAAAAAACTTATCTCATCGTGGCAACGCTTGGGTAACTGATAATGCTAGAGTAACTGGCAATGCTAAAGTAAGTGGCGATGCTAAAGTAACTGACAATGCTAAAGTAACTGACAATGCTATAGTAAGTGACAATGCTATAGTAAGTGACAATGCTGCAGTAAGTGACAATGCTGCAGTAAGTGACAACGCTATAGTAGGTGACGATGCTATAGTAGGTGACGATGCTATAGTAGGTGGCAATGCTAAAGTAAGTGGCAATGCTAAAGTAAGTGGCAATACCGATTATATAGTTATCTATCCTATAGGTTCGGAATGTGGAGTTTTTACAGCTTATAGAACCGAGAACGGAATAGAATGTAATAGAGGTTGCTTTAGCGGAACTATAGAAGAATTTGAGAAAGCAGTCAAAAAAACTCACGATGAAAACAAATTTGCAAAAGAGTATAAGAAAGTTATAGAGCTAGTTAAGCTTAGATTAGGGAAGTTGAATGATGAATAGACAACTGCGTAGAATGAATGGAGGAATAATGATGGAAGGTATGAGAACACTTGAGTGGAATGATGATTTAAAAGAGAATATGCAGGAAGCTTCAAAAATTACGCTTGAGCAGGTAAGGGAGCAAGCAGAGCTTTTACCCCTCAAAAGACTGTAAATTATGAGAATTATATAAAGTTACTTTATAGGCAAAAATACAAGAATTTTAAATTTGAATATAAAGTCCCTTTATATGTCCAGATAACAGCATTTTATAAAAATACCACCTAGTAAGCCTAAATATATCAAGGGCTTGATGTTTAAAGGTGAGATGCTACCTACCAAAAAGCCTGATGTAGATAACATTATAAAAATAATTTTAGATAGTTTAAATGGTTTAGCTTATAAAGACGATGCACAGATAGTAGCTTGTACTTGTCAAAAACTATATGTAAATGATGATAATGAGCCAAGAGTAGAGGTAAAAAAATAGAGAAAAATTGTGGAGGAGATAAAATGATATTAAATTTAGATAAATTAGAAAAAAAGCTAAAAAAAGATTATGCAACAAAGTTTACCACACTTAGAAAAACGAGAGATAGATGGCGAAGAATATTTTTTTTATTGGGTTTACAAGAAATACTGCTAAGAATAAAAAGCTAAGTCTCTTTGCAATGAATTGAAAGGTATTTTGATTAAATTTTTGGAAATTTACCAAAAAGCAAATGAAATCTTAAAAAGCTAAAAAAATGATGAAATATTAGAAGAAAATGATAATGAAGTAATAACAACGATATTTAGTAAGTCAGGTATTGATGATGATATAAAAATAACAAGCTTGGTATTTGATGAAAAGGAAAAAAATTAAGAGTTTTACAAACGCAAGTGCATCAAAAAAATAATAATAGTAAAAAGAGGATTTTTGGGTATTTTAAACTTTAAAAAAGATGAATGAATTTAACTGTACTTTAGGAGCTATTGGAGTATATGAAAAATTTTGCTTTTTGTGTGTATAGATGAAACATATACAGTGGTAATATTGCCGGTAAATCTACAGGAAAACGAAGTTATAAAAACTTTGGAAACAATAGAACTTGAGTAGAAGATTAAAGAGATAAAGAAGATGAAATACAAAAGACTATTGGTAAAAAGCTAGATAGACAAATGGATAGAATAGCAGCAGAAAAAGAAAAAAACAAATAGCAAATAAAAGAAAGGAGATAGAGCTTGCTGGCCAGCACAAAGAACGTTCTAAGCTCCTTAAAAATGATTGTATTAAGTTTATTTGACGGAATGGCTGTTGGAAGATTAGCCTTAAAAGATGCAGGTATAAAGGTAGATAAATACTATGCCAGCGAGATAGATAAATATGCTATAGCAGTAGCAAGTAAAAACTTTGAGGACATTTTGCATCTTGGAGATATAAAAAGGTGGAGAGATTGGGATATTGATTTTAGTAAGATTGATTTACTTATTGGTGGCAGTCCTTGTCAAGGATTTAGTTTTGCAGGTAAGGGACTAAACTTTGGAGATGAACGGAGTAAGCTATTTTTTGAATATTTGGATATATTAAGCCATATAAAAAGTTTAAATCCCGAAATAAAAATTTTTTTACTCGAGAATGTGAGAATGAAAAAAAGAATATCAAAAATATAATAAGTAGCTACTTAGGAGTCGAGCCGATAGAAATTGATTCGGCTTTAGTATCCGCCCAAAGAAGAAAAAGGCTTTATTGGACAAATATAGAAAATGTAGAGCTGCTGGAGGATAAAGGCATACTTTTAAAGGATATAGTGCATGAAAATACCGATGTTAAATATATGGCAAAAGAAAATTGGTGTGAATGGTTTAAACAAAATGGAGAATATTTAATCAAGCAAAGTTATATAGGTTTTGATAAGGACAAGGCTATAACACAAACAGCAAGACAATATGGCAATTGGCAAGGGAATTTTACATTTGAATGGTTAAGTAAATATATAGTTCCATTTGATAAAACCTTGGAAATTTTAGAGAGAGAAACTAAAGCGGGAAAGATAGGATATTTTAATAAAGACAGTCAAGGAAATAGGATATATTACATAAAAAAATAAGTCGGTTACTTTAATGGGAGAAGCAGGCGGGCTAGGAGCAAAAACAGGTTTATATCTGTTTGGCTGCATAGCCCCTGATAGGGTAGTAAAAAGACAAAATGGTGCTAGATTTAGCGACGGGCAGAAGTTTTACACTTTAACAGCTACAGATAGACATGGAATTTTGATAGAGGGGTATATAAGAAAACTAACCCCTATAGAATGTGAGAGGTTGCAGACCTTACCTGATAACTATACGGCAGCAGAGGTAAACTCTAAACCTATAAGTGATAATCAGAGATATAAGATGCTTGGGAATGGTTGGACTAAAGATGTGATAGTGCATATATTAAAAAACTTATAAGGTAAAAATATGAAATATTGGAACGGAAATAGACAGAGTATTTATAAAATGATTGGAGCATCAAATCATACAGATAAAGAAAGACAGATACACGATTATTATGCGACAGAGCCAAAAGCAGCCGAACTTTTGCTAGAACAAGAAAAATTTCACGAAGTTATTTGGGAGTGTGCTTGCGGAGAGGGACATTTATCAAAAGTTATTGAAAAACATGGATATACAGTAATAAGTACAGATTTGGTATATAGAGGTTTTGGGATAAATAAGCCTTTTGATTTTTTGAAAGATGAAATGGAATATTTTGAGGGGGATATAATAACTAACCCACCTTATAAGTATGCTCTGAATTTTATAAAAAAAGGTTTGGAAATTGTGGACTATGGAAGAAAAGTTGCAATGTTTTTAAAATTGCAATTTTTAGAAAGCAAATCAAGAAAACAGTTCTTTATTGAAAATCCCCCCAAAATAATATATGTAAGCTCATCAAGACTAATTTGTGCCATGAATGGTGATTTTGATAAATATCCCTCAAGTGCAGTGGCTTATGCGTGGTTTGTATGGGAGAAAGGTTTTAAAGGCGACACAGTTATTAAATGGATAAATTGAGAAATTAAAGGAGAAGAATGTGTATGGCACATGGAGAAATTTACGAAGAATTTGTAGAAAAATTTAAACATAAATTAACAACTGATGATTGTTATACACCTAATAATATATATCAAGCAATAAAGGATTGGGTAATAAAAGAGTATGATTTAAGTGAGGTAGAGGTAGTTGTAAGACCATTTTTATCCGGGTGGAGATTATGAAAAATTATAATTATCCAGATAATTGTGTTGTTATAGACAATCCGCCTTTTTTTCTATTTTTTTAGTAAAAATACAAAAAAATTTTTATATAGATAAAAAAATATAAAATTTTTTTCTTATTTGCCCCCGGCTTAACCTTATTTAGTGCTAATGTTAAGGGGGTTACTCATATTGTTGTAGGAGCAAGAATTGTATATGAAAAATGGAGCAAAAAGTATCTACGTCATTTGTAACAAATTTAGATACTTGTAAAATTAGACTATGTCCAGAATTAAATGAGTTAATAAAACAAGTACAAAAGGATAAGGAAACTAATAGAGTAAAAATACAATTATCCTATAAATGTAATTACAGCGGCTACACTTGGTAAATATGTAAATAATGGGTTGGATTTAAAAAAATATGAAAAAAAGAATGTTGTTTTATAAAGGGCTTGAAAGCACAAAAAGGAAGAAAAAAAGAAGTTGTATGGTGATGGATTTTTAATTAGTGATACAGTAGCTAATAAATTTAAAAATAAATACTGATAATGTAAATGTAGATAAAAATAACTTGGGAATTAAGTGATGAAGAAGAAAAAAATAATAGAAAGATTAAATGAAGCTAGTAAGTAGTTGCAAAAAGAAAAAAAGATGTAGTATATGGAGAATGACAAATGAAAGCGTGGATTTTAAGTGATGTTACAGATGATTGTGGAAATTCTTTAGTATTTGCTGATACTGTAAATGAAGCAAAGAAACAAATGAGGAATGACGAATATATATATAGTTTTGATTTTGAGGACCTTGATTGGATAGATATTCGTTGCAAGAGAGCAAAAGAGTTTGATGATATGGAGAATGAGTCAGAACTTGATATTTGTATAAAAACTCATTCAAGAATATGGGTGGTCTTTTGAAATAGAATATAGATATGAGTGCAAAGTATATACAGAAAATAATATAGATGAATTTATACAGTGGTATAAAAGAGGTTGCTAAGATGACTATTGAGGATAATATAGAAAAGTTATTTGAATTACCATTAACAGAGCATAACGGAAAAAAATAAAAGCTACAAAAAGAGCATATTGATATATTGCATCAAATTAGTAAGACATACAGTAACACTGATTTTTATTAAAGGGGCTAAAAGAAAGATAAAGATATATTCGAGCAAAAATGACGGTGGAAGAAGTTTATGTGGATATGCTTAAAAAAAGATTATAAATGCTCCAAGTAGCTTACATATGAAAGCAGTTGTGATATTACTTGCAACTGTAATTGATAATAAAATAAAGAGGAGTAAAAAGGATGAGAATATACATAAGTGGACCGATAACAGATAACCCTGACTATAAAGGTCAGTTTCAAGCAGCAGAGGAATATTTAAAAATATAAATATCCTGAATGTAAAATAGTAAACCCTGCAAAACTATCAGAAGTATATCAAAACGGTAATTATGATGAATATATAGATATATGCTTAGAAATGCTTGGAAAATCAGATTATATACATCTACTTAAAGGCTGGAAAAAGTCAAAAGGTGCTTGCATAGAATATGGTTTTTTTCTAAGGCATTGGATATAGAGGTAATTTATTAGGTGTTTAAAATAATAAAAGAGATAAGGAGAAAGGAAAAAAATATGGGATATTACAGGACTTGTCCATATTGTGGCAATAATTTAGATCCAGGAGAAATATGTGATTGCAAGAAAGTAGCAGACCAAGAAATCAAGAAAGAATATTCTTTATCAGATAAGTGTGCATTACAGCGTAAAAGAGCAAAAAAATAAATATAAAAAAAGAAAAACATATTTATATAGAAGAAACACGAAACAAAAAAATACATTTAATATAGAAGAAACATAAAAAAATAAAAAGGGAAAAAAATATCCCTTTTATAACTTGATTTAGCCTTTAACTTTAGACCTATTATATAAAGGAGTATGTGAAATATGTATATTAAAAAAACTTGGATATATGGAAACAGAATAGAGGTTAAAAAAATATCATACTTCAAGATATGGAGTTAAAGGAGAAAAAAACGGAGTAAAAAGAGAAAAAGCCAAGTGATGAAAGTTTAAAAAAAGAGCAAATGAAAGAAAAAGCTAAAAAAAGAAACTTGAAAGATTGATGATAAATAATTTTGAACAAGGGGACTGGCATTTAACACTAACATATAAATCGGAGATGCGTCCAGATATTGAAAAAGTCAAAGTATATATTAAAAAAAGTTTTTTTGAAAAAGCTAAGAAAAGAATATAGAAAGCATGGCATAGAGCTTAAATATATAATGGCTACAGAATGGGAGAATAAAAAAATATACATCATCATATCGTTATAAATGATATAGACAATATATCTAAGGTATTGAGTAGATTATGGATATATGGTGGTATACATCTAACCCCTTTATATCCTGATAGAGATTATAGCGGCTTAGCTGAATATTTTATAAAAAGAGACCAATGAAACCTTTAGGAATAGTGATAACCCTTATAAACAAAGATATACTTGTTCAAGAAATTTGAAAAAGCCGATTGAAGAAGTTGAAATAATTAAGGCTAGTACATGGGTAAAAAGAACCGAAAAATAAATAACAAGTTGCTTGAACAAGGATATCAGTTAGATAAACAAAGTATATATACCGGAGTAGATGCAATGGGTTATGGTTTTTGTGAATATACTTTTATACGATATACATTAACAGAAAGGGCGAAGAATGAAAGTAAGAGACTTAAATATAAATAAATATAAAATAAGCTCTAAAAAGATTTAGAGAGTTATATTACTTTTTGCTTACAATATGACGAATGGAAAAAAAGAGTTAAAAAAACTTAGAAAAATCCTTTAAAGTCTATTGACCTGTCAAATGAAATAAAGGGAAGCGGTACTGCAAGCCCTACTGAAGATATAGCGATAAAAAAAGATTAGAGTTAAGCGAAAAGTGTAACTTGATTGAGGAAACAGCAAAAAAAGGTAGCAGGGGATTTATACGAATATTTATTATTAGCAATAACAAAAGAAAAAGACGTTTAATTACATAAGTCTAATCAAGAATATACCTTGCAGTAGAAATACATTTTACAGCATAAGAAGAAAAATTTTTATTTTTTTATTATCACAAAGTAAAAAAATAAATTGGTACTAGAGGGACAAAAAAAGATATATAATTGATATACTTAAAAGACTGATAAAAAGAGGGAGAAAAAGTGCAAAAAAATGAGTAAAAAAAGTATCGAAAAAGGTGTTCTAGGTACTTCCGAACAAATTTTTGATTGCGGGCCGAAAAGAAGCCCGATATTTTGCTGTAAAAAAACAAAAAAATATGTGATTTCCTTCCTCTTTTAATGTCAGACAATAAGGGTTAAAATGAGGTAAAAAAAGACAAATGCTTGTAAATCAAAAAAAGAATTATCACAAATACTAGGAATTACCGCAAGACATATAAGAAATCTAAAAGAGGAGGGCTTATTTGAAACTGAAAAAGACAGTAAAAAAATATAGCCTTAAAAAAGTGTGTCCAAGAATACATAAATTACAAGATAAATGCGGAAATAGGAAAGGGTACATTTTTAGAAAAAAAGAAAAAAATACAAGCTAAACACGAAGAAATCAAGATGCAGATATCAATATTAAAAGCTTAGAAAGATAAAAAAAGAAGTTCACGAAGCGAAATATGTAGAGGACTTTTTGATAGATATGCTAACGAATTTTAAAAACAGATTATTGTCTTTACCCACCAAATTAGCTATGCAAATAGTTGGCGAACAAGATATAAATATCATAGTTGATATATTAAACAAAAGCCTAAATGAAATTTTACAAGAATTGTCAGAATACAACCCGCAAGATATCGGAAGCGAAGTAGAGGACTTGGAAGATGAACAGGAGGAAGAATAAATGTGAGTGAAAGTACAAGAAGCAAGAAGAAAACACAAAAAAATTGTTTAAAAGAATTATACAAAGAGTTTTAAGACCGGCTGAAATATTAACTGTTAGTAAGTGGGCGGAAAAATATAGAATATTAGATGATAGTAGTAATATAGGGGGACGTTGGTCAAATAACGTAACCCCTTATTTAGTTGAGATAATGGATTGTATGAATAATACAGATATAAGAAAAAAATATTTTTTTGTAAATCTACACAGGTAGGAGGAACAGCCGCAATGATAAATATGCTTTTTTTACATTATTATGCAGTCTCCAGCTCCAACCATGATAGTATATCCCTCTGACGATTTAGCAAAAGATATTTCTAATGATAATTTAAAGCCGGCATTAAAACTTATCCCGAACATAAAGCGAAACTTTATGGAGAGTAAATCAAAAGAATTAAAAATTAAAAATTTAAGAATATGAATATATATTTAAGAGGTGCAGGCTCTCCGTCAAAGTTAGCATCTAAAACCAATTAAATATTTATTTTACGACGAAATCGACAAAATGGGCGGAGCTTCAAAAAAAGAAGCTTCGCCTTATAATTTGGCACTTGAAAGAACTAAAACATATAGACCTCAAGAAAAGGTGTATGCGTGTTCTACACCTACCTTAAAGACCAACTATATCTGGGAATTGCATGATAGTGCTGATGAGGTAAAAACATTATTTTGTAAAATGTCCACATTGTAAAGAGCTAATAGAACTAAAATTTAAACAAATAATTTTTGCTAAAGATGACGAGAAGAAAATGAGTAACTATGAGAGGGCGCAAACAGCAGTGTATTGTTGTCAAGAGTGCGGTTGTGAAATACTAGATAGTGATAAGCCTAAGATGTTAAGAGAGGGAAAATGGCAAGTTATAAAGAAAAGAGGTGTAGGAAAAGCAAAGAGCGTAGGTTACTGGATAAACTCTTTATATAGTATTTTCCTAAAGTGGTCTGACATAATAGAGGAGTTTTTAAACTCTCATAAAGACCCAGAAAAGCTCCAAAACTTTACTAATTCGTGGCTTGCAGAACCTTGGGAAGATACGCAGTTAAAGACAAGTTCAGGTCTTGTTATGAAACGGCAGGCAGATGAATTAGAGGGAGTAGTGCCTGAATGGGCAAGCTTTATAACCGGAGGTGTGGACGTACAAAAAGGTAGTATGTATTACACTATTAGAGCATGGGGAAAAGGAATGACAAGCCAAAATATAACACATGGACAAGTGATATCTTGGCAAGATATAGAAAAAGTGATGAACAGAGTATATAAGAGTACATCAGGAAGAACTTATACAGTAGCACTAGCTTTGGTAGATTCAGGAAATGATACAGATGATGTGTATGATTTTTGTGCTAATAACAGCGATTGGGCTATACCTGTTAAAGGCTCGTCTCACGCAATGACATCACATTATAAAATATCTATTATAAATCGTACCACCTCAAAGGCACACGGAATGAGACTTATCTTAGTAGATACAGATAAGTACAAAGATATGATTGCCGGAAGAATGAGACGAGAAAACGGTACAGGCTCTTGGTTAGTATATAAGGGCTGCGATGAAAGGTATGCAAGCCAAGTAACAGCGGAACATAAAGTAAGTATTAAAACTCAAGGAGGAAGAAAAATTGAAAAGTGGGTGTTAAAAACTAGCCATGCTGATAACCATTATTTAGACACAGAAGTATATTCTTTTGCGGCAGCAGATATGATAGGAGCAAGATATATAGATGATGACGAAGAAGAAATTGAAACTGTAGTAGAAGAAAGAAATGAAGATAACTGGATTTCGGGTGGCGAAGATTGGATATAAGGAGGAAAAAATGGAAGAATTAAACAGACCATTAACAACAGATGAACAACTCTTAGAACTTGATAAGGCTATAAATGCAATATTAAAAGGTGGACAAAGCTATAAGATAGGCACAAGGACACTTACAAGAGCAGACCTATCTATCCTTAGAAATTGGAGAAAAGAACTGATACAAGCTAAGAATAGTGAAAGCGAAAATGACTTTTTTAATAATACTTATGTAGCAGTGTTTGACGGGAGATAATATGAGTTGGATTGATAATATAATTGCGGAGATAAGTCCGAGATTTGCATTTAAGAGAATGGCTTGGAAAAAAGGATTTGAAGAACTAAGCAGAAATTATGATGCAGGAGAAAGAGGGAGATTAAACAGAAATTGGAATCCACAAAACTACTCAGCACAGATAACGGATACTTATTCAAGGGATAATGTTAGAGCAAGGGCAAGAGACCTAGAAAGAAATTCTGATATGATGAACTCGGTCATCAGTGCTTTTAGCAGAAACATAATAGGCGAGGGTTTTACCTTACAAGCAAGAACTGAAAATGAAAAATTGAATGAAGAAATAGAATGGTTATGGAAGTTATGGACTAAAAGAGCAAATTGCGACATAACAAAAACGCAAAATATCATTCAAATACTAAGAATGGTAGAAAGGAGAAAGAAGATAGATGGCGGAATACTGATATATAAATGTCATACAGATGACGGGATATTACCGTTTAAACTACAATGCTTAGAAGTAGATGAAATTGAAAGGGACAGGATAAGTCCTTTTTTTAGTTCAAATAAAGTAATTGACGGGATAGAAGTTAATGGACATGGAGTAGCAAAAGGTTATTGGATAAAACAATATAGCTTAGACGGAATAACAGAAACTCAAAGCAAATTTATACCGGCAGAAGATATTATATATGTCTTTACTAAGACAAGACCAAGCCAAGTAAGAGAAATGTCAGATATGAACCCTACCATTACTAGGATAAGGGACACACAAGAATTTATGACGGCAGTATCGGTAAAACAAAGAATAGAAGCTTGTTTATCGGTATTTATAAAAAAGCAAACACCTGCAGATACGCTTGGTAGAGCTATTAACGGCAGTAATAAAAAAATAGGATACGACGGAAAGATGTTATCGCCCGGAATGATAAAAGAATTAAATCCGGGTGATGATGTTATAGTTGTTAATCCTACAGGACAGGCGGAAGATGCAACACAATTTGTAAAATTACAGGGTCAGCTAATGGCAGCAGGACAAGGACTAAGCTATGAAGCGATTACAAGAGATATGTCGCAAAGTAATTATTCGTCCGCAAGGCAGGGGTTAATAGAGGATAACTTAACCTATGTTGAGGATAGAGAAATATTAAATGATGTTGTTGATGAAATATATGAGGAGTTTATAAAATCGGCGGTATTATCCGGTAAATTAGTTATAAAAGACTTTTGGCAAAATAAAGAAAGCTATTTTAGACATGATTGGATACACGCCCCTAAACGTTGGATAGATCCATTAAAAGAGTCAAATGCAACAAAGGTAGGACTACAAACAGGGCAAAAAACTTTTCAACAAATCGCAGCAGAAAACGGAAAAGATTGGAGGGAGCAAATAGATGACATAGTGGAAGTTTTAGAGTATGGAGCTAGTAAAAATATAAATTTGGAGGAGATATTATATGGCAAAAAATCAAGTAACTAACATAAACTCGCTACAAAGAGACTGGGCAATAGAGACTATAAGGAGTGTAGAAGATGAAGAGGGCAGGAAGGTGGAGATAAGCTTTTTTTCGGAAGAACCTTATCAAAGGTGGTATGATGCAACGGAAATACTCGACTCAAAAGGTGTTAATCTGGAAAGGTTAAATAGTATAGGTGTTTTACTTTTTAATCATAACAAAGATAAAGTTATAGGCAAAATAGTAAAAGCGTGGGTAGAGGATAAGCGCGGTAAGGCAATAGTAGAATTTGATACAGATAGCGAGAGTGAACTAATATATCAAAAAGTAAAAACAAATACCTTAAAAGGTGTGTCAGTAGGGTATAGTATAGGCTCTTGGGAGGAGATAAAAAAGGGGAGTACATCAAAAGACGGATTTGTCGGACCTTGTTATGTGGCCAGAATATGGAGACCTAATGAGATATCAATAGTATCTGTTCCTGCCGACGAAAGTGTAGGAGTAAACCGAGGTTTTGAAGATAATAAAAAAATAAAAGATTTATGGAAAATGAAATATCTATATTTGAAAAATCAATTAAAAGTAAATACTAACAAATTGGAGGAATTATAAATGAATTTAAAAGAGAAAAGAGCTTTAGCGGTAAAAAAACAAGAAGAGATACTCTCTAAAGCTAAAACAGAACAAAGAAATTTAAGTGATGACGAGCAAGCACTATTTAATGAGCTGCAAAGAGAAATAGAAAGCTTAGATATTGAGATAAAAAATGAGGAGCTAAATGAAAGAGCGATAGAAGATGAAAGAACACGTTGCAGAGAAATTTATTCACTTTGCAGGGAGTTTAGCATAGAGCCGGAAGAATATATCGACTCTAAAGTAGGCATTGATGAAGTAAGAAAAGAAATTTTAGATAAGCTAAAAAGAGAAAATAAGCCTATAAATACCGGTGCCAGAACAGATGTTAAAGTAGTAGCACATGGAGAAGATAAATTTAGAGCGGCGGTTGTAGACGGCTTAATATTAAGAAGTACGGAGATTCCGCTTACTAAGGCAGCAGAGGGAGCTAAGGGCTTTAGAAATATGAGACTAAAGGATATAGCTATCCAATGTATGTCAAGACAGGGAGAAGATGTAAATGAGTTAATGCGAATGTCTCCTGATGAGATATTTAATAAAATCACTAATGAAAGAGCATATTCTTCTGCGGAAGCTTCTTTCCCTGCGATACTTGATATGGTTATAAATAAATCTTATATAGAGATGTATAATCATGCGCCATCAACATTTGATAGATTTTGTAAAATCGGTTCACTAAGCGACTTTAAAAAACATGATAATTATTACATAGCAGGTACAGCAGGAATGTTTAAAGAAGTACCTGAAAACGGCGAACTTGTGCATGATATACCAAAAGATACCAAAAAACCACAAAGGCAATTAAAAACATACGGTAGACAGTTTACTATGTCAAGAAAAGCATTTATTGATGATGACATAGGTTTTATTACAAGTTTACCGGGTAGATATGCAAGGGCAGCAAAGATGACAATAAATAAGCAGGTATACGAAATATTATTTAATAACCCTGCTATTTATGATGGAGTAAGCTTATTTGAGAGAGATAGCCATAAAAATATCTTAACAACAGGAACAGCACCAACAGCAGAAGCGATAAATAAGATGATTTTAGCCTTAGCTACTCAAAGAGACGATTTTGGCGAAGCTATATCTGTAAGTCCTAGTGCTATAGTAGTGCCTGTAGGTTATGCTATGGATATATACAAAATATTTAATTCTCCTAGCATAAATACAACAGATAATACTCAAGCAGCCAACCCACTATATCAATTAAAAAATAAAATTGAAGTAGTAGAAGATGCTACTTTAAATACTTTGGCAGGAGATAGTGCCACACCGTGGTTTATGTTCGCAGATAAAATGGATTTGAATACAATAGAAGTTGATTTTTTAAACGGACAGCAAACACCGACAATAAGAAGAATGGAAACCTCAGGAGTATTAGGATATACATGGGATATATTTTTAGACTGGGGCATTTCGGTTATGGACTATAGAGGTGTTGTAAAAAATAAGGGTATAGCAATAGCAGACCCATTAGCATAGTAGAATAAAAGGAGAAAAACAATGACAGCTAATTTTTGGAATAAAGGGGAAACAATAGATTATAAAAATATAGGTAATACTATGATAGATGCCGGGGAAATAGTAAAACTTAATAATGCTAGAATAGGCATAGCAGGTTGTCCTATAAATCCTGATGAAATAGGAAGTGTGCATGTAACAGGAGTTTGGGAAATAAAGAAAGTAGAGTCAGAAGCTATAGGATTAGGAGCGAATGTATATTATTCAGATACGGGAATTACGGCAACGGTAGGCTCCAATATCCCTGCAGGTTGGTGCATTAGACAAGCAAAAGCAGAAGATAAAACTATACTTGTAAAAGTAGGATAGGCGGAAATAATGAAAATAATAGCTAAAAGACACATATTATATTTTTCAAAGCAGTATGCTCCGGGCGATGAATTAAATATAAACGATCCGGAATATATAAAAACTATTAAAGTCAACAGATAGCGTGTACGAAGATCCGGAAATAGAAACGGAAACGGAAACAGAACCGGGAACAGAAGCGGTAGCAGGAGAAGTACCCGAAGCGGAAACCGACGAGAAAGAGCCTGAAAAGAATTTAGATACTAAGGATACTAAAACGGATAAAAAGGCAGGAAAAAAGGATAATAGTTTCAGAGTATAAAGGATAATAAGAAATGTTTAAAGAATTGATACAAAATGATATAAACAATATATTCTTAAGCTTGGAAGAATTTGCAGAAGTACACAACATAGACAATAAGGAAATGACAATAATCATAGATACCAACGAAAGGCTTGAGAGAGAAAAAAATAAACGCTTAGTTAGTAATTTGGGTGATGCTGATGGTTTATTTAGGGAAGAAATCCTGATTTATGTATCGTCTAAATATTTTAAGTCAAAGCCTAAGATTGGTAGACTAATGATATTAGATGATAAGCCTTATAGGGTACTTGATGTAATAGACGAAACAGGAATATACTCTATAACTTTAGGAGCGGAGTTACATAGATGATAGTAATAGATATATCGGGAATAAAAATATAGAACTAAATATAAAAAGAGGATATAAAAAAATCTAACAAAGTCTTAAAAAAAGCTATAAACAGCACAGCCAAGAAAGCCACTAAGATGATAGCCAAAAACGTTGCTAAAAACTATGTTGAGCATAAGAAAAAAGGCGGATCTAATAGTAAGAAGTATGCAGAAAGTATGAAAGTAAAAAAAGCTAGTGTTAGTAACTTAGAAAGTGTTATAAGCTCCAAAAAGTGGAAGTAAAGAATTGTTAGACTTTAAAGTTACTCCGAGAAGTGCAAAAGAAACCCCGAAAGTATATAAAGCAAAAGTTCTAAAATCCGGAAAACTAAAAAAATTGCAAAAAGACGGAATAAAAGCTTTTATTACTGTGTTTAAAAATGGTCATGAGTCTATTGTAACAAGGACCGCTTCTGATAAATCAAAAGACAGAAAGGCAGGAAAAGAAAGTTATATAACTAGGCATAATCAAAAGCTTAAAGTTCTATATTCGGTTTCTGAAACTGTCATGTTAGGTGGAGAGCATGGATACCTAGAAGCAGAAGAAGATATATATAAAACCCTAGAGGAAGAACTAAACAAAGAAATGGAAAGAAGCTTAGCAAAAAGAGGGGGTGCGTAGTATAGGACTTAGCATATATTCCTTATTAGAAGAATTAAAAAAAGAATTAGAGGAAGAATTAAAAAAACTTTATACTTTGAAGATGAAAAGGGAGAAAGAGTATCTATGAATATCTACAAGCAAGATTTACCGGTAGAGACATATGATGATACATTTTCTCCCTTTCCTTATACCGTAATAAGGATAGTAAGCGGTAGTTCTCCGATAAATTATAAAAGTAATGACGGCGAGGCAGTACGAATACTAATTCTTATAGGTGTTATAGATAAAAATATAGAGAAAAGACCACAAGAAAGCCTAATAGGAGTAATCGAAAAGAGTAAAGCAAAAATTTATGAAAAAAGCCACATCTAAAAGCATTTTAGCCTTACAGGAGATATAACTTGGGGAATTAGTGAAGAAGATAAATGGCCATACTCTTTTTGGCGGTCTTGATTTAAAAATTCAAAAATTATGCCGATAAATATAGAGGAGAGTTTGATTTGATGAAAAAAAGATGAAGAAAAGAAAACAGAAAAATATTGATAAAAATAACAAAAAGAAGAAAAATAGCATCATAAAAAGATATAAAAAAAGCAGCAGTACGGATGGAACTGTTGTATATATTGGACCGCCAATATCTAATATAGTATCACAAAACACAGTTTTTAATAACGGAATACCCGAAAAAAATTAAAAGAAAAAATAAAAGAATGTCCGATAATAAACTCGCTACTTATACCTTTGCAATCCTATCATCAGGTACTAGCAGAACTAAGAAGTAAAGGAAGTGTAATGAGTAAATTATATGAACAGGTAAAAATCTTTAATATAAGGAGAATAAAATGGAAAGATACAAACATGGTATAGCGGTAAAAGAAAGCATTACCAAATTAGCAACACCTAAAAAAGGTAATTCAGGAGTTCAGGTTATATTCGGTACAGCTCCGGTAAATCTAATAAATAACCCTCAAAGTGCAGTAAATAAACTTGTTTACTGTGAGACAATGGAAGATGTAGTTGAAAAATTAGGCTATAGTGATGATTTTGAAAACTATACCTTATGTCAGTCAGCTTATGCAAACTTTGAATTATTTTCAGTGTCGCCCGTAATATTTATAAATGTGCTAGACCCTAAGAAACATAAAAAGACTGTACAAGAGACAACTTTAAGTATATTAAATAAGCAGGCAGTGTTAGAAGAAAAAGGAGTTTTATTAGATACTGTTACGGTTAAAAACGGAGAGACTGTATTAAATATAAATACAGATTATATTTTGACATTTGCAAAAAACGGTAACTTAGAGATAAGCTTAATAAATCAGGAGAACGCAAATTTGATAACACAAATAAAAGTAAGTGCCGAGCAGTTAAATCCTAAAGATGTAAAAGCAAAGGATATAATAGGCGGTGTAGACGTACAAACGGGAGTAGAGACAGGCTTAGAGTTAATAAGACAAGTATATCCTAGATATGGAGTTATCCCAAGCACACTTTTAGCCCCTGCGTGGTCAAGTGATGCAACGGTTGCAGCAGCACTACAAGGCAAATGCGAAGAAATAAACGGAAAATTTAAGGCTATTTGTTTGGTGGATTTAGCAACCAGTAATGCAACAAAATATACAGATGTGGAAAAAGTAAAAAAAGATATTGGTGCAAGCTCTGTTTATACGGTAGCACTCTGGCCAATGGTAAAAGTAAAAGACGTGATTTTATCTTACTCTGCAGTTTATGCAGCACTTTGCCAATATTTAGATACTACTAACGATAATATACCATCTGTGTATCCGTCTAATAAAACTATTAATGTTGATGCTGCTTGTTTAAAAGACGGAACAGAAGTATTTTTGGACGAAGTCCAAGGCAATGTGTTAAATTCTCAAGGTGTGGTAACAATAATAAATCAAGCAGGGCTTAGAATATGGGGAAATAACACAGCAGCTTATCCGGAAGTCTTAGACCCACAAAATAGATGGATTGCTATAAGAAGATTTTTTAACTGGTATAGCAACAGCTTTGTAGTAAGGTTTTTAGATAATGTTGATAGACCGGCAGATTACAAGCTGATAGAAGCGTTTATAGATAGTGAGAATATTTATGGTAACGCATTAGTGGCCAGCGGAAAGATTGCAGGGGCTAAATTTGAGTTTAACCTTGAGGACAACCCAAAAGAACAAATATTAGAGGGTAAAATTGTGTTCAGAGAAAAGATAGCACCATATATACCGGCAGAGTATATAGAGAACAACCTTTCGTTCGATCCTAATATGATTGCAGATGCCATAGGAGGTGGTAAATAATGAAAATCCCAACAATTATAAATGGATTTAATGTTTATAAAGCAGGAAATGTATTAGCAGGTATATCCGACGAAGTAAAGCTACCTGATTTTAATACTATTACCAGCACAATAAGTGGAGCGGGAATAGCGGGAAATATAGAAGTTCCGGTTATAGGCTTTTTTGAAGAAATGGAAATGGAAATACCGTTCAGAAGCTTAGTAGATGATACTTTTGAAGTGTTTGGACCGTCAGAGCAAGTTGATGTAACATTAAGAGGAGCAATACAAGTAACTGATACGGCTACAGGAGCAATTAAAAAAATAGGTATGAGAGTAGCAGTAAGAGGGTATGTAAAAGCATTTAAACCCGGAAGTGTAAAAAAATTGCTGACGTTATGAATACATCTATTACCCTAGGGATAACTTATATACTGATAGAGATAGATAAAGAAACTAAAATCGAATTAGATAAGTTTAACTCTAAATTTGTGGTAGATGGTGTGGATATATTAGGTGATATCAGGAGCTTAACATAAAAGATTAAAACAAATAATTTTTTTAAGAATAGGTATTTACGCTTGTAAGTACCTATTCTTTTTATAAGGAGATAAAAAAATGGAAAAATAAAAAAAGTTAGCGAAATAGAAATAGTAAGTGCAGGAGAAGTAACCAACATAGAAGATACAAGAACTTTGTGTTTTTCTACCCCTTATATATTTGAGGGAAAAGCGTATGAAAGTATAGACTTATCAGGCTTATACGATATTAGTTGTTCTGACTTAATAGAAGCACAAAAATATATAGCAAGAAGCGGAGAAATAACACCGACACCGGAACTATCACTTAATTATGCGTGCTTTATTGCTGCAAGAAAAACAGGAAAACCGATAGAGTTCTTTCATCAGTTACCTGCAAAAGAAGCGATAAAATTAAAAAATAGAGTGATAGATTTTTTTTACTAAATAATTTAAACCCGAATGATGGAAAAGCAATAAGAAAGACTTGTATAGTTTTATCAATGCGTTTAAAAAAACCGGACTAGATTATTTGATGGAAATGGAGATAAAAGAGCTAAACGAAATAGTAAAGGAAGTGTTAGATATTGGCTAAAGGCAAAGAATACGAATTAGCTATAAAAATAAGCGGAAAAGTAGATAAATCATTAAAAGCAGCCGGCGATAGTGCAGTTAAATCATTAAAAGAAGCGAATAGTGCTATAAGTAAATTACAAAAATAAAAAGTAATTGGGATAATGCTTTTTAAAAGATTTAGATAAGGGAGTATCCAAAATAGAAAAAAAGTAGCATCAAAAAGCTTTTTAGCATCGTAGAAAAGTCGGCTAAAATCGGCGGTGCTGCCATAGTCGGAGTTGTAGGAGTCTCTGCCAAAGTAGGAAGCGATTTTGAAAAGCAAATGAGTGCCGTTGGTGCAATATCTAATGCTACCAATAAAGATATGATAAAACTAAAAGATACCGCTAAAAAAATGGGCAAAGAAACAAAATTTTCCGCTACAGAGTCCGGGAAAGCTATGGAGTATATGGCTATGGCAGGCTGGAAAGCAGGGCAGATGATAGACGGTATAGATGGAATTATGAACCTTGCAGCAGCATCAGATGAGGACCTTGGAACTGTATCGGATATAGTTACAGATGCCTTGACAGCTTTTAAAATGCAAGCGGAAGATGCAGCGAAGTTTTCAGATGTATTAGCGGCAGCGGCTTCAAACTCTAATACTAATGTAGGCATAATGGGGGAAACTTTTAAATATGTAGCACCAATAGCAGGTAGCTTAGGATATAGCATAGAGGATACGGCTTTTGCAATAGGGTTATTAGCTAATAATGGAATAAAAGGAAGTCAATCAGGCACGCAACTAAGAAGAATAATGTCAGCATTAGTAGACGGTGCAAAACTTACAGGAAAGGCTATAGGACAATTAGAAATAAAAACAACTAATGCAGACGGCTCTATGAGGACATTTTCAGATGTTATGACAGATTTAAGAGCAGGTTTTTCAAAATTAACAGATTCAGAAAAAGCTTTAAATGCGGAAAACTTGGTTGGAAAAAATGCCATGACAGGTTTATTATCTATCGTAAATACATCAGATTCTGATTGGGACAAGTTAAGTTATGCTATAAATAATTCAGCAGGAGCTGCAAAAAAAATGGCAGAGATAAGACTTGATAATTTACAAGGAGATATAACCTTGCTTGGTAGCACAGCGGAAAGTTTGGGAATAAGCATATACGAAGATATAAATACCCCTATGCGAGAAAGTGTACAACTGGCCAAAGGATTTGTAGACAATATAATCAAGTGGAATGAGAGTAGTGGATTTGTAGCTAATATATCAAAAAGTATTACTAAAAATATACCAACCGCAAGGCGGGAGATTAGGAGTATATATAAAGATATAACAAAGATGAGCAAACCGCTATTAGAAGTAGGGGAATGGTGTTTAAAAAATCCAACCGCAATATCAAGTGTATTTGTTTCTATCGGCAGTGCGTTATTAACTTATAAAGTAGCAAGTCAAGTATATAAAACTTATGAAAATATTACTGCTTTAATAGGTGCTTTTAGCAATCCAGTTACGGCTGTTATAGTAGGTGCAGGACTTATAGTAGGTGCAATAGCAGGTATAACAACAGCATATAAAGAAATGCAAAAAAATATAGGTAAAAAAAACCTAGCCGAACACTTTGGTGATATTTCCTTAAGTTTAAAAGATATATCCCAAGTTGCAGGATATATAATTGACGACGGTAAATTTAAAGAACTAAGTACAGCTATAGATGCTTTTGATAATGCTAAGAGCAAGCTTAAAGATTTTAAAGATAGTTTTCAAGATTTAAAGAGATTAAATTGGAAGATAGGACTTGGAATGTCTTTGTCGGCCGTTGAAAATGAAAATTATAAAAACTATGTAGATACTATGCTAGAAAATGTGGGCGTTGCCATAGGACAAGAGCAATATGCCATGAATATAAGTTTAAATACATTGTTTGGAGACAGTAGCAGAAGTCAAGAACTAAAAAATAGATTTAATGATTTTTACGGTAGTACGCAAGCAGAACTTACTAAACTTGGAGGAGATTTAAACGAAGCACTTAATGCAGCCTTTAATGACGGTTTATTAACTATAGATGAGTCTAAAAACTTAGCTCAGTTGCAGGAGCAAATAGATAAATTAACTAACAAACTATCAAGCATGAACTTTGAAGCTAGTTTGGAGATATCAGGAAGCAATATAGTTGGGGAACTAGATTCTGAAAGCTTTAGAAACTTAACGCAGGAAGTGGGAAACAAAGTAGGAGAAAGACAAAAAGATATAGATGAAAGCAGTATAAAAACTCTTACAAGCTACTAAAAATGCAGTATTCAGACGGAATTATCTCGGAAGAAGAATATAAAAAAACAGCCGAAGAAATAAAGGCAGCAGGAAGAGAGCAAAAAAATTAGGTGTAGCAAGTAAAGCTAATGAAATTTTTATTTAGTGCAGTAAAAGAAAAATTATCATAATGAATACTTAGAAAAACTATAAATTGATTGATGATAGTATAAATAAATTTTTTTGGATTTAACTGTAGATGGATTATATAAACCTGATTGGATATACCATTCAGGTGAAATTGCTGATGGTTTATTGCCCTAAAAATAGGAATAGATAATGAAACTAGGCAGGGGATAAAACAAGTATGGGAAGAATATGAAATACTATTTAAAAATGAACTTGAAACAGTAAATAAAGATTTTTGTTGAACAAGGCAAGGCGATACCTGAAAGTATATCAAAAGGGTTAAGAGATAAAGCTATGCTTGGAGTAATAGCCGGTGATGTTGATGCGTTATGGTATCTGATAGGGGATAATGCGAGCAAAAATGCAGAATATGAAAAAAACCTTAAATGAAATAGTTAAATATGGCGAAGATTTGCCTAAAGAATTTAAGACAGGGTTTTTAAAAGAAATTTCGATGCAAGCTCCGGTAGCGGAGTTAAAAAACTCTTTAATTAGTTCGCTAAATAGTGCTTTTCTAAGTCCTATAAACCTTGGTGCTAAAATAAATATAAATACAGATATTCCGGGTATAAATGCACTAGGCAATGCTGCAAGGAATGAAGCTATAAAAAAAGCCACATCAAGCGTTAACAATATAGTTACAAAAAAATTGCCGGGATATGCTAAAGGTGGTCTGATACAAAACCCTACAATAGCAACCTTTGCTGAAGATAGTCCTGAAATGGCTATCCCTATAGACGGTTCAAATAGGAGTTTGTCACTTTGGAAAAAGACAGGCGAAATGCTAGGAGCTTTCAGTTCTACCTCTAAAGCAGAAAATAATTTGAAAAAACTTGAACAAAATAGTGCAAATACAGGTCTTAATGTTACTTACGCACCTGTACATAATTTTAATTCGGGGACACCTACAAAAGAGGATATCATTGCATCAAATAAGATAAGCCAAAAAGAATTTGAAACAATGTTAAATGATGTACTTAAAAAAAATAAAAGGCTAAGCTTTGCGTAAAGGAGAATGATATGCCAAATAAAGTATATAAAGTATATAGGACTATACAAGGGGATACATGGGATATGATAGCTAAAAAAGTCTATAATGATGAATTTAAGTTGGGAATACTGATGGAGAGCAATCCGAATTTGATGTTTACATTTATATTTTCGGGCGGAACTAATATTATTTGCCCTGAATTAAAGGAAAAAGAATTTGATAAATTACCGAGTTGGAGAAAGTAAATGAGAAAAAGTATATCTAAATACATTTTTATGAAAATGAAAATATAAGCAATATAGGACTGATAGAACAATTTACATATACGGATGAGGCTTGTAATAATTCTGATTCTATATCTATAACTGTTGATAATATAGACAGTAGATGGCAAAATGGGTGGCAACCTAAAAAGAGCGATAATATTAGGGCTAAGATAATGGTGTATGAAGATAATAAAAGGACTGAATTTAATTGTGGTAACTTTATTGTAGATGATTTTTTTCGATAAACGCTCCACCTATGACTTGTAATATAAATGCTATAAGTGTACCGATAAATAATAGTTTTATGACAGAGCCTAAAAGTAAAATTTGGAAAAAAGTATCTCTTAGGCAAATAGCCTTAGAAATAGCAGGAGCAAATAATATTGAGCTTGTATATGATGCACAAAAAGAAAATAAGATAGAGGAGCTTGAGCAAGGCAAAGAAACAGACTCATCATTTTTTTAGCAAAGCTATGTAAAGATTATAACCTGCAAATGAAAATATACTCAAAAAAAATTATAATCTATGATGAAACTTTATACGAAAATAAAGATAGTGTTTTTACTATAACACCACAAGACTGCAGTAGTTGGACTTATAACGCAACAACAGCAGGTACTTATACAGGTGCGGTTATATCCTACACATCTCCTAAGCAAGGTAAAACTATAACTGTCAATGTGGGGACAACGGAAAGGTTGTTATATATAAACGAGCCTGTAAAAGACGAAGAAGAAGCAAGGACAAAAGCGCAGGCAAAAATAAAAGAAGCTAATAAGGATATGACAACAATGTCTATAACTCTGAAAGTAGCTTCTTTTTTGGTTGCCACAAATAATATAGATATAAAAAATTTTGGCAATGCGATAGATGGAAAATATTTTATTAAGTCTGTATCTCATACAATCAGCGATGCAGGTTATGTAGTTAATGCAGAGCTTAGAAAGATATCAAGTGCTACAAAAGGAAATACCGATAGAAAAAAAGGAGATGAGCAAAGCGAAAAGCAAGAAGATAAAGAGACATCTAAGAATTACACAGTAAAAAGGGGTGATAACTTGTGGGATTTAGCAAGAAAGTTTTATGGTGCAGGTAAAGCATATAAAAAAATATACGAAGCTAACAAAGATGTAATAGAGCAGGTTGCGAGGTCAAGAGGGAAGAAAAATTCACAATCGGGAAAATGGATATTCCCGGGAACAAATTTGGTAATACCCTAGGAGGTAGGTATGGAAGTTATAAGAATAGGCAGAGTATCAAGCATAGATTATAAAAAGGGAATGGTATCGGTATATTATGAAGATAAAACAGCAAGTGTAACAGCTTTATTACCAATGTTATCAAATGGAGAATATAAAATGCCGGGCATTGGAGAACTTGTATTAGTCGCACATTTATCAAACGGCACAACTCAAGGGATAGTAATAGGCACAATTTGGAATGATGAGCAAGTGCCGAAAGTAAATGGTGCAGGCGAATATATAAAATCTTTATCAGGCGAAACTTATATAAAAGCATCAACAAGTGATATAACTTTCCAAATCCCTAGTGGCAGTATATCTGTTTCGCAAATGTTAACAGCGCTTAATAGATTAAGTGCTTTAGAAAAGAAGCGTTTAAATTAAAGGAGAAACTATGGCAAAAATAGGGAGTTGGGGAAAAAATATAGTTTTCAGGGTATCGTCGCATAAAATTTTAACTTTTTCAGATTGTAGCAGGAGTATAGCTACAAGGTGGGCGATACATAATGGTATAAGCGGAAAGCCGAAAAAAAGAGCTACAAGGGCAAGAGTTAGAGCAAGTTACAATGAAAAATAGTTTTAAATGCAAGCTTAGGTGTAAATATACATAAGACAATGCAAAAGTTAGAAAACGCTCTTTTAAGGGGACAAGCTAATTATCTTGTTATAGGCGGTAAAAGAATAGGTAGATGTAAGTATAATTTGGTAAAAAAATTTCTGAAAAAAATTTGGGACTATATATAGCGGTGGAGAAATAGCAGAAGTGAGCCTAGATATAACTTTTTGTAGAAGCAACATAGGAGATAATATGATAGGAGAAATAGAAATAAAAAGGGATTGAAAAATGAAGAAATCTATGACTGTTTAAAAAAACTTTATGTAAGACTTATGCAGGTACTTGTCCCTTAGATAAAGAATTTGGGATAGACCCTAATATAATATCTTTAAATAGAGATATAGCAAAAGAGTATTTAATACAAGACTTATACGAAAAAGGTGGAAAAAAATATGTTCCGGAAGTAGAGATAATAAATATTGACTTTGAAGAGAATACAAAAAGAACAGCAAAAAAATATTTCCGACCATATACTTTAAATTAAAGGGAGAAGAAAATGAATATTTTTAGATAGGATACCTGATGTAAGTTTTATAGATGATATAGGCATAGAAAAGTTACAAGAAGAATTGATAAATGATTATGAAGAAGAATATAAGAAGCTTACAAATAATCAAAATTATGTACTACCGAAAGCATCGCCATATAGAATTATTTTAAATGCCTTAGCTCTACAGTTGTATCAAGGCTTTAGGTGGCTTGACAATATGGGAAAGATGAATTTATTGAAATACTCAAGAAACGAATATCTTGACCAGCTAGGAATTGCATTTGGCATTACAAGAAAGCAGGGAGAAGCAGCTAAAACAAAGATAAGGTTTATTCTATCAGAGCAAAGAGACCGCAATATACATATACCAAAGGGAACGAGGTGTACCACAAGCAACTCAATGTATTTTGAAACAATAGAAGAAACTGAAATAATGGCAGGAGAAATACAAAAAGATGTTGATTGTGTATGCAGTGTAAAAGGGAATGTAGGAAATGGGATAAAGATAGGAGAAATATCAATACTTGTAGATTCCGTTCCGTATATAAAAGAAGTTAAAAATATAAGTGTTACAGAATACGGAACAGATATAGAAAGCGATGAAGATTTAAAAGAAAGAATTTATTTAGCATCTTCTAACTTTTCTGTAGCCGGCCCTGAGGGTGCATATATTTATTTTGTAAAGGAATATTCAAGCCTTATTTCCGACGTTAGAGTAACAAATCCAAGTCCGAGACTTGTAGATATTAGGGTGATACTAAAAGGTGGTAAGTTACCTACTACCGATTTTTTAGAGGGACTAAAAAAATATATTTCAGCTAGTAATAAAAGACCATTAACAGATTTAGTCAATGTAGAAGCACCTAAGCAATACCCTTATGATATTGATTTAACTTATAGTATAGCAAGCTCTAGTAAAGCAAATGAAAGTGCTATAAATAAATTAGTGGAAGAAGCTATTGAGCAGTATATAGAGTGGCAAGGTAGCGTAATAGGTAGGGATATAAACCCCTCTAAGCTTATAGCTTTAATAATAAATGCAGGGGCAAAAAGAGTTGAGGTATTATCGCCTAAGTTTACAAAAATTGAAGATACTAATATAGCTATTTCAGGAGGTAAAAAAATACGTTACGAGGGGATAGAAGATGACTAATTTAAAAGAAAGTAATATAAAAGATATTCTTCCGCTAAGTTTAAAAAAATATCCCGAAGTGGTGGCGATAGGTAATGTCGTAAATAAAAATATAAAAAAATTATTAGAGTTATTAAGCCATAGCCTTGTGGAATGTGAAATAGATTCTTTGCCGGAAGATATTTTTAGACGTAAGAGCGGTAGAACTTAATGTGCCATATTACAATGCAAATATAGATATAGATAAAAAAAGAAACTTAATAAAAAAATGTAATAAAGTTATATAGGAAAGCAGGGACTAAAGATGCAATAAATGAGATGATATCTTATACCATAGGCAGCGGAAATGTTGAAGAATGGTATGAATTTAACGGAGAACCCGGAACATTTAAAATAAGAACCACAGAAAAGACTACGGAAGATAGTCTTATTATATTTAAAAAAATCCTAAGACTAATAAAGCCTGCAAGTGCAACTTTATTATCGGTAGAGTTGGGAGCAAAAAAATTAGAGAGTAATTTATATATCGGTGCAGGCAGTGTAATGGCATATCGTATAAGCATAAAGTAAAGGAGGTACAATGGCAAGCTTTTAGAAGTGTTACAGTAACTAATGCAGGCAAAAGAATTGCTTTTTAAAAAGCAACGGCAGAAACAAAAAAAGTATAACATTTTCATCTTTAAAGATAGGTGCAGGTGCATATACGGATAATGAGGATTTGGCTGCTTTTAAATAATTTAAAAAAATTACAAAAAAATACATATCCTATAACATCTGTAAAAATGCAGGATAATATGCTAAAGGTAGCAGCTAGTATAGATAATAGGGTGATAAATGTCGGCTATCACATAACGGAGATAGGGATATATGCCAAAAAAGATAAAGAGACGGAAGTTTTATTTGCTATTAGTACGGCTATAGAATCTGATTATATAACAGACAAAAACAGCTCCCCTATTACTGTTTTAATAGAGTTATACGTCAGTTTATCAAATACAGTAAATATTGAATTTAATTACACAGTACCAAATGGGATATATGCAAGTGTAATAGATTTAGAAAATAAGGTGGATAAAGTAATTGGTAAAGGTTTGTCAACTAATGATTTTACAAATGAGTATAAAGGCAAAGTAGATGTTGCGATAAGCAAACAAGAGGTAACTGCTAGTATAGACAAAATAAAGGATAAAAAAATTGTCCTTATTACAGATGATAATAACTGGGTAAGTGTCAACGGTGCTTATAAGACTACTATTGTAGTTAATGATATAAGCAGTGCAGATAGTCCTTTAATAAGTGCTTATAGTCCTACACTAGAGGAGTTCAAGACTTTATTTTCACAAACTTCATCAACTGTAAATAGCGAAGTATACCCCAATTTTTTAAAAACACTGAAAAAAAGTAACAAAAAAAACTTTTCAAAAATTTTAGCAATAGAAAGCAAAGATAATGCAATAGAAATAATTGCTACAGAGCGTATATCAGGTTTAGTAATAGCCTTGAAAGGAGTGTAAATATGGCAGGTTGTATATTGTTAACAGATGACGGCGGAATAGATCCGGAAGAAATAACAGCAAGGGCAGGAGATGTGATAGAGGGTAAGACTACCATTGATGAAAACGGTGAAGTTGTCAAAGGAAATATTCCGATTTCTAAAACAAACAAAAATCACGTTAAAACAATGAGTGACGGCTTTGCTTGGAGTGATGATAGAGGTTTAATGTACGTAATAAGAACTGATGATAATTACTATATACCACCTGTATCTGAAGGTGGATATAACTATGTTGGAGTGACAGAACCGGATTTAAAGCCTGAAAACATTATAGCAGGAAAGACTATAGGTAGAGTAAAAGGAAGTATACCTGTTAAAAGTGGAACTAGCTTTAATACGAATGGAACTAGGGGTGGTTATAACAATGAAACTCAAAGGTTTTATTGCGACATAGAAAGAGGAGCTTATATAAACAATTGCTGGAGCGGTTATCCCGAAATAGGCATACATAGAGATGTTTTTATTCAAAATCTAGGCATAAGACCGGAACTACTAAGGCAAGGCTATTCGTTATTTGGGGTTCAAGGAACTCTACCTGACATATTAGCAGGTGGAGTGGTTTTTCGTGATGCCACCTTTTATGGACCATTAAAGGGTGGCTTAGCAAGTAGTAACCCAGCTGACTTTAGGATTGCTTATTATGACGCTTACTATAAGAGATATGTTGATAAGCGTATTACCCCTGATTTGTCAAATAGCCCCTTAGAACTAAATAATACTATAAGAAGTCCGGAAGTATGGGAGGTTATGGTAGACCAAAGCTTTATTTATATATTTAAAAACTCACTAAATATAAGATATATAAACGAAATACATATAGAAGCTCAGATGTTAAATGCAAGTGGAGTGTATGAAGATCCTGCCATAGAAGTAGGGCTTATGTCTACAAACATGAGAGCGTCTAGTTCCTATTCAAAAGCACATCAAAATTATTATGAATCGACGGCTTATCATATTCTAGCTTATCGTTGGGAAAGCAATTATTATAATAATATACATCTAGATACTAAAAAAATATGGTCTTAGATGTTAGAAATATCAATGAACACGCATTCTTATATATCAAAAATGTCATATTCTATAGATAGAGGAAACCCACCAGATACATCTAATATACATATGAAAGTAAATAGGATAAGTATTTCATAAATTAAGATATACGAAATAATAGAGGATAAAATTATTTTATGATTGGAGCGAGTGCCGATGGCGAAGCTAGAACACAAGCTATGGTTGTATTTAATTACATAGAGTTTATAAACTAAGAAAGGAGAAAAAAATATGAAGATAATATATGACAAAGTAACAGGCTATATCTACACAACCGCATATATAGGTGGCGAAATAACACCGGCTGTTATAGAAGTAGATAATCCACAGAATTTGCTGGTAAGCAAGGTAGTCATAGAAGAAGGCAAAGAGCCAAGAGTAGAGTTTTATGAAAACCCTGAACAAACCAAGTTAAAAAGAGCTTGAAGATAAGCTTTAATGATTTAACACACAAACAACAATCAACAGATTTAGCTTTGACAGAGCTTGCAATGAACTCTGTGCAATCATAAAAAAGAAAGGAATAAGAGAATATGGAACATTTGTTTGAGGTAGTAGCAAATTTAATAATTGATGGAGTATATAAGTTTAGTAAGGTAGTATCTAAACTTAGGGATGGAGTTGCTAGAAAGCTGAAAGAAAAAAAGGCAGAGAAGATTTGGCAACGGATAGCGATGCAAAGATGGATAAAAAAATAGTATAATATTATCCAATGGAAAGGAGATTAAATTTTATGATATTAAAAAGAAAGATTTAAAGATATACTAGGCATTAACACACCGATAGATAAAATAATAGTATCAAGTGGACTAAAAACACATATGATAAAAAAAGAAAAACACTTTGAAGCATTGAAATACCTAGATAGATTAGAAGATATTTTAAATAATCCGGACTATATAGGAGTAAATCCTAATGAGAAAAAAATACAAGTATAGAATTTATAAAAAGTGTATGATAATAATGTATTACTTGCTTTTAAAAATTAGATTCTAGTAATGAATATTTTTATATAGCTAGTGTGTATATAAAAATCTCAAGCTAAAATAGAAAAAAATGCTAGTAAGTGGTAGGATTAAGAAATTATAATGTAGTTGACAAAGCATAAATAATAGTTTATTATGATAGTAATTTAATTTATAAGAGGTAGAAAAGGTGCTCTACACACTTGTAATATTTACAAGTACCTGAGATGATGGATACACCGCCCATCCTTATAGATATAAAATTTAATTTCCTAAAAAAGCACTCTAAAAAGGGGTGCTTTTTTATTGCAAAAAAGAAAGAGGAGCGAAAATTATGAAGATAGAACTATCTTATATCATATCTTTAATATCGGTAATAATAGCAGTCATTACTGTATTAACTAATAACGGACGTAGCCTAAAGCAGGAAGCCTCCAGTCTTTCTGCAAAGTTGACAGAAATGACTGTAAGACTTGAGATAATAGGCAATAATATAACCGAGATAAAGGCAGATTTAAAGAATGTAAGAAGTGAAGTTAAAAATAACTCACAGGAGATAATAACTCTTAAAAATGAAATGGAACACTTAAAAGGTAGAGTGGATATTTATGAGCAAGCCTGTAAGGATTGTAGGAAAACAAACAACTTAAAATAAGCAGAAGAAAGGAAAAAAGAATTATGAAAGAAAATAAGATAAATTGGCAAAGAAAATTGACAAGTCGTAAGTTATGGGTATCAGTAGCAGGTTTTGTATCTCTACTTGTTGTAGCCTTAGGTGGCGGTCAGAACAGTGCAACGCAAATAAGTGCCTTGATTATGGCAGGAGCTACTGTAATAGGCTACGTTATAGGCGAAGGTCTTGCAGACGGTGGAAATAAGAAAGAGGAGAACTAAGCTATGGATAACGCATATATAAAAGGAAAAAAGCTTTTGGGCGGTAGTTATAGTCAGTACACACCTACAGGAAAAGACTACTTTGTGAAAATGGGTTGCTACGGCAAAGAACCAAAGCTTGGAAGTGTTATATACTTTTACAGCCCTACAATGGGTCGTGTGTGTCACGTTGGGGCAGTTATAGAAGTATCTAAGAAAAATGATAGATACTTTATAAAAACAGTAGAGGGAAACACTTCCGACGGTAGTGGTTTTAATAGAAACGGTGGATGCGTAGCTATAAAAGAGTATAACTTTACACTTGCAGAAGTAGGTGGAACGAATAGAATAAATGGCTTTGGGTACCCTTTATTTTCTGATGATACTTGTACTGTATCTGAGTTTATAGAAGTGCTAAAAGGCGAAGTAGGATATACGGAAAAAGCAAGTAATAAAGATTTGGAAGATAAAAAAGCAAATGCAGGCGATAAGAACTTTACAAAATACGGTGCTTGGTATGGTGGAAACGGTCTGTATTGGTGTCAACAATTCGTATCTTGGTGTAGCTATATGGCTTGTAAAAAACACCTTGAAAGTAAGGCTACAGGTTGGAGTAAAGAGGGTGAGTATTGGAGATATAGATTAAATGGTCTGCTTATAAAAGGGCAATGGCTGGAGATTGGTGGCAGGTGGTATGTCTTTGACAATGCAGGTAATATGATAACAGGTTGGTTTAAGGATGGAGACAACTGGTATTATTTAAACAAAGACGACGGAGCAATGCTAAGTTCTCAGTGGATAAAAGATGATGAAGATACATATTATTATCTAAGTTCTTCAGGAATAATGGCTAGGAATTGTTACATCTATAACAATTACAAGGGGTTATATCATTGGGTTGATACAGATGGAAAGGCTATAGAAAAATGGGATACTAAAGAACCGGATTTAAAAAAATATGAATTAGTAGAATAGAAAAAAAGTCTTGCAGGATTTTATTGTCCTTGCAAGACTTTTTTTGTTTTATTCTGAGGGATTTGCAGACTTGATAATAATTTCTTTTTTTATTCTCATCAAAAAAATGGCAATTACTTGTCTGTTATCCGGTTCTATCTTCATGCTATTTATCCAATCCTTGGGTAAGGCAAGTCTTGATGATATTGAGCCGGAACCGGATTTCTGAAACATAATATTCAGAGTACGCTTATTACTTTTCATGGTTGAAAATCTCCTTACTCTATGTTATCTTTATTATAACATGGGAGACGGTGTGAGTAAGTCCACCGTTCCCTGTTTATCCTAGCTATCTATTCGTTAGCTTTTTTTCTTTTTTTTAGCATTCCCTTGATTTCCTCAAGGGCTTTTTTTATTTCATCCATATTTTTACAAGATTCTAACTTATCAATTATAAGTGATACAATAAAATTTAATTGCCTGTCGGTCATCTCTTCCATATTACTCCTTTCTCCGCTTACTCCCAGCGATTTGTTAAGTTCTTACTTAACTATGAAATAAGTATAGCATAATTGCAACGGGTCGTCAATGGTTTTTAAAAAAATAAATTTAGAAAAATTATAGTTTTTTTCATTTATAGTTGTAGGTAGATTACAAAGAGAGAAGTATATAAGCTATAAGAATTTTAATGACTTGCGTTTAAAGTATAAAGTTATATAAAGGGCCTAAAAAAATCCTAATTATTTTTGGGTCATACTTTGGGTCATACTTTTGCGAAAAAAAGGGGTATAAAATCGGAAAATAAATACTATTTTAGACGTTTAAAAAAAGTAAAAAAATAAACTTGCTATAAACGGCTTAAACACTAGGTAAAAATAAAAAAATGGCTTTTTTTGAGCCATTTTCCTAAAAAGAGCTGATAACGGGGGTGTATTATCCCTCTTTTTGCTACCATTTTGCCGACATTGGCAAAATGGGGAAGATGTGAAAATGTATAAATAAAAATTTAAAAAAATAACCCACACCAGTATCGAAAAATACTGGAGACAATTTAATTATAATCATAAAAAAATAATAATGTTAAATAAAAAAAGAATAAAAAAATGGAAATTTTTAAAAAAAGTAGGCACAGTGGCTACTGCCACCCAAAAATAAGTATAGAGATAAAAAAATCTCTTAAATAGGATTAAAGCTTTATATAACAAAAAAAGTATTATAGTTTGTTATATAAGCTTAAAAATAATACATATTTTAATAAATTTAACAATAACAAAATAATAACAATAAAAATGCTAGAAATGGCTTAAATACAAGATTTTTAAGGGATATTAAAGTTAATTTAGCATTAATTTAATTATTTTTTTATTGACAATAAGAAATCTTATGCTAAGATAGTTTGAGTATCAAAGTATTTTTTTTAGGAGGGTGTATGAATATATTATTGGAATCTTGTGGAAGTGCCTTGCCAAAGAAAAATTCTTAGTAATGATGATTTAGCAAATATGGTAGATACATCTGATGAATGGATATTTTCCAGAACAGGTATAAAAACAAGACATATACTGGAAAAAAAGATGAAAGCTTAAATGATTTATGTATAGAAGCTAGTAAAAAGGCTATTGAAAAGTCTTTAATAAAAGCTGAAAATATAGATTTAATAGTGGTTGGAACATCTACTCCGGATAATAACTTTCCTAATACTGCTTGTACCATACAAGCGGCCATAGGAGCAAAGCAAGCTATTTGCTTTGATGTAAGTGCTGCTTGTTCAGGTTTTATATATGCGATGCATCTTGCGAAATCTTTGATGAAAAGTGAAAATTACAAAACGGCTTTAGTAATAGGAGCAGATGCTTTATCAAAGGTTATAGACTGGCAAGATAGAACGACTTGTATACTTTTTGGAGATGGTGCCGGAGCGGCAATATTAAAAGCTGATAAAAATGAAAAAAGCGGAATTTTATCATCTTTTATAGCTAGTGATGGAAGTAGAAAAGACTCTCTTACTTGCCCAAGTAGAGGAGAATATCCATATATCTCAATGAAAGGTCAAGAAGTTTTTAAATTTGCGGTTAGAACGGTTCCGGAAGCTATAGAGAAATCTATACTTGATGCAGGGATAAAAAAAGAAGATGTAAAAATGTATGTTTTACATCAAGCAAATATAAGGATACTTGAGGCAGTAGCCAAAAAATTAGGAGAACCTATGGAGAAGTTTCCGAGTAATTTAGAAAGGCTTGGTAATACATCAGGTGGAAGTGTTATTTTACTTTTGGATGAACTTCTTAGGGAAAATAAATTAAGAAAAGGAGATATAATTGTTATATCCGGTTTTGGTGCCGGTCTTAGCTATGGAGCTATGACAATTATGATTTAAAAGAGGAGAAAGAAATGAACGAAAAAAATTAAAGAAATCATTGCAGATCAATTAAATATCGAATTGGATAATGTAACAGAGGAATCAAACTTTAAAAGATGACTTAGGAGCAGATTCTCTTGACTTATTTAATATGGTAATGGCTCTTGAAGATGAATATGGAATAGAGATACCAACAGAGGATTTAGAAGAAATAACAACTGTAGGTGCAGTTGCTAAATACTTAAAAGATAAGGGTGTTGAAATCTAATAAAATATAGGGTTGCCTAAAGGCAACCCTATAATAAAAATCTTATCAAAGAAAAATGGTAACTAAAAATTTTAGTGGCTATTTTTCTTTGATAAGATAATGAAAAAAAGTAGGAGTGATTAATATATGAAAAACTAGAATAACAGAGATTTTAGGAATAGAATATCCGATTATTCAAGGGGGAATGGCTTGGGTTGCAGAACATAAGTTGGCTGCAGCAGTTAGTAATGCCGGAGGACTTGGACTTATTGGTGGGGCAAATGCACCGGCAGAAGTTGTAAGAGATGAAATAAGAAAATGTAAGGCTTTAACAGATAAGCCATTTGGTGTAAATATTATGCTTTTATCACCTCATGCTGAAGAAATAGCAAAAGTTGTGGTTGAAGAAGGTGTAAAAGTAATAACTACAGGGGCAGGTTCTCCGGAAAAGTATATGAAAATGTGGAAAGAAGCAGGAATAAAAGTTATTCCTGTTGTAGCCAGCGTCGCTCTTGCTAAGAGAATGGAGAGATGTGGTGCAGATGCTATTGTAGCTGAGGGTACAGAATCAGGTGGTCATATAGGAGAAATAACAACTATGACTTTAGTACCACAGATAGTAGATGCAGTAGGTATACCTGTAATAGCCGCAGGAGGTATTGCAGATGGAAGAGGACTTATGGCGGCACTTATGCTTGGTGCACAAGCTGTTCAGATGGGAACCAGATTTGTTGTAAGTGATGAGTCTATTTGTCATGATGCATATAAAGAAAGAGTAATAAAGGCAAAAGATATAGATAGTGCAGTTACAGGAAGAAGTCATGGACATCCTGTCAGAAGTTTGAGAAATACTATGACAAGAGAGTATGCAAAACTTGAAGCAGAAGGAAAGAGTTTTGAAGAGTTGGAATATCTGACACTTGGAACACTTAGAAAAGCCGTAATGGAAGGTGATGTGGTAAATGGAACTGTTATGGCCGGTCAGATAGCAGGATTAGTTAATAAAAAACAATCTTGTAAAGAAATAGTAGAAGAAATTATGTTAGAGGCAAATAAGCTCATAGATAATATTTCTAAGTTTAAGTAAGGAGTTTGTATGAAAAATAGCTTTTTTTATTTCCGGGGCAAGGTGCTCAAAAAGTGTGGAATGGGTGAGAGTTTTTATAATGCAGATGTTGATTCAAAAAATGTTTATGATAGAGCAAGTGAACTTTTAGGTTTGGATATAAGAAAACTTTGTTTTGAGGAAAATGAAGAAATTAACATAACTGAATATACGCAAGTAGCTATGGTTACTACAGGTATAGCTATGTTAAAAGCTATAGAAAAAACAGGTTTGAAAGCTGATGTATGTGCCGGACTTAGTTTAGGTGAATATGAAGCTTTATATCTTAGCGGAGTTCTATCAGAGGAAGATGCTATAAAAGCAGTTAGAAAAAGAGGAATACTCATGCAAAAGGAAGTTCCTGTAGGTGTCGGAGCTATGGCTGCGGTATTAAATCTGGATGAAAAAGTTATAGAAGAAGTCTTAAAAGACATAGAGGGAGCATATATTGCTAATTATAATTGTCCGGGACAAATAGTAATTTCAGGAAAAAAAGAAGCTATAGCTATAGCCGGTGAGAAGTTAAAGGAAGCCGGTGCAAAAAGAGTTATAGAGCTCAATGTAAGCGGTCCATTTCATTCTAAATTACTTAGTGGTGCCGGAGATAAATTATATGAATACTTAGAAAATATAAAAAAATAAATAAACCATGTATTCCTTATGTGGCTAATTATACAGCTAAATATGTAAATGAAGAAACTGATATAAGACAGTTGCTTAAAGAACAAGTATCCTCTTCAGTAAAATTTAGTCAAAGCATAGAAGAAATGATAAAAAATGGTGTGGATACTTTTATAGAAATAGGACCGGGTAAAACCTTAACTTCTTTTGTTAAGAAGATAAATAAAGAGGTTAAAAACATACAATATTGAAACTATAGAGGACTTGGAAAAAAATTTCTGATGAACTGGTAGGAGCTTAGGGAGTAAGAATATGAATGGAAAAGTGGCTTTTAGTAACAGGAGCAAGTAGAGGTATAGGAAGAGCCGTAGCTATGGAATTAGCTAAAAACGGAGTGAATTTAATAATAAATTATAGCGGTTCTGAAGAGGCGGCTAAAGAAGTTTTAAAAGAGGTAACACAATTAGGTATACAAGCATATATCTATAAGGCAAATGTAGGCAATTATAAAGAGTGTGCAGCTATGGTTGAATTTGCTATAGAAAAATTTACTAAGATAGATATCTTAGTAAATAATGCCGGAATTACAAAAGATATGCTACTTATGAGAATGAGTGAAGAGCAATTTGATGATGTTATTAATATAAACTTAAAAGGCACATTTAATTGTATGCAACTTGTTTCTAAGTATATGATAAAGGCTAAATCAGGAAGAATAATTAATATGGCTTCTGTATCGGGTAGACTTGGAAATGCAGGACAAGTAAATTATGCGGCCTCAAAAGCAGGTGTAGAGGGTATGACAAAAGCTGCAGCAAGAGAGATGGCGGCAAGAGGTATAACTGTAAATGCTATAGCACCGGGTTTTGTAAAAACTGATATGACAGATGTTTTATCAGATAAGGTAAAAGAAAATATTATAGAAAGTATACCTATGAAAACTTTCGGTATGCCGGAAGATATAGCTAAAACAGTAGTATTTTTAGCCGGAGAGGGTGCAAGATATATAACAGGTCAAACTATAAGTGTTGACGGCGGAATGTATATGTAATTTAGACTTGGGAGGAAGCTTAATGAAGAGAAGAGTAGTTATAACAGGTATGGGTGCAATAACACCAACAGGTTTAAATGTAAATGAATTTTGGAAGTCTTGTAAAGAAGGAATATGTGGAATAGGTGAGATAACTTATTTTGATACAAGTGATTATAAAGCAAAGTTGGCAGCTGAACTTAAAGGTTTTGATGCAAAAGAATATATGGATGCTAAGGCGGCAAAAAGAATGGAAGCTTTCTCTCAATATGCTGTAGCGGCATCAAAAGAAGCTTTGGAAAATGCGGGATTGGATTTAGAAAAAGAGGATAGGTATAAAGTAGGTGTCAGTATAGGTTCAGGAATAGGTTCATTACAAGCTGTTGAAAGAGAATGTAAGAAACTTTTGGAAAGAGGACCGGGTAGAGTAGCTCCTCTTTTGGTACCTATGATGATTTCAAATATGGCAGCAGGAAATGTAGCTATTACTTTTGGACTTATGGGAAAAAATATTAATGTTGTAACTGCTTGTGCTACAGGAACTCATTCCATAGGAGAAGCATTTAGATCTATTCAATATGGAGAAGCAGATGTAATGCTTGCAGGTGGAAGTGAAGCTTCTATTACTCCTATAGGTGTAGCAGGATTTAGTGCATTAACAGCTTTAAATACTACAACAGATGTAAAAAGAGCTTCTATACCTTTTGATAAAGAAAGAGCAGGCTTTGTTATGGGAGAAGGTTCAGGTATTTTGGTTTTAGAAGAACTTGAGCATGCTAAGAAGAGAAATGCAAAAATATATGCTGAGGTAGTAGGTTATGGTTCCAGTTGTGATGCTTACCATATAACTTCACCTATGGAAACAGGTGAGGGTGCGGCTAAGGCTATGACTTTTGCATTGGAGGATGCAAAGCTTAATGGAAATGATGTTGATTATGTAAATGCACATGGAACCAGCACTCATCATAATGATTTATTTGAAACTAAGGCGATAAAGTTAGCTTTAGGAGATAATGCTTATAAAGTAAAAATAAATTCAACAAAGTCTATGGTAGGGCATTTACTTGGAGCGGCAGGCGGTGTTGAGGCTATAGTATGTATTAAATCAATAGAAGATAATTATGTACATCAAACTGTTGGCTTAGAGGTAGATGATCCTGAGTGTGACCTTGATTATTGTAAAGGAAAAGGAATTAGTATGCCTGTAAATGTAGCAATATCAAATTCTCTCGGTTTTGGTGGGCATAATGCTAGTTTAGTATTTAAAAAATATGAGGCGTAGGTAGAAATGAAGATAGAGGAAATTATACAGTTAATAGAAGCTGTTAATAAAAATAATGTAGACAAGTTTAGCTATGAAAAAGAGGGAGAAAAATTACATATAGGTAAGAATATGCCTAAGATAATATATGAAGGACCTAATAAAGTACAAGAAATGCCGGTAATTACAGGTACAAATGTACAAAGTCAAGCTGTAAGTATGGAGAAAGAAACTATTACTGATATAGATAGTGGAAATGTAGTTAATTCTCCTTTAGTTGGAACTTTTTATAAGGCGGCATCTCCTGATTCTAAACCTTTTGTTGAAGTAGGAACAAAGGTAAAGAAAGGTCAAATTTTAGGAATTATAGAGGCTATGAAGCTTATGAATGAGATAGAAAGTGATTTTGATGGAGTAGTAGAGGCTATACTTGTTAATGATGGAGATGTAGTAGAGTTTGGACAAGCACTATTTCGTATAAGATAGGAGATTTATGTTAGGAATAAAAGAGATACAGGAAATAATACCGCATAGACATCCATTTTTACTTGTAGATTGTATAGAAGAGTTGGAGGCAGGAGTAAGAGCGGTAGGTTTTAAGTCAGTTACATATTCAGAAAATTTCTTTGCAGGACATTTTCCAAAAGAGCCTGTTATGCCGGGTGTACTTATAGTAGAAGCTTTAGCTCAAACAGGAGCTTGTGCAATACTTTCATTAGAAGAAAATAAAGGGAAGATAGCTTATTTTGGTGGAATGAATAATGTTAAGTTTAGAAAAAAAGTTATTCCCGGAGATAAGTTAAAAATTAGAGTGTGAGATTATAAAAAAAGGAAAGGACCTGTTGGTATCGGCAAGGCAGTCGCTAGTGTAGATGGAAAAGTAGCAGTAGAGGCTGAACTTACATTTATGATAGGCTAAGGAAGGTTATGTTTCAAAAGATACTAATAGCTAATCGTGGAGAAATAGCTGTAAGAATAATAAGGGCTTGCAGAGAATTAGGAATAAAAAGTGTGGCGGTATATTCAGAGGCAGATAGAGATAGTTTACATACTATGCTAGCTGATGAAGCTATATGTATAGGACCGGCTCCATCTACAAATAGTTACCTCGATATGACGAGGATTTTATCAGCAAGTATAGCTATAGGTGCAGATGCCATACATCCGGGTTTTGGTTTTTTATCAGAAAATTCAAAATTTGCAAAACAATGTAAGGAATGTAATATTACCTTTATAGGTCCGGATAGTGAAATAATAGCTAAGATGGGTGATAAAGCTATGGCTAGAGAAACTATGATAAATGCAGGGGTACCGGTTGTAAAAGGTAGTGATGGTAGTCTGACAGATGTAAAGCTTGCTATAGAAGTAGCTAAAGAAATCGGTTTTCCGATTATGATAAAGGCAGCTAGTGGTGGCGGCGGTAAGGGAATGAGAATATCTAGAAGTGTAGATGATTTTGAAGAAAATTTTCTTACGGCACAAACCGAGTCTATAAAAGGATTTTCAGATGATGCTATGTATCTTGAAAGATATGTAGAAAGACCTAGACATATAGAGTTTCAGATATTAGCTGATAAATATGGGAATGTTGTACATCTTGGCGAAAGAGATTGTTCTATACAAAGGAGACATCAAAAAGTTTTGGAAGAAGCTCCTAGTATAGCTATAGATGATAAGCTGAGAAAGGCTATGGGTGAAGTTGCTATAAAGGCGGCAAAGGCGGCAAAATACGAGAATGCAGGAACTATAGAATTTTTGTTGGATAAAAATAAAAATTTCTTCTTTATGGAAATGAATACTCGTATACAAGTAGAGCATCCTGTAACAGAGTTAGTTACAGGTCTTGATTTGATAAAAGAACAAATTAGAATAGCAGCAGGTGAAAAACTCTCAATTACTCAGGAAGAAGTAGCAATTAAAGGTCATGCTATTGAATGTAGAATAAATGCAGAAAATCCGGAGAAAAAATTCAGACCATCACCGGGAACTATAAAAAGCTTACATATTCCGGGAGGAAATGGTGTAAGAGTTGATTCTCATATATATGCGGGATATAAAAATCCCACCTAATTATGATTCTATGTTACTTAAACTTATAGTACATGGAAAAAGATAGAGATGAAGCTATAGCAAAGATGAGGTCAGCACTGGGAGAAATGATAATAGAAGGTGTTGATACAAATTTAGACTTTGAGTATGAAATAATTAATAATGAAGCTTATCAAAAAGGTGAAACAGATACACATTATATAGATATAAATTTTCCGAAATATGTATCTTAATAGGAGGAGATTATGCCATTAAGAGATATGTTTAAAAAGACATATATAAAAGTGTTGGATACAGACAATAAAAAAATTCCGGAAGCACCGGAAGGCTTATGGAGAAAATGTAAAAAATGTAATTCGCCTATATATGTTGAAGATGTTAGAGCAAATCACTATGTTTGCCCTAAATGTATGGGCTATTTCAGAGTACATGCATATAGAAGAATAGAAATGTTGGTAGATAAGGGTAGTTTTAAAGAATGGAATAAAACTATGCCTATATCGAATCCTTTAAATTTTCCTAATTATGAAGAAAAATTAAAAGAAGCAAAAGAAAAGAGCCATTTAGATGAAGCTGTTGTTACCGGTAAGGCATCTATAGAAGGTATGAATTTAGTTCTTGCAGTTTGTGATGCCAGATTTATGATGAGTTCTATGGGACACAATTTAGGCGAAAAAATAACTTTTGCAATAGAAGAAGCGGCTAGACTTTCTCTTCCCATAGTGATATATGCTTGTTCAGGTGGTGCAAGAATGCAGGAAGGTATAGTTAGTCTTATGCAAATGGCTAAAACCAGTGCTGCACTAAAAAAACTACATGATGCAGGACAAGTTTTTATAAGTGTACTTACAGATCCTACTACAGGTGGAGTTACAGCTTCTTTTGCTATGTTAGGAGATATTATACTTGCGGAGCCGAAAGCACTTATAGGATTTGCAGGACCTAGAGTAATAGCTCAAACTATAGGTGCAAAGTTACCGGAAGGGTTTCAAAGATCTGAATTTTTATTAGAACATGGTTTTATTGATGCTATAGTAGAGAGAAAAGATCAGAGAGAGACCTTGGTAAAAAAATACTTAAATTACATAAGAAAGAAGATATAGCTTTTATAAAAAATCAGATTAAAGATATGGATACGATTTCATATTTCGATGAGGAAGATGAGAATAAGCTTGAAAGAACAGCTTGGGATAGCGTGTTAATATCGAGAAGTGCAAATAGACCTACAGGTTTAGATTATATAAATGAACTTTTTGATGATTTTATAGAGCTACATGGAGATAGATGCTACGGAGATGATGGAGCTATAGTAGGCGGTATAGCCAGTTTTAGAGGTGTTCCTGTAACTGTTATAGCCCAACAAAAGGGAAAAAATTTAAAAGATAATAAGATTAGGAATTTTGGTATGCCCTCACCGGAAGGATACAGAAAAGCTCTTAGACTTATGAAGCAGGCAAATGATTTTTCACGACCTATAATTTGCTTTGTTGATACACCCGGTGCTTTTTGTGGTTTAGAAGCTGAGGAAAGAGGACAAGGCGAGGCTATAGCTAAAAACTTGTATGAGATGAGTGCTTTCAAAGTACCTATACTTAGTATAGTAATAGGAGAAGGTGGAAGTGGTGGAGCTTTAGCAATGGCAGTAAGTAATGAAGTCTGGATGTTAGAACATGCTATATATTCTATACTTTCGCCGGAGGGTTTTGCTTCAATTTTATATAAAGATGCAAAATTGGCAAAAGAAGCGGCTCATGATATGAAGATTACATCTAAGGAACTAAAGAAACTGGGTATTATAGATAGAATAATACCGGAAAGAGAAAAATGCAAGTTTGGATAATATTGGAGAAATAAGTTCTATTATGGATAAGGAAATTATGGCTTGGATAGTGGAATATATGAGTAAAACAGAAGATGAACTTATAGAACAAAGATATTTGAGATATAGAAAATTTTAATGGATAAAAGGGTGGCATGGTCCGCCCTTTTTTATAAGGAGATTTCGAGTGGGAAAATTAATTATTGGGGACTTGTCTGTTTCCAAGCCTATAATACAAGGTGGAATGGGAGTAGGTATAAGTCTTAGTTCGCTTGCAGGTACAGTAGCGGCAAATGGTGGTATAGGGCTTATATCGACAGCACAAATAGGGTATAGGAAAGAAAGTTTTGAAAAAAATCCCTTTGAAGCAAATTTAGAGGCTATAAAAGAGGAATTGAAAAAGGCTAGAGCTATAGAAAAGGTTAATAAGAAATTGGATAAATCAGACTTGCAAGGTGCAATAGGTTTTAATATTATGGTTGCAACTAAGGGGTATGAAGATTATTGTGAACTGGCAATAGCTCATGGTGCGGATATTATAGTTAGTGGAGCCGGTCTTGCTCTTGATTTACCGATATATCTAGTTAAAGGTATGGAAAGAAGAAGAAGTTTATCTGATGATGAAATTTATGGAGATAAGGACAGAGTAACTAAAATAGCGCCTATAGTAAGTAGTGCTAAAAGTGCCGGTGTTATACTTCGTATGTGGGATAGAAAGCATAAGACTACTGCAGATGCTATAGTTATAGAGGGTCCTTTAGCTGGAGGACATTTGGGCTTTAGCTTAGAAGAATTAGAGTATTATGGTGCTATGGAGAGGCAGGAGTATAGGCGAGATTTATTTGATGAAGAAGTCAAAGCTATAATAAACGTTGTTTCTGAATATGAAACCAAATTTAATAAAAGGATACCTGTTATAATTGCAGGTGGAATTTATGATAATCAAGACTTTAAGCATGCTTTGGAACTTGGAGCGTCAGGAGTGCAAGTAGGAACAAGATTTGTTACAACTAAGGAGTGTGATGCTCCTGATTACTATAAGGAAGCTTATATACAGGCAAAAAAGGAAGATATTAGAATAACAAAATCTCCTGTAGGCTTACCGGGTAGAGCCATTGATAATACATTTTTGAATGAAGTTAAAAAGAAAAGACCTGAGATAAAAAAATGTTATAAATGTTTAAATAAGTGCGATATTAATACTATACCATATTGTATAACGGATGCACTTATAAAGGCGGCTACAGGGAGATACGGCAAATGCTCTTTTATTTGCCGGTGCGAATGCGTATAGAAGTGAGAAAAATAGAAAGTGTTAAAGAAGTTATAGATAGTATAGTTGGATAAGGGAAAGCACGATAAAAGTCGTGCTTTTTTTGTAATATATGTCTTATCACATTACAAAAAAATAAAAAAATAATACAAAAAAACTTATAAAAAAACTAGAAGTTTTAAATAGGTAAAATATAAATATTATTTTTCTGTATCAAGGAACTTTTATCTAATAAGTAGGTTTAAAAGTTTTCCAAAACTTGTATTTTAGGGAACTTTTGACTATAATATCTATCAAAAAAAGTTCCCTAAAGGTGAAAGAAAAATGAATGATTTTAATAAAATTCAAAAATTTACTTCAAGAAAAAAAGCAGATTATCAAGCTAGAATAAATCTTATTCCCTATGATGGTAGTCCTGAGATAAAGGAAAAATTCTAGTGGTAAGTACATTTATATAAGAAAAAAAGAGTGGGAAGCCGTTTAACATCTACTTATGTTGATATATACTCTGATGATTTATATCAACTTTTATTAAGAAATTCTAAAGAATTAAGAGAATTAAGAAAGAAAGTAAGAAAGATTGAAAAAAAGGCTGGCAGACTTAGGATATGAAGCTAATGACTTAGATGTAAGAGTTATACAGAATCTTGATTTTTGCTAGAGCTAATATGAAGTCTAATATATATGACCAAGCTGTATTAGAGGGTGTAGCTACTTCATTTCCACAAATAGAAGATATTATAGATAATGGAACAGTTAGTGGAATAGCAGCAAATGATATTCAAAAAATATTAAATTTAAAGCATGCATGGGAGTTTATACTAGATACAGATGTTTTACAAGCTAAAACAGATTATTATTTATTATGTCATATTGCAAAATTAGTTAATGAGGGATTTTTTGCTGATGGAGGAAGAGTAAGAGCGGTGCCTGTTTCTATAGGTGGTAGCTTGTATAAACCACCTATACCGGTAGAAACAATAGTAAGAGATAGAATACAAGAAATTATAATATCCGAAAAAGAGAAGATTGATATAGCTATAGAATTATGTATGTATAGTATGAAAACACAGGTTTTTATAGACGGAAATAAGAGAGCTTCGGTAATATTTGCAAATCATTATCTTATAGCACATGGGCAAGGACTTTTTAGTAATACCGGAGGAACATGTACCGGAATTTAAGAAAAAAATTGATAGAATATTATGAGGGAGAAGATATTAAAGATATTAGTACATTTTTAAAAAGATAAATGTTGGAAAAAAAGTTCTAAAAATAAACACCTAGAACACTTGTTTACACAGGAGATATGTGCTAGAATATCCTCGAAAGGATATTCGTATGAGAAGTCAAATTATTATACATATAGATATGGATGCTTTCTTTGCAGCAGTAGAAATAAGAGATAATAAAGAATTATTGGGTAAGCCTGTTATTATAGGTTCTATGCCAAATGAGAGAGGTGTAGTGTGTACTTGTAATTATGAAGCGAGAAAGTATGGTATACACTCGGCTATGAATATAAAAGAGGCATATAAGCGTTGTCCGAAAGCTGTTTTCATTAGACCTGATTTTAAAAAATATAAAGAAGCTTCAGATTCTATACATAAAATATGGAAAGTATATAGCAATAGTATAGAGTATATGTCTTTAGATGAAGGATATCTCGATATGACGGATAAAGTAAATAGTTTTGAAGAAGCTATAGAGATTGCTAAAATTATAAAAAAGAGGACGTATGAAGAAATAGGACTTACTTGCTCGGCGGGAGTAGGATACTCTCTTATGAGTGCTAAAATTTCCAGTGAGGAAAATAAGCCAAATGGTTTATTCTATATAAAAGATAAAGAAGAATTAGTAAATTTGATTAAAGACAGACCTGTTTTTGCTATTTATGGAGTTGGAAAAAAGACAGCAAACAGATTACATGAGTTTGGGATAGATAAGGTTAGTGATATATAAAAAAATGAAAAAGTTAATTGTTTCTTTTATTGAAAAAAATCATGGAAAGTATATAGTAGATATGGCTAAGGGTTTAGATTTTAGAGTTGTTACTCCTTATGATGAGAGAAGTGTAAAATCCATAGGTAGAGAGTGGACTTTTAATGAAGATATAATAGATGTTGATACTTTAAAGGATAGTTTACTTTTTATTGTCTGATGAAGTAGCAAAAAGATTAGAAAAAAAGAGAAGAGAGCCAAGACTATAAGCTTAAAAAGTAACCTATGCAAATATGCAAACGATTACACGTTCTAAAAGTGAGGAAAAAGGTACAGCAGATGTTATAAAAATATATAAAGTTACTTCAAAGCTCTTAGATAATATAAAACATGAAGCTATAAGACTTATTGGAGTATCTACTGCTAATTTTAGTGAAGAAGAGTTTATGCAACTTAATTTTGAAGATGTATTTAAAGTGGAAAATAGTGAAGATAGAGAAATACGACAAAGATTGGAGAAATTAAAAAAATCAGTTTTCTCTGTAAAGTATATGTAGAAAAAAATCAACTATTTTATTGTAAGATGAAATAAAAATAGTATTGGTATCGTTACCGGAAATTGTGAGAGGTTATAAGAATGTATTTATTTTTACTTGCGTTAATTTATTTGGCTTTTATAAGTCTAGGTTTACCTGATTCATTATTAGGTTCAGCCTGGCCGCTTATGCATCTTGAAATGGGAGTTCCTATATCATATATGGGGATAATAACTATGCTTATTTCAGGTGGAACTATAGTTTCCAGTCTTATGTCAGATAGATTAACTAGAAAATTTGGAACAAAAATATTAACTGTTGCAAGTGTTTTTCTTACAGTAATTGCTTTATTCGGCTTTTCTTTTGCAAATAATTTTTCTATGCTTATAGCATTTGCTATACCATATGGAATTGGAGCAGGTGCTATAGATGCGGCTTTAAATAACTATGTTGCATTACATTATAAAGCAAAACATATGAGTTGGTTACATTGCTTTTGGGGTGTTGGAACTATAGTTAGTCCTTTTGTTATGGGATATGCACTTACAAGCTCTACTTGGAATAATGGTTATCGTATAGTAGGGTTTATACAGTTAGTTATAGCAATTATTTTACTATTAACTTTACCTGTATGGAAAGTTAATGAAGATGTTGTAAGTACAGCTGGTGAAGATGTAGGACTTTTCAAGGCTTTAAGGATTAAAGGAGTTACTTTTCTCTTATTAGGCTTTTTAGCTTATTGTGCAGCAGAAACTACAACTATGCAGTGGGCTAGTACATATTTTGTTGAAGTGAAAGGAATTTCTGTTGAGAGAGCGGCAAGCTTTGCTTCACTTTTTTATATAGGTATTACAGCCGGAAGATTTATAAGTGGTTTTATTACAGATAAATTAGGTGATAGAAAGATGATTTTATTAGGTTCCTCGGTTTTAATAGTTGGAATACTTACTTTGGCTATACCTTCCAGTTCTTATGAGCTGGCCTTTGCTTCTTTCATTATAATAGGACTAGGTTGTGCACCTATTTATCCTTGTATTATTCATTCTACACCGTATAACTTTGGTGCTAAAAATTCAGGAGCGATTATAGGAATACAGATGGCCAGTGCCTATCTTGGAGCGACATTTATGCCACCAATCTTTGGAGTTTTAGGAAATGCAAGTACATTTGCAATTATGCCATTGTACTTATTAGTATTTGTACTACTTATGCTTGTAATGATTGAGTTAACATTTAGAGTAACAAAAAAAGTAATGCTTAAATATAAAAGGGGCTGTGAAAAAAACTCAATCTAGTTTTTTTCACAGCCCCAAAAAAATAATTACCCCAACCCTTGACAAAGAGCCCTTATTTCACAGCCCCTTTTTATATTTAGCCTCTAGCTTTTATTCTTTTAGCTTTATTTTTTTCTCTTCTTTTTTGCTTAGCCTCTTCTTTTTTTTCAAATAGAAGATTTGCAACATCAGAAGTAACAAGTTTTTGTAGTCTTAATAGCAAAAAAATTTTGTTGTCATCGCTGTATTTCATTCTAAGCTTAGCCTTAACAAAGCCATGTTCAGGACAAAGTCCGAGGGCGTAGTAGGTTTTTTTGATTAGAGGAAAACCAATGTATTTTTTTACGTAACATACGATTGCAACGATAACAGATAATATCTGAAACAGTTTTATCTTTTAGTATATCTTCTTTTAAAGTAAAGGTGGAGGAAACATATTTTGAATAATGTGGAAAAAAACCAGGTAAAGTTCCTCGTCTTTATTTTTTTTGGGCGGATTATAATAATCTAAGGATAAGTATTTATCTACACTTGAAAAAAATCTATATTTTTCATAACCATAGCTGTATAGTAGGCATCATCAAGAGCATGGTGAAAAGGTCTTGATATATCAATACTAAGAGCTTCGCAAACCTTATCAAGTGGCATTTTATTAGTTGAAATATCGCTAATATCATGAACTATATTATATAATTTTTGTATGTCATAGTATAAAAGAGGTAGAGGGAATACATTTTTAATCTTATAATAATTTAGGTTTCTTTGAAATTCTGTCAAATCCATACTTCCCCAAGTACAAAAAAATAGGAGTTTCATTTTCTTTAAAACACCACGAAAGAAAGGTATTTGCTACTAAAGGAAAAGCTTCACCCAGTTTCCTAAGCTCTTCTATACCAACTTGAACAACCTCATGTACCTTGAAATGCATTTTTTTATAGACTACAGGTTTAACTATTTTTCTAAATTCATCAATAATATTAAAGTTTTTCATCCAGTTTAACAGCACCTATTTCAATAATTTCAAAAAGGAATAGCTTTAACAGTTCCTATTTTTTTCCATCCGAGATTGATTCCATTCAAGATCTAGGACGATATAAGTTTTTCATAATTATTTTTTTAGTAAATCCTTTCTTTTTTTACGGCTGCGAACATCTCTAACTAAACCGACCGGAGATTTTTGGAAAAATCTATATTTAAACTACTATCTATTAGTTTGTTAAAAGATTCGGTTTTTTTCTACGTTTACTCCTAAGTTTTTTTCGAGATATAGTTTGCTCCGCTTTCTATTTCTATATCTAATAAAAATAAAAATACTGAGAAAGCTATAGAAAGCAATATTATGATAATGACTGCAATAATAAAAATACACACTGGAAAGTATATATTTTATAGTTGTAAATCGAGTAGGTTTTTTGTTAATACCGGTATGATCAAGTCTTACTCTGGCATTACTATTAGAAAGATTATCACTAAGTAAGTAAATTGTTCCGATATTGTGGTCTTGCAGAGTATAATCAATCTTTGCTAAAGCATTTTTTGGTGCTGTAGCATCAAGCTCATAAGATAATTTCATATCTGCTTCTTCTATACCGGCTTGCTTAGGCAAAGTTACAAAATCATCAGAAGAGAGTTTTATTAAACCTTTTAATTTACTATTGCTACCTACGAGATGAAGATTGGAGATCAAATTATCATAATTTATAATACCGGTAGAAAGTGAAATAGATTTAAAATTATTAAAACCAAATTCCAATAAAGTTTTTGTGTCCGCATAATGAGTCTGCTTACTACCCAGTACAACAGATACAAGACTGATATTACCATTATCCGCATAGGTAACCAAAGTATTTCCGGCATCTTTGGTATAACCTGTTTTTCCGGCTTTTGCATATTCGTAGTAATTTTCGCTGTTATTTCTCAACATTGCATGGTGCACATAGACGCTAAAACCATCAGGATTATTCTTTGAAGCAGGTAATTTATAATAAGTTTTGCCGGCTATTTCCCTAAGAGTAGGATTTTTAAAGGCTTCTTTAGAGATTAAAGCAAAATCGTAGGCAGTTGTATAATGATTTGGGTCATTTAAACCGCTAGGATTGGTAAAGTTTGACTCATTAGCTCCTAGGCTTTTTGCTTTAGCATTCATTAATTTAGCAAATTCTTCTATACTTCCTGAACAATGTTCGGCTAAGGCATTTGCAACCTCGTTTGCTGACTTTAGTAACATAACGTGTAAGGCATCATTTACAGTAATACTATCACCCTCATCATAGCCGGCAGATGAAGAGCCGGGATCAACGTTGTAGACAGCATTATGAGAAAAGGTGATAGTATCATCTAATTTACAATTTTCTAAGACTATAAGTGCTGTAAGTATTTTGGTAATACTTGCGGGATATGACTTTTCATGAATATTTTTACCATAAAGTAAGCAACCTGACTTTGCATCTATAACAATGGCAGAATCTGCTTCTATGTTTCCTATATTGTTAGGCCACTCTGTAGCGGCGAAAGTATTATTTACTATAAATAAAGCACTAAAAAAATCAGCACTAAAAAAATAAAGCTTGTTAATTTTTTTTCATATATTCTCCAACATATTTTATACATTTAATTATAGTTTATAAATGGTATATAGTAAAGGAAATTGAAGTATACATAAAGTGAACTTTCTGTTAAAAAGTAAAATAGAATATTAAAAGAGCTTTATAAAAAAAGAGTACAATCAAACTCTTGTACTCTTTTAAGCTTATTTCTTGGATTTTTTTAATTAAATAACTTCCGCCTAAAAACAAATATAACAAAAAAATACCATATAGAATACCGATATTTCTTGCTGTATCTATAAAAAAAGCCTTCAGGAACCATATTTATAAGTCTATCTGTAGTCGGATCTAATATCCACAAATCATTAGTAAAGAAAAATTTTTGTGAAAAAAAGTATAAAAATACCTAGTAAAAATCGGTAGAGATTATAAAAACCTAAAATCAACAATATACTTAAAAAAATACAACTGAACCTAATAACATACCATTTGCCAGATATATGAGTATTTTTCTTTTTGCTCAAAAATAAAAAAAGTATGATAAGAAGAATAATATTAAGTATAATACAAATAAAGATAATTCTAAGTCCCAAGAGGAAAAAGCTCTTTTACATCTTCCATGTGTGCTATTTCTCTTTCATTGAAAAAAAGTTTACATTTTGCTTACCGTTTATAGTGGAGGTAATATCGGATAAACTCTCTTTCTTATCAATTAGATAATCAAGCATCTGATTATTTACAATAAGTAAATCATCAAGAGATATACCTATATTTTCGTAAACTTTATATTTTTTTCAAACTCATATTTATAATAATTTGGAAGTTTATATGTAACTATCCAAACAGAAAGGAGTAAGAGAAAAAAATGAAAGAAAAAAAGGGCTATAATAAGAGACAAAATCTTAGCAAGCCCTTTCATATTAACTTTGCATCCTTTTAATTACTTTAAGTCTTGTAAATTCCTCACGCTCTTTTTCTTCGAGTGCGTTGGTAATACTTTTACTAATAGTTTCATAACGAGGAATAGTAATATTTTTAAGTGCATTTGCACGCTTTTGAGTTTTACTAATATTGCTTGCAAGTCTATATGCAGAATTTTCTATCATAGAAAGTTTGATTGTCAAATCCTTAACTTTCTTGAAGTGCATTCTGGCATTATCAAGACATTCTCTAGTGTTATAAAAAGCGTAGGAAAGTTTAATATCTTCTTCCTTGTATTGGACAAGAGGAATTTCAGTGCCCATAACGGATCTTGTTTTTATGATTATACCGTCGTCTATAGGGACGGCAGTAGCAAGCTCACTTACATAATCTATACCGAGCTCTATATTTGCTTGTTCCAAAGCTTTATAAGCCAGTCTGTAGGTTGAGTCTATCTCAGACTGTATTTCTTTTGCTTTGTCAATGAGTTGCATAAGCTCACGGATAAGAATATTTCTTTTCTTATCCATAAGACCATAGCCTTGTCTGGCAAGAGCTAAAGAGTTTTTTGCAGCAATTAAGTTACCTTTTGTTGGAAAAGTATTTAAGTTCATTTAATACCCTCCTTAGATATTTGCTTCGCTACCTTGTGAAGAATCGGGAACTATATCTCCATTTTCGGTAAGTTTCATCGGTTTATAATATACATCAAGAACCTTAGTATCTATACGATCAAGCTCACTTCTTGGCATAAGACCAAGTAAATTCCAAGCTATAGTAAGGGTGTCTAAGATGGTTCTATTTTCGTCCTTACCTTGACCGATAAATCTATTCTCAAATTCGCTACCAAAAACAAGATATTTCTTATCTATATCAGAAAGTTCATCTTCACCGATAACTGATGCAAGTGCTCTGGCATCACCAACCTTTGCATAGCAAGAGAATAATTGGTTTGCGACATCTTGATGATCAGCTCTGGTATAACCATCACCTATACCGTCTTTCATAAGACGAGAAAGAGATGGGAGTATACTAACAGGTGGATATATGCTCTTTCCGTGTAGTTCACGGTCAAGAACTATCTGTCCCTCTGTAATATATCCTGTAAGGTCAGGGATTGGATGAGTAATATCATCATTAGGCATACTAAGTATAGGTATTTGGGTAACAGAACCTTTTGAACCGTGGACAATACCGGCACGTTCATAAATAGTAGCAAGTTCTGAATAAAGATAACCGGGGAAGCCTTTTCTTGAAGGAATTTCACCTTTTGAAGATGAAACTTCACGCATAGCCTCGGCAAAGCTTGTCATATCTGTAAGTATAACAAGAATATTCATACCTTTCTCAAAAGCCAGATATTCAGCAAGAGTAAGAGCAACCTTTGGTGTTATAAGTCTTTCAACAACAGGGTCATTTGCCAAGTTTATAAAGGTGGTAACGTGGTTACTAACACCTGATTCTTCGAAAGTTCTTCTAAAGAAGTCTGCAACATCGTGTTTAACGCCCATAGCGGCAAAGATAATAGCAAATTTTTCATCACTATTTGCATCATCACCTAGAGAAGCTTGGCGTACTAATTGAGCGGCAAGTTCATCATGTGGTAAACCGTTACCGGAAAAAATAGGTAGTTTCTGTCCTCTGATAAGAGTTGTAAGCCCATCTATAGAAGAGATACCTGTTCTAATATAGTTACGAGGGTACTCTCTACTAACAGGATTTAGCGGTTTACCATTTATATCAATAAACTTTTCAGGCTCTATAGCACCTAAATCATCTATAGGTTTACCTATACCGTTAAAAGTACGTCCTAACATATCTTCAGAAACGCCTAACATCATGGCTTGACCTGTTAATCTGGTATGAGTATTACGCAGAGCCATACCGCTAGTACCTTCAAATACCTGAATAACAGCTTTATCATTATGTATTTCTATTATACGACCGAGTCTTTTTTCATTACCATTTACTGTCATTTCGACTATTTCATCAAATGCAGCATCTTTAACGCCTTCAAGAATTACCAAAGGACCATTTATGGAACTAAGTCCAAGATATTCAACTGACATAAAAACCTCCTTTAAGCATTTCTTTCTATAACTGCATCATAGAAATTATCAATTTGTTTTCTATAATCATTAAACATTTCTAAAGCATCATTTGGAATATCGTATTTCATAGTAATAAGCTTATCCCAAATAGGATCTTCCTTTAAAAATGGACATAGGCATACCCATACGAACTAATGAACGAGATTTTTTTGTATAAATATAAAATTAAATCCATCATCTTAAATTGCTTTTATAAGAGGAACACAAGTATCATCTTTATGGAAAGCATTTTGTTGTAAAAAAAGCCGACCCTTATAACCTTTGCTATATCAAGAACAAGTTTTTTTGCTCATCAGGTAGAACATCAGCACCTATAAGTTTTTACTATTTCCATTAGAGAAGATTCTTGGTTTAATAAATATACTATTCTATTTCTATAATCAACAAATTTTTTATCAACATTTTCATTATACCAAGCAGATAAATCGCTTAAATATTCAGAATATGAATCCAGCCATTGTATAGCCGGAAAATGTCTTGCATAAGCAAGTCTTTTATCAAGTCCCCAGAAACATCTAACAAAACGTTTTGTATTTTGGGTAACAGGTTCAGAGAAGTCTCCACCTTGAGGAGAAACAGCTCCAATTATAGAAACAGAACCGTCTGTTCCATTTAGGTTTTGCATAAGTCCGGCTCTTTCATAGAAAGCGGATAACTTAGATGCAAGATAAGCAGGGAAACCTTCTTCGGCAGGCATTTCCTCAAGACGACCTGAAAGCTCTCTTAGAGCTTCAGCCCATCTGGAAGTAGAATCTGCCATTATGGCAACATCATAGCCCATATCTCTATAGTATTCTGCAAGTGTAAGACCGGCATAAAGACTGGCCTCTCTTGCCGCAACAGGCATATTTGAAGTGTTTGCAATAAGTGTAGTTCTATCCATAAGAGGATTACCGGTTTTTGGGTCTATAAGATGAGAGAATTCTTCAAGAACTTGTGTCATCTCATTTCCACGTTCTCCACAACCTATGTAAATAATAATATTTGCGTCAGACCACTTGGCTATTTGGTGTTGAGTCATAGTTTTTCCTGTACCGAAACCACCCGGAACAGCTGCTGTACCGCCTTTAGCAAGAGGGAAAAGAGTATCGAGTATTCTTTGACCTGTAATAAGCGGTTTTGTAGCAGGGAAACGCTTTGCTGTAGGTCTGGCAATTCTTATAGGCCAATGTTGAGTCATAGTTAGAGGAATTTCAGTATCATCACTGAGTTGTAACTTTAATAAGGTATCATTTATAGTATATTTTCCATCACTTACTACGTCTAATACATAGCCTGAGAGATTAGGTGGAACCATTACTTTATGTACAATAGCCGGTGTCTCCGGAACTTCGGCTATTATAGAGCCACCTGAAACAAAATCTCCATTTTTAACAACTATATGTGTATCCCATAATTTTGAGGTATCCAAGGAGTCAACACTTACTCCCTTAGTAATATAAATACCTGATTCTTTTGCTATTTGTGTTAAAGGTCTTTCTATACCGTCAAATATATTGTTTAAGATACCCGGAGCTAAAGCTACACTAACTTGAGAACCTGTACCATAAACTTTATCACCCGGTTTAAGGCCGGAAGTTTCTTCGTAAACTTGAATAATAGTTGCACTGCTGTTTAAACCGATAACTTCTCCTACCAGTTTTGCTTCTCCAACATAAACCATTTCATTCATACTAAAGGAAGATGCCTCTGTTTTGATAACAGGACCATTTATTGAAAAAATTGTACCTATATTATTCAAAATCTGTACCTCCTACATTTATATGAAATATGTCTTTTTCATCAGCTATCTTTTTTTCGAAAGAATTATCAATAAGTATGTTTTTATCCGGAATAACTGCTCTAGTACCACCCATGAATGAATACTTACTTTCTATAAGATTTATATTATTATCCATTGACAGTTTATGTATCAAATGTGCATCATTTGGGTCTATATAAATATCTAATTTGTCATTATCGGCAAAAGATATAGCTTTTTTTATTTGACTATCGAGCAGCTTTTGATAATCTTCAGTTTGCATAAACTCATCTAATTTATTTTGAAGCTCAATAAAAAGTTTCTCATCAATTTCATCTCTTTTATCACTAATCATTTTTTTGAGTTTGAGCTCTTCAATAGAGAGTTCTTTATTGAGTTCTTTGTTAATATTTTCAGTTTCAAATTTGATTTGCATTTCAGCACGACGTTTTTCATCTTGTTGATGCTCATAAAAAGTTTTTTCAAGAGCTTCTTTATATTCAGTAATAGTTTTATCGTAACGTTTTTTTGCTTCGTTTAGACAAAACTCATTGAAATGTTGTAATTTCTCTTCGATTGTCATTATAATACCTGCTTTCTTACAGTTTTAAACCAATAGCCTCATTTACATAATCGGTTATGAAATTAGGCTTTCTACCAGTACCATGTCTGTCGGGAACATCGACAAAAAGAGGTAGTTTGTATTCGAGTTTAAAGTAATTTACCACATCAGGATATAAGCTCGAAAATTTTTCGGTTAATAGAACTATACCTATGCTTTTGTCTGCCACGACAGTGTCAAGAGCAGTTTTCAGTTCATCTTTTGTATGTGCTATAACACCATCTATGCCGGCAAGTCGCATACCGGTTAAAGTATCTATATTATCGCTTATTAGATACATTTTCATAAAATCACCTATTATAACTTACCAAGTATCATGAAAGAAATGATAAGTCCGTATAGACAAACACCCTCAGCAAGACCAACGAAAATAAGTGATTTACCAAGTATTGTAGGATCTTCGCTAATAGCACCAAGAGCGGCACTTGCAGCGGCACTAACAGCTATACCACCACCGACACAGGCAAGACCTACTGAAAGACCGGCAGCTATATAACCAAGACCAATCTCTGCAACACTACTAGCGGCATTTGCAGCTTCTCCGGCGGCATAAGCATTTCCGCCAAAGATTAATGTTGAAACAACTATAATACCAAAGAAAAGAGCTAAATTTGAAAATAAAGCTGTTTTATATCTACCTTTGCTTTTTTCACCTATTGAAAAAGCTCCAAATGGAATAACGATACTTAAAATAAGTGCAACTACTAATGTTGAATTAACTAAAAATATTCATAAAAAATCTCCTTTATATATGCTTATAAATTTTTACCATAAGGGGTGAAAGCTCTTCCTCCACCACGATAAAATCTTGAAAATAGTTCGTAATATTGAAGTCTTAGTACCTGTATACCGACTATAAGACCTTCCATACCCATTACGAAAATATTACCTAAAATAATAACTAACCAGTTTACCTTACCGGATTCAACACCGCCAAGCATAAGAACAACTTCCATCATAGCGGCATGGCTGACTGCGAAAGCACCAATTCTCACAAAAGAGATAGTATTTGAGAAATAGCTAAGAAGTACCTCTATCATCTCAAAAACACCTTGGACAAAGAACATTCCTTTATCTTCAGGAAATAAATGTGCTTTTTTCTGTACTAAGTGTATAAGTGGTTCTTTAAAGAATATTATTAATAAAGGTATTATGAACATAATGGTCATAACTATTGCAGCAGGTAAATGTTTACCTGTCATTATAAGAACTATACTTACAACAGTCGCAAGATAAAATACAAAGCCTGCTATACCGTTGGCATCAAATAAAGCTTCTCCTGCTTCTCTGAATTTGAATCTATTGATGATATTTAATACCATGGTCATAAGTATGATTAACATACCGATACCTACAGTTATGACAAAGACTGTATTCAAGTTTCCAATTATAGGAAGAGCTGTAATGGCCTTTGCAGGGCGTAGCCACATAGCCGGTAAAACATCCTCAAAGCCGAAGAAACTTCCAAATAAGAAACCGAAAATTACGGAGAATATACCACAACGCCCTATAATAGCTGCAAGAGCAGATTTCTTATAGTGGGCGAGGGCAAAGCCTGCTATAAGTAGTATAAGTCCCTGACCGACATCTCCGAACATAAAGCCGAAGATTACTGAATATAAAAGTGCCACTAACATAGTAGGATCAAATTCATTATAATCAGGTAAACCATACATATCTATAAACATCTCAAATGGTTTAAACAAGGTCCAATTATGTAATTTAACCGGAGGCTTACTTGATAAGTTGTTATGGTCATCTTCTATGATACAGAAAGTTTGAGGATCTTTTTCTATTTGCTTATAAAATTTCTTTGCATCTTTTGTTGTCATCCATCCACAAAGTATATAGAAAGGTCTTTGTGTATTTTTTGTCAAAGCAGCAAGCTTTCTTATATCGAAATTAGCTGTATACTTGGAGAGCTTTTGATAGGCTGTAACAAAATCTTGTCTATGAGCTTCCATTAAGGTATTGAGCTTTATATCTATTTTTTCTCTACCTTCGATACAATGAGCTATTTTATCTTTTAGAATAGAAACTGCACCGTCCGGAGTTCCTTCATATCCGTCAGGCAAGAAAAATCTTTCAAAGTGCATAGAAGAATATATAGCATCTACCTTTTCATGTATGGCCGCCGGAACGAAGTAAACAGCCCATATATAATCATCTTCCTCTTGACATTTATAGAAGATAGAATCAGTATCTTCATAAACGAAGGACATAAATTTGTCATAATATTCTTTTTCGATACGACCAAATCTAAATCTTATATGTTCAAAATGCAAAATTTTTGATATATCGTAATCAAGCCCGATATATTTCTCTACATCATTAAGTCTGGCTTCGTACTCTGTTTGTCTTTTATCTATATTCTCTCTGACTTGCAAAAGTTCGCCGGCTTCTTTATTTAAACTGGTAACCAAATTTGAAGCTTCCTCTATACTCATAGCACTTAAAGAGCAAGAGTCCAGTTCTGCTTCTGTGATATTCATTGTTTTACTAAGTTCTTTAGCAAGCGAAAAACTATCTTTGTAAGGGTTATTTTCTACATAAGGAAGTAGACCTTTAATAGTTTTTAGTTCAACCAAAGCATTTTCCAGTTGAATATCAAACTTGGAAATGTGTTCCTCTATAACACGGTCAAGATCTTCTTTTAGACCTGTTATACTGAGAAACGTCATCTTCTCAATCATTTAGTGTCCTCCTTTATTGCACTGTTGGGTCAATATTTTGATCGGCAGGAACGCCATAATTTACTGACTCTATAATATGTATAAGAGCTTCTATTTCAAATTCTCTCCTAAAAAGATAAGAGTAGAGTATAACAACTGAATTAGGATTATTTTTTGCAGTTTGAGTAAATGTATAATATAGAATCTTATCGCTGAGAGTTTCTATAGTATTTATATTTTCAAAAATGTAATTTCCTAACTTTTTCCGTAGTAAGTTTCATCAAAAAGCTGACATAACTTCATCAAGATTAGCCGCCTCAACCATAGCTTTAATATCTTTTTCGCTTAGTTTACGATAAATAGGAATTAGAAGAGAATAGGTTGTTACAGCATCCAATTTATAATAACGTTTACATCTCCATATCCATTGAAGATTTAGTAAGTCACAACGAGAACCGATAATAGTATTTAGGGCTTCTACATCTTGTTTTGAAAGGAATTTATTTTTTTTGTTTCCATATAGATTTAAAAATAAATTAAATCCATACAAAGTTCAAAGTCAAAAAAAGTGTAGAATTCTCATCTAATTTAGATAAAAGCCTCATAATAGATAGTACCTTTTTAAGGCCTCGGTGAAAGATTTGAAATCAGTTGCTTCACAAACAGTATCAAAATCCACTTTTGAATATTTGTCAAAATAAGGTTTAAAAAAATAACATCAATAGAAGAAACCGACTTATGTGCTATGACATCTCTAAGCATTCTTTTTAGCATAGCAACTTCGAAAATGTATAAAAATAAAGTTTTAAAAAAACTTCTATAGCTACCATTTACAAATTTGTATAATTGACCGTAATCTGCTAAGAGTTTTACATAAAGTATTCTTTCAAGATCTCGTCTTTTCAGATTATCTATATCTAAGTTTGAAAAGATAGAGTGATAAGACTTAAATTCATCAAGTTTATGAATTACCTCATTTACACTTTCAGAGTTAGCTAAGGATAAAAAATTTTCTTTTTTTAGAAGATTAGCTTGCATTGCTCTTATTTTTGTTGGAGTAGCACTATTTAAGTTCAATATGCTCATAATTACTCCTTAGTTATTTCTTCAAATAACATATCAACATATTTTTTTGTGATTTTTTTCATAGTCTTCCTGCAAGGACATGACGACCTTACTAGACTTTTGGCGCTTGGCATTGATTGTTGCACTTTGGCTTTCTCTAGCCTTTTTTTCTATGTCAGCTATAATATTTCTTGTACTTTCGTGTATTTCGTTATCCCAAGCGGTAGTACGTGCTTGCATATCAGCTACTAACTTCTTTTTTTCGTCATTAGCATCATCAAGTATAGATACAGCCGCATCTTCTATAGCCGATAACTTAGAAATTATATCATCCATAAAAAAACCTCCAATCTTTTAATTATCTAAGTAAATATAATAACTCTTTTTGAACTAAAGTAAATATTTGTAATGAAAAAAACTTATATTTTCACTACAAATAAAAAGGGTTTAAGTGGGCGAAATTGTGCAAATTTTTGTCGTTTTATAAGAAAAAAATAAAAAAATCAAGAGTATAAGTGCTAAATTTATTTAGCCGTATACTCTTGATATAGAAAAATATTTAATATCGGAAAAATTGATATTAAGTAAACAATTATTTATTTAGCCTTAATATAATTAGCAGAAACATAAAGCTTGTGCACCATTATAATTAATAATAGCCCATTCATCGTTATAATTTTTTTAACAAATTCTATTTCAGTACCGGCGTTAAGAGTTGTGATTATGGTTCCGTCAGTGCTAGGGTGCTGAACGAACTCTAAGATTGGCTGTTGTAACATAAGTTGTTGTAGCTTCTGTATCAGCTTCCGTACTTTCATTACTTACAGTAGTTTCTTCTACGACGGTTTGCGCGGTGCTTGTAGGTGCTAAGGTTTCCTTAGCAGTTAATTTGCTACAATATTTAAGTATAACTATTAATAAAATAACTAATAGTATAGGAATAGATAATTTTATTAGATTATTTAAGTCTGTAGCTTTTTCTTCTAGGTCTTTTTGTTAGGGGTCTTACTTTCTTCCTAATAGAAGGAGTTTTGCTACGTATAGGTCGTCCTGCAAATTCTGCATGTGAGAAAGTTACTACCTCCTGACTAAGTAGAGAGTAAGCATTATTTGCACTATAAGCATTATTATCATTTTGATGTGCGGCTTTATTTCCGATCATACGAATTTTGTGGTAGTTTTCACAAGTGGTTTTATTTATAAGCTTATTTCTATATAATTCATCTATCATATCAATAAGCTCAATACCTTCGCTATCACCTAGTTCTTTATATAGGGATTTGACCATATACTCCAGTGTCTGTCTGGCTTTAATCATAGCAAGATTATATTCTTTTTGACCTAAGAGTTTTTCTGTCTCCTTTACGCCGTCTTGTATAAGTTCCCAAGAGTTTACATTTCGTGTATTTGGCATAGCAATCCTCCTATCTGTTTTTTTATATATTATATCAAAATATAAGAAAAAAATAATAGTAGTATAAGAGAAAAAGATATGAATAAAATATCTAGATTATTAGTATTTAACTATATATCAAAGTGGGGGCTATACTAAGGAAAGGTAGCAAGATAAGCAAGCCTTATATGGAGTATTTTTTTAATAAGGCTAAAAATTCCTTGTGTTTTTGGTTTTTTTGAAGTTCAGGTTAGTATAAAAGCTTGATTATGTGCTTTACTAATGTTATATTGTTTTTTTAAAAGGGAAAAAGAGGTTTTTATGAGATTAAGACATATACCGGGCTCGGAAGATTTTTATTAAAGAAAGTCCTGATTGTATTTCAGGGGAAGATATTTTTTTAAATATAAAGGAAATTGGAAAAAAAGTATTTAAAAATGAAAATCCTATACAGATAGAAATAGGTATGGGAAAAAGGAAAAATTTATTCGTGAAATAGCTAGAAGAAATCCGAATATTAATTATATAGGTATAGAAAGATATGAAAGTGTTCTTATGAAAGCTATACAAAGAAAGCATAAGCAAGATGAAGAACAGGGCGAGTGCAAAAATCTTCTATTTATGTGTGCAGATGCCGCAAAATTATCTGATAGTTTTGAAATAGGTGAAGTAGATAAGATATTTTTTTAAATTTTTTTCAGATCCATGGCCAAAAAGCAAGACATGAACAAAGACGTCTTACCTCTAAGACTTTTTTTGGAGGTTTATGATAAAAATTTTAAAAAAACAGATGGTGATATAGAATTTAAAACAGATAATCTCGCTCTTTTTGAATATTCCGTAGAAGCAATACCGGAAGCTTCATGGAAATTAAGTTATGTAAATTTTGACTTTCATAATGCAGAGGAAGCAAAAGATAACATAATGACTGAGTATGAAGAAAAATTCAGCTCTAAAGGGCAAAAAATTTGTAAACTAATAGCAAGGAGATAAAAAATGAGTATTAAATTGACAAATGAAAATTTTGAAACAGAAGTATTAAAGAGTGATAAGCCTGTGCTTATAGATTTCTATGCAGATTGGTGTGGTCCTTGTAAAATGTCAGCACCACATGTAGAAGCTATAGCTGAAGAAAAGGCAGATGTATTAAAAGTAGCAAAAATTAATATAGATGAAACACCGGATTTAGCTGTAAAGTATGGGGTTATGTCAATACCTACTTTTATACTTATAAAAGATGGTGAAGTGCTTACAAAGTCTGTGGGGGCAAAGAATAAAGATGAATTACTTGCTTTGGCAGGTTTATAAAAAAAGGTCATTTTGTTTCCTGTCATAGAGTAGAAGAAATATAAACTTAAAAAGTTCACAGTATTTTACGAGAAAAAAATTTAAAATATATAGTATAATGAGACTGTAGAGTAATTATATTAATGAAATAGACTTAATTGGATTATAAAAATCTATATAAGTCTATTTCTTGATTTAGGAGAAAAAAATGAGAAAAACATATATATAATATATTAATACTTATATCTTTAATAGTAGCTATATATTCAGGGTATCAGATTTTTTTAAAAATTCAAGCAGAATATCAGGCGGGAAATAATACATATCAAAGCTTGAACAAGTACGTTCATTCAGAGGAAGAAACTAAGCCTATAAGTATAACTCAAGATAAAGAAGAGAATGAAGAAGAAAACACTTAGTGAAGCTAAAGAGGAATGTCCTATAGTGGATTTTTTTCAGCTTTGGAGGGTATAAATAAAGATATTATGGGGTGGATTTATTTAGGGAGATAGTAAGATAAATTATCCTATAGTAAGGGGCAGTGATAATGATTATTATTTAACTCATTTATTTGATAAAAAAAGTTAATAGTTCAGGAAGTATATTTATGGACTATAGAAATAGTATAGATTTATCAGATAAGCATACTATAATTTATGGACATCATATGAAAAAAATGGAAGTATGTTTGCGGCACTTACCAAATTTAAAAAAATCAGGAATATTATGATACTCATAAGAAAGCTTTAATTGTTCTAAAAAGATAAAAAAATATGAATTGGAACTTTTATCAGCCTATGTTACAAATGTAGAGGATAATGCTTGGAATCTTGATTTTGATAGTGATGAAGCACTTCTTGATTGGGCAAAAAAACAGTCAAAAAGAAATCTACATTTAAGTCAGATATAGAGCGGAGTTAGGTGATAAATATTTTACTTTATCCACCTGTGATTATGATTTTAATGATGCAAGATTTGTAGTTTTAGGAAGATTAAAAGAGATATCATAAAATACCTTGCAAGCCTAAGGACTTGTGTCTAATACCGGACTTAGTATTAAAGCTTAGTCCGGTATTTCCTTTGTAGGGTGAGTATTTGCAGAAATAGCAGAGTACAGTGGGCAGCACAAGGAAATAAATATATGAAATACGAATTTGCAAAAAAATATTTTTTTTAATTATATATTGACAATTTAAAATATATGAATATATATATATATATTGATATAGGGTAGGTATTAAAAAAATGAATAATTCAAGTAAAAAAATTTGAAAAAAACTGCAAGCGTTTTTGGTTGCTGTGTTAGTGCTGTTGTGCTTTCTGTCGGAGTAATTGTAGGAGGAACAGCAAATGTTGCATATGCTACTATTAGTGACGAACCACATGTGGAAAATGGACAAATAAATAATGGGTATAGAGTACGCACACCCGGAAGAAAACGATATGTCAGAAATGATGAGGTTGAAAGTCATGAGCCTGTTTTAAAAACAAAAGGGCATGACGGGATAACTTATATCCTTAAGGATGATAGTGATGAAGCGCAAAAATATTTTACTTATCATCCTATGGAACATTTATTTAAAGAGTTATATCTTAAAGCTGAACTTAAAGCTGAACTTAAAGCGCGTATTGAAGCTGACCTTGAAGAGGAAGCTAAAGAGGAAGCTAACCCTGAAGGGTATATTAGGGAGAATTATTTTAGTTATGATGACTTTGTGAACTCCAACTTTGTGGACTCTAATGGTGAGGAGAAAGTTGATGGTGAACCGGAAGATAAGTATGTGAGAGCTGATGCTGATACTTTAAATCTTCACGCAGGAGAAGTAGATCCGGAAACCGGTAAAAAAATTCCTAAAGTGAGTATAATCAATCCGAAATACCCACATCGTATAGACGATAACGATTATGATAAAGATAACGATGGTAGGATTCCGTACAATCCCGACGGTGATATTTCTCCTTGGGATTATACAGTAATCGCTAACAAGGAGATTACTGTTGATGAAAACTCAACTGAGAATGTTGTGAATGATGACGGTAGTATCGTGCTTTCTAAGTATTATAGTGTTGAACGAGAATTTCGCAGGATAAATAACGAAAAAGTGTATACTAATATAGAAGATGATATTTATGAGGTGGGAACAAAACCTAGAATAGTTACTGAAGAACTTCCGTCACCTAAACGTTATGTAAAAGATGATACAAAAGAAAAGGGTACACCGAATGAAGAGGTTTCCGGAACAGCAGGAACAAGAACAACAACAACGACATACGAAGTAAATCCTAATACAGGTGAGGTAACTGAAAATACAGGAGAGCCGGTAGAAGTAAAACCGACAGAAACTATAGTAAAAGTTTTTGCAAAAGATAAAGTGGTTACTGAAGAACTTCCGGTAGTAACAGAGTATGTTGATGACCCAACTCTTGAAGAGGATAGAGAGATAGAGGTAACTAAGGGTGAACCGGGTGAAAAAACTATAATAACTACTTATACTGTAAATGAAGAAACAGGTGAAATTACTGAAACTACTTCAAGTGAAATTACTAAAGAAATAGTAAAAAGAACTGTTAAGAGAGGAACGAAGGCAGTTGTTACACCAAGTCCTGAAGTAGCTACACCAACAGATGCAGTTGGAGATACTGATAAAACAAACGTTGAAGTAAAAGAACCGAAGAAAGATACTGATAAGGAGCTTACTCCTTATTATAATGATGGGGACGAAATGAAAACTTCAACAACAACTAATCAAAGTAATGTAGCGGGAACTTCCGGTAAAGGCTCTAACAGTGTTGTATTAAACAAGAAAAACAACTGTTGCAACTGTTCCGGTAGTATCAACTGTTCGGTAGTATCAGCTGTAAACAAAGAAAAGGTGCAAGCTGATAATGGAAATGCTTCTTCTTCACCATTTGTGGATTCTGCTGTATCTACAAATGAAACTAAACCGGAAGAAAAATATGAAGAAGTTGTTGCAGCGGTATCAGAAAATGGAGTTGAGAATTCATCATCTAAAAAAAGTACATAAGAAAACAGAAGTACCAAAGACAGGTGATTCTGCGACGATTATAGGTTCGGTATGCTTAGAATTATTAGCTATATTATCAGGTTTACTAGCTATTATTAAAAAGACGTAAAGAAAATGAATAATAGAGATGATTTTTTTGAATTTTTAAATAAAAAAACTCCATATAATATAAAAGGTGTTGAGTGTAAATTCAAGAAACTTAAATATATTTTATCTACTTGTCGAATGTATTTGATTTAAGTGGATAAAGAGAAAGCTATACTATATTAAGTAGTATGGCTTTTTTTATCTTTATAAAGATTAAAAGCTTGCTAATATTTAGGCTTGTAAGTTATAAATAAATTTTATATTTTCTATATTGACATCCGGTTATAAAAAGGAATATCATAAAAAAATACATTATTCATTCTAAAAACATATCCATTCAGGTAAACTTTTTGTACATGGAGAAATATGAAAGTTATACTTGTGTCTGAAGATGTTTTATATTCTAAAAGATTAAGTGTTCTATTAAATAGAACCTCTTTATTACCGTGTAAAAATTCAAAAATTCAAGTGAAGTTTCCGATTTGAGTACAACTATTAAAGACTGTAATTTAATACTCTTAGATTTCAAATTTTTTTAAAAAAATAAAAAAATTTAGATATAAAGAATTTGGATAAAGAGAAAGTATTGTTTCTAACAGAAGAAGAGTATATACAAACAGATTTATTAGATATCAAGCAGGAAAAATATAATCTATAAATATCAATCATATAAAAAATATAGCATCAAAGCTGTTAGCTAAACTTAGTGAAATAGAACATATAGATATAATTAAGACATTGACTTTATCAAAGATAATATCAATATATTCGCCCATTAATAGAATAGCAAAAAAAGCTTATTTTGTAAACATATAGCAAAGCTTATAAGTAAGCAAAAATAAGATTTTTACTCATAAAGCTTTGATTTATATTCAGAATTTGAAGAAGATGAAACAGGGGCAAGCTTCTTTATCAGAATTTTTTTACATATTTATATAAAATCAAATTTCAATATAACAGCAATTAAAAAAACTATCTATAAGCAAGATAATCTACATATAATAAAAAAAGTTTTTTTCACATAGATGATATATATAGCTTAAAGGAAGAAGATTATATAAGTCTTTTTAAAAGAAAAATAGCCGGCAGTATGGATTATGAATATATAATTATTGATTTGGCAGGTATGAGTTTTTTTCTTTGGGAGCTATTATGAATCTAAGTTATAAATTTATAATTCCATATGTGGAGGACAGGTATAACAATATAAAACTAAATAAATTTAAAAGCTCTACTTAAAGAAGAATTATCAATATATAAAGAAAAAAATTTCTTATTTGAAGATAGAAGAAAATGCCAATATAGAAGATAAAAGCTAAGATTTTTTTATTAAAGAAGAGCTTGGAGAAAAAAATATGAAATATATAGATGTTTTTGTGGTTTTTATTTTTTTAGGATTTGCCAGTTTAATGGATATAAAGTTCAAAAAAAGTATCAAATTTGTATTTACTTTTTTTGGCTGGTGGTAGGTATGTGTATAAAGAAATATGAATTTATAATAAGCTTTCTCGTAGCTTTAATATTTACATATATTTTTATTATTTGAGATTTTTTTGGAGCGGCAGATATAAAATTAACGGCTATACTATGTGGTTTTCTTGGCTTAGGAGAGAGCTTATATATTATATTTATAGCTTTTATTTTAGCTGCTTTATATAGCTTATATTATCTCCTTAGAAAAAAAGATATTTTTTTTGAGAGAATTTCTTATTTCTTACATTATACGGATCTTAGCCTTAGAAGTAGAACTTTTTATAAATACAATATAGGCTTGGAAAAATGATTTGCTTATGCCTATGGTTCCGTGGTTGTTGATAGCATTTTTAATATGGAGATTATATCAAATAGTATGGATTTAAGTAGTATTTATCAAAAATATAAAATTGAGTTTAGATGAGATAATAAATGGAGATCTGGAGATAGATGATAATAAAAATATATGAAATCATAGATAGAGAAATAGAAAAATTTATCGTTAAATTATAGATTGAGTATAAGAGAAAAGATAGAGCTTAGAAATAACTTATTTTTCCTCATATAGACGCTTGGGCATCTTGGAAGAGTTGCTAAAAAGACAAAGAAATAAGTGAAATTATGATAAATTCTTATAATAGGATATTTGTAGAAAAAAAGCAGGAAAGGTAGAACAACTTTCTATCAGCTTTGAAAAATAAAGAACAATTAGAAGATGTTATACAGCAAATAGTATCTAGAGTGAACAGAATAGTGAATACTTCAAAACCTATAGTAGATGCAAGATTGTCTGACGGTTCCAGAGTGCATATAGTATTAAATCCTATTTCTATAAAAGGACCGACCATAACAATTAGAAAGTTTCCGGAACCTATTACGATGAAAAAGCTTGTGGAATTTAAAGCTGTAGATGAAAAGATAGTAGAGTTTTTGAAGAAATTAATATATGCAAAATATAATATTTTTATTTGTGGCGGAACCAACTCGGGGAAAACGACTTTTTTGAATGCTTTGTCTGAATTTATTCCTAAAGATGAGAGAGTAATAACTATAGAAGATTCAGCCGAATTAAATTTAAGTCATATAGAAAATATTGTTAGTTTGGAAACTAAAAATGAAAATAGCAGTGGAGAGGGTGCTATTTATATATCTGATTTAATAAAAGCGGCTCTTAGAATGAATCCGGATAGAATAGTAGTAGGTGAAGTTAGAGGGAAGGAAGCTTTGGATATGTTACAGGCTATGAATACAGGTCATGACGGTTCTCTCAGTACAGGTCATGCCAATTCGCCTAAAGATATGTTGACCAGATTAGAAACTATGGTTCTTAGTGGTGCTGATTTACCATTATCAGCTATAAGAGCTCAAATAGCCGGTGCTATAGACATAATAATACATTTAGGCAGACTTAGAGATAAAAAAAGACGATTGTTATCTATAGTAGAGATAGGAGATTACGTAGAGGGTAAGATAGAGACAAGGAGTCTGTATGAGTTTGAAGAAAAAGAGAGTAGTAAAGAAGAACTTGTTGGAGAATTTGTTAAAAAAGCTGAACTTAAAGAAAGGAGAAAACTTAGGGAAGCAGGAATTAAATTATAATAAATATGAATATGATTTAAAGATATATCTCAGATATGTAACTATAGCTTTATTTTTATGCGATGCTCTTTTGTATACACTTTTTATAGAAATATATTTCTGTATTTTTTTGAGTATTCCATTTTTGTTTTTTTGTATCCGCTTATAAAAAAAGAAGAATTAATACAAAAAAAGAAAAAAAGATTTTTTTACTTCAGTTTAAAGAAGCATTATTGATATTATCTGCCTTTGTTAGTGCCGGTTATTCTATAGAAAAACTCTATAAAAGAGAGTATTAATGAATTGAAATTAATTTATGGGGAAACTTCTCTTATAGTATCTGAATTTAGCTTGCTAAACAATAAATTAAAGATAAATAAAAAGTATAGAGCAAGCTATAGAAGAGTTAGCTGACAGAGTAGCTTTTAGAAGAGGTTTCAAATTTTTCTATGATTATAAGGATTGCTAAGCGTAGTGGAGGAAATCTGATAGATATATTTGAGAGAAGTATAAAAAGTTATAAGTGATAAAAATTAGTATAAAAAGAAGAAATAATAACTTTTATAAGTTCAAAAAAATATTTGAACAAAAAAATAATGAATATTTTCCCTATAATTATGATTTTATATATAAATTTTTAGTTCTCCCAATTATTTTTAAGACTATGTATACAAGTCTTATAGGAAGGGTGGTAATGAGTATATCCTTATTGATATACATACTGGCTATATATGTATCTAAAAAAATAATGGATATAAGGGTGTAGTATGAAAAAGATATATAAAAAAATATAAAAAAAGAATTGTATGTTGTTTTTTTATAGGTCTTATCGTAGCTATCTTATATGCTTTCTTATTAAAGACACCTAGTCCTTTAGTAAATGAAAAATATGTTAAGAAGACAAGATTATATAGGAGAAGATTATTCCATAGACTTATATGTAGACGGTCTTAGCGATAAAAAAACTTTTTGCTTAATATACCTGTAGAAAAAAGGAAATATGATAAGAAAGATTTGGAACTTATTTTTGATAAGTGTATGGAAATCTTGCCGAGTAAGATACTGGGTGAGAATAAGTCTCTTAGTGAAGTAAGAACTAAGTTAAATTTTTATAAAAATATATAGCTGAATATGATATAGATGTATCTATAAGTCCTGAGGATAGTTCATATATAGAATATGATGGAGAGATAATAAATGAGGACTTGAAAAAGGCTGTAGATACATATCTTGATATAAGTCTGAGATATGGAGAAGAAAAAGAAGATTATCAAATAAAAGCTTAGTATTTTTACCTGTTGATAAAGCTAGTATTTCAGGTATAAAAAGAAGTTTTTTTAAGTACCTAAAGCAAGAAGATAAGAATAGCTTGACAAGTGAATATATGTTTTTGCCTAAAACTTGGGGAGATAAGAAGCTGAAGTATAGTACCAAAAAAGAATATACAGCTATTTATATATTTGTATTTTCTATAATTATAGCCTCTCTTTTGAATTTTAATAAAAAAATATAAAAAAAGGCAGAAAGAATTAAGTATAGAAAGACAATCTTTGCTTGAATATCCTGAGATAATATCAAAAATTTATCATATATATTGAGGCAGGTTTATCTATAAGAAATGCTTGGGAGAGAATAGTTTTTAGATTATGAAAAAAAGGAAAAAAAGTGAAAAATATTTATGTCTATGAAGAGATGAAAAAGGCTTACGGAAGATTAAGAGGAGGAATACATGAGGCCATAGTTTATAAAGACTTTTCAAGGGCTATGAAACTTAGACAATATACGAAGTTTATAAGTATACTCGAACAGAATAGAAAAGCAGGATTAAATAATCTAAAAGAACTTTTGAATTATGAATGTAAAAAGTGCCTGGGAAGAACGTATGAATCTAGCTAAAAGACAAGGAAAAGAAGCTGAAACAAAGATGTTATTACCATTATTTTTGATGTTAATAATAGTTTTATTAGTAGTAGTTGCTCCGGCAATGTTAAATATTTATTAGGAGGTAAGTATGGATATAAGAGAATTTTTAAAAGATGAAAGTGCAATAGGTGTTATAGAAATAGTGCTTATTTTAGTGGTATTAATAGGTCTGGTATTAATATTCAAGGGAAGAATAAATAAACTATTAGGAAATATTTTCAAAGAAATAGAGAAAAATCAAAAGAGGTTTATTAATGTACCAAAAAGGTTCTGTATCTGTATTTTTGGCTTTGGTTTGTTTGTGTGTAATTTCTGTAATAATGATATCTCTAGAGAGTGCCAGAACCGGCGGTGCAAGATGGCAAGCAAGAAATGTTGCAAATATAGGTATAGATAATCTATTCAGTGAGTACAATATAGGATTATGGAAAGATTATAAGATAGCTCTTTTAGAATATTTGGGTGATGAAGAACTTGAAGAAAGTTTAAGTATGTATGCCGCTGACAATATGGAAAAAGTCAGTAATTATCGTTTAAGTGAGGCTTCTTTTGATATAACAGAAAAAAAGATGATAGTAGATGAAGGGGGGAGGTATCTTGAAAAAGAAATAGTAGATTTTATGAGATATGCTCCCTTGGATATAGCTTCAATATTTAAGAATCCGGAAAATATATTAAAAGATGCTAAAGCGGCAAATTCAGGCGAAAATATAGCTGATGATTTTAGAAATATATCGAAGTTGGCAATGGATTTAGAGAAACAAGCAACAGTATTAGCGGATATTTTAGAAGAAATCAGTATAGCTTATGCACAGGCAAGTGAGTATATCTCAAATGAGAATATAAGTTCTTTTAATGAAGAGGCAAGTAAAAATTCTGCATAAAATACAAGATTTGGAAAAGCAATTTAAAAAATATGAGAAACAGGCAGGCATTACAAAAAAGAGGATAGAAGAGGCGGAAAAAAAAGAAGAATGGAGAGAATTAAAAGAGGATAATAAAACTTCTATAAAAAAATTATGCTTCTTCTTATAATTTATATAATGAGGAGCAGAGGAAGAGACTGGAGGACTTAAAAACCCTTGTGACAGGCTATAAAAAAATGAGGTGGACAATATAAAAAGATGCCATAGGTAAAGCTGAAGAGATAGAAAGTCTGAAAGAAAAAAAGTGATAAAGAGAATGATTACTCAAGTGAGATAGATTCTTTGTATGAAGACTTGATAAGTGTTTGGAATGAGCTTAGACATAAGAAAAAAATATACAAAAAAACCCAGATAGATGACGAAAAGAAAAAGTATTTTATATGACTTGAAAGATAGTATAGATAAGAGTTTATTGAGTTTAGTTTTTGCCAAAGGATAAGGAAGTCAGTAATCTAAATATAGAAAAATAAAAAGTTTGCCAAGTAGTGGAGTTTATGAAAAAAAGAAAAAAAGCGGTGAAAGATTTAGATATAGCATCAAAGGTACTTATACAAGAGTATATAGATAGATTTTTTTAATGATTATACAGATAATAAGGTGAATACCTTGGCTTATGAAAAAGAATATCTAATCGAGGGTACAAATGTAGATGAAGAGAATTTAGCCGGAAGTTTGAAAAAATTATTATTTCTAAGATCAGGTCTAAACTATATCAGTATTAGTAAGGATAAACAAAAAATGCTTGAAGTAAAAACCTTAGCTACAGCTATAATGGGAGCTTGTGCCTTACCTGAACTTGCTTTTTTATTAGAATTTTTTATTCTAAGTCTTTGGTCTTTGGCAGAGGGAGTAGCAGATATTAAATGCTTGCTTGCGGGGGAGAAGTACCGATTTTTAAAAAAATGGAGCAGATTTTAAAAATCTCTATAAATTCTTTTGCTTGATTTTAATAAAGCTTTTAGAAAATGTATCTACAGATAAGAAAGCGAATAAAAAAGTCTATGTTCACATATAATAATTATCTAAAAAAATTTTGATGCTTATGGAAGAAAGAGAAAAGCTTTAATTATAGAATTTTTAGATATTTTTGGAAGTGAATATGAAAAAAATACGGGTAATAATATTAAAAATGAAAGATATGCTTTTATGCTCTAAAGGCTGATATGAATATTAAAAGCTCCAGATTATTTTCAGATTTTGTATATGAAGGTGTTCCTGATATTGATGGAGATTTCTATATGGATCTAAAAAGTTCAAAAAAAGCTTATTAGGAAGGAGGTGCTTATATATGCCCTTTTATTCTAAGTTAATAAATAATATTAAGAAAAAATCAAAAAAGATGCCGGCAACTCTCCAAGTTCAGTATATCTATAAAAATATCTTAAATAAAAGGGTGTATGTAAGTGCCTCCTTAACATTAGAAGCTGCTATGAGTTTTTCAATGTTTATACTTCTTATGCTTTCTCTTACAGGATTTTTTTCGGCTTATTGAATACACATAGGAAAAATACAGGCTATAACAGATAAAAATAGTGAAGGAAGCTAGTGCTTATGCCTACGTATATACTTTAAAAGAGGGTGAAAAAGCTTATGGAGATTTCGGCGTAAATCTAGGAGAGTTTGCAATTTCTTCTTTATGTAAAAGACAAATTAATGATTTGAAAGAAAGTAGCTCTATTTATGCACTAAGAACATATTGTGAATTTATGCAAGATGATGAAAATATCAGTTTGGAAGTAAAATATAAGTATGCTCTACCTTTTTTTCTCTTTTTTTAAATAGTAAAATTAATCAAAGTGCTTTTTTTCTAAAAAGGAGAGCATATATAGGTAAGGTTTCAAGGAAAAAAATCCGGTGAAGAAAAATTCATCTTTAGAAGATGAGTTGGTTTTCATAGGTAAAAATCCAACACGCTATCATTTAGATAGAAATTGTCATTATCTATATAATGATGTAAGTATGGTTAAATTTGAAGATATAAAAAAATTAAGAAATAAAAAAATGGAAGTAGGTATACAGCTTGTGAAAGATGTGCAAAAAAATATTAAAGGTGGAGCTGTATATATTATGCCGTCAGGAACAAGTTATCATACAGATAAAAAAATTGTAGTGCTATAAGAGCTTATGTAAAAAGTAGTAAGAAAGTCCAGTGTAGAACATTTAGGGGTCTGCTCTTATTGTGGAGGTAAATAATGTTAGAGAATATATCTATTTATAAAATATTTTTTTCTGTCTTTTCTTGGTATTTTAAGTTTTCAAGATATTAAGTATAAGAAGATTTCTATATATATTTTAGTTCTTATGTTTATAAGTGAAATATTAATGTATATATATCTTTTTATAGGAAAAAAATAAGTTTGATGTAATTTCTTTGTTTTCCATTTTTATATTTACTTTTTATATTATTTTTTTGTTTGCAAGATTTACTAAGGAGAAAAATAGCTTACGGTGATGTTATAGTTCTCTTTTTGTTAGGACTTTATATGGATAAAGAAAGGTTTTTTTGTGTTTTTTTAAGTTTGCTTATGTTGGTTTTTGGGTTTGGTATCCGGATTTATAATAATGATAAATATAATAAAAAGGTAGATATAGGAGAGATATAGCTATACCTATGTTACCTTTTTATATTTGTAGCTGTTTTATTTATGGAATTTGGAAAGTAGTATGAGAAAAAAAGTATATAAAAAGCCAGCTTTACTATAGAATTAAGCTATATATTATTTGTTATTTTTTTATGGGAATAGCAAATCTAATTTTATATGTGCATAGAGAAAAATAGGTACAGCTTGTAAATATCTTGTGCATCAAATAGCAGTAGAGTTGGCGAGTAGAGAAGAAGTTTTTGATGAAGATGGAGAGTTTGATAAGACTATAAAAAGAGAAATTTAGTTTACTTGGAGCTATGGAAGAAGATTTTTAGTGGAGTAAAAATAGAAATAGATAGAAAAAAATGGATAGAACTTTAGCTAGACTAATATCTCCTAATATGGATATAAGAATAGAACAAAAAAATTATTCAAACAAGTAGAAATTATGAGGGCTGTATCGGCTATAAAGAGGATAATTAATGAAAAGTGAGTATAAAAAGAATAAATTTTGATAATTATATAAGTTTTTACTGCTCGAAGAGCGAAATTACAAGAGAATGTATGTATGAAATTAAAAATGCTGGGAAATAACAAGATAAAAGGAATTTTGGAGACTTATATAAGTGAGGGCGAAGAAGAGTGGGAAATATCTTATAAAATAAATCATAAGCAAAAATTTTTGCCAGATTTATAGAAACAAAGTTTTTGGAATGAGAATGACATAAAAAAATATTCATAAAAAAATTTTTTTGTCATCTTTAAAAAGGCGTAGAAGAGTTTATGTTAGTAGTGGACGATATTCTTTTAAGTATGGAGTATATATTTATAGATGTAGAGAGTCTGAAAGTGTATTTTTTTGTTATATTCCAAATATGAATAAAGATATAAATATAGCTTTATCTAAGTTTTTTTATTTGACTTAGTAGATAGAATAAAAAGCAGTAGATAATAAAGTTCTAGGTATATTACATAGTTGCTATAAGAAAACTAAAGTGGAGGGTTTTTGTATAGAGGATATAGAGGAAGAATTAGAAAATAATAACTTTAATAAAGATGCAGATGAAAAAATAAGCCTTAAAAACAAGTATGAAATTCCTCTTTTGCAGAATCAGGAAGAAGAGAAAAGTTTAGAAAAAGAAATAGCTGAGGATGAGTTTTTGTGTGAACTTGATGATTCGAAATCAGAAAAAAAGCAACAAAAAAACCTTTAGTATTAAGGCTCTTTTTTCGAAGAAAAGAAAGGAAGAAAAAGCAAAGGATCCTTTCGATGAAGAAGACTGGACTGACTTTTTTGAGAGTAATTTAATAGATAGAGAAGAAGTTAAATCTGATGGAACAGAAGATATAGAACATACGGTACTTTTAAACGAGAAATTAAGAGATAAATCCTAAGTTACATTGTATATCAGATGAGAGTTTGAATATAGAACTTAAATATTTCCCTTTTTGTTATAGGTAGACAGTCCAGATTATGTGATTTTTTTGTTTGGATAGAGAAGGTGTAAGCAGAGTACATTTTAGGATGGAAAAAGATAGATGATGATTATATTATATGTGATTTGAATTCTAGAAATGGAATAAAAAGTAGAGGATAGAAAGCTTGAAAAATGAAGAATATTGCGTTGTACGAAGAGGTTATAAGATAGAAGTGGCAGATTTAATATATTTTTTTGAGTAAAAAAACAATAATAAAATAGAAAAAAACCTAAAAAAACCTATTTACAAAGTATGTTTATAGGTGTATTATACTTGCAGAAAGATATATTGACTTAAACAGACTTTATATTTAAAATCCTATTAGTAAAAAAGAGAGGATTAAAAAAATGAATGTGCAAGTATTAATAGAATATCTGCCCTTATATGAAAAAGCTTTGTGGCTTACCTTGAAAATAGGTTTATTGGGTATATTTTTTTCGATAATTATAGGATTTTTATGTGCATTGGCACAATATTATAAAGTTCCTATAGTCAAGACTATAATAGCGATTTACATAGAAATTAGTAGGAATACTCCTCTTCTAGTTCAATTATTTTTTATATATTATGCCCTACCTAAGGTGGGTTTAAAGCTTAGTGCAGAGCTTTGTGGGGTGATAGGGTTAAGCTTCCTTGGAGCGGCTTATATGTCAGAAAGTTTTAGAAGTGGATTGGAGGCAGTAGATAAAATACAAAGTGAAAGTTCTCTAAGTTTAGGCATGAGTAAGTGGCAGTCTATGATATATGTCATTTTACCACAAGCTATATCGACAAGTGTTCCTGCCTTTGTTGCCAATGTCATATTCTTATTAAAAGAAACAAGTGTGTTTTCAGCAATAAGTTTGATGGATTTGATGTTTACAGCTAAAGATTTGATAGGTTTATATTATAAAACTACGGAGAGCTTGTTTTTATTAGTTGTATTTTACCTAATAATTCTTCTACCTGTTTCTGTCATAGGAAGTATTATAGAAAGGAAGTTAAGATATGCCGGATTTGGGGCTTGATGTATTATTTAAAGGCAAAAAAATTTTTTTATAGATTAATAGCAGGACTTGGTGTAGCGCTAAGAATAAGTCTTATAGCCGTTATTATCAGTATATTACTTGGAATATTGCTTGGAAGCTTGATGACAGGAAAAAATAAAATAGTAAAACTTATTTTAAGAATATATTTGGAGATAGTTAGGATAATGCCGCAAATGGTCTTACTGTTTTTGGTATTTTTTGGAACTACCAGAATATTCGGTTGGGACTTATCCGGAGAGATTTCTGCGATAATAGTATTTTCTATTTGGGGAGTAGCAGAGATGAGCGATTTAGTCAGATCGGCTCTCATAAGTGTTCCAAAACACCAGTATGAGAGTGCCTACGCATTAGGGCTTGATAAGGTACAAGTATATAGATATATTATTATTCCTCAAACGCTCAGAAGATTATTACCTTTATCTATAAATTTAATTACCAGAATGATTAAAACTACCAGTCTTGTGCTTATGATAGGTGTTGTAGAAGTGTTGAAGGTGGCACAACAAATAATAGAAGCAAATAGAAAAGCAAGTCCAAATGCAGCTTTCGGTATGTACTTGGCAGTATTTATCTTATATTTTGTTGCTTGTTGGCCTATAAGTATATTTGCTAAGTATCTGGAAAGGAAGTGGAGATAATGTCAAAGAAACTATTAGAGATAAGTAATATAGTTAAAAAATTTGATGATAATACTATTTTAGATAATATTTCCCTAGATGTAAAGAAAGGAGAAGTAATAGTTATCATAGGACCAAGTGGTTGCGGTAAATCTACATTACTTCGTTGTGTAAATGCGCTGGAGCCTATACAAGAAGGAAGTATTAAATTAGATGGTGTAGAAATAGTTACAGGAGCTAAAAATCTCAGTGAAATAAGACAAAAGATAGGTATGGTTTTCCAAAGCTATGAATTATTTCCTCATATGACAGTTCTTGATAACATACTTTTAGCACCTACAAAAGTCCAAAAAAGGAATAAAGAAGAGGTAAAAAAAGAGGCACTTAGTTTGCTTGAGAGAGTGGGACTTTTGGAAAGAGCCGATTATTATCCTAGACAGCTCTCAGGTGGACAAAAACAAAGGGTAGCAATAGTTAGAGCTTTATGTATGAATCCTGATATTTTGCTTTTTGATGAAGTAACAGCGGCTCTTGACCCGGAGATGGTTAGAGAAGTGTTAGACGTTATGCTGGGTCTTGCAAAGCAAGGAAGAACTATGATAATAGTAACTCATGAAATGCAGTTTGCAAGAGCGGTTGCTGATAGAGTTATCTTTATGGATAAGGGACATATATTAGAAAATGAAAAACCGGGTATATTTTTTGATAATCCTAAAACGGATAGAGCGAAACAATTTTTAAATATATTTGATTTTGAAGGAGCTAAGTCGGATTATATTATTTAATATAATCTTCCTATATAAAAAGACATAAAAGGAGAAAATTATGAAAAAAATTTAAGAGTATTTTAGTGGCAACTTTATTGACAGTATCGGCTTTTGACTTTAGCTGCTTGTGGTAAAAGTGCAAATAGTACAAGCGCTACAGAAACAGCAAAAAAAGCGGTACAAAGGTAGTTTATCGTACTTTAGATGAGATTAAAAAAAGTGGCAAGGTAAGCGTAGGCGTATTCTCTGATAAGAATCCTTTCGGTTATGTAGATGAAAAATGGAGAGTATCAAGGCTATGATATATATTTTGCAAAAAGATTAGCAAAAGACTTGGGTGTAGAACTTGAACTTGTATCAACAGAGGCTGCAAATAGAATAGAATATTTACAAACAGGAAAAGTTGATATTATTTTAGCTAACTTCACTGTTACAGATGAAAGAAAAGAAGAAGTAGACTTTGCAAAGCCATATATGAATGTTGCTTTAGGTGTAATCTCACCTAATTCTAGAGTTATTGAAAGTTTAGATAATTGGGACAAGAATGATCAGATGATAGTTATATCAGGAACTACAGCTCAAACTTATTTAACAAAGAATTATCCTGATATACCTTTACAAAAATATGATAGCTATGCAACAGCTAAGAATGCTTTGGAGAATGGAAACGGTGTTGCTTGGGCTAATGATAATACAGAAGTTATAGCATTTGCAAAAGATAATGAAGGTTATACAGTTGGAATACCTTCTCTTGGTAGCAATGATACTATAGCTCGGCAGTATCAAAAGGAAATGAAAGTTTACTTAATTGGATTAATGAAGAAATCGTAAATCTAGGAAAAGAAGAATTTTTCCATGAGGGCATATAAGGCAACTTTAGTTGATACTTACGGTCTTGACTATATGGAAACATTAGTTGTTGAGGGTGGAGAAGCAAAATAATAAAATATAAAAAGTAGAAAATATTCTCTAATTGTTAGACCTAAATTAGCAATTAGAGAATATTTTTTAAAAAGGAAATCGAACTTATATTCTAGAGGGTTAAGCTGATATATATTTGTCAATATATAAGAAGTGCAAAAAAAGCTAAAAAAAGAGAGTATAATGTAACTTAATAATATTTAGGAGGCAACTATGATAGATAATAATTGCATATTTTGTAAGATTGCAAATGGGGATATTCCGTCAAAGACTATTTATGAAGATGAGGATTTCAGAGCAATATTGGATATTGCACCGGCTACAAAGGGACATACTCTAATCTTACCTAAATCACATTTTTTTCTGATATAACAAAGGCAGATAAAGAAATAGCTTCTAAAAATTTTACCCTTGGCAAGTAAATTAGGAGAGAAATTAAAAGAATGTTTGAATGCAAGTGGTTTTAATATACTTTTTAAATACAGGTGAAAGTGCCGGACAAACGGTATTTCATTTACATACACATATAATACCAAGATATGAAAAAAAGGTGGTAAAAATACTTACTTGGGATAATTTAAGTCCTAGAGAAGAAGAACTTTTTTTGAGATAATAGAAAAGTTAGGAACAAAAAGAATAATGGCAAGATCAAAAAGAAAGAAGTTTTTTTAAGTGCAAATACTTTTCTTATACTTATAAATGTAGCTTATTTTATCTTCATTGAGTTTGTAGGTTCAAGTGAAAATATAGATACAATGTTAAAGTATGGAGCATCTTACACTCCTTATATTATTCAAAAGAAGGAATATTATAGATTATTTACAGCTATGTTTATGCACTTTGGTATAAGTCATCTTGCAAATAATATGTTGGTTTTATATTTGTTAGGAGATAATCTTGAAAGAGCCTTAGGCCCTATAAAAATATATAATTTTATTTATATTGAGTGGAGTAGCAGCAAACATTGTTTCATTATCTTGGAATTTGGGTAATAATAATGTCAGTGCAGGTGCCAGTGGTGCGGTATTTGCCGTTATGGGTGGACTTTTGTGGTGCATTATTAAAAAAATAAAGGTAGATTAGAAGATTTAAGTTTTAATCAAATAGTTATATCTTTTAGCCTTAGGGATTTACTATGGACTTACAAGTACAGGAGTAGATAATATAGCACATATTGCAGGTGCAGTATCAGGTTTTATCCTATCTATTATATTATATCGTGGCAGAAAAATGGGGAAGATAATGAAGAAAATAGTATTAACAGGTGGTGGAACATCCGGACACGTAACACCTAATATAGCCTTATTACCGGAATTAAAAAAAGAAGGATATGAGATATCTTATATAGGTTCTAAGAATGGTATAGAAAAAGATTTAATAACAGCAGAGGATATAAAATATTATCCTATATCATCAGGGAAACTAAGAAGATATATAGATTTTAAGAATTTTACAGATCCATTCAGAGTTTTAGCGGGATATTTTGAAGCAAGAAAAATACTAAAAAAAATAAAACCTAATGTTATATTTTCAAAAGGCGGTTTTGTAAGTGTTCCTGTGGTTATGGCGGCAAAACATTTAGGGATACCTAGTATAATACATGAATCAGATATGACTCCGGGACTTGCAAATAAGCTATCTATTCCTAGTGCAAGTTATGTGTGTTGCAATTTCCCGGAGACTCTCAAGTATTTGCCAAAAGCTAAAGCAGTTCTTAGCGGTTCACCTATTAGAAGAGAATTATTTACAGGAGATCAAAGAAAGGCGAAAGAGCTAATAGGTTTTGTAGATGATAAACCTGTTCTGCTTGTCATAGGTGGGAGTTTGGGTTCTGTTTTCATTAATAATATACTCAGAGATAGTATGGATATACTCTTAAAAGATTTTAATATTATTCATATTTGTGGAAAGAATAATTTAGAACCGAGATTAAATAATGCTAAAGGATATAGGCAATACGAGTATGTAAAAGAAGAGTTAAAAGACTTTTTTGCTCTTGCAAGCATTATACTTAGTAGAGCAGGGGCAAATGCTATATGCGAAATATTAGCTTTACAAAAGCCGAATATTTTAATTCCTCTATCAGCTAAAGCCAGTAGAGGAGATCAAATACTTAATGCTAATTCATATAAATCCAGTGGGTATAGTGAGGTTTTTAGATGAAGATAGTTTGAATAAAGAAATTCTTATAGAAACTATTTATAAGGTATATGAAAATAAAGAAAAAAATACATAGAAAAATATGTCAAAAATCTGAACAAGGTGATGCTATAGGGATTATTATGAATTTAATAAAAAGAATTTTTAGGAGATATTATGATAGGTATAATAGGTGCTATGGAGGAAGAGGTAGCAAATATAAAGAATCTTATGTCCGATATAGAAATAATAGAAAAAAAGCGAATATGAGCTTTGTAAAGGGTAAAAATAGATGGCAAGGAACTGGTTGTTGTACGTTCAGGTATAGGTAAGGTAAATGCCGGTATTTGTACCCAAATTTTTAGCTGATATTTTTTTTCGGTATCTATAGTTATAAATACAGGTATAGCAGGGGCTATAAATAATAATATAAATATAGGAGATATAGTCGTTTCAACTGATGCTGTTCAAACAGATATGGACGCTACAGCCTTCGGATATGAACTTGGTCAAATTCCAAGAATGGAGATAAAAGCTTTTCCGGCAGATGAAAAGCTTATAGAATTGGCTGTACAAAAAGTGTAAGGAAGTAAATCCTGATATAAATATATTTAAGGGTAGAATATCTACTATGGATAAATTTGTGGCGGTAAAGAAATTAAAAAAAGAAATAGAAAAAAAGTTTTTAATGCTTTTTTTGTACAGAAATGGAGGGTGCGGCTATAGCACAAGCGGCTTATTTAAATAATATAAAAATTTCTCATAATAAGAGCTATATCAGATAAGGCGGATGGAAGTGCCGTGTAGATTATGTAGAATTTGAGAAAGAGGCAATAAAAACATTGTACAAAAATTAACTCTTGCACTAATTAATTCAATTTAGATATTTAATAAGAGAGATTACTGTGTTATAATAAACAAGTTTAAATAACTTAAAAAGGAGATATGTAATATGTCAAAGGATATAATATTTGATTATTCAAAAAGTTCTAAGTTTTTGTTACAGAACAAGAAATAAAAAAACTTTAAAGATACAACATTAAATGCTAGAAATACTTTAGTAAACAAGACAGGTATAGGAAATGATTATTTGGGTTGGCTTGATTTACCTGTAGATTATGACAAAGAAGAGTTTTCAAGAATAAAAGAAGCTGCAAAAAAGATAAGTAAAGATTCAGATATACTTCTTGTTGTAGGTATAGGCGGTTCTTATCTCGGAGCTAGAGCTGCTATAGAATTTTTAAGTCATAGTTTCTACAACAATTTAAGTAAAGAAGATAGGAAAGCACCTCAAATATTCTTCTGCGGTAATTCTATATCTACCAAGTATATTGCAGATTTGAAAGATTTGCTAAAAGGAAAAGATTTCTCTGTTAATATTATATCAAAATCAGGTACAACAACAGAGCCGGCTATAGCTTTTAGAGTATTCAAAGAGATGCTTATAGAAAAATATGGAAAAGAAGAAGCAAATAAGAGAATATACGCTACAACTGATAAAGCCAGAGGAGCATTAAAAAATCTTGCTAATGAAGAAGGATATGAAAGTTTTGTAGTTCCGGATGATGTAGGTGGAAGATATTCAGTTCTTACAGCAGTCGGTTTACTTCCAATAGCTGTTGCAGGTATAGATATAGATGAATTAATGAAAGGCGCCGCAAGAGCTAGAGAAATAGTTTTAAATACAGAATATGAGAAAAACCCTTCTCTCTTATATGCGGCTATTAGAAATATATTAAATCGTAAAGGAAAAGATGTTGAAATAGTAGCAAATTATGAGCCTAGCTTACACTATGTTTCAGAATGGTGGAAACAGTTATTTGGTGAGAGTGAAGGAAAGGATTATAGAGGTATATATCCGGCTTCAGTAGATTTAACAACAGATTTACACTCTATGGGACAGTTTATACAAGATGGAAAGAGAATAATGTTTGAAACAGTTCTTAGTGTAGAAGAAAGCCCTGTAGAAATACTTCTAAACAAAGAAGATGTAGATACAGACGGTATGAATTATTTGGCAGGAAAGAGTATAGATTTTGTAAATAAATCAGCTATGAACGGTACTATCTTGGCACATACAGATGGTATGGTTCCAAACTTATTGGTAAGAATACCGGATGTTAGTCCTTATAGCCTTGGTCAATTGTTTTATTTCTTTGAATTTGCTTGTGGAGTAAGTGGATATATATCAGGAATAAATCCATTTGATCAGCCGGGAGTTGAAAGTTATAAATCAAATATGTTTGCGCTTCTTGGTAAACCGGGTTATGAAAAAGAGAGAGAACAACTCTTAAAAAGGTTATAGAGTTATTCCTCTATAACCTGTATTTCCAGATAGTCGAATTCAATACTTTCTATAAAACTATCGTTATAAAAAGCGAGTTTTTGAAAGTTTTTTTGAATTCGTCTATGTTTGAGTTTAACCATATAGGTTTTTGCCAAATCAAACTTATGGCAGATTTCAGATAAAGAATTTAAAAACCATATCGGTTCTTGAAATAGAATAGTCATTTGTAGAACTGACATAATCTTTTTAAAAATTCTGTTGTCTTTAAAAAAATTTTTTGCCCATAAACGAAACATATATCCTCCCTAATAAAAAGATGATATAGAGTATAGACTATAAAATTGATATAAGCAAGTATAAGGAGATTGGTATGCAGGGAATACAAGATTTAGAAGAATTTCTTGATAATGCTAAAAAAATCTTTGCAAGAAGAAGAACAATTAAAAAGCTGAATTAGTAGATTTGGAAACTGAGTTGGCTGCTAAAAATGCTTCTATAGAAAGCGAAAGAAAGGCTTTAAAAGATCAGATAGATATAACTATAAAAGCAAGAGTCAGTGAACTTACAAAAACCTACGATGATGAGTATAGTATATTAACTGAAAAAAATTAAAAAAAGAGTAAAAATCAGGTAGAGAAAAGGCTAAAAAAATCAAGGTATTAAAGAAAGAATAGCAGATGAAACAAAGGATTTAAGCCTGGATAATAAAAAAATATAAAAGCAAAAAAATAAAAAGATGAGATGAAAAAAATCCTCTGTACCTTTTTTTGCAAATACGCATCTTTTTATGTCTATTTATATGCCGAGTAAGTTATCAGAAATACTTACTTTGCTACTTAGCTTTGCTATTTGCTATATTGTCATACCATTATCAATATTTTATTTCATCACTTGGAACTTAAATAGTATTTTTAAAGATAATTATAATATATCTTATTACTATAATTATTTTTTTGGCGGCACATATATTTTTGGTGGCAAATATCAGTAAGTATAAATATGCTGAGAGTTTAAAAAAATAATAAAAGGTTATAGAAAAGATATAGACCTAAATAATAAAAAAAGATAGAAGCTATAAAAAAAGAAATTAAAAAGTGATAAAAAAACGAAGAGAAGTATAATCTTGCAAGTTTTGATGATGATATTTCACATATAGAAAAAGAAATACAGGAACTTATAGAAAAGCGAGATGAGGCGATAAATACATTTGAAAGTGTTACTAAAAAAATATAATAGTAGATGAGTTGACCTCTAATTCTATGCCAAGAATAGATTTTTTTAGAAACTCAAAAAGTTAGATTTGTGTCAAAAAGTTGAAAGATACTGAAGTGAGTCGTAAGAGTTTGAGTTTAAAAAATAAGTAATGAATATGAGGGTATATCTTGGAAAGGATTTATTGTCTGAATCAAAGATAGTTGAAATTGAGAATATAATCAAAGATAATACTATTTCTAATCTAAGTGAAGCTATAGAAATTTATAAAACGAATAGTAGGACGAGCTAATGTCGGATGGGGAAGAAAATAAAATAATGTCTACAAAGATTATTTCTATAGATGCAAAAAGCAGACAAGAAGAAGTAGAAAAAAGACCGAAAAGAGATAATAAAAGAATAATAATATTAGCAGGAATAGTGCTGATTACTCTTGCTTTGGGACTACTTTTATTTAATAGATTTTTTAAGCATACCAAGTATAAGTTGATATCAGAAAAAGAAATAAGCCAAGGCAGTTTTGTGGCTTATGAGAGATTTGAGGATAATGTAGTAAAATATTCCAAAGATGGTGCTATTTGCATGAATAGTGCAGGTAAGGAGCTTTGGATAGAAAGCTATGAAATGAAAGATCCTGTAATTGCCACTTCAAAGAAGTATTTAGCAATAGCTGATAGAAAAGGTAATGCTATACTGACTTTTTCAAAGAGTGGTAAATTGGGAGAAATAAAAACCCTATTACCTATAACAAAAGTAGTTATTTCTGATACAGGTATAGTAGTGGCTATATTGGAGGACAGTAGCGCTTCATATATAAGTTTTTATGATTATGATGGAAAAATCTTTAGATATAAGTGTAAAAGCTAAACTTTCCGGAGACGGATATCCTACAGATATATCAATATCTCCGAATGGAACTCAACTTATGGTTTCTTATGAATATGTAGAGTCCGGAGAATTGAAGGGAAGAGTAGTATTTTATGACTTTTCGGAGATAGGAAAAAGCATTGCAAATAGATTAGTGGGCGGTTTTGACGAGGCCTTTACAGGTAGCTTACTTGCCAGAGTTAAGCATTTTAATTCGATGTATTCTTTTGCAATAGCAGATACAGGTATATATTTTTTCTCTACGAAAAACCTATTATCTCCTGAACTTATAAAAACTTATGCTATATCAGGAGAAAATACAGGTGAGATTTATAGTATAGCTTACAATGATAAATACCTTGCTGTAGTTTATAAAACCATAGATGGAGAAGCTCCTTATAAACTGGAAGTATATAGAGATAATGGCAGCGTAGTATTTACTAAAAATATAAATTCAGAATTTACATATTTTGATATAGATGATACTAATATATATTTCGGTTTGGAGGGTTCCGGACTAAAAATATATAATATGTCAGGTGTATTGAAAGTTGATATTAACATAGAAACAAATATAGAATATATAAAAAAAGGGTCTTTGTTTGGGCGATATATAATTTTTGGAAAATCCGGTATACAAGAGATACAACCCAAATAAGTAGAAAGGATGTATTATGGGCAAGATAAGTGTAGGTGTTGATGTTGGTGGAACTAGTATAAAACTTGGAGTTTTTACTTTTGATGGAGAACTAATTAAAAAGTGGGAAATAAGAACAAATAAAGAAAATGGGCATATGGCAGTATTAAATGATATAGCAACTACTATAAGGGCTACTCTGATAGAGTTAGGGTATAACTTACTTGATTGTGTCGGTGTAGGAATGGGAGTTCCGGGACCTGTAATGCCGGATGGACATGTGGAAATTTGTGTCAATTTGCATTGGAAAGACTTATATCCGGCAAGAATATTATCTGAATCTTTGGACGGAACACCGGTTGCACTTAGCAATGATGCTAATGTGGCTGCACTTGGAGAATGTTGGCAAGGTGGAGCAAAGGGTTATACAGATATAGTAATGTTGACACTTGGTACAGGTGTCGGTGGCGGAATAGTTGTAGATGGTAAAATTGTTCCCGGCAGACACGGTATAGGTGGAGAAGTAGGACATATGCATATCAGAGATGAAGAAACAGACGCTTGTAATTGTGGTGGACATGGTTGTCTTGAACAAGTTGCAAGTGCAACAGGCATAGTAAAAGAAGCTAAGGCTGTACTGTCAAAAAATCCTGATAAGAGTTCAAAATTAAGAGATTTCGGTGCCAATTTAAGTGCCAAAGATGTGCTTGATGCGGCTAAGGCAGGAGATGAGTTAGCTATTGAAGTTATGGAAGTGGTTTGTAGATATCTTGGTATAGCTATATCACATTTAGCTATGACTACAGATCCTGATATTTTTGTTATAGGTGGAGGAGTTTCTAAAGCAGGAACTTTCCTAACAGATATGATAACAAAATATTTTGAATATTATTTACCAATATCAAATAATAGAGCAAAGGTAGTCTTGGCAACTCTAGGAAACGATGCAGGTATATATGGGGCTGCCAAATTATTAATTTCATAATTCATTAATTGAAAGGAGTGAGAGTATGAAGTTTTTTATTGATACAGCTAATGTTGATGACATTAGAAGAGCTAATGAAATGGGTGTTATTTGTGGAGTTACAACAAATCCCTCTTTAATAGCAAAAGAGAAAAGAGATTTTGTTCAGGTAATAAATGAGATTACAAGTATAGTAGATGGTCCTATAAGTGGAGAAGTAAAAGCTACTACAGTAGATGCACCTACAATGATAGAAGAAGGAAGAGCTATAGCAGCTATACATCCAAATATGGTTGTTAAAATTCCTATGACAGAAGAGGGATTAAAGGCAATTAAGGTACTACACTCAGAGGGAATAAAAACAAACTGTACTTTGATATTTACAGCTGCTCAAGCACTTTTAGCAGCTAGAGCAGGTGCGACTTATGTATCTCCATTTCTTGGACGTTTAGATGATATATCTACAAATGGTGCTGAACTTATAAATGATATAGCTGAGATATTTGCTGTAAATGAGATTGATTGTCAAATTATAGCAGCTTCTGTTAGAAATAGCATACATGTTATAGAATGTGCCAAGGCAGGAGCAGATATAGCAACTGTACCATTTAGTGTAATAACTCAGATGTTAAAGCATCCACTTACAGATGTAGGAATTAAGAAATTCCAAGAAGATTATAAAGCAGTGTTCGGAGAGTAAGTATAAATTTCGACATAAAAATTTAGCAATATAGTTATTGTAATTATTAGTGGAATTATAACTGAAAAATCGCTTAAACCTTATGGCTTGAGCGATTTTTTTGTATTACTATTTTGTGAGTTAAATTTTTGATTTTGTTTTCATCTTGTTAGTTCTTAAATTTTTGAAAAAGTCTTGTAAAAAGCTTAGCGGCTTCGTTTTTTTTCTTCTTCATCTGCCATAGAAATTTCAACTTGATGATTTAAGTTTGGCATATTCAAAAGATTTATAACAGAACCTGCACAACCTGCCTTGGGATTCATTGTGGCTATAACAACTTTAGGAATGCGAGCTTGAACGATAGCGCCTGCACACATAGGACAAGGCTCTAAAGTTATATACATAGTACAATCTTCTAAACGCCAATCTCCTATTTTTTTACAAGCCTTTTTTATTGTAAGTATCTCGGCGTGAGATAGGCTCGATTTATCTTTAACTCTTTTATTGTAAGCCCTAGCTATAATTTTATCGTTTTTTTAACTATAATGCAGCCTATAGGAACTTCATCTATAGCTAGGGCTTTTTTTGCTTCTCTAATAGCTGCTTTCATATATTTTTTTTCGTATGTATCCATATTTATTACTTATTCTTTACTTATATTATTTGTATTGATTCAAACATTTATTATAATATAAAGTAATTTGCGTATCAATTAATAAAATGATATAATTTAAAAGTACGCTTGAGAAAGGGGTATTTTGAAGAATGAAAATATTAGTTTGTGATGATGATAAAGATATAGTGGAAGCAATAAAAATCTATTTGTCAGGAGAAGGCTTTGAAGTCTTTGGTACATATGATGGATATGAGGCTTTAGAAGTAATGGAAAAAGAGAATGTCGACTTGTTGATACTTGATGTTATGATGCCGGGACTGGATGGTATTAGGACTACTCTTAAAATAAGAGAAACATCAAGTATACCAATAATAATCTTATCGGCAAAAACTGAAGATACAGACAAGATATTAGGTCTAAATATAGGAGCAGATGATTATTTGACAAAACCATTTAATCCTCTTGAACTGGTTGCAAGAGTAAAAAGTCATCTAAGAAGATATACTCAACTTGGAAGTATGAGTACATTTGAGGACGAGAAAACTTATTCTTGTGGAGATTTAAAAATTAATGATGAAACAAAAGAAGTTATAGTTGCAGGAGAAATAGTAAAATTAACTCCTATAGAATATAACATCTTATTACTTTTGGTGAAAAATCCGGGAAAAGTTTTTTCTATTGATGAAATTTATGAGCAGATATGGAATGAAGACCCTGTAGGTGTGGATAATACAGTTGCAGTACATATTAGACATATAAGAGAGAAAAATAGAGATAAATCCTAAAGAACCAAGATATATAAAGGTTGTTTGGGGAGTAGGATACAAGGTGGATAGGCAATAGAAGATGGATAAAAAAAGAAGTTTTTTTCCTATGATACAAAAGAAATTTATACTGGTACTAGTGCATATAGTATCTATTTTCACCTTGTTAGTAGGAGTTTCTATAGTATATTCAAATGAAAACTTTCATCTTGGTTTTACAAGTTTGAATCAGAAAAAAATTATGAAAAATTCACGGAATTTACTAAAGATTTAGAAAAAAGATATAAAAATATATCTTTGACTATGAGAGATATAAATATTTTTTTGAAGTGGGCGAAAAGTTTGATAAAAAAACCTGGAAATGTTCACTCTTGATGAAGGACCTGATAATGAGAAAAACATATACATTAAGAGAAATCTTAGATTATGCAAAAAAAGTATAGGCTTTTATATAAATGAAGATTATCAAGTTTCAAGAACTTATGAAAAGTTGGAGGATATGGATACTACCAAGTATTTGGTAACTTGGAAAAAAAGTATGCACCTATAGAGGAAATAAAAAGAACCCGGCGATGCATACAAAAACCTTGGAAGATCTTAGTATGGAGGTTCTTAGCAGACTTGCAAAAATACTATGAAGCTTACAAGAATTTAAAAATTAAACCCCAGAAATATATATTATAAGTTGGTATATGAGAGTTACACTGTAGATAATAAGTCTGATCTGAGTTTAGATAGTGTAAAAAAATACGGAAAAATATTTGATCATAAATTCAGATAGCATGATAGCAGATACAAATATTAAAAAAACTACCTAATGATATATATAAACAAGCTACAAAAGGGAATTTATGATCCGGGTAGTGATAGTGCAGGTACGATTGATGAAAAACTATAATATTTATATAGCTATAGATACTACATATCCGCATAAAGATATATATTATCAAAATAATCTAAGATACGAAAAAGAGAGGCAAACTTATTTCAGAGGAGTTGTACTTCTTATTTTTGTCTGGATTTGTTGCTATATTTAGTTTAATAATATTGATACTTATGTCGGGGAAAAACAAGTTCAAAAAGATAAAAAAATATAAAATTGAGCTTTTATGGATAGGTATAGTATAGAAATTAGAGCTTTATTTTCTATGGCTACCGTTATCGTTTTTTTCTTTTCTAAGTGAGAGGATAATTTATAAATTCATACATATAATATTAGATGACAGCTTATGGAAATATGGCGAAAAAAACTAGTGCTATATACGATAGTTTATTTTTGTAGTTCTTATTTTTTTATATTTTTCTTTTGTTAGATCATTCAAGTCAAAAGATTTATGGAAGAATTCTTTTATAAAAACATATAAAAGAAGAAGGGAGTTTATATAGAAATAACTATACATACTTAAAGAGATTTACCAGTAATTATATACTCTATTATTTAATGAATTTTTGGTGGTATTTTACTGATTATGGCTTTGCTGAAAAACAGAAAAATACTTTTAGCTGAACGTTTAGTTGTAATAATACTTATACTAGTTCTTATTTGTTTTAATGTATTGGTGTTTTATGATATTTACAAGAGAAATATAGCCATAGATAAAAATTTCTGAAGCTATAGATAAAAATGTCTGCCGGAGATGCAAAAAAATAAGCTTTAGATTTAGATGAGTTTAGCGGAAAAAAGAAAAAAACTATGGCACAAAGAGTAAATAATATAGGCAGTGGCTTTAGTAGTGCTATAAATGAGCAAGTTAAAAAGTGAGAGATTAAAAAGCTGATTTAATAACTAATGTTTCTCATGATATAAGAACACCATTAACCTCAATAATTAATTATATTGATCTTATAAAAAGAGAAAAATATAGAAGATGAAACCATAAAGTCTTATGTAAATGTACTTGAAACAAAAATCTTTATATTTGAAAAAAATCTAACAGAAGATTTATTGGAAGCCAGTAAAGCGGCTAGTGGAAATGTTAATGTTAATCTAAACGAGATAGACTTTGTCCAAATAATAAAAGCAAACAAATGGAGAGTTTGAAGAAAAGTATAATACCAGAGGTCTTAGTATAGTTTCTAAGTTTTTCGGAAGATAAGATTAGAATAAATGCAGATGGTAGACATTTATGGAGAGTACTAGAAAATCTTTATAATAATGCCTACAAATATGCTATAGAAAATTCTAGAGTTTATATAAATTTAGGAGTAGAAGGTAAAAAAAGCAATATTTACAATGAAAAAAACGTTTCTAAAAAAATGCGCTGAATATAAGTCCTGAAGAGCTTACTATGAGATTTGTCAGAGGAGATAGCTCAAGAAGTACCGAAGGGAGTGGCTTAGGCCTATCAATAGCAAAATCCTTGACTACCATTCAAGGTGGAGAATTAGAAATAGAGATAGACGGAGATTTATTCAAAAATAAGTTTGATTTTTTTGAAAAACTAGATTAAATTGATCGCTACATATATATCATCATTATTTTAAATCTAAAATGGATGATATATAAGTAGCGATTTTTTTGTTGAAAAAAATATTAAAAAAATGCTTTACTAAAATGCTATCTTGATATAAACTAATAAATAAGGTAATACTAACTTTAGTTAGTTATAACTAATCATCTGTGTTGGTTTTTAGTTTTAGGGGGATAGTTCTATTTTAATGAGTTCTATTTTGATTAATAAAAATTCTTTATATTATTGGTTTTTCTCCCTTATTTTAGCAAAAATTAAAAATATTAAACACTTTCTTTATGTATGACTAATTAAGTTTAGTAAGTATCTGATTTTTTTCGGTAGGTATACAAGTGTTTTACTTGTAACTAAATATAAAAACTTAGGGGGAATTATGATTAAAAGGAAATAAGAAATACTTATTTTTTTGCATTAGGTGCAGCCTTTTGCATTTGCAAGTGTAAAACCTGTGAATGCCGCACAAGTAAAAAGGAACATGGGAACTCAAAGACGGTACATGGAGGTATTATGATGCTAGCCATAATATGTACAAAGGTTGGGTTGAAACTAAAGATGGCTGGTATTACTTAGATAAGAATACAGGTGCAATGCTTACAAAGTGGCAAAATATTGACGGCTCTCTTTATTATTTTGATACCAAGGGAGATGGTATAGAGGGTAAGATGCATACAGGTTGGTACAAATCTCCTGAAGGAAATTGGTATTTCTTCAACAATGATGCTACTTCAAATAAAGTAGGTATAGTAAGACAAGGTTGGCAATGGATAGACGGCTATTGCTATTATTTTGAAACCGGAAAGAAAGATGCCGGAAAGATGTATTCTAATGGAACTACACCTGACGGATATAAGTTGAATGCTGACGGTAGATGGGTAGATGATAACGGTGTAGCAAAGTATGAGGCAGGAAGAGGCTATAATACTAAGGCTACTATAACAGCAAAGAAAAATGTAGCTACAAGACCATCAGGTGGCGGAAACGGCGGTGGCGGAAGTTGGAGCCATGGAGCATATACACCTGAAGAGAAAACAAATACTTTAGCTGATGGTGTATGGTATGGTACAGGTGCTAAAGATATGTATGGTCTGACAAGAGGAACTGAAGTAGTTAAACTTACTGTAGAGGGTGGTAAGATAAAGAGTGCAGAGAATGTCATATATAGAAACGATCCTGAATATACCAGAGGAGAAAAGATTTTAAAGCATATTGCGGGCTTAACTGATGTTGATGAGATAATCAAAAATGTTGATAAGAGTCTTGTAAGATATGACGGTATTTCAGGAGCTACAGAAACAGCTAAGGGACAACTCAGTGCCGCTAAGAATGCTGTGGACAGATCAAGAAAGTTTGCAAATGACAAAAAAGAGCAAAATATAGAGTATATGCAGTTCAAGACAAGACCTAATAGCAATGTTTCTGCAGGTAACTTAGACTTAACACCTACAGTGATAACTGTAAAAGAAAAAGGCAAAAATGCGGTAGATGTTCCATTTAGCGAGTTCCATAAATACGGTATAGTTGCTGTACCGGCAAATGGTACACTTTTGAGTGAAACAGGCAAAGAGCATATAGTACACTTTAAAAATGAAGATAACCTTTTAGATATTTATACAAAAGTATTTGTTAAAAAAGAAGCTGTAGTTAGACAACCAAGCAAGATAGTTATTACTTATGCTGATGATACAACAAAGGATATTGATATAAATAAGGATGATTTCAGATATAAGTTAAAGGCTGAAAAGGGAGTAAAGAGTGTAGCTATTTATGACAAGGACACAAAATTATCAGATGGTGTATATGATGTAAATAGAAACGAATGGATTTTAAGTTTGAGAAAAGTTGAACTTGGAGCAGGTTATACTTCTTGGAGATTTGATGATTATGTCCTTACAATAGATGCAGGAGAAGATACATCTAATATAGCATCATTTGAGTTGGATACAAAGTTTGTAAAGACCAGCTATAATGTAGGAGAGAGATTTGATATGGATAAGATGATTATCTCTTACGTTACAGAAAAAGGCAGCAGAAAGAAATACGATGATTGGGCTGCAGCTGTAAAAGCAAACTTTACTGCAAGTATGGATGGAAAAGCAATAGAAAAGGGATATGAATTTAAGGCGGAAGAAGCAGGAGAAAAGACTATAACTGTAAGCAAACAAGTCGGTGACAGAACTATTAACCAAACATTTAAGATTAAGGTTATAGATACAAATGATAGAACTCCTGTTAAGGTTAAAATTTTTGTCGAAGGCAAAGAGATAGCTGTGATAGATATATCAAAAAATGATACTGATAATGGTGCAGTTACCAAGTACCCAGAGCTGGAAGAAAAATATAAAGCCTTAAAGCCAAAGTTTGAATTCAAGGTTTATAATTCATCTGATGCAGAGATAGAAAGTATTGTAAATAATAGGAAAGCTGTAACAACAGCCATTGTAGTACCACGTCATGAAAAATGATGATGATCCATTCAAATTAACTTTAGGTTTTAATAAGTGGAAAGCAAATACTACTCCTGTAACACCTCCAAAAACTGAAGAACCAAGTGTTCCTACACCACAACCTCCACAACCACCGGTGGTAGAAGAGCCTACAGAAAAAACTGTAAATGCAGAAGAGGAAGTTTTTGAAGAGGATGCAGCAGATAGTGAAGATTATAAGTATGCAGCAAAGGTTACGGTTAAAGTTAATACTAAAACAAAAGAAATAATCAGTGTAACAGATAATGCTACAAATCCTGCAGTAGATGGAGATGATAGAACAACTAAGAAAAACAAAAAGTCTTGGGATAAATTAACTGCTGATTTTTGGAATAAATTTAAAGGTAAAACAAAGGAAAATGTAGATACTGTTGATACTGTATCAGGTGCAACACGTTCGGTGTAGCTATAAAGAAAGCTGTTAAAAAAAGCCTTGGAAGAAGCTTTTTAAAAAAACAACTAAGTTTGTTTAAATTTTAATATTGTAAATGCCAAAGATTTAAGTCTTTGGCATTTGCTTTAAGGAGAAATAGAGGATGTTTAAGGGGAAAAAAACATATATAATTTTAGCTTTGGGAGCTTTGCTTTTTATGCCGAATATGATGAATACACAAGCACAGGTAGAAAAAGGCAAGTGGGAGTTAAAAGATAATAAGTGGAAATATTATAATGAAAAGAGTGAATTACAAAAAAAGGTTGGCTGGATTTAAAGGGAGATTGGTATTATCTTGATAAAAAAAATACAGGAGATATGCTAACAGGCTGGCAGACTATAGACGGTTCAACCTATTATTTTGATACTAAGGCAGAGGGTATAGAGGGGAGAATGCATACAGCTTGGTATAAATCTCCAAAAGGAAATTGGTATTTCTTTAACAATGATATAAAATCATCTAAGTTAGGTATAATAAGAATAGGTTGGCAATGGATAGACGGATATTGTTATTATTTTGAAACTAATCCTAAAGATATAGGAAGAATGTATCTGGGAAAGGTTGGGGAATATCTGCTTAATTCAAATGGTCAATGGTCAGATGCAAGTGGCAAAGCATTTTATGTTGAGGGGAAAGGATTTAATACTAAAACAAGTGCGATAGCTAAAAATATTGAAAATAAGAGAGTTTTATCCGGAGCAGGTGGTGGTACAGGTCGTTCTAGCGGAAGTTTCGGCGGAGGACATTCATCTGGTGGATATACAGGTTCTTTGTCATCAGAACAAAACAATAATACGGAAAAGCCAAAGACTGAAGATTTGAATAAGAATCAAGGTATACAAGATACGAAAAAAACTGATAAAGAGCAGGACACTCCACGAGAAGTTGATAAAGGTCAAGGAGATGATTTGAGTGCTAAAAGACCTGATGCGGGAAAAACAGATACTCCAAGTGTAGAAAAACCAAATAACTCAGGTGTAGATAAGCCAAATAACTCAAGTGTAGATAAGCCAAATAACTCAAGTGATGAAAAGCCTAATACCGAACCTGAAACGAAGAAAGAGGAAAATGAAAATATTCCTGCAAGAGTAGAGGTTTGGGATGGAAATGAAAAATTAAAAGATTTGAATATAGATGAGGCAAAATTTGAGAGGGATAATGCACATTATAGAATTTATGATGTAAAGTTACCACATAAATATGCCAGATTAGAAAGTAGTGTTACTAAGTTCCCTGATAATGCCTTAACAGTAAAAGTATTTAATAAAAAAGAAAAAGCTTTAAATATAAGTGTTAAGGGAGCTTTATTTAGTACCTTGCATATAAAATTGAATGATTTTAAAGATAAGAGATTCACAAGTGGAGAAATTTCACTTAGATTTTCTTTTGAGGAAAGTGATGCCACTACAGAACATACTAATAATGAGCAAACCAATATGGAAGCCGTAAATATAGTTGTGGATGGTAATGCTCATACATATTACTATAAGAAATATGATAAAACAAAAGAGAATGAAGTTCTGAAGGTAGACGGTGTTGATGTAACATCTAAAGCTGAAAAAATACTAAATTATAAAACTCCGGTAGCTTATTATTATGTGAAAGAAAATGAGAAGTTAAGTGGAAATATTTATGGTAGAGCCACGCTTAGAGCTGCTGATTTTTATGCGGCCGAATTAACTCCTAGTATATCTTTCACCAAAAATTTAGAACCTGATGCAAATGGAAGTAATTTCGTAGTTACAGGTTATATTCGTTCTTATGTAGATGTAGAGAGAAGGAAGACCATGAAAAATTATGGAGCTTTCATAAATGCAAATTATGAGAAATTCAAGAGCGAAGAGGGTTATTTTATAAATGGTATAAAGGTACCTATACAAGTGGATGCTAATCTTTATGCCAAAGCTTTTATCATGTCTAAATTGCAGGAACTTGATAAACCGGGTTTTACGGCTAAAGGTCCTCTGTTGCCTATTATAAAGAGCCTTACATCCGGCGATGAAGTATTAGAGGGGGAAAATACAGAAAATGTAAAAAGAACTTTGAGTACTACAGAGCCTAAGGTATACAAAAAGCTATATAGTGATGGTGTATTATCTGCTTTGATGTATTCAGGAGAAGCGAGAGAAATACCTGTTTCGGGAGTTGTTTCTACATTTACAGATCAAAGCTCGGATCCTAGATTTGATTATGAAATAAAACTTGATAATTTGCCTGATTCTATAAATGTTAAAGAAAACCTATTGGGTGTTATTATGAGTGTAAAATCAGGAAGAACAGACACTAATTATGGACTTATGTTTGATGAAAATGTAGATGCAGACAGTAATACTTTAAGATTTTCTGTACATAGGAGAGCTGTAGGTAGTGGAACTCATTATACCAGATACTCAAAAGCCTAGTGTAGCAGGAAAAAAACTATTAATAGTATAACATATTTATTATCAGATAATAAAAAACTTGTTGTAGATAATCTTAATATTTATGTACCTAAGCAGTTGCCTGCAAATGCAGATATAAATGTTACAAACAATGAGGGCTTTGCTTCTGGAGAAGGGGCTGCTATAGGTCTTGATATTAGTACCATACCTTATAAAGATAATATAAGTGTGGCGAACGTATATAAAGTAAATGGAGAAGAAAAAACCAAGTTGACAGAGGGAAATGATTATACCTTTGAAAGTAATACCCTACATTTAAAGGATACTTCAAATACAGGTTCAGGCACATATAGACTTATATTAAAAGACACTAATATGACTACAGGTTATGTTTCCGTAGCCAAAGATATAGAGGTTGGAACAAAAGCAAAAGCAGATACAGGAAATGCAGAAGATCATAATATAGATACGGGGAATCTTGTAACAAAAGTCGGTGAAGAAGAAGTAATAGAACCGGCAGAGGAAGAGGGCGAAGAGGCAACAGATTATAAATACAAAGCTAGTGTAGAGGTTACTTTTGATAGAAGTACAGGTGCAATTACGAAAGTGGTGGATAATACTGTTCCTGAAAATAGTTCTAAAAAATATTGGACTAAAGTAAAGAATGCTAAGTATATAGATAAATTTGTAGGAAAGACCAAGGATAATATTAACGAAGAGGATGTGGTAAGCGGTGCTACTTGGTCAAGTAAAGCAGTTATTAAAGCTATCAAAAAAGCTATTTCAGATAATTCTGTAGCTGTTAATCCTACAGAAAATGAGAGAAGAGAAACGGGAACATCTACATCAGATGCACCTCAAACACTTGGCTCAACTGTGGGAACTATAACAGGTAAAGCTCAAGTTGACCAATGGGGATATAAAGCTCAAATATTAGTTACATATAATACTGATACGGGTGAAATAATTAGTGTAAAAGATAATAATACTAATAGCGGTGTACATAAACCTTATTGGAATACTGCAAAAGCAATGTTCAAGTCTTTTGTCGGTAAACATGGGACAAAAGATGAAATAGAAAATGTAGATAACATAAGTGGAGCTACATATTCTTCAAGAGCTATAAAAGACGCAATGCGTGATGCTTTCCATATAGACGACGACTCTTTGACTAGTGAAGGACATTTTTAAATTATGGTTTAATAAGCGTATAATATCCTTTGGCTTGACAAACTAAGCTAAGGGATATTATACTATGTTTTGTACAGCCGGGGAGATAGCGGTGCCCTGTACCTGCAATCCGCTTTAGCAGGGGTGATGTCTTGCCTAGGGTGTGTGTTTGTAAAACCGACTATGGCAAGTGGTGTTGACGTGGGGGTCCTTGCGCAATAAAAACCTGTGAACCGTGTCAGGACAGGAATGGAGCAGCACTAAGTGGGAGCTTTTATGTGCCGTAAGATAGCCGTTGCCGAGCTAACTACCATAATACGATTATGGACAGCATTCGAAGCAAGACGTACATTAAATAGAAATTAAAGCACGTTTAAAGCGTGCTTTTTTATATATCAAGGTGGTTAAATATGTCATATACAGCTTTATATAGAAAATTCAGACCGAAGAGTTTTGATGAAGTAAAAGGTCAAGATGCGGTAGTAACAACATTAAAAAACCAAATAAAAACAGGGCGTATAGGCCATGCTTATTTGTTTTGCGGTACTAGGGGAACAGGAAAGACCAGTATTGCTAAGATAATGGCAAGAGCGGTAAATTGTGAAAACCAAACAGATGGAAATCCTTGTAATCATTGTGCTACTTGTCAAGCGATACTTAAAGAAAGTTCAATAAATGTTGTTGAAATGGATGCTGCAAGTAATAATGGTGTGGATGATATAAGGCAGATAAAGGAAATGGTTCAATATCCACCAACCTTTGGGAAATATAGGGTTTTTATAATAGATGAAGTTCATATGTTATCTAATCAAGCTTTTAATGCACTATTAAAGACTTTGGAAGAACCGCCTGAATATGTTATTTTTATACTTGCTACTACAGAAGTACATAAAATACCTATAACAGTACTATCAAGATGTCAAAGGTATGATTTTAAAAGAATAAATGCAAACACCATAAGTGCAAGGCTAAAAGAGTTGTGTCTTGCCGAGAATATTGGAATAGAAGAAAAGGCTTTGCAATATATAGCTAAAATATCTGATGGAGCTATGAGAGATGCTTTGAGTTTGCTTGATGAATGTGTAGCTTTTCATTTGTCCGGATCTATTAGCTATGATAATGTTCTTGAGATTTTTAGGAACTAGTGATAATGAAGATTTTGAAAAAAATTGCTCAAAGCTATAAATAAACAAGATATATTAGCTTGCCTTGCTCTTATTGAATCTTTGGTAACAAGTGGTAGAGAATTATCACAATTTATCAATGATTTTTTTGTGGTATTTAAGAAATTTATTGATAATTAAATCAAGTGATAATTTCTATGATATAATAGATGCATCTAGAGAAAGTATAGCAAATATGGAAGAAATATCTGTAGAAGTATCTAAAGAAAGCTTGAATAGATTTATTAGAATATTATCAGACTTATATAATAAACTAAGATATTCCATGCAAAAGAGAGTATTATTGGAATTGGCGATAATAAAGCTTATGACTCCTGCTATAGAAGAAAGTAAAGAAGCTATACTTGACAGAGTTTCCAGAGTGGAAAGAGCTATAGCTGAAGGTTCTGTAGTTTCTCCGGTGCCAAGCGGTGAAAAAAACTACTGTTAATATAGAGAAAATAGCAGAAGAAAAATTTGGTAAGAGAGGTTTTTTTGAATAAAGCCGATTACGATGATTTGCTGCTTTTAAAAAAGAATTGGTCAAAAATTATTGCAGGCATAGGAGCCGGAACTAAGGCTTTACTTAAAGGGACTGATATAGAAGCTTTCGATGGAAGTGCTATAACCATAATTTTCCCTAATGAATCCACGTATAATTTGTGTAGTAAACAAGAAAAGTTGGATGAAATAAAAGCTTATGTAGAACTGCAATATCAAAAAAAATTTGAGTTTAAAACGCAATTAAGAGATAGTAGGAATAAGGAGCAAATAAATTATATTACAAGAGAATTCTTGGAAAATAATATAAAGATGGGCATAGATATAGAAAGCTGATATTTTAATATTTGCCTAAATGTGTTAGAATACAATATTGACATTAATAAAGATTGATTTTGGAGGAAGAAATGGCAAGACGTGGAGGTTTTCCGGGCGGTATGATGCCCGGGAATATGAATAATTTATTAAAACAAGCTCAAAAAATGCAAAAGCAAATGGAAGAGCAACAAAAGGAAATGGAAGCTAAGGAGTTTACAGCAACAGTAGGTGGCGGAGCTGTAAGCGTTAGTATCTCAGGGAAAAGAGAAGTTACAAAAGTTAGTATAGATAAAGATGCTGTAGACTTAGATGATATAGAAATGTTGGAAGATTTGGTTATGGCAGCTACAAATGAAGCTTTAAGAAAAGTTGAAGAAGAAAGCGGTGTCGGTATGGGTAAATTAGCCGGTGGCTTAGGTGGAGGACTACCATTCTAAGATGGATTACTATAGTACACATATTACAAAGCTAATAGGTGAGTTGTCAAAGTTGCCGGGTATAGGTTCAAAATCAGCACAAAGATTAGCTTTTTATATAATAAATATGCCTAAGGAACAAGTGGATTTTTTGTCCTCGGCTATACTTGAAGCTAAGGAAAAAGTTAATTATTGTAAAAATTGTTGCACTTTGACGGATAGTGATATATGCCCTATTTGTGCCAGCAGTGCCAGAAATCATAAAATGATAATGGTTGTAGAAAGTACAAGAGATTTAGTGGCTTATGAAAAAACCGGCAAGTATGATGGAGTCTATCATGTTTTACATGGGGCTATTTCTCCTATGCTTGGTATTGGACCGGCGGATATAAAGCTAAAAGAGTTGATGAGACGTTTAGAGGGCGACGTTGATGAAGTTATAATTGCCACTAATTCTACATTAGAAGGCGAGGCTACGGCTATGTACATATCTAAGCTGGTAAAACCGGCGGGTATAAAGGTTAGTAGAATAGCCAGCGGTGTTCCTGTTGGGGGTGATTTGGAGTATATAGATGAAGTAACTTTACTTAGAGCCTTGGACGGAAGAGTGGAGTTGTAGATATTTAAGATTAAGCTCTGTCTTAAATAAAGATATAAAGTTTTGATTATACCTATGTGGGAGTAAAATATGGATAGATATGATTTTAATATCAAAGTAGAGAAGCTAAGAGAGCTTGCTAGAGAAAAAGATTATGAAAATGCTATGAAGATAGCAGATGCTATAGATTGGAGAAGAGTTCAAGATTCTAAATTACTTCAAGTTGTTTCAGAAGTATATGAAAATAATGGAGAGTATGGAGAAGCTAAAGAAATTTTATTATTAGCTTATGAAAAATCCGGTTTGGGAAGAAGATTTCTATATAAGTTGGTGGAACTCGCTATAAAAGATGGAAATTTAAAAGAGGCTGAGGCTTACTATAAAGAGTTTGGAGAGATAGCTCATGGAGACTCTAGAAAATATCTTTTGAGATATCAGATATTTACAGCTAAGGGTGAAGATATAAAACAAAGAATAGCTGCTTTGGAAGCTTTTAATGCCAGAGAATTAGATGAAAAGTATATGTACGAGTTGGCTAAGTTATATTATGAAGCAGGTATGGATGAAGAATGTGCAAAATCTTGCGATAATATAATGCTGATGTTTGGGTTTGGACGTTATGTAGACGCCTCTATTAAACTTAAAACAGAAAAACTAGGAATCCCTCTAAGTCCGTACCAACAAGGTTTGGTGAATAATAAAGAACAATGTGAAGATAGATTGAGAGTTGTTGAAGAAGAATTTTCTAATCAAAATATGGATGTAGAAACCATAGAAAAAGAGATAGAATCTAGGGAAAATATTATTGATGGAATTGAATATGAAGCTCCGAATGAAGAAGAAGTTAGGCAGATGCAAGAGTTGGATGAAGAAATAGCTAAGCATATAGAAAGCTTAGAAAATAGGAGTTCAAATCTTGTAGAAGAAGATATAGTGTCTGATGGCGAAAAAACACAAGAAGAGTTGGAAGAAAGCTTTGAAGATGATGTTTTGCCTAAGTTTATATCTGTAGAAGAAGATACTGAAGTAAGCGGTAATCAAGAAAGTGAGAAAGAAGATAAAGTTGCTGATACAATAAATGAATCTACGCCTGAAAGTGTAGAAAGCAATAAAGATTTCTCTGATATAGAAGAAGATATTAAAGATATAGAAGAAAGTATACAGTATACAGATGTAGATAGTATAGAAAAGGTTGTAGAAGATAAACTTATATATACTATAGAAAATGATATGAATTTAACGCTTAAAAAAAGCTGTTGAAGAATTAAAAAAACAAAGTGATTATGAAGAAAGTAGGCAAATTATCAAAAATTAAAGCAAACAAGTTAAATGATAAGGATCTTAAAGATGTTTTTTTGAAAAAAACTTGTAGGTAAATCTTTAGTAATAGAAGAAGCCGGAGATTTATTAGAGGATAAGTATATACAAATAAAGCAAGAGTCTATAGATAAAGATATAAAAATTTGTTTTGGTAGATAATGCCCTACAAATTGCTAAGTTAAGAGGTGAAGCTCAGATAGAAGTAAGGGAAGATGAGGTTCCTTTAGGAGAAGCAGACCTTAAACGAGAAACAAAGCCGGAACAAGAGGTGGAATTTAAGTATCTTAATGAAGAACTTGGTATAGATGATTTTGCTAGTTATGCCAGTGATTATGCTACGGAAATTGATTGTACAATAACCGGAAAGAGTATGTTGGCTTTGTATGAGAGGATAGAATTTATGCAAGATGAGCATATACCTTTAACCAGAAAGAATGCAGAAGATTTAATAACGGAAGCGGCGGATAAAGCAGAAAAACCTGCTCTTTTAAAGAGTATCAGAAGTGTTTTATCATTTGAAAGAAGATATGATAAAGATGGGAAATTAATATTAAAAGAGGAACATTTTATTGTATGATAAAGTTGATTTTGAATAATATGCTCTTCATTTTGGTTATTGTATATATTATATTTATGACTCTTAGAGGGCATAAAAAAGGCTTTTTCAGAATAGCTATATCCACTATAAGCATAGTAATAACTCTTTTTTTTAGCAGCATAATATTCCCTAAGATAAATTCTTTTATAAAAGAGAATACGGCAGTAGAAAAATGGAATCAGCAATATTATGTTAAATAATATTGGGGTTGAAAAATGTATCTATCTCAGACTCGAATGATGAAATGGAACAAGAGGAAGCTATAAATTCTCTTTCTCTGCCTAAGAATATTAAAAAAAGCTTTGATAAGGAATAATAACAGTGAGAGCTATTCTGTTCTTGGTGTACAAGGTTTTAAAGAGTATCTTTCTAAGTATGTAAGTGAAACTATACTTAATATAATAATATTTGTTATAGTATCCGCTGTGATATGGATAGTATTACATATAGTGATGGAGATATTGGATATATTTGCCAAGGTACCGGTTATACATGGCTTAAATCAAATTCTGGGGGCACTTGTAGGTTTTTTTCTAATGCTTTGATTATATTGTGGATATTATCGTTGTTTGTTGGAGCTTTAGCGGAACACCTATAGGGATAAATATAATGCAGAAGATAGAAAGTAATTGGCTTTTATCCGTTATTTTTGATAATAATTTGATTAGTCTATTCATGCAAGAAAAACTATATGGGAAATTTTGAAAAACTGTTGACAAGACAGAGTTTTTAGTTTAAGATATATAACACTTCATTGAAGAATGTATTGTGCATCTTTTTTGAAATGATATCAAATTTTTCGTGTTATGAATATAATTTTTTGAGAGTTAATTTAAAACAAAAAAATTAAAAAGTTATTGACATAATTTAGATGATATGATATAGTAAATGAGTTGCTCCTATAAAGGGCAACAAAAAAGGACCTTGAAAATCAAAGATTAAACAGTACACATAACCCTGAAATTTCTTTAAAAAGAAAAATTCAAGAATGTAAAAAAACCTTAACAGTAAAGGAAGATAAGTTGAACTTATGGAAATAAGAGTAGATTTATCAAAGGATAATTGCCAGTGCAATTAGAGAGAGATTAAACTTTAAGATGAGAGTTTGATCCTGGCTCAGGATGAACGCTGGCGGCGTGCTTAACACATGCAAGTCGAACGAAGTGTTTATTCAAAGTTCTTCGGGATAGAGAATAAATTACTTAGTGGCGGACGGGTGAGTAACGCGTGGGTAACCTGCCTCACACAGGGGGATAACAGTTGGAAACGACTGCTAATACCGCATAAGACCACAGCACCGCATGGTGCAGGGGTAAAAAGATTTATCGGTGTGAGATGGACCTGCGTCTGATTAGATAGTTGGTGGGGTAGAAGCCTACCAAGTCAACGATCAGTAGCCGACCTGAGAGGGTGATCGGCCACATTGGGACTGAGACACGGCCCAAAACTCCTACGGGAGGCAGCAGTGGGGAATATTGGACAATGGGGAAACCCTGATCCAGCAACGCCGCGTGAGTGAAGAAGTATTTCGGTATGTAAAGCTCTATCAGCAGGGAAGAAAAATGACGGTACCTGACTAAGAAGCCCCGGCTAACTACGTGCCAGCAGCCGCGGTAATACGTAGGGGGCAAGCGTTATCCGGATTTACTGGGTGTAAAGGGAGCGTAGACGGCATAGCAAGTCTGAAGTGAAAGCCCGGGGCTCAACCCCGGAACTGCTTTGGAAACTGCCAAGCTAGAGTGTCGGAGAGGTAAGTGGAATTCCCAGTGTAGCGGTGAAATGCGTAGATATTGGGAGGAACACCGGTGGCGAAGGCGGCTTACTGGACGATAACTGACGTTGAGGGCTCGAAGGCGTGGGGAGCAAACAGGATTAGATACCCTGGTAGTCCACGCGGTAAACGATGAATACTAGGTGTCGGGAGGATTAACCTTTCGGTGCCGTCGCAAACGCAGTAAGTATTCCACCTGGGGAGTACGTTCGCAAGAATGAAACTCAAAAGGAATTGACGGGGACCCGCACAAGCGGTGGAGCATGTGGTTTAATTCGAAGCAACGCGAAGAACCTTACCAAATCTTGACATACCTATGACAGACAAGTAATGTTGTCCTTCCTTCGGGACATAGGATACAGGTGGTGCATGGTTGTCGTCAGCTCGTGTCGTGAGATGTTGGGTTAAGTCCCGCAACGAGCGCAACCCTTGTCCTTAGTAGCCAGCAGTAAGATGGGCACTCTAGGGGAGACTGCCAGGGATAACCTGGAGGAAGGTGGGGATGACGTCAAATCATCATGCCCCTTATGATTTGGGCTACACACGTGCTACAATGGCGTAAACAAAGAGAAGCGAGCCTGCGAGGGGAGCAAATCTCAAAAATAACGTCTCAGTTCGGATTGTAGGCTGCAACTCGCCTACATGAAGCTGGAATCGCTAGTAATCGCGAATCAGAATGTCGCGGTGAATACGTTCCCGGGTCTTGTACACACCGCCCGTCACACCATGGGAGTCAGCAATGCCCGAAGTCAGTGACCTAACCGCAAGGAAGGAGCTGCCGAAGGCAGGGCAGGTAACTGGGGTGAAGTCGTAACAAGGTAGCCGTATCGGAAGGTGCGGCTGGATCACCTCCTTTCTAAGGAAGAGAGTAGGGGTTGTGGGTACTGTTTAATCTTAGATTTAAGAGGGGATAAATATTCCGGTGTCGATGCGACTAGGGGACACACCCGTTCCCATCTCGAACACGACGGTTAAGACTTAGTCGGCCGATGGTACTATACTGGAGACGGTATGGGAGAGCAGGTGGATGCCGGATTTTTTAAAAAATGAATAGAGTTTACTATTCATTAAAACAGTTAAGAGATTGAATGTTTTAATGAGTGGTAAACACTCAAGAAATCGTACCTTGAAAACTGCATATCAAACGAGATTAAGAAGAATGAAACAGTAAAATGGCATTGCGTGTTAGTAGTGCAATACCATTAATTCATTTATCTTAGACATCCGAGGTGATAATAACGAGAGTTATTATCCAAACAAACTAAAATATTGTAAACACAATATAAAAACCAAACCGACCAACAAGATACACGCTAGTATCTAAAGATTATCCTACCGCAAGGATAAGAGTTGGTTAAACATAAAGAGCGCAGGGTGAATGCCTTGGCACTAAGAGCCGAAGAAAGACGTGATAAGCTGCGAAAAGCTACGGGAAGAAGCAAATATTCAATGATCCGTAGATATCTGAATGGGGAAACCCACTTGAGAAGACCTCAAGTATCCATGCCTGAACACATAGGGTATGGAAGGGAACCCGTGAACTGAAACATCTAAGTAGCCGGAGGAAAAGAAAGAAAAAAATCGATTCTGGGAGTAGTGGCGAGGCGAAACCGGAGGAGCCCAAACCTATCTGCGTGCAGATGGGGGTTAAGGACTGCAATAAGTTATCTAATAGTTAGTAGAAAGGTTTTGGAAAAAGCCTACCAAAGAGCGTGAGAGTCGCGTAAATAAAAAAACGAGTTAGAGACAAGCAGTATCCAAAGTACCACGAGACACGAGAAACCTTGTGGGAAGTCAGGGGGACCACCCCCAAGGCTAAATACTACTTAGTGACCGATAGAGAAATAGTACTGTGAAGGAAAGGTGAAAAAGAACCCGGGAGGGGAGTGAAAGAGAACCTGAAACCCTGTGTTTACAAACTGTGGAAGTGCAATACTCAGTAAAGCACAACCGCGTACTTTTTGTAGAACGGTCCGGCGAGTTACATTTACTGGCGAGGTTAAGCACTACAGGTGCGAAGCCGAAGGGAAACCAAGTCTTAATAGGGCGAATAAGTCAGTGGAAGTAGACCCGAAACCGGGTGATCTATCCATGTCCAGGTTGAAGTTTTTCGTAAAAGAGAATGGAGGACCGAACTCACATCCGTTGAAAAAGGGGTGGAGATGAGGGTGTGGATAGGGGAGAAATTCCAATCGAACCCGGAGATAGCTGGTTCTCCTCGAAATAGTTTTAGGACTAGCCTCGTTAGAGTCTGCTGGAGGTAGAGCACTGAATTTTTGCGGGGGCGTCAAAAGCTACCAATGAATATCAAACTCCGAATGCCAGCCAGATGATTAACGGGAGTCAGACTACACGAGATAAGTTGGGTAGTCAAAAGGGAAAGAGCCCAGACCTACAGCTAAGGTCCCAAAGTATGTGTTAAGTGGAAAAGGATGTGGGATTTCGAAGACAACTAGGATGTTGGCTTAGAAGCAGCCATACATTCAAAGAGTGCGTAATAGCTCACTAGTCGAGAGGTCCTGCGCCGAAAATGTCCGGGGCTAAAAACACAACACCGAAGCTTAGGAAGTAGAAATACTTGGTAGAGGAGCATTCTTACAAGCGTAGAAGCTGTATCGGAAGAAGCAGTGGAGAAGTAAGAAGAGAGAATGCGGAATGAGTAGCGAGAAAGAGGTGAGAATCCTCTTGGCCGAATATCTAAGGTTTCAGAGTAAAGCTGATCTGCTCTGGGTAAGTCGGGGACCCTAAGGCAAGGTCGAAAGACGTAGTCGATGGACAACAGGTTTAGATTCCTGTACTGCATATAATCAGAACTGTAGGGGACACAGAGACGTAAGCGAACCCGGGAAAGCAAAGACCGGGGCAAGCGAGGTATCCGTATGGTAGGGAAAAAAACCGCCATGCAAGGAGAAAGCGTTATGCGAAGCGAAAACAAGTAGTGAAGTCGCTAAAGGAGCTGTCAAGAAAAAGCTGCTATTGTATTATATGTACCCGTACCGTAAACCGACACAGGTGGATGAGGAGAGAATCCTAAGGCCGGCGGGAGAAGCATTGTTAAGGAACTCGGCAAAATGACCCCGTAACTTCGGGAGAAGGGGTACCAAGTGAGAGCTTGGTCACAGAAAAATAGGCTCAAGCAACTGTTTAGCAAAAAAACACAGGTCTATGCGAAACCGAAAGGTGAGGTATATGGGCTGACGCCTGCCCGGTGCTGGAAGGTTAAGAGGAGATGTTAGGAAACGAAGCATTGAATTTAAGCCCCAGTAAACGGCGGCCGTAACTATAACGGTCCTAAGGTAGCGAAATTCCTTGTCGGGTAAGTTCCGACCCGCACGAAAGGCGTAATGATTTGAGCACTGTCTCGACAATGCACCCGGTGAAATTGAAGTACCAGTGAAGATGCTGGTTACCTGCGCCAGGACGGAAAGACCCCATGGAGCTTTACTCTAGTTTGATACTGGGATTCGATAATACCTGTACAGGATAGGTGGGAGACGAAGAGATATGGACGCCAGTCTGTAAGGAGTCACCGTTGGGATACCACCCTTGTATTATTGGATTTCTAACCTATGGCCGTAAGCCGGTCAGGGGACAATGTCAGATGGGGAGTTTGACTGGGGCGGTCGCCTCCGAAAGAGTATCGGAGGCGCTCAAAGGTTCCCTCAGAATGGTCGGAAACCATTTAAAGAGTGCAAAGGCATAAGGGAGCTTGACTGCGACACTGACGGGTGGAGCAGGTAGGAAACTAGGACTTAGTGATCCGGTGGTTTTACGTGGGAAAGCCATCGCTCAACGGATAAAAGCTACCCTGGGGATAACAGGCTTATCACTCCCAAGAGTTCACATCGACGGAGTGGTTTGGCACCTCGATGTCGGCTCATCGCATCCTGGGGCTGAAGTCGGTCCCAAGGGTTGGGCTGTTCGCCCATTAAAGCGGTACGCGAGCTGGGTTCAGAACGTCGTGAGACAGTTCGGTCCCTATCCGGCGTGGGCGTAAGATATTTGAGAGGAGCTGTCCTTAGTACGAGAGGACCGGGATGGACTGACCACTGGTGTACCTGTTGGGTAGCAAGCCCATGGCAGGGTAGCCAAGTCGGGAAGGGATAAACGCTGAAGGCATCTAAGCGTGAAGCCCACCTCAAGATGAGATATCTCATGCGAAAGCAGTAAGACCCCTTAGAGACTATGAGGTAGATAGGGTCAAGGTGTAAGTGCAGTAATGTACTCAGCTGATGATTACTAATAGGTCGAGGGTTTAACCAAGAAGTCGGTTAGGTTTTAGTGATGAAGTTTGATGTGTAGTTTTTAAGGTATGATATTATATAGCCTGTAAAATTTAAAGTTAGTATTTTAACTTTAAATTTTGTTATATATGGCGACATAGCCAAGCGGTAAGGCGTGGGTCTGCAACACCCTGATTCGTCAGTTCAAATCTGACTGTCGCCTCTAAAAAAAGAACCATCATTGTTTGTGGTTCTTTTTTTATTTACCCTTTACTTGCTTTTTTATTACATATTTGTTACAATACTTATATTGCCTTTTTGTGCAATAAATTAAGAAATGGAGGTGCTCCTGTGTCATACATCATAGCAGCAGTTATAACAGCAGTGATTGTGGTGCCTCTAACTTGGATAGTAGCAATATCTCATCGTAAGAAAACTTATGAAGATAAGATAGGAAGTGCACAAACAAAGTCCAGAGAAATTATAGAGGAAGCCGTAAAAATAGCTGAAACAAAAAAACGCGAGGCTCTCCTTGAAGCTAAAGAAGAGTCCATGAAGACTAAAAAAATGAGCTTGATAAGGAAGTAAAAGAAAGAAGAGCAGAATTACAACGTTACGAAAAAAAGAGTTTTAGTTAAAGAAGAAAAATTTAGACAAGAAATTAGAAACATTAGAGAAAAAAAGAAGAAGCTATTGCTAATAAAGAAGAAAAACTTTTACAGCAAACAAAAGAATTAGATTCTTTATATGAGCAAGGTGTAGCAGAGTTGGAGAAGATATCGGGTCTTACCAGCGAGCAAGCAAAAGAAATGCTTTTGCAGTCTGTGGAGGAGGATATAAAGCACGATACAGCAAAGCTTATAAAAGAGCTTGAAAGTACAGCAAAAGAAGAAGCAGACAAAAGAGCAAAAGAAATACTTACAGTAGCTATACAAAGATGTGCAGCAGACCATACTGCTGAGACTACTGTAACAGTCGTACCTTTACCAAATGATGAGATGAAAGGTCGAATTATAGGTAGGGAAGGTAGAAATATAAGAACTTTAGAGCAAATGACCGGTGTAGAACTTATAATAGATGATACTCCGGAAGCGGTAGTTTTATCAGGTTTTGATCCTGTTCGTAGAGAAGTAGCCAGAGTGGCTCTCGAGAAACTCATATTAGATGGTCGTATACATCCGGCAAGAATAGAAGAGATGGTTGAGAAAGCTCAAAAAGAGGTTGAAGCAATCATGAAAGAAGCCGGAGAAGAAGCAGTTTTGGAACTTGGTATACATAGTATTCATCCTGAAATAATAAAATTATTAGGTAGAATGAAATTTAGAACAAGTTTTGGACAAAATGCTTTAAGACATTCTATAGAAGTTGCACATTTAACAGGCTTATTAGCAGCTGAAGTTGGTGTTGATGTAAGACTGGCTAAAAGAGCAGGATTGTTACATGATATAGGTAAGGCTATAGATCATGAAGTTGAGGGTTCTCATGTACAATTAGGTGTTGAGATATGCAGAAAGTATAAAGAACATCCGGTTGTTATTAATTCAGTTGAATCTCATCATGGAGATGTAGAAGCTGAAAGTATTATTGCTTGCCTTGTTCAAGCGGCTGATACAATCTCAGCAGCTAGACCGGGTGCCAGAAGAGAAACCATAGAAACTTATACCCAAAGATTAAAACAATTAGAAGAGATAACTAATTCGTTTAGTGGTGTAGATAAGTCATTTGCTATACAGGCCGGTAGAGAAGTACGTATTATGGTAGTACCTGAGAAAGTAAGTGATGATGATATGGTAATTATGGCTCATGATATTGCAAAAAAAATCGAAGAAAATATGCAATATCCGGGACATATTAAAGTAAATATAATTAGAGAATCTAGAGTTCAAGGCTTAGCAAAATAAAAATATTAACAGACCTTACAAATTTAGTACTAAAAAGACTAATTTGTAAGGTCTTGTAAGTTGACTAATAGTATATATATAAAAATATAATGTAGAATATGTACTATTTTAGAAAGGAAAGTTGATATGGGAAAAAAATAGGAAAGAAGTTTTTTTAGCTATAGCTATACTTGGTTTGAGTTTAGCTACGCTTATATCAGGAACCGCATTTGCGGCAACTAAGAAAAAAAGAAAAAAATAAATACTGTTAGTTTTAAAGTTATGGGTAATATAGATGTGGATACTCAAATAGGTATGGAAAATTTGGATTTTACCACTTCTGCCAGTACTTATCATGTAGAGAACTTTGAAGTACAAAATCAAGGTTTTAAGTGGACTATGAATGATGTTCCGGAGTATAAAGTTATATTAACTGCTGAAGATGAATATGAATTTAATGTAAAAAAAGCCAGTGATTTAAATATAGTAGGTGCAAGCTATGTAAGCTCAATTACCGAAAATTCAAGAACAAATTTAGTTGTTACAGTAAAGTTACCTTCACTTAAAAATCAAGTTTCTGCTATAACTGAAGCTAAGATAGAAGATGATGGAAGTTTGAGTTGGAGTGTTTCTAAGGGTGCAGGTTCTTATGAAGTAAAGTTTTATAGAGGTCAAAGTTTACTTGGAGGAATATTAAAGTCAAATACGAATACTTTAAATGTAAGAGAATATATGCAAAAAGCCGGTTCTTATTATTTTCTAGTAAGGCCTATTAATGCTATAAATACAGATGTAGCTGGAGACTGGTTTGAATCAAATAGAATAAGTTTGGATTCGGAACAAGCTGAGTTAAATAAAAACTTGGTATGATAAGGTAAATACCGGGTTCTTGGGGGCAAACATCTACAGGAGATTGGTATTATATATTATCAAATAATACTTTAGCTAGAAGTGAATGGAAAAAAATAAAAAGGTGAATGGTATTATTTTTGAAGATAATGCCTATATGGCAAAAAGGCTGGCTTGAGAATAGTGGTAAATGGTATTATTTAGATCCTGAAAATGGAAAAAAATGTGGAAGAATACTACAACTCCGGATGGATATACTCTAGGAATAGATGGAAGTATGGCGACAGGAAATGCCATATCTAGATAAATAAAAAAATATTATTATAAAAAAACATTCAGATGAAAAAAACTTTGTTAAAGAGTATAATGGTTATATCTGGATGTTTTTTTATTTTCTCAAAAATACAAAATGTATATTGTATACAATGAAAGTTCTGAACAAAAAGTTATATTATATATATTAAAAATACTATATTTAAAGAATTTAAAAAAATATAGTTATATTGAAAAAAATTAGTATTTTTAAAGTATCATATAAAAATATTCATTATTATGGGATAAATTTATACATTTAAGAGGAGAAAAGATAATGAATGTTAATATTTGTTTGATTCCGGGCGATGGAATAGGACCTGAGATAGTTAGAGAGGCAAAGAAAGTTCTCGATTTTATTTGTACTAAATATGGGCATACCTTTAATTATACAAGTATAGATATGGGTGGATGCTCCATAGATAAATATGGTGTACCTTTAACTGATGAAAATATAGAAGTAGCTAAAAAAAGTGATGCAGTATTACTTGGAGCTGTAGGTGGAGATGTAGGAAAATCATCTTGGTATAAGTTAGAACCTAGTCTTAGACCGGAAGCAGGTTTATTGAAAATTAGAAAAGAGTTAGGTTTATTTGCAAATATAAGACCGGCATATCTTTATAAAGAGCTTGCTGCGGCTTGTCCTTTAAAAGATGATATTATAGGCAATGGGTTTGATATGCTTATAATGAGAGAGCTGATAGGTGGGATATATTTTGGAGATAGATATACTAAGGAGGTAAATGGGCAACTTATAGCTACAGATACTCTTAGTTATAGTGAGGATGAAATACGAAGAATAGCTATAAAGGCCTTTGATATAGCGAGAAAAAGAAAGAAAAATGTTATAAGTGTGGATAAAGCAAATGTTTTAGATTCTTCAAGATTATGGAGAAAGGTTGTAGAAGAGGTTGCTAAGGACTATGAAGATGTGGTTTTGAATCATATGTTAGTTGATAACTGCGCTATGCAATTAGTTATGAATCCAAAACAATTTGATGTTATACTTACTGAAAATATGTTTGGAGATATATTATCAGATGAGGCGAGTATGATAACAGGCTCTATAGGAATGTTAAGTAGCGCCAGTTTAAATGAAACTAAGTTTGGTTTATATGAACCAAGTCATGGCTCCGCACCTGATATAGCAGGTAAAAATATAGCAAATCCTATAGCAACAATACTTTCAGCAGCTATGTTGCTTAGATATTCTTTAGACTTGGATATAGAAGCGAAAGAAATAGAAAATGCGGTAGAAAAAGCTTTAGATTTAGGTTTTAGAACAGCGGATATATATTCAGAAGGCTGTATAAAGCTTGGAACAAAAGAGATGGGGGATAAGATAATAGAACTTATGAAAGCTTAATAAAAGCATAAGTGAACTGTTAATTGAGATATATAGATAGTAAGAGGAGAAATTATGAAAAGTGATAGAATGAAAGCAGGTATGCAACAAGCGCCTAGTAGATCTTTGCTTAAAGCTTTAGGTATGACGAATGAAGAGATGAAAAAACCCTTAATAGGTATAGTTAGTTCATTTAATGAAGTTGTACCCGGACATATAAATATAGATAAAATAGTTGATGCAGTAAAAATGGGTGTTGCAGAAGCCGGTGGAATGCCGCTAGTATTTCCTGCTATAGCAGTCTGTGATGGCATATCAATGGGACATGAGGGTATGAGATATTCTCTAGTTACTAGAGATTTAATAGCTGATTCTACAGAGTGTATGGCTCTTGCACATCAATTTGATGCTCTAGTTATGATACCAAACTGCGATAAGAATGTTCCGGGACTTTTAATGGCGGCTGCCAGAGTAAATGTACCTACTGTTTTTGTAAGTGGAGGACCTATGCTCGCAGGAAAAGTTAAAGGCTGTAAAACTTCGCTTTCAAGTATGTTTGAGGCAGTGGGTTCTTTCGCAGCAGGAAAAATGACTGAAGAAGAAGTAGAAGAATTTGAAAATAAGGTTTGCCCAACTTGTGGTTCCTGTTCAGGTATGTATACGGCAAATTCTATGAATTGTCTTACAGAAGTGCTTGGAATGGGCTTAGAGGGTAATGGAACCATACCTGCAGTATATTCTGAGAGAATTAGGCTTGCAAAACGTGCAGGTTATGCAGTTATGGAAATGTTAAAGAGGGATATTCGTCCTAAAGATATAATGACGGAGAAAGCATTTATGAATGCCTTGGCAATGGATATGGCGTTAGGTTGTTCTACAAATTCTATGTTGCATTTACCTGCTATAGCGCATGAGGCCGGAATAGAACTCGACCTTGAGCTTATTAATAAAATTAGTAAAAAAACACCTAATCTTTGTCATCTTGCTCCTGCAGGTCATGCTTATATGGAAGATTTATATGAGGCAGGTGGAATTTATGCAGTTATGAAAGAGCTTTCAAAGAAAGATTTACTAAATCTTGATTGTATAACTGTAACAGGAAAAACAGTTGGTGAAAATATAAAATATGCAAGAAATTTAGACGAAAATATAATAAGACCTATAGAAAATCCATATTCAGTTACAGGTGGTATTGCAGTATTATCAGGAAATATTGCACCGGAAAAATGTGTTGTTAAACGTTCAGCAGTGCTTGAGAGTATGTTAAAGCATAGTGGGCCTGCGAGAGTATTTGATTGTGAAGATGATGCTATTGTAGCTATAAAAGGTGGTAAGATAGTTCCGGGTGATGTAGTAGTTATTAGATATGAAGGCCCTAAGGGTGGTCCCGGTATGAGAGAAATGTTAAATCCTACTTCTGCAATAGCCGGTATGGGATTGGATTCAAGCGTAGCTCTTATTACAGACGGACGTTTCTCAGGTGCAAGTCGTGGTGCATCTATAGGACATGTTTGTCCGGAGGCGATTGTAGGCGGACCTATAGCATTACTACAAGAGGGGGATATTATAGATATAGATATAGAAAATAATTCTTTAAATGCAAGAGTTAGCGATGAAGAATTTGCTGAAAGAAGAAAGAATTGGAAACCTAGAATCAACGAGGCTAGGGGTTATCTTGCAAGATACCGTTCGCTTGTAACAAGTGCGGCAAGAGGTGCTATACTTTCGACTGATTTTTGTACAGTTAATTTAGGGACAGAGAGTAATTAAGAGGGAGAATAAATATGTCGTTAAAAAAAGGTGCTGAGATAGTAATAGAGTGTTTAAAAGAGCAAAAAGTGGATACAGTGTTTGGTTACCCCGGTGGAAGTATTTTAAATATATATGATGCTCTATATAAACATTCTGATGAAATAAAACATATACTTACAAGTCATGAGCAAGGAGCAAGTCATGCGGCTGACGGATATGCAAGAGCTACAGGAAAGGTTGGAGTTTGTTTTGCGACAAGCGGTCCGGGAGCTACTAATTTGGTAACCGGTATAGCTACAGCTTATATGGATAGCGTGCCTATGGTAGCAATTACTTGTAATGTTACTAATGCTTTATTAGGTAGAGATTCTTTTCAAGAAATAGATATATTGGGTGTAACAGTGCCTATTACTAAGTACAACTTTATAGTAAAAGATGGTAATGAGTTGGCTAAAACTTTAAGAAGAGCTTTTACTATAGCGGCAAGTGGTAGACCGGGACCGGTATTGGTTGATATTACAAAAGATGTTACGGCAGATAGCTTTGAATATGAATATCAAGAACCTGATAAAATAGATATTCCTAAACAAGAGTATACAGATGGAGACATAGAAGAAGTTATAAGTCTTATAAAGTCTGCTACAAAGCCATATATTTTGGTAGGTGGAGGATGTATAGCGTCTAATGCAAGTGAAGAAGTTAATACTTTTGCGCATAAAATTCACGCACCTGTTGCCGATACTTTACAGGGAATGGGAGCTTTTGACGGTTCAAATGAATTATATACCGGTATGGTAGGTATGCATGGTACTAAAACAAGTAACTTGGGCATAACTGAGAGTGATTTACTTATTGCCATAGGTGTAAGATTTTCAGATAGAGTTATAGGAAATTCTAAAAAGTTTGCCAGAAATGCTAAAATTGTGCATATAGATGTAGATGCTGCGGAAATTAATAAAAATGTAAAAACATATAAGGCTTTAGTTGGAGATGCTAAAGATATATTAAATAAGCTTATATCAAGATTAGATCCTCAAAATCATGATGAGTGGGTAAACCATATAGAAAGAATGAAAGATATGTATCCTCTTAGATATAATAAAGATACATTAACAGGTCCGTATATAATAGAAACTTTAAATAAGCTTACAGAACCTGAAGATATAATAGTTACAGAAGTAGGTCAACATCAAATGTGGGCTGCACAGCACTATAAATATAGAAAACCTAGAACATTTTTAACTTCGGGTGGACTCGGAACTATGGGTTACGGATTAGGAGCAGCAATAGGAGCAGCTTTAGGTAAAGAAAATCAAAAGGTTATAAATATAGCAGGTGATGGGTGTTTTCGTATGAATATGAATGAACTTGCTACTGCTACAAGATACAATATACCTATAGTTCAAATTGTTGTTAATAATGAAGTTCTAGGTATGGTTAGACAGTGGCAAAATCTTTTCTATGGACAAAGATATTCGCATACTATATTAAAGGATAAGGTTGATTTTACAGCTTTAGCTAAGGCAATGGGAGCAAAAGCATATAGAGTTGAAAAAAAGGAAGATTTAGAGCCTGTATTAAAAGAAGCTTTAGACTTAAATGAGCCTGTTTTAGTAGAATGTATGATAGGAATAGATGATAAGGTATTTCCAATGGTTTCTCCGGGAGCGGCTATAGAAGATGTTTTTGATGAGAAAGATTTGGAGATAAAAAAACAATAAAATAAAAGGAGAGTGGTATTATGGGAAGAGTATTTAATTTTAGTGCGGGTCCGGCAGTCTTACCGGAAGAAGTTCTTAGAGAATTAGCAAATGAAATGCTGGATTATAAGGGCAGTGGAATGTCCGTTATGGAGATGAGCCATAGATCCAAAGAATACGAAGAGATAATAAATGAAGCTGAAGCAGACCTTAGAGAGCTTATGAATATTCCAAGTAATTATAAAGTCTTATTCTTACAAGGTGGAGCACATCAGCAATTTTCCATGATTCCAATGAACCTTATGAAAAATGGAAAGGCTGACTATATTATTACAGGTCAATGGGCTAAAAGAGCATGGCAGGAAGCCGGGATATATGGAGAGGCAAGGGCTGTTGCAAGTAGTGCGGATAAGACCTTTTCATATATACCGGATTGTAGTGATTTAGATATATCAGAAGATGTAGATTATGTGTATATATGTGAAAATAATACTATATATGGAACAAAATTTAAGACCTTACCTAATACAAAAGGTAAAACTTTAGTTGCTGATGTATCTTCTTGTTTTCTATCTGAACCTGTAGATGTTACAAAGTATGGCTTAATTTATGGTGGAGCACAAAAAAATATAGGTCCTGCCGGAGTTGTTATTGTAATAATAAGAGAAGATTTAGTTACAGAAGATACTATGGATAAGACACCAACTATGTTTAAGTATAAAACACATGTAGATAACGCTTCTATGTACAATACCCCTAATACCTATGGTATTTATGTATGTGGAAAAGTATTTAAGTGGCTGAAAAAGCAAGGTGGTTTAGTTGGTATAAAGGAACTTAACGAGAAAAAGGCTAAAATTTTATATGATTTCTTAGATTCTTCTAAACTTTTTAAGGGTACAGTAAGAAAAGAGGATAGATCACTTATGAATGTTCCTTTTATAACCGGAGATGAAGAACTTGATGCAAAGTTTGTAAAAGAGGCGAAAGCAGCAGGTTTTGTGAACCTAAAAGGTCATAGAAGTGTAGGTGGAATGAGAGCAAGTATATATAATGCTATGCCTATAGAGGGAGTAGAAAAGCTTGTAGACTTTATGAGAAACTTTGAAAAAGAGAATGTGAGATAGAGTATGAAGAATATATATTGCCTAGATAAAATTGCTAAAGTAGGAACTGATATTTTTGGTAAAGAATATGAACTTGTAAATAATATGGATAAGGCTAATGGAATATTAGTACGTTCTTCAAGCTTACATGAAGCTGTATTTGATAAAGAAACTGTAGCTATAGCCAGAGCCGGTGCAGGAGTAAATAATATTCCTTTGGAAAGATGTGCTGCTGAAGGTATAGTAGTGTTTAACACACCGGGGGCAAATGCGAATGGTGTTAAGGAACTTGCTATTTGCGGAATGTTGTTAGCGGCTAGAGATATAGTGGGCGGAGTCAATTGGGTAAAGACAATAAAAGAAAGTCCAAGTATAGATAAAGATGTAGAAAAAGGTAAAAAGTCATTTGCAGGAACCGAAATAAGAGGTAAAAAGCTTGGAGTTATAGGTCTTGGTGCTATAGGAGCTATGGTTGCAAATGCGGGAGAGAGCCTAGGGATGGACGTATATGGCTATGATCCATATATATCTGTAAATTCTGCATGGAATTTATCAAGAAAGATTATACATATAACAGATATAAATCAAATCTTTTCCGAATGTGATTATATAAGTTTACATTTGCCACTAACAAATGATAATAAAGGTCTTATAAATAAAAAAATAGTTTTGAATTGATGAAAGATGGAGTTATTATACTTAATTTTTTTCAAGAGATTTACTTGTAGATGATATTGATATGGAAGAGGCTTTAAATACCGGAAAAAGTTAAAGTTTATGTAACAGATTTTCCTAATACCAAGACTGCAAATATGGATAAGGTTATTACTATCCCACATCTTGGTGCTTCTACGAGTGAGAGTGAAGATAATTGTGCTATTATGGCAGTAGAACAGTTAAAAGACTATATAGAAAATGGAAATATAAAAAAATTCTGTTAATTATCCTAATTGTGATATGGGAGTTTGTTCTACAGTTTGTAGAGTAACCTTACTACATAAAAATATTCCAAATATGATAGGTCAGATTTCAAGTATCTTAGCTAAGTATAATATAAATATAGCTGATATGACTAATAAGAGTAGAGATAAATTTGCCTATACTATGTTGGATTTGGAAACTATGGCTGATACCAAGTTATTATCTGAGCTTGGCAGTATAGAGGGAGTATTAAAAGTTAGACTCATAAAATAAGGAGGGTCTATGACAAAAAGTGAATTTTTAGAAGGGCTAAGAAGGGCTTTGTTTTCTACCGGTTCTAATGAGCTGATTAATGAAAATATTAATTACTATTCGTCCTACATAGATGAAGAAATAAGAAAGGGTAGAAGCGAGGAGGAAGTAGTAGGAGAGCTTGGAGATCCTAGATTACTTGCCAGATCTATAAAAGATGCGGCGGGTATGAGCGATGAAGTTATAGAAGAAACTTCATTTAATAATACTTATGAAGAAAACAGGCAAACTTATACAGATGATTATGGGAATGAAATTAATAAAAAAGAAACAATTAAATTCTTTAATTTTGGAAGAACAGGTTGCCTTATAGGTGCCTTGGTTTTAATCTTGGTATTTATTGCTGTTGTATCTGTAGTGGCGTATATAATAGGAGGGATAGTACAATTATTGGCTCCTGTAATAGGTCCTATACTGCTTTTGATAGTTGTATTACTATTCATACGAATTTTTAGAGCGGGAGATTAGCACTCTAAAACAATATGAATAATATATGAATAAGTCTTTAAATATACTTAAAAGCTTTTGTCTTTTCACTTGACATATAAGTGTGAAAAAAAGTATACTATTTGTAACATTTATGTAACAAATGAATTTGAAAAAGTAATAATTTAGCTTTAAGGAGTATTAATAGATGATAAAAAAAGATGATGAAGTTCGGTTTTGCTATATTTGCATTATCAACTATGATGATATATGCACCTATACAATCAAGGGCCGAAACATCAAATTCAGAATATATAGTAAAGGCGAATGAAATTATTACAGAAACTATATATAATATAAAAATACAAAGAGATGGAGTTGTTGCCAGAAAAGAGGCAAGTGAAAATGCAACGATATCTTCAAAAAGTAGATAAAAAAATAGAATATTAGAGGTAAAAGAGAAGCTGTCAGGAGATTGGGTAAAGGTTAACTTAGATGGTGAGGAAGCCTATATACAGTTGAAAGATGGTCAAGGTGTTATATATGAAACAACAAAAGATGTAGTAGATGAGGAAACAAGACTTCGTCAGAGTATAATTGATTATGCAATATCTTTTGAAGGCGGAAAGTATGTTTGGGGTGGCGTAAATCCTCATTTTGGTGTAGACTGTTCAGGGTTTACCAGATATATTATGGCTAATGTCATAGGAAAGAATTTACCGCATTCATCAAGGGCTCAAGCCGGACTTGGAAAGCAAGTTAGTAAAGAAGCTATGAGACCGGGTGATTTAATATTTTATGCAGAGGGAAGTAATATAAATCATGTTGGCATTTATATAGGTAAAGATAAGGTTATTTCAGCATCTACAGAGAAAACCGGTATAAAGATTAACAGATATGATTATAGAACGCCTGTAAAATTTGTATCAATGTTTTAAATTAACGAGCAAAAAGCTTGTTATATATATTAGGAGAAGGTAATGAGAAAAAAATCAAACTAGTATTATTAACTGCGTTATTGGCAGTGAATATATGTACTTTAAGTACAATGACAAGCTTTTGCGGCAAAAAGCTAAGAAAAAAATCAAGCAGAGAAGGTTAGTGCTCTTGTTATTACAGATACAGAAGAAGTAGAATTTGATGAACCTGAGATAGATCAGGCTATAGATGCGGCAGAAGCCCATGGAAATCCTGTAGAAAATGAGAAGAAAGCTGAAGAAGAGAAAAAAGCTTTGCAAGAAAAGTCTAATAAAGATATAGGACCGGGAATAGCCCAAAATATAGAAAAAAAGCGGAAGAGGGAGCTAAAGAAGAAGTAAAAAAACAGCTTCAAGTGCCAGACAAAAGTTAGTTGAGTATGCTCTAAAAATTTGTCGGTGGAAAGTATAAATTTGGCGGAAATACTCCAAGTGGTTTTTGACTGTTCAGGTTTTTGTACAATATGTTTACAAAAAAATGCAGCAGGAAAGTCTTTACTTAGAAATTCAGCTTCTCAATCTACACAAGGAAAGGGTATCAGCTCAGAAGAAATGCAAATTGGTGATTTACTTTTCTATGGAAATGGAAATAGAATAAATCATGTGGCTATGTATATAGGAAATGGTAAAGTTGTTCATGCTTCAAATGAGCGTTCAGGAATTAAAATCTCTCCTTGGAATTATAGAACACCTTCTACTATAAAAAAAGTATGATGGAATAATATTAAAATGATAGTTAAAAAGGTCGCCTAGAGCGACCTTTTTGTTTAGTGAAAGAAACTTTGCCTTAGTATAAAAATATCCTACTTGATTTTTTTCATAAATAAAAGGTTATGCTTATTATACTTTAAAAGCATTAAAACTGTGTGGTGTAAAAGAAAAAAATATATAAAGGGGATAAGATGTCAAATAGAATTAAATTTAAGTCTAGATGGGGCTTTATTTTAGCTTGTGTAGGTTCAGCGGTAGGAATGGCAAATGTATGGGGGTTTCCATATAAAAATAGGTTCAAATGGAGGAGCGGCTTTTTTTAATTCCATATATAATATTTATAGTATTATTTAGTTATGTAGGTCTATCAACAGAATATGCTATAGGTAGATTTGCGGGAACAGGAACTCTAGGAGCTTATGAGAAGTCTATACAAATGAGATTTCCAAACTCTAAAGTACTTAAGCATATAGGATGGTTACCGCTTATAGGTTCTTTATGTATTGCCTTAGGTTATGCAGTAATAATAGCTTATGTTGTAAAAGCATTATTTCAGTCAATAACAGGTAGTTTAATGACTGTTAATGCCGGTGAGTGGTTTTCTTCATTTTCGGCAACAGATTTTGCGGTCTTACCTTATCATATAGTGGTTGTAGTAGTAACTCTTATAACAATATTTGTGGGTGCAGAAGCTATAGAGAAAACTAATAAAATAATGATGCCTTTATTTTTTATTTTATTTGTTGTTATAGCTGTAAGAATAGCTTTTTTACCTAATGCGATCTCCGGCTATGGCTTTCTTATAAAACCTGATTTCAATTATTTAAAGGATCCTATGACGTGGGTATGGGCTATGGGACAGGCATTTTTCTCTTTGTCTGTAACAGGTTCAGGTATGATAGTATACGGCTCATATCTTGATGATAGGGAAGATGTAGTAGATGGAGCTAAAAATACTGCAATTTTTGATACTATAGCCGCTGTAGTAGCAACCCTAGTTATGATACCGGCTTGTTTTGCTTATAATATAGATGTTAATGGTGGCCCCGGTCTTTTATTCGTTACTCTACCTAATATTTTGCAGGATATTATAGGGGGAAGAGTATTTGCTATATTATTATTCCTAGCTGTAACTTTTGGTGGAATAAGTTCTTTACAAAATATGTTGGAGGCAGTTGTAGAGTCTATAGTATATAAATTTCCTAAATTGCCAAGAAAGTATGTAAGTGTATTTTTTGGAATAGTATTATTGGCAATAGGTGTATTTATGGAACCAATATCTAAATGGGGACCTTGGATGGATTTAGTATCCATATATATTATTCCTATAGGTGCCAGCCTCGGTGCTATAGTATGGTTTTGGGTACTCAAGAAAGAAACTTTGTTGGCTGAGGTGAATAGAGGTGCTAAGTCAAAGATTGGAAATTTATGGTATAATTTGGGAAGATATTTATATGTACCATTTGCAGTTTTGCTTTGTATAATAGCTATAATAAAAAGGAATTTCTTTTTAAAGTAGTAAAAGATAAAAATTTATATTGTTAATCTAAGCAGGCTTGACTTTTAAATATATTATGCTATTCTATATCAATAGTTAATTAGATTGAATTAAGTGAGAAATCAGTATGTGGATATGTACTGATTTCTCGTTTTTATAAACAAAAAACATAAGGAGTGAATATGAAAAAGAATAGTTAAGAATCTTAGTCTTATATTAAGTTTTATTTTTTTGTGTTTGTCTATATTTCAATTTGGAAATTTTAGTTCTACTGCTGAGGAAAAATATAGGAAATAAGGCTTTCTATATAAGTCCATATCATGCAAATCCGGATGCAAAAACTATTATAGATGGTTTGGAAACTTATATGAGGTATGAGGTGACAAAGCCGGATGGATCAAAAGATTATAGTAGTAATTCATGGATAAATACAGATTGGAGTTATACAACTAAGATAGGTAAAAGAGGAGATTTCTTAGATATAAATCAAGTAGCAACAATGGCACAAGAAGTGTATATAAAAAATACTACAGGTGCGGATATGCCTATCAATATAAAATTTACTTATCCACGTAAGGAAATAGCAGATGCAGGCTATTATGCACCTATAGTTAGTGGAGAGCCTGTAGTAGAAAATACTGATACAATAAATTCGTTTAATTTTGATATAACAGGTCTTGGAGTGAATACTCTAGATTTGGCTAGGGCAAATGCAGATACTAATTGGTCAAATCTTAGAGATATTACTATAAGAGGTACTTTAGGAGCCGGTAAGGAGATTAGTATTAAAACTCCTTTAAAAAAATAGAAAATATTGAAAATGTAGAGAATGTTTATTTCTCATCTGATATAATTTATAATACTCCAAGAAGTGATAAAAGATATGTAACTGTGCGTGGTGCAAAATCGGTATATAAAGTAGATGATTTGATATTTGGAAATTATGTAGGAACATACTTATATTATTATACAGATGATGATGGTACTACAAAGGGAGCTTATGTAAGAGTGCCAAAAGAGATACAGGCAGTTATGCCGGAAGTCAAAAAGTCAGATTTATATTATACTTTATGGGATTATATAGGTACTGTAGATATGAATAATAGACCTAATATTTCCGATGAGTCAGCTTTCTGGCTTAGTGATTATGCAATAAGACTAACAGGCCGAGATGGTATTTTTGAAAGAGTCAGTCCTTTAGGATATTCTGTACTTAGAGAAAATGTAGCAAATCCTACTAAAGTCAGAGATTATTATTATTATAGTCTTGGAAATCGTGGTTTAGTTATATATGACGAGGAGGGCAAAGCCAGTCAGATAGGAAGAGTTGATGAAAATGGCTTTAATCTTTCTAAATATTATGTAGAATTAGCTAAGGTGCTTGATACTGAGGATAAGGTACTTAATATTAATAGTTCTTGGTCGGATTTTGATAACCTTACCTATCATATGAAAGTTCATTCACCTAGAATGAATCCGGATACAGAAATTCCTTTAGCTAGTCTTGCAACCAGTAGTAATGTAGATGTATCTGTTCCGGGTTCTTATACAGTTAAATATTCTTATGATGTTGGAAGAGATGTAAAGCCTGATGATAATTCAAGAGATATAGTATCAAAAACAGCTAAGGTTGATGTAGTTGCAAGTAAAGTTAATATAGTAAAAGAAGGTATAGCCGATCAAGAAGATAGACCTATAGCTATAGAAATATTAAAAGATAGCGAGATTATAGATACTGTGCAATTGGATGCGGGAAATAATTTTAAATATTCTTCGGCTTTATTGAATAGATTTGATGAACTTAGTGGAAAGAACTTTAAGTATGAGATAAGAGTGCTTTCTGATAATGTGAATTATGATGTGGTTTCTGAACTGCTTGATGAGAATAATATCTTTGAATTTAATTTTAAATTAAAAGCACAAAAGGCAACATCAAGTGAAGCTAATAAACCTATAGGACCGGAAGTACCGAACAAGGAAAAAGATAATATAACACCTAAACCATTAGTGATAGATGATAAATCTAATGTAAATGGAGGTTCAGGAACGGCAGATTCTGTCGGTGCTATAGTTAAATATAATGATAGAACTTTTGTAACTAATAAAAATCAAAGTTCTACACCGGTAGAGATAGTAGGAGAAACAAGTGAAAGCCAAGCAGGAAATATTGCTCCAAATACTGAAGTAAGTAGAGATAATATTGTTATAAGAAAGAATAATATTCCTAAAAACATCAGATTACACGAATAATAGAATTTGGATAATTTTTCTTTGTAGTGAGTATGATATTTTTTTAGATACGACTTTACTTATAAAAAAATAAAGAAAAATAATATAAAAAAATATCGATTAAAAAAATTATTATGTTTTTTTAGTCGATATTTTTTTGTGTCTTAGTTTTGAATTCATTATAATTATAAGAAGAATAAGCTGTTTTATATGTTGAAAGAGAGGAGAATAAGGAGTAATATAAATAAGTTAGTAAAAACCTTGCTTTTTTTATATTGCGTAAAAAGTAAATTGTATGCTATACTTTAATTAATTCATAGTTGTTTAGTATGAATTAATCTAAATATGAACCTAAGCTTATGAGTAGCTTAAATTATAGAAAAAAATTTGAAAGAGAGGATTTTTTTATTATGTACGAACAAATTAAATTAGATTATGCTTTTTGATGCTCTAGAGCCACATATTGATGCATTAACAATGGAAACTCATTATTCAAAGCATCATGCAGCATATACAAAGAACTTTAATGATAGAGCGGAAGCTTCCGGTTTTGTAGGTAAACCGGTAGAGATAATTTTAGCTCATTGGAAAAAGAAAGCACCGGAGAAGAGCGATGCAATGGCAGTCAGAAATAATGCAGGTGGATATTATAACCATAATCTTTATTTTGGACATCTTTCTCCAAATGGTGGTGGAGTTCCAAGTGGAGTTTTGGCTGATAAAATAAATTCTACTTTTGGTAGCTTTGATGTATTTAAGGAGAAGCTGAGTGCGGCTGCAGCCGGACAATTTGGTTCAGGTTGGGCATTTTTAAGTACAGATAGAAATGGTAATCTCAGTATTTCTGCCTCACCAAATCAAGATAATCCAATTCTTGAAACTGAAGGAGAATTAACTCCTATTTTAGGACTTGATGTTTGGGAACATGCCTACTACTTAAAATATAAAAATTTAAGAGCTAGTTATATAGAAGCTTTCTTCAATGTAGTAGATTGGAATAAAGTTGCTAAGAATTATGATGATGCCTTGAATAATAATGTACTTTATAAGTAAGTTGTAACGAGAGGACTACGGATGAGAACGTAGTCCTTTTTTGATGTGTTGATAATGTCTATATAAAGTATTATACTAGGAAAAACACATATATATAAGGATTGGAAATGTGCTGTTTAAGGAGAAGATGATATTATGATTATCAAAAATATTCAAAAATCATTAGCTGAATTATATAAAGCATTATTATCAGAGTTAAGACCTGATTGGGATATTAAAATAACAGTTGAAGACTATAATCTATATAAACTTGGATTTGTAAAAGAGATTCCTTGCTCTCTTAGTGTGGATATATCTGAGGATGAAATAGATAAATTATATAATGAGCTTATCGATAGGGAGATTAATGTTTATGTGAGTGAGGATTTGCTTCATAAAGATGTAAAAGAGTATGAGTGAACAAGAAAAAAATAGAATATAAAGAATTGAAAAAGCTAGAGAAAGAGTATCTTAAATATATGCCTGTAGAAGGACTTTGTTGTTATTGGTTAGGGATATAATTATGATAAAAGTATTATTCATCTGCCATGGCAGTGTTTAAGGAATGGGATGAAAGCCTTGATTTTTATTGTTTTTTTGGATGGAAGTGTAGAATCTACATCTTTGGAAGATCGGATTGGAATAGCTGAAATAATAATATAAAGGCGTGGCAAAAAATCCTACGTTTTTTTACATATAATAGCACAATTTAAGCGAAGAAAGTCTCATGTTCATGTGCGAAAATGAAAGTAAAACTTATTAGACGATATAATGTATAAATTCATCCTTTGAAAGAATATTAGCTATTTATAGCATCCATTTTAATAAAGTTATCTGACTAGGAAATAGTTCTTATATCGGCTAAAAAAATAATTTGATATAAAAAAAGATAGAGTTTTTTTGCCGATAATGTGATATACTAATCAGTAGATTAGTACGTTTTGGATTTAATTTATGATGGATGGAGGATGACAGATGAAATACCTTTTAGTTGCTGAAATAGCAAAAAAATGGAATATGTCAGAACGTAGTGTGAGAAATTACTGTTTCCAGGGGCGTGTGAACGGTGCGTTTCTTACCGGTAAAACCTGGAACATTCCGGAAAATGCGGAGAAACCAGAGCGTATCAATAAGAAAAAAAGAAGAACCGATTACACTATTGGATATTCTGAAAGAACAAAAGGCAAGTAAATACTCCGGTGGGATTTATCATAAGACACAGATTGACTTGACCTATAACTCTAACCATATGGAAGGAAGCCGTCTGACGTATGATCAGACCAGATATATCTTTGAAACTAACACCATCGGTGTAGAAAAAGAAGTGCTGAACGTGGATGACGTGATTGAAACAGCAAATCACTTCCGTTGCATTGATGTGATTATTGATTACGCAAAAGCAGCTCTGACGGAGAAGTTCATCAAAGAAATTCACTTGGTTTTGAAGAATGGCACCAGTGATTCTAGAAAAGAATGGTTTGCTGTTGGCGATTATAAGAAACTCCCGAATGAAGTCGGTGGCATGGATACAGTTCTTCCGGAAGAAGTTGCCGATAAAATGAAGAACCTGCTAACAGAATATAATGCCAAGGAAGAAAAGACCTTTGCGGATATTCTTGACTTCCATGTGAAGTTTGAGCGAATTCATCCGTTCCAAGATGGTAATGGACGTGTGGGAAGACTGATTATGTTCAAGGAGTGTCTGAAATACAATATTATTCCGTTCATTATTGAGGATAATTTGAAGTTATTCTATTATCGTGGATTGAAGGAATGGGACAACGAAAAAGGTTATCTGACCGATACCTGTCTGACAGCACAAGATAAGTATAAGACGTATTTGGATTATTTTAGGATTGATTATTAAACGAGCTAATTTCCGGACTATATAATAGGTAAAACGACTTTTTGGAAAAGGCAAACAAAGAATTGAGTTATAAATGGAGAAAGCGGATATGAATGACAAAAAAGGTGTAATATATATTCTTACAAATCCTTCTTTTCCGGATTATGTGAAAGTAGGATATACAGATGATATAGATAAACGATTGAAACAATTGAATCGCAGCGAATGTATTCCGTTCGCATTCCGAGTATATGTGACATACGAAGTGAATTCAAGATTGTCAGATTTGAAGTTACATGCGATTATTGATAAGTTGAATCCTGATTTACGTTCTGTTGATGAATTTAATGGTCAGAAAAGAGTGCGTGAATTCTACGCAATGAAGCCGGAAGAAGCATACGCAATTTTGGAGGCAATGGCAGAAATTCACGATTGCAAGGAGAATCTGAAATTAGTTGTTCCAAGTGATGTAGAAGCACAGGAGGAACAGTTGGCACAGGAAATTGACACAGAGAGCCATGAAAAAAAGCGGAGAATTTTTTTCATTTGCAAAATGTCAGATTTCTGTTGGAGAGGAAATTGAATATTATGATGAGCCAAGTATTAGGTGCAAGGTTGTTGGGGATAGAAAAGTGCAGTATCAAGGAAAAGAAATGTCTCTGACGGCTGCTGCAAAACTTATATCTGGAAAGAAATATTCGATTGCAGGTCCAAGATTTTTTAAATATAAAGGTGAGTGGTTAAATGATATTAGGGCTCGTATAGGATTTTAATTTTACCAATGATGTTCCGATAATATTTGTTATCAGGAACTAGAAGAGGGAGGCTGTATTCATGACGATAATATCTAAAAAGCAGATGTCCGAAAAAGATATATTATTATAGAAGATCGTATTCAACAGGTTGTAGCAGAAATTACAAACTATCTAAAAAGTACAGATCGTATGGCAAAAATAATTGTATTTTGTGCAGCAGAAGATGTAGCAGAAAGAATGAGGATGGCAGAGAAGAAATCGCTAGACTTCGAATTATGTAATTACGATTTTTAATTTAAAAATAGTAAGGTGTAAAATGCAAAAAACCTACACCTTATTTTACATCTTTTGCAGACAATATTATGCAAAAATAAACTAGGTTATCCTAAAAAGCAAATATTTACAAAGGCTTACAAAGCCAGAAATACCAAGAAAAACTAAGAAATGCGAGGTTATGCAACAATGATAAAAGTGATATTCATCTGCCATGGTAATATTTGCCGTTCTACAATGGCAGAATCAATTATGACACATTTAGTAAAAGAGACAGGTAGAAATGATATAGCAGTATATAGTGCAGGAACCAGTACAGAAGAGATAGGAAATCCTGTTTATTATGCGACTGTAGATAAACTAAATGAAAAAGGTATAAAAAAACAGTACCACACAAAAGCAGTCCAACTTACTAAAGGGGATTATGAGAATTATGATTATATTATAGGTATGGATAATGCAAATATAAAAAATATACTGAGAATAGTTAGTGGAGATAAAGAAAACAAAGTATATCTTATGAAAGATTTTACAGATGAGAAAGGTGAAGTCGCAGATCCTTGGTATACTAGAGATTTTTGAGTTGACATTTAAAGAGTTATATAAATCTTGTAAAAGCTTTACTTGGGAAAAATATAGCTTTATTTATACTTTTAAGTATCTATTCTTTTATTCGGTAAATATGCTAAAAAAATAAAAAAATTTATTAAAAAAGAGAAATCGCTTGGATTAAGATGTTTAAGCGGTTTTTTTCTATAGTAAGTTACGTGCTTAAATTATACTAATGACAGCAGAAAAAAATTTATATTTGTATAAAAAGTATAAATATAGCAGAAAAATTGATTTTATGCATATTGAAACGATAAATATGCATAAAAATATATAATTATGATATTATATGAATAAAAATAAAAAATATTCAAAAAATACTTGATTTTATTCAAAAAGATGTATAGTTATTTGCATAACATAGATAAGAAAAAATTGGAGGAAAAATTATGAAAAAGATTTTGTTAGCAGGAATGATAGTAATGGCAGGTATGGGACTTATGGCTTGTGGGAAAAGTGCTAATGCAGGTGGAAAAGCAGAGGCAGGGAAACTTGTAATGTCAACTAATGCAGAATTTGAACCTTATGAGTACCATGATGGTGATAAGATAGTTGGTATAGATCCTGATATAGCGGAGGCTATAGCTAATAAACTTGGTTTAGAATTAGTAATAACTGATACAGCTTTTGATTCAATTATACCTGAGGTTAGTTCGGGCAAGGCGGATATGGGTATGGCAGGTATGACAGTGAATGAAGATAGAAAGAAAAATGTTGATTTCTCTGATACTTATGCTTCATCTAAGCAAGTTATTATAGTTAAGAATGGTTCTGATATTAAGGGTGCCGATGATTTGAAAAATAAAACAATAGGAGTTCAGCTAGGTACAACAGGAGATATTCAGGGTTCAAATATAGAGGGAGTTACAATGGAGCGTTATTCAAAGGGATTTGAGGCGGTTCAAGCTCTTTCACAAGGAAAAATTGATGCGGTTTTAATAGATAAACAACCTGCACAATATTTTATAAAAGATCAAGCTGATTTAAGTATACTTGATGAAGCTTTTTGCAGAGGAAGATTATGCAATAGCATTCAAGAAAGGAAATACAGAACTAAAGGATAAGGTAAATAAAGCTTTAGAAGAGCTAAAAAGCGGACGGAACAATAGATAAAATAATAGGAAAAATATATAAAAAGCAGAGTAATTTATACAAAATACTTATAAAAAGCTAGGGTTAATATTTTAACTCTAGCTTTCTATGGTATAATTATATTAAAAAAAGACCTTGGAGAGGGTCTATAAAAAAATTACTACTATTTTTAAATGAGGTAAAAAAATGCAAGTTGTCATTGATAGTATCAGACAAAAATCTTCTCGAACAAAAATCGTTGGGAATACATAGTTGACGGACTGTTAGTAACTTTAAAAGGTAACATTTTTTTGCTGTATTATTAGGTATTTTTAATAGGAGTTGTAGTTGCAATGATAAGAAATACTTATGATAATACAGGAAAGTTAAAAAAATCTTAAATATTATATGTAATATATACTTAACTATAATAAGAGGAACTCCTGTTGTTGTTCAGTTACTTATTATTTATTTTTGGCGTATTTGCCAGTGTGCGTATAGATAAAAACAATAGTTGCAATACTTGCTTTTGCTATAAATTCAGGAGCATATCAAGCAGAGATTTTTAGAGCAGGTATACAAAGTGTTCCAAGAGGACAATTTGAAGCGGGAAGAAGTTTAGGTTTTAATTATGCACAAACTATGACTATAGTAATTATTCCACAAGCATTTAAGAATGTACTACCAACATTAGCTAATGAATTTATAGTGTTATTAAAAGAAACTTCTGTAGCCGGATATATTGCTTTACAGGATATGACTAAAGCCGGAGATGTTATTCGTAGTCAAACATATGCTGCATTTACACCACTTTTGGTAGTTGCTTGTATATACTTAATTCTTGTAATGGGATTATCATATTTAGTTTCTTTACTTGAAAGGAGATTAAAGAAGAATGAGCGATAAGAAAGTTTTTAATAGAAGTAAAAAGATTTATGTAAGAACTTTGGCGATAAGAAAAATTCTGAAAAAAATATAAATGTTAATATATATGAAGGAGATGTTGTTTGCGTTATAGGACCTTCGGGTTCAGGGAAATCAACTTTTCTTCGTTGCCTAAATAGAATGGAAGAAGCAAGTAGCGGCTCTATTATTTTTGAAGGTACAGATATAGTTGATAAAAAAACTGATATAGATAAACATAGACAAAAAATGGGAATGGTATTTCAACAATTTAATTTATTTCCACATATGACAGTTCTCAAAAATCTTACAGTAGCACCTATGAAGTTACAAGGAATAAGTGAGAAAGAAGCTAATGAATATGCAATAAAGCTTTTAGAAAAAGTAGGATTGGCTGATAGGGCAAATGCTTATCCTAATCAACTTTCAGGTGGACAACAGCAACGTATAGCTATATGTAGAGCTTTGTGTATGAAGCCTGATGTTATGCTGTTTGATGAACCTACTTCTGCACTTGATCCGGAGATGGTAGGAGAGGTTTTAAATGTTATGAAAAATCTTGCAGATCAAAAGATGACTATGGTTGTTGTAACTCATGAAATGGGCTTTGCCAGAGAAGTAAGTAATAGAGTGATGTTTTTAGATGGTGGAGATTTTGTTGAGGAAAATGAGCCTGTAGAATTTTTCACAAACCCTAAAAATGAAAGGCTTAAAACATTCCTTAGTAAGGTGTTATAAGTTAATTAGAAAAATGTATACATAGGAAAATGGCAAAAAGTCGGATTTTGTATTCGACTTTTTGCCATTATATATTTTCAATGAAAAATAGAGCTGTATTTATCCTGTAATGAAATAAACAAAAAAAGATAATGGATTTATTTTTTTAATAGTGCGTTAATAAAGAAAAATATTAGCTAAAAATATAAGTTTTAAAGGGTCTTGTATATCTATCATATAAATAGTAAAAATTATAAAAATAAAAATATTAATGAAAGAGAAAAACATATATGATAATACGTTCAAGAGCCCCTCTAAGAATAAGCTTTGGTGGAGGTGGTACAGATGTAGCACCTTTTTGTGAAAATGAAGGTGGAGCTATAATCGGCTCTACAATAAATAAATATGCATACTGCTCTATAGTTCCAAGGAAAGATGATCAAATAATAGTTCATTCATTGGACTTTGATATGACTGTTAAATATAATACTAAAGAAAATTTAGTGTATGATGGAAAGCTTGATTTGGTAAAGGCGGCTCTTAAAGCTATGCAAGTTTGTGAAGGCTGTGAGGTATATTTGCAATGTGATGCACCTGCCGGTTCAGGACTTGGAACAAGTTCTACGGTAATGGTAGCATTACTTACAGCAATAGCAAAGTGGCAGGGTAAAGAACTTGATAATTATGCGATGGCAGACCTTGCTTATCAAGTAGAAAGAGAAGATTTAAAAATTTCAGGTGGATATCAAGACCAATATGCAGCTACTTTTGGTGGTTTCAATTTTATGGAATTTTCCGGTAGAAATAAAGTAGTTGTAAATCCTTTGCGTATAAATAAGGCCATAATAAATGAATTACAATATAATCTACTTATGTGTTATACAGGAAATATTCATATTTCGGCTAATATCATAGATGACCAAGTGAAAAATTATGATAAAAAGGATCCTTTTGAGGCTATGTGTGAGGTGAAAGCTTTAGCTTATGCAATGAAAGATGAACTTTTAAAAGGAAATCTCAACGGTTTTGGGAAATTGCTTGATTATAGTTGGCAAAGTAAAAAACGTATGAGTGAAAAAATAACTAATACAGAAATAGATGCCTTGTATAATGCTGCAAAAGAAGCAGGTGCTATAGGGTGGAAAGCTGCTTGGTGCCGGTGGAGGAGGCTTTTTACTCATATATTGTCCATATAATGTAAAACATAAAGTTGCCGCCAATATGGAAAAAATGGGTGGTCAAATTATGGACTGGAATTTTGAACTTGGTGGAGCAAAGAGTTGGATAACAAATGAGGATAGATGGGATTATGAGCGAGTAAAAGTTCGTATGCCTAATAAAGAGTATAGCTTTGACATATAGAGGAGAATAATGAATAAATTTATTGACGAATTAATAGATAGATATCCTAAGCTGGAAAGTATAAAAAAAGACATAGAAGCTGCTTATGAGCTTATAAAAAATATGTATAAAGATGGTGGTAAGCTGCTGGTTGGGGGTAATGGTGGCAGTGCGGCAGATTCTGAACATATAGTTGGGGAACTTATGAAAGGATTTTGCAAAAAAAGAAAAATATCTACAGGCTTGGCAGAAAAATTAGAAAATATTAACGAGGACTTAGGCTTAAAAGCTCGGAAAAATGTTTACAAGGAGCATTAAAAAGCTATAGCTATAACAGGACATACAGGACTTACAACAGCTTTTGCAAATGATGTTGACCCTGAATATGATATTTGCACAACAAGTATATGGATATGGGGATAATAAAGATATTCTTCTTTGTATATCTACTTCCGGTAACTCTAAAAATCTGATATATGCAGCTATAACAGCTAAAGCAAAAGGAATGAAAGTTATAACTTTAACAGGTAAAGATGGTGGAAAGCTAAAAGAATATTCAGATATCAGTATAATAGTTCCTGAAAATGAAACATTTAAAATACAGGAGTTACATTTACCTATATATCATGCACTTTGCTTAGAATTAGAGGAGTTTTTCTTTGAATAATATTAAACATACTTTTGTTATTTGTGCCTATAAAGATTCTCCATATTTAGAGGACTGTATAAGGTCCTTGAAAGCTCAAGAGATAGAATCGGAGCTTATATTAACTACATCTACACCGAGTGAGTATATAGAAAAAAATTAGCTAATAAGTATGATATTGAGTTTATAGTAAATAAAGATGGTGGGAATATAGGAAAAAGATTGGAATTTTTGCATATAAGTTGGCAAAAAAACGGATTTAGTAACAATAGCACATCAAGATGATATTTATGATAAAGAGTATACAAAAATACATACTTAGAGCAAAAAAAGCTTTATAAAGATATGTCTTTATTTACTTGTGCTTCAAATACTATAGATGAAGAAAAATAAAGCTTACTAGGGGAAAAATAGAAATTATTAAAAACTATACTTAGATTTCCACTTAGGATTTTTTTGCCTTAAATAACATCAGCTTAGTAAAAAAACTTAGCATAATTATAGGGAATCCTATAATTTGTCCTTCATGTTGCTATGATAAAAAAATTATGTGGAGAAGATTTGTTTAATACTAAATATAAATTTGCCCTTGATTGGGAAGCTTTACTTAGACTTTCAAAAGATAAAAAAATAGATGGATTTGTGTAGAAAAAAACCACTTATCAATTATAGAGTACATAAGCTTTAGTGCGACTAAGACTTGTATGGAAAAATGATGATAGACAAAAAAAGAAGAAAAAAATAATATTTGAAAGCTTGTGGGGAAGATATATAAGCAAGATTTTACTTACTTTTTTTATAGGAGAGCTTATATTGCGTATGAAAAAAATAAAAATATATGTATTTATTCGGTTTTATAAGTTTTATATTTACTTTTTTTCAGTGTGATAGATATAACAAAGAATACCGGTTTTTTTGTCTGATTTAAAAAAATGAGAAAAACTCTTAGTATGTTATTTGAATTTTTTTTATAATTTATATAATACTTTTACTAATAAATAAGCTTGGTAGAGGAGCTACTAAGCTTTTATTTGTATACTTTAATCATAAGTATTACCTTGTATATACATCAAATAGCTTTTAGCCTTGGTTTTAGTATCGGCATATTATATTTCTTTTTATAATGATGGGAGAGGTACTGCTTTTTGCTACCTAGAAAGAGAAGAGCTTTTTCCCTACACCAAGGGTATTATCAGATATGCACATTCTTTTTATTCTTGGAATTATGGTCTATATAATTTCTATTTGTCTTATGTCTGTATTTAAGATAGCGGATTTAAAAAGAAATTTATATATTTACTATAGCTTATTCATTAATAGCTTTTAATTTTATATCTATATTTTGGCTTTTCTAAATTACTGCCTGTTTATTTTGTTGAAGCTATGGAAGATAACAGACAAGCAAAAAGATAAAGAGTATCTATTTTTTTAAAATATAATATTTATTTTATTAATACAAGCCGGTAGATTAAATATAAGTTTAGATTATGATTCTCTCAGATATGCCTTAAGAAGTCCGTACATACTTACTAACGGCATAGGAATATATGAAAAATTTAGCTTTTAGTAAATTCAGTATATAATTATCCAAAAGGTTTGGAAATATTGACTTTGCCACTAAATATAGGAAATTCTTATAGTTTTATACAAAGCTTTTTCATTTATAAGTTTAATATTTTTTTCTTATTTATCGTATATGAAATAGTAAAAGAAGAGAGTAATGCCTATGTGGCTATATTCTGTACAAGTTTGATGTGTTATATTCCGGCTATAGTAAATATGGGAATATCTGCAAAAAAACAGATATGATAAGTTTGTTATTTCAATTTTTTTGCCATATCAGATTTTTTTAAATTTCTTAAGAAATAAAAAAATAAGAAATATATTTATTGGGCTTTTTGTTTCTTTGATACTAAGTACCATATTTAAAGCCGACTACTATAGTGTTTTTCAGGGCTTATAGCTATATATTTCTTTGTATATTTAAGTATATATTGTATAAAAGAAAAGAAATGCAGATTGTTTGACATATACGGAATATACTTACTCTTATTAAGTTTATTTACAGCAGCCTTAGTTCATTTGAGAACTTTTTATAATTACAGGTCATTTTTTTGGCTCAGTTTTTCTCTGGTATATGGGAAAAACTTAGGGTTTTCATATAAAAATATCCATATAAAATAGAAAGCATACCTAATAATTCATATAATCTTGGCTTAATGGAAATGCTATATGTATTTAAAAAAATAGGTTTTATGGTCTATTTTTTTATCACCAAGTTCCGAGGAAATGCTGCATGTATATATAGCTTTTTGTGGGGTTATGATATTGGCTATGTTTATTTGTGGAGTTCTAACATATACTTTTTAGTTGTAAACTAAGAAAAAAATAAATGTATAAGTTTTTTTGAATTTACTTAGTATAGTGATATTTTTTTATGAGTATGTATAGTTTATATAAACTATATCAAGTAGATGGAAACTACTATATTTTTATTATATAGCTTGATTTTTAATGGTATTTGTATTAAACTATAAGTATATATTTGAAAAAAATACAAAAAAAGCTTAGCTTTACTATGTGTGTAGTACCTTGTTTCTATTCTCTGATTTTTTTATTTTTTTCTAACTAATTGGTCAGGGAACTTGGGAAATACTAAAAATTAAACTGGTAAATAAAGGTTTTTTTATGAGCATATTTTTAGATAATGAGAATGATTTTATAAATAGTGATGAGAAAGATATATACGACTTTTTAAAGAAAGAAAAAAAGGATCAAGGTTAATTAGTATAGCTTATGAACCCAGAGCCTTACTATTTCCTATAAGTAGTGAGAGTTATACAGATATAACAGGTAGTGGCGGTAATGTGGTTCTTGTAAAAATATTTAGATAACTTTAAAGAGTTTTTGAATTATGCAAAGATTGATTATATTTATACAAGAGAAGATTATTTGCGTACTCATGACAGAGCAAAAAGAGATAGTAGCTTATATGGAAGAGGATGCCAGCTTACATTTGCTTATAGATAACGGAGAAGCTAAGTTATATAGATATATAAAAATAATAAGGAGGGTATATGTTTGAGAAGAATTTAAGTCTGGAAGATAGGAATGAATTACTTAAAGATGCACTTATAGCAGCTTTTTTTCTAGGCTTTGCTTTTTTTTATAAATAATGGAATAAAAAAATAAGCGGCTTATATATGGATGACCTTTATATGTGGTCTTGTTATGGTGAACAAAGCTTTAGGGAGTATGTATTCCCTTTGGGTTCAACTCGATTTAGACCTGTGTACTGGTTTGTAGCTTGGTTACAACTTGGTATTATAAGAAATCATATAGAGTGGATAGTTCCTATGAACATTATGTTTTGCTACTATAATAGCTACATATATTTATATGTTTGTGAAGAAATTAGCAAATTCCAGAGTTGTAGCTTTTGTTTTTTTGGAACTTTATTTATATTATCCAGATTTTTCGTATTATGATATTTCACAATTATTAGGTTTAATGGAAGCAATGGCCTTACTCTTTGTATTTTTTATACTTAGAGATTTATACTATTTTATAAGCTTAGGTAAGATGAAATCATATTATACTGCTTTAGTATACTATATTTTAGTGTGTTTTACGCACGAAAGATTTATGGTTTTATTGCCTATATTTATTTTTGTCTTAATAGTAAGAAAGAATAAGTCTATATTGGCTTACTTGGGGGCTATATTGTCTTTTGCCTTTGTACAAGTTGTCAGAGCTTTAACAATAGGTACAGTTTTGCCGGCAGGAACAGGTGGAACTAATGTTGCAGATACTTTAACACTAAAAAGTTTAATACAAAGTTCTATTTCTGAAATCTTATATATACTTGGGATAAATGCCGGACCTGAACATTTAAATGGCGTAACTTGGGAGCAGACACCACATGGTTTTAAATTAATAATCTTAGCAGGTATAATAGTCTTAGCAATATATGTTTTGATTTTTTTATGTATTACCTTTATAAGAACAAAAAAAGAGAAAAGTTTAGGAACGGATATACTCTATTCTATATTCTTTTTATGTTTTATAGGTGCAAGTATAGTTTCTTCAGCCGTTACCATAAGAGTTGAGATGCGTTGGATATATGCACCATATATGTTTAGTTTATTATATCTTGCATATATGCATGGAAGAATAAGAGAATATATAAAAGAAAAATAATAATATACTTAGATTTATTCCTATAGCAATACTCATAATATGGGCGCTACTTAACTTACCGTTTGAGTTTTATAATCGTAGTAAGTATGATAAAATATACTTATTTCCAAAACCAAAAATAGATATAATTCTCTTGCAGATGTTACCTATGGGAAGTATGGAGAAGCTATATTTGGAAAGAATATATATATAGTAGGAAATCGCTTTGAAATGAGTGATTTTACAGCCGATACTTTCTTTAAAGTCTATAGCTATAAAAAAAGAATGTGGAAGAAGCGAAGATAATTCATGTTGACAGTATAAAAGATTTACCTACATTAAAGGATACAGATATAGCTTTACAAGAAGATTTTTACCCATGATAAATTTATAGATATTACCTCTGTAGTAAAAGAAATCAAGCTTAGAGCTATAAAAGGTTACTATAGTGATGGCTGGATGGATGAAAATGCCAGTCTGGAGCTTATGAGTGGAAGAGAAGGAAAGATAGAATTTGAATTAATGTATCCCGGAGAAATACAAGGTGATGAACTTACAACTATAGCTTATGATGATAAAATCATAGAAGTACCTATAAAAAGAAAAACATCATTAAACTTGATATTGATGTAGAGAGCAATAGAATTATACATTTTGATTTTTAAGAATAATTTTTTTATATGAAAAAAATGCTAAAAGAGCAAAAGAGGTGAAGATAGGCTAAGTCTGATAGTTAATATAAGTAGTAAATAGAATTGGGAGAGTTTTATGTCAAAAAAAGCTTATAAATATACTTATACCTATATTTGGTTTCTTGTTTTTAAGTGCCTATATAAGAAGTGCTACAGTTAATGTAATTTACACAGATTATACAAGATTGGTACTTAGTTATCTTGGAAATGTATTTTTCTTTTTAGACCGTATATGGGACTTGATAGTCTAACCAGACTACCTATTAATTACATTCAGAGAATAATTAATGTTGTGATATTTAAGTATTCCACAACTTTTTGATATGTTATTGGGTGCTTTCTTTTTTTAAGTATGCTTTCTTATGTATTTGGAAAAATATATTTTTAGAAAAAAAGGATACTCGGTGGCTATATATTTAATAGTTGCATTACTTACGTTTTCGTTGAATAAATGGGAAATGTTGACTAATGGCAGTGGCTGGGTACATTTTTTTGGCTATCTTCTTATTTATATATCACTTTTATGTATTTGATAAGTCAAGAATTTTTGAAAAGAAGAAGATACGAATATATATTAAGATATTTACCTGTCTTTACTATAATATTTGTTGCAGGTCCATATAGTGTTTCCTATACGGCAATAATATTACTTGCTTATATCTATGATATTATAGATAATAAATTTAAGAGAGCAAATATCAGAAAGAATATAACAAGAATAATATATATATTTATACCTTTTTGTTTATATATGTTTAGTAGAACTAATTCTATAGAAGAATATGCAGGAGCCAGTAGCATGAGTTTCTCTACTGCACTTAATACAAAAACTTGATGTAATAATAAAGTTATTCCTAAAAATCTTTTTCGAGTATGATATTTAGTGAAGAATGGATGACTACATATAAGTTTAGCTCACTATTTGTTATAGTTTTATCAATTGTAGTGTTGCTGGCATATATATATGCTTTATACATAAATATAAAAATATAAAAATTTATAAGTATAGTATATTTCCTATCTTGTTGATATTATATGCTATTTGTAATCATGCACTGGTAACTTTATCCAGATGGATATTCTTGAAAGATACATATGGAATGAGTTCAAGATATTCTTTACAATATTTCATAGGGTATAGTGGGTATTGTACTTAGTATAGCTTATTTTTAGAAGTATGGAAAAACAAGAAAAAAACTAAGATAATAAGAGAGAATACAGATAAAGCTAATTTTCTAAAAAAATAGTTGCAAATTTGTTGTTGTATATATTTATTATAGGAAATATTCTTACGACTTACAGAGAAATAAATATAGCAAGATATAGAAAAGAAAATTTTGAGAAAAATAAGAGAAACTGCATTAAACTTTGAGAATGTAGATGATGTAACATTAAAGAAAGTATTTCAATATCATGATGGTGCAAAAAAACTAGAAAGGCACTACAGATTTTGAAAGAAAGAAAGCTTAATGTCTTTAAGTAAGGGAGGTTTGATATGAAGGTTGTTATATTGGCAGGAGGCTTGGGTACCAGAATTACGGAAGAGAGCCATTTGAAACCAAAACCTATGATAGAGATAGGAGAAAGACCTATACTTTGGCATATAATGAAATATTATTCTGAATTTGGATTTAATGATTTTTGTTATCTGTCTTGGATATAAACAATATATAGTTAAAGAATTTTTTGCGGATTATTTTTTGCATACCTCAGATATAACTATAGATTTGGCAAATAATAAAATGGAAGTACATAATAATTATGCTGAACCTTGGAAAGTAACCTTAGTAGATACAGGACTAAATACTATGACAGGCGGTCGAATAAAAAGAGTTAGAGATTATATAGGTGATGAGGATTTTATGTTGACTTATGGCGATGGACTTAGTAATGTAGATTTGAAAGCACTGTTGGATTTTCATAAGAAGCATAAGAGAATAGGAACTATGACCACAGTAAATATAGGGCAAGCCAAGGGAGTTATTTCTTTGAGTGAAGATGGAAGTATTAAATCTTTTAGAGAAAAGAGTGATAATGATGGAGCTATTATAAATGGTGGCTTTATGGTTATGAGTTCCAAGATTTTTGATTTTATAGATGGTGATGAAACTATCTTTGAACAAGAACCTTTGCAGGCACTTGTTGATAGAGGAGAATTGATGAGTTTCTATCATGACGGTTTTTGGCAATGTATGGATACTCAAAGAGAAAAAAATAAATTAGAGGAGCTTTGGAATAGTAAAAAAGCACCTTGGAAGATTTGGAAGTAGGAAAAATGTTAGAATTTTTTTTAAGAATAAAAAAAGATACTTATAACAGGACATACGGGTTTTAAAGGTTCGTGGCTTAGTAGGATTTTAATTTTAGCAGGAGCGAAAGTTTGTGGTTATTCTCTCGAGCCTGAAACCGATCCTAATTTATTTAATATATTAGATATAGAAGATAATATAAAACATATCATAGGTGATATTAGAGATTTAGATAAATTAAAAAAGACTTTTGATGAGTTTGAGCCGGAAATGGTAATACATTTAGCTGCTCAACCTATAGTTAGAGAAAGTTATGATAAACCGGTATATACATACGAAACTAATGTTATGGGTACGGTCAATATATGCGAGTGTGTAAGACTTTCAAAGTCGGTAAAATCTTTTTTGAATGTTACAACAGATAAAGTTTATGATAATAAGGAGTGGGATAAGGGGTATGTAGAAGAGGATTATCTTGACGGATTTGATCCTTATTCAAACTCTAAATCTTGTTCTGAACTTGTAACACATAGTTATAAGCGTTCATTCTTAGATAATACAGATATAAAGGTCAGTACAGCCAGAGCAGGAAATGTTATAGGTGGTGGAGATTTTGCAAAAGATAGAATAATACCTGATTGTGTTAGAGCAGTATTTAAAAATGAAAAGCTTACTATAAGAAATCCAAAATCTATAAGACCGTTTCAGCATGTGCTTGAACCTTTAAAAAGTTTATCTTATGATATTAGAGAAACAATATAAAAAAATAAAGAATTTAGCGGTTCATTTAATGTAGGACCTAATATAGAAGATTGTGTTACTACTTTGGAGATAGTAGATTTATTTAAGAACTTTTGGGGTGGTAACTTTGACTATGAGATTGTAGAAAATAAAGGACCACATGAAGCAGGTTTTTTAAAATTAGATTGTGCAAAATTAAAAAAAGTCTATGAATGGAAAGCTATATATGATATAAAAAGAAGCTGTGGAGAAAAACTGTATCTTGGTCAAAAGCCTATTTTGAAGGTAGGGATATGACAGAGTTCACAGATGCTCAAATAAAAGATTTTTTTGAAAGGTAATTATTTTTATAATGAATAATAGATTTGAAGGTAAAGAGGAGAGTAAGGCAAGGGAAGAGATACTTGCCTTAGTAGAAGAATATTGTGATAGATATCATAATAAAAAAAGAATATAAAAAAGGCGATAGAATAAGCTATGCAAGTCGTGTGTTTGACCATGATGAGATGATAAATTTAGTAGATAGTTCTCTAGATTTTTGGCTTACAAGCGGTAGATATCATGATGAATTTGAAAAGAATTTAGCAAAATATCTTGGAGTAAGATTTGCAAACCTGGTAAATTCGGGTTCAAGTGCAAATTTACTTGCATTTATGACATTAACATCACCTCTCTTAGGTGATAGACAAGTTAAAAGAGGAGATGAGATAATAACTGTAGCTTGTGGTTTCCCTACCACAGTAACCCCAATGTTACAATATGGTGCTGTTCCCGTTTTTGTAGATGTTACAATACCACAGTATAATATAGATGTAACTATGTTGGAGGAAGCATTATCTGATAAAACTAAGGCAGTTATGGTTGCACATACTTTAGGAAATCCATTTGACTTAAAGTCTGTAAAAGAATTTTGCGATAAGCATAATCTTTGGCTTGTTGAAGATAACTGTGATGCGTTGGGAAGTACATATACTATAGATGGGGAAACTAAATTTACAGGTACCATAGGAGATATAGGAACTTCAAGTTTTTACCCTCCACATCATATGACTATGGGAGAAGGTGGAGCTGTATATACCGGCAGTTCTCTTTTAAATAAAATTATACGCTCTTTAAGAGATTGGGGAAGAGATTGTTTTTGTCCATCCGGAAAAGATAATACTTGTCATTGTAGATTTACTAAGCAATATGGAGAGTTGCCAATGGGTTATGATCATAAATATGTATATTCCCATTTTGGATATAATTTAAAAGTTACAGATATGCAAGCGGCGGTAGGAGTTGCTCAATTAAAGAAATTTCCAAGTTTTGTAGAAAGAAGAAAGCATAATTTTAAGAGACTTAGAGAGGCTTTAAAAAATGTAGAGGATAAGTTGATTTTGCCACTTGCAAATGAAAATTCCGACCCTAGCTGGTTTGGATTCTTACTTACTTGTAAAGAGAGTGTAGATAGAGCTAAGCTTGTAAACTACATAGAGGAGCATAATGTTCAAACTCGTATGCTATTTGCAGGTAATCTTACCTTACATCCTTGTTTTGATACAATTAGAAATGATGGTGTATCGTATAGGGTTATTGGAGATTTAAAAAATACTGATACTGTTATGAGAAATACTTTTTGGGTTGGAGTATATCCCGGGATGACAGATGAAATGATAGACTATATGGCAGAAACTATAATTAATGGTTTAAGGGAAATTTAGGAGGAAAAGATGGATAATTCTTATGGCCTTTTAGAGGTTCAAAAAGCAAATCTCTATATATTAAAAGAGATAGATAGGATATGCAAAAAATATAATTTAAAATATATGTTAGATGCAGGAACTTTATTAGGGGCTATAAGACATAATGGTTTCATACCTTGGGATGATGATGCGGATATAGCAATGACACGTTCTAATTTTGAAGTATTCAAGAAGATAGTAAAAAAGGAACTTCCAAATGATTTAGAACTCCTTATGCCAAGTGATATAAAAAAAGGAAAGGTTTTTTATGATTTTACGCCTCGAATAATCTTAAAAAGGAGTAAAAGGCATAAAGACTCCAAGGAAGATAGTTTTTATGATAACAAGCTAAATCATCTTTGGGTAGATATATTTATCTTAGATGCCTTGCCTAAATCAAGACTTGTGGGAAAGGTTGTTAAAAATCTGCATAAGTTTATCTACTTATTAGCCATGGGACATAGATATAAACTGGATTATAAAAAGTATTCCGGTATACATAAGATACTGATATTTATTTTTTTCTACTTTAGGTAGATTTATTCCTATGTCTAAGCTATATATAGCACAAGATGTATTAGCTAGGAAATATAATAAGAAAAAAAGCATAATAGTCTATATTATAGTAACTATCAACCTGATTATTTATATGTCAACTTAGAAAAAAATTTGGCTAAAAAAATATGACGGAAATAAAATTTGAAGATATATTATTGTCTATTCCTGAAGCTTATGATGAAATCTTAAATTTGGTATACGGAGATTATATGACTTTGCCAAGGAAAGAAGATAGAAAAGCAAGTCATGGAAGCAAGGAGATAGAAATATATGAATAAAAGCTTGTCTATAGTAGTTTCCGTTTATAATGAAGAAGATTCTTTAGAGAGCTTTTATGAGGTGGCAAGCAGCTATATAAAGAATTTAGATATGGATTATGAACTTATTTTTGTTAATGATGGCAGCGTGGATAAGAGTGGAGAGATCATAAGAGAATTTGCAAAAAAAGATGATAGGGTCAAAAGCTCTTTTTGTTTTCAAGAAATTTTGGACATGAGGCTGCTATGATTGCAGGAATAGATTATGCCTGTGGAGATTATATAGTTTGTATGGATGCAGACTTGCAACATCCTCCAGGTATTTTAAAAGATATAATCTTTAAGTTTAACGAGGGTTATGATATAATTAATATGATAAGAACCAGCAATACAGATGCCGGACTTATAAAAAATATAACTTCTTCTATATTCTATTCCGGAATAAATTTATTGAGTAAGAATAAACTGGAAAAAAATGCGTCAGACTTTTTTTGCTATATCAAAAAAAGGTGGCAAATGTACTTAGAAAAGATTATAGAGAAAAAAAGTTAGATTTTTTTGCGAGGCTATGTCCAGAATATAGGCTTTTAAAAAAACAAGCTTGCCTTATGTAGCTCAAAAAAAGAGTAGCAGGACATAGCAAATATTCTCTGCATAAGCTCTTGAAATTTTCTATGGATACAATATTATGTTTTTTTCTGATATGCCATTAAAAATTAGGTCTGTATGCAGGTACATTTTTCTATATTTTTAGGGCTTCTAATGGCTATATATACTATAGTTACTTGGGCTAGAGTAGGAACTCCGAATGGTTATGCTACTATCATAGTTTTACTTTGTTTTATGTTTGCAATGTTATTCTTGATAGTGGGTATAATAGGGCAATATATAGCTATTTTGTTTACAGAATTAAAAAAATAGACCTATATATATAGTTGATGAAAGTTTAAATATAGATAAATAAAGCTGTTCTTTCCTCTAGGTGGGGGAGGTAGCAATGAATATGGGTGAAACATTAAAAAAACGGATTTTTGAATTGACTATTAAATACAATAAAACTTTCTATGAATTATCTAAGATTAGCGGTATTCCTAAATCTACAATAAGGAAGATAGCTAGTGGAAAATCTAAAAAAATCCTAATTTAGCAAATATCGAAAAGATCGCAATAGCTTTTGGTTTAAGCTTATACGATTTTTTTCGATGATGAGCTATTTAGGTAAATCAAAAATTTCTTTATTTTTTTCTTTTTAAATACAAATTAGCATCCTTAAAGAAACTAATAATTATAAGAATGATAATAAAGCCTATAGGAAAGGCAGCTATTATTGAAACTGTTTGTAAATTTGCCATAGAGTTTTTAGAGAATAATAAAGCTATAGGCAATAATATAAGCAATATCGCCCAAAAAAGTTTGAGCTTTTTATTCGGTTCTTCATCAGGTTTTAACTTTTTGCATGAGTAGGAAGCGGCTATAAGTGTAAGTGAGTCAAAGCTGGTAGCATAAAAAGGCTATCATGGTAAGAGATAGTAAAAAGTAGTACAAGCTTTGGGAAGGGTAGAGTATCTAAAAATACCTATAATTAAAGTATATAAATCTTTGTTTTTAAGGTATAAATCTATAAGATTTAATCTGTTAGTAAAATTTAAACTAAGTCCATAATGTCCTAATACTATAAAGGAAACATAAGTACCGGCTATACCGAAAGCATAAGCCCCTAAAATAGTTTGTTTAATAGTACGTCCCTTGCTTATAGATCCTATAAAGAATGGGGTTCCAACACACCAAACTATCCAATATGCCCAATAAAAAATAGTCCAATTTTGAGTGAATCCATCTGCTTTTAGAAGAAAGATAGGTGGCCATAGGAAAAAAAGTTATAAAGCATATTTGAAATAGCTATAAAAGCATATTTTATTATGAAGATTTCTTGTTTTCCGAAAATAAAAACATAGGCTAAAAATCCGAAAAATAAATAAGTGCAAAATGTAGCTAATTTTGATACATTTTCTATACCAAGGTAAGCATGAGAAGTATATATTATGCAGATAATAATTATTATGAATATACTTAAAAAAAGTAGTATTTGCTATACCTAAAAATCTTGCTAAGTGCAAGAGAAAGTAAAGGAGTGGCAAGAGAAAAAGTAGTAGCTGTTCCTGCTATTAGGGCAAATACGGCGAGTATATCTATAAAACGACCTAGATTTTTATCTACTAATTTGCCTAATATAGGTCTACAAGCTTCGGAATATTTTTGTCTGTGCTTATTTCTGTTATGAATCATAAAGCCGAAACAAACACCTAAAACAAGGTAAAAGCTCCACGGTATAAGTCCCCAATGAAAGAGAGGATAAGTGCTTGACCATTTTATAAGCTCTAAATCGGAATTTACTCCCTTGTTTGCAAGCTCTTTAATATGGTTTTCATTTGCATATAAAATCCATTCGCATAAAGAATAGAAGATTATGTCAGCGGCTAAACCTGAAGTGAAAATCATAGCTCCCCACTTAAAGTATGAAAATTGTGGTTTGTCTATGTTGCCTAAACGAATCTTACCATATCTACTAAAAAGCTATATATAAAGATAAGAGGAACATACCAAGTCCTATACAAAGATAGTATATTGAAAAAAATTATCATTAATAAAATTTCTGATATTAGAAAGATAAATATTAGAAATTTTTAGGGAAAAAAGCAAAAAAATGCAAATAAGGCTTACTAAAAAAATGGTATAAAAGTTATACCCAAATCTATGTTTTTTTAATCTTGAATGTTTAAGTATATTCATATTTACTCCTTATGTTCATTAAATATAATATTTTTTTAATATTGTGAACATAATATCACTAAAAAAATCAATTTTGGCAATAAGAGATTATATAAAAATATTGCACTATTGGTATATTTGCTAAGCTTTACATTTAGCCTAAAAAGGTATGAAAAAAATATCAGACTTTTATATTTTTCTTGATTTTTATTATATCTTTTAATAAAGTACAAAAATATATCGGGGGTTCAAAAATGAATTGCAAAAAAAATAATAGTATTTTAAATAAAATCCCACCAGCAATATGGATGGTAATCTCAGTAGCTTTAGCATTTTTGATATGGATATTTATAGCATCAACTGAGGCAGGTGGAGTTATTTTTTTGCTTCTCCATTTGAAGTATTTATTAAATTGATAGAAAAAAATAAAGGATAATAGCTTGTGGGGACATGTCTATATAAGTCTTTTCAGAGTAATAGTAGGCTTTTTAATAGGATTTATAGCATCTATACCGATAGCCTTTCTTATGGGTTGGTATGCACCGTTTAGAAATTTGGTTGCACCTTGGATACAATTTATAAGGAATATTCCGCCATTAGCATACATACCACTTGTTATTGCAGGTGCGGGGGTTGGAGAGAATGCTAAAATAATAGTTATCTTTATTGCCTCATTTTTAGTTTTAGTTGTAACTATATATCAGGGTGTTTGTAATGTTGATATAACCCTGATTAAGGCGGCAAGAGTTTTAGGTGCTACAGATAGAGATATATTTTTTAAGGTTGTAATACCTGCTTCGACACCATTTATTTTAGTAGGTGCCAGACTTGGCCTTTCAGCTTCATTAACTACTTTAGTAGCTGCTGAGCTTACAGGAGCTTCAAGAGGACTTGGAATGATGATACAAAAAGCTCAAGGATATTATGATATGGCAACCGTTTTAATGGGTATACTTATCATAGGTATCATAGGTCTAATATTTGAACAAGTAGTAAGATTTTTAGAAAGGAGCTTAACAGGATGGCAGGAAACGATGCAAAAGTAAAGGTCAGAATTGATAATGTAGTAAGAAAGTTTAATACCAGAAAAGGTGAAATGATTGCTCTTAATGGAGTTAATCTGGATATAAAAAGAAAATGAATTTATTTGTGTAGTAGGACCTTCAGGTTGTGGAAAGTCGACCTTGCTAAATATTATAGCAGGATTACTTGAGCCTAGTAGTGGGCATGTTTATGTAGATGATAAAGTTGTTGAAGGTCCGGGTCCTGAAAGAGGAGTAGTATTTCAACAATATGCACTTTTTCCTTGGCTGACCGTTTTAAAGAATGTAGAATTTGGTTTAAATTTAAAAGGTATAAAAGGAGAAAAGGCGAAAGAGGAAGCCATGAAATATCTTAAAAATGGTAGATTTAGAACAATTTGCTTCTTCGTATCCTAAAGAGTTATCAGGTGGTATGAAACAAAGGGTTGCTATAGCCAGAGCTTATGCAGTAAATCCGGGGGTTTTACTTATGGATGAGCCTTTCGGAGCTTTAGATGCACAAACAAGGACTCAACTACAATCAGAGCTTTTGAATACTTGGGAAAAGGAGAAAAAGACTTGCTTCTTTTATTACGCATGATGTAGATGAAGCTATAATTTTAGCACAAAAAGTAATTATCATGAGTGCAAGACCGGGTAGAATAAAAGAGATTGTAGATATTAATATTCCATACCCAAGGACTCAAGAAACTAAGATGACAGATGAATTCTTACAGCTTAAAAATTATATCTGGGGACAAGTTTATAAAGAGTATCTTGAGGTAAGAAAATAAGAAGGGAGAACAGTCATGAAGAAAAAGATTTTATGTGTGTTGGGAGCGGCTATGCTATTGGCTTTAACGGCTTGCTCGGGAGCTAAGGTAAGCGAGAGTACTACAGCAACAGCTAAGGAGGAAACTACAGTAGCGACAGAGAGTAAAGAAGCTAAAAAAGAAGTATTTGAAACGGAAAAGGTTAGACTTGCATATATGCCAAATATGGGTAGCGCTTCACTTGCGGTAACAGCTAAGGAAAAAGGTTATTTTGAAGAAATGGGCTTAGATGTAGAAATGGTAGAATTTCAGGGAGGCCCTGCAGAAATAGCGGCTATGTCATCAGGAGATATAGATATATCTCAAATAGGACATGGAGCACATGCTCTTTGTATAGAAGGACAAGCGGTTGTATTTGGACTTGATGGAACTTCTCTAGCTGATGCAGTTATAGCTAATAAGAAAAAGGGTATAGAAAAAATTGAGGATTTAAAAGGTAAAAAGGTTGCTGTAACCAGTGGTACATCAGCAGAAATTATTTTAAATCTTGCTTTAGAGCAGGCAGGTCTAAAACAGAGTGATTTGGAATTGGTTGAAATGGATGCAAATGGTATAGTTTCAGCTATAGTAAGTGGAAATATTGATGCTTGTGCTACTTGGTCTCCGGGAACAGGAACTATAATTAATGCTTTAAAAGATGATGCTTTAGTTCTTGGAACAAATAAAGATTACTTAGATAAGGTTACTTTCCCATCAAGCTTTATCACAACACAGAAGTATGTGGATGCGCATAAAGATGTACTTGTAAGATTTGAGAGAGCTTTACAAAAGGCGGCAGATTACCGTGCGGCTAATATAGATGAGATTGCGAAATTAGTTGCAAAGCAATGTCAGGTAGATGAAGCAGTTATGTTAGCTTCTACAGGTGAGGGTAATTGGATTAGTGGAAAAGAAGTTGCTACTTATCTTGAAGATGGTACAATGAAGAAATATTATGAAAAATCAGCAAAAAGGTATTTCTTGATGCAGGAAGAATAAAAGAGGCTGTACCGGTTGAAAAATTATGTATTATTTGACATAATGAAAGAAGCGGCAAGTGCTAACAGTAAATAAAAAGTATAATATAATGAAGTATTTTTTTGTTTTGTTGATGTTTTTTTATATTTATTTGAAATATTGTGTGAGTACAATATTGCCGGGTTTGATATGGAAGCCGAAGAGATATAGGATTTAGAAGTGAATATATTTATAAAAATAGCACTTACGGAGTAGGTGCTATTTTTTTGTAGGAATAAAGAAAGAAGGATTTTAAATAACCCGGTTTTAATGGAATTTTATAGACTGCATTGAATTTTATTTTAAAAAGAAAAAAATAGATGAAAAAGGTACTAAAAGAGCTGATAGAGGAATGGTAAAAATTGTTAAAAGAGAGGAGTATGTATAAAAAAATTCGGTAAAAAGAGAATACAGGGAATTGAAAAACTTTATGAATAACTACCCAAGAAAAAAATGTTTGATGGATTAAGCTCTAATGAGGTTTATAGACTTGCCTATAAAAAATTATGAGATACTGACATTTAGGATTGCAATTTATAGTGAAATGATGTAACATATAATTATTTAGTGCCTTAGTGCCTTAGTGCCTTAGTGCCTTAGTGCCTTAGTGCCTTAGTGCGTGAAAAAAATATCTTACTTCTTATAATTAGATTTAATTATTTGTATTGTTGAATCTGATTATTTTTTTGATTCTTAAAAAAATGTTTTATGATTTAGAGTGAAAGGTTATATTCAGAATATGAAAAAGGAAAAAAACAGAGAATAAAGAAACTTAGAAGTCGTAAGTTCGGACTCGGAATTTTCAGTCTGGCATTTTCTATGTTTTATTTGACTACAACAACTGTAGCAGCTTATGAAAGCGGTTTGGGTTCTATAGGAAATTTTTCAGAGCATTTAAGTTTGAAAACTCACATTTTAGATGATGAGCAAGCTACGAGAGCTACATATTCCCAAGCTATGAAAGCTACATTATCCGAAGCTATAAATAAGCTTAATAGTTTAGAAAATAAGGCGACTCAGTCAGATGTCTTGTTTGATGTCTTTTATGATGCAAATAATGATGAAGCGGCACATAGAACCTTTAAAGAACCTGATAGTAGTGCAAGTATTGAGGAGTTGTATGAGGTTTTGGATGGACTTCCGGATGATTATCAAAATAATGACTATACTTATATGAAAAATATGGATGATGTAGGTGATGGTTTCAATCTTGAAGATGGAGAAATTAAAGAAATAAATTCCTTTGGTGGTTGGACGGCGATAGATAAAGATGGTAAGCCGGGAAGATTTGCTATTGGAAAGAAAAATGATAGGGGATATTTTACCGGTTGGCAAAGAAATGAAGATGGAACTATTGTGCAAGGTGGTATGTTAGGTTCTAATGCTCTTGATCAAATTTATGTTCATGAACAAGCCTTAGATCGTACTTTCAATTATATGCTTATGCTTGCCAAAGGACGTACACGTGCTAACCGAGAGGACGAGGTACAAGATGGTACTAAATATGATCCGAAGACTCCAAACAGTACGGAGAATGAGGAGTATTTAAAAAGCTTACCTGTAAATGAAAGAGATGATATTGTCATGCATTCTCCAAATGTGGAGGGATTTAATGGAATTGAAAAACATTTTGCCGCGTATTCTACGAAATATGGAAGTCGTCTGAAGATTGATTTTATAACCGGTTATATTTCGGACTTTGAGGGTTCAAAGGGAAGCTATCGAATTGTTATAAAAGCAACTAAAAAAGATGATACGGTAGAAACAATTTACGATCATACTATTAATAATGTTGACGGAGTTGTTGATAACGAGGTGCTTTATAGTGAAGGCTTAGATTTAAAAGCGGTGAATGGAGTTATTAAACAATTATTAAAGAAACCTTATGATAAAAAAATAATAGAACTTGCTAATAAACGTCTTAAAGAAGAAGATCCGACTGTTGGCAAAAAATTAACTCCTGCTCAAAAAACACGCTTGGAGGAATTAAAGGGAGTTGTAGAAGCAGAGCTTGTTGCGAGAGGTGAAGATATAGTAGAGCTCCTTGTGGATAAAGATGCTTTAACAGAACAAAATTTAAAAAAGAACATTCCAGGCTTAGACACCTATGCGGCTATAGCAAATACACTTAATAATACAATCAAAAAAATTAATATTAGCGATGAACGTAGAAAGGCCTTGCCAATTTGGGCAACCTCACAAGAAAAAAACTTAGAAGGTGAAGTGAAGAGTAAAGATCCGAACCGTGTTTATAAATTGTTAAATTTTGTGTTGCCTACTGCAAAAAAAATAATTTATCATGGACGCACAAACCAACTGGAGCTGGTAACAGATTCCGAAAAAGTTGCTACAGTTCGTGCGGAGCTTGAGACTAAGCTTAGGGAAAAAGAAGCTCAATTAGAGGCAAGCACTGATAATGACGCTATAACCAAGCTGAATAAAGAAATTTCTGCTTTAAAATCAGGAATTAAAAGTACAAATGCTTATGATTATATAGAAGCAAGGAATGGTGAAAAGGAGCTAAAAATACTGGGTTCACACATGGAGGCCAAAATACAACCTCCGGCAAGTGAGATGACTCAGAGTACCTACGATAGAATTCATACAAATGAACTTGCAGCTGAAATGAATGATGGACTTAGCCGGTTTACTCACTACTTCGTTGAAAAAGATAATTTAGTGCGTTCTAATGAACTTAGTGATGCCGTGTTATCAGAAAAAATAGAAGAAGGACTTAATGGAGATAAGAGCAAGCTTGGAAGAGGCGGTAGATTTCGAACAGGAGATATAAAGCTTGATAAGGATGTAGTATCCTATACTGTACAGATTATTCCGGAAAATCAAAAGAGAGTTGGAGTAAATCATCAAAGTCCTCGTATTCAATATAATGAACCCATACTTGCGGATTTTTCTATTCTTCAAGATACCTTAGAGCCTTCTAAATATGTTGTGCGTCGTATTTTAGAGAAATTAGATGATGATCCTAAGTTTCCTAAGGATAAGCTTAAGAAAATAAAAGAGGAAATGGATACACCCGGTATAAATACAACAAGTAAATTGAAAAAACTGTTTGTAGAAAATACTATGGGAAGCGTAAAGGTAGGATATGTAGACGAAGAAGGAAATATGCTTAGTGACGGTTATAAAACTATTGTAGCTGATGCAAATTTTGCTACTGAGTACGAATATGCGTTCCCTGAAAGTGATAATATTATCAGAAAAAAATAATAAGATGTATAAACTTACTGCAACTAATGGTGGATTAAGGGAAGATTCAGATCCAAGTAAAGGTAAGATATTTAAGGGTGAAACCATTATTACCTATCTATATGAAGAGGTGCCCGCTAGAGCTGTGGTTCATATAAAAGAAGAAATTGATGGTGTTCAAAATGAATTGTCCGAGCATAAGATAATTCTAAGTGGAATTCCCGGTGAAGCTATGTCAGCAGAGCAAGTTAATAAAAAAATTAAAGAGTTGGAGGATTTGGGTTATATAATTAAAGAAAAATGGTTTTAAGCCGGAAGTTTTTTTGATTCAAAAATATGAGGGTGATAATGAGGAACCTAGTCAATCCTATAATATAGTAATTGAAAAAAAGATTGTAGATAAACCGAATGAACCTAAGCCGGATGAGCCTAAACCAAATGCACCAAAGCCAAATGAGCCTAAGCCGGATGAGCCTAAACCGGATGCACCTAAACCAAATGAACCTAAGCCGGATGAACCTAAGCCAAATGAGCCTAAGCCGGATGAGCCTAAACCGGATGCACCTAAACCAAATGAACCTAAGCCGGATGAGCCTAAACCAAATGAGCCTAAGCCGGATGCACCTAAGCCGGATGCACCTAAACCGAATGAACCTAAGCCGGATGCACCTAGACCGAATGAGCCTAAGCCGAGTGAACCTAAGCCTAGTGAGCCTAGACCGAATGCACCTAAACCGGATACACCTAGACCAAATGGATCATCAAACGGTTCTATACCCTAATTCTTCGGTACCAAGCGCTTCCACATCAGGTGTACCGATAGAAAGTCCTATATCAGAGGTAATACCTGTACCAAGCGATGAAACTAAAGAAAATCTTGTAAATAGTAATCGTATATTAAAGAAAAAAGATATGCAAAAAGGAATTCCAAAAACAGGTGATAAAGGTATGGATGCTATGATAAAACTGAGTATAGTATCTATCCTGTCAGTATTTGGATTGCTTGTTCTAAAGTTTAAGAAAAAAAGAAACTGAGGAAAAATAAATAATATATTAAATAAGTTATAGTAAAGAACAGTTCTAAAAATTCATAGATGTGAATTTGGGACTGTTTTTATTTTATAGGAATGTGTATTTTGAATATTTGATTAATAATAAGGAGAATTAATATCTTGATACGGATTTAATTGTTGATATTTTTTTGTGTAGAGTATTAATTTTATTGTAAAAAGAAAAAAATAAAGGTATAGAATAAAAAGTATCAAAAATTCTTATATTCTTAAATTCAATTATCAAAAAAATTCTTAATTTTAAGGAGATATAAGGAAAAATCACATTATAAAAAAAGTATTAAAAAAACGGAGGGAAATGAATGATTGATGAAAAAAATTGCTTAGAGAGTGGGAAAGTTTAAACTTGTTTAATGACTTTATATTTGCTAAAAATTATGAATAAGAAAAAGTATTTGTAAGCATTTACTGGAGCTTGTATTAGATGTAAGTATAGAGAGAATAGATTACGCCTCAGGGCAAAAAAGCATAGCTACTATGTTAGGCTCTAAAGGGGTTAGACTTGATGTATTTATAAAAGATAGCGAAGATACAATTTATGATGTGGAATTGCAGGTAAGAAATACCGGAAATCTACCTGATAGAGCTATATATTATCAAAGTGCTATGCTAGTAGAGAATTTGAAAAAGGGTGAGGACTATTCAAAAATAAAAAGGAGTTATGTTATATTTATATGTCCCTTTGACTTGTTCGGAAAAGGACTATATAAATACAGCTTTAAAAATTGCTGTCTTGAGGATAGAGAGCTTCTTTTGGGAGATAAGAGCAATATAATATTTATAAATACAAAAGCCGGCAGTAAGTGTGAGAATGCGGAGCTTAGAGAGCTTTTGGAGTATATGGAAAATAAAGATAGAGCTTTGGAATTTTCCTATACTAAAGTTATAGATAATAAATTAAGGGATATAATAGACAAAGGGAAGGAGAGTAGAGTACAAATGTTGATGGCGACAAAATATAAATTTGATATGCAGGATGCCAGACGCGAGGGTATAGAAGAAGGAATAAGGCAAGGGATAGAAACCGGAATAAGGCAAGGGATAGAAACCGGAATAAAGCAAGGGATAGAAACCGGAATAAAAGCAAGGGATAGAAACCGTATAGCAAAAAGGAATAAGGCAAGGGAAATTAGAGAGCATAGAAAAGAATATAGATATATTAAAGCGTTTAAATATTTCCGATACCGAAATATTTACTCTCATAAAGGAGAGTTTTTGATATAGATGAAAAGATGCTAAAAAAGCTGATAGAGGGATAAACTAAAGCTATAGATAATAAACTAAGGGATATAATAGACAAAGGGAAGGAGAGTAGAGTACAAATGTTGATGGCGACAAAATATAAATTTGATATGCAGGATGCCAGACGCGAGGGTATAGAAGAAGGAATAAAGCAAGGGATAGAAACCGGTATAGCAAAAGGAATAAGGCAAGGAAAATTAGAAAGTATAGAAAAGAATATAGATATATTAAAGCGTTTAAATATTTCTGATACCGAAATATTTGCTCTCATAAAGGAGAGTTTTGATATAGATGAAAAGGTACTAAGAAAGCTGATAGAGGAATAGTAAAAGCTATTTAAAAATTCTTGATAGATTAAGCTCTAACTAGGTCTATAAGTTTATCTGTAAAGAGTTGTAATTCTTACTGACAATTATAAAAAAATATAAACTATTCTTTTCTCGTTGACTAAGATGTTTTATTTATATATAATGAAGTCGTTTTTTTAGATGTATACAAGCTACAAAAAAAGGTAGTAACTATTGCAAATGGAGATTTCAAAATGACTGAGCGATTATTAATTAAAGTTCAATATTGGCAAGGGAAGATAGCTCATGGTAGTAGTGTAAATATTAATAGAATTGGTGTAATTTCTTTTTGATATGTGTATATCTAATTTAATATGCTATAAGTGTAATTATTAAGGGCAGTTTTTACTGTCCTTTTTTTGTATTAAAAAATATATAAAGAGGAGAAAAAATGAAAAAAGTAGGTATTTTAATGGGTAGTGATTCTGATCTTCCTATAGTAGAAAAAGGTATAGATGTTCTAAAAGCTTATGAGGTTCCTATTGAGGTCCATGTGTATTCAGCACATAGAACTCCGGTGCAGGCGGAGGAGTTTGCAAAAAATGCAAGAAATAACGGCTTTGGAGTTATCATTTGTGCGGCGGGAATGGCGGCACACTTAGCAGGAGTTATAGCGGCGGGAACAACATTACCGGTTATAGGTATTCCTTGTTCTTCAAAGGTATTAGATGGAATGGATAGCTTACTTTCAACAGTAATGATGCCACCGGGTATACCTGTTGCAACAGTAGGTATAAATGGTGCAAAAAATGCAGCTTTACTTGCTATTCAAATTTTATCCATAGAAGATGAAACTTTAGCTGTAAAACTTGCTAAAGAAAGAGAAGATAATAAAAAAGTAATACTCGAAAAGAGTAAGCTTTATAGAAGAAAAAAATATAATAATTAAAAAGGGGAAAAAAATTATGTCATTAACAAAGATGAATCAACTTTATGAAGGAAAAGCAAAGAAAGTATATGAAACAGAGGATAAGAACTTTTATATTGTTTCTTACAAAGATGATGCGACTGCTTTCAATGGTGAGAAAAAAGGTACTATAGTGGGTAAAGGTGCTATAAACAATAGAGTAACTAACTTTTTAATGCAAATGTTGGAAAAAGAGGGTATACCTACAGATTTTGTTGAAGAGTTAAATGACAGAGAAACAGTTGTAAAGGCTGTAAAAATAGTTCCTCTTGAGGTTATAGTAAGAAATATAGCTGCCGGTTCTCTTTCAAAAAGACTTGGTATAGATGAGGGTGTAAAGCTTGCTTCTACAGTATTGGAATATTGTTATAAAGATGATGCACTAGGCGATCCTATGATAAACGACTATCATATAGCGGCTATGCAATTAGCCACAAAAGAAGAATTAGAAATAATATCTAAATATGCTTTAAAGGTAAATGATATACTTAGAGATTTTTTGAAAAAAGACAATATAGATTTAATAGATTTTAAACTCGAATTTGGTAGACTTTCAGATGGAACTATAGTTCTAGCAGATGAGATTTCTCCTGATACTTGTAGATTCTGGGATTCATTAACAGGAGAAAAACTTGATAAAGATAGGTTTAGAAGAGATATGGGCGGAGTAGAAGAGGCTTATCAAGAAGTAATTAAAAGACTTATGGGAGAGAATGCCTAAGTTTTTTATGAGAGGAAATATTGATAATGGCTAAAATAAAGGAAGAATGTGGAGTATTTGGTATATGGACCAAAGAACCTACTGATATAAGTCATTTGGCATATTACGGTCTCTTTGCTCTCCAACATAGAGGGCAGGAGGCTGCGGGTATAGCTGTAAATGATGATGGGATATTCAGATATTATAAGGATAACGGTTTAGTTCAAGAAGTTTTTACGAGTGATAAATTAGCTGAACTCGGAATGGGACATATAGCAGTAGGCCATGTCAGATATTCTACTACCGGAGATAAGAATAGAGCGAATGCACAACCTATGGTTGTAAACCACATAAAAGGGCATACAGCTTTGTGTCATAACGGAAATTTGGTTAATGCTTATGAACTTAGGAGAGAGCTGGAGTTGGAGGGTTGTATTTTTAATGCCAGTTCAGATACAGAGGTAATATCACATATACTTACAAGGCAGAGAATTAAAACAAGCTCTATAGAAGAAGCCTTATTAAAAACTATGGATATAATAAAGGGGGCATATTCTCTGGTTCTTATGTCTCCTAGAAAACTTATAGCTTGTAGAGATAAAAACGGTTTCAGACCTCTCTGTTATGGATTTACGGAAGATGGCTCTATAGTTGTTGCTTCTGAAAGTTGTGCCTTAGAGGCAGTAGGTGCAAAGTTGGAGAGAGATCTAAAGCCGGGAGAAGTTATTGTAATAGATGAAAACGGTATAAAGAGTATAGAAACTCATTGTGGAAAAGAAAAAAATACTTTGTGTATTTTTGAATATATATATTTTGCAAGGCCGGATTCGGTTATAGAGGGTGCAAGTGTGCATGAAGCAAGACTTCGTTCAGGTGAGTTTTTAGCTACAGAACATCCGGTGGATGCAGATATAGTTATAGGAGTGCCTGATTCAGGAATTGATGCGGCTATCGGATATTCAAGAGCCTCAGGAATACCTTATGGAATGGGTCTTATTAAGAGTAAGTATGTAGGACGTACATTTATAGCTCCTAATCAAAAAGCAAGAGAAAATCTTGTAAGATTAAAATTAAATCCTATAGCGGACGTAATAAAAGGAAAAAGAGTAATTCTTATAGATGATTCTATTGTTAGAGGTACAACCAGTGCCAGAATAGTAAAGCTTATTAGAGATGCGGGAGCAAAGGAAGTTCATATGAGAGTTTCGGCTCCGGCATTTATAAATCCTTGTTTTTATGGTACGGATATAGATTCAAAGGATAATTTAATAGCCTGTTTGCATACGCATAAAGAAATAGAAGAAATGATAGGTGTAGACAGTCTGGGATTTTTGTCAGTAGAAAATGCAAAGAAATTACCGATATGTAATAAGGAGGGTGTAGGGTATTGTACAGCTTGTTTTGATGGAACATATCCTACCGAAGTTCCGGAGAAGAGAACTAAGAGTAAATTTGAACAAAAATTAAGTGAAGCAAAAAATAGCGGAGGGGTTAATGAAGAGCCATAGTGAAGCATATAAAGAAGCAGGAGTAGATATTACAGCCGGTTATAGAGCAGTGGAGCTTATGAAGAGCCATATAGCTAAAACAATGATAAATGGTGTGGTATCAGATATAGGTGGTTTTGGTGGTTTATTTGAATTACCAAGTGGATATGAAAAGCCTGTTTTAGTTGGTGGTACTGACGGTGTAGGAACAAAGTTAAAACTGGCATTTTTACTTAATAAACATAATACTATAGGTATAGATTGTGTTGCTATGTGTGTTAATGACATAATCTGTTGCGGAGCAAAGCCTTTATTTTTCCTTGATTATATAGCCTGTGGAAAGAATGTACCTGAAAAGATAGCAAAGATAGTTGAAGGTGTCAGTGAAGGTTGTATCAGTAGTGATGCAGCTCTTATAGGCGGTGAAACGGCAGAGATGCCGGGCTTTTACTCTGAAGATGAATATGACCTTGCCGGCTTTTCTGTTGGAGTTGTTGATAAAGCAAAAATTATTAACAATAATGAAATGGAAGAGGGTGATGTTATTATAGCTTTAGCTTCAAGCGGAGTACATTCTAACGGTTTTTCTTTGGTTAGAAAGGTATTTGATTTAGATAATATAACTAGTGATGAGTTGACAAAAGCTATAGATAGCCTAAATGGTAAGAGTTTAGGAGAAACTTTACTTGAGCCGACAAAAATATATGTAAAGCCTGTTTTAGCTCTTTTAGAGAAGATTAAAGTAAAGGCTATCAGCCATATTACCGGTGGTGGTTTTTATGAAAATATTCCTAGATCTATACCTGAGGGTTTATGTGCAAAGATAGCTATGTCTGATGTAAAAATATTACCTATATTCAATCTTATACAAGAAAAGGGAAATATCAGTACAAGAGATATGTATAATACCTTTAATATGGGAGTGGGGATGAGTATAGTGCTTAAGAAAGAAGATGAAGAAGAAGCATTAAATATTTTAAAGGCTCATGGACAAGAGGCTTATAGATTAGGTGTAATAGTAAAATCAGAAGAAAAAATAATATTAGAATAGTATTACTAAAAAGTGTTAATAATTAGGAGAAGAGGTAATGACAAATATAATAGAGCTTTTAAAGAACAATAGCTATAATGGAAGAGGTATAGTTATTGGAAAGTCCTTAGACGGTAAAAAACTCGTTTGTGCTTATTTTATAATGGGAAGAAGTGAAAATTCCAGAAATAGAGTTTTTGAAAAAGAAAAAAATAAGCTAATGATATATCCGGCTGATGAGAAAAAGGTAGAAGATCCAAGTCTTATAATATATCCTCCGGTTATAGAGAGAGAAGATTGTATAATTGTAACTAATGGCGATCAAACTATAACTATAGATGAGTTTTTAGAAAAAGGAAAAAAACATTTGAAGAGGCTTTAGAAACAAGGGAATTTGAACCTGATGCTCCTAATTATACACCTAGAATATCAGGTATTTTATATAATGATGAAAGATACAAAATGAGTATATTAAAGTCTATAGAGGGTCTGGGTACTCATTGTGCCAGATATGTATATAGTTATAAAGCTTTATTTCAGGTCTAGGACATTTTATTCATACTTATGAAAGAAATGAAAAATCCATTACCTAGCTTTGTAGGAGAACCAAGAGTAGTAGAAATAGATAATGATATAGATGAATTTGCAACTAAGATTTGGAATAATCTAAATACAGATAATAAGATTTCTTTATATGTAAGATATGAAGATATAGATACTAAGGAAGTAAAAAGAAGTTATAAAAAAATAGATTTGAGAAAGTTGATTAAGATAAAAGATGAATAGTTTAGAATTAAAAATATGGTTGTAATCCTAATCAAAAACCGGCTAGAGTTTTTATGGAGAATAATAAGAAGTTACCGTTTGAAGTGTTAAATGGAAGAGCAGGTTATATAAATCTATTAGATGCTTTTAATGCTTGGCAGCTTGTTAAAGAGTTAGATGAGGCTACAGGTCTTGCAAGTGCCACTTCATTTAAGCATGTTTCTCCAACAAGTGCGGCTATAGGTAGAAAGCTTGATGAAAAGTTAAAAAAAGCTTATTTTGTAGAAGATGTAGAAAACCTAGATAAAAGTCCTCTTGCCTGTGCTTACGCAAGAGCTAGAGGAACGGATAGGATGTCATCTTTTGGAGATTTTATAGCTTTATCAAGAAAGTGTGATATAACTACAGCTAAGCTTATTGCAAGAGAGGTATCAGATGGAGTTATAGCACCTGAATATGATGCTGAGGCTTTAGAAATTTTAAAATCTAAGAAGAAGGGAAACTATTTAGTAATACAAATAGATAAAGATTATATACCTGAAAACATAGAGAGAAAACAGGTATATGGTATAAGTTTTGAACAAGGTAGAAATGAGTATAAAGTGAGTTGTAAGGATTTTGAAAATATAGTTTCAAACAATAAAGATTTGACGGATGAAGCAAGACTAAATCTTACTATAGCTCTTATTACCCTAAAATATACTCAATCAAATTCGGTTTGCTATACTAAGGACGGTCAGGCTATAGGAGTAGGAGCCGGTCAACAATCAAGAATACATTGTACAAGACTTGCAGGTAGTAAGGCGGATATATGGCACTTAAGACAGGCGGATAAAGTCTTGGCTTTAGACTTTAAAAAAGAGCTTGGAAGAGCAGATAGAGATAATACTATAGATATATATATATCGGATGATTGTGATTTAGTATTAAAAGATGGGGAATGGCAAAGGTATTTTAATACTAAACCGGAAGTATTTACTAAGGAAGAAAAGAAAGAATATCTGTCCGGTGTAAGTGGTGTTTGTTTAGGTTCAGATGCATTTTTCCCATTTGGAGATAACATAGATAGAGCATTCTTATCAGGAGTTAAATATGTTGTCGAGCCGGGTGGTTCAGTGAGAGATGATAATGTTATAGAAAAAGCAGATGAATATAATATGGTTCTTTGCTTTAATGGAATGAGATTGTTCCATCACTAGGAGGAAGTATGGATAAATTAAATGTTGCAATACTTGTAAGTGGTGGTGGAACCAACTTGCAAGCACTTATAGATGCGAGCAAAAGAGGAGAACTTCAAGGAGCAAATTTAAGTCTTGTTATTTCAAATAAGGTAGATGCTTATGCCTTAGAGAGAGCAAAAAAGGAAGATATAAAAGCAGAATTTGTATCCGGTAAAGATGAAGATAAGTTAATCTCTCTTTTGAAAGATAATAATATTGATGTAGTAGTCCTTGCGGGATATTTGGCAATATTATCAGAGAAAGTTGTAAAAGAGTATGAAAATAGAATAATAAATATACATCCCAGTCTTATACCCAGCTTTTGCGGAAAGGGATTTTATGGTCTAAAGGTTCATGAAGAGGCACTTAAATATGGCGTAAAGGTTACAGGTGCTACGGTTCATTTTGTAAATGAGATACCTGACGGTGGAAAGATAATAATGCAAAAAAAGCTGTATATATAGATGAAAATGATACTAAAGAAAGTTTGCAAAAGAGAGTTATGGAGGAGGCAGAGTGGGTAATTTTACCTAAAGCTTTGACCTTGGTGTGTGAAAAAATATTAAAAAATAGGAAGAATATGTAATGAAAGTAGGCATAATAGGTAGTGGCGGAAGAGAGCATGCCTTACTTAGGGCTGTGGCTAAGAATCCGATAATAAAAGAAATCTATGCAATTCCAGGAAATGGTGGAATGGCAGACGAAGCTGTTTGTTTAAATATTGATATAAAGAATATAGATGAAGTTCTTGCTGTTTGTTTAGATAAAGATTTAGATTATGTGATAGTTGCTCCGGATGATCCGTTGGCGGCAGGACTTGTGAATTTGCTTGAAGATAATGGAATAGCTTGTTTTGGACCGAAAAAAGAGGCGGCTATTATAGAGGCAAGCAAAGTGTTTTCAAAAGATTTGATGAAGAAATACAATATACCTACTGCTTTTTATGAAAATTTTGATGATGCGAATAAAGCTAAAGAGTATCTTAAAAATAGTGAGTATCCAATAGTAATAAAGGCAGATGGGTTAGCGCTTGGGAAAGGCGTTATAATAGCAAACTCTAAGGAAGAAGCATATAATGCCATTGATGATATTATGCTCGACCATAAGTTTGGAGCTAGTGGAAATAAGGTAGTTATAGAGGAGTTTTTAGAAGGTGTAGAAGTTTCTGTTCTTAGTTTTACAGATGGTAAAACTGTATTACCTATGATATCTTCCATGGATCATAAAAAAGCTTATGATAATGATGAGGGTCTAAATACCGGTGGTATGGGAGTTATAGCTCCAAATCCATATTATACTGAAAGTATAGCGACAGAGTGTATGGAAAAGATTTTTAAGCCTACAATAGAAGCTATGCGTTTAGAAAATCGTACATTTAAAGGTTGTCTATACTTTGGTCTTATACTTACAAAAGATGGTCCTAAAGTAATAGAATATAATGCCAGATTTGGAGATCCTGAAACACAGTGCATACTCCCTTTGCTTAAAACGGATTTATTTGAAATTATGCTTGCAACAAGTAGTGGTGATCTTGATAAAATAAAACTTGAATGGGATAATAAAGCTTCTTGTCTAGTTGTTTTGGCAAGCGAGGGCTATCCTTTAGAATACAAATCGGGATATGAGATAAAAATAGATACAAATAAAGAAAGTGTTTATGTAGCAGGTGCAAAGCTTGTAGCAGGAAAGTTGCTTAGTGCAGGTGGAAGAGTTCTGGGAGTAGTAGGACTTGGAGATGATCTAAAAGGAGCTATAGATGAAGCTTATAAAAAGGTAGAAAAAGTAAGTTTCCAAAATAAATTTTATAGAACGGATATAGGCAAGAAAGCTTTAGAGGTAAAAAATTAATGGTATATCGTATTTATGTAGAGAAGAAAGAAGAACTGGCTTATGAAGCTAAGGCACTACTTTCGGATATAAGAAATTTTTTTAAATATAACAAGTGTAGATGAATTAAGAATATTGAATAGATATGATGTGGAAGGTATATCTGAGGAAGTATTTGAAGAAGCGAGTAGGCTTATATTATCAGAGCCACAGCTTGATAGAATTTATAAAAAGTATAAATTTTAAAGAGGGAGATGTACATTTTGTAGTAGAATATCTTCCGGGGCAATACGATCAAAGAGCTGACTGTGCGGCACAATGTATACAATTAGCTTCTAAGGGAAATAAGCCTGAAGTAAAAAAACTGCAAGAGTTTATATTTTGAGTGGAAATATAAATGAGGAAGATATAGAACAAATTAAAAAGTATATTATAAATCCTGTTGAATCAAGGCAAACAGATGATAAAGAATATAAAAAGCTTAAATATAGAATATGATAATCCTAAAGATGTGGATATAATAGAAAAACTTCATAGATTTTGATGATAATAAACTTCTGGAGCTGTTAAAAGACTATGCTTTTAGCTATGGATATTGATGATTTGAGATTTTTGTAGAGGTTATTTTAAGTTAGAAAAAAAGAAATCCAAGCATAACAGAAATACGTATGATAGATACATACTGGTCGGATCATTGTAGACATACTACATTTCTTACAAATATAGATAAGGTTACTTTTGAGGACGAAAAAGTAGAGAAAGCTTGGAATAGATATATAGCTACAAGAGAGGAATTAGGAAGAACTAAGCCTATAAATCTTATGGATATAGCAACTATATCTGTTAAGGCTTTGAAAAAAGCAGGTAAACTTGATAAGCTTGATGAGTCGGAAGAGATAAATGCTTGTACAGTAAAGATAAAGGTAGATGTAGAGGGTGAGGAGGAAGATTGGTTATTATTATTTAAAAATGAAACACATAATCATCCTACGGAAATAGAACCTTTTGGTGGAGCAGCTACTTGTATAGGTGGGGCGATAAGAGACCCGCTATCAGGAAGAGCCTATGTATATGCGGCTATGCGTGTAACCGGTGCGGCTGATCCGACAAAGAGTATGGAAGATACTATAAAAGGTAAGCTACCACAGAGAAAGATAGTTACCACAGCTGCGGCAGGTTATTCATCTTATGGTAATCAAATAGGCCTTGCAACCGGTATAGTAGATGAAATATATCACGATGGTTATGCAGCTAAGAGAATGGAGATAGGAGCTGTAGTAGCGGCTACACCGGCGGCGAATGTAAGAAGAGAAGTTCCTGTAAAAGGTGACAAGGTTATTTTTATTAGGTGGAAGAACCGGTAGAGATGGTTGTGGTGGTGCAACAGGTTCTTCAAAGGCACATAAAGAAGAATCCTTAAAAACTTGTGGAGCAGAAGTTCAAAAAGGTAATGCTCCGGAAGAGAAAAATTACAAAGATTATTTAGAAATGAAGAAGCTAAATCTCTTATAAAAAAAGATGTAATGATTTTTGGTGCAGGTGGAGTAAGTGTTGCTATCGGAGAGCTGGCAGACGGCTTACGCATTAATCTTGATGCAGTGCCTAAAAAAAGTACGAGGGACTAGACGGAACGGAACTGGCTATTTCGGAATCCCAAGAAAGAATGGCGGTAGTAGTCGAGGCAAAAGATGTAAATAGATTTATAGAACTTGCAAGCGAAGAAAATCTTGAAGCTACACTTGTAGCAGAGGTTACAGACGAAAATAGACTTATAATGACATGGAGAGATAAGGAGATAGTGAATTTAAGTAGAGATTTCCTTAATTCTAACGGTGCAAGTAAGCATATTAATATAAAAGTGCCTAAAATGGAAGAAATAGAAGAAAAAAATGTAAAAAATTTCAAATTAGGTATGGAAAAATTGGTAAGCGACTTAAATGTTTGTTCAAAACAAGGACTTAGTGAGAGATTTGACTCTACAATAGGTGTAGGAACTGTACTTATGCCATTTGGAGGAAAGTATCAAAAGACACCTATAGCGGCTATGGTAAATAAGGTATCGGTTGAGAAAAAAGATACTACTACTTGTTCTATAATGTCTTATGCGTATAATCCTTTTATAAGTGAAAAAGACCAATATAAGGGTGCTTATCTGGCGGTTGTGGAATCTCTTTGTAAACTTATTGCTACGGGTGCCGGTTATAAAGATATATATTTGACTTTTCAAGAGTATTTTGAAAAACTTGGGACAGATGAAAAAAGATGGGCAAAGCCGCTTGCCGCTATACTAGGTGCTTTGGATGCGCAGCTAGACTTTGAAGTGGCGGCTATAGGTGGAAAAGACTCCATGAGCGGTTCATTTGAAAATCTTGATGTTCCGCCTACCTTAGTATCATTTGCAGTAACTACAGAGGATATTAATAATATAATTTCTCCGGAGTTTAAAAAGGCAGGTTCAAAAGTAATGCTTCTATCTGCAAAGAGAAGTGCAGATAAGGACTTACCGGATGTATATAGTTTAAAAAGCTTTTATTTAATTTTATATCATCTAAGAATAAAGATATATTAGCTATGTATACAGTGGGCTATGGCGGTGTTGCTGAACAAATATTTAAGCAATGTCTTGGAAATAGGTTGGGATTTGATTTTGATAGTAATTTAAGTGTGGAAGATATATTTGAATACAATTACGGAAGTTTTATAGTAGAACTTGATAAAGATTTTACTAATGATGACTTGAAATTACTTGAAGATAATGAGATAGATTTAAAGATTTTTAGGAAATGTAAGTGAAGAATATAAGTTGAAATATAAAGAAGATAGCTTGCAACTAGCGAAACTTGAAAAATTCTTATGAGGAGAAATTGGAGAAAGTATTTCCTAGAAAGATAGAGGTTGAATCTTATAAAGAAGTTCCAAATATAGGGGTAACTACAAAAGAAAAAAATATAGTGCTAATATAAAGAGTACAAAACCTAAAGTTCTTATACCTGTATTTCCGGGAACTAACTGTGAATATGATAGTGCAAAAGCTATAGAAAAAGCCGGACTTGAACCGGAGATAGTGCTTATTAAAAATTTAAGTTCTAAAACCATAGAAGAGAGTATAAATGAAATTGAGAAAAATATTAGAAATTCTCAAATAGTATTTTTGCCGGGTGGTTTCTCAGGTGGAGATGAGCCTGACGGTTCAGCTAAATTTATAAGTTCTTTCTTCAGAAATCCTAGAGTAAAAGATGCCATTAGCGATTTACTTGATAATAGAGATGGTCTTATGGCAGGTATATGTAACGGTTTTCAAGCTCTTATAAAATTAGGATTGGTTCCTTATGGAAAGATAGTAGATATAGATGAAACTTGCCCTACACTTAGTTACAATACTATAAAAAGGCATCAATCTATGATAGTTAGAACTAAAAATCAGTTCTAATAATAGTCCTTGGTTAATGAATGTTAATGTAGGAGAAGTGTATAATGTTGCTATTTCTCATGGAGAAGGTAGATTTATTTGTGATGAGAATTTATTAAAAGAACTTGCTGCTAATGGACAAATAGCTACACAGTATGTAGATCTTGGTGGAAAGCCTACTATGGATATTGTATACAATCCAAATGGTTCTATGTGGGCGGTTGAAGGTATTTGCTCGCCTGATGGTAGAGTATTTGGAAAGATGGGACATTCTGAAAAGAATAGGAAAAGGTCTTTATCAAAATGTAGTTGGAAATTATGATATAGGAATGTTTAGATCTGCTAAGAAGTATTTTGATTTATAGTGTAAAATTTTTGTTTCAATAAGTATTTTGCCATGGTTTTGGTATATAAAATCGCTTTTAAATTTAGTTTAGTTGCTATTTTTTTATATTTAGATAGGTGAACTAAACTAAGTTTGAGCGATTTTTGTAGTATGGGGGCAAAAGATTATTTGTAATAATTTGTTAGTCTATATAAATTTTATTTAGAAAGTCAAAATGAGATATACTCATAAGATAAATATATTAAACAATAAAAAAACATCACTCTGTGATGTTTTTTTATTAGCTGGGCTAGATGGATTTGAACCATCGAATGCAGGAGTCAAAGTCCTGTGCCTTACCGCTTGGCTATAGCCCAATATTAATTTAAAAGGGTGGATAATGGGATTCGAAACCCATGGCCTCCAGAGCCACAATCTGGCGCGCTAACCAACTGCGCTATACCCACCATACACTATGTACATTTGTACAAGAGCGGGTGATGGGAATCGAACCCACGTATTCAGCTTGGAAGGCTGATGTTCTACCATTGAACTACACCCGCATTTTAATATAAAAATATGAGCCTGAAGGGATTCGAACCCCTGACCCTCGGCTTAGAAGGCCGATGCTCTATCCAACTGAGCTACAGACTCATAAATGACATATCGCTTACGCAATATAAATCGGGGTGACAGGATTCGAACCTGCGACCCCCTGGTCCCAAAACCAGGTACTCTAGCCAAACTGAGCCACACCCCGATAATTTTAGTTGCTTTATCTCGTAAAGACAAAAGGAATTATAGCTAAAGTAAAAGAAAATGTCAACCACTTTTTCAAAAAAATTTTAGCCAAAATAAAAAGAGATTGTTTTAGCTTAAGAAGAGATTGAAATAATAGTAAACTAAGATGGGGTTTGTGCTATAATGTTAACCAAAAAGCCTAAATATATTATAGAAGAAAAGGAAAAAAAGGATGAAAAACAAAAATTAACTACTTTATGTTATATAGAAAAAAGATAATAAATATCTTATGTTACATAGGATAAAAAAAGAAAAATGATATAAATAAAGATAAATGGATAGGCGTAGGTGGACATTTTTTTAGAAGATGAAAGTCCGGAAGAATGTCTGCTTAGAGAAGTAAAAAGAGGAAACCGGATTAGAGTTGATATCATGGAAGTTGAGAGGAGTTATAAGTTTTATAACAGATGTATGGCAAACTGAGTATATGTTTTTATATACAGCGAGTGAATTTATAGGAGAAATATCAGACTATAATGCTTGTGATGAAGGAAAGTTGGAGTGGGTAAAAAAAGAAGATATATATAAGCTTGATATTTGGGAAGGCGATAAAGTGTTTTTTTGAATTGCTTGAAAAAGACAGTGAGTTTTTTTCTCTTTAAAGCTTAGGTATGAAAAAAAGATAAACTGATAGAGGCTATTAAAAAAATGGAATAGAAATATTATCTAAATAAGTTGCAGTTAAGATAAAAAAATAACACTACATATAAAAATGCTATTATAATAGGTAGCGTGGATGTTGTAGATTAAAAAAATATATGAGATGCTATATTTATTAAGTGGTGAGGATTAGAAGAAATATGAAAGAGAAAACTAGTTTTGAATTGATATATGAAGTTGTAAAAAAAATACCAAAAGGTTTTGTAGCTACCTATGGTCAGATAGCTACCCTAGCCGGAAATCCAAAGTGGGCTAGAGTTGTAGGCTATGCCTTGCATGTAAATCCGGAACCCGAAATTATACCCTGCTTTAGAGTTGTAAATAAAGAAGGTAGAGTGAGTAAGGCTTTTGCTTTTGGTGGGGAAAATAGGCAAGTAGAACTTTTAAAAGCCGAGGGGGTTGAATTTATATATAATGAAGATAAAAAAGAATATTTTGTAGATATGAAAAAGTATAAGTGGGATATCCCAAAAGATTATGGTAAATTTATATAAGAGGTATAAAAGAACGAAATTTAGCAAAATTATTGACTAATATATTCGCTTATGCTATAGTACGAGAGATAGAGATGTCGAGGTCTTTTTTTTTTGACCTCATAACTTTGCAACTAATTAATAAGTGGAGGTGTTACTGTGCGTACTAAAATCACTCTAGCTTGTACAGAATGCAAGCAACGTAATTATAATACGACTAAGGATAAGAAAGCTCATCCTGATCGTATGGAAACAAAGAAATATTGTAGATTCTGTAAGACTCATACAATGCACAAAGAAACAAAGTAGGAGACTGTATAATGGCTGAACAAGGCAAAGAAAAGAAACCAAATTTTATTAAGGGTCTCAAAGCTGAGTATAATAAAATCATCTGGCCTACTAAAGAAGAAGTTTCAAAGCAAACAGTGGCAGTAGTTGTATGTTCGCTTATACTTGGAGCTATAATAGCTGGTCTTGATTTTGCCTTTAAAACAGGATTTGGACTTATTATTAAGTAGAAAGGGTAGTTGTATGGAGCAAGCGCAATGGTATGTGGCTCATACTTACTCGGGCTACGAAAATAAAGTTAAAGCAGATATCGAAAAAACTATTATAAATAGAGGTCTTGAAGAGCAAATATTAGAAGTTTGCGTACCTATGCAATCAGTAGTAGAACTGAAAAATGGTGCTGAAAAAACTTCTGATAGAAAATTATTTCCGGGCTATGTACTTATACATATGATTATGAATGATGATACATGGTATGTAGTAAGAAATACAAGAGGTGTTACAGGCTTCGTTGGACCGGGGAGTAAGCCGGTAGCTTTAACTATAGACGAGATATATAATCTTGGACTAGGAGATGCTTTAGCAAATAGAGGAGAAAAGAAACTTATCTTAAATTTTGCTATTGGAGATTTGGTTAAGGTTGTTTCCGGTGCTTGGGAAGGTGCCAAGAGTGTTATTGAAGATATCAATGAACATAAAAAACAAGTAAAATTAATACTTGGTGTATTTGGCAGAGAGACAGAAGTCTGGATAGATTTTTCAGATATTAGAAAAGAAGATTAATACACGTTCTTCTAAACGAAGAAAACGTGGGAGGGTTTATCCCGAAATTACCACAAGGAGGTGCCACTATGGCAAAGAAAGTAACAGGATATATTAAATTACAAATTCCAGCAGGCAAGGCAACACCAGCTCCACCTGTTGGTCCAGCATTAGGTCAACATGGTGTAAACATAGTTGAGTTTACAAAACAATTCAATGCAAAGACAGCTGATCAAGGAGATCTTATCATCCCTGTAGTTATCACTGTTTATGCAGACAGAAGTTTTAGTTTTATTACTAAGACTCCTCCGGCAGCCGTTCTATTAAAGAAGGCATGTAACTTAAAATCAGGTTCAGGTGTACCTAATAAAACAAAAGTAGCAACAATCACAAAAGCTAAGTTAGAAGAAATAGCAGCACTTAAGATGCCAGATCTTAATGCGGCAAATATTGATTCAGCTATAAGTATGATTGCTGGTACAGCTCGTTCAATGGGTATAACAGTACAGGACTAATTTAGGAGGAAGAAAGATAATGAAACGTGGAAAGAGATATTTAGAAGCAGCTAAATTAGTTGACCGTGCAAACTTATATGATAGTGCAGAAGCTATCGCACTTATTAAGAAAACAGCAGTTGCAAAGTTCGACGAAACAGTAGAGTTACATATACGTACAGGTTGTGATGGACGTCATGCAGATCAACAAATAAGAGGAGCTGTAGTTCTACCACATGGTACAGGTAAAACAGTTCGTATATTAGTATTTGCTAAGGGAGCAAAAGTTGATGAAGCTCTTGCAGCAGGTGCAGATCATGTTGGTGGAGAGGAATTAATTCCTAAAATCCAAAATGAAGGATGGTTAGATTTTGATGTAGTAGTAGCTACACCTGATATGATGGGTGTTGTTGGTCGTCTTGGTAAGGTTTTAGGACCTAAAGGACTTATGCCAAACCCTAAAGCCGGTACAGTTACTATGGATGTAAAGAAAGCTATAGATGAGATTAAAGCAGGTAAGGTTGAGTATCGTTTAGATAAAACAAATATTGTGCATGTACCTGTAGGTAAAGCTTCATTTACAGAAGAGCAATTAGGAGATAACTTCAAGGCTATTTTAGATGCTATAATCAAAGCTAAACCAAGTGCATTAAAAGGTGCATATTTAAGAAGTGTTATATTAACATCAACAATGGGTCCTGGAATTAGACTTAATGTTGCTAAGTTAATGGCATAATAATATATTGACATTATTTGTTTATAGTGTTAGTATACACATAGTATTGACTGCCAAAGACAGTAGGTGCCGTAAGGCATAAGTTTAAACGCCTACCGAGGATAGTGAAAGCTTATACAAATTAAATTTGTTATTAGTTTGCCTCGTTGTCTTTAGATAACGAGGCTTTTTATTTGGGTACTACCTCCCGCAGTTATACTTAATAAAACAAGGAGGAATAAAAATGGCAAAGATTGAGTTAAAGCAACCAGTGGTTCAAGAGATTTCAGAACTTTTAAATGGTGCGGCTTCAGCTGTTGTTGTAGACTATCGTGGTTTAACAGTTGAGCAAGACACACAACTTCGTAAAAATCTTAGAGAAGCAGGCGTAACATATAAAGTATATAAAAATACTATGATTCGTTTTGCTACTAAAGGAACAGAATTTGAAGGTTTGGATGCTTATCTTGAAGGACCAACAGCTTTAGCAGTATCAAAAGATGATGCTACAGCTCCAGCTAGAATTCTTAATAATTTTGCTAAGACAGCTCCAGCTTTGGAATTAAAAGCAGGTGTTGTTGAAGGTGCTGCTTATGATACAGCAGGTATTAAGTTAATAGCTGACATTCCATCAAGAGATGAGCTTCTTGGAAGACTTCTTGGAAGTATACAATCACCTGTTGCAAACTTCGCTCGTGTTCTTAATCAAATCGCAGAGCATAAGGAAGCATAATATTGGGTGATATTCTCTAAAAGAGAATAAAAGATTAGAATTAAAAATATTTAATAGAAATAATATGGAGGATTATATAATGGCAAAGTTAACAACTGCAGAGTTTATAGAAGCAATTAAAGAGTTATCAGTATTAGAGCTTAATGAGTTAGTAAAAAGCTTGTGAGGAAGAATTTGGTGTATCAGCAGCAGCTGGAGTAGTAGTTGCAGCAGCAGGAGCCGGCGCAGCAGCAGCTGAAGAGAAAACAGAGTTTGATGTAGAATTAACAGAAGTTGGTTCAGAGAAAGTTAAAGTTATCAAAGTTGTTCGTGAAGCTACAGGTCTTGGACTTAAAGAAGCTAAGGATCTTGTTGATGGAGCACCTAAGATGCTTAAGACAGAAGTTTCTAAAGAAGAAGCTGAAGATATCAAGAAGAAACTTGAAGAAGTTGGAGCAAAAGTTACTCTTAAGTAATTTTGAGTTATATGAAAAAAAGCTTGGCGAAAGCCAAGCTTCTTTTATTTTTTGAATAAATTTTTGAAAAATCCTTTTTTCTTAGGAGGAGTTAGAGTACCACCTCTTACACTTTTGATTTCAGTGATATAAATACCGCTAACAACAGCCTTAACCTCTGCTTTTGTAGGTAAAATATTAAAAACTTTGTCATCTGCCATAAGAGTCATAACCTTTGGACCGACCTTAGCTTTTACTATAGGTAGCTTTGTCCATCTAAGATATACAGGCATTTGTTCGTGGACGATTTTTGGGAGTCCGGACTCTTTTATTCGTAGTCTTTTTTTATCAATTATAAGCATTGAAACAACTTGCTTATTTGCTTCTATAGCTGCCTGCTGTTCGCTTTGTCTATCCTGAAGTCGTCTGCCGGCAAAATATAGACCTACTAGAGCTGCAAGTAAAATAAGTAAAACTATAATGATAGTTGTGATAATAGGATGCAATTTTAAATCCTCCATATTAAATTCTTTTTATTAACTTTATTATTATAGCAGAAAAAAAAGAAAAATCAAGCTAAGACTTGACGTATTGACATTGCTATGCTAATATGAAGTTTGCACTATTATGGGTTATTGTGCAATTTTAGTATATAGATATGATACAACATATTTATAAAAAAACAAGTATTAAATTTATGAATAGGGGTGAAACGTCAATGGAAAGAAGCAAAATGCGTCCCGTTAAGTCAGGGAAAAGCGTGAGAATGAGTTTCTCCAAGCAAAAAAAGAAGTTTTAGAGATGCCAAATCTGATAGAGATTCAAAAAGACTCTTATAGATGGTTTCTTGATGACGGCCTCAAGGAAGTATTTAGAGATATTTTCCCGATAGAGGATTTTGCCGGACATTTAAGTTTAGATTTTGTCGATTTTACATTATGTAAAAATGAGGTGAAGTATTCTATTGAAGAGTGCAAAGATAGAGATGCAACCTATGCAGCTCCACTAAAGGTAAAAGTTAGACTGATAAACAAAGATAAAGACGAAATCAATGAACATGAGATATTCATGGGTGATTTACCGCTAATGACAGATACAGGTTCATTTGTTATTAACGGTGCAGAACGTGTTATCGTAAGCCAGTTAGTACGTTCACCTGGTATATATTATACAGCTACTCACGATAAGGTGGGTAAAGAATTATATTCAAGCCAAGTTATTCCAAATAGAGGTGCATGGCTGGAGTATGAAACAGATTCAAATGATATATTCTATGTGCGTGTTGATAGAACAAGAAAGGTTCCTGTAACTGTTCTTATAAGGGCACTCGGAGTAGGTAAAAATGAAGAGATTATAGAACTCTTTGGTGAAGAACCAAAGATTATGGCGAGTCTTACAAAGGATTCTACAGAAGATTATGGTAGTGGTATTTTGGAACTCTTCAAGAAAATTCGTCCGGGTGAACCATTATCAATAGATAGTGCTAATAGTTTATTAAATGGTATGTTCTTCGATGCAAGAAGATATGATCTTGCTAAGGTTGGACGTTATAAATTTAATAAAAAATTACATTTTGCTAATCGTATAGCAGGACATACTTTAGCAGAAGATGTTATAGATAGTGATACAGGTGAGGTTTTGGCAAATGCCGGAGACTTGGTTAATAAAGAGTTGGCAAAAAAATTGCAAGACTTAGCAATAGCTTATGTATGGATACAGGGCTTAGATAGAAAAATAAAAGTTTTATCAAACCTTATGGTAGATATAAAAGCGCATACCAATATAGAAAATCCTGAAGAGTTAGGAATAACAGAGTTAGTATTTTATCCTGTATTAAAAGAGCTTATAGAAGAAGCGAATGATGAAGAAGAATTATTTAATCTCATTCGTAGAAATATTAATGAACTTATACCTAAGCATATAACAAAAGAAGATATATTCGCTACTATAAACTATAATATGGGTATAGAAGAGAATATAGGAACAAAAGATGATATTGACCATTTAGGGAATAGACGAATCCGTGCAGTTGGTGAATTATTACAAAATCAATATCGTATAGGTCTTTCCAGAATGGAAAGAGTTGTTAGAGAGCGTATGTCAACTCAAGATATAGATGGCATTACACCACAAGCACTTATTAATATCAAACCGGTAACTGCTGCTGTGAAAGAGTTCTTTGGTAGCTCTCAGCTATCACAGTTTATGGATCAAAACAACCCTCTTTCAGAGCTTACACACAAGAGACGTTTATCTGCTTTGGGACCTGGTGGTCTTTCAAGAGATAGAGCCGGCTTCGAGGTTCGAGATGTTCACTATACACACTATGGACGTATGTGTCCTATAGAAACACCTGAAGGTCCAAATATCGGTCTTATCAACTCTCTTGCAAGTTTCGCAAGAGTTAATGAATATGGTTTTATAGAAGCACCATATAGAGTTGTAGATAAGAGCGTAGATGCAGCCAATCCTATAGTAACAGATGAAGTTGTATATCTTACAGCTGATGAAGAAGATAACTATGTTGTGGCACAAGCGAATGAGCCTTTAGATGATGAAGGTCATTTTATACATAATAATGTTTCAGGTAGATATAGAGAGGAAACATCAGAATTCCAAAAAAAGAATATAGATCTTATGGACGTTTCTCCTAGAATGGTATTCTCAGTTGCTACAAGTATGATACCTTTCCTTGAAAATGATGATGCTAACCGTGCACTTATGGGTTCTAACATGCAACGTCAGGCAGTTCCTCTAATGATAACAGAAGCTCCTGCTGTAGGTACAGGTATGGAAGCTAAGGCTGCAGTCGATTCCGGAGTTTGTGTATTGGCAAAGAATGCGGGTGTGGTTGTACTTAGCTCAAGTAGTAAGATAGTAGTTAAGAGAGATGACCATACAGGAGAAGATGAATATAAGCTGATTAAATTTAGCAGAAGTAACCAATCAAACTCTTACAATCAAAAACCTATAGTAAACAAAGGTGATCATGTAGAAGCCGGAGAAGTTATAGCAGACGGACCTTCAACTAAGAAAGGTGAGATAGCTCTTGGAAAGAATCCGCTTATAGGATTTATGACTTGGGAAGGCTATAACTATGAGGATGCAGTTTTGCTTAGTGAACGTTTGGTACAAGATGATGTTTATACTTCTATTCATATAGAAGAATATGAATGTGCATCCAGAGATACAAAGCTTGGTTCAGAAGAGATAACAAGAGATGTTCCGGGTGTAGGAGATGATGCCTTAAAGGATCTTGATGAAAGAGGTATCATTCGTATAGGTGCAGAAGTAAGAGCAGGTGATATATTAGTAGGTAAGGTGACTCCAAAGGGAGAGACAGAGCTTACAGCAGAAGAAAGACTACTTCGTGCTATCTTTGGTGAAAAGGCTAGAGAAGTTAGAGATACATCTTTAAAAGTACCACATGGTGCTTATGGTGTAGTAGTAGATGCTAAGGTGTTTACAAGAGAAGCCGGTGATGAACTTCCTCCGGGTGTAAACCAAAATGTGCGTATATATATAGCACAAAAGAGAAAGATTTCAGTTGGAGATAAGATGGCAGGCCGTCATGGTAACAAGGGTGTTGTTTCAAGAGTATTACCTGTTGAAGATATGCCATTCTTACCAAATGGTAGACCGCTTGATATAGTTTTAAATCCTCTAGGCGTTCCTTCTCGTATGAACATTGGACAAGTATTAGAGATTCACTTATCGCTTGCGGCTAAGGCTCTAGGTTTCAATGTTGCGACACCGGTATTCTCAGGTGCAAATGAGACTGACATTATGGATATGTTGGATGTTGCAAATGATTATGTGAATATGACTTGGGAAGAGTTTGAGTCTAAGTATAAAGAATTACTTCGTGAAGATGTACTAGAATACCTGGGAAATAATTTAGACCATAGAGAACTTTGGAAGGGTGTGCCTCTTTCAAGAGATGGAAAAGTAAGGCTTAGAGATGGTAGATCAGGAGAATACTTTGATAGTCCTGTAACAATAGGACACATGCATTATCTAAAACTACACCATCTTGTTGATGATAAGATACATGCCAGATCTACAGGACCTTATTCACTAGTAACTCAGCAGCCACTTGGCGGTAAGGCACAATTTGGTGGACAACGTTTTGGAGAGATGGAAGTTTGGGCTTTAGAGGCATATGGTGCAAGCTATACTTTACAAGAAATACTTACAGTAAAAATCTGATGATGTTGTAGGTCGTGTTAAGACTTATGAGGCTATTATTAAGGGTGAAAAATATACCTGATTCAGGTATACCGGAGTCATTTAAGGTTCTCCTAAAAGAATTACAATCTTTAGGACTTGATGTTAGAGTTCTCTCAGAAGATGGAAAAGAAGTAGAATTAAAAGAAAATGTTGAAATTTCAGATTTAAGTCTACGTTCTATAATAGAAGGTGATAGTAGACCACATAATAACGAAGAAGATAAATTTGTCAGTGCCGGATTTACAAAGCAAGAAATACAAGATGGTGAATTTGTTGATTCTACAGAGGATACTTATACATTAGAACCGGAAGAAGATGAGTTTGATATGCCGGAAGATTTTGACATAGACACAGATGAGTTTTAAGAGTAGTTAAAAGAAGGGAGTATTTTCATGCCTGAAAACAATGAAATGTATCAGCCGATATCATTTGATGCTATACAAATAGGGCTTGCTTCTCCAGAAAAAATTGAAGCATGGTCACATGGCGAGGTAAAAAAGCCGGAAACCATTAACTATAGAACACTAAAACCGGAGAAAGAGGGTTTGTTTTGCGAACGTATCTTTGGACCTAGCAAGGACTGGGAGTGTCATTGCGGAAAATATAAAAAAATACGTTATAAAGGCGTAGTTTGTGATAGATGTGGTGTTGAAGTAACGAAAGCTAGTGTAAGAAGAGAGAGAATGGGGCATATTAAACTTGCTGCCCCTGTATCTCATATATGGTACTTTAAAGGTATACCATCTCGTATGGGTCTTATACTTGATATGTCTCCAAGGATACTTGAAAAGGTACTTTATTTTGCTTCATATATAGTTCTTGATGCAGGTGAAACAGGTTTATCATATAAGCAAGTCTTATCTGAAAGAGAATATAGAGATGCCATAGAAAACTATGGATATGGTTCTTTCAGAGCGGGTATGGGTGCAGAATCTATACAAGAAGTGCTTGCAAATATAGATTTAGATAAGGATTCAGAAGAGCTTAGAAGAGAACTTGTTAATGCAAGCGGTCAAAAAAGGGCAAAAATCATTAAAAGATTAGAGGTAGTAGAGGCTTTCAGAAATTCAGGAAACAAACCTGAGTGGATGATAATGACTGTTGTACCTGTTATACCGCCGGATATAAGACCTATGGTTCAGCTTGATGGTGGTAGATTTGCTACTAGTGACTTGAATGATCTTTATAGAAGAATTATAAATAGAAATAATCGTCTTGCAAGACTTTTAGAGCTTGGAGCTCCGGAGATAATAGTAAGAAATGAAAAAACGTATGCTACAAGAAGCAGTTGATGCACTTATAGATAACGGTAGAAGAGGTAGACCTGTTACAGGTCCGGGAAATAGAGCTTTGAAATCATTATCAGATATGTTAAAAGGTAAACAAGGCCGTTTCCGTCAAAACTTACTAGGTAAGCGTGTTGACTATTCAGGACGTTCAGTTATCGTTGTTGGACCGGAACTCAAGATTTATCAATGTGGTTTACCAAAAGAGATGGCTATAGAATTATTTAAGCCATTTGTTATGAAAGAATTAGTTGCTAGAGAAATAGCACATAATATAAAATCAGCTAAGAAGATGGTTGAAAGACTTCAAACTGAAGTTTGGGATGTTCTTGAGGAAGTAATTAAAGAGCATCCGGTTATGCTTAACCGTGCTCCTACATTGCATAGACTTGGTATACAAGCATTTGAGCCTATCTTAGTAGAAGGTAAGGCAATTAAGCTTCATCCTCTTGTATGTACAGCTTTCAATGCTGACTTTGATGGAGATCAGATGGCGGTACATTTACCACTTTCTGTAGAAGCTCAAGCAGAATGTAGATTTTTACTACTTTCTCCAAACAATTTATTAAAACCATCTGATGGTGGGCCTGTTGCTGTTCCATCACAGGATATGGTTTTAGGTATATATTATTTAACGCAAGAAAGACCGGGAGCTTTTGGTGAAGGTAAGTTCTTTAAGAATGTAAATGAGGCAATATTGGCTTATGATAATAAGGCTGTAACTTTACATTCACGTATTAAAGTTAGACTTAGTAAAAAAATGGCGAATGGTGAAGTTATTTCTGACATAGTTGAGTCTACAGTAGGTAGATTGTTATTTAATGAAATAATACCTCAAGATCTTGGATTTGTAGATAGAAGTATTCCTGGAAACGAGTTAAAACCTGAGGTTGAGTTCTTGGTTAAGAAGAAACAATGTAAGCAAATACTTGAAAAAGTTATTAATGTTCATGGTTTGTCCAGAACAGCAGAAGTTCTCGATGATATTAAGAAGATTGGATATAAGTTCTCAACTATAGCATCTATGACAGTTTCTGTTTCTGATATGACAGTTCCGGGTAGTAAAAAGGGACTTATTGAAACAGCACAAAATACAGTGGATAGGATTTCTACAAACTTTAGAAGAGGTCTGCTTACAGAAGAAGAAAGATATAAAGAAGTTATTGAAACTTGGAAAAAGACTGATGAGCAGCTTACAAAAGACCTATTAACAGGACTTGATTCTTACAATAATATTTTTATGATGGCAGATTCAGGAGCGAGAGGTTCTGATAAGCAAATCAAACAGCTTGCCGGTATGCGTGGACTTATGGCGGATACAACAGGACATACTATTGAACTTCCTATCAAGTCTAACTTCCGTGAGGGTCTGGACGTACTTGAGTATTTTATCTCAGCTCATGGTGCTAGAAAAGGTCTTTCAGATACAGCTCTTCGTACAGCCGATTCAGGATATTTAACTAGAAGACTTGTAGACGTTTCTCAAGACTTAATAGTTAGAGAAACAGACTGTATGGAAGGTAAAGAAATACCATTCATGGAAATTAAAGCCTTTACAGACGGTAAGGAAGTTATCGAAAGTCTTGAAGAAAGAATTACAGGTAGATATATAGCGGAAACTATTACCGATCCTGATACCGGAGAAGTTGTAGTTAAGGCAAATCATATGGTTACACCTAAGAGAGCGGCGGCTGTTATGAAAGTTTTAGAAAAGCTCGGTAGAGATAGTGTTAAAATTAGAACTATACTTTCATGTAAATGTCATACAGGAGTTTGTGCTAAATGTTATGGTGCAAATATGGCTACAGGTCAGGCGGTTCAGGTAGGTGAGGCAGTTGGTATTATAGCTGCACAGTCTATCGGTGAACCGGGTACACAGCTTACAATGCGTACTTTCCATACAGGTGGTGTTGCCGGTGGAGATATTACTCAAGGTCTTCCTCGTGTTGAAGAGTTATTTGAAGCTCGCAAACCTAAAGGACTTGCAATTATTTCCGAGTTTGGTGGTAGAGTTGAAGTTAGAGATAACAAGAAGAAGAGAGAAATCATTGTTACAAATAATGAAACAGGTGATAGTAAGGCATATTTAATACCTTATGGTTCTCGTATGAAAGTAGTTGACGGTCAAGAAATAGAAGCCGGTGATGAGTTGACAGAAGGTAGTATAAATCCACATGATATCTTAAAGATTAAGGGAACTAGAGCAGTTAAAGACTATATGATACAAGAAGTTCAAAGAGTTTATCGTTTACAAGGTGTTGAAATTAATGATAAGCATATTGAAGTTATTGTTCGTCAAATGTTAAAGAAAATTAAAATAGAAGAGAGTGGAGATTCTGATGTATTACCTGGAGTTTCTATGGATGTTCTAGATTTTAATGATATGAATGAGGCACTTATTGCTGATGGTAAAGCACCGGCAGAGGGTAAGCAAGTAATGCTTGGTATTACTAAAGCCTCTCTTGCTACTGATTCATTCCTATCTGCAGCTTCATTCCAAGAGACAACTAAGGTTCTAACAGAAGCGGCTATCAACGGAAAGAGCGATAAGCTAATAGGACTAAAAGAGAATGTTATTATAGGTAAACTTATACCTGCAGGTACAGGTATGAAGAGATATAGAAATGTAGCTCTCAGTACAGATGTGCATATGGATGATGATATTTTCCTAGACGAAGATTTATAGGATAGATGAAAAGGACTTACTAAGGTAGGTCCTTTTTTTGATATTATATTTGTAGTAATATTGTATGTAGATTTAATAAATAGAGATATTTATATTTTTTTGATTAGTAAGTATTGAAAAAAAGTACAAAAAAATAATATACTTATACATAAATAAAAAAAGTTTTAATATTAAGAGGGGTGAAACTGATGTTTATATAAGAATGATATTAAGGTCAGACTACCTAAATTAAAGGGAGATAGGGGTATGAAAAAAATACGGCTGAAGCTTATAATGAAAGTTTATATAGAGATAAGAGATTTAACAGGTAAGCAGTATAAACACCAAGAAATAGGAAGCAATAGTTTTATTATTACTGGAGAAGAAATAGTAAATATGGGAACATTGGCTCTAGAGATAGTTTTAAAAGTTGTTACTGATATGGGAATAGGTGGCTAGTATGAAGCTACCGAGAGGTTCTAAATGTTTGATAGCCATGTATTTGCTAGTAATGGCAACTAGAGATTTTTTTCGTTTATATTTTTGGTATTTGAGTGCTATTACATATATAAATTTGTTTCTTGAATTAAGAGAATTAAATGAGAAAAAAACGGAGGTGTATTTAGTACAAAAGAGAAGTTAGATTTTTCTTTTGAATCTTCTTATTTGTATCTATGCTACTTTGTGTGCCTTAAATAGATTGTTTGCTTGGGATATTAAAAATTTTTTTATACAGATATAGGAATAGGCTAGAAATAGCCTATTTTTTTATATGAAATATATAAAATTTTTGAGTTTTAGATATTGAAATTTATATTTACAAGCTGTAAAAATATTTTTTTACTCTTCATATCGGATTAATCGGGATTACTATATGGTCTAAAAATTTCTAAATTACTATTTTATCAAACTAAAAATAACTCTTTAATCTACAAAAATATCACCTTTAAATTAATATTAATAGTAAAAATAATAGGAAGGGAGAAATATGAATTTAACAAAAAAACAAAAAAACAAGAGATACGAAAGTTAAAGCTTGTTTAATGACTTTATATTTGCTAAAATTATGTCTAACAAAGACAACTGTAAGCACTTATTGGAACTTATATTAGAAAAAAAGATAAGCTACATAGAAACGATAGATTATCAAAAAACTATTAAGTCGCTCATAGATGCAAAAGGAGTTAGGCTGGATGTCTATGTAAAAGATGATGAGGAAAAAAGCTATGATATAGAAGTTCAAGTAGCTCATGAGAAGAATATAGCTAAAAGAGCCAGATATTATGGAAGTATGATAGATAATGACTTGCTGTATGTTGGCGATGATTACTCTGAACTTAGTGAGAGTTTTATAATATTCATCTGCCCTTTTGACATTTTAGGCAAAGGTAAATATAAGTATGTTTTTAGAACAGCTTGCCTAGAAACAGGAGATGCCTTAGATGATGGTCTTACAAAGATTTTTATTAATACTAAGGCAAAAGATAAGTGTGAAAATAAGGAGCTTAGAGAGTTTTTGTCTTACATGGAAGATAAAAGTATCATTCTAGAATCTGACTATATGAAAAAGATAGATGAAGAGCTAGTCATGGTACTTGAGGATACAGAGAAAGGCAAGGGTGAGGAAAAAATGTTCGTAAGCTTGCAAGAACACTTTAATAGACTAGACTTAGAAAGAGAGAAGAAAGAAGTAGAGGAAGATTTAGCAAAGAAAAGAGAAGAGCTTAAAGAAACAAGTAAGGAACTCAAAGAAAAGAGTGAAGAACTTAAAGAAACAAGTAAGGAACTCAAAGAAAAGAGTGAGGAACTCAAAGAAAAGAGTGAAGAGCTCAAAGAGAAGAGTGAAGAGCTCAAAGAGACAAGTAAGAATCTCAAAGAAAAGAGTGAGGAACTAAAAAAGAAGGATGAGACAATATTGAATAATATACTAGGTACTATAGAGATATTAAAAAATATTGGGTTATCAAAATCTGATATTAAGGATAAAATAGAAGAAACTTTTGATGTAAACGAAGAAGTATTAAAGGAACTTATAGATAAATAAACTTTGTTAGAGTTTTAGGTATTGATTTACTTGCTTGGATTGGGATATTAGAACTTATGCTAAATAAATAATAGTTTAAAAAAAGTGAATTAAGATTATAAAAGATATAATAATATTGAGAGCAAGAACAAGAGAGTTTTTGCTCTTTTTAGTTTTAAATATATATTCCGGAGTAAGAAAGAAGTGCAGAAAATACAAAAAATCTTTGATAAAAACATTGCCAATAGCCTTTCGTTAGGATATACTAACTTTGTGGTATTATCTTTATAAACTTAATAAGTAGAGCAGATAGGAGTATATTATGAAGAAAAAAATTCTAAAGAGTGCAACACTTTTAGCCGGTATAGGAGTTGTATGCATATCTACACTCTTTCCAAGCTTTGCAGGAACATGGAAAGAAGAGGGGCGAAAGTATTATGGAGATGATGGAAAAGCAAAAACAGGCTGGGTTCAAGTAGAAGGTAAGTGGTATTATTTGGATAAGTCTACAGGTAACATGAAAAACAGGTTGGTTATTAGATACAAATAATAAATGGTATTTTTTGAATACCACTACAGGAAATACTTTAGGAGAAATGTTAATAGGTTGGCAATGGATAGATGGATATTGCTATAACTTTTTACCTGATGGTTCTATGGAACACTCTGTTATTACAGCCGATTCTTATATATTGAATGAAAATGGTCAATGGACAAGTAGTACAGGTGTAGTTATGTATAATGAAGACAAGGGCATTTCATCAAATAATCAAGTTACTATTATAGAAGAAAATACATCAACTCCAGGGGCAACTGCTGCTGAGAATACCACAAAAGGTATAGAAACAACGAGTGGAACAAGCGCAAGTGAGAAAGCTAAGGCAAGTTCAAGACCTGCCAGTGTGAATAAGTCTAAAGCTTCTAAGAAGTCCGGTAAGAACTTAAATAGCTCAAATTCAAGCGGTTCAGGAAGTTCTTCAAGTAGCAGTTCAAACTCAAATAACTCGGGAAGTTCTTCAAGTAGCAGTTCAAATTCAAATAACTCGGGAAGTTCTTCAAGTAGTAGCTCAAATTCAAATAACTCAGGAAGTTCTTCAAGTTCAAGTAGTACAGATGCAAAGAGTGGAGCAACATCATAGAACATAAACGGATATACACTGGATTTAAGTATTCTTAAGATATTAATTTCTAATAAGTAGTGTTTGCAATATACAAATGCTACTTATTAAAATTATACTTTAATATAGTATTAGATTAAAGGAGGGAAGAGGATGATTAAATGAGATATTATAAGTAAGAGTTAATATGTGGGGTGTGTTAAATAAATTGATAATGAGGAAAAAAAGATGAGAAAAGAATATTTTAAAAAAACTTTATTTGTAGGGTACTATTGTAGGTGCAACTACAGTTATGATAGCTTTTACCAAGTTTTGCAGCTAATTGGAAAATGGAAGGGAAAGCTTGGAAATATTATACTGATGATGGAAAAATTAGTTACAGGATGGGTTAAAGATAATAATAAATGGTTTTATCTAGATTCTAAAAAGTGGAGAATTAAAAAAACGGGTTGGTTTAAAGATAATACAGGAAAATGGTATTTCTTAAATCCTCAAAGTAATGGCAATAAGGGAGCTATGCTGACAGGTTGGCAATGGATAGATGGAAATTGCTATTATTTGAATGCTGACGGTTCTATGTTGGCAAACGGAGAAACACCGGATGGTTATAAGGTAAATGCAGATGGCAAATGGACAGACGCAAATGGGAATGCAGTGTTTATAGCAGGAAAAGGAATAGAAACAAAGTTATCTTCACAAGGAACTTCTATGTCTAATGTTAATAAAGCAGTAAGTTTTAGAAGTTCAGGCGGTTCAGGTAGTTCAGGTGGCGGTGGAAGTCATAGCACCGGTTCAGGTTCTAATATAGGAAATACGGCAGACGTAGGTAATAATGATAAAAAGCCTGAAAGCAAGCAGGAAGATAAAAAGAACGATAATAAGCCTGAAAATAAGACAGAAGCTAAGAATGGGAATAACAAACCTGAGATTAAAGATGAGACCAAGAAAGAAGAAAATAAGATAGAAACTCCTAAGAAAGAGGAAAAGAAGCAAGAGCTTAGTATAAAGTCTTATGAAAAAGTTAGCAGATATAAATGTAGATAATGGTCTTGCAAAGGAAGAATTAGATAAAGTCTTGCCTAAAAAAGTAGTTCTTACCCTTAGTGATGAGAGTAAGAGAGAAGTCGCAATTACAAAAGTAGATACGAGTAAAGTTGATACTACAAAAGCAGGTGAGTATGAGTTGGAAGTAGAATATGACTTACCTGAAGGAGTAGTGGGTGAAAAACCTGGAGTGAATATAAAACTTATAGTAGCAGCACCTAAAGAAGTAAAAGTAGAAAGTGTTGCAAGCATAGAAGATGTGGTAGTAGATTATCAAATGCTAAAGAGTGAGTATGAAAAAAACTATTACCAAAAAAAGATAGTATTAAATTTGAATAATGGAAGTACAAAAGAGGTAGCTGTAGTAGCAGACTCAAGTACTATAAATACTAATGAAGAAGCTGAATATATAGTAAAACTTGCTTATGAGTTACCTGATGGAGTGGTAGGAGAAAAACCGGAAGCTAGTGTAAAAGTTATAGTTACAAAACCAAGTATAGTTGGATATACACCTATAGAGGGTGTAACCTTAGAAAAAAAGGAGAGGGTAAAAATCCTTATAATGCTTTTTCCATATAGTGCAGAGTTTATTTTAAGCAATGGACAAAAGAAAACTATAGTTATAAAGGTCAAAAAGCCAACTAATGGTGAGGACTATTATGCTATTGGAAAGTATACAGTTCACTTTGAGTATAAGATACCAAATAGCTTAAAAACAGGGAAAAAGATATAGATGTTACATCTACATTAACAGTTACACCAAAAATCTACTATAAAAGCAGAGAAGGAAGCTTATAAAGAGACTGAGAATGCAGTACTTAAATTTGAGAACAGAGATATTCTTGATACAGATATTATAGAAGTAACAGCATTAAAAGATCCGGATAATGATTATCACTATAAAGATTTGGAAAAAGGAACAGATTTCACAGTTAATGCAGAGAATGATACTATAACAATGACAAGTACTGAAGTCTTGAAAAAAGTATGGGGAAATTCAGCTTATGCAAGTGGAAAATTAAATGGTGATGTTAAAGTATATTATGAAGTAAAAGTGCGTAAAAATAATAGCACACCAAGAAAGACATACGAAGCCATATTAGTACAATACAAAAAAGCCGGTGAAGAGAGTGTTAAACCGGTAGAAGATGATAGCAGTTTAGAACTAGCTACTGTTAGTGGCGGCATAGCCTCTACACAAAATAGAGAAGATACTGCTTATCCTGTATATGTAAATGGCTGGGATAGTTTAGATACAAGCAAAATCTCACAAGTAAAATTTTATAAGGTTGGAAGTGATACAGCCATAGATGGAATACGTCTAGTATCAGAAGCATTTAATGATGATGATAGAGAAAATGGAACGAAAAGCACTGTTCTAAAGGTACCTTTTTCTGCAATAGAAGATAAATTAGTTGATAATAAAATAACTTTATATGGCAAGGGTGGTGGATATAAAATAAAACAATTCACTATTACATATGAAGCACAATAATAACTAATCTTAGCTACGAGGGGAAATATGAATAAGACAGTAAAAAAATACTAAGTATCATTCTAGTATTTGCTTTAATTTTAACTAATCTAGCCGGCATAGGGTGTAAAAAAACACCTATGCCGCTATAGATAATACTTATATTGATGAACTTTTTAAAGGATATAAAAGCACCTTATGATGTAATTATAGGCTTGGATTATTTTTGGTGAAGATGCAAATAGTCTGTCCAGAAAAAGAGAAAGCGGATTTAGCTCAAAAAAAGATTTACTTGAATTATTAGAAAATGAGAAAAAAATTAGGGAATGTAGAAGATTATAAATCATTTTTATATAACAAATGCAGTTCATGCTATCATAAATTCAAAAGACTTATTATATAAAAATATCAAGTCTCAAAAAAATGTTATAAAAAAATAACAAAAAAATTCAAAAAGTACACTTAATTAAACCTATAGAAGATAAGGATAAAAATGGAAACATATTCCTATATATATGAACCTGACGAAAGACGCATAGAATGGGGTGTTTCACTAGTTCATGCTGATAAAGTTTGGGAAGATTATAATATAACAGGAAAAGGTGTAACAGTAGGTATTATAGATACAGGTGTTAATTATAAACTGCCTGCTATAAAAAAGAATTTTAAAGGTTATAATGAAGAAACAGGGGAAATAGATAGAAGTTATTATAAAGATTTTGTAGATGGATTCTTAGAGCCTATGGAAGATCATGTAAATGACCATGGAACCCATGTTGCCGGAACTATTTGTGGAGTTGAAGGAGAAAATCTAAACAGAATAGGAGTAGCTCCAAATGTAAAATATATAAGTGCAAGGGCTTTGAATGACCAAGGTGGAGAAACCAGCAATTTATTAGATGCTGCACAGTGGATGCTTGAGCAAAAACCTGATGTCATAAATAACTCTTGGGGTGGAGATAGTGATGCTGATGCTTGGTTTAGTGATGTTGCACAAGCTTGGAAAGAAGCCGGCATAGTTGGTGTATTTGCAGCAGGGAATCAGGGTGGATTTGAGCCTACTCCGGGTTTAGGTACAGTTGCAAATCCGGGAAATTTACTAAATGTATTAACTGTAGGTGCTGTTGATATAAATAAAAAAATAGGTTCTTTCTCTAAGAAAGGCCCATCAGCTTTTGATAAGACAGGGAAAATTATAAAACCTGAAATAGTTGCACCGGGGGTACAAGTTAGGTCTATAGATGCATTGGGTAATTATGTATCTTGGAATGGAACAAGTATGGCAACACCTCATGTTGTAGGTGTTATTGCACTTATAAAAGAGGCAAATCCAAATTTAAGCGTTGATGAGATAGTATCTTTAGTTGAACAAAGTGCGGAGCCGCTTAGTGATAGAAAGTATATTGGCAGTCCTAATATGGCCTATGGTTATGGGCTTATAAATGCCTATGATGCTATAGCAAAACTTAAGGGAAGAGATTTAGGTTCTATATTTGGAAAGGTTGTAAAGGACGGTAGGGATACTTCTCCTGCAAGTGCAGAGTTTAAATCTGAAAATGAAGCTTATCTTGGACGTGATTATAATGTAAATATAGCCCTAAAAGATGATGTATCTATAAGAGAGGCGAAAGTATATTATAAATTTAATGAAGAGTTAGAAGAAAAAGTATTAAATCTGAATTTTGATACAGGTGAGCAAAATGATGGTATATACAAGGCTGTAATATCATCAAATGAGTTAAAATCGGGTATATTGAAATTAAGAGTAGAAGTAAAAGATTATGCAAATAATCCTACTATTATAACAAAAGATGTATCTGTAAATTCAGGAGTAAGTTTACCGTGGACTTTTGACTTTGAAAATGATCTCTCAGGTTTTATAACTGAAGGAAATTGGTATTTATCTAAGAGATTATCAAATGCCGAACCGGCTATGTTGGAAGGTAGTAAACAATATATCGGAATAAATGGTGGTTCAGCTAAATTTAAGCCTAGTGAAGATAGTTTCTTATATTTGCCACCAATAGATATCAGCTCTTTAAATGAAAATGATAATTTAACACTTAGTGCTGATGTATACAATGGTTTCTTAGGATTTTGCACAGCACAGATACAAGTGAAATATAATAATGAGAATGAGTGGAAAACTATTTACAATACCATATTGCGTCCTGATATAGAAGAAAGAAAGTGGGAGCATAATACATATTCTTTGAAAGATTATATAAAAGGTGATAAACCTTTACTTATAAGATTCTATTTCCGTGGTCGTGGTGATGGTGTAGGTTGGTATCTTGATAATTTAAAAAAATCTCTACAAATGAAGATAAAGCCCCTGCTAAGATAAAAGGTTTTAAAAACAAGTATTGAAAAATACAGGATTAAAGCTAAGTTTTATTAAAAAAATGAAGAAACTGATATAAAAGACTATGTAATAGAAAAGAAAGTAGATGAGGGCGAATTTACTGAATTAAGTACCATAAAAACAAGGTGCTAATGAAGATTTTATCGCTAGAGAAGGAGAAATTGCCTCTCATTTTGAAGTTTCTTATCTGGATACAGATGTAGAAAAACGGTAAAAAAATATACTTATAGAGTTAAAGTAAGAGATATATCAGATAATGAATCTGAATATTCAAGTGAAGTAAGTATTAATTACACTAATCTTAGAACTACTGTAGAATATAACTTTGAAGATAATGATGGAAACTTTGAAAAAGGTGTACTTAGCAATGAGATAAATGATTGGGAATATGGACAAGCTGTTTTACCTAAAGAATGGGAAACAGGTACTTTAATATATCAAAATATTTATAGCGGTTTTAACAAAAAAATAATACAAAGATGTGGGGAACAAGGTTAAGTGAAGCTATGTCCCATGGAGCCAAAGTAGTACAAGATTCATATCTTAAAATGCCTAGTTTTACAGTAAGTGAAGGGGATTATTTTTATTTTGACTCATTTTCTGTAACTAAGAGCTTTGATAGAACAATTAGTTTTACTGTAGATATAAGAGAAGAAGGTAGTGAAAATTGGGATATCCTATTTAAAAAAGAAGATATTCAGGATGTAGATACGTCTTCTGCTTGGCATACTCTTAGCACTTCTTTAGATAAATATAAAGATAAGACGGTAGAAGTTCGTTTTAGAGTTCAAACTACAGGAAAGGGTATGAAAGATGACTATAATATAGGTTGGTATATTGACAATATCTTTGTAGGGGAGAAAAAATCTGAAGTAGGTACTACTACCTTTGCAAATAATGATGAGATAGAAGTATATAATGACTTAGAAGAAAGAGATATTTATACTACGTCCGATGAGGGAAATACAAATATAGATGTAGCTAATTCTGTTCCTTTAGTAGCTAAATTAAGTATTTTGGAAACAGGAAAGTATACTTATTCCAGTGAAGTGGACGGAAGTTATAAATTAGGACATTCTATCAATCTACCTGATAAGCCATATACTCTAGCTATTAGTTCTTATGGATATGAAACAGAGTTTAAAAAAATAGATTTAAGTGAAAAATCATAACAAAGAACTTAATTTTTATGTTAAAAGCCGGCTAAGAAATCAGGTATACAGGGTAGTGTTATAGGTGGCGAAAATGAAAATATACAGGGAGCCACTATTAGAGTAGTTGATGATGATAAAATAGGTGAAGTAAATACAGATACCGATGGTAAGTTCAAATTAGATAATGTATATACCGGTGAGCATAGACTAAGAATATATAAAGAGGGGTATATACCTAAAGAGATTGATATTAAATTAACAGAAAAAAGTCTGGATTTATCTTCTATTAAACTTGAAAAATTACCTAAGCTATTGGAAAAAGAAATTGATTATGGCTTTAATGTAGAAAAAACAGATGATAAGTATCAAACTGTGCATTTCAGAACAGGAATGAAAGGTGCGGCAGTTAGGTTCCAATCACCTTTTGAGGGCGGTATTTTAAAATCAGCTAAATTATTCTTGGCAAGTAATGAATATTACTCAGGAAAGCATATACAAATAGGTGTTATTGCTTATGATAAAGAGGGTAGACTAAGAGAGTTGGCTCCATTTAAGGAGTATCCAAATTTAAAGGTTAATGATTGGAATGAAATAGACTTTGGAGAGTATTATATTAGAAGAGATGAACCTATTTATATAGCTACAAGGTATGATACTGAGTTATATGATAGCTTGGGCTTATATTATGACGTGAAAGCAGAAGCTAAAGCTAAAGCCAGAAGTTTTGTTTATGATGGTTCTTTTATAAGTACAAATGTATTGGCAGGAGCAGGAGCTTTTGCAATAAAAACCACATGGTTATATGAAGAAAATGCGAGAGAAAATAAGGAAACTGAATATGATGAAACTTCTTCAAATATAGGTGGAGAAATAAGACCTGTTAATGAGCTTGAATTTGAATTTGATGAAAGTACAGGGACTATAACAAAATATAAGGGAAATAATCCTATAGTCAGCATACCGAGAAAAATAAAAGGGGTAGATGTAAAACATATAGGAGATTATGCTTTTAATAAAAATAAATAAAACCTTATGAAGAAAAAAATTAAAAAAACTCTAATTATTCCTGAAGGTATAGAAACAATAGGAAAAGGTGCATTTATCAATAATAGGTTAAGCACTGTAAAGTTGCCAAGTAGCTTAAAAAGAAATTGGAGAAGAGGCATTTAGATTTCAATATAAGGATAGTTCTTATGGAAGTACAGCTTTTAATATAAATATACCTGAAAAATATAAAAAAATTATAAAGAAACATACTTTTTGAGAGTGCGGGAAGTCCTTTATTAATAGAAGAAGCAAACGGTCTTGAAAGGATAGAAAAAAAGAAGCTTTCACTTATAATAAGAAGGTAGAAATAAATGCTTATAATCTAAAAAGAAATAGAGGATGGAGCTTTTTGGAAATAATAGAAGTACAGACTTTGAATATGCAAAAGTGTATACAAATAAAGATACAAAGCTAAGGTCAAAGACGGGAGAATATCTTATAAATCCGGCTCTTGTAACTATTAATTTTATAGATGCTAAGGATGATGAAAATATCTTAAAAAAATCGGCTTGAAATATGGAATAGGTAATTTGAAATCTTATTCCAGAGATAATGATGTTGAAAAATTATTATAAAGTAGGCGATAAAGTGGAGATAAAAGCCGTTTGATATTGAAAAAGATAATAAATCTTATACCAGTATAGATAAATCCATAGAGCTTATTTTTAGAAAAAAAGATAATAAAATAGACTTTTTTTATACTATCTGACGGAAGCACAACTTAGAAAACCTATCTTAGATGTGGATAAAAAGATACTTGGTTTTTAGTTTGCCAAATGCAGATATAAAAGTGGAAGTAAATGGAGAAATTTATACAACAAGAGCAAATGAAGACGGTTTCTTTGAGTTAGCAGTGGATAAGTTAAATGCCAATTCTGTAGTGAAAATAAGTGCTAATGATAAAAAAAGAAAAGTGAAGTATTAGTTGAAGCTTATAAAGGTGATGAATTTATAGTTAAAGATGGCAAATTACTCAGATATATGGGAAATGAAAAAAAGATGTAATCATTCCTATTGCTGTTGGAAATTCGGCAGATATAAAAAGAAATAGGAGATTTTGCGTTTTATAATAAAGGGCTGAAATCCGTTGTTATACCTGAAAAAAAGTTGCTACTATAGGAGCAGGAGCTTTTCTTGATAATGAACTTGAGAAATTCTCCTTTAACTTAAATAATATTAATTTATCGGCTCTTAGAATTATAAAAAGAATATGCGTTTAAAAAAATAATAAGATTAAGTCAATAAAAGAGATGCGGAACTAACTCATGTTATTCAAACGAAGGCATTTGAAAAATAATAAAATAGAAGAGTTGAAACTGGCTAAGTATATGGGACATATAGGAAAGGCGGCTTTCAAGAATAATCTTATTAATAAATTAGATTTGACCGGAAATATAGAAGAAATAGGTGAAGAAGCTTTTTATGAATAATGAAATATCAGAACTTAAATTTTTAGATCCGGTTAATGCCTCTGAACATATGGAGGGCCTTACTAAAATAGCTGCCGGAGTATTTGCGGGAAATAATTTTACTACTATAAATATTCCTGATAAGATTAAACATATAGATGAAACTGCTTTTTGAAAAATAATAAAAAAAGGTATACCTACATTAAAAAAACTGATGAACCTGGTATATTGGCATCGAAGAATTTTAATGTACTTAGAAGTGATGGAACTTTACTAAGATATGGAGATGTGGGTAAAGAAGAGAAGACAAAAGATGAGATAAATAGTACAACTCAAAACGGAAACAGCTTAAGAGTAAGTTCCGGAGGAAGTTCTTCATCAAATAGATTTTTAAATAAGGCATACCTACCTACAGGATATATGGGTAAGACAAAGGTTTTATTTGGAAATGTAGTTCGGATATAGTAGAGAGTCCAAATTGGGTATTGAATACAAAAACAAATAAGTGGCAACTTATAGATGCCGGTGGAAATATTGTAAAAAACACTTGGAAATTAGTTTATATTAAAGATTCCGATACTACTAATAATACTTTACCTTATGCGTGGTTTGCCTTTGATGAGAATGGAAATATGAGAACTTCTTGGTTTAAGGAGGGTAGTTACTGGTATCATCTAAATACTTCTAAAGATAAGTATGAGGGCAGTTTAAGTCTTGATTGGCAAAAGATAGATAATAAATGGTATTATTTTGAAACGAAGTTTGGAGTTGATATGGGAAAAATGTATAGTGATAGACAAACTCCTGACGGATATTATGTAAACAATGAGGGAGTATATGTTCCTAACAAGTAAATAATATAAAAAAATCTTCTCTAAGGAAACTTGGGGAAGATTTTTTTATTTATATGAGATAATAAATTTTTTTAATGGATAATGATGATAAATGTGATATAATTATATAAAAAATATAGTGGAAAGGAGATATGAAGATGATAATTTGGAGTATTATTTTTTTGCTATTTGTTTAATAGGAGAAGTTATAATACCTGCTTTAGTTTCTATATGGTTCGCTTTTAGCGGCACTTATAGTATTTGTACTTAGTATATTTATCAAAAAAATTCTATTGTTCAATTTTTTTGATATTTGTTGTCTTATCTCTTATATTCTTGTTATTACTTAGAGATTACTGTAAGAAATTCGTCAAAAATAAAAGATAGGCTCCCTAGAGAGCAAGTATGTATAGTAAATCTTGTAGATGAAGATAAAGATGGAAACTTCAAATATGAAGTAAGATACAAAGGAGCTATTTGGACTGCTATAAGCAAGGAAAAAAATTTATAGAAAACGACAAAGCTCATATAAAGGGTTTTGAAGGAAATAAAAATTAAATTATAGGAGGATTTTTTTATGTTAGGTTTGGGATTAATAATTTTAATACTCGCAATTATTTTTTTGTTGTAACTACAAAAATCAATAAAAAAATAGTTCCGGAAGCAAGAGTTTTTTTGTCATTGAAAGGTTAGGAAAAATATAGTCAGAGTTTAAATGCGGATTAAATTTTTATAAATCCTTTTTTTGATAGGGTTTCAAAAAGTAATTTCTTTGAAAGAACAAGTGGTAGATTTTTCCACCACAGCCGGTTATAACAAAAGATAATGCTACTATGCAAATTGATACTATAGTTTATTATCAAGTAACGGATCCTAAGTTATATACTTATGGTGTTGAAAGACCTATAGCGGCTATAGAAAATCTAACTGCTACTACTCTTAGAAATATTATAGGTGATATGACTGTAGATCAAACTCTTACTTCAAGAGATGTTATAAATACGACAATGAGAGTAGAACTTGATGAAGCTACAGATCCATGGGGAATAAAAGTAAACAGAGTAGAATTAAAATCCATATTACCACCTGAAGATATAAGGGTGGCAATGGAGAAAGAAATGAAAGCGGAGCGTGAAAAGAGAGCTAATATCTTGGAAGCTCAAGCTAAGAAAGAAAGTGCTATTTTAGTTGCAGAAGGTCAAAAACAAGCTGCTATTCTTAATGCTGAAGCAGAAAAAGAAACAGCTATAAAGAGAGCTGAAGGTAAGGCACAAGCAATTCTAGAGATACAAAAAGCACAGGCGGAAGGTCTTAGAGTTCTTAATGAAGCTAATCCAAGTAAGTCTGTCTTATCTTTAAAAGGTTTGGAAACCTTTGAGAAGGTTGCAGATGGAAAAGCAACTAAAATCATTATACCTAGTAATATGCAAAAATTTAGCTTCTATGGTAACAGGTTTTTGCTGAAATGAATGAAAAATTTGAAGAAAAGTAATGACTATACAACAATTAAAATATATAGTTACGGTTGCCGAGAAAGGTAAAATAAATGAGGCTGCCAGAACCCTTTTTTTATATCACAGCCAAGTCTTACTAATGCTATACATGAGTTAGAAAAAGAACTTGGCTTTGATATATTTAATAGAACAAATAGAGGTATAGCGGCTACTACAAGAGGAACAAAGTTTTTGTCTTATGCCAGACAAGTAGTAGAGCAAATGTCTTTGTTAGAGAGTACATTTTTGGAAACTGTACCTGAAAAACAACATTTTCAAGTATCAACTCAACACTATAGTTTTGTAGTTGATGCTTTTGTTAATTTTTTAAAAGAAGTTGATTATAAAGAATATGATGTTACTCTTAGAGAGTGTAGAACTGCAGAAATTATTGAAGATGTAAAAAATGCAAGAAGTCAATTAGGATTTTTGTATATAAGTAGTTTTAACGAGAAAGTAATGCAAAAATTTATAAAAGATAATCACTTGGAATTTAAGCCTCTTTTTGAAGCAAAGCCACATATATTTATAAATAAGGATCATCCCTTAGCAAGTAAAGGCTTGGTAGATTTATCGGACTTGGCAGAGTATCCATATCTATCTTTTGAGCAAGGTGAATATAATTCTTTCTACTTTGCAGAAGAAATTTTGAGTACGAATATAAGGGATAAGGTGATAAGAGTTAGTGATAGAGCTACCTTATTTAATTTACTCATAGGTCTTAACGGATACACTATCAGTACGGGTATAATAAGTAAGGAATTAAATGGAGAAAGTATAATATCAAGGCCCCTTAATGTTGACGAGCAAATACAATTAGGATATATTAAAAGGAAAAATGAGCCTAATGGTGTACATGCAGATCATTTCTTGGAATTATTAATTAGACATATTAATAGTGGTTTGAGTACAGAAGAATAGTAGGAGATAATAAAAATGTTTAGAAATAATGCATTAAGAAGATTTTTGGTGATGAGTTTCGGTATATTTATAATTGGTCTTGGAATAGCTTTGTTTAAAAGTTCAAATTTAGGAACTGACCCTTACACAAGCGGTGTTATGGCGTGTGGGAATTTATTTAAGATAGAATTTGCCATAATATATTGGATTGCTAATATAGTCGCTTTTATTATAGAGTTTATCTGGGGTAGAAAGATGATAGGAATAGGTACTATCATGAACGGAACTTTGGTAGGAGTATATATAGATTTATTCTTACATTTAATAAAAAATGGCATTGGAGAGCCGGAAACTCTTGTTATGAGATTTATTTTTATGGTGGCAGGTGTTATTGTTTTAAGTTTTGCGGCTTCCTTATATCAAACTGCAGATTTAGGCATCAGCCCTTATGATAGTATAGCAATAATAATATCAAATAAGTTTAGGATAAAGTTTTTTTGGGCTAGAATTATAACGGATAGTATTTGTGTCGTAATATCTTTTGTATTAGGAGGTATAACTCTGGGGATATTGGGAATAGGAAGTTTTATTTGTGCTTTGGGTATGGGTCCTATAGTACATTTCTTTAATACTAAAGTATCAAGAAAAACTTTGCGGATATGAGAATTAAAGTTTAATATAGCTAAAGTAGAGCATCATTTATATGAAGAATATTTCGTATAGATGATGTTTTTTTATATTTTTTTATTTTTTTAGTTTAATAGATTTAATATTATCCGTTTTATAGAATAAATAATTATAAAAATAAAAAAAGTAGGATAAACTATAACATATATTGACAAATAATCTACAATATATTAATATATAAAAAGATAAAAAAATTAACAATTTAGATATGTATCGGAATTATTAATAAAATTTTTTTGAAACTGAAAGATAATCAAAAAGTATTTAGAGGAGATTTTGGGAGTGTTTTTAAATGAAAAAAATTTATAAAAGCTTATTAGAGATTTGGTTTTTAGAATATCCTGAAATCTCTAGAATGAATGATGATAAGCTTAAAGAGTTAATAGAAGAACTTATTGATGAGCAAGTAGATGGCGTATACATTAGTATAAGTGAAAAAATTGATATTGTTGACCATGTTTATAGTTCGATTAGAGGTTTGGGACATCTTGATATAATATTAAAAGATGATGAAATAACTGAAGTTATGATTAATAGTTTTGATGAAGTATTTGTTGAAAAAAATGGTAAAGTAGAAAAAAACTAAATGTTAAATTTGAAGATACTAAAAAAACTTGGCGATATAGTACAAAGAATTGTAGGTAGAGCAGGAAGAGAAGTTAATCAATCAAATCCTATTGTAGATACAAGGCTTCCTGATGGTTCTCGTGTCAATGTAGTTTTACCACCTATAGCCTTAAAAGGACCAACAGTAACAATAAGAAAGTTTTCAAAGAAACCTATGACCGTCGAACAACTTATTAAATACGGTTCCATAAATAAAGAGATAGCTGATAAACTGGAAACTTTAGTAAGAGCCAAGTATAACATATTTATAAGTGGGGGAACCGGTAGCGGAAAAACGACATTTCTTAATGCAATGTCAAATTTCATTCCACGAAACGAAAGAATAATTACAATAGAGGACTCGGCAGAGCTACAAATTTCAAACATAGAAAATCTGGTAAGATTGGAAACCAGAAATGCAAATACATCAGGTGCAGGAGAAATAACAATAAGAGATTTAATAAAATCATCTCTTAGAATGAGACCTGAAAGAATAGTAGTAGGTGAGGTAAGAGGTGCAGAAGCAATAGATATGCTTCAAGCTATGAATACAGGACATGATGGTTCTCTTTCTACAGGACATGCCAATTCTACAAAGGATATGCTTAGTAGACTTGAAACTATGGTACTTATGGGGCGAGCGGTCTGCCTCTTGAAGCAATAAGAAATCAAATTGCTTCAGCTATAGATATAATCATACATCTTTCAAGGCTTAGAGACCATTCAAGAAAGGTAGTAGAGATAGTAGAAGTTGTAGGTATGAAAGACGGAGAGATAGAACTTAATACTTTGTATGAATTTATAGAGAGTGCCGAATCTACGACAGATAAAGTGGTAGGTAGTTTGGAGAGAACAAATAATCCTCTTATAAATAATCATAAAATGAGACTTATGGGTGTTAAGGAAGAATTTTAAGGAGAGCTCTTTATGCTGGGAGTTAAAAAGCAAAACTATGTACAAGTAAAAGGTATTTTCGAAGAAGGAACAGATTATCACATATACAAAATGTCTATTAAGGACTACTTTATGGGTGCCGGAATAGGATTTTTGATTTGTGCAATAGTAAGTTTTGTATTTTTTTAGAAATAATTTATTTGCATTTATATGTGGATTGATGGGAGTTTATCCTGCTCTTATATATTATAAAGAACATTTAAGAGTAAAAAGACAAAAATTCATTGTTATTAGAATTTAGAGATTTGCTTGAAGCTTTATCTACATCTTATTCATCAGGAAAAAATACTATGGATGCTTTTACAGATAGCTATCAAGATTTACTAGGTCTGTATGGAGAACATGCCGATATAGTAAAAGAAACAAGAACAATAATGCTGGGAATGGCAAATAATATTTTGGTTGAAGATTTAGTTTTTAATTTTGCAAAGAGAAGTGGCTTAGAAGACGTGGAAAGTTTTTTTCCCGGAATATTTGAAAGTTGCAATAAGTATGGTGGAGATTTAAAGCAAGCTATAGGAGATACGAGAAAAATAATCAATGACAAGATAGAGGTTGAGATGGAAATCAAAACTATGGTTGCTGAGAAGGAGAATGAGCTTAATATAATGATGGTAATGCCTCTTGTAATTATGCTTGCGTTAAGTGGAATGGGAAGTATGTCAGCAGTTAGTAATACACCTGTAAATATAATAGCAAAGATTGTGGTTTTAGGAATCTTTTTGCAAGTTACAAAAATAGGAAGAAAGATACTTGATATAAAAATTATAGAGGAAGAAAAAAATGCGTATATTTATATTAATACTAACAAGTTTATTTATAGCTTTCATCTTATTCATAGACAGAAAGTATAAAAAAATTCATTTGAAGATATGTTAAGTCCTATTGAAGTAGGAACTTATCCTTTATATGAAATCTATTACATAGGACTTGGGATTTTTAGACTTTTTTTAAATATGATATAAATAGTAAGGAAGCAAAAAAAGGCATAAAGAAGTTAGAAGAAATTTACGGAAGACAGTATGCCACATATTACTACTATATATTGCTTGGTTCAAAAAAATAACCTTAATAAGTATTTCTATAATAGGAGTACTTGTATTTATGAATATAAGCGCAAATTTGAGTTTAGGTTTTTATGGGATTATAATTGTAGCTTTGATACTTTGGTATACAGAAGAAAGTATTAAAGATAAGGTAAATTTAAGAAGAGATGAGCTTATAAGAACTTATCCCGGTATGCTTTCAAAACTTCTGCTTCTTGTAAAATCAGGTATGCCTATTAGAGAAGCTTGGGAAAGTGTTGCTCTTGATAATGAGGGTATACTTTACAAAGAAATGAAAATTACAGTTGAGGAGCTATCAAATGGAATGATAGAGATTGAGGCATATAAGGCGTTTGGAGAAAGATGCAGTATAAAGCAAATCAAAAAGTTTTCTTCACTTATGATACAAAATTTGCAAAAAGGTAGTGCGGAAGTTGCCGATTTTTTAAGAGATATGAGCAAAGAAGCGTGGGAAGAGAAGAAGAACTTTGTAAAAAGAAAAGGCGAAACGGCATCAGCTAAATTGGTTTTTCCTATAGGATTAATTTTTGTAGGAGTATTAATAATCATCATAGTGCCTATGTTTGGTGCATTGGGATTATAGAAGTTAAGACATTGTATGTCATAAGGAGAAATCCTTTTAACATAAATAAAAGAGTGAAAGGAGAGAAGGTTATGTTTGAAAAAATTGAAAATTTGTTTTGGGATTTTAAAAGAGGATTTTCTTCTTTTATAAATCAGTTTCAAGAAGAAGAAAAAGGTGCTTCAGACATGGTTGCTGTAATAGTTTTGATAGTAGTTGTAATTGCGGTTGCAACAGTATTTAGAACTCAACTAACCGCTGCGGTAACAGCAGTGTTTGATAAGCTCACAGGCTTTATAGGTTCATAATAGTAGGTTTCAAAATAGTCTTTACTGAAAATTTAAGTATAGCTGCTTAAGTATTATATGGAGAAGTAACTGTATGAAAAGAAATATGGAAAAAGGAAGTATAATGGTTGAAGCAGCTATAATCTATCCTTTTGTACTTATTACAATAATGGCTATGTTAATTCTGTGCCTTATAAAAATGCAAGAAACAATAGTAGTGTTTGCTACTCAAAGAAGTGCTAATATAGTTGCTAAAGAAATGAGTTATCCGGATAGTTTTAAACTTGGGAGTATAGAGGGTGCCGAGGTAGGAGTCAGTGCTTTGCCGGATGTAGGGAAAGTTAATGCCTATTATGATAAAAAGGCGTTATACTCACAACTTACTCAAGATTACAAAGTTAGTGTTGAACGAGAGAAAACTAATCTTGAAAAATTTTTAAGAAATTACACGTTTTTACGTTCTTCGACTTATGATGTAAGTATAAATGCAAAGAAAGGCTTGTTTCCAAGTGCAATAGTAGCAACAAATTATAGCATAAATATGCCAAAGTTTGTTGGCTATATAGGTCTTAAAGAGCAGATTACCATAAGAGCAAAATCTATGGCATATGTTACAAAACCTAGTGAGTTTATAAGAAATGTAGATATTGCACTGGATTTATCAAGTTTTCTTCTTGATAAATTGGGTTTAAAAGATGGACTAAATACATTCTTAGCTAAGCTAAATGACTTGGGTTCAGCTATAAAAAATAGGAGCAGGAGGAAAAAAATGAAATGTTTTTTTATAAGCGAAGAGGCTCATTGACAATATTTGTTTCTTTGATTTTAACTCTTGTTATTATTTTTACAACCATACTTATAGATGCAAGCAAAATTATCTATACAAGAAATCTTGTAGCAGGAGCAGGAGACTTGACTCTATCTGCGGGACTTTCGTCGTATAATACAATTTTGCTTGATACCTATGGTTTGTTTGCAAATTCTAAAGATGAAGCTGAGCTTGCGAATAACTTAAGGAAATATTTTGAGGAAACTTTAAAGCATCAATCAATAAATGGTTCAGATGTTGTAAACGCTCTTACTTCCTTAGCTATGGATGGAAAAGTGACAAACTTATTTGATATTAGTGTAGATGAGTTTAAGATTTCAGGAACTGAAGGGGCTAATCTTTCAAATTATAGAGTTCTTAAATCAGAGATACTTCAGTATTCTAAGTATAGAGCTCCTGTATCTATGGGTTATGGTTTCTTGGAGAAATTAAATGTTTTAAAATCTCTAAAAGAACAAAATGATGTTCTTGACAAGAAAAAACAGTATGAAAAGAAACTTAAAGAAATAGAGGATTTGTGCCTTGAGATATATGCCGGAGAATTAGCATTACAAAGTTATGCTAAGGGTCAGGCGGATAAAAGTATATTTGATAAGTCGCCTGAAGAAATTGTGAAGCTTAGCTCTTCAGAAATTATCACTTCGGTCTTAAAGGATTCATCCAGACTTAAAACAGAAGTTTTAAGACTGCAAGCCGGAGACTTTTATGAAGCTAATAGAAACTTAGTAGCTCTTGCTTTTGTAGAAGTGGAAGAAAAGCTTCCTAAGGGAGCTACTTGGGAAGATAAAATAGAAAGAGATGAAGTCTTAGGCTATACAGATATAGAGCAAATAAAAAATGACTTGGATAACCATACCGGAAAGCTTGGTTCTCTTTATACTAACTTAGTAAATATAAAAAGTGATTTGTCCGGCGATATAGATGCCTATCTATCTCTTGATGCTACTTTAAACTATTTTGAAGATTACAAAAAGTCTGTAGATATTTTTAGAGATGTGGACTATCTATATAAGAAAAAAAGATAAAGGAGCTTGACGAGAGGATAGATGAGCTTAACGAAATCATAGCAAATCCCGGTACGCATGAAGCTATGGATGGTGATGGAAATCCCATAACTGAAGAAAATGATACAAGCTCAGAAGAAGCCGAGAGAGATGAACTTATAGACAAAAAAGAGGAACTCAGTTCTTGGTATGGAGGCTATGAAAGACTTGCAAAAGAATATGATATGGAAGAGCTTAGAAAGGACTTCATAGAAAGAGCCAAATTGCAATTTAGTAATTATGCACTAAAAAGCTACATCTCTTATTAGGTCTGAGCACACATGGTTTGACATTTACGAAGAAGAGGCAAATAAGGTAAAAGAACTTTTAGAAAAGCTTAAAATAGACTCTGAAAATTTAAGAAGAATTAAAGAAGAGTGGGGAAATGGAATAAAAGGACTTTCTGAATCGAGTATAAAGTCAAATATGCAAAATGATTATAAAAAGTAAGACAGATGTATTGCTTGATGAGTATATAGAAACTAATATAAAAAAATAGTTAATAATATACTTAACTACGCGAGAGAGGCAAAAAGAGATCTTGCTAATATAAAGTATAAAGGTACTTCGTTAGTAGAGTCTAATATAAATGTAGATAAAGTAATAGAATATATGAATTATAGAATCTATAGTGAAAAGGATACTATTATAAGAAGTTCTCAGCATTTATATAACTATGTTGACGAAAAAATCTATGCTGATTCTGCTTTTACAGATTCGTTTGTACTTGCTTATGGTGGTAAAGCTTATAAGCAGGCTGAAGTAGACCTACCTTATCTGGGAGATGGCAGACTCTACATTCTTGGTATTGAAGCTTTAGAAAAAGAATTTGGAAATACTTATCCTGCTCCGACAGCTCTAAATAATTTAGTATTTGAAAGAGAAAATATAGCTGAGGATTCTAAAGATAAGACGGATAATCTCTATAAAATACTAAAAAAGATGACTAGCAGAATACTTGATATAGATCAGGATGCTAAAAAAGAGCAAGAAAGAAAAAGAGATGAAGTATTAAAGAATGAAACTAGTTTGCAAAATGATAATGCAAGGCAGATTTCCAGTGATATTGTAGAAAATATAATGTCACAAAATCCGGAAGTTTCCAAAGCTTTAGAGACGAATTTTGGAAAAGATTCAAAAAATATAGCAGACAATGTTATAAAAGAAAGTGGAAAGGCTTTAGATGGCTTTGAAAAATTAAAGGACATAGCTCTTAAAGGGAGAGATTCTTTATATTTAACAGAGTATGCTACGCAGATGTTTTCAGCCTATACTACCGGCTTTAAGGATGGAAAAGAAACAGGAGAAGAGGAGCTTACTCTGTCAGGTATAGCTTTAAATACTCAAAATAATGCAGTATATAGAGCAGAGCAGGAGTATATCCTGCTTGGAAAGCAAAATCCTAAGGCTAATGTAGATGGAGTAAGAAACAGGATTTTTGCTATAAGAGCTTTACTTAATCTTATTTTTGCTTACACAGGTAATTCTCGGTTAGATGCGGAAACCTTTACTATGGCAACAACTATAGCAGGTTGGACAGGATTTGGAGTACCTATAGTTCAAAATGTGCTGAAGGTAATAGCTGCAGTGGTAGAAAGCACCTATGATACAAAGGATTTGATGGACGGCTATAGTATTACTGTATATAAGTCCATGCCTACATGGAAATTTTACTATACCGGTGCAGTTACAGATGCTGTAAAAGACTTAGGTTCCGGTGCAATTTCTGAAATGGTAAATACAGCAACTTCTAAAATAAAAGATAACTCGGATGCTCTTATTGATGCTACAAGTGCCTATGTTGAGGGTAGTGTTAAAAACATAACAGAAAGTATAATTTTATATTTTCAAAAGCCTGTACAGGAATTATTACTTCGAGCTATTAGTAATGCCGAGGCTGATACAAATAAGAGCTTGGAAGAGAGTAAAAAGATAATTAGGCAAGGCTTTGAGAATCTAAAACAAGAACTTAATGAGCAAAAGCAAAAATTAGTAGGAGTAGATGGAGCTTCTCCTCTTGTTATAGAAGCTAAGCTAAAGGTCTTAGAAGTTTTTAATACTGATGACAGTGTAGATGCTCTTGCAAATATGGCTAATGAAATCATACAGGCTGAGCAAAAATGAGATAAGTAATGTTAGTAAAAAAATTAGAGAATGATGTAAAGGCTTATTTTGAAAAAAGAAAAGACAGAATATTAAATAATATAAACTCTGTAATAAATGTAAATGAATTAAAAGAAGAAATTAAGAAAGACATTAATGGTGCCATACAAGAGGGCGGAGAGCTCGTTCAAGCTAAACTCAATAAGGCTTTAAATAAGTTTGCAGATAAGCTTGATGGAAGTATACCAAAAGGTGCAGATAAGTTAAGTGAGTTTGACTCAAACAGAGCCGCACTACTTTCTATGGACTATAAAGAATATCTAAAGGTATTTATATTGATACAAACTTTAGTTAATGATAAGGTAGTTGTAGAAAGGATGGGAAATCTGATTCAAAAGAATGCTACAAAAGCAGGAGCAGAGTATTTCATAAGTGATAGCTTTGAACTGAGAAAGTCAAAGACTATGTTAAGTTTGGAAGCTAGAATAGGTATAAAACCGTCATTTTTAAACTTGGATTTTAAAGACTATGGTATAAATAACGACTACTTTAAGGATATGTCTAGATATAAAAATAAAAATATAAGGAAGTTTTAGGGTATTAAGATGAAAAAGAAAATATTTTTATCAGCTGCTATTTTAAGCTTAGCTCTTTTAAGTGCTTGTGCAAAGGCAAGTGCAAATAGTGATATAAAGCAGGGAAGTATAGTAAAAGATGAAGAAAGCAAAGTAGATAAGGCAAAGCTGGAAGAAACTAAAAAGCAAAAAATAGAAAAGCATGAGGAAGATTGGCAAATGATTACGGGTATTGGTGAAGCAGATTGGAATGCGAATATGCCTAAGGTGGGAAAGTTTGCTTTTTACTAATGACATATATGTACCTACTGTACTTGGAGAAGAAGAAAAGCCCTATTTCTTTTTGGCGAGAAATTCTATAGGATGGGATAGTGAAGATGTTCTTGGTGTAAAGAGAGTTAGAAATCTGGAAGAAACACCTGAATTCTATATGGGTATAAATTCAATTTGGGAGAGAATATTCGGTTCTATCAGTACAATGCAGTTAGATACAGATGAGGAAATAAATCCTGTTATTGAAACTAAGGAGAAGCTTACTATAGATGACTTCGATTTTATGAGAGTAACAGGTAAAATTGAGATATCTGATAAAAAAATACCAAAAGAACTTCTTAGAGAAAGAAAAATATATAGCTTATTTTTTTATAATCAGTTTGACGATCCATCTGCAGAGAATGATGAAAGACTTAAGGTAGATACATTTAGTAATAACGTATTTATTTGGGCTGAGGGATATTTAAAAGATACTGAAGGTAAGGACTTTGATGTAGTAATAGAAACAGCAGATAAGATAATGTCAACCTTTAAGCTTGATAGCGAGCAAAGAGAGTATCTTGAGTATACGAAGAGTAAGCTAAAATAGGTGTAAGGATTTTTGCTATAAGAGCTTTGCTTAATCTTATTTATGCTTATACAGGTAATTCTAAGTTAGAGACGGAAACCTTTACTATGGCAACAACTGTTAGTAGGAGTAGATGGAGCTTCTCCTCTTGTTATAGAAGCTAAGCTAAAGGTCTTAGAGGTTTTTAATACTGATGACAGTGTAGATGCTCTTGCAAATATGGCTAATGAAATCATACAGGCTGAGCAAAATGAGATAAGTAATGTTAGTAAGGGATTAGAGGATAAGGTAAAGAGTTATTTTGAAAGTAGAAAAACGAAAATACTAAAGAGTATAAACTCTGTAATAAATGTAGAAGAACTAAAAGAAGAACTAAAAGAAGAAATTAATGGTGCCATACAAGAGGGTGGAGAACTCGTTCAAGCTAAACTCAATAAGGCTTTAAATAAGTTTGCAGATAAGCTTGATGGAAGTATACCAAAAGATGCAGATAAGTTAAGTGAGTTTGACTCAAACAGAGCCGCACTACTTTCTATGAACTATAAAAGAATATCTAAAGGTATTTATATTGATACAAACTTTAGTTAATGATAAGGTAGTTGTAGAAAGGATGGGAAATCTGATTCAAAAGAATGCTACAAAAAGCAGGAGCAGAGTATTTCATAAGTGATAGCTTTGAACTGAGAAAGTCAAAGACTATGTTAAGTTTGGAAGCTAAAATAGGTGTAAAACCGTCATTTTTAAACTTGGATTTTAAAGACTATGGTATAAATAATGACTACTTTAAGGATATTTCAAGGTATAAAATAAAATATAAGGAAGTTTTAGGGTATTAAGATGAAAAAGAAGATATTTTTATCAGCTGCTATTTTAAGTTTAGCTCTTTTAAGTGCTTGTGCAAAGGCAAGTGCAAATAGTGATATAAAGCAGGAAAGCGTAGTAAAAGCTGAAGAAAGCAAGGTAGAGGAGACAAAGCCGGAAGAAGCCAAAAAGCAAAAAATAGAAAAGCATGAGGAAGATTGGCAATTACTTCTAGGTCTTGGTAAAGTAGATTGGAATGCGAATATGCCTAAGGTGGGAAAGTTTGCTTTTACTAATGACATATATGTACCTACTGTACTTGGAGAAGAAGAAAAGCCCTATTTCTTTTTAACGTACAATATTCTAGGAATAGAGAATGAAGGTGATCTTAATGGGAAGAGAGCTAAAAATCTGGAAGAAGTACCTGAATGGTTTATGGGTGTAAATTCAACTTGGAGGCGCATAGCTGGCTCTATCAGTACAATGCAGTTAGATACAGATGAGGAAATAAATCCTGTTATTGAAACTAAGGAAAAGCTTACTATAGATGGCTACGATTTTATGAGAGTAACAGGTAAATTTGAAATATCTGATAAAAAAATACCAAAGAACTTCTTAGAGAAAGAAAATATATAGCTTATTTTTATAATGCTTACGAAAATCCGTATAAAGAGGATAATGAAAATGCATTCGATAATTTTGCAATTATTTGGGCTGAGGGCTATATAAAAGATACTGAAGGCAAGGACTTTGATGTAGTAATAGAAACAGCAGATAAGATAATGTCAACCCTTAAGCTTGATAGTGAGCAAAAAAAGTATCTTGACCTTACGAAGAAGAAGCTAAAAAATTAAAGGATATAGCTCTTAAAGGGAGAGATTCTTTATATTTAACAGAGTATGCTACGCAGATGTTTTCAGCTTATACTACCGGCTTTAAGGATGGAAAGTAGAAAAGCGAAAATATTAAACAGTATAAACTCTGTAATAAATGTAGATGAATTAAAAGAAGAACTAAAAGAAGACATTAATGGTGCCATACAAGAGGGTGGAGAGCTCGTTCAAGCTAAACTCAATAAGGCTTTAAATAAGTTTGCAGATAAGCTTGATGGAAGTATACCAAAAGATGCAGATAAGTTAAGTGAGTTTGACTCAAACAGAGCCGCACTACTTTCTATGAACTATAAAGAATATCTAAAGGTATTTATATTGATACAAACTTTAGTTAATGATAAGGTAGTTGTAGAAAGGATGGGAAATCTGATTCAAAAGAATGCTACAAAAGCAGGAGCAGAGTATTTCATAAGTGATAGCTTTGAACTGAGAAAGTCAAAGACTATGTTAAGTTTGGAAGCTAAAATAGGTGTAAAACCGTCATTTTTAAACTTGGATTTTAAAGACTATGGTATAAATAATGACTACTTTAAGGATATTTCAAGGTATAAAATAAAATATAAGGAAGTTTTAGGGTATTAAGATGAAAAAGAAGATATTTTTATCAGCTGCTATTTTAAGCTTAGCTCTTTTTAAGTGCTTGTGCAAAGGCAAGTGCAAATAGTGATATAAAAGCAGGGAAGTATAGTAAAAGATGAAGAAAGCAAAGTAGAGAAGGCAAAGCCGGAAGAAACCAAAAAGCAAAAAATAGAGAAGCATGAGGAAGATTGGCAACAATTTATGGGTATTGGTGAAGTAGATTGGAATGCGAACATGCCTAAGGTGGGAAAGTTTGGTTTTTACTAATGACATATATGTACCTACTGTACTTGGAGAAGAAGAAAAACCCTATTTCTTTTTAGCAAACGATTATATAGGAAGAGAGAGTGAAAGTTTTCTTAATGTAAAGAGAGTTAGAAATCTGGAAGAAACACCTGAATTCTTTATGGGTATAAATTCAGAGTGGGAAAGAATAGCCGGATCTATTAGTACAATGCAATTAGATACAGATGAGGAAATAAATCCTGTTATTGAAACTAAGGAGAAACTTACCATAGATGACTATGATTTTATGAGAGTAACAGGTAAATTTGAGATATCTGATAAAAATACCAAAGAACTTCTTAGAGAAAGAAAATATATAGCTTATTTTTGTAATTTTTTTGAATTTCCAGCTGCAGAGCATGATACATTCAATAATGGTGTATATATTTGGGCTGAGGGATATTTAAAAGATACTGAAGGTAAGGACTTTGATGTAGTAATAGAAACAGCAGATAAGATAATGTCAACCTTTAAGCTTGATAGCGATCAAAGAGAGTATCTTGAGGATACGAAGAGTAAGCTAAAAATAGGTATAAGGATTTTTGCTATAAGTGTCTATGTTGAGGGCAGTATTACAAATATAGTAAAATGAATTAAAAGAAGAACTAAAAAGAAGACATTAATGGTGCCATACAAGAGGGTGGAGAACTCGTTCAAGCTAAACTCAATAAGGCTTTAAATAAGTTTGCAGATAAGCTTGATGGAAGTATACCAAAAGATGCGGATAAGTTAAGTAAGTTTGACTCAAACAGAGCCGCACTACTTTCTATGAACTATAAAGAATATCTAAAGGTATTTATATTGATACAAACTTTAGTTAATGATAAGGTGGTTGTAGAAAGGATGGGAAATCTGATTCAAAAAGAATGCTACAAAAGCAGGAGCAGAGTATTTCATAAGTGATAGCTTTTGAACTGAGAAAGTCAAAGACTATGTTAAGTTTGGAAGCTAAAATAGGTATAAAACCGTCATTTTTTTAAACTTGGATTTTTAAAGACTATGGTATAAATAATGACTACTTTAAGGATATGTCAAGGTATAAAAATAAAATATAAGGAAGTTTTTGGTAATGGTATATGATTGAGAAAAATAAAAAGATAAAAAAAGGTATGGTTACTATAGAAGCCAGCCTCATACTCGTAATGTTTATGGCATTTTATATAGCTTTACTCAGTTTTTTTGATGTATACAAAAACATATACCATTGTCCAAAAATGCCCTGAATCAATCAGCAAAAAGAAATAGCACAATATGCCTATATAATAAAGGTTATGAATCTTGAAGATACAGGTAAAGAAACTAAAAAAAGAGCAGAAGCCTTTAAAGATGAAACAAAAGATACTATAAATACAATAGGTGTTTTTTTGGATACATCGCAGAGAGGTCTTTTGGAAGCCATAGAATCCGGGAAAAAAATATCAAAAGATACTATAGCCTTAGGAAAAGGAATAAGCTCGGATATTAATGAAACTGGAAACCGTATAGGAAACCCGAAATATAGCGAGCTTGAAAAATATTTCTGAAACATTAGATAAGATAGAAAAAAGACAAAAAGAGATAGAGGAGCTTCGAAAAAAAGACTGAATCTTCCGTAGAAGAAATTAAAAAGAAAGAGTGAAGAAATAAATGTAGCTTATGAAGATATGAGTACAAAGGTAAGTAATTATTCAGAAAAAAATATTTTAAAGACCCAAGAAGCTTTTATAAAAAGAAATGCAGGTTTTAGGTAAAGATATGGCTTTTTGATGGTGCTAAGTCAGTTTTAATATATCCTATAACATTGGGATTAATGAATAAATATTTATCAGTTTATTCAGATAAAGACTTTATTAATATGGGAATAGTAGGTGGAAAAAAATGGAATTAATTACTGGGGTTCAAATATGTTTGTAAGAGACTATGACATATGTTTGGTAGCAAGTTATAAGTGCAGATTTAACCTACCATTTTTTTAGATAAGATAGAACTAAATGTAAGAAATACCGCACTAACAAGAGCCTGGATAGGAGATAAGGAAAAAGTAAGCTATGATAATTTTAAAAAAATTGCTGAAATAGTATATATACTTATAGAATTATTCTTCGTTGCAAAGCTTGATTACAAAGAAAAAATAATAAAAAATCAAAAGCATACTAAGAATACTATACTTTGGAGTTTTATTTTTGGTTCTTAGAGTAATATTTTACAAAACCCCTATATTCTCAGAAATACGTGAATCCATATTCGGTTTACTATTTGCAGGTGGATTGTTCTTTTTTGCTAGACTTATAAGTAAAAAAATAGTATTGGTATGGGAGATGTGAAAATTATGCTCTCAATGGGTTTTTTCTTTGGCCTATATTCTATAATAGCTATTTTGATGCTTACCTTAGTTACAATGTCAATATATAATATAACACGATTAATTTTAAAAAAGACAAATTTAAGAGAGGAAGTGGCATTTGCACCATACTTGCTTGTGGGAACCGTATTAGCACTGCTACTGGGATTTTAGTATGAAGTTAAAAAAGATTATAGCTCCCATATTAATACTCTTGTTACTTTTATCATGGTACAAGGGCTTGACATTTAGTACTGACAAGCAACATAAGCTTAATAAGTATCTCGAGAAAGCTAAAAAAATATGAGGAAAAAGGGTATATATATTGATGCCTTAAAAATCTTACAAAGAAGCATTGGCATATTCCGGAAAAACCTATAGAAATTCAAAAAAAGATATACTGAATATGTATTTAAAGTTAGGAGATTTTTGCAAATTATAAGAAATATTCTATGGAGATACTTGAAGAATATAATTACCCTACAGATGTTGTACTTAATCTTTTAGATGTATATGATAAAGAAGACGCTACTCAAAAATCAGTAAGCTTACTAAATCTTGCTATCTCAAAAAATTCAGACATAAGCTTAGTTGAAAAAAAGAAAAAGAGTACTTAGGAGCGTATAGAGAAACTTATCTTTATTATGATTTAGTTAAGAAATCTTTGCCAGGGTATTATGTATACGAAGATAATTCTAAAAAAGGACTTATGAATTTAGCCGGAGAAATTGTCTTGCAAGCACAATATACTGACGTAAAGGGCTTTGACGATACACTCGAATATGCAACTGTATTTGAAAATGGGGAATGGTATGTAGTACAAAAAAACAAGGGTATAAAAAAACTTGTTCCTGATTTTTAAAGTAGATTATCTTGGAGTTTATGGCAGTAATTTAATTCCATATTTAATTGGTGATAAGTACTCTTATATGAATGAGAATATGGAAGTAGTAAAAGAAACTTATTTTGACTATGCAGGAAACTTTAGAAATGGCTTGGCTGCTGTAAAAACCGGTGATAAATGGGCTTTGATTGATAAAAAGCTTGAGCCGGTAAATAAATTTTTATATGAGGATATAGTTTTTAGATGATAATGATTTTGCAATATCAAATGGTAGATATATAGCAAAAAAACAGAAGGTAAATATCAAATATATGACCTAAAAGGTAATGTTTTTGTCAGATTCTTATGATTATATTAGAGCTTTTTGTAAGTAATGAAGCTACAGCCTTTTAAAGATGGAGATAAATGGGGTTTTATAGATAAGGATGGAAATGTTCTTATAAAAGCTACTTATGAAGATGCTTACGGCTTTTTCGGATGGATTAGCACCTGTACTTATAGATGGATATTGGGGCTATGTGGATACTGAAAAATATTTTAAGAGTTAAAAAAACAAGTTTAGCTTTGCAAGTACACTAAGTGAAAAATAAAGCTTTTAGTACAAGATGATAAATATAAGTTTTTAGACTTTATCAGATAAGATTAATACAGTTTGAGGGAGAATTATGAAATTAAGACTTGTTATTATTGATAATAAGAAAAAAATATTTTGATAGATTGTTGGCTTATTATAAGTCTAAGTTTCAAGATAAGATAGATTTATACTATTATTCCAAACCGGAAGAATTTATCAAAAGTGATAATTATAAAAAAATGTAGATATATTGCTTGTAGATGATAAGCTCAAGGATAGTATATCGGAATTAAGAAATAAATATGCGATAGCTTTACTGGTAGATTCTCCATCTGTAGAGAGTATATTAAATATTAAAGCCATATTTAGATATCAAAAACCCGAGCTTATATATAAGGAACTTTTTAGATGTATTAGCAGAATATGGTGATAGCGATATAGTATATAAAATAGGTTCAAATAATGATTCAAAGGTAGATATTTTTTTATGTCGCTTAGTGGTGGAGCAGGTGCTACAAGTATTGCCCTAGCTTCTGCTATGAGTTTTGCAAACAAAGGTGAAAAGGCATTGTATTTAAACTTAGAATCTATAGAAGCTACTGATATATTTTTGACGGGAAACTCTAATGGTACATTTCATGACTTGGTATATGCTATAAAAAGTTCAAAAACCTAATATAGGCTTAAAAGATAGAATCAATTATTTGCAAAGATGTTTCAGGAGTATATTATTTTAAGCCTGAAATTAATGTTGCAGATATGCTGGAACTTAGTGCTGATGATAAAATGAATATTATCACTGTATTAAAAAGGACTTAATAATTATGAACATATAATTATAGATATGAACTTTGATATTAATGAGAATATGGAAATAATAGATAAAATTGCAAATAGAGTAGTGTTTGTATGTGAGGATTCAAGCATAAGCCTGAAAAAGGCAGAGAACTTTGTTAAAAACATTGAAGATATTTAATAGTGTAGGAAGATTGAATATAAAAAGATAAAAACATATTTTATATGCAATAAAAAGCAGAAGAAATAATTCGGAACATGAGTTTATATATCAATACTTACCTATATTCCAAGATAAAAAAATCCAAAAGAGATAGTAGATGGACTTAGAACTTGCAATATTCTAAGTGGAAAGGTGGATAGATAGATGGAATTTTATAAGAAAGTAATATCGGGAACTACATATTTGAGTTGTGATATATCTTCAGATACCATAGACGAAGTCAGTTTAGGAATGCTTTCAAATAATAAAAATAACAGGACTTTTACCACTAAATCTATTTGAAGAAGATGAAAAGTTGTCTTTAAATTATAATATTTCATCAAAGCTGTCCTTAGATGAATATTTAGGTGGTCTTGTAGAAAAAGGTAAGCTCATAAAAAAACATTAATAGGAATTATAGATGCGATACTTTTGGCTAAAGAGTATATGCTTGAATATAAGCAATTTGTACCTGAAATGTCTAGGATATATGTGGAAGCCGAATCAGGAGAATTAAATCTACTTTTTTTCTTCCTATAGAGGAATATGATAATAATTATGAAATAAGTAGATTTATAAAGGATGTATTGTTTAGTATACAATTTGATTTAAAAAAACAGAAACAAATTATGTTGCAGAGATAAATAACTACTTGGCTAGTGCGACAAATCTTTATTTAGAGGATTTAAAAAAAGTTTTTTTGGAAAAATATAAACCGTCGAGATGGAGTATTCACTAATAAGCAGATAAATTCTACTAAAATAGTTGAAAACAATATTAATGCGTCTAAGGTAAGTATTCCTAATGTTGCGCCAATTTTAGATACTGCAAATACTAATACAAAAGAGCAAAAGACTATAAAAAGAGCCGGAAAAAGATAAGTGCTGTAGAAAAACCTAAATATAGCAAAGCCTACAGTAGTTGCTAAGAAGTCCTTTTTAATACCGGGAAGTGAAAAGCCTGTACAAATTTCAGACACGAAGAAAGAAACTAAGAAAGAAAGTAAAAAAGAAACTAAAAAAAGTCTCTTCTCTTTGTTTGGAAAAAAGAAAGAGAAAGAAGAAAGTAAAGATAATAAAATCAAACAAGATATACAAGAAAGAGATGTTATGCCTTATGTACCTGAAAGTATGGGAGAAACGACTGTTCTTTCTGCTTCGAGCTTTGATGAAACAACAGTGCTTAGTTCTTCAAGTTTTGTTACTCTTCGTGGGGTTTTAACGAGAAAATCTAATGGTGAAGTAAGATACATAGAGAAGTTTTTTTCTTTACTTTGGGAAAAAGATAAGACAAATGTAGACTATTTTATAGATTCAAATTCAACTATAAGTAGAAATCATGCAAATATTGTATGTGAAAAAATAATGAGTATTTTATAATTGATAATAATTCTTTAAATCATACATATATAAATGGAAGTCAGCTTATACCTAATCAAAAGACAAAATTAAATGATGGAGACACTATAGTATTAGCTAATGAGGTGTTTACTTTTAATATAGCGAATTTTTTTAATTAGGTGGTAAAACAATGGATTATAAAATAAGTGCAGATACGGACATAGGAATAAAAAAAGCTACCAATCAAGATTGCCTAATAGTAAGAAAAAGCAAAAATATGCAAGTAAGAACATAGTATTTGCAGTATTGTGCGATGGAATGGGTGGATTATCAGAGGGAGAAGTGGCAAGTAGGAAAATGCTTGAAGAAATGACTTTTTGGTTTGATAATACTTACCCTATTAATCTTAAAGATGGATATACAGAAGCTGAATTAAAAAATCAATGGTTAAATCTTGTAGAAAAAGAAAAATCTTTTGCTTAAAGAATATGGAAATAGTAAGAATATAAAACTTGGTACGACACTTACAGCTATGCTTATTGAAGATGATATTTATTATATCTTGCATTTAGGTGATTGTAGAATATATGAAATAACTAAGGAATATATCAAACAATTGACAGCAGATCATACGGTTATTGCCAGAGAAATATTTTTTGGAAGATTAACAAAAGAGCAAGCAAAAATTGATCCAAGAAGAAATGTATTATTGCAATGTATAGGGGCTTCAGATGAAGTAAAGCCTGATTTTTTTTGCGGAAATGTGGGGAGTGATAGCTGTTATATAATTTGTAGTGATGGATTTAGGCATATGGTAAGTGAAAAAGAGATTTATGAAACTTTCAGCAAACTTCAAAATTGTAGTGAAGAAGATATGAAAGGAAATATTAGAAAAACTTATAGACTTAAATAAAAAAATAGAAAAGAAACAGATAATATTAGTGCAATAGCAATAAGAAGTTGGGAATAGTATGCTAAAAGTTGGAGATATTTTAGATAATAAGTATAAGATATTAAATAAAATAGGACAAGGTGGAATGAGTACGGTTTACCTTGCAATGAATGAGAAAGCAAATAAACAATGGGCTATAAAAGAAGTTAGGAAACAGGGAGAGGAAAATTTTGGAATTGTAAAGCAGGCATTAATTGTAGAAACTGAACTGCTAAAAACTTTAAAAAATAAATATCTTCCTGCAATAGCAGATATAATAGAAGATGAAGATACCTTGATTATTGTAATGGATTATATAGAAGGCAGAACTTTATCAGATATACTTGAGGAACAAAAAACTATAGCTCAGGATAAGGCAGTACATTATGCAGTGCAGTTATGCGAGGTTCTTTCATATTTACATTCTCAAGATCCACCAATAATTTATAGAGATCTTAAGCCAAGTAATATAATGATAAAGCCTGATGATACTATTACTCTAATTGATTTTGGTACAGCAAGGAGATATAACAGTTCTAATATAGCAGATACTACTTGTTTAGGAACAAGAGGATATGCAGCTCCCGAACAATATGAGGGTGCAGATAGCAGACAAACTGATGCTAGAACTGATATATACAATTTAGGTGCAACTCTATATCATATTTTGACAGGAAGAAATCCTGCCAAACCACCGTATGAAATTAAGCCTATAAGAGATTGGGATGTTTCACTTTCATCAGGTCTGGAGAAGATAGTTTTAAAATGTACTAATAAAGATCCGGAAAAGAGATTTAGAAATTGTGTAGAATTAAAGCAGGCTCTAGAAAATTATACGCATCTTGATGATATGTATCTAAAGAAACAGAAACGAAAAATAGCTATATTTGTATTTAATATATTAATTATGTTTATGTCCTTATTCAGTATATTTTTTTCTTTGTAAATAAGATAAAGTATGAAGATAATTTTAAATATAATGATTATTTAAGAGAGGCAGCAACACAAATATCACTTACTTACAATGATTCTGATATAAATTCGGACATAGTTGATACTTATAGAAAAAGCTATAGAAGTGGATGCACATAGGTCAGAAGCTTTATATTAGGCTGTTAGATTATTATATATCGAAAGGTCAGACAAAAAAACGGTATTTTTAGCTATATCAGCAATGATTTCTTCGGGAAATGGTAATTTGATAAAAAAATTCGGATATTTTATATAAAAATGGGAATGCTTTACTTTTTGTATAATGCTAATAATGAAGATATTGTTGATTATGAAATTGCTTATGGATATCTGTCAAAGGTAGATACAAAAATTGTATCCAAGAGCAGAGTACTATACAAGTATTGCAGAGGCTCTTTCGTCTATAGAAATAGATTGGAATAATCTGTTAGAAAAAAACTCTATATTTTAGAGGATTCTCTTAATTCTATAGAAGATGAGGAAGAAAAAGATAAATACATATTTAACTTTAGCCAATATATATAGAAATAATGCACTAGCTATTGATGAAGTGGGTGTAAATGCTTACTTAAAGGCTATAGAAATCTTAAATAAAGGACAAGATTTGCTTCAAAGTAACTATATTGATAAAGATATAGCTGAAAAATATATGGGGCAGTTCAAGTATTATCTTGCAGATTCATTATATAGAGCCGGTCTTAAGTCTGATAAAAAAAGATGAAGATTTATTAATAAGTTCTATAGACTATTATAGAGAGTATTTAGAATATATAGATGCGGATGAAGGTTTAACCTATAAAAAAATCGTATTGGAGATATATACAGACAGCTTGGAAAGTATGATAAGGCGCAAGCACAGTATGAAAGTATTATAGAAGCCTATCCTAATAATGAACTTGCTTATATAAGTTATACATCTATGCTTTTAAATGATCTAAAAAAAGAATTGATAAAGCTACAGAGATATACAATAAAAATGAAAACTCTTGAAGGTATAGAAAATAATAGAAACTTTAAAGCAATAGAAAAATAAAAATAGAGGCATTAACAGTAGGTGGAAATAATGGATAATATAATAATCTATTTAAGTTTTGCTATATTTATCTTAAGTTTTTTTATGGCAATTTTTTTATGGTTTAAATTGGGTATAAGAAAAAGCTATAATTGATATTTGGTTTTTTTGCTCCTAATATTAAAAGAAAAAAAGAATAAAAAGTGGAGGACGATAAGACGGTTCCTTTATTCAATAATACTTTAGAAGAAGAGAATGAAACCAGCTTATTAGTGGAAGATGAGGGAACGGTTTTATTAAAAAGATGAAAAATTCGGAAGTAGAAAAATACTGATAATAAATTAGTTATTCTTGAAGAAATAAAGCTAATAGGCTCATATAGGGGAGAATTATGAATTTAAGATTAAAAAAAGATATTTGAAAAAGAGTTATTGCTTTTTATATAGCAATAATATTCGCATTTTTTTATCAATAGATAATGTAGCTTTAGCTCTTAGTGGAATTTTTTTGGAAGAAATGTAGAATTATCATATTTATAAAAAAATGATGATGGAACTTATGTAAGTGTACCTATGGCTTATGAAGAGGGCGAAAGAATAGTGCTTGCAGAAAATCCGGATTTTCTCTCTATAAATGACGGAGAAAGCGTTGTTGCTTATAAGCTTGTACTATTAAATAGACCTATAAGTGAACTTTCAGATTATATAGCTAGGGGAAATTCTATTATAGAAAGAGATTTTTAGTGAGTATAGAAATGCAACTCCATCAGAAGCAACAGTATCTGATGCTGATGCAACACCATCCGATGCAACACCGTCCGATGCGACACCGTCAGATGCAACACCGTCAGATGCAACACCGTCTGAAGCTACGCCATCGGATGCAGATTTTTATTATTTATGACTTGGGTGATGAGTATATTTATAAAAAGTGGAGGATATGACTTTGAATTCTTTAGAGAAATATTTTCTAGAGAAGAATTTAATGGATTTAGGAATTTAAACTTTGCTTTTATACCAATTACATTCTTAAAAAAAGCTTAATGAAACGGATACTTATGTTAGTTATAGAATAAGCAATAATAAGAATTTTATTTTGGAATATGAATATCTGGGCACCCCTGTATCAAGAGAAGGAAGAAATTCTTATGATATCACATTTGATAAAAACGAGTAGAAATGGGCAGGTTGATTTAAGATTAAAAATATAATGAAGATGTAGAAATTTTAAAAACAATTAACTTTTCTGCTATGATATCGACTCCTGAAACTGATAGAGAAGAAATTGTAAGTCCTATAGTATCACCTACACCACCTGCCCCACCTACAATAAATCTATTACCGGCAGAAAATAATAATATGATAACTACCGGTAAGGGAAGTGCTCTGCATGATGATAAGTTTCAATTTGAGTTAAAAGGATATGCCGGCACTTGGACTAGAACTATACCTAAATGGGAATTTAAAAAAATATGGAAAATAAACTGGTATATTATAAAATATGGAATACGAGTTTAGGCAAAAAGGAAAGTTCGGCGCAAGCTGTTTTATATAAGGGTGAGAATATACCTATAGACGCAGATGGAATATATGTTTTGAAAGTTTGGTGGGAAGATGAAAAAGGGAATAAGTATGAGGAAACAACCAAAGAAATTAAGATAGATAGATTCGCACTCGGAAATAGAAGTTAGCTATAATGCATCAAAAAAATTTCAGATAGTAAATATTATAATAAAGAAGTAGTTGCAGATGTAAAGATAATAGAGGGTAACTTTGATGCCTCAAGAGTAAATATAAGTGTCATTAACAAAAAAACCGGAAAGAAATTTACACCTGAATATAAATTTACCAGTAATAATGGTATTAATTTGGCTAAGATATATTTAAAAGGAATCAGGGACATATAGTATAAGTGTAAGTGCGAGTGATTTAGCAGATAGACAGGCTAAAAATGTATGAGGGTGAAACATTTACATTGGATCTTGAAAGTCCTAAACTTAGTATTTTTTTGGAGTGGATAATTTAAGCTCTAATAAAGAAGTGCCTAAGATAAAAAAATTTTTATATTCAGATGAAAAATATAGACAGAATAAAGACAAATATAAGCTTAAAAAAAGTATGAGTTCTAAAAAGAAATATGAACTTAAGGGAAAAATCAGATTTTACCTTTGGAAACTATAAGGTAGATGATTTAGGGAAACTGGCAGATGATACTTATTTGCTGGAAGCAAATATATATGATTTAGCAGGTAATCTTACTTCTAAAAAGTCTAGTATTTTCAGTTAATACTAAAGGTGCTACTTTCCTATTTAAGCCTACAGAGTTGATTGGAGAATATACAAATAAAAAAATTTTTGTTCCAAAAGATAGAAGTATGGAATACGGAAGAAGTATCTATAATATCTGCAACAATAAAATGGAGTTGAAGAAAGTTATAGTTATATAGACGGAGAGCTTGTATTTAACAATGAGATATCAAAGGAAGGCAAGTATATATTTAACTTAGAGGTTGTTGATACGGCGGTAATAAGAGTAATATGCCTACTGTAGAGTTGATCTTGGATAAAACAGCTCCAACTATAGTTGTTGATGGTTTAGAAGAAGATAAAGTTTATAAGAAAAAAAGTTGAATTTATAGTAAGTACATTAAATAAGCAAGACAGTATACAGAATATATTATTAAATGGAAAAAGAATTTAAGGATTATAAAGACTTAAAAGACGGTTCTAAAAAAATTTATTTTTTTAATAAAGACGGAGCTTATAATTTGAAGGTAGAAGCTATTGATAAAGCAGGAAATAAGAGTATGGAGGAACTCAGCTTTTAGTATAGACAATTCTAAAAGAAACTCCAATAAATATTACAAACAAAAAAAGGATAATAAGAGTTTAATTATTGTAATAACTTCTTTTGTTTTTTTATAGTTATAGGTTTTGGAGTCTACTTATTAATGAAAAAGAAAAAGAAAGTAGCTTGTATGTATAAGGAGAAATCCTTTTTTTACATCAAAATAGGATTTATAAAAAAAGAAAGTTGGAAGTAGCTTTAGGCAAAAAAACAACTTTCTTTTTTTATTTATTAAAAAAATTTTTATTTTGGTGTTCTTGTTATAGTATACTATAAAAATATTAATCTTGTTAGCATTTATCTTTTGTAGTAAACTTATACTAAAAATAAATAATATGGGTTTATTAACAGAGGTAAGTATGCAAAAAGATAGCATTTATAGGTATGGGAAATATGGGACAAGCTTTTAGTTAAAGCTTTGTTAAAGTATAAAAAAATAAAGAGGATATAGTTTTTTTACTAGAGATAATCAGGAAAAAGGCTAGATGCTTTGAAAGAGAGCAGGGTATAAAAATATAGATAATATAGAGGAGCTTGCCGATAAATCAAAAATATATGATTTTTAGCTGTAAAGCCACAAGTGTATGATAAGATTTTTTTAAAAGTTCTTAAAAGCTCATATAAGGAAAGAACATATAATTATAAGTCTTGCACCGGGTATTAGTACCCAAAGTATAAAAATATAATTTGGGTGATGTTAGAGTTTTAAGAGCTATGCCTAATACACCGGCTTTGCTTGGAGAGGGAATGACAGGGCTTTCTTATATAGAAACGGAATATAGTAAAGAAGAGATAGAAGAACTGGAGAATATTTTCTTAGGGGTAGGGAAGTTTATAAAGATAGAAGAGAAATATATGGATGCAGTAGTTTGTATGTCGGGTTCATCTCCTGCATATATGTATGAATTTGTGGATGCCTTAGCCACTATGGGTATAAAATTTGGGCTAAGTAAGAATGATTCTATAAAATTAGTTGCACAGACTATGTTGGGAACTGCCAAAATGATATTGGAAACCGGAGAACATCCTGAAGTTTTAAAGGATAAGGTGTGTTCACCGGCGGGTACTACTATAGAGGGAGTGTTGGCACTTGAAGAAAACGGTTTTAGAAAGTCTATACAGAAAGCTGCAAAAGCCTGCTACAATAAATGTAAGGAACTGGGAAATTAAAGGAGGATATATGGATATTCCTATAAAAAGAGAAAAAAGAGAACTTGCCTATGAAGGTGCTGTTTTGAAAGTTTATAAAGATTATATTGATGCGAACGGACATAAGGCGATATGGGATTATATACATCATGACGGTGCGGCTGCGGTTGTTGCTATAGATGATGAGGGAAAATTGATTATGGTAAGGCAATATAGAAATGCCTTAAATAGATTTACTTTAGAAATACCGGCAGGAAAGGTTGATGCACCGGATGAACCCAGACTCTTATGTGCTTTTAGAGAACTTGAAGAAGAAACAGGAATGAGAGTAGATAAACCGGAAGATTTGGAATTTTTGATAAGAGTGGATACTACAGTGGCTTTTTGTGATGAGGAAATAGATATATTTCTTGCAAGAAATTTAAAAAAGACTAAGCAACATCTTGATGAAGATGAATATATTAATGTAGAACATTGGGAACTTGAAGATTTATTAAAAATTAATATATGCAGGTGAAATGAAAGATGGAAAGACTGTAGCAGCTATTTTTGGCTTATGCTAATAAGTATAGAAAAATAAATAATTAAAACTTAAATATATTTTTTTAAATATAAAAAAACGATATCATAAAAATAGAGTTTCTATCAGATTAAGAATAGTTTCTGTATAGTTATACATAGTATGCTAAGAAAAATGGAGGAAAATAAAATGAAATTAGAAGTTTTTTACGATTATACTTGCCCATATTGTTATAAAGGTTTAAATGAATTAAAGGCGATTAAAGAAAAATATCCAAATTTAGAATTTGATTTTACACCTTGTGAAGCTCATCCAAGACCGGAACCTGCCAGAGTGCATTCAGATCTTGCAGAACAAGTAACTTATTATCTTAAAGAGAGGGATTTGGATGTAGAAAAGTATAATGACCTTGTATATGAGGCACATTTTGAGAATAAGCTTAGAATAGATGATATAGATTTATTAGTAGGATTTGCTGTTAGTGTCGGTGCTGATGAAAAAGATGTCAGAAAAGCTTTGGAGAATAATGAATATGCTAAATTCGTAACAGATTCTAATAATTTAGTATGGTTCAAATTGGAAGCTCCGGCAGTTCCAAGCTATAGATACGGTGAGAAAACTGCTTTTAGTGGTGGTGGAAAATTAGTTGATTTAGAGAGTGTAGAAAAAAATTAATTAACTAATTTACAAAAATTTATCTAATATTAGGTATGAAATATTGTTGAGGAACATAGATATATTTTTTTAGTAAGAAACGGATAAGAATTCTTAGGATTAAGTATAATGTTTTTAAGAAAGATGTTGTTTCTAAAATAATATACCCTCTCTAGTAGATAAAACAGTAGAGGGGGTATAATATATAAAAAGGGATAAGGTCTATTCTTCCCAACTATGATATACATTTTGTACATCATCATCAGCTTCAAGTAAAGCTAAAATTTTATTCATATTTTTGATGTCTTCTTCGTTACTTAGACTAACCCAGTTTTGTGGGATCATAGTAACTTCGGCACTAAGCATTTCTACTTTAGCAGTCTCTAAGGTTTCACGGACTACTGAGAAATCATCAGGCTCAGTATAGATTTCAAAGCTATCATCTTCTTCGCCAAAATCACTTGCACCGGCGTCAAGAGCCAACATCATAAGTTCATCGCTATCCATATCACATTCTTCTTTATCAATGATAATAAGCCCTTTTTTATCAAACATATAAGATACACAACCTTGAGCACCAACATTTCCATTTCCCTTGGTAAATGCAGAACGTACATTGGCAGCAGTTCTATTTCTATTATCTGTTAAAGTTTCTACAATAATAGCAACACCGCTAGGGCCGTAGCCTTCATAAACATTTTGTTCATAATTTACAGAATCTATATCTCCGGCAGCCTTTTTGATGCCTCTTTCTATAGTATCATTTGGTACATTATTAGCTTTAGCTTTTGCGATAACATCACGAAGTCTGGAATTGTTGTTAGGGTCAGCTCCCCCCTCTTTAACAGCAACGGCTATTTCTCTACCGATAACTGTGAATATTTTACCTTTAGCGGCATCATTTTTTTCTTTTTTATGTTTTATATTAGCAAATTTTGAATGTCCTGACATATTAACTCCTTTATTTGTTCTAGCTAGATTATTTTATATCTATTTCAAAAAAAAGACAAGAACCAGATTTGATTTCTAGTTTTTTTGTAGTTCAAGGTTTAAGTTCTTTAGCCACTTATATTTCTTATATCTGGCATATCCGATAAAAACTTTGTATACTTCTTCTATCATAACAAGAGTATAAACACCGTAGATAGGGAATTTCCAAACTAAAGCGCCGATGAAAGCAAAAGGTATACCAATTAGCCATACACCTGAAAGATCGAGTAAAAAAACAAGCAAAAAGTATCTCCACCACTGCGAAGAATACCAACTATATTTACTATAGCCATACACTTAAATGGAAAAATATATAGCAAATACCAGTAAACATAGCATTATATCTGTATATACTTCCGGACTGACGGTATATAGGGATATAAAAGGTTTTCTAAGCACTATAGTAGTAAAGCTTATAATAAGAGACACTATTATGGTTAGCAAGTGGAAATAAGTTGCATAGGTTTTAGCTCTTTTTAGATTACCTGAGCCCATTTCAAAACCTAGTATGACAATGGTTGCAGCCGCAAGTCCTGTTGCACCTACTTGTAGTAAATCTTGTAAGGTAGTTGCTATTGTTATAGCGGCAACAGCTTTATTTCCCATACGACCATAGGCTACAGAATATAAAGTTATACCAAGCCCCCAGAAAAATTCATTTAAAATAGTGGGTACGGAAGTCTTTGTAAATTGTAAAATTAAATCTTTTGGATAACCAAGCATCTCTTTTATATGATAGACGATAGGATGTTTTTTTAATCTAAGAAGTAGTAAGATTAAAAGCATTTCTATGATTCTTGCGACAACCGTAGCAAGAGCGGCTCCTGCAACTCCCATAGAGGGCATACCTAGTTTTCCGAATATAAAAATATAATTTAAAAATACATTTATAAGTATAGTTATAAAACTTGTAAGTATAGGTAATTTTACTTCTCCCATAGCTCTTATAGAAGATATGTATATATTCGATACGGCTGTAAAAGGATAAGATAAACCTACTAAGCTAAGATAGGCTATACCTAGAGTTATAGCTTCAGGAGAATTTGTAAATATTTTTCATAAGTATATCCGGTATGAAAAAGAGTAGCTCCTGTAAAAAAATTATACTTGCCGTAAGAGCTATAATTAAGCCTATACCTAGAACTTTGCGTATATTTTTTTATATCGTTATTACCGTAGTACTGGGCGGATAATATGCCTATTCCACTTGAAATACCAAATACCAATAAAGCATATACAAAGAAAACCTTATTTCCGAGACCTACTGCGGCAATAGGATTTTCTCCAAGTTTACCAATCATAAGTGTATCAGCCAAATTAGTAATCATATTCAGCATTGCTTGAAAAAGCTACAGGGAAAGCTATGGCGGCTGTTTTGAACAAGAAAAATCTATCAGCAAACATTTCTCTTGTTTGCAAAATCTTTTTATATATGAAACTGGTCATTATTTTCTTTTTCCTCTTCGTAATTTAAGTTAAAGCTTAGTTTTAAGCTTTCGATAAATTTATTATCTACTTTTTTACATTCAAAAATAAGGTTCTTATAAAGAATCTTGAAATTATCATTATCTAAAGGAAGACGCCCTAATTTATTGATAATAAATCCGTTTATGGTATCAAATTCTTCAAAATCTTCTTCATCAAATTCAAAAATTTAAAGTTTCAGAAAAACTCACTTAGAGAACACATTCCTTTAACTATATAAGTTCCATCATTGTTTTTTTAACTATATTGTCTTCTTCTAAGTCATATTCATCTAAGATATTTCCTACTATTTCTTCTAAAATATCTTCTAAAGTAACTATACCTTGAGTTTGAGCATACTCATCAATTACAACAACTAAATGCAATCTGTTTGCCTGCATTTCTTTGAAAAGTTCATCCAAATTTTTAGTTTCCAAGACAAATTCCACTTTTCGTATAAGCCCTTTTATTTCTGAAAGTTTTTTTGCTCCTATTTCCGGGTTTTTTTCTTAGGTAAATAAGAGCATCTTTCATATTTATAAGTCCTATTATATTGTCAATATCTTCTTCGTATACAGGATATCTGGAATTGATACCCTCATTTAACATAAAATCAACAATATCGGATAAGGATTTATCAGCGTCTAAACAAACAAGATTTTTTCTGTTTGTCATTATATCGCTGGCAGTCTTATCATTTAACTCAAAAATATTACTTATCATCATAGCTTCACGAGTTTCAAGTATTCCTTGTTCATGTCCTTCATTTACCATACTAAGAATATCTTCTTCTGTAACGCCATCGCTTTCAGAGTAAGAATTTATTGAAAAATAATCTCAAAAATCAAGTGAGAAATTAAATTGACAATAAAAACTAAAGGTGTAAAGATAAATATTAGTATATTTATGAGAGAGTAGCTTATATAAGCAAAAATTTTTTTGGGATAAGTTTTGGCTATATATTTTGGCACTATGATACCGATACTTAGATGCAGCGTTAAAGCTAGTAAGTATGCCAAAAATTCTAAAAATTATAAGAAAAAAATTTCCCAGTAAATAGTCTCCTATAATATAAGAAGATAGAATAGATACTACTTGTATAGTATTAATGAATTTAGTAGGTCTATTTATTATTTTAAGTAATAGCCTTGCTTTTTTATCACCATCTTCCATAGATTTTTCAAGACAGGTTTCATTAATGTTTTTGATAGCGGCTCCAAAACCGAACATAATAGTATTGAATAGGACTAAGATAATAAAGATAATAAATCCAGTCCACGAATGATAATCATTCACTGTTAAACTCCTTTTTTCTTATATTCCATAGCAAGAGGGATACAAGCTATTATATCTCTTGCTATAGTTCCGTGTTCAGAATATTTTCTTGCCGCAATTCTGGCGGCAAGATTATGTATATAGACAGCTAAGGACATTGCGATAGCATCATCTAAATCAAGACAGAACATAGCTGCTAATATACCTACTAAGATATCTCCACTTCCGGCTTTGGCAAGAGAAGGAGCAGGTATATTATTGATATATATTTTGTTTTTAGATACTATTATAGTATCAGAAGATTTTAAAATCAAAGAAATATTATGATTTTCACAATAATCAAAAGCTGTGCCTATCATGTCTTTTTTAATGAGTTCAAGGCTTGTTTTTACTTAGTCGCTCCATTTCTTTTTAGATGTGGGGTAAGAATAATATTTTCGGTAAAATATTGTTCTAAGTAGGGGTATTTTGCTATAACATTGATAGCATCAGCATCTACTATAATAGGAACGTAGGCTAGGCTAAGCACCTCTTCCAGCAAGATTTTAACATAATCCTTTGTCCCAAGTCCCGGTCCTATAACTATAACACCGGCCCAAGAAACTTCCTTAGATATTAATTCTCTAAAATCTTCTATATCTTCATCTATATTCTTCTCATTATAGCAAGAAATTAAAGCTTCAGGTAGGGAAGTTTGAAGTATTAATCTATTAGCCTCCGGACTTAATATTTTAACCATGCCCGCACCGGCTCTATAAGCTGATAAGGATGAAAAATAGGCTGCACCTGCCATACCTTCGCTACCGGCTATTATAAGGACTTTTCCATAAGTACCTTTATGTGAATTTGCTTTCCGTTTTGGAATATAATCTAAAATATCTTCATTTAATATAGACTTACTATAGTCTGACATAATAATTCTCCAAAATAATTATAGAGTTACACACGTCTTATTATACAGAAAGAGTGGCTTATTGTATAGATTTATGGAACTTTATTTATAAAAATACCGACAAGAAAGTAAATTTTATTACTAACTTGTCGGTATTTTTTATTATTCAAAGTCTTCATCGTCATCAAAACTATCTAAATTAGAAAGTTTATAAGATAATCTCATAAGAGATTCTGAAAGATGTACATTTTCCACGACTATTCCTTTTGGAACTTTTTAAGTCTAAGTGTGCGAAGTTCCAAAAAAAGCTTTAACACCAAATTTGATTAGTTTATCTGCTATATCAGGTGCACTTGTTTTGGGAATAGCTAAAGCTGCAATTTTAATGTCATTGTTTTTGACAAATTCCTCTAAATGACTAAGGCTATAGACAGGTACATTTCTAAAAGTTTTTCCGAATAGTAGCGGATTAACGTCAAACATAGCTTTAAATACAAAGCCACGTCTTTCAAATGCCGAGTAGTTTGCAATGGCTTGCCCTAAATTTCCTGCACCGATGATAACGGCGTTGTTCTTTTTATCTATACCGAGAATTTTACCTATTTCCTCATAAAGATATTTTACATTGTAGCCGTAGCCTTGCTGACCGAAACCACCGAAGTTATTCAAATCTTGTCTGATTTGAGAGGCAGTAACTTTCATACGTTGGCTAAGCTCTCTAGAGGATATTCTTTCACAACCCTCTTCTTGTAGTTCACCTAAATATCTATAATATCTAGGCAATCTAAGTACGACCGCTTTTGATATTTTTTTAGCTTCCATATAACTCATAGCTCCTTTATCCCTTTGTTAAGAATTCTACTATTACGAGTATAAGCCTTTGTTTATCATTTGTCAATTAAATACAATAACTCACTTATAGTTATTTTTTTTATAAGTTGAATTTAGTTTAATAATTGCATTTTTTTAAAAGTATTTAAGCTCTTTTTTTATAGGAGGTATATTAAGAATGATTATTGTCAATACACCTTCGGTAAAAATATAGGCTCCATTATAGCAAAGAGAATAAGGAAGAGCACCCCAACCTGACCAAGCGTACTCAGCAAAAAATACATAGCCGGAAATTACAGCAAAGATATATCTTCCTATTATGCCCACGATATAGCCTAAGGTGAAAGAGTTTTTGTTAGTATGGAATATTCCGGATAGACCGAGTGCGGCAAAAGCTAAGCCGTAATCGACTATTACTTGAATAGGATTTAATATATAAGGTCCTAGTATAAATTGAACTATGCCATAAACTAAACCTGATAAAAGTCCTATAGGTAGACCATATATGATACCCGGTAAGCATATAAATAGCATAGAAAAGGCTGTTATAGACCCTCCAAAAGGAAATTCATATATTTTCAACATAGATAAAACTGTCGCAAGAGCGACACAAACAGCACTAATAACTAGTTGTTTGATTGATAGAAAATTACTTTTTTGCATAAAAAAAGCCCCCTTAGATAGTATTTTTATCCGAGTAGGGTACTAAAAACGCTTCCTTTCGTTGCGATTATGCAAATCAAGTTTTAAGGGTCGGTTTAAACCTCTCAGCCGTAGCACCCCTAGCGGATAAAGGCAGTTTAGCACAAACAAGTAAAAATGTCGATAGTTATAATGGAAAAAGCCACGTAATATATTAGTGTTAAGTTATATATGTAATAAAGAAAGATTGCTACTTCTTAAATAAATAAGAATATTTCTTTCCTGCATCTAAAAAAGCATCTATATTTGCATCAGGTGTAGAAAGTGGAAGATTACAACCGGGTGTTAGAACGAAGCCCTTTTTACATTTAGTTCCGGCTAACATACATTTTTTTACTTCAGTATAAATATCTTCTATATTTCCGTTTGCTATAGTATGAACAGGGTTTACATTACCGGCTATAGCTTTGCTGTCAGCAAAGAAATCACAAGTTTCTTCTATAGGCATCTCATTGTCTACACTAAAAAGGCCTATATCGAGTTTTTTTATCATATTCCAAATTTTTCTGGTATTACCGCAAACATGGTAACTGGGCATAGAACCTGATTTTTCTTTTATATAAGAACTAATTTCTAAAGTATAAGGAAAAGCAAATTCTTCATACATTCTAGGGCTTAACATAGTGGTAGAAGCTATAGGATCAGCCATAGAAAAGCTAACACCTAAATTGGAAAATTCATTAATAACATATTTAACGTTATCGGTTATATATCTAAGGAAGTTATGGACTTTAGCAGGTTCTTTTATCATTGCTCTTAGAAGTTTATCTGTACTAAGTATAAAAACCTGCCAAAGTAATAGGTCCTGATACAGAACAGCCAACACCACAAATACCTTTTCCTGCATCTACGAGTCTGGATGTAGCATTGTAATACATTTGTAATCTACCGTCAGAAAGACTAATTTTTTTTAATTTATCTATTTCCTGTATACTCTCTATAGGGTGTTTTTCTACATATATAAGTCCCTGTTTCGGATAGTGTGCAATAACTCCCATCGCTTCAGCTATACCGTAGGCATTTGGTCCCACTCCCATGCCGTCAGCTCTGTAACGGTTAAAAGCCAAAATCTCTGCATTTACTAAATTATCTTCATTTGTCCAATATTCTCTGGTATTTTTATTTATAAGTTTTGCTTTGATTTCTCCTAAAAAAAGGATCCATGGCTATTCTATCAAAATCTCTACCCTCGGCTATAGCCCTAGAACGTTCTAGAGGTGTCATCTCTTCTTTTGGATTTAAAACTACTTTCATACTGATCCTCACTTTTTGATAATAAAATATTTTAAAATAAAAAGGTATATAGTGCAAGAAATATATGGTTTTTGGGTTAAATAGCTACATTTCTTACTTGTATATTTTCTAATAATAGTGCATAATTAGAGCGTACTGATTTATGCAGAAGAGATAAAGTTTTAATAGAAAACTATAATCTTAGAATAAAAAGATAGTAAAAATAATACGATTTTTATAAAGATATTAATGAATAGGAGAAATTATGAGAAATATAGAAAATAAGGCTATTAATGCCATTAGAGTATTATCAGCAGATGCCATACAAAAAGCAAACTCAGGTCATCCGGGTTTACCACTGGGATGTGCGGCTATTAGCTATGAATTATGGGCAAAGCATATGAATCATAATCCGGCTAATGAAAATTGGGCAAATAGAGATAGATTTATTTTGTCAGGTGGACATGGTTCGGCACTTTTATATTCACTATTCCATTTATTTGGATATGGAAATTTATCTATAGAAGATTTAAAGGCATTTAGACAATTAGATTCACTTACACCCGGACACCCTGAATATGGACATACTAAGGGTGTTGAGGCTACAACAGGACCTCTTGGTGCAGGTATGGCAATGGCAGTTGGTATGGCAATGGCAGAAGAGCATTTGGCCGCTACATTTAATGAGGCAGATTTAAAGGTGGTTGACCACTATACTTATGTACTTGGTGGCGATGGTTGTCTTATGGAGGGTATTTCATCAGAAGCTTTTTCATTGGCAGGGACTTTAGGGCTTTCAAAACTTATAGTAATATATGACTCAAATAATATTTCTATAGAGGGAAGTACAGATATAGCATTTACAGAAGATGTACTTGGACGTATGGCCAGTTTCGGTTTCCAAACTATAGAAGTAAAAGATGGTAATGATATAGAAGCTTTTGGCAAAGCAATAGAAGAGGCAAAAGCAGAAACTACTAAACCTTCATTTATTAAAGTTAATACCATAATAGGTTATGGCTCACCTGCTAAACAAGGAAAAGCTTCAGCTCATGGAGAGCCATTGGGAGTAGACAATGTAAAAGAGATGAAAGAAAATCTTGCTTGGGAAAGTCTGGAAGATTTCTTTGTTCCTGCTGATGTTTATGCTCATTATGAGGAAATAAAAAAGGAATTAGCTAAAAAAGAAGAGGAATGGAATGTTTTATTTGAAGAATTTTCGAGAAAATATCCTGAAAAAGAGAACTTTATGGGATAAGTTCCATGGTGAGGTAGATATAAAAAGCTCTTGATAGTGAAGAATTCTGGTCTTGGGATGATAAAGCAGATGCTACTAGAAATATTTCAGGAAAAGTATTAAATAGATTAAAAACAATAGTTCCAAACTTGGTTGGAGGTTCAGCTGACCTTTCTCCATCTAATAAGTCAGTTATGTCAGACTATGATTATTTCAAGGCCGGAGATTTTAGTGGTAGAAATATTCACTTTGGTGTTAGAGAGCTTTCAATGACAGCTGAAACAAACGGATTAATCTTACATGGTGGTTTAAGAGCTTATTGTGCGACATTCTTTGTATTTAGTGATTATACAAAGCCAATGGCAAGGCTTGCTTCTTTAATGAGAATACCGACAACATTTATATTTACACATGATTCTATAGGTGTTGGAGAAGATGGACCTACACATGAGCCTATAGAACAAATGGCTATGTTTAGAGCTATGCCTAACTTCCATACATTTAGACCGGCTGACGGTAGAGAAACTATAGCGGCTTGGTATAGTGCTATTACATCAAAAGAAACACCTACAGCATTAGTGTTGACAAGACAAAATCTTCCACAATTAGAAGGAAGTGGAAAAGAAGCTCTAAAAGGTGCATATATAATAAAAGAAAGCACAAAAGCTGTGCCGGATATGATACTTATGGCTTCAGGTTCAGAAGTTAGTTTGTGTCTTGAAGCGGCAAAGCAACTTTTAGAAAAAGGTATAGATGCAAGAGTAGTGAGTATGCCTTGTCTTGATTTATTTGAAGAGCAAAGTAAGGAATATAAAGCTAGTGTTTTACCTAATGAAGTACGTAAGAGATTAGCTGTAGAAGCACTTTCAGGTTTTGGTTTAGACAGATATGTAGGTTTAGACGGAAAGATTATAGCGATGGAGGGTTTCGGTGCAAGCGGACCTCAAGATAAACTATTCAAGAAGTTTGGATTTACAGTAGAAAATGTAGTGAATACGGCTTTGGAATTATAAAAGAGATAAAGCTATAAAAGTAGTGAGATAAAAAAAGGGATTGTTGCGTTAAGTACAAGTGATATAAATATAGTAGATTAGTTGTAAAAATTATAACTGTATTTTTGTGTATTCTGTTCTTGATGTGACAGTCTCTTTTTGATATAGTTTTTGTTTTTTTTATTTCTATTAATTGGCTTTGTATAAGTCTTGCTTTTGCTTATATATGAAATTGTTTTCATATATAAGCATATATTTACTTGAAGTATAAAGATTTTTTTCAGATATACTAAAAAAAGAAAAATTTTATTTTTGATAAAAAAAGTAACGAATAGGAGGAGATTTTTATGAAAAAGTCCGGCAGAGAGACTTTTTGATGGTGGAAGAAAAGGGTAATCTTATAGGTTTATGTATTATTGCTGTAATAACAGTTATATTTCTGCTATGCGTTGGACCTATTACAAAGTATGTAAAAGGTATGGGACGCATTAAGGGAAGTGTAGAGCAGTATACGGAAGGCACTTACATAGGTACGGCTAAAGGTTTTGGAGGAGATATTACTACAACTATAGTAGTTAGCAAGACTGATATAGAATCGGTTAAAATTGAAGGGCCTAATGAAACGCCTAATATAGGTGGAGCTGCAATACCAAAATTGAAAACTCAAATAATGAAACTTCAAAGTGCAGACTTTGATATTATTTCCGGAGCTACAATTACTTCAGAAGCTGTAAGAAACTCTTTAAAGAAAGCAATAGCTGCAGCTAAAGGTGAAAAAGTAGAGCTTGATACGACTATAAGTTCTACAAGCACAAGTGAAAATAGTGAGGAACAAAAAGCTGACATAGTTGTTATAGGTGCAGGTGGTGCAGGTATGACAGCTGCTCTAGAAGCTATGCAAAAAGGTGCTAAAAATGTAGTTGTTCTTGAAAAAATGCCAATTACAGGTGGTAATACTGTTCGTGCTACAGGTGGATTAAATGCGGCAGGAACAAAATATCAAGAAGCAGAAGGTATTAAGGATAGTGTAGAACTCTTTATAGAAGATACACTGAAAGGTGGAAAAAACCTGAATGATAAAGACTTGGTAAGAGTTATGGCAGAAAATTCCAAATCTGCTGTAGATTGGATAAATGATATAGGTGGAGATTTGGCTGTAGTAGGTCAATTTGGAGGTGCCAGTGTTAAACGTATTCATAGACCAAGTGATACATCGGCAGTAGGACCTATGTTAGTTAAAACTTTAACAGCTAAATTAAATGAAATGGGAGTTCCTATATTTGTAGATACAAAAGCAGAGAAGATAGAAGTTGACACAGATGGTAAAATTACAGGTGTTAAGGCTGTAGATAAAGATGGTAGAGAATTTACTATAACTACTAAGGCAGTTATTTTGGCAACCGGAGGTTTTGGCGCTAATCAAGAAATGGTGGTAAAATATAATCCAAATCTTGCAGGATTTTCTACTACTAACCATGGTGGTGCAAGTGGTGATGGTATAAATATGGCACTAGGAGTAGATGCGGCTTTAGTTGATATGGATCAAATTCAAACCCATCCGACAGTAAATCCTAATACAAGTACAATGTATACAGAGGCTGTAAGAGGTAATGGTGCTATACTTATAAACAAAGAAGGTAAGAGATTTGTAAATGAATTGGAAACAAGAGATAAAGTTTCAGCTGCTATATTAAAGCAAACAGATAAAGAGTCTTATTTACTATTTGATCAGGCAGTAAGAGAATCTTTATCAGCTGTAGAAAAGTATATTAAAGAGGGTATAGTAGTAGAAGCAAATACAGTAGAAGAGTTGGCTTCTAAGATAGGTGTTGATGCAGAGGGCTTAAAAAAGACACTTGAAGATTATGCTTCTTATCAAGCAAGTAAAACAGATGCTGAATTTGGTAGAACCAGTATGGAATTACCACTAACACAAGCTCCTTATTATGCAGCTTTATCAGTTCCGGCTATACATCATACTATGGGTGGAGTTAAGATAAATACAAACACAGAAGTATTAAAAGAAGATGGAAGCGTTATTCCCGGCTTATATGCGGCAGGAGAGGTTACAGGTGGTATTCATGGTGGAAACCGTTTGGGTGGAAATGCTGTAACAGATATAGTTGTATTTGGTAGAATAGCAGGAGAGAATGCAGATAAGTATGTTTTAGCAAATGGTGGAGTTACAGAGCCTACAATGAAAGTGGCAAAAGAAGAGCCTACAGAGATTAAACCGGAAGTAAAAGGAAATTTTACAGATGGTATATATGAGGGAGTAGGTAAAGGCAATAGTGGTGATGTTAAATTAGAAGTAGTTGTTAAAGATGGAGATATTATTTCTGTTAAATTAATAGAGCATGGTGAAACACCTGGGATTTATGAGAGAGCAGAAAAAGATGTTATTGCTAATATCATTAAGAAACAAACTACAAAGGTAGATATAGTTGCCGGTGCTACAAAGACATCAAATGCTATTATAGAAGGTGTAAATAAAGCATTAAATATTAAATAATTTGAATACAGCTCGCAAAAGAGATAGAAGTGCCGATTTCTGATATAAAAAGAAATCGGCATTTTAGTACGGTTTATATAAAAAAATATTTATTATCTAGTATAGGATATATTTATAGAGAGAATTTCAATATTTTTTTTATATAGAATTCATTAATTTAGTATAAGAAAAAAATAAATAGTATTTGACTTAATAAGTTTCTTGTGATATCATAGTCAGTGTCAAATCGTTCTCTCTTTGATTTGATATATTCCTTGATAGCTCAGTCGGTAGAGCATGCGGCTGTTAACCGCAGTGTCGTAGGTTCGAGTCCTACTCAGGGAGTTTAGGGTTTAGTTTTTTTACTAAACCTTTTTTTATATAAGATCTGGAGGAAGATTTATATATGGTATTGATTTTCCTATAGAGATTATCTATAATAATATTGTATTTCATTTGAACTTTTTTTGAATCACATATTTTTTTATAATATATTGTTATATCTATATGTGCCTGCATGATATTTTATAAAAATATGTGATTACTTAGTTGTTACAAGTAGTGCTTCGCTGGCTAGTTGAGAAATGCAAAAAACATTTAGGAGGTACAAGGTATGCATAAGGGAACTGTTAAATGGTTCAATCCAACTAAAGGTTATGGGTTTATCACTGATGAAACAGATAATAGTGAGGTATTTGTTCACTTTTCTGGCATCAATTCAGAAGGCTACAAAACCTTAGAAGATGGACAAAAAGTTACTTTTGAAATTACCGAAGGAAACAGAGGTTTACAGGCTGTTAATGTAACAATAGCTTAATCAAGAGAAAAAGAAGGGGATATTGCTATAAGCAATATCCCTTATTTTAATTTAACTTCCAATTGATTGAAAGGTATATCTATTCCATTTTTATCAAATTCACGCTTGATACTTTCTTGTATTCTCCATTTTGTGGTATTAAATTCTTTACTAGGGCACCAAGCTCTAAGCCCCATAATGATAGATGAACTCTCAAAACTATTTAAAAAACAGATTATTTCCCTATCTTTTAAAATACTTGAATCAGATATGAGTACCTTGTGTAATATGGATTTCACAAAATCAACATCACTGGAGTAAGCAACACCTATTTTTATTTCTAACATTCTTTCTTCATTAGCTGTTAAATTAGTTATTATTCCGTTTGATAAACTACCGTTAGGCATAGTTATTTTTTTTATTATCATAAGTAATAATTGTAGTATAAATTAATCCTATCATATAAACTGAGCCCTCAGCCTGAGGAGTGATTATATAATCACCTATGACAAAAAGGTTTCATAATGAGTATAAGAATACCACCTGCAAAATTAGATAAACTACCTTGCAGAGCAAGACCTACAGCTATACCGGCAGAGCCTAGTATAGCTAAGATACTTGCAGAATTTATACCTAATCTTATTGCCAAGACTAAGATGACTACAGTATAAGCAAGAGCCTTAAAAAAAGAGAAAGTAAAAAAATTTTTCTAACACCTATATCAAATTTGCTATTATTTAAAAAAATTTCTTTAAAAATAAGAATAGCATAATGAATAAAGCTTACTACTTATAAAAAAAGTATGATAATAACAAAAAAAGTATTTGATATATAAAGTTAATTATTGTAGGTAGGCTGTGATATAAAAGTATTGATAATGTTTTCGGGTTTTAATTTCTCTATATCGTTAAATACGGAGTCATTCTGATTAGCAATATTTTTCGGCTACATCATTAATTATATTTTTTTGTTAGTATCTAAAGTGGTTAAAAAAAGTCTAAGCATTATAGAATCCTTTCTACTTTGAATATAGTAAGGCTCATACCGGGAATATTAATGCCAACTTGATATAAAAACTTCATTTTCATTATCATTTTTTTCTTATAGTAGTGGTTTTTAACTTGTAATTATGACCTGCTTTTTGTATTACCGCCATATTTTTTTCTTTATCTGTATTAAAAACTAAATTAAGTTTAGCTTCAAATGGAAGATTAAAATTAAAATTCTCATAAACTACAGGTGTAAAGTTTGCTACAACAAAAAGACTTTCCCCATCTTTTGAATTACGTAAAAAAGCTATTATGTTTTGTTGATAAGAATGGCAATCTACCCATCTAAAGCCATCAGGATTACTATCGAGTTCCCATAATTGCTTGTTGTTTAAGTAGAATTTATTCAGTTCCTTAGTAAATAACTGCATCTTTTTATGTATATCGTAGTCCAGTAAATTCCATTCCAAACTATTGTGTTCATTCCATTCATTGCCTTGACCGAATTCTTGTCCCATAAATAAAAGTTTTTTTCCGGGATGCGTCATCATAAAACCTAAGGTAACACGCAAGTTTGCAAACTTTTCTTCTTGTGTAGCACCGGGCATTTTTGTGAGTAATGAACCTTTTAGGTGTACAACCTCATCATGGCTAAAAACCAGTATAAAATTTTCGCTATATTGATATACCATAGAGAAAGTAAGATCTCCATAGTGATAAGACCTGTAAAGAGGATCGTGTTGCATATAGCGTAGAAAATCATTCATCCATCCCATATTCCATTTATAGTCAAAGCCCAGTCCGTTATCATTCAAGTCGCCACTTATCTTAGGCCAAGCTGTGGACTCTTCAGCTATCATAATTGCTGAAGGATATTTTTGCTTAAAAATACTATTTAAGTGTTTTAAAAACTCTATGGCTTCAAGATTTTCCTTTCCTCCATATTTGTTTGCAACCCAGCTGCCATCTTCCTTGCCATAATCTAAATAAAGCATAGAAGCTACAGCATCCATTCTAATACCGTCTATATGATAGTATTTAGCCCAATATAAAGCATTTGCTATTAAAAAATTACTAACTTGTGGTCTGCCATAATTATATATATAAGTTCCCCAGTGTGGGTGCATTCCCTGTCTAGGGTCAGCGTGTTCATAAACGCCGCTACCGTCAAATCTTCCAAGACCATGTAAATCTTTAGGGAAATGTGCAGGAACCCAATCTATAATTACGCCTATATTATTCTTATGCATATAATCAATAAAATACATAAAATCATGTGGCGTACCATATCTTGAACTAGGTGCATAATATCCGGTAACCTGATAACCCCAGCTTTCATCTAACGGATGCTCCATGATAGGTAATAATTCTATATGAGTATACCCCATGGATTTTACATATTTGGCAATTTTTTTGCTATATCCCTATAATTATAAAAATTCACTACCGAATATATCATTACCGTTTTCATCTTTTTTTCTGTCTCTTTTTTTAGCCAAGAGCCAAGGTGTACTTCGTATATGTTAAGAGGGTATTCTGTACCGTCTTTAGAGCTTTCCATCATAGTATCTCTGTTGTTTAGCCAAGTTTCGTCATGCCAAGTAAAGTTATCAAGATTGTATACAAGGTTTGCATTATTTGGCCTAAGCTCACTGTAGAAAGCGTAAGGATCTGCTTTTAGTAGAAGTTCTCCCTTTATACTTTTAAGTTCAAATTTATAAAGCTCATTTTCACCAAGTCCCGGAATGAAAATATCATATATACCACAAGCTCCTAATTTACGCATTTGGTGTGCTCTTCCGTCCCAGTTATTAAAGTTTCCTACTACAGAAACTCTTATAGCTGCAGGTGCATAAACGGAAAAATAGGTTCCATCTACTCCTAAAATATTTTTTCTATGTGCTCCCATAAGTTCAAAAATATCATAGTGTATTCCACGTTCAAATCTCTCTATATCTTCTGCTGTATATAAACTAGGGAAAGAGTAAGGGTCTTTGATAGTAAGTGTTTCTCCGTTATCATAAGTAACGATGAAATTATACTTGAAGAGAGTTTTTCTGTTTAGAAGAATGGCAAAAAAACCATTTTCATTAACTAATTCCATAGGATGACTATTTTTTTTGTTTATCTATAAGTAGTTCTACTTTTGTTGCGTGTGGAATAAAGGTTTGAACTAGAACACCTCTATCGGTTATATGTGCACCCAGTATTTTCTCAACACGAGAACATTCTGAATATATGATTTCCTCTATGGCTGCAAAGTCAAGTATTTCTGATAATATATTATTCATATCTATATTAGTAGTAAAACTACTGCTCCTTTCCGAGTATTTTTTTATATTTTAACATAAGAAATGGAAATATTGAATAATAATTTTTGATAAAAAGTAGATAAAAAAATAAACTTTATAAGCTAGAATTATATGATATATTTTTTTAAATATATGCATAAGAATATTTCAAAAAAATAAATAGTACAAAGCGGTAGTTTGACAGTTATATAATTTCAAAATCTCCTCAGGCCTTGAAAAAGCCTGTATTTTTTTTGTTAAATATATCACAGGCGTATAAAAAAATATTAAATAATAAATAAAAAGCAAAATAATATAAATAAAATATAAAAAAACAATATAATGAAATTCGTGCTTTATAAGCAAATGCCTATATAGCATAAAGAATAAAAAAATAGGATATATTCTTATTATTAGAAAAAAAGCATAATGAAGAATATGAGGGGTGATTTTAGAAGTATAGGGAGAATGAAAAAAATAATTTTTTTATATGTATTAGTGAATAAAAATAGAAAAATTAAAAAAATGGCTGTAAAAAAATAGAAGCTTGAAACTCTTTTCATGAGTTGTTACCTAAAGAGAGCTTTCTATTTTTACAGCATCTATAGCTTTATTTTTCGTTGTATTGAACTATTTTCTCTTTGGATTTTTTTCGGGAACCATCCTTTTTCCACTCTTTTTTTCCTGCTCATATAATTCATGGATACTCCAAAAAGCAGGAAATGCCAAAGATGGCCAAACTTCCGGAGAGGAAAAAGAGAAGGGAGAAAAAAATGCTGGCTACACAAGCGAATAGACCTATTATGAAAAAAAGCCAGGCTATTTTTTTTACTAAAGTAATACTCCGCATAGACCACTATTGGGTGAAATATCCCTATGCAGAGAAAGCAAACCAAGCCTAAGAGTAAACCTTGAAAGCTCATAGTTTAAAATACTCCCGAAGCTCTCGAAGCAGAGTGTTAAGATCCACCTCTGCCCGTTCACTCATCATCTTTACCGTGGCTTTCGGCATCATAATACGAGCAAGAGGAGTGTTTAAGGCCTTAAAGCGATCGCTTAATCGGAAAAGGAGAGTCTTTACATTGGGATCTGCTTCCAAAATATCTTTTAACAGAGTGTCTTCGGTGATTTCTGTCAGCTTGCCGGCTGTCAAAGACTCTGTACTTTCTCTATTTTCTTCGTCTCCCAAAGTCCCTGCGTTTTCTTTATTGCCTACATCTTCAGCAGTCTCTTTGCCTTCTCCCTTTTCCTGCTGCTCCCAGGTCAGAAGAGTTTGAGAGCCCTGTAGGGAACGGATATGGGTGCAGTCCTGCATCATTTCCAGCACACCGCGGAACTTTCCCTTTTCATCTCGAACCGCATAGTAAACGATATAAATAAAGAGGTCCGGCTTGTTGATCCAAAACTCCGCCTTGTCCTGCTCTCCGGAACGGAACTTTTTGATGATTTCCTCAACGATATGTACAGAAGCCTTTGGATGACAGTTTTTCACATCTCTTCCGATGACATTTTTACTTCTGGGAAAAACTCTGTGCTTGGTGTCGGTGTAGAAGCACACCAGTTCATTTTCGTCCACATAGGAAAGATCCACCGGCATGTGCTGGTAAATCAGGTTAATCTGATCCAGGGTAAGCTGACCGGTAGTAACATTCAACTTTTCTTCTTTATTGTTAAAGCCGTATTTTCCCAGAAGACCGGCAAGTTCTTCCGCAAAACCGGGAGCGGAAGAAAGTCCGGATAGAGGAGCACCGGATGTAGAAGCTGAGACAGAAGAGGAAGCCGAAGCTGAATTGTTGGACTTATCTGCTTGCACGCTAATATAGGCAAAACCGATTTCTTGGTCTCCCTCGGCCATATAACGGAACTCCTCTTCATTAATCATTTCCAAGGAGGTGGGGTAGAGGATATTTTCTTCCTTGTCCATCAAATCCCGAACATCAGCCACAAGTTCTGCCTGCTTTCCGATAAATTCCTCTTCCTTATCCTCTAAAAGAAGATTGTAGCACTCTGAAATCTCATCCCGGATAAAGTCATCCAAAGTCCACATGGTGGTAGCGGCAAAGCTCTTTTTCCAAAACCGCATAATTTTGGTTTTGCTTTCTGGACAAATGAATCTTTGAATTTCAATGTCTTCATAAAGCTCCAGCCATTGGTTTTTAATGAGAGGGTACTGCACCAAATCCTCAACAGAAAAAGCAGTAGTTCCTTCATTTTGGCATTTTCCTACGGTAACAGGAGATGGAATATTCCGAAGTTTCCTGATCCTTTGTGACTAAACATCCTGGAAGACATATAGCTTGAATATCTTCCTTAATGCACCTTACCTCGGTTTCTTCCACCATTTCGCTCGATAAATGGCGATTTCATAGGGGCAAGGTGTGCTGTACTCATCTTTTAAGGGCTTTTCTTGCTTCTTCCAAAGAATTTTCCCTCATCATAGGCGGATTTATTTCATGGACAATTTCTAACTTCACTATCAATATTCAGCACTCATAGCTTTCTCTTCAGGGATATTCTATTCGCTATCCAATTAGATTAGAAAGGAAAATATAGTATTGCATAGTTGGTTAGAATAACCTAACTTATAATATTGTAGCAAAAAGAAGAAAGAAAAGCAATGAAATTTCCATATCAAATTCTAAAGAGATTTTGAGTTTGACCTGAATCAAATTCTGTCTATGCTACTTTTCTCTAGGATTATTTATCCTGATCCAAGAGGTCTTCTTGAACTTTCAAAAGTTTCTGAAAAGCCTGACTGCAAGCTCCATCACGTTTACCGTGCACTGGAAATCCTTGCAAAAGAGAATGATTTTTTCCAGTCTCAACTTTACAAGAATTCCGAAATGGTACTGAATCGACATAAAAGAGTTCTTTACTATGACTGCGCTAACTATTACTTTGAGATTGAGGAAGCGGATGATTTCAGAAAATATGGTCATTCCAAAGAAAACCGTCCGAATCCGATTGTACAGATGGGGCTGTTTATGGATGCAGATTGGATTCCACTCACCTTCTCCCTCTTTAACGGAAATGAGAATGAACAACTTTCGATAGAAAAGATCGAATCACGGCACATTTCATTACCTGCTTCACCGCCCTGATTCTTTATCGTATTCTGGAGAAGAAGTTAGGTGAGAGTTATACCACTGAAAGCATTATAAGAACATTGAAAGAAATGAACATGCTGATAGCCACCGGTGAAGGATATATCCCTGAGTACACACGAACCGACCTTACAGACAAACTCCACGACACATTTGGTTTTAGAACGGATTACGAGATTGTATCTCAAAGAGAAATAAAAAAAGATTTTAACCGCAACGAGAAAGTAGAAATATTGCTAGAATTCAAAAAGAAAACAAGAGCCTATAAATGGCGTAATTACGCCGTTTACGGGCTCTTGACTCTTTCGCAACTGTCAAAGACAGGGATTTTAACATAAGAAATGGAAATATTGAATAATAATTTTTTTGATAAAAGTAGATAAAAAAATAAACTTTATAAGCTAGAATTATATAATATATTTTTTTAATATATACATAAGAATATTTCAAAAAAATAAATAGTACAAAGGACACAAAAAGTTTATAAAAAAAGTAGCTTGCGAATATTAAAAAAACTAGCTTAAACTATAAATTATAATATTAGGAAAGAGTATAATTATGGGAATAAGTAAGAAAAAGAGAGAAATTATAGAAAAGGTTGAAAAGGAAAAAGTGGAGGAGTTTTCTTTGATAAGAGAAATATGGAGTTGGGTCAGTATTTTAGCTATTGCCGCTCTCATAGCTTTCGTTTTAAATACTTTTATAATAGCTAACTCAAGAGTGCCTTCGGGTTCTATGGAAAATACTATAATGACGGGAGATAGACTTATAGGTTCCAGACTTAGCTATAAGTTTTCAGATCCTAAGAGAGGCGATATAATCATTTTTAGATGGCCGGATGATGAAAGTATATATTTTGTAAAAAGAATTATCGGTATGCCGGGTGATACTGTTCGCATTAGTAAAGGAAAGGTATATCTCAATAATTCCGGTATACCTCTAGATGAACCGTATATAAAAGAAGAGATGATACCGGAGGAGGATGTAGAATATAAAGTGCCGGAAAATTCTTATTTTATGTTAGGTGATAATAGAAATAATAGTGCCGACTCAAGACGTTGGAGAAATACTTTTGTGCATAAGGATAAAATAGTGGCTAAAGTGTTGTTTGAGTATTTCCCAAGAATAAAGATAATTTCTTAAATTATTGACATTTTATAAGAATGGTAATATAATACTGGGAAAAATAGATTTTGCACAATTTATTTTTATTTAAACATGAAAAGGTCAAAAGGTGATGTTAAAAGAATTTAAAGAATTTGCTTTTAAAGGCAATGTGATTGATTTGGCTGTTGGTGTAATAATAGGTGGAGCTTTCGGTAAGATTGTTACTTCACTTGTTAATGATGTGCTTATGCCTATAATAGGTATAATTTTTAGGCGGTATTAATTTTACAAATTTAAAATTTGTAATTACACCGCTAGTGAAAATGTAGCAGAATCAGCTATATATTATGGAAAAATTTTTTTCAATCTATAGTTGATTTTCTAATAATTGCTATTTCAATATTTTTTTCTTTGTAAGGCTCATATCATTAGCAAAGAAAAAAAGAAGAAATAGTGGAAAAAAAGTCGCTGAACCTGTAAAAACTGATGAAGTTGTATTACTGGAAGAAATCAGAGATTTATTAAAGAAGTAATTTAAAAGTAAGTAGGAGGAAAAATAATAATGAAGTATATTTGTGATGTATGTGGATACGTGTATGATGAAGTTGCAGGAGATCCTGATAACGGAATAGCTCCAGGAACAAAGTGGGAAGATGTTGATGATGATTTCCTTTGTCCATTATGTGGAGTTGGTAAAGACCAATTTTCAGCAGAATAGTAAGAAATTCCTAAAAATAAGCTGATTTATCTAAATGATAAGTCGGCTTATTTTTTTGTGAAAAAGATTAATATATCAGTTATCATATAATATACGGCGAATACTAAAAATTATTTTTTTATAAAAATGAAATGTATAGATAAAATTAATGTTAATATATAATTATTTATTGTATGAATATGTAAAATGTGATAAGCTATAAGACAAATATATTATACAAAATGACAAATGTGATAATTTTAACTATAGTTTTTTTGCTAGGATTTGAGAATTTATCTATAATTGTATGAGTATATGTTTTGTAGACAAATCATTTTTATAAGGGTATACTATAATAAAGATGAAAAAGGGAGGTGTATTTTATAAAAATATAAAAAAATCAGTATTTAGAAGCCTCGCTCTTATATCGCAACTTGGTATAACTATGATAAGTCCTATTTTTGCTATGTGTTTTTGTAGCTTATCAAGTGGATAAGTTAACAAAAAAATCATTATGGAGTTCTATTTGGGATAATTTTTGGGAGTTATTACAGGAGCTAATATGGTGTATAAGCTAGTAAAAAGCTACTTTAGATAGAGAACTGGAAGATGAGAAAATGGAAAAAGCAAAAATAAGAATATAGAAAAAGTTAAGGTCTATAAACCTAAAAATAGCCAGTCGTATATTTAAGGAGAATGATAATGAATAAAGATTTAAAGAAAACTGTTTTACAGATGAGTATTGGTATCATTCTATACGAAATAAAGCTTAATTGTATTGGCTTTTTTTCTGCATAATTATTTAGCTTATACTTTCCTATCTTTAGTCTTAGGTATACTAATCGGTAGTGTGGCGGCTATTATTATGGTTATAGATATGGCTAGGGTAACTTATGATGTTATATGTAGTAATGATGTTTCCTATGCAAATAGAAAGACAGTTGTACGTTCCATCGTTAGAAAAGTTATTTTAGTACTTATTATAGTTGTATTTTGGAATTCTAGATATGTAAATGTTTTAGCAATAGTATTTGCAACATTAGGCATAAAATTTGGAGCATATATGGTTCCAATAATTAAAAGAGTTATGAAGTAAGCTTTGTGAAACTAGGCTTTCTAGATTATTTATGAAAGGAGGACAAATTATGGGAACTATGGGAGTAACTAATTTACCAGTTTCTTTTAGTGAACCGGACTTTATGATAAAGGGTATCTATAAGTTTAGTTTATTTGGGCAGGAGTTGTGGATAGGATCAACAACTGTCAGTTTGCTTATTGTCAGTGCTTTGCTTATAATATTTGCTTTATTTGCAAGACATGCTTTAGTAAATGCAAAAGATATTCCGGATACTTTTCAAAATATCATAGAGTTGTTAGTGGAAGCATTACAAGGGATGTGTGATAGTATACTCGGAGAAAACACAGCAAGATTTTTTAATTATATAGGAACTATATTTTTATTTATCTTGCTATCCAACTTTAGCGGTTTGTTGGGGCTTAGAAACCCTACAGCTGATTATGGTGTAACCTTTTTACTAGGTATTGTAACATTTATAATAGTGCAATATCAAGGATTTAAAAATAGCGGCATTGGGCATATAACAGGACTTTTTAAACCATTACCGGTACTATTTCCTATAAATCTTATAGGAGAATTTGCAAATCCTATATCAATATCCCTTCGTCTATTTGCTAACCTGCTATCAGGTGTAGTTATGATGGGACTTTGGTATGGAATGATGCCTATTTTTATGAAAATAGGTATACCGGCAGTTTTACAGGTGTATACTGATGTATTTTCCGGTGCGATTCAAACTTATGTATTTTGTATGTTAAGCATGGTTTATATTAATGATAAACTATAAGTTTGTAAAACATAAAACATATTAAATTAAAAACTTAAAAACAATTAAATTTCAGGAGGTTTTTTTATGAACATTTCAGGACAAGATTTTATTTATGGTTGCTCAGCAATAGGTGCAGGTCTAGCTATGATAGCCGGGTATAGGACCTGGTATAGGACAAGGTAATGCGGCAGGACAAGGTTGTGCAGCTGTTGGACGTAATCCGGGTGCCAGATCAGAGATTACTTCTACTATGTTACTTGGTCAAGCTGTTGCAGAGACAACAGGTCTTTACGGTCTTGTAGTTGCCATGATACTTATGTTTGTTAAGCCTTTCAACTAGGAAAGTTCGGGGACTTGTTCTCTAAAAGATAAAATAATTAGGAGGTAAGACCTTGGAACGATTGATAGGGTTCGACGCACAGCTGATTTTTGATACAGTTGTTACGGGAATAAATATCTTTGTTTTGTTCTTTTTACTTTCCTACTTACTCTTTAATCCTGCAAAGGAAGTATTAAGAAAAAGAAAAGAGAGAATAGCGGCGGAATTAGAAAAATGCGGCTAGTAAGGAAAGTGAAGCTTTGGCTTTAAAAAGATGAGTATGAAAAGAAATTAAGTGAGGTGAAAAAAAGAAGCTGAACTTATTTTTGGAGGATGCCAGAAAGAAAGCTAAAGCTAGAGAAAACGAAATTATAGATCAAGCCAAAGTGCAAGCATCTGTAATACTGGAAAGAGCTAATAAAGAAATTGAGTTAGAAAAGAAAAAGGCACTGGATGATATTAAGACAGATGTTGTTAATATAGCTTCACTTATGGCTACAAAGGCTGTTTCATCATCTCTAAATGTTGAAATACAAGAAAAAGCTTATTGATGAAACATTGAGAGAGATGGGTGATGATACATGGCAAAGCTAGTTTCAAAAAGTATACTCTAATGCACTTTTTTTGATGCTGTTAAAAACTCTGAAAAAAATTAGATATAGTTTATGAAGAAGTAAAAAGAAATTATAGGTATATTTAAAGATAATATTGATTTGAAAAAAATTATTAGATTCTCCAAAGATAGTAAAAGAAGATAAGATAAAAATCTTTGGAAAAATATATTTGCAAATAAAATTTCTAAAGAACTTATGGGACTTATGGTAAGTGTCATAGAAAAAGGTAGACAAACCGATTTTGTAGCTATATTTGAGGAATTTATAAGAACAGTAAAAAGAATTTAAAAAAATATAGGACTTGCATATATAACAAGTGCTATTAAACTTGATGATGAGAAAAAAAGAAACAAATAGAGGCTAGATTATTAGAAACAAGTAAGTATGAGAAAATGGAACTTGAATTTTTTTGGTAGATGAGTCTATTATTGGCGGCTTAATTATAAGAATCAATGATAGAGTGCTTGATTCTAGTATTAGCAAAAGACTATACAATATTAAAAGAGAACTTTTTAAATATTAGATTAGCATAGAAAAAAATTTTTTTAAGAAAGCAGGTGAAACCCTGATGAATTTAAGATCGGAGGAAATCAGCTCAGTTATACGTGAGCAGATTGAAAAGTATGGGACAAAGCTAGAAGTAGCTGATGTTGGAACAGTTATTCAGGTAGCTGACGGTATCACTAGAATCCATGGACTTGAAAATGCTATGCAAGGTGAACTTTTAGAGTTCCCCGGAGAAGTTTATGGAATGGTACTTAACTTGGAAGAAGATAATGTTGGTGCTGTTTTACTTGGTGATAGTCGTAGTATCAGCGAGGGGGATACAGTAAAGACAACAGGTCGTGTTGTTGAAGTTCCGGCTGGTGATGCACTTACAGGTCGTGTTGTAAATGCGCTTGGACAACCAATAGATGGGAAAGGTCCTATAAATACTGATATATATAGACGTATTGAAAGAGTTGCACATGGAGTTATAGAAAGAAAATCTGTAGATACACCATTGCAAACAGGTATAAAAGCTATTGATGCCATGATACCTATAGGTAGAGGGCAAAGAGAGCTTATTATAGGAGATAGACAAACAGGAAAGACAAGTATAGCTATAGATACGATTATTAATCAAAAGGGACAAAATGTTCATTGTATTTATGTGGCTATAGGACAGAAAGCTTCAACAGTTGCAAATATAGTAAAAACTCTTAATGAGTATGGAGCTATGGATTATACAACAGTTGTTGTTTCAACAGCTTCAGATCTTGCGCCACTTCAATATATAGCACCTTATGCCGGTTGCGCTATAGGTGAAGAGTGGATGGAAAGAGGAGAGGATGTATTGGTAGTATATGATGATTTAACAAAGCATGCCGCTGCATATCGTACACTATCATTATTGTTAAAGAGAGCTCCGGGACGTGAAGCTTATCCGGGAGATGTATTCTATCTACATTCAAGATTACTTGAGAGAGCTTCCAGACTTTCGGAGGATTTAGGTGGTGGTTCATTAACTGCCCTACCTATAATAGAAACACAAGCAGGAGATGTTTCAGCATATATTCCTACTAATGTTATATCTATTACTGATGGACAAATCTATCTTGAAACAGAGATGTTTAATGCAGGTTTCAGACCGGCTATCAATGCAGGTCTTTCAGTTTCAAGAGTTGGTGGTTCTGCTCAGATAAAAGCAATGAAAAAGATTGCAGGACCTATAAGAGTGGAGCTTGCACAATATAGAGAGCTTGCAGCTTTTGCACAATTCGGTTCTGAACTTGATGCGGCTACCACCGAGCAACTTGCACAAGGTGAGCGTATAAGAGAAATGTTAAAGCAAGCTAACTACAGACCTATGTCTGTTGAAAAGCAAGTTATTATAATATTTGCTGCAACAAAAAAACTTTTTATTAGATATACCTACAAATAAGATAAATGAGTTTGAAGAAGAATTACTTAGATTTGTAGAAAAATAAATATCCGGAAGTATTAGAAGAGATTCGCACAAAGAAAGAAATTAGCGATGAGCTTGCCGGAAAGTTGGTAGAAATAGTAGAACAATGTAAAAAGGCTTAAAAGGAGGTAGGGTTTAATGGCTTCAATGAAAGAAATTAAACGTAGGCGTACGAGTATACAAAGTACAGAGCAGATAACAAAAGCTATGAAACTTGTATCGACAGTAAAGCTACAAAAAGCCAGAGTGAAAGCAGAGCAATCTAAACCTTATTTTAGCCTGATGTATGAAACAATAAGTCGTGTACTTGGGAAAAGCGAGAATATAAATCATAAATACCTAAATTCAAAAGCTGGAAAAAAGGCCGTTATAGCTATTACCTCAAATAGAGGATTAGCCGGCGGATATAATAATAGTATCATAAAACTGGTTAATTCTAATTTTGATACAGAGGATACTATTATTTATGCAATAGGAAAAAAGGGTAAAGATGGTTTGGAGAGAAGAGGCTATGAAATAAAAGCCGATTATTCTGAAGTTATAAATGAGCCACTTTATCAAGATGCAGCTGATATTACAATTGAGTTATTAAGAGCTTTTGAAAAGGGCGAAATAAGTGATATTTATATTGCGTATACAGTATTCAAAAATACTGTAGTACATGTACCTACCTTATTACATTTGTTACCTATACAGGCAGATGAATTAAAAGGCAATTTTGAGGAAACTACAGGGCTTGAAGAAAAGAGTTCGGCAAAGGCAATTATGAATTATTCTCCAAATGAAGAAGAAGTCTTAAATGCTATAGTTCCTAAATATATGTCATCTATTATTTTTGGTGCTTTAGGTCAAGCGCATGCATCTGAAAATGGTGCTAGAATGAATGCTATGGATAATGCAACAAGTAATGCGAAAGAATTGATAGACAAACTTGGTTTACAATATAATAGAGCAAGACAGGGGGCTATTACTCAGGAGCTTACAGAAATTGTTGCAGGTGCAAATGCGATAAATTAGACATTGTTAAAATAAATATAAAGGAGAAACATTCATGGCAGAGCAAAATGTGGGTAAGATTACCCAGATTGTTGGTGCAGTTCTGGATATAAAATTTAGTCAAGGTAAGATGCCGGAAATTAATGAAGCTATACATATAAAGACTAATGATGGTAATGTACTAACAGTTGAAGTTGCTGCACATCTTGGAGATGATACAGTTCGTTGTATAGCAATGGGTACAACAGATGGTCTTGTTAGAGGCATGGAGGCTGTTGCTACCGGTGCTCCTATATCTGTACCGGTTGGAGAAAATACTCTAGGAAGAATATTTAATGTACTTGGAGAGGCTATAGATAATAAAGAAGCGCCAAAGGATTGTGAATATTTACCTATACATAGAAAAGCTCCTACATTTGAGGAGCAATCAACACAAACAGAAATATTGGAAACAGGTATTAAAGTAGTTGACCTACTTTGCCCTTATCAAAAAGGTGGTAAGATAGGTTTGTTTGGTGGTGCTGGTGTTGGTAAGACAGTTCTTATTCAAGAACTTATAAGAAACATAGCGACTGAGCATGGTGGATATTCAGTATTTACAGGTGTTGGAGAGAGAACTCGTGAGGGAAATGATCTTTATCATGAAATGACTGACTCAGGAGTTATAAATAAAACTACAATGGTATTCGGTCAGATGAATGAGCCACCCGGAGCAAGAATGAGAGTTGGACTTACAGGTCTAACTATGGCAGAATATTTCCGTGATCAAGGTGGTAAAGACGTACTTTTATTCATTGATAATATATTCCGTTTTACACAAGCAGGTTCTGAAGTTTCAGCCTTACTTGGACGTATGCCATCAGCTGTTGGTTATCAACCAACTCTTCAAACAGAGATGGGTGCTCTACAAGAGCGTATTACATCAACAAAAAACGGTTCTATAACATCAGTTCAAGCAGTTTATGTTCCGGCCGATGACCTTACAGATCCGGCTCCGGCTAATACTTTTGCCCATCTGGATGCTACAACAGTTCTGGACAGATCTATAGTTGAGCTTGGTATATATCCTGCTGTTGATCCGCTCGGTTCAACTTCAAGAATTTTATCACCTCATATAGTAGGACAGGAACATTATGATACAGCACAAAGAGTACAACAGGTACTTCAAAAATATAAAGAATTACAAGACATTATTGCTATGCTTGGTATGGATGAATTGTCAGAAGAAGATAAATTAACTGTATCAAGAGCGAGAAAGATTCAAAGATTTCTTTCACAACCATTCTTTGTTGCTACACAATTTACAGGTATAGAAGGTAAATATGTTCCGGTATCTGAAACTATTAGAGGTTTCAAAGAGATACTTGATGGAAAGCATGATAGTATACCAGAGCAATTCTTCCTAAATGCCGGAACTATTGATGAGGTAGTAGCCAGAGCAAGAGGCTAGGAGGTAGTATGGCAGATACACTTAATTTAAAAGTTTATACACCTACAAGAGAGTTTTTTGACGGTAGTGCTACTATGGTAGAATTTACAACTACTGAGGGTAATGTTGGTATCTATCCAAAGCATGTACCTACGACGGCTATAATTGCACCCGGTACACTTACTATACATAGTGATACGCAAGAAAAAAGATGTGCCACTCTTATGTCCGGTTTTGTGGAAATAGAAGAAGAAAGTGTAACTATATTGGCAGAAGTTTGCGAATGGCCTGATGAGATAGATGAAGCTAGAGCAAATGAAGCTAGAATAAGAGCTGAAAGACGCATAAGTGAAAAAAAGCCGCTGATTTAGATTTATCCAGAGCAGAGCTTGCACTTAAAAAGAGCTTTAGTAAGAATAGATACAAAAAAATAGATAAGATTTTTAATTGCCATTTGGATTTTCCGGATGGCAATTTTGTTATGCATAAATAGTTGTATTTAATATAATTTATAAAAAAATATATTGTTATGTTTTACTTTTTGATATTATACTTAGTAAAAAAATAAGAAAAACGATTTTAGTTTCTTATACTAGGAGAGGAGAGGGACATTGTTAGATGTCAAATTTATATGTTAAAGAAATTTTTTTAATGCAAAAAAAGAACTAGGAATAATGATATAGTTTTCTTTTCCGGGAATGTAGTATCAGTTCACAATATAATGTTGGTTTTATCGTTTATAATGCTAATGACTTGTTTTTTTAGCCTTTGTCAGATTAGATGTAAAAAAATTTTTACTAAATGCAAACTATACTAATTATAGTGAATTAAGAAGAATACCAATTTTTTTCACCTATAAACTTGGTTTTTTTAATGAAAAATATTATTTATTATATGTTAGGTGAGGGTGGAATAGAAAATGTATCTACTTTAAATGGAGTGAGTATCTTATTACATAGTTTCTCGTGGTTTTTCATAGTGCCTATTATCATAATTTTGACATATTTTATAAATAGGAAGTTAGTAAAAAAATACAAAAAAACAAGTTATAAGATATTAATGTTACAATATGCCTTAGTTTTTAATTGGAGGCGGTATAAACTATATCCTGCTTAGATTTTTTTAGCTGAGGTAATAAAAACTAGATACTATAATTCCATCTCTTGGAAATACAAACGGAGCTTTTAAATTAACATTTTTTTGCTTCTCTATATGGTTTTCTTAATACAATAATTCTTTTATTGTCTTTATATGGTATTGTACATACAGGAACAAAGGAGATCAGTGAAGAGCTTATTAGTGCTAATGTATTTTCTAAAGAAACCGTACAAAAAAACGACAGAATTTGCAAAAGATTTAAGGCAAAATGTAGCTCAAAAATATGGAAGTGGTAACAAGTGTGGCTACAAAAAGTTGTTAATGATGTAAAAAAATACTGCAAATACTAAATTTGATGAAGTTAAGGATAACATTAAGGATATAGTGGAAGAAGCCAAGGAAGATAAAGAAGACGTTAAGAAGTATGTGGAAGAAAAAGAGAATTACTACGGAGAATGATGATGTAGAAAAATAAAGAATAAATAAAATGGAGCTGTTGTTTTAATAATTTATAAATTGTTAAAAGCTACGGCTCTATTTTTTTATAGAAATAGTGAATGGGCGTAAATATTAGGCTGTGAAAAAAATATAAAAAGATATAATGGATTTTTTTATAAATTGTTGTGAGAGATATAAATATATGATAAAAATTATATAAAAATAGAGATTATGGAGGTGGTATAGTGGCTATTGTAGATGTTATAAAATTTAATGGTAGCCCGGATGTTTTTGCTTGGAAATATCCTAATGAAGAGCTTGGTACTTTTACACAACTTATAGTAAACGAAAGTCAGGAAGCTATTCTTGTCAAGGGTGGAAAGGTATGCGATATTTTTTTGGAGCAGGTAGACACACTTTAAGTACAGAAAAATATTCCGATTTTAAATAAAATAATAAATATACCTTTTGGCGGTAAAAGTCCTTTTACAGCAGAAGTATGGTATATAAGTAAAGCGTTTTCTTTAGATGTTAAGTGGGGAACTGCAACGCCTATACAATTACAAGATCCTAAGTACGGTGTATTTATTCCGTGAGAGCTTTTTGGACAATTTGGTATAAAGATTGATGATGTAGAAAAGTTTTTTTGATAAAGTTGGTGGGAATAATGCCTGTTTTTTTGATAAAAACAAGTTTACAAAAAAATATTTTTAGAGGATTTTATTTAACAAAAAGCAAAAGATTCTATATCATCTTATTTGATAAATAAAAAAATAAGTATATTGGAAATAGGCGCCTATCTTGATGAAATCTCAGATTTCATAAGAGAAAGATTAGATTCAATCTTTGAAGAATATGGAATAAAATTAGTTGCATTTAATGTAAATGACATAAGCGCACCGGAAGAAGATTCGGCAGTACAACAACTTAAAAAAAGGCATTATCTAAGAGAGCCGAGATGAATATAGTTGGATATAATTATCAACAGGAGAGAACCTTTGATACTTTAGAGGGAGCAGCAACCAATACAGGCTCAGGAGCGAGTTCTATAATGGGTACAGGACTTGGACTTGGAATGGGCTTAGGACTTGGTGGAAACATAGGTCAGCAATTTGGAAATATGAGTGAAAATCTAAATGTAAATGAAACAAAAATCTGCCCTAAATGTAAGACCAGTATATTTAAAAGTACCCGTTTCTGTGGTGTTTGTGGTTATGATACAGAAAAGACTGAGGAAATAGAGATAAAATGTTCTAGTTGTGGTGCAAAATTAACCGATAAGACTAAATTCTGTCCTGAATGTGGAAATAGATATAATCCTTGTCCTAGTTGTAAGGCAGATATACCAAGTGGAGCAAGTTCTTGTCCGATATGTGGAAAAGCTCTTCCAAAGCCTTGTCCGTCTTGTGGTGCTATGGTTGAAATAGGTATGAAATTTTGTCCTGAATGTGGTTATTCTATGCAAAGGAAGTGCAGTTCTTGTGGTAAGTTCCTAGAAGATGGTATTAAATTCTGTCCGGAGTGTGGGGCAGTAGTAAAGCAGGGGAAGCAGGTGAAGCATGAAAAAGAAATAATGCATTAATAATACTTATAGCAACCTGTATACTTATAATTACAATGACACTATTTTTATTTATTAACATTTAATAATATATTTACATTTCCTATGAGGTGGATTTCATTATTATTCTTAGTCTTAGTAGAGGTAGTAGGTCTTGTGGTTATTTTGAATACTAGAAGAAATATTATAGGAACAGCTATTATAACATTAGCTATTCTGCATTTAGTAATAGTGTTTGTAATATCATTATTATATGTTAATGTGTTACCGTTTGATATAATTAGATATGTAATAATAAACACTTTAATATTTGCTATAGTTATTATACTTTTATATATTATTAGCTAATTTTTTTCAATGAAATCTCAATTAAGCAATGTAAATTATAAAGTAGGAAATACAATATTGAGTGAGATTTTCACAAGTATAAAAAGACTTAAGTTTAACTTATTCAAATACAGAGTACAAGAAAGATTTAGAAGAACTTATAGAGTTTATCGCTTATAAGAGGGTTGTAAATTTAACGGGCTATGAGAATAATATCTTAGAAAGAGTAAATGAGCTTAAAGCAAGTTTAAAAAAATTCTGATGAAAGTAAAAATAAAAAGAAGATATCAAGAAGATAAGAAATTTGTTTGAAATCATATCTAATAATGGAAAAAAAGATTGGAGACTTTTTAAGGAGATAAAAAAAGTGGAAAAAAAGAAGTGCATTATATTCATGGCCTGTTATAATATTGTTTTTTTAATAATATGTTGGCCAATAGCTATATTTTTTTAATTTTCAGGAGATATAAAAACAAATAAGAAAGATGCTTTAAAAAGTAGGAAATGGAATGAGAAATGCCGGTATAGCTCTTTTTAATATTTGCAATTTTCTTTTTTTATGGGGAGCAACCCGGTTTTGGTGTATTCTTTATTATAGCAGGAGGAGTTTTACTTTGTATGTCAAAAAAAGTACTAAATTTAAAGTTGTAGATATAAAAAGCTTGTTTGGATTTAATAGTAAAGGAAGAGATATATGATATACAGACTATAGCTGATAGGTTGGGTGTAACTTATGATAAGGCAAATTCTCTTATTGAGAAAATAATAGTGTTGGGTTTAATAAAAGATGCCTATATAGATAAAGAACTAAAAGCTGTGGTATTGAATAATAGAAGAGAAAGCATAGAGGATAGCTCATATTTGAGGAGTCAAGATACTAAACTTGCCACGTCTAAGATGAAAAAAAGTTGTAACTTGTCCTTGCTGTGGTGCAAATAATACTATATTTACCGATACAGGTGAATGTGAATATTGTGGAACGCCTTTAGAGTAGTAAATAAAAGAGGTCTATTAAAAAATTGAGGTTTATTTTTAATAGACCTTTTTTCATGGAGAAGATATGAGAAATCTTATAGTTTACACTAGTATAAAAAATAATATATAAGAGTCTATAATATTTATAAAAGTGTTATTTTATAAATATCAATATAACCAAGCTCTATTTCATAGTATGTTCATCTAAAACAATGGTAAAAGGTCCATCGTTTACCAAACTGACTTTCATATCAGCACCAAACTCACCTTGCTCAGTTTTTATTCCTTGTTGCCTTGCTTTATCAACCATATATTGATATAGTTCTTTTGCTCTGACAGGATCACCTGCACCTACGAAGCTAGGTCTGTTTCCATCTTTACAACTTGCAAGAAGAGTAAATTGAGAAACAAGTAATAATTCGCCGTTTACATCGTTTAGAGAAAGGTTGGTTTTTCCGTTCTCATCTTCAAAAATTCTTAGTTTTATAAGTTTTGTTAAGTATTTATCAATAATAGCTTCGTTATCATCACCTGCTACACCGACTAAAAACCATAAGACCTTTTCCTATTTCTCCTAAAGTTTTACCTTCTACTTTTACATCTGCCTTTGTAACTCTTTGAATAACTAATTTCATAATAATTTAGCCTAAAGCCCCTCCTTTTTAATTTAAAATGAACGAATATTATAGTCAGTATCATCTATACGTATTTCCAATATTTTAAGATCATAGCCTGATGAAGAACTAAGATTAATATGGACAATATCACCTACCTTATGTCCTAATAAAGCTTTGCCTATAGGTGATTCTATACTAAGTCTATTTTCTAGAGAATTACTACGAATAGGGGTAACGATAGTATAAGTATCCTCTTCATCATCATCTATATAATAGACTTTGACTATTTTTCCAAGACCAACTTCATCAGACTTTGCCTTATCTTCTACTATATTAGCAAATTTTATCATTCTTTCCAAATAATTTATTCGACTTTCATTTTGGTTTTTTTCTCTTTTTGCCGCATAGTATTCAAAGTTTTCAGATAAATCTCCTTGAGCTCTAGCTTCCTTGACAGCCTCTATAAGCTTAGGTCTTAGTTCAAGTTTTCTCATCTCTATTTCTGCTTCTATTTTTTCTATGTCAGCTTTAGTAAGTTTTTCGGCCACTACATTCCCTTCCTTTGATATGTTTTTACTTGTTAAAAGTATGAATTATTAGTATAATATTCTATATAAGTATAACATTTTGTAACTGAAGATAAAAAGAGTTTTTTTTAGCTCTTAGAACACTTATAAGAAGATTAAACTTTCTTAGAGGATATTTTATGTCAGATAATACAAAAAGAAAAATAATAGTACAAAGGAATTTATTAGAGAGAAGATAATCAAAAAAATTCCTTTAAAAAAATAGGATATATAAGTTAATGTTTATATCTTTTTCGGCAGTTATATTTGGTTTTATAGCAAGTGTAACAGCTATGTTTTGTGAGCCCTTTGTAGAAAAAGTTTGCGTCAAAAGAGAAAGTAATAATAAAGAAAGTATAGTAATACCTAAGGATGAGCCTGAAACCATAAAAAGAGTCTGCTACAAGTGAAAGCGAAGCGGTTGAAAATATAGTTCAATCTGCAATAGAAGATTATGCCTTTGATATAAATTCATTAAAACTTATGTATAGCTCTTTATCAGATTTGACTAGTAAGATAGATGAATCTATAGTTTCTATTAGGACCAGCAATATAGGAAAAGATTGGTTTGATAATGAAATAGAAAGTACCGGAGAAACAGCGGGAGTTATTATAGCAGATACTAATGAACAAATGCTTATACTTGCTTCTCTAGAGGCTATAGGTGGAAATGAGGCTATTTTTGTTAAATTAAAAGATGATAAAGAATATGTTGCAAGCTTAAAGAAGAAAGATTATTTATCAGACATAGCTTTATTAACGGTAGATAAATCTATAATGGAAGAAAATGATAAAGCCAATATAAAAAGTAGCAAATTTAGGCAATTCTTATCAATTAAAAACAAGGTGATATACTTATTGCTATGGGGAGCACCTACAGGAATAGTACATTCCAGTATGTATACCAATATTGCCTATATAAGCAAAGTAACACCTTTAGTTGATATGAATGCAAGATTAGTATATCTAGATAGAGATATAAATGAGACCTTAGGAACATATCTGTTTAATACAAATGGGGACCTGGTTTCTTGGCTGGTTAGTGGTTCTATAAGTGGAAGTAAATATAAGGCCGGATTTGGAATATCTGACTTTAAAGCTCTTATAGAGAGAATGATAAATGAAAAAGATAGTGCATATTTAGGGATAGAAGGAATAGATATTGATAAGAAATTGGAAGGATATGGAATAAATAAGGGAATCTATATACGTAAAGTTATGAGCGATTCACCGGCATATAATGCCGGTATACAAGCCGGAGATATTTTAGTAGCCATAGATGATAAAGAAATAAGAAGTATGTCGGATTATAAAAATATCTTAACAAATCTTGGAATACAGGAAGTTAGTAAGTTGAAAATTAAGAGATATTCCAGAACAGAGTATGTGGATTTAGACTTTGAGTTAAATGTGGGACTCAGGCAATAGAGAGGGAATGATGAAGTATATTGAAAATTTAAGAGAAGGTATGAGAATATCGGAGGTTTATCTTTTGTAAAAGTAAGCAAATACTTACAACAAAGGTAGGCAAAGAATACGGTAGCTTAATTTTGCAAGATAAAACAGGTACAGTAGATGCTAAGATTTGGGATTTAGGAAGCCCCGGTATAGGGGATTTTGAAACCGTAGATTATGTTTTTTTGTAGATGCTGATATAAATACCTTTAATGATAAGTTACAGCTTAATATCAGAAGAATCAGAAAAAGCGAATGAAGGGGAATATGTAGCCTCTGATTATTTACCTACCAGCTCCAAGGATATTGATACAATGTACAACGAGTTAAAAGAGAAAAATTTTTTTCTGTAAAAGATATTAATTATAATGTATTACTCTCAAAAATTTTTTTATAGAAGATAAAGCTTTCGTTGAAAGATTCAAATATGCTTCTGCAGCTAAAAAGTGTTCACCATGGTTTTGTTGGTGGACTTTTAGAACATACTCTTAGTGTAGCAAATATGTGCGATTATTTTTGCCTTACTTACCCTATGTTAAAAAGAGATTTGCTCATAACAGCAGCTATTTTTCATGACATAGGAAAGGTTAAGGAGATATCAGCTTTTCCTGAAAATGATTATACTGATATAGGGCAGCTATTAGGACATATAGTTATAGGTAGCACTATGATATGTGAAAAAGCAAAGGAGATAGAATCTTTTCCGGAAAAGAAACTGAATGAATTAATACATTGTATTTTATCACATCATGGGGAGTTGGAATATGGTTCTCCTAAAAAACCCGCTATACTTGAAGCTTTTGCACTTAATTTTGCAGATAATACGGATGCCAAGATGGAAACTGTTATAGAGATATTAAATACTGCCAAAGATAATAATTCATGGCTGGGATATAATAGAATGTTTGAGACCAATATTAGAAAGACTAGCGAATAGGGGTATATTTTGAAAAAAGAGGAAATTATATATAAGAAGAATGATATTATTGAGCTTGAGATAATTGACTATAGTAATGAGGGAGAGGGCATCGGTAAAACCGATGCTTTTACTTGGTTTATAAAGGATGCTGTAATTGGTGATAAGATAGAAGCCATAGTTATGAAACTGAAAAAAAATTATGGTTATGCCAAACTTTTAAGAATAGTAGAGGCCAGTAAATATAGAGTTGATCCGCTTGTAGGGTAGCAAAAGCTTGTGGTGGTTGTCAGCTACAAAGCACATCTTATGAGATGCAGCTGGAATTTAAAGAAAAGAAAGTTATTTCTAATCTAAAGAGAATTGGTGGAATTGAAGAAAATACCTATATATATGATGGGATTATAGGTATGGAAGAGCCTTTTAGATATAGAAATAAAGCTATCTATCCAGTGGGAAAAGATAAAAATGGAGAAATTATAAGTGGATTTTATGCAAGTAGGACACATAGTATAGTAAAGGTAGATGATTGCTTGCTTGGAGTTAAGGAAAAATAGAAAAAAATATTGGATAAAATACTGAATTTTTATGAAAAAAAGTTCAATATAGAAGTTTATGATGAAAAACCTGCATAGAGGAATTGTGAGAAACATACTTATACGCAAGGGTTTTTTTATACAGGGCAAATCATGGTTTGTCTAATTATAAATGCTAAGAAGTTGGATTTTTTTCAGATGAGTTGATTAAAGATTTGCTAAGTTTAGAAGGGATGACCAGTATTAGTCTAAGTATAAATAGAGAAAAACTAATGTTATAATGGGAAAAGATATAGTTAATCTTTATGGGAATGGTTACATAGAAGATTATATAGGAGATATAAAATTTAGAGTTTCTCCTTTATCTTTTTATCAAGTAAATCCCTACCAAACTTATAAATTATATTCAAAAGGCACTTGAATATGCTTCTCTTACAGGAAATGAAACAGTTTGGGATTTATATTGCGGTATAGGAAGTATATCTTTATTTTTTTGGCTAAATCAGCAAAGAAAGTTTATGGTATAGAAATAATAGAAGAAGCGATAGATGATGCTAAAGAGAATGCAAGAATTAATGATTTAGATAATGTAGAATTTTATGTGGGTAAGGCAGAAGAAGTTTTGCCTGATTTGTATGAGAAGTTTGAGAGAGAAATTTTATCTAAGGATAATGAATCTACCTGTCCCAATGAGATATTAAAAAACAGTTCGCTTAATGATAATATTTTGGAAAGAGATGAAAATGCCGGAATTTGTGAAAATAATATTTTGAAAAATAAATTTGCACCGGATGTTATGGTGGTAGATCCTCCTAGAAAGGGTTGTGATAAAGCTTGCCTTGATACTATGATAAAGATGCATCCTAGTAGAATAGTATATGTAAGCTGTGATGTGGCAACCTTGGCTAGAGATGTAAAATATCTTGGAGAGAATGGTTATAGATTAGATAGGGTGTGCGTAGTTGATCAGTTCGGACATACAGGGCATGTGGAGACGGTAGCATTATTGTCCAAACTTGATGTCGATAAGCATATAAGTGTTAAAATTGAGCTGGATGAGCTGGATTTGACAAGTGCTGAAAGTAAAGCGACTTATGCTCAGATTAAGGAGTATATATTAGAAAAATTTGGTTTGAAAGTTTCAGCACTCTATATTGCCCAGATTAAAAAGAAATGTGGAATAGAGTTGAGAGAAAATTATAATAAGTCAAAAAAAGAAAAACAAGTTATTCCACAGTGTACACCTGAGAAAGAAGAAGCTATCATGGATGCGTTAAGATATTTCAAAATGATTTAAGAAAGGAGATGTATTATATGAGGTGGATATTAAAGATAATATTATTTTCAATATTATTACTTCTATCAATACTAATTTCTTTTCTAAAATTCATAATTAGTGTTAGTAGAATGATTTTAGGAATATTATCGTTCTTAGTGGTATTAGGTTCGATTGCAGCACTTGTACAAAAAAAGACACAACTACTTTTTATTCAAGCACTGATAATAGCATTTTTGATAAGTCCCTATGGATTACCTAAAAATTGCATTATGGGTTACATCATATATTGAATTTGCAAGAGATAGATTGAAAGAAATATAAAGAAACTAATGAGGTGATAGATAAAAATACTATCGCCTTTTTCCATGCTAAAAAAACTGAAAAAGAAAGGAGGACTTTGATGATAAATGAAGAAATTGCGAATAAAGTAGTAAGTATTGAAATAAATGTTTTAAAGCCAAAGGAAAAGAAAGAAGCAAGTAAAGAAGCTGAAAGATAGATTTATGGTCGGTGTGGTCTTGGGACTGCACCGGCTCTTTTTTATTCATGAATGATTGCTAATATAACCTTTGGTACAGAAAAATTAAAAATTTTTTTAATATTTGTCCCATAAGTATAGAATTGTGTCCCGATTTGTGATATAATAATAAAGAAAAATAGGAGGTATGGCAATATGAAAAAAACAAAAATGTTTTGAATTTAATAAAAATACCATGTGGAAAGGAATGAAAAATTCCTTTAGAAATGAGGCTATAGCAATAGCAAGATATTTTTGATAGCATAGGAGATTATCAGTTATCTGAATATATTATGGGGTTAATATCTGAATCAAATTTATATTCACCACAAAGTAGTGATTTTGAAAGTGAGTTTTTTTAAAAGCAAGTTGAAATAAGAAATTTAGAGGCTTTAAATTTACCGCTTGAAATAACAGAGGATATAAAAGGTATTATTAATGCTGTAAATCATAATGTTGGTATTAATAAATTTTTATTTGAAGGATTACCGGGAAGTGGAAAAAAACAGAAGCAGCTAAAAAAATGTTGCAAGATTATTGGATCGCTCTTTTTTTAGAGTTGATTTTGAAAACTTAATAGATAGCAAGTTGGGGCAGACTAATAAAAAAACATAATAAAAAGTATTTAGAGAAATAAATATGCTTCCAAATGCAAATAAGGTTGTAGTTTTATTTGATGAAATTGATGTTATTGCTTTGGATAGAATTAATTCTAATGATATTAGAGAGATGGGAAGAGTAACATCCACAATTTTAAGAGAATTAGATAGATTGACAGACCTTAATAGAGAGATTGTACTTATTGCAACAACTAATCTATATTTAAATTTTGATAAAGCATTAATTAGGAGATTTGATGCTGTTATTAATTTTAATAGGTATAGTGATGAGGATTTAATAGAAGTTGCTGAATATTATTTTTCTTCGTTTATCAAGAATTTTAAAAGGAATATCTAAGGATACAAGATTATTTAAAAAAATATTGAAGATAGCAAAGAAAAATACCTTATCCTGGAGAATTAAAAAACGTTATAAAAACATCACTTGCATTTAGTGATGTTGGTTCTGAGTATGATTATTTGAAAAGATTGTACAATAGTTTGATAGGAAACTTGGATCAAAAGGATGTAAGCCAACTTCATGAGGAAGGCTTCACTGTAAGAGAAATAGAAAAATTAAAAGGAGAGTCTAAAAGTGCTGTCTCAAGAAAGTTAAAGAAGGAGGAAGTAGGTAGTGAATAATGTCTTGGAATTAAAAGGGAAACGCTTTGTGCAAGCCAGTAAAAATGGTATGCGTGGTGGTGTAGCGATGAATGGGAGAGTGGAAGTCAGTACAGAGCATTTATTAAGATTAAAATCTCAACTAATACAGATTAAAGAATTTTGGGATAAAGAAACAAAACCGTTTGAGGGTATTTTGGTTAGTGTTTATTATAATAAGATTGTTGCGAAAAGTAATCGAATTGCTGGACTTTTTAAAGGGACGTATTCTAATGAAGCAATTGTTGGAGCAAAATTTAATAGAGATAAGAGCAAACATATCATCACATATTTTCTTGATGAGTATGATTTGACTAAAAAGTATAGAGTTGATTACAGATACTTCAAATATATTGTCTCAAAAATTTGTAGGAAAGATTAATAAGAGCATATTTGAAGATAAAAATATTGTCAATCCAAGAGTTTTTAGAGACTTCTCTGTGAGTATGTCAATATTTAAACAGGTGATTGCAGATGTATCATATATTGATTCTTTTGAGGTAGAGTTACCTACGATAGATGTAAAGCAGAGCATTATAACTTTGTATGACGTAAGAAAAGATACCAAATTATTATTTGAAAAACTAGGGATAGATATTTTAAGTAGCAGAATTTTAGATAATCAAACTGTTTACCTAGACGAAAAGCAGGTAGAACTACTTTTTGTAAAAGCACCTTATCTTGTTTCAATGGCAACCGTTGATTTGTCAAGTTTATCACCTGATGATTTTATCAATGAGTATAAAACAAAAATGGTGGCTATACCATCCCCAACTATTGAACCGACAATTGGGGTGATAGATACTTTATTCGATAAAAGTGTTTATTTTAGTGATTGGGTTGAATATCATGATATGGTCTCAGAAGATATACCTAAAAATCCAAAAGATTATAAGCATGGGACGGCAGTATCTTCCATTATTGTTGATGGAGCAAGATTAAATCCTTGGTTGGATGATGGCTGTGGAAGGTTTAAGGTTAGGCATTTTGGAGTGGCGGTAGGAGCTGAATTTTCTTCATTTTCAATAATAAAGAAAAATAAAGAGTATTGTAGTAAATAATTCAGATATAAAGGTATGGAATATTTCACTTGGTAGTAATCAGGAAATTAATGACAACTTTATTTCTGCTGAAGCTGCAACGCTAGATAAAAATTCAGTTTGAAAAACAATGTAATATTTGTTGTAGCAGGAACAAATAAACCAAGTGCAGATATAGTAAAAAAATAGGATCTCCGGCAGATTCTGTTAATAGTATAGTTGTAAATTCAGTTAATAAGAATGGTCTGTCTACTAAATATGCTCGTAAAGGATTAGTATTATCTTTCTTTGCAAAGCCTGATGTGAGCTATTATGGTGGCAGTGAAGAAGAGTACATTAGGGTTTGTGAACCTTTAGGGGCTGCAAGTGTTGCCGGAACTTCTTATGCTGCACCTTGGATTGCGAGAAAATTATCTTATTTAATTGATGTGTTAGGACTTAATAGGGAAGTTGCAAAAGCCATGATTATTGATGCTGCAAGAGGGTGGGATGAAAAACCGACTCCTGAGGAAGTCGCTTTATATGGACATGGAGTTGTACCAATTCATATAAACGATATTATTCAAACAAAAGATGATGAAATAAAATTTGTGGTATCAGATATTAGTGAAAAATGGAATACTTATAACTACGATTTTCCAGTTCCTCTAAAGGATAATAAGTATCCATATATTACGAAGGCTACGATGTGTTATTTTCCATTGTGTGATAGATTGCAAGGTGTTGACTATACAAATACAGAATTGAATTTGCATTTTGGTCGAATAGGAGATGATAAAAAAATCAAGGATATTAAGGGTGATAAACAGAATACAGAAGACACATTAGATGGAGAAAGAAATTATCTTTTGGAAGGTGAAGCCAGAAAACAGTTTAGAAAATGGGATAATGTTAAGTATATCGCAGAGAGTGCTACAAAAAGAATGATACCAAAAGACTCTTATAAAAATAAAAACTGGGGTATGGAAGTAAAGACAAACAACCGATTAGCTCCTCAAGATGGCGTAGGAGTTAGGTTTGGTGTTGTTGTAACACTCAAAGAAATGAATGGGGTTAATAGAATTGATGAATTTATCAGAAATTGTACATTAAATGGTTGGTTAGTAAATTTAATTGATGTTGATAATAGAGTAGATATTCATCAAAAAGTTAATGAAGAAATTAAGTGGGAGTAATAATGAAAGTGTAGGGATATAAGTGTTAGAAAATATAGGAATTAATTTGATTAGCAGTGGAATTTGTTTTTTAATTGGTATATTTGCAGCTAATTATAGAAGAATAGGGTTGTTTGTAAAAATCGTTGATGCATCGGAGCGAAGATATTAGGTTTAGCATTGCGTATTTATATAAAAATAAAAAAATAGATGATAAATATCTTTTAATTAAGGGAAGTAAAATAGAACAACTGCAACCTGTTGGTGGAGTATATAAGGTTTGTAGTTCGTTTAGTACTATTGAAAGGAAATTGAATATTATTTTTTTGAAAAATAAACGAGGGTTTTATGAAAAAGAAGATTTAAGATTTTGTACCAAAGGAAAAAAATATTAGCAAAGTTCTAAATTGGTTTGATAGTAGAGAAAAATAGGGAAGTAGCGGTATATAGAGAGTTTTATGAAGAAATTATAAAAAAATAACATATTGCCTATAGAAGTTTTTAAGTAGCATGAGAATAGAATTTTTTTAAAAGCAAATAAAACCTAAAATGGCTTATTCTAAGCATTTCAAAAAAAGAATGAAATATTATTGTTTGATATTTATGAGATTCATTTAACAAATGAATATATTGATATGGTATATAAATATGTAAAAAGAAGATAATGATCTAATTAAGCTTGTAGATAGAGAAGACATTGAAAAGGAATGTGTTGATATAAGAGGAAAAATCATTTAAAAATAGGAGCCCATTCGCAATATATTATTTAAGAAGAGAGGGGGAATAAAATGAAAAAAATTTGAAATGTCTAAGGAGATAAAAGAGCTTATTAATGAAATTGATGTTTCTGAATCAAATTACGAAAAAAAGCATCAAACAGGTATAAGGCAATTGCAAACTATATAAAAAGAATCTGACCTAGCAGAATATAGTCCAGATATTTACCTACAAGGTTCTATTAAATTAGGAACAGCAATTAAACCTCTTACTGAAGAAGGGGCGTATGATATAGATATTGTTTGCAATCTGACTAAAAAAAGAAGACATCACCAGACTCAAAGAGAATTAAAAGACGAACTTGGAAAAGTAGTTAAAAATTACTCGTTAAAGCATAGTATGGAAAATTTTCCAAAAGAAAGCAATAGGTGTTGGACATTAAATTATGTAGATGAATCAAATTTTCATATAGATATTTTTACCTGCTGTTCCTTGGAATGATACGGATGATGGAAATATTGCAATTTCAGATAAAAAGAAGTGGTAACTATGATAATATAACATTTGACTGGGAAGTTAGTAATCCTAAAGGATATTCCGATTGGTTCAAAAAAACAAAGTGATTTTCAAACAATAAAAAGAATCATATGCTAAACGATTTTTATGCAAAGATAGAAGAAATTCCAGATTATAAAAATAAAAAAACTCCATTACAAAGAATTGTACAATTATTAAAGAGACATGCAGAAGTTATGTTTGAAGATGATATGAAACAAAAAAACCGTCTTCCGTTATAATTACTACTTTGGTTGCAAAAAAATTTATCCTAATTGTACGATTATTAGTGATGATTTTAAAACATTATTATTGAATGTAGTTAAAAAAATCTTTTGAGTGGAATTGAATATGAAAAATGAAAAATCCTTGTATTTATAATCCGGTTAATAGAAAAGAAAAAAATTATCTTTGAAATGGGATAAGGACAGAAAAATATTTTGAAAGTTTTTTTGAAGTGGTATGATCAACTTAAGGTTGACTTTAGCGTAGATAATAAAGCATTGTCTTTAAATGAAAGTTTGTTTTTATATACAGAGAAGTTTGCGTAAAAAAATACTAATGAAATTGGAATTTCGTTAAATTCTTTAAGTCATCATCAAAAAAACCTAAATGGAAAATATCAAGTATTGCTAAGACTGACGTAGAGATAAAAAGCATATTATAGTTGGCATGGTTTCAGATTTAAGCAAATAAAAAAAGTGGTGAAGCTTTGAATAAAAAAGGAAAACTTAAATTTGAAGTCAATACACTTACACTTAATATAAAAGACTATGATATATATTGGCAAATAACCAATACTGGTTACGAAGCAATCAATGCAAATTGCTTAAGAGGAGACTTTTATAATTCTAAGCTTGAACAAGGAAAAAGAATAAGAACAGAAGAAACTTGCTATGCAGGTAGACATTATGTTGAGGCCTATTTAGTAAAAAAATGGTATTTGTTATGGGAAAAAGTAAACCTTTTTGAAGTTAATATAATTGATGGCCTTACTTTTGAGTGGTTTAATACCAAAAAACTAGGAGGGTAGTGTATACCTGATACAATTATAAATTGGTTGTTTGGATTAGTTAAAAACAATACCTAAAGATATTATTAAAAATGCTGATATTAGGTTTTTTTAATTTTAGTTATAAGAACACTTATTGACAAAGTGAAATTTTTTTAAATTCCAAATATAAAAAAATTTCATGGTAATGATATTTAGTACAAATATAGAAATATCTACAAAAAAACTTTTTTTATCGATTCTCCAGAATATAATTATGTTGCAAAAAGAAAAAAAGGAATATGTATCCAGTCAAAAAGTCGAGTGATAATGATGTATGGGGAATTATTATTGTAGGAGCATTGATTGCTTCTATAATTGTCAATTTTTTTCAAAAGAATATGTAGAGTATATATCTTTATTCTTAAAGTGGTTTGGACTTATACCTTTAATATTATCTATTATATTTTTTTATTTATTATATCTCTTAGCCAGGAAGTTCAAAAAAAGTTACCGTTAAATTCATTATTGTTTCAATAGCTGTTTCCACATTAACATTATATTATGGATTTAACATTAAGGAAATGGTGGTAACAATGAGTCCGTCAATAGTTGATACAAGAAAAATTTTTTTATATCAGTATATAAAAATTTTAGGTGTATCTATAGGAGTAATTCAACAAATGATATCTTGTACCTTATTGTTGCGTGTATTCAGTGTCTATATTGATAGAAAAAAAGAAAAAAATCCGATACAAGTAATTCGCAAATTTATTTCTAAAACAAAACGATTTGAATCAGTTTCTTTTCTCGTTTTTTTGGTAATATTGTTTTCAGTTTTATCATATTTGCTGACGTTAAACGCTGTTCATAATTTTTTTATTGAGATAGAGAGATAAACTTAAGAGTTTATCTCTCCATCCCCTACCCATATAAATTCCGTAATTTCTTCGTATCTTGTAAAGCTCGTCCATAGTAGATTTTGTAGAAGAATACTCTTGCATAAGGGTATTCTTTTTTTCTTGTAATTTATCAAGTTTAGATAAAAATATCCTTTGAATCTGGGAGCTTGGAATAGGATTTTTTTAAGCTCTGAAAGGGCATTTTCATATAGGGTAATCTGAGCTTTGTACTCTTCAAAAAAATGACTTATCAGACGGATCTGCCTTATATTCCTTGTAGTATTTCCTATATTTTATTACGGCATGAACTCGTTCCATAGTAGCAGAAAGCTCCTGCATTTCCTTATCAATAACCTTGATTTTATCCTGTAAATTTTGCCTTTCATCGGCTGCTTTTTTTGGATGTACTCATCAAGTTGCTTAACGGATTTAATACCTTGTTCTCTGAGAAAGATAACAGACTCAGCTATTGTATTAAGGTTATGTTTGGTTGCCCAATATTCATAGCCTTTGCTTTCTTTTACTTTCATATTGGTGTTCATATCAATAATATTGCCGATGCGTTTTTTTGACGGCATGGGTTTTAATAGACGATATTTCTGCAAGGCGTTCTTTTAATCTTTCTTCGATGTAATCTTCCCCGATTGTTTTTAGCCCTTGTAAATCTCGCCTTATCTTTTTGACTTAAAAAGCAATGTGCTTACTGTATTTGATTTCATAGCCGAGATCTGCCATCTTCTTTAGAAATTCATCCCAATCCTTAGACTGTTTTATAATTCTGTCAATGTCAAATTGAAGCCTGCTTTTCCAAGAAGTGCCATGCTTTGCTTGTTCATTTTCATACCAAGACTTACCGTTAGTCTTATATTTTTCTTATAGCTTTCGTAAAACTCGTCAATAACGGATAGGTTATTTTCTTTGCATAGCTTATCACTCTGGTAACGGATCTTATGATAGCTTTTCTTATTGGATTGATAGCATTTGCCGGTAACCATATTTACATTGTTGAAGATGATATGATTATGGATATGTCCTTTATCTATGTGCGTAGATAATACAAACTCATACTCATCTTTGAGTATCTTTTTACACAGCTACATGCCGATCCGGTGTGCTATTTCAGGAGTAGTTTCTCCCGGTAAAAAGGATTGAATAAGGTGTCTTGCAAGGACAGAACCTTTTGTTCCTGCATCATGTCGTGTCCTTAAAAACTGTGTATGAGCAGTTTCTTGATGGCATTTATGAGTGCTGACTAAAATCTTCTCATCGGTTTTATTCTCACCTGTAATATAGGCGATGGCGAGATGAAGCGTGGATTTTATAGGATGTATTTTTGTAATTGCCATAAAAACTAATCACATACTGAAGTCCTGTTGAGCAGCAACGAATGTATTTGCCATAGCTCTTTTGAGAAATATTCTATCTGCTTTTTCATATCATTTATATCGTCCTTATAGATTATGCCGGTGAAATTTACTCGCTTTGCAATCTGATTGATGTTGCTTGTAGCGTTGGAGAGTAAAGCCTGTAAATCTCTAAACGGCTCTAAATCAACTTGATATATTTCCTTTTCTAAAAATGCACTTGCGAATAAAATGGCTCATAGTTTTGCATTTTGCAAGTTTTCTTTTTCTCCTCAAAAAGAGCCTTTTTCTTCTTCAGTTAGTTTAATTTTTAAGTTTTTTTCATTTCGTATTCTATTTGCCATAGATAAATTTTTCCTTTGAATGTATTTCGGGGTCTTAGGGTTCTCTCTAAAAGTTTGCCCCAGCCAATAGTTTCCAATGAGAGCTTGCTCAAATTGTAGAAACTATTAGGCGAGGGTACAAGCTAAAAATTGATAAAAAAAGAAGCAGATCCTAAAGGGCTGCTTCATCAATTTTTCCGTAAGTGTCCGTACACTTACTGTGCTTGCTACAAAAGTTAAGCAAGCATTAAGCATTTTTCTAAAATTGTAAATATATTATACCATAAAAATTCAAGAGAAATGAGAAAACATAATTGACAAAATGTCAGTTGCGTGATATCTTTTAAATAGGAGGGATAAAATGCGAGATGTGAAAGAACCGGAAATACGACGTGCTGAAATTATGGATGCTGCAATGCTACTCTTTATAGAGCAAGGGTATACTAATACAACAACTCAGGATATTGTTGACAAAGTAAATATATCAAGAGGCTTGCTGTACTATCACTTTAAGAATAAAGAAGATATCTTATATTGTCTTGTGGAACAATATTCAGATAAATTATTGAAAGATATTCATGTTATTGTCTATGATGAAGGTAAAACCGCCATTGAAAAAAATTAGAGCTTTTTATAGATGCCACAATTATATCTTCGGAAAAATATTTCAGCAGAGGGAACAGCGTTACAGAAAAACAGTTGATCTTGAAGAAAAATCGATATATGATAGATAAGTTATCCCATAAGATTATTGAAAAAACTGACAATATATTTTGAAAGGATAATAAACCAAGGAATATCAGAAAAAAACACTTTTTGTAAAAATATCCGTCTGAAACAGCGGAATTTCTTATGACAGCTTATGTTTTTTTGTTTCAAATAACATAAGTATAAGATATTCAAAAAAAGAGTCTGTCAATGAGTATTTAAATGCATTTAAGATAATGCTTGAACAAAGCTTAAATGCAAAAAAACTCTTTAGCAATTGAAAAAGAATAGAATGTTTGTAAAAATAATAATGTTCCGATAGCTAATGCTAAACAAGCTATCGGTATTATTTCAAAGAATAACTGACAAATTGTCAATGGAGGTAAAAGCATGTTAGAGATAAATAATTTTAGTAAATTTTACGGAGACAAAAAAGTTGTTGATAACCTATCCATTTCAGTACAGTCTGGAGATATTTATGGATTCATTGGTGCAAATGGAGCCGGAAAAAAACTACAACAATAAAAAGCAGTAGTTGGGATTCATGATTTTGAGAATGGAAGTATAACGATTGATGGACATTCCATTAAAGAGGAGCCTGTTATTTGTAAAAAAATGATGGCATACATTCCGGATAATCCGGATTTATATGAACATATGACGGGTTTTTCAGTACATCAATTTTATTGCAGATTTATTTGAAATTTCTACTGAAATACGCAGAGAAAGAATTCAAAAAAATATAGTGATTTATTTGAAATGACTAAGCATCTTTCGGGGATGATATCTTCGTATTCACATGGTATGAAGCAACGAACAGCGATTATTTCTGCACTGGTTCATTCTCCAAAGTTACTAATTTTAGATGAACCTTTTGTAGGACTTGATCCAAAAAGCAGCTTTTTTTACTAAAGAAAGTAATGCACGAATGCGTGTCAGATGGAGGAGCTATTTTCTTTTTCAACACATGTTTTGGATGTTGCAGAAAAAAATTATGTAATAAAAATTGCAATTATAAAAAAATGGAAAGTTAATCGCAAGCGGAAATACAGAAGAAGTCAAAGGTGATAAAAACTTTGGAAACTTTTTTTCATGGAGGTACAAGATAATGAGCAAAAATTTGGATACTAATTAGAGCCCAATTGATAAATTTTTTTTCCAATCAACGAAATTAGAGAGCTGAGAAATAAAAAAAGCAAAGCTCTGTTGTTATTGCAAGTTTTGGAATAATAACTCTTGCTATATTTTTTTCTGTGTCTATAATATTATGACAGCCAAAAACACTGGTACAAGTTGGACAGCAGGAATTGATACCGGCTTATATGGTTGCGGTATCAAGTTTTTCAATATTATTTTTGACAATATTTTATTCTAATGGAATTTTATTTGGTAGTCGTGATATGGAAACGCTTTTATCGCTACCTTTAAAAAGCTCGGACATTATAAGTAGCAAGTTTATGTTTATGTATTTATTGAACTTTTTAATAGGATTCATATTTATGCTTCCGGGGGCATTGTTTGGGTATTAAACGCAAGCTTAAATGTATTACAGATTATATTGTATTTTACCTCCATGATTTTTGTTCCGTTGATACCTATGTGCATAGCAGCATGTATGGGAATGATTGTTGTTGCTGTTTCATCTTATTTTAAGAGGAAAAATGTTATTGCTCTAATCTTTTCATTTGCAATGATAGGCATAATTGGATATATTGCAGTGTCAGCTATGAAATCAGGTAATGAAGACAGTATTGAGATCATGCTTTCTAAGCAAATTACAGGACTGTACCCAATATCCAGGTTATTCGTGCAGCACACAAATTTTCCAATGTATATTGGAATGGGATTATTTATTGCTTTTTTTCAACAGCAGTTTTTTTATATTTGTAAAAAAATTGTTGCGATGAAGTATGGATTGCTTAATACTCTTGCTAAAACAACATCAAGATATTCTGATAACAAAAAATCTTATAATAGAAAATCGATATTTCTTGCCTTGTATAAAAAAGAAATGGGACGCTTTTTAAGCTCGTACATGGCAGTCTTGAATGCAGGCCTTGGTGTAATACTTTTATGTGTTTTTAGTATATTTTTGCTTTTTAATTCTGTGGAACAAATAGGAGAGGCTTCAGGAATAGGAAATATAAATGAATATCTCTCAAATTTTGCTCCATTATTTATTTCATCTATGCTCTCGCTCAGTTGCCCGGCAGCTTCAGCGATATCTTTAGAAGGAAAAAATATTTGGATTTTGCAAAGTTCTCCTGTTAAGGTAAAAATGATCTTAAATTCCAAGATAGCTGTAAACCTTACACTTCATTTGATTGGGTATATGATTTCCATATTTGCATTTATGCTAAAACTTGATATGAACTTTATTCAAGTTATTAACCTAATAATTGTTCCTATATGCTATTCGATCTTTATAACAGTGATAGGAATTTCTCTAAATAAAAAGTATCCAAATTATGAATGGGAAAGCGAGATGATGGTTGTAAAGCAGAGCATGCCTGTTATTGTGTCTGGACTTGTCGGGATAATTGCACTCATTACACCAATTTTTCTTAATTGGTTTTTAAATCTTCCGATAACACCGGTTTTGCAGATAATATCAGTTACTTTACTTGTTATTTCAAGCGAAGTTTATATAAAAGTTAGCAAGTCAAATTTTATTTAGTTTAAGGAGGGAAAATTGTATGAAAGTTGGACTGTTAAAAGATGTCTTGGTCTTGATGTTAATAATTGTTGTAATATTTATTATTTGCATATTTCTCCCGGAGGGAATTCCTGTTCATTTCAATGCAAAAGGAACCCCTGATATGTTTGCTAATAAATATTATCTTCTGTTTGCTACGGTTATTCCGTATTCTGCTTATTGGAAATTTATACGAGGAAGGAAAAAAATAAAAGGTTAAGTAAATATGTATCCATATTTACAAATAGCATCTGTGATAAGAGCAACTGTTTTAAGAGGTAAGTATGTACCGAGGCAACAGATGCCTCCCATAAGGGCTTTAGCAGAGAGGCAAGAATGTAATCCTGCAACCGTCCAAAAAAAGAATTAAAAAAATTCTTGAGAAACAGGGGTTGATTGTTAGTCGTGGAAGTAAAGGATATTTTTGTTACTGAAAGTGAGAAGAAAAATAATTGAGTTAAGAAATCAGCATTTGAACAGGCTAACAAAAAAATATTGTTTGAAAAAAACTATATGTCTTAGGATTTTCGGATTCTGAGATTATCAAACTATTTGATAGAATAGAAACTAAAAAAATGAATAAAAAAATCAATTATGTATGAAGAAGATAAAGATACTGACTATTTAGATTATTGATAAAATGGAGGAAACAAATATGGAAGAATCTAAACACCTAATGTTAGAAATACCAAAGAAACAAAACATTCCTCTTTTCAATAATCTCTATAGTAGATTATTGTTTCAGATACAAGCTGAAACACGTAAGTGTAGCTAAAGAAGTATTCTTATTCTTACGTTTTAGAGGACTTCGTATGCCTAAGTGTAGAAGTCCTCCTTTTTTTGCCTGAAAAACAGTCAGTCAAAAGAAACGGAGGACTTTGAAATGAAAAAAGAATATTATCTATATGTAGGCGGACAAAAAGTCAAAGTCAGTGAGGATATATACAAAGTCTACTGGCGGGAAAGAGAACATGAAAAGTATTTAGAGCAGGTGGACAGAAAAAACCACTTGCTCTTTTTTTCGTCCTTGGATTAGGATGGACATTTTGCAGATAATATCATTGATGAAAGTGTTGATGTCGAAAAGATTGTGGAGTGTGTGGTATTGCTACAACGAAAAAAGGGGTGAAATCCTTGATTTCAAGCTATTTTACAAGTATTTTGTCTTTGTAGATAAAGGCAATTTTGACATCAAAAAAGTCCTAAAAAGGTACATAGATGTAAATGTATTTGTAGATATCGTTTGCGTATCGGAAAAATGAATACAACAATAACTATCTATATTAAGAGTGGTTGACTAAAACGCATTTTTTCAGAAGGAAGATGAACGGCATAAAATTATAGTAAATAACAAGGAACTTGACAGTATGATTTTGGTACATTATAATGGAATTACATACCGTTAGTATGATAAGAAAGGGTTATAATGGCAAGAAATAGAAACTCACATGAAACTAGAAAAAAATATTAGAAGTTTCGAAAGATTTATTTTTTTAGAAAAAAAGGATTTGATAACACCTCAATACAAGATATAATCGATGGGCTAGATGGGTTGACGAAAGGTGTTATTTATCATCATTTTGAGTCTAAAGATGAAATATTGCAATCAATCATTAGCGAAAATAATCAAGAAATTTTTAAATTATAATTGGAGAGGAGGTACTGCATTAGAAAAAAATACAAAAACTCTTTGATGGATGCGTTTTTCTAATTTAAAAACAACAAAGACTAGTATACTCAGTCTCAATTATGTTAAGAAGTCCACGTTTGTTAGGAGAGCAGTATTTAAGTTTATTTTCTAATTTTTTTACCAGAAATTAGGAAAAAAAGTTTATGAAGGTGTTAAAGATGAATCAATAAAAAAACAGAATATCCAGAAGAATTAGCAGATTTAATCATTTTGACTCTAGATGTTTGGATTGGATTCCAAATTTCTGTTTTTTTCAGTAGAAGAATTAAAGCGGAAAAATGAACTTCATTAAACTAACTTTTTGAAGGTTTGGGAGTGCAGTTGATTACTGATGAAATGATGGAAGTAATTTTCAAATTATTTGATCACTTAAAAAAAGTAGTAAATAAGTTTTATGTATAGATATTTTTAAAAAAATACCATACTTTAGATATGGTATTAAAAATTCTATTATACATACCTTTGGTATGTATATTTTTTGAAAATTTTACATACCGAAAGTATGTAAAATGCTTTTGAGAATAGTTTAATTAATATTAATAAAAATTTTTTTGGAGGAAAAAAATCTATGTTGTCGATTATTAAAAATTGAATTAAATAAAGTTTCAAAAATCTAAATTATTTTTGTGCTTGGTTGGGTACTATATTTATAGTGTTAGGTATTACAGGAATCATAATCATGGGCTTAGGTACAGATAATAAACTGGGAGAATTTGTTGAGCAGAGTACCAATAATTTTAGAATTACTGGTAAATGGGAAGGTTGGGCAATTGCAACTTCATTATTTTCATCTTTATTTACAAAAAGCAGCTTTTTTTGATTTTTTTGAATCTTATTTATTATCTGCGATTATTATTGATGAATTTAAACGAAGAACAATTTTTTTCAGTTGTTTTCCTACCCTGTTTCTAAAAATAAAAATTACTATGGGGGAAAGTTATATCGGTAATTTTAATATCATTTATTGTTCATTTTACTGCACATTTAGTTATTCAATTATTAATTAAATTAGTAGCAGTTTTAACTGAATCAAATTATATCCCAGTAGCTAATCAAATGATTAACTTAGCTGGAATTACATTTGGAACAGTTTTAATCGGAGTACTACCTTTTTGTTTTGGGTATGATTAAGTATTCAATAGCTATAACAATGCTTTCAGGACTAGGTCTAGCGGCATTACTTTCGAATGTAAGTTCAGGCAGTTTAACTAATAACTTTGTTGATAACTTATTCTTCTTAATATTTGCTAGTTTCATAAGTTTAATGATTGTTTCATTTTCAATTTATACTATTTCGAGAACAGATATTAATATCAAGTAGTATATCTGAATTTAATGGAAGTAAAGTGATAATTCTTTGATAATTACTTTAAAAAGAAGAGCTGTATAAATTGGTATTTATGCTCTTTAATAAAAAAATTTTTTTGCATTTAAAGCTGGCTATAGAAAGAGAGATAGAAATGGGAAATATTGTTGAAATAAAGGAACTTTTTAAAAACTATTGCTAAGGAAGAAATTTTAAGTGGTATTAACCTGCGAATTTCTGAAGGAGAAATCTATGGATTTTTAGGACCAAATGGTGCAGGGAAAAACAACTTTAATGAAATGTATGTTATCCTTATTAACTGTTACATCTGGTAGTATTGAAATCTTTGGAAAAAAATTTACAAGATCATAGAGAGGAGATTCTAAGTCAGGTTGGAAGTATTATTGAAACACCAATTTTTTACGAAAACCTCACAGCAAAAGAAATTTTGGAAATTCACGCGCAATATATGAGGAAAAATATTAATGAATCAGATATAATAAGTGTCTTAAGTATGGTCGGATTAAAAAAATACGACTAAAAAAAGTAAAAGAGTTTTCGTTAGGAATGAGACAAAGGCTTGGTTTAGCTAGGGCTTTTCTAACAAAAACCTAAATTGTTAATCTTAGATGAACCAATCAATGGTTTGGATCCAATAGGAATTCAAGAAATTCGGAATCTTTTGTTGTCTCTTTCTAAGGAATGTGGTGTTACAATATTAATCTCAAGTCATATTTTGTCAGAAATTTCACAGATAGCAGACAAGATTGGTGTTATCAAAAATGGAAAAATGGTAGAACAGGTCTCTATGAAAGAGCTTAGGAGGGAGAATATTGACTTAGAAGAATATTTTTATGTCACATTTTCTAAAATGAAATTTAAGAATTATGAGGTTGATTAATAATGAAACAATTGATAGAACAGCATAAGAAGTTTTTTTATACTTTTATGATTTTTAATATATTGGTGCCTTTAACTAATATTGCTTTTGCTTATTCTATTAAAATTATAATTGATAATGGAATGTCTCAAAATATGGAAGCTCTATCTAAAGCGATACTAATTGGTGCTGTCGTAATATTCGTCTATGCTGGCCTTAATTTTATATCCCTTCGATTAAGAAATAAACTTGTTAGGCAGATTATGTCAAGATACAAAAAAATAAGGTGTTTAAATCTATTTTTAGATAGGGATTATAGAGAATTTTCTAAGGAAAAAAATCAGGGAAATTCATTTCAATATTAACTGAAAACATGAAAAAAATCGAGCAGGATTATTTGCATCAGTATTTTAATATTTCAAAAAAATATTTCCTTAATGATTTTCTCGCTAGTAGCCATGTTTATAGATAATTGGTTTTTGACTTTATTAGTTATCATTGCTAGTGTTATTCCGATGATAATTTCAGGATTGATTGGACAAAAGTCATCTTCTATGCAAAATAGTTCTATGATCGCCGATCAGAAATATTTAGCTAAGGTTAAAGATATTTTAGCAGGGTTTTTAGTTATAAAAAGTTTTAATGTGAAAGAGACTATCCGTCAAGATTACAGAAATGAAAGCGAAAAATTGGATGAGATATATTTTATGAAAGGAAAATTTGATGTTTTAGCTAATGTTATTTCTCAGCTTTCGGGGATGATTGTTTTTTTAGTAGCCTTTGGTGGAGGAATGTATCTTGTCTTCGGTGGGCATACAACAATTGGGAGCGTAACAGCTATTGTTCAACTAGTCAATTTTATAGTAATGCCACTAAATGAAATTGGTATGGGAATGAGTAAATTCCGCGAAGGTCAGGCTACACTGAATTCATTTGAGGTAAAAGATGTAATCGAACTTCAAACTGGTAAAACGAAAAAATATTTTGATGATGTCATTTCTTTTTTTCAAATGTAAATTTTTTTCCTACCCTAATGCTGAGGAAAAAGATTTTTTTAATAATTTATCTTTGAAGATTAAAAAGGGCGAAAAAATTGCAATAGTAGGTATGTCAGGCAGTGGAAAATCAACTTTACTCAATCTATTACTGCGTTTTTATGATGTAACAAGTGGGTATATCTCAATTGATAATCAAGATTTGCAAACTATTTCATCAGAGAGCCTATATAACTTAATGACTATTGTTCAGCAAGATGTTTATATCTTTGATGATACTTTAAAAGCAAATATTACCCTTGGTCAATCCTTTACTGAAGATGATATAAAAAAAGTTGTCCAGCAGTCTGGTTTAGAAAGTTATATTTTAGAAAAATGAATTAGGTCTACAAGCTTTTATGTGGCGAGAATGGATCAAAATCTATCTGGTGGAGAAAGACAGAGACTTAGTATTGCGCGTGCTTTAATTCGGAAAACACCGATCTTATTATTAGATGAGGCTACCTCATCTTTAGATAATAAAGTTACTATTGAAATTGAAAATTCAATTTTAGAAATTCAGGATTTGACGGTTCTTGTTGTTACGCATAAGTTAAATAAGAGCATGTTGAAGAAATACAATAGAATTCTTTTTTTATGAAAAAAATGGAGTTATTGTTGAAGATGGTTCTTTTGGTGACTTGATGGATAGAAAAGATGAATTTTATAAATTGGTTGAGTTGAGTGTGTAATGATAATATTTTTTTCAAATATCAATATTTCTAAATTGGATGAATTCTACATAGAAAAATCGTATCCTACTTAACTTTTTTTGAAAGAAGTGAGAAAAATATAAAAAGGGTTTTTAGATTACAGGAGATCTCTAGTTGCATACTATATCTTATATGGATATCTTTTATTTAACAAAATTATATCTGAGTTTACTCCCGTAAAAAAATTTTTTTAAAAAAATAATCATGGGAAACCCTATTTAATTGGAATTGATAATTGTTTTTTTAATATTACTCATTCGGGAGATTGGGTAGCAGTTGCGATTAGCAATGCTGAAGTCGGAATAGATTTGGAATATAATGAGAGTTTTGATTTTAATGAAGTTATAGATTATGTTTTATCAGAGAGGGAAAAAAATTTTTTTCTTACAGCTCTCAGATTCGTTTAAGTGTGAAACTTTTTATAGATTTTTGGACACTAAAGGAAAGCTTTGTTAAAGCGATAGGAACAGGTTTAATTAAATCCATGAATTCTTTCACTACTGAGCTGTGGAGCAACAATATTTGTGTTACTGGGGAGAGGAATTTCAAGTTCCTTGAATTACCTTTTTATAAAAAAATTATTCTTTTGCTGTTTGTTGTAATATTTGTGATAATATTGAAAAATATGATAGAGGTAAAAAAATATCAAAGTAACTAAAGAAAAAAATACTATTGAACTTTTTAAACATTTGATAAATACAAATAATCGAAGCAGAAAAAAAGTATAAGACATCTAAATAATATGAATTTATTCCTAGTTTAAGTTTGATGATTGATATGTTTTTGAATTTAAGTGATTTTTTTGTGATACTTGAGTAGATTGTTTGTACACTGACTATTCATATTATTTCAGTTCTAATATTTCTTAGCTTACTTACTATATTTTATAAAGACCGAGAGAATTATTTATAATGAAGTAAGTAGTTATTAGTTAATAAATAGTGGTAATAAGCACCATTTATCATTATGTGCCTTTAGCTACTCTCAAATCACCGTACGTGCCATTCGGCATACAACTGTTCAACTAAAGTTTATAAGCTCTCTCAGTCTGCAGAAGTGTTTCCTGTATTTTATGAACAATAGATATTATTTACTTTCTCAAACTACCATCCTATCTGACCAAAAAGTCAAAATAGACAATTCTACTTCTAGAGATATTCATTTAATTGTTTATCCATTCAATCCAGTTCTATTACAGAAGATTTATCACTACTATGACTTTGGTCGACTTCCCATAATTCGTTGTTACTACGCTTTGAGCGCTTATAAGATTTCACAGGATAAGGCGAACATCTTTCCCCGTTTACTTTCGTGATTCATGCATAAAGGTTATGTTTACCTTTTGAACTTTAGAGTTTCTAGCCCACTTAAACACTATAATCGCTTTACTACTAATTTTCTGTTCGTAGACTCACGATTTTGCTATCCCTTCCTCTACCCGCTACCTCAAGATAGTCAGATTTGCGAGGAGTTATTAGATTCACCGGCAGCAACTATCCATGAGGTCTTACACATTAGATTTACAACATGCCCGTCGTATCAAGAGGCGGAGAAAAAAGTCTTTAAAATTAAAAAGCTCATAATATTAGGTGTTGAAAAATCTTGATACTATGCGCTTTATTGTGAGAATATTTACTTCATTTTCTCTTGAAATTGAGTTTTTGCCCAGTCTCTTGATGTTTATAAAATTTATTAAGAAAAATCAAGACAATAGTGATATATTTAAGAAATTGATTCATAGGTTATCTGATATGTCCTTCCAAGATCTTGAAAAGATAGACCAACTGCTAGATATCATTTTTACTCCAGATTAAGAATCAGAACAAATAAAAACAGAATCAAGTTATAGAGAAGAAACTTTGGATGACACATTAAAGAAATCTAAAAAAATCAACTTCATAAGGAACAATTGGCGAAGAATTTAGAAGATTTAGAAAAAAACAACCAATAACGCACCAAAAAAATGGTGTATTTCCTTTTTCTAAATGATATAATGGGATTATTAAATAGAAGGAGAGAGCCATGATTGGAAAGAACATAAAACCCATGATTTAACGCAACCCGAATTTGCCCTATTATAGGAATTTCTCGAAATAGCTTGAGTCGTTATGAAAATGGAACTAGTTCAGTCTCTACAGAATTAATAGACATCATTTGTCAAAAGTTTAATGTATCTTATGTCGATATTGTAGGAGAAGATAAAATGCTTAATCCTGTTGAAGATTATGAATTGACTTTAAAAATTGAAATTGTGAAAGAAAGAGGTGCTAATCTATTATCTCGACTCTATCGTTATCAAGATAGTCAGGGAATTAGCATTGATGCTGAACCTAATCCTTGGATTTTAATGAGTGATAATCTATCTGATTTGATTCATACGAATATCTATTTAGTAGAAACTTTTGATGAAATAGAAAGATATAGCGGCTATTTGGATGGAATTGAACGTATGTTAGATATATCTGAAAAACGGATGGTAGCCTAATGGAAATCTAAGATTATACCGATAATGAATTTAAGCATGCTTTAGCGCGGAACGTTCGCTCACTGACAAGAGGAAAAAAGTCCAGTAAGCAACCTATAGCGATTTTGCTTGGAGGACAAAGTGGTGCTGGTAAGACTACAATCCATCGTATTAAACAGAAAGAATTTCAAGGAAATATTGTTATCATAGATGGCGATAGTTTTCGTTCTCAGCATCCACACTATTTAGAACTGCAGCAAGAATATGGCAAAGATAGTGTTGAATACACCAAAGATTTTGCAGGGAAAATGGTAGAGTCTTTAGTAACAGAATTGAGTCATTTAGGATACAATCTTTTGATTGAGGGAACTTTACGAATAGTTGATATTCCAAAGAAAACAGCACAACTATTGAAAAACAAAGGATATGAAGTACAATTAGCCTTAATTGCGACAAAGCCTGAACTGCCTTATCTAAGCACCCTTATCCGATACGAAGAACTGTATGCTATCAACCCATGTTGAGTGCGTAGTATTGATGTCAAAAGTTGCACCCAGTGAGTAAATAAAGTGTAGAAAACAAAAGAGTGGATGAAAGCAGAGGGTGTAATTGCACTTCCTGTCGTTAACGTGCCACTTGTAGGTATAATAATAGGTAGATGGCTAGTAAAGGATATAAAAACCACAAGTAGAAAGAAAAGTGATAAGTGATGGATAAACAAATAGATGGTTATATTACTAAAAAGAAAGATATGAATTTTCAGAGTGTAGAAGCTCTTCAGTCGGTGGTGAATGTAGTAAACGAGGTGGCTGTTGCACTTAGTGATAAAAAGAGAACTATTAGAGAAAGTGCAATTCCAGAAGTACTTGCAGGGGCACTTGGAGCTGGTGTTGGTGGCGTAGGATCCTTTGTTGCTTTATATGGACTAGGCTCTGTTGTTGGTTTATCAGCCGCAGGCATTACTTCAGGATTGGCGGTCGCTGGAGGAATTATTGGTGGTGGAATGGTAGCAGGTATATTTGTGCTTGCGGCACCAGTTGCCGTGTTAGGTAGTATTGGTGTAGGTGTTGCTTCACATCTTAAGCATAAGCAGCTTCGTCAAGAGAAGGAACGCCTGTATAAAGAAGCATTAAGTAAGCACGATGCAATAATTAAGGCATTGAAGGAGGAGGCCGATGCAGATAAAGAACGTTTAGATTATTTGCAGAGTTTGAATATTCTTCTTCAAAGAGCTGTCGAGGACTTGCAGAAGGATTTAGGCGTTGCATAATTTGGGAGGACTATGTATGGGAAAATTTGATTTGAATCAGATAACTCAAATCTTAAAAAAAGTAGGGACTGAAGTTATGGAAACAGTTAAAAACAAGAACTTTCAAAAAGGTGTGGCTTTTGCTATTCCATCAGCGATTGCATTGACGTATGAAATAGGAAAATTGAAGAAGGAGTCGGCAGAAAAGGAAGTGCTATATAAAGAGGCATTAGCCAAGGAACAGGCAATTGCTAAAGAACTAAAGGAGTGTACAGACCTTAGTAAAGAAAGGCAAGATAGGCTGTTGGCGTATGATGCTGAATTAAAAAAAGAACTACAAAAATTGGATGAAGAAAATCAGGAATTCAAAGTTCAAATTAGAGAACTTGAGAAAAAGAAGGCGAAAGAATGAGCAGATATAAATATTCAAAAACAGAGCAGGAAATCAATGATGTTCTTAAATTTCAGTCCAATGAGTTAAATGCAATCAAGAATGAACTGTCTTCTACAGATGAAATTGACAGAAGGATTCAAGAGAGTGAAGATTTGTTAAGAATGTTGGGACATACAGAAATGCCTGTAGTTTCGACTGTAACTGAAACAAAAAGAGTCATTGCTGTTCCATCATGGGAAGATTTGCATGCAGAAGCAGTTCTAAATGTAGGAACAGGAAACAACCTAGAATCATTATTTGCGGAAGAAGAGTTAAAAAAAGAAATCGGCAAGAGATACTGCAACTTAACGCTGAATTCAATCAGTTACACAAGCTGGATAGATATGATGTGGCAATTTGCGCGTCTGCTGGTATTTTGAGCGGGGTGATAGATTTGCTTCTTGTTGGAATTCCACAAAAAACACCAAATGGCTTAAAAGGCAGACCATTATCTAATTATGTAAGAGATTGGTTTGATAAAAAGTTTCCGGAAGATGAAATGGAGAAACTTGCAAATTCTAAGGTAAGTAAAGTTCCTTACGATGCGCAAGATAATAGAAATACGACGGAATATGTACAGGGATTATCCGCATACTACCATCGACTATTATCACTTGGGCATGATCCATTGTTAGGATTGCTGTTCGGTGTTATGGACATTCTTACTGGAAGAATGACAACAATTGATAAAACAGGAAAAATAGTGTCACAGGTGATGGGAAATTATGCTGATAGAAAAGAGTCTGATGTTTTTGTCGCTATTGCAAAACAGATAATTCATTTCAAATCAGATATAACAACATCGATGGGACTTCCGGCTCCAATGATGGCATTATTCAATTTATTGCAGTTCGGTAGTATCGGTGAAGAGGAGCAGACAATTGCAGAGATTGTGCAGGGAATGTATTTTGAAGGCTATGACTTTATTCATTTTTGCTCAATGTCTATTCCTGCAATAATCACTGAAGTTGTTATAAGACTGGGATATGGAATTAAGCGAATTAAGGAAGGAAACACTATAAAGGAATCCATTCCATTTTCTCTTAATAGTGAAAAGCATCCAAAACTTGCAACGATGCTTTTTATAGGGCATTCAGCTACAACTGCTATAAACACTGGAAAGGTATATTTTACAAAGAATCCAATGGCAATTAATTATCCTCAGTGGATTGCTTTTGCGAAATACTCATATTCTCAGTTGAAGTGGGTATTTATAGAAAAGCCTGAATTACGAGATGCATATGTGTTCGGTAAGATTAATGAAGAATTGAAGGAAGTTTATGATGAAGTGAATCGTACTTTTGATGAACTTGCAAAGGATAGGATTGTTATATACGACTAGTGATCTAAAAACTAAATAAGAGGTGAGTGATGTGAAGAAAAGTATCATGGAGAAGTAGTAACAAATGAAAGATTTGCAGAAGGATATAGAGAAATTAAAAGATTATTTGCCAGAGATGATAAATGTTATTGAGAGAAATGAAGGAATAATATAATTGAGAGCAAACACTTTCTAACGATAGATAGGAGTTATCATTAAAAGGTTTGTGGATATGTTCCCACATATGAATGCAACTACTTGACATACTTAGTGTTTGCTCATCTCATGTTGATTGTGTTGTATTGATGTCAAAAGTTGCACCCGCTAAGTAAATAAAGTGTAGAAAACAAAGGCTTATTCATAGTCTATCGTTAAAAGGTATATGAAGTCATTGTGGAAGTCCTTTTTTGATGCCTGAAAATAGCCGAGTGGGAACTGGTCTACTTGGTAGGGATGACACTAGGGAATGGATAACAAGAAGTTGAACACTAGGAGGGTGCATCTTTTAACGATAGAGGGTTCAGCCTACGTATCATCTATAAAAATACGTGATATGATTAGGATAACATTAAAAAAGTAAGTAGGTGAAAACTGGAAAGATTTGCTGAGAATATCACGAAAAATCCGGCTAACATAGGTTCATATAAGAAGGATGCAGTAATCTATTGTAGTGTCAGCTTGAATAAGAAAGCGTAGCTTGAAAGTTTGAGTGAGGAGTTATCAGGGTTGACGAGAATGATTGCAAATACACCCAGACTTGGAGTTGGTAGATACATATGCGAATAGAAGCAATATTGTTGTTGATGAGGATGGTTGGTGTACACAGAGAAAAGATATAGCCGGAAGATGTAAAATGAAACTCTACGACTCGTAGAATCCTCTAAAATCACTATATTCTACGGATCGTAGGTGTGAATAGCTTTGAAAAGAAGATATGATGCAGATAGAAAGGAGGAATCAAATGGATCAAGTTTTAGTTGGGAAATTTATAGCGGCTGAAAGAAAGCAAAAAAGGACTTACACAACGGCAGCTTGCAGATGAACTTGGAATAAGTGATAAGACTATTTCGAAGTGGGAAACAGGAAATGGATTCCCAGAAATATCTCTATTACTTCCTTTGTGTGAGCATTTAAACATTGCCGTCAACGAACTGTTGTCGGCAGAACGCTTATCAGATAGTGAGTATAGGCAGAAGGCGGAGGAAAAATATGGTGAATATGATTAAGGAAAAAAAGAATCAAATCAGAAAAAAATTATAGACTCAATAATATTATTGGAGGAATGTCAACGATAGTATTCATTGTTTTGATGATTATGGTTAGTATTTACGGCAATACAATGCCCAAGCTATTGACTGGTGTATTAATTGTGCTTGCAATAGGTGTATTTGCAGTAGGTTTATATGTGGCAACACACGGAGACCAAAGTGTTGGATATTTTAAATGCCCAGAGTGTGATGAATGTTTTATTCCTACATATAAGGAATATATGATGGGAGTACATTTCTGGAGTGCGAGAAAATTAAAGTGCCCACATTGCCAGCGAAAAGTATGGGCAAAGAAGGTCATGAGCAAGGAAGAGTAATTGTAGTGGTAAACTAAATTTGTAACGTCTTGTTCAAATGGTATATTATAATATTATTCAATTAAGGAGGATGTTACTATGTCAGTACACGACAGCGAAGACTTCAAAAAAGAAGTAGTTAAAGCCTATATGGGAGGGGACAAAACGAGAATACTATGAGCATCCGGTACATATCTTCGAGCTTATAAAATATGTCTATTACAACAATAATAGTGTTATCGGCTATAGAGCTATGGGTATTTTGATTGAGCGTTATGGCTATGAGATAAGTAATACCACTATACATAAGTACATGAATAAGGAACTGAATTTATGTGCTGTAATCATGCATTCTAAGCTTGTATATAAGGCTTATAAAAAGAATAAGATATTTGTTAATCTCTTAAACCGGAATTTTACTGTCGACTGCAAAAATAAATTATGGTGCACTAATTTCACATATATGTGCCAGCTAAATGAAAAAAATTAAGATACAACTTTTCAATAATTGATTTATTTGATAGCTCAGTTGTTGCTTCATTAAACAGTGATTATATCAGCAATAAACACACTTAAAACAGTTCTAAAAAAGAAAGAGTATCCTAAATTGATTTTACGCTCATATCATGGATACATTTTAGCTCGTGGGACTTTGTAAATTTCTGCAAAGATAACAATATAACCCAAAGTATGAGTAAGGATGTATACCCTTATGAGAATGCTCCAATGGAAAGGTTTTATAATACTTTCGAAAGCAACTTTTATAATGTGATTTTGTTTTCAAGTGTGGAGATGATGGAAGAACTTACTATGAAATATCTCAATTGATATAACTATGTCCACCTTCATTCATACAATGATTATTTAACACCAATGGAAATTTGTTATAGATAATAGGTATTTATCGAACAGAGTGTTACAAAAATGCTTGACCAGTATAGATAAATATAAAGGAAAGGGAGATGAAACGCCACATTTAAAAGAAAAAGTTATCAATGAGTATATAACACTTGATACAGCTATAGGAGAGTACTATAATCAAGGTAGTAAAAAGTATGAAAAAACAAAGAGGATATGTATTAAGTATACCAGTAAGGGTACGCATATTTATCCTGTAAAAGAAAAGGAAGATTAAAAACATGAAATATGTACAGCAGCTAGACCTTATAGGAGATAGGGGACATAAAGCAAAAGTAGTATTAAAATCAGGTGAAGTGATAGTAGGAAAACCATGGTATATAGATACTGATTATGTAGATGATGAAGATACAATAGTTATGATCATAGAAAGATATAGTGATGGTAACTATAGAGGAGAGTGGTGCATAAATAGTGAGATAGAAAGTATTGAAGAAATAATAGAGTAACAAAGATTGTAGCAAACCTACAGTCTTTTTTATTGCATAAAATTATATAAAAGAAGGAGAAGATGATGGAAGAAGTTGTAACAAATGTAGATGAGAGCTTAGAAGTAGATACGCAAGGCGGTTCTAATTCTAATACAGAGGCTACTGCAAGTGCAGACACTAAGGAGCTTTTGGTTGATGATACTACAAACAAAGCTAATGCCGGTGAAGAGAAAGTAGAGCCTAAAGAGAGTACAAAAGAAGATACTACAAAAGGTGATGAAAAGCTTATTAAAGAAAATACTGATGAGAGTAAAGATGAGCGTTTATCAGAGTTAGAAAAAAGAGAAAAAGAGTTAAGCCAAAAGGAAAAGGACTTTGCTAAAAAAGAACTTGAAATAAAGCTTAATGACTTTTTTAAGTCTGAGGGAATGGGGGCAAATTTGACAAAAACTTTTATAGACTTAGATTTAGACGAGCGAAAGGCTATGGAAGTAGCAAAGGAGCTTTCAGAGGGCTTTAAAAAGGCTTTAGAAGAAAAGTTAAGTGAGAAGATGCAAGGAAGTAGTCCTAGTAGCAGTTCAGGAAATGTAGGAAAAGATGATAAAAGCGATATAGATGTATTAGCTGTTTGATGAATGTAAAATTATATCTTGCAAATGCAAGTGCAGTAATCAAAGCAGGACTGAGTTTAAAAAACATTAAATTGAGTTTACCAAATATGTGTGATACAATTTGTTCAGTTTAGTGGATAGTAGAGCGCTTTAATTATAAATCCTTATGTATACAACTTATAAAAAAAGAAATTTGATGTATTTTTTTAACCTAAAAATCTATATTTATTGTTATTTATCTTTAGGATTTAATTAAATTATACTGATGAAAGTTTCTGGAGAAAAAAATGCTTGAAATAAAAAAACTTGAATATGAGCATGTGAGATATTTGTAAACTGTTTCTTGAACAAAAAAAGAATAGTAGAACTCTTGATCTGTAGACAATTAAGATTAAGAAAGGAGTAGAAGGATAGGTGTGGAAAGTATACTAAATGGTGTAGAAGACACTTTGTATATCCCTCTTGTAGGAAGAATATATGCGACAAAAAAGTTCCCTGAATTTTTCTATGATGAAAAAGCGTTATCATTGGATTTGCATATCCCAACAAAAAGTATAGAAAAAAATAGTAACGAATATTTTTATATGGCGAGTGTTTGTAGACAACAGACAATAGATGAAAAAGATAATAAGCTTTCTTAAAGATAATCCTGATGGGAATGTAGTGTTTTTGGGAGCAGGATTAGAAACTGCTTATTATCGCATAGGGAATAAAACAGCTAACTTCTATGAAGTAGATTTACCGGACGTTATCGAAATTAGGAAAAAGCTTCTTGGGAATGGTAATAACGAAAATCTTATCTCGGGTGATATGTTCAAGCTTGATTGGATTAAAGAAATAGATACAAGGCTTCCTACATTGATTTCTGTGTCCGGTGTTTATCAATATTTTAATAAATTCAAAGTTATAGAGATGATTAAAAAGATGAAAGGCCAAATTCCTAATGGGGAATTAGTTTTTGATACTACAAATTCTAAAGGCTTAAAATTTGCCAATAAATACGTGAAAAAGACAGGGAATATGAATGCACAAATGTATTTTTAGTATAGATAATCCCTGAGGAATTTGCGAAGTCTACGAATACTAAACTTTTTAGGAACATATGGATTTTTTTCAAAAAAAGCATTGAAGGATTGTTATGGATTGAAATTGATTACAAAGATATATATGTACTTTTCTGATAGATGGAATAGGACACTAATTGTACATTTAAGATTTAACTGATAGAGTTTTTTTATATATTTAAAAGTTTATATATTATGTTTGAAAAAGGAGGATTTACTATATAGATGAAACTATTTTAGCAGGAAAAAGGTAATGGACGCTAGTTATTAGTAGTTTTATTATTGTAAGCGTATATATAGGAAGATGGATTAGAGATACTGATAAAAACAAGTTGGAGATATGCTTTTTAGGTAGTGATAATTACGTAGTGATAATTATAATAAAAAGTACTTGGCAATGGATAGATGGTAATAAAGATGGTGTGGTTGAATGTTATGTATTTGATGCAGATGGTTGGTTGTATACAAACACCAAGACGCCTGATGGTTATGATGTGAATTTAGAAGGAGCGTGGGTAGTTAATGATGCGATACAAACTAAGGTAGTATCAGAACTAAGCACTTCTGTAAAAAATGGAGCATAAAAAAACTTCATATAATTATGCAAGTAAAAATGTATATAAATCAAATCTAGAACAAAAAAATGAAAATGCAAACTTTAATAAACGAATATAGGCGAGACAAAAAAATGGAATTTGGTGAACTTTTTAAGATTAGGTTATAGATGAGAGAGAGGGAAAAAGTTTTTTTGCTAACAATGCTAAGGATGCGGCTTTTTCTGTTATAGTAAAAAATAAGGTTCCTGCTCTTAATAGTCCCGAATTTAAGAAAGGGTATATTTCTGTAGAAAAAGGAAAGAACAGTACATTAAATTTTAGTGTGAGATTTTATTAATAAATTTATAAAAAGATAGATTAAATTATAGATATTTTTTTAGGATAATATTTTTTTGATTATGTTTGGAATTTTGTGCAATTATATTTAAAAAAATTCCTTGCATATCCCTAAAAACCTATGTTATCCTAGTAAAAGCTGTGACATTGATAGCTGTGAAGCGTGAGGTTGCTACTATATACTTAGTAGGTTTATTCCGTGGAGCGAAGGTCATGTTACGAAACTGGCGACAAGTCACTGTACAATTAGCAGCACCGTAGAGGGTAGAGTTTCGTGTGGTTATATATACGACACACACGGAGTAGTGTACAGTCACCGCTTGTCGTACTTAATTAATAGAAAGTGCGAAAAGGAGGCGACTTTTTTTATGGCAAATCAGGTAATGAGAATAACATTAAAAGCTTATGACCATCAATTAGTTGACAACTCAGCAGCGAGAATTGTTGACACTGTAAAGAAGGCTGGAGCAAAAGTATCAGGTCCAGTTCCACTACCAACAAAGAAAGAGGTAGTTACAATTCTTAGAGCGGTTCATAAGTACAAAGACTCTCGTGAGCAGTTCGAACAAAGAACACACAAAAGACTTATTGATGTTGTTACACCAAACCAAAAAACAGTTGAAGCTATATCTCGTTTAGAGATGCCGGCTGGTGTACATATTGATATAAAAATGAAGAGTAGATAATCCTGCTCTAGAATGAGCGTATAAACGCTCCGCTGTAGATTAAAATCAGGAGGAAGAAACAATGAAGAAAGCAATACTTGCTACAAAAGTTGGAATGACACAAATCTTCAATGAAGCTGGTGTGTTAGTTCCTGTGACAGTTCTTCAAGCCGGTCCTTGTGTAGTTACACAAATCAAGACTGAAGAGAACGATGGTTACAACAGTGTTCAGGTGGCTTATGGACAAATTCGTACAAAGCTCGTGAACAAAGCTAAAGCCGGACATTTGGATAAAGCCGGTGTAGAAAAGAAGACAGTTAAAAAAGGCGAAGGACAAAGAGAAGTTTACGAAGCAGGTAGATTTATCAGAGAGTTCAAACTTGATAATGCGGCTGATTATTCAGTTAAAGATGAAATCAAGGCAGATATATTTGCGGCTGGTGATATGGTAGATGCCAGTGCAATCTCAAAGGTAAAGGTTTCCAAGGTGCAATCAAGAGATTCGGAAGCACAAGAGGACCAATGTCTCACGGTTCTAAATTCCATAGACATCACGGTTCAAATGGTTCTTCATCAGATCCAAGCCATGTATTTAAAGGCAAAAAGATGCCAGGACACATGGGTGCTAAGAAAGTAACAACTCAAAAACTTAGAAGTAGTAAGAGTTGATCTTGAGAACGGTATCATCTTAGTTAAGGGTGCAGTACCAGGAGCTAAGAAGGCACTTGTAACACTAAAAGAAACAGTTAAGGTTAGCAAATAATCTTAACAAGAAAGGAGGAAGGCCAAATGGCTAAAGTATCTGTTTATAATATTGAAGGTAAAGAAGTAGGTAATATAGAATTAAACGATGCTATTTTTGGTGTAGAAGTTAATGAACATCTTTTACACTTAGCAGTAGTAGCTCAATTAGCAAATAAACGCCAAGGAACACAAAAAGCTAAAACACGTGCTGAAGTTCGTGGCGGTGGTAGAAAGCCATGGAGACAAAAAGGAACAGGTCATGCAAGACAAGGTTCAATCAGAGCTCCACAATGGAAAGGCGGCGGTGTAGTATTTGCGCCAACACCAAGAGATTATACTATCACATTAAATAGAAAAGAAAAAAGATTAGCTCTTAAATCAGCTTTAACAAGTAGAGTTAAAGAAAACAAATTCTTTGTAGTAGAAGATTTTGAAATGACAGAGATTAAAACAAAGAAGATGGCAAGTACATTAAAGAATCTTAATGTAAATAAGGCTCTAGTAGTTGTTTCTGAAAATGAAACTAACTCAGTTCTTTCATTAAGAAACATCAGAGGTGTAAAGGCTGCTTCTCCAAAGACTATCAATGTATATGATATTCTTAAATACAACACAGTTGTAGCTTCAAAAGCTGCTGTAGGTACTATCGAGGAGGTATACGCATAATGGCAGATATAAGATACTATGATGTAATTAAAAAGCCTGTTGTTACTGAGAAAAGTATGCAAGGTATGAGCGATAAGAAGTATACTTTCTTAGTTCATACAGAGGCTAATAAAACTATGATTAAGGAAGCTGTTGAAAAGATGTTCCCGGGAACAAAAGTTTTAAAAGTAAATACTATGAACTTAGAAGGAAAAACAAAAAGACGTGGTACTACTTTTGGTAAGACAGCTAAGACAAAGAAAGCTATTGTACAATTAAGTGCTGATAGCAAAGAAATAGAGTTATTCCAAGGTCTATAAGATTTAGATAATGGTAAATATACGGTAGAAACCGTGATAAAAAGCGAACGCTAAGGCGTTAGAAGGAGAATATAATGGGAATTAAAAAGTATAGTCCTTATACCCCATCAAGACGTAATATGACAGGACTTGACTTTGTTGAAATTACAAAGTCAACACCTGAGAAGTCATTAACAGTTTCTCTAAAGAAGAATGCAGGTCGTAATAACCAAGGTAAGATAACTGTTAGACACCACGGTGGCGGTTCAAGAAGAAAATATAGAATTATAGATTTCAAGAGAAACTCAAAGGATGGTATTCCTGCAAGAGTTGCTTCAATAGAGTATGATCCAAATAGAACAGCAAATATAGCACTTTTATTCTATGCAGATGGAGCTAAGGCTTATATAGTTGCACCGGAAGGCTTAAAAGTTGGTATGACTGTTATGAGTGGTTCTACTGCAGAAGCAAAAGTTGGTAACTGTCTTGCACTTGCTGACATTCCTGTAGGTACACAAATCCACAATATAGAGCTTTATCCAGGAAAGGGTGCTCAACTTGTTAGATCAGCAGGTAATGGAGCTCAATTAATGGCTAAAGAAGGAAAGTATGCTACACTTCGTCTTCCTTCAGGAGAGATGAGAATGGTTCCAATTACTTGTCGTGCTACTATCGGTGTTGTTGGAAATGGTGAACATTCACTTGTTAAGATAGGTAAAGCCGGAAGAAAGAGAAATATGGGTATTAGACCTACAGTTCGTGGTTCTGTTATGAACCCTAACGATCACCCACATGGTGGTGGTGAAGGTAAGACAGGAATCGGTCGTCCAGGTCCATGTACACCTTGGGGTAAACCAGCTCTTGGTCTTAAGACAAGAAACAAAAAGAAACATTCAAATAAGCTTATCATAAGAAGACGCGATGGTAAGGGTGCTAGTAAATAAAGGAGGAGAAAATAGATGTCACGTTCATTAAAGAAGGGACCTTTTGCAGACGCTAGTTTGCTAAAGAAAGTAGAAGCATTAAATGCTTCAGGACAAAAAACTGTAATTAAGACATGGTCAAGAAGATCAACTATCTTCCCTCAAATGCTAGGTCATACACTTGCAGTTCATGATGGAAGAAAACATGTTCCTGTATATGTTACAGAGGATATGGTTGGACATAAGCTTGGTGAGTTCGTAGCAACAAGAACTTACAGAGGTCATAAGGCAGATGCTAAAAAGGCTTCTAAATAATAAGAAAGGTTTGAAAGGAGGTTTCACCAATGGCTAAAGGACATAGATCCCAAATCAAAAGAGAGAGAAACGCTAAGAAGGATGCGAGACCATCAGCAAAGCTTTCTTATGCAAGAGTACCTGTTCAGAAAGCTTGTTTCGTATTAGATGCGATTAGAGGAAAAGATGTAGCTACTGCACTTGGTATATTAAGATATAATCCTAGATATGCTTCAAGTGTAATAGAGAAATTATTAAAATCAGCTATTGCCAATGCAGAGGTAAATAATAACCTTAATGCTGAAAATTTATACATTGCTGAATGTTTTGCAAGCAATGGACCAATAATGAAGAGAGTAAAACCAAGAGCACAGGGTAGAGCTTATCGTATAGAGAAGAGAATGAGCCATATCACAGTAGTGCTTGATGAAAGATAAGAAGGAGGCAAAAAATGGGACAGAAAGTACATCCACACGGCATTAGAGTCGGTGTTATAAAAGACTGGGATTCCAGATGGTACGCAGAAGCTGATTTTTCTGATTGCCTTGTTGAAGATTACAACATTAGAAAGTTTTTAAAGAAAAAACTTTATAGTGCTGGTGTTTCAAATATTGAAATCGAGCGTACTTCAGATAAGGTTACAATCATTCTTCACACAGCTAAGCCAGGTGTAGTAATTGGTAAGCAAGGTGCAGAAATAGAGAAAATCAAAGCTGAACTTGCAAAGTTCACAACAAAAAAAGTATTTGTAGATGTAAAAGAGATTAAGAGACCTGATAGAGAGGCTCAATTAGTAGCGGAGTCAATAGCTCAACAATTAGAGAATCGTATTGCTTTCCGTAGAGCTATGAAGTCAACAATGAGCAGAGCTATGAAAGCAGGTATACTTGGTATCAAAACAAGCTGTTCAGGACGTCTTGGCGGTGCTGATATGGCTCGTACTGAGTTCTACTCAGAAGGAACAATTCCACTACAAACACTTCGTGCAGATATAGATTATGGATTCGCTGAGGCTGATACAACTTATGGTAAAGTAGGTGTAAAAGTTTGGATATATAAAGGCGAAGTTCTTCCAACCAAAGCTGAATCTAAGGAAGGGAGCGTGAAGTAATTATGTTAATGCCTAAGAGAGTAAAACGTAGAAAACAATTCCGTGGAACTATGGCAGGTAAGGCCCTTAGAGGTAACACTATCTCTAACGGTGAATTTGGTTTAGTAGCACAAGATCCATGTTGGATTAGATCAAACCAAATTGAAGCAGCCAGAGTTGCTATGACACGTTACATTAAGCGTGGTGGTAAAGTTTGGATAAAAATATTCCCTGATAAACCGGTTACAGCTAAGCCAGCTGAAACAAGAATGGGTTCAGGAAAAGGTTCACTAGAGTATTGGGTAGCAGTAGTTAAACCAGGTCGTGTAATGTTTGAAATTGCTGGAGTACCTGAAGAAGTTGCTAGAGAAGCTCTTCGTCTTGCAATGCATAAACTTCCTTGCAGATGTAAGATAGTTTCTAAAAGCAGATTTAGAAGGCGGTGAAAAAAACGTGAAAACTAATAAGTATGTTAATGAATTAAAGGGTAAAAACCGTAGCAGAATTAAATGAAGAATTAGTTTCCGCTAAAAAGGAACTTTTCAACTTGAGATTTCAGAATGCAACTAGCCAATTAGATAATACTTCAAGAATCAAAGAAGTTCGTAAAAATATTGCTAGAATACAAACTGTTATAACTGAAAAATCAAAGATGGCGTAAGAAAAAGGAGATAAACCGTGGAAGTAAGAAACTTAAGAAAAACTCGTATCGGTAAGGTTGTTAGTGATAAAATGGATAAGACAATCACAGTTGCAATCGAAGACCACGTAAAACATCCACTTTATGGCAAGATTGTAAAGAAGACAGTTAAGTTCAAAGCACATGATGAGAACAATGATTGTGGTATTGGCGATACAGTAAAAATTATGGAAACAAGACCATTATCTAAAGATAAGAGATGGAGACTTGTTGAGATTATAGAGAAAGCTAAATAATTAAGCAGGAAGGAGTATCCGGCATGATTCAGCAGGAAACACGTTTAAGAGTTGCTGATAATACTGGTGCAAAGGAACTGCTTTGTATCCGTGTTATGGGTGGCTCAACTAGAAGATATGCACGCATTGGAGATGTTATAGTAGCCAGCGTTAAAGATGCAACACCAGGTGGCGTTGTAAAGAAGGGAGACGTTGTAAAAGCTGTAGTAGTTCGTACAGTAAACAGCACACGTCGTAAAGATGGTTCATACATTAGATTTGATGAAAATGCTGCAGTAATAATCAAAGACGATAAGACTCCAAAGGGAACACGTATCTTTGGACCAGTAGCAAGAGAGCTTCGTGAAAAACAATTCATGAAAATAGTATCACTTGCTCCAGAAGTATTATAAGAGGAGGTGTCTACAGTGCATAAAATTAAAAAAGGCGATATGGTTAAGATCATATCAGGTAAAGACAGAGATAAAACTGGTAAAGTCCTTAGCGTAGACACAAAGAATGGAACTGTTCGTGTAGAAGGATGTAATATGCAAACTAAGCACGCAAAGCCAAGCATGCAAAATCAAGCTGGCGGTATCATTTCACAAGAAGGAGCATTAGATATATCTAATGTTGCATTATTTGTAGATGGAGCCGTAACAAAAGTTGGATTTAAAGTAGTTGATGGTAAAAAAGTTCGTGTAGCTAAAAAGACTGGTAAGGTTATTGACTAATACAGAGAGGAGGAAGTAAAGTGGCAAGATTAAGAGAAATATACGAGAACGAAATCGTTGCAAAGTTAAACGAGAAGTTTGGATATAAGAATCCAATGCAAGTACCAAAGCTTGATAAAATAGTTATCAATATGGGTATTGGAGAGGCTAAAGAGAATGTTAAAGTTCTTGACTCTGCTGTTAGAGATTTAGAGATAATTACCGGACAAAAGCCTGTTATTACTAAGTCAAAGAAGTCAATAGCAAACTTCAAACTAAGAGAGGGCATGCCAATAGGTTGTAAAGTTACATTACGTGGTGAGAAGATGTATGAGTTTGCTGATCGTCTTATCAATTTAGCGTTACCACGTGTACGTGACTTTAGAGGAGTTAATCCAAATGCATTCGACGGAAGAGGAAATTACGCTTTAGGTGTTAAAGAGCAACTTATTTTTCCCTGAAATCGAATATGATAAAGTAGATAAAGTTCGTGGTATGGATGTAATTTTTGTTACAACAGCAAAAACAGATGAAGAAGCTAGAGAGCTTTTAACATTGTTTAACATGCCATTTCAAAAATAGTTTAGGAGGAATCAACCATGGCAAAGACTTCAATGAAGATTAAGCAAGCACGTCCTCAAAAGTTCTCAACAAGAGAATATAGTAGATGTAAAAATCTGTGGTCGTCCACATGCTTATCTCAGAAAGTATGGTATTTGTAGAATTTGTTTCCGCGAATTGGCTTACAAAGGTCAGATTCCAGGAGTAAAAAAAGCAAGCTGGTAGGCATTGAGCACTTAACGAGAACGAACGAAGTGAAGTTCGAGTTTAGTGCGAAAGCCCATCCCGAGACTTAGCGAAAACAAGCCGATGGCGAAGATTGAGCTTAGCCGAGTGGATGTCATTGAGCACTAGGAAACGAAGCGAAGTTCGAGTTTAGTGCGAAAGCCCATCCCGAGCCTTAGCGAAAACGAGCCGATGGCGAAGATTGAGCTTAGCCGAGTGGATGTCATTGAACACTAGGAAGCGAAGTGAAGTTTGAGCTTAGTCGAGCGAATATCATTTAGCACCTAAGCTTTAAAACAAAACTACAAAACATTTAATTTTTTAGATAATAAAAGGAGGCAACATCCATGACAATGAGCGATCCAATTGCAGATATGCTTACTAGAATACGTAATGCAAATACTGCAAAAACATGACGTTGTTGAAATACCTTCATCAAAAATTAAAAAAATAGCTATAGCTAATATTCTTTTAGATGAAGGATATATAGAGAAGTATGAACTCATTGAAAAAGATGGTTTCAATACAATAAAAGTAACTCTTAAGTATGCAAATAATAAGAGTGAAAGAATAATAAGCGGTATTAAAAAGAATATCAAAACCTGGTCTTCGTATTTATGCAAATAAAGAAGAACTTCCAAGAGTTCTTGGTGGACTTGGAACAGCAATTATATCAACAAATAAAGGTGTAATTACTGATAAAGAAGCTCGTAAACTAGGTGTAGGCGGAGAAGTATTAGCTTTTGTTTGGTAGGCATTGAGCACTTAATGAGAACGAACGAAGTGAAGTTCGAATTTAGTGCGAAAGCCCATCCCGAGCCTTAGGGAAAACGAGCCGATGGCGAAGTTTGAGCTTAGTCGAGTGGATGTCATTGAGCGATGAGAACGAACGAAGTGAAGTTCGAATTTAGTGCGAAAGCCCATCCCGAGCCTTAGGGAAAAACGAGGCCGATGGCGAAGTTTGAGCTTAGTCGAGTGGATGTCATTGAGTGATGAAATACAAAAATTCACCTAGAGTAAAATTATAATAAACTGAATTAAGTCTTAGTGTGGAAGCTTTTTGCTTTCTCACTAATCTTAATATATAACCTGAAAACATGGGTAAGATCCCACGATAAATTTAAGGAGGTAAGCGGCATGTCACGTATAGGAAGAATGCCTATCGCAATCCCAGCAGGCGTTACTGTTACGATTGCAGAAAATAATCAAGTGACTGTTAAAGGTCCAAAGGGAACACTTGAGAGAGTATTACCGGAGGAAATGACAATTACAAAAGAGGGCGAAGAAATAATAGTTACTCGTCCAAATGATTTAAAGAAAATGAAATCTCTTCATGGATTAACTAGAACACTTATATCTAATATGGTGGTAGGTGTTACAAATGGTTATGAAAAAGTTCTTGAAGTAAATGGTGTTGGTTACAGAGCGGCGAAGGCTGGTAACAAACTTACTTTATCTTTAGGATATTCACATCCGGTTGAAATGATAGATCCAGAAGGTATAACAACTGTTCTTGATGGTCAGAATATCATCAAAGTACAAGGAATAGACAAAGAAAAAGTTGGTCAATTTGCGGCTGAAATCAGAGATAAGAGAAGACCTGAGCCATATAAAGGTAAAGGTATTAAATATGCTACTGAGACTATTAGACGTAAAGTTGGTAAGACTGGTAAGAAATAATTAGGAGGGTAGAATAGTGGTTAGCAAGAAATCTAGAAAAGAAGTTCGTGTTAAGAAGCACGATAGAATCCGTAACCGTTTTTCAGGAACAGCTGAAAGACCACGTCTTGCAGTGTTCAGAAGTAATAGCCATATGTACGCTCAAATTATTGACGATACAGTTGGAAATACTTTAGTTGCTGCTTCAACTGTTGAAAAAACAGTTTTAGCTGAGTTAGAGCATACAAATGACGTAGCTGCTGCTGCTTATGTTGGTACTTTAATAGCTAAGAGAGCTATTGAAAAAGGTATAGATAAAGTAGTATTTGATAGAGGTGGTTTCCAATATCAAGGTAAAGTAGCTGCATTAGCCGAAGCTGCAAGAGAAGCTGGCTTACAATTCTAATAGGAGGAGAAAGATTACATGAAACGTACAATCATCGATCCAACAAAGTTGGAATTAAATGACAAAGTAGTTGCCATCAAGCGTGTATCAAAGACCGTAAAAGGTGGACGTACAATGAGATTTTCTGCTCTTGTAGTTGTAGGTGATGGAAATGGACACGTAGGTGTTGGTACAGGTAAAGCTGGCGAAGTTCCAGAAGCTATCCGTAAAGGAAAAGAAGCAGCTATGAAATCTTTAGTAGAGGTTTCAATAGACGAGAACAGAAGTATCCCTCATGATTTAACAGGAAAGTTTGGTAGTTCAAGCGTTCTCTTAAAGAGAGCTCCAGAAGGTACCGGTATTATCGCAGGTGGCCCTGCTCGTGCAGTTGTTGAGCTTGCAGGTATCAAAAATATCCGTACAAAATCATTAGGCTCAAATAATAAGACCAATGTAGTATTAGCAACAATCGAAGGACTAACATCTCTAAAGACACCTGAAGAAGTTGCAAAGCTTCGTGGTAAGACAGTTGAAGAAATCTTAGGATAATTATAGGGAGGATAATAAGATGGCAGATAGATTAAAAAGTTACATTAGTAAAGTCCCCTATAGGTGCTATTCCAAAAACATAGAGCAACTGTAGAAGCACTTGGACTTAAAAAGGTAAATAAGTCAAACGAATTGCCAAATAACGATGCTGTAAAAGGTATGATTTGGCACGTAAGACATCTTGTAAAAGTTGAAGAAATATAATTAAGAATGTAAGAATGGAGGTGCAGTCATGGATTTATCAAATCTAAAACCTGCTTGCGGTTCTAAACATAGTGATAATTTTAGACGTGGTCGTGGACATGGTTCAGGTAATGGTAAGACAGCGGTAAAGGTCATAAAGGACAAAAAGCTCGTTCAGGAGCTACAAGACCTGGCTTTGAAGGTGGACAAATGCCATTATATAGACGTATTCCAAAGAGAGGATTTACAAATCCTAATTCAAAGGATATCGTAGGTATTAATGTATCAGCATTAGAAAGACTTGATAATGGAGCAGAAGTTACTATAGCTTTATTAGTAGAGTCCGGAATTATCAAAAATCCAAGAGATGGTGTAAAGATTCTTGGTAACGGTGAGTTAACAAAGAAGCTTACAGTTAAAGAAGTAGCCGTTAGCGAAGGTGCAAAGGCTAAAATTGAAGCTGCCGGCGGAACCTGTGAGGTGATCTAGTATGCTCACTACACTCCGTAATGCGTTTAAGGTTAAGGAAGTAAGAGAGAAACTCTTGTATACATTTTTTATGTTAGTTGTTATCAGATTAGGTAGCAATATACCTATACCTGGCGTAAAAACTGACTTTTTCAGAAATTTTTTCGCTCAGCAAAGTGGAGATGCATTTGGTTTTTTTAATGCCCTAACAGGTGGTTCATTTGAAAGTTTGAGTATACTTGCTCTTAGTATTACTCCTTACATAACAAGTTCTATTATAATACAACTTATGACTATAGCTATTCCTAAGCTCGAGGAGATGCAAAATGATGGTGAAGAAGGTCGTAAGAAAATAATAGAGTATACAAGGTATGTAACAGTTGCTTTGGCATTTATTGAATCAATAGCTATGGCTATTGGTTTTGGTAGACAAGGTTTAATTAATAACTTTGGTATAAAGAGTGTTGTGGTCGTAGTTGTTACTATGACCGCAGGAAGTGCATTTCTAATGTGGATAGGCGAAAGAATTACCGAAAAAGGTGTTGGTAATGGTATTTCAGTAGTCCTACTGTTTAATATCTTATCATCATTACCACAAGATTTAGTAGTATTATATACAAGATTTATAGCAAATAAGACAGTGGCTGTTAAAGTTGTTATTGGTTTAATAATAATAGCGGCAATATTAGCTATGGTAGTTTTTGTTATTGTTCTAAATGATGCTGAAAGAAGAATACCGGTTCAATATTCAGCTAAGACACAAGGAAGAAAAATGGTAGGAGGTCAATCATCTAATATACCATTAAAAGTTAATACAGCTAATGTTATGCCTGTAATCTTTGCTTCTTCAATAATGTCTTTCCCTGTGGTAATCAGCCAATTTTTTGCAGTAAATCCAAATACTGTTTGGGGTAAGATTTTGGCGGTACTTAATTCATCTAACTGGTTCGTTCCGGAAAGACCTAAGTATTCTATAGGTGTTATAATATACGTTGCATTGGTAATCGTCTTTGCATATTTTTATACATCTATAACCTTTAATCCTTTAGAGATTGCTGATAATATGAAAAAACAAGGTGGTTTTATTCCTGGAATTAGACCGGGAAAGCCAACTAGTGATTACTTAACAAATATATTAAACTATATTATTTTTATAGGTGCTTGTGGGCTTTTGGTAGTTGCTATAATACCTATAATCTTATCAGGAATCTTTACAGTTTCTAGATTGTCATTCTCAGGAACATCGCTTATAATTATTGCAGGTGTTATATTGGAAACATTGAAAGCTATAGAGGCACAAATGTTAGTTAGAAATTATAGAGGATTTTTAGTAAATTAGATAAGTATATTTAGTACAAGTGGGCTCATTTTGGGTGCACTTGTACACTTTTATAAACTATATTATAAAGTATAGGGGGAATTTATGAAGATTATTATGTTGGGAGCTCCAGGAGCCGGAAAAGGTACACAAGCTAAAAGAATAGCTGAAAAGTATTCTCTACCACATATATCTACAGGAGACATATTTAGGGCAAATATCAAAAATGGAACAGAACTTGGTAATAAGGCTAAGTCCTATATGGATAAGGGAAGTTTGGTTCCGGATGAGATTACTATAGGAATGTTGATAGATAGAATAAATGATAAAGATTGTGTAAATGGTTATGTTTTAGATGGTTTTCCAAGGACATTAGCACAAGCAAGCAGTTTAGATGAAGCTTTAGCTAAACGAAATGAAAAGATAGACTATGCTATAGATGTAGATGTTCCTGATGAAAATATCATAAATAGAATGGGTGGTAGAAGAGCCTGCTTAAATTGTGGTGCAACTTACCATCTTGAATTTATACCTACTAAAGTAGAGGGTATATGTGATAATTGCGGTAACGAAATAGTTATAAGAGAAGATGATAAACCGGAGACAGTCAAGAAAAGGCTTGAGGTATATCATGCTCAGACACAACCTTTAATAGATTATTATTCTAATAAAGATATATTAAAAAAAGTGTAGATGGTACCTTAGAAATAGATGAGGTTTTTCGGAGCCATTGTTCATATCTTAGGGGAGTAATAAAATGGCAGTTACAGTTAAATCTGCAAGAGAAATTGAATTGATGACAGAAGCAGGTATTATATTAGCTAAAACACATGAAGAATTAGAAAAGATAATCAGACCGGGTATAAGTACATGGGAAATAAATAAAGTGGGAGATGAAATAATCAGATCTTATGGTTGTATTCCATCTTTCTTAAATTATAATGGTTATCCTGCTTCTATATGTGTATCAGTTAATGATGAAGTCGTTCACGGAATACCTAGTAAACACAGATATTTACAAGATGGAGATATAGTCAGCTTAGATGCCGGTGTTATTTGGAAAGGTTATCATTCTGATGCGGCCAGAACTCATGCAGTTGGGAGTATAAGTGAAGAAGCTAAAAAATTAATTGAAGTAACTAAAGAATCTTTCTTTGAAGGCATAAAGTTTGCAAAGGCGGGTAATCACCTAAATGATATATGTTCAGCTATAGGAGAATATGCTACTAGCAGAGGCTATGGAGTAGTTAAAGATTTAGTTGGACATGGTATAGGTACTCATTTGCATGAAGAACCTGAAGTACCTAATTTTAGAATGACTAGAAAAGGTATAAAGCTTGTTCCGGGAATGACTTTAGCTATAGAGCCTATGATAAATATTGGAAGAGAAGAAGTAGAGTGGTTAGATGATGATTGGACTGTTGTAACAGCTGATTCTTCGCTATCAGCACACTATGAAAATACAATATTAATAACAGAAGGTGAAGCAAAGATTTTATCTTTACGTTAGAGGTAATATGCTTAGTTTACAAATAGGTAATGTCGCAATTTCAAAAGCAGGACATGATAAGGGTAGTAGATATCTTATTATAAAGATAGAAAAAGATTTTGCTTATCTAGTCGATGGTAAGTTAAGAAATTATATAAACCTAAAAAGAAGAATATTAAACATATTCAAAATTTATATATTGACGATAATTCTATTAAGGATAAAATAGTAAATGGAATTAGCGATGAGGAGATAAAAATATTTCCTAAAGACTTTTTGGAGGTAAGAATGTCTAAGTCAGATGTGATTGAGATAGAAGGAACGGTAGTAGAGAAACTTCCTAATGCTATGTTCCAAGTAGAACTTGAAAATGGACACCAAGTTTTAGCTCATATTAGTGGAAAACTTCGTATGAACTACATAAGAATTCTTCCGGGTGATAAAGTAACTATAGAGTTATCACCTTATGATTTAACAAAAGGAAGAATTATATGGAGAGATAAGTAGAATTTATAAGTAAATTTACTTGCATTGCATATATTTTTTTGCTATAATAGGTAAGCTACTTTGTTGGTAACCAAGAAAGGAGAATTTACAATGAAGGTAAGATCTTCAGTTAAACCAATTTGCGAAAAGTGCAAAATTATTAAGAGAAAAGGATCTATCAGAGTTATCTGTGAGAATCCAAAGCACAAACAAAGACAAGGTTAATAATTAAGCCTTGCTAAAAATCTTATAAGGAGGAATACATCGAAGATGGCTCGTATTGCAGGTGTTGATTTACCAAGAGAGAAACGTGTAGAGATTGGTCTTACATATATCTATGGTATAGGTAGAACTAGTTCAAATCGTATTCTTGCACAAGCTAAAGTTAATCCAGATACAAGAGTTAAGGATTTAACAGATGATGAGGTTAAGGAAATAGCAGCTATTATTGCTGATAGCCAACTTGTTGAAGGTGATTTACGTAGAGAAATCGCTATGAACATAAAGAGACTTCAGGAAATCGGTTGCTACCGTGGAATCCGTCATAGAAAGAGTTTGCCGGTTCGTGGTCAAAAAACAAAGACAAATGCTAGAACACGTAAAGGTCCTAGAAAAACTGTAGCAAATAAGAAGAAATAGTGAGAACTTAACGAAAACAAGCGTTAGCGAGGTTTGAGTTTAGTACGAACATTCTTCACGACCCTTAACGAAAACGAGTTTGAGTTTAGTGGAGTGAAGATACTTTGAAAGCCCTTACCGATACTCAGTGAAAGCAAGTGATAACGAAGCTTGAACGTTAGTAGAGTGCAGGCAAAAGAGATGCTTTCAGCTTAATGAAAGCTAGGTAATACTCACCTAAAGAAGTATAAATTTATCTGTAACTATATGATATACGTTGACTGTATGTTTTAAAAACAGGAGAACGTAATAATAATTTAAAAGGTAGGTTAGTTTAATGGCAAAACAGGCGTCCACCAAAAAGGTGACAAAAAAGCGTGTAAAGAAAAACGTTGAACGTGGACAGGCACATATCCAGTCTTCATTTAACAATACTATTGTTACATTGACTGATACTCAGGGTAATGCTCTATCATGGGCAAGTGCTGGTGGTCTTGGATTTAGAGGTTCAAAGAAATCTACTCCTTATGCAGCTAGTATGGCTGCTGAGACTGCTGCTAAAGCGGCTCTAGTACATGGTTTGAAATACGTTGACGTTATGGTAAAAGGACCTGGTTCAGGTCGTGAGGCTGCTATCCGTGCTCTTGCAGCATGTGGTATCGAAGTAACAAGTATTAAGGATGTAACACCAGTTCCACACAATGGTTGTCGTCCACCAAAACGTAGAAGAGTCTAATAGGAGGTAGATAAAGTGGCAGTAAATAGAGTTCCTGTTCTTAAAAGATGCAGAGCACTTGGATTAGACCCATTGTTCTTAGGTATCGATAAGAAATCAAATAGAGATAATAAAAAAGCTACACGTAAGATGAGCGAATATGGAACACAGCTTCGTGAAAAGCAAAAAGCTAAATTCATCTACGGTGTATTAGAAAAACCTTTCAGAAACTACTATGCTAAGGCTTCAAGATTAAAAGGACAAGTTGGTGAAAACCTAATGATTCTTCTTGAAAGAAGATTAGATAATGTAGTATTCCGTATGGGATTTGCAAGAACTAGAAAGGAAGCTCGTCAAATAGTTGATCATAAGCATGTTCTAGTTAATGGTAAGTGTATTAACATTCCTTCATACCTTATAAAGGCTGGAGATGTTATTGAGATTAGAGAAAAATCTAGATCTAGTGCTAGATATAGAGAAGTATTAGAGACAACTAATGGACGTGTAGTTCCAGCTTGGTTAGAGTCAGATACAGAAAATCTAAAAGGTAGTGTAAAATCTATTCCTACAAGAGAAGAAATAGATGTACCTGTTGATGAACTTCTAATCGTTGAGTTATACTCTAAGTAATCTAATGTAATTTATTGTTGTAGGGTGTATGTATTCATATACCCTATTTATAGAGTATAATAAAGGAGGGAATTATCGTGTTCGATTTTGAGAAACCAAATATTGATATTGTAGAAATTTCCGAAGATAAAAAGTTTGGTAGATTTGTATGTGAACCATTAGAGAGAGGTTATGGTACAACTTTAGGTAATTCTCTTAGAAGAATTATGCTATCATCACTTCCAGGTTCAGCAGTTAGCCAAATCAAAATTGATGGAGTATTACATGAGTTTTCATCTATTGAAGGTGTAAAAGAAGATGTAACAGAGATTATAATGAATGTTAAGAGCCTTGCTATTAAAAATACAGGTTCTTTAGCAGAAGTAAAAACAGCTTATATTGATTTTGAGGGCGAAGGTGTTATTACGGCAGCTGATATTAAATGCGATCCGGATATTGAAATTATCAACAAAGATCAAGTTATAGCTACACTTTCAAGTGGAAAGTTCTATATGGAACTTACAATTACAAGTGGTCGTGGTTATGTTAGTGCTGATAAAAAAATAAGGATGAAGAGCTTCCAATAGGAACTATAGCTATAGATTCTATCTATACACCTGTAGAGCGTGTAAACTTATTAGTAGAGAATACACGTGTCGGACAAATAACTGATTATGATAAGTTGACACTTGATGTGCACACAAATGGAACATTAGAGCCGGATGAGGCTGTAAGTCTTGCGGCTAAAGTATTAAGTGAACATCTAAGTATATTTATAGATTTATCAGAAAATGCAAAAACTGCTGAAATAATGATAGAAAAAGAAGAAGATGGTAAAGAAAAAGTTCTCGAGATGAATATTGATGAATTAGAACTTTCTGTTCGTTCATATAATTGTTTAAAGAGAGCCGGTATCAATACTGTTGAAGAGTTATGCAATCGTACACCGGAAGATATGATGAAAGTTCGTAATCTTGGACGTAAATCATTAGAAGAGGTACTTGCAAAATTAAAAGAGCTTGGTTTACAACTTAGACCGGGTGAAGAGATATAATAAATAGCATATACATTAAGTCCGAAGAGCTTGTATATGTTTTAAGTGGAGGATAGAATAAAGATGGCAAAGTATAGAAAACTTTCAAGAACATCAAGCCAAAGAAAAGCATTACTTAGAAATCAAGTATCAGCTTTAATAGCTAATGGTAAGATTGTTACTACTGAAGCAAGAGCAAAAGAAGTAAGAAAAATCGTTGAACCACTTATAGCTTTAGCTGCAAAAGAGAAAGACAACTTTGAAACACTTACAGTAAAGGCAAAAGTTGCTCGTAAAGATGCTAATGGTAAAAGGGTTAAAGAAGTTGTAGACGGTAAGAAAGTTACTGTTTATGATGAAGTAGATAAAGAGATTAGAAAAAGATAAGCCTAGCAGACAACATGCTAGAAGACAAATAGCAGCTGTTCTTTATAATCAAACAGAAGTACCAACTAAAGCAGCTGGTAGAAAGAAAAATACTAAACTTGTTGATTTAACAGCTAAGTTATTAGATGAAGTTGCACCAAAGTATGCTACTCGTAATGGTGGTTATACAAGAATAGTTAAAATCGGTCTTCGTAAGGGCGATGCTGCAATGGAAGTATTACTTGAGTTAGTATAATATAGAATTAAAAAAAGGATTGCCTAAGCAATCCTTTTTTGTTAATAAATTTTCCTGTTTATTCCCATAGTAAACATTTAGTAAATATCTTATCATAATCTTCAAATTTAGATAATTCAAAAGAATTCAACATTTTTTTAGAAAAACTCTTTCATTGTAGCAAGAGCTTTACTGTCAAGTAGAGCAAGATAAGCACCACTTAGAGAAGTGTTGCCTAGATATTCTATTTTACCCTCAAATTCTTTTGGTACTAAGCCTACTCCAAAAAGGGAATCTAGGCTTATATATTTACCAAATTGACCTGCTATGTATACTTTATCTATTTTATCAAGACTAAGTTCAGCTTTTTTTTACCAGACAGAGTATACCTGATAATATAGCTGCTTTTGCTAACTGTACCTGTCTTATATCTTTAGAAGAAAAAAATATAGTTTATTTTTCTTCTAAATCTCTTTTGTAGGAAGAAATATCATCTATATTTTTTTGCAGTATTAGAAATATTTTTTTAGGACAAGAATCTTTAATAATATGCTTAGCTCTTGAAAGTGAAATATAATTTTTTTACCATCCTTTGTAAGTACAAAAGGGGCGGTAGTGGTCTTAGAAATAGCGCCTCTTTTATTAATAATATCATTTTTTAGCAGCTCACGCATTAATGCTAAGACTCCGCTGCCACATATACCTGTAGGCTTATCATTATTAATAGTTGTATATTGTATACAATCATTTGTAATCAAGAAATCATCTATGGAACCATTTTTCGGCTCTCATACCACAAGAAATATTCATTCCTTCAAGGGCAGGACCTACAGCACAAGAGCTGGCTATAAGTTTGTTATTAGTCTTAAGAACCATTTCTCCATTAGTTCCAATATCAATAAATAAAATATTATTTAAAGTATCATTTTGTTTATATAATTCGCTGACATATATACCGGAAACTATATCTGAACCTACAAAGGCTGATATATGAGGTAAAGTTATAAGTTTACAATCAAGTGCTAAATTAATACCTATATCAGGGGCATTTAGTTCTCGAGTGTCGGTAAAATTAGCTATAAAAGGATATTTGCCTAAGGTGGAAATATCTCTTGCAAGTAAACTGTGGCACATACAAGTATTTGATGAAACTATAAATTCTTTTATATAAGAACGTTCCTGTTTTGATTTTTTTAAAAGTTCATCTAACATAAGATTTAGAGTTTTTACAAGGGAAGCTTGCAAATCTTTTAGTCCGTTAGGATATTGCATAGTATATGAAATTCTACTCATAATATCAAAACCGTAGTTTACTTGTGGGTTGGTATCAGTAGCTTTTGCAAGCACAGTTGAAGTTTTTAAATCTACTAAACTCATAGCTAGAGTAGTGGTTCCTATATCAAGGGCTATACCTAGAAAAATCACTTTTTTTATCATGAGTAAAATTTGGTAAAAAAACTGTCTGATAGTATATGTGTGTTATTTTTTTATTTTTTTAGTAGATTCTAAATTCTTTTTTTATAAAGCGATAATATGAGATACCTCATCATCGTCTATATAGTGTTCACAGGCTAGTCTAAAAGTCGGCTTTTAAATCGCTTTCGCTTAGATATGTTTCATCATTTTTCTACTATGGGAAAAATCTGCTCCAAGTTTGATTTTTACATTTTCCGCAACCCCATAAACCATTACAGGCGGCTTCTATATTGATATTATTCTTTCTTAAATGATATAAAAATTGTTTTTTTCATAAATTCCTCTAATATAGTTTTTCAAGCTCAAAAAAAGTGAGAGTATTAATTTTACCAAAGTAATGTATACATTTTAAACCGCTAATAGAAAAAGAATCTTTATCTAATAGTAAATCAAGTAAAGAAGGATAGTTTGTTTTTGCTTATAAGTTTATTTATACTCAGTTTATATTTGCAGGTATCAGTGATTTTTATAAGTAGTATACTGAGTTTAGGACAAAGATGTACATGAGCTCTATTTTTTTACAAAAGTTCTTTTTAATTCGTATAAGAAATCAAGAAAAAAAGAGGTCTAAGTAGTTTTTGAGCGCTTTAGTTCTCCTATAAATTCCAGACTGGATAAAGGATCAGCTATACTGATGATTTTATAGCCCTTGTCGAGAGCGAGTCCGGTATTGGATAAAAAGTATATTTTTTTATATTTTTTTAAGTTCTAAAAATAAAATTTTCTTTTTCATCATCTTTCATACGCTTAAAGCGTAGAAACTTTTTATAGGCTTCATTTAATCTATTACTATTATCAAAATATTGTAAAATTCCATCTAATTCGAATACATATTTGTCATAGTTTCTTGAGTAAATAGTAGTATAGGGATATAAAGTTATATCAGGACAATTGTAAATAGGTAAGTTTCTCATATTAAGCCATACCAAATAGAGATTTTTGCAACGCTGACAGCTTCTACAGCATTATCAGAGTAAGCATCAGCACCTATCATCGTTGCAAATCCACTAGTAATAGGACCGCCACCTACCATGATTTTTATTTTATCTCTATAGCCCCTTTCGATAAGTTTATCTACTACATCTTTCATACCATACATAGTAGTAGACATAAGAGAGGACATACATAGAAGAGAAGCATTTTTCTCTATACAAGTATCTACAAAATTATCAGTAGCTACATCACGACCTAAATCTATCATTTCAAAACCGGCTGTCTCAAGCATAATTTTAACGAGATTTTTACCTATATCATGAGTATCTCCCTCTATAACGCCGATAACAGCCTTGATTTTGTTATCATTAACCTCGGTTATTGCAGTTTTTAGTATATTAATGCCGGCGTACATAGCATCGGAACAAAGGAGAAGCTCCGCTATATAATATTCTTCTTCATCATAGAGTGTTCCTGCTCTTTGCATACCAACAGTAAGTCCTTCTAAGATGCCCTCTTGTGCCGGATAACCGGCTTCTAAATATTCATTTGCCAGATCTATAATAGTTTCATCTTCCATATTTACTACATAATCTGCTAAAAGCTCTAATAATTCTTCTTTAGTTCTCATATTTGCTCCGTATTAAGTCATCTCGTATTTGTTTATAATATTCATAAGGTTGGTATTTGTCTAGAACAAGCTCTCCATTAATGTTATCAGCTAATATTTTGATATTTAATTTATCTTTTAATACTTCCAGTGGCTTTAGACCTTCTCTTTCCAATCTTTTAAAGATGTTAAAATCTTGTATAGAAAAAAAGCATATTTTTTTCTCTTATACTATGATTTATATTCATATTTTTGCTAGGATATACAAAGAACATATCGCCTGCCTTCCATTTCTCAGGCTTATAAGAAATATTTGAACAAGGTTCTTGTGTATAAAGATTATATGCCCAACGTAGCATACCCTTAAATTGCCATAAGTAGGTGTATAGTCCCAAGTATCTTGATTCTATGAGTGGACTTGATATAAAGGTATTTAGTTTTTTTAGGAAAACAACAAGGATACCAAGTCATTTTTATGAGAATTTTCCTTCAATATACCTACTAACTCACCATTTTTTATATAAGGAGATAAGTATGCAGAGTTTATAGAAAAAAACTTTCAAAATCTCCTTTGTACTTATCAAGGAAAGTGGAGCTGTGTAAAAGCATACTTAAAGCTAATATTTTTTTAGGATAACAAGAACTTAGGAAATCTTGAAATTCCGTAAAAAGTTCTATATTATTTGGCTCATCCCTATTACTTTGCAAAAGCTTAAAAATAGTTTTTATCTTCCAGATGCTTAAAGAGTAAGTATATATATTCTTTAAGTTCGTCTTTTGTTCGTATATAATCATAGCACCTTTTTATCTTTATCGTAAAGACTAATACGAATAGGATCTTTATAGTCTATTAGGGGACTTGAAAAGTCTTTTCCATGCCAATTTCCACAAAGTCCGAATAAGTTTATTTCGTCTTTTATACCGTATTTTTAAACAGAGTTCCACATATTTATCCAGTGCATTGAAATCTAATTTTTAAAGAGTTATTTTTCTCTGAGAACTTTGATTATATTATATTCATAAAGTCGAGAAGCATTTTTCTTCTATATTGAAACAGGATTGACCTGCCCAAGGGAAATCTGAAACTATTAAATCTATTACTTTTTTTGTCCTAGTTTGGATAGAGATTTAATATTTTTTTCAATTAAAGAAAAAGTGTTCTTCGCTAAAAATAAAGTAAGACCGTGAGTTCTTGCTAAACTACAAGGATGTTGCCATAAATCCAGAAAAAAACAGCTCATCATTTTTTTGTAATGAAAAAAATTAATAATCTTTATACTAAAAATCCATACTTTCTACTAGTTCTTCTGCATTATAGCTATTATTTTTTTATATAAATTAAATCTTAAGTTGATAAAATTATTAATAAAAATCAGTAGAAATCTTACCGCTTATATATATAGGAACAGATATATTTTTCATAATAAGAACCGGGTTCATCATTTATCATATCTGCATAGAATATTCCGTCATCATCTTTTATATAAGAGCATAGGTTGCAAGAAATATTAGAATCATCTTGATTATCACTAAGTATCTCGAATCTATATCTATTATCTAAGCCCCACCAAGGTAAGTCATAATGGGAATTTAGGCATATGTAAGATTTTTTTCTTTTATATCAAAGCTCACAAAGAAGCCGAATTCTTCATTTTTAACTACAGACATACTATCTAATATGTCTATATTAGGATCGTAGTCTTTAGAGGTATTGAAACTATGTGTACTATTGTATATTTTCATGAGAAGTCCCCATAAGTATATTTTTAATATATATGTATTTTTAAACAAAAAAATTCTAAATAAATATAATAGATAATAATAATAAACTAACACACTTATAGATTTTTTTCTATCAATAAATAAAACTATATATCTAGAAATAATAATTTTACTTTGTTATAATCTATAATGACTTTTGATTTTTAAATTAGGGAAAGGAGAGTGTACAAAAAAAGTACACATAAGTTTTATGAGAAAGTTTTTAAGTGTAAGCTTTGCTAGTGTTATGCTTGCAAGTACCTTACTTGCCGCTTGTTCCGGTGGGGCAAAAAAAGCAGAAGAAAGCACTGCGACAGAAACTAAGATGGAGGAAACTACCAAAGAACAAGAAGGTGCAGGAAAAACCCTAAAACTTTTAGTTCCGGGTTATGATGGAGGCTACTTAAAGAAAGAACTTGATAATGGTATAGCAGGTTTTGAAAAAGAGAATGAAGGTGTAAAAGTAGAAATAGTATCTGTTGGTTGGGATGAATTAAATTCTAAGATTGTTTCTCTTTATCAAGCGGGAGATGCACCTGATATTATGCTCACAGGTTCAAGAACATTAACACAATTAGCAGATCTTGGAGTTGCTGCAGATTTAGACGCTTATATTACAGATGATTTTAAAGAGAAAAGAGTTGAATCTGTATTAAATACAGGAAAAAGTTAATGGTAAGCAATATGGTATACCAATGGCATTTTTCATCAAGAGCATTATACTATAGGAGTGATTTAATAGATAAAGCACCTACTACTTGGGATGAATTATTTAATACAGCAAAAGAGGTAAAAACTAAAAATTCAGATATTTACGGATTTGCAATCCCTACAGATATAACCAGTGGCACAGATGAGTTATTGAACTTCGTATATCAGAATAATGGAGCCTTAGTTAATGATAAAGGAGAGTATACATTTAATACAGAGGCTAACGTAGGTACATTGGAGTATTTGAAGAAATTTAATGATGAAGGATTAGTTCCTGATGTTGTAAGTACAGCAAGAGCTGACCAAGCCAAATTATTTGCAAATGGAAATCTAGCTATGTTTGTATCAGGACCTTGGGAGAAAGAAACTCTTGATGCGGCTACAGATAAGGCACCTTATAAGGTAGCACCACTTCCGGAAGGTGCTAAAAAGGCAGAAACTTTAGTTACAGACTCTTATGTAATATCAAGTATAAGTAAGAATCCTGAACTTGCTTGGAAATTTGTAGAATTTATGGGTCAGATAGAATATCAAAGACCTGTATCAGAAGCCTTTGGTTGGTTCCCAATATTAAAAGAAGAGTTTAATGATGAAAGATTTAAAACAGAATTTATGCAAGCTTTTGCCGCTAGTATAGAATATGGCATAAGCGAACCACAAGTTAAAGATTGGGATACTTTCAATAAGACTTTCTTAACAGCAGTACAAAAGGCAGTTACAGGTCAAATGGGTGTTAAAGAAGCTTTAGATGAAGCAGGTAAAGAACTTGCGAACTAGAAATAAGTTTAAAATCACAAAAAGAGTAGAGCCGTATTTACTTCTTTTTCCTCTTTTTGTGATGGTAGCACTTCTTTTTGGATACCCGATATACAGAGTTGTACTGGGTTCTTTTTATAAGATTTCCATTTTAAATGGAGATATGACATTTATAGGCTTGGAAAAATTATAAGAAATTATTTAGTTCAAAAAGTATTTTTACCTACAATTTCTCTGACTTTCAGATATGCTTTAATGGCCGTCTTTTTTAAATTGTTTTTCGGCTTTTTAATGGCTTTATTTATGAATAGTGAAATGTATTTTGGGAAATTTTTAAAATTCTTATCGTTGCTTCCTTGGGCGATGCAACAAGTAGCGGTAGCGGTTATATGGAAATGGATACTGGACGGAAATTACGGATATTTGAATTATTATTTACAGAAATTTGGAATAAGTCATACAAATATAAGTTTCTTATCAAATCCCAAGATGGCATTTTTGTTAACAACTATAGTGGATGCCTGGCTAGGACTTCCTATGGTTGCTATGATATTTATGGCAGGACTTGCCAATATAAACCCTTCTTTATATGAGAGTGCAAAAGTAGATGGAGCAAGTACAATTAAAAGATTTCTAGTTATTACTTGCCCTAATATTAGAAAATTATTTCTGGTAACACTTGTTTTGGTAGGTATATGGACTTTTAATTCTTTTAATGTGATTTTTGTTTTAACAGCTGGCGGACCTATGAGAGCAACAGAAACACTTATATTTAAAAATCTATGAGGAGGCTTTTGCTAAATTTAACTTAGGTCTTGCTTATGCACTTTCCAGTGTGGCAGTTGTTATTTTAGTATTCTTTACTCTTATTTATTATAAATTAGATGTGGAGGAGAACTAAATGAAAAGAAAAAAAGTATTTTTTAAGTCGCTTAGAACTATAATATATGCTATATACATAGTTGTTTTTATAAGTCCTATCTTGATTATGTTGAACACTTCATTAAAGACTTATGATGATATAATAAAATGGCCTCCTAAGTGGTTTGGATCTAATCTTAGATGGATAAATTATAAAGTAGTAATTATAGGTGAAAAAAGTATATTACCGGCTCTGAAAAATAGTATAATAGTATCAATAAGTAGTGCGCTAATATGTATTTTGGTAGGAGTAATTTCAGCTTACGCAGTTACAAGATATAAGTTTAAATTCAGAAAGTCGGTAATGCTTATAATGATAATAACACAAATGTTCTCGGAAGTTATATTGGCGGCACCTATATACATGGTTTTTAGACGTTTCAATTTGTTGGATACTAAAATAGCACTTATTATAGCAAATTGTGCTGTATGTCTACCTATGAGTCTATGGCTCCTATATTCTTATTTATCTGATATACCAAGAGAGATAGAAGAGGCGGCTTGGGTAGATGGTTGTTCAAGATTACAAGGAGTGAAATTTATAGTGGCTCCTTTGATAGTTCCGGGACTTATAACAGCTTTTTTTGTTTGCATTTATAAGAGCTTATGGAGATTTGATGTTTTCCAGAACTTTTATATTATCGCCGGAAAATAGAACTATAGCTATGGCGTTAACGGACTTTCAGTCTTTATATAAAACTACTTGGGAAACGCAAATGGCAGCTAGTGTAATATCTATGTTACCTACTTTAATAATTTTTTTATATTTATACAAAAGTTTCTTGTAAAAGGAATAATTAGTGATAGTGTTAAAGGATAGAAAAAAACTATATATACATATATTAATTTAAAATATCTATTTTAAATTAACATAAAAAAATTTAGTATAATATTAAACGATTTTTAACTTAAAAACAGGAAGGAAAAAGTAATGAAAAAGATTTTTTTAAAAACCTTAGGTGTGGCTACGCTTGCAACACTTAGTTTAACAGCTTGTAGTTTAGGAAATAAAAATACAGGTAAAGAAACAACGAAGATGGAGGAAACTACTGCGAAATCTGATACAAGTAAAGATTCAGACAGTCTTAGTGTTATGATACCTGAATGGGCAGTTCCATCTGATAATTTACTTAAAGAATTTACAGATAGTACAGGTATAAAGGTTAGCATAAATCAAGTTGCTTGGGATGCTATAAGAGATAAGATAGGAATAGCTGCAAGTGGCGGGGAAGCCAGTGCAGACGTAGTTGAAGTGGATTGGTCTTGGGTAGGTGAGTTTGATAGCGCTGATTGGTTAGAGCCACTTAAAGTAGATGATAGTTTAAAAACAGAAATGCCAACTATCTCATCTTTTTCTGTAGGTGATAAGGTTTTAGCATTACCTTATTCAAACGATTATAGAATAGCTTATTATAATACAAAGCACTTTGAAGAAGCAGGTATAGGTGAAGAGCCAAAAACTTATGATCAAATTTATGAGGCGGTAAAAACTATCAAAGAAAAAGGTATAGCAGAGCATCCATATCCATTAGTTCTTACAGCTGAAGAAAAAGCAAGTACAGGTCTTATTTGGACTGCTTATACTATGAATGATAAAGTATTTAATGATGATAATACTTTAAATGAAGAATCAGTAAAAGCTGCTCTTAAATTTTATGATAAGCTAATCAAAGAGGATTTAGTAGATCCTGCTGATAAAACTGCAGATGGTATGGAAACATATAGAAGAATTACTACAGGAACAGCCAGCTATCTTACAGGTCCAACTTCTTATATAGGAACAGTTAATAATGCTGAAAAGAGCCAAGTGGTAGGTGAAGTAGCTCCAATACTTATGCCGGGAAAGACAGGTAATGCAAAACATACTATGGCACTTCCTGAAGCTCTTGGTATAACCAAATTTTCAAAGAAAAAGGAAGAAGCCAGAAAGTTTATAGATTGGTATACATCTGCTGATACTCAAGAAAAAGTTAAATGCAGAACTTGGAAATCTTCCAACAAGAAATTCTGTATTAGCGAAACTTATAGATGATGGAAAAATAGAAAATCCCGGAGCTATGCTTGAGCAGGCAAAGCTTATAGCTTCTCCATTCCCAAATGGTGTACCGGTTTATTATAATGAGATGAGTAATGCAATATATAATGCTGTAAATGGCCTTGCAACAGGTAGTCTTGATGTTGATAGTGCATTTACACAAATGGATACAAAAAAATAAAAAGAACTTATAGCAGAAAAATAAATAATAAAAACTTGCGAGTGGTTTTACCACTGCATTTTAAAATAAGTTTAATAGAGGTAATATGAAAAAAAGAAAAAAACTTGCCTATACTTTATTAGCTCCTATGCTAATACTTATGTTTACACTGGTATTTTATCCAATATTGGAGACTTTTTACATATAGTTTGAAAAAAAGTGGAAATTGACAAGACCTAAAGATATAAAAATTTATAGGTTTAAGAAACTATATAAATATACTATCATCAAAAATCATTTTTTTGTATAGTTTGTTAAATACTGTATTTATACTTATTATGGTAATTTTATTAACTACTATAATATCAATATTTGTAGCTTTGTTTTTTTAAATATAAAAACGAAGTTTTCAGGACTATTACTGGCAATATCATTAATTCCTTGGGCTTTACCACCTTTTTGTAAACGCTCTTTTATGGAAATTTGTGTTTTATTCCGGATATGGATTCCTAAATAAGCTATTACTGTGTTTGCATTTAATAAATAAGCCTATAGAATGGTTAAATAATAGATATAGCTTGCTTTTTTTATAGTATCTATAGTAGTAGCTTATAGACTCATACCTTTTATGAGTTTGGTTTTGCTTATCGGGCAGACAGTCTATACCGGAAAGTTTGCTAGAGGCGGCTAAAAATAGACGGAGCGGTAATTTTGAAATATTTAAAAATAATTATATGTCCTTTGATGCTACCATTTATAAGTTTAGGAATAACATCTACTTCTATAAGCGCTATAAATGTTTTTGATGAGATAGTAGCATTGAATGGATATGCTGATGTTGGAAAAAAAGTTTACTTATAGAAAGTTATTTGACTACTTTTTCGTTTATGGATTTTGGAAAGGGTAGTGCTTTAACTTATATAGTTATGCTTTTTAGCAGGCATATTAGGCTTTTTCTATATAAAAAAATTTAGCTAAGGAGGTAGAATACTAATGAAATATCTTAAAAAAATTCTTTATCTTTTGGCTCTAATCTTATTTTTTTGATATTTTTTTTTAGGCCCTATTATTTGGACTTTTTATTATATCTATAACTCCGGATGCTTTTAGTATTGGAAAAAAAGCCTTGATTTTTTTACCACGAAGCTTTTAGTTTTAATAATTATAAGATTTTTACTTAATATTAGTTCCAGACAAGGGAATTTATTGTTTAGAGGAATGAATAATGCTATATATGCAAGCTTTATAACAATAATAATTTGTATACCTATGGGGATATTGTCAGCTTTTTGCTCTTTCAAGAATAAATTTTATCGGAGCTTCTTTTTATAAAAAAACTCTTTGCTTATAACTATGGCTATACCTGTGATGGCAACTATTATACCTATATATAAATTATTTATGCAACTCAAGTTATTAAATAATATGTATATGCTTAGTTTGGTTTATGTCACAGCTTATTTACCTATAATAACTTGGTTGACTATGAATTATTTCATGAGTATTCCAAAAAGATTTAGATGAGGCGGCTATGGTTGATGGTTGTTCTAAATTTATGGCATTTATAAAAGTGATTTTACCGATATCATTTCCTATAATAGCTTCAAGTATACTTATAATATTCTTGAGTACATGGAGTCAGTTTCAGATACCTTTAATATTGGCTTCAAACGAATCAACTAAGCCTATTGCAATAATAACTTCAGAATTTTCAACAAAGGATACTATACATTACGGTTTGACAGCGGCAGCAGGTATACTTGCTTTAATTCCACCTATGGTTTTGGCAATATTATTTAGGAGATTTTTAGTATCAGGAATGATGAAAGGATCAGTTAAAGCATAAGATGAAAAATTTAAAAGAGTTTATGAAAAGCTTGGCTTTTTCCGAGGCGCTTATAATAGAGATGCTTGCGTATAAATTGGAGAAAGAAAGATATGAGTATTATAAAAAACTTTTTATAGATGATGAGACCGGATTTTATGAGGAAATAGGTGATGATGAGCAAAAGTTGGCATTGTATTTATATATAAATTTTTGCTATGGACTTAGAAGATTTTATAAAAAAAGTAAAAATAAAAAGCAAATTTTAAATATAAATCTATAGCGGAATTTTTTTGATGTAGACAAAAATTTTTTTATGATACCATATCAGATATAAGAATCTGGCAAGAAGTATATGAGAGAAGAAGTGGAAAGATAGGGCTTATAGAATTAGAGTGGCTTTCCAATTCATTAAAAGGGAGATTATTTAGACTGGGACGATTACAATTTGAACCGGATAAACTTAAAAAAATGCTATACATGTACATATACCGGAGGGAGAAAGACTGGATAAAAAAAGAGTGTGAAAAAGGCTTTTGAATTAGCCGTAAGTTATTTATGGATTTTAAGTATTTTGATTGCCTTTCTTGGTTATTAAGTCCCTAAAAATATTAGGGCTTACTTAGTGAAAAATAGCGGAATAAGAGAGTTTCAGTCTTTATTTGAAATAAAAGATATAAAAATACGATATGAAACAAGCAAGTGAGAGAGTGTTATTTGATAGTCCAAATAAAAAAACGAAACCAGCTTACAAAAAGAAACTTAAAGAATATCTAAAAAAATAATGAAGATCCGGGTATGGGTTATGGAATAAGGGAAATTAGGGCTTAAATTCATTAAAATTTGCAATATAATCCCAAATTATGTTATAATTAAAGTAAAAAAAGCGTTAGGAGATAAGTGTGCTTAATGAAGAAAAAAATAAAAGCTTATGACAGAGCTTGCTCTTTACGAAAAAAGAAAAAGCAAGATTTGGAAGAAGCGAAGAAGTATTTTAAGGGCGATTATATAGCAAAGCATCTTATAGAGTCATTTTTTTGGCTTTAGCTTTAGCTATCTACTTATTAGTATAATACTTGTTCTTTATGGCGTCCAACCAATATTAGAAGCAAATAATATTTTTTTGATATTTCAGATATGATAAAATTATATATTATCAGCTATTTTATATGCTTAATAGGTTTTGAAATTATTAGTGCATATATATATTCGAGGCGTTATGATAGAGTTAAGAAGAAGAATGATGAATATATACTTAGACTTACAAAGCTTAATAAAAAGATATGATTTTTATGAAGAGAACCAAAGAGCTTGTAAGAGAGGAGGAGAATGCTTTAGTTTACTTATTTTCAAAGAAAAAAATAAGACTTATATATGGGAAGTATAGTATGTTCATTCTTCCTATCTTTAAGTTTGTTTTGATATTAGCGGCTCTAATACTTATGAATATTAATATTGGATATCTGGATATACTGAAAAATCCTTTTTTTATATTTATTATAGCTGTTTTTTTGTTCTGTTTTACCATTTTTCAGCTATAAGTATAATACTCAGTATATATTTACTTTCCGATATATTTAGTGTGTCTATGGATATGTTTTTTTACTTATAGGAATTTATTTATTGGTTATAGGTATTTTTATATTATGGATTTAAACCGGGAAATTCATATCTAATTATTGTAGTTCCTTTACTATTTACCTTGAAAAATACCTTACGTTTTACCTATAGTTCTAGGTCTTGGTACAGGAATATTAACTGTAATACCACTTAGTGCAGGTATTATATTATATTATTTACTGCTCTATGTTAAAAAAATAATATAGGAACCTTAACAAATGGAATAACTTCGGATTTAAGTGTTAGATATTTTCAAATATTAAATTCTATATTGTCAAATAAAAATAATGTATATAATGCTTTTAGCCTTTGCATTGAGTTTAGTAGTAGTATATTTAATACATAATTTATCAATAAATTATTCTTGGGAGATAGCTATTGTAAGTGGAATGGTTTCCTTGCTACTTTTTTTATATTCATGGGAGAATTTATTATGAATATAACTTTGTCTATAATGGAATTACTGTTTGGTCTTATAATTTCACTTGTATTAGCATATATATATAAGTTTTTTTTATTTTTTTAATATAGATTATACAAGGACGGAATATACACAGTTTGAAGATGATGAATATTATTATTATGTAAAAAGCTGTGCCTAAAAATAAGCATAAAATTTCGGATTATAAAAAAATGAAAAGATAAATACTATAAAAAAAGTAATAGAAGAGTAAAAGAAAAAAAGCTAAAGATATGGTAGATAATAAGTAGTAGATTATAATATAGAGAATAGGAGAAAAAGATGAATATTAGTAAATTTTTTTATCCTTTTTGGATCTCTTTATTTCCTAGAAATATTGTAGATATATTAACTAATTTAGCAGAGATAGCCATAATAGCCTATATAGTATATATAATATTATTATGGATAAAAAAATACTAGAGCTTGGCAATTGTTAAAAAGGAGTTGTATTCATATTTGCATTCACACTTGCTGCGGCAATATTTAGGGTTCGATGCTATACTTTGGCTTTTGAGCAAGGTCGCAACTATAGCAGTTACTGCACTTATAATAATATTTCAACCGGAACTTAGGAGAGCACTTGAACAACTTGGACGTAGTAATTTTATTTTGAATGCTTTTTCATTTTCTACTAAGGACAAAGAAGAGGCTTATGAAAGAGATATAGATGAATTGGTAAAAGCTTCCTTTGAACTTGCAATGGTTAAAAACAGGTGCACTTATAGTATTGGAAAAAAGAGAATCTTTACAAGAATTTATAAAAACGGGAATTAAAATAGATGCTTTGATAAGTTCGCAATTACTTATAAATATTTTTGAACATAATACACCTTTACATGACGGTGCCGTTATTATAGTAGATAATAGAGTAGACTCAGCAACTTGCTATTTACCTTTATCCGAAAATACCAGCATTAGTAAGGCACTTGGAACAAGGCATAGAGCGGCAATAGGTATTAGTGAAGTTAGTGATTCGGTAACAATAGTTGTTTCAGAAGAAACAGGAAAGGTTTCTATTACTTACCAAGGTAGAATTACTACTATAAGCAGCTCAAAAGATCTAAAAAATAAGTTGCTAAACTTATTATATAGCGAAGATACTAATACATATTCTAATAATAAGTTTAATATTTGGAAGTTGAGGTCTAAAAATGAAAAGAAAAAAATTAATAAATAATTTATTTTTTTAAAAGCTTATCTCCATAGTTATCGCTTTTTATAGTATGGTTAGTAGTTATAGATATCTCTAATCCAAGAGTTACTCATACGGTGAATGTACCTTTGCAGATAAAAGGTGAAAATGTTATTACTTCAGCAGGTAAAACTTATAATTTAAATGTTGGAGATACAGTTAGTGTAAGTTATGTTGTTAGGTCAAAAGAGCAAAGAAATATCAGTGCTGATAATTTTAAAGCATCTATAGACCTGGCGAATTTATATGATGTAACAGGAGCGGTTCCTGTTAATGTAGAAGTTATAGATAGCTCAGGTTATATAATAGGTAGTCCTACGGTAAGACCCAGTGTTGTAAGTGTAACTACGGAAGATATGCAAAGAAAAGAGTTTAAGCTTAGTACGAGTACAAAAGGAGATCCTAGTGTAGGATATAGCGTTGGAACCATAGATTTAGAGCCGAGTTCTGTTTATCTTAATGGACCTGTTTCGGTTATAGGTAGAGTGTCTTCTGTTGGTATAGAAATAGATGTAAGTGGTGCTAATGAGGACATAAAGGGGACTACTAAGCCTGTATTTTATGATGCAAATGGAAATAAAATAAATATAGATGATACAGCGGTTTATTTTGATAATGATAAAATAGAATATAGTGTCAGCATGCTAAAAGGTAAGGTGCTTAATCTTAATTTTGATGTTGGCGGTGAGGTAGCAAAAGGGTATAGATTTATGGGAGCTGAAAGTTCTACAAAATCAATATCAGTTGTAGGTTTGCCGGGGGATTTAAGCAATTTAAGTACGGTGGAGATACCTGCGAGTTTATTAAACTTAAATAATGCCAGCTCAGATAAAACTATAAGTTTTGATGTTTCGGAATTTTTGCCTCCTAACGTTACAGTTAATGGAAATTCTCAGATAAGCGTAACCTTGAAGGTTGAAGCACTTAATAAGAAATCTATAACTTTGACCTTAGATGACATAGAACAGGTGGGTCGTAGTAGTTTATATTCTTATAAAATAAGTCCTGAGAGAGTTACAGTTTTAGTAACAGGTGTTGAAGAAGAATTATCAAAGATGAATGCAAGAAGCTTGGGGACAAAAATAGATTATACTAATTTGGGTCGTGGAACTCATGCCGGTAGCTTGACATTTAGCTTACCAAATGGTATAGAAGTAGATTCATATACTCCTTTTAGCTTGCTTGTATATGAAATGTCTCAAGGAGAAACAAGTAATAATGATAAAATAAAAGAAACTACAGGAGATACCAAAGAGGTAGATAATTAGTTTGATAAAAGGGGAAAAAATGGTAAAACAAAAAGTTAAAGTTAGCAATCCCAGCGGTTTACATTTAAGACCGGCAGGTAGCCTTTGTAAAGAAGCACTTAGATATGAGTCCAAAATAAATATATTATTTGAGAATGCTAAATCTAATGCAAAGAGTGTTTTGAGTGTACTCGGAGCTTGTGTAAAATGTGGGGATGAGATTGAAATAGAATGTAGTGGTAAGGATGAGGACGACGCTTTAGTAGCTATAATAAGTTTGATAGAAAGTGGTTTTGGTGAATAAGGAGGACTCATGGTTATAGTCGGCACAGGAGCGGCAAGTGGTATAGGTATAGGTAAGGCGGTAATCGTACGAGATATAAATCCGGAAGTGGTGAAATTTGATATTTTTAGATGTAGAAGCGGAAAAGAAAAAGATTTTTTTAGAAGTATTAGAGGTGGTAAAAAGCGAAACCTCAAGTATGGTAGAAACTTTAGCTGAAAGGGTAGGAGAGAAAGAAGCGGCTATCTTAGAAGGACATATGCTTTTAATGTCTGATCCGGCTCTTATAGATGAAATATTAAAAAAATAATAAATTCTGAGTCTGTAAATGCAGAATTTGCTGTTGAGAGTGTGTGTGATTTATATGCAAAATATGTTTGCCGGAATGGATGATGAACTTATGCAACAAAGAGCCACCGATATGAGGGATATAAAAGTTAGACTTATAAAGTCTTTGCTGGGAATAAGGAATGTAAATATAGCAGATTTATCCCAAGGAAGTATTCTTGTTGCTACAGATTTAACACCATCTATGACTTCGGGTTTAGATCCTAAGATGGTTTATGGTATAGTTACCGAACTTGGAGGTAGGGACTTCCCATTCAGCCATTCTTGCCAGAGCATTAGAAATACCGGCCATAGTGGCTTGTAAAGATGTAATAAAAAAGGTAAAAGATGGAGATTTAATATGCTTTAACGGAGATAAGGGAGAAGTATATATAAATCCTGATAAAAATATAGAAGAGAACTTCTTAAAAGAAAAAGAGCACTTTTTAAAAAGAAAAAGAAAGACTTAGAAAGTTATAAAGGAAAAGAGAGTATAACTAAGGATGGTCATAAAGTTGAACTTGTGGCTAATATAGGAAATCCTAATGATGCTACAAAAGCTTTAGAATATGATGCAGAGGGCATAGGATTATTTAGAACAGAGTTTTTGTTTATGGATAGAAGTGATTTACCTTCTGAGGAAGAGCAATTTGAAGCCTACAAAAGGGTTGCTATGATGATGAAAGGTAAACCGCTTATAATAAGAACTTTGGATATAGGTGGAGATAAAGAAATAGATTATTTAGGTATAGAAAAAAAGATGAAAAATCCATTTTTTTAGGTTACAGAGCTATAAGATTATGTTTGGATAGATATGAGGATTTATATAGGCCACAGCTTTTAGCTTTACTTAGAGCAAGTGCTTTTGGGGATATTAGAATTATGCTTCCTTTTATTACTTGTGTAGATGAGTTGAGAAAGGCTAAGGAACTTATAGAGAGTCTTAAAAAAGAGTTAGATAAAAAAGGTATAGCTTACAATAAAAATATTAAAGTTGGTATAATGATAGAAACAGCTGCCGCATCTATAATAGCTGATATTTTAGCCAAGGAAGCCGCTTTCTTCAGCATAGGTACAAATGACTTGACACAGTATACCATGGCGGTAGATAGAGGAAATGATAAGGTATCTTATTTATATTCAACATATAATCCGGCTGTGCTTAGGAGTATAAGAAATATTATTTTGGCTGCTAAGAAGGAGGGTATACCTGTAGGTATGTGTGGAGAAGCTGCGGCAGACGAGCTTATCTTACCTTTATTACTTGCTTGGGGCTTAGATGAATTTTCAATGAGCGCATCTTCTATATTGAGAATAAGAAAACGTATATTAAATTATACCGTAGAAGAAGCGAAGCATATCGCAAATAAAGCTCTTGAATTTGTAACAGAGGAGGAAATCAGAGCATATCTGAAGAGTGTATGTTAGTGTATTGCATATTATTTCTGATAAGTTTTTTACTTAGTCGGATAGGGATATATACCTTATCCGGCTTTGCTTTAATAGCGGCAGCTATATACTTATATTATAAAGACTATAAAAAAATACCGGGAAAAATAGTTAATTTAAGAGGTGTTTTTTTGCTTAGCTTTATAGGTGGTCAGGGCTTATCAGCATTAAAAATTATCATATTTACAAAAAGGATTGGGAAATTCTTACGTGGATTTGTTTTTCTTGTAAGCAGTCTTAGTTTTTTTATTATGCCTATAAGTTTTCTTTGAAAAAAGAGAAGCATGAAGATAAATAAGACAGAAAAAAAGTTTACAGTGAAAAAAAGTTTAGTATTAGCTATTGTCGGTTTATTAATATTATCCCTACTTGGATTTAGTGTGGAGGCAAGTTTATTAGGCTTTATACCTTTATTTCTTAAAGGAGTACCACACGCATATTCTTATTTCCATATAAGTGGAGTCCATTATTTTACAGTATCCTGTGTTTTGATTCCGGCATTGAGTGTAATATATTTTTGTAGATTTAAGAAAAGAAAAGAGAAGAGTTTTAGATATAGCAGTTATTTTATGTACTTTTTATTGCACTTTTTAATACCTATATTACTTGTATCAAGATTTCAATTTATTTTTTTGCGATAATTGTAGCTTTAGTAACATTATTGTCAATAAAAAGAGAAATGAAAGCATATATAATAATAGTGGCGTTCTTAGCTATTATACCGGTTTATGTTCTTCTTAGTATAGCAAGAAGTCATAACATAGAATATCTTAATAGTATTTTTTTGAAATGAGAAAAGGCTTATCCTATATATATAAGTCAACCCTATATTTATATAGCTAATAATTATGATAATTTTTAATGTTATGGTGGAAAAATTTACAAAAAGCATAGTTTGGGATTAAAGTCTATATTTCCTATTTTGGCTCTTACAGGCTTGAAATTTAAACTTGCAAATTTACTTTAGTTTTCCTTTGTTTATAACAAAGACAGAGCTTACGACTTTGACTATTATTTATGATGCCTATTACGACTTCGGTATATTTGGAGTGTTTGTATTTACATATATATTAGGTCATATTGCAGGAATATTAGAAAAGGTAGAAGATAAAAAAATCCTATATTTTATTTGATATATTCTCAAATCCTTTTTATATTTTTTTACTTGCATTTTTTTACAACTTGGTTTAGTAATCCTACAACTTGGTTTTTATCTTATTATTACAGTGATAATTTACGTTTTTATAGATAGGAGGGGCTATGATTTCAAATAAAATGAGGCATATGCTTGGCAAAAATTCGGCTATTAGAGCTATGTTTGAAGAGGGTAAAAGATTAAAAAAGGAGTTTGGAGAAGATAAAGTTTTTGATTTCAGTCTAGGAAATCCTAATGCTAAAGCACCAAAAGAGATAAAAGATGCCATATTAGAAATATTAGATAAAGAAGATTCTTTATTAGTACATGGATATATGTCCAATGCCGGATATGAAGATGTAAGAGAAGCTATAGCAAGATCCTTAAATAGAAGATTTCAAAAAGACTATACATATAATAATTTGATTATGACTACAGGTGCTGCAATGGCTATAAATATATGTTTAAAGACTCTTTTAAATTCCGGTGATGAAGTTATAAGCTTTTCTCCTTATTTTGTAGAATATGGTAATTATGTAGGTAATTATGATGGAAAAATTAGTTATTGTATCTACTTATGAAGATACATTTTATCCTAATATGGAGGAATTTTATAATAGCATAACAAAAAAACTAAGGCTATAATTATAAATAGTCCTAATAATCCTACAGGTGTAGTATATTCAAAAGAAATATTAATGCAAATAAATACTGTATTGAGAAAGAAAGAAAAAGAATTGGGAATTAGTATAATTACTATTAGTGATGAGCCATATAGAGAGCTTGTTTATGATAATACAGAAGTACCTTGGGTACCTGATTTCATAGATAAAACTGTAGTGGTATATTCTTATTCTAAAAGTTTATCTCTACCCGGTGAGAGAATTGGTTGGATTTTAATTCCTAATGAAATAGAAGAATTTGAAGATTTTGTAGAGGCATTAACTATAGCTAATAGATGTAGCGGTAGTGTCAATGCTCCTTCTCTTATGCAAAGAGTAATAGGAAGATGTGTTGATGTAAAAATAGATATAGAATATTATGATAGAAATAGAATACTCTTATTAGAGATAATGAGAGAAGCCGGAATAGAAGTTTTAGCACCTAAGGGGGCTTTTTATATATTTCTAAAAATCTCCAATAGCTGATGATGTGAGATTTTGTGAAATTTGTAAAAAGTATAATATATTATTGGTTCCCGGTTCAGCTTTTTGGAAAAATCAGGATATGCAAGATTATCATATTGCGTATCTTATAATATGATAGAGGCTTCAAAAAGAGCATTTATAGAACTGGGGAAAAGAATTTATTGATTAAATCTATTTTTTTCTTACAATTTAGTAAAAAAAGCTTACAAGGTAAAGATATGTCTTGCTATTGTAAGCTTTTTATTGATAATATTAATTATTAAAGTTTTAAAAACTTTTAAAAATAATAAAAAGTGGATGTGTAATGGGAGAAAAAAAGAGGTGAAGAAACATCTTTTAAAAAAAGATTTATCATGTTTTTTTATGAGTATAGCTTTGATTACAGTCGGATCAAGTTCTTATTTTGGTACAAGAGTTATAAAAGCGTATACAATAAAAAGCAGGTAATGTAACAGCCGGTTCTCTTAATATAAGAGCAAGTGCAAGTGCAAATTCCGCTAAGATAATGAGTTTAGCAAGAGGTTCTAGAGTAAGTATAATAGATGAAGTAAATACAGCAAATGGTGTTTGGTATAAGATACAATTTAGTACCGGTGCAGGAACCAAAGAAGGTTATGCATCAAAAACTTATATTAAGGTAGAGGGTGAAGAAAATTCTAATTATAAGACAGATGTAGGCTTTGAAGCCAGATTAAATAATGAGGGTTTTCCGGAAAGCTATAAGTCAAGTCTTAGACAGTTGCATGCAAAAATATCCTAATTGGATTTTTTTAAAGCACAGAGAACAGGTATAGATTGGAAAGAAGTTATAGATAATGAGTCATTGGTGGGAAGAAATTTAGTTCATAAAAGTTCTATCTCTTCATGGAAATCTACTAAGGCAGGTGCATATAATTGGGATACAGGGACTTGGGTAGGCTTTGATACTAATGCTTGGGTGGCAGCCAGTGAAGGTATAATAAGACATTATATGGATCCTAGAAATTTTCTTGATGAATCATATATATTCCAATTTTTAGATAATGCTTATAGCGAAAATGGGCATGATAGAAGCGCTTTGGAAAATATGGTAAAAGGAAGCTTTTTGGCTACAGGAGCTAATATAGGAAATACAGGCTCTAATACAGGTGTACCTAGTAGCCCTAATACGGGAACAGGTTCAGGCAGCTCTAATCAAAATAGTGTAAATGTGAGTAGTGGTGGTCCGGGTACAAATTTATCCGGTAAAACCAAGCTTGGAAATGATGTAATAAGTACGAACCCTCCTACAAGAGCTGCAAATTCAAATGTCAGTTTAACAGCACCGGGTTATAGTGGTAATGAAGCGGAAATAATATATCAAGCCAGTGAAGGAGTACCGGTAGCAGGTCCCGGATTAAATTCGGCAACTTCTGCTTCGGATAAAAATCTTAATACTTCTCAAGGTGGAACTTATGTAGATATTATAATGAGAGCCGGTAGTATATCCGGAGTAAATCCTTATGTTCTTGCTGCCATGATAATACAAGAACAAGGTACTAATGGAGATAGTGGACTGATTAGTGGAAATACTCCACCATATCAAGGATATTATAACTTTTTTAATATAGAAGCATATCAAAAGGGGACACAAACTCCTGTTCAAAGAGGCTTATGGTGGGCTTCTCAAAACGGTTCTTATGGTAGACCATGGAATACTAGGGAAAAGGCTATAATAGGTGGAGCTGCTTATTATGGTGATAATTATGTAAAGACGAACCAAATACCTTATATTTGAAGAAATTTAATGTATTAGGTACAAATAGATATAAACATCAATATATGACTAATATAGAGGGTGCTGCTAATGAAGGGGTAAAGCTTGCCAAAGCATATACAGAGAGTATTAAAAATTCGGCTTTAGAGTTTAGTATACCTGTATACAATAATATGCCTGCAAATCCGGAGCCTATCCCAATGGGTAATGATAAGCCAAGTAATAATACGCCAAATAATAATACTAATAATAGCACAGTAAATATTACGGATAATAATACTACAAATAATAGTTCTAATTTGGCAGGACCGGGAGCAAATTTGGGAAATAATAAAAATAAAGAGAGCAATGTATCTTTAGTTGCACCGTAAGTATAGGAGAAAGATATGAAAGTACTTAGAAAAATTATACTAAACCTTGCATTTATTTTGGTGTTGGGTGTAGGGGTTTCATTAAATTCTAATTTTTGTAATGCAAGCATATGCTTTAGATACAAGAATAGCATTTAGTGATCCATCGGTAATAGAGGGAAATGAAGTTACTGTAGTTTTAAAAATAAGCAGTTTGGAGGGCGGAAATCTTGGTAATGCCAATCTCATGCTAAAATATGATAATTCTTACTTGGAATTTATCTCGGGAAATAATGCCGAAGGTGGAGCTGGTGCTATAAAAATTAGCGCAGGCGAGGATGGTAAGCAAGAATGGGTTTATAATCTAAGATTTAAAGCTTTGAAAGCCGGAGAAACAAATATAGAAGTAAGTTCAGATGAGATTTATGATGTTAATGGAAAGTCGGCTACTATTTCTAAAAAAGGTAGTTCAAAAGTTACTATAGCGGCAGGAGCAAGTACATCAACAAATGCTAACTTGAGTTCATTAAGTGTGAGTGAGGGGGCATTAGAACCTGAATTTAATTCTGATACAACAGAATATACTATGAATGTAGGTGCTGATATAAATAGCATTAATATTAGTGCAGTAGCTGCAGAAGCGAATTCAAGTGTTGAGATAAGTGGAAATGAAAATTTAGTAGAAGGTGAAAATAAAGTAAATATTAATGTAAAGGCGGCTGATGGAAGTACAAGTAAGTCATATACTATAACAGTAATGAAAGCTGTTACTTCAGAAAGTCAAGCAAGTACAGAAAGTGAAACTGAAAAATCTTTAGCTGAAATAACAGTTTCAAGTAAGACTATTCATGTTATAGATTTGGATTCGGGTGTGAAAATACCTGAAAATATGGTAGAAAACAGCATAGAAGTAAATGGGGTAAAAGTAAAAGGTTGGATAGATAAAAGTGATGGCGGACAAAATTTTGTTTTAGTATATGGACAAAAATTCGGAAGGTGAGAAAGGTTTCTATGTTTATGATCTAAAAGAAAAGACTATACAAAGATACTTTTTTGAAAGCGGGGCATCAGCTTTAGCAAATTATAATTCCTTGAAAAATTCATATAAACTTAGAACTTATATTATGTATACCTTGTCTTTAATTAGTATATTCTTATTTGCGATAATTATTTATCTTTTGACTAGAAAAAAACAGCTAAGAATAATGATATTATTAGTAGTACCCAAATGGAAAAATCTTGATTTAAAAAGATGAAGATTTTTTTTAATAGATGAAAAAAATAGATTTAGAAGTTATAGTCAAAGATGGAGCAGAAGAGTCTAAAGAGAATATAGATATAGAAGTATCAGATAGTTCTAATATTAAGTCTGAAATTACGGAAGATGAAAAACGAAGTTATTGAAGATTCTAAAGATATAGAGAATATAACTTTGGAAGAAAGTAGTGAAGAAATTCATGCCGAAATACCTACGGAAGAAAAAAACTGATTTTTATTGGTAACTCTGATAAACAGGATAAACATAAAGATAACAACTTATCTGAAAGTTTGAAGTCTAGAAGATATTGATAGTTTGGATGAAAAAAATATAGAAAATGTGGTTTTTAGAAGAAGTAGATGAGTTTATTAAGCATAATGATGTAAGTGTTGAGGATATACAAGACTTGGATGATTTATTGCTTGAGGGTTCTATAAATGAAGAGAATATAGATAAAAATAGAAAAAAAGAAGATAAAAAGTAAAGAAAAAGTCCGGTTTAGAAGATTTAGGTTTAGATGATGACTTTTCTATTGTGGAGATATAAGATATACAATATACGTTTGCTATAATAAAAAGAGGCTATGTAGATGACTTTGTTCATCTATATAGTCTCTTTTGCAATACTAAACATCTTACTAGAAGTTTGTATTTAAAGGAAAAATAGATATAAATATAAAATTTATATAAAAAAACTTGCATATATATATATATATATAATGGTATATGAATAAATTGTAAATTTTTTTATAAATGTTTTACGATGAATTAGAATAAAGACATATACTGTCTTTTTTTAATTTTGTATAAGTTAATTATAAATATGTAGATAGAAATATTTAAAGTAAAAAAATATTAATATTGAAATTGTTAATTGCTAAAACTAGAGAAATAATATTTAAAAGCCAAATATAAAGGTATATAGGGGGTTAGGATGAAAAAAATTTAAAAAGTATTATGGGGAAACTATTTGTTGTACTTATGCTTGCGATTATACTAGTTGCTTGTGGTATGTCCAAAAAAGAGAGAAGTATACAAACTGTAAAAAATGGTTCTTTAGCAATGTATCCTGATTATACTATTGGTGAAGTATTAAAAAGTGAGTTTAAGAATATTAAATGGAAAAGCAAAATGGCAGACGATGGGGATATGCTAGTAAGTTTCATAGGTAGGCATGAGACTATAGGTTCAAAGTTTAAGATTGATTTTACTGTAGATGATGATTACTTTGAAGTTGTCAGTATAGAGACAAAGGGAGAGAAAGTAGAAGGTTGGGGTGCAAGTCTTTTATTTGCCGGTTTAGTAGCTGCTTATGCTGAGGAGCAAAATGGTGGTGAAGCCTCATATGAAGATATTTTTGGAGACTATGATAATGGTGATGGAGCAATTTATGATAGTGGGGAAGATAATTATAGTACATCAGAAGAAGATTATTGGCATAATATAGGAAAAGATATGGGAAATGAACTTATGGATGCATTCTATGATGCAATTTATAACGGACAGTACTAGATTCTGTATAAGTACATTTTCTAGTTAAGTAAGAAAAAAGGTGTAAAGATGAGGTGTAAAGATGAATAGTAATAATGAAAATATAAATTGTACAAGTTTTAAACTGTGTAGGATGGCAAGGTTAATTAGTTTTGTATTAATAGTATTCTTAGTCTCTAGTCTATTATCGGCTTGTAGCTTTAAAGATATTACATCGAAGCTTCCAAATCCTTTTAAACATAAAGCTGATGAAAGGATTGTATTAGTAAGAGATGGTGTATTTGAAGACTATCCGGAATATACTCTAGGAAAAGTGTTAGAAGATATATCTAAAAAAGGAGAATGGAAAGCATACAAACTGAATACAGGCTCAGATATAGTGGTATATAGCGGAGAACTAAAGTCTACAAAAGAAAAAATAAGAATAGAGTATAAGTTAGATGAGGAAGACGTTTGGCCTATATCTATGCAAGTTGGAGATGAAAAAAATAGATGATGAGGATTTAACTAACTTATCTTATTGGACTATGATTAAAAAAAGTATATGGATGGTGGTGCTAAGTCAAAGGATTTAGAAGAATATTTTAAAAAAATATTTATATTTATGGATTTGAAGAAGCTTTTATCTAAAGCAGGAATTAGTACCATAGAAGATATTTTTTTGGTAATGATTTAAAAGAAAAATACTACAGAAGAAAGCACTACAAAAGAAAAATACTACAGAAGAAAGCACCATAGAGAAAAACTGTTGTAGATGAAAGTGTATTAGGAACTTATTTTCAACCAACAACAGGTGAAGAGGCAGAGGGTGGTTCCTATATAACTATAAAAATATTCAGATGAAATAAATTCATATATAGCCACAATGGGTGCAGGATATTCAGGTATAGGTTTTGAATATACAGAACTTGATGACTATTATCCTCTAAAGAAAAAAAGTTGGATGGTACATGGTATTTGTACAATAATAATGGCGAGGAATTAACCAGTTTTATATTTACTGATCAAAAATCATATAGAAATACAATCCCAAAGTTCAGAACTTGTAGATAAGCTTGGTTGGACTGTTATAGTAGGAACTTATGAGAGAGTAGAAGATTAGTTCTATAATAGTTACTAGAAAGTAACTAATTAAATATATAATATTAAAGGGAGAATATTAAAAATGGAAAAAAAGAGTAGACAAGAATGTATTTGTATGGGTAGGAGCTTTTCTTTTGGGTGGTTTTGGAGTTGATAGGTTTATGAGAGGTCAAACAGGCTTAGGAATCTTAAAAGCCTTAACTTGTGGTGGTTGCGGTATATGGGCATTGATAGATCTTATCATAGCTTTAACCAAGGCATATGGTCCTTATAGTACCGAAAAAGAAATAACATTTATAAATGGTGATTATTCTAAGAATGAAGTTAATCAAGAAGTATATGTATCTGCTTTGGACAATACAAGACTGAATCAACTAAAGAGACAAATTGCCACTATTGAGAAAAGAACTTGATGCCTCATATACTATTATTGGTAAAAAGATATACAGAATATATAATTAATACCGGCACTATGGGTGATGTAGATGTAAGAGATATTCTTAAAAATATTAGAGCCAAGGATTATGGAAAAGAAAGAGATTGAAGCTGAGATTGTTGAAGTTGAAAAGAAAAGCAAAGATCAAGATGATCTTAGAGAAAAGCAAGTAGCAGAGCAAGAGTTTATTCAAACAAAGAGTAAACTTGATAAAAGCCTTACAAATGGGTGTTATAGCTAAGGAAGAGTATGATTTAAAAACTATCTATTGCACAGAAAAAAATATAATAATTTTGAAGAAATCAGACGTATAGAGACTCAATATAATATGGGTATTATCTCTATAGAAGAAAAAGAATGCAAAAAAATTAGTGCTTTGAATTAAATGATAGAAAGTAAAGAAAAGAGGGAGAAAAATATTTAAAAATATAAAAAAAGTAAGTGATACTGAGATGGTAGATTTGATAGATGAATTCTTTATCAAAGAGGCTACTACATCAAAGGAACTAAATAGAATAAAAAGAGCTACAAAAGATAGTGCTATAGTTGATGGTGGTGTATGTGAAAAATATAAACAAAACCAAGGTACTATTAGGTAGTCTAGGTAGCATGTGGGTAAAGTGAAGTTTTAGAACTTCATTTTATCACCAAATAGCTTAAAAAAACTTAAATTACCTAAGATATTAAGACTACCTAGTTTATATAAAGGAGATTAAGATGAAAAAAATCAAAAAAAGATTAGTTTGCTACTAGTAAGTATTTTTATTGTTAGCTTTCTTATTAGTGGGCTGTAGTATAAAAAGATAAGTTTACTTTTTGGATTCAAAGCTAAACCTAGTAGTGAGAATATAATTAAAGTGGTTCAGGACGGACGCATAGAATCTTCGCCGGAATATAGCATAGATGAGGTCTTTTCTAACTTATTTTACGATGGGAAATGGAATTCTTATGAAGTAAATTCCGGTACTAATATGGTTAACTATACCGGAAAAAAATAAAAAGTCTTAGATGAAGATATAAAAAAATGAATTTTTTTCTGTGAAAGATAAAAAAATTTGAAGTAAGTCAAGTGAATATAGCAGGGAGTAAAAATAGAGGGAGAAGATGCAAAAATTTGCTCTTGATAAGATTATTGGAATATATACAGGTACTAAAGAAGATGGAAAAAGCGATATTTCTGAGAGTATAAGTAAAGTGGTAGAGGAAATTTTAGCAAGTGTAACTAAAGAAAGTACAAGTGTAGAAGAAACTGCTGCAACAGCGATTCAAGAAACAGTAGCACCTGAGACACAGGTGGCTCAGACGGTTCCTGCTACAGAAGAAGTAGAGACATGGGGAGTTAAAGCGGATGATTTCCAAGATTATATTATGGCAGACCAAGGAGATAATTTACATATAATAAATTGCGATGAAAGTATAAGTCTTAGAACTGCTCCGGATAAAAGTGCTAGAGTTATAACACAGATACCACTATATGCTACTGTTAAATATATAGAAGGTGCTGTTAATGGTTTTGTTAGAGTTGAATATAATGGTCAGTTTGGATATGCCTTAGTAGCTTATATGGATACATATGAACCACAAGTTGCTACGGGGCAAACCATGACAGTTATAAATGCTAAACAAAGTGTAACTCTTAGAACTTCACCATATACTACTGCAGAGGAGATAATGCAGATACCGGTAGGTGCTAAAGTATATTATCTAGAACCAAAGAGGGATTTTTACTTGGTATCTTACGATGGTCAATCTGGATATGTATTGGGTAGTTATCTGAGATTTGATTAAGATAATTATATGGAAATAATAAGATAAATATAAATTATCAAAGTGAACGACTTAACAATAAAACAGGTTGGGATGGATTTGTAGGGGATTGCATAAGAGAGTAGTAGTATATAGAAAAAAACCATGTTATCAGATAGATAATATGGGGTAGTAGGAGAATAGTATTATGAAAACTTGGAAATTAGTTTCAGGAATTATATCTATAGTATGGGGAATAGGCTTAATCATTGTTGCAATAAAAAAATGTAGCAATTTTTGATAGGATAATGGCTACATACATAGATGCATTCGGAGATCTTCGTGGCTTTATTGTCCTTTGCTTATTTGCTGGAGCTGGTACTTTATCAGGAGGTCAAAAAAATATTAGAAAGTAGATGCGAAGATATAAAAAAGGCAAAAAAAAAGCACTCTTATGTAATACTCTATTTTGTAATTGCTGCTTTCTTTAGTTTTTTTAGGTTTTATAGGACTAGGCGAATTATTTTTTTGACTTTCTTATGGTCAATAGTAAATATAATTACAGCGATAGTTTTTTTAGTTAAATATTAGAAAAGAAAAAGTATAAATGACTTATAAAGTAATTAAGAAAGGAAATATGGGTATTAAGAAATGAATATTAATAAAAGAGAAACTCTTCAGAAAAATAGGGGGTTAAGACTGCTTAGTTTTTATTTTGCTAGTACTCTTAGCAACTAATCTTTTGCTAAGCTGTAGCTTTTAAAGATATGCTATCCAACATTCCTAATCTATTAAATATGGTATCAAAAAAAGAGGATAAGAGAATAACTTTTATAAAAAAATACAAAGGTTATACTTATCCAGAATATACAATAGAAAAAGATACTTAAAGGTATATCTAAAAAAAGGAGAGTGGAGAGCTTATAAAAAGTAATGGAATTAATATAGTATGGTAATTTCTCTAAGTAGTATATTTATCAAAAATATAAAAATCAATAATGAAATTATTACATCTATGATACAGATGGAAGTGTATTTTTTTCAGATTTACTTTTTGATGGTCAAAAACACTATCAAAATAGACTATCAAGGCTCTAATGTAAGTGGTGGAATGGGAGTAGATGAGTTTAGAGGTACTTATATTAGAAGATAGAGACTAATGGATAGGTACTACCTAAAGGCAGATGGAACTATGGCTATTAATGAGAAAAACAGCAGATGGCTATCAAGTGAATAACTTAGGTATTTGGGTAAGGTAATTTAAGATAATATAATGAAAGTGGCTCTAGGTATTGTGAATACAAATATCGGAGCTGCTTTTTATTATCCATAATCCTTTTGTTATAGAAAAATAAAAAAATATAACTTTAGTAAAGAAAGGATACTTATAAGCTTATTCCGATTATATGGTAAGTCAAATGTTTATGATATATCTGAAAAAAATTCGGAAAAATGGAAGTCATATATAGCTAATACCGGTATAGTTATAAGAAATAATATAACAATATAATTAAAATATTGCATAAATATTTAAATAAATGTATAATACATATAATCTATTTTTTTAAAAGTTTACAATATATTTAAAAATAAATAATAGTTTTTAAATATGTAAAAATATTAATAAGTATCAAAACAAAAGAGAGGGATATAAGATGGGACTTTTTAGTAGTGATAACCCTAAGGAAAAGCAACATAGTGGCATACTTGGTGCTTTTTCAGTGGATGTTATTAAATGGGAGCCTGAAAGTGGCGCTGAAGCAGACTTGATAGTGCATAAGTTTGAGTATGAAGACTTTCCAAGTGGTGCTTCTCTAATAGTTGGACCTACACAAATGGCTATTTTTACCAATAATATGAGTGCCGGAAATTCTTTAGAAGAAACAGGAGATGGAAATGCTCAACTTTCAATTTTTACAGGTCCATGTAAGATAAAATTAGAGACCGGAGATTCCAGATTTTCACCTTTTAGAAATATTGCACATTCACTGACAGGAGGAGATTCTGCCTTTCATTCAACAGTATATTTTGTAAATACTACCTATATGAATGAACTAAATTGGGGAACACAACAACCCATACTACTTCAAGACCCGGAAGAAGAAGTGAATATTCACGTTAGAGCTAATGGTATTTTCGGTGTACATATAGAACAATTAGATTCCACTATATCAACAGCACAAGTTAGAAAGCTTTTACAAAAAGTAATAGGTACAAAAGCAAACTTTACAAGAGGAGAGCTGGTGTCCTATATGCGTGCGAAGATACTGGAATATGTACGGATTTACTGGCTAAAGCTATGATAGATAAAAAAATATAGGTATCTTAAAAATAAGTAGATACTTATCGGAATTTTCAGAGGCTATAAAAGAAAAGCTTGTAGAACATTTTTATGACTTTGGTTTAACTCTTGATAATTTTTCATTTCATTCTATAAATGCGCCGGATGAAGATCTTGAAATAATAAATGATATGAAGATAAAACGTAAGTTGGATCAGCTTGATGCTGAGGGTAATGCTAAGAAGATGGACATAGAGTCTGAAGCTAGAGCAAGAATGAGAGAAAGAGAAGGATATACATATCAACAAGAAAAAGGCTTTGATGTAATGAAAGCGGCAGCTTCCAATGAGGGTACTCAATCTACTTTTATGGGTGCCAGTATGGGACTGGGAATGGGAACTATGCTAGGCACAGGAATGGGTGCTAGTATGGGAAATATTGCTAGAGAGACGGTTCAAAATATAGATATGGAACAGACTAAAAAGTCAGATGTTAAGATTTGTAAGATTTGTAATTCTCAAAATAATATAGAAGCAAAGTTTTGTCTAAATTGTGGAGAAAAATTTGAACAAGCAAATATTTGCCCTGATTGTGGAGCAACTTTAGCTGAGGGAGCAAAATTTTGTATGAATTGTGGTAAAAAACTTGTTTCTGTTTGTCCTAATTGTAAACATGAACTTGAAAATGGAGCAAAATTCTGTATGGAATGTGGTTATAAATTATAAGAGAGGTATATATGAAATATCTAAAAAAATATAGTAAATAAAAAAACAAGTTTTAACCCTAAGTATGATATATATTATATGGGTAGTAGCCTTATTTAACTTTAGAATTGTAAAAAGCTTTTAATTTTAGATTTTTTTGTTGCTCTATTATTTGGAACTATATCCTATGCAGTTACTATGAGTTATATACTTAAATTTAGTAAAAAAACGTAAGAGAAACTAGCGAAATACAACACCTGCCTTGGATATATACCTTAAATTATATAAGTATATCATTATTTACAAACTTTTTTTATGTGGTGTATTCAATATTGGGATTGGTTGGACTTTAATTATAAATCTTATAACGCTTTTTTTGTTTATATACAGGCTATTATCAATGTTGATAAATATATAGAAAAAAACAGTAGAGAAGATAGAAAAAGTTCGAAACAAAAAGTAGAGAATTTTAATATTATAGATCAAAAAAATGACTTATCTTCTTGCTAAAGCTACAGATAAAGATATTAAAAGCCAAAGTTCTGGAAATAAAACAATTTTTTTCTTATAGTAATGCTTTTTTTCCAGTGATGCAACTAGAGAGATAGATGCAATTATAGTTGATAAAATAGATAAATTGGTAGAGGCAATAGAAAATGATAAGAAAGAAAAAGTTATAAAAGGTTTGGAAAAATCTTATGACAGATATTAAATATAGAAATGCTATAAAATCAAAGAATACTGCAAAAGAGAGGTAGGGTATGGAAATTCCAGGTGTACAATGTGCAGGTTGTGGTAGCTCTGAGGTGGAATTTATAGAAAGTTCGAGAAAGCTGATTTGCCATAAATGTGGCAGAGAAGACTATTGGTCAAGAGCTACTTTAAATAAAAAAATAGGCAGGTAATTATAAATAAAGATAATGCTATGAAGTTCTTCTTAGAAGGAGATATAGATACTTCTAGACACTATGCCTTGGAAGTACTAAATATCTTTGTTGACAATATTCCTGCAAAATATATAATAAGCTACTTTGATGAAGTAAAGAATGGAAAAAAATAGATAGCATAAAAAGAATGTATAAAGTGTATACAAGATACTAAAGATGTACATGGAGATGAGATAAGAGATTTTTTTCTAAATTAGTAGTAGCCAGTGCCAGATATTTACATGAGTATAGTTCAGATATTATAGAGGTATTTGTGAAAAAAATATGCAAGCTATGGAAGATAGAAAGGAGCTATCTGAGATTATGGATAAGATTTGTCCGTATTTTTATACAGCTTAGTTCTTCTATAGATTTCTTAAAGGATAAAGGTTTGGAATATTATACTGAGTTAGCACAGAATTTAGATATACCTAAAACCTGTTTTTTTATCTTATAAAAAGCTATAGAAGAAAAATCCATATTCACCTTATGTAAATAACTCATTTTATATGTCAACAAAAAAACAAAAGTATTTTTTTATGATGAATTTGTTGTTCCTGTTGGAGATATTATTAGTAAAAATGAAAGAATCTGAATATAAAGAAAAAAATTAAAAAATGGCTTATCAACAAAAAAATTATTAAAAATATAAGCAAGAAGCGAAGTATTAGAGGGAGGAAGTATGCCGGATGATGCAGTAAGATGGCGAGATATAAGCTCGCTAGAGGGAAAAAGTAAATAAATTAGATAACAAGCTAAATGATGTACAAGAAAAAAATTAGGTGCGGCAGATGCTAAAATAAATCGCATAGGTTCAGAAGTAATGGCTATAAATAAAAAATTTGAAGAGCTTATGAGAGATAGAGAAAGAGCGGAAGCTTTATCTCAAGCAACAACAGAACTAGTAAGAATCAGACAAGAAATAGAGGATAAGTTTGGTAACTATAAACTTGTTAGAGATACCATGCTTGGAGTTTTACAAAGCAACAGATTTAGCTTTAGTTAAGAAAACTACTATGTCTAATATTTCTGAAGAGTTAATGATTACAACGCCAAAGTATTGGCTTGCACCACTACTTATAGCTGTTACCGCTTGGATAAGTAATGATAGAGATTTAGCGGATAGAGCTATAAAAGAGGCGCTTAAAAGAGATGAGGAGAGAACTGCTCTTGCAATGGCACTTATTTGTAGAAGAAATGGAAGACAGGTAGCTTGCTATGAGTGGCTGTCTATATATTTTTCTAAACTAAATGTAGGCAATTTTACAGAAGGTGGATATACTTTCGTGGATGCTTATATAAATAAGGTATTTGGTGAAGATGAGAATCATATTTGTTCGGATTATATGGCAAATTGGTTAGCTGAACTTAAAAAAGACGATGTTAATTTTGAAGAAAATCAAATCGAAACATGGAAAGGGATATGTATAAATAAAACATGTTCTATAGGTGGAAAGTATCCTAACCTTAAGTCTAATGTTATAGAGTTTGATAAAATTGATTCTTATGCTTCCAGAGTAGAGTCTTCAGATGGTCTTATGAAGTTTTTTTGAAACTATAAATAATACTCCTGTAGACATTGAAAAAGATGAAAGCGATGGTTGATGCAAATTTAATCAAACTTATTAGCGAGTATGATGTAGATGAAGTTGAACTTAGAAATGAGGAATATTGTTTCCAAAAAAAGTAAAAAGATAGTAATGGAAATATTAGATTTGCTAGAGTAAAAAAAGAGCTTCTTGAAAGACAAAAAAAGAGAACGGGATAAAAAAATTAATTTAGTAGAGCAAATGACCGGTTCTGTAGTTAGTGATGATAATATGATTCCGTCAAAGAAGAAAACAGCTATTGCTATATTAAGACCTTATATAAATAAAAGCTTATGATAGATATATAGATGAAAAATAAGGGACAATTTCAAAAGATATAACTATATCTGTAAATGGTCATAACGCTAAATATAATCAAGGCACAGATTTAGATAGATTAGAGATTGATTATAAGGAACATTTGAAAAAAATAAAAAAAGCAAGAAGAGGTAACAGCAATGAAGAATAAGAGTGCTTCAAGTAAAAAAAGAAATCTATGATAGTGGCTATTAGTGCGGTTATTATTAGTTTACTTTTTATTTGTAAAGCTAGGAGTGTTGGGTGTTATAGGTCTTGCTGTAGCAGGATTTTTCTTCTATAAATATGGTACTGCAGATAAAAAACTTGCTGAAGTTATTAAAGATTTAGATAATAAATATATTACTATGGAACAAGAAGGCTTAAAAACAATGCAATCTTGTATAGATGAGTGGTCTAGGGTAAATACTAATATAGGAGATTTTGATTCTAATAGAAGAGAGCTTGTAGTATAGGAGGAAGTATGGAAGAAAAGAATGTATTAGATGATTTTTCGGAAGTATTTGGTGCTGAGAAGGAAGAAAATGCTTTTGATGAATTAGAAGAAATGTTTAAAGAAGATGAAGAAATTGCAAAAGCGGAAAAAGTTGTTTTAAAACAAAACTTAGAGGGTTTTGCCAGTTGCTTCCCTGAGTGGGATTTACATCCACCAAGATAGGAAAATTAGAAAGAGAAATCTAGATAAAACACCTATAATATTAGGCAAAACTAATATTATAGGTGTTTTACATTGAGTTTAGTGATATAATATAAGCAATATTTATATTATAGTGATGGAGACAGCTAAAAAGAGATTATGGAAAAATATTTTTTGGATCCTACAACCTTATTAGGTAGAGTCGTAACAAGTAAGCCTAATTATGAGATTGTACATTTATCGTTAAAAAGCCGGTAATGAAGTACCGAATATAGAAATAAAAGCTAGCATTATAATTTTTTTGTTATAGAGGGTGAGATTTTTATTGTCAGCAGATGAAGAGATTTTTTTATAAAAGGAACGTGAGTTGGTAGAACTTCCCGGTGATATGGAACACAAGATGATAGCGATTAAAGATAGTCAAATAATGGCTATAAAAAGTGTAAAAAGTTGAATATATACAAGATACTATTGTTAATTAACTAACAATACTTGTAAAGACTGTAATTATAATACAAATTAAATTATTATAAAGTTAATTAAAAAAATCACGTAAAGATGATATCTTCAGCTAAAAAGCTTTAGATATAGAGATTTGGCAGTCTAAGTATCTAGGTATCAGAAGAGTTAAAAATTATCAAGGTATTCATGAAAAATCTATTTGCTGAATCGAGAAAGAGGCTATATTGACAACTTGAGTTGTGTGTATAGCCTCTTTTTGATGGAAAAAAACAATTATTTTAATTCTTGACTGAGAGTCTTTAATCTTTATTTCTAATCTTTATTGGTTTTAATTTACCTACAACTTTACCTATAATTCTAATATCAACTCTATCATCGCAGATAGGAATATGAATATCTTTATATTCAATGTTAATGGATTGCAAAAACGATTTCATTTTTTTCTTAAAAATATACCTTTTTAAGAAGGTTTCATCATCGTATGCAATAGCGTAGACATTACCATTCAAAAAAAGTCATATCCTTGTTTGATTAAAACTATATCTCCATTATTATAGTCCGAGTCATACTATAGCCATCAACTATACTTGCAAAGTCGTAGTTAGGAAGCGTGTTAGGGTTTTTCTCTTATATAAGCAATATACTCTTGAGGTATATCAGCTAAATAATGCCCATATCCGCAGCAAGCTTTTTCTATTATATTAATTTTATAAACAGGTATTTTTCTTTTTTTGACTCTCTCTTTTAATCGTATATGGTATATTTTTTTCTCTGATAAGGTTACTCCTATCAAGATTATTGGTATATATATTTGTATTTTTCTTGTGCTTTTAATTGCTCCTTAGCGAAGTCTACAAGCTTTTTGTCTAGGTGGCTCTAATGAGTTGTAAATTGAGAGAAGAGGTATGGTAGGGGTAGTAACAGTTTTATTTGCACTATTATATAATTCTTCGTTTATTCCCAGTAAATATTCAGGCTTTTACATTTAAAAACTTTTTGCAAAGTCAGATATTCTATTTAGAGGAATTCACGTTGTTTATTAAAGTATCTAGAAAGTGCAGATTTAGCCATATCTACTTGCCTAGCTAATTCACTCATTGACATTCCTTTTTCTATATATAGGTCTTTTATAAGGTCGACTATTTCAGAATTCGATTTCATATAATACCTCCTTATATAGGTATTATAGCATGGTTCTCAAAAAAAGAAACAATATAGTATGAAAAATAAAGAAAAAAATGTTGACAAACGAGAACGGAAGTGATATAAAAAAACACTATGTGATGAGAAAAATAATAGATGAAAGGGGAGTAGCTGACAAGTTTATAGTAAAAATATTTTTATTTGTAATTTATTGTATGGTAGATATTTCTGATTAAATTGTATGTAGAGTATTATCAGTTATATCTATATATTTTATTTATTTTTTTATGCAAAAAAAGTAAAAAGAAAGTGATATGAAATAAACTGGCTTAGGAGCTAATAAATAAGAGAGGAGGAGTAAATGTGAAACTGGATTTGAAAAGATTGAGAGCTGAGAGAGTAGCTTGTGGCTTATCACAGGAAGATGTAGCTAAGAAGTTTGGAAAGACTAGGTCATGGTATGCGAAAAAGAGAAAAATGGCTTTGTATCAATAGGAGCCGATGAATTAGCGAAAATAGCAGGTATATTTAATATAGATGATAAAAGAATAGCAATTTTTTTAACAATAACGTTCCCGAAAAAAGAACAAGAGTAAAAAGAAGATAAAGAAGTCACAAAGTTAGTAATAGATTTAGAATTTATATCTCATATTATTTTTTTATGTAGAGAGATATAAACCAAATAATGATATGAGAATTATGTTTTAGTAGAGACAAGTGATTTTGTAAAGGAGAAAATGATGACATTAGAAAGTAAAAAAAGGATTATCTAAAGCAAGTATATAGACTGGATAAAAATAGTAAAAAAACTAAGATGAATGAGGTAAAAAGAATTATCGGAGCTTGCAACTAGTATATCTAGTTTAGATTATACCAAAGAGAAAGTTGATGTATCAAAAAGGAGATGGTGCGAAGTTTGAAGATATTATAATAAAAAAATATGTGATACTGAGAAAGAGATAAAAAGAGAAGTAGATATTTTAATAAATTTAAAAAAAGACATAGACAGAAAAAAATTGATACAATAAAAAGATGTAGATGAGAGATTATTACTTAGATTAAGATATATAAATGATTATAAGTGGGAAGATATATGTGAAGAAATGAACATATCTAATAGCCAAATACATAGAGTGCATTTAAGAGCATTAAAAAAAGTTAAAAAAATATAAAAATAAGTAAAGTCGGTGTAATAACAAATTTTATATAAAAATTTGCTGAAAAATAGCGGAGTATGTTAAGCAAAAATAAAAAAAGTTAGGGGTGTTTGGGGGATTAAATGGTATGGAATGGGATATAAGAAGTGTGGTATATATAAACTAGAAAAGTGAAAGCTAAATATTTATATTAAACCTTCTTTTTAAATTTTTAGTAAGAAAGGCAGTCGGATTAGGCTGTCTTTTTTATTTAGGGAAGATAACCCGATTGATTACGTGAAGTGTATGAAATAAAAAAATGCTCATAATGTGGTGGGAATGGTAGTTATATTTAATTTGGCTTTCCTTATAGCATAGTTGTCTAGGCTATTATCATAAAGAAAGGAAAATGATATGAGATATCTAAATGCAGAGGGATATAAAGATGTGACAGCAGGCAAGGCTATAGAAATGGTAGAAAGGAGTAAAAAAAGAAAAAAATAGAAAAAAAGGTATGCAAAAATATAAAGCAAGAGCAGATCCTATACCTGAACAAAGAATTTATTAGTTTTAAAAATATAGAATTGATAATATAGAAAGGGGGGATAAATATGGTCAAAAATAACTACTTCTATCTAGTGTATAGATATTTGATTAAAAAGTAATAAGGAAATTTACAGGGAGTATTTATCAAGTGGAATATAAAGATGAAAGGAGAGGAAATGTCTAATGTGAGTGTAAGTATCAGCAAAAATAAAAAAATATATAAATAAGTTAAAATCTTTAGGGTGGAAATTTTAATGAAGTAAGGAGAAAGGCTTTTAGTTAGTGGAGTTAATGTAGGTATAAGATGTGCAAAACAAAAATTCTCCGCTTGCAAGAAGATATTTAAAAAAACAAGTGGGAAGCTAACTCTATTCTAAAAAAAGATATTACGAATAGTGCAAAAATATGTAAGCCTTTGTAAATTATGGAAGAAAGCTGATAGATAAAAAAAGCTTAAAGAGGAAATAAAAGAATTAAAGAGAAAGAATTATGAATTATGATATATATCAAGATATAGCTAAAAAAACTTAAAGAAAGTAAAGGATATAGATGTTTACATAGAAGATATACCACAAGGGCTAAAAATGCCTCTTTTTTTAATACATATTTATGAAAGTAAATATAGCATCGGAATAAATAAAATACAAAAAAAGTAAGCCTAAGCTTAGATGTCTTATATTTTCCTAAGAATAAAGAAGAATTAAAAAAAGAGTGTTTGGAGCTTATAGAAAGCTTATATCACGATTTTTAAGTTGGATAGTTTTAAGATAAGTGGTAGAAGCTCTACTATAGTAGATGATGTAGCACATTTTACTTTTTAATATTAGCTATAGAGAGTATAAAGAAGACGAAGTGAACAAAATTAAAAAGAATTGAGTCAATAAACAGTATAGATAAAAAAATAATAAACAGGTTTGTAAGGAAAGGAGTCTATATGGCAGGAATATGGAACAGTGAAAATAAGGTAATACCGGGTGCTTATATAAATATAAGAACTAATGAAGCATTATCTATAAATACTAGTGATAGAGGTACAGTTTTAATATTACAGGAATTGAGTGTTGGGTCTGATAACGATGTATATGTAAGAACTAAAGATGAGGATACATTTGATACTACGGCCACATTAGCAGACAAAAAGCTTAGCGATTTAGCTTTTAGAAATGCCGGTAAGGTATTAGTATTAAAGTTAAAAACAGGTCATAAGCTTACAGATGTGAAAACAAGTCTTGATAAGGTAAGAACGCTCAAATTTGATACCCTAGTGTATCCTTATGATGAGGGTAAAGATGATATAAAAGAAGCTATAAAAAATTTTGTGATAGATATGAGAGATAATGAAGGATCAAAAATAGGCGCAGTGCTTGCTAATTACAGTGCTAATCACGAGGCTATAATAAATGTAGTACAATCTCTTGTTTTAAATGATGATACTACTTTAAATACTACAGAAGTGGCTACTTTTATAGCAGGTCTCAGTGCCGGTTCAAATATAACAAAGTCAAATACCGGAACTATTTTAGAATTTGCTAAAGACGTAGTGCCAAGGCTGACAAAGACAGGGATAGAAGAAGCTATAAGAAGTGGAAAACTGGTTTTTAAAGTGGATAATTCTGAAAATGTAAGTATTGTTTATGATATAAACTCACTTACTAGCTTTACAAAAGAAAAGGGTACTATATTTTCAAAAAATAGAGTGGTCAGAACACTGGATAGTATAGCAAATGATATAGCAAGGGTATTTGAATCAAATTATGTAGGTAAATTGAATAACAATGCCGACGGTAGAAATATACTGAACCGGTTTGATAGAATATTTTAAAAGCTTTAGAAAGCCTTAATGCTATAGAAAATTTTTGAAGCTAAGGATATAGAAATAAAAGACGGTAAAAGTAAAGATAGTGTTATTATTGATTTAAAAATAAAACCTTTAGACAGTGTAGAAAAGATATATATAAATGTAAATTTAGGATAATAGAAAGGGAAAGATATGAGTAATTCAACAAAAATGAGCGATCTTATAACAGGAAATGAGGGACAAGCCTATATAACTGTAGATGGACAGAATAGATACTTTTTTGAGTTATCTAAGATAGAAGCTACTATAGAATTTACAGTAATTGCTAAAAAGCTGCTAGGTCAAAGAATGAAGCAACATAAGGTGGTAGGAGCAGAAGGAAAAGGTAGTATGAGTATATATAATGTAAGTCCTTCTACACTTGCCTTGTATAGAGAGTATATAAACACCGGAAGAGTGTTACCTATAAGCATAAATATAATTAATGACGATGCTTCTTCCAGCATAGGAAGAAGAGCGGTATTACTTAGAAATTGTATATTTGCAAAAACACCTGTAGCTATGTTAGATGATAGTAGCGAAGAGTTAAATACAGTAGATATAGATTTTACATTTGATGATGTAGAAGAGCTTGAAAGCTATAATATTCCGGAGAATATGAGATAAAGAAATAATTAAACAATAGGACTGAAGGGGTGATTTTTTTATGTGTTAAAAATAAGTTAGAAGATATATAAAATGTATCAATAAATTATGTATGGTTAAAGTAGATACGGTAGACTTAAATATAAAAAAATAGATATTAACATAAGAAAAAAAGCATCTAGTAATAGGTGCTTTTTTTAATATCTGATAATAAAGAAAGTAATAGAAAGGATAGAATTATGAGTTCACTTAGAGCATTTTTTTAAAAACCGATAAAAAGCAGAAAATGAAGAGGTAATCATTTCAGATAGATTTGTAGAAGATGGAAAGGTTATTCCTTTTACTATAAGAGCTATAGATCAAGATGAAAACGAAGAAATAATAAAAAGAAACACAAAAAAAGAAACAAAAAAAGGGAGAAGAGAAGTTTGAACAAGCTAGCTATGTTGCCGACCTTGTAAGTTCTTCTGTGGTATTTCCTGATTTAAACGATTCCGAGTTGCAAAGAGCTTACGGAGTTATAGGAGCAAGTAAGCTACTCAAAAAGATGTTGTTAGTTGGAGAGTTTGCAACCCTTAGTGCAAAGGTACAAAAGATTTCGGGGATAGACACAGATATAAATGATGAGATAGAAGAAGCAAAAAACTAATAAAGCAAGGTGATGCAGAGTTTAGCTTTGCACATTATGCCTTGCAAAAACTAAAGATAAGACCATCAGTTCTTAGTGGTATATGTGGAGCTAATACTCCTGTAGCTACTAAGGAAAGAGCTTTTATATATGCCAGTATTTCTCTTAGGATAGAAGAAGAAAAAAGAGAAATGGCAAAAGCAAAACGTAAATAGGAAAGGAGGTAGAGGCTTATGGTTCTTGAAGCAGTATTTAAAGTATCAGATTCATACAATTCAACTCTTACAAAAATATTAGCAAATACGGAGAAGCTTGCGAAAAGCTTAGATAAGAGTTCTAATGGGGCGGATAAGTTAGGTAATAAACTAAAACTTGTAGACAGTATTGGAAGTGGGTTTGTAAAACTTATAGGAAAGATGGCAACGCCGTTAGAGGCTTTAAGACTCTCAGATGATATAAGTAATGCTAATACAAGGCTCTCAATAATTACTTCTAATCTAAGTGAACAAAAGGATTTGCAGGCAAAAATAATGGCTAGTGCCAAAAGCTCAAGAAGTAGTTACTTAGAAATGGCTAATGCAACAACTAAGATGAAGATGTTAGCACCGGATAGTTTTAAGAGTAACGAAGAAGCATTGAAGTTTACAGAAACCTTGCAAAAGTCCTTAGCAGTATCAGGAGCAGATAAAACTAGTAAAGACAGTGCGTTTTTACAGATAACTCAAGCTATGACAAATGGTAGACTTCAAGGAGATGAGTTCAGCAATGTGATAGAAAATGCTCCTATGGTTGCAGATGCCATAGCTAAGTATATGGGAAAGTCAAAGGCAGAATTAAAAGAGTTATCATCAAAGGGACTAATAACAGCCGACATAGTAAAAAATGCTCTATTTAGTGCAAGTGATGAGATAAACAAAAAATTTGAAACTATGCCAAAGACATTTTCCAGCATAACCACAGATTTCAAGAATAAGATAATAGAGGTTTTTGAGCCTATAGGTGAAAAGATAACACAGATAATGGGGTCTGAGAGTATAACAAAGGTAATAGATAATATAGGAATTGCTTTATTAATAGGAGCAAACATACTGGGAGTTTTTGTAGATGGTATAGCTTTTCTTATAGATAATTTAGATATACTTACACCGGCTCTACTTGGAGTAGCAGGAGCGATGTTAGTATATAATGCCACTTCAGGTATTGCTTATATGAAAACTATAGCTAATGCTATAGCACTAGGCACAAAAGCTATAGCAGATACTTTTGAGTATGTACGGACAATAGCACTTATAACCGCACAGGACGGATTTAATGCAGCACTTGCCGCTTGTCCTATTACTTGGATAATTACAGGAATAATAGCTCTAATAGCTATCGTCTATGTAGTAATAGCAGTTATAAACAAGGTAGCGGGAACTACTATAAGTGCTACAGGAGTTATACTTGGAGCAGTTTTTTTGCTATAGGAGATATTTTTTATAATATATTTGCTTTTATATGGAATATAGTAGTCTCCTTTCTAAACTTTTTTGCTAATTGCCTTGACAATCCTATTGCAAGTGTAAAGTTACTATTTTTAGATCTTGCAAGGAGTGTTGTAAATATAGTTGCAGTTATAGCTAAAAGTATAGAAGAGCTTATAAATATGATACCCGGAGTACATATAAATATTTCAAGCGGTATAACTAATTTTTTTCTAAAGGCATATCCGGAGAAATAAATAAGATAAAAAAAGATAGCGGTTATAAGGATGCTATCGGTAGTATGAAACAAGTAAGCCTTGGAGAAGCATATAAAAGTGGATACAACATAGGAAAAGGTATAGAAAACAAAGTGGGTTCTATGTTTAAAGGTTTAAAAGGAAACGGTGTACCAAACTTAGATGCAGGTGTAGGCGATCCAACACTACCAAGTCTTGGAACTTCCGGAAATCCTACGAATGTAAAAGGAAGCGGTAAAGGTGGAGCAGTAAAGGTAGAAAACAGTGAAGACCTGGAACTGCTTAGAAGCCTTGCTATGCGTGATTATGTAGCAAGAGTATCTCAAAACACACTAGCTCCAAATATAAATATAGAGTTTAGTGGAGACATACACAAAGAAACTGATACAGATAGTGTACTAAGTCATATAAACAATGAGCTTAGAGACATACTGGCAGTAGCAACAGAGGGATAGTTATGAGTTATAGTATATATTTTAAAGCGGAAGGAAAAAAGTATAAATTGCCTGTTAATCCTGAAAGCATAGAAGTATCAAGAAATCTAAATGTAAGTACTTTTACCGTACTAGGGGGCAATGAAGTTGTTATGCCATCAAGTATGGCTTTAGCAAAGATAAAGTTTAGCTTTGAGTTACCTAGTTATACTTACTCTTATATGAATAGCGGTATAAGACATAAGGCAGATTACTATGAGAAAATGTTAAAAAAGGCACAAAGAGATAAAAAGCCTATATTCTTTATAGCAAGTAATGAAATTACGGAAGACATAAGTCTTAGAGTATTGGTTACCGGCTTGACCATAAAAGAAGAAGCAGGAGAAGAGGGCGACAAAAAGGTTGATATAGAGCTTTTAGAGTATAAAGGTGCTACAAGGCTTTATAAGGTGATAGAGACGAAAAAAGAAGAGCCTGAAAAAGCTGGAAAGGTTGAAACCTCAAACTCTACCACAGATATATCCGGTAATGGTACACCTGTTACAACAAAGAGTAGTGGCAAAAGTAAAAAAATCTAGGAGTAGTAAGAAAAAGGAAGTTAGATACAAAGGCTCTGAGATAAATAATGTAAATGCTATTATTTCTAAGCACATAATGGAAGCAAATGAAAAAGCCGGTAAAAACAGCTTAAAAAAAACTATACCCAAGATGAATGCAGTAGAAAAGGCTACTATAGAAAAGCTTATGAATCCAAAGAGTAAAAAGAGAATAAGTAAGAGAGGTATAGGACTTTGGTTTTCTAAATAGTCTGGATTTAAGGTGTAATTATGAAAGTATTATGTGAACATGATAAAACAATAATAGATATGACCGGTACTTGTACGCAGATAACTTTTACCGAAAGCTTGAATGAAGGTGCAAGCACTGTAGAGCTAAAGTATATAAAAGCCGGTCTTGTGCTGAATAATGGCGATGTTATAAGAATAAGTGGAAAGGACGAAAAAGACGGTATATTCTTTGGAATAATTTTTAAAGTAAATGTAGATGAAAAAGAAGAGGTTACTATAAAAGCTTATGATCAATTAAGATATTTAAAAGCAAAGGATATAGTAGTTTTAGAAAATCCTACACTTAGTGAAATAGTAAAATATGCTTGTAAAAAAATGAGCTTAAAAGTAGGCTCTGTAGCAGATACTAAGTTAAAGCTAAAAACTATAGCCAGATATGATAAAACCTATCTTGACTTAATAAGTGATGCTATAAAAGATACCTTAGTTATAAGTGGGGCAAAGGACTACTATGTATTAAGAGAGAATTATGGACAAGTCGATTTGATAAATGCAAAAGACTTAGAACTTCCGCTAGTATTAGGAAATGGAAGCCTTGCAACGTCTTATAGCTATGAAAAAAATCTATAGATGATGATTATTATAACGTAGTAAAAAAATCTTATATAAGGACGAAGGACTAGGAAAAAACGAGCTTGTAATAACCGGTGATAAGGAAGCGGTAAACAGATTTGGAATTTTACAGTATTTGGAATTTTCTAATGATATAAATAAAAAAGATATAGCAGATAAAAGAGCAGAGGACTTATTAAAGCTTTATAACAAGGAAAAAGAAAGCTTAAAGCTTGAGTGTGTTGGAGATTTTAGTATAAGAGCAGGAAACAGTATATATGCAAACATAGAAGACATAAAGCTAGGTAAAAGACTTATAATAAAAAGTGTAACACATAAGTTTTTGCCAATTCATACAATGAGTATAGAGGTAATAACAAATGGATAAGATAGGTGGACTTGGTTTATATAATTTCATAAAAACTATGATAGATAACTATATAACAAGCATAGGCTTAACTGTGCTTGTTATAGGGGAGTACAAGGGCGATTTTGTGCTTATTAATAATAATTTAAAGCTACCGATGGACTTACTTAGCGGAACGCTAAAAAAGAGCTTAAAGCCCGGAGATAAGCTTAGATTACTTAGAAATCAGGGTTGTGGCGAGTATTATATACTTGAAATAATAGATAAGGAAATAGCTTTTTAGTGAAGATGTTAAAAAGATAGAAAAAAAGGATAAGATAATGAAGTTAAGTGCAGATTTAGAGCTTGTAAGGGTTAGTTATAAAGCTAAGACTTATAAGCTAATGATGGATAAGATACAAGGCTTTACTGACGGACTTGAAACCTTAAAGCAAGCTATAGAAAAGCTATTTAAAACACCTAAGGGTGTGTATTTTATATATAATAGCTATGGGATAGATTTTGAGAGTCTGATAGGAGAAGAAAGAGCATATGTAAGAGCAGAGCTTAAAAGAATGATAAGTGAGAGTTTAGCTGAAGATGATAGGATAATAGATGTTTCTGATTTTAAATTTGAATTTGATTTTTGATAAGTGTATATGCTCTTTTTAGTAAGCAGTATTTATGGAGATTTGGAGATAAGAGAGGAGGTGGCAGTGTAATGGAGATTTTGACTTATGAAGAATTGTTAGAAGAAGTTTTAAAGGATGTAAGAGATGATGTTGATAAAAGAGAGGGGAGTATTATATATGACGCTATTGCTCCAATCACATATTACCTTGCGGAGCAAAGAGAACTTATAGGAGAATTAAGGGATGAGTCTTTTATAGATACAGCTAAAGGTTCATTCCTTGATAGATTATGTCTAGGCTATGGTATAGAAAGAAAAGAAGAAACTAAGTCTAAAAGACTTATAAGAGGGACTAAGGAGTTAGAAATAGGAACTAGGCTAGGAATAAATGACATTTTCTATGAAGTAAAAGAAAAGCTAAATAACGGTTCTGAGTATGACTATATGGCAGAGTGCAGTGAATATGGAAGTGTAGGCAATGTATACAAAGGAGCTATAGAGAGTGAAGATAAAACTGTAAGTGCAACTCTTTTAGATATAATAGAAGTAGGACTTGATGAAGAAGATGATGAGACTTTAAGAAAACGATTGTTTTTAAGAATACAAAAGCCCGCAACTTCCGGAAACATTTATCATTATAGAAACTGGGCATTAGAGGTAAACGGAGTTAAAGAAGCAAAGATATTTCCGCTTGAAAATGGTGCGGGTACTGTAGGTGTGATGATATATGCAGATGAAAAAGATGGTGAGCTTGTAGATAGAGTAAGAAAGCATATAGATTTAAAAAGACCTATAGGGGCGACAGTTAATGTATATATGCCTGTTGAAAAAAACATAGACATAAGTGTAAGCATAAGTTTGCTCAGGAATGTAGACAGTACAAAAGTAAAAAGAAGATATAGAAAAGAATTTAAAAGCCTACCTAAGGGGGCTTATTTTTTTAATTCAAAAAAAGTTAGCTATGCAAAAATAAGTTCCATTATACTTGAAATGCAAGGTGTGGAAGATTTTGAAAATTTGTTAGTAAATGGAACTTCTTCTAACGTAGTTATAGGAGATAAGGAAGTAGCTAAGCTTGGGAAATTAGATTTGAGGTTTTAGATATGGATTTACAACTTATAGATATGCTTCCTGATTATTACAAAGAAAAATGAAACAATGCTTAAATTACAAGAAATCCTTACTAAAAGAGCAAAAGAACTAAGAGAGTTTTTGCTTAAAGAGTTTTCTCAGATTTTTTTCCTACTCTTGCAACAAGCGGACTTAGTAGGTGGGAGAAGATACTGGATATAGAGAGTGATATAAGTATAGATTTAAACTCAAGAAGAGAAAAGAATTTGTTCAAAGCTACTTAGTAATGAAACGACAACTATAGATGTAATAAAAAGCTATTATAAGGGTTTTTACTAATGGAGATGTGGAGATAATAGAAGAAAAATGAGCTTTTATCATTTTAAGGTTAAGTTCATAAACATAATAGGTAGACCTAAAAAGGCTTGAGAGTGTAAGAAATGCTATAGAAGAGTTAAAACCTGCACATTTAAGTTATGAGTTTATTTTTCTTTATAATGCACACAAAGATTTAAAGAGATTTACTTTTAAAGAATTAAAACAGATTAAACATACCAGTCTTAGAAATGAGGTGTTAAAAAATGGCTAATACAACAAGTAACTATGGTCTTATAAAGCCACTTGAAGAAGAATATTATGATATAGGAGTATTTAACGCAAATGTAGACACAATAGATAGGCAGTTAAAGGCAAATGAAGTTAGCATAAATGAGCTAAAAAGAGAAATCATACTAAGAGTACCGGCTAGTGCTTGGAATAGTAGTAATGAATTTTTTGTGGCTGAAATAAATGCGAGTGAGATAAAAGCAAGTGATAACCCTATTATGTTTGCTGTTTTAGACAACATTGTAACAGCTAGGGAAGTAAAAGAATATACTAAAAACTATGCTTTTATATATAGGGGAGAAACGCTTGACGGCTTGGTTAGGCTATATGCTTATAAAAAGCCTAAGGTGGATTTAAGTATAGGACTAAGGGGGAAATAATGGGCAAGATAATTATACAAGGAAGTAGTGGGGGCGGATTAGACCCTGATGAGATTACCGCTAGGGCAAGTGATGTGCTAAGAGGAAAGACCACCATAGATAGTGATGGCGAAGTAGTAGAGGGAGCTATAGAAAGACGTGGAACGGGTGGAGAAAATGCTTTAAAAATAGGCAAAAATTCGGACAGCATTTCTGTTAGCTTTAGTGCCGGTTATTACGAAAAAGGAAATAGCAACGATGCCATGCCTTATGTAAAAGTGCCTTATTCTTTGCTTAGTCAAACACTGGATATAGATGCAAGTAAGATTTTGGAAACTTATACTATAGCAGGAGTAAAGGGAAAATTACAGACCATTCCAAGTGTTTCAAATAGTTTGGACAGAGCAGTTTATAGTAATGATAATCTTTATGTAACAATTCAAAATGGAGCATATATTAACAATTCTTGGACAGGACATCCTGAAATAGCTATACATAAAGATAAGCTGGTTAAAGCCCTAGGTGTAGAGGCTAATAAAATGTTATCGGATAAAACTATAGCTGGAATACAGGGAACTATTCCCGTTAAGGGTGGAACTAGTCATAACACTAATGGAACCAGAGGTGGTTATGACCCACCATCTCAAAGGTTTTATTGCGACATAGAAAGAGGAGCTTATATAAACAACTGTTGGAGTGGTTATCCTGAAATAGGTATACATAGAGATGTTTTTATCCAAAACCTAGGCATCAGACCGGAAATGTTAAGGCAAGGCTACTCGTTATTTGGTGTTCAGGGAACGCTACCTGACTTTTCAAACTCTAGCAGAGAGGTTTTTAATTCAGCCACTCTCTTCAATGGAGATGGAGTATTTATAAGAGAGTGGCTAAGAGAAGAAATAGTGATTCCAGTTAGACGAAATGCACAAGAAATAGCTTGGCTTTGTAGGCATAAAAATGAAACTGGAGATAAATATTCAGCTTGGGCTTGGCATGATTGGTATGTAGATGGGCAACATAAAATGAGAATACATGTTTTTAGTCGTAATGTGAATGAGATATATACATTAAATAGACCAGCTACCTTACTTATAAGGAGTGCATGGAATTTAGATAGTATAAAAAAGATAAAAGTACATTGGGAAACTTATGGAGAATTTGGAGCTTATGATACCCCTAATATAGGACTTTACGTTTATGAAGCTTGCTTTGTATTTGACATAGGAATAATACCAACTAGTGTGGTTAGAAATAGGGAAATAGAATATCCTTTAAATAATAGTTCTAACGCTATATACGATAATTTGGGAATACCTCTTGACCCTATTGTACCTGATATAAATAAAATAAAGTTTAACCCATTTGAAAAAAGTAGTTTGTACAAGGGGAATATAAGAGCAACTAACTGGAGAAATGCAAATTTGAATGAATATGATAAGCAAAGAGGTATACTTGAGTTAGATGTATCAGATAAGAGGGGAGACTATTATTTTGCTATGTGTTTAAGTACAGCTATAAAGGGAAGTACGCAACTTGAGCTAGATATAGCTGTAACCAGGATAGAGATACAAGTGTAAAAAGTTTTGCAAGTTGCTATAAAATATTTGACTAGTTGGATTTTTATGTATATAATACTAAGTGTTACAAAAGTTAGTACAAAATAAAACACCTCCCACTTTTAGTACTTACCAAAAGTGGGTTGGTAACTTATTTAGTATAAAAGCTAATTTAACTAAATATTAAATAAAAAGCACCTTTGGAGGGTGTTTTTTTATTACCCAAAAGAAAGGAAAAAATATGAAGATAGAACTTACCATACTTATATCTATTATATCTTGCCTGAGTGGTCTGTTTTTAGGTTTCTCAAGTTTCTTAAGAAATTCAAGAAATGATGAGAAAGAAGTTGTTATAGCAATAGCTAGAATAGAAAGCAAGATAAACAGCATTTATGAAGATTTAAGCGAGATAAAAAGCTGAACGTAAGGAGCTAAAAAAAAGCCTTCAACTTATGGAGCATAGGCTTAGCAATCTTGAAAGCGAAAGCATACATATAAAAAAGGATATGGAAGATTTACAAGAGCAAATGAAAATCTATGAAAAAGAATGCAAAGACTGTAGGGTCTAATGTAGATAAAAAACTAGAAGCAAGGGAGAGAAAGTAAAATGGAAAAAAGAGAAAATAAAATAGATTGGCAAAGAAAATTAGCAAGTAGAAAAATGTGGCTATCCATAGCAAGCTTTGTGTCAATGCTTGTTGTAGCCTTAGGTGGCGGTCAGAACAGTGCAACGCAGATAAGTGCCCTGATTATGGCAGGAGCAAGTGTAATAGGCTACGTTATAGGAGAAGGACTGGCAGATGGTGGAAATAAGAAAGAAGAGAACTAAGTTATGGATAACGCATGTATAAAAGGAAAAAAGCTTTTGGGCGGTAGTTATTCACAGTACACACCTACAGGCAAGGACTACTTTGTAAAAATGGGTTGTTACGGCAAAGAGCCAAAGCTTGGAAGTGTTATATACTTTTATAGTTCTACAATGGGGCGTGTGTGCCACGTTGGGGCAGTTATAGAAGTGTCTAAGAAGAATGATAGATACTTTATAAAAACGGTAGAGGGAAACACTTCTAGTGGCTCTAGCTTCAATCGAAACGGTGGCTGTGTGGCTATAAAAGAGTATAGCTTTACACTTGCAGAAGTTGGTGGAACAAATAGAATAAATGGCTTTGGTTACCCTTTATTTTCTGAAGATACTTGTAATGTATCCGAGTTTGTAGAAGTGCTAAAAAGCGAAGTAGGATATACGGAAAAGGCAAGCAACAAAGATTTAGAAGATAAAAAAGCAAATTCAGGTGATAAGAACTTTACAAAATACGGTGCTTGGTATGGTGGCAACGGCTTATATTGGTGTCAACAATTCGTATCTTGGTGTAGTTATATGGCTTGTAAAAAGCACCTTGAAAATAAAGTTACAGGTTGGAGTAAAGAGGGTGATTTTTGGAGGTATAGACTAAACGGTATACTTATAAAAGGGCAGTGGCTTGAGATTGGCGGCAGATGGTACGTTTTTGATAATGCCGGTAATATGATAAAGGGTTGGTTTAAGGATGGAGACAACTGGTATTATCTAAATAAAGACGATGGCGCAATGCTTTCTAGTCAATGGATAAAAGAGGATGGCAAAGATTATTATTTATCTAAAAACGGAATAATGGCGAGATACTGCTATATAAAAGATAATGATGAAGATAGGTATTACTGGGTAGATAAAGACGGAGTTTATAAAAAAAGAATGGGATACTAAAGAACCGGATTTAGGAAAAATATGAATTAGTAGAATAGGGGGCAAAAGCCCCTATTTTTTTATTTAAAAAAAGTATATTTATATAGACTTATTTGTAAAATTGATGTAGAATTAAATTACCCTAAAGGTAATGAAAGGAGTATATATTGAAGATAATATATAAAGATAGAAAAAGTAGAAGATATTTGTACTAATATGAAAAAAAGGCGCGAAAAAAACTGGGAGATAGAATATCAATAAAAGCTATTTCAAGCCATAGAGTATATAAATAATTCTATTAGTATGAAAGATATTATAGCCTATCAACCTTTTCATTTTCATGACCTAAAGGGGAATAGAAACGATGAGTTTGCTATAGATATAGGTGGTCGTTCTAGTGGATATCGGTTAATATTAGAGCCATTAGATGGACAACTAAAAAGGTTTGAGCCTTGTAATATAGATGAAATTGTAGAAACAGTAGAGATTATACTTATTTTGGAGGTTAGCAAGCATTATGAGTAGAGTAGTAAAGGAATATAAAGAAATAATGGCATTTCATCCGGGTGCATACTTGGATGATATTATAGAAGAATACGAAATGACTCAAAATGAGTTTGCAAAACGTTTGGGAGTATCATCTAAAGCAGTAAGTGAGTTGTTGGCAGGTAAGCAAAATTTGACTATAGATATGGCGGAAAGAATATCTAGTATAACCGGTACAAGCATAGATGTATGGATAAATTTACAAAATTCATATAATAAAAAGGTACTTGAAATTGAGAAAAGAAAGAGCTTAGACGAAGAGATTGCTATTGCTAGAGCTTTAGACTTAGGGTATTTATCAAAGCAATTTAAAAGAGAGATAGTAGGAAAAGGCGAAGAATTAGTTAGAAGTCTTAGAAGCTTATTAAAAGTAGCAAACTTGAAACAATTAAAAAAATCAAGAGCTTTTTAGTAAACTATAGAAATAGAACTATAGAGATAGATGAGAAAAAAATATAATTAATTCTAATATAATGTTGAATATAGCATTAGAGAAAGCAAAAAGAAACTAATGTTAAAGGCTTTGACAAGAAAAAGCTAGAAAAATAATATAAAAATATATTGTTAGTTTGCATAACAAAAGTTTTAATCTAGCATATACCCAAATTGAAGATATGCTAAGAGAATGTGGAGTGGTTTTAATAGTATTACCATATTTAAAAAAATGCGAGTATAAATGGTGCTGTTACCAGAATAGATAGAGATAAGGTTATGTTATTACTAAGCGATAAACAAAAAGTATGAAGATATTTTTGTGGTTTACTTTTATTACATGAGATTGCACATATTGTAAATGGAGATTATGCAGTTGATTTTTTTCTAATAAAGAAAAAAATGAAATAGAAATGAATGCAGATAAAAAGAGCAGCTAATTGGTTGATAAATGAAGAAAAAAATTTAAAAAAACTTTATTTTTGAAAAAAATAATTTTTTTCTAGAGAAGCAATAGAATTATTTGCAAATAATAATAATTTGCATACCGGTATAGTTGTAGGTAGATTACAAAAAGAGAAGTATATAAGCTATAAAAAAATTTTAATGACTTGCGTTTAAAGTATAAAGCTATATAAAGAGCGTGAAAAATCCCTAATTATTTTTGGGTCATACTTTGGGTCATACTTTTTGCGAAAAAGGGGTATAAAAATCGGAAAAATAAATACTATTTTAGACGTTTGAAAAGCAAAAAGGAACTTACCATAAATGGCTTAAACACTAGGTAAAATAAAAAAATGGCTCTTTTGAGCCATTTTCCTAAAAGAGCTGATAACGGGAGTCGAACCCGTGACCTCCTCACTACCAATGAGGTGCGCTACCTCCTGTGCCATATCAGCTTAACCTCAACTATTTTAGCATTAGAAATATACTTTGTCAAACGCTTTATATATCATAGTAAACTAAAAATTATAACACTAATAGGTCTAAAGATAAAAAGACTCAAAGAAGTCTATAAAAGCCCTCTTTTAAATTTTTCTATCATTTCCTGCCCTACACTGATATGATTTTCAAGGACAGGAACATCTTCTCTTTTAAACCAACGTGCTTCTTTAAGCTCACTCTCCTGTATCCTTATAGTATCATCTCCATCCAAATCAGCACTAAATGCAAGCATGAGAGCATTGCTAAAACCCCAAGGTTGAGTTTTATAGGGACGTATATTTTTAATATTTAACCCTACCTCTTCCTTAACTTCTCTAATAACAGTATCTATAGGATCTTCACCTATTTCCATATATCCGGCTACCAGAGCATAATTTGGATACAAGCCATGCTTATCTTTGGTAAGTAATATTTTATCTCCATTTCTTATAGCAACAATGACAGCAGGATTGATTTTAGGATACTCTATTTGTCCACAATTAGGGCAAAGCAAGGCTCTCTCATCTTTTGAAAATATATTTTTACTACCACAACAACCACAAAATATTCTTGAAGCTTGCCATCTATAAATATGACTAACGGTACTGGCTGCAAAAGCAAGATATCTAGGTTCAAAGCTTCTTAGGAATTTTAAGGAAATAAACTCTAAATTATATTCTGCTAAGTTTATATTAGAAAAAGTCTATTTCCGTAGTAAAAAAAGTATAAAAAAATCGAAATATTCATTAGCATCAAGAGTGTTTTTCGACACTGAGTGCGTATAAACCCGAATTTAATATAAATTCATTATTAAAAAAATATCTTGAATATCAACTAAGTTACAAAGTCTGTAATTATTACCTTCTTTTTAAAGAGTAAGGTTTCCTTGTAGAATATGCAAATAAAAATCTAACTCTGATGAGGGCTTTTTTTGTTTATAAATTCAGGTTTTAGTTTATAAGGATATATTTCGTTAAACATAATTACCTTTCTATAGCATGGTATTCCTCTAAGAGCTTATTTTTTTTCATCCCATAATTTTTTTGGATAAATCCACGTAAGGTTTATGCGGATACTCAAGTCTTTTTGATTCTTCCCATAGAGTATCTAATTCTTTTTAAACAATATTTTTGTATATCCATAACGTTAGGGCTATTATAGATGAGCTTTCCTTTAATAAATACAGGAACTAATAATTTTTCTTAAAGTATATGTATGTGCTTTTTAATTTTGTTTTTTTCCAGGTTTCTATAGGGTCAAAAAAATTAATAAATCATTACTTTCATCAAGTATTTCATCATCAAAAGCAAATTAGATCAGCAATAAGTTTATTATTTTTCTTTGTCATATATTCTATATATAGTTTTATTGCCGGGATTAGTTATTTTTTCGGCATTTTCAGATAATTTTATCTTAGGAATAAAACGTTTTTCTGCCTTATCAAATATAGCTGCTAATTTATAAACTCCACCGAAACTAGGATGATCTTTTGAAGTTATAAGATTAGTTCCTACACCCCAAGAATTAATTTTTAGCTCCTTGCAATTTTAATGAATTAATAAGATTTTCATCCAAGTCATTAGAAGCAGAGATAATAGCATCAGAAAAGCCGGCCGCATCCAGCATTTTCTTTGCTTTTTTTGAGAGATAAGCCAAGTCTCCGCTATCAAGTCGTATACCATATTTTTTTAAATTAATACCACTATCACGAAGTTCAGAGAATACTTTAATAGCATTTTTTTATTCCATTTATAGTATCATAGGTATCAACTAAAAGAATACAAGGGTCTGTATATATTTTTGCATAAGTTCTAAAAGCTGTCAGTTCATCAGGAAAACTCATTATCCAAGAATGTGCATGAGTTCCGCTTATAGGAACACCAAATAACTTTCCGGCTAGAACATTACTTGTAGATTTACATCCGGCAATAATCGCCGCTCTAGAGCCGTAAACACCTGCATCAGGACCTTGAGCTCTTCTAAGACCAAACTCCATAACACCGTCATTACCTGCCGCATAACATACTCTGGCAGCCTTGGTAGCAATAAGAGATTGGTGATTTATAATATTTAATATAGCAGTTTCTATTAGTTGAGCTTCTATAATAGGAGCAATAACCTTTATGAAAGGCTCTCTAGGAAACATAACAGAGCCTTCAGGAATAGCATAAATATCACCTGTAAACCTGAAGTCTTTCAAATAAGAAAGAAAATCTTCTTCGAAGATACCGGTACTTCTTAAATATTCTATATCATCTTCTTTAAAATGAAGGTTTTTAATATACTCTATAACCTGTTCAAGACCTGCACATATGGAATAGGCATTATCACAAGGGTTTTTTCTATAAAAAGCATCAAAAACAACTATTTCATTAGCATTTTTTTCTTTGAAATATCCTTGCATCATAGTTAATTCATATAGGTCAGTTAAAAGAGTTAAGTTGTAAGTATTCATAATTCAACCTCGAAAAATCTATATTTTTAGTAAAGTATAACACAAGAAAAAAACTATGTCAATATAATAACATATCTTGAAAAAAATAGCTATTTTATGATAAAATTAGTAATAGTTATTATTTATATAAGATAAATCATAGTATTTTACTATGATTTGCTTGAAAAAAATAATATCCAAAGTTATAAAAATATTAAAGTACAAAAAAAGCTTTTGTATAAAGGAGGCGATAAATTGAGCTACAAAGCCTATGTTGGAACATATACAGGTAATGGAAGTGAGGGAGTTTATACCTTTTCTTATGATAATAAAAAGTATATCAAATCCAAAAATTATTTGCAAAAAGTGTCTAATCCTAAATATCTTTGCTTTGTAGAGAATTATATAGCTGCAGTAGTCGACTTTGACACAGGCTCAGGCGTTATAGTATATGATGAAGAGGCTAATATAGTAGATACTTTAGTTTATGAAGATGGGACATCTTGTTATATTTGCTATGAAGATGAGTATATTTATACAGTTAATTATCATGAGGGCACTCTTAGTGTTTTAAGATTTAAAGATTCTAAGTTGAGTTTTGTAAAGAAAATAAAAAAATAAAGGATAAAGCTGGCTCACATCAAGTATTACTTACAAAAAGATAAGATAATGGTACCTTGTCTGTTTCTGGATAAAATAGTCATAATAGATAAAAAAAGCCTTGAAATAGAAGATGCTGTAGAATTTGAAGTTGGAGCCGGACCAAGGCATGGACTTTTTTCTGATGATGGAAGATATCTATATACAGTTGGAGAGCTTTCTAATAGATTATATACTTGCGATATGGAAAGTAAAAAAATTATATCAAGTGTAGACTTATTGGAGAATGGAGAAAATTTTTATAAAAGATAGTGCAGCTATAAGGAAAAAAAGATAATTTTATTTATGTATCTACCAGAACAAAGGATGTATTAACTGTTTTAATGCTTGATAATAATATTCCTAAGAGGATAGAGGTTAAAAAGTTGTTATGGTGAACATCCTAGAGATTTTTATCATACAAGATAACAATATAATTGTAGCTAATAGACTTAGCAACAAAAATAAGTTTGATTAATATAAAAGAAAATGGAACTTTAGGAAATGAAATTTCTAAAATAGAAGTTCCCTGAGGCTATTTCAATAATAATAAAGGAGAATTAATAATGGGTAATAATATTGGTGTAATTGGTTTAGGAGTAATGGGGAAAAATATAGCTAGAAATATGCTAAGCCATGGATTTAAGGTAAGCGGATATAATAGAACATTTGCTAAGACACAAAGTTTGATAGATATGAACATAAGCGGTTTTAGTGGCTATGAAAGTATAAAAGATTTTGTGGATTCTTTAGAGAGCCCAAGAAGAATATTTTTTTGATGGTTCCGGCAGGAGAAGCAGTAGATAAGACCATAGATGAGCTTCTTCCTTTACTTGATAAGGGTGATATTATCATGGATGGTGGAAATTCATTTTTTTAAAGACACAAATAGGAGAAATAAAAAGCTTACAGACTTAGGAATACATTATTTTGGAGTTGGAGTATCAGGTGGAGAAGAAGGAGCATTAAAGGGTCCAAGTATAATGCCGTCAGGAAATAAAGAAAGTTATCCTTTAGTAGGAAAGATATTGGAAGCTATAAGTGCTAAGAAGGATGGAGAACCTTGCTGTGTATACATAGGACCTGAAGGAAGTGGACATTATGTAAAAATGGTTCATAATGCTATAGAATATGCAGATATGCAACTTTTAGCAGAGATTTATTTAGTTCTAAAAATATGTAAATGGATATAGTAATAAACAAATAGCAGATATTATAGAAGAGTGGAATAAGGGAGAAGTTTCAAGTTACCTTGTAGAGATTACATATCAAGTTCTTAGAGAGAAAGACGATTTAACAGAAAATGAACTTATAGATATGATAAAAGATGTTGCCGGAAATAAGGGAACAGGTAGATGGACAAGTATAGAGGCCTTAGAACAAGAGTTTAATGCTTCTTTGCTTACAGCAGCATATCAAGCAAGAGTAATGTCTAACAATTTACGTTTGAGAAAAGAATTAGCCGGAAGTGTTAAAATAAAAGAGGTAGAAGCATTACCTGTGGAAGAGATACATAAAGCATATTCATTAGCAAAGTCAGTAGCATATTCTCAAGGTTTTGGACTTTATATAGATGCCTCAAAAAGATATGGTTGGAACCTTAACTTGAAGGAAATAGCAGCCATATTTAGAGCTGGTTGCATTATAAAAGCCAGACTACTATCAGATATAATGGAAGCTTATGCTGACGGTGCAGATAATTTACTTTTATACAAGACATTTAAGGAAAAAGTTTTAAATAACAACGAGGCACTTAGAGAGTTTAATATAGCCGGTCTAAAAGCAGGACTTGCACTTCCGGTATTTAGTAGTGCAAGTACATATTTGAATCAAGTATCAAGTGAATGTTTAGGAGCAAATGTTATACAAGGGCAAAGAGATTACTTTGGAGCCCATACTTATGAGAGAGTTGATAGAGAGGGATTCTATCATCATAAATGGAGTGAAAATGAATAAGATAGCAATAACAATTTTTGGTGGAACAGGGGATTTGACTTATAGAAAGTTAGTACCGGCTGCTTATAATTTATTCCATAGAAATTTGCTTGGCGAAGATTTTAAAGTGATAATTATAGGCAGAAGAGATTACACACATGAAGCATATATAGAAACAGCGGATAAATGGTTACGTCAATTTGCGAGATTAAGATTTAATGAAGAAACCTTAGCTAAGTTTTTATGAACATTTAGTGTATTATAAAAATGGATTTTACAAATTTAGAAGAATATAAGGGCTTAGATGAATTTTATTCAAGACTGAATTATAAAAAAATAATTTGATTTATTATGCCGTAGCACCACAGTTCTTTAATGTTATAAGTGAAGGAGTCAGCACTTGTAAAAGTGTATACAATCCTAAGATAATATTGGAAAAGCCATTTGGAACAGATCTAGAATCTGCAAAATTACTTAGTGAGACTTTGGATAGGACTTTTGGAAAGGATAATATATATAGAATAGATCATTATCTTGGAAAAGAGATGTTGAGAAATATTATTTCTCTAAGAGAAACAAATCCTATAATAGCTAATGCCTGGTCAAAGGACAACATAGATAGCGTTCAAATATCAGCCTTGGAGATGGTAGGAGTTGAAACAAGAGGACCTTATTATGATAAAGCAGGAGCTTTAAAGGATATGGTTCAAAATCATTTATTACAAATACTCAGTATAGTAGCTTTAGATAATACACATGGAATTATCAGTGAGGAGCAATCAAAAGTTTTAAGAGAACTCAGAGATATAGATAAAATAGATATAAAGAAGAGCGTTGTGTTAGCTCAATATGAGGGCTATAGAGATGAAGACAAGGTCAGTAAGAATTCAAAAACAGAAACTTATGCTTGCTTAAAGCTATTTATAGATAATGAGAGATGGCAAGATGTTCCGTTCTTTATAAGAACAGGGAAGAAGTGTAGTGATAGAGAAGTAGAAGTGGTAATAAACTTTAAACGTATAGCAGAGAATGTAGATCCTAATGTCCTTATAATAAAGGTACAACCTACAGAGGGTGTATATCTGGAATTTAATATAAAAACGCCCGGAGAAGAAAAAGGGCTTAGTAAGGCTAAAATGGAATTTTGTCAAAATTGTAATGATATATTCAGACAAAACACACCTGAAGCGTATGAAAGAATGATACTTGCATGTATAGAGGGTGATAATTCTTGGTTTAGTAAGTGGGATCAAATAGAAACAAGTTGGAAATATATCCAAGATTTAAAAGATCTATATGAAAAAGAAAATTTACCTATATACTCTTATGCACAAGGTTCTAAGGGACCTAAGGAGATGAATGATTTAGCAGAAAATATTGACCAATATTGGAGATGATTTTTGGATTAATGCTTATAAAAGTTTTGTTATGATGATAAATAAGATATTGTCATATAATAAAATAAATTAGGTCGGTATAGTATTATAGAATGTAGTACATGGTAAAAGTCAAGGATTGAGCTTAGACTTATGTCCTTGACTTTTTTATAAAATTGTGTTAGTCTATCCTAGTTAGAAGCCGGTGTGGCGGAATGGCAGACGCGACAGACTCAAAATCTGTTATTCGAAAGGGTGTGCGAGTTCGAGTCTCGCCACCGGCATCATAAGAGGACGAGCTACAAAGGTGTAGACTTGTCCTTTTTAATTTTATAAGAAAGAGGAGAATTATATGAGCATAAGAATAGGTATACTAGGTTATGGTAATTTAGGTAGAGGTGTAGAATGTGCAATAAAACAAAACTCTGATATGGAGCTTGTTGCAGTTTTTACAAGAAGACAGCCGCAAGACTTAAATATACTAACAAAAGAAGCTAAGATTTTAAACGTAGCCGAGATAGAAAAGTTCACCGATGAAATAGATGTACTTATACTTTGCGGTGGTAGTGCAACAGATTTGCCAAGACAAACAAAAGAATATGCAAAATATTTTAATGTAATAGATAGTTTTGATACTCATGCGAATATTCCTGCACACTTTGAAGCAGTAGAAAAAGCGGCAAAAGAAGGCGGTAAAATTGCTATTATTTCTGTAGGCTGGGATCCGGGAATGTTCTCTTTAAATAGATTATATGCTAATGCTATATTAACAGAGGGGAAAGATTATACATTTTGGGGCAAGGGTGTATCTCAAGGACATTCAGACGCTATAAGAAGAGTGGAAGGAGTTTTGGATGCCAAACAATATACTATACCTTTAGAAGAAGCGTTGAAATCTGTTAGAAATGGTGAAAATCCTGAACTTTCAATTCGTCAAAAACATATAAGAGAATGTTTTGTAGTAGCAAAGGAAGGTGCAAATCTCGAAAAAATAGAAGAAGAAATTAAAAATATGCCTAATTATTTCTTTGATTATGATACAACAGTGCATTTTATTACTGAAGAAGAGTTGAAGAAAAATCACTCAGGCATACCTCACGGCGGATTTGTTATAAGAAGTGGAAATACCGGTTGGAATAAGGAAAATAAGCATATAATAGAATACAGTCTAAAATTGGATTCAAATCCTGAGTTTACTTCTGCGGTATTAGTAGCTTATGCCAGAGCGGCTTATAGACTTTCAAAAGAAGGTAATAGTGGCTGTAAAACAGTGTTTGATATTGCACCGGCTTATTTAAGTATTAAAACAGGTGAGGAATTAAGAAAAGAAATGTTATAAAATCTTGCAATATTCATTCTGATATGTTAGAATAGCAAAGTTAAAAAACACTTTAGGCAGATATAAAAGTGGTGCCTATAAAGGAACTTTTACATGGCTTAAAGGAAGATAAACCAAAAGGAGAAAAAACAATGAGCGTTATTTCAATGAAACAGCTACTTGAAGCCGGTGTTCACTTTGGACATCAAACAAGAAGATGGAACCCTAAGATGGCTCCATATATTTACACAGAGAGAAATGGTATACATATCATCGACTTGCAAAAGAGTGTTGGTATGGTTGACGATGCTTATAATGCATTAGCCAGAGTAGCGGCTGACGGTGGTAAAATTTTATTCGTAGGTACTAAAAAACAAGCACAAGATTCAATCAAAGAAGAAGCACAAAGATGTGGTATGTTCTATGTAAATGAAAGATGGCTTGGTGGTATGCTTACAAACTTCAAGACTATTCAATCTAGAATTAAGAGATTAAAGAAGATTGAAGAGATGAGCCAAGATGGTACATTCGATGTATTACCAAAGAAAGAAGTTATAGAACTTAAAAAAGAGTGGGATAAGTTAGAGAAGAATATCGGTGGTATCAAAGATATGACAGCTATTCCTGATGCTATATTTATAGTAGATCCTAAGAAAGAAAGAATTTGTGTTCAAGAAGCACATGCTTTAGGAATTCCACTAATAGGAATTTGCGATACTAACTGTGATCCGGATGAAATAGATTATTTAATACCTGGAAATGATGATGCTATTCGTGCAGTTAAGTTAATTGTTGCTAGAATGGCAGATGCAGTTATAGAAGCAAACCAAGGTGAAGTTGTAAGTGCGGAAGAGTTAGAATCAGCAGTAGCTGATGAAGCTGTAGAAGCATAATATAGACCCGGTAAATAAAAGTTTCGAGGGCGAAACTAAATAATATAAAATTATGGCCCTGTATATTACAGGGCTTTTTGTAAAATAAGTAGACAATATTAGGAGGAGTAAACATGGCAGCAGTAACAGCAGCAATGGTTAAAGAGTTAAGAGAAGCAACAGGCGCAGGAATGATGGACTGTAAGAAAGCATTAGCAGCTACTGAAGGTGATTTTGATAAAGCTATAGATTTTCTACGTGAGAAAGGTCTAGCAGGAGCACAAAAGAAAGCCGGTAGAATAGCGGCTGAAGGTCTTGTAGAAGCAATAGTTAGCGAAGATGGAAAGAAAGCTGTTTTAGTAGAAGTAAATGCCGAAACAGACTTCGTTGCTAAAAATGAAACATTTAGAAGTTATGTAAGAGAAGTAGCTGCACAAGCTTTGGATACAAAAGCTACAGATATAGACGGATTTTTAGCTGAAAAATGGTCTTTAGATAATACTTTAACAGTTGCTGAGAAATTATCAAGTATGATAAGTATTATCGGTGAGAATATGAGCATAAGACGTTTTGGCCAAGTAGAGGAAGCAAATGGTGTTTTAGTAAGCTACATCCATGGTGGCGGTAAGATAGGTGTTCTTATCGATTTAGAAACAGATGTAGTAAATGATGCAATTAAAGAGATGGCTCATAATGTAGCTATGCAAGTTGCAGCATTAAAACCACTTTATACATCAGATGCAGAAGTAGATGCTGATTATCTTGCAAAAGAAAAAAAGAAATTTTTAATAGCACAAATCAAAAAAATGATCCAAAAAGAAGCTAATAAGCCTGAAAAAAAGTTATAGAGGGAATGATTCAAGGACGTATTAAAAAGCAATTAAAAGATATTTGTTTATTAGATCAACCTTATGTAAAAGCCGCTGATGGAAAACAATCAGTTGAGGCTTATGTTGCTGAAGTTGCAAAAGCGAATGGCGCAAATGTAAAAAGTTAAGTCTTTTGTTCGTTTTGAAACAGGCGAAGGTATTGAGAAGAAGAGCGAGAACTTTGCTGAAGAAGTTGCTAAAGCAAATGGCTAATTTATAATAATAGATATAAAATATATAATTTAAAGCTCGCAAGCATTAGTTTGCGAGCTTTTATGTCTAAATAGGAGAATATTATGTTAAAGCATATAGTAATGTGGAAGATAAAAAGAAGAATGTAAGTCTGATGCTAAAGATATAAAAAGAAAAATATAAAAAAAGCAATTTAGAAGCTTTTAGCGAAAGAATTAGGGCATAATAGAGTTGGATGTAATAATAGATACCTTAGATAGTAGTACACATGATATAATGCTCATATCAGAAGCAAAAAAACTATAGAAGATTTACAAAGCTTTATGCAAAAATCTGAAAAAAACATATAGATATAATAAATGAATATATATTACCATATACATATGGACGTAGTTGTATAGATTACGAAGCTTAAATGTGATAGAAGGGAAATTTAGCGTGTTAGCACAAAAATGATTTAGAAAAATAAAAAAATATACCTATTAAGGAACCGGATAGACAGGCTTATTTTATATCATGTCTTAATGATATAGTTTATACCAAGTCTATGGAAAAAGGAAAGAAACTTACATATAATATACAAACTTTCGGATGTCAAATGAATGCTAGAGATTCGGAAAAATTGTCAGGTATACTTTCAGATATAGGTTATGAGGAAACTGATAGCGAAGAAGCAGATATAGTTTTATTTAATACTTGTACTGTCAGAGAGAATGCAAATGATAAACTTTATGGTAGACTTGGACAATTAAAAAAGAATAAAAAGAAAAAAATAAAGATATGATAATAGGCATCTGTGGTTGTATGATGCAAGAAGAAGATGAAGTTGCCAGAATTAAAAAAAGCTACAGATATGTGGACATAGTTTTTGGAACACATAATATTTATAAGCTGGCGGAAATATTATATAATAGATTTATTAGTGAAGAACAAGTAGTAGATGTATTAGAAAAAAAGCAGATAAGATAGTAGAGAATTTGCCTAACAAGAGAGTTTACAGCTTTAAAAACAGGTATAAATATAATGTTTGGTTGTAATAATTTTTTTGTACATATTGTATAGTTCCTTATGTAAGAGGTAGAGAAAGATCCAGAGAACCGGAAGAGATAATTTCAGAGATTAAAAAAAGCATGTAGAAGATGGAGTAGTAGAGGTGATGCTACTTGGTCAAAAATGTAAATTCTTATGGTAAAAACTTTGGATAATAAGATATCTTTTGCCAAACTTTTTAGAAGAAATTTGTAAAAATAGAAGGACTTGAGAGAGTTAGGTTTATGACTAGTCATCCTAAGGACTTATCAGATGAACTTATAGAAGTAATGAAAAAAAGAAAAGAAAAATATGTAGGCATCTACATTTACCATTACAATCCGGAAGTAGTAAGATTTTTAAAGAAAATGAATAGAGTATATACTAAAGATTCTTATCTTGAGCTTGCACTTAAAATCAAAAAAGAGATACCTGATATAGGATTAACAACAGATATTATTGTAGGCTTTCCGGGAGAAACGGAAGAAGATTTCTTAGATACTTTGGAAGTTGTGGATAAAGTTAGATATGACTCTGCATTTACCTTTATATATTCTAAGAGAACGGGAACACCGGCTGCAGATATGGAAGATCAAGTAGATGAAACGCTTGTAAAAGATAGATTTAATAGATTATTAAAGATGGTACAAGGCCATAGTTCAGAAGCGGCTTTAAAGAATGTCGGTGAGATTAAGGAAGCTCTGATAGAGGGAATGGATGGACATCTTGAAAATCATGTTAGTGGTAGACTTAGTAACAATATGATAGTACATTTGCCGGGAGATGAAAGTCTTATAGGGAAAATAGTTAAAGTTAGTCTTGATGAAGCTAAAGGCTTTTTATTATTTAGGGCATATAGTTGAATAAATTTTGGGAGTGGTAAATATGGCGTTATCACCAATGATGACAAAATATCTTGAAACTAAGGAAGAATATAAAGATTGTATTTTGTTCTATAGATTAGGGGATTTTTATGAAATGTTCTTTGAAGATGCTGTTTTAGTATCAAAAGAACTGGAACTTACACTTACAGGTAAAGATTGTGGTTTGGAGGAACGTGCTCCTATGTGTGGCGTTCCTTATCATAGTGCAGAAATTTATATAAATAAATTAGTACAAAAAAAGGCTTTAAAGTTGCTATAGCAGAGCAAGTAGAAGATCCAAAACTTGCTAAGGGTTTAGTGAAAAGAGAAGTTATAAAAAGTAGTAACTCCGGGTACTATAACTAATAGTTTGGCTCTTATAGAAGATAGAAATAATTATATTTTATGTATAGGATATATCTCTTCAGTTTTTCGGTATAGGAGTTTCTGATATAAGCACAGGAGATTTTTTTACTTAACTACAGTTTCTACGATAAAACAAGTATATGATGAAATAAATAAGTATAACGCCAGTGAACTTGTATACAACCCTGCTTTTGAAGTGTCGGGAATAGATATGGTAAGTCTGAAAGAAAAATATTCTCTATCTCTTACCGTACTTGATGAAGCGTATTTTGATGAAAAAAGAAGTAGTGATTTAATAAAGAAACATCTTGGTTTAGGAACATTATCAGGACTTGGTATAGATGAATATCCTGAGGGTGTGATAAGTGCAGGTGCTTTGCTACAATATTTATATGATACTCAAAAATCCGGGTTAAATCAGATAACAGATATAAAGGCTTATTCTAATATGGATTATATGCTCATAGATGCAAATTCCAGAAGAAATTTAGAACTTTTGGAAACTATGAGAGAAAAGAAAAAGCAAGGAAGTTTATTGGGTGTCTTAGATAAAACAAAAACAGCTATGGGAGCTAGACTTCTTAGAACTTATATAGAACAACCGCTTATAAGTAGAGAAGAGATATTGAAAAGACAGGATGCTCTCGAATCTATACTTGATAGACATATAGATAAAGAAGAACTTGTAGAATACTTAGATAGTATTTATGATATAGAAAGATTACTTGGAAAAAAATTGTATCAGGAAGTGCCAATACCAAAGATTTACTTTCCTTTGCAAGTTCTATAGAATATTTACCGGGAATAAAAATATTTACTGGCAAGTTTTTGATGTGGAATTAATTAAAGATATGCACAAAAGAACTTGATAATTTGGAAGATATATATGATTTAATTAAAAAAATCAATAAATGAAGATAGTCCTTTGGGTTTAAAAAGAGGGAAATATAATTAAAAACAGGCTATAATGAGGAAGTAGACAAGTTGCGTCTTGCAAATACTGATGGTAAAAAAATTGGTTAGGAGAACTGGAAGAAAAAGAAAGAGAAAAAAACAGGAATAAGAGGTCTGAAGATAAAAATATAATAAAGTTTTTTTGGATATTATTTCGAAGTTACAAACTCTTTTTGTCTATGGTGCCTGATTATTTTTGTAAGAAAGCAAACCTTAACAAATGCGGAAAGATATACTACAGACGAACTCAAAAAAATTTAGAAGATATAATTTTAGGGGCTCAAGATAAGTTAAATATTTTTAGAATATGATATTTTCACAACTATAAGAGAAGATATAGCAAAAAGAGGTATCTCGTATAAAAAAAGACTGCTAAGGTTATAGCAAAAATTAGATATATTAGTAAGTTTTGCTACTGTTGCCGAGAAGAATAATTATATAAAAACCTGAAATAAACACTAAGGGTAATCTAAATATAAAAAGACGGTAGACATCCTGTAGTTGAGCAGATGCTAAGAGAAGGATTATTTATTCCTAATGATACTTTGTTAGATACAAATAAAAATAGACTCAGTATAATAACAGGACCTAATATGGCAGGAAAATCTACTTATATGAGACAAACTGCTCTTATTGTTCTTATGGCACAAATAGGTTCTTATGTACCGGCCTTGTATGCAGATATTAGTATTTGTGATAGACTTTTTACCAGAGTAGGGGCTAGTGATGACCTAGCCAGTGGGCAATCTACTTTTATGGTAGAAATGACAGAAGTAGCTAATATATTAAGGAATGCAACAAAAGATTCTCTAATTATACTTGATGAAATAGGAAGAGGAACGTCCACATTTGATGGATTAAGCATAGCTTGGGCAGTGGCAGAACATATTGCAAATACCAATATACTTGGAGCAAAAACACTATTTGCAACGCATTATCATGAACTTACAGAGTTAGAGGGCACTTTGGCAGGAGTAAATAACTATTGTATAGCTGTAAAAGAGCAAGGTGAAGATGTGGTATTTCTTAGGAAAATAGTAAAAGGTGGAGCTGATAAGAGTTATGGTATACAAGTGGCAAAGTTGGCCGGAGTTCCTGAAGTAGTTTTAAATAGAGCAAGAGAACTTTTACTGGAACTTAGCGATGCGGATATAGCAAATAGAGCAAAAGATATAGCTAATAATATAAATAAGAAAAATTATAAACCGGTAAAAAGACAAAATGAGCTTGAAGCGGCACAATTATCTTTGTTTGAAACAATAAAAGATAATGATATTATAGAGGAAATTAAAAGTTTAGATATAGGCAATATGACACCTATAGATGCTATGAATACCTTATATAAAAATACAAAAATAAGATTAAAAAAATCGTATATAAGATAAAGGGGAGGTTTTATGATTAATATACTGGATAAATCTACAATAGATAAAAATAGCAGCCGGAGAAGTAGTTGAAAGACCGGCTTCTATAGTAAAAAGAATTGTTAGAAAATGCCATAGATGCCTCCTCAAATCAAATTACAGTAGAGATAAAAGATGGTGGTATTTCTTATATAAGAATTACAGATAATGGAACAGGTATAGAAAAAGACGAGATTAAAACAGCTTTTTTAAGACATACAACAAGTAAAAATTAAGGATGCGGCAGATTTAGATAATATACTTAGTCTAGGATTTAGGGGAGAAGCACTTTCAAGCATAAGTGCAGTTACAAGAACAGAGATTATAAGTAAGACAAAGTCTAGTTTTACAGCAAATCTATATAAGATAGAAGGTGGAGAAGAGCTTTGTTTCGAGGAGGTTGCGGCACCTGATGGGACAACAATAATTATAAAAGATTTGTTTTATAATACTCCGGCTAGACGTAAATTTCTGAAAAGTTCAAATACAGAAGCTGCCTATATAAGCGATATAGTAGAAAAGTTGGCTTTGTCAAATCCTGATATCAGTTTTAGATATATAAACAATAATGTAAATAAGTTACATACTCTGGGAAATGGAAATGTAAAAAGATATTATTTATCAAATTTATGGGAAAGAGGCCAGCTCATCTTTACTTGAATTAAGATATAAAGATGATATTTTCAAAAATAAATGGATATATAGCAAAGCCGGAATATTCAAAAATCAAAAAAAGAACTAATGAGATATATTTTATTAATTCAAGATATAAAAAAATAGTATAATAGCTAAAGCTATAGAAGATGCTTATGGAAATAGAATGATGCAAGGGAAATATCCTTTTGTAGTATTAAATATTAATATTAATCCATCTTTATTAGACGTTAATGTGCATCCAAGTAAAAATGGAAATCAGATTTGAAGATGTGAATACTATATATGCAGTCATAAAAATCAGCTGTAGAAAATACTTTAGTAAGTGCGGATTTGGTAAAAAGGGCTTATGTATCCGAAAAAAAGACAGAATAGAGGAGATAAAGCAGAATTTAAAAAAATAAAAACTGGAAGAAGAAAAACAGAGTACGCTATCCTGAGAATTTTTGAAAGAAATAGAATAAAAAGAGCTTGAAAAAAAGAAAAATACTATAAAAACCTATAGGAATAGAAGGAAAAAAACTTAGATATCTTAAATGTAGAAAAAAATAATGGGAAACCTATAGAAATAAAAAGAAAAAAAGAAGAGTATATTTTTGAAGATAAAAACAAAAAGAATATAAAAAAACTGAACTTGACTCTAAAGTAGCTCAAAAGATAGAAGATGTTGAATATGAACAATTAAAGTTTTTGGATGAAAAAAATATAAAAAAACATAGGATAGTTGGTCAAATTTTTTTGGGACATATTGGATAGTGGAATTAGATAAAGAGATGTTTATAATAGACCAACACGCAGCTCATGAAAAAGGTCTTATATGAAAGATTTCTAAAAAGCTTATGAGAATGATATAAGTACAAAGCAATATATTTCGCCATCAATAATACTTAGCTTAAGTGATATTGAATTAGAAGCTTTAGAAATAAATAGAGATTTTTTTCTATAAAATGGGCTTTGAAATTGAAAAATTTTTGGTGGAAGAGAGATAAAAGTAAGTGCCTTACCTGATAATCTTCCATCTGTAGATAAAAAAAGATTTATTAATGGAACTTATAGAAGAAATTAGTGAAAGTGGCATAATAAGACAGGCAGAGCCTATTTTGTCAAAGCTTGCCAGCATTTCTTGTAAAGCGGCTATAAAAGGAAATCAAAATATAAGTTTTGAAGAGGCGCAGATATTAATTGATGAGATGTTAAATCTGGACAATCCTTATAATTGTCCACATGGTAGACCGACAATTATAAAAAAATGAGTAAATATGAAATTGAGAAAAAAATTTAAAAAGGATAGTCTAATGAGTAAGAAGTTGGTAATTATAGCAGGTCCGACAGCAGTTGGTAAAACAGATATATCCATAGCTATAGCAAAAAGGATAAATGGCGAGATAATTAGTGCTGATTCTATGCAGGTCTATAAGAATATGAATATAGGAACAGCAAAGATAAAAAAAGAAGAAATGCAGGGAATAACTCATTATCTTATAGATATTTTAGATGCCAAAGATGAATTTAATATAACAATTTTTCAGGAATTAGCAAAAAAGGCTATAGATGAGATATATGCTAAGGGTAAAAATACCTATATTAGTAGGTGGAACAGGTTTCTATATACAGGCACTTTTATATGATATAGAATTTGAAGATGAAAACGAAGAAGAAAAAAACAGTTTTAAGAAGAGAATTGGAATTGGAGTATGAAAAAAAGGCGCTGATTTTATGTACAATAAATTGTTAGGGTATGATAAAGAGGCGGCAAATAGTATACATAAAAACAATAAAAAAAGACTTATTAGAGCTATAGAATATGCAATACTTAATAATAAAAAAATATCAAGTCATAATATAGAGCAAAGAAGTAAAGAAAGTAAGTATGAGTATAGATTTTTTTGTCCTGACTATGGATAGAACTAAGTTATATGAGAGAATTAATTATAGAGTAGATTTGATGTTTGAAGAAGGACTGATAGAAGAATTTAAAGAGCTGCTTGAATATGGTTGTGAAAAGAATATGACAGCTATGCAAGGTATAGGATATAAGGAATTATTTGCATACTTTGAAGAGCAATTAAGTTTGGATGAAGTAAAGGAAGAAATTAAAAAAGATACAAGACACTTTGCTAAGCGACAATTAACTTGGTTTAAAAGGGAAGAAAACGCTATATGGATAGATAAAGATGTCTATACAGGAGAAGCACTTTTGGATAAGATGTGTGAGTATATAGATTTTACAAATATTTAATATTGAAAACACAAAGAATAAATAATTATGATATACAGTATATAGGGAGAGATAGTATAATAGAAATGGAATTAAATAATATATATAGAGAACTCGGTATTAGTGAAGACGTATATAATTTTGGAAAAGAGACTTTGCTGGCTTTAGAAAAAAGGTTTGATGAAATTGATAGAATTTGTGAATTTAATCAATTAAAAAGTATTAAAAAGCTATGCGTGAAAAATAGGTTGAGCGATATACATTTTGCGGCTACAACAGGTTATGGATATAATGATTTAGGCAGAGATACTTTAGAAGCTATTTATGCAAGTGTTTTTAAAAGGAGAAGATGCTTTAGTTAGACCGCATCTTGTTAGTGGAACTCATGCTTTACATGTGGCTTTATCATCTAATCTAAGACCCGGAGATGAATTGTTTTCTCCGGTTGGAAAGCCTTATGATACTTTGGAAGAAGTTATAGGTATCAGACCTTCGAAAGGTTCTTTGGCTGAATATGGTATCACTTATAGACAAGCAGATTTGAAAGAAGATGGTTCTTTTGATTTTGAAGCTATAAAAAACTGTATAAATAAAAAGACTAAACTTGTAACTATACAAAGATCAAAGGGTTATGCAAGTAGACCTACTTTATCCATAGCAAAAAAATAGAAGAACTTATTAAATTTATTAGAAGTCTGAAAGAAGATGTTATAATAATGGTAGATAATTGCTATGGTGAATTTGTAGAAGATAAAGAACCTTTAGAAGTGGGAGCTGATATGATAGTCGGTTCACTTATAAAAAAATCCCGTGGCGGTCTTGCACCTATAGGAGGATATATAGTTGGTAAGAAAGAATGTATAGAAAATGCGGCATATAGACTAACTGCACCGGGTCTTGGAAAGGAAGTGGGTGCTTCATTGGGGCTTAATGGACTTATGTTGCAAGGTTTGTTTTTAGCACCTACAGTTGTAGCAGGAGCAGAGAAAGGAGCTATATTTGCAGCTAATATATATGAAAAAAATTAGGTTATACTTGTATACCTGATGCCGATGAGAGTAGGCATGATATAATACAAGCTATAACTTTAAAAACACCGGAGGCTGTTGTAGCTTTTTGCGAAGGTATACAAGCAGCTGCACCTGTTGATAGTTATGTAGTTCCGGAACCTTGGGCTATGCCGGGTTATGACAGTGATGTGATAATGGCGGCAGGAGCTTTTGTTTCAGGTTCTTCTATAGAGCTTAGTGCAGATGCACCGATGAAAGAGCCATATACCGTATTTTTTCAAGGCGGCTTAACATTTAACCATGCAAAATATGGAATTTTACTATCTTTACAAAAGCTTATAGATAAAGGAATAATAGATTTAAAGTAATATTAAACCTAGACTTGGAGAGTTGCAGAAAGGTTTAAATGTTATTAAAAGACAAGGAATACAAAGAAGATTTACCTTATGAAAGATTTGTGAAATGTGGAAGTAAATCTTTGACAGATGCCGAATTATTGGCAATCTTACTTAGAACAGGAACTAGAGAGTTAAATGTTTTAGACTTATCAAAAAAAATATTGCAAGAAAATAATAAGAATAAAGGCTTGGCTAGGCTTATGGATTTAAATTATAATGAGCTGCTCAAGATAAAAGGTATAGGAAAGGTTAAAGCAACTCAATTAGTATGTATAGTTGAGCTTGCCAAAAGACTTTGGAAAAGTTCTAAGGGAGAAGTGTCTTATTTTGATAGCCCTATGGCGGTATCAAATTATTATATGCAAGAAATGAGAAATTTAAAAAGAGAAGAATTACATCTGGCTTTATTAGATACCAGACAAAGACTACTTGCTGATATTCTCATAAGTAGAGGTACTGTAAATTCTTCCGTTATCTCAGTTAGAGATCTTTTAATAGAAGCACTAAAACAGGATGCAGTTAATGTGATTTTGGTACATAATCATCCTAGCGGAGATCCACACCCCAGTAAAGAAGATATAATAGTAACTAAAAAAATGTAGATAAAGCCTGTATATTAGTAGGTATTCACTTGAATGATCATATTATTATAGGTGATAATAAATATTATAGTTTTAAGGAGCAAGGAGTCTTATAATGGATTCTAAAATGGATAGAAATATTTTGATAATTATAAGTATTATTTGTATTTTTACTTATAAGTATAACAGCAATAAAGAATAGATGGATAGCACCTTTAAGATCGGGAGTGGGTTTTGTTCTTACACCTATTCAAAATGGTGTCAATGTTGCAGGAAAGGCATTTTACAATTCAATAGAGGAAAAGGCTACTTTAAAACAAGCTTATGAAGAAAATAAAGCTTTGAAAAATAAGATAGATGAGCTTACTATGGAAAATACCAAGTTGGAAGAAAATAAACTTGAATTATCCAGACTTAGAAATCTATATAAACTTGATGAAGAATATAAGGATTATACGAAAGTAGGAGCTAGAGTCATAGCCAAAGATTCAGGACGCTGGTTTAAGGTTTTCAGAATAGATAAAGGTAGTCTTGATGGAATAGAAGTGGATATGAATGTTGTAGCTGATGGTGGCTTGGTCGGTATAGTTAGTGATGTGGGAAGTAATTATGCTACGGTAAGAAGTATTATAGATGATGTGTCCAGAGTTAGTGCTATGTCTATGCAGTCAGGGAATAATTGTATAGTTGCAGGTGATTTGCGTTTATATGAAGGAGGTAGACTGAAACTTAGCGATATAGATGTAAATGCAGATATAAAAGAGGGCGATAAGATAGTTACAAGTAATATAAGTACAAAGTTTTTACCGGGTATTTTGATAGGATATGCAACAGAAATAAATATAGATGATTCAAGACTTACAAAATCAGGATATTTAATACCTATAGCCAGTTTTGATACCTTACAAGAGGTACTTATTATAACAAATAAAAAGACAGGTGGGCAGTAGAATGAGAAGACTTATTGCAAATATAGCTATGTTAATTTTAGCTTTTGTAATACAAAGATGTATATTTCCCTTTATTCCTTTTTTATCGGCGGCACCTAATCTTATGATAATCATGGTATTTACTTTCAGTTTTATCTATGGGAAAAGAGAAGGTATGATGTATGGACTTATAGCCGGCGTATTGATGGATTTATTTTATTCTTTACCATTAGGATATTTTTACCTTGTTTTTTTGTCTGGATAGCTTATATAAACGGTTCTTTATCAAAAATACTTTTTATGAAGAATTTATTTTCTTACCGCTACTGATGTGTACTATAAATGAGTTTTTTTATATAATTTATATATTTATATATTTAGATTTTTTTCCTAGAGGAAAGTTTAACATATTATTCTATATAAGGCAGATTGTTTTGCCTGAAATGATAATCAGTTTATTATTTACTTTACTTATGTATAGACTTTTATTGCAATATAATAGAAGTTTGGAAGATATGGATATGAATAGAGGTGCTAAACTTGCTGAATGATTTACGTCAAATATTTATAGAATTTAAGAATAGACTTTCAAATTCCAGAACTTTTTGTTTTGGGATTTGTTTATATTTTTGTATTATTAATTATATTTTCACGCTTATTCAAATTACAAATACTTGATGGAGAATATTATCAAGATAATTATATACAAAAAAACAGAGAAAAACTCTTACTACTCAAGCAACTAGAGGAAATATATATGATAGAAATGGAGAATTGCTTGCATATAATAGACTTGCGTATGCCATAACAGTAAGAGATAATGGAGATTATAAAAAAATATAATGATAGAAATGCTATGATATATAGACTTGTAAAAAAATCTTGAATAAACATAACGAAAAAAAGTTATAGGAGATTTTCAAGTAGATATAAATGAGCAAGGTAATTATTATTATACAAGCAATTCAGAAGCTTCAAAAAAACGTTTTTTTACGTGATTATTATGGCTTAAAAATCTATTAATGATCTAGATAAAAGAGTTGGAAGAAATGATAATAAAAGTAATATAACCGCTGATGAATTGGTTGATAAAAAAAGCTGATGAGTATAAACTTAATGAATTAAAGGATGAAAAATAATAATAGAATAGAGCTTAGTGCAAGAGAGAAACTTGATATAATAAATATTAAATATACTATGGGTTTTACAGCTTATCATAAATATGATGCTACAAAGGTTGCTACAGATATAAAGGAAGAAACTAAGGCTGATATTTTAGAAAATACTGCAAACCTATTAGGGGTAAATATAGAAGAAGAAACTTTACGTGTATACAATGATAGTGTATATTTTTTTCTCCTATTATAGGATATACAGGAAGAGTGCAAGAAAGTCAGTTGGAAGAACTTAGAGCAAAAGATTCTAATTATTCAGAAAATGATGTTGTAGGTCGTATCGGTATAGAAGAATATATGGATAGAGAACTACAGGGAACAAAAAGGTTATCAAATAATAAATGTAGATAATGTAGGACATATACTGGAAAACTAAAGAAAGTGTTAATGCTAAGCCGGGAAATGATGTATATTTAACTATAGATAGAAAATTACAAATAGGTATCTATAATATTTTGGAACAGCAATTAGCAGGTATTCTATCAAAAAAATAGTAAATAATGATAAACCAAATACAGAAAAACACAAACTCTACAGATAGGGAGATACCTGTAAAAGATGCATATTATCAACTTATAAATAATAATGTTTTTATCTATTGACAGATTTAAGTCTGCAGAAGCAAGTTCGGTAGAAAAGAATATATATAATAAGTATCAATCATATTATAATAGCAGCATGGAAGCCATAAAAGCTGAATTGTCAAATGCTAATGCCGGAGCTATGAAAGACTTACCTGAGGACTTAAATGCCTTTTTGGTATATATTTATAATTCCTTGGCCTCTGATGAAAAAGCTATTATATATAAGGATGCAATAGATACAAAAGCTAAAGAGTATTTAGCTTGGAAAGATGATACTATAAGTCTGAGGGCCTATCTTAAATATCTTAGTGCAAATAATTTGATAGATAGTAGTAAGTTAAATGTAGATACAAAATATCTATCTGCAGATGATATATATAATAGTCTGAATACATATATCATAACTATGTTGGAGAATGATAAAGGTTTTGAAAAACTTTTATACAAATATTTAGTTAAAAATTCAAGGGTAACAGGTAGAGAGCTTTGTTTGAGTCTTTATGAGCAAGGTATTTTTAAAAGAGGATAAAGCTGCATATAATACTTTATATGCTAATGGAGAGAATTATGCTTATACATTCTTGATAGATAAAATTTCAAAGTTGGAGATAACTCCGGCACAGCTTGCTTTGGAACCTAGTACAGCAGGTGCTGTTGTAACTGATACTAAGACAGGAGAAGTTATTGCTCTAGTCTCATATCCGGGCTATGATAACAATAGACTTAGTAATACTATGGATGTTGATTATTATAATAAATTATTGAATGACCAATCCTTGCCACTTTATAATAATGCTACACAAGCGAGAAAAGCACCGGGTTCTACATTTAAACCTATAATTGCAATAGCCGCACTTGAAGAAGGGGTAGTTAGAGAAGATGAAACTATTAGATGTACAGGAGAATATGATACCATAAATCCACATATAAAATGTTGGATATATCCGAATTTGCATGGAGATTTGAATATAACAGGAGCTATACAAAATTCATGTAACTACTATTTTGCTGAATTAGGACATAGATTATCTATGAAAGCTGATGGAGAATATAGTCCTGTTACAGGAATAGAAAAATTGGCTAAATATGCAACTATGTTCGGGCTCAATAAGAAATCAGGAGTAGAAATAGAAGAAAATGATCCGATGATAACAAATAGAGCTCCTGAGCGATCAGCTATAGGTCAGGGTGCAAACTCTTTTGCTAACGTTCAACTAGCCAGGTATGTTTCAACTATAGCAAATAGAGGAACAGTATTTAAGCTTAGTATTTTGGATAAAGTTAGTGATAAAGATGGAAATATTATTAAAGATTATACACCGGAGATAGATTCTAAGGTTGATATAAAAAACAGTACATGGAATGCGGTATCTTATGGAATGTTGAAAGTTATAAGAGATGGTCCGGGAAGGGATATTTTTAAAGATATTCCTGTAGATATTGCAGGTAAGACAGGTACAGCACAGGAGAGTAAAAACAGAGCCAACCATGCCTTTTTCCTTTCATTTGCGCCATATTCAGATCCGGAAGTAGCTGTTACAGTAAATATTCCATTTGGTTATTCATCATCAAATGCGGCTACAGCTGCCAAAAATATATACAAGTTATATTTTGGATATACAAACTTGGATATGATAATAAATGGCTCAGCTTTTAGATGTAAGTAATGTAAAAATTGGTGATTAACACTAGTAATTTTTATAGATTTGTTGTAAAATTTGAGGTAAGAAATGTTTGATATATATAGCTTAAAAAAATTACAATTTTAGGATAATTATTTATGCATTATCGCTAAGTATACTTGGTGTACTTGTTATAAATAGTGCAACCTATGATGCCAAAAGTAGTTAATAGACAAATAGTAGGTATAATATTCAGCTTGTTATTTATGTTTATTTTATCTTTGATAAAAATATGATAAGATAATTAATTTAGCTCCCTTGGTTTATGTATTATCTGTTATAGTTTTAACTTTAGTTCTTTTGATTGGTTATAGTCCTGAGGGCGCAGGTGCTACCAGATGGATAAGAGTGCCTATAATTGGAAATGTACAACCTTCAGAGTTTGTTAAGGTGGGAATTATCATCTCATTAGCTTGGTTTTTAGAAAAATATCAGGATGCTATAAATAATTTTTTGATCTTATTTATGTTTGCCTTTGGAGTTGGAATAATATATATATTAATTTTGCTGGAGCCGGATTTGTCTACAACTATAGTTTTAGTAGTGGTAAGCTTTATCTATGCTTTTTTTGTATCAGGTATAAGTTATAAGTTGGTGGGACTGTCTTTTGGTATTAGTATTCCGGCTTTAGCTGTTTTTATAACTTTATTGAGTATGGGTAAAGTGCCATTTCTTAGAGATTATCAAGCTAGACGTATTTTGGCTTGGGTCAATCCATCTAAGTATGCTGATGCCAGCTTACAACAAGCAAACTCTATTATGGCTATAGGTTCAGGGCAATTGTATGGTAAAGGGCTTAATAATACAACAGTAGCTTCAGTAAAGAATGGAAATTTTTTTATCACAAGATCAGACTGATTTTTATATTTGCAGTAATTGGAGAAGAACTAGGTTTTATAGGTTCAATAATTATGGTAATCATTTTGGCTATCTTGGTTTTTGAAATACTTAATTTAGCAAATAAAGTTACAAATATAAAAGGGAAGCTTATTTGTGTAGGGGTTGCAACACTTATAGCTTTTCAAAGTTTTACTAATATTTCAGTAGCTACAGGCATATTTCCTAATACAGGTTTGCCATTACCATTCATAAGTTATGGTGTCAGTTCTCTTATGAGTATGTATATAGGCTTAGGTATGGTATTAAATGTAGGATTATTACGTGATGGAGTCAATTAAGGAGGGTTTATGAATATAGGTTTAATTGCACATGATGCTAAAAAGAAATTAATGCAAAACTTTTGTATTGCATATAGAGGTATATTATCAAAGCATCAGCTTTATGCTACAGGTACAACAGGTAGACTTATAGAAGAAGTAACTAATTTAAGTGTGCATAAATATTTAGCCGGACATTTAGGTGGAGAGCAACAGTTGGGAGCGCAGATAGAAAATAATGATATTGATTTAGTTATATTCTTAAGAGATCCCCTTACATCTAAATCTCATGAACCGGATGTAAATAATGCAGTTAAGCTTTGTGATATACATAATATACCTTTGGCAACTAATCTTGCTAGTGCCGAATTACTCATAAAAGCCATGGAACATGGAGATTTTGAATTTAGAGATGCATATAGAAAGTAGAAAACGTCAAAGTTATGCCAGGAAGAAGAAAAATGGATATAAGCTTAAATCTGTAGTTTTGATTTTAATACTTATATCTGTTTTTTTGTTTGCATATAGATATACAGTACCAAAATTTGATTTTGATAAGTATTTTACAGCTGTATATAAGGAAGATACTGACATGGCAAGAGTGTCAGCTTATGCAAATAATATTTCGGTAGTAAGTGATGATAATATAAATATAGATGATTATAGCCCTGAGGTTGGTTTGCTTGTAGTAAGAGATGGAAAAGAGGCAATATTTTCAAAATCCGTTTATAAGCAAATGAATCCTGCAAGTACAACTAAACTTATGACAGCTCTTGTTGCTATGAAATATGGCAATTTGGAGGATAAAGTAAAAGTAGGAAATGAAGTAATAATAAATGAAGTTGGAGCTACTTTGGCTAATATAAAACCGGGAGATACTCTTAGTCTTGAACAGCTTTTGTATGGACTTATGTTGCCTTCAGGAAATGATGCGGCAAATGCTATAGCAGTACATATAGCAGGTAGTGAGGAAGAATTTGCAAAGCTTATGACTCAAGAAGCAAAAAAAATATATGCAACGGATAGCAATTTTAAGAATGCACATGGTTTAACAATGGAAGGGCATTATACAAGCGCTTATGATTTATATTTAATAATAAATGAGTGTCTAAAATATGATATTTTCAGAAAAATAACTACTACAGCTGCTTATGAGCCTACTTATACTCTGGCTAATGGAGAAACATTTATAAATCATTGGGATAATAGTAACTTATATCTGTTAGGCAGAGCTTTACCAAATAACTTGGAGCTTATAGGTGCTAAGACAGGTACTACAAAAAGCAGCAGGAGCTTGCCTTGTAATGTCTACAAAAAGATAAGACTACTGATAAAGAGTATGTAAGTATAGTTTTAAAAAGCAAATAATAAGAATGAGTTATATCAAAATATGGATAAATTGCTCTATAAATTGTCAGAATAGTATTGAAAAAAAGGTTTCTAAATATTATATAATTAAGAAACAAAACTTCATATTTATTATATTTTTTTCAAGGAGGGCAAAGATATGTTGAGTATAATTTGTGGTGAAAAAAAGGAAAAAGAAAAAAACTCTACATTTGCTTGAGAAAGCAAATACAGTTGTTGCTGAAGCTAGCGGAAATGTAATTTACTTAGACAAAAAGTTCTAAAAAAATATGTATGAGCTAAGTAATAAAAATTAGATTGATAAATGTTTGTGACTATCCGTTCATTAGTGCTGATGGTTTTGTAGGCTTTATTATGGGCTTGATATCATCAGATCATGACTTGGAATATGTTTTTTTGGATAGTTTTCTAAAACTTGCCAACCTTGAAGCTTGTGATATAACGGCTACTATAGATATTCTTGAAAAAAATTAGGAGAAAAAAATATAATATAAACTTTGTTGTAAGTATTTCAGCTCCGAAGCTGATTTGCCACAAAGTGTGAAAAAGAATATTTTATTATCATTGTAGTTATATTTTTTTGATAATAATAAAAATTTGGGTTTGTAAAAAAATTTATCTAATGTAATTAAAAATAGTTTTAATAATATGAATAATGATGGGTACTTCGGATATTTTAAAAAAATATGAAGTGCCCATTATTATTCATTAACTTAATCCAATAAAAAAACTATTTATATCTTGTCTATAATAGTATAATTTGATGTGACTTTATATATCTTAACACTATCTTAACTTCTTTTTGCTTATTATAATATAAGAAATTTATAAAAAAATAAGAATAGGGGAATAATGTCATGAAAAGAAAAAAATCATTAGTTTTAGGATTTAGCACCGCAGTTTTATTTACTACTATTGTAGGTGTTTCTGGGCTTAAAGCTTATGCTGACGAAAGTGTGAGTGCTTCTTATACGGGCATAGCAGAGGAAGATAAGAAAAAGCTCAGATGATTTTATTACTGCTTATGCAGAACCTAATGAAAAGGTTTCTTTAACTTTAAGAATAACAAAAAGAGACGGAGAGGTAGAGGATGTTTCTATACCCCCTCAATATGATCAGGGAAATAACTTTAAAAGTTATTTTCCACTTATAAGTCCTATTTTCATAAAACATAAAGTTGTTGTAACAGATATACGAGCGACAGAGAATGGAAGAGGATATGTATTGGAGGCTAGAGAGCCTGGGCGATTAATAGTGAGAGATATCATACAGAGCAAGCAATATGAACCGGTAGATTACAAAATTGATACTCCTACAGTAGCAAATAAGGAGCAAACTGTTACTTATACCTTGCCTGAAGTAGATGATGAAGAGTATATTTTTAAGAAAGTTCTTGAGAATGGAACAGAGGAAAAAATTGAATATGATGAAAAAAATAGGACTGTTACCTTAACAGGAGATGAAAGATTTGAAGATACTGTGGTAGCAATATACTCTGCCGGAAGAAAAGGATTGGCTGAAAAAGTAAATCCTATTAAGAAGAACTTTGAAAATAAGGAGGGGAATGAGCCTACATTGGAAAATCTTTTATCTTGCCTTGACTTTGGAGATAATTCAACAATGGTAGATAAAAAGTCAACTAAGATTGCAGATGGGGAGCAAGATAAGTTAAAAGCTGCGGTAAATGCAGGAGAACATCATATAAATGTTTTAGTTAAATTTTTAGATAATTCTGAAAAAGATTTATGCTGTTACAATTAATACTATAGCTAATCCTAAAAAAATCCTGAAAACAATGAAAAAAACCTGACAGTAGTACAAAGCCTGAAAGCAATGTAAAACCTGATAGCAATGCAAAAACCTGATAGCAATGCAAAACCTGATAGTAATACTAAGCCAAATAACAGTAGTAATTTGGGAAGTAGCAAAAACTCAGGGGGAGGTTCAAGTAGTAGAGGCGGTTCAGGCGGCAGTGGCGGTTCAAGTAGTAGAGGTGGCTCAGGAAGTAGAGGCGGTTCAAGCGGTAGACTTACAAAGACCTCAACATCTTCTACTTTGCCAAGTTATGTTGTAAAAGGCGGTACTTGGTCAAATAATAACGGACATTGGCAATACAAAGCAGGAAATACTGTATACAAGGATATGTGGGCAGCTATAGAAAATCCTTTTGCCAATGAAAAGCTTGGACAAGCTAAATTTTCTTGGTTTAGATTTGATAAAGATGGAAATATGCTTACAAATTGGCAGTGGATAAAGGACGAAAAAGACGGAAAAGTAAAATGTTATTACTTAAATTCTATCTCAAACGGTAATTTGGGAGCTATGCTTGCAAATACTACCACACCTGACGGATATACTGTAAATGCGTCGGGAGAATGGATGATAAACGGTATAGTACAGACCAAATAAATATTTTATAGGAAAAATAGGAGGATAATGCAATGAAAAAAAGAAAATTACTAGTTTTAGGACTTAGCACCTTGACCTTAGTTATTAGTTCTGTAGGATTTTTAGGATTTAGAGCTTATGCTGATGAAAAATGATAGTAATTCAGGTATTTATAGAACAGAGGAAAGTGATAGTAACTCAGATGATTTTATCACAACTTATGCTTCGGTAAAAAAAATGAAATTCATTCTAAAAATAACTAAAAGAGATGGGAAAACTGAAACTATTGATTTAAACGAGCATGATTATGAGACTACTCCTAATTACTACTATACTTTTGCAGCTGATGTATTAAATGAGAAAAAAGCTGTTGTCGAAAGAGCTGAGTCTAATAATGATAACACGACTTGTACTTTATTTGCCAGAGAAGCAGGTCAGTTAATAGTAAAAGATGCTACAAAAAGAACTGTTACACAAATAGATTACAAGGTTGATACTCCTAATGTAGCAGGTGGTGTCCAGACTGTTACTTACACCTTACCTGAAATAGATGAAAACGAATATTTCTACAAAAAAACTCTTGCAGACGGTACAGAGGAAGAGTTGGTATATGATGCAGAAAATAGAGTTACCACATTAAAGGGAGAGGCTAGGTTTAAAGATACTGTAGTTACTATATATTCTGCCGGAAAAAAAGGATTGGCTGAAACTATAAAGCCTACTAAAAAAGACTATCAAAATATAGAAGGGCATATCCCTACCTTAGAAGAACTGTTATCTTGTCTTATTTTTAATGATGATGACAAGTTGTTTGTAAGAACTGACTTATCAATAATAGCTAAAGATGATGAGGATAAATTAAAAGAAGCTGCTAAACCGGGTGAATATCATATTGATGTTTTGGTTAAATTTAGAGACAATTCAGGAACAGCATATACTATTACTATAAAAACTAAAGCTAATTCTAAAAAGTCCGACGATAGCACCGAGCATAAAAATAATGCAAAACCTGACAGCAGTACAAAGCCTGAAAATAATGTAAAACCTGATAGTAACACTAATACAAATAACAGTAGTAATTCGGGAAGTAACGTAAACTCAGGGGGAGGTTCAAGTAGTAGAGGCGGTTCAGGCGGCGGTAGCGGTTCAAGTAGTAGAGGTAGTTCAGGTGGCGGTAGCGGTTCAAGTAGTAGAGGTGGTTCAGGTTCAAGCGGTAGACTTACAAAGACCTCGACATCTTCTGCTTTGCCAAGTTATGTTGTAAAAGGCGGTACTTGGTCAAATAATAATGGACATTGGCAATACAAAGCAGGAAATACTGTATACAAGGATATGTGGGCAGCTATAGAAAAATCCTTTTGCTAACGAAAAACTCGGACAAGCTAAGTTTTTCTTGGTTTAGATTTGATAAAGATGGAAATATGCTTACAAATTGGCAGTGGATAAAGGATGAAAAAGATGGAAAAGTAAAATGTTATTACTTAAATTCTATCTCAAATGGTAATTTAGGAGCTATGTTTGCAAATACTACCACACCGGACGGATATACTGTAAATGCATCAGGAGAATGGGTGATAAACGGTATAGTACAGACTAAATAAATATTTTCTCAATAAAAAAAGTAGACTAAAAAATATCAACAAAATAGTGTATAAAAAAAGGATGGTTTCACTAAGAGTGTTTCCATCCTTGATTTTTGTAAAAAAATATTAGTTTATTACTCTAGAGTATAACTTGTTTATGAAGAATATGATCTGATATATGGATGTGTTTGTAAGTGTTCTATATTGTATAATTTTGCTTTGCTATAGTTTTATGCCCTGTTTTCCTTGCTTTAGCTATCTACATAGTCTATAATAAATACTTATGAAGAGAATAGGAGTTTGTAAAAAGCGGTGGCAAAAAGATACGAATCCAAATAGAAAGGTGAAAAAAACCTGGAGAGCAAAGAAGGCAACTAAGACAGGTAGGGAAATAAAGAAGAGAAAAATAGAAAAAAAGAAAGAAAAATCAGAAGAGAAGAAAAAAAGAATACAAAAAAACAAGCGCCTAGAAGAGTTTCCAAAGTAAATAACAATACAAATATTAAAAATTAGTAGAGTTAGAAATACCAAATTTAATATTGCTCAAATAGCTTTTTATGTTAGTATTTATATATATGTGTTATTTGGTTATCTCCTATATGCTTAGAGATAAAAATAAGATTTTTATGAGGTTATAGCCGGAAGTATAGTAGAAGATACAAGCCACACAGGTTTAATCATAAGGTCGGAGAGTGTCAAAAAAATACAGATGCTGCCGGTACTATAAATTATTTTGTAAGAGAAGCTAAACATGTAGCAGTAGGACAGCCTATATATTCTGTGGATGGAACAGGTTCATTAACAAAAATTTATAAAAAGAGAATAATTTGGAAGGACTTAATATTAGCGACTCTGATTATAAGAAATTAAAAAAATGATTTATCTTTATTTTCAACTTCATATAAAGATATAAACTTTAACGAAGTTTATGATACAAAAATATCTTTTGAATTCATCTTTATTAGAATATGCAAATGTTGCATCTTTAGATGGTTTGGAGGATAAATTAAAAGCTGAAAAATATACAATATAATCAGGTTGTTTCTGACGAGGCCGGGTTTAGTTTCTTTTTGCGGTAGACGGTAAAGAAAAATTTAGAGCTTACAGACATAAACAAAGAAAGCTTTTGATACAAATAAATATAGTGCAGCTTATATTAAAAGCCGGTCAACAAGTAGATGCCGGAACACCTATATATAAATTGGTAAACTCAGAAGAGTGGTCCATGGTCTTTGCTATAGGTGAAGAAGAGCAAAAAGGAATATGAAGATAGAACGAGTTTAAATATAAAAATTTAATTCTAAAAAAACTTAGAGCTTAAAAGCCAAATATTCTACTTTTACAGGTAGCGACGGTTTGACTTATGGTAAACTGGATTTTGATAAATATGTAATAAATTTTTTAGCAGACAGATATGTAGACTTTGAAATAGAGGCTAAAAAAAGCTAATGGATTAAAAAAATTCCAAAAAAAGACAGTACTTGAAAAAAAGAATTTTTATACAGTTCCGGCGAGTTTTATTACAAAAGGTGGGAATAGTACGGATTTAGGATTTAATAAAGAGATATATGGAGAATCAGGTACAAGCGTTCAATTTGTTACAGTGGATATATATGGTTTGGTAGATGATAAATATTATATAAGTATGGCTGATGATTCTTCTTTAAAAAGCAGGTGATTATATAGTTGCCGAAGGGACTAATGAAAGATTTCAGATAGGAGAAAAAAATCTAGCTTACAAGGAGTATATAATATAAATAAAGGCTATGCCGTATTTAAAAAAATATAGAAATATTGGCTAGTAATGATGAATATTATACAGTAGCTAAGGGTACCAGATATGGTCTTAATGTTTATGATCACATATTATTAAATCCTAATAAAGTAGAAGATAAACAGTTTATATACCAGTAGGAGTAAGATGATAAAAGAGAATCTAAAAATACATAGAAGATGAGATAAAAAAAGTTTGTGAAAAAAGAGAATATTGATAAAAAATGCCTGTACTCTTATAGCTGTCAGTAAAACTAAACCTATAGAGCTTATAAAAAGAGGCTTATGGTTATGGAATAAGAGATTTTGGAGAAAATAAAGTCCAAGAGATTTTAGAAAAGTATGAACAACTTCCCAAAGACATTAGATGGCATATGATAGGACATCTTCAAACAAATAAAGTAAAAATGATCCTAGACAAGGTGGAGTATATACATTCTATAGATAGTTTAAAAATTAGCAAGCGTTATAGATAAAGAGGCAAAGAAAAAAAGGGTATAGTAGTAAAAAGGTTTTTCTTGAACTTAATATAGTAGGTGAAGAAACTAAGTTTGGTTTTTCGGTGGAAGAATTAAATTCTATCGTAGAAGAGTTAGCTATTTTTGGTAATTTAAGAATTATTGGACTTATGATAGTGGCACCTTTTGTAGACATAGCAGAGAAAAAAATAGAGAAATTTTTAAAAAATGAAGAAAAATAGCAGTTGACATAAATGCAAAAAAATTCATAATGTAGAAATAAGTGAGCTATCAATGGGAATGTCAGGTGATTATTTGGTAGCAATAGAAGAGGGGGCTACTTTTGTTAGAGTGGGTAGCTCTATATTTGGTGAAAGATAGGAGATAAGAATGGGACTTATAAATGATTTAATCGATAGATTCAGATACGGTGATAGCGATTACGATGATTATGAAGAAGATTATGAAGATGAGTATGTAGAAGAAACTAATACTAATTCCAGAAGAAAAATACAAGAACAAGAGCAAGTACCGGTTCAAACAGAGAAAACGAGACTTTTTACCAGAGCAAGAGCGCAAGAACAAGGCGGAAACAATGGTATGAAACTTGTTCTCATAAAGCCTAGCAGTTTTGACGATGTTCAAGCTATATGCGATCCTTTACTGGCAGGAAAAGCGGTTGTAATGAATCTTGAAGGTTTACATGGAGATATATCCAGAAGAATAATAGATTTTGTTTCAGGAACCAGCTATAGTATTAAAGGTAATATGCAGAAAAATCTCCAACTATATTATTATAGTTACACCAAAAATCAATAGAGCTTAGTGGAGATTTTTGCAGACATGATTACAAATGCCTACGAAACATCAGGATTCACATTGAAATTTTTAAAAATGGATAATAAAGAAGAAATTAATATAAAAAAATAGGATACTTGAGTTGGCAAGAGTTTGTTACTTTAGAGAAGTTCCTACCAATACGTTATTTTTTTAAATTTATATGAGCAAACAATTTTTTTCATTCTCTCATAAAAAGCTTTTGCCTAAACTAAAAATATGTACTTTATGGTGCTTATGAGGCGGCAGAAAGAAGAATTGTTTGCTTTCTTCCGTCTTATATGGAAGAATTTGATTTTTTTCTATGCTTAGTCTTTTGAAAAATATCTCCAACAAATCTAAAAATTTGCACAGGACTTAAAAACATAAAGATTTTTTTGGGTGCAATAATGAATTTGGGTTTAGAAAGAAATACTATAGGTGATATAATAGTTTCGGAAAAAAAGAAGCTTATGTTATAGTTTTGGACAAGGTAAAAGATATAATAATAAAGAACTTGGAATTTATTAAACATACAAAAAAATCAAAGTTGAAGATCTTGATATAAATAGCTTAAAGGAGATAAATAATACAAAAAGAAGAAAAATATTAATATAGCTTCTTTACGTCTTGATGTTCTTATTGCCGGTGTATTTAATAAGTCAAGAACTTCAGTTAGTGAATATTTTATTTCAAATTTAGTGTTTATTAATGGAAAAACAAAGTACGAATCATTCCTATACAATAAAAAGAAAATGATATTATCAGTGTTAGAGGTCTAGGTAGATTTAAGTTTATAGAAGTAATAAAAAAACAACTAAGAAAGCACGTCTTGTAGCAAAAAGTATTAAGGTATGTATAAGTTATAGAATGGAGGTTTTTTTCTTTGAGACTAGATGTAAATAATAATGGAAAAATTTGCCTATGATATAGTAATAGAGAATAGTTTTATATCCTTGCTTAATGAAATAGAAAAAGGTAGAAAAATACAGATAAAAAAAGTTTGCATAGTAACAGACAGTAATGTAGAAAGTTTATATTTAGAAGAAGTGAAAAAAAGGTTTGCAGTTTAAATATAAGGTGTTTTCGTTTGTATTTAAAGCGGGAGAAGAGAGTAAAAAAACTTAGATACAGTGGTTAATCTATATGAATATCTGTTACAAAATAATTTTGAAAGAAAAGACTTTTTAGTAGCTTTAGGTGGTGGAGTTGTAGGCGATTTGTGTGGTTATACGGCAGCTACCTACCTTAGAGGCATAGATTTTATACAAATACCGACTACACTTTTTATCACAGGTAGATTCAAGTATAGGAGGAAAAAAACAGGAATAGACTTTTTGGGATATAAAAAAATATAATAGGTTCTTTTTTTATATGCCTAAATTAGTTTATATTAATATTTCAACTTTGTTAAGTCTGGATGAAGAACAATATTCCTCAGGAATGGCGGAAGTAATAAAACATGGGCTTATAAGAGATAAAAAAATATTATGAATTGCTCTTGGAAGATAAAGAGAATATAAAAAAATAGACACATAAAAAAAGTATGAAAAATGTAGTTTTTGGCTCTGATATTATAAAAAAAGAAGTGGTTGAAACTGATTTTTAAAGAAGAGGGACTAAGAGCAGTTTTAAATTTTGGACATACTTTAGGTCATGCTATAGAAAAAAATATAAAAAAATTTTGAGCTTAGCCATGGTGCTTGTGTTTGTCTTGGAAGTTTATGTGCATTATATTTATCATATAAAAAGGGGTTTTATAGAGTTAGCGGAACTTGAAGCTGCCAAGTCTTTATTTGAATATTTTTTTCTCTACCTATAAATGTTGCTTTGGAAGATGAAGAAGAGGTACTTGAATATACTAAGAATGATAAGAAAAATGGATTTGGGAAAAAAATCAAGTTTATTTTATTAAATAAGATAGGGAATGCATTTATAGATAAAAAGTATAAGCCTTGAAGATATGAGAGAAGCATTAAGGAGTATAAAAAGTGAGTAGAATTAAAAAGATTTATTATGTTTTTTTTATTATAACTATATTAGCTATAGCTTTAGATCAATACACAAAGATATTAGCTGTTAAATACTTGATGAGTTCGGATTATCCTTTACTTAAAGATATTCTGGAATTTGTATATACAGAAAAATAGAGGTGCTGCCTTTTGGAATTCTACAAGGTGGAAAAAAATTTTTATTTTATATTATAGCTATAATTGTATCCGTTGTAATAATAAGAGCAGTGTATATTATGCCTAATAGTAAAAAGAATGTTACATCTTTTGCTTGCTCTGAATTTTATCTTTGCCGGTGCATGGGGTAATATTGTAGATAGAATAATCAGAAGCTATGTTGTAGATTTTATATATTTTAAACCTATAAACTTTCCGGTATTTAATGTTGCGGATATATATGTTAGCTTAGCTGTAGCGTATTTGATGTTTTTTTATTACTCTTTTATTATAAAGAAGATGAACTTGAGTTTTTTTATCATTTAAGGGAAACAAAAAGTAATGAAAAAAATTTAATACTGAGTGTAAGAGATGATGATGAATTAATAAGAATAGATGCTTATATAAGTCAAAGTATAGAAGATAAATCTCGTTCATACATACAAAAAAACTTATAAAAGATGGAGCAGTATTAGTTAATGGTAAAGAAATTAAAAGCAAATTATGTTGTTCGAATAAATGATGAAATAAGTGTAAGTATTCCTGATGATGTTATCCCTGATATACCAGCTGAGAATATAGACTTGGATATAGTTTATGAAGATAAAGATATAGTAATAGTGAATAAAGCTAAGGATATGGTAGTTCATCCTGCACCCGGACATTATAGTGGTACTTTGGTTAATGCTATAATGTATCATTGTAAAGATAAACTTTCAGGAATAAATGGTATATTAAGACCCGGAATTGTACATAGAATAGATAAGGATACAACAGGTTTGCTGGTTATTTGCAAAAATGATATGGCTCATGAAAGTTTAGCTTTGCAATTCAAAGAGCATAGTATCACAAGAGCGTATAGGGCTATAGTTCATGGTACTTTTAAGGATGATGAGGGTATAATAAACAAAGCCATAGCTAGAAGTAAAAATGATAGAAAAAAGATGGCTATAGACGCTTTAGGTAAAGAAGCTGTTACTCATTATAAAGTATTAAAAAGATTTCAGAAATATACTTATATAGAATGTAATTTAGAAACAGGTAGAACTCATCAAATAAGGGTACATATGGCTAGTATAGGTCATCCTTTGCTGGGTGATGAGATATATGGTGGTTTAGATGCGAAAATGAAATTACAAGGGCAGTGTTTGCATGCAATATCCTTGGGTTTTGTACATCCCGGAACTAAAGAATATATAGAATTTACTAGTGAATTGCCGGAATATTTTGATAAAATGCTGAAAAAATTAACATAATATTGTTTTAAAATCTATACTTTTTTGCTATAATAGGATAAAAGAAGAGGTTTTCTTTTAGGAGGTGCTTATATGGATAAGAGATTTATTGTAACTATTGGACGTGAATGTGGTAGTGGCGGTAAACTCATAGGAGAAATGCTCGCAAAAGAATTGAACGTAAAATGCTATGATAAGGAATTGCTTACTTTAGCTGCTAAACAAAGTGGATACTGTGAGGATTTATTTAAGACTCATGATGAAAAACCAAATGCAAGCTTTTTGTATTCTTTAGTTATGGATAGTTATGCTATGGGATATGCAACCAGTGGGTATCTTGATATGCCTATAAATCATAAGATTTTTTTAGCACAATTTGAAACTATTAAAAAAACTTAGCAAAAGAAGAAAACTGTATTATAGTAGGCAGATGTGCTGATTATGCTCTTGAAGATGATAGAGATGTACTTAGTATATTTATAACAGCAAATGAAGAAGATAAAATCACCAGAATATCTGAGGATCAGAATATATCCCCGGATAAAGCAAGAGATATTATGATAAAGACGGATAAAAAGAAGAGCCAGCTATTATAATTACTATTCAAGTAAACGTTGGAGTGAAGCAAAAAGTTATGACTTATGTATAAATTCAAGTGAGCTTGGCATAGAAGGAGTAGTAAAAACTCATAAAAAGCATATTTGGATATTAAAAATAAATAGTAGTATAAAAGCCAAGGGAGTTTTTTTCCTTGGCTTTGTTAAAAATCAGACTAATTCATATAAAGGAGGAAAGATGAGAAAAGAAAATTTACTTTCTAAGTTGAGAGAAGAAGCTTTAGTTGCAGTTGTTCGTGCTAAAAATCCGGAGCATGGAGAAAAGACTATAGAAGCTATTATAAAAGGTGGGATTAACTTTATAGAGATTACAATGACTATGGATGAGGGAAATCCTATAGATTTTATAGCTTATCTTGTTAAGAAATATAAAGATAATAAGAATGTAGTTATAGGTGCAGGAACTGTCTTAGATGAACCTACAGCCAGACTTGCCATACTTGCAGGAGCTAATTATATAGTTAGTCCGGGCCTTGATCTTGAAACGATTAAATTATGTAATAGATATAGAATACCTGTTATGCCCGGTGTAATGTCTCCTACAGAAGCTATAAGAGCTTTAGAGGCAGGTTGCGACATAATAAAAGTATTTCCGGGAAATATATTAGGCCCTAGTGTTATCAGTACATATAAAGGACCTTTGCCACAAGCTGATTTTATGCCAAGTGGCGGTGTGGATGTAGACAATGTAGATAAATGGTTAAAGGCCGGAGCTTTCGCTTTGGGTACAGGCTCAAGTCTTACTAAAGGCGCTAAAAATGATGATTTTTGCGCAGTTACTTCTAAGGCAAAAGAATTTGTAGAAGCAGTTAAAAAATATAGAGAGGCTTAATATGGCAAAAATAGTATGTATGGGTGAGATAATGTTACGATTATCTACACCTGATAATTTAAGAATAATGCAGGCAACAAGTTTTGATATAAATTATGGTGGAGGAGAGGCAAATGTTGCAGTTTCCTTAGCAAATTTCGGACATAAAGTAGATTATGTTAGTGCTATTGTGGCTAATCCTATAGGAGATGCCTGTATAGCAAGTCTTAGGAAGATGAATGTAGGAGTTGAAAATATAGCTAGAGTAGGAGATAGATTAGGCATCTATTTTTTGGAAACAGGTTCGGCTATGCGTCCTTCAAATGTAATATATGATAGAGCAAATTCTTCTATATCAAAGGCAAAGCCTGAAGATTTTGATTTTGATAAGATTTTTGAGGGAGCAGATTGGTTCCATTTTACAGGTATAACTCCTGCAATATCGGATAGTGCGATAATTCTCATAGAAGAGGCTTTAAAAGCAGCAAAATCTAAGGGTATAAAGATTTCTGTAGATCTTAATTTTAGAAAAAAGCTTTGGACTAGTGAAAAAGCAATATCTGTTATGAGTAAATTATGCAGATATGTAGATGTATGTATAGGAAATGAAGAAGATGCAAGTAAAGTCTTGGGATTTACACCTAAAAACACAGATGTAAGTAAGGGTGAATTAGAACTTGGATCATATACAGATATCTTTAAACAGATGATAGATGAATTCAACTTTGAATATGTTATAAGCTCACTTAGAAAGAGTAATTCAGCCTCCGATAATGATTGGTCAGGAATAATAATGGATAGAAAGACTAGGACAGCCTATCATTCAACAACTTATAAAATAAATCCTATTGTTGATAGAGTTGGTGGTGGCGATGCTTTTGCGGCGGGAATAATTAGTGAATTGGCAAATGGAAAGGATTATAAAGAGGCTTTAGAGTTTGCAGTAGCGGCTTCAGCACTGAAACATACTATAGTTGGTGATGTAAATCTGGTATCAAGAAAGGAAGTTGAAAATTTGGTAGCCGGTGATAGTTCAGGTAGAGTAAGCAGATAAAAATTGACTTTTAAATGCTAAAGTGCTAATATCGACTAAATTATTTTTTTGGAGGGCATATGGCTATATTATTTAAGGGAGCAGGAGTAGCTCTCATTACACCATTTAATGAAGATTTGAGTGTTAATTATGATAAATTGGGAGAGCTTATAGAAGAACAGATAGCAGGTGGAACAGATGCTATAATTTCTATGGGAACAACAGGTGAGGCGGCTACTCTTAGCCACGAAGAACATTTAGAGGTTATAAAATATACTTGTGAGAAAGTCGCAGGGCGTATACCTGTAATAGCAGGAACAGGCTCAAATTCAACTGATACAGCTATTTACCTATCGGTTGAAGCCAAAAAATATGGTGTAGATGGCTTGCTTTTAGCTACTCCATATTATAATAAGGCAACTCAAAAAGGCTTAATAAAACATTTTAGAGAAGTTGCAAAGGCAGTAGGAGATTTACCTATACTTCTTTATAATATACCGGGAAGAACAGGTATAAATATGAATCCTGAAACTACAGCCTATTTGGTGAAAAATGTAGATAATATAGTTGGAATAAAAGAAGCCAGTTCTAATTTCTCAGCTATAGCTAAATTATTATCTTTAATGGGAGATACACCTATTGATTTGTATTCAGGAAATGATGATCAAATAGTACCTATGATGGCTCTTGGTGGAGTGGGAGTCATTTCAGTGTTAAGTAATGTAGCTCCAAGGCAAACTCATGATATGTGTATGGCTGCTTTAGAAGGGGATTTTAAAAAAGCGGCTAAATTACAAGTAGAGGCTGTAGAGCTTATAGATAATTTATTTATAGAGGTAAATCCCATACCGGTTAAGATGGCTATGAATCTGCAAGGAAAAAAATGTAGGAACACTACGCATGCCTTTTAACGGATTTAGAAGAAGAGCATACAAAGACTTTGGAAAAAAATCAATGAAATCCTATGGTATACTTTAATTATATTAAATTTTTGAGGAGATATTATGATTGATATTATAATGCACGGTTGTAATGGAGCTATGGGTAAGGTTATAGTAAATCTTTTAAATGATGATGAAAATGCAAAAATAATTGCAGGTGTTGATTTATCAGGTGAAAGCTTGGCTGATTTTCCGGTGTATAAGAATATAAAAGAAGTAAAAAGAGAAGGCTGATGTAATAATTGATTTTTGCACATGTGAGTGCTATTGATGATTTATTGGACTATGTTAAAGATAACAAAGTACCCCTAGTTTTATGTACTACGGGTCTTAGCAAAGAACAGTTGGAAAAAGTAGAATTAGTTTCAAAAGATGTAGCTATACTTAGGAGTGCAAATATGTCTTTAGGCGTAAACTTACTATTAAAATTGGTTAAGGATGCGGCAAGGATTTTATATAAAGCAGATTTTGATATAGAGATAGTAGAAAAACATCATAGGCGTAAGTTGGATGCACCTAGTGGAACAGCTTTAGCTTTGGCGGATTCTATAAATGAAGCTCTTGATAATGATCTTTCCTATATTTACGAGAGAGAAAGCAGAAGAGAAAAAAGAAATAGAAAAGATTTGGGTATAAGCAGTATTAGGGGTGGAAGTATAGTAGGAGAGCATGAGGTTATTTTTGCCGGAGAAGATGAACTTATAAGTATAAATCACAGTGCTTATTCCAGAAGTATTTTTGCAAAGGGTGCAGTGTCTGCGGCAAAATTTTTATATTCTAAAAAAGCCGGACATTATACTATGGCTGATTTATTAAATCAGGCGTAATGAAATCTTTACCTTTTCTTAATAATGTGATATATTATTAGGCAGTTTAAAGTAAATTAAGAGGTAAAATATGGAAACTTATATTATGAAAGGTGGAAATCCTCTAGTAGGAGAAGTCTTTATTAGTGGCGCTAAAAATGCGGCACTAGGTATAATAGCGGCGGCTGTTATGACTGATGAAGATGTCATTTTAGATAATCTACCTGATGTTAATGATATAAATGTTATGCTTGAGGCTATTAAAGATATAGGTGCCAAAGTAGATAGAATTGGAAAAAATACAGTCAAGATTAATGCTAAAAATTTAACAAATGTTGAGATAGATGATGAATTTATTAGAAAGATAAGGGCTTCATATTATTTTATAGGAGCTTTACTTGGAAAATATAAAAGTGCTAAAGTTCCACAACCCGGTGGTTGTGATATAGGAGCCAGAGCAATAGATCAACATTTAAAAGGATTTAGAGCTTTGGGAGCTAATATAGATTTGACAGGTGGATTCATAAGAGCTCATGCTATAGATCTGATAGGTGCACATATTTATCTTGATGTTGTAAGTGTTGGTGCTACCATAAATATTATGATGGCGGCAGCTCTTGCAGATGGAAAAACTATTATAGAAAATGTTGCAAAAGAACCACATATAGTTGATGTTGCAAATTTCCTCAATAGTATGGGCGCGAATATTAAAGGCGCCGGTACAGATGTTATTAGGATAGAGGGCGTTAAAAAATTACATGGTTCTGAATATAGTATTATACCTGATCAAATAGAAGCAGGTACTTTTATGTGTGCCGCCGCTATTACTAAGGGTGATATAATAGTTAGAAATATTATTCCTAAACATATGGAAGCTATATCGGCAAAGTTAATAGAAATGGGTTGCGAGCTTACCGAGTTTGATGATGCTATAAGGGTGGTTGGTAAACCGTTTCAAAAGGCGACAAATATAAAAACTCTTCCATATCCGGGCTTTCCTACTGATATGCAAGCGCAAATGACTACGGCTCTTGCTTTAGCTGAGGGTAGCAGTATGGTAGTAGAAAGTATATTTGAGAGCAGATTCAAGTATGTTGATGAGCTTGCCAGAATGGGAGCAAATATAAAGGTAGAAGGCAATGTAGCAGTAGTAAGCGGAGTTAAAAACTTTTACAGGTGCAAGTGTGAAAGCACCGGATTTAAGAGCAGGTGCCGCTCTTGTTATGGCAGGGCTTGCAGCAGAAGGAGTTAGTACAGTTGAGGATATTAAATATATCAGAAGAGGCTATGAAAACTTTGAGGAGAAATTAAGAAAGCTTGGTGCAAATATTGAATTAGTTTCTAATGATAGGGATATTAGAAAATTCAATATGAAAGTAGTCTAGAAGCTATATTTATACCTAGTATAGTATATATGAATATTTATATATACAAAAAAATATTGATTTACAAATAAAAAAATTGTTTATTATATTCTAAAAAGACGGTCTTTCAAGGGTGAAAGGCTGTCTTTAAATTTTAAAAATATAGGAGAGAAAATTATGAAAAAATATTTAAAAGGTATTTTAGGTATACTTACTATAGGTACAATAGGGCTTATGCTAGCGGCTTGTGGAAAGAAAGAAACGAGTGAGCAAGCTGCAAATGGAGTTAAGACTTTTAAGGTAGCTATGGAGGCCAGCTATGCACCATATAACTGGACACAATCAGATGATAGCAATGGAGCTGTGAAAAATCTCAGGTAGTAAAGACTATGCTAATGGTTATGATGTAATGATATCAAAAAAGATTGCAGAGGAGTTGGGTTATAATCTTGAAATAGTTAAATTAGATTGGGATTCATTAGTACCGGCAGTTCAAGCGGGAACAGTAGATGCAAATATAGCAGGTCAATCTATAACATCAAAGAGAAAGAAAACTGTTGATTTTACAAAAGCCATATTATTATGCTTCTGTTGTAACCTTAGTTAAGAAAGATTCAGCCTTTGCTAATGCAAAGTCAATAGCTGATTTAAGCGGTGCTAAGGTAACTTCACAATTAAATACGTTCTGGTATGATTTATGTGCACCACAAATACCAAATGCTAATATCTTACCGGCACAAGAATCTGCACCTGCAGCTTTAGTTGCCTTAAATTCAGGTGCGGCTGATGTAGTAGTTACAGATTTACCTACAGCACAAGCGGCTTTAGTTGCTTATCCTGACTTTGCAATGTTAGATTTTACAGGAACAGATGGAAATTATGAAGTTAGTGACGAAGAAGTTGAAATAGGTGTTGCAGTTAAAAAAGGAAATACAGAGCTTGTAGAAGCAATTAATTCCGTTTTAGATAAGATGACAAAAGAAGATTTTAATAAGATAATGGATGAGGCTATAAAAGTTCAACCATTAAGCAATTAATATAATTTAAGGAGATGAGTATGCCACAGGATTTTTTTGGTAGGATAGTATTTATTATTGACCAATATGGTGTGAGTTTTCTGCAAGGTGCCGGTGTTACTATGTTAATAGCACTTGTGGGAACTTTAATAGGTTGTGTTATAGGCTTTGTAGTGGGTATTATTCAAACTATACCGGTAGAAAAAAGCGATAATATAGTAAAGAAGGTAGTTCTATATATCATAAAATTTATATTAAATGCTTATGTAGAGATTTTTAGGGGTACGCCTATGATAGCACAATCTATGTTCATATTTTACGGTTCAGCTACGTTATTTAATATAAATATGTCAATGTGGTTTGCTGCATTTTTCATAGTTTCTATAAATACCGGAGCTTATATGGCTGAGACTGTAAGAGGTGGTATACTCTCTATAGATGCAGGACAAACAGAAGGTGCAAAAGCTATAGGTATGAATCATGTACAGACTATGATATTTGTTATTTTACCTCAAGCCTTAAGAAATATAATGCCACAGATAGGTAATAACCTTATTATTAATATAAAAGATTCTTCTGTACTTTCAGTTATAGGTGTAGTTGAACTTTATTATTCAGCTAAAGGAGTAGCGGGTGCATACTATACATATTTTGAGTCTTTTACAATAGCTATGGTAATTTATTTTGTATTAACTTTTGCTTGTTCCAGATTGCTCCGTATTTGGGAAAATAGTATGGATGGTCCACAGAATTATGATCTTGCAACAACAGATACTTTAGCCTACACTTCAGGTATGAGTAAGTTTCCGGAACCTAAAAAGGAGATTAAATAATGAGTGATATAGTTCTTGATATAAAACATCTTAGTAAGACTTTCGGTACAAATGTTGTACTTAGAGATATAGATTTTACAGTTAGAAGAGGCGATGTTACTTGTATAATAGGAGCTTCAGGCTCGGTAAGTCTACCTTGCTTCGTTGCCTTAATTTATTGGAAGCACCTACCACAGGAGATATATTTTTTCATGATGTGAATGTTGCAGATAAAAAGATAAATCCGGCAAAATATCGTTCTAAAGTAGGTATGGTTTTTCAAAGCTTCAATCTATTTAATAATATGACTGTACTTGATAATTGTATAGTCGGTCAAGTTCAAGTGTTAGGTAGAAAAAAAGATGAAGCAAAGAAAAAGGCTATGTTCTATCTTGAAAAAGTGGGTATGGCTCCGTATATAAATGCAAAACCAAAACAATTATCAGGCGGACAAAAAGCAAAGGGTAGCAATAGCAAGAGCTTTAGCTATGGATCCGGAACTGATACTTTTTGATGAACCTACATCAGCACTTGATCCACAAATGGTAGGAGAGGTTCTTTCTGTTATGAGAAGTCTTGCAAAAAGAAGGTTTGACTATGATAGTGGTTACACATGAAATGGCTTTTTGCACGAGATGTATCTAATCATGTTGTATTTATGGCTAACGGAGTTATTGAAGAAGAAGGCTCACCTGATGATATTTTTTTAATAATCCGAAGAAGTTATTGACCAAGGATTTCTTAACCAGATTTTTTTACATAATTAATGTATTTTGTTGATGGCAAAAAGATTAGTAACATAAAGTATTAGTCTTTTTGTCATTAATTATTTAAAAAAGCAGGTTTGATATTAAATCTGCTTTTTAAATATAAGAAGTAAATTCAAATTTAAAATTATTATTTTTTTGTTTCAGATAAAAATGGGTAGTCTGAATTTGTTATTAAAGAAAAGATTATATTGAAACAGTAGATTTTTTTCTGTTTATAGGATAAATTACTTGACAATCTTTTTTTCTGGAATATTCTATATACATAATTTATCCCTTATTCAGAGTGATGGAGATACAAAGGATCTGAGAAGTCACGGCAACCCCTTTAATATATAGGAAGGTGCCAACCTGAGCGAGAAATCGAGCAATAAGTGGAGGTCGTAATTGGACTGGTCTGCTTATGGAGCAGGCTTTTTTTGTTTTATTGTTTAAAAACTTAACGAACGATTTAGTGGATATATTATAGATAGATATTAGAATGTGAAGATAAAAGAAAGGAGAATATGATATTTAATATCATATAATAAGATTATGGAAGAAAAAAATATTATTTACCTCAGAATCAGTTACTGAAGGGCATCCTGATAAGATGTGTGATCAAATAAGTGATGCCATTTTAGATGAAATTTTAAAACAAGATCCTATGGCAAGAGTTGCCTGTGAAACAGCAACTACTACAGGTTTAGTTCTTGTAATGGGAGAAATTACAACTAATGCCTATGTGGATATTCAAAAAACAGTAAGAGATACTATAAGAGAAATAGGTTATGATAATAAAAATAACGGTTTTTCAAGTGATACTTGTGCTGTTATAGTTGCACTTGATGAACAGTCAAGTGATATAGCAATGGGAGTTGATAAGGCATTGGAAGCAAAAGAGGGTAAATCAGAAGATGATTTAGATACAGGTGCCGGAGATCAAGGCATGATGTTTGGCTTTGCAAGTAATGAAACACAAGATTATATGCCATATCCTATATCTTTAGCACATAAATTAGCAAGGCAGTTAACTAAAGTCAGAAAAGATGGAACTTTAAATTATTTAAGACCTGACGGAAAGACTCAAGTTAGTGTTGAATATGATAAATCAGGAAAAGCTATAAGATTAGATGCAGTTGTACTTAGTACACAACATGGAGAGGAAGTATCTCAAGAACAGATACATAAAGATATAAAGAAATATGTTTTTGATGAGATATTACCACAAAATATGATAGATGAAGAGACTAAATTTTTTATTAACCCTACAGGTCGTTTTGTAATAGGTGGGCCACAGGGAGATTCAGGACTTACAGGACGTAAAATAATAGTTGATACTTATGGTGGATATGCTAGACATGGTGGTGGAGCTTTTTCAGGAAAAGATTGTACTAAAGTAGATAGAAGTGCAGCATACGCTGCCAGATATGTAGCTAAAAATATAGTTGCGGCAGGCTTGGCGGATAAATGTGAGATACAGTTATCTTATGCTATAGGAGTAGCACATCCTACATCTGTATTAGTAGATACTTTCTCTACAGGAAAGCTTAGTGATTCAGAATTAGTAGGAATAGTAAGAAAAGAATTTGATCTTAGACCGGCGGGTATAATAAAGATGTTGGATTTACGTAGACCGATTTATAAGCAAACAGCAGCTTATGGTCATTTTGGAAGACCTGATCTTGATTTACCTTGGGAAAAAAATTGGATAAAGTAGAAAAAAACTAAAGAAATATCTATAGAATAAATAAAAAAAGCATATGAAGATAAAGTTAAGATTGTTTATAATATTTTTTTAATTGTTACTATAGTACCCTCTTTGGTATTATATATAAATTCTAAAAACAAGATGTGAGCATATAGATAAGTTACTGATAAGTTCTGTTTCCATAATCATAGGTATGGGATTTTTTATGACATATTGGCTATATACACATATATTTTCTCCTTTAATTAATCTGGGTGAAGCAGTAAGGCAGATAACAGAAGGAAATTTGGACTTTTCTCTAGAATTTGATGCTTATGATGAGATAGGCGAATTATCAAGAAATTTTGAAGAGATGAGGATTAGGCTTAGACAAAATGAAGAGCAAAAAGCTTTTTATCAGATAAAAATAATAGAGAATTAATAAGTAATATTTCGCATGATTTGAAAACGCCTATAACAGCTATAAAAGGTTATGTAGAAGGTATTATGGATGGAGTAGCTTCATCACCGGAAAAGATTGATAAATATATTAGAACAATATATAATAAGGCAAATGACATGGATAAACTTATAGATGAGCTTACATTCTATTCTAAAATAGATACTAATGGTATTCCGTATAATTATAAGGTTATAAGTGTAGTTGACTTTTTACCGATTGTGCTAAAGAAGTAGGGCTTGATATGGAATCTATGAATATAGACTTTTATTTTAATAATAATGTGGATAGGGATACATTTATAGTTGCAGATGTCGAGCAAATGAAAAGAGTTGTTAATAATATTATAAGTAACTCTGTAAAATATATGGATAAAGATGATCCTAAAATAGGTATTAGCTTGCTTGATGAGGGAGATTTTGTTAGAATAGATATAAATGATAATGGTATAGGGATATCATCCGAGGATTTGCCGTATATTTTTGATAGATTCTACAGAACAGATTCTTCCAGAAATTCTTCTAAAGGTGGTAGTGGTATAGGCTTATCAATAGTTAGAAAAATAGTAGAAGATCATGGTGGCAGGATTTGGGCAAAGAGTGAACCGGGAAGTGGAACGGACATAATAATTATGCTTAAAAAACACCAAGAAAGGATGAGTAATGAGTAAAGTACTTATAGTCGAAGATGAGATTAGTATAGCAGAATTAGAGAGAGATTATCTTGAAATATCCGGGTATGAAGTAGAACTTTGTACTGACGGAGCAGAAGGTATGAAATTGGCAACAAATGGAGATTATTCTTTAATAATACTCGATGTAATGTTGCCTTCCTGTGACGGTTTTGAGATATGTAAAGCAATACGAGAAAGCAAAGATACACCTATAATTATGGTGAGTGCAAGGAAAGAAGATATAGATAAGGTAAGAGGTTTAGGACTTGGAGCTGATGACTATATTACAAAGCCATTCTCACCTAGTGAGTTAGTGGCAAGAGTAAAAGCACATATATCCAGATATGAAAGACTTATAGGACAAACTTTAGCAAAATCTGACACAGTTGATATACGAGGTATAAGAATAGATAGAGCCAGTAGAAGTGTTACTATAAATGGAGTAGAAAAAAATTTCACAGCTAAGGAATTTGATTTGCTTTATTTCTTAGTACAACATCCGAATCATGTATTTTCTAAAGAAGATTTATTTAAAGAAATCTGGGGTATGGAATCTCTTGGAGATATAGCTACAGTAACAGTGCATATCAAGAAATTAAGAGAAAAAATAGAGATTAACTCTGCAAAACCTCAATATATAGAAACAATATGGGGTGTTGGTTACAGATTCAAAGTTTAATAGGAGGCATAGATGTCACAAATTAACATTCTGGTAGTTGATGATGAAAAAGAAATAGCTGACCTTGTCGAAATTTATTTGGTAAGTGACGGTTATACTGTTTTTAAAGCCAATAATGCTATGGAAGGCTTGGAGATATTGGGAAAAGAGAATATTAACTTAGCCTTGCTTGATATAATGATGCCGGGTATGAGTGGTCTTGATATGTGTAAGGAGATAAGAAAGGATTCTAATATCCCTATCATAATGCTTTCGGCAAAGGTGAAGATCTTGATAAGATAGTAGGTCTTGGCATAGGGGCAGATGATTATGTTACAAAGCCATTTAATCCTTTGGAGTTATCAGCAAGAGTAAAATCACAGCTTCGTAGATATACTCAATTAAATCCGGATAGCGATCGTTCTCATGTAGAGAAGAATGAGATTGATATACGAGGATTAAATATTAATAGGGATAATCATAAAGTAACTGTAGATGGAGAGGAAATAAAGCTAACACCTATAGAGTTTCAAATATTGTATTTACTTGCAAGTAATGTAGGAAAAGTGTTTTCTACAGATGAAATATTTGAAAAAGTGTGGAATGAAAAAGTATATGAAGCTAATAATACAGTAATGGTGCATATTCGTAGACTTAGAGGTAAGCTAAATGAAGATGCCAGAGAAGAAAAAATAATAACAACTGTATGGGGAGTAGGATATAAAATTGAAAAATTAATTCTTCTGCCAGATTCTATACAAAGACAATAATTAATATAATATACAGTGCTTTTTTTACTATATTGGTGGAGCTTTTTGCTGTAACCAATATAGGATATTTAGCACCTTTGATAGCAGAAACGCAAATTGGATCAGGCTTATTTAGTAAAATAATAACTTCTGATGATGTAGTGCTTCTGCTTTTTTTCTCATATTAGGAATTATTGTATTTTCTATAATATTCTGGTTATTACAAAAAAAGAACTATTTTATATATAGATTATATATATGAATCTGTAAAACATATATCGACAGGAGATTTCAGTACAGATCTGGAAGTGATAGGAGATGATGAATTCTCAAGCATGGCTGAAAGTCTAAATTCTATGATAAAAGATATAAGAGAGATTATGGATAAGGAAAGAGAAGCTGAGAGAACAAAGAATGAACTTATAACTAATGTAGCTCATGATCTTAGAACGCCTTTAACATCTATTATAGGATATTTGGAACTTATTAGTAAGTCTGAAAATCTTAGTTTGGAACAAAAAGATAAGTATACTTTAGTTGCATATACTAAAAGCAAAAAAATTAGAAAAAGCTTATAGAAGATCTTTTTGGTTTTACAAAGTTAAATTATGGGAAAAATAGCTATGAAAGTTAGAAGGATTGATATAGTAAAACTTTTAGCCCAATTGATAGATGAATTCTATCCTGTTTTTTTGAAAAAAAGAGGTTTGGCTTTTTGAATTGAAGAGTGACCAAAAACAGTATAATTATAGATGCGGATTCAGATTTATTAGTTAGATTATTTGATAATCTTATAAATAATGCCATTAAATATGGTGCAGATGGAAAAAAAGAGTAGATGTTTTTTTATAAATTCAGATGAAAAAAATAATAAAGATAAGAGTAACTAATTATGGAAAAAGTTATACCTGAAAAAGACTTACCGCTTTTTATTTAATAGATTTTATAGAGTAGAGCAATCTAGAGCTGAAAAATACAGGTGGAACAGGCTTAGGTCTTGCAATAGCTAAAAAAATATTGTAGAAATGCATGGGGAAAAAAATAGAAGTCGAAAAGTAGTCTGGAGGAACTTCTTTTTATAGTAAGTTTGAAAAGAGATTTTTGATATGAATAAGGAAAAATTTTGATAATGTATAAAAAAATAAAAAAACCGGAATTATCATTTTTTTTATACTAGTGTATTTGATAATTCCTTCTTCTATCTTTATGAGAGCCGAAGCTAAGGAAAAATAATGATATGCAAGTTTCTATTAGTTATGGTTATGGAGAAAAATATAAAATTAGGAAGATTTTTTTACCTATAAATATAAAAGATAAGTAATATTAAAAAAAGGATATATCTGTTAAATTGGATTTGGAAATAGATAGTAGAGAAACGGCAAACTATGAATATACTTATCCTATAAATTTGAAAAAAAGATATTGATTATGAAAAATACTTATAGCGTATTTCTAGATGATAGAAGTTTAAATATAAATATAGATTTATATGATGATACAGGAAGAAAGATATATACAGAGAAAGTGGACTTATCAGAAAAAAAGCAGATCAAATAGTTTAATTATAGGTTTACTTAGTGATTCAAAGGAAGATTTATCTTATTTTAATAAGGTAAAAATTAAATTATGGTCTAATAGAAACTACTACAGTCGATTTATCTACAGATGATTTTCCTTTGGATAGTATAAATTTACAACAATTGGATATTATTGTCATAAGCAGCTATAGGATAAGAGATCTAAGCTATGAAAAATCTATGGTTCTCATGGATTGGGTTAAAAAAACGGTGGTATAATAATAATGGGAACAGGTAAAAGAGTAGATGATACTCTAGGTAGATATGCGCTGGAGCTTTTTAGATGATATGTATGATAAGCCTTATTTAAAGACGGTCAATTTTAAAGTATCAAATAAAGCTGATAAATTCGCCCAAATATATGTTTTGGATTTATTGATTCATGGTGGAAATATTATTTTATCTGACGAAGATATACCACTAATAAGTTCTGTAAATAAAGAAAATGGTCAAATAATAGTAGCTGCCTTTGATTTTTGTAGATATAAGTCCTTATATGGAAGAAAAATGATGAATATATATCTAATTTTTTTAACAAAAAGCCATAGGAGTAAATAAGTTAGAAAAATATTAGCAATAGTACATATAATGAAGATAGTACAGCATATTTTTGATATAAAAAGCTGTATTATCAGTACCTGATTTTAATAAGACACCTAATTTAGGTTCATACTTTATAATAATATTTATATACATATTATTTTTCAGGACCTGTTTTATATTCTATACTTAGACAAAATAATTTACTTACATTTTATACTAGGGCTTTGCTTATAATATCAATTTGTTTTGCTATTATAATATATATATTTGGAAATACAAGTCGTTATAAAAAAAGCTTTTTTTATACTGCTGCAAGTATAAAGGATGTAAATGAAGATTATATTTCTAATAAAAACCTTTGTAAGTATAAGTAGTCCTTATAATAAGCCGTATAAAAATAAATATAGATAAGTCTTATTCTTTTAGAGATATAAAAGATGATGATAGAATTACTCAAAAATAATATAGCCAGCAATAATAGGGTTGTTTTTATCTAATGATGAGAAATATACAAATATAGAATTTTTTTAAATAATGAAGCTTTTTGAAAAATCATATATTTAATATTGAAAAAAAGAGAAATTAATAATGATAAAAATAGGGTATCTCGGCATCTATAAATCTTGGTACAAATACTGTAAGTGGATATATAGAGAATAATTATAATTACGATCTTACAAGTCTTAGTATAATTTTTCTATTCTAAGCTTATAAAAAAATAGGTGATATAAAAAGCTGGTGAGAAAGTTAGTTTAGATGATAAGAAACTCATAAATATACCTCTAACAAATCATGCTGAGATTGCAAAAATATATAAATAAAGATATAGAAAAAGATGGATTTTAGCGAAGATTATATATTAAATTTCCAAAGAAATAATTTACTATCTTTTTATATGGATAATTTTTTTAGTAGGTTATACAAGTGATGCAAAAAGTCTTAGCTTTTTAGAAAAGGATAATATAGGGGAGAAAAAAACTGATTCCTGATTTAGATGGAAGAGAAATATCTTTAATTGTAGGTAATATAAATGTTGATAATAAAAATGGAAATGATGAAATTTATAGACAAGCTCTTATGAAAAAAATCCTAGTGTACTTAGTGGAGAGTATTATTTAAAAAAAGTAATACATTCTATGCTAAAGAAGCTTTTGATTTTAGAATATCATTTAGGTGAAGATATAGATATAGAAGAACTGAATTTTTGAAAAATATTTCCAATACAATAGATAAAAAAATATAAATATGCAAGAGTTCAAGGGACAGGTCTATTTATATGACTATAAGAAAGAAAAATTTTTGTCAAAAAAAGGATATGGAAAAAAATACCTATACAAGAGAAGAGTTAGAGCCTTATCTAATGGAAGATAATTCCATTAGAGTAAGATATTTCAATAGTGATACAAGCACTTCGGATATGTATTTATCATTGCCTATGTTAAGTATAGTTGCAAAAACAAAAAGTAGGAGAGAGATGTTAAAAATAGAAAAATTTAGAAAAAGAATTTTTGACAGCTTTAAAGCCTTAAATGGGCTTGATTTAGAGATAGAAGATGGTTCTTTATATGGTCTTGTAGGACGAAATGGTGCCGGAAAGACTACAGCTATGAAAAATAATTACAGGTTTACTACCATTTAATAAAGGTAAAGTTTTTAGTAGATGATATAGATATAGAAAAGGAATTAAAAAAAGTTAAAAATGAAAAATAGGTTATGTATCGGATACTTTTCGGTATATATGAGAATCTTAATGTTTATGAATATATGGACTTTTTTTGCTTCTATATATGGTCTTGTAGGTTTGAAAGCAAGAAAAAGAATAATGGATTTGTTGGAAGTAGTAGGACTTAGTTCAAAATCGGATTTTTTTAGTTAATAATTTATCAAAAGGAATGGAACAAAGATTGAGTCTTGCAAGAGCATTAATACATGACCCTAAGTTTTTAATAATGGATGAGCCTACCTCAGGTATGGATCCGGCATCGAGATACTCATTTAAGGAACTTATGAGACAATTATGTGAATCAGGAAAGACTATTTTACTCAGTTCGCATATTTTAGGAGAATTATCGGAATTATGTACAGATATAGGTATTATAGATAATGGTAAAAATGCTTACTTCAGGTAAAATAGAAGATATAATGTATAATATAAATAAATCAAGCCCTATAGAAGTTAAAGTTTTAAACTGTGAAACTTTAGCTATGGAAATATTCAAGAAAAATAAGAATGTTACCAGTATTAGTTTAAGGGATAGAAATTTTATGTTAGGTTTTTGAAGGAGACAAGTTCGAGGAAGCAAAAACTTCTTAAAGAATTGATAGATAATGAAATTGCTGTTCTCAGCTTTATGAGAGAAACAGGTAGCTTAGAGAGTTTCTTTATGAAGCTTACTAATAAAAAAATAAGGAGAAAATTATATTAAAGAATGAGTATTAATCCAATATATAGAAAAAGAAAGTCTTATTACATGGAAAAAGTATGAAGTTGGTATTACTTATATCTGCTTTTTAACTTAGGGCTTTTTAATATATTATATATCAAGAATGAATTTGGAGTTTAATAATATAATTAATACTATGAAAAATAGACTATCAAGAGATTTTTAGCTTTATTTAAGCAAGTTATTATTATTGATTATTTTCTGATAATACTTGTAACACTCGGCTATAGCGGCATCCAGTATAAGTGGAGAAAGAGAGAGGCAAAGTCTTGAGCTTGTGCTTAGTACAACTATGTCTCCTATGGATATAGTGTTTGGCAAGTTATTCTCACATTTAAGTAATATGTCTATTTTTTTATAATTTCATCTCTACCTATATTTTTCTTTAGTATATGTATATGGTGGAGTGAGTTTTATTGATTTAGGAATAATTTTTTTATTACTTATATATGTACTATATACTTTATAGTTAGTATAGGGATTTTTTTGTTCTTCTATAAGTAAAAAAACTAATATTGCAAGTGTACTTTCTTATATTGTTATCAGCGCTTATATTTTTTTGTGAGTTTAATTTTTACCAATGGAATAGAAAGAACATTCGATATAGATGTTAATATTAGACATAATGCAGGTATATTGATAAAAATATATTATTTTATTTAATCCATTGAGTATATTTTATATGGCATTAGCAAGAATAAGTAATAATGGAGTATATTTGAATAACATATTCTTTAATCTTGCAAATATAATGGAATATAGTAATTCCGTTATGTGTATTTTGGTAGGAGTTTTTTTACAAATAATGCTTGGAAATATTTTTTTATATTTATAGCCATAAGAAAAAAATAGATCCGAGGCATAAGAGATAGTAATTTACAAAAAGCTTTTTAATAATATATACTGTTTAAATCATAGTTTTAAAAACTTTGTTGCAGATAAATAGGAGGAGTATATGAAAAATATTTTATATAACAGCACTAGAGGTGGAGAAAAGGGACTTAGTGCTTCTGAGGCTATATTAAAAGGTTTAGCTTTGGATGGCGGTTTATTTATGCCTAATACTATACCAAGCTTTGATTTTAGTTTGGATAGCTTGAAAGGAAAAAATTATAGAGATGTAGCTTATGAGGTGATGAAACTCTTTCTTACTGATTATAGTAAAGAAGAACTTTTATACTGCATAAATAGTGCTTATGATGATAAATTTGATGATGAAACTATAGCACCCTTAGTTAAGGCTGATGGAGCATATTATCTTGAATTATTTCATGGTCCTACTATTGCTTTTAAAGATATGGCACTCTCAATATTGCCATATTTACTTACTACAGCAGCAAAGAAGAATGGGGTTACAGACAAGATAGTTATACTCACCGCAACAAGTGGAGATACAGGAAAAGCGGCTATGGCAGGTTTTGCTGATGTAGAAGGAACAGGAATAATAGTATTTTATCCAAAAGGTGGAGTTAGTAAGATACAAGAATTGCAAATGCGTACACAAAAGGGTAATAATACCAGTGTTGTGGCTATACATGGAAACTTTGATGATGCACAAACAGGTGTTAAAAAAATATTTGGAGATAAAGATTTCACAAAAAAATTAAAAAGAGAATAGTATAGTATTATCCAGTGCAAATTCTATAAATATAGGTAGATTAGTTCCACAAATAGTCTATTATGTTTATGCCTATATTAATTTATTGTCAAATTCCGAAATAGAAGAAGGAGAAAAAATTAATATTTGTGTTCCTACCGGAAATTTTGGTAATGTACTTGCGGCATATATAGCTAAACTTATGGGTTTACCTGTAAATAAGCTCATAGTAGCTTCAAATGACAATAAGGTATTAGTAGACTTCTTTGAAACAGGAGTATATGATAAAAATAGAGAGTTTATTTTGACCAGCTCACCATCTATGGATATATTGATTTCCAGCAATTTAGAAAGGCTTGTTTATCTTGCAAATAATTGTGATGCAGACTTAAATGCCAAATTAATGAAAGATTTAAGTGAAAAAGGAAAGTATGAGATAAGTGAAAATGCAAGAGAAAATATGAAAGATTTTGTTTCGGGTTATGCTACAGAAACCAATAATGCAGCCGGAATAAAGAAACTTTATGAAGATACAGATTATCTCATAGATACACATACAGGGGTTGCTTCCTATGTTTATGAAGAATATAAAAATATAAAAACAAAGGATGCAACGAAAACTGTTATAGCAAGTACAGCCAGTCCTTATAAATTTTCAGAAGCGGTTATAGCAAGTATTACAGATATAAGCAGTGCTAAGGATGAGTGGGATATTATAGATATGATGGAAAAAATTAGCGGTGTAGAAATTCCAAAGGCAGTAACAGAGATAAAAGAAGCGGAAATTTTACATAATATAGAATGTGATGTAAAAAGATATGCGAAATATTGTAGAAAAAAATTTTAAAAAAATATAGTATAATGGCACTGATTTTTTTAACAAGGAGGTATTATATGTTAGTATCAGCAAGAGATATGCTTTTTAAAAAGCAAAAGAAGGACATTATGCAGTAGGACAATTTAATATTAATAATTTAGAGTGGACAAAGTCTATATTACTTACAGCACAAGAATTACAATCACCTGTTATCTTAGGTGTTTCAGAAGGTGCCGGAAAGTATATGACAGGTTATAAAACAGTGGCGGCTATGGTAAAAGCTATGATAGAAGAATTAAATATCACAGTTCCGGTAGCTCTTCACTTAGATCATGGTTCATTTGAGGGAAGCTTGAAATGTATAGAAGCAGGTTTTTCTTCTATAATGTTCGATGGTTCACATTTTCCTATAGATGAAAATGTTGCAAAAAAACAACAGAATTGGTAAAAAAATAGCTCATGAGAAGGGAATATCTATAGAAGCGGAAGTTGGTTCAATAGGTGGAGAAGAAGATGGAGTAGTTGGAGCAGGAGAGTGTGCAGATCCTGAAGAATGTGCTAAAATAGCAGGTTTAGGAATTGATTTCTTAGCAGCGGGTATTGGTAATATTCACGGAGTATATCCATCAAACTGGCAAGGACTTAATTTTGATGTACTTGCAGCAGTTCAGAATGCTACAAATGGTATTCCTTTAGTTTTACATGGTGGTACAGGTATTCCTGAGGATATGATTAAGAAAGCTATCTCTTTAGGTGTATCAAAAATAAATGTTAATACAGAATGTCAACTTGCTTTCGCTAAGGCTACACGTGAGTACGTAGAGGCTGGAAAAGATCGTGAAGGTAAAGGATTTGATCCAAGAAAGCTTTTAAAACCGGGCTCAGATGCAATTATGCAAACTGTAAAAGAGAAAATGGAGTTATTCGGATCAGTAGGTAAGGCATAAATTTATTTTGGGTGTTCTCTCGCTTATGAGAGAGCACCTATTTATATAAAATAATTTAGTGGGAGATTTTATGTGCAAATCAAATAATATATCTGATTTTTTTGGATGTAATGTTTTTAATGATGCAGTAATGCAAGAAAAGTTACCAAGTGATGTATATAAGAAACTAAAAAAGACTATAGAAGATGGTGCTGAACTTGATTATGGTATAGCAGGTGTTGTTGCTCATGCTATGAAAGAGTGGGCTATAGAGCATGGAGCAACTCATTATACTCATTGGTTTCAACCACTTACAGGAGTAACGGCGGAAAAACATGAATCTTTTATATCTGCACCGAATAATGCAGGTAAGGTTATAATGGAATTTTCAGCTAAAGAACTTACAAAGGGTGAATCTGATGCCTCAAGTTTTCCATCAGGTGGACTTAGGGCGACTTTTGAAGCTAGAGGATATACTGCATGGGATTGTACATCTCCTGCTTTTTTAAGAGAAGATGCTTTAGGAGTAACCTTATGCATACCTACAGCTTTTTGTTCATATAAGGGAGAGGCACTTGATAAAAAGACACCTTTGCTTAGATCTATGCAAGCTATAAATGAACAAGCTATGCGTATAGTTAGATTATTTGGAAATACCGATGCAAAGAGAGTTATTACTTCAGTTGGTGCAGAACAAGAATACTTTATAGTAGATAGAGAAAAATATTTAAAAAGACCGGATCTTGTGTATACAGGAAGAACACTTTTTGGAGCCATGCCTCCAAAAGGACAGGAACTCGAAGATCATTATTATGGTAGCATAAGAGATAGGATAGCTACTTACATGAATGATGTAAATCATGAATTATGGAAACTAGGTGTTCCTGCTAAGACACAACATAATGAAGTAGCTCCGGCTCAGCATGAACTTGCACCGGTATATGAACAAGCTAATAAAGCCGTAGACCATAATCAATTAGTTATGGAAGTGCTCAAAAAGGTAGCAGGTAGACATGGACTTAGTTGTTTATTACATGAAAAGCCATTTGCAGGTGTTAACGGTTCAGGAAAGCATAATAACTGGTCTATTACTACAGATACAGGTATAAATCTTCTAAATCCCGGTGATACACCTCACGAAAATATACAATTTTTACTTGTTTTAGCTTGCATAATAAAGGCTGTAGATAGACACGCGGATTTGCTTAGACAGTCAGCAGCAGTAGCAGGAAATGATCATAGACTTGGAGCTAGTGAAGCACCACCGGCTATTATATCTATCTTTGTAGGTGAACAATTGGAAGATGTAATAGACCAACTCATAGAAACAGGTCTTGCAACACGTTCTAAAAAGGGAGGAGTATTAAAAACAGGGGTTAATACTTTACCTGATTTTGAGAAAGATGCAACGGATAGAAATAGGACATCTCCATTTGCTTTTACAAATAATAAATTCGAGTTTAGAATGGTAGGTTCATCGGATTCTGTAGCTTCAAGTAATATAGTTTTAAATACTATAGTTGCTGAAAGTTTTAAAGAAGCGGCAGATATTTTAGAGAAAGTATCTGATTTTGATGAAGCTGTTCATGATATGATAAAAGACTTGCTCACAGAGCATAGAAGAATAGTATTTAATGGAAATGGATATTCGCAAGCTTGGGTAGAAGAAGCTGCCAGAAGAGGTTTGCCTAATATAGCTACAACTGTAGATGCAATATCTGCACTTACAACGGATAAGGCTGTTAAATTATTTGAAGAATTTAAAGTATTTACAAAAACTGAGCTTGAATCCAGAGAAGAAATAGAATATGAGAATTATGCAAAGCTTATAAATATAGAAGCTAAGACTATGATAGGAATGGCTAATAAATTTATAATTCCATCTGTTATAAAAATATGTTGGAAATATAGCTAATTCTTTATCTATGGTAACTAATGCTTGTCCTGAAGCTGATATAAGTGTTCAAAAAGAACTTTTGTTGGAATGTTCCGATTTATTATCAGAAGTTAAAATAGCGGTATCTAATTTATCAGAGCTTACGGAGAAGATAGCACATATATCCGGTGCTTATGAAAGAGCAAAAAGAGTGTAGTGAAGCATTAACTAAGGCTATGCTTGATTTAAGAAAAACCTGTAGATAGACTTGAGGGTATAGTGGATAAAGAATTATGGCCTATGCCAAGCTATGGTGATTTGATGTTTGAAGTGTAGATGAAAAAAATATAATCATGTATACTTAAGTTATATTTTATACAAAAAAAGGTGGCTATTATTGGCCATCTTTTTTTATAAAAATATTAATATAAAATTCTTCGATTTGACATAAATATATAGTATAATATAAGAAATCCAGCATTAGAAGGAATAGACTAGTATTATATGGGGGTGGAAATATGAAAAGTATAAAACTTATTTTTTTGTTATAATATTGGTTTTTAGTACCAATAGGTTTATATTTAACGGATTATATTTTTTTAGATCGGAAAAAAATATTAAAAACTGTTCAGAGTAATATAGAATATAATAAATTAAATATTGAAGAAGAGAGTGAAGATATGAATAAAATAGATTATGATATGTCAAAGGCAAAAGAAATATATCTTGCAGGAGGATGTTTCTGGGGTATAGAAGCTTATATGCAAAAGATTTATGGTGTTATAGATGCGGTTAGCGGTTACGCAAATGGAAAGACAGAGAATCCAAGATATGAAGAATTGAAGATCACAGGACATGCTGAAACAGTGAAAGTTGTTTATGATAGTAGTAAAATAGATTTGGAAAGAATATTGGAATATTATCTCAGAGTTGTTGATCCGACAAGTATTAATAAACAAGGAAATGATAGAGGGGAACAATACCGAACAGGAGTTTATTATATTGATGAAAAATGATAAATCTATTATTGATACTGTTTTAAAAAAAGAGCAAAATAAGTATAATAAACCTATAGTTGTGGAAGTAGAGCCGCTTAAAGGGTTTTATGAAGCGGAAGAGTATCATCAAGATTATCTTTCAAAGCATCCGGATGGTTATTGTCATATAGACCTATCTCTTGCAAATGAGCCACTCATAGATGAAGCAAAAATATCCTAAAAAAAGTAAGGAAGAGTTGAAAAAAACTTTAAGTGATATAGAATATAAGGTTACTCAAGAAAATGCTACAGAGCGTCCTTTTTCAAGTGAATATTGGAATAGTTTTGAAGATGGAATTTATGTTGATATAAGTACAGGAGAACCCTTATTTTCTTCAAAAGATAAATTTGAATCATCTTGTGGATGGCCAAGTTTTTTTCAAAACCTATAGCAAAAAGATGTAGCTAAATATAAAAAGAGATAGTAGTTTTAATATGGAGAGAATAGAGGTTAGAAGTAGAAGTGGAGATAGCCATTTAGGCCATGTTTTTAATGATGGTCCTAAGGAACTTGGTGGAACAAGATACTGTATAAATGGTGCCTCTATAAAGTTTATTCCTTATGATCAAATGGATGCTCTAGGTTATGGGTATCTAAAAGATAAGGTTAAATAAAAATTTCAAGATAAATTTATAAAAAAAGGGGCTGTAAAAAAACGCTCTAAAAGAAAAAAAGTGCTCAGACCGAATAATCTGAGCACTTTTTTTGGTATAATTAATTTATGTCCAAAAAAATAAAAATACCATTGGTAATTATACTGCTAGACAACTAAAAATTACCATTAGATATCGAAAAAGTTAATTGATATTTCGGATCCGTATATACCTTTTGTGAAGTTATGGATCACATTGACCTATATAAATATTTTGCTGAGAAGGGCTGCAAAACAGGTCGTAAAAGATGTGATGCTCAAAAATTACTTAAGGTAATCCTTTTTGCCTTTATGGAAAATGGGATTTGTTCATTGAGAGAAATAGAAAAGCTGTGTCGTAATGATATACGATATATGTATCTCCTCGATGGCATGAAAGTCCCAACATTTGTTACTTTTTGGCAATATTATTCGAAATAACTTAGTATCTTCCATAGAGGATATTTTCAAAGATATAAATTCCTATATGTTTGAAAAAGACCATGTAGACCTAAATCATGTTTATATCGATGGAACTAAGATTGTAGCGAATGCAAATCGTTATACTTGGGTATGGAAGAAGTCCTGTATAAAAAATCGCAGTAAAGTCTATGAGAAGATTTCACTGTTGATAGATAGTATTAATAGAGACGTTCTTGGATATCTTGGGCTAAAGTTTGAGAAACGAGAAGAATACGCCATTGAATATCTATCTGAACTTCTTGACTCGTACAAGTGTGCTACTGGATTAAATATATCTGATTTTGTTTCCGGAAAAGGAAAGCATAAGAGTATTTGTCAAAGACAATATCAAAAAATGCAGGAATACCTAAATCGGCTTAAGAGTTACGCGAAACATATCAAAACTTGTGGTGAGTATAGGAATAGCTATTCTAAAACAGATCCTAGTGCTACGTTTATGCGAATTAAAGTAGATTATATGGGGAATGATCAGTTACTCCCTGCCTATAATCTTCAAGCTGCTGTTTGTGATGAATATATCGCAGTAGTAGATATGAAGCCTTATGCAACAGATATGGAGTGCTTTGTTCCGTTAATGGAAAAATTTCATAAAATATATGGTCATTACCCAACTTATCCGGTTGCAGATGCAGGCTATGGTTCATACAATAATTACCTTTACTGCGAAGAGCATGGGATGAAAAAGTACATGAAATTTACTATGTTCAAAAAGGAAGTATCCGATAAGAAATATCGAGACAATCCTTATCGTGCAGTTAACTTTCACACAAACAATCAAGGAGACTTGCTTTGTCCGGCAGGAAAAAAGTTTATATTCAAATGTCATAAACACGTATACAAGAATAAATATGGAAGAACGGAAGAACTGTATGAATGTGAGAACTGTACAGCTTGCGAACACAAAGATAAATGTTGTCCAAGGGCTCGAGGAAATCGGAGTATTAGCTTAAACCGAGAACTCTCTTCTATGCATAAAGAAGTGCTTGAAAACTTGGAGTCAACTCATGGATATTTACTTCGTAGAAATCGAAGTATTCAGTCAGAAGGGACTTTTGGAATCATTAAATGGGATAAATCCTATAATAGACTGCTTAGAAAAGGAGAAAAAAACGCAATTTTAGAGCTTACTCTTATAACGTGTGGTTTTAATCTCTGTAAATATCATAATAAGAAGCAAAGACTTAAGTATGTAGTGTAAAAAAACACGAGACATTAACTTATAGTTTATTTAGTGTACCTAAATATCTATGTTAGAATACATAATAGTATAAAAAAATCCGGGATTTAAGAAAAAGTTAGAAAAAGACCGATAAATTGGCACTCGCCAGATTTATCGGTCTTTTTGTGGGGCGTTTTTTTACAGCCCCTTTTTGATTGATTTAAGATATTTGAGATTTCTGTATATCTATACTTGAGAATTATAAAGCTTTTCTGCTCTATGTTTAATATTTTCTATAAAATTGATTACATCATGATTGTATTCTTCATCCATAAGTTTAGAATGTATTAAAAAGTCGGCAGTTGCCTTGTTATTAGCTATAGGAATATCATAAACCTGAGCTATTCTAAGTAAAGCTTTCACGTCAGGATCATGAGGTTGTGCTGAAAGAGGATCTGAAAAGAAAATCACAAAAATCTATTCTTCCTTCGACTATTTTTTTGCTCCTATTTGTTGGTCGCCACCTAAGGGGCCTGAATTATAGCCTCTTACAGGTAAGCCGGTTTTTATCTGTTATCATTCTGGCTGTAGTACCGGTACCTGATAAAAAAAGTGTTTTTTTTGAGTATTTCTTTATTATCATTGCACCATTCAATCATTTCGGATTTTTTTCCGTCATGTGCTATCAAAGCTATATTTTTTTGTTTTCCAATAGTTAGTGTTATTTTTATCCATAAAAAAACCTCCTTGATTACAATTTTAGATTTTTCCTCGCTAGGTGGATATCCAAACTTTGCTTTATACTTTTTTTGCTGAAATAGAACATATCTGTATATCCGCAAATTTTAGCTACTTCTGCAATTTTATATTTGCCTAATTTTTAAAAATCTCTTTAGCCTTTTTCTAATCTGTAATTATTTAAAAGCCTGAACAACAGTATGTCCATGTGCTTTTTTTAAACACTGAATTTAGATAAGAAGAGTTTTTGCCCACATTTTTTTAGCAATATCAGATACGGTATATGTACTCTGCCAAAAATGCTTTTTCTATATCTTCCAAGATAGACTTACAGAGTATTTGTTCTTTGGTTGTCTGGATATTTAGACTCATACAATCTATTCCTAAATCTATAAGAAGATTATTTAAATCTGATATTGTTTTCATGTTTTTTTAGATAAAAATTATTTCATCTATATACTCGGTTGTAGTTGTATTTTTGCAATATATGATATCTTATGTCAAGAGTGCTTATAATTTCTCTAATAAATTTATAAAGAGTTGTTACAGTATAGTTTTTAATTATATCATCTGTTGAAGTGTAAATAAGTTCTTTATAAGCATTTACATCAGAATTTATCAAATACTTATTAGCTAAGGGTCTGATATCAGACATATCTTTGTTAGAATTAGTATTAGCAGACTCGGTAAAAAAAGCTCATAAGTGAAGTTTTATATGAAGTTTTATTTTTTTACTTTCATTCATATTTTGTAGACATTTATCGATAGCCGCTAAAAGTTCATCTTCAGTTAGAGGTTTGGTTAAATAATCAGATACACCATAGTGCATAGCTTCTACAGCATAATCAAATTCATTATAGCCGGATATAATGATTATCTTTACATCCATTTTATTTTCATATATATATTTTGCAACTTCAAGACCGCTGACTTTAATCATTTTTTTATATCAATAATTAAAAAGTTGTATATCCGTATAATTTAAGACTTTTATTACGTCTTCTCCGTCTTCAAGGAGGGAAATTATATCTATATCAGGTCTGTTATCAGCTATTATCTTTGCAAGTCTGGCACGAATAAAATACTCATCATCAGCTATGATAGTTCTAATCTTCATGTGATACCTCCTTTTTTTATTTTTGAATGATATAGTACAACCAATTTCATTATTTTTTTAAAAGTCTAATCTATATTTTTTTGACCATAATAGATATTTAGTAATTGATTTATATGTTTTAGAGCAAAGTGGCTATTAGTTTCAGACTTGTCATTGAGTATACTATCAATATTTTTCAAGATTAAGTCCGAAACCGTTATCTGTTATATTAAAGTGAATTTCATCTCCATTGTCCTTAATAGATATACGAATATATCCTCTATATTTAAGCCCTTTTTATGCCATGATAAATACTATTTTCTATTAGTGGTAAAAAGAATAAAGCTTTAGGGCAAGTAAAAATCATATAAATTTTTTTATCACAAATAATTTCATAATCAAATTTATAATGATAGCGAATGCACATTATATCAAGATAGGCTATACTTGTATTTAACTCATCTTTTATACGTACAAAAACTTTTACCAAGACTTAGGCTACCCCTGTAAAATTTTTGATAGATCCATAACAAGTTTCATTAAAGTCTCTTTTTTTGTCCAAACTGGCAAGGGAATAGATATTATCAAGGGTATTATATAAAAAAATGTGGTTTTTATCTGTTCATTAATTTTAACTATTTCAATTTTTATTTTTTTGCTTTCTCAAGATTTAATAGTGAGTTCTTTAACTTGTTTTGTGACCTAATCATATCATTAAAAATCACTTATCAGTAGATTGATTTCAGGTAAATGAGATGTGTAATCCATTTCATTCCAAAAGCCTAAACGAACAAAGCGAGTATGTTCTATAAGTGCATATATAGGTTTTGTAAGATTTTTTTGCAAAAATTTCTAGAAATAAGTAAAGCTAAAAATAAGTGCAAGTATGCTGGCAATTAAAAAAGACGGCTGCAATGCTAAGAGCAGGTTTTATAAGAGCATATAAAGGTATTATATGTACCAATTTCCAAGAATATTTGCTAAAGTCAAGAGTGTTAATAAAGGTGGATTTAGTAAATAAATGTTTTCTTGTATTTATATGTATTCTAGATAAAAAGTCTATTTACCAGTTCGTTTTTTTAGTATCAAGATAGTCGGACTTACTAAGAATATTATAATTCTTATCCAAAAAGTAAATAAAAAGAATCCTTATTATTCGGATTGCCGTAAATCTCAGCTATACTCTTCTCAGATATAGCTATTTCCATATATCCGTATAAATCTCCGCTTCTATAATCATAGAAAGGTTGTATATATGAAAAAAACATCAATTAAATTATCGCTACCTATATCAATCTTTTTGCTTTTAATCCATCTTGCACCGGAAAAAAATCAAAAATCAGCTAAGGTACTGGGTGAAGGTTTTTCTTTCTGAGCTTATCAGTATATTGTAGTCTTTGTCATATATACTAATTGCATATATATAGGGTGCAGGGTAGGTAAGTCTATTTATTTCTAAACTCATTTCGGTTTTTTTGCCGAAAAAAATTTTTTTAGTATCATTATAATAAACAGAATATCCTCTTTGTATAATATTACTATTTAATAATAATCTGGAATAATGCTCTGTAGATGTAAAATATTGATTTAATCTATTGCTTATATGTACAAGAGCCATATCTGATGAAGATATTTGTTCTCGGGTATAATAAAAAAATAAAAAAATGATATTGCTTATGATAAATAAAAAAATCCTGTTAGAGATAGTATTAAAAAGCTTTTAAGCCTGAGAATAATTGTTTGTATATACTTTTATTTTTTTCAAAAATATCCCCTAAAAAGTTTAGTAAATACTAGTCTAATTATAACAAAATAGGGGGAAATGGCAAGAAAAAAATAGGTATAGATTTGGAGTAAAAATTTTTCATACTCTGCGGGTATAGTTGTAGTAGCACTGGCTTCTTTTTATTATGATAGTTTTTTTGTATGTTTAACTTAAATATATATTGGATAGAATAATATAACTACTTGTCTTTTTGTGCAAAAACATACAAAAAAACGGACTTGAATAATTATGAACATTGCTCCTAAAAAAATAACAAATAAACTAGAAAAAAATCCATTTTATAAAAAAAGTACAAATTGCTATAATCTAAGTAAATTTTTATAGTTGTAAAAATTATATTAGGAGGACGTTTTTATGAAATTAAGAAGGTTAGCACTTTTTAGGTGCGGCACTTACCATGGGTCTTATGACTGCTTGTGGAGCTAAGAGTGCCGGTAATGGTACAGGAGAGAATAAAGAGGCAAGTGGCGAGAAAGTTAAAATCAGAATTTTAACTCGTATTTCAGGAACATCAGATATAGCAAATGTATTCCATAGCGTACTTGATGAATTTAGAGCAAAGCATCCTGAAGTTGAGCTTGTCGATGACTCACAAGGTGATGAGAGTGCATTTAATAATATTCTTTCAACTGATATGGCATCAGGAAAAATGGCTAATATTTATCGTGTACAAGGTGTTGCAAACTTGGCTAAGTATATAGATAACGGTTTGTTATTAGATGTTAAGCCATACTTAGAAGAAGATAAGGATTGGGGTTCAAGTTTTGCACCTGGAGCATTATCATACTATCAAGTACCTGGTAAAGACGGTATATATGCAGTTCCTATGGAGTCAGGACTTATAGGTGTTTATTATCACGAGAATATCTTAAAAGATGCAGGTATAGATAAGTTCCCTGAAACTTGGGATGATTTACTTGCAGCTATAGACAAACTTAATGCTAAGGGCATTACTCCTATAGCACTTGGTGAGCAATCTAATTACATGGGTGGACACTTACATGATCAAATTTTCTATAAATGGTTAGGTACAGAGGCTGCAAAAGAATTAGGAAATAGAACAAAGAAATGGACAGATCCTGATGTTGTACAATCTTTACAATATATTAAAGATTTAATTGATGCTAAGGCATTTGATCCAGCAACAGTTGGTATGCAAGATGATATAGCTAATACAGCATTCCAAAACGGACAAGCAGCTATGATAATTACAGGTCCTTGGATGTTAGGTAGATATTCAGATCCTGAAAAGACACCTGCTTATGAAGATATAAAGATAGCTAAATTCCCATATTTCAAAGAAAAACCTGAATTTAAGAATCATGATATGCAAATTATCAGCCCTTATATGATAAATGGTAAATTAGAGGGAAAAGAACTTGAGTTGACAATAGAGTTAGTAAAGATGCTTACAAGTAAGGAAACAGCAAAGAAGTTTGCTGAAGAGGCTGACTTTATGATGCCAATAGAAGGTCTTGATCTTGATGAAACTAAGGTTAGTCCTTTATTTATACAAAGTACTAAGCTTGGAGCAACAAGTGAAGGTATAGGTGTAGATGTATTTGACTTTGATGAACTTACATCTATGCAAGATAGAACAAGAAACTCTATCATGAGTTTATTTACTGGAGCAACAGCAGAAGAGGCTGCGGCTGAGATACAAGCAGAAATAGATAGTGCAAAATAGAGTATAAGTATAAATAAGGCTGTTTAAATAAATTCTTACCTAGGGGGGATTATAAAGAATTTATGAAACAGCCTTTTTTAGAGCAAAGGAGATTTTGATGATAAAATTAAAAACAGCTAGAGCTAAACTGACAATAGCTTTGTTTATACTACCGGCTTTGATTTTGTATACAGTATTCCAACTTATACCGATAGCGGGCGGTATTTATTTTTCCTTTATGAGTTGGGATGGACTTGCAGGTTCTGCACTCAAGTTTGTAGGAGTGGAAAACTATTTGAGTGCTTTTCATAATAAACTATTTATACTATCACTTAGCAATATGCTTAGGATGGTAGTGTTTAGCGTTCTATTCCATACACCTATAGCACTTCTTTTAGCTGTAGCAGTTAATGCAAAGTTAAAAGGTTATAGGATTTTTAAAACTATATTCTTTGTACCTACAGTATTTCCTATGACTGCTATAGGTCTTATGTGGTATTTTGTATTTATGCCAAAGGGCGCATTAGATGCTTTAATAGCATTTTTACATTTAAAACCATTTGCTATTCCTTTATTAGTAAATAAAGCTACAGCTATGAATACTATAGTAGGTGTAAATGTATGGGCAGGTATAGGTTATTATATGGTTATTATACTTGCCGGTCTTACAACTATTCCTAGTGATTTATATGAGGCTGCGGCTATAGATGGGGCAAATCCGGTAGAAACTTTCTTTAATGTTACAGTTCCTATGTTAAAACCAACTCTTATAATGTGTATAGTAATGGATATTATAGGTAGTGTTAAAGTATTTGATATTGTTTATGTTATGACTTCAGGCGGACCAAATGGACTTACAAACTTACCTACAACACTTATGATAAGTGAAGCATTTAAGTATAGTCATTATGGTGTAGGTTCAGCTATAGGTATAGTTATAATGATAATCTGTTTAGTTGGTACACTTGGAAGTAATGCACTTATGAATAGAGGAAAGAAAGGAGAGTAAGATGAAAAAGAAAAAAATATAATAATGAGCTTAATAGGCTATATTTTCTTACTTTTTTTATGTCTATTATCTTCATTTTACCTATGTTATTTACAATTTTATCTTCTTTAAAAAAACAAAAATTAGAGATATTTACTTCTCCTTTTGGTATGCCAAAGGTTATACAGTGGGGAAATTATATACAGGCTTGGAAAGATGCAAATATGAGTGCATACTTTATGAACTCATTAATACAATCAGGAGCAACAGTAATACTTACAAGTATAGTTGCTACTATGGCGGCCTATGCATTTGCAAGATTTGAATTTAAGTTGAATAAGTTTTTTTAGTAGTTTTATTCTTATTGGGTATGATGGTACCTATACATACTATACTTGTGCCAATTTCTTATATTATAGGTATATTTAATTTGAAGAATAATATAGCGGCTCTTGTTTTTAGTATACGTAGCTTTTAATTTTACCATTCAGTATTATGGTTATGATAACCTTTATGAAAGGTGTAAATCGTTCTTTAGAGGAAGCAGCCATAATAGATGGAGCAAGTTATTTCCAAATATATTCAAAAAAATAATGATACCATTAACTTTACCGGCTATTTCAACTATATCTATATTTAACTTTATGGGTGCTTGGAATAATATCTTATTCCCTCTATTGTTTATAAATGATAAGAAATTAAGACCTATATCATTAGGGACTCTTAAACTTTAGTGGAGAGAGAGGTTCAGAATATGGTCTACTTATGGCAGGTATAGTTATTACTGTAGTAGTTCCACTAGCTATCTATCTATTATTCCAAGAGAAGGTAGAAAGCGGACTTGCAGCAGGTGCAGTTAAAGAATAGTAAGTAGAAAGAAAAAAATTAATATGAATAGATTTTTACAGCGAAATAAATGAAAGATTCGAAGGTATAGATTTTTCTAAATGATATAAAGAAGTTTATAGAAAATGAGAATGATGAGGAAATAAGAGAATATTTATCTTTTTTTATATCTCAATATGCCTTACGCAGATGTTGCAAATGTAGATAAAGAAGTTTTATTGGATTATGCTACACATGCTAAAAAAACTTAGGGAAACTCGTTGTAAGAAGATGGAAGAGGACATATTTTTAAATTATGTCCTTTTTCATAGAGTAAACAACGAAAAAAATCGTAGCTAATAGAAGCTTCTTTTTATGAGAAGGTAAAAAGACTTATTAGGTGATGATGAAAAAGAAAAATATAATAAAAATTAAATTATTTTTTTGTGCCGGAGAAGTAACATATAGAAGCACAGATGAGAGAACTTTTAGATCCTATGAGTATATATAAATCCAGTTTTTGGAAGATGTGGGGAAGAGTCTACCTTTGTTACTTCTGTATTTAGAGCGGCAGGAATAGCTGCCAGACAAGTTTATTCTCCTAATTGGGCTCATTGTGATGATAATCACGCTTGGGTAGAAGTATATTTAGATGGTAAATGGCACTATCTTGGGGCTTGTGAGCCGGAAGAGATACTTGATAAAGGTTGGTTTGATGATGCGAGTGCCAGATCTATGCTTGTTCGTAGCAGACTATTTGCCTATAAGGTGGAGGATAGTACAGATTTAATAAGTAAAAATGATATTTTATGCGAATTAAACCAAACTTCAAGATATGCAGATGTGAAAAAGATTTCATTTATGCTAAGACAAGAAAAGGAAGTTTTAAAGAATTTCAATTTTGATATTTGCGTTATGAATTATGCGGGATTTTTTTACCTGTTGCTAATGTAAAGACTGATGATTTTGGTAAATATGAAATAGAATTAGCTTTTTAGGTACTGTATTTTTTTAAAGCTTATATAAGGATAAAAATTATATAATACCTATAAATACAGAAGAGAAAGAAAAATTTTTGATATAGATATAAATGAATATGTAATGGAATATTTTAAATATAAGGAAGTTTATATTAATGTTCCTAAGGCAAGTACGAGAAATAGAAAAAAAGGCTCCTGAAAGAAAAAAAGTATGAGTATAAGTTAAAAAGATTTCCCTAATATAGTTGTTAGAGATAAGTCTATTGATATGGGAATGAAAGACTTATGGGAAAAATTTATCGGAAAAAGATAAAAAGAGATATAAGTATTGAAGTCTTGGAAGAAGCATATAATACTCCAAACTTATATGAAGTTCAAAAAGAAATTTATATGAACTATATACAAAAATCCAAGAGTTGAATTTGAAGTACTAAGTCCATGTAGAAAGATTTTTTTAGAGAAAAAAATTCAAAAACTGTTTCTGATATATTAGCCTTTGTAAAAAGATATGAAACTTACCAGAGAGATATTTACAACTGAGGCTAGAGGTGTATATAAAATAAAAAAATAGCCTCCGCTTTATCTTTTAAGAATATTTATAGTTACAGCTATAAGAAGTCTTGGTATTGCAGCAAAATTAGAAAAATAATCAAATATACATATATAAAGATGGAATGTTTGTTTATTTAGAGGAAGCAGATAAAAATAATTGATGGTTTAGCGTATATAGACGGATTTAATATAGAGAAAGAAACTGATGTACAAAAAAATCATATTTATTATTGGATGATGTAGTTAAAGACTATATGCAAACTTTTTTTCTGTTGCAAAAATATAATCCATATACAAAAAGTCTTATGTACCTTGATGCAAAACAGCATAAAGGAGAAGATGTTAGTAGAGAGTGGAGAATACGTAGTTTCTACATCAAATAGATTGCCTAACGGGAATATTTGTGCAAAAATTTGAAATAATAAAACTGCAAGCAAATGAAGAATATAAATTAAATTTAGAATATATGCAGGCAGATATAGGAGATATGCTTAGTCAGTTGACCTTACCGGACGGAATTTTAGAAAAAGTGGAATTTGATAGCGAGTATACTTTAATTATGTGGCTAAAGGAAGAAGAAGAACCTAGCCAACATATAGCTAATGATTTGTTGCAAAAAGAAGTTTTACTTAAAAAAATCTTGATATGAAGTTAGTCTTTACAAAGGACTTTGAAAAGAAAGATTTTGCTATAAATAGATTGTTAGAAAATAGTAAGAAAAATAAAATATTTACTGACTTTGGTGAGGTTTTGCAAGAAAGTTTCGGTAGAAGTGTATTCGTAAATCATGAAACCTTGCCTATAGTAGCTTTATGTAAAAATAAGAAAGCTATATATGCTTTTTAGCGGATATCAAGTAGGTAGCGGAGATATGATAGAAAAAAATAATAAATAAGGGGGCTTAAGATGAATAAACTTATAGAAGAAAGAACAAAAAGAACTGAGTGGTATAGAGATGCCAGATTCGGTATGTTTATACATTGGGGTTTATATGCCATTCCTGCCAGAGGTGAGTGGGTTCGTTCTAGAGAAAGAATAAAAAAAGAAGATTATGACTATTTAATAGATGAATTTGACTGTAAAAAAATTATAATCCTAAAGAATGGGCCAGACTTGCTAAAAAAAGCAGGTATGAAATATGCAGTTTTAACAGCTAAACATCATGACGGCTTTTTGTTTATATGATAGTAAGGTAAGTGATTTTAATTCAATGAATGCACCTTGCCATAGAGATTTAGTTAGAGAGTTTTTAGAGGCTTTCAGAGCTGAGGGTATAAGAGTAGGTTTATATTTTTCTATAATAGACTGGAGACATGAGGACTTCCCACATTATGGTGATATGCATCATCCAATGAGAGATAATGAAGAATGGAAAGGGTATGAGCATAATTTTGACAGATACCTTGAATTTATGCATGCACAAGTTAAAGAATTAGTTACAAATTATGGTAAATTGGATCTTATGTGGTTTGATTTCTCTTATGGTCCTATGAATTGTGAAAAATGGAAAGCTAAAGAGCTTATGGAAATGGTGAGAACTTATCAACCTGATATTATCACAGATAATAGACTTGAAGGAAGTGCAGAGTATGCGGGAACTATTAAGACTCTAAATCCAAGTACCTATGCAGGAGATTTTGCTTCTCCTGAGCAAATGATACCACCTGAGGGGATAGTAGACGAGGCAGGTAATTCTATACCTTGGGAGGCTTGTATCACATTAAATAATAACTGGGGTTATCATGCACATGATAAGCACTTTAAATCAGATAAATTAGTTATAAGAATGTTGGTGGAATGTGTAAGTAAAAACGGTAATCTTATCTTAAATGTAGGTCCTGATGCAAGTGGAAGAATACCAAAGGAATCTTCAGAAATCTTAGAAAAAATAGGCTCTTGGATGGAAGATAATGGTAAAAGTATTTATGGTTGTGGTATTTCAGAGTTCGCTAAACCTGAATGGGGAAGATTTACTCAAAATGGTAAATATTTATATGCCCATATAATGGAAGAGCAGGCAGGTGCAATATGTCTTAGTGGAATGGCAAATAAAATTAAGAAAATGAGACTTTTAAAGGATGGAACAGAAGTTTTACAAAGTTTTTATTGGAACTTAAAAGAGTTTGCTAAAGATGGATTTTTCTTCTTTGATGCGGCAGCTAGCGATTGCTATCCTCTTCCTGATGATAGAGATACTGTTGTAGAAATTGAACTTAAAGAGGAGTAAGAATGATAAAAGAAGCTTGTATTGAAAATGCCACCTTACTTAGTAAATATATAGATGCAGGTGCAAATAGAATAGAGCTTTGCGATAATCTAGCCGTAGGTGGAACTACGGCTAGTTTTGCAACTATAGATTATGCAAAGGCGGTTTGTAAGTATAGAAGTGTAGAGCTTGGGATAATAATTAGAGCTAGAGGCGGTAATTTTGTATATAATGATTTTGAAAAAAATATAATGATAAAAGATATAAAAAGTGCCGTAAGTCAAGGGGCTGATAGAATTGTTATAGGGGCTTTAACTGATGATGATAGTATAGATGTAGAATATGTAGAAGAGATGATAAGAGCGGCTTGTTTAATAAACCCTAATATTAATATCACTTTTCATATGGCTTTTGATAATATAGCTGTAAATAAAAATTATGACAGTGGAGATTCTATAAAAAGAGTGGAAAGTATAAAGATTTTAGCCGAGCTTGGAGTTGATACAATACTTACTCACGGATCAAATACTAATAATCCTATATTAGAAAAATATTGGTTTGTTCATAGCTTATATAGGTGAAGCCAATAAATATGGAATTGATATAATGCCGGGTGGTGGACTTAGTTTTTTTAAATTTAGATAAATTAATAGAAGAACTTGGAACATTAGAAGCTGTACATGGAACTAAAAATAGTGGATATAGAGTAATCTAGGTACTAAATTAATCTTTAGAGGGTGTGAAATAGGTACTAAAAGGGGCTATATAAAGAGCAGGAGCGTAATATATGTGAAGAAATTCTGACTTTTTCTGACATTTTTTTAAAAAAATATATACCCAAAAGTTCTCTTATCATATATACTATGAACTACGTTATAAATATGAATAAGAGGTTATAAGATGATAAATAAAAAAATTCAAATTAGTAATGGCAAGTATAGGATTAGCTACTTTTATGCTGACAGCTTGTGCTGAAAAATCTATTATGGCAAATAAACCTATTATGTCAACGATGAAAAATGTTAGTATAGATTGGGATCAGGTAAGAGATGATTTGGAAGCTGAACTTAATGATAATCCTGATTACCCACATGGTAAGTATGTAGACTTTGCCGTATATCCGGAAGAAAATACTATAAGACTTATTTGGCCTTTAGATGATAAGATTACTCAAGTTGAAGCTTTAGAATATGGAAAAGCTTTTATAAAAACTTTTAATGATATAGTGGCAACTCAAGATTTCTCACTTGCAAAATCAAGTGAAACCAGCTACGGAGGTTTGTGGGATAAGTACAAATTGGAGTTGGAAGTGTATAATGAAGCCGATATAATGCAACCTGACTTATACTATGTAAATCAATATATGGAGCCCGGTTCAAATGATCCGGTTATACCACAAATAAGATCCGATGTCAGTACAGAAGAAACTACGAAAGCGGAGTAAGTTTTGGAGGAGAGAATAGTGAAAAATTTTAAAAGAGAATTAAGTATAGTTCTTGTTTTATTAATTTTACTTGCTAGTATGAATTTAAGAAGTTTTGCAAGCAATTTAAGTTCTGTAAATAAGAATACTATAGGACCATCATTCGGTATTTTAAATGGTGCCAGTATAACTATGCTTAGATCAAATACGGCAAGCCAAAATATGGGGTATATATTAAAAACTAAAAGTGGAAAAATAATAGTTGTTGATGGTGGCTTAGAAGAAGATGGAGCTCATTTAAAAAGAGATGTTAAGAGCCGAAGGGGGAAAGGTTAGTGCTTGGCTTATAACACATCCTCATTCTGATCATGTTGGAGCTCTTATAAATGTATTAAATGATAAGAATAGTGCTATAAGTATAGAAGGAATTTATTATAATCTAACCGATATGGATTGGTATAGAAGAAATGAAGCATATAGAGCAGATTATGTGCAAAAAGTTTGTAGATTCTTTGAAAAAAATGTTGAGCCTAGTGTACTTCATTCAAAAATCAAATATGGAGATATTATAAATATAGATGATGCCAGTATACATGTATTAAAATGGACCATATTTATTTACAGTAAATTCTATAAATAACTCATCTATAGCATATAGAGTGGATATGGGTGGAAAGAGAATTATATTCCTTGGAGATATGGGAGAACAAGCAGGAGATAGTCTTATTTCAGATGTACAAGCGAGTGAATTAAAAGCTGATATAGTACAGATGGCTCATCATGGTCAATATGGAGTTAGCAAAAGAGTATATGAGATAATCAGTCCAACTATAGCTATGTGGAATGCACCGGAATGGTTATATAATAATACAAGTGGTAAATATCTGACGTTAGAAGTAAGAAAATGGATGAAAGATATTGGTGTAAAGAGTAATTATGTTATAAAAGACGGAGATCAACTCATAAAGTAAGGAGAAATTAGATGCAATATATTTTATTGATTGTAGGGTTTATATTATTGATAAAAGGTGCTGATTTTTTCGTTGAAGGTTCAGCCAGTGTTGCTAAGTTATTGAAAATACCCAGCCTTATAATTGGTCTTACAATAGTTGCTTTTGGTACATCTATGCCCGAAGCTTCTGTAAGTATATCGGCAGCTATAAATGGAAATAATGGTATAGCGGTTGGTAATGTTATAGGTTCAAATATATTTAATTTACTTGCTATAGTAGGTATATGTGGTTTAGTAAATGTACTTGATGTAGATAAGGATATTTAAGAAGAGATTATACATATTCTATTATAATAACTATAGTTCTTGGACTTATGTTATTTATAGGTAGAGATGTAAATAGGTTGGAGGGGATAATATTACTTCTATTATTTGCTTTTTTCTTATTCTATACTATAAAGGCGGCACTTGCTAATAGAACTGTGGTTGAAGGAGAGGACTATAAAATTTTACCTGCATGGCTTTCTGTTATTTATATAGTAGGTGGTTTGATAGCTATAATGTTAGGTGGTAATATGGTAGTTAAGGGAGCAACCAAACTAGCTGCTCAATTCGGCTTATCAGATACCTTGATTGGACTTACAATAGTTGCAGTGGGTACCTCTTTACCTGAGCTTGTTACCAGCTTGGTAGCAACCGGAAAAGGAGAAAATGGTATAGCTATAGGAAATGTTGTAGGTTCAAATATATTTAATATAATATTTATTTTGGGTATGTCTGCAAGTATAAAACCGATAAGTGTAGATATATTTTCTATATATGATATATTATTTTTACTTGTAGTTACTATTATAGTATGGTACTTAGCAGGTAATGATGGAAAGATAAAAAAACTTGAAGGTGCCTTTATGGTATTTTTATATATAGCATATACAGTGTATATAATATTGAGATAAGAGATAAGCTGCTACTCTAGACTAAGGTCGTGGTAGTAGCTTTTTTTGCTTTGTTTTTATATATGATATAAATTTATAGTTAAGTATAAATAGTTTTAGAAGAGGTGGAAATATTAATATAAATAGTAGAAGCTACATAGGTGGTGAGTTTAAATTGATGAACTGTACAAGAAAAACAATTAAAGAATAGAGAGCCCCTGAATTATTAGTTGATAAAGGGAGGAGAGCCGACACAGAAGTGTCGGCTCTAAGTATTATGAAAAAAATCTTATATTTTATTTATAAAATGAGTTTCACGTCTTTCTCATCTATGTAATAAAGTATACAAGTAAATAATGACTATACTTTGTTTTTTTGTGTAAATGTATTTTTAAAAAGAATTGTTAATAAAAATATGAATGTATAGACAGATACTATTCTTTCTGTTATCATCATAAAAAAAGATAAAAAAAGAGGTATATTATGAATAATCCAATAGTTACAATAAGTATGGAAGATGGAAAGCAAATTAAATTAGAGCTTTATCCGGAGATAGCTCCAAATACAGTAAGAAATTTTATAAAGCTTTAGCAAATAAAGGTTTTTTTATAACGGTTTAATTTTTCATAGAGTTATATCAGGATTTATGATTCAAGGAGGTTGCCCACAAGGAAGTGGTATGGGTGGTCCGGGTCATAACATTAGAGGCGAATTTTTCTTCTAACGGCTTTGATAATAGTATTAAGCATGAAAGAGGGGTTATCTCTATGGCAAGAGCTGCACATCCTGATTCTGCAGGTAGCCAATTCTTTATTATGCATGAAGATGGCTTTTTCCTAGATGGTCAATATGCGGCTTTTGGAAAAGTTATAGAGGGAATAGAAACCGTTGATGCTATAGCAGCTGTTAAAACTAATCATATGGACAGACCATTAGATGAGCAAAAAAATTAAGACTATAGTAGTTGATGCTAAAGGTGTAGATTACGAAGAACCTGAAACTGTATAATGAAAGAAATTAGATATATTATCATCTCAAATGAAAAAGTTTGAAATACTTATATCTGATGAAGAAGAAGCCCTTTTAGAAGCAAAGCTTGATAAAAGGGCTTCTATTGCTATATTAAAAAAATAAAAAAACTTAGATATAAGTTTAAGTAAATATGCAGTTTTAGAATATGAGGATATTGACGAGATATACTTGGAAAAAGTGGTATATAGATACTATGATTTGGGATTTACTATAATAGAAAATGAAGAACTTGGAATACGAGAATTTTGCAAGAAAGATTATGATAGAGTATCAGAGCTTGAAAGAGAAAAAAATATTTAGGCGAAGATGATAAAATATTCCATAATAAAGATAGTTTTTATGCCTATGTAAGCACACAATATGATTTTTTTATGAGTACGGAATTTTTTTGCAATAGAAAGATTTAAAGATAAAGAAATATTAGGAAAAAAATAGGACTGGATATATTAAAAAGATAAAATATATGTAAGTTATCATATAGATAAAAAAATATAGAGCCAAAGGATACGGATATAAAGCTCTTAAATTATTGTTAGAGTATATAAGAAAAGAATACCCTGACAATATTATTTATGCAAAAGATAGATTCTAAGAATAAAAAAACTCTTAAATTAGCTAAAAAAATTAAATATAAATATAGAAACTTTTGTTTAAAAAAATGACAAGAAAAAAATAAATTATAAAAATTAGGTTAGGTTAAACTAACCAAATAAATATAAGTTTAAAAAAATGTATTTGAATAAAAAGCAATAAATAGTTTATAATAACTTGTATACAATATGCCAAATAAATACAATTTGAGGTAAGTATTATGGGAAATAGCATAAGTTTGAAAGCCTATGCCAAGATAAATTTAGGTTTAGATGTAATAAGGAAAAAGAGAAGATGGGTATCATGATTTAAAAAAATGATAATGCAAAATGTCGATATATATGACAAGATTACTCTTGAATTATTAGAAAAAGATGAAATTAAACTTGACTTAAAGTTGGTGTTTGAGAATGAAGAAAGCTTTATCAGAGGGTTTATTAGATAGAGATAATATAGCGTATAAAGCGGCAAAGCTTCTAAAAGATGAATATTCCATAAAAAAAGGTGTATATATTAAAATAGAAAAAAATATACCTATAGCCGGAGGTATGGCAGGTGGTAGTACCGATGCGGCAGCAGTTATAAAAAGGACTTAATAAATTATTTGATTTAAAAATTAGATGACAATACTTTGATGAGATTAGGTCTAAGCTTAGGGTGCAGATGTACCTTATTGTATATTAGGAAAAAAACTGCTCTTGCAGAGGGAATAGGAGAAAAAAACTCAGTATACTTGAACCATTACCAAGTCTAAACTTATTAGTGGTAAAACCTGATATAAATGTTTCTACTAAGTTGGTTTATCAAAGTTTGAAACTGGATGAATTAAAAAAAGAAGATAGACCTAATATAGAGGAGATAATATCAGCTATACATAAAAAAAGATATAAAAAAAGTATTTGTGCTAATGTAAGAAATGTTATGGAAACATATACTATAAAGGAATATCCTATTATAGAAAAAGATAAAAAGGGGCGATGATAAAAGAAAAAGCATTACTCAGTCTTATGAGTGGTAGTGGACCTAGCGTATTTGGTATTTTTTTGAAACTGAAAATGATGTACAAATTTGCTACGAAAAATTTAAAAAAGGTATCTATAAAGATTTAGCAAAGCATATATATATAACAAAAACAAAATAGGAGGTAGTTATGCAAGGTTTAGTAAATGCAGATGAATATTTACCATTAAGAGAAGTTGTTTTTAAAACATTAAGGCAGGCTATTCTAAAAGGAGAGATGAAGCCGGGCGAAAGATTAATGGAAGTAAGTTTAGCTAAAAAACTGGGTGTTAGTAGAACTCCTGTAAGAGAAGCTATAAGAAAGCTTGAACTTGAAGGATTGGTTCTTATGATGCCAAGACGAGGAGCTGAAGTAGCAGGAATAACAGAAAAAAGTTTGACTGATGTACTGGAAGTAAGAAAAAGTTCTTGAAGAGTTAGCTATAGAACTTGCTTGTAAGCGTATGACAAAAGAAGAAGTGAGAATGTTGGAGGTTGCCGCCAATAGCTTTAAAATAGCTGTAGGAAAAGCTGAGCCTATAGAAATAGCCGGTTCCGATGAAGCCTTTCATGATATAATATTTAATGGAACAGGTAATGATAAATTAGTATTACTACTTAATAATCTTAGAGAACAAATGTATAGATATAGATTAGAGTATGTTAAGGATCCAAGACAATGGAAACCTCTTATGGAAGAACATGATAAGATATTAAATGCTATAAAAAATAGAGATGAATTAGCAGCAAAAGAGATAATTAAAACTCATATAGATAATCAAGAAATAGAAGTAGCAAAAAATATAAAGCTTGGGTTGGGATAGTTATGAAAAAGAGTATACTTGTTATTTTTGGAGGACGGTCATCTGAGCATGATGTCAGTGTAAAGTCAGTTTGTAATGTAATAGAATATATAGATACGGATAAATATGAGCCTATTTTAGTTGGAATAACAAAAGAGGGGGAATGGAAACTGGTAAAAAGTATTGTGGATATAAAAAACGGTTCTTGGGTAAATTCCGAGATTTATGCGTATCTGCAAGCTAACAGTTTATCTAAACATATACTGATAGAAGAAAATGGTCTGTATACTAAAAAAATGATAGATGCGACTTTTTCCTGTTATGCACGGCTTATATGGGGAAGATGGAAGTATACAAGGTCTTTTTGAATTAGCCGGTCTACCTTATGTGGGTTGTGGAATAATTGCAAGTGCCTGTGGAATGGATAAGTTTTATACTAAACTTATAGTTGACAGCATAGGCATTAGACAGGCAAAATATGTAGGAATAAGAAAAGCTGATTTAAGTAAGTCTTTAGATGAATGTATAGAAAGAGTAGAGCTTAGCTTAGAGTATCCTGTATTTGTCAAGCCTAGCAATGCAGGTTCGAGTATAGGAGTAAATAAGGCAAATAATAGAAATGAATTAGCCTTTGCTCTTAAAGAAGCTTCAAAGCACGATAAGAAAATTTTAGTAGAAGAATTTATCAAAGGTCGTGAGATAGAATGTGCTATACTTGGTGATTTCGATGAAGTAAAAGCAAGTGGTGTAGGTGAAATAAAAGCCGCTGCAGAATTTTATGATTTTGATGCAAAATACAATAATCCGGAGTCTCTTACTATAATAAATCCTGATATGGATGAAAAAAATAGTAGAAAAAAATTAGAGAAAGTGCCATTGCTATTTTTTTAAAGCTTTAGATGCTTACGGTTTATCCAGAGTAGATTTTTTTGTGACTGAAAGTGGAGAAATAATTTTTAATGAGATAAATACTTTGCCGGGATTTACAGCTATAAGTATGTACCCGATGTTATGGGAGGCAAGAGGTATAGATAAGTTTACCTTGGTTAATACTTTAATAGAGCAAGCATTTAGGAGGTATTAAAATGTTGCTTGAATCCGATGCTCCTGTAGGAGTTTTTGACTCCGGAATAGGTGGCTTGACTGTAGTAAGAGAAATAATAAGACAAATACCCGATGAAAAAATAGTTTACTTTGGGGATACTGCTAGAGTTCCTTATGGCAGTAAATCAAAGGAGACTATCATAAGATATTCCAGACAAATAGTAAGATTTTTACTCACTAAAAATGTTAAAGCAATAGTAATAGCCTGTAATACAGCTTCTGCATATGCACTTGAAACTCTCGCAAAAGAATGTAAGGTTCCTATAATTGGAGTTATTTATGCAGGTGCAAAGGTAGCAAGCGATAGTACAAAAAATAAAAAGGTCGGTATTATAGGAACAAATGCGACTGTGGCAAGTGAAGTTTATGTAAAAAAACTATAAAAATCTTTCAATGCCGATATAGATGTTATACAAAAAGCCTGTCCACTTCTTTGCCCTTTGGTAGAAGAGGGACTTTTGCATGATACTGTTACAGATGAAATTGTTTCCAGATATGTCAGTGAATTAAAAGCAAAATATATAGATACCTTAGTTCTTGGTTGTACTCATTATCCCCTGCTTCGTTCAACTATTAGACGAATAATGGGAGAGAAAGTTTGTCTTGTTAATCCCGCCTATGAAACAGCAATAGAATTAAAGCATTTATTGGAAGATAAGGGGATTTTAAATACTTCTTTAGATTCTAAAGATAAATATGAGTTTTACGTTTCAGATATGGCAGATAGGTTTAGAGATTTTGCAAGTTCTATTTTGCCTGATGAAGTAAAGAAAACCCAAGTGATTAATATTGAGGAGTTTTAGATGAAAGAAGATGTTAGACTACATATATCAGGTTTAAGATCTACCTATAAAGGTGATGAATTTGATAATGAGGATATAAGTGTTATGGTTTCGGGTAAGTATGAATTTGTAGATGGAGTACATAAGATTAGCTATGAAGAGATCATGGATGAGGTAGATGATATTATAAATAATACAATATACATAGATGATGCCGGTATGAAAATAAAGAAAAAAAGGTGCTACAAATTCTCTTATGAATTTTTTTCTAAGAATGAGAATTCCACAAGTACAAAAATATTCTACTCCTTATGGAGATATCTTTATGAGATTATCTACGCATAGTATAGATATAAAAGAAGATGAGGATAGAATAATTGTAGATGTTGACTATTCTCTATCTATAGAAGATGAGTTGCTATCCAGTTCTAAGATTAGAGTAGATGTAAGTTCAAAAATAAGATATTTAAAAATAAGAATATTTAATAAAAAGACTATCTTTAGGTGTTTAAAAGACTAAAGCTAGTCTTTTTAAATTGCTTTTTAAGGTTTTAACTAAGGATTTTTTTAAAAGTATAATATATAAGAATAATGTGTTATACTTATATGAAATAAAGATAAAAATACTAAAGGAGGGGAAATGTTAGAAAAAAATAATAAGTTTAATAGAAAAATAGTCCTAGTAGCTTTAATGGAGCTAAGAATATAAAAGAAGAATTAATCTCAAGGGGATATAAAAAAATAATTTTTAATGAGAGCATAGAAAAAGGTGGGAAATATTATATAGAAAAAGAATGAATCTTGTATATTAGCTTTTTAATATAGGGGAAAGTCTTGCAAATCCTTATTTTAATATAGTAGCAAGTCATTTGGATTGTCCAAGCTTTTAAAAATAAAGCCTAATCCTGTAATAAAGGCAAACGGGTATTGTAAGCTAAACGTAGAAGGATATGGCGGTATGATAATGTCAACTTGGCTTGATAAACCGCTTGGTATCGCAGGACGAGTTGCTTATAAGAAGAATGGAAAAAAATAGTAACAGATATTATAAATATAGATGAAGCAGTATGTAGTATTCCGAATGTAGCCATACATATGAATAGAGAAGTTAATAAGGGTTATGCTTTTTAATATAAAAAGATGATATGTTACCCATTATATCTTTAAATGAAGATTTTTGATTTTTTTATAAATTTTTGGCTGTAAAGACAGGTATAAAAAGAGAAAAATACTTAGCTATGATTTATTTTTTTGTATCCTGTATACAAAGCTCTTATATGGGGAGAAGATAAAGAATTTATTTCAAGTTTTTCATATAGATGATTTTGCTTGTGCAAGTACCTCTTTATATGCCTTTATAGATAATTTCAGCAAAAAAATGCTATAAATATTTATGCAAGCTTTGATAATGAAGAAATAGGTTCACTTACTAAAACAAGGTGCAGATAGTAATTTTTTATATGATATATTAAAATACATCAGTAAGGAGTTAGGTTTAGAATATGTTGCAATGTTAGAAAAATCGCTTTCTCTAAGTGCCGATAATGCTCATGCTTTACATCCGAATCATCCTGAATATTATGACATATCAAATAGAGCGTATTTAAATAAAGGTATAGTAATAAAATATAGTGCCAGACAGTCTTATGCAAGTGATAGTTTAGGTTCAGCTATATTTATTGATATACTGGAGAAAGAAAATATACCATATCAATTTTTCACCAATAGAAGTGATATGCCAGGCGGCTCGACACTTGGGAATATATCAAATTCTCATGTTTCTATAGATACGGTTGATATAGGTTTGGCTCAGCTTGCCATGCACTCAAATATGGAAATGGCAGGGAAGTAAGGACTTTATTTATATGTACGAAGCCCTAAAAAGCTTTTTATAGGAGATAAAATAAAAACATCGCTAAAGCTTTATAGCTTAGCGATATTTTTTTATTTGCCGAAAAAAATATTTATTTAAAAATGCTTGAACTTTTACAAGTTTATAGCTGGCAACATCTTGCTCTAAAATTATAGCCTTAAATTTCCATAAGCCATTTTTTTTAAGCCAAGCTTTCCTTAATTTTAAGTGCAAGGTCTTTAACTATCTCAAGCTGTTCTTCCTTAATACTCGACTTGATACTAAGAGTATCAGCAAGAATATTCATATTTTTCATATTAGTAATATATTCGCTCATACGTTTTCCGGCTGATAAGGCCCAAGAACCATTTTCTATAAGAACAACATTTCTGTTTTGCATATTGTGTTCTTTTAAGTCTTCAAGAAGGAAATTCATATAAGGGAAAACACTTGCGTTGTAACTGGCAGCTGCAAATACTAAAGTTTTGGCTCTAAAGCTTTCTGCAACCAAGTAAGAAGTATCTGTTACTGAAACATCATACATCTTAATATTTTTGATGCCGAGCATAGCAAGTTCGCCTGCAAGCAGACAAGCAACATCTTCGGTAGCTCCATAAACAGTACCATAAAAAAATGATTACAGCATTATCTTCCGGTGCATAGCTTGCCCAAGTAGTATACTTTTCAATAAATTTAGTTATAAGCTCTTTTTCTCTCCAAATAGGACCATGAAGAGGACAAATATAATTTATCTCATAAGCTGCCAATTTTTTGATTAAATTAAGTGTTTGAACGCCATATTTACCGACTATATTAGTATAATAACGTCTTGCTTCATCTAGCCACTCTTCAAAGAAATTAACCTCATCAGAGAAGATATTTCCGGAAAAAGCACCGAAAGTTCCAAAAGCATCAGCAGAAAATACCATTTTGTTCTTTTCCTCATAAACCACCATAACTTCAGGCCAGTGAACCATAGGTGCAAAAAGGAAAGTAAACTTATGAGAACCTATATCTAAAGTATCCTTTTCCTTGATTTCGAGTTTATTGTATTGTCCTTTAAAAATCAAAAAAATTGTTCAATGAGTGCAAACGTTTTCGCATTTCCGACTAAAGTTACTTCAGGATGTCTAAATAAAACTTCTTCTAAGCTGGCAGCATGATCACATTCCATATGATTGATGATTAAGTAATCTAATTTTCTACCATTTAAAGTATGTTCAAGATTTTCAATAAAAGGTTTAACAATAGACTTGTCAACAGTATCGAGTAAAACAGTTTTTTCGTCCATTATTAAATAAGAGTTATATGTTACACCATTTGGTAGGGGAAATATATTCTCGAAACGATTAAGTCTACGATCACTAGCTCCCAAAAAAATATACATTATCACAAACTAAACGTTCTTGATGCATAAAAAAACCTCCATATCTTACGCTAATATAAGAGTATTATAGAAAATATAAATAAAATACTAAGAATTACTCTATATAAATCATTACACATTATAAGCGTAACTAGGCTTAAAATGCAAGCAAATAGGAATAATAATGTTAAAAAAAGTAGCAGTTTATAGAGTATAAATAAATTAAAAAAAGGAGAGTTTAGGATATGTTACACATATATCTATATTGATATTATTGTAATAATGAAATAAACTAATAATATAAAAGAAATTAAAGCTTAAATTTATAGTAGATTTTAGGAGGGTATATAAAGTATATATTAAAGTTGAACAAATATGGTAAGTAAAAAAATATAAATATAGATGGTCTAGATATTAAACTTATAAAAAAAGAGCTCTTAAAAAAATCTATATATAAGAGTAAAAAGAACCAAATGGGGCAGTTGTAGTAAGTGCTCCTATAGGGTATAAGGAGGAAGAAATTAAAAATATTTATCCTGAAAAAAATTAGTTGATATTAGGAAAATTATTGCAAAGCTACAATTTCAGTATGCACAGAATAAAAAAAGAATATATATCAGGTGAAAGACATTGTTTATGGGGTAAATCTTATACACTACTTGTAGAAGAAGGCTTTAACAAGTATGAAATCACTAAGGAAGATAATAAAATAATATTTAGACTTCCTGTAGGAGTAGGTTTAGAGCAAAAAAAGAAAAAAATATTTTAATGAGTTTTATCGTGATGAATTAAAAAAAGTTTTGGAAATATTGGTAGAGAAGGTAGAAAAAAATATAGGAATATCAGCTGATGAATATAGAATAAAAAAATATGAAAACTAGATGGGGTACTTGTAATATTACAAAAAGACGAATATGGATAAATTTACAGCTTGCTAAAAAAACCTATAGAATGCCTGGAGTATGTATTGGTTCACGAGATAGTTCATTTACTTGAGAAAAACCATACTAATAGATTTCATGGACTGGTGGGAAGATATTATCCGTCATGGAAAGAGACTAAAAGGAAAACTTGAAAGTATATCTGAAAAACTATATAAATGAAGAATAAAAAGTGTATACAAGAAAAAAACTTGAAACCTTTTAGTTTTTATGATTAAATAGTAACTAAGCTTTTTTTAAATTTGGAGGAGAGTTATGGCTCAATATAATCATAGTGCCGTTGAAAAAAAATGGCGTAAAAATTGGCAAGAAAAGCCTATAAATGTTGATGATGGCAAGAAGCCAAAATATTACTGTTTAGATATGTTTCCTTATCCATCAGGTTCAGGACTTCATGTCGGCCACTGGAGAGGATATGTTATAAGTGATGTTTGGTCAAGATATCAAATTTTACAAGGGAATTATGTTATCCATCCTATGGGATTTGATGCTTTTGGTTTGCCGGCAGAAAATTATGCTATAAAGATGGGGGTTCATCCGGCAAAATCTACAGCAGAAAATGTAGCGAATATTAAAAGACAAATAGACGAGATAGCTTCTATATATGATTGGGATATGGAAGTAAATACTACAGATCCGAAGTTTTATAAGTGGACACAATGGATTTTTGTACAAATGTTTAAAAAGGGTCTTGCTTATGAGAAAGAATTTCCAATAAATTGGTGTCCGTCTTGTAAGACCGGGTCTTGCAAATGAAGAGGTTGTAGATGGGGCTTGTGAACGTTGTGGAACTCCTGTTACAAAGAAAAATCTTCGTCAATGGATGTTAAAAATAACAGAATATGCAGATAGATTACTAAATGATTTGGACAAGTTGGATTGGCCTGAAAAGGTTATAAAAATGCAATCAGACTGGATAGGAAAAAGCTATGGAGCAGAGGTTGATTTTAAAGTAGAGGATACAGATGATGTAATAACTGTATATACAACAAGACCTGATACCTTACATGGAGCCAGTTTTATGGTTCTTTCTCCTGAACATGCCCCTAGCCAAGAAACTTGCAAAACCTGAAAAATTAGAAGAAGTAGAAAAATATATTTTTGAAGCTTCTATGAAATCAAACGTAGATAGAATGCAAGCGAAAGACAAAACCGGAGTATTTACAGGTTCTTATGCTATAAATCCGTTAAATAATCAAAAGACTCCTATTTGGCTTTCTGATTATGTACTTGCTGATTATGGTACAGGTGCTATTATGTGTGTGCCTGCACATGATGATAGAGATTTTGAGTTTGCAAAAAAATTTGGCTTACCTATAGTTCAAGTTATAGCTAAAGATGGTAAGAAAATAGAAAATATGACAGAAGCTTATACGGAATTAAATGGTGTTATGATTAATTCCGGTGAGTGGAATGGTATGGATCCTGCTATTTTGAAAAAGGAAGCTCCGGATCTTATAGAAAAAGCAGGTTTTGGTAAAAAGAAAGTAAACTTTAAATTAAGAGATTGGGTATTTTCAAGGCAGAGATATTGGGGTGAGCCTATTCCTATAGTACATTGTTCTAAGTGTGGAAATGTTCCGGTTCCGGAAGAAGAGTTACCTTTATTGTTGCCGGAAGTTGAATCTTATCAACCGACAGGTACGGGTGAATCACCACTTGCAGCTATAGAAGAGTGGGTGAATACCACTTGTCCTTGCTGTGGTTCTCCTGCAAAAAGAGAAACTAATACCATGCCGCAATGGGCAGGTTCAAGCTGGTATTTCCTCAGATATGTAGATGTAAATAATGATAAAGAGTTGGTATCGAAAGAGAAGGCAGAAAAATATTTACCTGTAGATATGTATGTAGGTGGAGTAGAACACGCAGTATTACACTTATTATATTCAAGATTTTATACAAAGTTTTTACATGATATAGGTGTGGTAGATTTTGATGAGCCATTCACAAAGCTGTTTAATCAAGGTATGATTAATGGTAGTAACGGTATTAAAATGAGTAAATCTAAGGGGAATGTGGTTTCTCCGGACGAGTTGGTTAGAGATTATGGTTGCGATGCTCTTCGTATGTATGAACTTTTTGTCGGACCTCCTGAGCTTGATGCTACTTGGGATGATAGAGGAATAGACGGAGTAAGTCGTTTCTTAAATCGTTTCTACAATTTAGTTATGGATTCTAAGGATAAAGATATAGAAGCAAATAAAGAAATGATTAAGTTTAGACATAAATTGGTAGCTGATATAGATTATAGATTTAAGTCATTTAACTTAAATACTGTTATTGCAGGTTTTATGGAGTATAACAATAAGTTTATGGAGCTTGCTAAGAAATATGGAGCGGTAGATAAAGAGACTTTAAAAACTTTTGTTATTTTAGTAGCACCATTTGCACCACATATAGGAGAAGAGCTTTATGAGGCTTTTAGGGCTTTAGTGGAAGTGTTTTTCCATGATAAATGGCCTGAATTTGATGAAAGCAAGATGAAAGATGATGTGATAGAAGTTCGGTTCAAGTAAATGGAAAAACTAAACTTGTTATAAGTCTTGATGCTGAAATATCAAAAGAAGCTGCTATAAAAGCAGGTTTGGAAGCCTTGAGAGAAGCAGGAAAACTTGAAGGTGATGTAATAAAAAGAAATATATATACCTAAGAAGATAATAAATATAGTGGTAAAATAGAATATATAAATAATAAAAAGCACCTATAGGGTGCTTTTATTATTTATAGTTGCATAAAATTATATAAAAAGGAGAAGGTAACGGAAAAAAAGTTGTAACAAATGTAGCTACAAATTTAGAAACAGATATGTAAGGCAGTAATGCATGTAAAGGATGAATTTGGAGTAAGTATAAAAGACTTATTGCATATATTATAAAAAAATGAAATCATATTTGAAAAAAATAGAGCGTTCCAAAGAAAAATATAAAAGACTTTTACAAATGACTTAAACACCGGTTTTTAGATAAAAACTACGCATTTAAGCCATTTGATAAAAAAAGTGCAGAAAAAAAGGGATTCGAACCCTCACGAAAAAAATTCATACGGACCTGAACCGTACGCGTCTGCCAATTCCGCCATTTCTGCAAGTGAGTATTCTGTAAATAACTTGATATTTAAATAAATAATATCTATAATCACAAGATGACTTAGTATATAATAGCATAGTAATAGATAATGTCAAGGCTTAGAATGGTATTTGAGAGGAATGAAATGAAAGAATATTTTCCACTATTTATAGATATAAGTAAAAAAATATTTTTGATTGTCGGAGCAGGGAAAATAGCCCACAGAAGAACAAAAAGTTCTGGTAGAATTTAATGCAAAAAAATAAAGATAGTTGCATGTGAAATAGATGAAAAAAATTTTTAAGTTTGGAAAAAGAAAGAAAAAGCGTACTTAGATATAGAAAAGAGAAAGTTTAGAAAAGAGGATATAAAAAAATATAGATATAGTTTTAGCTTGTACAAATGATCCTAAATTAAATACCGAAATAGTTAATTTTGCCAAAAAAAGAAAAATATATTATATAATTCATGTACAGATAAAGAAGAATGTAGCTTCTACTTTCCGTCTATTATAAGAGATAAGGACCTGTGTATAGGTATAAATGCCAAGGGAAATGCACATTCTAGAGTAAAGGATAGTAGAAAAATAGAAGAAAGTCTTTTTATAAAAAAATAATATAGAATATTAAAAATAAAAAGATTTTATAGATATTATAAATTGAATGGAATGAGATATGATAAAAAAAGAGGAAGACGTTTAAGAAGTAGTGAAAAAAATTAAGAAAAAAATGGTAAGAGAAACCGGAATAGATAAATCTAGTTTGGTATACCCTATATTTATGGTAGAAGGAGAAGATATTTTTTTGAAGAAATTTCTGCTATGCCGGGTCAATATAGATATAGTATAGATAAGTGCCACATAATATTGGATAAATTAAAAAAAGCCGGTATATCTAATATTATGTTATTCGGTATACCTAAATATAAAGATGAATTTGGAAGTTCAGCTTATGATGATAAAGGTATTGTTCAAGAGAGTATCCGATATATAAAGAAAAAAATTATCAAGGTATTTATATCATAGCAGATGTATGTATGTGTGAGTATACGAATCATGGTCATTGTGGAATAATATGTAATCATGATGTAGATAACGATAGAACTCTGGAATATTTAGCAAAAAAATTTCACTAAGTTATGTAAGAGCCGTGCAGATATGTTAGCACCTTCAGATATGATGGATGGTAGAATAGGATATATCAGAAAAAGTATTAGATGAAAACTCTTATGAAAATATACCTATTATGGCATATTCGGCTAAATATGCTTCATCTTTTTATGGCCCTTTTTAGAGATGCAGCCGGCTCAGCGCCTAGTTTTGGAGATAGGAAAAAGTTATCAAATGGATTATCATAATTCTAGAGAAGCTTTTAAGAGATAGAATTAGATATAGAAGAAGGTGCAGATATAGTTATGGTTAAGCCTGCTATGAGTTATTTGGATATAGTATCAAAAAGCTAGAGATATAAGTAATATTCCACTAGCAGCCTATTCAGTTAGTGGAGAATATTCCATGGTAAAAAGCAGGAGCAAAAATTAGGCTTTATAAAATGAAGAAAAATATAATAAAAGAGATGGCTATATCAGCGTTTAGGGCAGGAGTAGATATTTATATTAGTTATTTTGCATTGGAAATAGCAAAAATATATAGATGAGGAGAGTATATAATGAAAGCAGTTTTTAGTTGTAAGTTTTGGAACTACCCATGAAGATACGAGAATAAAGACCATAGAGGCTATTGAAAATGATATAAAAAGCCGTGATAGGTGAAAAATAAATTCTATAGAGCTTGGACCAGTAAGATAATAATGAAAAGACTACGAGAAAGAAATGAGTTATTTGTAGATGATATAAAGGCCGCTATGACAAGAATACATGCAGATGGAATAAAAGAGGTCATAGTACAACCTACACATATTATTAATGGTGTGGAAAAATGATAATATGATAAGAGATGTCTTGGAATTTAAAGACTTATTTGAGAAAAATCAGTTTCGAAAGCCTTTACTTACAGATGATATAGATTATGAAAATATTGTAGAGATAGTGAGTAAAGATATTTTTTTGATGATATTAATTTATTAAAAAGATATAGATTTAGCTCAAGAAAATAACACAGCTTTGATATTTATGGGACATGGAACAGACCACTATATAAATGTCGCTTATGCGGCACTGGATTATAGATTTAAGGCTATGAACTTTGAGAATGTTTATGTAGCGGCGGTTGAAGGCTATCCATATATAGAAACGGTATTAAAAACAAATTAAAAAAATAAGAATTTTTAAAAAGATAGTATTAATGCCTCTTATGATAGTGGCAGGAGAACATGCCAAAGAAGATATGGCAGGAGAAGAGGAAGATTCATGGAAATCACTTTTTGAGAAAGAAGGCTATGAAGTATATACTATTTTAAAAGGCTTAGGAGAATATAGGTCTATAAGAGAAAGATTTACAAAAAAGTGTGAAAAGAATTACTCTAAATAATTAGAAAGGTTTTAAAATGGCAATAATTCGTATAGGAACTAGAAAAAAAGCAAACTAGCTTTATTACAAACAAAAAAATAGTGAGTGAAGCCATTAAAAAAATAGATAGAAATATACAAATAGAGCTTGTACCTATATCAACTACAGGGGATAAAATTCAAGATGTATCTTTGTTAAAAATAGGTGGTAAAGGAGTGTTTACAAAAGAACTTGAAGAAGCCTTACTTTGTGGAGATATAGATTTAGCAGTACATTCAGCAAAGGATATTCCGCTTTATATACCACAAGGTCTATCTATAAGTCCGGTATTAATCAGAGAAGAAGCAAATGACATTGTTTTAACCCTGACAGGGGTAAAACTTGAAAATTTAAAAGAAGGTAGTATAGTAGGTACGAGTTCTTTAAGAAGGCAATTACAGGCAAAAGCTTTGAATAAAGATATAGTGCTAAAAGACTTGCGAGGAAATGTACAAACCAGAATTAAAAAATTATTTTCAGGTGAATATGATGCTATAATTTTAGCTAAGGCAGGCTTAAATAGATTAGGTTTAAACGAAGGAAAAAGTGATTTTAAGAATATTATCACAGAAAAATCTTGACTTGGAAAAAAATTTTTTTACCGGCAGCAGGGCAAGGGATTTTGGCTATAGAACATAGACAGGAATGCTTTAAGGACTTAATAGAAAAATTAAAAGTGAAAAATACATCTTTGGCATTTGATATAGAAAGAGAATTCTTATTATCTACAGGAGCGGGCTGCAATGCTCCTTGTGGTATATATTGCAATATTTTAGATGGAATTTGTTACATAGATATAATGTATGCAAATAGTAACTTAGAACTTAAATACGAAAAGCTTAAGGTTGAAGAGCATAGGGCTTTAGAAGAATTAAAAAGCCTGGTTAAAAGATTGAAAAAGGATTTTAGTTAGAGAGAGGAAAATATGTCTATAGTTAGTCTTGTAGGTGCAGGTCCGGGGGACTTATCATTAATAAGCTTAAAGGCTTTAGATAGAATAAAAAGAGCGGATGTTATTGTATATGATAATTTAATAGCTAAGAGTATTTTAAATGAGGCTAAGCTGGAGGCAAAGCTTATATATGCAGGGAAAGAGGCAAACAATCATTATTTAAAGCAAAATGAAATAAATGATTTACTAATAAAGCTATCAAAAAGAGTATGAATTTGTACTTAGACTAAAAAGGTGGTGATCCTTATGTTTTTGGTAGAGGCGGAGAAGAAGTTGAAGCTTTAAAAAAGGAAAACATCAAGTATGAAGTTATTTCCGGCATAACATCTCCCATAGCTGCTCTTGCAAGTGCAGGTATACCTATCAGCCATAGAAACTATGCTTCTTCATTTCATATAATTACAGGTCAAGAAAGCAAGAATGAGACAAATAAGCTTGATTACAGTATCTTAGCTAAGCTAGACGGTAGTCTGGTATTTATGATGAGCCTAAATAATGCTAAAACTATAGTAGATAAGTTGATAAAATTTGGAAAGCCTAAGAATACCTTACTGAGTATAATCAGTAGGGGAACATATATGGACGAAGAAAGGTATGATTTCACTTTAGAAAGCTTAAAAGAAAAGTTGGAAAAAGATGAAGATTTTACCAAAAGAATAAAAAAGCCCGCTTTAATGGTGGTAGGAGCGGTAGCCGGTCTGGATTTTAGAATAGATAAAGAACAAAAAGTAAAGACTAAGAATATTCTGATAACAGGAACCAGACAATTGGCCAAGAAACTAAGCAAAGAATTAGAAAAAGTAGGTGCTAATGCTATAAATTTGAGTCTTATAGAAACTATAAGGGAAAAGGAAGAAAGTTTCAAATACTATATAGATAATATAAATAAATATACTTATGTAATCTTTACCAGTCCTAATGGTGTGGATTGCTTTTTTGATTATATAATAGAAAAAGATATAGATATAAGAAAATTAGCAGGACTTAAATTTGCAGTTATAGGAATGGGGACAGCCGCCACCTTAAAAGAAAGAGGTATAATAGCTGATTTTATACCTAGTAAATTTACAGGTGAATGTCTTGCTACTGAGCTTATTCCTAATTTGACTGGAGATGATAAGTTGGTTTTATTTAGAGCAAAAGAAGCCGGACAAGAGATCATAGAGGTATTTAAAAAATCTTACATAGACTATGTTGATGTTCCTTTTATATAAAAACTATTGTAGATTTTTAGAAGAAAGGATGAGTTTAATAGAATTTTAGAAGATATTGACTATGTCTGTATTACCAGTGGCTCCGTGCAAAAAGCAATAGTAGAGATGATAGAAGATAGGTCTAGTTTAAAAAGATAAATTGATATCTATAGGTCCAAGTACAAGCAGTATCTGTAAGAAATACGGACTGGATATATATTATATAGCAAAAGAATATAGCGTAGAAGGAATAGCAAAACTTGTAGCAAAAACTTTAAATATTATTTTTTTAAAACTTTTAATTATTTTATAGAGTAAGTGTGTAGAGGATATAATGTCAAAGATAAAGAAGAAAGATTTAGAATATAGGCATTATCAAATGCCTAGCAATATGTATGTATTTGCTCTGTTAGGTGATACATGGTTTAGAGAATATGGTGTAAATAAAGATGGTAAAGAAATAAAGTCTTTACATTTTCATAATTTTTCTTGAAATAGGTTATTGTGAATATGGCACCGGTGAAATGATTTTTTTGGAGATATAGTACATCCCTATAAGAAAGATAATTTTACTATAATACCCAGCAGATATCCTCATACCACTAATAGTACAAAGGGTAGTAAAAGTAAATGGCAATATTTATTCATAGATGTAAAAAAAGTATACTTAAAAAGTTTGTATACAGACTCCAAAAAAATTAAAAAGTTATGGATAATATTATAGAAATAATAAACAGTGAAGCATTATTTTTGAATGCAATAGAAGATAAGAGTATAGCTGATAATATTAAAAAGAATAATGAATATTTTATCTCATAAACAAATCTTTTTATGAGGAGGAAGCTCATGCCAGTGTTATCAGTTTACTTATAAAGATAGCAAGAAAGATAGAAAAGTAAGCGAGAATGTAGTTTTGATGAGTTTAAGCCATATTTAGTTTCAAGTAAGTTTTCAGATGTTGTAAGTAAGGCTATAGAGTATATATCTGATAATTATACAAAAGATATCAAGGTTTCCGAGCTTGCCTCTTACCTATATATGAGTGAAGTTCATCTTAGACGAGTTTTTGACAGATATATGAGTATAGGTGTACTGGAATACATAAATCTTGTTAGAATTAGTGAAGCTTGTAAAATGTTAAAAAAATAGTACGAAAACTATAAATGCTATAGCTAATAGCTGTGGCTTTAATGATATTTCTACTTTCAATAGAAATTTTAAAAAAGATTTGTAGGATATTCTCCTAATATATGGAGAAAAAGACATAAAAAAATTATGAGTACACTTTATTGAAATATAAAATACATACCGAAGAAGGTTGGTGGTAAAGAACATCTTATGATGTTCTTTTTTTGCTTTGTTTATGTACGAAAATCATAAGGTAAGGGGAATATAAATATACTAAAAATATCCACAAGATAAAAATGATTAAAAGAGATTATCTTATACAATTTCAACAAATATAGGGAGGTATTTTTGTTATGAAGAAAAAGTTTTTATCACTTGCTGTTTTATCAGTACTTGCTTTATCTATGGTTGCTTGTGGAAATAATCAGCAGGCAAATGAAAATGTTAAAAGCGAAGATGAAAGCACTAAGGGCACAGAGAACAATACAGGCGATGAGCTTACAGTATGGTGTTGGGATCCTAATTTCAATATTTATGCTATGAAAGAAGCTGAAAAAAAGTATATCAAAAAGGATCATCCGGATTTTTAAACTTAATATAGTTGAAACACCTTGGAATGATGTACAAACAAAATTATCAACAGCGGCTACATCAGGAGATCTTAGTACCTTGCCGGATATCTTCCTTATGCAGGATAACGCTTTTCAAAAGAATGTTTTAACTTATCCTGATGCCTTTGTTGACATGGAAAGTTCCGGTATAAATTATGATGACTTTGCAAAAGCTAAAACAAATTATTCTATAGTTGAAGGCAAGCACTATGGCGTACCATTTGATAACGGTACAGCTATCGGTGTATACAGAACCGACGTTTTAGAGGAAGCAGGACTTACTTTAAAAGACTTTGAGAATATTACTTGGGATGAATACATAGAAAAAGGTAAGGTGGTTTTGGAGAAAACAGGAAAACCATTACTATCTTGTCTTTCAGGAGAAACAGATGTAATAACTATAATGTTACAATCAGCAGGAGGTTCTTTATTTGATGAAAAAGGAAATCCTAATATAGTAGATAATACAATTTTAAAAGATGTATTAAAAACTTATGGTGAAATGAAAAAGTCAGGAGTTCTTATAGAAGTTAATGACTGGGATCAATATGTAAGCGGTATGAATACAGGTAATGTAGCAGGTACTATAAATGGTTGTTGGATACTTGGAAGTATACAAGCTGCAAAAGATCAGGCAGGAAAATGGGGTGTTACTAATATACCTAAGTTAGCAAATGTTGATACAGCAACAAATTATTCAAATAATGGAGGTTCAAGCTGGGCTGTAACTGCAAATACTAAAAATAAAGATTTAGCTTTTGATTTCTTAAAATCAACTTTTGGTTCAAATGTAGAATTTTTATGAAACTATTTTACCTGCATCAGGAGCTTTAGCTACATATAAACCGGCAGGTGAAAGTAAAGTATATGGAGTAGCACAAGAATTCTTTGGTGGACAAGCTGTTTATAAAGACATAACAGAGTATGCTGCAAATGTACCAAGTAATAACACCGGTGTATATTATTATGAAGCTAGAGATGCTATAGCAACAGCAGTACAAAATATAACCTCAGGTTCAGATATAGATACAGAACTTAAAAAAGCACAAGAAACTGTTGAGTTTGCTATGGAATAATAAATAAAGGGGCTATTTAAAAGCCCCTTTACTTGATATAAGGAGACATTTTTTTATGAATAAAACTATGAGCTTAGAAAAAGCAAAAATATAGCAGGTTGGATATTTCTAGCTCCGGCAGTTATTCTAATAACTTGTATGAGCTTCTATCCTATGATATATGCTTTTTTACTATCATTAAAAAAAGGTAAAGGAGCAAATTTAAAATGGGCAGGTTTGCTTAATTATACCAGAATGTTTAAAGATGCAGTATTTATGCAATCTTTAGCAAATTGTTTTATATATTTGCTAATACAAGTACCTATAATGTTGGTTTTAGCACTTATCTTAGCGTCGCTATTAAATAATAAAGATATAAGAGGGAAAGCATGGTTTAGAACGGCAATATTTTTGCCTTGTGCAAGTTCATTAGTATCTTATGCAACTATATTTAGATCTTTATTTGCAGTAGACGGTTTGGTAAATGTAATACTTATAAAATTGGGTGTTTTACATGTAGGATATAACTTTCTTGCAAATGCAACCAGTGCAAGATTTGTTATAATTTTAGCACTGATATGGAGATGGACAGGCTATAATATGGTATTTTATCTTGCAGGACTTCAAAATATAGAGTATTCAGTCTATGAAGCGGCTAAAATAGATGGTGCAAGTCCTATGCAAACATTTTTTAAGATAACTATGCCTTTATTAAAACCAACTATACTTTTGACAGCAATTATGTCTACTAACGGAACTTTGCAATTATTTGATGAGTCAGTAAACCTAACCGGTGGCGGTCCGGGAAATGCAACAATTACTATGACACATTATATATATAATACTTCATTTAAGTTTGTTCCTAATTTTGGATATGCTTCAGCTATGTCATATTTTATTATGATAATGGTACTTATTTTTAGCACTTATACAGATGAAAGTAGGTGATAAGCGTGACTAAGAAAAGAAAAAAATATTAGCATACATATTTTTTTAACGGTGGTTTCATTTTTGTCAATCTTTCCTCTATATTGGATGTTTTTCGGCGGCAACTAATAAGAGTATAGATGTTAGTAGAGGAAGACTTTTGCGGGTTTGGAGTTGATGAATAATTTCAAAAAAATCTTACCGGTCAATATAATTTAGGATTAGCTATGGCTAATTCTATAAAAATATGCACTTGTTTTAACTTTCATATCCTTATTTATTTGTTCACTTGCAGGTTATGGTTTTGAAATATATCATGATAAAGCTAAAGATAGACTGATGAATATAGTATTATTATCTATGATGGTTCCTTTTGTAGCAATCATGGTTCCGCTATACCAAATGTTTTCAAAGTTTGGTATATTAAATTCTACTTTAGGTTTTATTTTACCTACTATATCAACTCCATTACTTATAATGTTATTTAGGCAAAGTGCAAGATCATTTCCTAAGGATATAATAGAAGCGGCTAGAATGGACGGGCTTAGTGAGTTTCAAATTTTCTATAGAATGTTCATACCGACTATGAAGTCAACATATGCGGCAGCTATGACTATAACTTTTATGGCGGCTTGGAATAGTTATCTATGGCCAAAGGTAATAATGACAAACAAAACCAGTATAACAATGCCTATGTTGGTGGCAAATCTAAAAGAAGGTTATGTTACAGATTATGGTATACTTATGTTAGCAGTATTTTTATGTACTATACCTACTGCTATAGTATTTTTTTCCTTTTACAAAGAAATTTTACAGAAGGTATTACAGGAGCAGTAAAGTAAGAGTATGATAGGCTTATATTAATATAGACAGAGGAGATTAAGATGAGAAGTTTTGATTATGAAATAGTAAAAAATCCGGAATGCTTTAAGATAAATTGTCTGGAAGCACATTCTGATAATATACACTATAGAGATTTTGTAGAGAAAGATGAAAGGATAAGTACATTTTATCATAGTTTAAATGGGATATGGAAATTCTCTTATGCTAAAAATTATGACTCTACGATAAAAGGTTTTGAAAAAGACGAATATAATGCTAAAACATGGGATGATATCAGAGTGCCGGCACATATACAAATGGAAGGCTATGATATACCCCAATATGTAAATGTTCAATATCCATGGGAGGGACATGAATACATTCGTCCCGGACAAATACCGACAAAGTTTAATCCGGTAGCTTCCTATGTAAAATATTTCACTTTACCAAGTAGTATGGAAGATATGCCGCTTGTAATAGCGTTTGAAGGAGTGGAAAGCGGGTTTGCCTTATGGTTAAACGGACATTTTATAGGTTATCATGAAGATAGTTTTACTAAAGCAGAATTTGATCTTAGCGAATATATTAGAAAAGGTGAGAATAAATTAGCTGTACAAGTTTTTAAGTTCTCCGCTTCAAGCTGGTGTGAGGACCAAGATTTCTTTAGATTTTCAGGGATTTACAGAGATGTGTATTTGTATACATACCCTAAAACTCATATAATGGATTTAGAGGTAAAGACTTTCTTAGATGATAGTTTTGAGAATGCTGAGTTAAATTTGGGATTCAAAATTAAGTCTACATTAGAGGCTTCTTATATTAATTTTTATATTAAGTAGAGAGGGTGAGAACTGTCTTGAAATTGAAAAAAAGTAAATATAGTAGGAGAAAAAGCTGGAGCTTGCTTATAATTTAGAAAAATGTAGCTTTATGGAGTGCTGAAGAACCTAATTTATATGAACTTAATATAGCAGTTTATGATAGGAATGGAGATTTGTTAGAGGTATTAAATCAAAAATATAGGTTTTAGAAGATTTGAAATGAAAAAAACGGTCTTATGCTTCTAAATGGTAAAAAGGATAGTATTTAAAGGTGTAAACAGACATGATTTCAGTTCAAAATTCGGACGTAGTGTAAGCAAGGCGGAGATAAAAAAAGATATTATTACAATGAAAAAGAATAATATTAATGCTATCAGAACAAGTCATTACCCAAATAATTCATACCTCTATGAGCTTTGTGATAAGTATGGTTTATATCTTATAGATGAAAATAATATGGAAACTCATGGTTCATGGACTCTTTATTCTAAGACAAAGGATTTTGAGTATATAGTACCAAAAGACAATAAAATTTGGGAGCCTATGTTGCTTGATAGGGCAAAATCTATGTTGGAAAGAGATAAAAATCATAGCTCTATACTTATTTGGTCTTGTGGAAATGAATCTTATGGTGGAAGTGTCATATATACCATGTCAGAATACTTTAGAAATAGAGATAAGTCTAGATTAGTACATTATGAAGGTGTATGTAGCGACAGGTCTTATAACGCAAGTAGTGATATGGAAAGTCAAATGTATACAAGTGTTGCTAAGATAGAAGAGTTTTTGGCAAATAATAAAGAAAAGCCATTTGTTTGTTGTGAATATACCCATGCTATGGGAAATTCTTGTGGTGCTATGCATAAGTATACAGATCTTTCGGATAGAGAGCCAAGATATCAAGGTGGTTTTATTTGGGATTATATAGATCAAAGTATTACAAAGAAAAATAGATATGGTGAAGAATTTCAAGCCTATGGTGGAGATTTTGGAGATAGACCTTGCGACTATAATTTTAGCGGAAATGGTATAGTTTATGGTGGAGATAGAGAAGAAACACCAAAGATGCAAGAAGTTAAATTTAACTATCAAAATATTACTATAGATATGGACTATAATAAGATAAATGTAATAAATAAGAATTTATTTATAAATACTAATACTTTTGATTGTTTTGTTAAAGTTGAAAAAAAGAGGGTAAAGATGTATATAGAGGTATTTTGTATACAGATGTACCTGCGTTAAGTGCTAAAGAGTATGACTTAGACTTGCCGGAGTTTAATATTTCAGGTGAGTATGTTATAACTGTTTCGTTTGTACTTAAAGAAGATACTTTGTGGGCTGATAGAGGGCATGAGGTGGCATTTTCTCAATGTGTATTTAATGTAAAAGCTAAAAATATAGTTGATGAACGTATATATGGTGATTTGAGTGTAGTGGAGAGTATTCATAATATAGGTGTTAAAGGTGATGATTTTGAAGTTATGTTCTCAACTTTAAACGGAGGTTTGGTTTCTTATAAATATGCAGGTAAAGAAATGTTTGATACTATTCCAAGACCTAATTTTTGGAGAGCTCCTACTGACAATGATATGGGTAACCTTATGCCGCAAAGATATGCGCAGTGGAAGATAGCAAGTAAATACCTGACACACAAGTATGAAAAAGACGGTATTATACAGATGATATTTCCTGTCATAGAAAAATTTGAAAATAGTGTAGTAATAAAGTATGAGTATTTATTACCTACTAATCCAAGTTCAAGATGTTTTCTTAGTTATGAGGTGTTCAAAGATGCTAAAATAAAAACTACTCTTGAATTTGAAGGGAATAGTGAATTGTCAGCTATGCCGGAGTTTGGTGTTTTATTTAAACTGAATGCAGATTATGATAATTTACAATGGTATGGACTTGGAGAGAGTGAAACTTATAGCGATAGGAAACGAGGGGCAAAGTTATCCGTATATAGGAATAGAGTATCGGATAATATGGCTAAGTATCTTGTACCTCAAGAGTGTGGAAATAAAGAAGAGGTCAGATATGCAAAAATTACAGATATTAAAGGTAGAGGCTTAGAATTTAGCTGTGATAAAGACAGCGGTTTTATGAGTTTTTCAGCTTTACCTTATACACCGGAACAAATTGAAGAAGCTATGCATGCCTATGAACTACCTAAAGTATTTAATACTGTTGTGAGAGTAAATAAAGCACTTATGGGCGTAGGTGGAGATGATAGCTGGGGAGCTAAAAACCCATGAAGAATATTTGATACCGGCTGATAAACATATGAAATTCAGTTTCTATTTTTAAAGGTATAATAATAAAAAGGTCGTGCATGATTGTGATATGCACGACCTTTTATTATTACTTTGTTTTCATCCATTTCCAAGATTTACTGAATTTATGCATATAGATAAAGAATAGAATACTGGTTAATCCCCAAGATATGGGATAAGCATATATGATGGTTTGTATGAAAGTATATTTAGGAAACATAATAAGTATCCATAAAATACGAGTTACACAAACACCTAAAAGCTGTTATAATCATTGGTAGCCAAACATCTCCGCAAGCTCTTAAAAACACCTGAATAAATTTCTAAATTTATATATAGAGGATATCCACAACACATTATAGTTAAGACTTTCATACCTATATTTATAACATTAATATCTTTGGTGAACATACCATAGAAAGTTCTACCAAAGATAAATAAGAAAGCGGCTAGAAAGAAAGTTATGCCTGTTGCCATAATAAGTGAGATAAGGAAAGTATCCTTAACTCTCTTTCTGTTATTTGCACCATAATTTTGGCCGGCTACTGTTGTTAGTGATATTCCGAGTGCTTGCATACTGACCCAATAAATAGGATCTATCTTTGAAAAAGCTGCATAAGCAGCTATAGAATCAGTACCTAGTATATTGACGGAAGATTGTATCATAATATTGGCACTTGTATACATAACAGATTGTAGACCGGCTGCAAGACCTAGGTTAAACATTCTGCTAAGATGAGGAATATCTATAGATATTTCATTAAAAATATAATTTATAAATATCATCACTTTTAGCCAATTTATAAAGTACCAAGATACAACTAATAGCTTGACTGGTAATAGTTGCCAGAGCAGCTCCCATTACTCCCATTCTAAATAATATTACTAAGATTAAATCTAAAAATAATATTTACAAAAACAACTTATAATAAGAAATATTAAAGGCGTTTTAGAATCTCCTATTGCACGAAGTATAGCTGCTCCCATATTATATATGAGATTAAAGCACATACCTAGAAAAATAATACTTAGGTAAGTTTTTGACATAGCAAACATATCATCAGGAACATGCATATATCTTAAAAACGTAGGTGTTCCAAAAAATCCTATAATACTTATAGCTAAGCCGAACCAAAAGGAAAATGATATGGCTGTATGCACGCAAGTTTTTACATCTTTATTATTTTTTTGCACCGAAATATTGGCTTATAATTACAGCAAAACCTGAAGCTATACCGACAAAAAAACCGACAAAAAGATTTACTATGGTTCCTGTACTTCCGCCTACAGCAGCCAATGCTTCTTTTCCTACAAAATTTCCAACTATTACTGCATCAGCTGTATTATATAATTGTTGTAAAACAGAGCCGAATAAAATAGGGAAAAAGAAGATAAGAAGTTGTTTTATTATATTTCCTTGTGTTACATCAACACTAGTTTTACCTTTTGTTACTCATATATTAACCTCTTAAAAAAATTTTTTTATATTATATACAAAAAAATATTATGTGCTTTTATAATAACATTTGTAAATTAAAAATATCTATAGTTTTTGTTAAGAATGAGGTAAGAATGGAAGCTTTATTACAGATATATACAGGTGATGGAAAAAGGTAAGACTACAGCAGGAGTAGGACTTTGTATAAGGGCTGTGGGAGCAGGACTAAAGGTCTTGTATACACAATTTTTTTAAAAAGATGGCAGTTCCAGTGAAATTGAAATTATGTCTAAAAATAAATGGGATAGATTTATTTTTGGCAACTAAAAAGTTTTGGTTTTATAAAAATATGAGTGAAAGTGAACTGAAAGAAGCAAAAAGAATATTATAATGATTATTTATTATCTATAATAAAAAAAGTGAAAGAAAATAATTATGATATATTAGTAATAGATGAGTTTATGGCAGCTTATAATTATGCTATGATAGATAAAGAAACTGCTTTCAACTTTATCAAAAAAATAATAAGGGGAAGTTGGAACTTGTACTTACAGGTAGAGATGTTCCTAAGGAAATAGAGGAGATTTGCGATTATCTAAGTGAGATAAAAAAAGTAAAGCATCCTTTTGATGAGGGTATAGCTGCCAGACTTGGTATAGAGTATTAAGAGATATGAATAAAAAAATTTAGAAGAATATAATAGAGAGCTTATGCTTGGAATGAGAGCCGGTTATACTACAGGTAGTTGTGCTTGTGCGGCTTCAAAAAGCGGCTCTGCTTATTTTGTTAGGTGAAGAAGTAGACTTGGTAAGAATTGATACTCCTGCCGGTATTAGCTTGGATTTAGATATTCTTAACTTGAAAAATAGAAGAAGATAGTGTAAGTTTGGCAATTAAAAAAAGTATTCAGGAGATGATCCTGATGTTACAGATGGTATATTAATATATGCCAAACTTAGTTTTATTCCTAATGAGATTAAAGCTAATGTAAGAGAGTATATTAAAGAAAATAATAAAAAGTTAATTTTGAGAACAGACATTAAGTGTTGTTGTGATATAGAAGATAAGTTACAAGAAGCTGTTTTAGATAGGGATATTAATATAGACGATAAAAATATTATATATATTTGCGGTGGCATAGGTGTAGGTAAACTAACTAAAAAAGGTCTTGACAGATATATAGGTGAGGCGGCTATAAATTCTGTTCCGAGAAATATGATAAGAGAGCATTTAAAGGCTGTACTTGATGACAAAAATATTGAGGGAGATATTTTGGTAGAAATATTTGTTCCGGAAGGTGAGGAAGTATCTAAAAGAACTTTTAATAAACGTTTAGGAATAGAGGGAGGAATATCTATACTAGGAACAAGTGGCATAGTTACACCTATGAGTAAGTCGGCTCTTATAGATACTATAAAAGTAGATATGAAATCTAAAAGAGAAAATTCGGAGTATATAGTTGCAGTTCCGGGAAATTATGGAATGGATTACATAGCAAATAAATTTGGCTTTGATAAAGGAATAGGTGTAGAATTTAGTAATTATATAGGTGAAGCCATAGATTTTTGCTATAAATCTTGAATGTAAGGGCTTGCTTTTAGTTGGTCATATAGGAAAGTTTGTAAAACTGGCAGGTGGTATTATGAATACTCATAGTAATGATGCAGATGCCAGAGCTGAACTTATGGCTGCTCATTTGCTTAAATGTGATTTAGAGAATATAGAGGCAAGTAAAAATAGTAAATATAGCAAAGGAGATACTCTCTTCAAATACTACAGATGAGAGTGTGGGTATCTTAAAAAGAGAAGGTATCTTAAAAGAAGTTATGTCCGGCCTTGGGCAGTCTATGTATAAGTATGCAAGGCAACGTGCAAATAAAGCACTTATACTTGGAAAAAAAGATGATGGATAGGCATGGAATAAAATGATAGTTATTATGATGATGAAAAATAAAATGAAAAATAGCTATTCTTAGTTTTTACCTTGGAAGAGGGAGAATTATTAAGAGTAGGAGATTTTGATGAAATACTTTCTAAAATTAAAAACAAGTAGTATTTTGTATACAAATATAGAAAAGAGATAAGATGGCAAAAATTATATGGAATAAGTGTGGGTGTTGGGGATAGTGAACTCATAACTCTAAAAAGCACTTAGAATAATGAATAAGGTAGATGTAATAGCGGCTGCCGGAAAAAAATGTTGAAGAAGCAGTTGCATATAAGATAGCTAGAGGAGCTAGTACAGAAATAGAAAAATAAAGAAAAAAATTGGCTATTTATATGCCTATGATAAAAAGATAAAATTTTTATTAGAAGAAGCACATAGAAAGGGTGCGGATTTGATAGAGGCTAAACTAAAAAGAGGGCAAAGATGTAGGATTTGTAGTCCTTGGAGATGCTACAGTATATTCTACTTACTATTATTTGCATGAAATAATAAAGAAAAGGGGATATGAAACTGAAATTATTGCAGGAGTTACATCTTTTTGTGCTAGTGCTGCCAGATTAGGAATAGACTTAGTTTCGGCTGATGAGAGTTTTCATATAATTCCTGCATCCTATGGAGTAGAAGAAGCATTAAGATATACAGGAACAAAAAGTTTTGATGAAATCCGGTAAAAGAAATAAAAAAATGTTAAAAAAAGCTTTTATTGAAAAAAATAATAAAAAAAGCTTATATGGTAGAAAATTGCGGTATGGAAAATGAAAAAAATATATTATGAGGTAGAAGACATACCTGAGGATGCAGGTTATTTTTTTCTCTTATTATAGTAAAAAGATTAGGAGAAAAACAGATTGCTTTTGTTAAAGAATTAATATATGTAGAAATAGATAGGAAAGATATGAAGAAATTATATGTGATTGGACTTGGTCCGGGAGAATTTAATAAGATGACTTTTGAGGCAAAAGAAGCCTTGGATACTTGCGACATTATAGTAGGATATACAGTCTACGTTGATTTGATAAAGGAACATTTTAGCAATAAGGAATTTTTGACAACTCCTATGAAACAAGAGATTGAACGTTGTAAACTTGCTCTAGAAAAGGCTGATGAGGGTAAAGTAGTGGCTATGATTTGTTCAGGAGATGCAGGCGTTTATGGTATGTCAGGTCTTATTTTAGAGTTAGCTACAGACTATAAAGAAGTAGAAGTGGAAGTTATTGCAGGAGTAAGTGCGGTTCTTTCAGGAGCTGCTGTACTTGGAGCACCTTTAATACATGATTTTGCGGTAATAAGTCTTAGTGATTTACTTACACCTTGGGAGAAGATAGAGAAAAGATTAAGACTTGCAAGTGAAGCTGATTTCGTTTTAAGTATTTATAATCCTTCAAGCAAGAAAAAGACATGACTATTTGGCTAAGGCTTGTGACATTATGTTGGAATTCAAATCACCTGATACACCTTGTGCTATAGTTAAAAATATAGGTAGAGAAGGCGAAACTTATAAAATAATGAGTCTAAAAGAACTTAAAAACACTGAAACAGATATGTTTACTACTGTTTTTATCGGTAATTCTCAAACTAAGATAATAGGGAATAAGTTGGTAACACCAAGAGGATATAAAAATATAATGAAAAAAAGATAGTTATTTTTTTGGCGGCACGAGTGAAGGTAGATTACTTGCTAAATATTGTGATGAAAATTTTATACCTGCCATTGTTTGTGTTGCTACGGAATATGGAACTGAACTTTTAGAAGAATATAAAAAAATATAAGTGTTAGTGAAGGGCGAAAAAGATGAAGAAGCAATGAAGAAACTTTTTCTTGATAATAATGTGGAAAAAGTTTATGATGCAACACACCCTTATGCCAAAAATTGTTTCAGAAAAATATAATAAAGGTTTGTAATGAGCTTAAATTAGAGTATGTAAGAATTTTAAGAGACAGTAAGGTTTTAGATAAGACCTTAGAAAAAAATATTACAAAAGAATTTGAAAAATATAGAAGAAGTAGTAGAGTATTTAAAAGATAAGAATGAAAAGGTACTTATAGCTACAGGTTCAAAAAGAACTTTATAAATATAAAGATTTAGAAGTTAAAAATCTATATCCTAGAGTATTAGCAAATATGATAGGTATAAAGGCTTGTGAAGATATAGGTATTCCGAGTGCTAATATTATAGCTATGCAAGGACCTTTTGATATAGATACTAATGTTGCTTTGTTAAAAAAATATGCTTGTAAGTATTTGATAACAAAAGAATCAGGAGATATAGGCGGTTTTAGTGAAAAAAATAGAAGCTTGCAAGAAAGTAGATGCTAAAGCTTTAGTAATAAAAAAAGACCCACAAAGGAAGAAGGAATAAGTCTGGAAGAAGCTATATCAGGTTTAAAAGATTTGAAATATGATATAGAGGAAGTTAAAAAAACCCTAATATTTTGGAAGCTAAAAAAGTAAATATATCTATAGTGGGACTCGGAATGGGTAGTATAGACAGTCTTACCATAGAAAGTGCAAAAAAGATTGAAAATGCAAGCTTTATTATTGGTGCAAAAAGAATGCTTGAAATATGTCCTGGTATAGCAAGTAAAGAAGTAAAAACCTATATATCCTATAAACCTACAGATATTTTTGGACTATATATATGAAAAAAAGCCGATGAAGAAGATAAAATTGTCTTGGTAATGAGTGGAGATACAGGTTTTTTTATTCAGGAAGTATAAAAATTAAAGAAAGAATTTGAAGAATATACTAAAAAAAGGCTACTTTGAAGAAAAACAGTAAGCTGGAAATTTGCGAGGAATATCAAGTTTTTTTCTTATATGTGTGCTAAATTTGGAATTGATTATACAGATATGAAGATACTTAGCGTGCATGGAAGAGATGAAAAATTTGAATGAACTTTTTGATAGTATTAAATTTAATAAGAAAAAACCTTTGCACTTAGTTCAGGAGATAGACAAATTAATGACATTTTAGCCCATCTTGTGGAAAATGAGCTTGGGGAAGTGGAAGTTTTAGTTGCTGAAAATATGAGTTCTAAGAATGAGAGATATTTCAAAAATAAGGCAAGTGAACTGGTAAATGAAAAAAATTTGATAAGATAAGTAGTCTTATATTTATAAAATGAAAAAAAGCAAAAAGATAAGAGAGTTTTATTTGGGATAGACGATGAAGAATTTTTGCGTGATAAAGTTCCTATGACAAAATCTGATATTCGTGCTTTGGCTATGGCAAAATTGGAACTTAGTGAAGCTGCTATTTGTTATGATATTGGTGCAGGCTCAGGTTCTTGTAGTATAGAGATGGGAAGATTTGCAAGTAAAGGTAAGGTATATGCAATAGAACATAAAAAGATAGCTTGTGATTTGATAGAAAAGAATATAAAAAAATTTTCGTTGAAAAATATAGAAGTCATATTTGGAGAAGCAAGTGAAAAAATAGAGGACATAGAGGCTCCAAGTCATGTATTTATAGGTGGCTCCGGTGGTGATTTGGAACTTATAGTAGATAAAATATATAAAAAGAATGAAAATGCAACTGTTGTTATTACTGCAATAACTCTAGAAACTATAGCCGGTATTAATGAAATAGTTAAGAAATATGCAAATTTGGGATATAAATATGATATGTCATTTATCAGCTTTGCAAATAACAAAACGGTAGCAAATTATAATATGATGATAGGTGGAAATCCGGTTTTAATAGCAAGAATAAAGAGGTAAATATGAATAGAGCAATTATGCTTGCCGCTATGCATTCAGGTGCAGGTAAGACAAGTATTACTTTGGGGCTTATCAGACTTTTAAAACGTAATAATATTAATGTTAGAGCATACAAAACAGGACCTGATTATATAGATACTGCTTATCATAGTTTGATTTCAGGCTTTCCTTGTATAAATTTGGAGCCGTATTTTTTGGAAACTGATGATGGAAGTGGCTTATTAGAACAATATGAAAAATATAATGATAAAGATATAGCTATAGTTGAAGCGGCTATGGGATATTATAACGGTATTTATGGTCAAGAGCCACGAGCCAGTGCTTATAGTGTAGCTAATGCAATAAATGCAAAGGTATGTCTTGTGGTAGATGAGTTTGAGATTGAAAAAATATATGAGTACATACACATTTATGATAGTCTAAATGAAAAACAGAATAGAAGCCATTATTCTAAATAAATGTTCGCAGGATATTTATAAAAAAATATAAAAAAAGAATATCGAAGAAAAAAATGTAATATCAAGATTTTTGGGATTTATAGAAAGAAATCAAGATTTTGAGATTCCAAGTAGACATTTAGGGCTCTTTATGCCTGAGAATTTGGAACTGGAAAAATATGGCTGATAGCATAGCGGATATATTAGAAAAAAACAAGTGGATATGGAATTTTTTTCTTTAAAGAGATAAAAAGATACTTTTTATAGACAAAGAAGTAAAAAAACTGTTAGTGAAGTAAAAGATAAGTTTCAAAAATCATAAGCTCCGTCTTGCTTTTAGCAAAAAGATAGTGCATTTTGTTTTTATGTATGAGGATAATTTGAATCTGCTCAGAGAAAAATGGTTTTGAGATAGTAGAGTTTAGTCCACTAGAAGATAAGGAATTACCTGATGATATAGATGCTTTATGGTTATGTGGCGGTTATCCGGAAGTTTATGCAAAAAGATTTAGAAAAAAATATGAGCATACGAAAAGATATTTTAAGTAAGGTAAATTCGGGTCTGCCAACCATTGCCGAGTGTGGAGGTTTTTATGTATATGCATAAAAAAATCTGGAAGATGTAAATAAAAATAAGTATTCTATGCTGGGATATTTTGATTTTGACAGTTTTAAGACTGATAAGCTCCAAAGATTTGGATATATAGAAGTAAAGGCTATAAAGGATAATATCTTGTTAAAAAAAGGTGAGAAATTTAAAAGTCATGAGTTTCATCATTGGGATAGTGAAGATAGCGGTAGAGATTTTATTGCTACTAAGGCAAATAAATCTAAGGAGTGGGAGTGTATACATGCAAATGAAAGAATTTTTGCAGGTTATCCACATATTTATCTTAGAGCAAATATGAACATGATAAAGAATCTTAAAGATACGTGTTTGAAGTATAGAGCAGAGAGAGAAACTTATGTATAAAGAGAAATTAGATGAATTTATAAAAAAAATTGAAGCGAGTAGTTGTTTGTATAAAGAGATAGCTAAAAAACATTGGGATAACATAGGAAAGCCTTTAGATGGACTTGGTGAGCTGGAAAGTATAATTATAAAAAAATAGCAGGAATACAAGAAAAAGAGAATATAAATATAGACAAGAAAGCTATTTTGGTAATGTGTGCTGATAACGGTATAGTTAAAGAGGGTATTTCACAAGCCGGTATGCAAGTAACAAAGATAGTTAGTGAAAATATTGCCGGAGGATTAGCGAGTGTTAATATTTTGTCAGATTATACAAATACAAAGGTTATAGCTATAGATGTAGGTATAGCTGATGAAGTTAGTAAGCTCATAAATAAAAAAATAGCTAAGGGAACTAAAAGTTTTTATGATGAAGCGGCTATGAGTGAAGAAGAGCTTATGAAAGCTATCTTTGTGGGTATAGAAATGGTAAAAGCTTGTAAAGAAGAAGGTTTTACTTTACTTGGAACCGGAGAGATGGGTATAGGAAACACCACAACAAGTGCCGCTTTAAGTTCGCTTTTATTAGATAAACCTGTAGAAGTTATGACAGGTAGGGGAGCAGGGCTTAGCGATGAAGCCTACAAAAGAAAAATATTAATTATAAGAGAAGCAATAAAAAGAAGAAATATAGATAAAAGCGATATTTTAGAAGTTTTAAGAAATTTTGGCGGTTTTGATATAGCTGCCTTGGTAGGAGTATTTTTGGGTGGGGCTTATTATCATATTCCTGTAGTAATGGACGGCTTAATAACTAATGTAGCCGCTTTAATAGCCTGTAAGTTGAATAAAAATTGTGAAGATTACATAATAGCAAGCCATAACAGTAAGGAAGTGGCGGCAGCTTATATCTTGGAAGAATTAGGTATGAAAGCTATTTTGCAGGGGCAGTTTTGTTTGGGAGAGGGTACCGGTGCGGCTTTTACTTTTTACCTTTATTAGAAATGGCTTTTAAATATTTATAATACTAATTCTACATTTGAAGATATAAAGGTTAAAAAAATTACGAGAGAAAAATAAAATGATATATATATATGGTGCTGCAGGTAGTGGAAAAAAAGTAAATTTGCAGAAGATAAGATTTTTAGAAATAGAAAAAGAATTTAAGGAATAGAAAAAAAGATACTGATAAAGATTCTTTTGAATAAAGTATATCTTGCTACTATGAAAGTTTATGGAGATGAGGGGATACTTAGGGTAGAAAAAAACATAGGAAAGAAAGAGCCGGCAAAGGTTTTATAACTATAGAAGAGTATGAGAATATAGGTAATATAGATGTAGATAAATCCAGCTTAGTTTTACTTGAATGTATATCAAATTTGGTAGCTAATAATAAATTTAAAGATGACGGAAGTATAGAAGAAAACAATATAGTGTTAGAAAAAAATCTGGAAAGATATATGTTTATTAGACAAAAAGATGCTTGGAATTAGTTATAGTAGGAAATGATATATACAATGATAATGAGGACATCAAAAAGAATTTTTAGTAAGGAAACTTTAGCTTATATAGATTTGATGTACGACTTACATAGAAGAATATGCGATAGAAGTAGTGAGAGTAGTGAAATCGTATTTGGTATAGAAATAGGAAAGGTAAGATAAATGAATAGAGAGTATAAACTAAAAACTCGCCTAAGCCTAAGATTTAAGAGAGTTTTAGTTTATGTATAATATCATCTAAAAATCATGTTTATGTTTTTTTATCATTTATTATATGGATATGCGAAAATTTAAGATATTTATCTTTTTCTGGAATTGTATAGCGTTCTAAGTTTTTTTCCTTGGAATTATTATTAGCCAGAGGTCTATTTTTTTATCTTTAGAAATAGTTTCATAGATATCTTCGAAATTTCTGTCTAAAAAAATAATAATACTATTATCTTTTAATATTTTAAAAATTTCTATCAAAGGTAAGAAGTCCACCTCGGTAGAAATAATTGAATTTTGGGAAGAGGATATTTCTTTGATACATTCAAACTCAAGATTCCTGAAAAAAATTCTTCACCACCTTTATTAAATATTTCGGGAATATTCATATTATATTTTTTTTACATATATATTCATCAGTATCTATATAGGTTAAATTAAGTTTATCTGCAAGTAAGCGAGCTATTGTGGTTTTTTTCCGCTTGCCATAAAGCCGCAAAAAAACAATATTTTTTTATTTGATTTATTCATTCTTAAACTCCTAGATATGATGTAGGCAGTTTAACATAAAAAGAAATTAATAGACAATATGTTAAAAAAATAAGTAAAAAAAGAATAAATGTAAACATTTCGTAAGAAAACCGATAAAGAAAATATATAGTAATAATAAAAATAAGTGTTTTATACTACCCTTGTACTCGAGGAAGAGTTACTAATTGTTAAAAAAAGTCTTGCGTGATTTTTTTGTTGACGTAGTATCATATCCTTGAACGCAATTAGGAATTTCAACATAAGGATTTAAAAAAGAAAAAGGAGAGTGCATTCAATTATGAGAAAGCAAACAAAGATAGCTGCAGTAGTTTCAGCAGCAGCATTACTTGCTATCGGTGCATCTATGACATCTTTTGCTGCTACAGGTTGGCAAGAAGAGAATGGTACATGGGTATACTATGATAGAACAGAGAGCATGGTAACAGGAGATTGGGCAAAATCAGGAGATAACTGGTTCTACCTTGGAGATAACGGTGAAATGGTAAGAGATGCTATCGTTGAGAGCAACGATAATACTTACTATGTAGACGCTAATGGTGCTATGGTTACTAACAGATGGGTAGAAGTAGAGAATACTGACGCTTATGGCGATGATGCTTCTGCAACAGTTTGGTATTATTTCCAAGCTAACGGTAAAGCTTACAAGGCTCCTACATCAGGAAAGACTTCTTTCAAGACAATCAATGGTAAGAAGTATGCGTTTGATGTAGATGGAAAAATGCTTTACGGTTGGGTAGATGAGCAATCTACAAGACAAGTAGGAGATGAAGCTTGGGTAGGCGGAACATATTATTTAGGAGATGCTAATGATGGTGCTCAAGTAACAGGTGCTTGGAAACAATTAGGAGTTGTTGATAATACCGCTGAAGATCCAGATCAAAACTACTGGTTCTACTTCCAAAATAATGGTAAGAAATATAAGGGTACAGAAAAGTCAATCAATGGTAAGAAATATAGATTTGATGCTAATGGTAAGATGGTAAGTGAGTGGAATGAAGTATCTACAGCATCTACAGCTACAGTTAGCAACTATGCTTACTTCTCAGATCCAGATGATGGAGCTAAGAAGGTAAGAGGTTGGTTCAAGGTAGTTCCATCTGAGAATCTTAACAAAGATGCTAATGAAAATGACTCAGCTAAATGGTACTATGCAGATGCTAAGGGTAGATTATATTCAGATTCTATCAAGACAATCAACGGCAAGAAGTATCTTTTCAATGCAGCAGGTGAGATGGTAACAGGTCTTAGATATTTAACATTTGATGCAGCAGGAAAGGTGACATCAGCTGAAGAAATAGATAGCGAAGCTAAAGTTAAAGATTATGCTTCAGTAGAAGCTACACATGCTACAAATGGTAAAACAGGTGTTTACTATTTCGTAGACAATGGTGATATGCAATCAGGAAATCAAACAGTTTCTGTTGATGGAGATAGCTACACATTTAAGTTCAAAACATCTGGTTCAAGCAAAGGTGTTGGTCTAAACGGTAAAGATAAAGACGCTTACTACGTAAACGGTAGAAAGATTCAAGCTGATAGCGATTTAATATACGGTGTATATGAAGTTGATGCTAATGGTAATGTTAGAAGAGAACTTAAATCAGAGAACTTAGTAAATAGAAGCTACATGAAGTATAAAGGACAATCTAAAGAAACAACTGTAGCAATGCCTGGTAAAGAGCTTAACTATACCGGTTCTGCTGAGCACTACAATGCTGCTGGTATAACAGGTAAAGTTGTTGTTCTTAATGCAACAGGTACAATTATCTCTAACGGTACAAGAAAAGACGGAAATGACGTAAGACTTGTAACAAAGGGTGGCTACTTAAGAGGAGCTTATATAAACGAATAATCTTTAAATAGATTAAAAATAAATACCCTTAGGGGTAGTAATAATATTATCATTTCGAAATGGAATACTAATTGCGGCAGGAGAGCGAAAGCTCTCCTGTTTTTTTGTTGTAAAATGTGCTAGAATAAGGGAAAAGGGAAGAAAGAGAGAAGATATGCCGGAAATATCATTGTTTTATGGAATAAGAGTAACTATGTATTATGATGATCATAATCCTCCGCATTTTCATGCCGAATATAATGGGAATAAGGCTATTATTGAAATAGATAAGGCTAGATGTATTAAAGGAGTATTACCATCAAGACAATTAAAATTGATTTTAGCCTGGTGTGTTTTACATCAAGATGAATTGATGCAGAACTGGGAGCTGGCAAAAGATGGAAGACCTCTTAATAGAATTAATCCATTAGTATAAAGGAGGATATAGATATGTTTCCAAAAAGTTGTTCAGGTATATCCTACTGAAGATTATTTAGTATATGTATATTTTTGAAGATGGTAAAAATAGTATGTTATGATGTAAAAAAATATTCTTGATAAAGAGGTTTTTAGGCCATTAAGAGATAAAAAGGTATTTATTGATACATGCACTGTATTAAATGATACTTTGGCGTGGGATTTATTGCAAAATAGAGATGAAACGATGTGCATAGATATTGACCCATATATGCTATATGAATTGCCTTATGTAGATGAAAATATTGCTTAGAAAGAGAGAAGATATGCAAAAGTTAATTACCTTTGATTTAGATATGACCTTATTAGATCATAGAGATTATAAAATACCAGGTTCAGCTATGTTGGCTATAGAAAAAAACTAAAGAAAAAAAGGGCATAAACTTGCTATAGCTACAGGAAGAGATATGGATACCGGTAGCAGTAAAATGTTTAAAGATATGTTGAATTTTGATGCAAGTATAGAACTCAACGGAACAAAAGTAGTAGCAGAAGGGGAACTCATACATTCTTATATTATGCCGAAAGATTTATTGAATAAAATACTCGATTACGCTATATATAAAGGATATAGTGTGGGACTTGCTATAGACGAATATGATTATTATACTTGTAATGACTTTGTTGATATCTTGGATAAAAAGAAGATGGGGAGAAACTTTCAGAAAATATAAAGATGTAAATTTGATAAGAGATATGGATATAAGAACACTTGCTTATGTAGGTTATAAAGATGGAGCAAGAGATATAGAAGAGCATTTTAAAAGAATTAAAAACTACCTTTGTTTGCAGGTATGATGGGAGCGGATATAATTGAAAAAAATCAAAGTAAGGCGAATGGCTTGCTTGCTCTTTTGTAAATATTATAATATAGATATAAAAGATGTTATTTCTTTTGGAGATTCTATGAATGATTATGAAATACTGAAAAACGGCAGGAATAGGCGTAGCTATGGGTAATAGTATAGATAAATTAAAAAGAAATAGCAGATTATGTAACTGATGATATAGATAAAGACGGTATATATAATGCTTGTATACATTTAGGCTTGCTGGAATAGTATATATTTAGATTGATATATAAAAATTCCTATATTTTGTCCTTAGTATATTGGTATGAAAAATTTTTTTAGAATTGATATTTAATATTTTAGTAAATACCATGTATATATTTAGTAAAAATATTAAATAGTATTATAATTTAAAGATGAGAGGGTATTTCAGTATTAATATTTTATAGTTTTGGAGGTATAGAATTGAAAAAAAGAAATAATAGATTTAAGAAAAGTTATGAAAGATGAGGGCATAGATGCTTGGATATGTCCAAGTTCAGATGCACATAGTAGTGAGTATTTATCAGAATATGACAAAGAGAGAGCTTATCTTTCAGGCTTCACCGGTAGTGCGGGGACACTATTAGTATTGAAAGATAAAGCTTTTCTATGGACTGATGGAAGATATTTTGTTCAAGCCGCTAAAGAATTAGAGGGTAGTGGAATAGAACTTATGAAGATGGGGGAAAGCGGTGTTATAAATCTTGAAGAATGTCTTGAAAGAGAGTTAAAAGAAGGTGAAACATTAGGTTTTAGTGCAAAACTAATAAATACAAAACAAGCTTTAGTTTATAAGGAAAAGTTTAAGGCAAAAGGGATAAACTTTAGAGTAGAAAGTGATATAGTAGAAAAAGTTTGGAAAGATAGACCTGAAAGAAGTGCAAATTTTGTGTTTGTACTGGGAACAGAATTTACAGGAGAAAGTGTAGAAGATAAATTAGAGAGATTTAGAAATAAATTAATAGAAAATAAGTCAAGTGCAGGTTTAGTAACAAATTTATCAGATATAGCTTGGTTTACAAATATGCGTGGTTCAGATATAGAATGTAACCCACAATATTTATCATATATGTATATTTCTATGGATGAAGCTGTATTATTTATGCAAGAAAAAGTAATCACAGATGAAATAAAAAAAGTCATTTGAAAGAAGCAAATATATATATTAAGGACTATGATGAATACTATACTTTCATAAAAAGATATAAAAAGATGAAGTAGTATTATTAGATAATAATGAATGTAATTATTTAACTTATATATCTGTGAGCGAGAAGAATAAAAATAGTTTTTTTGCTCCATCTATAATAACAATGTTTAAAAATTGTTAAAAAAATACTACAGAGATAAAAATGACTAAGAATGCACATATAAGAGATGGAGTTTATGAAACAAGATTTATTAAGTGGTTGCAGGAAAGTCTGGAAAAAGGTGAAGAAATTACAGAGATAAGTGCTTCGGATTATTTAGATAAGTTAAGAGCTACAGATTTAAAATATTTGTCCCTCAGTTTTGAAACTATTTCAGCTTATGGTTCAAATGCGGCTATGCCACATTATACCGCTACTAAAGATAGCTTTTCTAAGTTGGAAAGAAGAGGTTTATACTTGGTAGATTCAGGTGCCACATATATGGATGGTACAACCGATGTTACAAGAACAATGGCGCTTGGACAGCTAACAGAAGATGAAAGACTACATTATACTTTGGCTGCGATAGGTATGTTAAGGCTAATGAATGCGAAATTTCCTAAGGGAGTAAAAGGCTATAATCTTGATACTTTTGCCAGAGCTGCTATGTGGGAATATGGTCTTGATTATAATCATGGTACAGGGCATGGTGTAGGTTTTTGTAATGGCGTTCATGAAGGTCCAATATCTATAAGATATAAAGTAAATCCGGATTTAAGACTTGATGTAGGATTTGAAGCAGGAATGATAGTTAGTGATGAGCCGGGAGTTTATATAGCCGGAAGCCATGGGGTAAGATGTGAGAACTTAGTTTTGACAGTAGATGCAGGAAATGGATTTTTGGCTTTTGAACCATTAACTATGATACCATTAGATAGAAGAGCCTTAAATATTGATATTATGACTAAAAAAAGACATAGAATATTTTAATTCTTATCAAAAAAATTAGTTTATAATACTTTAGAGGTTTATCTTGATGATGAAGAAAAAGGCTTGGTTAAAAAGAAGAAACTAAAGCTATAGAAGTATAAAAAACTAAGATGGAGCTATCGTATTAAGACAGTTATACATAAAATATATTGATAATATAATAACTAAGTTACTGTATTTTTTTAAGTGTTTTATTTAATGCGATAGCTCTAATGCCTATTAATATAAATTAGAATAATAATAACATTGTGAGATGTATGAATAAAAAGTATAGATAAAAAAATATAATAAAAAAAGTTTGATAAAAACTAATAGTATGAGTGTTAAGTCAAAAAAAGTGTGATAAAAAAAGAAGAATATTAAACTTGATTTAAAAAGAAGGTGAAAAAGAATATTGCTTCCGGTTCCAAAGAGAAGAGAAAAAGAATTGTAGGTTCTTGTGATTATATAGATATACCATATGATAAGCAACTAATAAAAAAAGCAAACTTTTGTGGAGAATTTACTTTCTAAATATGCAAAAAGTAGAGAAGATAGTTTCTATGGAAAAATCCGTATAGATATAGAAATAAGGTAGTTGCAACTTTTGGATATACTAGAGGAAAGATAATTGCCGGAACTTATGAAAGAGGAACTCATAATATAATAGAGAGTAATGACTATCTTATAGAAGATGAATTAGCTTGTAATATAATAGCTACAATAAAAGATTTGGCAGTATCCTTTAAGATGAAAAACTTATGATGAAGATAGAGGTTATGGTTTTTTACGTCATGTTCTTGTAAGAGTAGGTAAAAAAACAGGGGAAGTCATGGTGGTTTTAGTTACATCAAATCCTGTTTTTGTAGGGAAAAAAATAATTTTATTAAGGCTCTTAGAAGTTTTTTTATCCTAATATTACTACTATTATTCAAAAATATAAATGCTGAAAAATACCAGTATGGTACTTGGAGATAGGGAAATTATTTTATATGGCAAAGGGTATATAGAAGATATCTTATGTGGGCTTAAATTTAGAATATCTTCAAAAATCTTTTTATCAAGTAAATCCTATACAAACTGAAAAAAATTGTATACACAAGCACTTAAACTGGCAAAATTAGAGAAGAATATGTATATTTTAGATGCTTATTCCGGTGTTGGTACTATAGGGCTTATAGCCGCAAAAAGATGTAAAGAAAGTAATTAGCGTAGAGCTTAATAGAGATGCTGTGAGAGATGGAATAAGTAATGCAAAGGTAAATTCAATAAAAAAATGTTGAGTTCTATAATGCAGATGCTACAGAATTTATATCTTCTATGGCTAGGGAGAAAGCAAAAATAGATGTACTTATAATGGATCCGCCTAGAAGTGGAAGTACAAAGGAGTTTATATCTTCAGTTTTAAGTTTGGAACCGAAAAGAGTAGTATATATTTCTTGTAATCCCGAAACTTTGGAGAGAGATTTACAGAGTTTTATTATAGGCAAAAAATATAAAATAAGCAGTATAAATCCCTTTGATTGCTTTGCGATGACAAGCCATGTGGAGTGTGTAGCGTTGCTTGTACGAGCTACGAAGTAGCGAAGTAGAAGTAGATGTACGTCCGAAGCAAGTCGTGCCCAAGAAAACGATTGAAGCGAAGATCGAATCGAAGTTTGATTGGCTACGTGCTACTGCAAACTGAGGGTGTGTCAAAGCCACAAGGGAGCACCTAGTGAATAAATAAAGTGTAGAAAATAAAGGCTTATTCGAAGGCTATCGCTAAAAGGTATCGGTAGCCTGGAGTAAGCCTTGTTTTTTGTGATAAAAATCAACTAAGCGGGAACATATCCATAGGCAAGAGTTGACACTAGGGAATGTATAACAAGAAAAAATGCATCCACTTGCACATACCTGTAATTTGTGTGTTTTATGCGGATGGTAAGATGTTGTATCGTATGGAGGGGATATGATTTTAGTCAAATGATGGGGCAGAGTTTAGTAAGGTTGCAGGGCAAGCTGAGTTTGATAGGTTCTAAAAATAGATTTTAATAAAAAGTAGTAAATACGCATTTGTTTTTAAAATGAGTACCTTGAAGTCTTTAATTGAGGATGCTATAATATTGTAAATAAATTTAATAAAAATTACGTATTTACAAAAATATTGTTAAAAAGAGGTGTGGGGTATGGAAGTACAAAGACCGAGATATTTAAATCAACTTATTGGTAAAAAAAGATAATAGAAGAGTGAAGATTATTACAGGTATTAGAAGATGTGGGAAATCTTATCTTTTATTTGAGTTATATAGGAAGTATTTACTTTCCAATGGAGTGTGTGAAGATCAAATTATAATGATTGCACTTGATAGTTTGAAGAATATCATGTATAGAAACCCAATAGAGCTAGATAACTATTTAAGAGATAAAAATTCAAGATAATGAACTTAAACATTATATTTTTTTATCGATGAAATTCAATTTGTAGAAGAAATTTCTAATCCATATTTAGAAGGAAAACACTCTAAGATAACATTTGTAGATCTTGTGCTAGGACTCATGAAAATTCCAAATGCAGATATATACATTACGGGTAGTAATTCAAAAATGCTATCATCAGATGTATTAACACAATTTCGAGATCGTGGTGATGAAATAAGAGTATATCCATTTTCATTTGCAGAATTTTTATTCATGTTATGAAGGAGATAAGGGAAAGGCTTTTGATGAATATTGTCTGTACGGTGGTATGCCAATGTCTGTACAGCTTAGTAATCATGAAAAAAAGAGTGAATATTTGAAGAATGTTTTTACAAGCACATACATTAAAGATGTAATGGAGCGCAATAAAGTTCTTAAAGGTGCATCTATAATGGATGATTTGTTGGATATTATATCTTCATCTATTGGTTCTTTATCAAATCCAACTAAACTAGCAAATACATTTATGTCAGAAAAAAATATAAAGATATCTCAGTTTACAGTAAGTAATTACTTGGATTATTTTGTTGATGCTTTTTTAATTGAAAAAGCTAGAAGATATGATGTGAAAGGGAGAAAGTATATATCATCTCCGTATAAATACTATTTTTTTCAGATATTGGGCTTAGAAATGCAAGGCTAAATTTCAGACAGAATGAGCAGTCACATATTATGGAGAATGTAATATATAATGAACTTCGTATGAGGGGGTTAAATGTAGATGTTGGTGTTGTGGAATATAACTATAAAGATGAGAATAAAAAAACGATTAAAAAAATTTAGAAGTAGACTTTATTATCAATAGAGGAAGTAATAGATATTATATTCAATCGGCACTTAATGTTGATACAAAAGAAAAAAACAAGTACAAGAAACGGAATCCTTGAGAAGAACAGGAGACTCATTTAAGAAAAGTTGTTATAGTTAGAAATAACATAGTACCTAGATTTGATGATGATGGAATTTTATATATTGGGGTAGAGGATTTTCTATTGGATGAAAGAATGCTGGACTTATAGAAACAGCATCGTTAGATTTAATAAAAAAATGCGTATTTATGATATGATTTTATATAAATAATAGTCTGACCAACTGAACATTAGTTGTTTTTATGACACTTACGTAACAGTATGTGTCATTTTACGCTAGTTTTTTTAGGAGAGGAGGGATATGAGTGGCTAGGAGTATCAAAAATGAACAAATCTCAGTTTGCCGAGGTAATACTATTTAACAATACCTTATGTTATCGTTAAATAGTTTAGTGGATATGTTTCCATACACAGAAAAGACTACCTGGCATACTTAGTATCCGCTCATTTCATATGGAATGCGTAACACTGCTTGTACGAGCTACAAAGTATCGAAGTAGAAGCAGATGTACGTCCTATGCAAGGCACGCCCAAGAAAATGAGCAAAGCGAAGTTTGATTGGCTACGTGCTTACTGCTGACTGAGGATATGTCAACCCCACAAGGGCGCACCCAAGATTTAATAAATTGTAGAAAATAAAGGTTTATTCTAATACTAGAGCAATAAAAAGTGAAAGGGCGAAGTGAAGCAAATGAATTCCTTGCATATAAATAAAAATAATGAACCATTTATGTTGTTGGAGCTCGGTATAAATGAAAATGGCTATGAGTTTGCTTCTGATATTAAGACGGCACTATCTACTGCTGAAGTAGAACTTGATGTAGTTTCTGCTAAATTAGAGGAAACTATAGCTGCTTTGAAAAAGTTAACACCTGAATGTGATAAGACTGACTATTTATTATCCGTGTGTAGTGGAGCTCTATGTGGAATTATAGATGTATTCTTAGTAGGAAAACCAGGAGAGTCTCCAATTGGAGAAATTACAGATAAGTGGTTTGCTGATAGAACAGAAGCCTTTGCCAGGTTATGCGGCTGGACAGGTGATAAGGGGAATTTATCCTCTGCAGCTAGATACTTAGAGAAAAAAAGTTTAGAATTCCTTATGATCAAAATGGTATTGGAAATATTGGGACGGATTTATGGGATTTGACACCAACCAATCATCATTTCAAGTCATTAGGTCACAATCCCACAATACTTGGGTTATTTTTTTCTGTTTTGGATCAGTTTGCAAACACAGCACATTTTATTTCAAGAGAAGATTTGGTTACATTCTCAAAAATTCGATGGAGACTTTATCCTAGAAGGTAAAGATATACCAAGCAAACTGTTCTGCGGATTTGTGAATTGGTTTGGGCACTTGATTTCAGATATTTCAGGGTCGTCAAGTAGTAAAGGAAGAGGAATAGGAATCCCTTCACCTTTCTGGAGTTGGATAAATGATATCATTGCAATAAAAAAGAAATTGAATCTTACTGTTGGAGAATTTGATAAATCAATAAATAAACTAGCACTCGATATTTATAAGCAAGGATATGATACAAGATTTCAGACAACACAAGCTATGCCCGTCTTTGTCAATGAATTCTTGGTAAGATTTATTTACTCAATAAGGCGGCTATTAAGATATTTCTCAACGACAAAAAGGGACGATAGATCCTTTACGTTATTGTGGGAGTCATGTGAGCCATTTTCGAATGCTACATTAAAATGAATGTTGACTGTCGCACATGGTACTTTCTGTGTTATAGATGCTGGGGATGCTATTGCACGAGGGTTTACTACAGGTGGCGGTAGCTTTAATGTTACCGAATTTGTACTGAGATTGAATATTATCGGCATTGGAAGATTTACAATTTCATTATATGGAGAAACAAGTAGAGGATTAAAACGCCATAACATTAAAGAGGACATAGTTATCCTGAAACGTAAAAAGTTAATACTCGCTGATTATGTTAATGGATTGAGGTTCCTTGCTGAAATATATGATGATGAGTCACTTCTGTTATTTACAAAAGAACTAAAAGAAAGCGATATGTATGTTCAAGCCTTTGAGAAAACTGTAATCTTAGCAAAAACAAAGAAACGTTCCAAAGGATGAGATATTGAGAAATAAATCAGATATCGATTCTTATTTTAAAAAGAGAGAGAGAAAGAACAATGAGTAAAAAGAAACATAAGAAGAAATCAAAACTTCAAATTGCTCAGGATAAAGCTCAGGCTGCAATCAATGAAACAAATAATGCCATTCGAGAACTAGGAGGACATAGAGGAAGTTTATATAACTCATTAACGAACATACAGGAACAATTTGATAAAATACGCAATGTTCCTAGTGAACAGAAGCTTCAGTATGAAAAACTTAAACAGGTAAGACTAAACTGGAAGCAGCAAGCAAATAAGATTGATAAAGACTATAAAAATGCAACAGTAAAAAATGCAGGTGCAGGAGGAACTGGACTGGGTGTTGCTGTAGTAACGATGGGACCGACAGTGGCAAGGGGCATTGTTACAACTTTTGGAGTTGCATCAACTGGTACTCCAATCGCTACCTTAAGTGGAGCAGCAGCTAATAATGCAGTATTGGCATGCCTTGGTGGTGGAACACTTGCTGCTGGCGGTGGTGGAATGGCGGCAGGAAATGCTTTTCTTGCTTTGGCAGGCCCAGTTGGATGGGCTATCGCTGGTGTTTCATTATTAGCTAGTGGAATAACCTTTTGGAAAAGTAAGAGTGATAAGAACCACTTAGAAAATGTCTTTATCGCTATAAGTGAAAGAGATGTGAAATCATGCGAGTTAGCCACTGTTGAATTAAAAGAACGTATTAGTCGAATTATTGATGAGAACAATAAATTAACTGATGCTATCGTTGAAATGGAAAGTTTTGGATTAAATTACAATAAGATGTCTGTAGCGCAACAATATGCACTTGGTTCATATGTAAATCTGATGCTTTCATCAACGCAGTTGCTAGTAAATCCAATACAAGGACTATTACCTAAATTCTTTGAAGAAGATTTTGATAGCTTTATGTATTGGAAAGATAGAAAATCAAACAATGATGTTTGCGAAGAATATAAGGACTTTATTGTTTCTATGGCAAATCTGCTTTATAAGATTGAACTTAATGATCGAGACAAAAAAATATTATGGAGGTCTCTTAGAAAGAATAAGAAGATGCTTGAATCGATGGATATATCAAAGAAAGAGTTTGATTTGGATATCATGAATGCAATTCTGGAAGCACTTATCTTTAAGTACAGTAAAAAAGCATATGCTACTATATAACGATAACGTTTTAATCGTTAAAAACTTTATTAGATACAATTGACCATATGTACTTACTATATAAAAATAGAGTAGACGTACTTTCAGTAGTGTCGAGCCATACAGAGACAATCGTGTTGCGTTCCAAACTTGATTCTAAGAAATATATTAGTGTAGAACTTCCGATGGATGATATGGATTTAACAAGCGCTGAAAGTAAGGCAACATATAAACAAATTCAAAACTATGTTTTGGAAAAGTTTGGGTTTAAAGTATCCACTCTGTACACTGCACAAGTTAAGAAAAAACGTGGTTTAGAAGTTAGAGAACACTATAATATTTCAAAGAACGAGAACCAGAAAGTTCCGCAGTGCTCAATTGAAAAGGCAGAAGCTATTTTAGATGCATTGAAGCATCTTAAGATGTTGTATTATTAAAAGAATAGGGGGTATAGACAGTGGCTAATATTGAAAGTATTAAACAAAAAATACTACAACTGGATGCAGGTTCATTTCAAAATCTTTGTGATTCTTATTTATATAAAACAGGCTATCCGAGTATAGTATCTCTTGGTGGAGAAGCAGGTACACGAAAGACCACTTTAGGTACACCTGATACTTATTTTATTGCATCAAATGGAAAGTATGTTTTTGTTGAATACACAACTCAAAGGACGAACTTATTTGCAAAAATTAGTGATGATCTTGAAAAAATGTCTTGATATAGCAAAGACAGGTGTTCCGCATGACAAAATCTCTGAAATTATTTATTGTCATACTTCATCAAACCTTACACCCTTTCAAGATAGTGAAGTAAAAAAACTGTGTGAAGATGTTGGAATTAAGCTTGTAATTATTGGAATTGATAAGCTTGCAGAAGATATATATCTTTTCCATCATAATCTTTCACGTGATTTTTTGGGAATATCAATAAGTACAGATCAAATTCAATCATATGATGAATTTATTAATAGTTACAATGCAAATAGAATGGCTGCTCCAATTGACACTAAATTTCTATTCAGAGAAAAAGAATTTCAAGATATCATCAATGCTTATCTTAAAGTGGATGTTGTTATACTTAGTGGTTCATCAGGTACAGGGAAAAAAACACGTTTAGCTTTTGCATTATGTAAAAAAATCATGCAGATGCTAAGAATGAAAAAGATTTACTGTATTCATAGTAATGCATTACCAATATACGAGGATTTAAAACTTTTTTTAGATAGACCAGGAGATTATTTTCTTTTTATTGATGATGCAAATCAATTGTCAGGATTGCAGCATATTATCCGATACGTTAGTATGAAACCAGAGGGATATAATGTAAAAATACTTATTACAGTAAGGGATTATGCACTTCAAAAAGTGATAAATGATGTTCGAGCAATCACTTCTTATGAAATTGTGAATATAAATGTATTTTCAGAGAATGAGATTAAGGAATTACTTGAAACTTCATTGGGTATTTTGAATTCAGACTATCAAGAACGAATTATAAGAATTTCAGAAGGAAACGCTCGTATTGCTATACTTGCTGGGAAAGTAGCATGCAGTTCAAATCGTTTGGAGTCTATTGATGATGTGTCACAATTATATGAAGATTATTATGGTTCTAATTTAGAAAATAATCAATTTTTTACAGACAAAAATCTGTGTATAACTTCTGGTATAATTGCTTTTTCTTGAAGCAATTCATTTAGATTATATTGATGCACTTTTTACCAGTTTTACAGGAAAAAAGGGTTAAATCGAGATAGTTTCATTGAAAAATATCCGTATGCTTCACGAGCTGGAGATTGTCAATATTTGTAATGATAAAGCTGTTCGTTTTTCTGATCAATGTTTGTCTAATTACTTGTTAAAAATATATTTTATTTGACAAAAAAATTACTTGGTTTGTCGAAAAATGATTAAAAGCTTGCTTTTCAAGCTACAGAGAGAGAACTGTATCTTCTGTTAATACGTTACTTAATATATTTAGAAATAAAGAGCTTCTAAATTTTGTTGAGAAAGAAATAAAGTTATTATGGGATGAATTATCAACAGAAAAAAATCACCAATCTTCTTTGAATTTGTAAAAGTCTTTTTTTCGTATTAATCCTACGGAAACACTTTTTGCTTTTTGCAAAATGAAATTGAATCTGAAGAAAAGAGTGAGTTGTGGATGGATCGATATAGATACTGAAAAAAAGAAAAAAATTATCAACATGTGGAAAAATGATATTATTAAAAATTCTTGGTGGATTTGCAGATATGACTGATTTGCCAACCGCTTGTGATTTGTTTTTTTCAATATTATCTAAAAGCGACCAGATTTATTTATAGAATTTTACCATGCAGTTAATATATATTTTGGTATTCAGAGGACTTCTTTTCGTAATAGTTTTTTTACACTCAAATAACTTTTTTTGAAAAAAATAATAGAATATTCAAATGATTGGAAACAAGAATTTATTGTAATAATTTTTTTGCAGATAGCAGAAGAATTTCTGAAGTTAAATTTTTTTCTCCAGTGGAGGAAGGACGAAAAGAATGCAATAACCATATATCAGATTCCATTAACTATGTCTAAAGGTGTTGAAAAAAATATCGTGAGTTAATTTGGGAATCGTTAACTTCTTTGAGTAAAAATTGAAAAGTATAGAGAAAAAAAGTTAGGAAAAATTCTTAGTTCTTATGGTGGCATTATTGACGATATAAGCATTCCTGTTTTACAATTTGATTTAAAAATATATTGAATTAATTTTGAAGTCAAATTTTTCCACCAGATAAATTGGCAAATTGCCTTTTATCATACAAAAATAGTGCAAGTTTTTAGCAGAATGAATTATTCTTGTGAATCCTTGTTTTCTGAATATTTTGAAGGAGAGAGCTTTCAATTATATTGTCTTCTTAAAGGACCAGATTATAAAGAAACCGGTTATGAAGAACATAGAAAACGAAAGCAGGAATCAATTAATCATTACACTTTGAATTGTGATTTACAAATGTTTAAGAAGTTAATCGATGTTTGCAGCAGTGTTTCTGGGATAGATAACCATTCATCTTGGAAGGTCGGTGAAGGATTAGGCATTGCCTTTGATGCTATTTACGATAAAGCAGATTGGTATGTTGATGCAATTAAATATTATATCAAAAGCGATACACCAAACAATTTACATCCATACCATCTAGTAGACAATTTATTTTTCATTATTATCCGATTCAGAAGTGTATGAAATTATTATTAGTGAAGAATATAGTCAGAAAAAAATGCTTGGACATATGCATATTATCATGAATTACCGCCGGGATTAATTACAGAAAAACATTTACAAGGGCTTTATGATTTTTTGAAAGATACTTCTGACAGATATATTGCCTCATCATCAATGCGTGATGTAGATTTTCTGGATAAGTATAATGCAATAGATGAATTAGCATTAATAGAAGGTTGCAAAATTATTTTTGAATAAAAAAAGAGTATTCCTCTTTTTATCGTGGATATTTATTTTTGGCTTGTTATTTAATTATCATCATAATACACCAAGGGAAGTGATTCAAAAATTTAATTGCAATTTAGAATTGCTTGAAGAAATATACTATGCTATGTTGTCATATGATAAACATCATGATTATGACGGTCAGTTTTTGAAGGAAATATATTCGGTTAGACCTTCTATACTGGACAAGTATATAGATTATTTAATAAATAGTGACTCTTTTAGCGACTATAAGGAAAAACATTGTTGCTTTTCTGATTTAGATGATTTTGTAGAAATATATAACAAAATTTTTGAGCAGTTGATAAGAAGCCGACAATATTCTAAATTGTCCGTACCATATTTTTTAGAAACTTTATTATTGCCAGAACAAAAATGAGAAAAAAAGTTGTTAGAAAGACAAGATATGTGGATTCGACAATGTATTCAACGATTCTGCAATGATAAAGCAAAAATGTATTGCCTATTTTCAGTTGTGTCAAAATTAGAGATCAAAAGAAAAAAAGAGTATATCTTGCTCTTTCTTGAGAATAATCCGTTGTTTGAAGACTTTGAAAAAATACCATTAACACCTACTTCTTGGAGTTGGTCAGGTAGCGCAGTACCTATGTATTCAGCTTGGATTGAATTTCTCGAATCATTGTTACCAAATTTTATAGGTTTAAAGTGGATAAAACATAAAAACTATATTGAAACAAAAATTGATGATTTACAAAAACAAATCGAAGTGGAGCAGATAGACGAGATTTTAAGAGGATGATTTATAAATACAAAAAGATTATATAAATAAAACTATCTGTGAATTGACATTTCATGATGGTTTAACCTACAAATAAAAACAAATTTATCTAAATATTATTTAAGGTTTAAAAAACATTATGGATATTGGAGATGTTATTAAGACTGGTTTGGACAATGATGAGCACGTTGAGTGCGTAGCGTTGCTACAAAGAGTGAAGGATTAAACAGTATAGAAAAGCCTTGAAATCAAGGGATTCCGATAAATCGTTCTATTTGTGAATGATTATAGGGATTCCTTTTTTAGACCATTTGACAACAGTTCTGAACACTGGAAAATAGAGGGTTGTAACTACAAAACTGCTTTTTGTGTTTATGATACTACAGAACTATTGTTAGGAGCATTTCTTGAGGTGTAGAGAGTATGGAACTGTTGTCTGTGATTTTTTGTTGAGAATTTATAATGACTAATAAAGATTGGTCGTGATACGCACATCACAAAGAAATAAAGTATTTTAAATACGAGAATGATAATATTGTATAAATCAATATTGAGAAATGAAAAATAGAAATTTTTTTAGATATATAGGATTTTTTTCTTCACTGTAAGTTGTAAAATAAAGTGTCAGTATTAGCAAGATAATGATGAATAGAATTAGATAAAAAGAAATAAAAAAGACATCAGACAAAAAAATATGTTATCGTAAAGGTTGAGAACATAAAAACGAAAGGAATTTATTGTCCGATGCAAGTAAAAGTATATCAAAAAAAGAAGAAAAAGGTAAACATCTAACAGAGGTAGAAAGAGCAAAAAAATAGAGACTTTGTTAAAAGAAAAAAAGAACAAAAAGCATATACAGCAAAAGAAATAGGAGTAAGTGAGAGAACCATATATAGAGAGATAAAAAGAGGAATGGTTAGATTAATAGATTCAGAGCTTAGAGAAAAAAAGAGTATATGCTTATGATGTAGCACAAAAATAGATATGAAGAAGATTAAAGAAAAAAAGGATGGATACCTAAAGATTGGTAGTAATCATAAGTTAGTAAACTTCATAGAAGCAAAAAAATAGTAGATGAAAGAGTTTCACCATATGTAGCACTAAAGTTTGCTAAAGATAAAGGAATAGAAGTTAATATATGCCTTAAAAACTTTATATAATTATATAAATGGAAATTTGTTTTTTTAAGACTTAGTAGAAGCAATCTAATATATAAGAAAAAAAGTTAAAAACCTAGTAAGAAGATTGGGAAAAAGAATAATAAAGAATGGTAGAGAAAGTATAGAAATAAGAGGGAAGAGATAAATGCAAGAAGAGAACCGGGGCATTATGAAATGGATACAGTGGTATCAGGAAAAAGGGAAAAAAAGAGTTGCTTACTAGTACTTACCGAAAGAGTAAGTAGAAAAGAGATAATAAGAAAGATAATAAGAAAAAAATAAAAGATAAAAAGCAGTAAATCAGTAATAGAGGTAATAGAAGGATTAAGAAGAGAATATAAGTCAAAAATTCAATAAAAATATTTAAAAAGTATAACAAGTGATAATGGAACAGAATTTAGCAATGCTAGAGCTATAGAAGAAATGGGAATAAGATATTTTTTTATGCACATAGCTACTGCTCGTATGAGAGAGGAAGTAATGAAAATAATAATAAGCTAATAAGGAGATTTATTGAAAAAGGAGTAGATATAGGAAAAATTCAGCAAAAAAAGAGAATACAGGAAATTGAAAAACTTTATGAATAACTATCCAAGAAAAAAATGTTTGATGGATTAAGCTCTAATGATGTTTATAGACTTGCTTATGAAAAAAATTATAAGATACTGACATTTAGGATTGCAATTTATACAGGCAAAGAAACAAGAATTAGACCTTTAAAAACTAATTGAAAAATATGGTATAATACTACAAACAGCAAGTAAAAACAAATTTGAATTTGTGGGGGCTGAATATATATGATTAAATTTGATGGATATACGAGGTTAGTGACATTCAAAAACATAGACAATCAATCTATAATCGAAGTTCATGGACAGAACATTCCTAAAAAAATAGAAGTTGCATGTTTTGTGGCAATGAAAATGCAAAAATTTACTAAGGTTGCACATGCAGTTTCAGAAACTATTGGAAATAAATCCCTAATCTCACAATTTGAGTGTGATGAATGTAATCAACAATTTGGTAAGATGTTTGAAGATGATTTGGGTAAATATATGCTTCCTTATAAGATAATAACCAAAACATTTGGGAAAAGTAATCAATTATCTTCAAAAAGATATGCCAAAAAGAAGATGGTATTTCATATAGAACTTATCGTATTCAAATGAATAAAAAAATAAACCAGTTATGGAGAACAACAAAGTAAGAGCGTTAATAATTGAAAAGAAAAAAATACTGGAATAATAAAATTAGATAAAAAAATAAAAATAGATATAAGTATCCCTCGCCAGCATTACTTTCCACCATCAATTTATTGTTCATTTTTAAAAGATGGCATACAGTATAATGCCCTTGGATTTATATCCTCAATATGTTAATCATAGTGCTGTATTACAACAGTTATCATCAGAAAACAGTATTTATAAGAGCATTGAAGAGAAAAGGGAAATTATGAGTTCAATGGAAAATTGTGGATTATTTTGCTTTTGCCCAGGACAGAATCCGCTTAATGGGATAAATGTTATTCTATGGAAGAATATAGATTTAAATGAACGAGAATATCCTCATATTTTATTCACTCTTGAAATGAAAAAAATTTTTGCTTTTACAATTCCAGTGATTAGAGATGATGAAAATGGAATTTACAAAATGCCTAAATTTTCAAGCAATATAGAAATGCAATATGGAACTTTGGATTTTAAAAATGAAGAAAAAGTATTTAAATGCGAAATGAGTGGAGAAATCATAGACATTATGGATTATAAATTATTAGAGAGTGAATTGAGAAAAAAATAATCTGCTAAAAATAACTTAGTAAAAAAAGTGTTTTCATGGGGGCATCGGAAAGATAACTTCCAGTTTGTTTAATTGAATACAACAATTTGAGAAACAGTAAATCAAAATAGGTTTACTGTTTTTTGTTGCTCAATTTTCAAAAAATCGTCCATAAACATAAAAAAGTACTTGACAAAACGCTCTCTGGGGAACTAAAAAAGATATTCAGCCATATATGGATGAAAAGTTTCAAAATAATATTTTGCCTACACAAACCGAAAGACTGACAATGAATGGCAGACCGGCAAATCCAAAGTATGCAAGAAATAATAATGTACTTGTAATCGGTGGTTCAGGAAGTGGAAAACCCGATTCTATGTCAAACCTAACTTAATGCAGATGCACAGTAGCTATTGTGTAACAGATCCAAAAGGAACGATAGTCCTTGAGTGTGGCAAGATGCTTGAGGATAATGGCTATGAGATTAAGATCTTAAATACCATTAACTTCAAAAAGTCCATGAAATACAATCCCTTTGCCTATATCCGTTCTGAGAAAGACATTTTGAAATTGGTGCAGACAATTATAGCAAATACGAAAGGAGAGGGCGAAAAAGCAGGTGAAGATTTTTGGGTCAAAGCCGAAAAACTCTACTACACAGCCCTTATTGGCTACATCTTCTATGAAGCTCCAAGAGAAGAAAAGAACTTTGCAACACTTCTCGATATGATAGACGCTTCAGAAGTTAGAGAAGATGATGAACCCTATATGAATCCGATAGACAGACTCTTTGAAGCACTGGAAAAGAAAGAGCCTATGCATTTTGCAGTAAAGCAATATAAAAAGTACAAACTTGCTGCTGGAAAAACAGCAAAGTCTATTCTAATTTCATGTGGTGCAAGACTTGCTCCATTTGATATTAGGGAACTTAGGGACTTGATGAAAGAAGATGAACTTGAGCTTGATACTCTTGGAGATAGAAAGATAGCACTCTTTGTTATTATCTCTGATATGGATGATACCTTTAACGTTGTAGTATCCATTATGTACTCACAACTTTTTAATCTCTTATGTGATAAGGCAGATGATGTATATGGCGGATGATTACCTGTCCATGTGAGATGCCTGCTTGATTAATTTGCAAACATTGGTTTAATATCTAAGTTTGAGAAGCTAATTGCAACAATCCCTTCCAGAGAGATATCAGCAAGTATCATACTTCAAGCACAATCTCAGCTAAAGGCAATCTATAAGGATAACGCTGATACAATCGTAGGTGACTGTGATAGTACCTTGTTTCTTGGTGGCAAGGAAAAGACCACATTAAAGGAACTTTCTGAAACACTGGGAAAAGAAACGATAGATTTATATAACACATTGGAAATAAGGAGTAATCAAAAGAGCTTTGGACTTAATTACTAAAAGACTGGTAAGGAACTGATGAGTCAAGATGAGATTACTGTAATGGACGGTGGTAAATGTATCTTTCAGCTTAGAGGTGTCGGACCTTTTCTTTCAGATAAATACGATATTACAAAGCACAAGAATTATAAGCTCCTAGAAGATTATGATAAGAAAAAAATATCTTTAATATTGAAGACTATATCAAGAGAAAAAGGTAAAGCCAAGCTTAATAAAAAAATACTTCAATTATAAGGCTTTTAGCAGTTATTTTTACATTTTACAGTATATTTGATATAATGATATATATACATTTTTAAAAATATTAGATAATATATCCTGAGGAGGTAAAACTGTGCTAGAAAAACTTAAAAGCTACTAAAAAAAGGATATGGAAAAGGCTTGATTGGACAATATGTAGTTTTTATTTTTTTAACTACAAGGATATTGAGTATATCGTTTTAGTAAAAAAGATTTGTTGAAAAATGAACTAAGGAAAAAAATAAATATGCCTTGGTAAAATTACATTTTATGAGATCAAATGATTTGTCAAATGATTTGGTTTGTGAAAGCAAATAGTCATAGTTTATTAGTAGATACAAGAACTATGAGAGAATACTTTGAAATAGAATATGCAGAAAAATTTAGGGTGACATATTAATCCAATTTACTGATTATTTTTGGACGTTATATTCCTATTAGTGTTCCAAAACCATATTTCTGAAATAGAAAAAAATATCTATGGTAAATTCATTAAGTATAAGTGATGCAGAAGATCCAAGAAAGATATATTGTAGGAATGTAAAGAGAAATCCAGAGGGGCAAAAAGAAGCATGTTTAATGCAGATAAAGCAAAGTTTTTAAGAAAAATCATTGTTTGAGCATTTTTAAGGATGATAAAAAGTGTAAGCTTTTGTTTTTTTCGATATATCCAGAAAAGGAAAAATGATGATGCAGAAATATTGAAGAAATTTGCAATAAATAATTGATTATAATCTAGTTGATATAGCGACATAATAACATGATTTATTATTTTATATTTTATGAAAGGAGTGTTTGTAATTGTATTATCAAGTTTTAGTTGAAATTAAAGAAAAGATTGGCAAGTCAAATCAAAAATAAAGAAATTACAGTTTTAGATGTGGAATCAAGGGATGAGGTGTTAAATGATATAGTCATTCCATATCTTAACAATGAGGAATTTGTTTTTAATGGTTATATGTTAAATAAACGAGAAATAAAGAGGCTGAAGTTAATGACAACAGAGCAAACAGTTAGGTCGTTATCTCAATATGAAAATGATAATATGCCACAGGGACTTATAATGTATGTGTCACCGAATGACATACTTACATATGATAAATATATAACTGACGTAACCAAAGAATTACTTGATGAAGGTAAGAAAACACAACATACAATATTGAATAGGCATAAAGATGAAATAATAGGAAAAGATAAAAAAATAAAGTGTTTATTGTTCATGGAAGAGATAATGAAACTAAGCAAGAAGTTGCACGTTTCATAGAAAAGATGGGCTTTGAACCAATCATATTACACGAACAGTCAAGTTTAGGTATGACTATCATTGAAAAAATAGAAAAATACACAAATGTTGGTTTTGGAATTGTACTATATACTCCGTGTGATAAAGGTTACGAAAAAGATAGTCCTAAGGAGATAAAGAGTAGAGCAAGACAGAACGTGGTTTTTGAACATGGATTTTTAATTTCTAAATTGGGAAGAAATAATGTATGTGCTTTAGTAAAAGATGACATTGAAAAACCGAATGATATATCAGGGGTTGTTTATATAACTTTTGATAGTAATGGCGGGTGGAAAAATACCACTTGCAAAAAGAAATGAAAAAGTTCTGGATATGAAGTGGATTTCAATTTGTTTATGTAATTATAGTAATGTTTTTAAGCAGTAAGTCTAAAAGATAGATTTGCTGTTTTTTATTACCTTAAAATCAGGAGATAAGATGCTAAGGATCAGAAGTCCCACTAAGGAAACAATTAAATAGTATGAGCGTTAGCGATTGGAAAAAGAAAAACTTCCGGTCGCTTTTTTTATTGAAAAAGAAAAAGGAGAAATTTTTTTAATGAAGCAAGAAATGATTAATATCAACGCCAACTTATTGTCAGAATCAACTTTTTCAAGTTTTGACAAAGAGGGAGAAGCGGTTGAAGTTGTAAACTTCGTGCGTGTAAAAAAAGTATGGAAAAGATAAGGAATATATCAATTGTGCAGCCTATGGTGAAAAGGTAGATACAGCAAAAGCCTTTGAAAAAGGTGATTTAATCCACATCTTTGGCTACTTTAAGAAGCGTGAAAAAGAGGGAAAGACTTACAAAAACTTTGTAGTGAAGTCCTACAACAAAATTGAAAAGAAAGAAGAAAAAGAGGAGGAATAAATTATGGAATTTTTTACACAGGCAGTAAATGTATTAAAAATCTTGGTTATGGCAGTAGGTGCAGGACTTGGAGCATGGGGCGTTATCAATCTTATGGAAGGTTACGGTAACGACAGTCCCGGAGCAAAATCGCAAGGAATGAAGTAGCTGATGGCAGATGGAGGTATTGTCCTTATCGGACTTAAGCTCATTCCACTACTTGCCAATGTACTCAATTAAGAAGAAAAGGAGAGCTTAGATGTTTGGAATATTCGACAAGATAGAAGAATTCTTTAAGGAGCTTCTACTGGGCGGTATCCAAGCAAACTTAGAGTCCATGTTTCTTGATATCAACGATAAAGTTGGTGCGGTTGCAACAGATGTAGGTAAAACGCCTATGGGGTGGAACGGAGATGTATTTGCCTTTATCAAAAGCATTAACGATTCCGTTATCATTCCAATAGTGGGACTAATCATCACAGCAGTTCTTTGTATCGAGCTTATCAATATGGTAATGCAAAAGAACAATATGCACGATACAGATACCTTTGAATTTTTCAAGTACATCATCAAGATGTGGATTGCTGTATGGTTAGTATCCCATGCCTTTGAGTTTTCGATGGCGGTTTTTGATGTGGCACAGCACATGGTAAATAAGGCGGCAGGGGTTATAAACACCTCTGCTACCGTTTCCGGAGATCAGATAGTGGCAATGATGGATACCCTAAAAGAAAAGGGGCTTGGAGAACTTGTCATGATTCTCTTTGAAACCTCACTCATCAAGGTTGCTATACAGGTAATATCCGTTGTGATTATGCTTGTAGTTTACGGAAGAATGTTTGAGATTTATGTTTACTCATCGGTTTCAGCTATTCCTTTTGCCACAATGGGAAACAAGGAGTGGGGACAGATTGGAACAAACTACATCAAAGGACTATTTGCACTTGGACTACAAGGACTCTTTTTAATGGTTTGTCTTGGAATTTACGCAGTTTTAGTTAAGACGATTAAGATAACAGATATACACACAAGTACCATGACGATACTTGGCTATGCGGTTTTGCTGGGGTTAATGATGCTAAAGAGCGGAACACTGGCCAAAAGCGTATTAAATGCACACTAAAAGAAAGGAAAGATAGTATGGATAAAAGAAAAACAATATTTACAGCAGTAGTAATTGGAGCAGGTATTATGGCGATAATTGATAGAATCAGGCTTCATAATAAGGTGGAAGAATTGGAAGAAAAAACAGAGGACATTGACCGCTGCCATAACGATTTTTACCTAATACAGCAAAGATATAACAAGAACATAGACGAACAGCTTGCGACTATTCAGGAAGAAATCGGCTCTGTATATGAACACTTTGAGGAGCTGTCAAAGGGTAAAGAAGATGGGAGGTAAGATATGGCATATGTACCAATCCCTAAAGACTTAAATAGGGTAAAGACAAAGATTGCTTTTAACCCTAACGAAAAAGGCAACTCATAGGCTTCACACTTGCAGGACTGGTTGGAATACCAGTCTATTTATTTATGAGGAAGTTTGTGCCAAATGACATAGCTGTCATATTCCTTATCGTGTCCCACGCTTCCTATCTTTTTTTCATCACACTATTTGAAAAGGACGGACTGACCTTTGAGAAATATTTTAAACACATCTACCTTCATAAGTTTTATCAGCCAAAAAAGAGAGTGAGAAAGGAGGTTTACCTTGAACAAGAAAAGAAAAATTCAGCAAATAAAACTCATGCAAAAACGAAAAAGGCATTGAGAAGTCAAAAAGCGGGACTTAAAGAAAAGTAATTGCAAGTCAAAAAAAGATAAGGGAGGAATCCTTGATCTTATCTTTAAGAAAGAACCGAAAAAGATATACGGTAGAAGATACCATTACTTATCTAAGGCTTTTTAAAAAAGCGGAATATGCCAGCTTGATGAAAAAGCACTTCAGTAAAAAGTATAGCCTTTCAGGACATTAACTATCAGCTTGCCTTAGATGAAGATAGGGACTTGATTTTTAATCAGTTTGCAAACTTCCTAAACTCTTTTGATCCAAGTATCAGCATTGAGTTTTCATATATCAATCAGCTCGGACGAAACGAAGAAATGAAGTCGGCAATTCAGATACCGGATAAAAAAAGGACGGTTTTCGACGATATACGCTTTGAATTTAGAGAGATGCTTAAAAAGCCAGATTGTAAAGGGAAATAACGGATTGAAAAAAATCAAAGTATGTAACCTTTACAGTGGAAGCGGATAATTTAGAGCAGGCAACATCAAAACTTGAAAGACTGGAGATAGATATATTGTCTAATCTCAAAAGTATGGGGGTTCGTGCTGAAAGTCTTACAGGAGAAGAAAGGCTAAAGATACTTCACGATATATTAAATCCGAATAAGACCTTTGAATTTTCCTATAAGAACTTAAAGAAAAGAGAAAGCACCAAGACATATATCGCTCCTGATGAATTTAACTTTATGCCAAACAGATATTTTAAGTTTGGGAAATTTATCGGTGCAGTCAGCCACTTTTCAAATCCTTGCAAGTGAGCTATCTGACCGTATGCTATCTGAGTTTTTGGATATAGATGATAACATCAATATTTCCTTTCATATTAGGGAAATCGAGCAATCGGAAGTCATCAAGATGGTCAAAAGAAAAAACACTGATATTGATAAGATGAAGATTGAGGAAAACAAGAAGGCGGTGAGGTCAGGTTATGATATGGATATTCTTCCATCGGATTTAATTACTTACGGAGAAGATGTAAAGAGCCTCTTAAAAGATTTGCGGACAAGAGATGAGCGTATGTTTGTGGTAAGTATCGTTTTTATGAATTTTGCAAGGATGTTGCAAAAGCTCGATAATACCATTGCTCAGATAAGCTCTATTGCAAACAAGCATAACTGTAAGCTGAAAAGACTTGACCATTCTCAGGAACAAGGTTTAGTGAGCGTGTTGCCTCTTGGAGTAAATAAGATTGAGATAGATAGAGGATTGACAAGCTCATCAACGGCAGTATTTATGCCATTTACCACAGAGGAGCTTTTTATCAATTCAAGTAATAGTCTTTACTACGGACTAAATGCCCTAAGCCATAACCTGATTATGGCAGATAGAAAGAAATTGAAGAACCCAAACGGTCTAATCCTCAGAACTCCGGGCAGCAGTAAATCCTTTAGTGCCAAAAGAGAAATGGCAAATGCGATTTTAATAACGGATGATGATGTGATTATTTGCGATCCGGAAAGAGAGTATGGAAACCTTGTAAGGCAGTTTAAGGGAGAAGTCATTAAGGTCAGCAGTAAGTCGAAAGACTACTTAAATCCCCTTGATATAAACATGAACTACGGTGATGGGGATGCACCGCTGAAAGACAAGGTAAACTTTATCATGAGTATGCTTGAGCTTGTAGTAGGCGGTAGTGGTCTTACAGTAGAAGAAAAGTTCGTTATAGATAGGTGCCTTCCTAAAATCTATGAAAAGTATTTTGAACATCCTACTCCTGACAATATGCCGATACTTCAAGACCTATACGATATATTAAAAGGGCAGGAAGAAAAGGTCGGTAAGAAGCTAGCAACAGAGATGGAAATCTATGTATCGGGTTCTCTCAATGTCTTTAATCACAGGTCAAATGTGGATTTAAATAAGAAGCTCCTTTGTTTTGATATTAAGGAGTTTGGAAGTCAATTAAAGAAAATCGGTATGCTTGTTATTCAGGATCAAGTGTGGAACAAGGTATCAAGGAACAGAGGAAACAAAGCGACAGGATACTATATCGACGAGTTTCATTTACTTTTAAAAGATGAGCAGACAGCACCGTATTCGGTTGAGATTTGGAAGCGTTTTAGAAAATGGGGAGGTATCCCGACAGGTATCACGCAAAATGTCAAAGACCTACTTATGAGTAAGGAAATTGAAAATATCTTTGATAATACGGACTTTGTTTTAATGTTAAATCAGGCTTCAGGAGATAGAGAGATACTTGCAAGGAAACTTAAAATCTCACTTCCACAGCTCAGATATGTTACTAATGGCAAGATTAAGAGTCGATTTTATTGGATGTATTTTCGTAATAGCCATAAAAACTAATCACCTCTCGAAGTCCTGTTGAGCAGCAGCGAATGAATTTGCCATAGCTCTTTTGAGAAATATTCAATCTCTTTTTTATGTCATTGATGTCCTCTTTATAGATTATGCCTGTCGAATTAACTCGCTTTGCAATCTGATTTATGTTGTTTGTGGCATTGGAAAGCAAGCCTTGTAGATCTCTGAAAGGCTCTAAATCAACTTGATAAATCTCTTTTTCTAAAACGCACTTGCGGATAAAATGGCTCATATTTCCACACTTTGAAAGTTTTCTTTTCTTTTCAAAAAGTGCTTTTCTTCTGTTAAGTTTATTTTCAACTGAACATTTCTAATTCTATTCGCCATGTTTATTACTTCCTTTCATAAAATCTGGGTCTTAGGGTTCTCCTTAAAAGTTTGCCCCAGCCAATAGTTTCCAATGAGAACTTGCTCAAATTGTAGAAACTATTAGGCGAGGATACAAGCTAAAAATTGATAAAAAAAGAAGCAGATCCCAAAGGACTGCTTCATCAATTTTTTCGTAAGTGTCCGTACACTTACTGTGCTTGCTACAAAAGTCAAGCAAGCATTAAGCATTTTTCTAAAATTGTAAATATATTATACCATAAAATTCAAGAGAAATGAGAAAACACAATTGACAAATTGTCAGTCGAGTGATATCCTTTAAATAGGAGGGATAAAATGCGAGATGTGAAAGAACCGGAAATACGACGTGCTGAAATTATGGATGCTGCAATGCTACTCTTTATAGAGAAAGGGTATACTAATACAACAACTCAGGATATTGTTGACAAAGTAAATATATCAAGAGGCTTGCTGTACTATCACTTTAAGAATAAAGAAGATATCTTATATTGTCTTGTGGAACAATATTCAGATAAATTATTAAAAGATATTCATGTTATTGTCTATGATGAAGGTAAAACCGCCATTGAAAAAATTAGAGCTTTTATAGATGCCACAATTATATCTTCGGAAAATATTTCAGCAGAGGGAACAGCGTTACAGAAAAACAGTTGATCTTGAAGAAAATCGATATATGATAGATAAGTTATCCCATAAGATTATTGAAAAACTGACAATATATTTTGAAAGGATAATAAACCAAGGAATATCAGAAAAAACACTTTTTGTAAAATATCCGTCTGAAACAGCGGAATTTCTTATGACAGCTTATGTTTTTGTTTCAAATAACATAAGTATAAGATATTCAAAAAAAGAGTCTGTCAATGAGTATTTAAATGCATTTAAGATAATGCTTGAACAAAGCTTAAAATGCAAAAAAACTCTTTAGCAATTGAAAAAAAGAATAGAATGTTTGTAAAAAAATAATAATGTTCCGATAGCTAATGCTAAACAAGCTATCGGTATTATTTCAAAGAATAACTGACAAATTGTCAATGGAGGTAAAAGCATGTTAGAGATAAATAATTTTAGTAAATTTTACGGAGACAAAAAAGTTGTTGGTAACCTATCCATTTCAGTACAGTCTGGAGATATTTATGGATTCATTGGTGCAAATGGAGCCGGAAAAAAACTACAACAATAAAAAGCAGTAGTTGGGATTCATGATTTTGAGAATGGAAGTATAACGATTGACGGACATTCCATTAAAGAGGAGCCTGTTATTTGTAAAAAAATGATGGCATACATTCCGGATAATCCAGACTTATATGAGCATATGACGGGTTTTCAGTACATCAATTTTATTGCAGATTTATTTGAAATTTCTACTGAAATACGCAGAGAAAGAATTCAAAAATATAGTGATTTATTTGAAATGACTAAGCATCTTTCGGGGATGATATCTTCGTATTCACATGGTATGAAGCAACGAACAGCGATTATTTCTGCACTGGTTCATTCTCCAAAGTTACTAATTTTAGATGAACCTTTTGTAGGACTTGATCCAAAAGCAGCTTTTCTACTAAAGAAAGTAATGCACGAATGCGTGTCGGATGGAGGAGCTATTTTCTTTTCAACACATGTTTTGGATGTTGCAGAAAAATTATGTAATAAAATTGCAATTATAAAAAATGGAAAGTTAATCGCAAGCGGAAATACAGAAGAAGTCAAAGGTGATAAAACTTTGGAAACTTTTTTCATGGAGGTACAAGATAATGAGCAAAATTTGGATACTAATTAGAGCCCAATTGATAAATTTTTTTCCAATCAACGAAATTAGAGAGCCGAGAAATAAAAAGCAAAGCTCTGTTGTTATTGCAAGTTTTGGAATAATAACTCTTGCTATATTTTTCTGTGTCTATAATATTATGACAGCCAAAACACTGGTACAAGTTGGATAGCAGGAATTGATACCGCTTATATGGTTGCGGTATCAAGTTTTTTTCAATACTATTTTTTTGACAATATTTTATTCTAATGGAATTTTTATTTGGTAGTCGTGATATAGAAACGCTTTTATCGCTACCTTTAAAAAAAGCTCAGACATTATAAGTAGCAAGTTTATGTTTATGTATTTATTGAACTTTTTAATAGGATTTATATTTATGTTTCCGGGGGGCATTGTTTGGGCGTTAAACGGAAGTTTAAATGTATTACAGATTATATTGTATTTTACATCCATGATTTTTGTTCCATTGATACCTATGTGCATAGCAGCATGTATGGGAATGATTGTTGTGGCTGTTTCATCTTATTTTAAGAGGAAAAAAATGTTATTGCTCTAATCTTTTCATTTTGCAATGATAGGCATAATTGGATATATTGCAGTATCAGCTATGAAATCAGGTAATGAAGACAGAATTGAGATTATGCTTTCTAAGAAAATTACAGGACTGTACCCAATATCCGGGTTATTCATGCAGCACACAAATTTTCCAATGTATATTGGAATGGGATTATTTATTGCCTTTTCAACAGCAGTTTTTTTATATTTGTAAAAAAATTGTTGCGATGAAGTATGGATTGCTTAATACTCTTGCTAAAACAACATCAAGATATTCTGATAACAAAAAATCTTATAATAGAAAATCGATATTTCTTGCCTTGTATAAAGAAGAAATGGGACGCTTTTTAAGCTCGTACATGGCGGTCTTGAATGCAGGCCTTGGTGTAATACTTTTTATGTGTTTTTTTAGTATATTTTTTTGCTTTTTTTAATTCTGTGGAACAAATAGGAGAGGCTTCAGGAATAGGAAAATATAAATGAATATCTCTCAAATTTTGCTCCATTATTTATTTCATCTATGCTCTCGCTCAGTTGCCCGGCAGCTTCAGCGATATCTTTAGAAGGAAAAAACATTTGGATTTTGCAAAGCTCTCCTGTTAAGGTAAAAATGATCTTAAATTCCAAGATAGCTGTAAACCTTACACTTCATTTGATTGGGTATATGATTTCCATATTTGCATTTACGCTAAAAACTTGATATGAACTTTATTCAAGTTATTAACCTAATGATTGTTCCTATATGCTATTCGATCTTTATAATAGTGATAGGAATTTCTCTAAATAAAAAGTATCCAAATTATGAATGGGAAAGCGAGATGATGGTTGTAAAGCAGAGCATGCCTGTTATTGTGTCTGGACTTGTCGGGATAATTGCACTCATTACACCAATTTTTTTCTTAATTGGTTTTTAAATCTTCCGATAACACCGGTTTTGCAGATAATATCAGTTACTTTACTTGTTATTTCAAGCGAAGTTTATATAAAAGTTAGCAAGTCAAATTTTATTTAGTTTAAGGAGGGAAAATTGTATGAAAGTTGGACTGTTAAAAGATGTCTTGGTCTTGATGTTAATAATTGTTGTAATATTTATTATTTGCATATTTCTCCCGGAGAAAATTCCTGTTCATTTCAATGCAAAAGGAACCCCTGATATGTTTGCTAATAAATATTATCTTCTGTTTGCTACGGTTATTCCGTATTCTGCTTATTGGAAATTTATACGAGGAAGGAAAAAAATAAAAGGTTAAGTAAATATGTATCCATATTTACAAATAGCATCTGTGATAAGAGCAACTGTTTTTAAGAGGTAAGTATGTACCGAGGCAACAGATGCATCCCATAAGGGCTTTAGCAGAGGGGGAAGAATGTAATCCTGCAACCGTCCAAAAAGCATTAAAAATTCTTGAGAAACAGGGGTTGATTGTTAGTCGTGGAAGTAAAGAATTTTTTTGTTACTGAAAGTGAGAAGAAAAATAATTGAGTTAAGAAATCAGCATTTGAACAGGCTAACAAAAAAATATTGTTTGAAAAACTATATGTCTTAGGATTTTTCGGATTCTGAGATTATCAAACTATTTGATAGAATAGAAACTAAAAAAATGAATTATGTGTGAAGAAGATAAAGATACTGATTATTTAGATTATTGATAAAATGTAGGAAACGAATATGGAAGAATCTAAACATCTAATGTTAGAAATGCCAAAGAAACAAAAACATTCCTCTTTTCTATAATCTATATAGTAGGTTATTACTTCAGATGCAAGCTGAAATACGCAAGTGTGGCTAAAGAAGTATTCTTATTCTTCCGTCTTAGAGGACTTCGTATGCCTAAGTGTAGAAGTCCTCCTTTTTTTGCCTGAAAAACAGTCAGTCAAAAGAAACGGAGGACTTTGAAATGAAAAAAGAATATTATCTATATGTAGGCGGGCAAAAAGTCAAAGTCAGTGAGGATATATACAAAGTCTACTGGCGGGAAAGAGAACATGAAAAGTATTTAGAGCAGGTGGACAGAAAAAACCACTTGCTCTTTTTTCGTCCTTGGATTAGGATGGACATTTTGCAGATAATATCATTGATGAAAGTGTTGATGTCGAAAAGATTGTGGAAACACAGATGAGTGCATAGCGTTGCTACAAAGGGTGAAGGATTAAACAGTATAGAAAAAGCCTTGAAATCAAGGGATTCCGACAAATCGTTCTAGTTGTGAATGATTATTGGGATTCCTTTTTTAGACCATTTAACAACAGTTCTGAGCATCGGAAAATAGAGGCTTGTAACTACAAAACTGCTTTTTGTGTTTATGAGACTACAGAACTATTGTTAGGAGCGTTTTTTGAGGTGTAGAGAGTATGGAACTGTTATCTGTGATTTTTTTAGTTGAGAATCTATAATGACTAATAAAGATTGGTCATGACACGCATATCACAAAAGAAATAAAAGTATTTTTAAATACGAGAATGATAATATTGTATAAATCAATATTGAGAAATGAAAATAGAAATTTTTTTAGATATATAGGATTTTTTTCTTCACATCCAAGTTAGTTGACTATAGCTATATCTGATGCTATAATAAAACTGACAGATTTGTCAGTTTTTATGGAGGCATATATTTTGGAAAAGAAACAAGAGAAAGTCAGTCAAATCAGAAAAAAAGAAATATTAGATGCAGCTAAAAAGGCTTTTTTTAAGGAAAGGTTTTGCTGATACAGTAATGGAAGATATTATTACTCAAACTTCGCTTTCTCGAGGAGGTGTGTATTACCATTACAAAAAAATAAAGTGGAAATATTACATGATTTAATGCGAGAAGGCATGGCTTATCGAGTCGATAAGATTAATGAGTTTCTGGCAGAGTATTCAGGAGAGTTAGATGCTAATGTTGTAGCACATATGATTGTCGATAAAGTACTCGATGAAAGTGAACTCATGAGTATATATGCCATTTATCTTCAGGCTAAGAAAACCAATGGAGAACTAAGGGATTTGTTTCCGATTTTGGTTGAAGAATCCTTAAAGGCTACATATATGGGAGTTAAAGTTGCAAAGGAAGGTGAATGTGAATATCTCGCAAATGACTTTTTTTATATTTTTTTTATAAATACGATTATACTAGGCTGTGAAATCTTAGATGGAGCAAGGGAGAACTTTATAAATAATAGAGAGTTATTTGTAGAAACAATAAAGCTGTTTATTGATAGCTATGAAAAAGGCAAAATAAGGTGATTTTTTTTAATTAATAGTTAGTATATGCTAACCAGAAAGGAGATGTATTAATGAAGAAAAAAAATAATGATGAATTTATTTGCTCTGCTTCAGATAGTAAGAAACCCAAACAAAAATGAAAATTTAATAAAAGAGGTAGAGAGTCTAAATTTGGATGTTCCTGATGAGATTATGCGGCGAATCGAAAGTGATATTGAGCAAAGCGAAAAAAAACCTAAAATCAGTATGGGTGGTTTAAACAAAGCACTTATGAGCGTAGCACCTGAGTATAAGGGTAGGATGCGAATTTCTGTTATTTTTGCTTGTATTGGAGAGGTTTTTAGTTTTTCTACTTATTTCTTTAGTGCTTATGCAGCAGGATGGCTTATAAAAAATGCCGGGGGTAATCCGATCGGTTTTCATACTCTACTGAAATATGCTTTTTTGGCAATAGGCTCACTGCTCCTTTACTTTATATTTACAGGATTTAGTACAACCATTTCACATAAAACCTCGTTTTCCATACTTGCAAAACTTAGACAGACTTTATTTGAAAAATTAAAGGTAATTCCAATGGGGTACTTGGTGGATAATCCTGTAGGTAAAATTAAGGTAATTATCATGGATCGAGTGGCAGATATGGAAGACTGGGTGGCCCATTTGATGCCTGAACTACCTAGCAGGCTTTTGCATCCTATACTCTGCACAGTTATTTTGTTTTATTTAGATTGGCGCATAGGATTATCAATATTTATCCCGCTACCAATTGTTTCTGTCGGAATGATTACAATGATGTATAAATACCGTAGTAGAATGGCAGTGTGGTTATCAAGTTATGCCAATGTTGCTGATAGAAGTGCGGAGTATGTTCATGGAATTCCTGTAATCAAAGCATTTGCACAAGACAAAGTTTCATATGGAAAATTTGCAGATGCGGTAAAATTCTACCATTTTTCAACGATGAAATGGTGGAAGCAAAGTTGGTTTGGCAAAGCATTGATGACCGCAGCAATGATGACACCACAGATAGTGAGCTTGCCTTTAGCTTTCTATTTATATGGGAACGGACAAATAGGCATTGAGACATTGCTTTTATCACTTATTCTGCCAATTGCTATTCTTCCACAGGCTTTTGCGATTATGATGAGTTTTGAACTTTTTCAGATGGCTTCCAATACTTGGGTATCTATAAAAGAATTGCTCGATATGCCTGACCAAGAACGTCCTGATGCAGAAAATAAAGTTACTATGGATAGGAGCAAAGGAATAAAATTTGATAATGTAAGTTTTTCTTATCATGACGGAACTGAGGTATTGCATAATATTTCTTTTTGAAACAAACCCGGGAGAAGTGACTGCACTTGTTGGACCTTCAGGTGGAGGAAAAATCTACAATTGCAAAAGCTTTTTAGCAGGTTTTTGGGATCAGTCATCGGGTAAAATTTCGATTGGTAATGTTGATACAAAGAATATTTCATTTAAGCAGCTTGCTGAAGAGATTTCTTTCGTTTCACAAGATAACTTTCTCTTTGATGTAAGTATTAGAGATAATATTCGTCTTGGCAAGCCTAATGCAAGCGAAAATGAAATTATTGCGGCAGCAAAAGCTGCTCATTGTCATGACTTTATTATGGCGCTTCCTAAGGGGTATGATACAAAAGCAGGGGAAGCAGGGGGAGCAATGTCGGGTGGTGAAAGGCAGAGAATAACTCTTGCCAGAGCGATTTTGAAACCTGCTTCAACCATTATTTTGGATGAGGCAACAGCTTATGCCGATCCGGAAAAATGAAGCTCTAATACAAGAGGCAATATCGAATCTTGTAAAGGGGAAAAATCTTGTGATGATTGCTCATAGGTTAAATACAATCAAGCAGGCACATCAAATAATTCTAATTAATAAAGGTCAAATTCTAGCCAAGGGTAAACATGAAGAACTGATGAAAGAGCCACTATACGCAAGCCTTTGGAAACAATATTTGGGAGAGGAGTAAGACATGGAGTTTATAAAATTATCATTAAAACTGGCAGGACAGTATAAAAATCGTCTTAAGGCAGGAATGATTCTTATTTTTCTGCAAAATGCTTCAATATTGATTGGATTCTTCGCTCTCTTTCTTGCATTCTGCTGGATGAATGAAACTACAGGGGAGCATATTTGGACGATCTTTGGTGTGCTTTTTGCTTCCTTTATTTTTTTAATTTTTTTGACAGGCTGGGCGAAAAGTGGTCTTAGTGACGGTGTTTTCTTTGGCATTTTCAAGGACTACAGACTTGCAGTTGGCGAAAAAAACTTAAAAAGGCACCTATGGGATATTTTGCGGAACAAAGCCTATCAAGAATTATGGCGGCATTTACCAATATTATGAAGAGTCTTGAAAATTACTCTGCAATGAGTATCGACTTTGTTGTTTCAGGCATTTCAATATCCTTTTTCCTGTTGGTTGGAATGTTCGGTGTAAATACTAAAATTGGATTTTTTTAACTTTAATTTGCTTAATTCTTATTTGGATTTGCATGTCTTTTATGATTAATCAAGCAAAAAAAGAGATTGCACGTGAACATGCAGCTACTATAAAGGTCGGTGATGCGTTAGTTGACAGCATTAGCGGGATTCCTGTGCTTCGCAGTTTTCCGTTTGCAGATGAAGGTGTTGTTGAAGAAATTCATTCTAAATTGAATAATGCTTTTGAGGAGCTTAGACTTTCTCAAGTGCATTTTGAAATAGTCTTTGTTATTTATGCAAGAATTTTTTTCTACTGTTATTAATCTTTCGAGTCTGCTTGTTACATTATTTTCTTGTTATCTTTATACGAAAGGAGAAGTTTTATTACCACAAGCACTTACTGTTTCAGCGGCCGGCTTTATGATTTTCGGAGGTTTAAAACAACTTGAGAATGCAGCAGTTCTTATGGTTAAGAATCCTGCTAATATGCGATATTTGGAGGATGTTTTAGATATTCCTGAAATAAGTGAGGGGACTTTAGAAGTTATGGAAAATCAGGATATAGTCTTTGATAAGGTGAGCTTTAGCTATGACAAAAGGTAATCCTGTCTTAAAGGACCTTTCATTTACTATTCCACAAGGGTCAAAGACAGCTATCGTAGGACCGTCAGGCTCCGGAAAAACGACAATAATCAATTTGTTCTCTCGTTTTTATGATGTTGGTAGTGGAATAATAAAATTTGGAAATAAGGATATAAGAGATTATAAAGTTGAAAGTCTACTTAAAAAAATCTTTCGCTTGTTTTTTTCAAAAATGTTTATCTTTTTCAAGATACCATAGAGAATAATATTCGCTTTGCGAATCCTAAGGCAAGTCATGAAGAAGTGGTGGAAGCTGCAAAAAGGGCTCGATGTCATAATTTTTATTATGGAACTTCCTGATGGCTATAACACCATGGTAGGTGAGGGCGGAAGCTCTCTTTCCGTGGTGAAAAAACAACGAATATCCATTGCTAGAGCACTACTTAAAAAAATGCACCTATTATTCTTTTTGGATGAAGCAACCAGTTCCGTTGATCCTGAAAATGAATATGAGATTTTTGGCAGCAATTGAGGAATTGTCCAAAGGACATACTGTAATTTCCATAGCACATAGGCTTTCAACCGTGAGAAAAAGCCGATCAGATTCTGGTGCTTGACGACGGTAAATTGGTTCAAGAAGGTAAACATAGTGATTTGATAAATAGAGAAGGGATTTATTCGGCATTTATCAAGGCAAGAGAACGTGCTGCTAATTGGACATTGTAAAAAGAAGAAGTTTGATAGGATAATATATTATGAAAAAAATAAGTTAAAATGAAAGATTTGATTACTATAGGTATATTTGCAGTGATTTATTTTGTAGTAATGTTTGGAGTGTGGGAATGATTCCAATTCTATTTTTAGTATATCCGATACTCCTTGGTATTGTCATAGGAACAATCATCATGCTGTTTATGGCAAAAGTAAAAAAATCTTTGGGACTATTTGTCTTAGGAATACTTTCTCCCCTATTGATGTTTGCCATCAGTTGAGTCCTTGGCAAACAAGTCCGGATGCTCACATAGTCATTCAAATCAATATACGGAAATTTGAAATAGAGCTTTTGAGCAAGAAATATAAGTACCTCAAGCATGAAGGATTAGAGCAAGTATACAAAAAAAATGCCTTGATAGCAAATATAAGCGTAGCTATAAATCTATGTACAAACAGATAACAGTAGAGAATTCTGTAATGATAGAAAGCAAAAGAAGATTTGGCAGTGAAGGAGAGATGTACAAATTATCTTAAAGATACAGTACAAGAACAAATAATATAGTAAGAAAAAAATATTAAATTTTAAAATGTCAAACGAAATGGTTAAAAAAATTATTTTAGCAAGGATGATTAAAAAAATATTATCATATGGCTTTCTTGTAACATATGTCTTGACAACTAAGAGAAATTGACGGAAAGTAGCACTTGACATTAAAAAGACTTTATGAGTATAATCACTAATTGTGTAATTGCAGATTGATGCTTGCCAATGCCCCGGAGAGCATTTTTCTATATAGATTAAATAAATAGCACTAACTGTTATAGTTAATGGAGGAAAAACATGAGTACATTTATGGCTAATCCTGATAAAATCGACAGACAATGGTATGTAGTTGATGCTAAGGGAGTTACATTAGGACGTCTTGCTTCAGAAGTTGCAAGTGTTTTAAGAGGTAAGAACAAACCGGTATTTACACCGCACGTTGATTGTGGAGATTATGTAGTAGTAGTAAACGCTGACAAAGTTAAAGTTACAGGTAAGAAATTAGATCAAAAAATCTATTACAACCATTCAGAGTATGTTGGTGGTATGAGAGAAACGACACTTAGAGAGCTTTTAGCTAAAAAGCCTGAAAGAGTAGTTGAGTTGGCAGTTAAGGGAATGCTTCCAAAAGGACCTTTAGGAAGAAAGATGTATACAAAGTTACATGTATATGCAGGACCAAATCACGAGCAACAAGCTCAAAAACCAGTAGCAATGGAAATCAAAGGCTAATATAGTCTGAAAAGGAGATAATAGAATGGCTAACGATAAATTTTACGGAACAGGTAGAAGAAAAAAATCTATCGCGAGAGTATATTTAACACCTGGTACAGGAAAGATAACAATAAATAAAAGAGATATAGATAACTATTTGGACTTGAGACACTTAAAGTTGTTGTTCGTCAACCACTAGTAGCTACAGAAACATTAAGCAAGTTTGATGTACTTGTAAATGTTCATGGCGGTGGATTTACAGGACAAGCCGGTGCAATTAGACATGGTATTTCAAGAGCATTATTACATGCTGATTCAGAATATAGACCAACTCTAAAGAAAGCCGGATTCTTAACAAGAGATCCAAGAATGAAAGAGCGTAAGAAATACGGTCTTAAATCTGCTCGTAGAGCACCTCAGTTCTCTAAGAGATAGTTTTATACGAAAATTAAACCCCATAAAATTAAGTCAAGCCTTGATTTTATGGGGTTTTTGTTGTCTATATTTCTATGATTGTCGTAAACAGCCTATCTCTATATAAGAGTATGATGGATATTTTTAAATAGTGGGCTTATGAGAGAATAGAAATAAATTTATGGTAGAATCTGTATAAAAAAATACCTTGTTTATTGTATTTTTATCCTAAAAAGATATATATTTAAAAAGAAATTAAAGGGGATAAATATATCTGATTACTCTAATCTAAAGAAAAAAATTTATAATAAAATACTGAGTTCAATAGCAATTACTTATAGATATATAGGTGAGCATTATATTTAAAAATAAAAAAATCAAGTGTACAAAAAAATATAGCAATATGACTCAAAAATAATCTAAATAGTTCTTGATAAAAATTTATAGAAAAAGTATATTTAAAAAAATATTAAAGAGGGGTTATGTAAATGCAAAGAAAGGGTAATAGTCTTTTAGAAACTAAGAGAAAGAATAGAATACTTATAAAAAAACAGTATTTTTTTCATTCCAGTAAAGCAACGAGAACAGCGATAGCAAATGAATTATCACTTACCTTACCGACAATTACTACCAGTATTAATGAATTATTGGAAGAAGGTATTTTAGAGGAAAAATATATAGCAGATGAAGATTTGACAAATAGCATGGGGCGGAGGCCTACAGCCATAGTATTTAGAGATAAGGCGGCTTGTATAATAGGGGTAGAGCTTGGACCTTATTCTACTATAGCCGTACTTATGGATATTGGTGGAAACATATTAAGTAGAGTAGTAGAAGAAAAGGCGAATGAAAATTATGAAAAAATGTTGGAAAAATTAGAAAAGCAAGTAGAAGTTTTGAAAGAGAAGGCAGGAAATATAAAGCTATTAGGTGTCAGTATAGGTTTGCCGGGTTTTATTGATGGTGAAAATGGTATTATAAGAAATAATTTAAGAAAAGCCTGGGTGGGGAAAAAACTGGCTAAGGATTTAGAGCAACTGGTAAATTTAAAGGTTATTATAGATAATAATGTCAGGCTTAGAGCTGTAGGTTATGAAATGCAATTAAAAGATATTTACCCTGAAGCTTTTGCCTATCTTTTTATATCTAAAGGGGTAGCTTGCCCTATTATGTTAAGAGATGAAGGTATGAGTTCTTATAGTGCAGGTGAACTGGGACAAATGGTTGTTTGTATTGATGAAATCGGTTCTTGCAAAAACATTAGATGATTTAGGAAGTGAGACGGCTATATTTGAAGCTTGTCAAGAAGACTTATTAAAAGGCAAGTTGATAAGATTAAAAAGCTATACTTGAAGATAAAGGAAGTTTTGATATAGATGATATTTTAACTTTACAAGAAGAAAAAGAAGAGGAAATTTTAAGCATAATAGATAAGGCTTTGAAATATCTGGGTTTATCTCTTGCTAATGTAATTAATTTAATAAATCCCGGTTTCGTTGTTGTTGATGCCTATATAATGTCCTGTATAGATAATAGAAGGAAATTATTAGAATATATTAAACAGCATTTATACGGTTTATATGAGGGAGAATTAGCTATAAAAATTTGTTGATTTTGATGAAAGTTTAGGTGCAAAAAGGCGCGGCTTATTATGGAATAAAAAGACTATTTATAGAAGTGTAGGGAATTATGACCATCGGCTATGTCGGTGGTTTATTTTTTTATTGTTATTATAGGGCAAAAACAAGCACTGAATAATCAGTGCCTGTGAGTTAGGATTTTCAATTTATATATAGGAGTTGTAACTTCCTTATGATGTAGTTATTATATCATAGTTATTAAAAAAAGGCTTGAATAATCTTTGAATGAATTATGAAAAACTTTCTTAATCTTAGAAGTTTAATTCCACACTACGCGAATAAAAATAAGTTGAATTATTATATTAGTATACTATATATATTTAATATGCAAAATGCTATGCATTACAATAATAAAAAAAGTTTTAAATAAGTGTATTTATGTAGTATAATATAAAAAAACATAGTATAGGGGGAAATATGGAGATTTCACTACGGGGAGGACAGAGGTATGAGGATGGTTATCAAAAAGTATTGAGAGATAATAAAAAAATTTTTAGAAAAAAATACTGGAGGGTCAAAGAAAATATCATGATAGCTTAGGCTGGTTAAATCCTATAAAAATGGGCTAATGAAGAATTAGTGGAAGAAATAAAAAGATATAGCAAAAAGAAATAAAAAGAAAATGCAGATGTTTTTCATTCTCATAGGTGTAGGTGGTTCAAATAATACAGCTAGAGCCATGATTAAAGCTTTGGGAGAAGATACCGGCGTGGAAATAATATATGCCGGAAACAATTTATCAGCTTACGAATTAAATAAAAATACTAAAAAAAGAATTGAGAATAAGTCCATATATATAAATTGTATAGCTAAAAAAATTTTTGAAACATTAGAGCCGGGCATAGGGTTTAGAATATTTAGAGAGTTTTTTTAAAGAATAAGTATAAAGAAGTTTATAATAAGAGAATAATAACAATCGGAACTAAGGGAAGTTTATTAGAAAAAAATATCAAATACTGAAAGATATAGATTTCTTGAGTTTCCAAATGATGTAGGTGGAAGGTATACTGCTTTTACTAGTGTCAGTTTATTAGCCATGGCAGTAGCAGGACTTGATATAAATTCCTTTGTAGAAGGTGCTGTCAGTATGAGTAAGGAATTATATAATTTTGAGATAGATAATATAGCATATAGGTATGCCTGTCTTAGAAATACTTACTATAAAAAAATGCCTATAGGTTAGAGCTATTAGCTTCTTTTTGAAACAAGATTTGAATATTTTTTTATAAATGGTGGATACAATTATTTGCTGAAAGTGAAGGTAAGGATAATAAAGGTTTATTTCCCATAGCAGCTTTATACTCAGAAGAGTTACATTCATTGGGTCAATTTGTTCAGGAAGGCAATCCTATAATTTTTGAAACTTTTTTGTCTGTAAAAAACGATGAGAATACTTATATAATTCCCCAAAGTAGTATAAATGATAAGTTTTTCATATATAGAAAAATAAGGCTTTAAAAAGATATAAATGAAAAAAGTATTTCGAGCTACTATAGAAGCACATAGTAATAGATTACCATGTATTCTTTTTTTGAAATAGAACATTTCGATGAATATAACTTAGGAGCTCTTATGTACTTTTTTATGTTTTCTTGTTATATATCAGGAGAAATATTCGGCATAAATCCTTTCGACCAAAGGGGCGTAGAAGAATATAAAAAATGTGCATTTAAAAGCCTTGGTAAGGTATAGATATTAAAAATTTCATACTGTACAAAACTAAAAAAATGTGCTTAAATAAAATTAGAAGCTTTTTAGTTTTTGAATATTATTAAAAGTTTTAATTAATATAAACGAATATGGGGAAGACTATGAAAGAAAATATAATAATTATACATGGTGGTGGACCTAGTGCAGTATTAAATTCTTCTTTGTATGGACTTATAGATGAAGCGAAAAAAAGTGGAAAGATAGATAAAATATATGCCGCTAAAAATGGAACAGGTGGTTTGCTTAGAGAAGAAATATTAGATTTAACTGATATTAGTGATGAAAAGCTGGAGCTATTATTACAAACCCCCGGTTCTGCTATAGGAACATCAAGAGATGATATTAAAGAAAATGACTATGAAAAAATGCTGAGAATCTTAGAGAAAAATAATATAAGATACGCTTTTTTCAACGGTGGAAACGGTACTATGGATACCTGTGGAAAGCTATATAAAATGGCTTTAAAAAAAGGACATAGTTTAAAAGTTATGGGTATACCGAAAACTATGGATAATGATATAGCAGTTACCTCACATAGTCCGGGTTTTGGTAGTGTAGCCTTATATATGGCACAGAGTATAAAGGAAATTTGTTTTGATGTAAAAAGTTTAGCAATACATGTGGTTGTAGTTGAAGCCTTAGGTAGAAATGCAGGTTGGACGACGGCAGCATCGGCTCTCGCAAAGGATGAGGATGGTTTAGGGCCTGACTTGATATATTTACCGGAGGTAGCCTTTGATGAGGATAAATTTTTAGCTGATGTAAAAAAATGTCTGAAAAAAAAGACAGGTATAGTAGTTGTTGCCAGTGAGGGTTTAAAGGATAAGGAAGGAGAGCCTATAGTAAAACCTATATTTACGGTAGGTAGAGCTACTTATTTTGGTGATGTAAGTGCATATCTTGCTAATTTAATAATACAAAAGTTAGGTTATAAAGCTAGAGCTGAAAAACCCGGTATATTGGCAAGAGCTTCTATGGAAATGCAAAGCTCGGTCGATAGGAGTGAGGCTATATTAGTAGGTAGAAAAGCACTGGAGGCTATATTAGAGGGTGAAAGCGGAAAAATGGTAGCTTTAAAACGAAAAAAAGGTAAAAGCTATGAAGTTGAAACTTTTTTGGTGGATATAGATGAGGTAATGATGTTTGAACATACCTTGCCTAAGGAATATATAAATGAAGAAGGTAATGGTGTAACAAAAGAATTTATAGATTGGTGTAAACCGTTACTTGGTAGAAAACTAAAGAAAATGATTTCATTTAATTAAGGGGGATAAAAGATGTTAGTTCCATTAAGAGCAATTTTAGAAGCGGCAGACAGGGGAGTTTATGCTCAGGGTGCATTCAATGTAAATGCCGTTTGTCAAGCAAAAGCAGTTATAGACATACATAGTACCTTTAGAAGTCCGGCTATTATACAAGGTGCAGATCTTGCAAACGGCTTTATGGGTGGAAGAAAAGATTTCTTAAATGCTACTCTTGAAGATAAAAAGATAGGAGCTAAGAATATAGCTAATGCAGTGAGAAAATATGGTGAAAGTGCAAGAATACCTATAGCTCTTCATCTGGATCATGGTAGAGATTTTGAATCCTGTAAGGCGGCTATAGAGGGTGGCTATACCAGTGTAATGATAGACGGAAGTTCCTTACCTTTCAAGGAGAATATAGAGCTTACCAGAGAGGTAGTAAAATATGCACATGAAAGAGGAGTAAGTGTTGAAGGTGAGTTAGGAGTATTGGCAGGTGTGGAGGATCATGTATTTGCTTCCAACAGTACATATACCAACCCTTTAGATGCTGTGGAATTTTTTAATAAAACAGGAGTAGATGCTCTTGCTATAAGTTATGGAACTATGCATGGTGCTAATAAAGGTAAAGATACAGTTATAAGAAAAGAGATAGCTATAGCTATAAAAGAATGTATGTTGCACAGTGGTATAGATGGATTTTTGGTTAGTCATGGTTCTTCAACAGTTCCACGCTATATAGTAGATGAAATAAATGCTTTGGGTGGAGAAATATCTAATGCACATGGTATTTCAATAGCTCAACTTATAGAAGTTTCAAAATGTGGTATAAATAAGATTAATGTAGATACAGATATTAGACTTGCAGTTACAAGAAACCTAAAAGAGTTATTTTTGAAAGATAAAAAGTTGCAAACAAGTTCAAGTGTAGGTGCCATATATGAATTATTAGAGAAGAATAGAGCTGTATTTGATCCTAGAGCTTTTATCACACCTATTATGGATACGGTTATGTATGGAAATGTAGTCGATGATGATGTAAGACGTATTTGTGATTGCATAGAAGCAGGGGTTAAAGAAGTTGTGGGTACACTTATAGTAGAATTCGGCAGCTTTGGAAAAATGGATAAGGTAGAAAGAATCACCCTTGATGAAATGGCTGACAGATATAAAAGGAAAGGAATATAGGAACTTAAATGAAACATATATATCTAAATTTAAAAAGATTTGATGTTAGCCCTGATTTCGGTGGAATTAATAGATTGGCTGATATTAATAGTTGGGCAGGACATATAATAAGTTCTACAAAAGATACTTTAGCTAAGTATGATAAAGATAGGGTAGAATTTGCAATGTATTTTCCGGAACTTCATATATTAAATGCCGTTAAAGCAAATAAAGACAATAGCCCTATAAAGATAGGGTGTCAAAGTATATATAGAGCAGATACAGGTGAAGGTGGTAATTTTGGTGCTTTTACAAGTAATAGATGTGCTTCCTCTATGAAGATGGCAGGTTGTGAAACCGTACTTATAGGACATTGTGAAGAAAGAAATGATAAGGCGGGAATTTTAGATAAGGCAGGGATTAAAGATAATATTGCAATAAATACAATTTTAAATATGCAAATAAAGGAAGCTATAAATAGAAATCTTAGCGTCGTATATTGTATAGGAGAAAAAAGTGAAGAACAAGAGAAGTGGGAAGAGGTATTGGGAGAGCAGTTGGAAATAGGCTTAGCCGGAGTAGATAAATCAAAAGTAGTAATAGCTTATGAGCCTATCTGGTCTATAGGGCCCGGAAAAGTTCCGGCAGATAAAGAGTATATAACTAAAATAGCAAAATTCGTCAAAGAGAAAACAGGTGGTATAGATGTTGTATATGGTGGAGGATTAAAGGCGGATAATGCAAAAATGTTGGCATCTATAGACGAGATAGATGGCGGGCTTATAGCTCTAACAAGATTTAGTGGAGATATTGGATATTATCCGGACGAGTATTTAGAGATAATAGATTTATACTTGAATTAAGTTGAAAGAAAGAGGTCAGATTAATGAAATTAGATTTTGAATATGGTCATGGACTTATGAGTGCCAACCTGCCTGATAATACAGATGTATTTATACCGGGTGAAACAGTAAAGGATCCTATTTGTATAGAAGAAAAAGACTTAGAAAAAGCATATTTGGACAGTATTAATAATCCTATAGGAATGGAATCGCTATCTAAACTTGCAAAAAAAGGAAGTAAGGTAGTTTTTATAGTTCCGGATAGAGTAAAGGGTGGAGAACAGGCTACCAGTCATAGAAAGATGAGTATAAAAATTATATTGAGAATTTTATATGAGGCAGGAGTGCAAAAAGAAGATATACTCTTTATTATTTCTAATGGTTTACATCCAAGAAGTAAGGAAAGTGAAGCTAGAGCTATTTTTGGAGATGAATTGTTTAATGAATTTTGGCCTAGTGAGCAAATAATAAGTCATGATAGTGAAGATAAGGAGAATATGGTTTATCTAGGAAAAACCGTAAGTGGAGATCCTGTTTCTGTAAATAAATATGTTTTTGATTGTGATATACCTATACTTATAGGACATGTACAAGGTAATCCTTATGGTGGCTATTCAGGTGGTTATAAACATAGTGCTACAGGTATAACCAATTGGAGATGTATAGCCAGTCATCATGTACCTAAGGTTATGCACAGGTCAGACTTTACACCTGTAAATGGTGGCAGTCTTATGAGAACTAAGTTTGATGAAATAAGTATGCATATAGAAGAGAAGATGGGTCATCCGTTCTTTTGTTGTGATGCTGTACTTGATACTTATTCCAGACAGATTGCAATTTTTAGTGGATATGCGGCAAAAATGCAGGCACTTAGTTGGAAAGTGGCAGATAAGAGAACTTATGTACATTGGGCAAAGAAAAAATATGATGTATTAGTATTTGGTATGCCTGTACAGTTTCATTATGGCGATGGAATGGGAACAAATCCTATCATGATGATGCAAGCCCTTAGTGCACAGGTTCTTAGATTTAAAAGAATAATGAGCGATAAATGTGTAATTATTTGTTCTTCTATTTGCGATGGTTATTTTCATGATGAAACTTGGCCATATTTAAAAGAATTATATAATGATTTCCAAAAAGATTATATGAATACCTTGCCTGATATGAACAGATTAGGCGAATATTATGCAACAAACGAAGAATATATAAGGAAATATAGATTTGCAAATGCCTTTCATCCATTCCATGGCTTTTCTATGATGTCTTGTGGACATATAGCTGAGATGAATACTAGTGCTATATATATAGTTGGTGCCAGATGTCCGGGTTTTGCAAGAGGTATGGGACTTAAAACAAGAGCTAGCTTTGAAGAAGCATTGGAAGATGCTAAAAAGAAATTTGTAGGCGAGAACCCAAATATTTTAGCTCTTCCTTTAACGTTCAAGAGAGCGGCAGTTCACTTATGTATGGAAAATCCAAAGGATGATTGTATGGATGCTTACGGTCATACACCTTGCTGTGACTAATATGTTGGTATATATAATTTGTTTTATTGCTTCGCTTATAGGCTCTATATGTGGTATAGGAGGCGGGATAATAATAAAGCCCGCTCTGGATGCCCTAGGTCTATATAGTGTAAATATTGTTAGTTTTTTATCAGCCTGTACAGTTCTTGCTATGACAGCTTATTCTGTAATAAGCTTGAAAATAAGTGGTGAGAGAAGTATAGATAACAAAAGAACACTACCCTTAGCTTTGGGTGCGGCTTTTGGTGGAATGTTAGGGAAATGGGGATTTGTTTTTATATCAAGTTTTACCCTAAATAAGGGAAGGGTTGGTGCTATTCAAGCTTTCTTTTTTTATTTTTTTAATGACTTTGTTGCCTTTATTATATGTAATATATAAAGAAAAAATAAAAACAAAAAATATAAATAGTAGTCTTGCATGTGCTTTAGTAGGTTTCTTGCTGGGTTTAGTTTCAGCATTTTTAGGCATAGGTGGTGGAGCAACTTATCTGGTATTACTCATTTATTTATTTTCTATGTCTACAAAGGTAGCAGTTGAAAAATTCGCTATATGTTATTTTTTTGTATCTCAGGTGTTTTTCTATATTATATGCTTATATAAGTGGTTCTATACCTAAGTTTGAAATATTTATTTTGTTATTTATGATATTCGGAGGTATAAGTGGAGGTATAGTGGGTAGAATATTAAAGAAGAAACTAACAGATAAGATGGTAGAAAAGTTATTTATAATTTTTTTATGATAATAATGTTAGTTATAAATATTTTTCAATATATATAAATTTATATTTTTAATAGTTTTATGAAGGGGGATAGTATGCAACATAGATATTATTCATACAATAAGGAAGAACTTCTTACAAATCCGAAAATTAACTTATTTTGTGTAGAAGATAATGAAGCCGCTTTCTTAAAAATGGCAAATGAAATGTATGCAGAAATAGAAGAAAAATAATAAACTGGGCAAAAAAATACAGTTATGATTTGTCCGGTAGGTCCGGTAGGTCAGTATAAGTATTTTTGTAGATATGGTAAATGAAAAGAAATTATCTCTAAAAAAGGTATGGTTCATTAATATGGATGAATACCTGGATGATAATAAAGCGTGGATAGATATAAATCATCCTCTTAGTTTTAGAGGATTTATGGAAAGAAATGTATATAAAAAAATAAGGGAAGAATTACTTATGCCAAAAAGAACAAAGAGTTTTTTTCCTGATCCTGAGAATATAGAATATATACCAAATTTAATCAAAGAGCTTGGAGGAGTAGATATTTGTTTTGGAGGAATAGGTATAAATGGACATGTTGCTTTTAATGAAGCAAATAAAAACTTATCAAATGAAGAATTTTTAAGCCAAAAAACCAGAATATTAGAAGTATCAACGGAAACCAGAGCGGCAAATGCCATAGGCGACTTTAATGGTGCCTTTGAAGATATGCCGAAATATTGTGTTACTATAGGTATAAATGAGATAAACTCAGCAAAAAAAATAAGATTGGCTTGTTTCAGGAATTGGCATAGAGCCGTAGTCAGAAGAGCGGCTCATGGGGAGAAAAGTTCAGATTTTCCGGTTAGTCTATTGCAAGGCCATAAAGATATAAGCCTAAAGCTTTACAGAATTTGTTGCTGATTTAGATTAAGATAAATGGAAGAAAAAAATTAAATAAGTTTCAGTAAAAATCGCTTATAGAGTGTTTATAAAACAAAAGATTAAACAGTTTAAAAATACTCTTTAAGCGATTTTTTTGAGTATAAATACACCTTGCTTTTTTTATCTATAAATGTTATAATACCAATATAACAATTATCACATTATTATGATAAGAAAATATAAAAAAAGTAGGTGTAAAAATGGATATATATATAGATTTTAATAGTGATGAAGCTTTTTTTATGTACAGTTATGTAATCAAATTATACTTGCTATTGCGACAGATAGGATAAAAGAAGGAGATTCTCTACCTTCCGTTAGACAATTAGCTGATGAAATAGGTATCAATATGCATACGGTTAATAAAAGCTTATGCTATTTTTAAAAACAAGAAGGTTTTCTTAAATTGGATAGAAGAAGAGGAGCAATAATATCTATTGATGTAGATAAATTAAGAGTTTTAAATCAAATGAAAAAAAGAGCTTTCTGTAGTTGTTGCAAGATGTATATGTAATGGAATTAACAGACAAGAAGCACATGACTTGATAGATGAACTGTATGATAATTTTAATATCAGATAGTATAGAGGAGAAACATGGAAATTAAATATACTAAAAGTGCAATATTAGCCCTAAATTTGGCAAAAGTCGGCTGCCGTTAACTTAGGACACGATTTTTATAGGAACAGAACATATACTTTTTAGGTTTAGTTAAAGAAAAAAAGAGGGTTTGGCAGGAAAAACTTTTAGAAGAAAAATGCTATATCAGAAGAAGAATTAATATCTTTAATAAATCAACTTATATCTTCCGGCGATAATATGGTAGAAACTATTAATAAAGATATAGAGTATTCACCTAGAAGTATCAATCTTTTGAGAGAAGCTTATAAAGAAAGCCTAAAAATTTAAGTCTTTTGAAGTAGGAACAGAACATATATTGATTTCTATTTTACAAAATAATGACAATATAGCTAATCAATTACTTAGAAGTATGGGGATAAACCTACAAAAATTATATGTAAGTATGATAGCGGCTATGGGAGAAGAAGCAAGTAAAATAGTCTTAGAAAGTAGAAATCTCGAACAAGATGAGAATAAAAAAAGTATAAATCCGACAGAGATTTTAGATAAATACTCTAGAGATTTAACTAAAATGGCAAGAAAAGGTAGTTTAGACAATGTTATAGGCAGAGAAAACGAATTATCAAGACTTATGCAAATACTTAGTCGGAGAACTAAAAATAATCCTTGTCTTATAGGTGAACCGGGTGTTGGTAAGACAGCCATAGTAGAAGGTTTAGCATTAAAAATAGCTATGGAAGAAGTACCCAAAAGTTTACTGGATAAAAGAGTTGTAAGTTTGGATCTTGCGGCTATGATAGCAGGTTCAAAGTATAGAGGTGAGTTTGAAGAACGTATAAAAAGAGTTATAGCTGAGCTTATAAATTCAGGAAATGTGTTATTATTCATAGATGAAATACATACTATTATAGGTGCAGGCGGTGCAGAAGGAGCAGTTGATGCTTCCAATATATTAAAACCATCGCTTGCAAGAGGCGAAATACAGTTAATCGGTGCTACAACTATAGAAGAATATAGAAAAATATATAGAAAAAGATGCGGCCTTAGAACGAAGATTTCAAGCCATAATGGTTGAAGAGCCTAGCGAAGAAGAATGTATTGAAATATTAAGAGGACTAAGAGCTGCCTATGAAATACATCATAAGTTAAAAAAATAACAGATGAAGCATTAAAAAAACGGCAGTAGCTCTTTCTACCAGATATATTTCAGACAGATTTTTTTACCTGATAAAGCTATAGATTTAATAGATGAAACAGCTTCCAGACTTAGATTAAAAAAAGTTTTAAAGAGCCTGATGAATTAAAAACAAATACGGGAAGATATAGATAGGTTAGAAGAAAAAGAATTAGCTATAAGGGCAGAAGATTATACTAAAGCCGGAGAAATAAAAAAGAGACAAGAAAAAAAGAGGAAAAAATTCGAAAAAGTAAGAGAAAAATGGCTTAAAGAGAAAGAAAAATAATAATTTAAAAAGTAGAAGAAGATGATATAGCCGATACGGTAGCTATATGGACAAAAATACCGGTAAAGCGTTTAACAGGTTTAGAAAGTGAAAAACTTATGAAACTGGAAGATACTTTGCATGAAAGTGTAATAGGTCAGGATGAAGCTATAAATGCTGTAGCAAAGGCTATTAGGCGTGGTAGAGTGGGGCTAAAAGATCCTAAAAGACCTATAGGTTCTTTCCTATTTCTTGGACCTACAGGTGTAGGTAAAACACAAATATGTAAAGCCCTTGCACTTGCTGTTTTCGGTACGGAAAATGCACTTATTAGAGTTGATATGAGCGAATATATGGAAAGGCATACAGTATCTAAGCTTATAGGTTCTCCTCCGGGGTATGTAGGATATGAAGAAGGAGGGCAACTTAGTGAGAAAATCAGAAGAAATCCATATTCTATCATTCTTTTTGATGAGATAGAAAAAGCACACCCTGATGTATTTAATATATTACTGCAAGTGTTAGATGATGGGCATATAACCGATTCACAAGGACGAAAGGTTAATTTCAAAAATACTATTATTATTATGACCAGCAATGCTGGAGCTATGAATATAATAGAACCTAAACAACTGGGTTTTGCCTCTAATATTGATGAAAAAAAGAGAATATAATGATATGAAATCTAAGGTTTTTGAAGAACTCAAACAAATGTTCAAACCTGAGTTTTTAAATAGAATAGATGAAACCATAGTTTTCCATCAATTAAGCAAAAGAAAAATATGAAAGATATATTAGATATTCTTTTAAAAAGAGCTTAGTAAACGTCTAAATGAACAGATGAATATAAGCTTTAGAACTTAGTGCTAGAGTTAAAAGATTATATAATAGATAAGTCTTATGATAAAAAAATACGGTGCAAGACCCTTAAAAAGGACTATACAAAAATTTACTCGAAGATAAGCTTGCAGAATATATATTAGATGATAAAAATAAAATCAGGTGAAGATGTTTTTGTTGACTTAAAAGATGATGTAAATAAAGAATTGATATTCACCTATAAGTAATTGGTAAATATATAAACTAGGAGGTTTAAAAATGTCGCTTACAAATGAAATTATTTTTTTGTAGAAAATGGAAAGCTCAATTTTGGAGATTATATTTTAGAGGAAAAAAATCAAAAAAAGAGGACTTTGCATTTAATGGAGATTTGTACAAGGTAAAAGACATTTAAGGGGATAACAAAGTTGGAAAAGAAATGGTTTATTCGCTTATGAATCTGAGCCGGGTAGTAAGGTAAGAGAATTTCAAACAACAATTAATGGACTTAGTTTTTATAGTAGAAAGCTATGAAGATTTACAAATAACTCTTGGAGTTGAAGAAGAAAAAAAGAATATGAGGTTTTCGTAGATGGTAAGGAAATAGGAACTATGAAAACAAATATATCAGGTAAATTGGTTTTATCTGTAGAATTTGAAGATAAGAGTAGTGCAAAGGTAGAGATTATCAGGAAGTAAGAAGATAGATGGCAAAAGAAAAAACTTTATTTTTCTGTAAAGAATGTGGTTGTGAGTCTCCTAGATGGTATGGGCAATGTCCGGCTTGTAAAGAATGGAATACTATAGTTGAGGCATCAAGCTCTATGACCAAGATAATGAAAAGTGTAAGTTCATCTGCCGGAAGCGGTACTTTTTCAAATCTTATAGCTACTAAGCCTTCATATATATCCGATATAAGCTTAGATGAGTCGGATAGATATGAAACAGGCTTAAAAGAGTTTGACAGAGTTTTAGGTGGAGGTATAGTTGCAGGTTCTTTAGTCTTAATTGGTGGCGATCCCGGTATAGGAAAGTCTACAATATTATTACAAATGTGTATAAATCTTGCAAAATCAAATCTAAAGGTTTTATATATCTCCGGAGAAGAGAGTTTAAAACAGATAAAACTTAGAGCTACCAGACTTGGAGATATAGAGGGTGAGTTAAAGTTTTTGTGCGAAACTAATTTAGATACAATCTCTATAGTGATAGAAAATGAAAGCCCTGATGTGGTGATTATAGATTCAATACAGACTATGTTTAAAGAGGAAATAGCAGCCGGTCCAGGTAGTGTATCACAAGTAAGAGAGGGTACTAATGTTCTTATGAATATAGCTAAAAAGAATAATATAGCTATATTTATAGTAGGCCATGTTACAAAAGAAGGACAGGTTGCAGGGCCTAGAGTCCTTGAACATATGGTCGATACAGTTCTATATTTTGAAGGAGAAAGGCAGATAAGTTACAGAATACTTAGAGCAGTTAAAAATCGTTTTGGCTCGACTAATGAAATAGGTGTTTTTGAGATGCAACAAGCAGGTCTGGTAGAAGTTAAAAATCCTTCGGAGTATATGTTAAGCGGTAGACCAAAAGCGGCTTCAGGAACAAGTGTAGCTTGTCTTATGGAAGGTTCAAGACCTATCTTAGTAGAAGTTCAGGCCTTAGTAACAAAAACGTCATTCGGTATGCCAAGACGTACGGCGGCAGGTGCGGATTTTAATAGGCTAAACCTGTTACTTGCAGTTATAGAAAAACGTTGTAGATATAATATGTCTGCCTATGATGCTTATATAAATATTGCAGGTGGTATGAAACTGAATGAACCGGCTCTGGACTTATCCATAGTATTGTCTCTTATAGCTAGTTTAAAGGATAAGAGCATAGATGATAAAATAGTCGTCTTTGGTGAAGTGGGTTTGCTGGGTGAGGTAAGGGCTGTAAGTATGCCTGAATATAGAATAAAAGAAGCTAAAAAATTAGGCTTTGAAATTTGTATCCTACCTAAGATAAATTTAGATAAGTTAAACTATAAAGGTAGTATGCAATTAATAGGAGTTAGCAATATAAGGGAGGCTTTGGAATATTTGAATTAAAAATGTTAGAATATAAAGATGTATTAAATATCGGCTACTACGAATACGGAGAAGCTTTTTAGCGGTAGTTTGGGTAGGCTTAGATATAGAATAGCTGTAGAACCGCAAAAAAATTATAGGTGGATACCTATAGAAAAAAGAGAAGAACATTGTTTAAGACTTTTTTTGTGGTTTGGTGATAATTCTTTTGATAGAACTTGTGAAGATGATATAGAAGTAAAAAGATTTTGAGTATTCTTCACAAGGATTAAAAAGATATAGTGGATTATATTAATAAAAAAATTAAATTTGTCTAAATAAAGCTTGACATAAGTCTATAAAAAAATATAATAACTGAAATCAAAGATAGAAAGTATCTGTAGGAACATTTTGATATATGAGGAGAGGTGATTTGTGATGAAGGAAGTTAAGATTAAACTTTCGTCTGTGCAAGATGCCAAAGATTTTGTAAATTTAGCGGTAGATGTGATTTCGATATAGACTTGTATTATGGACACATGATGATAGATGGAAAAATCACTTATAGGCGTTTTAAGTATGGATCTTACAAGAATTTTAGTAGTAAAATTTGAAGGTGAAAAATACTGAATTTGAAGATTTTTTTAAAAAAATCATGTAGGTATTGCTAAAAACAGCAGCATAGAATTTAGACAAGAGGTAGGAAACTACTCTCTTTTATATATAAAAGAGAAGAGGTATTTAAAAATGAGTAAAAAGGGAAGTTTATCTATAAATAGTGAAAATATATTTCCAATAATTAAAAAAATGGTTATATTCAGATCATGATATTTTTTTATAAGAGAATTGGTTAGTAATGCTTGTGATGCAGTAACTAAACTTAAAAAAATTATCACTTATAGGTGAGTTTGAAAGTAAAGATGATAAGTATAAAGTAGAAGTGCTTGTAAGTGCAAAAAAATAAAACTATAACATTTATAGATAATGGTATAGGTATGACAGAAGAAGAGATTGAAGAGTATATCAATCAAATAGCTTTTTCAGGTGCAGCGGACTTCTTAGAAAAGTATAAGGATAAGGCAAATGATGACCAAATTATAGGACATTTCGGTCTAGGCTTTTTATTCAGCGTTTATGGTTGCAGATAAGGTTAGTATAGAAACTCTATCTTATAAAGACGGAAGTAAAGCAGTTTATTGGGAAAGCAATGGCGGTACAGAATTTGAGATGAAAGATTCTGACAAAGATTTTCGAGGTACTAAGATTAGCTTATATCTAAATGAAGATAGTTATGAGTTTGCTAATGAATATAGAGTAAAAGAGATATTAGATAAGTATTGTTCATTTATGCCGGTAGAAATTTATTTTATAGATGAGGATAAAATAGATGAAACGGAAACTGTGCAGGCCTCTGATTTGCTTGACACTGATGATGTTGTAGAACATATAGTGGAGGAAGCAAAGACGGAAGAAAAAGAGAATGATAAAGGTGAAAAAGAATTAGTAGAAGTAAGTCCGGCAAAAGATGAATATAAGATTAAGAAGAGACCTACGCTTATAAATGAAACCACTCCTCTATGGGCTAAGCATCCAAATGAATGTAGTGAAGAGGATTATAAGAACTTCTATAGAAAAGTATTTAGAGACTATAAAGAGCCTCTATTTTGGATACACTTAAATATGGATTATCCATTCAATTTAAAAAGGAATTTTATACTTCCCTAAGATTAATACAGAATATGATAGCATAGAGGGAACAATTAAATTATATAATAATCAAGTATTTATAGCTGACAACATCAAAGAAGTTATACCTGAATTTTTTTGATGTTATTAAAAGGAGTAATAGATTGTCCGGATCTTCCTCTTAATCGTTTCACGTTCAGCTTTTGCAGAACGATGGATTTGTTAAGAAAAATATCAGAATATATTTCTAAAAAAAGTGGCAGATAAACTTTCAGGAATGTGTAAAACTGAAAGGGAAAAACTATGAAAAAAATATTGGGATGATATAGCACCATTTATTAAATTCGGTTGCCTAAAAAGATGAAAAAAATTCGCCTCTAAGATGAATGACTATATTTTATTTAAAAAAATATAGAAAATAAATATAATACTTTAGCTAATTATTATACAAAAAGAAGAGAAAAAAAGAAAAATGAGGATGTAAAAGAAACTAAAAATTTATTATGTAAGTGATGAAAAAGCACAAGCTGCATATATAAATATGTTTAAAGAAAAACGGAAAAAGATGCAGTTATACTTACTCACAACATAGATACTCCATTTATAAGTAATTTAGAAATGAAAAAATGAAGGACTTCATTTTTATAGAATAGATGCAGATGTTAGTGAAGAAGCAAAGACAGAGATATCTAAAGAAAATGAAGAGGTATACGAAGATTTAAAAAAGAAAGTTTCCGAAGTTTTAAAAGATGAAAAAGTAGAGATAAGTATAGTAGAGTTAAAAAGATGAGAAAAATAGCTTCTATGATTACAATTTCAGAAGAAGCCAGACGTATGGAAGAAATGATGAAACAATATGGTATGATGGGCTTAGATCCTAGTATGTTTGGTGGAAATACTCCTAAGACTTTGGTTCTAAATGCAAATTCTGCTATAGTTAAAAGCTTTGATATCAAGTGAAGGAGAGAAATTTACACTTTTAGCAGAGCAACTTTTTGATATGGCACTTTTAAATCATGCTTCTCTTGAGGGGGATAGACTTGCAAAGTTTATAGCTAGAACTAGTGAATTAATGCTAAAAACTAAGTTAAGATTAATGTTCGATTTTTTTTAAAGAGCAGTTTTTGGATGTAGAAATTCATAAAAAAGGAGAAATAGAATGGACGTTTACGAAAAGGCCCTAAAATTACATGAGGAATGGCAGGGAAAACTTTCCACAGAATTAAAAGCAAAGCTTGATAATGCACAAGATTTAACCTATGCTTATACACCCGGTGTTGCAAGGCCTTGTTTAGAAATAAATAAGGATAAGAGTCTTGCTTATAAATATACAAGTAAGGCAAATACTATAGCTGTTATTTCAGATGGTACAGCAGTTTTGGGTTTGGGAGATATAGGTCCGGAAGCGGCTATGCCTGTTATGGAAGGTAAATGCTGTTTGTTTAAAAAATTTGGCGGTATAAATGCAGTTCCTATAGTATTAGACACAAAAGATCCAAAGGAAATCATATCTATAGTTAAGGCTCTTGCACCTACTTTTGGTGGAATTAACTTAGAAGATATATCAGCACCACGTTGTGTAGAGATAGAGAGAACTCTAATAGATGAACTTGATATACCTGTATTTCATGATGATCAACATGGAACGGCAATAGTGGTTAGTGCGGCTCTTATTAATGCGCTTAAGTTAGTAAATAAAAGAGCGGAAGATATTAAAGTTGTTGTTTCGGGTGCAGGTGCTGCGGGATATTCAATAATCAAATTATTAACAATGTTGGGTGTTAATAATATTATTGCTTTTGATTCTAAGGGTGCTATAAATAGAAAGCACATAGATACATATAATTTTGTTAAGCAGGAGATTGCAGAGATAACAAATAAAGAAGAAAAAGATATGAGCATGGCAGAGGCATTTGTGGGAGCAGATGTTTTTGTAGGTGTCAGTCAAAAAGACTTAGTTTCAAAAGAAATGGTTAAATCTATGAATAAAGATGCTATAGTATTTGCTCTTGCTAATCCGCAGCCGGAAATACTTTATGCAGATGCAAAGGAAGCAGGCGCAAAAGTTGCAGCTACAGGTCGTTCTGATATGCCAAATCAAATAAATAATGTTGTAGCCTTTCCGGGTATTTTCAAAGGGGCTTTAGAATCTAGAGCCAAAAAGATTACCGATGAAATGAAATTAGCGGCGGCTAGAGGTCTTGCAAGTATGATACCTGATGATAAGATAAGAGAAGATTATGTTATAGTATCAGCTTTTGAGAAAAATGTTGCTGACGTTGTCGCAAAAAGCTGTTGCTGATGAAGTAAGAAGATAAATTTTTGAACTTTAACAAGGGAATGTTCTAAAAATACAGTTAAAATCGTTTTTGTACATTTTAATTCATATACTAAAATGCTATTATATATAAATAAGATAATTTCAATATAGGGGGAATTATGAATATTATTATAGTAAAGAATTATGATGAACTTAGTAGGATGGGCGCCTCTTTGATAGCTGCTCAAATTAAAAACAAAAAGGATTCTATATTGGGTCTTGCTACAGGTTCGAGTCCGATTGGAACATATAAAGAATTAATAGATTTATATGAAAAAAAGGAGATTTGGACTTTTCCAATATAAGAACTGTTAATTTAGATGAATATAAGGGCATTTCGTCAGATAATGAACAAAGTTATTATTATTTTATGAATGATAAGCTCTTTTCTCATATAAACATAAATAAAACAAATACTCATATACCTGATGGAACTAAGGAAGATGCACTCAAGGAGTGTGAGGCATATGAAAAGCTCATAGAAGATTTAGGCGGTATAGATTTACAGCTTTTGGGTTTGGGTCATAATGGACATATAGGTTTTAATGAGCCAAGTGATACTTTTCCAAAGGTAACACATAATGTTGCCTTAGCTAAAAAGTACAATAGAAGCAAATGCAAGATTCTTTTCTAATATAGATGAGGTACCTAAAGAAGCTTATACTATGGGTATAGGGAGTATCTTTAAGGCGAAAAAAATAGTAGTTATTGTTAGTGGAAAAGATAAAGCAAAGATAGTAAAAGAAGCCTTTTATGGTGAAATAACACCGAAAGTACCTGCTTCTATATTGCAGCTACATCCTGATGTAAACGTAATAGTTGATGAAGAAGCAGCTAGTTTGTTATAATAAAAATAGATTTATAAAAAAAGTCGGAGAGATTCTTCGGCTTTTTTTGTTTGTAAAAAGTACATATAAAGTAATATAATAAATATATCAAATTTCTTATATTCTTAAATTCAATTATCAAAATTATTCTTAATTTCAAGGAGATATAAGGAAAAATCACATTATAAAAAAAGTATTAAAAAAACGGAGGGAAATGAATGATTGATGAAAAAAATTGCTTAGAGAGTGGGAAAGTTTAAACTTGTTTAATGACTTTATATTTGCTAAAAATTATGAATAAGAAAAAGTATTTGTAAGCATTTACTGGAGCTTGTATTAGATGTAAGTATAGAGAGAATAGATTACATCTCAGGGCAAAAAAGTATAGCTACTATGCTAGGGGTCTAAAGGGATTAGACTTGATGTATTTATAAAAGATAGTGAAGATACAATTTATGATGTAGAATTGCAGGTAAGAAATACCGGAAATTTACCTGACAGAGCTATATATTATCAAAGTGCTATGTTAGTAGAGAATTTGAAAAAGGGTGAGGACTATTCAAAAATAAAAAGAAGCTATGTTATATTTATATGTCCCTTTGACTTATTTGGAAAAGGGCTATATAAATACAGCTTTAAAAATTGTTGCCTTGAGGATAGAGAGCTTCTTTTAGGAGACAAGAGCAATATAATATTTATAAATACAAAAAGCCGGCAGTAAGTGTGAGAATGCGGAGCTTAGAGAGCTTTTTGGAGTATATGGAAAAATAAAAAAATAGAGCTTTGGAATTTTCCTATACTAAAGCTATAGATAATAAATTAAGGGAGATAATAGACAAAAGGAAAGGAGAGTAGAGTACAAATGTTGATGGCGACAAAAATATAAATTTGATATGCAGGATGCCAGACGTGAGGGTATAGAGGAAGGAATAAAGCAAGGGATAGAAACCGGAATAGCAAAGGGAATAAAGCAGGGAATAGAAACCGGAATAGCAAAAGGAATAAAGCAGGGAATAGAAACCGGAATAGCAAGGGGAGTAGAGCAAGGAAAATTAGAAAGTATAGAAAAGAACATAGAGATATTAAAAGCGTTTAAATATTTCCGATACTGAAATATTTACTCTCATAAAAGAGAATTTTGATATAGATGAAAAGATGCTAAAAAAGCTGATAGAGGGATAAACTAAAGCTATAGATAATAAACTAAGGGATATAATAGACAAAGGAAAGGAGAGTAGAGTACAAATGTTGATGGCGACAAAAATATAAATTTGATATGCAGGATGCCAGACGTGAGGGTATAGAAGAAGGAATAAAGCAGGGAATAGAAACCGGAATAGCAAAAGGAATAAAGCAAGGAAAAATTAGAAAGTATAGAAAAGAATATAGATATATTAAAGCGTTTAAATATTTCCGATACTGAAATATTTACTCTCATAAAAGAGAACTTTGATATAGATGAAAAAGGTACTAAGAGAGTTGATAAGTTAATGGTATAAGAACCAAAAATTCATAAAAAAATAATATTAATAAATAAAATATAAATTTATTAATAAAAGTATAAATAATGATATCGTATATAGCTATACTAAGATAAAGAGTACACAAGATATACTATAATACCTCTAAGAATAAGAATAAAATTGTGAAAAAAATTTGTTTGTATTAAGCCTATAAGCGAGTATACAAGAGGATTTGGATATAAAAAAATTCTTGACAGAAATTTAATCTTTATTTTTATTATATTTAGTATAAGACTTCGGTGGAGAAGGAGGGACTTGTTTGAAACAAGCTAAAAATCAGGCTGAGAAATTTTTTTATAAACAGCCTTTACATCGTAAAAATAAAGGACTCCGATGTGGAAGAATAAAAAAATAAATTTTAACGATTTTATTTATAATTGGTAGAGAGATGAAGAAGAAAGATTAACGTAGTAAATTTGATATGCGCTTTGTCCTTGCTTATAAGTATACTCATAATATCTGTACTCATATATGCTGATGTATCAGTAGATGATAATGCGGGTAGTGAGGGCAATATACAGGTTTCTAATGTAGAAAATCATAATACGGCAAGCGCAAGTGATGCAAGCAAAGAATGGGAAGGCTTAAACGGAAATGAAAGTACGGTAAAATTAGAAAATCCGAATAATGAAAAGCTTATAAAGATAGAAAACAATGATATAGCCGGAGGAAAAACAAAAGATAGTGCTGAGCCCCGAGTGGCTGACGAGTATTTTGAAGATAAAAGTTTAGACGATGAGCTTGCTACGGATAGTGATGCTTTGGAGATGGATGGATTGTTTGATTTTGAAACCTTTGGAGATGACAGAGCAAATGTGGACTCCTCTCCTAATGTTTGGTGGAGTGGTGAAGACGGTAAGGAAGAAGTATATATCGGTGAGGGTGAAAGTCAGAGAAATAAAGCTAGAAAAGCTTTTATCATAGAAAGAGATATAGATTATTATAATCATACTATTACATGGAGAGTTATTATACAAAAATCCTATGGGAGAAAAATTGGAGATATAAAGGTTGGTATAGGAATGATAATACCGAGGTACATCTCTTTTTACCAAGACATATAGGAGATGTTGATATATACAAAGAAAATGATGATGGAACTCATAATCCTCTTAGGCCTAGTAAGATAGGTCGTAATAAAGAGGGTAGTAGTGAGGAAAGAGAATGGTGGAACAGATGGTATCATAAGGTTAGGACTATTTCTTCAACTAAATATACCAATGAGTATATACATAATGTATCATCAGACCTTAACTGGTTTGATGATGATAGATACCTTACCTTAGCTTATGAAGATAATAATGTAACTATAAGACAAGGAAGAAGTATTACTTATACTATTACAACAAGACATTCTGAGAATGAAAATCTTGATAAGGTTTTACTTGGAGCGATGATAGGAACCAGAGCCTTAACAAATAAAGATTTATTGTATATGTTTAAAGGTCAATTCGGTGCGGCGAGAAGAGCGGAGTTTGAAATACCTGAGAACCCTATTGTTGTAAGAGATAAAGAGCATTTAACGCAGGAGGAAAGAGAAGAAGTAAAAAAAGCCGTTTTAAAGGCTATCTACAAGCATTATGCAAGTGCCGGTCCTAACGGTTTTAAAAAAGAAAAGGAAGAATTGAAGGAAGCTGAAAATAGTAATAATATAACGGTTTCTGAAAAGGGAGAGTTTTTTGCAAAATTTGATGATAATACTGTAGCTAAGATTGTAGACCCTACAAAGATTGAAAAGTATATTGTCCAGGGAGATTATAATCCACCTATAATAACTCCTAATCCGGAAGAAACAACAAGTCTTGATACGGAAAATATTCCGGAGATTAGCGTAAATGTAGTTGACAGAGAAGATCACTTACAAGAGGTTCAAGTGCGTAATCTTCCACAAGGTCTGAATTATACTATAGACTCCAATACTAATACTAGAGAGCGTAATATAAAAATTACAGGTAAGGTAGACGGTATAGTATGGACTAATGGAGAAACTCATAAAGAATATACTGTAACTATATATGCTAAAGACAGTTGGAATAATGAGAGTCAAAAAAATGTTAAAATCAATATTGAAAGAGATATGTCGTTAGTACCCGTCGGAACTAATGAAAGTGGCTACAAGTTACCGTTGATTCTAATTTCCTTATCGTTTATCAGTTTTATGTATATATTTATGAATATACTTAAGGAGGAGGTGTAGCAGATGATGACAGTCTATAATACTTTTGCCTGCTAAAGTACCAAAGCTATGTTGTTACTATCATAAGTAAAAAAATAAATTTGTTATAATAGCTTCGATAAATAATATAAAGGGAAGTATGACTTTTTAGAGAGTGGTAAAGATATATAATTTAAAGATTCTAAATTAGAGCTTTATATTTAGAATTAAGTTAATATATTAAGGTTTGGGATATGAGAAAGAGACGATTTAAAACGCATAATTTTATAATCTTATTATCTTTTTATATTATGTATTTTTTTATAATATCAAGAATTATTCAGGCTGATATGCCTGAGAATATTATAGATATTAAAAATGAGGTGGAGTTCCTCCCTCCGAGTGAAAAAGAGGGTGAAGCTTTGGAAGGCTCTATAAATAATACTGATGAAGCCTTGGGAAGCTCCGTTACAGAAGATAAAAATACTGATATTTCCATAGTTGAGAGTGAGAATGGAAAAGAGCAAAATTCAAAGCCTCAAAGTGGTGAAAGTATAGTGAAAATAGATGATGATAAGGCTGTTATCGGAGAATCTGTAGAAGCCGATATATTAAAAGAAGATAAAGAAAAGCTTGCAAGTTCAAGTGATGCAAGTATGACAGAAAAAAGTACAGCTGACGAAGCTTTGGACGATGAGGGATTGTTTTCCTTTGATACCTTTGCAGATGACATAGATTATGTACATGTCAGCCCCAATATGTATTGGGTAGGGAACGGCTTAGATACTGTTTATGTAGGTATAGGACAGGAAGAAAGAAATGCTGCAAGAGCGACCTTAAGAACAGATAAATATATAGATTATGTTCACCATACTATAACCTGGGCAATGACAATAAGTAATCAGGGAAGTGGCTGGTGGAGTTCATTTCCGGCAAAATGGAGACCTCTTAATACGGAAGTTTATTTATATGTACCTAAACATGAGGGTAATGTAACAGTTGTAAGGAATCATTCTCGACTTGGCAGTAAAACTATGGGCTTTAGCGGTATCGGTACTAACAGATTGGTAAATAGCGGTGGAGGGACGGTAATGGATAAACACAATCCGCCTTTTTCCAAATGGTATGAATATTTCAGAAACGCCGCCGGAAATGCCGGAACAAACGCAGATATTAAAAAGCGTGGAGGAATACCGGATATAACATCAAATATTAACTGGTTTACAGATACCGGAGTAATATCGCAAATATATCAGGATAATGATACCGGCGGTATAGGTCCGGGGGAGAGTATTACATACACATTTACTACAAGACATTCCATAGACGAAAATTTGGATGATGCAGTAGGCGGTATTTCTATACGACATTTTAATAATAGTAATGAAAGATATATGCTAAGAGGTAAGTTTGGTGTAGCCAGACGGCACAAATTAAGAACTCCTGATTTTAGATATGTAAAAGATGATAATAATTTGACGGAGGCTGAGAAAGAAAAAGTCAGGAAAGATGTAGTAGATAAAACGATTGAATATTATAGAGAAAATACACCGAAATTCGTAGATGTAGAGATTGAGGAACTAAGAGATGCTTATAACAACGGTAATATAGGTGTTTCAAATAGCGGTGAGGTTTTAGTTACTTGGGATGATGGAACTGAAAGTCGCTTATTTAATGTAGCAGATTATATTGGTGTTGACAGAAATCCACCGATAATAAATGCTGTTCCGGAGAATGTATCCGTATCAAGTAAGGACGAACCTATAGAAGTTAGCGTAAGTGCTAAGGATGAAGAAGGCTTTTTGTCTGAAATAGATACAGTTGATTTACCGGAGGGTTTGAGAGTAGCTGAAAAACAAATTAATAATAAAACAGGAAGTATGAAAATTGTAGGTAATTTAACAAATCTAAATCTTGGTGAGGAGATAAAAATCAAGATAAGAGCAAAAGACAGCTGGGGCAATATTTCAGAAAAGGAAGTCATAATAGATACTTCTATGGTACCTGTGGGAACTAATGAAAGCGGCTACAAGTTACCCTTACTCATATCAATTATTTCACTTTTGGGCTTTTCTTGTTCCTTTATAAGTTTAGGACTGGAAGAGAATTATTAAATTACTAAGTGAATTATTTATAAAAAGTATATAGGGAGAGTTGATGTATGTTAAAAACTAAGAAAAAACCAAGAGCTGCACCTAAAAAACCTGTACTTAGGTCGGTGCTACGCTTATTATTGAAAATAGTAAGCATACTACTTATAGTTACCTTTATTTTTTTACTTTTGTATTTGGAATTTATAGGTTGAATGATACTTCTATGAATCCGAATATAAATCCGGGAGATTTAATTTTTTTATTACAGATTAGATGATAAATTTTTTTAGTAGGTGATACTGTAGTGTATTACTATGATGGGCAAATGAAGGTAGGTAGAGTAGTAGCAGGAGCAGGAGATGTAGTAAATATAGACGAGTATGGTTTAAATGTAAACGGTGCTCGCCAATACGAACCTAAAATATATAGAGAAACCTTGGCTTTTACAGAGGGAGTTAAATTTCCTATAACTGTAGGAGAGGGAGAAATCTTTATCTTGGCGGACAATAGAGATAAGGGTGTGGACTCGAGACTTTTCGGCTCGCTAAAGATAAAGGATGTAACAGGTAAAATTTTCGCCTTACTAAGGCGAAGAGGAATATAAAGTAACTATCTTTAAGGATAGATAATAATTTATATAAAAGGAAGGACATTATGAAGAGAAGAATAGTAAAAAATGTATTTTTAGCAAGTAGTCTTGCATTAACTTTATTTGCCGGTAGTTTGGCATTTACTACACCGGCAAAGGCAGCAGGGGCAACAACACCGGTACTTAAAATAAAGAAAGTTTTAAACCTACCTGAAAGCGGAGTTAAAACACCGGCAGAGACGTTTACTTTTACATTTACTAAACATAGTAAGAATGGAAAGACTAGTTTAGCTACTGCTGAGGATACTGTATTTCCTAGTATAAGTTCTCAAACTGTAACATATACTGATGCTGATGCAAGTGATGGGGATAATACAAAACTTGGTAAACAAGTTATTAAGTTGAGTGGAGATGCTTTGGCTGGTAAAACATTCCCAGATGCAGGACAATATACTTATACAGTAAAAGAGACAACAGGTACTACAACCGATATGCATTATTCAGGTGCTAGTTATCTTGTTTCTGTATTCACTAAAACTACTCCAGCAGGAACTATTGTAGTAGATAGTATACAAATCAAAAAAGAGAAAAATGATGATGGAACAGCTGATCCTACAGGTACTAAAGTTGAATATAATCCAGGTGCTGATGGAGATACAAATGCTGCTGCTAATAATTTTGTATTTAATAATGATTATAATAAAAGAGGTGGTAATAATAACTCAAGTGGTGATGATATACAAACTAATGATAAGAAGGGGTTTGTATTAAAGAAAACAATAGTGTCTGATACTCCAAGTTTAGATGAAAGATTTATATTTACTCTAAAAGTAGAAAAACCGGTTGGTTCAACTAGTCAGGCAACAACATTTAAGTATTATACAGTTGATCAAGCTGGTACAAAGCAAGCAGAACAAACTGGTACTTATGGAACAGGCTTCACAGTTGTTTTAAAACATAAAGAAAGAGTGGTTTTTGCTGATGTCTTACTGGGTTCTAAGGTAACAGCAGAAGAAACCGGTGATGCTGGTTATACACAAGGAATTGGTACTGGCAGTACATTAAATGGACAAGCTGTAACAACGGTAACAGATTTGAAAAAAATGGTAAGGTAATAGGTGAAGATGGCGATAATATGATTATTTTCCAGAATACTCCTCAAACTCCTACCGGTATTTTCCTTAACAACCTACCTTTTATAGTTCTTGCGCTTATGGCAGGTATAGGTATCTTCTTCTTTGTTAAAAACAGAAGAGAAGAGGAAGAGTTGGAAATCTAAAATTTTAGTAGGACTTTTCTAGATGAATACAGAAAATATTATAGCTCCACCTGCGAGTGGGGCTATAAAGACAGAGTTGACAAAAAGACAGAAAATATATCTAAAAATCATAAGAAAGACTTCAAGATTTTTTTAGATTATGTAGTGTTATTTATGTCTTTAATCGCATTATTTATAGGTGTGTATGCTTTCTGGGATACACATCAGGTATTTGAAATAGCAAGTAGTGAGGGCTACGCAGTATATAAGCCTGATAGCAGTAATAATTTATCCTTTGAGGAATTAAAACTTAAAAATAAAGACGTATTTGCTTGGATAGATGTCTATGGAACAAAAATAGATTATCCCATAGTACAAGGACAAGATAATTCTGAATATCTGAACAAAACTGTACTTGGAGAGTTTTCAACAGCAGGAAGTATATTTTTAGATCATAGGAATGATAAAGAATTTACAGATTTTCAAGACATTCTTTACGGTCATTATATGGCAGAACGTAAGATGTTTGGAGATATGGAGCTGTTTAAGGATAAGTCCTTTTTTGACACTCACAAGTATGGTGTTATTCATAGGACTGATAAGCCTAGTATAGGTATAGAGTTTTTTGCCTTTATGAAAACTGTAGGGTACGGACAAGACAATTTTATCGCCTGCAAAGCTTAAGGAAGAAAAAAGTGATTTGGTAAAGCACATTTATGAATCAGCTACCTATTCCAGAGATATAGATTTTTCGAATAATGAAAATATCATAATCTTGGATACCTGTGATTTGTCAATTACAAATGGGCGTTATATATTGGCAGGAAAGCTTACAAATACTGTAGCTGAAAATGAGTTTAAAGAGAAGCCTACAGTAAACAGATTTTCAGGTCTTTTGAAGAAGGTTTATAAAAATTAATTTTCTTATTATATTAGGTATTACTTGGTTGATAATATTTATAATATATATTATCTATGAAATAAGTAGAGCTGTATATAAGAAGATTAAGGATAAGAAGGCTGAAGAAAAATAAAGAAAAAGAGTGATGGAAAGGGGGCTTGGAAAATGCAAAAAAATCAAGAAAAATTAAATATGAATTAGTCTTATTTTTTTAGGTATATTTTTTTGCTTTCTTAAGTACTCTCTTTTTTTATAATGTAGATGCTTATGCAAGTAGTTTGATACATACGATAAAAGTAACTCAAGAAATAAGAATAAATCCTGAATTTAATGACCCGAAAGATGAGCTGGTTTATGTATTAGAGCCTATTACCGAGAATGCACCTTTGCCGCAAAATGCCAAGGGAAGGTATGAATTTATTTTAAAAGGAAGTACGGAGAAGAACTTAAACATAGAATATACTTCTTCAGGTAAATATTTTTATAAATTATATCAAAAAGAAAATAATAGAATAGAATATTTAGCTATGGATAAGGAGGTCTATGTTTTAGAGGTCGATGTTATAAGAACTGAAAAAGGTCTTATGCTTTGGTGGTATGTAGCTAAGGATAGCGAAGATCATAAGGTGGAAAACATAGTATTTACAAATACCTATAATATACCTAATAAAGCAAACGGTGGTGGTGGAGCTAATTTTGTTCCTAATCAGGGCGCGATAAAGGAAGTACAAATCGGTCCGGGTGCTAAGCTAAATAAACAGGGTAATACCGGTATAACAGAGGATAAAAAAGAAGGCTACAAGGAGCTTCCTATTGAAGAACATAATATAGATTTACCTCATAAGGTAAAAAAAGAAAAAAAGTCCATCTTTCTTTCATACCAAAGACTGGAGATGAGCAGAATATGGCATTACATTTTATATTGTTCGTGTTAGCCGGTATGTTATTTATTATATTAAGCAAAAATAAACGCAGAAGCTATAATAAGTTTTAGATGAAATTTATTATAGGTTAAATACTGACTTTTAAGTTAAATCAAAGTTTAATTTAAAGGTCGGTATTTTTTTATACAGAGAGGTCTGAGAGAATCTTAACAATTAAGAATTTGGAAAAGATAGTATAAAAAAAGTGTAGAATACACTAAAAAAATAAAAAGTATATAGATAAATCTAGGTATAAATGAACAACTTTTTGTTTTTTTGATGCAAATAGCATATTTAATATTGTACAGAATAAATCGCTAATATAAAATTAAAAAAATTTTTATCAATGCAAAAGAAAAAAATAGAGTAATACCTTAACATATTCTTAACATAAATATTTGTATACTGCATAAGTTAATAAAGGTTAAGAAAATTTAGGAGGATATAATGCGTATACTGGTTGTTGAAGATGAAAAAATCTTGTGTGACGATATAGCAAGAGGTTTGCGTCTTGATGGTTATGAAGTAGATACTTGCTATTTTGGTGATGAAGCCTTAGAGTTAATAGAAGTTGAAAAATATGATTTGATTGTACTTGACCTTAATTTGCCTGTAGTAGATGGTATGGAAATACTTAGAGAACTTAGAAAAACGGATAAGGAAACTAAGATACTTATATTATCAGCCAGAAGTGCCGTAGAAGATAAGGTAAATGGACTGGATGCAGGTGCAAATGATTATTTGAATAAACCTTTTAATTTTGCAGAACTTGAAGCAAGAATAAGAAGTCTAACAAGAAGAAAATTTATTCAAGGTGATACTATAATAGAATGTGGAGCTGTCAAATTAGATACAAAAGCCAGAACTGTATATATAGGAAATACGGAAGTTTCTTTGACTAGAAAAGAACTTGGAATTTTGGAATATTTGATGATGAATGAAGAAAAGGTTATAAGTCAGGAACAATTACTGGAGCATGTTTGGGACAAGAATGCCGACTTGTTCAGTAATGCTATAAGAGTGCATATATCTTCTCTTAGAAAGAAATTAAAAGCGGTACTTGGTTCTGATCCTATAAATAATATAGTGGGTCAGGGATATACGATAAGGGGTGATAGATAAGTGGCAAGGTTTAGTTTTCTTAGAAAAGTCTCTCTTCAATGGAGATTAACTTTTATGACAGCTTTGCTGGTGAGTATAGCTTGCATAGTATCTAATCTATTAATCAGTACAAATGCAAGTTTTAAAATGGATGAACTTGAGAATATGGTCATTACCGTTGTTCCGGAAGATAATTTAGGAGATAGTATTGCTTTAGATGATGATAAGTTAAATGAAAAAATTCTTGAGGCTATTAATAACTCAAAGGAGAGATTTTGGACAGGTACTATCAGTGAAACTTTAATTATAGTTCTTATAAGCAGTATTATCACTTATATAATGGTTGGTATATGTGTAAAACCGCTTGAAAAGTTCAATCGTAAACTGGAAGATATAAATGAGAAAAATCTATCCGATGAGATAGAAGTAGATACAGATATAGTAGAAATAGAACGACTTAGATGTTCTTTCAATAAGATGTTATCAAGGCTTGATGAAGCTTTTAAGGTTCAAAAAAGATTTTCAGCCAGTGCAGCTCATGAGATGAAAACGCCTTTAGCTTTAGTGAAAACCAGAGTAGATATACTCAAAAAAAGTCTAATGAATTTAAAGAAGATGATTATAAGGAATTGCTTGATTTATTAGATAGCCAATCTTCAAGATTATCTTCCGTAATAGATGTTTTATTGCAAATGGTAAACTTAAATCATATAGAGCAAAAAAAGAAGAGATATATTTGGCTGATTTATTAGAAGAATTAAGCTGTGATTTAGATAGCATAGCAGCTATGAAGGGCGTTAGCCTAAGCTATACTTGTGAAGATATAAGGCTTAGAGGGAATTATGCTCTTATTTATCGTGCCATTTATAATCTGATAGAGAATGCTATAAAAATATAATAAAAAAAGACGGAGCTGTAGAAGTGGAAGCTATAAAGCAAGCAACTACAGTTGATATTTTTGGTTAAAGATACCTGCACTAAGATACCGAGAGAATATGCAGATAAGATTTTTTTGAACCGTTTTTTTAGAGTTGATAAATCAAGATCCAGAGAAATGGGTGGTGCCGGTTTGGGGCTGGCATTAGTCAAGGAAATTGCTATCAGACATAATGGAGAGGTTGCTTTACTTGACGGCAGGAAAGAAGGGAATATTATACGCATCAGTTTTCCTAGAATATAAATAAGTGTCTAAGACCTTGAAGTTTAAATTCATAGTCTTGGACACTTTTATTTATAAGAAAAAATTTATAAAATTTTTCTTATTCACCCTGATACATAAACTTGATAAGTCTATCTATATCTTCTCTTTCAGTAGCTACTAAATCGAGTTCTTTAATATAACCGTTTGAGAACATAGTTGCCATTGAAAGATATTGGGTTAGTTTGCTTTTTAAGTTAACTCTGTCTCCATCAGGAGAAACAAGTTCAACCTTACCTTTACATTCGTCTACAACTTTAAAAAAAGCATCAACATCAGTAATATTTTGTATCTTCATATATACCTCCAAAAAAATAATATGCAAGTATAGTATAGCAAAAAAATATAAAGAAAAATTAAAGGTTTTAATACCTATATTTAGAAGATAAAAATATCTAAAAATTATATTTTCAGGAATATTTAGGGAACCGTAACCTTTACCAAGCTTTAGTCCGGGTTTTGTATCTCCATGAAAGTCGGAACCGCCTGTAGGATATAAGTTATATTTATTTGCCAATTTTTTTAGTTTTTATACTATCACCGAGATGATGGGTACTATGGTAAACCTCAAGTCCGGACATACCGAAAGATTTTAGTTTTACAATTAAATCTTCTAATTCTTTATTGGAAAGTTTATATTGTAGTGGATGAGCCAAAGAAAAGAATAAATTATGCTTGTTAAAAAGAACAAACTTTATCTATGCAGGTAGTCTTTTTCGGTACATACTTACTATTGTCATTTAGTATACTATTAAAAGCGGCTGCCCTATCTTTTACATATCCTTTATTCATAAGAACGGTAGCGAAATGTGCTCTGGTAATCTTTGTATCTTCATTTCCTAATTTTAGCTCTTCATAGCTTATATTATAGTCATCATTATTTAATCTTTTTAAGATTTCTATATTTCTGGTTTCTCGGTCTTTGGCAAAAATTCTTAAATCTTCTATAATAGGTTTTAAGGCATCTTCATTACCTGAAAAATTTAACATATAGCCTAGTATATGTATTTCTCCCTTGGCATAGGCACAGCTCATTTCTACACCGGGGATAAGTTTAATATTTGAATTTTTAGCGGTTTGGTAGGCTTCTATGATTCCATCCATAGTATCATGGTCAGTGAGAGCAAGATGACTAAGACCTATTTCATGTGCTAGCTTAACTAAAGAACGAGGACTTAGAGTACCGTCAGAAGCTGTACTATGTGTATGTAAATCTATATATTTAGTATGTGTTTCCAAAATATTCTCCTTTAAATGTGAAATTATCTTTGCTTAAGGAAGTATTAGGCTTAGATTAAAAAGGCTAAGCTAAAGAGAAATTCTATTTCTTTACAACTTAATTATAGCATTTTTAACTCGAATATGAACACCAATATATCAAATAAATTTTTATAAAAATATTTATGCTAGAATTAGTTTAAGTATGCTATACTTAAAATTAAATATTGCAATTAAAAAGTAAGATATGAATATAGATATAAATGATATATAGAAGAGGGAAATATGGAAAAAAAGGACTGGTATGAGGTCGAATACAAAGTATAGACTTTCAGGAACTGACAGAAGTTATGCAAGTAGACAGGCAAATAAAAGAAAGAAGAAGAACAATAAAAAATCAACTATCCCTATAGCATCTGTTGTAGCAGTAGTTGTAATAGGTATAGTGGTTTTTGCCGGTTTGATGGTAAGATCTAAAAAAACCAAAAAAATGTAATAACCGAGAGTAGTACAGTAGAAGAAACTGCTATAAAAGGTAGTGTTATGGTGGATGATATAGATATAGGCGGTATGTCAAGACAAAAAGCTTATGATACTATAATGAAAAAAAGTATGAATGGGCTATGACTGCCAGTTATAATGGGGATAAGTATGATATACCAAATCTTATAGGTGAAAAAGCTGGATATTATTTTAGATGAAATTTTTAAAAGGAGAACATAAAGAAAAATTATACTATTAATTTTACAGGTTTAGATGAAATTATAGATGCACAAGTAAATGAGATAGCGAAGAAATGGGATATTAAGGCAAAAAAATGCCAGTCTTTTAAGTTTTAACAAAGAGACAAATGAGTTTGTATATGAAGATGGTAATGATGGAGTAGAAGTAGATAAAGATAATTTAAGAGCAGCAATAAAAGAAAGCCATAGAAGAAAAAAATTTCAAGGCGGATATAGCTGTAAATACAAAGCTTACTAAACCGGAAATCGCAAGTAAAGAAGATGTTAAGCAAAAGTATAAAGTTATTGGTACTTTTACAACTACAACAACTTCAAATAAAGATAGAAATACAAATATCAGTTTAGCCAGTACAGCTTTAGATGGACTTGTAATAAAGCCGGGCGAAGAATTTTCGTTTAATAATACAACGGGAAATAGAACTTTGGAAAAAAAGGATATAGACCTGCCGGTGCATACCTAAACGGTAAACTTGTTGAAGAGCCGGGTGGTGGTGTATGTCAAGTTTCATCTACCCTTTACAATGCAGTTGTTTTTGCCGGTCTAGAAACGACAGAAAGACATGCACATTCGTTTGAGCCTAGTTATGTAACACCGGGTGAAGATGCTATGGTTAGTTATGATGGTTATGCAGGACCTGATATGAAGTTTATAAATACTTCTAATGTTGCAATAGTCATAAGAGCAAAGTTGGTAGACCAAAAATTAACAGCTTCCATAGTAGGTATTCCTATTTTAGAAGACAATGAAAAAGTATATATGACTTCTAAAAAGACGGGTGAATATGATGAGCCTACACCTGAATATGAAAACGATACAAGCTTAGCTGCCGGACAGGAAGTGGTAGTAAAAGCAGGTAAAAAAGGAAGTAAGTGGGAAACTAATATAGTTCATAAAAAAGGTGATAATATAATTACAGATAAGTTACTGCACTATTCTACATATAGAGGTAAGGCAGGAACAGTTAAGAAAAATTTGGCTTTGGCAGGTGATACTACTCAAACAGCCACTGTAGCTGCAGAGAGTGCAACGACTACAGAAACTGCTAAGCAAGCTGAAACGTCGGCAGAGACAAAAACTACACAAGCAAATACAAAGCAAACAGAGGCTAAACAAGTAGAAACTAAGATGGCGGAAACTAAAAAAGCAACAACGGAAATTAAAGCACCTGAAACAAAGGCAGTAGAGAAAGCACCTGCCACTGAGCCTGAGACTATAGAGGCAAATCCCGGAGCAGGACCGGGTTTATAATTAAATATAAAATTTTAAAAGAGAGTTTATTGTGTAAGAATGTATGTGTATACAATAAGCTCTTTTTTTAGATAAAAAAATATTAGTGATAAGTCATAGATGAGAGTTATTCTATATATAAAAACATAGTAAAAATACTATGAAATAAAGTAGGTCTAAATTGTACATATTATACATACAAAAAAAGGATAAAAATATAACTTGTAGACAAGTGCATTGAAAAAAAGAACAAATAAAGAGCGTTTTGTATGTTAAAAATATACACAAATAGCCTTATAAATATTTGCATTTAGAAATTAAATTATTTATAATCTATAGTATAGAATAAAGAGAAGAACTACTCAGTTCAACCTATATTCAAAAATTAGTACAAAAACTAATATTGCCCATTATAGTAGGAGGAAAATAAAGATGGCAAATAGAAAAATGAAAACTATGGATGGTAACCAAGCAGCAGCTCATGCTTCTTATGCATTTACAGATGTTGCGGCTATTTATCCAATAACACCATCATCAGTTATGGCAGAGCATACAGATGCCTGGGCTACTGATGGAAGAACAAATATTTTCGGTCAAACAGTTGAAGTTACAGAAATGCAATCAGAGGCAGGTGCGGCAGGTGCAGTACATGGTTCTTTATCAGCAGGTGCTTTGACAACTACTTATACAGCTTCACAGGGATTATTACTTATGATTCCTAACTTATATAAAATAGCAGGTGAGCAATTACCGGGTGTATTTAATGTTTCAGCTCGTGCTATAGCTACACATGCTTTAAGTATATTCGGAGATCACTCAGACGTATATGCTTGTCGTCAAACCGGTTGTGCTATGCTTTGTGCATCATCAGTTCAAGAGGTAATGGACTTAACACCGGTTGCACATTTAGCTGCATTAAAGGGAAAAGTTCCATTCATTAATTTCTTTGACGGTTTTAGAACTTCTCATGAAATTCAAAAGATAGAAGAATGGGATTATGAACAATTAAAAGATATGGCTGATATGGATATAATTAACGAGTTTAGAAGATCTGCTCTAAATCCTACTCATCCTGAGTCAAGAGGTTCAGCACAAAATCCGGATGTATTCTTCCAAGCAAGAGAAGCTTGCAACAGATATTATGATGCACTTCCTGAAATAGTAGAAGAATATATGAATAAGGTAAATGAGAAAATCGGCACAGATTATAAATTATTCAACTACTATGGTGCTAAAGATGCTAAAACAATAATTATTGCTATGGGTTCAGTAAATGAAACTATAGAAGAAACAATAAATTATCTTGTAGCTAAGGGCGAGAAGGTAGGACTTGTAAAGGTTAGACTTTATAGACCATTTAAAGCAAGTGCTTTAATAGATGCTATTCCTGACACAGTTGAAACGATACATGTACTTGATAGAACAAAAGAGCCCGGTGCTTTAGGCGAGCCATTATATCTTGATGTAGTTGCCGCACTTAAAGATACTAAGTTCCATAATATACATATAACTTCAGGTCGTTACGGTCTTGGTTCAAAGGATACGACACCTACACAAATAGCTGCTGTATATGCAAATAAAGATAAGAAGAGATTTACTATAGGTATAGTAGATGATGTAACAAATCTTTCACTTGAGCTTGGAGAGGAAATAATAACAGCTCCTGAAACTACAATTAACTGTAAGTTCTGGGGACTTGGTGCTGATGGTACTGTTGGTGCTAATAAGAACTCAATAAAGATTATAGGTGATAATACAGATATGTATGCTCAAGCTTACTTTGATTATGATTCAAAGAAGTCAGGCGGTATTACAATGTCTCACTTAAGATTTGGTAAGGATCCTATTAAGTCTACTTACCTTATCAAGAGAGCTAACTTTGTTGCTTGTCATAACCCTGCTTATGTTCGTAAATATAATATGGTTCAGGAATTGGCAGATGGCGGTACTTTCTTACTTAACTGTCCTTGGTCTGTAGAAGAGTTGGATAAGCATTTACCTGGACAAGTTAAGAAATATATACATGATCATAAGATTAACTTCTATATAATAGATGGTGTTAAAATCGGTATTGAAACAGGTATGGGAGCAACTCGTATCAATACTATATTACAATCAGCTTTCTTTAAATTGGCTAACATAATACCTCAAGAAGAAGCTATAGAGCTTATGAAAAAAGCTGCTAAAAAGACTTATGGACGTAAAGGTGAAGATGTAGTTAAAAAGAACTGGGATGCTATAGATGCAGGTGCAGATAGAGCGATTAAAGTTGAAGTTCCTGCTTCTTGGGCTAATTGTGAAGATGAAGGTCTTGATTACAAGAAAGTAACAGAAGGTAGAAAAGATGTTGTTGACTTTGTTAATGGAGTTCAAAGAGCTGTAAGTGCTCAAGAGGGTAATAATCTTCCTGTTTCAGCTTTTGTTGATTACGTTAACGGTTCAACACCTAGCGGTTCAGCAGCTTTTGAGAAGAGAGGTATAGCAGTTAATATACCTGTTTGGGATACTGATAATTGTATACAATGTGGTCACTGTGCTTATGTTTGTCCTCATGCAGTTATAAGAACATTTGCTTTAAATAATTCAGAGGTTGAAAATGCACCGGAAGATATGCAAATTCTTCCAATGAATGGTATGCCTGATTATAAGTTCTCAGTATCAGTATCAGTTATGGATTGTACAGGCTGTGGTTCTTGTGCTAACGTTTGTCCTGGTAAGAAGGATAAGGTTACAGGACAAACTCTCAAAGCTCTTACAATGGAAAACTTTGAGGCAAATGCTTATAAGCAAAAATACTTTGATTATGCTGTAGAACTTCCTGAGAAGAATGATGTTATAGCTAAGTTTAGAGAAACAACAGTTAAAGGTTCTCAATTTAAGAAACCATTACTTGAGTTCTCAGGAGCTTGTGCAGGTTGTGGAGAAACACCTTATGCTAAACTTGTAACTCAATTATTTGGAGATAGAATGTATATTGCAAATGCTACAGGTTGTTCATCAATTTGGGGTAACTCATCTCCATCAACACCTTATACAGTTAATGGACAAGGAAGAGGTCCGGCTTGGTCTAACTCATTATTCGAGGATAATGCTGAGTTCGGTTATGGTATGCATCTTGCTAACTTAGCTGTAAGAAAAGGCTTAAAGGCTAAAGTAGAAGAATTAGTAGCTGTAACAAGTTCAGAAGAAGTTAAAGCGGCTGCAAATGAATATTTAGATACATTTAATGTAGGAGCTACAAATGGTAGCGCTACTGATAGATTAGTAGCTGTACTTACAAATGATAACTCAGATTTAGCAAAGGATATTCTTACAAATAAAGATTTCTTAGCTAAGAAGAGTCAGTGGATCTTCGGTGGAGACGGTTGGGCTTATGATATAGGTTTCGGTGGTCTTGACCATGTAATAGCAAGTGGTAAGGATGTAAATATTCTTGTATTTGATACAGAGGTTTATTCAAATACAGGTGGACAATCTTCTAAGTCTACAAAGGTAGGTGCTGTTGCACAGTTTGCTGCCGGCGGTAAAGATGTTAAGAAGAAAGATCTTGCAAGTATAGCAATGAGCTATGGTTATGTATACGTTGCACAAATTTCTATGGGTGCTGATTATAATCAAGCTATTAAGGCTCTTACAGAGGCAGAGGCTTATCCTGGTCCATCACTCGTAATAGCTTATGCTCCATGTATAGCACATGGTATTAAAAAAGGTATGAGCAAGTCTATGACAGAGGAGAAACTTGCTGTTGAGACAGGTTACTGGCATAATTTCAGATTTAATCCACAATTAGAGAACAAGTTTAGTCTTGACTCTAAGGCACCAACAGGAGATTATCAAGAGTTCTTAAAGGGTGAGGTTCGTTATGCTTCACTTGCTCTTAAAGATCCTGAGAAGGCAAGCAGATTATTTGAGAAGAATGAAGAACATGCTAAGGAAAGATTTAAATATCTTGAAAGATTAGTAACTCTTTATTCTAAATAAGATTTATAATATAAAAATCCAAGTTTAATACATGGAAAATATAAAAGCTTTCGAAACTCTTGTAAGATAAGAGTTTTCGGAAGCTTTGTTTTTGAAGATATACCGGACTAAAAATAGATTATACTTAAGCTGTGTGATGTAGATATGGAGATGTTTATAAAGCTTAATATGTATTTAGGTACTTCTTTTTGCTTTTAAATAGGCTACTTGAGTGAAATATTAAATTTTATACAGATATAAGAAAAATACTTTAGGCATAATATCTTTTTATGTATATAAAAAAAGAACAGTCTTGCACATTCAAAAAAACAATAGCCATCTTGACCTTTTCCTAGTATTTCACTATACTTTGAATATAGGATTAGCAGTACCTAACTAACAAAAAGTGCTTTTAATAGAATGTTAGCCAGTATATCTAATAGTTGATATTTAAAGGAGGTTTTTATGTATAAAGGCTGGGAAGGTTTTAAGTTCGGAAAATGGCAAAAAGAAGGTTGATGTTAGAGATTTTTATTCAAAAAAACTATACACCTTACGATGGAGATGACAGTTTCCTTGCACCGCCAACAGAAGCTACAATTAAGCTTTGGGATCAGGTAATGGACTTATCAAAGAAAGAAAGAGAAGCAGGTGGCGTTCTTGATATGGATACACATATAGTATCCACAATAACAAGTCATGGTGCAGGATATCTTAATAAAGATTTAGAGAAAATAGTCGGATTTCAAACAGATAAACCATTTAAGCGTTCTCTACAACCATTTGGTGGTATTCGTATGTCAGAGTTGGCTTGTGAGTCTTATGGGTATAAAGTTGATGAAGAAGTGAGTCATATATTTACAGCTTATAGAAAAACACATAATCAAGGTGTTTTTGATGTATACACTCCTGAAATGAGAGCTGCCAGAAAGTCAGGTATTATTACAGGATTACCTGATGCTTATGGAAGAGGCCGTATAATTGGTGATTATAGAAGAGTGGCTTTATATGGTGTTGATTTCTTGATAGCTGACAAAAAAGAACAATTAGCTTATTCTTTAGAGAGAATGACAGGTAAAAATATACGTCTAAGAGAAGAATTGGCAGAACAAATAAGAGCTTTAGGAGAGCTTAAAGAGCTTGGAAAGATATATGGATTTGATATATCAGAGCCTGCTACAAATGCAAGAGAGGCTATTCAATGGTTATATATAGCTTATTTGGCTGCTGTAAAACAACAAAATGGTGCCGCCATGAGTTTAGGTAGAACTTCAACTTTTGTAGATATATTTATAGAAAGAGATTTACAAAAATGGTGTCATAACAGAGACAGAAGCACAAGAATTAATTGATCATTTTATAATGAAATTAAGACTTGTTAAATTTGCAAGAACTCCGGAATATAATCAGTTATTCTCAGGAGATCCTACATGGGTTACAGAATCACTTGCAGGTGTCGGCTTAGATGGTAGACCCCTTGTAACAAGAACTTCATTTAGATATTTACATACACTTACTAATCTCGGAACAGCTCCGGAACCAAATTTAACTGTACTTTGGTCTCCTGCTCTTCCTATTAGCTTCAAAAGATATTGTGCAAAAATGTCCATAAATACTTCATCTATTCAGTATGAAAATGATGAGATAATGCGTCCTGATCATGGTGATGATTATGCTATAGCTTGTTGTGTATCATCTATGAGAGTTGGTAAAGAAATGCAATTCTTTGGTGCCAGAGCAAACTTAGCAAAATGCTTATTATATGCTATAAATGGTGGTGCGGATGAGAAATCTCATTTGCAAGTAGGACCACGTTTTAGAAGAGTAGAAGGTGATTATCTTGACTTTGATGATGTTATGGAAAAATATGATGATATGATGGAGTGGTTGGCAAAACTATATGTTAATACACTTAATGTTATTCATTATATGCATGATAAGTATTCTTATGAATCATTACAAATGTCTTTACATGATAGAGATGTAAAGAGATTCTTTGCTACAGGTATAGCAGGTCTTTCCGTAGTTGCCGATTCTCTTAGTGCTATAAAATATGCAAAAGTGAAAGTTATAAGAGATGAAGATGGTATCGTTACTGATTATGAGGTAGAGGGTGATTATCCTAAATATGGAAATAATGATGATAGAGTAGATAAATTAGCGGTAAACTTAGTAGAATGCTTTATGAATAAGATAAGAAAGCATCATACTTACCGTGAGTCTATACCTACAATGTCAATACTTACTATTACCTCTAATGTTGTTTATGGTAAAAAGACAGGTAATACTCCGGATGGTAGAAGATATGGTGAGCCATTTGCACCTGGAGCAAATCCTATGCATAGAAGAGATACAAATGGAGCTTTGGCTTCACTTGCTTCCGTATCAAAGCTTCCATTCAGTGATGCACAAGATGGTATTTCAAATACCTTCTCTATTATACCTGGTGCCTTAGGTAAGGATAATAAGATATTTACAGGAGAGTTAGACTTAGATGCCTTATATGAGGAGGCAAAAGATGAGTCAAAATAAAATAGATAATGAGATTGACGAACTGATTAATTTATTAGATAATCAAATCTCAAAAGGCACAGGACATATTAATGTTTTTCAGACTGCTAATTCTGATAATTTAGCCTTTGGCGACTGTCCATGTACAGCTTGCCAAGTTCCTACCTTACTGGATATAGCAGATGAAGATACCCCTTAGGGGAGCAATATTGTATACAATATTGCAAGGTAACTATTAATAATATTATAAACATAGAAGTTAGAAAAGGAGTTTATTATGGCAACAAATTCACAAGTAGATAATCTTGTATCAATGTTAGATGGCTATTCTGAAAATGGCGGACATCATTTAAATATCAATGTTTTCTCAAAGGAAACATTATTAGATGCTCAAGCACATCCTGAGAAGTATCCACAATTAACAGTTCGTGTATCTGGATATGCTGTAAACTTTAATAAGTTGACAACAGAACAACAAAACGACGTTATTTCAAGAACTTTCCACGAGGGAATGTAATTAATGTTTGGTAATATCCATTCCATTGAAACCTTTGGTACTGTAGATGGTCCGGGTATAAGATATGTTATTTTCTTTCAAGGTTGCCCTTTGCGTTGTAAATATTGCCACAATCCGGATACTTGGCAGATACAAGCTGCAAATAGTAGATCTGTAGATGACATATTGAAAGATTTTGAGAGTTATAGAGCCTATCTAAAGGATGGAGGAATAACTTGTACAGGGGGCGAGCCACTTTTACAAATAGATTTTATTATAGAACTATTTAAAAAAGCAAAAGAGCGAAATATACATACTTGTGTTGATACGAGTGGTATTACCTTCTCTAAGAATAATAACGAAGTGATGAAGAAGTTTGATGAGTTGATAAAAATATACAGATTTATTTTTTTGTTAGATATAAAAGCATATTGATGATTTAGAACATAGAAAAACTTACAGGTTCGGTAATTCTAATATACTTGATTTTTGCAAAAATATTTATCAGATAATAATAAAGATATGTGGGTAAGACATGTAGTAGTACCCGGTATAACTTATAACGAGAGATATCTTTATGAGCTTGGTTATTTCTTAGGGGACTTAAAAAAATATAAAAGCCCTTGATGTGCTTCCATATCATACTATGGGAATAACAAAATATAAGACTTTAGGAATAGAATATCCACTAGAAGGTGTGGAGGCTCTTAAGGCAGAAGATGCTAAGGAAGCCAGAAATATAATTATTAGTGGTATTAAGGCTAAATTATTAGAAAAAAATCTAATTAGAAAAAGAGCTACCCTCGTAGCTCTTTTTTTGTTGTAAATGCTTAAAAATTAAGAAATAAATACTTGCTATCGTAAGCTTGCCAATATAGCTAAGAATTGCTATGATAGTCTTGTAGTTTATGTAGGTATAGATATAAATATTACTCTTAATAAGGTAATATATTTGTTTGATAGAGAGAAATGATATATATATATATATGAAGTATACTCTTTTAGATAGTGAAAAACATCAAAAAGAGTATGAAATAGGTAGATTTTTTTGCTGAGAAAAAGGTCTAAAAAGATTTGTATGGTATAGAGATTGAATTGGAGGACTTGGAAAATTTTATAATAAAGAATAAATATGGGAAACCAAGTTTTAAAGATATGCCAAAAAAAGTCGTTTTGAAATAGAGCCAAAAAAAGTATAATAATATTTTTTTAATATTAGTCATTCTGCTAATTTAGTTGTTTGTGCTTTTTATGACAAAGAAATTGGAGTAGATATAGAAAAAAATAGATAACTTTAATTCTTTTGATAATTAGGAAAAATATTGACAGATAAAGAAAAAAAGTATATTTAGAACAATATAGACATAATGAAGAAGAATTTAAAAAAATATTTTTTTAGCTTTTGGACTTTAAAGGAAAGTTATTTAAAAATGTAAAGGAAGTGGATTTTCTGAAAACCCTTTAGATATCGAGTTTTTTTAATAACTGGTAATAGTATAAGTTGTAATGATGAAAAATGTTTCTTTGATTCAGGATGTTTTTTGAGAATTATATTCTGTCTCTTTGTTTTGAGAAAAAAAGAAACTCCTACTAAAGAAAATATTATATATGTAGAGATAAATGAAAAAAATTAATTTTTTTAAGCATTAAATTTAACAATAAAAAGGACTATATATAGCTTGATTGAGATAAAAAAAGCCTTATATAGTCCCATTTTTTTTTATTATCTAAATAATTAATTTAAAAAGTAAATCAAGCTATAGGATTGTTTTTTTTAGATATTATATAAAAATATAAATCTCCACTTTCTTCAACCAATAAATCATTTAGACTAATACTATCAAGATAATTATTTATTGTTGTATCAAGTCCCTCAAACATTTCAAGCATTTTCATATCGCCCGGATCATCCTTATTAATATCTAGATGTAAATCAACAGGAGCAAAAATTTTTCTTCGGAAATACGAAGTATTTCTCCAACACTGTATAGACTAGGCGCTTTTGTCAGTTTATATCCCCCACCTTTTCCACGAAGTCCTAATAATAAATCATTGCGAACAAGTATTTTAACTATGCTTTCAAGATATTTTTCTGAAATATCTGTATGCTCTGCTATTTCTTTTAGAGTTATATATTCATTCTTGCTATGATTTTTGCATATATCTAACATTATTTTAAGAGAATATCTTCCCTTAGTTGATATTTTTCATTTCTTTTCCTCCTCAAACTGATATACCTATTATACCTTGGGTTTTTATATGTTGTATATAAAAATTTTATACTTTTTTTGTTTAAAAATCTTATTTAGGGCAGATAAGCAAATATTGATTTCTTCTATAGTATTAAAAATAGGAGAAAGAAAATCTTATGCTACCATTTGGAAAAAAGAGCCTAGTGTTTTATGAGCATTAGGAGAGCAGTGTAAACCCGTTCTTACCTGTATGCCGTAGTCATTTTTCCAGTTCAAAAAGCAAGAATAGCTAGATCCTTTAGTTTTGTAGTAATAGAAACTACAGCAGTTCTTTTTTTCTTATATCGACACTACCTAGTATACTAATACCATCTATTCTTTTTTTATGCCTTCTAGGAAATGAGAGCAAAGTTTCATTTCGTATTTATGAATATTTTTCTAAGCCTGTTTTTCTCTAAAAAAAGTCTAGGGGCTGTACTTAAGCCTATTATACCCGGAATATTTAGAGTTCCGGCTTCAAACTTGTCGGGTAAAATATTTGGGACATCCTCGCTGTCAGAAAAGCTGCCTGTACCTCCGCTTATTAGAGGGCTTATTTTAGAAGCAAAAGCATCTGTAATAGCAAATCCACCTATACCTTGAGGACCAAGCAGTCCCTTATGTCCCGTAAAAGCAAAGTGCTGAAATATTCATAAGTGCCATATTGATAGGGAGTATTCCTGCACTTTGTGCCGCATCTACCACAAAATCAATATCATATTCTCGGCATATTTTTCCAATTTCTGTAAGTGGCATAATATTACCGGATACATTGGAAACATGGGTGCAGATAATAGCCTTTGTATTAGATTGTATAAGATTTTTTATTTCAGACAGCTTTAAAAATCCATATCTATTACAAGGAATTTTACTAAAGGAAATACCTTGTTCACTTAATTGTTGGAGAGGTCTCATAATAGCATTATGCTCCATAGAGCTTATTAAAAACATGATCGCCGGTTTTAAGTAGACCTTTTATAATAATATTTAAACTTGTTGTTATATTATTAGTAAAAAAATAATATTTTTTTGTATCAGAACAAGAAAAATAATCTTGCTAATTTATTACGACAATCAAAAAAATTTTTCTCTTCCAAATCAAAGGCGATTTTATAACTACCTCTATTAATATTTACTGCATAGTTTTCTATAAATTCTGCCATTTTTCTTGCCTACATTAGGTGCTTTTTGGAAAAACTTGTACTTGAATTATCAAGATATATCATACTTTTATCCCCTTAAAATTAATAAATATATTCTAATATAAAAATAGGAGCTTTTGTATATGGATAATTAGATTTTTTTGATGATAAATAGAAAAAAACTATAACTATTGTGATTAATAAAAATAAACTATAACTAAAAAAATATTGTGATTTTTTTATTAAAATGATAGAATATTTTTTTAACAAAAATAAAGGGGATTCACTAATGAAGGGTGAAAGAAATTTACTTATTATTTCAGGACTTGCCATAGGTATTATAGCCTCACTTATGGTAATGTTTGGAAATCCTGTTAATATGGGATTTTGTATTGCGTGTTTTGTAAGAGATACGGTAGGTGGTCTGGGTTTGCATAGAGCAGAGGCTGTTCAATATGTTAGACCGGAGATAATCGGTTTAGTGCTTGGAGCTTTTATTATGGCCTTTACAAGTAAAGAATTCAGTGCAAAGGGTGGTTCGGCACCTATAACAAGATTTGTACTAGGATTTTTTGTTATGATAGGTTGTTTGATATTCCTTGGCTGTCCATTCAGAGTTATTTTAAGACTTGCAGGTGGTGATTTGAATGCAATATTCGGTTTCTTAGGTTTTGCAGTCGGTATAGGCATAGGAGTTATATTCTTAAATAGGGGCTATAGTCTTAGTAAGAATTATAAGCAAAGCTTTATCGAAGGAACAACTCTACCGACAGTAGTTTTCTTTCTTCTTATGATTGCTATATTTGGAAAGAATCTTTTAATGTATACAGAGGCAGGAAAAGGACCGGGAGCTGTTCATGCCACTCTTGCATTTTCTTTAATAGCCGGTCTTTTAGTTGGTGCTATAGCACAAAAGAGTAGAATGTGTATGGTAGGTGGAATAAGAGATATCTTATTATTTAAGGATTTTAAATTAATATCCGGCTTCATAGCTATTTTTGTAGCGGCTTTAGTAGTTAATCTGATAATAGGTAAGTTCCATGTAGGCTTTGCAGATCAAGCTATAGCTCATACAGATGAACTTTGGAATTTCTTAGGTATGGCTCTTGCAGGTCTTGCCTGTACATTACTTGGTGGTTGTCCAATGCGTCAATTAATACTTGCAGGTGAAGGAAATTCAGATTCAGCTATAACAGTTTTAGGTTTGGCAGTTGGTGCAGCTTTTGCACATAACTTTGGACTTGCAGCTTCAGGAAAAGGTGTTCCATTAAATGGTAAGGTAGCTGTCATAATTGGATTTATAGTAGTAGCAATTATAGGTTTTGTTAATACTAGAAAAAGCGAATAGAGGTATTAATATATGATAGATGCTAGAGGCTTATCTTGTCCTGAACCGCTTGTTTTAGTAAGGAAGGCTATGGAAACTAAGGCAGATATTTATGAAGTCTTAGTAGATGCAAAAGTAGCAATGGAAAATATTTCCAAATTTGCTTCTTCCCGTTCTCATGATGTAGAAGTAGAAGAAAGTGGTGAAGATTACAAAATTATAATTAGGAAGAAGTAAGATGACGTATATAGCAACATTCTTTTCACATTTCGGTGCTATACGCTTTAAAAAGCTTATGGAAACTAAGGTGAAAAATATAGTTCTTATGCCTGTTCCTAGAAGTGTCAGTTCTTCTTGTGGGACTTGTGCCAAGTTTGAAGCGGAAAATATAGAGAATATAGATTTCTCAGTGATAGAAGAATTGGATAAGATAATTGAAATATAAAAAATCAAAGTAAGAGATTTATCTTTAGAAGTAAGATAAATCTCTTATTTTTTTAATATAAAAAAAGGAGACATATACTAAGAAATCTTAGCCTATGTCTCTTTGATATATAAACTAATTTATCGGTTCGACAACAGTATCACCGGATTTTGTAGGAGCAATAAGTTTGTCGTTATTAGCATTTCGTCCGGGAGCAACTCCTACATTAGCACTTCCTGAAGTATGATTAGAATTATTACTAACGGAATTACCTATACCGGAATTAGGTGTAACAGTATTTCCGAGTTCGTTATTTTTCAAGAGTGTTGTCCGCTCCCCCCGAAGAATGTATAGAACATACAGGTACACTTGCAAAAACAGAATCATCAGTATAAGTTTCAGAGTTAGGAACTATCATAATAACTTTGTTTGTTGTAGTAGGGCAATTAGGTGTAGGTCTACCTCCACTTTCGGCACAAACAGTAATAGTAGTATGTACATCGCAAGCAGTAGTAGGAGCTGTACCTTTTGCAAAATATTCGGTATAAACTGTACTACCTCGAGGATCAGCACTACAAACTCCGGGGATAGGAAGCTTGCCGGATTTTCTGCAAACTTCGGCTTGTTCTATACTATCAGGGACAGGAAAGCCTATATCTGTTTTTCCCTCATGAACTCTATCCATAATCTTTTTCCATATATCTTTATGGAATCTTGTACCACCATTTTCACCTGTAAGTTTTTGATTATTATCATAACCTGCCCAAATACCGGCAGTATAATAAGGAGTATAGCCGACAAACCAAACATCATTATTTTTACTTGTAGTTCCTGATTTACCGGCGGCACTCATCTTATTAAGAGCTGCCCTGGTGCTGGTGGAAGTTACACTAACACCATTTCTTGCAAATTTACGATTAGGTTTAAGAGAATCAGCCATAGCATCAGTTAAGAGAAAAGCGGTAGATTCTTTTAAAACTCTGTGAGTCTCAGGTGTATTATCTATGAGTGTCTTGCCGTTATGATCTTCAATCTTAGTGAAGAATATAGGTTTAGTATAAATTCCCTTGTTTGCTATACTTGCAAAAGCTGCAGTAAGCTCAAGATTACTAACACCTTTTGTAAGACCGCCAAGTGCAAGGCTAGCTGTATAGTCGGTATCAGTTAGAGAAGTTATTCCGAAATTCTTAGCATATTCTACACCAAGTTCAGGAGTAACAGTTTCCATAAGAGTTTTTACGGCAACTATGTTCATAGAATAAATTATACCATCTCTGATACTGGAATAACCAAGATAGCCGCTATTATACCAGTTATTTATACTCTTAGTACCTACAGTATAAGGTGCATCATAATAAACAGTTGCGAGAGTATTACCTTTAGCATCAATAGCAGGTGCAAAAGCAGTTAATACTTTAAAGGCAGAGCCGGGTTGACGAACAGTATTAGTTGCTCTATTTAAAGTAAGACTGGCGGTTTTTTCTCCTCTACCACCATTTATAGCTTTAACTTCACCACTTGCCTGATCCATCAAAACAAAGCTGACCTGTGGCTCAAGTATAGTCTTAAAACTTTCTCCAAGTATCTCATCACCTTCTTTAACTATACTGGCCTTATAAGCTTCAACATCAGCTTTAGCTGACTCCGGTGTAGAGTAAATGCCATCATTATTATCTTTTAAAATATTTTTATGGTAGGATAATAAAGTATCTTCGGAATAATGTTTTGTTTCTCCATCGGCCTGTTTTACAGATAATCTATATTCTACAGAATAGTGGACAGCGGTATAATTCTCAGGATTATTTACTTCTTCATCAACTATTTTTTGCAAATTGGGATCTTGAGTGGTGTATATCTTGAGACCACCTGAATATATTAAATTATGTGCTTGAGTTTCTGTATAACCCAACTTTTCTACTAGAGTAGCGCTTACCTGACTGATTAAAGCATCTGTAAAATAACTATATATATGTTTATTTTCCTTGGTGGCTATATCTACATTCTGAATACGGTCATATACATTATCAGCTAAAGCCTCTTCCTGCTCAGCTTTAGTTATATAGCCTTGTTCAAACATATATTGGAGAATAACTTTTCTTTTTTCTTCATTTGCAGCTCTTCCTGAGATAGGATTCAACCTACTGGGATTTTGGGTAATACCGGCTATTACTGCAGCTTCGGATAAAGTAAGTTCGGATACATCTTTATTAAAAATATCGTTTAGATGCAACCTTGACGCCTAAAGAGTTATTACCAAGATTTATGGTATTTAAGTAGTTAGTCAAAATGATTTTTGTCCATACTTTGTTCCAGCTTAATAGCTAGATATTGTTCCTGTATTTTACGTTCAAGTTTGGCACCGAAACTTTTCTCACGACCACCATTAAATACATTATTTTTAATAAGCTGTTGGGTGATGGTAGAACCACCACCGGAGGAGGAATCCCCCTTTATAACACCAAGTACAGCTCTTAGAATAGATTTAGTATCTATACCATTATGTTTCCAAAATCTGGCATCTTCAATAGCTACAAAAGCATCTATTAAGTCTTGTGGAAGTTCATCATATCTTGCTTCTTGACGATTGGAGCCTTCCATAACTAAAGTATCGGTAGCATTTCCTGCTGAATCATAAACTGTTGTAGCATAGCCCATTGGAAGGATATTTTCAACATTTATATCAGGAGTATTATCCAGTATACCTTTGATAATTCCTATGGAGACGCCTACTCCTAAACAAATACATAAGATAAAAACAATAAAAACAGTCTTAAAAAAGGTTACAAATAGTTTTGAAAAATACTTTGAAGACTTGGACTTGGAATTTTTAAGCTTATGTCTTGTTTGATTTTTTCCATATTTCATTTTATAAAACCTCCGTTAGAGATAAGAGTATATAATTAAATATTTTTTTATAGTATACCAAATTTATAAAAAAAGTGCTATAAATATATTGAATAAGACTTGAAAAATTCACATTTTTTTATATGTATTGAAAGGAAAAAAATATGCCTAGAAACTTGAAAAATATGCTATAGAGCAGGTGTTGGGGAAATACTGGAAAAGAAATCAAGATTTATAGCTACAGTAGCAAGTGTAAAGACAGAAGAAGAAGCGAGTAGTTTCATAGAAAAAAAGTAAAAAAAGACAATTGGTCAGCTAGACATAATTGTTATGCCTATATAGTGGGTGAAGATGCCAATATATATAAGTATAGTGATGATGGTGAACCAAGCGGTACAGCCGGTAGACCTATGCTTGATATTTTAGTTTCCGAAAATGTAACAAATATTTGTGTGGTTGTAACGAGATATTTTGGTGGAGTATTGCTTGGAACAGGGGGACTTGTTAGAGCTTATAGTGATGCTATAAAAAGAAGGTCTTAAAAAAATTCAAAAATTATTGGAGAGAAAAAGAAGGTGCCCTATTTAGTTTAGATATAGATTATACTCTTTTTGGTAAGTTAAAAATATTTTTATAGAGGAAAGTGGATATTTTTATTTTAAATACAAATTATACTTCTAACGTTTATTTAAGGGTATTAGTTCCAAAAAGAAGATGAAGAAAAATTTATAAAGGCTACAGGAAATATAACTCTTGGGAAAATAGAACTTTCTAAAGCCAAGCCTTGTACCTATCTACTTGATGATAAAAAAAGCTTATTTTAGATAATATAGCAGAAACTTAAAAATACTCTAGTCATAGACTATAGTTTGAGATATAATAAAAAAATAAATATATATAATGTAATGGGAGATAAAAAAATGACAAAAAAATTAGAACACGTTATGCACCAAGTCCAACAGGACGTATGCATGTAGGAAATCTTAGAACGGCATTATATGCTTATCTAATAGCTAAGCATGAAGGTGGAGATTTTCTACTTCGTATAGAAGATACGGATCAGGAAAGATATGTAGAAGGAGCTATAGAAATTATCTATAATACTTTGAAATATACAGGTCTTGTACATGATGAGGGACCGGATAAAGATGGCGGTGTAGGACCTTATGTGCAAAGTGAACGTCAAGCAAGCGGTATATATCTTGAGTATGCTAAAAAGTTGGTGGAAAAAGGAGAAGCTTATTATTGTTTTTGTACAAAAGAACGTCTTGATTCTTTAAAAGTAGGCGTTGGAGATGAGCAATTATTAAAATATGATAAGCATTGTTTACATTTATCAAAAAGAAGAAATAGAAGAAAAATCTAAAAAAAGGACTTCCTTATGTAATAAGACAAAAATAATCCAACTACAGGGAGAACAAGCTTTTTTGATGAAATATATGGTGAGATAAGTGTAGATAATTCTGAGCTTGACGATATGGTTCTTATTAAATCAGACGGTTTTCCTACTTATAATTTTGCGAATGTAGTAGATGATCATTTAATGGGAATCACACATGTAGTTCGTGGTAATGAATATTTATCGTCATCACCAAAATATAACAGATTATATGCGGCTTTTGGTTGGGAAGTTCCTGTATATGTACATTGTCCACTTATAACAGATGAAAGTCATAAAAAGTTGTCAAAGCGTAGTGGACATTCATCATTTGAAGATTTATTAGAGCAAGGATATATATCTGAGGCTATTATCAATTATGTAGCCTTACTTGGATGGTCTCCGGAAGATGATAGAGAGATATTTAGTTTAGAAGAATTGGTAAAGGAATTTAACTACAAAAACATAAGCAAGTCTCCTGCTGTCTTTGATATGGTAAAATTATCATGGTTAAATGGAGAATACTTAAAAGCTATGGACGATGATAAATTCTATAATATGGCATTACCTTATATAAAAAGAAATTATTAAAAAAAGATTTAGATTTAAAGAAGATATCTAAGATGGTAAAAAAACTCGTATAGAGACTTTCCTAGATATAAAAGAACATATAGATTTCTTTGAAGAATTACCTAAATACGATAATTCAATGTATACACATAAGAAGATGAAAAACGAATGAAGAAACATCTTTAAAAAGTATTACAAGAAGTATTACCTATATTGAAAGAACATAATGATTATACAAATGATTCTTTATATGCTTTATTGTCAAGATATGTTGCAGATACAGATGTAAAGACAGGCTTTGTTATGTGGCCACTTAGAACTGCTCTTTCAGGAAAAACAATCTACACCTGCCGGAGCAACAGAAATTATGGAAGTTCTTGGAAAAGAAGAAAGTATCAGGAGAATAGAGCTTGGTATCAAACAATTACTCTAATGCACAATTAGAAGCTATAGAACACAAAACAGGTCCTCTAATGGTCTTGGCAGGACCCGTTCGGAAAAAAACTTTTGTAATAACTCATCGTATCAGATATTTGATTGAAGAATTAAAAAAATAAATCCTAATAATATTCTTGTTGTAACTTTTTCAAGAGCTGCGGCTATGGAAATGAAAACTAGATTTGAAAATTTGAGTTCCGATATTAAGGATAAGGGAGTTATTTTTGGAACTTTTCATTCAGTATTTTTTGGTTTGTTAAAATTAGCCTATGGATATAGAGGGGATCAAATAGCTACTGAAAGAGAGAAATATGCTATCTTACAGAAAAATATTGGAAAAAAATATCCTGAATTTAGCATTGATTTGCAAGGGATGGTAGAAAAATATTCTTTCGGAAATCTCAAAAAAATAAAAACAAGAAAAATATAGATATAAAAATTTTTTTATTCTAAACTTTGTTCGGCACAAACTTTTTAGAGAAATATATAAGTCTTATGAAATAGCCTTGCAAAAATATTAGAAAAAAATAGATTTTGATGATATGTTACTTATGACTTATGAGCTTCTTAGTCAAAGAGAGGACATAAGACAGGCGTGTATAAATAAATATAAGTATATATTGGTTGATGAATTTCAAGATATAAATAGTATCCAATATAAAAATAGTTAGACTTCTGCTTGGAAAAAGAGGAAAAATATAACTATAGTAGGTGATGATGACCAGTCTATATACTCATTCAGAGGTGCAAGACCTGATATAATGCTTGGCTTTGATAAAGATTATCCTAAATGTAAAAAAAGTGGTTTTGGATATAAATTTTAGAAGTACAAAGGACATAGTAGAAAGAGCTACAAAACTTATAAGACATAATAAGAATAGATTTGATAAAAAGATAAGTTCCTTTAGAGGAGAAGGGAAAAAAAGGTAGAAATACTTAAATTTGTGAATGCAAATAAGCAAGTTTCCGCCATTGTCTCTGATATAAGAGAGTATATTAAACTTGGATATAAGTATAGCGATATAGCCGTTTTATATAGAACCAATATACAGCCACGTCTTATTATACAAAGGTTTTTTTGAAATTAGCTATTCCTTTTTAGTTTAAAAAGATAATATCCCAAATATATATGAACATTGGATAGCTAAAGATATAATAGCATATTTGCGTTTAGCTACGGGAATAGGTAATCGTGGAGATTTGCTCAGAATTTGTAATAAACCTAATAGATATATAAAAAGAGAGGCATTGGAAGATAAAAATGCTGATCTTAGTAGTCTGTATGAATATTATAAAGACTCAGGATATATGCTGGAGAGAATTAATGAATTAAAAACATAGCTTGAAGATTATCTCAACTATGTCCTTACCAAGAGCGATAGCTTTTATAAGAAGCGGTATAGCTTATGAGGACTATTTGGACGATTATTGTGATTATCATGGGATAGAGGGAGAAGAATTTTTTGATATTCTAGATGAGATACATGAATCCAGTAGAGAATTTACCGGCCTTAATGAATGGTTAAATCAAATAGAAGAGTATAAAAGAGGTTTGGAAGATGTAAAGCTTAATAGAGATGAGGAAGATGAAGACAGTATTAAGCTTATGACTTTTCATGCTTCAAAAGGCTTAGAATTTAAGGTTGTTTATATCATAGATGTGAATAAGGGTGTTTGCCCTTATAAAAAAGCAAAGTCAAAAGAAGAGTATGAAGAAGAAAGACGAATGTTTTATGTTGCAATGACAAGAGCTAGGGATAGGCTTAATATTTGTACCAGTACAGAAGAAAAAAATAGCAGAGGTGAAGCCTCTGAATTTATAAAAGAATTAGAATAAGGAGAAAAAATGGAAGATAATATAAAGAAAGATGATATTTTTAATGGACAAGGAACAACAGTTAGTATAACTTTAGAAGATGATAGCGTTATAGATTGCGTTGTACTTGGAATTTTTGAGGCAGATGGTAGAGAATATATAGCCGTTTTACCGGAAACAAACGAAGATGAGGAAGAAGGTATGGTATATCTTTATAGATATTCAGAGTCGGCAGACGGAGAGCCTATACTTGAAAAATATAGAAACAGATGAAGAATATGAGATAGTTAGTGATGCCTTTGATGAGATGTTAGATGAGGAAGAATTCGCTGAAATGATGGAAGATATAGATGATGAAGATATAATTGAATAGGAAAATTTCAAATAGACGGAGTTTGATAGCTTAGCTACCAAGCTCCGTCTATTCCTATAACTTGACCGGTTATATAGCTATCTTTTTTTGCTAAAGTAAAAGCGAGTTCTGCAACTTCCTCACATTTCCCCATACGTCCACTAGGAATTTCATCCAGGAGTATTTTTTTATCTTCTTTGTCTAAAAAAGAATTCATATCGGTATCAATAAGTCCTGCGGCTATAGCATTTACTTGTATGTTACTGGGAGCAAGTTCTTTTGCAAGAGCTTTAGTAAAAGTGTTCATGCCACCTTTTGAGCTGCTGTAAGCTACCTCCATAGAAGCACCCACATTTCCCCAAATAGAAGAAATATTTATTATACTACCATAGCCTTGTTTTAGCATAAAAGGAATGGCAAGTTTAGAGGTATAAAAATATAGAAGATAAATTTGTATTAAGTAATTTATCCCACTCGTTTATACTCATATCTTGTAAAAAGTCCTATATGAGATATACCTGCATTGTTTACTAATACATCTATTTTAGTATATTCTTTGCTTAGTTCATAAAAAAACTCTTCTAATTCTTTGAAATCCGATACATCGCATTTTTTTGCATAACAAGAGAGTCCCATGTTTATTATTTCTTTTTTTGTTTCATTTAGTTCATCTATACTTTTTAATGTTGTTATAGCTATATTATAGCCTTCTTTAGCGAATTTCAGAGCTATAGCTTTGCCTATGCCTTTTGCCGCACCTGTAATAATTGCAAGTTTCATAAAAAAACTCCTTTAATATTTATTTATATTCTTTATGATATAATATTCAGTATAAGAGTTTGAAAAGAATTTATTTTTTTCTTGTATGTAAAAAAATAAATTTTTGCTATACTAAAGAATAGTATAAAGTGTGTAATACTATAAGGTCAATACAGTGAAAGGAAAAAAATATGATTAAAAAAAGTATCTTAGCTATATGCTCATTAAGTTTATTACTTGGACTTAGTGCCTGTACAGCTAAAAAATCAGATATTAATAATGAAACTAAGATAGATACAAAGATGAATGAAGCTCTTAGCGGCGATAATATAGTAAGAACAGCTATAAAGTCAGATATACAAACTATAGATATGCATAAAACTTCAAATAATTATATGGTTCCTCTGAATGTGTTTGATAGATTGGTAGAGGTAGAAGTTAAAGATGGAAAAAGTGAGATAGTTCCAAGTCTTGCAAAATCTTGGGATATATCAGAGGATGGAAAGACATATATTCTACATTTGGTGGAGGGTGTCAAATTCCACAATGGAGAAGATTTTAAAGCAGATGATGTTGTATATTCTTTAAATAGAATAGTTACAGTGCAAGGTGCAGTAAATTCCAGCTTTGTGAGTCAAATAGAAGGTTTTGATGAACTTGCAAACGGGGTTGCGACAGAGCTTAGTGGAGTAAAAGCTATAGATGATTATACTGTAGAGATAAAATTAAAAGAACCTTATGCAGGTTTTATGGCAAGTCTTGCAGCGGCACCGGTAAGCATTTTAGATGAGAAAACAACAACTATGGCAGGTGATAAGTTCGGTATAGAACCTGAATTTACAGTAGGAACAGGACCGTTTAAGTTAAAGGAATGGAAATTAAATGAGGGTATAGAATTAGTAAAGAATGAAAATTATTGGAAAGAAGCTCCTAAAATAGACGGAGTAGAGATTAAAGTTGTTCCGGATACTGAAACACAAAATATAATGTACAGAAATGGGGAACTGGATATTTTAGATTTAGATTATATGGTAGATTATATACCTACATATAAGCAGGAATTTAAGGATAATTTGGTTTCGGTACCAAGAGTAGGGATTACATATTTTACCTTTAACGAAAATATAGAACCTTTAAATAATGTTAATATCAGAAAAAGCATTATCTATGGCTATAGATAGGCAAGCTATAGTAGATTCTATGTATAACGGAACGGCAAGTATAGAAAATGGTATTTTTCCTAAGGGACTTATAGGACATAATGAAAATATAGAAGCTATAGAGTATAATACAGAAAAAGCAAAAGAGATTTTGGCTGCTGAAGGTTATCCTAACGGTTTTGATATGGAAATAGCCATAGATTCAGCTTCTTCAGATACAACAAAAATCTGTTTTAGAGATAATATCCGAGCAACTATCAGAAATAGGGGTAAATGCGAGTCTTAAGACTTATGATGAGTCAACTTGGTTAGCTACCAGAAAAGCCGGAGAATTAGGTTCGTTTATGTCAACATGGACTGCCGATTATAATGATCCTGATAATTTCATATATACTTTCTTTGGAACTGATGAAAAATACAAAGCTTAGATCTTTAAATTATAAAGATAAAGAAGTTATAGATAGAGTTGCTAAAGCCAGAGCTATTATAAATGAAGATGAAAGAATAAAAAGAATATCAGGCTTTGGAAAAAAAGATAATTAGTGAAGATAGAGCTTGGCTACCAATGTATGCAAAAAGAGCATTATTTTGCCCTTGGTAAAAAAATATAAAGCAACTTTACTCCTAATTGGGCAGGTATAAGTGATATGCAATTTTATTCTATAAAAAGAATTAGAAATTTAGCTCGAAGTAATTTCGAGCTTTAAATTTTTTGGATTAAGAGGGGAAAATGCTAAGAAAAATAATTGAAAGATTATTATTGTCTATACCAATACTTTTTTTGGTGTAATACTATTAATATTTATAATGCTCAGAATAGTTCCCGGTGATCCTATAACAACTATGCTTGGAGAGCATGTGGATCTTAGGACTATAGAAAAGATAAAAGTAGAGATGGGTCTTGATAAACCTCTCTATATACAATTTTTTTAAGTACATAGTAAATATTTTAAGAGGAGATTTTTGGAACCAGTTATAGATTAAATAGAAATGTCAGTAAAAATCATAATAGAAGCCTTTCCAAATACATTAAAATTAGCACTCAGTTCAGCTTTGTTTGCTTGGATATTGGGGATAAGTACAGGTATTGTAAGTGCCATTTATAAAAATAAATTCATAGATAGATTATTTATGACAGGAGCTTTAATGGGAGTATCCATGCCTATTTTTATGCTGGCTTTAGGTTTGCAATATTTATTAGCTTTTAAGTTTCCTATCTTCCCTGTTTCAGGGTATGATAGTATTCTTTCTATGATTCTGCCTGCTATAGCTCTTGGTTGGAATAGTGCGGGAAGTATAGCCAGAATGACCAGATCTAATCTGGTAGAGGTTCTTAGAGAAGATTATATAAGAACAGCTAGGGCAAAAGGATTAAATGAAGCAGATGTAATAATTTCTCACGCTCTTAAAAATGCTCTTTTGCCCATAGTAACTATGATGGCTCTGCAACTAAGCTCTATGCTTAGCGGGGCTGTAATAACGGAGAGTATTTTTGGTATAGCGGGAGTAGGTAGGCTTGCAGTAAATGCGATAGAAACTAGAGATATGCCTTTGTTACAAGGAACAGTTATTTTTACAACTGTACTTATTATTTTGGGTAATTTATTTGCTGATGTATTATATTCCATCATAGATCCTAGAATAAGAGAGGAGGCGTAATGAAAAATAGATATAAGATATTGATAAAAAATAATAAATTGACCTTTATTTCTTTTGGTTCTTATTATTTTGCTTATTTTTTTATAGCTATTTTTTTGCTCCCATTATAGCACCGTATAATCCTTATGCACAAAATTTAAAGGATAGACTTTTAAGTCCTGATTTCATTCATATATTAGGTACTGATGAGTTGGGACGTGATGTGTTTTCGAGGCTCATTTATGGTATGAGAATTTCTCTTACAGTGGGTTTATTGCCTACTTTTTATATCTATGCTTATAGGTAGCATATTAGGGACTTGTAGCAGGATACTATGGTGGCAAGATTGATTTTTTGATAATGAGAATAGCTGATATTATTTTGGCATTTCCATCTTTGCTATTTGCAATGGTTGTTATGTATACTATGGGGGGTGGGCTTATTAATATTTTTATAGCCCTTTCTTTTATAAATTGGGCATCAACAGCCAGAGTAGTAAGGGCACAGACACTTAGTCTGAAAGAAATGGATTATGTTTTAGCGGCGAAAAACGGTAGGTGTGGGTAATATTGTTATAATGTATAGGCATATTTTTGCCTAATTGTTTGACAAATCTAATAGTTTTATTTACTCTCAATATCCCCTCGGCTATACTTTCTGAAGCCTCTTTAAGTTTTTTAGGAGTAGGAGCCTTACCACCTAGTGCAAGCCTTGGTCTTATGGTTGTTAAGGCGAAGAAGTATTTATTTACAAATCCTTATCTTGTTTTGGCACCAAGTATAATGATAATGTGTATTGTACTTTTATTTAATTTTTTAGGAGATGGACTTAGGGATATTTTAGATCCTAAGCTGAAGGAAAATTAATGGAAAATGTTTTAAGTATTAGTGAGCTTTGTACAGAATATAAAAGTGATAATAAGAATATTAAAATACTGGATGAGGTAAGTATAGAAGTTCCAAAAGGTAAAATAATAGGGGTAGTAGGAGAATCAGGCTGCGGAAAATCCATGACTGCCATGAGTATTATGGGGCTACTTGCACCCAAAAATAAAAAAATAAGTTCCGGTAGTATAAAGTTAGATAGCAAGGAGCTTGTAAATATGGATAAGAAAGGCTTAAATAATATAAGAGGTGTGGAGCTTTCAATGATTTTCCAAGAGCCTATGACCTCCTTAAATCCTCTATTAACGGTAGGTAGGCAATTATCTGAAGTTTTAATAAGACATAAGAAAATCTCTAAAGCAGATGCTAAAAATAAGGCTATAGAGATGCTTGAAAAAGTAGGTATGACTGATGCTAAAAAGAGGTATAGTTCATATCCGCATGAACTCTCAGGTGGACTTAGACAAAGGGTAATGATAGCTATGGCTCTTATATGTGAGCCTAAAGTCTTAATAGCCGATGAGCCGACTACAGCTTTAGATGTTACCATATCAGCTCAGATACTAGGTTTGATGAAGCGTTTATGTGAGGAAATAGGGACCAGTATAATTTTGATAAGCCATAATATGGGTATTATATCGAGTTTATGTGACTATGTTTATGTTATGTATGCAGGAAAGGTGGTAGAAGAAGCAAGTGCAGCCGGTTTGTTTGCAGAAAGCAGACACCCATACACTAAGGGATTATTACGCTGTATTCCGAATATAAATAATGATGAGAAAAAGATTATATACTATTAAAGGTAATGTTGCAAAACTTAGAAGAATTAGGAAATTTTTGTAGTTTTTGTAATAGATGTGAATATGTAAATGAATATTGCAAAAGAACATTCTCCTAAATTATATGAAATTGGAGAAAAAAAGACAAAAAAAGTACGTTGCTTTTTATATGATGATAGACTAAAAGGGATATTTAATAATGAAAGATAAGATACTTTTTAAGTGTAAGAAAACTTGTAAAAAGAATATGAAAAATTCTAATATGGGGAAAAAAAGTAAATTTAAGGCAATAAATAATATTAGCTTTGATATATATGAAGGAGAATGTCTTGCTTTGGTAGGAGAATCCGGTTGTGGAAAAATCAAGTCTTGCTAAAACTATATTGAGTTTACAAAAAGGCGGATGAAGGCTATATTTATTTAAAAAGATAAAGACGTATTTGAGCTAGATAAGAGTAAGGATAAGTCTTTAAAAAAAGGATATACAAATGATTTTTTTCAAGATCCTTATGCCTCTTTAAATCCTAGAATGAAAAATTTATGATATTGTAGCGGAACCTATAAAAAGCACATAAATTATATAAAGATAAGACAGATTTAGATAATAAAGTATATACTTTGTTGGAAAAAGGTTGGCATCTCTAAAGAGTTTGCAACTAGATATCCACATCAATTTTCGGGTGGACAAAGGCAAAGAATAGGTATTGCCAGAGCTATTGCATTAAATCCGAGTTTGCTTATTTTAGATGAGCCGGTATCTGCCCTAGATGTATCTATACAGGCTCAAGTTCTTAATCTTTTGAAAGATATAAAAAGAAGAGAAAAAAAGCTTACATATTTATTTATAAGTCATGACCTTTCAGTAGTAAAAATTTATAAGTGATAGAATAATGATAATGTTTTTTTAGGAAAAAAATAATGGAAATGGGAAATACTCAAGATATATTTTTCCTTTCCAAGACATCCGTATACTAAATTACTTTTTAGATTCTATACCCGGTATAGAAAACAAAGAAAAAAATTATACACCGGCTATATGGAATTTGGGGAAATACCAAGTATTAGTAAGCCACCAAGAGGTTGCGTTTTTTTCATACAAGATGTCCCTATGCAAAAAGAAATATGTAGCACTGAGTTGCCCACAGAAACAAAAAGAAAATGGTAGATTATATTTTTTTGCCATTTTCCATTAGAAGAGTAGGAGTTTATGAATAATAAATTTTTTTAGATTTTTTTGATTACATGGTCTTGGCTATACCCTTTGCTTATATTACTTGGAATTTTTATTTTTGGTATATATTTAGGAAATAGTAAGAGGGATATTCTACCAACAGCTACCTATATTGCAAATACTATAAGTGAAGAGAGTTTGGAGAGTGAAGAAAGTAGTGAGAATATAGTTCCAAGTATTTCTGACATAAATATCAAAGAAAATGGCAACTACACAAGTAAAGAAGATGTAGCACTTTATATACATACTTACAATAAATTACCTAATAATTATATTAGTAAAAAAAGATGCAAGTGCTGCAGGTTGGAATCAAGAAACGGATAATTTAGATGTTATTTTACCGGGAAGAAGTATAGGCGGAGATGAGTATGGAAATTCTTCTGATAAGTTACCAAAAGCTGAGGGTAGGCGTTATTATGAGGCTGATATAGATTATGATGGCGGTTCGAGAAATTCTAAAAGAATAGTTTATTCCAGTGATGGGCTTATATTTTATACTGAGGACTCTTATGAGAATTTTGAGAGGTTGTATTGATGTCTAAAGAAAAATTATGGTATTTATATGCTAAAAAAGCAGATTTTGATGCTATATCAAAGAAATATAATATTTCATCTATTCTAGCCAGAATTATAATAAATAGGAATATACCTATAGAAAAAATAGGAAATTATTTAAAAACCGAGCATAGGAGACTTGCATGATGAAAATAGCCTAAAAGATATAGAGGGAGCGATTAGACTTGTGGCCTCTTTTATAGATAAGGGGACAAAGTTGCGTATAGTCGGTGATTATGATATAGATGGGGTTTGTGCAACTTATATTTTAGTAGCCGGTCTTAAATATTTGGGTGCTAATATTAGCTATGAAATACCTGATAGAATAAAGGACGGTTATGGTATAAACGAACTTATTATAGAAGAAGCCTATAAAGATGGAGTAGAACTTATACTTACTTGTGATAATGGAATAGCCGCTTTTTCGGCTATAGATAAAAGCAAAAAGACTTAGGGATAAATATAATAGTAACTGATCATCATGATATAAGAAAAGAAGATGATAAAGAAATTTTACCTAAGGCAGACTTTATAATTAATCCAAAGCAAGAAGCTTGTAAATATCCCTTTAAAGGTATTTGTGGTGCTAATGTTGCATATAAATTTATCTCGGCCTTATATAGTTTTTATGAATAAAGACAAGTCTTTATTAGAGGAATTATTTGATTTCGTTGCTATAGCTACAGTTGGAGATGTTATGGAGCTTAGAGATGAAAAATAGATATATAGTGAAAAAAAGGGTTTAGAGAGTATAGAAGCAACGAAAAATTTAGGTTTAAGACTTTTGATAGAGGAATGTGATCTTGAAAATAAGACTTTAAATCCCTTTCATATAGGCTTTGTTTTAGGACCTTGTTTAAATGCAGGTGGAAGACTGAAATCAGCTAAGATAGCACTTGAATTATTTTTAGAAAAAAATAAAGAAATAGCTATGAAAAAAGCCAAGGAACTTGTAGAACTTAATAATGATAGAAAAGAGCTGACATTAAAAAGGCGTAGAAAAAAAGCTATATCTATAGTAGAAGAGAAGTATATAGATGATAAAGTTTTGGTCATATATCTCGATGATTGCCATGAATCTTTAGCGGGCATTATAGCAGGTAGAATAAAAGAAAAGTATTATAGACCTACTATAGTGCTTACTGATGCACATGAAGGCTTATTAAAGGGTTCAGCAAGATCCATAGAAACTTATAATATTTTTGAAAAGCTTGTAGAAGCGGATAAGTTTCTTACTAAATATGGTGGACATCCTATGGCGGCAGGGCTTAGTATTAAGAGAGAAGTCTTAGATGAATTTAGGGAGTTTTTAAATGAACATTCAAATTTAGAAGAAAAAGGACTTAATAGAAAAAGATTTGGATAGATATAGCCTTGCCATTTTCATATATTAGTGAGGGTTTTATAGCAGAACTTGATTTATTGGAACCCTTTGGAAATGGGAATGAAAAAGCCAAGTTTTGCTTTTAAAAAAATGTATATATACATGAAAAGAGAGTTTTTTTGGAAAAAGATAGAAATGTTGTTAAACTTATATTAGAAGATGATAGCAGGACTAAGTTGGAAGCACTATTATTTGCTAATGGAGATGAATTTTTAGATGAATTGGGAGATAGTAGGTATATAGATATAATTTATTATCCTCAGGTTAATGAGTATATGAATAAAAAGAAATATACAAATTATAATAAAAAGTATGGAAAAAAATAGTAGGATATAGGATATAATTATTCATATTATGCTATATATTATAAATATTTTATATATAATTAAGCAAAGAGAGGTAGAGCATTATGGTAAAAGAAGTAATGGATTTTTTAAGCACTTATGATGAAGAAGTAGGGAATGCTATAAAAAAGGAGTATAAGAGACAACAAAGAAATCTTGAACTTATTGCCTCCGAAAATATAATCTCAGAAGCCTCTATGTTAGCTATGGGTACCGTACTTACAAATAAGTATGCTGAAGGATATCCCGGTAAGCGTTATTATGGTGGTTGTGAAGAGGTAGACGTAATAGAGAGCATCGCTATAGAAAGAGCTAAAAAGTTATTTTCTTGTGAATATGCAAATGTTCAACCTCACTCAGGAGCACAAGCTAATATGGCAGTATTTATGGCTATGTTGGAGCCGGGAGATACAGTTTTGGGTATGAACTTAAATCATGGCGGACATTTAAGTCATGGTTCACCCGTAAATTTCTCAGGAAGATATTTTAATATTGTTCCTTATGGTGTAGATGTTCATGGCTTTATTGACTATAAAGAAGTAGAAAAATTGGCACTTGAAAATAAGCCAAAGCTTATCATTGCCGGTGCAAGTGCTTATGCCAGAAAAATAGATTTTAAAGAATTTAGGAGAATAGCAGATTTAGTAGGTGCATATCTTATGGTGGATATGGCTCATATAGCCGGTCTTGTTGCAGCAGGTGTTCATGAAAGTCCTATACCTTATGCAGATGTTGTTACAACAACAACACATAAGACACTTAGAGGGCCTAGAGGTGGACTTATACTTGCAAGTAAAGAAGCAAATGAAAAGTTCAACTTCAATAAAGCAGTATTTCCGGGTGTACAAGGCGGTCCATTGGAGCATGTAATAGCTGCAAAAGCTATTTGCTTTGGAGAGGCTTTAAAACCTGAATATAAAATATATCAAGAACAGGTTGCAAAAAATGCGGCTGCTCTTGCCAAAGCTTTGATAGAAGAAGGCTTTGATATACTTACAGGCGGTACGGATAATCACCTTATGCTTTTAGATCTTAGGAGCATGAATATTACAGGTAAAGAATTACAAAAACGTTGTGATGAAGTTTATATAACCTTAAATAAAAACGGTATTCCAAATGACCCTCAGAGTCCATTTGTTACAAGTGGTGTCAGAATAGGAACGCCTGCCGTAACAACTAGAGGTATGAAAGAAGAAGATATGAAAGTCATAGCACATCTTATCTATCTTACAGCAACTGAATTTGAAGAAAAAGCAGACTATATAAGAGCGGAAGTAGAAAAACTTTGTTCTAAGTATCCTATATATGAAGCTTAATAATATAACTTGGAGGAAATAGGTTGAAAGAATTAAAAGATTATGTTAGAAGTATTCCTGATTTTCCTGAAAAAGGAATAATTTTCAGAGATATTACCAGCATATTAAATGATGCAGATGGTCTTAGCTTAGCAATAGACAAGATAAAAGAAGAATTAGAGGATTTAGATTTTGATATTATTGTCGGTCCGGAATCAAGAGGATTTATATTTGGGGTTCCTGTAGCTTATGCAATGCACAAAGCATTTATTCCTATAAGAAAAAAAGGTAAGCTACCTCTTGAAACTATAAGCGTAAAATATGATTTAGAGTATGGTAGTGCAGAATTGGAAGTCCATAAAAATGATATTAAAAAAGGACAGAGAGCAGTTATAGTAGATGACCTTATGGCTACAGGTGGAACTATAGAAGCTATAGTTAAACTATTAGAAAGTCAAGGTGTAGAAGTGCTTAGAATCTGTTTTGTTATGGAGCTTGCGGATTAGAAGGAAGAAAAAAACTGGAATCTTATGACTTGCGTTCACTTATAACTTACGAGGGAAATTAACTAATATAGCAAAGGAGCTATTATACTATATGTATAGTAACTCCTTTAAAAATTTATTGTGATATAGGTTATAAAAATACATATTGTTATGTTTATACACTTTAGTTCTGTATAAAATCAAAGATTTTTTACTTTAAACCGTAAAAGTTTCATAAAAAACTTGATATTTATGCGATTTTTATGTATAAATAATAACTATACTTATATCCTAAAAAATAGTAATTGGAGAATTCAGTATGGGAAAATACATTCTAAAAAGATTATTTACTGCTGTAGTAACTACATGGTTAGTTGCTACATTGACTTTCTTTTTGATGAATATGGTACCGGGCGGTCCATTTTTAGCAGAGAAAGCGGTAACAGCCCAAGCTCAAAAGGCTATGGAAGCAAAATATGGTTTGGACAAGCCATTACCGGAGCAATACACAACATATATAAGTAGTGCTTTAAAAGGTGATCTTGGTCCTTCATTAAAGAAAAGAGGAAGAACAGTTACACAAATAATAGGGGAAAAGTTTCCTACTTCAGCCAGAATAGGTGGAATTGCTATTTTGGTGGCTATGTTCGTCGGTATTCCTCTAGGTGCTATTGCAGCATATAACAGAGGGAAGATGGTAGATAATGTACTTATGGTTTTATCTACAGCGGGGATAGCTATACCGAGCTTTTTGTCTTCAACTATACTTATGTATATTTTATCAACAAAGCTTAATTTATTGTCACCACTCGGTCTTAGAGATTGGACAAATTATATAATGCCTGTAACAGCTTTATCATTATATCCAACTTTTTATATGGCTAGACTTATGCGTTCTTCTATGTTGGAAGTTATAGGTCAGGATTATATGAGAACAGCAAGAGCAAAAGGTGTTTCGCAATTTAAGTCTATATTTAAACATGCACTTAGAAATGCTATTTTACCGGTTATTACCTACTTAGGACCATTACTAGCGTCTTTAATGACAGGTAGCTTTATAGTGGAAAAGATTTTCAATATACCGGGACTGGGTTATGAGTTTGTAGGTGCAATTACAGCTAGAGATTATCCGATGATAATGGGAACAACAATTTTCCTTGCAACCTTTGTAATATTAATGAATGTTGTGGTTGACCTTGCTTATGCTGTAGTAGATCCAAGAATTAAGTTAAAGTAAGGAGTAGAAGATGAGTGAAAAAAACATACTAAGTCTACAACTTAATGCTGATGATTTTATAAAAGCAGATGCAAATGAAAAAGAATCTCTCGTAGTAATGAGAGAATCTGTAGGCTTTTTCAGAGATGGAATAAGAAGATTTATAAAAAACAAGATAGCAATGTTTTCTTTGCTTATGGTGCTGGTTATTATTTTCTTTTGTTTTATAGTACCAACATTCTATCCATATAAATATGAGCAACAAGTAAAGGGTTCAGAAAGACTTGCCCCTATGCAATATTCGGTAAGTGAACAAAAAGCTATAGAAAATGGTGAGAAGGTCTTTCCGCATTTTTTAGGAACGGATCAAAATGGTCGTGATTACGCTATAAGAGTTATGGTTGGTGGTAGAGTTTCTATGACAGTAGGTATAGTTGCTTCCGTACTTATACTTATAATAGGTTCTATCTATGGTGCAGTTTCAGGTTATTTTGGCGGTATAGTAGACCAGATAATGATGCGTATAGTCGATATTATATATACAGTTCCTGATGTGTTGATTATTATACTTATAGCTCAAAGCTTGAAATTCCCTTTAGATACACTTTCAGCTGTACCCGGCTTTGGATTTATCAAGAGTATTGGACCTAATATGGTTTCCATGTTTATAGTTTTTGCTTTACTTTACTGGGTAGGAATGGCACGTATAGTACGTTCCCAAATTATGGTATTAAAGCAAAATGAGTATATTACAGCAGCTAAAGCACTTGGTGCAAAAACAGGAAGAATACTATTTAAGCATTTAATAACAAACTGTATGGGTACTTTGATAGTTACAACAACTCTTCAAATTCCATCAGCTATATTTACAGAATCTTTTCTTAGTTTCTTAGGTCTTGGAGTACAAGCACCTATGCCTAGCTTGGGCTCACTAGCTTCTGCCGCTTTGAATGGTTTTCAAAGTTATCCTGAGAAGTTATTTGCACCTGCTATACTTATATTTATTATAATTTTAAACTTTAATTTATTGGGTGACGGTCTTAGAGATGCCTTTGACCCTAAGCTTAAAAAAACTAGGAGGAAATATGAGCGAATATTTAGTTGATATACAACATGAAAAATTATCATTTTTCACTCCTGCAGGAGAAGTAAAAGCTTTAAATGATGTTACTATACAAATGAAAGCCGGTGAGGTTTTAGGTATAGTAGGTGAGTCGGGAAGTGGAAAGAGTGTAACAGCATATTCTATAATGGGACTTACAGCTTATAATGGAAAGATTGTAGGCGGTAGTGTAGAATTTAACGGACATAGAATAGACAAGATGAGTGAAAAAAAGAGCTCAGAAAGATTAGAGGAAAGGAAGTTAGTATTATCTTCCAAGATCCTATGACCAGTTTAAATCCTGTTTACACTATAGGAGATCAAATAGAAGAATCAATAAAAATTACATACAGATAAAAAAGGTAAAGAGATTACTGATAGAGCAAAGGAATTACTTGAATTAGTGGGTATAAATGAACCGCAAAAGCGTTTAAAACAATATCCACATGAACTTTCAGGTGGTATGAGACAGCGTGTAATGATAGCCATAGCTTTAGCGTGTGAACCTAAATTACTTATAGCTGATGAACCTACTACAGCTCTTGATGTTACTATACAGGCTCAAATTTTGGAACTCATGCAAGAATTAAAAGAAAAACTTGGAATGGGTATAATTATGATTACTCATGATTTAGGTGTTGTTGCTTCTATGTGCGATAATATAGCTGTTATGTATGCAGGAGAGATAGTAGAATATGGTACTACTGATGATATATTCTATAATTCAAAGCATGAGTATACAAAAGGCCTTATAAATTCTATACCTAAGATGCATGAATTGGAATATAGTAAATTAGTTCCTATTGAAGGTCAACCTGTAGACTTGCTTAACCCGCCGAAAGGTTGCGGTTTTGCATCAAGATGTAATTCTTGTATGAAAATATGTTTAGATAAGAAGCCTGTTAGAAATGATTATGAGGGTAATCATTATAGTAGGTGTTGGTTAGAACAAAAAAGACAATTTGAAAAGGGTGAGAGGAAGGTAGAAGCTTAATGAGTGAAAATTTATTAGAAATTAGCAATTTAAAACAATACTTTCCTGTAGCCGGGAGTAAAAAAGTTGTAAAGGCTGTAGATGATGTCAGTTTTTTTATAAAAAAGGGAGAAACTTTCGGTCTTGTTGGGGAGTCCGGTTGTGGTAAGACGACAACAGGTAGATCCATACTTAGATTAACAGAGCCAACCAGCGGAAAAATAGTATATGATGGAACAACTATTTTTGATAGTTCCACTAAAACTAAGGTAGATATGTTACCATACAGAAGAAAAATGCAAATAGTTTTTCAAGATCCTTATGCTTCTCTTGATCCTCGTATGACAGTAGGTGATATAGTTGGGAGAGGCTTTAGATATACATAAGCTGTATGGTAGTAGAAAAGAACGACAAGATAAAATAATTAATCTTCTTTCCAGAGTAGGTCTTAACTCAGAACATGCTAATAGATATGCACACGAGTTTTCAGGTGGACAAAGACAACGTATAGGTATAGCAAGAGCTTTAGCAGTTGATCCACAATTTATAGTTTGTGATGAACCGGTGTCGGCGCTTGATGTTAGTATACAAGCGCAGGTTGTAAATATGTTTGAAAGTTTACAAGAAGAAATGGGATTGACATATTTATTTATTGCCCATGACTTATCGGTTGTTAATCATATATCCAGTCGTATAGGAGTTATGTATCTTGGGCATATGGTGGAAATGGCAGAGGCAGGAGAACTTATTTTCCATTCATTACATCCATATACAAAATCTCTAATATCAGCTATTCCTATAGCTGATCCTAAGATAGCACGAGAGTCTAAGCGTATTATTTTAAATGGTGATGTACCTAGTCCTTTGAATCCACCTAGTGGCTGTGCATTTAGAACCAGATGTGCTTATGCTACCAAGCAGTGTTCTGTAGAAACTCCGGAATTAAAAGAAGTTTCCGGGTGGACATTATTGTGCTTGTCATAATTTAGATAAAATAAATTAATCTGATATAATCCTATATAGGTTTATATATAGCTTATAGATTTTTTCTATAAGTAACTTTATATTATAAGGAGGAAACTATGAAAAAAAGATTTTTAGTACCTGTAGCCTTAGTAGCGGCTTTAGCCTTGGCGGCTTGCGGAAAAGCAAATACTAAGACTGCTAATGACACAAAAGGCTGATACAGCCAATGAAGCGGCAGCAAGTGGTGATACTAAGGAATTAGCTATCCAAGTAGGCCCTACACCTGAAACTATTGATCCGGCACTTAACTCATCAAATGATGGCGGTAATATGCTACAACATTTAGCAGAGGGGCTTTTAAAAGTAGATAAGAACGGTAATACAGTACCCGGACTTGCAGAGTCTTATGAGGTATCAGATGACGGACTTACTTATACATTTAAGTTAAGAAAAGGTCTAAAATGGTCAGATGGTAGTGATTTAACAGCAAAAGATTTTGTGTATTCTTGGAAGAGAGTGGCAGATCCAAATACTGCAGCACCTTATGGACAAGATGTTTTAGGAAAGGTTAAAGGATATGAGGAGGCTGCAGGCGGAAATATAGATGCATTAGCAGTATCTGCTCCTGATGATACTACTTTTGTTGTAGAACTTGCAAATCCGGTTCCATTTTTTGATAAAATAGCAGCTTTTTCAACCTTAGTACCTGTACAAGAAGCTACTATAGAAGCAAATGGAGATGCTTGGACACTTAGTCCTGAAACAAATATTACAGCAGGACCTTATAAATTAGCTGAGTTTACAGATGGTGACAGAATTGTTCTTGAAAAGAATGAAAATTACTGGGATAAAGACAGTATAACTTTTGATAAGATAACATATAGACTTATAGAAGACCCTAATGCGGCTTATACTGCATATAATCAAGGCGAAGTTAGTATGATAAAATCAGTTCCATCTGAGGAAATTCCTGCACTTAAAGGAACAGAAGAATTCCATGTAGATCCTCTCATGGGAATATATTATTTGAGTTTTAATACAACTAAAAAAACCTTTCGATAATGAAGATGTAAGAATGGCATTAGCTTTAGTTATTGATAGAGATTATGTTGCAAATACTGTAATGCAAGGTACATATTTACCTGCAAATAAAAATGATTGGACCGGGAGTTTCAGATGCGGCTCCTGACAGTTCATTCGAAAAAAAGTAACAGAAGAAAAAAATACACTAAGGGTGTAGGTTCAGGTGATTATGAAGCTGATGTTGCAAAGGCTAAAGAGCTTTTAGCAAAAGCAGGATATCCTGACGGTCAAGGTTTCCCAACTATAGAATACAGTACAAATGACCAAGGTTATCATAAATCAGTTGCAGAATATTTACAAAATGTATGGAAAGAAAAATTAGGTATCAATACAGATATAGCTATTAAAGAGTGGAAAGTATTTACAGCTGATAGAAGAGCAGGAAACTATGATGTAGCTCGTAACGGTTGGGTAATGGACTGGAATGATCCATCTAACTTATTAAATCTGTTTGTAACAGGTTCAGGTAATAATGACGGTAAAATCAGTATACCTGAATATGATGAATTGATGGAAAAAGCTGCTACAACAATAAATGTAGATGAGCGTTTTGATTATTTACATAAGGCTGAGCAGTTATTGCTTGATCATGCGGCTTTAACTCCTATTGCATACTACACAGATTTCTATCTACAAAGTACAAAGCTTAAAAGATACATGGCATTCACCTTATGGATATTGGTTCTTTATGTATGGATCTTTTGATAAATAAGCAATAGTTATAAAAAAATATATTTATTAAAAAAAGAAGATATAGAAATCTTTTTAATCGAAGAAAAAAATCTCTTAGGCGGTAAGTCTAAGAGATTTTTTTGCTGTGATAAATTATATAATTTACTAGATATATTCTTGCTGATGATTACAAGGCCGGTTTAATAATGATTATAAAAAAATTATTTCTTTTTATCTTTTTTTGCTATTTTCCTGCATAGCATCTATTATATTTTTCTATTACCTGTTTTTTTACATAAATATCAAAAAGCCAGATTACAAATGAAAGCAAAAAAAGGCAAAGATATTCACGCTCATCTTCATTTTTTTATCATTAAAGGCGGATGTAGAGTCATTATAACTTTCTATAATAGAAGCCTTTTATTTTTCTCAAAAATTTGTTTTTTTCAAGTGTTAGACATTCATTATAAATATCCAATAGATTAATATTATTATTTTTTTTAGAAAAAAATATTTATCTGTTATAGGCTTAAATATAGCTTCTATATCTGAAAAAAACCAAGTACATTTTTATAATAATAGATAAAAAAATAAGTAAAAAGTATGTGTTCTTTATTATATTTTTTTTCTTTAGAGGTGGGGGAATAAGTCTATTTTTTTGTATAATTATTTATCATAGTTTTTTTGTAAGTATCTTATCATCTCTAGTTCGTTTATTATTAGATAAATTTTTCATTCATAAAAGTTGTAACCTGATCCATATAAAGAGGAATATCAGGTATGGAACTATGTTTTTATATAAGACATAGAGTCTAATTTATCTAGAATATCTGTTAGTATATCAATATTTTTTTCATTGCTTGCTCCTTTTAAGTTAAAGTCAAACCTATAAACTATATTATATAGTATTAAAAAAACTATATTTCAAGGTTTATAGCTTGATAGTAAGTAAATCATAAAGGGCTGCCTATGAGCTATAAATAATAATCTTCTTATTACCTTGATAGGGAGATTATTATTTATATACAGGCAATTTGTCGATTTCAATAAATCTCCCCTTGACAATCCCCTAAATTACAGTATGATTTTAATTTAGAGTACACATTTAGGTGGAGGAAGATATTTTGAACTTTGAAGAAATAAAAAAAAGACGAACATTCGCTATAATTAGTCACCCTGATGCCGGTAAAACAACACTTACAGAGAAATTTCTTCTCTATGGCGGTGCTATAAATTTAGCAGGTAGCGTTAAAGGTAAGAAAACCGGAAAGCATGCTGTTAGTGATTGGATGGAAATAGAAAAAGAAAGAGGTATTTCGGTAACTTCTTCGGTTATGCAATTTAATTATGATGATTTCTGCATAAATATATTGGATACGCCGGGTCACCAAGATTTCTCGGAAGATACCTATAGAACCTTAATGGCGGCAGATTCTGCAGTTATGGTTATAGATGCCAGTAAGGGTGTTGAGGCTCAGACCATTAAATTATTTAAAGTATGTGTAATGAGAAATATACCAATATTTACTTTTGTGAATAAGCTGGATAGAGAAGCCAAAGATCCTTTTGAACTTATGGATGATATAGAAGAAGTTTTAGGTATAAGAACTTGTCCTATAAATTGGCCTATTTCCTGTGGTAAAGATTTTAGAGGAGTATATGATAGAAAAACTAAGTCTATACACACTTATAAGGCAGCCTCATCAGGTATGAAGGAAGTGGAAACAAGTATTATTTCTTTAGAGGATACTTCTTTAAGTAATGAGATAGGGCAAGCTAATTATGAGAAACTTATGGAGGATATGGAACTACTTGACGGTGCAAGTGATGAACTTGATTTAGATAAGGTTTCTAAAGGTAAACTAAGTCCGGTATTTTTTGGTTCAGCTTTGACTAATTTCGGTGTTGAAATGTTTCTTAAATATTTTTCTTGAAATGACATCATCTCCATTAAGTAGAAAAAAACTAAAGAAGGTTTAGTTAATCCTATGGAAGATAAGTTTTTCTCTGCTTTTGTATTTAAAATACAAGCTAATATGAATAAAGCACATAGAGATAGAATTGCTTTTATGCGTATTTGTTCAGGTGAATATGAACCGGGTATAGAAGTGAGCCATATTCAAGGCGGGAAGAAGATAAGATTAAATCAATCAACACAAATGATGGCAGATGAAAGAAAGATAGTAGAAAAAGCTTATGCCGGAGATATAATCGGAGTGTTTGATCCGGGTATATTTTCTATAGGAGATACCATAACAAATGCAAGTTCTAAGCTTGAGTTTGAAGGTATACCTACTTTTTGCTCCGGAGCATTTTGCCAGAGTAAGACAAATAGACACTATGAAACGTAAGCAGTTTATTAAAGGAATTTATCAAATTGCTCAAGAGGGAGCTATACAGATTTTCCAAGAGTTTAATACAGGAATGGAAGAAATTATAGTTGGTGTAGTTGGTGTCTTACAATTTGAGGTTCTTACATATAGATTGGAAAATGAATATAATGTAGAAGTTAGATTAGAAAAGTTACCTTACGAATATATCAGATGGGTAGAAAAATCCTAATGAGATAGATATATCTAAGATAGCGGGAACCAGTGATATGAAGAGAATAAAAAGATTTAAAAAGACAATCCATTACTTATATTTATAAATGATTGGAGTATAAGAATGGTTGAAGAAAGAAATCCAAATTTGAAATTAAGTGAATTTGGTAAAAAAATTAAGGAGGGAATATATGTATAGAGAACAAATAGAAAAAAATATAGAGGATCATAAGAATGATATTATAAATGATGTCATTAGATTATGTAGTATAGATAGCCAAAAAACAGCATATAAAGAAGGTATGCCTTTTGGAGAAGGTCCTGCAAGAGCATTAAATATAGCCCTTGATATGGCAAGTGCAGCAGGTTTTAGCGTTAAAAACTATGATAATTATGTGGGCGCTATAGATATGAATGATAAGGAGAAAGGCTTAGATATATTAGCTCATCTTGATGTAGTTCCGGAAGGAGAAGGTTGGAGTGTAACAGAACCTTTTAAGCCTATAGTAAAAGATGGAAAAATTTACGGTAGAGGAACAAGTGATGATAAAGGACCTGCAATGGCGGCATTTTATGCATTAAAGGCAGTTAAAGATTTAGGGATTCCTTTAAAGAAAAATGTAAGACTTATACTTGGAACAGATGAAGAGTGTGGAAGTTCTTGTATAGAACATTACTATAAGATAGAAGAAGAGGCACCTATGACCTTTACTCCGGATGGAGAATATCCTGTTGTAAATATAGAAAAGGGTAGACTCGATGGTCATTTTATAGGTGATTTAGAATTAGAAGAAGCTCTTCCAAGATTAATCAGTATAGAAGCAGGAACAAAGATAAATGTAGTTCCACCAAAGGCTAAGGTTGTTTTAGAGGGCTTTGACTTTAAAGAGGTAGAAAAGGTATGTGATGAAGTTACTAAGGAAACAGGTGTAAAATTTATTATCGACTTGGATCCTGAGTTCACAATAATAGCTCATGGAGCCAATGCCCATGCATCTACCCCTGAAAAGGGAAATAATGCTATTACAGGCTTGCTAACTCTCTTAGATAGATTAGAGTTCGCACCTTCAAAGAGAACAAGAGCTATAAAAGGCTTAGCAAAACTTATGCCTCATGGAGATCTTGATGGAAGTAATCTTGGAATAAAAGTAAGCGATGAGGAGAGCGGAAGTTTAACCTTAGCTTTTTCTATGCTTAGTTTGAATGAAAAAGGATTAGAGGGATACTTTGATTCCAGATGTCCTATATCAATAGATGGAGAGTTTACAATAAGAACTTGTAAAGAAAAATTTGCCTCTATAGGACTTGAGTTTACAAATGATAAGGTATTTGATCCTCATGTTGTATCAGGAGATTCTGAATTTGTAAAAACATTAAATAAATGTTATGAAGAGTATACAGGAAGAAAAGGTGGTTGTATAGCAATAGGAGGTGGTACCTATGTACATCATATAAAAAATGGGGTTTGTTTCGGTGCTATATATCCGGAGACAGATACAAGAATGCATGGTGCTGATGAATTTATGCCTATAGAAGAATTGCTTATTTCTGCAAAGATATTTGCACAAGTAATAGTAGATTTGTGTTCATAAATATAGTATTAAGATACAGATATAGCTTTATGCTATATCTGTATATATTATATAGGGATAGCATTAGGTATTGACTATAAAGAACAATAAGTATAATATAGTGCCATACCGATAATGAGTTACAAAACAAGGAGGAGATATATGGAGCCAATTATAAAAATAGTTGACATGGTCAAAACTTTTAAAAGTAAAGCAGGTATTGTTACAGCTCTTAACGGTATTAATTTGGATATAGAAAAAGGCGAGATATTCGGTATTATTGGCTTGAGTGGAGCAGGAAAATCCACTTTGGTTAGATGTATAAATTATCTTGAAGTTCCAACTAGCGGTTCTATAATTTTTGAGGGTAAAGACCTTACAAAGTTAAAAGAAAAAGATATAAGAGAAACCAGAAGAGATATGGGTATGATATTTCAGTCTTTTAATCTTTTATCTCAGAGAAATATTATTGATAACATTTGTTTTCCTTTAGAACTTGCAGGTGAAAAAAGAGATACAGCTAAAAAAAGGGCTGTTGAGCTTTTAGAACTTGTAGGATTAGCAGATAAAAGCAAATGCTTATCCGTCACAGTTGTCAGGTGGACAAAAAAACAAAGAGTGGCTATAGCTAGAGCGATAGCTACAAATCCCAAAGTTTTACTTTTGTGATGAGGCAACATCGGCACTTGATCCTAATACTACAAAGCAAATATTAGAACTTATAAAAAGAAATTAATAAGAAATTCGGTATTACGGTAATTATTATTACGCATGAGATGAAGGTTATAGAATCTATATGTGACAGGGTGGCGATTATAGATAAGTCAAAAATAGCTGAATGTGGAAAAGTTGCAGATATCTTTGCAGATCCTAAATCAGACATAGGAAGAGAACTTATACTTGGTGAAGCAAATGAGAGTTTAAGCATTACCGATGGAAAGAAATTTAGGATAATTTTTGATGGTAGAAGTTCATTTGAACCTGTGCTTGCAAATTTAATATTTGCTACAAAAGTTCCTGTAAATATTTTATATGCAAAAACTGATGATTTACAAGGGAAAGCACATGGACAAATGCTTATACAAGTTCCGGATAATGAGATAGATTATGGTAAGATTCGTAATTATCTTATAAGCAAGCAAATAGCATTTGAGGAGGTGGAATAGTGACTTTTTATAGCACAAGCTTTAGCAGATTTTATAAGTATTTTTACACCTACTACACCTGCAATAGTTACTATGTTATTTGGAGGTATAGGAGAAACCATATATATGGTCTTTGTATCATCACTTATAGCTTATGTGCTAGGTATACCTCTAGGAATATTCTTGGTAGTAAGTGATAAAGATGGAATAAGACCTATGAGAACATTAAATTTTATCTTAGGTTTTATAATAAACATACTTAGGTCAGTCCCTTTTATAATACTTTTTAGTTATGGTAATGCCTATTACCAGAGGGATAGTAGGAACAACTATAGGACCAACAGCGGTTATTCCTCCACTTGTTATAAGTGCAGCACCGTTTCTTGCCAGAATGGTTGAATCTTCACTAAAAGAAGTAGATGCCGGAGTAATAGAGGCTGCAAAATCAATGGGAGCTTCATATATGCAGATAATATGTAAAGTATTATTGCCGGAAGCTAAACCTTCATTGCTTGTAGGAGCAGCTATTAGTATGACTACTATACTTGGCTATTCAGCTATGGCAGGATTTGCAGGTGGTGGTGGTCTTGGAACTATAGCTGTAAACTATGGTTATTATAGATATCAAACAGAAATAATGCTTATCACTGTTGTAATACTTGTTGTAATAGTTCAAATTATTCAAGAAATTTGGATGAGACTTGCAAAAAGTGAGTGATAAGAGAAGTAGATAGTAAATGCGAAAGCATTCTATATAGATTTTTTTAAAGAGGAGAAAAAAATTATGAAGAAAAGAATATTATTAACAGCAGTAGCTGCTCTAACATTACTTGCAGCTTGTGGAGCAAAAACAGATAAGGCTGCAGATACAAAAGTTGCAGCAGGCGAAACTACAGTAGCTACTAAGGAAAAAGCAGAAACAGTAACATTAAGGGTAGGAGCAAGTCCATCACCACATGCAGAAATCTTAGAAGCTGCTAAAGAAGAACTTGCAAAAGAGGGAGTAAATTTAGATATAGTTGTATTTAATGATTATGTGCTTCCAAACAAGGCTACGGAGAGCGGAGAGATAGATGCAAACTATTTCCAACATATTCCTTACTTAGAGCAGTTTAACAAAGAAAATGGTACACATATAGTATCAGCAGGAGCTATTCATTATGAGCCATTTGGTATTTATAAGGGTAAAACAGACAGCTTAGAAAATCTTAAAGATGGTGCCAGTGTGGCAGTTCCTAATGATGTTACAAATGAAGCTAGAGCTTTATTATTACTTGCAGATAAGGGACTTTTAAAGTTAAAAGATGGTGTAGGTCTTGAAGCTACAAAGAATGATATAGTGGAAAATCCTAAAAATCTTGATATTAAGGAAATTGAGGCTGCTCAAATTCCAAGATCTATAAATGATGTTGATATAGCTGTTATTAATGGTAACTTTGCTATAGATGCCGGATTTAAGGTTAAAGATGCTCTAGCTACTGAAAAAGCTGATAGTGTTGCGGCTGTAACTTATGCAAATATTATCGGTGTTAAAGAAGGAAGAGAAAACGAAGAAGCTGTTAAGAAGCTTGTTAATGTGTTAAAGGGTGATAATATTAAGAAATTTATTGAAACAAAAATATGAAGGTGCAGTTGTTCCAAGTGGAAACTAGGAATATCTGATAAAAAAATTAAAAAAATTTCACTTTTTAAAAATAGCTTAAATCCTTAAGTTTAAGCTATTTTTTTATGCTTTTTACTAAAAAGATATGTATTAATAAGGGCAAATATGAGAATGGAATAAAAAGTATGGTTTTGAAAGATCCGGTAGTAAAAAAATCAGTATAGAAAGTTTGTAAAGATACTTGTTTTTTTGCTAAAAAGTTTGTTATAATACGCATTTGTAACACACCTAAAAACCTTGTTTCCAAGAATAGCTTGGAGGCCGGAGACCAAAAAGGAGGTATAGCATATGACTAGCAAATATGAATTAGCACTTGTGCTTAATGGTAAGCTTGAAGATGAAGCTAAGAAAGCTGAACTTGATAAAGCATTAGCTTATATTGCAAGATTTAACGGAAATGTTACCAATGTTGATGATTGGGGCAAGAAGAGATTTGCATACGATATCCAAAAGATGAAAGAAGGCTTTTACTATTTCATTCAATTTGAGTCAGAAGATAACAACTGTCCAAATGAATTAGAAGCTCATATACGTCTTATGGAAAGCGTAGTTAGATACTTAGTTGTTAAGCAAGAGGCTTAGTAAAAGAAAGAAGAAATTGTATGAACAGAGCTATTTTAATGGGTAGATTAACAAGAGATCCGGAACTTAAATATTCTACAGGAGAACGCCAAATGGCTATTGCAAGATATACACTTGCTGTAGACAGAAGAACTAGAAAAGCAGGTATGGAAGGAGAGCAAACAGCAGACTTTATTTCGTGTGTTGCTTTTGATAAAGCGGCTGAATTTGCGGATAAATATTTCCGTCAAGGTCAAAGAGTTTTAGTTTCAGGCCGTATCCAAACAGGTAGTTATATTAATAAAGAGGGTCAAAAAGTTTATACAACAGATATTATTGTTGATGATCAAGAGTTTGCAGATAGTAAAGGTGCAAGTGATTCTATGAGTACATCTTCATATACTCAAAGTCAAAGACCTACACCTAGTAGTGCAAGCAGTGATGGATTCATGAACATTCCAGATGGAGTTGAGGACGAAGGACTTCCATTTAACTAAAATCAGGAAAGGGGATTATTGTCATGGCATTTAATAAAACAGATAGAGCTGATGGCCAAAGAACAAGAAGACCAGCTGGTGGTATGCGTAGAAGAAAGAAAGTATGCGTATTCTGTGGCGAACAAAAAATTGATTATAAAGATGTAGCTACATTAAAGAAATTCGTATCTGAAAGAGGAAAGATTCTTCCACGTCGTATTACAGGTACTTGTGCAAAGGATCAAAGAGCAATTACAGTAGCGATAAAGAGAGCAAGACATATAGCTCTTATGCCATATGTAGTTGAATAAGATACATATATAAAGCTGGAGCAGGATTTCTTATCCTGCTTTTTTTATTTTATAGGAAGATGAGATGAATGATAAGCTAAAAAAATTATTTTTAAAAAGAATATACAATCATAACACTTAGTATACTTGCTATGGCAATAGGAATTTACTTTTTTAAATTTCCTTATAATTTTGCTTTTGGAGGAGTTACAGGATATGCAACCATGATAGGTGCACTAACTAATCTTACAGCAACTAGGTTTAGTAATATAGCTAATATGGTATTATTGGTGGTAGGTTTTATTTGCATAGGAAAATCATTCGGTATAAAAACTATATATGCGAGTATAGAGCTTACCATAATTTTAGAGTTATTAGAGAGATTTGTTCCACTTTCAGGACCACTTACAGATCAACCATTTCTAGAAATGGTGCTTGCTGTTTCTATACCAAGTGTTGCCACAGGTATTTTATTTAATATAGGTGCAAGTAGTGGTGGAACTGATATATTAGCTATGATATTAAAAAAATATACAAAATCAAATGAATTGGGGATTATGTTTATTGCAGTTGATGTATTGGCTGTAATAATGTCTTTCTTTGTATTTGATATAAAAACAGGACTTTTTTCAGCTCTTGGTTTGGTAGGAAAATCTTTTATTATAGATGGGGCTATAGAAAGTATAAATTTATGTAAATGTTTTACGATAGTGTGCGATGTTCCGGAACCTATTTGTGAATATATTATCAATAATTTACATAGATCAGCTACTATATATGAAGCTAAAGGAGCTTTTTGCACATAATAAAAAAAGACTATAATTTTAACTACAATGAAACGTTCTCAAGCAGTTAAGCTTAGAAATTATATAAAGAGAATAGAACCAAGTTCATTTATGATGATTACAAATTCTAGCGAAATAATAGGTAAGGGTTTCCAAAATGTATAAAAAAAGGCAAGACCATATTTATGGTTTTGCCTTTTTATTTACTCTCTACTTAGAGAAAGAGCATTATTTACAGCTTTTATAATCGCTTCTGAAGTAGTAGTAGCACCACTTATTGTATCTACTTCGGTATTTTGTTGCTCGAGTATTTTAGGGTATAATGCCATCTCTGGCATCTTCAAAAATAGCCATCATCTTCTGCATGTTTAGTTATATTAATTTCTGAAATCTTAGAATTTAATATTTTTTTACTTCTAAGTATAAATTACCATTGTATGCAGGAGCTTTTCCTTCATAAGTACCATCTTTAAGTATATTTTCAGTATCAGAACCGTCTGTATTATTATTTGTAGTAGGAGTTATACTTTCTGTTTTCTCATTATTTATACTCTTATGTGTATACATAAGAGGTATTAATGAAGCAAAGGACAATAATAAGGCTAAAAATACTGATTAATATTGTTACAAATGAGCTAAGAGTTTTTTTGTTGGATATAGTTTTGTTTTTGTTTTTATATAGTTATTTAAGCGTAAAATCAAATATAAAGCAAAAAAATTAAAGTATATATAATAAAAATCTATAATATATTTGGTCTTAGCCTGCAATATTCTTCCACTAAAAAAAGTAATACTATGTGGAAGTACAAAAGAGCGTAAAAAAATATGAAAAAAACGTTGTAATTTTTTTCCATTTTTTTGTTTCCATTTTTTTCTTATACTCATAAATGAGGTGATGGTTAATGGAATAAGCAGGCTTATCATAAGGAGTGATAAGATAGCTGCAAATACTTCATAGCTCTTTAGCTTTCCTATATTTGTAAATAGTAAAATAAAAATATTTTTTTGCCATATACTATATTGTGAACTATAGTGAATAAAGAAGCTGTTATGGCGAGTTCGGCTCTTAGTTTCATAAGTTTTGAGCGAAAAGTTTTGCTAAATGGGAAAATAATTGCATACATGACTAAAATAAATAAGGCTCCGGCAATTACTCCTCTTTTCAGTAAGTCGTTAAAAAAATAATTTAAGGCAGATATACCTATATCCTTAGGAATGAAAAATACCTATCAGAGATAAAAAGCATACTTGAAAAAAATATAATAAAATAGAATATTTTTTTGATTTGCCTATCAAAAAAAGTATATGAGTATAGATAGACAAATCAAAGTTAGTAGGATATTCACTATTTAACTACCTCAAATTCTATATCAGGATAGCCGTCAGCCTTTATGCTAACAGGGAATTTATCAGCACCATCAAAAATCTTAACTTCTCCGTTATCACCTTTAACAGTAGCTTCTAAGTTGATACTACCATCTTCGTTAAAGACGGTTTTTCCAAAGCGTCTGCCTCTTCCTCCCTTATATTCAGTCTCAAGAACCTTAGCCGAGTTAGTTGAATTTATATATGTTTTAATATCTAAAGCATTTGGATTATCCTTTAAGCTTAGTTTATTATCGCTAAAGCTAAAGTCTTCTGCACTAAGGCCTGAGTCTAAGAGAGTAGTAAAGGAAAGATCGCTATATTCATCATTTGAGAATACAAATTGATATTTTCCAGGAGTATATTCTTTTGGAAGCTTTAAAATACCTGCGGTATCTGTGTTTACAGTATTTTCTAAATCATTTTTTCTGTATATTATTCTTGAAAGCTTATATTCTGTATCACCGGCTTCCAGTTTGTAATTTACTATACTGCCATCTTTATTATATTTAGCACTTTCATCTCCGCTTACTTTATATTCAGTAGGAGCTTGTTTTTTAACAAATAGAGAAGTATCTATTTCTACATCATCGGCATCAGACAAAAAGATAGGTTATTTTTACTTATAGTTTTCCCTTCCATATCAGAAAAAAACGTGCAAATTCTTTGTCTGCCTTATGAGCCTTATCAGTGAAATTAGTTACGGAAAATGCTAATTCTACAGCTTTTGTCCATATATTATCAAGATGCTTTAAGCCATATTTTTTACCGTCACTGGTTTCTATAATAGCACCTAAGACAGTATCTATATCTATATCATTAGCATCTTTTATATGTATTTCATAATTACCATAGTTTGAAGTGCTTAAAATCTCGGCTTTTAGCGGCTTCATCCTTTTTAGTAGTTCCTATAGTCTTAGAGAAAGTACCATCGGAATTTAATACCTTATATTCTTTAGGTGCAGCTTCACCGGTTTCACTTATATTTTTTTTACAAAGTTCAATAATTCATTTTTGCTTTCTTTGTTTTCCTCTATAGCCTTTTTTTGCATCCTCATATAAAGATTTTTGAGATGGCTATATTAACATTTTTAACACCCTCTATTTTTGAGCTTTCATTTTCTACAGAACCATAAGTAGATTTGAAATTGTCTAATTTCTTTGTTGTAGGAGAGCTGACACTGTCATATTCACCGCTTTCTCTTAGACCTGCGGCAGCTACTTTATCTGCACTTTCTAAATCTGCTTTCAAGGCGGAAGTGTTAGCTTCAGGTTCGATATTATTTAATTCTCCATAATAGAAATCAGCATAAGGTAAATCTAATTTTTGCATATATGTAGTCTGCATTAGAGCTTTCCTCACCTTTACCTACAGCACTTGTACTTTCTGAGCTTTCAACACCGGCTTTAGGTGAACAAGCAGAAATAAGTCCTGATAATGCGAACATAGATAAACCTAGATACAAAAATTTTTTTCTTCATAATAAACTCCTTAAAAATTTAATATTTGGTTAGTACAACCTAACACATTATCACATCAAAAAAATTAATATTGTCAATCAAAAAAATAATAAAAAAAGACTGTTTTTCTTAGTGTAAAAAACATTAAGGAAACAGTCTTAAAATAATTAGTGATATAATTTTTTGCTTTCATATCTTGGTTCAGAGCTTAGTCTTACACCAAGTCGTTTAAAGGTCTTTAGATCCACGCTACTTAGCATAACACTGGTATGAACCTCTGTATCACGTAATTTAGGAAGTTGTTCCAGTGCAAGTTTTGCCTGCTCATTATCAGCGGCAGATACGGATAAGGCAATAAGAACCTCGTCTGTATGTAGTCTAGGATTTTTGCTGCCAAGATAAGTGGTTTTTAATTTTTGTACAGGCTCTATTACTTTTGGAGAGATTAAGTGAACGCTATCATCTATACCTGCTAAGGTTTTAACGGCGTTCAGTATGAGAGCGGCGCTAGCTCCCAGTAAATCACTAGTTTTACCTGTGATAATACGTCCATCATCCAGTTCCATTGCGGCTGCAGGTAGCCCGCCGGTATTAGCTTTGACTAAAGCGGCACTTACAACTTTTCTATCTTCAGGACTGATTTTTGCCTGCTTCATAAGTAATTCTATCTTATATACTTCTTCAGGTTTACATTCACTTTTGGCAAGTCTATTTAAGGCATTATAGTAACGTCTTATTATTTCTTGATTACTGGCTTCTTTGCAAGCTTCATCATCGAAAATACAATTTCCTGCCATATTTACGCCCATATCAGTTGGAGATTTATAAGGACATTCTCCGAATATTTCTTCAAAGATAGCAGCCAGAACAGGATAAATTTCTATATCTCTATTATAGTTTACTGTAGTTTTACCATAAGCTTCAAGATGAAATGGATCTATCATATTTACATCATTTAGATCTGCTGTTGCAGCTTCGTAAGCTAAGTTTACAGGATGTTTTAGAGGTAAATTCCATATTGGGAAAGTTTCAAATTTTGCATAGCCGGCTTTTACACCTTTCTTATTTTCGTGATATAATTGAGAAAGACAGGTTGCCATTTTACCGCTGCCGGGTCCCGGTGCTGTTATAATAACTAATGGTCTACTAGTTTCTATATAATCATTTTTACCATAACCATTTTCGCTTACTATTAATTTTACATTGCTAGGATAACCTTCGATAAGATAGTGTTTATAGACTTTGATTCCAAGACTTTCTAATTTTGACTTAAATTCATCAGCACTTCTTTGACCTGAATACTGAGTGATACATACGCTGCCGACAAATAAACCTTTGTCCCTAAAGGCTTGAATAAGACGGAGAACATCAACGTCATAAGTTATACCGAGGTCTCCTCTAACTTTGTTTTTTTCAATATCATTTGCTGATATTACTATAACTATTTCAGCTTGATCAGCTAATTGCATTAGCATACTCAGTTTTGAATCAGGTGCAAAGCCGGGTAATACTCTGGAAGCATGATAGTCATCAAAAAGTTTTCCTCCAAATTCCAAATAAAGTTTGTCCCCAAATTTTGATATACGTTCCTTAATATGCTCAGATTGCATGTTAAGATATTTTTTTGATTGTCGAAACCTAATTTCACTTTAAACCCTCCTAAAAAAATAAATTATAAAAAAAGCTTATATAAAGTAAAGAAAGTTTAGATAAGCACACCATTGTACCGATCTAAACCATCAGAATATAAGCTTTCCTTTTCTTATAAAAAAATATGTATTATATTCTAGCATATATATGTTATAATGTGAATACCTATTTTTGAAAAATTATATGGAGGATTTATGGATAGACATATTCCCAAAGCGGGAGAATTTTATAGACATTTTTAAAAAAATAAATTATATCAAGTTATTAATGTTGCTATACATACAGAAACTAGAGAAAGCCTTGTGATATATCAAGCCTTATATGATGATTTCAAGATTTATGCAAGACCTCTTGATATGTTTATGTCAGAGGTAGATAAAGAAAAAAATATCCTAGTATAGAGCAAAAAAATATAGATTTGAACAAGTGGAATTTGTAGAAGATGATGAACAAGATGACTTAAGTCCATATACTTATGAAGAAATATATGGAGATAGTGAAGAGGATATTACAAAAGAAGTTTATAGTTACGAAGAAATATATAAAAATGACCTTAATTCACCAAAGGTGGGAGGAGATACTAAAAAAGCCAGTGAGTATCTTTTAGCTTTTATTGAAGCCGAAGGATATGAAGCTAAAAAAATGGCATTAGTCTTATATAAAACTAAATTTACACAAGTAGATATGGATTGTATATATGAAATTTTGGGTATATCAAGTTTTGGTGGAAATATAAGAGCTCAGGTGGCTTCGCTTGTACAATATCTTGATATGAGAGAGCAATATGAGGGAGAAAGACTAAGAAGTTAAGATGGCATTTGTTATAGAAGAGGAATTAAAAAAGCTGCCAAGTTTGCCTGGTGTATATCTTATGCATGATGTTAAAGATGAGATTATATATGTAGGTAAGGCTATTTCTTTAAAGAATAGAGTTAGACAATATTTTTCAATCTAGTAAGGATAAAACTACAAAAATCAAACAAATGATTTCTAAGATAGTCAGATTTGAATATATAGTTACAGATTCGGAGCTTGAAGCCTTGGTGCTTGAAAATAATCTTATTAAGGAGCATAGACCACGCTATAATACTATGCTTAGAGATGATAAGACATATCCATATATAAAGGTTACTATAAAAGAAGATTTTTCCGAGGATAATGCTTACAAGACAACTAAAAAAAGACAAAGCTAAATATTATGGACCTTTTTCCAGTGCGAATGCTGTAAAAGATACTATAAATCTTATATGTAAAGCTTTTTAATATTAGAACTTGTTCCAGAGTTTTGCCAAGAGATATAGGTAAAGAAAGGCCTTGCCTTGAATACCATATACACCAATGTATGGCGCCTTGCTATGGTTATATTGATAAAGAAAAATATAATATGCAGGTAAAAAAAGCCTTAGATTTTTTAAATGGTAATTTTGATACTGTTATAGAAGATGTTCGTGCGAAAATGAATGAATTGGCTACAAATATGGAATATGAAGAAGCGGCAAAGCAAAGAGATTTATTGAATAGTCTTATGCATGTTGCTCAAAGACAAAAGATTAGTAGCGATGGTTTAGAGGACAGGGATATAATAGCTCTTGCTAAAGATGATAGAGATGCAGTTGTTCAAGTCTTTTTTATAAGAGAAGGAAAGATGGTGGGAAGAGAGCATCATTATATACAATCTTTTGAAGACGATAAAGTTAGTATAGTAGAAAGCTTTGTTAAGCAATTTTATGCAGGAACTCCGTTTTTACCCAGTAAGATTTATCTTCAATATAATATTCGGATGAGAAAAATAATTACAGATTGGTTGAGTAAAAAAAGGGGTAGTAAGGTAAAAAAATAGTAGTACCTAAAAAAAGGGAGAAAAAGAAAAAAATTACTAGAATTGGCAAGAAAAAAATGCTGATTTGGTACTTATGCAAGATAGAGATAAGTTAAAGAGAGAAGAGGCCAAGAGTATAGGAGCTATAAAAAGAGTTAGAAACTATCATAGGTTTAAAAGATATAATTAGAATGGAAGCTTATGATATATCGAACATAAGTGGTGAGATGAGTGTAGGTTCTATGGTGGTGTATGAAGGTGGAAAACCTAAGCGTTCCGATTATAGAAAATTTAGAATAAAATCTGTTAAAGGACCTGATGATTATGCTTCTATGAGAGAGGTTTTAACTAGAAGATTTTTAAAGGCTATAGATGAGAATGAGAAGTTTAATAAACTACCAAACCTTATACTGATGGACGGTGGTAGAGGACAGGTTAATATTTGTTTGGAAGTCTTAGAAGAATTAAAGCTAAATATACCTGTTTGCGGTATGGTAAAGGATGATAATCATAGAACTAGAGGTTTATATTATAATAATGTAGAAGTCCCTATAGATACACATAGTGAAGCTTTTCATCTTATAACAAGAGTGCAAGATGAAGCACATAGATTTGCTATAGAGTATCATAGAAGTATTAGAACTAAGACTATGGTTAAATCAAGTCTTGATGATATAAAAGGTATAGGTGTGGTTAGAAGAAAAGCACTTATAAAACACTTTAAGGAAATAGAGAATATAAAAGTAGCGACAATAGAAGAACTCAGTATAGTAGCAGGTATGGATAAAAAGGCGGCTAAGGCTGTATATGAGTATTTTCATACAGATAAATAGAGAGGAAATATATGTTAAATCAATTTTCAAGAACACAATTATTATTTGGAGCCGATGCTATGGGAAAACTGGCCGCTTCACGAGTGGCAGTATTCGGTATAGGTGGAGTTGGCGGTTATACGGCAGAAGCTTTGGCACGTTCAGGAGTAGGAGCTATAGACTTAATAGATGATGATAGAGTTTGCCTTACTAATATAAATAGGCAAATTGTTGCTACAAGAAAAACTGTAGGAAAGCATAAAGTAGATGTTATGGAGGAACGTATACTTGATATTAATCCTAAATGTAAAGTGAGAACTCATAAGTGTTTTTATTTGCCGGAAACTAAGGATCAATTTGATTTTAGTGAATATGATTATGTTATTGATGCTGTAGATACAGTTACAGCTAAGATTTCGCTTATTATGCAGGCAAATGAGGCGGGTACAAAGATTATAAGTTGTATGGGAGCAGGAAATAAATTAGATCCGACTGCTTTTGAAGTTAGTGATATATATAAAACAAGTATCTGTCCTTTGGCCAGAGTTATGAGAAGAGAGTTGAAAAAAAGAGGAGTAAAGAAATTAAAAAGTAGTATATTCTAAGGAAAAAGCATTAAGACCTTTGGAAGATATGTCTATCAGTTGCAGAACTAATTGTATTTGTCCGCCGGGTGCGGAAAGAAAGTGTACGGATAGAAGAGATATTCCCGGTTCAGTAGCTTTTGTACCTAGTGTAGCCGGACTTATACTTGCCGGTGAAGTAATAAAGGATTTGATAAAATAATAGCTTGACAAAGACAATTGAATTGCATAAAAATATAATTATCAAAAAAAGATTATTTACTTAAACAGTAATTTTTAAAATAGATAAGGAGAAGAGTTATGGCAATACAATTAACAAATGATAATTTTGAAAATGAAGTTTTAAAGAGTGAGGTTCCTGTACTTGTAGATTTTTGGGCTTCTTGGTGTGGTCCTTGTAAAATGCTTTTACCTGTAGTTGAGGAAGTGGCAAATGAAGCGGTCGGCTTTAAAGTAGGTAAGGTAAATACAGATGAAAATCAAGAATTAGCAATGAAATATAATGTTAGGACAATACCAACATTGGTGGTTATTAAAAATGGTGTAGAAGTAAATCGTTCTATAGGTGTAATCAGTAAAGAAAAAAATATTAGAATTATTAAATGTTTAATATATAAAGAATAGGAGAAACGAAAATGAATAAATATGACATAGTAGTAGTTGGTGCCGGTCCGGCAGGTTTATCAGCTGCAATATACGGAGTTAGAGCCGGAAAGAGTGTTTTGGTATTAGAGGCACTTACACATGGCGGTCAAATCGTGAATACTCCTGAAATTGAAAACTATCCGGGCATAAAAAATATATCAGGATTTGAATTCGCACAAGGTCTTTATGAGCAGGCAGTAGCTCTTGGAGCAATAGTTAAATATGAAAAAGTAAATAGCATAGAAGTACAGGATAATATAAAATTGGTAAAAACAGCAAAGGAAATTTATGAAGCAAAAGCTGTTATTTTAGCAACGGGTGCTAAGAATAGAAGTTTGGGATTGGAAAGAGAAGATAAGCTACTTGGACTTGGTATTTCATATTGCGCTACCTGTGATGGTGCTTTTTATAGGGGGAGAGATGTAGCGGTAGCCGGTGGTGGAAATACAGCTATAGAAGATGCAACTTTTCTTGCAAATTATTGTAATAAGGTATATGTCATACATAGAAGAGATAGTTTTAGAGCAGAAGATGCTCTGGTGAAAGCTCTTAAAACAAAAGAGAATGTAGAATTTGTTTTAGATAGTAATATAAAAGAATTAATTGGAACTGATAGTTTAGAAGCTGTAGTTGTTGAAAATAAAAATAATAAAAAAAGTCTAGAAAAAAATAGAAGTAGCAGGTCTTTTTGTAGCAATAGGTCAAAAAAACCTGAAAAATAATGAGTTTTCTTCAGTTGTAAATTTGGATGATGCAGGTTATATATTGGGTGGAGAAGATACAAGAACTAATGTGAGTGGTATTTTCGTAGCTGGTGATACAAGAACAAAGGCTGTACGTCAATTAGCTACAGCAGCCGGAGATGGCGCAGTTGCAGGACTTGGAGCGGCAGCTTATATAGATCAAAATTTTTAAACATTAAGAGGAAGTAAGAGATGAGTTTATTTGATATAAGAGTTAAAGATATAGAAGGAAAAGAAACAAGCTTAAAAAGAGTATGAAGGAAAAAGTATTATTAATTGTAAATACAGCTACAGAATGTGGATTTACACCTCAATATGAAGATCTACAAAATTTATATGAAAAATATGGAAAAGATGGTTTAATAGTGCTTGACTTCCCTTGTAATCAATTTGGACATCAAGCACCGGGTTCAGATGATGAAATTAGAAGCTTTTGTTCGTCAAGATTTGGTGTAACTTTCCCACAATATTCTAAGATAGATGTAAATGGGGCAAATGAAAGTGAACTATTTAAGTATTTAAAGTCAGTTAAGGGTTTTGCAGGTTTTGATAAGAATGAAGCAAGAGCTGAGTTTTTTTACATCAACATCTATTAAATATAGATAAAGATTATGCCGGTAATGATGATATTAAATGGAACTTTACAAAATTTTTAGTTGATAGAGCCGGAAATGTAGTAGAGAGATTTGAGCCAATCGATAATAATGAAAAGATAGAAAGCAAGATAAAGGAGCTATTATAAGGTGAATAGTGATAGATATGAAGCGCTAAAAATTAGAGAATCAATTGTGTTTCCCATTATATGCTTGTTCTAAAGAGATTGTTAGAAGATATAAACCTTTCTTAGATGAGCTTGATTTGACATATACTCAATACATAGCTATGATGGTTATGTGGGATAACAAACAACTTAGTGTTAAAGAGTTAGGAGAAAAGTTATTCTTAGATTCAGGGACTTTAACTCCGGTTTTAAAAAAGCTTGAGAGTAAATCCTATATTACCAGAAAACGTTCCAATGTAGATGAAAGAGTTCTATTAGTGAGTATTACGGAGCTTGGAATGGAACTTAGAGAGAGGGCTACAGCTGTTCCGCCTAGGATGAAAAAGTGCTTAAATATTTGTCCTGAAGAATTTGATGCTTTATATAAACTTTTATACAAGGTATTATCTTGTATGGAAGAAGAGTAATTTTAATATATTTATATAGATACTTATGAAGAAGAGCTTTTGCTGTTGTGATTTCAAATTACAGTAGTAAAAAGCTTTTTTTGTATACTCAAGAATATATAAATTTTCCTTTGTAAAAAAACTAGAATAAAGCGCATATATATGCTAAAAATATAAATTTAGTAAAAATTAAAGGAGATTTGTAATGAGTAAGATAAGTGTTACAAAATGTGATATAGAAGGATTATATGTAATAGAGCCAAAAGTCTTTCCGGATGCAAGAGGATACTTTATGGAAACCTATAATCAAAATGATTTTAAAGAAGAGGGCTTAAATATGACCTTTGTTCAAGATAATCAATCTATGTCTGTAAAAGGCGTACTTAGAGGTTTACATTTTCAAAAAGAACATCCACAAGGTAAATTAGTTAGAGTTATAAGAGGAGAGGTATACGATGTGGCAGTAGACCTTAGAAAAAATTCTAAAACATTCGGAAAATATTTTGGGGTTGTTTTGAGTGCTGAAAATAAAAGACAATTTTATATACCTGAAGGTTTTGCTCATGGATTTCTTGTATTAAGTGATGAGGCGGAATTTGCATATAAATGTACAGATTTCTATAGACCGGGAGATGAAGGCGGCTTGCTTTGGAATGATGAAAATATAGGTATAGAGTGGCCGATAAGTCCTGATATGGAATTAAATATCTCAGAAAAAGATAAGAAATGGTTAGGTTTAAAAGATACCTTCTGTTTTGAATAGGAGAAAGTATGAATAATAGCTTATCTCTTGTAAAAGATATATACAAAAAAAGACAATTTATAATGGATTTGGCAAAAAGCAGATTTCAGAAAAACGTTTTGTAGGTTCTTATTTTGGAATTACTTGGATGTTTGTGCAACCTATAGTAACGGTAATAATATATTTTTGCTATTTTTCAATTGGGATTCAAAAGTGTACCGCCGGTACCGGGAACACCTTATGTTTTATGGTTAATACCGGGTATAGTTCCTTGGTTTTTCTTTAATGAAGCTTTAAGTGGTGGCACCTCTTGTTTAAATGAATATAATTATCTGGTTAAAAAAGTAGTATTCAATGTGCAAATATTGCCGGTAATAAAATTGGTTTCGCACCTATTAGTACATGCTATATTTGTACTTATTATGATAGCAGTCTTTTTAGCTTATGGTAGACTACCTATGTTATCTTGGATACAAGTATTTTATTATAGCTTTGCTTTATCTGTATACACACTGGCAATAAGTTTCATAACTTCAGCAGTAAATGTATTTTTTAAGGATATGACACAAATAGTGAATATATCTTTACAATTCGGTATGTGGCTTACACCTATTATGTGGGATCAAGGTATGTTTGGAGCTAATAATATATGGTTAGATAGATTTTTAAAAATTAATCCCATATATTATATAGTAACAGGTTATAGAGATAGTTTCTTACAAGGAAATTATTTTTTTCAAAGACCGGGACTTAGTATATATTTTTGGGTGGTAACTCTTGTTTTGCTTGGAATAGGACTTAGAGTATTTAATAATCTGAAGCCACATTTTAGTGATGTTTTATAAGGGAGATTTTATGGATAAAAAAATATAGCTATATCTGTTATGGATGTATCTAAGATTTATAGATTATATGATAAACCTATAGATAGATTAAAAGAGGCACTTAGCCCTACACATAAAAAGTATCATAAAGAATTTTTTGCCTTAGATAAACTTAGCTTTAATGTAGAAAAAGGTAGTACGGTAGGTATTATAGGCACAAATGGCTCCGGAAAATCTACTATTCTTAAAATTATTACAGGTGTATTGAATCCAAGTACAGGAAGTGTGAAAGTAGATGGGAATATCTCAGCTCTTTTGGAACTTGGTGCAGGCTTTAATTCCGATTATACCGGCATAGAAAATATCTATATGAATGGAACTATGATGGGCTTTTCCAGAGAAGAAATGGAGAAGAAATTACCGGAAATATTAGAATTTGCAGATATAGGTGACTTTGTGTATCAGCCTGTAAAAACTTATTCATCAGGTATGTTTGTTAGACTTGCTTTTGCTCTTGCTATTAATGTAGAACCGGAAATACTTATAGTAGATGAAGCACTTAGTGTTGGAGATGTATTTTTCCAATCTAAATGTTATGCAAAAATGGAAGAAATAAGAAAAAAAGGAACTACTATACTTATGGTAACCCATGATATGGGAAGTATAATCAAATATTGTGATAAAGTAGTTTTATTAAATAAAGGTAAATTTTTTTGGCAGAGGGTAGTGCCAGAGATATGGTAGATTTATAAAAAAAGATATTGGCAGGTCAGTTTGATGAAACCAGTATGGAACTTAGTGATTTTTAATTCAGGAGTAGTAGAAGATTTAGCTAATATTAAAATGTCTAAAGAAGATACTTTTTATGAAAAACTACAAATGAACTTATGAAGGCAAAAATGACTATAAATCCATCTCTTACAGAATATGGAGATGGAAGAGCTAGTATCGTGGATTTTGGTATAGTAGATGCAAAAGGAAGTATCAGCAATCTTTTTAATGAAGGGCGAATATTTCTATATAAAAAGAAAAAAATAAGATTTAATAGTAAGATTAAAAGTCCTATATTTACATATACTATTAAAGATAAAAAAAGGAACTGAGCTTTCAGGTACCAATACTATGTTAGAGGCGGCTAAGGTTGAGGAAGTAGATGAAGGAGATGTTTACGAAGTTAGTTTTAAACAAAAAATGACTTTACAAGGTGGAGAATATCTTCTTTCTATGTCTTGTACAGGCTTTGAAGAGGGAGATCTTCAAGTTTATCATCGTCTGTATGATGTTGCCAGTATAACGGTTATATCAAATAAAAAAATACTGTGGGGATTTTTTTGATATGGAGTCAGAGGTAGAAATTAAGCTCCATAGGAGTTAAATATGGAAGAAAAGTTTATAAAATTAGCTAAAAAAATATGCTTACGATGATAAAGCTTTTGCTAAAAAAATCATCCGGATCTTGAGAATCTTTATACATTCTCAAAAACAAGGATTAGGTTTAGTAGAAAATATAGAGTTTGAAGCTACAAAAAAAGTCTTATATATAGGAGAAATCAATGTTCCTAGACTTAAATATATTTTTAGATAGGAGCGAAGAACTGATTTTTGATAAAGATATATCAAAAAAAGCTTTTATTAGAAGTATATTTCGATACAAGTGAAAAAAATTTAAGTTTGTAAATAATTTAACTAATATTAGTAATAATAGATTTGATAAAAATATTTATTATCGGATCTTTAGATGAGGAATATAAATTAAGACTGAGGGAATATAAGGCATTATTAGCTGAAAAATGGTAGTTTAATAGTAGCAGTTGATAATAGGTACGGCTTAAAAATATATTTTGGGGGCTAAAAAAAGATGAATTTAGCCTTTCTATAGACGAATTAAATAGCTTAATTAAAGATTTAGGATTAAAAAGGTACTTCTGTTTATTATCCATTTCCTGATTATAAATTGCCACTTAGTATATATTCAGATAAGTATTTACCTAAAAAAGGAATTAGGTGGTGATATAGCGGCATATAATTATCCTAAATATAGTATAAATAGTTTAGGTAGCTTATATAATGAAGTTAGTGAAAATAAGAACTTTGATAGATTTTCTAATTCTTTTTGTATTTATAAGTAATAATAAGTCTAAAGAACTCTTGGTTAAATATAATAGAAATAGAAAAAGAAGAATATGCTATAAAAAAACAGTAATATATGAAGAAGATAGTAGACTTTTAGTGAAGAAAGAGGCTCTTTATGAAAAGGGTAAGGAGCATATAAAAAAATAGCGTTTTTCTTATGATACACTTTCTAAGGAAAAATACCGGACTTACTTATTTAAAAGCCTAAATTTTTCTGATGATTTCTCTTGTGCTTATTTTTGAGTATATAGATGGTAAAGGTCTTGATGAAATTTTTGTCTTTAAAAGATAAAAAAATGGTAAATTAGATAGAAAAATATCTTAAAGATATCTTGGAAACTATAATAGGTGAGGGCACTGTAAATATAGATGCGAACTTTGATAATTTTATAGTTAAAGATAACAAGATTATAGGAATAGATTATGAATGGCTCGCAGAGGAAAAAGCTTTGATAAGAAATATTCTTATTATAGAGCTTTGAAAGCTTTCTATTTTAAATATAAAAAAATTTATTAACTGAGAGTTTGGACGATATTTTAAAAAGAGTTTAATATAAACTCTGATGATATAGCTAAATTTGATGAAGATGAAGAAAAATTTTTCAAGAAAAAAAGTCCATGGAGAAAAATCAAGAAATATATTTAGATAATTATTTTGTGGATTTTAAATCAGGAGAAGAACTTGAGGATTTAGGTAAAAAAATTATAATATATTAAGTAAAAGAAGTACAGATCTTAAGTGAAGATTTAAAAAGATAGAATACTTGCCTTTGATGAGTTAATGGAAATAAAAAAGGCTAACGGATAATCATGTTATTAATTTAGAAACTATAATAGAAAAAGTTAAACGCTAATTTAGAGCATGAATCCGTATGCTTATACACATGAATAATACACTAACACATATGAATAAGCATTTGTCTTTAACTTACAAAATATATAGAAAGATTAAAAAAATAAGTTGTTTGAAAAAGTTTCCTGAAGGGACGGTAGCTAGAAGAAGATTATCATATATTAAACTTTGCTTAAGACGACCTAAGTATATGCTTAAACTTATCTCTACTAAGGAGGGTAGAAACAGATTAGAGGGAGATATAAAAAAATAGGTTCAAATTATCTCGAGAGAGGTAAATTAAGTTTTGAATATTTTTGATAGACCTAAGGTAAGTATTGTTATTCCTGTATACAATCAAATTCATTATACTTATGCTTGTTTGGAAAGTATCTTAGATAATACTAAAAAAATATCAGTTATGAGATTATTATAGCTGATGATGTTTCTACAGATGCAACTAGGGAACTTACAAAATTTGTAGAAAATGTAGTAGTAGCTAGAAATAGCATAAACCAAGGTTTCCTTAAAAATTGTAATCAAGCGGCAAGTAGAGCAAGAGGAGAATATATATTATTTTTAAATAATGATACAAAAGTTACTTATAATTGGCTGGATAGCCTAGTTAAGCTTATAGAAAGTGATAAAACTATAGGTATGGTAGGATCTAAGTTAATTTATCCGGATGGTAGATTACAGGAAGCCGGTGGTATACTATGGTCTGACGGTAGCGGTTGGAATTATGGTAGATTTGATAATCCTGATAAGTGTGAATATAATTATGTGAAAGATGTAGATTATATTTCGGGTGCATCTATTATGCTTAGCAAGAAACTTTGGGAAGATATAGGTGGTTTTGATGAGAGATTTGCACCTGCGTATTGTGAGGACTCGGATCTTGCGTTTGAAGTAAGAAAAAGAGGACTGAGGGTAGTATATGAACCTAAGTCAGTTGTAATACATTTTGAAGGAATTTCAAATGGTACAGATGTAAATGGTAGTGGACTTAAAAAATACCAAGTGGAAAATTCTATAAAATTAAGAGAAAAGTGGAAAGATGAATTTGCAAAAGCAATTTGCAAATAATGATAATCCTAATGCTTTTTAGAGCTAGAGAAAGAAGTAAGGATAAAAAAAGATAATCCTTTTTATTGATCATTATGTGCCTACTTTTTGATAAGGATGCCGGTTCTAAAACTACTTACCAATATTTAAAAAAATGTTAGTAAAAAAAGGCTATATAGTTAAATTCTTAGGAGATAATTTCCTTAAAGAAGAACCTTATACATCGGCTTTAGAAGAGCTTGGAATAGAAGTTCTGTATGGAAAAAGAAATGCAAGTGAGTATTTTTGAATGGATAAAGAAAAATGAAGAAAAATATACACTTGGTTTATTTAAACAGACCACATATAGCTGCTAAATATATAGATTTTATAAAGAAAAAAATACTAAGTTAAAAAGTGATTTATTATGGTCATGATTTACATTTTTTTACGTGAATATAGAGAATATGAGCTTACAGGAGATAAGAAACATAGATCAAATAGTAAATACTGGAAGAGTATAGAGCTTTCAGTAATGAAAAAAGCTGATATTTCTTACTATCCATCACAGGTGGAAGTGGATTATATAGCCGATATAGATGAAGAAATAAGAGCAAAAGCTATTACTGCTTATGTGTATGACAGTTTTAAAACCGATATAGACAAAGATTTTTCAAGGAGAGAGGGCTTATTATTTGTAGGTGGTTTTGCACATCCGCCAAATAAAGATGCACTTTTATGGTTCATAAAAAATATTTGGAATAAAATTAGAGAAAAAGTTGATATTAATTTTTATATAGTTGGTTCTAAAGCAGATGAAGAAATAAAGAATCTACATAATGAAGAAAAAGGAATTATATTTAAAGGCTTTGTCAGTGATGAAGAATTGGAAGAATTATATAGGAAAACAAAATTGGTTGTAGTACCGCTTAGATATGGAGCAGGTGTAAAAGGAAAGGTCATAGAAGCTTTGTATTATAATATGCCTATAGTAACAACTAGTGTTGGAGCAGAGGGAATAAAAGATGCCTCTTTAGTTATGTCTATAAAAGATAATGAAGATGACTTTGCAAATGAGGTGCTAAATCTGTATAATAATAATGATATACTTGGTGATATATCAAAAAAAGCTGATGTCTATATACGAGAAAAATAATAGTATAGAGGCTGTATGGAAGATAGTAAAAGAGGACTTTGAGTAATTAAGGAGTATACCAATGATAAGTAGATTAATAGAAAAAATCAAAGAAAAAAGCACCTATATGTATAGGCTTAGATCCTATGCTTAATTTTTATACCTGAACATATAAAAGAGGAAGCCTTTGCGGCTAAAGGTGAAAGTCTTGAAGCAGTAGCAGAAGCTATATATAATTTTAATAAAGCTATAGTTGATGAATGTTTTGACCTTATACCTGCTGTAAAGCCACAAGTAGCAATGTATGAGCAATTTGGAATAGCAGGACTTATAGCTTACGAAAAAACGCTTACCTATTGTCAAGAAAAAGGCTTGCTGGTTATCGGAGATGTAAAAAGAGGTGATATAGGTTCAACCAGTGCGGCATATGCTACAGCTCATCTTGGTAAAATCAATGTAGGTTCTAAGACTTTTGAACCTTTCCACAGCGATTTTTTAACTGTTAATCCATATATGGGTAGCGATTCAATAAATCCTTTTGTAGATGAATGTGTAAAGAATGATAAAGGTCTATTTGTTTTAGTAAAAACTTCAAATCCATCTAGCGGAGAATTTCAAGATAGGCTGATAGATGGAAAGCCGCTGTATGAACATGTAGCTTCAAAAGTAATGGAGTGGGGTGAAAGAAGTATGGATGGAGAATATTCTAATGTAGGTGCGGTTGTAGGAGCAACTTATCCCCAGATGAGTGAAATTTTAAGAAAAATAATGCCAAATACATATTTCTTAGTTCCGGGTTATGGAGCACAAGGAGCAACTGCGGCAGATCTTAGACCTTGCTTTAATAAAGATGGTTTGGGAGCTATAGTAAACTCATCCAGAGGCATAATAGCAGCTTATAAAAATGATAAATATAGAGATTTTGGAGATAAAGATTTTGCAAAAGCCTCAAGAGAAGCTACTATTGATATGATTTGTGATATTAATTCTGTTTTTATAAGGAGAACTTATGCTTAGTCCTAGCCAAATGATACTGTATACATATATAATATCCAAAGTAAAAAAAGATAAAAAGAGATGAAGCTAAAAAGCTCATAAATGAAGGTTTTTCTCTGGAAAAAAAAGGAAACTTAAGTAAAGAATATTTGTTATCTATGAAAGCTAAGTACATAGACTTGGCTAAACCAGAGGCTGTACCTGAACTTACAAAAAGCGATAGATGATTATATAAGTAGCCTATAGATACTTAGAAAGGAAATGATATGGAAAGATATAAACAGGAATTTATTGAATTCATGATAGATTGTGAAGTTCTAAAAATTTGGAGATTTTGTAACTAAAAAGTGGAAGAAGAACACCATTTTTTTGTAAACACCGGTTTTTATAGAACAGGTTCCCAACTGGCTAAATTAGGCGAATATTACTCAAATGCTATTAAAGATAATTTTGGGACAGATTTTGATATTTTATTTGGACCGGCATATAAAGGTATACCTCTTAGTACAGCTACAACCATAGAGTTTGCCAGACTTACCGGAAAAGATATTAGATATTGTTCAAATAGAAAAGAAGTAAAAGACCATGGAGATACAGGAATATTACTTGGAAGTCCAATAAAAGACGGAGATAAGGTGCTTATAATAGAAGATGTTACAACAGCAGGAACATCTATAGAAGAAACATATCCTATCATAAAAGCTCAAGCAAATGCAGATATACTTGGTCTTATAGTAAGTGTGGACAGATGTGAAAGGGGCCAAGGTACTAAATCCGCTCTTACAGAAATTAGCGAAAAGTACGGAATGAAAACTTGTGCTATAGTTACTATGAAAGAAGTAGTAGAGCATCTTTATAATAAAGAATATAAGGGTAGGGTTATTATAGATGATACTATAAAAAATCTTATAGATAAATATTATGAGGAATATGGTGTAAAATAAGGGGGTTATGATGGAAAGAGTTTATAAGACTATGAGAAATATAGGAGCTGCTAATATTGCTATAGGTGTAGTTCTTATAGTTTTAGGTCTTGCAACAGGAATACTTAGTATAATTGCAGGGGGAAAACTCCTTGCAAGAAAGGATGACTTGTCTTTTTAAGTAGAGAAATGAATCAAATTAGAAGAAGAAATAAAAATTATAGGTATGCTTTTTATTTATAATATATCTTATTCTACTTAGTTATTTCTTATTTTTTTGCAGAATCTTTTGGAAGAGATACCTCTAATAGTTTACATAGTTACAATCTTGAATTATTTAAAAGAAATAAGACGTTTTTTTATATTTATAGACAAAAAAATTGGGAATGAGTGCTTTTTCTAATAAATATTTTTTTGGAAATATATTGGCTTTTTCTACCTTTTTGGTTTTTTTAGACCTATAATAGGAAGAAGGAGACATAGTTTTTATAAGAACCTTAATTCAAGGATTTTTTTGTTTAGCCTTATTATAGAAATTATACAAATTTCTTTTGAATGTAGGTAGTTTTGATGTGGATGATATTTTTTTCTTAATACATTAGGTTGTATTGTTGGATACGTATTGTTTGTTTTATTTTTATATGATTTGTGATAAAAGAGGTAGAGATGCTTAATTTCTTACACAGAAATACTACAGATGAAAAACTCTATATTGGATGATATAAGATTTAGGCCTAGGGATATAGAGGATAAGTTTAAAAAAATAACGAGATAAAAAGAAGGTACGAGAGTAAATTATTTACGAATTTTTACATGCCAAGAGTGCAAAAAAATAGCTCTCGCTTTTTCTATCTTCTCTTTACTATTATCATATGTAGCAATAAGAATAACTATATTTTTTTAAAGGGAAATCCTGAATTATATATATCAGCTATAGTTTTTTTCGGCTATAGCTTTTTGCTGTATATTCTTTGTATTTTTGTATACAAAGGTTTTAAAGAGAAAAAAATAGAAAATATATATTAAATTATATAAAGCTTTATTGCTTTCGGGTACAGAGCTTATACTATGGATAATAATAATGATAGTAGGTATAAGATAATGGAAAAATGAAAGATTAGTTCTTGCTTTAAATCGTATAAGAGAAATACCTTTTGATGATAGAGAAGAACATATATATACAGAATATTTTAATGAACTTAGCACCTTTATAAATATGGTTTTTGAAATATATGAGATATATAAAGGTGAAGAGTTTAAAAAAATATGGATTTAGAAGCTCTTTTTGATTTACAGGAGGAGCTGTATGCTAATATTATAGGAAAAGATTATGAAACTAGTATATATAATCCGACTTATTTAGCAGAAGATAAAAAAATGTCTAGAGTTTTTGGCTGCATTGGCATTGGAAGTAAGAAGTATAATAAAAACTTTTATTTGATGAAAAAAATATGAAACTATTTGTACCGTTTTTAGAATTATTTCTGGAAGTATATGGTATGTTTGATACGGAAGAAGTTAGTGTTAAAGGTGTGGAAGAAGTTATTTACTATTATGCCTTTGACTATCTTGATGTAAGTGTAGAAAATAGGCTTAGAGAAACTTTTACTCCTGAATATACTCTTTTTAAAGATATAATTTTTAAATGAGGACTTATCAGATTTAAGATACTTATTTAAGTTTGGAGATTATGTAAGTAAATCAGCTTTGGAAACAGCCACTTATTTGAATTCTTTAGATGAAGAAATTATAGATAAGATGGCTTTTACATATACAAATGGTTTCAAGCAAGGTTTCATAGCTGCAAGGAAAGATTTATCCAAGAAGAAATATGTAAATATAGTTTATGAACTTGGTTTTGAAAGAGTAGTAAAAAAAGGCTGTAGAATATTTTAGAGAAATGGGCTTAGAGCCTATACTTGCCAGAGGACCTTTTAGAATAGTAGATAAAGCTGTAAATAGAAATTATGGTTGTGGATTATCTTCATTCAACAGACAATTGGATTATGATCATAGATTTGATAATGCTATTTTTTATAGAAAAGCTTATACAGATAGAAGACTTTCAGAACAAAAAGCTTGCTTATGAGAAGTTAAAAGATGAACTTAGATTATATGCAGGTATAGCTTTAATGGAAGTTTTTGGTGAAGAAACTTTTGAGCCAAAGAATAAGGAAGAGGCATATAGTTATGATGAGAAGCAAAAACAATTACAACAAAGTTTCTCGGTTTCAACTATGAATCTTAGGAATGAGTATCTTCCAAGTGATGAGAGCTCTTTTACAATTATAGCTTGGCCTATACCTGAAATAGCAAGGACAGAGGAAGAGTATAAGCTTATTTTTGATGATATAATAAAAGTTAATACCCTTGATTATAATTTATATCAAAATATACAGCAAAAGCTTATAGATGCCCTTGATAAAGCTGAATATGTTTTTGTTGAAGGTGCAAATGGTAATACAACAAATATGCAAATCAAGTTACATGACTTAAAGGATCCTAGTAAGGAAACAAATTTTGAAAATTGTGTAGCAGACGTAAATATACCTGTAGGAGAAGTATTTACTTCGCCTGTTTTAACAGGAACTAGGGGAAAATTACACGTTAAAGATGTATTTTTTTGTGGGATATAGCATTTAAAGATTTAACTCTGGAATTTGAAAATGGAATGATTACAAGTTATATATGTAAGAATTTTGAATCCGAAGAAGAAAAATAAAAAAACTTATAGAAGATACCTTGTTAAAAAGGGCATAGTAGCTTACCTCTTGGAGAATTTGCAATAGGAACAAATACAGTAGCTTATGCAGTAGGTCGCAAGAGAGGTATAACAGAAAAAAATTGCCTATTCTCATAGCCGAAAAAAACAGGTCCTCATTTTGCTATAGGTGATACTTGTTATAGTTATGAAGAAGATGTAATGACTTATAATCCTGATGGTAAGGCTATAATAGCTAGAGAAAATGAATGTTCAGCTCTTAGAAAAAGAAGATCCTCATAAGGCATATTTTTTTCTTGTCATACAGATATAACAATACCTTATCATGAGCTTGGAGATATATATGCTCTTACTAAGGAAGGTGAGAAAAATATATATAATAAAAAGAAGGTAGATTTTCTATTGAGGGTAGTGAGGAACTTAACAAAGCTTTAGATGAATAGAGGTAAACTATGAAATTTTATTCTTATGAATATTTGCTAAGAAGAAATATTACTATAGGTCGTATTCAGTTTATTGCGATGGCTATAATATTTGTATTTTTTTGATATTTAGTTTGCTTAGATATTATAAAAAAATAAAAAGAGATACTAAGTATAGAGAATTGGCTCTCATAGCTTTGTTTTGTATAATATTTCTTGGTTTATTACAATTAAATAGAGTTATAGAATTGCAAAATACTGATAAGCAATATCAGGCAGTATTACATTCTGTGCAAAGTATAGCCAAGGGACTAAAGGTACAAGAAAAAGAAATTTATATAAATACTACGCAGATGAGAGGAGAACCTCTTATTTGTGTAGATGATACTTATTACAGAGTTATTACCGTAAATGATAATAATTATGTATTAGAGCCTATAGAGCTTATAGGTTCTAATATAGAGCTTATAGAGGAGTAGTTATGCCTAATTTTTATATTGATGTAGCAATCAAGTTATTGATAGGATTATTATCCTTGGCTTTAGTTATAAATATAAGTGGGAAAGGGAATTTAGCACCGACATCTGCAAGTGATCAAATACAAAATTATGTACTCGGTGGTATTATAGGTGGACCTATATATAATAGTTCTATATCTGTTTTACGATATAGTCTTATCTTACTTATCTGGTGTATTTTTGATTTTAACTCTAAAATGGATAAAAAAACTAATAATATGTTATTTAAGAAACTTTTTAGATGGTGGACCTATTCTTATAGTAAATCAAGGTAAGCTTTTGGTAGAAAATTGTAGAAAGGCAGGTCTAACAGCCCACGATGTAGCTTTTAAACTAAGAGCTAATAATATTTATTATATTGATGAGGTAAAGAGAGCCATTTTGGAGCAAAATGGACAATTTATTATTGTTAAATATGGAGAGCAAAATCCTAAGTTTCCACTTATTACAGATGGTCAATTACAATATGATGTTCTTGATATTATAGGTAAAGATGAGAACTGGATAATGGAAATTCTTAATAAAAAAAGGATTTAAGGGAACTTCAGAAGTTTTTTTAGCAGAATATAGAGAAGGTGAGTTACTTGTAGTAGGCTATTAGGTAGCACGCTTAATAAAAAGCCGTATTTACAGTAGTAAGATACGGCTTTTAAATATATTTTTAGTAAATGTTAAGACTAGCTTTGCATACAATAGTAAGATTATCGTCTAAATCTTATTTTTAGTTTTTTTATCTAATTTGAAAAAAATTTCTTTTCTAATTTCTTTTTGTTTATATCTTTTCCAATAAAGACTAAAGAGGATTTATCAATAGTATCGCAGCTTAGAATGGAGTATTTATTATCTACCAGGTCAAACTTTAGGCCTATACTACCTATCATAAATGCACCTTTAGCTCTAATAATATTTCCGTAAAAACCTCTAATAATATCTTCCAATAAATAAACAAATTCGCTAGGATTAAACATAGAAACATTCTCTAATATAATACTATCAAAATTGGTACTTATTTCATCAGTTTCCTTTATTAGGAAATTTCCGTCTAACAATTTTAGTAAAACATTATCCCACCAAGACTTAGGCATAGAAGTATAATGTTCTGATACTATAGAAGCATCAGGATTTATGGCTTTTATTTGTTCTACAGTAGATAATCTTTGCTCATAACCGGACTTTTCCATTTTAGAGATAAGCACTTGTCCGCTAGAACTGATTTGATCATCATAAATCTCGCCAAATTCCTGTCTATATCTATGTATACTTTCTCCATCTACTATGGTAATAGGAGATAGTATTTGTATTCTTTCATATTCAACTTTTTTGATATGAGAGATAACATTGCTAAGCATACCTACACCGGTAGGCTCAATTATTAAATATTCAGGATTTATAGTATTTGCAATAGTAAGAATAGAGGCTGCAAAGTCTCCTTTTTTAGAACAACAAATACAGCCACTGGACATTTCCCATATATTATCACTACCCATACCGGCTTCTTTTAATAAATCTCCATCTATACCAAGAGCACCATATTCGTTTTCCAATATAACAAATTTCTTACCTGTTCTAGAGGCTAATTCTTTAATAAAGGTAGTTTTTCCTGCACCTAAAAATCCGGATACTACAAGAACTTTCATTAATCCTTTATTTTGATAACCGGTTTAATAAGATCAGCCGGTTTTTCTTTCATAAGGAAGAGAGCTTTTTCTACATTTTCCCAACCTTCAAATACATGAGAGCTAAGAAGTGATAAATCAAGCTTACCGGCACTAACTAAAGCGGCCAATTTTTCCATACGAAGTCTACCACCAGGCATAAGACCACCGTTAATTTGTTTATGTCCCATACCTACACCCCATTCAAGACGAGGGATATCTATATTATCTCCGGAACCAAGATAGTTTACATTACCGATCTTTCCACCCGGTTTTAAACACTTAACACAAGTAGAGAAAGTATCAACTTCACCACCTGCTATTATAACTTTATCAACACCTTTTCCATCAGTCATAGCAAGAACTTGCTCATGGATAGGACCATTTTTATAGTTTACAAAATCAGTAGCACCATATTTTTTAGCAGCCTCTATACAATTAGGTCTGGTACCTACAGCTATAATTCTAGCTGCACCACGAAGATTTGCACCTGCAACAGACATAAGACCAACAGGACCTATACCTACAACTAAGACTGTGTCACCATATTGAACATCAGCAAGCTCAGCGCCGTGGAAACCTGTAGGAACCATATCACTTAACATACAAGCATCTACTGTATTTATATTGTCAGGAAGATGAGCAAGGTTACCATCAGCATCATTTACATGGAAGTATTCAGAGAACACACCATCTTTGAAGTTTGAGAATTTCCATCCTGATAGCATACCGCCTGAGTGCATAGAATAGCCGGCTTGTGCTTCTAATGAGTTCCAATCAGGAGTAATAGCAGGAACTAAAACTCTATCTCCCGGTTTGAAATCTTTTACAAGTTCTCCAACCTCTACAACTTCAGCACAACCTTCATGACCAAGTATCATATTATGTCTTTCTCCTATAGCACCCTCCCAGAGAGTATGTACATCGGAAGTACATATAGCTAGAGCGAGAGGGGTACAAATAGCATCCATAGGACCGCATTTTGGTCTCTCTTTCTCTATCCAACCGGATTCACCGATTTTTAACATTGCATAACCTTTCATTTAGAAATTCCTCCTTAATTTTGAATAATACTAAGATTTCATCTCTTAGAATTGATATTATTTTTAACATATATTGGTAAAAAAATACAAATAGATTTAATTGATAGAAAGCTTATAAATAGATAAAAATATATAAGATAAAAATAAAATTGTATAAATCTTACAATAAAAAAAGAAAAGATTATGTTATATAAATGTACAAAAATAAAAAGAAGATTTTTGTTTGTTAAAAAAATAAATATTCTCGTGATTTTTGCACAAGATAATATAATCTTTCTTTAGAAAAAAAGATATACTATTCTAAATCGTCAAAAATTAAAAAGCTGCAGCTTTTGTATAGTTAGTAACTTTTTGCTTCAAAAGAAATCTGTCTTAGTATTATTAAGATTAGAGAAACCTTCTATCCAAGGCATAGGGTTAGTTGTAATTTCAGGATAAAGAGGATTTAAACCTATAGCTTGTAATCTTAAATTAGATAAATATTTAATATATTGGTCTATAAGGTGATTATTGATGCCCATTATCTCATCATTAGTTACATATTGTCCCCAAGAAATTTCATTTTCAACACCTTGTTTCATCATATCTCTTAGTTTTTTTCTTCTGTATCTTTGTTGAATAGTTCAGGCTCTTCATTTCTCAGTTCTTTTTAATATATTTTGGAAGAGTATAAGGTGAGTTACCTCATCTCTATTTATATATTTAAAAAAATGGTACTGGTTGCTGTCATTTTTTTCCTTGTCTTGCTAAAGTATAGAAAAAAAGCAAAACCGGAATAAAAAAATATATACCTTCCAGTATATAATTAGCCATAATAGTAGTGAGGAAATTTTTCCTTTGTAGGTTCATCGCTAAATCTCTGATATTTATCAGCTATAAATCTATTTCTTTCTAATAAGTTTTTTTATCCTCTCTCCATTCATCATAAATCTTATCTCTTGTGATAGGATTTGTAACAGTATCCAGTATATAAGAATAACTTTGAGCATGTATTTCTTCTTGGAAAGCTTGTATATTGAGTAAAGAAGAAACTTCTGCAGCAGTTATATATCTTGAAAGACCGGGTAAGTTCTCGCATTGTATAGAATCAAGGAAATTCAAGAAAGAAATTATCTTATCAAAAGCATTTCTTTCTCCACTTGTAAGGTAAGGAAATTGCTTTATATCTTCATTTAAAGATATTTCTTCAGGTATCCAAAAAGTTATTTAACATAGTTCTATATAAAAACATTTGCCCAGTCATATTTAATACGATTCCATTCTCTAAGATTGGTAGTGTTACCACCAATCATAGAAAAGGTTCCTCTATCTCCAAATTCATTAAATATTTTTTTCTTATCCATTTTTCCTCCTAGCTGGAACAACTTGTACATTCATCCATTTCTAATGATTTATTTCTAACATAGTAAATAGTTTTTTTAGTCCATTTTTCCCAAGCGGCTATATATAAGTCAAGTATTTCTTTAGCACTCATTTCAGGAGTGATATAAAGATTAAAAGATTGGGCTTGGTCTATATGTCTTTGACGTATACCACAGGCTTTTATTGACCACTGTTGGTTTATAGTATGTGCCTCTTTATAATACCAGAAATTTTCAGCTGATAAATCAGGTGCAGTTTTAGGTGTAAAATTACCTTGCTTTTCTTCAATGAAGAATTTTTTGAATATAGGATCTATTCCGGCAGTAGTATTTGCTATATTACTTGTACTTCCGGTAGGGGCTATAGCCATTAAGTAGGCATTACGCATACCATATTTATGTACATCAGCAGCTAAAGTTTTGAATCTGGCACTAGTGTAATTACGTTTTTCAAAATAAGCACCACTTTGCCAATCACTACCTGAAAATGCTTTATAACTGCCTTTTTCCTTAGCTAATTCCATAGATGCCTTGATAGCATAGTAAGCTATATCTTCAAAGAGTGCATCAGCCTCTATCAAATGTTCTTTACTTTCCCACTGAATATGATTATTAACTAAATAATGATGGTAACCACTTGTTCCAAGTCCTATAGCTCTATATTTATCAGCTGTAATTCTTGCTTCCGGAACAGGGAATTGATTTAAGGTAACAACATTATCCAACATTCTTACTTGTAAAGGTACAATCTCAGCTAATTCATCACGAGTTATTCTACCAAGATTTATTGAGTTTAGATTACAGGTTACCATATCTCCTGCGTGAGTTTTTGTAATTACACTGGAATTTTCACCATCATATACAAGTTCTTCGCCAAGTAATTTAGTTTCAGACATATTTTGTGCTATTTCGTGGCAAAGATTAGAAGCATAAATCATACCGGTATGTGGATTTGGATTAAATTTATTTACGGTATCTCTAAAGAATATAAATGGAGTTCCGGTTTCTACAGCACTCTTCATTATACGTTTCATAATTTCCAGTGCACTAACAATAGTAGGCTCTAAATCCTTATTAGCTTCACATTCCAGATATCTTTTTGTAAATTCTTTATTATCGTCAGTATCATAGTAGTCTTCTAGGCTATAGCCCATTACTTCTTCTACTCTATGTGGATCAAATAAAGCCCAAGTACCTCTAGAAATTAATCTTTCCATAAAAAGGTTGGGAATACTGATAGAAGGAAAGATATCGTGTGCCTTACGTCTGTCATCTCCATTATTTGTTCTTAAATCTATAAATTCATATAAGTCCTTGTGCCATATATCAAGTGTAACTGTAGCCCCACCTTTTCTTTTACCTAATTGGTCCACAGCAACGGCTGTATCATTATAAAGTCTAACCCAAGGAACTACACCACCACTGGCATTCTTATATCCACGAATATCGGAATTCAAACTACGGATTTTACCGGTATATATACCTAAAGCACCACCATGCTTTGAAACTCTTGAAAATTTTGAGTTTACATCATATATCGACCAAAGATTATCACCTACGCTGGATATGAAGCAAGAACTTAGTTGATAAAAAGCTAGTTCCTGCATTTGCGAGAGTAGGAGTAGCTACAGTCATCTTTAAGTTACTTAATATATCATAGAATTTTTGGCATAATAAACTTTCTTATCACCCTCAGGTATAGCAAGATGCATGGCTATAATCATAAAAACGCTCTTGTGGTAATTCATAGACTTCTCTATTGAAACCACGAACCAAGTATCTATCGGCTAAAAAGTTTAATTCCTTCATAGTTGAATAAATAATCTCTATCGGGATTTATATATTTTTCTAATTCAAGTAAATTATCTTTTGAGTAATTCTCTTTTTATATAAGAGCCATAAGACTTCTTATCACTTAAAATATCTACCAGTTCAACAAAGCTACCATAGCCGAAACTATGATATTTCCTGTTAATAGCGGCCTCTTTATATATATCAAAAAGAAATAGTCTGGCGGCTACATATTGCCAATTTATATTTAAAGTAGAAGGATCAAAGTTTTTCCCGTCTCCACCTATAACTTTCTCTATAGCTGTACGAACTAGAGTTTGTTGTATTTCTTTGGTTGTCATATTATTTTTTTGAACTGTATTTTTACAATCAAGTTCGAGTTCTACCGGATCACAACCGCTTAAATCTTTACAAGCAAAAGCAATCATACGCTTAGTTTTTTCTACGCTGAGAGGTTCAAAACGACCGTCTCTTTTTTTGATCATTATTTCCATTGCGTTTCCCCTTTGTTTAATCAGAAACATATAATACACTAAAAACTGTGTTTGAGCAAGAGGAAAAACACTAGATATAGTAATTTAATATTTGTTAGATATATTAATAAAAAAATTATTATAAAAATATACTATAAAAATAGTGTTAGATTGTATTATAATTTCTAAAGCTCAATAAAAATATAATTATATTAACTTATATTTTATTGAGTAAATTTCTATAAAAGAGGTAAAAAAATGATATTTTTTTAATTATAATAAATGTTCAACCTGTATAAAAGCCAGAAAATTTCTTGAGGCTCTTAATATAGATTTTTATATCTAAAGATGCAAAAATTAGATAAACCAAGTAAGGAAGATATAAAAATCTTGGTATGAAAAAAATCAGGTCTTGATATAAAAAAATTTTTTTAATACTAGTGGTAACGTATATAAAGAATTAGGTTTAAAGGATAAACTTGCCGATATGAGTTTAGAAGATAAGCTTTCTTTGTTGGTTAGTGATGGTATGTTAGTTAAAAGACCTATATTAGTTATGGAAGATAGGGTATTGCTTGGCTTTAAGGAAAAAAAGAGTGGGAAGAAGCTCTTTCGTAAACTAAAAAAACCTTTCCGTCTGAGTATACCGGTTTAAACAAATATTAGGTCAGTATATTCGGATGGAAAGGTTTTTTTATTTATATACAAGTATAAAAAAAGATCAAAAATTATAATATTTCAATTTGGCAAGATTCCATTACATTAAGGGCCGCTTCATGTTTTTTTCCTTAGTAGAACCGGCACAAGCTTTACTTATAACGCAGATGTGAGATTCCGGAAAAAGTTTTTTTAAAAAGAAGAGCATTTGAAACAACACAAATATCTGTGCAAAGTCCAAGTAAATTAATATTTAGATATTTATTATTCTTACTTTTTAGATAGTTTACTAAGTCTAAAGATGAAAACTGATCTTTTTCAAAGATTTTTAGTATCATCTTTAACAAATTTTTTTAAGACTTGTATTTAGAGAATGTCCTAAAGTATTCTTCCTACAATGAATTATAGGTAAATGCTTACCTTCATTAGTATTTAGGTAGTTTTTCATCATGAGTATCAAGAGTAAAAAAATAATCTCACCCTCAAAAATGTTCTATAAAAATCATTTGCATTTTCAAGAATATTTAAGGCTTCGGTACTTCCGAGGCTACCATCTATGAAATCATTTTTTGCATATCAATAACAATTAAGATATTATCCAGCATAAGTCCCCCATATTTTTAAATAAGATATTTTTTTAGGATTATAGCATAATAGCTGAGTAAATAAAAAGCAAAGTTTTTTTATTTACTGATTGACTAGAACCGAACAAATGCTATAATCTTTTTATAAGTAAGATGATTTGGGAGAAAAAAATTATGAAATATATGTTTGCTAGTGATGTACATGGAAGTGCATACTATGCTAAAAAAATTAGTAGAAAAAGTTTAATGAAATAGAAGCTGATAGACTAATCTTGTGTGGAGATTTATTATATCATGGTCCTAGAAATGATTTACCAAGAGATTATAATCCTAAGGAAGTTATCCCGCTATTTAATAGTATAAAGGATAAAAATATATGCAGTAAGGGGAAATTGTGATAGTGAAGTTGATCAAATGGTACTGGAATTTCCTATATTATCAGATTATACAATTTTTAGTATTGAATGGAATTAATTTTTTTATTTAACACATGGACATTTGCATTCACCTGAGAATTTGCCTGCACTAAAAAAAGGTGATGCTTTTATTTTTTTGGTCATATACATTTACCTATAGCAGAGAAAAAAAGGATGATATATATATATTAAATCCCGGTTCTACATCTATACCAAAAGGTGGAAATCCTAATTCATACGCTATTTTTAGAAGATAGAAATTTTAAGGTTATTTCATTTGATGGAGAAGTTTTTAAGGGAGATAGATATTGAATAAAAATATATGAATTATATGCACCTTGTCATTTTGGTATGGAAGCAGTATTAAAAAGAGAAATAATAGACTTGGGATATGAAATTACCAGAGTAGAAGATGGAAGAGTCTATTTTGAAGGAGATGCACAGGCTATAGCCAGAGCAAATATTTGGCTCAGAACTACAGAAAGAATTATGATTTTAGTAGCACAATTTAAAGCTACTACATATGAAGAACTTTTTCCAAGGTATAAAAAAAGATAGAATGGCAAGAGTATTTACCGGCTGATGCAAAATTTTTGGGTAAAAAAAGCAAACTCTATAAAAAAAGTAAATTATTTTCTCCATCAGATATACAATCAATAGTAAAAAAAGCCATGGTAGAAAAAAATGAAATTGGCTTATAAGAAAAAAATATTTTTTTAAAGAAGATGGTGCCGCTTATCCGCTAAGAATTAGTATAAATAAAGATATAGTTACAGTAGGCTTGGATACAAGTGGAGATTCTTTACATAAAAGAGGATATAGAAAGATGACTGCTAAGGCACCTATCACAGAGACTTTGGCGGCCGCACTTATTATGCTTACACCATGGAAAAAAGATAGAATATTAGTAGATCCATTTTGTGGTTCCGGAACTTTTCTTATAGAGGCGGCTATGCTTGCGTTAAATATAGCACCCGGAAGAAATAGAGAGTTTGAAGCTATGAGTTGGGAGAATATTATACCTAAGAAAATATGGTATGAAGCTTTTGATGAAGCTTTTGATGAGGAAGAAAGTGAAGATGTAAACTTACAATTGCAAGGTTATGATATAGATGGAGATGTTATAAAAGCTGCTAAGCAAAATGCTATAGATGCCGGAGTGGAAGAATATATACATTTTCAAAAAAGAAGTGTTTCAGAGCTTTCAAATCCTAAAAAGTATGGTTTTATTATAACTAATCCTCCTTATGGAGAAAGACTTGAAGAAAAAGAAAATCTACCGGCTTTATATAAGACTATAGGGGAAAGATTTATGAATTTGGATTCTTGGTCTATGTTTATGATAACAGCTTTTGAGGACGCACCTAACTATATAGGTAGAAAAGCAGATAAAAATAGAAAGATATATAACGGTATGATGAAAACTTATGTATATTCTTTTATGGGTGCAAAACCACCAAAGAGGAAAAAAGATGAATAAGATTATATTTGCTACGGGAAATGAGAATAAATTAAAAAGAAATTCGACAAATAATGCAAGATATGGATGTAGAAATTATATCTATGAAAGAAGCTGGTATAAATATAGAGATAGAGGAAACAGGAACTACTTTTTTTAGAAAAATTCATATTTAAAAAGCTAAAAACTATTTGGGATATTACAGGTGGAATTGTTATGGCTGATGATTCCGGGTCTTGTTGTAGATTATTTAAATGGAGAACCGGGTTTATATTCAGCAAGATATATGGGAGAAAAATACATCTTATGATATAAAAAAATGCAAATATATTGGAGAGAATGAAAGCTGCTAAAGGTAATGAAAGAAGTGCAAGATTTGTAGCCTCTATAGTGTGTATTTTGCCAAATGGTAAAGAACTTTCCGTAGTAGAAACCATGGAGGGGATTATAGCAGATAAAGTAGCAGGGGAAAATGGTTTTGGATATGATCCTATTTTATATTTACCTGATTATGCTTGTACTAGTGCGGAACTAAGTGATAATGAAAAGAATAAGATAAGTCATAGGGGAAAAGCTTTAAGACTTATGAGGGAGAAACTAAAAAAATGAAAATCTTAGTTGTTAGTGATACTCATAGAGAAGAGGAGAATTTAGCTATAGCTTTAGAGAGAGAAGAAGATATAGATATGCTTCTTCATGCCGGAGATATTGAAGGAAGTGAAACTAAGATAGAGCTTATGTCAATGACCGATTGTATTATGGTTAGGGGAAATAATGACTTCTTTTCCCATTTAGATGATGAAGAAGAAGTTTATATAGGTGACTATAAGATTCTTTTAACCCATGGTCATTTTTTTATAGTGTTAGTTTAGGAGTTGAAAGACTTAGAGCAGAAGCAAAAATCCAGAGGCTTTAATATGGCAATCTTTGGTCATACGCATAGACCTTTTTATGAAAATGAAGATGGACTTATCTTATTAAATCCGGGAAGTCTATCTTATCCTAGACAGGAAGGTAAAAGAGCCAGCTATGCTATTATGAATATAGATGATGATGGCGGAGAAGCAGAAATAGAGATAAAAATATATAAGTGTGTAAACTTGTATTTTAACAAATATGCCTTGTTAAAAATACAAGTTTTATTTGTTAAAAACTTTGTGTGAGTAGTATATATGATAGCCTAAATTATTAGTGTATTCAATTTAGGGAGGAAGTATATATATGCAAGGTGGGGCAGCTATAAAAGAAAAAGTTAATAAGGCTTAGAGAATCGAAAGGACTTACGCAAAAGGAGCTTGCTAGAGAATTAAATTTAACACAGCAAGCATATTCAGCCTATGAACGAGGTAGCTCAAGTCCGTCTTTAGATATTATCTCATCTTTAGCAGATTTCTATGATGTGAATACTGACTATCTTTTAAGGGATGATGATATACTGAAAGATAATAATATTTTTATATTCATCTCTATCAGAGGCTATAAAAAGAAGTCTTAAAAGATGAAAGAGATAGACTTAGATTGGAAGAATTTGCAAGATATTTATTATATAGAAGAAAGAGTAGAGAAAAAAATAAATAAAAAAATAAATAAGAAAGTTAGAAAAAGTAGTAAAATACCGATTTTTTTGTAGTTAGATTTTTTTAGATTTAAGTTCAAAAAGATAGGTATTTTTTTATTTGTCTGTAAAAATTTTTAAATACTATATTGACAAAAAAAATATCAATATAGTATAATAAATTATGTTAAAAAAATAACGATTAGTTTTTGGAGGAGAATAATTATGGCTAGTAAAAACTTATTTGGTTGATAGTGTAGAAAATTTAAGAAAGAAAAATGGAAGAGTTAAGACAAGCTCAAGAAATATTTTCAAAAATACACACAAGAACAAGTAGATAAAATATTTTATGCAGCGGCTATGGCAGCTAATAAGGCTCGTATACCTTTGGCTAAGATGGCAGTGGAAGAAACAGGAATGGGTATTTTTGGAAGATAAGATAATAAAAAAATCATTATGCTGCTGAATATATCTATAATAAGTATAAAGATACAAAAACTTGCGGAGTTTTGGAAGAAGATATGGCCTACGGTATTAAAAAAATAGCTGAACCTATAGGTGTGGTAGCAGCAGTTATTCCTACAACTAATCCTACTTCAACGGCGATATTTAAAACTTTAATATCATTAAAGACAAGAAATGCTATTATAATAAGTCCTCATCCAAGAGCAAAAAATTGTACTATAGAAGCGGCAAAGGTAGTGCTTGAAGCTGCTGTAGCTGCTGGAGCACCAAAGGGTATTATTTCTTGGATAGATGTTCCATCACTTGAACTTACAAATGAAGTTATGGCTACTGCGGATATAATACTTGCTACAGGAGGACCTGCCATGGTTAAGGCTGCGTATTCTTCTGGAAAGCCTGCACTTGGTGTAGGACCGGGTAATGTACCTGTAATAATTGATGATACGGCAGATGTAAAAGTAGCGGTAAACTCTATCATAGTATCAAAGACTTTTGACAATGGTATGATTTGTGCTTCTGAGCAAGCTGTATGTGTACTTGATAAAATATATGATGATATTAAGAAAGAATTTATAGCTAGAGCTTGTTATTTCTTAAATAAAGATGAAACAGATAAACTTAGAAAAACTATACTTATAAATGGTGCCTTAAATGCTAAGATAGTAGGTCAAAGTGCTTATAAGATAGCTGAACTTGCAGGTGTGAAAGTGCCTAAAGAAACAAAGATACTTATAGGTGAGGTTAGCTCAGTTGATATATCAGAAGCCTTTGCACATGAAAAATTATCTCCGGTACTTGGAATGTATAGATGTAAAGATTTTGATGATGCTATAGCAAAAGCAGAGAAACTTATTGCTGATGGCGGATATGGACATACAGCTTCAATTTATATAAATACAACACAAAAAGAGAAATTGGAAAAATACGAGGCGGCAATGAAAACTTGTCGTGTGCTTATAAATACTCCATCTGCACATGGTGGTATAGGAGATTTATATAACTTTAAGTTGGCTCCATCACTTACTTTAGGTTGTGGTTCTTGGGGTGGAAATTCCGTTTCAGAAAATGTAGGAGTTAAACATCTTATAAATATTAAGACAGTAGCGACAAGGAGAGAGAATATGCTTTGGTTTAGAGCACCTGAAAAGGTATACTTCAAGCAAGGAAGTATGCCGGTAGCACTTGATGAACTTGGTCAAGTAATGCATAAAAAGAGAGCTTTTATTGTAACAGATAATTTCTTGTATAAAAATGGAAATACCAAAGCAATTACAGATAAATTAGACGAATTAGGTATTAAGCATACTTGCTTTTATAGTGTAACACCTGATCCTACACTTCAGTGTGCTAGAGAAGGTGTAAAGCAAATGAGAGAGTTTGAGCCTGATGTAATTATAGCTTATGGTGGTGGTTCTCCTATGGATGCTGCTAAGATTATGTGGGTAATGTATGAACATCCGGATGTAAATTTTGAAGATATGGCTATGGACTTTATGGATATAAGAAAAAGAATTTATACTTTCCCTGAAATGGGTAAAAAATCTTATTTTGTAGCTATTCCAACATCTTCAGGTACAGGTTCAGAGGTTACACCGTTTGCGATTATCACGGATGCAGATACAGGTGTTAAGTGGCCTATAGCTGATTATCAGATATTACCTAATATGGCTATAGTAGATGTGGATAATATGTTACACCAACCTAAGTCTCTTACAAGTGCCAGCGGTATAGATGTATTCACACATGCCATAGAAGCTTATGTTTCTATGCTTGCAACAGAATATACACAAGGTTTATCATTAAAATCTATGAAACTTGTATTTGAATACTTACCATCAGCTTATGAGAATGGAGCAAATGATCCAAAGGCGAGAAAAAGATGGCAGATGCTTCTTGTATGGCAGGTATGGCATTTGCAAATGCTTTCCTTGGTATAAATCATTCATTAGCACATAAGTTAGGTGCTTTCCATCATATACCTCATGGTTGGGCAAACGCTTTAGTTCTAAGTTATGTTATAAGATATAATGCAGCAGAAGTTCCTACTAAAATGGGTACATTCTCACAATATGAGTACCCACAAGCTAGACAAAGATATATAGATGTTGCCAGATTCCTAGGAGTTACCGGTAAAAAAATGACGATGAAGTATTTGAGAACTTTATCAAGAAAATAGAAGATTTAAAGGCTCTTATCGGTATTCCAAAGAGTATAAAAGAATATGGAATAGATGAAAAAGCTTTCTTAGAAAGTTTAGATGAGATGAGCGAGCAAGCTTTTGATGACCAATGTACCGGTGCAAACCCAAGATATCCATTGATAAGTGAATTAAAAACAAATCTACTTAGATGCATATTACGGAAAAATAAAATTAATTTAGGGTTTATCATACTAGGAATGTAATATATAAAAATAGATGTATAAATTAATAAAAATCTAGTATTATACTTAGTATGATAACTCTATAAATACTATAAAAAAGTAATATAAAGGAGATATTGTTATGGAACTCAAAAAAATATTATAGTAAAAAGAGAGTATAAGACCGTATACGATTTGGGAGATAGAGTTGTAAAGCATTTTAAACCAAGTCATTTAAAGTCTGATGTCTTTAATGAGGCACTTAATAATGCAAGAGTAGAGGAAACGGGTCTTAATATACCTAAGGTATTATCTGTAAGTAATATTGATGGTGGTCTTGCAATAGAATTAGAAAAAAGAGAAGGTAAAACTTTGGATATTCTTATGAAAGAAAATCCAAGTAAAGAAAAAGAGTATATTGAGAAGTTTGTAGCTATACAAATGGATGTACATTCAAGACGTTCACCATTACTTACAAAGGTAAAAGCTAAGTATGCCAGAGTTATAGAGTCCTTAGATAGTATAAGTAAGGATAGTAAATATGAGCTTATGATAAGACTTAACAGTATGAAAGACCATGTTAAAGTTTTACATGGAGATTTTAATCCCAGCAATATAATAATTGGAGAGGACGGTTCTTATTCTGTGCTGGATTGGTCCCATGCTACACAAGGAAATGCTTCTAGTGATGCGGCTATGACTTATTTATTATTGTCTTTTTGAAAATGAGGAAATAGCTGAAAAAAATATGGAAGAATTTTTGCAAACAATCAGGTATAAAGCAGAAGACTTATAAATCTTTGGTTACCTATAGTTGCGGCGGTTAGACTTGCAAAAAGCAAAAAGAAGATGAAAAAAAGAAAAAAATTAATGAGATGGATAGACGTATTTGATTTTTGCGTAGAAAAAAATCTGTAAGTAGGAAAATCTATAATTCGGGATACCGGATTATAGATTTTCTTATTGTGGGAGATATGAGTTATAGAAAAGAACTTTTATTAAAGCGTAAAATTTAAAAATTAGAGGTACAGTAAAAAAATAGGCAATTATATATTTATCAAATTTAGATTTAATGGAAAAAAATATATAGCCTATTTATATTTTTTTATCAAAAATTTCAAAAAAAGGCTACTCAAATATATATGAGAGTAGTATAATAAACTTATTCAAATGATCTACTTTCTAAATAGCAGTCAAGATTTCGTTTTTACCAAAGAATTTTTATAAATAAGTAAAAGCACTTTTGATAATTTAATATTATAGCCAATTTATATTTAAAATAATGAAAAGTATATTGAAAAATTATAAAAGGTATATTTTATAATCAGAATATTTATTTTATTAAATATAGGATAAATAAGAGTAACTTGGATGTGATATGTTTAAGAAACTGAAAATATAGTACCGAATGAGAAACTTGAATTTATACTAAATATTAACTTTATACGGATACACAAATTGAAAAGATAATATTATTTTTTTAATAAATTAAAGGAGAATAAAAACTATGAGAAAAAAATAATATAATTAAAGTTATATGTGCTTTATCTTTGACCTTAACTTGCTTTCTTTCATCTAAAAGTTTTGCTTATCAATTTGCTCCTTGTGTTTCAAAGGCTCAGCTTGAAATATTTAAAAAGACTTATACTAAAGCTCCAAATCCTTTAAAATCAGACCCTAAAAAGTATCCTTTAACAGGTAGAGTTGAATATGGCATAATTACAAAGGAACTCCCTAGACGCTTATGTAGCTGATGGAGGAGGCTTTATGGGAACAACAGCTGATGGACGCTTTTATGATACCAGAAAAAGAGCAAGTGATATGGCTATAGCTTATAATGAGTATTTGGGTCAGATAGCCATAGCCGAGAAGATGACAAATACATATTTTACTAGTGATGGAACACGTATAGAGATAGGAAATACTCCACTTGATATATATATGGACCTTGCAGGGCTTTATGATGGGGAGCTAAGTGAAAAGGCAAAGCAGGTAAGAGTTGTTATAGCAGACTTTTTAAATAGCTTTGATTTTAAAAATGCCGACGATAAGGAAAAGTTAGATAGAGTACTTAAGTTTACAAAGAGTAAATATAAAAAAATAGCGTTTCGGATGAAGAAATTATAAAAAAATAATTTAGAACAGGTTGTCGGTAATGTATGGGGGGCTTTTGATATATGGCAAAAGCTGTTTGTTCAGGAGATATTGAAACCTTGCAACTACTATGTAACTGTGTTGGACTTAACTCTATATGTGCTGTAGGTATAGGTCATGAGTGGGGGTATGCAGAAGTTGATGGCAAGTGGTATCGTATAGCAACGAATTTTACTCCTTATATAGATGATGGAGCAAGTACAGATGAAGAATTATTTAATCATAAAAAAATACATTACATGGAGGGAATTAAAAATAGTTAAAATAAAGATATAGTAAGAGTATTGGCTACTTTGTCAATACTCTTTTTATATATATAAGCATAAAAAAAGAAGGGAGAAGAGTATATGTGAAAAAATTATTATCTAAAATTAAATATAAGTAAAAGAGAGGATAAGTTATGAAAGAATTTAATATTAAAAAGACTATTTGCAGGCTTTTTTTAGCCTTGTTAATGCTTTTTATGAATATTTTTTTACTAATGGAAATCTTTCCTATGCAGCTAGTGGCAAGGTTGGATTTGGATATGAAAAAAATATATGGAAAGGTAAGGAAGTAGTTATACTTGGACATAAGAGGCACTACTTATTTAAGTGGAAGACAGGAAATACCTATACCTTTTGTATAGAAGAGGGGCAACATATGGGTAGGGATGTAAAGTCTAGTGTAAATGAGTTTTCTATTACAGATGATAACATTCCCTACCTAGGTAGAGATAAGGAGATGTTTAGAAACTTAGCTCTTATAAGTTCTTGGGTAAAAGATAAGAGCAAGGGCTTAGCATTATCAGATGCAGACTATGCAGCCGCTCAGGTTGCTGTATGGATGGTAATGAGAAGCGATATAGAGGGAAGTATTTCTATAGCAAATCAAATAAGAGCAAATATAAGCGGTGATGTAGTGGCATCTACTACAAATTTATTAAAGTATGTGGAGGAAGCTAAAAAGGGTATAAATCTAGGTAATGGCATATATACAAGTGAGGAAGAGGCAAAGGCAAATCCTATAAATATGGAATTAGTTGATGGAACATATAAGGCAAGCATAGATTTATCAAAGTATCCTGAGTTAAAAGGGAGAAAGTGGGAAGCACCGCAAAATTTCATTTATGAGTATAGTGGCAATAACTTAGTTATAAGCTATAAGGGAGAGGGCAGTCCTAAGGGAGTATTGCAAACTGAAGATGTTCCTATTAGCTTACAAAAAATAATATCAAATAGTGAAAAATTAATTATCTATATACCTGATAAAGACCACAAAGACCAGGCAATGATTAGTGCTAGTGCAGATTTTAAACAAACTTTATATATCAATCTCGGTGGGACTACAGCACCTACTACAGAACACGGAGAGGTGGAAGTTGAAGTTTATAAGCATAGTGAAACATTCAACTCTACCTACAACGTAGCTTTAGAAAAGTATGACTATGAAACTAGAAAGCCCCTAGAGGGAGTTAGCTTTGATGTGTTAGAAAGCTTTGATGAGAGTCAGCTTGGAGATGGAGAAAACGCAACACTTAGTTCATCTAATATGACACCAAAGCCTAGTACATGGGCAGGTTTCAGAAAGTTTGGAGAGGTACTTACAGACAGTGAGGGAAAGGCTAGTTTTAGTGATAAGAGATACTATGATTATGAAAAAATCTATGTAGGGCATCCGCAACCGGAGTATCTTAAAGTACCTGAAGCTAAAGAAAATGAGGATGGCACAAATAATGGAGAAGAGATAGCTGCAGTAGAAGCTGAAAATGAAAGACTGAGAAAACAGTATGAAGCTATAGTAGAGCTTTGCGAAGAAAAAGGATATTTTCACGATGATGACATAGAGGTAGCAAAAGCGGCTATGCTTGAGGATAGAGATAGTGCTTATAATAGGTTTATAAACCTAAAATATAAGTATACTTTTAAGGAAACTAAGGCTAGAGAGGGCTATATATCACATGGAAAGCATAATGATGATGAGCCTATAGAAGTTATAGAAACAAATTCATCAGAGGCGGGTGCAAATGCTATAGTGGAAAGTGTAAATGCAGATGAAGTAAGGGTAAATGCTTTTACTGATGAAATTGGAAGAGTTATAGGGAGTGAAAGCCCATTTACTACATCTAGTGAGGAAAGACCTAGTATAATAAAAAAACCTTTTTCATTACCGATTGTTAGAAGAGCCGGGTTAATGCTAAAGGAAAGATCTATAAAAGAGGATACTAAACTGGGTATAGATGAAAAAGAAAATAAAAACAGCCTAGATGAAGTAGCAACTCCATCCAGACCTAAATCTATTACCCTAAATACTAAAGATAGCTTTTTTTAAGAAAAAGTTTGGCGACCGACTTAGAAAAAAAGCTACGGACTCCGATTCCGAAATAGTAGTAACAGATGACATTAATTTTAACACTTTTTAGTGAAGATAATAAAGAAAGTTTTATTACTTTTTGGTACAGATTCAGACGATGACGACGATTCAGATTCTAGCATATCTGTAGACTTTGAACTTCCGGAACCTGAAGAAGATGATGAAGCCTCTATAGGTGCCGGAGATGATAGTAAGGTGGCACATATCTTTAGGGTATATAACAACAGAACAGAGGGTGAAATACATATAAATAAAAGAGATATGGAGCTTTTTAATAAAGACAAGGAAAACTCTTATGGAAAAGTCCAAGGCGATGCAACACTTGAGGGAGCAGTTTATGGTCTTTATGCGGCAAGCGATATAATACATCCTGATGGAAAGACAGGAGTAGTTTATAAGGCAGGCGATTTAGTAGCCATAGCAAGTACAGATAAAAAAACGGTGATGCAAGCTTTTTAGCTTATACTAGAGAAAGTGAAACATCTCTTACAAAGGAAAATAAGTATGGGACTTGGGTAGGTAGACCTTTAATGCTAGGCTCATACTATGTAAAAGAAATGTCTAGAAGTGAGGGCTATGAATTATCAGTTAGTGGTAAAAATCTAAAAAGAAAGTAATAGAAATACAACTAAAAAAACGAAGCCGGATTTTTACTATCCGGAGAATTAAGGGCAGGGAATTTAAGCCACCCTATAGATGAACATGATGGAAGTACAAATGATGTAGATATAGAATATTATAAAAACAGAAAAACGGTTTTAAGCTTATAGTAGACGGCTATCCTAAGGGAACTAAGTTTTATAAGGTAAATATAGAAGAAAAAGAAAAAAATAGAAAAGGTAGTAAAAAGATACTTACTTAGCTACAAAGACAGATGCACTAGGTAAAGTGGTATATAAAAAAGCAGAGGGCGGAGAGTTAAAGTTTAAAGATGGAAAGCCTATAGAGTTAGTGGGAGAAGAAAGTATAGTACCTGAGAGTGAAGTATTTACTCTAAAGCATAGATTAAATCTTTATCCTAGTGGAAGTGTAGAACTTAAAGACAGTACAAAGTGGGAAGAGGCAGTTGATACAGATTACCTAGAAGAAGAACTAAATGCAGTTTTAAAAAAGCTAGGCTATAAAGAACTTGATAAAGATACAGGAGCAGGTTCTCCTTGGCTTAAACTAAACTTAGAAGCCGGTACAAATAAGGAGCTGGGAGAAAAAAAGTACTAAAAGAACTAGAAAAGCTAAGCTTTTATGATAGTGCCATAATTCACTCCATAGAAAAAAAGGCAGGAAAGTATGAAGTAAAACTATTTGTAGACTATAAGGGACAAAGTGGTAGTGCCTTTTTTGATAATAAGTCTAAAAAAGTTTATATTAAAAAGCCTATAAAAGTAGAGGGCATAGATAATTCTCACATTTGGCTTTCTTATGATAAAGATAGCTACAGTTTTAGAAATTTTACTGTAAGTATCACTCCTAAAAAAGAAGTTCTAGGAGAAGTAAAACTCTTTGATGATATAGAAGATAAGATAAAAACAGTTTATCAAAAGAAATACGAAAGATATGTAAAGGGCGAAAACTTACTAGATGATAATGGAAAGCCTATAGCAGAAAAGGAAATAAAGTATATTTATGCTGATGAAGAACAAGTTAGTAGTGAAGAGAGCCTAGAAGAGATACATAATGCCATTTATGATGAAAGTACAGGAACTTACACTCTAGATTTTGCAAATACTATAGACTGGTCTAATATTAGTGAAAAAAACAAGATTTAAGACTTAGATTACAAACTAAGGAAAAAGAGATAGAAGTAGATGGAAATCCTATGTACTATTCTGATTATTTAACTAAGATAAAAAGGTGCAGGAGTGAGTGCTATAGCTACAGTTCCTAACTTAGATGAAGGTAGCTATATAAAATATACTACACTAACTTATCCGGGACAAATACAGGTATTTTCCGATGCTAATACAAGGAATGAAAAGCTACAAGTATTAGAGAGAGTAATAAAAGCAAACTATAAAAAGTAACTAAGTCGGTATCAAAGGTATCATATAATGAAAAATAATACTTATAAGATACATAAAGACCCTTTTACAGTACTTTTTGGTGGCTATAAAAAGGAACGGAAAAAGAATTTATAAAAAGGCTTTAAATTTAAACTTTACCTGGTTTCAGAGCTGGAAAAAGAAAAATTTATTAGAGAAGAATGAAGATGGTAGTTATAACTATAAAAAAAGCTTTTTCTATGATGAGAGTAAGAAAAGAGCAATTAAATAATCTTGCTATAAACTGGGATAAGCCGGAAAAAAATACAGACGGAGACCTTACAACTATTACGGCAGAGCTTGGAAACGGTAAAGAAGCTTACTTTGGAAGCTCTATAATGCTACCTTATGGAAGATATGTAATTGTAGAGCAAATACCTAGTGAGCTAGTAAATAAGCATTATGAACTAGATGAGCCAAAGGAAATAGATTTGCCGTTTGTTCCTGAAATAGAAAATGGAAACGTGCATGATGATATAGCAGGTAAAGATTATATTTATAGAGCAAGTTACACTCCGGAAGAATTAGTAGAAAAGTTCCAGATAAGATTTAATGAAGAAAGTGAAGTAATAAAGGCACATAGTCATGATGGAGATTTTGAAATCTATCCTTACGGACTAAAAAAAGATTTGTTTAAAAGAGCTTATACAAATACTACAGTGGGAGCAAGATATAAGTATGGGCAGAGTGAAAATTTAAGTAATAAAGACAGTGTCTACTATGAGTACGAGTATGATGAGAATGGAAATATTATAGATTATGGAACTACAAAAAGAAAATGTTCCTACAATGATAGGAAAAATCAGAGGCAGTTGATGGCAAGTATGCAAAAGCCTTAGTTCCTTACAGCGTCCTAGACCCAAGATATGGCGAAGTAATAAATGATAAGGGTGATATAGGAAATAGAGATAGTGGACTTGATAAGGATGGAAACTTTAATTTTATAGCTTTCTTAAAAATCTCATTTTGAAAAATACTTTTTACTCTTCAAAGCTTAGAATAGAAAAAAATTAGACTTTGAAACGGGAGAAAAATATCATACATGAGGGAGCATTATTTAAGATATATGCAGCTAAGCGTGATGTAAGTGCAAGAGGTACATCTGACGTAAATGGAAGTGGAAGAGTTTTTATTTGAAACTAAGGAGATAAAGGGAAGAAGAGAGGACTTAGAAGCTAGAGGTGATGTAGATAATATTACTTATAATGAGATAGAAAAAACCTATATAGGAAGTATAACTAGTCCTATATATGATGAAAATGAGCAAATTTTTTTCTTAAAAAAATGAGTTTGGTAATGAAGTAGGCATATTTAAGTCTTATTCAACAAAGGCAGAAGTCTTAAAAAGCTGATGGAAGTGTAGAAAAAAACAAAATTTAGGGATATATAGAAACCTTTACTCCACTAGGAGCCGGAGCGTATGTGCTAGTAGAAGTAGATGCACCAAAGGGCTATCAAAAGTCAAAACCTATAGCTTTTGAAGTATACAAAGATGAAACTAATTACTATGAAAATGGAGAAAGTAGTGCAAGAGTAAAAGCCGAAAGATTTCGGTATGTGAAACCTTTAACAAGCACTAAGGATACGCAGTATGTAGATGTAGCAAAAAAATTAAAGTAAATGATAAGCCATCTATTATGAGAATACATAAAGTAGAGGACGGAGATAATAAGATTGGTGATGTAAATGGACTTGATAAATTAAGTAATGTAAATGATAAAGGAGACTTACTTACCTATATAGTGAAGGGAAGAAAAGAGTATCTAAAAGCCAGGGGTGATGTAGAAGATATAAAATTTAATGAAAAAGAAAAAATCTACTATGGTACAGTAACAAAAGCTTTTGATAAGTGGAGCGAAAATCTGATAAAAGTAGATGAAAAAACAGCACTGGCAAGTGATAAAATGAAAGCTTTGTATGATAAGACTACAGGTGCTTATAGTGGCTATGCTATTCGTTTTGATAAGTATGTAGCTAATGCAACTATGACTTTATATGAGGGCTTAGAGTTAGAAAAACTAGGCTTTGGTAACTACAAAGGAGTAAGTGTAGAAAAAGAAAATGGAAAGACTGTTAAGATAGTAGCAAACTCACTTGCTACAGGAAATCATAGTGAAATAACAAAACTAGGTAAAGATACAACTCCTCCCTACCTACCTATATATGATGAGGCAAAACACGACAATGAAAGTGTAGAGTTATATTTTTATGATACATCTACTCTAAAAACAGAAATAGATAAGGGAGAGGTATGGGCTTTAGATGATAAGGGAAATAGACTTAGCTATGTAGATTTAAGCTCAGGTTTAGCTTATACAAAGGATGATTATGGAAAAATTATTGCCTATAAGTCTAAGGACAATAAAAAGATAGTTGCAAAGTCTATAGATATAGAAAGAGAAGCTGACGGTAGTGCTAAGATATATGAAAAATCCCACTAGTCAAAAAGATGAAAAATAACTTAGTTAAATATTATACAAATGGAAATATAAACTTATCAGAAGAAGTTTTTATTACTGATACAAGACCCCATACTATAAAAAGATTGCCATTTGGTGCATATATCTTAGAAGAAAGCAGAGTTCCTTATGAAAGCGGTTACATAAAAGTAGCGGATAAAGGACTTATACTAAGAGTGTCCGGCGAAGTACAAGACTTTTACTTTCAAAATGTATTTACAAAATTAAATATAGCTAAGATAGATATAAGTACAAAAAAAGAAATACCTGATGCTACTATGACACTTTTTAGAGCAAATAGAGTAGCTGATAATAGTAAAAAAGGCTATCACCTTGAAAAAGTCGAAGTGTATACAAGCTGGATTAGTGGCTATGAGTATGATGATAGAGGAAATATAAAACTTGAAAATGAAAAAGCTATTAAGACAAGTAAGCCGCATTTTATAGACCATATACCGGTAGGAGATTACATACTGGAAGAAAGTATAGTTCCATATAAAGACGGGTATGTAAAGAGCAAAGATGTAGAGATTGAAGTAAAAGAAAATGGAAATGTTCAAACTGCTTTTATGGAAGATGATTATACGGCACTTGAGATTAAAAAGTATGATACAAAAACAAACAAAGTACTTGATAACTTGCATAGGGCTACACTTAGTTTATATAAGGCAAATGTAGATAAAAACGGAGAGCTTATTATCAAAAAAAGACTATTGATAGTAGTGGAAAAGAAGTAGAACTGCCAAGCTATGAAAAAGTCTAATCTAATTGTTACTTGGAATACTGATGACGGAGCTAGTGTAGAAGCTAGTGGCAGAGTAATAAGTAACGAATACGGTGAAACTTATACAAAGTATGACTATAATAAGATAAAAAAATTAAAAGATCAAACTAATGCTTATTACTATATAACTGAAAACGGTACTACCAGATTTGATTACTTACCTGTGGGAAAGTATGTGCTGGTTGAAGAGAATACACCTATAGGCTATGCTACAGCTAATGATATGTTAATAGATATAAAAGATATAGGTTCTAAAAAAGAAGTAGCTTACTATGAAATGGGAGATGTACCTCTTAGAGTAAATATTCATAAGCAAAATATGGGTAAAGTAGTTAAAGATGCTACTTTGGAAATATATAAGCTGGGAAAAGATGGAGTAAAAGAAGAAAAGCCTCTGTATAGCTTTATAACAGGTAGCGACGGAGTGTATACAGAGGTTGATGCTAAAGAGGGGAAAATACCGGAAGGCTATGAGATAGGCGACTTAAAACCACATTTAATAGAATATATACCACTTGGAAAATATGTACTTGTGGAAAAGATTACACCTTTTGGCTTTATTAAAGCAGATGATATAGAGTTTGAAATAGTGGATACACCTAATATTCAAAATGTATATATGAAAGATGAAATTCCAAAAGGTAGTTTAAATCTTATAAAATTTGATAGCGAAACTAAAAAAACGCTAAAAGGGGCAAAGTTTAGCTATAAGAATAAGACAACAGGAGAAGTAATAGAAGAGCTTGTAACTGATGAAAGTGGCAAAGCAGAAGCTAAAAAGGAAGTACCTATAGGCTATCTTGGAAATGACGGATATTTTAAATCTTATACCTATGAAGTAGTAGAAATAGATGCACCTGATGACTATATGCTAAATACTTTACCTCACGAGTTCATATATGAGTATAAAGACGAAAATGCTGTTAGCTTAACGTATTCTTATGATGCCTTAAACGACATAAATCAAGTAAAGATAAGTAAAATAGACCTCACATCAAAGAAAGAACTTGAGGGAGCAAAGCTAAAAGTATATGAAAAAGCTACGAAAAAATTAGTTGATGAGTGGGTATCTACTAAGGAAGTTCACTATATAAAAAGGCTTAAAAAGTAGGAAAGTACATCTTAGAAGAAATAGCTACACCTGAGCATGGAAACTATGCAAAGGCAGAAAAATATAGAATTTGAGATAGTAAAAAAATATGAGCAGTATTCCATTTGTAGAAATGTTTGATGATTCTAGTAAGGTAGAAATTAAAAAAGTAGATGGAAATACCGGACTAAATTTAGAGGGAGCAAAGCTTAGCCTAAAAGATGAAAATGGAAAGGTACTATATGAGTGGGTATCCGGTAAAGAAAACTACCAAATAAGTGGCTTAAAAAGCGGGAAATTACTATATAAGCGAAGCGGAAGCACCAAAGGGCTATGAAAAAAATCAAGTGATATGAAGATAGAAGTTAAAGATACTTTAGAAAAAAACAAGAATTTATTTTTTTAACAACTACAGATTTTTCTAGTGGCGGAGGTGGCAATCTACCAAATAGGAGATATATCACATTTAAAAAGACAGATGATAAAGGTATGCCGCTTGCAAATGTAGAATTTAGCTTTTTATAAAAGCAGATGGCAGTATACTTACACAAGCTAAAAAGTAATGAAAATGGTATCATAAAAAAATAGAAAGACCGACAAATGGAACTTATACATTTAAAAGAAACTAAAGGATTAGATGGCTACTATAAAAAAATGATAAAACCTATATCTTAGAAGTGAGTGAAAGTGGAGTAAAAGCAGACTTTGACATAGTAAATGTGGCATTTAAAGAAGTGGTAATACTTAAAAAAAGATTTAAAAAAACAGATAAACTGCTTGCAGGAGCAAAGATAAAAGTTACTACACCTAATAATGATACCTTAACACTTGTATCTGATGAAAATGGAGAATTTAGGGTTTGTAGCAAAAAGAGTTAGGAGATTATATTTTTAGAAGAAATAGAAGCACCAAAAAGGCTATAAAAAAAGAGTGGTGCAAAAATACAGAGTAAATATAGGAGAAGATGGAAATATTACAGGAGATAGAGTTATTTATAATACTAATAGGAAAAATAGGGAAAAATAATATTTAGATACAAAAATCTTACAGGAAATCCAAAAGACAGGAGATACTAATATTGAATTTTTTTCTATATCTTAGTATTAAGTCTATCTTTAGTTCTAAAGCTTATTACTCTTAAAAGCTTAGGAATAAAAGGAAGTTTATGATTTTTAATTTTAATGGCAGGTACTTTAATAAACATATCAGCAAATAATACTTATGCAATAGATAATAAAAAAATTTTTGAAACTGAAAGTCCAACAGAAATACCTAAGGTAGAAGATTCAAGTAGTAATAGTATTTTTAGAACTTACAGATGTTAATGCTAAAAATAAAACTTGAACCGATAAGAGAAAAAAATTATATTTTGAAAATGACTATAAGACAGAAATAAAAAGAATATGATAATAATTTGGAAGTAAGAAAGATAGGAGATAAGCTAAAAAGAAAAAAATTTGATAAAGAAATTGACTACAAAGGTAAAAAAATATAAGTTAGTATCTATAAAAAAATAAGTCCTTGGATCCGGAAATTATACACAAAAACTATAGAGCAGAAAAATTATATACAAAAAAATTTAGAAACTGATTTTTGATATACCGAAATTTTTTTAGATATGAAATTGATAAAAAGATTATGGTTTTGAGGAAAAAGAATTAAATGTAAAATCTTATACTAAAAAGATATAAAAAAAGAAGATTTTAATTGGGATGAGGACTTTAAAGGCTGATATGTTGGTTTATGACTATGATGCAGATGAATTTTTATTAGGAAATTCTGTTATAGAAAAAAATAATATATTGCTTCTTACTAAAGAAAAAAATCAAATTATATTCTTAATAGTTTAAATTTAGATGAAAAATTCATATAAAAATTTTTAGGATTGGAGTGGAAAGGTAGAGAAAAAAATTATAGATTCAAGTCTTTGTAGAGAAGCTGTAGTTTATGGTAAAAAAACGTACCTGTAATATGGTGGCAAGGTATAGTTTAGATATAAACTTGGATAAAAAAAGCCAAAATATGAAAAATGTAGCAAGCTACGAGATTTTTTTAATGAGGATAAAAAAATATTACAAAGGTAGAAGTAATGAAAGAGGGGTTATTGGATAAGCTACTTGCCTTGGTCAAGACTCCTGTAGGAATAGGTCTTGCTATATTATTGTTATTTGTGAGTATATTTTTGCTGGTATTTAGAAGAGAAATGAGAAAGGACTAGTTTAAGTATATAAATATATATTGTATACTTAGAAATTTATAAAAAGCTGGTAGATACGCTAAAAAGCTTTGATTTTACTAGCTTTTAAGCCTTGTTATTAAAGTTACTTGAAATAGTTAAAAATAAGCATTTATTAGGTTTATTTTAGGTAGCAGGAGAGTAAAGATGGAGAGCCTTGCTTTTTTTATTTATATTATCAAATAAGGACAGGAGATAGCGAGAGAATACCATGTAATTAAATGATAACTTTTAAATTATTGACTTTTGATAACTTTTTAAGTATAATAGTAGAAAGAGGAAAAATAAAATTGCATAAGATAAATTTCTACCGAGATAAGAACGGCAACGAACCGGTAGCGGAATATATAATAGAATTAGCCACAAAAAAAGATAAAGATAGCCGTATAAAACTCAACAAAAAATAAGAGATTATATAAGAGTTTTAAGCGAATACGGAACGCAAGCAGGTGAGCCTTATGTAAAACACCTTGACGGTGATATATGGGAGTTAAGACCTTTAAGGGATAGAATATTCTTCGTAGGTTGGGTGCGTGGAAGTTTTGTATTACTGCATTACTTTACAAAGAAAAACGCAAAGAACTCCCACAAGGGAGTTAGAAAAAAAGCAAGAAGGAAATTAGTAGACTTAAAAGAAAGAGGTACAGAATATGAGTAATAACGCAATCGGTAGTGATGTTTTAGAATTTATGGACACTCTTCTAACACCTGAAGAGATAGCAGAAAGTAACTTAAGAGTTGCACTCATAGGAGAATTTATCAAAGCAAGACAAGAAAAAGGTTTAAGCCAAAAGAAATTAGAAGAGTTAAGCGGAGTGAAACAACCTATTATAGCAAGAATGGAAAAAGGAATAACAAACCCACAGCTAGACACTATATTAAAAGTTTTAGCACCACTAGGCAAAACACTTGCTATAGTATCTTTAGAAAACAAATAAAACAATGTGAGCGAGTGGCTTATTATGGCTATTCGCTCTTTTTATATCTTCTTTTAAGGGAGAATACAGCTACAAAATGGGTAGTTGTTTTTGCCACTATATGAACGGTGTTACTCTTAAACGTTTTTTTAGTGTCTTAAATGTCTTTGTAAATAAACTGACGTTCTGTATAATATAAGTACGCTATCTTAGTGCTTTTTATTCGTGCCAAAGGTTAGGGAAAATGAGCATAAAAGACAAAATAATACAGATGTTAGACAAAGCAGATGAAAGAACATTAAAGCTTATGTATGTTTATATAAGACATTTGTCAGGTCTAGAATAAGTGATATATAAAGGTAGTGCTGTTATTAGCACCTTTTTCAATACAAACTAATGAAAGTGGTATATTATGCACTTAACTTTTTAAAAATTTATATAGATGTTAAACTACACTTACAGGAACTGGAAAAAGAAGTATATAAATCATAAAGACAAAAATAAAAAAACAAAGATAGACAAGATTTGTATTTAGTAATATTACCAGATATAAGGAACTTGTCTATTTGAGAATATGCATTTTATTAAGTATACTATATTTGCCTTACTATCCACATTAATGTTATAATAATTATATCAATAAAGATGAGGTGAATTATGACAAAAGGCGGATATATTATTTAAAAAAACTTTGTACCAGAATATTAGAAGAAGGGAATAATACTATAGGAGAGAGTGTACGTCCCAAGTATACAGATGGAACTCCAAGTCATACATATTTTTGTAAATCAGGTGTTTGAGGAGTTTGATTTGGAAAAGGGGAATTCCTATTCTTACTCTTAGACAAATAGCTTGGAAATCTGCTATAAAAAGAAATTTTTTTGGATATATCAAGATCAAAGTAATGATTTAGATTTATTAGCAAGTAAGTATAATATTCGTTGGTGGGATGAATGGGAAGTTTCATCTACAAGAACTATAGGAACACGCTATGGTGCTACAGTTAAAAAAATATAATCTAATGAATAATTTGTTAGAAGGATTAAAGAATCAACCATATGGCAGAAGGCATATAATAAATCTATATCAATATGCCGATTTTGAAGAAAGTGCAGGTCTTTATCCTTGTGCTATGGAAACACACTGGTCGGTTAGAAATGGTTTACTTGATATGACACTTATACAGCGCTCTTCTGATGTGCCTGTGGCAAATACTATAAATAAATTACAATATGTAGCTTTACAAATGATGGTAGCAAAGCATGTAGGTTTAAGACCGGGAAAAATTTTGTCATTATGTACAAAAATGCTCATATTTACGATAGACATATAGATATAATAAAGGAAATGTTAGAAAGACCCGGTCAAGATAATACTCGAAATTTAAAATTAGTTTTAGATACAGATAAGACTAATTTTTATGATTTTAGTATAGATGATTTCAAGCTGGAGGGGTATGAACCTAATACTCCAAATTTTAAATTTGAGATGGCAATATAAGAGGTATGATAATGAATAATATATATATGATAGTTGCCACAGATAAAAAAATAATGCGATAGGCTATAAGAATGATTTACTTTGCCATATTCGGAGGATTTGAAGTATTTTAAAAGATATAACAAAGGGCAATACTATAGTTGTAGGTTCAAATACTTATCTTAGCTTTCCGAAAAAGACCTTTACCCGATAGATTTAATATAATACTTAGTACCTCTTTGGTAGAAAAAAAGGCGATAATATAATCGTATATAAAAAAATATAGATAGTATTTTTAGACTATGCTAAAAAGTCATGAAAATGAGAAGATATTTATTTGCGGTGGAGAAAGTATTTATAGGCAATTTTTAGATTATGCAAGTAAATTATATATTACCAAAATAGATAAAGAGTTTATGGCAGATACTTATTTTCCAAATTTAGATGAAAAAGGCTTGGAGTTTAGAAAGTAGTAAAAAAAGGTGAGAATTGTGAAAAAGTAGGCTTTGAATATAGATTTGAAGTATATAAGAGAATATAGATAAAATGGTGAATAAATATAATTATGAAAATATATTATAGGGGGATACAATATTTAAAGGGTCTAATCAAAAAAATTAAAACTTAGCTATTTAACAAAAAAATTATGCTTGAAAAAAACAGATGACGAATAAAGAAAGAAATGTGTAAGACTATGAAAAAAATTGCAGTTTATATGTACGATACAGCTCCTATGTTTGAAATTTCAATAATTGCATATCTATTAAATACGCAATATGAAGTTTGTATTGTTACAGATAATTTACCAAATATAAAAAAACAGCAGAAGGCGTGTTTATAAAAATCAAATGTATATTTAAATGAAATTAATGTTGATGAATTTGATGGTTTGATAATTTGTGGCGGTGATTATAGCCAATATGATAATGATTGTATATTTCAATGTATCAATGAATTTAGGAATGAAAAATAAAGCTTATAGCTGGAATTTGTTCAGGTAGAGATTTGATAAATTTAGCATTAAAAAGAAAAATTATAATATTAGAGATAGTGTTGAATATGTACATGATAATATAATTTTTTTAGCTCTCCAAATAAATATGCTATGTTTGGAGTTACAGTTGGTAAACATTTTTGAAATATATGAAGATGAAGATGATTATAACGAAACTGTGGATTTTTTTGTATCTAAATAGAGATATTTAAAGATAAAAATATGTAGTGGTCAAGCATTTTTGAACTGGATTTACTTACTATTGGTATGGCACTTGATATTTGGACGAAAAAAAGTAAATGACTGAGTGAAATATAGCAAGGTAGCAGGACAAAGGGAATTTGATGAACCCTAATAAACTAAATTAAAAACTAAAACTAAACTAAAAATTTGACTGAAAAGTATTATTGATATATACTCTAAATATAATAAAAACGGAGGTATATATCATGAAAAAGAAATTAATGGTTGTCTATAAGTTTGGAAGTCAATTTGGTGGAGATTTAAGCCCTAAAGAGGGGATAAATCTTTATGAATTGCACGCTAGAGAGCATGATGGAAAAGTACTATTTACTATAAATAAGGCTCCTGCCGCAGAATATAGGGATAGAATTCAAAGTATTATTTTGATGACCAAGGATGGGAGCTTTGCAATAAAGGCGGATGTCGATTTTACCGGAAAAGGAAATATTATTAATCCTCCGGCAGAATACACAGTACCATCTATATGGGATAATGAGGATAGAGAGCAAATGGGATGGTTCGCAATTTCAAATATTAAAAGGATATCAATAAACAGGGGTGACTATGTTTCTGTTAATGGAAAAGATTTAATAGATAGTATGAGTGGAAATGCTTATATGGTGTATGTGGAGATATAATCTTTGACCATGGATAAAAATTATTGAGTATTAGAGTGGATTATTTGCCTATCAGTATAATAAAAATTAGGTTTTACTATACTGATTAAAAAAATAAGATTAAAAAAGGGAGCGAAGATACCTAAGATTATAAATATACTAAGAAATGAAAAACTAAATATTAGTATTTATACTGATTTTGCAGATATGACAGATAAGTTTGGTATAGAGATTATCAAAGAGCAAATAGGAAGAGAAACATACTATCATGTGGGAAGTAGAGAATTTGAACTTGCAGAAGTAAAATTACTTATAGATGCTATACAATCATCTAAATTTATTACAGAAAAAAAGTCAAAAAGAATTAATTAAAAAAAGATTAAAAAAAGTTTGTTAGTGTACATCAGGCATCTATGTTGGAAAGAAATATATTTTTACAAGGACGAGTTAAGACTATGAATGAGAGTATATATTATACTGTAGCTGATATTCATATGGCTATTGCAAGAAATAAAAAAAGATAAGGTTCAAGTATTTTACGTGGAATGTAGATAAATCTATGTATATTATAAATCATGGGAATTATATAACTGTTAGTCCTTGGGCCCTTACTTGGGATGATGAGAATTATTATTTGGTAGCCTTTGATGATTATAGTAAAAAGCTGTAAACATTATAGAGTAGATAAGATGCTTAGGATAGAGATTTTTAGATGAGATAAGAGAAGGTAAAGAGGTTTTTTTAATAATTTTGATGTAGCAATATATTCAAAAAGCAACTTTATAATTTTTATGGTACAGAAGTAAACTTTTAATTATACTATTTTTCAAGTGGAATTCAGTATGCTGGTATTTTTTTGTAAATCTGAATAAAACAAAAAAATTTTTATAAAAAAACTAAAAAAATATTGACATTTATATATGTATATATTTCAAATTAAAATTATAAAAAAAGTTTTATTTTAAGGGGGATTTATGAAGAGAATACTTAATATAGCAATAGCTACTATAGTGTTGACAAGTTTGTTTAGCATAAATGCTAAAGCCGATACTGAAAATATACCTATAAGAGCTGATAAAGAGGAGGATATATATACTCTGAATAAAGATGGAAAAGACTGGTATTTGGATTTTAATGAAGAATTTAATGATGATAGTCTTGATACTAATAAATTTTTCTGATTTATATCTTACACATTGGACCGATGAAGAAAGAGCTAAGGCAAACTATTATTTAGATGGAGATAAAATACATTTAATGATAGATCAAAATCAAGCCGGGTGGAGAGATGGAACAAAGCAACAAATTTCCAGTATACAAACAGGAATGAGAGATGGCTTGCATATATTTGATAGTAGTCTTGATATAGGGGGACACCATAAAGCTGTTGATAATTATGGAACTAAATATGGATACTTTGAAATAAGAGCAAAGGCACAACGTGGAAGTGGTATACATAGTGCATGGTGGATGGTAGGAGATCAAGGTGATTATAAAAAATCCTCCGAAGTGGATATTTTTGAAATATTAGGTAAGGATGTTGGAAGAAAAAGTAAAGTTTGGGTTACAATACATCCTTGGTTGGATAAATTGATAGGAAAGCAAAGTCTCAATTATTGGGTAGATACTGATATATCAGATGGTTTTCATACTTATGGTTTTGAGTGGACTAAAGAAGGTATGAAATGGTACTTTGATGGTGAACTTATAAGAAGCACTACTCAATCACCAAGTTATAAAATGTATACATTGCTAGGAATTTATCAAAGTCATGGTGGTATTTTCTCGTGGGTAGGAAAGTTAGATGATAGTTTACCTTATCCAAAGGAATTTGTTGTAGATTATTTTAGGGTCTATAAAACACGTGAAATGAAAGAAAATGATGAACAGGAAGAAAGTGAAATTAGAGAGCTGGCTACAGAAAATAAGGCAAGAGGAGCCATTTTTGGTGGTGATTTTACTTGGGATTGGAAACATCAAGTTGGTCATTTAGGAGATGGTGATAAAATGAGTACCCTCCAAAGTAAAGATAATATTAGTTTTCCTGTAAATATATATGCAGATTTTAAAGAAGAAACAAGTTTGAAAGAAATGGATATATATACTCATTATGGAAAAGGACAAGGTATAACTGATTTTATTTTTGGAGTATTCTACAGATGGAGAAGAATTTACAGAAATAGCAAATGTAGAAAATTATGAATGGCAAACAAACAATAATGAGCCTGAAAAAAACTACATCTTGAATTTGAACAAGTGGATAATATAAAAAGCATTAAGACTTAGAATTTTAAAAAGCTAATACATTATGGAAGCATTTTGCCATAAATGAAATAGAGTTTAGATAAAAAAATGAAAGTCATTATAGAAGTAGAAAATATTGGTAATATAGCTACTTTTTGTAATGGCTTTTTTTATGTTTTTAAGAAAAATACGTTATAAAAAAACTTATAAATTTATATAATATTGCATTAGTGTATAAAGAATAATATTATTCTATCTTAATAGAATTTAATACTAATATTCATATTTTTAGTATTATTTTTAGTGTATTAGGCCTTTGGTTATTTTTTTAACAAAAATGCAAGAAGTTTAATTGTGCAATATATATAAAGGTACATTGGTAACAATGGGATATTATAATATTTAATTTTTAAAAAAACTGAAATTGATTTCATATAATATAGCATTATATATTAAAGGTTTTATAAAAAAACAAAAATATATTTTTGTGCAATATTGACATTCTAGTAGACTGTAAAGTTATAATTTTATCAATATCAATTTACTAGGCCAAGTAAATATAAAAATAAATTAAAAAGGAGAATAAAAAAATGAAGTATGATGCAATAGGAATGATTGAAACGAAAAGGCTTAGTTGCTTCAATAGAAGCAGCAGATGCTATGGTTAAGGCGGCAAATGTAACACTAATAGGTAAAGAGCTAGTAGGTGGTGGACTTGTAACTGTTCTTATAAGAGGAGATGTAGGAGCTGTTAAAGCGGCTACAGATGCAGGTGCAGAGGCGGCTAAGAGAGTTGGAGAACTTGTTTCAGTTCATGTTATCCCAAGACCACATTCAGAAGTAAGCACTATACTTCCTGAAAATATAGTTGCAGAATAATAACTAGAGGAAAGTGGAGAATTAGAGTATGGATAAAAATGCAGCGAGTAAGATGCAAGCATTGCAAAGTAAGTTTAAAAAAACAGGACTTTTCATGGGAGTTCTGTCAGGTCTAACATATGGAATTTATAGTACCTTAGTAGTGGTAGCTGGTCAAAAAGAACCTTTGCTTAGTGCGGCGGCTTTAGTTATGGCAGTAACTTTTGTAACTTGTGGACTTAACGATCTTATAGCAGGTTTGTGGCTACTTATATATAATGCTAAAAATGGTAAGTTATCAGAGTTAGGTAGGAGTGTTAATACTTTCCCGGGTAAGATGGTAATAATAGGAGCTTTGCTTGGTGGTCCTTTAGCTAATGGAGCTTATTTATTAGGTTTATCAATGGCAGGAGCTTCAGCTATTCCTATATCAGCTACTTGTGCTTTGTTTGGAGCACTCTTTGGTTGGCTGTTTTTAAAGCAAAAGCCTGATTCTAGAGTTATTATCGGTATGATAATTTGTGTAGCAGGTGCAGTGATTATAAATCTGGTTAAACCTGAAGGTGTTACAAACTTTACTCTAGGTATAATATGTGCCTTTGTAGCAGCCATAAGCTGGGGACTTGAAGGAGTTGTATCAAGCTTTGGTGGTGCTATATTGGATTGTGATATAGCGGTTAACATAAGAGAGTTGGTATCAGGAGGAGTTATATTAGTAGTTGTAGTTCCTATAGTAAAAGCAAGCGGTTTACTTAGTGCTACCGTACTTTCATCTTCACCTATGTTTTGGCTTGCACTTTCAGGACTTAGCGCAGCTATCTCATTTTTAGCTTGGTATAAAGCTAATTCAACAGTAGGTTGTGCTATAGGAATGTCTTTAAATGTTACATACGCATTCTGGGGAGTTGTACTTTCAGTTTTATTCTTGGGAACAAGTTTAACTCCAACTATGTTAATAGGTTCTATAGTAATTGTTTTGGGAGCTATCACAGTTACTATGAATCCACTCGATTTTTTGAAGAAAGGAGAATAAGCATGTTATTACCGGCAAGAATGGCAGTATTAAATTATCTTAATAAGGTTAAGAGTGCAAATGCTGATGAAATTATGCAAAGCTTAAAAGCACAATATGGTAAAGAGGGACAATTTAATCACAATGCCTATGTAGAACATCTTATGGCTCTTGAGGCTAACGGACTTGCAAGTCTTTCAAATTATGAAATAGAAGAAAATGATAAGTTGGTACTTTACTATGAGATTACAGAAGATGGAAGATCTTCAGTAGAAAAATATATACCTAAAAGATTTAGATAGTGGAGGTAATATAAGTGAGATATTATGGTGATGAAGCTTTAGGTTTGGTAGAAACTATAGGTTTGACTCCTGCCTTGGAAGCTGCTGATAAAATGTTGAAAGCTGCAAATGTGGAGCTTATATCTTATGAAAATGTAGGTTCTACATTAGTAACAATTATGGTAAAAGGTGATGTTGCAGCTGTAACCAGTGCAGTTGAAGAAGGAGCAAGAGCGGCAGCAAAGATAGGTAAATTAACAGCTAAAAATGTTATGCCTAGACCTATACAAGCTGTTGGAGACATTGTTTCAGTTCATGATATAGATATGTAGGGAGAATAGATATGAGAAGTTATGAGGCAATAGGTTCAATAGAGACTTTCGGTCTGGTATTCGCATTAGAAGCTGCAGATGCTATGTGCAAGGCGGCAGATGTAGAAGTAATAGGTTATGAAAATGTTGCATCCGGATATATTTCAGTAATAGTAAGAGGAGATGTTGGAGCTTGTTATGCAGCTGTAGATGCAGGTGTAGCAGCTGTAGAAGCTATGGGAGCAGAAGTTTATAGTAGTGTTGTAATTCCTAGACCACATGAAGATTTAGAAAAAATATTAGCTAAATATAAGATTGAGAACTTTATTCCTACAGTGGAATAGGAGTTTTGTATGGATTTCATAGATAGAGATTTGGCTTCAATACAGGAGGCTAGAATTTTAGGAGAAAATGCAAAGGTAACACAGAGTATTTTACTTACTTTTTCAAAAAGAGAAATTAGATAAAAATGCTTGATTTGACTTATAGATATATTACTGAAAAATTTATATTTATTTTCCAAAATATATGTAGAGGAATCTTCTTATGGAATAATAGATGATGAGTATGAGTTAAATAAGAGCTTACTGAGAAATTTATATGAAAGATTAAAAAAATGAAGACTTTACTTCTAATGATGAAGAAATTTATATACCAAGAGGTGGAGTATTACTAATTCCAAGCACAAAAATAGCCTTGTGTAGTATTTTTAACTACTATATTGCTTTGCATAAAGACTGCAAATGTTTTAGTAGTGGCAACAGATTTTAGAACTGTAAATACTACGAAAAAAATAGTAGAAGGATTAAATAGTACTTTATTTAATAACGATTATCCTATAGATTTTATAACTTGTTTAAGTAATATTTCTTCTGAGGGTGTAAAAAGAATTATTAAAAGTAAAGTGTCCGACAGTAGTGATAAATGCGGGAAATAAAAAAAGTATATAGAAGCTTGCAAAAAGTTCGGGTAAAGTATTCTATTACGGTTCTACCGCGCCAGTACCGTGTTTATAGAGAGAAGTGCGGATATTAAAGAGAGTGTTAAAGATATAACTGATAGCAGAAGATATAATAATGGTATTTTAGCGGGGGCTGAGCAATTCGTGGTAGTAGATGCACCTATAATATCTGAAGTTATAGAAGCCTTTAAATGTAATAAAGCCCATATTATGACAACTATAGAAGAAAAATAAATTAATATCTATTTTATTGAAGAATGGTGTTATGGATAAAGAACTTATAGGAAAAATCAGCTTATAAATTAGCTGAGATCGCGGGCTTTAAGGTCGAAGAAGATACTAGTGTATTGGTATCATATCATGATTATATATCAGAATTTAATTCTTATCACAAGGAGTTAAATTGTCCGGGTTTTATTAATATATAGAGAAGATGATTGGCTTAATGCATGCGAAAAAGTGTATAAGATTACTTACAAAAGAGCAGGATGGACATAGTTTATCTATATATAGTAGAGATGAAAAAAAGTAATAGAACAATTTATACTAAAAAAAGCCTGTAGGTAGAGTAATGGTAAATACAAATACGAGTTTCTCAGCTATGGGAATAGGATCTAATTCCTATCCAAGTAGTATATTGGGAGCTTTTACTAGAGGCATAGGAGTTTTATCTGAAAAATTTAAAAAGCTAAAGATCTTTTTATATAAGAGAAAGATAGTAAGAAGTGTGAAAATGTATAATGCAGAAAAAAATCCTGAAATTACTGTAGATGATTTTTTTATAGTTTATTAGAAAAAAATTAATAATAAATAGGAGGGAAGACTTTTGGATTTAAGAGATTTTTTTCAGAGAAATTGGCACAAGCTACACAAAAATATGAGTGCAGATGAGAAAGTAGCACTTATGAAAGTTTTTGAGAAAGTGTCAGATGAGATAACAAAAAAAGAGACATGTACAACAGGCAATTGTCATGTATGTGAAGAAACAACAGGAGTACCTGATGGTATAACACCTAGGTTAAGGGCTTTAAAAGAAAATTATATGAAGCAAGTACCTAGTATAACAACATATAGAGCTAGAGCTATAACAAAAATTACCAAAGAAAATCCTGGAATGCCTAAAATTTTACTTAGAGCTAAATGTTTCAGATATTGTTGTGAAACAGCTCCACTTGTAATACAAGATAATGAGCTTATAGTTGGAGCTCCTCAAGGAGCACCAAGAGCAGGAGCATTTTCACCTGATATAGCATGGAGATGGATGGAAGATGAGATAGATACAATAGGTACCAGACCTCAAGATCCATTCTATATATCAGAGGAAGATAAAAAGATAATGAGAGAGGAACTTTTCCCATATTGGAAAGGTAAATCTTTAGATGAATATTGTGAAGACCAATACAGAGAAGCCGGTGTTTGGGAGATGTCAGGAGAGTCTTTCGTATCTGATTGTTCATATCATGCTTTAAATGGTGGTGGTGACTCAAATCCGGGTTATGATGTTATCTTAATGAAAAAAGGTATGAATGATATTCAAAAAAAGAAGCAAGGGAACATCTTGAAAAACTTGACTATGAGAATCCTGAAGATATAGATAAGATATATTTTTATAAAGGTCTTATAGAGACAGCTGAAGGTGTAAAGATTTATGCTAAGAGATTATCAGATTATGCTTATGAATTAGCTAATAAAGAAAATGATCCTAAGAGAAAAAAGGAATTATTAAAGATCTCAGAGGTTAATGCTAAAGTTCCTGCAAATAAGCCTGAAACATTTTGGGAGGCAGTACAATCAGTATGGACTATAGAATCATTACTTACTGTAGAAGAAAACCAAACAGGTATGTCTATAGGAAGAGTAGATCAATATATGTATCCATACTATAGAGCTGATATTGATTCAGGAAGAATGAATGATTTTGAAGCATTTGAATTAGCAGGCTGTATGTTGATTAAGATGTCAGAGATGATGTGGGTAACAAGTGAAGGCGGTTCAAAGTTCTTCGCAGGATATCAACCATTTGTAAATATGTGTGTGGGTGGTGTTACTAGAGAAGGTAGAGATGCAACTAATGATTTAACTTATTTATTGATGGATGCTGTACGTCATGTAAAGATTTATCAACCATCACTTGCTTGTAGAATACATAATAAATCTCCAAAAGAGTATTTAAAGAAAATAGTATCAGTTATTAGAGCAGGTATGGGATTCCCTGCTTGCCATTTCGATGATTCTCATATAAAGATGATGCTGGCTAAAGGGGTATCTATAGAAGATGCAAGAGATTATTGCTTGATGGGTTGTGTTGAACCACAAAAGGCAGGTAGGTTATATCAATGGACATCTACAGCGTATACTCAATGGCCAATATGTATAGAGCTTGTATTAAATCATGGTGTACCTCTATGGTATGGAAAGCAAGTTACACCTGATGCAGGAGATTTGAGTAAGTATAAGACTTACGAAGAATTTGAAAATGCAGTAAAAGACCAAATTAAGTATATAACAAAGTGGACAAGTGTAGCTACTGTAATATCTCAAAGAGTACATAAAGAACTTGCACCAAAGCCTCTTATGTCTTTAATGTATGAAGGATGTATGGAGAAAGGTAGAGGTGTAGAAGCCGGAGGTGCTATGTATAACTTCGGTCCGGGTGTAGTTTGGTCAGGACTTGCAACCTATGTAGACTCTATGGCAGCTATTAAAAAAATTGGTATTTGATGATAAAAAGTATAGCTTAGAATATTTGAATGAGGCATTAAAAGCTGAGTTTAAGGGTTATGAGCAAGTTAGAACAGATTGTTTAAATGCTCCAAAATATGGTAACGATGATGATTATGCAGATTTAATCGCTACAGATTTAATAAGCTTTACAGAAAATGAACATAGAAAATATAGAACTTTATATTCAAGATTAAGCCATGGAACACTTTCAATTTCAAATAATACTCCATTTGGTCAAATGACAGGAGCAAGTGCAAATGGTAGAGAAGCATGGACACCGTTATCAGATGGTATAAGCCCAAGTCAAGGTGCAGATTTCAAAGGCCCTACAGCTATTATAAAATCAGTTTCAAAAATGGCTAATGATACTATGAATATAGGTATGGTTCATAACTTTAAAATTATGTCAGGTATGCTTGATACTCCTGAAGGAGAGGAGAGTTTAATAACATTACTTAGAACAGCATCTATTCTTGGTAACGGAGAAATGCAATTTAACTATTTGAGTAATGATACTCTTATTGCAGCACAAAAAGAGCCTGAGAAACATAAAGATTTGATAGTTAGAGTTGCAGGCTACAGTGCTTTCTTCTCAGAACTATGTAAAGATGTTCAAGATGAAATTATAAGCAGAACAATGCTTGAACATTTCTAATATTTATTTAGGAGAAAAAAAGATGACAGCTGAAAGAAATATTGAAAGAAAAATAATGATATTCAATATTCAAAAAGTACAGTCTATATGATGGTCCGGGAACAAGAACGGTAGTTTTCTTTAAAGGTTGCCCACTTCGTTGTAAGTGGTGTTCAAATCCTGAAAGCTTCGATAGAAAGTTTAATGTGATGTTTAAAGAGAATTATTGTATAAATTGTATGGCTTGTGTAGGAGTTTGTCCGGAAAAAATACATATAAATGAAGACGGTATACACAAGGTAAGGCGTGATATAGACTGTATTGGCTGTAGAAAATGTGTTAGTGTTTGCCCTAAAACAGCTTTAGGTATAAGTGGAGAATATAAAACTATATCAGAAGTTCTAGAAGTCATAAAGGAAGATGAATATTTTTATGACGCTTCAGGAGGTGGTGTAACTCTTAGTGGTGGTGAATGTACTGCTCAAACTGAGGGTGCTAAAACTTTGTTGAAGGCTTGTAAAGAGTATGGTATACATACCGCGATAGAAACTTGTGGATATACAAATCCTGATAAAATGCTGGAACTTTCGCAATATATAGACTTATATTTGTTTGATTTAAAACATATGAATCCTAAAAGACATATGGAACTTACAGGTATGAGTAATGAAGTTATTTTTGCATAATTTGGAAGAGCTGATAAAAAGAAGAAAAAAACTTATCGTTAGAATGCCTATGCTAAAGGGGCATAAATGATAGTGAAGAGGAGATAAAAAAATATTTCGGAGTTTTTTTAAAAAAGATTTAAGTCTTATGAGAATTTTTGAGGGAATACATCTCTTACCTTATCACAAGTTGGGTGTGAATAAATACAAACAGCTAGGGATAAATTATCCTATAGATGGTGATCCTAGTCTTAGTAAAGAAGATTTAGACAAAAATAGAGAATATGATTGCTAAGGAAAAATCTTCTAGTTAGGGTAATAAGGCATTAACTATGGAACATATAATTAATGAGAATATACAAAGAATAATAGAAGAGAGTGTGCCCGGTAAACAAATTACTATAGCACATGTTATAGCCTCTCCGGTAAAAAGAAATATTTAAAAAGTTTGGATATAGAATCCGAAGGAGCTATAGGAATACTTACTTTGTCTCCACCGGAATCTGCAATTATAGCGGCGGATATAGCTACAAAGTCATCTAACGTAAAAATAGGATTTTTAGATAGATTTACAGGGGCTCTTGTACTTGGCGGAGATGTGGAAAGTGTAGAAACAGCGCTTGAGAATGTTAATAACATTTTAAGTGATAAGTTGAAATTTAATGGAACAAAAATAACAAGAACATAGAGGGTATTAATACGATGGAATATTTTAGAATGCCTACCAAAATATGTATGGGAGAGGGAAGCTTAGATGAGCTTAAAAATATAGAGAGTAAACATATATTTATTATATGCGATCCCTTTATGAAATCTTCAGGGAAGATTAAGTTTTTAACTGATATATTTGATCTTAGAAGTATACCATATGATGTATTTGCTGAAGTAATACCTGATCCTACTACAGAAGTCGTAGGAAAGGCTATAGGTAAGATTACGGAGTGTACAGATACTATAATAGCTTTTAGGTGGCGGTTCTGCTATAGATACAGCAAAAGTCGTAAGAAAGGTATTTGAAACGGCTAGTGCTAAAAGTACTAGTTTTATAGCTATACCTACTACAAGTGGAACAGGAAGTGAGCTTACTTCATTTGCGGTAGTTACAGATACAGATACAAAGACTAAAATTCCTTTGATAGATTATAGTATGTTACCCAATATAGCTATATTAGATTGTGATTTTACGGTATCAGTTCCTGCAAGTATAACTGCTGATACAGGAATAGATGTACTTACACATGCATTGGAGGCATTAGCATCTACAAAGGCTAATGATTTTACTGATGCTTATGCTATAAGAGCTATAGATTTGGTATTTACATATTTAAAAAGATGTGTAGTAGACGGTAATGATAAAGAAGCAAGAATACATATGCATAATGCTTCTGCTATGGCAGGAGTAGCTTTTAATGAGGCATCACTTGGTATTTGCCATAGTCTTGCACATGCATTAGGAGCACATTTTCATATACCTCATGGTAAAAGTAATGCAATGTTATTACCACATGTACTCGAATATAATACATGTATGGCTTTTGATAATAAAGAGACCGTAAAAAGATATGCTAAATTATCAAGAAGCTTAGGTTTTGGAAGTTATGATGACGAAGCCAGTGTGAAAGCTTTTATAAGACAGGTAAGAAATCTTATAAAGAGTGTAAATATACCTGAATATATAGATGGTTTAGTGGATTTGGATAAGTTTAAAAGTAAGTATAGAAATAATGGCTACACAAGCTTTAAAAGATAAGTGTACAGAAACAAATCCTAGACAACCTAAAGAAAAAAAGATTTAGAGAAAAATATAAAAAAATCTTATAAAAGCAAAAGAATTTAAGTTATTAAAGAGGTGCATTATGGAATTTAGGATTATTAAATCACCTACCCAGGGGACAATAGATATAATTCAAAGGAGAAAGGGCTCAAAAATAGATCTTAATGAAGAGAAATTTGATGCCGTAGCTTTGGTACAAGGAAAATTAATAGATATGATATTTGCTTGCGATATAGCAGAAAAAAGTGCGGGAGTTATGGTAGAAGAGCTTAGAGGAAGTTGTCCTCAAAAATATGATAGCAATAGCTATATTTGGAGATACGGCTTCTGTAGAAAATGCACTGGAAAAAATATATGACTTAAGTTTAGAGAAAAAGAGGTAGAAGATGATAGCAGCTATACTTATAGGAAATGTATGGGCAACGAAAAAAACTGATAGCTTAGGTGGATATAAACTTATGTTGGCTAAAAAAATAGGCGGAACCAGAGAAGGGGAAGTTATGGTTGTTGTTGATACTATAGGAGCAGGAATTGGAGATAGAGTTGTAATAACATCAGGCTCTAGTGCAAGAAAGATGCTTAGAGATGAGAGTAGTGCTGTAGATGCTTCTATAGTAGGAATAATAGATGAAGATTGTAAACTTAATTTTTAGGATAGAAATGAGGTGAAGTAATGAAAAAGCTTATCAGTTTAAGTAATATAAAAAAAGCTTATATGATAAAGGACAAACCGAAATATATATAGATGAGCAAACTATCATTACACCGGCTGCAAAAGATTATGCCAAGTTTAACAGTATGGTTTTTGTAGAGAAAAAAGGGGATTGTAGAATGATGAATGATTTTGATATTTCAGGACTTAGTAAAGAAGATTTATATAAGATTTTTAAAAAGTTCTGGTAGATAAAGGCTTACTGGATACAGATACTAAAAAAATATGAGGCCCAGACTATGTCAAACGGATTCAAAGTAGTTAGAGGAAACACTATAAAAATGGAACCTCTATTTGAAGAAACCGGAGATAAGGCTAAATATTTGGAGGTTATACATAGTGAGGATTCTCCTATGCAATCAGGATATTTTACAATAGATAATACTTCTTTTACAACTACTACCGAGTTGTTTGAAACTTATTGTATAGAAGAAGGAGTATTAGATATAAAAAGTAGATGGAAATAAATTTAAAAGCTAATAAAGGTGATATTTTAAGTATACCTAAGGGTTCAAAAATTGAGTGTTCATCAGAAGGATTTGTTAAAATATTTTATACGGTAGGCAAATAGGGGGTATAAATGAACGCATTAGGTTTTATAGAAACTACGGGTCTTATAGCTGCTATAGAAGCTGCCGATGTTATGGTAAAATCTGCTAATGTTTCCTTAGTAAAAAAAGAATATGTAGGAAAAGGTTTAGTGACAGTGGTTATAGAAGGTGATGTAGGGGCTGTGAGTTGCGCTATAGATGCCGGAGTAGAAGCGGTTAAAACTTTAGGCAATGAACTTTTTGCTTATAATGTAATACCTAGTCCGGCACAAGAGCTTAGCATATTTGTGGATGAAAAAGAAGAAAATATTGAAGAAAATTTAGATATTGTAGAAAGTGTACCGGCAAGTACGAAAGAAAATATAATATCAAATTCGGAAGAACAAATTTCTAGTGAAAAAGGATATAGAAGATAAAGATATAGACTTATACACCATAAATAATAAGGAAGATTTGGATAGACTTGTTGAGAAATATGGAATAGAAACTTGTACGAATATGTTAGAAAAAGCTTGCAAATAGGCAATTAAAAAAGATAATTGGTGAACATGATGAGAATATAGCTTTAAATAAAGCCAATAAAAAACAGTTAATTAGTCTAATAGAAGAATTTTATAAATATTAAAGGTAGATAATTAAGTATGGAAAAATTTTGACTATGATTTGACTTCTTTGCAAGAAGCAAGAAACTTATTAAAAAAAGGATATAAAAGCATTTAAAGAATATGCAGGATATACCGAAGAACAAGTTGATAAGATTATCAAAAGTATGGTAGATGCAGCTATGGAGCATGCCGTTTGTTTGGGCGAATTAGCTAATGAAGAAACAGGTTTTGGTATAGCCGCCGATAAAGCATATAAAAATTATGCGGCTTCTGCTTTATTGTATGATGATATAAAAAGATATGAAAACTATCGGTGTAATAGGTAGAGATGAAAAGAAAAAAATTATAGAAGTTGCAGATCCTGTGGGTCTAGTTATGGGTATAGTACCATCTACAAATCCTACATCAACTATAATTTTTAAGTCTATAATAGCTTTAAAGTCAAGAAATGCTATTATTTTCTCTCCTCATCCTTCTGCATTGAAGTGTTCTTTAAAAGCTGCTCAAATAATGGAAGAAGCTGCTGTTAAAGCAGGAGCTCCTGAAGGAATAGTTACTTGTATTACTATGCCATCTCTTGCTACTACAAATGAGATGATGCATTCAAAAAGAAGTTGCTCTTATAATTGCCACAGGAGGTCCGGCAATGGTAAAAGCAGCATACAGTGCAGGAAAACCGGCTATAGGAGTGGGAGCAGGTAACTCTCCGGCTTACATAGAAAGAAGTGCAGATGTAAAAAAAGCTGTTGAAAGGATTATGGCAAGTAAAACTTTTGATAATGGTACTATTTGTGCTTCAGAACAGTCAATAATATGTGAAGAAGCAAACCAAAGCGAAGTTATAAAAAGAGTTTATTAAAAGCAGGAGCTTATTTTTATGACTGATGATGAAACAGCTAAGGTTTGTGCATTATTATTTAAAAAAATAATATGGCTATGAATGCAAAAATATGTAGGAAAAGATGCAAAATTCATAGCTAGTGGTGCAGGTATAAGTATACCTGATAATACAAAAGGTTCTTATAGGAAGACAATATGGTGTTGGAAAAAGATCACCCATTATCTCATGAGAAACTTACAACAGTATTAGCTTTTTTTATGTGGTAAAAAGATTGGGAAGAAGCTTGCCATCTTAGTATAGATCTATTACAAAACGGAATAGGTCATACCATGAGTATACATACAAATAATGAAGATATAGTAAATAAATTTATGGTAAAACCTGCTTCAAGAATACTTGTAAACACAGGTGGAACTCAAGGTGGAACAGGTATATCTACAGGTATGCTTACTTCATTTACATTAGGTTGTGGAACTATGGGTGGAAGTTCTGTTTCAGAGAATGTAGGTCCATTGCATCTGGTAAATATTAAGAAAGTTGCCTATGGAATAAAAGATGTTACTACTTTAGCTAAAGACGATGAAAGATTTTTGTAAATTGATTAATAAAACAAAAATACTTGTACAGATAAGAAAGCTGAAGAGAAAAGTTGTTGCGTGAACGGTTGTTCGTTTAATTCATTTGAGCTTAGTCCAAATGAGATAGCTACTATGTTTACAAATAGCGTTAATACACTCAGCGCAGATGCAAAAAAAGAAGATAAAGTAAGTGATATGAGTGATGAAGAGCTAAAAAATCTGATTTTTAAAGTTATAAAATCAGTTAATTAATAAAAAAAGGAGATATAGAAATGAAGTATGATGCGTTAGGAATGGTTGAAACAAAAGGACTTGTAGGTTCAATAGAGGCTGCCGATGCTATGGTTAAAGCTGCTAATGTAACTCTTATAGGTAAGGAGATTATAGGTGGTGGTTTAGTAACAGTTTTAGTTAGAGGAGATGTAGGTGCTGTTAAGGCTGCTACAGATGCAGGAGCTGAAGCTGCTAAGAGAGTTGGAGAACTTGTTTCAGTTCATGTAATTCCAAGACCACACTCAGAAGTAGAAGTTATTTTACCAAAATCAAAGTAATAATATATAGGCTTGTTACAGAGGCTAGGTGATTTTAATTATCATGTAGCCTTTGTGCTTATTTGTGAGCTGTAAGGAGAAAATGTAATGACGAGCGTAGAGGAGCTTTTGAAAGAAGCACATAGATTATGGAGAAATGGAGAAGAATTTAAAGCTACAAAGGTCTTAGAAGAAGCTTGCAAGTTGGCTGAATTTGGGGATAAAGGTAAGCTGTTAGAAATACTAAATGAGTATGGTGGGGCTTTAAGAGTAATAGGGGATTATAAAAAAGCTATATTTAATCTCGATAAAGCAAAGAAACTTTGTGAAATTATGTCAATAGAAGGAAGTGAAAGTTATGCCACTACCTTAATGAATTTGGCAAATGTTTATAGAGAAGATAAGGACTATGTAAAAGCTGAAGATTTATTTAAAGAGTCTAAAAGCTATATATGAAACTTTAAAAAATAAATAATTATTCTTATATAGGACTTTTTAAATAATTATTCTTTACTTTGCAAGCAACTTAATAATTATGAGAAAAGCTTCAAAAAAATGCAAAAGGCTGCCATAAATTTATTAGAAAAAAAGATGAAAAATTTAGAGTTCCTTTAGCGATAAGTTTAAATAATCTTTATGAGATAGAAAGTATAATAGATAAATCATCTGCTCCAAGTAAATATCTATATAGAGCGGAAACTATTATAAAAAAAGACTTGGGAGAAGAGCATCCTTTGTACGCAGCTATACTTAATAATATAGCAAAGATAAAAATATAAGGAAGGAAACTTTGAGGAGGCTATAAATCTATATAATAAAGCACTGAATATAGTAGAAGTTAAATATGGTAATAATAGCAGTGCTTATAAGTCAATATTATCAAATATAGAATTTATGAAAAATATCTAAACCTAAAAAAAGGTTTGGATGTAGCTAGAGAGCTTAGTAACAAAGTAGAAAAATTTAATAGCAAGAGATTTTTCCAAGTCTATATTCCGGTATATGTATAGGTTTAGTAGGTAAAGGTTCAGAATGTTACGGTTTTGATGATGAAATATCTAAAGATCATGACTATGTAGATAGAGTTATGCTTTTTTTGAGCCAAAGAGATTTTTATACATTATAAAGAAAAAAACTAAAAAAAGTAGATTTGAAGAGGTATTTAAAGAAACTATAGAAATTTGGAGTATAGAAAATTTCTATAAATATTATACTTCTTTTTGAAGAAGGTCCTAAAAAAATATATGAATTTAGAAAGGTAAGTGAAGAATATTTAAGTACAGCTACAAATGGTGAAGTATTTATAGATAATTTAGGTGAATTTTTCATATATAAGGGAAAGGTTACTAAGATATTATCCTAAGGATTTAAAGTTGAAATTTTTGATACTTAGCTTAAATAAGATGGCTCAGTCAGGACAATATAATTTCCCTAGATTAATAAAAAAAGAAAAGATTATGTAGCTGCAAATTTTTGCCTTGAATGAATTTATAGAAAATTTCATATATTTTGTTCATATTATAAATAATAAATATATGCCTTTTTATAAATGGAGATATAAAAAAATTGTACGAATTTGAGTATATTAGGAAACTATGCTAAGGATAGTATAAAATAAACTACTAAGTTCAAATATAGAAGAAAAAAACAGAAATAATTAATGATATAGTTAAAAAATATTATATTTTATTTAAAAAAAGTTCGGATTTGAGTAATATAGATATTGATTTTTCTAACCTATCAGGCTTTAGAAGTAAGTAAAAAAATATTGATGATATTAAGGTAAAAAGAACTTGATATGTGGAAGAGGTAGGTATATTATACATGTATGAAATTATAGAAAAAAATAATTAATATTGAATGGAATTTATTTACCAAAGTTTCAAATATAGGAAAAAAGATCCTATTGTCAAGATAAAAGGGATACTTTTATAATCTCTAGAAAAAGCGTATTTTTAGTATATATAATAGAGAAATTTTGGAATCTTATCTTAAAGATTTGGAAAAATAATTCATCTAAAGGAATATCTTTACCAACTCAGAAATATGGATATATGATGAAATATACCAATTATGAATATTTTTAAAAACCATAGAAAGTTCTTTATTACCAGTAACAAAAGAAAAAAACAAAATTTAATAGATCTAATAATGCTTATATGTGATGCGTGGTTATTAGAAATAAGTAATATGGATATATATAAGGGAGATAGAAAAATTATTCTCTGATAGTGATACAGATAAATCTACTTCTGTTCAAACTTATTTAAGAGGAGAATATACCTCATATTCTATCACTACTCTTAATAAAAATCTTAATATACTTTACTTTAAAAATATTTTTGAAAAAAATCCAATTTGTTATACGAAAATTTGAAAAAGACTTAGTAATTATAAGTAATATTATCTTGTACGATAGTAAAAAAATAGTAACGGAGGTGTTAGAGTAATGACCGGTTTGAATGAAGATAAACACCTTATAGGTGATGTTAGTAAAAATGTGTAATGTACCTAAAAAAACACTTAGGTATTATGATGATATAGATATTATAAAAACCCGAAAAAAAGTGATAATAGTTATAGATATTACAGTACAAAATGATATGTATAATATAATAATTTTAAAGTATTTTTAAACAGTTAGGATATAGTTTGGAAGAAATAAAAAGAGAATTTATTAAAAAAAGATTTTAATCCCATATCTAAAAAGCTTGGAAAAATAAAATAAAAAGAGCTTGAAAGAAATAAGCTTCTATTAGAAAACAGAATAAAAAGCTGCTCAATACTGGAAGATACTTATTGAGGAAGCAGAGTATGTACTTAAAAAAATTTTTAATGGTGAAGTGAAAATAAAAGAACTTGACAATATAGAATATTTGAGTTTGGAGCAAGATTTTAATTATGATTATCAAGAATCTATAATCAATATTGATTGGGTTAAAAACCCTAGAGATGAATGATGAAGAGATAGAAGGACCTGTAATAATAAATTTTTGAAGATATAGATGATAAGGCTTATGGTTTATCTAAAAAAAGCTGTTATACTACAAAAAAAGTATAAGAAATAAAAAGTAATAATATGAGTAAGGTAGTAATCGGAGGGAAGTTTATATCTACATATCATATAGGTTCGTATCAAGATATATTTGAAGCTTATGAAAGAATAAGAAATTTTATAAAGAAAAAAATCATTGTTCTATTCGTGGAGATGTATTTGAAAGGTATGTAGTAGATTATTGGACTACAGGAGATGATAGACTGTTTGTTACCGAAATACTTGTTCCTATTGAATAAGAAAAAAAGATACATTATGGAAGCATTTTGTCATAAATGAAATAGAGTTTAGATAAAAAAATAAAAAGTCATTATAGAAGTAGAAAAATATTAGTAATATAGCTACTTTGTAATGACTTTTTGTTTGTTATTTAGCAAAAATTTATAAAAAAAGTGTTATACTATAAATACAAAAAGATTTAAAAAAATTTTTACTTGTAATGGAGAAAAATATGATAAAAAAATTCTTGTGGTAGATGATGATAAGTTTGAGAGAGAGGGACTTATATATCTTTTTAAATAAATTATTTGAAAAAAATTAAATCATTCTCATATAGAAGAATTTAGTATAAAAGATTTGAGAAATGGACGTTTAGCTTTAGAGGCACTGGAGAGAAAAATTTTGATATAGTTATAACAGATATAAAAAAATGCCGGTTATGGATGGTATGGCTTTTTTTAGAAAGAGCAAGTAAATTAAGACCGAATATTACCTATATAATTTATAGTGGTTTTAATGATTTTGAAAAATGCAAAAGAAAGCTATACATTATAATGTAATGGAATTTTTGGTAAAACCGGTTAATGAAAATGAATTTAATAAGATACTGACAGAGGCTATAAATAATCTCAAATTAAATATTAAAAAAAGCTATGAAAAACTAAGTTGGCTTCCTTAAAATATGAAAGGAATATTTTTGGAAAATGACTTGGACTTTTTGCATAGTCTTAATGGTAGACTTATATATACTATAGCAGATACCAGTAATTTGGAGATTTGCAATGAAAGACTGGAAAAAGTTAAATGAAGAAAATATAGCTATAGATATAGGCGAAAAAGAAAAAAACTTATCTGGTTATGTGGAACCTGTTCAAAGAAAGATAATATTGAAGATAGCTTAAAAATATTTTTTTGCAGGTTTAGATGTGATAGCAATAATTTCAAGAAAAAAATATTATCATTAGATTTAATAGATGAAGAGTTTGTGAAAATAAGCGGCTTTTAAGGAAGGGCTGGCTGTAAAAGATAGATTTTTCTATATTATATGCCAGAGATTATGATAATAGAAAAATTATTTGAGATGGAAGAAAAATGCCTCCAATATAATAGAAAACTTACTTTTTATATATCAAAGAAAAAAACCGTTTTTTTAAGTTTAGATATGAAAGAATCTATGGTAAATGTAATAAAAGATGATGAAGATAGCAATAAATTACTTAAAAAAAGAATATATTAAAAAGCAAGTTATATATTTGATATAGAAGAAAAATTTGAATAATATTAATATAGATAGTGAATTGATAGTAAAGGTAAAAGATTATATCTCTAAGAATTATATGAAAGATATTTTTAGTTGATGATATAGCCGGCTATGTTTTTTTAAATTCCAGCTATTTATGTACTGTTTTTTTAAGCGGGAAGTAGGAACAACAATAGTTAATTATATAACAAATTATAGACTGAATAAGGCTATGGAGTTTTTTTGGAGAGAAAAGATATAAAGATAGCAGATATAGCAAAAGAAAGTTGGCTACAATAATATATCTTATTTTAATTCCATATTTAGACAAAAAAATAGGCTTAACTCCTAATCAATACAGGAAGAGGGAGTTAGAGTATGAAGAATAGTAGTGATAAACGTCTTATTATTTACATTATTGTAATTATTTCTTTTTTTGGTTGCTTTTTCCTATTATAAGGTAAAAAAAATGGAGAAAGATATCAATTATTAAAAAAACTATACGGAAAAAAAGCTAATGATGATATAAGAGTTATAGATAATAATTTACTTGAATTAGAGAGAACTTTGCAATATATTTCTAAAAAAATCCTATATTGCAGAAAGTCTTGTTGGGAAAAGTATTCTGATTATTTAAGGGCAAATAAGGATATTACAGAGAATGTAGAGCCACATTTTTTTGGTACATGACAACAAGAAATAATAAAAAGCATAGATGAAATTAAAGTATATGCTTTTTAAAAAAATATAGAAAAATGTAGGGTTATTTTATTTATAAAAAAATACGGAGTCTGAAAAATAAAAACTTGGTATAAAACGCTTATAAATAATAAAAAAGATAATAATATATAGCGATAGTAATAAGGATATATACATGGTTTATCCTATATATCAACTTAATTATTCAAATATACTTGGAGCAATAGAAGTAAAAGCTTAATATTAAAAAAATATAGCCAGACATTTAGAAAAAAACAAATTCTATATATGGATATAAATTACTTATAGATAAAAAAATATAGTTTTGGAAGAAGAAAGCAAGTTAAAAGCTAAAGAAGTAAGGGTAAGTAGTAGGATAAGCAACTTTGAATTAGTGTATCAAATTAGAGATATTTCTATGTTAAAAAGGTTCTTTTACACTTCTTTTATTGGTAGCTTTTTGCGAATTTTTTTATAATTTTTTTATTACCTTACAATATAATAAAAAAAGCTAAAAAAAGGAACATTTAGAAATATTAGATGAGAGAAAAAAAGAGAATTAAGTTGGAAAAATACAGTTTTTAAAAAGCTAGAATAAGTCCACATTTTTTTGTATAACATTTTGTCAATGATAAATTGGAAGGCAAAAGTATAGCGGACAGGATGAAATAAGTGATATATGTTTGGATTTATCGGAATTTTTATCGTACAGCTTTAAATAAAGGTTTGGAAGAAATCAGTATAAAAAGAAGAACTTGATAACGTAGAAGCTTATATTAAGTTAAAAAAAGTAGACTGACAGAGATTCCGTTTACTTATGAGATTGAATGTAAAAAGAATATAAAGACTACAAGATAATTAACTTTATTTTTGCAACCTATAGTAGAAAAATGCACTTATACATGGAATTGGTGGATTAGAAGAGGGTGGACATATAAGTATAGAAGTAGAAGAAAGAGAAAATGATATATATAAAAAAATAGTAGATAATGGTATTGATGATATAGATATGGAAAAAGATATTTGCAAATAAAAAAAGGGTTATGGTTTAAAGAATGTAGATGAGAGAATAAAATTAACTTATGGTAAAGATTATGGTATTTTTTTGCCGGTAGAAATAATAATAAAAACTGAGTTTGTAGTAAAAGTGCCAAAAAAACTAAAAAAATATTGTTATTATATTAAAAAAAGTAATATTTTATATGTTTCCTATATATGAGAGAATTAAATCATCATAAAGAACCAAGTAAGAGGGTTCTAAATAAAAGGAGGCAAATAGTATGAAGAAAAAGAGGTTTAGCATTAGTAATGTCATTACTTATGGCAGCAGGTTTAGTTGCTTGTGGCTCTAATGCAAAAAAATGCAGAAACTACTGCGACCGGTATGGAAGAAAGTGCAAAGGAAGCCGGTGCAGATGCAGGCTCTTCTGAAAAAAACAAAAAGTAAGAATGATGTATTGGAATAAGGAAGAAACCATGAAACCATTCTTAGACTTAGCAAAGGAGAAGTTACCAAATATAGATATAGAATTTAACTTCGTATCTGTAGACCAATTTAACGGAACTTTAGAAACACAGTTACAAGCTGGAGAGGGCCCTGATATTTTACCTTCAGGAGAAAGTGAAGCTCATGCTAAGGCAGGATATTTACTAGATTTAACAGATATGGATTTTATTAAACAATATTCTGAAGCTTCTCTAAATTCTATAGCAGTAGATGGAAAAGTTTATGGTGTACCAGGTATTTCATGGTTTGAAGGAGTTTTCTATAATAAAGCCATATTTGAAGAAAAATGGTATAGAGGTTCCAAAGACTTTTGATGAGATGATGGCTGTACATAAACAACTTGCAGATAAAGGTGTTACACCACAAGCTTGGGGTGCAAAATCTTGGGAACCACTTGCAAAAAGCCCACTTGGACTTGCAACAGTTGATTATCTAAGAACAGATGCAGGAAAAGATTTTGATATAAGCATAAGAACAGGTGAAGGAAAGTTTGCAGGTTCTCCATTAAAGGATAGCATAGAGAAATGGTTAGCGTATGTAAAGAATGGTTATATAACAAAAGATATGCTACAAGTAGATTATGATACAGCTTTTAAAAAGAGTTTGCTACAGGAAAAAGCAGCTATGTGGGAGAGTGGTCCTTGGGCTATCAATGCTATAAAAGAAGCAAATCCTGATCTTAAATTTGATATGATGCCATTTGTTGGAACAAAAGAAGGAAATGAGTATCTTATAGGTGGTCCGGGCGTTACTTTTGGTATAAATGCAAATTCAAAAAATCAAGAAGCAGCTTTAGAAGTGCTTAAACTTATGGCTACAAAAGAAGGTCAAAGAGCTTTATGTGCAGGTTCTCCAGGTAGTGGTTCTTTCTTAGAAGGTGCTGATATAGAATTACCGGAAGAGTTTACAGGTGTAAAAGAAGTTTTAAATGCAGGAAGAGTATACTGCCCATGGTTTGTATGGAAAGGTTCAGATGCTTATAATGAAGCGTTAGGAAAAGGCTTACAAGAAGTTATAGGTGGAAATATGACAGTTGATCAAGTATTGGAAGATATGGATCAAAAAGTACAAGAACAAAAAATGTTAAAAGAATAAGTTTTGAATATAGACTTAAAATAATGAACAGATAACTGGAAGAAGCTATTGCATAATAGATAAGATTGTAAATATATGTTAATGAATTTGATATTTATTGCAATATATTCTACAAAAAGTCTTTAGTGTAATAGCTTCTTTTATAGTGAGGAAATAGTATGAAACTAAAAACAATTAAAAAAGATTTGCAATATGAAGCACTTTTTACTACCTGCATTTATATTATATTTAGTTTTTGTAATAATACCTTTTATAGTAACCTTTTTTTCTTTAGTATTACTAATTACAATAAATACCATATAAACAATTATCATATAGTAGGTCTTAAAAATTATTTACAAATTCTAGATATACCAATGTTAAAAGTAGCCTTGGTAAATTCATTAAAGTATGCTTTGCTTATGACATTTTTTCAATCTTTGATAGCTATACCTTTATCAAGTTTATTAAATAGAAAGATGAAATTGTCAAACTTTTATAGAGCGGCATTTTTTTCCCTACCGGCTATGTTTTCACCTTTAGTTATGGGCTTTTTGTGGCAAGTAATGTTAGGGCCTAAGGAAACAGGTTTAGTTAATCAATTTTTGATATTTTTACATTTACCTACGGGTGATTTTTTAAGTGCTAAAAGTGGTATGAATTCTGTTATATTTACACAAGTATGGCAATGGGTAGGTTGGGCTGTTGTCATATATCTCGCAAATATGAAAAATATATCAGAAGATATGTTGGAAGCCGCTAGAATAGATGGAGCAAGCGGTTTGCAAGTGTTTTTTAGAATAACTCTACCTTTATTACAACCGGCAGTAACTGTAGTATTTGTAAGTTCATTAGTAGGTGGTTTAAAAGTATATGATATAATACAGGCTATGACTAAGGGAGGACCGGGATATTCAACAGAAACTATACTTACAGCCATGATTAAGATAGGATTTACACAAGGAAATTATGCTCTATCAGCAGCATTTGGAGTAGTATTTTTTGTTCTTGTTATGATAGTTACAATGCTTTTACTTAAAGTATTAAAAGCTTGGGAAAGTGCGGTGTCTTAATATGAAAGTAGATAATAGAAGAAATACTGTAATATCAATATTTTTTTACTCATATTGGTATGTATATGGATGATACCTGTATATTACATGTTGGTATCTACATTTAAAAAAACGGTATAGAAGTAGCTAATTCACCACTTAGCTTATCTCATAGTATAAGCTTTGGTAAATATATTAAAAGCTTTTAAGGATATGGAATTTCCTAGAGCTTTGGCAAATACTGTATTTATAACATTTATGACTGTAATTATAAATGTAAGTTTTAGTACCTTGGCGGCTTATACTTTAGCTAGAAAACAAAAGTAAGTTAAATTCGACTATATATTTGTTGTTTTTTTAATGGGTATGATGATACCTGTACAAATGGGTTTATCAAGTTTATATAGAATAATGAGTTTTCTAAAACTTGTAAATAATCCTTTTGCAGTAATTCTTATAAATGCAGCCGGAACAAGTGTCAGTTCTATATTCTTAATAAAAATCATTTATAGCTTCTACAATACCTATGGAGATAGAAGAGGCGGCAAGAATAGATGGTTGCGGTATTTATGATATTTTTATTCAGAATAGTTTTACCACTTTTTAAAAACCTGTGCTTGCAACGGTTAGTATCATTGTTATGCTAGGTGCATGGAATGATTATCTAAATCCTTCTTTTGTTTTTACAAACTAGAGAAAAAAGATGTTATTTTGCAAGAAGTTTATAGAAATGTAGGTCAGTTTTTCAGTAGATTGGGCTAGTCTATTTCCTATGTTAGTGCTTGGAATTTTACCACTTACTATAATGTATATATTTATGCAACGATTTATTATAGGTGGAGTTACAAATGGTTCAGTAAAGGGTTAATATATGAAAAATAAAAATTTTTTTAGATAATGAAGTATGGTATCCGCAGTCAGTGAGTACGGAATAGATATGCCTTATGATAATAAGTTTTTTTAGGTAGAGTAGATTTCTTAAATAATCCTACATCTAATCAGATGAGTCCTATTCTACTTAGTAATAAAGGTAGAATTTTTATATCATAGCTTTGGATTTGTAGCCCGGTTTCTAGAAGGAGATATAGAAATAGATAGAGATATATACTTAGTAGAAACATATATAAAAAGAGGAATTAAATAGAAGCATATTTGCTACAGATTGTGAAGATAAAGCAGAACTTAAAGATGGATTAAGAGGAAATCTAAAGACGGCTTTTAAATATTTATCTGATAAAGTGTTTAAAAAAAGGTGATAAGTTTACAAGTGAAGAGTTTATCAAATTACCTATTTATAATACTTGGATGTATATGCCTTATGAGTTGAGTGAAAAAAATAGTATGTTCTTATGTAGATTCTATCTTGGAAGATAAGTTGGAAAAAGGGAATAATAATTATAGATGATAAATGGAATAAGACATATGGAGATTGGGTTTTTGATGAAAACAGATTTAAAAAAATCCTAAGACAATGATAGATTATATTCATAAAAAAAGGCTTTTAAAGTAATGCTCTGGCTTTGTCCATATATTGATTTTTGATGCTAAAAAGTTACGAATATTGTAAATCAAAAAGAATATTTGTTAAAAAAATGATTTAGAAGAAATATATGAGCTTGAATGGTGGAATGGAAAAATCAGCCTGCTTTTGATTTTAGGAAAGAAGAAGTAAGAGAATATTTTAGGAATATTTTAGGAGATTTACTTTCCCTGGGAATAGATGGATTTAAGTTTGACGGTGGAGATAGTAGATTTTATAAAAAGTTATCATGAGCGGATAAACAGAGTTATCTGTGGGCTAAATTTGCCGGTGAGTATGAATTTAATGAAATAAGAGCGGATTTTAATACCGGTGCTTTTTCCTATTTTTTTGAAAGATTATCAGATAAAAAGACATACATGGGATAAAAAAAGGGAATAGGCAGTATAATACCTAGCGCTTTAGCTCTAGGTCTTGCCGGACATAGCGTATCTTCTCCGGATATGATAGGGTGGTGGAGAAGTAGAAGACATAAGAGAAAAAAATGTCTTTTAAAAAGAAGATATATTTATGGCACATGCACAAGTGGCTTTATGTATGCCAAATATGCAATTTTTCTGTTTTGCCTAAAAAGGTATTAGGCAAAAAAATTATAATAAATTTCTGGATTTTTTTGAATTCGAGAAACGAGTTTAAAGAATATATATTAGAATTGTATAGGAAAAACAAAATTTACAGGAGAACCTTTAGTGAGACTTTTTGGAGTATGAATTTCCAAATGAAAAATTATGAATATGAAAAAAATCATCATTTATCTTAGGTGAAAAAAATATTTGGTTATTCCGCTGACAAATGAAAGTTTATTAAAAAGAAGGAAGAGATTTTTGTTTTTGCCTAGTGGTTCTTGGAAATATAAAGATAAAATTTATACCGATAGAGAATGTATACATATAGAATTTGATTTGTATAATTTAGTAGTATTAGAGAAGATGGATTAAATGGGGGATAACTATGTTGATTCTAAATGAGGTTTTTTTAGAAAAGGTCTTAATAAGAAAGAAGATTTTTATATTAAAAATCTTTAGATAATTATAATGATAGCTTTATGGCTTTTTCAAATATTGCTTGATGTAGAAGAAGACATGGTTTTTTTAATTTGGGAAAAAAAGCTTTTGAGTTTACTGTAGATAAATTAACAAATTATTTTTTTTAGAAATTAATGTTAAAAGCAAAAAGTATATTTTTGTAGAAGAGGTGATGACTGAAAAAAAGGTAAAATGGCAGATATCTTAGATTCTAAGAAAATCAAGACTTTAAAAAAAGGAGATACTCTAAATCTATTTGTATATATTGATAAGTTTTCAAAAGAAGAACTTGAGATTAGTATATATAAGAGAGAAATAAGTAAAAACTAGAGTTTTGTTTGATAAGTCTCTAATTAATGTTATAAATAGAGGTAACTTAGGGGTAAGCGAAGTAAAAAAATATAGAATTATGGCAACATCCTACTACTTTAGCCAGATATTATGGCTTAGAAGTTTATTCTAAAGAGCATTTCAAAGTTTTGGAAAAATTATATAAAAGCTTCTTGCAAATTTAGGTACGAGGAACGTAAGCCTTATATTAAGTGATGCACCTTGGGATGGTCAAATGATATTCTCAGAGAATGAAAAACATATCAAATTTATATGAAAAATAATATTGTAAAAAAATAACTCTTAATCCTTTAAAGCTTGATTTTTTTCAGCTTTTAGATAAGTATATAGATTTATGTCATAAATATGGGATAGATAAAGATATAGATATATTTGGCTTACTTGGAGTTTGGAAGCATGAGAAGATTTTACTTAATGCTGATAGTAGAAGTCTAAAGGATGAAGAAATAAAAAAACTTATATAGATATGGTATATAAAACATTTTATATATAAAAGCTTATATAGATAAAACTTATATTTGTGTTGATGAACCTAAAGATGTAGAGGTATTAAAAGAGGGTATAAGGTACATAAGAGAAAAATTATCCTAGATTTAAAAATAAAGTGTGCTTTTTGACAAAGAAGATGTGGCAAAAGAGATAATGCCTTTAGTAGATAGGGTCAAGTATTTCATTCTTTCTTGCGATGAAAGGAATGAGAGCGGATTCTTGGTATATCTGTTGTGGACCGGAAACACCTAATTCTTTTTGTATCCAGTAATTTAATAGAAATAAGAAGTTTAGCATATTTGTCAAAGAAATTTGGTATAAAAAAATATATTGAGATGGTCTTTTATGGCATTTACAAAAGAGCCTAATTTGGATGCCAGATTTTTGAAGTTTAGAGCAGGAGATACGTATATAGTATATCCGAATACTGTAGGTGGTGCTAATCTTAGTCTAAGATATATGCAATTTTTTTACGTTTGCTTGAAGAGATAAGTCTTTTAAAAGAAGATAGTAGTATATATGAAAAAAATTTTTTTAATATAAATAATATGGAAGATGTACTATTACCTGAATATCAAGTGAAGGAGAATTTTATAAAAAGAGATTATGAATTTTATGTAGAGCTTAGAAGAGAACTTAGTACAAATAGAAATAGATATTAAGTATAAGTATGGTGTATATCTGTTAAAAATTTAAGTAGAAAATTCAAAAAAACTATTGACAGTTTTAGACTTATTTTGTATACTTAACAAGCGTTAAAAAAACCTTGGGATCATAGCTCAGCTGGGAGAGCATCTGCCTTACAAGCAGGGGGTCATAGGTTCGAGCCCTATTGGTCCCATTTGATTTTTTTGACATTTATATATGGCGGAATAGCTCAGTTGGCTAGAGCACACGGTTCATACCCGTGGTGTCGAGAGTTCAAGTCTCCCTTCCGCTACTAAAGAGGACAGGGAAGTTTACCTGTCCTTTTATTGTTCTAGGGATTAAATTCTTAATTGGGAGGAATAAAATGCTTAACTATAATAAGTTATCAAAAAGTGAATTGGAAAGTTTAAGAGAAGAATTAAACAAAGAATATGAGAGTGCAAAAGCTAAAAAAATTTAAAAATTAGATATGAGTAGAGGTAAGCCAAATCCATCTCAATTAGATATTTCAAATGATGTGGCATTTGCTTTAGGAACAGATTTTAAAGATGATACAGGTTTCGATTGTAGAAATTATGGTATTTTAGAAGGTATACCTAGTGCCAGAAGATTGATGGCAGAACTTTTAGATGTAGAAAGTGAAAATATAATAATATATGGAAATTCATCTTTGAATTTGATGTATGATACGGTAGCCAGATCTTTTACACATGGAGTTTTAGGAAATACACCATGGTCTAAGTTGGATAAAGTTAAGTTTTTTTATGTGTAGTACCGGGATATGATAGACATTTTGCTATAACTCAGTTTTTTTGGAATTGAGAATATAAATATTCCTATGTTGGAAGATGGTCCTGATATGGATTTAGTTGAGAAATTGCTTGCTTCTGATGAGTCTATTAAAGGTATATGGTGCGTACCTAAGTACTCTAATCCTACAGGAAACTCATATTCTGATGAAGTTGTAAAAAGGCTGGCTAATTTAAAACCGGCTGCAAAAGATTTTAGAATATATTGGGATAATGCTTATGTTGTACATCATTTATATGAAGATGCCAAGGATGAAGTATTAAATATTATTACAGAATGTAAAAAGGTCGGAAATGAAGATATGGTATTTGAGTTTTCTTCTACTTCAAAGGTTAGTTTTGCAGGTTCGGGTATTTCGGCTATAGCAACAAGTATTGCCAATATAGAGGATATGAAAGCACAAATGAAATTTCAAACTATAGGGCATGATAAATTAAATCAATTAAGACATGTTAGATACTTTAAAAATATAGACGGTATCAATGCACATATGAAGAAACTTGCCGACAGTCTTCGTCCTAAGTTTGTTGCTGTTGATGATATTTTAAATAAGGAATTAGCAGGACTTGGTATTGCTACTTGGACAAAACCAAGAGGAGGATATTTTATCTCCTTCGATACAATGAAAAATTGTGCTAAGGCTGTCGTTAGAAAGTTAGCTGAAGCAGGAGTTGTTATGACAGGTGCCGGTGCTACTTTCCCGGTGGAAAAAGATCCTGAAGATAAAAAAATATAAGAATAGCACCTTCTTATCCAAGTGTAGAAGAAATTAAGCAAGCGACAGAATTATTATGCTTATGTACTAAATTAGTATCTGTTGAAAAAGCTATTAGAAAATTAATATAGAAAAAAACTCTTTTTTTCTTTAAATGTTATATATAAAGAAAAAAAGAGTTTTTTTATTATTAAAGAGTAAAATTTGGTTTTTATATATGGGGTAGATTTCTCAATGAAAAAAGCTTATTCAATCGTGGTAAGATAGAATAAGCTTTGAAGCTGGGCTACTAGGATTCGAACCTAGAAATGGTGGAGTCAGAGTCCACTGCCTTACCGTTTGGCGATAGCCCATCAATATTACTCGACTATTATACATTTTTAAAAATTAAAGTCAACTATTACTTGATATATTAGTGGGTCTATATAGCAAAAAGCAAATTCTTTTTGTCTTACTTGAAAGATAGGTTTTACTTTGCTATAATTAATATTTATGTAAATAAAGGTAAAAACTTGGAAAGGAAAGATTAATGCTAATTAATCTTAGAAAAAAATATGCAAATAAAGAGAGAAGATATAAGAAATATAGCTATTATAGCCCACGTTGATCATGGTAAAACAACCCTAGTTGATCAATTACTAAGACAAAGTGGAATATTTAGAGAAAATCAAGAAGTAGTAGAAAGAGTAATGGACTCTAATGATATAGAAAGAGAAAGAGGAATTACTATATTATCTAAAAATACTGCTGTCAAGTATAAGGATACAAAAATAAATATTATAGATACGCCGGGGCATGCCGATTTTGGTGGAGAAGTAGAGCGTGTTCTTAAAATGGTTAATGGTGTTATTCTTGTTGTAGATGCCTATGAGGGAGCTATGCCACAAACAAAATTCGTTTTAAGAAAAGCCTTAGAACTGGATTTAGATGTTGTTTGTTGTATAAATAAATGCGATAGAGAACAAGCTAGACCTAATGAAGTAATAGACGAGATATTAGAACTTCTTATGGATTTAGATGCTAATGAAAGACAATTAGAATGTCCATTTATTTTTGCGAGTGCCAGAGGTGGTTGGGCTAAGTATAATTTAGAAGATGCTAATGAAGATATGATACCTCTATTTGAAACTATTATAAATCGTATTAATCCCCCAAGCGGTGATCCTGATGCCAGTTTAAAACTACTTATCAGTACCATAGATTACAATGAATATGTAGGTAGAATAGGTGTCGGTAAGGTAGATGATGGTAAAATAAAATTAAATCAAGAACTTGCCATAGTAAATTATCATGATCCGGATAAGTTAAAGAAAGTAAAAGTCGGTAAGTTATATGAATATGAAGGTCTTAATAGAGTAGAGGTTAGCGAAGCAGGAGTAGGTTCTATAGTTGCTATTTCAGGTATAAGTGATTTGCATATAGGCGATACTCTTACTCTAGTAGATGATCCTAAGGCTATAGAGTTCCAAAAAATTTCAGAGCCAACTATCTCTATGAATTTTATAGTAAATGATTCTCCGCTTGCAGGTAAAGAAGGTAAATTTGTAACTTCCAGACATTTAAGAGAAAGATTGTTTAAAGAGTTGAATACAGATGTATCTTTGAGAGTAGAAGAAACAGAGTCTGCGGATAGTTTTAAAGTATCAGGTAGAGGAGAGTTACACTTATCTGTTCTTATAGAAAATATGCGTAGAGAAGGATTTGAATTTGCTGTAAGTAAAGCTGAAGTTATTTATCATTACGATGAAAGAAACGCAAAATTAGAACCTATGGAAATAGCGTATATAGATGTGCCGGAGGAATTTTCAGGAGCTGTAATACAGAAACTTACATCTAGAAAAGGTGAACTCTCAGGTATGAGTCCTGCACATAATGGATATACCAGATTGGAATTTAATATCCCATCAAGAGGTCTTATAGGCTACAGAGGTGAATTTATGACAGATACTAAAGGAAATGGTATATTGAATACAGAATTTGACGGATATGACTCTTATAGAGGTGATATGTTCTATAGAAAGACAGGTTCTTTAATTGCGTTTGAATCAGGAGAGGCTATAACTTATGGTCTATTTAATGCGCAAGAAAGAGGACAGCTATTTATAAAACCGGGCGAAAAGGTTTATGCCGGAATGGTAGTTGGTCAAAATGCCAAAGCTGAAGATATAGAGATAAATGTATGTAAAACAAAAAAACTTACAAATACTCGTTCATCAAGTGCAGATGAGGCTCTTAGACTTGTAACACCTAAGGTGATGAGTCTTGAAGAAGCACTGGAATTTATAGATACGGATGAACTTTTAGAAGTAACACCTGAAAATCTTAGAATTAGAAAGAAGATTTTAGACCCTACAATGAGAAAGAGAGCAGGGTTAAAAAATAAAAATTAGAGGGTACTATGAGTTTACTTAAATTAAGACCGGCTACAAAGGATTATCTTTGGGGTGGTCGTAGATTAATAGAAGAGTTTGGAAAAAGAAAATATTGGAGAGATTTTAGCAGAAACTTGGGAATTATCTTGTCATAAGGATGGGTATAGTTATATAGAAAATGGAGAATTTGAAGGTAAAAAGCTTAAAAAGAATATATAGATAAAAATAGGAAAAAGAAGTCTTAGGAGAAAAATTGTAAAAAGCTTTGAAGATTTTCCTGTACTTATAAAAATTTATAGATGCTAAAGATGATTTATCCATACAAGTGCATCCCAGTGATACATATGCTCTTGCAAATGAAGGTCAATATGGAAAAAAACTGAGATGTGGTATATTGTTGATGCTCTAGATGGTGCTTTCCTTTACTATGGATTTAATAAAGATATTACTAAAGAAGAATTTAGAGCCGGTATAGAAAAATAATACTCTTCTTGATTTGCTTAATAAGGTTTATGTAAAAAAAGGTGATGTTTTATTTATAGAAGCAGGAACTATACATGCTATAGGAAAAGATATACTTATAGCTGAAATACAGCAAAATTCTAATATTACATATAGAGTTTATGATTTTGCCAGAGTAGGAAAAAGATGGCAACTTGCGAGAATTACATATAGATAAAAGCAATTGAAGTAACAAATAGAACTGTAGCAAGATATGAAAAATAAAGCCTATCCGCATGTAGCGAGTTGTAAGTATTTTACTGTTGATAAAGTTTATCTTGATGGGAAATATCTAAATTCCTTTACAGGTTTTGTTGATAGTTCTTCATTTTTTTAAGTGTTTTGTTTTTTTAGATGGAGAAGGTAATATAAAGCTTTAGGAGAAACTGAGATTAAGTTTAAAAAGGGAGATAGTTTCTTTATAAGTGCGGCAAGTGGTGAATATAAAAATTAGTGGTAGTTGTGAAGCTCTGCTTACTCGAGTATAGGTACTTAATAAAAATAAAAAAAGATGATATTTTTTTAGTAGTCAAAAATGATATTAAAATTATCATCTTTTTGTATTATAAAAATATGGTTTAGAAGTTGGAAAAAGAGTAATTATTTAGAATTTTACACAAAAAAATTGAATTGAATAAGTGGATTTTAAGTGATAAAATTAATCAATAAAACTTGTTAGGAGGGATAAGATGGATATAGAAGAAATACTTAAAAAAATTTAAAGAAGGCGAATTATCCTTAGAAGAAGTTAAAAACAAGCATAGAAAAATAAGTCTTATTTTGACTTGGGTTTTGCAAAAGTTAGATATAAGCAGAAAAAGAAAGACAGGGTTTTTTTCGGAAGTAGTTTATGGTGCCAGTAAGGAAAAAACAAGGTTGTTAGAAATAGTTAAAAAAATTTATGAAGAAGAAGGAGAAGTTCTGGTAACCAGAGTTTCAAAAGAAAAGGCGGAATATATATTAAATAGTTTTCCGAATGCCAGATATGATTCCTTATCAAAAGTTTTAATACTGGAAAGTAGGGAAAAGAATAAGGAAGGAAATGTAGTTATTTGTACTGCCGGAACTGCTGATATGGCAATAGCGGAAGAAGCTGCACTGTGTGCCGAGTTTTTTTCGCTACTAAAGTTGATAGAATTTATGATATAGGAGTAAGCGGTCTGCATAGACTCTTAGCTAATATTGATAGAATAAATAAAGCTAATTCCATTATTTGTATTGCCGGTATGGAGGGGGCTTTAGCCAGTGTATTAGGCGGTTTAGTAAGTGTTCCTATTATAGCAGTACCTACCTCTGTAGGTTATGGGGCAAATTTTAATGGTTTGGCTGCACTTCTTACTATGATAAATTCCTGCGCAAATGGAATAAGTGTAGTAAATATAGATAATGGTTATGGAGCGGCTTATATAGCAACTCAAATTAACAGACTTAGTATAGGAGGAAAAAGGTATGAATAAAAGCTTGTATTTAGAATGTTTTTCCGGTATCAGTGGAGATATGTTTGTGGCGGCTTTACTTGATTTAGGTATTGATAAAGAGAGATTATTAAAAGTTTTAAATAATATAAAAAAATAGATGGTTTTAGAATAGATATAAAAAGAAAACTTAAAGCAGGTATAGATGTATGTGATTTTGATGTTATTTTGGATAAAAGTCATGAAAATCATGATCATGATATGTCTTATTTGCATGGGCATACGAATCATGAACATAATCATGAATCTCATCACGGTCATACTCATGAGCATAGGGGATTTGTAGATATAAAAGCTTTGATTACTTCTATGGATTTAGAAGAAAATGTCAAGAAATTAGCTATAAGGATTTTTTTAAAAATAATAGCAGAAGCAGAAGCGAAAGCTCATAATAAAAAAAGATAGAGGAAGTACATTTTCATGAAGTAGGAGCAGTAGATTCTATAGTAGATATAGTAGCTGCAGCTTTTTTTGTTTTCTTGAACTGGAAATAGATGAGGTAATAGTTCCGGTTATATACGAAGGCTATGGAAGTGTAAGGTGTCAGCATGGAATTTTTACCTATACCGGTTCCGCAACACTTAATATTATTTCTGAAAATAAAATAAAAAAATAAAACAGGGTATATGTGAAGGAGAACTTATAACACCTACCGGTGCGGCTATAGTAGCGTCTATAAAAACCGGTGAAACCTTACCGGATAATTTTAATATAGTAAAAGTTGGTTTAGGTGGTGGAAAAAGGGAGTATTCTACTGCCGGTATACTTAGAGCTATGATTATAGAATATGAAGAAAAAGGATAATAGATCGTTTGTAAAAAGAAGATTTTGTATACAAAAATAGAAAGTAATATAGATGATTGTTCGGGAGAGGTATTAGGCTATACTATGGATAGTCTTTTAAAGGCAGGTGCCTTGGATGTAAATTATAGTCCTATTTATATGAAAAAAAATAGACCTGCTTATCAGTTAAATGTAATAGTGGAAGAAGAAAAAAATTTGAAAAAAATTAAAGATTTAATATTTAGAGAAACCAGTACCATAGGAATAAGGGTTTATAAGACTCATAGATACAAATTAGAAAGAAATAATATAAAAAAATTAATACGGAATTTGGAGAGGCTTTTATTGAAAGAGTCTATTCTTGAAAAATGGTGAAAAAGAAAGCATATCCCGAGTATGAGAATGTAGTTAAAATATGCAAAGAAAGAAAAATTAAGATATTTAGAGGTATATAACAAAATACTGGGAGCATATAATGACAGAGTATAATAGGCTTGAGCGTATAATAAAAATATACAAAAAAAGATGTGGTAGTAGCTTTTTTTCGGGTGGGGTAGATAGTAGTTTAATACTAAAGTTAGCTGCCAAAAGTGCAGGAAAACAGGGAACTAAAGTGTATGCATTGACTGTACATACCAGACTACATCCTATGAATGATATTGAAATATCTAAAAGAGTTGCGAATGAGATGGGGGTTATACATAAAAATAATATATGTTGATGAGATGGAAATAGAAGGTATAAGTAATAATCCTATAAATCGTTGCTATTTATGTAAAAAGCATATATTTACAAATTTACAAGAGTTTGCAAAGAAACAAGGTATAGATACAATCATCGAGGGGACTAATACTACAGATTTATTGCAGTATAGACCGGGTATACAGGCACTAAAAGAACTTGGTATAAAAAGTCCTTTTTTAGAAGCAAATTGTTCAAAAGAAGTTGTAAAGGAGTTGGCTAAAAAACTCAATATTTCAGTTAAAAACAAGACCTTCAGCACCTTGTATGGCAACTAGATTCCCTTATGGAGACAGCTTTGATTATTCCGATATAGAAAGGATAGATTATGCTGAAGAATTTATAAGAGATTTAGGTTTTTACAATGTCAGAATAAGAAAACATAAAAATATAGCCCGAATAGAAGTAGATAAGGTGGATTTGGTGAAGTTTATTGATATATCTGATAAGATTATAAAAAAAGTAAAAGAAGCGGGTTTTGATTACGTGTGTTTTAGATTTAGAGGGGTTTTAGATCAGGGAGTATGGATTTGCATTTGAAATAATTTATTTTTTTGAAATATATACTAAAAATATGAACAATAAATTGATTTTTTTGATAATATTTATAATATATTTGGAGTAGATATTTTTGTAAGGGGAAAAGAAAAATATGGTTTTAAAAAAATATCTGCTGAAAAAAATATATAGGGATCTTTTTAGACAATATTATTTCATTAAAGTTGGAACCGGGCTCATTAATAAGCGAAAATACCATGTCAAATGAATATGGCGTTTCAAGATCTGTTATAAGAACAGTATTTGCCAGATTAAATGAATTAGGCTTTATAGATATATACCCACAAAGGGGTTCCTATGTCAGTCTTATAGATATGGAATATATAGAAAATTTGCTCATTCTTAGAACAGCTTTGGAAAAAGAAGTTATTTTTTTGATGTAATGACTTTGCTTAATGAAGAGGAGAAAAAGAATTATTAAAAAAACTGGATGCTAATATGAAAAAAACAATATGTTTTTTTAAAGGTTCTATATATAATAAAGAGTATTCAGATATAGATGAAGAGTTTCACTATTTATTATTTGATAGTGTAAAGAAAGCAGGGGTCAGAAATATTATAGCGGATAGACTTTTGCATATATCAAGATTTAGAAATTTTAATATGGCTTTTGTAAATACTATAGATTTATTAATAGATGAACATGAAAAAAACTCTTGTCTGCTATAAAAAGATGGAAAAAAATAAAAATTAGCTATGAATGTTATAAATACTCACTTGGAGTATAAGGTAAAAAAATAGCAAATACCAGTATAAAAGAGTATTTAAAAATTCTTTGTTAATGTCAAAGAATAAAAAAATTAGGTTCTCTATTTACTTTTTTTGAATAAATTTGCTAAAAATAAGTGATATAAAAATTCACACACTTTGTTGAGTGTGCAGTTAAAAACTTAATAGTACAGCCTTACTGAGGACTGTTAATATTTTGTGGTATTAAGTGAGGCTGTTTTTTTTAAGGGTTTAAATGTTAAAAAAATAACGAAAGTAGAGGAAATATGTTTTATTCATTAGGTGTAGATATAGGTTCTACGACTTCTAAGGCTGTTATCTTGGACGAAAATAAAGATATTATAGCTAGTAGTATAGTTGTAGCTACTGTTGGTACAGATGGAGTTACTAGAGCTATAGATAATGTACTGGAAGAGTCCAAATTAAAATTTGATGATATTTCAGTTGTTACTGCTACAGGTTATGGACGTATGACTTATGACAAGGCTAAATATCAAGTTTCAGAATTATCTTGCCATGCTCTTGGAGTTAATAGTTTATATCCGGATTGTAGAACTATAATAGATATAGGTGGACAAGATGCTAAGGTTTTGGCATTAAGTGAAGAAGGAAAGATGATTAATTTCCTTATGAATGATAAGTGTGCAGCCGGTACCGGAAGATTTTTGGATGTAATGGCTAACATTTTAAATTTGGATATATCGGAACTTGAAGTTATGGCTGCAAAATCAGAAAATCCGGCAAGTATAAGTAGCACTTGTACAGTATTTGCAGAATCAGAAGTTATTTCGCAATTGGCAAATGGAACTAAGATACCGGATCTTGTTGCCGGTATATGTAAATCAGTGGCAGCCAGGGTAGCTTCTCTTGCAAAGAGAATTGGTATAAAAGAGCAAGTATGTATGAGTGGTGGAGTTGCGAGAAATGCAGGAGTAAGATTAGCTCTAGAGAAAGAATTAAATACAAGTATAGCTTATAGTGATAAGGCGCAGTTAATGGGTGCCTTAGGAGCAGCCATATATGGATTGAAAAAAGATAATTAATTTTTTTTAAATGGTCTTGTATACAAGTATATAAGGGATTTTTAAAATATATTATTGATAATAAAAAAAGTAAAGAGGAAAAATAAGCTATATTTTATATATAGCTTTTGTATAAAGAGGAGGATTTTAATATGGCAGAAGAGATTAAAAAGAGTAGACCTGCCCCGGACCCAAATTCAGCTAAGTATAAATTGGGTCAAATAGCTGCAAAAGCTTATACAGATTGTATAGAAGCAAAAGCTAGAGGAGAAAAAATTGGTTGGTGTGCTTCAAACTTTCCGGTTGAAATACCTGAAACACTAGGCTTAAATGTGTGTTATCCGGAGAATCAGGCTGCGGGTATAGCAGCTAGAGGTGGCGGTGAGAGAATGTGCTTGGAGAGCGAGAGCGATGGATATTCAAATGACATTTGTGCTTACGCAAGAATATCATTAGCATATATGAAGCTTAAAGATGCACCGGAGCAAAATATGCCTTTACCTGATTTTGTTCTTTGCTGTAATAATATATGTAACTGTATGATTAAATGGTACGAGAATATAGCAAAAGAATTAGATATACCTATGATTATGATAGATATTCCATTTAATCCTGACTATGAAGTAAGTGATGAATATACAGCATATAAAAAGCTCAATTTTTAGATGCTATACATCAATTAGAAGAAATAACAGGAAAAAAATGGTCAGATGAAAGATTTAATGAAGTAAAAAATATCTGTGGTAGAAGTTCAAAGGCATGGTTAGATGCAACAGCAACAGCTAAGTACAAACCAAGTCCATTTAATGGTTTTGAGTTACTTAATCATATGGCAGTTATGGTTACAGCTAGAGGAAAAAAATTGAAGCGGCTGAAGCTATGGAGACTTTACTAAAAGAATATGAAGAAAATCATAAAAATGGAGTTTCTACTTTTTAGAGCTGAAGAAAAATATAGAATTATGTTTGAAGGTATAGCTTGTTGGCCATGGTTAAGAGCTACTTCTGAAGGATTAAAGAGTAGGGGTATAAATATGGTTGCCACCATATATGCCGATGCTTTTGGACTCATTTATGATGACTTTGACGGAATGTGTAGAGAGTATGCAAAGGTTCCAAACTGTGTAAACTTAGAGAGAGCGAGAGATAACAGAGTAAAATTATGTAAGGATAACTCAGTTGATGGCTTATTAGTACATACAAATCGTTCTTGTAAACTTTGGTCCGGATTTATGCCGGAAATGAGTAGGCAAGTAGGAGCGGTTTGCAGTATTCCTGTTGCTTCATTTGATGGGGATCAAGCTGATCCAAGAAATTTCTCTGTAGCTCAATATGATACCAGAGTTCAAGGACTTATGGAGATTATGGAAATGAACAAGGAGGGATTTTAATATGTCAAAGGCAGAAATTTTAGCAAAATTACATGATATAGCAACAAATCCTAAAGCAAGTTTAGATAGATACTTAGCAGAAGGTAAAAAGGTAGTAGCTATGGCACCTGTATACACACCTGAGGAGATTATTCATTCTATGGGATTGGTTCCTATGGGAGTATGGGGTGCAGATAAGGAAGTTAATGAAGCTAAGAAATATTATCCGGCTTTTATTTGTTCTATAATGCAAACAGTATTAGAACTGGGAATAACAGGAGCTTATAAAGGTGTAAGTGCTTTGATAGTACCTTCACTTTGTGATTCTTTGAAAACTTTGGGACAAAATTGGAAGTATGCTGTTAAAGATATACCATTTATACCTATGAATTATCCTCAAAATAGAAAACCTGAGTATGGTATAAAATTTACAAAAAGCCAATATGAAAGAGTTATAAGAGATTTAGAGGAATATACAGGTGCAAAAATTTGACAATGAAGCACTCAAAAAAATCTAATAAAATATATAATGAGCATAATGCTGTTATGAGAGAATTTTCAAAAAGTAGCAGCTGAGTATGAGATAAGTAATGAAGCAAGAACGGATGTATACAAATCAGCTTGGTTTATGTTAAAAAGAAGAACATAGTGCTTTTAGTAAAAGAGCTTATTAGTGAACTAAAAAAAGGTGAAAAAGGCAAAAGGAAGTGCTAGAGTATTGGTGACAGGAATTTTATCTGATGCTAGAGCTTTAGTAGAAACTTTTGATAAAAATGGTATTAAGGTTGTAGCAGATGATGTAGCCGCTCAGTCTCGTCAATACAGAGTTGATATAAAAGATATGGATGATGCTTTGGAAGCTTTTGGCTATTAAATTCTCAGATATGGATAATTGTACTCTACTTTATGATAGAGATAAGAAGAGGGTAGATTATATTATAAAAAGAAGCTAAAGAAAACGGTGCAGGTGGAGTTGTTGTTTTAATGACAAAATTCTGTGATCCGGAAGAGTTTGATTATGTACCTATAAAAAGAGCTTGTGAAGCAAATGGTTTAATGCATATCAACATAGAAGTTGATAGACAAATGGTTAACTATGAGCAAGCAGCTACAATGTTACAGGCCTTTGCAGAAATGCTTTAATTCTTAGGATTTTGCCTGAAAGATCAGGTTAAAATAAAAAAATAATATAATAAAAGGGGTTAATTTTTATGATTGACAAGAACAAAATGCCCGTAATTATGGGCGTAGCATTCGTATGGTTTACAACACAATTTGGTGGCGGTTTTGCTTCAGGAAACCAATTAAGAGCTTTCTTCGTTAAGTTTGGTTTTTGGGCTATACTTACATGTGTAATGACACAGTTTTTAGGTGCGTTTTACCAGTGGTATGCTTTTAAAATATGCTAGAAAGCATGAGCTTTATAACTATAATAGTTTTAATAAGAGTTTTTACACATTTAATAATGCTTTTGGTGAGAGAACCGGAAAAACCTTATCATTCATTTTTTCTAATCTATATGAGTTGGTTTATTTGGTAACAATTTGTGTTGCTCCGGCAGCTGCATTTGCTACAGGAGTGGATACTATGCACTCAGCTTTCCATATTCCACATTGGTTTGGAACAATATTTACAGGAGTGTTTATATTCATAGTTGCAGTATATGGTACAGATGTAGTTAGAAAAGTAGCGGCTACACTTTCAGTTCTTATAGTAGGAGGACTTTTATTAGTATATATTCCAAATATTATAGTTCAAATGCCTGACATAATAGTTAACTTTAAGGCAAGTGCAGCCGGAAGCGATCCATTTGCAGGAGTAAGCTTTGGTAAGGCTTTATGGCAAGGTATAGTATATGCGGCTTTCCAATTAGGTGCTATAGGACTTTTGGTTCAACATGCTAAGCCATTTGCGAAACCGGAAGATGCAAAAACTTCTATGGTATGGGGATTCTTTGTAAATACAGCTATGGTATTACTTGCAGTAGTTGGACTTATGGCTATAGTACATATTAAGTCAGATGTTCAAGCAGATGATTTTATGCATGCAAATATTCCTTTACTTATTTTAGTAAATAGAGGAGTTGCACCTAGTGTACTCAGACCTATTATTTCTATACTTATAGTACTCGGCTCAGTTTCTACAGCAGTTAATATGATAGCAGGTATGTCAAATAGAGTTTGTGCTTCTATAGATAAGAACTTTGATCCAAGTGCAAAACCTGGTAAATTAGTAGTTATAGTAACTTTATTACTTACAGTAGTAGCTTTCGGAATAGCTCAAGTTGGTCTTAATAGAATAGTTGGAGTTGGATATAAATATCTTGGATACTTAACAATTCGGTAATAATGATACCTTATATTGTACATATGATAGTTACAAAGTGTGATACAAAAGAAAATTAATACAAATTGATATAAATTAATATAAATAGGAGGAAGATATAATGAGCAAACCATTAGAGGGCGTAAAAGTTGTTGAGTTAGCAACATTTATAGCTGCTGCAAGTGCTGGTAGATTTATGGCAGACTTAGGTGCTGATGTAATTAAGGTAGAGGCGGCAAATGGAGATCCATTAAGATTCACAGCTCCATCGGAAGGGCGACCTCTCGATATGTATGAAAATACAACTTGGGAACTTGAAAATGCCAATAAGAGATGTATTTCTTTAAATACTAAGACGGAAGAAGGAAAAGAAGCTTTATTTAAGTTATTAGATACAGCTGATGTATTTATAACAAACTGGAGAGTACAGGCTTTAGAGCGTGCAGGACTTGATTATGAGACTTTAAAAGTTCGTTATCCAAAATTAGTTTATGCTATTTGTACAGGCTATGGTGAATTTGGTCCTGATAAAGATTTACCCGGTTTTGATTTTACAGCTTTCTTTGCTAGAGGTGGATATCTTGATTCGCTAAGACAAAGAGGAACAAAACCTATGAATGTTGCACCGGGACTTGGTGATCATAATGTAGGTATGAATCTTGCAGCAGGTATATTGGCAGCTTTATATCAAGCTAAGACTAAAGGTATAGGTGAAAAGGTAGAAACTTCTTTATTTGAGAGTGCTATTTATAACTTCGGTATGATGGTTCAAGCAGCTAATTATGATGGTATAGCTAGACAATATCCTATAGATGTAAGAGAGAGTGCTAATCCGTTTAATGCAGCTTGGAGAACAAAAGACGATAGATATATCCAAACTTGTATGCCAAATTATAATACATACTATAATGTATTTATGACAGCTATAGGAAGAGAAGATTTGGTAGATAAAGAAGAGTATTATCCAATACAGAATCTACAAAAGAATAAACTTGGAACAGAAGTTTATGATATAGTTATGGAAGCTATGGGTAAAAAAGAAGTATCAGAGTGGAAAGAAATCTTAAAACAAGCAGATGTACCATTTTCTGTAGCTCAAAGCTGGCTTGAAATGTTGGAAGATAAGCAAGCTGAAGCTAATAATTGCTTCTATGATATGACTTATGATAATGGAAATACAAGAAGACTTGTAAGATTGCCTGTTAAATTCACTGAAATGGGAGTTCCTGAATATAAGAGAGGACCATTAATAGGAGAACAAGGTAGAGAAATTTTATCAGAACTTGGATATAAGGCAGAAGAGATTGATGAGATGTTAGCATCAAAAGCCTTATATATATGGGAAGATAATAAATAGAATTCAAAAAGGAAAGCAGAGGATATATTTCTCTGCATTTCCTAAAAAAAGAACTTGTATACAAGTTGAAATTATTAGAAGGGATAAATATGATATTTTACAGCCCGGACTGTGGTATAAAATATGAAACTTAGAGAAATTTCTATAACTGATTTATTAAAAGAGAAATCAGAAAAAAATTTGGGGATAAATTATTTATAGATAATCCTGAATATACCTGTACCTACAGAGAACTTGATTATTATACCGATATAGTAGCAAAAAAACTTTTGGATGATGGAGTAAATACAGGAGAGCATGTAGGAATATGGGCAAATAATAGCTATAAATGGATAATTATATTTTTAGCAATAACTAAAAATAGGGGCTCTAGCTTGTTTATATAATAATTTATATGGAAAAGATGGTATGAAATCTATTTTTAGAATATTCTGAAACTAAGATAGTATTTACAGACAAGGCAAAAAAACAGATGAGGGTCTTGAGCTGATAGAACAGCTAAAAAGAAGATACAAGCCTTAAAAATATTTGATATAGATGAATATTTTTAAAGTGGCACTTAACAAAGATTTATCTTATAATTTCCAAAGCTTGAAAGAAAGAAGTATAGATTGTAAAAAAATTCATATATTATGATGTTTACTTCAGGAACGACAAGTATGCCTAAGGGAGTGGTACTTAGTCAATATAGTCTTATAAATAATGCTTTTGCAATAGCCGGAGAAATGCATTGGAATAGTAAAGACAAATTATGCTTGGCAGTTCCGCTATTTCATTGTTTCGGTATAACAGCAAGTTTGTTAGCCGCTATATCTGTAGGTGCAAGTTTATATCTGCCAAAAGATAGTAAGACGCTTACTTTGTGGACATCTATTTTAGAGTATGAATGTACTATATTAAATGGTGTTCCAAGTATGTTCTTAGCTATGGTAAGTAAGAGTGAGTATGATACTTATGAAAGTTCCAGCCTGAAATCAGGTATTATAGCGGGTTCGCCAATAACAAAAAGATGAATATAAAAAAATATCTACTAAGTTTAAAAATGCGAAGATACAACCTTCTTATGGGCAAACAGAAGCCTCTCCTTGTATAAGTATAGCAGATTTTGAAGATACTACAGACATAAAATCTTCCAGTGCAGGTCATGTAATAGAACATCTGGATATTAGAATAGCGGATATATCTTCTGATAATATATATTATCAAAGCGAAGAAGATAAAATGCTTTGTAATATAAATGGAAGATGTGTTTGTGGAGAAATTAGTTAGAGGTTATAATATCATGAAAGGATATTATAAGCATGAGAAAGATTTAGGATTTACAAAGGATGGCTGGCTACAAACAGGAGATATAGGCTTTATGGATGAAAATAATAATTTGCATGTTACAGGTCGTTTAAAAGAAATGATAATACGTGCAGGTGAGAATATTAGTCCGTATGAGATAGAGGAAGAATTAAGCAAAAATAAAGGGTATAAAAAGAGCTAAAAAGTAGTTGGAGTAAAAAAATAGAAGTATTACAAGAAGAGATAGTAGCTTGTATAGTAGCAAGTGAAGAAACTCCGAGTGATGAAGAAATAAAAAAATGTATTTAAAAAAAGTAAATTGGCATATTATAAAGTGCCAAGTAGAATAATTAGAATGACTACATTACCAAAAAAACAACCAATGGGAAAAATCAATATTGGAAAGTTGAAGGAAATGATAGAAAAATCTAAGTAAGCTAGAGGAGGAAGAAAGATGGCAGAATGTTATTTCACTGAGAAACATGAGCTTATAAGAAAATTGGCAAAGGGTTTTGCTGAGAAAGAATTCACAAAAAGAATTATTAGATGAAGTAGAAAAAAGTGAAACTTTCCCGGAAGAATTACTACAAAAAATGGCTAAAGCAGGTTTCTTTGGTGTTAAAATTGATAAGAGCTTAGGTGGACAAGGTGCAGATGCACGTTCATATGTAATAGTTATGGAAGAGATAGCAAAAGTTTCCGGTGTTGCAAGTATTTATGTATCAAGCCCTAACTCTTTATCAGGTGGTCCTATACTTATGGCAGGTAATGCTGAGCAAAAAGAAAAATATCTTACACCTGTTGTTAGAGGTGAAAAGAAAATGGTATTTGCTTTAACAGAACCCGGAGCAGGTAGTGATGCCGGTTCTATAACAACTACAGCAGTTGCCGATGGAGATTATTATATATTAAATGGTAGAAAGTGTTTTATAACAATGGCTCCTTTTTGCAGATTATGCAGTAGTATTTGCAAAAACAACTCCTAATATAGGAACAAAGGGAGTTACAGCTTTTATAGTAGATATGAAGGCAGAAGGTGTTAGCTGTGGTAAACCTGAAGATAAGATGGGTATTATAGGTTGTGCTACAAGTGATATTATTTTAGAAAATGTTAGAGTTCATAAGTCAGACAGACTTGGAATGGAAGGAAAAGGCTTTAAGATAGCTATGGCTACTCTAGATACAGGTAGACTTGGAGTTGCAGCACAATCTATAGGAGTTGCAAGTGGTTGTCTTGAAGAAACTATCAAATATATGAAAGAAAGAAAACAATTTGGTAGAAAATTAGCAGATTTCCAAGCTTTAAGCTTTATGGTTGCAGATATGGCAACAAAATTGGAAGCGGCAAAGCAACTTACATATAGAGCGGCTTATTTAATGGATACAAAGCAAGATGCTACAATGGCAGCTTCTATGGCTAAATATTATTCTTCTGAAGTTTGTAATGAAATAGCGGCTAAGTGTGTACAATTACATGGTGGATATGGCTTCATAAAAGATTATAAGATTGAAAGAATGTTCAGAGATTGTAGAGTATTTACTATCTATGAAGGAACAAGCCAAGTTCAACAAATGGTAATAAGCGGGAAGTTATTAAAGTAATAGGAGGATAATATAATGAAAATATGTGTTTGTGCAAAAACAAGTACCGGATACAAATGAAGTTAAAATAGACCCGGTAAAAGGTACTTTAATAAGAGATGGTGTACCTTCTATATTAAACCCTGATGATGCTAATGCACTTGAGGCGGCATTACAAGTAAAAGATAAAGATCCTGAAAATACAACAGTTTCAGTAATAACAATGGGACCACCTCAAGCAACTTATATGTTAAGAGAGTGTCTTGCTATGGGTGCTGATGATGCTTTCCTTTTAAGTGATAGAGTTTTTGGTGGTGCAGATACTTGTGCTACCAGTGTTACTATAGCTGCAGGAATAAGAAAATTGGGTGATGTAGATATAATTTTTGGTGGTAGACAAGCTATAGATGGAGATACAGCACAGGTAGGACCTCAAGTTGCACATAGACTTGGAATTCCTGTGGTAACCTATGTAGAAGCTATAGAAGAAATTACAGAAGGTAAAGTAAGAGTTAGAAGACAATTAGAAGATGGATATGAAGTAATAGAAGTAAAAACACCTTGTTTCCTAACTTGTGTAAAAGAGTTAAATGAGCCAAGATATATGAGCGTTGGTGGTATAGTAGAAGCTTATACTAAAGAAATAACAACTTATGATCATATTGCCTTAGACTTAGACCCTAAGAATTGCGGACTTGTTGCTTCACCTACAAGAGTATTTAAGTCATTTACTCCTCCTTTAAAGGGAAAGGGAGAAATATATGAAGGAACAGCTAAGGAAATGGCTACAAAATTAGTAAATACTATGAAGGAAAAGCATATAATTGCTTAGGAGGTAGAAAATGGCAGAGAATAAAGATCTAAGTATGTATAAAGACGTATGGGTGTTTGCAGAACAAAGAGGAAAAGCCTTAATGCCTGTAGTTATAGAACTTTTAGGCGAAGGTAAAAAACTTGCTGCTAAAAGAAATAGCAATTTATGTGCTGTAGTATGTGGTAAGGAAATTGATAATATTATAACAGAATTATTTGAGCACGGTGCAGATAAAGTATATTTCATTGAAGATGAAAGATTAAATACTTATACTACAGATGGCTATGCAAAAAGTATAGGATATGCTATAGAAGAATATAAACCGGAGATAGTTTTACTTGGTGCTACTCATATCGGTAGAGATTTGGGACCTTGCCTTGCTGTTAATTGTGATACAGGACTTACAGCTGACTGTACAGTATTAGAGATAGATGAAAAAACCGGTGGTATTTTACAAACTCGTCCGGCTTTTGGTGGAAATCTTATGGCTACTATTATTTGTCCGGAGCATAGACCACAAATGTCTACAGTTAGACCCGGTGTTATGTCTAAGGCTACAAGAGAAGAGGGCAGAAAGGGTGAATTAATTAAAATCGCTCCGGTAGTAAAAGATGAAGAAATCAGAACTAAAGTTCTTGAAGTTGTTAAGTCTGTAAAAGATATGGTTAGCTTAACTGATGCTGAGATTATTGTTGCAGGTGGTATGGGACTTGGAAAAGCAGAAGGTTTTGAACTATTAAAGAAATTAGCTGATAAATTAGGTGGAACTATAGCAGCTTCCAGAGCGGCAGTAGATGCAGGTTGGATAGATCATGCTTATCAAATAGGTCAAACAGGTACTACTGTAAAACCTAAAGTATACTTTGCTTGTGGTATAAGTGGAGCAATACAACATGTTGCCGGAATGCAAAAATTCAGAAATTATAGTAGCTATTAATAATAATGAGTCAGCACCGATATTCGATGTAGCTGATATTGGTATGGTAGGAGATTTATATAAGCTTATACCTGAAATTATTGAATCTTTATAATTAAGATATCGCTAATATAAATAGTAAAAAGTCTAAAAACATATATTATAGAAGCCTAGAAAGTATAGGAAATTCTAAGAAGATAAATTTATATTTTAACTTCTTAGGGGTTTATAAAAAAACTTCCTAGGCTTTTTTTATTTAATCCAGTAACATTTGTTACAACATATTTATCTTAGTTAGGATAAACTAATCATATAAGTAAGAATATAATATAAATTTAAGATATATGAAAGGAAACTCTAAAAAAATAGAGTTTAGGTATGTAAATATGAATAAGTATTTTTGATGTAAATGATAAAGTTTATGATATAACAGAAAAAATATCCTGATTTAATAGAGCTACTAGCTAATAATGGTTTTGAACAATTAAGAAATGATATGCTCAGAAAAACTCTTGGAAAAACAATTAGTCTTGCTATGGCTTTAAAGAGTAAAAAAATAGATGTAGAAACTTTTGAGAAACAAATGGTAGGAGTAATAGAAAATAATACTGTGGAGCTTTCCAGTGGTCTTAGTAAAGCTCTTAGGAACGATAAAGATGCAGATGTAAAGATTATGGGTTTACTTCCTTGTCCTATAAGAATGCAAATGCTTGAAAAAATGGGTGAGTATATAGAAAATAGTGATATTAAAAATTAATTATGAACTACAATCTGCAAGTATGGGCTTAGATTTTTGAAAGAAGATGTAGAAAAGGCAAAAAGCAGTAAGGAGCTTGCGGATATATATATGTCTGCCGGATACGGATTTTTCTTTGATAAAGAGCATATAGGAAAATATGCAAATGAAGGTGTTTTTAAAGATATCGCAGAAGTATCTGAATTTAATAAAGATTTTCAAAATGAGAATATAGACTTAAGAGATCCTAAGGGTATTTATAATATAATGGGAATAGTACCGGCTATATTTATGGTAAATGAAGAAGCTTTAGGTGATAGAAAATATCCTACTTCATGGAAAGATTTAATTGATGGAGAATTTGAAGCAAGTGTAAGTATACCGACTCAGGATTTGGATTTGTTTAATGCTGTTTTGCTCGGTATATTAACTAAATATGGAAAAGAAGGTTTAAAGAAACTGGGAAAGACAGCAGTAAGTTCTATGCATCCTGCACAGATGATAAAAAATGGAGAGTCTAAAAGAAGTGCAGGACCGGCAGTTCAGATAATGCCATACTTTTTCACTTTTGTTGCAAAAGATAGTGGCCCATTAAAGGCAATATGGCCTAGTGATGGTGCTATAGTCAGCCCTATATTTTTTATTAGTAAAAAAGAAAATGAAGAGAAGATTAAACCATTAGTTAATTTCTTATTTTCAAAAGAAATGGGAGAAGTATTAAGTGCAGATGGAAAATTTCCTAGTACAAATTGTAAGATAGATAATAATTTAGGTTTGGATAAGAAATTTATTTGGCCAGGATTTGATTTCTTACATTCAAATGATATTGCTAAAGTATTGGAAGAGGCGGCAGATATATTCTATGGAAGAAAGGATGTATAGTATATGAATTTAGTTATATTTTCAGGTCCACCAAGTTCAGGTAAGACTTCAGTTATACTAAAAAAACCATTGATGCTTTCAGACAGAGGAATATGAAAGTTGGAGTAGTTAAGTTTGACTGTTTATATACAGATGACGATGTCTTATATGAAAAAGCCGGTATTCCTGTAAAAAAAGGTTTGTCAGGGGGACTTTGTCCGGATCACTTTTTTGCCTCAAATATAGAAGGTGTTGTTCAGTGGGGAAATAAGCTTGGACTTGATTTACTTATAACAGAGTCGGCAGGACTTTGTAATAGATGTTCTCCTTATCTGAAAGATATAAAAGGAATTTGTGTAATAGATAATCTTTCAGGTATAAATACACCTAAGAAGATAGGTCCTATGTTAAAGGCGGCAGATATAGTTGTTATTACAAAGGGTGATATAGTTTCTCAAGCAGAAAGAGAAGTTTTTGCAAGTAGAGTAAGCATAGTAAATCCTAAGGCTATGGTTTTGAATATTAATGGACTTAGTGGTCAGGGTGCTTATGAATTAAGTACCTTACTATATGATGATAATATGAATATAGATAGTGTGCAGGGTATGAAACTTAGATTTGCTATGCCTAGTGCCATGTGTTCTTATTGTCTTGGAGAAACTAGAATAGGTGCAGATTATCAATTGGGAAATACTAAGAAAAATTAAGTGGGATGATAAGGATGAAAAAAATAGAACAATTAAGAGTATTTTAGAAGAATATCCTTTTGCAAGTGATTTTTTTGAAAGTAATAGATTGGAAACTAAAGGATATGAAAATCTTAGCATAGAAGAATATATAAAAAGAATATAAGTCGGATGAGGTAGAAGATGAAGCTTTAGATATATCTGATTTAGATGTACAATTGTCTTTGTATATAGATCAAATGAAGGAATTTTTGGGTATAGATGAAGGTTCAAAAAGTAAAAAGTCTTAGTATTATAGCAGGAAATAATAAAAAGTGGTGAAAAAGAAAATTTTGAAAGGCTTGATATACATGCTTCGCAAATAGTTGCTATAGTAGGTCCCACCGTTCGGGTAAATCCAGATTACTGGCTGATATTGAATGGGCAGCCAGAGCTGATACACCGACAAAAAGAACTATACTTATAAACAATGAAATGCCTGATTTGAAATGGAGATATTCTACTAATAAAAAATTGGTAGCTCAATTATCGCAAAATATGAATTTCGTTATGGATCTTAGTGTTGTAGATTTTGTAAAAATGCACGCAGCCTCAAGAATGGTAGAAAATCCTGATGAAGTAGCAAGAAAAATACTTGAGGAAGCAAACAAATTGGCAGGAGAAACATTTTTAGAAACTACTCCGGTAACAAGTCTTAGCGGTGGGCAATCCAGAGCTCTTATGATAGCTGATACAGCTATATTATCCAGTTCGCCTATAGTGTTAATAGATGAGATAGAAAATGCCGGTATAGATAGAAATAAGGCTATAGAGTTACTTGTTTCCAGAGATAAGATAGTTCTTATAGCTACGCATGATCCACTTTTAGCTCTTAGGGCTGACAAGAGAATAGTAATAAAGAATGGTGGAATTTATAAGATAATAGAAACTAGCGATGAAGAAAAAGAATATGTTGTCCAATCTGGAAGAAATAGATAAAAATAGTAACAGGTACGAGAGCAAAAATTAAGAGCAGGGGAATTGCTTGATAGTAAAGATTTTTTTATTTTTTTAGGTAATGAATAATGGTTAAAGAATTAAAATTTTTGTCCTTTGTTTAGAGGAATGAGTGATGAAGAAATAGAAATTTGTTTAAAAGAGAGTAAAGCAAGAGTAAAAAGAATATAAGAGAGATGAGATAATATTTTCTCAAGGTGAAAAACCCAAGTATATCACTATTTTAGTAGAGGGAACAGTTGCAGTATGCAATGACTCAAATCTTGGTAGAAGGACTATTATGGCTATATTCAGAAATATAGGAGAGATATTTGGAGAGGTGTTTTTATTTCTTAGAAAAGAAGAATACGATCATTATGCCTTGTCAACTACTAATTCTAAGATTTTTAGCTATACCTAAGGAGTTTATTTTTGATGAAAGTTCAATGTTTCATGGGAAGATATTAGCGAATATGCTTAATATATTTGCAAGTAAGAGTTATTATTTGAATAAGAGAATACAGATACTATCATCTTCTAATCTTAGACAAAAGATAGCTAGGTTGATCTTACAAGAAAGTAAAGATGGAAAAGTTGCTTACATAAATATGAATAGAGAGGAGATGGCGGACTTTATAAGTGTAGCCAGACCGTCTTTATCCAGAGAGCTTATGAAGATGCAGGATGAAGGACTTATTGAAGTAGAAAAAGATAAGATACATATACTGGATATAGAAGAACTTATGGATTTATAGGAGTATTTATGAATAGAGAAGATATCGCAGACAAGGTTTTGACTGATGGATATAATTGTGCGGCGGCAGTAGTTTTTGGCGTATACAGATAAACATGGACTTGATAGAGATTTTGTTTTGAGAATTACTTCAGCTTTTTGGGGTTGGTATGGGAAATACAAAAGAAACTTGTGGTGCAGCTACAGGAGGAGTAATTTTAGCAGGTTTACTTAGCAAAAATTCAGATGAAGCTATGTCCTTATCTTCCCTTTTTTTAGATGAATTTGAAAAAAGTTGTGGCTCAACTATTTGTAGAGTGATTAGAGGATCGGAAAATAACGGACTTGCATTGTGTTCTTGTGAGTCTGCAGTGAAAAAAATGCGATAAAAAAATAATAGAAGAAAAATTTTTATATAGCTTACTTATATAAAAACTTAATAAAAAATTGATATTGATAAGTATATTGTATACATTTGTAACATAGGTTACCGAAAAAGATGGTTTATATTTGATATCTTATAAAAGAAGTAATTGAGAAAAAACTTATTTATAAGTAGGGAGGAATATAAGATGGAAAAATAAGATGTTTTTGTTATCAATGTCAAGAAACAGCCGGTTGTACAGGATGTACGGTATCGGGTGTTTGCGGTAAAAAAGCCTGAAGTAGCAGCTATACAAGATTTGTTGGTATTTGTAAATAAAGGTATATCTGAAATTACAACTAGACTTAGAGCAGAGGGAAAAAGAAGTTTCAAAAAGAAGTAAATCACTTAATAACCTTAAATTTATTTATCACAATTACAAATGCTAACTTTTGATTTTTGATGCTATAGCAGATAGAGTAGACATGACTATAGCTAAGAGAGATGAATTGGTAAAAGAGTTAGCAAATAGAGATAATTTACCGGATGCGGCAACTTGGAAAGGAAGTCGTGCAGAGTATCCTGTTAAAGCTTTAACAGTCGGTGTTTTAGCTACAGAAAATGAAGATGTAAGAAGTTTAAGAGAATTAGTTATATATGGTCTTAAAGGACTTAGTGCGTATTCAAAACATGCTAATGCTTTGCTTAAAGATGATGAGGAAGTGGATGCTTTCTTACAAAGAGCTTTGGCAGCTACTCTTAATGACAGTTTAACAGCTGATGAATTAGTAGCTTTAGTGCTTGAAACAGGAAAATATGGTGTAGCAGGTATGGCACTACTTGATGGTGCAAATACAAGTGCTTATGGTAATCCTGAAATAACAAAAGTAAATATTGGAGTTAGAAATAATCCGGGTATACTTATTTCAGGTCATGATCTTAGAGATATGGAAATGCTTTTAAAGCAAACAGAGGGAACAGGAGTTGATGTTTATACTCACTCAGAAATGCTTCCTGCCAATTATTATCCGGCATTTAAGAAATACTCTCATTTTGTAGGAAACTATGGAAATGCTTGGTGGCAACAAAAAGAAGAATTTGAAAGCTTTAATGGACCTATACTTATGACAACTAACTGTATAGTTCCTCCAAAGGATAGCTATAAAGATAGAATTTATACAACCGGTTCAGCAGGTTTTCCTGGTTGTAAGCATATAGCAGGCGATATTGGTGAAGAAAAAGACTTTAGTGAAATTATAGAGCATGCAAAAAAGATGTGCGGCTCCTATAGAAATAGAAAAAAAGGTGAGATTATTGGTGGCTTTTGCTCATAATCAAGTTCTTGCTTTAGCTGATAAGGTAGTAGATGCAGTTAAAACCGGTGCTATCAAGAAGTTTGTTGTTATGGGTGGTTGTGATGGACGTGCTAAGTCAAGAAATTATTATACAGATTTTGCTAAGGCACTTCCAAAGGATACTGTAATACTAACAGCAGGTTGTGCTAAATATAAATATAATAAATTAGACCTTGGAGATATTGGAGGTATTCCAAGAGTATTGGATGCAGGACAATGTAATGACTCTTATTCTCTAGCAGTTATAGCGCTAAAGCTTAAAGAAGTATTTGGCTTAGATGATATAAATGATTTACCAATCATCTATAATATAGCTTGGTATGAGCAAAAGGCAGTTATAGTTTTACTTGCTTTACTTTACTTAGGTGTTAAGAATATACATCTCGGACCAACACTTCCAGCTTTCCTTTCTCCTAATGTTGCAAAGGTATTGGTAGAAAACTTCGGTATTGCTCCTATAGGAACAGTAGAAGATGATATGGAATTATTTTTTGCAAGTTAATATAAAGATTAAAAAGTATAAAAGCTCTTTTTTATGTATGGAATAGAAAGAAAAGAGTTTAGAAAAAAGCTCAATCTTATATAATATATAGGATTGAGCTTTTTATATTATTTTTATTTAAAAACATCATTTATAGCTTCTGCTATAGTTGGATGTGTAAAAAAATATTATTTTTTTAAGTATAGTATAAGGTAGTTTAGCTTTGATAGCCAGAGCAAAAAAATATTTATTACTTCCTGTGATTCTATACCATAATGAGTAGCACCTAAGATAGTGTTATCAGAAGCATTTACTATAACTTTGAACATTCCTTTAGTATTTCCCATTATATGTGCCTTTGGAACTGCAGCCATAGGAAGTTTAAATACCTTATAGTCATAGCCCTTAGTCTTTACAGCATCCTCTGTAAGTCCTACATTAGATAAAGGAGGATTTAAAAAAATACTGTATAAGGAATAATTTCTCTATCATCTGTAGTACGGCTGTTATCTCCAAAAAATTGGCTTGCAAGTATTCTAAAGTCGTCAAGAGAAACATAAGTAAATTGTGGACCGCCTTTTACATCACCCATAGCCCAAATATTAGTTACAGTAGTTTTTAATTTATTATCTACTACTATAGCTCCTCTATCATCAAGTTTGATATTTGTATTTTCTAAAACCAAGTCCATCAGTATTTGGTTTTCTACCGGGTTGCAAGTAAGATAGCATCAGATTCTATAAATTTTTTTCTTTTCCTTCATTTTCAAAAATAAACTTTATTATCATCAAAATATATTTTTTTGCTGAAAAAAATAAATTCTATACCATCAGCTTCCATATTAGCTCTAACCATATCAGATATTTCTTTATCTTCACGAGCTATAAATCTATCACTTTGTTCTAAGATAGTAACTTTAGAACCAAATTGGCGATACATAGTTGCAAATTCAAGACCTATATATCCTGAACCTATAATAATCAAATGCTTTGGAAGTTTATCTAGGGATAGAGCTTCTTTAGAGGTGATTACATATGGGTTATTATCAATTCCTTTTATATCAGGAATAATAGATTTTTGCACCTGTGTTGATAAAGATTCTTTCGCCTCTAACTGTACTTATATTTCCATTAGTTTCTGTGAGTTCTATTTCATAATCACTTAAAAAATCTAGCTTTGGCATTTATTACAGTAGCAGTATCCTCGTCAGCTATCATATGGAAATTCTTTCCACGAAGTGCTTCTATAAGATGATTTTTTTATTTGCATAGCTTCATCAAAAATTCTTACCCTTTTCTCCATTTACTATAAGAGTCTTTGATGGTATGCAAGCTACGTTAATACAGGTTCCTCCATACATTTTTATCGGATTCTTCTATTAAGAGAACTTCTTCACCTTTAGTGGCTAGTGTTTTTAGCTAAAGTTTTACCGGCTTTTCCAAAGCCTATGATAATATTTTTATATGACTTCATATACTAACCTTTCTTCATAAATAAAATTATGACTTAAATTATATTTTGTAAAAATCTATTATAGAATCCTTTTTGTAAATTCAAGTAGGTATTGAAAAATACAAAGGAATATTTACTATTATAAAAAAATGGTAGTATAGTGATTAGGTAGGTTGTACTAACTGCTTATAAAATTGTTTGACTTACTTATATAAATTAGTACAATAAAAATATTTATACTTAGGGGGATAATATGACTAAGAAAAATTTAATCTTAGCAACAGCTACGCTTATAGCGCTAACAAGTGCAGGGGTACTAAATGCAAGAGCTATGCAGACATCAGGAAAGTGGGAGGCCACAAATGGGATTTGGAGGTATTATGATGTAAATGGTAATATCCACAAATCTTGGTTAAATTTAAATGGAAAGTGGTATTATTTAGATAAGAGTACCGGTAATATGTTGACTAAATGGCAAAAATATAGATGGAAAAATGGTATTTCTTTGATAATACATTAGGTTCAAATTCAGGTAGTATGCTAAGAGGTTGGCAATGGATAGATGGATATTGCTATTATTTTGGAATCGGTGAAAAAGATTTAGGGAAAATGTATGCCGGAGAAATCACACCTGATGGATATATGACAAATGCTAGTGGACGTTGGGTAGAAAAAAAGATGGAACACAACATTATTTAATAAATAAAGGATATTCAACTCAAGGTGTAAAATCTACTAAAAAGTAATACAAATATAAGGTTTACAAGTTCAGGTGGAGGTAGTTTTAGTAGAGATTCCAATGTTTCAAAGACTGAAAAAAAGCTAAAGTAGATAATAAAGTAATAGAAAATAAAGTAAAAGATGAAAATGAATTAGAAGACGGTATTTGGTATGGAACAGGTACATGGAGTAGATACTATGAGCAATATGGACCTGACATAGTAAAAGTTACTATAAAAGATGGGAAAATAGAAAAAGCTGAATCTGTAAAGTATACAGAAGATGAGTTATTCACCAAAAGTTTAAACGTACTTGATAAGTTGGTAGGTTATAAAGACACTGACGAGATAAAGAAACAGTTTAAGGAGAAAAAAGGCGAAGCTTATGATGTAGTAAGTTCGGCTACTGAAGGTGCAAATGGAGAAGTTAGTGCTGTTGATAATGCTTTAGCCAGATCAAGAAAGTTTAAAAAGGATAAAAAAGAGCAGAAGATAGCATATTATGATTTTAATATCAAACCGGATGCACAGGCAATAGGTGAAAAACTGGATTTAAGTAAGACTGTATTAAAAGCACATATGATGGATGGAAGAGTTAGAGATATAAGCTTTAATGAATTCTCAGATTACGGTATACGTACTACACCTGAACATAACAGCATATTACCGGCTATCGGTACTAATTTCCTAATCAAATTTATAAATGAGGATTCACTTATAACTATGCCATCATCTGCACAAGTACAAAAGAACTATATAAATGCTTATCCTGATACTATAAAAAAATTACATATGAAGATGGTAAAGAAAAAAAGATGTAAAATTAAATGATAATCATTTTGTATATGAAGAAGAGTTTGCTGAGAGTAAGATAAAAATCTGTAGCTTTTATATATGAAAAGACAATAAACTGGTAGATGCTAAATATGAGTCTGTCAGAGATATTTGGGAAATGAGCTTAAAGGGAATTAAAACACCTAAAGATTATGATATATGGGGATTTGAAACTTATCAACTTAAAGAAAGAGTAAATGAAGCTAATATACCTGTTAAATTAGACATATTAGATGGCGATGAAAGCGTATTGGGCGAAGATATAAAAGTTCCTGAAGATATTGCTGTTGAAGGTAGATGCCAAAGTCGAAGATATAGAAATAGAGAAAAAAATATGAAAAATACATGGAATGGTACTACATTTACTGTAAAGGCTGTAAATAAAAAAATGGAGAAAAAAGTTGAAACAACAGTAACTAAGAAAGAGGACTACTTAGAAATTACTTTCCCTAAATACAGAACTGCAAAGCATACTATTAAACTTCTTGTTAAATTTAAGTATGTAGAACTTAATGAGAGTGCAGATGAAGCAGAAGATGGAGCAACTGAAACAAATTCAGGGAAAAATGCAGAAACAGGACATGGTGAAAAATTAATTTAATTATTATTATCACTTAAATTCAAGTAGCATACAATATAGAAGTTAAAAAAAGGGAGATTTCTGATCTCCCTTTTTAGTGTAAAATTAGTTTCTTTAATATATCTTTCCATATCTTTTTTTAGAAATAAGAGCATCACTTGCGCCTTTGTTTTGATACACAGAAACCGGCTGCATAGTTTGCTATCTTCACACAGGAACTTAATGAATAACCTTTTTGTAAATATACAATAAATGCCGATATAAAGGCATCAGCACCTCCTGTAGTATCTAAAAGCTTTGAAATCTGAGGCATCAAAATAAGCTTTTTATTTCTTTTGAGTATAAAAAAAGCCCCTTTATTAGCTAAAGTTATTATGACTATTTTAGGACCCTAAATTGAAAAAAATTCTGCCATACTTGGTATATCGTTTAGCTTTTGAAAGGCTTTTTGGCTTCATCCAGATTAGGTATAAATATATCTATATTTTTTTAATTAGCTTAGAATCTAAATATTGCATACCGGCAGGTTTAAGGACTGTGTTGAGATTATATTTCTTAGATATTTTAGCTGCTTGTATGAGTGGATTTATAGGAACTTCTGATTGCATTATACAATATTTAGAGGTTTTAAATAAGGTTTCACATTTATCTATATCACTTACATTTAGGCTATCATTAGCTCGGATAGAATTGATATAGTATTTTCTCCGTCTTTTTCTTAAAATGAATATAAGCCTTTCCTGTTGAGTGAAATTCATCCCGTGTAAGTCCCTGAGTATCTATGTTGTTTTCTTGCATATATTTATATATTATATTTGCATCATAATCATTACCTATTTTACCTATAAGTGAAACAGGATTATGAAGTTTGGCTATACCAATTGCTTCATTAGCACCTTTACCTCCTACCTTTATCATACCGTTATTACTTATTGTTGTTTTTACCTTTAGCGGGTAGGGAATCTACAAAGAGAGTGGTATCCATGTTTATACTACCTATTACAAGTATATTTTTTTATTATTTGAAGAAAAGGGAGTAGAAATACTATTTTTTTATTTTCTAAATTATAGGTGTAGGAAAAAAATTGTCTTTTGTATGGATATTGAGTTCACATTTATCTATAAGCTTTTTGACAGATAAATTTTCCGAATTCATAATAAGGAATTTTTTTATTCCTGCATAATTCCTATTCACAAAATTTTTTTGTTTGTATCATCATAAATGCTGATAAGTGAAATATCTTTCGAGAGTTTATATTGTATTTTTGCTTATAAAAGCATCTATGTCGGAAGATAAAAAAATCATAGGAGCTTAATATAGCTGTAATATTATGAGATAAGATTTTTGTTTTCTAGTATAGGACTTTTTGTATCAGTAAAAAAATATTATCATAAAAAGTTATATTATTATCAAAAAGACATTGTTTAAATCCCATAAATAAGTTATCAGAGCGGAAACTGTTATTTTTTTGGATAAATATGCTATATTTGTATGACCCAAACGTAATAATTCAGTAGTTGCAAAAATAGGCTATATCAAAAAAATTAGGGAAGTAGCAATCTCTATCTAAGTTTATATTCATATAAGTTATTTTTTTATATTATTATCTAAAAGTTTTTTTCATGCTTTAAACTGTTTTTCATCTATAGGTTCCCAAATTACACCGTCAACACAATTTTTTTATTATAGAATTGATATTTTTAAGTTCTAAATCATTATCCATAGAGCTATTGTATATCATGACGCTATAAGAATTTTTTTGTGCTATAGCAATAACACCATTTAAGAATAAATTAGGTTTGGAGTTTTCTCTTAAAAAGTATAGCTATAATAAAAACTCTTTGATGATTTTTATGGCTTTTGATTTGGAGTAAGCACTGTAATTATATTCTTTAACTATTTGTAAAAACACGGTTTTTTTGTGTTTTCATTTATATCATCAGCCTTATTATTTACTATCTTTGAAACTGTGGATATAGATACACCTGCAAGTGCCGCTATTTCCTTTTATGGTCATATAAATAGTCCTCCTTAAAAACTTCTTATATTGAATTATACAAAAAAATATGTGACTGTCAATGATGTTGCTAGAAAACTATTAGTTATTTTGCATAAAATTTTAGTTTAAAAAAATCTTGCATATTGACGAAAAAAACATAAAAATAACTTGACTTGTATTTATAAATATCTTACTATTAATTTGAAAAAAAGTTTTTAGGAAAAATACTTTCGTTAAAGGAGAATATATGGGAGATAAGATAGTAGTTATAGGAAGTGTAAATATGGACTTATCCGTTAAAGTTAAAGATATGCCTTTGGTGGGAGAAACTATAATAGGAAAAAGTATAAGCTATATACCGGGCGGTAAAGGGGCTAATCAAGCCGGGGCAATAGGAAAACTTGGAGGTGATGTGGTTTTTCTTGCTTCTATAGGTGATGATGCTTTTGGAAAAGGTTCAAATAGAAACATTGAGTAGCTATAAGGTGGATTGTACTAAATTTAAGATAAATAAGGGATGTAGTACAGGAACAGCTATTATATATGTAAATGATAAGGGAGATAATAATATAGTTGTTATTCCTGAAGCTAATGCTTTACTTGATAAAACTTATATAGATGATAATGTTTCTTTTTTGGAAGATAGTTCTTATGTATTATTACAAATGGAAATACCTTATGATACAGTGGCATATGCTTTGAAAGAAGCAAAAAAAGGAGAGGTAATATAGTTGTTCTAAATCCTGCACCCTGCCGGAGATATAGATGAAGATTTATTTTCATATATAGATTATATTACACCAAATGAAACGGAACTTATGAAGCTTAGCGGTTTTTCTTGTGTTACAAAGCAAGAGGTAGTTGAAGCTGCAAAGTCTTTATTGGTAAAAGGTGTAAAAAATGTACTTGTAACATTAGGTGAAAGTGGTTGTGTTTTAGTGAATAAGGAAAAATACCAAATTTTTTTGAAGCAAAAAGAGTTAAAGCAATAGATACAACTGCGGCAGGTGATTGTTTTAATGGTGCATTTGTAACAGCTTTATCAAAAGGTTTAGATATTGATGAAGCTATAAATTTTTGCTATAAAAAGCGGCAAGTATATCGGTTACAAAATTAGGTGCAATGAGTTCTTTACCTACCTTGGAAGAGGTGGAAAATTTATAAATTAAAAGATTTTTAATAGGAGGTTTACTATGAAAAAAAGAATCTATGGAAGTGCGATGATGGCTATAATATTAGCTATGGGGCTTAGTGCCTGTTCTTCAAATAAAGCAGAATCTGCAAAAGAAGGTAAGAAAAGGATTTGTGTAGTATATTCAGGTAATTTAGGAGATAAATCATATAATGATTCTTGCAGTGAGGGTGCAAAAAAGGCAAAAAGAAGATTTTGGAGTTGAAATAAAGAATCTTGAAGGAGCAACAGCAGAGGAATGGAAAGCAAATCTTATTTCAGCTTGTGAGGATGGCTATGACTTGATTATTTGTGCTTCTTCAAATTTTGAGGAGTATTTAAAGGAAGCTGCTCCACAGTATCCTGATGTAAAATTTGCTATCATAGATACTGCTGTGCCTGGAGATAATGTTGTTTCTGTAAGTTTTGCACAAAATCAAGGTTCTTTCCTTGCAGGTGCGGCAGCGGCAATGTTTACCACTAAAACAGATATAGAAGGAGTAAATGCCGATAAGATAGTTGGCTGGGTAGGTGGAATGGACATACCTGTATTGCAAGATTTTTATACAGGATATGAACAAGGCGCAAAATATATAGATCCGGATATTAAAGTGCTACAATCATTCGCAGGAGCATGGAATGATCCCCTAAAAGGAAAAGAGCTTACTTTTGCACAGTATGAACAAGGTGCTGATATAGTTATGAATGTAGCTGCAGGAACAGGTCCCGGAATCTTAGAGGCGGCAGCTGAAGCAGGAAAATATGCTATAGGAGTAGATTTGAATCAAGACAAGGATCAACCGGGTCATGTGCTTACATCTATGTTAAAAAGAGTAGATCAAGCTTGTTATTTGACCATAGAATCTGTTGTGAAAGATGAGTTTAAAGGTAATTCAGTTTCATATCTTACGGTAGCGGATAAAGGAGTTAGCCTTACAGATTTCTCTGCTATGAAGGAAGCACTTGGAGATAAATTTCCGGAAGATATAGTAGAAAAAGTATCTGAACTTGAAAAGAAAATAGTCTCAGGAGAGATTGTAGTAGAAAATTACGAGGGCTTTGGTAATAAAAAAATAGGGGGCTTTATAGTGGACGACAAGAATATTGTTATAATGCGAAATATTAAAAAGTCTTTTGGAACTGTTCATGCTATAAAAAATGGTAATTTTGAGTTGAAAAAGGGAGAGATACATTCTCTTATAGGAGAAAATGGTGCCGGAAAATCAACAATGATGAAACTCTTATACGGTATGTATCCTCATGATGAAGGAGATATTATAGTAAATGATAAGGAATATAAAAAAATATCTCTACAAAATTGGCTATAGACTTAGGAATAGGTATGGTTCATCAAGAATTTATGCTTGTAAATGAGTTGAGTGTACTGGAAAATATTATTCTCGGTTTTGAACCTAGAAAAGGTTTCGTCATAGACTTTGCTAAGGCAAGGTCTATGGTTAAAAAATATATAGAACAGTACGATATGGACATTCAATTAGATAAAAAAAGTATCGCAAATATCTGTTGGAGAAGCACAAAGAGTTGAAATAATAAAGACTCTTACCAGAGGTGCTAATATAATAATTTTAGATGAGCCTACAGCAGTTTTAACGCCTATAGAATGCACGAGACTTTTTGAAATTTTAAATAAATTAAAAAGAGGATGGAAAAATCTATAGTATTTATTTCTCATAAATTAAATGAAATAATGGAAATATCAGATAGAATTTCAGTTATGAGAAATGGTGAATATATAGGAAGTGTAGAAAAGAAAAAAATACATCAGCTGTTGAATTGACCAAGATGATGATAGGAAGAGAAGTATTCCTAAATATAGAAAAAAAGATTTCCAAAGTAGAGGGTACTGTTTTTGGAAGTTAAGGATATTTGGACTTCGGAGAAAAAAAGAAATGTCTAAGATAAGAGGTTTATCTTTAGAAGTTAAAAGCAGGTGAGATAGTTGGAATAGCAGGTGTAGATGGTAATGGTCAAAGTGAACTTATAGAGGCTATAACAGGACTCAGACAGATAGAAAAGGGTCAGGTTCTAATAGATGGTATAGATGTAACAAATAAGTCTGTAAAGTTTATTAGAGAAAAAGGTCTTGCTCATATACCTGAAAATAGAAATATAAGAGGACTTAATAAAGATTTCTCTATATCGGATAATTTAGTTGCAACTTGTATAGATGAAAAAAAATTTAGTAAGCTGTTTTCTGTAGATGAAAAGGCAAAAATTTCTTATGCAAAAGAACTTATAGATAAGTTTGATATAAGACCGGCTGATTATAGATTGGCAAGTAAGACCTTATCAGGTGGAAATGCTCAGAAAATTATAGTTGCCAGAGAAGTTAGTATGGGTGGAAAGATTTTAATAGCATCTCAACCCACTAGAGGTGTGGATATTGGTGCTATAGAATCTATACGAGAAATTTTACAAGATGTAAAGGCCAAAGGTCTAGGTGTTTTATTGGTTTCAGCAGATTTGGAAGAGGTTTTATCTTTGTCAGATAGGATAGTTGTTATGCATGAAGGTAAAAATAACAGGACGTATAAATTCTGATGAGGTAGAAGAAGAAAAACTGGGTATGTATATGGTAGGAGGTAAATAATGAATACTACATTTAAGATGGGTCTGAATAGTTTCCTAAAAATCATTTTTACCATGCTCATAGCTCTTTTGGTAGGAGCAATATTTATACTTATAATAGGAGAAAATCCTATAGATGCTTATGCCGCTTTATTTAGAGGGGCTTTTAAGGGTAAATTAAAACTTGGTACTACTTTGGCTGCTTTTACTCCTATTTTACTTACATCTACAGCTTTTATCGTAGCCGCCAAAGCAGGAGCTTTTAATGTAGGTGTAGAGGGAGAAGTGTTTTTAGGAGGTATAGTAGCAGCTTATGTAGGTATAAATTTTACTTTTTTACCTAAACCATTGCTCTTGATAGCCTGTTTTGTATTTGCAGCTTTAGTGGGAGCTGTTTGGGCGTATATACCTGCGGCTCTTAAAGCGTATTATGGAGTGTCGGAAATTTGTACAACTATACTTATGAACTCAATTGCATTTTATTTAACAAATTATTTAGTTAGTGGACCTATGAGTGCAGGTGTTGCAAATGCACAGTCTTTGCCTGTCAGTGTAACCTTGCCAAAGATAATGCTGCCCAGCTCTTTAAATACAGGTATTTTTATAGCTTTTATTATTCTGATATTTTTTATTTGGCTAATATATAAGAGTACTTTAGGATTTAAGATAAGAGAAGTGGGTATGAATCCTGAAAATGCGGAATATGTAGGAGTAAATCCTAAAATGATTTTTATAAAGGCTATGATGCTTAGTGGCCTTATAGGTGGAATAGCAGGAGCCATAGAGGTTTTAGGAGTACATGGTTATTTCCTAAATAACTTTGCTAATGGATTAGGAAGTAACGGAATGTTAGCAGCCCTTATAGTCAAAAATAACATGTTATTTGCTCCGTTTATGAGCTTGTTTATTGCTGTTTTACGTACAGGAGCTATGGGTATGCAACAAGCAACCAGTGTTCCTAAATCTTTAGTAGATACTATTACAGCCGTTTTTATAATATTTGCTTGTATGGACTTCGTTTTGAAATTTAGAAGCAGAAAAAAGGAGGTAAAATAAGATGAATATTTCAAAGATTTTTAATCTATCACTTATTTACTCAAGTTTTCGTTCTGCTACGCCTATAATATATGCAGCTCTTTGTGCAAGTATTACTCAACAAGCAGATATTCTGAACATAGGAACGGAAGGTATAATGTTGGTTGGAGCTTTTATGGCTGTTGCTATTAGTTATCTAACAGGAAGCTTTCTTCTAGCTATATTTGTGGCTATGTTCTCAGGACTACTTATAGCCATGGTAATGGCAGTAGGTCATATAAGATATAAAGCGGATATATGTGCTATAGGTATGGGAATAAACTTATTTGCTATAGCTATAACAAAGTTTTTACTTAATACATGGTTAAAACAAAACGGGACTTTTTCAGATCCTAAAATAGCTACTATACCAAGGTTTAATGTTAAATTTCTTGAAAATATGCCTATACTGGGCGAGATATTAAATGATATAAGTATAACAGAAATATTTGTTATAATCTTGATAGCACTTATGTATTTTGCTTTTTATAAAACTGTTTGGGGTCTAAGACTCAGATCAGTGGGTAGAATGCCACAGGCTGCAGCTAGTGCAGGTATAAATGTGAATCTGATGAAATATCAGGCTATAGCTATATCAGGTCTTATAGGAGGATTGGCAGGAGCACATTTATCAATAGGATATTCTAAAATGTTTGTAGAAAATATGACAAACCAAAGAGGATTTATGGGAGTTGCAGCTATGTATTTTGGTAATGCAGATCCTATACTTACATCTTTAGCTTGTCTTGTATTTGGTTTTAGTGATTCTGTAGGGTCAAGACTCCAAGCTTATGGAGTTCCAAGTCAACTCGTATTGATGTTACCCTATATAGTTACTATACTTATATTGGCTATTTCAATGATAACAAAGCTAAGAAGAGAAAAGAGAAGAAAGTCTTCATTGATTAAATAGTATTAGAGGAGTTGTATGATGAGTAAACAAAAGATATTTTTAGATATGGATCCGGGTCATGATGATGCCATAAATTTATTACTTGCCGGAGCTAGTAAAGAGCTTGAGCTTACAGGCATATCAGTAGTAGCAGGTAATCAAATATTAGAAAAAGACGGTAAAAAAACGCTTTGAATGTATGTCAATATTTGGGGCTTATGGATATTCCGGTAGCGGCAGGCTCTCCTAATGCTTTAGTTAGAAATAGAATAATAGCAGGAGATATACATGGAGAAACAGGTTTGGACGGCCCTACATTTGAACCTCTTGTAAAAGAACTTGATAAAAGACATGGCGTAAATCTTATGATAGAAAAGATTATGGAAGCTGATGGAGATATGATTTTAGTGCCTACAGGTCCTTTGACTAATGTTGCTTTGGCAATGAGAATGTGTCCTGAAATAAAATCAAAGATAAAAAGAATAGTTCTTATGGGGGGCTCATATCAAAATGGTAATGTAAGTCCGGCTGCTGAATTTAATATAATGGCAGATGCTGAAGCTGCTCATGTGGTATTTAATTCAGGGGTACCTATAACAATGGTGGGACTTGATGTAACTAGAAAGGTGCTTTGTTATCCGAGTATAGTTGAAAGAATGGATAAAATAGGTACAAAGGCATCTAAGCTATTTGTTGATTTGATGAGATTTTTCAATAAAGCACAAAAAGAAGTATTTGGTTGGGAGGGAGGTCCTCTTCACGATCCTGTAACCTGTGCTTATATTTTGGATAATAGTCTTTTGAAAACAAAAAATGTAAATGTAAGCATAGATATTAGCTCAAGTGAAAGCTATGGAAGAACTAATTGTGATATGTTTGATTATTTGAAAAAAACCGCATAATTGTGATGTTGCTTATGATATAGATGTGGAAAAAGTTTTGGGATATTATAGAACAAGGTATAAAAAAATTACGCTTAATGCAGAGTTGAAAGCTACTAATAAAAAAAGGAAATATTTTCGTTTTATTAGTAGTTTTTTTAGTTTCTTTGATATGTATAAAATAAAAAAATACAAAAAAATTCTATACTTACAAAATAGATATTCCTTTATTGCAACATACCTTTATTCGTGCTAGAATAAACTGTAATTTTGAAAATGGATAGGTATGCTTATGAGAGAAAAAAATTAATCGCTTAGCTAATGGTGATATAGACGTAGATATGCCGGAGTTAGAACTGGAGCCTACTAGTATTTCACAAATGGTTAAAAATGTCGAGCCTTAGCAAGGTAGAATTAAATATTAATACAAATAATAATATTGCTATAAAAGGTTTGCTATACTCAAGTAATTATAGAGTTAGATTACTTAACAAGTCCTTTGGAGGTCTTAAAAAAATAAAAATAATACTTGAAGTAGATACTTCATACCTGAATGTAGGAGATGTGATAGATGGAGAAATAACAGCTATTACAAACGCAGGAGAATTTGTAATACCATATAGATTTACGACATTTTCAAATAAAACTAGTAGCATACTCGGTGAACTAAAAAAACAATAAAAAGATTTTTTTACTTATATATAGAGAAGATAGAGAAACAGCATTAAAAAAATTTTTTTGAATTTAAGGATTTTATAGAAGCTCCATTTATGAAGGATTATAGATATAGGAGCATATATGAGAATTTCATCATAAGAGTTAATAAAAGCACTTGCATTAGAAGAATTTTTTTAATAGCTATAAATGCTAAAAAAAGAGTAAATATAGATATAGGTAGAGAAGAGTATATTTTTTTGATAATATAGAAGAAGATAGTAGCTTTAATTTAACAATAAGACGTAATACATGGGGGTATTTATTACTTTCTATTTCTAATGATGTGGATTTTATAGAAATAGATAAAAAAAGAATTTAAGCGATACAGACTTTGATAAAGATGAATGTATTCTTAACATCAATATATTAGCTCAAAAAAATTAAAAGAAGGCGTTAATAAAGCGACTATTAGTTTTAAAAAAATGTATATATTGATAAAGAGATAAGTATAGAAATAAGAAAAGATAAATTTATAGAAGAAAAAAACCTAAGTCGGATAGGGAAAAATTATATAAAAAGATAAAAAGAAAAATTTGTTCATACCTAAAGTATAGACTAAAAATATGAGTTTACTGATGGTGATGAAAAAGAGATATTGCCGGAACTTATGCAGCTTGAGTTAGATGATATAAGCAGCTCATACGATAAATATGTAATGGCTAATTTATTACTTGCAGAAACATATCTACTTAGAATGCAATATGATAAAGCTAAAGATATAATAGACTTAGTTAGAGAAGATGTACTTTCTATAGAAGAGGAATATAGTGATGAGTATTTACTCATGGAATATATGCTTTCATATATAGAAAAATAATTATGAAAAAAAGAAGGCTTGGTAAAAATTACTTTCAGGTCTTGAGGAAGAAAAACAGAGATATAGTATTTTTGCTTAGACTTAAATTAGATGAAAATATTAGTGTCTCACCATCTTTAAAAATATGAGTATTTATTAAAAAAAGTTTTGATAAGGAAATAAGAGTAAATTTTTATATATAGCATATATAAATTTACTCAACGAAAAATCCTGCCTTTTTACATGATATAGGTATATTTGAATTGAAAGCTTTTTATGTGTGGGATAGAAGAAGAGGCTATAAGTGATGAATTATATCTAATATTAAAACAGAGATTAGGGACTTTACCTATTTATAGTAATATTTCGTATTATATGTTACTAAAAATTATATAAGAAGTTTTTTTAAATGATGAATATATTTATGCTTTATGTCGATTTATAATAAGAGCAGATTTAAGAAGAAAAAGATTTACATAAGTGGTTTGAGCTTGCTATAGAGAAAGATATGAATATAAGTTTATTGTATGAATATTATATTTATACCTTGGACGAGGATTACGCTAAATTATTGCCACTCAAGGTGTTTGAATATTTTTGTACATAATAATGTTTTGGATTTGAAATATAAATCATTGATTTACGAGAATATATTAAAAATATACAAAAGAGGAAGATGACTTATACAAGTCCTATATTCATGATATAGAAAGATTTGTATTAAGTAGTTTGAAAGTGGCAAGATTAGACAAACATTTAGCTTTTTATTTATAGTAAAATAATAAAAAGTAGAAATGATAGATGAGAATTTAGCCAGATATTTACCTTCTATTTTAAAACTCATATAAGATGAGTACAAAAAAATAGCTATATTAAAGCTGTAGCCGTAATTTATCCGGAGTTAAAGAAAGAATATATTTATAATATAGAAGGTAATGATTTTTATCTTCCAATTTTCTCTGAAACTGCCATCGTGTTAGAATGTGATATTTATGGTAATAGGTATGCTAATTTTGATTTAGAAATAATAAAAAAATGTTTAATTTAGATACTATGCTTGATAGATGTTATGAGCTTTCATCTTATCATCCTATATTAAGATTGGAATTTGCTAAAAAAGATATTGGAAAAAAATCATCTATCAATGAAAGAGAAGTGGGATTTTTTTAGAAGATATGCTAAAAAAAGTGCTGAGCTTACAGATAGTTTTAAGGCATATATTTTCTCTAAATTAGTATATTATTATAGAAACTTAGGAAAAAGAAGCTAGTGGAGTAGAAGTTTGGGAATCAAGAAATCATGATATTCTCATAAAAAAACAAATAAGGATGATTTAGATAATAATTCAAAAAGCCGTACTTATAGATACTTTTTATTTCAATGGGATATTTTGGGGAAGCTTATGAAATGCTTAAAAAAATACAAGTGCTTTAATATAAGTATAAGAAATATCAATATTTTAGTAGAAAGAATGATATTAGACAAAAATTTTTTTAAAAAAAGATTATCTTTTATTATATATATCTAATATTAGTTTTATGGCAGGTAATAGAAGTAGTATTTTATTAGATTATCTATGTGAATATTATAACAATGACAGCAATTCTATGTATGAGCTTTTAGAAGTGTCTATTAAAGATAATATAGAAAGCTATGATTTAGAGGAAAGATTATTAGCACAATTGTTTTTTTGTAGGAAATAGAGATTTACTTGATAGAGTTTTTGCATGGTATGTTAGCAGAAAAAAGAGTAGCGAAATACTGGTTAAAGCATATTTCGGCATAAAAAAGTTCGGATTACATATTCTATGATATGGATATACAAGAGCGTGTTATAGAATATCTTGAAAAATGCCTTGGCAAAGGAAGAATTTATAGATAGAATACCTAGCATCTATAAAGCTTGCTATGCTTAAATATTATTCTAGGCAAGAGCTTCTTGTGGCTAGACAAAAAAAGAATATGCTAAAATATTATTAGACAATTTATTAAGTCTTGGCTTAGAATTTCCTTTTTTTATAAGGATTTGGCAAGATTTATTGATGTCCCTGAAAATATACTGGATAAGCAAATTTTACTTTACATAGCAAATAATAGAGAAGTTCCCAGTTTATACTCCAGACTTTCTAAAAAGGAAGATTTCCTAAAAAGAAGCTTTTTATTAATATATATAGGAATATATATATTAAGTCGAAAAATATTATTTGATGATGAAGAATGGGAATATGAAATATATGCTTCTAAGAGTAATGATTTATTGGCAAATGGAAGTATTAAGAATACATTAAATAAAAAAAGTTGCTTTCTCCAGATATACTCTTATTAATGATATAATCAATTATAAAGATGATGTTGAGTTGGAAGAATTGATGCAAGATTTTATGATGAAAGAAACTCTTTCAAAGAAGATGTTTACTTTGATATAGTGAGGTTTAAAGATGTCAAGGATTTTAGGTGTTGATATAAGTGATATAAGTACGACTCTTGCTTATTATAACGAAGAAAAAAATATAAATATCCTACTATTATATGTAAAGAAAAGGATAATGATAGATGGTCGGTCGGCGAAGAAGCATATGAATGTTTACTTGCGGGTACAGGCTCTATTTCAGATAAATTACTTACCATGACAGATAAAAACCACTTTATTAATATTGAAGGTCTAAGATATTATGGTGTAGATTTGTTACAAATATATTTATCAATTTTTGATAGATAATAGTTTGGAAGATGGAAGTATGCCTTATCCGGAAAAAAATAGTAGTATCTATTCCTAGCATAAATGCAGATTTAGTAGATAAAAATTATTGCTTGTTTTATTAATTTAGGCTATCGTAAGAATAATATTTTAGTTATAAGTAGAGCAGAAAGTTTTATATACTATACGCTCAGCAAGAGTAAGGATATATGGAACAATCAAGTAGCATTATTTGATTTATCCAATCAAAATTTTTGTATATTATGAACTTAAAAATGCAAAAGATTGGCTAGAACAAGTATAGTATATGTAGATTCAAGGAAAAATGGAAGAGTCTATAAATATTGATTTATTGACAAATCCTGCCGTGCAAAAATTAGTGGATAAAAATACTTACAGATGCGGCTAAGGAATTAATAGCAAAAAAAGTGTTTTCTTCAATTCTGCTTACAGGAAAAAGGTTTTTGAAAAAAACCGGAGTGGGCAGAAGACTTTTTGAATTTTGCTTGTAATAGAAGAAAAAGTTCTTTATGATGGAGAATTATTTGCAAAAGGAGCAAGTGTAAAAAGCGGTAGAATTAGATACTGGAAAGAATTTGTTTAATATAGTCTGTATTTGTGATGGAAGACTTAATACCGGAGTGGATATAAATATAGAAAAAGATAATAAGATATCAGGACTTTCTTTGGTAAAAGCCGGTGATACATGGTATAATAATAGTAATGAATTTAAGTTTATAGCAGATTCTATAAACGATATAGAATTGACACTCTTACCTATAGAACAGAGGAGAAAGAAGATAGTCAGAGTGAATTTAGACTTTTTGCCGGTAAGAGCTAATAAAACCAGAAGAATAGATATAAAAACCAGCTTTAAAGATGCTAGAACCTTAGTTCTGGATATAAGTGATGACGGTTTTGGAGATTTTTATAAGAAAACAGACGCAAAAATAGTGCATGAGGTTGATTTATGGGATTAATACTTTGTGAGGGCTTAGAAGCTAAAAAGTCCTCTATATATTGAAGATTTGGATATAAATATATATTCTTTGGAAGAACTTGCCTATTTAATATATGATAATCCTATATTAGTTATGGAAAAATTTCATAGACGAGAAACTCTTTTGGTTTATATCAGAATCTTTGAGTTTAAATAATCTTAGCACTTGGTTATTGAAGATGTATAGAGATAAAAAAAGTTAAATGATGATATACTCTATTATATATTAGAAAGTTCAGGCTTTTTATAATAAAAAAAGAGATAATAAAAATATAGAAGAGAAATAGAAGGATTAAGAGCCTTACCTAAAGAGGAATATCTAAAGAAGCAAAGCCGACTATATGTTTTCTTTAAAAAAAGTATGCTAAAAGCTATTGAAATATTTGAAAAGAATTTTTAGTCTTAGTAAATAGTAAAAAGCAGGAAAAATAGATTTTCTTGGTAGCATATATAATAATTTGGCGGCTTCTTATGCAAATATGTTTAAGTTTGATAATGCATATATGAATTATCGCTTAGCTTATGAATGTTTGCAAGATAAAAAGTATATTGAAAAAAACTTGTTTATTTAGAAAAAAACTTGGAGCTAAACCTTTAGAAGATGTTGATAGGCTGATTTCATTTGAGAATAATGAAGTTTGGTCTAATGAATTTGAAACTAAAAAAAGAAGTGTTAAATTCAGATGATATAAAAAGATTTTTAAAGCTGTATTCAAATATGATAGTGTAAAAAAAGCAGCCATTATAAGGAATAAAAATAGAAACTTTAAGACATGAATATAGAACTATGATATAAGGAGAAGTAGATGAAAGAGTTAGAAAAAAACATATAATCCTGCGGAAATAGAAGATAGGATATATCAAAGTTGGTTAGAGGGTAAGTATTTTCATGCAAAAGTAAATAAGGATAAAAAGCCATTTACTATAGTAATGCCACCTCCAAATATCACCGGACAATTACATATGGGACATGCTCTTGATAATACTATGCAGGATATACTTATCAGATATAAGAGAATGAGAGGTTTCGAGGCTCTTTGGCAACCGGGAACTGACCATGCGGCTATAGCTACAGAGGTAAAAGTTATAGAAAAAAATTAAAAATCAGAGGGCATAGAAAAGCATGACCTTGGTCGTGAGGGTTTCCTTGAAAAGGCTTGGGAATGGAAAGAAGAGTATGGTAACCGTATAATCAATCAATTACATAAACTGGGTTCAAGTGCAGATTGGGATAGAGAACGTTTTACTATGGATGAAGGTTGCTCGGATGCTGTATTAGAAGTATTTATAAAATTATATGAAAAAGGTTATATTTATAAAGGACCACGTATTATAAATTGGTGTCCTGTGTGTGGAACCAGTATAAGCGATGCAGAGGTAGAGCATGAAGAGAAAGACGGTAATTTTTGGCATATTAATTACCCTATAGCTGATGGTAGCGGTTTTGTAGAAATAGCAACAACCAGACCGGAAACTCTACTTGGAGATAGTGCAGTTGCGGTAAATCCTGATGATGATAGATATAAGAATCTAGTGGGTAAGATGTTAAAATTACCTTTAACAGATAGATTGATTCCGGTTATAGCTGACGAATATGTAGATAAAGAATTTGGTACAGGCTGTGTTAAAATAACACCTGCACACGATCCTAACGACTTTATGGTTGGGAAAAGACATAACTTAGAAGAAATCAACATAATGAATGATGATGCCACAATCAATTTATCAGGTTCTAAATATGATGGAATGGATAGATATGAAGCAAGAAAGGCGATGGTGGCAGATCTTGAAGCAGAGGGTCTACTTGTTAAGGTAGTTCCACATAGTCATAATGTAGGTACTCATGATAGATGTAAAACGATAGTAGAACCTTTAATAAAGCCACAATGGTTTGTCAAGATGGATGAGTTGGCAAAACCGGCTATAAAAGCTATAGAAACAGGAGAATTAAAGTTTGTTCCTGAATCTTATGCAAAAACTTATTTACATTGGTTAGAGAATATAAAAGATTGGTGTATTTCCAGACAATTATGGTGGGGACATAGAATACCGGCATATTATTGTGAAGATTGCGGTAAGGTTCATGTTTCAAAAGAAAAGCCTGAAAAATGTAGTGAGTGTGGAAGTGATAAATTAGTACAAGATGAAGATACTTTAGATACATGGTTTTCTTCAGCTTTATGGCCATTTTCTACATTAGGTTGGCCAAATAAAACGGAAGAATTGGAATATTTCTATCCTACAGATGTATTAGTTACAGGTTATGATATCATCTTCTTCTGGGTTGTTCGTATGGTATTTTCGGCTTATGAGCAAACAGGTAAAGCTCCATTTAATACTGTACTTATACATGGACTTGTAAGAGATTCACAAGGACGTAAGATGTCCAAGTCTTTAGGAAATGGTATAGATCCTTTGGATGTAATAGAAAAAGTATGGTGCAGATGCCCTAAGAATGACACTTATGACAGGAAATGCTCCGGGAAATGATATGAGATTTTTATTGGGAAAGAGTAGAAGCCAGTAGAAACTTTGCTAATAAAATCTGGAATGCTTCAAGATTTATCATGATGAATATTGAAAATGATAATTTCAAAAAAAGGCAGACTTAAAGGATTTAACTATTGCCGATAAATGGATACTTACAAAATCAAATAATTTAATAAAAGAAGTTACAGAAAATCTGGAAAAGTTTGATTTAGGAATAGCCTTAGCTAAAGTTTATGATTTCTTATGGGAAGAATTTTGCGATTGGTATATAGAAATGCTAAAGCCTAGATTATGGAATAAAGAAGATAAGACTAGAGATATAGCTTTATGGACTTTGAATAAGGTATTAACAGATGGTCTTAAGCTTCTGCATCCATTTATGCCATTTATCACAGAAGAAATCTTTAAAAACTTAAATGAAGATGAAGAATCTATTATGATTAGTTCTTGGCGGAATATAGTAAGGATTTTGATTTTGCTAATGAAATGGAAGCAGTAGAAAATATAAAAGAAGCAGTGCGTAGTATCAGAAATGTAAGAACAAATATGAATGTACCACCTAGCAAAAAAGCTAAGGTATTTATAGTAAGTAGTGATGAAAGTTTAAGAAATATATATGAAGAATCTAAAAACTTTATGTTACCACTTGCCTATGCTTCTGAAATAATAGTTAAGTTTGATAATGAAGGCATAGACGAAGATGCAGTTGCTACAGTTGTAGCCGGTGCAAATATATTTATGCCATTTGCAGAACTTGTAGATACAGAAAAAAGAAATAGAAAGATTACAAAAGGAAGAAAAGAAGTTGGAAGCTGAACTTTCAAGAGTAACTTCTATGCTAAGTAATGAGAAATTTACAAGTAAAGCACCACAAGCTAAGATAGATGAAGAAAAAGCTAAGCTTGAAAAATATCAAATGATGATGAACCAAGTTAAGGAACAATTAGAAAAATTCAAAAAAATAATATGAATATTAAAGAATATATAGAAAATATTCCTATGTGGGCTAAGGAAAAGAACTCTCTTAATGATATAAGAGAGTTCTTGGCAAATATAGATATAAAAAAAGAAAAATACAATACCTCTTGTACATGTTGCAGGTACAAATGGAAAAAGGCTCTGTATGTGCATATTTAAGCAATATACTCATAGATATGGGTTATAAGGTAGGTACTTTTATTTCCCCCCATTTAGTGAATATTAATGAGAGAATAAGAATTAATATGTTGCCTATTTCGGATAGGGAATTTGAAGATTTAGGGAAATATACTAAGAATTTAGCTGATAATCTTAGTAAAAGAGCCTTTGCTCCACCTACCTATTTTGAATTTCTATTTTTATATGGCAATGAAATGCTTTTTATGATAATAAGGTAGATTTTATTATTCTTGAAACAGGTCTGGGTGGTTTATTAGATGTAACTAATGCAATAGAGAAAAAAAGATTTATGTGTAATAAGCAGTATTAGTAAAGATCACGAACAATATCTTGGCTCAAGTATAGAAGAAATAGTAAAACAAAAAGCAGGAATACTTAGAAAGAATATAAGTTTAGTATATGATAATAATACTCCTTTAGTAGAAAAAAAGTATGGAAGAAGAGGCCTTGTCCTATGAAGTAAAGGAGACTTTGAAATTATCAAATTTCAGTAAATACATAGAGGGAGTTGATTTATATAAAGAATTGGCTTCTTTAAAAAAATATCATATAAAAATTAAAAAAATTCAGGACTTAGTATTTTAGCCATTAAAAAAATTATATGAGCTATCTTTAATAAAAAGAATTTTGTATACAAAAATATAATAAAGAGTATATTTTCTACTACTTGGAAAGGTAGAATGGAAGAGGTAGAAAAGGATGTTTATATAGATGGAGCACATAATGAGGATGGAATTTTTAGAATTTACTAAAAAAATTTGCGGTCCTTATGTAATGAAAAATGCTAAAAAAAGCTACTCTATTAATATCTATTGTAGCTGATAAGGATATTGAAGCCATGCTTAAAAAAACTTTGAAAATGTAGCTACATATATATCTAAAAATTTATATAGCAAAAATGGATAATTACAGAGCTGAAAAAAACAAGTAATATAGCTCTTATCTTAGAGAAGTATGTACATATAGATTTTGTAGAAAAAGATAGTATAATTTTTAGCTTACGAAACTATGTTGAAAAAAATAAAAAGAGATGATGAGATCTGTTTTTGTGTAGGTTCTTTATATATGATAGGCGAGATTCTTAGCTATTTAGAAAGGAAAGATAAATGTTAAATTTTGAAGAAGAACTTCGTAGATTTAAGCCTAGCTTAGAGATAGATGAAGTAGAGGATGAACTTATAAGAAGTGATATTACAGATGCAAAAAGATATTTTATTTGAACTTTTGAAGAAAGAAATCAAGGAGCAGAAATAATGCAAAAAAAGACAATTAGAAAAAAATTTCTAATTCATATTATAATCTGGGACTTAGTTTTGCAGGTGAAAGAAATCTTGGAAGTGCAGTTTATTCTTTGCAAAAAAGCCTTGGAATATAATAAAAAAATAATATCAATGCCAGAAATCTTTTTAGGTCTTGTATATTATGAAATAGGAGAGATTGCTTCTGCATTGGCAACATGGGTGATAAGCATAAATCTTAAAAAAAGATGATAATATAGCTGATTTTTTTATATATGAAGTACAAAAAGATGCTGAAAAAAATGAGTATTTATGCGGATTTAATAAAAACGTTATAATGATGCATTAGTAAGTGTAAATAGTTTTAATAAAGATTTGGCTATACTTGGGCTTGTAAGAGTAGTGGATGCCAATCCACGATATAAAAAAAGCAGCTTTATTATTAGCATTGTTGCATATAGAAAAAGCAGAATATATAAAAAGCGGATAGAATTTTTAGATAGAGTTTTTAAAAAAATTGATAAGTATAATCATCTAGCTTTTAAAAATACAAGAGTTTTTATTAAAGAAAAATACACCTAAGGCAAGTCATATTAATATTTCTTCAACAGATGTAATAATACCTGAAACGTATAAGAATTATACAGGTTTACAAACTGTAGTAAATATAGCTATAGGTCTGCTTATAGGAGCGGCTTTCATCATGTTTCTATATATTCCGACTATGAAAGCAAGGCTAAATCATAGATATAATATGGAATTGGCTACTATTAGTGAAAAACTTAACGAGGCTAATATTAGTAAGAATGAGATCAGTTCAAAGTTAGATGAAGTTATAAATGAGAGAGATAGACTAAAAGAAGCCAGTAATACCAGTGCTGAAAATATAAATTATCGCTCTACACAATATCAAAAACTTGTAGCTATGCAAGAAGCTTTTGCTGCAAATGATTTTACCAGAGTTGCAGATTTGTATAGCGATTTTGATGCCGGTGTTATAGTTAATATAGATGACGGTAGTTCCTTTGATATAACAAGCGTCATAAATACTATAAAAACTAGAGTAGATACTGACGGATATATATTATTATTAAATCACGCTAACGATTTAGCAAATGCCGGTGATTATGAGAAAGCTATAATTTATTATGATAGGGTCTATAAAACTTCATCCTGATAATGCCATGTCTATACTAAAAAAAGGGTGAGGCTTTGGTAAAATTAGGGAAGAAATGAAGAGGCAATTTCTTTATTTAGTGATGTAATTATAAATTATCCGGATTCAGCTGAAGCTAATGAAGCAAGAATAGCAAGAGGATATTAATAAAAAGACTTATAAATAATCTACAGACGCCAACAAAAGTTAGACTTTTTTTAGAGTAGCAGTTTATGTGACTGCTACTCTATTTTTTTATGTAGAAATATTAAGATTTGATATTAGTAAGCGTTTAAAAAAATATTATAATAAAAAAATATTAATAATTATTCCTAAAATACTTGATTTATCCTTTAAAAATATGGTATTAATATAATGTAAATAAAAAAATAAAAACTTATTACTAAGTTTAAATATAAGGAGGTTATTTATGTCATTAATTAACAAAGAAGTAGCTGATTTTTACAGCTCAAGTTTATCATAAGGGAGAGTTTAAAGCAGTATCTAAGGCTGATTTATTAGGTAAGTGGAGTGTATTCTTTTTTTCTATCCTGCAGACTTTACTTTTGTTTGTCCTACAGAGTTAGAAGATTTACAAAATAAATATGCAGACTTTAAGGCAGCAGGAGTAGAAATTTATTCAGTATCAACAGATACACATTTTACACATAAAGCTTGGCATGATCATTCAGAGAGAATCTCTAAGTTAGAGTATCCTATGATAGCTGATCCGACTCATGAAATTTCAAAGGATTTTTGATGTTTATATAGAAGCAGACGGTCTTGCAGAGAGAGGAAGCTTTATCATTAATCCGGAGGGAAAAATTGTTTCTTATGAAGTAAGTGCAGGAAATGTTGGTAGAAATGCAGAAGAGTTATTTAGAAAGGTTCAAGCTTGTCAATTCGTTCATGAGCATGGAAATGAAGTTTGTCCAGCTAAATGGCAACCGGGAGCTGAAACTTTAAAGCCTAGTCTAGATTTGGTAGGTGCATTATAGGATTAGATTTAAAAAGGGGTATAATATGGAACATTTATATGATGTTGTAGTTATTGGCGGTGGACCTTCAGGGCTCACCGCCGCCCTGTATCTGGCAAGAGCTTGTTACAAGGTATTGGTATTAGAAAAAGAAAATTTTGGTGGACAAATAAGAATAACTAACGAAGTAGTAAACTATCCGGGTATAGAAACAACAGATGGTCATACACTTACAGAAACTATGCGTAAGCAGGCGGCAAGTTTTGGTGCAGAGTTTGCTATAGCAGATGCCACCGGCTTGGATTTAGATGGAGATATAAAAACTGTTCATACTAATAAGGGTGATTATAAGTGTTTTGGTATCTTATTAGCTACAGGAGCCAGTCCAAGAAGTATAGGATTTAAGGGTGAAGAAGAATACAAAGGTAGAGGTGTAGCATATTGTGCAACTTGTGATGGAGAATTTTTCACAGATAAAGAAGTTTTCGTAGTAGGTGGTGGGTATGCCGCTGCTGAAGAAAGTGTATTTTTTTAACCAGATATGCTAAGAAAAATAACTGTTTTAGTTCGTGGAGATGATTTTAAATGTGATAAAGCTACATCTGAACATGTGAAAAATCACGAAAAAATAACAGTTTTATGTAATACTGAAATGTTGGAAGTATCAGGTGATTCATTCTTAAATAAAGTGGTATATAAAAATAATAAGACAGGAGAGCTTACAGAGTATTATTCTGAGGAAAAATCTCGGAGTGTTTGTATTTGCAGGCTTTTTTTACCTCAAATAGATTTAGTAAAAGATAAAGTACAACTTACTGATAACGGCTATATTTGGACAGATAGAAATCAAAAAACCAGTTTAGACGGTGTTTATGCAAGTGGTGATGTATGTGATAAGCCGCTTAGACAAGTTGTAACTGCTGTAGGTGATGGTGCTTTGGCTGCTACGGAATTAGAAAAATATGCTGCGAGTATGCAAAAGAAAACCGGTATTATTCCTGAAGCACCAAAAAGAGTAAGTAATGCTAAAAAAGAAGTTAGGAGTGAAAAGACCAGCGATTCATCATCATCTTCTAATTTATTTACAAGCGATATGCTTGAACAGTTGGCGGCAGTATTTGAGAGAATGTCAGGAAAACTTATCTTAGAACTTTGTCTTGATGATAGGGCAGTATCTAAAGAGCTGGAAGGATATATGACAGAGTTAGCTTCTCTTACAGATAAATTAAGTGTAAGAAGAAATGATGCTTTGGATGTAGCTAGACCTTGCGTAAGAATAGTTCGTGAAGATGGTTCATACAGTGGATATTCGTTCCATGGAGTTCCGGGCGGACATGAATTTACTTCTTTCGTTTTGGGACTTTATAATATAGCAGGTCCGGGACAGGCATTAGATGAGATAACTAGATCAAATATAGCTAAGTTGACTAATAAGCATGATGTTAAGCTTCTAGTATCTTTATCTTGTACTATGTGTCCTGATTTGGTAGTTGCAGCCTCAAGAATAGCAGCTCTCAATACGAATATAAAAGTAGATACTTATGATATAAATCACTTCGGTGAATTAAAAGATAAGTACAAAGTTATGAGTGTACCTTGCTTAGTAATAGATGATGATAAGGTACATTTTGGAAAGAAAAAAATATAGAGCAACTTTGTGAAATGCTTGCTTAAAAATAAAATTATCTATATAGTAAATTTTATTTCTGTATAGTTTATTATACTTAAAAAGTCGTCAAGATATTAGTTTCTTGGCGACTTTTTTTAAAAAAAGAGATTTTTTTATAGCTGCCCTTATTTTAATTTACTATATACTTTATTTATGTTACAATTTACAAATAATAAAGGTAAAAGGTAGATGTATGAATATAGTTTATGTAGCGAATGAAAAAGTATACTAAGCATTTATGTATAAGTATGCTTTCTCTTTTAGATAATAATATAGGAGAGGACTTAAATATATATATAGTATCACTTGGCATAAGTTCTGTTTCACAAGATATTTTTAAAAAAAGTACAGCGCTTATATATAAGAGAAATTTGAAAAATTATAGAATTTAGTGATATTGAAACTAAATTTACTTATAAGCCTGATACTACTAAATTTGATATTTCAGCACTTGGTAGATTGTTTTTAGGTGAGCTCTTACCTGAAAAACATAGAAAAAAGTTATTTATCTGGATTGTGATACAATAATACTAAAAAAATCTAAAGAGAATGTATGATATAGATTTAAAAGGAAAAACTCTTGGCAGCGGCTTTAGAGCCTACTATATATGCTGATTTAAAGGTAGATATAGGTATGTATGTAGATGCAAATTATTATAACTCAGGTGTTTTATTGATAGATTTAAAGCAGTGGAGAAAAAAACAAGAGCTACAGAATGTGTCATAAATTATCTTGAAAAATATAAATGATTATTGCTTATTTACAGATCAAGATGCTATAAATGGTGCATTTATGCATAGGATAAAAAAATATTATCACCAAAAATATAATTTTTATAAGTAATTATAAGTATTATTCATACAATACTTTTAGTAACTATATCTAGAGGATATAGTATTATACCTAAGAAAGATTTTGATTTTGCCAAGAAAAAGTCCCGCTATAGTACATTTTGCCGGAGATGAAAGACCTTGAAGTCTTGGAACTTTAATCCATATAAAAAAAGCTTATATAAAGTATAAAAAAATAATTCATACTATAAAGATGAGCCAATGGAAAGGTCTAATATATTTTTATATGTTTGCCTATCATCTCATTAATTTAAGTACATATATTTATCCTAAACTCAGGATGTTTATATCAAAAAAATTCTATGAGAAACTAAAAAGAGAAAAAAATATGAAAAGCTTATAAAAAGGTAGTAATAGATAAATTAAAGTTAATATATAAATAGGTAAAATAATGAAAAAAAGAAAAAAAGTAGCCTGTGTTATTTTTAAATTATAATGATGCCAGAACAAGTATAGATTTACTTGAAAAAAATTAAGACTTATAAAAAAATATTACAAGTATAATTGTAGTTGATAATGCCTCAACAGATAATTCTGCTGTGTTACTAAAGAAATATATAAAAAGATAAGGATAATATAGAGTTTATAGAAAAATAAGAAAAAAATGCAGGATATTCCGGGGAAATAACTATGGTATAAAAATATGCCAGATATATGAAAAAAATTGTAAATATATACTGGTAGCAAATCCGGATGTAGAATTTGATGATAGAAGTATCATAAAAAAATGAGAAGAAGTTTAGAATTAAATAAAAAAATTTAGCTTGTGTCAGTCCTATAATGCTTTTTAGAAGAAAAATAAAACTATAGATAGCTTAAATTCTCCTCCTGCTTTTCCGCTTAGACCTTGGTTTTATGAGCTGCTTGAAATGCTACCTTTGTCTAGAAGAGTATTTCATTCTTTATTAGCTTATTCCAAAAAAATTTTATAAAAAAATGAATCAAAAAAATAAAGAAAGTTGGTGCACTAGCGGGCTCTTTATTAATGATTGATGCAGATAAATTCTTAGAAGTGGGTGGATATGATGAAAAATACTTTCCTTTATTGCGAGGAAAGTATTTTTAGGAAAAAAAGATTTGCTTCCTATCTCTATGATACAGCAATACTTACTGATATATATTATATACATAAGCATAGTATCAGTATAAGCAAAGAATTTTCTTCTGTTTTAGAAAGACAAAAAAATTAAGAGAAAAAAAGTACCTTATATTATTTTTAAAGAATATTTACATATCTCAAAGTTTAAAGAATATATAACTATACTTGCTTTTCTTATAATAAGAATAGAAATATTATTATATACTTGCTTAAATGTTAAAAAAATAAGAGGATAATAAAAAGTAATAAGAAAAATGGATATAAAAAAATAATATTCAAGATAATAGAGTATACACTATTAGTATTTTATTAGCTACATATAATGGAGAAACTTATCTGAGAAAACAATTAGATTCCTTACTAAATCAGGATTTTAAAGATTTCAAAAATAATAGTAGCAGATGACTCTTCGACAGATGATACAAGAAAAAAATTTTGTTGGAATATAAAAAAATAAATATAAAAAAATAGTATTGAATTAGTATTTAATAATAAATCTTTAGGTGCAAAAAGAATTTTATACAACTTTTATCAAAAATATGGAAAAAGATAGTGAATATCTTATGTTTTGTGATCAAGATGATGTTTGGGAAAAATAATAAGATAAGTATAAGTCTTAAAAACTATAAAAAAATTGGAGTCCTCTAATAAACACCCTGCTTTAGTGTATACAGATTTGAAAAATATGTAGTAAGACCTTGGAGGTAAGTAGTAATTCTATGTATAAGTCTTTAAATTTGTATAAGATAGACTCTTTTTCCAAGCTTCTATGCGAAAAATAAAATTACAGGAAATACTATTATTTTAAATAGAAATTTAGCAAATATTGCGACTACTTTGGATATAGATTATATATCTGAAAAATATACTTATGCATGATTGGTACTTAGGACTTTTTAGCTACATATTTAGGTAAGATTAAATTTATAGATAAGGCATTAGTTTTATATAGACAGCATGAAAGTAATGTTTTAGGGTGTAAAGAAATTAAGCTTAGCTGAAGTTATAGAAAAGAAAAAAAGAAAGCAAAAAAACGTATGAACTTATGTATAAGCAAGCAAGGTTAATATATGAAATAGCTAAAAATAATATTAAAAGTGAAAATGAGTATATACTTAGAAATTTTTATTTCTATGCAATATAAAAAGTAGGTTAGAGAAAAATAATTGTTTGTATAAAAAAATAAATTTTATAAATCCGGTTTTTTTACTTAGTCTTAGTCAAATTTTTTTAGTATATAAAGGTAGTTTAATGGAAGAAATAAATTTATCTAAAAAAACTTAGCTCAAGTTTTTTTGGAAGATAATGGAAAAATGGCGGCTCGCAAGGTGTACAATTTATAGTATCAATTTTACTTGCAAGACTTTTTATCGCCTAAAGAATATGGACTTATCGCTTTAGCAACTATATTCATAAGTTTAGCTAATGTATTAGTACAAAAACGGTTTTGCAACGGCATTGATACAAAAGAAAAAGAAGATAGGGATAATGATTATAGTAGTGTACTATTTTTTTAAATCTTATATTAGCCGGTGGTCTATATATTTTTATTATATATATTTAGTCCAAACATAGCAAGATTCTATAAAAAAATCCTAGTATTATAGAAGTTTTTTTCGTTTGTTAGGTATAGTTATGCTTCCGGGTGGAGTAATATCTGTTCAAAAATGCATATATATCAAGAAAGATGAAATTTAAAAGTTTATTTATAGCTACATTTTTTGCGTCAATACTTTCAGGAGCAATAAGTATTTTGCTGGCATATAGGAATTTTGGAGTATTAGCTTTAGTATGGCAACAGCTAATATATTATTTTTTTCCTTGATGTTATTATTATTTATATGTAGTGATTTTTAGACCTGCATTGATTTTTTTGAAATAAATAGATTGGGAGCTTTATTTTCCTTTGGTTCAAAGATATTAATGGCTTCCTTGATAGATACAGGTTTTGAAAATTTAAACGGTTTGGTTTTAGGTAAGGCATATAATGAGGAAACACTGGGGAATTATAACAGAGGTGAACAATTTCCCAAGCTTATAATAGTGAATTTAGGAAATGCAATTCAATCAGTTATGCTACCTTTAATGTCAAGACATCAAGATGAGAAAGAAAAAAATTAAGATATTTATTGAAAAAAATTCTATAATACTCAGCTCCTATATAATTTTTGCCTATGATGTTTGGAATGGTAGCCATGGCAGATACAATTATCTTGGTCTTACTTGGCGAACAATGGAAATTTGCCATACCATTTTTACGTTTATTAAGTATTTCCTATGCTTGTTGGCCTATACATATAGCTAATTTGCAAGCTATAAATGCTCTTGGAAGAAGTGATAAATTTTTTTGAAATTGGAAATTATAAAAAAAGGACTTGGAGTAATAGCTTTATTTATAGGGAGTATATTTTTGGTGCTTTGGTAGTAGTGGCTATGAAAGTGTTAGCTGATTTTATAGGTATTTTTTTATAAATGCTTATCCAAATAGAGAATTATTAAACTATGATGCAAGAATGCAATTAAAAGATATAAGTAAGAGTATAATTTTAGCAAGTCTTATGGCAGTGATAGTATTCTTATTTGGACTAGTTATACCTACAAGTTTTTATAAAAGCTTATAATTTTACCTATAGTAGGAATAATTTCATATATTTTATTATCAATACTTAGTAAAAATGAAAGTTTTTACTTTTTAGTAAATCATTTTAAGGCTTTAAGGAGAAGAAATGAGTAAGGAGAAGATTTTTTTGTAACAAAGGCTGCTTTACCTAAAAAAAGAAGATTTCTTTGAACTGGCAAGTGAGATATTTGATAATGCTTGGCTCACAAATATGGGAAGTATGCATAATAAATTAGAAGAAAAAAACTAAAAAGAAAAATCTAGATACAAATAATCTAAGCCTATTTGTAAATGGACATTTAGCTCTAGAACTTCTCATACAAGCATTAGAATTAAAAAGGTGAAGTCATAACAACACCTTTTACTTTTGCATCTACTACCCATGCCTTGGTTAGAAATGGTATAAAACCTGTATTTTGTGATATAAAAGAAGATGATTTTACTATAGATCCAAGTAAAATAGAGGCTTTGATAACAGATAAAACCAGTGCTATCTTAGCTGTTCATGTTTATGGAAATATTTGTGATAATGAAAAAGCTGGAGGAAATAGCAAAAAAATATAATATAAAAACTTATATATGATGCAGCTCATGCTTTTCTGGAAACTTATAAGGATAAATCAGTTGCTAATTTAGGGTATGCAAGTATGTTTTAGTTTCCATGCAACTAAGGTATATAATACTATAGAGGGTGGAGCCATAAGTGGTGGAGATGAAAGTTTACACGAAAAAAATTATATTTTTTTAAAAAATTTTTGGTATTGCAGATAAGGAAAATGTACTATTTATAGGAAGCAATGCAAAAAAATGAATGAGTTTCAGGCGGCTATGGGCTTATGTAATTTAAAAATATATAAATACTTGGATAGAAAAAAAGAAAAAAACCATTGCAAATAAGTATTTAGAAAAAAACTTTTTAAAGATAAAGGGTATAAGATGTAACAAATATAGAGAAGATATAGAATATAATTATGCATATTTTCCTATAGTTATAGATAAGGATATTTATGGACTTGATAGAGATATTTTTATATGATAAATTAGTTGAACATAATATCTACACCAGAAAAATATTTCTATCCTTGTATAAATGAGCTTGAGTGCTATCAGAGTTTAGAAAAAAAGGTGATACAAAGATAGCAAGCAAAAATATCAAAAATCAGTATTGTGTTTGCCTATATATCCTGATTTGGATTTGGATATAGTGAATGAAATATGTAGTTTGATAGAAGATTTTAGTGTTAAATAATTTTTTTATAAAGATAAGGGAAAATGAGATGAATGTTTTACTAACAAGTGTAGGAAGAAGAGCCTATCTGGTAGATTATTTTTAAAAAAAGAATTTGGAGATAATAGTAAGATAATTTGTACGAACTCCAGTGAATTAAGTACAGCTTTATCCGTAGGAGATAAATCATATATCAGTCCTATGATATATGAAGAAACTTATATTCCTTTTTTTGTTAGAAATATGTAAAAAGAGAAGATAAATATTCTGGTATCCTTATTTGATATAGATTTACCTATCTTAGCTTATAATAAAGATAAGTTTGAGAACTTAGGTGTAAAAACTTATACTTAGTGATTTATCTATTATAGAAGTATGCAATGATAAGTATAAGATGAATAAATTTTTTTGAAAAAAATAATTTTTTTGATACTATATATACAGGTCTTTCTATAGAAGATGAATATATTAAAAAAATAATATAAGTAGCGAAAAAAATTCATATTAAAAGCCTAGATGGGGCATGGGAAGTTTGGGAATATATATAAGTGATGAATACGAGGAAGCGAAATATTTCTACAAAAAGATAAGAAAGGACATAGATAAATCTTATCTTAGGTATGAAGCAAAGCAAGATATAGAAAATAGTATATTAATTCAGGAATTGATAGAAGGTAAGGAATACGGACTTGATATAGTAAAATGACTTGGAGGGAATTACATAACAACTATAGTAAAAAGAAAAAAATTGGCTATGCGTTCAGGTGAAACAGATATAGCCAAAAATAGTTCATTTTCCATTATTGGAAGATTTTGGTAAAAAGAATAGCAGATAAAAACTAGGCATATAGCAAATATGGACTTGGATCTTATTCTAAATGATAAGGGTATTTTTGTTATAGATATGAATGCAAGATTTGGTGGAGGATATCCTTTTTACCCATAAAAGCCGGTGTAAATATAGTAAAAAAATAATAAAAAGAGCTTTTTAGAAGGAAAAAAACTATAGATAAAAAAATACTTTGGTACCTACAATAAATAAAAATTTATGCTAAAGATATAAATATAGTAGAAATTTAGAATTGAATGGAAGATAAGATGGACATTATATCTAGATTGATGTATGGAAGTGATGAGAGAGTAGAGCAAAGAAACGTACTATGGAATATGCTTGGAAGTTTGAGCTATGCCATGGTCAGTATGTGCATAGGAATAGCAGTTAGTTTTATTTTGGGTGCTACTCTAGGTGGAATATTTTTTTCTTTGCTTTTTTTCCACTTTAGGGCAGCAACTTTACATACTCTCATATTTTGGAATAAGACCTATACAAATAACGGATACATCCTATGAATATGGATTTGGAGATTATTTAAGGCTTAGATTAATTACCAGCTTGATTGCTATAATACTTGGAATAATATATACAATATTTAAGGCTAGAAATTATATAGAGTTTACAGTATATATTTTAATGATTTTATATAAAGTTTTTGATGCCATAGCAGATTGCTATGAATCAGAATGGCAAAAGAAAGGGAAAGCTTTATATAGGAGCAAAAAGTTTAGCTTTTAGGACTTTACTTAGTCTTGGCATATTTTTGCTTTTTATAATCTTTACTAAAGACATTATCATTTCCGGTATAGCCTTTTTGGTATCGCTTATAGTTTGTATTTATATCTTGGCTATAAGGCCTCTTATGTATATGAAACCTATATTAAATTTTAATAAGCCAAAAGTAATAGAACTCTTTTCAAAAAGCAAGTGGTTATTTGTGTCAAGTTTCTTGGATTTATTCATATTTGCCGCCTCAAAATTTGCAGTAAATTCAGTTTTAGGTGGAGTTTATAATAGTTATTACAGTACCATATTTATTCCTACTTCTATAATAAATTTAATGGCAGGTTTCATTATAAGACCTATACTTAGCAATATATCAAGTTTTTTTATGATAATAAAGATGATAGAAAAATTAACTCGTACGGTACTCAAAAATTTCAGCTATGATATTTGTTTTTTTACTTTACTTGCTATTCTTTTTGGTTGTAATATTAGGTAAATGGTCTTTGTATATTTTTACTTAGAGATGTAGATAAAAGCAGACTTAGGCTTGTATACAGTAATTTTAGGCATAGTTATATTGGGTGGCGGCTTTTATGCACTTATGAATCTAATGTATTATATATTGGTAATTTTTTTAAGAAAGAAAGAGATATTTGTTATTTATATGTTAGCAGCTATTATAGCGGTATCCTTTAGCAGTTATATAGTAAAAAAATGTTTGGAATGTTTGGTGCCGCTTTTATCGTATCTGGCTTTAATGTTGGCACAAGCATTGATATTTTTCTTTCTTGGCGTATAGTTCTATAAAAAGAATTGAGAGGATAAAATGGAAAAAAAGTATTGATGTTATAATACCTACATATAGACCTGATGCTAAGTTTATTGGTTTACTCTTAGCATTAAAAAAAGGCAAAAGTATAAGCCCAAATAATATTATAGTTGTAAATACAGATAAAAAGTATTTGGGATAAACTCGATATGGATACAAAAAGTAAAAAAATACTTTGGGAGTTGATATATCCAAGCTTATTTTAAAAACATATAGAAAAAGATTTTGATCATGGCAGAAGTAGAAATTATGGGGTAAGTTTTTTTCAAAGACAAAAATATTTTATTTGTATGACAATGGATGCTGTTCCTAAAGATGAATATTTAATAGAAAAATCTTTTGAAAAACTATGTCGGATAAAGTAAAATTGAGCTATGCCAGACAAATAGCTAATGAAGATGCTGATATATTAGAAAAAGTTTACCAGAAATTTTTAATTATCCTGATAAAAGTATAATAAAATCTAAGTCCACAGAACAAATTTATGGAATAAAAAAATTATTTCTGTTCTAATGTTTGTGCTTGTTATGAGAGAGAAAGCTTTTGATAAAATAGGCGGTTTCAAAGAGAATATTATTTTAAATGAAGATATGATATATGCGTATAATTTGCTAAATACAGGTAAATCTCTAGAGTATGTAGCAGGTGCAGTGGTTTTACACTCACATAGCTACACAGGAAAAAGAGCAATTTAAAAAGAAATTTTGATATAGGTGTTTCTCAAGCTATGGATAAAAAGGATTTTTTTCAAGTCTTAAATCTGAAACTGAAGGTATAAAAAAATGATAAAGCTTAATATAAAAACATTTAAAAAGAACAAAAAAAGAACTTTATTATTTGCCTAAACTTATTTATATAAGTGCTTGTAAATTCTTAGGATATAAATTAGGGAAGTCGTATAAAAAAAGCTACCAAAGTCTATAATAAAAATTATGTAGCCTTAATAAAGCATATTGGAGGTAAATTTTGTCTGATATATTACTTATAATACCGGCATATAATGAAGAAGAAAAATATAGAAAAAGGTTATAGAAGAAATCAAAAAAATATAATCTGGACTATGTAATAATAAATGATGGTTCTAGTGATAATACTAAAAAAATATGTGAAGAAAAAGAAATATAATATAATAAATTTAGCTGTTAATTTAGGTTTGGCGGGTGCTTTTTCAGACCGGAGTTATTTATGCTCATAATAAGGGATATTCTTATGTTGTGCAATTTGATGGAGATGGGCAACATAAAGCAGAATATGTAGAAAGTATGAGGAAAAAAAGATGGATGAAGGTTTTGATATAGTTATAGCATCCAGATTTATAAATAGTAAAAAAAGCCGTTTACTATGAGAATGTTGGGAAGTACTCTCATTTCGTTTGCAATAAAACTTACAACAGCTTCATCTATAAAAAGACCCTACTTCGGGTATGCGTATGTATAATAAAAAAATTAATAGAGGAACTTGCTTTTAATATAAATTATGCACCGGAACCGGATACTGTATCATATTTAATAAAACAGGGAGCAAAGGTGGCGGAAGTACCTTGTACTATGGAGGAAAGGCAAGGTGGAATCAGCTATTTGACACCATTTAATGCGATATCATATATGCTTAGAATATTGAGCTCTATTTTATTTATACAGAACTTTAGAAAAAAAGAAATAAAAAAAGTATTTTTAAGGTAGTAGAATGAGTATAATATTAAGAATTTTACTTATATTTGCGTCTTTATTAGCTAGTATAAGTGTCATAAGAAAAAAATAAGAAAAAGCTAAATTACAAATAGATGATGCAGTGTTTTTGGGTATTATCTTCTATTATTATATTGTTGGTAGCAATATTTCCAAATATAATATATATTTTTAGCAGATATAACAGGAGTACAATCTCCAGCCAACTTATTATATTTATTAGTTATAGCTATTTTATTGATGAAAAATATTTAATATGAGTATAAAAAAATATCAATATTAGAAGATAAAAATAAAAAAAGATAGTACAAAAAAATAAGTTTAGACGAGTAATAGATTGAATAAATTATATTAAAAAAACATTAGAAGATGAGGTATATATGCAAGCAGTTATAATGGCAGGAGGAAAGGGAACAAGACTTAGTACTATAACTAAAAAAATGAGATTCCTAAGCCTATGGTAGAAATAAAAGGGAAACCACTTTTATTATGGCAATTAGAAGAATTAAAAAAATATAAGATAACTAGAGTTACTATGATAATAGGATATCTAGGAGAAAGAATACAAGAATATTTTTAAAAGATGGCAAAAGAATTTGGTTTTGAAATAGATTACATAGTAGAAGAAAGTCCCTTAGGAACTGCAGGAGCTTTCTATTATCTAAAAGATAAGATTGAAAGCGACTATTTTATGTTGGTTTTTTTGGTGATGTTTTTCTTCAATATAGATATAAATAGAATGGAAAGTTTTCATAAAGAAAAATAATTCTCTTGCAACTTTATTTGTACATCCAAATGCACATCCTTATGATTCTGACTTGGTTGAGCTTAGTGAAAAATAATAAAGTTATAAGGTTTGATTCTAAAAAAATAATGTAAGAGATTATTGGTACGATAATATAGTAAATGCCGGTATTTATATAATAGATAAAAAAAGGTATGTGATAAAGTTAAAGAGCCTATAAAAAAACTGATTTTGAAAAAAAGAAATACTTGCTAAGATGGCAGATAAGGGAGAAGCCATATATGGATATGTTTCACCTGAATATGTAAAAAGATGTTGGAACTGTTGATAGAATAGAAAGTGCTATAAAAAGATTTGGAGAGTGGACTCATAGTAAATAAGAATCTTGCAAATAAACAAAAAAAGCAATTTTTTTAGATAGAGATGGAACCATAAATAAATACAGAGGTTTTTATATCAAAAGAAAATGAGTTTGATTTAGAAGATGGAGCTATAGAGGGTATTAAGATGATTAATACTTCCGGTTATCTTGCTATAGTTGTAACAAATCAACCTTCTGTTGCCAGAGGTTTGTGTGAGTGTTCGGATATAGATTATATTCATAAAAAGATGAAGAGTTTACTGGGCAAAGAGGGAGCTTTTTGTTGATGAAGTTTACTATTGTCCACATCATCCTGACAAAGGTTTTCCGGAAGAAAAATCCTCTCTATAAGATTGACTGTGAATGTAGAAAAACCTAAAAATAGGTATGATAGAAAAAAAGCAGTTTGCAGATTTAATATAGATCTTTCTTCTTCATGGATAGTAGGTGACAGTAGTTTGGATATGGAATTAGGAAAGAGAGCAGGTCTAAAGTCGGCTCTAGTTTTAACAGGAAGTGCAGGAAAAGATGGGAAGTATGAGTTTGAGGCTGATATAATAGCTAAAGATATAAAAGAAGCTGTAGAAGAAATCTTGAAAAAAGATATATAAGTATATTATAATTTATAAGTAAAAGCATAGAAGTTTATAAGAAGAGGTAAAAGCGATGATACTTGGAGCTTTAGAAGCCGGTGGAACAAAGATGGTTTGTGCTATTGGAGATGAAAATGGAAATATTAAAGAGCAGATCTCGATACCGACAGGCACTCGGAGGATACAATTCCTAAAAATATTGGAATATTTTAAAGATAAAAAAATATAGAAGCCTTAGGGATAGGTTGTTTTTGGCCCTATAGATTTAAATAGAAAGTCAGAAACCTATGGGTATATAACAAATACACCAAAAACTTGCTTGGAGAAATTTTTGATATAGTTGGTAGTTTAAAAAAAGCATTGAATGTACCAATAGGCTTTGATACAGATGTTAATGGTTCTCTACTAGGAGAACATACTTTCGGAATAGCTAAGAATAAGGAAAATGCAGTCTATATTACTATAGGAACAGGTGTGGGTATGGGAGTTTTATCAAATGGAAAACTCTTGCACGGTATGATGCACCCTGAAGCAGGTCATATAAAAATGACCAGACATCCTGAAGATACTTTTGCAGGACAATGCCCTGTACATGGAAGCTGTTTAGAGGGGCTTGCTTGCGGTCCTGCTATAGAAGCCAGATGGGGGAAAAAAGGTATAGAACTTGCAGAAGATAAAAAGGTATGGGAATTAGAAGCTTATTATCTTGCACAGTCAATATATTCGCTTATTTTAACTTTATCTCCTGAGATTATTATTCTTGGTGGTGGAGTTATGCACCAAGAAATTTTATTCCCACTTATAAGAGAAGAAGTTAAAAAGATAAATAATGGATATCTTGTTACTAAAGAGATAGATAATCTTGATGAGTATATAGTTCCGGCATCTTTAAATGATAATCAAGGTCTTATGGGAGCTTTTACAATTAGGCTTAGATGAGTTGAGAGCTAAGTAATATTAAGAACTTATAATAAATTTTGTTTTTAAAAGAATTTACATAAAATTTTTCTATCTCTTATATTTATATATAAGAGATAATATATAGCATATAAAAGTTGTATTTTATTATAGTAAAAAAATATTTATTAACTGAAATAAATATATAACTTTTTATATGCTTTTTATATGAAAAAGATTCTATACACCATCTATAATAAAGAAAAATATTTATTGTATAAATCTTGCTAATATTCCAAAGGAAAAAAATACTCATGATAGCAGTAGCCATAATTACACCTATTATAGATGAAATAAGTGCCTTTTTTTCTTATCCATCTGAAGAGCGGAAGCTATAATGCAACCTGTCCAAGCACCTGTTCCGGGTAGTGGAATACCTACAAAGAGCGCCAAGCCCCAAAAAAATCATATTTTTTTCTATACTATCTTTATGTTTGGCTATTTTAGCATCTATATAGGAAGCTAACTTATTCAAAAAAATTTCAAATTAGATTTTCTCATAAAAAAATATAAATTTTATCAAAAGCAAAGATAATTAAGATTAAAGGGATAATATTACCTATAAATGCAATAACTATACTCTGCATAATATCTAATTTAATTATAGAAGCTGCTATAAGTCCACCTCTGGCTTCAAGTATAGGCATAAGTGAAATGATAAATACTATAAGTTGTTTTCCAAATGGTAGTATCAGTAGAGAAGAAAGTTTTTTTCACTAAAACTTTCTGTAAGTTTTTAGTGCCATAAAAAATATCCTTTCAAAAATATAAACTAAAAAAAGTAGTATAGCAAAAAAATACTCAAAAGATAAGTTTATATATATCTTTAGAAAAAGAAGTCGCCTGCTTATTAAAACTTTGACGACTTCTTTATTATAATACTTTATTTAACTAATTCTAAAAAAATTTAGTATAGAACTTTAATGAAAAAAATCTATTTAGTTCCGAAGATTCTATCTCCGGCATCACCAAGACCCGGACAAATATATTTGTTTTCATTAAGTTCTCTATCAAGATGACCAACGTATATTTGTATATCCGGATGTGCAGCTTTTAATTTTTTTCAAGACCCTCAGGAGAAGCTATGATACACATAAATTTAATATTCTTACCGCCGTGTTTTTTTGATTTGAGTAATAGCATCAATAGCAGAACCGCCTGTTGCAAGCATAGGATCTGTAACAACTATAGTTCTTTCCTCTATAGGCTTAGGAAGTTTGCAATAATACTCATGTGGCTCAAAAGTCTTTTTCATCTCTATAAAGACCTATATGGCCTATCTTAGCAGATGGAACAAGAGCTGTTATTCCGTCAACCATACCAAGACCTGCACGAAGTATAGGAACAATAGCAAGTTTTCTACCGGAGATAACCGGAGTTTTACAAGTTTCAATAGGAGTAGTTATCTCTATTTCTTCTGTAGGTAGATCGCTAAGAGCTTCATATCCCATAAGCATACCGATTTCTCCAACTAGAGAACGGAACTCGTAAGTTCCCGTGTTTTTATCACGAAGAAGTGATATTTTTGTGTTGTACAAGTGGATGAGAATTAATAAATACATTATCCATAATATTTTTTCCTTTCCAAAAGTTTATTTAGCATCATCAACATCCGGTAAAATTAAGTTCATAAGAACACCGACTAGAACAGCTATAAATAAACCTGATATATTAAGTACATAAGTACCAAAATTAATATTTATACCACCTAAGTTTGAGAAACCGAGTCCAAATACAAGAATTAGACCAACTATAGTTAAATTTCTTGAGTGTGTAAAATCTAAATTAGATTCAGCAAGGGAACGAATACCGACAGCTGCAATCATACCGAATAAGATTACTTCTACACCACCTTTAACAGGATCAGGAATAGTTTGAAGTATAGCACCGACTTTTCCAAAAAGACCGAGTAGAATAGCAAAAACAGCAGTAAGTCTAAGTAATCTAGGATCATAATTCTTAGTTGTAGCTAATACACCTGTATTCTCAGAATAAGTAGTATTACTAGGTCCACCTATAAGACCTGCGAACATAGTAGCAAGACCGTCTCCAAGTAAAGTTCTATGTAAGCCGGGATCTTTTAAGAAATCTTTGCCAACTACTGTAGAGTTAGTAGTAATATCTCCTATATGCTCCATGAAAGTAACTAAGGCTATAGGAGCTATTGAAAGTATAGCGCCAAGTTCAAATTTTGGTAAACTCATAAAAGGAACACCATTTGAATCTAATGTCTTGAATGGTATATTTATCCAAGGAGAGTTAGCTATAACTTCAAAGTTCATATGGAATAAACCAAGCCCTGAGAGTATAACGCAAAGGATATATCCGAAAACAATACCTATAAGAATAGGAACCAGTTTAAAGAAGCCTTTTGCAAAAATTGAACAAAGTATAACAATTAATAATGTGAAAGCTGCAATTGCCAAATTAATAGCAACTAAAGGAGTAAATCCGTTTGCAAGACCAAGACCTCCTGTAGCGTCTGTAATAGCAGTTCCTGCCAAGTTTATACCTATAACCACAATAACAGGTCCTGTAACAACAGGTGGGAATACTTTTTTGATTTTTTCAGCACCGATAAAATATGCGATAGCCGAGAATATTAAATAGACAAAACCGGCTGCGATAATACCGCCTTGAGCAAGAGGAACATTTGATACGACAATACTTCCCTCCGGTTTAATAACAGCTGTTACGGCTGCTAAGAAAGCGAATGAAGAACCTAAGAATACAGGAACCTTAAAAACCTGTACATAAGTGAAAAAAATCAGAGTACCTACACCGCGCTAAAGAGGGCTAGTGAAGGATTTAGTCCTGTGATAAGAGGAACTAATACAGTAGCACCAAACATAGCGAAAAGATGTTGGATACTAAGTAAGTAATCTCTTGATGTAAAACCAAGTTTTTTTAGACATTTTTCTTTTTCTCCCTTTTGATAAAATTAGATTTGAGTAAAAATTCACAAGGAATTTTTTTAAAAATCAAACTATTTTTAGCAAAGTGAGAAAAATAAAAATCAAGTCTTTTAGATATTATTTGAAGTATATATAGAAAAAAATAAAAATAATTTAGCAAAAAATTATAAGTTGATTTTAGTATTAAAAAAAGTTAGATTTAATAAGATTAAGTAGGTTTAGCTACGATATTTACAAAAATATTTAAAAATACTGTATTATTGTATTATATTAAAAAAACTTAGGAGGTGCAATAATGACTAAAAGAGTATTTCTCATAGTCTTGGATAGTTTAGGAATAGGTAATGCTCCTGATGCTAAAATTTTTCGGAGATGAAGGTTCAAATACTTTAAGAACAATAAGTAAATCAGAATATTATCATACTCCTAATATGTTAAAGTTGGGTTTAGGAAATATAGATGGAGTTGATTACCTTGATTATGATAGTGAGAGAATAGGAGTTTACGCAAGATTAGAAGAGGCTTCTATGGGTAAAGATACTACTATAGGTCATTGGGAAATGGCAGGTATTATATCTAAAAATCCACTTCCTACTTATCCCGAGGGTTTTCCAAAAGAAGTATTAGATGAATTTACAAGGAGAACCGGAAGAGAGATTATTTGTAATAAACCATATTCCGGAACTGATGTTATAAGAGATTATGGAAAAGAGCATATAGAAACAGGTAAACTTATAGTTTATACTTCTGCTGACAGTGTGTTTCAGATAGCGGCTCATGAAGATATTGTACCTATTGATGAATTATATAAATATTGTGAGATTGCAAGAGAGATTTTACAAGGCGAGCATGGAGTTGGTAGAGTTATAGCAAGACCTTTTATAGGTGGTGAAGGGAATTTTACCAGAACCGTCAACAGACATGATTTTTCTTTATCACCGGCAGATAATATGTTAGATGCTTTAGTGGCAGCTAAATATGAAACTTATGGTATCGGAAAAATATATGATATTTTTGCAGGAAAAGGTGTAGAGCATACACAGAGAACTAAAAATAATATAGAGGGTATGGAAAAAAGTATAGAGCTTCTCAAAAAAGATTTCACAGGTCTTGGATTTATAAATCTTGTAGATGGAGATATGATTTATGGTCATAGAAGAGATATAGATGGTTATGCAAAATCTATAGCTAAGTTTGATGATCAACTCGGTACTTTTATTTCTAAAATGAATGATGATGATATAGTGATGATTACTGCAGATCATGGCTGTGATCCGGGTTATAAAGGCACAGACCATACCAGAGAATGTGTTCTGTTTCTTGCTTACGGAAAAGGATTAAAAAAGGATATAAATTTAGGTACCAGAAAAAAACTTACGCAGATATAGCGGCAACTATACTTGATATATTTAATATAGAAAAATACGACAGCGGAATAAGCTTTTAAAAAAAGATATTATGTAATATAGAGGAAAAATAAATGACTGATATAAAGTTGTTAGAGGAAGCGAAAAAAGCAAGGCTTATGGCTTATGCTCCATATTCAAAATTTAAGGTTGGTGCGGCCTTACTTACAAAAAGTGGGAAAGTATATCATGGTTGCAATATTGAGAATGCGGCATACACACCTACTAATTGTGCAGAAAGAACAGCTTTTTTCAAAGCTGTATCTGAGGGGGAAACTGAATTTGAAAAAATAGCTGTGGTTGGAGCTATGGAAGGTAGAGAAGCTGATAATATTTGTTCTCCTTGCGGTGTATGCAGACAAGTTATGATGGAATTTTGCAATCCTAAAACATTTAAAATAATATTGGCTAACGGCAAGGGAAATATTTTAGTATCATCTTTAGATGAAATACTTCCTTATGGTTTTGGACCTAAGGATTTAGAGTAGAATAAATATTATATGATGAGGTAGATAGGAGGGAATTGAAATGAGAATGTATGACCTAATTATGAAAAAAAGAAATAGCTTAGAGCTTTCCAAGGAAGAAATAAGTTATATAATTAAAGAATATGTAGCCGGTAATATTCCTGATTATCAAATGTCTGCTTTTTTGATGGCAATATATTTCAAAGGAATGAGTAAAGAAGAAACACTTTATATGACTATGGAAGTTGCTCATTCGGGAGATATGGTAGATTTATCATCTATTAAAGGAGTAAAAGTGGATAAACATTCTACAGGTGGCGTAGGTGATAAAACAACTTTGATAATAGCACCTATAGTTGCAAGCTTAGGTGTAAAAGTAGCAAAAATGTCAGGTAGAGGTTTAGGTCATACAGGAGGAACGGTAGATAAGTTGGAGTCCATACCTAATTTTAAGACTAGTTTAAGTAGAGAAGAGTTTTTTGATATAGTGAATAAAATAGGTGTAAGTGTAATAGGACAATCAGGAAATCTAGCACCTGCCGATAAAAAATTATATGCTCTTAGAGATGTAACGGCAACAGTTGACAGTATTCCTCTAATAGCTGTATCAATAATGAGCAAAAAGCTTGCTGCAGGAAATGATTGCATACTTTTAGATGTAAAGACAGGTAGTGGAGCTTTTATGAAAACTGTAGATTCGGCTATAGAACTTGCGAAAGAGATGGTAGATATAGGTAGCAATGCAGGTAAGAATACTTTAGCTTTGATTACTGATATGGACATACCCTTAGGCTATAATATAGGTAATAGCTTAGAAGTTATAGAGGCTGTTGAAATTCTTAGAGGAAGAGGCCCAAAAGATTTAACTGAAGTTTGTATACAACTTTCAGCAAATATGCTTTATTTGGCAGGAAAAGGCAGCATAGAAGAATGTATAAATCTTGTAAATAGGGCTATAGAAGATGGTAGTGCTTACAATAAATTTATAGAAATGGTAGAGGCACAAGGTGGAGATACTAATGTTATAAAAGATGTAGGCAAGTTTGAAAAGTCTAAATATACTTTTGAAGTAAAATCTGAATATAGCGGTTATATACATTCTATGGATACGGAAAGTTTAGGTATAGCATCTGTAATGTTAGGAGCAGGAAGAGAAACAAAGGATAGTGTTATTGATTTTAGTGCAGGTATAATTATAAATAAAAAAAGTACGGAGAATATATAGAAGTAGGAGAAGTCTTAGCTACTATGTATGCAAATGATGAAAGTTTATTTGAGGCGGCTGCTAAAAAAAGTATTTAGAAGCTATAGAAATAAAAAAATACAAGACCTGAGATAAAAACCTCTTATTTATGCTAGAGTTAGTAAGGATGAAATATTAAAAATTTTTAGGAGAGTAGTATGGAAGTAAAGGATATTTTTAAAACATGTTGATCATACTCTTTTAAAAGCATTTGCTACTTGGGAAGATATCGAAAAAAATATGTGAAGAAGCTATAGAGTATAAGACAGCTTCTGTATGTATTCCCCTTCCTATGTTGAGAGAGTACATAATACTTATAAGGATAAAAATAAATATTTGTACAGTAGTAGGTTTTCCACTGGGGTATAGTGAAACTTCTACAAAAGCTTATGAGGTAAAAGAAGCCTTAAAAGCAGGTGCAAATGAAATAGATATGGTTATAAATATAGCTGATGTTAAAAATAAAGACTTTGAAAAGGTAGAAAAAGAAATCATCTTACTCAAATCCATAGTAGGTACTAAGGTATTAAAAAGTGATAATAGAAACTTGTTATTTGGATACAGAAGAGAAAAATTACCTTGTGTAAAATAGTAACAAGAGCAGGAGCTGATTATAAAAAAACTTCTACGGTTTTGGGCTTTCCGTGCAAAGCTGGAAGATATAAAATTATTTAGAGAGAATATTGGTGAACGAGTAAAAAAATTAAAGCTGCCGGTGGAGTAAAAAGTATTAAAGATATGCAAGACTTTTTAGAAGCTGGTTGTGATAGAATTGGTACAAGTTCAGCAATTTCACTAATAAAAAGAAAGTAAAGTGGATACTTATTAAAAATAAGAACTTGAAAGATAAGCAATTTATACTTATTTATGATATTTATATCTTAAGGCTTATTATAGAGTTTATAATAGTAGAGTATACAGTATAAAAAAGGAAGATATGCAAGAAAAAGAACTGAGAAATTTAGCCAAGGTAGAATTACACTGTCATCTTGATGGTTCATTGACACGAGAAAGTGTCAGTGAATTATTAAATAGGAGAGTAAGTAATTCTGAACTTATGGTTGCTGATGATTGTAAGGATTTAAAGAGTTATCTGGAAAAATTTGAACTCCCTCTTAAATGCCTACAAACTTACGATAATTTAAAAAAGGCGGCGAGGGAGTTTTTACTATCCTTGGTTAAAGATAACATAAAGTATGTAGAAGTAAGATTTGCTCCTATGTTATCTGTAAATGAAAAATTATCTTGTCGAAATGTTATAGAGGCAGTATTAAGTGGTTTAGAGGACGGTAAAAAAATTTGTAAAATAGACTACAATGTAATAGTTTGTACTATGAGACATCATACAGCCAAAACTAATATGGAAATGTTAAAGATTGCAAGAGAATTTTTGAATTTTGGTTTATGTGCGACTGATTTGGCAGGCAATGAAGCCGCATACCCTATGGGAGAGTTTAAAGAAGTATTTAATTATGCAAAAAAATTGATATACCTTTTTACTATACATGCAGGAGAATGTGGTAATTCCAATAACATAAAAGAGGCTATTGAGCTTGGGGCAAGGCGTATAGGTCATGGTATAGCTATGAGAGGAAATGAAGAGATTAAAGCTCTTTGTCTGAAAAATAGAATAGGCATAGAAATGTGCCCGATAAGTAATATGCAAACAAAGGCTATAGACAGTTTACAGGCTTATCCACTTAGAGAATTTTTGGATAAAAAAATTGTTGCTTACTATAAATACAGATAATATAACTGTTAGTAATACATCCTTAACTAAAGAATTTTTTTATTCATACAAAAATAAGTTAAATATAAGTGATGAAGAAATACATTTATTAAGAAAAAAACGCAATTGAAGTAGCTTTTTGCAAATGATGATATAAAAAAATAAGTTATATAAGATGTTATAGAAAGGATGGATAAGATGAATGCAGTTTATAATAAACTTGAGATTTGTTTAGCAAGTATTAGGAAGATAACTGATTTTAAACCTAGAGTTGGTATAGTTTTAGGTTCCGGTTTGGGCGATTATGCAGATGAAATTAAGATAGAAGAAACTATAGAATATAAGGATATAGAAGGATTTCCTGTATCTACAGTAAAGGGACATAAAGGACGTTTTGTATTTGGTTATGTAGGAGATGTTCCGGTTGTAATAATGCAAGGAAGAGTACACTTCTATGAGGGATATTCTATGAGTGATGTAGTCTTACCTACAAGACTTATAGCTATGTTGGGTGCTACTACCTTATTGCTTACTAATGCGGCAGGCGGTGTAAATACTTCTTTTAAAGCAGGAGATTTTATGCTTATAAAAGATCATATTTCCAGTTTTATACAAAGTCCTTTAATAGGTAGTAATATTGAAGAATTAGGAACACGCTTTCCTGATATGAGTGAAGTATATAAAAAATCTCTTTGTGAATTGATAAAAAGTAGTGCGAAAGAATTAGGAATAGATTTAAAAGAAGGTACTTACATACAATTTAGCGGTCCGGCTTATGAAACACCATCAGAAATAAAGATGGCAAGAGTATTAGGTGCTGATGCGGTAGGAATGAGTACAGTTTGTGAAGCCATAGCCGCTACTCATGCAGGTCTTAATGTTTGTGGTATTTCCTGTATTACTAATATGGCTGCCGGAGTATTAGATATAAAGCTGGATCATGCAGAAGTTCAAGAGATAGCAGATAGAGTTTCTAAAGATTTTAAAAAAAGCTTGTTACAAATATTATTAATAAATTATAAGTTTGATATATATAATTAAATATAAAATAAGAAAAAAAGAGCTGTTCATAGTCTAATGAATGGCTCTTTTTTTCTTATAGTAGAGTATATAAAAATTACTTGAGTTTCTTTAAATATCTCATAAATTCAGCATAAGATAAATCTGTTCTTTCGGCTTTTAATTTCTTATATTTTGAAGGGCTTAGATTAAATTGTTTTTTTGAATGCTTTTGAGAAAGTACCACTATTTTCAAAAGCCACAATAAACAGAAACAGCATCTATGGATAAAGAACTATCATCCAGCATATTACAAGCACGACTTAGTTTAAAAATGTGCTATATATTCTTTAGGAGAATGTCCCATAGCTTCTTTAAATAATGTGAAGAGGTAATTTCTACTTATCCCTATATGTGCGGCTACATCATGTACCTTTATGTTATTAAAGAAGTTATTTTGAATAAATTCTATAGCTGATAATACGTAGTTACTTTTTATAAATTCATCAGAACGAGTTATGTTAATATGAACACTGGTTTCTGATGACATACAAGATAAAAAAATTCGTAAAGTAAAAGCTTGTCTGGTAAATTCCTCTTTTATACCACCTGAACCGGTTTTTAAAAACTTTTTCAAAAAAATATTTTTCAATTCTACTTATATCATTAAAAAGAAGCAATAGGATTATTTTTATTAAGACCCATTCGTTCAAAAAAAGCGTTTAATATTATTTCCTTTTAATCCAAACCAAATATATGTCCAAGGCTCATCTTTATCAGCTTGATAATAAGTCATAATATTAGGCTCTATCAAAAAAAGCATTACCTTTACTTAAATTATATTCTTTTCCGTTATATATAAAGGTACCTTTACCTGAACATATATAGTGTATTAAATAAGTCGGTCTTACAGAAGGACCAAAAAGAGTGTAAGGGTAGGCAAGTTTCTTTACCGGTAAAAAGAAATATAAGTATCGTTAAAGTCTGAATCATTAAACATTTGATAAGCAACATTAAAATTACCATTATCTTTATTTATTTCAACTATATTTATCTTTGTTAAATTCATTTAAACTCCTATATATTCCAAAAATACAGATAACATTTTGACATATTTTTTTATAACATTAAGTTCTACAACAAAGTTTTTTTCTTATATATATACTTTAGCACATAAGAAATCTATTGCAATATAGAATTTCAAAAAAATAAATAAGTTTTATTTTTTTAAGGAGGATTATTATAATGAGAAAGACTTTTAAAAAGTTAATGGTATCATCTTCAGTTATTGCTCTAAGTGCTTTTTTTAGGGGCTTGTGCTTCAAAAGCAAAAATACAGATAAAGCTAGCACAGGAGAGGTAGGAGATGGAGCAAGCACAAAACCTCTTACAGTAGCTATTTGGGATAATGGTCAAAAAACCGGGTCTTGAAGAAATAACAAAAAGAATTCACAGAAAAAACAGGTATTCCGGTAGATATACAAGTAATAGAATGGCAAGCATATTGGACCTTGCTTGAGGCAGGTGCAAGTGGTGGAGATCTTCCGGATGTATTCTGGATGCATTCAAATGAAGCTGTTAAGTATATGCAAAATGATATTTTATTAGATTTAACAGATAAAGTTAAGTCTTCTACAGTATTAGAAATGGATAAGTTCCCACAAGAACTTAAAGATATGTATGTAAATGATGGTAAGATTTATGCAGTACCAAAGGATAGAGATAGTATAGCTCTTTGGTATAATAAAACTATGTTTGATGAGGCGGGGCTTGCATATCCGGATGATACATGGACTTGGGATGATTACTATGACGCAGCTGTTAAGTTAACAAAAGAAGATGGTAGTCAATATGGTACAGCTATGAATCCATCAAATAATCAAGATGGTTGGTATAATATAGTTTATTCTATGGGTGGAGAAATTATTACACCGGATAAGAAGAAATCAGGTTTAGATGAAGCTAATACTTTAAAGGCACTTGAGTATGTGAATAAATTACAAAAGGATGCCATGCCAAGTCCTGAGGTGATGTCAGAAACAACTGTAGATGTATTATTTAGCTCAGGAAAGATTGCTATGCTTCCACAAGGTTCTTGGATGTTAGCTCCATTTAAAGAAAATGAATATATAAAAGAAAATGCTGATATAGCAGTATTGCCAAAAGATAAAGAAACAGGAAAAAGAATATCTCTATATAATGGTTTAGGTTGGGCGGCAGCAGCTAATACAAAAAATCCTGAGGGTGCATTTAAGTTGATAGAATGGTTTGGTTCTAAAGATATGCAAATAAAACAGGCTGAGCTTGGTGTTACTATGGCAGCTTATGATGGAGTTTCAGATGCTTGGGTTAAGAGTACAGATAAATTTAATTTAGATGCTTATTTAACAATGTTAAATGGTGATATTGTATTTAGACCACATTCAAGAGCAAGTGTAGTTTGGGAAAATTCTAATAATGATGAGTTAAAGAAAGCTTGGAGTGGTGAAGTTACAATAGATGAGGCTGCAAAGACGGCGGCACAAAAAATGAATACATTCCTTGCAGATGAACAATAGATATATTTAAGATAGGGGGGGAGGTAAAACTCTTCCCTATTTTAGAAGTAGATATTGTAGTTAAGGAGGAAATAGCATTGACTAATAATATTAAAAAAAGTTTAAATTATCGCCCTAGACAAAAAAAGTGAGTGGATATGGGGTTGGGCATTTATATTCCCAACTATGTTAGAGTCTTATAGTTTTAAATATATATCCTATTATAAAAAAACAATAATAGAAAGCTTTTTATAAAACCGGAGATTTTGGTAAAGGAAACAAATTTATAGGCTTTTGCAAATTATATTAAAATTTTTAAAAAGATGCAGAAGTTTTACAAGCAATAGTAAATACTTTTAAATATGCAATAGTGGAAGTTCCATTTTCTATTATTATAGCCTTGGTTTTAGCAGTATTTTTTTAAATAGAAAAAAATGAAAGGTAGAGCTTTTTTTATCGTTCAGTATTTTTTTCTTACCTATGGTAGCCGCACCGGCTGCAGTTGCTATGGTTTGGAGATGGTTATTTAACTCTGAATTTGGTCTTATAAATAATATTTTTTTCATATAAAAAGTAAATTGGATTTCAAGTCCAAATCTAGCTATTTATTCATTGGCAATTATCGGTATTTGGTCTATAGTAGGGTATAATATGATATTATTTTTTTAGCAGGTTTACAAGAAATACCGAGAGATTATTATGAAGCATCAAGTATAGATGGTGCAGGTGGAATAAGACAATTCTTTAATATTACAGTGCCCTTACTTTCACCAACAATATTTTTTTGTTTCAATTACAAGAGTTATAGGTGGTTTTTGGTATTTGATCTTATATTTATGATTATGGATAGAAACAATCCTGCTTTAGTAAAAAAACACAATCTCTTGTATACTTGTTTTATAAATATTCATTTATAAATAATAATAAGGGTGTTGGTAGTGCAATTATTGTTCTTTTTGCTTATAATAATTTTAATAATTACTTTATTACAAATGTTAGCACAAAAGAAGTGGGTTCATTATAATTAAGGAGGTATAACATGGATTTAAAAAAGTATGAAACGTAGACAGCAAATATCAAGTATTAGTATTCATGTAATACTTATCTTAGTTAGTATAACTATGTTAGTTCCATTTGTTTGGATGATATTAACAGCATTTAAAAACAGTAACAGAGTCAACAAGTGTAAATCCTTTTTGTTATTTTTTTCCTAAAAAGATTATTACCTCTAATTTTTTTCAGAAGTAATAAATAATATGAATTTTATGCAGTTATATTGGAATACATTTCTTTTAATACTTGGAAGAGTTGTAGCAGCAGTGCTTACGGCAACTATAGCGGCCTATGCATTTGCCAGACTTGATTTTCCATTAAAGAAATTTTTCTTTTCATTAGTTATATTTCAAATGATGGTGCCATCACAAATATTCATCATTCCACAATATTTGATGGTAAGTAAGATGGGTATGTTAGATACAGTGTTTGCCTTGGTTTTTCCGGGACTTGTAACTGCATTTGGAACTTTCTTATTAAACCAAAGTTTTATGGCATTACCTAAGGATTTAGAGGAGGCTGCAAGAATAGATGGTTGTAATATAGGTCAAACCTTTCTTTTTGTAATGATGCCTTTAGTTCGTTCAGGTATGATAGCTTTAGGTATATTTACAGCAGTATTTGCGTATAAAGATCTTATGTGGCCAATGATAGTAAATAAAAATGTTATGCCTCTTTCAGCGGCCCTTGCTAAGATGCAAGGTCAGTATACAAACAATTATCCCGAACTTATGACAGCTTCGTTACTTGCTTGTATACCAATGATAATTTTATATTTAATATTCCAAAAACAATTTATAGAAGGTATTTCAACTTCGGGTGGAAAATTATAGGAGGAATTTATGTCCATTTTATTTAATGAAAGTAATAAATTAATCACATTACAAACTGCTAATTCAAGCTATCAAATGAAGATAGATGAATATGGTTATTTACTACATACTTGGTATGGTGAAAAGATAGATTCTAATGATGATATGTCATATAGAATTTTTAATATAGATAGAGGATTTTCAGGAAATCCTTATGAGACTTTAGATAGAACATATTCTCTTGATTTTTTTCCGCAAGAATATGCTTGTTTCGGAAATGGTGATTATAGGGCAGATGCTATACAGGTCATACACCCAAATGGTGCAAAATACCTTAGATTTACGTTATGAAAGCCATGAGATTATAAATGGGAAATATGAACTTCCAAAGTTACCGGCTGTAAAATTTAATAAAGATGAGGGATATAGCTTAAAAGTAGTATTAAAAGATAGCGGTAGTGATGTAAGAGTAGAACTTTTATACTCAGTAATATCTGAATATGATGTAATAACTAGAGCGGTAAGAGTTATAAATAATACAACTGATAAAATAATTTTAAATAAAGCTTTATCCTTATCAGTAGATTTTCTGGAAAATGACTATGATTTTATACATTTTTATGGAAAACACGCTATGGAAAGAGAATTTGAAAGAAATTCATTGATTCATGGTAAGCAAAAGTATAGGAAGTATAAGAGGTACAAGTAGTCATCATCATAATCCGTTTGTAATTTTAGCCAAGAAAGAAACAACAGAAACTGTGGGTTCTTGTTACGGTTTTGCTTTTGTATATTCAGGTTCATTTATTTGTGAAGCAGAAGTTGATCAAGTAGATACTACCAGACTTCTAATGGGTATACACCATGATCAATTTAGATTTGAAATTGCAAGTGGTGAAGATTTATTCTTGCCTGAAGTGATTTGTACATACAGTAATGCAGGCTTTGAGAGTCTTTCGCATAAGTATCATGACCTTGCCAGAAAGCATATTTTACAAGGGGAATACGTACATAAACATAGACCTATACTTATAAATAACTGGGAAGCCACATATTTTGATTTTGACACAAAAAAATTAGTTGATATAGCAAAAGATGCCAAAGAAATGGGACTTGAGATGCTGGTTATGGATGACGGTTGGTTTGGCGAGAGATTTAGAGATGATAGAGGTCTTGGGGATTGGGTAGTAAATGAAGAAAAATTAGGTGGCAGTCTAAAAGAACTGGTAGATGAAGTTAATAATCTAGGTCTTAAATTCGGTATTTGGTTTGAGCCTGAGATGGTTAATGAAAATTCGGACCTATATAGGAAACATCCGGATTGGGCTATAGCAGTACCGGGTAGGCTTACAAATAAAGGCAGAGAGCAATTTGTTCTTGATTTTACCAGAGATGAGGTTAGAGATGAAATAGAAAGAATGATGAGAGCCATTATTGAAAGTGCAAATATAGAGTATATAAAATGGGATATGAATAGAAGTATAACCAATTTATATTCAGCTACTATAGGACCGGATAAGATGGGAGAATTTCACTATAAATATGTATTAGGTCTATATGATTTACTTGAAAAAATCACAAGTTCCTATCCTCATATTTTGTTTGAAGGTTGTTCAGGTGGAGGCGGTAGATTTGACTATGGTATGTTATATTACCATCCACAAATTTGGTGTTCAGATAATACAGATGCTATTGAAAGACTTAAAATACAATATGGTACGAGCTTTGCATATCCTATAGGTTGTGTAGGTTCACATGTTTCTGCTTCGCCTAATCATCAGACCTTTAGAGTATCACCTCTTGAAACAAGGGGAACTGTAGCTATGGCAGGAAGCTTTGGTTATGAACTTGATCTAACCAAATTAACAGAAGAAGAACATAGAATAGTTAAATCTCAAATTGAAGAGTATAAGAAATACGATGAGCTTGTTCATGAAGGAGATTACTATAGACTAAATTCTCCTTATGATAATACTAGAGTTACAGCGTGGGAGTTTATGTCTAAGGATAAGTCTAAAGGCTTACTCAGTATAGTTGTTACCGGTCTACAAGCAAATCCTGCACCTATTATAGTATATCCTAGAGGTCTTATAAAAGACGCCAGATATAGAATAGGTAATGAAGAAAAAGACCGGAGCAAGTTTTTATTGCAGGTGGATATAAGTTACCTGTTATTATGGAAGAATATCAATCATTTAGATTAGAAATAGAAAAAAACTATAATATTTAAAAATCCCCTTTCAGATTTTTGTGAGAGGGATTTTTGTGGTATTTTTACTTGAATAGTCGGGTATTTCCAATATATATACATCTAAACAAAAAAATTTGTTATAATTACAAATAAAATGTAAAATATAAAACAAGGAGATAGACTTGAGTATTATAGAAAAATATTATAGATATACCTATAGAACATGAAAAGAAATGTTTGTGGAGAATTAGATATATATCTAAAAGAAAAATAGAAAGAACATTAAAAAGTAACTCTTATAGAAAGAAATGGAGAAATTAAGCTCATAGGACCGGAAAGTAGTGTGGAAAAGACCAGATCGATATTTAACACATTAATAGAGCTTTCTAAAAGAGGTAATCATATAACAGAGCAAAATGTTGATTATGCTATTTCGCTATCATTTACAGAGGGAGAAGATAAATTATTAGAAATAGATAAAGATATTATTGCTAAAACTATATTGGGTAAACCTATAAAACCAAAGACATTAGGTCAAAAGGAATATGTAGATTTAATCAGAAAAAAAATGATAGTATTTGGAGTAGGTCCGGCAGGAACAGGAAAAACATATCTTGCTATGGCTATGGCTATACAAGCATTTAAAGAAGGAGAAGTAAGCAGAATAATACTTACAAGACCGGCTATAGAAGCAGGAGAGAAATTAGGTTTTTTACCCGGAGATTTGCAAAGTAAGATAGATCCATATTTACGTCCTTTGTATGATGCTTTGCATCAAATAATGGGAGCTGATGTATATATGCATAATGCAAGTAAGGGACTTATAGAAGTTGCTCCCTTAGCTTATATGCGTGGTAGAACTTTAGATAATGCTTATATAATCTTAGATGAAGCGCAAAATACTACACCTGCACAGATGAAAATGTTTTTAACTCGTATAGGTTTTGGTTCTAAAGTAGTTGTAACAGGAGACCAAAGCCAAAAAGACTTGCCGGCAGGACAAACATCAGGTTTGGATACTGCATTAAAGGTACTTAGCGGTATTGATGATATAGGTATATGCACTTTAACTAATAAAGACGTAGTCAGACATCCTTTGGTACAAAAGATAGTAGAAGCTTATGATAAGTTTGAAAAGAAATCCGGTAGAAGAAAGACTGCTAAGTCTTAAGGAGTTTTTATGACTATATATATAGAAAATGAATCTGATATAAAGCTAAATATACCATATAGAAAAATAATAGAAGATAGTATAAATTTAAGCTTGGATTTTGAAAAAGTTCCTTATGAATGTGAGATAAGTGTAACTATAGTAGATGATGAAAGAATACATGAAATAAATAAAAAGTTTAGAGAAATAGATAGGTCAACAGATGTATTATCTTTTTCCGTTAAATGAGTTTGAAAAAGCTGCAGATTGGCAAAATTTTTGATGAGGATAAGGCAAGCTTTAATTATGATACAGGGGAACTTATGCTGGGAGATATAATATTATCAGCTGAGCATATTATTAAGCAGGCTAATGAATATGGACATACAAGAAAAAGAGAATTAGCTTTTTTAGTTATACATAGTATTCTTCATTTACTCGGATATGACCATATGACAAAAGAAGATGAGGAAAAGATGTTCTCCAAACAACGACAAATTTTGGATTTAGGGGGATATAAGAGATGAGAAGTATCAAATTAGCTATGATTTGCATATTGGCTTTTACCTTATCTGCTTGTGTGAAAAATGCAGATAAAGTTAATAAAGATGAGAAAGAAATTAAAATAGAAGTTAGTACGGAAGTTAAAGAGACTAAGCAGGAAGAAACAATAAAAGAGGCAGAACCTAAGGAAGTTGGCAAAGATTTCCGTATAAGGAAAGATGGTAAAATAAGCTCGTTTTTAAGCGGTAAAATGGTAGATGAAGCTATAGGAAATAGACGTCCTCTTGCTGTTATGATAAGTAATGATAAAGAAGCAAGGCCACAATTTGGTTTAAATAGAGCGGATATAGTATATGAAGCTCCTGCAGAGGGTGAAATGAACAGATATATGGCTCTTATAGAAGATTATGATGATATGGATAGGATAGGTAGTGTACGCTCTGCAAGGACATACTATACATATTTTGCGAGAGAATGGGATGCTATATTGGCACATTTCGGACAATCAACTTTTTGCTCTTCCTTATCTGAAAAAAATGTTGATAATATAAATGGTGTAGATAAGGGAAATCCATATTTTTATAGAACAAAAGATAGAAAAAAACCTCATAATGCTTATACGAGTGCCAAATTAGTAAAAAAAGCTATAAGAGATTTTTTTATAGAGAAAATTACGAAGAAACTTATAGAGGAAATATTAAATTTAGAGATAATAAGCTGGAAAAAGGAAAAGAAGCAAAGAAAGTGATTATCGGATATACATATAATAATCCATATTTCATCTATAATGATAAAGATGCTTTGTATTATAGATTTCAGTATGGAGATAAGCATATTAGCGATGGTTCTCAAATAGCAGTAGATAATATTATTATAAGCTATAATAGAATGGAACATTATGCAAGTACAGAGTATAGAGATGTGGCTTTGCATGAAGAAAATGAAGGATATTTTATTACTAAAGGGAAGTATATTCCTATAAAGATTATCAAAAAAAGTCAATTTGGAACAACATATTATTATGATATGGAGGGTAATGAAATAGAATTTAATCCGGGTAAAACTTGGATATGTATAGTAGATAAAAAGAAATTTTTGCTAAGACGGAGATATTAGATTCAAATGGAAACAAAAACAAATGTTGAAAACTAAAAAAAGATAATTTTATTGTTCAAGGTTCTATACTTGCTATTGCAGGTATTTTTTTGTCAGAATAATAGGTCTTATATATAGAATACCTCTTACCAGAATAGTAGGAGAGGAGGGAATGGGTTATTATTCACAAGCTTTCAACATATATTCCGTTACATTATTATTATCATCATATAGCTTGCCATTAGCTGTATCAAAGATGATTTCAGCAAGAATAGGAAAAAGACAATATAAAAATGCCGGAAGAATTTTGAGTGCGGCTTTAGTATATGCTACGATAGTAGGTTTTATAGGTTTTTCTTTTATATGGTTTTTTTAGCTGATTTTTCTGGCTAAGACAGTATTTAATATGCCACCTGCCGCAATAGCACTAAAAGCTTTGGCTCCTACTATTTGGGTCATGGCTTATCTTGGTGTATATAGAGGTTATTACCAAGGTCACTCAACAATGATACCTACAGCTATTTCTCAAATTATAGAACAAATAATTAATGCTATAGTTAGTGTATTTGCTGCAAGTTATTTAAAAGATATGGTTATAGAGCAGTCTAAAACTTTAACTATTTCTAGAGCTTATGGTGCTGCAGGTGGTACTATAGGTACAGGTGCGGGAGCTTTTGCGGCCTTAGTAAGCTTATTATTACTATTTGTTTTCGGTTTTAAATCTAGAAAGAAAAGAATAAATAGTGATGAGAGTACAGAATTAGAAACATATTCTAATATTACGGCAGTTCTTTTTTATACAGTTATTCCTGTTATAGCAAGTACAGCTATTTATAATATAAATAGCATAATAGATGGTGCTATTTTCGGACATAGTATGGCATTTTTGGGGCTTGCAGCTGATACAGCAAAGGAATATGGTATATATACCAGTAAATATTTAATATTGATAAATGTTCGGTTGCTATTGCAAATTCTTTATCAAGCTCTTTGATACCTGAACTTAGTAAGGCGAGTGCCGGTGGAGATAGAGTAAGAGTAAATTCCAGTATAGCTGTGGCTATAAGATTTGCAATGTTAGTAAGTGCTCCTGCTGCAGTGGGTCTTGCAGTCTTGGCGAAACCTATTATCAGTTTATTGTTTGGAACAAGTATAGAAGCAGTAAGTCTTATGCAAGTAGGTTCTATAGCAGTTATTTTATATTCAGTTTCAACTGTAAGTAATGCAATTTTACAGGGAACTAATAATATGAACCTGCCGGTTAGAAATGCGGCGATGTCTTTAGCTATACATATAGTCTTTTTATTAGTATTTTTTTGAATATCTTTTCTTTAGGGACTTATGGTCTGGTTTTTTTGCTAATATCTTATTTGCTTTACTTATTTGTATATTTAATGCTTTATCAATAAAGAACAGACTTTTTATACAAGCAAGAAATATTTAAGACTTATATTATGCCTCTTATATGTTCCTTACTTATGGGTGTAGTGATATTTTTTTAGTGTACACATTTTTTTGGATAAGTTTATAAGAAGTAATTTAGTTTCAAGTATAATACCTATGTTTGTTGCAATTTTTTTATTTATCCTATCTTACTCATTCTTACTAGAACTTTGACAAAGGAAGAATTATTACTTATGCCAAAGGGAAAAAAAGATTGTAAGTATTTTTGTCAAAGTTTAGATTGATGTAGGTAAAAGATGAAGATTTTAGTAATTGGCGGTGGAGCTTCCGGTTTATATTTTTCTATCCTAGCTGCAAGGAATAGTCTGGATATAAGTATAATAGAACAAGGAGCCGAGCTTGGAAAAAAAGATATTATCTACAGGTAATGGTAGATGCAATTATACTAATAAAAAAACAAAGTATCAAAGAATATTATAATAATAAAAAAAGCATATTCTATTATAGAAAAAAATATTCTGCAGATAAAACTATAGATTTTTTTAGGTCTTTAGGAGTAGAACCTTTAGATAGAGAAGGATATATATATCCATATTCAGAGCAAGCCGGTCAAGTAAGACAAGCTTTAGTATCTGAAATTGAGAGATTAGGAGTAAAAGTCTATTTAGATACAAAAATAAAATGTATAGACTATCTAAAAGATAAGAAGATATACAGAGTGTATACAAGAGAAAAATAAAAAAATTAGATTTTGAAACCATAATTTTTTTGCAAGCGGATCTAAGGCCTTTCCGATTTCAGGCAGTGATGGCTCCTCTCTTGAATTACTTAGAAATTTACAAATAGAGTATAGAGAATTTTCTCCTGCTTTATGTCCGGTTTACCTTGAAGAAAAGAATTTTTTCAAGGTAGCTACAGGTGTTAGAACAATGGCAAAAGCAAGCCTTATTGTAGAAAATGAGTTCATCTTGGATGACTATGGTCAAGTTCAGATAACAGATTATGGTTTTATCAGGTATACCGATATTTCAACTTTCTCCTAAACTTAGTAAGGCTTTATCAGAAAGAAAAAAATGTACATATAAATATAGATTTTTCTACCTCAAGTAGTAGATAAAAATCAACTTTTTGAAAAAGCAGATTAAATATTGAGAATATTGGATATGCAAAAAAATCTACTTAGGGGTGTTCTAAATGATAAATTGTCCTTGGCTATATTAAAGAGAGCAGGAATAAAGGAGAATAAGTTAAAAGAAGAACTAAGTGATAAGGATATAGAAGTATTGGCGAAACTTCTTGAATCTTCAAAAATTTAAGGCTATAAGAATGTCCGGTTTTGAAAAAAAGCACAGGTTTGTACGGGTGGTATTCCATTAGAAAATCTGAGTGAAAAACTTGGAATATGAAAAATAATCTGTTTTTTTATAGGAGAAATAGTAGATGTAGATGCTATGTGTGGAGGATACAATTTACAATGGGCATTTTTCCAGTGCCGCTTTAGTAGCAGACTTTTTAACAAATAAAAAAATATAGAAAGGCAGATATGCTTAGACTTAATAATCTAAATATAAGTATTTTTACATAATAAGAGTGAGCTTAGTAAAAAAATAGCTCATATACTTAATATAAAAAGAAAATGAAATCATATCTTATAAGATACGCAGACAATCAGTAGATGCAAGAAAGAAAGAAGATATTTTATATTCTTATAATATAGATGTAGAAGTAAAAGATGAAAATAAGATATTAAAGAAAAAGTTTTAAAAAAATAATAATATATCCAAGTCTAAAGATATTATATATAAGATAGAGTGTACAGGAGATAAGAAAATAAAGTATAGACCCGTTATAGTAGGTTTTGGTCCGGCAGGAATTTTTGCTGCACTTAGTCTTGCAAGAGCAGGTTTGAGGCCTATAGTTATAGAAAGAGGCGAGGATGTAGATAGCAGAACCTCAACTGTTGAAGAATTTTGGACTAGCGGAAAATTAAATGAAGAATCTAATGTTAGTTTTGGAGAAGGTGGAGCCGGAACATTTTCAGATGGGAAATTAAATACTCTAGTTAAAGATAGTACAGGAAGAAATACTTTCGTTTTGGAAACCTTAGTAAAGCATGGGGCTGATGAGAAGATATTATATGATTATAAGCCGCATGTAGGTACTGATAAGTTAAAAGATGTAGTTAAAAGCATAAGAGAAGAGATAAAAAGTTTAGGTGCTGATATAAGATTTAATACTTGTATGAAAGAAATTTTATATGAAGACAATAAAATTGAAGCTATAAGACTTAGCGATGGCGAAATAATAAAAACAGATATACTGATTTTAGCTTGTGGACATAGTGCTAGAGATACTTTTTATATGCTTAATGAGAAAAAGGTCGATATAGAGGCTAAAAGTTTTGCTGTAGGTTTAAGAGTAATACATTCTCAGGAAATGATAGATAAATCACAATTTGGTGAAAAGTTCTATAGACAATTATCTCCGGCTCCTTATAAGTTAAGCTATACAACTAAAGACGGCAGAGGTGTATATTCATTTTGTATGTGTCCGGGCGGTTATGTAGTGAATGCCTCAAGTCTTAATGGAAAAATGGTTGTAAATGGTATGTCTTATAATGATAGAGCCAGCAGTAGTGCAAATTCAGCTATTATAGTAACTGTAGATAAGAAAGATTTTGAAAAATATACAGGAAAAGAAGGTGTACTTGCCGGACTGTATTTCCAAGAAATGTTGGAGAAGAAAGTGTTTGATTTAGGTAATTCTAAAATACCTGTCCAATTATATGGAGATTTTATAAAAGATCAATCTTCTAAAGCTTTTTGAAAAGTAAAACCCGGATATAAAAAGGTTTGTATACATTTGCTAATATAAATGAAGTCTTACCGAATATATAAGTTCTTCCATAAAAGAAGCTATGCCGGAATTTGATAAAAAAATATCAGGATTTGCCGGTGAAGACACTATTTTGCTTGCTATAGAAAGCAGAACTTCATCACCGATAAAAATTATACGAGATGAAAATATGCAAGCTAATATAAGAGGACTATTTCCGTGTGGAGAGGGTGCAGGCTACGCAGGGGGAATAACCAGTGCAGCTATGGATGGATTAAAGGTTGCAGAATTTATTAATAAAAACATACAGTTTTTTTAGGAGTAAAAGATGAAAAGAGAGTATTTAAAAGATAAAAAAAGAGAATAGTAATAAAAAAATAGGGTCTTCGAGTATTACACATGAAAAAAACAGGTGAAATTAACTTAGGAAAGATAGAAAAAGTTAGTTAGGCAAATAGCAGATTTAAAAAGGTGAGGGTAGAGAGGTTGTTCTAGTTTCATCAGGGGCTATAGCGGCAGGCAGGCATACATTTAAGCAAGATGAAAGACCTAGTACCTTAGCTAAAAAACAAGCTTTTGCAGCAGTTGGACAGGCTAAGCTTTATGATGATATATCAAAGAATATTTGCAGAATATAATATTATAGCTTCTCAAATACTTATGACAAAAATCTACTATAACTGACAGTGAAGCAAGAGTTAATGCACATAATACATTCTTAGAGTTGTTAAATCTTGGGAGTGTTCCTATAGTAAATGAAAATGATACTATAGCAACAGATGAGATTAAAGTAGGTGATAATGATACCTTATCTGCTATAGTAGCTTCTTTAGTAGATGCCGATTTACTTATCTTATTATCAGATATAGATGGCTTATATACTGATGATCCTAGAAAAAATACAGAAGCAAAATTTATAGAAGAAGTAGAGCAGATAGATGATAAGATACTCGCTCTTGGAAAAGATACATCTTCAAATGTAGGAACAGGTGGAATGAACACAAAATTACATGCCGCTATAATAAGTACCTATTCAGGTGCAGATATGCTTATAGCCAATGCTGGTAGGCTTGAAAATATAGCAGATATAATTGCAGGGAAAAATGTAGGAACTTTATTCAAAGCTAATAAAAAAGAAGGATATAGTCTTATAGAGGATTTGAAAAGATAGGAGTTAAAAATGAGTATAGATATAAATAGAATAAATGAATTGGCAAGAAAAATCAAAAAAACTGTAGGTTTGACTGATGAGGAGAAAAGAAGAGCAAGCTGTTCTTAGAGCTGAATATATAAAAAAATGTAAGAGAAAGCCTTAGAGCCAATTTGAATAATATTTCGATAGTTGAGAAAGATGGAAATGTTACAGACTTGGGGAAAAAAATTTGGTGGAATTACAGATACAGAAAGCTAAGCTTTAGAAAAAGAGCTTATAGAAAAAAAGAGAAAAAAATTATCAAAAGAAGAGTTTGAAAAAGAGAATGTAAAAAAAGTAGAAAATTTAAAAAAATACTTTTTGAAAAAAATATCTCGAAAAATTTCAAAGGAGAAGAAATTAATATCTGTGCTTATCATCCTTTGAAAAAAAGAAGTGGATTTATCTTCTTTTTATGAAGAAATCTTTGAAGGAAGATATGGAGAAGTGAATTTATATTTACCTAGAATTTTTAGATAAAAAAATATGTATTTTTTTATAGGATAAGTTCTTTTGATGATTTAGAAAAAGGCTGTTTTTGGTTTAATGGAGCCGAAGATTAGCTGTGTGAAAGCAGAAAAAAATAGAGAATTCATTTGTTATAGTGCCTTGTGTAGGTATAAGTAAAGATTTTACCAGAATAGGCTATGGTGCCGGATATTATGATAGATATTTTTTTCTGATAGTATGGATAATTATTTTTGTAGGCAGTACTCATGATTTTTGCTATGAATTTGGATTTCAAAGGAGAATCACATGATATAATAATGAATGAAGTAATTTGAAATTCTAGAATAGAAAGTAAGCTAGCCGATATACTCACAAAAAGTATAAAAAAACCACTTAGACTATTTTGTTTAAGTGGTTTTTACATACTGAAAACATACAATAAATTAATAATAGAATGAGTTATGGTATATTGTAAATTTTACTTTTTTTATAATTTGTTCAAGTTTATTACTAGGACTAACATTCATAGACCAATTACTATGATATATAACAAAGCCGGGGGCGGCATTAGGAACTTTTTGAGGTTCTTCTTTTGTATATAATCGACCTCTACCTTTGGACTAAGTCTATTCGCAGAGTAGTATGCAGCTAGAGCGGCTGCTTCTTCAAAGCATTTATCGCTAAGTTCTTTATTTTCAGATTTTACAATAACATGACTACCGGGAGAGTTTTTTGCGTGAAACCACCAATCATTGCCACTTGCAATTTTTAAAGCTTTAGCTCTTCATTTTGAAAATTATTTTTACCAACAAAAATATCGAAACCATCACTGGAAATAAAATGTAGAGGTTTTGATACAAGTTTATTTTTCTTTGTACTAGGACTTCTTTTAATATAAGAGTATTCAGATAGTTCCTCTTTTATTTGTGCAAGATCATCTTCACCACTTGCTAAGTCAAGGCTGGTTAAAATACTTTCAAGATGTTCTATGTCTGAAGCTGTTTTTTCTATCTGATCGGACAAGGCATCTTTTGTTCTTTTTAATTTAGCATATTTATCATAATATTTTTTTGCATTTTCTATGGCACTTAAAGTATCATCAAGGGGAATTTTAATCTCCTTATTATCACTATAATAGTTTAGACAAATAATCTCTTTTTCTCCACCCTTTAGCTCATAGCCATAAGTAGTGAGTAAATCACCGTAAATTTTTGAATTTATCCATTTTATCTGTATCTAGAAGTTGTTTTTTTGCAAATCAAACTTTTTAGTATTTCTCTCCATTATAGTAGATACTATTTTTTTCTGAGGTCAGCTGATTTTTTTGTTTTATTCTTATATAAGTATCTTTTGTAGAGTAATATTCAAATAGTAGTTTACTTATATTATCAAAAATGTACTACTTTAAAGTTTGAATTATCATAAGAGCTTAGTTCTGTACTGGAAAAACTCAATAGGTTCATCATCTTTGTATATTATATTAGGCAAAAAAATCTATTTTCTTTTTATATCTTCTATTAAAAGTTCAAAAGTTCTAAATAAATGAGTTATTTCTATTTCAGAAAGAGATGAAGCAAGACGTTCGCTACCTATGTTTGCTCTAGTACATAACTCATCAGCAAGAAGTGGACTAAGTCCGGAAAAAAATTCAAATATAAGAAACGAAGTACATTTTTCCTTACTTTCTTTTTAAGAGAGAAGTAAACTGAATAAGATTTAATTCTAAGGGGTTTATTTTTCTTTAGTTCTTCAGGTAAAAAAATATCTTCTTCGGGTAAAAACTTCTCTAAGAGAGGAAGTAGAAGCATTAATTCTTTTTATGCTATCTAATATTTTTAAATTCATTATCAGTAAATATAATATTACTATGTTTGCCCATCATTTCAAAAAAATTATTTTTTTCGGGATTTATCACCTAATTCGTCATTATGTTCCAGTTCTATGGTGATAATACGTTCCAAACTATCCATATAAATATCAAGTATTTTAGCCGAGCCTATATATTTTTCTAAGAAACATACAAAAAGGCAGGAGCTTGGATGGGACTTTGCTTATTTACATCACTAAGATAGATAAGTGGCAAGCTTTGCATTAGCTGATATGAGCAAACGGAAAGTCTTAGAATTATTCTTAATACTTATTAAGAGTTCGTCTTTATTTGGCATAGCTATTTTTTTGCAATTCTTCCATTAACTAGAGAAGTCTTTTAGTTCATAGCAAATATTAGCCATTACTAAACCATCAAATGCCATAAGCTATCTCCTTTCAAGAAATTACTTTTAGTATTTATCTAGACTAGATTTTATATTAATTTATTTGACTTGTCCAGCGTTAAGTAATATAATTAAATTCATATATGCTTAAAGAGGTAATCGCAGTGATACTTAGTATGACAGGCTTCGGAAGAGCCATGGATTTTAATAATGAACATAAGATAATAGTTGAAGTAAAAGCTGTTAATCACAGATATTTGGATTTGAGTATTAAGATGCCTAGACGTTTTAATGCCTTTGAAAGTAATATCAGAAGAAAAAAATAGGTAATTTTATTAGTAGAGGTAAGGTAGATTTATATATAAGCTTTGAGGATTATAAGCAGAAAGCAAGTAATTTAAGATATAATTATGATGTTGCAAAAATCTTATTATGATTTTAGTAATCAAATGTTGAAAGATTTTAGGATAGTAAACAATCTTAAAAGTTTCAACCTTAATTAGACTACGGAAGTGATTTCTATGGAAGAAAGTGTAGAAGATGATGGTATAGTTTGGCAGTTATTGGAGCCTATACTTGATAAGGCATTGCTTGAATTTAATAAATCCAGAGAAAATGAAGGAAAGCATCTAAAGAGTGATTTACTTGAAAAAAACTTGATTTTATGCAAGAGCAGGCAAATTATATTGAAAAAAAGGGCACCTGAACTTATAGAAGATTATAAAAAAATAAGTTAGAAACAAAAAGTAAAAGAATTACTCGCAAGTAATAACATAGATGAAAAATAGAATTTTTAACGGAAGTTGCTGTTTATGCTGATAAAGTTTGTATAGATGAAGAACTTGTTAGATTGGATAGTCATATCAAAGCTGTTAAGGCTGAGCTTGAAGCCGGTGGTAGTGTAGGCAGGAAGCTTGATTTTTATAGCTCAAGAGATGAATAGAGAAAGTAATACTATCCTTTCTAAATCTACAAATGTAGATATAGCAGATAGAGCTATTTTGTTAAAGACGGAAGTAGAAAAAAATAAGAGAGCAAATACAAAAATTTAGAATAGAGATAAGAAATGAAAAAAAGGTATATTAACTATAATATCAGGCTTCTCAGGTGCAGGTAAGGGAACTTTATTAAATGAAATGCTAAAAAAATATAATAATTATTCTTTATCCATTTCAGCAACTACCAGAAAACCAAGAGAAGGCGAGATTGATGGAAAATCATATTTCTTTAAAAACTAAGGAAGAGTTTGAGGATATGATTAGAGAGGATGCATTTATAGAATATGCTTCCTATGTCGGTAACTATTATGGAACTCCAAAATCTTATGTTATGGATAAATTAGAAAAGGGTCAAGATGTTATACTTGAAATTGAAATTCAAGGTGCATTAAAGGTAAAAGAAAAATATCCTGAGGCTATGCTTATATTCATATCTACTCCTAATGCCTTATCTTTAAAAAGAACGACTTGAAGGTAGAAAAACAGAAAATGTAGATCAAATAAAGGCTAGGTTAAAAAGAGCGGCTGAGGAAGCAAGCGGTATGGAGAAATATGATTATATACTCATAAATGATAACTTAAATGAGGCAGTTGATAATTTACATCAGCTTATACAAAGTCAAAAGAGTAAAGTATCATATAATATAAACTTAATAGATATTATTAAAAAAAGGATTTAGAAAAAGAATTTTTTTACAGGAGGAGAAATAGATGTTACATCCATCATATACAGACTTAATTAATGTTGTAAATAAAGAGGTAGAACAAGGGGAACAACCTGTTGTTCAGAGTCGTTATTCTATAGTTATAGCAACTGCGAAAAGAGCTAGACAACTTATAGCAGGTGAGGAAGCGGAAGTAAGAATAAAGAGTAAGAAACCTTTATCTATTGCGATAGATGAATTATATAAATCAAAAGTAAAAATAGTATCAGATGATGCTAATGAAGAGGAAGATATAAAAGCTCAAATTAGCGAATAAGGGTAGCTTGGTAAGAGGAAAAATTATGAAAATCAATATGATTTCATTAGGCTGTGATAAAAATACAGTAGATGCGGAAATGATGTTAGGTCTTAGTGCAGAATATGGATTTGATTATACAGATAATGAATTTGAAGCAGATGTGATTATAGTAAATACTTGTTGTTTTATTCTGGAAGCTAAGGAAGAAAGTATAGAAACTATTTTAGATGTTGCCAGATTAAAAAAAGAAGCTAATCTAAAGGTTCTTATTGTCAGTGGTTGTATGGCTCAAAGATACAAAGATGAGATTTTGAAAGAGATACCTGAGGTAGATGCTTTAGTTGGTACATCCAGTTATGATAAAATTGTGGAAGTAATAAATGAAGTTTTAGCCGGAAAGAAGAATATAGAATTTTTAGATTTAGATAGATTACCTAATATTACTACAAAGAGAAAAAAACTCTAGTGGTAATTGGTACGCATATTTAAAAAAATCGCAGAGGGTTGTGATAAAAAAATTGTACATATTGTATAATTCCTAGTTTGCGTGGTCATTATAAATCTTATCCTATAGATGTTTTAGTAAAGCAGGCTAGAGAACTTGCAAGTGAGGGAGTTAAGGAGCTTATATTGGTGGCACAAGAAACTACTCTTTATGGTACGGATATTTATGGCAAAAAGAGTTTGCCTACCTTATTAGAAGAGTTAGTTAAAATAGAAGAAATAGAATGGATAAGAATTTTTATATTGTTATCCTGAAGAGATAACAGATGAGCTTATAGAAACAATAGCCGCTCAAGATAAGATTTGTAATTATCTTGATATACCTATACAGCATGCCAGTGATAAGATATTAAGACGTATGGCTAGGCGTACCAGGCAAAGTGAAATAAGAGAAACTATTAAAAAGCTTAGAGCTAAGATTCCTGATATAGTTCTTAGAACGACATTTATAACCGGTTTTCCGGGAGAAGATGAAAGTGACTTTGCTGATTTAGTAGATTTTGTTTCTGAAATGGAATTTGATAGACTTGGTGTATTTACTTATAGTGAAGAAGAAGGTACACCGGCGGCCGCTTTTGAAGATCAAATAGATGAAGATATAAAAGTATATAGAAGAGATGAGATTATGCTCTTACAACAAGATATATCTAAGAACAAGTTGTCAAAGATGGTTGGAAAGACATTAAAGGTTGTCATAGAAGGAAAGCTTACAGATGAAGATGTTTACGTAGGTAGAACGTATATGGATATACCTGATGTTGATGGTTGTATATTTATTAATTCTGATTTTAATCATATATCGGGAGATTTTTGTTGAGGTATTAGTTACAGACTCATCAGAATATGATTTAATAGGAGAAATAGCATGAATTTACCCAATAAATTAACGTTACTTAGAGTATTTATGATACCACTTTTTGTAGTTTTATTACTTTTACAAAAAGGTGAAAATCCTACTTTAAGATATATAGCTACTTTTTATTTTTTTATATTAGCGGCTTTTAACAGATACTTTGGATGGTTATATAGCTAGAAAATATAATTTAATTACTAATTTTGGAAAATTTATGGATCCCTTGGCAGATAAGCTTTTAGTTTGTTCTGCACTTATATGTTTTATAGAGTTAGACCTGATACCGGCTTGGATAGTATTAGTAATTATTGCCAGAGAATTTATAATAAGTGGATTTAGATTGGTGGCTAGTGATGCAGGTGTTGTTATTGCAGCCAGTAAATGGGGAAAATTTAAAACTATATCTCAGATGATCGCAGTTATACTTTTATTATTAAGATGGCCTGCACTTGATTTAGCAACACAATTTTTTGTATACTTGATGCTTATTCTGACTATAGTATCACTTATAGATTATATATATAAAAATCATAGTGTTATAACAAAAGGGGAAATTTAAGAGAGGTTAATATTATGAATGAAGCACTTGTAACAAGATATAAAACTGTTAAATGTTATGGAATTACTAAAGAAGAGGTTGAGAAAAAAAGATAGCTACTTTAGTAAGCGAAAATGAACCTAAAATAGAAATAAAAAGTACAGGAAAATATGGAGATAGATATAGTTTTATCCGCTACAGGTGATAGTGAAGATGAAGCTAAGGCAAAAATAAAACCTGTATATAAGCAAATCAAAGTGATTTTTGGCGAGAGGATATTCTCGACTAAGCAAGATATAAGCCTTGAAATGTCTGTTGTAAAATTACTGGAGGAGCATGAAATAAGTATTGCAACTGCAGAGTCTTGCACAGGTGGGATGTTAGCGGCTAGATTTATAGATGTTCCGGGTGTTTCAGAAGTATTTAGAGAAGGTTTTATTACTTATACAAATAAAGCAAAGAGAAAGACTTTGAATGTTAGTAAGATGACCCTGAAAAAGTATGGTGCAGTTAGTGAGCAAACAGCTAAGGAAATGGCAATGGGAGCAACTCTTGCAGCAGGAGCTGATGCGGCTCTTTCTGTTACAGGTATAGCAGGTCCTGATGGCGGAACACCTACAAAACCTGTAGGTTTAGTGTATATAGCTTGCTATTTTGCTCATACCGTAAAAGTTGAAGAACACAGATTTAATGGTACTCGTAAAGAAGTTAGAGAGCAATCTGTTAATGCAGCTTTAGACTTGTTAAGAAGAAGTATATTAAATTTGGCACAAAAATAGGATATCTTACATTAAGTATATAAGTTTATAGAGGTGAATATGAAATGGAGTAAAAGATTATTTTATGGTGAAAAAAAGCTTCAAAAAAAGAAGTTTAAGCTGATAAAGTCTGTTAATAAAAGATCTTTAACTCCTTTTTTTGTATATTATTGCATTGATAGACGGAGAGCTTTGTATAATAAGTCAAGTTATCTTTAATGCTATATATTATAAAAAAAGAAATTTATTTAAGAATTTTTTTAAACGTGAGCAAGATAATATTTTTGATATTGGGTTTGGCTATATCAAGATATGAAGCAAATGAGCTTATAAGAGATATAGTTGATGAAGTTTATAAAAAAATACATCTTCTTTTGATTATCAAAAAAATATTTTTGAAAGAGAGTAGTAAGTATAATCTATATTTATAGTGAGAAAGGACGGGTATGTTAGGGTATAATATTAGGCATTTTAAAAAAATTATAGCTTTTTATAGTATTATTCATATTAGCCTTTTTTTGATATTAATTATATTACTTATACTTATAGCTCCTTTTGAATTATAAAAACAAAATTGTTATATAAAGAAAAAAATAGATATTAAATTAAATGCTAATTATTTTTTTCTATATATTTAGATTTCGTTTGGTATATAAAGATAATTTGGAATATAGCTTTTAAGATATTTAATTTTTACTATTTTTTTCAAATGATGAAGATGATAGTGAAGAAAAATAGTGATGATAGCGAAAAATATTGTTATAGAAGAAAATAGTTTATATAAAGAAAGTATTTGTGATAATAAAGAATTTACAAATAGAAAAGATGATATTTTGCTTACACAAAAGGAGTCAGATACTTTCAAAGCTGATAAGCAAGAAAAAAATTTTTTTAAAAAGATAAAAAAATAATTTTAAAAAAAGATGTTATAATAGAAGAAAAATAAAGAGAATACTGGGGCAGACAAAGAGACATTTAAGCATAAAGGAAAAAAACTTTAATGACAGAAAAAAATCAAGAAGTCCGGTATGAGATTTTTTTATAAAAAGATAAAAATCAACATATTTAAGACTAGACTAAAAAAAGCATAAAAAGATTAGGGCAGTTTGATAAAAAAAGAAGAAGATATTTAAAAAGCATAAAAAGACGAAAAAAATAGATTAGCTATAAAAAAATATTATTTAAGTTACTAATAAAAACTATTAAAAACATATTTTTACCACAAAGAGTAAAAAGGAAGAGTAGAGTTTGGATTTGAAGATCCGGCTACAACAGCGAATATAGTAGGGTATATTTCTACTACATCCTAAATATTATAAGAGAGTAGAGATAATACCTGTTTTTTTAATAATGAAATAATAGATATTAATTTAGATATAAGAGGTAGAATACAGCTTGTATACATATTATATATTTTGATTATAGGATTTTTTGATAAGAATATTAGAAGATTATATACTTTATATAGAGAGAAAAAATTATTTTAAGGATTGGAGATAATATTATGGCAGATAAAGATAATGCAATCATTAGTTCTATAGAAACTATGTTTAAGGGATTAGATGGTCTTATGAGTGCAAAAAAACAGTAGTGGGAGAGCCTACTAAAAATAGAGGATACTATAATAGTTCCTTTGGTTGATGTTAGTTGTGGTGTAGCTGCAGGTGCATTTTATGATAATTCTAAGAATAATGGTGGTGGTGGAATGAGTGCTAAACTCAGTCCTTCAGCTGTTTTGATTATACAAAATGGCGTAACTAAGCTTGTAAATGTAAAGTCTCAGGATGCTATAACTAAAATTCTTGATATGGTTCCTGATATTGTAAATAAGTTCAGTGCCGATAAAGAAATTAGTAAGGAAACTGTAGAGAAAGCTAAGGAGATAAGCTAATTAAAAACTTAAAGAAATTCTATATAAAAAAATTGCTTAGACTATAAGATCTAAGCAATTTTTTTATATAATAAGTTATGTAATAAACTAAGTATATAATTATGGATAATTATATACTGAGAAATCTTAAATACTATAATATATTATACATATCAAGGAGAAGTTTTTCACTATCATCCCAACCAAGACAAGGGTCAGTAATAGATTTACCGTAGCAATGTTCCCCAATCTTTTGTGTACCTTCTTCAAGATAGCTTTCAATCATAACACCTTTTACATACTTATGTATATCTTCTGAATGATTTCTGGAATGAAGAATTTCTTTTACTATTCTAGTTTGTTCCTTGTATTTTTTTGTTAGAATTTGCATGGTTAGCATCTATTATGATAGCAGGGTTTAATAAATCTCTTTCTTGATACAAATCAATGACTCTATGAATATCCTCATAATGGTAATTTGGTATATTTGTACCGTATTGATCAACTGCGCCTCTAAGTATAGCATGACTTAATTGGTCTCCATCACTCATAACTTCCACACCTCTATGTATGAATTGATGTTTTTGTTGTGCTGAATAAATAGCATTAAGCATTACAGATAAATCACCTGAAGTAGGATTTTTCATGCCTACAGGAACATCACAAGCACTGGCTGTAAGTCTATGTTCTTGATTTTCAACTGATCTTGCACCTATAGCTATGTAAGACAGTAAATCATCAAGATAAGTAAGATTATCAACATAAAGCATTTCATCAGCGGTAAAAAATCCTGTTTCTTCTATAACTCGTAAGTGCATTTTTCTAATAGCTATTATACCATCATGCATATTAGGTTTTTGTTCAGGGTCAGGTTGATGAAGTAGTCCCTTATAGCCATCACCGTTAGTTCTAGGCTTTCCGGTATAAACCCTAGGGATAAGTAGTATTTTTATCTTTAATCTTTTCTTGCACCTTAGCCAAACGTTTTTGTATATTCTAAAAACTGAATTTTCATTATCAGCAGAACAAGGGCCTATTATAACTAAAAAAATTTATCACTTTTTTTCCTGTAAAAAAATATCAGAAATATTTTTTTATCAAAAATTTTTCTTTTTTTCTATGAGTTCCTTGTTTAAAGGAAACTGTAGTTTAATCTCTTCCGGAGTAGGTAAATCTTGTAAATAATTAATTCCCATAATTGTGTCCTCATATCTCTAAATTTTTAAATTTTATTATAATTTAGAGAAGAAAAAGCAAGTTAGGAAAGTTAGGCTAAAGTTATAAAAAAAGTGCTTGCAAAAATATTTGTATCTATGGTATCTTATACAAGTATTCGCGGGGATGCTGGAATTGGCAGACAGGCTAGACTAAGGATCTAGTGATTGTACAATCGTGAGGGTTCAAGTCCCTTTTTCCCGCACTTTAGTACAGGACGAGAGTTTATGCTTTCGTCTTTTTTTATACATAAAAGGAGTTGTTTTATGAGTGAAATGTTAGATTATCTTAATATAATATTTGAAGAAAAATATATTTAAAAATTGTTCTTAGTAATGCTAAAAAAAGTAAATGAAAGCTATAAAAAGATAGTTATAGAAAAAGAAAGAAGAATATTATCAAATAGCAAGATATACAAGTAAGCAAGTCTTTCATGAAAATGTAAAAAAAGAAAAAATTTATATACAGCCATTTTATATTCTTTGGAAAAATGAATTTACACAGTTAAATGCTTGGTCAGAGAAAAAAATGAGCATAGTATTAAGATAAGTAAAAAAAGGAAAAAAATTTTTTTATAATAAAAATGAAGCAAAACAATATAAATAAACTTGCTAAAAATACAAAGCACTCATAATAGAAAAAAAGGAGTATATTTTTTTGAAGAAGGAAAAAGCTATAGATGTACTTATAGATATGGGTATATTTACCAAGGAAGGAAAAAGTTGTTTCTTCTATGTATGATAAATATAAGCAAATCAACAGATTTATAGAGATAATAGATGATGTAGTAAAGAAAAGAAAAATTATAAGAGTTTAAATATCATAGATTTTGGTTGTGGCAAATCTTATTTAAGTTTTTTTGGTTTATCATTATTTTAGATACATAAAGAATATAAATATAAATATGATAGGCTTGGATTTAAAAGAAGATGTTATAGAAAAAAATGTAATAAAGCGGCAAAAAAATATTCATATGACACATTAAAAATTTGAAATAGGTGATATTAATGGATATGAGGCCAAGTTTGATGTGGATATAGTTATAAAGCTTACATGCCTGTGATACGGCTACAGACTATGCACTTTTTAATGCTATTAATTGGGGAGCAAAGATGATATTTAGTGTTCCTTGTTGTCAACATGAAATAGCTAAGCAAATAAAAAAACTGATAGATATAAGCTCCTTACGGATATGGATTAATAAAAGAAAGATTTAGCGATTTATTAACAGATAGTATTAGAGCCAATTTACTGGAGTATAAATCTTATGATACAAAAAAATTTTTAGAGTTTGTTGATTTTTCGCATACCCCTAAAAAAATATTTTTGATAAGAGCAATATTAAATAAATCTAAGTCTAAGGCAGTAAAAGAAGAGAAATTTTCTGAAGTTGCTAAGATAGTAGAAGAATACAATATAAATCCTTGTTTATGGAGACTTATAAAAGACTAATAAGGAGGATAGGAATGAATAATACCCTAGATATGACAAAAAGGTGATCCAATAAAACTTACTATTAAATTTATGATACCTATACTCATAGGTATACTATTTCAACAAGTCTATAATTTTGTTGATACCATGATGGTAGGTTTGGGTCTTGGAGATGAGGCGGTTGCTGCAGTAGGTTCTACAGCTGCTCTTTATTCTGTACTTATAAACTTTGCTAATGGGCTTAGTAGTGGTTATAATATAGTTGTAGCCAGAATATTCGGAGAAAATGACTATAAAAGACTTAGGAAAGCAGTAGCTACTATGTTTGTATTGAATTTTTTAATAACTATCAGTCTAACTATTATATGTTTACCTTTATTGTCATTTTTTTTAAAATGTCTGGATACTCCTAGCGATATTTTTTGTGCCGCACATCAATATATTTTCATTATATTAGCGGTATGATAGCAACTATGTCTTATAATATGTGTGCGAGTTTTATGCAAGCTGTTGGAAATAGTAAAAACTCCTTTGAAATTTTTTTAGGTTTAGCTTGTTTGAGTAATATTATAATGGACTGGTTATTTATCTTTGTTTTTAAAGTAGGAATAGCAGGAGCGGCCATAGCTACAGTTATTTCGCAAATATTATCAGCAATACTTAGCTTTGTTTTTATCCTTAGAACATATAAAGAATTTTTACCTAGAAAAGAGGATTTTAGCTTTAATAGTATTTTTATTTAAGGAAATGTTTACTATGGGGCTTTCTATGGGACTTATGATGTCTGCATATTCTCTTGGAAGTATAATTTTACAAAAAGGGATAAATAATTTAGGAATAATTGTTATAACTGCACATACAGCCGCCAGAAGAATATTAGAAATGCTGATGATGCCATTATCGGCACTCAGCATAGTTTCTGCAACTTTTATCAGTCAAAAATTTCGGTGCCGGAAAGTATGATAGAATAAAAACAATATTTTTTTAAATTCTGTAGTTATAGGAATTGTTTGGGGACTTATTGCATGGACTATAATATATGTTTTAGGAGTCCCATTACTTGGACTTATTATAAGTAGTAAAGATACCATGACTATAGCAACAGCTATGCAAAATATGGGATTTACAGGATTTTTTTATTTCCCTTTAGCTATGCTCTGTACAACAAGAAGTATATTACAAGCTATGGATGATAAGATAACACCTCTTATGTCAGGTATTTTTAGAATTAGTTGTAAAAAAATAATATTTACTATATGCTTAGTTCCTATAGCTAAATACTTTGGAGTAATACTTGCAGAGCCGCTTATATGGTCAATAGGTGCTGTATATGTGCTTATTATATATTTTATTAGAATAAAAAAGTTGATTTAAAAATTTGTAACTAATGTTACAGACTAATTCCTAGTTTTTTTGTATGATTTATAACAGTTAAGAAAAAGACCAAATAAATCTTTAAATTGGAGGGTACATATATGGCAGAAGTATATAATAATATTGGCTTGGTTTTTAGATAAGGCTAATTTTAAGGTGGTAAAGAAACAAGGAAAGCGGGAGATACGATACCTAAGCACAACCATCCGGAAGCAAATGTAACTTTTACTGTGATAAATGGGAAAGTTAAAAGCTTATATAAATGAAGTTGAAGAGCATATATTAAATGCAGGAGATATACTTAGCTTTGATGGAGATAATTATATAAATGCTGAGTTTGTAGAAGCCGGAGAAGCAGTAGTACATTTGGTTAACAAAAATATAGCTTTTTTTAAAAAAAGCAGTTTTTAAATACTTATGTTTAAGTGAAAAGTATAATTCTTTTTGGATTATACTTTTTTTAATTATTAAAAAAATAGCATAAAAAAATCTAGTTATCCGCATAAAAAAACTGGACTTATCACACTTTATCAAGGTCAAAAACCACTCAATTTACTACTAATTTACTACTTATGAATGAGCTTTGATACGACGATTTATCCTTGAAAAGTGAAGATATAAAAGATACTTCCAATAAAAATTTGAATATTTAATAGGTAGACACTTCAAAAAAATGAGGTGTCTATTTTTTTTACCCGATTTTGAAAGGAAGTGAACTTATGAAAACAAAAAAATCAAGAATCAAAAAGGTCGTTCCCCACTCTTTAAGACCATCAAACATTCATTCAGCCAATAAAAAAAGAAAGGATAGGTAAAAAAATATGGAACTTAAATTTGTGATTCCCAACATGGAAAAAAACATTCGGCAATTTAGAATTTGCTGGCGAGGATAAAGTCGTTCAGCGAAGAATCAACGGACGGTTAACTGTCTTATCAAGAAGCTATAATCTCTATTCTGATGTTCAAAGAGCAGATGATATTGTGGTGGTGCTTCCTGCTGAAGCTGGCGAAAAAAACATTTCGGCTTTGAGGAACGTGTGAAGTTAGTCAATCCACGTATTACCGCAGAGGGCTACAAAATCGGCACTCGTGGTTTTACAAATTACCTTTTACATGCTGACGACATGATAAAAAGAATAAAGAAAGAGGAAAAAAATGATGAGATTAGCAAATGGCATTGTATTAGATAAAGACACGACTTTTGGAGAATTGAAATTCTCTGCTCTACGTCGTGAAGTGAGAATCCAAAAATGAAGACGGGTCGGTTTCAGATGAAATCAAGGAACGTACCTATGACTTAAAATCCAAAAGGACAAGGACGCATGATTCAAGTAAGTATTCCTGCCAGCGTGCCTTTGAAAGAGTTTGATTATAACGCACGGGTGGAACTTATCAATCCCATTGCGGACACCGTTGCTACTGCCACCTATCAAGGAGCAGATGTTGACTGGTATATCAAGGCAGACGATATTGTGCTGACAAAGGATTCTAGTTCATTCAAAGCTCAACCACAAGCAAAGAAAAGAACCGACACAAGACAAATAGTCGCTAGGTAGAAAGGAGACTTTTTCGCATGAAACAGCGTGGTAAAAAGGATTCGCCCATCTGGTAAAGATTTAGTCTTTCATTTTACGATAGCGTCACTCCTGCCTGTTTTTCCTGCTGGTTGTCGGACTGTTTCATGTGAAGACAATCCAGCAGATCAACTAGCAGGATTTTTAACCTATCACAAGCAGATAAGATTGACATTCCCTATTTAATTATCAGTTTCAGTGTCGCAATTCTTATCTGCTTGCTGGTAGCGTTTGTATTCAAACGGGTTCGCTATGATACGGTTAAACAACTTTACCACCGTCAAAAAAACTGGCAAAGATGATACTTGAAAACAAGTGGTATGAATCTGAACAGGTCAAAAACAGAGGGTTTCTTTAAAGATAGTGCTGGTCGTACAAAGGAAAAAGATAACCTACTTCCCTAAAAATGTATTATCGACTTAAAAAAATGGCTTGATACAGATACGGGTGGAAATCACGCTGGGAAAAATATCAAGACCAACTCTTACACTTGGAAAAGAAATTAGAGAGTGGCTTGTACTGTGAGCTGACGGATAAAGAGTTAAAGGATTCCTATGTGGAATATACTTTTGCTCTATGACACCATAGCCAGTCGTATTTCTATTGATGAAGTAGAAGCTAAAGATGGTAAACTTCGCTTAATGAAAAAAACGTATGGTGGGAATATGATAAGCTCCCTCATATGTTGATTGCTGGTGGTACAGGTGGCGGTAAAACTTACTTTATACTGACACTGATTGAAGCCTTGCTTCATACAGATTCAAAACTGTATATTCTTGACCCGAAAAATGCTGACCTTGCGGACTTAGGTTCTGTGATGGCAAATGTCTACTATAGAAAAGAAGACTTGCTTTCTTGCATTGAAACATTCTATGAAGAAATGATGAAACGTAGTGAGGAAATGAAGCAGATGAAGAACTATAAGACTGGCAAAAATTATGCTTACTTAGGTCTCCCGGCACACTTCTTAATCTTTGATGAATACGTCGCTTTCATGGAAATGCTGGGAACAAAAGAAAACACCGCAGTTATGAATAAGCTGAAACAGATTGTCATGTTAGGTCGTCAAGCTGGCTTCTTTCTAATACTGGCTTGTCAACGTCCAGACGCAAAAATATTTAGGCGACGGAATCCGTGATCAGTTTAATTTCAGAGTGGCTTTAGGGTCGTATGTCTGAAATGGGCTATAGCATGATGTTTGGCAGTGACGTACAAAAGGATTTCTTCTTAAAAGCGAATCAAAGGTCGTGGCTATGTTGATGTAGGAACAAGTGTCATATCAGAGTTTTATACTCCCCTTGTACCAAAAGGATATGATTTCTTGGAGGAAATTAAAAAGTTATCCAACAGCAGACAGTCCACGCAGGCGACGTGCGAAGCGGAAGTCGCAGGTGTGGACTGATCTTGCTGGCTGGTGTGGCAATAGCCACGCCAGCACTAACCCCCGTATCTAACAGGGGGTACAAATCGACAGGAAACAGTCAAAAACATTAGAAAAATCCTTTGGTTACAAAGGGATTTACAAAAATTTCAGCGTATGTCAAAATGGGCTTTAAAAGTTGACATACGCCTTTTTTTGATTGGAGGGATTTTTTTACTGAATGAACAAACTTGGTTACAGCATTTAAAAGAAAAAAACGGCATGGCTTATGGACTATCTCAAAACCGTTTAGCTGTTGCGACTGGTATTACAAGGCAGTATCTAAGCGATATTGAAACAGGAAAAGTCAAGCCATCAGAGGATTTACAGCAGTCCCTTTTGGGAAGCTCTGGAACGCTTCAATCCCGACGCTCCCCTTGAAATGCTGTTTGATTATGTAAGAATTCGCTTTCCGACAACAGACGTACAGCAGGTGGTCGAAAAACATCTTACAACTGAAACTGTCCTATTTTTCTTCATGAGGGACTATGGTTTCTATTCTTATTCAGAGCATTATGCTTTAGGCGACATATTCGTCCTTTGCTCCCATGAACTGGACAAAGGAGTTCTGGTGGAATTGAAAGGTCGTGGGTGCAGACAATTTGAAAGCTATCTTCTGGCACAACAAAGAAGCTGGTATGAGTTCTTTATGGACGTTTTTGGTGGCTGGCGGTGTGATGAAACGCCTTGACCTTGCCATTAACGATAAGACAGGGATTTTGAATATCCCTGTACTCACTGAAAAGTGCCAACAGGAAGAATGTATCTCCGTCTTCCGCAGTTTTAAAAGCTATCGCAGTGGCGAACTGGTACGCAAAGAGGAAAAGGAATGTATGGGAAACACCCTCTATATCGGTTCATTACAAAGTGAAGTTTATTTCTGTATCTATGAAAAAGGACTACGAGCAGTACAAGAAAAAAATGATATTCCCATTGAAGACGCAGAAGTAAAAAAACCGTTTTGAGATTCGATTGAAAAAAATGAGCGTGCCTATTATGCAGTCCGTGATTTACTCGTCTATGACAATCCAGAGCATACCGCCTTTAAAATTATCAATCGGTATATCCGTTTTGTAGATAAAGACGATTCCAAACCTCGTTCTGATTGGAAACTGAATGAAGAATGGGCTTGGTTTATTGGGAACAATCGTGAACGATTAAAACTAACCACAAAAACCAGAGCCTTACTCCTTCCAAAGGACGCTGAACTGGCTATCTCATCAAGTTGCCCCGACCTTAAAGGTTGCGATTAAACTTGATGAAATCAACCAGACGCAGGTTGTAAAAGACATTCTCGACCATGCGAAACTGACAGACCGACACAAGCAGATTTTGAAGCAACAGTCAGTAAAAGAACAGGACGTGATAACAACAAAAAAAGGATATCTGTCAACCATACCAGTTGACAGATATCCAAAAAAAGATATAATGGGAGATAAGACGGTTCGTGTTCGTGCTGACTTGCACCATATCATAAAAATCGAAACAGCAAAGAATGGCGGAAACGTAAAAGAAGTTATGGAAATAAGACTTAGAAGCAAACTTAAGAGTGTGTTGATAGTGCATTATCTTAAAATTTTTGTATAATAGGAATTGAAGTTAAATTAGATGCTAAAAAAATTTGTAATTAAGAAGGAGGGATTCGTCATGTTGGTATTCCAAATGCGTAATGTAGATAAAAACATCTACTGTTTTTGAAACAGACTAAAAAAACAGTGATTACGCAGATAAATAAATACGTTAGATTAATTCCTACCAGTGACTAATCTTATGACTTTTTAAACAGATAACTAAAATTACAAACAAATCGTTTAACTTCTGTATTTGTTTATAGATGTAATCACTTCAGGAGAGATTACATGAACAAAAAAATATAAAAATATTCTCAAAACTTTTTAACGAGTGAAAAAAAGTACTCAACCAAATAATAAAAACAATTGAATTTAAAAAGAAACCGATACCGTTTACGAAATTGGAACAGGTAAAGGGCATTTAACGACGAAACTGGCTAAAAATAAGTAAACAGGTAACGTCTATTGAATTAGACAGTCATCTATTCAACTTATCGTCAGAAAAATTAAAACTGAATACTCGTGTCACTTTAATTCACCAAGATATTCTACAGTTTCAATTCCCTAACAAACAGAGGTATAAAATTGTTGGGAATATTCCTTACCATTTAAGCACACAAATTATTAAAAAAGTGGTTTTTGAAAGCCGTGCGTCTGACATCTATCTGATTGTTGAAGAAGGATTCTACAAGCGTACCTTGGATATTCACCGAACACTAGGGTTGCTCTTGCACACTCAAGTCTCGATTCAGCAATTGCTTAAGCTGCCAGCGGAATGCTTTCATCCTAAACCAAAAGTAAACAGTGTCTTAATAAAACTTACCCGCCATACCACAGATGTTCCAGATAAATATTGGAAGCTATATACGTACTTTGTTTCAAAATGGGTCAATCGAGAATATCGTCAACTGTTTATTAAAAAAATCAGTTTCATCAAGCAATGAAACACGCCAAAGTAAACAATTTAAGTACCATTACTTATGAGCAAGTATTGTCTATTTTTTTAATAGTTATCTATTATTTAACGGGAGGAAATAATTCTATGAGTCGCTTTTTTTAAATTTGGAAAGTTACACGTTACTAAAGGGAATGGAGATAAATTATTAGATATACTACTGACAGCTTCCAAGAAGCTAAAGAGGTCCCTAAGCGCCTACGAGGGAATTTGTATCGATAAAGGGTACAAATTCCCACTAAGCACTCAGGGACCCCTGTAGGAAAAATGTCCTAAGTGGGATATCTGTCAACTGGTATGGTTGACTAAAAAAATACTTCCTACGAAAATGTAGGGGGTATTTTTTTTACGAAAAAAATACAATCGATTCTTAAAAAAAGAAAAAAATTTTTTTGATTGGCAAAAACCATAACAAGTTCGTTTTAGGGTTTTGATTTTTGCGATTGATGCCTTCTAAAGGACCATTAGAGTATTCAAATTTAGCGCTATTTAAGACATATTTTCTGTTTTGACGAAGGGTTTGAATAGCAGTATCCATTTCTGTATTGGTTTTTTGGTAGTCTAAGATGGTTGACTCTAGTAATTCACTATTGCGCTCGTTTAGGGCTTTCGTGATATCTTGGTAAGTCTGGTATACTTCAGCGAACTTGGAAAATTTACTAGTAATGAGATCAACAGCATTTTGGCGAGTCATATATTGTTTAACGCCATGAAGAAAAAAACTACTTCTTCAGGGTGAAGATCTTCAGCTTTTTTTATGGAATAGCTTCCAATGTGACTTCATAATTTTTATATTCTTGGCTCTGTTTATCAAGTTGCTTTAGGATAGAGATACGACAATTGTCCAAAGCGCGACCAGCTAATTGTACAAGGTGGAAGCGATCAATAATGATATTGGCATTAGGGAAAAGGCGATAGATAAAACTTTGATATTGAGCATTTAAATCAATTACAACTGATTGAACGCATTCGCGTTCGGCTTTTGAATAACGACTTTCAAAATAATCAACAATGGTAGGTGATAGACGATCCTGTAACTTTGTGACAATTTGGTGGGTTTCAGCGTCACAACAGATAAAGGACATCACAGACTTAATTGAACGAAACTCGTCAAAACATAGATGCTTAGGCAACTTAGCCACACGATAGTGTGGTTCCATGCGCTCTAAGATTGTTCGACGAACACTGCTAGGAGAGCAGTGACACATTTCAGCAATAAGCTGACCAGATAAGCCTTTACGAGCTAAAAGCATGATTTGATTTTTGAGATCACTGGATAAGGTTTGATTTTCTTTGGTTAAATTAGTAATAGCACCAAAAAGTAGTATGGCATGATTTACATTTATAGCGTTGTTTACGAAGCTCTAGTTCATATCTTCTCCCATTTAAACTTGCCAGTCGTACATGAGTTTTGCGAAAGCCATCCTTATTAACTGTGGGAAAGCCACAGTTACGACAACGATTAATCGGATAAGAAAGAGTAGCTGTTATTAGCGTTATATACTCTTTAACAGAATCGTTGTTGTGTTCAGCTTCTTCAACAGAAATAATTTTAATATTTTTATCTTTAATTCCAAGAATATTTAGGATAGAATCATTATGGGACATTTGTTTAACCTTCTTTCATGATTTTTGTGGTGAATTGATTGTATAACGAGGGGACAGCAAATGTCCTCTTTTTTGTATAAAAAAATCTGGCATGGAATCTCTATCCATACCAGAAAGTGTATACCCCAAAAAAATAACTCAAATACAAATTCATTGAATATAGAGAGGAGAACATTTTTTTATGAATTTTTGGACAAAAACCTTTATAACTGGTTTCTATCAAACGCTCAATCACTGGTGCTTTTAGCAATCGTTGTGATTGGCTTGTATCTTGGCTTCAAGCGTGAGTTTAGCAAACTGATTGGCTTTTTAATTATTGCGATTATTGCGGTTGGCTTAGTCTTCAACGCTGCTGGAGTAAAAGACATTTTACTAGAGCTATTCAATCGCATTATTGGTGCTTAAATAAAACCGTTCTTTTGTGGAATATAAGTGGTTTTCTTATGTTCCGCAAAGGAATGAGTACACCAAACGAAGTGCGGTAGGGATTTTTGAATCTCTACAAAGAAAGGACGTGAATATATGGACGATATGCAAGTCTATATTGCGAATTTAGAGCAAATACAATGAGGGCGAATTGGTCGGTGCGTGGTTTACCTTTCCCATTGACTTTGAGGAAGTCAAAGAGAAAATCGGCTTGAATGATGAATATGAGGAATACGCCATTCATGACTACGAGTTACCCTTTACGGTTGACGAATACACTTCCATTGGCGAACTCAATCGACTATGGGAAATGGTATCGGAATTACCCGAAGAATTACAATCGGAGCTATCTGCTCTGCTCACTCATTTTTCAAGCATTGAAGAACTAAGCGAACATCAAGAGGATATTATCATTCATTCCGATTGTGATGATATGTATGACGTGGCACGCTACTACATTGAAGAAACGGGTGCTTTAGGGCGAAGTACCAGCTAGTCTTCAAAACTATATTGATTATCAAGCCTATGGTCGGGATTTAGACCTTTCAGGAACGTTTATCTCAACCAATCATGGGATTTTTTTGAAATCGTCTATTAAATCTGTCGGTACATTACTACTGGCAGATTTTTCTATTTTACAGGGGTGGCTCAATCAGCTACCCCTATTTTTTTTATGAAAGGATTGATTACATGAAGAAAATACGAAGCTATACCAGTATCTGGTCTGTGGAAAAGGTACTGTATTCTATCAATGATTTTAGACTTCCGTTTCCCATAACCTTTACGCAAATGACATGGTTTGTCGTGTCACTCTTTGCAGTGATGATACTTGGCAACTTGCCCCCTCTTTCCATGATAGAGGGAGCATTTCTCAAATACTTTGGGATTCCTGTGGCTTTCACATGGTTTATGTCTACAAAAAAACTTTTGATGGTAAAAAAAGCCTTATGGATTTTTTTGAAGTCTGTCATTGCTTATGCACTGCGACCAAAAGCTGACCTATGCAGGAAAAAAAGTAACGCTTGGCAGAAACCAGCCACAAGAAGCCATTACAGCAGTTAGGAGTGAATTTTATGGCATATCCAATTAAATACATTGAAAACAATCTCGTCTGGAATAAAGACGGGGAATGTTATGCTTACTATGAGCTTGTTCCTTACAATTACTCATTTCTAAGTCCAGAACAGAAAATACAAGTGCATGATTCTTTCAGACAGCTTATCGCACAAAAATCGTGATGGCAAAAATTCATGCTTTACAAATCAGTACAGAATCCAGCATACGTTCTGCACAAGAGCGTTCCAAAAAAATGAAGTCACTGGCAAGCTCAAAGCGGTTGCCTATGACAAAAATCGACCAACAGACAGACGCTTTAATATCCATGATTGGCGAAAATCAAGTGAACTACCGTTTCTTTATCGGCTTTAAGTTGCTTCTCAACGATCAGGAGTTTTCTATGAAAAGTCTTACCGTTGAAGCAAAAAATGCTTTGTCTGATTTTGTCTATGATGTGAACCATAAGCTGATGGGCGATTTTGTTAGTATGAGTAATGATGAAATCCTGCGTTTTCAGAAGATGGAAAAAGCTCTTAGAAAATAAAAATCTCTCGTCGTTTCAAAAATCCGCAGGTTAGATAAGGACGACTTCGGCTATCTGATTGAACACCTTTACGGACAGACAGGCACTGCCTATGAAGAGTATGAGTACCATCTATCAAAGAAAAAAAGCTGGATAATGAAACGCTGATTAAATACTATGACTTGATTAAGCCTACTCGCTGTTTGGTGGAAGAAAAAAACAGCGATATTTGAAAAATCCAGCAGGAAGATGAAACCGTCTATGTAGCTTACTTTACCATTAACAGCATTGTCGGAGAACTGGACTTCCCGTCCTCTGAAATCTTCTACTACCAGCAACAGCAATTTACATTCCCGATTGATACGTCAATGAATGTGGAAATTGTAGCGAATCGTAAAAGCCCTATCTACTGTCCGCAATAAAAAGAAAGAACTGAAAGACTTGGATAACCACGCTTGGCAAAGTGATAATGAAACCAGCTCCAATGTGGCGGAAGCTCTGGAAAGTGTGAATGAGCTGGAAACCAATTTAGACCAAAGCAAGGAATCTATGTACAAGCTGTCTTATGTGGTAAGGGTATCAGCAAATGATCTTGACGAACTCAAACGTCGTTGTAATGAAGTGAAAGATTTTTATGACGATTTAAGCGTAAAACTGGTACGACCATTTGGGGATATGCTCGGCTTACATGAAGAATTTTTACCTGCCAGCAAGCGTTATATGAATGATTATATTCAATACGTGACCTCTGATTTCCTCGCTGGTTTAGGTTTTGGTGCTACTCAAATGCTGGGGGAAAATGAGGGGATTTATGTTGGCTACAGCTTAGATACTGGACGCAATGTCTATCTGAAACCTGCTCTTGCCAGTCAAGGGGTTAAGGGTTCAGTAACCAATGCGTTAGCGTCGGCTTTTGTTGGTTCGCTGGGTGGTGGTAAATCCTTTGCGAATAACCTTATCGTCTATTATGCGGTGCTTTATGGGGCACAAGCAGTGATTGTAGACCCAAAAGCAGAACGTGGCAGATGGAAAGAAACCTTGCCAGAGATTTCCCATGAAATCAATATCGTCACTCTGACTTCTGATGAGAAAAAAACAAAAGGCTTACTTGACCCTTATGTGATTATGAAAAAAATCCCAAAGATTCTGAATCACTGGCTATTGATATTCTGACATTCCTTACGGGGATTTCCTCTCGTGATGGGGAACGCTTCCCAATCCTTAGAAAAAAGCCATTCGTGCAGTAACCAATAGTGAAGTACGAGGGTTGATGAAAGTGATTGAGGAATTACGGGTTGAGAATACGCCACTAAGTACCAGTATAGCCGACCATATCGAAAGTTTTACAGACTATGACTTTGCACATTTATTATTCAGTAATGGTTATGTGGAGCAGTCTATCAGCTTAGAAAAAAACAACTGAACATTATACAGGTTGCGGACTTGGTACTTCCCGACAAGGAAACTTCCTTTGAGGAATATACCACTATGGAGCTTTTATCCGTTGCTATGCTGATTGTCATTAGTACCTTTGCTTTAGACTTTATCCATACAGACCGAAGCATTTTCAAGATTGTAGATTTAGACGAAGCATGGAGCTTTTTACAGGTAGCACAAGGAAAAAAACACTATCTATGAAGCTGGTTCGGGCTGGTCGTGCTATGAACGCTGGGGTATATTTCGTGACCCAAAAATACAGACGACCTCTTAGATGAAAAACTGAAAAATAACCTCGGCTTAAAATTTGCATTTCGTTCCACTGACCTTAACGAGATTAAAAAGACCTTAGCCTTTTTTGGTGTAGACCCAGAGGACGAAAACAATCAGAAGCGATTGCGTGATTTGGAAAACGGGCAATGCCTTATCAGTGATTTATATGGTCGTGTCGGTGTGATACAGTTCCACCCTGTATTTGAAGAACTGCTCCATGCCTTTGATACCAGACCACCTGTGCGAAAAAGAGGTGTAAATGTGAAACCATCAATAGTAAACAGAATAAAAATCAAACTGGACGCTGAAACGTCTAGGGTAAAAGTGGCAATGACAGTGGCTTTCACACTTGTGATTGCCATTTTTCTTTTAGCCATGCTGGGAACGGTGGTTCAAGCTGCGGGCTTGGTAGATGATACGGTCAATGTGGCAAATGAATACAGCCGATACCCACTTGAAAACTATCAACTGGATTTTTTTATGTGGATAATAGCTGGGGCTGGCTTCCGTGGAACTGGTCGGACGGGATTGGAAAAACAGGTCATGTATGGACTATATGCCATTACCAATTTTATTTGGACAATCAGTTTGTATGTTTCCAATGCGACAGGTTACTTAGTACAGGAAGCCTATTCCTTGAGACTTCATTTCCGCTACAGCAGATTCCATTGGTAAGAATATGCAGACCTTAGCTGGTGTGAGTGCAAACGGATTTTTCAACAGAGGGTTTCTATGTTGGATTCCTCTTACTCTTGATTTTTGGTTCTTGGGGTTTATGTTGCCTATACGGGACTGATAAAGAGAGAAACCACAAAAGGCAATTCATGCCATTATGAATTTTTGTGCTGGTGTTTATCCTATCGGCTTCCTTTATTGCCTACGCTCCCGACTACATTAAAAAAATCAATGACTTTTCATCAGACATCAGTAATGCCAGTTTATCACTTGGCACGAAGATTGTCATGCCCCATTCCGATAGTCAAGGCAAGGACAGCGTGGACTTAATCAGAGATAGCCTGTTTTTCCATACAGGTTCAGCAACCGTGGCTACTGCTTCAATACAACAGTTCAGACATTGAAAGTATCGGTATTGACCGTGTGGAAAGCCTGCTCTCCACCAGCCCAGATTCCAACAATGGCGAAGACAGAGAAAAAATTGTTGCGGAAGAAATTGAAGACAGAAGCAATACCAATCTAACCATTACAAAGACCATTAACCGTTTAGGTACAGTCTTCTTCCTATTTGTCTTCAATATTGGGATTTCCATATTTGTATTCCTATTAACAGGAATCATGATTTTCTCGCAGGTACTTTTTATCATCTATGCTATGTTTCTGCCTGTGAGCTTTATTTTAAGCATGATTCCATCATTTGATGGTATGTCAAAACGAGCCATAACAAAGCTCTTTAATACCATTTTGACACGAGCTGGAATCACATTGATTATTACGACAGCATTTAGTATTTCAACCATGCTCTATACCTTATCGGCTGGTTATCCGTTCTTTTTGATTGCTTTTCTACAGATTGTGACCTTTGCAGGAATCTACTTCAAGCTGGGCGATTTAATGAGTATGTTTTCTCTACAGAGTAACGATTCTCAAAGTGTGGGAAGTCGTGTGATGAGAAAACCTCGTATGCTTATGCACGCTCACATGCACCGTCTACAGCGGAAACTTGGACGTTCCATGACTACTCTAGGGGCTGGGTCTGCCATTGCCATGCTACAGGGTAAAAAGGACAGTCGGGTTCAGGGGAGTTCTGCGAGGACACAAGCAGATCACTCCCGACCAGACGGGACAGGAAAAAAATCAACACTTGGAAAAGCATATCGGTCAAACCATCGGTACAGTAGCTGATACCAAAGACAGAATGGTAGACACTGCTGGTGGTTTTGAAAGAACAGGTTAAAGGATTTGCCGACCAATGCAAGATATGCAGTATATCAAGGAAAAATCTAAAGTAAAAGAGAATGTCCGTGATTTAACCAGTAGTATTTCTCAAACCAAAGCGGACAGAGCCAGTGGACGCAAGGAAACAGCAGGAACAAAGGCGAAAAAAACCATTGCGAAGCGTCGCTCTGAAATGGAACAGGTCAAACAGAAAAAAACAGCCAGCTTCTTCTGTTCATGAAAGACCAGACTACTAAGACAAGAACAATATCATGATGGACAGACCTCAAAACAAATCTAATATTCAGACTTCCTATAAGGGAATCTCAACAAGCCAAACAAGAGCGTCCAGCAGTTAAGTCCGATTTTTCAAGTCCAAAAGTGGAACGCCAAAGGCAATACCGTTCAAGAAAAAAACCGTTCAAAAGCCAGCAACTTCAACCACTACAGCAGATAGAACTTCACAACGTCCAATCACAAAAAGAACGTCCGTCTACTGTTCAAAGAGTACCACTACAAAAATACAAAAAGTAGACCACCAATCAAAACCGCCACCATTAAGAAAGTCGGTAAGAAACCATGAAGTTGAAAACTTTAGTGATTGGTGGTTCTGGATTATTCTTGATGGTCTTCTCACTGCTTCTGTTTGTTGCCATTTTATTTTCAGATGAACAGGACAGCGGAATTTCCAATATTCATTATGGAGGTGTGAATGTTTCCGCAGAAGTGCTGGCTCATAAGCCTATGGTAGAAAAAAATATGCCAAAAGAATATGGCGTTGAAGAATATGTCAACATACTTCTTGCGATTATACAGGTGGAATCGGGCGGTACTGCGGAAGATGTTATGCAGTCCTCAGAATCCCTCGGTCTTCCACCTAATTCATTGAGTACAGAAGAATCCATTAAGCAAGGTGTGAAGTATTTCAGTGAATTATTAGCCAGTAGCGAAAGGCTCAGTGTAGATTTAGAATCGGTTATCCAGTCCTACAATTATGGTGGTGGTTTCTTAGGGTATGTGGCTAATCGTGGAAATAAATATACCTTTGAACTGGCTCAAAGTTTCTCAAAAAGAGTATTCAGGTGGCGAAAAAAAGTGTCTTACCCCAATCCCATAGCCATACCTATCAATGGGGGCTGGCGATACAACTATGGCAATATGTTTTTATGTGCAACTGGTAACGCAGTATCTTGTCACAACAGAGTTTGATGATGATACGGTACAAGCCATCATGGACGAAGCACTGAAATATGAGGGCTGGCGATACGTTTACGGTGGAGCTTCCCCGACTACTTCTTTTGATTGTAGCGGACTGACACAATGGACGTATGGAAAAGCTGGAATTAACTTACCACGAACCGCACAACAGCAATATGATGTGACCCAGCATATCCCACTATCGGAAGCACAAGCTGGCGATTTGGTTTTCTTTCATTCTACCTATAACGCTGGCTCTTATATTACTCATGTTGGGATATACCTTGGCAATAACCGTATGTTTCATGCAGGCGACCCAATCGGTTATGCCGACTTAACAAGCCCCTACTGGCAACAGCATTTAGTGGGAGCAGGACGAATCAAACAATGAGAAAGGAAGATTTAATGATGAAATTTAGAAAAAAATCAGAATAAAGAAAAAAACAGATACCAAAGGAAAAGAAACCTCGTGTCTACTATAAGGTCAATCCTCATAAAAAGGTTGTGATTGCCTTGTGGGTACTTTTAGGGCTTAGTTTCAGCTTTGCGATATTCAAGCACTTTACAGCTATAGATACTCATACTATTCACGAAACAACTATCATAGAAAAGGAATACGTTGATACTCATCATGTAGAAAAATTTTTGTAGAGAACTTTGCGAAAGTCTACTATTCATGGGAGCAATCCGATAAGTCCATTGATAATCGAATGGAAAGTCTAAAAGGCTATCTGACAGATGAACTTCAAGCTCTCAATGTTGATACAGTACGCAAAAGATATTCCTGTATCGTCTTCTGTAAGAGGATTTCAGATATGGACGGTAGAGCCAACTGGCGACAATGAGTTTAATGTAACCTACAGTGTAGACCAGCTCATTACAGAGGGAGAAAAATACAAAGACCGTCCACTCTGCTTATATAGTGAGTGTCTATGTAGATGGTTCTGGAAATATGGTACTGGTTAAGAATCCGACCATTACCAACATACCTAAGAAATCAAGTTATAAACCAAAAAGCCATTGAAAGTGAGGGGACGGTTGATTCCATTACAACCAATGAAATCAATGAGTTTTTTTAACGACGTTCTTCAAGCTCTATCCTACAGCGACAGCCAGTGAACTTTCCTACTATGTGAATGACGGGATATTAAAACCAATCGGAAAAGAGTACATCTTTCAAGAACTGGTAAATCCTATTCACAATCGTAAGGATAATCAAGTCACGGTATCGCTGACAGTGGAGTATATCGACCAGCAGACCAAAGCAACGCAGGTATCTCAATTTGATTTGGTACTTGAAAAGAACGGGAGTAATTGGAAGATTATAGAATAACAAATATTGGTACATTATTACAGCTATTTTGTAATCACGTACTCTCTTTGATAAAAAATTGGAGATTCCTTGACAAATATGCTCTTACGTGCTATTATTTAAGTATCTATTTAAAAAGGAGTTAATAAATATGCAGCAAGGTATTCTTAAATAAACTGTCAATTTGATAGTGGGAACAAATAATTGGATGTCCTTTTTTAGGAGGGCTTAGTTTTTTGTACCCAGTTTAAGAATACCTTTATCATGTGATTCTAAAGTATCCAGAGAATATCTGTATGCTTTGTATACCTATGGTTATGCATAAAAATCCCAGTGATAAAAGTATTTATCACTGGGATTTTTTTATGCCCTTTGAGTTTTTGAATGGAGGAAAATCACATGAAAATTATTAATATTGGAGTTTTAGCTCATGTTGATGCAGGAAAAACTACCTTAACAGAAAGCTTATTATATAACAGTGGAGCGATTACAGAATTAGGAAGCGTGGACAAAGGTACAACGAGGACGGATAATACGCTTTTAGAACGTCAGAGAGGAATTACAATTCAGACAGGAATAACCTCTTTTCAGTGGGAAAATACGAAGGTGAACATCATAGACACGCCAGGACATATGGATTTCTTAGCAGAAGTATATCGTTCATTATCAGTTTTAGATGGGGCAATTCTACTGATTTCTGCAAAAGATGGCGTACAAGCACAAACTCGTATATTATTTCATGCACTTAGGAAAATGGGGATTCCCACAATCTTTTTTATCAATAAGATTGACCAAAAATGGAATTGATTTATCAACGGTTTATCAGGATATTAAAGAGAAACTTTCTGCCGAAATTGTAATCAAACAGAAGGTAGAACTGTATCCTAATATGTGTGTGACGAACTTTACCGAATCTGAACAATGGGATACGGTAATAGAGGGAAACGATGACCTTTTAGAGAAATATATGTCCGGTAAATCATTAGAAAGCATTGGAACTCGAACAAGAGGAAAGCATAAGATTTCAGAATTGTTCTCTGTTCCCTCTTTATCACGGAAGTGCAAAAAAACAATATAGGGATTGATAACCTTATAGAAGTGATTACGAATAAATTTTATTCATCAACACATCGAGGTCAGTCTGAACTTTGCGGAAAAAGTTTTTCAAAATTGAGTATTCGGAAAAAAAGACAGCGTCTTGCATATATACGTCTTTATAGTGGCGTACTGCATTTGCGAGATTCGGTTAGAATATCGGAAAAGGAAAAAAATAAAAAAATTACAGAAATGTATACTTCAATAAATGGTGAATTATGTAAAATCGATAAGGCTTATTCCGGGGAAATTGTTATTTTGCAGAATGAGTTTTTGAAGTTAAATAGTGTTCTTGGAGATACAAAGCTATTGCCACAGAGAGAGAGAATTGAAAATCCCCTCCCTCTGCTGCAAACGACTGTTGAACCGAGCAAACCTCAACAAAGGGAAATGTTACTTGATGCACTTTTAGAAATCTCCGACAGTGACCCGCTTCTGCGATATTATGTGGATTCTGCGACACATGAAATCATACTTTCTTTCTTAGGGAAAGTACAAATGGAAGTGACTTGTGCTCTGCTGCAAGAAAAGTATCATGTGGAGATAGAAATAAAAGAGCCTACAGTCATTTATATGGAAAGACCGTTAAAAAAAGCAGAGTATACCATTCACATCGAAGTTCCACCGAATCCTTTCTGGGCTTCCATTGGTTTATCTGTATCACCGCTTCCGTTGGGAAGTGGAATGCAGTATGAGAGCTCGGTTTCTCTTGGATACTTAAATCAATCATTTCAAAATGCAGTTATGGAAGGGATACGCTATGGCTGTGAACAAGGATTGTATGGTTGGAATGTGACGGACTGTAAAATCTGTTTTAAGTATGGCTTATACTATAGCCCTGTTAGTACCCCAGCAGATTTTCGGATGCTTGCTCCTATTGTATTGGAACAAGTCTTAAAAAAAGCTGGAACAGAATTGTTAGAGCCATATCTTAGTTTTAAAATTTATGCGCCACAGGAATATCTTTCACGAGCATACACCGATGCTCCTAAATATTGTGCGAACATCGTAGACACTCAATTGAAAAATAATGAGGTCATTCTTAGTGGAGAAATCCCTGCTCGGTGTATTCAAGAATATCGTAGTGATTTAACTTTCTTTACAAATGGACGTAGTGTTTGTTTAACAGAGTTAAAAGGGTACCATGTTACTACCGGTGAACCTGTTTGCCAGCCCCGTCGTCCAAATAGTCGGATAGATAAAGTACGATATATGTTCAATAAAATAACTTAGTGTATTTTATGTTGTTATATAAATATGGTTTCTTGTTAAATAAGATGAAATATTTTTTAATAAAGATTTGAATTAAAGTGTAAAGGAGGAGATAGTTATTATAAACTACAAGTGGATATTGTGTCCTGTATGTGGAAATAAAACACGATTAAAGATAAGGGAAGATACTGAATTAAAAAAATTCCCCCTCTATTGTCCGAAATGCAGACAAGAAAATTTAATTGAAATAAAGCAGTTCAAAGTAACTGTGATTACAGAGCCAGACGCAAAGACGTAGAGCCGATAAAATGAGATTAATACAATCTCATTTTATCGGCTCTTTCCATATGTATGGATTCTTTTAATTAGTCTTCGATGTTTCTTGCTTCGTTGATACCGCTGGCTAAAAGATTCCATTAAGGATAGTTCTTTGTCTGTAAAAGCTATCCATGTATTTCTCTATCTGTAATCGTCGGGTGCTTTTTTTACCAAGTTATTAGCAGGTAAGAAAAAAATTCATCAACGGAAACATGAAGTAACGATACAAGGTCATAAAGAACTTGTATGCTGGGGTGTTGCCCTTTATTTTTCAATATTAGTTAAGTACCGTGGGTCAATTTCAATCAATGCTCCCACTTGTTCACGAGTTAAACCTCGTTTCAATCGAGCTTCTTTAATGGCTAAACCAAAGGCTCTAAAATCATATTTATCTTCTTTTTTACGCATAGTAGACCACCTCTATACATTTTATTGTTCCTACTGAATTAAAAAAACAGGTATAGAAAAAAACGTGTTATATGGTTTATAGGTTTTATATTTAATAAAAAAAGCACTACTAAACGCCAATAAAAAAACCGTTATATGGTAGTGCTATTTACGCTGTTAAAAATATTGTATATTACTTCCAAATGGCGGTTTTGTTGGAGGTCAACGTCGCCATGAAGTACATCATATACAATAAATTTCCTTACATTGGGTTCTTGTCAAAAAAAGTCGTCTATCTGCAATAGATAAGTACGTCCACCAATGTGGTTTTATAAATCATATAGATAGAATAACAGAAGCATGTAAACAGAGAAATAAATCTGTTTATATGCTTTTTTTAGCTATTCAGAACTTTTTTTACAAAGTTTATTTATCAGTAATGCAACAAATCCCCCTTTCACATTGGGACTAAGAGTGAAAGGAGATAAACGAGCAAGGCTCACTTCCTTTCCTAGACAGAAAGGGGGTGAGAAACATGAAACCATCTTCTTTTCAGACCACAATAGAAAATCAGTTTGACTATATCTGTAAACGTGCTATGGAAGACGAGCGAAAGAATTATATGCTTTATCTTTCAAGGATTGCAAAGCGTGAGGTGTCCTTTTCGGATGTTGGCGATTATCTTGTTAGCCAGTTTGCGACAACAGATAACTATTCAACTGACTTTCAGATTTTTACACTCAATGGGTTATCAGTAGGCGTTGAAAATGATTTGTTGAGTGAAGCATTACGTGAGTTGCCAGACAAGAAACGTGAAATTCTACTGCTGTTTTACTTTATGGACATGAGCGATTCAGAAATTGCAGACCTGTTGAAATTGAACCGTTCTACTGTCTATCGGCATAGAACCAGTGGACTAGCCTTAATTAAAAAGTTTATGGAGGAATTTGAAGAATGAAAACACAATATCCTATGATTCCCTTTCCTCTCATTGTAAAGGCAACAGATGGCGATACCGAAGCGATTAACCAGATTCTACATCATTACAGAGGGTACATAACGAAGCGTTCCTACGACTTATGAAAGATGAATATGGCAATCAAAAGTATGGTCGTTGATGAAGTCTTACGTGGAAGAATGGAAACCAGACTGATTACAAAGATTTTTGTCATTTGAAATTAAGTAATATCCTCTCTCCTTTCGTGGAAGCGTGCTAAACCATTCCACGCTTCCCGAACAGGGAGGTTTGTTATTCCACCAAAGCATATTGAGCTTTCAATGTGTTTTGATAGGCTAACGAGCCATTGTTCTTTGAAAACTGAATAAAAGTAATCGAATACGTTTCGATAAGAAAAGAGCCAACGGAACTAACCGCCATGACCTATCTTATAAAGATAGCGAGCGATTCATGTTAGTGATCCGAGAAGCAATCTTTAGCAGGATTGCCTGCAACGACATTCTTATCGTGATAATGATACTCCCATACAGTCAATAGTCCGAGCGTGATAAAAACCGTCGCAGGCAATGAGTATGGCTACATGAGAACCATGCAGGGGTGGAACTCCCGTGAGCTTTGCTAAAGCTGTTCGATTGCTGGTAAAACAACTTTTATGAAATCCAAATAAGTGATTTGGAAAGGAGGATTTTATGAAGCAGACTGACATTCCTATTTGGGAACGTTATACCCTAACCATTGAAGAAGCGTCAAAATATTTTCGTATTGGCGAAAAACAAGCTACGACGCTTGGCAGAGGAAAAATAAAAAAATGCAAATTGGCTGATTATGAATGGCAATCGTATTCAGATTAAACGAAAACAATTTGAAAAAAATTATAGATACATTGGACGCAATCTAGCGTCGCCAAAAGGGTCTTGTATATGATAAAAATAGTATTAAGTCGTATCAAGGCTCTTTCCATAAAGGAAAGGAGCAAATGCCATGTCAGAAAAAAAGACGTGACAATAAAGGTCGAATCTTAAAAGACTGGAGAGAGCCAACGAAAAGACGGAAGATACTTATACAAATATATAGATTCATTTGGAGAACCGCAATTTGTTTACTCGTGGAAACTTGTGGCTACAGACCGAGTACCAGCAGGAAAGCGTGATTGTATCTCACTTAGAGAGAAAATCGCAGAGTTACAGAAAGACATTCATGATGGTATTGATGTTGTAGGAAAGAAAATGACACTCTGCCAGCTTTACGCAAAACAGAACGCTCAAAGACCAAAGGTTAGAAAAAACACTGAAACTGGACGCAAATATCTTATGGATATTTTGAAGAAAGACAAGTTAGGTGTAAGAAGTATTGACAGTATTAAGCCATCAGACGCTAAAGAATGGGCTATTAGAATGAGTGAAAATGGTTATGCTTATCAAACCATCAATAACTACAAACGTTCTTTAAAAGGCTTCATTCTATATTGCTATACAAGATGATTGTGTTCGGAAGAATCCATTTGACTTTCAACTGAAAGCAGTTCTTGATGATGATACTGTCCCTAAGACCGTACTAACAGAAGAACAGGAAGAAAAACTGTTAGCCTTTGCAAAAGCTGATAAAACCTACAGCAAAAATTATGATGAAATTCTGATACTCTTAAAAACAGGTCTTCGTATTTCAGAGTTTGGTGGTTTGACACTTCCAGATTTAGATTTTGAGAATCGTCTTGTCAATATAGACCATCAGCTATTGAGAGATACTGAAATTGGGTACTACATTGAAACACCAAAGACCAAAAGTGGCGAACGTCAAGTTCCTATGGTTGAAGAAGCCTATCAAGCATTTAAGCGAGTGTTAGCGAATCGAAAGAATGATAAGCGTGTTGAGATTGATGGATATAGTGATTTCCTCTTTCTTAATAGAAAGAACTATCCAAAAGTGGCAAGTGATTACAACGGCATGATGAAAGGTCTTGTTAAGAAATACAATAAGTATAACGAGGATAAATTGCCACACATCACTCCACATAGTTTGCGACATACATTCTGTACCAACTATGCAAATGCAGGAATGAATCCAAAGGCATTACAGTACATTATGGGACATGCTAATATAGCCATGACGCTGAACTATTACGCACATGCAACATTCGATTCTGCAATGGCAGAAATGAAACGCTTGAATAAAGAGAAGCAACAGGAGCGTCTTGTTGCTTAGTAGTACAAATGAATTTACTACTTATTTACCACTTCTGACAGCTAAGACATGAGGAAATATGCAAAGAAACGTGAAGTATCTTCCTACAGTAAAAATACTCGAAAGCACATAGAATAAGGCTTTACGAGCATTTAAGAAAAATATAAAAAAAGATAATTAGAAATTTATACTTTGTTTATTACTAAAAAAATACTTTATTGTATATACTTTAAATAAAATGATATTATACTTAAAAATATTTTTTTAGGAGGCTTAATGTCAAAAAAATAAAAAGAGAAGTTTTTACATATAAGCAAAGATTTATATTTCTTTCTATAATTCCTTTGTATTTTTATGCTTATTGGATTTTTGTATACAAAGTCCTAAAGAGATTTTTTTAGGTTTAGGAAAAAAATAATTAGTGCTCCGGATTTGTTAATAACTGACTATTTTGCAGTAGGAGGTGTGGGGAGCGGCTCTTATAAATGCCGGTATATTAGCGTTATTTGTTCTTATCATACATTATTTTTGCTAAGGTTGATTTTTGATGGACATACTATAACTTCTTGTTGCATGATGTTCGGTTTCTCTTTATTCGGAAAAAAATATAGCAAATATTTGGTTTATATTATTAGGTGTTTTAGCTTATACAAAAAAATTCATAGAGTATCCAGCAAGAAATATTTATATATAGGATTTTATGGAACTTGTCTTTCTCCCATAATAACGCAAATTATGTATGTGACATATTTAGAAGATTGGCAGCAATTATTGATAAGTATATTTATAGGCTTTGTTATAGGCTATGTTTTAGTACCCATTGCAACGCATACTTTAGCAGTACATAAGGGTTATTCTTTGTACAATATAGGCTTTGCGGCAGGAATAATAGCAACGATAATAGCTTCTATTCTAAAATCCTTTGGTATAAGTATAGAATCCAGACTTATATGGACAAGTGAGTATACCGAATTTTTTAGCGTAGTATTACTTTTATTCTTTACTTTTATAATGTTATGTGCGTTATTTATGGGAAAGGATAAATTAAAAGAGGAGTATAAGCTTCTTTTAAAGGAGAGTGGCTTTTAGAGGTAAGGATTTTATTAATAGATACAGTGATTACACTATATTTTTTTCAATATGGCTATAAATGGTGTAGTTTCTACTTTATTTGTACTGGCAGTAGGGGGAGATTTGAATGGTCCTATTATAGGTTCAATTTTTACTATAGTAGGATTTTCAGCAAATGGAAAGCATATTAGAAATATATTACCCATCATGTTTGGAGTATATATTGCAAGCCTGATGAAATTATGGGTTATAAAATGAACCTGCACCTCTTATGACTTTAATTTTATCTACAACTTTAGCACCCATAGCAGGAGAGTTTGGGATTTTGGCAGGAATTTTGGCAGGATTTCTACATTCTTCTGTAGCTCTTAATGTCGGTGTAGTTTATAGTGGAATAAATTTGTATAATAACGGATTTGCTGGTGGTTTAGTTGCCTTATTTTTTTAGTTCCTGTTATAGAAGCTCTTATAGAAAGAAAAAAACGAGAAAGTAATTCATCTTTATATTTTAAATATAAAGGTGGATTTTTTTGATTATTAGATAATTAAAAAGATATGAAATAAATTTTTTTATATAGATAAAAATATATAAGTGATTTGTTTTATCTATTTTATCTATAAAAATTCATAAAATATAACAAGCAAAGTATATATTAAGTAGAGTATTCAAAAAGAAACATAAAAAAATAATATGTATATATTGACTAAAAATAATTATATATATTAGAATATTTTTTTATGTATTTTTTTGGAATGCGACTTGGGGAGGATGTTGTGAAAAAGAAATTTTATATATATCTTAGTTTAGTTCTTAGTGGGGGTATGTTTTTAAGTGTCATAAGTGGTATAAAGGTAAGAGCTAATGAAGTAAAAAATATGTGGAAGTTTGAAGAGGGTTCGTGGAAGTATTATGATATAAATTCTAAACTCCAAACCGGTTGGCTATATAAAGATGATGAATGGTATTTTTTGAATCCTAATATGGGGAAAGATTATGGAAAGATGCTAAATTCTTGGCAATGGGTGGATGGAAAATGCTATTATTTTTGACTTGCAAACAGGAGTTATGTATAAGAATAGCTTATCTCCGGATGGATATAAACTAGGAAATAGTGGTGCTTGGATAGATGAAAATAATAAAGAATATTTTATTAGAAATAAAGGATTTATTACTAATAAGCATATAGTTAAAAATAGGATAGCTAGCTATGTAAAATCAGCAAGATCTTCCTTGGGATATTCTCTAGAATCACTTTTAGAAAAAGATGATATTCCAAAGGGAAAAAAGTTAGAGAACTTACATACAGCTAGTGAAGCATTAAAAACAAAGAAATGATATAAAAGATATCAATAAACCGGAAAAAGATATAGATAGTTTAAAGGATAATAAGAAAGAAAAATGTAACAGATAAATTAGTTGAAAAAAATAGAAGATGAGTTATTGGATAAAAAAAGCAAGTAGATAATGAAAATAAAAGAATTAAAAGGTGAAAAATACAAATCAAGTAGATAAAAAAGCAGAAGAAGAAAAAATTGAGGAAACAACAGGTTTACCCATGAAGTATGATTTGAGAAATGTAAAAAGGTAAATCTTATGTAACAGAAGTGAAAAATCAATATTATGATGGTGGTTGTAGAAGTTTTGCCGCTTTAGCAGCTTTTGGAATCACATATAAAATTGAAAGAAGGTATAGATTTAGATTTATCAGAGAATAATATGGAGAATAGACAGGGCTTCATATTTAGAGATAAAGGTGTGAAGTTAGGTATTAGAGAAGGTAGAAATAGAGAGTCTGATTTGCCTTATTTGATATCCGGTAGAGGGCCTATATTAGAAGAAGATGACGTATATAAACCGCTAAAGCATGAATTTAATCCGCTGCATATTTAACGGATGAAGGAAAGAAATATATAGAGGATATTTCTAAGAAAAAAATATAAGCAAAAAAATCAAGTAGAGGTAGAAGCAAAGAAAAAAATATAAATAAAAAAAGCAATTAGAAGTATACTTGGTTTTGAATTTTTGAAATCTCTAGATGTGAGCACTATAACTTCAAATGATGATGAGCAAATGAAACAAATAAAAAAAGCTATAATCGAAAAATGGAGCAGTTGTATCAAATATTTATATGGCTCATGATGGAAATAAAAACTTTTCCGTATTCAAATGAACTTACATATAATCCTCTAACAAAGGCATATTGCAGCTTAGAAGAGGCTAATCCAAATCATGCTATTGCCATAGTTGGTTGGGATGATAATTTTAGTAAAAGAAAATTTTTCAAGAAGAAAAATAGGCCTGATATTGATGGGGCTTGGATAGTAAAGGATGCTCAAACTAAATATTTTGGTGATGAAGGATATTTTTATGTATCTTTTAAATCTAGAGGTATATGTAATGAACCTTATGTATTTACTGATGTAAGAAAAAGCGGATGAATTTAAAGGAGTTTATCAATATGATGATTATGGACTTACCGGCTTTGTTAGAAATGATGAACTTTCCGGAGAAGCAAAAAAACTATCTTATTCAATAAATATAAAGTAGATGAAAATAATAGAATATTAGATTCAGTAGGTTTTTTTATACTACTAAACCTAATGCAGAATATGAAATATATTTCATAGAGGATTTTTGATTCATATATAGAAGAGGTTGCAGGTGAAGGGTTTAGCGATGAAAAAGAGGTAGTAGAAAAAAATTACAAGAGGATAATAAAAAGAATTATGTTCGGAAACTTAGCAAGTGCAGGTTATCATACTCTGGAATTACCTATAGAATATAAGCTTAAATTATCAAAAGGAAAAAAATTTTTGCAATAGGCCTTTATGTTAAGAATGATGATAATGAAGATCCGAGCATAAGTGGGATATGGCTATTGAATTAAATGATAAAAAGAAATCCAAATGTAAATCATGGTGCAAATGCAAAAGTAGGTAATGGTGAAACTTATACAATATCATTCGGAGAAATTAATGATTTGAAGATGCTTTCAAACAGCACAGGAAAAGAGATAAATGCCTGTATAAAGGTTTATTATAAATAATAATGGGAGGATATAATAAAGTGTTAAAAAGAAAAAATTTGTTTGCTATAGGAATAGCAATAATGGCTATAGGATCACTCGTAGCCTGTGGAACAAAAAAAGAAAATGTGATGGAAAGTAGTAAAACAGAGTTGGAGTCTACTGTAGAAGAAACAAAAGATTCATTACAAGCAGCTGATACTATAGTATACGGATTATCAACATCACCTTCAGGAGTGTTTAATCCTTTATTAACAGATAGTACATACGATGATGCGGTGTGCTCTCTAGTATATACTTCATTGCTAAAATTAGATAAAGAACAAGGTCTAGAACCTTATTTGGCAAAGGAATATAAAGTATCAGATGATCAAAAAACTATTGTATTTACTCTAAATGATAATTTGATGTGGTCTGATGGTGAAAAATTAACTTCAAAAGATGTGGCATACACTTTTACCAGCCTTGCAAGTAAGGACTATGATGGGGAGTATGGAAGTTATGTGACCAAAATAAAAGGCTTAGCTGATTATAAAGAAGGAAAATCAGATACCTTAATAGGTATAGAAACACCGGATGATAAAACTATAAAAATAGAACTTGATGCACCTTATGGTCCGGCTTTAACAAATTTGGGAACTATGGGTATAATACCTGAACATATATGGTCAAAAGTAGCTATGAATGAATGGAAAACTAATTCAGACTTATTAAGTAAACCTATAGGTAATGGTCCATATACATTAACAAGTTTTAGTGAGGGTCAAGAAGTAAAAATTTGAAAAGAATAAGGACTTTTTCATGGGAGCTCCTAAGACTGATAATATTATATTTAAAAATAGTTAGTGAAGATACAGTTAGTGCAGATTTAAAAAAATAATACTATAGATATAGCAGCAGTTACAAATCTGAAAAAAAGAAGATATAGCCGACTTAGAAAAAGATGGTTTTTAAGATGTATAAACATCCAAATAATTTATTCCAATATATGGGACTTAACTATAGAAAAACCTGTTTTTAAGGATTTAAAGGTAAGAGAAGCCATTATTACAGCTATAGACAGAAAAAAATATGGTTGAAAAAGTTAATAGAAGGAAATGGAGAAGTAAAGGATGCACCTATGCTTTCCAGTTCTTGGGCATATCCAAAAAGATGTAAGTTTTAATAAGTATGAATATAATGTAGAAAAAAAGCGAAGAGTTTGTTAGGAGAAGCCGGATATACTATGAAAGATGGTATAATGGAAAGTGTAAATGGAGAAAAAAACTTTCTTTCAGTTTAGATGTTCCTCTAGGAAATAGTATAAGAGAACAGGCTGCACAAATAATTCAACAAAATTTAAAAGAAATAGGAATAGAAGTAGAACTTAACAAGATGGAATTCCCTGCTCTTATGGAAAAAGTCGTTGCAAATCATGATTTTGATATGTATATGATGGGAAATAATTTAACTGCCGATCCGGATCTAACTGCATATTGGTCAAAAACAGCAGTTAGTAATGAAAAAGGGAAATATGGGTTGGAATATATCAGGATTTACAACTCCTGAACTTGAAAGTATGTTAGAAGCAGGAGCAAGTACAACAGATATAACTGCAAGAAAAGCGGCATATAAAGATTTTGCGACTTATATGAATGAGCAAATACCTTGGATATACTTATTTGAACAAGATATAACTATAGCAACCAATCCTAATTTAGAAGGCTTTGAGCCATCGGTATTTAGAGATTTTTTTCAGATGCTTGGAATTGGACTTTGATGAAATAAAGAATCTTAAAATAATAAAAAAATGGAATCTTATATGCTAAGTATAAGGTTCTATTTTTTTATAGTTAAATATAGGAGGAAAGATGCTTGAATATATTATTAAACGTTTATTAATATCTACAATTTTTATTAATACTAATATCAATAATAATATTTATACTTATAAATACTCAATCGGGTAATCCATATTCATATATGATAAGTCCAAATACTTCTCCTGCTCTTGTAGAGATGAAATTAAGGCAGATAGGTTACTATGATCCTTTGTATATAAAAATATAAAAATGGTTTAGTAGAATTTTGCACTTAGACCTAGGATATTCGATAAAAATATTCAAAATCTGTAATTTCTGTCATAGCTAAGAGAGTACCTAACACCTTATTACTTATGTCTACATCTTTGTTTGTAAGTACAATTTTAGGTGTAGCTTTAGGATTTTTTTCTGCTTATAAAAGGAATACAAAAAAATAGATGATTTACTAAGTATATTTTCTTTTATAGGTATATCTATACCTGTATTTTTTTCATAGCTTTACTGCTTATTAAAAAAATTTTTCTTATGACATGATGTTGCTACCTTCATCAGGTATGTATGATGTGAGAGTAGAGTATAAAGGAATAGGTAGATTTATGGATGTGGGCAAGCATCTTATTCTACCGGTTATTGCTTTATCTGTTTTTCAAATGACTTCATTTATTAGATATAGTAGACAAGCAATGTTAGATGTAATGGATAAAGAATATATATATGCAGCGATGGCAAAAGGAATGAGTTTTGGAAAGGCACTTTTAAGACATGGGTTGAGAAATGCTCTGCTCCCTATAGTAACTATATTTTGTTTACAAATACCTAGCTTATTTTCAGGAGCTTTACTAACAGAAACAATTTTTTCTTGGCCAGGAATAGGCAGACTTAGTTATGAAGCAGTTCAAAATAGGGATTATCCACTCATTATGGGTGTTTTGATGATAAGTGCCATACTAATATTATTATCTAATTTTTTTAGCGGATATTTTATATGTATATATAGATAGAAGAATAGAATTATAAAAAGGTGAATAGATGAAAAAGTATGAAAGTTAAGAGAAATACATATTGGATAATAGGAGTTGGAATATTTATTTTAATATGTTTATTTGTATTATTATCTCCATTTATAACTAAATTTTCTTATTCTGATATAGACTTATTTAGTATAAATACTAAACCTGATAGAATACATTTCTTAGGAACAGACGATTTGGGTAGAGATGTATTGTCTAGACTGTTATATGGAACCGGAGTTTCTTTACTTGTAGGTATTAGTAGTACCATATTACAAATAATAATAGGGAGTATAATGGGAATACTTGCAGGATATTTTTGGAGAATATATAGATTTTTGTAATAATGAGAATTATAGATGTATTAATGTGTTTTTCCTTTTCATAATAACAGCTATGGCGATAGCAAGTCTTATAGGACCATCTTTAAAAAAATTTGATTATTATAATAGCTATTTTTATCTTGGACTGAGGTGGCGAGGATAGTTAGAGCGCAGATACTATCATTGAAAAAGCAAAATTTTATTCTGGTAGCTAAGACTATGGGGTTTTCTGACTTCTTTATAATTATTAAGCATATTTTGCCTAATATATTTCCTTTGATTATAGTAGCGGCAACTATATCTATGGCTAGTGTTATATTGATGGAGGCTTCACTTAGTTTTTTTGGGTTTAGGTGTAAAAGATCCTATGCCAAGTCTTGGGAATATACTTTCTAATGCCAGAAATATGAGAGCTTTACAATCTTACCCTTGGACTTGGTTACCTGCAGGAATATTAATAATGAGTATGACCTTAGCAATTAATTTTATTGGTGAAGGATTTAGAATTTTATATAGTCCAAGACAAAAGGATGTAGATGAGATATTAGATTTTAAGCTGGATATAAAAAAATAGAGAAAGCAAAGATTTTTAGCTATAGTGGGAGAATCCGGTAGTGGAAAAAGTGTAAGTATGAAAGCACTTCTAGGTCTAAATCCTCCAAATATAAAAAGTTTGTGGAAAAAAATAGAATTTGAAAATGAAAAACTTACTGGAACGAAATGAAAAAATTATAAAAAAGATGAGAGGTAGGGATATAGTTCTTATGTTTCAAGAGCCGATGAAGGTGTTAAATCCTCTTATGAGTGTTGGAAAGCAGGTTGATGAAGTATTAAAATTACAGACTAAATTGAGAAGTAAAGAAAGAAAAATTAGGGTATTGAAACTCTTTGAAGAAGTAAAATTGGAAAATTCTGAGGAGGTATACTATAAATATGCACATGAACTTAGTGGTGGAATGAGGCAAAGAGTACAATTAGCTATAGCTTTAGCGGCAAATCCTAGAATACTTATAGCAGATGAGCCTACTTCTTCGGTAGATGAGAACTTAAAAGATGATATTTTAGGCTTATTAAAAGACTTATGCCAAAATAGAGAGATGGCTATTATACTTATTACTCATGATTTTTAAAGATTTAGAAAAAAATATGTAGATAATATAGCAGTAATGCATAAGGGAGAGATTATAGAAAGTTCTACAACTAAAAGCTTTCTTTGAAAAATCCTCAAGAAGAATATTCTAGAAATTTATTAAAAAGCAGTTTTTAAAAAAAGAGAATTTTACAGGTAGATTTTTATGAAATTGGAGATTAATATGAGTGAAAAATATATTAGAAGTAAAAAAATCTATATAAATCATATTATTTTTAGGAAAAAAATATTTTCAAAAAAATAAAAAGAACAAAATGTTATAAATAATCTCTCGTTTGAATTAAAAAGAAGGGAGATTTTTAGGCATAGTTGGAAGTTCGGGAAGTGGAAAATCAACTTTGGTTAAAGCTATACTTGGTATTTCTAAACTTGATAAAGGAGAAATTTATTTAGAGGGTGAAAAGATTTTTGGAAAATATTCCTCTAATAAGTATGAATTTAATAAATTAAATGAACTTAGGATAAGAAAAAAATACAAATAATAATGCAAGACCCGTATACCGCCTTAGATCCTAAAAAGAAAAGTCGGTAGCATAGCTATAGAAGCTTATAAGTTACACAATCCTTTCAGTAAGCTTTAAGATAGCAAAAAGAACAAATAGAAAGATATTTTTACTTTATGTGGTTTGGATAAAGAATATATGAATAAGTATCCGCATGAACTTAGTGGGGGTCAAAAGCCAAAGAGTTTGTATTGCAGGAGTATTAGCGTTAAAACCTAAAAATAATTATTTGTGATGAAATAACTTCGGCATTGGATGTATTAGCAGGAGCTAAGATACTAAATTTAATGCTGGATTTAAGGGAGAAATTTAATTTATCATATATATTTATTTCTCATAACAAAGCTCTGATTGATTGTATTTCTGATAAACAGATAGATTTTTGATAGGCTAAAAACTAAATATTTAAAAATATCAAAAATAAATAAACATACTTGACAAGTATGTTTATAGGGTTTATTATAGGAGCATAAGATATGGAAGAGATAAATAAGGAGGTTAAAATGTCAAGAGTATATAAATCAGCACTGGAATTAATAGGAAATACTCCTCTAGTGGAAGTTACAAAAGATAGAAAAAAAGATTTGAACTTAGAGGCTAGAGTTTTAGTAAAATTGGAATCATTTAATCCGGCAGGTTCTGTAAAAGATCGTGTAGCAAAAAGCTATGATAGAAGATGCTATAGAAAAAAAGGACTTATAAAAAGAAGGAGCTACTATAATAGAAGCTACATCAGGAAATACAGGTATAGGTTTAGCTTTAGTTGGTGCTTCATTAGGTTTCAAGGTTATACTTGTAATGCCGGATACTATGAGTGTTGAGAGAATAAACATCCTACGTTTTTATGGTGCACAAGTGGTTCTTACGGAAGGTGCAAAAGGAATGAAGGGTGCTATAGCAAAGGCAGAAGAACTTTCAAAGACTATTCCTAACAGTTTTATTCCATGGCAATTTGAAAACAAGGCAAATCCAAATGCACATAAGAAAACTACCGGACCTGAGATTTGGGAAGATAGCGATGGAGAAGTAGATATATTAGTGGCAGGTGTTGGAACCGGAGGTACACTTTCAGGAACCGGAGAATATTTGAAAGAGAAAAAAAATAGTATAAAAGTAGTTGCAGTTGAGCCTGTAGGTTCTGCCGTACTATCAGGAAATTCAGCAGGACCACATAAGATTCAAGGTATAGGAGCAGGTTTTATACCTGACACTTTTAAATACAAAAAAATATGATGAAATAATAAAGGTGGAAAAATGAAGCCGCATTTGAATATTCAAAAATATTTATCAAAGACGGAAGGACTTTTTACAGGTATTTCCAGTGGAGCGGCACTTTTTGCAGCTATAGAATTAGCTAAAAGACCGGAAAAATAAAGGTAAAACTATAGTTACAGTCTTACCTGACTCAGGAGATAGATATTATTCAACTCAATTATTTACAGAATAAAAAAGGTGGTAAAAAAATATGTCAAAGAAAGCAAGAAAAAGATAGGGAATTAAAATTTGAAACATTACAATTACATGTAGGACAAGAAAAATCCGGACTCAGCAACAGATGCCAGAGCAGTACCTATATATCAGACAACATCTTTTGTATTTAAAGATTGTGCACAAGCAGAAGCAAGATTTGCACTAAAAAGAAGGTGGAAATATTTACGGTAGACTCACAAATCCTACACAAAATGTATTAGAAGAAAGAATAGCGGCTTTGGAGGGCGGTGTAGCGGCTTTAGCAGTTGCAAGTGGTTCCAGTGCTATAACATATAGTATTTTAAATATAGCAAAAGCAGGAGATAATATAGTATCAGCAAGAAATATTTATGGTGGAAGTTCTAATCTTTTTGTACATACTTTACCGGATTATGGAATTACAACAACATTTGTTGATATTTTCAATGAAAATGAAGTAAGACAGGCTATAAATGAAAAAACAAAAGCTATATTTATAGAAACTTTAGGAAATCCAAATTCAGAAGTTGTAGATATAGAAGCTATTGCAAATATAGCACATGAAAATAACATTCCTCTTATAGTTGATAATACGTTTGCAACTCCTTATTTAGTTCGTCCTATTGAATATGGTGCAGATATAGTAGTTCATTCAGCAACGAAGTTTTTAGGTGGACATGGTACAACTCTAGGTGGTGTAATAGTAGACAGTGGAAAGTTTGACTGGGAAAAGGCAGGAAAGTTCCCATCACTTGTAGAGCCAAATGAGAGTTATCATGGTGTCAGCTTTACTAAAGCAGTTGGTGCTGCGGCTTTTGTTGTTAAGATAAGAGCTACTTTACTTAGAGATACAGGAGCGGCTATTTCTCCATTTAATGCATTTTTGCTTTTGCAAGGCATAGAAACACTATCTCTTAGAGTAGAAAGACATGTAGAAAATGCCTTAAAAGTTGTAAAATATTTAAGTGAGCATCCGTTAGTAGAAAAAGTAAATCATCCTTCACTTAGTACAGATAAAAAACAAAAAGAATTATACGCTAAATACTTCCCTAATGGTGGTGGTTCTATCTTTACTATAGAAATAAAAAGGAGATACATCTACTGCAACTAAATTTATAGATAACTTAGAATTATTCTCTTTACTTGCAAATGTTGCCGATGTTAAATCTTTTAGTTATACATCCGGCTACAACTACACATAGTCAATGTACTAAAGAACAATTAGAAGAGCAGAATATTAAACCAAATACTATAAGATTTTCTATAGGTGTAGAAAATGTAAATGATATTATTGAAGATTTGGAAGAAGCATTTAAAGCTATATAAACTATTATTCAGTAGTAGTAAGTATATGTACTAAATTGAGTATGATATTTAATGAAAAATATTTATAATAATATATTAATAGACTTTGTAATTTAGTATACCGTATATAGTTTGATAAAAGATAACGATTTCGTATACTGTTAGAATTATATAAAGATTAATAAAAACTTGTCTTAAGATGTTATATTTTACATATATTAAAAAAAGTAAAAATAATATTTCTAAAAAGACAAGTTTTTTTATTATTAAAAATATAGATTATAAGAGACATAATTTTTTTAGTAATATAATAAATGTATTTAATAAAAAAACATCTTAAGTTTTGCTTGAAAAAAAGATTAAAAATTTAGATATAGTAATCTTCAAAGTTAGTGTAAGCTAACAAAAGTTAGTATTATCTAATAAAAGTTAGCTGCAACTAATAAAGTGTCTATGGCAGTGAAATATGTAATCGCATTCATTGTTATGGACTTGTTATGGTCTTTCTTAAAAAATATATCATATAGGAGGAATTAATGAAAAAGACATTAAAAAAATTCTTGCTTTACATTACTTAGTGCAACTTTAATTTCTGCAACTGCTTTTTTTCGGGAGTAGTATTTTGCAGCTAATGCCGGTGCAACAGGTTGGAAGCAAGAAGGTAGCTCATGGAAACATTATAATGAGGCCGGAGTTTTAACAAAAGGTTTCATCAAACTGGGAGAAGATTGGTATTATCTAAATCAGGCAGATGGTACTATGAAGACCGGTTGGTTACAACATACAGACGGAAATTGGTATTTCTTTAATACCCTAAGTGATGGCTCAAAAGGTAAGATGCTTACAGGTTGGCAATGGATAGATGGATATTGCTATTATTTTTCAACAGCTAAGGATGTTACCGAAGGTAAAATGTTGGCAAATACAAAAACTCCTGACGGTTTTCTTGTAAATGCTGATGGTAGATGGGCTGAGGGAAATGGAAGTGTTCATTTTGTTGCAGGAAAAGGACAAATTACAAAGGTAGCTGCATCCGCATCAAAAGCTAATTTAAGAAGTGGTGGCGGTTCAGGTTCATCAGGACGTGGTTCATCATCAAATTATTATAATGACAGTAGAATTACAGTAGCTGATGTTGAGACAAACTTAGTTGCAGCTGAATACACTAAATTAGTTGATTTAGGCTGGATAGAGTATGCTGTTGTTACTTTCAAACAAGGAACATTAGAAGATTATAATATCCTTGTAAATGGTGTTGATGTTACAGCGGCTGTATCAAAGGTAGATGATACAGGAAAGATTGTTAAGTGGGCAACAACTGTTTCTGCACCTAAGAACATAGAAGTAGTAAGAAAGTCGGATAATAAGAGAGAAAGTTTAAGTTATGCTAACGGTAAAACTACTGTTGCACCAAGCGTAGGAAGTAAGGAAGATGCACCTGCTTATATACTTACAAATGGACCTATAAGCGTATTTGATTATCATCTTGATAACTATGATGAGAATGGAAATGTAAGGAAATATCCAACAACGACAACTTTTGATTTATCTAATAATAGAAAAACTAAATGAGTCAAAAGAATTTGCCAAAAAAGCTAATTATGTAGCACCTGCTGAAATAAATGCAGAAGGTAATGGTCAAATAGTTATTAAATTGACTCTTGATGAAAAATAGTAAGAAGTGGTTTGATGAATTATCAAATGCTAAAAATACTTGATTATGAGTATAAGACTTTAAATAATGCAGTAACATTTACAAAAAGAAATGGATACTAGCCATGCAAATACAGGTATAGTAAAAAATTAATTTACCACAACCTAATGTAAGAAATAATGGTAGATATTTTTGTAAATCTAGCTTCTGATTATAGTAATGATAAATATACAGTTGCAGTACAAGTGGTTAGAGATACAAATTATGTTCTTAGTCAAAGTACAGAAACTCCAAATCCTAGAATAGGTAATGCAGATGTATTATTCAATATAGCTGGACCAAATGGTGAAACTTTCGGTAATGACTTAAAAAAATGCCTGTAACAGGTGTAGATTTAAAAATTCCCAAGTGGAAAGATTGTATCTTTAAAGAATATAGAAGAGTATTCAGTGATAATGAATGTGTTACATATTTATGAGAAGTATAAAGATAAAGATACAAATGAAGAGAGAGTTCTTTTAAATGAAGTAGGTAAATATAAAGTAACAGTTCATGCTGACGGTTATAAAGATATGTCAAAAGAATTTGAGATAGCTGCTGATGCAAACTTTAGAGCTAATGCCGAGGTTGATACTTATTCATCTGCTACAGGTGGTGGAAGTATTAGCTTACCAAGTGCCGATGGTAGTTCATCTACAGGTTCTGCGGGTTATAATATTAACGCAAATCTTTTATTTGAGCATGATTTACTTGCAAATGCACTTATTTTAAATGATATACGTCTTAGAAATGATGCGGTTACAGGTGTTGTAAATCGTTTTCTTACCTATCAAAAGCCTGAAGGTGTACTTACAAATGACTTGACACCTATATATGATCTTACTGATTTCTTAAATAAAGTTAAGAGTGAGAGAATGGATGCCTCTACACAATTAAGTTTTGCAGAGTATCTAAATGGAGCTACTAAACAAAGAGCTTATGTAGGTAAGATTAAGAGAGTCTTGGAAGATGGTTTACTTGGACCTGTTGAGAATTTAGGAGATTCTATAGGAGAGGATACTACAGTTACAGGCTTAAATGCTAGAGAAGACGCAGACTTTGAATTGAGCTTCACTGATGCAAATTATTTATCTAAGATAGAGGGAATCTATTTAGATGGTAGAGGTACAGCTCTTAGAAGTGATTCTACAGTAAAGCAATATGAAATAGTAGATGGTAAATTAAAAATCTTTGCTTCAGTATTAAAGAATTCATTTGGTATTCCTTATGTAGGAAAGCATAGTCTTAGAATAGTTGCTAAAGGATATAAAGTTCAAGATTTAACACTTGTTGTTGAAAGAGAAGAAGGAAATATTACAATAACTACTGAAAAATACAGACAACTTAAAAATTAAATGAAGAACTTAAATTTAATGTACAGATTAATAATCATGATGCAGCTAACGTACTTAAGAGTCTAAAAGAATTGGTACTTATAAATAAAGCTACTAATACAGAAAAGACTGTACTTCCTGTAGGTCAAGAGTCTAATGATAAAGGCTATAAGATTGAAAATGGTAGTATTGTACTTGCTCCTAAGACTGTAACAGAAGCAGGAAACTACACTTTAGTTATAAAAACAAATGGCTATGGTCAAAGACAAGTTGACTTTAGTGTAAAAGCAGATGAAAGTGCAGAAAATAGCAATACTGAAGGTAAGGTAACTCCAACATTTAAGAGTGCGACATTAAAGACTGGTAATAAAGTACTTGGGATTGGAGATGATGATAAATATATTGTAGAGTTTAATACTACAGAAAGTATGACATCTAAGGAAGTTGAAAAATGGCTTGCTTCTAAGGAATTATCGGTTACTGTCAATGATGTAAAATATACTAACGGTTTGACAGGAGTTAGTGCTAATAATTTCTTGGTTAATGTAAAAGATACAACATACGGTGGAAATAGAGATACTCTACACTTAGCTGCTAATGGATTTACAAAAGCTGTAAATACGGTAGTTATTACTGCTGAAGGATATAAGCCACTCACATTTACAGTAAATAAGAATACTTCTACAAGTGGAACAGAAAATTCAACTACACCGGTAGCGCCAACACCAACACCGGTATCACCAACACCAACGCCGGCAGAACCAACACCAGTAACACCAGCACCGGTAACGCCAACAGAACCAGTGAGAAATGAGGATACAGGTAAGGAAACACCAACGCTAGAGTATAGTGAAGTGAAAAACTCCGTATTTGATAATTTACTTTCTCTTGTGTTTAATAAACAAGAAGATTTACAAGATTGGTTGAATTCGGTTAGGGTAAATGTAAATGGTAAAGAGTTAGTGAAAGAAACTATTTCTTATGCTTCTCCAAAAGGAAATAAGTATAAGCTTTCAAAGAGAACAAAAGGTTGGACACAACCAAGTAGTGATAATGCTATAGTTTTTGATGCGGCAATATTAACAAAAACTAATAATATTATTAAAGTAACAGCAGATGGCTACAAAGAGTTCACTCTAATATTAGATCAACAAGGTAATAAAGTAGAGAACGTAGTTTCTAATGAGCCTGCTGCAGAAGAGGAAGAAACAACACTTGCTGATGCACCTAAATATACAACTAGTGGTGGCACAAGTGTTCTTAGTCCCTTTAAAATAAAGCTTACAAACTGATGATAAAAATTTCAATACTGAAAGCGATATTGAAAGAAAATTTATAACATCTGACAGTTTCAAAGTTACATTAAATGATAGGGTATTACCTAAAGCTGGTAGAAGATATTATCCTGAAGACGGATATTATGAAACACGTACCGGTATTAGTGCGATAAGTAGTATAATTATTCCTGCAAAGTTTTTTTAAATAGTGGAGATACCATTACTCTTAAAGCTGATGGGTATAAACCTATAGTAATTACAAAATAATATTTATCAAAGATGATGCCTTAGGGCATCATCTTTTTATACTAAAATAATAAATATTCATAGATTGAGTAAAACCTTATTTTTTTGCTACAATATAACTAACTTAGAATAAAGGAGAGCGAGAGCTTACGCATAGAAAAATGAAAAAAATATTTGCTTAGGTATATTAGCTCATGTAGATGCAGGAAAAAAACCAGTCTATGTGAAAAGCTTATTATATAAATCGTCTACAATCAGAACAGCAGGTAGAGTTGATACAAAAAGACAGTTTTTTTAGATACAGATAATATAGAACGCAATAGAGGAATAACAATATATTCAAAGACAGCCATAATAAAAAAACAGAGATTGAATATACAATTGGTAGACACACGGGGCACGTTGATTTTAGTGCTGAAATGGAAAGAAGTCTTGGGATTTTTAGATTATGCCATACTTATAGTATCAGCACTTGATGGTGTTACAAGTCATACAAAAAAACACTATTTAAAACTACTGAAAAAGTATAAGATACCTTGCTTTATATATGTAAATAAAATGGATATAGCAAGAACAGATAAAAAGGAACTCTTAGAGGATATAAAAAAACTAAATTAAGCTCAAATTGTATTGATTTTTACGAATGAAAAATAAAGAAGAAATGTATGAAGAAATCTCACTTTCAAGTGAAGAGATGATGAATAGATATTTAGAAAATTCTATACTCAATGATGATGAGATAAAGGAAGTAATACAAGAAAGAAAAAAATATTTCCGGTACTTTGGGGTGCGGCTATAAAGCATATTGGGACAGATGAACTCATAGAAAGTCTAGAAATATATACAAAAGAAGCCGACTATAATAAAAAAATTTTTTTCCGGTATTGTATATAAAAATAAGTAGAGATAAGGCAGGACTTAGACAAACACATATAAAAAGTCAGCGGTGGAATTTTTAAAAAGCAAAGCAGAGTTTAGCCGGAGAAAAAAATCAATCAAATAAGAGTATATAATGGCGATAAATTCGATACTCCGGGTGAGGTTTATGCAGGTAGTATTTGTGTTCTTACAGGTTTAAATAAGACTTATATAGGGCAAGCCTTTGGAGATGAAAAAGAACTTATAAACAAGACAGAGGCTGTACTTAGCTACAATATACTTTTTGCCAAATGGTGAAGATATAAAAAGCTGTATATCCTAAATTAAAGATTTTAAATGAAGAGGAACCGGAGCTTGATATAAATATTATAGAAAAATAGGCTATCTATAAAAACTTATGGGAGAGATACAATTAGAAGTATTAAAGACTAAGGTTAAAGATAGGTTTAATATAGATATAGATTTTGAAGATGGAAAAGATTGTATACAAAGAGAGTATAAAAAGGTGAAGTTCTTGGACTTGGACATTTTGAACCTTTGAGGCATTATGCTGAAGTGCATTTGCTTATAAAAGAGGGTAAAAAAAGGTAGTGGGATAAAGGTAAGTTCCGCTCTGGGAACAGAAAGCCTAAATGCAGGTAGTATAAATAGCATAAAAAAATTACTTAGAAACAAATAAATTAAAAAGGCGTACTTTTTAGGTTTGGAGATTACTGATCTGGAAATAGAGATAGTAAATGCTAAAATACATAATAAGCATACAGAGGGTGGAGATTTAAGAGAAGCAAGTCTTAGAGCCTTTAGACAAGGCTTGATGTATGCAGATAGCATTATTTTTAGAGCCATATTATGAATTTGAACTTAATTTACCAAGTGAAAACCTTGGCAGAGCCCTATCAGACTTAAATATAATGAGTGCTAACTTTGAAAGTCCGGATATAAAAAAATGGTGTAGCAAGTATAATAGGAAAAAGTACCTTTGGCTACAATACAAAATTATGGAAGTATCTTAGCCTCATATACTAAAGGTGAGGGAAGTTTAAATCTAAATTTTTTAGCTTATGAAGAATGTCATAATATAAAAAGAACTTTTAGAAAAATAATACTTATAATCCGGAGCTTGATATAGAAAAATCCTTGTTTTTTTCTATATTTTTGTAAGCAAGGAGATGCTTTTTATAGTAGAATGGGATAAAGTTCATGAGTATATTCATCTAGATACAACAAATGATTTTTTTATGAAGATGAAAAAGAAGAAGAACTTATTACGGTGAAATCTAGTTATGATATAGAAAAAGCTACTTCAAAAAGAACTTATGGAAATTTTTTTGAACGTACTTATGGTAAAGTAGTACCTAGAATAGGAGATTGGGATAAGCCTATAAAAAAAGCACCTGAAAAAAAGAGTATATATTTAAAAAAACAAGAAAAGATAAAAGAATATATTCTTGTCGACGGATATAATGTTATATTTGCTTGGCAGGGAGCTTAGAGAGTTAGCTGCTAAAAAAATATAGATGCAGCCAGAGATAGGCTTATAGATATTTTTATCAAGCTATAAAAGCTTATATAGATGCAAAGCTTATCTTAGTGTTTGATGCATATAAAGTTCCTGACCATAAAAACAGAAGTAATTAGTCAACATAATATTTATATAGTCTATACAAAAAAACTGCTGAAACAGCAGATCAATATATAGAAAAAAACAGTTAGAGATTTGAGTAAGAAGTATAGAATAACTGTAGTTACTTCTGATGGAATAGAGCAAATAATAATACGCTCAGCAGGTTGTTTGCTTATGAGTTCCAGAGAATTATATGAAGAGATTAATAGAGTGGCGAAAAAAATGCTCTTGAAGAACATAGAGATAAGAATAAATTATCTAAAAAAATTATTTATTAGATAGTTTGAGTGCAGAAGCAAAAAAGAATTAAAAAAATAAATGATAATTAGAGAAAAAATTAAGATGTACTTAAATTATTATTTAAGCTAATGCCGGATATCTGGCTTTTTGTTATAAGCTTTTATTAAAACTTTTTAAAAAAATATAAAACTACAAGGCTATAAAAACCCCTATACTTTGTGATAAAAATATGAACAGAAGGAGGGGCAGTATGTTATTTGTTGTATTATTTTTTTATAATGGTTTTCATCGGTAGTTATTTTTCTTTCTTAGAATGAATATAAAAAAACTATATTAATGCTGGCTTTATGCTTTTAGTCTTAGTTTGATGTTTATAGGTATAATTATTTTTTTCAGGCTAAGAATGGCGGAATAAGTACCTCTCAAAAAAATTTTTTTCCTGTTTTTTTCGATATAAGAGTACAAAGAAAAACTATCATATTTAATATTTCCATTAATGTATTTAGGCTATTTTATAGCTATTGGAAGAATTTTTATTTCGGCATTTTTTTAATGCTTGCCTTGGATTATTCTATGTTGCCGGCAATAATGAGAGCAAAAACCTAAGCATGGTTTGGTAATGTTATTTCCATTAATTAGCTTGATATTATATTATCCTAAAATATTTATTATATTAGGAAATAAAAAAATCTCGAGGTAATGGCTATAACATTTACTTTTATATGGATACAGCTTTATCTTATTATTTCTGTTATTCTGCTCATTTTGGAATATAGAGCTATAACTATACCATATTGTAAAAAAAGCAATTCAGATATATTCTATTTTTTTCTTATTATGTATGGAAACTATGTATTGGTTATATTTTTAGGCAAGATCCCATACAAGTATACAGAATGTATGCGACTTATTATATGAAATACAGAGGAGTATTATATTCAAATATTTTTAGGCGGTGATATAAGATATTGGTTACTGGTTTCAATATTAACTACTTTCTTCGGTATTTTTCGGTTTTTTTATAATTTAGGTTCATATTCAAGTATGGAATATATAGAAACAAAGGGAGATATACTTATACAAAAAAAGGTAGATATAGCGGCTAGAACTATGTCTGTTTTTTTGTGCATGGTATGAAAAAAATCAGTTTCTGGCAAGCAAGATACTTATTTCTAAATTAGAAAAAGAGTTGGAAAAAAAGATGACTTGGATAGAGATAGTATAAAAAAAGAATATACTTTCCTTGTCGGATATGAATAAAAAAACATAATGTCCAGAATAGATAGTATATATAAAAAGTATAAAAAAACAAACCAAATGTCTTTAATACCGTTATCTATTGATGATTTAATAGAAAAAAACCATAGAAAAAAATTTAATGAAAAGCATCCGAATATGATATAAAATTGGGAAAAATATGAAAAATACATATATATTGGCTGATAAAAACCTATTTGTCAGAGGCACTTTATAATGTTTTTAACTAATGCTTATGAGAATATTATGTCAACAGATAAGGAAGAAAAAGCTTCTTAGCTTGAATGTAAAGCCTGAAAAGATTATATATAAGTTTTGAAATAAGAGATAATGGTACAGGAATGAGTAAAAAGACCCTAAAAAAAGATATTTGAGCCATTTTATACTAATAAAAAAATACAAATACTAATTGGGGTTTAGGCTTATATTATGTAAAACAGATAGTTAAAAAAATCATTTCGGTTTATTAAAGATAGAAAGTAAAGAGGGGATAGGAAGTTTATTTTGTATCTCTATACCTAAGTATGGGAGGTAAGTATGATTAAAAATTTTGATAGCAGAAGATTTTGATATTATAAGAGAAAAATTTAAAAAGAAGAATTGGAAAAAGGATAAAGATATAGAAATTGTAGCTATGGCTACTAACGGAAAAAGAAGCTGTAAGTCTTGCACTTGAGAACGAAGTAGATATAATATTAATGGATATAGAAATGGAAACTACTTATGCAGGCATAAAAAGCTACAGAAGAAATAAGAGATAAAAAGTCGAATCAAAAATAATATATCTGACTATACATGAAAATGAAGACATGATAATAAAGGCTATGGGAACAGGGGGCTGTTGATTATATTTTTAAAAAGACAGCAGTACGGAGCTTATAATAGAACATATTAAAAATGCGTATATAGGTAAACCTATTATGCAGGCGAATATACAAAAATGTACTTATGAAAGAATACAAGCGTTTACAAATGTCGGAACGAAGCTTATTATTTTTTTATAAGTAATGTATCAGGTCTTACCAGAGCTGAGAGAGATTTAGTAAAAACTACTTTTAGATGATAAAAAAAGTAAAGGAAATAGCCGAGATAAGACATGTTGAACAAATAACTGTAAAAAAACTCAAATAAAAAAAGCTTGCTAAGAAAGTTTGGTTGTAGTAGAACTAAAGAGATAGTATCAATCATAAAGGATTTGAACTTATATCATTTATTTTAAGGGGAGGTATAAAATGAAAACACTATTTAAAAAAACGGTTTAATACTCATAGATAATGAATTTAGATATGCACATATATTAGTAGAGGACTCAAATATACTGGCAATAAGTCATTCATTAGATGATTTGAAAGATTTCGATAAGGAAGAAGATTTAGCAGGTAAAAGACTCATACCCGGTTTTATAGATATTCACACACATGGAGCGGTAGGAGTAGATGTAAATGCCGCTACAGCAGATGAATATGAAAAAATATGTAGATTTTTTGCTACTCAGGGAACCACTTCTTGGTTATGTTCTATACTTACAGATACAGTTGAACAAACAAAATGGTGTATAGATGAATATAAAAAATGGAGTGAGTTAAAAGAACACAAGGGAGCTAATATAGCAGGTATTCACTTAGAAGGACCATTTTTAGCACCGGAATATAAGGGAGCTATGCCGGAACATCTATTACAGACAGGAAATTCTGAACTTGCAAAAGAATATCAAGAAAAGGCAAATGGTAAAATAAGATATATGACAGTTTCTCCTGAAGTAAAGGGTAATTTACAGATGATACCTAGATTAAGAAGTATGGGTATACAAGTTGCTATAGGACATTCAGGTGCAGACTATGCTACAGCAAATCAAGCCATAGAAAATGGTGCTATGGCAGCTACTCATACCAGTAATGCTATGAGACTTTTACATCAACACGAGCCGGCTATTTGGGGTTCAGTTCTTGAGTCAAATGTGGTATATTGCGAAATGATTTGTGATGGTAAACACTTACATCCGGGTACAGTAAGACTTATAATAAAGACTAAAGGTCTTGATAAAGTTATTGCTGTAACAGATTCTATTATGGCTGCAGGTTTACCGGATGGTAATTATAAACTTGGAGTTAATGATGTTATAGTTAAAGATGGAGATGCCAGACTAGTTATGAATGACGCAAGGGCAGGCAGTACTTTAACTATGATAAAAGCTTTTAAGAATGTATTAGAATTTACAGGTAGACCTATAGAAGAAATAATAGATATGTTTACTAAAAATCCTGCAAAATTAATAGGTATATATGATAAAGTAGGAGATATTAAAGTAGGTAAGAGAGCAGATTTTGTCTTATTAGAGGAGAATAATGATATAGCTGAAACTTTTGTAGGTGGAAATAGAATAGAAAAAAACTTTTAATTTAGGGAAATAATCTATAGATAAAAATCTATAAAACTATAAATCTATAGAAATATACAATTATACATATATTGCTATTTGTCGTATACTGGTAAAGGTAGTAAAAAAATAAAGGAGAGGCTATATAAATAGCAGTATAAAAATGAAAAAAATAATTTTAAAAACAGTAGTAACAACAGTAGTGGCAGGTTCTATGTTAGTAGCTTGTAATGGTAATACAAAACAAGCGGAAAGCAATACAGAAACAGAAACTACAAAAACAAACAAGTGAGGCTAAGGTAGAGGAAACAACTCAGGCGATAAAGGTAGAAGAAGTAGCGAAAACTAAAGTATATGTAAGCCCTGAATGGGTAAAATCCGTTATTGACAAAAAAGAAGAAGAGTCTAAAGATTTTATTATTCTAGAAGCGGCATGGGGAAAAGTAGAAGATGATAAAGCATATACTAAAGGTCATATTCCAGGGGCTGTACATATAAATACAGATGATATAGAGTCAGATGAATTTTTGGAATATAAGAAGTGCTGATGAAATAGCTAAACTACTTAAAAAGCTATGGAATTACTAAAGATACAACAGTTATAACTTATGGAAATTCTCCTGAGAATGCAGCTGATGATAGAGTTGCAGTTGCTTTACTTTGGGCAGGTGTGGAGAATGTAAAAGATCTAAGTGGAGGTATAGATGCTTGGAAGAACGCAGGTTATGATTTAGAAACTAAGGTAAATGAGCCTGTAGCTACAGATAAGGAGTTTGGTACTACTATACCTGCACATCCTGAATATATAATTAGTATAGATCAAGTAAAAAGAAAAAAATGGCAAATGATTCTAAGTTCAAATTGGTAAGTATAAGATCAAAGGATGAGTTTGACGGAAAAACATCAGGTTATAGCTATATAGATAGAGCAGGAGAGCCACTTGGAGCTATTTGGGGTCATGACACAGATGATAAGTCTTATAATAATGCAGATGGAACTATCGTAGGACTTGATACTGTTAATAAATATCTTGGAGAGTCAGGAGTTTCTACAAGCGATAATGATTTAGCATTCTATTGTGGTACAGGTTGGAGAGCCAGTGTTCCTTTCCTTATAGCTTACGAAAATGGTCTTAAAAATGTAAGTCTTTATGATGGCGGTTGGTTCCAATGGCAAATGGATAAAGATAATCCTGTTCAACTTGGAGAACCTGGAAGTAATGACTATAAAGAAGTTAAAGTTTCTGATTTAAGTACAGATAAAGCTAAGAAATAGATATTATATAATAAGAGAGTTCCTATTTGGGACTCTTTTTATTGTATAATAAGTTTAAATAAAAGGAATGAATAATGAAGAAAAATAATAATAAGTTTTTTTTACATTTAATACAGATTTTTAGTATTGATTGCTTTTAGGATAATACATTATTTTACAACAACCAAAATGGGTATGGCCAGACATATGGTATATTTTGGAAAAAAAGTAGAAGCATATAATATATTTTCTGTTCCTATTGTAAGTATTATCTATATAATACTAATTTTAGGAGCAATAATTCTTAATATAAGATTATTTATAGAAAGAGAAAAAAAGCAGATTTTTTTAAATTTTGAGCATAGTATATTTTTTTAATTTATAGTATAGTGAGTATATTGGCTCTGATTTTTTTGCTAAAAGAGAGTTAGCAAGAGATTACTATATAAATATGATAAGTCATAGTATAGTTTTATTTATATATATTATTATACTATTAACTTTGTGGTGGAATAAAAAAATGGAAAAGAAAAAAATAAAAAAATTACTAATATTCATTCTAATGGTAGTAACAATAGTTATTTTTAAATAAGATATTTGATTTTTTTCAAGGTATTTAAGTATAGAAGAATTAAAAAGGAATGAAAAAGTCTGGTTAAAAGAAAAATTTTGTTTTAGCCGTATTTATATATATATTTGCAACGATTGTAGGTAGTATACTTTTAGCTCTGCCGGGTGTAAGTTTTTGCAATAGTAGCAGGAGTTCTTTTTGGAGCTGTTTATGGAACAATTTTATGTACTTTAGCAGCCGGTATAGGAGCAATTATTTCATTTATAAGTGGAAGATATTTCTTACAAGATAAAAATTAAACCTCTAGCTATGAAAAAAATAAATATTTAAGGAAATATTTATTTGAAGATATGAAAATGAAGTTTTTATATTAATGATAACTAGACTCGTACCCTTATTTCCTTTTTAATCTACAAAAATTTTTGCTTATGGAGTAACCGATATGAGCTTATCTACTTATTCTATATTTACTTTTTATTTTCATATTACCGGGAAGTGCTATGTATACAATAGGAGCGGCGGCTTTAGTAGATACAGCTAAGAGAGGTTTATATATAGGAATAACGGTAGCGCTTGCAGTTTTTTTGTATTTTTAATAGCTTTTTTTATTTAGAAAATATATAGTTGATAAGGAAATAAAAAAATGAATAAGCATACAGATTTTACTAAATGTATACATTGTAAAACAATGTACTAGGCACTGTTCTTTTTCTATCAAAGTATGAGCTTACTATAGGAGATACAGATAAATTACTCCCTTTAGCTTACCATTGTTTTCTTTGTGGAGAATGTACCAGAGTTTGTCCGAAAGATATAGATGGTAGACAGATAATTCTTGATATGCGAATAGAGGAAGTGAAAAAAAGATAAGTATGCACTTAAACAAAAAGGATATAGATTTTTTTACTTTTAGAAAAGAAAAAAATTATATATTTAAAAAAATTATAGAAAAGCTAGAACTAAAAAGTATTCTTTTTCCGGGTTGTAACTTTCCTTCTTTCTATCCTAAAAACTACAAAAATACTTATCAAAAATTATTAAAGGAAAAAAAGCAAATATAGATACAGTTTATGATTGTTGCGGTAAGCCCATAGCCGAACTGGGATTGACAAAAGAAGAAGATAATATAATAGCAGGAATAAATAGATATATAGAAAAAGAATCTATAAAAAGAGATAATCTTACTTTGTCCAAATTGTTATTATCATTTTTGGTGATAGATTAAATGTGAAAAATTACCACAATATATGAAAAAAACTTAGAGAACTAAACATAGGAAATAAGATAAATTTTTGATGCTGATATATTTCTTCCTTGTCCGGATAGGGAAAATAAAAAATGGATGGAATATGTAACTCCTTTTTATAGATTCCAAAAATAGATTTTTGTAAAAAAATATTCAGTGTTGTGGTCTTGGTGGTTGTGCTATAGTTAAGGAAAGAGAATTAGCTCTTGATATGCCTAGAAAATTAAAAAGAACAAGGGCATGAGAGAATACTTACTTATTGTGGAACCTGTGCAGGGAATTTTAATAGACAGGATTGTACTAATGTATCACATTTTCTGCCACTTATACTTGGAACTATGGAAGAGCCTGATTGCAAACATTCTTGGATTAATAGAGTTAAAACTAAGTTTTTTTATAGGAATAAAAAAATATGAAAAAAAGCACTTATTGTATTTACAAGAGTACCGATAGAAGGGCATACTAAAACTAGGTTATTCCCCTACTTTAGCTTGGAAGATTGCGTAAGTTTACATATAGCAATTTTTAAAAAGATTTAAGTATGGAACTTAGAAAAATTAAAAGATATAGATATATATTTTTTTACGATATTCCTAAAGGATATAAAAAAAGATATAAGTATTCTAAGGAAAAATCTTTGGTAAAAATCCTATATATAAAAAGACAGTCTCAAACTGATATAGGAAATAGAATGTATACTGCAATGTTGGAAGTGAAAAAAACTTAATTATGATATGATAAGTTTAGTGGGTTCGGACATACCTAAACTATCAAGTTATGATATAAAAAAAGTCTTTCCATTCTCTTTTACATAAGGATATAGTATTAGGAGCGACTAAAGATGGTGGATATTATCTTATAGGAATGAAAGAAATAGATAAAGAAGTTTTTAATATAGGAAAAATATGGAAATGATACCGTACTTAAAAAAATACTATAGATAATATAAAAAAATAGAGAAAAAAAGTTTTGAAATAGTAGGACTTAGGCAAGATATAGATACTAAAGAAGATATAATTTATTTTAGAAATAAGCTTAGAGTAGATAAAAAAACTTAGAGAGAGTAATCTAGGTGGCTTTCTTATAAAAAAAGTTTATCTATAGCTATAATTATTCCTACCTATAATGAAGAGAAAACTATAGAAAAAAATTACAAACTTTCTTATATCCTTTAATAGGAAAATGTGAGATCATTTTTTTGTAGATGGTGGTAGTACAGATAGAACTATAGAATTAATAGATAAGAGATTTAAGGTATTAGTTTCAAAAAAAGGAAGAAGTAATCAAATGAATTTTTGGAGCTAAAAAAATACCGATGCAGACGTACTGTTTTTTTCTACATTCAGACAGCGAATTACCAAAGAATAGTTTAGAACAGATAAAAAAACTGCAATAGCTGAATCTTCAGTAGCTTGTTTTGGTATTGCTTTTTAGAAGTTTTTCTCCACTTATGTTTATTTGTAGATATATTAGTAATCATAGAGTTTTTGATAGAAAAAAATTATGTTTGGAGATCAAGGTATTTTTTTATAGATAGAAATTTGTTTTTTTGAAATAGGGGAATTTCCTAACTTACCTATTATGGAAGACTATGAATTAAGTCTTAAATTAAAGAAAAAAAGGTATAAAAACCGGCAATGACACGAAATAGAATATATACCAGTGCCAGAAGATTTAAAGGAAATACTTATGAAAAAAACTAAAAACTAATGTGGAAAATGAATAGGCTTAGAAAAATGTATAGAGATGGAGTAGATATTAATAAAAATAGCAAAATTATATAAGGATGTTAGATAATGGAGTATAGCGTATTAATAGAAAAAAACTTATAAAAAGTGATAGATATAGACAAGCTTTTAGATTTACCAAAAAAAGTTTTAGAAGAATATAAATTTTTTTAGCTAGAGGAGAATACAATGTAAATCTGATTTTTCTTTCATCCTGTATGGGAAAAAAAGTTAATTCTCAGAATAAATTTTTTTCTTCTCAGATGAAATTAGAAAAACAAATAGAATACGAGGCTTACGCACTTGCTTTTACTTGAGAGTACAAAAAGAACGCCTAAAAGTATATTATGTAGATGACAGTAAGGAATTTATTGATAAAGGTATACTGGTTATGGAATACTTGGAAGGACATAGCTTAGATTATGAAAAAGAATTATTTAGAGCTGTAAATATACTTTCAGATATACATAGCTTGAAAAATAGATAAAAAAATAAGCTGATAAAAAAAGTGATAATAGTATAGCTTTTTATTCTAGATGAATGTGAAGCTATGTTAAAGGTATATTTAGAAAGCTCTAAGGCAGAAAGTTCTAAAAAAAGAAAGACTTATAAAAATTGCTTAATAAAGCTAAAGATTTAGGAAAAAGAGTAGAAGATAGTTTCAAGGGTATGTATAAATGCTTGGTTAACACAGAATTAAATTCTTCTAATTTTTTTTGCTTAATGATAATAGAGATTATCTTATTGATTGGGAAAAAAACCCATATATTCTTATCCGCTCAAGACTTAGGACATTTTTTGGCACCGACAACTACTTTTTGGAAAACGGATATAATTTTTAAATGAAGAACAGGTAGAAGAATTTATAAATAGATATGTGGAGATAAGTAAGGGTAGATTTGATACAAGAGGAGTCAAGGAAGCTACTTATATTTTCATAAAAAAATAAATTGTATTAGAGGTTTAACTTGGTGTGCTATGGCTTATATAGAGTATCTAAATAAGGAAAAAAAGATATAATGAATGAGAGTACAGTGAAAAAAATTAGAAGCATACTTGAGTGATGATTTTATAAGAAAGATAGAATTAATCTATAGTAAGAATTAATTATTGATATAATCAATTAGAAAAAAAGTTGTATAGTATGTTAAAATTTTAATTATAAAAAAATATAAATTTTTTTGGAGGTCATATTAATGAAAAAAACTTAATAAAGTATTATTGGGAGTATCTATGTTGGGAGCATTAGGAATATCTACTGCTTGTAGTGGAGCGGCAAAAAAACAACTGAAACAAAAAGCAGTTGAGGAAACTAGTGCAGCAGAAGTAACCGAAACAAAAGAAGTTGCCAAGACAGAAGAAACAAAAGCAGAAATAAAAAAACTATGGCAGGTGCAGACTTACAAGCTATAGAAGATGATGCTCAGAAAAAAAGAAAAATATTATGGTTGTAGATGTAAGAAGCCCTGAAGAATATGCGGCAGGACACGTTACTTTTTGCAATAAATATGCCTATAGATACATTTAAAGATAATATTTCTAAATTAGATGCTTGGAAAGATAAAAAGTGTAGTTTTATATTGTAACTCAGGTAAAAAAATCAGGTGAAGCCGCAAAAGATTTTAGTAGATAATGGTTTCAAAGATGTTACAAATGCAGATGGCGTTAAGAAATATGAGTATAATCTTGTAAAAATATGGTAATATAACAGCTGATGAATTAATGGCTAAAAAAAGATGAAGCTTTTATAGTTGATGTTAGAAAAAGCGGAAGATTATAATAAAGAACATTTTTGCAAATGCTATAAATGTTGATGTTGATAATTTGGAGGCTCTTGACAGTCAATTACCGGAAGATAAGAATACACTTATTATGACTCATTGTTATTCAGGAAATCGTTCAGCTAAGGCTGCAGCTTATATAGCAGGAAAAGGCTATACAAATGTATGGAATTCTTTAGATGGAACAAAAAGAAGTTGAATTTAAGTTTAATTAGTAATTAATTTAAGTAAAAAGCGGGCTTATTATAGCTATAAATTTTTTTATGATTTAAAAACTAGAATATACCTGCTTTTTATTTTATGTAGGAGAAATAATGTATAAAAAGAATACAAATTTTAAAAAAATTAATACTTATAGGATTAATGTTGATAGCTGTACTTATATATATGTTTGTGCCTAGTGTAAATAGAGGTTTAAATACTATTATGAAGATGTTTGCTACCGGAGATTTTGAAGTAGTGAAAGCTTTTGTTGCTTCTTATGGTATATATGCAGCTATAGTATCTTTTTTACTTATGGTATTACAGTCCATAGTAGCTCCTTTTACCTGCTTTTCTTATTACTTTTTGCTAATGCAAATCTTTTTTTGGTTGGTGGAAGGGAGCGATTTTTGTCGTGGTCCAGTGCCATGGTAGGAGCTAGTCTTTGTTTTTTTGTATAGCTAGAATTTTAGGAAGAGATGTAGTAGAGAAACTTACGAGTAAATCAGGATTAAAAAATATAGATGAATTTTTTGAAAAACATGGAAAAATGAGTATTTTAATAGCTAGATTACTTCCTTTTATATCATTTGATATAGTTAGTTATGCTGCGGGTCTTACCTCTATGTCTTTTTTTAAGCTTTTTTTATAGCTACAGGTATAGGGTCAACTACCTGCTACAATAGTATATTCCATAGTAGGCGGTATGTTAACCGGCGGGGCAAGAATTATGGTAACAGGCTTACTTATACTATTCGGATTGTCATTTTTGATTCTATTAGTAAGACAAGTTTATGTAGAAAAAAACAAAAAAAGAAATAGTATAGTATTTATGACTTTTGAAAAAAATATTTGAAAGTATAATATATTAAAGTCAAATAACTATAAGAGTTATTTTTAAAAATCTTATTAGAGAAAGGTGAATAAATGAAGAAGAAAATATTACTTACACTTGCACTATCCACTTTACTTTTTAATGGGTGTTGCTTGTGCAAATAAGTCTGCCAATACTACAAGTAAAACTACTGATGTTGCAAAAAGTAGAAGAAACAAAAAGTAGAAAAAGTGAAAGTAGTTCTGAAAATGCTGATTTTGATAAATTGGTAGAAAAAGCAAAGGGAACAGAGCTTACATTTTTATATGTGGGGTGGAGATGATAGACTTAATAATTGGATAAATGATTATTATGCTAAACGTCTGAAAGATAAGTATGATATTAAGCTTAGAATGGTTCCTATGAATATAGAAGATATACTTACTCAGTTATCCGGTGAAGCCGGAGCAGGCAAAAAAGATGGCGATATAGATATGATATGGATAAATGGAGAAAATTTCAAAACGGCTAAGGAAAAATAATCTTCTCTATGGTTCATTTACAGATAATTTGCCAAATTTTGATAAGTATATAGATATAGATGAGAGAGAAGTAAATTATGACTTCGGTTTTCCTATAAAAGGTTTTGAAGCTCCTTATGGTAAGGCACAACTTGTAATGTACAATGATAGTGCTATAACACCGGAAACACCAAAGAATACAGCTGAGCTTTTTAGAGTTTGCTAAAAAAATATAAAGGAAAAAGTTACTTATCCGGCTTTACCTGATTTTACAGGTTCAGCTTTTTGTAAGAAATATTATTTATGATATTGTAGGTTATGAGCAATTTGCCGATATGCCGGAAGATAAAGAAAAAGTAAAAAGAAGCAATAGAACCGGCACTAAAAATATTTAAGAGAGTTAAATCCATATTTATGGAATGAAGGGAAAAACTTTCCCGGATAAAGAACCTACAATGAAGAATATGTATGCTGATGGTGAGCTGGTTATGGGTATGTCTTATGCGGCTTTTTGGAGTGGCGGCTAATATTGAAGATGGAACATTTACAGATACAACAAGAAGTTTCCAATTTGATAAAGGAACTATAGGAAATACAAATTATATAGCTATAGCCAATAACTCAGGAAATAAAGAAGCGGCTATGGTAGCTATAAATGAAATGATTTCTCCTGAAGTTCAGGCAAAAAGATATGCAGATTTAAAAACTATACCTATAGTTGATTATAACAAACTTGATGATAGTCAAAAAGCAGCGTTTGATTCTGTAGAAATAGGAAAAGGAGTATTACCACAAAGTGAATTGCTTTCAAAAAAGACTTCCGGAAATGCCGGCAGGTTTAGTTCCTATTATAGAAGAAATATGGGCAGAAGAGGTAGTTGGTAAATAATATGAAAAAAAGTTGACACCATATTTTTTTATTGGTGCCACAAATTATAGTTGGAATAATATTTTTTTACTTGGAATAGTAATCGGAGTTACATGGAGTTTCGGTGTAATTCCGATTTTTTTGGTATGTATGTACCTACTTTTAAATATTATAAAGAAATATTCGCAAGAGCAGATACTATAAGTTCTATTTTATATAGTATCAAAAATATCGGGTATTTCATCAATATTAGCAATAATTATAGGTGTATTTCTATGCTATATTATGTTAAGAACCGGGAAAAAAATAAAGGTTTTACTTTTGCTAATTACTAAGCTTCCTATATTGGTTCCACACATAATAGTAGCTCTTGTACTTGTAAATATTATTTCTGCAAACGGTTTGTTGGCACGTCTATGTTATCAAATAGGACTCATAAAAAGAACAGACGGATTTTTCCGCTTTTAGTATATGATAAATATGGTATAGGAGTAATATTTGCCTACTTATGGAAAGAAGTTCCCTTTGTTATTTATTTTACTATAGCTTTAATGTCCGGTATAAGTGAAAGCTTAGGTGAAGCGGCTATAAATTTGGGAGCAAGGAGCTTTGAATCATTTTTTAAAGTAACATTACCCTTATGCTATAATACAATAATGAGTGCTTTTTTTAATTATATTTACATATTCTCTTGGAGCATACGAATTACCTCTGCTTATGGGAGCGACTATTCCTAAGGCTTTTGCCAATTATGACATATATAGAATTTCAAAAAAACCGGATCTTAGGATGAGAACCTATGCTATGGCATATAATGGCATATTGATAATTATTTCATTAATAGCATCTTTGATTTATTTTCTATTAATAAGTAGGAGTAGTAAGGAGTTAAGACGAGATGAAAAAAATAAGATAATTAAAAATGTAATTCTGGCTATTTTTTTATCTTTATAATAGTATTTCCCTTACTTACCCTACTAATATGGATATTTACAGAAAGATATACTTGGCCACATATATTACCGAATAAATTCTCAATGAGAGCCTTGAATAATACTATTATTAAAAGTAATGATCTTTTAAAAACCTTTACGCTTAGTATTTGGATTTCCTTAATAGTATCGTTTATATCTGTTAGTATAGCTGTTCTTAGTGCCAGAGCTTTTGCTTTTTATAAATTCAGAGGGAAAAGTATACTATCTTTTATAATGCTAAGTCCTTTTTTAGTTCCCGGTACAGTTTTTGCTATGGGAATACAAATATTTTTTCTTAAAATAGGCTTAGGGTGGAAGTGTTCTAGGGTGTTATTATTTGCCATGTGATTTATTCACTCCCTTATGCCAATAAGCTTATAGAAGAAGGAACGGTATTTTTAGGTAATGCTTTGGAAGAACAAGCTAGAGTATTAGGTTGTTCAGAATTAAGAGCTTTCTTTGAGATTAGCTTACCTAATTTAATACCTGTAATCTTATCAGCTTTTTACTATGAGTTATATAATTTCAATCAGTCAATATTTTTCTGACTTTGCTTATAGGTGGTGGAAATGTAAAAACTATTTCTGTGGTAATGGTTCCATATATGCAAAGTGGAGAAAGAAATTTTTCAAGTATATACGCTGTGATTTTTTTGATCGTAACTATAGTAATTTTTTTGTTATTTTTTTGATGCTCTGGCAAAAATATTTTGTTAGAGAAACTAAGATAGAATATTTTTAGATAAGAGGTGGATATGAGTTTAGAAATAAAAAAATATAGAGCTTTTATTTAGATAAAAAAATCATATACTTAAAAAAATCTTAGTTTAGAAGTGAAAGATGGAGAGTTTATAACTATTTTTAGGTAAGAGTGGTTGTGGTAAAAACCAGTCTTATAAAAAAAGTATAGCAGGATTTAATGAAATATCTTCAGGAGATATTAGTATTGACGGAGATAGCATATTAAACTTAGCTCCGGAGAAAAAGGCAAACGGTAATAGTATTTCAAGATTTGCGACTTTTTCCTAATATGAATGTAGAAGAAAATATAGCTTTTTCTATGAAACTTAGAAAAAAATACCAAAGGATAAAATAAAGAAAAAGAGTATACGATTTGCTTGACTTAGTAAGGCTATCCGACTTTGAAAAAAAGAAAAAAATATCTCAACTTTCAGGTGGGCAAATGCAAAGAGTTGCTTTTGGCAAGAGCTTTAGGTGCAGATCCTAAAGTCTTACTTTTAGATGAACCTTTTTCAGGTTTAGATGAGAGTCTTAGAAAAGAGATGGGTAAATTAGTAAAAGATTTACATAAAAAGAATGGAATAACAACTATAATGATTACCCATGATAAAGAAGAAGCCATGAAATTATCGGATAGAATAGCTCTTATGCAAGAAGGAAAAAAATAGTACAATATGGAAGTCCTATAGATCTATTTACCCATCCTAAAAACAAAGAGTATTGCTGAATTTATGGGAGAAGTAAATTATTTTTTTATGGAATTAATATTAATAATAAGTTTATTTGCGAATTTGGTGAGTTCGATATAGAAGATGGAATGGCAGAATATGGATTGCTGTTAAGACCAAGTCAGCTTAATATTTATAAAAAAAGGGTGGAATATATAGATTAAAAGATGTATTATATAAAGGTGAGTATGTTACATTGGTACTCAAAAAAAGATAAAGATTATTTAGTAAATATGTCTTACGAAGAATTTAAAAGTCTTAATTTTGATAGAGATTTAGAATATAGTTTATCTATTAAAGCTAATGTTACAAATCCTGTTATATTAAAGGAGTAATTGTATGAAAAAGAAAAAAATTATTTTTTTGATTGCGATAATACTATGGGACTTTTTGAATTGTGATGTAGATGATGGTTTGGCATTGCTTTGTATATTAGCTAATAAAGAGGTAGAACTTTTAGCTATAACTACGAGTTTTGGTAATAATAAAACCGAAATTGTATATAAGAATACCAAAGCTATGATTGCCGATTTGAATTTAGATATTCCAATATATTTGGGTGCTTTTAGAGCCTATGGATTATGACAATGAAGCTTCAAAAGTTTATTGCCAAAATGGTAGAAATCTATAAAAAAATGAGATAGAAATACTTGCTACAGGTTCACTTACAAATATTGCAGGTGCTTATAGTCATAACAAGAATTTTTTTATAAAGATTTGAAATCAATAACTCTAATGGGTGGTATAACAGAGGACTTGATATTTGAGAAGAAGAAAATGAATGAGTTGAATTTTTTTCTATAGATTATAAATCATCCTATCAAATTCTCACTAAAGCTCATAATATTAATATTATGACCGGAAATGCTTGTCTTTCTTTACTTTTTTTGAATTGAAAGAATATAGACAAAAAGCTATTATCATCTAAAAAAATAAGGTAAACATTAGAACAAAGGATAATAAGGAGTTTTTTTGAAACTTTGGGAGAATACATCTTATATAAGACATCGCATTGGTTTGATTATAATGAAGAGGTTTATGGGATAAAGGGGTTTTATAATTGGGATGCTTTAGCAGCCTTATATTTCTTGTATCCTTTTTATTTAAAGATAACATAGCTAGATACAATCTTAACGAGAGTGATTTAAAAACAGGATATTTGCGTATAAGCACAGATGATAAGGGGATAGAGTTTAATTTACCTAGTGTAGATAAAGCTAAAGAGATAAAAGATAGATTCTATGAGTCTATTTTATGATAGAAAAAGCTTAGTATGTATACATTGTTCTGATTAGAGTATGATAAAGAATAATATTATTTGGAGTAGAAGAGGTATATTATGAAGAGGACTATGCTTAAAAATAATGACAATGGGATTTGCCTTAGCCTTACTTTGTCCTATTTCCGGTAGAGCGGATTGGTATCAAAGAAATGGTAAGTGGAGATATTCTCAAAATGGTAGAGAGTTATCAAATATTTGGATTTATGATAAGGATTATATGTTTTATGAATTAAATGCAAATGGAGATTATACAAATAATACTAAGGAATTTATAACTGCTACGGATGGCCTTGATATAGATCAATTAAGAAAAAGCATACCATTCATATAAGGATCTTGCAGGTGTTGATAATGAGAATTTATTATTTGCATTAAATCTTATTAATAATGAGAGGGTAAAAGTGGGTGTAGCACCTTTAAAGTTAAGTGTGGAGCGTTCTATACTTGGAACCTATATAAATGAGAATATGTATAAAAATTCTTATTTTAGCCATTATCATGCAAGTACTGATACAGCTGAATATATTTTTAGTGGGAAAGAAGATGTTTCCAAATTTTGATGGAACACAGGGAGAAAATATTTATTATAGCTCAGTAACTGCGGGAAAATTAAAATCTATGAAAGATTTGATAGAAGAAGCTCAGACTTGGTATGTAAAGAGTGCCGGACACTATAATAATATAGTAGATCCGGATTATAAAAAAGTCGGTATAGGCTTTACAGTGAAAAAGAAGGTAATAGAGAAGTATTTTATTATAGTCAAGAGTTTTCAGAGTAGAATAATTGAGATGCTATAAAAGATATTATATAGTATTTTATAAAAAAAGAGTTGCAGATTTAGGTAACTCTTTTTTTATTTATGATTATATAAATAAAAAAATAATACTTATAAACTAAGTCTAGATTTATTTATAGATTTATTCTATAATAAAAATGTATATCTGTGTAAAATTATATTTTGGTATACAATATACAAAAACAACAAGGAGGAAGATGATGAAAAAAGATGTAAAGCTTACTAGCTTAACAAAAGCTTCAGGTTGAGCAGCCAAGATAGGTCCAACGACCCTTGCTCAAGTTTTGGGTAAGTTACCAACATTTTATGATGAAAATCTCATCGTAGGTATTCAAACATCGGATGATGCAGCCGTATATAAAATAAATAATGAGGTGGCTATGATACAGACAGTGGATTTCTTTACTCCTATTGTTGATGATCCATATCTTTTTGGACAAATAGCTGCAGCAAATTCGCTTAGTGATGTATATGCTATGGGTGGAGAACCTAAGGTTGCTTTAAATATAGTCGGTTTTCCAAATTGCCTTGATCCATCTATCTTAGGTGATATAATGGCAGGTGGAGCTTCAAAAGTAAAAGAAGCCGGAGCAGTCTTGGTAGGTGGACATTCTATACAAGATGATGAACCTAAGTATGGACTTTGTGTATCGGGATTTGTTCATCCGGATAAAATATTACTAAACTATGGAGCTAAAGTAGGAGATATACTTATTTTAACTAAGCAAATAGGTAGTGGAGTAGTAAATACAGCTTTAAAAGTAGATATGGCAAGCGAAGAAGCAAAAGAAGAAGCTATAACTGTAATGAAAAGCTTAAATAAAAAAGGAAAAGAAGTTATGGAAGCTTTTCCTGTTAATGCGTGTACAGATATAACAGGCTTTGGTTTATTGGGACATTGCATAGAAATGGCAGAAGCAAGTGATATTAGTTTTGAAATAAAAATATAGAGATATTGCTTATATAAGTGATGCAACAGAGTATGCAAAAAAATGGGACTTATTCCGCAGGTTCTTATAATAATAAAGATTATTATAAAGATAAAAATAGATGTTGGGGAAGTACCGAATATATAATAGATTTATTATATGACCCACAAAACCTCAGGTGGACTTTTTATAGTGTTGCTAAAGAATACTTACGGAGATATTGAAAGCTTTTTGAGAAAGCAAATATGGATACAAAAGTTTCAATTATTGGAGAAGTAAAAGAGAAAGGGGAAAAGTTTATTTATTTAAGATAGACTTTAAAAATTTGATGGATAAAAAAATTATTTTAGAGAAATACCCAAAGTAGATTATATCCTGGAAGATGAAAAAAATTAAAAAAAGTTGATAAATATATATTCTAGAAAATTTGTAGTTGATACTATAGCAAAGAAAAACAGATGAACTTAGATGTTTTATAAGTGAAGAGATAAAAAAAGATAATGTAGAAGCTATAGAGCTTAAAAATAAAGAACATAATAGAAGATATAGTTAAAGAAGTAGAACAAAAGCTTTGTACCAAATCTGAAGAAAGTAATAAATGCAACAGGAACTATACTACATACAAATTTGGGAAGAGCTCTTATAAGTAAAGATATAGCAAGGAAAGCTCTTGATATAGTTAGCGGATATTCAAATCTTGAATATAATTTGAAAGCCGGAAAAAGAGGAGAGAGATATTCCAGTTTTAGTGACTTATTATGTAATCTTACCGGTGCTGAGGCGGCTATGGCTGTTAATAACAATGCAGCAGCAGTTATGCTGATACTTAGTACTTTAGCTAAAGATGGAGAAGTAATTGTTTCCAGAGGAGAATTAGTTGAAATAGGTGGTAAATTTAGAGTTCCTGATGTTTGTGCAGCAAGTGGAGCAAAGCTTGTAGAAGTTGGGACAACTAATAAAACTCATTTAAGTGATTATGAAGAAGTTATAAATCAAGATACAAAGGCAATTTTAAAAGTACATACATCTAACTATAATATTATAGGATTCACCCAAGATGTAAAGATAGATGAACTTAGACCTATTTGTAAGGATATTCCTTTGATAGAAGATTTGGGAAGTGGGGTTTTAGTTGATTTAGCTAAATATGGCTTAAAACATGAACCTACAGTACAAGAATCTATAAAAGCAGGTGCAGATATAGTATGTTTTAGTGGAGATAAATTACTTGGAGGACCTCAGGCAGGTATAATAGTAGGTAAGAAAAAAATATAGATATGATTAAGAAAAATCAATTAACAAGAGCACTTAGAATAGATAAATTCACTGTTACAGCTCTTGAACTTGTTCTTATGCAATATCTTAATAAAGAAAAAAATTGGAGGAAAAATATACCTGTACTTAGGATGATAAAAAGAAGACTATAGCAGTGTATTTGAAAGAGCGAAGATATTAAAAAGATAAATTAGAAGTTTTATCAGATAAAATAGAGGTTAAATTTAGAGATTGTGAATCTCAAATAGGTGGCGGTTCCTTGTCGGGCGAATTTATTAAAAAGTGTAGGACTCACTATTAAAAGCTAATAAAAATTAGTACCGCTAAGTTGGAAGAAAAGCTTAGATTTACAGAAATCCCAATAATAGGAAGAACTATAGATGATATACTTTTTATTTGATATAAGAACTATAGATAGTGAAGATTTTTGATGCTATAGTTAATACTCTAGGGGGTATTTTGTAGTGAAAAATATTATTATAGGTACAGCAGGACATATAGATCATGGAAAAACCAGTCTTATAAGAGCATTAACAGGTAGAAATACTGATAGATTAAAAAGAAGAACAGGCTAGAGGGATTACTATAGATTTAGGCTTTACCTGGTTTGATTTACCTGATGGAACGAGAGCAGGTATTATTGATGTACCGGGCCATGAAAAATTTATAAATAATATGGTTTCAGGTGTTGTAGGAATGGATCTTGTTATGATGGTAGTTGCAGCTGATGAAGGTATAATGCCGCAAACAAGGGAACATTTGAATATACTTGAACTACTTGGAATAAAAAGACTATTCTAGTTATAAATAAATGTGATTTAGTTGAGGAAGATTGGCTTGAACTGGTAAAAGAAGATTTAAAAGAAGAGTTGAAAGATACTATAATGGAGAATGCACCTGTAGTTTGTGTGTCCAGTATAGTAGGTACAGGTATAGAAGAATTAAAAACTGTAATAATGAATATGATAAAAGGTGAGTTAGAGCCTAAAAATATCAATACTATAGCTAGATTACCGGTGGATAGAGTATTTACAATAGCAGGATTTGGAACTGTTGTTACAGGAACACTTATATCAGGAAATATTAAAAAAGATGAAGTTTTAGAATTATTCCCCGGTGATATAGAATGTAAAGTGAGAAATTTACAAGTACATAGTAAAGATGCCACCGAGTGTTTTGCCGGACAAAGAGTTGCCATAAATATAGCAGGTGTAAGGAAAGAGGATGTTAAAAGAGGTTATGTTTTAGCACCTAAAGATAGTATAAAAGTAAGTTCTCTAACAGATGTTAAAAATAGATATTTTTAAAAGATAGTAATAGAACTTTGAGAAATAGAGATAGATTACATTTATATACAGGAACAAGTGAAGTTCTTTGTCGTGCAGTTATTTTAGATAAAGAAGAGATAAAAAGCAGGAGAAAGTGGACTTTGCCAACTCATATTAGAAGAAGAAATAGCTATAAAAAGAGGAGATAGATTTGTAGTAAGATTTTATTCACCACTGGAAACTATTGGTGGAGGTATTATTTTAGAAAGCAAATCCATTAAAAAAAGAAACGTTTTAATATTAAAGATATAGATGAGTTAAAAAAAGAAAGTTGGAAGGTTCTCTCAGTGATGTTTGCAGAACTTAATATTAAAAAAATTTTTTTCTAACACTATGATTGCAAAACAAGAATTAGCGAAATTAATGGCTGTTTCTATAGAAGATGTAAATGAGTGCTTGAAAGAACTTAATGAAGAAAAAAACTTATAGAGATTTTTTTGAACTGAAAAAGGATAGTTTTTTTGTGGCATAGAGAGAGTGAGAGTCTTGCCAGACAAAAAGATATTAACCGAATTAACTAAGTTACATCAAAAAAATATCCTTATAGACAAGGTGTAAAAAAAGGCGAATTTACAAAGTTTAGTTTTTATCTAAAAATGAAAAACTAATTTATTTGAAGCGTATTTAGATTTATTAATAAAAGAAGAGGTAATAAAAAAATAGAAGGAGATTTTTGTTTCAGAATTTAATTTTAAAATAGAAAAAAAGATGAAACTTATACTGCTATCGAGAAACTTCTAGATAAAAACTTTTACAAAAAGCCAGGTATGAACTTATCAGATTTTCAGAATTAGAGAAAGAAAAAAATATAGTGAAGAATTGATTTCAGATGTACTAAGATGTATGCAAAAATGAGGGAAAAAGTTGTGGCTATAACTGATGAGATGTTTACTTTAAATAGTCTTGTAGATGAAGCGAAACTTATGGTTTGCAATCATTTTAAGGAAAAAGAAATAATAACAATATCAGAATTCAGAGATATGTTAAATACCAGTAGAAAAAGTGCAAAGCCTATACTTGAGTATTTTGATTCTATTAAAATAACTAAAAAAAGTAGGTGCAGAAACAGAAAGGGTGGCATATTAATGAATTTAAAACAGTTAGAAGCATTCTTAAAATTAGCCAATAATGGGAGCTTTTCCGGCACGGCAAGAGAATTATATTTAACTCAACCTACAGTCAGTGCACATATTCAAGCTCTAGAAGATGAGTTAGGAGTTAAATTATTCAAAAGAAATACAAAAAGGCACAAAGCTTGACAGATGATGGTCGTAAATTATATATACATACAAGAGACATTATGCTTATAATTGATAATATAAAGGCAGAGTTTAAGAAAGAAGATGAATCTACGCTAAAGAACATGATTATAGCCAGTTCAAGTGTACCGGCATCGTATATCTTACCTAATATAATATCAAATTTCAGTAAGCAATATCCCAGCTCTCAATTTACCATTAAAGAAAGTGATAGTGCAGGTGTTGTTAATGAAATAATAAATAAAACGGTAGATCTTGGTTTTACCGAACGATATTAGATAAAAAGCAAATGTACTTATATACCTTTTTACGAAGATAAATTAGTTATTATTATGCCTAATAAGACGGAATATAGAAGCATAATTGATACAAATAAAGATTTTTTTCGTGGTTACAGAAAGTTCCTATAATTATGAGAGAAGATGGTTCGGGGACTAGAAAAAGAAGCGGAAAAAGCTTTTAAAAAGTATGTTAAAAGTTTAGATAAACTAAATGTTATAGCAAAGATGGATAATACAGACAGTATTATAAGGTCTGTAAAAAAATGGTCTTGGTATTAGCATAGTATCAGAACTTGCAGCTAAAGACTATGTGCAAGGAAATGGAGATAAATTGCTTATATATCCAACTGAGCTTACAAGTAGAAAAATTCTATATAGTATATAATTCTACTATACCTTTATCAAATAGTGCTAAAATTTTGATAAATATAGTTAGTGATTTATATAGGAACGAGTGATAAATTATTTGAGGATTAAGAATGAAGAAAAAGATATGTGGCAGCTTACTTTCGTTAGTAATGCTAACAAGTATGTTAGTACTTAACGGTATAGTTAAAAGCTGATATTTATGAGGATGGAGATGTTGATTTTTCTTGCTGAAGAAGTAGATGAAAATGTAATTACAGATGATGTGGCTACATCAAGTGATGCTGCATTAGAAAAACAATCAGATAAGAGATTATCAGATATACTTAAGCAAGATTCTCCTTATAATATAATTATTTCCTATAAGACTGATATAGCAGAGGAAGAAGAATTACAAGAAAATGCCAATAAAGCCCAAGAAAGAACAAAGGCTATATTGGAAGAAGGACTTAAAAATGCTACTGTAGAAAAGTATGAAAGTTTTTATATCATTAACGCTATACATGCTATTATAAATGATAAAAAAGTCTTAGAAGAAATAGCAAGCCTAGATGAAGTTATTAGTATAGAAAATAATGAAAAGATAAGTTTACCTCCCAGTCCAAGTACAAATATACGAAGTAAACGTTCCTTGGTACAAGAAGATGGGATTGATGGTGAAGAGAATTTTTACTCTTTTTTTCAGAAAAATAATGTAGAAAAATTATACTTGGGCAGTAAAAAAATACCGGAGCAGATAGAGTTTGGAAAGATTATAGTCTAAGAGGTGATGGAATTACCGTAGGTATAATGGATACAGGTGTTAATTATAAGCTTGATGAATTAAAACATGCTTATAAAGGTTATGATGCCACTACCAATACCTTTGATGATTCATATTATAAAGATTTTACAGGCCTTAATAAGGCTTTTAAACAGCTCAGGAAATGAGCACGGCACTATGGTTGCAGCTAGTATAGTAGGAAAAAGAAATAGACATAATTCTTATGTGATTGATGATAATGGAAAAATACCATTTTTATGCTAAAGACACATATTATTATGGAACGGCACCAAACATTAAATTTATAAATGCTAAAGTATTAGATAAGCAAAGTGGTGAAATTTCTAATTTTATAGGTGGAGCTGAGTGGTTATTGGAACAAAAAGCCTGACATTATTAATAATTCTTGGGGCTCTACAGGTACAGTTACTAATAAGGCTGATACTATAATGCAGAATTTGATAGCAAATTGGCAAAAAAAGCAGGAATAGTAGTTATATTTGCATCCGGAAATGAAATGAAAAAAATAATGAAGCGAAACCGGGTAGCATAGCTTATCCGGCTAATATGTTAGGTGTATTTTCAGTGGGTGCTATAAATAAAAAAATAAAATATGGGTTAAATCACAAAGAGGACCTTCTCCATATTCAAGCGCCAATAATCCTGAAATAAAACCGGATGTAGTAGCACCGGGTGAAGGAATAGAGACTTTTGTTTATGATGTAGATACAAATAATAGAAGAGATAGAAAAGCTAATGGAACCAGTTTTGCTGCACCAATGACTACAGGTGTAGCGGCTCTTATTAAGCAAGCTAATCCTAGTCTTAGTGCTAATCAAATTTATAATATACTTAGAAAAACAGCTAGACCTCTAATAGATGATAAAAACACAAAATCTCCTAATATGACTTATGGTTATGGAGCTGTAGATGCTTATATGGCTGTGAGTGTAGCTCTTGGTAAGGCACATTATAATGCACAAAAAAAAGCTTGGGAGATAGTAGAAACTAATAATACGGATAAGAAAGATACACCTGCAGTAAATAATAATGTTCCGGATAAGAAAGATACGCCTGTAGTGGATAATAATGTTCCGGATAAAAAAGATATACCTGTAGTGGATAATAATGTTCCGGGTAAAAAGATACACCTGCAGTAAATAATAATCTTATAAATAGTAAAAAAAGATAATAGCCAAGAAAGTAATAATCAAAAATACTAAACCGAGAAAAGAAGATTCTGTAGCTAATAACACAATAATTAACAAGATAGAGAAAAAAGCAAACATCTAATAATGCTGATATTACAGAGAAAAAAATATGGGAAAAAAACAGAGTTTTCTAATAATCCGGAAGTATTACCTGACACTAAGTTTAATTCCGGTAGTTCAGGTGGCGGTGGTTCTAGAGGTGGCTCTGGAGGAGGTGGCTCTATAGGGACTTCTTCTCGTAGTACAAGCAGCAGTAGTAAGCTATCATCGGGAAAAAAACGGCAGACTTTAGTACCAATAAAACTACATACAATGGAAAAATGGGAATTGATAAATGGAAAATGGTATTTATTAGATGTAAGTAATACAAAAAAATAGCTAATGCCTGGGTGAGTCTGGGTGGAAAATGGTATGCATTGGATACTAATGGAGTTATGGCACAATCTTGGGCGAAAAATTAATAATAAGTGGTATTATTTTGAAGGTTCCGGGGCTATGTTAAATAATGTATGGTTACTTTCAGGCGAAAAATTGGTACTATTTATCTAATTCCGGGGATATGCTTACCAATACATGGATAAAAATATAATAATAAATGGTATTATCTGGATAATGTAGGTAAAATGTTAAGTTCTACTACTTTTGGAAATTATAGATTTGATTCTTCGGGAGCTTTAATAGAATAAGTTGATGATAAAAAGTATTGTAAAAATAAATATAATAATGATACTATGAGTTAGTATTGTGAAAAAGAGCAATTAAAAATTTGGAGGTAGTATATGCTCACAGATGTAACAAACTTATTTGAGTTTCTGGGCGGACTTGGAATGTTCCTTTATGGAATGAACCTTATGGCAGATGGTATGCAAAAAGACTGCCGGAGGGAAGATGCAAAAAATTCCTTGAGATGCTTACGACTAATAAGTTTATGGCGGTAGGACTAGGAGCTTTGGTAACGGCAATTATACAAAGTTCAGGTGCTACAACGGTTATGGTAGTAGGTTTTGTTAGTGCAGGTGTTATGAGTCTAACACAAGCTGTAGGTGTTATAATGGGTGCTAATATAGGGTACAACAATAACAGCTTGGATAGTATCAATGAGCCAATTGGGTGACGCCTTTGAACTTATGAAGCCGGAGTTTTATGCACCTTTACTTGTTGGCTTAGGAGCTTTAGTTCTGTGTTTTTCACGTTTAGACAAAAAGAAAATGATAGGTGAGATAATTTTAGGTCTTGGACTACTTTTTCTTGGATTAAAGACTATGTCAGCAGGTATAAAACCATATACAAATTTACCTATATTTGCTGAAGCATTTGCAGTGATGGGAGGTAATCCATTTCTAGGTGCTATAGTAGGATGTGTAGTAACGGCACTTTTACAAAGCTCATCAGCTTCTGTAGGTATTTTACAAACTCTTGCTATGAACGGAATAGTTACAAAATCAGCAGCTATATATATTACATTAGGACAAAATATAGGTTCTTGTGTAACCGCTTTAATATCCAGTATAGGTGCACCGAAGGTTGCCAAAAGAGCGGCGGTAATACACTTATTATTTAACTGTATAGGAGCTGTAGTATTTGGAACTTTGGGTTTTATAGTATTTAGTATTAATAGACAACTTGCTGTGAGTAATATAGATTCAGTTCAAATATCTATATTTCATACATTTTTTTAATTTTATAATGACAGCACTATTATTACCGTTTTCTGACGTACTTGTTAAATTATCAGGTTTTATAGTAAAAGGTGATGAAGAAATTACAAAAGACAAAGTTTCTGTTATGAGAGCCCATTTGGATAAGCGTATACTTGAAACTCCTGCTATTGCTTTTAGAATCTGTTATAAATGAGGTTATTGAAGCTAGTTATATAGCAGGAAATAATGTCAGATTATCTATAGATGCAGTTTTTAGACAAGGATGCTGAAAAGATTAAAAAAAGTAGCTAAGGTAGAAAAAGACTATAAATAAAATGCAGAGCTTATTAACAGAATATCTTATGAAACTTGATACTCTATCTCTTACAGATAAACAAAAAAATTAATACTTAGTAATCTATATTATGCAGTTAGTGATATAGAAAGAGTTGGTGATCATGCTGATAATATTTCAGAAAATGCAAACTCTTTATTGGAAAAAAATGTAGATTTTAGTGATACTGCAAAAGAAGATTTAAAGAAGATAGCAGATGCGGCCTTACTTGCTTATGATAAGGCTATAGAAGCGAGAAAGACCGGTAGTCTATCCTTAGTACAGGAAGTAAATAAGATAGAGATGGAAGTGGATTTCTTAGAAGATGAGCTTAGGGAAAAGCATATCGAGAGATTAGTTAATGGGAAGTGTAATCCTGAAGCAGGAATACTATTCCTTGATATAATTTCTAATTTAGAAAGAATTTCTGACCATGCTACAAACTTAGCGGAGTATATAACTAAAGAGATTTAATTAATATATAGCTAGAGAATAAATGCTATAGTTGAAAAAAACTATTGCATTTATTTTTTTCTTTCCATAAATAAAGATATAAAGTATTTTCTATGACAACTATAAAAAAATGAAAAATATGAAAGAAGGTAACATAGTATGAGAGGCTTAGGAACTATCACAAATCTTTTTGCTGTGATAGGAGGAGGGATATTTGGTGTAGTATTGAAGAGTTTTTTGAAAGAGAGGTATCAAGAAACTATTATTAAAGCTACAGGTTTTGCAATAGTATTTTTAGGAATGGCAGGTGCATTAGCAAAGATGTTAAGAGTAAATCAAGATGGTAGCTTGAGTGTTAGTAATTCGATGATAATGATTTTATCTCTAGCGATAGGTGGATTTGTAGGAGAAATTCTTAATTTTGAAGCACAGTGCGAAAGATTTGGAGAATGGTTAAAATATAAGAGTGGAAGTGCAAAGGATAAAGAATTTGTAAATGCCTTTGTAACAACATCACTTACTATTAGTATTGGTGCTATGGCGATTATTGGATCTATTCAGGATGGAATTTATGGAGACCACTCAATCTTATTTGCAAAGGCTATTTTAGACTTTATAATTGTATTTATTATGACAACGTCATTGGGAAAAAGGTTGTATATTCTCTTTTTATTCCGGTAGCTGTATTGCAAGGTGGTATAACAGCTTTGGCACTTGTATTATCAGGAGTTATGACTGAACAAGTAGTGAATAGTATCTCTTTAGTAGGAAATACTTTAGTTTTTTTGTGCAGGAATAAATTTGGTTTTAGGAAAGACTATTAGAGTTGCTAATTTACTTCCATCTTTAATAATAGCGATATTTTTTTAAGTAAAAATAATATAAAGCTTAAAATTTGAAATTTTCTTTCTTAAAATTCTTTATGAAAAAAATCATATTGTGCTTGATTTTTTTATATTAAAGTAATATACAATGTAATAGGTTGATTAGATTTTAACAAACATATAATATGAGGAGGAATAAAAAAATGTCAGTTAAAGTTGCAATTAATGGATTTGGCCGTATTGGTCGTTTGGCATTTAGACAAATGTTTGAGGCAGAAGGATATGAGGTTGTAGCAATCAATGATTTAACAGATCCTAAGATGCTTGCAAACTTATTAAAGTATGACACAGCACAAGGTGGTTTCTGTGGATATATGGGAGAAGGAAAGCACACAGTTGAAGCTGGTGAAGATCATATAGTAGTAGATGGTAAGAAGATTACAATTTACAAAGAGGCAGATGCTTCTAAATTACCTTGGGGACAAATTGGTGTTGATGTTGTTTTAGAGTGTACAGGTTTCTATGTATCAAAAGCTAAATCTCAAGCACATATTGATGCAGGTGCTAAAAAAGTTGTTATTTCAGCTCCGGCAGGAAATGATTTACCAACAGTTGTTTATAGCGTAAATGAGAAAACACTTACAAAAGATGATACAATTATATCAGCAGCTTCTTGTACAACAAACTGTCTTGCTCCTATGGCAAATGCACTTAATAAGTTAGCTCCAATTCAATCAGGTATAATGAGTACAATTCACGCTTATACAGGAGATCAAATGATTCTTGATGGTCCACATAGAAAAGGCGATTTAAGAAGAGCAAGAGCAGGTGCAGCTAATATAGTTCCTAACTCAACAGGTGCAGCTAAAAGCTATCGGTTTAGTTATTCCGAATTAAATGGTAAATTAATCGGTTCTGCACAAAGAGTTCCAGTTCCAACAGGTTCAACAACTATTTTGACAGCTGTTGTTAAGAAAGCCGGTTTAACAAAAGATGAGATTAATGCAGCTATGAAAGCAGCTTCTTCTGAGTCATTCGGATACACAGAAGATGAAATCGTATCATCTGATGTTGTAGGTATGAGATTCGGTTCTTTATTTGATGCTACACAAACAATGGTATCTCAAATAGGAGAGGATTTATATCAAGTACAAGTTGTTTCTTGGTACGATAATGAAAAATTCTTACACATCACAAATGGTAAGAACAATTAAATACTTTGCTGAATTAGCTTAGGTCTAATATGTAGATGGACACGAGGTCCGGTCTTAGGGACTGGATCTCGTTTTATTATATAATTATAAAGTTTTATACTTAAAAGGAGATAGTATGTTAAATAAGAAAACTGTTGAAGATCTTAAAGATCTTAAAGGTAAGAAAAGTTTTAGTACGTTGTGACTTTAATGTTCCTCTAAAAGAGGGGGTTATACAAAATTATAACCGTATAGATGGTGCATTACCAACAATTAAAAAAATTATTAGAGGGTGGTGCTAAGGTTATACTTTGTTCACACCTAGGTAAACCAAAGGGAGAGCCTGTAAAAGAGCTTAGTCTTGCACCGGTTGCACCGGCTTTATCAGAAAGACTTGGAGTAGAAGTTAAATTTGTTTCCGATCCGCTTGTTACAGGTTCTGAAACAGTGAAATTAGCATCCGAGTTAAAAAGATGGAGAAGTTTTACTTTTTAGAAAATACAAGATATAGAGTTGAAGAAACGAAGTATGGTAAAGATGAAAATGCTGAGAATTTTTGCTAGAGAATTAGCTGCTCTTTGTGATGATGGTATTTTTGTAAATGATGCTTTCGGTACTGCTCATAGAGCACACTGTTCAAATGTTGGTGTTACGAAATATTGTAAAAGAAAAATGTTGTTGGATATTTAATGGAAAAAGGAAATTAAATTCCTTGGAGAAGCAGTTGAAAATCCTGTTAGACCTTTTGTTGCAATACTTGGCGGTGCTAAAGTTTCTGATAAGATTAATGTTATCAATAATTTACTTGATAAAGTAGATACTCTTATTATTGGTGGCGGTATGGCTTATACATTTGCTAAGGCAAAAGGAGAAGAGATTGGTAACTCTTTATGTGAAGAAGATAAGCTTGATTATGCTTTAGAAATGTTAAAGAAAGCGGAAACTAAGGGTGTTAAACTTTTACTTCCTGTAGATCATGTAGAGGGTAAAGAATTTTCTAATGATACAGAGAGAAAGGTTGTTAATACTATAGATGCAGGTTTCTCAGGTTTTGATATAGGTCCAAAGACAGTTGATTTATATAAGGAAGCTTTAAAAGGTGCTAAGACTGTAGTATGGAATGGACCTATGGGTGTATTTGAATTTGAAAATTTTGCAAATGGTACTTTGGAGATTTGTAGAGCTGTAGCCGAATTAGAAGGAGCTACTACTGTTATTGGTGGTGGAGATTCAGTAAATGCGGTTAAGAGATTAGGCTTTGCTGATAAGATGAGCCATATTTCAACAGGTGGTGGTGCAAGCCTTGAATTCCTAGAAGGAAAAGAATTACCGGGAGTTGCAGCTGCTAACAATAGATAAAACCACTTCTTGCCTTTGGCAAGAAGTAGCCACGCTAGTGGCGATATTTGGTATTTTTAGTATGTAAGCTTGCTTAATAATCAAAAAATACCAAATATGGTTTTATCACGAGCGTGGAACACGTGAGAGAAAAATAGAAGTTAGGGTATGGATTGCCTTTGGCAATAATTAGCCACGTTAGTGTCAATATTTGGTGTTTTTTTAGTGTATAAGCTTGCTTAATAATCAAAAAAATACCAAATATAGTTTTATCATGAGCGTGGAACACGTGAGAGAAAAAAATAGAAGTTAGGGTATGGATTGCCTTTGGCAATAATTAGCCACGCTAGTGAAATATTTGGTATTTTTTTAGTGTATAAAGCTTGCTTAATAATCAAAAAAATACCAAATATGGATTTTATCATGAGCGTGGAACACGCGAGGGAAAAAAATAGAAGTTAGAGTATAGCTTGCCTTTGGCAAGAAGTGCTTGATTTATAAATAAATTATAAAGGAAGTATAATATGTCAAGAAAGAAAATTATTGCAGGAAACTGGAAGATGAATATGACTCCTAGTGAAGCAGTTAAAGCTTTATTGAAGAGTTAAAAGCCGGTAGTAGCAAATGATGAAGTAGATGTTGTATTTTTGTGTACCAGCTATAGATATAATTCCAGCTCTAGAAGCTACAAAAGGAACAAATATCAAAATTGGTGCAGAAAAACATGTATTTTGAAAAATTCGAGACCTACACAGGAGAAATTTCACCTGCTATGTTAAAAAGATGTTGGTATAGAATATGTTATAATAGGACATTCAGAGAGAAGAGAGTATTTTGCTGAAACTGATGAAACAGTAAATAAAAAAGTATTAAAAGCATTTGAATATGGCATTACACCTATAGTGTGTTGTGGGGAAACTCTTACTCAAAGAGAACAAGGAATTACTATAGATTTTTATACGTCAACAAATTAAAAATTGCATTTAGAAATGTAAGTGCAGAACAAGCTAAGGTGGCTGTTATAGCTTATGAACCAATCTGGGCTATAGGAACAGGTGTTACAGCTACAACAGAGCAAGCACAAGAAGTTTGTGCTGCGATTCGTAAGTGTATAGCTGAAGTCTATGATGAAGCTACAGCAGAGGCTATTCGTATACAATATGGCGGTTCAGTAAATGCTAAGAATGCAGCTGAATTATTTGCACAATCTGATATAGATGGTGGTCTTGTTGGTGGTGCAAGTCTAAAGCCGGAGTTTGGAAATATTGTTAATTATAAGTAGTATGTAAATAATAAAGAGTGGAAATCTCTTAAATAGGATTTTCACTCTTTATTATCATAGAAAGATTTTTATTTACAGACTTATCTTTATAGTTTATATAAATGTTTCCAACATAAAGTCTAACTTTTAGTGTACACTTTCTCAGGATCTAAACGACTTTTATTTTTTTAGAATGAATTTTCACCAAGTGATAGAGTATATAAATTACCTACATTGGAACCGGCATTTTTGTTACTCAAGTTTGTGCTTATTTTAGCTTTTACCATTAACATTTCTTATTAAGTATCTTTTCATAGCTATATCATCATTATTTTTGGTCATCGGAGTCTGTAACGTAGATAGCTACTAACTTACCTCTACTATTATATTCAGCACCCCATAAGGTTACTATGTGATTGTAACTATTAAAAAAATAGTATGAGATACGCCTACAATTTTATTATCACCAATAAAATCCTTTAATCTTGAGCTTAAATCTTCATAATTCCCTGCATAAGTTCTATCTGTTAAAAAGTTCCGTATTAAAAAAACATCATGGAAAAAAAGCCCCGCGATTATCAATTTTAAAAATCATCTTTATGATTAACTCCACCATTTTTAGGTGTATAGCCATTTATAAACAAGTCCAGTAATAAATCTGAAAAAGAAACCTTTCTCGTTATATCCGAACATATCTTTATAATAGTCAAAAAAACTAAGCTGTTTTTCTTGATCACTAGGAAAATTATTTATAAATTCAGATATTTTATAAGTTTTTTTCCCCACTTTTCTTTCTATATCACCATGAGTCTGTATGTAATTTTCTATTTTATCCTTGTTTTGTTCTAACCACCATTGAAGCATATTTGTAGCAGTAGCGGCAAAAGCAAAGATTTCTGTCAATATCGGTATTTTCTCCTATTTTTTTGCTTTATTTGTATCATACCAAGCTTTGTTTGGAATAAAAAGCAGTTTTATAAAAATTCATAATGTTGTCCTGAAACATTAGTAATATCCTTGGTAAAATCTCCGCTATCTCCCATCTTAGGGTGGAATAATACCTTTAACCCATATAATAGTCTGTTCTTCTCCATTTTCATCTATATAAGTACTTATATTGTTATTATCTTTTTGAATTTAGTTCATCTTTTTATATTGGATGTAGGTGAGTTTTCAATACTATCACTTGGAATATTTTTAGGTGTATTTTTTTCGTCGGCATTGTCTAAATTAGGTTTATTTGTAGTAACTTCACTTTTTATTATTGTCATGAGAATTAAACTTATTTAAGTCAGTATTATCATTTAATATAGGTTTGTTTATACGGATTCATTATCAGCCTTAGTATCTGATATAGGTTCATTCAAATTGCTTTTATCTTTTATCTCATCTAAGTTGGGCTTATCTACATTAACTTCGTTTATTGTGTCGGTATCAGCCTTATTATTATTTAATATAGTTTTATCAATAGTTTTTTTCGGACTTAGCATTAGTAAATGTAGGGTGTTTTATCGTACTCATTATGAGTAGGCTTACCTTGGTCAAGTTTTTCGGAAATAGTTCTGTTACCACCAAAGTCGGAACCGCCACCACCACCTTTAGATTTAGAAATTGTAAAATTAGTATTTTTTTACTTCTTTAGTATTTTTTTAGCGTTATTTAGAATGTTTTTGCCGGATATACCTAAGTTAGGGTTTAAATATGGCAAGTCCATTTTCATTTATCCATTTACCTTCTGAATTTACAAAAAACCATCAGGCGTTTTGGTGTTAGAATACATTTTTTTCCACTTTTTGTATCAAAAAGTAACAATATCCATCTATCCATTGCCAAGATTTTTAACATTTTACCTTGTTCTTTTCCTGATATAGGATTAAAAAAATACCAAGAATTATTTAAGTTTAACCAAGATAAATGAATATTTGAATTAGTATCAAAAATAATACCAATCATTACCTAAATTAAGCCATGAGATATGGGTTTTTATTTGTATTATCATAATACTTCCAAGAATTATTTTTCATATTTCCATAAACCTGTATCTGCAAAACTGACGAAACTATAACTTAAAAGAGGTGGCAATAACCAGCACTAAAGGTTTTAAAAGAGTTTTAAACATTGGTTTTCTCCTATATTAATTAAAAATGAATTGTATTATAACATAGATAAAATAAAAAAATAGTGTTAAGATTTTTATATGTACTTAGTTCAAGATAGTAAAAAGTATAGTACATAATTTTTTTAGTATACACAAAAAAATATTAAAAATATTAATAAAAGTTGATTTAGCTATTACATAAGTATATACTTATAAGGTAATTAATTAATGAAAGGGGTTTAAAAATGAGAAAAAGATATAGATATTAAGTTTTATGAGGATGTTTACGATGCTAAAAAAAGTATCGTGTATTACAAAAATGCAGTTACAAAAAAATGGGAGTTTGTGATGCCACAGCTAATCAAGAGGTAATTAATAATACTCCATTTGTATTTTCAGAGAATATAAAAAAACAGAAGAAGTAACAAATCAAAAGACAAAAGTGGTAGATGTTGGATTTTTTGCTTCACAAAAATTTCCTAAGACATAAAAATAGAAAAAAAGTTTAAATATTAAAAAAATTTTTGAGTTATCTCAAGGTTATCTATTCTTCTATGATAAGTTGGAAAAAAATCAAATTACTTTTTACAAGCTATAATAGATACAGCAAATAAAGATATAGATGATAGATTGGTAAGATTTTTTTATTAGTTACCCCACAACAAGATGGTGGACAATGGGATATGATAGTATCTATTATTCAAAAAAATATGGTATAGTTCCTAAGAAAGCTATGCCTGATACTTTCAATATGCAAAATTCAAAGATGTTAAACGAGCTTTTAAATAAAAAAATTAAGAATATTTGCAAAAAGAGCTCAGAGATGCTTTTAAAAAAATGGAAAAAGAAGAAGAGTTAATAGAACTTAAAAAAATAAGCAACTGAAAGAAGTATATGCGTTTTTTTAAGTGTTATGTTAGGAACACCTGTAAAAGAATTTGATTTTGAATATTATGATGCAGATGATAATTTTTCACAGAGATTTAGCTTTAACACCACTATCTTTTTATAAGAAATATGTAGGTATAGATTTAGGGAGAGTATATCAGTATAATTAATGCACCTACAAAAGATAAACCATATATGTGTAGTTTTACTGTTGATTATCTTGGAAATGTTATAGATGGTAGAGAAGTAAAAATATCTAAATCTCAATATGGAAGATTTCAAAAGAATTAGCTATAAAACAATTAAAAAGATAAAGGAAACTATTTGGTTTTGGTTGTGATGTAGGACAATTCTTAGATAGAAAAAAACAGGTGTTTTAGCTATGAATACTTTTGAATATGAGAATAGTTTCGATATGAGTTTTATTCAAAGTAAAGAGGATAGCTTAGATTACAATGAAAGTTTAATGACACATGCAATGTTACTTAGTGGTGTAAATTTAGATGAAAATGGAAAAATCAAATCGTTGGAAAAATAGAAAAACTCATGGGGAGAAGATAGTGGAGAAAAGGGCTATCTTGTTATGACAGATGAATGGATGGATCATTATACATATCAAATAGTAATACATAAAAAACATCTATCAGAAGAACAATTAGAAGCGTTTAATAAAAAGCCTATAGTCTTAAAACCATGGGATCCAATGGGTTCTCTTGCCAGATGTATTTAATGGAGAAAGTGATGAAGGAAAAAAGAGTAAGATTAATTAGCAGTATCATAATCATTTTAGTTGAGTTGGTAGGTTTATATTTTTCAAATATATCCGAATAAATGGTATATGTTTACTTACTATACAGTTTTATCAAATCTAATAGTTTTAGGATTTTTTGCATACAATGCCTATATCCTTTACAGGGGGGATGAGAAAGTTTTAGATAACAGAACTTATACAAGAATAAAAAGCAGGTGTCAGTGCGACAATACTTATGACATTTTTTTACTTTTTACCTTGTTGCTCTTACCTAGACAAAAAGCCTGAAGAAATTTGGACAATTAAAAAAATTTTTGCTCTTCATTTTATAGCACCTATATTAGCTATATCAGATTGGTATATTTTTTTGATAAAAAGGCTTTGTATAGGAAATTTGAACCATTTATATGGACTATAATTCCTTTAACATATTTAGTATATTCACTGATAAGAGCTTTAGTATTTAATATACCTATACCTGATAATGAGGAAAGTCCTTTTCCATATTTCTTTTTTTAAATATATATAATTTGGGGCTTACTAAGGTTATTTATTATTGTTTACTAATATTGGTTATTTTCTTGTTCTTAGGCTATCTTATGTATTTATTAAAAAAATAGGAAAAAAAGGAGAAAAATAAAGGAGATTTATGTATAAAAGCAGCTGACAATAGATATGAAACTATGAAATATAGACGCAGTGGTGCTAGTGGCTTACTTTTTACCCGAAGTTTCACTTGGATTATGGCATAATTTTGGAGATAGGGGCAGACTATCAAAAATATGAAAGAGCTATGTTTTACAGCTTTTGATAATGGTATAACTCATTTTGATTTAGCAAATAATTATGGTCCGGAAGCAGGGAGTGCTGAGAAAAAACTTCGGTAGAATTTTAAAAGAAGATTTACATACTTATAGAGATGAGCTTATCATAAGTACGAAAGCAGGCTATACTATGTGGGCGGGACCTTATGGCGATTTTGGGAGCAGAAAGTATTTGCTTGCAAGTTTAGATCAAAGTTTGAAAAAGACTAGGTCTCGATTATGTAGATATTTTTTTATCATCATAGAATGGATAAAAGATACACCGCTTGAAGAAACAATGGGAGCTTTATCAAGTGCGGTAAACTCCGGAAAAAGCACTTTATGTAGGTTTGTCAAATTATGATGGAGAAACTTTAGAAAAAAAGCAAGTAAAATATTAGATGATTTAAAAATGTCCTTTTATAATAAATCAAAAATAGATATTCTATTTTTTTGACAGAACTATAGAAAAATAATGGTTTAAAAAAACGCAACTAAAAAAAGTAAAAAAAGGGCTTATAGTATTTAGTCCCTTGGCACAGGGACAATTAAGCGACAGATACTTAAATGGAATACCAAAAGATAGTAGAATAATGACAGATGGTAGATTTCTAAAAGAGAGTAATTTAGATGAAAAGCGTCTTACAAGTATTAGAAAAATTAAATGAACTTGCAAGTTCTAGAGGTGAGAGTTTGGCTAGTATGGCACTTTCATGGGTTCTTGAAAAAGAAGAAGTAAGCAGTGTACTTATAGGTGCTTCTAAGCCTGAACAAATTATAGAAAAATATTAAAGCTATAAATAGTCCTAAGTTTACTAAAGAGGAGCTTGAAAAAAATAGATGATATAGCTTTTATAGAACTTGCATTTAAGATAAAAAAACTTCGTATAATGAGTATTAAACTATTTCTTTGAGGGTGATATTATGGAAGAAAAAGATGAACAATATTTCAATGCACATGGAATCTGGACTTGAAAAAGCCTCAAGATTTCACCTCACCGGAGGCATTATACGAAGAATTAATTAGAACAATCAGAGAATATCATCCTTCGGATGATATCAGCATGATAGAAAAAGCATATAAATTAAGTTATGAAGCTCATAAGGAGCAAAAAAACGCAAATCAGGGTGAACCTTATATAATTCACCCTATTTGTGTTGCTATAATACTTGCCAGTCTTGAACTTGATAAAAGAAACTATAGCGGCAGGACTTATGCATGATGTCATAGAAGATACAGAGTATACTTATGAAGATTTACAAAAAATGTTTGGAAAAGATGTAGCAGAACTTGTAGACGGTGTTACTAAGCTTACCCAAATATCTTGGACTAATGATAAGATAGAGATGCAGGCTGAAAATCTTAGAAAAATGTTTCTTGCTATGGCAAAAGATATAAGAGTTATACTTATAAAACTTGCTGATAGACTTCATAATATGCGTACATTGCAATATATGAAACCTGAAAAACAAAAAGAAAAAGCTAAAGAAACTATGGAGATATATGCTCCTATAGCTCAAAGACTTGGTATTTCTAAGCTGAAAGTAGAACTTGACGATTTATCTTTGAAATATTTAGAGCCTGAAGTTTATAATGACCTTGCAAGAAAAAAATAGAGCTAAAAAAAGAGGAAAGAGAAGCTTTTTGTTGCCTCTATTATGAAAGATGTAGGAGAGCATATAGAAGAAGCAGGTATACAAGCTGAAATAAGTGGAAGAGTTAAGCATTTCTTTTCTATTTACAAGAAGATGGTTAATCAAGGTAAGACTTTGGAGCAGATATATGATATGTTCGCAATACGTATCATAGTAAGTTCTGTAAAAGATTGTTATGCTACTTTAGGAGTTATACATGAGATGTATAAACCTATACCCGGACGTTTTAAAGATTATATAGCTATGCCAAAGCCTAATATGTATCAATCTTTACATACAACACTAATCGCACATAACGGTCAACCTTTTGAAATCCAAATAAGAACATTTGAAATGCATAAAACGGCAGAGTTCGGTATTGCGGCACATTGGAAGTATAAAGAATCCGGTTCAGGCACTGTAGCAGAAGGCGCAGAAGCGGCAAAGATGAATTGGTTAAGAGAAATTCTGGATTGGCAAAAAGATATGTCAGATAATAAAGAATTTCTTAATGTTGTAAAAAGCGATTTGGACTTGTTTTCAGATAGTGTATATTGTTTTACTCCTAGCGGAGATGTTAAGAATTTACCAAAAGGTTCTAATCCTGTAGATTTTGCTTATGCTATACACTCGGCAGTTGGAAATAAGATGGTAGGAGCCAGAGTTAATGGACGACTTGTAAATATAGACTATGAACTTAAAAATGGAGATAGAGTAGAAATTATCACCTCACAAAACTCTCGTGGTCCTAGCAGAGATTGGCTTTCTATGGTTAAATCTACTCAGGCACGAAATAAAATAAATCAATGGTTTAAAAATGAGCTAAAAGAAGATAATATTGAGCGTGGAAAAGAGCTAATAGAAAAATATTGCAAGGCAAAAGGTATTATTTGGGTAGATATAAATAAACCTGAATTTCAAGAAAAGGTAATGAAGCGTTATGCTTATAGAGATTGGGATAGTGTTTTAGCCAGTTTGGGGCATGGGGCTTTAAAAGAGGGGCAAGTAGTTAATAGGATGCTTGCTGAAAAGGAAAGAATAGCAAGAAAAGAAATAACAGATGAAAATATCTTAGATAGTATTGCAAGTAATATGGCTCAAAGTCAGAACAAGAGAGAAGGAAATGGAATTATAGTAAAGGGTATGCATGATCTTGCAGTTAGATTTTCCAGATGTTGTTCTCCTGTTCCGGGTGATGAGATTGTAGGTTTTGTAACTAGAGGTAGAGGAATAAGCTTACATAGAACAGATTGTGTAAATGTTGTAAATATGCCTGAAGAGGATAGAGTACGTCTTGTTCCGGCACAGTGGGAAATGAGTGAAGCAGAGTCGGGAAATTCTAAGTATCAGGCAGAAATTAAAATATATTCAAATAATAGAATTGGAATTTTTTTGTTGATATTTCAAAAGTATTTACAGAAAAAAAGGCATAGATATTACTTCTATGAATTCAAGAGTAAATAAGCAAGGACTTGCAACTATAAGTATGAGTTTTGATATTAAAGGAACAGAAGAATTAAATAATCTAATATCAAAACTTAGACAAATAGATAATGTAATAGATATAGAAAGAACTACGGGCTAGGAGGGAAAAAGATGAGTAAATTATTAATTAAGTCTATGGAACTTGGTTGGGTAGCAACTAATGTATACATAGTTTATAACCAGGATACTAAAGAGTGTATAGTAATAGATCCTGCGGCGAAGGCAGATAAAATATCAGCTTTTATAGAAGAAGAGAAATTGAAACCTGTAGCTATATTAATTACGCATGCACATGTAGATCATATTTTGGCTTTAGATGAACTTAGAGATAAATATGATATTAAGGCATATATGGGTGAAAAAGATGTTGACGTTATATCAGATTCTTATAACAATTGTGCCCAGTATTTATTCAAAAAAAGATATAAAAAAACTAAAGCAGATATTTTGGTTAAAGATGGAGATGAATTAAATTTTTCTTGGTTATAAGTTTAAAGTTATAGAAACACCGGGACATACTCATGGCTCTGTTTGCTATTACTTAGAAAGTGAAGATATTATGTTTACGGAGATACTTTGTTTAGAAGTACTTATGGTAGATGTGATATGTATAGTGGAGATTTTGAAACTATAAAAAAATCAATAAAAGAAAAAAATTGTTTATTTTAAAAAGATGATATAATTCTTTATCCCGGACATAATGGGGCCAGTACAATGGGATATGAAAAACATTTTAATTCTATACTGGCAGATTAAGAGATAGGATACTTATTAATGATATTATTGAAGTTTGATAATGTTCCTTTTGAACAAGATATTAGAGAACTTTTTATGGCATTTTTCCCTGAAGAGAAATATGAACATGAGTTTCCTCAAAATTTGAATTTAAGAGAAATTAGCAGTATGAAAATTCCAGCACAAGGCTTAGATTATAAGTATGTGATTTGGGCTGTAGAAGATCTTGGCGATAAAAAAAGAGGAAGTTTATAAATTTACTATTTATGGTGGAAAATATTTTTTTGATTTAGAAATACCTAAAAAAATAATTCTAGAGCTTTCTTGAAAAAGTGAAATAAAGAAAAAGTGTATACAAGTTTTTTTAAAGGAAGAAACAAAAAAAGTTTACCGTGGGGTACTTTTGACAGGTATAAGACCAAGTAAAATTATTATGGAAATGTTAGAAAAAAAGGGCAAAAGTATAGAAAAAAATCAAAGATAATATGAAAAAAACTTATCTTATTAGTGATGAAAAAAACTTGATCTTTGCCTTGGAGTTGCTATAAAGGAGAAGAATATACTTTCCAAAATAGACTATGAAAATGGTTTCAGTTTATATATAGGGTATACCATTTTTGTCCAACAACTTGTGCTTATTGTTCATTTACTTCTTATCCTATAGGAGCTTGGAAAAAAATAAAACAGCTAACTATATAGACTGTCTAATCAGAGAATTAAAAGAAGTAGCAATACTTACAGAAGATAAAAAGTTACAAACCATATATATGGGCGGTGGAACTCCAAGTTCTCTTTCTGACAAGGAATTGGATACAATACTTTTGGCTATAGAAGAAAGTTTTGATTTATCTAATTTACTAGAATTTAGTGTGGAAGCGGGTAGGCCTGATAGTATTACAAGAGAAAAAAACTTGAAGTATTAAAGAAACATAAGATAGATAGAATTTCTATAAATCCTCAAACCATGAGTGATAAGACTTTAAAAGCTTATAGGAAGAAGACAAACTGTAGAAGAATTTATATCTTCTTTTTTTATATGGCAAGAGAGTTGGGTTTTTAAAAAAATATAAATACAGATATAATATTAGGGTTTGCGGAGGAAGAATTAAAAAGATGTAGCCTACACTATGGAAGAGTTAAAAAAACTTAGTCCTGAATCTATAACTGTTCATACTTTAGCTATAAAAAGAGCTGCAAAGCTAAATACAAATAAAGAAGAGTATTATGGTATGAAAATTAAAAAAATAATTCAGAAATGATAGATTTGACAGCTGTTTCATGTAAGTCTATGGGCTTAGAACCATATTATATGTATAGACAAAAAGAATATGATAGGTAATTTTGAAAAATGTCGGATATGCAAAAAGTCGGAACAGAATGTATATATAATATTCTGATTATGGAGGAAAAGCAAACTATTATAGCTTGTGGTGCAGGAACTTCTACCAAACTTGTTTATCCTAAGGAAAAATAGAGTAGAAAGATTGGAAAATGTGAAAGATCCTAAAGCTTTATATTGAGCGAATAAATGAAATAATAGATAAAAAAATAAAAAATAATAGAAACTTATAATCAAGGGAGATAGTATGGCACTTATTAAAAAAACCTGTTACAGGTATGAAAGATATATTACCTGAGGAAATGGTACTTAGAGATTATTTAATGGATATAATAAAAAAACTACATATAGATCTTTTTGGATTTATGGCTATAGATACACCTGTTATGGAGCATATAGAAAAATCTTCTTTCCAAACAAGGTGGAGATAATGAAAAAAATTGATTTTCAAGATATTAAAAAAAGAGGTGAAAAAGTTAGATGTAGCGAATGCTACAAAAGATGAAGATGTAGTTGATGGTGGACTTAGATATGATTTAACACTACCTCTTGCAAGATATTTTTTTCAAATAATCAAGCTAATTTGATAGCTCCATTTAAGGCTTTACAAATAGGAAATGTATTTAGAGCCGATAGGCCGCAAAAAGGTAGATTTAGACAATTTACACAATGTGATATAGATATTTTAGGTGAGGAAAGCAATCTTGCAGAAATAGAACTTATAAGTGCGACAACGCTTGCTTTATCTCGTATCTGTCCTGATAATAAATTTAGTGTAAGAATTAATGATAGACAAATATTAAAAAGCCATGGCAGCTTATGCCTCTTTTCCGGAGGAAGAAACAGATAAAGTGTTTATAATACTCGATAAGATGGATAAGATAGGTTTGGAAGGTGTTAAGTCTGAGCTATTGGAAGCAGGATTTAAAAAAAGGAAGGTGTAGATAGGTACGTTTCTTTATTCGAGAGTCTGGGAAATGATGAAAATACAGTTTTATCTTTAAAAGAAATTTTAAAAGGGTTTATAGAAGAAGAAAAAGATAGATAATTTATATGAAATTATGACCACAGTAAAGGCTAGTACAGAGGCTGATTTTGAGCTTGTTTTTGATGCTACCTTAGTACGAGGTATGGGTTATTATACAGGTACTATTTTTGAAGTTTCTATGGAAGGATTTTCGGGTTCTGTTGCAGGTGGCGGAAGATATGATAAAAATGATAGGAAAGTTTACAGGCAATAATACTCCTGCTTGTGGCTTTTTCAATAGGTTTTGAGAGAATTATTACTATTCTTATGGATAGGAACTTTAAGCCTGAAACAAAGGCTATAAAAAAAGGCATACTTGTTTGAAAAAGGTATAGATACAACTAAATTAAGTGAAGTTTTTTCTGAAGCTATGCAAGAAAGAAAGAACGGAAATATAGTAATAGTTGCTAAGATGAATAAAAATAAAAAATTCCAAAAACAACAGCTTCTAGACATGGGTTATACGGATTTTGTTGAATTTTATAAAGAAGAATTAAAAGTAGTGCGAAGGAGAATATATGGCAGAGTCAATGAGAGGCTTAAAAAGAAGCCACAGATGTAATGAGGTAATAAATGCTGATCTTGGTAGTGAAGTAAGCGTAATGGGTTGGGTGCAAAAAAAGCCAGAAATAAAGGTGGTCTTATTTTTTTGTTGATTTAAGAGATAGATCAGGTTTATTACAAATAATATTTGAAGAAGCACAGTGTGGAAGTGAAATATTTGCAAAGGCTGAAAAAAACTTAGAGCTGAATTTTTGCATAGCGGTAGTTGGTAAGTTAGAGAAAAGAGCCGGTGCAACTAATGAAAATCTTGAAACAGGACATTTAGAAGTTATAGCTAAAGAAATGAGAATTTTATCAGAAGCGGCAACTCCTCCATTTCCTATAGAAGAAGATAGCAAAACAAAAGAAGATTTAAGATTAAAATATAGATATTTGGATCTTAGAAGACCTGATATACAAAGAAACATTATGCTTAGATCAAGAGTAGCAACTTTAACCAGAGCATTTTTAGCTGAAAATGGTTTTTTAGAAATAGAAACACCTACGCTTATAAAAAGCTCACCGGAAGGTGCAAGAGATTATTTAGTACCTAGTCGTGTGCATCCGGGTAAATTCTACGCTTTACCACAATCTCCTCAGTTATTTAAACAACTACTTATGTGTTCGGGTTATGATAGATATTTTCAATTAGCACGTTGTTATAGAGATGAGGATTTGCGTGCAGATAGGCAGCCGGAGTTTACTCAAATTGATATGGAGCTTAGTTTCGTGGATGTTGATGATGTAATAGAAATAAATGAGAAACTTATAAGCCGTCTATTTAAAGATATTTTAAATGTTGAAATAAACTTACCTATACCAAGAATGACATGGCAGGGAAGCTATGGACAGATATGGCAGTGATAAACCTGACTTACGTTTTGGAATGGAACTAAAAAATGTTAGTGAAGTAGTAAAAAATACGGAATTTTCAGTGTTCTATGATGCTATAAAAAATGGTGGTAGCGTAAGAGGTATAAATGTAAGCGGACAGGCAAGTATGCCAAGAAAGAAGATAGATGCCTTAGTTTCATTTGCAAAAGATTATGGTGCAAAGGGACTTGCTTATCTTGCTATTGAAGAGGATGGTAGTATAAAATCTTCATTTACAAAGTTCTTAAAAGAAGAAGAAATAAAAAGAATTAGTAGATAAGATGGAAGGAAAGCCGGAGATTTACTTCTATTTGCAGCAGATAAAAAAATAAAAACAGTTTGGGCAGTTTTAGGTGCTTTAAGAGTACATATTGCTGAAAGTTTAGGTTTGCTTAAGAAAGATGACTTTAAATTCCTTTGGGTTACAGAGTTCCCACTTTTTGAGTATTCTGAAGAAGATGGAAGATACTATGCTGTTCACCATCCGTTTACAAGCCCTATGGACGAAGATTTTGAGTATATAGATTCTGATCCGGGAAGAGTTCGTGCAAAAGCTTATGATATAGTTTTAAATGGTACAGAAATAGGTGGTGGTTCAGTTCGTATACATCAATCAGATGTACAAGCTAAGATGTTTGATGTGCTAGGTCTATCTAAAGAAGTTGCAAATGAAAGGTTCGGTTACTTACTGGAAGCCTTTAAGTATGGCGTTCCACCTCATGCAGGTCTTGCTTATGGATTTGACAGAGTGGTTATGCTTATGGTAGGTGCGGATTCTATAAGAGATGTAATAGCCTTTCCTAAGGTAAAGGATGCTTCTGATCTTATGATTAACGCTCCTGATACGGTAGATAAGGCACAACTTGATGAACTTTATATAGATACTGTAAAGATAGAAGAGTAATATAAAAATGAAATAATTGTGAAAGTATAGAAAAAAACTCAGTATTTTTTTGTTAAGATTTATTTTGATGAAGAGTATTGAGTTTTTTTATATTTTTAGGAGATAAATTTATGGAAGATATTAAGATATTAGTAGTTGATGATGAAGAAAGAATGAGAAAATTAGTAAAAGATTTTTTGTCTATAAAAGGGTATAAAGTTATAGAAGCTGCTGATGGAGAAGAAGCTATAGAGATATTTATGTCAGATAAGGATATTAAATTAGTTTTGTTGGATGTTATGATGCCTAAGCTAGATGGTTTTGATACCTTGAAAGGAATTAGAGAATATTCTGAAGTTCCTGTTATTATGCTTACAGCAAGAGCAGAAGAAAGAGATGAATTAATGGGCTTTAAATTGGGAGTTGATGAGTATATAACAAAGCCTTTTAGTCCTAAAATCTTAGTTGCAAGGGTGGAAGCTATACTTAGAAGAAGTATAGGGACAGAAGAGAAAAAATTAAGTGCAGGTGGTATACTTATTGATAAATCAGCACATACGGTAAGTATTGATGATAAGGATATAGAATTAAGTTACAAGGAATTTGAATTACTTACATATTTCTTGGAAAAATAAAGGTATTGCTTTATCTAGAGAAAAAAATCTTAAATAATGTATGGAATTATGATTACTTTGGAGATGCAAGGACTATAGATACTCATGTTAAAAAGCTTAGAGCCAAGATGGGTGAAAAAGGAGAACTAATAAAAAAACCATATGGGGAATGGGCTATAAATTTGAGGTGGAATAATGAAACTTTCAATAAGAAGAAAAACTAATGCTACTTTTTGCTTGCTATAATAGCTTTTATAAGTATTATGTTAGCCATCTTAAATAATTTTTGCCCTAGAGTTATATTATAGACAAAGAAAGGTAAATGAATTAAAAAAAGCTTATAAAAAAAGTAGATGAACTTATAGTAAATAAAGAAGATAATGAAATAGAAGATTTAATAGCTGAATATTCTTATAAATATAATATAACTATAGTTCTTATTGATTCAGTAACATCAAAAGGCCATCATTTCTAATGAAAGAGATGGAGATTATCTGGTAAAAAGAATACAAGATATCTTATTTGATAAGAGTCAAAAAAATTATATAGAATATTATATAATAATTATAATTGTAAGATAATACAGCATCATGTTGATAGCGTAAATACTTCCTTTATTGATTGTATAGGCTATGCAAGTGATAATCAGACAATGATAATTATGTCCAGTTCTATAGAAAGTTTAAAAAGAAAGTATTGCTCTTTCAAATGGTTTTATGTTTTATATAGTCAGTTTAGCTGTTTTTATTGGCATTAATATCTTGTTTTTTTATGTAAGTCTTATGATTACAAGACCTATAAAAAAACTTTAGCTAAACTTTCAGAACAAATGGGAAATTTTGATTTTGAAGCTAAGTATACAGGAACAAGTAAGGATGAAATAGGTATACTTGGTTGTAATATGAATCTTATGTCTGATAGTTTGAAAAAAGCCTTTGATGAACTAAAAGCTTGCAAATGAAAAAAATTACAAGAAGATATAAAGAAAAAAAGAAGAAATTGACAATATGCGTAAAGATTTTTATCGCTAATGTGAGCCATGAATTAAAAAAACACCTATATCACTTATACAAGGTTATGCTGAGGGATTGAATGAAGGACTTTGTGAAGATGAAGAAAGTAGAAAAATATTATACAGAAGTAATAATAGATGAAGCAAATAAGATGAATATTATAGTAAAAACAGCTTCTTACTTTGTCAGCACTTGAGTCGGGAAATCAAAAAAATTAGATATAAGCAGCTTCGATATGAGTGAATTAATAGCAGGAGTAATAGAAACTACAGGTATTTTACTTACAGATAAAAAAATGCAAATATTAAATTTGAAGCTAAAAAAATATTAGTAAAAGGCGATGAATTCAAGGTGGAGGAAGTTTTAACTAATTATATAAGTAATGCCATACATCATGTTAAAGAAAATGGAAAAAAATAGAAATTAAATTAATAGAAAAAAAGATAAAAAAATTAAGAATTAGTGTATTTAATGAGGGAAAAATGTATACCTGATGAAGATTTAACCAGTATTTGGGAGAAGTTTTATAAAAGTAGATAAGGCACATTCCAGATCTTATGGTGGTAGCGGTATAGGTCTTTCTATAGTAAAAAGCTATAGTAGAAGCTCATAATAATTCTTGTGGTGTTAGAAATCTAGAAAATGGTGTGGAATTTTTGGTTTGAGCTTGATAGAGAGATTGACCAAAAATTGAAAAATGAATGTAAAATAGATAAGATTAGTATTAACTATTAAATTGAAATATGAGAGGATTTCTATGAATATAAAAGCAAACATTTTCTTTTGAGGTATTCCCACCGAATACTTCAGCCAGTACACAAAAAATTATATGAAGCATTATCGCAAATGAAAGGTTTGAAACCGGATTACATATCTGTAACCTGCAGTAATAATCCTGATAATATAAAAGAACTTACAGTTAAAGTGAGTGAATATAAAAAAAGGAATTAGCTTTACCTTGTATAGCTCACTTGCCGGCTATGTATATGTCAAAAAGAACATGTAAGTTCCATATTAAATGAATTAAGAGATAAATATAGATGGACTACTTGCTCTTAGAGGAGATATATTCCCTGATAAAGAGCCTGTGGGAGATTTTTTTCGTATGCTTCTGATTTGATAACTTATATTAGAGATATGGATAAGAACATTCCTATATTTGGTGCTTGTTATCCGGAAAAAAACATCCTGATTCAAAAAAATAAAGTAGAAGATATAAAAATATCTAAAAAAAGAAAGTAGATTTGGGCTGTGGAGAACTTATAACTCAATTGTTTTTTTGATAATGAAATTTTTTTATACATTTAAAGAAAATTGTGAACTTGCCGGCATAGATAAACCTATAGTTGCCGGTATTATGCCTATAATAAACAGAGCACAAGCACTTAGACTCATAGAAACAACTAAAGCAAAATTACCAAGAAAATTTATGGCTATACTTGATAAGTACGAACATTCAAAAGAGGCTCTTAGAGATGCGGGTATAGCTTATGCAATAGATCAAATAGTAGATTTATTAACAAATGATGTATCGGGAATACATCTATATACTATGAATAATGCCGATACAGCTAAAGATATATATAAGTCAGTAGCCAGTTTATTCGGAAAGAAAGCATAGATATTTAAGAAAGGCAAAGCCTATATCTTAGGCAGAGGGATAATAATGAGTAAAATTATACTTACAGGTGATAGACCTACAGGCAGGCTGCATGTTGGTCATTATGTCGGATCTTTAAGAAGAAGAGTAGAATTGCAAAATTCAGGTCTTTATGATAAGACTATGATTATGATAGCAGATGCACAGGCACTTACAGATAATATAGAAAAATCCGGATAAAAATAAGAGAAAAATATAATAGAAGTTGCATTAGATTATTTAAGTGCAGGAATAGATCCTACAAAGTCTACTATTTTTTTATACAGTCTATGATACCTGAACTTTGTGAACTTACATTTTACTATATGGACTTAGTTACTTTAGCCAGACTTGAAAGGAATCCTACAGTAAAAACAGAAATTAAGCTACGTAATTTTGAAGCTAGTATACCGGTTGGATTTTTAACATATCCTATATCACAAGCTGCAGATATTACAGCATTTAAGGCTACAACTGTTCCGGTAGGTGAAGATCAATTACCTATGATAGAACAATGTAGAGAAATAGTTAGAAAATTTAATAATACATATACTGAGGTATTAGTAGAGCCGGAAGCTTTAATACCAAACAATAAGGCCTGTCTTAGACTACCGGGTATAGATGGTAAAGCTAAAATGAGTAAATCATTAGGAAATTGCATTTATCTTGCAGATAAACCGGAAGTAGTAAAAGAGCAAATAATGAAGATGTATACAGATCCTTTACATATAAAAGTTTCAGATCCCGGTCATTTGGAAGGGAATACAGCATTCATTTATTTAGATGCTTTTTCAAAACCGGAGCATTTTGAAAGATACCTACCTGAATATGCAAATCTTAATGAATTAAAAGAACATTATACAAGGGGTGGTCTTGGTGATGTTAAAGTTAAAAGATTTTTAAATGAGATTATACAGGAAGAACTTGAGCCTTTAAGAAAAAGAAGAGCAGAATTTGAAAAAGATATACCGGAAGTGTACAATATACTTAAAAAAAGGTAGTGAAGTGGCAAGAGAAATGGCTGCTAAACTCTTAGTGAAGTAAAAAAATGCAATGAGAATAAATTATTTTGAAGATATGGAACTTATAAAAAAACATACTGAAAAATATACTTTATAGGAGAAGAGAATGGAAAAAATAGCAAGTTTTACTATAGATCATATTAAGCTATTACCGGGTATTTATGTGTCAAGAAAAGATTATATAGGAAAAGAATGTATAACAACTTTTGATTTGCGTATGACAAAACCTAATTTTGAACCTGTTATGAATACAGCAGAAATGCATACCTTGGAACATTTAATAGCTACTTTTTTAAGAAATCATAAAACTTATGCAGATAAAACAATATATTTTGGACCTATGGGGTGCAGGACAGGATTTTATTTACTTTTAGCAGGTGATTATGAATCAAAAAGAAATAGTAAACTTAGTTAAAGAAAGTTTTGAATTTGCTAGAGATTTTTGAAGGTGATATTCCGGGTGCCAGTGCTAAAGATTGTGGAAATTTTTTTATGATATGAATCTACCTATGGCTAAGTATTTAGCAAATAAATATCTGGAAGAAGTGTTATATAAAAATAGATGATAGCCGCTTAAGCTATCCTATATAGGAATATTTTATATGAAAAAAATAAATTATATTTGCTGCTTTAGTATTATAATACTTATTATATTAACTACAATAAGTATTATAATAGTAAATAAGTCGATTAAATCTAAAAATAAAAAAACAATAGATACCGAAAGTATTATTGAAAGCAGTACAGAGAAAGAAAGTACTATAGAAGAAACTAAAGAGATAGAAAAGAAGTATGTGAGTCCTATAGATTTTTGAAACTTTATGGAAAAAGAATAAAGATATTATAGCGTGGATAAAGATACCGAATACAAACATTGATTATCCCATACTATGGAATGGAGATAATGAATATTATTTGCATCATGATATAGATGGAAATAATACGGTAGCAGGTTCTATATTTCTTGATATGGATGATAAACCTGATTTTTAGTTCAAAGCATAATATTTTTCTACGGACATAATATGAAAAAAATAAGTCTATGTTTCAAAAATATTATAAAGTTTAAGAATAAAGACTTTTTTTGAACAAAAATAGAGATATATACATATATACACAGGATAAAGAATATCATCTAAAAAAACTATGGCTGCTTTATATACAGATGCAAGTGTTGATAAAAAGACAAGTAGAGTTTGAAACAGACGAAGAATTTAAAAGCCTATATAGATAGAATGACTGAAAAAAATTCATATAGGCAAAATACCTAACGATAATATAGATAAGCTGTGGTCTTTTATAACTTGTTCTTATGAATTTAATGATGCTAGAACTATACTTTATGCTTATGAAGTAGAAGATGAGTAAGATTATATGAAGGGAAAAAAAGGAGAGTTAGTATGAAAGGAATTATTTTAGCAGGGGGAAGTGGAACCAGATTATATCCACTTACAAAAGTTACTTCAAAACAACTTTTGCCAATATATGATAAACCTATGATATATTATCCTATTTCTGTTTTTAATGGATGCAGGAATAAGAGACATACTCATAATATCAACCCCTCTTGATACACCAAGATTTAAAAGATTTATTGGGAGATGGAAAAACAATTTGGTATTAATCTAAGCTATGCTGTACAAGCAAGTCCTGATGGACTTGCACAAGCTTTTATAATAGGTGCAGATTTCATAGGAGATGATAATGTTGCCATGGTACTTGGAGATAATATTTTCCATGGAAATGGTTTAAAAGAGAGATTAGAAGCTGCAGCAAGTAAAGAAAGTGGAGCGACTGTATTTGGCTATTATGTAGATGATCCGGAAAGATTTGGTATAGTAGAATTTGATGAGCATGGAAAAGCTATTTCAATAGAAGAAAAGCCTGAAAATCCAAAATCAAATTATTGTGTTACAGGACTTTATTTCTATGATAATAAAGTAGTAGAATATGCTAAAAAAATCTTAAACCATCTAAAAAGAGGTGAGTTAGAAATAACCGACCTAAATAGAATTTATCTTGAAAATGGTGAGTTGGAAGTTAAATTATTAGGACAAGGTTTTACATGGTTGGATACAGGAACACATGAATCTCTTGTTGAAGCTACAAATTTTGTTCATACTGTTGAAACACATCAACATAGAAAGATAGCTTGCTTAGAAGAAATAGCCTATCTAAACGGTTGGATAAATAGAGAACAAGTTTTAGAAACTTATGAAATTTTTAAAGAAAAAACCAATATGGTGTATATTTAAAAGATATATTAGATGGTAAATATATAGATAAAAATAAAAATAAGTTTATCTACCGACCTCCAAAAAGTTAGACCAAAAATCTAATGATTAGGAGGTCGGTATTTTTTATCCGGTCTTTTAATATTATACAATAGACAAAAAAATAAAGATTTGAATTATAATATTAGTATTATAGTATACAAAAAAATTAATAAGAAAAAAATAGAATTTAGGAGTGGAAATGGCTAATATAATTGCTATAGTATGGGATTTTTGATAGAACTTTAGTTGATGGTTATATGCAAGATCCTATATTTGAAGAATATAAAAGTAGATTCAAAAACAGTTCTGGAAAGAAGTGAATGAACTTCCTAAAAAAAGTATAAGGAAGAACAAAAAAGTGAGGGTTAACCCTGATACTATTTATTTAAATCATTTTATTAAATATACAAAAGAAGGAAAAATTTAAAGGTCTAAATAATGAAAAAAACTCAGAGAATTTGGTAAAAAAATTAAAAATTCTATCCCGAGTACCGGAAATATTCAAGACAACAACAGAACTTATAGAAAGTAATAAAATATATAAAGAGTATGATATTAAAGTTGAGCATTATATAGTAAGTACAGGAATGGCTGAAATTATTCGTGGTTCTGAAATTATGAATTATGTAGAAGAAATATGGGGGTGTGAACTTATAGAAGAAGATATTGAAGGTATAGGAAAAGTTATAAGTCAAATAGGGTATACTATAGATAATACGAGTAAAAACAAGAGCTTTATTTGAAATCAATAAAGGTGTTCCTCAAAAATAAAAAAGATGACAGTAAATAATAAAATACCTGAAGAATATAGAAGAGTACATTTTGAAAATATGATATATGTTGCAGATGGGCCTAGTGATATTCCGGCATTTTCTGTAGTTAATAAAAATGGTGGAGCTACTTTTGCAATATATCCTAAGGGAAAAAAAGAAGCTATGAAACAAGTAGAGCAAATGAGAAAAAGAAAGTAGAATAAATATGTTTGCTGAGGCGGATTATTCTCAGAATACTACAGCTAATATGTGGTTATGTAATAAAGTTGAAGAATTTGCCGAAAAGAATAAAAGCGAGGGAAAAGGATAAGTTATCTAAATATATAGATAATGAGCCACCTAGACATTTAACATAAGATCAAAGGAGTAGGTATGTCAGAACTAAGATGTCCACATTGCGGTCAAGCATTTACAGTAGATAATGCAGAATTAAATTCTATTATACAACAAATTAGAGATACAGAATTTACAAAAGATGTAGACTTACGTATCTCAGAACTGGAAAAATCATTTAAAAAGAAAAAGCATAAAATAGAATTGGAAGCTAAAGAGAATGAAATTATCCTGAAGATAAAAGAAAAATCATGAAAGTGAAATTGAAGTTTTAAAAAAAGAAACTGGATGAAACTTTAAAAAAGTATGGATAAATTAAAAGTCGAACTGGATAATAGTGAAGATAAGAAGAAAATTGCCATAATGGAAGCTAAACAAGATTCAGATAAAAAAAGCTTGAAAAATCTGAAAGAAGAGCTTGATAAATCTAAACAAGAGTATGAAAGTCTAAAATTTGAGCTTAGAAGTAATGAAGATAAACAAAAAAATAGCTATAATAGAAGCAGTACAAAAGGTTGAAAATGAAAAAAAGAGAATTGGAAAACAGATTAACTATAGAAAAAAAGATAATACGACAAATCTTTTTAAAAGCAAAAAGATGAACTGATAGCTTATTATAAAGATTTGAAAACCAGTATGTCTACTAAGATGATAGGAGAAAGTCTAGAACAACATTGCGAAATACAATTCAATCAGCTTAGGGGCCACAGCCTTTAAAAAAATGCTTATTTTGAAAAAGGATAATAATGCTAAAAGTGGTAGTAAAGGAGATTATATTTATAGGGAATATGACGAAAAACGGCGTAGAGATAGTTTCTATAATGTTTGAGATGAAAAAAATGAAATGGAAACCACAGCCACTAAGCATAAAAAAATGAAGATTTTTTTACAAAGAACTTGATAAAGATAGAAGAGAGAAACATTGCGAATATGCTATTTTTGGTTTCTATGCTTGAAAAAGATAGCGAATTTTTTTAATGCCGGTATAGTAGATGTTTCATATAAGTATGAAAAAAATGTATGTAGTAAGACCACAATGTTTTATACCTATAATAACCTTACTTAGAAATGCGGCTATGAATTCTCTAATTTATAAAACAAGAGCTTGAAATAGTAAGAAACCAAAAATATAGATGTATCTAATTTTTGAAAAGAAGTTAAATGATTTTTAAAGATAATTTCTCCAGCAATTATGAAAAAAAGCACATAAAAAAATTTGATAAGGCTATAGATGAGATAGACAAAAACAATAGAACATTTAATAAAAAGTTAAGGAAGAGTTATTAGGGTTCAGATAATCAATTAAGAATAGCTAATAATAAGGTAGAAGAAATAAGTATAAAAAAATTGACTTGGAAGAATCCTACTATGAAACAAAAAAATTTGAAGAAGTTAGTAAAGACTAAAATTTTTAAAAAGCTTTTAAAAAAAGTATTTACTAATTGATAAATCTGCTTTTATAATGATACAGTTAGGACATACTAACTATATCATTGTTTTATTTAGGGGGAATGAAAAATTGAATAAGAAAATAGTATATATCTTAGCTTTAGGACTGGGTATAGCTGTAACAGGATTCACACAAACTACTATATATGCAAATCCTGTTTTTAATACATTTGATGAATCCAGTAATGAGCTTATAGGTGCAAAAAAAGATAGTGAAAATGATGGTCGTGGAACTTTAATCGCTATTATTGATGCAGGCGCAGATTTTGATCATGAAGCCTTCAGATTGGATGAAGGAGTAGAAAAAAAGTATACTAGAGAGAGTATGCAAGCTCTAATAGCAAAAGAAGCTTTACCCGGAGCCTGGAAAAATGACAAAGTAGTATATGCTTATGATTATGCAAATAATAGTTCATATAGTATTAAAAATTATAATAATGATCACGGAACGCATGTTGCGGGTATAGTAGCAGGTAATCCTCCTGATACAAGTAAATATGCCAGAGGAGTAGCTCCAAATGCACAACTTGCTATCATGAGAGTATTTGGAAATGATAAAAATAAGGGAGCAAAATCAGCTGATTATGCCAGGGCTATTAGAGATGCTATAAAACTGGGAGCAGATACTATAAATATGAGTCTTGGTGGTGGTGCAGGTATCTCTCTTATGGAGGACGCTACTTTTGTAAAAGCTTTAGATGATGCTAAAAAAGCAGGTATTTATGTCGTTATTGCAAATGGAAATGATGGTAATTTTGGATTTTTATCCGGTTTACCAAAGGTAGAAAAATCCGGATTATGGTGTAGTAGCTACTCCGGCTATTTTTTTCCGGATAGTTTTAGTGTTGCATCTTATGAAAAATACAAAGTCTACAGTAAAATATTTTTGATATAGAAAATCCGGAAGAAAGTAAGAAAAAAATATATATAACTAATCCTTTAAATCCGGATAGAATAAGTTCTTATAATGGGGTAGGAGCTAATTTTACTAATATAGTTTACTGCGGATATGGTTCAAAAAGCGGAATTTTTCAGGGAAAAAAATATAAGAAATAAAAGTTGTTTTAGTAGATAGAGGAAATAATATTACCTTTGAAGAGAAAGCTAAAAATGCCAGTGATGGATATGCAAGTATGCTGGTTGTAGCAAATAATGAAAATTCAGGTTTAATAACCGGAATGGATATAGGAGATGTAAGAATAGCTGCTACAAGTATATCAAAAGGCTGATGGAGAGTATTTAAAAGCACATTTAGACAAGAAGATTAAATTATCAGAGAATGTGGATATTATTGAGAGTCCTATAAAAGATATGATGTCTGATTTTAGTGCTTGGGGACTTAGTGCAGAGGGTGATTTGAAACCTGATATTACTGCACCGGGTGGAAATATATACTCATCTGTTGGACATACTAAATATGATAGTCAATCAGGAACTTCTATGGCAGCACCACAAATTTCAGCTGTCTTAGCAGTATTGAAAAAAACAGACTTAGTTCAAAAATTAATGTAACAGATAAGGATGAAAAATCAAGCTTTAGTAAAAAAACTATAGTTATGAATACGGCTATAGCAAAAAAAGATACAGAAAAGGATGCCTTTATTTCACCTAGAAAACAAGGTGCAGGTTTAGTAAATATAGATAATGCCTTAAAAACAAAGGCTTTAGTTTATGCTGTAAATAAAAAAGGAACTAAGGTAGGTAGTATTAACTTAGGTAATATTAGTGATAGTATAGACTTAAACTATAAAGTTAAAAAAATATAAGCAATACACAGATAAGTTACAAGCAGGAGATATTTATAAATACAGATGAAGTTATAGATGGACATTTTACATTAAGACCCTAAGTTCTTAAAAGAAAAATAGAAGGGGAAAAATATAAATCTTAATGCTAATGAAGAAAAAGGAACTAAATAAGAGTATAAATCTTAGTGAATTAAATTTTGTTAAGCCTGAAAATGGTATTTATATAGATGGATTTATTGTACTCAGTGCAGATAATGAACCTACTCTTAGTGTACCTTTTAGTGGTTTTGTAGGAGATTTTGCAAATTTACCTGTTATAGAGAAGCCTATCTATGATTTATTAAAAGAAGGTAAAACACCTATGTATTTAACAGAAGAAGAAAAAGAAAAAGACTATGGAAGGTCAATACAAGCAACATGCTTACGGTGGTGATGGATACAATTTCACACATCTATATACTATGGTGGATACAAAAGCGCAGGTACTTGGTTCTAATATAGGTTTAAATCCTAGTGAATTCTACACAAAAGAACATTTAGCTATTTCGCCTAATGGAGATGGAAGAAATGATTTTGTAAGATTTACAGGAACTTTCTTGCGTTCTTTCAAAGATATGCAAATAAGTATATATAAAAAGGGTGAAACTGAAAGTTTGTATACAAGCAAACAAGATAGAATAGGTCTTAAAAAAATTATTTTGCAGGCAATAAAAAAATAATAAGTCATTATCAGGCGCTGATTGGTCTTGGCATGGTGAAGATGCAAGAAAAACCGGTATTATTTCTCCTTTAAGTATATTTGATGCTACCAGTTCAGCAACTAGAAATAAACCTAAAGATATTAATATGGTAGAAGATGGGGATTATACATTTAAAGTTAGTGTAAAAACCGGTTGTAGAAAAATGCACTTCCTCAAACTATGGAATTTGATATAAAAAGTAGATAGAGTAAAACCTGAGATAAATGCAAGTACCTATAATAGAGATACAAGGACTTTTACTATAACAGATGTATTAGAAAAACGGTTCCGGAATTAGACGTATAGGGTTTAAAAATATAAAGCTGAAAATAATACAGACATTATTTTAGATTCTACAAAGACAGATAATTCTTATGTATGTAAATTACCTGAGGGTGTAGAAGAGAATAAAAATTAATGTTTATATAGAAGACTGGGCTAATAATAGATATGATTATAAATTACTTGATTCTATAAGAGATGGTAGGGGACAAGTTATAATTAGGGCCTGAGTTAATTGGTGAGGGGAATTACCTAAGCTACTTACTACTCTTAAAAAAAGGTGAAGATATAGTAGAAGATAAGTTGAATTTGGATTTGGATACAGATTATAGCTTAGGAATAAGCCTGGATAATGAAGAGTATGAGATTTATGGAGATAGTACATATAACTTTAGACTTACAAATGATAGTAAGGTGAAAAATAGTAGATATTAAAGTTAGAAAAGTAAAGAAAGTTAGTATAATATCTAGAGTTAGAACACATGCTAAGTATAATGGAAATATAAATATTAAAAGCTGTTAATAAGAAAACCAAGAAAGAATATATATTTAAAAAAAGAGCTATGTTAAAGGTAATTATGATATAGATGATATACCTGTTGGCGAATATGATATAAAAGATAGAAGATGTAGCAGACGGTTTTGAAGCTAAAAGCAGAGCCAAGTAGTATAAATATAACAGGAGGCTTTGGTGAGTTTTTGGGTGGTATAGCAACAAAAATTTCATATAATAAGCTGGGAGAAGAACCTGAACCTGAAAAATGATGCTACTGTTCTTATGTATAAATCTTGGTCAAATGAGTATAAGGATATTTCTATAGAAAAATCCTATATATTTCAAATTCATAGATAAGACCACAAATAAAGTGTATATAAGAAAAATATGATCCTTTAAATATGGAAACAACTCTTCCACATGGTTCTTATAGAGTAGAGTTAGAAACACCTATAGAAGGTTATGAGTTACTAGGGGAAGATTTCTATAAAGATGCACCGGCGGAGTTTGATGTAGAAGAAAGAGGAAGCAAGTCATTTACCTTTAAGCTTAAAAAACTGATAAAAAAATAAAGAGGAAAAACCTAATACTGAAAAAAACCACTACCTGAAAAAAAGAAGAAAAATCCTAAAGATAATACGGTTTCCAAAAGAAACTAAGCAGAAAAGTATACTTACAAAAAGCATATATAGATGAATATCCGGATTATTCTACTAAACCTGTAACTTTTGTATTTACAAGTATAAAAGATAGTTCAAAAAGTATATAAGAAGTCTTATTCTTCTACTAAAGACTATCTTGTTGAACTACCGGGAGGGAAAAATATAAAAGTAAGTTTGGAAGGTGCCAAGGGATATAAACTTAAAATAACAAATTCAGAAGATAATATTATTGATGTGAAATATGATTTCGTATTAAAGTATGTATCAGTGATATTTGGAGTGGTTAAAGATAATAAGGAAGATAAGAAAGATGAGCCTAAAGAGGAGAAAAAAAGAAGTAAAAATATGGTAAGGCTTGGTTACAACCTTCAGGAAGTAATGAGTATAAAGATTATGGAAGTAAACCTATTATTTTTTTGTATTCAAAAAAATATAAATACAGGTGAAATAATTGAAAAGACTTATGCTAGTGTAATAGATTATAAACAGGAATTGGCTTATGGTACTTATGAAGTGAGTGTAAAAAAATTTAGATAAATATGATTTTAAATTGGAAGTTGTAGAAAATAATACTTTTTACTTTGAATGAGAATACTTTAGATCATGAGAGTCTTATCTTTACTTTAACATTAAAGAAAGTAGTTGATGAAGATAAACAAAATGAAGATAAGATAGAAAAAAAGTAAAAGAAGATGAGTCTCCTAAAAAAATAATGAAAAAGTAGAAGAAACTTCTAAAGAAAATGAAGTAGAGAAAGAAAAAGTCAAATAAGGAAGAAAAATTTAGCTACTAAATCAGAAGTTAGCAAAATAGAAGAAGTATTAGAAAAATACCAATAAGAAAAAAATAATAATGATGAGATAATTATAAATACAGGTAATACAAATTCTTCAAGTGGTGCTTCTAGTTCTTCAAGTGGTGTTTCTTCTAGGATAAGTGCAAAATTGGCAAGTAATATTGATTATAAAAAAATATTACTAAGAGTATTATTGTCGGCAAGGAAATAAAATCAAAGACTTCAGATCTTAATGCTTGGATAAGACTAAAGGAGGGATTATGGACTTATCAAGAAGGGGTAGATAGTTTAAAAACCTCTTGGTTGAAATATAATAATAAGTGGTTTTATTTAGATGAAAAAGGTATTATGGCTGAAAACGCATGGATATTTGCAGGAAATTCATGGTTTTATGCAAAGAAGGATGGCTACTTGGCTGAAAATGAATGGATTTTAGTAGATGGAAAATGGTATTATGCTGTAGAAGGTGGATATATACTGCTTAATACTACTAAGAATATAAATGAAAAGGTTTATTCTTTTGATAAAAAAATGGAGCTTTAATAAAGTAAAATTGTAAATCATTTTAAATAACCGACTTTAAGTGATGTTAATTATATTAAAAATATCATTTGAAGTCGGTTATTTTAATAAAATCTATAATAACAACAATATATTATTGAGGTCAAACTTATAATTATTTATAGCTTATGCTATACTAAGTCTATACCAAGAATTTATAAAAAGGAGAATACTGTGAGCTATACATCAAAAAACTGTGGAGAAAAGAGGAGATACAAAAAAATAGTAGTGCAAGATTAGTTTTTTTGTTGTTCTTGCTATATTAGTACAGATTTTTTTGGATAATGTATTTGTTTATCACTTTAAATGATAACTATAAGTGGATATCAGGACTTGTTAAAAATACTTAGTATAGTTGTAGTAATAGTTATATATAATTCTGATAGAGTTGCAAACATAAAAATTACCATGGATAATATTGATACTAGTTTTTTTCCACCTATGGGTTTAGTATTTTTATATAATGGTAAAATATTCAGGGACAACTAAAAAAATATGAAAAAAACGTATGCAGCTATCTCTTGATAAATGTAGTGTCTATTTACCAAGAGATAGAATAATAGAAGCCGAGCTAAAGAAAGAAGAAAAGGATATTTATAATATTAGTGATTATATAAGCAGATATTCTAATTATCCTTTATATGGAAACTACTGATATAGAGTACTTCTCTGATGCTCTGGAAGCTATAAATATGCAGATGAAGTGTATGAAAGAAGCAAAGAAATTTATTTTTTTATGTCTTATTTTGCTATAGAAGATGCAAGTATATTTGCTAAGATAAAAGTTATACTTAAAGAAAAAAATAGAAAAAGGTGTAGAAGTAAGAGTATTTTTATGATGATATAGGTAGTGTGGGTTTTATAAGTAATACCCAATTTATAAAAAGAAATGAAAGATTTAGGCATAGATTGTAGAGTATTTAATCCTGTTACGCCTATGTTAAATCTATTTTTTTAATAATAGAGATCATAGAAAGATAACTGTAATAGATGGAGAGGTGGCTTTTTACGGGCGGCTATAATATAGCTGATGAATATTTTAATATAGTTAATCCTTATGGAAGATGGAAAGATACCGGACTTATGCTAAGAGGAGATGTTGTTAAAGAATTAAGCGTTACTTTTTTTAGAAACATGGAACGCAAATAGAAAAATCAAAATTTGAAGAAATTAATGATGATAAGTATTTTAATGTAAATAAGTATGAAGCTAAGGAAAGGATATATGCTCTGGCTTATGGAGATTCTCCTTTAGATGATGAAGAGTTAGCTGAAAAATGTTTACATAAGTCTGATAAATATAGCTAAGGATTATTTATATATTATGACACCTTATCTCATAATTACAGATGAGTTGAAGTCAGCTATAGTCAGAGCTGCAAAGAGAGGAGTAGATGTAAGACTAATCACGCCGGGTATACCGGATAAGAAAATTATATATGGTATTACACGTTCTTTCTATGGGGTATTAGTAAAAGCGGGAGTGAAAATTTATGAGTATACTCCGGGGTTTTGCCATGCTAAACAGATGTTGGTAGATAACAGATTAGCTATTTGTGGAACAATAAATCTTGATTATAGAAGCTTATATCTACATTTTGAAAATGCGGTTATGTTTACTAAATGCAAGGCTGTATTTGATATGAAAAAAGACTTTGAAGAAACATTTAAGGTATCTACACACATTAGTGAAAAAAATATAACAATCTTTCTCCGGTAAGAAACATAGTAGATTCAATACTTAGATTATTTGCACCTTTTGTTATAAAAATAGACTTATTTGTAAATTATTTTTTTAATAATTTGACTATGACCTTCTATTGTGATAGCATAATATATTGGGTAAAAAGGAGAAGTAGCTTATGCAATGGATAAAGTTTACATTAGATACAACTACGGAAGCTGTAGATTTAATAAGTGCGGCTTTTGATGAGATAGGAATTTGGGGTATAGAAATAGAAGATAATATTCCTCTTACTGAGAGTGAAACAAAAGGAATGTTTATAGATATTTTACCTGAGTTGCCAAAAGATGAAGGTAAGGCAAAGGTAAGTTTTTATTTAGAACCTAATACAGAAGTAGAAACTATGCTTGCTAAAGTAGAACTTGCTTTTAGATGAAATTTCAGATTTTTGTAGATTTAGGGTGAAAAGAAAAACTTAGTAGAGAGCTTACAGAAGATAAAGATTGGATAAATAATTGGAAAGAGTTTTTTAAACCTTTTATGGTAGGAGATATACTTATAAAACCAACTTGGGAGGAGATTCCTAAAGATACCAAATATGAAACTCTAATTCAGATAGATCCAGGAACAGCCTTTGGTACAGGAGCTCATGAAACTACAAAGTTATGTATTATACAATTGGAGAAATATATTAAAAAAAGCTAAAAAAAGATAATACTGATATTAAAAATTTTTAGATGTAGGAACAGGTAGTGGTATTCTAGGTATAGCAGGCTTAAAATTAGGTGCTGATTATGTATACGGAACGGAACTTGATGAAAATGCATTTGAAGCTATATATGATAATATTAGAAATAATCAAATTTCAAAAGAAGTTTTTTTGAATTAAATTGTGGTAATATAATAGATGATATAAAAAGTAAAAAGAAGCTGTAGGCTATGAAAAAAATATGATATTTGTGTAGCTAATATACTTGCACCTATTATTATACTTTTTGCAAGAAAAATATTGCTGAACATATAAAAAAAGGTGGTATATTTATAACTTCAGGTATAATAGATACCAAGGAAGAAGATGTTAGGCTGGCTTTTAGAAGCAAATAAAGATTTTTGAAATATTGGAAATAAATAGATTGGGTGAATGGTGTAATATTACGGCACGTAGAATCTAGTTAGGAGTTTTATGCATCATCTTTTTGCAAATATAGAAGATATTTTTAGAAGATAAGATATTTATAAGAGGGAATGAAGTAAAACATATAAGGGATGTTTTAAGAATGAAGATAGGAGAAGAGCTTTTTAATAAGTGACGGCTCTTACTATGATTATATCTGTGAAATTTATGACATTTCAAAAGAAGAAATAATTTGCAGTATCAAATCTAAAGAGGTATCAAAAGCAGAACTTACAGCAGAAATAGTATTGTATCAAGCGTTACCAAAGTTTGATAAGATGGAACTTATAATACAAAAAAAGCAGTAGAATTAGGTGCCGGTAGAGTAGTCCCTATTATTACTTCCAGATGTGTAGTAAAGTTAGATGAGAAAAAATCAAATTCAAAGATAGAACGTTGGAAAGAAATAGCTAAATCGGCTGCCAAACAAGCAAAACGCAACAAAATTCCTTTAATAGATAGGCCTATAAAATATACAGATGCCTTAGCTATAGTTAAAGATTACGATATCAAGCTGCTTGCATATGAAAATGATAGAGGAATAAAACATACAAAGGATCTTATTGAGAGTATAGCTACTAATCAAAAAATAGCTATTTTTATAGGTCCGGAAGGTGGCTTTGAAGATAAAGAGATAGAGCTTGCAAAAGAATAGTAATATAGATATTATAAGCTTTAGGAAATAGGATACTTAGAACTGAAAGTGCAGGTTTTTTTGTATACTTTCTCTTATAATGTTTCATCTGGAGGAAATAAATGGAGAATAATATAATTTATTTTGATAATTCAGCTTCAACTAGAGTTAGAAAAGAAGCCATAGATATTTTAGTAAAAGTTATGGAAGATGACTATGCAAATCCATCAGCAAAAACATAAAGGTGGTATGCAGGCTGAAAATTATATAAAAGAGAGTGCGAAGATTATAGCTAAGACTTTAAAAGTAGAAGAAAAAGAGATAGTTTTTTTACTTCAGGTGGAACAGAATCTAATAATATGGCTCTTATTGGAACAGCTTTAGCTAATAAAAAGAGAGGTAAACATATTATTACAACCGGCATAGAACATCCGGCGGTTCATAAACCTTTACTTTTTTTAGAAGAGAATGGTTTTGAGCTTACAGTCCTACCTGTTAATAAAGATGGGAAAATTAGTTTAGATGATTTGAAAAATGCAATAAGAAAAGATACCATCTTAGTTTCTACTATGTATGTAAATAATGAGATAGGGGCAATAGAACCTGTAGAAGAAATATCTAAACTTATCAAAAAGTATAAATGAAGATATAATTTACCATGTTGATGCTATTCAAGCTTATACTAAATTTAAAATAGAACCTAAAAAAAGCAAGGTATAGATTTATTGAGCGTCAGTGGGCATAAGCTACATGCACCTAAGGGAGTAGGCTTTTTATATATAAATAAAAAAATTAAATGTTCTCCTATAATATTAGGTGGTGGGCAACAAGCAGGTATGAGAGCCGGTACTATAAATGTCAATGGAATAGCGGCTCTTGGAGAGACTATAAAATATGATTTTAAAGATTTCGATGAGAAACTTGAAAAAAATTAAGAATATAAAAAGATTACATTAGTAAAGAAATTCTAAAAAAATAGAAGGAACTAAATTAAATTCTAAGTTAGGCTATGAAAGTGCCGTTCAGATAGTCAGCGCAAGTTTTAAAAGATATTAGAGCGGAAGTTTTATTACATGCCTTGGAAGAAAAAGGGTATTTATGTTTCAAGTGGTTCTGCTTGTTCGTCCAACCATCCGGGTATATCAGGTACTTTAAAGGGTATAGGATTGGAAAATGAGTATTTGGACTCTACTATAAGAATTTCATTATCTGAGTTTAGCACTATGGATGAAGCCAAATATTTAATAGATATACTTCTTAGCATAGTTCCTACACTTAGAAAGTTTGTAAGAAAAATAATGGAGATAATATGGAATATAAATCATTTTTTTGATTAAGTATGGCGAAATAGGAGTAAAAAGGAAAAAAATAGATATTTCTTTGAAGATGCTCTTATGAAGCAAATAAGATTAGCTTTAGCAAAGGTAGATGGAAAGTTTAGCGTCTCAAAAGAACTGGGACGCATTTATGTTGATGTAGAAGGTTCTTATGATTATGATGATACCATAGCGGCACTCACTAAAGTTTTTGGAATAGTGGCGATTTGTCCGATGGTAAGAATAGAAGAAAAGACTATGGATAGTCTGGAAAGTTCTATAATAGAATATAAAAAAATGGCATATGAAGATAAGAACTTCACATTTAAAAGTAGATACAAGGAGAGCCGATAAGAACTTTCCCGGTAGTTCTGAAACTATAAATGCCAGACTTGGAGAAGTTATTTTAAATGAATATGAAAAGGACGGTATTTCAGTTAATGTAAGAAAACCTGATGTGCTTTTAAAAGTAGAAATTAGAACTTATATCAATATATACTCTATCTCAATAGCAGGACCGGGAGGTATGCCTATAGGTACAAATGGTAAGGCTATGCTTCTTCTATCAGGTGGAATAGATAGTCCGGTAGCAGGATATATGATAGCTAAAAGAGGGGTTAAGATAGAAGCTGTATATTTCCACGCACCACCATATACTTCTGAAAGAGCAAAGCAAAAAAGTAGTAGATCTAGCCGGGTATAGTGGCAGGATATGCAGGACCTATAAACTTGAATATAATTAATTTTACAGATATACAATTATATATATATGAAAATTGTCCACATGATGAATTAACTATTATTATGCGCCGTTATATGATGAAAATAGCAGAAGAGATAGCAAAAGAAAAAAATGAAGATCTTGCACTTATAACAGGAGAAAGCATAGGACAAGTTGCAAGTCAAACTATACAATCTTTATATTGTACAAATGAAGTTTGTACCTTACCTGTATTTAGACCGCTTATAGGTTTTTGATAAACAGGATATTGTCGAAATATCTGAAAAAAATCGGTACTTATGAGACTTCTATACAACCTTATGAGGATTGCTGTACTATATTCGTCGCAAAGCATCCTGTAACAAAGCCGGAATTAGAAAGAATAAAAAAATCAGAAGAAAGATTAAATGAAAAAAATAGATGAATTAGTAAGGATAGCTATAGAAACAAAAGAAAGAATATTAGTAAAATAATAAAAATTAAAAATAAGTCCCTATCCAAATTATATAAGGTTTAGGGGACTTACTTTTATAAATTATTCTACTATATAAGGTGCTAAAAGCTGCTACAATTTTGTCAGCATCGCTATCAGCATGAATATTTAGGTCTATAGATTTAGATAAATCTAAACTAAAGATACCCATAATTGATTTTGCATCGATAACATATCTACCGGATACTAAATCAAAAATCAACATCAAATTTTTGATAATTCGTTAACGAATGACTTCACCTTGTCAATAGAGTTAAGGGAAATTTTAACTGTTTTCATTGTTTATCCTCCTTAAAAAAATGTATATATACTCTTATATGGTACAAAAGAAAAATAGTAATAAGTCAAGAATAAAAAAATAGAAAAGGAAATAAAATATGAGAAGCGTTGCCTTTCATACTTTAGGCTGTAAAGTCAATATATATGAAACCGAAGCCATGCAGGAACTTATGCAAAAAGCAGGCTATAAAATAGTTGATTTTAATGAAAAAAATCAGACATCTACATAATAAATACTTGTTCAGTAACTAATGTAGCAGATAAGAAATCCAGACAGATTTTGCATAAAAGCAAAAAGTGAAAAATCCTGATGCAATAATAGTTGCGGCAGGTTGTTATGTTCAATCAGCGGCAGATAAACTTAAAGAAGATAATAAAATAGATATTATTGTCGGAAATAATATGAAAAAAAGATATAGTATCTATCATAGATGAATATTTTAAAGATAACGGTATTGAGGAAAAAAAGACACATATATAATAGATATTAATAAAAACTAATGAATATGAGGAATTAGTAGTTAGTGAAACTAAAAAAAGCATACTCGAGCCTTTATAAAAAAATACAGGATGGCTGTAATCAATTTTGTTCATATTGTATTATACCGTATACGAGAGGTAGGGGTAAGAAGTAGGAAAAGCCGAAGATATACTTGAAGAAGCAAAAAAATTTAACCAAGAATGGATTTAGGGAAATAGTTCTTACAGGTATACATTTATCTTCTTATGGAATTGATATAAAAGAAGAGGAAGTTAATTCGTTACTAAAAAAATAATAAAAGAGCTTTCAAAAAGTAGTAGGAATAGAGAGAATAAGGATAGGTTCATTAGAGCCTAGAATAATAACTAAAGAGTTTTTTTGGAAGGCTTAAAAAGAAGTAAGACAATTTTGCCCACATTTCCATTTATCTCTACAGAGTGGTAGTGATAGAACCTTAAAAAGCTATGAACAGACAATATAATAGTGAAGAGTTTAGAAATGGAGTTAAATTAATAAGAGAATATTATGCCAGTCCGGCTATAACTACTGATGTAATAGTTGGTTTTCCAGGTGAAACTGAGAAAGACTTTCTTGATAGCAGAGATTTTTGTGGAAGAAATAGGATTTTTTTGAAATGCATATATTCCCATATTCAATAAGAGAGGGTACAAAAGCGGCTAAAAATGTCAAGTCAATTGACTCAAAAGAGAAATCAGCCAGAGCTAAGGAACTGGCTATTCTAAATAAAAAGATGTCTGATAAATTTAGGAAATATAGATTAGGAAAAGAAGACGAAGCACTTCTAGAAGAAGAATTTATATTTGAGAATAATAGATACGCCTTAGGCCATACTAAAGAATATATTAAGATAGCTATTCCTATCATAGAAGAGATAGAAAAGTATAGCAATAAGTTGGCTAAAGGGAGAGTTGATAAAAATTTTTAATAGATGATATTTTTGTTAATGAGTGAATTTTCTCTTAGATAGGAGACTTTGATGTTGGAAAATAATATAGAAGTAAAGTTTGATTTGGTCTCAGAATTTGCTCCTACAGGAGATCAACCGGAAGCAATAGCTAAACTTGTTGAAGGCTTTAGGAAAGGTAATCAATTTCAAACCTTGCTTGGAGCAACAGGTTCAGGTAAAACTTTTACTATGGCAAATATAATTAAAGAATTGGGAAAAACCTACACTTATAATGGCACATAATAAGACTTTAGCGGCACAGTTGTATAGTGAATTTAAAGAGTTTTTTTCCTAATAATGCGGTAGAATATTTTGTTTCATATTATGATTATTATCAACCGGAAGCTTATGTTCCAAGTACGGATACGTATATAGAAAAAGATAGTGCTATTAATGATGAAATAGATAAATTAAGGCATAGTGCTACAGCAGCATTGACTGAGAGAAAAGATGTAATAATTGTGGCCTCAGTATCTTGTATATATGGTCTAGGTAGCCCTATAGATTATCAAGATATGACAGTATCTTTAAGACCGGGTATGGAAAGAGATAGAGATGATATAATTCATAAGCTTATAGATATGCAATATATTAGAAATGACTTAGACTTTAAGCGTGGAACTTTTAGGGTAAGAGGAGATATACTTGAAATTTTTCCTGTAAATTCTTCAAAAGAAGCATATAGAGTAGAATTTTTTGGAGATGAAATTGAAAAAATAAGTGAGATAGATACCTTGACTTCCGGAATTATATCAGAGCTTAGTCACATGGTTGTTTTTTTCCGACTTCTCACTACGTTGTTGCACCCGAAAAAGATTTTAGAAGCGGCAAACAATATATTAAAAAGAATGTGATGAGAGAGTTACTTATTTTAAGTCAGAAGAGAAATTGATTGAGGCACAGAGAATAGATGAGAGAACTCATTTTGATGTTGAGATGATGAAAGAAACGGGCTTTTGTTCAGGTATAGAAAATTATTCCAGATACTTAACCGGAGCGGCACCGGAGAAGCTCCCTATACTTTAATAGATTATTTCAAAGATGATTTTTCTTATTATAGTTGATGAATCTCATATAACTATACCACAAGTAAGAGGTATGTATGCAGGAGACCGTTCGAGAAAAAGTACCTTGGTAGATTATGGATTTAGATTACCTTCAGCACTTGATAATAGGCCCTTAAATTTTTCTGAATTTGAGAGTAAAATTGACCAAATGTTGTTTGTTTCTGCTACTCCTAATGTATATGAAGATGAGCATGAGTTACTTAGAGCTGAACAAATTATAAGGCCGACAGGTTTACTTGATCCGACTGTTGAAGTGAGAAAAATAGAAGGTCAAATAGATGATTTGGTTTCAGAAGTAAATAAAGAAATAGAAAAGAAGAATAAGGTTCTGATAACAACTCTCACCAAGAAAATGGCTGAAGATTTAACTGATTATATGAAAGAAATTGGTATAAGAGTTAAATATCTCCACTCAGATATAGATACTCTGGAACGTGCAAAAATAATAAGGGATATGCGACTTGATATTTTTGATGTTTTAGTTGGTATAAATTTACTTAGAGAGGGACTTGATATACCTGAGATTAGTTTGGTAGCTATTTTAGATGCAGATAAGGAAGGTTTCTTACGTAGTGAAACCTCTCTAGTACAGACTATAGGTAGGGCGGCTAGAAATAGTGAAGGTAGGGGTAATAATGTATGCTGATAGGATAACCGATTCTATGAAAAGAGCTATTGATGAGACATATAGACGTAGAAGTATACAGGAAGCATATAATAAAGAGCATGGTATAAGCCCTACAACTATTAAGAAAGCAGTAAGAGATTTAATAGCTATATCCAAGGTAGCTATACAAGATGATAAGACTTGGCAAAAGATCCGGAATCTATGAATCTTTCAGAATTAAAAAAACTTGCAAAAGAGCTTGAAAAAAACAAATGTTAAAAAGCAGCCGCAGAACTTAATTTTGAAGAAGCTGCAAGTTTACGTGATAGAATGACCCAAATAAGAAAAAAATGATTTTTGAGGAAGAAAAAAATAATATAAAAATACAATATCTTTATATTTTTTTAATGAAATAGGAAATAAAAGATGTATATTCTGCTTAATATTTAATTGGAATATATATCTTTTTTTATATAATGAATTTTATCAAGTATAATTTTATTTTTGACTTCTAATAGTAGCTTTTTTTAGATATGAAAGATATGGATAAAGTATATTTACAAAAATAGATAGTAACCTATACAATAGATAAAAATAGAGAGAAAGAATATGAAAGATAACAAATTAACAAATTTAAAAAGGTATAGGTGAAAAAAAACTGCCAAGCTTTTTTTGAGAAATTAAATATTCATAATATAGATGAATTATTATTGCATTATCCATATAGATATATGGAATTTAAAAAAAGAAAAATCCTATATCATATTATATGAATGAAAAATGAAGAAGAAAAAGGCTGTTATTAGAGGGAAAAATAGTAAGGCCTTTTTCTTAATAGGTATGCTGAGTAAATATAAAAATAACAAGTGCAATACTGGCAGATAGAAGTTCTGATATAGAAGTCATTTGGTATAATTCTCCTTTTGTGGCTACAACAACAAAGTTGTATAAAGAGTATTATTTCGTAGGAAATATAGTTGATAAAAAAATAAAAAAAGTTTTTAGAACATCCTATTATATATACTGTAGAGGAATATGAAAAAAACTTATAGGGAAATTAAGGCCGGTCTATGCACTTACAAAAAGGTATTAGCAATAATACTATGATAAAAAAACGATTTCACTTGCTTTAAATACTCTCTCATCTGATGATATATATGAATATTTACCTACATTCGTTTTAGAAGAATACAAGTTTTTATCTAATGAAGAAGCTTTGAAAAAAATTACATTTTCGGACAGTTTTAAAGAATTGGAAGAAGCTAGAAGAAGAATAGTATTTGACGAGTTTTTTTCTGTTTTATATACAATACAAAAACTTATCAAAAAAATTCTGTTAATCTAAAGTCCTTATATAAAATTAATTTTTAGTATAGAGGACTATAAAAAGTTTAGAGGAAATACTATCATTTAAAGCTTACAGATTCTCAAAAAAACTGTTATTAAAGAAATAATAAAAAAATATGAGTTCAGGATATATAATGAATAGACTCATACAAGGAGATGTAGGTTGTGGAAAGACTGTGATAAGTATTTTTTTGCTATGTATGCTTGCTTTTAAAAAATAAGTATCAATCAGTAATTATGGTTCCTACAGAAGTTTTGGCAAAAACAACATTTTGAAAAATTTAAAAAAATTATTTTCAAACTTAAAAAGAGGCTCCCAGAATAGCTTTTACTGACAGGTTCAATGACAAAAAAAGCAACATTTAGAGATATATGAAGAATTAGAAAATGGCAATATAGATATAATAGTTGGAACTAATGCGGTAATAACAGATAAAGTAAAATATGCAAAAACTTGCCTTGGTAATTACAGATGAACAACATAGATTTGGAGTTAGACAAAGACAAAGTTTAGCTCTAAAAAGGTGAATATCCACATATTTTAGTAATGAGTGCAACTCCTATACCACGAACCTTAGCGGTTATTTTATATGGAGATATGGATATATCAATAGTAGAAACAAAGCCGGATGGTAGGCTTGCTATAAAAAAATGTGGTTATAGGAAAAGATGATAGAGAAAAAAAGCTTATAAGCATATAATAAAAGAGTTGGAAAAAAAGGTCATCAAGCTTACGTGATTTGTGCTATGGTTGAAGAGAGCGAAAAATATAGAAGCTATGAATGTTGTAGAATATAGTAAGCTATTAAGAGAGTATTTTTTTCTGATAAATATAATATATCTTATCTCCATGGAAAAATGCCACAAAGTAAAAAAGATGAGATTATGCAAGACTTTGCTAGTAAAAAAATAGATTTATTAGTATCTACTACAGTTATAGAGGTTGGTATTGATGTGAGAAATGCAACAGTTATGCTAATAGAAGATGCACAACGTTTTGGACTTGCTTCCTTACACCAGCTAAGAGGTAGAGTAGGAAGGAGTAATATTCAATCGTATTGTATTTTTGTAAGAACATCAGAAAAAAAGAAAACGCCAAGAAAAGACTGGATATAATAGGAAATAGTAACGACGGTTTTTATATAGCAAATGAAGATATGAAACTTAGGGGTCCGGGAGAGCTGTTTGGGATGGCGCAAAGCGGTGAATTTAGTTTTGGATTGGCTGATATATATACAGATGCAAATATTCTAAAGTTAGCCGGTAAAACTGTAGAAAAAGATATTTGAAACTGACTTGAATTTAGGGGAAAAAAAGCTCGCCTAAATAGAAAGATAGAAGAGATTTCGTATAAAAAAATTATAAAAAAACTTATCTTATAATCTTGAAACTATTTTCAAGTGCTGTTATATTTATAAGGATTTTTGATATTAATTGTTAATATTTTGAAAGAAAAAAATTTACTAACTTTTTTTGTTCATGATGTGTTAGTATGGTTGAGTATGAATTTAAAAGAATTAGGGACGGTAGCTATGTTAGAAAAAAAGAAAGAAATATGAGTAATATAGAAAATGATGCTAGGCGTTCAAGGAAAAGAACGAAAAAGCGAAGGATTAAGATATTTATATCTGGTAATAATTATACTGGGGCTTATTTTAATTTCGTATATGTATAAAAGCAAGTACATATAAAAAGAGATTTTTTTCCTAATACCATTTTTAAATGGAATTGATATATCTGAAAAAGACTGCCAGAAATGTTGAAGAACTTATTAATAGTAAAGCTAAAGAATATAGTCTACATTTAAAAAAACCAGAGATGGTGAGGAAGAAATAAGCGGTGAGAGTGTAGGCCTTAAAAATAGATGCCAGAACTGAAATAGAAAAATTTATTAAAAAAACAAAATATATATACTTGGATAAAACATATAAATTCTAAGAGTGAATTTAATGCAGATACTTTAGTAGAGTTAAATGATTCAGATTTTTGAAAAACGTAGTATCAAAATTAAAAAGCTTTGGATGAGAAAAAAATTTTTGTAGAGCCTATATCAGCAAAAAAATATCTTCTTATGTATCAGGTAAGGGGTTATGATATAGAGCCGGAAGTTAAAGGAACAAAAAGTAGATATAGAAAGAGCAAAAGCAGGTATAAAAGAAGCTTTGTCAGAGTTACTTTATGAATATGATTTTGATAAAGAAGGACTTTACGAAGAGGCAAAAATCACTAGTGATAATGTAGATTTAGTAAAAAAACTCTGGAAAAGATGAATACCTATGTAAACTCAAGTGTAAGTTATTCTAAGTTACCTGTACTTACAGGAGATACTATAAATGAATGGATAGTTTATAACGAAGATGGCAGTGTAAACTTAGATGAGACTAAAATCAATGCTTATGTAAAAGAAGTTGCTAATGCCTACAATACTGTAGGAAAAAGTAGAAAGTTTAAAACTAGTTACGGTGGAGCTATAGTAAATGTTCCAGCAGGTAATTATGGTTGGAAAATAAGTGAAGCAAAAGAAAAAGAAGCTATAAAAGAAGCCATAAGAAAAGGGGAGAATATAACAAGAGAACCGGAGTTTGAAAAAAAAGCTGCGAGCCTTACGGGTGATGACTTTGGAAATTCCTATGTTGAAGTCAATTTAAGTGCACAACAGCTATTTCTGTATAAAGATGGAAAAAAAGTTTTAGAAAGTGATTTCGTATCAGGAAATGTTTCTAAAAATCATACAACTCCTCCAGGAATATTTAGTTTAACTTATAAACAAAAAGATGCTGTATTAAAAGGACAAGATTATGCGGCACCTGTTAGTTATTGGATGCCATTTAATAGAAATATAGGTTTCCATGATGCAAAATGGCGTTCAAAATTTGGTGGTGATATATATAAAACTAGTGGTAGTCATGGATGTATAAATATGCCTCCTTCAAATGCTAAGATACTGTTTGAAAATATAAATACCGGTTTCCCTGTTATATGTTATAATATGGAAGGCACAGCTAGAAAAACAAGCAGTACTAATATAAATCAAGCAGCACAAACAACAGCTACACAAGCCGGAGCGGCAGATACTGCACTTGAAACTACCAATGAAACTAAAAAAGTAGAAAAAGCTACTACTCAAGGGCCAAATAATCCTACAGAAACTACTAAAGGACCAAGTGTTCCAACCGCCCCTACAAAAGGACCGGGTGCAACTACAGAAGCTATAGAAATAGTTCCTGCCAGACCATAGGGGGATATATATGAGAGTTATAGCAGGAAGTGCGAGACGATTGCAACTTGTAGCTCCTAAGGGAGATAATACAAGGCCTACTACAGATAAGATAAAAGAAACATTATTTAATATCTTGAATTTTGACTTATATGATAGTAATTTTTTTGGACTTGTTTGCAGGTAGTGGCGGTATAGGAATTGAGGCACTTAGTAGAGGTGCGAGTTTCTGTACCTTTGTGGAGAAAGATAAAGAAGCAATAGCTTGTATACAAGAAAAATTTGAAAAACTACTAAATTTGAAGATAAGTCTACACTTATTGCATCTGATATTATATTTGCGTTAAGGAAATTATCAAATTCAAAGATAAATAAATTCGATTTTTGTTTTTATGGATCCGCCATATAATAAAAAAACTTAGAAAAAGAAGTTTTATTATATCTTAGAGATGCGAATTTTATTTCAGACACTACGGAGATAATAATAGAGATGTCTGAGGAAACTAAAATTGATTGGATAGAAGATATGGGCTTTGATATATTAAAAAAATAAAAGAATATAAAACTAATAAACATATTTTTTTTAAGGAGGAAATAAGTGGCTACAGCAATATATCCGGGAAGTTTTGATCCGGTTACTAATGGTCATTTGGATATTATAGAAAAGAGCTAGCAAGATATTTGATAGATTAGTTATAGGAGTTTTAAATAATAAACAAAAAAAGCCATTGTTTAGCTCTGATGAACGTGTTAAAATGCTAGATAGATTAACTAAACATCTGGACAATGTTGAAGTATGTTCTTTTGAAGGTTTACTTATAGATTTTGCTCATTTAAAAGGAGCAAATACTATAGTAAGAGGTCTTAGAGCAGTAACAGACTTTGAATATGAGCTACAATTAGCTCAGACAAATAAGGTCATAGCACCGGATATAGATACAGTATTTCTAACAACAAATTTGAAATATTCCTATTTGAGTTCCAGTATAGTGAAAGAAATAGCAAGCTTTGGTGGTAATATAAGTCCTTTTTGTAGATAAAGGACTTGTAAATGATATTATTAATAAATTAGGAGAGGGGCAAAAAAATAATGGCTTTCAAGATAGTTGATATTATAGACGAAATAGAAAAATTATATAGAAAATGATTGTAAATCCGCATTATTAGATAAAGATAAGGTATTAGTAGAGAGAAATACTCTTTTAGATCTCTTACAAGAGTTAAGAGATAATGTACCGGAGGAGATTGCTACTTATCAGAAAGTTATAAGTAATAGGAATGCTATTTTTGGAGAATGCTAAAGTAGAGGCAGATACTATAATTACTAATGCCAATAGAATGACAGAGCAACTCTTGGATGAACATGAAATAATGCAAAAAAGCTTATGATTCTGCAAATAAGCTTATCGATGATGCAAACGCCAGAGCGACAGAAATAGTAGATAAGGCTACAAATGAAGCAAATACTATGATTAGTTCGGCGGTTACATATACAGATAATTTACTGGCAGGTCTTGAAACTATAATTAATCATTCTATAGATGGTGCAAGTGTTAGATTTGATCAATATTTAGATGCTTTAAAAAATAATCTTGAAACTGTTACCAATAATAGATATGAACTTTCAAAGAGTATAAATTCCGGAGATAATAATTAAGATGTATTTTGTTAAATAAGGTACCTTAGGCTTAGCTTTTGGTGCCTTATTTGATATATTAGCATAGAAAAGAGTAAAAAAATGTTAAGTGAAGATAAATTACCTTTAGAATATAAAGAAGCTATGAAAGAGCTTTTTACAAGATGAATATAAAGATTATATAGATAGCCTTAGTAAACCGAGCATCTCAGGAATGAGAGTAAATACTCTAAAAAAATAAAAAAAGAAGAGTTATTAAAGTTATTGAATCTAAATCTTAGAAAGTAAAAATGGGCAGATACAGGTTTTTTTATCTTGATGATGATTTGAGATTGTCTAAAAAGCCCTTATTACTATGCCGGTCTTTATTATATGCAAGAGCCTAGTGCCATGAGTCCTGCAAGTCTTTGCGAGGCAAAAAGAGGAGATAAGATACTTGATTTATGTGCCGCTCCGGTGGAAAAAAAGTACTCAAATAGCTTGTAAGTTGGAGGGAGAAGGTCTTATTCTAAGTAATGATTTAAGTAACTCAAGAGCGAAAGCCTTACTTAAAAATATAGAGCTTTCAGGAATAAGAAATACGGTTATTACTTGTGAAGAACCACAGAAACTTGCAGGTGTATATGAAGAATATTTTGACAAGATTTTGGTGGATGCGCCTTGTTCCGGTGAGGGAATGTTTAGAAGAGATATAGCGGTATTTAATGCTTATCTAAAAAGAGGGCCTGAAAATTTTGCCCCTATTCAAGCCTCTATCTTAGATAGTGCCGCAAGGATGCTGAAGAAAGGTGGATATATAATATATTCTACTTGTACTTATTCAAAATTAGAGGATGAAGATACTGTACTTGAGTTTTTGAAAAGGCATGAAGATTTTGAAATTGGTGTTTTACCGATGTATGAGGGTTTTACTCCTTCCAAGTATGTAGATGGAGCTGTGAGACTATTTCCTCATAAGTTAGAGGGTGAGGGACATTTTGTTTGTAAATTGGTAAAAAAAGGTGAAAGTACGGAAGATGAAAGTGAAGCTAAGTATTTTTAAAGCTGTAAAATTACCAAAGTCTGTATTGGAATTTTTAAAATTGACTAATATATCGTGGGATAATAAAAGATTTTATATGAATAATGAATATGTATATTATCTTCCGGAAGGTCTTATTTTAGATAAAAAAACTTAGATATCTTAGAACAGGTTTACTCATTGGTAGGATGAATAATAATAGATTTGAACCTTCACAAGCTTTTTGCAATGAGTCTTAAATATGAAGATTGGAAAAAAATCCTGTTAATCTTTCTATAGATGATGATAGAGTTATAAGGTATTTAAAAAGGTGAAACCATAGATGCTGATGATACAGGTAGTGGATATAGATTATTGTGTGTTGAGAAATATCCACTTGGTTTTGTAAAACAAGATACCACACGACTTAAAAATAAATATTATAAAGGCTGGAGAATGAATTAATGGCTCTGGAAAGATTAGATAAGTGTTTGGTTAAGCTAGGTATAGGTTCTAGAACAGAAGTAAAAAAAGCTTATTAATTTCGGCAGAGTAAAAGTAAATGGAAATATAATAATAAAGCCGGAATTCAAGTTAGATGTAGAGAAAGATGAACTAAGAGTAGATGATATAGATATTGAACTTAAAGAATTTGAATACTATGTTTTAAATAAGCCTGCAGGCTGTATATGTGCCTTAGAAGATAAAAAACATAAGACAGTAATGGCTTATATAAATGATTCTAGAAAAGATTTGGTACCGGTAGGTAGATTAGATATAGATACAGAGGGTTTATTACTCATTACAGATGATGGGAAATTGAATCATAGATTACTTTCGCCGGCTCATCATGTTCCTAAGGTGTATTTTGCAAAAGTAAGTGGAGTATTACCTAAAGACAGTATAGAATTGTTTGAAAAAGGTATAGAGCTTGATGATGGTATAACTAAGCCGGCTAAGTTAGAAATTCTAGGTAAAGAAGATGAATTGAACTTAGTAAAACTTACCATAAGTGAGGGGAGATTTCATCAAGTAAAGCGTATGTTTATTGCTCTATCTTGTGAAGTTGTTTATTTGAGAAGAATTTCTTTTTGCGAGTTTGAGCTTAGATAAAAATAGATTTAAATTTAGGAGAGTACAGAAAGCTGACTAAGGAGGAAATAGCCGGTTTAAAGGCGTTTTAAATATGAAAATAAAAGCTTGTTTATTTGATTTAGATGGTACTTTGGTAGATTCTATGTGGATGTGGCCAAGTATAGACAGAGAATATCTTTCTAAATTTGGTATAGATTATGTAAAAGGTATAGATAAGGATATAGAGGGTATGTCCTTTACTAATACCGCTCTTTATTTTAAGGAAAGATTTGGATTAAAAAGATAGCATAGAAAAAAATAAAAAGCAGATTGGGAAGAAATGAGTGTATACAAGTATACACATGAAGTAAAACCTAAAAAGGGAGCTATTGAATTTTTAAAAAGATTTAAAAGCTAAGAATATTAAGACAGGTATAGCTACGAGTAATGGTAGAGCTATGGTAAATGCAGTGGTGAAATCTCTTGGACTTGATAAATATATAGATTATATAATAACAAGTTGTGAAGTGGAAAAACTCAAAACCGCACCGGATATTTATTTAAAAGCTTATGGATATTTTTTTGAGGTTAAGCCAAGTGAATGTTTGGTTTTTGAAGATATACCGGCAGGTATTAAAGCAGGCAAGGAGGTCGGTGCTATAACTTTTGCAATGGAAGATGAATTTTTCAAAATTGCAAAAGGAGAAGAAAAAATAGAACTCTCTGACTATTTTTATAGAAGATTTTTAGAGAGGTTTATGATTATATAGATATTTAGAGTTGGAGTAATGAGAAATATAATTATAGGAAAAAAATGAAGACGGTACCAGATTAGATAGACTTTTAGAGAAATATTTAAAAAGAAGCAAATAAGTCTTTTGTTTATAAAATGCTTAGAAAAAAAGAATATTACCTTAAATGATAAAAAAAGCTTGTGGAAATGAGAAACTGAAAATAGGGTGATGAAATAAAGTTATGGTTATCCGAAGAAACTATAGAGAAATTTAGCAATAAAAGAAAGCGAATATTCTTCTAAGATTAAAAAAATATGAAAAAAATAGAGAAAATATAAGTTTTGATGTAGAAAGAATAGTCTATGAAGATGAGGATATTTTATTATATAATAAGCCCTCCGGTTTACTTTCTCAAAAAAAGCGGATAAAATAGATATTTCTTTAAATGAATTATTTATAGATTATTTACTTAAAAAGTAGACAAATAAACGAAAAATGATTTAAGAACATTTAAGCCTTCTATTTGTAATAGAATAGATAGAAATACTTCTGGTCTTGTTATATTAGGAAAGAATGTTAAAGCTTTACAAACTATGAATAAAATAATACAGGATAGAAGTGTACAGAAATATTATATATGTGTAGTAAAAAGGAAAACTTACAGGAAAAAAAGATATAAAAAGCTTGGTTATATAAGGATGAAAAAAACAAACAAAGTTATAGTAAGAGAAAATGAGTTTAAATCTGCAAAAATATATAGAAACAGAATATGAGAGTATTTACGCAGATGAGGAAAAAAAGTTTATTAAAAGTTAAGTTATTAACAGGACGTTCGCATCAAATAAGAGCTCATCTTTCTTTTATAGGTCATGAGATTTTTAGGAGATGTTAAATATTCAAAAATCCAAAGATAAGAATTTAAGATATCAACTATTACATTCTTATGAGTTGATTTTTCCTGTATTGGAAGATTTTCCTAAGTTAAGTAAACACTCTTATATAGCTAAAGTACCTGAGATATATGAAGATATAGTAAAGGAATATAAATGGGAACATGGAAAAACTAGGGGGTTAAGAGGTTCAAGTCTGGAGGAGTTAATAAATATAGCAAATGAAGCATACAGAGAGAAAAAGTTAGCTTTAGTGCAGAAAATACCTACTCCAATAACGCCTATAGAGATAGAACCTACTACTAAGAGAATAAAACTTGCTTACTTTAATCAAAAGTCTACTGTAGATTATATAGGAATAGTTCAAGGTATTGCGATATGTTTTGATGCTAAAGAATGTGCATCTGACAGTTTTTCTCTTGCTAATATACATGAACATCAATATAAATTTATGGAAGAATTTGAAGAACAGGGTGGTATAGCTTTTTCTGATTATAGCCTTTACTAAGAAAAAAATGAGTTCTATTATCTTAGATTTAAAAAAATTTAAAAAGAATATTGGGATAGAATGTTAAGTGGTGGTAGGAAAAGCTTTACATATAAAGAATTAGATGAGAAATTTAAAATAGAATCGAAAAAAAGAAGTCTTTTTACATTATTTAGAAAGACTTAGTGATGATATAATTAGTAGATAAGTGAGGAAATTCAATGAGAAAACTTGCTCTTAGCGAAGAAATACTAATGAGTATAGATAAGCCTGCCAGATATATAGGTGGAGAATTAAATAGTAGAAATAAAAATTTAAAAAGATATAGATATAAGATTTGTAATGTGTTTTCCGGATGTTTATGAAATAGGTATGAGCCATATAGGAATGCAAATTATATACGATTATCTTAACAGAAGAGAAGATACTTTTTGCGAGAGATTATTCTCGCCTTGGGTAGATATGGACAAGGTACTGAGAGAAAAAGATATAGCATTATTTTCACTTGAGAGTCAAGAAGCTGTAAAAGATGCAGATTTTTTTAGGTATTACTCTTCAATATGAGATGTGCTATACAAATATTTTTACAAGTTTTAGATTTATCAAAAATACCTCTACTAGCAAAAGATAGAACTCAAGCTGATCCTATAGTTATAGGCGGTGGACCTTGTTCATATAATCCGGAGCCACTTGCAGACTTTTTTGATGTTTTTTACATAGGTGAGGGCGAAGTAGTATATTATGAGCTTTTAGATTTATATAAAGAGTATAAAAAGTCGGGTAGGAGTAGAGAAGAATTCTTGCGTGCCGCTTGTAAAATAGAAGGTATCTATGTACCTATGTTCTATAAAGATGAATATAATGAAGATGGCACCTTAAAATCTTTCGAACCTATATATGAAGATGTTCCTAGAGTGATTCATAGACAGGTGGTAAGTAATATGGATACTGCTACATTTATTTCAAAACCGGTAGTACCATTTATAAAAGTAACTCAAGATAGAGTGGTACTTGAAATAATGAGAGGTTGTATAAGAGGTTGTCGTTTCTGTCAAGCAGGTAATGTATACAGACCACAAAGAGAACATAGCTTAGAATATTTAAAAGACTATGCTATAAGACTTTTAGATATAACAGGAGCGGAAGAAATAAGCCTTAGTTCACTTAGTTCATCAGATTATAGTAAATTAAAAGATCTTTTAGACTTTTTAATAGAATATACTAATGATAAAGGTATAAACATATCTCTGCCTTCTTTGAGAATAGATGCTTTTTCTCTTGATATAATGAAAAAAGTTCAAGATATAAAAAAGAGTTCTTTGACTTTTGCACCGGAAGCAGGAAGTCAAAGATTGAGAGATGTTATAAATAAAGGCTTACATGAAGAAGACATATTAGATGGCTCTATGCAGGCATTTAGAGGTGGTTGGAATAAAGTTAAATTATATTTTATGCTAGGTTTACCGACAGAAACTATAGAAGATATGAAAGCAATACCTGAACTTTGTGAAAAAATAGCTGAAGAATATTATACTATACCAAAATCAGAAAGAAATGGGAAAGTACAAATAACTGCAAGTTCATCTTTCTTTATACCTAAGCCATTTACACCTTTTCAATGGGCTACAATGTTTAGAAAAGAAGAATATTTACAAAAAGCATATTTGGTGAAAGATACTTTCAGAGAACAATTAAATAAAAAAAGTATGAAATATAATTATCATGAAGCTGATGTAACTGTTTTAGAGGGTGTTATGGCAAGAGGGGACAGAAAGGTTGCAAGAGTTATAAAAACAGCCTATGAAAATGGTGCTTTATATGATTCTTGGTCAGATTATTTTGATGATAATATATGGCAAGATGCTTTTTAAAAGCTTGTGATATTGATATAGAATTTTACACACTGCGTCAAAGAAGTTTAGAAGAACTATTTCCTTGGGATTTTATAGATTGTGGTGTCAATAAAGAATTTCTCATCAGAGAGTGGAAAACAGCTTTAGCAAATAAGGAGTCTCCTAACTGCAGACAGGCTTGTCTTGGATGTGGTGCTAAAAAAATATAAAGGGAGGTGTCTGCTATGAAAGTACGAATTAAATTTTTCTAAATTAGGAAATATGAGATTTATAGGACATTTGGATATAATGAGATATTTTCAAAAAGCTATGAGAAGAGCAAAAAAATTCCAATTAAATATTCAGAAGGTTTTTCTCCACACCAAATAATGAGTTTTGCTTCTCCTCTTAGTATAGGAGTAGAGGGATATGGAGAATATATGGATATAGAAATAGTTTCACATATAAGTTCAAAAGATGCTATAGATAGACTTAATGAAAATATGTGTGAAGGTATGAAGGTACTTAGTTTTTTTGGAGCTTGATGATAATGCCAAAAAAATTCCATGTCTATAGTAGATAGTGCAGATTACAAACTTAGTTTAAAAAGCCGAGGAGAACTTGGAAGAATACTACATAAAAGCTTAGTAGTTTAGTTAAGGATATTTTATCAGCTGAAGTTTTGATTGTAGAAAAAAAGAGTCAAAAGATAAAAATAAAAAGAGGTAGACATAAAAACCCTTAGTAAATAGTCTGGAATGTAGATATGAAGATGGAAAAAGTATTTTTTTATTTGCTAATTTATGTTCCGGAAGTGCTAATAATTTAAAAACCGGAATTATTAATAAAAAGCTTTTTTTATAACAAAGGAATAGATGAAATCTTAGATTTAGGTTTCAAAGTGGAAAGATATGAGATATATGCAGCTTCTCATATCAGATTGGATGAATATGGAAAAGAAATCATATAAGTTAATTATTAGCAAACTTGATTTTTTTATAAAAAGCCTAGGAATGAAGAAACTAGGCTTTTCCTAGTCTATAATGAAGATAAACTGATAGATATAGAAGTAGCAAGTTTAGAAGAAAGTTTGTTAAATTCTATACATATAGCTAAGGTTAAAAAAATATAGTTAAAAAAATATAGATGCCGCTTTCTTAGAATTAGAAAATGGCGAATTGGTATATTATAGTTTGAAAACCAATATTAAGCATAATTTTACTAATCAAAAGAATAATACCAATATAAATGAAGGCGATGATATATTGGTTCAAATAATAAAAAGAAGCTGCAAAAACCAAGCAGGCGAGTGCAAGTGCAGTAATAAATTTAAGTGGAAAGTATATAGTTGTCGGTTTAGGAGAAAGTAGGATAAAGTTCTCATCAAAAAAATAAAAGATAAAAAAATTATAAAAGAGAATTTAAAAAAATAAACTTTATAGAAGGCTTGTAGAAAATTATACCTCTCATAATATATTTAATTTTAAGTATAGAGGAAGTACTTAATAGTATTTTTTTGGAAATATAGAAATAAAAGCTTAGGACAGCTGCATATCATGAAGATTTTGATAATTTTGAAGAAATCTATGAAGAAATTATAGAGCTTACAAAGAATTTAGAACAGATAATAAATACTTCTGTATATCGTACTTCTCCCTGCTTAATAAAAAAAGGGAGATAGTGAGATATCTAAGCTTATTAAGTCATATTATACTAAAATTTATGAAATAGTATCTGATGATAAAAAAAGTATTAAGTTTACTTGAAAAAAATGAAGATATATCAAATATTAAGCTTAGATATTATGAAGATATAAATTTTTGGTTTAGATAAGATATATTCTCTAAAAAAAGTACTTTTGGATAATCTTCTAGATAAGAAAGTGTGGCTAAATTCAGGAGCTTACCTTATAATAGAACAGGTAGAAGCACTTAGTGTAATAGATGTAAATACAGGAAAAAAATATAAGTGGAAAGATATCGGAGGATATTATATATAAGACTAATCTGGAGGCGGCAATAGAAAGTGCCAGACAGATAAAAATTAAGAAATATATCCGTATAATACTTATAGATTTTATCAATATGGATAATGAAAAAAAGAAAAATATAAACTACTTGAAATATTGAATAAAGAGTTTGAAAATGATAAGCTAAAGGCCAAAAGCCTTGGATTTTACAAAGCTTGATTTAGCTGAAATAACAAGACAGAGAAAAATGTAAATCATTAAGAGAAATATTTTATAATATTTAAGACGGAGGAAGAATAAATGAGTATAAGAGTAGAGAACTTTGGAAAGACAAAAAGATGGAATAGAAATCAAAAAAATTTCTTTAGAGAATAGGCAAGGTAATATAGCAAGCTTTTGTAAGCTTTGGAGCTATATGGTCAAATATGTTTATAAAAAGATAAGAATGGAAATATTAAGGATGTTGTTCAAGGCTTTGATGATATTGCAGGTTATGAATATAATAAACCACATTTAGGTTCACCTATAGGAAGATATGCAAATAGAATTTCAAATGCAAAAAAATAGAAATAGATGGAGTAGAGTATAAGCTGGAAGCAAATAAAGGTATACATAATCTGCATTCAGGAATGAAATATTGGGATAAGAGAGTTTGGAATTTTTGAAACTAAAACAGATGAAGAAGGTGATAGTGTAATATTTAAACTATTTAGTCCGGACGGGGATCAAGGTTTTTCCGGGTAATGCAAATGTAGAAATTACATATACTTTTAATGATGATAATGCACTTGTTATTGCTTATAAATTTATTTCAGATAAGAAAACAGCTGTAAATTTAACAAATCATGCTTATTTTTAATTTAGAGGAACAGATTCTATTTCCATAAGTGAGCAAATAGTAAGTATTGATGCAGATACATACAATTTCCTAGATGAAGATAGTGTTGCTACTGATATTATTAGAAGAGTAGAGAATACTCCGTTAGATTTTAGAGTAGCAAAAAAATAGGAAAAGATATAGATGCAGATTTTGATTCATTAAATTGGGCAGGCGGTTATGATCAAAATTTTATTTTAAATAAAGAGGGCAGAGAAACATATAAGAGTTTGGAAAAAGCTGCAAGTGCATTCTCGGAGGAAACAGGTATTCTTATGGAAGTTTATACAGACTTAGAGGGAGTACAATTTTTATACAGCTAATGGTTTAGCCATAGAGATGCCCGGAAAAAATGGTCATTTTTATGGTAAGCGTTCTTCTTTCTGTTTTGAAACGGGACATTTCCCAAATGCAGTAAATATTAAAGCTTTTTAAGAGTCCGTTAGTAGAAGCTAATAAAGAATATACAACAAGAACTGCATATAAATTTAGTATATAGGAGATTTAATGAAGAAACTATTTATAGCCGAAAAACCCAGTGTAGCAACAGAATTTGCAAATGCACTTGATATAAAAGTAAAAAGAGGAAATGGCTATATAGAGGATGAAAATTATATAGTTACTTGGTGTGTGGGACATTTAGTTACTATGTCTTATCCATCAAGTTATGATGAAAAAAATATAAAAAGGTGGAGCCTGGATACTCTACCTTTTTTTGCCTAATGAGTTTAAGTATGAACTTATAGATGGGGTAAAAAAACAATTTTTTATAGTAAAAGACTTACTTAATAGAACTGATGTTAGTCATATTTATATTTGTACCGACTCCGGTAGAGAAGGGGAATATATTTACAGATTAGTAGATATGATGGCAGGTGTAAAAGACAAGATACGTTTACGTGTATGGATAGATTCACAAACTAGAGAAGAAATACTTAGGGGTATAAAAGAAGCTAAAGACTGGTCTTTTTATGATAACCTGGGTGCAAGTGCCTATTTACGTGCTAAAGAAGATTATCTTATGGGTATAAACTTCTCAAGACTACTTACCTTAAAATATGGTAGGAATATAGCTAATATAATGGGACTTGATAAAGCAGTTCTAAGTGTAGGAAGAGTTATGACCTGCGTTCTTGGAATGGTAGTTAGGCGTGAAAGAGAAATTAGAAATTTTGTTAAGACACCTTTTTATAGGGTTATAGTTAATATAGAAGAAAAATAATTTTACTATAGAAGCTGAATATAAGGCGGTAGAAGGTTCAAGATATTTTAATAGCTCCTTCTTGTATAAAGAAAAATGGATTTAAGGAAGAAAAAAACAGCTAAGCAATTTATAGTTGATTTGAAAGAATATTTAAAAAAATGGAGGCCGAGCAAAGGTATATAAAATTGAAAACAAAAAAGAATTAAAAAATCCTCCTTTGCTTTTATAATTTGGCTGAACTACAAAAATGATTGCTCTAAAATGTTTAAAAATCAGTCCTGATGAATGTCTTAAAGTAGTTCAGGATTTGTATGAAGCTAAGTTAGTAACTTATCCGAGAACGGATGCCAGAGTGCTATCAAGTGCTGTAGCTAAGGAGATAGCTAAAAAAATATAAAAAGGTTTATCATCTTTAACTGAATTTTCTAAAAATTTGTGAATATATAATTAATGGAGAAAAAGCATAAAAAAATATCAGTAAAAACAAAGTATGTAAATGATAAACTTATTACTGATCACTATGCTATAATACCAACAGGTTCAGGTATTAGTAGCTTTAATAGACTCAGTTCTTTACATAAATCTATTTATAATCTTATTTGCAAGAGATTTCTTAGTGTTTTTTTTACCGGCAGCAGAATATAAAAAAATATAATTTGGATATAGAGATAGATGGAGAGCATTTTTTTCGCTACATATAAAGTTTGTATAAATGAAGGATATTTATACCTATATAGAAAAAAAGAAGATAAGATAGAAGATACTGAAAAAGACGCTGCGTATGAGCAAGATAAAGATATTGATAATAAAGATTTTGTGGAGATTATATCAAAAAAATAAAAAAAGGGGAAAAAGTTTAGAAGTAAAAGATTTTTACTATTAAGGAAGGAGAAACCTCTCATCCTAAAAAGATATTCCTCGGGTTCTATGATACTTGCTATGGAAAAATGCAGGACAATTAATAGAAGATGAGGATTTGAGAGCTACTATAAAAAGGTTCAGGTATAGGAACCAGTGCTACTAGAGCTGAAATATTGAAAAAAGCTATTTAGCATAGATTATTTGAAATTAAATAAAAAGACTCAAATAATAAGTCCAAGCTTGTTTGGAGAAATGGTATACGAAGCTGTATTTTTTTATCTATAAAGCAATTATTAAATCCTGAGCTTACAGCCAGTTGGGAAAAAAAGGACTTACTTATGTTTGGGAAGGTAGTATTAGTAGCGAAGAATATATGTTAAAATTAGAAAATTTTGTGAGCCTTAGAACGAATAAGGTGAAAAAAATATTAATAATGCTTATATGCTTAGAGATATATATATCGGTATAAAAAGATTTATATAAGCCTGAGAAGAAACTTAAGCCTAAAAAAGGAGTAGATATGAAAAAAAGTAGAAGCTAAGATAAGTGAATTATTTGATTTAGAAAAAAACTATAGCTAAATCTTTATTTGAAAAAAATACGAATATCCTTGGGAAGTTTTACCACATATAGGAACTTTTATTAAGGAACTTGGAGTCTGTCTTGATGAAACTTTATATAAAAAAATTATCTGATGATATTTGGATACATAATAGTGTAAATATTCCTATCACAGCGAGTATAAAAAGGCCCTTGTATAATATGTGAAAATGCTGAGATTAGACATTGCTGTTTTATAAGGGGAAACGTAATTATTGGAAAGGGAGCTGTGGCAGGCAATTCTTGTGAGTTTAAAAAAATTCTATTCTTTTCGATGAAGTACAAACACCACATTATAATTATATAGGTGATTCTATTTTTAGGGTATAAATCACACATGGGAGCATCGAGTTTAACCAGCAATGTTAAGAGTGATAAAACTTTAGTAGTGGCTAAATTTGATGATGGGAAAGTAGAAACAGGTTTAAAGAAGTTTGGAGCTATAGTCGGAGATTTAGTAGAAGTTGGTTGCGGTTCGGTTTTAAATCCGGGAACTATTATAGGTAAGGAAACAAATATTTATCCGCTGTCCAGTGTTAGAGCTTGTGTAAATAAGTACAGTATTTATAAGAAAGCGGGAGAGATTATAGAAAAAAATTAAAATCTAATTGTTAGGTTTTTAATTTTAAAGGAGCTTATATTATAAAAATAAACTATAAAAATGTAAAAATAAACTAAGCTTTGTATTGACAAATGGTATTTTTTTTAGGATATCATTATCTAGGTTATAAACAAGAAAGAAGGTTCGCCTCACCTTGGCACAAGGGTGTCCCGGGTTAATAGTTTTTACACTCTTTGTGTAATTTCTTTTGGCGGATAGTTTTCTATCTGCTTTTTTCTTATGAGAAAAGCAAAATGGTTGATAATGAATTTATTTAGGAGGTGTACAGCAATTAGCGAACAATTAATTAACGAACAAATCAGAGCTAAAGAAGTTCGTCTTATAGGAGAAGAGGGCGAACAACTTGGAGTAGTTTCTATTAACGAAGCTTTAGCTAAAGCGAGTGATGCAGGATTAGACTTGGTTCTTATCGCCCCAACAGCAAAACCACCGGTTTGTAAGATTATAGATTATGGTAAGTATAGATATGAGCTTGCAAGACGTGATAAAGAAGCTAAGAAGAAACAAAAAGTAATAGAGGTTAAGGAAGTTCGTTTATCCCCAAATATAGATACAAACGATCTTAATACAAAAGTAAGTTCGGCTAGAAAATTTCTTGAAAAAGGAAATAAAGTAAAAGTTGCACTTAGATTTAGGGGAAGAGAAATGACCCGTATGAATAGTTCAAAATACATACTGGATGACTTTGCCGAAGCTTTATCAGATGTAGCTGTTATTGATAAACCATCAAAAAGCTGAGGGAAGAAATTTAATTATGTTTTTATCAGCCAAGAAATCTTAAAAAAAGATATTATTTAAGGAGGAACAATCATGCCTAAGTTAAAAACAAGCAGAGCTGCAGCAAAACGTTTCAAAAAAAGACTGGAACAGGTAAATTAGTAAGAAATAAAGCTTACAAATCTCACATCTTAACTAAGAAGTCAACAAAGAGAAAGAGAAATCTTAGAAAAGATATAGTAACTGATGCAACAAACTCAAAAGTTATGAAGAAGATTTTACCATATCTATAAGACGAGGTTAAGAAGGAGGAAGTAAAATGGCAAGAGTTAAAGGCGCGTTAAACGCTAAAAAAAGACATAATAGAGTTCTTAAATTAGCTAAAGGCTATAGAGGAGCTCGTTCAAAACAATATAGAATTGCTAAGCAATCAGTAATGAGAGCCTTAGCTTCAGCTTATGCTGGTAGAAAGCAAAAGAAGAGACAATTCAGACAATTATGGATTGCACGTATCAATGCGGCAGCTAGAATGAACGGTTTATCATATTCTAAGTTTATGTATGGTTTAAAGCTGGCCGGTGTTGAAATGAATAGAAAAGTTTTAGCAGATATAGCTGTTAATGATGCTAAAGGATTTGAAACATTAGCAAATGCTGCAAAATCAAAATTAGCTTAAATTTTATAGAGCCTATTTATTAGGCTCTTTTTGTACTAAAAGAAAAATATAATATTTACTGTTGACTAAATATATCTATAGTGATATTATCTACAATTAAATATTCAAATTTTGTTTTTTTATTTAAGGAGGAAAGATGGCAAAGATAATTTATGAGGGTATTACCTTTGATGATGTTTTATTACAACCGGCTTATTCAGATGTTATAGGTAATCAAATTGATATTAGCACTTATTTGACAAAGAAAAATAAAAATTAAATATTCCTTTGATGAGTGCAGGTATGGATACTGTTACTGAACATAGAATGGCCATAGCTATAGCTAGACAGGGTGGAATCGGAATTATTCATAAAAATATGAGTATAGAGGAACAAGCTAATGAAGTCGATAAGGTAAAACGTTCAGAAAATGGTGTTATCACTGATCCATTTTTCCTATCTCCGAGCATACTTTAAAGGATGCTGATGAACTTATGGGAAGATTTAGAATTTCAGGTGTACCTATAACGGTAGATGGGAAATTAGTAGGAATTATTACAAATAGAGATTTAAAAATTTGAAGAAGATTATACTAAGAAGATTTCTGAATGTATGACAAAAAGATAATTTAGTGACTGCTTTAGAGGGTATAACTTTAGAAGAAGCAAAAAATATACTTGCAAAGGCTAGAGTAGAAAAACTTCCTATAGTGGATAAGTCAGGTAATTTAAAAGGTCTTATTACTATAAAAGATATTGAAAAAAACAAATTAAATATCCAAATTCTGCGAAGGATTTGCATGGTAGACTTCTTTGTGGTGCCGCTCTTGGTATAACAAATGATGTTTTTAGATAGATGTGAAGCTTTAATAAAAAGCTAAGGTAGATGTCGTTGTCCTAGACTCAGCACATGGACATTCAGAAAAATGTTATAAAATGTGTTAAATTGATAAAAGAAAAAAATATCCTGAATTGCAAGTTATAGCAGGAAATGTTGCTACAGCTGAGGGAACAAAAGCTCTCATCGAAGCAGGAGTGGACTGTGTTAAAGTTGGTATAGGTCCTGGATCTATTTGTACAACTAGAGTTGTAGCCGGTATAGGTGTTCCGCAAATTTCAGCTATAATGAAGTGTTATGAAGTAGCTAAGGAGTATAATATTCCTATTATAGCAGATGGTGGAATTAAATATTCAGGTGATGTTACAAAAGCACTTGCTGCAGGTGGAAATGTTTGTATGATGGGTTCAATCTTTGCAGGATGTGATGAAGCACCGGGAGAGTTTGAGTTATTCCAAGGTAGAAAATATAAAGTATATAGAGGTATGGGTTCTCTAGCTGCCATGGAAAAAGGAAGCAAGGATAGATACTTCCAAGCCAATGCAAAAAAACTTGTTCCTGAAGGTGTAGAGGGTAGAGTTGCATATAAAGGACTGGTAGAAGATACCGTATACCAATTACTTGGTGGATTGCGTTCAGGTATGGGATATTGTGGTGCTAAAGATATTCCTACACTACAAGAAACAGCAGAATTTGTAAAAATAACAAGCGCAGCTTTAAAAGAGAGTCATCCACATGATATACATATAACAAAAAGAGGCACCAAATTATTCAACAGAAAATTAGATAATGTAAAAAAGTCCTGTAGAAAGAGAAAAACTTTCTATAGGACTTTTTGTATAAAAGTAAAATAAAAAAGCTCATGATCGGACTCGAACCGACGACCTACTCATTACGAATGAGTTGCACTACCAACTGTGCTACATAAGCTTATATGTAAAGTATAGAAGTATAAGTCTAAAAAAAGTCAAGTTATAGATTTTTATATATTATTTATGCCTATAATATTGTTTCCGGACTTTGAAAGTGTTATAATAAAAATAAATCTAATTTCGTCAAATAATCAATTTACTATTATATCTTTTTATGTTCAAGATATTTAATTCAGATATAAAAGAATCCAAAAAGTATCGCTTTTTGCAGGAGTATGTAAGCATATAGGAACGACAACTCAAGCTTTTACAACTTTTATTATACTTAAAAATCAAAAGGGAAAAAAAGTTTGCTATATAGAAATGAATACAAATAAGTTCATATATAATATACAAAAAAACTATATCAAGGTGTAGTTTATGATGATAGACTTTTTGTTTCAAATATAGAGATATAAAATTTTTTTAAAAAAAGAATTTTTATTATAAACTAAAGGCAAGCAAATTTTGATTATATAATAAAAAGATTATGGAGTGTATGAAGGAGAAGATTTTGAAAAATATTCTTTTTTTAGAGCAAGATATTAAAAATAGTAGTAGGGGGAATAAAGGCTAATGAAATATTTTTTTACTGGAAAAAAAGTTTTTAAAAGATAGATCCTATAAAATGTATTATATATTGAATTTTTGTTCCTCAATACGAAAAAAAGCTTGTGTAGAGGATTTATTCTTAGATGAAAAAGGAAAGAGTATTTTTTTCTCACCCATAATACTTGATATGTTTGACTTATATGTGAAAAAAATGATAATTTTAAATTTATTATAGGAATTTAAGTTTTGAATGAATATAAAAATGTATTATTGAAGAAAAATGAAAAAAATGTAAAAAGAAGAAAAATAGTATTGAGATAATAGATGAAGATACAATAGTAATAGAAAAAAAGCCGGTATTTTTTTAGTATATTAATCAAAGTATCTATGAAAAATATTTACTTTAGGTATAGAATTTATTGTTTTAAATTTAGCATTTATAGGGCTTATAAGTTTGGTATATCCTGAAATCAGAGTGAATTTATTTGTAATATTAAGAGAAATATATAAGGAGTTTTTGATATTAGTAAAAATAGGATTATGAGATAAATAGTATAGATGATATAAAAAAATCTATTGAATTTTATTAAAAATATTATATGGTAAGTAAAAGATTTTTTTGTTAGAATATTTAAGAATTAAAAACTTGGAGGTGTTTATATGTCTATACTTGTTACAGGTGGTGCAGGCTTCATAGGAAGCCATACTTGTGTTGAACTCATAAATGCGGGATATGATGTTGTAGTTTTAGATAATCTTGTAAACTCAAGTGAAAAAAATCTCTTGATAGAGTAGCACAAATTGTAGGGAAAAAAATAAAATTTTTATGAAGTGGATTGTCTAGATAGAGAAGGTCTTTGTAAAATATTTGAAAATGAAAAATATTGAGGCAGTTATACATTTTGCCGGACTAAAGGCAGTAGGCGAATCAGTATATAAGCCTTTGGAATATTATCATAATAATATAACAGGAACATTGATTTTATGTGATGTCATGAGACAATATTCTTGTAAAAAAATATAGTATTTTCATCTAGTGCAACTGTATATGGGAATCCGGCAATTATACCTATAAAAGAGGATTGCCCAAAAGGAGAACTGACTAATCCTTATGGAAGAACAAAGAGTATGCTTGAACAAATTTTAACAGATTTACATACAGCGGATGAACAATGGAATGTAACCTTGCTTAGATATTTTAATCCTATAGGAGCGCATGAATCAGGCCTTATAGGTGAAAATCCAAAAGGTATTCCAAATAATTTATTACCATATGTTACACAAGTAGCAGTTGGAAAATTAAAAGAGCTTAGTATCTTTGGTAATGATTATGATACACACGATGGAACAGGAGTAAGGGATTATATTCATGTAGTAGATCTTGCTAATGGACATGTTAAAGCACTTGATAAAATATTAAAAGCTGAGCCTGAAGTTAGGATTTATAATTTAGGAACAGGCATAGGTTATTCTGTTTTAGATGTGGTAAAAGCATTTGAAAAAGCAAATAATATCAAGATAAATTATACTATGAAGCCAAGAAGAGCCGGAGATGTAGCTACTTGTTATAGTGATGCTAGCAAAGCTAAAGAAGAACTTTCATGGGTAGCAAGTAGAGATTTAGAAACTATGTGTAAAGATGCATGGAGATGGCAAAAGAATAATCCTAATGGATTTGAGGATTAAAATTCTTCAATAAAATTAATCCCTAAGCCTAATATTAGGCTTAGGGAGATTATCATTTAATTCTTTCAAGTAATATACTTAAATATCAAAAATATTCAAATAATTCAAATAATTATCATAATAATATCCATAAAAGTACCAAATATACTAATAAGATATATAAATTAAGTAGATTTTAAATCTATATTAAATACAAATAATTAAATAAAAAGGAGAAAGGATGCTAGGAAAGACATATAGTGCCGGAACTATAGGCATAGACGCTTTTATAGTTTGTTGTGAATGTGATGTTTCTAGTGGTTTGCCTACATATTTTTTTACGGGATACTTAGCCTCAGAAGTTAAGGAGGCAGTAGATAGAGTAAGAACGGCTATAAAAAAAATTCAAATATAGAATTGTTGCCTAAAAAAGTTGTTGTAAAATCTTTCACCGGCTTCATTTAAAAAATCAGGTTGTTTATATGATTTACCCATAGCTATATCTATTCTATCTGCTTATAGAATGGTTAAAGAAAAAAACATCTGGAAAAATTCTATCTTTGTAGGTGAGTTATCTCTTAGTGGAGAAATACTACCTGTAAAAGGAATAATAAGTATAGCAAAAAAAGCAAGAGAAGAGGGCTTTCTAAATGTTTTTGTGCCTAAGGAGAATGCAAAAGAGGCAATCGCTATAGATGGAATAAAAATATATGCAGTGAGCAAGTTAGAAGAGATATATTCCTACTTAAATGAAGAAAGAGATATAGAGGAGTTCTCCTATATAGAAGAAGAGGAAATACCGACTAGACAATTAGATTTTAAAGATATTAAGGGGCAAGCGTTAGTGAAAAGAGCGGCTATTATAGCCGTAGCAGGTAAGCATAATATTTTACTAATAGGACCGGCAGGTACCGGTAAATCTATGATATCTAAAGCTTTGCCAAGTATAATGCCGAAACTGAGCAAGGATGAGAGTATTGAGACAACTATGATATACAGTATTTCAGGAAAGCTGATAAATAATGCCGGACTTATGAAAATAAGACCTTTTAGAAGTCCGCATCATACTATATCAAAACAAGCCTTGATTGGCGGTGGTCTAAAAGCTAGCCCCGGAGAAGTTAGTCTTGCACATAATGGAGTTCTATTCTTAGATGAATTTGCAGAATTTAAAAATGAAGTAATAGAAGTGCTTAGACAACCTATGGAGGATAAGGTGGTTAATATATCCAGAGTAAACGCAAGATATACCTATCCGGCTGATTTTATTTTATGCGTAGCCACAAATCCTTGCAAATGTGGATTTTATCCGGATAGAAATAAGTGTTTCTGCACTGAAATTCAAGTGCGTAATTATCTGGGGAAAATAAGTAAACCTATGCTTGATAGAATAGATATATGTGTAGAAACAAGTCTTATAAAATATGATGATATGTATAGTGATAAAAAGAAACTTCATCAGAGGAGATAAGGAAAGTCATAGATAAGGCTAGACTTATACAGAAAAAAATCGTTTAGAGAGTTATGGTATCTTATATAATGCACAAATGAATAAGGAGCAAATAGATAAATTTTTGTATTTTTGGAGGAAAAAGGATAAAAAAATTTTTAAAAAAAGTATATACGAAAAAAAGAATATGAGTGTTAGAGCCTTGAATAAGATTTTGAAACTCTCCAGAACTATAGCAGATATGGAGGAAAGTGAAAATATAAGGCATGAGCATTTGTGTGAAGCTATTGCTTATAGAGGATTGGAAGATAAATATTTTGGGGGATTTTGTGGAAGAGAGTAAAAAGAAATTATACAGATAGGCAGATGATATATTTTCTAAATAATATAGAGAGTATAGGAAATAGAAATATATTAAAAAAATATACGATAAAAATAAGGCCTTTAGAGAAAAATTCTTTATATGAAGAATGAAGAAATTCTAGACATTGTGGATATAGCACCTTTTTCGCTTAGAAGATATAAGAGAACAACAAGGGAAAAATAGAAAAAGATGTTGGAAGATATGGATAAGTTAAAAAGATAGAAATATAAAATTTATAACTTTTCTTGATGAAGATTATCCTGATAAACTAGTGTATATAGATAATAAACCTGTATGTTTATATGTTATAGGAGAAATAGATAAATATATGTTTAATACACCTACAGTCGCAATAGTGGGTTCAAGAGCTACCAGTAATTATGGAAGAGAGATGACAAGATATATAGCTTCCTCCCTAGCTAAGTCAGGTATAGATATAGTTAGTGGTATGGCTTATGGAGTTGATTCTCTTGCACATGAGGAAGCTTTTAAAAAGAAGGTGTAAGAACTTATGCAGTTTTAGGTTGTGGAATAAATATCTGCTATCCCAAAGAAAATATGCATATATATGAGGCTATTAAAAATACTAAAAGAGGAGCTATAATATCGGAATTTCCACTATCAATGGAGCCTAGAAGTTATAATTTTCCTATGAGAAACAGAATAATATCAGCTTTATCTGATTTAGTTATAGTAATAGAAGCAAAATTAAAGTCAGGCTCCCTAATAACAGCAACTTGTGCTTTGGAACAAGGAAAAGAGGTTTATGCATTGCCGGGAAGGTTTACAGATGGCTTCAGTAAAGGCTGTAATAGGCTTATTCTGGATGGTGCCGGTATTATAACGTCTATAGATGATATAATTGAAAGCTTAGGTCTTATAAGAGAAAAAAAGTCTACCTTTAATAGAAAAAAATTATAATACTCTTGCAAATAATGAAAAAAATAGTATATAGTTGCCTCGACTTCACTCCAAAACATTTGGAGTATATAATAGAAAAAAACAGGACTGACTTATTCAGAAGTCATAAGTATAATACTTGAGTTAGAAATGAGAGGTTTTATAAAAACAAATTTCAGGAAATTATTATGCGAAGTCTTGTGATTAGAGGATAATGGCAAGGAGAGGGAAATGGCAAAATAATCTCGTTATAGTAGAGTCGCCAGCTAAAGTAAAAAAACAATAAAGAAGTATTTAGGAAAAAAATTATGAGGTGAGTGCAAGTAATGGTCATGTTAGAGACTTACCTAAAAAGTCAATTAGGAATAGATGTAGAAAATGATTTTGAACCTAAATATATAACTATAAGAGGCAAAGGTGATTTATTAGCAAAAACTTAGGAAAGAAGCCAAGAAAGCAGATAAGATATATCTTGCAACTGACCCTGATAGAGAAGGTGAAGCTATAAGTTGGCATCTAATGAAAGCATTAAAATTAGAGGATAGTACTAAACCGGTTTACAGAATAAGTTTTAATGAAATTACCAAAAAAGCTATAAAAGAAGCAATAAAAAAATCCTAGAACTCTAGATATGAACTTAGTTGATGCACAACAGGGTAGAAGGGTTTTAGATAGAATAGTAGGTTATCTTATAAGTCCTCTTTTTGTGGCAAAAAAAGTAAAAAGAGGACTTTCTGCAGGTCGTGTTCAATCAGTAGCACTTAGACTTATATGTGAGAGAGAAGCGCTCATAAATGATTTTATTCCGGAAGAATATTGGAGTTTGGATGCTAGTTTTAAGGGTAGTAAAAAAATAAGAATTTAGTAGCAAAATTTTATGGTAAAAAGACTAAGATTAGCTTGGAAAGTAAAGCAGATGTTGATAAAGTCATAAAAAGAACTGGATAAAAGCAAAGTATATAGTTGATGAAATAAGACAATCAGAAAGAATAAAAAAAGCACCACTTCCTTTTTACTACTTCTACATTACAACAAGAGGCTAGTAAAAATTCTGAATTTTTCTACTCAAAAAAACTATGCGATTGGCACAGCAATTATATGAAGGAGTAGATATAAAAGGAATGGGTACTGTAGCACTTATTACATATTTGCGTACAGATTCTACCAGAATCAGTGAAGATGCTATCAGTATGGCAAAAGAATATATAGAAAGGCATAATGGAAAAGAGTATTTGAAAAAAAGAAGAATTTAATAAAAAGCTCTTCTGCTAAGATACAAGATGCTCACGAAGCTATACGTCCTACTGATGTTAATATAAATCCTTTTTGAAATAAAAAGACTTAATAAGCCGAGATTTATATAGATTATATAATCTTATTTGGAAGAGATTTTTAGCCAGTAGAATGTCAAATGCCATATATGAAACGCTTAGTATTAAGATAAAAGCTAATGAATATATTTTTTTAATATGTCAGGCCAAAAATCTGAAATTTCCGGGTTATATGAGTGTATATGTTGATGAAAATGAAGAAGATAATATAGATGAGCAATTACTTTCTATAAAAAGAAAAAAAGATGAGCTTGATTTGATTAAATTATTACCGAGCAACATTTCACTAAGCCCCCGTCTCATTTTACAGAAGCCAGTTTGGTAAAAAGCTTTAGAAGAGCAAGGTATAGGCAGACCGTCTACTTATGCACCTACTATAACAACAATTCTTGCAAGGAGATATATAACAAAAGAACAAAAAAATATTTATGTTACAGAACTTGGACAAGTAGTTAATGATATGATGGTTAACTATTTTGGGAGTATAGTAAATAAGGATTTTTACAGCAAACATGGAGCTTCTATTAGATTCAGTGGGAGAAGGTGAGACCGGATGGAAAAACTTTAGTAGAAAATTTCTACCCTGATCTTGAAACTGCTGTAGAAAAAGGCAAGTAAAGAATTAGAAGAAGTTACTATAGCAGATGAAGTTACAGATATTATTTGTGATAATTGTGGAAGAAATATGGTTATTAAATATGGTCCACATGGAAAGTTTCTTGCTTGTCCGGGTTTTTCCGGAATGTAAAAAAATACTAAACCGTATCTTGAAAAAAATAGGAGTTCCTTGCCCTAAGTGTGGGAAAGATTTAGTTATAAAGAAAAACTAAAAAAAGGTAGAATTTATTATGGATGTGAAGACCCGCTAATTGTGATTTTTATGTCATGGAATAAGCCAAGTTTGGAAAAAAATGTGAAAAAAATGTGGAAGTTATATGTTAGAAAAAGGGGAATAAGTTGGTTTGTGCAAATGAAAGTTGTGGTTTTGTAAAAAAATAAAAAGCTAAAAAAATGATCAAAAAAATAGTTTATTTATTTTAATAACTTGTATATTTTGAAAAAAATGATGTTAAAAATACTTGTGATATTATACAATTTATATTAGGATAAATGGAGGGAATGTTATGAGTATAACACTTTTTGGACAAAAACTAGAAAAAAATAAATAAACTATTGCATAATAATAATTCACATAAAGTAGTCTTTAATGACATTTGTCTTGTGTTGAGTGAAGTATTAAAAATCTAACATCCTTGTTATAAGTAAAAAAAGGTAAGGTATTAGGATTTGCAAAAACATGAACATGTGGATGAAATAGGTGAACTTATTAAAAAAATGAAATAGCTTCTCATATAGATGCTATGTTAAATGAAAGATTACTATCTATTTTATCCACTAAGGAAAATGTAAATTTGGAAACCTTAGGTTTTGAAAAAAGTGGAGAGTTTAAGGCTATAATTACACCAATAGATATATCAGGTGAAAGACTTGGAACTTTATTTATATATAAGCCATGGTTTGATTATGGTATAGAAGAGATTATTCTCAGTGAATATGGAGCAACAGTTGTTGGGCTTGATATGATTAGAAGTAAGAATGAAGAAGATGAGGAAGAAAGTCGTAAGATGAATATGGTAAAATCTGCCATATCGACACTCAGTTATTCTGAACTGGAAGCAATAACTCATATATTTGAAGAACTTGAAGGAAATGAAGGCATCTTAGTAGCGAGTAAGATTGCGGATAGAGTAGGAATAACTCGCTCTGTTATAGTAAATGCACTTAGAAAATTAGAAAGTGCAGGTGTTATAGAATCTAAATCTTCAGGTATGAAAGGAACTTATATAAAAATAGTTAATTCTATAGTATTTGAAGAATTACAAAAAAGCTAAGGAAGAACTAAAAAAACAAGATAAATATAATGAATAAATATTAAATTTGTTAAAAGCTTGTGAGTAGGGTAAGAAACTTATTCGCAAGCTTTTTTTGGTAAAATATTTGATATATATGTTATATAATAATCTTGTTCTTTAAATATAGACTTGATAAAATAGATTTGTTATAATTATATGCAAAAGTAAGATATAAGTTATATCTTTGCTTAAATAGAAAATATGAAGGAGTATTATATATGTCAGAAAATAAAGAATATATAAAAGATATGAAAGGTGAAGTACATATAGCTGATGATGTTGTAGCTATTATAGCAGGTATAGCAGCTACAGAAGTCGAGGGTGTTGCTTCCATGTCGGGAGATATAACTAATGAAATCATCAGTAAGTTGGGTGTTAAAAATCTTGCTAAGGGTGTGAAAGTGGATATAAGTGAGGGTTATGTCAGTGTTATGCTTTCTCTAAATATAAAAATATAATTATAATGTGGCTGATATTAGTTCAAAGGTTCAAGAAAGAGTAAAAGTAGCTATAGAGAATATGACAGGCTTTAATGTTATAGAAGTTAATATTAAAATAGCCGGAGTAAGTACAAATTAATGAAAAAAGCTATGAATATAAAAAAAGTTAGCCTTATATGGTATGCTTATAGCACTTGCTATGATACTTTCTTATATTGAGAGTTTAATACCGGTGCCTATACCTATACCTGGAATAAAGTTGGGTCTAGCTAATCTGGTTGTAATTATTTGCTTATATACTCTAGGAGCTAGAGCGGCAATTTTTGTATCTATTATAAGAATATTTTTGATAGCATTTACTTTTGGAAATGTTGCGGCACTTATGTTTGCTATTTCCGGAGCCTCTTTTAGTCTTGTATGTATGTTAATAGCTATAAAACTGGATAAATTTTTCAACTGGTGGTGTTAGTATCGTTGGTGGTATAAGCCATAATATAGGACAAATACTTGTTGCGGTACTTATATTAGAAAATGCCTTGATATTTTTCATATTTACCATACTTAATGATAGCAGGTGTAGTTACCGGTTTACTAATAGGTATACTTGCGAGTTTGATTATAAATAGAATAAAACCTGAAATAGATAGAATAGAGGGATAAGATGATTAATAAATATGTGTGTGAACTAATAGAATATGGTATTAAAAGAGGTCTAATAAATGAGTTTGATAGAAATTATGCTACAAATTTAATTCTAGATATTTTAAAAACTGGATGAGTTTATAGAAGAAAAAGACAGAGGGGTTAAATCTTGAGAATATCTTAAAGAATATATTGGATTATGCTTGTGATAAAGGACTTATAGATAATAATATAGTAGAAAGAGATTTGTTTGATACTAAGATAATGAATACTCTTATGCCAAGACCTAGTGAAGTTATAGAAAAAAATTTGATAGATTATATTTAGAAAATCCTGAGCTTGCTACGGATTATTATTATAATTTATCAAAAAAACTCAGATTATATTCGCACATATAGAGTTTCAAAAAGATATTAAATGGCAAGTAGAGACAGATTTTGGTAAGTTAGATATAACTATAAATTTATCAAAAGCCTGAAAAGGATCCTAAAGCCATAGCAGCAGCTAGACTAGCTAAGAGTAGTTCTTATCCCAAATGCTTATTATGTAAAGAAAATGTAGGCTATGCAGGACGTTTGAACCACCCTGCAAGGCAAAATCATAGAATAATTCCTATAACTATAAATAATAGCAGATGGTTTATGCAATATTCTCCTTATGTTTACTACAATGAGCATTGTATAGTTTTTAATGGAGAGCATATCCCTATGAAGATAGAGGAAGCTACTTTTAGAAAATTATTTGATTTTGTTAGAAAGTTTCCACATTATATGCTGGGAAGTAATGCGGATTTACCTATAGTAGGTGGTTCTATTTTGAGTCATGATCATTTCCAAGGTGGTAGATATGAGTTTGCTATGGCTAAAGCACCTATAGAAAAGAAATTTATCTTTAGAGGATATGAAGATATTTCAGCAGGAATAGTTAACTGGCCTATGTCAGTTATAAGGCTTAAGGGTACGGATATAGAAAGATTGATAAAATTATCTGCAAAGATACTTGATAAGTGGATATCTTATACTGATGAGAAAGCTTATATTTATGCCTATACAGATAAGGAAAGACATAATACTATTACACCTATAGTACGTAGTAGAGAAGGTAAATATGAAATAGATTTGGTTCTCAGAAATAATATAACTACTGAAGAAAAGACCTGATGGTTTATATCATCCAAATGCAAGTCTACATCATATTAAAAAAAGAAAAATATAGGTTTAATAGAAGTTATGGGACTTGCTATTTTGCCAAGTAGACTAAAAAGATGAACTCAACTTGTTAAAAGAGTATATTCTTGAAAAATAAGAATATAAGGGAAAATGAAAGCATAGCTAAACATGCTGCTTGGGTGGATGAAATTAGAGCTAAGTATGATGATATAAATTTAGGAAATGTGGAAAGTATTTTTGAAAAAAATGAAGTAGGTTTGGTTTTTGAAGAAGTTTTAAAAGATGCAGGAGTTTATAAATGCACTACAGAAGGAAGAGCTGCATTTATGAGATTTATTGATTATATTAATGAGTAGGAGATGTTATGAGTAAGACAAAGATAGATATTATTTCCGGATTTTTAGGTGCCGGAAAAACAACATTAATAAAAAGATTACTGGAAGCTATAAAAAGGTGAGCAAGTAGTTTTAATAGAAAATGAGTTTGGAGAGATAGGTATAGATGGTGGATTTTTAAAAGAAGCCGGAATACAAATAAAAAGAGATGAATTCAGGTTGTATTTGTTGTTCTTTAGTAGGTGATTTTGCAAGCTCACTAAAAGAAATATTATCTACATATAAGCCGGATAGAGTAATCATAGAACCAAGTGGAGTTGGAAAACTTTCAGATGTAATGAAGGCAGTTGCAGATGTAGAGAAAGATTTGAATGTGGAAAGTAATAGTAGTGTAACTGTTGTTGATGTTAAAAAAATGTAAGATGTATATGAAAAAAATTTCGGGGAATTTTTTTAATAATCAAATAGAGTATGCAAATACTATTATTTTATCCAGAACTGATGTAGCAGATGAAAAAAACTATAAATAAAGCTATAGAATTGATTAGAGAAGTAAATAAGGAAGCTACTATAGTTACTACGCCGGTATCTAATTTATCACAAACTAAATTATTGGAAACTCTTGAGAAGCCTATAGATTTAAAAAGTAAGTTTATTAAAAAGAATACGAAGAGCATCATCATGAACATCATCATGAACATCATCACCATCATGAACATGGAGAAGATTGCGGCTGCGGACATGAATACCATCACCATCATGAACATGGAGAAGATTGTGGCTGCGGACATGAACATCATCACCATCATGCAGATGAAGTATTTACAAGTTGGGGTCTTGAAAATGTTAATTCTATAACAAGAGAAAAGTTAGAGGATATATTAGATAAATTTGCACAGAGCACAGAATACGGAATAGTTTTGCGTGCTAAAGGAATGATAAAAGATAGTCAATCTGATAAGTGGTTCTATTTTGATTTAGTTCCTGAAGAAACACAAATTAGATTTGGAGAACCGGAGAGCAGTGGAAAAGTTTGTGTTATAGGTGTTAATTTAAAGGAAGATAAGTTAGTAGGAGAATTTAGAGCCTAATGAATGAATTAAAAACAAATTCCTGTTTTTTTGTTATAAATGGTTTCTTAGAAGCAGGAAAGACACAGTTTACAAAAATTTACTATGCAGCAAGATTATTTTTATAACAAATGGAAAAAAACTCTTCTAATAGTATGCGAAGAAGGTGAAGAAGAATATGATAAGGAAATGCTTGAGAAGTATAATACAGTAGCCATCTATATAGAAGATTTAGAAGAGTTGAGCTTAGATAAATTAAGAAAACTGGATAAAGAATATAAGCCGGAAAGAGTAATAATTGAATGGAACGGAATATGGTTACAAGATAAAGCTTGTTATTCCTTCTGAGTGGTTCATAAATCAAATGGTTTCTATTTTTTTGATACCTCTACTATGGATTTATATTTTAAAAAAATATGAAAGCTTTTATGGGTCCTATGTTGAAATATACGGAACTTATAATTTGCAATAGAGCAGATGATATAGAAGAAGAAACATTAGCTAAGTATCATCTTAGTTTGCGTGCTATGGCAGCTAATGCGGAAATAGTATTTGAGGGAAAAAGATGGAGAGATAAGAGGAGATTTCAGTATAGAATTACCTTATAATCTTGATGATAAAAATTATAAAAAAATTGAAAAATAAAGATTTCGGAATTTTTTTATGTAGATTCAATAGATAGACCTGAAAAAAATATAATGGAAAAAGTTTTTTTGAATTTACAGCTCAAGTATTAAAAGCCACCTCATGATCCTTTTGGTAACGTATTTGTTCCGGTTCGTAAAGTTATGACTTGTTGTGAAGATGATGTACAATATTTGGGACATATTTGTAATTATAAAGGTGCTATAAATCTTAAAAATAGACAATGGGTTAAGGTTAGAGCCAGATTGGAATATAAGTATCATGATGCTTACAAACAAGAAGGGCCTGTTTTTGAAGCTATAGAAGTCGTTCATACAGGAGAAGTAAATGAGATAGTAAGCTTTTAAATGAAATAATCCAAGTATTATTGTAAAGGTGAAATATAGCAGCTATAAGGGAGCACTTATATTTATAAGGCAACAAGTATGAACAAATAAATTATACTAGGACTATAGACACAGGGGGGCTAGATATGATAACAATAAAAGAGATGTCTAAAATGCTTGGACTTAGTACAGCAACTATTTCTAATGTTATAAATGGCAAAGATAATCAAGTATCTGAAGCTACTATAAAGAAAGTTAGAGAAGTTTTGGAATATTATGATTATATACCAAATATGAGTGCCAGAAATCTGGCATCCAGTCGTTCTAAGCTTATAGGTGTCGGTATGGTTAGTTATCGTGAAAAATGACAATTACTTGAAAGATGCTTTTTATAAGTGAATTGTTGGGTAGTATAGAAGCTAATTTGAAGAAGTATGGATATTTTATGTTGACTTATTTTACTCCTGACCCTGTTGATCTTGCAAGAACTATATTATCTTGGAATGTAGAAGGTTTAATTTTTATTCGGTGTAGGAAATGAAGATTGTTATAATATAACAAAAAAAGTTTAAAAAAGCCTAAAGTTTTTAGTAGATACTTATATAGATACCAAGCGTGTAGATAGTGTAATAGTAGGTTTGGAAGATGAAAAAAAGGCGGATATATAGCAGGTAAGTATCTTATAGAATTGGGACATAAAAAAATTGCTTTTTTTGCTGAAAATTTAGTAGGAATAAATCTTTTAAGATATAAAGGATTAAAAAAAGAGCTATGCAAGAAGAGGGCTTAACTATAGATATAGAAGATTGTTATAGATTAGAAGCTAGAGAAGATGCAGTAAATGAGGGCTTGTCAAAGGCGTATGAAGTTAAAGACAAGTATACAGCTTATTTTTTTGTGCCTCAGATTATCATGCTTTACTTATACATAATTATTTTTTTTGGATAAAGGTCTGAGTATTCCTAATGATAAGTCTATAATAGGCTATGATGATAGTATATATTCAAGAATAGCAAGACCGGCTATAAGCAGTATACGACAAAAATCCAAGTAAAAAAAGGTGAACTTGCTGTAGAGTATATAGTGAAGCAAATAAAAGAAAAATAAGATATTAAATAATGAAATTTTATTACCTGTAGAACTTGTTAAAAGAGATAGCGTTAAATCTCTATTATAGAATTAATATCTTGTAAAAAAATCTAGAAACAGACTAGACATTTTTGCACAAAAAAACACCGGTAAATTTTGTGTAGAAGTAACAAGGATTATTAATATAAGATTAAAAAAATTAGTGCATATATTGACATAGTTAGGAGTAAGTAATATAATTTATCACATAAGATAACTTATGCGTTTAAGTAATGTTTAAGTGAATAAAAACTTTAAGCAGTGCTAAGCTTTAGCACATAATGAAGGGAGAAGTAATATGAAGAAAAAAGTATTAGCGGGTATAATTCCTGTAGCTTTAGCAACAGTATTAACAGCTTGTTCAGGTGGAACAGCTAAAACAGAAACAAAGGCAGACGCAGCAGCTGAAACAAAGGCAAAAGCAGAAGCAGCTAGTGGAGATGCAATCAGACTTATTAACGGTAAGATCGAGATTGATAAACAATTAAAAGATTTAGCGGCAAAATATAAAGAAGAGTCAGGGCAAGAAGTTGTTATAGAGTCTATCGGTGGTGGTGCTGATATACAGGCAACAGTTAAAGGTTATTATCAAGCAGGAAATATGCCTGATATTGTTGTTTTCGGTGGAAAAGGTGATTTCAAGAGCTGGGAAGGTGAAGCGGCGGATTTAAGTGATTCTGCCTTTGCTAAAGACACAGATGTGGCTTTTAAAAATGATGAAGGTAAGGTGGTAGGTTTTCCTTACGCTATAGAAGGTTACGGTATTACATATAATGCTGATATCTTAGAAAAAGCCGGTATTGATCCTAAAAGCTTAACAAGTTATTCAGCTTATGAAAAAGCATTAAATACACTTGAAGAAAAGAAAGATGAATTAGGTTTACAAGCTGTTGTATCTATGGCTGCTGAAAGCGGACAAATGTATTGGTCAACAGGTAACCACTTATTCGGTTATTATTTAACAGGCGGAGTGGATAGAACAGATAAGACTAATTTTGATAACTTAATGAAAGGTGAGTTAGATAATGACAGATTAACTCAATTTGGTAAATTCTTCAAACTTTTAGCAGATCATTCAGATAAACAAGTTTTACTTTCTGGAACTTATGATGACCAAGTTGCTCTTTGGGCAAGTGGTAAGGCTGCATTCGTTACACAAGGTAACTGGTTAGATGCTTCATTTAGTCAATATAACATTAAATTTAATGCAGGAATTGCTCCTTTCGCATTCACAGAAGAGGAGATGCCAGGTATCTTAGCAGATTGTCCATCTTGGTGGTTTGCTTATAAAGATAGCAAGAATTTAGATGGAGTTAAAAAGTTCTTTGATTGGATGGCTTCATCAGAAGTAGCACAAAAGGCTATGGTAGAAGATATGGGTATGGTTTCTCCATATAAGAGTGTTAAATTACAACCAACTACACCTTTAGCAAAAGAGTGTTTCAGAGTATATAGGAAAAGGAAATACTTATGCTTGGGATTGGAGAGATTTACCAGAAGGTTATGCACAACAATACCTAGGTCAACCATTTGAGTCTTTTGCTAAGGGTGATGTTGATTTAGCAGGTTTCGTAGAGTTGATGGATACACAAGTTAAAAGCATTTATAGCTGCACAATAATTTAATAAATAGCTGCATAAACTTAGGGCAGTGTGATTTTTTTAAGATTAAAGAATCCTGCGAAGGCAGGGTTCTTTTTCAAATTAAATTATGAATAATTTAGAGAGGATAAGGTATGGATAAAAAAATAATAAGAAATTAATTTCAGTTATTTCAATTATACTAGGGGCACTAGGTATTTTTAGTATCTTTATATATGGCATTTGCAAAAAAACTACCTTTTTATATAGAGGAAATTTACTTATATTGAGTTTATTTTTACTTATATTTGGAATCTATTATTTGCCTACTAAAAAAACATAGTCAAATAATAAATTTCCTTTTTGTATTTCCTGTTGTTTTCACATTTATAGTTACAGTTATATTGCCGTTTAGCCTTGGAGTTTTTTTATTCTATGACAGACTGGAACGGTATAACTTATAAGAAGTTTGTAGGATTGAGTAACTACATAACTATGTTTAAGGCTAATGATTATTTGTATTCATTCTTTATAACTTTTTTTATTTACCATTTTTTTAATATGATATTGGTCAATATAGTAGGTTTTGCACTTGCTTTACTATGTACTTCAAAGGTAAGAGGTAAAAATCTATATAGAGCTTCATTCTTCTTGCCTAACTTGATAGGTGGTATAGTTTTAGGTTATGTTTGGCAGTTTATATTTAATAAAGTATTTATACTTATATTTGGTGGAACATCAATGTTGACAGATCCTAACCTAGCTTTCATTTCTATTTTGATAGTTAGTACTTGGCAATATGGTGGTTATATAATGATGATTTATGTAACAGGTTTACAGACGGTTCCTAAAGAGGTTATGGAGGCTTCATCTATAGATGGTGCAAACTACTTTACAACTTTGTTTAAGATTAAAATACCTATGATTTGGAATACATTTACAGTATGTACTTTCTTAACGCTTGTAAACTCATTTAAGCAATTTGACTTAAACCTTGCACTTACAAATGGAGCACCTACAAGACTTATAAATAAGGTTTCTTATAAGAGTACAGAATTTTTAGCCCTCAGTATTTATAATACAGCTATATCAAAAAAATAAATATTCATTAGGACAGGCTAAGGCGGTAGTATTTTTTTGTTTTGTTGGCTATAATATCACTTACCCAAGTTTATATAAGTAAGAAGAGGGAGGTAGAAATGTAATGAGAGTGGATAAAATTAGAAGATTAATAGCCGATATTCTAGGTATAATATTTTTCAATATTGGTATTATGTCCTTTCTTTTTTTAGTTGTTATAAATTCAGCTAAACAAAGTTCTGATATAGTTATAAGTCCTATATCTCTACCTAAAGATTGGGGACAATTTTTTTAGTAAATATGAAAAAAATGTTATTAATAATACTAACTTTAATTATTGGTCATCTTTCATTAGTTCAGTTATAATAACAGTAGTTTCACTTTCTCTTATAAGTTTGTTTGCCGCTATGGCGGCGTGGGTGCTTTGTAGAAACAAGACAAAGTGGTCAAGTTTTTATATTTATGATGTTGGTTGCATCAATGGTTATTCCTTTTCAGGTAGTTATGTTGCCTTTACTTTCTACATTTAGAGATTTAGGTAAATTTTTTTAGGAGTGAGTATGTTGCAAAGTTATGGGGGCATAATTTTTGCTTATATAGGTTTTGGTGGAGCTTTATCAGTATTTATTCTACATGGTTTCATTAAAGGTATACCTTATGAGATAGAAGAGGCGGCATTGATAGATGGTTGTACTAAAGAGGGTATATTCTTTAGAGTAATTGTTCATTTATTGAAACCTGTATTGGTTACTATTACAATACTTAACGGTTTATGGATATGGAATGACTACTTACTTCCATCACTTATGTTAGGATTAAATGGTAAAAATCAGAACACTTCCTGTTGCCGTTACTTCATTTGTCGGTTCTTATGTAAAAACAATGGGATTTAATACTTAGTGCGGCATTTTTTTAGCTATGATACCTATAATTGTTCTATTTATATTTGCACAAAAGCAAATTATTCAAGGTATGGTAGATGGTGCTATAAAAATAAAAAAATTATATATAAATAGTGAAGAGAATGGAAATGTTTTATAGTCAATTTTCATTCTCTTTTATCTGTAGAGATTGAAAGGAGATGTTTTTATGAATAAAACATGGTGGAAAAGAATCTATTATTTATCAAATTTATCCACGTTCATTTATGGATAGCAATGGAGATGGAATAGGTGATTTAAGAGGAATTATATCAAAAGCTTGATTATTTAAAAAGATTTGGGAATAGATGTTATTTGGATGTCCCCTATATATAAATCTCCAAATGCTGATAACGGTTATGATATAAGTGATTATCAAGATATTATGGATGAGTTTGGAACTATGGCTGATTTCGATGAATTACTTAGTGAGGCTCATAAAAGAGGTTTAAAAATAGTTATGGATTTAGTTGTAAATCATACATCTGATGAGCATAAGTGGTTTATTGAAAGTAAAAAAAGTCTAGATAATCCATATAGAGATTATTATATTTGGAAAGAAGGAAAAGACGCTAAGCTTCCTCCAAATAACTGGGGTTCTTGTTTTAGCGGTTCTGCATGGAAGTATGATGATACTACTGATATGTATTATTTGCATCTTTTTGCTGACAAGCAACCTGACCTTAATTGGGACAATGAAAAAGTAAGAAAAGAAGTCTTTGATATGATGACCTGGTGGTGTGATAAAGGTATAGATGGCTTTAGAATGGACGTTATCAGTATGATTTCTAAAGTACCGGGTTTACCTGATGGACCTGTTGGTGAAAAAAATTTATATGGAGATTTCTCGCCATACTCTATTCATGGACCTAATGTTCATAAGTATTTAAAAGAGATGAATGAAAAGGTTCTTTCTAAGTATGATTTGATTACAGTGGGAGAGACAGCAGGTGTAACTTATGAAGAAGCCCTAAAATATGCCGGAGAAGATAGCAACGAATTAAATATGGTATTTACTTTTGAACACGTAGATATAGGTAATGAAGAAAATAAATGGAATACAAAACGTACCCCTTTACCTGCATTTAAAGATGTTATTAGTAGATGGCAGATAAATTTACATAATAAAGCTTGGAATAGTATATATATAGAAAATCATGACCAACCACGTTGTGTAACAAGATTTGGAAATGATAGTGAAGAATATAGAGTTATTTCTGCAAAAATGTTGGCTGTTTGTATGTATATGTTACAGGGAACGCCTTATATTTATCAAGGACAGGAATTAGGTATGATCAACTATCCATTTACTAAGATAGAAGAATTTAGAGATGTTGAAAATATTAATGCCTATAGAGAGCTTGTACTGGAAAAGTAAGACAAGAGAACCGGAAGAACTTATAAAATGTTTTCAGTTTAAGTCAAGAGATAATGCAAGAACTCCAATGCAATGGGACGATAGTAAAAATGCAGGTTTTAGCACAGGAACACCTTGGTTAGCTGTAAATCCTACCTATAAGACTATAAATGCAAAAATCTGAAGAAAAAGATCCTAATTCTGTTCTTAATTTCTACAAGAGATTAATAAAAAAATTAGAAAAAAATAGTGATACTATTATATATGGTTCTTATGAGTTATTATTAGCAGATGATGAAAATATTTTTTTGCATATATAAGAAATTATGAAAAACGAGAAGATTTTAGTGCTTTGTAATTTTTAGTAAGGATAATATTGCTTTTGATATACCAAAAAGAGTTTAAAAACGGAAATATATTTATATCAAATTATGATAGGGAAAAATATTATAGACTTTACTCAATTGGAGCCTTACGAAGCTATAGCCGTAAGAATCTAATTTTAGGAGGAAATTATGAAAAAGAAGTGGTGGCATGATAAGATAGCTTATCAGATTTATCCAAAGAGTTTTTTAGATACTAATGGAGACGGAATAGGAGATTTAAGAGGAATTATATCTAAGCTTGATTATCTAAAAAGATTTGGGGGTAGATATTATTTGGCTTTCTCCAATATTTGCTTCCCCATTTGCAGATCAAGGTTATGATATATCAGATTATTACAATATAGACCCTAGATTTGGAACAATGGAAGATATGGATGAGCTTATAAAAAAGGCTAAGGAAAGAGGTATGTATATACTTATGGATTTAGTTGTAAATCACTGTTCAGATGAACATGAGTGGTTTAAAAAGGCTTGCGAGGATCCAAATGGCAAATATGGTAAGTATTTTTATATAGAGGATATTAAGGATGGTAAAGTTCCTACAAACTGGCGTTCATATTTTGGCGGTAGTGTTTGGGATAAGTTACCGGGACATGAAGATAAATACTATATGCATGTATTTCATAAGAAACAACCTGATTTAAATTGGGAAAATAAAGAAGTTAGAGAAGAAATCTACAAAATGGTAAAGTGGTGGATGGATAAGGGACTTGGAGGATTTAGAATAGATGCTATTATAAATATCAAAAAAGCCTTGCCTTTAACCAGCTATGAGCCTGATAGAGATGATGGAATGTGCTCAACACATGTTATGTTAAAGCATGCTAGCGGTGTAGGGGAGTTTTTAACAGAGTTAAGAGATAGATGTTTTAAACCTTATGATGCCTTTACTGTAGGGGAGGTATTTGATGCCAAAGAAGAAGAATTACTTGACTTTATATCAGAAAATGGATATTTTTCAAGTATGTTTGACTTTAGTACAGAATTACTTGGTCAAAGTCCTGATGGTTGGTATAAGTATAGACAGCCAAGTGCTAAGGAATACATAAATGCTATATTCAATTCTCAAAAAAGGGTAAAAGATATAGCTTTATTATCTAATATTATAGAAAAATCATGATGAACCTAGAGGAGTTAGCCACTATATTCCAAAAAGATGAGATAAAATGATAAATCTAAGAAGTTACTTGCTCTTATAAATATTATGGTAAAAGGTATTCCTTTTATATACCAAGGTCAAGAAATAGGTATGGAGAACACTGTATTTAACAGTATAGATGATGTGGATGATATTTCTACACTGGATCAATATAGTATAGCTTTACAAGCCGGTTTATCTAAAGAAGAAGCTTTAAATGCAGTTGCAAAGCATAGTAGAGATAATGCCAGAACTCCTATGCCATGGAATAGCACAGATAATGCAGGTTTTACCACAGGAAATCCTTGGTTAAAAAAATAAATCCTAGTTATAAGGAAATAAATGTAGAAGAAAAATTTAAAAGATGAAAAAGTCTATATTTAATTTTTTTATAAAGAACTTATTCATCTTAGAAAAATCTGATAAATATAAGGATAGTCTTTCTTATGGTAGCTTTGATAGAGTAGATGTTAATGATGAGTATTTGATGGCATTTACTAGAGTAGGGGAAGTCAGCAAAGTATTAGTTCTTGCTAATTTCCAAAAATAAAGAAGCTGTAGTAGATATTGATTTAGAAGTTAAAAAAAGATTTTTAATAAATAATTATGATAGTTTGGAAGTTAAAGACAGGACATTCAGTCTTAAACCTTATCAAGCTCTTGTAGTAGAAGTGTAAGAAGATAAAAATAATAAATACTTATACTATAAGGTTAATGGAATTAAGTTAATATAAATCCCGCATCACAAAAAAATGGTGTGGGATTTTTTTGCTAAAAAAATATTTGATATACATAAGATAAGCCATGTTGATTTTTAATATATGTTAATATTTAGAAGTATATAAAGGGCTCTTATAATAATAATTTACTATACTTATAATATAAATTTTTCAGAAAAATAATCTTGGTATATAAAAAAAGTATATCGTTTAAGAACATAAGTTAATATAAAAATATAAAAAAATAAAAAAATTTAACTGGAAATATTTGACAAATATTAAGATGATTGCTATTATTCTAATATAAAGTAAAAAGATTAAAAAAAGTATATATCTAGCGAAAAAGGGGTGAATGATATTGTTAAATAAAAAGGATATATATGTATGCCTATATATTTGTATTTTTATATTGCTATAAGAATTATAAAGTCAGATATTTTTACTTATGTACAAATATCATGCTTTGTTTAATTATATGCTCGTTATTAATTTTATCATTATAGGTCTTTTTAAGTACTATATGTTTATCAGGTATAAAAAGAAATAAGGATAAACATTATATATATTTTGATCAATATAATAATATATATAATATTATATTACAGATTTTCCATCTATATAAATGAGTTATTAATTATGTCAGGAGTTTTAGCAGGAAATTTAATACTTAATAATAAGAAAGCAATATAATTATAAAAAAATGAATTGATGATTTTGGAAATGTGAAAAGGAACTTTTCGCATTGACTAAAGTATTTTTAGTTATATTTAATATAAAAATTTGATGTTTTTAAGCGTATGAGAAACCATCTGAAAGCCTTATAAAAGCTTTCAGATGGTTTTTAGTAGTTATATAGTATAAGAGATTTCAAAGCACAAAACTTTAACACTTTAAAGTTTTGTGCTTTAAAAGTGTTGACAAAGTAATTTTTATTATAGTAAACTTGAGATAAGTTGAAATTTAGGAGGAAAAAAATTATGAAAAAGAAAGATAGTATTAAGTCTTGGAATACTTGCCCTTAGTATGGTACTTGGAGGATGTAAAGGTCAAGCTATACAAAAAGAAGAAACAAAATCCGTTGCATCTGCAAATAAAGGAAGTACTGATAAAACATATAAAATAGGCGTTTTACAATTGGTTCAACATGCCGCTTTGGATGCAAGTAATAAAGGATTTTTTTGCCGCATTAGACGATGCCGGACTTTCATATACGGCGGATCAGCAAAATGCAGGAGGAGAAGTTGCAGTAGCACAAACCATAGCAGATAAATTAGTAAATGATAAAGATGATTTGATTTTCGCTATAGCAACACCGGCTGCTCAGGCAGTAGCAGGATTAACAAGTGATATACCTGTTGTAATAACAGCGGTTACTGATCCTGCCAGCTCAGGTCTTGTTGAAAGTAATGATAAACCGGGGAAAAATGTTACCGGAACATCTGATTTAACTCGGTAAAAGAACAAATAAAATTGTTAAAAGATTTATTACCAAAAAGCAAAAAAGTAGGTATGTTATATTCATCAGCAGAAGCAAATTCAGCTTTTCAAATAAAACTTGCACATGAAGCGGCTAAAAATGAAGGCTTGGAATATGAAGACTATAGCGTTTCAAGTTTGAACGAAATACAGTCTGTCGTGGAATCTATGGTAGGAAAGGTGGATGCAATATATGTTCCTACGGATAATATGATAGCTTCTGGTATGTCAACTGTATCTATGATAGCTACTGAAAATAATATTCCTATAATAGGTGCAGAAGTTGCACATGTAGATAACGGAGCTTTGGCTACTTATGGGATAAATTATTATGAACTTGGTTACTTGGCAGGCAAGCAAGCTGTAAAAAAATACTAAAGGATGGTGTAAGTCCAAAGGATATGCCTATAGAGTATTTACCTGCTGACAAGTGTGAATTTTCCGTAAATGAAGAAGTAGCAAAGACCCTAAATATTGATGTTTCTTCCATAAAGAAATAATGTACTTTCATATAAAAATATAAATATGAGGACGCTCCTATGGAACGTCCTTTTAAACTAGGAGGATAAGATGTCATTTTTAATAAATTTAGTTCCATCTCTAAGTGGAGCAGTTTCACAAGGTTTACTTTGGGGATTAATGGTGCTTGGTGTATATATAACATATAGATTACTTGATATAGCGGATTTAACTGTGGATGGTAGTTTTGCACTGGGAGCTTGCACTTGTGTTATTATGATAGTAAATTTCGGTGCCGATCCTTTATTTGCTCTTGTAGTAGCAACTATTTCCGGACTTATCGCAGGTATGATAACAGGTATTTTGCACACAATTTTTGAAATACCGGCAATACTTGCGGGTATTTTAACACAAATATCTTTGTGGTCGGTTAATCTTGGAATTATGGGAAAGAGTAATATTCCTTTACTAAAGTCAGAAACTGTATTTTCCAGATTTATAGATTTTTCCGGAGTAAATACTAATTTAGCAAATCTTTTAATAGGCATATTTATAGCAATTTTGGCAATAATTAGCTTGTATTGGTTTTTCGGTACAGAAATAGGTTCAGCTCTTAGGGCGACAGGAAATAATGAAGCTATGATAAGAGCTTTAGGAGTAAATACTAATTTTGCTAAAGTATTAGGACTTATGATTAGTAATGCTCTAGTAGGTTTATCAGGGGCTTAGTAGCTCAAAGTCAAAAGTATGCTGATATAAATATGGGAACAGGAGCTATAGTTATAGGATTGGCGGCTATAGTAATAGGTGAAGTTTTAATGGGGAAATTCATTAATTTTATTTTTTTAAATTTAGCTCGGCTGTAGTAGGTTCTATGGTTTATTTTTTTGATTAGAGCTGTAGTATTACAATTAGGTTTAAATGCTAATTATATGAAAGCTTTATCAGCTGTTTTAGTATTCATAGCACTTGCAATACCTGTTATTAATAGAAAATATAAGTTAAAAAAAGAATACTTAAAAAGAAGGTAAGAGGAGTTAATATGTTAAAAAAATTAAAAATGTATGTAAAACGTTTAATATAGGAACTATAAATGAGAAAAAAGCTTTAAATAATCTCAATTTAGAGTTGAAAGAAGGTGATTTTGCTACTATTATAGGAGGAAATGGTGCCGGAAAATCAACGATGCTAAATATGATAGCTGGTGTATATCCTATAGATTGTGGTATAATAGAAATAGATGATGTAGATGTATCTGTAATGCCGGAACATAAGAGAGCTAAATTCATAGGTAGAGTATTCCAAGACCCTATGCTTGGAACGGCTGCTAATATGGAAATTGGCGAGAATCTTGCACTTGCTCTTAGAAGAGGAAAAAGACGTGGTTTATCTTGGGGCGTAAAAAAGGGAGAGGTAGAAAATTATAAGGCACTGGTTTCCAGATTAGGTCTGGGTCTGCAAGATAGAATGACTTCAAAAGTAGGACTTTTATCAGGTGGTCAAAGACAAGCACTTACTTTAGTTATGGCAAGTTTGGTAAAACCTAAGCTGCTTTTATTAGATGAACATACAGCTGCACTTGATCCAAAGACAGCTTTTGAAGTTCTTGAATTGACTAAAGAAATAGTAGAAGAACAAGGACTTACTGCATTAATGGTTACTCATAATATGAAAGATGCGATAAATATAGGTAATAGACTTATTATGATGCATAATGGACATATAATATATGATGTGTCGGGAGAGGAAAAAAAGAAATTGACAGTTGAGGATTTACTTGCTAAATTTGGAAGTGCAAGTGGAGAGGAGTTTACAAATGACAGAATGCTCCTGACAAAATAATAAAAGGAGGTAATAGATGAAAAGAAAGCTGATTATTACTATTAACAGAGAATATGGAAGTGGTGGTAAAATAATAGGGCAAAAGTTGTCGCAAAAATTAGGCATACCTTATTATGATGATGATATTATAAAATTAGCTTCGGAAAATTCAGCAGTAGGTGAAGAATTTTTTAGAATGAATGATGAAAAACCGGGTAATAATATACTTTATAAGATAATAGGAGGTTTAAAAAAACAGCATTAAATAAACCAACTATTAAAGATGATATAACAAATCCGGATAATTTGTTTAGATTTGAAAGTGAAGTTATAAGGGAACTTGCAAATGAAGAATCTTGTATTTTTAATAGGACGTTGTGCTGATTTTGTTCTTGAATCCAGCGGCTTTTGAAGATTTTGTAAACTTATATGTTTATTCAGACCTACCAACAAAACTTAGAAGAGTTATGGAAGTAGATGGAGTAGATACAAAAGAAGCTTTTACTTAGGGTACAAAAAAATTAATAAATCTAGAAGCGAGTATTATAGATATTATACCGGTGAATCTTGGGATGATATGAATAGATATGATTTGACAATTAATACAACTAAATTGGAATTGGATGCAGCTTCTGAATTAGTAATTAAATATCTTAGTTTATTAGGATATGATATTTAAGTGGAGGGTAGATGGAAGAGAAATTTGTCTATCTTAAAGATTTAAGAAGTAGGAAAGGTAGAGATAATAGGATTTATATTATTGCTGCTATAAGCATAATTTTTGTTATAATTATAAGTACGAGTATTTGGGCCATAAGAAAACACAAAGATAATATAGTAGCTACTTCAAGTATAGCAAGTAGTAGTATAGCAAGTGAAGAAGGTAAAACAGAAGGTATAGATTATGAAAGTATCTTATCTTCGTATTCTAATTTAGGAATAGTTAATATTGATGAAGGTTATTTAAATATTAGAAAAGAAGCAGGAAAAGATAAGGATTTAGTAGGTAGGCTTTTATATAGGCTCTGCGGTAGATATATTGGAAACTATTGAAGTTCCGGAGCAAGGTACGTGGTTGCATATAAAATCAGGAGATATTGAGGGCTATGTTTCTTCGGATAAAATATTGACAGGAGAAGAAGCTAAAGAAGTAGCTAAAGCTAATATAAAAGAAAGAGCTATTATAATAGTAGATGAGTTAAGAGTAAGAAAAGAAGCTAATGATAAATCAGATGTTGTAGATGTTGTAAAAAAAGGCGAGAGATATGAGATTTTTAGAAGATGCAGGTCAATGGCTTAAAAATAAGAAAAAGGTTATATTTCTAAAGATTATGTAGAAATTAAAAACAGATCTTGATGTGGCAACTAAGTTCGATCCTAAAGCTATGGCTGTAGCCGGGTATAAAGCTCTCGGTATCAGCGTAGCCAGTGGATATGTAAATATTAGAAAAAGAGCCAAACAAAGATAATGATAATAATATTATAGGAAAAATTACCTAAAGGTGCGGCGGCTGATATTTTTGGAAAGTAGTAATGGTTGGTATAAAATTAAATCGGGATCTATTACAGGTTTTGTAAATGCCGAGTATATAAAGACCGGAGAAGAAGCAAGAAATATAGCTTTATCAGAAGCTACACTTATGGCAATAGTCAAAGAACCGTTATTAAACGTAAGAGTAGAACCAAATATAAATTCTAAAAATTTGGACACAAATAAGTAATGCCGAAAAAAATATCCTGTGGTAAAAACAATTAGACGGTTGGGTAGAAATAGAACTTGAAGATGACAATAATACTTATGTAAGTGCCGAACATGTAGATGTTAGATATGCTCTAAATGAAGCGGTTAAATTCAATCCTAACAGTGCTAATGAAGGTTCTAAAGGGGGAGGGGCTTCCCCATCGAAGAGAGCACAGATAGTAAATTATGCTTTACAATTTTTAGGCAATCCTTATGTTTGGGGTGGTACAAGTCTTACAAGAGGTTGTGATTGCTCAGGCTTTACTATGCAGATTTTAGGTAAGTTTGGTCATGGTTTACCACATTACTCAGTTTCACAATCAAATATGGGTAAAAAAGTTGATAGCTCTAATATGAAACCCGGTGATTTGATATTTTATGCTAATAGTGGCGGTAGAATAAATCATGTTAGTATGTATATAGGTAATGGTCAAGTTATACACGCTGCCAGTAGACGTTCAGGTGTAAAAATTTCTTCGTGGAATTATAGAAGACCTGTAACTATTAGAAATATTATAGGAGATTAGAACTCATGGAGGGGAAAATGACAGATAATTTTTTTGGCACAAGAATTTGGTAAGAGTCAATATTATACCGATATAAAAAAATTCATTATTTAAAAGAACATGGAGTGAAAAAAGGTCTTAGAAATGAAGATGGAACAGGCGTAAGAGTAGGCTTGACCAGAGTTAGTGATGTTGTAGGGTATGATATTATTGATGGAGTAAAAACTAATATAGATGGATATTTATATTACAGAGGATATTCATTAAATGATTTAGTAGAAGGTAATATAGGAAATACAAATGGTTTTTGAAGAAACTATGTTCTTACTTTTTATTCGGTTTCTTACCCTCTAGAAGAGAACTAGATGATTTTTTTCTAAAAATTTTTTTAGAAAAATTATATAAATTACCGGATGGCTTTTTGGAAATGAATTTACTTAGAATGCCGGGACAAAAATTTAATGAATGTACTACAGAGTTCAGTTTTATCTTTATATAATTTTGATGAAGATCCGGATAACGTAGAAGTTTTTCCAACTTTGGTAAAAGGACTTTCTATAGTTGCTAAGTTACCAGAAATTATGTGCTATGCGTATCAATCAAAAATGCATCATTTTAATAGAGATAGTCTTTTTATACATTATCCGAAGGAAGAATATTCTGTTGCTGAGAATATTTTGCATTTATTAAGACCTGATGGAAAATTTGATGCTAAAGAAGCGGATTTACTTGATATGATGCTTATGTTACATGCTGACCACGGTGGCGGTAATAACTCTACTTTTACTAATGTGGTTGTGTCTTCTACAGGGACAGATATATATTCAACTATAGCGGCCAGTATAGGCTCTTTAAAAGGACCTAAGCATGGTGGTGCAAATATAAGTGTTGCCGGTATGATGGAAGAGATAATAGCTACCATAGGTATTACAAATGACGAAAATAAGATAAAAGCAATAATAAATAAGATACTGGATAAAGAATTTTATGATAAATCAGGACTTATATACGGTTTTTGGGCATGCAGTATATACTATAACTGATCCTAGAGCTGAACTCCTTAAATCTTATTGCGAAAAGATTTCTAAGGTGAAAAATAGATATGAAGAATATAAATTCTATGAATTATTTGAAAGATTAGTTAAAGAAATAGTTATGGAAAGAAAAGGAAGAACTATAAGTAATAACGTAGATTATTATAGTGGATTTGCCTATGATATGCTTGGTATTCCTAGAGATTTATTTACACCTTTATTTGTATGTGCCAGAACTATAGGTTGGATAGCTCATAATATAGAAAAATAAATTGTATGATGGTAAAATAATGCGCCCTGCTACTAAATATGTAGGAGATATATATGAATATCAATCTATAAAAAGAAAGATAGAATTTTTATTATTTAAAAACCCCTTTTTATAAGTTTTATATACTTACAAAAAAAGGGGGTTTTGTCGTGTATTTATAAAAATACATATACCTTGAATATTTGTTCGAAGAATACTTGCAAATTTAAAAATATTTTTTTGTATACTATATAAGAATTAATGTTTTGGAGGAGAAAGTGGCTAAAAAAAGAGTACGAATAATACTAAAAAGAAAAAAAGAAAAAAATACTACTAAAAAAATAAGTAATGATAAAAGTATTGAACAAGTATTTATTTGGGAACTGGTAGCAGTTTTTGTTTTTTTGCTATATCTATTTTTTTATGTTACTTAGTTTATTTGGGATAGGAGCCGGTATAGGAGAAGTGATAAAGAAGTTCCAGCTAGGCTTATTTGGTATACTCGGCTATATCTTCCCTTTTATATTTTTTTAATATCATATTTGTTATTTTTTTGCTAATAGAACTAATACTGTAGTTAAAAATTAAGATTACTATGTTTGTTTTGATGTATATATTATTGGCTTCTTTCATACAATTATTCTCTAATAAAGATTTTACCGGTTTTTTTCCGGCATTAAAGAAGCATATATTCTAGGAAGTTATGGTGGTCTTATAGGAAGTCTTGTAGCAGGATATCTTTCCGGATTTATAGGGAGGATTGGAACAGGACTCTTATTAATTGCTATTATATTTAGTTGCTATCTTTTCATATCAGGTATATCCTTTATTGATTTTGTAAATTCTATATCTAAGTTATTTTATACCAGAGCTAAGGAAGATTTAGGTAGATTTGCAAATGAAAGAAGATTGAGAAAAATTAAAAATATGAAGAGGAGTATGCTGAAGAAGAATATATAGATGAAAGCGAAGAAGATCTTGATATAGTTGATAGAAGTGAAAGAAAAAAATATTTAGAGGAATAAGTATTCCTGGTTCAGCTATAGATGTAGAAGAACGAATAGAAAAAAATACAACAAAAAAACAAGAAAAATAAATATTAAAGATACTATAGAAAAGTCTCTCAAGAAGAAAAAAAGAAGTAGATAGTAAGAAAAAGAAACTCATGTTGATATAGAAAAATCCTTCTACTAAATATAGTAATGATAAAGCAGATATATTTTATAAAAAAATAATACTCAAGATTTTGCTACACCTGAAGAAAAGTAAAATAGAAAAATACTGAAGATATTTTTCACAGGAATTATAATAAATTCTAATTCTAAACAAGATGTGGTTGAAAAATTTAGATGAAGATATAATAGCAAAAAGCAAGTAATATATTAAGCAATAAAGATAAACTTGACATAAGTGAAAAACTATACAAATGATATTGTAGAACCGGAGCTAAAAAGAAGAAACTATTGAAGTCGTAGAAGAAAGTACAGATAGAATTTTTTTGAGGATGTTTATGCTGAAGAAATCCCAAGAGAATACATAGATTCACAAGCAGATATAAAAAGAGTTGGATGATGAAGAACTCTTAGATGAAGATGATTACGTTATTCCGTATAAAGAAAAAAATGAGTAATGATTTAGCTGCTCTAACAAAGGGCGAAAGAAAAATAGTCACTGCTAGTGGTAAAGTTATAGAAAGTGATAGTGAAGAATTACAAAAAGAAGATAGAGCTTGCCAGAGCCGAAAAATATGAAAAATCCTTAATTAAAAAAGAAAATAGAGAAGTTCATAAAAAGCCTTATGTATTTCCGCCTTCAAATCTATTAAAGCTATCTGAAAATAAAAAAGTGGTTTCGGATGAAGAGTATAAGCAAACTGCTATAAAATTACAACAAACATTGCATAATTTCGGTGTTTCTGTACGAGTAACTAATATAAGCTGCGGACCTGTTGTTACGAGATATGAACTTAGTCCTGAACAAGGAGTAAAGGTCAGTAAAATAGTTGCCTTACAAGATGATATAAAATTAAGTTTAGCTGCAAATGATATAAGAATAGAGGCACCTATACCAGGAAAGTCTGCGGTTGGAATAGAAGTCCCTAATAAAGAAAATAATATAGTATATTTTAGAGAACTTATAGAATCAAAGGAGTTTAAAGAAGATAAGTACAGACTTGGCTTTGCAGTAGGTAAAGATATTTCAGGACAAACTGTGGTAACAGATATTGCAAAAATGCCACATTTACTTATAGCAGGAGCTACAGGCTCAGGAAAGTCGGTTTGTATAAATACTTTGATAATGAGTATTTTATATAAATATAGTCCGGATGATGTCAAACTTATTATGGTCGATCCTAAAGTTGTAGAATTGAGTATATATAATGGTATTCCTCATTTACTAATTCCGGTTGTTACAGAACCTAAAAAAGCGGCCTCTGCAATAAATTGGGCAGTGGCGGAAATGACGGACAGATATAAAAAATTTGCCGATGCAGGAGTTAGAGATTTAAGAGGATATAATGAGAAGATAGAAAAAGCAAAACTTAGAGGAGAAGTAGAAGACCCTACCTGAAAAAGTTATCGCAAATTGTTATAATTATAGATGAGCTTGCAGATCTTATGATGGTGGCTCAAAACGAAGTAGAGGAAGCTATTTGTAGACTTGCACAGCTGGCGAGAGCCTGTGGTATACATTTGGTTATAGCTACGCAAAGACCTAGTGTAAATGTTATTACAGGTCTTATAAAAGCTAATATTCCAAGCCGTATAGCCTTTGCAGTTACATCCGGAGTGGATTCAAGAACTATTTTGGATAGTGTAGGTGCAGATAAGTTATTAGGTAAAGGAGATATGCTTTTCTCTCCACAAGGAAGTCCTAAACCTATGCGTGTCCAAGGAGCCTTTATTAGTGATAATGAAGTTCAGGATGTGGTTGATTTTATTAAAAATCAAGGTTATAGTGAGAGTTATGATATGAATACTCTGGAAAAGATAGAAAATGGTTCATCAATAGATAATAGAACATCAAGTACAGATGTGGATGAATTATTTTTACAAGCAGGTAGATTTATAATAGATAAAGAAAAAGCTAGTATAGGAAACTTGCAAAGAGTATTTAAAATAGGTTTTAATAGAGCGGCCAGGATTATGGATCAACTTTATGAAGCCGGGGTAGTAGGTAATGAACAAGGTACAAAACCAAGAGAAATACTAATGGATATGGAAACTTTTGAAGAAAAATATGGCAGTTATTAAGGAGAAAAGTATGTACTCAGATATTGAAATCGCAAGAAATGCCCGTATGTTAAATATTAAGGATGTTGCCGCTAAAGTAGGGATAGTAGAAGATGATTTAGAATTATATGGTAAGTATAAAGCTAAATTATCAGAAAATCTTTTGAAAAAGTTAGAAGATAGAGAAGATGGCAAACTCGTTTTAGTAACTGCTATTAATCCCACGCCGGCAGGAGAAGGAAAGACAACTATAAGCGTAGGTTTAACCCAAAGTTTAAATAAAAATAGGTAAGAAAGCTATAGCTGCACTTAGAGAACCTTCTCTTGGACCATGTTTTGGTATAAAAGGAGGAGCGGCCGGTGGCGGTTACGCACAGGTAGTTCCTATGGATGAATTAAATTTACATTTTACAGGTGATTTTCATGCTATTACAAGTGCTAATAATTTACTTGCAGCACTTTTTAGATAATCATATACATCAAGGTAATGTATTAAATATAGATACTAAAAAGTATTGTATTTAAGCGTTGTTTAGATATGAATGATAGAAGTTTAAGGCATACTATGATAGGTCTTGGAGCAAAGGCTAATGGTGTAACTAGAGAAGATGGTTTTATAATAAGTGTTGCCAGTGAAATAATGGCCATTTTGTGTCTTTCTGATAATATAAAAGATTTAAAAGAAAGACTTTCTAATATTATAGTAGCATATAATACTGCAGGTGAACCTGTGTATGCAAGAGACCTAAATGCAGTAGGTAGTATGGCTGCTCTTCTTAAAGAAGCTATAAAACCTAATATGATACAAACTTTAGAAAATACACCTGTTATTATACATGGTGGACCTTTTGCCAATATAGCACATGGTTGTAATAGTGTTAGAGCTACAAAAGCGGCTTTAAAACTTGCTGATATATGTGTTACAGAGGCCGGATTTGGAGCAGATCTTGGTGCTGAGAAGTTTTTAGATATAAAATGTAGAGTTTCAAATTTAAAGCCTGATGCTGTAGTTTTGGTGGCTACTGTTAGAGCTTTAAAAATACAATGGTGGTGTCGCGAAATCAGATTTAAGTGTAGAAAATATAGAAGCTTTGAAAAAGGGAATGTCAAATTTAGAGAAACATATAGAGAATTTGCAGCAATATAATATTCCTATAGTGGTAACTTTGAATTCTTTTTATAAGTGATACAAAAAGCAGAATATGAATGTATAAAAGAATTTTGTGAAAGTAGAAATTGTGATTTTGCTCTTGCAAATGTATGGGAAAAAGGTGGTGAAGGTGGAATAGATTTAGCTAATAAGTTAGTTGAAGTCCTAGAAAATAAAAACCTCTGACTTTGCACCTATATATCCATTAGAACTTAGCATAAAAAGAAAAAAATTGAAGCTATTGCAAGTAAAAATATATGGCGCTAAAGGAGTTACATATTCATCATCTGCAAATAAGACTATAGCAAAATTAACTGATTTAGGATATGGAAAATTACCTATATGTATGGCAAAAACTCAATATTCTTTATCAGATGATGAGAAAAAATTGGGAAGACCTGTAGATTTTGATATAAATATTAGGGAAGTTTATGTAAGTGCCGGTGCCGGCTTTATAGTTGCAATAACAGGTAATATTATGACTATGCCAGGACTTCCTAAGATTCCGGCAGCTAACAACATAGATATTGATGAAAATGGAGAAATAGTAGGACTATTTTAAGGAGATTTTATGAAACTAAGTGAGATAAAAGATTTTGAGTACGAGCTTATCTCAGGTAATGAAGATGTTGAATTTGAGCATATTTGTTATGATTCCCGAAAGATAAATGAGGATGATATATTTGTGTGTTTGACAGGTAGTAATTTTGATGCTCATAGTATTATAAAGGATATAGCCTTGAAGAAACCTAGCTATATTATTGTAGAAAAAGATATAGAAACGGATATAGAAGCTAATATAATAAAAAGTAGATAGTACAAGACAGGCACTTGCTATACTTAGTGCGGCTATTTTCACTTATCCTGCTACGAAAATGACTATGATAGGGTGTTACAGGTACAAAGGGTAAAAACAACAACAACACATATGCTAAAAAGCTATCTTGGAGAAATCCGTAATAAAGTTGGTATGATAGGTACTAATGGTATTTTTTTATAGGTGATGAAAGAATACCTAGTAAAAAAATACTACACCTGAATCTTATGAATTGCATAAAAAAATTTTAAAGATATGTTGGATGCCGGGTTGTAAATATGTTGTTATGGAAGTATCTTCACAAGCTGTAAAAAAATGGATAGATCTTATGGTATATCTTTTGATTATGGTATATTTAGTAATATTTCTCCGGATCATATAGGCAAAGATGAACATAAAGACTTTGCAGAGTATTTAGATTGCAAAACCAGATTTTTTTAAAAACAATGTAAGTTGGCATTAGTAAATTTAGATGATGAACATGCTTCTTATATATTAGAACATTCTGATGCAGGAGCAAATTTTACTTTTTGGTTCAGGTAAGGGAGCAGATTTTTTTATTATTCTAAGTTAAAGTATGTAAATAAAGAAGATTTTGTCGGTGTAGACTTTTTTTATTAATGGTATAAAGAATTTAGAAGTAAAAAGTAGGTATACCGGGTTTATTTAATGTGTATAACGCATTATCAGCTATAGCTATAGGTGTATTCTTGAAAATAGATGATAGTATTTTGTCTGAGGCTTTAGCTAATATTAAAATAGATGGACGTATGGAAATAGTTTATTCTGATAAAAATTTCAGTGTAATAGTTGATTATGCACATAATGCTATGAGTATGGAGAGTCTTCTTTCTACTTTGAAAAAAACTATAAAAGCAAAAACGTTTAGTAGTAGTTTTTGGCTGTGGTGGCAACAGAGCTAAAGATAGACGTTATAGTATGGGAGAAATAGCTGCTAAAATGGCAGATTTTACCATAGTTACCGCAGATAACTCCAGATTTGAAAAAGTAGAAGATATTACTGAGGATATTTTATCAAGGATAAGACCGGCGAATGTCGATTATACATGTATATATGATAGAGCCGAAGCTATAAGATATGCTATAGAGAATGTAAAAAGAGGAGATATTATTGCTATTATAGGAAAAGGTCATGAAGATTATCAAGAAATAAATGGTGAAAGATATTATTTCAAGGATGCAGACGAGGTAATTAAAGCAGTAGAGAAAGCAAAAGAGAAAGGATTGATAGATGCCTAGATTTAGTGTTAAAGAACTGGTAGATATTTGTGGTGCAGATTTTTATGGTAATGAAAACCTATGTATAGATAATTTTGCTATAGATTCTAGAGAAGTAAATTCAGATAGTCTTTTTATCCCTATAGTAGGTGAAAAAGTAGATGCACATAAGTTTATTCCTGTAGTAAAATGAAAAATCACTGTAAAGTATGTCTTTGTTCGGATAAAAAAATATAGAAAAAGCTGGAAACTATGACCTACATTTATGTAGAAAATACAGTTAGAGCCTTGCAAAAAATAGCAGAATTTTATAGAGGTACCTTGAATATACCTATAGTTGCCGTAACAGGAAGTGTTGGAAAAACTACATCCAGGGAAATAATTTCTAAGGCACTTAGTGCAAAAATATAAGGTTTATCAGACTAAAGGAAATGGAAATAGTCAAGTAGGAGTTCCTTTAACTATATTAGGAATATCACAAGAAGATGAGATTGCAGTTATCGAGATGGGGGTTAGCGAACCGGGAGAAATGCATAGAATTACCAAGGTAGTTAAACCTAATATAGCAGTAGTAACTAATATAGGTGAGGCACATATAGAGTTCCTAGGCTCTAAAAAAAGGTATAAGAGAAGAAAAATTCCATATAATGGATTTTTATGAAAAAAAGGAGATAAGCTTTTTGTAAATGCTGATGATGAATTATTGTTAGAAGCCAAGGCATATAAAAAAATATAGAAAAAGTAGAAGTATTTACGAGTTATAATACTAAAGCTGAATATTATGTAGAAAATTTGGAACTTATAGATGGTTTAGCTTCTTTTTGTAGCAAATTTAAAAAGGAAAGAAAATAAGATGTAAACTATCAGTGTATGGTAAACATCAAGTTTCAAATGCTATGTTAGCTTTAGCTGTTGCAGATAATTTTTCAGTAGATTTAGAACTTGCCGCTAAAAAGATAGGAGAGTTTACAGGTTTTTAAGCGTAGACAAAATATAATTAATTTGGGAAATACTATTATCATAGATGATACATATAACGCTTCTCCAAGTTCTATGAAAGCCGGTATTGATATTTTTGGAAGCTATAGGTGGTAGTAGAAAGAAAATAGCAGTACTAGCTGATATGAAAGAGCTAGGAAAAAAGATGAAATAGAATTACATAGAGAAATAGGAAGATATATATCAGATAAAAAAAGATATAAGTATATTGTATACATTAGGAGATCTTTCAAGTTATATAGCTGAGGGGGCGAAAGAAAAAGAAAAAAACTGAAAAAGTATAATACATTTCACTGATAAAGATAAGTTAGTTGAAAAAAATTAAAGGAAGAGAAAAAAATTTAGAAGTAGTAATATTATTTAAAGGTTCTAATAGTATGAAGCTAAATGAAGTTATAGAAGCTTACATGAAATAAATTTTAGAAAGGACAGATACATTGACTGAGTTATATGCAGACCTAATTTTAGAATTATCTAATGCTAAAATAGATAGAGTATTTACATATAGGATACCAAAGGAGTTGCATACTTCAGTCTTTGTAGGCTGTCCGGTTTTTGTATCTTTTGGTACGATTAAAAGGAAAGTAAAAAGCCTATATAATAGATTTAAGAGATAGTATAGACTTTGATAAAGATAAAAATTAAAGATATTTTATCTATAGTTGATTTGGATATTCCTGCCGGTAGAAATTTGCTTTCTTTAGCAATATATATGAAAAAAACATTATGGTGTAACATTCTCTAAAGCAATAAGTACAGTTATGCCGGTAAAAAAATAAGTTAAAAAAAGAAAAAAACCCAAGATAGTAAGTCTGCTTTTTTTCAATATAGAAAAGCAAGATAATCAAGATAAAATATTAAATGAAGCACAGAAACGTATTTATAATAGTTTTTTTGTTCGGATTATGATAATAATGATTTTAAAAACTTATTTAATACATGGAATTACAGGTAGTGGTAAGACCTTGGTATATATAAATATGATTAAGAAAGTTTTAAGTATGGGAAAACAGGCTATAGTTTTGGTACCTGAGATTTCCCTCACCTATCAACTTGTTAAAAATTTTATATCTATCTTTGGAGATAGAGTGGCTATATTAAATAGCAAACTTTCAAAAGGTGAAAGAGTTAAAGAGTTTGAAAAAGTTTTATCACATGAAGCGGATATTATTATAGGGTCCAAGATCGGCACTTTTTACACCTTTTGATAATTTAGGAATTATTATAATAGATGAAGAGCATGATAATGCATATAAAAGTGAAACTGTTCCGAGATATGATACGAGAGATTTAGCAGTTAAGCTTTCAGAAATAAGTAGATGTAGCTTAGTTTTAGCCAGTGCCACTCCTAGCCCTGAAACATATAAAAAAAGGCTATAGAAGGAGAGTACAAATTATTTGAACTAAAAAGCAAGAGCTAATAAAAAAATGCTATTTTACCTAAAAATACATATAGTTGATTTAAGAAAAAGAACTTGAAAAATGGAAATAGAAGTATTTTTTTAGTAATAAACTAAAAAGAACTTATAGAAGATAGATTAAATAAAAAAAGAACAAATAATACTTTTTATGAATAGAAGAGGTCTGTCCGGCTTTGTTTCTTGTAGAAGTTGTGGCTATGTTATAAAAATGTCCACATTGCGATGTTAGTCTGACTTTACATAATAATAATAAATTATATTGCCACTATTGTGGATATAATACTATAATGCCAAGACTTTGCCCGAGTTGTAAGTCACCTTATATTGCCGGCTTTGGATTTGGGACTCAAAAACTTGAAAATATGACTAAAAAAATGTTTCCTAGTGCAAGGGTACTTAGACTGGATCAAGATACCAATAAGTCTAAAGATGACAGTATAAACATAATGAAAAACTTTTCAAGAGGTGATGCAGATATACTTATAGGAACACAGATGATAGTAAAAGGACATGATATCTCTAATGTTACCTTGGTTGGTATAGTTGCTGCAGATGCTTCTCTATATATAAATGATTATACTAGTGCACAAAGAACCTATGAATTGGTAACTCAAGCTAGTGGAAGAGCCGGCAGAGCGGAGAAAGCGGGAGAAGTAGTGATACAGACTTATAATCCTGAGCATTATGCTCTGCAAGCTTGCTTACAGAATGATTATAATTTGTATTATGATAATGAGATGATATATAGACAGTTAGCTATGTATCCACCAATTATTCACATTTTAGGTATACAATTGTCATCTAAAGATGAAGAAGTTTTGGAGAATGTAACTACAAAGTATGTAAGTATATTAGTAGCTAAGGCTAATAAAATAAGTGGGTTAAATATCATAGGACCGGTAAGAGCTAATATATATAAGTTGAGAGATTATTTTAGAAAAATTATATATGTAAAGCATAGTGATTATGATATACTTACTAAGATTAAAGAGGATATAGAAGAAGAATTAGAAGATATTAAGCTATTTTCAAGTATCTCTATAATCTATGATTTGGTTTAAAGAGGAGAAAAATTATGGCGATAAGACAAATTAGAACTATGGGTGATCCTATATTAGAAAAAAATGTAAAGAAGTAAAAAGAAGTTAATGAAAGAATATTAGAATTAATAGATGATATGTTTGAAACTATGTATGATGCAAATGGAGTAGGGCTAGCTGCACCACAAATAGGTATCTTAAAAAGAATAGTTGTAATAGAAATAGATGAAGAAAATAGTTATGTTCTAATAAATCCGGTTATTTTAGAAGTTGATGGAGAACAAGTAGGTTATGAGGGTTGCCTTAGTGTACCGGGAAAAACCGGTATAGTAAAAAGACCTAATCATGTTAAAGTTAAAGCTTTTGATGAAAATATGGAAGAATTTATTTTAGAGGGTGAAGGCTTGCTTGCTAGAGCCATTTGTCATGAATGTGAACATTTAGAAGGTGAACTTTATGTGGATAAGGTTAGTGGAGAATTAAGGGATGTTTCAGAAGTAGAAAATGAAATTGAAGAGATAAATGAATAGAGGGAAAGTATGAAAATTGTGTTTATGGGGACACCCGATTTTGCTGTAACTCCATTAAAAAGTTTAATAGAAGCCGGCCATGAGATTTCCTTGGTTGTAACTATGCCGGATAAGCCAAAAGGAAGAGGTTATGAACTGATAGCTCCGCCTGTAAAAAAACTTTGGCAATAGAAAATAATATTGAAGTGCTTCAACCATTGAAAAATTAAAGATGAGTATTTTATAAACAAATTAAAAGAAGTGGAGCCTGATGTATTTGTAGTAGTAGCTTATGGGAAAATATTACCAAAAGAGGTTCTTGAAATACCACGTCTGGCTTGCATAAATATACATGCTTCTTTATTACCTGCATACAGGGGAGCGGCACCTATACAATGGGCTGTTATAGATGGCTTGGAAAAAACAGGAATAAGTACCATGCTTATGGATACAGGACTTGATACAGGAGATATATTAAAGCAATATGTTATAGACATTGATAAAAAAGAAACTGCAGGTAGCCTATTTGATAAGTTAGCTTTTTTAGGTGGAAAAGCCATAGTTGATACCTTGGAAAATTTGACAGACTATATGGATGCTAGGATAGTACAAGGAGGTAGTACAACAGATTATGCTTCTATGTTAAGTAAAGCAGATGGAGAACTTGATTTCTCGAAGTCAGCTATAGTTTTAGAACGCCTAATTAGAGGCTTGAATCCTTGGCCCAGTGCCTTTAGCTTTATTGAAGGAAGAAGCTTTAAAATATGGGATAGTGAAGTGGTAAGTTCAGATCTATATAAGCAACTGGTAAAAAATCAAGATAAAGAAAAGTATGGAAAGATTATACTTTTGGAAAATAGGCTTTTTGTTGTATGTAAAGATAGCTTATTAGAATTATTAAGTATACAAATAGAGGGTAAAAAAAGAATGAATAGTTCAGATTTTTTAAGAGGATATAGATTTACTAATGATATGGTACTCGGGAGGTAATTATGTACGGACTGCCTTATAGATTTATGTATGGTTTTGATGGAACATATGTATTGGTTTTAATTGGAGTTATTCTTACTTTACTTGCACAAGCGAAAATGCAAAGTACATTCTCTAAATATTCCAAAATTCGTTCGACTTCAGGTATGAATGGTGCCGGTGTGGCAAGAAGAATTTTAGATATGAACGGTCTTGGTGATGTAGAGGTAAATCATGTATCAGGTAACTTGACAGATCATTATAATCCTGCTAATAGAACAGTTAATCTAAGTGATGCTACATATAATTCATATTCTATAGCTGCTGTCAGTGTAGCAGCTCATGAATGTGGGCATGCTATACAACATAGTAAAAATTATGCACCTTTATCATTTAGAACAGCTATATTTCCTTTAGCTAATATAGGATCCAATTTAGCTTGGCCTATAATAATTATAGGAGTTATATTAGGTGGTATGGGGAATATTATGATACAGCTTGGTATTATAATGTTTTCTTTAGCGGTGTTATTTCAGTTTGTTACCTTACCAGTTGAATTTGATGCCAGTGCTAGAGCTTTAGTTAAATTAAATGAAGATGGTATATTACCTTTTGATGAAGAATCAGCAGCAAAAAAAGTATTGTTTGCGGCGGCACTCACTTATGTGGCGGCGGCAGCTTCATCTGTTCTACAATTATTAAGACTGGTTATTTTATTTGGAGGAAGAAGAAATGACTAGAGAGCCGGAGCTTCGTCTAATAAGCCTTGAAGCTCTTATAATGATAGTTGAGAAAAAACAATATTCTCATAATATACTCAATATGCTAAATGATAAATATGCATATTTAAAAAAAGAGGATAGAGCATTTATCACCAGATTAGTACATGGGACTTTAGATTATTTATTGCAAATAGACTATATAATCTCTTTGTATAGTAAAGTTGCAATAAAAAAGATGAAACCGATTATAAGAAATATATTGAGAATATCTATATATCAAATATTATATATGGATAGAGTTCCTGATAGTGCGGCTTGTAATGAAGCAGTGAAAATAGTATCTAAAAAAGGCTTTTTTGGACTTAAATCCTTTGTTAATGCTATTTTAAGAGCTGTAGCAAGAGATAAGGAAAAACTGAATTTTGATATGCTTAGTTTGAAGTATTCTATGCCTGACTGGATAATAGAGCTTATAAAGGAAAGTACAGATATAGATAATATTGAAGAGGTACTTAAAGCTTTTTATAGATGATGATTATTTAAGTGTAAGATTGAATGATTCTATAGCGAACATAGATATCTTTATTGACAGCTTAAAAACATAAAGGGATAGAAGTATTAAAATCAACTACTTGTGATAGAGTTATTAAAAATTAAGGGTTTTGATAGAATATCGGATTTAGAGTTTCTAAATAGAAAAAGAGGCATATATTCAGGACGCATCTTCAGCATTAGCAATACAAGCTTTTAGATATAAAAAAAGATAGTATTGTTTTTTTGATGTATGTGCCGCACCGGGTGGTAAAAAGTATAAATGTTTTAGATATTCTTTCAGGAAGAGGTAGTTTATATTCTTTTTGATATAAGTGATATAAAGGTAGAAAAAAATTAAAATCTAATATATCTATGTATTCCAGATATACAAATTTTATTATAAATAAAGCAGATGCCGTGTATATAATGAAGAATATTTGGGAAAAAGCAGATTTTATAGTGGCAGATTTACCTTGTTCAGGACTTGGTATTATAGGTAAAAAAAGCAGATATTAAATTAAATATTACAGAAGATATCAGTAAGGAATTGGCAGATGTACAATTAAATATTTTTGAATAATGTTTCTAGATACTTAAAGAAAGGTGGTAAACTTTTTATTTAGTACTTGTACGATAAGTCATTATGAAAAATACTGATAATGTATATAGGTTTTTGGCTGCAAATTCGAATTTTTAGTATTTGTGATTTTAGTTCTAAAGTTCCTGAAAAAAATTTAAAGAGAAAGCAAAGAAAGGTTATTTACAATTAGTTCCGGGCAGAGATGACTGTGATGGATTTTTTTATAAGTATTTTTTTGAAAAGACGAATGATTGATATTAAATCTTTAGAAATTAGTGAACTTGAAAAGTTCATTTTGGAAATAGGGTGAAGCTAAGTTTAGGACTAAGCAAATATATAAATGGTTACATAAAAAAAGTTGGTTTTAAATTTTGATGAAATGTCAAATCTTTCATTAAGTCTGAAAGGAAAAATTAAAAACCTTAGCTCACATAACTAGTATAAAAAGAAGAATTAGTTAGAATATCTAAATTAGATGATACAAGAAAATATCTTTTTGAATTAGAAGATGGAAATATTATTGAAAGTGTCTTAATGAAATATAAGCATGGAAATAGTGTTTGTATATCTTCACAAGTCGGTTGCCGTATGGGTTGTACTTTTTTTGTGCCTCTACTATAGATGGACTTGTTAGAAATTTAACAGCAGCAGAGATGTTAGATCAAGTATATTCTATACAAAAAAATCTTTAGGAGAAAGAATAAGTAATATAGTTATAATGGGTTCAGGTGAACCTATGGATAATTATGATAATATAGTAAAAATTTGTTAGACTTATCACTTCATCGGATGGGCTAAATATTAGTCAGAGAAATATAACTATATCTACTTGTGGGATAGTTCCTAAGATGAGAAAAACTGGCAGAAGAAGGCTTACAAGTAACATTAGCTTTATCTTTGCATGCTCCAAATGATGAAATAAGAAGAAATCTTATGCCTATTGCTAAAACTTATTCAATAGAAGATATATTATCTGCTTGTTCATATTATTTTGAAAAAAACCGGCAGAAGAGTTAGCTATGAATATAGTTTAGTTAGAGGAGTTAATGATAATAAGGAAGAGGCTAAAAGATTAATAGAATTGCTTAAGAATATGAAAGGACATATAAATCTCATACCTGTAAATCCTATAGAAGAAAGAGATTATAAAGAAAGTTCTAAAAAAGGCAATATATGAATTTAAGAATGAACTTGAAAGAAATGGTTTAAATGTAACTATTAGGCGTGAAATGGGCAGAGATATAGATGGTGCCTGTGGTCAATTAAGACGACATTATAAAAAAGAGAAGGATAACGAAAAATAGTATGAAAGCTGTTGCTTATAGTGATGTGGGAAAAGCTAAGAAAAGTAAATGAAGATAGATTTTTTTATACTACTAGGAAAATAGGAGATTTAGATAATCTATTTATACTTTGTGATGGTATGGGTGGTGAAAATGCAGGAGATTGTGCCTCGCAAATGGCAATAGAATATATCAAAAAGTCTATAGAACTTAATAAAGGTGAGATAATCAGTTTATTTAAGCTTGCAATAGAAGAAAGCAATAATAAAATTTTAGAATTGGCAACGCTTGATAAAGATAAATCCGGAATGGGTACAACCTTGGTTTTGGCCACAATAAAAGATAATGTGCTTTATTTTGCCAGTATAGGTGATAGTAGATTATATATTATAGATGATAGTATAACTCAGGCCAGTAAAAGATCATACTCTAGCAGAGGAGTTATTATCAAAAAAATATAGTTGAAAAAAATATACTAAAGAGTATAATGAAAATAAACATATTCTTACTAGAGCATTAGGAACTATAAAAGATATTAAAGCTGATTTTTTTGAAGTTTCTTTAAAAAAATGAAATGAAGATACTAATATGTTCAGATGGACTGAGCAATATGTTGGATGATATAGAAATATCTAAAAAGTATCCAAAAATACCACAGAAAAAAATATGGCTAAGGAACTTATAGATAAAGCTAATGAAAAATGGTGGCAAAAGATAATATAAGTGCAATTGTAATATATGATCTTAGCGATGAGGTAGGTGATATAAATGCAACTTAGAATAGGAACATTTCTGCAAAATAGATATGAAATATTGGAATTGATAGGTTCCGGTGGAATGAGCTTTGTATATAGAGCAAAATGTCATAAACTTAATAGACTTGTTGCTATAAAAAGTCTTAAAAGATGAATTTTCAAAAAATGATGAATTTGTCTATAAATTTAAAATGGAAGCACAATCGGCTGCCGGTTTATCACATCCTAATATTGTAAATGTATATGATGTTATAGATGAGGGAGATTTACACTATATAGTAATGGAATATGTAGAAGGAATCACCTTAAAAACATATATTAGAGAAAGAAAATTCTTAGATATAAAAGAAGCTATCAGTATAAGTATACAGGTAGCAAGAGGTATAAAATCAGCACATGATGCACATATAGTACATAGAGATATTAAACCTCAAAATATAATAATATCTAAAGATGGTAGTATAAAAGTAGCAGACTTCGGTATAGCAAGAGCTATTTCAGAAGAAACATTGAGTACAGTCGGAGTTGGTTCTATACACTATATGTCTCCTGAACAAGCAAAAGGCGAAAAATGTGATAAGAGAAGTGATATATATTCTCTAGGTATAAGTATGTATGAAATGCTTACAGGGCGTTTACCTTTTGAAGGAGATGTTGTAGTAAGTGTAGCTTTGGCACATTTAGAAGAAAAGATGCCTGCACCTAGCATTTATAATGCCTCTATAAGTCCTAGATTAGATAACATCATTCTTACTTGTACGAGAAAAAATCCGGATAAAAGATATGCCGATTTAGCAGATTTAATAGAAGATTTGGAAGATATATTAGTTAAATATGATTATGAAAAATAAGAAAAAAATTATCATAATGATACCGGAGAGACTAGAATAATAAGTGCAAGTGAGTTAAATGCTATAAATAGTAAAAAGAAAGAATACTATATATCAAGATGAAGAAATTAAAGATAAAAAAATAGATAAGGAACATTCTACTTCAAAAAGTAGCTAATGAAGAAAAATACTAAAGCTTGATAGATGGATTAATATTTTAGGTATAGTCATTGCACTGATCATAGTAACAGCTATAGGATTTTTTTGGCATCCAGTTTAGATATATTGGGTATAAAATCAAAAGGAAAAACAGCTGTACAAGAAAGCTTAGAAAGTATAGATTTAGAAGATGAAACAAAAACTATAGCTCCTAATTTAATAGGTTTAGATGAAGAGAGAGCTTCTTTAAGACTTAAGGCCCTTGACTTACAATTAAAAAGTAAAAATCTAGTGAATACAGTGATGAAGTAGAAAAGGGAGAGATAATTTCTCAAAATCCAAAAATCCGGAGAAGAAGTATCTAAATTCTCCGCTATAGAGGTAATTGTTAGTAAGGGTAGTGAGGGGATAGATTTAAGTAAATTTAATCTAATACGAAGCGATAAAGAAAGTGCAGTTAGTCAGTTAGAAGATGCCGGAGTTAGTGTTCAAATAGTAGAAGAGAATAATGATGAAATTCCGATTGATTATGTTATAAGATATGCTCCAACTACGGTGAAAAAAAGGTGAAAGACTTAGCTTATATGTAAGTAAGGGAAAGAAAGAAGATAGTGTTGTAGTTCCTGATTTTATAAACTATTCAATACAAGATGTTAAAAGTATGTTGACCGGCCTTGGACTTTCTCTTGGTAATGTTAAGGAAGAGTATAGTGATACTTACCTAAAAGGGCAAATTATGGCACAGAGTATATTAAAAGATACTACTGTAGTTAAAAATACGAAAATAGACTTTACTGTCAGCCTAGGTAGGCAAGTAGTAGAAACTATAGCTAAAAAAACTATAAATACATAGCGTCTATAGATACAACATATAATATAGAGGACTTGATTGGACCGGGAAGCAGTAATGTAAATGTCAGTATAATGGTTAGACTTAGACAAAAATATAAATGGTGAAACCAAATATACAACCTTAATGGAGCCTAGAACAATCAGCGGAAATACTATATTACCGGTTAGATTTAAGTCTATTGAAGGTGCTTATGGTGTAGAACAGGGTTATGTAGAAGTTGTAGAACTTGGTAGTAATAGAGTATTAAAAATCCTATGAAGTGGAGTTTTTTTTAAGGTTGAATAGTATAAGTGGTAAGATAATTAAAGGAATAGCAGGCTTTTTATTATATTTCTTGTGGTGAAAAAGATATATGAATGTAAAGCTAAAGGTAGTTTTTAGAAATAAGAAATTAAAAACCTCTGGTTGGAGATAATGTTATTATAGAAATCTTAGATGATAAAAAAATTTTTTAGGGAATATCATAGATATACTGGAAAGAAAAAAATGAAATAATAAGACCTGCACTTAGTAATATTGATTTACTTATACTGATACTTGCAGTTGCAAAACCAAGTCCTGCTCTGGATTTATTAGATAAATATTTAATAAGTATGAAGATGCAAAAACATTAAGGTGGCTATAGTTTGGAATAAAGTAGATTTAGATAGAAATCCTACATATATAGAAGCCTATAGGAAAGCAGGCTATGAAAATTTAATGCTTTCAGCAAAGAATAATCAAGGTATAGATGAGCTATTACATCTTATGAAAGGTAAAAGCGTTGCTTTGGCCGGACCTTCAGGAGTTGGAAAAAGTACTATAACTAATTTACTTATACCTAGTGCAAAGATGGAAACGGGTGATATAAGTAGAAAGATAGAAAGAGGAAAACATACTACAAGACATTCGGAATTTTTTGTGATAGATAAGAATACTTTTCTGTGTGATACTCCGGGTTTCACATCCATAAGTATAGAAAAGCTTGAAGCTGACGACCTGAAAACCTATTATCCGGAGTTTTATCCTTATGAAGGTAAATGTAAATTTAATGCTTGTACACATACTCATGAGCCATCTTGTGCTATAAAAGAAGAAGTAAAACTTGGAAATATTTCAGAACTTAGATATGAAAGTTACAAAAATTATGAAGAATTAAAGTTTATAAGAAGATACTAGATTAAGAATATTGATTTTTGATAGGAGAAATATATGAAAAATTTTTATCGCCCTCTTTACTATCTGTAGATTTTACAGACATAAAGACACAATTAGCTATATTAGAGGAAGAAGAAATAAAGTATTTACATCTAGATGTAATGGATGGAAATTTTGTTCCCAGTATTAGTTTTTGGTATGCCTGTTATATCTTCTTTAAGAAAAATATAAAAAAATTTTTATTTTTTTGATGTGCATATGATGGTAGTAGATCCGGATAGATATGTAGAAGATATGAAAGAAGCCGGAGCAGATATGTTGAGTGTACATTATGAAGCCTGCACGCATTTAGATAGAACTATAAATCATATTAAAAGTTTAGGAATGAAAGCAGGAGTAGTTCTAAATCCGGCCACACCTGTTTCAGTTTTGAAAAATATATTAGCAGACTTGGATTTTGTACTTCTTATGAGTGTAAATCCGGGTTTTGGTGGACAAAAATATATTCATTATGTGACAAATAAGATAAAAGAATTATATCTTATGAAGAGGGAGCTTAATAAGAATTTACTTATACAAGTTGATGGTGGAGTAAACGAGGATACCATAAAAGAAGTATTGGAAGCCGGAGCTGATTATGTTGTTGCAGGTTCTGCAGTATTCAAAGGAGATATAAAGAAAAAATATAGAAAAGCTTAGGAAGCTTATGTAGAGGGGTTATGAAAAAGGCATATTTAATAGCAGGTGGAAGCTTAAATTTAGATTTTTTTGAGTATAGAATTAAAAAAAGCTATCAAAAAGAAGATATAATTATCAGCGTAGATTCAGGTTTGGATTTCTTAGATACTTTGGACATTACTCCAAATATTATTTTTAGGTGATTTTTGATAGTGTAAATACTAATATTTTAGATAGATATTTAGAGAAAAAAATATAAGAATTGAAAAAAACATAATCCTATAAAAAAATTATAGTGATACTGAGCTTGCTATAAATTTATGTGAAGAACTTGGATATAGAGATATTTTTGATTTTTTTGGAGCTTTAGGAAAAAAAGAATGGATCATAGTTTATCAAACCTATATTTGTGTTGTACATATTTAAATAGAGGTATAAATATAAGTATTTTAGATGAATATAATAAGATATACGCTGTAAATAAAAAGTTTTTTTATCTGTATAAAAAAAGATCAGTATGGTAAATATGTAAGTTTTTTTATCCAATGAATGGAGAAATTAAAAAAATTTTTTTCTTTAAGTGGCTTTTAAATATGAGTTAAATAATTATACTATTAATAAATATCTTAATCCTAGCTTGACTCTAAGTAATGAGCTTATTTCTGAGAAAGCTGCGGTTAAATTTGATAAGGGTTTGATTCTTGTAGTGGAAAGTAGGGATAAATCATAAATAAAGTTACTATATATCAGAATAAGAAAAGTAAAAGTGGACTGTAAAAAATATCATAAATTGGATATTTATAGCAGTCCACTTTTTGATATTATAAAAATATCAAATTACTTGTTAGGAGAAGATTACTATGAAAAGAAGAAATGAAATCGTATATAAGTTGGTATTAACAGCTATGTTTGCAGCTTTTAAGTTATGTTGCTTTTTTTCTTATTTGAGAATTCCGCTTCCAACTTTTTCCGGAGATATGACAGCTTTACATATTGGTAATGCTTTTTGTGTTCTTGCAGCCCTTATAATAGGTGGTGGATATGGTGGTGTAGCCGGAAGTCTCGGAATGACAATAGCTGATTTAATGGATCCTGTATATATTACCAGTGCACCAAAGACCTTTATATTAAAGTTTTGTATAGGATATATAGCAGGTTTTATAGCTCATAAGATAGCTCATATAAATGAGCATAATGATAGAAAATATTTGGTAAAGTGGACTATAATAGCCTCTATAGTTTCTCTCGGTTTTAATGTTATAATGGATCCTATATTAGGTTATTTATATAAAACTTTTATTTTGGGAGTGCCTGCTGATGCGGCTAAAAATAATGTCTACTTGGGCAGCAGGAGCAACAGCTATTAATGCAGTAGCAGGAACAATAGTGGTAGTTTTTTTGTATATTTAGCTATTAGACCACTACTTAATAAATTGGATTTTTTTAGATTATAAAATAAATATATGATTATTTTATTAAATAATCTAACTAAAAAAAGCAGTTTAAACCATAAGGTCTAAGCTGCTTTTTTAGCTAGGTTCTTTACAAGCTCTTTGCAACATTGTTTATATATTATCCTTACAACAAATACCTTTCAAATCTTTCCCTTTTTTTCCATACTTTCAAGCTCTTCATTTAATAGATCTTCCAAACTTATATTGTCAACAACTTTATTTACAGCATCTTCGATTTTTTTAAAAAAGTTTTCTAGTAACACAAATATTATCTTTTTCGCAAGGTTCACTGTCATCATCTAAACAAAAAACAGGAGAGAGAGACCCCTCAGTTATTCTTAAAATATCACCAACACTATATTCATTTGCAGGCTTAGCTAGTATATATCCACCAAAAGCACCACGTATTCCCTTAACATAGCCTGCTTTTGTTAGTGTAGACACTATTTGTTCAAGGTATTTTTCAGAGATACCTTGATTTTTAGCCACCTGAACAATCTTTGTTGGGGTATTAGGATTCATGGCAAATTCTATCATCATGCGTAAAGCATATCTGCCACGTGTCGAAATTCTCATAAGCATATCTCCTTAATTAATCCACACTATTTTTAATAGGTGTTGATTTATTTTAACAAAAAAAGCCATTAATGTAAATAATAGTATAAATTTTTCACATATATTTAACTTGATAAAAAAATTCTTTTTTTATATTCTTATATGTAAAAATGAATAAAAAAAGAAAAAGAGAATTTTGATGAGTAGATATAAAGTATTAATTTTTAGATTTAGATGGAACTTTAACAAATAAGAATAAAGTGGTTAGTGAGCTGACTAAAAAAAGCTTTGGATAAAAGCAGCGAAAGCAGGCGTCAAGATAGTTCTTGCGAGTGGTAGACCTACTTTCGGTATATTACCTGTAGCAGAGGCTATAAATCTCAAAAGAAAAAGGTGGATATATACTTTCATATAATGGTGGTAAAATAATAGATTTTGCTACTAATGAAACTTTATATGAACAAGTGATTAAATATGAAGAAGAGGCAGAAATTTTTAGAACTTGCAAAGAAACATAAATTGGACTTCGCGTGTACAGAAAAATGATAGTATTTTTGCTTACCAATAATGTTGATAATATTTATGTAGCTATAGAATCCGGAATAAATAAGATGAAAAATGAAAGAAGTTCCGGATATAGAAAATTATTTAAACTTCTCCGTACCTAAATTTGTTTTTGTTTTATGATAAGAAAAAAATGCACGAAAAGAAGAGATACGAGAAGTTAGAGAAAAAGATATATCCGGATAAGCTTGATTATAGTATAGCAATTAAGAGTGATATAGATTATCTTGCTGATAAAGAGAAAATATTCAAAGAAAAAAATTAGGAGATAAATTTGAAGTATATAGGAGCGAAAGTTTCTTTTTTTGGAGGTATTACCTAAAAGGTATAGATAAGGCAAAAAAAGTATAGAAAAAAATTACTTGAAAAAAACTTGGTTTAACTAAGGAGGAGATTATAGCTTGTGGTGATGGATTTAATGATAGGAGTATGATAGAGTATGCAGGTCTTGGTGTAGCTATGGCTAATGCAGTAGATGCAGTCAAAGAAGTTGCAGATTTTATAACACTTAGCAATGAAGAAGATGGAGTTGCCTATGTTATAGAAAAAAATTTATATTAGAAAGTGATAAAAAAATAGTGCATAAAGAATTGGAATATTATAAGCTTGGAGCAGAAATAGGTTTTAACCAAGATTATTTTACTGATTATTGGATGAAGCTTGGAGGCTGTGCAGCTGTTACAGCTATGGATATGAGTATATATTTGGATAGAATTAATGATGAAAAAAATTATATCCTTTCGATAGAAATAATATAGATATAGAAGGTTATATAAAAATTTTTCAAAAAAATTATGAAACCTTATTTAAGACCACGTTGGACAGGAATAGATAAACTAAAGATATATATAGAGGGTATGAATAGTTTCTTAGAAGATAGAAATTATGACAAAGTTAAAAATTTCCGGAATATCAGGACACGAAGATTATGAGGTGGCAAGAAAAATCACTAAAAGAGCAGATAGATAAAGGAATGTTAGTACCTATACTTACTTTGAAACATAAAAAGTTCCAGATATAATTTTTTTATGAGTGGCATTGGTATAATCTTGCAGGATATCAGGAAAGAGAGGATGGTTTCTACGTCAAGGCAATAACTTATGGAGATTATGCTTGGCTAAATCTTGAAGAATTGTGGAATACAGGTTTCAAGAAAAAAAGGGTGGTTTGATAATTATTAAAAATAAACAAGTAGTATTTTTTTAAATCTTAAGTAAAGCATATATTTTAGAAAAGTTAAATTCGTATTAAGATTATATACCTTACTTTACTTATATATTTTTTTAAAAATATATAATAAAAATTATTGATGTATTTAGGAGGAATTATGATTAAGAAAAGTTTAATTTTAGCTTTTACTGTGGCTTTAAGTATAGTCGGTATAAGGGATATAAAAGCAGAAACAGTGGGAAAATGGCAACAAAATAATGGTGTATGGAAGTATTATGATGCTAATGGAAATGTGCATAAATCGTGGTTAAACCAAAATGGAACTTGGTATTATTTGGATAAAAAAATACAGGAGATATGCTAACTAAATGGCAGTTAATAGATGGAGCTTGGTATTTTTTTGACAATAATATTAATTCAAAGACTTATGGTGCTATGCAAAAAGCTTGGCAATGGATAGATGGATATTGTTATTATTTTGGAGAGCAAGGTAATATGTATGCTAAAATGCGTACAAATGATGGATATATGCTCAGTGATAGCGGTGCATGGGTAGATAAAGATGGTAAGCTTATATATATAGCAGGTAAGGGTTTTATAACTAAAGGTTTAAATATTGGTTTAAGTAAAGAAGTAAATACCGGACTAGCTAAGGCAACAAGAAGCGGTTCAGGAGGCGGTGGCGGTTCTAGAGGAGGCTCAGGAGGCGGTGGCGGTTCTAGAAGTAGCTCAAGTGGTGGTTCCCAAGGTACTTTGGATAGTGTATTACCGGTATTAGAAAAATAAAACTAATAAAGATGAAAGAAAAGATAATAAAATAGATGAGAATAATAAGGATGTTTCAAAAGTAGATTCACCTAAAAAGGATAATATAGATTCACCTAAAAAGGATAATGTAGATTCACCTAAAAACAAAATAGAAGAAATTCCAAAAGCTATAGTACCTGACGAAAAAGATAGCACTCCTACTATTCCGAGAGAAGAAAAATTACCCTTAGTTCCGCCGGAGAATAAAAAAGAAGATGAACCACAAGTTAAAAAAAGCTAATGAAAGATGAGTATGAACCACGGGTGAAGAGTTTGACTATAGCTGATAACGCTCATCTTCCCCAAAGCAAGTGATTTTATAACAAATAAGTTTGATAGTGGAGTAGAGGGAAAATTACCGGATGGGACTAGCTTTACCTATGTAGAAGGAATACAAGTTAGTAAAAACTTAGGAGATAATGAAGTAAGCATAAATGTAAAATATACAGATGGAAGTACGGAGGTTGTTAAAACAGTTTTAAAAGTAGAAGATAAAACAGCACCTGATGTCAGTGAAATTAGTTTTGAAGATAAAAACTATTATAAGAGGTGAAGAAATAACACCTATAGACGTACCTAATGCAAAAGATAATAGCGGAAAAACTCCTAAAATAACAGTGGATGGATTACCTGATGGACTAAGTTACTCTAGTAATAGGATAAGTGGAACAGCTACAGGTTCAATGAATTCCTATAAAGTTATTATAAAATATTCTGATGATAACTCAAATACAGCAGAAAAAACGTTTAATATAACAGTAAAAGATAAAGAAGCCCCAGTTCCAACACCAGGTCTAGGTATTGGTACAGATGAAAAAAACCTAAAAAAATCCTAAAAATACCTATAGGTGATGGAATTATAGATAGTCCTAATAATATTTTTTTAATTAAATATATACTAAATAATATTCAAACTATGTGTCGCTTCTAAAAAAAGTCTAAGCTTTTAGAACTTGGTACATAGTTTACTTTTTGTAGTGGAATTTTTATATTGTATATAATGGCTTGTAATCTTAATATAAGGTATTATAATATATAAGATATATAAAAATTTGGAGGATATATGAGAGGTATAAAAAGAATTATAGGAATTTCTTTACTTGCCGGTATTATAACAAATTTATTGGTTTTTGCAGGAAATACAGAAATAACAGCTACACCATCCACACCATCGGAGCTTGGTCTTGTAAATGCTTTTGAAGATACAGCTTCTTATAATGGAGAAGTTAGCTTTGTTATGAATGATGGAAGTACAAAAAAAGTAAAATTTACAAGTGCTAATGATAGTATAGGGCATACAGATGCAGATGGAAATAAAGCGGATTCAAATGATATAGGTGGTGGTGCTAGTAAAGCTTATTTTATAGCTTGGTCTAATATTCCAAATTATACAGGTTCTAAGAGCCAAATAGAAGCAGGAGCTAAAGCTTTCTATACGGAAGAACCTATATCTAACGCCTTTCCTAATGGTATTGATGAAAATAGTAAGTTATATCCGGCATATTTAAGCATATCTTCGGCTATGTTCTTATCATCATCTCTAACAGGAGATGTAGCAATTGATAGAAATTTAGCAAATGAAGATATTATGTATAATAAGTTTGCAATAAAGGAAAACTCCGATACTTCGAGTCTTAGAAGTGTAAGTTTCTATATGGCTAATGATTTGAATGATAATGTGAAAGTGAATATAGGTGCAAATTTTATTATGAATCCTTTTTATTCAAGCTATAGCTAGATATAGTCTTGAACATTATTTTCAACCTGGAACAGCACAGTTTTATGGAAATCATGAGTATAGTTCTATGACAAGTACTTCAAAAGATGTTAAGGAAACGCAATATACATTTATTGATTTACATGTAAAAAAATAGATGATAGAATTAAGATAAATAATAATATAAAATTTGCTTTTTGATTCTTATAGTTTTAGACCTTTAATGGTTCTTGATAAAGATTATAATAAAAATAGAAAAATGCAAATATAGAAACACCTATCGGAACAAAGAGAGCTACTATAAGTTTTGATTCAAATTCTTCTGAATTTATAATTAGAACTGTACTTAGAAAAGAAGAGCGAAATTCCTGATGCCAGTTTTGAAGAAGCTAATAATTTTAATATGGTTTTAGTTTCCCTTAATGACGATACTTTTACAGTAAAAAAAGAAGAATTAAACAATATAGCTAGGGGAAAGGCTGCTCCTCTTGCGATTAGTGGGGATATAAGTGGCGGTGCCCAGTTATATGGACGTAACTTTTGGGGTTTTACTATCGGTGGACCAACAAATATAGAAAAAGGTAGAAGCAAAATCCATAGCTTTTAGATTATAAATATAATCTGGTAAGTTTCAATAAAAACAGTACTGATTTAGGCGATAATAGTGAGCAAGATATGGGTACTTCTTATGTAGTACATGACGAGGCTTTGGCTACAGATAGCCTAAATACAGGGAATTTGCCTAGTACAGATAATACTAACTATGGTGATACTATGTCTGCTGTGCCGGAAGATATCATAAAAGATGGAATAGTATATAAATTCTCTTCTTGGAATACGAAAGCTGATGGAAGTGGAGAAAAGTTTGATGAAAATACTACGGTAAGTGAAGATATAAAGGTTTATGCTATATATTCGGCACTTACTTATGATGTTCATTATGAGTTTATTAGTACAGATAGTTCCAAAGCCTTACCTAAAGAGATATTATCTAGAATACCACAAGATGAAGAAGATAAGACAATAGGAAGTACAGTGAAACCTAATGAAAGCTTTGATAAGTCGGACTTAGAAGTTCAAGATGGAAAATGGATATGGTCTAAATGGGATCCCAGTGAGATAGTCATAAAAGATAAGAATGTGGTATTTGTGGGTATGTGGAAATTTGAAGAGAAAAAGCCGGAAGAACCCAAAAAAGAAGAAGAGACAAGAAAACCGGAAGAACCTAAAAAAGAAGAAACAAGAAAGCCGGAAGAACCTAAAAAGTCAAATGAAGTTTCAACACCTAGTGAACCGGGTAGTAGGTCTAATAATAGTGTTGGAAAAACTCCTGATATAGTAATAGTAAGTAAAAGAGAAACTGAGCCTAAGACCAAACAGATAGAAGAAACAAATATAGTGCCGGAAACAAGTATGGTACTAAAAGAAGATATAGCAAAAAGCTATATTGTAGAAAAATAAAGAAGTTTTAAGAATACCAAAGACTGTAGATAGAAATAATATTTTTATTTTTGTATTCACTATGAGTTTAGGTATAGTTTCAATGGCTTACTTTGCATTAAAAAGAAGATAGTTTATATAAATAGTCAAAAACCTCATTTTGTTTAAATATAAAGTTTAACAAAAATGAGGTTTTATTTTATGAAATATAAGCTATATAATAGATGGAAATTAGGGGAATATTTGATACTTGAGGTATATAGATTAAGTAGATGTAAATATAAATTTGATACTTAACTAAATATAGTATAGAGAAATTATAGGAGAATAGAAAAGTATGAAAAAAGCAGTGACAAGCACTGCTTAACTTTCATGATTATACTATGCGCGCTCTACTAAGTTAGAACGTAGGCATGATGTACATACATACATCTTTTTAGAACCGCCTTCTGTCTTTACTCTTACAGACTTAACATTTGCTTTCCAAATTTTGTTAGATCTTCTATGTGAGTGGCTAACAGCATTACCGAAGTGAGCAGCTTTTTTTCACAAATTGCACATTTTGCCATTGAATACACCTCCTTAAATGCAAATTGGACTTTTATATAGCAAAATCCATAACGTAAGTATAATAACAAAAATTATATACTATTTGCAAGTATAAAATAAATAAATCTAGTATTTTTTGAATAAATAGGTTATACTTATCTAGAAATATATATTTAAGGTATTAAAAAGCTCACGGAGGTGAATTTATGAATAAGGGTATTATAAGTAATTCTTTAGGTGATGTTATAATAAGTCCGGAAGTAGTAGCTTTATATGCGGGTTCACAAGCAGTAGAATGCTTTGGTATAGTCGGTATGGCAGTTTTAAATGTTAGAGATGGCATTGTCAGATTGCTGAAAAAAGATAGCCTAAATAAAGGTATTAAAGTAGAGATAAAAGACAATAAAAATAAATATCAACTTTCATGTTATAGTTTCTTATGGAGTTAGCATAAAAAGCAGTATGTGATAACCTTATAGAAAATGTAAAATATAAGTTGGAATCTTTTACCGGTATGCAAGTTGAAAGCATAAATGTTTATGTTGAAGGTGTGAGAGTTATAGACTAAGGAGGAAGGAATCTGTGGAATTAAAACAGATTGATGCATTAATGCTGAAAAAAGCATTTATTGCAGGAGCTAAAAGCTTAGAAGCTAAAAAAGAATGGATAAATGAACTTAATGTATTTCCAGTTCCGGATGGAGATACAGGAACAAATATGACTATGACTATAATGTCAGCGGCAAAAGAAGTAGCAGGGGTTGAAGAAGTAAATTTTGAAAATATATGTAAAGCTATTTCTTCCGGATCACTTAGAGGGGCAAGAGGTAACTCGGGTGTTATACTTTCTCAATTATTAAGAGGTTTTACAAGAGTTGTAAAATCAGAAGAGATAGTAGATGTTAAGATTCTTGCAGATGCTTTGGTTAAAGCAACGGAAACAGCATATAAAGCGGTTATGAAACCTAAAGAAGGTACTATATTAACTGTGGCTAAAGGTATAAGTGATAAGGCTGTAGAAATAGTTGAACAAGTAGATGATATACTTGAATTTGTTAATATCTTAGTAGAACATGGTGATTATGTTCTTTCTACAACACCTGATATTCTTCCTGTTTTAAAGCAAGCCGGAGTAGTAGATTCCGGTGGACAGGGACTTATGCAAATATTAAAAGGTGTAAGAGCTTGCCTTGCAGGTGAAGAACTGGATTTAAGTATAGAACCGATAGCTACAGTAAAGATAGATAAAGGTTCTATTGATTTAGAGCATATAGATACAGCTGATATTAAATTTGGATATTGTACAGAATTTATTATTAAGCTTGAAAAAGAAGTAGATGAAGAAGAGGAAGATAAACTAAAGGATTTTCTGGAAAGTATAGGAGATTCCATAGTTTGTGTTGCAGATGATGAAGTAATTAAAATTCATGTGCATACAAATGATCCGGGATTAGCTTTACAAAAAGCTTTTAACTTATGGTCAATTATCAAAAAAATAAAAAAATTGATAATATGAGAGAAGAACATGAAGAAAGGCTTATAAAAGATTCTTTAAAGATAGCTGAGATACAAGCTAAGGAAAGAAAAGAAAAAAACACGAGAAACAGACAGAGCAAAAAGACGTAGGTTTCATAGCAGTTTTAGTAGGAGAAGGGCTGAAAGATATATTTGAAGGAATCGGTGTCGATTATATAATAGAGGGTGGACAAACTATGAATCCTAGTACAGAGGATATATTAGATGCTATCTCTAAGGTAAATGCTAAAAACTATTTATATTTTTGCCAAATAATAAAAATATAATACTTGCCGCAAATCAAGCTGCAAGTATAGAAGAAGATAAAAAAATATTAGTTATACCTAGTAAGACTATACCTCAAGGAATAAGTGCTGTCATTAATTATATTCCTGAAAAGAGTGATGAAGAAAATTTAACTGATATGATAGCTGAAATGGATAAGATCAAGACTTTATCTGTAACTTATGCAGTAAGAGATACGAATATTGACGGTTTTGAAATAGCAAATGGCGATATTATGGGAATTGGTGATGTCGGTATGTTGGCGGTTGGTAAATCTAAAGAAGATACAACAGTTGAAGCTTTGGAAAAACTAATAGATGAAAATAGTGAATTAGTTACTGTATATTATGGAGAAGATATTTCAGAAGAAGAAGCTAATATATTAGTTGATAAGATAGAATCTAAGTTTGAAGGAATTGAACTTGATTTACAATACGGTGGACAAGCAGTTTACTATTATATAATTTCAGTAGAATAATTCCAGTTATTATAAAAATACTATCCGGAATAATTTTATGGATAGTATTTTTTGTTTTAAAATAAAACAGAGGATTCTGCTTATAGTTACATTAAGCAAATGTCTAATTTGCAAAAGATTTGCAAAATTTCTTGACAAAATAAAAACTCAGACTTAAAATTGCAATGTATTTGCAATTTATAAGGAGGGTTTATGAAAAAAATCACAAAAAAATTGCGTTACTTGCCATGCTTGCGTTTGGATTAGCAGCTTGTGGAAATAAAAATGCTAATGTAGAAAGCAGTAGTGTAAATCAAGCTAAACCGGAAGAAACAACTGCGCAAAGTAGCAAAGAAAAAAGTATAAATGTAGCAACAAGCTTTGCATATCCCAGTCTGGATACACATAAAGAATATTATGGTTGGTATACCAGTATGTATGGAATCACGCAGACATTATTTAAGATAGATGAAAACTTAAATATAGTTCCATTATTAGCTAAAGAGTATAAGACAGAAGGAAGTTTAACAAGTATAAAAATTAAAGGATAATATTAAATTTTTCAAATGGAAATAAATTGGATGCTGATACAGTGATTAAAAAAATATAGAAAAGAGTAATAAGTGAAAAATAAAAAGATTTGCATATATGAAGGATTTTAAAATTACTCTTATAGATGAATTGAATTTTAGTATAGACACAAATGAAGTTTATCCTACACTTATCAATGACTTGGCCAGTCCGGAATTCGGAATTTTGGACATTACTAATATAAAAGATTTTGATACTGAACCTATAGGAACAGGACCATTTATTATTGATAAATTTATACCTGATGGAGATGTTAGTGTAAAAAGAAATGAGAATTATTGGGAGAAAGATGTAAAAATTAGAAAAAAAGCTAATTTTATATATTTAAAAGATGATGAGGCTAGGCTCTTGGCTATGCAAAATGGCGAAGTGGATGCATATATCGGACCTAATGCCGCAGCTTTAGAAATTTTCTCTACGGATAAAAATACTTATACTATAACTAATACAAGCTCTACAAGATTAAACTTCTATATTTTTAAACGAAGATAGACTTGAAGATAAGCTTAGATTAGCTATAAATACAGCTATAGATAAAGAAAAATATAAAAAAACTTTCTTGGGAGATAACTATAGTGTGACATCTTCACCTTTCTCCCAAAAATAGTAAATATGGAGAAGCAAAAGATATAGAATTTAATCTTGAGGGAGCAAAAAAATACTTGAAGAAGCAGGATATGTAAAGAATTCTTCAGATATATATGAAAAAGACGGAAAAGCTTTGAATATAAATATAGCATATTATAATGCAAGAGGACTTGATACCATAGCAACACTTATGCATGAGCAATTATTAAAAGCAGGAATTGATTCTACTTTAAAAGCTTACGAAGATCCGGATTCAACTTACATAACAAGTAGAGATTTTGATATAGCTTTGTATAGCATGATAGCTGATAAAGTAGGAGATCCATATTATTTTATCAGCTCCAGCTTAAAGGACGGTGGATACTTTGATATAGGTGGTTTCAATTCTGAAGAAGCTAATAAGCTGATAGATGAGTTGAAGGTTGAAACTGATACACAAAAGAGAGCAACTCTTGCAAATAAGATTATACAAATAGCAATAGATGATAATGCTTATAATTATTTAACGCTTTTCAATAAAATAACCGTTACCAGAAAGGGTATTAGTGGATATTCCGAAAATTCTCCTTTTTGATTTTTTTATGGTTTGACTGCTGATACAGATATAAATTAGATGTATAAATATATATTGAAAAAGAATAATAGGTTTAATTCCTATATTGTTGGTGCTTAGTTTCATAGTCTTTTTGACTATGTATCTTGCACCCGTGATGTAGCAGTGAAAAATGTTAAGTTCACAGGGGGTGGTAGTAGAAAAAGAAGTTTTGGAAAGTGTTAGAGAGGGTTTGGGTTTAAATCGCACCTTTTCAAGTCAATATTTTTTTCATGGCTTTTTAGGTATATTACAAAGGTGATTTCGGTACTTCTTTAAGAGATGGTAAACCGGTATTAAATAAAAATTTTTAAATGCGACATATTATACTTTTTATTTTATCATTTGTCAGTTTAAACTTAGCTATTATTATATCCATACCACTTGGAGTGATTTCAGCTATATATGAAAAATAAGTTAATTGATCATATAATAAAATTGTTCAGTTTTATTACAAATGCTATGCCTAATTTTTTTGGTATCAGTCTTACTAATATATATATTTGCTATACAGATAAAAATATTTCCGGTAATAGCAAAAGAAAATATATTAGGTTTAACTTTACCAAGCATATCTTTAAGTCTACCCTTAGCAGGAAGATTTATAAGGCAAATAAGAGCCGAAATGTTATCAGAGATGGGTAAAGAATATGTAAATGGACTTAGACAAAGAGGGCTGAAAAAAATCATTTAATAATATATAATAATGTTTTTTTCATAATTGTCTTGCCTCTATAGTAACTATAGTAGGTTTGTCATTAGGGACTTTACTTGGTGGAAGTGTAGTAACAGAAGCCATATTTAATTGGAGAGGCATAGGAAGTTTGGTAATGTCGGCTATAACAAATAGAGATTATCCCATTATACAAGCTTTTGTACTTACTATAACTATCTTTTTATGTATTAATAAATTTAATTACAGATATTTTTTTTATCATTTATTAGATCCAAGGATAGAACTTAGTTAGGAGATTTTATGAAAAAAATATATTAAAAAAAGAGTATATATATTTGCTCTTCTAAGTTTGATATTAATACTTATAGTTCTATCAGCACCGCTATTAGCACCTAATGATCCGTATTTAACCAATCCTGCTTTGATAAGAAAAGGACCAAGTATGTTATATCCGCTTGGAACGGATAGCTTAGGTAGGTGTATACTTAGCAGGGTATTATATGGTGGCAGAATATCTATATTTTCTAGCTTATTCCTTGTATCTGTATCTTTTATAGTAGGTACTCTTTTAGGGATTATAAGTGCTTATTATGGAGGATTTATAGATACCTTGATTATGAGAATAGTTGATATAATGTTGGCTTTTCCACAAATGGTTTTGGCTATAGCTGTTGCCGGTATTTTAGGTGGAAGCCTTGTAAATGCGATGATAGCAACAGGTATAACTTCTTGGACCTTATATGCAAGACTTGCCAGAAGTCATACATTAAGAATAAAAAACGAAGCTTTTATAGCTGCTGCAAGGTTGAATCGTTGTTCGGATTCTTGCATTATAAGAAGGCATATATTTCCTAATATAATGCCGTCTCTATTAATAAATGCCTTAACACAGATAGGCACAACACTTATGGCTATATCCGGTCTCTCTTTTTTAGGACTTGGAGTTAGTCCGCCTAATGCAGAATGGGGTTCTATGATAAGTGAAGCACGTGCATATATGCAAATCTCTCCTATGAGTGTATTAGCACCGGCGTTTGCAATATTACTTAGCATAATGCTTTTTAATTATTTCGGAGATAGTCTTAGAGATTATTTAGAATATAGAGGTTAGTATGGTATTAAAAATAGATAAACTTTTTAGTATCCTATGAAGATGGAAAAATTAGTAAATAATAATATCAATTTGGAAGTTACAAAAGGAGAGATTCTCTGTATTGTAGGCGAAAGTGGAAGCGGAAAAACAACTCTTTTAAAAAGCATTTTAGGTGGTAGGCAAAAGGGAATGAATATTTTGTCGGGTAGTATAAGCTTAAATGGTATAGATATCCTAAAAATAAGCCCAAAAGAACTAAGAAAAGTGCTTGGTAAAGAGATAGGCTTAGTTCCACAAAATCCAAGTGCATCTTTCAATCCTATAAGAAAAATATAGAAAGCAAATAAGGGAAGCTTTTTGAAAGTCATAAAGTAAAAATATGAGGAGAAGCTTATTTTAGATATTTTTTTAAAAATTAGGTTTAATTGATGGAAAAAAAGAATATTGGATTCTTGTCCATACGAAATGAGTGGTGGAATGAACCAAAGAATAGCTATTGCAGTTGCCATGCTTTTTGAAACCTAGTTTATTACTTTGTGATGAAGCAAGCTCGGCTCTGGATATTTCCAGTGGTGAAAGTGTTGTAAATGAATTACTTAAGCTAAGAGAAGAAAGCTCTACATCTATAATATTTATCACCCATAATATTAATCTGGCTGCCAGGATAGGTGATAGATTGGCTATTATGTATAAAGGCAAAAATAATAGAAGAAGGTAAAAACAGAAGAAATAATTAAAAATCCTAGAGAAACTTATACTAAGCTCTTATTTAAAGATACACCTAAACTGAAATTAGAAAGTAGAGAAGCAATATGTACTGATAAAATTATAGAAGCTTCTCTTATATGCAAAAAAAGTATAAAAAAAGAAAAATACTTATATAGAAGCTTTAAAAGATATAAATTTTGAAGTGAGGGAGGGTGAAATTTTAGGAATAGTAGGTGAAAGTGGAAGTGGAAAAATCAACTTTACTTAGACAATTATCCTGTTTGGAAAAATCCTACCGGTGGGCAAATAATTATATCAGGAGAATGTTTGGAGAAAAAAACACCTAGAGAAGCAGCCGGATATTTGCAAGTGGTATTTCAAGATCCTATATCAAGCTTTGATCCTCATCTTAGTATAGAAGCATCTCTACATGAAACTATACATCACTTTTTATGAAAATATAGAAGAACATAAAAAAATAAAAAAATTTCATACATAAATTAAAAAGAGTTGTGTGTAAAAGATAAGTGTTGTTCTTATGACCATAAGGGAGATAGGAGAGCTGATTTAATAATAAAAGATTTGCTAAAGGATATGGGTTTGGAAGAAGAACTTCTTAAAAGATATCCTAAAAATCTTAGTGGTGGACAGTGTCAAAGAATGGCAATACTCAGAGCAATTTCTACTAAGCCTAAAAATACTTTTATGTGATGAAGCGACCTCTTCTTTGGATGTGAGTTCACAGCGGCAAATCGTAGAAATATTATTAAAAATTACGAAAAAAATATAATTTGAGTATAATTTTTCGTATCACATGATATTGCTTTAGTAAGTGAATTTTTGTGATAAGATAGCCGTTATGAAAGAGGGTAAGATAGTAGAACTTGAGAGTAGCAAACTATTGCTTAATACACCTAAAAAAATGAATATACTAAAGAATTATTATCCTATGTAAAGTAAGAGGTAAGATATGCAAAAAGAATATAAAACTAAGGCTAAGGACTATATTTTTAGAGTATATAAAAAAATAATAAAGAGAGACGTTTTTAGTGTAAATGATATACAAGAATATTTAATTGAAAAATGATGTAAATATAAATCTCACAACTATATATAGAAATTTGGATAAACTTAGTTTGAATGGAATTTTATTAAAGTTCAAGAATACTAAAGAGGACTTTAATGTATATCAATATAATGAGCCCGGAGCAGGGTGTCATGAACATTTACATATAGAATGTAGTAAATGTGGAAAGATTTTACATATAGATGATGAAGTGATGAAAGATTTCAACGAACATTTACGTCTTAAATATAATTTTTTTATTTAGATTGTGAAAATTCCAGTTTACAAGGACTTTGTATTTCTTGTGCGTGTGAAAAATAATTAACTAAATACTAATATGATATTTTTGGTATTTAATTATATAAAAATAAATATTTTAGGAGGTTCTTATGAGAATTAATAAGATTTTGACTTACGGTTTTATAGCCGCATTTGGTCTTAGTGCATTTACAGCTTAGTGCGACAAAGACAGAAAGTAAAGTAGAAAGCAGTGTAAGTACAGAAACAGAAAGTGCAAATGCTAAAAACTACTGAGGGAGAAGGAAAAATTAAAGTTGTTTTCAACTATATTTCCATCTTATGATTGGGCAAAAAGAAGTTGTAGGAGATTTGAAAGATTCTTATGATTTCACATTATTATTAGATAAAGGAACAGATTTACATAGTTATCAACCAACTGCTGATGATATAGCAAAAATAGCAGAGGCGGATTTATTTATTTATGTTGGTGGTGAGAGCGATGGTTGGGTTGATGATGCTTTAAAAGTAGCTACCAACAAAGATATGAAAGTTATAAATCTTGTTGAAGTTTTGGGAGATAAAGCTAAGACAGAAGAGGTAGTAGAAGGAATGCAAGCGGAAGAGGAAGAAGAGCATTCCGGTGAAATTGCTGAAGGTGGTGAGGCTTGTGAAGAAAATGAAATAGATGAGCACGTATGGTTATCACTTAAAAATGCTTCAACCTATGTAAAATCTATAGAGGAAGCTTTAGCTGATATAGATAAGAAAAATGCTGCTATATATGAAAAAAATGCTACTGATTATATTTCTAAGTTGAATGATTTAGATAAAGAATATAAAGATGTTGTTGATGCTTCAACAAATAAAACCGTCTTATTTGGAGATAGATTCCCATTTAGATATTTAGTTGATGATTATGGACTTAAATACTATGCAGCTTTTGTAGGTTGTAGTGCTGAAACAGAAGCAAGCTTTAATACGGTAGTATTTCTTGCTAATAAAGTGGATGAGTTAAACTTAGGTGATGTTTTGACTATAGAAAATTCAGATGGAAAGATAGCTAAGACAATAATAGATAATACAAAGGATAAGAATAAAAAAATGTAGATGTATTAAATTCTATGCAATCAGTTACAGCTAAAGATGTAGAAGCCGGAGAAACTTACTTGAAGATAATGCAAAGTAACTTGGAAGTATTGAAAAAGGTACTTAAATAATAGAAAGATAGAGAGATTATGATATATATTAAGGCTAATGATTTGAGTATAGGCTATGAGCAAGGTGTAGTTAGTTCAGATATAAATTTTGAATTACACAAAGGCGACTATATATGTATAATTGGGGAAAAATGGAGCAGGAAAAATCTACTTTAGTTAAAAAACATTACTAGGTCTTGTTAAACCGCTTTCAGGAGAAATTAAATTTGAAAAATGGTTTGACATCTGGAGGAATAGGTTATCTTCCACAGCAAAGTAGTGTACAAAGAGATTTTTCCGGCTACAGTGTATGAAATAGTTTTGTCAGGAACTTTAATGAATAATAAGGGTTTTTTTCTATAGAAAAAGAGTCAAAAAGAATTAGCCATAAAAAAATATGAAAATAATGAATATTCTTGAACTTAAAAAAATAAGAGTTATAGGAATTTATCAGGTGGACAGCAACAAAGAGTTCTACTTGCAAGATCCTTATGTGCTACCAATGAAGTCTTATTGTTAGATGAACCTGTAACAGGACTTGATCCAAAGGCAACAGCTGATTTTTTTATAGTCTTGTAAAAAGAATTAAATGATGCAGGGCTAACAATTATAATGATAAGCCATGATATGGTATCTTCAGTAAAATATGCAAATAAGATTCTTCATTTAGGTAAAAAAACAAATATTTTTTTGGTGAAACAAAAGATTATATGAAAAGTCCGGCTTGGCTCTTTTTCAAGGGATTGGAGGACATAAATGGATAATATGGGAATTATGGAAAAGTTAATTACATATTTTAACTATCCCTTTGTTAGATACGCCTTAATTGTCGGTGTACTTATAGCACTTTGTTCTTCTTTGCTTGGTGTAACTTTGGTTTTGAAAAGATATTCATTCATAGGAGATGGACTTAGTCATGTTGCTTTTGGGGCTATGGCAGTGGCAACTATTTTAGATTTGTCGGAAAAAAATCTACTTATAATGCCTGTTACCATTATAGTAGCGATATTACTTTTGAAAACAGGAACAAGTACAAAAATAAAGGGTGATGCCATGATAGCTATACTTAGTGTAGGAGCTTTAGCTATAGGTTATATGTTAATGAATGTATTTCCTACTTCTGCAAATATATCAGGTGATGTTTGTTCTACACTTTTTGGTTCTACTTCTATTTTAACACTTACAGGTGAAGAAGTATTAGTTTGCATAGTTTTATCTATACTTATAATATTAATATATATAATTTTTTTATAATAGAATATTCTCTCTAACCTTTGATGAGATTTTTTTGCAAAAAGCAAGTGGACTTAAAAACAGATTTTTTTATAATTTATTGATAGCTGTTATAATAGCTGTTATAATAGTATTAGGAATGAATTTAGTAGGCTCTTTACTTATATCAGCACTAGTTATATTTCCTTCCTTATCAGCTATGAGAGTGATACATAGTTTTAAAGGAGTAGTGATTTTTTCAAGTATATTATCAGTTTTCTGTGCTTTTTTGGGCATGGTATTATCAATAATATTTTCTACACCTGTAGGCTCAACCATAGTAGCTGTAAATATGCTTATTTTTTTATAATTTGTATTTTTGTAGGGACGTTTTCTTAGAGTATAGGAGTATAAGAGTGAGAAGAATAGTATTGGTTTTGACTTTATTGAATTTAAGTTTGCTTAGTGCGTGTGCTAAAGGAAAATATGCGAGTAATAAACTTGCTGATAAAAATAACAAAGTAGCAAATGTTGTTAATGAACAAATAAAAAAAGAAGAGAGCAAGGTTAACACAAATAATTCTAAGGTAGACGAAACAAAAGAAAGTATAAGTGAAACAAAAGAAAGTATAAGTGAAACAAAAAGAAAGTATAAGTGAAACAAAAAGAAAGTATAAGTAAAACAAAAAGAAAATATAGGTGAAACAAAAGAAAGTAATGCTACTAAAAAGTAGCAATAAAGGCAATGAAACTACTGATAAAGCAAAAAGATACCGGTGTGGATTATGATTTAACTACTATGAATAGTGATATGGTATATGCCAGTGTATATCAGCTTATGGTAGATCCGGAAACTTATGTTGGAAAAACTTTTAAAATGCAAGGAACATATTATTCTACATTTTATGAGCCTACAAATAAATATTATCATTATGTTATAATAGAAGATGCCGCAGCTTGTTGTGCTCAAGGTTTGGAGTTTGTTTGGGGAGATGGAAGCCATGTATATCCGGACGAATATCCTGCTAATGAGTCAAAAGTAGAAGTCAGTGGTACCTTTGAAACATATAAGGAAGGCGAAGATGAAAGGCTTTATTGTAGGATAGTAAATGCTACTATGAGACCACTTGAAAAATAATACAAAAAGCGATTGGATAAACACTTATATCTAATCGCTTTTTGCTTGCAAGCAAGTTAAAGCTAGTGTATTATATAAGGTGGTAAAAAGTTAATGTCTATTAAAGAAAGGTGTAATTATGTACGATAAATACGTAAGTCCTCTATCGGGGAGATATGCAAGCTCAAAAATGCAGTATATATTTTCTAATGAAAAGAAATTTAAAACTTGGAGAAAGTTATGGATTGCATTAGCTAAAGCAGAAAAATCTCTGGGCCTTGATATAAGTGATGAACAAATAAAGGAATTGGAAGCTTTTAAAGATGATATAAACTTTGAAGTTGCTTCCGAAAGAGAGAAAGTTGTAAGGCATGATGTTATGAGTCATGTTTATGCTTATGGTTTGCAATGTCCTAAAGCTAAGCCTATAATACATCTTGGTGCTACCAGTTGCTATGTTGGAGATAATACAGATGTTATTATAATGGATGAAGCACTTAGATTAGTTAGAATTAAGTTAGTAAATGTAATAGATTTATTAAGCAAATTTGCTATGGAGTATAGAGATTTACCTACTTTAGCCTTTACACACTTTCAAGCTGCTCAACCTACGACAGTTGGTAAAAGAGCCAGCCTTTGGATAAATGACTTATTAATGGATTTTTGAAGATTTATCCTATATAATTGATAATATTAAATTACTTGGGTGTAAGGGTACAACAGGCACTCAAGCTTCATTTATGGAGCTTTTTGCAGGCGATGAAGAGAAAATAAAAGAATTGGATAAACTTATTGCAAAGGAGATGGGATATAAAGCTTGTTATCCTGTATCAGGACAAACTTACTCAAGAAAGTTAGATCAAAGAATAGTTAATATTCTGGCAGGTATAGCTACAAGTGCTCATAAGTTTACAAATGATATAAGATTATTACAACATATGAAAGAAGTAGAAGAACCATTTGAAAAAAATCAAATAGGCTCAAGCGCTATGGCATATAAGCGTAATCCTATGCGTAGTGAGAGAATATCATCTATAGCAAAATTTGTTATGAGTCTTTCATCAAGTCCTATGTTAGTTGCCGCTACACAATGGTTTGAAAGAACCTTAGATGATTCGGCAAATAAAAGGCTTGCAGTAGCTGAAGCTTTTCTTAGTATAGATGCTATCTTAGATTTATATCTTAATGTAGTAGATGGCTTAGTAGTATATCCTAAGGTTATAGAAAAACGTCTTGCTTCTGAACTCCCATTTATGGCAACTGAAAATATAATGATGGATGCTGTTAAAGCAGGTGGAGATAGACAGGAGCTACATGAAAGAATAAGAGAGCTTTCTATGGAAGCAGGAAAAAAATGTAAAAAGAATTAGGTTTAGATAATAATTTAATAGAGCTTATTTCCAAAGATCCTATGTTTAAATTAAATAAGGAAGAACTTGAAAAGAGTTTGGATTCAACTAATTATATAGGAAGAAGTTCAAATCAGGTCAAAGAATTTATAGAAGAATTTATAAAACCTATTTTTAGAAGAATATAAAGAAGTTCTTGGTGAAAAAAGCTGAGATTAATGTATAAGGGAGGACAGTATAATGGTTAAAGCTATAGTTGGTGCTAACTGGGGTGATGAAGGTAAAGGAAAAAAATCACAGATACTCTAGCAGAAGAGGCAGATATAGTCATAAGATTTCAAGGTGGTAGTAATGCGGGACATACTATAATTAATAATTATGGTAAGTTTGCACTTCATTTACTTCCTTCAGGAGTATTTCATAGTCATATTACTAATATTATAGGAAATGGTGTTGCTTTTAAATATTCCTTATCTTATAGAGGAAATTGATTCAGTAGTAGAAAAAAAGGAGTTCCAAAGCCAAATATTTTTAGTTTCAGATAGAGCACAATTACTTATGCCATATCATATTTTACAAGATACCTATGAAGAAGCTAGACTTGCCGGAAAAGCTTATGGTTCAACAAAGTCAGGTATAGCACCTTTTTATTCTGATAAGTATGCTAAAATTGGTATACAAGTTAGTGAATTATTTGATGATGAAATATTAGAAGAAAAAAAGTAGAGAAGATTTGTACTTTGAAAAAAATGTTATGTTTAAACATTTATATAATAAACCTGAAATTAATAAAGAGGAACTCATGGAAACACTACATAAGTATAGGGATATGGTAGAACCTTATGTTTGTAATGTAAGTGCATATTTATATGAAGCTTTGGCAAAGGGTAAAAAAGTACTTTTAGAAGGGCAACTTGGTTCTCTTAAAGATCCTGACCATGGTATATATCCTATGGTTACATCCTCACATACTTTAGCAGCTTATGGTGCTATAGGTGCAGGTATAGCTCCACATGAGTTAAAAGATGTTGTAACTGTTGTTAAAGCATATTCCAGTGCCGTAGGTGCCGGTGAATTTGTATCAGAAATACATGATGAAGCAGAAGCAGATGAGTTAAGACGTCGTGGCGGTGATGGTGGTGAATTTGGCGCAACCACAGGTCGTCCTAGAAGAATGGGTTGGTTTGATGCTGTTGCTTCAAGATATGGAGTTCGTATTCAAGGAACAACTGAAGTGGCACTTACAGTCTTAGATGTACTCGGATATTTGGATAAATTACCTGTTTGTATCGGATATGAGATAGACGGAGTAGTTACAAAAGATTTTCCTGTTACAGCAAAACTTAAAAAAGCTAAGCCGGTATACGAATATTTAGATGGTTGGAAATGTGAAATTCGTGGTATAAAAGAGTATGATAAATTGCCTGAAAATTGTAGAAAATATATAGAATTTATCGAAAAAGAGCTTGGTGTTCCTGTTACTATGGTAAGTAATGGCCCTGGAAGAGATGAAATAATATATAGAAAAATAAAGTAAAGTTAGAAGAATTGTAAATATTTACAGTTCTTCTTTTATAAATAGAATTATTATTATATTATTTTTTTGTATAAAAAAATAATATAATAAGCTAAGAAAGGAGGTAATAATGAAAAAAATAAAAATTTTTGGGTGTTTTGTATGGTATGGCAATAGGAGATGCTATGGGTATGCCGCCAGAGCTTTGGAGTAGAAAACGTCTTTTAGAGAAATATGGATATATTACAGATTTTATGGATGGAGATGAAGAGAATGAGATATCTTATCAATATAAAAAAGGTAACTTCACTGATGATACATCTCAAGCACTTGTAATAGTAGATACTTTGCTGAAGAATGAGTTTGTAGTAAATTCAAATTCTATAGCTAAAGCTTTATTAGAGTGGGCATATAAAGAAAAGGCTTTTGAGAATAATATTCTTGGTCCTACATCAAGGGCTACACTTGAAGCTTTTTCTAGGGGAGAAGATCCTAAAAAATATTCGGATACAGCTTTATCTAACGGAGCTGCGATGCGTATTGCACCTATAGGTAGTATTTTCTTGGCTAGTCAAAAAAGAGAATTATGTAATTATGTATTAAATATATCAAGAGTAACGCATAGTAGTGATATTACAATAGCCGGTGCTTGTATTATAGCTATGGCTGTTTCTTCAGTTATTGACTTTTCTGATAAAGATAGAATGATAGAAGATATACTTTCCATAGAAGAGTATGCCATGTCTCTTGGAGCGAGTACAGTATCAGCTTCATTAGGAACTAGAATAAAATATGCTATAAAATTAGCAAAAGAATATAAAGAGGATAAAAAAAGTTTTTTAAATGAATTATATTCTATGATGGGAGCCGGAGTTAATACAGTAGATTCAGTTCCTTGTGCTGTAGCTATAGCATATTATGCATTTGATGTGCATGAGGCGGCACTTCTTAGCGCCAACCTAGGTGGAGATACAGATACTATAGGGGCTATGGCTTGTGCTATTTGCGGAGCTATAAAAGGTATTGAGGGTATACCAAAAGAAGATATAGATTTAATAAAAACTGCTAATAATGTAGACTTTAGTTTTTATGCTGAAAAATTAGCACTAATAAGGGGGAAATTAGTATGAAAAAATGTTTGGTTATAGGTGCAACTATGTTAGATATAGTTGCAAACTTAGATAGCTTACCTGTAAGAGGTGGTGATGCATATATAAAACAACAAGAGATGATGCTGGGTGGTTGTGCATATAATGTTGCAAGTATACTTAAACATTTTGATATTCCTAATACCTTGTTTGCACCTATTGGAAGTGGAATGTATGCGAGTTTTATAGAAAATAAGCTAAAAGAAGAAGGATATAGTAGTCCTATAAAAAGTATAGATATGGATAATGGCTATTCTATGTGCATAGTGGAGGCAGATGGAGAACGTACATTTATAACTTTATCCGAATAGAATGTTATTTTTAGAAAAAGAATGGTTTGATAGTTTAGATATTAACTTATATGATAAAGTATATATTTCGGGATATGAACTCGAGGGAGAGGGTGGAAATGTAATTTTAGATTTTTTTTAGAGGATAATAAAGATTTAGAAATATACTATGCACCGGGTCCTAGGATAAATTATATATCAGAAGATAGACATAAAAAGATTGTTTAAACTATCTCCAATAATACATTTGAATGAAAAAAAGAGGTAAAGGAATATACTAAAGAGTCTGGCTATAAAGAGGCTACAGATACTTTAAGAAACTTAACTAATAACACGGTTATACTTACCTTAGGAGATAAAGGTGCTTATTATTCAAGTAGAGAAAAAGAAGGATTTATACCTAGTAAAAGCTAGTAGAGTGCTTGATACTATAGGTGCCGGAGATAGCCATATTGGTACAATAATAGCTTGTCTTAGTAAAGATAAAAAAATTTAGAATTTGCTATAGAACAAGCCAATAAAATAGCAGCGAAGGTAGTAAGCGTAAAAAGGCTCTACACTTACGAAAAAAAGAATTTGAGGAAGGAAGATTATAATATGAAAAAAAGATTAAAGATTTTTTTGAAGATTGGACATTATTTGAAAAAAACTTTGGCTAATATTATCAACTTTAATAATGTTGGTATTATCTATAAAAAAGGAAAGGATAGCCCTATAGCTCTTATAAGTGGTTTAGCAGGTATAATTAGTGTTGTTTTATGTGCAAAAAGGTAAACTTATCAATTATGCTTTTGGTATGATTCAAGCAATTACATATTCTTATATTTGTTTTTAAATCTCAAATATATGGAGAAGTAATGTATAATCTTTTGATGATTCCTATGATTATTATAGGTGTGATTTCTTGGAAGAAAAATATGTCGGAGGATAATGCAGAAGTTAAAGCAAGAAATTTAAGTTCTAAAGGCTGGCTTATACTAATAATTATTTGTATATTATCTGTTGCTGTTTATTGTGGAGTTTTGAAAATGTTAGGAGGAAATTTTGCACTTATAGATGCAACATCAACGGTTTTAAGTCTAATTGCTACGGTTCTTATGATAGCACGTTTTTCTGAACAATGGTTAGTATGGATTTTTGTTAATATTGCTTCAGTTGCATTATGGGTAATGGCTTTAATGAACGGAAATCAAGGCTCTACTACTATATTGGTTATGTGGTCAGCATATTTACTTAACTCAGTTTATGGTTATATAAATTGGAGAAGAATGTCTAAGGAAAATTAATATTTAAATATTTTAAAAAGTTAATCCTAAATTGAATGAGTATATAAGCTATTTGAAGTAGATAAAATTAAGTTTGATATTAGTTGGAGAAATAAGTTTATAGAAAAGATTATAATATAATAATTTATAGAACAGAGGGAAATGTAACCTAAATGGAATTATATAAAAATAATGTTAGTAGATGATGAGGAAGAAGTCAGGACTAGTATAATAAAGCAAGTAGATTGGGAAAAATTAGGTTTTAGAGTTGTTTCAGATGCAGAAAATGGAGAAGATGCCTTAGAAAAAAATAGATATTTATGAACCGGATGTTATAATGACAGATATACGAATGCCTTATATGGATGGACTAAGTCTTATTGAAAAAAAGTCCATAGCAAATATCCGACAGTTAAATTTTTGATCTTTTCCGGTTTTGATGATTTTGAATATGCAAAAGAAGCTATACGCTTAGGAGTAAGTGAGTATATATTAAAAACCTATAAATAGTGAAGAACTTAGCGAAATTTTCAATAAAAATAAAGAAAAAAATCTGGATTTAGAAATAGAAAAATAGAAGAGATATAGCCAGACTTAGAGAAAATTATAAGACTAATTTACCTATTATAAAAAAATCAATTTCTTATTAATTTATTAAACTCAAAACTAAGTAAGGCGGAGATAGATTTAAGACTTAAAGAGTATGAAATAGACTTAAATGAAGCTCTTAAATATCAAGTGGCTTGTGTAGATATAGAATATGAAAAGATGCCCATAGATCCTAAATTAGGATTACAAAAAGAGTTGGTGGCTCTATCTGTTATGAATTTATTAAAAGATAAAATGGAAGAATATTATCGTGTAAGCGTATTTAATTCACTTGTAGATGATAGAATCCTAATAATTATAGCGATAGATGAAAAAAATAAAAATATTGATTTGATAGATTTACTTAGAGCCATTTGCAAAGAAAGTATTAGAGTCTTAGGGGTAAGTATAAGTCTGGGTTTAGGAGATAAAAGAAATGATATCTTAGAACTTTCTTTATCTTATCAAGAGAGTTTGGAAGCTATAGGTTATAAACAAATAGTAGGAATTGGAGAAGCTATTTACATAAAAGACGTAGAGCCACATAGTTTGGGGACCTTGTATTTCGATGAGAAAGAGGATGAAGAATTTAGTTCATCCATAAAATTTGGTCCTATAGAAAAAAATTAATACTCAAATTGATAATATTTTTATATAAACTGGAAAATTCAAAAGTGCATTTTAGACAAAAAGCAAGCTTATGCTTTCAGTATAATTACAGTTATTATAAGGCTTATGCAACAATATGAGATTAGTTTAGTTAAGTTTGATAGTGGTGATAGCGGTTATATAGATGTTATAAATAAATTACAAAAACTTTGAAGAATTTATAGTATGGCTTAGAGATATTTGCATAAGATTATATATTAGTATGCAAGAAAAAAAGAGAAAGTAATAGTAAACAAGTAATAGCAGAAGCCAAAATGTATATTATGGAGAATTATGATAAAGAAGAGCTTTCTGTAGACACTGTATGTAAAAAAATTACATCTTTCTACGGCTTATTTCTCTACTTTATTTAAAAAAAGAAGTGGGTCAAACTTGTATCGCTTATATAACAGATTTTTAGATTAAAAAAAGCAGTAGAACTTCTGAATACTACAGATGATAAAACTTATATGATAGCGAATAAAGTAGGTTATGCGGAACAAAAATTATTTTTAGCTATGTATTTAAAAAAAGAAATATGGAGTTTCTCCAAGTAAATATAGAAGCAATAAGGATAAATAATAGGTAAAGTATGATTAAAAAAATAATAAATTGAGTATAGGAAATTCTATTTTTTTGTATATTTTACTATAACGGCTATAGTGGCTACCTTACTTATAAGTTTAGCTATATACAGCCGTTTATCTTTGGAACTTAGTAAGAATATAAAAAGAAGAAAAATATAAATTTGGTTAGTCAGGTAAATGCAGCTATAGATAAGCATATTAGAGGAGTTATGAAGTTATCTGACACAATTTATTATAATACTATAAAAAAATACTGATATATCAGATAAAAAGTATTACTAGGGATATGACTCTTCTATATGATAATAATAAGGAAATAATAGAGAATATAGCTATTTTTTTCAGCAAATGGAGATTTGCTTACAAGTGTACCTGCTGCAAGACTAAGAAAAGAATATGTACTAAATGCTGAACCATGGTTTGTAGAAACATTAATAAAAAAATGACAGTATATATTTCTCTAAGCCACATATTCAATTTGCTTTTATACAAAATGAAAAATACATATAAATGGGTTATAACTATGGCAAGAGCTATAGAAATAAATAAAGATGGAAAAAAAGTGAGCAAGCTATATTACTTATTGATATAGCTTATTCCGTATAGCAAGATTATTAGACAATATATCTTTTGGACCTGATTCATATATTTTTTTAACAGATTCCAAAGGTGATTTTATATATCATCCTAAATTACAATTAATATATTCAGGTTTAGAAAAAAAGAGAATAATATAGAAATTTCTTCATATAGCGATGGAATAAGTGAAGAAAAAGTTTGAAGGTATAAATAGAAATATAGTTATCAAAAAGTGTAGGTTATACTGCTTGGAAAGTAGTAGGTGTAAGTGTACAAAAAAAGGTATTAGTCTTGATAAGTTAAAAAGCAAAACTTTTTATGGTTTTTTTATAGTTTCTTGCATAATATTTATGGTATCCAGTATAAATGCCTATATTTCATATATTATAACCGACCCTATAAAAAGAATTGGAAAAAAATCAGTTAATGAGCTGGAAAAAGGGTAATATGGATGCAAATATTTATATAGGTGGTTCTTATGAGATAATGCATTTGGGAAAATCTATAAAAAGTATGTCTGCCAGAATTAAAGATCTTATGCAAACTATAGTACGAGAACATGAAGAGAAAAGAAAGAGTGAGTTTGATACTTTACAGTCACAAATAAATCCTCATTTCTTGTATAATACCCTAGATATTATCGTATGGATGGTGGAAAATGAAAAAAAATCAGAGGCTGTAAAAGTTGTTACATCCTTAGCCAGATTCTTTAGAATATCTCTCAGTAAGGGGAAAAGTATTATAAGTGTAAGAGATGAAATAGAACATGTTAAGAATTACTTAATGATACAGCAGATGAGATTTAAAAATAAATTTAATTATGAAATAAATGTAGAAGAAGATGTTTGGGAGTATTCTTCTTTAAAGCTTATGCTTCAACCTCTAGTTGAAAATGCTATATACCATGGCATGGAATTTATGGATGGAGATGGTCTTATATCTATCACTGTAAAAAAAGAAGAAGATAAATTATATTTTATAATAAGTGATAACGGTTTAGGAATGACTAAAGAGCAAGTTGCTTCATTATTATCTAAAAGATTTTACAAGTAAAAAGTAAAAAAAGGCTCAGGTATAGGTGTAAAGAATGTAAAATGAACGTATCAAATTATATTTTGGTATAGAATATGGGCTCAGTATAGAATCTGAACCTGATGAGGGTACTAAGATAAGATTGACATTACCTGTAAGGAGGTTTGGAGATAATGAGTAGAAATAGTATAGTTATATGGATAAGTGGAGTTTTTTTATTCTAGTTTTATTATATTTATTATCTTCTACAGATTTATTAATAAAGGATGAAATAAAGCCAATATATCAAATTTCTATAATATTAAAAAAATGCTGATGATGATTTGTATTCAAATTTTAAGAAAGGTGTTGAAAAAGGCGGCAGGTGAATTTAATGTAGATACAAATATAATAGATGCTTCAAAAAAATAGAAGATATAGAAAAAAAGATAAACTTATATATACAGAAAAAAATGAAGGTGCAAATGCTATAGTCATAGAAAATTCTGAAAAAGAGCTCTTAAAAAGAAGAAAGCAAGGATTTTCCCTTTGTTATTATAGGGGATGAAAAGTATAATTTTTTTGGCATAGTAGTCTTGTATATTCATATAAAGAACTAAAGCTTGGATTTGGCAAAAAGAATTGAAGATGAGCATAACAATATAAAGAATATATATTTTTATGTGTTATGATAGAGATACTTATGAAAAATAATGAGATATATAATAGTATAAAAAGAATATTTTGATGAGTCCATTATACATATTATAGATAATAAAGATGATGAAGGAGCTTTTTAGAGAGAGTTTAGAAGATTTAGTTATAAAAAAATGATAAAGAATATAAACCGCTTATAATAGCTGCGGATAAGTATAGTTTAAGTTCTGTTACAAAGATATTATCAGCCAGCACTGTATATACAGATAAAATTTTAGCTGTATATGGTTTTGGAAATACAACTTATATATTAAATAAGTTGGACGAAAAACTTGATTTCAGGCATAGAGGCTTTTAATGATTATGAAATAGGATATTTATCTATAAAAAAACAGCAGTAGATATGATAAAAAAAGAGATATAAGTAGCATAGAAAAAGATATAGATAGTGAGTATATAGATAAAAAAATAGTTTAAAAAAATGATGATAAAATGAAATTTTTTTATATCCCATAGAATAGGAGTGATATGATAGATAATAAAATAAAAGATTTTTTTAATTCCCATACTTTGTATTATATTTTTTTATTATTTTTTTACTTTTTACCTATTAAGGTATATAAAAGAGAAAAACATATAGAGAAAAAGAATATAAAAAAATAGGTGTATTTTTTTATAAGGCAGATGATATATTTATATCTAATCTTAGCAAAGAGATAGAAAAGTATGCTAAAGAATTTGAAAAAAAGAAAAATAAGATAAAAAAATAAATATGGAAGTTTTTAAATGCCTCAGGTAATCAAGACTTACAGGATAGGCAGATAGAGAGATTTGTTTCTTTAGGATATGATGTTTTATGTGTAAATCCGGTAGAAAGGACAGATGTTTCCGGTATTATTGATTTGTGTATGAAGAAAGACTTGCCTTTAGTATTTTTTTAACAGAAAACCGGTTGAAGATGATATGAAAAGATATGATAAATTATATTACATAGGTACGGACCCTAAGGGAGAAGCTATTAAACAAGGCAAGATGTTAGTTGATTTGTATAGAAAAGATAAAAGAAGCTTAGATTTAAACGATGATGGAAAGATAGATTATGTTTTACTTGAAGGTGAAGCCAGTCATCAAGATTCATTAATAAGAACAAAATGGACAGTAAAAAAACTCTTCAAGATGAAGCTATTCCTATAAATAAAAATTGCGGGTGGAGTAGCAAATTGGGATACATCTCAGGCTACTGCACTTATGGAAAAATGGTTAGAAGAATATGCAGGAGAAATAGAACTGGTAATATCAAATAATGATTCTATGGCTATGGGAGCTATAGAAGCTATAGAGCGTGAAAAAGATTTTCGTGGTATTAAAGTGGTTGGTATAGATGGTATTGCTGAGGCACTTGAGCAGATAAATAGAAAGACAATGTATGGGACGGTATCAAATGAGATAGATAATTATGCTAAGGTTATTATTGATATAGCAGCATATAGAGCTTTTAAATAGAGATTTTTCCAACTTATATAAAGAATGGTTTGGAGAATGATAAATATTTTTATATAGAGCAAAAAGCTATAACAATAGATAATGTAGGAAAAAAGTATTAGGTATTTAAGTTTAATATTTTCAAGATATAAAGAACTGATATTTATGACTGTTAGTTTTATTTAAGAATATAGCGTTTTTGAAGTTTGATAGTTTATAAAAATTTATATATAATACTTTAAGAATTGATATGAAAAAAATCCCTAATTTTTCAAAAAAATCCTATAGAAATATGTATGGAAAAAGAATAGAATATGAACATAAAAGCTTAGAGAAAGCGTAAATAATAATCTTATTAAATAATGGAGGAAGATATTATGAGATTAACAAAAAAAGTATTAGCAGCAACTTTAGTAGGAGCTATGGCATTTTCAATGAGTGCATGTTCATCTTCAAAGCCAGCTGAGACAACAGCACAAAGTCAAGCAGAAACAGTAGCAGAACAAGCTAAGGCAAATTCAGAAGGTAAAGATCTTAGCGAAATGAAAGTTGGTATTTCTATCTATAAATTCGATGATAACTTCATGACACTATATCGTCAAGAGTTAGAGAAATATTTAGTAGAAAAAGGATTTAAGAAAGAGAATATCACTATTCAAGATGGTAAGAATGACCAAGCTGAGCAAACAAACCAAATTAAGAACTTCATCACAAGTGGTGTTGATGTAATGATTCTTAACTTAGTTCAAGCTTCTTCAGCTCCAACTATAACAGAAGAAGCAAATAAGGCCGGTATCCCAGTAGTTTATATAAATAGAGAGCCAGACGCTTCTGAAATAGAAAAATGGGGAACAGAGAAAATCAAAGCTACTTATGTAGGTGCTGATGCTAGACAATCAGGAAAATTCCAAGGTGAAATGATAGCTGAATTACCAAATAAGGGTGATGTAAACGGTGATGGAGTAGTTAAATATATAATGATCCAAGGAGATCCAGAGAACGTAGATGCTCAATATAGAACAGAGTTCTCAGTAAAAGCCCTTGAAGAGGCCGGAATGAAAACAGAGCAATTATTAATGCAAAGAGGTGACTGGGATCAAGCAAAGGGTCAACAAATTACTCAAGATGCTTTAACACAATTTGGTAATGATGTAGAAGTTGTATTCTCAAACAATGACTCTATGGCTCTTGGTGCATTACAAGCTATAACAGCTGCAAATAGAAAAGTTGGAGAAGATATCTATATAGTAGGTGTTGATGCTCTTGCAGAAGTTTGTCAAAATGTTGCAGATGGTAAGATGACAGGTACAGTATTTAATGACTTCCTTAATCAAGCACATACAGCAGCAGATGCAGCTATTGATTTTGTAAGCGGCAAAGATGTTAAAACAAAGATTGGAGTTGACTATGTAAAGGTAACTAAGGACAAAGCTCCTGAGATTCTTGAACTAGTTAAATAATACTTAATAATCTTTAGCTTAGTATAAGACAGAAAGATAAATATAAAATATCGGGGGTGTCTAAATAGGCACTCTCGTTTTTTGAAAGGAGTAGAGAATGGCTGAACAATACAGATTACAAATGAGTGGCGTATCTAAAAGCTTTCCGGGTGTAAAAGCACTGGATGGTATACATTTAAATGTTAGACCGGGTACTGTACATGCACTTATGGGTGAAAATGGTGCCGGTAAGTCCACACTTATGAAATGTTTGTTTGGAATTTATAAAATGGATGAAGGCGAAGTATATGTAGATGGTCAGAAATTACATATACTAAATCCAGAAGATGCATTAAAAAAAGGTCTTGCCATGGTTCATCAAGAATTACAACCTGTACCGGCTAGAAGTATAGCTGAAAATATGTATTTAGGTAGATATCCAATGAAAACATTTGGACCTATAAAGATGATAGATCATGCTAAAATGAATGCAGAGGCTAAGAAGTGGTTAGCAGAGGTAAAAATGGACTTTAATCCTAAATCTCTACTCGAAACACTTTCTATATCACAAATGCAATCAGTTGAAATAGCAAAGGCAGTATCTCAAGGTGCAAATATTATTATTTTGGATGAACCTACTTCATCACTTACAGATAATGAAGTAGAAGGGCTATTTAAAATAATAAGAGATTTGCGTTCTAAGGGAGTTTCTCTTATCTATATTTCTCATAAAATGGCGGAAATCAGAGAGATAGCTGATGAGATTACAATAATGAGAGATGGTACTTATGTAGGTACTTGGGATATGAAAGATATATCAGATGCTGAAATAATAAAGCAAATGGTAGGACGTGAACTTTCAAATATATATCCTGAAAGAGGAGAAGTTGTATTAGGAGAGTCTGTACTTGAGGTGGAAGGACTTACAAGTATACATGATAACTCTTTTAAAGATTGTAGCTTTAAACTAAAAAGAGGTGAAATAATAGGCTTTGGTGGACTTGTAGGTGCACAAAGATCAGAGCTTATGGAAGCTATATTTGGTCTTAGAGCGGTAAAGAGTGGAGAAATTAAAGTTTCCGGAAAGACTGTAAAAATACAAAGACCGGCTGACGCAATAGATAGTGGTATAGGAATGATAACAGAAGATAGAAGAGGAACAGGTATTTTAGGTTGCTTATCTATTTCTGATAATGTGGCTATATCTTCCTTAGGACATTATTTAGATTTTGGGGTATCTTTAAATCATGCTAAGATTAATAAAGTTGTAAATGACAATATTGCAAAGCTTAGAATAAAGACACCAAGTAATAAGACACATATTCAATCATTATCAGGTGGTAACCAACAGAAAGTTATTATATCCAGATGGTTGGCAAATAATCCGGATGTTCTTATAATGGATGAGCCTACAAGAGGTATAGACGTTGGTGCTAAATATGAAATTTACCAAATTATGTTAGATCTTGCTAGGGCAGGAAAAGGTATAATAATGATTTCTTCTGAGATGCCTGAACTTATAGGTATGTCAGACAGAATTATGGTTATGTGTAATGGTAGAATTACCGGTGAACTTAATAAAGATGAAGCTACTCAAGAAAGTATTATGAGTTTAGCTACTAAATTTAAGTAAGGAGGATTTAAAAGATGTCAGAAAAATAAAGTTGTAACAGCTAAATCAAATCTTGATATTAAAAAAATTATTATTAGATAATGGTATTATTATAGTATTACTTATATTAGTGCTTTTAACAGGTATATTAAAGGATAATTTCTTTTCAGTTAGTAACTTAAAAAATATATCAGTTAATGCTGCGGCACGTGTTATTATTGCTTTTGGTGTTTCAGGTTGTTTAATTACAAAAGGTACTGATCTTTCAGCAGGTCGTGTTGTAGGTCTTGCTTCTTGTATAGCAGGAACATTATTGCAAACAGTTGATTATTCAGCTAAATTTTATCCAAACCTACCACAACTTAATATAGTAGTGGTTTTACTCATAACAGTAGCAATTTGTGCTATATTTGGTCTTATTAACGGTTGGATAATATCTTACTTAAATGTTCCGGCTTTCATTGGTACTTTAGGTATGCAATTAGTAGTTTATGGTATTTGTTTAGTTTATACTAATGCAACTCCTATAGGTGGTTTTAGACCGGACTACACTAATGTTGCTAATGGTGCATTTTTACATATTCCATATCTTTTTATCATTGCTTTAGTAGTTGGACTTATTATGTGGTTTATTTATAATATGACCAGACATGGAAAGTATATGTATGCTATAGGTGGAAATGAAGCGGCAGCGGAGGTTTCAGGTGTTAATGTTAAGAAAACAAAAATTTGGATTTATGTAACAGCAGCTATACTTTATGCAGTAGCAGGTTTCTTATTAGGTGCTAAATCAGGTGGTACATCAGTAAATATGGGTCAAGGATATGAGTTGGAAGCTATTGCAGCTTGTACTATAGGTGGTGTATCTGTTAATGGTGGTATAGGTAGAATTTCAGGTTGTGTAATTGGTGTTTTAGTATTTGAGTTATTAAAATCTTCAATGCAATTCTTAGGAATAAATACAAACTATCAATATATAGTTCAAGGTATAGTTATAGTAGTGGCTATTGCACTTGATATTAGAAAAATATATTCAAAAGAAATAATTAAAGTTAAGGTCCTGGAGAAAAACTTCGGGACCTTTTTATATTAGGTGATAATATACTCTTTTTTTATCTTTATTAATACTTTAATAAGTTGCATTTTTAAAAATCATATGTTATAATGAACTCAAAAATCTTTTTAGATCTGCTAAAAAAATATTACATAATTACGGAATTTCCCGTATAAATCCATAAAATTGACGATTAAGTACATAGTTTTTTTGTGAAGGTTATAATGAAAGGAAAAAAATATGAGAAAAAAGCTGGAAACATTATCTCTAGTGCAATTGAGAGATATTGCAAAACAAAATGGAATAAAAAAAGATAAGTACTTTGAAAAAAAGATGAATTAATAGATGTATTATTGGAGTTTGATAGAAAACAACAAGAAGAATTAAAGGAAAGAGAAGAAGTAAAAGAGAATTTAGAGGGAATAAAAGAAATAGAAGAATCTAAATTTAGAAATCCCAAAATAGTAGAAGAGAATATAGGTGATAGGAACAACATAGAAATGAAAGAGTTAGATTCGGGAGAAACTGCCACCGGTATTTTAGAAGTTATGCCCGATGGTTTCGGATTCATAAGAAGTGATAACTTTTTGCCGGGTTCTGAAGATGTTTATGTTGCACCTTCACAAATAAAACGCTTTAAGCTAAAAACCGGAGATATAATATCGGGTTCAAAAAGAATCAAGACTATGGCAGAGAAGTTTTCAGCTTTATTATACATAAATACTATAAATGGTTATCCCTTAAATATAGTATATACAAGACCTAATTTTGAAGAATTAACACCTATATATCCTAATGAACGTATACATCTTAGTTTAGCTACAAGACCAAGTACAACCGCTATGAGAATAGTAGATTTACTTTCTCCTATAGGAAAAGGTCAAAGAGGTATGATAGTTGCTCCTCCTAAAGCAGGAAAAACAACATTATTAAAGCAAATTGCAACTGCAATAACAACAAATCATCCGGATATGTATCTTATCATTTTACTAATAGATGAACGTCCTGAGGAAGTTACAGATATAAAAGAAGCTATTATAGGACCAAAGGTAGAGGTTATATATTCTACTTTTGATGAGCAACCTGAAAAGCATAAAAGAGTTTCGGAAATGGTTATAGAGAGAGCTAAGAGATTGGCTGAACATGGTGAAGATGTTATTATTTTATTGGATTCTATTACAAGATTGGCTAGAGCTTATAATCTCATTGTTGCTCCTAGTGGAAGAACCTTATCAGGTGGTTTAGATCCTTCAGCTTTATATATGCCAAAGAGATTTTTTTGGTGCGGCAAGAAACTTTAGAGAAAAAGGAAGTTTAACTATACTTGCAACTGCTTTAGTTGATACAGGGTCCAGAATGGATGATGTAGTATTTGAGGAATTTAAAGGTACAGGTAATATGGAACTTGTATTAGACAGAAAGTTGTCAGAAAAAAGAATATTCCCGGCTATAGATATTCTAAAGAGCGGTACAAGAAGAGATGATTTATTACTTGCTAAAGATGAACAAGAGACGGTTGAAACTATTAGAAATATGACTAATATATATAAGCCGGAAGAGGCGGTAGAGAGAGTTCTAAATAACTTTGTTGAAACAAAGAATAATAATGAACTTATAGAACTCATAAAAAAAGTGAAAAATTTAAAATTAGTTAAGAGAGATAAAGTTATAACTGTAATCTCTCTTTTTTTGTTTTTAATGAAATTAAAAAAAGCTATATAGCAGTAGAACTATATAGCTTTTTATCTTATAAATTAATGTGAACAGCTTTTTTTCCACAAGAACCGCAACCGTCACCACAGCCACATGAGCTGCCACCGGATTTTTTTGTTTTTTTGTAGATTTTATAAGAAGCCGAACCTATTAAAAATTAGTACAATAGCACCAAATACTATGTTACCTAACATATATTTATCCTTTCTTTAAAAGGTCTTTTATGCAAAAAGTTAACTTGTATAAAAGGCTAAACTAAACAAATATTAAATTATAAATTAATAATTTGCTTTTTACACTGGAAACACTATTCTTAGTATTATCAAACTTATTAGGTCTAAAGAAGAAGTATAGTAGAACTACAATTAAAATTACAGCAACTATTAAACCAATAATATTTAATCCTTCTCCTGTTATAACAGAACCTATTTGATATATTATAAGAGCTACAACATAAGCAAATATACATTGATAACCAAGAGCGAACCAAGTCCATTTAGCTGAGTTCATTTCTCTCTTCATAGCACCTATAGCGGCAAAGCAAGGAGCACAAAGCAAGTTAAATACTAAGAAACCGTAAGCGGCAGCGGAGTGAAAGAGGCTTGTAAATTACTCCAAATCGCAGCACCATCTTCACCGGCGTCAGCAAATCCATAAAGAATACCGAAAGTACCAACTATATTCTCTTTAGCAACAAGACCGGAAACAGCAGCTACGGCGGCTCTCCATTGTCCCCAACCAAGAGGTGTGAATAACCAGGCGAAACTATGACCGATAAGTGCAAGTATACTTTGGTCTAATTGTTCGTCTTCTAACATTGAAAAAGCACCGTCTACAAAACCAAAGTGTGATAAAGTCCAAATGAGTACAGTTGCAAGTAAGATAACTGAACCGGCTTTTTTTTACAAAGCTTGAAGCTCTTTCCCAAACTGAACGGGCCAAACTACCAATAGTAGGCATGTGATATGCAGGCAACTCAATAACAAACGGAGTTGTATCTCCTGCAAACATAAATGTCTTCTTTAAAACTATACCTGAGAATAGGATAGCGACTATACCTACAAAGTAAGCACTTGGAGCAACCCACCATTCTCCGTTAAATAAAGCACCTGCTATTAAAGCGATAATAGGTAATTTAGCACTACATGGCATAAATGAAGTAGTCATAATAGTCATACGTCTATCTTTATCATTTTCAATAGTTCTAGAAGCCATAATACCGGGAACACTACAACCTGTACCTATAAGGATAGGAATGAAGCTCTTTCCTGAAAGACCGAATTTTTTAAATATTCTATCTAAAATAAATGCGATACGAGCCATATATCCACAACCCTCTAAGAAAGCAAGGAAGATAAATAAAACTACTAATTGTGGTAAGAAACCGAGTACGGCACCAACACCGGCTACGATACCATCTTTAATAAGACCTGATAACCAGTCAGCTGTACCTAAAGAAGTTAAAGCGGATTCAACATACATAGGTATACCATTTTCACCAAAGGCAACATCATTTACCCAGTTTGTCATACCTGTACCTATAGTTGAAATAGATACATAATAAACAAGGAACATTATAGCAACAAATATAGGAAGAGCAAGTATACGGTTTGTAACTATTTGGTCTATCTTATCTGATAAGCTAAGTTTTTGTTTGTTTCTCTTTGTATAACAAGAATCTATAATAGTTGCTATATAATTATATCTATCTGTTGTAATAATACTTTCTGCATCATCATCTAAATCTTTTTCTACTTCTGCTATGATACTTTCAACTGTAGCAAGAGTAGCTGCAGATATATTTAAACGCTCTAAAACTTTTTGATCACGTTCAAATAGTTTTATTGCATACCAACGTCTTAACTCAGAATCCGTATTTTCTAAAACTTGTTCTGAAAGATCACTTAAAGCTTTTTCAACCCTACCATCAAAACCATGTTGTGCATTTGGTTTACTACCGGAAATTGCTATACTTACAACTTTATTAGCAGCTTCATCTACACCAATTCCTTTTAATGCTGATATTTCAACTACAGGACAACCAATATAAGATGATAGTGCTTCAAGATTTAATTTTTTTCACCATTTCTTGCAATAACATCAGCCATATTTACTGCAACAACAGTTGGAATACCTAATTCTATAAGTTGTGTTGTAAGATATAGGTTACGTTCAAGATTTGTACCGTCTATAATATTTAAGATGGCATCAGGTTTTTCATTTAGAAGATAATTTCTAGCTACAACTTCTTCTAATGTATATGGTGATAATGAATAGATACCTGGAAGGTCAGTAACAATAACATCCTTATATTTTTTTAACTTTCCTTCTTTCTTTTCAACAGTAACACCTGGCCAGTTACCAACATATTGGTTTGCACCGGTTAAGGCATTGAAAAGAGTCGTTTTACCGGTATTCGGATTACCGGCTAGAGCAATTTTAATTCCCATGACTTTATGAATTCTCCTTTTAAAATGTTAAAATTTTTAATTATTCTACTTCAATGTTTTGTGCATCTTCTTTGCGAATACTAAGTTCATAACCACGAACAGTTACTTCTACAGGATCCCCAAGAGGAGCTACTTTTCTAATATAAAGAGTCGCACCCTTTGTGATACCCATATCCATAATTCTTCTTTTGATTGATCCATCGCCGTTAATCTTAACAACACGAACTGTTTGATCAACCTTAACATCTTTAAGTGTATGCATATCGCTATCTCCTTTGCTAGTTTTTTAGTGAGTCTAAAAACAGATACTCACGATGAATTAAATGGTGATTTTAGTAGCCATATCCTTGCTAATAGCAACTCTGGTTCCTTTTATATTAACTATAAGATTACCATTTAGTTCGCTAATAACTATAATTTCAGCTCCAACTACAAAGCCTAAATTATTAAGGAATTGTTTAGTTTCCTCTTTGCCACCGACATTTTTTATAATGTTTACCTCACCGGGTTTAGCCATTATCAAAGGCATATTATCACTTCCTTTCAGTTGTGAATATAGTAAAAAAATTTGAGGTTAAGAAAACAACCTATTGGATAGGTTAGCATAACCTAATATAATAGTCAATATGCTATGCAACAATAAATAAGAAATATTTAATATTTTTTTATTTTTTTGGTGCTTTTATACAAAAAAATAAGATAATTCTTATTTTATAATATACAAAAATATTAAAGATTGTAGATTTATAATTAATAAGTATCTACCTTTATATCCCTATTGATGATGTATTAAGTACATTAAAAAAATGAACATATACTATAAAAAAATGATTTTTTTATACCATAAGCTAAAAAAATGTAGAGTAGCTAAGTTATAGAATATAAGAAAGGATATAAAAACATAATTATCTGATAGGAAAAAAATAGAAATTCAAATTATATATTGACAATTTATAAAAAAATAGACCTAAAAATACACATACACTCGGTAGGGGTATTCATAATTTAGGAGGTACTAGTATGAAGCAAAAAAATTTAATATAAGCGGTATGTCCTGTGCGGCTTGTTCTTCCAGAGTAGAAAAAGCTATATTAAATTTGGATGCAGTTAGGGAATGTAGTGTAAATTTATTAACTAATTCTATGCAAGTAGATTTTGATGATAGCAGAATAAACAGTACGGATATTATTTCAGAGGTAGAAAAAGACCGGCTATGGAGCTACTCTTGTAGAAGTAGCTGAAGGAAAGAAAAAAGTAGATAAAAGGCGAATAGCTGATGAAGAAAATAAAAAGAAGAATAGAGAACTTATAGATGATATGAAATTAAGATTAAAAGTTTCTGTCATATTTTTAGTAGTCTTAATGTATATAAGTATGGGCTCTATGTTTGGATTACCACAGTTACCTTTTTTTATCAGGTATAGAAAAATATACATGCTTTTGCATTTACTCAATTATTATTAGTTTTACCTGTTATGTACATAAATAGAAAATACTATGTAAATGGCTTTAAGGCACTTTTTAATAAAGCTCCTAATATGGATTCTTTAATCGCCTTAGGCTCAGGAGCGGCTTTTACACACGGTGTTATTTCTATATATGTTATAGGTTATGCGCAGAGCAAAATGGATATGAATACTTTGATGAATGTGCATATGAATTTATATTTCGAGTCTGTATCAATGATACTTACTCTTATAACTTTAGGTAAATATTTAGAAACAATATCAAAAATTAAAAAAACCGGAGATGCTATAGGTAAACTTTTTGGATTTAAGTCCTAAGAAAGCAATAGTTATACGAGATGGGATAGAAATAGAAGTGGATACTTCCGATATTGTAAAAGATGATATACTTATAGTAAAGCCGGGAGAGAGTATAGCTGTTGACGGTATAGTTATTTTCGGTAGCTCAAGTGTTGATGAGTCGGCTATTACAGGTGAGTCTATTCCTGTAGAAAAAGAAGTTGGAGATAAGCTTATTGGAGCTACTATTAATAAAAACGGTTTTTTAAAATACAGGGCAACCGGAGTTGGAGAAGATACTACTATATCAAAAATAATTGCGTTGGTAGAAGAAGCCTCATCTTCAAAAGCACCTATAGCCGCTTTAGCAGATAAGGTATCAGGAGTTTTTGTACCTCTTGTTATTTCTATTTCTATAATAACTTTCTTAGTATGGTTCTTATTGGGTGCACCACTGGATTTTGCTTTATCAAATGCTATAGCTGTACTTGTTATATCTTGCCCTTGTGCTTTAGGACTTGCTACACCTGTTGCTATAATGGTTGCAACAGGAGTGGGTGCCGGTAACGGTATACTGATAAAATCAGCAAAAGCATTAGAGCTTACGCATAGTATAGATACAGTAGTCTTGGATAAAACCGGTACTATAACAGAAGGCAAGCCAACTGTAAGAGATATAATTTTAATAAATGGAACAAAAAAAGAAGAATTATTACAGCTAGCAGCCAGTTTGGAAAGTTTATCAGAACATCCACTATCTGAAGCCATACTGGATTATTCTAGATTAAATAATATAGAAATAAGTGAAGTAAAAAGACTTTAAAAATATTTCAGGAAGAGGAATACAAGCTGTACTTGGAAATGATAAGTTAAATGCCGGTAATTTATCTTATATAGAAAACTTAATAGAAACAGGTGTGATTAAAGAAAGTAATTTAGAAGAAATAAAGGCTAAAGCAAAGGAAATTGCTATGCAAGGAAAAACGCCTATGTATTTTACCAAGAATGATAAGATTATAGGAATAATAGCAGTTGCCGACACTGTAAAGGCAGACTCTAATATAGCTATAGCTAAACTTATTAAGCGTGGTATTAATGTAATAATGCTTACAGGAGATAACGAAAATACAGCAAGAGCTATAGCAGATAGTGTTGGAATAAAAGATATTATATCAGAAGTATTACCTGCCGATAAAGAAGAAAAAGTAAGAAATCTAATGGAAAATGGACATAAACTTATAATGGTTGGAGACGGCATTAATGATTCACCTGCTTTAGCAAGAGCTGATGTAGGTATAGCTATAGGTGCAGGAACCGATATAGCTATAGAATCAGCAGATATAGTTCTTATGAATTCGGTTTGGATGATGTAGTGGCTACTATAGATTTAAGCAAGGCAACAATAAATAATATTAAGCAAAATTTATTTTTGGGCATTTTTCTACAATATACTTGGAATACCTTTGGCTGCAGGTGTATTTTTATCATACTTTTGGACTTAGTCTAAACCCTATGTTTGGTGCATTAGCTATGAGCTTATCCAGTGTATTTGTGGTAACTAATGCTCTAAGACTTAGGAATTTTAAGGTGGATAGAAGTAAAGTAGAAAATATAGAAATATCTAATAATGATGATGTAAAAAAATATAGTATCAAAGAAGATGATATGTATAATACAAAGTATGAAGAAAGAAAGGAAAAAGAAACTTATGAATACAGAAATAAAAGTAAATGGAATGATGTGTGGACATTGCAAATCAAGGGTAGAAACTGAGCTTGCAAAACTGGAAGGTGTTGCTTTAGTTGTAGCTGATCTTGAACTTAAAAAAAGTTAGCATAGATCATGATGAAAAGAGTAAATGAGGAGTTATTAAAAAAATAGAATAGTAGAAGTGGGATATGAGGTGGAATAATGAGAGCTGATCACAAAAGGGTTCTCAGACAATTAAAGACTGCAAAGGGTCAACTTGAAGGTATAATGAAAATGGTAGAGGAAGATAGGTATTGTATAGATATATCTAATCAGCTATTAGCAACCAGAGCTATAATAGATAAGATAAATGCTATAATTATAGCAGGACATTTAGAAGGCTGTGTTGTAGAAGCAGTAGAAACTAAGGACGAAACTTCTAAAAAGAAAAAAATGGAAGAACTTGAAAAAAACTTATTCAAAAAGATTATGAAAAATATAATATTTTAGTATGGATAAAGGTAGAGTTGTATTAGCTCTACCTTTATCATTTCTAAATTTATCTGGAAATACTTTGTAAAATCCTTATAGAAATTAGGATAAGATATATCTACACAATTCTTATCTATTATAGTTATTTTATTATCAGAAACTAAATTTAAAATAGAAAAAAAGTCATAGCTATTCTATGATCTTTATGAGAGTCTATAGTAGCTGAATTAAATTTGTAATTTGGATTTCCATTTATAATCATTCCATCATCAGTTTCTACTATGTCTACACCTATTTTTTTGTAACTCAGAAACCATAACTTTTATACGATTAGATTCTTTTACTTTTTAATTCGCCTGCATCCTTTATTATAGTTTGTCCTTCTGCAAAGACTGCCATAGCGGCTATGATAGGAATTTCATCTATCAAACTAGGTATAATATCTCCGCCAATAATAGTTCCTTTTTAAATTAGAATATTTAACTCTTATATCTGCTTTTTTTTCTCCGGTATCGGAAATATTTAATAATTCTATATTTACGCCCATTTGCTTTGAAATTTTAAGTATCCCATCTCTTGTAGGATTAATTCCAACATTTTTTATGAGTAAATCGGATCCTTTGCATATACTTGCACCTGCTATGAAAAAGGCGGCAGAACTTATATCACCCGGTACTTCAATATTGTTTGCATATAATTCAGTACATTTTTTAATACTAACTTTTTGTACCTATACTTTCAATATCCGCTCCGAAACTTTTTAACATCAATTCTGTATGATTTCTCGAAAGTAAAGGTTCGGTTATACCGGTTTTACCCTCGGCATATAGACCTGCTAATAATATAGCAGATTTAACTTGAGCACTTGCAACGGGAGATATATAGTCTATACCATGAAGATTAGTACCATTTATATATAAAGGAGCATAGCCATCATTGGTACTTTTTATATTAGCTCCCATTAAAGATAGGGGAGTTATAATTCTATTCATAGGACGTTTTTTAATAGATTCATCACCTGTTAAGATGGTATCAAAGCCTTGTGCAGCTAAAATACCGCTTATGAGTCTGGTTGTAGTTCCACTGTTTCCGCAATCCAGTATTTCTTTGCTTTTTTGTAGTCCTCTGAGTCCTTTTCCCTCTATAATAACTTTATCTTTGTTTCTTTCTATTTCAATACCCAGTTTTTTGAAACAGGATATAGTTGATAAACAATCAGCACCTTCGAGGAAACCCTTAACATAAGTTTTTCCTTTAGCTAAAGAAGCAAACATAACACTTCTATGAGATATTGATTTATCGCCGGGTACTTGTATTTTTTTCCCAATAATTTTGTCATAAATACTCCTAAAAACGAAAAATATATTTTTGTGAAAGTTTAGCATAAGAAAAGAATAAGTGCAATAAATAGAATTATTTACATAAATATAAAAAGTGTTTTATACTATAAGTATTCGTTAAACAGGAGGGATTATGGGACTTTCATATAGTGAAGAATTAGATAGGAATAATATTATAAAAATTAAGAGAATTATTAGCCGATTTACCTTATTATTGTAAAGATTTTTTTAGAGGTATAGAGCCTAGGACGGAATCAAAGACAAGAATAGCTTATGCTTATGATTTAAAAAGTATTCTTTTTCATACTTGTTGGAAAAATAATCCCAGCTTAAAAAAATAAAAATATAAAGGAAATAAGAGATATTTCTTTAGACGTACTTGATGAACTTAGTGTAAGTGATATTGAAGAATATATGGAATTTTTTTGAAATATAGAGTAGGAGAAGACAAAGAAGTTTTTTTAATAAAGAGTTGGGTATTAAAAGAAAGATTTCTTCTTTGAAAAAGTTTTTTTATAAATATTTTTTTATGAAAAAAAGAAGCATTAAATAATAATCCTTTGGCTAAGGTTTCTTTGCCTAAGCTTAGAGAAAAAGGAGATAATTAGGTTAGAGGTGGATGAGGTTATCAATTTCTTGAATGAAGTTGAAATGGGAGAAAGTCTAACTAAAGCTCAAAAAAGGCTTATCATGAAAAAAATAAACTTAGAGATTTAGCACTTTTTAACTCTCATGCTTGGTACAGGAATAAGAGTATCCGAGTGTGTAGGAATAAATATTTCGGATATAGATTTTAATATATCCGGAGTGAGGGTGCATAGAAAAGGCGGAAAGGAACAAACCGTTTATTTTGGTGAAGAAGTTGAGAAAGCTTTACTTGATTATCTTGAAATAAGAAAAAAACAATTAGCCTGTGAGGGTAGTGAAGATGCACTATTTTTTTGTCTTTACAAATGAAAAAGAATTAATGTCAGGAGTGTAGAAAATCTTGTTAAAAAAATATGCTAGTATAGTAACACCACTGAAAAAAATAACTCCTCATAAACTAAGAAGTACGTATGGTACCAATCTATATAGAGAAACAGATGATATTTATTTGGTTGCCTCAGTTCTTGGACACGTAGATGTAAATACTACAAGAAAGCACTATGCGGCTCTTGAAGATGATAAAAGGAGAAGGGCAAGAAATGCCGTTAAATTAAGAGAAGTATAGTAAAAGAGCTTGTCGCAATAAGGATGGAAGTCTTTAATACGACAAGCTCTTAAAATTTATTTTTTTAGAACAGATACTTTCGTTATATTTTTTGACAAATTTTTGTATTTTATAAGTAGGCGATAAAGTTTTTCCTATACTGACATCATGATTAAAGGAATTAATAATAGCGGCCAAATACTTACTCATATCTGCTTCAAGATACCAAGATCTGTCAAGAAGTTCAGGTGTATGATAATTAAGATTAGTAGTACAAACATAATCTATAAGACCATTATTATGAGCAGTATCAAATCTTTCAAGGCCTGAGGTAAATAAGCCGAAGGTAGCACAAACGATAACTCTTTTTGCTTTTCTTTCTTTTAATTGCTTTGCAGTATCTATCATAGACTCACCACTGGCTATCATATCGTCAATGATAATAACTGTTTTACCTTCTACGCTGGCACCCAAAAACTCATGTGCTATGATAGGATTTCTTCCATCTATGACTTTAGAGTAATCTCTACGTTTATAGAACATACCCATATCAACACCAAGGTTATTGGCAAGATAAACAGCTCTATGCATAGCTCCCTCATCAGGACTTATAATCATGAGATGATCTTTGTCTATAGTTATATCATGAATATTGGAGAAAATTGTTTTAACGAATTGATAAGTAGGCAGTACGTTATCAAAACCATGTAGTGGAATAGAGTTCTGTACTCTAGGATCATGTGCATCAAAAGTAATTATATTTTTAACACCCATTTTAACAAGTTCTTCTAAAGATAAGGCACAGTCCAAACTTTCTCTTTTTGTTCTCTTATGTTGTCTACTTTCATAAAGGAAAGGCATGATAACATTAACTCTTTTCGCTGTAGCAACAGAAGCACTTATAATACGTTTTAAATCTTGATAATGATCATCAGGAGACATATGATTTATGAATCCATTAACTGTGTAGGTAAGAGAGTAATTTGTAACATCAACCATTACGAATACATCAGTACCTCTAACTGATTCATTGATTACACCTTTAGCCTCACCTGAACCAAATCTCGGACATTCTATATCGAGTAAATAAGATTCGGCATCATAGCCCCTATAAAAGTAAGTTCTCGCTCTTACTTTTTAATTCTTCCAAGTCATTTCTGCGGAATGCAACGATGTGTTCGTGAACTTTATTTGCAAGTGGTAAACAGCTTTCTAAGGCTGCAATTTTAAGAGGAGCTAGTGGTAGCTGATCTTTAAAAACATAATTGTTTGACATTGACGTCCTCCCTAAATAAAAAAAGCTTTTTTTATACTATTATATAGCTTTAAGACTATAACATTTATAAAGCTTATTATTCAAGAGATATAGAGTATTCTTTACAAAAAAACTTTTATATGGATTTTTAATAAAGTGGAGTTATGGTATTAAAAAAACTTTAAAAAGAGTATTTTGTTAGAATACAGCATTCATACTTTATATAATCTGATAATTATAAAAAAATCATCAAATTGTATAAATCAAAAAAATAATTATTTGTATAATATCAGAATTTTTTTATTTATAAGTAAAAATATAGTATGTATTATTAAGGCAAAAAAATACTAAAAAAATAAAAAAACAACATTGACAAATAAAAAGACAAAAAACAATATTATTTTTAAATAAGTAATAAAAAGTTTCAAAGTGATAAAATAGAGGATTTTTCATATGAAATATAAATTAACTACTATAATATTACTAAGTTTTATATTTATAGTTATAATATTATATGGTTTTGAAATAAGGAAAAAAATATAATATATATCAAGAAGATTATATATATATTTATAATAATATTAGAGATAGATATGCATTTAGGTATGCAAAAAGATAAAAAAAGATATTTGAAGATAAAAAAAGAAAAAAATGTTGAAAAAGACTAGAACATTGCGATAACGAGATTGACTTTGTTAACATAGTTAATAATGAATTATGGAGAATTTTAAAGTCTCCACATACGGGAGTATGTGATAAAGAATGGTCTAATTATATAATAACGACATATAAAGATGTTTATGAAAAAGATAATAGAAACAAAATGTTTGAAAAAAAATATATAAGTATAGTAAAACAAAAATTATATAAGACAAAAATATGGCAAATATAAAAATACATAATTCGAGTTATATATATAAAGGTAATGTTCATAGTTTTGATATTATTCCTAATAAGGTTAAGTATAAAAAAATAGATAGTTTCATACAACAAAATATATATTATGATAAACAATATATAAAAAAATATAATTGAAATGATTAAAGATTACCCTATTTTTAATTATTGATATTAGAAATAATAGTGGAGGAAGTACAGAGTATCCTTTTTGGTATTGTATTACCAAGATTAATAAAAAAATGATATAAGTTTTGATATTGCTACATTAAAAAAAGAAAGTGTATGACTTTTGATGGATATATAAAAATGGACAGTAGAAAAGATTATATCATGGATAATCTGAAAGGTGATACCGGAATTGTAGATATGTACCAGTATTATAAAGATATTAGCTATGAAGTAAAGAGAGCAGAGGATTCTATAGACTATGCAGGTAAAATATATTTATTGATAAATGAAAATACCGGTAGCTCGGCAGGGGAGTTTGCGGCTTTTTATGAAGTATAAAAAAAGATAGCTACATTAATAGGAAGCACTACATCGAGTGAAATTTTGGGTGAAGATCCAGCTATTTTTTTATACTTCCAAAAAAACTAATTTGATACTTAGAATAGAAGATCAATTACCTATCATATATAATAAAAAGCGTACAAGATACTCATAAGATACGACCGGATATTTATGTGAATAATAAAAAAATGATGTAGATAATAAATGGATACTTACCAATATATTAGAAGATAATGTTATATTAAGAGTTTTTGATTGAAGAAGGGTATGATGTAAATGAATAGTTTATATATTTCTATTATTCGTGTATGCCCAAAGCTTGAAACTATAAATGAACAACTGTTATATTGAAGTTGAAAAATGTATATATATAATTTAAATTATCTAGAATGATAAAAAAATAAAAGTTTGCCTAGTAAAGTTAGCAAGCTTTTTATTTTTTTGATTTATTATAAGATTTACACCTCGATATTCAAGTAATCTATACTATTCTTTACAAAAAAACTTTTATATGGATTATACTTTATACACTGTTTTAGAATGAGGTAAGATATGAATGAAGGCCATCTAATAAGTAAGGTGGCAAAAGATTCTATTGCCTGGGAACTTGATATAAGGCCGGGAGATAGACTTTTAGCCATAGATGATAATGAAATAAAAGATGTTTTAGATTATAGATATTATGTAAATTCAGAAGCTATCACTATGCTTATTGAAAAGCCAAATGGAGAACAGTGGGAGCTTGACATAGAACACGATTATGAAGATTTGGGTATAGAATTTAATGAAGGACTTATGTCAGACTATAAGTCTTGTACAAATAAATGTATATTTTGTTTTATAGACCAGATGCCTCCTAATATGCGTGAAACCTTATATTTTAAAGATGATGATTCCAGATTATCATTTTTACAAGGAAATTATGTAACTCTTACAAATATGAAAGATTCTGATATAGATAGGATTATAAGATTTAGATTAGGTCCTATAAATATTAGTGTACATACTACGAATCCGGATTTGAGAGTACGAATGTTACATAATAGATTTGCAGGAAGCAGTTTAAAAATATTTAGATAAATTATATGAAAATAATATACCTATGAATGGGCAAATAGTTATGTGCAGAGGTTATAATGATGGTAAGGAGCTTGAAAAAAACCATAGCAGATTTACTTAACTATGCACCTACTATGGAAAGTCTTAGTGTAGTTCCTCTTGGAGTTACAAAAATATAGAGAAGGACTTGCAAATATAGCTTTGGTAGATAAAGAAAGTGCTTGTGAAACTATAGATATAATAGAAAAAAATATCAAAAGATAGCTATGCAAAAGGCATGGAATACATTTTGTACAAGCTAGTGATGAGTTTTACCTATTAGCCCAAAGACCTTTACCGGAAGAAGATAGATATGATGGCTATATACAGCTTGAAAATGGAGTAGGTATGTTAAGACTTCTAAACGAAGAAGTGTTAGATGCCATAAAACATTTATCAGAAGTATTTTTAGATGATATAAATAAAAAAGAACATATAAGTATAGCTACAGGAAAGCTTGCAGCTCCAATAATAAAAGAACTATCTGATAGAATAATGGAAGCCTTACCAAATAAAACTATAGAAGTTTATACTATAAGAAACGACTTTTTTGGAGAAAAAATAACTGTAGCAGGTCTTATAACTGCTACAGACTTGATAGCACAGCTAAAAGATAAAAATTTAGGTGATAGATTACTTTTATCAGTAAATATGTTTAGATCGGGAGAAGAAGTATTTTTAGATGATTTAACTAAAGATGATGTGGAAAAAGAATTGGGTATAGACATATTAATAGTAGGTACTAGCGGCTATGACTTAGTCCATGCTATACTTAGTAAAGAATATGATGCAAAAACAGTATTTAAAGCTTATGAACTAAGTGGAAAGGGAGAATTTAATGAGTAAACCTATAGTTGCCATAGTTGGTAGACCTAATGTGGGAAAATCAACTTTGTTTAATGTTATAGCCGGAGACCAGATCTCTATAGTTAAGGATACACCCGGCGTAACAAGAGATAGAATATATGCCGATGCTACTTGGCTTGATGCAAATTTTACTCTTGTAGATACAGGCGGTATAGAGCCTGATTCTAAAGATGTCATTATTTCGCAAATGAGGGAACAAGCCCAGATAGCAATAGATACAGCAGATGTAATAATATTTATAGTAGATGTAAGACAAGGTTTACAAGATCAAGACTTCAAGGTTGCAGATATGCTTAGAAAATCAAAAAAACCTGTAGTTTTATGTGTAAACAAGGTTGATAGTGTAGCTAAATTTGGAAATGATGTATATGAATTTTATAACTTAGGTATAGGTGATCCTGTTTCGGTTTCGGCTGCGAGTAGATTGGGTATAGGAGATTTACTGGAAGAAGTAGCTAAACATTTTAAAGAAGAGCATTTATTGGAAAATGAAGAAGATGATAGACCTAAAGTTGCTATAATAGGAAAACCTAATGTAGGAAAATCATCAATCATCAATAAATTAACAGGTGGAAATAGGGTAATAGTAAGTAATATAGCAGGAACTACCAGAGATGCTATAGATACTACTGTAGTATATAATGATACAGAATATGTATTTATAGATACAGCAGGTTTAAGACGTAAATCAAAAGTAAAAGAAGATCTTGAAAGATACAGTATAATAAGAACTGTATCAGCTGTTGAAAGAGCAGATGTAGTCATCTTGGTTATAGATGCTACCGAAGGAATTACAGAGCAAGATGCTAAAATTGCCGGTATAGCTCATGATAGAGGTAAAGGTATTATAGTAGCTGTAAATAAGTGGGATGCTATAGAAAAGAATGATAAGACTATATATGAGTTTACGAATAATATAAAAAATACTCTTAGTTTTATGCAATATGCTGAATACGTATTTATATCCGCTTTAAGTGGACAAAGATTGCCTAAGATGTTTGAACTTATAGATATGGTTAGAGAAAATCAAACATTGCGTATACAAACGGGAGTATTAAATGAAATTATAAGCGAAGCTACCGTTATGCAACAACCACCTTCAGATAAAGGAAAAAAAGACTAAAGATTTTTTTATGCAACTCAAGTTAGTGTCAAACCTCCAACTTTTTGTTATTTTTCGTAAATGATAAAGGGCTTATGCATTTTTCATATCAAAGGTATTTAGAAAATAAAATAAGAGAAGCTTTTGGATTTAGGGGAACAATCCTTAGATTCATTATAAGAGAAAAAGGAGAAGATGCTAAATAATGATAAGACTTTTTGTATCTTTTATTAGGTTATATGTTTGGTTTATTACAAACAGGTTACTTTATAAGTAGGATTTTAGGTATAGATTTAAGTAAGCAAGGTAGCGGTAACACAGGTGCTACAAATTCTCTAAGAGTTATGGGAAAGAAGATAGGTGCTTTAGTATTTTTTTAGGAGATTTTTTTAAAAGGCTTTAATACCTTGTTTAATAGTTAGAATTTTCACAAAAGATATGCCTCATACTTATGTTTATCTTTTATATGCAGGTTTAGGTGCGGTACTTGGGCATATTTATCCATTTTACTTAGGGCTTTAAAAGGTGGTAAGGGTGTTGCCTGTACAGCAGGTATTTTTAGTAGCTTTAGATTTAAGATTAACTCTTGCAGCTTTATTAGTTTTTGTAATAGTAGTTGCAATAAGTAGATATGTTTCTCTGGCTTCCATTTTAGTAATGTGTACTTTTGTTTTATTAACGAGTTTATTTTCATTTAATATATTGATTAGATATGATATAGATGGGATTTTGAGACTGGAATTTATAACTTTGGTAGTTTTGGTGGCTCTTATCTCTATATGGAAACATAGAACTAATATAAGTAGACTTTTAAGTGGTAGTGAAAATAAGATTTTTTAGGAGGGAAGATGGCAAATATTTGTATAATGGGTGCAGGTGCTTTTGGAGTTGCCCTTAGTGTTTTACTGAAAAATAATTCACATAATATAAAAGTATGGGAAAAAAATGCCGAGCTTGCAAATATAGTGAATGAAACTAGAAAACATAATAGACTGGAAGGTATAAGTATTCCTGATGGTATTTTGTATACAAGCAATTTAGAGTTGGCATTAGAAGATAGTGAATATATATTACTTGCTATTCCTTCAGCTTTTATAAGAGAAAATTTAAAAAATTTAAAGAAGTACTATAGAGGACAAACAATTATAAATGTGGCAAAGGGTATAGAAGATGGTAGCCTTGCATTTATAAGTGAACAAGTAAAAGAAGAACTTAATACAGATAATTTTGCTGTTATGTCAGGACCTAGCCATGCTATAGAACTTACAAAAGGTTTGGCAACCAGTTGCGTAGTTGCTTCAAAAGACCTTACTTTAGCCTCAAAAGTTCAAGATTTATTTATGAATACTTTCTTTAGATTATATACAACAGATGATGTTTTGGCTGTAGAGCTTGGTGGAGCAAGTAAAAATGTTATAGCCTTAGCTGCCGGTATAGCTGATGGCTTGGGATATGGAGATAATGCCAAGGCTGCACTTATAACTAGAGGTATAGCAGAAATTTCAAGGCTCGGAGTAGCTATGGGAGGAAAATTAGAAACTTTCTTTGGACTTTCAGGTATTGGAGATTTAATAGTTACTTGTGCAAGTATGCACAGTAGAAATAGACGTGCAGGTATATTATTAGGTCAAGGATATGAGTTGGATAAAGCTGTAAAAAGAAATTGGTATGGTAGTAGAGGGAGTTTATTCTGCGAAAGCCACAAAAGATCTAGCTAGAAAATATAATGTAGAGATGCCTATAATAAATAAAAATAGAAGAAGTTCTATTTGAGGGTAAAGATGCAAGATGTGCTGTTGAAGAACTTATGGGAAGAGATAAAAAAATGTAGAGTTTTATAAGTCAGGTTATAATGAATATAAAAAAATAGGCATATCGAAATGCTTTTTGTTATAAGCATAAGTTATTGACATAAAAAAATTAGTGTATATATAATATGCCTATAAATATTGATTTACAGGAGAAGTATTATGAAAAAAGTATTATTGACAGCAGGTTTAGTAAGCTTAGCTTTAGGACTTGGTGCCTGTTCAAATCCAGGTAGCAATGCAAGTGCAGATAAAGAAAGTGCAAATGGAGCAAAGACTTTCCTTATAGGAGGAATGGGACCTCTTACAGGAGGAGCTGCAGCATATGGAAATTCGGTTAAAAACGGTTCGCAAATAGCAGTAGATGAAATAAATGCAGCCGGTGGCGTAAAGGTTGGAGAAGATACTTATATGCTCAAGCTTAGCTTTAAAGATGATGAAGCTACAGAAGATAAAGCGGTAACGGCGTATAATTCACTTATGGACGAAGGAATGAATGCTTTACTGGGAGCTACAACTTCAGGTTCGACTTTAGCTATAACTGATTTAAGTAATAAAGATGGAATTTTACAAATCACACCTACAGGTTCTGCAAAGGACATAACTATAAATGATAATGTATTCCGTTTATGTTTTACAGATCCGTTACAAGGTTCAACAATAGCTAAATATGTATTAGAAAAATAACTATGATAGTGTAGCTGTTTTATATAATAATAGTGATGAATATTCTACCGGAGTATATGAAGCATTTAAAGCTGAATTAGAAAAAGCAGGAAAAGGTTCAATTGTAGTTGATACAGAATCATTTACAACTCAAGATATAGATTTTTCAACACAATTAACTAAAATTAAGGCAGTAGCACCAAAAGCAATATTTATTCCTGCTTATTATGAGGCGGTTGCCCAGATTACTCAACAAGCTAAGGCAGCCGGTATAGTTACAGATTTTATAGGATCTGACGGTTGGGATGGAGTTTTAGCACAGGTTACAGATAAGTCAGCGGTAGAGGGTGCAGTATTTCTCAGTCCTTTCTTAGCTACTGATAGTGCAGAAAATGTAAAGAAATTTGTAGATACATATAAAACCAACTTTAATGCAACTCCGGATCAATTTGCAGCAGATGGATATGATACAGTAAATGTTATTAAAGCTGCTATGGAGAAAGCCGGTAGTATAGAAAGTTCAGATTTAATAGCTGCTATGACAGAGATTAAAGTTGATGGTTTAACAGGAAGTGTTAGTTTTGAAGCTTCAGGAGAACCTGACAAATCAGCTAAATTTGTTGCTATCAAAGATGGAGAATATGTTCAAAAGTAATTTTTATATTTGAATTACAAAAGACGTGGAGCAGAATATAAATCTACTCCACGTTTATATTATAAAAATAAGAGAGAGGACAGTAATGTTAGTAAATATCATTGAACAAGTTATAAATGGTCTTAGAACAGGAAGTGTTTATGCACTTATTGCTCTTGGCTATACAATGGTTTATGGAATCGCAAAAATGATAAACTTTGCCCATGGAGATGTAATAATGGTAGGTGCTTATGCTTTATATGCCTTTATAGCACTTTGTTCTTTACCTATACCGCTTGCAATTTTGTTAACAATAATTTTATGTGCAATCTTAGGTATAAGTATAGAAAAGTTAGCATATAAACCGCTTAGAAAAGCACCGCCACTTGCTGTTCTTATTACAGCTATAGGTATGAGCTACTTTTTACAAAGTATAGCTTTATTAATATTTAAAGCTAATCCTATACCATTTGCTTCTGTAATACCTAAGAGTACAGTTTTAATATTAGGTATACATATTTCAAGTATAAGCATAGTAACTTTTATAGTTACAGCAATATCTATGATAGCTTTAACCTTGTTTATAAATAAGACAAAGACCGGTTCAGCTATGCGTGCGGTAGCAGAGGACAAAGGGGCTGCAGAACTTATGGGTATAGATGTAAATAAAACTATATCTTTAACCTTTGCAATAGGTTCTATACTTGCAGCCATCGCCGGTATTTTATATATAGCTCAGTACGAATCACTAAAACCTACACTTGGAGCTTTACCGGGTATAAAAGCTTTCGTTGCGGCTGTACTTGGTGGTATAGGTTCAATTCCGGGTGCTATGCTTGGCGGTATAGTTTTAGGTATAATAGAAAGCTTATCTAAAGCATATATAAGTACAGAATTGGCAGATGCCATAGTTTTTGGTGTTTTAGTAATCGTTTTACTGTTTAGACCTGTAGGTTTACTGGGTAAAAAGAAATTTATAAAGGTGTAGGAGCTGTGATATGAAAAACGTTAAATTAATTAAGAATATAGCTTGTATACTAATAGCTTATATTTTAATATATTTATTGCTAAGTTCAGGTGTTTTAAGCAGACAATATAGATCTTTGATAATACCTATAGGAATAAATATAATGCTTGCTGTTTCATTAAATTTGGTAACAGGATTTTTTTAGGCGAATTATCATTAGGACATGCAGGATTTATGTCTATAGGAGCATATACTGCCGCTATAGTTACTACAAATTTAAGAGATTTACCTATGGCTGTTTCTTTCGTACTAGCACTTGTTTTGGCAGCTGTACTTTCGGCTATATTGGGTGTTTTAATAGGTGTTCCGGTTCTTAGACTTAGAGGAGATTATCTTGCTATAGTTACCCTTGCTTTTGGCGAGATAATAAAGTCAATAATAAATGTACTCGGTATAACAGGTGGAGCAAAAGGGCTTAGTAAAATCCCTTTATATTCAGATTATAAAAATTTCACTTTAGTATTTATTTTTGTTATACTTACTATAGTGTTTATATCTAATTTTGTAAAATCAAGAGATGGTAGGGCTATAACAGCTATCAGAGATAATGATATTGCGGCGGAGTCTGTAGGGATTAAGATTAGTAAATATAAGGTAGAAGCCTTTGTTTTAGCGGCTGTATTTGCCGGAATTGCCGGTGCTTTATATGCTCATAATGTTGGTATAATAAAACCAAGCACCTTTGATTATAATAAATCAATAGAAATACTTGTTATAGTAGTCCTTGGTGGTATGGGTAATATAGTAGGTTCTATCATAAGTGCGATAGTTCTGACAATACTTCCTGAACTACTTAGAGGTGCGGATGAATTTAGAATGTTATTATATTCTGTCGTACTTATACTTATGATGATTTTTAATAATTCATATTTGAAAGCAAGTCTTATGAATAATAAGGTTTTTGCAAAATTACTAAGAAGAAAGGATGGTTAGTATGGCACTTTTTAGAATGTAAAAAAATTTGGGCATACAATTTGGAGGTTTAAAAAGCTGTAGATTCTTTTAATCTAAAAATTGAAAAAGGACAGTTATATGGACTTATAGGGCCAAATGGTGCAGGAAAAACTACTGTATTCAATCTTCTTACAGGTGTATATAAACCTACAACAGGAAGTATAAAACTGGATGGTCTTTCAATAGGTGGAAAAATCTCCGGAACAAATTAATAGTGTAGGAATAGCTAGAACTTTTTCAGAATATAAGATTATTTACTAAAATGACTGTTTTTAGATAATGTAAAAAAACAGCCTTGCATAATGAATGTAAATATGGAGTACTTAGTTCACTTACTCATCTTTTTTTCATATTATAAGAAAGAAAAAAAGATGGATGAAATAGCTCTAGATATATTGAAAGTATTTGATTTGGATGAATATAAAAGATACTTTAGCGGAAATTTACCTTATGGTAAGCAAAAGAAAGTTGGAGATAGCCAGAGCTTTAGCTACAAGACCTAAGTTGTTACTTTTTAGATGAGCCTGCGGCAGGGAATGAATCCTCAAGAAACAGCTGAGCTTATGGATACTATTATGCTAATAAGAAAGAAATATGATATAACAATATTACTTATAGAGCATGATATGAAGTTGGTTTCAGGTATTTGCGAATATTTAACTGTTTTAAATTTTGGAAAAGAACTTACTAGCGGAATTCCGAATGTTGTTTTTAAATGATAAAAACAGTTATTAGTGCATATTTAGGAGAATAAAAAAATGTCATTTTTGAGTATAAAAGACTTACATATAAATTATGGAATGATACAAGCAGTAAAAGGTGCTAGTTTTGAGGTGAATAAAGGAGAGATAGTAGCTCTCATAGGTGCAAATGGTGCAGGAAAAACATCTATCTTACATACTCTTACAGGCCTTATACCGGCAAAAAGTGGTAGTATAGAGTTTGAGGGCAGAGAAATAAGTAAAATGCCGGCTCATAAAATAGTAACTATGGGTATGGCTCATGTACCGGAGGGAAGACGAGTATTTGCAGAGCTTAGTGTATTTGAAAACTTAAAATTAGGTGCTTATACTAGAAAAAGATAAGGCGGAAATAGAAGATACTATTAAGAGTATTTATAAAAGATTTCCAAGACTTGAAGAGAGAAAATCTCAGCTTGCCGGTACACTTTCAGGTGGAGAACAACAAATGCTTGCTATGGGCAGAGCTTTGATGTCTAAGCCTAGTGTAATAGTTATGGACGAACCTTCTATGGGACTTTCACCTTTATATGTTAATGAGATTTTTGATATAATAAATGAGGTTCATAAGGCAGGAACTACTATACTTTTAGTAGAGCAGAATGCAAAAAAAGCTCTTAGTATCGCAGATAGAGCCTATGTTCTTGAAACAGGTAAGATAGTATTGGAAGGTAAAGCTGGTGAGTTACTAAATGATGAGTCAGTTAAAAAAGCTTATTTGAGTGAGTAGGTGCTTATGGCTTTAGTAAAATTATATTCAGATGGCAGCTCCAAAGGCAATCCGGGAAAAGGTGGCTATGGAACTATACTTAAATATATTGATTCCAAGGGGGAAGAACATATTAGAGAGTTTAGTGCAGGTTATAAACTTACTACAAATAACAGAATGGAGCTAATGGGTTGCATAATAGGTTTGGAGGCTTTAACTAAGCCTTGTAATGTAGAAATTTATTCAGATTCCAAGTATCTTGTAGATGCTTTTAACTTACATTGGGTAGATTCTTGGCTTAAAAATAATTTTAGACGTGGAAAGAAAGATGAAGTTAAAAATATAGATCTATGGGAAAGGCTACTTAAAGTAAAAGTCTATACACAATACTAAATTTGTTTTGGGTTAAAAGGACACGCAGGTCATATAGAAAATGAAAGGTGTGATTTCTTGGCAACTACCGCAGCAGATGGTGTAGCTTTGCTGGAAGATATATAAATTAAAAAAAATATAGTGAAAGGTGAGGCTTCGGCCTACTTTTTTTATGTACCATGAGGGAAAGATATTTAGCTATACCGGAAAAATAAATAGCATACAACAATCTTTGGTAAAAATAAAAATCTGTTAAAATTTTAATTTTCTATTGAAATATAGGAGATTTTTAAGGTATTGTAATAATATATAGAGTAATATATCTTAATACTCTATTTTATTAAATAAATAATTATTAAATATCTATTTGGAGGTAATTTTTTTAATGTCAAAAAAATAGTTTTTGGTTGGTGCTAATCATGCAGGTACTGCTTGTGCAAATACTATACTTTCATATCCGGGTAATGAGTTAACAATTTATGATAGAAATGATAATATATCTTTTCTAGGTTGCGGAATGGCACTTTGGATAGGTGAGCAAATTCACTCAGGAGATGGTCTATTTTATGCAAAACCTGAAAACTTTATAGAAAAAGGTGCTAAAGTTAATATGAATTCTGAGGTTTTGGAAGTAGATTATGCTAACAAAAACATTAAAGGTTAGATTGGCTGATGGAAGTATAATACAAGATAATTATGATAAACTTGTATTTGCTACAGGTAGTTTACCTAACAAGCTTCCTGTAAAAGGTTTCGAACTTGAAAATGTACAAATGGTTAAATTGTACCAAAATGCAAAAGAAGTTATTGAAAAATTAAAAAATAAAAGTGAATTCAAAAATATAGTTGTTCTTGGTGGCGGTTATATTGGTGTTGAGCTCGCTGAAGCTTTTGAAAGACTTGGAATGAAAGTAACTCTTATAGATATGGTAGATCATATTCTTAATGGATATTTTGATACAAGATTTTCTGATGAAATGAAAAATAGAATGGAAGAGCATGGTATAAAATTTGCTCTTGGAGAAAAAGTAGTAGAATTTGAGGGCGAAACAAAGGTTACAGGAGTGGTAACAGATAAAGGTAGATACGATGCCGATATGGTTATCTGCGCTGTTGGTTTTAAACCAAATTCTTCACTTGGAAACGGACATTTAGATTTATATGCAAACGGTGCATATCTTGTAAATAAGAATGGTAGAACAAGTGATGAGAATGTATATGCAATAGGAGATTGTGCTACTATATATGATAATGCCAGAGATAGAGTAAATTATATAGCTCTTGCTACAAATGCAGTTAGATCAGGTATCATAGCTGCCCATAATATTTGTGGTACAGCTGTAGAAACTGCAGGTGTTCAAGGCTCAAGTGCTTTAGGTATCTATGGTTATAAGCTAATTTGTACAGGTCTTAGTGTAGATGGTGCCGCTAGAGAAGGTCTTGAAGTAGAATATGTTGATTTTGAGGATACACAATTTCCTGCCTTTATGGAAGTGGAAAATCCTAAAGTTAAAATAAGAATAGTTTATAGAAAGAGTGACAAAGTTATAGTAGGAGCTCAATTAGGTTCAAATTATGATGTATCTGCAATGATAAATATGTTTTCTTTAGCAATACAAAAGAAATTGACTATGGCAGAACTTGCATTACTTGATATATTCTTTATGCCACATTTCAATCAACCATACAATTATGTTACTGTTTCAGCACTTAATTGGTTAAACAAAGAATTAGGTTTAATTAAGTAAGTGTTAAGCCGGTATATATATAATTATATCATTTAAAAGATAAATTCCGACAAAAATATATTGTTGGAATTTATTTTGTTTTATATGTTTCTTTAAAGTAAGCCACTTGTACTTTTTATACTCTCTATGCTAGAATTAAAAACAATATTCTAAAAAGGGGAAGGTGATGTTATGGGATTAACTGCTGCTTTTTGTAGAAGCTATAGTAAAGGCTATTATTTTTTTGGATTTTTTTAGGCTTTGCAGGCATTATTGCCGGTAAGAAATTTAGAGATAGTAGAGATGCTAAAAAAATAAGTAAGAAGAGAAATTTTTAATTAGAAAGGAATACAGACTTATCTGATAGTCTGTAGTTTAAATATTTTATTTAAACTAGGAACAGAATATGACAAAAAAATATGGGGTAAATGAGATAAGAAAAAAATGTTTTTTTGGACTTTTTTTGACTCAAAGGGACATTTAGTTATGAAAAGCTTTTCTCTAGTTCCACATAATGATAACAGTTTATTATTAATAAATTCAGGTATGGCACCATTAAAAGCCATATTTTTACAGGACAAGAGATACCACCTAGAAAAAGAGTGGCTACTTGTCAAAAATGTATTCGTACAGGTGATATAGAAAATGTAGGTAAGACAGCAAGACATGGTACTTTTTTTGAAATGCTTGGAAACTTTTCCTTTGGAGATTATTTCAAAAAAAGAAGCTATATCTTGGACTTGGGAGTTCTTAACGGAAGTTGTAGGTCTTGATAAAGATAGACTATATCCTTCTGTTTATTTGGAAGATGATGAAGCTTTTGATATTTGGAATAAAGAAATAGGTATTCCGTCAGAAAGAATTTTTAGATTTGGAAAAGAAGATAATTTTTGGGAACATGGTTCAGGTCCTTGTGGTCCCAGTTCAGAAGTTTATTATGACAGAGGTCCTAAGTATGGTTGCGATAGACCGGATTGTACTGTCGGTTGTGAATGTGATAGATATATGGAAGTTTGGAATAATGTATTTACACAATTTAACAGCGATGGAAAAGGCAATTATACAGAATTAGAAAATAAAAATATAGATACAGGTATGGGGCTAGAAAGACTTGCAGTTGCCCTACAAGATGTAGATTCTATTTTTGAGGTAGATACTATAAAAGCTTTACTTGATAGTGTAGCGACTCTTGCAGGTATAAGATATAAAGATGATGATATAAAAGATATTTCACTTAGACTTATTACAGATCATATACGTTCTTGTACATTTATGATTAGCGATGGTATCATGCCAAGCAATGAAGGTCGTGGATATGTTCTTCGTAGGCTTCTTAGAAGAGCCGCCAGACATGGACGTATGTTGGGTATAGATAAAAAATTCTTAGCTGAACTTGCAAATGTAGTTATAGCTTCAAGTAAAGATGGTTATCCTGAACTTGAAGAAAAGAAAGCTATGATTTTAAAAGTTTTAACAGAAGAAGAAGATAAATTCTACAAAACTATAGATCAAGGTCTTGCTATCTTAGCTGACATAGAAAATTCTATGCAAAAAGAAGGCAGAAAGCTAATGAGTGGAGAAGAAGCTTTTAAACTTTACGATACTTATGGTTTCCCTATAGATTTAACTAAGGAGATTCTTGAAGAAAAAAGCTTAAGCTTAGATGAAGAAGGCTTTAATCTTGCTATGAAAGAACAAAAAGAAAAAGCAAGAAAAGCAAGAAAAACAACAAATTATATGGGAGCTGATGTAACAGTTTATCAGTCTTTAGATCCAAGTTTAAGTACAGAATTTATAGGTTATGGAATTTACGAAGGTGAAGGAAAGATAACTGCACTTACAACGGAAAAATGATATAGTTACTAGTTTAAAAAGAAGATGAAATAGGTACTATAATAACAGATAAAACTGTATTTTTATGCTACTATGGGTGGTCAAATGGCAGATACAGGTATTATAAAAGTCGGAGATAGCATATTTGAGGTTGATGATGTTATTAAATTACAAGGTGATAAAATAGGACATGTAGGTAAAGTTGTTTCAGGTTCTTTTAATTTAGGAGATACAGTTCATTTTGAAGTTGATGTAGCCAACAGAGAAAGTACCTGTAAAAATCATAGTGGTACTCATTTACTGCATAAAGCACTTAGAACTGTTCTAGGAACACATGTAGAACAAGCAGGTAGTTTGGTAGCCAGTGATAGATTAAGATTTGATTTTACTCATTTCTCAGCTCTTACAAAAGAAGAGTTGCAAAAGATTGAGGAACTTGTAAATAAAGAAATAAAAGCTTCAAATACTGTTAAAACAGATATTATGGAACTTGAGGATGCAAAAAAGAGTGGGGCGATGGCCTTATTTGGAGAAAAATATCATGGTAAAGTAAGAGTTGTAAGCATGGGAGATTTTTCTAAAGAGCTTTGTGGAGGTACTCACGTTTCTAATACAGCTGAAATAGGTGCATTTAAAATTATATCCGAGTCAGGTATAGCTGCAGGTGTTAGACGTATAGAAGCACTTACAGGAGATGCATTGCTTAATTATTATAAGAGTATGGAAGAGGATTTACATGATTTAGCAAATCTTTTAAAGACTAATACTAATGAAATTAAAAGCAGATTAAAAGCTTTAATAGATGAGTTAAAAGAGCTAAAAGCTGAAAATGATAAATTAAAAGCTAAGTTAGCTAAAGATAGTATTTCAAATGTAGAAAATGATATTATAGAAGTAAAAGGTGTAAAAGTTCTTTGTAAAAAACTTGAGGGAGTTGAAGTTAATGAACTTAGGACTCTTGGTGATAATTTAAAATCCAGTACAGATGATGGCGTAGTTGTTCTTGCGTCAATAGTAGATGGAAAAGTGAACCTGCTTGCTATGGCCGGTGATGAGGCTATAAAAAAAGGTGCAAATGCGGGGAATATAATTAAAGTCATCGCTCCTATAGTTGGCGGTGGCGGTGGCGGTCGTCCAAATATGGCACAGGCCGGCGGAAAGAATCCGGAAAAGATTGATGAAGCCTTAGCTAATGTAAAAGTTACTCTTGAAGCTATGTTGCAATAAAATTTAGTTAAGTTTGACTGTAAAAGAATGGCTTAAATAAGTTAATTCAATTATATGATATATAGGTTAACATAATATTTAATGCTACATAAAGGTATAAAAATATATACTTATACTAAAAAAATATAATATTTTTTTAGAAAATATGTTGACTACTATGGATATTATGTTATACTTACTATGTATTTATTTCACAACCGGAGGGAGGTTAGTGTTTCGATGTCAAACGTGATTGTGAAAGAGAACGAGAGTCTTGATAGTGCACTCAGAAGATTTAAGAGAAATTGTGCTAAAGCTGGCATTCAGCAAGAGATTCGTAAAAGAGAGCATTACGAGAAGCCAAGCGTAAGACGTAAAAAGAAGTCAGAAGCGGCAAGAAAACGTAAATTCAACTAATGCAGTAATTAGACCCTAGCTTAATAGCTAGGGTTTTTTTAATTAAAAAGAGAGGTGTTGCCTAAAATAGCATACTTCTCTTTTTTTCTTGTTTAAAAAGTACAAAAATCATATATAATAGAGTAATTAAATATATCTATCGAGAGGAAGAAAATGAATAGAGTTTTATTTAGAGAACATTGTTTTTAAGATGTTATTCGATATGGATTTTTATCCTGAAACAGAAAAGAAAGAACAAATAGATTTATATTTTTGAACAAATTAGAGAAGATGAGTTTGATTCTAAAGGTGAGCCTAAAATATTACACGAAGTAGTATTTGATGAATTTGATAAAGCGGAAGCTAAAGAAAGAGTTGAAGACTGTAATACTCACCTAGAAGAAATTGATACAAAATTAGAGGCGGCTATAGAGGGATGGAATTTTGACCGATTACCAAAGATAGAAAAGGCTATACTTAGATTAGCTTACTACGAAATGAAATATGTAGATTCTATACCTGAAGCTGTAGCCATAAATGAGGCAATTAATTTAGCTAAAAAGTTTGGTGGAGATGATAGTTCATCCTTTATAAATGCAATTTTAGGAAAATTAGTTTAATATGGAAAATGTTTATTCAGTTACAGAGGTAAATGAAGGGATTAATAAACTATTTTCAAGTCGTCCGGGTCTTTCTAATATAAGTATAGAAGGTGAAGTTAGTAATTGTACATATAATAGTTCAGGACATATATATTTTACACTTAAAGATAGTAAATCTCAAATATCAGCGGTCATGTTTAAGGGAAAGAGAATTACCGGACTAAAATTCGCCCTTAAAGATGGTATGAAAGTTATTGTAAGTGGCAGCATAGAAGTTTATGTGCAAGGTGGTAAATATCAATTATATGCGTCTAGAATAGAAGAAGCAGGTCTTGGTATATTATATGAGAAATATTTAAAAGCTAAAAAGCTATTTTAGAAGAAAAAGGACTCTTTGATGAAAAAAACAAAAAAAACATACCTAGATTTGCAAACAAAGTAGGTATAGTAACTTCACCTACAGGAGCTGCTATTCAGGACATTATAAATGTTAGTAAAAGACGTAATCCTTATGTCGAACTTATTTTGTATCCGGCACTTGTGCAAGGTGAAAATGCCTATAAGAGTATAATAAAAGGTATAAAAGCTTTAGATAAAATAGATGTGGATGTAATTATAGTAGGACGTGGTGGTGGAAGTATAGAAGATTTATGGTCTTTTAATGAGGAAGAATTGGCAATAGCTATTTATGAAGCTAAAACGCCTATTATAAGTGCAGTAGGTCATGAAACTGATTTTACTATAGCGGATTTTGTAGCAGATATTAGGGCGGCAACCCCTAGTCAGGCGGCGGAAATTGCTAACTTTGAATATTCTAAATTTGTATCAGATTTAGATAATATTAATATAAGAATGAAAAAAATTCATTGAGAACAAAACTTGCTTTGCTTAATAATATATTACAAACTTACAAATTAAAATTAGCTTCATTTTCACCTACTAAAAAGAATTAATGGATACAGAACTTATCTTGTTGAAATAGATAATAGCTTAAATAAAAAGATTAATGCAAAATTAAATGATACAAAATCTAAATTAGCTGTTTATGCAACTAAAATAGAAGCTTTATCACCTTTAAAACGTATAGCAAATGGTTATGCTTATGTTGCTGATGATTTAGGGAATAGAATAAGTAAGGTAAAAAGATATAAAAAAAGACAGCATAATAAATCTTAGTTTTATAGATGGTAAAGTTAGTGCAAAAAGTATTGGATATGGAATATAAACAATAGGAGTATATTATGCCAAATAAAGAAGAAAAAAATATAGAAGAATTATTTAAAGACTTGGAACAAGTGTTGGCAGACTTAGAAAAATAATAATACCAGTTTGGAAGATAGCTTTAAAAATTTATGAGAATGGAATGAAACTTATAAGTGAAGTTAGTTCTAAAATAGATAAAGTCGAGAAAGAACTTGTTATACTTGAGGATAAGTAAAGGAGATATTTTGGATATTAAATATGATATAACCTATATTAATAATGTTATATATAAATATTTGTGTGATGAAAACAGTCTTTCAAAGCTTGTAAGAGAAGCTATGAATAAGGCAGTTATAAATGGCGGGAAGAGAGTAAGACCTTTATTAATTTTAGAAACATATAAATTATGTGGCGGAAAGAATATAGATATTCTACATCCATTTATGGCAGGAATAGAATTTATACATACCTTTAGTTTGATACATGATGATCTTCCTTGTATAGATAATGATGAACTCAGACGAGGAAATAAAAGTACTTGGGCAGAGTTTGGAGAAGATATGGCTGTACTTGCAGGTGATGCTTTATCTATAGAGGCTTTCAGAATCATTACTACCGCTATGTTGGATTTAAAGGATGAAAGTATTATAAAAAGATATATTAAAGCATTAGATGTTTTAGGGAAAAATAGCGGTATAGACGGTATGGTTGGAGGACAGGTTTTAGATGTTCAAAAAACCGGAGAAAATCTAAGCAAAGAAGAATTGTATTACATTTATACTTTAAAGACAGGTGCTTTAATCGAAGCAAGTATGTTAATAGGTGCTATTTTAGCAGGAGCAGATGAATTTACTATAGAGAAAGTGAAAAAACTTGCCTTTAATATAGGAATGTCTTTCCAAATAAAAGATGATATTTTAGATGAAACATCATCAAGTGAAGAACTAGGAAAACCTGTTCATTCAGATAGAGATAATAATAAAAATACTTATGTAAGTATTTACGGCTTGGAGTATGCAAAAAAATATCTTGAAAAAATGGAGGAAGATGCTCTGATTTTACTGGATTCTTTTGAGGAAGATAGCTCTAAATTAAAAGAAATAGTAGCTTGGCTTATAAAAAAAGAGCAAATTAAGAGGTAAAGATGTTACTTGATAATATAAATGAAGCTGGTGATATATATAAAAACTGGAAGATTATGATAGGTTAGCAAAAGAGATAAGAGCTTTTCTAATTAAAAAGTTAAGTAAAGTTGGTGGACATCTTGCCAGTAATCTAGGTGTCGTAGAACTTACTATGGCTTTATTTACCAGTTTTAATTTACCCAAAGATAAAATAATTTGGGATGTAGGTCATCAAAGTTATACTCATAAGATACTTAGCGGTAGAAAAAAAGAATTTGATGAATTAAGAAAATATAAAGGTATGTCAGGCTTTCCTAAGACTAGTGAAAGTGAATGCGATGCTTTTAATACAGGCCATTCTTCTACAAGTATATCGGCAGGATTAGGTTTAGTTTATGCTAGAGATTTAAAAAAAGAAGATAGATACATTATCAGTGTTATAGGTGATGGAGCATTGACCGGTGGTATGGCATATGAAGCACTTAATAATGCAGCTAGATTAAAGAAGAATTTTATAATAGTTTTAAATGATAATGAAATGTCTATTTCACATAATGTAGGTGGTATGTCTAATTATTTGGATAGCATAAGAACAGGTAGACCTTATAATAGATTTAAACAAGGTATAATAGATATTTTAAATAAAGTTCCACATGGAAATGCCGCTATAGCAGGTTTAAAACAAACTAAAGATAGTATAAAACAGTTTCTTATACCCGGAATGTTTTTTTGAAAAATATGGGTATTACCTACTTGGGGCAGGTTAATGGGCATGATACTAAGGCACTTTTAAAAGTATTTGAAGCTGCAAAGAAACTCGAGCATGCTGTATTAGTACATGTAATAACTAAAAAAGGAAAAGGATATAAGCCGGCAGAAAATATGCCTGAGAAATATCATGGAGTATCCAGTTTTAATATTGCTACAGGTGAGAGTTTAAATAAAAATAAAGTTATTGATTATTCAGCTATATTTTCTGAGAATATATGTGAGTTAGCAAGAAAAGATGAAAGGATAGTTGCTATAACTGCAGCTATGCCTGAAGGAACAGGACTTAGTGAGTTTTCTAAGCTTTTTTTCCAAATAGATTTTTTTCGATGTAGGTATAGCAGAACAGCATGCGGTTACTATGGCTGCCGGAATGGCATTAGGTGGTTTAAAAGCCTGTAGTTGCTATATATTCTTCATTTTTACAGCGAGCTTTTGATCAAATAATACACGATGTTTGTATACAGAATTTACCGGTGGTTTTTGCTATTGATAGAGCAGGTCTAGTTGGGGCAGATGGAGAAACACATCAAGGTATTTTTGATTTGTCATATTTGAATTTAATACCTAATATGACTATATTTGCACCTAAGAATGCAAATGAATTAAAAATCAGGATTAACTTTTTTGTTAAGTCTTAATACACCTAGTGCTATAAGATATCCTAGAGGGAAAGCATACACAGGTTTATCAGAATTTAATACTCCTATAGAATACGGAAAAAGCAGAATTTATATATGATGAAAGTGAAATAGCTTTTAATTTGTCTAGGAACTATGATTAGTACAGGAGAGCATGTAAGAAATAAATTAAAAGAAGAAGGCATGAATGTTAGTTTAATAAATTTACGCTTTGTAAAACCTTTAGATTTAGAAGCTTTGGATAAAGTGGCAGCAAAACATAAAAATCATAATTACTATGGAAGAAAAATGTTATAGATGGTGGAGTTGGTGTGAAAAATAGCCGATTATATCAATTCTAATAATAATAACAAAAAAATTCATCATTTCGGAATAAATGATAAATATGTTGAACATGGAGATGTTAGCTTATTAAAAAAAGATTTAGGCTTGGATTCCGAGTCTATATATACCAAAATTAAGGAGTTAATATAGTGAAAGAAAGACTTGATATTTTATTGGTAAAAAAGGGATTTGCCACCTCAAGAGAAAAGGCAAAAGCTATAATAATGTCAGGAATTGTATATGTAGATGGTATAAAAGAAGATAAGGCAGGCACCAGCTTTGAAGAGAATCTTCCTATAGAAGTTAGAGGAAATACCTTGAAATATGTAAGCAGAGGTGGTTTGAAATTAGAAAAAAAGCTGTAGATAAATTTTTTTGCTGAATTTGGAAAAAATAAGATATGTATGGATGTAGGTTCTTCCACAGGAGGATTTACTGATTGTATGTTACAAAAATGGTGCAAAGAAAGTGTATGCCATAGATGTTGGACATGGTCAATTAGACTGGAAACTTAGAAATGATGAAAGAGTTGTATGTATGGAAAAAAACTAATATTCGTTATGTTACACATGAAAAATATTAGTGAAAATATAGATTTTTTTCATCAATAGATGTCAGTTTTATTTCTTTATCAAAAAGTTTTGCCGGCTGTTAAAGAGCTATTATCAAATAAAGGAGAAGTAGCTGCACTTATCAAACCTCAGTTTGAGGCAGGTAGAGAAAAAAAGTTGGGAAAAAAAGGGCGTTGTTAGAGATAAAAAAAGGTTCATATAGAAGTTATAGAAGCTGTTTTTTTAAATATGCCAAAGATAATGGTTTTAGAATATTAAATCTTAGCTTTTCACCTGTAAAAAGGCCCCTGAGGGTAATATTGAATATTTATACCATCTTACTAAAGATGAGAATTTATCAGATAGTAAAGATATTGATATAATAAAAAAATAGTAGATGAGGCACATGAAAGCTTAGATAGGTAGAGTATGAAAAAAATTTTTATATGGTATTAAATGATAGCAAAGAAGGGGTATTGCAATATGCTGATAATCTAGATATTATTTTTGAAAGATAAGGGCATTAATACATCTAGAAGTATAGGTTACATTGATAAAAAAATAAGTTACCTGAGAATATTGATTGTATAATTACTCTGGGTGGTGATGGAACTTTAATGAGAGTAGCTAGAGATATAGCAGGACTTAATATACCTATTTTAGGTATTAATATGGGACATTTAGGTTATTTAACCAGTGTAAAAAAAGAAGATGATGTAGAAAAATATTATAGATAGGCTTTTTAAGTTTAGATTTTACCATAGAAAAGAGAATGATGCTAAAAAGGTTATGCAATAAAAAAGGTGTTCAAACAAAAAAAGTATTTAGCATTAAATGAAATTGTAATTAATAGAATATTAACCGGAAAAAAACAATACAATGTAAAAATAAATGTTAATGATGAATATCTGAATTCATATAATAGTGATGGTATTATAATATCAACACCCACAGGCTCGACTGCATATAATCTAAGTGCAGGAGGACCTTTAGCAGAACCGAAAGCCAGAATGATGATAGTAACACCTATATGTCCACATAGTCTAAATTTAAGAAGTATAGTTTTAGGTGGTGACAGTATAGTTGATATAGAAATAATAGGGGAAGAAACAGGAGAAAGAATTGCTATATTTGATGGTGAAAATACTATTAAGCTGGACAAAGGTGATCATGTAATTATAAGCGAGTCTAAGGTAAAAAGTACATTTTATAAAAATTAAATGGTACTGCTTTTTATGGATAATCTTAGAAATAAGATGAGAGGTTTATAATGAGAAATAAAAAGACAAGAAAGAATTTTTAGAAATAATATCTACCAGAAATGTTTCAAAGCAACAGGATTTAGTAGATATTCTTAGAAAAGAAGGTTTTGATGTAACTCAAGCTACAGTTTCAAGAGATATAAAAACAGTTACACTTAGGAAAGATTAGCTCTAAAAAAAGGAGAAACGGTTAGATACATAAAAAAAGAAATAAAAAGATGATGAGAAAAAAATAAATATGTTAGAATATTAAAAAGATGCATATATAAATCTTGCGTTAGCACAAAAATATTCTAGTTATTAAAACGGTTTCAGGTATGGCAATGGCTGCCGCCGCTGCTATAGATCATATGAATATACTTAGTATAATAGGTTGTATAGCAGGAGATGACACTATTTTCTGTGCGGTTAAAACAGATGAAGAAGCAATAGTTGTTGGGGAAGAAATAAAGAAACTTATTTCGGAATAGGAGGATAATGCTTTTTAGAATTACATATAAGAAATATGGCATTAATAGAAAAAGGCAGATTTGGATTTTTAGAAGTGGTTTTACAGTTTTATCAGGAGAAACAGGAGCAGGAAAATCTATCTTGATTGATTCTATAAATTTTGCACTTGGAGCAAAAACTTCTAAAGACATAATAAGAGAAGGTGCTGAATTTGCTTATGTTGAGCTTATTTTTAAAATTTTGGACAAGGAAAAAATAGAATATATAAAGTCTTTAGATTTTTAATATTTTTAGAAGACGGTATTTTGATAATAAGTAGAAAATTGTCAGCTTCAAGAAGTATCTTAAAGGTTAATGATGAAAGCATTACTATAGCAAAATTATCTACTCTTACCGGATTATTAATAGATATACATGGACAGCATGAGCATCAATCTTTATTATCAAAAAGCTAAGCATTTATCAATAGTAGATGGTATGTTAGATAAAGAAGCTTTTAGCTTTAAAAAGCTACTATACAAGCTCTTTATGATAGATATAAAGAAATAAAAAAATAAGTTGAGTTTAGATGATGACAGTTTTATACGAGAAAGAGAAATAGATATACTTAAATATGAAATAAGAGAAATTGAAATTTCTAGACTAAAAGCCCAATGAAGAAGAAAAAAACTAAATATGGCTTATAGAAAATTAAAAAGTTGTATCTAACATAAATGATAATCTAACAGATGTAATAGAAATATTAGATAATACTGATATTGGAAGTGCAGTTACCAGCTTGGAAGAAATTTCAAGTTTTTTTCTCCTGAACTTAAAGAATTTGAAGAAGAGTTGTATGATTTAGATGCAAAAAAATATGTGATATAAATAGAGATATTAAAAGCTTACTTTGATAAACTTGATTATAGTGAAGAGAATTTTGAAAAAAATTCAAAAAAAGATTAGATTTTTGTTAATCGTTTCACAAATAAATATACAAGTGATACAGATAAACTGGCTTTTATTTTAAAAATCTAAAAAAAGAAAGATTAAGAGATTTACTCAATTTTGATTCAGACAGAGAAAAAGTTAAGCAGGGAATTAGAAAAATTTAGAGATGGAATTTACTGATTTATCTAATAGTTTAAGACTTCTCAGAAAAAAAGTAGCAAAAAAATATTGGAAGAAAATATAAAGAATAACTTGATAGAGTTAAATTTTTATTAATGTGGAATTTAAAAATAGAATTTAAGGAACTTGATAATTTTTTTCTGTGAATGGTTTAGATGATATAGAGTTTATGATTTCTACTAATCCGGGTAATCCTCTAAAGCCTTTAAAAGATGTTGCCAGTGGTGGAGAATTATCAAGAGTTATGCTGGCTTTCAAGTCTGTACTTGCAAATGTAGATGATATAGATACCTTGATATTTGATGAAATAGATACAGGAATAAGTGGTAGAACAGCTCAAAAAGTAGCCGAAAAAATCTCATATATTTCTAAAGAACATCAAGTATTATGTATAACTCACTTGCCTCAGATTGCAGCTATGGCTGATTGCAATTATCTGATAGAAAAATCCAGTGATGGTATAGAAACTAAAACAAGTATAGAAAATATAAAAGATGAAAGTTTGGCTCTGGAACTTGCAAGACTTCTTGGTGGTAGTGAGATAACAAAAGCTGTTCTGGACACAGCAAAAGAGATGAAGGAATTGGCAAATAAGTATAAGAATAGATAGGAGGCTATCATGAAAAAGATTCTTTTTATGGCTAGTGAAGCAGTACCATTTGTAAAAAAACCGGTGGCTTGGCAGATGTTGTAGGTTCATTACCTAAGTGTTTTGATAAAAGATATTTTTGAATGTGCAGTTATATTGCCAAAGTATTTATGTATGCCTTACAAATATGTAGAAAAAAATTAGAATATATAACTAATTTTTGGATTGATTATAATGGACAAAGTCGATATGTTGGTATATTTAAAAACAGAGTATGAAGGAATAACTTTTTATTTCATAGATAATGAAGCTTATTTTGGTGGTGATAGACCTTATGGAGATTGGCTATATGATATAGAAAAAAATTTATTTTCTTTTTCTTATTCTTCTCTTTTGCGCCTTACCGGTAATAGGCTTTAAACCTGATATAGTACATTGCCATGATTGGCAAACAGGTCTTGTTCCTGTATATTTAAAAGAAAGATTTGCAGGATCAGATTTTTATAAAGATATAAAAACGGTTATGACTATACATAATTTAAAGTTCCAAGGTACTTGGGATATAGATACTATAAAAAGATATAGTATGCTGTCAGACTATTTCTTTACAAGTGATAAATTAGAAGCTTATGGAAGTGGAAATTTATTAAAAAGGTGGCCTTGTATATGCTGATGCTATAACTACTGTCAGTCAAACATATGCTGAAGAAATAAAGACAGATTTTTATGGTGAGAACTTACAAGGACTTCTACAAGCAAGACAAAATGCACTTAGAGGGATAGTTAATGGAATAGATTATGAAATATTTAATCCGAAACGGATAAAGATATATAAAAAAATTATAATATATCCAATTTCAGAAGAGATAAAAATAGAAAAATAAGCGTGCCCTACAAAGAGAATTAGGTCTTATAGAAGATGATAATAAATTTATGATAGCTATAGTTTCTCGATTAACTGATCAAAAAGGGCTGGATTTGATAGATTATGTTATGGAGGAGATATGTGCAGAAGACACACAACTTGTAATTCTTGGTACAGGTAATCCTAAATATGAAAATATGTTTAGACATTATGACTGGAAGTATAATGATAGAGTTAGAGCTAATATATACTATTCGGAGGAATTATCACATAGAATATATGCAGCTGCAGATGCTTTTCTTATGCCGTCTTTATTTGAACCTTGTGGTTTATCCCAACTTATATCTCTTAGATATGGTTGCGTTCCTATTGTAAGAGAGACAGGGGGATTAAAAGATACAGTTATTCCATATAATGAATATACCAGTGAAGGAACAGGTTTTTTTCATTCAGAAATTATAATGCGCATGAAATGTTGGATCAAATAAAATATGCTAAACATATTTATAAAAAAATAGAAGAGTTGAATGGAATAAAAATTATAGATAGAGCAATGAGAATGGATTATTCTTGGACGAGTTCAGCTCTAAAAATATCAAGAGTTATATGATTGGCTTATAGGTTAGGAGTTTTAATGATACATTTAAAAAGAAATTATTTCCAATAATATTTTATTAGGTTCAGTAGTAGCTTGGTTTATAGCACAATTACTTAAAAAACTTTCATAGAAGCTTGGAGATATAAAAGCTTTTCTATAGAAAGAATGTGGTCTAGTGGTGGTATGCCTAGTTCACATTCTGCTACTGTCTGTGCACTAGTAGCAGGTGCGGCATGTAAATATGGTTTTTCCTCATTTGAATTTGCTGTTACTTTTATTTTAGCAAGCATAGTTATGTATGATGCCTCAGGAGTTAGAAGAGAAACGGGAAAGCAAGCTAAATTATTAAATATACTTCTAGATAGTGATATATTTAATATACCCAGTTTGGAAGCTTTTGACGAAAAACTTAAAGAACTTGTAGGTCATACACCACTTCAAGTATTAGCAGGAGCTATACTTGGAATAGTAGTTGGTATTCTAATAAATTCTTAAAAGGGTATATTATGAAGAAAAATTATAAAATTTCTCATATCTTTGCTTGTTTTAGTCTTACTTGTGGCTTGTGGAAGAAAAAAACTTCCATGAGTAGTAGTTATAACAATAAGGAAGTTTTATTGTTAGTTTTATCTAAGAAAGAAAAAGATTGAGGGAGTATGTGGAAAAAGAGATATGGTCAACCATATACAGCATTTCAGGAGAAGATTATAGCTTTGAAGAACTTTTTCCTGGAAGATATGAATAGTTTTACTATAGAATTATATATATTAACAGAAATGGCAAAAAGAAGAAAAATTTACTCTTAGATACTAAAGATGAAGAAAAAAATTAAAAAAATATAAGTGAAAGATATTTTTGAAGAATTAAATAAAAAGTAAAAATTTCTGAATTGGCAAATATAGATAAGGACAGCCTATATACTTTATTTACTGCTTATACGAAAGCTTTAAAAATGAAAGAAAAAAATTACTTAGCAGTCAGGGCTTGAAATTAGTGAAAAACGAGGCTAGAGTGGTTTTTGGTTGATAGATTTAGCTTCGATGATGAAGTTAGTGCTAAAAAAATGCAAAAAGAAAGCTTAGATAAAAAAACGAAGAGATTGATACTAATTTAACATATTTCTTAGATAAAGATGTTAAACTAAAAAGAGGAGAATATTCCGTGAGATAGAAAACGAAATATTTAGCTTAGAAAAACAGTCAAATTTCAGATATAATAAAAAAAGCTCAGGTAAGTATTATATATATAAGATGGTAAATTCCTATGATGAAATTAGTACAAAAAGAAAAATAAGAAGCATTTATTAAATGAAAAAAAGTTTATCCGAGTTATCTAGAACCTGTTATGATTTTTGCGAAGAAAAAGGCATATATCTGTATCTAAAGACTTAGAAAAAAATATTAAAGAAAAATATATCTGATGATTTAGATATTAAGAATTTTTTTGATTTTTTTATGAGGAGAATTTTGATGTTAGCAATTAAAGTAGATGATTTAAAAAGTTTTACTACCGAGCTATTTTCAAGAGAATTATTTGATAAATATTATGTTACCGATATAGAAATAAGTACATATAATACATTTTCTATAAATGGATTGATAAATAAGTCTTATTATGAAGATGAAGAAAGTAAGTCTTATTCATATTGGAAAGATTTAAAAGCCTTTGTGTTTTGATTTAATAAAAAGGCAAACGTTTACGGTATCTTTTTAAGATAGTTCTAAAATTGGATGAATATAATATAGAGAAATTTATAGAAGATAATGCTCTTGATATATTTAAAGATAAATTAAAAAGAATGTTTTATAAATATAATATATGAAGATAAAGCTTTGACTTTGACAAATGGAATATTTTTTTAAATGATTTCATTTTAGATAAAGGTGCCCAAAGTGCTTGGGATAAGTATATTCTTGATATTTTAGATAAAGCAAATATAAGTTATATAAATAATTAAAAAGGGGATATTATGAATAATATATTAATTGGTCAATCAGGCGGTCCTACAGCGGCAATAAATTCTTCTTTAGCAGGTGTATTTATAGGTGGAAAGAAGATAAATGCAAAAAAATTTATGGAATGGTAAATGGTATAGAAGGTCTTTTTATCTGAAAAAAATTATAGATTTAGACAAAAGAATTTACTAATGAAATGGATATTGAATTATTAAAAAAGGACACCTTCATCTTTTTTTAGGTTCTTGTAGATATAAATTAAAAAAATTATGAAAAAATGAGAAAGATTATCTTAAAAATCTTTGAAATATTGGATAAATATAAAAATAGATATGTTTTTTTCTATATAGGTGGTAATGATTCTATGGATACTATAAAGAATCTGTCAGCTTATGCAAAAGAAAAATAAATTCTGATATTAAATTTGTAGGTATTCCTAAGACTATAGATAATGACTTAGTAGGAACAGATCATACACCGGGTTTTGGAAGTGCTGCAAAGTATATAGCAACCAGTACAAAAGAACTTATAAGAGATGCTTTGGTATATGATATATCGGCAATAACAATAGTTGAAATTATGGGAAGAAATGCAGGTTGGCTTACAGCAAGTGCAGCCTTAGCCAAGGATGTAGATTGTGAGGGACCGGATTTGATTTATCTACCGGAAAAAGTTTTTGATGTAGATGATTTTGTTAAAAAGGTTAAAAAACTGCAAAAAACTAAAAAGAGTTTACTCATAGCGGTTTCTGAGGGCATAAAATTAGCTGATGGCAAATATGTTTCAGAAAGTACAACTGCAAAAAAAGATGCTTTCGGACATGTAGCACTTTCAGGAACAGCATCTTGTCTTGCAAATATACTCAAAGATAAATTAAAATGTAAAACTAGAGCTGTGGAGTTAAATACTTTACAAAGATGTGCAGCACATTATGCCAGTGCTACAGATATAGATGAAGCTTTCTTAGCCGGTGAAATAGCAGTTACTTTTGCAAATTCAGGTAAAACAGGTATAATGGTTGCTTTTAAGAGAGACAATAGTAGTGAGTATAATTGTCTTTATGGATTTAGAGATGTTAATGAAGTAGCAAATAAAGAAAGAAAAAGTACCTGATGAATTTATAACAGATGACGGAGTAGGTATAACTGAAAAAGGAATAGAATACTTACGACCTCTTATATTAGGTGAACTTGAGCCTATAATATATAATGGTTTGCCTAGACATATTTTTAAGAAATAGTATATAGTAACAAAAAGTAAAATACTAAAGACTACTTAAGAAAAGGAAATATATTATGTTAAAAGTTGTTAAATTTGGGGGTAGCTCTCTTGCCAGTGCAAGTCAATTTGAGAAGGTTGGAGAAATAATAAGAGCTGAAGATTCCAGAAGATTTGTTGTTCCATCAGCACCAGGTAAAAGAGATGCCAAAGATGAGAAAGTTACAGATATGCTTTATGCAGCTTATGATTCTATCAGCTCAGGTGATGACTATAAAAAAATATTTAATAAAAATAAAAGATAGATATAATGATATAATAAAAGGCTTAGGTTTAGCTCTTAGTTTGGATAGTGAATTTGAAGTTATAGAAAGTGGGTTTTTAGCCGGTGCCGGAAGGGATTATGCAGCTTCTAGAGGAGAGTATCTTAATGGTATTATAATGGCTAATTATTTAGGCTATGAATTTGTAGACGCGGCAGAAGTTATTTTCTTTGGAGAAGATGATAATTTTGATGCAGAAAAAACTAATGAGATATTAGCAAATAGATTAAAAGATAAGGAAAATGCTGTAATTCCGGGCTTTTATGGTATTGATATAAATGGAAAAGTTAAAACTTTCTCTAGAGGTGGTAGTGATATAACAGGCGCTATAGTAGCTAGAGCTATTAAAGCTGATTTATATGAAAACTGGACCGATGTTTCAGGCTTTTTAGTTACAGACCCAAGAATAGTTGATACTCCGGAACCTATAGAAACTATTACTTATAGAGAGCTTAGAGAGCTTTCTTATATGGGGGCTAGTGTATTGCATGAAGATGCTATTTTTTTCCTGTAAGAGCTGAAGGAATTCCTATTAATATAAAAAATACAAATAAACCTGAAGATTTTGGAACTATGATAGTGGAAAGTACCTGCAAAAGACCAACTTATACTATTACCGGTATAGCAGGTAAAAAAGGTTTTTGTTCTATCAATATAGATAAAGCTATGATGAATTCAGAAGTTGGATTTTGTAGAAAAGTTCTTCAAGTTTTTGACGATAATGGTATATCTATAGAACATATGCCTTCAGGTATAGATACTATGTCTGTTATAGTACATCAATCAGAATTTGAAAATAAAGAGCAACAAGTTGTAGCCGGAATACATAGATTGGTTAATCCGGATTCAGTAGAGATGGAATCAGGTTTAGCTCTTATTGCAGTAGTTGGTAGAGCTATGAGAGCTAATAGAGGTACTGCAGGTAGAATTTTTGCAGCCCTAGCTCATGCACATGTTAATGTAAAGATGATAGATCAAGGTTCCAGTGAGTTTAATATAATAATAGGTGTTAGAGAGCAAGATTTTGAAACGGCCATAAGAGCTATCTATAATATTTTTGTAATATTAGAGTTGTAGGATAGTTTTAAGGAGTGAATATATATAACTCACTAATAAATAAAAAGGAAAATAATGAGCAAAGTTATAATAATAGGCGGTGGAGCTGCCGGTATGCTTGCCGCTATATCCGCTGCTTTAATAGGTCATGAAGTAAGTATATATGAGAAAAATGAGAAATTAGGTAAAAAATTATATATAACCGGCAAAGGTAGATGTAATTTAACAAATGCAAGCAGTATGGATGTAGTTATGACTAAAGTTGTGAGTAATCCTAAATTCTTATATAGTGCTTTTTAAATCATATACAAATGAAAAATATAATGCAGCTTATAGAAGAAAAATTCCTGTCCACTAAAAAATTGAAAGAGGAAATAGAGTATTTCCTCTTTCAGATCATTCTTCAGATATAATAAAAAGCTCTTACTAATAAATTAAAAAGAGTTAAATGTTAATATTAATCTACGTACAGAAGTAAGTGAGATAATAGTTGATGATTATACTGAAGTCGGATATAAAAAAAGGTCAAAGGCATAATATTAAAAAAACAAAGAGAGAATATATGCTGATTCTATTATACTTTGTACCGGTGGTATGTCTTATGCAGCAACGGGTTCAACAGGAGATGGATATAATTTTGCAAAGAAATTAGGACATAATATAATAAAACCTACTCCTTCTTTAGTTCCGCTTAATATAAAGGAAGACACAGTAAGAAATTTACAAGGTTTATCTTTAAAAAAATGTAGAGATAAGTATTAAATATAAAGATAAGTTAATATATAAAGACTTTGGAGAAATGATTTTTACTCATTTTGGTGTTAGTGGACCACTTATTTTATCAGCAAGTTCATACATAGTTAAAGAACTTGAAAACACTAATCTTGACTTATATTTAGATTTAAAAACCGGCTTTAAATTTTTGAAAAAAATTAGAATTGCGTATATTAAGAGATTTTTGATGAGGGTAAAAAAATAAGAGTATAAAAAAATATTTTTGACAACTTTATTACCGTCCGCTTTAATACCTATAATTCTAGATATTGTCGGTATAGATTCTAATAAAAAAAGTTAATGAAATAAGTAAAAAAAGAAAGAAATATATTAATTAATAATATTAAAAGCATTGAAATTTACTATTACAAGCACTAGAGGATTTAAAGAAGCGATAATAACAAAAAGGTGGAATAGATACAAAAAGAAGTAAAACCTAAAAACTATGGAATCAAAGCTTGTTAAAAAAATCTGTTTTTTTGCAGGTGAAGTTTTAGATATAGATGCACTTACCGGCGGTTATAACTTACAAATAGCTTGGTCTAGTGCTTGGTGTGCAGGAGAAAAATATAGAATATGTATAATATAGCAATAGATGGACCTTCAGGAGCAGGAAAGTCTACAATAGCCAAAGACCTCAGTAAAAAAATTGAATTTTTATCTATGTAGATACAGGAGCTATGTATAGAGCCATAGCTCTATACTTTTATGAAAAATGATATAGATATAAGTTTAGAAGATGTAGTAAGTTTTCATCTTTCAAATATTGATATAGATATAAAAATATGAAGATGGAAAACAAATTGTTCTTTTAAACGGAAAAAGATGTTTCAGAAAGTATAAGAACCGAAAAAAATAGGTGGAATGGCTAGTAGCATAAGTGTTTTTTTCAGAAGTTAGAAGTAAATTATTAAATTTACAGAGAAATTTAGCTATGAAAAAAATAAGGTTGTTATGGATGGTAGAGATATTGCCAGTCATGTATTACCTAATGCAGATTTAAAAAAATATCTTACAGCAAGTGTAGACACGAGAGCGGATAGAAGATATAAAGAGCTAAAAAGAAAAAAAGGCTTAGATGTAAATCCGGAAGAAATAAAAAAAGAAATTGAAATTAGAGATTATAGAGATACAAATAGAGAAATAGCACCATTAAGACAAGTTAAAGAGGCTATTTTAATAGATAGTTCAAATTTAAGTATAGAAGAAGTGGTGGAAAAAAATTATTTCTTTTTGTTAAATAGAAAGGTAAAAATGCGAGAAATAAAGAAGGCTAAATCAGCAGGTTTTTGTTTTGGGGTAGAAAAAGCAGTAGAGAAAGTTTATGATGAAATAGAAAAAAATAAAAAAGTATATACTTTAGGCCCTATAATTCACAATCAAGAAGTAGTAAAAGATATGAATGAAAAAGGGGTAGAAGTTATAGCTGATGTAAATGATTTAAGTCTTGCAAAAAAATGCAACAATAGTTATTCGTTCTCATGGCGTAACAAAAGAAGTACATGAGAAATGTCAAAAATTCAGGCCTTAATGTTGTAGATGCTACTTGTCCCTATGTAAAAAAGATACATAGAATAGTAGAAAAAAAGGCTAATGAAGGGGATATTGTAATTATAATAGGAAATCCTAAGCATCCTGAAGTAGAGGGAATAAAAGGTTGGGGAAATGATAATACTATTGCAATAGATAATATAGAAGATTTTATTGCTTTTAGGCTTGGAAAAGGATAAAAAAATATCTCTTTAGTGGCCCAAACTACATATAATCATATAAAAATTTAAAAGAAATTGTTGATAAAATTAATGATTTAGGGTTATAGTATAAAAGTGCTTTAACACTATTTGCAATGCAACACATGAGCGTCAAGCTGAAGCTATAGATATAGCAAAAAGAAGTAGATGCAATGATAGTTATTGGGGATAAGAGTAGTTCTAATACTAGTAAACTTGTGGAGATTTGTAAAAAAGAATGTAACAACACAATCTTTATACAAACACTAGCAGATCTTGATAAGAAGGCTTTAGAAAATGTGCAAAGTGTAGGCATTACAGCAGGGGCTTCAACCCCTAAACATATTATCGAGGAGGTTCAAAATAATGTCAGATCTTAGTTTTGAACAAATGTTAGAAGAGTCTTTTAAGACAATACATACAGGAGAGGTTGTTACTGGAACTGTAATCAATGTTAAACCGGATTATATTACATTAAACATTGGTTATAAGTTAGATGGAATCGTTACACGTAATGAGTATAGCAATGACAGTAATCTAGACCTTACAACTGTAGTACATGACGGTGATGAAATTACAGCAAAGGTACTCAAGGTAAATGATGGCGATGGTCAAGTAATTCTTTCATATAAGAGACTTGCTGCAGACAAAGGCAATAAGAGATTAGAAGAAGCTTTCAATAACAAAGAAGTTCTAACAGCTAAAGTTACTGCAGTTCTTGATGGTGGTCTTAGTGTAACTGTAGAAGAAGCAAAGGTATTTATACCTGCCAGTCTTGTTTCAGATACATTTGAGAGAGATTTAAGTAAGTACAAAGATCAAGAAATTGAATTTGTTATTACTGAATTTAACCCACGTAGAAGAAGAGTTATAGGTGATCGCAAGCAGTTAGTAGTTGCTAAAAAAAGCTGCTGCTGCAAAAGAGTTATTTGACAAAAATTAAAGTTGGCGATGTAATTGAAGGAAGTATTAAAAATGTTACTGACTTTGGAGCTTTCGTTGAACTTGGTGGAGCAGATGGTTTACTTCATATCTCAGAGATGAGTTGGGGTAGGGTTGAAAATCCTAAGAAAGTATATAAGGCAGGTGATACTGTTAAAGCTTTCATTAAGGATATTCAAGGAGAAAAGATAGCTCTTTCTCTTAAATTCCCTGAGCTTAATCCTTGGGCAAATGCAGCTACTAAGTATGCACTTGGAAATGTAGTAAATGGTAGAGTTGCTCGTATGACAGATTTTGGTGCTTTCATCGAACTTGAAGACGGAGTAGATGCACTTTTTACATGTATCTCAAATAAGTCGTGATCATGTTGAGAAACCGCTGATGTTTTAAAAAGTAAATGATATGATAGAAGCCAAAGTTGTTGACTTTAATGAAGATGACAAAAAGATTTCTTTAAGTATCAAAAGCTTTACAAGCACCTGAAAAAAAGAAGAAACTGTAGAAGAATAAAATCTATAAAAAGAGGTAGCATAGTCTACCTCTTTTTTTATATGATGAAATTTCCCTAAAAAAATATGATGAAAAAAATATAAAAAAATACTTAGTTTTACTAAAAAAAGGATACTTATTATCAAAAAAATATATGAATATTTAACAGATGAAGTAGAAATAAGCACTTATAAAAAAATTCATAGATGAAAATGACGAAATAACTAAAGAAATACTAAGCTTAAGAGATTGGACGAAAGAGAATTTTATAACTAATAATGCTCTAATTTTTTTGTAGGAGCTACAGGTGTAGCTATTAGAGCTATATCTCCATTTATTAAAGATAAATTTTTTTAGATCCGGCAGTTATATGTATAGATGAAAAAAGGGAAATTTATTATACCTATTTTATCAGGACATGTAGGTGGTGCAAATGAGATAGCCGCTAATTTAGCCACATACTTAAATGCTATTCCTGTAATTACTACGGCTACGGATGTAAATAATAAATGGGCTGTTGATGTTTGGGCTAAAAAAAGAATAACTTAATTATAGATGATAGAAATTTAGCTAAAAAAATATTAGTGCTAAGATTTTTGGAAAACAAAAAAATTTTTACTTCGAAGTGATATAAGTATAAAAAAATATTTCAGATAAGGATATAAAATTGGTAGAGGAAAAATGAAGATATTTATATCACATATAAGATGAAAGTAAGTACGAGTGTACTGAAGCTGGTTCCAACTTGCCTTTGTTTAGGAGTGGGTTGTAAAAAAAATATGGATACAGCCTCTATGATCTTAGCGTTTAAGCGCTTTATACAAGATAATAACATTGATCCTAGGGCTATCAAATATATAGCCAGTATAGATATAAAAAGGAATGAACAAGCTATCTTAGATTTGGCTGATGAGTTGAATGTAGAAAGTAAATTCTTTTCAACTGATGAATTAAATGCAGTAAAAGGAGATTTTACAAGTTCTGATTTTGTTTCAAGTATAGTAAAAGTTGATAATGTATGTGAAAGAGCAGCTTGTAGAATTTATCCAGAAAAATTAATAAATAAAACAAAGCTCGGAGGAATAACTATGGCACTAAGTATAGATGATAGCCTTAGTTTTGAAATATAATGTATTTGTTTATATTTGAAAATGAAAAAAATATGCAAGATCTTTTTATTTTTTTAAATTACTTAAATATAAAAAAACTTGATTTAGATAATAAGACACTTGATTTACCTAATATCAATAAAAAAATAATATTAAATATATTATTGAAATTGGTCGTGGGATAATTCCTATAGATAAAGTTTTTAAGAGATGATATATATATATATAGTGAAAAAAAGCTAAAAAGAATGATAAAAAGAAGCCGACTTCGTTTTTCTTAATAAGAGAAAATTTAAAGATACAGCTTGTATAGTTTTAAGAAAAATTGTAAAGAAGTGTAAGTCATATGTAATTGAAGCTGATACAAATCTGAGTTATATTGGCAGATGTTTATATATATTTTTTTGAAAGGATATAAGATGAGAAGAATTTTAAAAAAACTCTAATTGCTACAGGATTTTTGATGCTTTCAGCTTTTTAGTATACAAGCCTTTGCAACAAATTCTACAACATTAGTAAATGCATCCGGTGAATACAGACCTAGCGAAAGTGTAAGATTACATTCCGCACTCATTACCAATAATACTAAAGTAGAAATAAATGGTAACTTAACAGGTGATAATACCGCAGATAATAATAAATTATATTTATTTGAACTAAAGGCTTATGAAGACAATCTGGGTACTAGAACTGATTACATAAGCGAACTTGATAGAAATACTACTATAAAAAAACTAGTATAGATCTTTTAGAAGGTCAAGAAAAATACCAGATTGTATTCTAAGTTCCTTATTGCTATTAAGAAAAAAATAATAAATATTATCCAATAAGTAATGCTATTTATATAACTAATTCAGGAGAGATAGCAAAGAGTAAATTGCCTTATCAAGATGCAAACTCTAAAAAAAGGTTTACTTATAGATATGAATATGATTTCAGATGCTTTTTGAGCTAGGTGTAAAAACATGCAATAGTAAATTTTTAATCTTGATCAAATACTCGGTGAAGGTATAGATTATACTTATGAAGGTAAGACATATCACTTTAATAAAAAAATGCTATAGCTACTTATGATACTACAGTTAGCACCTTTAGTAATAAGAGTATGCAAGTTACCGCTGTAGTAGTAAATTCTTGGAATAATACACATAAAGAGCTTATGTATCCTAATGTTGTAAAAAAATAATACAGCTATCTATTATGGATTTAATGCTAAAACAAAAGAGGGTGTTGAAACAACAAGAGCTATAGCTTCTTTCCTTGCTGAGAGATATTCGGAGATAATTATAATTATGGTAGAGTATCAAATTGGGTCATAGGAAATGAAATTAATAATAATGAAAAACTGGAATTATATGGGACCTATGGATGTAGAAAAAAATATTCTAAAGAGTTTGCCAGATCTTTTTAGAGTTTTTTTATACAGCTATAAAAAGCAAAAATCTAAGAATGCCAGATTATTCTTTTCTGTAGACTATGACTGGAATTATCCTAAAGCTAATAGATTAAAAATATAGAGCTAAACAAGTTATAGATTTAATTAGCGAGAATATAAATACAGAAGGAAATATTGACTGGAATCTTGCTTATCATCCATATCCTTTACCGCTTACATCAGCTAATTTCTGGGATGATGTTAATACAGGACAAATAAAAACAAGACGAGACTACTGCAATAATCAATTTTGCTAATTTACATGTACTAACAGATTATTTAAAGGGTGCAAATTTTAGAGATACATCAGGTAAAGTTAGAAGAGTTATTCTTTCAGAACAAGGATTTACTTCAAAGAGTCCTGATAAAGCGGAAGATAAAGACTTACAAGCAGCAGCTTTTGCTTATGCATATTATATAGCTGATTCGGATCCATATATAGATTCTTTTATATTGAGTAGACAGGTAGATCATCCGGTAGAAACAAGAGATTCTTTATACTTTGGTTTATGGAATACAGATCCAGCTGTTACGGACAAATCTAAAGCTACTGATAGAAAAAAAGATTTGGGCAGTATTTAAAAAAATATTGATAGTAGAACACAGACTTTAAGTCAAACAGAGTTTGCTAAAAAGATTATAGGCATAAATAAATGGTCAGATGTAATTCCAAATTTCAAATGGAAATCATTAGAAAAATAAAAAAGGGGCTTTAAAGCCTCTTTTTGTTTGTGTATAATGTATACAGACTATATAAAAAAATGATATAGCCACTTTAAACTTGTATTGAGCATATTTTAAGAAGGTGAGCATATTAGATGAAGAATTTACTTGAATATTTAAAAGATTATAAAAAAAGAGTGTATCTTAGCCCTCTATTTAAGTTATTAGAAGCAAGTTTCGAACTTTTAGTACCACTTGTAATGGCTAAAAATAATAGATATAGGTATAGGAAATTCTGATAAAGTTTATATTTATAAGATGGGTATACTTTTAATACTTTTTTTGTAATTATAGGTCTTATCAGTGCTATAACAGCACAATATTATAGCGCTGTTCTTAGTGTAGGTTTTGGAACTAAACTTAGAAATGCTCTTTTTAAACATATATTAAGTTTTTTTCTCACAAAGAGATAGATATTTTAGGAAAAAGATACTCTGCTTACTAGACTTACTAATGATACTAACCAGTTACAGACAGGAGTAAATATTTTTTTAGATTAATATTGCGATCTCCTTTTTATAGTATTAGGTGCCTTATGTATGTCATTTATAATTAGTCCCACTATGAGTTTTATTTTTTTATATTTGTAATTATTTCTCTATATTATATAGTTTTTTTCTTATGAATAAAAAGTATAAAAATTATATAAGTTGGTTCAATCAAAAACTAGATAGAGTTTTGGGAATAAGTGATAATAATCTGGCAGGTGTCAGAATTATAAGGGCTTTTAATCAAGGAAATAATGAAAAAAAGAATTTTTTTAAAAAGCAAGTGAAGAACTTTTTCTAGAGCAAAAATAGAGTATCTAAGATTTCGGCTATCATGAATCCTTTAACCTATGTAATAGTTAATATGGGTGTAGTTTTGATTTTATACAAAAGGTGGTTTTGATATATCTGTAGGAAAAATTAACTAAAGGAGAAGTTGTAGCCTTAATTAATTATATGTCTCAGATACTTGTTGAATTAATTAAAACAGCTAACTTACTGATAATTATTTCAAAAATCCAGTGCCAGTGCAAAAAAAGAGTTAATGAGATATTCGCTGTCAAAAAAATTCTTTAGTAGATGGGAATTTAGACTATCCGATAAATAAAAAAATGGGGGAAGAAATATTACGGTTTGAAAATGTAAGCTTTTAAATATCCTAAATCTCAAAAATGAAGCTATCAGTAATATAAGTTTTTTTCTCTAAAAAGAAGGGGAAATTTTAGGAATAATTGGTGGTACAGGTAGTGGTAAATCTACTATAGTAAATCTTATACCTAGATTTTATGATGTAAGTAGTGGAAAAAGTATTATTAGATAATAAAGATATAAGAGAATATAATATAAGCTCTTTAAGAAAAAAATATAGGATTAGTTGAACAAAAAGCAAGACTTTTTGAAGGAAGTATAAAAGATAATCTGGCTTGGGGAAATTTAAAAGCTGTTGACGAAGATTTTTATAAAGCAATAGATTTAGTTGTGGCAGAAGATGTTTTAAATGCAAAGGAAAACGGTTTGTATAGCAATGTTGTGAGTGCTGCAAAGAATTTTTCAGGTGGGCAAAAACAAAGACTTAGTATAGCCAGAACCTTAATTAAAAAGCCTAAAATACTTATATTGGATGATTCAAGTTCAGCTCTTGATTATGTTACAGATGCAAAATTAAGAAAAAATATAAAAGAGATAAAGAATACTACTATTATAGTTAGTCAAAGAGTTGTAAGTGTAAAAAATAGTGACAAAATCTTAGTCTTAGATGAAGGAAAAGTAGTGGGTTTTGGAAAGCACGAAGAGCTTGTAGCTACTTGTGATGTATACAAAGAAATATGCTTATCTCAATTAAGTGCAAAGGAGCTTGGTGTAAATGAAGAATAAGGATACTATAAGAAGAATTATCAAGCTTTTTATTCAAATATAAGCTTAAATTTATAATGTCTCTTTTTATTAGCTGTGTCAGTAGTTGTATCAACCCTATTTATACCTATACTTATAGGTTATGCTGTTGATACTTTTTATAGGTAAAGGAGAGATCTTATTTACAAAAATTATTTAGAATACTTATACAAATGTTAATTGCCTTGATAATAACAGGTTTTTCTCAATGGCTAATGACTATAATAAATAACAATATAGTCTATAATTTAGTTAAAGATCTTAGAACGGAAGCTTTTTTTCTAAAAATACATACTCTGGATGTATTTTATATAGACACTCATCAACAGGGTGAAATAATAAATAGAATAGTCAATGATATAGATCAGTTTTCAGAAGGTTTGTTACTTGGTTTTTGCTAATTTCTTTACCGGAGTACTCACTATTATTATTACACTTATTTTTTTATGTTTATATTAAATTTTACTATAGCGACTTTAGTTGTTGTATTGACTCCTATATCTTTAATAGTAACTACTTTTTATTGCAAAAATATTCATACAAACATTTTTCAAGAGCAATCTATTTGTAGAGCAAAGCTTAGTTCTATAAGTAATGAAATAATAGAAGGTTTATTCACAATTAAAAAAATTTTTGGAACAGAAGATTTAGTATCAAAAGCGTTTTAATGAGATAGATAAAGCTTTGGGTGAGGCAAGTACCAAGGCGATATTTTATTCTGCCGCCGCTATGCCATCTACCAGAGCTGTAAATTCTATTATATATATGGTAATAGGTGTTATAGGGGGAGTATTTACTTTGGGATCCTATTTAAGTGTAGGAAATTTAACAAGCTTTTTAAGTTATGCTTCTACGTATACTAAACCTTTTAATGAAATATCAGGGGTTATAACGGAATTACAAAAATTCTATAGCATGTGCTACTAGAGTATTTGAATTCATAGATGAAAAAAAGATATGAAAAAGGATAATTATGCCGCATTAGAATTAAGCAATATATCGGGTGATGTGAAAGTAGAGGATATAGAGTTTTTCTTATACTAAAGATAGAGATTTTATTAAAGATTTCTCTCTTGATGTAAAAAGAGGACAAAAAATAGCTATAGTTGGTCCTACCGGTTGTGGTAAAACTACTTTTATTAACCTTCTAATGCGTTTTTATGAAATCGATAAGGGAGATATAAAAGTAGATGAAAATAGTATTTTTAATATAAAAAAAGAAATAATTTACACACAATTTATGGAATGGTTTTCCAGGATACATGGTTGAAAAAAATACTACTATAAGAGAGAATATTGCTATGTCAAAGCCTAATGCTACTTTTGAAGAGATCAAAAAAGCTGCAAAGCTTGCAAATGCAGATGGATTTATAAAAAGATTACCTAATTCCTACGATACCATAGTAAGCTTAGGGGGAGATAGTCTAAGTGCAGGTCAAAGGCAACTTATATGTATAGCCAGAATTATGCTTATGTTACCACCTATGCTTATACTTGACGAGGCTACATCTTCTATTGATACAAGAACAGAACTGAAAAATAAGCAAAGCTTTTGATAAATTAATGGAAAAATAGAACTTCTTTTTATAGTTGCTCATAGACTTAGTACCATAAAAAGGGGCGGATTTAATTCTTGTAATGAAAGATGGAAAAAAATAATAGAAAAAAAGGAAATCATGACAGCTTATTAGCTAAGGGTGGATTTTATAAAGAATTATATAATAGTCAATTTTCTACTACATAGTAATAAAGTGCTTATTTTTCCTTGACTTTTTAATTATAAAATGAATACAATTTCTAATTAGATATCTATAAAGGAGATAATTATGATAAATGAGAACTTGCTTAAAATAAAAAGATGAAGCTTTAAAAAGCTATCAAAGAAATAACTAATGTTGATGACTTAAATAGTATTAGAGTAAATTATCTTGGTAAAAAAAGGTGAATTGACTAATATTTTAAAGTCGTTAAAGGATGTACCTAATGAAGAAAAAGCCTAAAATAGGTCAACTTGTAAATGAGGCTAGAGAGCTTATAGAGTCCAAGTTAAATGAAACAAAGGACATCATTTTACAAAAGATAAGAGATGAAAAAATAAAGACTGAAACTATAGATGTAACTTTACCAGCAAAAAAAGGCTAAGTCTTGGACATAAGCATCCAAATCAAATTGCATTGGAAGAGGTTGAGAAGATATTTATAGGAATGGGATATAAGATAGTTGAAGGTCCTGAAATAGAATATGATGAATATAATTTCGCTAAATTAAATATTCCTGCTAACCATCCTGCAAAAGATGAGCAAGATACATTTTATATAAATAAAGATATAGTTCTTAGAACTCAAACATCACCTGTTCAAGCAAGAATAATGGAAAAGGGAGAGTTACCTATAAGAATGATTTCTCGGGTAGAGTTTTTTTAGGTCTGATGAAGTGGATGCTACTCATTCACCAAGTTTCCATCAAATAGAAGGTATGGTTATTGATAAAAATATAACATTTTCTGATTTAAAAGGTACTTTGGCAGAATTTGCTAAAAAATTATTTGGAGAAGAAACAAAAGTTAAATTTAGACCACATCATTTTCCATTTACAGAGCCAAGTGCTGAAGTTGATGTTAGCTGTTTTAAGTGCAAAGGTGCAGGTTGTAGACTTTGTAAAGGTAGCGGTTGGATAGAAATACTTGGTTGTGGCATGATACACCCTAGAGTTTTTTTGATATGTGTGGCATAGATAAAAAAATGAGTATCAAGGTTTTGCTTTTGGTTTGGGACTTGAGAGAATAGCTCTTCTCAAATATGAAATTGATGATATGCGTTTATTATATGAAAATGATATACGTTTCTTAAAGCAATTCTAGATAAAGACAAACGAAAGGAAAGAAAGAATGAATACTTCATTAGCATGGATAAAAGCTTATGTGCCGGACTTAAATTGTACTGATAGCGAATATACAGATGCTTTAACTCTTAGTGGTACAAAAGTTGAAGGATATATAAAATTAGATAAAAATTTAGATAAAATAGTTGTTGCAGAGATTTTATCTATAGAAAAACACCCTGATGCAGATAAACTTATAGTTTGTCAATGTAATGTAGGTGAAGAAATTATACAAATAGTAACAGGTGCCTCTAATGTATCTGTTGGTGATAAAGTTCCGGTTGTAAGAGATGGTGGAAAAGTGGCCGGAGGTCATAACGGTGAAACACCTGAAAATGGAATCAAAATTAAAAAAGGTAAGCTTCGTGGAGTTGAAAGTTTCGGAATGATGTGCTCTATAGATGAATTGGGGGCTAATAAAAATCTTTATCCGGATGCACCTGAAAATGGGATTTATATATTACCTAAGGATAGCGTAGTCGGTAGTGATGCTGTAGAACTCTTAGGACTCAAAGACACGGTATTTGAATATGAGGTAACAAGTAATAGAGTAGATTGCTTTGGTATACTTGGTATAGCTAGAGAAGTTGCGGCTACCTTCAATAAAAAATTTATTCCTCCTTTTGTACCAGATACAGGAAATAATGAAAATGTAAATGATTATTTACAAGTTAAAATTAACGATACAAACCTTTGTAAACGTTATTGTGCTAGAATGGTAAAAAATATCAAATTAGCTCCATCTCCGGATTGGTTAAAGAAAAGATTAGTTTCAAGTGGAATACGACCTATAAATAATATAGTAGATATAACAAACTATGTAATGTTGGAGTATGGTCAACCTATGCACGCTTTTGATTATAACTTGATAGACAATGCGAGCATTATAGTTGATAGAGCAAAAGATGGAGAAATCTTTGAAACTCTTGACGGACAAGAAAGAAAATTAGATAGTAGTATACTCATGATAAATGATGCTAATAAGCCTTTAGCTATAGCAGGTATTATGGGTGGAGAAAACTCAAAAATAACAGATGATGTTAAAACTATGATTTTTGAAAGTGCTACTTTCGATGGAACTAATATAAGACTTTCAGCTAAGAAGTTAGGTTTAAGAACAGATTCATCATCTAAATTTGAAAAAGGACTTGATCCAAACAACGCTTTGTCAGCCATAAATAGAGCTTGTGCTTTAGTGGAAGAACTAGGTGCCGGTGAAGTTGTCGGTGGAATAGTTGATATATATCCAAATCCTATAGTAGATAAGAGAGTTAAATTTGAACCGGACAGAATCAATTCCTTGCTTGGAACCAATATAGCTGCAGAAGATATGATTAAAAATCTTTGAAAAGATAGATTTAACTTATGATAAAGAAAAATAATGAAATTATAGTGCCAAGTTTTTAGACAGGATCTTGAATATATGGCTGATATGGCAGAAGAAGTAGCAAGATTCTTTGGATATGATAAGATTCCTACTACATTACCTGTGGGGCAAAGTACAATGGGTGGACATTCGTGTGAACAGGAATTAGAAATAAAAGCTAGAGAAGTAGCAAGATTTTTGTGGTTTTTCTCAAGCAATGAGCTATTCTTTTGAAAGCCCTAAAGTATTTGATAAATTACTTATACCGGAAGATAGTATATTAAGAAAAAGCTATACAAATACAGAATCCATTAGGGGAAGATTTCTCATTATGAGAACTATTTCTTTAAATGGTATATTAAGTTCTCTTTCTACTAACTTTAATCGTAGAAATAAGTCAGTTAGACTATATGAGATAGCTAATATTTATCTCCCTGAAGAATTACCTTTAAAAAGCATTACCTGATGAACGTAAGCAATTCACCTTGGCTTTTTTTATGATGATGGTGATTTCTTTAGTATGAAAGGTGTTGTAGAAGAATTCTTAGAAATTATTAATATAAGTTCAAGACCACATTATGAAGTAGATTCTTCAAAAACCATTTTTTTACATCCGGGTAGGCAGGCTGACATAAAAAGTAGATGGTTTATATATAGGCTACCTTGGACAATTACATCCACAGGTTGCAGATAATTACAATCTCACAGAAAATACTTATATAGCAGTTATTGATATACCTAATATTTTAAGTGCCAGTGCTAAACAAACTAAGTATGTAGGTATAGCTAAATATCCGGGTATGTCAAGAGATATAAGCCTAGTAGTACCAAAATCAGTTTTAGCCGGTCAAATAGAAGATATAATTGAAAATAATGCTACAAGTATTTTAGAAAGTTTTGCTCTATTTGATATTTATGAAGGAAATCAAATAAAAGAAGGCACAAAGTCTATGGCTTATAAAATTAATTTTAGACATAAAGATAGAACTTTGGAAGAAAAAGAAGTTAGTTCTATTATGGATAAAAATACTAAAAGAATTAGAAAAAAATAGATGTTATTCTAAGAGCATAATAATGCTTGCTAATACTTATATCTTATAGTATAATTATTAGCTAGTGAGTGCGTTTACGCTATGACATTGGAGGAAGATAATGAATACATTTCTAACAATTATTTATGTTATCATCTGTGCAGCTTTAACTTTTTGTAGTTTTAGGGTCAAGAAGGAAACTCTCAAGGTCTTGGAGCTGTTAATGGTGTAGCAGATACATATTGGGGAAAAAAATAAAGGTAGATCTATGGAAGGTCTTTTTAGAAAGACTTACAGCAATAGGAGCTGTTCTATTTATTGTGTTAGCCTTTATTTTTAAATATTGTAAAAATAAGATTAGATAAGAAGAGCCACTCTAAAAAGAGTGGCTTTTTTTACATAATAAAAAAAGAGGTAGAATGAACAAACAAGAAATAGAGAAAAAGAAAAAAAGTATTATTAGAATTATTTTCAGATAAAATATATAAACCTATGAAAAATCAAAGAATTAGCTATACTTCTTGATATACATAGAGATAAAAGATATGAACTGGAAGAACTTATTTACGAACTAATAGATGAAGGAAAAAAATTAGCATAAATTTAAAAAGGTAAGATAGAGCTTTTTAGCTAATAAGACGTATACGGGTATATATAGTGCAAGTTCCAAAGGTTTCGGTTTCGTAAAATGTGAAGAATTGAAAAAAAGATATTTTTTTATACCTAAAGATAAAAAAATATGGCTGCTTTAAATGGTGATAAAGTTAGCTTTATTATAGAAATAGATAATGTAGGTAGTTCTAAAACATAGTGAAGGAAGAATAGTAGCTATACTTGAGCATGCTAATGAAAGAGTAGTAGGAATTTTTTTCAAAAAGAGTAAAAAAACTTCGGTTTTGTAATACCTGATAATCAAAAAAATCTTAAAAAGATATTTTTTTATATCCAAAAAAAATTTTTGATATGAATGCTAAAAAGTGGAGATAAAGTAGTAGTTTCTATATATGACTTTGGTTCAAATAAAAAGAAAACCTGAGGGTAAAATAATAGAAATTCTAGGAAATACTAAAGACGTGGGTGTTGATATTCTTAGTATAGCTAAAAAAATTATAACTTAGATATAAATTTTCCTGATGAAGTTATGAGAGAAGCTAAAAAAATATAGATACCTCTATATCAAAATGAAGAATTATCTTACAGAAGAGATTATAGAACAGAACTTACAGTAACTATAGATGGAGAAGATGCCAAAGATTTAGATGATGCTATTAGTTTATCTTATAATGGGGAGATTTGGACTTTAGCTGTACATATAGCTGATGTTACTCATTATGTTAGAGAAAAATAGCTATATAGATAAAGAAGCAATACAAAGAGGCACCAGCGTATATTTAGTAGATAGAGTTATCCCTATGCTTCCAAGAGAGCTTAGTAACGGTATATGTTCTTTAAATGCCGGTGAAGATAGATTGGCCCTTAGTTGCATTATGGATATTGATAATAAAGGGAAAGTTCTAAGACATGAAATAGCTGAAACTGTAATAAATGTTGACTATAGGATGACTTATACAGATGTAGCCAAGATATTAAATACTGATGATGAAGATTTGAAAAAAATAAATATTCTTCTTGCTTAACTTTATTTAAAAAAATATGGCTATACTCTCTAAAATTCTTAGAGATAAAAAGATTTAAAAAGAGGTGCTATAGATTTTGATTTTCCTGAAAGTAAAGTCATTCTTAATGAAAAAAAGGAAAAAGTTGTTGATATAAAAACCTTACGAGAGAAATATAGCAACAAAAAAATTATAGAAGATTTTTATGCTTCTTGCAAATGAAACTGTTGCAGAAGAGTATTTTTGGAGAGAATTACCTTTTGTATACAGAGTACATGAAAATCCTGATACAGATAAAATGAAAGCTTTGGCAAGATTTATAAATAATTTCGGCTTTGTACTACATAATAAAGGTGGAGAAATTTATCCAAAAAGATTTACAAAAAAACTATTAGATAAGTTAGAAGGTTCTCCAAAAACAAAAATCTTATTAGTAGAATTATACTTAGAAGTATGAAAAAAAGCCAGATACCAAACAGAGTCAATAGGACATTTCGGTCTGGCAACTAAATATTATACACATTTTACTTCTCCAATAAGACGTTATACTGATTTACAAATACATAGGATAATAAAAGAAAATATTCACCAAAAAAATTAAATAAAAAAAGCGTCTTGAACATTATGATACTATTTTTAGAAGATATTTGTTTTAAATCTTCTACTATGGAAAAGGCAAGCTGAAGAAGCAGAAAGAGAAAGTATAAAGTATAAAAAAATGTGAATATATGCTTTCTCATATAGGTGAAGAATTTATAGGGATTATTTCCGGTATGGCTAACTTCGGTTTTTTTATGTGGAACTTGAAAAATACTATAGAGGGTCTAGTTCATATTGCAAGTTTAAAAAAATGATTATTATAATTATATAGAAGATGAGTATAAAAAATAGTAGGAGATATTACTAAAAATAAGCTATAGTATAGGTGAGAGTGTAATAGTTAAAGTCCTTGATGTGGATAAATTAAGTAAAACTATAGACTTTTCTCTTATTAAGAAAAATTTAGGAGGCTTTTATGTCTGATAAAAATTAAACTTATTGCAAATAATAAAAAAAGCTTACTTTGATTATTTCGTTCTTGATAAATATGAGTGTGGTATAGAATTATTCGGAACAGAGGTAAAATCTATCCGTATGGGTCAATGTTCTATAAAAGAAGCTTGGGTAAGAATAGATAATAAACTGGAAGTATATATAATGGGTATGCATATAAATCCTTATGAAAGGGGTAATATTTTTTTAATAAAGATCCACTACGAGTTAGAAAAATTACTTCTTCATAAGATAGAGATAAGAAAAATTATCATCTAAGTTAAATGAAAAGGGTCTAACTTTAGTTCCCTTGCAAGTATATTTAAAAATCCGGTTTAGTTAAGGTAGAATTAGGTCTTTGTCAAGGAAAGAAAAAAACTATGATAAGCGTGATACTTTAAAAAGCTAAGGATAGTAAAAGAGAAATTGCCAGAGAATTTAAACAAGCTTTATAGGTAGATTTCACCAAATATTACTTGTAAAAATACTTTTTTTGAGTTATATAATTAATGTATAAAGTTAAATACTTATAGATAAAAATTTATAAATAGGGGGTACTTCAATGATAGCATTTGATGCGGTAAATAAGTGCGATATAGAATTTAATAGTGCTGATGATTTAGTTGAAATAATGAGAAAGGGCAGACAAGTAGATTTATATTTAAAAAGCTGAAAAAGACCGATGATGACGGCTATATTACTTGGGATATAGAACATTGGTCCAGTATAGATAAAAAAATAGATTTATTCGTTGCTATTCTTATAAAGGTAGGGTACTTGGAGAATCTACAGGACATAATATTTATGATTTAAGAGCCAGCTTTTTTTCCTGAAGAAGCACTAAAAAGTTGAGATAAGTTAGGAGTTATATGATTTTTTTCAAGAGAAAAAGAAGGTATTTTTTTATAGAGATAAAAAAATGGAAAAGAACTTGCAAAAAAATAACTTATGTCTATATAAATGAAACTACTATAGCAGTAAATCATACTGTTGTAGATGAGAGCCCTAAGAGGACAAGGTATAGCTAAAAAAATTAGTTGATGAACTTGCTGCTTTTTGCAAGAGAGAATAGTCTAAAAGTTAAAGCTATATGTTCTTATGTAGTTTCTCTATTTGAAAAAAAGATTCTTCTTATGATGATATAAAAATTATAAATTATTTAAAAATAAAGCTATCGCATTAATATTAATGTGGTAGCTTTATTTATATAAATATTTATTATTTATAGGATTTAATTATTAGTATATTATTTTTTTGGTAAAAGTGCATATATTTATTATATTAAATTTGTACAAAAACGCTTTATTTGTACGCTCTATAAATACAATCGTACGGCATAGAAGAAAAAAAGACTTGCAATTTATTTTTGTTTTGGAGTAGTATTGTTCTTGTTAAAAGATTGTATTAAACTATTTAGGAGAATTTTTATGGAAAAAGAAGTTAAGAGTTGGTATACTTGGAGCCACCGGTATGGTAGGTCAAAGATTTATATCTTTATTAGAGAATCATCCTTGGTATGAAGTTGTTGTTGTTGCCGCAAGTCCAAATAGTGCAGGGAAAACTTATAAATCAGCTGTGGGGGATAGATGGAAGATGTCTACTCCTATGCCACATTCAGTAGAAGATTTAGTTGTGATGAATGTAAATGAAGTTGAGAAAGTAGCTTCTTTAGTAGATTTTGTATTTTCAGCTGTAGATATGACAAAAGATGAAATAAAAGCTATAGAAGACGCTTATGCTAAAACAGAAACTCCTGTAGTTTCAAATAATTCAGCTCATAGATGGACTAAAGATGTTCCTATGATTATTCCTGAGTTAAATCCTGAACATTGTAGTATTATAGAAGCACAAAAGAAAAGACTTGGTACAACGAGAGGTTTTGTCGCTGTTAAACCTAACTGTTCTATTCAGAGTTATGCACCTGTTCTTGCAGCTTGGAAAGAATTTGAACCTTATGAAGTAATTGCAACAACATATCAAGCTATTTCAGGTGCCGGCAAAACTTTTAAAGATTGGCCTGAAATGGTTGAAAATATTATTCCATATATAGGTGGCGAAGAAGAAAAATCAGAAAAAGAACCTCTTAGAATTTTTGGTAGCATTGAGGGAGATGAAATTGTTCCTGCTACTACACCAAAAATCAGTTGTCAATGCATAAGAGTTCCGGTTCTAAATGGACATACAGCAGCAGTTTTTGTTAAATTCAAAAAGAAAGCTACAAAAGAAGAACTTATTAAGAGATTAGTAGAGTTAAAAGGTGAACCACAAGAATTAAATCTTCCTAGCGCACCAAAACAATTTATTCAATATCTGGAAGAAGATAATAGACCACAAGTAAAAAGCAGATGTTGATTTTGAAAAATGGCATGGGAGTTTCTATAGGTCGTTTACGTGAAGATAGTATTTATGATTTCAAATTTGTAGGTCTTTCTCATAATACTGTAAGAGGTGCAGCAGGTGGAGCAGTTCTCTGTGCAGAACTACTTACAGCTAAGGGATACATAAGCGCAAAATAATATATACTCTAGTAAAGGTCACTTGATTTATAAGGTTTAAGTGACCTTTTTTAATTATAATAATAAAGTCTATATAATGCTTGGTAAGAAAAATCAGAAAAAAATATTTTCAGAAAAAAACTATTGACAAATATTACTACCTCTGATATACTCTGCCAAGTAAGTGAGATGTACACTAACAACCGAGGCCGATTGGTCAAGCGGTCAAGACGGCGCCCTCTCACGGCGCAAACCCGGGTTCGATTCCCGGATCGGTCATAAAGAACTAGGAAACTAGTTCTTTTTTATTTTATAATCTGCTAATTCCATACTAAGTCAAAGCTTCTAAAAAAATAATCCATCTAATGTTAAATATCATATCAAGATAAAAACTTATAAAAATAAAAATCAAAAACATTAGTTCTAGATTTTTTTTAAAAAAATCTCTTTATTTTAGCTTAAAAGTATGTTATTCTAATATCAACTATTAAAAAGATTATTGGAGATTATAATGAGTAGAGAAGAATTTTTTTACAAAAACATACCTAAATTAGAAAAAAAGTTTATTTAATACAATCAGATTATACAAAAAGTCCTTATATCACTTGTGATATAGAAACTTTTGATGATAAGGTTTTAGCTTTTACAAGTGAGGAACTGGCAAAAGTAGAAGTAGAAAGATTAAATGAGGATAAAAAAATAATGTTTCGTATATAGAACTAAAAGCAAGATGTACTTGCTTCTGCAATAGCAAGTTTGGTTTTTATATGGAGTTAATGCTATAAAGCTTTTACTGATGAAGAAAAATACCTATCTCTATCAAGTAACAGAAATAGTAAGAATACCTGCCAGAGATGACAAAGAATTCTTATTATTTGAAAAATCCTAATTTAGCTATAACTATGGCATACTTTATGCAAGAACTTAGAAAAAATGATGAAAATGCGGATAAAGATAAACTTAGAAGTTTAGAAGAAGAAATGTTGGTAAATGTTATGAGAGCTAAATATCTTCTTCCTGTTAGTAAAGTAGATGAGAATAGTGGAAATCAAAAATCCGCTTTACTTATTATGAATACACCTGACGGAAATACTCTAATTCCTGTATTTACAGACCATGTGGAATTTACAAGATTCAAAAAAGATATGGACATAGACTTGAAGATATTAGATTTTCAACAGATGTTACAGTTATCAGTTCCGGAAAAACACATTTGGCTATATGATTAATCCATCCGGTGTAGCAGTAATAATTACAAAGACTTGGCTTAACAGAATAAAAAGAATCTATGGTTTTAGCTCCGGAGAATATAGAACCTAAGAAAGAAACAGAAAATATTTAAGATATGGAAATGATAAGGCCTTTAAAAAGGGCTTTTTTTCATTTCTATAAAGGATTTAGGAGTATTAATGTCGAATAATTATAATGCAGATAGTATAACAGTTCTAGAGGGTTTAGAAGCTGTAAGAAAAAGACCGGGAATGTACATTGGAAGTGTAGGTACAAAAGGTCTAAATCATTTGATATATGAAATAGTTGATAATTCTGTTGATGAACATTTGGCAGGTTATTGTGATAAAATATGGATAAGTTTAGAAAATGACGGTTCTTGTACTATTAAAGATAATGGTCGAGGAATACCCGTAGAGATGCATAAAAAAGGGGTTGCAGCTGAAAGAATAGTTCTATCTACCTTACATGCAGGTGGTAAATTTGATGATAATTCCTATAAAACTAGTGGTGGTTTACATGGAGTAGGTTCTTCTGTCGTAAATGCCTTATCCAGCAGATTAGAAATAAAAATTTTCAGAAATGGTTATATTCATTATGATAGTTACGAAAAAGGAGTACCCACAACAGACCTTATAAAAGGCTTACTTCCAACTATAGGGAAAACAAAAGAAACCGGAACCATGATAAATTTTACTCCGGATAATTTAATTTTTGAAAAAGTAAGATTTAAAGAGGATTGGCTAAAATCACGACTTCATGAAACAGCTTATCTTAATCCGGGGCTCACTATTTATTACACCAATAATAGAGAAAATGAATCTGAAGAGAAAGTATATCATGAACCTGAGGGTATAGTTGCTTATGTAAGAGAACTTAATACAGCTAAAACAGCTATACATGAACCTATATATATCAGTGGAAAAAAACGAAGATATAGAAGTTGAAATGGCTTTTACAATTTGTTGATACTTTTGAGGAAAAATATATTAGGATTTTGTAATAATATTTTTTTACTAGTGAGGGTGGAACCCATATAGTAGGATTTAAAACTAAGTTTACTCAAATGATTAATATTTATGCTAGAGAACTTGGTATCTTAAAAGATAAAGATAGTAATTTTACAGGTGCAGATACCAGAAATGGAATGAGTGCTATTATAGCTATAAAACATAGAGATCCTATATTTGAAGGGCAGACTAAAACAAAAATTAGCCAGTGCTGATGCTGCTAAGGCAGTTAGTAATGTCATAGGAGATGAACTCAGTCGTTTCTTTGATAGAAATGTAGAAATAGTAAAGGCTATTATATCTTGTGCAGAAAAATCGGCTAAAATTAGAAAAGCAGAAGAAAAAGCTAGAACCAATATGCTTACAAAAACTAAATTTAGTTTTGATAGCAATGGTAAACTCGCAAATTGTGAGTCAAAAGATGCAAGCAAGTGCGAAATATTTATTGTTGAGGGAGATTCAGCAGGCGGTTCAGCCAAAAGTGCCAGAAATCGTAAATATCAAGCTATTTTACCTATAAGAGGAAAAAAATATTAAATGTAGAGAAGGCATCTATAGATAAAGTTTTAGCAAATGCAGAGATAAAAAAACCATGATAAATACCTTCGGCTGTGGTTTTTCAGAAGGCTATGGAAATGATTTTGATATAAGTAAATTACGCTATGACAAAATAGTCTTACTTACAGATGCTGATGTAGATGGTAGCCATATAGATACTTTATTATTGACCTTTCTATATAGATTTATGCCTGAACTTATATATGATGGACATGTATACATAGCTATGCCACCTTTATATAAAGCTATTCCTAAACGTGGTAACGAAGAGTATCTTTATGATGATAAAGAATTAGAAAAATATAGAAAAAAACACGGAAATAATTTTACTCTTCAACGTTATAAAGGTTTGGGAGAAATGGATGCTTCTCAATTATGGGAAACAACTCTGGATCCTGAAAGAAGAGTTTTAAAACAAATAACAATAGAAGATGCCAGATTAGCCAGTGAAGTTACCGAACTTTTAATGGGTAGCGATGTAGCACCTAGGCGAAATTTTATTTATGAGCATGCAAATGAAGCTATATTAGATATTTAGGGGAGTATTTATGCCAGAAACTATTTTACAAACTGAATATTCAGAAGAAATGCAAAAGTCTTATCTAGATTATTCCATGAGTGTAATAACAGCCAGAGCCATTCCGGATGCCAGAGATGGTTTAAAACCTGTCCAAAGAAGAGTTCTATATGATATGAGTGAATTAAGACTTAATTATGATAAGCCACATAGAAAATCGGCTCGTATAGTAGGTGATACTATGGGTAAATATCATCCACATGGTGATTCTTCCATCTATGAGACTTTGGTAGTTCTTAGTCAAGCTTGGAAAAAAGGCATGCCTCTCATAGATGGACATGGAAATTTCGGCTCTATTGAAGGTGATGGGGCAGCTGCTATGAGATATACAGAAGCTAAACTTAAAAAATTCACTCAAGATGTATATTTAAAAGACCTTGACAAAACTGTTAATTTTATATCAAATTATGATGAGACAGAAACAGAACCGGAAGTTTTACCTGTTCGTATACCTAATCTGCTTATTAATGGAGCTGAGGGTATTGCAGTAGGTATGTCTACCTCAATACCACCTCACAATTTAGCAGAAGTTTGTGATACCTGTATAGAATATATTAAAAAAATAATATGCTTAGTACAAAAAGAACTTCTAACTTACTTAAAAAGGACCTGATTTTCCTACAGGTGCTATTATAAGCAATAAATCAGACTTACTGCCTATATATGAGACAGGATTCGGAAGATTAAAAATTAAGAGCAAAGATAGAAGTTGAACTGGGAAGAAAAAAAAGTGATAAGGATAAGCTCATTATAAGTGAGATTCCTTATACAATGATAGGTTCAGGTATAAATAAATTTCTTATAGATGTAGCCAATCTGGTTGAAAAATAAGACCCTGGCAGATATTACAGATATAAGTAATCAATCAGATAAAGATGGAACCAGAATAGTTTTTGGAATTAAAAAAAGATGCAGATATAGAAAGAATCAAAGCTATCTTATACAAGAAAAACTAAGTTAGAAGATACTTTTAGTATAAATATGTTAGCTATAGTTGACGGTAAGCCTGAAACCTTAGGGACTTAGAGGAATACTTAAAAAACTACTTAGATTTTCAATATGAGAATAATACAAAAAAATATAAAGTTTTATTAGATAATGAATTAGACAAAAAAAGAAGTTCAGGAAGGTCTTATTAGAGCCACAGATGTTATTGATTTAATAATAGCTATACTTAGGGGTTCAAAGAATATAAATGATGCTAAAAGCTTGTTTGGTCAATGGAGATACTTCAAAGATAAGTTTTAAAAAAATAAAGAATTTGAAAAAGATGCAAGAAATCTTAATTTTACTGAAAGACAGGCCGGAGCAATACTGGATATGCGTTTATATAGACTTATAGGTCTTGAGATAGATGCTTTACTAAAATCTTATAAAGAAACTCTAAAAAAAGATAAAAGAGTATGAGAAAAATACTCAAATCTAAAAAAAGAGCATGGATGAACTTATAATAAAGGATTTAGAAGAAATAAAAAAAGCGAATATTCTTTCCCAAGAAAAAAACTTTGATAGAGGATAGTAAAGAAGTAGAAATAGAAGAAGTAAAAAGAAGAAGCAAGGGAGTTAATTTTCGTTATGGATAAGTTCGGTTATTCTAAATTACTGGATAAGTCTGTATATGAAAAAAATAATGCGAGTATAGAAGCTGACTATAAATATATTATTCCTATTATGAGTGATGATAAGATATATATATTCACTGATATAGGATTTTTTTACATCAAATTAAAGTTAGTGATATACCTTTAATGAAATTAAAGGATAAGGGTATTCCTATAGATAATAAATCTAAGTTTGATTCATCTAAAGAAGAAATTTTTATTACTCGATTCCTTTGATAATTTAAAAAGCCTATAATGTACTCTTTTGCTACCGCTTTTTGGTCTTATAAAAGCAGGTTTCTATGGAAGAATTTATTACTAATAATAAGACTGTTAGTAGTACAAAAACTATCTGAAGGAGATAAGCTTATTGCTATAAAAAAAGCTTAAAAAGCCAGAGAAAGTGATGTTTTTGCTATTTCGAATAAAAAAATTACACTTTAAGATTTTCTGTAAGTGAAGTAAATCTTCTAAAAGAAAAATTAGTAAGGGTGAGAAACTTATGAAATTAAATAAAGATGAAAAAATTTCAGTTCTATATCTTTCTAATGAAACAAGTATTGTTTTAGTTGGTGATAAGGAATTAAATATCAATAAGTATAAACTAGGTCATAGGAATGATAGAGGAACTAAGCTTAGATAGATAAAAAGTAATAAATTAGTAAGAGAATTACTATAGAAATACTTATCATAATTTGATATTATTAAGTATTGATAAGTTTTATTATTTATCAATACTTCTACGGGGATGTACTGGTTTCGACAGGGGTCATGCAGTCGGTGAAGCTATTCGTATGCAATGCGTTAAATGGCAAAATTAAATATAAACGCTGAAAATAATTTAGCATACGCTGCCTAAGAGCAGCTGTCATCCCTATAGCACTCACACTATAGGATAATGGCATTAGATATGTGAGAAACGACAAAAAGCAAAGCTTTGAACTTTTGGGCGTATCATGAAGCTACTAAAATCTAAAGAATGTTAATTTTCGTTAGATGGCAGGAATTTTAAATAATTAACTATAATAGTAGAAGAACGAGGAATTGGTTTTTGGACAGGGGTTCGACTCCCCTCATCTCCACTACACAACAAAAAAAGGCTCTTGATTTCCCAAGAGTCTTTTTTTAATAAATAGGATTTTAAATCTTTTATAATATATTTAGGGGTTTTTTATGAAATTAAGAATAAAAACAAAAAAATTTTTTTCGATTACAGATTCATTTGACATATATGATGAAGATATGAATATAAAATACAAAGCCGGAGCTGAGCTATTTTCATTTGGTTATATCTTAAAGCTCTTTGACTTAAACGGAAATGAAATAGCTATTATAAAACAAAAACTGTTTACTATTTTACCTGAATTTAATATTTATGTAGGAGGAGAATATAGAGGAAGTCTTAAAAAAAGCGCTTTACCTTATTTTCTAATAAATATGATTTAGATTATCGAGAATGGCATGTAATAGGTGATTTTTTAGCTTGGGATTATGATATTTATAGTCATTGTTCGGCAGAAGTGCATATAAGAAAGGAAATTTTCAATCTTACAGATACTTATACTATAAATATAGATTATCCGGAAGATGAACTGGATGCACTTATGATAGTATTAGCTATTGATATGGCTAATAGAGCAAAAATAATAAATATATATTGACACTTTCTTATAGATATACTAGTAATAATAGTTTATAATAAAAGAAAATATCAGCTTAATTATATAGTGTAGCATAAGTTTTTTTAACTTATTTATAAGATGAAATTTTTAATATTTTATCTTTGCTATATATTATTTATAGGGAGAAGATAGTGTCAGAAGAGAAAATATCAGTAAGTATATGTTGTCTTGCTTATAATCATGAAAAAAATTCATAAGACAGGCTCTGGATAGCTTTTTTTAAGACAGAAAACTAATTTTTAAATATGAAATTATTATAAATGATGATGCCAGTACAGATGAAACTACAAATATTATAAAAAGAATATGAAAAATAAATATCCTGATATCATAAAAAGCTTTATATCATAGTGAAAATCAGTATTCAAAAAGGTATAACAAATCCTAGTGGTGTATTTAATTTCCCTCGTGCTAAAGGTAAATATATAGCAATGTGCGAGTGTGATGATTTTTTTGTGATGAAAATAAACTCCAAAAAAACAATTTGATTATATGGAAAGTCATAACGAATGTTCTTTATGTATACATAGTGCAAAGATACAAAAATATGGACAATTCTTTTCACGGATAAAAAAATATGCGACCATACAAAAAAATAGACTTATAAATTCAAATGAAATTATAGATAAAACTACCGGTTATCCTACCTCTTCACTATTTTTTTAGAAGTGAGTATGTAAAAAGAACTACCAAAATTTTATTTTAAATGTATGATAGGAGATATACCCTTACAAATAATATTAGCTAATTATGGCTATGCATATTACATGGATGAGCCTATGTCGGTTTACAGAATAGGAGATAGTGGCTCATGGACTAAGTTACAAAAAAAGAAGGGGATTATGAATTAAAAGCAAGAAAAAAATATTTTATTAATATGCAGAATATGTATAATAGTTTTAATGAATATTCTTCTTATAAATTTAATGAAAGTATTGAAAAGTGCCATAAAAAAAGAATACGTTTTTTTAACTTTTTGTAAATACCAGAAAAATATAGAGAGATATTTAATAAAGATAATAAAAAAAGTATTATAGAGAACTTAGATTAAAAGAGAGATTCTTTATAAATATGGAATATAGATTCCCTACTTTATATAGAATATTACAGAACTTATATAAGAGGTAAAAAAATGTCAAGAGTAGATTTTTGAAAAAAATTACTACAAAGTATAGATTTAAGTATAAAAAGTAGAACCGCTATATAAGTATAGGGATACTGATATATTTCTATTAAGAGATGATAAGATAAATTTTTTTCTTATGGTGGTAATAAGGTTAGATTAGCTATAGAACTCTTATATGACTTTTTATGAAAAAAAGAAGCAAGTTGTATACTTAGTTACGGTTCTTTAGAATCTAATTTTTAACAGGATAATGGCTTATTTTTTTGTAAGGCTTTTAAATATTAAATGTTATATTCTAAGTTCACTCAGTAATGAAGAATATGAATTTATTTATGATATAAATAGAAAAAAATGTCTTAACGAAAAAAATTAACTGATAAAGTAGGAGCAAAAAGATACTTTTGTAAAAATGAAGTTAGAGATACTATAGCCACAATATTAGAAAACTTGAAAGAAAAAGGAGAGAAACCTTATTATATATATGGTGATTTAGATGGTAAAAGCTAACGAAAATATACTTACAAATGCCTATTTTAAGATTTATAATAGTTTGGCAAAAAAATGATATGGATTTTTGATAATATAGTCTTAGCTTATGGAACAGGTATGACTTTTTAAAGGTTTATTAAAAGCTAAAGAAGAAAAATATAAGAAAAATATAACTTATATGGTATTTCTATAGCCAGAAAAAGAACAATTAATTGATATAGAAAAATAATAATTATATAATAGATAAGTATATAGGTAGCTCTTATGGAAGTATAAATACAGAAATAGAAAAAAACTTATATTAGAAATGGATAAAAACTTCTCTTTATACCTTGATCCTATTTATACAGCTAAGGCTTTTTATGGTTTACTTAGTGAAATAGAATTAGGAAATATTAAGGGAAAACTCTTTTTATACATAGTGGAGGATACCCTTTATATAAAGATTTTATTAGCGAAAGAAAATTACTTTTTTTGACTTATTTTTACACTTATAGATTTTTTTAAGTTAAATATTACTTTAAGTATATACTTATTTAGATTTACTATGTAAATATTTTTTTAACATTAAGCGTATAAAAAAAGCTCAGTAAAATTACTGAGTTTTTTTATGTATTCTAGTATGCACGTTCTCCGGCATCTCCATTATTTTTAGCTTCTAATGCAGCCTTTGCCGCAGCCTCTTCCTCTGCTGCAAGCCTTTTAGCTTCTTCTACATTAGCTTGCATTTTAGCAACAATTATAGGATCAGTAGGATCAAAAGTTTGTGATTTTGGTATAGGCATTTCTATAGCTGATTTTTCTACAGGTCCCTTATTCCATCTGTCTTCATAAACAGTAATAGAGCTATGAAGCGGAACATTATGATATACCCAAGCTGCATCTCCTGAAAGTAATCTTATACATCCGGCACTCTGAGCTACGTCCATACCATTATAAGTAGCAGAATCCAAATTATAAGATGTCGGTGCACCTTCATAAAGAATTGAATGTATTAAATATGGCCCATTAAATCTGGTTAAAAATTGACAATATATGTCTCCATGCATAAACTTCCAACGATATTTAACATAAGTTTTATATGTACCCAGAGGAGTAGCCGGACCACTTGTAGAATTAAATGTTTTAAATGGAATTATATAGCCGTTAGCACCATCTCTAGCCATAATGTACATGGTTCTTGTAGTTTTATTATATTTTATTTGATAATCATTGGTTAATCCTATATTATCTTCCAAATCCTTATCTAATTTTCCATCTTCTCCAAAAAAGTACTTATAACCATCTATATATTGCCAAGAAGTAAGCTTTACTCCATCTTTAAAATAATATTCATCATTATCATAACGAACCCAACCGGTATAAGGAGCACCATTTGCGGTAGAATATTGTACAGAGCCATTTTCATCTATATACATACCGTCATAATGTTCAGATTGAGTAAGTGGTGAAGTGGCTGCAGTAAAAGGAACATCTTTATTCCATAAAGATATTTTTAGAGCAACTATATATCTGTCTCCACCTATATTACCAACAGTCTGACCATTCTTAGCCCAACCAAGAACAGTGCCGTCATTTAAAACTACTTTGTAGTATATATCGGCTCTTTTTGTAACATAACCTTTAGCTCTTATCTGTATCGCTTGAACCTTATCTTCCCCACTAGGAGAGATTTCGTTTGAAATGGTCCAAGGTGTCCAACCGGAGTTTCCGGTATAAGTTCTAAAATAGTATCTATCCATAGGAGTAGCACTATTATGACTTAAGAAAAGTCTTGAAAAGCCATTTTTATCATATAAATAAGTTTGATTTAAACTCTCAGTTGTCAATATAGGTACATTAGCTGTATTAGTAAATCTATAATGTATCCAAGGTGTAGAATTTAAGATAGGATCCGGAGGAATATTATTTTCTCCTAACTCAAGTAAACCGGCATTTGCTACAACATCATCTATGTTAAGTTCAGCGGGAAATTCTCCTTGTGGTACACTGGTAGGAATGACACTTTTTTCTTCTGTAGCTGTCTGAGCTTCAGTTGTACTTGTTTCACTTGTCTGAGCTTTAGTTGCAAGTTTATTATATTTTACAACATTTCCTGCAAAAGAAGGAAATGATAAGTTTATAGTGGAGAAAAAAATATACTTGCAACGGCTAAAAACTAATAGTATTTTTTTATTAAACATATTTATAACCTTTCGTGTAATTTTTTTCATAAGATATTATAAACTATAAATAAATAGTTTTTCAAGCAAATACTATATTTTTGTGGTCTTTAAAAACTATGTACACAAGAAAAATTTGTTGAAGCATTGATTTTTATACTAAGTTGAAAAATAGAAGTAAAATGAAATATAATAACTATAGGAAAAAAATATACAGTAAATTATATAATATTTTTATATAAAAGGCGGAAGAAAATGGATTGTAAACAAATTCAAAAATATGATTATTCCCTATATAAGAAATGAACTTAATAATAATGATATAGAAGATTTTTTTAGAACATATACAGACCTGTAAAACTTGCAGAGAAGAACTTGAAATATATTATATCATAGAACATGGTTTAAATTCTGATTATAGTGATAAAAATTTTTGATATAGAGAAATCTCTATCAAATAAGATTAAAGCATCAAAATATGTTTGTTAGTAGGCTAAGGCTTACTAAAAATTTTTTTATTATGCCTTGAATACTTTATTGGTAATAGGAACTACTTTTAGCCATTTTATTACAAATACGTATTTGGTGGCAAGGAGGATATTTTTAGTGAATAAATTAGTATTAATAGATGGCCATTCTATTTTAAATAGAGCCTTTTACGGCTTACCGGTACTCACAAATTCTAAAGGACAATATACAAATGCTGTCTATGGTTTTTTTAAATATTATGTTTAAAAATATTAGATGAAGAAAAAAAGCAAATTATCTTGCTGTAGCTTTTGATCTATCTGCTCCGACTTTTAGACATCTGGAATATGAAGAATATAAAGGTACCAGAAAATCAATGCCTGAGGAGTTAAGAGAACAGGTACCCCTTATAAAGGAAGTTCTTGCAAGTATGAATATTCCTATACTTACTAAAGAAGGCTTTGAAGCAGATGATATACTCGGAACTATTGCAAAGCGCTTTGCAAATGAAACTTTAGAAGTTTCCATAGTTTCAGGAGATAGAGATTTATTACAACTTTCAGATACACATATAAAAATTCGCATCCCTAAAAGTAGTAAGGGACAAACTATTATAAAAGATTATTATCCAACTAATGTCAAAGAAGAGTACGGGGTTACTCCTCTAGAATTTATAGATCTTAAGGCACTTATGGGAGATGCCTCCGATAATATACCGGGTGTTCCAAGTATAGGTGAAAAAAACAGCAACAAATATTATAAAAAGAATATCATTCTATAGAAAGTGCCTATAAAGATGTAGATAATATAAAACCTCCTAGAGCTGCTAAGGCACTTAAAGAACATTATGACATGGCAGTTTTTTTCTAAGTTTTTTTAGCCACTATAAAAAAATAGATGTTCCACTAGAATTAAGTTTAGATGAAATGCTTATTAAGGATATGGAAAAATAAGGATAGCTTCGAACTTATAAATAATTTGGAATTTAAATCTTTATTAAAAACGTTTTTGATTTAAATGATATAAAAAAACAGACTTAGAATTTGAATATGAGTATATTGCAGATAAAAAAATATAGCCTTTTCTATAGTTGATAGTATAAAAGAAGAAACAAATATAGCCTTAGATTATATATATATATCCACTAAAGCTCCTTTCACCAATGACACTAAAAAAATATAAAAAGCTTTCTCTAAGTTTATCAAGTGATAAAGCCTTTATTATTAGTCTTAATGATAGTGAGAATTTAGAGTTAGTAAAAACTTTTACTTGATAAAAAAATATAAGTTTATTTACTTTAGATTTAAAGACTTTAGTAAAAGCTTACCAAAAACTTCATATAAGAATAATTTATATGATTTAGGAATAGCCGCTTATCTGATAAATCCTCTAAAGGATAGCTATAATTCAGAAGATATAGCAAGAGATTTTATAGATTTAAGTATTCCTACAAAAGAAGATATACTGGCAAAAAAAGATTTTTGCAACAGAAATAAAAAGCAAATAATACCGATATTTTAGAATATTTTTGCAAAACGCAGCCTTATTTTTATTTAAGTCTAAAGATATTATTTTATCTAAGTTAAAAAGAATTTTTCTATGTATGATTTATATATAAATATAGAAATGCCTTTGGTATTTTCTCTTGCTAAAAATGGAAAAAAACGGTATAGGTATAGATGCAAACCGTCTACATGAATATAGCCTTGAACTTCTTGCCGGCATAGATAAGATAGAGAAAGAAATTTATCAAGAAACAGGTGAACAATTTAATATAAATTCACCTAAACAACTGGGAGAAGTATTATTTGAAAAAAATTAGGTTTAAAAAGGTGGCAAGAAAATAAAAAAACAGGTTACTCTACTGCTGCAGATGTTTTTAGAAAAAAATTAGCACCTGAGTATCCTTTAGTTAATAAAATTTTTGGAATATAGGCAATTAACAAAAATTAAATTCTACTTATGCACAAGGCCTTAGTTCTTATATAGAAAGCGACGGTAGAATACATGGAACATTTAATCAAACTGTAACAGCCACAGGTCGTATATCAAGTACAGAACCCTAATTTACAAAATATTCCTATAAGAACCAGTTTAGGTTCTAAGATAAGAGATGTTTTTTTGTCCCAAATAAAGGATATAGCTTTGTTGATGCAGACTATTCTCAGATAGAACTTAGAGTTTTAGCTTCCATGGCGGAAGATGAAAAAAACTTATAGAAAGCTATAAATCAGGAAAAGATATACATGCCATTACAGCTTCACAAGTTTTCGGTGTCCCTTTAGATAAAGTTACACCAAATTTAAGACGAAATGCAAAAGCAGTAAACTTTGGAGTTGTTTACGGTATATCAGCTTTTGGACTATCAGAAGATTTAAGTATATCCAGAAATGAAGCTAAAGACTATATAAATAATTACTTTAAAACTTATCCTAAAGTAAAAGAGTTTTTAGATAGACAAGTTAAAGATGCTAAAGAAAAAGGTTGCGTAAAAACTCTATATGGTCGTATACGACCTATTCCTGAAATAAAAAGTTCTAATTTTATGCAAAGAGCTTTTGGAGACAGAATAGCCATGAATTCACCTATACAAGGTAGTGCTGCAGATATAATGAAACTTGCTATGCTAAAAGTAGATAAAGCTTTAGAAGAGTCTGATTATGATGCAAGAATAGTTTTACAGGTACACGATGAGCTTTTAGTTGAAGTTGCAGATAAAGATAGAGAAGCTGTAAGACTTTTAGTAGAAGATAGTATGAAAACTGCTGTCAAACTGGAAGTTAGTTTGGAAGTAGATGCTCATATAGGTAAAACTTGGCTTAGTGCAAAGGAGTAGAATGGTTTTAGGTATATTTGCAGGTGTAGGTTCCGGTAAATCTGTTTTACTGGACATTTTGAAATCTAAAGGTTTTGTTGTGTTTGAAGCTGATAAGATAGCCCATAATTTGTACGAGAAAAAAATGAATATTTACTTAAAACCTTAGAAGATGAATTTGGTAAAGATATATTAGATGAAAAAGGTAATTTGATACGAGAGAATTTAGCAAAAAAATTATTTTTTTAATAGTGCCAAGGCTAGAAACTTTGTAGATTCCTTATTACATCCTCCGGTATGGGATTATATCAAAACTAAAAATAAAAACAAGCTATGGAAAATGGAGAAAAATATAGCTATAGAAGCGGCTATATTACCTAACGAAGATGAAAAATATTTATGATTATAAAATATTCATAGATGTAGATGATGTAGTTCGTAAAGCCCGCTTAAAATCTTCCAGAAATTATAGTGATGAAAAAAATAGATAATATTATAAAAAAAGTCAGCTTGATAAAAAAAGCATTTGCATCTTTTTGTGATTTTTACTATATATAATAATACTACAATAGAAGATTTAGAAAAAGAAATAGATTTTATTTTTGGAGAAGATAGAAAATGAAAAATGTTTAGTATAGCCAGTGGAAGTAGTGGAAATTGCACTTATGTAGGTGATAATAATACACATATATTGGTTGATGCGGAATAAGTACAAAAAAAGATAGTTGAGGGCTTAAAAAAATGCTGATATTGATATAAAAAGACTTGAGTGCTATATTTGTAACACATGAGCATATAGATCATATAAAAAGCATTAGGTGTACTATTACGAAAAATATAATATTCCCGTATATACAAGTCTAGGAACTAAGGAAGGTATACTTGAATGTAAAAGTCTGGGGGATTATGATAATGCTTTAATAAACCTTATAGAAGCGAATAAAGAATATATTATTAATGATTTAAAAAAATATCCTTTTAATATAAATCATGATGCAAGACAAACTTTTGGCTATAGATTTGCAAGTTCCTCTAAAAGAGTAGCAGTTGCTACAGACATAGGTTCTTATGATGACTATACTATTAAGAATTTATCAAATTTAGATGCTTTGTTAATTGAAGCAAATCATGATGTACGTATGCTTGAACTTGGCACTTATCCTTACGAACTTAAAAAGGCGTATTTTTAGGCGATTATGGTCATCTATCAAATGAAAAATAGTGGTAAATTGATATGTTCTATCTTACATGATAATTTAAAAACATATATTCTTGGGTCATTTATCCGGTGAGAATAATTATCCTGATATAGCCCTTGAAACTGTAAAATGTGAGATAGATATTGCAAAAACATAAATATAAATCTAAAGATTTTTAATATTGAAGTTGCAAAAAAAGAAGGAAATTCAAGCATAATAGAAGTATAGAAAAAAATTATTATTTAGATAAAACGGAATAATGGCTAGATACTGCTATGTAGAAAATAAGATAACAGGTAAGTATTACTGGATAGATAAAGATGGAGTTTATAAAAAAATGGGATACTAAAGAATCGGATTTAGGAAAAATATGAATTAGTAAAATAGGGGGCGAAAGCCCCATTATTTTTATTTTATAAGTCCTTTAAAGGCTTTTTAAAGTATCTTTAAAAAAAGTAATTTTTTTATAACAAAAAGTATTTCATTTTATGCTAAGAAAAAAATGACATTTATCAATTCCAATTTTGACATTCTTCTTTGTATCTCACAAATGGAGATGTGCCAGCCGAATTAAAAAGGGACAAAGGACGGTAAAAAAATACAGGAAAAAAGCTGGTGCTTTGTGTAAATAAGAAAAACTGAGTACGATATTATTGCAAATGAGATTGATGATTTAAGGGAAAAAAATACAGCAGTTGTAACCAAGGATACCGAGCAGGAAATATTAAAAAAAGTGAATCGAAGAGATGCGACAGTTCCTACAGACACAGTCAAGCCGAGTGACTGAATACGATGAACGGGTTATAAGAATACTCATTGATAAGATTATAGTCTTTAATGACAAGCTTTATTTTAAATTCAAATCCGGTACGACGATTGAACTTAAGAGATAATTGAACACGGAATACGATAAGGGCACGTTGCAGCAATGCAGTGTGTGTTTATCATTTATAGAAAATTTATAGTTCGATATATTGACAAGTATAAATGTATTTGGCATAATAAGTATAAATTTATAAGAGGGAGTGGATACTATGAGTTATAAAGAAGATGTTCGTATGATTAAGGCTTTGGCAGATGAAAACAGACTTCGTATTTTGGAATGTTTGCATCATGGAGAAAAATGTGCCTGCATTATACTTGAAGTGTTATCTATTACCCAATCGTCTCTTTCTCATCATATGAAATTGCTTTGCGACTGTGGACTTGTCGATTCTAGAAAAGATGGGAGATGGATGCACTACTCAATTTCAGTGGAAGGGAAAAATCGTTTTAAGGATATGTTTTCTCATTATCTTGAAACCACTGATTCAAATGGTGAATGCAACTGCGACAAGTGTGAATAATATATATTAGGCAATCAAGTAAGGTTGCCTTTCTCTTAAACGAATACATTGATATATGCAAAACTATAAAACTATTAGGAGGTTAAATATGCAATTTTTGAGTACGCTTTGGATATTCATACAAGATCAAATTTTAGGAATGAAATGGCTTAGTTCATTGATTGGAAAGTTCTTATACTCTATTGGTCTTGATACATCCGGGAAGATTGGAGGCAGTGTTCAATTTTTTTATCTATGATGTGATAAAAAAATTATTTTCTTGCTTTGTATGCTAATTTTTATCATTAGTTATATCCAGAGTTTCTTTCCACCAGAAAGAACTAAGAGGATACTTGGAAGATTTCACGGAATTGGTGCAAACATCTTAGCGGCATTACTAGGAACAGTTACACCCTTTTGTTCTTGTTCTTCCATTCCTCTTTTTATTGGATTTACAAGTGCCGGATTACCATTAGGAGTTACATTTAGTTTCCTTATTTCATCTCCAATGGTAGACCTTGGTTCTCTGGTACTATTGATGAGTATTTTTGGAACTAAAGTGGCAGTGGTTTATGTGTTACTCGGTCTTGTCATTGCAGTTGCAGGTGGAACATTTATCGAAAAACTTCACCTTGAAGATCAGGTAGAAGAATTTATACGAAATGCAAAGCAAATCGATATTCCACAGGAAGAACTAACGGTTAAAGACAGAATAAAATATGCGTGGGAGCAGGTTATTGAAACATTAAAAAAAGTCTTCCCATATATTCTTGTTGGTGTTGGAATAGGAGCCTTTATTCATAACTGGATACCGGAAGATATTATAGTGAGATTTCTTGGTACCGGTAATCCATTTGGTGTCATTATTTCCACAATTGCAGGGGTTCCGATGTATGCAGATATCTTTGGATGTATTCCTATTGCAGAAGCACTGCTTGCTAAAGGTGCAAGGTTGGGGGTTGTATTGTCATTTATGATGGGAGTAACCACACTGTCTCTTCCATCCGTGATTATGTTAAAAAAAGGCAATAAAATCAAAAACTTTTAGGTCTGTTCATTGGAATCTGTACCGTAGGAATTATTATTGTTGGTTATGCATTTAATGCATTTCAATATTTACTTATTTAACAGGAGGAAAAGATTATGTCATTATTTGGATTAGGAAAGAAAAAAGAAGAAGTTAAGGTAGAGCCGGCTTGTGCCTGCAATGGAGAAGTAGCTACTTATGAAGCATCATCATGTTGCTGTAGCGGTCAACAAGTAGAAAACTGTTGTGGTGGAGATAATAAGGTTACAAGCATTAAGGTGCTGGGTGCCGGGTGTAAAAGCTGTCATGATCAGTATGAAAATGTTAAAAAGGCCACTGAAGAACTAGGGTTAGGAATTGAAGTAGAATATATCACAGATATGGAAAAGGTTATGGTTTACGGTATTATGAGTACGCCTGCCATTGTTGTGAATGAAACAGTTGCTTCAATGGGGAAAGTATTAAAGAGTACTGAAGTAATTAAGCTACTTGAAAAGTTAGGATTTTAATGGCTAAGAAAAAGAGTGAAGGAATTAATTTTTTCCAAAAGCATCTTACAGTCTAGATATTTATATGTATGATATGTACCCAAAATTCCGGACACACTCTTATTAATTAAGCTGAACGCATGGATGCTATCCTGAATTGAATAGGTGGCATCCATTTTGTTTTGCCTGAATTCTTTTGTTATTATAATAATATATATATTCTTCAATAGCTTTTGCTAATTCTTCAAAAAAAAGATACTCTTTCTCAAAATAATAACATTATCAACAATCTTACCAACTTCACCCTTGTAAGAATGATATTTTTCCTTTGGACGTTTATCGATTAATCCGGTCCTAGCACATCCACCAATCTCTTCCATTGTAGTTTCTCTTGAATTCATAACTATAACGCATAAAAAAATACCCTCCTTACCGGATCTTCAGTAAAGAGGGTATATGTCACATATTAGACAATCCTTTTTGTAATATTATTTTGTACTATCCATAGTTTGTTTAACAATACTTTCAAGTGCATGAGCATTTAAAGAACCTGTTACATATCCAAAAACATTACCATCGGCATTTATCATGAAAGTAGTAGGGAAAGCTCTTACTCCATATTTACTTGCAAGACTACCGCCTTCATCCATTACAACAGGATATGAATATGAATTTTTGGCTTAGAAATTCAGATACACCTTTAGCATCTGTTTCATTACCTACATTAGTTCCGGCAACACCTAAAACTATTAAATCCTTAGTATTTTTACCATAGTCCTCATACATTTTTTGTATATCCGGCATTTCAGCTCTACAAGGTGGACACCAAGTAGCCCAAAAATTAAGAAATACAGTTTTTCCTTTATAGTCGCTTAACTTATGAGTATTTCCATTTTGATCTACCAAAGTAAAGTCTATTGCAGGGCTTAATTGTTTGGTTTCTTCCTTGTCATTCTCAGTGCTTTTTATTAGTTTCTTTTTGTTTCAGCATTTTCATTAGCCTTTTCTTCGCTTTTATTTTCTGCTTTATCAGAAGAAGTATTATCATAAGATTGACCTACAGGTGCAAACTTTGATAAATATGAGCTAATTCCATTCATAAAACCTGTAGCAGTCATAATTCCCATTAAAATCAGTAATATAGCACCTATTTTTTTACCGTATATTTAACAATATTTTGATGCTTCTTAAAGAAACTTAATATACTTGCTGTAAATAAACCTGTTAATAAAAAAATGGTATAATAAAGCCTAATACATATACTCCTATAAGTAGTATAGATTTTTAAAAATAGTAGCAGAAGAACTTGCCATAAGTAAAACACTACTCATAATAGGACCTATACAAGGAGTCCAAGAAAAAAACTAAAAGGTAAAAACCTAAAAATAAAAAGCACTCAAAAATACCTGTTCCGAATTTTGAAAAAAATCCAAATTAAGTCTTCTTTTCTTTTTCTAAAGTTTTATCTTTACCGAAAAGTCCAAATTGATAAAGACCAAAAAAAGTATCATAATTATACCGCTAACTCTAGCAAACATTAATTGATGTGAATTTAAAAAAATCTTCCAAAAAGCAGTAAAACTAAAAACCTAGAATAAAGAAAGTCAGGCTAATACCTAGAACAAAAAAATATTGTATTTAAAAAAATATTTTTTTCCCTTAGGATATATAATATTTCCATTTTCATCTATCTTACTGGCACCACCTGAAAAAAATAACTTATATAAAGTGGTAGAAGAGGTAATACACAAGGTGAGAAAAAAACTAAGTAAACCTTGAATGAATACAGTAAAAAAACAGGTATACTAGTATCTAAATTTATTCCCATAATAATCTCCTTTATAATATATTCATATAAGAAAATCTTATATCGTTCAAGTTTATCATAAGAATATTTAAAGTCAATTATTCAAGTATAAAAAGATTATTTTTAAGCTTTTTTTAATATCTTCTTTATATTTATAGTAATAAATATCATTATAAATTTTGTTATTAAACTCATTATGTTTATATAAATTGTAACTAAGTTCTTCTAGTCTTTTTGCATCTTTTTCTTTAGTAATTATAGGAATCTTACTTTTTTTCTTTTTAATATACTAAGAAGTTCGCCATCTTTTTTTATTAAAACCTAGTAACTTAGCATAAGTAGCTCCTTTTTTTATTTAAAAATATCAAACTTATCTTTTTATATCGAGTAAAAATATGACTAAGAGATCTGGAAAGTCTGGTATATGTATACTGCTTAGATTTTTAATATATTAATAAAATCCTCATAAGACAAAGCTCCCAAAAAAAGTATTTATGATTCTATTGCTTAGCTCTTTATTAATGTCTAGAAAAAAACACTTAAATCTTCATTTTTATATGAATACTTTTCAAGTTCAAGATTTATATAAGGTAAAAATATCATTATTTGACAGAGGTTTCAAATTTAAAATATCAGAAAAAAACAGAGTTTGGAACAAAAATCTTTTATATTCTCATAATTAGACTCAGTTTGATAAGCCTCTATTATTCTTTTTCTTATAGCAGTAGCAGAAGCGAAATTATTTTTCTTCTATATCATATTTATTATAATTATCACTAGTTCTTTTTTTATTATTAAAGGTTCAAGATTTGACTTTATTTTTCTTTATGGCTTTCATATATTCTATAGCCAATATATTATTAGGACTATCCAGAAGTTTTTTTATAATCAGCTTTATTATATAATTTATATTTATTAATTTCTTTTTAAAAATAGCTTCTTCACGAGCCTTAGGATAAGACATACCTTTTTTTAATTCACCTGCTAAAAGTAAACTTAAAATCCGTACTTTTCTTTATCTAAAAATATCTACAATTAAAAGCTAAATCATCTCTTGTAGCACTTTCAGCACCAAAAAGATAAATAATCCACTCCTAATTTTTGAGAAAAAAAGTCCACTCCATAAAAAAAGCAAAGCTTTCAGCACTGGATGTAGAAAAAAATATGTAGGCATTTCAAAGACTGCATTAATGCCATTTTCCAATGCCATTTTCGCTCTATCCAAAGAAGAAAATATCGCCGGCTCGCCTCTTTGTACAAAAGCTCCACTTATTAAGCAAATTATATAATCAGCACCGGAAATTTTTTTAGCTTTTTTTCAATTTGATACTTATGTCCCAAATGAAAAAGGATTATATTCTGCTATTATTCCTAGTATCTTTTTCAATTTTTTTATACCTTTCTATATGATAAAATTTGTAAAAAAATACAATAATCCAAAAAAATTACTTGTATTTTTATATAGTAAATATACTATAATTAAGTCAATATGTCATCATTATTGATTTGACAAAAGAGTATTTTGAAAGGAGCATTACCATGGGAGTAATGGATAGTATAAAGGCAAGAGCTAAAGTGGCTAATAAAACTATAGTTTTACCTGAATCTATGGATAGAAGAACATTTCTTGCCGCCGAACAAATTTTAAAAGAAGGGTTAGCTAATCTTATTATCATCGGAACACCTGAAGAAGTTGCTAAAAACTCAGAAGGACTTGATATATCTAAAGCTACAATTATTAATCCACATACTTATGAAAAAACACAAGTTTACGAAGATTTATTTGTAGAACTTAGAAAATCTAAAGGTTTAACACATGAAGAAGCCAGAAAAATAATTCTTAATGATTACGCTTATTATGCTTGTCTTATGATTAAAAAAACGGAGACGCTGACGGTATGGTTAGTGGTGCCTGTCATTCAACAGCTGATACTTTAAGACCTAGTTTACAAATTATAAAAAAACAAAACCGGGTACAAAAATTAGTTTCAGCATTCTTTTTAATGGAAGTTCCAAATTGTGAATATGGTGAGAATGGCACTTTTGTTTTTGCCGATTGCGGACTTGAACAAAATCCGGACCCTGAAAAATTAGCTTCTATAGCTATTTCTTCTGCAGAAAGCTTTAGATTATTAGTAGGAGAAGAACCAAGAGTTGCTATGCTTAGCCATTCATCTAAAGGAAGTGCAAAGCACGCTGATGTAGATAAAGTAGTAGAAGCTACACTCATTGCTAAGGGATTAGCTCCAAATCTTGCATTAGATGGAGAATTGCAATTAGATGCAGCTATAGTACCTGAAATAGGAGCATCTAAAGCACCTACTTCACCGGTTGCAGGTAAGGCTAATGTTCTTGTATTCCCTGATTTAGATGCAGGTAATATAGGCTATAAATTAGTTCAAAGACTTGCAAAAGCTGATGCTTATGGACCTATGTGCCAAGGTATAGCCAGTCCTGTTAATGATCTCTCAAGAGGTTGTTCATGGCAAGATATAGTAGGAGTAGTAGCTATTACAGCTGTGCAATGCGTAGCAAATTAATAAAAATAATTTTAAATATAAAAATATAAAGGGAGGATAACTAATAATGAAAAATTTTAGTTATTAATTGCGGTAGTTCATCGCTCAAATATCAACTTATAGATATGGAAAATGAGCAATTATTGGCGAAAGGTTTGTGTGAGCGTATTTACATCGATGGTTCTAAACTAACACATCAAACTATAGGTAAAGACAAATATATAATAGAATCACCTATGCCAAATCATACAGCTGCAATCAAACTTGTTCTTGATGCTTTAACAGATAAAGAGCATGGAGTTATTAGTAGTATTGATGAAATTGTTGCTGTAGGACATAGAGTATTACACGCGGGTATGAAATATTCTGATTCTGTTATAATAACAGAAGATGTAAAAAAAGTTATTAAAGAATGCTTTGATCTTGGACCTCTACATAATCCGGCTAACCTTATGGGTATAGAAGCAGTTGAAGAAGCTATCCCCGGTGTTCCAAATGTAGCGGTATTTGATACAGCTTTTGGTATGTCTATGCCTGAAAAAGCCTATACTTATGCTATTCCTCATGAATATCTTGAAAAGTATGCTGTTCGTAGATATGGTTTCCATGGCACAAGCCATATGTTCGTTTCAGGTGAGGCTATTAAATTTGGTAATTTAAATCCTGAAAATGCTAAAGTTATTGTTTGCCACTTAGGAAATGGTGCCAGTATTTCAGCTTCTGTAGGTGGTAAATGTGTAGATTCTTCTATGGGCTTTACACCACTTGAAGGACTTATTATGGGAACACGTTCAGGAGATATAGATCCTGCTGTGGTTCAATACATTTGCAATAAAGAAGGCAAGGATGTAAATGAAGTTCTTAATATATTAAATAAGAAATCAGGCGTTTTAGGTATGACTAATGGTATTTCTTCTGACTTTAGAGATATTGAAAAAGCGGCAGAAGAAGGAAATCACTTAGCTAAAGTTGCACTCGAAGCATTTAGATATAGAGTTATCAAATATGTAGGTGCTTACGCAGCTGCTATGGGTGGAGTAGATGCCATTTGCTTTTACCGGCGGTGTAGGAGAAAATGATAAAGATACAAGAAAGATAGTATCAGAAGCATTTTCTTATATGGGAGTTAAAGTTGACGAAGAAGCAAATAATGTCAGAGGTCAAAAACAAGTATTTTCAACTCCTGATTCTACAGTTAAACTTATGCTTTTACCTACAAATGAAGAATTAGCTATAGCTAGAGAAACAAAAAAAGATTGGTTGGCTAATACTTATAATTATACTTTATATAGATTTTTTTGTTGACAAAACATATACATCTATGTATACTAATCTAGGTTATGGACGTAAGGAGGTGTTTTCATGTCAATTTGTCCAAAGAATAAAACTTCTCGTGGAAGAAGAGATAAGAGAAGAGCTAACTGGAAAATGGAAGCTTCTACTCTTGTAAAATGCTCTAAATGTGGTGAGTTAATGATGCCTCATAGAGTTTGCAAAGCTTGTGGCTCATATAATAAGCGTGAAATCGTATCAGTTGACTAAGATTTTGCATATTAAGATAAAAGGAGTTTCTCTAAGAGAGAAGCTTCTTTTATTTTATGTATTTTAAAAAAATCACTATCAAAGTATTGAAATTTATATTTTTTTATAGTTTAAACTAAAGCAGAAATATTATATAAGAGGTATTTATGGTTAAGATTGTATTAGATGCAATGGGTGGAGATAATGCTCCAAATGCCACTGTACTAGGAGCTTTGAAAGCCTTAGAACTTAATAAAGACGTATTTATAAAGCTTATCGGAGATACAGATAGCATTAAAAAAATTTTTAAAAGATAAAACTTATGATAATTCACGATTAGAGTTAATTCATACCGGTGAAGTTATTGAAATGTCTGAACCGCCTGTAGCTGCTATAAGAACGAAAAAAGATTCATCTATAGTGGTAGGGCTTTCACTAGTAAAAAAGGGAGAAGCTGATGCTTTCGTTTCTGCCGGAAGTACAGGTGCCGTTTTAGTTGGTGGACAAGTTTTAGTTGGAAAAGCTAAGGGTGTAGAAAGAGCACCCCTTGCTCCCTTGATTCCTACTTCTAAAGGAGTTTCTTTACTTATAGATTGTGGTGCAAATGTAGATGCAAGATCTTCTCATCTTGTTCAATTTGCTAAAATGGGTTCTCTCTATATGGAAAAAATAGTGGGCGTTAAAAATCCACGTGTAGCTATAGTTAATATAGGAGCCGAAGAAGAAAAAGGAAATGCTTTGGTTAAGGAAACTTTTCCTCTTTTAAAAGAGTTAAAAGACATTAATTTTATTGGAAGTATAGAAGCGAGAGATATTCCAAAAAGGTTATGCTGATGTTATAGTTTGTGAAGCATTCACAGGAAATATTATATTAAAGTTATATGAAGGTGTTGGTCAGACTTTATTTGCTAAAAATAAAAGATGCTTTAACGAGTAACTTTATTACTAAAATAGGTGCTTTATTAGTTAAATCAAGCTTAAAAAATGTTAAAAAAAGTTTCGATGCCGGTGAATATGGCGGTGCTCCCTTTTTAGGTTTAAAAGGTCTAGTTGTAAAAAGCACATGGCAGCTCAAAAAGAAAACGAAATTTGCAACGCAATTCTGCAATGTATAAGTTTTACACAAGCAGATATTAATAATTTAATAAAAGATAGTTTAAATGATAATTTAGGAGGAAATTAAAAAAATGGAATTTGAAAAGTTACAAGGAATTATAGCAGAGGTATTAAATATAGATGTTGATGAGATAAGACAGGATTCAACTTTCATAGATGATTTAGGAGCTGATTCTTTGGATATATTCCAAATAATAATGGGAATAGAAGAAGAATTTGATATTGAAATACCTCAAGATATAGCCGAAAAAAATAACTACTGTGGGCGATGCTCTTGAGCAAATAAAGGTAGCTATAAATTAATTTTTACTAAGGTGCTACAAAGTTATACTTTGTTGCACCTTTTATGAGATAAAGGGTAAAAAGGATGAGTAATTTAAAAAAATTTAGAGATGGCAATCTCATATAAATTTACTAATGAGAAGCTACTTAGGCACGCACTTTCACATTCCAGCTATGCTAATGAAAAAAATTAGGTAAATTAGGCTCAAATGAAAGACTTGAATTTCTAGGTGATGCCGTACTTGAACTTATAAGTAGCGAGTATTTTTTTGAAAAAAATATAAAGAAAAACCTGAAGGTGATTTAACTAAACTTAGAGCAAAAATTTGTTTGTGAACCGGCACTTTGTTATATAGCTAACACTCTTAATTTAGGTTCATACTTACTACTTGGAAAAGGTGAAAATGCCACCGGTGGTAGACGTAGAGCAAGTCTGCTTAGTGATGCACTTGAAGCCATAATAGGTGCCATATATTTGGATGGTGGTTTTTGCTAATGCAAAAGAGTTTATTTTAAAAACATATACTCAGTGATATAGAACATAAGCAATTCTTTTATGATAGCAAAACTACCCTACAAGAAGAAACTCAAAAAAATTATATAATATATCTCCGGAATATATTTTGCTTAGTGAAAGTGGACCTGATCATAATAAAGAATTTTTAGTTAAAGTCTTAATAAATGGAGAAGATTTTTGGAGAAGCAAAAGGAAGTAGTAAAAAAATGCCGAGGCTGAAGCGGCTCTTTTTAGCTTTAAAAAAACTAGGGAAAGTATAGAGTAATATGTATTTAAAAAAATAGAAGTACAAGGTTTTAAATCATTTGCCAATAAAATAATTTTTGATTTTCATCAAGGTATTACCGGTATAGTTGGTCCTAACGGTTCCGGAAAAAGTAATGTTAGTGATGCTGTTCGTTGGGTTCTTGGTGAGCAGAGTGCAAAAAGCTTGCGTGGTGGAAATATGCAAGATGTAATATTTGCAGGTACAAAGCTTAGAAAACCCCAAGGATATGCTTTTGTCGCTATCACTTTAGATAACTCGGATCATGCTCTAAATATAGATTTTGATGAAGTTACAGTATCTAGACGACTTTTTCGCTCAGGTGAAAGCGAATATATGATAAATGGTTCCTCTGTAAGATTAAAAGATATAAATGAACTTTTCTATGATACAGGTATAGGAAAGGATGGATATTCTATTATCGGTCAAGGACAGGTAGAAAAAATACTTAGTGGTAGACCTGAAGAAAGAAGAGAGCTTTTTGATGAAGCCGCAGGTATTACAAAATTTAAGAGACGAAAGAGTATAGCTATAAAAAAACTGGAAAATGAAAAAGCTAATTTAACTCGTGTTTCAGATATTCTTTCCGAACTTGAAAAACAAGTAGGGCCTTTAAAAAAACAAGCAGAAGTTGCAAAAGAGTATCTAAAGCTTAGAGATGAACTTAGAGTTTTAGATTCCAGTATGTTTATCTTACAAGAAAATAATATAAGTAATGAGTTAGAAGAAATATCAAAAAAAGAAGCTATCCTTAGTAAAGATTTAGAGATATCAAATAAAGAAAGTATAGAAATAAACTCAAACTTTGAAATTATAGATAACGAGATAAATAACTTAGAAGATTTAATAACTAATTTAAGAAATGCTATATCTGATAATAGTATTTCCTTAAAAAGATTTTTATGGTAAAATTGATGTATTAAAAAGAACAAATAAATACGGATAGAGTTAATCTTGAACATTATAGCACCAGAAAAAAATTCTATAATAAATGAAATAGCAAATAAAAAAAGCAATATACTGGAAGCCCAAAATGAGAAAAACAGATTTAAGCAAAAAGATTAGAAGATAACGAGAGTATAAAAAAATTGATTTAGATAATAAAAATAATTGAAATAGATAAAAAGTATTAAACTCTTATTAGAAAAATATTTCGAGTTATAATAAACAAAAAAATTGGAAAAATCTAAATACTAAGTCCGACTTAGCAGCTAAACTGGAAAGTTCTAAAACTACAATAGAGCAACTTAATATAAGAAAAAGTGAGTTAGATGCTAGATTAATTGCTATGCAAGTTGAAGATGAAAGTTTAAAGAATAGGATTTTGGAAGAACAAAATAAACTTTCAAAGATAAAAAAATAGAAGAGCAAAGTAGAAGTTTAACAATTAACAATATTGAAGAACTTTTTAAAAAAAGTATAATTTTTCAAGAAGAACAGCTTGTTTCAGATATTGAGAAAGTTAAAAAAATACTTATCAACAAGCTAAAGTAAAGTTAGATACTCTTAAAAATCTTGCTGAAAGATATGACGGATATGGTTTATCCATCAAAAAGGTCATGGAAAGCAAGACTAGAAATAAAGGTATACATGGAGTTGTTGCAGATTTAATCAAAGTATCTAAAAATTATGAACTTGCCATAGAAATTTCTTTAGGTGCCAGAATACAAAATGTAGTTACCGATAATGAAGATACAGCTAAAGTTCTTATAGAATACCTTAAAAAGCAATAAGCTTGGTAGAGCTACCTTTTTACCTCTTAGTAGTATAGAAGCCGGTGCCCCTATCAAGAATACTAATATTTTAAGTGAAAAAGGTGTTATAGGAATAGCCGGTGATTTGGTTGATACTGCTGATATTTATAAAAAGCTTATAAGTAATTTACTTTCCAGAATAATAGTAGTTGATAATATTGATAATGCTATAGCTATTGCAAAAAAATATAAATATGAGTATAGACTTGTAACATTAGAAGGCGATCAATTGTCACCGGGCGGTTCTCTTAGTGGTGGTGCTTATAGGAATAATTCAAATCTTCTGGGTAGAAAAAGAGAAATAGATGATTTAGAACTTAGCATATCTAAAGATAAGAAAATCTTAGAAAAACTTGGTTCTGATTTAAGCAATTTAAAAGCTGAAATGAATACAAATATACTTCTTCTTAATAATTATAAAGAAGAACAACTTAAAAGCTAATTTGAATATCAATACCATTACCAATAGTCTGAGTATATTTGAAGAAAGAAAAATCAAAAAAATGCTACCGACTTAAATTCCCTTTTAAATGAGATTGAAGTATTGGATAAGGAAGTATTTAAAAAAACAAATCATCTTATTCAGATTTAGAAAAACTCCTTAAAAGCTTTTAAACGAACTTGCAGATAATAAGGCTGAATATAATAAAGATTTAGATTCTAAATTAGAAAAATCTACAAAAAAAGAAAAATGAAGAATTTGTAGCTAAACAAAAAAATATAGAATTAAATATAGCAAGCTTAAAAAGCTCGCCTAGAGCATAATATATCTAATATTTTCAGATTAGAAAATGAATTAGCAAATTTGATAGAACAAGAAAAAAATCTCTAATTTCAAATATAAATTTTTGAGGATAATATAGAACTAAAAAAATAAGAGTATAGAAAATATAAACCAAAAATATAGAGAGTTTAAAAATTAGATATATTAGAGAAAGAAAATAATTTAAAGATTCATATAGCTAATAAGGAAGAAAAAAATCACATAAACATAAAGAACTTTTCGATAAGAAAGATGAGATATTACAAAGAATTTCTTTTATTAGATAAAGATATATTCAGATTACAAGCTAATAAAGAAAAAAATTGGAAGATAGGAGAAATTCTTTAAATTCTTATATGTGGACAGAATATGAACTCAGCTTAAACACTTGTAAGCCTTTTGTTAATAAAGATTTAGTGAATATTTCTGAACTAAAAAAAGATATAGACAAGAAAAAGTCCGGTATAAGAAGTCTTGGAAATGTAAATGTCGCTTCGATTGAAGAATATGCGAATGTATCCGAAAGATATGAGGAATTAAAAAAACTCAATATGATGATATAATCTTAGCTACTAAACAGCTTATGTCTATTATATCCGAGTTGGATATAGGAATGCGAAAACAATTCAAAGAAAAATTTGCACTTATTAGCGAAGAATTTAACAAAGTTTTTTCTGAACTCTTTGGTGGTGGTAGCGGTAAGTTGGAGCTTGATAGCGAAGCTGATATTCTAGATGCAAGTATAAGTATTATCTCTCAACCACCGGGTAAAAAAATTACAAAATATGATGCAATTATCAGGTGGTGAAAAAGCTTTGACAGCTATTTCTTTATTATTTGCAATACAGAATCTAAAACCATCACCATTTGCACTTTTAGATGAAATAGAAGCTGCACTTGATGATTCTAATGTGGATAGATTTGCACATTATTTACATAAATTAAGTGATAGAACTCAATTTATAGTTATAACACATAGAAGAGGAACTATGGTAAATTCTGATAGACTATATGGAATAACTATGCAGGAAAAAAAGGAGTGTCAACTCTTGTTTCTGTTAGTCTTATAGAAGATAAATTAGCTAATTAGGAGGTTATATGGAAGAAAAAGAAAAGGGGCTTTTTGCTAAACTGGTAGAAGGACTTAATAAAACTAGAGATACTATAGTTTCAGGACTTGAAAAATGTTTTTTTCTTGGATATAATGCCATAGATGATGATTTTTACGAAGAATTAGAAGAAACTCTTATTATGGGCGATATTGGAGTTAGAGCTTCTACTGATATCATAGAAAATTTAAAAAAACTATAGTAAAAAGAAGAACACATAAAAATCTCCTGTAGAATGCAAACAAATTTTTGATAGATACCATAAAAAAATCGTATGGATTTAGGAGAAAATGCATATGATTTTGAAAAAAATAAATCTGTAGTTTTAATTATAGGAGTAAATGGTGTAGGTAAAAACCACTAGTGTAGGTAAATTAGCTAGTATATTAAAAGACAAAGGTAAAAAGGTTTTAGTTGCAGCCGCTGATACTTTTTAGAGCAGCCGCTATAGAGCAACTTGAAGAATGGACAAAGAGAGCTAATGTTGATATTATTGCTCAGAATGAAGGCGCAGATCCGGCTGCTGTAGTATTTGATGCTTGTCAAGCTGCAAAAGCAAGAAATGTTGATGTACTTATTTGTGATACCGCAGGTAGACTTCATAACAAGAAAAAAATCTTATGGAAGAGCTAAAAAAAATTGATAGGATTATAGAAAAAGAATTTAGTGGTGCATATAGAGAAACCTTAGTAGTTTTAGATGGTACTACAGGTCAAAATGCCTTAGAACAAGCTAGACAATTTAAAGAAGCTACAGATATTACGGGTATAATATTAACCAAACTTGATGGCACGGCAAGGGGAGGAATAGCTGTAGCTATACAAGCAGAACTGGGAATACCTGTAAAAATATGTAGGTGTAGGAGAAAAAATAGACGATTTACAAAAAAATTCAATTCGAAAAGAATTTGTAGATGCTTTATTTGATATAAAAGAAAGTACAAAAGAGGAGTAGTATATGGACACTTTATCACTTGAAAAATTTGAAGAAGCAAGCGAAATTGTTAAAGAAGTAACAACCGAAACAAAACTTATATATAGTGAATTTTTTTCCGAAAAATGTGGAAATAAGGTATTTTTAAAGCCTGAAAATATGCAGTATACAGGTGCTTATAAGGTTAGAGGTGCCTATTATAAGATTTCAACTCTCAGCGAGGAAGAAAAATCCAAAGGTTTTATTACAGCCAGTGCAGGTAATCACGCACAAGGCTTAGCTTATGCCGCTAAGCTTGCAGGAGCGAAAGCAACTATAGTTATGCCTACAACCACACCTCTTATCAAAGTAAATAGAACCAAAGCACATGGAGCAGAAGTTGTTTTAGAGGGTAATGTTTTTGATGAAGCTCTAGCTAAGGCTTATGAAATAGCTAATGAAACCGGAGCTACTTTTGTACATCCATTTGATGATTTAGAGGTGGCTACAGGACAGGGTAGTATAGCTATGGAAATAATCAAAGAATTACCTACTGTTGACTGTATTTTAGTTCCTATAGGTGGTGGTGGTCTTTGTTGTGGAGTTTCAACTCTAGCAAAAATGCTACATCCAAATATTAAAATTATAGGTGTAGAACCTGAGAATGCTGCTTGTATGAAAGCTGCTATAGAAAAACGGTTCTCCTATAACTTTGGATTCAGCTAATACTATAGCAGACGGTACAGCGGTAAAAAAAGAGCAGGTGAAAAAGTTTTTTTGAATACATCAAAAAGAATGTAGATGAAATTATAACTATAAGTGATGATGAGCTTATAGTCGCTTTCCTTGATATGGTAGAAAAATCATAAAAATGATAGTAGAAAAATTCAGGTCTCCTAACTGTAGCGGCTTTGAAACATCTTGATATAAAAGGTAAAAAAATAGTATCTATACTTAGTGGTGGTAATATGGATGTTATTACTATGGCTTCTCTAATACAACACGGACTTATACAAAGAGATAGAATATTTACTGTATCTACCTTATTACCTGATAAACCGGGTGAGCTTGCTAAAATCTCAACTTTGCTTGCCAAGTTGAGAGGAAATGTAATTAGACTTGAGCATAATCAATTTGTAAGTATAAATAGAAATGCGGCGGTAGAACTTAGAATTACTTTAGAAGCTTTTGGAACAGAACATAAAAATGAGATAGTTGAGGTATTGGAAAAAGAAGGTTATAAACCTAAATTGGTAAAATTTAAAGGAACTTTTACAGATTAATAAGGTGGGGGATTATGAAAGAAAAATTAGACGCTCTTTTTAAGCATGAAACCTTATATTATTTCATAAAATGGTCTATACTCGCCAGCATTATAGGGGTTGTTGCCGGTTTTGTAGGTTTCGCTTTTGGAATGACTATAAAAGAAGTAACAAAAGTATGGCATACTTATCCTCTTATCAAGATATTTGTGCCTGTTGTAGCTATATTTATCGTTTTCTTCTATAAGTTACTTGGTAGTTATAATGCAAGGGGAACGAATCTGGTAATCGAATCTATAAGTACAGGAGAAGATATATCTCCTAAGTTAGTTCCTCTTATGTATATTTCGTCTTCACTATCACATTTGGTTGGAGCCAGTGTTGGTAGAGAAGGGGCTGCTCTTCAATTAGGAGCCGGAACAGGTAGTATTCTTGCAAAACTATTACATTCTAATGAAAAAGATAGGAAGCTGATAGTTATGTGCGGTATGGCGGCTTGTTTTTCGGGTTTATTCGGTACGCCTATAACCGCAGCTATATTTTGTATAGAGATATTTAGTGTCGGTATACTTTATATGTCAGCATTAGTTCCTTGTATGTTTGCCGCTTTTGTAGGTGCCGGTTTATCAAACTTTCTTGGATTAAAAGCAGAAATATTTCCGGTTACTCAAACAATGCCTTGGAATATTAGAACTTTCTTTTTAATTATAGCCTTAGCTGCTATAAGTGCTGTAGTTGCAAGATTTTTTTCTGTAAAGCTATACATATAATATCAGATTTTTTTATACAAAATATATTCATAACTCATATATAAGAGCTTTTTATTTCTTCCATTGTATTTTTTTGTAGCTTGCACCATACTGGGTACAGACATATATAATGGTGCAGGAATGAATCTTGTTGACCTTGCTATGAAAGGTGAATTAAATAATGTAGCTTTTTTAATAAAGATTATACTTACATCATTAGCAATAGCAGCAGGACTTAAAGGTGGAGAAATTGTACCTACTTTTTGCCATAGGTGCCAGTCTTGGATTTACCATTTCTAAGTTGTTGGGTATACCTTTAGAGGTTGCTGTGAGTACAAGCTTGGTTGCTTTCTTTGTAGGTGTAACAAATTGTCCTATCGCAAGTATTTTTCTAGCTATAGAATTGTTTCATACGGATAATATTTATATAACTGTTTTGGCAGTAGCAGTTAGTTTCTTACTATCCGGTTATTATAGTTTATATGCTTCACAGAAATTTGCATACAAAAAGACCAGTTTAGAGTTTTTTTAGGTAAGACCGCACATAGTTTGATGGAAGAATAATTATTATTAACATAATATCAATAGACTTTGTCAAGCAAAAAAACACTTGACAAAGTCTATTGATTAGTATATTATCACAGTAAGGTAAATAGAAGAGGTATTTACTGAATGAAAAAAATATAGACAATATTTTAGAACAAGATCTTTTATATGACTTTTTATGGTGAACTACTTAGCGATAAGCAAAAAAACGTATCTATGAAGAAGTAGTTTTTAATGATTATTCCATAAGCGAAGTTGCAAAAGATGAGGGAATAACAAGACAAAGTGTCAGCGATATGATAAAAACGTTGCGATAAAAACACTTTTTATCATATGAAAATAAATTGGGTCTTGTTAAGAAATTTCTACAAACCAAAAAAATCTTGTTGGTAAAAATTAAAGAGCTTAGTGAAAAAGAGCTTACAAGCTAAAGATTTCTCTTTAATATCTAAGATAGCAGATATTTCAGATGAGATTTTTAAATATATAGGAGTAGATATGGCATTTGAAAGTTTATCAGAAAAAAACTACAAAAATGTTTTTTTAAAAAAATCTAAGAGGTAAGGGCAGACTCTCTGAGGCCGATGTAAAAGCTGCTCTCAAAGAAGTTAAGTTGGCTCTACTGGAAGCCGATGTAAACTTTAAAAATAGTCAAACAATTTATAAATGATATACAAGAAAGAGCTGTCGGTACGGACGTACTTAATTCACTTACCCCGGGACAACAAGTTATAAAAAAATAGTAAATGAAGAGCTTGTAAAGCTTATGGGTTCTGAAAAAAGACAGAAATAGTCTTAAAATCACCTTCTGAAACTTCTATTATAATGATGGTAGGACTACAAGGTGCAGGTAAGACCACAACTGCCGCTAAATTAGCCGGAAAATTCAAAGCTAAAGGTTATAATCCTTTATTAGTTGCTTGTGATATTTATAGACCTGCGGCTATAGAACAATTAAAAGTAAACGGTGTTAAACAAGGTGTTTCCGTATTTGAAAAAAAGCGGGAGCAAAACCACTGGAAATAGCTAAAGCGGCCTTAGAAGAAGCAAAGCAACAGCATAATAATTTGATCATCATAGATACAGCCGGTAGACTTCATATAGATGAAGATATGATGAAAGAATTAGAAGAAATCAAGGCTAATATATCTATTGACTATACAATACTTGTCGTAGATGCTATGACAGGACAGGACGCAGTTAATGTAGCTTCAAGTTTTGATGAAAAGCTCAATATTAACGGTGTTATCATTACTAAACTTGATGGAGATACTAGAGGTGGTGCGGCACTTTCAATAAAAGCTGTTACCGGAAAACCTATATTTTATGTCGGTATGGGTGAAAAACTTTCCGATTTGGAACAATTTTATCCTGACCGCATGGCCAGTCGTATCTTAGGTATGGGAGATATATTATCTCTTATTGAAAAGGCTGAACTTGATATTGATTCTGAAAAATCAAAAGAAATGGCTAAAAAAATTAAAAAAGCTGAATTTGATTTTAATGATTTCTTAGATCAAATGCAACAACTAAAAAAAATGGGTGGTTTATCAAGTATTATGAGTATGTTACGGGTATGGGATTACCTGCTAATATGCCTGAAGTAGATGATAAGCAGATGTCTAGAGTAGAAGCTATAGTGCTTAGTATGACAAAGAGTGAACGCTCCAATCCGGATATACTTAATCCATCCAGAAAAAATCGTATTGCAAAAGGTGCCGGAGTAGATATAAGTGAAGTAAATAGAATAGTTAAACAATTCGACCAAATGAAAAAGATGATGAAGCAATTCTCAGGAATGTCTAATCCCGGTAAGATGGGTGGACTTGGTAAACTACTAGGTAGTAAGTTTAAATTACCATTTTAGTTAAATATGTTTAAAAAAAGCATTTGTGCTTTTTAGACTAAATATATAATAATTTATTTTAAAGGAGTAAAAAGATGGCAGTAAAAATGAGATTAAAAAGAATGGGACAAAAGAAAGCACCTTTCTATAGAATAGTGGTGGCTGATTCAAGATCACCAAGAGATGGTAGATTTATAGAAGAAGTAGGTTACTATGACCCAACAGTTGAGCCAAGTGTTATTAAATTCAACGAAGAATTAGCTAAAAAATGGATTGCACAAGGTGCACAACCAACTGATAGAGTTGCTAAGCTTTTTAAAGAATGCCGGACTTAACTAAGTTTTAATTTATTGAGGTAAGATATGAAAGAGTTAATTGAAACCATTGCAAGAGCTTTGGTGGATAAGCCTGAATTAGTTATCGTTAAAGAATCTGAAACTGAAGAGGGTATTTTGCTTGAGCTTAGCGTTGATGAAACGGATATGGGAAAAGTTATTGGTAAATCCGGTAAGATAGCTAAAGCTATTAGAAATGTTGTCAAGGCAGCAGCAAAGGGCAATGATAAAAAAGTAGTATTTGAAATAAGATAGTACCTAGAGGAAGTTTAAAATGCTAAACTTCCTTTTATCTTATATAAAGGAGTTTGTATGTTAGAAGAATTAAGACTAGGAGTAATTACAAGTGCTCATGGTATAAAGGGAGAAGCAAAGGTTTATCCTACAAGTGATGATTTAGATAATTTCAAACACATAAAAAGAATGTAAGCTGGTTTCAGAAGATGGAAAGCATAGAATAGTTACAGATCTGGAAACTTCAAGGAAAAAAATAAAAAAATATGCTTCTTTGTAAATTTTTCCAATATAAACAGCCCTGAAGAAGTTATGAAATATAGAAAAATACTCTATCTATGTAGACAGAAATAAATTACCTAAGTTAAAGTCTAACGAGAATTATATAGGTGATTTAATAGGACTTGATGTACTAGATGAAAAATAAAAATCAAATTAGGTTTTGTAAAAGATGTATTTGAAACCGGAGCTAATCATGTTATGGAAGTTATTTTAGATAAAAACTAATAAACCAGTTTTATTTCCATATATTAAAGACTGTATACTTGATGTTAATTTGGAAGATAATTATATATTAGTTCATGTTTTAGATGGTTTTATTAGATATTTAGGAGTATATTTATGAAATTTTATATACTAAGTCTTTTTCCTGATATGATAGATTTTGTTATGAATACCAGTATTATAGGAAGAGCAAAAGCAAAAGATTTGATAAGCATAGAATCTGTTAATATAAGAGATTATACTCAAGATAAGCATAGAAGAGTAGACGACTATCCTTATGGAGGTGGCGCCGGTATGCTCATGCAGTGTGAGCCTATTTGTAATGCTTACGACAATATATGCCATAAATCAGGTAAAAATCCTAAGCTTATATATACAAGTCCACAAGGAAGAGTTTTTAATCAAAAGATGGCTAAAGAATTAGCTAAAGAGGAAGAACTGGTAATACTCTGTGGTCATTACGAGGGTGTTGATGAAAGAGCCTTAGAACTTACAAATGCTATTCCTATATCTATAGGAGATTATGTCCTTACAGGAGGAGAATTACCTGCCATGGTGATGATAGATAGTATAAGTCGTATGGTAGATGGCGTATTAAGTAATAAAGAAAGTGCAGACTTTGAGAGCTTTGAAGATAACTTATTAGAATATCCTCAATATACCAGACCGGAAGAATATAGGGGCTTAAAGGTTCCTGAAATTTTACTTTCAGGACACCATAAAAAATATAGAAGAATGGAAAAGAAAAGAATCTATTAAACGTACCTTTGAAAGAAGACCGAATTATTAACAGAAGTAGAGTTTAGCAAAAAAGAAATCGAATTCTTAAATAAGCTAAAAAAATAATATTTGATTTTTTTCTATTCTTTTATGATAAAAATAGCAACGTTGTGAAAAAAAGAGATATTCCTCTGGCTTTTAGTTTAAGAATGTCAAATTAAATATTAGGAGGTTCACACAATGAACGAGATAATTAGAAGTATTGAAGCTGCTACTCTTAAAGAGCAAATGCCTGAGTTTAACGTAGGTGATACTGTAAGAGTACATAACAAGATTAAAGAAGGTAACAGAGAAAGAATTCAGATTTTCGAAGGTACAGTTCTTAAAAGACAAAATGGTGGAGCTAGAGAAACTTTCACAGTTAGAAAAAACTCAAATGGTATAGGAGTTGAGAAAACATGGCCTGTACATTCTCCATTTGTTGATAAAATCGAAGTTATCAGAAAAGGTAAAGTTAGAAGAGCTAAGCTTAACTATCTTCGTGATAGAGTTGGTAAAGCAGCTAAGGTTAAAGAAATTATCAAATAATTCTAAAATAACTAAAGAAGCCGTATACTTTTGTGTACGGCTTTTTGTTATACGGAGGGTTTATGAATATTCAATGGTATCCGGGGCATATGACCAAAGCAAAACGTGCTATGTCCGAAGATATTAAAATTATAGATTTAATTATAGAAATGACAGATGCAAGAGCTCCTTTATCTACTAGAAACCCTGATATAGATAAATTAGGCTCAGGCAAGGCCAGACTAATTATATTAAATAAAGCTGATATGGCTGATGAACTTACAAATATAGCTTGGGTAAAATATTTTAATTCTTTAGGCTATGAATGTTTACTTATGGATTCAAGACAGAAAACAGATGTAAAAAAACTACTTGCACTTGTCGAAAAAGCTTGTTCTGCCAAAAGAGAAAGAGATAGAAAAAGAGGGATAATAAATAGACCTATTAGAGCTATGGTTACAGGCATACCTAATGTAGGAAAAATCTACTCTTATAAATTCTATTTCAGGTAAAGCCAGTGCAAAAACAGGTAATAAACCGGGTGTTACAAAAGGAAACCAATGGATACGACTTAATAAAACTGTAGAGCTTCTTGATACACCGGGTATACTTTGGCCTAAGTTTGAAGATGAACATGTAGGAGAAATGATTGCTTTTATAGGCTCTATAAATGATATGATTATAGACATAAGAGAACTGGGAACAGAACTCATAGCTTGGTTTATAGAAAATAAAGCTGAGATATTAAAAGAACGCTTTGACATTGATACTAAGGATAAACACGAAGCGCTTATAGTTATTGCTAAAAAGAGAGCTTGCATAGGTAAGGGAGAAGAATATGACTATGATAAGGCGGCCTCTATATTTATAAATGAATTTAGAAATGCAAAATTAGGTCGTATTAGCTTAGAATCTCCCAAAATAGAGGTAGATGTAGATGGCAAAACAGAGTAAAGAAGAAAAACTACAAGCAGAACTTGGAAGAACTCACATTATGTATTCATACGAGAGAGAGTATTTATCCTATGATTATATATGTGGTATAGATGAGGTGGGACGTGGTCCACTTGCAGGACCTGTAGTTGCTTGTGCAGTTATTTTACCTAAAGATGAAGAAATATTATACTTAAATGATTCTAAAAAACTCAGTGAGAAAAAAAGAGGAATTATTTGATATAATACAAGAAAAGGCTGTAGCTATAGGAATAGGAATAGTAGAACCCAAACGTATAGATGAAATAAATATATTACAAGCTACCTATGAAGCTATGAGAATAGCAATATCCAAGCTAAGTATAAGGCCCGACTTATTATTAAATGATGCTGTAACTATACCTAATGTAGATATAAAACAAATTCCATTAATACATGGTGATACTTTAAGTGCCAGTATAGCTGCTGCAAGTATAATAGCAAAAAGTTACAAGAGATAGACTTATGCTTAAATATGATAACGAATATCCTGAGTATTCTTTTTTTCTAAACATAAAGGTTATGGAACCAAATTACATGATGAGGCAATAAAAAAATTCGGTTTAAGCAAAAATACATAGGCTAAGTTTTTTTGTGGAAAGTATTTATAGATTTATATTATAAATAGCTTGATTATAGATTATAACTATATAAGAGATAAGATTTTTAGATATAAGTTTTAGGAGAAATATGCAAAAACAAGAGAGAATTAGGTTCTTTTTACGAAAAATATTGCCTGTGAATATTTGCTCAAAAAAATAATTTTTAAAAATTATAGACAGAAATTTTTAGAACAAAAACATGGAGAGATAGATCTTATAGGCTTTGATGGTACTTATTTGGTTTTTTTGTAGAGGTTAAGTATAAAAATAATAAATTAGGTTATGCTATTGAAGCAGTAACAAAGAAAAAAAGGCGGAACAAATACGTAAAATGGCTTATATTTATCTATATATCAAAAAAATATAGTATAAATACTGATATACGTTTTGATATAATAAGTATAGATAATAATAAATTAGAATGGACTAAAAATGCATTTTAACTTTTGTAGGAGTATATATGTTAAATTTAAGAAGAATTGGAACTAAAGAAGAGATTATAGTAAATGTAGGTGGTAATAATGTTCCCTATTTAAGTTTTTAAAAGCTTTGGAAGAAACAGGATTAGTTAAACATGGATTTTCCACCAAAGTAGGTGGAGTTAGTACCGGAGATTTCTCTACTATGAATCTTAGTATTTCAAAGCCTGATAAACCCGAAAACGTAAAAGAAAATTTTAGAAGAATGTCAGAAGCTATAGGAGTTAGTGTAGATTCTCTTTGTCTTGCTTATCAAATACATTCTACAAATGTACGACTAGTTAAAAGTGAAGATAGAGGACTTGGAATAATAAAAGAAAGACCTTACAATGATGTAGACGGTTTAATTACAAATGAAAAAAAGATATAAGCTTTAGTTACTTTTTTTACGCAGATTGCATACCACTATTCTTTTTAGATACAAAAAATAAAGCCATAGGTCTTTCTCACTCCGGATGGAGAGGAACAGTCAATAAAATGGCCAAGTCTACTCTTGATAAAATGTCTAAAGAATTTGGAACACAAGCTAAGGATATTATAGCTTGTATAGGTCCAGGGATTTGTAAGACTTGTTATGAAGTATCGGAAGATGTATATAAAGAGTTTAAAAAAACAAATTTTTTTGAAGGTAATTTAGAAGATATATTTACACCTAATACAAAAAGAACATTATCAGCTTGACTTATTAGAAGCAAATAAATTGATTTTATTGGATGCAGGTGTTAAAAAGAAAAATATACATATATCAGATATATGTACACATTGTAATAGTGAGTATCTATTTTCACATAGAGCACACGGAGATAAACGTGGAAACCTTGCCGCATTCTTAGCATTAAAGTAATTTAATATTTTTTTAACAAATAAACTTAAAAAATTCTATTAAAAAGCTAGTGCTTATATTAAAAAAATATGTTATTATTTAAGACGTAAATCCTTTTAAGGAATACTTCAATATTTAGGAGGTAAGAAATGAATTACTTAGAAATCGAGAAAGTAATCGGTAGAGAAATTTTAGACTCAAGAGGAAATCCAACAGTTGAAGCTGAAGTTTACTTAGTAGATGGTACTATTGGAAGAGGTACAGCTCCAAGTGGTGCATCAACAGGAGAGTTTGAGGCTCTTGAACTCAGAGATGGTGGAAATCGTTATCTTGGAAAAGGTGTTGAAAAAGCTGTTAATAACATCAATACAACAATTAATGATGTTTTAGTAGGTTTAGATGCATCTGATATATATGCTATAGATGCAGCAATGATTAAGGCTGACGGAACAAAAGATAAATCTAATTTAGGTGCTAATGCTATACTTGCAGTTTCAATAGCTGCAGCTAGAGCGGCTTCTATTTCACTTGATATTCCACTATATAAATTCCTTGGTGGTATAAGTGCTAACAGACTTCCTGTTCCTATGATGAATATCTTAAATGGTGGTGCTCATGCAACAAATACTGTAGATATTCAAGAATTTATGATTATGCCTGTAGGTGCTCCTAGTTTCAAAGAAGCTTTAAGATGGTGTGCAGAGGTTTTCCATGCACTTGCTAAAATCTTAAAGAGTGAAGGACTTGCAACATCTGTAGGTGATGAGGGTGGTTTTGCTCCTAACTTAGCTAGTGATGAGGATGCTATTAAATATATCTTAAAGGCTGTTGAGGCTGCAGGTTATAAACCTGGTGATGATTTCATGATAGCTATAGATGCCGCTTCAAGCGAGTGGAAGACAGGTACTATAGGAAAATATAAATTACCAAAAGCCGGTACAGAATTTACTTCTACAGAGCTTATAGCTTTCTGGAACAACTTAGTAGAAAAATATCCTATCATTTCTATCGAAGATGGTCTTGATGAAGAAGACTGGGAAGGATGGAAAGAACTTACTAAAGAACTTGGAAATAAAGTTCAATTAGTAGGCGATGACTTATTCGTTACAAATACTGAAAGACTTTCAAAGGGTATTGAACTTGGTGCAGCTAACTCAATCCTTATTAAGCTTAACCAAATCGGTTCAGTTTCTGAAACTCTTGAGGCTATTAAGATGGCTCATAAGGCAGGTTATACATCAATTTCTTCTCACCGTTCAGGAGAGACAGAGGATACAACTATAGCTGACCTTGCTGTGGCATTAAATACTTGTCAAATCAAGACAGGTGCTCCAAGCAGATCTGAGCGTGTAGCTAAGTACAACCAACTTCTTAGAATAGAAGAAGAGTTAGGTGCTTCAGCCGTATATCCTGGAATCAAAGCATTTAATGTAAAAAGATAGTTGATTTTAAAAGTTTATATTAAAGTGGTTGAAAAAATATTTATTTGTTTTTGCAACCACTTTTTTCTTATTTATGAAGTTTAGATAGACTTTTTTATGCACAGTAATGTATTAGGAATATTAATCCATATTAAAAATCTTAATTATTTTTTTCTGTTATTTGACAATATATAGACTGAATTTCATAATTAATATTTAAACTAATATATATTGATATATATTAAATAAGTAGTATAATCCTTAATCGTAAGACGATGATTTAGTCGTTATATAAATATAATTTCAAGGAGAAATAATTATGAAAAAATTAGTTTTAATGTCAGCTGTATTAGCTACTATGGCACTTGCAAGTGCTTGTTCTTCAGGAGCAAAAGAGGCTACAGCTACATCTGCAGTAGAAACAAAGGCAGAGGTTGCTGAAACTACAAAAGCAGAAGCTATGAATGCAGATGAGCAAGAATTAGTAGGAACTATATCTGATATAAAGAACGTTATGTTCAATGTAACTGATGATAAGGGAACTACTTATAGCTTTACATTTGATGCTGAAGCTCCAAAAGGTCTTGATACTGTAAAAGATGGAGATAAGGTAAAAGTAACTTTCAAAGGTGAATTATCAGAAGTAGATCCTGTAACAGATGTAGTATCTGTAGAAGCAGCAAAATAATAATTAATTCATGGAAAGCACAGTATATTGTAAGTATACTGTGCTTTTTTTGATATTTATTATAAATATTTATTCTTTTACCTATAATTATTCGTTAAACTTGTGTTTCGCGAATAATTATAAATACTTATAAAAGTACTTTCCCCTACTATTCTAATTCAATTTTTACAAAAATAAAAAAACATCTACTATATAAGCTTTTTATTAACGTAGTAGATGTTTTTTTATTTTATTTATAATTAGTTCTTCATACCCGGACCATTTTTCAATATTTTTCAGTAGATTTCGTTGGTGCATTTGTTTGTTCATTATTTTTTTATTAAATGCCGGTCCATTTCCTGTATCATCATTATTAGTTTTTATGTGCTGAATTTGTTTCCTTATTCCAATCATCATTTTCTTCTATATTTACAATATTCTTTTTCAGTTTCTACAATATTTTTTTCATTTGAAGATGTAGTTGATTCTTTTATACTTTCTTTTAAGGTTTCCTTAGTATTTTCTATATCAGCTTTTTGTAGTTTTATTATTAGAATCAGAATTTTTTTGCATTATCCTTTTTCTTATTATTTACTGCCTTAGTTTCTTTATTCCTATATATCCCTTAGAATTATCATCATTCTTGACATCTATATTTTTCCTGTGCATTAGCTCCTATTCCGGTATTCTTTATAATTAGTTTACTAAGTGCATCTAAAGCAGGACTTGGAGTATACGCTATGCTATCACCATATAAAAATTTATGTAAAGCTATAACATTATTTCTCAATGATACTACTATAACATAATCCCTCTTATTTACAACTTTTGTATCTTTTTCGAATGGAAAACCTGTAGTTTTTCCCAAATGATACTTTGTGATATTTTTGGCAAAAGGTAGCACATTATCTATACCTACGCTGGTTGATATTTGTGGCATTACAGTAGTTAATATATGCTGCAATGTCATAAAATCAGCATTCTTTGCTTTATCAAAGGCTAGAGAAACTACCTTTCTTTGTCTTTCTGTTCTATTATAATCTGTATCCATAAGTCTAAGTCTAGCATAAGCTACAGCTTGAACACCATCTAAATGTTGCATACCCGGCTTTTTGAGCTGTACAGAACCTATTCCTGTCGAATTTACTGTTTCTGTTATAAAACCATTGATATATTTAAACTCAGGCTCAGTTATTTCTAAGTCTACACCACCCAAAATATTTATGGTCTCTATTACTGCTTTCCAGTTAAAGGTTGCATAATCATCTATTTTTAAGTCCAGATTTCTCTCCAAAGCTCCTATAGCTTGACTTGGTCCACCTTTAAAATATGCTTCATTTAACTTATGAAATGTCCCTTTTCCATCTATTTCAGTATAGCTATCTCTATACACAGATACTAGATTAATATCCCCGGTAGCTCTATTTATACTAGCTATCATATTTACATCAGCTAAAGCACCTTTTTAGATTGCCATCTCTAGAATCTACACCAAATATAGCTACATTATAATATCCACTTTCTTTTTGTATTCAAAAAAATAAAAAAATGCTATATAAATACCAAAACCCTAAAAATACACAAAGCAAGTAATTGTAAAAAAATATTATGCCTACTTTTTTTCTTCTTTTTGCTTAACATATCTTTATTACTAGAAATATTTCTATTTACTCTATCGCTATTTCTAATATTTTTTTATTAGAGCTTTCTCTAACTTCTCTATCACTATTCCTAATATTTTTTTATTAGAACTTTCTCTAATTTCTCTATCATTATTTCTATTGTTTCTATGATTTAATTTTTGAAGTAGGATTATTTACTCTCCTAGTTTCCTTTTTTTCTAGGTACATATTCATATTCTTCGTATTCATCATAATCGTCATTACTATAAACTTCTTCGTCATAATATAATTCATCATCTTTACGACGAAAATTAGGGATTTCAGTTCTTTATTTTTAAAAATTATTAGAACTTCTACTATTTTCTTCTCTTATATATGAACTAAGTCTCTCTTTAGTAAGACGTTCTTCTTCTCTTATCCTTTTTAATCTTGCTAAATCTGCCAGATATTTGCGTCTATCTTCATCATTATCAAATTTCATATCATCTAAGCCCATATTTAACTCCTTAACCCAACATATAATGCTTTAAATATAACATAAAAAAAGGGTGTAAATATACATTTTGAAATGATATTTTAATAAAATTATATATTAGCTTTATATTAAGAATTATTTACTTTATTTGACTATATTTTTAAAAAAACATACTATAATAAGCCTTATTTTTTTGAAAGGATGTATAAAATGTGCGGAATAATAGCTTATACAGGACCACTTAATGCAAAAGATATTGTACTAACAGGTCTTGAACAATTAGAATATAGGGGATATGACAGTGCCGGATTAGCTATTGTAAATGATGATTATGATATACAAGTATGTAAGAGCATAGGAAAAGTTGAAGCTCTTAAAGCAAAAACCTTCCCTCTTTCAAATGATGCTCATACCGCTATGGGCCATACAAGATGGGCTACACATGGCAGTGTTACTACGACAAATGCACATCCTCATAGTGCAGGAAAAAAATAACATTAATACATAATGGTATAATAGAAAAATTATCAGGAATTAATAACTGAGTATAATTTACAAACTAAATTAAAAATCACAAACTGATAGTGAAGTAGTCGCCTTAGTCTTAAATGAACTTTATAATGGTGATCCTATAAAAAGTATATATGAGCTGGTATCTAAGCTAATAGGTTCTTATTCTTTTTGTATAATATTTGAAGATAAACCACATAATATATTTTTGCATAAGGAGAGTTAGTCCTCTTGTATGTGCCTACTCTTCTTCCGGGGCTCTAGCCGCATCTGATTTAACAGCTTTAATTCCATATACCAAAGAATATTTTATTGCTCCTGAAGATACAATTATTTGTCTGGATGCATATAGTATTCATGTATATGATAAAGAAGGGCAAGATCTAAAGGTGGAAAGCTTAAAAAGTACACTGGGATGTGGATTCTGCCATGAAAAAAACGGTTTTTGAACATTTTTATGTTGAAAGAAATCTTTGAACAAGCTGAGGTTTTTAAAAAATACTATATTGCCTAGAATAAATAAGGGCTTACCTGATTTTACAGATGATAATATAGATGATAGTATTTTTTTGAAAATTGTAATAAAATACATATTATAGCTTGTGGAAGTGCTGTACATACAGGTATGGCAATAAAAAATATGATACAAGAAATCGTAAAAATACCTTGTCTTGTTTCTATAGCATCAGAATTTTATAATGAAAATCCGATAATGGATAATAAAACTTTAGCTTTAATAATCTCACAATCAGGTGAAACTATAGATACCTTAACTGCTTTAAGACTTGCTAAAAACAAAGGAGCCAAAACTCTAGCAATAGTAAATGTAAAAGGAGCCACAATAGCTAGAGAAAGTGATTATGTACTCTATACGCATGCCGGTCCTGAAATAGCCGTTGCAAGTACTAAAGCTTATATGGTGCAACTAGCTGCTTTATACCTAATATTGGCAAAATTAGCTATGGAAAAGGGTGTACTAAAAAAGAATGAACTTATAGCTTTTACTAATAATCTTATAGAAGTAAATTCTTATATAGAAGAAAGTCTAAAAATTAAAAAGATAGCGCTAAAGATATTGCAAAGTATATAATAAATTTTAATGATGTATTTTTTTCTTGGTAGAGGTTTAGATTATGCTTTAGCTTTAGAAGGTGCATTAAAAATTAAAAAGAAATATCATATATACATGCTGAGGCTTATGCAGCCGGTGAACTAAAGCATGGACCTATAGCTTTGATAGAAAATGGTATTCCCGTAATTGCCATTATTACTCAAAAAAGACTTATTATCTAAGTCTGTGTCAAACCTTAGAGAGGTTAAAAGCCAGAGGTGCTTATGTTATACTCATAACTAATCTAGAAATTGATGATGTAAATGTTTATGATAAAAAAATAAATATATCCAAGTGTAATGATAAATTTAGTATATTTGGAAGTGCTGTAATCTTGCAATTTATCTCCTATTATGCCAGCATATACAAAGGTATAGATGTAGATAAGCCACGAAATCTTGCTAAATCTGTTACTGTTGAGTAAATTTCTATTAAATAAAATATAATTTTTAAGCTACTACCTAAAAGAAAAATCTTTCGGTAGTAGCTTTTATATTAATTAAAAATTGTTCTACTATAAGATAGTTACCTGCATATATTTTATCTGTAATAAGATTATTGGTAGTTTTTTTATATGTTCTATAAATTCTTTATTTGAATAAGTGGTATTATTGTATTTTTTTCGGCTATTGCTTCTAAAGTATCACCACCTGCTATTCTTATAGATATATACTTATTCGGATTTTTAGTATCTGCTCTGGAAACCATTTGTAAACGACCTACAAAAAAACCTATTAAAAAAATACAAGTATAATCATAAATATAAAAATTAAATAAAAGATAATTCTTTCTATAAATACTTTTTTTCCATTAATTCTCATAATATACCTCCGAATTTTTTTATTCGCAAAAAAACCTTTGTTCGTTTTCTATATATTACAATACATTTGTTCCCTTGTCAATATGTTCGACGAATAAAAGTTCGTAAAAAAATGTTTGCTTTTTTTAGTTCGGTTTTATGTTATTATATTTTTTTAAAAGTAAATTTATATGATTAAATTATATAAGGAGAATATATATGCAAAAACAAGGATTAACAAGTAAGCAAGAGCAAATTTTAAAAATAATCAAAGAATCTATTCTCGAAAAAGGTTATCCGCCATCTGTTAGAGAAATGTGTACAGCAGTTGGCCTTAGTTCTACATCTTCTGTTCATGCACACCTGGAAGCATTAGCTAAAAAAAGGATATATAAAGAAAGATCCGTCTAAACCTAGAACAATAGAAATTATGGATGATACCTTCAATTTAAGTAGACGAGAAGTAGTTAATCTTCCACTACTTGGCGATGTTGCAGCAGGAGAACCGATTTTTGCTACAGAGAATATAACTAACTATTTTCCTATGCCTGTAGATATACTACCTAATAATGAAACCTTTATGTTAAATGTAAAAAGGTGATTCCATGATTAATGCAGGTATATTTAATGGTGATAAGATCATAGTTTCAAAGCAAGCTACAGCTGAAAAATGGTGAAATAGTTGTTGCTATGGTTGAAGACAGTGCTACTGTTAAAAGATTCTATAAAGAAAAAGGATATTTTAGGCTACATCCTGAAAATGATGCCTTAGACGATATAATTGTTAAAGACTTAGAAATCATTGGTAAGGTTGTAGGTCTTCTTAGAATGATGTAATATACTTTTCTCTAGTGCGTATATTATTTTATTAACTCATATATCTATTCCGATAAATATACCAGTTTATATATTCAAGAAATAATCATCCGGATACATATTTTTTTCAGTATTTATTTCTTGTTATTAATTACAACTACTGTACTTATATATATTACATTTCTTATTTTATATAAAATAGGGTGTGAAAAATTTAACACCATTTTTCACACCCTATTTTCCTACAAAAAGTGTAAGCGTTTCTACTCCATAAGAATAGAAATTCTGATAATTTCAAAACTTTTATATATCTTCTACTATCTTACCATCTGTCCATATTCTTTCTAAATCATAAAAAAAGTCTGTCCTCTTTATCAAATAGATGTATAACTAAATCACCATAATCAAGTAAAAATCCAAGTTGCACTTCTATTACCTTCAACTTGCTTAACTTCTATACCTTCTTTAGAAAATTTTTTTCTTGTAACTCATCACTCATGGCTTGTAATTGGTTTATGTTATTAGCACTAGCTATAAGAAAAATAATCTGCAATAACACTTATATTACTTATATCAATTACTTTAATATCTTCACCTTTTTTTCTCATCTAAAAACAGTATAAGCAATCTTTAGCATTTCTCTACTTGTCATATATATTATTTTCCTCCAAATATTTTAAACATTTTAAAAGTATTTTCATCTATATAGATATCTTTTTGAGCTTAAATATTCTATAGTATTTTTTTACTTATCATATAAATAGTATAGTCTAAGTCTCTGAATGCCATATAGCGTATTTTCCCCAAATTTTTTTAGCTTTATCACGCAAGGGTTCTATATAATCAGCTATAAAAAAACTATTTTCTCAAGCTTAGACATTTTTTTCTCTACCTGTTGTATGGTATCTGATAGCTGATAAAATATCTTCATCATTTATTCCGAATAAATTTCTGGCTAATATAGGACCATATATAGCATGCCAAATTTGAGGAGATTTTAAATCATTTTCAGTGAGTATAACCTTATTTGATTTGAGTTCTTCTAGTATATTATTATTTGATATATTTTTAGCACAATCATGAATAAGACCGGCTAATTTTGCTTTATATATATCTTCCCCATGTGCCATAGCTAAAGACGCACTGGTAAAACTTACTCCTAGGCTATGCTCATATCTTTCTTTTTTTAATAATTCTTTAAGTTGTTCTTTAATAAGTATAAACTTATCTTCCATCATCATATCCATATAATTTTTTTTATTCTTTATATATTCCCAAACTTTAGAATCCAATAGACCTATATCCAAATTATTATTAGCTATATCTACTCGTATTTTTACTTGATGAAATAACTTTATTGAATTCTATAATATATTTTTTTGCACCATAATCAGTTTCATATTTAGCTTTAAGAAGGTTTAAGTCTTTGTGCTCTAGATTATAATTTCTATTAATAATTATAAGGCTGGCTAAAGAAAAATATAGACTTATACTCAAACCATGTTTCTAATTCAAAAAAAGAATCTGCTCCCATTATAAAGAAAAAAATTCATATTCGGATATTCTTCTTTTAAAAATGCTAAGACTCACTTTTGTATAAGAATTTTTCTTTTTCTTTTTGCTTCTAACTCGCATACTTCAAAAAAAGAATATTCCTGCAAAGCTAAACGTAACATATAAAGTCTATCCTGATAACTAGTAATACTGTTACTTTTTATGAGGTGGTTTGAAACTAGGCATGAACCATATTTTATCTAACTCAAGTTGTTTATAAGCTTCTAGAGCCATATTTATATGTGCAATATGTATAGGATCAAATGTACCACCTAAAAATTCCTATTTTCATAATTTTATTTAAGAACTATCTTTCTTTTTTTCTTTATTATCTGCTTGCTTATAAATAACTATTTTTCTTTCCTATAACTTGCACTACTTCTGATCTGGTATTAGCCGCTATTGCATTTGCTATTTCTTTTTGGATCATCTATACAATTTTTTTTAATACACCTATTTTAATCAATTCTCTAGCTTCTAAAGCTTCAGTGATAGCATTAAGGATTTCATCAGTTAATGAAGATTTACCTATATTGAATATTGGTTCTATATTCATAGCTAAACTTTTTAAATAAGCTCTTTTGTTTACTTGTCATAATACACCTCTATTTATAATAATCAAACTCATGACCATACATACGAACTGTGTCTCCATCTTTAATATCCAAACTCTCCAGTTCTTCTAATATACCGGATGTTTTAAGAAATTTTTGAAAGAAATCAAAGCCCTTTTCAGAATCTAAATTAGTATAGCCCAACATTTTTTTCTATTCTAGGCCCTTCTATAACATAAACTCCATCTTCTATATTTACTGTATATGGTAAATCTCTGTCAGAGCTATAGTCTATCTCAAATTCTTTTTTTCAAATACTATAGGTTCTTCTTTTTACATTTTTTTAATATTTCTTTGACAGCATATAAAAAGCTCTTTAACACCTTTTACCGCTTACACCTGAAATAGGAAAAAAACTTTTATTTCCGGTTCAAAAGTTTCTTTGATTGCTTTTTATATTATCTTCTATTTCTTCTGTAAACATATCTATCTTATTAGCCGCTATAACAGCAGGTTTATTAGATAAACCTATATTATAAGATTTTTAATTCATTAATTATAGTTTTTATATCTTCCACAGGTGTCCTTCCTTCTATACCTGCAGCATCTACAACATGTATTAAAACTTTACACCTTTCTATATGTCTTAGAAAATCGTGCCCTAAACCTACACCTTCACTCGCTCCCTCTATTAATCCCGGTATATCTGCCATAACAAAGCCATTTGCTCCATCTAAATCTACAACACCAAGATGTGGATTTAATGTAGTAAAGTGATAGTTTGCCACCTTAGGCTTTGCATTACTTACTCTAGATAAGAGCGTTGACTTACCGACATTAGGATAACCTACAAGACCTACATCTGCTATTACTTTCAACTCAAGATTTACAAACATCTCTACACCATTTTGCCCCGGTCTTGCAAATTTAGGTACCTGCATGGTAGCAGTAGCAAAATTCATATTTCCTAAGCCGCCTTTACCCCCTCTTAGAATAACTTCACGCATATTGTTTCCGGACATATCAGCTATAACTTTTCCACTCTCAAAAATCTTTTATAACTGTTCCTTCCGGTACTTTTATAACTAAATCTTCTGCATCTTTACCATGGCATTTTCTTTTTCCACCAGGTTCGCCATCCTTAGCTACATATTTTCTGGTATGTCTAAAATCAGTTAAAGTATTAAGACCTTTATCAACTTCAAAAATAATACTTCCACCTTTACCACCATCACCACCATCAGGACCACCGGCAGCTACAAAAAGTTCACGTCTAAAACTGACATGACCATCGCCACCCTTGCCTGATTTTATAAAAAAATTTTTTTGCACTATCTGCAAACATAAAAAAACTCCTTCTAAAAAAATATAACTTTTTTTATTATATAAATCATATAAACTTATAGTAGTCTTTTTAGTATAAATATTACTATAAAGATAAATTTTTCTTCTTAAATATATAAGTTTAAATACTTATATATTTTCAATATTTTTTTCTAATTTATTATTAAAGACATAATTATATGAAAGTATTCATTATTATATACTATAGATTAATACTTTTTAAACTTATGTATTTAAGAAGAAAAATCAAAAATAATATATATGATAAAAAGCTCCATACAAAATGTATGAAGCTTTAAGTATTACTCGTTTATTACTCTTGGATATACAGAAACTTGTTTTTTATCTCTGCCTTTTCTTTCAAAACGAACAACGCCATCAACTGTAGCGAACAATGTATCATCTCCACCACGTCCAACATTGATACCTGGATGTATCTTTGTTCCACGTTGTCTGTAAAGAATATTTCCAGCTAATACGAACTGTCCATCTGCTCTTTTTAGCTCCAAGTCTTTTAGACTCTGAGTCTCTACCGTTCTTTGTAGAACCAACTCCCTTTTTATGAGCAAATAACTGAAGGTTCATCTTTAACATATTATTTCACCTCCTGAAATTTAATATTAATATACTTATTTCCATATTGTTCTTTGACTGCTTGTAAACCTAAAATACAAGAATCAAATAATAATTTAGAAGCTTCACTAACAGCAGCCGTAAATTTAAAATCTAAATAGCCATCATCAGTGTCTGCAATATACTCATCATCTGTAAATTTCTCTATAGAATTTACTAGATTTATAGTTAATACAGAAATTGCAGAACAAACTATATCATAACCTGCATCGGCATAACCTGCATGTCCCGTAAGTCTAAGTCCTACATAATCTTCTAGTTCCTTATAGACTATAATCTTAATCATAACTAAGCGTTAATTTTTTCAATCTTAACTACTGTGATTTGTTGTCTATGACCATTCTTTTTGTGATAACCGCTTTTTCTCTTGTATTTGTATACAATAACTTTCTTATTTTTTGCATTAGAAAGAACTTTAGCAGTTACGCTTGCTCCTGCTACTGTTGGAGCACCTAATTTTAACTCGCCATCGTTGAGTGCTAAAACTGAATCAAAGTTTACAGTTTCTCCAACCTCAACTCCAAGTTTCTCTACTCTAATGACATCGCCCTCAGATACTCTGTATTGCTTACCACCTGTTGCAATAATTGCGTACATCTTATGGACCTCCTTCTTATCATTACTCGCCAATGTTGGTGCCTTTACGGACTTATGAACCTAATTGTGCGGCATACTTTAAAAATATACCATCAAAGCCTGTATGTGTCAATAGGAAGTTTGTATATAGTTTTTCTGTCAAGAAGACCGAAATAAATGAAAGCGGAAAACTTCCTATATAAATCTTTTTATCTCGTACCTTTGTAAGCAGTGCTATAAGCATTAAACCGCCAAATCCGTATATCGGCAGATACGGTCCAAACAAATACCCTCTGTTTACATAGCCTACATGAGTCTCAAATATGCCTACCAATACTTCATATATCCAGCCCAAAAATGAACAGGCCATAAATATAAGGAAAATATTTCTGATTTTTTTAATAAAATTCATAAGAAATCCTTTCTTTAAAGATATCATTCACTTATTTTTCATAATTCTAATATATTATATTCCCCTATAAACCAATTTATAATGAAAGGATATATATGAATTTTTATAGAAAGAATACATCCGAAAGAAAAGATTAGATGCTTAAACCTGTTTGATATTTTTCATTATTGCCGGAATAATGTTCGGTTACTTCGCTGTCAGGTCAACACAGCTTTTTATAGAAGGATTGCAAACCGTCACAACTCATGCTCAGTCATCTGCAAGTGACGGTGCCGCCTACTCAAACAACTTTACATTTCAAGTAATAATGCTTGTTATAGTACTGCTGTACCTACTTATAAGAAACTTCGACTTTAAAAGTTTAAAGATAAAATTTCACCTGTCAGTACTTATCTGGGTGCGGTACTCTTTTTGTATAGTCGGGTTATGTGGAGATTTTTCTAACCACCCTAACCGGAGAATATAACTATTTTGACCCGTCACTAATACAGTACATAAACCCGCTTGAAATTATAAACAAGTTCTTTGCACTAAGCCCCATAGCGATTGCATATGGACTTCTAAACGGATTTTATGAAGAATTTTTCTTCCTTGGGCTTATAACTTCCGTAAAAGAAGAAAATAAGTGGTATGCTCTTATTTTTTCAACCTTGGTCAGAATATCGTTCCACACATATCAGGGAATAATTTGGGCAATCGCTATCGGAGTCATATTCGGACTCTTTTACTACTTTATGTATAAAAATGTGGTAAAGAACTTATTGCCGTTCTTTTTGATGCATGCACTGACAGATATGTTCGGTACAGGGTTTATATACTTATTAATATCATGGAACTACTGAAATTATAATAAATTTATTTACCAAGAATATATTTTACTATATCAGGCAATACACCTGTATTTTGTTGCCATATGCTCTCAATCTGTGTCTCAGGAACAGGTGAAGTGCCGATCCCTACCTCTACTGTAACATTCGGTATACCTTTTTCCCAGTCAAGCCAGTCCTTAAAACCTGTACCATACTTGGAACCGTCAGCTTCAGGTGTTACAAGTTTATAGCCTGTATATGCTGCAACTATATCAGCCATTGCTCTGTCTTTGGCAAGTACATCAGCTGATGCATGCTGATTTGACCAATATATAATCTGTCCCTGTGTATGATAATTTAATACTGCATCAAAATTCTCATTATTTACCAAAGTGATAAGATACTGTGTTTCACTCTCAGAACCTGCACTTGCCCCCTTGTAAAATTCATTACATGGTCTTTTTCTACTGTCCGCTCTGTTTGGCCAACCCTGTGTCGGAAAATTGTGGTTGATATCCACACCGTTTAAATTGTTCTTCCACTTGTTCAAAAACCAGTTGTACTTATCCTGATTTTCCTTAAGTCCCCATTCCGACCAACTGTCAATAATCTCTTGCAATTTTTTCTTTGACTCTTCCTTATTAAGCCCGTTTATACCGCTCTGTGATATTGTAACACCGTCAGGATTTACCATCGGCACATACTCTATACAGATCTCATCCAAACTCTTATCGCCGTCCTCTCTTTTATCAAGCATCTCTTTTATCTGACGCATTATAAGCGGAGTAGTGATATACTCTCTCGCATGTATTGCACCAACTACCAAAATTTTCTTTTTTGCATCTCTGCTACCGATAACTATTCTGTATAGATTTCTGCCGTCTGTTGTTGTACCGATAGAATCTGAAGTAACTCCCTCATATCTTTGTTTTAAAAGTTCTATATCACTTTCCATCTTTTGATATGTATACATCCCACTTGCTAAGAAATCAAAATTTGTGCTTACAGTCTGTACTGTATTATTATAGTTTGTGTTTGCCGAAGCCGAAGCATGTCCTATTATTTTACCTGCCAAAACCGGCATCACATGTACCATTGTAATACATGCACTAAGTGTAATCGCTGTCCAAATATATTTCTTTTTGCATATCTTCCTCCATCTTTTTGTGTTATATTAATATACGACATAATGAGAAAAAAAGGTAGTTACAAAAACTTTTAAGAGATATAAAAAAATCAGATACATTTTTTTATATTAACCGGTATTTTATAAATTCAATCTTTTTAAATTTTATACAATCTTTTATGTTCTTTGATAAAAAAATATGACGAATATCATTATACATTCTTTATATATGATATAAAATTTGCTTCTTTTATTGGGTTGTAAACGATCTATATTTGTTAAATTATCTACTTTTATAAAAAAACTATAGCTTTTATTTTTTTATTTTTATGCTAGAATTAATTCATAGTAATTTACTATGAATTAACGATTCGAAAAGGAGTAAAACATGGCAAAGAAACCGGACAATAAATATGGACTTTTTATAAACGGAGAATTCAGAGATTCAAAAGACGGCAAGTTTTTTGATACATTTTCTCCTGCAACCAAGGAAAAGATTGCAAGCGTAGCAGAAGCTACAAAGGAAGACGTAGATGATGCTGTAAATGCTGCCTGGGCGGCTTTTTGATTCATGGAAAAAAACCTTGATAAGATCAAAAGGGCTGAAATACTTCTAAAGATTGCAGATGTTATAGATGCAAACAAGGAAGACTTGGCTCATATTGAGAGTCTTGACAATGGTAAGCCGATTCGTGAGACATTAAATGTGGATATCCCGTTTGCTGCAGATCACTTCAGATATTTTGCTTCAGCTATACGTACAGAGGAAGATACTTCAAACTTCCTTGATCCGAATACACTCTCTCTTGTATTTAGAGAGCCGATCGGTGTAGTAGGACAGATAGTTCCATGGAACTTCCCGTTCCTTATGGCGGCTTGGAAACTTGCTCCCGTACTTGCATCAGGATGTTGTACAGTACTTAAGAGCAGCTCTGCTACTCCGCTCTCCATCCTTGAACTTGCAAAACTTGTTAAGGATATCATTCCAAAGGGAGTATTCAATGTTATCTCAGGAGCAGGCAGCAAGTCCGGACAATATATACTTGATCACAACGGATTTAGAAAGCTTGCATTCACAGGCTCTACAGAAGTAGGCTACTCTGTAGCAAAGGCGGCCGCCGAAAAACTTATTCCTGCAACACTTGAGCTTGGCGGCAAATCAGCAAATATCTTCTTTGATGACTGTGACCTTGACCTTGCAATAGACGGTGTACAGCTTGGAATTCTATTTAATCAGGGACAGGTTTGCTGTGCAGGCTCCAGAGTATTTGTACAGGAAGGTATCTATGATGAGTTTGTAAAAAGAGCTGTAGACCAGTTCAATAAGATCGTGGTGGGAAATCCTCTTGATATCAATACACAGATGGGTTCACAAATTAACGAGGGACAGGTGGCTAAGATTCAAGCCTGCGTAGACAGAGCTGTAGCCGACGGTGCTACTATAGCCTGCGGAGGCTCACGCTATACAGAGGGTGAGCTGGCTAAGGGTTCATTCTACAAGCCTACACTTATCACAAATGTAACTAATGATTCATATGCGGCTCAGGAAGAAATCTTCGGACCGGTTGCAGTTATCATAAAGTTTAAAACTGAAGATGAGGTAATCAAATTTGCCAATGAAAGTGTATACGGTCTTGGCGGCGGTGTATGGACAAAAGATTTAAACCGTGCATTCCGTGTATCAAGAGCTATTGAAACCGGTAGAGTCTGGGTAAATACTTACAATGCTATCCCTGCCGGTGCTCCGTTTGGCGGATATAAAACATCAGGTATCGGTAGAGAAACACATAAGGTTATCTTAGACCACTACACACAGATGAAGAACATACTCATCAATCTTAATGAGAATCCAAGCGGATTCTATCCTAAGAAATAAATAAACCGCAACCCTTAAAAAGCTCTCATTCCGGTAAAACCGGTTTGAGAGTTTTTTACTCCAATTTTTCAGGCTCTTTATCAAGGGTTGGAGTTTTATTTTGGGGCTTACGCACTGTTTGGGGTGGACGGTACTGTTATAGATATAGGCGGACAGGATACCAAGATTATTACGCTTGAAGACGGTATGGTAAAAGACTTTTTGATGAATGACAAATGTGCGGCAGGTACAGGAAAGTTCATAGAAGTTATGGCAAACAGACTAGGCACAGACTTTGACGAATTATATGCACTTGCATCATGTGGAAATGCACTTTCTATCAGCTCTATGTGTATCGTATTTGCGGAATCTGAAGTAATAAGCTATATAGGTTCAGGTGAAAAAAGAGAAAATATAGCCACCTGAGTCATAGACTCAGTCGCCAATAAGGTAGTATCTTTGGCGAAAAAACATGGTATAAGAGGTGAGATTATGTTGACAGGAGGTCTTAGCTTCACTCCATACTTTATAGAACTTATGTTCTCTAAACTTGATAAAAAAATCCACACTCGCCCATTTGGCAGATATGCAGGTGCTATAGGTGCCGCCCTGTCACTTAGACATAAAAAAACGGCAGAGCTGTAAACTTTAGCTGATTATTTAAAGGACTTTTATATAAGTCCTTTTTTGTTTGACTTTTTTATTTCATTGTGCTAGAACTTGTTCATAAATAAAGCTATGAAAGTGTGCTGATATGAAGTTTTATCGAGAGAACGGTGAATATATACATTATGAGATTTTAGGAAGCGGATTTCCGGTTGTATTCTTACATGGTAATAACCTTGAGAGCGGATATTTTAAGAGGCAAAGAATTCTCAGTAAATGCTGTAAACTTATCTTTGTTGACAGCTTAGGGCATGGCAAATCAGGTAACCTGCTTACAAATGTAAGCTTCTCATACCTTGCAGACAGCCTTGAGGAGTTGCTCTCACATCTGAATATAGAAAAATGCTTACTTGTAGGTCACAGTGACGGTGCCAATCTTGCAATAGAGTATGCAAAGCTGCATGTAAAAAGGGTGGCAGGTATTATTGCAAACAGTGGCAATATCTCGTTTAACGGTTTAAAGTTTCTTCCAAGATATGCCTGCTTTTTTGAAGAATACTTGTACAAAGCTCTTGGAATATTTTTTCTGATTTTCAAAAGAAAGTCTATGGTATCTCCCCTGCTCCATGAAAGCCTTGATATATCATCAGATACCTTTGCAAATACAGACTATCCGGTCATTGTAATAGTAGGCGAGTATGATATGATTAAAAGAAGCCATAGTATAGCTGTCTCAAAACTTTTCCCGAAAGGAAAGTTTATAGAAAGAAAAAATCAAGGTCACAATATCCCAAAGAATGACAGCAGATACTTTAATAAGACTGTTTACAGATTAGTTAAATATATTTCAAGGAGGCAGGATGCGTAGTATAATCTCATTCCTAAAAAAATACCAAAATATCCTAAAGGGTATACTTTTTATAACCATACTTATTCTGGTACTTACAGAACTTTTCCACATCACAAAGACTATATCATTTAGTGTAGTAAAAAAGATAATAGAGCATCTCTCACCCCTTCAGGTATTTGGCCTGTTTATCTTCGGTATAATCGCAGTATCTCCGATGATGCTGTATGACTATATACTGACTAAAGAACTCGACAAGAAAATTTCTGTCGGAAAGCTTATAGAAAAACAGCTGGACTATTAACAGTCTGAACAATCTTATAGGATTTGCGGAATTGTAGATGTGGGACTTCGCTACAGCTATTTCAGTGAAAAAAAGAAAAAAAGAGGGAAAGACAATGCAAAGCATCTCTAAGGTGATGCCGTACTTTATGTCAGGACTGTCTTTACTATCACTGTTGTCAGTGTTTTCAATTTTTCTGTCACATAAAAATGACACACTAAAACCCTATAGTTTCGTGCTTATCATTGCTTCACTTATACTTCCTATATTGCTGATACTTTCCACCAGAAAAAATATGGATTACTTCGGAAACCTAAACGGCAAGAAAATGTTTGCACTTATATTAACATCTCTTCTTGACTGGAGCTTTGTTTCAATATTTTTTTCTTCTATGTGGGAAAAAAACCCTTGGATACGATATCTCCTTGATAAATATACTTCCACTATATTTTTATTTCCATATGTATCGGTATGGTATCTATGATACCCGGAAGTCTCGGAAGCTTTGATTTGATGATGATTGGCGGACTTTTGCACCTGTCAATAAATCACAATGAAGCTGCAAGTTGGCTTTTGCTGTTTCGTATTTTTTATTATATAGTTCCGTTTTTTTATCGGACTTATATTATTTTTTTAAAAAAAGTATGGGCGGTCAAATCAATGATAAGTTTTTCAGGTATTCCAAAAAAACTTTCAAGGCTGATAAAGCAGAGTGTAAGCCACTTTATGTCAAACTTTTTCGGATTTTTTTTGATGGCAACCGCCATACTTCCTGATCAGATACATTCTATACCTATTATAGGCAAGATGGATCCTATACATGGTCAGCTTCTGTTTCAGTTTCCAAGCTTTTTTTACTTGGCAGCTTGTTTTTTTCCTGCTTGGAAGACTGCTAAAAGCGACGCTCACAGTTTGCACTTGGATTCGCTGCTATACTGTCTTTTTATAAGTCTTGTATATATAAACCTTGGAGGAGTCTCCGTTTTTAGCAACATATACCTTATACTGTTCACTATTTCGGTGTTTTTACGGAGAGAGGATTTGGACAGAAGATCATTTTTTTCTATCCTGTGGAAGACAGATTAAAGGATATCGGATATATTGCAAGCAGCTTTTATTATCACATTCTTTCTTATGTATATTTCAAGTGAGAATACAGGACATGAAAGTCTTGGTTATATTATCTTTCATGGCAGAACAGGTTACGCTACCTCTTTAAAGGTACATTTTTTTAATATTTTTTTAAACCGTTTTTTTCATCTGTTTATCTATTTTTGCTATAATAGCACTGTTTTTATATTGTAGTGGAATCATTTGCAAAGGACAGACATTTTTTTCCTTTGAGAGAAATTTGATAAGGTCAGATTTGAAACTTTTTCTAAAAAAATTTTTGACAATATAAACCTGAATGCTTCACTTGCCTTTCTTAATGACAAGCTGCTCTATTACTATATTGAAAATGAAAAAGATTTGGTTGCTTTCCAATTTGTCTTAGAGGACGGTAAGGCTATCGTTATGGGAGACCCTATAGGACTAAAAGAGTTTTTTCCGAAAGCAATTAACGTGTTTATTAAAGAGGCGGAGTCAAAAAAACCTTATCCCGCTATTTTATGAAATCGGACAGGAATTGACTTTACTTCTTCATGAGCTTGGCTATGAGTTTATGAAATTCGGAGAAACTGCTAAAGTAAATCTGACTGAGTTCGGACTGGTAGGAAAGTCGGGAAAAAAAGTTTCGTGCTGTTATAAACAGAGGCGAAAACAGCGGCTACAGTTTTAAGATAATGTCTCCACCGTTTTCAAAGGAATTTATGAATGAACTTGAAAATATTTCCAATGACTGGCTTTCAGGTCGAGAGGAAAAAGGGATTTTCACTTGGATTTTTTGACAGAGACTACCTCTCACTTGCACCTGTTGCCTGTGTACTGGATAAATCAGGCAAGGTTCAGGCATTTGCAAACTTTCTGGTATGTAATACCAAAAACCGAATCAAGTATAGACTTAATGAGGTATGACCCACAGACTGAAAGAAACGGAATCATGGACTATCTGTTTGTGCAGATTTTTTTCTTTATCTGAAAAGAAATTGATGTGGTGTACTTTGACCTTGGGATGGCACCTCTGTCAAATGTAGGTCAAAAATGACCACAGCTTTGTAGAAGAAAAAAACTTGCTTTTTTTGGTGTATACCTTTGCAACCCGCTTCTATTCCTTTGGCGGACTGAGAAAAATATAAGGAAAAGTTTTTCACCGTCCTGGGAAGCCAGATACCTCTCATACCCCAAGGACAGCAATCTTTTTATTTAATTTACTTACTATATATAAAGTTGATAACAGAAAGGTTAAAAAGATATAAAAAAATTTCGGTTAGTAATGAATACTAACGGATTTTTATAAAAAATCATAATTCTGAATAACTCCTGTAAAAAAGAATTGAACCGTCAGGAGCCGCCGCTGCAAATACAAAAGGTCTGTCAATAATAAAATCCACCTGATTCTGTATTATTCCTGCACTCTCCATCATAAGTGCAGTATACGCCGCGCCTGTAACACCTTCCTCATCTATCTTTACCATGGCGGCATGCTCTGCACTGCTTACATAAATATTTTCAACTTCTTTTGTAAGTGGAGTGAAATCTGCCTGTTTGTCTGAAAGCACATCTGTAATTCCGATATTCTTCAGACAAACAGGCAGATTTATTTTAACCGAATCATTGAATTTTGAAACTGTCAGATGCACCAGTGCCAAATTACTTTCCACACTTACAGGTTCCATACATATTTTTATCATTTGTGGATCTGCTGCAATATCCTGTGCTTTATAACCTTCTTTCGGCAGGAAAAAATACATTGTACCACTGTCGACAAGGCTCAATCCTACAGCCTGAAAATGCTCTGTTTGATACAAATTTGTCATAACATCATTGTTCATCATAGGAACCGACTGATCCCCTGATACCCCATGAAATATTCCATCATTTGTTTGCTCCTTTGGAAATTCTTTATCCCAAGATGCCTTGTAATAAACGGTTGAAATAAGTGCCAGCACCGATGTCGGTTTAAGTTCCAATTCTTTTGTATACTCTGTAAGCAATCCTCCCGTATGCTCATCAGTCCATTTTTGAAGTTTCAGATTCATTGACTTAGAGCCCATCTCACCGCTGTAAGATGAAGCATGATACTCTGCTGACAGCCTTTTTAAAGTATCTTCATTATACCCTATACCGCTTCTTAACCATATAGAATTTGCCAACATACTCTTTAGTGCAGGTGTATCCACATAATTGGCATCCCATATTGCTTTTATACGCTTATTTAAGACATCCATATCCTTTACATTAAGCACATCAAGGATTTGCTTACGTGTATTTCCATCTGTCACTTCAGCCAGCATGGAAAGTGCTATATAAATATTCAATGGCGAACATACTGCATTATGATCTGAGGCATCTGATAAAAGTTCCTTCTGTATCTGTTCATAGTACTGTCCCATCCCTTCCTGCACAGTTTGTGAGTTGTGAACCTTTTCTATATAATCCTCCCACCATTCACTGTGAGCCTCTCCGTTTATAAACTTATTAACATCTGTTCCCTCAGCAATAGGACTTGGAATAACAGCTTCAACAGATTTTATGGATTTATCAGATTCAGTAATATTTTTATTTCCTAACTGTGTACCGCACTTTTTACAGGCACTAAGCATAGTCATTGCCGCCAAAAATATTCCTATGGTTTTTTTATCCTCATACTAACCTCCTTTTTAAAATAATACTAACTTCCCAAATTATACTGTTGGCTTTAACAAATTCATTACAATCTCATACCCTTAGGGAAAGCTTCCTTTCGCATAATCCCCCACATTTTATCTATATAGCTCAGTGTATAAAAATTTTCATAATAGTGATAATAAAAAGCCCCCTTAAGCGTCATCTTATATCCTTCTTCATCTCTTGTTAAAAATCCAAGTACTTGTAAAAGCCGAAATTCAAGACCGTAAACCTTATTAAGAGGTATATCAAAGAACTCTTCAAATTCCTTCACTTTAAGCCTTGTACTGTATAACTTCCAAAAAAGGTAATAGATCATCCTTTGCCTTTTAACAAATCTGTTTGTAAGTGCAGTCGGCAGTATATTTGCATCAATTCTTTTACAATATTCCAAAACAGAAAATGTATTTATTTTAAACTGATCCTTAAAAAGGCTGGTAGCGGAACAGCCGAATCCGAAAAAATTATCTCTGGTCATTGAAGAATATGATGCCGACTCTTCACTTGCAAAAGTCCAGATAGACTTTCTTACATATCCCTTACTTATACAATAATTGGTAATATCATCCAAAAGTTTTCTCTTCTCTTTTTTAGGCATAACAGGAACCTTATTTTTGGTAAATGTGAAATCAATTAAAGGATAGATTGCTATATGATTGGCTCCGTTAGCAAATGCCATATCAATATCATTTTTTAAATCTCTAAAGGTCTGTGTAGGCAATGCAAATATAAAATCCATAGAAACCGTCTCAAATTCAACTTCATTCAGCGCCTTTGAGATATCTTTAATATCAAACTTCCTTATTTGCAAAACCCTTCGGTACTTATCCTGAAAAGACTGTATACCTATACTTATCTTATCAACTCCGGCACTTTTTAAAGTCTTTAAAACAGAAACATTAACATTATCAGGATGAAGTTCTATTCCTATACCGTCCGTTATAATAAAATGCTCTCTTAAAGCCGATATAATATCCGTTATTCTGTCTGCAAGAAGTGCGGGGGTACCTCCTCCGAAATAAAGGCTTGTAGCCCTTCTCCTGCCGTTCCACTGTCTCCCCACCAAATGAATTTCTTTAATCAAAGCATCTATATAGCCTTTTGCCGTCTCTTCATCATATATAATCTTACAATAGGGACAAAAATTACATATACTTTTACAAAACGGTATATGAACATATAAGCCGAACTCAGAACCCTTATCATATGGCAATACTTTATCAAAATCATTTGTAAAAATAAACGGCTTGGTTGAATGTGTAAGATACATTCTTGTTAAATCTGTAATTAAGCTCATATCCGCCTCCTATGGTGTTTTATATAGTATAAAAAAATATCACCATATATTCAACCTGATATATGCTAATACAATTTTGTGTATTTTTCTTCAATATAATCTAAGAAGTATTTCACATCAAAGTCCTCTCCGGTTACCATCTTCATAAGCTTTGGAGCTTCATAAAGAAAACCGTAAGTATGGATATTTTCCTTTAGCCATTTCATAATCTCATCAAAATGATTGTTTTCAAGCAAGCTGTCTACATCTATATCTTTTTTCATTGCATGCACATACTGTGCCTCAGAGGCTATTCCAAGTGCATAGGTTGGGAAATATCCGAAGCTTCCGTCTGACCAATGCACATCCTGCAATATTCCAAGCCTGTCATTTTGCACATCTATTCCAAGATATTCTTTATACTTGGCATTCCATGTCTTATCAAGTCCTTCTGTTGAAATACTGCCGTCAAACAGCCCCTTTTCTATCTCATAGCGAATCAATATATGAAGCGGATATGTAAGCTCATCCGCCTCTGTACGCACAAATGAAGGCTTTGATGCATTGATTGCCTTATAAAAATCCTCAAGTGCAACTTTACCAAGCTGCTTAGGAAAAACTTCCTGTAGTCTTGGATAGTGATATTTCCAAAAAGCCAAAGTCTTTCCGAGATAGTTCTCACATAGTCTTGACTGTGATTCATGCATTCCGCAAGATACGCCTTCTGATAAAATCATTCCGTCATACTTAGGGTTTATATTGTGTTCATAGTAAGCATGACCCACCTCATGAACTGTTGAGAGTATGGCAGAGGCTACATTGTTCTCTATATATTTTGTGGTTATACGACAGTCATTCTCACAAGTCCATGATGTAAACGGATGCTCCGATTCATTTTGATATCCCCATGAAGGATCAAAATGCAAGTACTTAAGCAGCTCATCCATAAACTTTTTTGTTCTTCAACCGGAAAGCTTTGATGCAGAAAATCTTCTTTTATCTGCTTTGCATTTGTCACCTTTTTATAAGCGGAACCAATCTATTTTTTTAGTGCTTCAAAGAATATATCATATTTTTCCACGCTCATTCCCGGTTCAAAGTCATCCAACATCTGATTGTATATACTCTTATCACTGTTCCTATATCCATACAGCTTCTTTTTACTTTCTATCACCCTCTTTAGATATGGTTCAAATATAGAATAATTAGCCTTTGACTTTGCAAGTATCCACACATCAAAGGATTCATCACATAGCCTTTTAAATGCCACATACTCATCCTTCGGTATACAAAGTATATCCATAATCCTTTTATAATAAAGCTCTATGGCACGCTTATCCTCCACATCTATATTATTGTCATTCTTTAAATCCTCTAAAAGTGTTGTAAGCTGCAAAGAAGAATGGCAAAATTGGAATTGATAAATGTCATTTTTTTCTTAGCACAAAATGAAATACTTTTGTTATAAAAATCTCTTTTAAAGTATCTTTAAAAAGCCTTTAAATTACTTATAAAACAAAAATAAGAGGGCTTTCGCCCCCAAGATCTATAGCATGCTCAACTATATCATTGTTTTACTACTATATGAAATTACATTACTCTCAAACAAGCTCACAATACTTTTCACTATTGTCTTTGTTTTACTACTATATGAATTTACACTACTCTCAAACCCTTTCATAGCCCCATACACTAAACTTCTGTTTTACTACTATATGAATTTACACTACTCTCAAACAGACGTTGTAAAGATGTTAGTTAAGGTTTTGTTTTACTACTATATGAAATTACATTACTCTCAAACCGTAAATGTGCTTACCTAATTCTTTTTGTTGTTTTTACTACTATATGAAATTACATTACTCTCAAACGTCTTCAAAGTCATCTACATTGATTTTTAAGTTTTACTACTATATGAAATTACATTACTCTCAAACAGTATATCAGAAGTAACTTTCAAAAAATTGTTTTACTACTATATGAAACTACACTACTCTCAAATCCTTAGCACCTGTTTTGATGCACGCATCATGTTTTACTACTATATGAAATTACACTACTCTCAAACATTCTTGGAACGTTAAAGGCTATTATTCAAGTTTTACTACTATATGAAATTACACTACTCTCAAACCTCAATTTGAAAAATTAAACGCCACTACCACGCCTATAATTTCATACAGAACTTAATATATTTCACATATATCTTTATCTATTATATACTTATTTATATGAACTTTCAAATCCTTTTCTTCTCTTTCTATTAGTAAAACCTTAATTCCCCTATATTTTTACAAACTCATCTAAATATATCAAATCTTCATCTGTCATGTATTGCAAACAGGACACCAATATGAATATATCTTTTCCCATGATATCCTGTATATTAGTTGCATAATCAATGAATTTTTTTCTATAAAAATATCCTTTAGGATTTTCCAGAGAAAGATTAAATACTTTTAAATAATTTATTGAAAGTAAATTCATCATCATATATTAATGAAAAAAATTTGTTTCATTAGAAAAAAACTCTCTATTATATTGCTAAAATTTTTCACATACAGAATAAAATTTATCTTCAATTTCAGAATTTCTAATCTCATCAATAAGTAAAGCTAAAAAAACTTCTTTTTGAAAAATCCTTTTTTTATCATAATGTAAATCAAAAATATCCACTTACAATATCTACATACTTTTTCAAAAATCTATTTTTATCAAGTTCACAAAAATATTTCAACTTCTGCCGAACTTTTTATCTAATCTATTATTAACAGCATAAATAAAAATCTTCCAATACTCTAGGATTTTCAAGATATAATATATTAAGCTTATCACATAAAAAGTTCCATATCAAAAATTCAATTTATAATATACTAATTTCATAATACAATTAATCTTTCATCAGAATCAATAATACTATTTTGCCTATCTCCACATACATATTCCATTCTAGAAAAATTGTTTTTTTCTGTAATAGAAAGCATCAAAACAGAACCTCTATTAGGTTTATTAGTTCTTATAGATTCAAGTATAGAATTAGAAACAGTTTGATTTAAAAGCCAGCTTACAATAAACACTTTCTTGCAACATCATAAAGCCTTTTTATCAAATACTTCCTAAACTTTCTATATTCCCTTTTATCATCTAAGCTTTCTGTAGGCAAATCAAAAAAACACCATAACTCTCATATATCTATAACTCATTCTTATAAAATTTTTATCTCCGAAATATCCCTTGCATTCAAGGCATTAAAAAAACACTTTTTACAATATACTTTTATAGCATTATTTATAGTAGTAATTTTTCCCGTCTATAGACACATCTTTATTTAGCAAATTTATTATCTCCAATTTTTTTAAACTATCAAGTTCTGAATTATTAAATTCTAAAATTTTTTTCTATCTATAATTATTCTAAATGGTTCCATAAGATCAGAAGCCAAATTAAATTGATTAAATATATTATCATGAAAAAAAGCCCAACTTCAGTTAAGTATCCATTACTTACTATTTCTCTATTAAAAACTTGCCAAAAATCAGACTATACCCATAATTCAAGGCTAAATTAATATTATTATCTAAACTTCTTGTAAAATCCTTTCCAAAAAGAGTATTAAAATATACTTTTGCCGCATGTCCTTCTCTATTACTTTCATCACCTATTTTCATATCATCTATATATGATTTAATCAAATCTCCCTGCTTAGTATATCCTAATTCATACAGAAAAACCATTTGATTTCTTATCTTCTCAGAAACTATCTCTGTCCATATTAAGCTTTTTAAATCCATATCCCACGCTATTTGTTGCCTTATTTTCAGGCTACAATCATGAGAACCATAAAAAGGAGATAATTCTGAACTGGGATTATGCTTTTCATCGCAAAAAAATTACTTTTTACCTTGTTTTTTTATAAGTTTTGCAAGCAAGGTCGTTGTTAATGATACACTGGTTGATTCTATAAGTAATAAAGCTATTTCACCTATATATATCCTTTTTTTGTCTCGGTTGCTTTTACGGACTACAAGATAATCCATCTTGTAGTCCAATTTTGCACAACCACTTATAATTACTTCTCTCCAACTCATAATTTTATCCTAGTTTCAAATAAACCTGTAACAGATTGATTAACCATTAATACCTTACTTTTCCCTAGAGTATTTTTTTACTATATGCTATATTACCTGCTTTTTCTCCTTAGACCTATCATAGATAAATCTGCAATTGTAGTAGCATCACACCTTAACATATTTAGTATGTTATTTATGCACTTCATTTTATCTACAAGTGATAAATCACTTACAAACTTATCTTTAGCTTTTACAAAGTTTTTTTCATATTGATTAGCGGTCTTTTTCTTATATATAGTATTAAATTTATTTAATACTATATCATATAAAAATATCCATATCTTGGCTAGTTATTTTATCTACTTTTTCACTAATCTCATAATCTAACTTTTTCGCTAAGTACTTTTCTATTTTTTTCGTATTATTTCTTCATACTTATATTCTAACTTTAGTTGCATATTCAACTTTAATACATTTTGTTTCTCATTTTCTCCCCTTATTCTCAAAGGAAAGCCATCCACTATAAGTAAAGTATTTTTTTCTTTATCTTTTCTATTAAAAACTTTGACATCTTTTATTCCTTTAACATTCTCACAATAATCAATAAAAGCTCTATCATTGTGTTCCATCATATTTGCCACATATAGAGGTACTGCTATGATATTTCTTATTTTTTTCACCTTCTTCATCTTTGAACTCTATAAAAAGAAAAAAATATGAACTTGTAGGAGTATTATATCCACCGTATTTCCTTATATCCAGACCTGCTTTTAGAGGAATACTTGCATTTTTTTATTTTTTTCTTTTGTATTGTTGCATCAAAAAGTTCACCTTTTTCTTCATAAGTACGTTCTGTATACAAAAATATTATTACCTTTCATAACAGTTCTTACTACACATATACTACCCTTAGATTTATCTGCATCCCATACTTTTTTTATTACCTTTATATACATCATACTCAAATATCTTATTTATATTGTAATTTACATTTTTTTATTTTCCTTTAGCCATTTAATAGGATTAGAGGTGAATTTTGCATTATATACATTTCCTACAACTATATTCAAATATGCATCTTTTAGCATGATGATAATCATTAATTCTTCTGGATTTAAGCATATTTATATTATTATGTCTAAAAATCTGAAACCAGATTGGCTTTTTACATATATTAATTCAGAATTTCTATATATATTCTTGAATATATCTGCTAAAAATCTTACTTGCTTGTCTAGTTTCCACCAACTGTCTATTTATAAAACCTGCCAGCTCTTCTTCTGTAAAATCTCCTGTTTTCATAAGTCTATCGTATTTTTTTCTTACTTATAAAAACCTTTACTAAGAAGCATACACCAAAAATCCTTGCATCCTAGCCTGTATTCCCGGATCTAGAACTTTATCTCCCTTATCATTATTTTTCCGGTTTATATACCAGTACAAAATTATCTATACTATCATCTTTAATTTTTTTGACTTTGGATAAATATGATCCTTATCCCACTTATCATTTCCGTTCATCAATTCTTCTAAATCTATACTTTTACCTGTATACATACATTTACCCATCTGCGTATAGTATAAGAATAATTTTCTACTATTAAATTTACTCTCATCTATATCCTCTATTTCTTTTAAAAAAACTGTCTCTAATATCTTTTTTTCACAATTTTGATATAAAGTTTTTTTAAATATTCTTTTTGGATATAGTTCTTTTACCTTTTTTTATTCTCCTCTTCACCTCTTGCCATTTCCAAGAAAAATTTTTTTGTAGGTTCAGTTCCCATAATTTTTTTAATTTCTTCTACTATCTCTATACTCTGCCATATTGACCTTTTTTTACAGATGGGGAAGCATAACTATTTTTTTCAAAAATATTATCATAAGAAATGCTCTTTATTTCTCCCATTTTTTTCTCTATTTATCTTCTCTATTTCTTCTGTAAAAGTAAAAATTATTGCTAAGTAATTGCATAAGATTATTATTTGTGCACCATAAAGCTTCTATTATACTAAAACTTTCTCCACTTTCCTTATCTACTCCAATAATTCCTTTTCAAAAAAATCTTTCTGAGAAATTCCCCCAACCATTGTAACTCAACTTTGATATAGCATTTAACTCATCTGTGCTTATTATATCTTTATATTCTTTCCCTACTATATTTTTTTCAGCATTTTCTTATCTGCACCATAAATAGTAAGCCATTTAATAATATTCTCAATTATGTTTTTTTAAGATTTTTTTATCTTCTATTCTATTTCCAAATACAGATTTTTTTTAAAAATCCAGATAAGAACTTAAAGTAGTTTTAAAAATCAATATCAAAAACCACTTAAATCTTCTTTTTTTCTATTTCCGGCATATCTTTTCTTAAATATTCAAGCAATTTTTTTTCCTGTAATTTTATTATAATTTTCAAATAAATCCTTAAATATTTGTTGTTTTAATTCTACTGAAATTTTATTACCCCTGATTTTTTTAAATTATTCAACTCATTCAAAAACCATAAATTTAGAATATAACAAAGAGTTTTTTTGCTATTACATCTTCACCCACTAAGTAAGTACATTTATTAGTCATCCTACGTATAAAAAGCTTCATTAGATTTTTTTCTAAATCCACCATTTTTTTCAAAAATTCCAAGGATATATTCGTCCATCTTCTTTTTCTTATCATCCAAGTATTAGAACCCTTATCTCTATGTCTATCACTTAAAGGTCCTACAAAATAAGGTATTCTAAACTTAAATAAGCTCTTTATTTTATCTATATTACTGATATTCTCTTCATCTTTAGCACTTAAAAAAAGTTAGATATTTTGAAGCATTTTCTAATATCTTATTAAGCTCCATCTCGTGTACCTGATGAGGAATAACTCCATTATCCTTATTCCTTTGCAGTAAAAAAATATTTCATCATCATCAAGCTTTTTTTATTAAACTTGTAAATATATCTATATCTTCGGTTTTTTTATATTATCTTTTTATATCACCTAATATTTGCTTCAATCTCTTAATGAAATCTTCTCTACTACATTGTTTTAACTTAAATTTTTTTCCCATTTTTTTCTTTACTGCTCCTATATAAGAAGAATAAGAAGGCTTTTTTTATCATCTATAGCAGTATTAAAAAATCATTATATATACTTTTATCGCAATATTTAAGCAACAAATATCTAAAATCATCTAACTCTTTTCCATGATTTTTCATAAGCTTTTTACTTTAGAAAAAAAGATATGTACTTTTCATCATTTAAGATATCATCAAGTATTTTCCAATCATAAATTAATTTTACTAAATCTATTAAGTAAGCCTTATCCAATAACTCCTCATCTAATTTAGGTCGTATAGTTTCTTCATAATTACCCTCTGCAAAAGAAAATGAACTAAATTTTTAATTTCTCTTTATTCATAGAAAAATATTTTTTTGCTATATTCCCTTTATTACCAACTATTAACTTGCATATCTCTCCTAATATACTCTTTTTCTTTTTAAGGATATTTTATCTTCAGGTATTTCACTCATCTCGAATAAAGCAGTTAAATCCTTTTACTTTAGTACTTTTTAGCTATATTTTTTTATTCTTTAATATATCTCTAAATTTCAGCTTTTTACTTTCCTCTATATAGACATTAATATTAAATTCATCAGTTAAATATGCTAAGAGTTCATTAAAAAAATACCAAAAAAATCTTTTTACACTTTCTATATTTCCTTCTATCAAAAAAAGTGTCCTCTATTTTTTTAATAATATGATGTAAGGCTAGATATACCAAGCGTACGTCAAATTCTTTATCACTTTCTATCAAATCTTTTCTCAAATGATACAATGTTGGATATTCCTTATAAAAAAATCTATATCTTTATAATTTTTTTATCATTAAATAAAGTATAAATACTATCTACACTCTTATCCTCTTTTTTTGTAGTCTACTCTCATTTAAACGTATAAAAAAAGCTTTCATCTACTTTTAGCCATTTCATCGGCAAAAAAATTTCTTGCAATAAATCTATTCGCTGTTTTTTTCCTCTCTCTTCGCCTTCTATTGGCTCTATTGGCTCTTCTAACATCTGCGGTTTTTTTGCAATTTCAAAAAGACGTATTCCCCACATATCCTTTTTTTCTTATACTTACATAAATTATAGCTTTCATCACATACTGCCCAACCTACTGAAGCGCTTCCTATATCTAAGCCTATATAATATTCCATACAACCCCTCCTAAAAAAATATTGACTTTTTGATCTTATAAGTGTATAATCTAAACAATCTCAAATTTTACTACTATATGAGATTACACTACATGGTTCAAATAAAAAAATTTTTCAAATCGCCCTTTTGGGTTCACATTGATGTGATTTAGGGACTCGTTTTTAACGAGTTCCTTTTTATATATTATAGCATATTTTTTTATAAAAAAATATACTTTTCTAAAACTTTATTCATATAAAAAAACGGCCATTTGATACAAAAAAATTTATATATCAAATAACCGTTTTTCATTTTAATGTGATTAAATAAAAATATGCTTTTAAATTTCTACAAAAAAATAGGTTCATAATTAAGTTTTTTTTAGAATTTTTTTCAAAAAAATCAGTAGATGAAATCTTTAGTGTACTTGTATTAATAAGCGGATGACAGCGTACAAAAATCTTGCTTTGCTATATCCCTATCAATTAATAACTTAATCTTATGTTCTTTATCATTCATAAGTCCAAGTACGCTGACAGATCCGGGCGTAACATTTAAAAAATTCAACATATATTCTTCGGGTGCAAAGGAAAGTCTAGATATGCCAAGTTGTTTTGATATAATAGACGTTTTAAAACTCTTTTGTCCTTGCATCATAAGCAAATAAAAATTCTTTTTAGAGGCATTACATAAAAACAGATTTTTACATATACCTACACCAATAAATTTTTCAATCTCCAAACAAGCTTCCATATCATTTGCCGGTGCATGATCTACTCTCTCATAAGCAATGTCAAGCTCATCTAAAAAATCATAACATTCAATTTCTTTTTCCAATCTATTACTCTCATCTTTAGGACGTCCTTTAAATATTTCCATACAAAAAAACTTACCACCTTTTTTTCATATATATAATAAAAATCTTCTACTTCTTTGATACTATCCTCTAACTGCTTTTAACAAAAATTTCTAATTTTTTTCTAAATCCTTTTTTTCTTATCCGTTTCTACACCGGAAGATACATCAACACAATAAGGATGCAAGTTTTTTTGACAATACTTCCCACATTATCGGCATTTAATCCACCTGCAAGTATATAGTCCTTTTTAATATCTTTTATCTTATCTAAAAATAAACTTATAGTATTCTTCTTTAGGCTCTGTATATAATAATACTATATCTGCATTACTTTTTATTTGCAAGTTCTATATCTAACTCTGTTTTTTTATAGAAAAGGATTTTATTATTGTTATTCCTAATTTATCTTTTTAAGGTTCTTATATATTCCTCATTTTCATCACCTTGTAATTGAACTATGTCTATAATACCTTGTCTATAAGCAGTCTTTACAAGTTCTATATGCTGATTTACAAAAACACCAATTGCCTTGATATTAGAATCTAATTTTTTTCTTTTAGTCTTTTTGCTTCAAATAAATCTATACTTCTATGGCTCTTAGGATAATATATAACAAATCCTATATAATCCGGAAGAACTTCATTTACATAGTCTATATCATCATCTCTATATAAACCACAAATCTTAACCTTTGTCATATTTCTCTCCTTAGTATATTCAATATCCATTAATAGTGATTCTAACACATAACTAATATCTTTTGGAATTTTTTTCTATTATTTTTTTCCAGTTGGAAAATCTATAAATTTCTAAGGTATATACTAGTTATTTTATCTATTACTATTATTATAATATATAGTAAAGCACTCACTAAAGACTTATAATTTAACTGTGTCCGGATCTTCTAAAACTATACCTATAGGTGCATTAACAAGTTTTTCCTATCCATTTTTTTTAGCTCTATCACTTACCTGACCCTTTTTTTAAATATCCTATCGAAATGGTTAAATCAGACTTTATGCAAATATCTGCTTCTCCTGTATCTCCATTCATACCACTATTTATATCTATACTAACTTTATAGCTTGTTGAAGAATTTATATTTTCTATAATTTTTTTCTTATATCTTCCTTTTACTTCTCCAGTAAAACCGGTTCCATAAATACAATCCACTATACAAGTAAAATCCGTATAATTACTAGTATCTCTAATTATTTCATAATCTATATTCTTCTCTAAACACTTATCAAAAATAATACTTTCCATCTTCTGAGAATTTATTTTTTTTATCAAAAACAGCTTACAATATATTCCATTTTTCCTTTAATAAATTTGCTATAACATAACCATCTCCGGCATTATTTCCTGTACCACAAATTATAGCTACATTTTTCTTTTTAAATTTGAAAGTTTATAAGCAGCCTCTCCTGCTCTATACATAAGTTCTTTACTATCTACAAAAATTTTCTATAGTATATTTATCAGCTTTTCGCATTTCAGCAACTGTTAAGATAAGTTCTGACATATAGACACCCCTTTTCTAATTATTATATCCATAGTCTTTTTCTAGTTTTTTTAATATCTAATAATGACTACACTTATAAGTTTGTTCTTTATTTTTAATAATACGAAAGTTGAAAAAAATAATATCTTTACTCCCAGTTTTTCCATACTTCAACAGCATAACCTATTGTTGCTTTTTGCCATTTCTAACTATAGGTGTTTTTTTAATATTTGTTGATTTTCTAATACCTTATCCAACCTATCTTCTTTCACTATATATTTAATTAGAGCCAATGTGTCTTTATCTTTACTATTTTTCATCTATCATATTATCAATGCCGCCAAGAATAGCAGCTACTGAATTAAACTCACCCTTACTAAGTCCCTTTTCTTTCATATCTATGAATTGATATTTTATACCTCGTTCTTTAAAAAAACGTTCTGCCTTTTTTTGTATCATTACATTTTTTTAGTGCCAAAAAAATTTGGATATTCATATATTATTCCTTTTTATATATTATTAAAAAGCCCTAAATAGTAAAAATTTTCAAGTATTATATTATTTATGTAAGGCTTTTATTAGTTATTTTAATATATCTATATAATAGCACGAATATTAAAAAAACTAAAGTTCTTAGTATGCAAACTTTATGCTGAATTAATTTTTTTCTACTAATATATTATAAGCTTCTTAGTTATCAAAAAAATAGCGTGTGGTTTTTTTAATCTTGATATTTAATCTATATATAATAAAATGGATAGAAACTTAATATTCTATCCATTTTATACCAAAAATAATTCCTATTTTTTTATCATCATATCTATAATTTCATCGTTAGTAGCTCGCATACCCTCTCTGCCTAGCCTACCAATATTTTTTTTATAGTAGCTTTCTATACCGTCGGCAACTATACCATCACCGACAAAAAAACTGTTATCCCTGTTTATACATATTAAAAACCCAATATACCTGCATCTACAGCAGCTGCTACATATACCTTTTGACTTGGTTGTTATTTATTATAACTATATAAACTTAATCTAAAAATCATAGAAAAGAGAATAAAAAGAATTTTTACCATTTGTTCTCTTTTCAATAGCCATATGTATTATTATTTTTTTATAGACTACTTAAAAATATCTTAACAATCCTTCTATCATATACATACCTGCTACTGCACCTTGATCCGGAATTCCCTTAGCTTTTGCAGAGAAAACTGCGGCTTTTCCATATTTAGGTAGCATTTCCTTAGTTTTTTCAACGCCTTCTTTCGCACCAATTAGAGCAGCTTCAATAATTTTTTTAATATCCTCTCCACGCTCAAAGGCTTTCCTTGCCTCTATACTTGCAGGATAAATAGAATCCAGTAAAGTCCGTTCGCCTACTTGGCATTTACCTCTATTTTGTACACCTCTGGCATAAGCCGTAAAAAAATCTGCCATATCACTTCTCAGTATGCCTGCTTTACCTTTTAGCTCCTTTCCTACTTCAATTATTCCACTAGACATCAGTGTTCCCATTGTAGACGGAACTACTGTGGCCATTTTCATTCCAGCCTTCATCAGTGTAGAACCTATATTATTTTTCATCCATATTTTCTTCTATCAACTTTGGTAATGCCGAAAAACCTTTACTCATCGTAAGACCTAAATCTCCATCTCCCATATCGGCATCCATTTTACATAGTTCATCTTTTTTTTCTTCAAATATATTACTCACACCTTCAAAAAAATCAGGTAGTTCTTTTGTTAATATTTTATCCATTTTAAATCTCCTAAAATTGTTTATAAAATGGTGTATTTACCGAAAAAAATCTATCCACTCCTTAATTTCTTTATCTACTTTTACAAAGTGAAATTGAAGCTCCAGCCATTTCCATACTAGTTGCATATTCTCCAATAAAGCTTCTATAAATACTAATATTTTTTTCATCTAAGAATTCTCTTACATCATTGCTCAATATATAAAAGTTCTTCCAAGCTTGTTGCCCCTAATCCGTTTACTAATAAACAAACTTCATCCTTAGCTTGTAATTTTAAATCTTTTATAATCGCTCCTACTGCTTCTTCTGCCAATTCTTTTAGACTTTTTTTATATCCCCATTCCATATTCCCGGCTCTCCATGTATACCCATTCCAAAAAGCCATCTCATTTTTTTCCCTAATTCAAAAATTACTATGACCTAACTCCGGTATAACGCAAGGTGTCAGTGCGAAACCTACAGTGGCTGTATTTTCCTTAGCTTTATTTGCCGCTTCATAAACTTCATCTAAAGTTCCACCAATACTTGCTTTTGCTCCGGCACATTTATACATAAAAAATATACCTGCTACACCTCTTCTTGATTCTACTCTATCATTAGATAAAAATATCATCAGAACCTACTATACTTTTTAGTTTTTATATCATCTATATCCAAAACTTCTGCTGCCATATCAAAATTCATTATATCACCGGTATAATTTCCATATAGAAATAGAGTTCCCAGACCTTCATCAACTTCTTTTGTAATATTTACAATTTGTTCTGCAGAGGGTGATTGAAATACTGAACCCACTCCACATCCGTCTAGCATTCCTTCTCCTACATAGCCTAAAAAAACAGAGGTAAATGCCCTGTTCCACCACCGGTTACTATAGCTACTTTCCCTTTTTTTTCTTTGCATACACAATAACAACGCAAATCATTTTCAACATATTTTACTTTATTAGGATATGCCCCATATATACCTTTTAGCATATCATCTGTATATTCTGCCGGATTATTTACTATTTTCTTCATATTTTACCCTTTCTTTTTATACTTTAAATTTTTTTCTAAAAATAATAGTTCTTTAAAGGTTTTACTATAAGGAGCTTTACATAAGCCTTTTTTTCAGTTATTATTCCTGTTATAAGTTCATTATCCGTAATATCAAATGCAGGATTGTATACATCTATTCCTACCGGTGCCATTCTATTCTTATACCACATTTCAGTAATTTCGTTACCATCTCGCTCCTCTATAGGTATTTCTTTTCCGGTAGGGGTATCCATATCTATAGTAGAACTTGGAGCACACACATAAAAAGGTATATTATAATATTTTGCTAATATAGCTATAGCTGATGTTCCAATTTTATTTGCAAAGTCACCATTTGCAGCAACTCTATCACAACCTACAAATACAACAGAAATTTTTACCCTCTTTCATAAGTATAGAAGCCATATTATCACATTGTAGAGTTGTTTTTTTATTCCAGCTCTGTTTAATTCAAATGAAGTCAGTCTTGCACCTTGTAATAATGGTCTGGTTTCATCACAATATACATGTAGTTCATCTCCGGAAATACCTTGCTCTAATGCTATATACATAGGAGCTGTTGCAGTTCCATATCTTGCTGTTGCAAGTGTTCCTGCATTACAATGTGTTAAAATTCCTATTTCCTTACCCTCTTCTTTTAACTCTTTAATAATCCTAAATCCTATCTCTCCTATATTTCTACTTATTTGTATATCTTCTTCTCTTATATGCTCCGCCTCATCTAAGATTATATCTTTTTATTTCATCTATACTCTTATCTTTATTTTCAATAAATACTCTATTCAATCTATTTAACGCCCAAAAAAGATTAACAGCTGTAGGTCTTGATGTAGCTAGGTAATTCTTTATGGTTTTAAATTCTTCATAAAACTCCTCGTATGTACTTGCTTCTATTTTTTTTGTCAATACTGCAAGACCTATTGCCGCTGTCACACCTATTGCCGGAGCACCTCTAACCCTTAACTTTTTTTATAGCTTCCCATATCTCTTCTTTTTGTATTTAGATTTATTCTCTTTATCTGATTAGGTAAAAAGAGTTTGATCTATAATATCTACTCCTAATCTATCATTAGTAAATCTTACTGTTAATAAATTATCGAAATATTTTTTTCCAAATCTACCATATTAATTCCCCCATATTTTAGCAAGAAGAATTGACTCCTCTAATATAGAGATAAAAATCCTTACCATTTTTTTATATCATTCCTATTTAAGATATATTTTTTTACCAGCTAATATTGTAATTCTTTCAGCTAAAGTACGTTTATAAGCATCCTCTATACTAGTTAAATCCAAAAACATTTGCCATACCTATTGTTCTTCTATGTAATTCTGTTCCCGTATATCCTGCAGCATCACTTATTATATTTCCAAGATAATATTCTTTAAATCCCTTAACTTTTTGCCATAGGTTCTGTTACTAACTTATCATATTTATAATTATATTTATTTATAAAACTATCTATTATATTTTCTATAGTTTCATTAACCCATCTACAAAAAAATCTTTTTTTCATATACTAAGCCATTTACATATGCAAAAAAATCATATTTGCTACTATATTTCCTATATCATACCCCATAGGTGCAAAAAGTCCCAAATTCACAATCAAACACCTTTATTTCATTTTCTTTAATAAATATAGAACCTGTATGTAAATCTCCATGAAGTAGTGCTTTCAGCATTTGACATAAAATTAAATTTTAATTTTGATACTTCTAAATGTAAAAGTTCATCTTTATATAACTCTATTTCTACAAATTCTTTATTAGGTGGAAATATATTATTTCTCTCAGCTCCCAAATAAGGTTCCATTAAAACTAATTTTTTTCTGTTATATCATCTAAATCCGTGTAATAAACTTTCTTGTAAGTTCTTTCTTTTCTTTATGATCCATAACTATATCACTTGTCATTAATAAAGTATTGACCATAAATTCTGATATTTTATCAGCAAATCCTTTGAATATTTTGTGTTCTAGCATAGAAAAACGCATAATCTCAAAATCGCTACAATCTTCCATTCCACAAGCACTCATAACAGTATCATAAAAAAATATATGCGGAACCATTCCTTTAGCATATTTTTTTCTTCTATTTGAAGTATTTCAGACTCCTGCCTATTTCTATCCAATGTAGCTTTCATATCCTCAGATATTCTTAGACTATCTCCTGCCTGTTTTATATATATGCTATGTCCTTTATTATCACTTACTCTACACACATGGTTTAGATTTCCATGTTCTTTAGGTATTTCAACCTTAATACTATCTATATCCCAATCTATTTGTTTTTTAGTCTTACTGAGAGTATATTCGGTAATAATATTGCTGGTTTTTATAGGATTAGTTTCATCTATCATCAAAAAATATTTAGAAAAATCCATACTTTCTCCTTAATCCTCCTTCTTTGATATATAGGCTGCAATAAGTGCCAAACCTAAAACTGTTCCTTTGACTGCCGGTAATACATAAAATGGTACCGCACATATAGTAAGACCATTTTCCAGTGTAGATACTAATGCCGAACCTATCATTGTTCCAAGAGCATTAGGTTTTTCAGCACCACCTACAGTTCGTCCTACAAATACTGCCGCTAATGATGGCATAAGATAATCATCACAGCACATAACTTGTGCAGAACTTCCTCTTGAAGCTACTAAAATACCTGCTATAGCAATAAATATTGCTGTTATCATTCCGGCCATATACCTATATTTTTTTATATTGATTCCCGATAATTTTGCAGCTTGTCTATTTCCACCCATAGCATATAAGTATCGCCCATATTTTGTATAATTAAGGAATATATGGGCAGCTATTACACATACAAACATTATAATTATTATCCAAGGTGCTCTTCCTATAGCTGAAAATGAATTTGATAACACTGTTCTAAGAGGTTCTGCTCCCCAAGATGTTCTCATACCTGTAGAAACTGCTCCACCCCCTATATACCATTGTCCAATACCTTGATGTACGAACATGAGTGCACAAGTGGCTAACATATCTGGTATTTTACATACTAATATAAGAAACATTGTAAGCTGATACAAAACTAAAGTTACAAGTATACAAATCAATATAGAAACTCCTAATGATTGTCCAAACCAAAGGTAAGAGGATACAAATACATATGCTGAACAGCTAGCGAGTGTAGCAGCAGACATATCGAAACCATCTGGAGCCATTGTTATGGTAGCTGCTATTCCAAATACCGTATTGATTGCCATAGCTCTTAATATATTGACCATATTATTAGTTGACATAAAAGAGCCACCCTTTAGTGTAGTAAAAATAATGAAACATAAAGTTAAAGCAAATACTGCTGCCCAACTAACTAAAAAAACTTTCCTATATTAAATCTTCCTTCTATTTTTTTAAATTCATAAATTTTTACCCCCTAAAAATACTTTATTCATTACCACCTACAGAAAAAAATTCATTATTTTATCATCCTTTTGCTTCTTTAGTATCAAGTTCTACAACAATTTTTTTCCGCTGTACATAACATACATTCTATCTGTAAGTGATAGTAATTCTGTATTTTCACAAGAAGCATATATAACACCTTTTTCCACTTTTTTTGCTATATTATTTATAAGTCTAAATATATCTTGTTTTTGCTCCTACATCCACACCCTTTGTAGGTTCATCAAATATATAAATATCACTATTTGCCCCTAACCATTTTCCAACAACTACTTTTTTTGCTGATTTCCACCGGATAAAAAGTCTAACTTCTTGTTTTATACTAGGTGTTTTTTTATACCTAAACTTTTAATGAATTTATTTGCATTATCTTTTTATTCTTCTATTATTTATAAATGAATATTTACAAAAATCCCCCAAATTTACTGCTGATAAATTAAAAGCTACACTTTCGCTTATTAAAACTCCTTCTTTTCTTCTTTCTTCCGGAACTAATGCTATTCCGCTTTTTACAGCATCAGCAGGAGTTTTTTTATTTTTTTAGTTCTTTGCCATTCAAATAAATTTTTTTCCATTAGTTTTTTTGTATGCTCCAAAAAAATCAATTTACATAGTTCCGATTTTCCAGCACCTACCAAACCACCTATTCCAACAATTTCTCCTCTCTTAACTGATAAAGATACATCTTTGACTTTTGCCATCCGCACCTGATAAATTTTCAACTTTCAAAAAGTTCTTCCCCTATATCACATTCTTCTTTAGGAAAACTCTCTTCAAATGACCTACCAAGCATCTTTTCTACTATTTCTTTAGTTGTTGTTTTTTTCATTAATACCACAAGTATCTATAAGTTTTCCATTTCTCATAACTGTATAACTTTCACATATCTCTAATATTTCATCTAGTCTATGAGAAATAAATAATATAGCTATATTTTCTTGTTCTCTTAATCTTTTAACCGTCGAAAATAACTCTCTTGTTTCTGAGGCACTAAGTGGAGCCGTAGGCTCATCTAAAATTAAAAAGTTACAATTCATTCTTAAAGCACGTGCTATAAGCAACATTTGTTTTTTTGAGCCAACGATAATTCTTGAACCAAGCATTTTACATCTATTGTAGTTATATGTAAACGTTCTAAGGCTTTCTTAGCCTCTTTTTTTCTATATATCTCCAATCCATAAATATATTAGTTCTCATTACCAATTCGTTCAGCATTATATTTTCTGCTACTGAAAGTGTGGGAACAAGAGAAGTATCTACTTCTTGATAAACTATTTGTATACCTATTTTCTTAGCCTCAACCGGATTTCTAAGTTCTATTTTTTTCTATTATTTATATATATTTCTCCAGTATATGTAGGATTAGCACCAGCCAGCACCTTCATAAGTGTAGATTTACCGCACCATTAGCACCAACAACTGCTCTTATTTCTCCGGTTGATACTCTAAAAATTTATATTTTCTAAAGCTTTAACCCCCGGAAATTCAATAGATATATCTTTGGTAATAAGTTCTATCTTTTTCATATAGCTATACTCTCCCTTTTCATAATTTAATATATTATTTATGTATTAAATCTTTAGGCATCCAATCAGCAACCGAAATATATTCAAGATTACCATATGTTTCACCTGCTATATTACCTAAATTTTCTACAGTTGAATCTTCTTTTAAAGATTTAGCTAGAATAGGACTTCCCGGTACTTCTACAACATCTACACCCATTTTTTTACTTGCCGGATCATAAATTTTATCGTATTCTCCCGCTATCTCAAGCATAAGTAAACGCATTGCTATTTCTCCATTTAAAGTCCAATCTGTTGTACCTGCAGCTGTCCAAATATCAGGAGTTGTTTTCATATTTGTAATATCTACAGGATCTATATCTACAGAACTCATAGATAATGGAACTCCGGCTTTGCCATTAAAGTTATTATTTTCCATAATAGCATTATAGACTCCCTGACCATACAAATCATAGTATGCTACTATTCCGTCTACATCTTCTCTTTTTAAGCTTTGCAAATATGCCGCTACTACAGTATTAGCAGAGTCCACTGAATCTTGAAGTGGTTGTACTTCTCCTACAGTTTTAATTTTACCTGCTTTTTCATATTCTTCCCATCCGGCTTCTCTTCTATCAAATGGACTTATGTAGTTAGGTCCTCGCCATACTTTTACTAACCTTACCCCTTCTCCATATTTTTTAACCATTTCATCCAATAGAACTGTTACCAAAGATTTATCTTGTTGAAACATTTGAGTTACTCCATCAAGTTTTTTATATTCACCATCTGCATAGAACTGAGTATCAAATGTAACTATCTTCAAATTTGGATATTGCTCTAATATCTCTTTCAAGAAAACGTAAGAGCCATCTTGATTTCCATGACTTACCAAAAGACCATCGTATCCGGCAGATGCACAAGTACGTATAGTATCTTGCCACTTATTAAAGTCTCCATCACAAAAGAAGAAGTCAAATTTAACCCCTAATGCATCACATAATTTTTTACAAGAATCTTTCCACATTTGAAAAATAGTGGCTGATGGCATAATCATAATATATGCTACTTTCTTACCTGCAACTGGATTTTGCATATTACTATTAGCTACTGTTGTTTCAACACCAGTAACAGATGCCTTTTCAGATACTCTAGAATCACCTTTTGCACAAGCTGTCAAAGAACCGCTAACATAGCCGTTACAAGACATGTACTGATAATTTTTTTAAAAAGATTTCATATAAATTCCTCCTTTTAAACACTTGTTTTTTTGTTTACTATATTTTATATAGTAGTTTAGTAAAACTATATACCTATTTTAACTAAAAAGTCAATTATTTTTTTTAGTAAATTTTACTTTTTATTTTTTTGTATTTATAGTTATATTATTATTATATAAGTACATAATAACTATATTATATAAATAATAATGCTAAACAAAAATACAAAACAAAAAGGTCATTGTATAGTAATTATACAATGACCTCTAAATTATTTATTTTTTTACACTATCTCTTTCAATTAATTCTCCGGTAACCCTAGTCTTTGTAGGTAATAAACTATCATCATTTACCAATTCTAATAATTGTAAAACCGCCTGCTTTCCTAAAACCTTTCTTTGAACATGTATGGTTGTGAGTGCCGGTGAGCTTACTGAGGAATATGAAATATCGTCAAACCCTATTATCGAAACATCTCTGGGTATCTTATACTTTTTCTCTTTTAATGCTTTCATCACACCAAGTGCAATGGTATCATTTTCAGCGAAGAAAACCGTATTATTCATATTTTTAACTTCCAAAATATTAGAAAAATCATCATGTGAACCGATAAGTGTAGGTATTACCTTATAATCATTTTTCTTCATCTAGGCTTAAATCCAGTTTTTTTATACTTATTTCAAATGCTAAACGTCTTTCTCTAAAAATTTTTCATTATCAGATTCACTTCCTATATACCCAATTTTTTTATATCCAAGTTTCTTTAAGTATGACATTGCTATAAAAAAACATTTTTCATAATTATTTATACTTACACTACTATATTGGATATTTGGAACAGGATTATCCACTATAACAAATGGGATACTTATCTGTTTTAAATATTCATAATCACTATCTATCATTTCTGTTCCTATAACAATAGCTCCGTTATATTTATCATATTCAATACTAGCTAAACCCTCTTTTTAGATCATTTTTTTAATTATAACCATATTCATAAGATAGTTTTTTTATTTCTAAGTTCTTCTTCAGCTGAATCTATTATAGATGAGATAAAACCTTGATTTTCCTCAACAAAAAAACCGCTTTGGCTATATTTAATTATCAAGATATTATTATCGTTACTTTTTTTCTTCTGGGAATAGGATTATAGTTATTATCTTTCAATGCTTTTTAATACTTTTTTTCTCTTGTTGCTTCACTAACACCTTTCTTCCCATTTATAACTATAGATATAGTAGCTGGGGAAACTCCTATCTTATTTGCTAAATCTCTTATATTCATAAATACTCCATATTAAACTATACTAAAATTTAAAAAAATGTTTACTAATCACCTTGAAATAATACATTCTAAGTCACTATATGTCAAGCGATATATAGTATAGCTTTTAATATCAAACATAATATCTCTACAACCCTTGACAAAGAGCCATTTTTTTAATCTTGATATTAAATCTATATATAATAAAAATGGATAGAAACTTAATATTCTATCCATTTTATACTAAAATACTTCCTATTTTTTTATCATCATATCTATAATTTCATCGTTAGTAGCTCGCATACCCTCTCTGCCTAGCCTACCAATATTTTTTATGGTAGCTTCTATACCGTCGGCAACTATACCATCACCGGCAAAAAACTGTTGTCCCTGTTTATACATATTAAAACCCAATATACCTGCATCTACAGCAGCTGCTATCTTAGCTGCACAAGAGGCCTTTGCACCATCACAAATCATACCTGAAAGTATAGCTATAGAATTTACCACAGTATGCTCCACCTCATCAAAACCACCACCAAGCAAATAAGCAATGCCTGCTCCGCTACCTGCACCTGCACTTACAACTCCACAATAAGCCGAAAGTGTACCTATACCTGTTTTCTGATGAATAGCCGTAAGATTTGATAAGACTAAAGCTCTATATAAATCATCTTTACTAGAACCTATCTCTTTTGAATATATTATAACAGGAACTGAGGCAGTAATTCCTTGATTTCCACTACCTGAATTTATTATAACAGGTAACTCACATCCATTCATTCTCGCATCTGAACCTGCTGCCGCATACGCTTTAGCCTTATTTTTTATAGTGTTTTCTCCTGTAGAAAGTAAAACTTTCCCTATATTTGCACCATAGTTATTTGTAAGTCCTTCATTTGCTATATTCATATTATAGTATATTTTGCGCATCAAGTATATCTTTTACATCTTCAAGATCAACTGATAACGAAAAAAATCCCATATATCTTTCATGTTTAAAATAGATCTATCTGTAGTGCCACTTAATAAATTATTACAAGTAGAACCTTTTAACAAAAATTTTCCATTTTTTTCTATAGATATTATGTTGGTATGCCTATCTACTATATGTACCTTGCAATAGGAGTCATCTTTATATGCTATGATAATAATTTCAAACATTGATAAACCTTTTATATGTTCTACAGTAACTTCCGTTTCTCTCATATACTTTTCTATATCTAATACATTTTCCTTAGACATTAAAGAAATGACTTCTAATTCTTTATCTGCATCACCACCTACTATACCTGCACAGACTGCGGCCTCTATACCTTTTAACTTACCTGTATTTGGTATAATAACTGATTTTACATTCTTTATTATACTACCACTAACCTTTACTTCTACCTTGGTGGGCAAGGCTTCTAAATACTTTCTAGCTAATGCGGCTGCATAAGCTAAAGCTATAGGTTCTGTACAACCCATAGCCGGCTTCAGCTCTTCTTTTAATATCTTCAAATATTCTATATATGTATTACTAGTCTTTTTCCATATATTTCAACCTCTATATGCATATTTTTTTAAGTTTTCTGTAAAAAAAGTAGAGCGTGATATACCCATAATTTCACATATTTCTTTTTTTGTTTTCCCTTGCTTTTATTAAATCTAACAAATAGTTTTTTTCTCTATTTCTGATATAGATAAATTTTTTTATTACTTACTATACTTGGTAAATTTGATATAAGATTATTATTGGATTTTTACCATACTTTCTATGTAAATTTCTAAGTCTGATAATGTATAGCTTTCTTTTTCCCATAAATATTCAATATCTTTTTTTCATCATAGCTGTAATCTAATCTATTATATATCTTACTATAATAATTAATAGAACTTCTTACAAAAACTATAGAACAGATTATAATCATAATATATATTATCTATATCTATAAACGCTATATTTTTTTTATATAGCTATATAGCTTATTACTAAATAAAGATTTCTGCTTAAGATCATATATATTAGATGAAGTACAAAAATATAACTCTTGCTCTTTCTTCATTTTTTTAGCAAGGACATCTGCCAATTTATCTTGAATATGTAAACTTATATATTCAGGTAAAACTATAATTAAAGTTCCCTTTTTTTATAATATTTAATATCCCATCTTCTCCCATAAAAAAATTCATCCAATAAATCTCTATATATATTTTTGCATATATACCACTTTTTATATCTTCTAAATGTCTATCCGAATAATTAGCAATAGCTTTTTGCCAATAATTCACTTATGGTATTATCCTTATTATATATAAGAATATCCGTATCTTTTTTTAGATAGTAATTTAGCTTCATCTAAAAATTTCATCTTTTATATATTTAGATAACCAGGGAAAAAGTTACTAATGAACCATTAAGAGTTGAGATTTCCTTATTAGAAAAACTGTAACTTTTCTTCAAACTTACAGATGTAAAATTTTTTTCATTAAATCCAAAATTTACAGGCTCTACACTTAAAAAAACCCCTAAATAAACTTTCATTATATGTTAGACTAAGTTTAATATTTTTTTAATTTTTTTATCTCTAGCATATAAATCTAAAATATCTTTATATATTTCTTTTTAGATTCCTAGGCTTAGATACCATACTATTATCTTTATCAAATAGTTTATTAAATGCCCTATTTGAAAGTATTATATTAGCATATTTATCAGTATAAACTAAGGCATCATTTGTAAAAATCAAGTATGGCTTCTATCCTCTTCATCTTATCGTTAAGCGATTTTTTCATTTATTTCATTAATACGTATACCAATAAGTTCAGCCATATTTTCCATAAAGAAAAATAGTAGAGTCAAGTTTTTGTAAATAACTTATTTACTTTTTGATTTTTTTGTAAAATAAGAGCTAATACACCCAAAACCCTGTTTTTCAAACCTTATGGGAACTCCTATAAATCCTTTTCATCTTACAGATTTTATATTCTTTACATTTTCTACAAGTATTAATCTCTGCCTTATCTTTTTATATATAATCTTTCATTTGCACTAATCACTCTAGCTATTAAAGAACCTATTTTTTTATATCATTATATAAAGAAAAAAATATTTTAATGATTTTCCTATTATATCCATATCTTCATCTACTATAATTACATCCGTATCAAGTACATCGGATATAACTATAGCAAAGTTATCTACAAAACTTTTTAATCCTCTTACTCTTCACTTTTTTTAAAGCCCTTACTTTAATGTATACTCACCAGCAATTTTTTTCTTATTAACTCAAGCCTAGATTTATCTATATCCTCAGATATAGTACAATCCGCTCCTAATCCAACTCCTTTTGTACCGGCATTATCTAAAAATATTATATATATATTCTCTTAATTCTTCTTCACTTCCTGTATACAGTATACTTCCTTTTCGCATTATCAAAACCACCTAATACCGGTTTTGTTATTAAGAATTTTTCTTTCCCTCTTCTAAAGAAATATTTTCAGTAAATACTGCCCAGTTAAATGCTTTTTACCGGATAATCTTTGTACCAGTTTAATTCATTAGTATATTTTGCATAACCACAAATATGTAAAAGTATATTGTCAGTAAACCCATTTATATAATTTAATAACAATAAATCTAAACTTTCAACATATTTTTTTATGGAATTCATGATCTATAGTCTTATCTTGTACTGCTTGTACACTATAATATATTCCATCTATAGACGTTTCAGCAAATATTCTTTTTTTATTAGTATTTTTAATATCAGAAGCTATTTCTAGAGCTGCTCTAGTAACAACATCTACATCTTCTCTAAGTAATCTAACAAACTTTGTAAAAATCTTCATCATACTCTTCAAATCTAAGTCTTATATATTGCAATGGTGAAAAGATATTATAATATTTATATACATCATCACCTGCATATTCACAAACTTCTTTGACATATTCAACTTGCTTATTTATCCACTCATGAGATTCACCTACAGCTTTTTACCTCGCTTAATTCTGATATAGTTTGTATATTTTTTTATACAAAGCGAAGGATGACCAAAGAAACCATCTGACATAATTTTTTTATAAAGTCAGGTTTCACTTCATCTATAAATTTTTTTGTTCATTTAGAACTCTATTAAAAATTTTCTCATCATTATAATTATAATGATTATGAAAAAGACACAAAATGATGCCAAAATGATACGGAACTCTTTCTACTTCTTCATTATTTAAAAAATTTATCTATAAGCTCTTTTTCTATTCATATATTACCACCTACTTATTATATTTTTATCTTTGTATATTTATAACTTGCATCTGATATAATTTTAAGTTTTTTTCATCATCTATATTATTAGGAACCGAACAATCGGCACCTATAATAAACCCCTTATATCCATTATCTGTAAGCAATTTGTATACATATTCATTTAATTCTTCTTCACTACCTTTATCTATCAAAGTATTAGGATTATTATCAAAACCGCCTAGTATACATTTATTTTTCAAATATTTTTTTCTACCTTCTTTTAAAGGAATATTTTTCCGTATATGTAGCCCAATTATAAGCTCCTGCTTCATAATCTTTATAATATAAAAGATTATTTTTTTATGTCTGGCATAACCACATATATGTAAAATATTATACTTACTATACTTATTAGCTAAATTAAGAGCCGAAATTTCTGTATCTCTTATATACTTATTGTATGTTTCTTGATCATACTTAAAAACTTTGAATATTTTGAACACAATAATATATACCATCTAAATCTGTTTCTTCAAATAAAGCTTTTTATAAGTATTTCTATATCTTTTTGAATTTCCATTCCAGCTTTATAAAGCTCCTTTGGAAAAATTTTTCGGCTAGATAAACAAATTTATCAAAAATCCAAATCATGAAATTCCAATTTTATTCTTATCACTTGTATAGGAGCGAAGATATTATAAAAAGTAAATACTTCCTCTTTAAATAAGTCAACAAGCTTCTTTACATGCTTTATTTGTTCTCTTATCCAAGGATGATTTTCACCTATACTACGAATTTTTTTAATAAATCCTTTCCATCTTCTAACCTATTATTCATAACAGGAGGATAACCCATAAAGCCTTCATTCATAAGCTTCATCATATCCGGGTTTATCTTATTATAATAATCCAAATGTCCCTTTATAGCTCTTTTTAAGTATCTCTTTATCTTCTAAACCTCTAAATTGTTCCTTTCCAAGTATAAAATGATGCCAAAAAAACCAAGTGGAACTCTATCTACCTCTTTATTTTCAAATGCTCTTTCTATAAGTTCCCTTTTTGTATACATTATAATTTATCCTCCAACATATCCATAAGACAAATTATTTGATAAGACATAGTAACTGCACCAGGATCTAAATGCCCTACTCCTTTATCAGCTTGATAGGTAGCTCTTCCTCTTACAGCCTCCATTTTAGCTGTTTCATTTGCACCATCTATAGCCGCTTGTCTAACCCTCATACACAAACTTTTATCATCTATATTTTCTTTTAGAGAAAGCTCATAAACTTTTACACTTGGATATAAACTATCTATCATAGTCTTGAATCCCGGTTTTGCCTGTCCTCTAGACATAATAGCATCAAGCATAGCATTTAAAACTTCATAAATACTATTTTTATCAAGTACTTCTAACCCTTTTGTAACTTTTGCGGCTGCAAGATAGGCACTTCCATATAAAACACCTGAAGAACCACCTATTACAGACATCATGATTTTTTTCCTATCTCTTTCATACCATCTGATAAAGATAAAGTTTCTATGGTAGAAATATTTTTCCACTATTTTACCAAAAACCCATATCCATATTTGCCCAATGATCACCATCTCCTGTAGCCAAGTCTAAATCTGTAATATATTCTTTATCATTATGTATTTTTGTATATGCCTTTACTATATAAGCTGCATAATCTATCATTCTTATTTCAAATCCCATTTTTTTACCTCTTTTTAGTTTTTTTCCAAGCAACTGTATCTACAGGTGCATCTAAAAAGTTCTTTTTAGTTCTTCATCCAATTTTAATAAACTAATAGAACAGCCTGTCATATCTAGAGCTGTAGTATAATTACCAACTAATGTTTTATATACTTTTATTCCCTTTTCTTCTAATACTTTTTGTATCTCTCCATTTAAAATATAAAGTTCCATTAAAGGTGTTGCTCCAAGTCCATTAACAAGTAACGCCACTTCGCTATCTCTATAATTATAATCTGACAAAAATCTTATCAAGTAAAATTTCCGCTATTTCTTTTTGCAGTCTTTATCTTAGTTCTTTCAATTCCAGGCTCTCCATGTATTCCCATGCCTATTTCCATTTCATCATCCGCCAGATTAAAGCCTGCTTTTTCCTACTGCGGGTAATGTACAAGCACTCATAGCCATACCCATACTTCTTACATTTTCTATAGCCTTATTAGCTACTCTTTTTACTTCTGCTAAAGAACCACCCTTCTCAGCCATAGCACCAGCTATTTTATGGATAAATACAGTTCCCGCTATGCCTCGCCTACCTGTGGAATAAGTACTATCTTCTACTGCAACATCATCTTTAACTATTACCGTTTCTACTTCTTTACCTTCTAATTCCGCAAGATCCTTGGCTAAACCAAAGTTCATGATATCTCCGAATAATTTTTTATAATAAGTAAAGTTCCTTTTCCTTTATCTGCTTTTTCTATAGCTGTACCTATTCTATCCGGACTTGGAGATGAAAATATATTTCCTGCTACTGCCACATCAAGCATTCCTGTACCGACAAAACCTGCATGTAAAGGCTCGTGACCTGAACCACCACCGGAAATAACTGCCACTTTGTTTATTAGCTTTTTCCTACATATAAGTTCTACATCAGGAATATATTCCAAACTTTCACTATATGCCATTTGCATACCTGCTAAAGCTTCCTTTACTACATCATTAGCTTCATTAATTATCTTTTTCATATTTTCCCTTCCTAGCCTAATCCTAAATAGGCTTTCATCACTCTACTATCTTTTGCTATATCTTTAGAATCACCACTGAGACTTACAACTCCATTCTCCAGTACATAAGCTCTATTTGATACCTGTAATGCCATATTTGCATTTTGTTCTATCAAAAGAATAGTTACACCCTGTTTATTAATTTCTTTAACCATGTCAAATATCATCATTACAAAATTAGGAGCAAGTCCCAAAGATGGCTCATCTAACAATAACAAACTAGGTTCAGACATTAAAGCTCTGCCTACAGCCAACATTTGTTGTTCTCCACCAGATAAAGTTCCTGCACATTGTTTATATCTTTCTTTAAGTCTTGGAAATAGCTCGTATATTCTTTCATAGCTTCTTAATATATCATTTTTATTTTTAACTATATATGCACCTAATCTCAAATTTTCTTCTACTGAAAGTGCCGGAAATACTTCTCTACCCTCTGGAGATATACCTATACCCATAGAATTTAATTTATGAGTATAAATATTAGTTATATCTTTATCTTTAAAAGCTTATATTACCCTTAGTAGCTTTGCATATACCCATAATAGAATTCAATAAAGTAGTTTTTCCTGCACCATTACTACCTATTAAAGAAACTACCTCTCCTTCTTTTACTTCCATATCTATTCCTTTTAGAGCGTGTATAGCACCATAATATGTATGTAAATTCTTAATCTGCAACATCACTAACACCTCCTAAGTAAGCTTTTATAACATTTTTATTTTTTGCTATCTCCTCCGGTAATCCATTGGCAACAGGTTTACCGTGATCTATAACATAAATTCTATCTGATATATTCATAACAACACTCATATCATGCTCTATCATTAGAACTGTATAACCCATTATTCTTATTTTTCTTATAAATTCCATAAGTTCAGCTGATTCTTTTGGATTCATTCCTGCTGCAGGTTCATCTAATAAAATGAGTTTTTGCTCCTGTTGCAAGACTTCTAGCTATCTCTAGTTTTCTCTGTTCCCCATAAGGAAGATTAGCCGCATATTCATCTCGTCTATAATCAAGTCCAATAGACTTCAAAAGTTCTATGGCTCTAATTGTTTCTCTATCCTCTTCATTTTTAAACTTTTTAGTTCTAAAAATACTGGAAAAGATACCATACTTAGTATTTAGATGCGAGCCTATAAGAACATTTTCTATTACTCTTAAATCACTAAAAAAGTCTAATATTTTGAAAAGTTCTGGAGATACCTGCTTTTAACTATATGTATAGGAGATTTATTATGTATTTCTTCTCCATTAAAAAAATTATAGTACCTTCATCCGTAGTATAAACACCTGTAAGTATATTAAAAACTGTAGTTTTTTTCCAGCACCATTTGGACCTATTATACTAACTATTTCACCTTCTTTTTATTTCCAAACTTACACCATCAACAGCCAGTATTCCACCAAAAATTCTTTTTTTATATTATCTATCTTTAAAAATTATATTATCTTTCATTTGATAGACCTCCTAGACTAGCTATTTTTTTGATTTACATATTTTTGATAAAGAATAAGGTAACATACTTTTTATATCCTAAAATTCCTTGTGGTCTAAATCTCATCATTATAACAAGTATAAGACCATATAAAAACAAATCTATATTCCATCAAGAATCTTGAAATTTCAGGAAACGCTATTAAGATTGTGGCTCCTATGAACATCCCCCTAATAGTTCCCATTCCTCCTAAAATAACTATACTAAGTATAAGTGTTGATACATCAAAATTAAAAGTATTAGGATCTATATACCCTATTAAACCTGTATATAAACTACCACCTAATGCACAAAAGTGCTGCAGATATGAGAAAAAGCTAATATTTTATAATAATTTATATTAATTCCCATCATTGTTGCTGCCAATTCATCAGTTTTTATAGCTTGAAAAGCTCTACCAATTTTTGATTTAATTAATAAATAACAAAATATACTAACTAAAATAACTATTATTACTGTCAAATAATATAAACCTCTATTTGTTATGTTCATACTAAATCCAAATAAACTAGGCTTAGGTATATTTTTTTAATACCTAAAGTTCCATTTGTAAGACTCGAAAAAAATTCATAGCTATCATTTTTATAATCTCACCAAAACCTAAAGTTATAATTGAAAGATATGTTCCCTGATACTCTAAGACTTGGAAGTCCAAGTATTATTCCTATAAATCCTGCTATAAACATCCCTATAAAAAGTCGCAATAAAAAAATTAAAAATTATATCTTGTAATAAGTATAGAACTGGTGTAAGCTCCTATAGCTACAAAAACCTGCATGTCCTAAAGAAACTAAACCTGTATATCCGGTCAGTATATTAAGTCCCATAGCAAGTAAAAATATATACTCCTATTTTTTTATAGCTATACTTAAAAAAATATTGGTTCGAAAATATAAATGGCAAAACTATAAAAAAATAAGATACTACATACAAGTAAATAAAAATTTATAGGTATAGCAAATTTCTTGAAATTTATATAATAAATTATTCTTATTCTTATCCATATCTATACCTTTTTAATACCTTTCTTTCCAAAAAAGTCCATTAGGTTTTTACTATAAGCACTATAATCAAAAATAACAAAAAGCTATAGCATCTCTATAAGTTGAGCCTAAAAAAGTTGCCGCCATACTTTCAGAAACTCCTACAATCAAACCTCCAAGTAAAGCACCAGGTAAACTACCTATTCCACCAAGAACTGCTGCGGCAAACGCTTTTAAACCTGCCATAAATCCCATATTAGGGTATACTATCTGGTAATATCCACCTACCAAACTACCAGCTATAGTTGCACAAAGTCCGGCTAGAAAAAAGGTAAAAGATATAACAAAATTTATATTTATTCCCATCATCATTGCAGCTTTTGAATTCTGTTCTGTAGCCCTCATAGCTAAACCTAGTTTTGTTTTATATACAATAAACATAAGTATTAACATAAGAACTAGAGAAACCATACACATCATTATTTGAGTATAAGTCAAAACAGTATTTACTATTTTTCACATTACCTTCGGTAAAAATACTTGGAAAATTTCTTTTTTCTGAACCTAGAAATACAATTAACAAATTAGTAATTATGTTTGATATACCTATAGTTGTTATAAGTGAAGCTATAGGCTTTGATTTTTTCTTTCTAAGTGGCTCTAAAGCTACTTTATCTATACATATTCCAAGTAATCCTGTAAGTACCATAGCAACTATAACACCTGGAAAAACCCCAAATTTAAGACCTATAAATATCATTGCTATCTCTGCACCAAAAAGCATACACAGCACCATGTGAAAAAATTTACAAGTCTTAAGATACCAAAAATAAGTGAATAGCCTACTGCTATTAGTGCATATCCCATACCAAGAGCTAAACCGTTAAATATTTGTTGACCAAGCATAGCATTTCCTCTTTTAATTCATCTTTATAAATTTTCCATCTTTTATAGTTACTTTTAACGAATTGTTTATCTACATCTCCATTTTCATCAAACTTAATATCTCCAGTTACACCTTTATAATTCATTTTATATAACTTATCTTTTTAAGATTTCTGAATCTGTAGTATCACATTCTTTTTATCGCAGTTAAGAGTAAACCTACCGAATCATAAGCTTGTGCTGTAAGTGCAGAAGGTGCAGAGCCATAATTATTCTTATAATCTTCTACGAATTTCATTACATCTTTATCATCTGATTCAGAGAAAAATATTACAGGAAAGCATACACCTTCCACAGAAGAGCCCCCAAGTTGTATTAATTGATCGCTATAAGCATTTGAAAAAAACCAACTATTGCTATATTAGGATTTATTTGTTTATATTGCTTTTGCTACCGAGCAACTAAATTATACATTCCACAACAAATAACTACATCAGCTCCTGCTTCATTTAATTTAGTTATTGCTAGAGAATAATCATCTGAACCCTCCATTATTTCTTCATGTGCAACTACTTTAGCATCAGATTCTTTTTTTCAACTAATTCTTTTTATTATTTTTAGATGTATTGGTCCCCCAATCAGTCATAATTGAAATAATACCTATATTTTTTTCTTTCCCAAATCATTTACAGCTATGTCTACACTAGCAGCCGCTTCCTTAGAAATAATAGTATTATTTCTAAAAATATAATCCCCTATTACTGAATAATCAGGATGTGAAGCTGATGGAGAAATCTCTATTATCTTATTTTCTTGATATAGAGGAGCTGCTGTCATACATACACCGGAAGAAAAATGTCCTACCAGACCAACCACTCTTTTATCTGATATTATTTTTTGAGCTATAGTAGTTGCTTCCTCCGGAGTATTTTTATCATCATATTGTATAATTTCTACCTGCTTTCCAAGTACACCTCCATTATCATTCCATTCTTTTGCCTTTTTGCTTTGCCGCATTATAAAAAAACCTAAACCATATTCTGAATTATCTCCAGTCATAGGTCCTGCAACAGCTATTTGTATACTTTCTCCTCTAGCATTGGTATTTTTGCTTGTATTATTTGCACAAGCAACAGTAAAACTTAACAACATAGTCGTAGCCAAATATATAGCTAATTTTCTCTTCATACGAAGTCCCTCCTTAAATTTTATATCTATATTATATATAAATCTTTGTTATAAGTATACTATATTGTGCAAAAAAACACTAAAGTTTGTAAAAAGAGAATATATTTTTTTAGTACATTATCAAGATATATTTGTACTATTTATCTAAGTTTTTTTATACATATGTGTCTCATTTTGACACATTACCTTTTATATAATTTTTTTAATTATTATTTTTTTATAGAAAAAAAGCATATGATAATCATTTATTCCTTTTTATATATTTTTCCTCTTTCATAAACTTCTAAACTTTCTATTACTCTCCAATCTTCTTCATCAAGTCTTTCCCCTGTTTTTACTTCAGAAAAAAATATTTTTTTAAATTATATCCTTTATCAAAATTCTCATATAAACGATTTTTAAATAACTTTTTAAAAATATTGGAAAACTATCGTATCCTGATTGATTTATCATTATCAGATATGACTTTTTTTAATTTTTTTGTAATCAGTTGCTATATACTCTTTTTTTCAAGAAACAATTTCTATACATTAAGTATGCTGATGCCCTTTAATAAACATTATACTTTCATTGCTCAATCTTCTTATAACTTAACTTCTCACCACACAACATTAATTTACAGTATCTGCCAAACTTATACATAACGCCGTTTTTCATTTATAAAAGACGATTGCCCCATTAAATTTAATCTCCTTAGGGTTCTCAGTTAAATATACTCCCTCTAGCCTATATACCCATTTAAACATATAAAAAAATCTTGATTTTCAAAAAAATTTTTAAAAAAAGAAAAAAACACTTGAAAAAAACCTCTCTACTTTCCAAGTGTTTTTTTATATTTCTTATACTCTATTTCTATAAACTATGATAGCAGTATATTTTACAAACATGGTATCTTATATTCCTTAAAAATAAATATGCCAATTAAAAATACATACTTCCAAAAAAAGTACATGAACTCTAAAAAAAGGCAGGACGATTTGAACCTTGCACTATGTCATATTAATTCTTATTAGTCAATAAATATCGTTAGATTTAGACGACCTTATTTATCATGATTTATACGAACAAACAGATTCTTTTTAGTAAGCATAAACTTTAAAGTAATGGGGTTATTCTCAGATCTTACCGTATAGAATAATTCACATTCGGCAAAATATGATGCTCATTAATATCTTATAGATAAATAACCTCATCAGCTAAATTCATCAATTCAATATCATGTGTTGCTACTACTATAATTTTATCAGTTTTAATTTTCTGTAAATATTCTAATAGTCTATTTTTTTCGAACTTATATCTATAGATGCTGTAGGCTCATCCATAAGAATGACATCCGATTTTTTTATAAGCGTCCTTATTATTCCTATCTTTTGCTTTTTCACCGTCAGATTGGTACTGACATTGCTGTTCTAAGTAACTAGGTAAATCTTTTATATCTTCTTCAAACATAAGATTAAACAAATCATTTAATTTAACCATATCCAACTCAACATCTTCATATAAATTTATGTTTTCTAATACTTTCTCATCAAGTATTACGGTATCTGCTCTAAAATGGAAAAACAATCTTTTCTGACAGAATACATATTTAAGTCTTTTTATATTTTCTCCATTGATATACACTTCTTCATCTTTCACAATATATAATCCGGATATCAATTGTAATAACGTACTTTTACCACTTCCATTCGGTCCCACTATAACATAAATATTATTCTTTGATAAAAAAATAATGCTTTGATATCTCTAAATTTCTCTCTAAACTTAATATTTTTTTTATTTCAATATTTTCTACTAATGTTATTTTCTTATCTTTTTGTACATTATTCTTTAATTCCAAGGTTCTGTTTATTCTATCAAAAGATGCTTCTGCCGTTTTTTTACACTTTTTGCCTAGGTTTAAAAAAATATCTTATCGAATTCAATGTCATATTGAAATATATTAATATAACTGTAAATTCTCCTATGGATATCCGATGTAAAAAAACTTGTTTGCCACCAACCAGAAATACTATAATCTGTGCTACAGCTGTAATTATTGTATCTAAACTTGTAAAACTATAACTTACATTTTGTAGTCTCAAGGCTGCTGAATACCTCTTTGTAAAAGCTAGATAAAAATATTTATCAAAAAGCTGAAAAACACATTGGCTTTTTGCAAATTCTACCAGTCTATACTGATCAAATAATTTTCTAAAATAATTAGTATTGCTTTCGATACTCTCTTTGTTTGTTTGATATAATATATTCCTAAATAGAAAATATAAAAATCATGTATATAGAAGATAAAGCTACAAGAATGATACATATAATAATATTTATCTTAAATAATATTATTATTGATACTAAAATTACAATTATTCCAGATATAATATTTTTGTAAGCTACTCAAAACCATCTCTATCAACACACCAGAGTCATACTCACTCTTTTGAGCTAACTCCGAATGTTGAACCTCATGTATATTAGTAGATAGCCTTAAGGAATTAATCATCATTTGCTGTATCATATATTTCAGTTTAAGAAGGAGCTTCATATATAGCAGACCAGTTATATATGAAAAAAATCACATTTATTAAACTTGCAACAATAAACAACAGAATATATGTGTATAAATTTTTCATACTTAGACTCTGTCTTAACCAACAAATTAATAAATCCACTTGATATTTGTGGAATAATCATTGATAATATAGCCGATAGAATGCCAAAAAGATATAATATATTACCAATACTTTATATTTGCCCAATAATCTTATAATAAATCTAAAAGAACCCAAATTCAACTCTCCTTTAATAGGGATTTCATATATTATACATATAACTTTTTCTATCATCCCATTTATACAAAAAAACTATATATTATCTTTGGGGCTTGTTCTTCTTAGAAATTCCGCTCGTCTTATAAACAAAGTACGAATATAGTACAAGTATAAATACAACCAACGTTAATACAATCATTACAATCAGAATTTTGCTAAAAGAACTTACAATAAAAAAATAATGCAATAATAATACCAGATACAATCAGCAAATTAGCTCCTAAATTATTGGTTTTCGCCCAACAATAATCATCAAGTAAAGTCCATTTTTGTCCTAATTCCAAAAAGTGAATTCCTCTTCGCACTTTTTAGTTGCCAAACCTGATACAATTAATACAGCGGCAAAGCTTGCTCCACTGAATACATTCAAAGATTTAGCTGGAAGAATATTTATTATTAATAATAAATAATAAATATTAATAAAATTATATATAAAATTAATCCCTATAGCCAGTTGACCTATTAATAGTATATTCTCCGTATTTTTTTTCGTTCTTATTATTGGATTTAAGCATCTCGATTTTCATAGTACTTTATTGTAGTTATCCAAAAATAGAGTAATAATTAATATTAATAAAGGAAATATAAGCATCTCAAATTTACTTCCAATTCTATCTACTCTTCCTGATATATCATAATGTATGGGTATCTTATTTGGCAAAAATGGAACTGATATAATATTTATTAAAAATGGAACAATACCTGTCGCAATCAGAATTTTCAATATTTTTTTCATAATCATATTTATATTCCAACTATCTATTGATATTGGATTAGCTCCTTTCCTTAATGTTTTTTTCTAGCTAATATAATCTCTATCAAATAAATTTATATAATTACAGGTTGGGGTATTCTAGGAGCAAAAGCTTTTTAACCTATTAATAATAAAAATAACTTGCTAATGTCCTGATATATTTATTTACCCTAATTACACAACAGAATTCTCGGCAAAATACACATTGTATTTACCGGAATATCCTATAAATAATAAGCATTACTCTAAGTATATAGCATACATATGCATGTCAAAAATCTCTATATTCCTTTTTTTAAAGTAGTTTCTTTTTTTAAAAACCAATTTTTTTAAGATTTCTTAAAAAAACTTAGGTTCTTCATTCCCTTTAGAATAATAAGAAAAACCTAACTTTATTTACTTTTATAAAGCATATTTTTTTATCATATGCTCTATAATTTCTTTTACCTGCATTGACCATATCTTCCGAATCCATTTCTTCATCAAATACCAATGTGCTTAAATTCATTACTGAGGTATCATTCAAATTAGGATTTATTACTGCAATGCATTTGTATTCATCATCTTCTATAATTCCATAATAATATTCTTTATTACTCATAATATGTGTTCTAATATTCTGCGGAACATAATATCCTTTAAATCCTGAAATTAAAAAAATTGTTGATTTCTGTTCTTCTCTATAAAACTTCCCACTTCTGCATATCTATCTTCATCAATAGCGGATATCTTGTCTTTTTTTATACTCATTTATTTCCTCAACTTCTATTATATTATATATTTTAAATAAATTAATTATAGCTAAAAATATCTTTATTAACTATCTCTTTATCTACGTCAACATATTCCTTCAGCATCATTTCCAATACTAAATCTGTATCGTTGTTATTTACTAAATATTTAAAAAAATTTTTAATCCCGTTTGATTCAATAAAAAACTGCTCGGCTGTTTGACGAATTATCACTACTGAAGTTTCCTTTATCTTCTCTAACAAAAAAATCATCTTTCTTAGTAAATATATATCTCATAAACTCTCCTTTAAATTAACTATATTTATAAAAAGTTCTCTATATCGCCAAAAGCATATTTTTACCCAACAGGCTACACTATCAAATCTATTTCTATATCCTCACCTTTATAAGGCTTAGGCTTAAAACTATTAAATTGATTAGTGCTATATAACGAGCCAATATACCTTCTTACCTCATTATTTCCCCATATATCTTTATAACCCGCTTCCCAATATTCTTTAAGTGAATGCTTTTTAACATCCCCAACTACAATTGGTAGATATGTAGAAACACTCAACTTACCATCTGACCTTATTTCCATAGAGTAAGAACTCATGTTATTATTTGAATTTTGAGGCATCCTAAATAAATGATCCAAAGGATCTCCCCATGATATTGAAAAACAACTATCTTGGTATTTCTTCTTTAACATTTCTAATTGTTGTTGTAAAAGTAAATATTCATCGGCATCCAGTCTTAACCTCAGCATATTTTCACCTCTACCCATTAATATTAAAGGCATAAGCCTTAATTCATTAGCTCCCAAGCCTTTAACCAATTTACATACACCTTCTATAGTACCTTTATTTAACTTACTCGGACAACAAGAAACAGCAACTCTAAATCCTTTTTTTGCTGATAATCTAATAGCATTTATAGCCATCTTAAAAGCTCCCTGCTTCATCCTGATATTTTCATGTGAAAAAGGGCTGTCTCCATCAAGACTAATTTGTATTGTATTTACTCCACACACTTTCAAATCTTCCAAAACTCTTTCATTTATAGTACTACCATTTGTTACGATATTTACTATACCGCACTCCGAAGCTAACCTCTTTACAATTTCATAAACAACCCTTCCCCTTATCAATGGTTCTCCACCACAAAGGCATACACTCATTGGATTTAGCTCACAAATCTGCTCTGTAACTTTAAGTAACTCTGCATCACTCAAATCTTCATAAATATCTTCCCCACTATTATTATAACAATGTCTGCAATAAAAAAATTACATTTACTAGTAATTGTAAATGCAACTGAATATGGTCCACTACATTCCCCAAAGTTATTCTTTTTATTATTTTTTTCATCATTATACATACAGGCTTCCTTTCTCAGAAATACATTCTATTATCAATGAATAAAATATTCACAATCAAATTTTTTTAAAAAAATTTTTACAAATCAAAGCCATTATATTTACTACTCTCCATTAAACTAAAGTTAATAAAACAAATTTTATTTTAAAAACAAGGATAACCCCATTTAGTATTTAGTATTTTTCAATACTTTGGATATATAACCTCAATATGTATTGAATTTTATCCTTTTGTCACAGTAGAAGTAGAAACAAGTACGTTTGTGCCTACTCCAACATTCCAGCCAACTCCAGCTGATACAACAAATGCCGCTGCTGCAACAGTGACTGCCGCTACTAAAAATAAATACCGCTACGGAACTCCAGCTGGTTGAGGAGTTCCAACCCCATTTTCTAAATCAGATATCGGAATCATTTGAGCTTGTTCATAAAAATCTCCATTCATATCATCTCCTCCTGTAATGATTAAATTTACTTACTACAAAATATCAAACAACAATTTATTTATATCAACCTCTAAATAGGGCTTCCTTTTTATCATTATTTTATATAATAAATGCATATCACTATACTCTAATATTTCAAAAAAATTCGTACTAGATTAAAAGCAACCTTTTCTACTATCTGAATAAAAACCTTTAAAGTCTTAATTATAAAGATCAACATACTGATGCTTCCGTATACTCTTTGAAGTATTATATCATAATAATTACAGTTTATGCAACTATAGTTGCGTTTTTTTCGAATGCTAATCTTACCTAATTTGATATTGACAAAAAAATCACATATCTATATAATATGTAGAAGTATTTCAATTAGGGAGGTTATAGCTTGTGTAATAAAAATCAAAGAAATAAGAACACGATTGGCTCTCAGTCAACAAGCACTGGCAGAAAAAAATAGGAATAACAAGACAATATCTCAGTGATATAGAAAAATATGAAAAAAACAACCAACTATACAAATAGCCTTTACTATTTCTGAAGTATTGGAAATAGATATAAATGAATTATTTTACAAATGCTAATCATATAATCTAATTTCAAGATTTATATCTCTTTTTAAAAAGCTATCATTCTATATAATGATTTATAAATTAAAAACACCTTCTCAGAAAAATTTTAATAAATCCGTAATCTAATATACTTAGAACAGTATAAAAAAACGGATTTATTATTGTGTTCAAACAAAGAAAGACTTTTAATGGAAAAATTTAAATCAAACCTTGTAATAAAGCTACTAAAGGAAAAAGGAATTTCTACAATGCACTTGTAATGTCTTCCTACAAGCATGGGTAAAACCTCAAATAACAGCTTGCCTAATAGTGAAAATAGAAAAAAGAGCTCCATACTAATTAATTAGCATACAGCTCTTTTTCCTCTATTCATATCTTAATGCAATAATCGGATCTCTACTTGCCGCCTTTCTCGCCGGATAAATTCCGAAAAATATACCAACTAAAGCCGAAAAGCCAACAGCTAGAAGTATAACCAATGGTCTTATAACAACTGCTTGGTGTATTAATAAACCAATAAAACTTATACCCCCAACTGCTATACCGACTCCTATACTTCCACCTATAGCAGAAAGAACAGCGGATTCTATTAAAAATTGAGTAAGTATATCCTTTGTGGTTGCTCCCAATGCTTTTCTTGTTCCTATCTCTCTCGTTCTTTCAGTGACTGAAACTAACATAATATTCATTATACCTATACCGCCAACTATTAAAGATATAGCTGCTATACCACCCATGCCCAAAGAAACAGCACTTAAGAACTGATCTATAGCTCCCATCTCCGAACCTATGGCTGACATAATATATTCTTCTTTGGTTCTATTTTTACTCTTCGCAACATAGTCAAGAAAACTATCATTGAAATTCATAAGTCTTTTGCCCACTAAGAGATTTATTTCCATAAATCCTAAGCATGTAATTTGCATCTCCGTTTATATCATCAAAAAGACTTGCAGGTATATAAGCACTAAGATTAGGATTATTACCTGAAAATATCTTTTCTAAAGGAGAAACTTCCTGATGATATACCCCTATAACGGTAAACTCATCCATCGCACTGTTAAATTTTTTTGTCTATAAGTTCTACCAACGACATCCTCTCTGCCAAACATTCTAACAGCTGATTTATCTTCCAAAATGATAACATGCTTTTTCATAAGAATATCATTCTTATTGAAGAATCTTCCATATTTCATCTTAAAACTTTGGAAATTTATATAATTATAATCAACTCCTGACATATCCATCTTATTAATACCCAGCTTAGTTCTTACCTCGCCAACTGTACTATTTGCAAAGTCTATATATGCCAAATTGGAAGCAAAAGTTTTTTTGTATTTTTCTATATCTTCCTTAGTAAAGAAATCACTCTCTCTTGCACCTTCTTCATCTTGAATATTAGTATATATATAAGATTGTGTTATTCCTGCATTTGCATATATACTACTGACCATTTGTCTAACTGTATCACCTATAGAAGTAATAGCTATAACTGAACCTATACCAATGATTATTCCAAGCATAGTAAGAAATGAACGCATCTTATTGGCAAGAAGAGCGGATAAAGCCATTTTTAAGTTTTCAATAAACATCTACTTCCCCCTAACTTTTTCTATCTAAAAAGACCTATATTTTCACTACTTATAGGTGTCGGATTTTCATTTATTCTATCACTTTCCAATATTCCATCTTTAAAGGTTAGAATTCTATGTGTGTACTCTGCTATATTATCTTCATGGGTAACAACTACAACTGTAGCACCATCTTTATGCAATTTAGCAAATAATTCCATAATTTCTATTGAGGCAGAGGAATCAAGATTACCTGTAGGCTCATCTGCTAATATGAGAGGTGGATCATTTGCCAAAGCTCTTGCTATAGCAACCCTCTGTCTTTGACCACCTGAAAGTTCATTCGGCTCATGATCAATTCTGGATCCAAGACCTACCATTTCCAATAATTCTGTAGCCTTTTTTCTTCTTTTATCCGCCTTTACTTTAGCATAAGTCATCGGAACTTCCACATTTTTAAGTATACTCATACGACTAATAAGATTAAAAGATTGAAAAACAAAGCCTATTTTTTGATTTCTAACTTTACTAAGCTCATCTTCATCCATACCTGCAACATCTATTCCATCTAGATAATAATGCCCTAAACTAGGTCTATCAAGACAACCTAAAAATGTTTAGAAGGGTAGATTTTCCCGAACCCGAATGTCCCATAATAGCAACAAACTCGCCTTTTTTTATACTTAAATTTATCTTATTTAAACCTAATACTTTTTAAAGCTCCGTATCATATATTTTAACTAAATTTTTCAAGACGAATTATATCCTTAGTTTCTACCATTTTCTACCTTCCTACTTTATTGTAATTGTATTGAAACATTAGAATTACCACCTGCCTGCATATCTACATTGATAGAGCTTATTAAATTAACCTCCATACCCTCTGTTAAATTTGTGTCATATTTAGATACAAATTTAAGTTCTTTAGTTGTATCTAAACCTTGCAAAGAGTTTTCAAGCACTTCTATATTTACTTCACTCTCTATACCGGTACTTATAGGAACTAATTTAATTTTTTTCCTTTACCATTTTTTTCTCATCAACTATAAATTGCATAATACTATTACCATTTCCATCATCACCAACAGCCGCTATAGGTACAGTATATACATCTTTTTTTCTCACTATTTATAATTTTTAGCCTTAGCACTTATACCTGAAATAAGACTCTTTCTATCCGCTATACTTATTTTTTTACAGGAATGACTCTTTCATTACTACTTGTTCCTTGCTTTTAACTCTCCTGATGGACTGATTTTATCTACTACACCTTCTACAGTATTTCCTTCTCCTAATATATCAGCAGATATTATAGCCTTTTTGTCCTATTTTTTTATTTTAGAAATACTATATTCACTTACAGAAACATTTAACTCTAATTTATCTAACTTTTCTATAGTTATAAGTGTAGGATTATTATCTATTGCTTGATCTGCAAATCTACCAACTTTAGCATATACTCTAGTTACTGTTCCGCTTATAGGCGCTATTAAAGTTGCATTTTCCATATCTTTCTCTAATCTCTCAAGCTCAAGTTTTGCATTCTCTACTTGAATATCGTAGCTTTCTCCTGCATATACCTTACCTGCTTTTAATTTATATTGAGCAAGCTCACTTCTTGCAGCTACCAAAGCATTATTTGCACTTTCAAGTTCAGCCGGTGCTAAAAGCTCCTGCATCTACAAGTTCTTTTTTTCCTATTATAATCATTTTGCACCAATTTTAGATTTTCGCTTGCTTTTGGTATAAGCAGCTTCGTCATTTATCTTTTTTTCATCTCTATTTGCTATAGCAAGCTTTATATTGTCCTCTTGCTGTTTCCAATCTATTTTTGTAATTCAGCTGTATCAATTTTGGCAAGTACAGTTTGACCTGCTACAACTTCATCACCTTCTTTTACATTTATTTCTGTAATCTTAGCATGCAAGCCTGAAGTAATAGTAACACTATCTGTTCCTCCTACCAATCCTGTTACTGCTATATCGTCTTCTATATTGCTTTTTAGTCAATGTAGCTGTCTCTACTTGAGCAATATTATTTTTTTCTTCCGCTAAAAAAATATTTATAAGAATAAAGAGAATAACTACACCCAAGAGAAAAATAACAGTATTTTAGTCTTTTTTCCAAGTTTCTTTTTCTTCTTTTTTCCACCGCTTTCATCATTTGAACTCATAATTTTTTCTATCTCTGCCTCAATGCCATTATCTTGCATCTTAATGTCCCTCCTAGTTTCCTACAGTATTGATTTAAAAATCTTAGCACGCTAAGTATAAAGTTTGTATTAAGATAATTTATTGCTCAAAATAATACTACTCGCATAGTAATACTATAACTTGATTTTTTTGTCAATCCTATTATTTCACTTAATATTTAATTTCAGCAAAACTTCATATAGTCTTATAAAAATCTTAAAATAAAAATAAAAAAAGAAAGATAGTAGTTTTATACCAAAAATCTTTCCTTTTATCATAATATTTTTATATATGTTCTTCTCTATGCATTTCTACCTTATCGGCATCCATAAATTTTAGATTATCAAATACTCCTCTATCATCTGCTTGAGAAATTAGAGTATCTCTATCTTTCTTTGCTTTCATATAATCCTTATGACTACTTGGTCCACCTACACAACCACCTATACAAGCCATACCCTCTATAAAAATCTTCAGGTAATTTTCCTACTTTCATAAGAAGTAGAGCTTTTTTTACAATCTTCTATACCATTGCAAACATTTACCTTTACATCTAAATCTTCGCCTTGCTCTTTCATAGATTTTATAACTGCATTGGTAACGCCGGCACTGTTTCCAAATCTCTTACCATATACTGAACCTTGTTGTGTACTAATCTTTTCAGGTTCTAATATTACTCCCTTTGCCCTCATTATAGATCTCACTTCTGAAAAAGTAAGAGCGTAATCTGCATTATTCGGTATCTTGCTATCTTTCACTTCATTCTTTTTAGCTACACAAGGTCCTATAAATACAGTTATAGCATTTGGTTCTTTATCTTTTATAGCTCTGGAAACACCTACCATAGGACTGGCTGTTGTAGACATATTTTCTTCCAACATAGGATAATGATTTCTGATGAGAGCAACGAAAGCAGGACAGCAAGATGTTGTCATCTTCTTCCCCTCCTTATATGCTTCTATCCATTCAGTTGCTTCCGCATAGGCAGTTAAATCTCCACCAAGTGAAAGTTCTATCATATCTTCAAAACCTGTCTTTTTAAGAGCTGTTCTCCAAGAATCCATAGTTATTTCAGGTCCAAATTGACCTTCTGCTGAAGGTGCTATCATTCCATATACTTTCTTGCCTTCTCTTATAGCATTAATAACTTCAACTACAGCAGTCTTTGAACCTATAGCACCAAATGGACAACCATGTATACAACGTCCGCATTGTATACACTTGCTTTCATCTATTACACATAAATCATTATCATCCATTGTTATAGCTCCTACAGGACAAGAACGTTTACAAGGACGAACAGTATCTGATATAGCATTATATGGACAAGCTTTTGCACACATTCCACACTCTTTACATTTATCAGGATCTATATAGGTTCTATGCTTTCCACTAGTAATTGCTCCAAAGTTACAAGATTTTATACATGCTTTACCTAAACAATTTTGACAGTTATCGGTTACAGTAAATCTCTGAATAGGACATTCTTCACAAGCCGCATCTATAACTTGAACTATATTATCACTTTCCTTATTTGTTGGACATTTTCCTTCAGCAAGTCTGACTCTTTGTCTTATTATTTCTCTCTCTTTATAAATACAACATCTAAATCTTGCATGCGGACCCGGTATAATATTGTATGCTATATCATCTCTTTTTTCTTCCAACTCGCCTGCAAAAGCAAGTTTAGCTACCTCATCTATAACCTTATGTTTTATAGAAATAACGGTTTCATCATTATGTATCATTTTAATTTCCCCTTACTTATAATTAAATACTTAAAAACAAGTTTATATAATAAAAAAATGAGCGTAAACTTCGTTTTTAAAAATTATCAATATATCTGTAATTATATAGTATGAAATCCTTTATTATCAATATAGCTTTTTAGTCGTTTTGTGTACTTTATTGTATACAATATACATATTAAGATTTATATTAAACTCACTTTAAGTTTTCTAAGTATAGCAAACTCCTATACTTTACTTGAATTAATATCTTTTATGGGATATACTCTTAAAAAGAATTTTTGTATATATAAAGAGGTTAATTTTGATACTAAATACTGCAAATATTAATAAATCATTCGGAAGCAATGAGATACTTAAAAAACGCTTCCATAGTTATAAATGAAAAAGAAAAAAAGTCGCCATTGTAGGATTTAACGGAGCAGGTAAAACTACCTTTATGAAGATACTTGCGGTATAGACCCGGCTGATAGTGGAACTGTTACCCTAGCTAAAGGAGCTAAACTCTCCTATCTTAGCCAGATTAATAACATAGATTCCGAGCTTACCATACTAGAAGAATTAACAACGGTCATTCAGCCTATTTTTAGATATGGAAGAAAAGGCTTAGCAAAATTAGCGAAGATATGAAGTATGCTACCGGTGAGGAACTGGAAAAGTTATACGAAAACTATTCTGTCCTTAGCCATAGTTTTGAACTTTTAGATGGATACCATATTAAAAGTAAAGTTCGTGGAATATTAAATGGTTTAGGCTTTTTAACAGAAGATTTTGATAAAACTATAAAAACTCTTTCCGGTGGACAAAAAACCAGAGTCTTTCTTGCCAAAAATTTTTATTGGAAGAACCTGACATTATTTTACTGGATGAGCCTACAAACCATCTTGATTTATTCAGTATAGAATGGCTTGAAACTTATTTAACTAACTATAAAGGAGCTGTAGTTATTGTCAGCCATGATAGATATTTCTTAAATAAGATAGTTACTAAGGTTATAGATATAGAAAATGGTGATGTTAATACGTATCTAGGAAACTATAGCGAATTTTCTGCAAAAAAAGAAATGCTCAGACTAGCTAAAAATAAAAGAATATGAAAAAAACAACAAGAAGAAATAAAAACATCAAGAAGAAGTTATAGATAATTAAAAATCTTTTAATAGAGAAAAGTCTATTAAAAAGAGCCGAAAGTAGAGAAAAAAACAATTAAATAAAAATAGAACGTATGGAAAAAGCCTATAGATATGCAGGCTGATATGAAACTTAGCTTTTAAAAAGCACTTTACTTAGCGGTAAAGATGTTCTTTTTGTTGAAAAATCTAAGTAAAAGCTTCGAAAAATAAAACATTTATTCAGTAATTTGAATTTCGAACTAAAAACGTGGTGAACATGTAGCTATTATAGGTGAAAATGGTACCGGAAAAAAACTACTATTTTAAAAAAATTATAAATGGTTTCGTAGAACCTGATATAGGCCATGTGAATTTTTGGTTCAAATGTATTTTTGGCTTATTATGACCAAGAACATCAAGTTTTACACGATGATAAAAACTATTTTTTTGATGAAATAAGTGATACTTATCCTGATATAAATAATACAAGAATAAGAAACTTACTTGCCGCCTTCCTATTTACAGGTGATGCTGTATTTAAGAAAAATATCCAGTCTTAGCGGTGGGGAAAAGGGCTAGAGTTTCCCTTGCAAAACTTATGTTAAGTCGTGCAAATTTACTTATTCTTGACGAACCTACAAACCATCTTGATATAGTAAGCAAAGAAATATTAGAAAATGCTATAAAAAAATTTTTGAAGGTACTGTACTCTATGTATCACACGACAGATATTTCATAAATCAAACTGCAAATAGAATTTTAAATTTAAAAAAACGGTAAATTATTAAATTATATCGGTAATTATGATTACTATTTAGAAAAAAAGAGAATTTGGAAAAATATAAATTTTTTTCGAATGAAAGCTCATCTTCTAATACTACTGCTACTATAAGCTCTTCCAAAAGAATCTTGGCAGGCAAATAAAGAAGAACAGGCAAAGCTTAAAAAGCAAAAGAAACTTTTTGGAAAAATGTGAAAGTAATATATCTAAATTTGAAGAAAGTTTAGCCTCTATAAACGAATTATTTCTTGATACTAATGTACAAAAATGATTTACCTAAACTTATAAAAATTACAAAAAGAAAAAGGAGGAAATAGAAGAAAAGCTTAACTCACTTTATGAAGAATGGGAAGAGCTTGCCTCTATAGAATAAATGAAAAAGATTTTCAGCTATCTTGGGTATTATAGTTATTTTTTTATTTTTTTCTTATGGCTACTATTATTAGCGCAATATTAGGACTATCCACTAATACATTATTCTTCTTCATTTTTTTCTAGATATAGCTATACCTAGTTGTATTTATGGATATATCTTGATAAGTAGATATATTAATAAAAAAATAGGTAAGCATTTTATAAACTTGTTTATATCAAAAAAATCATCCAAGTCATATAGCTTGGATGATTTTTTTGATATTCACTTTTAATATTAAATTTTTATTTTACTTCTTCCAATACAAATATAGTTTTATATTGAACTCCGTATTTTATAGCTTCTTTATTTGTAGCTAAAAAAATATCGACAACTTTTCCCTTAACACCTGTATCTTCTACTGTATAAACTATATCGCTATCTCCTATTAATATCTTAGTTCCTGCCGGTATCTGTGTCCAGTCGGCTGAAACAGTATTATTGAGTGTTGGTTTAACTCCTGTGGCTGTTATGCCATTTCCCTTTTCCATAGGAGTAAAAGCCGTTGTTTTAAATTGTCCTAGTTCCTTACTAACTCTATATGTCTTTCCATTTGATGTGACAGTTCTTACTTTAGTATCTTCTTTTTACCTCAGTGCTTAAGTTTGCATCTAACTTAGTTTCTTTTTCTACTGCAAATGCAGGACCTGTACTAGCATCAATTTTAGCTTGCTCTCTAGCTGCTAAAACTTCATTATTTCCTGCAAAAGCATTTATGCCAAAGATTTGTACAACCATAATACCGGCTACAAAAATCTTAGCTAAAGATTTTATCATATAAAAATACCTCGTATAATTATTTTGTATATAATTTACAACAGATGTTTTTGCGATATGTTACATTATAGTTACAAAATTGTTAAATGTCAAGCATTTATTAAATATAAAGAATTTAGCATTTGAGCAATATGATTTTTATATGTATATATACTAGGCTTGATACATTTTTTTAAGTTAGTATATTAGGTTCTCTATATTTATTACTCACTAATATAAAAAAACATCCCTAAGCGTAGTGAATACTTAGGATGTTTTTTTATTTGGCTAATTTATAGCTATAATACTAGATTAGAACTTATTCTTCATCTTCTCTTTTATTTAATTTTTGAAAGTCCGAACATAGTTGCAAGTCCTGCTCCTAATAACATACTTGGCATTGCCATATCATTATTATCAGCAGTTTTTGGGACCTCTGACTTATGTAAGCTTGTAGGATTTCCTAATATAGTATTACTATTATTAGATAGGGTTTCGTCTAAACTTACAGTAATAGTATTATTAGCTGATCCTATACTGGTTCCATTTATATCAGCTAAGGCTCTATTTAATATTTCATTTAAAGCACTTTCACTAGTTGCTAAATCCAATTCCTTGATAAATCTCAAATATCTTGCTTCCAAATCTATCTTTAGAATATCCTTATTTACATTTGCTAATTCCGCACTGGATTCTATAGCATTTTTCTTCTCTTTAACAGCTTTTTTTCCAGTTGTGAACTAATTTTTTTCTACTTTCTTCTAACGGACTTATATTTGTAGAATTATTATTTCCATTTGGATTAACAACTCTCAATACAGACCCGCCTCCTAAACCTCTAGACGAACTTGAAGAACCACCATGAACATTGGCAGTATTAACTATCTTACTGTCAATATCTGTCTTTTTCAATTTTATCCAGACCTTTTTCTACAGCAGTAGTAAGTTCTTCATGACTAGTAGAATTATTTATAGAACCTATTAATTCATTAGCTCTCTTAGCAAGTTCATCTTTAGCAAGTTTCTTTTTCCAAGTCATTTAAAAATATTACTATTTTCAATTTCTTCTATTTCGGTATTAACCTTATCTTCAACTATTTTTAAAGATTCTTCCTTGAGTTTATCTAGTGGGAAGTCAGGAATTTCATATATAGCCGGTTCATCTGCATTCTTACTTACAACCACAGTCTTAATTCCCGGTATACTGTCGACAGAGCCATCAGGATAAGTGATGATTACTGTACCATCTCCGATAACCTCGATATTTGCATTATCTAATTTACCCGGATTTGCATCCTCTACAGCTTTCTTTATGGCATCTTTTTCAGCATCTGTCAATTTACCAACTTCATTAACCTTTGTATGCTCAGGAGCTACTATATCTGTTTTATCTGCGACACTAAGATTATCTTGATCTCCAAGAGTTGTCGGTTTCTTAGCAATCACATCTTCTCTATCTATAGTTTTTGTTGAGCCGTCATCAAAGTTAATAGTTACAGTACCGTCATTTGATACTTCAATATTAGCATTATCCAATTTACCCGGATTTTTTTATCTTTAACAGCCTTTATTACTTCTTCTTTTTCTTTATCTGTCAGCTTAGTATCATTTACAACTTCTATCTTAGTATCAGGCTTGTCTATTTGTACAGTTTCAGCCTTAGTAGGAATATCTTGTTTTTCTTCAACTAACTTATCTTTATTGATAGTATTTACACTTTCATCATTATAAATAATAGTTGTCGTACCGTCATTTGATACTTCTACATCTTTAGCATCAGGATTTTTTTCTTTTACTGCATCCTTAACTTTTTTTCTTTTCTCATCATCTGTAAGCTTAGTGCTATCCTCAACTTTTTATCTTAGTATCAGGAACAGAAGGTGTATGCACACTCGCATCAGAACTTGGAGTAGTAGTTCCCTGTTTTTTTGGTCTACTAAATCGCTACCTTTTTATAGTATTTACAGAACCATCCGGATACTTAATTGTCGCAGTACCGTCATTTGAAACTTCAACCTCTGCAGCACTAGGATTTTTATCCTTTACTGCATCTTTTACAGTTTGTTTTTCTTCTTCTGTAAGTTTATTTATATTATCAACCTCTACTTTAGTATCAGGTTTTACAGGACTATTTTTCTTGGCATCACTCTCAGTAGTGTCTTTTTCTACTAAATCACTACCTTTTATGCTATCTTGAGAGCCATCAGGATAAGTAATTATAGCTGTACCATCACCCTTAACCTCTACTACAGTTCCGGTATTGAAGTTATTTTCGTCTAAAATTTTATTCATAACTTCATTCTTTTCATCTTCACTGAGATTTGTAGGGTTTTTAACCTTAGTCTTTGACGGAACTATAGGACTTGTTTTATCTGCTATAGTTTCTCTTGCAGGCTTTAAGTTGTCAACCAATTTTTCTCCTGAGATAGTATCTTGAGAGTCATCAGGATAAGTAATTACTACTGTACCGTCCCCCTTGACTTCTACTCTTGTTCCCTCAGGGAATTTATCACGGTTTACTTCTTCTACAGCTCTTTTTATAACTTCTTTTTCAGCCTCATTTAACTTAGTAGCATCTAAAACCTGAGTTTTTTCAGGTATACTTGGTGTTATACCGGCGGCATCTGAATCTGCTATTAGTTTATTGCCGGGTATAGTTGCAATAACATTACCATTAGCATTTTTTATAGTAGCTGTTCCATCATTTGCAATTTCTATATTAGTTCCTTCCGGTAAGTTAGGATTTGCATTTTTAATTGCTTCTTTGACCTTAGCCTTTCTTCATTAGTCAAATTGCCCTTATCATTAACCTTCACCTTATCCTCAGGAACAACAACACCGTATTTTATGGTATCTTTTTGAGAAACAGGAACTTCAACCACTTTAGTTGTTTCATCAGGATATGTAATAATAACTTCAACTACCGGATTACCATCTTTATCTGTAGTAACCTTAGTTCCATCAGGGATACTAACCGTTCCCCCATTTAACTTATCCTTATTTATAGAGTCTTTTATCTTATCCTTATCTTCATTTGATAATTCGCTACCTACCTCATCAGAACCTGTTATAACAACCGGCTTTGTAGGAACTACCTTATCTTCACTAGGCTTTGTTACTACATTTGAGTTATCACTGGTACCATTTTCATTTGTTGCAGTGGCACTAACTTCCGTATCCTTTTTAACCTTATCACTTGGTAAAAATAATATTACCATTTTCATCCTGTTTAAGACCATCAGGTAAGTTCCAAGTTCCATCAGTTTTTTTATCTATTTCTACTTCCTTAGGTGCATTTTCTTTATCAGGAGTATACTTAATAATTACCTTTGCAGCATCACTTGGAGGTGTAACAACAACATCACCATTTTCTTTAATAGTTACTGTTGGTGCTACAGGTCTAGCCTCTTTTAAAGTAATAGTTAATGTATTCTCTGCTACATTACCTGCTTTATCATAAGCTTTAACAGTAATACTTGTTGTAGTCTCTGCATTTCTTGGAATTTTCCCATTTGCACTGTCTGCAAGCTTTATAGTATTTGTTGCATTATCAAATACCAACCATGAAGGTAAACCAAGCACCTCAATAGGATTATTTTCACGTAAACCGCTACCTTCATCATTAGCATTTATAACTAAGTTTGTAAAGTCATCTCCCTTAGTCATACTTGGTACTTGTGGTAAGGTCAAGCTTGGAGCTGTATTATCGCCTATAACTTTTACATTAATACTATCTTTTGAACCATCATCATAAGTTATATCAACTTTAACTTCTTTTGAATTGTCAGCACCGGCTATTACAGTAGCATCAGCTCCTATACTAGGAGTACCCCCATTTAGGTTTTCTGCAGGTATTTGCTCTTTTATATGATTTTTATTTTCTTCACTGATAGTAGAACCTACAGTATCATTACCCTTTATATATACAGGATTAGTAGGATTACTTGGCTTAGCCTCAGGAGTTGTTGCACTTACTTCTGATGTAGGTTCACTATTTCCGGAACTTGCACTTACTTTAACTTCTGTATTATCTTTAGTAGCTTCATCTTTAAGAACTATCTTTCCATCCTCAAGTTTGAATTTATCCCCACTTGGTAAAGTCCAATCGCCATTTTCTGCTTTAGCAATAGTTTCTGTAATACTTTCAGTTGCTCCCTCCGGAGTATAAGTTACCTTGATTTTATCAGCATTAGCAGGCGGTGTTATTACTACATCACCATTTTTCTTTGCTTCTACTGTTGGTGCACTTGGAGTCGTTGCAGTAACTTTAAATGTTACAACAACCTCATCCTTGCTGCCATCCGGATAGATTACAACAGCTGTCTTTTGAATACTGTCGCCAGCTGTATCCAAAGTAATATCATCAGTTTCAGCACTTGTAGTTGTATCTTTCCATTTGTAAGTAGTACCTGTTGGTAAATCAGGAGTGTTTGCCTTTTTCTCTATGTAAGCCTCCGGACTGCCTGCCATAGCGTTTTGTACCTTTACATTTTCTCCATTCTTAGCTTGTACATCATACTTATCCTTTTGCTCTTGCAGAGTAATTGTGAAAGTCTTGGTACTTGTGCGTCCTGCATTATCCGTAGCTGTTACTGTTATAGTTTTTGTTTCAACAGTAGCAGAGTTTGGTACTTTATTTGGATTTGTTGCATCTGCACTATTTAATTTTATAGTTTTTGTTGCTTCATCAAAGCTTAACCAAGATGGTAAATCTGATACTGTAACACCACCCGTAGTTTTTAGACCGCTTCCTACATCATTTGCTGATATAACTATAGGTTCAAAATCCTCACCTTTAGTTAGAGTCTTATTATCTATATCAGTAATAGTAGGATCATTCTCATCACCGACTACCTTTATATCTATACTCTTTGTAATTCCGTCTTTTACAACTGTTACTGTAACCACCTTATTTCCGTCTACAGTTTTTACAGAACTATATGTTACTGAGGCATCATCAGATATACCTGTAACCTTAGCTTTAATCTTATTTCTATCTCCATCTTTTGTAACAGCTGTTCCGTCATTAGTTACTACATCTATAGTAACAGGAGTATCGTTTATCTTATCCAATTTGAATGTACCATCCAAATTATGACGTGCATTCTCTAAATCTTCAAGAGCTTTATCAACTTCATCTTGGCTTGCATCCTGCTTACCTTTTATTCTTATAGCTTCTGTTAATTTATTATCATAATCCGTTTTTTTACTTGTATCAGCATTATTATATTTATCTGTAGCCTTTACAGTATTAGCTTCATTTATTTCTTTCTCTAATGCTGTTTTTGATACAGGAACCGTTACTTTAGGCTGGCTTGGTTGTAACTCATCAATTGCTTTTTGTAAATTTTTTGTAAGTATTTCTACTGTATCAGCATTTGCATAATTTCCTGTAGCTATGACAGAAACAGCCTTTTGCCTTAGTTAAAAGCATCTTCAAAAGCTGTCTTTTTATCTTCAGCAGCAGTAGTCTTACGATTTTGTATATCAGAACCATCAGCTATAGCAACAAGATTTTGTAAAACCTCCATTTTTGAATCAAGCTGTCTAGCTTCAGAAACAGTATTATGTATATCATCTTCACTGGATAGATTATCTATTATGTCTTTAAATTCTTCTTTTTTTGCTTGTTGTTTAAAATGCGTTAATTCATCAATCTTTGCTTTAGCTTGTGTTCTATTTGCTTCTGTTTTTTTGCAAACTGAAGAATAGAATCCATTTGCCCTTTATTAGTAGCATTATCTATATTATTTTTTTATACTCTGTTTTTCTTTTTCAGTAGGTAAGCCCTCTATAGCATCTATCTTATCTTTATACTCTTGCTTTAATCTGTCAGCCTCTGCTTTTGCTTCTTGAGCCTTTTTCTCAGCATCTTCTTTTTGAGCTTCTTTAAGTATTCGCTCTACCTCTCCAACTGTACTAGCAGAAGTAACATCTGATTTTTTCTGATTTTTTTCTTCTTCAGTAAGATTAGTTAGCTTATTGATTTCTTCTTTAACTTTTTCTTTAGCCTTATTAAGATTTTCCGCTATGGCTTCTTCTTTTTTAGCTGTAACTCCATCTGTATTTGTAGCATTATCAACTTCACCTTTTAATCTGGTCTTATCAGCCTCATCAAGATACTTTAGCTTATCTATTTCTTCTTTTGCCGCAGTCTTAGCTTTATCTAAAGCCTTTTTATTTTCCTCATTCTTTTTAATAGCCTCATCCAAAATTCTTTGTATGGTATCGGCATTATTTTCAGCATTTCCTATCTGATTCTTAAAATTATCTTTTTCAGCTTGTGTTAGATTTGTTAATTTATCTATTTCAGCCTTGGCATCATTTTTAATTGTTTCAAAATTAGGACTTGTAGCTTTAGCATAATATAAATCCTCTATAGGAATAGTAGTAATAGGTCTTACTCCCTGTGCTAGAGTAAATTCATATATCATCAAAGTTTTACTTGCATTATCTATAACTACACTCTTATTAACCAGATTTGAAGATACCCCTTCTGCTACTCTCAAGATATCTACACTTCCGCTCCTATGTCGTTTAAGATCGGTATTGACATTAGGAACATTAACAGATAAAAAAATTTTTCAAAAAGCTGTTCTTGCTTCTTCTTCGGTAATACTATTAATATTATTAACAGGAACAGGACTTATTTTATATGTAAAATTATTTTTACTGACAACACTGGTATTTGGAGCTTGGCTATTATTAACTACTTTTTTTCTTTAGTAATAAACTTCCCGGAATAATATCCTTAGTTCCGTCATTATAAGTTATAGTAGTAGTTCCGTTATCAGCAACTTGTATACCGTCTACGTCATTTTTAATCTTTGAATGTAAAGCTTGGTTTTCAGTTTTATTCCATAATTCACGTCTGATTTGTTCTTTTATTGCATATGAAATATGTTCTGTATCCTCTACCTCTTTTTTATCAATCAATGTAAGTTCATACAATTCGGCATCTGTTATAACATGAGGAGTATTTACAACTTGCAAGTTTGCTCTACGTATATTTCCCATAACCGAAAATACACCGGCGCCAAGTTTTAGGTCTTTCGTATTTAAAGGATCTATAACCTCCGTTTTTATCTGAATTTTAACTGTACGATTTCCTGCCGGCTCCCAGTCAACATATATAGATCTTGCATTTTTTCTAATATTATTTGCAAATAAATTAGTATTACCGTTATTGTCATACCAACCACCCTCTTGGTCATCAAGCATACGGTTAAATTGATAATTCAAAGAACCGAGATAATCTCTTTTTGTTTCTCCTGTTGTATCGTTATAACCCTCCCACTTATCAGGATCACCGTTTGGATTACTCTGCATTTGTGACAAGCTCTGGTAACGGCTTGCTACCCATCTATTATTTTTGTCTCCAATCGCTCCAACTGGTAAAAGTTTGCTCTCCTCTATGATTAGTTAAAACTATCTCTTTAGGCTCTTTTACACCCTTAGGCAAAGAAAACCAATAAAATGGTCTACCGGTCCAATTCATTCTTTGGCCTTGATTAAAAATATAAGTAATAGTTACTTCTTTATTGCTTGTACTATAAGCATTTTCTCCATTTGCAGTAGGAAATTCAACACTTACCTTTATTAAATCGGCAACACTCATTTCCTCCTTACCTACTTTTAAAGGATTTTCTCCATTTTGCATATAATACAGTCGTTCCACTTGTATCATTTGTATCAACTACACCACCTGCAAGTGCAGTTGTTGAATTACTACCCGAAAGCAGAAAACTAAAACCTAATAAACCTGATACAAGACCAACACTCAATTTTCTTGTACCATATCTAGGTTTCTTCATTGCATATTTACTTTTTATCTCCTATTAACATCTCTAACCCCTTTCGTTTTTTTCTTATCTCCCCTAAAAAAATTGTGATTTTCACAATTTTTAGGCTCATACACAATTATTCATGGTAAATATATCAAATTTTTCTCAAAAAAATCCAGTATAAATTAACACAAACTTTATATCTTTTTGTTGTATCATATAATTTTTTTATTCTACTAAATCATTATGCACTCATAACTTATACTTCAATTTTAAAAAATATATTGAATTTTTTTATAGTATTCTTATTTTTTTTAAAAATTCTTCTTCAACTACACTAGTATTTTTCAGCTATATTCTTTTTTTATTTCTTCTACCTTTTCTGTAGATACTTCCTTAATATCTTCTACAGTATCTAAAAACCTCATCCCTGAGCTCTTCTAAATCTGTTTCTTCCTTTTCCACCCCTGCAAGGTCTTTTACCTTATCTACAACAATTTGAGAAACCTCATTAAAAAAATATCTTTAACAGGAGCAACCATTCCTTTTTGCAACAGAAGCCGTTTCCTTTAGCACTACTTATAAATTCATCTGTACTATTTTTTTAAGGCACTATATTTTCTATTTGTTCCTTCCTCTTCCTCATCTTCAAAAATCATAGAAATCATCATCTAAATTCTTATTAAAGTTTGCGTACTGTTTCACATAAGTAACAGCAGCAGCTACCGCACCGGCTACAACAGCCAAACCTACCAATCTACCAAAAAAATTTCTTTGCCATATCTACCTCCTAAATTTTTTTCTAATTATATCATTATACATAAAAAAACTTCAATTAAAAGCAACTTACTTAAATATGACCTTATTAATCCATTTAAGTTCCTTTATTTCACTATCTTTTATGCTATATTTCAAACTTTCATCTTCCAAGCTTCCAAGTTCATATCTTTCCATAGCTTCATTATAAATAATTTTATCATCTATAATACTTACACCATTATCAGCATTTAAAATATAGGTATTAACTTGCCCTTTTTCATCTGTTATGGATATACTAATTTCTCCATTTAATATATCATCTACAAAACTACCTTTGATAGCATATAAAGTAGTTGTATTTTCAGGGAATTCTCCAAAAGCCGCACTCCCCGTTTCTCCCACACCGCTAAGTTTACCATTTTTCCAGGTTCCACTTGAATAATTATATCTATTATAATCGGCTGAGTAGGCATTAATAATATTTCCTTCTCCATTTGGTAAGGAATTAGAAATATATCCATAATAAAAAGGTACTTATATCATCTATTAAAAAGATACTTTTTTTATTTTCACTCTCAGAAAGTTTTTAATAATTTTTCGCCATCAAAAAGATAAGCTTTTTTTCCATGAGTTTTTTTTAATATATAAATTCTCTAAAGTAGAGGAGTTATTTATAATTATAGTAGCCGGTACTTCAAATAGACCTTCCTCCATAGATTTATATATTTCTTTTTAAAAACTTCTAATTCCTTACTATCTAAGTCCGTAGTCTTTCTTTACTTTCTTCTATTATAGTTTCTTTAGTATTTATAGTTTCTTTAGTATTCTCTTTAATAGTAAGTATTTCATCAGCTTTTTTTCAATATTTCTAAAAACTTTTGCTCTTTTTATATATAGCTAAAAAAGCTTTATCAAAAAGCAGTATCAATACTTTTTATAATTATATATTTAGGCTTTTTACTTAAAAATAATTTTTTTATCTTAGCTAACATTATTCTCCTCATTTAACCATATTTCTAATAGTAGATGACAGGCTTTTTTTCTAAACTTTCTTTTCCTATAGCCGCAAAAACCTAGCATTACTGTCGAGTTTATATTACATAAACTTTTTATCTACAAAAATAATCAGAAATAGGATAAACTTTTTATTTTATTATTTTTTTGCTCTTTCTACCATTTCTTTTTCCGAAATATTAAATTTTTGCCTGTACCAGTAAATGTGCTCCTGAATTATCACCTTTTATATCAAAAAAATTCATTATACTTTTTTTAAATATACTTATTATTAAATCATGCTTATTTCTATAACTAAATCTCATTCTATTCAAATGTCTTTCAAAAATATCCCTCAGACATAAATCTATATAAAAATATCTTGATCTATTCTTGGTACAGAACAAACTATAAAAATTAAGTTTTTTTCTTCATATTCTTTAAGTAACTTATCAGGAAGTAACATAAAACTAAAACGTATAGAAGAAGCTACAGCTCTTGAAAATGTTCCTAAATAGATAATTTTCCCTTCCGTATCTAAGCTTGCCATTGCCGGTATAGGTCTACCCTTATACCTAAATTCACTGTCATAGTCATCTTCTATAATATATCTATCTTCTTTTTTGGATAACCATTCCAAAGCTTCATTTCTCCTATATATGGGCATAACTATACCCATAGGATAATGATGATTAGGAGTAATCATCGCTAAGTCTGCCTTTGTATCATATAGATTTTTAACTTTCATACCGTCTACATCTATATCTATCGGATTTACCATTACTCCCAAGCTATCAAATAATTGTGTCCATTGTTTGTAACTGGGATTTTCTATTGCTATAGCATCCTTTTTAAGTAAAATATTAAGCAAAAATAAGCAGATATTGCATTCCCGAAGCCAAGATAATATTTTTCCGCTTTAGCTTTTTATTCCTCTTGAATGATATAGGTATTTTGCAATTTCATTTCTAAGCTTATATTCCCCTTTATTATCGCCACCTAAAAAAATATAGAAATATTATCTTTGACTAAGCTCTCTTTTGATAATTTTTCTCCATATAGAAAACGGAAAAAAAGTGAAAAAAATCAACTCCGTTAGGACTCAAATCATAAATATATTCTTTTTTTCTTCTTTATATTCATCTATCTCTATATTTATTTCATTTTTATATATATTGTATGTAGAAGTATCTTCATTTACAAAGTATCCGCTATTTCTTTTTGCTTTTATATATCCTTCTGCTTCTAATTGTTCATAAGCTATAGTAACAGTTTGTCTTGATAAATGTAAATTTAGAGCTAAACTTCTGGTAGATGGCAATTTATCACCTCTTAGTAAATCACCTTTTTTTATTTTATCTTTTATATACTCATATACTTGCTCATATAGAGCTTTTCTACTTTCATTATTTAATGGGATATTTAATTCCATTATTTCTCCTATATGATAAAAAGAGGCTATAACTTAGCCTCTTTTATATATTAATTCAATTTAAAAAGAACTTTTCAAGGATACAATTCTATTAAATACCAAGGCTTCAGGCTTAGAATCTTTTTGAATCTATACAGAAAAAAATCCGTTTCTTAAAAATTGATATGAATCATAAGCTTTTTGCACCTTCAAAGCTAGGTTCAAGATAACAATCCTTTAGAACTATAAGCGAATTAGGATTTAGATTCAAGCTACCATCTTCATTTAATTTACCCTTTTTCTTCATCAATTATATTTTTCATATAATCTACATTCTGCTTTGATAGCTGTACTTACATTAACCCAATGTATAGTTCCTTTTACTTTTCTGGCATTAAAACCTGAACCCGACTTAGTTTCAGGATCATAAGTTCCATGTATAGCAATTATTTTACCATTTTCATCTTTTTCAAAACCTGTACAGGTAACAAAATACGCTCCCATAAGTCTTACTTCATTACCAACAAAAAATCTGAAATACTTCTTTGGAGGTTCTTCCATGAAATCTTCTCTTTCAATATATAACTCTTTTCCAAAAAGGAATCTTTCTACTTCCAAGTTCGGATTTTCCATATTATTAGGCATATCCAAATATTCTATTTGTCCTTCCGGATAATTATCTATAATAAGTTTGATAGGATCCAATATTGCCATCATACGTGATTTTTTTAATTTCAAATCCTCTCTGATGCAATATTCCAACATACCATAATCAACAGATGAGTGTGCTTTTGATACACCGCAAAGTTCTACAAACATTTTTAGTGCTTCTCTAGTATAACCACGTCTACGGAGAGCAGCTATAGAAACAAGTCTAGGATCATCCCAACCATCTACTATTCCATCTTCTACTAATTTTTTTAATATAACGCTTACCTGTTACAACATTAGTTAAATATAGTTTTGCAAATTCTATTTGTCTAGGAGGATATTCGTATTCACATTCTTTTACAACCCAATCATACAAAGGTCTATGATCTTCAAACTCCAATGTACAAATACTATGTGTAATATTTTCTATAGCATCTTCTATAGGATGTGCAAAATCATACATAGGATAAATGCACCATTTATCACCTGTATTATGATGATTTAGATGTGCCACTCTATATATAACCGGATCACGCATATTTATATTAGGACTGGCCATATCTATTTTTGCTCTCAATACCTTTGAACCATCTTCAAACTTTCCATTTTTCATATCTTCAAAAAGTTTAAGATTTTCTTCTATACTTCTATCTCTATATGGACTATTCTTACCCGTGTAGTAAAAATCTCCTCTATATTCTCTTATTTCTTCAGCACTTAAATCACAAACAAAAAGCTTTTCCTTTTTTTATTAGGAGTACTGCTTTTTCATACATTTCCTCAAAATAATCTGATGCAAAGAAACATCTATCATCATATTTTGCACCTAGCCAGTCAACATCTTCCTTAATACTTTTTACGAATTCTTCTTTTTCTTTACTAGGATTGGTATCATCAAATCTTAAATTGAATAAGCCATTATATTTTGCAGCCAGACCACAGTTTAACAAAATACTTTTTGCATGACCTATATGTAAATATCCATTTGGTTCCGGCGGAAATCTTGTTTGTACATGCGTATACTTACCTTCTGCCAAATCTTTTTTTCAATCTCTAATTCAATAAAAATTTTTTTAGAAACTACTTCTTGCTCTTTTGTTTCTAATTTTTCTAAATCTGCCATTACTACCTCCATGTATTTTCATACACATTTACTTATATTAAAATAAAAATACCTATATTTCATATGGTATAAAACATAGGTATTATTATATATTCTTTTATATGTTTTGTCGATAGCAAAAATCTATTATCTGATAAGTATACTACCTACTAAAAAGTCCTGCATAAGTACCTAATACATAACCTAGAGTACCTACAAGCATTGCGGGTCCAACCAACTTAGTCCAACCTTTAGAAACAGCCATAGCTGCTGCAGTTGTAGGCCCACCCTATATTTGCATTACTTGCAATAATTATTTCTTCAAGAGTAAATCCGAATATCTTTCCGAAAGTCAAACTAAATATCATATTAATTATTACTATTATAGCTGCAAATACTAATAACAGAGGAGAATTTGTTATTATCATTATTATTGAAGCCGGAACTCCAATAACAAAGAAGAATAAGTATATTAAGAAAGTTCCTATTTCATTACTTCCCTTTATATTACCAATCTGCTTTTGAGAAAAAGTGTTGCAAGTATCATTGATATAGTAGTTATCCATAAATATTTATTACCAAAGAAAGTAACCATAATATTATTAATAGCTTTGTCTCCTGCAAATAAAAGCTTTAATATATTTGCTATATTTTCGGAAAGAAATACTATAAGAAAGGCTAAAGCTATAGATAAAGCTATATCAAGTAAAGATATTTCTTTTCTGCCCCAATAAATAGCTGCTGAATTTTCTCCACTATTTTCATGAGCCTTAGCTTCAATTTCATCTACATATGGATGTGAATAATTCTTTCTAAAGAAACTTATACCCGGCATCATAATAAGTGCAAAGAAATATAATACCATAAGTAGATTATCTGCTACAGTAGAAGCTCCCACCATACTTTCAGAAATTTTGAATGCATCAGCCAGAGCGGCAAAATTAACTCCACCACCTATATATGTGCCTGTAAACATTCCGGCAATAGCTCCAAGTTCAGGAATATACTTTGCTAATAATAGATAAGCTATAATAGCACCAAGAACAGTTCCAACTGAGCTTAAAAGAAATAGTATGAGCATCTGCCCTGCCTCTTTCCCAATCTTTTTCATATCACATTGAAAAAGTAAAAGCGGAATAGCTAAAGGAACTATATAAGACCAAATACTGTCCCAAACACCACTATTCATAGGTATAATACCTAAATTACTAAGTAGCAATGCAAAAATAAGACAAAGTATAGCTCCACTTAATTTTGAAGCCCAAGAGTAATTTTGTTCCAGATAAATAGCTAAAGCTACAAATACCACACAAACAGTCCATAAAGCCCAAATATTCTCTTTACCGATAAGTGGATTTGTTAAATCAAAAAAATGTTGCCCCACATAAATAAAACCTTTCTTTAATTAAGTATAGTCTAAGCAAGACTTTTTATTTCCAGTTATATGCAATGGATAATTAGAAAGTGAACTTATCCATAAAATAATTTCTTAATTCACTTATAGGAATTCTCACTTGTTCCATACTATCCCTATCACGAACAGTAACCGCATTATCTTCTTCAGAGTCAAAATCATAGGTGATGCAGAATGGTGTTCCTATCTCATCCTGTCTTCTATATCTCTTACCTATGTTTCCTCTTTCATCAAATTCACAATTATAGTATTTTGATAATTCTTCATACACCTTAAACGCACCGTCATTTAATTTCTTAGATAGAGGTAAAATACCTATCTTAATAGGTGCAAGTGCCGGATGGAAACGTAAAACTGTCCTCATATCTCCGCCTTCCAGCTCTTCTTCATCATAAGCTGCACAAAGGAAAGCAAGTGTTACTCTATCTGCACCAAGTGATGGTTCTACTACATAAGGAATATACCTTTCGCTAGTTTCATCATCAAAATATGTTAAATCTTGACCTGAAACTTCTGCATGTCTACCCAAATCATAATCAGTTCTGTCAGCTATACCCCAAAGCTCACCCCAACCAAATGGGAATAAAAACTCTATATCTGTTGTAGCTTTAGAATAAAAACTAAGTTCTTCTTTTTCATGATCTCTAGCTCTCATTTGTTCATCTTTCATACCAAGAGCTTTTAACCAATTGATGCAATATGCTTTCCAATAAGCAAACCACTCTAAGTCGGTATCAGGCTTACAGAAGAATTCTAATTCCATTTGTTCAAACTCTCTAGTTCTAAAAGTAAAATTACCCGGTGTAATCTCATTTCTGAATGACTTACCTACTTGAGCTATACCAAAAGGTACCTTTTTTCTGGATGTTCTTTGTACATTTTTAAAATTTACAAATATACCTTGTGCTGTCTCAGGTCTTAAATATACTGTATTCTTAGCATCTTCTGTAACTCCTTGGAAAGTTTTAAACATAAGATTAAATTGACGTATATCAGTCCAATTATGCTTTCCACAGCTAGGACAAGCTATTTTATGCTCATCTACATAAGATTTCATTTGCTCATTAGTCCAAGCATCTACGCTACCCTCTAAATCAATTTTATTGTCATGTGCATAATCCTCAATAACCTTATCTGCTCTAAATCTTTCTCTACATTCTTTACAATCCATAAGAGGATCTGAAAAACCGGCAAGATGTCCAGAGGCTATCCAAGTCTGTGGATTCATAAGTATTGCACAATCAACTCCTACATTATAAGGTGACTCCTGAACAAATTTTTGCCACCATGCCTTCTTTACATTATTTTTAAGTTCTACACCGAGATTACCATAATCCCATGTATTTGCCAAACCACCGTATATCTCAGAGCCAGGATACACGAAACCTCTTGATTTAGCTAATGCTATAATTTTTTCCATACTGTATTCCATAACCTTTTCCTCCTTGAGCTTATTCTATAACAATCACAGTTTTTACATCTGTGTGTTTTTCATTTTGAGCCGGATTAATATTTACTAACTTATCCTGTATTTCTAAATTTCCTTGCCCCAAGCTTAAAGCTTTTTTTATTTTATTTGGTGCATAGAAACTTCCTATACCCTCTAAGACTAAAACCTTTTTAGCCTCACCTATATCTTCTTTTTAAATCTCCGGCATAAGAAGAATTTTTTTAAAAATCTTTTATATCAAAAAAATTCCGCCTTATGGAAATTTATAGTATCATCATTAGAGTAATTAGCATATTCTATTAACTTTTCAAATGAAGAATATTCAAATAATAATTTTACTTTTTGTATCATCTACTTTCACTTTTTAAAAAGTTTTACATCATGTGAATTTTTATTAAATTCTGAAACTTCTTTTTTTCTACAAAAATTTTTTTAGTTCTTTCTCATCTATATTTAATATTCTTTTGTCATAATCTTCTACAAGTAAAGATTGCCATTTACCATTTGCTTTCAATGCTATAGAACTAGTATCCGTATCAAAAACTTATACCCCTAGAAGAACAAGCAACAAAAACCCAGCAAACAAGTAAAAAAACAGCTAATAGAGTATATTTTTTCATAATTTTACCTCATTAGATTTTTTTCTATATATCAAATCTTATATCAATTTTTTTCTATTTTTAACAAAAAAATTCTTAAATTTTCAATAAATTTCACTGTTTTATATATTAATCGCCTCCAGTATATCAAGTGAATTCATTTTTTTATCTATAAACTTACTTATATTTCTATCAATATTACCGGCTAATTCATCAAATAATGTATCCTTTAAAGTGAACTTAAATAGTTTTTTTCTATTGGAGTATGTATAATAAAGTCCCATGTATAATTACAAGCATCGCTGGCTTTTTTTCCAAAAAGGGTTCATACTCTCCACCAATTACCATAGCTCTAAGTTCAAAAAAATACGTCTAACTAATTTATTTGGGATATTTTTTTATTATTTATAGCCAGTAAAGCTACATAAATAAGCTTTTAATAAATCCGGTTCATTTAGATATTCCTTAGCATAATAATCCGCTATTTCAGCAAAAATAGGTGGCATAACAAGTATTTTCTATATCCGAACTAATCTCATCAAAGTATTTACTTATATTGGCATTTTGAAGATTATACGCATCTCTACCCTCATAAAGAGTAAATTCTCCAAAAAGAAAATAATCTTGAAGCCCCCATAAGTTGGCTGCTTGGACGTCTTGCTCCTCTTACAAAAGCTCCTATTTTTACCTCTATCTCTAGTAAGAATAGTAATTCTTTTATCAAATTCCCCTATATTGATAGATTTAATCACTATACCTTTGTACCACAGTATTGCCATACATTTTTAAATTTCCTTAATGTTATAGCCAAAAATTTTTCATTTGTATATCAGAGTCTCTCCACTCTTTTTCTAACTTTAACCCAAAGTTTAAGGTTTACTTTTAGAATCTGTAAGCTCTTCTATATCTCTTCTGGCATTTATACCTACTTTTTTTAGCATGGAGCCATTTTTTTCCGATTATAATAGCTTTTATGGGAATCTCTCTCACATACTATAGTAGCTTCTACATTAACTAATCCATCTTTTTCTATATTCCATTTTATCTATTTCTATAGCTATTCCATGCGGTATTTCATCATCCAGTATTCTAAGTAATTTTTTTCACGTATAAGCTCTGAAGTTATCTGTCTAACAGGTTGATCCGTAACAGTATCTTCATCATAATACATAGGTCCATTTGGCAAATACTTATAAATAACTTCAATAAGATGCTTAGTATTACGTCCTTTTTAAGGCTGAAACAGGTACTATATCCGAAAAATTCATCAACTTACTATACTTATCTATTATAGGCAAAACTAATTCTTGCCTTTTTAGAGCATCTAATTTATTAATAGCTAATATAACAGGCTTATTAACTTCTTGTAATAACTCTAAAAATATGCTGTTCTCCGGCACCTATAAATTCATCTGCCTCTACGAGCCAAAGTATGAGATCTACATCTTTTAGAGTCTTATTTACAACACTTATCATGTAATTTCCCAATTTATTTTTTGCCTTATGTATACCGGGTGTATCTAGAAATATTATTTGTCCTCTATCATCGGTATACACTGTTTGTATTCTATTCCTTGTAGTTTGAGGTTTATGACTGGTTATAGCTATTTTTTGACCTATTAATTTATTCATAAGTGTAGATTTCCCTACATTAGGTCTACCTATTAAAGCCACAAATCCTGATTTCAATTCTTCCATTATTAATCCCTATATAATGCTTCTATTTTTTTCAAAAATATTGAGCATTTTCCTTGATTTTTTTCTTCGTTTCCTATACAAACTCTACTAGCATCTTCAAAAGCAGCTTTCAATAAAGGCGCAGTTTTTCTTATGTCTTCTACTGTTGTTTCAAGAACTTCTTTTCTTTCTTTTCTAAGAATTTCATTACTTAATTTAGAATAATAAACTGCTAAAGCTCTCAAGCCTTTAGTAAGTGGGGTAAGTGGGGTATCAAGCTCACTTATAGCACCAATTACCAACTTTGTTATAGCTAACTCGTCCGCTTCAAAAATTCTCTATAAATTCAACTAATTTATCATAAGTTTCATAGGTTTTTCCTATATTAGGATCTCTATAAGTTGTAAGCCCCTACATTTCCTGCTCGAGAAAAAGCTTGACATAGCACCATAGGCTCCTCCCATAACTCTTATATTATTCCATAAATAATCATAACTGAGTAATACTTTTAAAACTCTTAACACTCCCGTATACTCATAGCCTTTTTTTCTTTATAATTACCAAATTCAGCGACATAATTTACCATAGAGGCACTAGTATAAGCTTCCAGCTACTTTTTTTATTTTTCCAGACAAAAATCCCACTTCTGTTTTTTTCCACAGGAGCACTTCCCCAAGATAAAAAAATACGACTACCTGCTTTTTAAAGAGTTCAAAAATCTTCCTTTGAACCGATAAAAATTAATTAGCATATTGGATCTTTTTAAATATTTTTATCCATTAAATATTCTAACTTACCTAGCAGCTCATCTTTTTATTCTCAAAATTAATACTAAGTTCTTCTATAAATTTATAATATTCTAGACCCTTAGTATATTCAGAAAAGACTGCATCTTTTGACAAATAGGAAGCTGCTCTTGTCAATGAACTTATATGTCCTGAACTAAGTATTTTTGATTTTAAACCGGCTTTAACTTCCAGAATTATCTCTTTTAATCTATCTGTATTCTCAAACTTAGGTTTAAGTATACTTGAGTCCGCAAGTTTAATAGCCCAATCTATATCTTTTTCTTAAAGCCTTTACATTTAAAGAAAATGTAAACTTAGCATCCTTAGGATTATCTAAGCTAGGATAAGATTCTAAGCTAAATCCAAGTCCTCCTGTATGTAAATTTATCATTGTATTTAACTTGGCATAGGTATAATCTTCAACATCTATATATCCTAATACTTCTCTAAGTAAAGCTAGATAAGGTAGATCCGCTTTGGAAAGAAAATCTGCTCCAAAACTAAATTTCATATATGAGATACCTGATGTATTTATATCTGAATATATGGTAGGGACTTTCTCACCACCTACAACCGTACCTGTTTCTTCATAGCTAATCTCATCTATATCAGTACTTATTTCTTCTCTTCTTAGTACAGGTAAGCTGGCTATATCTTCTTCTCTATTACCTTCACTTTGATATTTTTTTAAGTTCTTTAGTCTTTTCTATAATATTTTCTATCTCTTTAGGGCTTAAATTCTCTTTTTATTTTTTTGACAGTTTTTTTCCTTTAATTTATTATCTTTTTATTGTTGTTAGATTTTTTTAACAGGCTTTTAGTATCAATTCCAACTCAAATTTATTATCTAATAATAATTCTTGAATAAGTTCTTCAAAGTACCCCGAAGCAGCCTTATCTCTCAAATCCCTAAAGATTTGATTATATCTTAAATTCATACAAGGATCAGCATCATATAACCATGTATTAAAAGTTTCAAGTCCATATATCAAACCTTTTGGATAATGCCCAAAAATCAGCTTCTCTAGATCTAAATTCAGCTATATTTATAGCGGCAATCAAACTATCTCTATCTATACCTTCACATACTTCTTTTTAAAAGTTTCTTTTACTATTTTTAATAAATTCTTCTCTCTTATCAATATTTGTATTCTTGGCAATTACTGAAAAAGTAAGGATATGCTATACCATATTCATAACCACCTAAAAATATCTTCTCCTATGCCTGCTTTTTGTAAAAGCTTCACGCAAGACAGCTCCGGGTGCATCTATAAGTAAATACTCAAGTATTTTTTTAAGGCAGCGGCTTTTATAGGTTCAAGCTCTCCCCCTACCATACTATGTAAAGATAAATATGTAGAATTTTTCATCACTTTCATCATCTGTTATAGAATATTCTTCTATAAGAGTTTTTTTCTCATTAAAAAAACTTCTATTCCCTTTATTTCAGAATCAAGTTTCTTGTATTCAAAAATTTGATAAATACTCTCTATCAATAAAGTCAAGTTTCTCTGCCATATCTATATTTCCGTATAGATATATGAAAGAGTTTGAAGGATGATAATATCTTTTATGAAAATCTAAAAAGGACGCATAACTAAGTTCCGGAATAAAATCAGGATCTCCGCCTGATTCTTCCCCGTATGAATGATTTGGAAACAAGCCTTTTACTAATGGCTCTTTCAAGAACAGAATCTGCCGATGAAAAAAAGCTCCTTTCATTTCATTATACACAACACCATTTATTTTTAATTCATCATCTTCATTTTCTAATTCATAATGCCAACCTTCTTGCATAAATATTTTTTCTTCTTTGTAAACGTTTGGATATAAAACAGCGTCTAAATATACGTCCATTAAATTGTGAAAATCTTTATCATTGCAAGAAGCTATAGGATACAAGGTTTTATCCATATAAGTCATAGCATTCAAAAAGGTATTCAATGAACCTTTGACTAATTCAACAAAAGGATCCTTCAAGGGAAACTTTCTGGAACCGCACAAAACAGAATGCTCTAATATATGTGCTACTCCTGTCGAATCTATACTAGGTGTTCTAAAACCTATAGTAAATACTTTATTTTCATCATCTGTAAGCATAAGTAATACTCTAGCTTTATTTTTCTTATGCTCAAGAACTACCGCCATAGCCTGTAACTCTTCTATGAAACTACTACTCATAAGAGTATATGCTTCCAGTTGTTTAATATTTGTTAATTCTTTGTCTATATCATATTTTCTCATTATATATACCCCATAAATTTTTCTTTTAGTATAGCAAGGCATTCTCTAAGATACATATTAAATAAATCTATCAAATCTGTCTTTGCACTTATAGTATACAACTCACTATCCTTAATTTTCCTAGCTAAAGTCAAAGCTCTAAAGCTATTAAAATCACTAGTTAAAATACCTATTCTTTGCGGTTTATTATTAGCGCTTAAGACCGAACCTCTTACTACTACAGTTTCATTATTTGACTCTTGTCTTTTTATTTTCTAATTGCTTTTCTATAAGCGCAAAAGAATATATGATATTTTCTCTAGTATTATGTGCTTGTATTTCAACCAGAATCTTATCTGCCGCCATGCCGCCATTAAGTAAATAAGCAGCCATTACCTCTGCTTCCGATATATTACTTTTCTCCCATTTTTTTCCACCTGATAAAAACCAACATGGTAGAAGGATTATCTTTAATATATTCTCTTGCTTTTATCTAAGCGTTTCTTTTAAACTATTACTTGCTAAATCTTTCTTATCTAATTTAGAGCCTAATACTATCACATAATCCAAGTTAGCTTTCAGCTTTGTAATCAATATTAGAAATAATTATACTACTTGTAATAATAAAAACAAGAATTCCCAAAAATCGAGCACACATAAATAGGTACTATAAAACTAAGCGGAATTCTTTTAGGATTTTTTTAAATATTGCTTTGTAATATAATATAAAAAGAAAAAAATACACTAAAAAAAGTAGCCAAATGTTATTGAAAATATCCGGACCTATGAATATGTTAAGTATTAAGCAATATAATAATGATACATATCCCAAGATTAAAAATCAATATCATTAGACTACCTCCTTTTTATTCTTTACTTGCCACTCTAAGTATATCTCCAAGCTCTGCTCTTCCACCTTCTATTTCAACAACAAGTTTTTTTGTTTTGGATGTGGTGCTGATTCTTGTTCATTTCCATCTTCATCTTTTTATAGAAAGTATATTAACAAAAATATTATCTCCATTTTTTTCATAAGTTCTATAGTATCACCTACAAAAAAACTTATTTTTTTCTGTTCAAAAATAAAGTCTATTATCCTGATCTATATTTTCTACAGTACCTAGATAAATATAATTTTTTTACATAAGTATTATTATCATAAATCTGAGTTGTATCATCAGCTTTCCCAAAGAAAAAAATCCTGTAGTAAACTCTCTATAAGTACACTTACCTATCTCTTCCTTATACCATTCCAAATTATCTTTATATAAATCCGGACTTTTAATATAATCATCAATAGCTTTTTCTATATGTTCTGGCAACTGTTGCTACATAAAGTGCCGTTTTCATACGCCCTCTATTTTTAAAACTATCTATACCCGCTTCTACAAGTGCAGGTATATGCTCTATCATACAAAGGTCTTTAGAATTAAATATATATGTACCTCTTTCATTTTTCATAAACAGGCATATATTCTCCCGGTCTATTTTCTTCTACCACACTATATTTCCATCTACATGGATGAGTACAGGCACCTCTATTAGCATCTCTACCAGCCATATAATTACTTAACAAGCAACGCCCTGAATAAGCCATACACATAGCACCGTGAACAAAGGTTTCTATCTCCATATCTTCAGGTATATTTTTTTCTTATTTTTTTATTTCTTCCAAAGACAATTCTCTTGCTGTTACAACTCTCGTAGCTCCAAGTTGCCACCAAAAACTTATATGTAGCATAATTTGTATTATTTGCTTGTGTAGATATATGTATCTCCATTTCAGGCATAACTTCCTTTGCAATAGCAAATATACCCGGATCTGATATAATAACTGCATCAGGTATTATAGTTTTCAACTCTTCAAAATACTTTTTTTGCCTCCTCAAGATCATCATTATGAGCCAAAATATTAGCTGTTACATAAACTTTTTTACCTTTTGAATGTGCATAAGCTATACCTTCAAGCATATCTTCCTTTGAAAAATTTTTTGCTTTTGCTCTAAGGCTGAACATTTCTCCACCTATATAAACTGCATCTGCACCATAATCTACAGCTGTTCTTAATACTTCTAAACTTCCGGCAGGGTATAAGTAATTCTATATTTCTATTCATTAATTCTCCTATTATATATACTTAGAGCTACACCATCTCCTATAGGAATTATACTGGTTGTTAAATTTTTATCACTAGTTAAAGCTCTAAGATACTCTCTAAGCCTCTTATGTATTGTTCTATCTCTTCTGTCTATAGCAAACTTGCTTTCGATTATACTCCCCTCCTGCAAGATATTATCAGAAAACAGGACACCCTCATCTTCTAATAATAATTTTTATGTCAGGTAACCACTTTATATATTGTGCTTTTTGCAGCATCCATAAAAGATAAAAATCATATTTTTTTATTTTTGGCTTACTAAATTCTTTAATACTATATCCACATCTTCGCAAATAAGTTCTATCCTATCTTTTAAACTTACTGAATTTGATATTCTCTTTAGCAATTTTAATTCTAGGTTCAAACTTTTCTACCGTAGTTATTTGAGCCTCTGAGTTTTCTGCTATGATTAAGGTAGAATATGCAACTGCTGTTCCAAGTTCAAGTATATTAGTATATCTTTTAATCTTTAATAAAGATTTCATAAAAGCTTCACTTGATCTTTTAATTATAGGAACGTCTGTAGCTAAAGCTTCTTCTCTGATTCTTTCTATATATTCAGAGTTTTTCCTTACTTAGTAATTCAATATATTCATCTATCCTCTCATTTACTATCATCAATTTTCCTCTTGTGGTATTCCTGTGTTTAAAAATTTCCAATATTTTTTTAATATTTTCTCCTTCTTCTATATCATAATGTCCCGGTTTGATTTTTGTAAGAAAAAAATTTTTAGATTGAATAATAAAAAAATATTCATTATTTATTATTCCTTTTTCTTTTTAACAATTTAGCAATGTCATAAATAGAACTTCCTTCTTCTATATCTAAAGATATTAATTCATCACCGGACAATTTTTGATCTATTCTCAAATATATCATAGCCAAAATGATAGGCTAAAAAGCTACCTCTTACCAGAACAAGTAAAAACCAAAGCGTATGCTATAAGTTTTATAGAAACTGATATAATTGTATTTATAAGTTTATTAATTAACTTGGTTGCTTTTAAACATATACCTATACTTCCATTATTATTGGTAATATTACCGGATTTCTCTTTATTCTCTTCCATAAAAAGTTACTAAGAACATCTCTTAATTCATTCTTGATCTTAGTCCAGTCAGAAACTCTTGCATCTAATAAATTATTCATAGCATCTCTAACTACCGCAGTTGCCTCTTCCATTAAATCTTCTGATTCTCTTACATATACAAAGCCTCTAGAAACTATATCAGGACCTGATAGAAGCTGATTTGAACCTCTTTCCAAAGAAAGAGCTATTATTATAATACCATTTTGAGCAAGATTTTGTCTATCTCTTAAGACTATATTACCTACATCACCTACTCCAAGTCCGTCTACAAATATACCGCCGGCCTCAATATGCCCATTTATCTTACATTCATCTTTAGATAATTCTACTACGTCTCCGGATTGCATAATTATGATATTTTTCTTTTCAAGTCCCATTGCTACAGCAAGCTCTGACTGTGCCATACGATGTCTAAATTCTCCGTGTATAGGTAAAGAAAATTTAGGATGTAACAAAGCATACATAAGCTTTATTTCCTCTTGACAAGCGTGTCCTGAAACATGAGTATCTTCAAACACAACTTTAGCACCTTTAATAGAAAGTTCATTTATTACTCTATAAACCGCTTTTTCATTTCCAGGTATAGGTGTAGAGCTCATTATTACAGTATCACCCGGCATAATACTAACTTTTCTATGTGTAGAATTTGCCATACGAGATAAAGCCGCCATAGATTCACCCTGACTTCCTGTTGTTATTATAACAGTTTTTTCCGGTGGATAATCTTTTAATTGATCTATATCAATCAGCGTTCCTTCAGGTACTTTAATATAACCCAATTCATTTGCTACACCTATAACATTTACCATACTTCTACCTTCTATAACAACTTTACGTCCATAACGATAAGCAGTATCTATTATTTGTTGAACTCTATCAACATTAGAAGCAAAAGTAGCTACTATTATTCTATTATTCTTATTCTCAGAGAATGTTATATCAAAAGTACGACCAACAGTTCTTTCTGACAAAGTAAAGCCCGGCTTTGTAGCATTGGTAGATTCACAAATAAGAGCAAGACAACCTTGCTTTCCTATCTCAGCCATACGTTGTAAGTCAGCCGGTTCTCCATAGATAGGAGTATAATCTATTTTAAAGTCTCCCGTATGGAAAATTATTCCGGCAGGTGAAAAAATAGCAAGCGAAGAAGCATCTTGTATAGAGTGATTTGTTCTTATAAATTCAACTTTAAAAATCACCCAAAGAAACTGTATCTCCATGCTTAACTTCTATTAGTTTTGCCATTTTATCTATATTATGTTCTTTTAATTTCTTTTCTATCAAAGCTAAGGTTAATTTAGTTCCATATACAGGTATATTGATTTGTTTTAATATATAAGGTAAGGCTCCTATATGGTCCTCATGTCCATGAGTAATTACGAAACCTTTTAATTTTTGAAAAAAATTATCTTTCAAATATGTTACATCAGGTATTACTAAATCTATACCTAGCATATCTTCACTAGGAAAGGCGAGTCCACAGTCAACAACAAATATACTGTCATCATACTCAAAAAGCAGTTATATTCATTCCAATTTGTTCCAAGCCACCCTAATGGAATAATTTTAACTTTTTTTGTTGTTTTTCGCCCTTACCTCTACCTCTTTTTTTGACTTTGTTTCTTTATCTTTTTATTATACTGATAACTTGTTCTTCCAAAGTTTTTCATAAGCGGTTCAGGCTTATTTTTCTATCTTTTTATCAAAAGTTCTTATCTAAATTTTTTTCTCTTGAATATCTTTCTTTTCTCTTCTTCTATACGGTGTTTTTAGTTCCTGTTTTCTGTTCATTTCTATCAACTGTATTTTTTTCGTCTTTTTAATTTTATTATCAGGACTTCTTTCTTCAGATTTCTGACTATCTTTATATTGATTTTTCTTTTTTTATTTACTTTTTACAGTTCTAGTTTGTTTTTTTATTTGCGCTATTATCAGCTTCAGTTTTTTTATTTCCAAAGCTTGTGTCTGTCTACTAAGTCTTTTTTTATCCTGTTTAAAGGATTTTTCTTTTTTTATTAATCAATTTTTATTCCTCTCTATTCTTCTCCGTCTTCAAGTAAGGTACTAAATATATTAAGTACAGCCTCTTCTTCATTCTCATCTTCTATAAATGAATATTCTGAAAATTCACTCTCTTCTTTTTGAAATTTCTTTCATAACTAAACACTCTTCTTCATCATTAGCTATTAAAAATATAATTATTTCCATGAAATGTGGTTTCCTCTATAATCTGAAATTCCACATCTTTTTCCTGTATCATCTTGTAATACTATAGTTTCAAATTCCATAATCTTTTTCTTCCATAAAAAAACCTCTCTATTTATTATTTATTTTTTTATTATTTGTTATACTATTCATATATTCTGTAAGTATTATTGAAGCCGCAACTTGATCAATATATTTTTTTCTATCTTCTTTTTTCACTCCACTATCTGCCAATATTTCATCAGCTTCTACAGTAGTAAGTCTCTCGTCTTGCCAAATTATCTCAAGACCTATTCTTCTGGATAAGTGTGCGGCAAACTCTTCACATTTTTCCAACTCTTTCTCCAATACTACCATCCATATTAAGCGGTCTACCTAAAAATAATTTTACTTATGTTTTTTTCTTTTACTATTTCTTCTATTCTGGCTAAGGTTCTTCTTAATTTATTTTCAGAATTTCTACATATAGTTTCATAACTTTGAGCCGTTAACATAAGCTCATCACTTATAGCTACTCCTACTGTCTTAGAACCATAATCTAAGCCCATTAATCTCATAAATTCACTCTTTTCTATATTGTTTTTACACTAAAAAAACCATACAAACATGTATCAAAATAAAATAGGACAAGCTATTTATTGAACTACTTAACATGATTATATGGCATATTTATTAAAATTTTTAGTTGTATGACAGAAGCCCAAACAACTGCCCTTTCACGTGGCTTTTTTTAATCCTCGAGCTTAGTATCAATATATACCTTTAAAAAGCTCTTCCAATATTTCATCTCTTTCTACTTTCATTATAAGACTTCTAGCACTATTATAGCTGGTAATATATGTTGGATCTCCTGACATAACATAACCTACTATTTGATTAACAGGGTCATAACCCTTTTCTTTCAATGCTTCATACACCAATTCCAAAATCTCGCTGACTTCTCTTCTAAATTCGGTATAACTTTAAAAAAATTGTGTATCATTAGTATCTCTCATATTATCACGTCCTCTTTATTTGCTAATTAATTTTATATCATTTAGAAAAATAAAAATCAAGATAGAGAAATAGATAATTTTTATACTACATTTAGTATAAGCTTTTAGTAAATATATACAAATATAGATATTCTAGACTTAATAAGAGTCTGAAAAACCGACCTTAAATAAGCGGTTTATCAAACACAAATTTTAAGGTCAGTTTTATAAATTTTTATTTTATAGTAAAGACATATATAAACTCTTTATTTCTTCAAATGTAGGAGTTCTTGGGTTACCCGGTGTACAAGCATCAGCCATAGCAGATTCTGTAAGGAAATCCACATCTTCAAGTTTTACTATTTCTTTAAGATCGGCAGGTATTCCAACATCCTTTGATAAAGTCTTTACAGCATCTATAGCTGCTTTTCTGTATTCTTCCTGTGTCATATTTTCAACACCTTTAACACCCATAGCTATAGCAACATCTTTTAGTTTTTCACCTGTATACTCTGCATTATAAGCCATAACTGTAGGTAAAATAATAGCATTTGCAACACCATGTGGTGTATTATAAACTGCACCAAGACCGTGAGCCATAGAGTGAACTATACCAAGACCACAGTTAGAGAAGCCCATTCCTGTTAAATATTGAGCTAAAGCCATTCCTTCTCTACCTTCTTTGGTATTTTCAACTGCTCCTCTTAAATGCTTAGCTATAAGCTCTATTGATTTTAAGTTAAACATATCTGTCATAGTCCAAGCTGCAGCAGTTGTATATCCCTCTATTGCATGTGTAAGTGCATCCATACCTGTAGCTGCTGTAAGTCCCTTTGGCATACTGGACATCATATCAGGGTCAACTATAGCTACCACAGGAATATCATGAGGATCTACACAAACAAATTTTCTTTTCTTTTCAACATCTGTAATAACATAATTTATTGTAACTTCTGCCGCTGTACCTGCAGTAGTTGCAACAGCTATAATAGGAACGCAAGGATTTTTTTGTTGGAGAAAGTCCTTCTAGACTTCTAACATCAGCAAACTCAGGGTTTGCAATTATAATTCCTATAGCTTTTGAGCAATCCATAGATGAACCACCACCAACAGCAATTATATAATCAGCTTCTGAAGTTTTGAAAGCTTCAACACCATTTTTTACATTTTCAATAGTAGGATTAGCTTGTATATCTGTATATAATACATAGTCTAAATTGGCCTCTTCTAACACATCTGTAACTTTTTTTGGTAACTCCAAATTTTACTAAATCCGGATCTGAGCAAAGAAGAGCTTTCTTTAATCCTCTTGCTTTTACTTCTGTTACTATTTCTTTTGTAGCTCCATATCCATGATATGATGTTTCATTTAGAATAATTCTTGCCATATCTTTTACCTCTCTCTTAACTTAAAATTTATATTACTACACCTTTTTGTAGCATTATATTTGCATATAAAGCCTTTTCAGACGTTGCTATGATTAAATATGACGTCTTAGCTTCTTCATAGAAAGCAAATCTTTCTATATTTCCTATTATTTCTCTTCCTCTATTATCATTTCTCTCTATTATTTTAGCAAATTCTTCCCATATAGGTGTTTCAACCGTATCCCCCGGTACTTTTTTTCCATTAAAGAAACCGGTTTATCCGTATATGTGTCAAGAGGAAATACTTTTTAAAAATAGCCTCTAAAAAGCTCAGGAACACCATGACCGTCCATTCGTATAACTTTACAATTCTTACCCATAGACTCAGCCGGAAAAATTTCCATCTGAAATAACCAATCTATCTGAATGTCCCATCTCACATAAAGTCTTTAATAATTCCGGAGACAATATAGCCGGTATACCTTTTAACATAAACAAACAACCTTTCGCTCGTTATTTTTTTTAACTAATATTCTTTTTAAATATGCTTTCTAGAAAATCTAGAAAGCATATAAATACTATTCAAATATTTTTTTACTCATATAAACAAGGTTTGATATCTGCATCTTCCATATTATCTGCATTATACCACTTAGCACCTGTATCTACATCTTTTACTTCTTTTCCATTAGCAGCTTCATAAGCTAATTTAACCGCATTATATCCTATAGAAACAGGATCTTGAGTAACTGCACCTGCAAATCTCTTATCTCTTATAGCATCAAGTAACTTCTTACCGGCATCAAATCCAACCGCTACAACCTTACCTTCACCTATAACATCAAGACCTTCGTTAGCTGTTATAATAGCGTTAGCGGCAAATTCATTTGAGCCATATACAGCTATTAAATCTTTCTTATTAAGTATAGCTGAAGCAACTGCTGCTGCATCTGCATCTTGAACATTTGCAGGTATACCAACTTCTATAACAACCGGAGCTCCTGCTTTTTCTTTTTTCAGGCTGTCATGTCCTTCAACACTAACTTTATCCTCACCAACTAACTCTACCATAGCATCTACAAAACCTTTTGTTCTTTCAACTATAGATTGAGAGTTTGATTCTTGTGCTACTACACCTATACGAACTGTAGCACTTGCACCTTCAATTTTTGTCTTTGATAAGTTCATAAGTTTCTTTAGCCGCCAACTTACCTGCTTCGCTGTTATTTGTAGCTGCATTTGCCTTTACTGCACCTTCAGGAGCATCAGGAACACCTGAGTCAAAACCTATTATAGGAATACCTGCATCCTGAGCTGATTGTATAGCACCAAGTGAGGCTTTTGTATCAAGAGCCGCCAAAGCGATGGCTGCAGGCTTCTTTGCGATAGCTGCATTCAAATATTCAACCTGTTGTGCGATAGCACTTTCATTATCAGGACCTTGGAATGAAATTTCAACTCCAAACTCCTCTGCAGCTTTTTTTAGAGCCTTGCTCTACAGCTTTCCAAAAATTGATGTTGGAAACCTTTAGCAATAACATCAATATGCTGTTTTCCACCGGTAGCTTCAGCTTTTGTTTCTTCTGCCGCAGCTTCAACCTTTGATTCCCCTGCCGGTGCTTGTTTTTGCTCTGCTTTTGAGCCACAAGCTACAAGTGAAGCCATAACCAATGCACTTGCTAAAACAGTACCTAAAAATTCTCTTTTTCATATAATATCCTCCTTATATTTACACCTTTTTGGTGTTTAGGTTTAAATTAATTATTTCTCGCTCTATTAAGAATATCCATGTATACTGCAAATATTAAAATTATACCGGTTATAAATAATTGGTAATGAGATTGTACTCCTATGTAAGGAAAAACCTATTTTTAGAACTGTCATTATAAATACACCTATGATAGTTCCTATTATAGAACCTACACCACCTGATAAAGATGTTCCGCCTATAACAACTCCTGCTATAGCATCAAGTTCAAATCCACCACCGGTATTAGGTTGAGCTGTTGTAAATACTGCTACATAAGCTATACCGGCAAGTGCTGCAAAAAAGCCTGAAAATACATAAGCTAAAGTTTCGTATTTTGCTACATCTATACCTGATAATCTGGTAGCTTCTTTATTTGAGCCTATTGAAAGAATATATCTACCTACTCTTGTTTTTGTTAGTACCAAAGCCATTATTACAACAACTATAGCTAAAAGGACAAAACCTGTAGGGAAGTTCTTTGGTAGGAAACTCTTGTCTGTTGTAATCATGAAAAACTCTCTAAACCAAGCTCCTGCCTGATCTCCTTGTGGAAATGAGATGGTCTTTGTATTTGATACTATAGAACCGAGACCTCTACTCATCATCATAGTTCCCAGTGTAGCTATAAATGAAGGAAGTCCCAATTTTGATACCATAATACCATTTAAAAGTCCAAAAATTGTACCAACTAATAAGGTTATCAGTATAACCAATATCATTGGTAATCCTTTTTCCATCAAAGTACCGCCTACTAAGGCTGAACAGATAGCTACCGTACCTATTGAAAGGTCAATTCCACCTGTTGATATAACAAAGGTTATACCAATAGCCATAAATGCTATATAATAAGCTGATTTGGCTATATTTGTAAAAGTTGTTGCTTGTAAAAATGATGCAGGTGTTATTGCGGCAAATACTATGCATATTAGTATTAGAGCAATAAGCACGACCGTTTGCTGATTTGCAAATATTTTTTTGATATTATTCATAGTATTATCTCCTAACGATTTGTTGCAGATTGCATAATTACTTCTTGATTAGCTTCAGCTATATCAAGCACTCCGGTTATTCTTCCTTCACACATTACTATAACTCTATCTGACATACGAAGAACCTCCGGTAATTCTGATGAAATCATAATTATAGATTTTCCTTGCTTTGCAAGTTCTTCCATAAGAGCATATATCTCACTCTTAGCTCCTATGTCTATACCTCTGGTAGGTTCGTCAAATATTAGAATATCACTGTCTCTGACCAACCATTTTGCTATAACCACTTTTTGCTGATTTCCACCTGAAAGCTTTCGTACTATTTGTTCTGTATTAGGTGTTTTTGTTTTTTTAATTCCTTAACATACTTCTCTGATATTTTTTTAGATTTCGCTTTATCAATGAATATGCCACTAGTAAATTTTTCTAAAGTAGATACAACCGTATTTTCTTCTACTGATTTATCAACAATAAGTCCAAATCTCTTTCTATCTTCTGACAGATAACCTATTCCTGCTTCAACAGCATCCTTAGGAGATTTTATACTTACTTCCTTACCATTTACAAAAATCTTTCCTGATTCCAGTTTATCCGCTCCGAATATGAGTCTTGCAACCTCTGTTCTACCTGCACCCATAAGTCCTGAAAATCCAAGTATCTCACCTTTTCTAAGTTCAAAACTCACATCACGAACGTGTTTACCTCTATTTAGATTTTCACATCTTAAAACTACAGGAGCATCTTTTGCTACATTAGAATTTGTTTTCGGATCACTGAATATAGTTCTTCCAACCATTAGTTTAATTATGTCCGCTTTTTGTACATTCCTTAGTAATAAGAGTTCCTACATACTCTCCATCTCTCATTACCGTAACCCTGTCAGAAATAATATTAATTTCATCCATTCTATGTGATATATAAACTATACCGGTACCCTTATCTCTTAAATCATTTATTACCTTAAATAATTCTTCAATTTCAGAATCTGTAAGTGCTGCAGTAGGTTCATCAAATATTATTACTTTTGCTTTAGTAGAAATAGCTTTTTGCTATCTCTACCATCTGCTGTTTACCTACTGTCAAATTGCCGATTTTCTCTGCCGGATTTATTTCTATATTTAATAATCTAAAAAAAGCTTTTGCAGATTCTTCTATCATCTTTTTGTCATCTATAAATAGACCTTTTCTTATCTCTTTTTCCGATGAATAAGTTTTGGGCTACCGTTAAGTCATTCATCATATTTAACTCTTGATGAACTATGGCTATACCTGCCTCTTCAGACTGAGCTGTACTTTTAAATTCTACATCTTTCCCAAGATAATTTATTGTACCTTCATCTTTACTATAAATGCCTGTCAATATCTTCATGAGCGTAGATTTTCCTGCACCATTTTCCCCCATAAGTGCTACAACCTCGCCTGACCTTAATTCAAGTTCAGCATTTTTTTGAGTGCTACAACTCCCGAAAAGGCCTTTTTTTGATATTTTTCATACTTAGTATTACATCGCCCATATATAAACTCCTTTTTTAGGATTCTCTTATACTCTTCTTTTGACCATAAGTTTTAAATTTTTCTGCCATGAGTGTCATTTCTTCCTCAGGAAGAACTACCGGATTTCCTATAGCTCTCGCTTTTGTATATACCTCAGAGCAATACTCTATTTCCTCTACAATATTGAAAGCATTTAATAAGTCATTAGCTCCTGCAAGTATTCCATGATTTGCTAAAATAACTGCCTTTCTATCTTCCATAGCTTTAGAAGCATTAACTGCAAGTTCATGCGAACCGTAAGTAGCATAATCAGCACATCTTACAGTTGGACCTGCAACTGCTATCATATAATGAGTAGCAGGCAATTCTTCTCTTAAACAAGCAAGTACAGTTGCATACATAGTATGTGCATGTATAACAGCATCTATATCTGTTCTGGTTCTATATGGCATAAGATGCATTTCCCATTCTGATGATGGTGTTCTAGTACCTTCTATAGTTTTTCCATCTAAGTCTATAATAACTATATCTTCAGGTTGTATTTCAAAAAAGTCTATACCTGATGGAGTTATAGCCACATAACCTGTTTTTCTATCAAATACACTTAAATTTCCACCTGTTCCTTTTGTAAGACCGGCTTCCACAAGTTTTTTACCATACTTGATGAGCTCAAGTCTTTCTTTTTCCATCAACATAAATCATTCCCCTTTTATTTATATAGTGGACCATAATAAGCACACGCTCTAAAGTCCTGTCCTTCTAAGTCCTTTGTACCAAATCCGTTAAATGAATGTGGTCTATAAATTCTTTCTTTTTCTACATTATGTAAAGCAACCGGTATACGGAGCATAGAAGCTAGTGTTATAAGCTTATCACCACAATGTCCATATACAGATGCACCATGGTTAGCTCCCCACTTAGCCATAACATCATATACACTATCTGCTGAATCTTTATTAAGCTTTGGTGCAAACCAAGTTGTAGGCCAAGTTTTTGAAGTTCTCTCATCTAATATCTTATGAACCTCAGGATCGAGCACACAAGTATAACCCTCTATTATTTGTAAAGTTGGACCAACGCCCTCTACTATATTTGTTCTAATCATTGTTATAGGCATTTCTGCTTCTGTTTTGAAGTGTGAAGAATATCCGCCACCTCTAAAATACTCATAGTCGGCTCTACACCAATCTGTGGCTTCTAAGCAAGCCTCCACATCTTTGTCTGTAAGATTCCACCATTCTTTCATGCAGCCTTCACCTTTTTCATTCTTAGCTGCAGCTGTTCCGTCAAGACAAGAAGCTCCTGAATTAATTAAGTGGATTATACCGTTAGCCGCATGACCTGTAAGCTTTTTACCTGTAACTCTTTCAACCGCTTCAGGAGACCAATATGTACGAACATCTGAGAAAAATAGGTGCTGTATTGGTTATTAAAAAGTCCTAAAAGCATTGATATACCATTTAAAGTATCATTTTCTGTTGCAAATGGTATTGGTGCTCTCTTTCCATTCCAGTCAAAACTTGAAGCTAAAATTGCCTCAGTAAAATCTGCATTTGGTAACCAGTCTGTCCACATTCTTTGTCCTTGGAAACCACCACTTAGACCACATCTTCCAAGTGCTTCTTCATGCCAACCCATTTCTGCAAGTTTAGGATTGCCGTTTAAAATATCTTTTACTACGATAGCGTGTTTAACGCAGAACTCCCACTGATCTTCATCTTTAATAAATCTTGATTTTGTTATAACATCAGGGAAATTCTTTCCTAAGTTAATGTCTTCGCCTTCTTTACAATATTTCTTAACCCAAGCCAAAGCTCTTTCATATTCCTCGTGGTCATATATACCGAGATTAATTCTTCTAAGAATTTCTGTCATATCAACCCACTCTGTTCTCATGCCTAGATATTTCTGTAAGAAATCTACATTTACATAAGAGCCGGCAATACCCATAGAAACTGAACCTAAGTTTACATAAGATTTATTTTTCATTGTACCGACAGCTATAGCACCCCTTGCAAAATCCAAAATCTTTTTTGCTACATCTTCCGGTATACTCTCATCATCTTTATCCTGAACTTCATGTCCATAAATAGAGAATGCAGGCAATCCTCTTTGTGCATAAGCAGCCATAACTGCTGCAAGATAAACAGCACCCGGTCTTTCTGTACCGTTAAAGCCCCATACTGCTTTTATAGTATTGGGATTTAAGTCCATTGTCTCTGTACCATAGCACCAACAAGGTGTTACTGTAAGTGTTCCTATAACATTTTCATTTGCAAAATACTCTTCACAAACAGCCGCTTCTGCACCACCACCTATAGTTGTTGGTGAAATAACGCATTGTACAGGTGTTCCGTCCAAATATCTAAGATTGCTCTCTATAAGCTCTTTAGCTCTTTTTTTGCCATTCCCATTGTCTGTTCTTCGAGTGATTCTCTAACACCACCCCAACGACCATCTATTGTAGGTCTAATTCCAATTCTTGGATACATCATATCTCTACCTCCATATTTTTAAACATTAAAATGTTTCATTTCTTGTGATTTAAAAAGCTATATCTAAACCTTCTTCTATAGAATTTATCTCTTCTACAGCTTTTTAATTGTAATAATATATTTCCTAAAGCAGAAGCCTCAAATGGTCCTGCTATTATATCTACATTCAATCTGACGGCTATAAGTTTACATAAAAAGTTCACTCTTTGCACCACCGCCTATAAGATGTAATTTTTTTATACGATTTACCTGTTCTTTCTTCAACTGCTTTTTTTGTTTGCAAATATTTATCTACCAAACTTTCATAAATTATCCTGAAATAATCCATATTGGTCTTTGGTAAATCTTTGCCTTTTTTTCAAGTAAATACTCATTAATAGCTTTTTTTAGCTATTACATCAGGACTGGCAAACCTCTCATCATCCATATCTATTATTAAATCAAAAATCTTTTTCCTTCTCTAAGGAATCTAAAAACATAACTTGTTATTTCTGAAAAAAATCTATTTTCTTTCCCATATTATCTTCCAATTGAGATTTATATTTTTCCAGTAAATATAAGCCTGTAATATTTTTTTAAATAATAAGGTTTTTAGAATCATAGCCCAATTCATTAGTTAAATTTCTTGTGTAAGCTTCTTTACTTAAATCTGCTTTTTCCACTTTTGCGCCGAACAAAGACCAAGTCCCACAACTTAGGAACATATAATCTTCATCTATAAAAGCCTTTGTAAGTAAAACTGCACTAGCTGTATCATGTCCACAAACAGATATTACTTTTATATCATATTTAGAAAGCTCTTCAAGCTTAGAATTTTTAGTGCTGCCTATTACACTTCCCGCTTTAACTATTTGTGGCAAAATATCTCTATCTATATCTAAAGTTTCAAGTATATCCTTACTGTAATCTCTAGTTTCAAGATTCATTATACCGAAGTAGACCAAATAGTTTCTTCTCCTACCATCTCCCCACATAGTATATAACTAAGCAAATCCGTAACATTAAGATTTTATTTATTTTTTTGATATTCCTCTTTATTTTCATTTCTAAGTGCCAATATTTGAAATACTGTATTTATATTCATTATCTGAGTACCTGTATTTCTAAATATATCTTCTTCACTTAGCTTTGATATAGCCAATTTATAACCTTTATTATGTTTTGGATCTCTATATGCTATAGGTGTATTTATCAAATCTCCTTTATCATCCAAATATCCAAAAATCCACTCCCCAAGTATCTATAGCAACACTGCTTATTTCAGAAGAATATTTTATAATAGTTTCTACTATTGTTCCTAAGAGCTTATCCCATTGCCACCTAAGTCTTCCATCTTTTTCTTCCAAGGTATGACTTATTCGCATTACTTCTTCCATATATAAGGAATCATCTTTTCTATAAGAAATAATTCCTCTAATAGAAGTAGCCCCCATATCTATTGCTAATACTTTTTTTCATGTCCTCTCCTTTTTAGTAATATTTCATAAAAAAATCACTATCAAATTTTTATGAAATATGTTTAACTTGTAGATATTTTTAGCACAGATTTGATTTTTTTCCATACAATTCAATAAAGTTGGCTTTTTTTCTCAAATTATGATAATATGTTCCATATTAATTCATTTAAGTTCATATCTTTGTATTTTTTTACTAGATTATATATATTTTAATTATTTTTAGGAGGTAATAATGAATTATTTTTGAACGAAAAGAGCAGATTATTGAACTTATAAAAAAATAAAGGAGGAACTTGTAATACAAACTATATTTCTAAAAAAACTTTTTTTCCTCTAAATCTACTATTAGGAGAGATTTAATTCTATTGGAGGAAGAAGGAATAATACAAAAGACAGCACGGAAGCATTAAATTACTTATAGATTCTGCTTCCGAAGTTTCTGCTACAATGAGAAGAATGGTAAATCAAGACAAAAAAATAATCATATCTAAATTAGCCAGAGATTTTTATCAAAGATAATATGGTTATATTCTTAGACTCTTCTTCTACTGTAAATATGCTTACTCCTATTTTAACACAATTTAAAAAATATAACTATTATAACTAATGGACTGAATATAGCTACCGGTCTAGTTAATTCCAGTAATATAAAATGCTATATCTGTCCCGGAGTATTAAAAAATAAATCCATGTCTATACTCGGAGAATATGCTAATGAATTCCTAAATGAATTTAGAGCTGATTTAGCTTTTTATTTCTACTAAATCTTTATCTCTTAACGGACTTTTTGAAGGAGATGATAGCCAAGCTTTTATGTAAAAAGACATATGATAAATAATGCTAAAAGAGTTATTTTATTATGTGATACTTCAAAGGAATTTGCCTCTGCTTATTTTTAGATTATGTTCCTACTCCGACATTGATTTCTTGATATCAAACGGACCTTTATCAGAAGAACTTACAAATATTTTAGAAGAAAAATTCTTGCAGACTTATATACCCTAGATAAAAACGTTTAGGATTGTCAAGAATTATACAATTACTTTCTTAATAGACACCATCTAATTCTATAATACTAATTATTGTATTTTCTATAAGAAGATTTTTATTAAATAAAAAAAGGCTAGAAATTAAAATAAGACGTATTTTATATTTAAAAAAACATGAAATACGTCTTATACTTATATAATATATTTATCTAAAGATACTAGAGCAAAAGATTACATCATTCCCATACCACCACCGGCAGGCATTGCAGGTGTATCTTCTTTATATTAGCAACAACCGCTTCTGTTGTAAGCAAGGTAGAAGCAACTGAAGTGGCATTTTTGTAAAGCAGAACGAGTAACTTTTGCAGGATCCAATATACCTGCTTTAACCATATCAACATACACTTCATTATATGCATCAAATCCAACACCAACTTCGCTCTCTCTTACCTTATTTATTATAACACTACCTTCCAAACCTGCATTTGAAGCTATTCTATATAAAGGAGCTTCTAAGGCTTTTAATACTATTTTTGCACCTATTCTCTCATCTCCATCAAGAGAGTCCAGTAAAGATGAAAGTTTCTTGCTGGCATGTATATAAGCTGAACCGCCACCGGCTATAATACCTTCTTCTACTGCAGCTCTAGTTGCATTCAAAGCATCTTCCATACGAAGTTTTGCTTCCTTCATCTCTGTTTCTGTTGCCGCACCTACTCTAATAACTGCAACTCCACCTGAAAGTTTTGCAAGTCTTTCTTGTAACTTTTCTCTATCGAATTCAGAAGTAGTATCTGCTATCTGCGCTTTAATTTGTGCTATTCTGGCACTTATATCTTCCTTAGATCCTAAACCGTCAACTATAATAGTATTTTCTTTTTGTATTTTAACAGATTTAGCTCTTCCCAGATGTGAAAAATCTACATCTTTTAACTCAAATCCGAGTTCATCACTTATAAGAGTACCACCTGTAAGTATGGCTACATCTTTTAACATTTCTTTTCTTCTATCACCATAGCCCGGTGCTTTTACAGCTACTACATTGAAAGTACCTCTTAACTTATTAACTATTAAAGTTGTAAGAGCTTCACCTTCGACATCTTCTGCTACTATAAGCAACTTTGCAGAGGATTTAACAATCTCTTCAAGTACAGGTAATATATCTTGAATATTTGAAATCTTCTTATCTGTTATCAAAATATATGGATTATCGAGCTCAGCTTCCATCTTTTCCATATCTGTACACATATAAGGAGATAAATATCCTCTGTCAAATTGCATACCTTCAACCAATTCCAACTCAGTTTGCATGGTCTTTGATTCTTCTATAGTTATAACACCATCTTTGCTAACTTTTTCCATAGCATCGGCAACTAAAGCACCAACTTCATCATCTGCTGCAGATATGGCGGCAACTCTTGTTATTTGCTCTTTACCATTTATAGGTTCAGACATATCTTTAATAGCCTCGATAGCTAAGTCTGTAGCTTTCTTCATTCCTTTTCTTAAAATTATAGGGTTTGCTCCGGCAGTGATATTTTTCATTCCTTCATTTATCATTGCTTGTGCTAAAACTGTAGCAGTCGTAGTACCATCTCCGGCTACATCATTAGTCTTAGTAGCTACTTCCTTAACAAGTTGTGCTCCCATATTTTCATAAGGATCTTCTAATTCTATTTCTTTTGCTATGGTTACACCATCATTTGTTATAAGTGGAGCACCAAAAGACTTATCAAGAACAACATTTCTTCCCTTTGGTCCTAAAGTTACACCTACTGTATTTGCCAATTTATTTACGCCAGCTTCCAATGCAATTCTGGCATCTGTTGCATATTTTATATCCTTTGCCATAAAACTCACCTCTTTTATTATTCTATGATTGCAAGTATATCATTTTGTTTTACTACTATAAAAGTTTCATCATCAAGTTCTACTTCTGTACCTGAATACTTAGAATATATAACTTTATCTCCAACTTTTACTTGCATTTTTACTTCTTTTCCATCAACTATTCCACCGGGTCCTACCGCTATAACCTCTGCCTGTGATGGTTTTTTTCCTTAACTTGACCGGTTAAAACTATACCTGATTTTGTTGTTTCTTCTGCTTGTAATTGTTTTAAAAACTACTTTGTCGAATAAAGGTGTCAATTTCATATATCTTCTCCTTTAATAAATACTTTTTGTTATGTGTGTACTATAACACCAATTACTAGCACTGTCAAGTGTAGAGTGCTAATTTATTAAGATTTTTTTGCAAACCTTGATTTTACGAGGTTTGCAACACTTTTTTCTTCCTTATAATCATCACTTTTTTTCTTGGTTTGACACCATCTTAACACCAATTTTTTTATTTTTTTGGTGTCAGCTAATTTCTACGTTTTCCAGTCTTGTGATTTCACTCTCAATTCGGACATCTCACTTACATGGTTATATACGTCCATTGTTACATCTATGTGGGCGTGTCCCATACAATCAATTTCTCAACAACAATCTCTGGAAGCTCACAAAAGGATACTTCCTTTGCCTGTCGTCTGGCTAATTCCTTGCGGTAGTTACGGACAATGCCTTTCACAACCTTTTTGAGCTTACAATCAAACTGACACTGTATTGTCTTTTGGAAGTCTGATGGTTTCAAAATCACACCCCCTTTTACTATGAAGTGAAAAATATGTATCCCTCTTTCCGCACCATATCTGTACGGCAGGGTGTGATTTGTTGCAGGATCGAAAAAATTTTTTATAAATATGAAAACAGCCTATTTGCACCAATAACAAATAGACTGTTTTTAAAACATCTGATATATGAGTTTTTAATTCATGTTCAAGGACTGATGATGTACTAAGAAAAAGACGGAATAAATTTGGTTGTCGGTATAGACTGCCTGTTTTACTTAGAATCACAAATTACTCCTTGACCAGAGCAATCCTGTGAAAATAGAAAAGGACAGCTCTGGTTATACCAAAACCGTCCCTATATTTTTGGACATTATAAAAGAGATTACCCACGGAACGATTTTTTTATTTACCGAATATTTTTCATAAGCACCTCTTACATAAAAGTGAATATTAAGCCCAAAATTAAAATACCAACCATAAGTAGCCCCCAAAAGCCACAAATACATAAAGCAATAGTTGAAAATACATCTCTACGTTTTGGGTTTTTTACTACTGAAATTGAAAGACCTAAACCCAATAATATTGAAATTACATTTAATGCTGTTAATCCCATTTGAAGCCCACCTATAATTTTTTTCCTGGAAAAAAAGGGAAATCAATAATGTGATAAATGGTAACAGCGAAATGACCAATGCAACAACGCTCAATTTACTTTTTCATTTTTATATTACCTCATTTCTTTTCTTCCAAAGTATTTAATAGAAACACATATCGCAAAGGCTGATATAATTACAGCACACGGTACAAACGAAAATAATGATAGTGTACTTCCTATATCTATCGTTGTTACTGTATGTAATGCGTTTGACACAACATAACCACTATAACAATAAGGATATACTATCCATAAAGGTGTATTAGCAACCAAGACCCCCGGAATTATCAAAAGTAAGTTTAATCCCATAGATAATAGTGGTTTTTCAAACAGTATGGTAATTGCCCACATACAAGAAATAGCTGGAATCATAGTCATAAATAATTTTAATGTCCACGTTAATAAATAAAGGACAGGAATAGATTCTGTTACATTCATTATTTTAGTAGCGATAATGCCTGCAATGACGAATGAGATAAAAAAGATAAGTAACTGGATTGCTAAAAAACTCGATAACACAAAGAATTTTGTTAAGGCAAGTTTTCCTTTACTGATGGGTAAAGCAAGCATTTTTAATATACCATTATTCTTTGTTTCTCTGTTAGCAATCATAACGCATACAACTACCATTGAAAACGGAAGTAAATAATAACCAAAAAGCAATGCACTTTGAATAAACATTGCCGACCAAGGATTTGTATATTCTGGTGTCATATACATACTGATACTGAAAACACCAGAAACCACAACTAAAATAGGTGGAATTAAAAGCAAAGGTAAAATCATAGACCTTTTTCACTTTCATAAATTCTATTTTTTTAACAATTCAATAATTGACATATGATTGTCTCCTTTATTCATAATGCTTTATTTTGCCTAAATACCAGCCAAGCATGAAGAATATGATTGTTTCAACAAAGCCTAAAAATTAAAAACTTTCATATCAATACTAGCAGTAGAAACTACCGCTGGTTTCATCATTAGTACAAATGGGTTAATAAGAAATATAACTATATCTGAAAGCGACATTGCCATACCACTAAAAAAATCCTGCCACGCCAATACCTAATGTAAACCATATATTTTCACATCGTGATGATACCAAGAGCATAAATGCTAATACCGGTAAAGTTAAAACAAAGCAATATCCTGTATATTTAACAAGTGTTAATAATTCAAAAAGTTCCACTGGGCAAAAATATATTTCCAATAATACACAAAGCTCCGTTCTGCAATACGATACAAACAGCGAGCAAAAACAAACAATATATAAAAATTTATTTTTTTGAAAATAGATGATGTCTTGAAAGGGAGCATATACATCTTTTTAATTGCACTTCCTTGAAATTCGATATTATATGTTAAAGTTGCCGCTACGATAATGCCAAACATATTAAGAACCATAATCATTCCGTAAAGCTGTGTCAGCAAAAACATCCATAAGTGGAAGCGGTAAGTTTAACAAAAACATCTTTGCGAACTATAAAATTTGCAAAAGCGTATAAGGCACCAAGAAGTCCAATAATCGGTAAAACCTCCAATATTCCGATGCGTTTACATTTTTTTCAATTCTATGGTCAAATTTCTCATAATTTTAACCTCTGCTTTCTGTTTGTGTTATCCTCATCAATCATGGATAAAAAAATATTTCTTCTAAATTATCATTTTCAAATCCTGCTTCATGTGCCGTAAATTTCAAATCTTCAAGACTTCCCTCAAATAGTAATCTTCCATGATTCAAAAATACCGATATCATCAGCTAACAGTTCAATTTCTGACAGCATGTGTGATGAGATTAGAACCGTACAATCATATCTTTTCGGCAGTGATTTAACGAGATTGTGAATTTCGCGAATACCTGCCGGGTCTAATCCATTTGTTGGTTCATCTAAAATTAAAATGGGTGGTTCTCCAAGCAAAGCGGAAGCAAGCCCTAAACGTTGTTTCATTCCTAAAGAATATTTTTTTCGCCAAGCGATTACCAAATTCAGATAATCCTACTAATTCTAACGCTTCATCAACACTTGACGCAGGGAAGACCTAAAATTCTACGAATAATATCAAGATTTTTCTTTACCTGTTAAGTTTGGATAAAATGACGGGGATTCAATAAAAGAACCAATTTTTTTCAAAAATTTGAACACGATCATTCGGAAAAAGTCAAGTTATCTATTTGGAACTCCCCATCGGTAGGTGTAGTTAATCCCAAAAGCATTTTCATAGTTGTAGATTTTCCAGCACCATTTGGACCGAGAAATCCGTAAATACTACCTTTCTTAATGTGTAAAGACACATGGTCTACGGCGGTAAACGCTTTGTATGTTTTTTTGTTAAATTTTTTTAGTTTCAATCATGTTTTTCATAATTTTTTTCTCCTTTCTTCATACTCACAATATAAAAACACCCTACATTACAGCCACATTCTCTCTACCTTACATTTACCTTACAAATGAGAAAAATGACTGTTTAACTTTTTTTAAAAAATGTTATAATGGGATAAATAAACTGCAAAAAGGGCGTGAGAAATAAATGAATGATACATACTTAAAATCAAAAATATTGATAGTTGATGATGAAGAATGTTTAAGAAGTATGCTTATAACCATATTAGAAGATGAAAATTTTTTAAATATTATTACCGCTGATTGTGTAAAAACAGCTTTGGAAATCTGTCAACAGGAAAAACCAGATATAGCTATATTAGATGTCATGCTTCCAGATGGAAACGGTTTTGAACTTATGGAAACACTAAGAAGTTTCACTAATATTCCAGTGATATTTTTGACCGCAAAAGATGATATACAGGATAAATATTCCGGATTTGGGCTGGGAGCTGACGATTATATAACAAAACCCTTTATGCCAAAAGAACTTATATTTCGCCTAAATGCTGTATTACGCAGATGTTACAAGGAAGATAGCCCACTTATAGAATTACGTGATTGTAAAATTGATTTAGCTAATGCACAGATTATATGGGAAGATAAGATTTTACCTCTTACTGCAAAAGAACATGATATTTTTAGAAGTACTTGTACGAAATGCTAACCATATCGTAACAATAGACGCTCTTTGTGAAGCTGTATGGGGCGACAATCCATTTGGATATGGAAATTCGCTACTTGCTCATATTCGACGCATAAGAGAAAAAATTGAAATTACCCCCTCAAAACCAAAATCACTAATAACTGTTAAAGGATTGGGATATAAAATAAATGTGGAGAGCAGGTTATAATAATGCGGAATTTTGGAAAAATTTATTAGTAAACATTTATTCATATACTTGTCAGTAATAATCCTTATAGTGGGTTTTTGATTTACTGCTTTTTCTTCCTAACTTTTTAATGGTACTATCAACAATATAAGCGAAAAATAATCCTGTCCAAACATTAGAAAAAAAGTATCTAATAATCTTACTATCCAAGATGGAAAAATATATATTAAATAATAGGTGTCAAAAAGATTTAATTACAAACAATATCTGGGGAATTGTAATAGATAATAGCGGTAATGTAATCTGGCAATACAATCTACCGGAAGAAATACCACTTAAATATTCATTACAAGACGTTGCCACCTTTTCTAAGGGGTATATCAAAAATTATCCCGTATTCACATGGAAGCAAGAAAATGATTTATTGGTATTAGGTTATCCAAAGAACAGTTATTCAAAAATTTGTGACTAACTATCTTCCTTTATCAGCAATACAGAAAAACTCCCATTATTCTTTTTTTATTATGTTGGTATCAAATGTAACTATTCTGTTTATTGTATATTATTTATCAAAACGAAATGTAATGCTGAAAGTTGCTCCTATTCTCAATGGATTAGATAAGCTATCTCATGGCGAAACGGTTGTCCTTACTATAAATGGGGAATTGGAAAATATTGGAAAACGTATTAACGAAACATCATTGCAATTAGACAAACAAAATAAAGCCAGAGCAAACTGGATAAGTGGCGTTTCACATGATATACGAACACCTCTTTCCATGATTATGGGGTATGCAGATAGAATAACTTCTTCATTAGATGTTGGGGAAAACACCAGAAAACAAGCAAATATTATCAAAATCCAAAGTGTTAAAATTAAAAATTTGGTTCAGGATTTGAACCTTGTGAGTCAATTAAATTATAATGTTCAGCCAGTTAAACAAACATCTGTTCATTTATGTAGAATGATACGAGAAATTGTCGTTGAGTATCTAAATAACAATCTAAATAATAAATTTGATTTTTGAATTAAATTTAGACTGTAATACAGAACAAATCTCTATTATAGGAGATGAAAGATTGTTATATCGAGCAATACAAAAATGTTATTTCTAACAGTATCAATCATAATGAAAATGGTTGTACAATCTCAGTTAGTTTAGCTGTAAACGGAAACAATTTAATATTGGTAATCAGTGATAACGGAAAAGGAATATCAGAAGAAAAAAATTACAAAAAAATACAGTCAACACCTCATTATCTGCAAAGTACAGATGAAAGGTTAGATTTACGGCATGGTTTAGGGCTTCTTCTTGTGAAAGAAATTGTTTCTATTCATAATGGAACTGTATCTATTTCAAGTGCATTAAATAACGGATTTTCCACGACTATTTCCTTACCCATAAAAAAATCAATGATAAAAACCGTAGCTTGTATTTTTACATTAGAATGCTATCTTACAGGCTACGGTCTTTTGTGGTATCATTTATTCTACAATCTTCCAGTTATCGTCCTTATGAAGCACAAGCTCATTAGGCAAAAACCAACATCACAATAACAATAGTAGAGTGCTAATTTATTATTTTTTTGTTTATATCTATATATATCACCAAATTTCCCTACTAAAAAAGGTAATATGTTGTACTGAACTCCTAAACCTTAGATTTTTTTATCTGACTTTTTTTGGGAGTGATACAACACATCACCTTTTTATTTATTTTTCAATACTGTTTTTTTACATTTTGCTCTCCAAATCTATCTTTTAATATTGATAATAATTTATCATTCAAGTCTACTTTCCAATTATCTCCCATATATTTTTTTCATTTTTTTCTTCTTTTTAAATAAATATATACCGGAGTTTCACCTTGAAAGCTGCCAAAATCCAATAATAAATTAGCTACATCTTCATCATAAGCATCTCTATTCGCATATTGTATCCAAAGTTCATAGCTATCTTCATCTAAATCAAATATATTTTCTGCTACTAATTTGCCATTTTCATCAGCATTAAAAACTTGCTCTACCACTAATTAAAAATTTTTTTGCATCGTTTTCTAAAAAGTTTTTTTATATTTTTTTCGTAAACTTTAGGAAATACTATGACCTCTACATTTGAGAATATATCTTCCAACAGAATAAAAAGCCATTGTATCATTGTTTCTAGTCAACTTAATACTAACATTATTTATCAAACCGCCAATAATAACTTTCTCATTTTCTTTTAAGTGAGCTTCCATACTTTCTTCATTTATTATGAAATCTAAAGTATTAGCTGTAGTCTTTGTTTTAAGTCTTTCTATATAGGCATCTAGAGGGTGGCCTGAAATATAAACTCCTACCATTTCCTTTTCAAAATTGAGTAAATCCTCTTTAACAAATTCTTCCATCTCAGGTAAATGTAATTTAAAAACTTTCTTTTTGCTCCTCATTTCCAAAAGTCAAACAAACTCATCTGCCCACTTATAGCCTTACTATCTTTAGTTTTTCCTATCTATAAGTTCAGGTATAATAAGCAACTTTTGTTTTCTATTTCCCTCAAAACAATCCAAAGCGCCTGCTTTAACAAAGCTTTCTAAACTTCTTTTATTTACCTCTTTATTTCCAAGTCTTGAAATAAAATCTTCCAAATCTCTAAATTTTCCGCTTGAATTTCTATTTCTAATTATTTCCTCTGCCGCCAGCTTTCCTATACTCTTTATTGCACTAAGTCCAAAACGTATTCCATTTCCTGAAACCGAGAACTCACTCTCTCCCTCATTTACATCAGGTGGTAAAATATCTATACCCATTTGTTTGCACGTTAATATATATTCAGATACTTTATTTACATTATCCATTACCGAAGTCATAAGAGCCGCCATAAATTCTAGTGGATAATAATATTTTAAATAAGCTGTTTGATAAGAAACAAAGGCATAACAAGCTGCGTGTGATTTATTAAATGCATATTTGGCAAAATCTATCATTTCATCAAATATCTTTTGAAGCAACTTTTTTTCATCTATACCATTTGCAATACAACCTTTTTATATTCTCATCTGTATTACCATAAATAAAATTCTGTCTTTCTTTCTTCATTACAGAAGACTTTTTCTTACTCATAGCTCGTCTTAGCAAATCACTTCTACCTAAAGTATAACCCGCCAAATCTCTTACTATTTGCATAACCTGCTCTTGATAAACTATACAACCATAAGTTGAATTTAGTATGGGTTTCAGTTCTTCACAATCATAACTTATACTGTCCTTTTCATTTTTTTACCTTTTTATATATTTAGGTATAAAATCCATAGGTCCCGGTCTATATAAAGAAATTCCCGCTATAATATCATCCAAACACTCAGGTTTTAAATCTTTCATAAAACTTGCCATACCGGCACTTTCCAATTGAAAAACACCATCAGTTTTTCCTGTTGCAATAGAGGAATAAACTGCCTTATCGTCATAATCTATTTTTAATATATCTATATCTTTTCCATAATTCTTTTTCACTTGATCTATGGTTTTTTTTATGACTGTCAAGGTTCTAAGACCTAAAAAGTCCATCTTTAAAAGACCCAGTTCCTCCAAAGTTGTCATAGTATATTGTGTTGTTATAGAACCATCACTATTTTTAGCTATCGGAACATATTCATCTATACTTTTCTTAGATATAACTACTCCGGCCGCATGTATAGAACTATGTCTAGGCAGACCTTCCAGCTTCATGCTCAAATCTATAAGATTTTTAATTTCTGCATCTGTATCATATTTTTGTTTTAATTCTTTGCTGACACTTAAGGCTTTCTCTAAATTCATACCTATTTCTGTAGGTATAAGTTTAGCTATAGTATCACATAATGAATATGGCAAATCTAGGGCTCTTCCTACATCTCTTACTACACCTCTGGCAGCTAAGGTTCCAAAAGTTATAATTTGGCAAACTCTTTCTTTACCATATTTTCTTATAACATAATCTATAACCTCTTGTCGTCTTTCATAGCAAAAATCAACGTCTATATCAGGCATAGAAACTCTTTCAGGATTTAGAAATCTCTCAAAAAGAAGATTATATTTTATAGGATCTACATCTGTTATACCAAGACAATAAGCTACTATACTACCTGCTGCCGAACCACGACCCGGACCAACCGGTATGTCATGCTTCTTGGCATAATTTATATAATCCCATACTATCAAAAAGTAGTCTATATAACCCATTTTTTCTATGATACCAAGTTCATATTCCATACGTTCTTTTAAAGTATCATCTATAGTATCGTATCTAAAATCAAGTCCTTCATAACAAAGCTTTCTAAGATAAGCTTCCGAACTCATATTATCAGGAACATCATATTCCGGTAATTTAGTAACTCCAAACTCAATTTCAACATTACAAAGTTCCGCTATTTTATTTGTATTTTCCAAAGCTTCCGGTATATAAGAAAAAAGTCTATCCATTTGTTCCGGACTTTTTAAATAAAATTGACCACCTTCATATCTCATTCTATCTTTATCACTGACTTTCTTACCTGTCTGTATACAAAGTAATATATCATGAGGCATAGCGTCTTCTGCATTTATATAATGCACATCATTCGTAGCTACTAAAGGAATATCCCAGTCCTTACTAATTTTAATTAATTCTTCATTGACCGCTCTTTGTTCATATATACCATGATCTTGTAATTCCAAATAATAATTACCGTCACCAAATATAGTTTTATTTTTTAAAGCTATTTCTCTAGCTTTTTCGATTTCACCACGCATAATAAGTTTTGGAACTTCACCTGCAAGACAAGCTGATAGAGCTATAAGTCCTTCACTATGCTCTTTTAAAACTTCATAATCAACTCTCGGTCTATAATAATATCCATCAACAAAACCTTTTGAAACTATCTTAGTTAAGTTTTCTAAACCTTTATTATCTTTAGCTAAAAGTATTAAATGGTAATATCTATCCTCTCCATGAACAACTTCTCTATCAAAACGAGAGGCAGGACTCACATAAACTTCGCAACCTATAATAGGTTTTATACCTTGTTCTTTTGCCGCCTTATAAAAATCTATTATTCCGTACATTACTCCATGATCTGTTATTGCTAAGGCTTTCATTCCTAAATCTTTAGCCCTTTTTACTATCTCATTTATCTTACTGGAGCCATCTAAGAGAGAATATTGAGTATGTACATGTAAATGTGTAAAATCCATATTGCCTCCTTTCTATAACAAAATAAGGGCCTTGCTAATGCAAATGCCCTTTAAAACTTTCTACACTATTCTAAGTAAGATGCCAAACCTAAAAAAGCTTCTTCCTCATCACTTCCATCTATATTTAAGCTTATTTCATCTTTAGATACAAGACCCAAGGTCATCATACCCATAATACTTTTGGCATTTACAGTCTTATTTCCTTTTTCAATATAAATGCTACTTTTGAATTTACTGGCAAGCTGAACAAGCATAGCAGGTCTTGTTTCTATATTTGTAGAATTCCCAACAACAATATTTTTTTAATCATAATCTCCTCTAAATACCCCTTTCCTCTCTAAGTTTATCCGCTATTTCAGATAATTTCCTTAATCTGTGATTTACACCACTTTTACCTACTTTTGGTTGTAAATATGTTCCAAGTTCTATCAAACTGGCTTCAGGATATTGTAATCTTAAGATAGATATATCTCTTACAGCTTCAGGTAAAATATCAAGACCATAAGAGCTTTTAATAAATTCTATATCCTCTATCTGTTTTTAATGCAGCTGATACTGTTTTTATTAATATTAGCTGTTTCACAATTAACTTTGCGATTAACATCATTTCGTACATCTTTCAATATACGAATATTTTCCAGTTCCAATAAACTTGAATTTGCTTCTATAAGAGCTAAAAACAAATACTATTTGTTCACTATCTTTTATGTATACTACAAAAGATTTCTTTCTCTCAACTATTTTTTTGCATCCACATCAAAAAGAAATAAGTACATCTCTTATTTGATTTGCTTTTTTTCATAGGTAGCACAAACAATTTCGAAATGATATGCTTTCTCAGGATCTGACATAGAACCCGTTGCCAAAAAATGAGCCTCTAAGGAAAGCTCTCCCTACAACAAGTTTTACTCAAGATAAAATTATCATCTATTGACAATTTTTTTCTTCAATCTCTTCATAGGAGTTTAATAACTTAGTCGTAAGAAGAATATTCCTAGCTTCTATATCACTCTTTATCGAGATAGTGTAATTGTGATTCTTAGACAAAAAAAGTATTCCTACTTATTTTTTTATATCTGTACCTATATTAAATGTTTTCTTTAAAATTGTAAAAGCATTTACGAGCAAGTCCTGCATGTTCGGTAGAAATTGACAAGCTGTACTCATCTTTCTCCGAAATTTTAACATTTCCTAACAAAGAAATTATAGCTGTCATCTCTGCTATATTACAGTGTCTTGAACTACTTAAAACTCTACACAACTCATCTTTTTAAATTTGACGAAAATGACATTTTTAAGCTATCCTATGTTTATTTTTTTGCATATCTCTATGCTCTAATCTTAAATTGATTTTATCCATATCTTTTTAGGCTTTGATATAATTCATACGCCATGGAAAACAGATCTATGCTGACCACCTGTACAGCCTATACCTATTACTAATTGGGTTTTTACCTTCATTTATATAATTAGGTATTAAGAATTTAACCATATCTTCTAATTTTTTTCAAGAAAAAGCACCGCATTTTCATCTCTAAAAACATATTCTCTGACTGCCGCATCTTCACCTGTTTGCATACGCAAATCTAAATCATAATAAGGATTAGGCAAAAAAATCTGACATCAAATACTAAATCTACATCTTTAGGTATGCCATACATAAAGCCAAATGATAATATATTAACAAATATTCTAGGATAATCTTTTCCGTAACTAAATATATTTATCAACTCATTTTTTTAATTCTTTACTAAGTAAACTTGAAGTATCAAGAACAAAATCTGCCTTTTCTTTTAAAAAATTCCAAGGATTTTTCTTTCTACCACTATACCTTCTTCCAATCTTTTTCCATAAGCCAGCGGATGTATTCTTCTAGTTTCTTTGTATCTTTTTATAAGTGCTTCATCGTTAGCATCTAAGAAAAAGAATTTTATACTCTATTCCTTTATTTTTTTAATATCATCGAGAATATACTTTTAACTTTTCCAGAGCTTCACCACTTCTAATATCTATACCTAGAGCAACTTTTCTATATTCTTCCAATGGATTTACCAATAAATCAAAAAACTTACTGAGTAAGTCTATAGGTAAATTATCTATACAATTATAGCCCATATCCTCCAGCAGCTTTAGAGCCACTGTTTTTTTCCCGAGCCGCTCATACCGCTTACAATAACTATTTCTTTTGTGCTAAGCATCTAAAACTCTCCCAGTAATCTAACTTCTCTTTCTAATTCAACCCCAAATTTTTTTCTTTAACTTCTTTTTGTATATGACAAATCAAGGAATATATTTCACTTGCACTTGCATTACCTTTATTAATAACAAAGCCTGCATGTTTAGTAGAAACACCGGCATCACCTATATGATATCCCATAAGTCCGGCATCGGATATTAGTTTTCCTGCAAAATATCCCTTCGGTCTTTTTAAAAAGTAGAACCGCACTTGGATATTCCAAAGGTTGCTTTTTCTTTTTCTTTTTAAATTCCAAATCATCCATTTTAAATTTTTATATTATTATATTTATCTTTTTTTAGTCTAAGTCTTGCTGCTAAAACTACTCTATTTTTCCTCTATATTACTATATCTATATGATAAATCTAATAAACTGGCATCTATATAAGCAATGGATAAGTCATCTTCAAGAATTTTTAACCTCTGTAAGTATATCTTTCATCTCACCATCATAGGCACCTGCATTCATAAATACAGCTCCACCCAAAGTACCCGGTATACCACTGGCAAATTCAAAACCGCTTAACTCATTTTCTAGAGTGAATTTAGCAATATCCGACATTAAAACTCCCGCTGAAACCTCTATACTATTCTTATCTATTATTCTCATGTCTTTTAGTTTTATAGTACTTATTATAATACCATCATAACCTTTATCACTAACTAATAAATCACTTCCATTACCTAAGATAAAATATTTTTAACTTATTTTCTTTACAATATTTCGCAAGTTTTATAAGCTCTTCTTCTGTATCTACTTCTATATAAAACCTAGCTTTTCCAATCGGCTTTAAAAAGTGATATGTTTAGACATATCTTCATATTCTTTCACATTAGCTGATATAGCCAGTAATTCTTTTTAACATATTTTTTTACCTATCACTACGAATTTTTTTATTTATATTAGCTTGTACTCTATTATATAATTCTCTTGCTGCATTATAGCCCATTTTCTTTTGTCTATGATTTACAGCGGCAGATTCACAGATTACAGCTAAGTTTCTACCGGGTCTTATAGGTAGAACATGGCAAGTAACTTTATTTCCAAGATATTCTGTATAGTTATCTTCCAAGCCCAGTCTATCGTATTCTTTCTCTCTATCCCAATCTTCTAATTGTATAACCATATCTATTTGTTGAGTATCTTTAACACTTCCTACTCCAAATAAAGCTTTTAACATCTATTATACCTATACCTCTAACTTCTATAAAATGTTTAGTAATATCAGGAGCAGAGCCTATTAGTGTTTGTTCTGATACCTTTTTAATTTCCACAACATCATCGCTAACAAGTCTGTGACCACGCTTAATAAGTTCCAAAGCTGATTCTGACTTACCTATACCACTATCTCCTGTTATAAGAACACCCTCACCATAAATATCTACCAAAACACCATGTATACTTATGGTAGGAGCCAATTTAACTTTTAACCATCTTATAATCTCAGCCATAATATCAGTTGTAATCATCTCTGTTACAAGACAAGGTACACCATAGTAATTAGCAAATTCAAGCATATCTTCATCAGGTTCTTCATTTCTGGCAAAAACTATACAAGGTAATTTATAAGATAAAAGTTTATCATAAGTTGCTCTTTTTCTTTCTTTATCCAAAGTGTTAATATATTGTTGTTCAACAAAACCTATAATTTGAACCCTCTGACTATCAAAATGCTCAAAAAAACCTGCAAGTTGTAAAGCAGGACGATTTATATCAGGATGAGTTATGACTATATTATCAGTATTTATCTCCGGTGTTACATTTTTTAAATTCATCTGCTTTATTAATTCTGTTAATTGAACTCCTGTATTTGTATCTATCATGCTCATATATTTTACCTTTCCTAAAGACAACTCTTTATATGATACTAAAAATCTTATTTATGAACTTAGAATAACATATTTCTTGCCTTGTTTCAATTAAAAATAGGGGTATATGATCTATATAATTACATTAGAAATATAATTATACTTTACTTTTTAAAAAAATAAGATTGTATTCATTATATACAATCTCATTTCATTTAAAAATTTAATCTTTCTTTTTACTACCTCTCTATAATTAGTATATCCTTGTAAATCATCTGCAAGCGAAAAAAACTATTCTTTCTATATCATCAATAAAAATTCCAGATATAAATATCTATCTCTTTCTCTTCAATACCTTTATCAATAAGATTTTTTTAAAAATATCCTATATAAAGAAAGCAAACCATTCTATTTAAAAATAATAGCATTTTTCTTTAGATATAGCTCCGGCTTTCATACAGATTTTACATATTTCATAATCTCTTCCCAAAAAGTCAGGATTTCTAAGCATTGTTTGAAACACCGGTGATGATTTTTAATATATCCTCCGAAACATCTCATAATATTCATTTATGGCTTCTTTTTAAAAGCTATATTCTTTTTAGTAAAAAAATATCAAGTTATAGCTTATAGGTTTTTCTGAAGGCTTCCATTGCATAACAATACCATACACCTATATATTTGTCCCAAACATTTTTCCCAAACCAAACTAGATTTATTCAAAGCATTTATATATGATTTTAACTCTCCAAGCTCAGCATAATAAATCAACTCATCTAAGCTTTCAAAAATATCTATATAAACTGGCCGACGAACAACCTATTTCTTTTTGCTAATTTTTCTAATAGAAATATTTTCTATTCCATCTCTTTTTATTAGTTCACTCACTATTAATATATATTCTTTTCTACTCAAACCTTTAAAATATTCCATAGCTATCTTTAAATTTAATCTATATATATTATATTGCTATTACAAATAAATCTATAGTTTTAAATTTCCTTTAATATTCTCCTAATAATACATAAGCATCTAGTACTTCTTTGTAAGCTTCACATACTTGTATATGAGTAATATAGTATCCACTATTTCTTCATTTCTGTCAATAATTTTTCAATTTCTATTATCACAAAAAAATCTTATTTATCAAGACATATTACTCTTATTCTGTGATAATTTCCTTATAACAAAAAGAGCTTATATTAAAGACAGACAAATCTTTACTACAAACTCTTTTTTTAAAAATATGATTAATTAATATTTAGACTTTTTTTCCTCTTTAATAGCCTTCATAAGAGATACTCCGCTAATATCATTATAAATATGAACGGAAATGCTGCTGCAATAGATATAATTTGAAGTGGCTTTTTAATCCACCTGCTATAAGTAAACCTATAGCCATTAGCGATTGTACAAGACCCCATAATATTTTTTTTGTTATTAGGAGGATTCAAATCTCCATCAGATGTAAGCATACCAAGAACAAACGTTCCTGAATTTGCAGAGGTAACAAAGAAAGTACATACTAAAAAGCATGGTAATTATTGATAATAATATTCCTAATGGATATTTAGAAAAATACTATAAATATTCCTGTTTCCGGAGCTTTTGTAATTTCTTCCAGAGCTACCTTTGCTAAAATACCAAACTCTCCTAAATGTATTCCTAAGGTTCCAAAAATAGCAAACCATAATAATGAACCTAAAGATGGTGCTAAGACTACACCTATAATAAACTCTCTAATAGTTCTTCCCTTTGAAATTCTCGCTATAAAAATACCTACAAATGGAGCCCATGCTATCCACCAAGCCCAATAAAATATTCTCCAATTTTGTACCCACGTATTATCACCGTAAGAGTTAATATTCAAGCTTTCCGTTATAATACCGCTTATGTAACAACCTAAGCCTGAAATGAAATTATTTAGTATTTCTACCTTAGGACCGACTATAACAGCCAATATCATAAGTACAAAAGCTATATATAGGTTAGCATCTGAGATAAGCTTTATTCCTCTATCTATACCTGAGACAGCTGACCAAATATATATAATGGATATTATTATTACTATAATTATTTGTACCGTCAGAGTATTAGGGACTTTAAAAAGATAATTAAATCCACTATTGATTTGTAAAGTTCCAAGTCCGAGAGATGTTGTTACTCCAGCTACTGTAGCAAAAACTGCCAATACATCTATAATTTTTCCTATATATCCCTTAACACCTTTTTCACCTATCAGAGGTTCAAATAAAAAGCTTATCAAGCCCGGTTTATTTTTTCTAAATTGGAAATATGCTAAGGCAAGACCCAATACAGCATAATTAGCCCAAGGATGTATACCCCAATGCATAAATGAAGCACATATAGCAAATTTTGCTGAACTGGCACTAAAAGCTTCTATTCCTACTGCAGGGCTTACATAATGTGAAACCGGTTCAGATATGCCCCAAAAAACCAGTCCAACTCCCATTCCGGCACCAAACAGCATTGCAAACCAAGATGCCGTTGAATATTCCGGTCTAGAATCATCACTTCCCAATCTTAAATTTCCATATTTACTACAGGCAATATATATAACAAATACTACAAATATCAACATTGCCAATAAATATAGCCAAGCAAAATTAACTGTTAAAAAATTAAATAACATATTTGAAAAATATACTAAAGCTTTTTTTATTCTCTAGAACAGCCCAAAGAGCTGTTCCGCAAGATAATATAAGCGAATAAATAAATACCGCATTTTTCTTCATAAGTAATCCCCCTCCTATTCTACACAGGGAATACAGTTTGCTCTTCTATATCAGTAGCTAAGCTTTCTAGTGCTACCTTTGTTCTATGATATCGCAATTTCCATTGTACTTCCTTTGGAGTATTCGGATCTCCTAATGGATAAGGTATAGATATAGTTGGAACTATTCTATTTACACCTACAGTCTTTGCAACAGGAATTAAATTGCACATTTGTACTACAGGTAAACCTACTTTTTCAACTTCTTTAACCATTGTTGCACCGCAACGTGTACAGGTACCTCAAGTAGAAACCATTATAACAGCATCAACATTATCTTCTATAAGTAATGGTATTATTTCAAGTGCCATTCTCTTAGCCTCCGCCTGAGTTGTACCTGTCCCTACCGTTGTATAAAAGTAAGGGTGTAGACTACCAAATACCCGTTCTTTCTCTAACACTCTAAGTGCATCTATAGGAACTATTACATTAGGATCTGCATCAGCCGCAGCCGGATCAAAACCTGCATGTATAGTTTTATATTCTCCACCTCTAATAGTATCCTCTCCTTCTATACTATATCTCCCCCAACGTGTAGCAGAAGCTGATTGTATTCTATCAGGATTATCTACAGGAACTATACCACCTGTATTTAATATTGCTATTCTAGCCTTTGATAAATCTCCTATAGCCTTAGCGATAGGAACTCTGTCAAGCTTGGGCATAGGAAGCTCTGTTTCAAAAGGCTCTCCATAAATCTTTTTAAGTAACATATCTATCATTCTTTCATACGCAGGCTTTTCATCATCTCGCCATACCTGCTTACGAATACCTCGTGCAAAATATCCTTCTTCACTAGCCGATTTTAAATTTTCATTATTAAGTATCTTATTAGCCAGCCTTACCATTGCTTCAACATCTTTGCGCATTTTTGATGCTATATTTCCACCCTTAAGTATATACATATCCTTTTTAAACATTTCCACACCCGGATTTTCAATATTCATTGATGTTATTACCGGAACATTATACTTATCTTTTATAGCTTTACAAATAGTTCCACAAGCCACTCCATATCTTCCTGCCTGAAAAGCCGGTCCGGCAATAAATAAATCAAATTTTTTTATCCTTAATTAAATCCATTATTTTTACTGCCACATCTGTATTACTTCCCATGTAGTTATCACCACAAATAATTGTTCCTACTATATCAGCCTCTAGGTTTTTTGAAAATTCTAAGGCCGGTCCTATTTTTTCTTCTATAAAAACAGGTTCAAAATCTGCTTTATCTTCTCCACCTATTTGACCAAAAAATTGATTTATATATAATATAGCCTTTTTCATACCTCACCTCCTAAAATTCTTTCATAGTCTTAGTTGACCAACCACAAACTCTATCACCACAGAACATAGCATTATTTTTCCATTATTATACTTCCGTCCTCTCTGACAGATGAGCCAAGTATCTCATCATTTGACCAACCACCTGATAGACCATCTCTAGCTAAGGCCTCCAATTCACCAAGAACTGTCTCCATAGGCGGTAATTCTATCATTTCTGAAACATTTCCACAGGAAACTATAGCGTTACATTTTTCATCAAGTGTTACTAATGGCTGAGATTCTCCATCTCTACCTGTACATTCATTTGTAATACCTACAGTTTTAACCCCTGCATCTTCTAAAGCTACATAACAAGCTATAAAATCCGCATCCGGGTTTCCATATCCTTCTTCTGCTACTATAGCGGCATCTGCACCTAAGCTTTTAGCTATTTGTGCCACAAATTGTGCAGCTCTTTCTTTTTTTGTTCAAGAGCAACATTTAAGTTAGACATTATTACACCCAAAAAAATTTATAGTCTTTCCATGCTCTTTATACAGTGCTTTTTATATTTGGACAATTTTGAAAATCATAAGTCGACCATTTAGATGATACAGGCATAAAACTTCCTGATACTAAAGCTCCATCTAAAACTTCATTTGGATGCATAAATGTTGGTAACATCCTATTCATATCCCATCCATATACAAGGTCATTATAACCAAGCTCTTCCATTTGTGATTGTGGTTGCATAACATATACTACACTAGGAAGCTTTTCTACATCTTCACTTCTTTTTATAACAGCTCCAAGCTCAAATATCTCTCTTGTTTCCGGGTTCTAAATCTTTAACACAGCCAGCTATATATTCTGCCAGTTTATGTCCTGCTCTTCTAAGTGCATCATTTTTTTCTTTTTGTTGCTCTCTTTGCTCAAAGTTTTCATTAGTATCCGCTACTAAAACTATATTATTTAATTCTCCAAACAAAGTATATTTCTGACCTTCTCCACTCATATCTATAAGACCATCTTGGAAACCGCCCCAATGCCTTCCAACTACCAAGACACTACAATTTTTTAACGCATGGCTGACTCCATCTCCTGCACTAGCAAGTTTTTGAAGTATAACCCGGAAAAACTTCCTCGCCCATCTAATCTTACTCTTGGCTCTATTGCTTCTTTTTACAGGACACATTCTTATTTTTATCTCCCGGCTTAGCTATGTAAAGTTCTGCTTCTGTTATCCTATCATCTTCTTTTTATAAATTTTAATGCTTCATCCTTATTTATTGTCAATACTCCTTTATCAAAGGATAATGAAGAGCCAAAGACTATATCTTTTAACATAGAATTCACCTATTTCCAGCTTCATTTATATTATCTCCTTTTTTTAAATACATTAATTTATACATATAATACAACTTTATTGTTACTAAATAAATAATCGCGATTACTTTTTATAAATAGATAATATCAATAAATATATTGCTTGTAAAGATAAAAATCTATAATTCTACTTTTTAAACAATTATCGCGATTACTTTTTGTATGTTTTTTTCACAAAAAAAGCATTTTATATTATTATTTTACTATCATTATTATATTTTATAGTTTATCATCTAAAATATAGTACTTTAATATTTAGAGGTTATTTTTTTATGGATATAAATTTTAACAAAGATAAGAAAAAAATTAAATAATATCAAAACTTTTATAAGTGTTACTAGAGAAATTATCAATAAAGAGGGAATAGAGAATGTAAGTATAAGAAAAAAATTTCAAATTTATCTAAATTACATAACTCAACTATATATTTATATTTTGATAATCTAAACGAATTGGTACTACTTTCTTGTATATCCTATTTTTGATTCTTATAGTAAAGCCTTAAAGGATTTTAGCAGCTCCAGTTTAAATATTGAAGATACATTCTTAGGTATATGGAATATTTTTTTATGAAATTTGCTTTGGAAAAAAAGCGAGTATATTTGAATATTTCTTCTTCAGAGACGATAAATACAATTTAGAAAAATTTATTTCATATCTACTATTCTATCTTCCCTGAAGAAATACTCAAATTTTCTGATATGATAAAGACTATGTACTATGGAAAAAAATATCTATGATAGGTCAATGAAAAATACTATTACCTTTACTGGATAGCAATCTTAATTCTGTAACAACAGAAAAATATAGAATTAATAAACGAGCTTATAATATCTTACACAGCTACAAAAAAATAAAACAGGCTATTAAAAAAATGAAAAAAAGAGTGTGATTTATTAAAAAAATGAATTTTTTTACTTATGTTAAAAACATATTATTTCTTAATTATATTAGTTTATAAAAAAACAAGAAGAAAAATTATTAAAAATCATATAAAAAGGTGCTGTTCACTAATCAACTAGTACAACGGCACCTTTTTTTAGGTATTATATATTTATAACTCATAATTTATATATATCAATCCTTTTCCATACAGATTTAAGCGGTAAAAGAGAAAAAGCCTCACGGTGAAGAAAAAAGAGGGCGGTTACCCGTCCACTTTTTAATCTTCATAATGTCCTTTGCATGAAACGATATAGATTATCCCGTCTTTCTCATAATAAACAATCCTATTGGTATCATCAATACGCCTGCTCCACATACCGTTTAGATTTTCTTTTAACGATTCGGGTTTTCCGATACCCTAAAAAGTGCTTCTTTGAATATCCTTGATAAGTACGTTAATTCTTTTCAGCGTTTTCTTGTCCTGCGTCTGCCAGTACAAATAATCACTCCATGCTTTATCTTCCCATAGCAACCTCATTAGTCCACCTCTATCAAATCATGCTCATGCAAGTGAGCCTTACCGTCTTTTATATCACGCACGATATTTTCCAAGTAACGGATATTGCTGTCAGAATAAAACGGATCTACCGATATCTCAAAAGGAATACGCTTTTCTCTCCCTACTTTTTTAGCAAACACAGTGAACGCCGCACTCATGGAAATACCTAATTCAGAACACGCCTGTTCCATGCTCTTTTTTACCTCTTCGTCCAGCTTGAAATTAACATTTACTGTCTGTGCCATATTCAACACCCCTTTCTTACTTATAGTATATTCCGAAATAAAGAAAAAATCAATAAATCCTCTTTACTTTCTCTTTATTTTATAGTGTTCCCTTATTTCATCTTGGTACAATTTACAATATCAAGATTCTACAAAATCTGATTCAAGCCGCAATAGAAACCGCCAGTCTGTAACAACTCTTGATTTGAGAACACTTAAAATTGACAATATATCAGAAGTTTAAAATCTTTAATTCTTAGTACTTATCAACTTCGTATAATCACTATGCTTATTAAAGTGTACCTAAAGCTTATAGTTATCAATCTTTTGGCTTAAAATTTGTGCTTTGCACAATTCATCCTTGTATGCAATAAGGATTGAGAACGGGCTCAGAGAGTTTAGCAATTACCCAAATTATATATCCTAAACTATATTAATTTAGCTAGTATCTATCTTACTTTTTACCGCAATACATATCCATTTCTATTTCTTTTAGGTGCAAGTGGCATCTCCCAAAGATTATGGTCTGTATGTAATAAATGATGTGCTTTATGACTATTTGGTTTTTCAAAATAATTATCATAAACCGCTTTTATATCCGGATTTTCATGTGAATGTCTTATATTCAAGCCTTTATCTATGAAATATAGATTCTTACCTCTAGTAAAAGCCAACTCATCTCCATCATGTATAGGTTGGCCGCCACCACCTACACAGCCACCCGGACAAGCCATTATTTCAACAAAGTCATAATGTTTTTCTCCACTTTCTACACTGTCTATGAGTTTTCTTGCATTTCCTAGACCACTAGCTACTCCTACTCGTAAGTTAGTACCATTTAGTTCAAAGTTAGCCTCTATAATTCCATCGTCCTGCGATTTTGCTCTTACTATCTCAAAAGCATCAGGAGGACAATTTACTCCCATTATAGCATAATAGGCTGTTCTGAGAGCCGCTTCCATAACTCCACCGGTAGCCCCAAATATTACTCCGGCTCCTGAATAGTCGTGGAAAAGTCTATCCGGCTCTATCCCCTCCAAATTCTCTATTTTTATATGAGAAGCCCTTAACATTCTAACAAATTCTCTAGTAGTAATAACTAAATCTGTATCATGTCCTGCATATTCACCATGGAAAAACTCCATATTTGCTTCGCCCTTTTTAGCTAGACATGGCATTACTGCAACAGATACAATATCCTTTGGATCTTTTCCTATACTTTCTGCAAAATATGATTTCATAACAGAACCGAAAATTTGCATAGGAGATTTAGCTGTTGATAGTTGTTTAACAAGATGAGGATATTGACTCTTTAAAAATCTTACCCAACCCGGACAACAAGAAGTAAACATAGGTCTTTCCTCTAAATCTCCGGCTTTAAATCTTTCGATAAATTCAGTTGCTTCTTCCATAATTGTCATATCGGCAGAAAAAGAAGTATCAAAAACATAATCTGCACCCATTTTTTTTAGGCCTTCAAAAATTTTATTTACTGTAGCCGCCTCTCTACTTATACCTGTAGCTTCCGCCCAAGCCGCTCTAACAGCCGGTGCTACTTGAACTACAACTGTCTTGCTAGGATCAGCAACTGCTTTCCAAAACTCATTTGTATCATCTCTTTCTACCAAAGCTCCTACAGGACAATGAGTAATACATTGTCCACATAAAGAACAATCTGCATCTCTTATAGTCCTTGAGCCGGAAACATTAACTGTACTTCTTGCTCCGGTTCCTTCAAGTTCCCAAACATTTAAACTTTGCATCTTATCACAAACTTGTATACAACGCATACATTTTATACATTTTGTCGAATTTCTTATAAGTGGAAAAGTCCTATCCCAAACTTGATTTTCCAATACTTCTCCATATAAGGTATCTCTTATATTCAAATCATTTGACAAAGTTTGTAAAGAGCAATTTCCCGAACGTACACAGGTAGCACACTTACAATCATGTTGTGATAGTATCATTTGTACTGTTCTATATCTATCCAGTCTAACTTTTGGACTATCAGTATGTATAACCATACCTTCTTCTACATTATTATTGCAGGAAGTAACTAATCTTTCTATCCCTTCTACTTCTACAACACATACTCTACAAGCGGCAATTTCATTCAAATCTTTTAAGAAGCAAAGCTTAGGTATATTGATTCCGGCATTTTTGGCTGCTACCATTATACTGGTACCTTCTTCCACACTTATCTTTTTTTATCATCTATAGTTAAATTTACCATAAGCTCTCACGACCTCCTTTAAATATTCCAAAGCCGTAATGATCACAACGTAAGCATCTACCACACTCTTGCATAGCAGCTACTTCAGGCATACATTTTTCGATTTCATCAAAATCTTCTTTTCTCTCGCAAGCCTCACGTTCACTAAGTTCAACTCTGGCACAAGGTAATCTATCTTCCTTGCTTGGTATAGGTATTTCTACATCACAACTTATCTCATGTCTATATCCTAGGTATTCATCTATGTTTGCTGCAAGTACCTTACCGGCAGCTATAGCTTTAATAACTGTAGCCGGACCGGAAGCACAATCTCCACCTGAGAATATATTTGGAATACCCTCAAATCCACCTGTAGGCAGAGAAAATATCTTTCCCCTCGCAACCGGTATTCCTGCATCTGCATAATGCTTAGTTTCTATATCTTGACCTATAGCAACAACTATATTATCACATTCTATAAATTGTTTTTCTTCTCCTGACGGTACAACTGCAGCTCTACCATCTTTTATTTTAGAAATCATTTGAGGTATTACCCAAACACCCTTTAAGACTCCATCTACTATCTCTAACTTTTCAGGTGCTTTTAAAGTAACTAATTCAACTCCTTCAGCTAATGCACCTTCAACTTCTGCCGGTAAGGCTGTCATATCTACACTTCTTCTTCTATAAAGGCAGGTAACTTTGCTACTTCCCAGTCTAACAGCAGATCTAACGGCGTCCATAGCAACATTACCACCACCTATGACAACTGTTTTTTTACCATCAAGTCTTTCACCTTTACCTAGACCTATATCTCTTAAAAATTTAACTGCTGAAACTATATTCTTATTATCTTCACCTTCAAGCCCTAATTTTTTGTCTGTAGAAGCACCTATAGTTATAAGAGTAGCATCATACATTTTACTAAGTTCATTAAAATCTATATCTACACCTATTTTAAAACCATACTTAACCTCCACACCTGTTTTTAATATGGCTTCTATATCTTCATCTAGTCTATCTTTTGGTAGACGATAATTTGGTATACCATACCTTAACATACCTCCTAATTCAGGTAACATCTCATATACTGTAGTTTGATGCCCCATAAGTTGAAGATAATATGCAGCACTAAGACCTGCAGGACCACCACCTATTATAGCTATTTTTTTACCTGTACTCTTTGCACACTTAGGTGGCTCCACCACTCCTGCAAAATCAGAAGCTACTCTTTTTATACCTCTTATATTTATAGAAGCATCTATCATATTTCTTCTACATCTTGCTTCACAAGGATGCTCACATATATATCCACAAGTAGTAGGAAGTGGATTATCTTTTCTAATAAGTCTAATAGCATCAGCATATCTTTTTTCTTTTACCAAAGCTATGTATCCCGGTATATCTATACCCGCAGGACAAAGAGATACACAAGGAACAGGTTGAGTATTTAGACAAGTACAACGTCCACTTTTTATATGCTCTTCATAATCATCTCTACAATATTTTACACTTTTATATACCATCAATGCCGCTTCATAGCCTATAGCACAGTCTGCAGTCTCATATATGGATTTTGCTGTTTCTTCTATGACATCTATAGAAGAAATATCAGCTGTTCCTCTTAAAACATCAGTTATAAGATGCTTTAATTGTAATAAACCAACTCTACATGGTACACATTTTCCACATGTCTGAGCATGGCACATTTCTATAAAAGCTCTGGTAGTATCAACAGGGCATATACCTGAAGGAGCTGAACCTATCCTTCTCTTCAGATCCTCATATATATCTTCAACAATAAGTTGTGAGTTACTACTGGAATGTAGCTCCAATCTGCTCATATCGAAATCCCCTCTCTATTTCTTAATTTATTACGTTTATTGTATATTATATATAATATATAAGCAATATTAGTTTATTTTTTTGACAATTATGTCTTTTTTTATACTAAAAGCTATGAAATAGCCTGCTTTTTTTAGGAGCTTATACCTAAAAAAACAGGCTATTATTTTTGGTCATTTCTTACAATTTCTAGATACATTAAGTCATTAGTAAAATATTTATCAAACATTCTTTAAGTCAATATATACAATTTATATCTTTAATTTTTTTATGCAAATCGCCTAATTACATATCTTCTAACTCTAGTATATATTATTATAAGCAATAATATTATTATTGATGTAAGACTTATATAAACTCCCAGTTTAAAACCTAAAGGTTCATATCTCATACTTATAGTATGTTCACCCTTGGTAAGTGGGATAGATATAAAAAGCTCCCAGATACTTATTTGCAGTTACAGGATAGGAGTCAACATATATCTTCCAAGATTTATCATAAGGTATACTCAAAAAAATAGATTTCCACTTTCTTTTTACATTTATATCTGCTTCTATATGTCCGGCTTCATAAAAGCTTAATATTTGCTACATTTGCACTAAGCTTATCATATATATTATTTAATACACTATAATCAAATCTAACGACCTTTATAGGAACCTTGTTTTTTTACTTTCATTACTAAAAGCTAACTTTGGTTTCATTTTCTAAATATCCAAGATCTAATAAATATTTTCTCCCCAAATTTTCATAACTTTTTACGCCCTACTCCCTCTATATCAATATTTATTTCATTAATAGAAGTATCAGTAACATAAGCAAAAATATTGTCCTCTTTGTTCCGCTATAAAATCGGTATTCCCTTTTTTTCAAAAATCCAAACTAATATTTTTTTAATATATCTTCTCCAACTAACAAATTTGATAAGTCATTTTGTCTTTCTATTGGATTTGCTAACTTTCTATTCCAATTAGCATCTATATCAAAAATTATCCATAAAAGCTAAAGGTAAGATATAAGGATTTGCATATATATATGTATTATTCGAATCTGCTATACTACTTAAATACGGATTTTTTTCTGTTCTTCATTGTAAATACCATATTTTTACAGCAAATAAAGTATCAAATAAAGGTGTTTGTCCTGTTATAGAATAAGCGTTTGTTGAACTTTCATTTCCTATTTCTTTAAATAAATTACTCATATCAGCGTAAGCAGTAGATGAAAAATATAGATACACTATTAAAAATTTATAAAAAGCACCATCATCCTTAGTTTTTTTCTTTCTACTCTCTCATATCTATAGAATGGATCATTTATTTTTCTTTATTAGTAATCTTGTATCTTCAACATTTTTCTATATACTGTTTTTCTTGAACTTGTACTTATACTGGTTATAGCAGTATTTAAGCACAATTCTATACAAAAGTATACTTATCAAGAAAAATATACAATAAATTTTTATTAAACTTCTTCTTGTATAGAAGCAATAAACTTGTATACAAGCTTACAAAAAAATTATCGCTACATAATATACATAAAAATTCTATTTCCTGCTCAGTACCTATAATTTTTTTGACAACTTAATATAAAAAAATATTGCAAAAAAATAAAACTCAAGCTTATATCTTTTTTTCCTATACTGGCTATATTTTTGAAACACTCTAAAAACACATATATAAAATAATAAAAAAATATAAATAAAGCTATTTCTAGCCGGTAAGGAGTTTGGAAAATGAAAACCATGCCAAATATAATTAAATAAGTTTATCGAAAAAAACTCAATATTAATATGAAAGATAACAAAGTATAACTTATCTTTTCTTTTAATTTTATATTTTTTTACATCTGTAGTATAAAGGTAATAATATAAATACAAAACTTCCCATATATATATTAGGATAATGTTCAAGAGCTTGATGTGTTTTTTTACTAAGGGCAAATGTCTTACCAAAATATCCACTATTGTAAAAATACATTTCTAATTTTTTTAGGAAATCCAAATCACCTGATGCTGTTGTTTTTTTAGAGCATATATTTGTGGTATTAAAAGTATAGCTGATAACATAGCACCTAAAATTGAATATAATACAAATCTAAAACTTACTCTAACAATTCTTTTCAAAATTTATTTTTCTTTAATGTAGATAAAGTAGAAAAAGTAATATACTATAAGAAAAAAAGGCATATCATTATAGCCAAATAATAATTTACAATTATACCCAAACCTAGGAAAAATACTATATTTTATTCCACTTCTACCTTTAACAAGTTCCTCAAAAAGCCAAAATTATAAGCGGAAAAAGAATAAGTGTATCCATCCACATAATATTCCATGAATAGGCACATACAAAACCGGAAAGTGCATAAAACATAGCAAAAAGAATAATATATTATTTTTTTTCTTGAATGTTTGCTAAGGTAATAACAAAAAAAGCCAAGGCGGAGAAACCAATTTTTTTAATATAACTAAATATGAAGAAAAATTCTATAACATACTTTTTCCGGAACCAATATCAGAAATATATTTAAAGGGCTGGCAAGATAATATGCATATATCGATAAGAAATTAGTTCCCATCCCTATATGATTAGTGTAAAATAGACTTTCTCCTCTATGTAATTTATATAAAAGTTCTGACATAAAGGGTACATATTGATGATACATATCAGTTCTCATAAAACTTTCATCACCAAAGGGATATATTCCTCTAACTATAAACAATAAAAAGTGTTATAAAAAAACAGGAAAGAAAAAAAGAATATGTATACATAATTTCGGTATCAAATTTATTATTTCTCATTTATATTATCCTCATTTACAATTGTATATTATTTGATCTATTATATCAGTTTTATATCTTATAGTTGTATATTATAATTTTTATCTCTTATGCTTTACTCTTTATAGTTTAAGCTTAAATTTATTATATCTTTATAATCCTAATTTTACTTAGTTTTAAAAAAATAAATAGCTTGCTGAAAAATATAATTTAATATTACCACTAATATTGATAAAATCGCCTTGAAATAAACTCATTCAGTTTTAGTAAACTTATTAAAACATACATACCAGCTAGGTTTTATTACTAAGGTACTAAGCCTTGAGAGTACAAATAACACTAACTCCCTAAATATATTTTTTTAATCTTTTTACTATCAAAAAAACAAAAAAAGCTTATTTGTTATAAAAAGCAAAAAAAGTACTGCTGCTGTCCATGAGATTATACTATTTATAATATAATTTACACCTAAGCCTGATAATATATAATAAACTATCCAGTCAACAACAGTTGTTAGTATTCCAAAAAAATAATATGCTATAAGCTCATACTTAAATCCTTTATTAAATAACTTCATAAAACTCCAAAAAAACTTTTTTTCTAAGATTATAACACAAAAAGCACCTAGACCAAATTTTTTTAAATTTAATCTAGGTGCCGGATGACTACCTCCATAAAAAAACTCAAACCAAGTATACAAGACATACATAATAAGTACTATACTCATCCATAAGTAAATTTTACTATCCTTGCTTCTTATATGCTTTTACATCTGCAAAAACTTCAACTACTTCTACAAATAATCCTATTAATAAAAAAAGAAAAGGACACTTAAATATCTAGAAGTAAATATATCATTACTTTATAGCCATAAAAAGTATACTTTTTTTATTAATATTTTTTTCATACTAGCCACCTATAGCTTGAGAATAATCTCTATCCGTACTTATCAACTTTCCATTATTATATGATTTTATAAGCGAATGATAGCAATGTGTATAGTAACTATTATCATTATTTATTAATACTTCATATGTAGAAACTATGACTTTCATTTTTTCATTTCATATCCTCTTCATCTTTATACTCAAATCAATACCACACTTGATACTATCACTTAGTTTAAAACATCGGTATCCCCACTTTCCCGTATATAAATATAGATTTCCCTACTCTTCTACGTTTTCCACTTTACTTGCTCTTGCTTCTATTTCTTTCTTTTGTATATCACTTGGGGCTTGTTCATATCTACTAAACTCATAAGAAAACTCCCCTATACCACCTGTCATAGATCTAAGGTCTGTACCATATCCAAAAAGTTCTGACATAGGAACTTCTGCTAGAATAAGTTGATAATTATTAAAACTTGCCTCCATACCCAGTACACGACCACGCCTTTTATTTAAGTCCCCCATAATATCTCCTGTAAATTTATCAGGAACTATAACTTTAACACTGGCTATAGGCTCTAGAAGTATAGGATTTGCTTTCATAAATCCCTCTTTAAAAGCAATACGTGCAGCAGACTTAAATGCAAGCTCAGAAGAATCTACAGGATGATAAGAACCATCTTGTAAAACAGCTTTAATACCTACTACAGGATAAGCAGCAAGCGGACCCGGACTTACAAGCTTCTGCTATACCTTTTTCTACAGCAGGAAAATAGTTTTTTGGAACGGCACCACCAAAAACTGTTTCTTCAAATACATAAGATTTTTCTAAATCTCCTAAAGGTTCAAAGCTCATCTTTACGTCACCGAATTGACCATGACCACCGGATTGTTTTTTATATCTACCTGCAGCTTCTACCTTATTTCTTATAGTTTCTCTAAAAAGCAAACTTAGGTTTTAATAATTCTATATCTACCTTATATCTATTTTTTTTAATTTACTACGAACTATTTCTAATTGTTGCTCTCCTATACCATAAATCAAAGATTGTCTATTTTCATTATCTACAAAAAAATTTTTAATAGTTAAATCCTCTTCCATTATCTTTGAAAGACCTATAGCTAATTTATCTTCATCTCCCTTATTTATAGATTTATATCTCATATATGTATATGGTTTTGAAATCTTTGGCCTATGATACAATATAGGTGCCATCTTAGAAGCTAAAGTATCACCTGTATCTGTTATATTTAATTTAGCTAATGCACCGATATCGCCGGCAACTAATTTAGGTAATTCTATTAAGTCTTTTTCCCCTTAGTGTATATTTTTTTCCTGTTTTCTCATCTTGCTCCTTTGAAACATTATAAATGTTTGTATCTGAATCTAACGTACCTGTACATACTTTTACAAATGAATACTTACCTATAAAAGGATCTACCATAGTTTTCCATACTTTTACTGATAGAGTAACATTAGGATTTGCATTGGCTGTAAAATGCTCTCCTGTACTAACATCTATTCCATCTTCCGTTCTAAAATCCGGTGATGGGAAATATTTGTCTATAGCTCTAAGTAAAGACTTAAATCCTTGTACTTGAGTACCTGAACCCATTAAAACAGGATAAATTTGACACTTTGATACATTTTCTCTTATAGCTGCATCTATTTCTTCAAAACTAAATTCATCGCCTGAAAAATATCTTTCCATATATTCTTCATTTGTTTCTGCTATAGCTTCCATAAGAGATTCTCTAGCTATCTTTAGGTTTGCTTGAGAATAATCAGGGATTTCACATTCATCATAATCAGAAAATTTAGTATATCTTCTTCCTTTCATTTTAACTACATTTACATAACCTACAAAATGTTCATTCTCTCTTATAGGTAAATGGAAAGGAGCTACTTTTCTACCAAATTTAGCATCTAATTTTAATATTAATTCTCTATAACTAGCTTTATCATCATCCATATTTGTTACAAAAAAATAATCTAGGTAATCTATATTTTTTTCGCACAAGTTGAAGGCTTTTTATAGTCCCTACTTCTATACCTGCCTTACAATTTATAACTATAATAGCCGCATCTGCTACACTTATAGCTTCTTCTACCTGACCCACAAAGTCAAAAATATCCGGGAGTATCTATAATATTAATTTTTTTATATCGGAGTCTTCTCCTTTAAATTCTATAGGTACTAGTGCTGATGATATGGAAAAAAACCACGTTTTTTTGCTCTTCTTTGTCAAAAATCACTAAGAGTATTTCCTGCTTCTATACTACCCATCTTTGAAATAGCACCTGTTACAAAACTAAGAGCTTCGGAAACCATGGTTTTTCCTACTCCACCATGCCCAAGTAAAACTACATTTCTAATTTGCTTACTCTCATAAACCTTCATTTAAAGTCCCTCCTTATTAAAATCAAATATTTCTCCACGAAATATTATTATTTTTAGTATATTTTATCAATTTAAAGAACTTTTTTTCAAGATATTCTGATAATATTTAAAAAAATTATAATATTATACTCATCACTCCTCTTAATAATCTTATAAATATTGCTATAATTACATATAGAAAGTTTTTTTATGCTTATTACTAATTAAATTAGTATGTTTAATCAAATCTATTTAATTAATATATTATTTTATTTACTATCTTAATATATAGATAATATCTATATATTATAAAAAAATTATTATTCTTTTTATCGCTTTAATATTAATAAATTCAGTTATTTTACCTCTTATTATATACTCAGAAAAAAACCATAAACTACATATCCGGAAGCTATCTAAAAGGACATAACAAAAAAAGAAACTTCAGTAATATAAACTGAAGTTTCTTTTTTTAACTTATTTATTCTTTTTGATAGATAAAATACTTGATCCAAAAGATACAAGTAATAATAATATCCATAAAAATCATATTATTTTTTTATCATCTGTTTTAGGAACTTTATTTATTATAACTTTTTTTGGAACCACAGGTGCTACTGTAGAAACACTTATATCCTCTGTAGACTTTATAGGCTCCTCGATTTTTAATACTATAGGAGTAGTTTCACTAGGTGACGGTGCCACCGGTGTTGGTGCAACTGGTGTTGGTGCTGCCGGTGTTGGTGCCGGTACCACCTCAACTTTAGTATTTACTGTATTATTTGTTACAACTCTTGGTATAACATTTCCACCACCTGAACTTCTAACAACATTTGAACTTCCACCACCACTTGTATTGGAAACATTTGGTAAATTAGTTTCTGTTATCTTATTTTCAGACACTTTAGCGTTATTATTATTGTTATTACTATTTGCATCTGTCTTTTCTATAGCAGTCGCATCTGTAGAAGAACTTGTTAATTTTCCGTTTTCTGTTTGTGTTACAAATACATTATCTCCATACTCTATATTAATTCCCTCTATAACAGGAACTGACCAAGTACCATCTCCTGAAACTTCAGTAAATGCACTCATGGAATTTTTAAATGTAACCTGTATTGTAGCTCCCGCCTTACCTTTTCCGCTTATTGCAAGGTCTCCTTCTCTTACAGTTCCTACTACAGGATTTGGAGTAATTTCAGGAACAGTTCTTATAACAGTTATATCTAAAGGTAAACTTTCCAACTTATTAGCTTCTGTTTGTGTTACACTTATTACCTGACCTGCAGCAAGTTCTTCATTAATATCAGTACTCCAAGTTCCATTTCCATCAGCTTGAGTAACTATTTTAGTTCCACTAGGTAGAGTCAATCCTATCTCTGAAGCGGCAATACCTTTACCACTTATTTTTGTATCTCCCTCTTGTATAGGATTTACTGTAGTTCTGACTGAAACTTCTTGTTCTACTGCTTCATATTTCGCATAATAAACCTTATCCTCTCTAATTATACGATTATATATTTCATCTAGTGGTACTACATTTGTAGTCATATCTTCATACCAACCGACAAATCTATATCCCGGCTTAGCAGATACTGTAGGCATAGTAGCTTCTGTTAATCGTGTAGTATTTCCGTTAATATTAACTGTAACATAAGCTGAACTTTGATTTCCTGCTGTCATAAGACCTTTAGAAGAATCACTGGCAAACTTAACTTGATGAATAGGATAGGTATACATAGCCTTTAAAACTATATCTCCTTTTGCAACTATTCCTAATATATTTTCTTCTTTAAAAATACTATCGGCGTATTTTCTATATTCAGGATACTTTGTAAACATCTCCTCATCAAGCATCCAACCCAAAAAAGAATATCCATAAGCTATTTCTTCAGGACTTAAGTCAGGCTTTGGTAATACACTTATACTATCACTTAATCTATCAGTTGCAAGCACACCTCTTATGGCCATAAATGTTTCATTTCCATAAGTACCTGTAGCTATACCTCCGTTATAAAGAGGTAATTCCGGCTCTGATTTCTCAACATTTCCAAGAGTATAGCTAAACTTACCTATATCGGTCTTTAACCTTACTGCATAAGGTTTAAATATAGAAGCAAAATATATATCTGTATTTTCTTTTTTTGTATCATCTATAGTAATTTTTTCACTACGTCTTGATGTCTGAAATGGTATATCAACATCCCATGATTTAGGGTATGTAATACCTTTTTCTCCACCTACCTTAGGTAGAACCTCATTTTCCACATTATTATTATCAGTTTCCGCTACTTCTACATAATATTCTCCATTAGGGATATTAGTGAATTCATATTCTCCGGCCGCTCCTGTATTCATATTTGCAATTTCAGTCTCTGTAGCCGCATTCAATAATTTTATATTTACATTGGCATAAGACACTAAACTCCTATATGAAACACTTATTGCTTGTCCATTGTTATACTGCCTTAAATTTGCCTTAGGATAATAAAATAACTTACCACCAATTTTACCTGTTCCACCACCAACTTCCGCAGCTTTAGGAACTCTTATAAACACCACACCTATCAAAATGACAAGAGCCATTATAATAGTATATAGTGAAACTCTTCTTCTCATAAAACTTATCCTCCATATTTTTATTTTACTTATAACACATCTATATATATATTACAAGTAAATATATAAAGTTGTATACTACATTATTTTTTTATAAGCTTGATTTTATATATCACAGTGAGCCATATTTTTTTGACTCACTATGATATAAACTAATTTTCCGGTCTATCTTATTCTTTTCTCTTTCTTCTTTTTCTTTGTACATCCTTATTTTTTTATAAGAACAAGAACTACAAAGAATAGACCTGCTACAATTAATATTCCTACATAAAGTATAGAATTTGAAGTATCACCTGTCTTAGGTATAAGCAGGTTGATTTTTTTAATTATTTTTTTTCTGCTACACTAGGAGTAGATACATTAGTAGTAGATATATTAATAGTAGATAGCGTGTAATCTCTATTAGGAATAGTATTTATCTTTGTTATTCTTCTTAACGAATCTTTATTAGATGTAGGTACATTACTTCTATATTTTTTTCTTTTTAATATATTTACTATCTCATAAGTATCTTCATCTTTCTTTTTCTATTTCTGTATTAAAAAGTATCATCTCCGACTTCCAGCTCTTCTATAGCGTATATTATAGGAGTAACTCCATCAGACTTATACTTAGGTAAATCTTTAAATATAGCTTCGTATCTTCCCTTTTCATCTTTCTCAATTTCTAGTATATCCAATTTTATTTTCTTATTATCACTATTTATTTCAAATAATATAGCATGAACTTTAGTTATATTTTTTTAATTCTTCTTCGCTATAATTCTCTAGTCCTTTCCATTTTTCTACTTTTTATATTTCTTTTTTTCTATAATATTTTTTTAGGCTCTGCATAAATAGTATCTCTATCCATATTTTTCAAGCTTTATGTAATCTGACGGAACTACATATCCTCTTACAGGTTCTTCTTTTATATAATACTCTAATAATTTTTTTCTCCACTATCATCTGTCTTTGATAAGTCATTAATTACAGTGGTATAAGCATTATCTTTATTTAATATAAACTTATCTGTAGTTTCGGTGTCTGTTATACCGGCTTGCCTATAATCTTTTTCCATCTCTTACAAGAGATACAAGATTATATTTTTCTCCGCTCTTAACATATAAACTAAAAGTAGCAGAAGGTCTTGTATACTCATCTTCTTTATTATCCCAAAGTTTCTTTATTATAGCTTTTTCTATACTTTTTCTATTAGTTAATATTACAGATATTTTATCCTCGCCAACCTCGTACTTATCCTCGTTAAATTCATACCCTGCTCTATTACCAAGCTCTTCGAAAGCATATCTAACTACGTTTCTACCATCAATATGATATTTAGCCAGATTACTAAATTCATATTTCCAGTCTGTATCTTTACCAAGGCTTATAGTATCTCCTACCTGCTTCATATCATTAACATTATCTTTATCCAATAACTTAAATTCAAGTTTTGGTGCCGTAGATTTATCTATACCTATCCATCTTTTTTCTACATTAAGTTTTATTGACCTAGGTTTCTCTATAAAACTTAACAAAGTATATCCCTCAGCAGTTGAGGATCTAACTACATCGCTTTGCTCATATCCATCAAACGTAGTTATATCTCCTATGGAGTATTTAATCTCGGTTATACCATCTTCCTTAAACTTAGGTAAATCCTCATATACCGTTACCCACTTAGAAGTTCTATCAGCCATGCTAAACAGTCCGATAATACTTGATTTCTTCTTGATAAGAGTTTTTACATCATTCAACTTTATAGGATGTGTACTATCTGTTATATCATATAAATCAACATTTATTTTAGGTAAATCAACTAAAGATTCATTTTTATATATATCCAGTCCCTCATATGTCTGCTCCACATATACTTTAGTAGTAATTAAAGTATTCTCTATTTTAGCTTTTAATATAGTTTTACCTAATAATGTCCTTTCTTCTTTCAAAGGAATATTTCCATTAGGTACATTATATCCGGATACAGCCAACTCTTTTACATAATACTTAATGAGAGTTCTTCCATCTTTTGTATATTTAGGTACCTTTGTCTTTAGTTTCCAAGCATCCTCAGCTTTAAGCTCTATATTAGTATATCCCTCTACTTCTACAAGATCGTCTATACCGTTATCAGTCTCATCTTTTAATAAGCTTACCCTTATATTAGGACGCTTATACTTACTTTTATCATCTTTCCAAACTTTTTGTATCTCCAAGTCTTGTTGTACTCTTTCATTGGCAGCTTCTATACTCCATGTTCCAAAAGGTGCATCCATACTAGGTTTGTCATCAAATTCAGACTTCACACTAAAATGATAAGCTTCTGAATTAGAGGTCTCTACAACACTATATTTAATAAGGGTTTTTCCATCTTCCTTATATTTTGGTAAGTTCTCAAGCTTAATAGTATAGGCATTATCTTTATTTAAAATTAAGCCGCTTTTTACTTCTATATGTTTAGATTTATCACTGTGATCTTTAGTAGTATCAGCCGTTATATCCAGCAAGTTCAAGCTTATTTGAGGTCTGTCCTTTTCATCTACATCTATCCACTTTTTTTAGATATATTTATATCAACTGTTTTATAGGTATTTGTAACATTAAATACAATATTTGAATTATTGGAATCTACCTTTTTCTTCTTGAACTATTTTCGGCGTATCATAACCTTTAACAGCTTCCTCTTCAATAGTATAAATATACTTAGTATTACCCTCTATATTATACATAGGTAGATTTTTTTAAATGTATGTGTGTATTCTCCCTCAGTATTTGCAACAATATTTTTGAGTCTTTATAACTTTACCATTTTGTAAAAGTTTTACTTCCACAGAATCTTCGTTTTTTTAATTCCCAAATTTTTGTTCACTATAACATCTAGATTTTTTTAGCCGTATTTGTTATATTAAACTTAATTCCGTTATCAATATCTTCCGGATTTCCTACTTCAGTTTCATAACCATCAAGTTTTTTTCGCTTTCTTCTACAGAATATTTTTATCTTTCTACCATCCAAATAGTATTTAGGTAAATCTGTAAAACTTAAACTCCATAAATTTTGCATCAATCTTATCTTTAATTACAGGCTCATCACTTTTTTTATTAGTTTTTTTATTTGCTGAATCTGTAACATCATATAGATTAATATGAACTTGAGGGATATTTTTCTGTATTTCCATACTTTTCAAGACCTATCCAATGCTTTTTCTACATTTACAGTCAACTTTTTCTTGCATATTCTTTATAGTGGCTGCCAACTCATTATTATCATTTAACTCCAACTTGATAATTTTTTTGAAATAGGCTTAAATCCTACTACAGTATCCTCAGTTACATAATATGATATAGCTTTTTGCTCCATCGTTAGTATATCTAGGCAAATTCTCTATAATCTTTTTTTATAATTATTATCTTTATTTAAGACTATATTTCCTACCTCTGTTTCAGTATTTCCTGATAAGTATTTGGCAGGTGTTTTATTATCAATATCATCATCTGTAACAGCCCATAAATGTAAATTAACTTCCGGTTTTTCAGCGTTTGCATCTTCATAAAATCCCTCAGCTAATTCCCAAATTTTACTCAAGTTAGCCTTAACAGTCTTACGACTATTTATCAGATTAAAACTTATCAAGCTCTTTCCTGTGTCTAACTCGGTACTTTCTCCACTTATAAGACCACCTTTATTAATAAGTCCTTGAGAATCCGTACTCAAATCATAGATATCTTTGTCAGTAACTTCAACTACAGCATACTTAATTTTAGTTAATCCATCAACTTTATATTTAGGTAAATCATTTTATATTAACTGTAAAAAGCATTACCGGCATTTAAAGAAATATTTGTCTTTATATCTATATGCCTCGTCTCATCACTATGATCTCTAGTCATATCATCTGTATAATCAACTAATTTTACCTTAATTTCAGGTGCAAGATCAGGAGCTATACCTTTCCAAGTCTTATTTATTTTTTTATATCTGTTGTCTCCAATTTATTGGTAAGATTTACATTTATATCTTCAGATATATTTGCGTCTTCTTTATAAGTATTATAAGCAATATCACTATCTTCAAAGAGATTAATATTATCACCTATTCTCATAGAAACACTAGTTTTGTATCCTACAGCATCTCTATATCCTTCAGGATGTTCATCATCATAATATGTTTCCTTAAAGACATATTTTTATTGCCTTTGCATTAATCTCTCCTGAGTCTGATACAGTATATGAATAACTTGGTATTTTAGTAAATTCAGCTATATACTTATTAAGAGTTTTTACCTTCCTCTACTACTTGTTTAACACTAAGTTCTTTACTTTCAATAGGTTTAGTCATATCTTCACTATCAAAAAAATACTTACACTTATTCTAGGAACGTCTGTATTATTTACACCTTCCCATTTCTTTTCTACATTTATATTTCTGGTAATGGCTTCATTTTTTATAGTAATATTTTTATTAGCCTCATCATAAGTATAACTTGCGGGACTTACAGGTTTAAATCCTGCTATATTACCTACTTCCTCAACTCTATATACTATATTTTCTCCTAAATGTCTTAGTTCCAAATCTTTATATATATGTTGCCAACTAATTTTACCTGTAGCATCATCTTGTCTTGCATCTAAGAACTCATGTTTACCTAAATCTTCTGTCACATCTGTAGCTGATGGTAATACACTTCCTTGTTTTACTTTTTTTAATGCTACTTCTACCTTAGCTTTTGATAATATTTCCTCTTTCTTAGTTTCATCTATTTTTCCAAAATCCCAAACCTTGGTAACCCCTATAGCAGTGGTATTTTTTTAGCAGTATTAGTTATTGTAAATCCAAATTCAGGTGTTCCGGTTATGATACTATTATAATCATATTCCTTGTCTAAACTACCTGTATATTCAGCATCTACACTTTCTCCTTCTCTAACTTCAACTTCTACAGGCTTAAAAATAATAGATATTTCCATTAGAATCAGCCATATCAATATTTTTCATATTTTTACAGTCCAATTGTTAGTAGGGCTGAGAGTAATAATACCATTATTATCTGTAAGATTTTTAACAATTACAGGTTCTCCATTGTCTAAGTTTACCTTACTTCTAGATCTAAGCAATTTAATTTTTACACTTTTCTCAGAACCTTTATCCCACTTTTTCGTAACACTTATATTTACAAGTCTTGCATTTAGTACCTTTTTCTTTACTATAGGTCCATCATCGTCTACACCTTTAGTTGCACGAAGCTTAACTTCTATATCATCATTTTCTGTGAGTTTTTTATATCCTTTAGGGGCATCTGCCTCTCTTAAAACATAATCTCCAAAAGCAAGCTTTGAAAAATAAGCTATACCATCTGCACCGGTTACTATACTCTTATATACTTTAGTAAAATCTGCACTGTCTTTAGAACCCTTATAAAGATTAAAAAGTAACTCCTTCTAGATTTTTTTCTTTTGCAACACTATCATACTTCGATATAGAGATTTCTCCCTTTATACTATCGTTATTTATATAGAAACTATAACTTCCATTGAATCCTAATTTGCCTATTTCATCACTTAACTTAAATGTCTTATAGCCTCCATTTATACGATAACCCTCTGCGGCTACAGTCTCAAATATCCCATATTGCGTATTGAAGTCAAACTTATAATCACCAAAAATTAATATTTCCATCTTCATCACTAATAATAGTTGTTTCATTAGGTTTAGAACTGTCAACGGCTATAGGATTTCCAACTTTTACTCCATTTTCCATTTTATACAGTTCAAACTTTGCACCCTCAATAGGCTGATATACTGTAGCAAAACCATCTCCTATAATCCTATATTTTAAATTAGGATTATCTTTCTTTTTGCTATTTATATAAATTTTAGCTGCAGATAAAGGAATATTCTTAAATCCCTCTATATCACTACCTTTGATACCTACTATCTTAGTAGATGTATTCAAAAAGCTCTTTATTTATTGTATATATAATATTTTCACCTGTTTTTATCATACTCTTTTATTGTTATTTTCAGGCACATCTTTAGGAATATACACATCTATAGGTTTACTTTCAAGAACATAACCGCTAGGAGCTTCCAACTCTTTTTACTTGATAATTACCCGGAAGAAGATTTTTCAAAAAAATAGCAGTACCGTCTTCACCTGTTGTCTTGGCCTCTCAACTTGCTCTAAGGATACGTGATTACTTATCTCTTCTGTCCCAGAATCTAATTCAAGTCTATATATGGCTAATTTAGCTCCGGATAAAAACTTTATTGGTATTATTCTTATCAAGTTTTTTTACTATTACTCTACCTCTAATTTCTTTTTGTCATATTAGGTATATTTAGCGCATATTGCTTAAATCTTGTACTGGTACCATCAGCTTTTATAGCCATCAATTTGCCATCATGAGTGATTTTTAAACTTATATTGATTTGTATTATGCTTATACAAATTCTTATTTGTATTTCTTTGTTCTGCTACGGAGCCTCCGTAACTGTATATACAACTTCAGTTTTTTTAGATTTTCACAAAATACATTACCGTTATTATCTGTATATCCTGTTTCTATATTACTTCCGTCATCTCCTAAAACTCTAAATTTATACCCTTCCAGTTTTTTTCTTTTTGAAAATCCGTTAAAAGTATCCCAGTTCTCAGGATTTAATAAATTCTCATCATTAACTGCTATTTTTTTCTAAGTAAAACTCTGAATTTATCATTAACAACAATTTTCTCAAAAATTTCTGTTTTCATTAATATTAACACTATCAACACTTACTACTTGATACCTGTTAGCAGCACTTGAAGATATTTCTTCTATAGAATAAATACCTTCAGATAAATTATCAACAAACGCAATTCCATCTATATTTGTTGCAACTCTGATATCTACCTCTCTATTGGTTGTACTACGTCCTCTAATATTAAATTCCACATTAGATAAAGGTGTAACATTATCTCGTGCTACCTTTTTTTAATCGTTAGACTTCCTTTTTATATTTTTTTTATATTCATAAAAGCAGCTTTACTATCAGCATCACTTATCTCTATAGCATAGCCATTATCTTTTACTTTCTCAAAGTCACGTTTACCCTTTTCTATAGTTCTATTACTTTTTTTATAGCCTTCCGGAGCTTGTATTTCACTTATTATATAGTTCTTATTAACTAATAATCCATTAAAACTTACATTTCCCTCACTGTCAGAATAAGCCACTTTAATTATTTCATTAGGATTTTCCTTATCAACTATTTTTAAAAGCTGCTCCTTCTAATCCTCTTGCCTGACTATCATCTGTTAATTGACCATCTTTAGCAAATTTTTTTGAAACTTATACTACCGTCAGGGGTTTCCATATAATTATTAACTCTATTCAACTCAACAAATCTACTATAAGTATCCGGAGCATCATATTTTAAGAATCTGAAAACAAAAGAATCTACAGCTTTCTTTCCTATAGCAGTATCATCTAATCCTGTGAGATGAGGCGCTACCATAGGTATAATTACTTCTATAGTATGTCCATGTGAAAAACTAATCCCGGCCTTTGCCTTAAGTCTGATCATTTTAGTATTATCAGTCGCCGTACTTTCCCATATTATAGAAGGATCATTTACTACGTCATCCATTGTTTTATTTCCTGACAATAATTCCTTTGCAGTCTTATCCCCATTATAAAATTCCAACTCATATCCATCAGGTGCCTTAAGCTCGCTCAATCTGGAAGTATCTACTTTAACTCCTTCCAAATTGGTTCCTCTAAGTCCTTCTTTATTTAACATATAGTCATCTTTACTTGGCAATACGTTAATTATATCCATACCCATATAAGAACGAATTTCACTACTTCTATCATAATTTGTTAAAGTCATCTTATAATCAAATTTTTCTTCGTTCTTTGTAGGAATACTTTCTTGCCAAAGTCTATCTGTAAGATTTCTAATATAAAGGCCTCCAACCAAAGATGAACTTGGAACAACCTTTATACCTGCTTCAGCATAGGCATATTCATTCTTATTATTATCTAATTCTACTCCCTTAGGATCTACTTTTCTTCCTTCAATTTTAGCAGGATTCATAAATTCTACGTTATCATTACTACATGTAGCATATATTTTATTAGTTATCCTAGAAAGAAAAGTCTCGCCTACATATCTTGTTTTTTTATACTTGCAATATTAATCAGATTACCCTTATACAAGGATAAATCAAATTTAGAAGCCTTGAATTTTATAGCTCTATGTTTAACATTCACACCGTTTTCTAATACTTCATACTCAGGTATTATTTCAAAACTACCCTGATTTTTTTAATAAATTCTTGGCTTAGTAATATGTCATTTCTACTTATGCTTATAGGATCAGGCACTACATCTATAAGTTCAAAAATCATTTATAATTAGACCTTTTTCTATCAGATTTATCAGCATCTAAATACGCATCTAAATATATATGATAAGCTCCCCTTTGTCCTTCAAGAACCACTTCTCCTGTATCATCAGATGGATAAATAGGATAACTTGATGGATTTTTCCAAATTATATAAGGTCTTTTTTTATACCAAAAATTCATCTTATATTTTTTTAACGCTAACTTTTGCAACAGTATCTATAATACTATTTCTATCTATACCCTCATACTTTTCTTCACTTTCCCTTGTTCCTTGAGCAAGGGTACTATCTTTTCCAAATATATTACCTATAAATAAAGCATGATTTTTCCAGTATTTCGGATGCTCCCGTAGTAAGCAAAACATCGTCAGGATTTTTTTACTCTTGTATGAATTATAAATTTGATATCTTTATTAAATGCTTTCTCTTCTGTATTCAGTAAATCTATTTTTATATAATCTACATCAAAATCTCCAAAAAAACTATAGATTTGCTTTTTATCTATAAGCGCCTGTTTTTTTCAAATATAAGCGCATCAACAGTAGGATTTATCTTATTACCTTGTTTCTTATATCCCCTTATGCTTACACTACTATTATCCAATTCTTTAGAACTACCAGCAAATTCAAGTCCTGTATACTTAAGTCTTTGATCTAAACCATAATCTATAATAGATATATCTTTATAATCAGTTTGTTCATTAGTTGCATATATATCCAATTCATAATCTATATCTTTTTTTCCTATCTTCTGAAGTATCATAAAGATATGAGTCATTACTTGAACCCCTAGGCTTTCCTACAGATATCTTTCCTACACGTATATCCTTACCATTATACTCCAGCTTTTTATCACCAAGAGGATATTTTTTATCAGCAAGAGGATATATATTTAAAGTATCAACTCTTTGATACCTACCCATAGCAACTATAGGCTTATACTCATTAGCATCCCTAAAATCTCTACTTGGCACAAGTGTCATATAAGATGTATTTGTTATCTCTTGTCGCTCAGCTAAATCAGGAAATTTTAATTTCAATTTAGGTATACTAGCATTTAAACTTGATGACTCTCTCATAGGATATGGTAGTATTTTATCTAAAATCACCCTTTTACCATCTTCTGATAACTTCCAATCAGGATTAAGATTTTCATCAAATATTGCTGTTCTCTCTTCTTCCTCACCACGTTCATTTACAACTTTATATTTAGGAAGTATAGTATCTATATGTATAGCACTAATATTGTATTTTATATCATCTACAGTATAATAAAATTCTCCCGCTCTAGGGTTCTTGGCTATTTTTTTATGCTCTTGCTCACCTACGAGTTCTCCCATATTTCTAGGTCCGTCATCATAATCTTTTTTTGAACCATAATAATATCCCGAAAGATTATTAGGATAATTAACCTTAAAACTTGGTGTACCAAGATATTTGATTCGTAGTCTCAAGTCCTCAGATTCTGAGATTATCTGCTCTTCACCATTATCATTTTCTGAAATTAAAGTCATCTTTAAATTTACTACTGCATTATCCGGTGTTACATTTGACTTAAACCTATATGCGATAGATGAATTTAGCGCTTTTGCTGTTACAAGTTCTTTTAACTTTATTTCTAAACCTGTATCTGTAGCTTTCCATGAATTTTCATCATACCACTGTGAACTTGCATCACTGTTACTTATAACTATAGATTTCGGATCTATATATGGATTATCAAAGCTTATCTTTATCTTACCATTTTTTTATATTCTTCTTTACTTCCGTTATATCAAATCTCGTAAGCATTTGAGGCATAGGTTGATTATACTCTCCGGTAGTTTGATACTCTTTTTCAGGTATCAAGTTTGTACTATCTGCCGCCATACAATACCATATTTAAGAACAGGACCATTAGTTAATTCTTTTTCTATTTTCTTATAAGTAAAGGTTATTTCTCTGTCAGTTCTAGCACCTTCCGCTTCATAAGGAAGTTCTATAGTATTTCTACCTTTTACTATATTACCATTTTGATCTGTAGAACTAACTAATATATATCCCGAAACATCAGGAGCTTCATAAGTCTTATTTTCCTTAAACTGGCCTGTAGCTAATACCCTATCTTTTTCCTCATATATGTATTCTCTATAATCATCAAGTCTAGGTCTTCCATCAAGACCGTCAAGCTTATTCCCATCATCAAGTCTATAGTTAATTTTCACAGAACTTGGATTTATAACCGCTGTTCTATACTTTGTCTGTATAGAAGTACTACCCAAGTTATATGTAGTAGTCTTAAAGCTTTCCTTATATCTCCTTATATTACTTCTATCCAAAGTTCCATCCGCTCTAGGCTCATTCGTAAATATTATAGCTGCAGGCTCTATAGTTGATTTATCTTTTCCATTATATATATAACTAAATGTATTATCACCAAATTCATTATAACCAATCCCTCTAATATTAGCATTTTTTTAGCTAAAGACCATATAATCGGATTACTCCTATTAGAGCTATACTCATCAAAAAAATAAATTGCTCGGATCCTTTAAAAATATTTTTAATTTAGGTAAATCAAGTTCTATTATAGGGTTATTTTTTTAAATGCTTTATCTTCAATCCATTCAAGACTCGGAAATGTATCTTTTGTTATTTTGCTTATCTTATTAGCTTCAAAAAGCCTGAGTAGCTACAACTCTTAACTTAGGAACATTAATCTCACTTATCTCATTATTAGAAAATCCTTCATTTCCAACTTCTATTAAGCTAGACGCATTTATCTTCTTTATTTTATTTTTTTAGCAAATGAACTATCAGCTACTATTTCTAATAAGGGAATATCTAGGGATTCTATACCAAAAGTATTAAAAGCATAATCTCCTACCATTTTTAGTTTTGGCAAATTAAGATTATCAACTCCTCTATTAGAATAGTTCATATTAAACGAGTACATTTCTGCTCTCTCAAGCTCAGGCATTTCTAAGTTTTCTATATTATTTGAAGAAAAACCATATTTTTTTCTACAACCTTAACCTTATTGGCTATAATACTTCTCATTGAAGTATTTGCAAATGCATACTCCCCTACTCTTTTAGCTCTATCAGGTAACTTGAGTTCGAAATTATTTGCTATAAACTTAGCCTTACCCTTTGTTGAAAAACCTAAAACTTTAGAACTATCTATAGCATCCCAAATGAAATCATCATCTTCATATTGACCTGCTATAGCCACAGAAGGATTTATAATATAATTCTCATTACTTGGAATATCAGAATTATTTGTAAATATAGGTATAAAAATAATTTAAAGATTTTTAATCCCGGATTATACTTTTGGTACTCCATCATAATTAATTCTACCCCCATTAAAAAAATACATTGTTACCTATTTTACTTATATTAGGTAATGTAGCTCTTACTATTTTATTCTTTTTCAAAAAGCACCTTCCTCTAAACTTGTAACTTCAGGTAAATTTAATTCTTCTAAATTATTTCTTTCAAAAAGCACTCTTTCCTATAACAGTAACTTTTAGGCAAATTTATATTTTTTTATACTATTAAAAAGGAATGCATCTTTATCTATCCTAGTAACTTCAGGTAGGTCTAGATCTTTTATATTATTAAAAAGCAAAAGCAGAATCTTCTATAATAGTAGCTTTTAGATAATTTTATTTTTCTCCAATATTCCTATGCTATAGAACATACGATCTTGTATCTTGTTTAGTTTAGGAAATTGCTTTTCTTGATCTATATATTTTATGCTAGTATATCCAAATATATAAGAACCCCTAGTATAAGATAATTTAGGGAGGTATATACCATCCGGAAATTCCGGATCTGAACCTATTTTCGTACCACTAAAGACAAAATTTCCATCTATTGAAGTTAACTCAGGGGCTATTAGCTTTTTTTAAACTTGTTCCAGAAAAAAAGCATAAGAATCTATATTTGTAACTTTAGAAAAAAATCAAATTCTTCCAGTTTTGAATCATTATGAAAAGCACTTTCTTCAATAATTTTTTTACACCTGTAATATTAACCCTACGCAAAGCAGTATTATCTCGAAAAGCACTGTCTTTAATAGTCTTTATACCATCTTCAAATGACTCTACACTTATAAAATCCTTGTCTTTAAAAGAATTTGCAGCTATCGCAACTATGGTATCTCCGGTATTTGGATTAATATGAGGTAATACTACTTCTTTATTAGTCTTTAACTTTTTCTAATCCCTGAGCAGAAAAACCACATACCATACTTGTATCTCTATAGCTTATTCCCGAATCTCCTCCATATATAAAGTCTCCAAGTACCCAGTTTTTTCCTAAAGGAAATTCTCTCATATCAGTACCTACAGGAACCTTTAAACTCAAATATTTTGTTTGCCCTGTAGTTGTATCCAATAAACTATATAAAATCTCATGAATTACTCCGGAAGTTGATACATCTACATTATTAGGATTTATTTCTACTTGTGCACTTAAATCATTCCCCTGCTCATCTCTAGCTTCTATAAAACTACGCAACTTTTCTTCTACATTAGGCTCGTTTACAGCTAAAATAGACACTACTTTAGATTTTCTCACTAAACTTATTTCATTAAGTTTCTTCGTATAATATACATTTAACACGAAAGGAGTCTCATTAGGTGTAAACTCAATACTTTCTATGTTTTCTCCATTATCAGTATATAACTTATAACCTGCTAAAGTTGGAGGTGTATATCTTTGTAAACTTCCCTTTACATATACATTATTAGGTGAAGATAAGTCATCACCCACTGTTATACTATCTAAAATCTCCTTATTAGTTTCTTTATCTATAAATTTTATTTGCACCTTGATCGGATTTATAACGTATCCGAAAGCATTATCTGCACTCTGAATAGTAGGTATAGCTTTATCTGCACCTACATTTTTGATTGTTATCACTGCTTACTCTAACATATTTCTTATTGTCAGCAAATATATTTTCCCCCACTCTTTCAAGGGTCGTAGGAAAATTCACCTCACTGATATCATTATTCTTGAATGCGTTATTTCCTATTTCAACTAGCTCAGCACCTAAATCAAGTGCAGTTATGCTATTATTTATAAAGCTTTCTGCACCGACTTTTTTTATATTTTTCAAATTTACATTACTAAGTTTATTATCTCTAAAAGCACTTTCAGCTATTTCTTTCAAGCTATCAGGGAAGTCTATATTTTCAATATTATTACCCGCAAAAGCATAAGCTCCTATTTCTACCAAATTTGAGCCTAATACAACTTCTCTTAAATTCTTAAAATAAAATGCTCTATCCTTTATTTTTGTAATCTCTAATCCATCAAATGTAGCAGGAATCTCGAGTCTATCACTAGAAAAGGTATCTTTAAGACCTGTTATAACAGCCTTTCCATCTTCTACTATATACTCGAAATCTCCAAAATTTCTAAGATCTGAAAGATTTGTATTTTCCGTTTCTTCACTTAATATGCTAATATCCGAAGAATTATTATCATCTTCTTCTAAATTCGTCGCAACAGATGGTGTAGCAACTCCACCACCAAATATAGTCGGTATATGTGTGCTACCAAAAATCATACTTATTATCAGCATGATTACACACATCCTATCTATAATCTTTTTTTATCTTTCTACCTTTTTCAAACCCAAACATAATTACCTCTATTACTCTATATTTAAAAAAACACTATCCCATAATAATATTTACATAGAATACATCATTTTTTTATATTTATCAAGTTTATAGCTTTTTATAGTTTATAGACTATATTTATAACTCTAACTATTAATATTTTTATAATCTGACCTTTGCTCTGGCTAAGTTACTAAACTAAGATATCAAAAAAATAGATATTTGATTGCTCTTTGGTAAATTACTCAGTAAATTTAAACTATCCAGTAATTCACAAGTAGATTTACCGACCTTTGCTCTGGACATAAAAATCTTCTTTGGACATAAATCTTCCTTGTTTTGCCGCTTGCTCTATAGAAGCTGCCGCTATTTCTCCCAAACCATCTATACTGGCAAGACTAGGCATTATTCTTTTTATCAGCTGTTATAATAAACTTATCAGCTTTCGCCGTATAAATATCAATAGGAGCAAACTCAAAACCTCTAGCGTACATCTCTTGAACTATTCTCATATCTCTCAATGTATCAGCGTCCTTAGCTGTCGTATTACCTTCATTTTTCAGTCTAAGCAGTTCTTTATAACGTGATTCAAGTCTTTGCTTTCCATCACACATACTCGCATAAGAAAAGGCAGAAGCTCTTATAGTAAAAAAATGCAGTATAATATTCTAAAGGATAATTAATCTTACAATATGCAATACGCCATGCCATCATAACATAAGCCGCAGCATGTGCTTTAGGGAACATATACTTAATCTTTTGACAAGACCATATATACCAATCAGGAACACCCTTTTCTTTCATATCAGCAATATTTTTCATCTGAAAGACCTTTTCCCTTACGTACAGACTCCATTATCTTAAAAGCTTTTCCCTCTTCCAGACCTTTATCAATTAAATAAATCATAATATCATCTCTAGTACAGATGGCAGTTCTAATAGTTGCCTTTCCATCTTGGATAAGTGTTTGTGCATTACCGAGCCAAACATCGGTACCATGAGATAGACCTGAAATACGAACAAGATCAGATAAACCCTCCGGCTTAGCGTCTATAAGCATTTGCATAGCAAAATCAGTACCAAACTCCGGAACTCCTAAAGCTCCCAAAGGACAACCCATCAAATCTTCAGACTTAAGTCCCAAAGCTTCTGTACTTTGAAATAAACTCATGGTTTTTTTACAGTCCAAAGGTATATCCTTTACCGGATCTATACCTGTAAGATCTGATAACATTCTTATCATCGTAGGATCCATATGTCCAAGTATGTCTAATTTAAGTAAGTTATGATCAATAGCATGGTAATCAAAATGAGTAGTGATTATATCTGTTGTCATATCATTAGCAGGTCTCTGCACAGGAGTAAAAGCTATATATTTCTTCTCCGTGTGGTAAAACTATTATTCCCCCGGATGCTGACCTGTTGTTCTTTTAACACCGACACAGCCTGTTGTTATTCTTTCAATTTCACATCTTCTTTTTCTTTGACCATGTTCTTCATAATATTTTTTTACATAGCCATAAGCTGTCTTATCAGCCAATGTTCCAACAGTACCGGCTCTAAAAGTATGTCCTTCTCCAAATATTACCTCTGTATAGGCATGCGCCTTAGCCTGATATTCACCCGAAAAATTCAAGTCAATATCAGGCTCTTTATCTCCTTTGAAACCAAGAAATGTTTCAAAGGGAATATCAAAACCGTCTTTTTTAAGCTTCTTACCACATTTAGGGCAGATTTTATCCGGCATATCACAGCCTGCCATTCCTGAAAAAGCCCTAACCTCAGGAGTATCAAATTCAACATACTTACAATCACAATAATAATGTGGTGGTAAAGGATTTACTTCTGTTATTCCTGATGTATAGGCTGCAAAGCTAGAGCCTACCGAACCTCTGGAACCTACAAGATAACCATCCTCCATACTTTTTTCCACTAGTTTTTTTGCAATTATATACATAACTGCAAAGCCATTACTTATAATAGAATTAAGTTCTTTTTTTAGTCTGGCTTCTACTATCTCAGGAAGAACTTCACCATACTGTTTATGTGCCTTTTCATAACAGGATTTAGTCAACTCTTCATCACTGTTCTCAATAACAGGTGGACATTTATCCGGTCTGACGGGCTTTATAAATTCAACCATATCTGCTATTTTTCTTGTATTGGTAACCACTACTTCATAAGCTTTATTTTCACCTAAATATGAAAATTCCTCCAACATCTCCTCTGTAGTTCTTAAAAATAGAGGTGGCTGCTTATCTGCATCATTATAGCCTTTTCCATACATAATAATGCGTCTATATATCTCATCATCAGGATTTAAAAAATGCACATCACAAGTAGCACAAACAAGCTTATCATACTTTTAAGCCTAAATCTACTATTCTTCGATTAATATTTTTTTTAAATCCTCCTCGCTCTCTATTCTATATCTTTCAGAATTTATCATAAATCTATTATTATCTATAGGCTGAATTTCAAGATAGTCGTAGAATTTAACTAATTTCTCTATTTCTTCATCGCTTTTTTTCATCTAATATAGCTTCATACAACTCTCCCGCCTCACAAGCCGAACCTATAATAAGCCCTTCTCTATATTTCCTAAGAATAGATTTTTGGTATACGTGGCATTTTTATTAAAAATATTCTATATGCGATAGAGAAACCAGTTTATATAAGTTTATTCTGCCTATATCATTTTTTTAGCTATTATTATTATATGATTAGCTCTGGATTTTTTTTAATTATATTAATAGAACTCTCACCAAGCGCAGATACTTCCTTTAAAGTATATAAATCCCTATCCTTTAACATTTTTAATAAATTCTATCCATATATATGCAGTTGCAGCTGCATCATCAACAGCCCTATGATGATTTTCCAACTTTATACCTAAAGCTTTAGAAACCGTATCCAGCTTAAATCTATTCAGATTAGGCAAAAGTAATCTTGCCATAGCTACAGTATCTATAATACTTGGCTTATATTCCAAACCCTAAGTCTTTAGATTTTTCTTTAACAAAACCTGTATCAAAGCTTGCATTATGGGCTACAGCAATACAATCTTTACTAAACTCTAAAAAAACTTAGGGCAATACTACGTCTATAGTATCTGCACCTGCTACCATAGAATCATTTATACTTGTAAGTTCCTCTATTTTAAAGGGTATAGGTATTTGAGGATTTACAAAAGACGAAAAATCTATCTATAATTTCCCCATTTTTTATTTTAACAGCACCAAATTCTATAATCTTATCTTTTGTAGCTGAAAAATCCTGTTGTTTCTATATCAAATACAACAAAAGTATCATCTAAAGTATATTCTCTCGGATTTATTACTAATTCCTTTAAATCATCTACAACATATCCTTCTACACCATATAATAATTTAAAAGGTCTATCAAATTTTTCCACAACATGATTAGCATCAGTAAAAGCTTGTACATTACCATGGTCCGTTATAGCTATAGCATCCCAACCCCACTTATATGCCTGCTTTATTATATCTGCTTCTGAACTTACTCCATCAAACTCACTCATCTTGGTATGACAATGAAGCTCAACCCTTTTTTCATTTGCAGTATCCACTCTTGAATTAGTTTTCATATCTTCACACTTTTTAATACCTGAAATATTAGATATAACTAATTCATTATCAAATCTATCTATAGTAGTTAAACCTCGAAGTTTTATAAATGAGCCTACTTTTTAAAAGCATTCCTTATATCTTCGATATTGTGTTCTTTAGCAAAAAAATTTTTCACATTTATTGAGTCAGTAAAATCCGTTATAGTTAGCGCAAAAAAGTGTAGAACCTGTCCTTTCAAAAAAATCTCTCATCTAAAGAGCATATTTGTCCTTTTACATTTACTTCCCCTATCTCTCAAGTATCTCTTCTATTTTTTTATGAAATTATCATCAAAATCCTTTCCATATAAGACATCCGGATTTGTAGATTTTTTTAGAATATACAAACTTATTTTTTTCAAACTTTTTTTAACTTCTTTTGTTTCAGTTTTAGTTTCCTTATGTATTTCTTTCTTTTTCAGACTTAACTTCTATATCTACTATAGCTTTTTTTGATGTATCCAAAGTCATAAATTTACTATCATCTTTATTTATAGCAGTATTTCTAATATTCTCATAATAGCTGTTATTTATTATTTTATTTAATTCTTCATCTTTTTTTATATTCAACGTACCTTTCTATGAAATTGCAACTTATTCCGCATCTTTCTATAAATATCTTCTCTAATATTCTGATTAACTCAGGCATACCGCTTCTATTAAAAACCCGTATCCTCTATTTCCATACTTACCTTAGTTCCTTCAAAGGTAAATTTTATACTGTTAAATAATAAATAATATCTTCTATTATAATTCTTTAACTCAAATGCTATACTTTCTTTATAAGCCTCATACAAATTTTTGAGGATTGTAAATACTTGCCAAATTAAATTTTTTTCTACTATCTTTATTAAAATTTTTTTCTATTTGCGAATAAAGAATTTTTTTAATATTTTTCTCTAAATCAATAAGACTCATCTTATCGATGAGCCTATCTGTTTTAATGTATATAGTTAATTTATCAAAGTCCTTACTAGCACTAAGTCTTGATACTTCTATATATTTACTCAATTCTTCTAAAGTAGAACTTTCAAAACTAAGTGTAGGAAATACGTCTTTAAATGTTTTCATTATTCTCCTTGTTATTATTGACTAAATTATCTAATTCTTCTTTTAAGGCAGGCAAAAGTTCCTCTTCACTAAGCCTTTTTATAATCTCACCTTTTTTAATCAGTAAACCGTTTCCTACCCCTCCTGCTACACCAATATCTGCTTCTTTGGCTTCCCCGGGACCATTAACAACACACCCCATAACTGCAACTTTTATATCTAAATCATAATCGGCAACCAATTCTTCAACCTTATTGGCAAGTTCTATTAAATCAATACTTGTTCGACCACAAGTAGGGCAAGATACTACTTCAACACCCCCACTTCTAAGTCCTAGAGTTTTTAAAATAAGCTTAGCACATTTTATCTCTTCTCTTGGATCCCCTGTCAACGAAACTCTAATAGTATCTCCTACACCTTGATTTAATATTATGCCCAAACCTATGCTGGACTTTATCATTCCTCTTTGAATTGTACCTGCTTCTGTTATACCTATATGTAAAGGAAAATCTACTTTTTCGGATAATAATTCATGTGCTTTTATGCACATCAGTACATCACTTGATTTTATACTTATTACCAGATTTTTCATATCCTAAGTCTGTTATTATTTTTATTTTATCCAGGGCTGATTCTACTATACCTTCAGCTGTAACTCCATTATACTTTTCGATTAAATGTTTCTCCAAAGAACCTGAGTTTACGCCTACTCTGATAGGAATATTTTTTTCTTTGCAGGCAGCTACAACTGCTTTTTATTCTATCTATATTCCCTATATTACCCGGATTAATTCTTATTTTATCAACTCCGTTTTTCTATAGAAAGCAAAGCTAACTTATAATCAAAATGTATATCAGCTACTAAAGGTATGTGTATCCTTTTCTTAATCTCTTTTATAGCCTTTGCAGCTTCTATATTAGGGACAGCAACTCTAATAATTTCACAACCCTCTTTCTCAAGTTCTAAAATTTGAGCTACCGTAGCCTCTACATCTTCTGTTTTTTTGTATTACACATAGATTGTATAAGTATAGGATTATCTCCACCTATAAATCTATCTCCTATTTTTTTATTACTCTAGTTTTTTTCTTTCCATATATTGCCTATCTATTAATTATTTTAAGTATATCGTTGGATATTATAAACACCATAAATAACATAAGTAGAACAAAGCCTGCAATATGTACATAAGCCTCTACTTTTTTTATTTGCTTGTCTTTTTGTAAGCATTTCATATAAGAAAAAAATACTATTCTTCCACCATCCAGTGCCGGTATAGGTAACAAATTCATAACTCCAAGATTTGCACTAAGTAATATTATCAAATTAGCAACCGATAGTAATACTACTTTTAATCCGTAGGATTTAGATTCATTAATAGTTTCTCCTACAAAATTTACTATCCCAACCGGACCGCTAATTTGATCTATTCCTATAAATCCGGTTATCATAGCTTTCAAACCTGCCAGTGTACTTTTTAATATTAAAATAAAGTTCATATATACTATATTTTTAATAAAGAAATAAATGACTTTTCCTTTACAGGTTTTGTATCCCATGAAATACCTACAAGCTTTCTTCCACTTTCTTTGTCCAAAGAGGGCTTAAGTACATATGAAAACTTTTTTATTTCTCCATTTTCCACTCTTTTTACTTCCAACTCATATTCATCTACATTATGAGTTGTATTATATAGAATATAATCTCTTAATATGACTATATTCGTTCCGTTTACTTTTATAATCTCATCTCCGGCTTTAATTCCTGCTATACTAGCCGGAAAGCCTTGCATTGTATCCGCTACTATTGCCTTATCAACTCCTGTATTTGCAATAACAAATATGGAAACTATAAATGCAAGAATAAAATTAAATAAAGGACCCGCAAATACTACCATAAATCTAGCCCAAACAGACTTAGCTCCAAAGCTTCTTTTTCATTCTATCTTTATCTTGAGATTCTTCCAAGTCATCTTCTCCAAGCATTCTGCAAGAACCACCGAGCGGCAATAGTTTTATCGAATATAAAGTTTCTTTACCTTGATACTTTAATATTCTAGGTCCCATACCTATAGAATATTCCAAAACCTCTATATCATTTAATTTTGCAAATATAAAATGTCCAAATTCATGTATACTTACTATTACACTAAATATAAGTAAGGCTACAATTATATTCATTAATTATAACTCCTTTTCAAATCTTTCAAATTACTTTCTACTTCATCTTTTTATAGCTAAAATTTGCTCTAAACTAGGATTTTTCTATGTATTTATGCTCTTTCATAGCGTATTTTATAAACTCAATTATATCTAAATATGCTATCTTTTTCTTCTAAAAAAACAAAGCAACAGCATACTCATTAGCGGCATTAAATACAGTAGGCATACTACCGCCAATTTTTATAGCTTCAATAGCTAATTTCAAGCCTTCAAAAAAACTTCCAAATCCGGTTTAGAAATATCTATACTTGAGAATTTAGTAAAAATCCAGTCTTTCACCTTTTAATTTTTTTCTTTCAGGATAATAAAAAGCATATTGTATAGGCAAATGCATATCCGGTGTACCTAACTGAGCCATAATACCACCATCTTCATATTCTACCATAGAATGAATTATAGACTGAGCTTGAATAACAACTTCTATATTATCAGGAGCTACGCCAAAAAGCCAATGAGCTTCTATAAGCTCCAGACCTTTATTAACCATAGTAGAACTGTCTATAGTAATCTTTTTCCCCATAGACCAGTTAGGATGCTTTAGAGCAGATGCTAAATCTACCTTTTTCAACATTTCTTTAGTATAGCCTCTAAAAGGACCACCACTGGCAGTTAGTAAAATACGTGAAACTTTATTGTTTTCATTTCCTTGTAAACATTGGAAAATTGCACTATGCTCACTATCAACCGGAAATATATTTACATTTTTTTCTTTAGCTAAAGGCATTATTAAATGTCCGGCACAGCATAAAGTTTCTTTATTAGCAAGTGCTATATCTTTACCTGCATTTATAGCAGCTATGGTAGGTTCTATACCTATCATTCCAACAACAGCTGTCAGAACAAGATCAGCCCTATCATACGTAGCAACTAAAATAAGACCTTCCATATTACTAAAAACTTTACAATCTAAGTCTTTTATATTTTCTCTCAATTCATTTGCCAAATTTTCATCAAATACGCTTACTATCTCAGGTTTAAACTCTCTTATTTGCTTTTCAAATAACTCTATATTGCTACCACAACTCATGCTAACAACATTTATATCTTTATTATCTCTTACTATATCGAGTGCCTGAGTTCCTATAGATCCTGTAGATCCAAGTATAGAAATATTTTTCATTTTCTACCTCTTTTTATAATATTTTTTTAATATTTGGTTTTTATATAAACATCAAAGCAAAAAAATATAGCGGAGCCGTAAATAAAACACTATCAAATCTATCCAGAACGCCACCATGACCCGGTATAAGATTTCCAAAATCTTTAATATCATGATTTCTTTTAATTGCCGATGCCGCCAAATCACCTATTTGTGAAATTATTGAGCCTATAAAACAAGCACAAGCTACGCTAAATATAGGATTTTTCAAGTGATACCATTTTTAGAACCTAGAATTGTGGCATACAAAATTCCTAATAAGGTAGAACCAACAACTCCACCTATACAACCCTCTATTGATTTTTTAGGACTTAACTTAGGAAAAGCTTTGTGTTTACCTAGTAACATCCCTGTAACATAAGCACAAGTATCACTTCCCCAACTTGATAATATAATAAGCCAAACCAAATATTTGCCATCTTGATATATTCTTACTTTATATATATATCCAAATAATACCCCAACATATAATATCCCAAAAAACACTGTACTTATTTGTTCTGTTTTAAATTCCGGAAAAAGTAAATACATAAAAGGACAAAAAAATATAAGTAAAGTCGAAATAAAAAAAGCAACATTATATATTCTTCTATATTATACAAAAATAAGTAAATAGTATATTATAGTACAAGCATAACCTAAATAGGAAGTTATCTTTCCTTCTATTTTGAGTGCCTTATATAGCTCATATAAGCCTATTAAAGACAGAAGTAAGGTTGTAAACCAGAGTAAGATTCCACCCTTACCTATTATCAAGATAGACAGGAGTACAAGAACAATTCCACTAATGAGTCTTTTTACAAACATTAACGTCCTCCAAATCTTCTCTCTCTATGATTATAATTTTCTATAGCTTTTATAAGTTCATTTTTATTGAAATCCGGCCAAAGTGTATCTGTTATATAAATCTCCGAATATGCTATTTGCCATAATAAATAATTACTTATTCTAAACTCTCCACTAGTTCTAATTAACAAATCAGGATCCGGTGTTCCGGCAGTATCCAGATAAGAACTTATCAATTCTTCACTTATATCTTCAGCTTTTATATTATCTGAAATTATATTTGATATTGCCCTTTTAATTTCATCTCTTGAACCGTAATTTACCGCAAAAGTAAAAACCATTCCTGTATTATTTTTTTGTGCTGTCTACTAACTTATCTATTCCTTCTATTATATCTGCTGCAAATCTGGATTTATCACCTATCATTTTAACTAAAAACATTGTTATTATTTTGCAACTTCCATAAGTTTTTTTCATATACAATCTAAATAGATTCATAAGAGCCGAGACTTCTTCTTCACTTCTTTTTCCAATTTTCTGTTGAAAAAACCATATACTGTTAAATAAGAAACTCCTAATCTGGCACAATCCTCTACTATTTTTTTCCAAGGTTTCACAACCTGCTTTATGTCCCATTGCTCTAGGTAAAAGTCTTTTTGCCCAGCGTCCGTTCCCATCTAATATTATAGCTATATGCTTTGGTATAATAAGATTATCTACATTTATATCCATATTTACCTCTATATACTAAAAACATGGGCAAGTATAAACTACCCATGCTTTATATTTTATACTGTCATTATTTCTTTTGATTTATTCTCTACAGTTGATTCTATATTTTTCAATAGCTTTTATCTGTTAGTTTTTGAATCTTAGTATCTCCTGTTTTTTTACATCATCTTCTGTTATTTCTCCGGATTTTTTTCAAGTTTTTTTACTGCATCTATAGCATCTCTTCTTATATTTCTGATAGCTACCTTAGCCGCCTCACCCTTTTTCTTTTATATCTTTTTGCAAGCTCTTTTCTTCTATCTTCTGTCAGTTCAGGGAAAAATAAGCCTTATACTTGTTCCATCGTTAGTAGGATTAATACCAAGTTCTGACATATTGATAGCTTTCTCTATTTCTTTTTAGTAAGCTTTTTCTCCCAAGGTTGTATAAGTATCATACGTGGTTCCGGAACAGAAATATTACCCACTTGTTGAAGTGGTGTTGGGCTACCATAATAATCAACCTTTATCTTGTCTAATACATGTGGATTAGCTCTGCCGGCTCTTATTTGCATAAAAATCTTCTTTTTAATACATCTATAGTTTTTTTCCATCTTGTCTTCATATAATTTAATTGTATCTTGCATTTCATCCTCCTAAATTGTAACTTTTTGTTCCGTTAATTTTACCATCAATAGCATTTTTTTAATACTATCATCTTCATTTAAGTCAAAAAAACAAACAAGGGCATCTTTGCCTCCATACACATTACAGAAGCTGTTAAATCAACTACTCCAAGCTTTTTTTATTTATAACTTCTTCTATATTTATCTCATCATAGCGTTTTGCATTTTTTTATTTATCTTCGGATCACTATCATAAACACCATCTATAGACTTAGCCAGTAAAATAATATCCGCCTCTAACTCAACAGCCCTAAGAACTATACCTGTATCTGTTGAAAAATATGGATGTCCTGTTCCACCGGCAAAAAATACTACTTTGCCGGCTTTAAAACTTTCTATAGTCGCATCTTTAGAAAACAATTTTGTCATAGTTCCACATATAAACGGAGAATAAATTTCTGTATCCATTCCCTCACTTCTAAAAATCTCAGATACATATATACAGTTCATTATAGTAGCAAGCATACCTATTTGATCTGCCTTAGTTCTGTCTATTCTCTCACTGGTTCTTCCACGCCAATAATTACCACCACCGATTACAATACCGATTTCTATTCCTTTATCTACACTTAGCTTAACTTGTCTGGCTACATCTCTGACCTTATCTTCATTATAGCCACTTCCCATGCCATTATTTGACAAAGCTTCACCGCTTAACTTTAACAAAAACTCTTTTTATATCCATAATAATTCCCTACTTTATCTAATGTATGATGTATACTATCTATATAGATAGCTTATTAAATTTATTATATCATATAAAAAAAGTTTTTTTACATAGGAAAAATTTTTCATAATATTCATATACTATATTATTATATTTGTCCTTTTCTTACAGATAACTTTCTTATGTTATCTTATTATAATTTTCATTATTAAAAAAATTATTTTTTTATCTCATTTTTCGTTTTGCTTATATTAAAATGAAAAATATAATTATAAGTTAATATAATATAAAAAAATAAACATCAAAAAAATCGCCCAAAAATATCATACTTACCCTCAACAGTTAGACTTTATTTCCAAACTATTAGACTAATATAATATTTTTGAACGATTTTTTTGTATTCTACAGATTTAATATCCTAGAAAAAAATAATCTATTTACAGCAGAGAATATTCCACGTATAGACGCTCTCGTAATATTAGCGGATATTCCTACTCCATATGTAACTTTTTCCACTATCTACATCAAGTAAATGTATATAAGATGCCGCTTTTTGCATTAGAACCTGCATTTAAAGCATGCTCTGTATAGTCAAGAACCTTTATATTTATTTCAAGTGCATTTTCCAATGCCGCTTTTACTGCATCGATAGGACCATTACCCACTCCCTCACATTCTTTTTCTTCTTCATTATAAAGATATTTAAGTTTAACATGTGTAGCGAATTCATCATCTCCTATATCTGTTTCAGTAATATAAAGATTTTTTTAAAAATGTAGCGGAGTTTTTTTCTTTCTATATACTCAGACTTAAAAGCTTTCAAAAATCTCTTCCGGAGACACCTCACCTTGCTTTTCTGAAATCTTTTGTATTACATCTGCAAACTCTTTATGTACTCCCTTTGGTAATTTATATCCATAGAAAGTATCCATAACAAAGGCAACTCCACCCTTACCTGATTGAGAATTAATGCGTACAACAGGCTCGTATTTTCTTCCTATATCTGCCGGATCTATAGGTAAATAAGGAACTTCCCAATAAGGATTGTTTCTTTCTCTCATAGCCTTTGTTCCCTTATTAATGGCATCTTGATGTGAACCTGAAAATGCAGTAAATACAAGTTGACCTGCATAAGGATGTCTTGGTCCGACACTCATTTTTGTACAACGCTCAGATACATCAATAATTTCTTTTATATCGTCCAAATTAAGTTCCGGATCTATGCCTTGAGAAAACATATTATACCCTAAGGTAAGTATATCTACATTTCCGGGTTCTTTTCTCCATTTCCGAAGAGAGTTCCTTCTACCCTATCCGCTCCGGCTAAAATAGCAAGCTCCGCCGCAGCTACTCCTGTCCCTCTATCATTATGTGGATGTACACTAAGAATTATAGCTTCTCTATTTTCAAAATGAGTATTCATCCATTCTATTTGATCGGCATAAACATTAGGAGTATTCATTTCAACAGTAGCCGGTAAATTTATAATAATCTTTTTTTCTTTAGTAGCTCCCCAGGCTTTTTGAACAGCTGTACAAATCTCTAAAGCATAATCAAGTTCTGTTCCTGTAAAACTCTCCGGTGAATATTCAAGTATAACTTCACCATCATGCTTAATCATATATTTTTTAACTAACTCAACACCCTCTATAGCTATTTTTTTAATTTCTTCTTTAGACTTACCAAATACAACATCTCTTTGCAAAATAGAAGTAGAATTGTATATATGTACTACTGTCTTTTTAATACCTTTTATAGCTTCAAAAGTTCTCTTTATAAGATGCTCTCTACACTGACATAAAACCTGTACACACACATCATCAGGGATCATCTTTCTTTCAACCAATTGTCTGAGAAAATCAAATTCTATTTGAGATGCTGCCGGAAAGCCTATTTCTATCTCTTTAAAACCAAGCTTAAGGAGCAAATTAAACATCTCTATCTTTTCTTCTACTATCATTGGCTCAATAAGGGCTTGATTACCATCCCTTAAATCTACTGAACACCATATTGGTGCTTTCATAATCTCTTTATTAGGCCAAGTTCTTGATTTCAAATCAACTACCGGCACTCTTTTATATCTTCCGATATTTTTCATCATAATTTCCTCCTTCTTGATTTTTTGTAAAATAATAGCTTGGCACTAAACTAGCTAATGCCAAGCTAACTAAGCTCTATAATTATAACAAATCTATGCTATAACATCAAATCATTATTTTTCATAACTTCTATAACTTTATCTATATAGCTGTTACATTCTTCTATACTACCTGCTTCTACCATAACTCTTATTAAGGGCTCTGTACCACTTGCTCTAAGTAAAATTCTTCCATTATCCCCTAGCGAAGCTTCAACTTCAGAAATAGCTTGTATTACTTCTGCATTATTTTGTGTTTCATTCTTATCTTTAACTTTTACATTTCTGAGAACTTGTGGAAAAATACGAACTTCACTTGCAAGTTTGGCTAAACTTTCTTTCTTCTCTAACATAACTTCCATAATTTTTAAAGATGTAAGTATACCATCGCCGGTAGTAGCATGTTTACTGAAAATTATATGACCTGATTGTTCACCACCTAAACAATTCCCATTTTGTTGCATATTTTCATAAACATATTTATCACCTACTGCTGTCTTTTCATAACTTATACCTTCTCTATCGAAGGCTTTATATAAACCGAAATTAGACATAACAGTTGTAACTATAGTTTTATTTTTTAATGTTCCTATTTCATTCATATATTTACCACAAATATATAAAATCAAATCTCCATCAACTATATTTCCATTTTCATCAACAGCAAGACAACGGTCTGCATCACCATCATAAGCAAAACCTACGTCACACTTATGTTCTTTTACATAATTACATAAATCTGTCATATTGGTACTGCCACAATTAACATTAATATTTAGTCCATCCGGATTATTATGTATAACATGAGTTTGAGCTCCCAAGGCATCAAAGACATTTTTAGCTATACTTGAAGCACTACCATTAGCACAATCAAGGGCAACTTTCTTACCTTTGAAAGAACGTGTAGCTATAGAAATCAAATAGCCTATATATCTATTTCTTCCTGCTGCATAATCTGTCGTTCTACCTATACTTTCTCTCTTAGCAAATTCAATTTCTCCCATTTTACCATCTAGGTAGCTTTCAATTTTTTCTATTACCTCTTCTTCCAGCTTTTCGCCTTTTCCATTTATAATTTTAATCCCATTATCATAGAAAGGATTATGACTGGCACTTATCATTATTCCGCAATCAAAATCTTCGCTTCTTACAACATAAGATACACTAGGAGTAGTTGTTACATGCAAGAGATAAACATCTGCACCGGAAGATGTAAGACCTGATACTAAAGCATACTCAAACATATAACTGGAACGTCTAGTATCTTTTCCTATAGCAACTCTACATCTTTTTCCATCTTTAGGTTGCTTACCATAATACCAAGCTAAAAAACGCCCTACTTGATAGGCATGCTCAACCGTTAAATCAACATTTGCTTCACCACGAAAGCCATCTGTTCCGAAATATTTACCCATTTTGTTCACTTTCTTTTAGTTCTTCTAAATATCTACGTAAAGCATCTTGCCAAGTTGGTAGATGCTTGAAACCATTTTCATCTAATTTAGATTTATCCAGTCTACTATTATGTGGCCTTTTTAGCCTTTACAGGGAAAGCAGTGGAATCTACTTGATTTACTTTTACATTTATACCTGCTTGTTTAAATATCTCTTTTGCAAAATCATACCAAGAGCAGAGTCCTTCATTTGTAGCATGATAAATACCATATTTATCACTTATTACCATGTCAGCAAGTAAAACACTTAAATCTTTTGTATATGTAGGAGAACCTATTTGATCATTAACCACATTTAACTCTTCTCTTTCCTTACCAAGTTTTTAACATAGTTTTTAATAAAATTATTACCATTAAGACCAAACACCCAAGATATACGTACTATAAAAAAATTTACTTAATTTTTTTCTACAAATAATTCACCCTCATATTTTTGTATATCCATAAGTATTAAGCGGTGCTCTTTTTATCATTCACCTTCCAAGGCTTATCGCCTTCACCATCAAAAAAACATAGTCTGTACTGATATACATAAGCGTGATATTTTTCTCTTCACAAATTTCAGCTATATACTTTGTTCCGTGAGCATTTATCTTGTGAGAAAGTTCTTTTTCATCTTCCGCTTTATCTACTGCTGTATATGCGGCACAATGTATAACTGCATCTAAACCTTTTTCTACTTCAGCTGATATAACCTTTCTTACTATATCTTCATTTGTTATATCCATTTCTGCTATATCTACACCTACAGTTTCTACGTTTCTATTAGTAAGCTCAAGAATTAAGTCTTTTCCAAGTTGTCCTCTAGCTCCTGTAATTAAAACACGCATTATAATCTTTCTCCGTACATCTTATCAAAGTATTTTGTATATTCTCCATTAATTATATGTTGCCACCACTCTTTATTATTTAGATACCATTCTATAGTCATAGCTATACCTGTATCAAAATTATATTCAGGCTTCCAACCTAATTCTGTTTCTAATTTTGTAGGATCTATAGCATATCTTCTATCATGACCGGGTCTATCTGTTACAAACTTAATTAAACTTTCAGGCTTATCCAAAGCTTTCAATATAGTCTTTACAACTTCTAAGTTAGTTCTCTCATTATGACCACCAACATTATAAACCTCACCTACTCTGCCATTTCTAACTATTAAATCTATAGCAGCACAATGGTCTTTTACATGCAACCAGTCTCTTACATTTTCACCTGTTCCATATACAGGAAGCTCCTCATTCGCTAAAGCTCTACTTATAATAAGCGGTATAAGTTTCTCAGGGAAATGATATGGTCCATAATTATTTGAACATCTTGATATAGTTACAGGTATACCAAAGGTTCTATGATAAGCCATGACAAAAAGATCTGCACCGGCTTTTGATGATGAATATGGACTTGAAGTATGCAACGGGGTATCCTCAGTAAAGAATAAATCCGGTCTATCTAAAGGTAAATCGCCATAAACTTCATCAGTTGATACTTGATGATATCTTTTAATACCATACTTTTTACAAGCATCCAAAAGAGTTGTTGTTCCCATAACATTAGTTCTAACAAAACTTTCAGGATCTGTTATCGATCTATCAACATGGCTTTCTGCTGCAAAGTTGATTATTACATCAGGTCTTTCTTCTTCAAACAGCTTAAAAACAAATTCCCTATCAGCTATATCACCCTTTACAAATTTATAATTTGGTTTATCCTCAACCGGCTTTAATGTCTCAAGATTACCTGCATATGTAAGTAAATCTAAATTTATTATCATATCCTCCGGATATTTGTTTACCATATAATGAACAAAGTTTCCTCCTATAAAACCTGCTCCACCTGTTACTATTATCTTCATAATACTCCTTTTGTTTAATTTACTTGATTTTTATCTATATATTTTTAACATATTTATGATACCACAAAACCTCATAAATACAAGCTTTTAGTTTTTGCTTATTTATGTATTTTTTTGTATTTTATTTTAAGCTAACTTATCCTTGTTTTTAATCAAGATTGAAAAACGAGTTTCGCAATTACCTATTAAAAAAATATTTATAAAGTTCCATGTTTAATGCTTTTTCACTATCCTATAAAACCTATCTCTTTTGCAACTCTTTTTTTATCTGTTGAATAAAAGCATCATTTTTTTACGTTCATCTGACATCTCTTTAATTGGAGTTGTAGCCCATCTATATATTTGTTCAATGCTCCCATAGCCTCTTTTTAAAAAAGTTTTGCATACTTTAAACAATTATATTTACTTGGCGCATCTGTTAATATAATTTTTTTAATTCTTCATCTTTCCAACTTTTTCCCTTTATTTGATGTGTCGCGTAAATTTTTCATTTTTCTTTTTCAAATTTAATAATAATATTAGATACAAAATCAATTTTTTTCATTAAATCCCATATCATCAATATTCTTATTTAATAAATCAAATATTCTCTTCCTGTATTCATTTTTTTCTTCATATAAACAAACTCCTCCTCCAATAAAAAAATTTATCAAAAATTCAACAACTTCCTTTCCGATATGCTTTTTTTCTAATTTTTTTAGTATCAAAATAGTATCACTAAGGCAGTTTTCACGCTTTCAAATCGCTAAAACCTAGCATTTTTTTAACAGCTCTATATCAGAAACATATCTTTCACTGTTATTCCAACTCTTCTTTTCTACTGTTCACTTCATCCAAAACAATTCAAAATAAAGGTTTTGCGTTTGTTGAATACTGGGAAATTTGCTTAATTTAAGCTCGTTTTTAGATTTTTTTACCCGTCCCAGCCCCAGCTCCAGATTAAGTTTTAGTAACAGAAATTTAAATTTTGCTATTTTAACTTTTCATACATTCTCTTATTTCTATTAAGTAGTATAATTTTACACAACTCATCTATATCTATAAAAACCACTTGCAAATAATTCATAATTTAGAATCTAAGATTTAACTTTTTGTTTTATTATATTAATATTATATGTAAGATTTTTTTCTTAAAATCATTGTCTTTGCAATTTCATTACCACTTTCTAAGATTATGTTTTACTACCGAGTCGTCCTCAACTATATTGTTTGTCTCTATTAATACATAGCGAAGCCAAGCTGGAGGTCATAAAAAAATAATGATAATGACTATCAGGTGGGCAGTAGTTAGATGCTCGGCTGATTTCAATTTAATCTTTCATACCATCAGAAATCCATTTATCAAAATCCGTTTTTATAATATTTGCCGTGTAGTATGCGCCATCCCTTTTATCTAAATGGTATGTAAACCAATCTTTTGCGTCTTTTCCGGATTTTTCCTGTAGCTTATCGATGAAATTAATATAACTGCAATTTGAATAAACCAACGCAGGATTACCTTTTTTATTCCCCAGAGAAGAAAAGTTTGATGCTCGCGTTACAGTTTTTCCAATCCATACTTTGCTGTTTATACCAACACCCTTTCTACCGGCTTTTACAACAAGTTCCTGTGCTGTTGATATTCCAATTCCAACATTTATTTCAGGCAGGAATCGATTGGATAAAAGTTTGTTCAGCATTTTCATATATGTATTTATATAAAATGTTTTATCCGCCAGTTCATATATATCGTCTTTAGAGGGAGTGGTGTATATTCCATACACGCAGTCACCTCTGATTCCAATTTCTCTTAGATTTTCATCCTTGCGCAGAATTTCAATAAGCTCTGATGTAAAACTACGAATAATTTTAGATACCTTCTCCTTATCTCCGTCTGCAAATAATTCAGAAGAATCCCTAATGTCTACAAAAATCCCCGTTACCCAACTATAAAAAAACCGTTTGAAAATGTAAACGCCTCATCGCTCGGTAATTCATTTTGTTCTATAATAATTAGCTCATTGTCTAATATAGCTTCTATTCGTTCTTTCCCTTTCTTGTAACCATATATTGCCATAGTTTCCTCCTCAATATATATAAATGCCAATAAGCAGAAGCGTAACAAGCAAAATAAATCCTATGATTGTGCGTTTGAGCCCCCAAATTGTATGTTGCATATTTTTTTATAGATGCAATATTAGCATTTATGTATATCTGCTCAATTAAGTCATTTAGTAAATTTTCCTTGTTCATCGCATAGAATTTCTGCTTGTAAGCTACATAGTTGCCGTTCTTTCTTATTCCCTTAAAAAAGATGCGTGAGTTTTCGTCCTTTCTTCCAAGAGCTTCTTCTGAGGTTTTTGCAACCAATACGCTCCCCAGATTAAACATCCCACATACCAAAAAGAAAAAAATTGCACTTATAAAAACAAATCAAATAAAAATATATGACACAAGGATTTTTACTTCAATACATTTTTTTCACAATATTAAATATTTCATTCAACCCTTCATTTGTAAGGATGATTGCAAGAAGCACTCCAAACACGGCTAAGACGATTGATGTCCTGTTATCACAGTTTGTAACAAAAACCTATATTGCGATCAAATGTTTGAGTTGCAATTTCAATTTTTGTATTCTAGATCTTCTTTATTCGTCATAGGTCTTGTCTTGTCTTCTTCTGTCATTACTGTCATGTCAAATATTCTCCTTAATCCATTCATCAAAACCAGTTTCTATTATGCTGCAGTGGTAATAATCAACATTTCCATAATAACCTGAAGTATATGTGCTGATCCACGACTTGTATTTCTCGTTTTCTTTACATAAATGCTCTACAATATTCTCATAGAATAAGGGACTCATTGCAATGGAAGAAATCCCATTTCTGTTTGCAACACCTGATAAATGAGCCGCATCTACAACAGCTTTTTCCAATCCAAATCTTATCATTAATACCGCTGCCATTTTGTCCAACCTTAATAATCAAATCCTGACTGCATCCTAGACCAATACCTGCTCGAATTGTAGAGTATCCATTCTTTTTGAGCAGTTTATTCAACATACCCATAAAGGAATTAATTCGACAAGCGTGGCGAGATATATATACTAAATCAGTTTGGTAAGAAGCGTTGTAAATACAGTACACGCAGTCTCCCCGGATACCAATTTCACGATAGTTGTTATCATCTTTTAGAATTGAAATAATCTCAGAACAAAAGCTTCTGATAATACGAGCAGTATCTTCGTTGGGAGATTTGAATAGATTGCTCGAATCCACAATGTCCACAAACAGTGCACCAACCCATGCTTTAATTCCGTTTTTCATAAGTAAACTCAGCATCTGATAACGGAATATTTTCCTTTTCAACGATTTTGGTTGGTGAAACCAATATAGATTCTATAGCTTCTTTAGATTTCTTATAATCATACATTTTTGTACCTTACCTCCGAAATATCATATATAGTCGATGGCAACAATTAAGCTACAGTCTAATTCTTTATATTTTCTTGCACACTAATTTGAACAATGTTTAAGATTATTCTTTTTGAAAATTTTTACCCAATTTTTGTCTCAGCAACTCATTTTAATGGACTCAAAAAGTCTTATTTTAAGCCATTCCGTACTTTTTCATTTAATTCTAATTCTTATTTTTGTACTGTTCGATATATTCAAAAAGTATTCAAAATGCAGGCTTTTCATTTATTGAATCTTGAGAAATTTATTTCATTTAAGCTTGTTTCAGAATTATTTTTTTCCCATCACAGGCCAGTTCCAGTAATTATATGGAATATTTTAAAAAAATATTTTTTTCATAACGCTTATTGTGAAAAATTTAAATGCTCCTCAATTCTGAATTACTGAATTCATCACCATTTTCGTTTTTCCCAAACAGTTTTTTTATCTCAAACTTCGAACTTGATCCCATATGATAAATAACATTTACTTCAAAAACTGTCATTAGGTTTAAGATATTCATATAGAAATTTATCTCTAATAATAATTATATTATATTTTTTTCCTGGTATAGATGCTGAGACATTATGAGCTGTCACATTTCCTGAATTCCATATTTTTAATTTTATAATTTCCTTTAGATATCTTATATACTCTTGCTTATATTTAGGTTTGCTCTGAATATTTTGTAATTATTCTATTTATTTCGCTTCATGCTCTTTAATATATGATTCAAATTTTTTTAGTTTTTTTCTTCCGTTTGACACGACTTATTACTATGATAAAAAGCTATTCGATAAAGAGCTATTCCTGAAAAATACAAAAGATAAAATAGTAATAATATACGCCGTTACACCCCTAAGAATTTCTTCATATTGAATCTGCATACTTCCCCTCACTTAAATTTTTTTAACATCTTCTTTAGTTCTTTTTCTATTTCTTGAATAGCTTCATCTTTAACGTCATCTATGTTTGCATTAATTTTTATATTCATTGGCTTTCAATAATTCATCTTTAGTAAACTCTTTACCACAATCTGAACATTTATAAGTAGTTGACTCTAATTCTGAATCAATTTCAAACTGATTATTTACACAAATTGAATATTATTAAGTCTTTTGATAAGTAACCTCTTCGCAAATATTATTTTCATTATTTGTGCAAAGAATGTATTTGCGATTACCTCCATCTTCTTTGTTAAACTGCATTACAGCATGACCAGTAGTGCCAGACCCTCTCATGTCAAAGCTTTATGATAAATTTGTTTTATTATAAATTACAAAAAAACGGAGCCTTCACTGGCTCCATTAAAAAATATAATTAATATATCAATCTATTAATTATTTTTTTATTAAGTTTCAACTCTAAAAATATTATTCTTAACATTATTATCAACACTTAAATACCCCTTCGGTAAATTTAATAATTCTTCTATTTCATCACTAAATAGATTCACCGACGACTCCTCAAAAAAATATGAATAATATCTTGTTTAGAGTAATCATTTTTCTAACAATAATTTTATTCCCATTTTAAATATATTTTCATTTTAATACATGTGGGAAATCCCTGGTTCATTCTGTCTCCAACCTTTACTATTTATTTGTCGCATTAAATATTGAAATTGATTATTAGTTATGATTCCTAAATCACAAGCTCGATAAAGCATTGCTTGTATTGAAACTCCCCACTTTTTTTCATTCTTATATAATATTCCAACTCAGTTGGATATCTTTCACAATCATTTAAATACGTTTCTTTTGGCAAAAGAAACGAGCTTGCAAATTTATTTGCTTGCCTTTCTCTCTCTTTAAATTCATCATTAGATAAAGTTTCAATGTCTTCAGTCCAAGGATGGAGCAAAATATGTCCTAGTTCGTGAGCCAAATCAAAGTTTATTCTTGCTTTTCCTTTTTTTCCAATAGATAAAACAATTATATAAGTTTCATTACCATTTATATCTATAATTTGACTATACGCATCAATTTTTTTCTATCCGATAAGCTAACTCCTGTTACAATTAATCCATTTTCTTCTAAGATATATTGTAAATCATTTATAGGTCCATTACCTAATGACCACCATTCTCTAATAGTCAAAGCAATATTTTCAATATCTTCATCAGATAAATTTTTTTATTATCAATACCTATTTTAGGTAAATTTAAAAAGCGGAAAATCAATATACTTATATAGAGCTTCATATAATGCACCAATAAATTCTACTTTAGTAATTTCTGCAGATCTACTTTTTTTACTAGTCGTGCTTAAAGATCTAAAAATAAGTAGAACCAGACTTAATGTTGATACTGTCGTCTTGAAAAAAATAATTAATAGGAAAATGTAAAGTTCTTGATAATTTAATAATTGTTGAAAAGTCCGGATTTCCCTTATTGTTTTTCGTACAACGAAAGTGTTTGTTTACTCAAATCTAAGGAATCTCCTAATTCAGCTAGAGTCATCCCTCTAAAAGTTCTAGCCGTTTTCAGTCTATCTCCATTAAATTTGGAACTCATATTCTACACTCCTCTTAACCATGTTTTTTTAAATTTTTCTCTTTTTAATCCTAGTCTTATACCTTTATTAGGTTTGTTATCTTCTTTATTTATTAATTTATCATCAGATTCATTTTCTGAACTTGTTAAATCTAAGAAATCAGGGCTTATCAAGCTCATTATTGATTCTTTTCTCCGCTATGTTAAATTGGTTTCCTAATAAATACCAATTCATTTCGCTTACTTTTATTAAATTTATAATCATATGCTACTACATAATAGGTATACTCTTCAAAAATCTATATTAATACCATAAAATATATTTTTAAAAATCTTTCTCATAAACATCATTATCAAAAAGTTTTACCTAATTCAAAAAGACATTTGTTTATTGGCTTCAATTTCATTATTTAAACAATTTAAGATTGTCTGCATATAATGTGGAACTTTACGATTTTTTTATCTATTTGTATTCTATTTAAATTTGAAATACTTGTAACGCTTATTAAAGATTTAGTATCTAAATCTAAAAATAAATCTTCCTTCCCAAGCACATCTTTTTAAATTTATGAATAATATAATTATCAGAAATTAATACTTCCTTTAGCTTTGTATTGATAACATCTGATTTCATACTTCCTAAGCAATTATGAGAATCTAGGTTTAACTTGTATTTACAATCTAAAAAAATCTTGTTCTAATGCCTTCGCAATCACGTTAGCTATCGTTTCTTTTTAACTTTTTTTCAATCACACACCTCCTTCGATACTTGTCGATATTTGTCTATATTATAGACTATATTTTTTTAGAAAAAGTCAACTTTTTTTGATTTTACAAAAAAATTTGTCTAACGAATTATTAGCTTTCTTAATCTTATTTAAAAGAGAGTGATTACTCAATCCCTTTGCTACTTCCATATTATGTTCAACACTTCATTTCCTTCACAGAATACTGAGTCTATATATTTTTCCATCAATTCTCTGGTAAGTTTTGTGTTGTCTATTACTTCTTTTTCTTATTTTGCTTTTTTTGTATTTTTTTCTTTTATCGCTTATATTTCTTCATCTATCGAATTTTTTTAGAGTCAATGAATTTTTTTGTCTATTCATCTTGCCTAATTTATACTTCTCAAAAATTTTTTTCATTTTTCTTAGCTTCAAGATCTTCGATAGATTTTTTTCCATAGGTTTTACTTTTTACTTTTTCATTCTTGATTGGAGCTTCTAACCCATATTTTTTTCCTTTATCGCTTCAAATACTTGTTCTTCAAGGCTTCCTGCCCTTGAGTTCTTGTGTTTTTACATTATTACACTTACATATCCTACAGGTAAAATATGTGTAAACTCTGAGACTTCCATCAGGTCTTTTGTGTTTAGATTGAATACAGCCTAGAATGTGATTACAAGTTGGACATTTTTCTAGCTTGTGAAAAATTTTCTGTAAATAATATAAAGAAAGGTCTTCTATGATAAAATATTTTATCATAAGGAGGCCTTTTATTATGGCAAGAGAAAAGAAACCCGTACACAGAGTACAAATGACAGAAGGAAAGCGTAACATCATTCACCAACTCCTAGAAGAATACGATATTCAATCAGCAGAAGTCATTCAAGACGCTCTAAAAGATCTTCTCGGTGGAACAATCAAAGAGATGATGGAAGCAGAGATGGATGAACACCTGGGATACGAAAAAAATCAGAGCGTTATAATAGCGATGATTATCGCAATGGTTATAAACGAAAAAGAGTAAACAGTCGTTATGGTTCTATGGAGATCGAAGTTCTTCAAGACAGAAAATCAACCTTTGAACCTCAAGTAGTAAAGAAACGTCAAAAAGATATTTCCGACATTGATCAGAAGATCATCTCTATGTATGCGAAAGGTATGACAACTCGTCAGATCTCAGAAACGATCGAAGATATCTACGGTTTTGAAACATCAGAAAGTTTTATCTCTGATGTTTCAGATAAGCTTTTACCACAGATTGAAGACTGGCAGAATAGACTTTTAGATGAGATCTATCCAATTCTCTATATAGATGCGATCCACTACTGTGTTCGTGACAACGGTATAATACGAAAGCTAGTTGATTATGTCATTCTTGGTATCAATACAGAAAGAAAGAAGTCCTTACAATTCAAGTAGGCGATAATGAAAGTTCTAAATACGGGCTTTCTGTATTAAATGAACTGAAGAACCGAGGGGTAAAGGATATCCTCATTCTATGTACAGATGGACTGGCAGGCATAAAAGAAGCAATCTCTGCGGCCTTTCCGAAAACAGAATATCAAAGGCGTATAGTACATCAGGTAAGAAACACACTCAAATACGTTCCGGACAAGGATAGAAAGACTTTTTGCAACAGACCTGAAAAACTATTTATCAAGCTTCGGATGAAGAGAAAGCACGTCAGGCTTTAGACCGTGTTACAGAGAAATGGACATCAAAAATATCCAAATTCTATGAAACGCTGGTACGATAACTGGGACGTTATCACCCCTATTTTCAAGTTTTTCTGTGGATGTAAGAAAGGTTATTTATACCACCAACGCCATAGAAAGTCTAAATTCCACATACAGAAAGTTAAATCGTCAAAGAAGCGTATTTCCAAGCGATACAGCCCTGCTAAAAGCCTTGTATCTGGCGACATTTGAAGCCACTAAGAAGTGGACAACTACCATACGAAACTGGGGACAGATATATGGAGAATTGAGCATCATGTATGCGGGGCGTCTTCCCGAGTGACAAAAAAATCGACCACAAGTTAAGAGTAAAATAAACGTTGGTCTTCGACCGACGCCCTTGACATGGGTCTGATTTTTTTGATAATTATATCCATAAGGACGAATGCCAAATGATGGCATTCGCCTTAAAAATAATACTTATCATAGAAGTCCGAAAGATGGAATTTACAGACTTTAATTCACACAGCCACAAAAATGTATTCTAATAAATTGAGAGATAGCATCCAAATTATTAATGATAAATTTTTGTGTCTGAGCACTGTATAAGTTTACGTCATAAGTTCTACCATAAGAATTTGTTTTCGTCTCCTTTAACATGCCTATCTCACCTGCTTTATCCGTCAATACTTTAAATACCTTACCATCATCATGTTCTATTTCTTTTAAATAGCCCTCGTTCATTAGCCACCGAGTTATTTCCGATGCTTTTACTTTTTTCATTCTTTTTTCATCAATGAATTCATTAAGTGTATATGCAAAAAGTACTGATTGGAATTGCCAGTTCTGAAATTGGGATTTCTTTCTTTTTGAAATCATCGATATAAAAAAAGTGCTTTCTTCTCTTGTCAAAAACACAATTAACATCATACTGCGTTAGATATTGGGAAAGCATTTTATGAACTTCTTTTTAAGAGCATATTATTGTATTTGCTATTTAATATAGTGTCAACTGTAATTTCAAGATGCGTAGATGGGTCAATTCCATTTATAAGTAATTCTAAATCATCAATTATTTTTTTGCTATATCTAATTCCATACTATCACCTCAATAATCCCAATGAATTCCATTAAGCAAATTAAAAAGTTTTTTTCCCTTCATCTGGTTCAACCATGTTTTACAAAAATAGGCTTTTTCCATATAAATGCTCTTTATAAAAAACTTTTATCACATTTTATTTTTTTCAAATGACTATCAACGCCAAATTTTTTTACAATAATAGCATGCTTGGTACAAATCACGCTTATATTTCTTATTCACTCTAACCATACCACCATTGATAGTTAATCCAGTAACTTCTTGGCGTTGGTGCGAAAATTGCATTCTTGTTTTTTTATTGTTTAAAGAAAATCCTTCTTCTTCTAGTACATTGGAAGTGATTTCTATTAACTTTTTTTATTCCTCTATTTCCCGAAAAAGGTTATATCATCCGCATATCTTGAATAACAAGCTTGATATTTTTCTGCTATTAGCGAAAGTCTTTTGTCTATTCTTAAACTGATTATATTAGAAATACATGGACTTGCCGGAGATCCTTGTGGCAATACATCTTCATATGTGCATAGTTTAGCGAATACAAATGATAATTCTTTCGTATACCCATAGTATGCAAAAAAATTCTAAAAAAACCATTTTTAAATGTAATTGAATGGAAAAAAATCTTTAATGTCCATATTTAAAAACGCACTCATGACCAATATGCATTTTGGCATTATCTACGATTGATTTGTTATTGCAAAATCCCATTGCAAACTGAGAAACATGAATTCTACTAAGAATATTATCTAAAATCCAGCGTTGTAAATATTTCAATTCTGCCGAAGGAATATGCAATTCTCTTAGTCCTCCTGATTTTTTTTGGGTATCCGAGCCAGCGAATAAAATTTTGAATCTGCAAACAGCATTTTTCTTATTAGTTCTTTTGGTGCACCACTAACTAGTGAAAAATGCTGTATATCAAATATGACGGGTAGATTATTTTCAATTAATCGATTTGCATACTCAACACATTTTTTTCTGCATAATGCTTGCCGTATCCAGATTTTTTTTAATAATATTTTAAGCCTATAAATATAATTTTCCATGGCATTCTCCTTTAAAAAGGTACACTAATACTAATTCTGTCATTAACATACAGTGATATTGCTTGCAGTATCACTGTAAACAGTTACGATTCCAATTGTTTACAGTGGTTAAATGCTTTGTATTTAACCACTGTACTACAAAGATATTTTTACAACTGTGAAAAAGCAACTTGCTTTTCGCCTTCTATTAGTGCATTTTATAATAATTGCATGAAATACTGATTCTGTTATTGAAACATGAAATACTAATTCTGTTATTGAAACATGAAACCGTTGCAATTCCAACGGTTTCATAGGATGATTATTTATTTGAAAGAATCATCCTATGAAACAAAGATATATTTTTACAAAGAATGACAACTTGTCATTCACTTCTATTCCATGCAACTATTATTCATTCTATATTTTTAGTTAAAAAAACCTTTTTAGGCACATAAGGTTCATTCAGTTGCATCAAATTTTCAACCACAATATTGTTAAGCGAGTATTTTATACTATTGTCTGCATTACTGTTAATATTATGTGAAATAAGATGTAGAATTCCTTTTTCAGTAATTTCAATTTCATAGTTATTGATACAAATAAACCCATCATTTTTTTAGTTCTAATAAAATCAAATCCAATTGATTTTTGTCGTAATCCTAATAACCGCATTAGTTCTGATAAATCATATTCATTACCTGATGTTTTGAAATAGAGTAATGTCAATTGTTTACGGTAATTGTCCATTAAATTCTCCCTTCCCCTATACGGATTTATTATTATAGTTTGCAGTTTTTTTCTGCGTTTTTTTCTGATTTCATGCTATACCATGAAGGTTTTCTATCATGCCTCCGCGGAAACAACGAAGTATATTCTTTGCTATCATACCTGATAACCGAAAGTGTATTGTTCGGAGTGTTATTATGAAAAAGCAACCAACGATTCTGATTCACCAAAGCCCAAAGGAAATTCTTGTTCGGGTATTTTCAAATATTCTGTCAACATTAGTAGAAGATTTTTTTGCATTCTCATTATTCTTAAACAAATCTCTTGTAAAAAGTTTTTCTTTTTGCATATAAGAACAAATTGGAACTATATTAATATTTTTTTCTTCTGCGAATAATCTTTTTATTTTTTTGTTTTTGCATCTTCCATTATGCAAATTATAACAAAGTATATATTCTTTCCACAATAACGAGCTTCACTTTTCTTTAATTCTTTGATAAAGCTTTGGCCAGTACCACTGAAATCGTCAATAAATACTATATTCTCCACATAGCCCCATTGACAATTATTAATTGCATTTATATTCTCATAACAAATTTCACGATTAAGATTATTCAAGAGTTTATACATTGTCCAATAATCATTAGAGCTATTCGTCTTCCCATCTTTAGATTTTTATATATACATATATGGTATTATCATCACTAATAGTTGACAACTCTATCAACTTGTTATGTAGTTCTATTAACAATTTGTTTGTTAGCTTCTGAGGGTAATATTCAAGATTTTGAATTAAAATAAGGCTTAGTTCTTTGTATTCATCAGGTATTTGAGATATCCAAATATCAAATTTGTCTAACGCAGCCCGTGTCCTTGCATCTATTTCAAATCCCGCTGTCCACTTGTTCTTACAAATTTCTTTTATAGCTTCTACATCCACACTTTTCTCCTCCTCTTATAGATTTTGAATAATTTCATATATAAAAATCAGCTTAACTCCTCATTATCATACCAATACAATATATTAATAAGTCACACTTAATCACTGCAACACAGTCGAGTTAATCTCGTAATATCCACCTTATTAAAATCAGACTGTCATATAACAGTACCTGGAAAAACTTACATATACCCATTTGCCTACTTCCTCTGGTGTGTTAAACTCCTTAAACTTTTCCTAAAGCACAGCTCTCTAAATATGATTCCATCCAACTCAAAGATGTTATTATGGTTCAAATCATTTACATCACTATACACAAAATCAAATAGTTTTCTTATTACTATTTCATAATCTCATGTACAAGACTATCTACTTTCTCCGTAGCAATTATTTCATCTTTCATCATCCGTTTAATTTCACAACCCCAAGCAACGATTACTTTAATGCCCATGTTTTTCAAGTTTGATGTAGTTTTGCTTATCTCTTTCAATATTCCCTTCAAGTTTGTTTTTCCAAAAAAATCATGATTGTTTTTAGGAATGGATGAATACCTGCAATTTTTCATGCATGTGCCAAAAAGCAACCGTTTATAAAAATAGCCGTCTTATGTTTAGGCAAATAGATATCGGGGCTTCCCGGTAAATTCTTATAATTCACCCTATATCTGAACCCCTTATGCCATAAAAGTTTTCTCAAAAAAATTTCAGGCTTTGTGTTTTTGCTTTTAACTCTTGCCATGTTTTCACTTCTGTTCATAGACTTCTTTTTCTTCATTATCTGAATCTCACTTGCAAATTCAAGTTAATAAAATCTTCCCCATTCTCACTGTATATTTCTCCAAAACCATGCCTTGAAGTGGACGCTGTCTCATATTTTTGTATTCTTCAGCAAATATTCTTCAAAAATAATTTCTGTTGTATATATGATATGCAAGAACATTACCTTCTTTCGTTACGACAATATATCCTCCTGTTGCTTCATCCACTCCGTCCCAAACTGTAGCAGGCTTCATTCCCAATGCTACGGCGATCAGGAACTTCTTGAATTTATACCTATAAGCGTTGACATTCCCGTAGTTCATAGGATTTTCCTGTTCAAGTTTTTCAACCATTTCATCGCAATTGCTGATCCCGTCCCTATAGAAATACAAAAGAGTTTCAGCTATAATTCTGTCCATATTGCTGTCAATCAATACCAAATTATCGCTAAAAGTCTGATTATTCATTTTCCAATATTCCAATTGCCCGTTTTCATCAATGATTTTATTGATACGTCCTCTAACATCCGTGTGATTTTTTTACCCGCCGATACGATATATATTTCATTTGCTTCTAGAACCAAGTCGGGATAACTGTGGATGATTTTATAAATAAAGTTTGTGGTTTTTCCGGCATTTAACAGAGTAGGGGAAGATCCCAATTCCGATTTTATGGAAAACCCTACCGTAGGGCTGTATCCGGTATTTATATCGATTATTTTTTTATTGTAATATCGCTCTTGTTCGTTGCAGGTGCCGACAACTTATAGCACAAAAATTTCATCCATAAAATTCTGTGTTTTTCTACAGAAAAATGCTCCTTTTGAAGTTTTAGAGTTGATTTCATTTAACAGAAGTTCGGACTGCATTTCAAACTCGGTCGCAGGTAATTCTTTCACTTTGGAACCGTTAATGTATATGGATATAATCTCTCCTGTAGCATATTCCTTGATTTCACCTTTATTCTCTTCTCTTATTATCTTAATGATAGGAAAGTACACATTCTCCAATTTATTCAATTCACTGTCGGCTGCATATATCTTTCCGTTAGCCAAAAGTCTTAATAAAAACATATATTTCCGACCATTCTCCTTTATTTCCCGTAAGCATTAACACTACCTCCACGCAATAGCAATCTGTTTATATGATTCCTCTCTTGGTTTCATTTCCGGCTTTTCCTTTTCAAGGTACGATTTGATCTGTTCGGCAATTGCACGTATGACAGGAACCGTTACAGAATTTCCGAACTGTTTATATAAGTGTGTATCCGCAACCGGCAATTTGAATTCATCGGGAAAACCCTGAAGTCTTGCCCATTCTCTCGGAGTCATTTTACGAATGTATTCCCGATTAACCTCACCTTTAATATGAGTAACCGGAGTAAAGTCCTTCAAACGCTCATCTACGATAAGATTTCTCTCTCTTCCCATTCCTCCGCAAACAATAGCTCCGCTACGGAAGTCGCTTCTCTGATTTCATATCCGAAGCCGTTTCCTTTTTGAAACATGCCTCTCTTTGTGTCTTTTTAACGATGCCAGATAAGCTGTAGATAAATAATATTTTGAGGACACTTCCTTTTCTTCAACAATATCTTTTATAACTTTTGTATCATCGGTTTTCCCTGGGAATTCAAAATTCGAAGGTGCTATGTCATTCCTGAATGCTACAATATATATCCTTTCTCTGTTTTGAGGAACTCCGAAATCCTTACTATTCAAAACTTGATAAAACACCGCATATCCCAATTCTTCCAAAATATTTCTTATCACCTGAAATGTACGCCCTCTATCATGGTTGACAAGGTTTTTGACATTCTCACAAAAATACAATTTTTCGGTTTATGTTCCTTTATAATCCTTGCAACATCAAAGAACAATGTCCCTCTCGCATCCTCGAACCCTCTTTTTATGTCCTGCAAGGGAAAACGCCTGACACGGAAAGCCGGCAAGCAATATATCGTGATCCGGAATATCTTTCTCATCAACTTTAGTTATATCCCCGGCTACATTCAACCCCTCATTAAAATTTGCTTTATAAGTTTCTACCGCTTTTTTTCATCCCATTCACTTACAAAAACTGTTTTTTTATATCATCTTTGAATGCCTGTTCAAAGCCAAGCCTTATTCCTCCAATCCTGCAAATAAATCAATCGATTTATACATCTTTTCTTCCTCTTTCCTATTTGTTCGCTACAGAAATCTTATATAATACTATAGCATATTTTCTTTTTAAAATAAAAATCCAGTTTTATCTTTCATTCTCTCTATTTTTTTACCTTTTTTTGTTTAATTTCTGAAGTTTTTTTCATTACCTATATATTCATTCATATTATTTTTTTCAAATATTCCAACTCTTCATACTCTGTTATTAATGAATTATGCTTCTTGATTATTACTCTTGTTCAGCTTATAATTCTTTAGAATGCTCGTTTAATTTCCCGAAAAAGATTTTTTTGCCTGATTTTGTCTTTAACTCTCCTGCTACAACATGCCTCAGGTACGGAAATTTCTTAAGGAAAAATATCTATTTCCTCATAAGACTTCTGATAAGATTCTACATCTTTTCTATTCATTATAATATAAATTTTATCGTTCGGATTTTTTTGCTATAACCTTCATAATACTCTCTTTTTACTTATACAGATTTGAATATGCTTTTACTACTTCCTTTATCCTCTTTTTGTTCCAATGACAGCTTATCAAATTCTCGTTTCGACTCGTTCTTTTTCAATGGAGATCCAGCTGATACCACGCTCTAATTCTTCAATTGAATTAAAACTTTTATTCCTGATTTCAACAAGCGTAGACGCTGCTGTTTTAAGATTATGTTTTGTTACCCAATGTTCATAGCCTTTGCTTGACTTTGATTTTTCGTTTTTGTTAATATCGATGATATCCCCTATTTCTTTATCTTTATTTCATATTTTTGCTTCTGTATAATTAGTCCCTATGGTTTTCACTCCAGTAAATCTCTGCTGATTTTTTTCCGTTTTTAAAAATAATATACTTGTATTATACTTATGAAAGTGGACACATAAAAAGAAACAGATATACTATTATATTAGACATAACAAGGAAATATCTTTATATCCACAAAAAATCACTATGACGAGGATTTCAAACGAACTCTCGTACAACTTTACCACAACGGTAAAACACAAGCTTCACTTATCAAAGAATATGGCATATCACAATCAGCACTCACAAAATGGATTAAACCGTACTCAACCATGGAAACAGACAACGGAGAATTTCTTACTGCTAAACAAGTCAAAGAACTTCAAAAAGCGTATGGCTCAACTTGAAGAAGAAAAATCAAATATTAAAAAAGCAATTGCCATATTCACGCCACACTCAAACAACGATTAAATGCTATTTACAAGTTACAACCCCAATACACTATTAAAACCCTTTGTCGAGTTCTAAAAATTAATCGAAGCACTTATTACAAACATCTTTACTCAAAACCTGCTTCTCGCACCTGTAAAAATCAAGTCATTAGAAAGCACATATTACAAATTTATTCTGACTATGATAATTCTCTAGGTACTTACAAAATTCGTCGTGTTTTAGAACAGGATTATGGCATTAGCATCAGCCTCGGAATAGTGTACCGACTGATAAATACTATGAATCTTCCAAAGCGTTCCACAGAGAAATCCAAATGGAAGCACACTCATAAGGAAAATGCTAACTGCTTCAATCATCTCAACCAACAGTCCAATCCTTCTTGCCCAACTCTGTCCTGGCAAGTGATTTTACTTATATCAATGTCAATGGCTCTTTCCATTACCTTTGTGTTGTAATGGATTTATTTTCAATGAAAATCATCGGCTGGAGTATTTCTAATTGCGATGATGTAAATTTAACTATGAGAGCTTTTAAAAAGGCCTATTTCGATAGAGGTGAACCTAAATATGTACTCTTTCATTCAGATAGTGGTTCTGAATACACCGCCTTTACTTTTAGATAAATATTAGAAAGATGTAATGTTGTTCAGTCCTTCTCTAAGAAAGACTATCCATATGACAATATATGCTACGAAAGCTTCTTCCGACATATGAATAGAGAATGTATTAAGCGTAAATCTTTTCGCAATCAGGGTGAACTACGCCTATGCTACTTTGAATACATAAATCGGTACAACTTGAAACGCCCTCACTCTTCACTTAGAAGAAATTACACTCCGAGTGAAATAGAATAGTTTTTACATGGAAAGGCAGGAATAATTCTGTCTTTCTGTAAAATATATTTAAAAAAAGTGTGTCCATTTACTTGACTATGTTGTACTCACTTACTCCTATTTCTTTTTGCTATATATGATTTTTGTTCTTTTTTCTTTTAATAAAGTCTCTATTTTAGCTCTTTCTACCTCTGTTAGATGTTTACCTTTTCTTCTTTTTTTGGTATACTTTTACTTGCATCGGACAATAAATTCCTTTCGTTTTGTTTTCGCAACCTTTACGATAACATATTTCTTGCCTGATGTCTTTTTTTATTTCTTTTTATCTAATTCTATTTATCTTTATCTTGCTAATACTGACACTTTTATTTTTATAACTTATAAAAATCTTTTTTTATTATTTTTTTGTCTATTTTTCGATTATATTATTAAAAGAGAAACAAATTTGTTCCTAATGAGGTATTTAAATTGAGTTTGGGTAAATTGATAAAGAAATTCCGTGAACTAAGGAGAATTACTCAAAAGCATTAGGGAGACGGAATCCATTTAGATGATGTGAGAATAAGACAATACGAACTTGATATTCGTACTCCTAAAGACGATGTCTTGGAAAAAAATTTCCGCTGCACTGCATTTAAACAAAGAATATTTGAAAGAACCTGATTATCCCTACACAGAACACGATTTAATGAGATTTTTTTGTTTTAAGCTGAATGACAGCATTGAAGTCAATATAAGACCTGTTATTGTAAATGATGAAGATCCTGAATATACTACCACAGGTATCTATTTTGGTAGTGAAGCCATTCTGAGAATTAGAGGTATGCTTGAACAATGGCAAAAAAATGAAGGAAAAAAATATGAGAATAATGAAATTACGAAAGAAGCCTTGCAGGATTGGAAAGCTAACTATCCTGACAGCCTGAAAAAGATTATGTTCCCTTTGAGGAAAGCAATGTGAAATTCTATAAAAAGCGGTATCGGAGCAAAAGTTCCACCTGATATAAAAATAAGCATATAAAAAGCACATAGCTGAAAGATTTTTTTAGGTCTTAAAGTTATGTGCTTTGTTTAGTATATATTAGATTATTTATCTAAAAAAATTATATTATTTATGTCCTTTTGAGAAAAAAAGTTAACCTGTAGTATTTACTATCAAATAGATATCTTACTAACTCAAAAAAATCACGCCTGAATAAAAAAACTACTTCTTCGTCATACCTTAATTTTTATTATTGAGTTATCCTCCTTAGAGATATAATTTACTCCATCGAACTCAATTTTGGTATAAAGAAGAGAGTAATCATGTATTTCTTTAATAATTGTCTTTCCTTGATTTTTTTAAACCTCGCTGCAAACTGTGAGTGATTTCCGCCATCGCAAATAATCAAATCCATCGGATACAAGAAATAATTTTGAACATTCTGACTGTGAGATAATCCATCAAAAATATTACTTTCATTTATACTTAGTAAATTATCAACTATTCTAATACCATTCCACGGATTAAGTAAAATTGGAAATTTATTAATATCAATTTCTAATGGCGTTTCATCAACTATGTCATTGCTATTGTAATATTTCTTATCTTCATCGTAAATTTTATCAAATATAAAAAAATATTATGATCCAAGTACAAACATCTCTCAATTTCTCTATAAATCTCTTCCAACAAAGAATTTTTTTGTGGATTATGCTCATATTCCAAAGATTGGACAGCTTCACTATAATTTAAGTATTCAACAATAATAGCTATTAAGTATGTTGCAACCAAAAATATTTTCATGACTATTATTTTTTTCATTAAAAAAATCTATATCTATTAAATTTATCTTTATATCTATTATTTTTTTGATTTAAACTCTTCGATTTTATCAGATTTTTTTCTCAGACTTTAAAAAAATCAAATATATTCATTCTGCAATAACTCCTCTTGTAAATCCAATAATTTTCCACAAAAGCCTCCCACCAGAATGATGGAAGGCTTTATAAATAAATTACTTACCTTATTGCCCTTCGGTCAATAAGTATCGCTCGCAAACTCGCTCAATTCAACAACTCCCTTTTGAACCTACTTTTTCAGCTTTTTAGTATCAAAATAGTATCACTAAAGCAGTTTTACGCTTTCAAATCGCTAAAACCCAGCATTTTCAACTGTTATGTAATAGTAACGTTTTTTTGTTACTGCTACTCCAACTCTATCGTTCCCGGTGGCTTACTTGTTATATCATACATAACTCTATTAACATGACTTACTTCATTGATTATTCTACTAGTTACTTTCTGTAGTACTTCCCAAGGTAACTCGGCAGCCTCAGCAGTCATAAAAATCTATAGTATTTACAGCTCTTAAAAGCTATGGCATAATCATAAGTTCTATAATCTCCCATGACCCCAACACTTCTCATATTCGTAAGAGCTGCAAAATATTGACCTATACTTCTATCCAAACCGGCTTTTGCAATCTCTTCCCTATAAATAGCATCTGCCTCTTGAACTATTTGTACTTTTTCAGCCGTAACTTCACCTATAATACGTATTCCAAGTCCGGGACCCGAAATGGTTGACGAAATACCAGTTTTTCAGGAATACCCAATTCAAGACCTGCTTTTCTTACTTCATCTTTAAATAAATCTCTTAAAGGTTCTATTATTTCTTTGAAATCAACATAATCAGGCAAACCTCCTACATTATGGTGAGATTTAATTACAACACTTTCACCACCAAGACCACTTTCTACTACATCCGGATAAATAGTTCCTTGAACAAGAAAATCAACCCTACCTATTTTTTTAGCTTCTTCTTCAAATACTCTAATAAACTCCTCACCTATTATCTTACGTTTTGATTCAGGCTCTGATACTCCTGCTAACTTTGAATAAAATCTTTCCTTAGCATTAACTCTGATAAAATTAAGTTTATATGGTCCTTTAGGTCCAAATACCGCCTCAACTTCATCTCCTTCATCTTTACGAAGCAAACCATGGTCTACAAATACACAAGTAAGCTGCTCGCCTATAGCTTTACTAAGTAAAACTGCCGCTACAGAAGAATCTACACCACCTGACAAAGCACAAAGGACTTTTCCGGTTCCAACTTTTTCTCTTATCTTAGCTACCTCTGTTTCAACAAAGGCATCCATCTTCCAATTACATTCACATTTACATACATTTCTTACAAAATTTCCAAGCATCCTTGTTCCTTCTACCGTATGTAATACTTCAGGATGATACTGTATACCATATAATTTTTTATTCTCATCTTCAAAAGCTGCTACAGGACAATCTTTTGTATGTGCACTTATCTCAAAATTTGGTGCTAACTTAGCTACATAATCAAAATGACTCATCCAGCATATAGTTGGAGAAACAACATCTTCAAAAATTTTAGAATCTTTCTTGTCTATTATAACTTCTGTCTTTCCATATTCCCTAACATCAGCTTTTTTTACTTCTCCACCTAAAATATGACTCATAAGTTGAGCACCATAACAAAGACCTAAAACAGGTATTCCAAGTTCAAATAATTCTATTGTATAAGTAGGTGCTCCTTCCTCGTAACAACTGTTAGGACCACCTGTAAGTATTATACCTTTAGGATTTTTTTCTTTTATTATACTAATATCTGTTTTATATGAATAGATTTCACAATAAACATTATTCTCTCTAACTCTTCTTGCTACTAATTGATTATATTGTCCACCAAAATCAATAACAATAATTAACTCCTGCTTTAAGTTCAAAAACCTTATCCTCCACTTAACTAACTATATATACTATAGGGTACAATTATATCATATACTTTTTATATTTGCACTACACAATAATTCAGCAAGTCTAAACTTAGCCTACTTATTAATCTTACATAAATGTAATAACTTGATTTTTAATAAATACATTTTTCACTTTCACCATATTTTCTTTAAAGACTTATGAGCTATCTTATATGAAAAATGAAATGCAATTAACTTATGATCTTAAAACAAAAATATTTATATTTCCATATAATATCAAACGTAAAATTCCTATTATTATCATATGTGCCGGATAATAAATATAAAAATCCCCATTTCATATTTTTTTATTTCTACCCACTTTACCATTATATAAGCCTAATATAGGCAAGCTCAAGAGAGTACATAACTGTAAAAATAGCATATGTCTTATCTATAAATATAAAAATATACTATAATATAAATTCCAACGAAGATAATGTAGTCTAATATTTGCTTTTTTTAAAAATTATCTCTATGTATATATAAGAAAAAAAGGTAATATACAAGCAATACATGACCAATCTGCAGGAAAAACTAAGTAAATCTACTAATAAAAATAAGTAATAAGCTAGGTAAAAAAAGCCGACTTTATACTTATTTAAAAATATATATTAAGGTAGCACCTAGGGCTAAAGACCACATCACGCTGGTTTGATTAAATATACCTCCACTAAAAAGGTATGGGATTTAAACCAAAACAGAAAGTAAAGGCAAAATGTGAAATAAAGGCAAATATAAATAATCTTAATATATTTTTTTTAAAAATTTTTTTAGTATAGTAAGAACCTTCAGCTATAAAACACCACATAATAGGTGCAGTTAGTCTTCCTATAGCATGCAAAAAAATAAAAATATACCACTCTTTTTTTGCAAACCCGAAATAAAAAGCCATGTAAGATGGTCTACTGTCATAGCTATTATGGCTATTATTTTTTTACAGTAGATGCATCTAAACCTTCTTTTCTTACATCATAAAAACATATTGTCTACCTCATAATAAAAATTCAAATTTAATTTATACTATTATTAAAAAAATTTCTTATGGGATTGTGCAGTATGTTATATACTGCCATATACCGTATAAACTTTATATTCAGCTATACTTCAAGATACTTTTTTACATACTTTCCGGTATATGAATTTTCCACTTTTATAATTTCTTCCGGAGTTCCGGCAGCTACTACTGTACCACCACCATCTCCACCTTCAGGTCCTATATCAATTATGTAATCAGCTGTTTTAATAACATCCAGATTATGCTCTATTACTATAACTGTATTTCCACTATCGCAAAGACGTCTTAATATATCTACTAATTTATGTACATCAGCAAAATGCAAACCTGTTGTAGGTTCATCAAGTATATAGATTGTTTTTCCCGTACCCCTTTTAGAAAGTTCAGTAGCAAGTTTTATACGTTGTGCTTCTCCACCGCTTAACTGTGTACTTGGTTGACCTAATTTTATATAAGATAAACCGACATCGTATAAGGTCTGTATTTTTTTCTTTGTATAGTTGGTATATGTTTGAAAAATTCTAAAGCTTCTTCAACTGTCATCTCAAGTATATCATAAATAGATTTTCCTTTATATTTAACATCAAGGGTTTCTCTATTGTATCTTTTACCGGCACAAACTTCACAAGGAACATATACGTCCGGCAAAAAATGCATCTCTATCTTAATAATACCATCTCCACTACAAGATTCACAACGTCCACCTTTTACATTAAAGCTAAATCTGCCTTTTTGTATATCCTTTAGCTTTTGCATCTACGGTAGATGCAAACAAATCTCTTATCATATCAAATACGCCGGTATATGTTGCCGGATTTGAACGTGGAGTTCTTCCTATAGGCGACTGATCTATTGCAATAATCTTATCCAGTTGTTCTAAACCTTCTATCGTTTTGTATTTACCTGCTATAAGATTACTTTTTATTTAATTTCTTTGCGAGTGCCTTATATAAAAATCTCATTTACTAAAGAAGATTTTTCCCGAACCTGAAACACCGGTAACACAAGTCATAATTCCTAGTGGAAAAATCTACATTTATATTTTTTTTAAATTATTATGTGCGGCTCCTTTTTACTTTTATAAATCCACTTGGCTTTCTACGCTCTCTTGGAACTTCTATTTTAATTTTTCCGGATAAATACTTACCCGTAATAGAATTTTTCATTTTCCATAATTTCCTTAGCCGTACCTGTGGCTATAACTCTACCACCGTGTTCACCTGCTCCCGGACCTATATCTACTATATAATCAGCTTCCATCATAGTATCTTCATCATGCTCTACTACTATAACAGAATTTCCTATATCTCTTAGATGCTTCAATGTTGCAAGCAACTTATCATTATCTCTTTGATGTAAACCTATACTTGGTTCATCTAATATATAAGCAACACCTTGTAAACCGGAACCTATTTGAGTGGCTAGTCGTATTCTTTGTGCTTCACCACCGCTAAGAGTACCCGTATTTCTGCTAAGGCTAAGATAATCAAGACCTACATCTATAAGAAAACTTACTCTAGCTCTAATTTCTTTTAAAATTAAAGATCCTATAGCTTTTTGCATCTCATCAAGCTCAAGTTCATCTATAAATTTTCTAAATTTAAGTGTAGACATGTCAGTGGCATCATAAATATTCTTATCTCCTAATGTAACTGCAAGAGCTTCTTTCTTTAATCTTTTACCTCCACATGATTTACAAGATTTAATCCTCATGAATTGTTCATATTCAGCTTTTGCACTATCTGAATAAGTTTCTTTATAACGTCTTTCAACATTTTTTATTAAACCCTCGAATACTACAGGATATATTCCTTTTTCCTCTTTGACTTTCATATGAAACATTTATTTCTTTATCTGTTCCATATAAAATTATATCTTGTATTTTTTTAGGATATTTTTCAAATGGTGTATCTAAGTCAAAATCAAACTTTTCACAAAGACCACGAAGAACTGCATTTGTAAAGCTTTTTTTATCATTACAGCTTTGCCAACCCATGGCTATAATAGCACCTTCATTTATACTGAGGCTCTTATCAGGTATCATAAGTTCCTCATCAAACTCCATAGTATAGCCAAGACCTACACAATCAGGGCAAGCACCAAAAGGATTATTAAAAGAGAAAGTTCTAGGTTCTACTTCATCTATAGAAATTCCACAATCAGGACAAGCAAAATTTTGAGAAAATTTAATTACTTCCTTATCTATTACATCAATATTTGCATATCCTTCCCCTAAGCCTAAAGCAGCTTCCAATGAGTCTGTTAATCTTCTTTCTATACCTTCTTTAATAACAAGTCTATCTATAACTATATCTATACTATGCTTTATATTTTTATCAAGTTCTATATCTTCAGATAACTCATACACATTACCATCTATTATGACTCTTACATAACCACTTTTCTTTGCACTTGCAAGTACCTTTTCATGTCTACCTTTTTTACCTTTAACTATAGGTGCTAATATCTGAAACTTCGTTTTCTCAGGTAATAGCATAACTCTATCAACCATTTGGTCTATACTTTGCTTATGTATAGCTTTTCCGCATTTAGGACAATGCGGTATACCCTACACGTGCATATAAAAGACGCATATAATCATAAATTTCTGTAACTGTACCCACTGTAGAACGTGGATTCCTATTTGTAGATTTTTGGTCTATAGAAATAGCAGGAGACAGTCCCTCTATACTTTCTACATCCGGTTTTTCTACTTGTCCCAGAAACATTCTTGCATAAGATGATAAAGATTCCATATATCGTCTTTGACCTTCTGCATATATAGTATCAAAAGCTAAAGAGGATTTACCCGAACCCGATAAACCGGTGAGAACAACAAGCTTATCTCTAGGTATATCAAGGGATACATCTTTTAAATTATGCTCCTTTGCTCCTCTTATCTTTATATATTCATTTTTTTCATAATCTCTCCATAATAAGAATAATATTAAAATATATGTTATTCTAAAGTAGATAAACATATTTTTTTGATAAAAAAACTTTAACTATACTTTTTAGTTTATAATCTATTAAATTTCCTATGTATAACATATAGACTTTAAATTATAAATTTATCCAATTTAGTATAGTTAAATCTCTGTATATATATCTTCTAATTTTTTTGTCTAAATTTTTTTCAGGAACATCCATAGCTTTATATCCAAAACAAAGCATATAGGAAACTCCCCATTTTTTTCTGTCAATATAAGCCTTTTTTTCTCTAAATATTCTTCTGCTTTTTTTCTCTATCAAAACCCTCTATAGGACAAGTATCTATACCTAATTGAATAGCTGCATTCATCATATTTGCCATCATTATATATGTTTGTTTACAGGCCCAATCAAAATTTTTTTTCTTTCATCATTTAAATCAAAATGTATCTCTTGAAATGTTTTTAAATAATTGTGAGCGTGCAGAATTACTATCATATTCTCTACCATAAACTTCTGTTGTTATCTTTTTAACATGCTCACTATCAAACCTTACATCTTTTCTTGCCAAAACTATAATAAACTTATCTGTGGCATCTAATTTACTACTTGCACCCCACGTAAAAATCTTTTAATTCTTCTCTAATTTTTTTATTATCTACTGATATAATTTTTCCATGGTTCATATCCGAAAGAGCTTGCTGATAATCTAGCCACTTCAAGTATAGTATACCAATCTTCTTTTTCTATATTCTTGCTAGGATCAAACTCCTTAGTCGCAAATCTTCTTTTTAGCATTATCTATTAAATTTTTTTCTTGTATTTATCTTATCCATAATAATCTCCTAATATATTCATATATGTATATCATAGCATTTCTCGAACTGATTTTTCTAGATTTTCTTTATTAAATTTTTTTGTGAACAAATATTCTAAATCATCCCTAATATATTTTGTAAAAAAATAAGCAAGTAATACTTATACCAAAACCAACATGCTAGACCTAAAAAAATAAAGTTTTACCACCATTTTTTTAACCAATTTAACTATATTTGAATTTAAACCTATAGCTGACATAGCTAATACTATGAAGAATTTACTCAAAGTTTTTTTATAGGTACAAATACTGAACTTTCTACCCCGACTCTAAGTGCTACAGTAGTTATTAAAAAAGCCAATATAAAAATATATTATAAAAAAATGGAAATATACTTCTCATATTATATTTAGAACTTTCACTTGCGCTTTTACTTGATTTATATATAGATAGAATCAGAGTTATAGGAATTATTGCTAAAGTTCTTGTTAGTTTAACTGTAACTGCCTTATCCAAAGTAGCTGTCCCTAAATTCCACATACTATCCCAAGTAGAAGCAACTGCAGTTACTGATGATGTATCATTTACAGCTGAACCTGCAAAAATACCAAAAGCTTCACCTGAACTTGTATCAAAGCCGATTATTTTTTTCCAAGTATAGGGAAAAATAATCGCAGCTATAATATTGAAAAAGAAAATTACTGAAATAGCTGTAGCTATCTCTTCATCATCAGCACCTATTACAGGAGCTGTTGCCGCAATAGCTGAACCACCACAAATAGATGAACCTACACCTACTAAAGTAGCCATATTTGATGGTAGTTTTTACAAGCTTTTTGTAAAACAAAAGCTATTATCAATGAAATACTTATAGTACATAAAAATTATAGGTAGAGATTCTTTACCTGTTTTTTAAAACTACACTTAAATTTAAACCAAAACCTAAAAAGCACTACTGCCCATTGTAATATTTTCTTTGAAACAAATTTTATTCCTTTATCATAAGTCTCTCTCCTCTTTATAAAAAAATATTGAGAATCATTCCAAATAAAAATAGCTAATACCGGACTACTGATAATTTGAAAAATATTTTTCCCAGTATCCAAGCAGGTACTGCTAAAATCATACATAAACATATTCCTTTATAGTTTTCCTTTATAAATTCCATATTACTCTCCTATTTAACTTAAAGCTCCATTCAATTTGATATTTAATATCTCCACTAACTTTTCTATATTTCCATCAAATATATATCCATCCATACCAAGTTTCTTAGCTGCCTCTATATTTATATCCAAATCATCTATGAAAAAAACTTTCTTCTGCTTTTTATATTAAACTTTTCAAATAAAAATTTCATAAATTTGTCTTTGTGGCTTTAATAACTTTCTCTATTGCAGAGAATAAAATTCCATCAAATAAATTCCAATTTGGTATACAATTTTTTTATAACAACTTTCCAGTCTTGCTGCTGCATTAGAACAAATATATAGTTTATATCCTCTATCTTTTAATTTTGTTATTAACTCGGCCATTTCTTCTATTGTAGAAAGATTATAAAGATGCCAATCTCTCATACATAATCTTGCTTCTTCCCAAAAGCCTCTTAGGTATTCTATTAAGCATTGCTTGTAAGGCTCTTTCTTCAGAAATACAACCCATATCTAAAAGTATCCATTCCGACGATACAAAAAAATTGCATCTTTTACAAGTTTTATATCCTTATCATCCTTTATATAATGTTTACATACTAAATTCGCATCATAATCACATAAGACTTTGCCCATATCAAAAACTATATTTTTTTATCATTTTACTCCTTTTAACTAAAAAAAGAGCATATCTTTAGATACACTCTTTTAAAAAATTATTTTATATGTAATAATTCTACAGCTATTTGAAAATAAATTATTAAACTGAATGCATCTACTATAGTTGTTATAAGTGGTGATGCCATGATTGCAGGATCTAATTTCAATTTTTCTGCAATTATAGGTAATACCGCACCTGAAACTTTTGAAAGTAAAACTGTAAAAAAATACACTTATAACTACTGTCAAACTTATCATAAGAGGACTGGCTAAAACTTCTCCTGTTATAGGTCTGCCATGTAATTGTAAATATAACCTTACAAAATTAGCCGCAGCAAGTACAAAACCGCAAATAAGACCTACTCCTATCTCTTTCCATATAACTTTCAATGCATCTTTTACTTCTATTTCACCTATAGCCATACCACGAATTACCATTGTTGCTGATTGAGAACCTGCATTTCCGCCTGTATCTGTAAGCATAGGCACAAAAAGTAACCAATATAGGCAAGACAGCAAAAGCATCTTCATATCTTCCTAATATACCACCGGTTACCATAGAGCTGAACATAAGAATAAGTAACCAAGGTAATCTGTTTTTTGACAACTCCCATATACTTGTTTTTAAGTAAGGTTTTTCTGATGGTAACATAGCCGCCATCTTTTCAAAGTCTTCAGTTGCCTCTTCTTCCATAACATCAACGACATCATCTACGGTTATAATACCAACCAATCTACCTTCATTATCAACTACAGGTAAAGATAAAAAGTCATACTTATTGAAAAGTTCAACTATCTCTTCTCTATCTTGAGTCGTAGTAGCTTTTATTACATTTGTATCCATGAGGTCTTCTATTAGAACATCATAACTGGCCATAAGTAAGTCTTTAACCGTTACAACACCTATAAGAACTCTCTTCTCATCTCTAACATAACAAGTATATATAGTCTCTTTATCTACACCATGCTTTCTTATATAAGCAAATGCCTCCTCTACAGACATTGTTTTTCCTAAGGCCTATATACTCAGTAGTCATTATACTACCGGCTGAGTTATCCGGATATTTTAAAAACTCATTAATAAGATTTCTTGTATCTGCTGTAGCATTCTTAAGAACACGCTTAACAACACTGGCAGGTAGCTCCTCTAACATATCAACAGCATCATCTACATATAAATCTTCTATGATATTACTAATTTCTTTATCTGTTATACCATTAATAATATCTTCTTGTTGATCAGATTCAAGAAATGCAAATACATCAGTTGCAAGTTCTTTCGGCAACATTCTAAAGACTAATACAGTCTTTTCGGGAGGCAAGTCCTCCATAAAAGTAGCTATATCAGCTTCATTCATCTCACCTAGAGTTTCTTTAAGTTGCCTAAGCTGTTTAGCTTCCAGCATCTTATTTAATTCTTCTACTCTTATCTCTTCGTTCATAATGTACCTCCATTTCTTGTTTTTTTTATATCAATAACATTAAGCCAGTATATCACTTGGCTTCATACTAAAGTCAACTCTGTTCTTAAATGTATCTATCTTCATAACCTTAACAGTTACTTCATCTCCTACATTTACAACATCTTCTATTTTATTTACTCTGGCATCACTTATTTTAGAAATATGTACCATACCATCTTTATTTGGAGCAATCTCGACAAAAGCACCAAATTCCAAAATTCTAACAACCTTACCCGTAAATATCATACCTACTTCTAAATCTGTAACTATATTCTTTATTATGCTTATAGCCTTATTTATCATAGACTTATCTGTACCGCAGATGCTAACTCTACCCTCATCTGTTATATCTATCTTAACGCCTGTTTCCTCTATAATTTTATTAATTACTTTACCTTGCTTTCCTACTACATCACCAATCTTAGAAGGATCTATATTTATACTCTCTATTTTTGGTGCAAATTCTGATAATTCAGCTCTAGGGCTTGCTATAGCAGGTTTCATACAAGTTTCCATAATAAATTGTCTGGCTTCATTACATCTTCTTATGGCTCCTTCAACTATAGGACGTGTTAAACCATGTATTTTTATATCCATTTGGATGGCGGTAATTCCTGTATCTGTACCCGTTACCTTAAAGTCCATATCTCCAAAGAAATCTTCTAAGCCTTGAATATCTGTTAAAAGTACATAATCATCATCAGCTTCTCCCGTAACCAAACCACAGGAAATACCGGCAACCATCTTCTTTATTGGTACACCTGCAGCCATAAGAGACATACAAGACGCACATGTACTAGCCATAGAAGTAGAACCATTTGACTCAAAAGTCTCAGAAACAGTTCTTATTGCATAAGGAAATTCTTCTTCACTTGGCAGTACGGGAACTAGAGCTTTCTCTGCTAAAGCACCATGCCCTATTTCTCTTCTACCCGGTCCACGACTTGGTTTTGTTTCACCGACTGAGTAAGAAGGGAAATTATATTGATGCATATATCTCTTGATTGTTTCTTCCAAATTAAGTCCATCTACCTTTTGAGCTTCTGATAAAGGAGCTAAAGTAGTTACATTACAAATTTGTGTTTGTCCACGTGTGAACATAGCAGAACCATGTACTCTTGGTATTATATCAGTTTCTGCTGCAAGTGGTCTTATCTGTGTTAATGCACGACCATCAGGACGTTTATTATCAACCAAAATCATCTTACGAACAGTTTTCTTTTGATATTGATATAAAGCTTCCGGTAAAAGTGCCAGGTATTCTTCATTTTCAGCAAAAGCTTCTTCTAACTTTTCTCTTACAAGTCTTATATTTTCTTCTCTAACTTGCTTTTCATCTGTAAATACCGCTTCCTCCATATCAGATGGTGGAACTATCTCCTTTATAGCCACAAATAGCTCTTCAGGAATCGCACAACTTGTATATTCATGTTTCTTTTTACCTACAGCTAGAACTATCTCATCTATAAACTTAATAATTTCTTTGTTTACTTCATCTGCCATATATATAGCTTCTATCATCTTATCATCCGGAACTTCATTTGCTCCGGCCTCTATCATAATAACTTTTTCTCTAGTGGAAGCTACCGTAAGTTTTAAATCAGATACAGACATTTGTGCATCATTAGGATTTACAATAAATTCTCCATCTATTAAACCTATTTGTGTTGTAGCACAAGGTCCATCAAAAGGAATATCACTTATTGCTACAGCTATGGCTGAACCAAGCATAGCTGTAAGTTCAGGCGAACACGCCGGATCTACAGACATAACTAAGTTATTTAATGTTACATCATTTCTATAATCTTTAGGAAAGAGAGGACGCATAGGTCTATCTATAACTCTTGATGTAAGTATGGCATTTTCACTGGCTTTTCCTTCTCTTTTATTAAAACCCCCAGGTATTTTACCAACTGCATACATCTTCTCTTCATATTCTACTGATAATGGAAAGAAATCTATACCTTCTCTTGGCTTCTCAGATGCAGTTGCAGTAGATAGAACTACTGTATCTCCATAATGCATAAATGCTGCACCATTAGCTTGTGCCGCTACTCTACCCACATCAACTCTTAGAGTTCTTCCTGCTAGTTCCATACTAAAAACTTTTAAATTCTTTACTCATATTATCTCCTTAAATATTAATTTAAAGACTAAATTTAAAATTATTCTATGCCGAAAACTACTTATAAATGCTAAATTTTAGCACTTATAAGTGGCTTCGGATTACTTATATTAAGATTAAAATTCAGTCTTTAATTTTAATTAAACAAAAAAATAAGGGCGGATATACCGCCCTCTTCTTTTACTTTCTGATTCCAAGCTTCTCGATAAGAGCTCTATAACCCTCAAGATCTTTTTTCTTAAGATAGCCTAGAAGTCCTCTTCTCTGACCAACCATCTTCAAAAGACCTCTTCTTGAATGGTGGTCTTTTTGATTTACTTTTAAATGCTCTGTTAATTCTGCGATTCTAGCTGTAAGAATAGCTATTTGAACTTCCGGTGAACCTGTGTCTCCGGCCTTTCTTGCATAAGCATTAATAATTTCTGATTTCTTATCCTTAGATATCATTTTTCTTCTCCTTTTTATACTTACCTTAAACAATGATAAAGGTTGGAGTATCCAAAACCTTTGTTTAGGCGATATTTGTGCATAGCACCTCTAGTATACTAACACAGTAGGCATTAGTAGTCAATCTAATTTTTTATTCTAAAGACTTCCTGATTTCCAATATAAATTCTTCACTATCAAGTATATCTACATTTTTAAGAGTAGATATTTGTGCTAAATCTCCTGTCATTTTTCCGCTTTCTATTGTATCTATAGTAGCTTTCTCCAATTTATTCGCAAAATCAACCAAAGCTTTATTATTATCAAGTTCTCCTCTCTTTCTAAGAGCACCTGACCAAGCAAAGATAGTAGCCACACTATTACTTGAAGTTTTTTCACCTTTTAAATATTTATAGTAATGTCTTTGTATAGTTCCATGTGCGGCTTCATATTCATAAATACCGTCCAGTGAAACTAAAACTGAAGTCATCATAGCTAGAGAACCGAAAGCAGATGAAATCATATCACTCATAACATCACCATCATAATTTTTACAAGCCCAAATAAAACCACCCTCACTTTTTACTACTCTGGCCACTGCATCATCTATAAGTGTATAAAAAAATATTCTATACCAAGATTTTCAAACCTATTCTTATACTCTTTTTTTCATATATTTCTCTAAAAAAATATCTTTAAAAAGTATGATCATATTTTTTTAGAGATAGTATCCTTTGTAGCAAACCATAAATCTTGTTTTAAATCTATAGCATATTTAAAACAGGCATGAGCAAAACTTTCTATGGAATTATCTATATTATGCATACCTTGTATTATTCCGGCAGATGTAAATTCATGTATTAATTCTCTTCTTTCATTTCCTTTTTCATCTGTAAATACAAGTTCTGCCTTACCGGGCATATCTATTATCATTTCCGAATTTTTGTATACATCACCATAAGCATGTCTAGCTATAGTTATAGGCTTCTTCCAAGGTTTAACATAAGGTTCAATACCCTTTACCAATATAGGACTTCTAAATACTGTACCATCCAGTATAGCTCTAATGGTACCATTAGGGCTCTTCCACATAGTAGTGAGATTATATTCTTTTACTCTATCTGCATTAGGTGTAATAGTAGCACACTTAACTGCTACTCCATACTTCTTAGTTGCCATAGCACTGGCTACTGTTACTTCATCTTTGGTAGCTTCTCTATTCTCTAAGCCAAGATCATAATATTCACTCTTTAAGTCTATGAATGGTAAAATAAGATTCTCTTTAATGAGTTTCCATAAAACTCTTGTCATCTCATCGCCGTCCATTTCTACAAGTGGAATACTCATTTTTATTTTTTCCATTTTGAAATCCCCCTCTTAGTCTATTTCATATCTTTTTTAGGTACTACTTCTATCCAATATCCGTCCGGATCAGATATAAAATAAATCCCCATATCCGGATTTTCATAACAGATTACTCCAAGTTCCTCATGCTTTTTATGAGCCTCTTCCATATCTTCAGTTTCCATAGCAAGATGATACTCTAAATCTCCTAAATTATATCTTTCTTTTCTATCTCTCAACCAAGTAAGTTCTAAAGTGAAATTTGTTTTTCCATCTCCTAAATATACTAAAAATAAAGGATCCGTCCTCTGCTTTCTTAGTTCTAACCGGTTTTAATCCTAAAAGCTTTATCATAAAACTCTAGACTTTTTTTCCAAATCAAACACATTAAAATTAAAATGATTAAATGTAAACACTAACCTATCTTATCCTTTCCACCCATATATGGTCTTAAAGCTACAGGTATATTTATGCTACCATCAGCATTTAAATTATTTTCAAGAAAAGCTATTAGCATACGAGGTGGTGCAACTACTGTATTATTTAAAGTATGTGCAAAGTATTTATTTCCATTTTCATCTTTAACTCTTATACGAAGCCTTCTAGCTTGAGCATCTCCTAAATTAGAACAACTTCCTACCTCAAAGTACTTCTTCTGTCTTGGAGACCAAGCTTCAACATCACAAGATTTTTACTTTTAAATCTGCAAGATCACCTGAGCAACATTCAAGAGTTCTAACCGGAATATCTAAACTTCTAAATAAATCTACAGTATTTTTCCATAATTTGTCATACCAAAGCATAGACTCTTCAGGTTTACATATAACAACCATCTCTTGTTTCTCAAATTGATGTATACGATAAACTCCCCTTTCTTCTATACCATGTGCACCAACTTCTTTTCTAAAGCAAGGTGAGTAAGAGGTTAAAGTATAAGGTAAACTTGCTTCCTCATTCATGGTATCTATAAATTTACCTATCATAGAATGTTCTGAAGTTCCTATAAGATATAAGTCTTCGCCTTCTATCTTATACATCATAGCTTCCATTTCTGCAAAACTCATAACTCCGGTAACAACTTCTGAACGTATCATAAACGGAGGTATAACATAAGTAAAACCTCTATCTATCATAAAATCTCTTGCATAGCTTATTACGGCTGAATGTAATCTGGCTATATCTCCCATCAAATAATAAAAACCTGTTCCTGCTACCCTTCTGGCACTATCAAGATCTATACCTGAAAGCCTTTCCATTATATCCGTATGATAAGGTATTTCATACTCAGGCACTATAGGCTCTCCAAATTTCTCTATTTCTACATTTTCACTGTCATCTTTACCTATAGGAACACTCTTATCAATTATATTTGGTATAATCATCATGATTTTTTTGATTTTTGCCCCTAAATCTACTTCTACAGGCTCCAATTCCTCAAGTCTTTTACTGATATTTGAAACCTCTAATTTTACTTTTTCCGCCTCTTCTTTTTGTCCTTTAGCCATTAAAGCACCGATGTCTTTACTTATTTTATTTTTTTAGCTCTAAGATCATCTGCTTCTTGTTGTGTTTTTTTCTTGCTTGCTCATCTAAAGCTATAACTTCATCAACTAAGGTAAGTTTCTCATCTTGAAACTTATTTTTTTAATATTTTGCTTTACTATTTCAGGATTTTCCCTAACAAATTTAATATCTAACATAATACCTCCGCAACACTTTATTTTTCCCCAATTATACAATGTATTCTGTATAATGACAACGAATATTATATTTAAAACCAAGTTAATTTTTTTCTTATTAAGCTCTATAATTCTTTTGGTTTGAACTACCTCTAAATTTCAAACTGATATCTTTTTAATTCTAATATAAATGGTCCATCTATCAATACATCTATATTTTTTTCAATATAAAAATCTGTATACTTCGTATAAGCTCTAGCCCCTCTTATGAAATCATCTTCGTATATATACCCTGTATAGCACCATATATTTTTACTATCTTTAAATTTTTCTCTAAATTTTCTTATAAGTTTTGCTACTTCTTCTTGATTATTAGGATCAAGAGGTTCTCCACCAAGCAAAGTTAATCCGCTAATATAATATGGTTCTATTGAAACTAATATTTCTTCTATTACATCATCATTAAAAACTTTTCCATATTCAAAGTCCCAAGCCACTTCATTAAAACAGCCTTTGCATGCGTGTCTACAACCTGAAACAAAAAGGCTAGTCCTAATGCCTAGCCCATTTGCAATATCATTATATTTTATCTCTGCATAATTCATAGTTTTACCTTATAAATGCATTACTCTATCTCTAATTTCCTGTGTTCTTCCCTGATTCCAAAATTGTGTACCTATATATCCACAAGTTCTTCTAGCTACATTTAATTTATTTTGATCTTTATTTCTACATTTTGGACAAACCCATTCAAGTTTGCCTTCATTTTCTTCTATTTTCATCTCTCCATCATAGCCACAAGCTTGGCAATAATCTGATTTAGTATTTAATTCTGCATACATAATATTTTCATATATGAAACTAAGAACTGATATTACCGCCTCTATGTTATCTTGCATATTAGGTACTTCTACATAACTTATAGCTCCACCCGGAGAAAGTTTTTGGAAATCACTCTCAAATTTAAGTTTAGTAAATGCATCTATTTGTTCGCTAACATGTACATGATATGAATTAGTAATATAACTCTTATCTGTTATACCCTCTATCACTCCAAATCTCTTTTGTAAACTCTTTGCAAACTTGTATGTGGTAGATTCTAAAGGTGTTCCATATATAGAATAGTCTATATTTTCTTTATTTTTCCACTCATCGCATTTATCATTCATATATTGCATAACTTGTATAGCAAAAGGTTTTGCACTATCTTTGGTATGGCTTTGACCTGTCATATATTTAACACATTCATAAAGACCTGCATAGCCTAGACTTATAGTTGAATATCCACCATATAAAAGTTTATCTATAAGTTCCCCTTTTTTTAGTCTGGCTAAGGCACCATATTGCCATAATATCGGAGCTACATCACTTGGAGTTCCAAGTAATCTCTCGTGTCTGGCTCTAAGTGCTTTATGACATAAATTAAGTCTTTCATCAAATATAGACCAAAATCTATCCATATCTCCACCACTGGAAAGAGCTACATCAACTAAATTTATAGTTACAACACCTTGATTAAAACGTCCATAATATTTTGGATTACCTTTTTCATCTATATAAGGAGTAAGAAAACTTCTACAACCCATACAGGTAAAACAATGTCCTTCTCCATTTTTATCCACCTTATACTCTAACATTTTCTTTTCTGATATGTAATCAGGTACTAAACGTTTTGCTGAGCATCTGGCAGCTAACTTTGTCAAATGATAGTATTTAGTATTTGGGAATATATTATCATTCTCCAATACATATATTAACTTAGGGAAAGCCGGCGTTATCCACACTCCACTCTCATTTTTTACACCTTGTATACGCTGACTAAGCATTTCTTCTATAATAAGTGCAAGATCTTCTTTCTCTCTTTCATCTTTTGCCTCATTAAGATACATAAAAACAGTAATAAATGGAGCTTGACCATTTGTAGTCATCAAAGTTACAACTTGATATTGTATAGTTTGAACACCTTTATTTATCTCTCTACGCAATCTTTTATCTACTATCTGTTCTTTTCTTTCATCGCTAACATTCAAGCCATACATCTCAGCTTCTACTTCAGCTATGATTTTCTTTCTACTAATATCAACAAAAGGAGCAAGATGTGTCAAAGAAATACTTTGTCCACCATATTGACTTGAAGCTACTTGAGCTATAATCTGTGTAGCTATATTACAGGCTGTTGAAAAGCTATGTGGTTTTTCTATAAAAGTACCTGAAATAACAGTTCCATTTTGCAACATATCCTCTAGGTTTACTAAATCACAGTTATGCATATGCTGTGCAAAATAATCCGAATCATGAAAATGTAAGATTCCCTCTTTATGTGCCTCAACAATATCAGAAGAAAGCAATAATCTTTCTGTCAAATCTTTAGAAACCTCTCCGGCCATATAATCTCTTTGAACACTACTTACGGTAGGGTTTTTATTAGAATTTTCTTGCTTAACTTCCTCATTCTCACATTCAATCAAAGATAAAATCTTTTCATCTGTAGTGTTACTCTTTCTTTTTAAGCTTTGTATATATCTATATGTTATATATTTTCTTGCCACTTCAAAGGCTCTTTCAGCCATTATTTGATTTTCTACCATATCTTGAATCTCTTCAACATTAACCGCTCTATTCATTTCAAGACATCTTTTTTTTCTACATCGGCTGCTATTTTTATCTATTTGACTTTTTATTAAGCCTCTTATCTTCTTCAACAACTGCATTTGCTTTTAAATACTGCAGCTATAATCTTACTTATATCAAATTCTACCTCTGAACCGCTTCTTTTTAATTATTCTCATTTTTCCCTACCTTATTTCACGTTCTCTAGTTCACAAAACTCATTATACTACTATATATAGATTAGTCAATATAATAAGCCACTGTATACAGTGGCTTATCGCAAAAATTATCTTATTTAAACTTATTATTTTTGTACATTATTTCCCTTGACAAGTAAACAAATCTTGCTCCTTGGTTCTAATACTAAGTCCTTTAAATTTGAAAGATAGATTTCTTTTTCAAACTTAAAGGACTTATAATCTCACTACTTTATTTACTATTAAATATCTAAAACCACTTCAACAGGACAATGGTCTGAACCCATTATATCATCATGTATCTTAGCTTCAAGTATCTTATCTTTTATATTTTCAGAAACTATAAAAATAGTCAATACGCCACCCTATATTTCTTGCTCTTGCACCGGCTCTATAAGACCACCAAGAATATTTATCTGTCAGTTCCGGATATAGATATCTAAAAAGTATCTACAAAACCACTATTTAATACTATACCCATCTTTTTCTCTTTCTTCATCTGTAAATCCTGCATTTTTTTCTATTTGTTTTAGGATTTTTAAATCTATCTCCGCAAAAGGCTACATTCAAATCTCCACAATAAATAAGAGGTTTCTTTTGCACTAAGACCTTTTATATAATCCAAAAATGCATCTTCCCAAGTCATTCTATAATCAAGTCTTGCAAGTTCATTTTTGTGAGTTTGGAGTATAGCAGGTTAAAACATAATAATCTTCAAATTCTGCTGTAATAACTCTTCCTTCTTTATCATGTTCTTCTATTCCAAGCCCATAAGTAACATTTATAGGCTTTTCTTTTTGTAAATAACGCTACTCCTGAATAACCTTTCTTCTGTGCATAATTCCAATAATCATAATATCCCGGTAAATCCAAGTCTATTTGATCTTCTTGTAATTTTGTTTCTTGTAAACAGAAAATATCTGCATCTATTTCTTTGAATATATCTAAAAAAAGCCCTTTGTTACTGCCGCTCTAAGACCATTTACATTCCAAGAAATCATTTTTTCATATCTATACCATTCTTTCTAACTTAATTAATCATCCATGCTCTCATCTTCTGATACAGAGAAAGTAAATCTCTTTCTTGCCATTTCATCAGAATCTAAATACTCATCATAAGTACTAATCTTATCAACTAATTTACCGTTAATAATTTCCATAATTCTATTTGCGGTTGTTTGAACAACTTGATGATCCCTGGAAGAGAATATTAGGACACCGTTAAATTTCATAAGACCATTGTTTAGTGCTGTAATACTTTCCATATCCAAATGGTCAGTCGGCTCATCAAGTAGCAAAACATTTGCTCCGGATATCATAAGCTTTGAAAGCATAACTCTTACTTTCTCACCACCTGATAAAACTTTTACTTTCTTTACTCCATCTTCTCCGGCAAAAAAGCATACGTCCAAGGAAACCTCTTACATAAGTAGCATCCTTTTCTTCAGAATAAGCTGTAAGCCATTCAACTATAGTTGACTCTCCTGAAAAATCTTTAGTATTATCCTTTGGAAAATATGAAGTTGTAGTTGTAAGTCCCCATTTGTATGAACCTGAATCCGGCTCCATTTCTCCTGTTAATATCTTAAATAAAACTGTTTTAGCTCTTTCATTCGGTCCAACTAAGGCAACCTTATCTTCTCTATTTAAGACAAAACTGATATCATCTAAAATCTTAACACCATCTATAGTCTTTGAGAGATTTTCTACTGTTAAAACTTCATTTCCTATTTCTCTATTTGGTCTGAAATCTATATATGGATACTTTCTTGATGATGGTCTAATATCATCAAGCTCTCATCTTTTCCAAAGCTCTCTTTCTTGAAGTAGCTTGTTTAGATTTTGAGGCATTAGCAGAGAAACGTTGAATAAATTCTTGCAATTCTTTTATCTTCTCTTCTTTCTTACGATTAGCTTCTTTCATTTGCTTAACCATAAGCTGACTTGATTCATACCAGAAATCATAGTTACCGCATATAATTGAATTTTTTTCCATAATCTATATCTGCTATCATAGTGCAAACTTTGTTAAGAAAAATATCTATCGTGTGATACTACTATTACTGTATTTTCAAAATTAATCAAAAACTCCTCAAGCCAAGCAATAGCATCTAAATCCAAATGGTTTGTAGGCTCATCAAGTAATAAAATATCAGGATTACCAAATAGAGCCTTAGCCAATAAGACTTTAACTTTTAAAGCACCGGTTAAATCTTTCATTGCAGAATAATGATATTCTGTAGAAACACCTAAACCATTAAGTAAGTTAGCTGCATCACTTTCAGCTTCCCAACCATTCATAGTTGCAAATTCACCTTCCAGCTCTGCCGCTTTTATACCATCTTCGTCTGTGAAATCTTCTTTCATATAAATGGCTTCTTTTTCCTTCATTATCTCATACAGTCGTTTATTACCCATAATTACTGTATCTAAAACAGTATATTCGTCATACTTAAAATGATCCTGTTCCAAAAAAGAAAGTCTTTGACCCGGAGTAATTACTATCTCTCCATTAGTAGAATCTATCTGACCTGATAAAATCTTTAGAAAAGTGGATTTTCCTGCACCATTTGCACCTATAAGACCATAGCAATTTCCTTCTGTAAATTTAATATTTACGTCTTCAAACAAAGCTTTCTTACCAAGTCTTAGTGTTATATTATTTGCACTTATCATTTTTATTTCTCCAAATCTTATTATTTTCTAAATGAGCTATAACTTCTACCTGCCTGCATAGAACCACGTAAAGCAGAAAGTTCAGAAACAGTTACTAATTGATAACCTCTTTTTATAAGTTCAGGTATTATAGTATCACTCGCCTGTGCTGTTGCAGGATAAATATCATGCATAAGTATAATATCTCCGTCCTTAACATGAGTTAAGACTGTATTTATACTTGTTGCCGCATTTTTATGTTTCCAATCTAATGTATCTATAGACCATAATATATTAGGCATATTCATTGTTTTAAATGTATCATAAGTATTTCTATCTACAGCTCCATAAGGTGCTCTTACAAGTTTAGGACTTACTCCACTGACTTCAGCAATAACGCTATTTGTCATTTCCAATATATTTCTTCTCTCAGCTTCTGAAAGCTTAGGTAAATATTTATGATTCCAAGTATGATTTCCTACTTCGTTACCATTTTTCACCATTCTTTTTACTAAAGATGCATTAGGTCTAACATTTGAACCAACCATAAAGAAAGTCGCTCTTGCATTATTTTGCTCAAGCAAAGTAAGAATATGTGAGGTTACATGTGCATTAGGTCCATCATCATAAGTTAATGCCACCATAGGTTTATTTGGATCTATGGCAGTTGTATGTGGAATATTAACTTCCAACTTCTTTGACTCTGCTGGTTCGCCTGCATCTTTCTTTGTAATAGCTATTACTAAACCTGATATATGAGTACCCTCGCCAAATCTTCCGGCAACTTCACCATTCTTTATCCAAGCACCAAACTCTCCATTTTGCAATACTTTATAATATATATCATAATTATTTGCAAGTTCTCCATTAAGCCATATTTTTACAGCTTCAAGCGGAGCCGCATTTATATCAGCGGCACCGGTTTCTGTTCTATTCTCTACAGGATCAAGCCAACCGCTACCACTAAGATTGACTTGATATACAACAGTTCCACTCATCCCCTCAGGCTGATTTACAAGACCCACTTTTAGAGCTGATGGATATTGATTATTATAATATAACTTTGTATTATCTTCTATATCCTTAGACCAACCGGAATATTCTCCCTCTTTAGCAAAAAAAGCTTGATAAGAAGCCTGTAAATCACCCTCGGCTTTAGAAGTAAAATTAAAATTAAAAATACTCACTAACACCAAAAAAATAATACTAAAAAAATACTCTTCTGAAATTTTTCATTTTTTTCCCTCCATAATATTCTAATTTTTCTCTACTATCGCCCGTTCTATAGTCAATTTCTATGCCCGGTTGAATATTAAATATATACGTACAAAAAGCATACTCCCTCTCCCTTATCCTCTACAGAATAAGCTTCCATAAGTACACCATCAGCTACTAAGTTATTCTCTTTATATACAGGAGTTACTCTGTATAATACATGATTTTTAGTTTCTCTAACATAGTTTGCCACCTGCATTTCAAAAGGCAACATACCTTCTGTATTAAAATATCTGGTTCCTGTTATAAGGTTTAAAGGATTATCATTCTCTCCTGCCAACGTATAAGCTATTAAATGACATCTATTATAAAGATAATTTCCTTCAACCAAACCCGGATATTTTTTATTTTTCCAACCCGAAGGTTTTATATTACCTATATCACCTCTTTGTTCTATCGGCATTATATCTACACCAATATTAGCGAAAGCAACACCACATCTTCCAAGAAAAATCCAAGTCTGAATAGTTTTCAAAACTTTCTAAAGTATATTTTTTTCATAATCTTCCTTGGTAAAGAATGGTAAATCCCCATTAACTGTAGCAAAAGGCCTATTCCTATATTTTTAAATTATAGGATAAGACATCACTATATGTAAAAAAATATTTTTTTCTACATTAGAGAGTATCCTTTCCTGTTTTATATTTAAAAAAATCATAACTTAGACTTTTTTTAAATCTTCAAATCTGCCACTATTAAGTGCTACAAAAAGCAAAAAAATTATTAGGACAAAAAAATCCTATAATATAGATTTAAACTCTTTCTCTTTAATTTTTTTATTTTTTTCTTCATATCACCTTAAAAAAATACTTTTTATAAGTATAGATAGAATCAGATATACAAAGAAAAAAATATAACAAATATAATCATTTCTTTTATATATAAGCGGTTTCATCTTTTGTTCTACCTTTTCCACCATGGTAACACCTTGCTTCCATAGCCATAGCAAGGTCAGTAGCCCTCCTAAATGCTGAAATAAAAAAGTGGAACAAGTAACGGAACCATAGCCTTTGCTTTTTTTGTATTATATTACCTGTTTCAAAAATCAGCACCTCTTGCCATTTGCGCTTTTTATAATCTTATCTGTTTCTTCTATTAAAATAGGAATAAAGCGTAAGGCAATAGACATCATCATAGCTATTTCATGCACCGGAACTTTTATATATTTCAAGAAACCTAAGCCTTTCTCTAAACCGTCCGTCAGAGAATTAGGCGTTGTTGTTAAAGTCATAACAGAAGAACCTACTATTAAATATATTAATCTAATAGCCATAAGTATTGATAAATCCAAACCCTCTCTTGTTATTTGTAGAAATCCAAACTTAAAAAAATAGGAGTTCCGGCTGTCAAAAAAATAGATTAAAAACTCACACTGAGCAAAAAGTAAAAATAATATTGCTCTCAATCCTTTTATCATAAACTTTATAGGAACTTTAGATAAAACTATTGCTACTACTAAAAAAACAATGTAGCTAATATGTAGCCTATATATGAGTTTGAAATAAATAAAGAAATTATGAATATCATAGTTCCAAAAAAAGCTTCGTTCTTGGATCTAAATTATGCAAAAAGAATCTACGGGATAATATTGTCCTATAGTCATATCTCTAATCATTATTTTTTCTCCTAACTAAAGCAAGTATAGCATCTCTAGCTTCCTCTATGGTGCTTATATCTTCGTTTATTTCAAAACCTTTTTCTCTAAGTTCTCTAATTATATAGCTAACTTCGGGTGCTCTAAGACCTATACTCTCAAGCAAATCTATATGCCTAAATACTTCTTTAGGAGTACCGTTTAAAACTAATTCTCCCTTGCTAAGTACAAGTATCTTATCAGCATATTTAGCAACATCTTCCATAGAATGTGAAACTAAGATAATAGTAATATTTCTACTCTTCCTAAGTTCACTTATCTTTCCTAATATCTCTTCTCTTCCTTTTGGATCTAGGCCTGCTGTAGGTTCATCCAGTATCAATACCTCCGGATTCATAGCTAAAACACCTGCTATAGCTACTCTTCTCTTTTGACCCCCTGAAAGTTCAAATGGCGATTTTTTATAAAAGCTTTCATCTAAACCTACTAAAGTCAAAGCACTTTTTGCCCTCTCTATTGCTTCTTCCTTACTAAGACCTTGATTAAGAGGTCCAAAACATACATCGCTAAGAACATCTATTTCAAATAATTGATGTTCAGGATATTGAAATACCAGACCTACTTTTTGTCTATGTTCTTTTTAATTTATAATTTTCATCATAAATATTTTGTCCCTTATAATAAATCTTTCCTGTGCTTGCTTTTATAAGGCCATTTAATTGCTGTATCAATGTTGATTTTCCCGAACCTGTGTGCCCTATAATACCGACAAAACTACCGTCACTTATCTCAAAATTAATATCTTTTAAGGCATAATTTTCAAAAAGCAGTCCCTTCACTATATATATAATTGATATTTTCCACTTTTATTGACATTTATTCTCCTCAATTAAAGGCAATAATTTAGACATAAACTCTTTAGTTTTTTTATTATCCCTTTTTGGTAAATCAAGACCTTCTTTTCTAAGTAAATGAGCTAATTCAGTAACTACAGGTATATCTAATCTAAGTTCTTTCAGCTCTTCCACTCTTGAAAATATCTCTTTAGGAATATCATCCATAACTATCTTGCCCTTATCCATTACTATAACTCTGTCTGCATCTATAACTTCTTCCATGTAATGAGTTATCAAAAATAATAGTTATTCCTTCTAATTTATTTAATTCTTTTTATTGTTTTTTTATAACTTCAATTCTACCATTAGGATCTAACATAGCCGTTGGTTCGTCCAAAACTATACATCTAGGTTTCATAGCCATAATACCCGCTATAGCTACTCTTTGTTTTTTTGTCCACCTGAAAGTCTATTGGGAGATTTAAGTCTATAAGCACTCATACCAACACTTTCTAAACTCTTATCTACTCTATCCCAAATCTCTTTAGTTTCTACCCCTATGTTTTCAGGACCGAAAGCAACGTCTTCTTCCACTATATTCCCTATAATTTGATTATCCGGATTTTTGAAACACCATTCCAACAGATTTTCTTATATCTAATAAATCTTCATCATTCTTAGTATTATATTCTAATACTATGACATCACCCTCACTAGGTACTAAAAATTCCATTAAGATGTTTTGCTAAAGTAGATTTACCTGAACCGTTATGTCCTAAAACAGCTACAAAACTTCCTTCTTCTATATTCAAATCAAGATTATCTATAGCTATCTTTTTCTTCTTTTATATTGGCTTCTTCATCTCTTGTTATATACTTAAATATAAGTTTTATAGTTCGTATAATTTCCACTATTTAACCTCACACTATGAAATCTTCTTGCTAAAAAAATACCCCTGACTAAAAGCCAGGGGTTTAATGTGCGTGAGAAGACTCGAACTCCCGACACCTTGGTCCGTAGCCAAGTGCTCTATCCAACTGAGCTACACACACATAACTTACTAGTATGCTTTAAACATACTAGTAAGTTATACAGTATAAAAAGATATATTGTCAATACCTTTTCCTTAATTTATTCTATCAATTATATCCCAAACTGTATCCGGTTCCAAGCCCTAATTTCCAAATTGCTACTCCTGCTATTTCTTTGTTTTTTTCATATAATCTAATTTCAGACCTAAGGATTTCTCCTCTTCCATCCATATATATGACATTTTAGAATCTACTTCTTTTTCACCATAATATTGACCTAGTTCATCATCCCATTCCAATTTCACATCATTTTTCTCTATCCACTCTTTTGCAGATTTTATACTTAATGCTTTAGAGTCTACATCTGTCCATACTCTAGTATAAACCGGAATGGCATTTATAAATTTTTCTTTTGGTACTTCTGTCAAACTGCCATCTATACCCTCTTTAACAAAATTCAAAGAAGCAACACTTCCCTTTTTCTCCACCTGCAAAATGCTCATCATAACCCATATTTATAATATAGTCTGCTACCTCCGCCTGCTTAGCTCTACTATAAAAAAAGTATTGAATGAAGCATAATTAGGATTATCTATAGATAAAATAATATTATTTTTTTCTAGTTTCTATACTAAGTTCTCTTATAAATTGTATATAATGCTTTCCCGTTTCTTGCTTTAAAGTTTCAAAAATCTATATTAATTCCATCCAGACCTAGGTTTTTAGCATCTTTAATGAGATTATTTATAAGATTTTGTCTGGATTTTGTACTTGACAAAAATTTCCAGCGTACTAATATTTTTTTATTAAAATTATCAATCAAAAGCCCAAACCTGTATATTTTTTTTATGTGCTTTTTCAATATATTCTTTACTGGCTATAGATGTATAATTACCTTGATTATCAGATAAGCTAAACCAAGTAGGCGAAACAACATTAATACCTTTTTTTCATTATCTAGCAGAGATTCTAAACCGGAATTTGCTTTTGTAGTAGTCAACTGATGCCAGGCTAAAACCACCTTTTTACCTAAACTTATATTCGTATATTTTACTTCTTTAAAATCACTTTTAAGCCTTGATTTTACAAAAGCTCGAAGATCCGACTTTTTTTACATAGCCGATATACCCATCATTAGTAGCTACTTTTTACCCATATAAGCGACTTGGATTTTACACTTTCATCACTTATATCATCCAAAACCAAACTAAGTTCTTCACCTCCGGCGACTTCTTTTACAACTTCGCTATCGTTACTTTTACCAACTCTTAATCTGGTTTTATATTTTGTAGTAGCCTTTAGATACTCATTAAAAATTATTATTTATAAATAGTCTCTTAACATCTTTATCGGTGTAGGTATTATAAACTATATTAGTGTAAGTTGAAATAATTGACAAAAGAAATATAAGCTTCATCATTCTCCTTTAGAAGAAGATTTTTTTCCATCTTGTCCAAGTGTATTATAATCACTATATAAGATATTATCAGGCAGAGTATATATAAGCAATTCATCTTTCGTACTAAAGTAAAACTTATCGTTTAATATACTACTTACCCAATTAAGAGGAAGATAATAATTTCCATCTTTTTTTCTATTGCCTTTTGCTGTCTGTAGCTCATTATTATATATAAGAGCCACTTCATTATCTTTTTACTTTAAAAATATGTATTCAAATTTGTATACGTATTATTAGAACCTATATCTCTCAGACTATCTCTAAATAAAAAAATAGAGAAACTACTACTATAATGAATACAAAAAAACTTATTAGTATATTTATATTTTTTTCATAAAATTAGGAAACCTCCATTTATGGGTTTCCTAACATTATAACTATATATTTGCGTAGTTTCTTGTACATACTAAGGCTTTTTTTGTTAATTTTTTTATAAATACTCTTTTACTATTTCGCTTCACCTCTATTTTATTAAATCTAATTTCTTTTTAAATTGCCTTCATAATCATCTATAAAATCAGCCATATAATATGTTGTACTATCACAAACTTTTTAAAAACTTTGGACCACTCTATCTTAGAACTGCTATATACTCCATCTACATATATATTAACTCCCTTATTTTTTTAAAAACGTTCCAGTCCTTCCAAATAGACCCTAGTATCTTTTTTTCACTTAAATAAATATCATCTTCCATAATATTATACCTCGACACTTATTAGGAGAATAGCCTGTAACACACTTTTTATATTAGACCTATATTCTCTGCAAATTTTTCTAAAAATACTCTTTTCTTTTTGCTTCTAATATACAAAAATATCATTTACAAGCTTAAAAAAATACTTCATCTCTGTCTTTTTCGACTTTCCATAATATTTGCTACATAGGGGAAATTAAGAATTTTATCGTGATTAAATTCATATATTATATTTTTTTACTAGAAGATAGATTGTAAAAGAATTTTTATAATTTTTAAATTTTGATATTTTGTTTATAGAAGTCTTATTATCTTGTATTTGCCAAGTATTACTTCCGCACACCAAGATTAGCAAGTCCGCTTTTTTTGAATCTAAAGCAGTTTCTATATCATTGCCATAATCTTTTTATATACGCTTGCACTATGTTTTTGCTTTTTGTACTATCACTTTGATAACTATAGGGACTTATATATACATTATTCATTCTAAAGCTTCCATACTCATCACGTTCTCTAACATAGTTTTGCATTAATAAATTCATATGTCCCGATCTATTGTGTTCTTCATATATTGTAGCCACCTTATTCGTAGCTAAAAATGAACTTAAACCCAATGAAATATAGGTTGTTCCAACACCTTTTGTAGAGCCTACAACAGCAATATTACGAGATGCTTTATTTTTTGCTTTTATATTCTCCAAACTGCTTTTTAATTTTTCAACGCCGGATATGCGTAAATCACTGTTATAGTATAAACACGAACTTATTATATTATTTAGATCTCTTCCCCAAGACATAGGTAAATTAAAATATTCATTAGGAAAATATGCCGTCCCTGCATAATACATAATTGCTCCTATCGCATAAATATCTGTTGTAACATCAACTTTTTTTCTTTTATCCATTGCTCAGGTGCTGCAAATTTTCTATTTCCATATCCGTCGGATAAATTAATACCTTTTATTTTATGTCTTGCATGATCAAAATCTATAAGATTTATACTATCTTCTTGAATAATAAGATTTCCTGGATGTATATCCAAGTGTAAGATTGGTTCTTTTTTTGATTATGTAGATAAATTATAGGGATTACAGAGATTGATTCCGAGATTGATTATCTCTTCCCTTGATAAAAACCCCTGTACTGTGAACTCTCTCATATAAGGTTTCTCCATTAATATATTCTTCTATTAAATAGAGATATTCATTTACTTCTTCCATATCATAGATTGTAGGTATACCCGGATATTTTTAGTTCTTTTTAATATCATGGCTTCTCGTTTATACTCTTCATAACAGTTTTTATTGTTTTTAGGGACTACTTTCATGGCACGAAAAAAACATTTAGAGCTTTATGTTGTACTAGATACACTTTGCCATTTAAACCTGTTCCAAGTAACTTACAAATTCTATATTTATCAGAAAAAAAGCTTTTTTTCCGGTTCTATTTACTACCTCGCTTTCTCATCTCGTACTTATATTATCTACTCAAGAAATCTATTTTTTTCAATACTAAACTATCATTCGGACACTTTTTTTAATACTTTTTAGTATATATTGTATATTTTAAAAAAATATATTTTCTATATTTTTGTATATTGAACTTTTCTTGTATTTAGTGTATGCTTTTTAACACAACTTTTTATATGTTACTTATATGTGGCATAGTAAGGATGGTTAATATGATATTTAAAAAAACTTAATGACAGACAGATTCGTTGTATTTTAGAAAGTGTAGATCTTAGCGAACGTGGTATAAATTTATTAGAACTTGCTTATGGTAGTGAAAAAGCAAAAAAACTATTTAAAGAGATGTTACAGAAAGCCAGTATAGAATTAGATTTTGAGGCAGGTGATACTCCTATTATGGTTGAGGCAACCCCACTTCCTGATGAAAGCCTTTCTCTGCTTATCACAAAAGTCGAAGACCCCGATGAATTAGATACCAGATTTTCTAAATTTTCACCTAGTCTTGAAGATGAAATGCATTCTTTCTTAAAAAGTCTAGATGACTTTAAAGAAATTGAAGGACTAACAAAGATAGAAAAAGATATTGCTACAAGTTATACTAAAGAAGCTGACGATAGAAAAAAACAAAAATTTTTTTGTTGCCCCTAGAGCCTTTTGTTTTGAAAATCTTGATACTCTAATAGAAGCTTCTAAACATATAAGTCCATATTACACGGACCAAGTTTACTTTTACAAAAAAATCCTTCATCTAAAAATCTATTATTTAGTCTTACTTAATGAAGAGGTAGAAAAATTCTCTTTTTGTAAGTTCTTGTAATATTTTTAGGTGAATATGGAAAAAGATTCCTTTTTTTCCCTTCCAGTAAAAGCCTATCTTGATGAACATTTTGAGCTTATAATAAAAAGATTTTGCTTTAAATAAAATTTCAACTATATAAAAAGCACCTCTAAATGAGGGTGCTTTTTTTATAGCAACTTATTATGCTAAAATTTCATTAAGTTGTGAAAACTAGTACATCTACATCTATTCCATGTACCATACAAGCTTCTTCCAAAGTCTCCATCTGAGATGATGGACAACCTAAACAATGCATACCTGCTCTCATAAGTACAGGAGCTGCGAGCTCACTTTCCATCAACAATTGACCTATTGTCATATTCTTATCTACTGTCATGACAAAACCTCCTATAATAAAAATAATATAATTATTATCATCTTTTGCTAAACAAATTCGATAATTTATACTACAAAAATTTTTATCGTCTTTGTATGTAACTTTTTGTTACCTAAATGATTGTATATAGTATATCAAAACAATGTAGAATAAGCAATCAAAGTTTATTTATTATTTACTATACCAAACTCTCTTCTCTAGAAACATTTAATAAAATACTCTTCAATTTACCATATAAAGCTAAGCTTATTAAAGAAACCACTGTACCTTTTATTATATTAAACGGTACAACAGTAAATAATATGAAAGTAGCAAGCGATGTTATACTTGGATTTAAGGCTGTTCCCATAGCTACAATACTATCAAGCGGCATACCATACATAGCTGCAAATTTAGGTAATAAATATACTACATTAAATAATGAACCGAATATAGTAAGTACCAAAGTTCCTGCCACCGTTCCTACTATAAATGAACTTCTAGTTCTTCTTAACATATATATAATAGTTGCAGGTAATATAAAACTCATTCCAACAACAAAATTTGCCAACTCTCCTACAAAGGCTGTAGTCGTAGATCTAAAAACTAATTTAAGTAGAATTTTACAAAATTCTGTTAATGCTCCCGCTAAAGGACCATAAGCCAGACTAACTATCAATATTGGAACCTCTGATAAGTCTATCTTATAAAAACTAGGTATTAGTGGTAAAGGTACTTCAAACATCATAAGTATAGTTGCTATTGCTGAAAACAGACCAACCATGGTAAGTTTTTTTGTAGTAAGTACCTTACCATTATAGCCTATGGACTTATTATAAGCTCTCTCAATCAGATAGGATAGTATAAATATTATAGCTACTATCCCTAGAAACTCGCTAAAGAATACCAAATTATCCTTTAATACTGTTAAAAAATTTTGCATCTTCTTTTCCTCCCTTTCTGTGTGCAAAAGTATCTCAGGATATTTAGAATAAAAAAATACCCCAAGTAACTCTTGGGGTAAGAAATAATTAATTTTATATACGACAAATAATCATATATGAACTAAAAAGTTCCTTAATCTCTTCTCTCATCCAGACTATACTGTCGGTACCGGAATCTCACCGGTTCAAGCACTCAGCTTCGCAGACTATACTGCCGGTGGGGAATTACACCCCGCCCCGAAGAATCTACATTAATTATAAACTTCTAATTTTACTTGTCAAGTACTATCTTACAGAAATTTTTCTTTCCTCTTTTGATAAGTTTACCTTCACCTGCAAAATCATTTAATTCGTAACTGGTTTTTATATCTTTAACTATATCACCGTCAACTGATACTCCACCTTGCTCTACATTTCTTCTAGCTTCCCACGACTCTTTGCAAGACCTGTTAAAAACTAAAGCACCTAAGATATCAATTTTTCCATCTACAAGATTTTCTTCATTTATATTCACACTTGGTACATTAGCCATATTAGCGCCACCTGCAAATAAAGCCTTACTTGCTTCTTCTGCTTTTATAGCTTCTTCTTCTCCATGAACAAGTTTAGTCAAATCAAAAGCCAATATTTGCTTAGCTTCATTTAACTTAGAACCCTCCCAGTCTTCCATAGACTGAATTTGTTCTATAGGTAAGAATGTAAGCATTTTAATACATTTAAGTACATCAGCATCGCTTACATTTCTCCAATATTGATAAAACTCAAACGGACTGGTTTTATTTGGATCAAGCCATACTGCACCACCCACTGTTTTTCCCATTTTCTTACCTTCTGAGTTAAGTAATAAGGTAATAGTCATAGCATGAGCATCTTTTGATAACTTTCTTCTTATAAGTTCTGTACCGCCAAGCATATTTGACCATTGGTCATCTCCGCCAAATTGCATATTACAACCATATTTTTGATATAACATATAAAAATCATAGCTCTGTAATATCATATAGTTAAATTCTAAGAATGAAAGACCTTTTTCCATACGTTGCTTATAACATTCTGCTCTAAGCATATTATTAACTGAAAAATGTGGACCTACTTCTCTAATAAACTCCATATAGTTTAAATCTCTTAACCAATCGGCATTATTTACCATCATGGCTTTTCCTTCTCCAAACTCAATAAATCTGGACATCTGCTTTTTAAAACATTCACAATTATGATCTATTTGTTCAAGAGTCATCATAGATCTAAGATCTGTTCTTCCTGACGGATCTCCTATCATACCTGTACCGCCACCTACTAAAGCTATAGGTTTATTACCTGCCATTTGCAATCTTTTCATTAAACATAGAGCCATAAAATGTCCTACATGCAAACTATCAGCTGTAGGATCAAAACCTATATAGAAAGTAGCTTTACCCTCATTTATCATCTTACTTATTTCTTCTTCATTTGTTGTTTGAGCGATAAGACCTCTAGCCTTTAATTCATCATAGCACTTCATTTTTATACTCCTATTAATTTATTTCATATCTAGTTATTGTACATTATTTATAAGTTTTTTCAAGTAGCTTAATTAATTTCTTTCTTTATCTCATCTAAAAATTTTTATGTGCAAGCTCTTCTTTTAGTTTGCAAGGTAAAAATCCACTTGATTATTTTTTTACTTATTACAGTAACTACATTTGTATCTACGCCAAATCCTGCACCTGGAACCTTTAGATTGTTTGCAACTATCATATCTAAATTCTTTTTTTAAGAGTTTTTTTCTTGGAATTTTCTATTAAATTACTGGTTTCCATAGAAAAACCACATAAAAAAACTGTCCTTCTCTCTTTTCTTCTCCAAGTTTAGCTAAAAATATCATCTGTTCTTTTCTAATTCTATACTTGTATCTCCTGAGTTTTTTTCTTTATTTTCTCATTTTCAATATTCCTTGGTCTATAATCTGCAACCGCCGCGGCTTTTTATTATAATATCCATATCTTTTTGCTATTGGTATTATAGCTTCATACATATCTTTAGCACTTATTATCCTTTGTATATCCATAGTTTTTTTATCGGTTTCTCATTTGATACTCCTAAAAACTAATTTTTACATTTGCCCCCTATAATAAGCCGCCTTTGCAAGTTCTATACCCATTTTTTTCCTGTACTATGATTGCTGATAAATCTGACAGGATCTATATCTTCCCTTGTTGCTCCTGCACTCACTAAAAATATTTTTTTTCCTAACAGATCTTTTTCATATTCTATATGATAACAAATTCTATCGTATATATCTTCTATATCCGGTAATTTTTCCTACTCCTGTATCACCACAGGCTAAATATCCCTTATCTGCTTCCATAATATCAAAAATCATATTTTTTTAAGCTTATCTATATTATCTTTTACTATAGGATTTTCATACATTCTGGTATTCATTGCAGGACAGACCAACTTTTTTTACAAGTACAAGCTAATGCAACTGTGCTAAGCATATCATCTGCAAGCCCATTAGCAAGTTTTTGAGATAATATTTGCAGTAGCGGTGCAACGACAAATATATCTGCTTCTTTTTGCTACTTCTATATGTTCAACTTTATATTCAAAAATTTCTATCAAAGGTATTTATCATACATTTATTTTTTTAGTTAAAGTTTCAAAAGTTATAGGACTAATAAATTTTGTTGCATTCTCTGTCATTATAACATGAACTTTAGCACCTTTTTTTTCACCAATAAACTGGCTAAATTTGCCATTTTATATGCAGCTATACCCCCGCTTATTCCAAGAATAATACATTTATTTTTTTAACATAGTTTCTCCTTATATGGCTTTTTATAAATACATCATATATGTTACACTATAGCATATTTAAAGTACGAAAGGAATACCGTCATGATTTTAGCTATAGATATGGGAAATTCTAATATTGTTATAGGTGGTATAGATGATAAAAAAACACCTACTTTCTTGAAAGGGTTACAACAAGAACTGAGAAAAACAGATTTGGAATATGCGATTAATATAAAAAAACTATATTGGAAATACACAATATAGATATAAATGATATTGAGGGAGCTATACTTTCAAGCGTTGTTCCACCCCTAAATCAGATAATAATAAATGCTGTTAAAAAAATTACAAATTTAGATTGTATACTTGTAGATTCTTCAATGGAAACAGGATTAAAATTATGTATGGATAATCCCGGCACTATAGGTTCAGATCTTATAGTCGACAGCGTTGCCGCTATGAATGAATATCCTTTACCCCTTGCAGTCATAGATATGGGAACAGCAACAACTATATTTGTAGTCAATAAAAAAACAAAGAATATATAGGTGGCATAATACATCCGGGGCTAAAAATTTCCTTAGAATCTCTAAGTCTTAGGACAGCTAAATTACCACAGATAAACTTAGAGATGCCAAAGAATATAATTGCCAAAAATACTATAGACTCTATGCGTAGCGGTATAGTTTACGGACATGCAGGTATAATGGATGCCTGCATAGAAAGAATGGAAAACGAACTGGGTGAAGAACTTACCATTATTGCAACCGGCGGTCTTGCTACCTTCGTAACTCCTCTTTGTAAGCATAAAATAATAGTTGATGAGAATTTATTATTAAAAAGGTCTACTCATCCTTTATAAAAACAAAAAAATAAAAATACTTAAAATAAGAAACGTCCAAATCACATACAAAAACTCAAAAATTTATTTTTGCTTAGTATGTGTATGGACGTTTATATATTATAAAAAAATTACTAAACTGAATTTTTAAAAAAACAACTTGCTTATAGATATTTATCTTATAATTATCTATTTCCATATTTATTATATTATTCCGATAATCTATTTCCTGTATACAACTGATAATACTTACCTTTAGCAGCCAATAACTCATCATGATTTCCTCTTTCTATTATATGCCCTTGCTCAAGAACCATAATACAATCAGAATTTTTGATAGTCGAAAGCCTATGTGCTATTACAAAGGTTGTACGACCTTGCATAAGAGAATCCATACCCCTTTGTACTAAAACTTCAGTTCTGGTATCTATAGATGAAGTTGCTTCATCCAATATAAGTACAGGCGGATCGGCAACCGCCGCTCTGGCTATAGCTAATAATTGTCTTTGACCTTGAGATAATTTTCCACCATCTCCACTTATAATAGTATCATAAGCTTCAGGTAATCTCTCTATAAAACCATGTGCATTAGCAAGCTTAGCCGCAGCTATACATTCTGCATCCGTAGCATCTTCTCTACCATAACGTATATTCTCCATTATTGTACCTGTAAAAAGATGCGTATCTTGCAATACCACCCCTAAACTACGTCGTAAATCATCTTTTTTTAATTTTTATCTATATTTATACCGTCATAACGTATTTTACCGGAATTGATATCATAAAATCTATTTATAAGATTGGTTATAGTAGTCTTTCCTGCCCCTGTAGAACCTACAAAAGCAACTTTTTGACCTTTATTAGCAAATAGATTTATATTATGGAGAACCATTTTTTCTTCATTATATCCAAAGTCTACATTTTCCATAACTATATTTCCGTCCAGTTTTGTATATGTAGTAGTTCCATCTTCTTTATGGTAATGTTTCCATGCCCAATCTCCGGTTCTTTCTTTACTTTCCTCTATACCGTTTTCGGTAATATTAGCATAAACCAACTCCACATAGCCCTCATCTTCTTCCAATTTTTCAAGCATTAACTCCTGTATTCTATTTGCTCCTGCATTTGCCATAACTACCGAATTTAATTGCTGACTCATTTGAGAAAATGGTTGATTAAAACTCTTTACTAAGGTCAAAAAAAGCGACTAAAGCACCTACACTTAATCCAAAATAAGCATTTACAGCTAATATTGCACCAAATAAGGCTGTAATTATATAAGATAGATTCCCTAATTGAAATACTATAGGAATTATTATATTTGCATAACCGTTAGCTTTATTTGCACTATCTCTTAATTCTTCACTTACTTTATTAAAAATCAATTATAGCTTCTTTTTTTCATGGGTAAATACTTTTATTACTTTTTTTGTCCACTCATCATTTCTTCTACATAGGCATTAAAGCTTAGCAAGATTAGCTTGTTGTTCACCAAAAATATTTACCTGAAGATTTTTGCAACCTTACCGGTAATATATAAAGTCAGTACAGTGAGTAATACACTAAATATAGTCAAAGGAATATTAAGTATAAACATACTTATAAGAACACTTACTATTGTAACTACCGAATTGAGTAATTGTGGAAATGATTGTCCTATAAATTGTCTTAAAAGTATCTGTATCATTAGTATAAATTGACATAATATCACCATATGCATAGGTATCAAAAATATTTTTATAGGTAATCTTTCCATATGTTCAAAAAGTCTATGTCTGACTATTCTCATAGTTCCTTGCCCTACATTTACCATTATTCTTACATAGATATAAGAACAAATAACACCTAGTCCATAAATTATGGCCAATTTTATCAGAGCATTAGCTAATGGAGTAAAATTAGGATTTGTTTCTTTTTACTAGAGGGCTAATATAATCATCTATAAGGGTTTTAAGAAAGGTAGAGCCATAAACTGTTGTAAGTGCTGAACCAAATACCCCTATAATAACAAATATCATATATAGCCAATATTCTTTTTAAAAATTATAGTTATAATTTCGCTCATACCGCTTCTTGCTTTATTCATTAGGCTCTCCCTCCTTTCTATCAAAAATCACCTGCCGTTTCCAACTGTACCTTAGCTATAGATTGATATATCTCATTATATCTTAATAAATTTTCATGAGTATCAAAGGCATCTACCTTTCCTTCATTCATAACTATTATTTTATCGGCTTCTTTTTATGGATGATATTCTTTGAGCAATAATAATTTTTTTGTAGTATTAGATAAATCTTCTTTTAAAAGCTTTTTCTTATTTTTTTGCATCTGTAGCTGTATCTACAGCAGAGGTAGAATCATCAAATATAATAATATTAGGTTTCTTTAATATAGCTCTTGCTATACATAATCTTTTGTTTTTTTGTCCACCTGATACGTTGCTACCTCCTTGTTCTATATATGTATCATATCCATTAGGGAATTTTTTTCTATAAACTCATTTTGCACAAGCAATATCACAGGCCCTTTTTACATTCTTCCAAAGTAGCATTTTTTTATTTCCCCAACGTAGATTTTCTAATATAGTTCCACTAAATAATTCATTTTTTTCTGTAATACAACAGCCACCTTATTTCTAAGAACATCTACATCATAATCTCTTACATCTATATTTCCAACTTTTTACTTTTCCTTTTGAAACATCATATAGTCTGCTTATAAGATTAACTAGTGATGATTTTGAGCTTCCTGTACCACCTATAATTCCTATTGTTTGTCCACTTTCTATATCTAAATTGACATTTTCAAGAACATATTTCTTACTTTCTTTTTTATATGAGAAACAAACATTTTCAAATATGATACTGCCATTTGTTACTTCTTTGATGGCATCTTCTTTACTTATAATATCCGATTTTTCTTCAAGTACCTCATATATACGTTTTTGCGCTTGCTTCACTTATAACTACCATAACAAAAGCAAAAGCTAACATCATAAGTGCCATCATCATATTCATAATATATGTATACAAACTCGTTAACTCTCCGGTTGTAAGCTTACCTGCAACTATGAAATTAGCTCCGAACCAAGAAATAGCAAGCATAGAAATATTTATGGTAAATAACATAAGTGGATTTGAAAGTGCCACTCCTGCTTCTGCTTTTACAAACATCTTATATAAATTTACTATAGCTCTATCAAATTTACTTATTTCATAATTTTCTTTTACATAAGATTTTACAACCCTTATACCTCTTACATTTTCTTGTACACTTGCATTTAACTCATCATATTTATCAAAAAAACAAGTGTAAAGCTTTTTCATACCGGTTTTAACTATAATAACCGCAGATAATCCTAAAAAAACAAGGTTGCAAAAAAATAAAAAAATCAAAGATAGACTAGGACTGATTACTATAGTCATAATCATACAAAATATAAGTGTAGCCGGAGCTCTCATTAATAATCTGATTATCATTTGATATGAATTTTGGACATTTGTTACATCCGTTGTAAGTCTGGTTACAAGGCCTGCTGTAGAAAAATTTATCAATATTAGAAAATGAAAAATTCTTGTATATGTGAAAACATACCTTCTCTTAAATTTGCCGCAAAGCCGCTACTGGCACTAGCTGCATATTTTCCTGAAAAAATACCGCTTACGAGCCCAAGTATACATAATACCGTCATCAGTATTCCATATACATAGACAGCCTGCATATTTCCCTTACTAATACCTTTATCTATCATAAGAGCCATAGAAATTGGAATAAAGGTTTCAAATACCACTTCACCTACGGTAAATAATATAGTCAGTAAGGAATCTTTTTATACTGTTTAATATACTTTATTAGTGTAGTAAACATAAAACTTCCTCCTAAAAAAATATGTTTTTTTATAGTATAAACCTTTGAGTTTTTTTAATTTCAAGAAAATTTACCTTCTTGTAAATACCTATAGCCTATTTTTTTGATATTAGTGTTTACAATAAACTTACCGGAAACTAATAACTATACTATCATTTTTTTCCCAATTTATAACTTGAGAATTTAAAGGTTAAAAAAATATAGCTTTTTTTATTTTATTATTTTTATAATAAAAAGGGGCTGTCGCACTAAGTGATTAGTGTGAGGCCCCTTTTGTCTACAAAAAAACTTGTATACTAGTCTAATATTTTTAATTTAACTTTTGTCCCAAGAAACTTATATTAAAAGTTACCGTCAGGCAATTCATTAATATATGAATTAACCATAAATAGCTTATTTATATTTTTCCACATCCAAAAACATCTCTAGGCTTTCCAAAAATTTATTATCTTTGATTTCTCCATAAGAAAAAAATATAATCACAGTATTTTTGCCGCTATATTAAGATCATGTATAGTAGCAAATATTGTAGTATCTTCTCTATTTTTTAATGTATCCATTATAGATAATTGGTAACCTATATCAAGATGATTTGTGGGTTCATCTAAAAGTATAATCTTGGAACCTTTTGCAAATGCCATGGCTATCATCACTCTTTGCTTTTCACCACCTGAAAGACTTAGATAGCTACGCTCTCTAAATTCTAACATTCCTACATCTTCTAAGGCTTTTTCACATATTTCTTTATCTAAATTTGTATTCTTCTCCAAAAAATTATGGTGTGCATATCTACTCATTTCTACTATTTGCTCTACAGTAAAATCAAAACTAAGCTCATGCTCTTGTGTAACAACTGCTACTTCTTTGGCAAAGTTCTTATCAGATATATTGAATAAGTTTTTATCATTTATATAAATAGCACCTTTTGTTGGTTTGTAACTTTTATATATATTTTTAAGTAAACTGGACTTCCCACAACCATTAGGACCTACAACTCCTACAAAAAGCACCTTTTTGGTACATCAAATGAAATATTATCCAAAAATCTTTGTCTTATCTATATCAAAAGATAAATTTTCTACTCTTATAACACTCATTTATCTACCTACCTTTTTATATGAAGATTTAAGTAAAAAAATAAAAAAATATAGGTGCTCCAATAAGTGCAGTAATAACGCCTACAGGTAATTCTTCCGGAGAAAAATATACTCTTGCAAATACATCTGACCATATCATAAGTATTCCACCTAAAAAAATATACAGACCGGTACTAATTTTTTATGAGCAGAACCTACAAATATTCGTCCTAAATGTGGAACTATTAAACCCACAAAACCTATAATTCCACAAGTCGAAACTAGAACTGCCGTTATTAAGGTAGATAAAACAATAATAGCTGTTTTTATAGCAAAAAAATAGGTACTCCGTTAGTTCTAGCCATATCCTCTCCAAGTAATAGTAGATCAAGAGATTTACTAAGTATAAACATAGCTATAAACATTATTATAAAAGTAACTACAAATAAGGGAACATCTGCCCAAGTTACACCTGATAAACTACCACCTAACCAATACAAGGCATTTTTTATAGCATGACTTTTAGGAGTTAAAAAAATAATTATATTTGTAAAGGCACTAAATATAGCTGATAAGCTCATACCTATAAGAACTATATTACTTGTACTAAGTCCGCCAAAACTTGCAGAACCGACATAAACAAGTATGCTGGCAAATATACTACCTATAAAGGCCCCAAAACTAATTGGAACTCGTCCGAAAAAAGGTAAACTTCCCAGTAAAATAGTAGCTACCGCTCCTGTAGAGGCACCTGAAGATATACCTAGTACATAAGGATCTGCTAATGGATTCTTAGTCAAAGACTGCATAAGTAAGCCCGTAAGACTAAGACCGGCACCTGTTATAAAAGCGACTATAACCTTAGGAAAACGTAATTGCCAAACAATAGAATTAGCAGAATTTTTCCATTCCACAGGAAAAACCTCTGCCTTTGCTATATTATTAACAATGATTTTAATAACCCAAATAGGCTTTATATCTACACTACCCACAAATATACTTAATACTATGCTGAGTATACTAAGTATAAATAAAAAAATATTAAAAAGGTACCTAAAAAAAGCCTTTACTATTTTTTTATCAATTCTCATTATTTAAATGCCTCTGGATGAAGCTCTCTTGCTATTTTTTTCTATAGCAGTTACATTACGAGGTCCTGCCAATACATCAGATAAACCTAGTGTAAAAATTCTATCATTTTTAACTGCATCTAATTCTTTCAAAGCAGGGTGAGTCTTTAAGAAATTTAATTTTTGTTCCAACGGATCGCTATCTTTATAATCCATAACTATTATATAATCAGGATTTTTTTAGATACCACATCTTCAAAAACTTACACTCATCCAATTCTTTTCTTCACCCGCAAATACATTTTTCACCACCGCTAAAGAAATTATATCTGTAGTCAAACCGGCACTTGCAGTAAAAGCTTCTTTCTCTCCGCTATCATATACAAAAACACTAACTTTATCTAAATCTTTTATCTTTTCATTAACTGCCGCTATATCTGATTTCATTTTTGAAACTATCTCATCTGCTTTATCGCTAACATTAAATATTTTCCCGAAATTAGCATAGTCCTCATATACATTTTTCCATTTTTTTGCATTAGTATATTCTGAACGTGGAACATAAATTTTTATTCCATTTTCTTCATCAAACTTAGGATCAAAAATTCTTATCAGAAAATGTTGACTTCCAACCGGTCAAGAAGTCCGGTTCTTTTGATAATAAAACTTCTTTTGTCGGATTTGTTTTTGATAATTCTTCTACTTTAGATAAAGCATCTTTATACTCAGGTAAGACCTCATTATCTTGGTAACCATAACCTACCATACTATCTTCCAAACCTAAAGATAATAACATTTCTGTTGTAAAGCCACTAAGAGAAACTGCTTTTTTAGGTGCCTCTTCAAAAGTAACACTTACATTCTCATTACCTGTATCGCTATCAATAGTAAATGGATAGGCCTTACTTTGTTTTTCACTTGTCTTTTCTGTAGCAGCCTCTTCACTACTACTTTCTACAGCTTTAGTAGTTTCACTTACTTTAGAAGTATTTCCACAAGCTACCAAGAGTGCACTTGAAACAAGTCCCATTGCACATAAGATTCTAAAATTCTTTTTCATATCAATTCTCCTTTAAAAAAATATTGCCATAACTATACTACAATACAGTATAGATTATGACAATATAAAATTACATTTTTATTAACTCTTCCAAACTTCCGGACTTAAATTCTATTAGTGCAAGTTTAATGAGTTTTTTTCTATAGCTTCATCTCCCAAATCTCTTACTAATATATCTTTAGACCATTTTTTTAATAATTTCATCTACAGATAAATCTAAATAATCATCGTCATCTTGTGGAACTAGGGTATTAGCCATTTTTTTCTTTTAATACAAGCAAATGATACATATAAAGCTTTTATATCTTTGGTATTAGGAAAAAGTTCACTAAGCCTTTTTTCTTCCCAAAGCTTTTGAGCAGAACCGAAAGGATACACCTTCTTAAAATATCTTTCTTCCCTCTTTTTTCTTTTATTAGGTGAAATAAAACTAAACCAAGATTCAAACATAAGATTACCTCTTATACTTCTTTTACTATATTTTTTCTCTATATCCCTAATCATATCTACTCTAGCTATATGTCTACCACCTTCATATTCTGTTTCAAAAAAAGCATCAACTATTGCTTTTGCTACTTCACTTCCTACTACTCTGGCACCGAAAGCTATTATATTTGCTTCATTATGCATTGCCGCCATCTTAGCTGAATAACTCTCAGAACATACCGCAGCCCTTATTCCGGGAACCTTATTTGCCGCAAGACTTATGCCTATACCTGTACCGCAAATAAGAACTCCTTTATCCACCTTACCGGCATTTATAGCTTCTGCTACTGCAAGTCCCGAACAGGATAATCACATTTTCCGGCCTCATCACTTAAACCGAAATCTATACATTCATGTCCCTTTTCTTTTAAATGCTCCATTATAATTTTTTTTAGTTCTACTGCTGTATGGTCATTACCAAAACCTATTTTCATTTTTATAAACCCTTTCTTAACTTATTATAATTAATAAGTGATCCTGCTTTTAATAATTTCTTTTTTTCTTCATTAGTCATATCTTGTATATACAACTTAATCTCTCTTATTTCATCTTTAATTATATATGCTTTTATATCATTTAGGCAAGTGTCTAATTTATTTCTAATATCAGGTATGAAAAATATAATCTCCCACTTCAAATTCCGGTTCTTCGTCTAAAACAAATGGTAACATTCCCCAGTTCATAACATTAGAGCGATAACGTTTAGTAGCATAATCTTTTACTATATTTGCAAGACCGCCTATAACTCTTTGACAACTTGCAGCTTGCTCTCTGGCTGAACCGTCTCCCGGCTTATTAGCATATATCATAGAGCCAATTTCTGTGGCATTTATATCAATATTTTCATAATTCTCAATAGTTTTTATTTTGTCAAAGATAGCTTTTAGTTCAGGAGCTACCTTCAATACATCTTCTCCTCTATTTCTTGCCTTTTCTATTCTATCTACTACTTTTGAACGTCCTACATACTCAGGATCTCTTCTAGATAAAGTAAATTCTGCAAGTCCAAGTGGATTTGAACGATATGAAGAAGTTTCACCGGATGGAATAAGTTCATCTGTCGTTGTAACTTCATCTCTTATTTTAGAGCAAACTTTTAATAGAATATTGTCTGTAAGCTTAGTCATTTCAGGCCAGTCTTTTATATTTGGTCCATATATGAGTTCTCCCTTATTAGGATCACCAAAGCCATTATAAACTCTATTTTCATATATACTCTTATCATAAGAATACTCAGGAACCTCATATCCGTCATGAACATATTCAGCTGAAGTAAGTAAACCTCCATTTGCGGCAGTAGCTGCTATACTTCTGGCATCCATTAAAGCTACTGCTGACATTTGACCGGCACCCGGCTTTGAACCTTCTCTATTTGGGAAGTTTCTAGTTGTATGTCTTATACTAAGTCCATTATGATGTGGAGTATCACCTGCACCAAAACAAGGACCACAAAATGCTGTTTTCACTATAGCTCCTGCCGCCATAAGGTCGGCTACAGCTCCTTTTCTGGTAACATCTATAAATACTGCTTGAGATGAAGGATAAACTGCAAGATTAAATTCATCAAAGCCACAACTTTTTCCCTTTAATATATGGGCAGCCTCCATAACATTAGTATAATTTCCACCTGCACAACCTGCTATAATACCTTGTGAAACTCTAAGCTTACCATTTTCTATTTTATCTGTGAGTCTAAAATCTTTTGCGGCTTCTCCTCCAATCTTTCTTGCTTCTACTTCTACTGTACGTAAAATATCCTCAAGATTTTCATTCAACTCTTCTATAGTATATGTATTACTTGGATGAAATGGAAGAGCTATCATTGGTTTTATAGATGACAAATCCACCTCTATAAGACCGTCATAATAAGCAATTTTTTTAGGCTTTAACTCTTTATAATCGTCCTGCCTACCATGTATACCAAGAAATTTCTTAGTATCTTCATCAGTTTGCCATATAGACGATAAACAAGTTGTTTCTGTAGTCATAACATCAACACCATTACGATAGTCCGTTGTCATAGATGATATACCCTCGCCTACAAATTCCATTATTTTATTTTTTACATATCCATTTTTAAAAACTGCCCCTATAATTGCCAAAGCTATATCTTGAGGTCCGACAAAAGGATTTGGCTTACCTTTTAAATATACCGCTATAATTTCAGGTCTTTTAACATCATAGGTATCTTCCAGCAATTGTTTAACCAGCTCTCCACCACCTTCACCTATAGCCATAGTTCCCAAGGCTCCATATCTTGTATGACTATCTGAGCCAAGTATCATCTTTCCACAACCTGCCATAGCTTCTCTTACATATTGGTGTATAACTGCTATATGAGGAGGAACGTAAATACCACCATATTTTTTAGCTGCTGATAAACCGAATAAGTGGTCATCCTCATTTATAGTTCCTCCTACTGCACATAAAGAATTATGACAATTTGTAAGAACATAAGGTAGAGGAAACCTTGTCATACCCGATGCTTTTGCCGTTTGAACTATACCTACAAAGGTTATGTCATGAGACGCCATAGAATCAAATTTTAATTTCAAATTTTCCATATTGCCTGAAATATTATGAGCCTCTAAAATACCATAGGCTATGCTGCCTTTTCTTGCCTCTTCCTTATCAGCTTTTAATCCTGTATACTTTTCCACAAGTTCTTTATCTTTTTCTTCTATTATTTGTTTCCCATCTACTAAAAAAACACCGCTATCATATAGTTTTATCATATTTCCTCCTACTATTTCACACCTTTTTTATCTTACTTTTTTTCATTGAAAATATTATAATACTCCTGTACAATATAGGCAATAACAATATTTATTATGTTAGATATAATATAAAAAGTTATAGGAGTAGATGAATGACAAGTAAGGAATTATTATATAAAAAAACTGTTGCCGAAGAAGGTAGTATATCCGTTGCCGCAAAAAAATTATATATGTCTCAACCTTCTCTTTCTCAATCACTAAAAAGAATAGAAATAAATTTATCATCTGAACTATTTATTCGTAAATCAGGTGGACTAAAAACTTACTCTTGCCGGTGAAAAAAATATTATAAAGCTGCTAGTAAAAATACTTAAAAATCTATGAAAAATATGCAAATGGAAATAAGTGATATAAACAACTTAAAAAAATGGGAAAAATTAAGTTTAGGCATAACAGGTCATCTTGGTAGACTTATACTTCCTGATGTTATATCCAGCTTTAAAAAAAGACTACCCTGATATAGAAATAAACATAGTAGAAGATACTTCTACTAATTTAGAGAAAAAAATTATTAGCGGTGAAATAGACTTTTGCCTTAATGCATATCTTACTTTGATGCAGAAATTTCACATCTTGAATGTGAAATTTTAGCTGATGAAGATTTTGTAATACTTAGTTCCAGTAATGATACTTTAGAAAAAAATATGCTAAAAAAATATAGAATCTTATAAGTATCCTGTTCTTGATATTAAACATTTAAAAATACCTTGACTTTATTAGTCTAAATAAGGATACAGGCATTAGACAAATGTCAGATTTGATTTTTAAAAAGGGCAGGTATAAATAATGTACATAACAGCTTAACCATAAAAAAAGCTATATGACAGCTCTTGAATTTGTTTCCACCGGCATAGGCATTATAATTTTCCCGGAAGATTATATTAATTATTACAAAAACAAAAGGAGAACTTTTTAGGAAGAAAAAAATAATTTAAAAAAATATACTCAATTCCTAAGCAATATTCTCCAAGTTGAAACTGGTTATAGCCTATCAAAAAGATGGCTTTTTTTATCTAAAAGCAGACAAAAATATTATTAGATATTATTAGAAGGAGGAATCTAAATGAATAATGAAAAATACCTTAGGTAGCGAAAAATATAAATAAACTCATCATAAAATTTGCCATTCCCTCTATTATCAGCTTACTTGTTAGTTCAGCTTATAATATAACTGATCAAATTTTTTTATAGGAAATGTAGTAGGTATGTTAGGAAATGCAGCTACTAATGTTGCTTTTCCTATAGTAACTTTTACCACTGCTCTGGCACAACTTGTAGGCGTAGGTACAGCAGCTAATTTTTAATATAAACATGGGAGCTAAAAAAATAAAAAAAGAAGCTAAAGATTATTTAATTAATGGTCTAATATTTGTTTTTGCTTTATCAATTTTTTTATTTTACTTTTTCACCCTAATCTTTTCAAGACAAATATTAATTTTTTTAGCGGTTCAACAAATACTGTACTTCCTTATGCCCTAAAAATATCTACATATAACAGCTATAGGTTTACCTTGCCTATTATTTTCCATCTGTACTGCAAATTTAATAAGAGCTGACGGTTCACCCTACATACTCTATGCTTTGTAATGTTATAGGTGCTATTATAAATGTTTTTTTCTTGATTGGCTTTTTTTATGTATCCTCTAGGATTAGGAATAGAAGGTGCCGCTTATGCTACTATTACCGGACAGATTTTATCTTTTTTCCTATCACTCATTTACTTTTTCAGGTTCAAATCTGTTAAACTTAGTATTAGTGATTTTAGATTTAGACTACAATGCTTTATCGGTATAGTAAAAACTTGGAATGTCTAATCTTATTAATTTAGTTATTATAATGTTGATTAATATTATATTAAATAATATGCTGACTTTCTATGGTGCTAAGTCTATTTACGGAAGTGATATACCCCTGGCTATATCAGGAGTTGTTTCAAAGATTGTCAGTATTTTAACAGCTATATCTGTAGGGCTTGCTCAAGGTTGCCAACCCTATACTGGGCTTCAATATTGGTGCTAAAAAAATATGCAAGGGTAAAAAGTACCTTTTTGCATGCTATAATTATATCAAGTGTCTTTTGTGTAATAATATTTATTGTTTTTTTCAATTTTTTTCCCTGATTCTATACTTAGAATTTTCGGTAATGGAGATGAGTTATATTTTTACTTTTTGGTAGACTTTATCTACGTATTTATATGTTTATGGTTTTCTCCTATGGAATACAGCCTCTAGCTATAAATTATTTTTTTCAGCCATAGGTAATGTTAAAAGTGGGATTTTTTTCTTTCGATAGCTAAGCAAGGTCTTATACTTATTCCTCTACTTTTTATATTCTCTTATATATGGGGAATTAACGGAACCTTATTCGCCGGACCGATATCGGACTTCACAGCTACTGTATTATCTTTATATTTAGTATTTTTAAATTTTAGGTATCTGGAAATATAAAATAAATAAAGCACCGACTTAGTACTTACCTCAATCATTAGATTTTTGATCTAACTTTTGGGGGTAACTCAAAGCCGGTGCTTTATTTATATAATAAGTTTTTGATATATCACAAAACTCTATCCCGTATAAAGCCTTATTTTAAGCCATTCTTACTTATCTAGGCTTTTCATAGTTGGAAATAATAAAACATCTCTTATTGCCGGTGAATTAGTAAGTAACATTACTAATCTATCTATACCATAGCCTATACCACCTGTTGGAGGCATACCTATCTCTAAAGCATTTAAGAAATCTTCATCTGTATGATTTGCTTCTTCATCTCCTGCCGCAAAAGCTTCTTCTTGAGCAGCAAATCTTTGTCTTTGATCTATAGGATCATTAAGCTCTGAATAAGCATTTGCCATCTCTCTACCATAGATAAATAACTCAAATCTTTCAACATAGTCAGGATTTTCAGGTTTTTTCTTTGTAAGTGGAGAAACTTCTATTGGATGATCCATTACAAAAGTAGGTTGAATTAAATGTTCCTCTACATATTCTTCAAAGAAAAGGTTTAAAATATCTCCCTTTGTATGTCTTTCCTCAAATTCTATATGCTTCTCTTTTGCTAAAGCCTTAGCTTCCTCTGTATTTTTTATCTCATTAAAATCTATGCCGGCATACTTTTTAACTGCATCAAGAACTGTTATTCTTTCAAAAAGGCTTTCCTAAATCTATCATAGCTTCAGCATAAGGAATTGTTGTTGTTCCACATACAGTTAAAGCTAAATGTCTAAACATATCTTCAGTCAAATCCATCATACCATGATAATCTGTAAATGCTTGGTATAATTCCATAAGAGTAAATTCAGGATTGTGTCTTGTATCTACACCTTCATTTCTGAATACCCTTCCTATTTCATAAACTTTTTCAAGTCCACCTACTATAAGTCTCTTTAAATAAAGTTCAAGAGATATTCTAAGTTTTACATCTTCATCAAGTGCATTATAATGAGTATTGAATGGTCTGGCTGCCGCACCACCGGCATTTGAAACTAACATAGGAGTTTCAACTTCCATAAATCCTCTATTGTCTAGGAACTTTCTTATCTCTGTAATTATCTTTGAACGTTTAATAAATGTATCTTTTACATTCTCATTCATTATAAGATCTACATATCTTTGTCTGTATCTTGTGTCTGTATCTGTAAGTCCATGGAACTTTTCCGGTAATGGCTTTAGGCTCTTTGAGAGAAGTTCTACACTAGTCGCATGTATACTTATCTCTCCCATCTTTGTCTTAAATACTGTTCCTTTAATACCTACTATATCACCTATATCAAGCTTTTTAAAAGCCGCATATTCATCTTCACCTATAGCATCTCTTGCAACATAAGCCTGTATTTTTCCTTCAAGATCTTGAACATGACAAAAAGAAGCCTTTCCCATAACTCTTTTAGCCATGAGACGACCTGCTATACTAACTTCTTTTTCTTCTAACTCTTCAAATTTATCCTTTATATCCTTACTATGATAAGTGTAATCATACTTAGTAACCTCATAAGGATCTTTTCCATTTGCTACTAAATCAGCTAATTTATCTCTTCTAGCTTGTAAAATATGATTTAATTCTTCTGTTGTAATCTCTTTTTCACTTATATTCTGCTCAGACATTCATACTCCTTACTGTACTCTCTGTATACCAAGTACCTTATATTCAATTACACCGACTTGAGTTTCAACTTCTACATCTTCGCCCACTCTCTTGCCTATTAAAGCTCTACCAACCGGAGATTCATTACTTATTTTTCCCTCCAAAGAGTTTGCTTCTGTTGAACCCACTATTCTAAACTCAACTTCTTCGTTAAACTCTTTGTCATATAACATAACACTACATCCAATATTAATAATATCTAAATCTACTTCATCTTCTACTACAACTTCTGCATTTTTAAGTAAATTTTCGAGTTCTTCTATACGTGCTTCTATATCTCTTTGCTCATCTTTAGCTGCATCATATTCTGCATTTTCTGATAAATCGCCTTGCTCTCTAGCTTCCTTAATTTTTTTGTGCTATCTCTCTTCTTTGATTAACTTTTTAAATCATGAAGTTCATCTTCCAATTTTTTTAAGCCTTCATAAGTTAATATATGTTTCTTTTCAGCCATTCCTTCCTCCTAGATATGCTTTATTACACACTTTCAGTCATACATCTGAACGATTATAAACTTTTTTTCAAATACAAAGTCAAGTTTATAGACTTTAATATCTTGTTTAAAGAACTTACATTTCACCTAACACCCATGAGGTTTTAACCATATAGAATTGCCTACTCTAATTTAGCAAGTAAACTCTCAAGCTCTTCATAAGTATTGATTTTATTTACCAAGTCTCTCAATCTGGAACTACCTTTCATACCATGAGTATACCAAGCCACATGCTTTCTCATTTTTAATATACCCATATACTCTCCGTCAGTTTCTATTTGCATCTTACTATGCCTTAGTATCATCTCTCTAATTTCATCTAAACTAGGCTTATATTCTATATAATTTTCCAACTCTCCTGTGGTTTCATTTATGGAATCCAGATAATTTCTTATCTCCTTAAATATAAAGGGATTCCCCTGAGCTCTTCTTGCTATCATAACACCATCACAGGCTGTTTCCTTTAGCATTTTATATGCCGAAGCACCATCTACTATATCTCCATTTCCTATAACAGGTATGGAAATAGCTTTTTTCACTTCTTTTATTATATGCCAATCAGCATTTCCGGAATAAAATTGATTCCTTGTTCTTGCATGAACTGCCAATGCGCTCACACCCGAACTTTCTGCTATCTTTGCTATCTCCACTGCATTAATATTATTGTCATCAAAACCTTTTCTTATTTTTAGAGTAATGGGTTTCTTTGAAGCATTCACCATCTTAGTTAATATTTTTTCTACTAACTTAGGTTGCTTCATAAGTGCAGAACCTTCATTATTATTTACTATTTTAGGAACAGGACAACCCATGTTTAAGTCTATAAAATCAAATTTCTCTTCTGATAATCTTGCACTTATTTCAGCTAAAACATCCGGATCGGAGCCAAATAATTGTACTGCAAGCGGATTTTCATTCCCTGTAGTCTTTAGTAAATCTAAAGTATTTTTATTTTCATACAATATAGCCTTAGCACTGACCATTTCCGTAGTAAGTAAGTTACATCCTTGCTCCTTACATAAAATACGAAATGGCAGGTCTGTAACGCCTGCCATCGGTCCTAAACTAAGTCCGCCATCTATATACGTATTACCTATATTAAAACCTAGTTTCATATAACCTCTTTTTATTTTATAAGGGTAGAATATAATAATTCTAAACTCTCAAATAATTCTTCTTTTTCCTTTTGGTACTTACTAATCATAAGCCCACTTTCTATCTCATCAAAGTAAAAATCAGAATCATCAACCATAGTTTTTATGTTTAAATTCCCACATATATCAAATTCTAAGGTAATAATTCCCCCACAATTTTCTGTATACATAGTGCATAAGACTTTTAATTCATCTTTTATACTCTGTGGTAGCATATCAAACTTAGGATTAAGATAATATTTTTGTTTATATGAGTTTGCACCACATAAGACTGTATTTTCCATATTATCTAACCAACATCTTACTAATCCTATATTGATCTTCCGGTATATCTTTAGACATAGCTAAAGCTTCTTGAATATCAAAATCACAATACTCACCGTTTTTATAAGCAATTACTCTATTTGATTTTCCCTCTAATAAGAGTTCTACTGCTCTAGCACCCATAATAGAAGCATATACTCTATCTTTACAAGTAGGTGCTCCACCTCTTTGCATATGTCCAAGTATAGTTGCTCTTGTTTCTATACCTGTTGCCGCCTCTATTCTCTTAGCCATAGAATTTGAGTGTCCTATACCCTCAGCATTTATTATAATATGATGTTTTTTACCACGTTTTCTATTTTCAATAATTCTATTTATAAGAGCTTGCTCATCCCCATCATATTTTTCCGGAAGTAACACGTCTTCCGCACCATTAGCAAAACCACACCAAAGTGCTATATATCCTGCATGTCTACCCATAACTTCTATAATAGAACAACGTTCATGTGATGTTGATGTATCTCTAACCTTGTCTATAGCTTCCATAGCTGTATTTACAGCTGTATCAAAACCTATAGTATAATCTGTACAAGCAATATCTAAGTCTATTGTACCAGGAACACCTATAGTATTAATTCCTAGAGCTGAAAGCTTTCCAGCACCTTGGAAAGAACCATCTCCACCTATTACAACTATACCGTCTATGCCATGCTTTTTACAAATCTCGGCACCTTTTTTTTGACCCTCGGCAGTAACAAATTCCATACATCTGGCTGTATACAGTATGGTTCCACCTCTGTGTATAATATCAGAAACACTAGTAGAGTCCATATCAACTATTTCTTCTGCTATTAATCCTGCATAACCTCTTTTTATACCTTTTACATTTAAACCATTATGAATAGCTGTACGCACAACCGCTCTAATAGCCGCATTCATTCCTGGAGCATCACCACCACTAGTCAATACACCTATTGTTTTAATTCCCTTTGACATATAAACTCCTTTTTTTACTTAGCTAAAAAAACCTTATCTTTATTTTAACAAATAGATTTTTATATTATTTGAATGAATTTTTTTCAAGTGGTTTGAGAAAGAGAATATATAGAAAGTATCCATTATTTTTTTCTTGTTATGCAAACAAATTTACAAAAACAAATAAAAAAAGAGAGGCACTAACCTCTCTTTATATATTCTACTTTCTCTGTAAAAAAATCAGGTATTGTTATTGAGGCAGCTCTTTGTCTTGGTCTATATATAGGCTCATTTTCTTCTTTTACTTCCTCTTTAACGACTTCTGCTGCTCTTTCACTTCTAGATGTTCGATTGTTATCTACTTCATCTAAATTACTTTGATTAGTAGTTACAACTCTTGATATATTAGAATTTGTTCCCAGACTAGGTTTTTTTGCACTCTCTTTCATCACACTTCTAAGTGGTGTATTAAGACCATGTGCATCTAGACCTGTAGCTATAACCGTAATACTTACCTCATCCGGATTTGTTTCATCATTTATAACACCAAAAATTACATTTGCATCCTCGCCTGTAAGTTCTTGAATATAAGTCATAGCTTCATCAGCTTCAATCAAGCTTATATCACCTGAAATATTAACAATAACATTGCTTGCACCCTTAATATTTGTTTCAAGTAATGGTGAAGATACAGCTTGCTTAACTGCTTCAATAGCCTTATCATCTCCTGTAGCTCTACCTATACCGACATGAGCCACACCCTTATCAAGCATAACTGTTTGAACATCTGCAAAATCAAGATTGATAAGACCGGGTACATTAATTAAATCTGTAATTCCTGATACTGCTTGTTGTAGAACTTCATCAGCTTTTACTCATAGCATCTTCAATATTTGTTCTTCTATCTACTATTTGTAACAATTTATCATTTGGAATAACTATAAGTGTATCAACACTGGCTGTAAGTCTTTCTATACCTGAAAGAGCATTAGCCATACGTTGTTTACCTTCAAATCTAAAAGGCTTTGTTACTATACCTATAGTAAGTATTCCCATATCTTTTGCTGTCTTTGCAATAATAGGAGCGGCACCCGTACCGGTTCCACCACCCATACCACAGGTTACAAATACCATATCTGCACCGGCTATAGCATTCTTTATTTCTTCTAAAGATTCTTCCGCAGCCTTTTGGCCTACCTCAGGTTTAGCACCGGCACCCAGTCCCTTAGTAAGTTTCTCTCCTATTTGTATATTAGTAGGAGCCATACAATGTGCTAAAGCTTGCTTATCAGTATTAACACCTATAAATTCTACTCCCGCTATATTTTCATTTACCATACGTGTTACAGCATTACCACCTGCACCACCTACACCTATAATTATAATTTTCGCTTCGCTATCTACTCCATTTACATTTATCTCAAACAAGCTAATATCCTCCTCTATATACTACATCTACCATACTCATCCAATCTATGCTAGAACTATGATAAACTCTTTTACTATAAAAATTCAACAACATTTTACTATTTTTTTTCTTAAAAGTATATATTCCTTTTTGAATTAATATTTTCAAGATTATCCAAATATAACTCACCCTTTAAACCATCAAGCTTAGGAAGTATATCTGCAAGTTCTGAAATACCGGTATCTATATTACTTATCTTTCCCAAATACACTTTTATATCACCTATAAGAAGATTTATAGTTTTTATCATTATTATATTCTATATAATCAGCATTTATACTTTTTTTACTTTTTAACATTTGTGTAATATTTAAGATTTCATTAAAAAAATATCAGGATCTTTAACAGGTAATTTTTTTATAAAAATAATATCACCTATTTCCAGATTCTTTATAACAGGTATTCCCTCAAGCCTTTTTATTTACACTCTCTACTACTACACCGTCCTTATCAAAAATACATATAAGAACTCATATATTCTACACTGGCTACCATACTTTTTTTCATATATTATAAGTTCTATCTTAAAAAGGATTATTAAAAATTAATATCATACTTCTCCACGAAAGGTATAGTCTTTTTTTGTTTAATATTTTTTTAGTTAAAACTACTATTGATAATTTTGAAACATCATTAGGAAATATAAAGCTTTTTCTATATCCTCTTCACTGTACCATGAATTTCCGCTTATTTTTTTATATTCCTAATTCTGATAAAAAAATAAAGACGAAAAACACTAAAAAGTAATATTATACATATAATTATCAATATTTTTAATTTTAATACTTAAATTTAATATCCAAGCTTTCATAACTAATATTCCTGTCTTATACTCTTAGCTACAGAAAGCACCATACCTATCTCACCCAATAAGATTACTAATGAGCTTCCTCCATAACTGATAAATGGTAAGCTGATACCTGTATTAGGCATAGCATTGGTTACCACTGCTATATTTAGTATAAGTTGTATTGCTATTTGAGCCATAACTCCTACAACTATAAGACTACCCTCTAAATCTCTGGCACTCTTAGCTATATCCCACATTCTAAATAAAACAAACATAAAAAGTACTACTATTACACTTGCACCAAATAAACCAAGTTCTTCACAAATTATAGCAAAAATCATATCATTCTGAGCTTCAGGCAGGTGGAATTTTTGTAGACTTTGACCTAAACCCTTACCCATAAGACCACCTGAAGCTACTGCATAAAGACTTTGCAATACTTGGTATCCACCTTCAGTAGCATATCTTTCAGGTAATAACCAATACAGAAATCTTTTAATTCTATAACCGCCACTGCTGTTAGCCAAAATATTTCCTATACTAGTGGCAAATATAGTTAATACGAGATATAAAAAAACGTAACTCCAATAGCAGGAACCCTAAACAAATATCTTTTATTTTTAACACTAACATATAATAAAACAAAACCTATCATAGTTATTATTATAGCGGAACTAAGATTTGTTATAGCTACTATGCCGGCAGGAATAAATATTAACATAGCAACTTTTATCCACGACTTTGTAAATATACCTAGGCTTTTTTTCAAATTTAGTTTTATTTCTTACTATAAAATAAACCAAAGCCAGTATTACCATTACTTTTGCAAATTCTGATGGTTGAAAAACTCATACCACCTATAGAAAACCATCTTCTTTTACCATTTGCCATCCTACCTACAAACATAACTAAAAACACATAATATGACAGATAAAGGATAGAAAAAAATAAACAAAAAGGTTTGCTAATATATATATGATAATCAAAAAAAGCTGCGGATACCATAGCAGCAACGCCAAGAACAGCCAGCCACATTTGTTTTTTTCATAAAAATACATAGGATCACCATTTTTTTATAGTAGAAATATAAGAGCTGGCAGAATATATCATTATAGCACCGAAAAATGATCAAAAAAAATATAGCGAAAATTAGACTATAATCTATATATATCTTTCTTTTTTTTCTTTTTTCCAAGTCTCTTCCTCCTATAACCTATTAACTAAATCCTTAAATATTCTTCCTCTCTCTTCATAGTCCTTAAACATTCCCCAAGAAGCACAAGCAGGTGATAACAAAACATAATCTCCACTCACTGCATAGCTCGCACAAACCATAACCGCCTCTTCCATATCACTGGCATACATAATATTGGTAAAACCATGCTTTCTGGCACAAGTTGCTATGGCATCTCTTGTTTGTCCTATAAGAATAAGATGTTTAACTTTCTTATCAAAAGTTTCAATCCACTCATCATAATCAGAACCTTTATCATACCCACCGGCTATAAGTAAAATAGGTCCCGGCATAGCTTTGATTGCCTGTATGGCCGCATCAGGATTTGTTCCTTTGGAATCATTATAATATGATACTCCACTTTTTTTAGTAACAAACTCTATTCTATGTTCTACTGCTTTAAACTCCTTACAAGCTGATATTATAGTTTCCATCGGAATGTTTAGGCACATAGTCATTGCTATAGCTGCCATTACATTTTCATAATTATGCTTACCTAATATATTTAATTCATCTACATTAAATAGTCTTGTTTCTTTTCCTTCTTTTTTTAGATATATATCTTTATCTACTAAATACAAGCCTTCTTCTAACTTATTTGTACTTGAAAAATATTTTTTTCTAGCTCTACATTTATCACTTTGTCCAAATTCCTTTAGAACCTCATCATCATAGTTTAAAAATCATAAAAATCTTCTTCGCTTTGATTTAAACCTATATCTTCTTTTTATGCTAATATAATTTTTCCATAGTATGATGTCTATTTAAATGATCAGGAGTTATATTCAAAATAGCTGATATATTAGGTTTAAAAATCTATTATGGTCTCTAATTGAAAACTTGAAGTTTCTAATACTGTAACGGAGTCCTCAGTAGTTTCATTCGCTATATCAGTATATGGAATACCTATATTTCCGACAACGAAGCTACTTTCAAAATGCTTTGCTACTATTTGACCTGTTAGAGCCGTAGTTGTAGTTTTTCCGTTAGTTCCTGTTATAGCTATAAGTTTGCCTTTTGACATCTTATATGCTAATTGTATTTCCGACCAAATTTGTATATTATTATCGTCTAATAAACTTACAAATGGGCTATCTAAAGAAATGCCGGGACTTATAACACAAATACTTATATTTACTATATCTGACTTGCTAAGTTCTCCAAATTTCAAGCTTATTCTACTTATATATTCTTCCTCAAACTTTGATAATACATCCTCTTCGTTTAGGTTTTCATTCCCGTCATATAAAAGAACTTCACCACCGGCAGATAATAAAAAGCTTAGCCGCACTTATTCCGCTTTTTTTCCAAGTCCAGCAACTAAAACTTTATTACTCATAACTTACCTCCAAATTTAACTATATATTAGTTCCAAGTAATGATACTAAACATAATATTATAGTTACTATAGTGAAAATTGTAAATACTTTTGTTTCTGACCAGCCTCCAAGCTCAAAATGATGATGTATAGGTGCCATCCTAAATATTCTTTTTTTCCGCCGGTCTTTTTAAAATATCCTACTTGTATTATAACACTAAGTACCTCTATTACATAGATTAAACCTACTATTACTATAAATATTTGCAAACCTGAAACTATGGCTACAGATGCAACATATGCTCCAAGTGCAAGTGAACCAGTATCGCCCATAAAAAAACTTTTTGCGGATGACAATTAAATACCAAAAAAATCCAAGTAAAGAACCAAAAACCGCCCCATTTATAGGTGCCAGTTCTATATTTTCCTTTACACTTATTAATACAAAAAAACAAAGCTACTACAGCACTGACTCCTGAACAAAGGCCATCAACACCATCTGTAAAATTAACACCATTATCTGTACCAAGTATTACTAAAATCGAAAAATGGTATACTTAGTATACCTAAATTTAAAAAGCATACCATTTTCAAAAATTTCCTGTAAAAGGTATAAGAATATCACTTCTAATATCTCTTGAATAATACACATATATAGCAAATGCTAAACTACATAATATCTGTAATATAAATTTTTTTGTCTTGCTTTTTAATCCTTCTGATTGTTTTTTTACCACTTTTAAATAATCATCTAAAAAAACCTATGAGAGCAAAAAGCTATAGTTATAAAGTAAAACAGGTATTATTTTTTTGTATTTTTAAAAATATAGGGTAATGACGCTATAACTATTGCTATAATTATCATTATTCCACCCATGGTAGGTGTCCCACTTTTCTTTAAATGAGCACTAGGTCCATCTGTTCTCACCTGTTGTCCGAATTTCAATTTATGTAAGATAGGTATAAAATATGGACATATTATTATACAAACAAAAAAGCTTATTAAACTTGCTATTATACTATCATTAATCATTTCCACTCCTAAACTACTGCTCTAAATTAGTATCCAATTCAGTAGTATCTATATTTTCAGTATTATTTTCCCCATTAGAACTTTGAGGAATTGACTCTCCATAACCATTATTTCCATCATTTGGAACCACTTCATCATTAGCATATACTTTGCTCTCTGTGCTTTCTACACTTTCACTACTTTCCTCTATCGCATTATTAATTCCCTCGCTTATCTCTTTGTCTAAGCTTACATCTGTATCAGGGAATATATTCATATATGGTAAAACTTCCGTCATTATCTTACTAAATATAGAACTTGCAAAAGTAGAATGTGCTTGATCGGCTACTCCGGGTTGATCTATAAGTACATAACATAAAACCTGTGGGTTATCTGTTGGAGCTACACCTATAAATGAAACAAGATAATTCCCTTGACCTCTAGGATATTTTTCTGCCGTTCCTGTTTTTCCGCCTACATTATAGCCTTCTACATTTGCCGCCGCTCCTGTAGCTTGCGCTACCGTTCTTCTTAGTGCCTCATTTATAAATTTACTGGTTTTATCTGATACTGTTTCTTTAACTAACTTAGGTGTTATATTATCTATAACTTGCCCATTCTCATTTAATATTTGTTTAACAATGTGAGGTTTATAGTAATATCCGCCGTTTACTACGCTACACATAGCTGCTGCTGTTTGTATCATAGTTGTATTATAATTTTGTCCAAATGAATTTGTAGCAAGGTCGGTTACTCCCATATTATCTCTAGTATATATAAGTGTACTTGTATCAGCTTCTCCCGGCAAATCAACTCCTGTTTTCTTTCCAAAACCGAATATATCCATATACTTGGTAAATTTATCTATACCCATTTTAGAACTTATTTGCATCATTGCATCATTACAACTTACCATGAGAGCTTCTGTTACTGTAAGTAAACCATGTCCCATTCTTGCCACGCAACGTATATTCCAACCACCTATATTTTGACCACCATCACAATAAAAAGTATCATCTTGATTTATAACACCTTCTTCTAAGGCAGAAGCAACTGTAAATACCTTAGAAGGAGAACCCGGCTCATAGGTATCACTTACTACATAATTTCTCCAAATTGTATTCCAAGCTGTATTTTTCTCTTCTTCTGTCATGGCATCTATTTCTTCTTGTGTATAATAGTAGCTTAAATTTCTAGGATCATTAGGATCGAACTTTCTACTTGTAGCCATACCTAAAATTTCACCATTTTTAGGATTCATAATAAGAACTGCACTTATCTTACTTCTTGCCTCCGCCTCCCACTGGGCTATATACTTTTCTATTATATTTTGTATATTTATATCTATGGTTGAAACTATGTTATACCCATTTACTGCCGGCTTTATTACTCTTTCCAGATTACTGTCATCATTCAAATAACCATATTCTCTACCTGTAGTTCCTGTAAGACTGGAATTATAATATTGTTCTATTCCTCCTGTTCCACCTGTCCCATCTCCACTGGCAAAACCTAAAACTGAACTGGCTAAGGTTTTATATGGATAATTTCTTAAATAGCTTTCTTCAAACCAAACACCGTGTATCTGCTTCTATCGGCAATGTATTTTTTTATTATATTCTGCTAATTTATCATTAAATTCATTTCTTTTTTTCAAAACTGATATTTTTTTAGCATATTTTATATATGAAGAATCCGGCTTTTTCTTCTATTACTTTTTTTATATCATTTGCATCATATCCAAATACTTCTACTAATAGATCTACTGTTGCATCCAAATATTTATCAGGTGCACTGTTTATTTGAGAAGCATCTATTATTAGATTATATACTTTATTACTTATTGCAAGATAAGTTCCGTTCCTATCTGTTATATCTCCTCTTTTATAAGGTAGTTCTATAGAATCATATCTTTGTTGCGATAATATTCTTTGATTATATTCATTTGCCTTAGTATACTGAAGAAAAATATATTCTTCCTATTAAAGCCAATAAAGCCAGCATTATAATCGCAAGTGCGAATGCCAGCTTTTTTTGCATATATGGAAGAAAAATTCTAATTTTTTTTGCTTTCTTATCTACTTGGGATATTTTCATACTGCCTTACATACTCACTTTCTGTCCTATCATATTTTACAACCTGACCTTTGTTTGCATAGACCATTCCCAGTCTACCTGTTGCAGTTCTAAAAATCTCATCCAAGTCTATACTTGAATTAATATTTGCTTCTTTAGCATTATTCTCATTTGTAAGCTTCTCTAAATCTTTTTCTATTTTTTTCTATATTTTTTATCTTAGTTTCCATAAGTGTTTCAGCTTTCAAATATCTTATACATAACATTGAAGCTATAACTACAGCAATAAACATTACACAAAATGAACTGAAGTTCATAGCTTTTTGATTTTCCCTAGCTCTTCTAATACTTCTATTTTTAAGCTGTTCTCTATTACTTCTCTCTTGTATTAATGGATTTTCCTCTATTTTTCTTACTGTATTTCCATCTATATAATATTCATATCTTCTATTTTCATTATCTATTTTATTTCTTCTTTTACTCATAATATCACTCTTTCCCATATTTATATCTTCTCAAAAACCCTAAGCTTGGCACTCTTAGATCTGGAGTTATATAAAATTTCTTCTTCACTAGGAAGTATAGCCTTTCTGGTAACAACCTTTCCCTTGCTGGTATTACCACATACACATACCGGAAAATTTTTAGGGCAGGTACAAGGATTTTCATTTCTTCTGAATATTTTTTTAACTATTCTATCTTCTAAAGAATGAAAACTGATTATAGAAAGTCTTCCACCCGTATTTAATAAATCTATCATTACATCTATAGAGTCTTCTAACACCTTCAATTCTTCATTAAGTTCTATTCTAAGAGCTTGAAATGTTCTTTTTGCCGGATGCCCACCTGTAAGCTGTATTTTCATAGGAATAGCTCCTCTTATTATTTCAGTAAGCTCTCCCGTTGTTTCTATTCTCTTATTTTGTCTATATTTAACTATATGTTTAGCTATATTTTTAGCAAACCTATCTTCTCCATAATCTCTAATTACTCTAAACAACTCCGATTCCGAATAATTATTAACTATATCTCCTGCTGTTTCTTCTTTTCTATCATCCATACGCATATCTAGTGGTGCGTCTACTCTGTATGTAAAACCTCTACTCGCTGTATCCAGCTGGTAAGAAGAAACTCCAAGATCCAAATATATACCATCTACTTTTTCTATACCTAAATTTTCTAAAACTGATTTTATATTGCAATAATTATCTCTAACTATTACAAATTTATCTTTTCCAAACTTATCCAATCTCTCACTTGCTACTGCTATGGCATCTTTATCTTGATCTATACCTATTAATTTTCCGTCTTGTAATTTGGAGCATACTAAACTTGCGTGTCCCGCACCGCCTAAAGTTCCGTCAACATAAATACCATCTTCTTTTATATTTAGAGAATCTACAGTTTCATTTAAGAGTACCGATTTATGCTCAAATATCATAATGTTATTCCTGAATTATATAATTTTTCTGCTGCCATATCAGAATCAATATCTAAGGTTTGCTCCCAAGCATCCTTAGACCAAACTTCTATATGGTCTATATTTCCTATTACTACTGCATCCTTTTCTATTTTTGCATAGCTTCTTAATGGTGCAGGTAGAAGTATTCTTCCTTGCTTATCCGTCTCCAACATACCGGCACTACCCACTATCATACGTCTAAGTATACGTGCATCTGAGCTGGTCATAGGCATAGTTGCAAGTTTAGCTTGTAATTCTTCCCAATTTTTTTCAAATCATATATGGCAAGACAATTATCAAAGCCTTTGGTAATTACAAACTCATCTCCTAGAAGTTCACGAAATTTAGAAGGGATGATCACTCTCCCCTTCGCATCAACCGTATGATTAAATTCTCCCATGAACATACTAATCACCCACTTTTCACCACAATTTACCACTTATTTCTTAATTTTAGCCTATTTCAGCACAAAAAACAAGTAAAATATATAATTTAATTCATTTTTTTATGTATTTTAAAATTCATAAGTTAGCAAATAACAGCTTTTTTTATCCTAAGTAAATAAATTTTCAAGATAAAAAAAGAGTTATCACAATAATAAATATTGCAATAACTCTTAAATTTACATTTTAATATTAAACTACTTATTTCTTCTATTAATTATTATCATTATGGTAGAAATTATAAAAACACAACAAGGCTAAGCCTTGTGATACAGCAATTCCCGTTCCAAAAAGCATAAGAGAATCTGTTCTAAGACCTTCTATTATAAATCTTCCCAGTCCATATCCACCTAAATATAAATAAAATATTTCACCCTTTAAATGTTTGTTTTTTTCTATACCATAACAAAAAAATCAACAAAAAAATAAGTTCCATGTACTTTCATATAAGAAAGTAGGATGTACTTGTATATACTCTACACCATTTACATTAACTATATTATTTATAAGGTTTTCACTTATCATAGCCGGATTTACAAGATCTTTTCTAAGTTGCATAGCAAAAAGATTATTTGTGTATGAGCCAAAAGCTTCCATATTGAAAAAATTTCCCCATCTACCTAAAATCTGTCCTGTTACCAAGCCCAAAACCCCTGTATCTGCCATCTCCAGAAAACTTTTCTTTTTAATCCTACAAAAGAAGTATAAAGTAAGAGCTGCCGCTATAACTCCACCGTAAATAGCTAAACCTCCACCTCTTATATTTAATATTTGTATAGGATTATCTTTATATAAGTCCCAAGAAAAGATTACATAATATAGTCTTGCTCCTATTATAGAGAAGATAATAGCATATAGTGCAAAATCGCTATAATCATCAGGATTTTGACCTCTTCTTCTAGCATCTCGAGTGGCAACCACCAAACCGAGCAACATCCCACAAGCTATGATGATTCCATAGAAAGCTATATCCAAACCTAATATATTTATACTATTTTTAAACTCTGTATTTTTTTATACCAAGATTAACAAAACTTAAATCGTAAGGCATAATTTCCTCCTAAAAGATTACACATTAAATCTAAATAATATTACATCTCCATCTTGCACAATATAATCTTTACCTTCAAAGGCGCATAAGTCCCTTTTCTTTTGCAACTGTAGAACTTCCACAATCTAATAAATCTTGATAATTTATTACTTCCGCTCTAATGAAACCTCTTTCTATATCAGAATGTATCTTACCTGCAGCTTTTGGTGCCTTTGTACCTTTTTTTATGGTCCAAGCTCTAGTTTCATCTTCACCTGATGTGAGGAATGAAAGCAAGCCAAGTAAATCGTAACTTGCATTTATCAATTTATCAAGACCTGATTCAGCTATTCCCAGTGCCTCTAAATATTCTGTTTTTTCTTCTTCATTAAGTTCTGATATCTCTTCTTCTATTTTTGCTGAAACAACAAAAACTTTAGAATTATTATCTTTTGCGAACTCTCTAACCACCTTTTACATTTTCATTAGAATTACCATCATCTGCCAAATCTTCTTCTGCAACATTTGCTGCAAATATAACAGGCATATATGTTATAAGTCCTAAAGACTTTACGAAAGCTAAAACTTCTTCATCATCACTAACAAATGATTTTGCTAAATTTCCACCTTCAAGAATTTCTTTTAATTCTTTTAATATCTCTAACTCTTTTCTGAGGGCCTTATCATTATTAGCTGCTTTTTGCCGTCTTTGCTATACGTCTTTCTAAGATTTCTATGTCTGAAAAGATAAGCTCAAAGTTTATAGTTTCTATATCTCTAAGAGGACCGATACCACCATCAACATGGATAACATTAGCATCTTCAAAACAACGTACTACATGAACTATGGCATCACACTCTCTTATATTTGACAAAAATTGGTTTCCTAAACCTTCACCTTTTGAAGCACCCTTAACAAGTCCGGCTATATCTACAAAATCTATAACTGCCGGAGTTATTTTTTTTGAATTATAAAGTGCCGCCAAAGCATTTAATCTTTTTATCAGGAACTGTTACAACTCCTATATTTGGATCTATGGTACAAAAAGGATAGTTTGCCGCACCTGCCCCTGCTTTTGTTAATGAGTTAAATAATGTACTTTTACCTACATTTGGTAAACCTACAATACCGAGTTTCATATTTAATATCTCCTAATCTTTCTTTTAATATACATTGACTTACATTTTAACAGAATATTATAAAAAGTATCTAGTATAAAAAGTTATTTAATAGAAATTTAGATATAGAAAAGGCATATCTTCATACCGATATTTCAAATATCGAAGATACGCCTTTTATTTATACTTAATAATTTTATAAACTCGGATTTTACCCAAGCGAAGATACATCTTTATAACAATACTTTTACCTAAATATAAGCTAAGCCACTCATCTTAGAGTCGTTCAACCATAATTCTGACGGCAGCTTTTCCGGCTATATGTTTCTTTCCATTTTTTTAGCAAGCACCAGCACTGAAGAATCAAAAAGTATCAAGCTCTTCTACAATAAATTCATCTCCCAAAGAGATATGTTTATCTTCAAGATATTCTAATAAATCCTTATCATCATCAACTTTATGAACCTTACACTTAGTTCCAATACTAAGCTCAGATAACTTCTTTAATTTATCCTCATCATGATGATTCTCATATATCTCATTACCATGTGGACAATGCTTTGGTTTATTTAAAAATTCATTCAGCTTATCTTTAAGTCCATTTGATGTTACATACTCCAGTGCTTTTGCATCTTCATGAACATTCTGCCAAGAATAACCCAAATACTCGACCAGAAATAACTCCCAAAGTCTATGCTTTGTTAAATAGGCTCTAGCTTTTGATTTTCCTTCTTCCGTAAGGCATATAGATTTATTTTCTAAATATACATCTCCATCGTCTACCAGTTTTTTAATCATCTCTGTTACAGAAGCTGCACTAAGCTTTAATACCCCCGTAAGATACTTGTTAGTTGCTATTTCTCCTTTTTCCATACATTCATAAATAGCTACTATGTAATCATCCCTACTAGTATCTATCTTCGCCATATCATTTTCCCCTATCATAAGTCCATATTCTAATTAGTATCTATCTTCGCCATATCATTTTCCCCTATCATAAGTCCATATTCTAATTTTTATATTATGGCTAATCTGTTTACGGACTCTGTAAGATTGTATACACCCTTTTTCTTTATTTCTGTATACAAAAACCTTTTTTTATAAGTATATCAAGATAATATCTTAATTTTCTATCACTCCAACCTATATGTTCCTTAATTGTACTATAACCCAACTCTCTCAAAAACATCTTCTCCCTTAGAGTGATTATCTATATGTAAAAATCAAGAGTTCTCTACTAAATCTTTTTTTGTTTTTTTATACGATTGTAAACTCTTGTAAAAATCCCGTTAGGGCAAACAAATATAGTAAATAAAAATGTTATTCCGGAAACTACTGCACACATACCGCCATAGATATATTAAATTTTTACTGCTAAGGCATAACCTATACCTGCATTTATTATAGCATAAAAATCCCGCAAGTAACAAAGTCATCTTCAAATCTTTTGATATAAGATAAGCACTGGCCGTCGGAGCTATAAAAAAAGCTATAGAAAGTATAGCTCCTACAGATTCAAATGAAGCTACGGCTGTAAAAAGAAACTAAAGCCATAAATATATAATATAAAAACACTTCCGGCTATACCTGAAACAAATGCATAAGTAGGATCAAATGAACTAATTTTTCATTTTTTTGTAAAAAAACAATCCTACAAAACTCAAATTAATAATAAATACTATGAACATAATAAATAATGTTCTTGGTAGGCTAAATCCCAATATCTCTACTCTTCTAAACGGAGCAAGTATTATCTCTCCCATAAGAACTACATCTGTATCTATATGTACATTTCTTGCATATCTGGTTATAAGTATTACTGCTATAGAGAAGAACAGAGGAAATATTATACCGACAGAAGCATCTGCACTTACCCTTTTTACTTTTTTTATAAGTAACTCTATACCTAAAGTTGTGAGTACGCCAAAAATTGTAGCACCAAGAATCAGAAACGGACTTGTTATATCTTTAACAATAAAATATGCTAAAACTATACCTAGTAATACCGAATGTGATATGGCATCTGATACCATAGAAAGTTTTCTAAGAACTAAAAACACCCCAAGTATACTACAGGCAAGAGAAGTCATTATAAGAATATATAAGGATTCTATCATTTCTCCACCTCTTTCTTTATTTCAGCTCTATTAATTAACATTCTAATAACACCTTTAGGTGAAAATAGAACTGATAAAAGAGCTAGCAAAGACATAATAAGTATTATACTTGGACCTGTTGAAAATCCTTTTACTATGGTACTTAGTAAAGTTCCTATAAATGCAGATACAGCACCCATAACAGCTGCTATCACTAGAACTATCTCGTATTTATTACTCCATTGTAAGCCGGTTATGGCAGGGGTTATAAGCATACTGCTAATAAGTATAGCTCCTACCGCCTTTAAACCTGCCGCTATAAGTATCATTGTCATTATCATTATAAGCAAAGACAACAACTTAGAATTTATACCTATTGTATAAGCATAAACGGCATCAAATACATATACTTTTATTTCTTTATAAAAAATCATAAAAAGCACTAAAGAAATAAGTGATACCGTGAATATTATTATTACATCTTCCCTAAGTATATAGGCCGCCTGTCCAAAAATATAGCTTGCAAGCCCTGATTGTGATGCTTTACTATATTTAGCATTTCCTTGTATATAGCTTTTAAGTACCATACCAAGACCAAACATTGCCGACAGTATTATTGCCATCGCTGTATCTGCTTCTATTTTTGAAATTTCTGATATAGTTTGAATAAGTATAAAAGCTACTACACCTGCTATTATAGCTCCTACCATAAGTAATAAAGAGCTTTTCTTACCTGAAATCATAAATGCCAATATTATTCCCGGCAAGGCTGCATGCCCTACTGCATCACCTATAAGACTTTGTCCCTTTAATATACTTATAGTTCCTATTATACCTGTAGCCATAGCTAGGAGCATAGTTCCTATAGCTACAACAACGAATGAATATTGTGTGATTATGCCCATAACTATTCTCCATACGCTTTTACCAGATTTCCTTGGTAAATACTTCTTCAACCTTACCACTTGCCACAAGCTGCTTATTTACCATTATCACATGATCAAAATACTCTTTTAAAGTATTCAAATCGTGGTGAACTACTATTATAGTTTTTCCCTCTTTTTTAAATTCTCTCATTGTTTCAATAATAATATTTTCTGTTTTTTTATCTACTCCGGCGAGAGGTTCATCCATAAAATAAATCAGTGCATTTTGTGCTATTGCTCTAGCTATAAAAACTCTTTGCCTTTGTCCACCTGATAGTTCAGAAATTTGTCTATCAGCAAATTCTTCCATTTTCATTCTTCTTAAAGCTTGCATAGCCAGATCTTTTTCTCTTTTATTTACTCTTTTTAATAAACCTAAATGATTATATCTTCCCATGGTTACAACATCTAACACTGTTGTAGGAAAATCCCAATTCACTGTATTAGTTTGAGGTATATAAGCAATATGCTTATATACCTCTTTATAGGATTTGCCCATTATACTAACTTTTCCTGAGATAGGTTTCATAAGACCCAGTATACCTTTCATTAAGGTAGATTTTCCTGCTCCATTTGGTCCAATAATCGCAGTTATACTTCCTTCATAAATATCTAAGTCCATATCCCATATTACAGGTCTATCTGTATATGCCATAGTAAAAATCTTCTAGGTGTATTAATACATTTTCATCATACATATTTTTTTCCTCGTATCATCTTAAGTTCTCTTTTTTTACGTCTTATAAGGATTATATAATTTGACAAAAATCTAAATATATAATTCTACCTATTATTTTAAATTATCTACCATTAGCTTTACATTGTGTTTATACATATCTATATATGTATCTCCACTCTCCCCCTTAGGTGCAAGTGAATCTGAGAAAAGTTCATTTCCCTCTCCTGCAACTATTGTTACGTCAAAACCTTTTGCTTTTGCACCTTCTTTTAATTTTTGCATACGTGCAGGATCAGTTGTTGACTCTGCAAATATAGCTTTTTATCTTATGATCTACTATAAAAATCTATAGTTTCTTGTATATCTTTATTTGCAACTTCTGATTCTGTACTAACTCCTTGAGGTGCTTTTACTTCTATATCATAAGCTCTTGAGAAATAATTGAAAGCATCATGTGGAGTAATTAAATATCTAGTATCTTTTGGAATAGAGTTTATACTCTCTCTTACATATTTATCAAGGTCACTAAGTTCTGCTAAATATTTATCTCTATTTGAGTCATAAGTAGCTGCTAAATCCGGATTTAACTTATCTAGAGATTCTGTTGCGGCTTCTACTGCCATCTTATACAAATCTATGTCAAACCAGAAATGAGGATCTGTTATAACATTTCCATCTTCATCCATAGTTCCTATTTTTATCTGCAGGGAAGTTTCTACTAACAGCTTCTCCTTTTTGCTTCTAGAGCTTCTACCATCTTTCCTTCAAAAATGTAGACCATGATATAAAACTAAATCTGCTTCTTTTAACTTAGTATAATCTTCCGGTTTAGCTACATAAAGATGTGGATCTTCACCGGCAGGAATTATCAATTCTATGTTTACTGTATCTCCTGCAATCTGTTCTGTCATATCTTGTAAAAATGAAGTAGTTACCACCACATTTTTTTTATCGCCGGCAGTATTCTCCTTGCTCTCTTCACTTGCTTGTGTATTAGTTTCAGCTACTGTCTCCTTAGTTTCTGTACTTGCTTTTTCCACAAGCTACTAATAAAACTAACATTAACATAGCTGTAATAAAAGTTATTATTTTTTTCTTTTTAACATTTTTACAACCCCCTTCGTAAAAAAACAAAATTATTTTTTTAGGTATCCCTAATTACAATTAAATATATACCTTATTTATTGTAAAAAAATCAAGTATTTATATAAAAATAATTTTTAAGTTCTTTACTATTTTTTTATTTTTTTAAACTTACAAATAAACCTTATTTTAGAAATTATAAACTTTATAGCAGGGAAATTCCTAGATTTTATATTTTGCTATATCTTATATTTAATTTTATGGCTGTATTTTTATTTAAAAATTTTTCCAAGTCTATACCAAATGAAAAAAACTTCTATTGAATTTATCTTTTTAAAAATTGGTATCATTATGATAAGCATTTATTCTCTGGAGGACAGTATGATAAACGATTCTATGATGTTATATAAGCTGATGATTTTATATATGCTTAGTAATGTCAATTTCCCGATTAGTAACAGCCAGTTATCAGATTTTTTTCTAGGTGCCGGCTATACAGACTATTCTAATTTACAACAAGCACTTGTAGAACTTGTAAATACAAAATTAATCAGTATGGAGAGCACTCATAATTCGAGTCGCTATAGCATTAGTAGTAGTGGAGAGCAAACTCTTGAATATTTAAACAATAAGCTTTCAACTACTATCACCAATGATATAGATACTTTTTTAACGAATAATAAATTACGTATGAGAAATGAAGCCAGTTCCAGCTCCAGTTATTATAAATCTGAAAAACGGCTCCTATATAATACACTTTGAAGTCAGAGAGGGTAAAGAAATATTACTTGGTCTTGATTTAACTGTTCCTGATAAAGAACAAGCTGCGCGTATGTGCGATAATTGGGATAGACGAAATAAAGAAATATACCAATTTATAATGTTAAAATTGATAAGTAATAAGGATAATTAATTTTTAGTTGACAAGTAAATATTATTATGCTAAACTGTTCTAGCGTCAAAGAGCTAGGGGAATAGTTCAATGGTAGAGCAACGGTCTCCAAAACCGTAAATGGGGGTTCGAGCCCCTCTTCCCCTGTTAATAAACACTTAGGAATTTCACTTAGAAGTTTCTAGGTGTTTTTATTTTTTGCTATACTTCATAAATATACTATTATTTGACTATAAAAATATTGTTTTAAGGCTATTTTTTTAATACTCATTCCTTTTTACATTTTAGTTTAATTATAAAAAAATATTAATCCTTAATAAAAATACTTACATAAGAAAAATCACTAAAAAAAGCGTATCTAAACTTTAGATGGGGGTAAAAATAAAAAAGAGTAGGCATAGGAGCATTTTCCGTTTATACTTAAATCACCACAATTAAAGAAAGGAGTTGCTACTATGCCTAGTAAAGATTATACACCAGAACTATTAGATTTAAAAAGGGATATAATTAAAAATATTTATCATACTACTAACGAAATACATATACATTTCTCTAGGGAGAAAAGACCTCATACTTGCCCTAAATGTGGTAGTGTAACAGAAAGTGTACATGATTATAGAGATTCTGTTATTAGAGATATCCTTATATCCGGTAAACATACTATCCTACATTATAGAAAACGTCGCTATCGTTGTTCTTGCTGTAATAAACGTTTTTATGAGGATTTTCCTTTCTCCAGAAAATATTTTCGCACCACTCTTAGACTTGCTTTTTATTCTCTTGCTATGCTTCGTGAAACTCTTAGTATTAGCTCCACTGCAAGTGTTAGTAGACTTGCTGAGTTTAATGCAAGCCTTACTATGCTTGCTAACTGGTGAACCTATATATTAAATTCATTCGATTGTCCTTATAGTAATGGCTTTACTGAAGGAACCAATAATAAGATTAAAGTTATAAAAATAAATGCTTACGGTTATAGAGATTTTAAGAACTTTAGAAACCGTATTTTCTTCTCTGTTAAAAAGTGGGTATAAGACCAAGTCTTATACCCACAAAAAATAATTACCCCAACCCTTGATAAAGATCCAAAAAAAGGTGGCAAAATACCACCTTACAAAATCAATACTTTACATAACTACTAAATCTCTCTATATTGCTTAAAAAACAGTTCAAAATACAACCCTTTCTTTTCTATCAGTTCTTCATGTGTACCTTGTTCTACTAGTTCCCCATTATTCAACAATAAAAATATTATCTGACATAATCGACATTGAAAGACTATGTGATATAAAAAAATAATGGTCTTATTTGTTATCTCAAATAACATTTTATTCAATCTATATTCAGACACTGGATCTAATGCACTAGAAGGTTCATCAAATATAAAAAAAGCCCTGCTGATTTATTTAAGGCTCTTGCAATGCATATTTTTTTGTGCTTCTCCTCCTGATAATAGTGTTCCATTACTATCAAATTCTTTTTGACAAAGATGTTTCCATTCCTTTAGGGCAATGAATCTATCAATTTTTTTAAACCTAATTTTTTTCAAGTATATCTATTATTCTTTCCTCTAGTCTATCTTCAAACGATATATTTTCTTTAATACTAAATGCAAAAATTTGATAATCTTGGAAAAATAATTCCGATTTTTCTTACATAATTCTTCTCTTTTTGTATTCTTTTTATATTAATTCCATTTATGAATATTTCACCCTTTTGCGGTTTATAAAGACCTATCAACAATTTTATTAATGTTGATTTCCCTGAACCATTAAATCCAACAATAGAAATCTTTTTGCCCGAATTTATCATAAAAGACACATTCTTCAAAAACATAATTCTTTTGAATGAGGATATTTAAAAATACAAACCTTTCACTTCCAATGTATACGGCTTTTTCAGTATCAAGAGTTAAATTTCCACTTTTATCTTCTCTTTTATAAAAAAATATATACTTCAAATTGTTGATTTCTAAACTATTTTTTTATAAAAAAATTTGAAATATTATCAAACAAGCCTCCTAGAGCACTTTCAAATTGACTAGATGAACTCATTAGTGCCGAATAATCTGCTATTGTATAGACTCTATGCCATACCTGTATGAAAAGATATATCATCATGCTTGTTGAAGACAATGTTGTCAATAAAATAGCAATTAAGTTTAATAAAAAAATATCTTTATGCCATACTTCTTTAATATTTCTAGCAGTTTTTTTAAATGACTCATGATAATATCTTTGTCCTGTAGTTATGACACTATTATTTTGAATTTCTTTAGCAAAGCTTGAATTATACAATACGGTTTTTTTATATAATTCTGTCTACGAGAAATTGGAGTAAGTAACTGTGAGGTATTAAAATTTAATTTCCTAGAATTATGGATTGTATAAAATTTATTATTACAATGCATATTCCAAAAAAATCACTTTCCAATCCATTGAAAAAAATAAGTACTGATAATGACAATACTGAAGTCATACCTCCAATAAACTGAAAAAGAGTTAAAAAAACAACATGTGGTATATTCTCTACTTGAGACAAAGCTCTTGTGTATTTATCATAAAAACCGGGATCTTCGAAATTCTTATATTCAAAAACTTTTTGCTCTTTCAAAAAAACGTCATTCATATGCCTATTAACTTTTGCAGCTAAAAAAATGGATCAACTAATACATTATTAAAAATCAAAAAAATTTTTTTGTTGCTAACTGCACAATAGTTAATAATATAATAGTTAAAATTACTTTATTCAATATGGTTTTGCTCCTAAAAAATACCATTTTTCCAATAAAGAGAGTATATATCTAATAATAATAACTTTGATTACAGGCATAATTGACGATATAATTGTAACCAAAGTTTTTATGGCAAATCGTATTTTAGAAATCTTCCATAAAAATACCTATAACAAATATATTGTTAGAAAACACCTGTTGAATGGCTTTTTATAATTTTTTTCTGTGCATATTTATTTCCTAGCTAATAGAGTAATTATTATTTTCTTTCTCTATATGTTCAACATATTTTAGAATCTGTTTTTTTCAACTGTACCCTTAACCTTAAAACAGCCACTTGAATGATAAGAACCAGTTTTATTATAACTCAATACACCACAACCTCCTCCACAAACGGGGAGATAGACACAATTACTACATTCTCTGTTTTTTTAAGGGATCTATAGACATCCAATCATAAAATGCATAAGTAAGATTAGTTAAATTTCCATAATTATCTATTTTTTTCCCATTAAATGTTTTTTTCTTCTCCAACATGCTCCCAACATTTGTATACATCGCAATTCGGAGCAATTGTAAATTGATTATTACTGTAAAGTCCACAATACATAGTTTTTTTCTTACTGGTCTTATATTATGTTCAAAGCCTTGTTTATTTGCAAAATTCCACAAATCATATAATACATCTCCAACCTCATTATCATTGAAGCAATTTCCCGTATAACTTGAACATCCTGCAGTTTCTCCTCTAACAATTCCAAAAATCCACTCTAAAATTAGTCAAATTAAGATTATATTTTCCGATATATTCTAATAGTCTATGTGTTTCATCTATATTAATCTTATCAATATTTATTCTAATAACAGTATGAATTTTTTTCTATATTCCTTTAATAACATAAGGGCATTAATTGTTTCGTCAAATGACCCCTTACCATTTTGATATATTCTTCTGCTATCATGGATTTTTTTAAGTCCATCTAAAGTTATTTGTATCATTTGACAATTAAATTCAGCTAGTTTGTCAATAATATCAATATTTAATAAAGTACCATTAGTAATTATTGCACTGGAATATGTCATATCATTATGTTCACAAAATTCTTTAACTTTAGCCAATATGTAATATCCCATATCAATATTGACTAATGGCTCTCCTCCAAACAAAAATTATTGAGATATGTTTAGAACCTTTCATTTTAGCTGATGATGTTAGAAAAGTAGCAATTCTATTTGCTTTTTTTCTATATTCAAAAGTCATAGAACGATTATCATGTCCTTGAAAAACAATATGTACATCGTAAATTACACGACATCGTCAATAATATTGTAGCAGAAAAAAATCTTAGAATTATACTTTTTCTTCATTTAGCATATAAGAAAATATTCTATTTTCATCAATATTATCCGAATTACTATTCCTGTTTTTTTCTAAAAAGACTTAAATCTTCTTTATTAAATAATTCTATATTTTTGTTGTAAGGCATATGCAGTTTCTGCTTCAATTCTTAAACAACTTCCATTAAAAAGTATTAAATAATATAAATTTTTTTCTCCATTACTTATTGGAACTAATAGATTGTATTTAGATAACTTCATTTCCTCACCTCTCATTTTTTTATTTATACTGTATTAAATATTTACAACCATATTTTTTTAATAGTTAATGCCTAAACATTTACACTTTAAAAAAATATCTCTATTCCTAAAAAGAACTAGTATATTTTTTTATTATTTTTTTCATATAAATTTTTGGCATTTAGATTTTTCTATCTTATCCCAAGGCGACAAAAAGATAAAGACCACTAATAACATTAACTATGGAATTCTCAAGTTTACATGTACATTCTATACGTACAGTTAAATAGCTCCCAATCCTAACCATATTTATAGGAATTACTCTGATGATGGTACAATCATAGCAAATACCATCATTCTTATATCTTTTAAACTTATATTGATTATATTTTCCTTTTTAAAAATAAGTAGTAGACCAATGATCCCCCATAAAAATACCATTATACAGAAAAACCATACTTCTATCTTGAAAATACCAAATACTTCCTACTAATGAGAATGGGATACCAAATCCTAATACTACAAATTTACCTACTTTACACCAAGGAGTTTCTATAATTTTCATATTCATGTTCCTCTTTTTTTATTAATACTAAAAAAATTTGTTTTAATTTAAATTATATATTTCTATCATTCTCTACTGTCTGGGGAATCACTCCAAGGCAAAAACATCTACAGCACATACAAAACATACATTCGCCATGCAAAAATCTGCTCCGCAACCATCAGCTGCACAACCATAAGCTCCACACTTATCTTTCACACAACCAGCCACTCCACACCCATATGTGGATAATCCACCATTACTGGATATATATGCATTTCCAAGATATTCAGCCATTTTTTTATACCTCCATTTTACAATCAATATAATAATATAGAAACTCCAAAGTGTATAACAAACATATTTATATTTAATTCCAAATTAAACATAAATTTTATTGTTTATTATTAACATTTAGTGTAGCATATTGTTTAATTTTTTTATCAATATTAATATAAATATTTTTTTATAAAACCTGTGTTAAATTTAATTATTTTTTTATTATATAGTTATCTTATTGGTTTCGCCTGATATAGTTCCTATCCCTGAATCTCACAGCAATGTTTTTGTTTCACTTGGTATGCTCTTTTTATATACATTTATAAACACATATAAAGTTTTTTTGCATAATTCTCTATAAATACATATCCTCACAGACCGCTCATTTAATTTTTCAATATTTTCTTACCATCTCTAGGTTATGATATTTTTTAGATAACATTCTCGTATATCCATAAAATTGGAATTACAAGTATAATTTATATTTTTTTCCAAGATTATGGAAATAATATAATATAATCTTTATAAGATTCAAATTCATATTAAGGAAAAAAATATACATATGAAATGTAAAAATAACCTTACAAGAACGCTTAAAAGATTTAAGGGTTGAACGAAAAATCAAAGCTTGGCTGAGTTTAATACAAGCCTTACTATGCTTGCTAACTGTGGAACCTATATATTAAATTCATTTGATTGTCCTTATAGTAATGGTTTTACTGAAGGAACCAATAATAAGATTAAAGTCATAAAAAGAAATGCTTACGGTTATAGAAACTTTAAGAACTTTAGAAACCGTATTTTCTTCTCTGTTAAAAAGTGAGTATAAGACCAAGTCTTATACCCACAAAAAAATAATTACCCCAACCCTTGACAAAGAGCCAGAAAATCACTAAAAAAGTGTATCTTTTGTATAAATATTTCAATACAAAAGATACACTTTTTACTTAATACTTTTATAAAAAAATCAGATTTATTAATACTAATATAAATTTTCTCTATTCAAAGAGACCCCTATATTCTCCAAGGATAGAAAGGAAGATTTCTCACTATAGCGTAAATGTACAATATACAGATAAGTATAATACAAATATATTTATCAAATTTAGTGAGAGTAAATCTATCTTCTTTTAAATACTTAGGCATATTTTTTTAAATAAATAATTCCTAAAATAGGCAAAAATAAAAGGAAAAAAATTTGATTATAATAAAAAAACCTCTTTTTATCTGTCCATGTATAAAAACAAACGCTCATTCTAGTTGCACCACAACCGGGACAGGAAAAAAACCTGTTAAAAAGCTTAAAAATACACGGTATACCCAAACTATGTACGTTTAAAGTATATAAAAATAAAAAGCTAATACACTAACTCCAAGCATAAGTTTTAAAAATTCTAAAAAAATTTTTTTCTTTTTTTATTACACAACATTATCCATGTTACCTGACTTATTTAAGTTAATATCAGCTACAGTATTCAAATCATTTTGCATTAAAGCCAAAGCTACTATAGAAAATCCGAATATAGATAATACTACGTAAACAAGACCTTTACTCTCTGTAGGTAAACCATAACCTGCTTTTACCAGCTCTAACTTATTTCCGGCATTATAAACCCAAAAAATGAAATATATACCACAAGTAACTAAACTAAGTAAAACTAAAACTATACCGCTAACTAAACTTTCCTCTCCGGTAAGCAGTTTTATATCATCTGCTATTCGTACTTCCCAAACGATACCCCATAAACCACAGGTAACTATTGTCAAAATAATATTTAATACTAAATCTCTCTTAGATATAAACATATATTCTCCTTGTTAAAAATAGTTTATTTTATAACACTAATTATAGAACTTATAAGTATTATTACAAGACAAGCAGGTGCAAAATATTTCATAGTGAATATATAAATTGCCTTTCTCTTAAATGAATGTTTCTCAAGTTCCTTTGCTATCTCTTCATGTCCAACTACTCTATTTATAAGTATACAAATTGCAAAGGCTGCTATAGGCATCATTATAGAGTTTGTAGCAAAATCAAATATATCCAGAATACCCATATTAGCAAAGCTTACAAAACTAAGAACATTAAATCCTAAAGCAGATAATAATCCTAGAGCAATTATAATGATTGCCAATATTAGAACTGATTTTTTTCTACTAAATCCAAATTGATCTCCAAAAGTAGCAACTACAGTTTCAGCTAATGCAATCGCACTGGTCTGAGCTGCAAAGAATACTAAAACGAAGAATAAGGCTCCGCCTACAAGTCCAAATTTCACACTTGCAAATACCTTTGGTAAACTTATAAACATAAGAGAAGGCCCGGCTTGTAACGCCTTACTATCTCCACCTGAAAAAGCGAATACTGCCGGTATTATCATAAGACCTGCAAGTATAGCAATACCCGTGTCGAAATACTCTATTTGCTTTGTTGAACTCTCTATATCATTGTCATCTTTCATATATGAACCATAAGTTATAAGTATACCCATAGCTATAGATAGAGAATAAAACATTTGTCCCATAGCAGATACTATAGTCATTATAGAAAAATTCTTAAAGTTAGGTATTAAAAAGTATTTAACACCTTCCATAGCACCCGGCATAGTCATAGAATATATAGAAATTACTATTCCTAAAAACTATAAGTATAGGCATTACTATTGTTGATAACTTTTCTATACCATCACTTACACCAAGTAAAACGACTACAAGTACAGACAAGGTAAATACTATAAACCAAAAAGAAATACTGAATGTATTGCCTATAAAACCGGTAAAGTAACCATCGTTTGCAAGAGTTGCTCCGTTTAATCTTAAATATTCAAAAAGTATATTTTTAGAACCCAACCACCTATAACACAATAATAAGGAACTATGAGTATAGGAATAATAGTATTTATCCAACCTCCAAACTTAAAACCCAGACCCTTTCCATAATGAGCAAAAGCTCCTACAGGTCCTTTTCTTGTTATTTTTCCAAGTGTAGTTTCTGAAATTATAAGAGCGTATCCAAAAGTCATCATTAATATTAAATATACCAAAAGGAATATGGCTCCACCATATTTTGCAGCAAGGTAAGGAAATCTCCATAGATTACCAAGTCCTACTGCCGCACCGGCTACCGTTAAAATATAACCTAACCTACCGGTAAAGCTAGCTCTTTTATGCTTATTTTTTTCTTCCATATTACCTCCTAAAATCAAGCATTAGGAATACATCATATAACGCCTTCTTATAATAAGTCAAGTAAATAAGAAAAATATGTACATTTCTTATATTTCTATCTCTCCTACAAAGACAGTTTTTGCTTCTCCAGTCATATATATATGAGAACTGGACTCATCATAGTTTATTTTTAAATCTCCACCTTTTAAATGAACTACAACTTCCTTATCAACAACGCCTTTTAATATACTTGCATAAGCACTGGCTGTAGCACCTGTTCCGCAAGCAAGGGTTTCTCCACTTCCTCTTTCCCATACCCTCATATAGATATTTTTTTTATCTTCTACATATATAAATTCAGAATTTACTTTATTAGGGAAACGCTTATGAGTCTCATATAAATCTCCTATTTTTTCCAAATCCATATTATAAAGTTCCTTTTTGAATCTACATAGTAGATAGCATGAGGATTACCCATATCTATACCTATAAATTCTTTTTTTCTTCTCCTACAATATTTATTTTTTTCAGGTAACTTACTATCAAGCTTTAGGGACTCCCATATCTATCTGTATGAGTTTTGCTAGCCCTTTATCATCTTTTTTTCTTTTTATAACTACTTTTTTTATCTCCGGCTAAAGTTTCTAAAATAAACTCATCTTTTGTTACATACCCATTATCATAAGCAAATTTTGCTACACATCTAGCACCATTCCCACACATTTCAGACTGTGAACCATCTGCATTATACATAGCCATACGAACATCTGCATGCTCACTTTTACAAACTAAAAATAAGTCCATCACTTCCTATACCATAATGCCTGTCACTTACTATCTTTGCAAGCTCACCCGGATTTTCAATATTATATTTAAAGCAATCTATGTATACATAATCATTTCCTATACCTTGCATCTTAGTAAAATTAAATTTCATATAAAATTACTCCTTCAAACTTATTATCATAAGAGCTGTATCTAACATAGAATTTCCACTATTCATACTAGTCTTTTGTAGATACCTATGCGCTTGCTCCTCTGTCATATTATTTCTTTCCATTAATAAATCCTTTGCCTTTTTTATAAGTTCAAAGTCTTGATTATTTTTTTGTTTTACAAACTTCTTCTTTCTTTTTCCTACTTCTTAGAATACTTTCTACAAGCATATCTACACTACTAACTAGAGCATGCACTTTTTAACGGTGTGGGGAGAAAGATAACATTTTCACTTATTCCATCTATTACCTTGTTAGCCCCCGTAATAAGGAGCATATTTATACCGAAATCAAGATTTTCTCTAATTTCCGTATATAGCATATCAGGAAAAGCATAAGAACAAATAAGTATACCTTCTTCCAAAGAATTGGCTTGTTGTATAGCCTTAGCTCCTGTAAAAGCGGTAGCTATAACGTTATAACCATTTTTTATCAGTATATTTTTAATTGCTTTTGCATCTTCTGTTTTAGGAAATGCAACAATTATATCTACCACTCTCTTTCCTCTCTAATACTTATAAAGGTATTCTTTAATCTCCCAATCAGAAACCGATTTCAAGTATTCTTTCCATTCTTTTTCTTTTGCAGCTAAATATTGTTTGAAACTATGCTCTCCTAAAACTTCTTTCATAAACTCACTGTTTTTAAAAACTTTCTATAGCTTCACCTAAAGTTCTAGGTAAGATATGTATATTTCTTTCTTTTATCTCTTTTTCGCTAAGAGTAAATAAATTATCATCAATACTTTTTACAGGTCTTAATTTCTCTTCAATTCCTCTAAGTCCTGCTTGTAGACAAGCAGCTAAAAACAAAAATATGGATTGCTTGCAGTATCCGGACATCTAAATTCTACTCTAGTTTCACCACCTCTATGACTAGGTATTCTAATAAGTGTACTTCTATTGCTCTTTGAACTCCATGTTATATATACAGGAGCATCAAATCCCGGTACTAATCTTTTATATGAATTAACTAAAGGATTGGTAAGTAGGCTCATTTCACCCATATACTTTAATATTCCTGCCATAAAATTATAAGCATATTCACTAAGCCCTGTTTCATCATCAGAGTCAATAAAAAGATTATTTCCCTTTTCATCTCTTAATTCTATATTCAGATGCAAGCCGTTACCATTAGAATTTTCTATAGGTTTAGGCATAAACGAGGCATATAAACCATGCTTTTTAGCTATAGTTTTTATAGCAAACTTACTAGTCATTATAGTATCTGCCGCTTTTAGAGCACCCTCATATTCAAAATCCACTTCATGTTGAGCCGGCGCTATTTCATGATGAGAAGCACTGACTTTATAATCCATATCTTCTAAATTTAATACTATATCACGCCTTATATTCTCAGCATTATCCAAAGGTCCTACATCAAAATATGAAGCCTTATCACTCTCTATTAAACTGGCACCACCCTCTTCATCTGTATTAAAAAGTATAAATTCAATTTCACTTCCTACATAAAACTTATAGCCCTTATCGCTTGCTTTCTCTATGGCTCTTTTTAATACATTTCTAGGATCACCTTCAAAAAGCTCTGCCATCCGGTCTATACACATCACAAATAAATCTAGCTACCTTCCCTGTTTGTGGTCTCCAAGGAAAGATTTTAAATGTATCAAGATTAGGATGTAAATACATATCAGAATCTTCTATATGCACAAAAACCTTCTATACTGGAACCATCAAACATAAATCTATTATTAAGAGCTTTTTTTCGAGTTGACTTACAGTTATAGCAATATTCTTTTAAAAATACCGAACATATCTGTAAATTGTAATCTTATAAATTCTACATCTTCTTCTTCAACTATCCTAAAAAAATATCCTCTTTTGTCATAATTTTTCCTTTCATATCAAACAAAAATAAGTTAGTTTAGAAATATCCAAACTAACTTTAATTTTACTTTTATTTAACCCACTTGTAAACCTTTTAAGCATAATATATATTTTTACAAATAAAATATATATACAAGTAAGACTATACCTTATGCCATTACCTCATATGGTCTATTATCACTGATTATTCTATTTCTTCTGCTAACTTAGTAACTTCTTCCAAACTAAGCCCACTGGCATATATGGCATAAGTATAGCCATTTTTCTTCCAATAAGCCATATTTATATGCTCATCCTCTCCCTTAATGGTTACTACTGTATTATTGCTAAGAGTTACTTCTGAAGTCATAGGATATTCTGTATAATCTCCTGCAAGCTTATCTTCTGTACCTAATGCTTTTCTTATACTTATTTCTTGTTCTTCGCCTTGATATACAGTTTGAATTATAGATTTATCCATAGCTTCTATAAGAATTCTATTGTAGCCGTCTATATTATCAGGAAGCTTTATACTAAAACCTGCTATTTTAGCTGCTTCTTCCAAATTATCCACTGTTACAAAAGGATGTGCTGGCTCTACTTCACTTGTACTTTCAGTTTGCGCCACTATTCCGGCAGCTACAGTTTCATTTGTACTCACATCTTTTTTTGCACAAGCTACTATAAGTAAACTTGCTAAACCTATAGCCAATATTATATTTCTTTTCATCTTCTCTTTCTCCTTATAAAAGCTTAAATCTTACTTTGTCTGGAAATATACAATAAAAAGTCCCTAAATTCAAGCTTTATAAGTAAATATTAAGTCTTATGTAATCTATGTGTCCATTTTGTGTTTTATTCCCTTTATATATGCCAATCTTTCCTTGAATTCTCTTTCTTCTCCCAATTCTCCTGCTTCATAATACACTCTGTCTTCTAAAATAGGTGGTAAACCTTTCATATTACTTATATGTTCACTATAACTATGTGCATACTTGTAATCCTTTCCATAACCTAATTCAGCCATAAGCTTTGTAGGCGCATTTCTAAGATGTAGAGGTACAGGTTCATTTTCTGTATTTTTCACGTCTGCTTTTGCTGCCAACCTTGCTTTATACACAGAATTTGATTTAGGTGCTAATGCCATATATATAACTGCTTGAGTAAGTGCAAGATCACAATCCGGTAATCCAAGATAATGACAAGCATTATAGGCATCTATGGCAATGCCAAGAGCTCTATTATCAGCCAGTCCTATATCTTCGCTTGCAAATTGTATTATACGCCTAGCTATGTAGAGTGGCTTCTCCCCACTTTCAAGCATACGGCTCAACCAATAGATGCTGCCATCGGGATCTGAATTTCTCATAGTCTTATGCAATGCCGAAATAAGATTATAATGTTCTTCTCCATTCTTATCATAAAAGAAAACATTTTTTTATCTAATAAATTAGAAAAAAACCTTCTTATCTATGTAAACATCTATTCCCTCATTAGATACATTATTTACAGCCAATTCAAGAGTATTCAAGGCATTCCTGGCATCTCCATTTGCATACAAAGCAAGTGCATTCAATGTATCTTCATCTATATGTACCCTCTTATCCGGAAAAGCTCTTGTGTCTTCCAAACTTCTCTTTAAAAGAGATATTATATCTTCTTTTTCTAAAGCTTTTTAAAAACAAAAAAACTTTAGCTCTGGAAAGCAAAGCTGCATTTACCTCAAAACTCGGATTTTTCTGTTGTAGCTCCTATAAGGACTATACTGCCCTTTTTCTACATAAGGTAAAAATGCGTCTTGTTGAGCTTTATTAAACCTATGAATCTCATCTACAAAGACCATAGTTCTCTTTCCGAGTAATCTAGCTTCTTCTGCTTCTTTCATAATATCTTTTATCTCTTTTATACCCTGAGATACTGCTGAAAATTCCACATATCTTGATTTTTGTAATATTTGCGATAATACCGGCAAGAGTAGTCTTTCCTACACCCGGAGGTCCCCAAAAATATCATAGAACCTATATTATCACTTTCTATCATTTGCCTCAAAACCTTACCTTTATCAAGCAAATGCCTTTGACCTACAAATTCATCCAAATCTCTAGGTCTTAGTCTTGTAGCAAGTGGTTTATTGAAATTTGAATATGCAGAAAAATGAACTAAATAAATTCATTTGTTCCATAACAAACCTCTTTTTAATTTATTAAATTTTCTATTTCTTCTATTATCTCTTCTTTTCCTTGTTTATTTAAAGCTGAAAAAAAGGAAATACTTTAGTATCTTTTTCCAAATTCAAACTCTCTTTTAACATTTTAATATGCTTAGGTACCTGAGAACGATTTATTTTATCTAACTTTGTGGCTATTATAATAGGTCTAAACCCTTGTTCTCTAACCCAAGAATACATAAGCTTATCATTAGCTGAAGGCTCATGTCTAATATCTATAAGAAGAAATACTGCTTTTTAGTTGCTCTGATGTATGAAGATACCTTTCTATCATCTTACCCCATTTTGCTTTTTATTTCCTCGCTTACCTTTTGCATAACCATAACTGGGTAAATCTACATAATACAAATTTCCATTTACTCTATAAAAGTTTACAGTTTGTGTCTTACCCGAGAACTGGATGTTCTAGCTAAAGCTTTTTCTATTCATTAATGCATTTATAAGACTGGACTTTCCTACATTTGATTTTCCTGCAAAGGCTATCTCCGGAAAATTATTTTTAGGGAAAGAACTGCTTATACCACAAACCGTTTCTAATATCGCCTCTTTTATAATCATATATCTTCCTTTATATTAAAGCCAAATCTAATACTTCCTTTATTTCATCGGCATATACTATTTCCAGCTTATCTAATATCTCTTTTGAAATTTCTTCTACATCAAGTTTATTTTTTTTCGGAACTATAACAGTTTTCATCCCTGCAAGCTTGGCTGCAAGTAATTTCTCTTTTAAACCACCCTATAGGTAAAACCCTACCTCTTAAAGTAACTTCTCCCGTCATAGCTACGTCTTTTCTAACCTTTTTATTTGTAAATGCTGAAAGAATCGCTGTAGTCATTGTTATACCTGCACTTGGTCCATCTTTTGGTACAGCTCCTGCAGGTATATGTAAGTGCACATCCTTATCTTCAAAGTCTTTTATATCTATCTTATAGGTATCCGCAAGAGATTTAACACAAGTATAAGCTATATTTGCAGATTCTTTCATTACATCTCCCATTTGACCGGTCAAAACCAGTTTTCCGGCACCTTTAATTAAATTAACTTCTATTTGTAGAGTATCTCCACCTACACTGGTCCACGCCAAACCTCTAACTATTCCAATCTCATCTTTTTCATTTGCAAGTTCAAAAACTCACCTTTTTCCTTACCTAGAAATTCTTCTATCTTTTTAGGACTTATAACTATTTTTAGTCTTTCTTCCTTCTAAAAACTTTTTCTAGCACATTTTCTGAAAAACGTTTCCTATTTGTCTTTCAAGATTTCTAACCCCTGCTTCTCTAGTATAATTATGAATAATTTTTTTCAAAGCTTCATCTGTTATACTTACATTTTTTTAGAAGCCAGACCATTTTCCAACAATTGCTTTTTTTAAGTAAATAATCTTTAGCTATATGGAATTTCTCATTCTCTGTATACGAAGAAATTTCTATAAGCTCCATTCTATCAAGAAGAGGTCTAGGAATAGTAGAAATAGAATTTGCCGTTGCTATAAATAATACCTTAGATAAATCTATAGGAATTTCTACATAATTATCTCTAAAAAGCGTGATTTTGTGCCGGATCTAAAACCTCCAATAAAGCTGAGCTTATATCACCTTTATAATCACTACTTGACTTATCTATCTCATCTAATAACATAAGAGGATTATTTACCTTTGCTTGTCTAAGTCCATCAACTAATCTACCCGGCATAGCTCCTATGTAAGTTTTTCTATGTCCTCTTATTTCTGCCTCATCCCTTACACCACCAAGGCTTATACGAATATATTTTTTATTTAATGCATTTGCAACACTTCTTGCAATACTGGTTTTTCCTGTACCCGGCGGTCCTACAAGACAAAGAATAGGACTATGACCATTAGGATTTAACATTCTTACCGCTAGATATTCAATAATTCTCTTTTTACTTTTTTTCCAATCCATAATGCTCCTCATCCAATACAGAAGCCGCTTTCTTTATATCCGTATTATCCTTTGTTTTTTTATTCCAAGGAATATCAAATACAGTTTCTAGATAGTTTCTAATAACATTTAGTTCTTGTGAACCGCTAGGCATAGCTCTAAGTCTTGAAATTTCTTTCATCACTTTATCTTTTGCTTCCTTGGATATGTGGAGCTTTTTCAAGTTTTTTTCTTCATAAGTATCAGCTTCGGAAACAGGTGAGCTGTCACCTAATTCATTTTTGAATAAGTTTTAGTTGTTCTCTAAGTACATATTCTTTTTGATTCTTATCTATTTGTTCTCTTAACTGATGTTGAAAAATTTTTGCTTTATAGTAATAATTTCATTTTTCTTTTTATAATATATGAAACTAATATCTCATATATTTCTTCTAAATTATCATTTTTCCAACACTTCTTGTTTTACTTTTGTAATCCAAAAACAAAAATCATTTTGCTACTTTTTAGTAATAATTCTTCTAAAAATATCTATATGTAACAATCCTTTTTATTTTTTTCTATATTTGTATCTCTTACCTTAGATATAAATTCTCCAAGTAAATCTTTTTATAACTCTCAACATAGCTTCTTTAGCTTCACTAGGAATATTACTATCTTCATACACTAGAGTATCACTTATTGCACTCCTTATATGACTTATAAGATAAGAATCATCTTTCACTATTTCTAAGAGTTCATATCTTTCTAAACCTTCAACAATAACTCTCATAGTACTTTTTATTATTAGTTCTAACTACCTGCTTTTATTCTACAATATGTTCCATACCTATATAAGTCATCTAATTCAGGTTCTAAAATAGCATAATTATTCTGTGCAACCAGAAATATTTTTTCATCATCAGCCATAGCACGCTCAATAGCTTGCATAGATTTAGCTCTTGTTATATCAAAATGTATAACTGTATTCGGAAAAAGCTACTAGGCCTCTAAGAGCCACTGTCGGCACTCGTTTATACTTTTTTTCTTCCATTATAACCTCATTAATTGTTTATAAGATTAAAGAGTTTCGTAATCGAAACTCTTAGTCTAATTTCTTTATGCCCTTTGTATTATCTCTATAAACCAATTCATATTCTCCGGATTTTATAGTATCTAAACTTATCTTACAAGTGCTGATATTATCATCCGATGGGACTTCATACATCATATTCATCATAACTTTTTCTATTATACTACGAAGTCCTCTAGCTCCTGTTTTTTGTTCCAGTGCTTGTCTAGCTAATTCTCTAATAGCTTCATCGCTAAATTCAAGCTTAACTTCATCGAGTTCCAGTAGCTTTTTATATTGTTTTATTAATGCATTTCTAGGTTTTTGTTAAGATATTAACTAAAAGCTTCTTCATCTAACATATTTAGCGAAACTTGTACCGAAGTCGTCCTATAAACTCAGGTATTAAACCGAATTTTGTAAGATCCTTAGGCATAGCAAGTTTGAAAAAGTTCATCTACCTCTTTAGTATTTCTACTAACAACATCAGAGTTAAAGCCTATAGCTCCTACATTGAGCCTATTCTCTATAATCTTTTCAAGCCCATCAAAAGCACCACCACAAATAAACAAAATATTCGTAGTATCTATCTTTAATAATTCTTGTTGTGGATGCTTTCTACCACCTTGAGGCGGTACACTTGCTATAGTTCCTTCTAAGATTTTTTTAGTAGGGCTTGTTGAACACCTTCTCCACTTACATCTCTTGTTATGCTTACATTTTCTGATTTTTTTAGTTATTTTATCTATTTCATCTATATAAATAATACCATGTTCTGCTCTTTGTATATCATCATCAGCCGCTTGTATGAGCTTTTAATAGAATATTCTCTACATCCTCTCCTACATAACCTGCTTCCGTAAGACTCGTAGCATCTGCGATTGCAAACGGAACATTCAATATCTTAGCTAATGTTTGTGCAAGGTAAGTCTTACCTGAACCTGTTGGTCCAAGCATTAAAATATTAGATTTTTGTATATCTATACTCGTATCTTCCTTAGATAAAATTCTTTTATAGTGATTATATACAGCCACACTAAGTACTTTCTTAGCTTCATCTTGACCTATAACATAATCGTCTAAAAATTCTTTTATTTGCTTAGGTTTTAGTAGATTAATATCTTCTAAAACATCTTCTCTATCTTCAGGAATACCAAATTCATCTGCAAGTATTTCATTACAAAGTCCTATACACTCATCACAAATAAAAATTCCATTAGGGCCTGATATTAATTTTTCTACATGTGCTTCATCTTTTCCACAAAACGAGCAGGTGATTCTTGCATCTTTATCTTTATTTGCCACCCTTTTCCTCCTAGTGATGTTCTATAACTTTATCTATAAGACCATATTCTACAGCTTCAGTAGCAGACATATAATTATCTCTTTCTGTATCTGCTTCTATTACTTCTATAGGTTTACCTGTATTTGCCGCTAATATAGAATTTAACTTTCCTTTTGTTCTAAGTATATGATCTGCAACTATCTTAATATCTGTTGCCTGTCCCTGTGCTCCGCCTGAAGGTTGATGTATCATTATTTCTGAGTTTGGTAAAGCATATCTTTTACCTTTTGTTCCACCTGCCAGTAAAAAAGCACCCATACTAGCCGCCATACCCATACAAATAGTTGAAACATCACATTTTACATATTGCATAGTATCATAAATAGCCATACCTGCTACTACGCTTCCACCAGGTGAATTTATATATAAATTTATATCCTTTGTTGGATCTTCCGACTCTAAGAATAATATTTGCGCAACTACTAAACTTGCTGTTACATCATTTACTTCATCATTTAAAAAAATATAATTCTATCCTTTAAAAGTCTTGAATATATATCAAAAGCTCTCTCTCCTCTGGAGCTTTTGTTCTATGACTGTAGGTACTAAACTCATCTTTTTTTCCTCCTCATTGCCGAACTCTTTTATATTAAGAATAGCATAAAGCTTGTCTTTTGACAAGCTTTATGCTATTATACAATTTAATCTTACTATATTCAAGTGTATTGATTGTGCAAAAATCAAATTTTTACATTTTCTTCACTTTTTATACTAATTTAGCATTTTCAACTAAGAAATCAACTGCTTTTTGAACTTTGATATCATTAGCCATTTGTTTACGCTCTGCTTCTCCAAATAGTTCTTTTTATCTTATCAAGCTCCATCTTATATTGATCAGCTATCTTTTGAAGTTCTTTATCCATATCTTCTTCACTAGCTTCAAGTTTCTCTGTCGCTGCTACTGTTTCAAGAGTTAATCTTGTCTTTATACTTCTTTACGCATTTGGCTTCATTTGATCTCTTAGTGAATCCATAGTCATGCCTGTAAATTCCATATATTGATCAAGTGGTAAACCTTGAGCTTGCATTCTTCTAGCATAATCATTTATCATATTATCAATCTGTAGATTTAACATTGGATCAGGAATCTCGACAGTTGCATTTTCTACTACTTTTTCAAGAACTGCATTTTCATTTTGAACTTTAGCATTCTCTTCTTTAGTAAGAGCTAACTTCTCTTTTAAGTCCTTTTTGTACTCTTCTAAAGTATCAAATTCACTTACTTCGCCTGCAAACTCATCATCAAGCTCAGGTAATTCTTTTTTCTTGATATCTTTTATTGTAACATTAAATACAGCTGGCTTTCCTGCTAAATCTTTTGAGTGGTAATTTTCTGGGAAAGTTACATTTATATCGAATGTTTCATTTAAATTATGTCCTATAAGTTGCTCCTCAAACCCTTCAATAAATGAATGAGAACCTATTATAAGTGGATAATCTTCACCTTTTCCACCATCAAAATGAACACCGTCAACACTACCATCAAAATCTATCACTGTATGATCACCATCTTCTACAGGTCTTTCTACAGCTACTAATCTGGAGTTTCTTTCTTGCTGTGATTTTAATTCAGCTTCTACATCTTCATCTGTAACTTCTGTAGACGCTTTTGTAACCTCTACTCCTTTATATTCACCTAAAGTAAGTTCAGGCTTAACAGCTACACTTGCTTTGTAGATAAAATCTTCACCTTTATTTACTTTTTCTATGCTTATCTCCGGTCTTGAAACTATATCAAGCCCTGATTCTTTTGCCGCTTCCGGATATGAAGCATCTATTGCAAAATCAACTGCATCTTCTAGAAATACTCCAAAACCGTAATGTTTCTCTACCATTTGTCTTGTAGCTTTTCCTCTTCTAAATCCCGGAACATTATATTTAGATTTGTTTTTATTAAACGCCTTTGTTACTGCTTCTTCAAAATCAGCAGCTGCAACAGTTATAGTAAGAGTAGCCATACTCTTTTCTAAATTTTCTACTGTATAATTCATTATATCTCTCCCTCGAATTTTAAAATAATCATCAATTTAGCATTATATCATAAAGAATATGCCTATTCAAGCGTATATTATAGCTTATTCAACAATATTTTACAAGTATCTAATCATTTCTTAGAGCTGCAAGAGGGCTAAGTCGCATGGCTCTAAGAGAAGGGAAGAAGCCTGCCAACATACCCACTATAGTTGAGAATACCAAGGCAAACAAAGCTAACCATAGAGGTATTTGTGATAAATCACCTGTTGTACCTATAAAGTCTGCAGCTACTCCCAATTTATTGATGGCAAAAGCTGCTATATAGCTTATCATAAGACCTATTATACCACCTAAAAGTCCTATTATACCTGATTCTATTAAGAACATATCTCTTATTTTATTCATATCACAACCAAGAACTTTCATAATTCCTATTTCTTTAGTTCTCTCGTAAATTGACATCATCATAGTATTTGCTATACCTATAGCTGCTACTATCAGAGAAATAGCACCTATACCACCTAAGAAAGCCTGTATCATCTTAGATTGTTTTTTTGACTGTTCTAGCCATTCCATATTAGAATCTGCTTGAAAACCCATAGATTTTATTTGTTTTTGAACTGTAGTAACATTCTTCATATCATCCACATAAACAACAACTTGACTGTATACAAAAATACTTATACGGCTTTCCTTTCTTAGTTTGTGGCTGACCGGGTATAACTTTATTTTTTTATATATCTTTTTTTCAACTCTGTTTTTAAGCGCTTCTATATCTGTATATACTCCATAAGAATATTGACTATAATCATCTATACTTCCTGCTATCATACCTGCAGTTTTTAAACAAATATTTTTTTAGGCATCTTTGCAGTATTACCTGTATTATCCGGAACCTTATTAGTTGCAGAATAATAAGCATTAGTATCTAAAATGGTAAATATAGGTCTATTCATTAAATCTACATCAGGTAAAAGTATTTGTATCATAATAGCCTTTATTAGTTTTCGAATTTACAAAAACTTGTTAATACATTATTACCTATAATATACTCTATTTCTTTACCGTCCATCTTTGGCAATGAACCCTCACCTAAATTCATCCCTTCCATATAATGCTTATTTACACCTTTTATATTCACATTGGCTCGCCAATTTCCCTGTAACAAAATAGCATCTATATCAAGTATAGGGTGAAACACCCTTTACATTAGGTATTTTAGAAAAAAATCTTCAATAATTCCATCGGTTAATATCTTTTGCATTTTTTTCTGATTTGCAATATCATCCATACTTACATTCATACTTACATCTATAGCTGTTAATGAACCTGATTCCTTTAACATCTTAGTTTGCAAATCATCTAAACCTATACCTAAAGATACCATAGTTACAACTGAGGTTGTACCTATAATAACTCCCAAAACGGTAAGGCTGGTTCTTAACCTACGTCTATTTAGATTCGCTATACTCATCTTTAGTAAGTCAATAAATTTCATTAAGCTTCTCCATTATTTTTTTCTTACTTTAACTTTTTTTATAATAAACATAAGTAACGCTATTATAACAATTGCGGAATAACAAATTTTAATACTTTTTACAAATATATTAGACTCCTTAACATCAGGTTCTGTTTCCTTTGTCGCATCAGCTACAGTTTCATCTGTATTATTAGATTCATTTACAGGAATAACTATTTCTTTCTCTTCTGTAGATACTTCTCCGGCATCATTTTCATAACTAACTATAACTTTTCCTGATTCTCCACCACTAGTAGCTATACCTGTCAACATAGCATCTACATTTCCTGTTTCACGGGCTTAATATTTCCAACATAAACTTCGTTATTTTTTTAAATAAGGAGCTTCAAATTTTACACTTACATTATATAGAAGAACCTTTCCTGTATTATTTATAGGGAAAGTTACATTTATATCTTCTCCTACTTTTATATCGCTTGGGGCAAGATCAAAATTACCTATTTTCAATTTCGCTAATTGATGTACAGGTATATCTATATTTACTGATTCTTCTGCATTTTTAAATTCGGAGAGTCAAATTTTTTTCATTTATTTTTAAACTATATGATCTTTTGCTCTATTGCAGGCTTTGATACCATTTTCAATCTTATCTCTGTACTTGCACCTGCAGCTAAAGAATTAACTACTACTGAACTTGAACCGTTTTCCAACGAGAAAACCGGACTATTATCTATTTTTTCAGGCTCAAATGCAAATAATATATTGCTTGCATTTATACTACTTGAAGCATTTTTTTCATCTTTAAGACAAGTTCAAAAGGCTCACCTGCTAATACTTTTTTTCAGGAGTGGTAGTAAAACTTTCAACTATTAATCTTGATTTTTGTTCTATTATTTTGATTAAATTCTCCACTAGCCTTATCTTCTTTTTCCTTATTCGTAACATCTACATAAAATTCGGATTCAGCAGTTTTTACTTCTCCTGTGCTACTTTCTTTATAGCTTATTTTTAATTTTATCGGATAATATCCTGTATACACTTCTTTTTCTTATTGCAAAACTATAATCAAGAGATACTGTTTCATTACTTGCTATCTTTTTCAAATTTTTCTATCATAATTTGCTTCATTTATATCAAAAAGGAAATACTGTAGGATCTTTATCCATAACCATAGATACAACTACATCTTGAGCTGTGATTTTACCTCTATTTCTAAGATTTAAGCTAAAAATTCATAACATTAGGATATTTTTCCGCTAGGAGTAGGTTGTCCTTCTCCTATAACAAAAAGTAGCTGTATTCACTTCTTCTTTTGTTTCCTTTTCAGCTGCCGCTTTTTTTAACCCAAATATTTATATATTCTTGCTCACCCTTGCTTCCACCCTCTTTTACTATCTGAAACATAAACTTGTACACCATAATATCCTTCTGATATATCTTTTTCTTACTTTAGCATTTAATACAACAGTTTTAGAATGACCTGATTTTATTTTTTTCCTATATTTTTTTCTTTTCAAAAGTATCTTTACCTGTTTCAAAAGGATAAGTATTTACATCTGTCTTTTTGTTGCTCCGGACTTGAATTTATATCTTCATCATAAGCAAGACCTATATAAGCATTTTCATAATCTCTATCCGCTGTGAAAGTAAAAAGCAATATTCATAGACTTTCCTGTTATACCGGTAGGTATACTTGTTTGCTTAAATGTGGTATTATCAGCTGTATTAACAAGTGCAGCTTTAGTATTAATACTAAATGATGATAAAACAAGTATGCTGCTAAAAATTGTTATAAGTATTTTTTTTATAATTCATCTCCATATCCTTTCAATATCTATAGACTAAAAGCTTCGTCATCATCATCCGCCTGCATTTTACCATCTACTATTCTTATTTGCCTGTCTGCAAAACCGGCTATTTTGGCATCATGAGTAACCATTATAAGAGTTTGCCCTGTATCTCTAACTATATTTTGCATAAGTTCCAAAACTTCAGCTGTAGTCTTTGTATCCAAGTTACCTGTTGGCTCATCGGCAAATATAATCTTAGGTGTCATAGCAAGTGCTCTGGCAATACCTACTCTTTGTTGTTGACCGCCACTCATAGCATTTCCTTTATGATACATCTGCTTTTCCAAGCCTACTAAACTTAAATATTTTTTAGCTATATTTGTTCTTTCCTCATGACTTATACCCCTAAACATAAGTGGCATAGCTACATTATCAAGTGCATTCATAGTCTGTATTAAATTATATGACTGAAAAATAAAGCCTACATTATTTCTCCTAAAACCAACTAATTGATTTTCACTCATTTTTCTCTATATGGGTATTATTTATTATAATTTCTCCCTTAGATGGCTTCTCTAAGCCTGCCAACATATTTAGTAGTGTTGATTTTCCTGAACCTGAAGGTCCTATTATTGCTACAAACTCACCTTCATATATATCAAAGCTAAGTCCATCTAAAGCATGTACTTTTTGTTGTTCCTGCTTGATAAAATTTATACAAATCTGTAACTTTTATTATAACTTTTCTATCTGACATAGTTTCTATATAGTAATTTTATATTTCTCCTCTCAAATTTATAGAATACAAATATATGAATATTTGTTCTAGGTATCTTAATTATATTTATACCATACTTTCATACTTTTTTTACACCTTAAATATTATTTACAAATATGTAGATTTTTGTTATATCTTGTACATTTTCGTAATATTTTTATAATTTTTTTCTATCTCCAATGCTAATTTTAACTCTATAATCAGATAATAAAAGAGTATTTATTTTATATCAACAGAAAAAAAGTCGTTCCGAGCATAAGTTCCAAACGACTTTTTTTGTTTTTAAATTTTCTATACTATATATCTTATTTTTAAAAAATACTATTTTTTTATTTTTTTCTATAGATATAATATGCTAAAAAAACAACAAAATTGATATTATAAGTGTAATAATATTTGAATAATTCCTAATATTATTAAAAACATATCACAAAAAAATAAAAATTCAATAAAATTTTAATAGCATAGCTTATAACCAATATAAGTGATGAATAGGGATCCCTATCCTTGTAAGTTTCTCTATCAGCTTTTTATATTTCTATATAAACAAGCAAAAAAATTGAAAGTATAAAAAAATATCAATTATAAAAACCATATAGATAGTCCATATCAATGCCCCCAACGTCTACTCTATTTAACACCACTAATGAGAAGATCACTCTCAGTTATATCCACAACTACTTTCAAGCAAGACAGCAATATAAATACAACTACTATTCAATCTCCATTTTTATACCTTGATATATACACTTCATATTCTCCTTTTTGTTTTTTTATTATCATATCATCATATAATAATTTTATCAATAATCACTAATTTAAAGTTTTCATTTAATATTCAATGCAACTTTTTGTATAATAAAAATATATCTTCTCATATTAAAAAAGTCGCTTATATCTAAGGCTATAAACGACTTTTTTTAAAAATATCTATTAAAATTTTATATATTTCAAAGTATTTTTATTTACATATAATATTATACTAAAAGCTTATAACTTATCTAACCATGTCATATAATAATCTCTTTTTTTCAGACTTTTTCCTTATCTTCCTCAAACTCTTTTTGTTTTTTTCGTCTACATAAGCTTTTATCTTCATCTGTAAGACTTCTATCAGCAAAAAGAGAAAACAACTGCATTTTTCTTTTTCCGGCATGTCTTTTAATAAGATCAATATATCCTGTCATATTGGTTAATATATCTAATTTATTTTCAGTATTTTTTTATTCTCATCATATCTATTTAATGCAGCTTCAAGCTCTGTCATATATAATCTTCCTAAGTCATGTTCTACCAACATTCCCATTTTAACTAATTTTTCGGCAACCGGACCTAACTTAGCTAGCATACGCTCAAAAAGTATTTGTTCTTCTTTTTCCATGATGATGCTTATCTGCATAATTCCTGACAAAAATCTATAGCTTCTCTAAAAAAAGTTTAGTATCAACAACTTCACCTTCTAAGACATTGCAACATTTAATTTTCATAATATCGGCAAAGCGAACTATATTTTCATGCTCTGCCATAAGTATTTCTACACCGTAAAACATTTACACTCTCTTTCTAAGCTCAAAACTTGGCTTACCCTGCACAGGTAAAAATTCCACTCCCGAATCTTCAAAAATACCCGCTATAATATTTTTTCTAATAGCTTGATAGTTCTTAACATCTCCCATATACTTTGTCCAATATTTTTTTCATGTATATCCGTTGTTTGAGTTAAAACCATTCTATCTTCAGTATTTTCTTCTATTGCTATAACTCTATCGCAAGGCATACCATTTAACATAAGATTATTAAATAATTCATGAGGCTTCTTCTACACTATTTCCTTTGTAAGCATATCTTTTACCATACTGGAAAGCTAATTTTAAGATTTCCGCTCTTCTGCTTTCATCCTCAGCCAGTATAGAAGTTACAAGTAGTGCCAATCTTTCTTCTACTACATTTACTCTTTCTTGTAACCAGCCGTGAATATTCATTCCATCTATTAAATCTTCCAAATTTCCCTCTTCTAACTTTCCACAAACTTCATCAAGACCGGATAAAGTATCAAGCGCATAAGATTTTTCTTTCGCTAAAGCTAATACTTCCTCTGTAAAATCATTCTCAAATTTAATTTTATTAAAAAGCCAATAGTGTATTGGTCCTAAAAATGCACTCATAAGTACCTCCAAAAATTTATTTTTTTATAAGTATATAATATCAAATACTCTTATTTTTAATACGTAACAAATGTTACATATTAAATATATACCATAATATTCTTTTTTTATCAATCTTATGATATTTATAATATAAACTGTTTTTATATAAAAATAAAAGCACCAGTTAAGGTGCTTTTTATAAAGCAAAACTATAAGTCGGGTTATGTATTATACAATCATCTATCTAGGCTTATTGTCACCAATAAGCTCAAGCAACCTACCTAAACCTTAGCGGGCAACTTTTTAGTTTAATTTGGTCTTGCTTCGAGTGGGGTTTACATATGCCCTTATAGTTACCTATAAGGCGGTGGTCTCTTACACCACCCTTCCAACCTTACCACAAAGTGGCGGTATATTTCTGTTGCACTATCCTTAGAGTCACCTCTACCAGACGTTATCTGGCACCCTGCCCTATGAAGCCCGGACTTTCCTCACCTATAAATAAATTCTTCGCTACTTTAGATAAATGGACAACTTAAAGGGCCACTTTTTCTATTTTATTTATAGCCGCGATTGCATGTTTTACTTGTAGTAAATTTTAACATATTTTATATATTAAAAACAACTTCCACCTATAAATTCTTTAATTATAGAGTTATTTGGTATACTATCACCAGGTATAGCTAAAAAAATAATCTAAAAATTTTTAATAATCTTTTTAGCCACTTCATACTCTTTACTACTTCTATCTACACTAAACAGTAAAGGCTCTACATAAGTTTTTAAAACAGGTAATTCATAGGAAAGAGCCGAGTTAAAAAAATTGCATCTACATCATTTTTGATATGGAAAAATATATTCTTCCTCTCCTTTTCTAACACTATTCCACATGGAAATGGTCTTTTTGGGCACCGGCTCCTCTAGTTCTTGCATCTCTTACCATACGTCTTATTATTCTTAAATCTGTTGTAGCTATTCTATTATGTCTATCTATATTTAAACTACTAAGTGCACTTATATATATTTTAAACTTAAAAATCTTTATTCAATTTATAGCTCATCTTATCATTTTAGACAATGTATACCTTCAATTACCAGTACATCTTTTTCATCAAGCAAAAGAAAAATCTCCTCTATATTCTCTTTCTCCACTTATAAAATTAAATCTGGGTATTTCTACTTCTTCACCTCTAATTAAAGCAAGCATATCTTTATTAAACTTTTCAACATCAAGAGCTTCTATTGTTTCAAAAATTATATGATCCATCTTCATTTTTTTAGGCGTATCTATTCTATTTTTTTGAAATAATTATCAACTTCTATTGTGTGTGGATTTAAACCGTTAGCTTTCAAATGTACTGCAAGTCTTTTTAGAAAAAGTTGTTTTTTTCCTGAAGATGAAGGACCGGCTATCATAACAAATTTTATATTTTTTTCTCTTAGTTATATCTGAAGCTATATCTCCTATTTTCTTCTCCATATAAGCTTCTTGAACTAAAATCAAATCATTAGTTTTTTGTTTCAGCAAAAATTCATTTATATCAGCTACTGTATTTATGCCTATATTTGACAAATATGTTGCATCTTCTTCCAGTTTTTTTCATGAACCTTAGTATTAGGAATAAAATCTTCTACTTTTTTTCATTTTCTTTTCCTACAACGAGAATAAACCCATCTTTATAGCCTTCCAATAAGAACTCTCCCAATTCTCCTGTTTTTTTGCAAGCGAACCATAGAAGTAATCTATATATCCTTCGAAACTATGAATATTTATATATGAACTTCTTCTGTAGGCTAATAATTTTACTTTATCTTCATATCCTAAATTTTTTTAAATAAATCTATAGCCTCCTCTGTTCTCATAGATTCCTTTTTATATATAAATCATCTCTTATCCAAGTTTTAATTTTATCTTTAATCTTTTTCCAATATAGCTTTTTTTCAATTTTGAAATCAGTCCTAAAATATACACCATTTCCACTGGAAAATTCTATTTTAACTTTCTTTTAAGTAATCATTTCCATATAAATCTGATATCGCCTTAAACAATAAAAATACTTATACTTCTTTCTATCTTTCTTCTATCCATAGTCTACCTCCGAAGTCTATATTTAGATGAAACTTCTTTCCTCTTTATAATACTTGATAATATCAAAAGTATTATCTATATCCTTTAGTTTATTTTCTATATCATCTATAAAAACCTTTTCAATTCCATAATGTCCGGCATCTATTATACTTATACCCTCTTCCATTGCATCCAAGCCTTCATGATGAGTTATATCTCCTGTTATGAGAAGCTTTACACTTTTCTTTCTTGCTTCTTTATACATTCCTTTTCCGGAACCCGGCGAAATAGCTATCTTATCAAAGCTTTCATCCAAATTTCCGTATACTACTGTCTTTTCTAAAGCAAATTTATCTTTTATTATCTTTGCCACTTCTCTCAAAGTCATAGGTTTATCAAGTTTTGATATACCCCCTATACCTACCGACTTATTATCAAATATATTTGTTTCTTCTAATACTTCTTTAAAATCCATATTAAGTTTAGAAAAACTCGCCTTGGTCATACAATTAGGTGCTATATCATAATTTGTATGCATAGCTATGTAGCTTATGTTGCTTTTAATTAAATCTATAATTTTTTTATTCCCAAGCCTGTACTATCGGTAATTTTATTTATCTTTGAAAAATATTAGTGGATGGTGTGTTATAATAGAATCCACTTTTTTTCTTTTATAGCTATATCAAGTAACTCTTTTTGTCAAATCCAAGCCTACTAATATCTTATTTATTTCCTTTTTCTCACTTCCAATCAATAAGCCGACATTATCCCAATCCATAGCTAAGCTGCAAGGCATAATTTCTTCTAATTTATTAAGTAAGTTATTGCATTTCATAAAAGCACCTCTTCTATGAGTCCAACTTGATCTTCTAATTCTTTTTTTCTTTCCAAAGCTTTTTTTCACCTTTTTGTGTCTTTTTAAGCTATTTAGTATATCTATTTTTTTGTATTTAACTCTTCATTTAAAAAAATTGTCTTAAAAATAGGATGTTTAGCCTTTATTAGATATTCACCATAAATATCATATTTTTAAATACTCATCTTTTTTTCACTAAGACTTAACTCGCTTTTTTTTCAAAAAAACAGCCTTAATTATTATATAATACTTACCTTCATCTATGAGCATATCTTCTTTTATTATTTTATAGCTATTCTCTCTTAAAAACTTCCTTAATTTGAACCATTCTGAATGTGGACTTAGTATATATTCTTTTGTAGTATATTTTAAATTATCTCCTCTTTTTAAAAATATCTACAATAAGTTCTCCTCCCATACCTGCTATGAGTATCGTATCTGCTTCATAAGCCTCCAACTTGTCAAGTCCATTGGATAGTCTGATTTTTATTTTTATTTTCAAGCGACTTTTGATCTTATATTTCTATTTGCCTTTTCTAAAGGCCCTTCATTTATATCCATAGCTATAGCAGTCGGTACCTTATTTTCACTTACCAGATAAATAGGTACAAAAGCATGATCTGTACCTATATCGGCTAATATATTTCCTTCGCTTACAAAATCTGTAAGTCTTTCTAAACGCTTTGATAAGTTCAATACTATTCCTCCAAAAAAATCTCTAAGTTTTCCTGATTTACCCGGACTTCTAAGTTTTCTTATAGCTTTAGCTTCTATTTGCCTAATTCTTTCTCTGGTAACTCCAAATATTTTCCCCACTTCTTCCAAAGTTTTTGGTCTGGAATCAATCAAACCAAATCTAGCAATTATTACTTGTTTTTCTCTGTCTGTTAGGCTTTCAATCACTTGTAAGACTTGCTCATGTAAAATACTTTTTGAAACTAAATTCTCAGGAGAATTGAATTTTTTATCCGGCAGAAAATCTTCTAAATGTGAATCCTCTTCATCTCCTATAGGAGTTTCCATAGAAATCGTTTCTTGAGATATAGCAAATATCTCCCTAACTCTATATTCAGGTATACCAAATCTTTTTGCTAATTCTTCAGTATTTGGCTCTCTACCCAGTTCTTGAACCATTTGCCTTTGAGTTCTAATTAATCTATTTATAGTTTCCACCATATGAACCGGTATTCTTATAGTTCTAGCCTGATCAGCTATAGCTCTTGTTATACTTTGTCTAATCCACCAAGTTGCATAAGTAGAAAACTTAAACCCTTTTGTATGATCAAACTTCTCAACAGCTCTAAGTAAACCTACATTTCCTTCTTGTATCAAATCAAGGAAATTCATACCTCTACCCATATATCTCTTAGCTATACTTACAACCAACCTTAAATTAGATTCTGCAAGCCTATTCTTAGAAAGTTCAACAAGTTCTTTATTATCTGATTTTATATTATTTGCAAGTTTTATTTCTTCTTCTTGATTAAGCAAAGGAATATTTCCTATTTCTTTTAAATACATACGTACAGGGTCATCTACTTCAAATTCTTCATAAAAATCAGCCTTTATCAGTTCTTCTTCTATATTCTCTTCTAAAAACTTCTTCAAATAATAATAAGTCCTCATCATCAGTCAAATCTTTTTTTCTAAATTTGGTTCATCATTTAGCTTGCTTTCCTCTATACCCATAGCTTCCCCTAGTCAAAGCTAATATTTAGATTACTAAGTTCTTCCTTTTCTCTTGCAATTTCTATAATTTCGACAGCATCTACAGTCTTTTTGCTTCTATCCTCTAAACTAGCTTGTTTAATCTTTATTATAGTTTCATTTATAGCAATACTTCTATCGTTACCGGTGTTGTCATCATTTAAGTTCGTATTAAAAAAATTTTAGCTACTCTTTTTTTGATTTTTTTCTTCATCATCCATATAATAATTAATCATCCTAGCGGATTTAGAATACCTTCATCATAATCAGCATATACTTTTTTTCTAAAAGATCCCTATATAGCTCATCACTAAAAATCTTCTACTTTTATATATTTTCTGATTTTATTTATTAGCTATTATCTTCTATCATCCAAGTAATAAGTAGAGCTTGGCTTTTTAGTAAATTATCCTCTTTATCTATCTTCTTTCTTCTTGTATTTCTATTTTCTTCTACTTCTTTTTTTATACTTACACCTCTTGCAAGACTTATAACTAAGGCTTTTGAGATTATTAATATCTATCATAAATTCTCTGAAACTGCTTGTGTATAATTATCTCTTTCAAGTCCAAACTCGAACTCGCATAATTTCTTAGCAATTTCTATATGAAAACTAGTCTGACTTTCAGGATCTGCTAAATCATAATTTTTTTGTAGTAATTCAATTTCCCAAATAAATGAATTTTTTTGAATTTTCTATTCTTTTTCAAACTCACCCGTTCCAAGTGCTTTTATAAATTCATCAGGATCCTTATATGGTCTTAAATCTAATATTCGTGTAGCTATTCCCACATCTTTCAATATAGGTATAGCTCTTTTTGCCGCATTTATACCTGCCCCATCACTATCAAAACTTAGAACAATCTTACTTACATAACGTTTTATAAGTATTGCATGATTAGGATTAAATGCTGTACCTAAAAGCTGCTATGGCATTAGTAAAACCTGCTTGATGTAAAGCTATAACATCCATATATCCTTCACAAAGAATAAAATAATCTTTTTTTGTTGTTCTTGCAAAATTAAAAAGCATAGAGAGTTTTTACTTTTTATCGAAAAGTTTGGTTTCCGGTGAATTTAGATATTTAGGCATACCCTCACCTAAAACTCTTCCTCCAAAAGCTATAACTTTATTATTATTATCTAAAATAGGAAACATAACCCTATTAAAAAATTTATCTCTGGCACCTCTTTCTTCTATAGTTACTAATCCACTTTCTTTTAATATATCATCAGTATAAAGCTTTTTGACTTCAAATACTTATATAAGTCATCTTTTATTTTATTTGAATACCCAAGTCCAAAACTTGTGATTATGTTCTCACTAAGTCCTCTATCAAGAAAAATACTTTTTTTAGCATATTCCCCATTCTTTGAATTTAATTGATGATAAAAAAATAAGTAGCAGCTAATTTATTTATTTCTTGTAAAGTTTGCTTTTATATCTGAACTTTTTATCTTGTATCCCTTGATCTTCAGGCAAATCCATACCGACTCTTTTAGCCAACTCCGCTACTGCTTCCGGAAAAAGTAAAATTTTCATAATCTTTTTAAAAAAACTGTATAACATTTCCACCTTTGTGGCAACCAAAACAATAATATATTTGCTTTTGTAGGAGATACAGAAAAAGAAGGGGTCTTTTTCATTATGAAAAGGGCATAAACCTGTATAGTTATTTCCTTTTTTTCTGTATTCTTACATAAGATGATACAACATCTACAATATCATTTTTTTGGCTATTACTTCTTCAATAAAAATCTTCTGAAAAGTACATCCTTCACACTTTCTATTTTATCTCTTTTTAAGAGTTTCAATTTTCATTTTATTATACTACTATAGATAAGCTATAACAAGTATATAAAAACAAAGAGATATTAAAAGCTATACTGAAAAATGCTCGGACTATTAAGTCTGAGCATTTCTAGTATACCAAGTTTCATAATCAATCAAAAAAATATTATTATAAAACTTTTTTTATTTATTTTCTTCTACTACTTCTTCTTTTCTTATCTCTTTTGTACGAATTTCTTTTGCAAATCTGCTCTACAAAAAGCATCTATAGATTTTATACCTTCATCTCCGGCAAATCTGCTTCTAACTGAAACTGTTTTATCAGCTTCTTCTTTTTCTCCTACTACTAACATATATGGAACTCTATTAAGTCTTGCTTCTCTTATCTTAAAAGCCTATCTTTTCACTTCTTTCATCAACTGTTACGTCAACTCCATTATCAAAAAGAGCTTTTTTTAACTTCATTTGCATAAGCCGCATACTTATCTGAAATAGGTAGAATTCTTACCTGCTCCGAACATAACCAAGTTGGGAACTTACCTGCATATTTTTCAATAAGCCAAGCAAGAGTTCTCTCATAACAACCAAGACTGGTTCTATGTATAATATAAGGACGTTTCTTTTCTCCATCTTTATCTATATAATACATATCGAACATATCAGCTATGGCACAATCTAATTGTATTGTTATCATTGTATCTTCTTTACCATATACATTCTTAGCTTGTATATCTATCTTTGGACCATAGAAAGCCGCTTCTCCATCTGCTTCCTTAAATGGTAAATCTTTATCTACCAAAATCTTTCTAAGAGCCGCTTGTGTATTTTCCCAATAAGCATCATCTCCAAGATATTTTTCTTTATTATTCTTATCCCATTTTGAAAGTCTAAATGTTACATCATCTTTAAGTCCTAAAGTATCAAGAACATGTATAGCTAAATTCAAGCAATTTTGCAATTCTTCTTCTGCTTGGTCAGGTCTAATTACCAAATGTCCTTCACTTATTGTGAATTGTCTAACTCTTGTAAGACCATGCATCTCTCCTGAATCTTCATTTCTAAATAAAGTAGATGTTTCACCCATTCTATATGGCAAATCTCTATATGACTTTTGAGAATTTTTGTATACATAATACTGGAATGGACAAGTCATAGGTCTTAATGCAAATACTTCTTTATCTACCTCTTCATCCCCAAGAACAAACATACCGTCTCTATAATGATCCCAGTGTCCGCTTATTTTATAAAGATCTGACTTTGCAATTAAAGGAGTCTTTGTTCTAACATAGCCCCATTCTCTATCTTCTATATCTTCTATCCATCTTTGAAGCTTCATTACCATCTTTGTACCTTTTGGAAGTAAAAGTGGTAAACCTTGACCTATAACATCTACAGTAGCAAATAACTCCATTTCCCTACCAAGCTTATTATGATCCCTCTTTTTAATATCTTCTAAATGCTCAAGATAAGCAACTAAATCTTCTTTATTATTAAAAGCTGTACCATAAATTCTTTGTAGCTGCGCCTTATTTGAATCACCTCTCCAATAAGCCATAGATGAAGAAATGAGTTTAAATGCTTTAACTCCCTTTGTACTAAGTATATGCGCTCCTGCACAAAGATCTACAAACTCACCTTGCTTATAAAAACTGATTATAGCATCTTCCGGTAAATCATTTATAAGCTCTACTTTATAAGGCTCATTTCTTTCTTCCATAAATTTAATAGCATCTGCTCTTGGAAGTTCAAATTTCTCTATCTTTATATTTTTCTTTTATAATTTTTTTTCATTTCAGCTTCAAGTTTATCAAGATCATCTCTTGAGAATGGCTCATGCTCTATATCATAATAAAAACCATTTTCTATACTTGGACCTATTGCAAGTTTAGATGCAGGAAATACTCTTTTTACAGCTTGTGCCAAAATATGACTGGCAGTATGTCTAACTATTCCTAAACCTTTTTCGTCATTTATAGTAACTATATTTAAGTTAGCGTCCTTATCTACTACAGTTCTCAAGTCTACAAATTCTCCATCCAACTCTGCTCCTGCAGCTACTCTAGCTAAACCTTCACTTATATCTTTTGCAATATCAAATACTGATAACGGACTCTCATATTCTTTTACTGAGCCATCTTTTAACGTAATTTTCATCTTTCCTCTCCTTACTAATCTACTTATCTAAGGAACAACAAAAAGTCCCTTAGATACTTTTTTTATATCTAAGGGACGATATACTTACCGCGGTTCCACCCTAATTGTTTTCACCTCTTAATTAAGATTATAACGTAATCAACGGGCTGTATTAAAGCCACTCAGAGCCGGTTTTCATATATCAGAATGCCAAGGCTTGCACCAAACACCTCTTCTCTGTATTCTTCTAAATATACTACTCTTCTCTTCATCGTTTTTGTACATAGCTATATGATAATACTTTAAACAATACTTGTCAAGTTCAGTAATGAGATTATTTATCACCCTCAAGTCTTTTTCTAATATTTTTGCATTCTATCATCAGTAGAACTGATAATATCTGCACATTCTTTTTAACTCCTTTATAATCTCTTCTGCACCTTCTACTTCTTTTTTTATATTTTTATCTTATGTTCCACACTTGCCCAAAAAAATCCATAGCAATAGTTCTGATCTGTACTTCAACTCTCATAAATTGTTTTTTTATCTGAAAAAAATACAGGTATCTCTATTATCATATGATAAGATCTATATCCATTAGGTTTTAGGGTTTTTTTATAGTCTTTTATTTCTATGATCTTTACATCATCTTGATTTATTAACATAGTAGCTATATCATAAATATCATCTACAAAAGAGCAAATAACCCTAACACCCGCTATGTCATTTAAATTAGTCATCATAGAGTCTATATCTAAAGATAAACCTCGCCTAGTGAGTTTTTCTATAATACTCTCAGGCTTTTTTACTCTGGATTTTATCATTTCTATAGGATTTCTTTTATTTCTGATAGATAATTCATCATTTAATACTTCCAGTTTTGTTTTTACTTCTCTTATGGCACAACTATACATCATCATAGATTGCTGAAATTGTCTTGCATAATCAAGCATACCATCCGGAACATTAGCCAGATCCGGAACTCGTACTACAGAACGATTTAATCCACTTTCAGGGTTTATATTTAATTGCATATGCCCCTCCGTTATTTAAAATTAGTAACTTTATCTGTTGCTCTATCTAACCACTCAGCCTCTAAATATTCCACACTTCCACTATCTACAGCTTTTGCATTTTCAGGATTAATAGGAATCTTAGCAAGAACTTCTATGCCATATTGCTCAGCTATTTCATCTATATGACTCTCACCGAAAAATATTATGTATAGAAGCACAATCAGGACATTTAAAATAGCTCATATTTTCTACTATTCCAAGTATAGGAATATTCATCTTATTTGCCATTTTAACTGCTTTTTCAACTATCATAGAAACAAGTTCTTGCGGACTGGTTACTATAACTATACCCTTTACAGGTAAAGATTGAAATACAGTAAGAGGCACATCACCGGTTCCCGGCGGCATATCCACAAACATATAATCTATGTCTTTCCAATAGGTTTCTTTCCAAAAGGATTTGACCATACCTGCTATAACAGGTCCACGCCAAATAACAGGATCAGTTTCGTTTGCAAGTAATAAATTAGAACTCATCACTTGTATACCTGTATTAGTTGTTGCAGGCAACATAAGATTTTCTTCTGCAGCACTCACACCACCACTTATACCAAAAGCCTTTGGTATAGAAGGTCCTGTTATGTCTGCATCCATTATAGCGACATTAAAACCTTTTCTTCTTGTTTTTACTGCAAGCATAGTAGTTACAAGTGATTTTCCTACTCCACCCTTACCACTAACTATACCTATAACATTCTTTACACTTGAACTTTCATGTAATTTCTCTCTAAAGTCTATCTGCGGTGCCGTTCTTGAAGAGCAATTTGAAGCACAAGAACCACATTTACTATCACAACCCATATATATATCCTCTTTTTCTTATAAATATATTAAGCCTACTAAATATATCTAGTAGAATTTTTCAAAATAAAAAAACTAGTATCTTTCGATACTAGTTTAATTATATATCTTTATTTTTTTAATGGCAAGTTCATAAGTTACCATTTGATTTTTTTCACAAACTATTCATAGTTTATTTTTTTATACACTCTTTAACAATCTTTTTTTATTGGTAGAAAAGCTCTTGATAAGATATAGAAGCTCAATACATTTATAGGTAATGAAATCATATTTTTAGTAATTCTAAGTGGAAGTAAGGCTATAAATGCCTTTCCTTGTAAAAACACTTATAAGATAAGTATTTATAATCAAATTACAAAGCAGAGTTATTATAAGCTCTGATATTATAATTCTTGTTAAAGATGCTTCTTTTTTTATAAAGTATACTACCTCTTATAAAACCTGTTAAAATAGCATTTAAGGTAAAACCAATAAAAAATACTCCATCAGGCTTTACTAAATATTTTACTACATCTGAAACCGCACCAAAGCTTGCACCTACTACAGGTCCAAAAAAGTAAGCAGAAAACATAGCCGGTATGGAGCCAAAGCCTATTTTTGCCACCCCTGCTATATTAATAGTAAAATAGCCTAAAATAACACTGATAGCTATAAGCATAGCATTAACAGTTACAGTTCTTATATCTTTAAACTCATCTAAAGAACTAAGAAAAATATTTCTTTTATTATCCATAAAAATACCTCCTTTGCAGAATTATCATACTACAAAGAAGGTACTAAAAATATAACCTCTACTGCAGTGGGATGCGACCAAAATATCGTATCAATATGATTTCGTCCACTGACAACTCCCCGTTCAAATGGCACTTAACGCATTTTCGTCTACTCTGCTTTTTTTATTTTATTTTTTTGTAATCAAAATATACTATATAAGCAAATATTTTTTTCAAGTATAATATTTATTCTTCTTCGCCAATCTCAGCTATAGCTTTTGCAAGACTATATAAACTTACTACTCCTGCACCTGTAGGGCCTGCTTCTTCATAGCTGAATACGGGCTTATCCATCTTACTTGTACCTGCTATATCAAAATGTATCCAAGGTGTATCTTCTGTAAAAGCTTTCATAAATAAACCTGCTGTTATAGTTCCACAGAATTTATCTCCCAGATTTTTAATATCTGCAAATTCACTCTTTATCATTTCTTCATGCTCATCATAATATGGCAAAAGCAAATGTCTTTCTCCATAGAAGTAACTTGACGCATCAAAGATATTATAAAATTCTTCTTCATCGTTGGTCATAACACCGGTTATAGTTTGTCCAAGCATACCTACCACTGCTCCGGTAAGTGTAGCTATATCTATAAGTCTGGTAACTTTTTCATCTCTTATCGCATAAGTTATAGCATCTGCGAGTATAAGTCTACCTTCTGCATCCGTATTTATTATCTCAACCGTTTTTCCCGAATAAGAAGTTATAACATCACTAGGAACAAAAGAAGCTCGAGATATTCTATTTTCTACTAAAGGAACTATGGCTTTTACATTAATATTTAACTTTCTTTGTGCAATAGATTTCAAAGCACAAACTACTGCCGCCGCACCTGCCATATCCCCTTTCATATCGTAAATAGAAGAACCGGGTTTTAGACAATATCCGCCTGTATCCATACAAACTCCTTTTCCTACCAGACCTAAAATCTCTTCGCTGCCGGGATTTCCCATGTATGAAATTGTAACCAAACAAGGTTCATTATCTGCTGATTCTCCTACAACATTAATAAGTCCCATACCTCTAGATACTAACTCATCATGCTTTTACTATCTTGTAATCTATTTTTTTAAATTCTTATCAGATACAAACTCTTCTATTTGTCTTGCAAATTCTAATGGATATAATAGATTGGAAGGTGTATTGACAAAGTTTCTTGCCTGCATTAAATTTTCAGCTAATATCTTAGCTTCAGCTATATAATCTTCTAAATATTCAAGTTCTACTTCTCCATCTGCAAAAAGAATTTTTAATAAATACTTCTACTTCTTTATTCTCATCTTCTTTCTTATCTGATTTGTAAGTTTTCTTTGTATGTACAGTCATATATAAACCTAGTAAATAATTAGGTAAATCTGCCTCATAAAGCAAGCTCAAATCTAAATCTACCTTATCTACACCAATTTTCTTAATTAGCTTTCCTGTATTAAAGCCGACCTCCCTATATCCAAGGTATTCATCGCCTATCTCGTCAAGACCTACATAAGCTCTATCCTCTCCTACTATTAAATTTTGACCCTTTTTACCTTCAAAATCTCCCTTTAGCCTATATTTTATATCAGAAGCCAAATTTTTATCAACAAGAGCTATATTAAACTCTCCTTTATTTCCAACTTTTATTATCATATTTTTATCCCCTTATTAAAATTAGGTAGATACCTTATACAGCATCTACCTTTATAATATAACCTAGAGGGGGTAATATATCAAGCTAAGTTAATCTAAATTCAGCTTATTTTTTTCAATATAACTGTAGTTATAGTAAACATTATAATTATTCTAACTATATTGTATAGATCGACTAAAAAGTATAGCAATATTCATATTTCTACTGTAATTATCAGAAATAAAAAAATATAATTATTTAAATTATATGTAGCATCAATAAATATAGCAAGTCTTGCAAACAAATATGAAACTACAAAATAAAAATACAAAAAGCTACAATATACTTTAATATCCTTTTTTTCATAATATGACCCACACTGATTGAAGCATATATTGTAAATATAAAAAGCAAGTACACTAAATATACATAACATAAAAAGAATTAAATAATAGTAATATTCTGCCTGTATCCAGCATTACAATAAATTCTCTAATATTGTTCCAATCAAAGAAATTTTTTTAAAAAGTCCACTTCTAAATAATATAATGCTTAAAGATATAAAACCTGACAAGCCTGCAATAAAAATAATAAAAAAACATAGTTAAAAGCTTTTTGATAGTATAATAGTTTCCACCTTTACCGGCAAAGTAAACATCAAATAACCTTCATCTCCAAATAAAGAGGAATTAAATCTCAATATTGTAAATATAGCCAAACCTATAAATATACTCGTACTTATAACAACCAAGGCAAATACAACAAAAGCTCCTACATCATTAAAAGTATCTGTTGTTGGTATTACAGAAGATAAAGCTATCATAACTGCATAAAGTGGTAAAAAAATCCTTAGCAAAGATTTAAATTCATATTTTATAAGTTTTCCTAACATGCAAATACCTCCCTAAAAATCTCATCTATTGATTTAGAATATTCCTGTCTTAGTGCATCTGTCTCACCTCTAAGCTTTACCACCCCATCAGCCAACATTACTATCTCATCACAAATACCTTCTATATCTTGTACTAAATGAGTTATTATGAGTAAAGTAGCTTCTTCAGGTAGATTAGTTAATATAGATTTCATAATATATTCTCTGGAAGCCGGATCCACACCTGCTATAGGCTCATCTAAAAATATAAAGTTTTGTATTTCTGGACATTACAAGCACTAATTGAACTTTTTTTCCTTCATTCCTTTTTGAAAGAGTTTTCAATCTGACATCTTCATTTATAGATAAATCCTCCAGCATTTTTGCTTTTTTTCATATCAAAATCTTCATAAAAAAATCTTTGAAAAAAAGCTAAAAATATCTTTTTACTTTCATCCAATTATTTAAGTACGTTCTTTCCGTAAATATGATATGTACTTTTTTTAGTTTCTATACCTAACTCTTTATTATCAACCAAAAATACTTCCACTATCTGCTTTTAAGCAAGCCGTTTATCAACTTTATAAGAGTTGATTTACCACAACCGTTAGGTCCGAGTAAGGCAACTATCTTTTGATTTTTTTCTATCTCCAAGTTAATGCCCTTTAATACCTCATTTTTTTGAATAGGACTTTTTCAAATCTGATATTTTAAGAATATATTCGTTATACTGTTGTTCCATCACTCTTGCCTCCTAAAAATTTTCTCTTTAAATAAAGATAATATCTCTTCATTAGAAAAAAACCTAAATCTTTCATACTTTTTTTATGAAACTTTCTATAATTTCTGTTGCTCTGGCTTTTTTTAATTCTTTTATTAAATCCTCATCTTCTGTAACAAATCTTCCTTTAGTTCTTTGGCTATAAACCAGATTACTATTTTTCTAATTCCAAAAAAATGCTCTTTGTATAGTATTAGGATTAATTTCAAATTCCAAAGCCAAATTTCTTATAGAATCTAATTGACTACCTGTTTTATACTCTCCGAAATAATTTTTTTGATTTTTATTATGTCTACTATTTGGATGTATATAGGTATACTGTTATTAAACTTATATTTCATATATGCTCCTTTTCTATTTTTACTAGTCATATATTTTTTTAACCAAGCCTTAATTCAGATATTTGTGAACTTATTAACTGTACTAATATATAACTGTGTTAATCACTTAATACAGTTATATATTAGTACAGTTATTTTGTCAAGTTATTTTCTAAAAAATCTAAATTAATATAAACAAAAAGAGATGAGCCCATACCCTAAGCTTAGATTTTTAGTCTAAAGTTTAATAGTTGGTATGGTCCATCCATCTCTTTTTTTATTCAGTATATTTATTTATTTTTTTATTTTTTTCATTAACTTATCAAATGCCAATAAAGCTTCTTTTTTTGTTCTTTATTTAGACTCTTTGGAACTTCTACAACTAAAGTAATATAATGATCCCCTCGTATATTTTTATTTCTAACGTTAGGCATACCCTTACCTCTAAGTCGTACTCTTGTATCTGTTGGAGTTCCCGGTTTAACTTCATATTCTACTTCACCATCTATAGTTTTTACACGAACAGGTCCGCCAAGAGTAGCTGTTGCAAAACTAATAGGAATTGTAGAATAAATGTTGTCATCTTGTCTTTTTAGAAACGGATGTGGTCTAACCATTACTTCTACAAGTAAATCTCCTCTAGGGCCACCATTAGTACCCGGTTCACCACCACCTGCCATTCTAATTGATAAACCACTATCTATACCTGCCGGTATATTTACTTTAAATGTCTTTCTCTTAGACTTATAGCCATTTCCATGACAAGATTCACACTTTTCTTTTACTATACTACCACTACCTTGACATTTTGGACAAATACTTTGATTTTGTACAGTACCAAACATAGTTTGCTGAGTATATACTATTCTACCGCTACCATGACAGTCAGGGCAAGTTTCCTTAGCAGTTCCCGGTTTTGCACCTGTACCGTGGCAAACTTCACATTCTTCTTTATAATTGCTTACATTTATCTCTTTTTCTACACCGGTAACCGCTTCTTCAAATGTGATAGTAACTCCGGTTCTTATATTTGCACCTTTCATAGGAGCATTACTTCTGGCACTTCTACCACCAAAACCTGAAAAGCCACCCGAAAAACCGCCACCACCAAATAGGTCTGAGAATATATCACTAAAGTCGGCACCCGAAAAATCAAAGCCGCCAAAACCTCCTGAACCTGCTCCTGCGCCCCCCTCAAAGGCTGCATGACCAAATCTATCATAATTAGCACGCTTCTCATCATCACTTAAAACAGAATATGCTTCACTAGCTTCTTTAAACTTTTTTTCCGCTTCTGTATCACCCGGATTTGCATCTGGATGATACTTCTTTGCTAAGGCTCTATATGCTTTTTTTATTGCTGCCGCATCGGCATTTTTTTATCAATTCCAAGAACCTCATAATAATCTCTTTTTGTGTCTGCCATTTATTCCTCTTTCAAATATATTATCACAAAATGTACAGGCCAAAAACAGCCTGCACATTCATATTTTCAACTCAGTATTTTATACTTCTTTTAAACTCTCCGTCAACAACATCATCTTCAGCTGCTTGATTAGCTGTAGCACCTGTATTATCATTTGTAGAACCCGCAGCTGCTTGTGCATTCTCATAAACTTTTGTAAAGAGAGCTTGTGCACTGGTCATGAGTTTTTTTCTCTAGCTGCCTTAATTTCTTCAACTTGAGCATCTGTTATAGTTTCAACAGGAGCTTTTTCAAGTAAGTCTTTAAGAGCATTTAGATCCGCTTGTACACTGGTCTTGTCAGCCTCAGCTATCTTATCGCCTACTTCTTCTAATGCCTTTTCTGTTTGGAACACCATAGAATCTGCTTCATTTCTTACATCTATAGCCTCTTTTTTCTTCTTATCTTGAGCCTCAAACTCCGCAGCTTCTTTTACAGCTTTTTCTATATCTGAATCTGACATATTTGAACCTGAAGTAATGGTAATGTGTTGTTCTTTACCTGTTCCAAGATCCTTAGCTGAAACATTAACTATACCATTTGCATCTATATCAAAGGTTACTTCTATTTGTGGAACTCCTCTTCTGGCAGGTAAAATACCATCTAATCTAAATTGTCCTAGAGTCTTATTATCTCTAGCAAATTGTCTTTCACCTTGTACCACATGTATATCAACTGCCTCTTGATTATCTGCCGCTGTAGAGAATACTTGACTTTTCTTTGTAGGAATTGTTGTATTTCTTTCTATAAGCTTTGTAGCTACTCCACCCATAGTTTCTATTGAAAGTGATAAAGGTGTTACATCAAGAAGTAATACGTCTCCGGCACCAGCCTCACCGGCAAGCTTACCACCTTGTACACTTGCACCTATAGCAACACACTCATCAGGATTAAGAGTTTTACTTGGCTCTTGGTTTGTTAATTGTTTAACCTTTTCTTGAGCATTAATCATACGTGTTGAACCACCAACAAGTAATACTTTACCTAATTCACCGGCTGTGATACCTGCATCTTTAAGTGCATTCTGTACAGGAATAGCTGTTCTTTCTATTAAATCACTTGTTAATTCATCAAATTTAGCTCTTGTAAGAGTCATATCAAGGTGCTTTGGTCCTTCTGCTGTAGCTGTAATGAATGGTAAGTTTATATTAGTTGTAGTAGATGATGAAAGTTCTTTTTTAGCCTTTTCTGCAGCTTCTTTTAATCTTTGAAGAGCCATCTTATCAGCACTAAGATCTACACCTTCTGCCTTTTTAAATTCATCTACCAACCAATTTGTAATTTTATTATCAAAATCATCACCACCAAGGAAAGTATCACCATTTGTAGAAAGAACTTCTATAACACCATCACCTATATCAATTATAGAAACATCAAATGTACCGCCACCAAGGTCATATACCATAATCTTTTGCTCTTTTTCGTTATCTAGACCATAAGCAAGAGCTGCGGCTGTTGGCTCATTAATAATTCTCTTAACGTCAAGACCTGCAATCTTACCTGCATCTTTTGTAGCCTGTCTTTGAGCATCATTGAAATAAGCAGGAACTGTAATAACTGCTTCGGTTACTTTTTCTCCTAAATAGTTTTCGGCATCTGCTTTTAGTTTTTGAAGTATCATTGCTGAAATCTCTTGTGGTGTATAACTCTTATCATCTATAGTTACTTTGTAATCTGTACCTATATGTCTTTTAATTGATGAAATAGTTCTATCTGCATTCGTTACAGCTTGTCTTTTTGCAGGTTCACCAACAAGTCTTTCACCTGTTTTTGTAAACGCTACTATTGATGGTGTTGTTCTGGCACCTTCTGCATTTGGAATAACTACCGGTTTACCACCTTCCATTACTGCTACACAGCTGTTTGTTGTACCTAAATCTATACCTATTATTTTACCCATAATCTTAATCTCCTATTCTAAATTTTCTATCTATAAATTAAATATATTGATAGTATGTAATATTTTCTTAGCCTATAAGCCCCTACTTCGTATGGACCCGTATATTCGTATTCCCGCTCCTTGCTTCGCAAGGTGCTTCATACTCATATCCGTTCATTTTACAAACTTATAAGTCTTTTTGTGCAAGCACAAAGTCTTTTACTTCTTATTAGCGTATAAGCCCCTACTTCGTATGGACCCGTATATTCGTATTCCCGCTCCTTGCTTCGCAAGACGCTTCATACTCATATCCGTTCATTTTCCGAACTTAAAAGTCTTTTTGTGCAAGCACAAAGTCTTTTTCTTCTTCTTAGCGTATAAGCCCCTACTTCGTATGGACCCGTATATTCGTATTCCCGCTCCTTGCTTCGCAAGGTGCTTCATACTCATATCCGTTCATTTTCCAAACTTATAAGTCTTTTTGTGCAAGCACAAAGTCTTTTACTTCTTCTTAGCCTATAAGCCCCTACTTCGTATTGGCTCGTATATTCGTATTCTCGCTCCTTGCTTCGCAAGGTGCTTCATACTCATATCCGCTCATTTTCCAAACTTATAAGTCTTTTTGTGCAAGCACAAAGTCTTTTAAGTTTGGAAAATTTTATACGCTTAATTCGCTACTTTTACCATACTGTATCTTAGTACGCTATCTTTATACATATATCCTTTTTGTAATTCTTCTATTATTATATTTTCTCCTACATTTTCATCTTCTATATGCATAACAGCATTATGAAAATTAGGATCAAATTCTTTTCCTATACATTCTATAGGACTAACTCCTGCTTCTTCCAAATTCTTAATAAGTTGCTTATAAATCATATCCATTCCGTCAAAAAAACATTTTTTTGCCTCGCCATCTACCGGTGGATTTTTTTAAGCCTCTTTCAAAATTATCTATTATAGGAAGAAGCTTATCTACTATATTCTTAGCACCCATATCAAACATAGCTTGTTTTTCTTTTTCTGTACGTTTACGGAAATTATCAAACTCTGCCATATTTCTTATAAGCTTATCATTTAACTCTTCTATCTTAGCAAGCTTACTGTCTTTCTCTTCTCTCTCTGTTTCTTCTTTTCTTTCTTCCTCCTCAAGTATAGATGCTACTTTTGCGGCTTCCTTTGCTACTTCTTCAAGTCTATCTTCTTCTGTACTTGTATCTATTACCTCTTCATTTATCTCATCTGAAAGTTCTTCTCTTTTATCTTCCACTTAGAGCTCCTTTCTATTCCTTCAGTTTTTCTTCTAATTGATCCATAATAGTTCTAATAGTTCTTAAAACTTTTTCATAATCCATTCTCTTTGGTCCCACTATACCTATAGTTCCTCTTATTCCTGCACCAAATTCGTAGTTTGCTGTTACAAGAGAACAATCTTTCAAGTCTTGTACAGGTAGCTCTTCTCCTATATAAACTTGTATACCGGTTCCTTTATCTTCCAGATTATTATCTAAGCCATCAACTAAAAATCTCTTTTAACTTTTCTTTCTCCTCAAATGCCCCTATCAACTCACTTGCTTTATCACCTGCAGCTAACTCAGGATATTTAAAGAAGTTTGTTGCTCCGCTAGTATATATTTGTAAATTCTCATCTGCACTGTCAAAATCTTTAGCGAGTCTTTCCAAAAATAAGTTCTGCTATATCTCTTAAAACTCCTGCTTCTTCTTTTAGCCTATTAATAACCGGTATATTAATTTCTTCTATAGCCAAACCGGCTAAATTATTATTAATAATAAGATTTAGATTTAATAACTCCTTTTCATTAAGCGAAGGAGAAATATTCAATATACTATTCTTAATAATATTTCCCTCTACCACTGTTACAAGAAGTAATTTATTTGTATCAATATTACTAAGTTGAATAAACTTAATCTTATTCTTATGATACTTAGGCCCGGAAATCATAGTTGCATAATTTGTATTTGTAGCAATCATCTTAGCCAATCTTGTAAGAACATTTTCTATCTTATCAACTCTCTCTAAGACATCACTCTTAAACTCACTAACTTCTGTTATCTTATCTTTTAAGATTTCATCTACATAAAAACGGTAACCTTTATCACTAGGTATACGACCTGAAGATGTATGTGGTTGAACAATATAACCCATCTCTTCCAAATCGCTCATCTCATTTCTAATAGTTGCACTACTAAGCTTCAAGTCAAGTATTTTAGAAATAGTACGTGAGCCAACCGGTTCTCCTGTCTCCATATAAGACTTTATAATAGTTTTTAGTATCTTAACTTTTCTATCATCCAATTCCATCAGCTCACCTCCTTTTCTCTTTATTAGCACTCACTCTATATGAGTGCTAATCTTTATGTTGTTATAATATAACTATAGCAGATATTTGTCAATAGTTTTTATCAAAAAAAGTTTATTCTATAAATTGCAATCCTAAATGTCAGTATCTTATAATTTTTTTCATAAGCAAGTCTATAAACCTCATTAGAGCTTAATCCCTCAAACATTTTTTTCTTGGATAGTTATTCATAAAGTTTTCAATTTCCTGTATTCTCTTTTTGCTAAATTTTCCTATATCTACTCCTTTTTTTCAATAAATCTCCTTATTAGCTTATTATTATTTTCATTACTTCCTCTCTCATACGAGCAGTAGCTATGTGCATAAAAATATCTTATTCCCATTTCTTCTATAGCTTTGGCATTGCTAAATTCTGTTCCATTATCACTTGTTATACTTTTTAAACATTTTATTGAATTTTGATTTATATTCTCTTCTTAATCCTTCTATTGCCTCTATTACTGATTTACTGCCTTTATCTTTTTATTTTTTTCTTATTATCTCTTTTCTACTTACTCTTTCGGTAAGTACTAGTAAGCAACTCTTTTTCCCTTTTTCCTGATACCACTGTATCCATTTCATAATACCTTAGTTCTCTTCTTGCATTTTATCTCTTCGTTTCTTATTTCTATACTTTCTCCACCATTCTTTATTATTCTTTTTCCCAATCTTCTTACCAGCTTTTTAACTTTTTCTTATATATTAGATTGCTTTCTACTAAGTCTTAAAAAAACAAATTTCCATTTATATAATTATATAAAGTTTTAAGGCATATATTGACTTCTATTCCTTTATCTTTAGCAAACTTTAGTGCTGCATATGGTGAAACTCTTTCATCTACTATTTTTGCTTCTATGAAGTTTACTAACTTATGATTACTACCAATTTTTTTAGGTATCCATCCTTTTTTTTCTTTGATTTTCTTCATATCTATTTTTGTGCTACATCATAAGCATATACTCTTTTTTTCTCTAAGCTCTGAATCCATTAATCTAACCATCCCTCTTTTTATCTCTCTATATATGGTTCTCTCACTTACTCCTATTTCTTTTGCTATATATGCTTTTTGTTCTTTTTTTCTTTTTAACAAAGTCTCTATTTTTTTGCTCTTTCTACCTCTGTTAGATGTTTACCTTTTTCTTCTTTCTTTGATATACTTTTACTTGCATCAGGCAATAAATTCCTTTCGTTTTATGTTCGCAACCTTTACGATAACATATTTCTTGTCTGATGTCTTTTTTATTTCTTTTTATCTAATTCTATTCATCATTATCTTGCTAATACTGACACTTTATTTTACAACTTATAGATAATTACCAGTATCAAAAAGGTCTATGCATTTTTTCTATATGAATAACAGACCCTAAGTAATACATAGCAATTACCTCCATTATTTAATCCATTTTCCCCTCACAAATAAATATTGATTAAATCACTCCTGCTTTTTCAAAATGCTTTTTGAGTATCTTTATTGCAGCGAATGCTCCTATGCAAGCAAGAACAAAAGTTATCAAGCCAAATCCTGCTGCCCACGAAACTTTGAAATAAGATAATGCTTCATTTATTTGTACTTCACTCATTTTCCATTTTGATGCTCTTTCCACAAAAGAAGCTGTCCCGAATAAAAATCACAGGAATTACTGTTCCTAAAAAATCTGCTAATGCAAATGTTCCATATCCAATAATCATTCGTCCCTTGCTCTCATAATTTCCTATAATCAAATCACATATAGTTCCACCAATTACAGCAAAGACTGCATGCGGCAAATGTCCTCCTGACAACGCAATCAAACCAAGAAGCGTTCCTGATATTGTAAATACACCCTTCTTTTTAACTTTTACAGCCATAAGAATATAAACGGTAGCAGCTATCATAAAGCTAACTCCTGAAGCAATAAATCCTCCTATAACTGTTGTTGCCATAGCAAAGCTGGCTGCCATGTATATGACAATTCCAATTGCATTAAAGATTCCGATTGTAATAAAATCACGACCATTTAATTTGTTTTTCATAAAAGTCCTCCTAATAAATTTTCTGTATTACTATCACAAGAGCAATCATCAAAGCTCCTAATAGTCCAATCATTAAGTCTGTTTTTCTAAACCGCAATTCTGTTAATGTTACCCTCTTCTCATCACTATCAATTCCTCTAATGAGTACTGAAGCTGACAGTTCATCTGAAATCTTAATCATTCTCATTAAAAGTGGAACAAGCGTATATTCAATATATTTAATTGGATGTAGCAACGGGAAAAATCTGCTTGTTACGATTCCTCGAATCTTCATATTTTCTTTTAATGCCTTGAGTTCTATTTTTATAGTTGGTACAAATCTAAGCAAAACACTAAAAGGTATACCAATGCTTCTTGGCACTTTCATTCTATTTAATGCTTCAAGCATTTCACTTACACTTGTAGTCTTTGTTATATATCCGCCAAACATAGCAATTAAGGTCATTCTTGATGCAAAGTAAATAAACATATATATTGCAAATACGATGCTTGCTTCACAAAACTTTCCAAGCCCCAACTCTATGCAGTATAAAAGCACAAAAAAACAAAATAAAGCGTAATGCTCTTTTCCATATACTGCTGAATACATACAGAAAAAAAGGCAAAGACAACCAGTCCGAAAAAGTAGAATCGTATCGCTTATAAAAAAAGCTAGTAAATCCAACAATTGGAAGTAGAGTAAGTTTTATTCTCGGATCGACTGTTTTTTTCTATCTATCAAGCTCTCTACCTCTTCTCATCTTGTCTAATATGAGAAATTTATTACTTTCACTCATATTCAAAAACTTTTTCTATTTTTTTCCATCTCCCATTATCCAGAGCTTGCTCACTGTGTTTTGCTAAAAAACTCAAAAATCATGACTTATCACCAAAATTGTTGTCCCATTTTTTAATTGTTCTTCAATCAATTTTGCCACTGAAAGCATTGAGTCCTTATCACAACCCGATGTTGGTTCATCATAGATAAAAACTTTTGCCTGTTTCATCATTCCACAAGCTATTGTCAGTCTTTGTTTTTCTCCTCTTGATAAAGCAAACGGATGCTTATCTATATATTTATCTAAGCCAAGAACATTCAAAATAGACTTTGCCTTTTGGGTATTTTCTTTTTTATCTTTATTTGAAATACCAAGCAGCATTTCATCAAGTACACTTCCCGAAAATAACTGATAGTCTGAATCCTGAAATACAAAATATGACATATCCATTAAATCTTTACGATTCAACTCTTTATCTTTTTCCGCCCATATTTTCCCTCTTTTTATCTTCTCAAGTCCTGAAATTACCCTTGCAAAAGTAGTTTTTCCCAGTACCATTTAACCCAATAAGACCAATGGCTTTTTCCACACTCCATATTGAAATCAAGATGATTTAAGATATATTGGTTTTGCTTATTTCCAACCTTAGTTACACTTGGGTAACAAAAATTTCAAGCCTTTCCCACTGATACTTTCATCATTTAATTGATATAAATCTTTCTTCTCACTTATCCTGTATTCTTTTTAATTCAAGAGTTCTTAGTCCATTATCATCCCAAAACTTCCCTTCAAGATGGATAACTTCTTCCCGACTCAAGTCCTGTGCAATCTCTCCATCTTTAACCAAAAAGAAAACGGTCAAATAAAGATTTTTACATAGTACAAACGATGTTCAATTAGAACAACAGTTGTTCCCTTTTTCTTTAATTTTTCCAAAATTAAAAATAGGTCAAATGTTGCTTTCATATCCAAATTTGCTGAAGGCTCATCTAAAATTAAAACTTTCGGATTCATTGCATAGATGCTTGCAATAGCTATCTTTTTGTTTCTGCCCGCTTGATAATTCAAAAACAGATTTTCCTTTCAGTTCCTCAATATCCAGCTCTGCATATACTTCTTCTACTCTCTGTTTGATTTCATATCTTGATTTGCAGATAGTTTGAAGCCCAAAAGCTATTTCTTCATCTGTCGTTGTCGTGAAAAATTGACTTCTTGGATCTTGAAATACAGTACCTACAATACGCCCTATTTCATGAAGCGATAATTTGCTTATATCTTTTCCGGACGCAAAGGCTTCTCCTTGCATTTTGCCTTTGTAATAATGTGGAATAAGACCATTCATTACACTTCCAAGAGTACTTTTACCACTTCCACTTTTCCCTGAAATTAAAACAAATTCACCTTTTTTAATTTCAAGATTGATATTTTTTAAAGCAGTTCGCCCATCTTCCCATTCATAAGAAACATCTTTTTAACAAAATCATGGTTATACCCCATACTGAGCTTTCCATAATTTTTGCGTAGTAACCATCTTTCTTAAGAAGTTCCCCATGCTTTCCTTTTTCAAGTAAATTTCCTTTTTGAAATACGAGAATTTGGTCAGCTTTTTGAATTGTTTTTAAATGATGAGCCACTACAAGTACAGTTCCATTCTTTGCAAGTTCTGTAATAGCATCTTGTATCAGCGACTCATTGACAGGGTCAACATTACTTGTCATCTCATCAAGAATTAAAAATCGGTGCATCTTTCAGAAACGCTCTTGCAATGGATATTCTCTGTCTTTGTCCACCTGAAAGAAGCCCACCATTTTCTCCAATATCAGTTTCATAACCTTTTTGGCAAACTCATAATAAAATCATGGATTCTTGCTTTCTTTGCAGCTTTGATGATTTCTTCTTTTGTTGCCCCTTTTTTTCCTACTCTGATATTTTCCTCAATCGTATTATCAAACAGTTGAACATTCTGCATAACAATGCTGATACGATCCAAAAGTTCATCATAAGGAATATCTCTAATATCCACACCGCCAAGTGTAATTTTGCCTTGCTGCACATCATAAAATCTTAATAACAGGTTAGTTATCGTCGTCTTGCCACTTCCTGACTCACCAACCAGTGCAGTCATTGTTTTTTTCATCAATATCAAGACTTAAATTTTCCATTTTGAACTCATCTTTTTCATAGGAAAAACCAATGTTCTCAAAAGCTATATCATTATCTTTCGGAACAATCCCATCCACTTTATCCGGTATTACATCTGCATATAAAATTCTTGAAAGTCTTTCATAACTGTCCACCGCCGAAACATAATACATATAGTGTTGTTCCATAGAAGCGAATGGCTTATAAAACTCTTTTGAAATTACTGCAAAGATAATAAAATTAAGTACATCAAGATTTCCCTTTACAACAAATATTGTTCCAGAGGTTAAAAGAGCCAAATATCCAATATCCAATAAAAACCCAAATATCGATAATTGTTTTGCCTTAAATCTTGAAGCTGATTTACTTGTTTCTCCAAACTTCTTTGTTTTATTCATAAGCTCATTATCCAAGCTCTTATTGTTTGAAAAACTCTTTAATACAGGTATTCCTCTCACATATTCAACAAATAGGCTAACCATATCAAGAAGTGCTGAGTTGTTCTGATTTTCTATTTTTTCAGATTGCTTAATTGTCAGATATAGAAAGATAAGTGCAATCGGAACAGATACAGCCATAATAATAGAAAGTTTGAAATCAATACTTGCAAGACCAACAAATACGACTGCACCTATCAAAAAATCACCAAACATTCTTGACCACATATGTCCTACAACAAGGGACATATTATCAACATCTTTGTGTAAAATTGTATTTATTTCCCCAAGTCGTTCATTGGTATAAAATCCCAAACTGAATTTCTTTAATTTGATAATCATGCGTTCTCTTATTTGCTGAACAATATCAAAACCTGCACTATGCTTTTTCATATCCGCAACCATGTTACAAATACCTTTGAAGACTACAAGTAATCCAATAGCAATAAAGTATTTATATAAGCTTGCTAAACTCGTCCCATCAAATATCTGAAACAGTATAGAAAATACGATAACAATCATAGCTATGGAGCTTAGTCCATAAAGGGCAAAGAATACACTTGATATAATCAAATCTATCTTCCCGGTTTTTGTAAGTAGTTTTAACATTTCTCTAAACATTTTCTGTTACCACCTCCGTACACTCGCAATCCACTCCGTTCCTTGCTCGTGAAAGACTTTCGTCTTTCAAATTCCATCTATCTACCTTGTTCTGTGCTTCAACCATATCCTTATAAAAATCACATTTTTTCATTAGCTCTTCATGGCTTCCTGCATCAAGAACAACACCCTTATCCATAACTATAATTTGGTCTGAATCTCTAATCGTATTTAGATGATGAGCAATTGTAATGATGGTTTTATCCTTACTTAAATCATCAATCGCTTCACTGATTAGTCTTTCATTTTCACTATCAACAGCTGCCATTGCCTCATCTAATATTAAAATCGGTGCATTTTTAAGTATCATTCTTGCTATGGAGATTCTTTGTTTTTCTCCACCGGATAACTTAACTCCCATTTCACCTACTCGTGTTTCATATCCATTTGGTAATGCTGAAATAAAGTCATGGCATCTTGCTTTTTTAGCTGCTTCTATGACTTCTTCTTTTGTTGCATTTAATTTTCCAATTGCTATATTTTCAAAAAATGCTTAAATCAAAAAGGATAACTTCTTGCCCGACACTGCCAATCAGCATTGAGATGTTTTCTTGACTATATTCTTTTATGTCTTTTTCCATTTATCAGTATTTGTCCTTCATCTGCATCCCAAAAATCCCATAAGCAAATTAGATACGGTACTCTTTTCCACAACCGCTTGCCCCTACAAAGGCATTCAAGCTATTTTTCTTAAAAATCAAATTGATATTTTTAAGCTCAAAGCAATCTTTTCCGTATGCAAAATTCACATCTTTAAATTCTATATTTCCAAATTCTAAACCTTGTTCTGTCTTTTTGTTTGGAAGTGGAACTGTTAAAACTTTTCCAATCGCCTTTAGAGCTTCCTTAAATACAATAGAAAAATGTTGCAATGTAGCTGTCTTACTTATAGATGCAGTAAAAAGCAGATGATAAAATTATTGCAAGAATAAAAATTAGGAGTTGTAATATTCCCATAATAAAGAAAGATACTTCCCAAAAATCATGACAATTACCACTCCAATTTCCATAAATATGTCAATAAGTCCCATTGGAATTGTAATTGCTCCCATACTCTTTTTAACCCAGTAAATATACTCTCTTGCCGTTTTTAATGTTCTTTCACTAATCTCCTCTTCTTTAGCAAAAGCCTTAATCACAGAAATGTTTTTTACATATTCCATCAACTCTTCTCTCATCTTGTTTTCATGGTTAAAGTAAATCGAAAAGTTTTTATCCATTGTTTTCTGTGAAAGAACTTTTACCAAATACATGAGTGGAACTCCGGCAATCATTCCAAGAGCAAGACATGAGTCCACAAAGATCATAGCTACAAAAATAATGGTAGGCAGAAGTGTAACTGACATTATTTCCGGAAGACCATGAGCAAGGTATACTTCCACTTGCTCTACATCATGTTGAACGATATTGGTAAGCTCTCCAGTATTATGTTCTTTGAAAAATCCTAAACTTAGTTTTTTTAGATGATCTATAATATCTAACCTAAGTTCTGTCAGTTTTTCATAGGCTTTTTCATGGGCAACCTTTGTTGCAAAATAGTAAAACACGCCTTTTAATACAAACGATATAAAGATTCCCAAGAATACATACTTTAAATTACCTTCGTTAATATTGTTTGTGATTAAAGAACTAATCAAATATACAAGTAAGATTTGTGGTATCAAATCAAATACTATTTTTAAAGCAAGAAGTGAATTGGATAAACCATTTTTTCCAATCACTTTTTTCCTCAATTCTTTTTCCGGCATGAACAACTCTCCTTTCAAAATTGAATAATATTGAATTATAATTCAATATTAAGGTTTAAAGTAAGACTTTGCTGATTACGCAAAGTCTATTTTTTTAGTGCTTATTATAGGGATTCCACTCCCTTGTAATAACACCTTGCAATAAGTTTTAGCATATCTTTTGCCCACTTTTCACTTTGATAGTGCCTTGCTATTTCGAGAAGCCCCTCTGTAAAGTTACTGGCTAAAATATGGGCAAGCATTGGATCATATTCCTGTTTCGATTGTCTTTTTAAACTTACTTCAATATGAACCTGCATTTTGCGATATGAGTTTTTGTTTTGCTTCTGTATGCTTAGTACCTGAGCTTTTTATCCATTAAAATAATTAACTTCTTACGCTCTTTTTAAAAAGTTCATGAATATAATTTTCTCCAACCTCATCAAACCTTTCAGAAGCAGAACCTTTTTCCAAAGATTCTTCCTCATTAAAAGCTGACTCGAAGTTTATATAAACAGAACTTACTACTGCATCAAATAAAAATTTCCTTGTTTTTTTAAAAATAGGTATAAATGAGTGCTACAGGAATATCTGCTTCTTTTTGCAATTTCTGTTAATTTGGCACCTCTATAATCCTTTTTTTATAAAAATACTTTTTCCGCTGCTTCGAGTATTCTATTTCTAACTTTTTTTCTTTTTAATACTTGTGCCATAGCACACCTCTTTCTATTCCAATACTGAATTTGTATTTAATAATAAATTAAAATTTAGTATTTGTCAAGATAGCTGTAGAAAAAACCACTACTTTTTGTGTTATAATTTATTTAATATTTAAAAACTCGCTTAACGCTTGTTTTTACAAATCATTCTTTTGTAGCAAGCACAGTAAGTGTGTACCCACTTACGAAAAAAATCGATGAAGCAGCTCCTCGTGGAGTTGCTTCTTTTTATCAATTTTAACTTGTTAGGGAGAACCCTAAGACCCCAAATACTTTAAGAAAGGAAGTTATAGAAATGGCAAATAGACTAAGAAATGTACAGCTGAAAAATAAACTTAACAGAAGATGAAAAAGGCTCTTTTTGAAAAGAAAATGAAGATGGCAAGGTGTAAAAATAATGAACCATTTTTTTAAGAAAAATAGTATCTGAATCAGATATTTATGTTGTCGATTTTCAGCCATTTAGAGAAATACAAGGATTACTTTTTTTAGGTATGCAAGTAGTGTAAACCAAATTGCTAAACGAGTTAATTCTACTGGTGTTATCTATAGCGATGACATCAAAGATATGCAATCTCAAATTGAACATCTTTCAAAAGAAATATGGCAAATACATTCCCTACTACTCAATAAAACTACCGACAAAGGAGATGACATATAAGTGGCAATCACAAAAATACATCCTATAAAATCCACTCTTAACCTTGCTATTGCCTATATAACAAATGAAGAAAAGACAGATGAAAAAATATTGGTAAGCACAAATAAGTGCTTTGCTTCTACTGCCCATACTGCTTTTATGAAGACTAGAGAAGATAATAAAGTTAGTGGAACTGTACTTGCAAGACACCTCATTCAATCATTTATACCAGGTGAAGCTACACCAGAAATGGCACATCAAATTGGAATGGAACTTTGTAAGAGAATACTTAATGATCAGTACGAGTTCGTACTTACTACCCATATAGACAAAGGTCATATCCATAACCATATCATCTTCAATAATGTAAATATGGTTACAGGCAAGTGCTACCAATCCAACAAGAGAAGTTATCATCAAATTAGGTATCAAAGCGATAAATTGTGCAAAGAAAATAACCTATCCGTTATTGATGAGTTCTACGAAACTTATAGAAAGAAATATAAAACTAATGGTAAGTCGTGGTATGAAAATAACCAATTTAAGAAAGGCACTTCTTGGAAAAGTAAGCTTCAATTTGATATTGATAGAGCTATTAAACAATCAGAAGATTGGGATGATTTTATAAAGAGAATGTCTGCCCTTGATTATGAGATCAAATATGGAAAACACATTGCATTTAAGCACAAGGACAAAGAAAGATTTACAAGAGCTAAGACTATTGGAGAAGATTATACTGAAGATAGATTAAAAGAGCGTATCTTAGATAATGCTAATCAAAGAACCTATGCTGTTAAAAAACGTGTCGGAAATATTATAGATATTTCAAATAATGAAAAGATAAAATCAAGCAAAGGCTATGAGTATTGGGCTACAAAACATAATTTGAAAACTGCAGCCGATACTGTACTTTTGATGCGTGAAAAAGGATTTAAGTCTATCTCCCAACTTGATGAATTCATTAAGGAAAGTGCAGATAAAAGGCAAAATCTACAAAATGAAATCAAAGTTATTGATAAGAAAATTTCAGTTCTATCAAATACTATGGAACAAGTTCATACCGTAAAAATGTATCGCCAAATCTATCTGGAATATAAGAAAGATCCATCTGATAAAGCTTTTTTTGAAGAACATAAATCAGAAATAACACTCTATGAAAATGCCATTTCAGACCTAAAAAAGCATTATTCAAAACTTCCAAACTCCAAGGATATTCTGAAAGAGCTTGATTCATTGCATGAAAAAAAGAATACCCTAATGCAAGAGTATTCTTCTGCAAAATCCGATATGAAAGAACTGTATCAAATCAGAAAAAATTATGAGAAGTATATGGGTAAAGAGATGGAAAGGTAGTTTTATTAAATTCTATATTCTTCATTTCTAGCTGCCTCTTTAATATTTTGTGCAAAATTATTTATTAGTTCGACGATAGTTTCATGTAAATCTATATAATCATTTGCATTTGAAATTCCAGCCAGTGTCTCTAACCTCTCTCCGTGTACTATTTTATTTCTATTTCCCAATAATCTCTGATCAACCAGCATTTTTTTAAGCATATATGGATCATTATCTATACCTATTGTAGCAGTAATTTCCTTAAATATATCCATTTTTAAGATTACTATCTGTTTTAATTATATTCTTGCATGGAATACGAGAACATTCTTCTTTTTTTAGCATAAATTTCATCTATCAGTTTATTATGAATAGATGCTTTTTTTGTATCTTCAAATTCATCTAATGAATGCTTCATTGCAATAGCTAAAAAAATTGTTCTTTAGTTCTCCATATTTTAAATTCAACCCTGCAACATATATCAAATAATATTCCGCTATTGACTTAACAGCACCTTCCCAATGTGCATATAACATAGCAATACCTGATCTTATAGCTCTAGATTGTTCACTTTTTTCTTTCGTTCTAGATGACTCAACATCAACTTTTATTGATGTTAGTTCTTTTTTTCTCCATGTCAGTTCATCATCTATTTTTCCCTTCTAAGCTTGTTAAATCTTTTAATCTTCATTGCTGAAAAAAACTCTTTTTCCTAAAAGTGTCAAATCTTTAAATCGTGGTACAGCTCTTGCTCCTTTTTTTGTGCTTTCAATATACATATCAGTATCATAAAACTTTCTTATTCTGTCTACCAAAGGCTCTGGTTCATTTTTTTCTATATAATCAATATTCATGTAAATGCCTGATGCAATACCCTGAAATGCCGATACTAAAAAAATGCTCCCTTATGTTTATCCTCAGTATATTTTTTTAAATGAATCTTCTCCTAATAATTCGTTTAATAGCTTAAAAAGTTCTGTTAAATCTATCTTCTATAATTTCATAGTCTTCTTCCTTAATCGTTTCAAGAATTTTAATAGTTTCTCTATCCAATAATTCTCCTAAATCATTGTAATTTGATGTATCATCCAAATTCATTTTAACTGCAATCAGAAGGCGTAAAAATCAATTCTAACTTAAATTGTTCATCTTCCTTTCTGTCAGTTATGGTTACACATTCATTAAAGTTATTATTTTTTGCCAATTTATCCAAAAACACATAGAAATCTCTATTTGTCATTATCATCAAACAATTTCTAACTTCTTGATCTGATAACTTTGAACCGCCTGTATTTAATCTTTGGAAAAGCTCATACTTCGTATTTGGATCACTTTCCTTCTTTACAATTATCACATCAATTCTTGCTCTTTTAAAAGCTAGTTGTTGCTCCTTTGTAAATGATTTTTCTGGATTACTAGGATTGTTCCACATCATGTCATCAAATGAAGGTAAATAATCTGTCTTCTGTAGTACTAATGGTTCTATTTCCTTATTATTTTCATCTTTAAATATTCCAACAAATTGAAAAATTGTAGATAATCTCTGAACACCATCAATTACATCCCAGACTCCTTCATCATTTTGACTTACAAAAATAGATGGTATAGGGATATTTAACATTATTGATTCTATCAATCTTGTTTTCTGAGATTCACTCCATCTAAATACCCTTTGAAATTCTGGATGTATGTCCATTTCTCCATCTCTATATATATTTATTAGTTCTCCAATAGACATTTGATAGGCATCTCTAAATATTTTGCTTGAACGTTCAATTATTTCATCTTGTAGACTCATTTTTATCCTCCATTTGCTAATATCGAATTTTTTTATATCATTTGCTGTTATTCTTAAAGAAGAACCGCTTACATAAATCCCTATTCTTTTTACATACTCAAAAAAACTCATTACTTTCAAGTATTTCCTTAGCTAAAGATAAATCCAAATTAGATTTAGGTACAATATATATTCCAGAATACGGTATAGTATTTTCGTCTAGTTCATAAACATTAACTCTATTTGTGACAATGAATAACATCAATAATTTTCGCTGATTTAAATTATCTATAGCCTGTGAACGACCATATTCAACCCACTTACTTGATTTATCTGAATCTCTAGACTCCAATTTATCTCTAAACTTTTCAAGATGTTTTATGATTCCAGGATACTGTTTATACATAGTTTCTGTTGAGATTTTTTTATTAATCCTGAATTTCCAAATTTATAGAGAAAAAAATTATTAATTCGTCTACATTCCTACTTAGTGACCTAGGACTTGCAGCTATCTTAACGAGTTCTTTCTCAACAAGAATATTATCAACCAAGAAATATTCATCTTCTTCCTCATAATTCTTAATTACAAATGCTTCATTTAATAAAAGTAGCAACACTTGTAGCTGCCAGAAAGTAATCCGAAAAATAATACTCCCCCATCATTACAATCATTATTAAAAATCCACTTATTATTTAAATTTATTTTTATCTATTAACGATGTTTTTTTCATTACTTATATCGTAATACTTAATACCAGAATATTTATTTGCAGATTCACAAACAATTATAGACGATGAAGTAAGTACATTTTTAAATATTTTTTTCTGTTGTATAATCAAATATTTTTTTGTTATTTTTATCTAATAAAATATTTCTCAAGTCTTGGGCAAATACATTTTTTTAAGAATATTAGTAGGTATTAAATATGCCATTTTACCATTTTTACTTAAATGTTTTAAGCTCAGTTCTATAAACGGATAACAATAATCAGATTTTCCCTTTTTACATGAAGCGAAATTTTTGTCTAATAAATCTACGATTTTTCTTCATCAATATTTGTATAAGATATGTAAGGAGGGTTACCAACTATGAAATCAAATGTTGATTTTTATTTCTAAAGATAAAAAAATCATCATTTACAATATTCCACTCAACATCATTCAATCCATATGATTTAGCAACTATATCAAGATTTTTTTACAATTTTCAAAAATTTATCTTATCATACTCTACAGCAAAAAAATCACGTTTAAGTCCATCTATAATATCATCAGCAGCAATGCAACATCTCTTACAATCTTCAATATATCTTTTTATTGCCTCACATAAAAATTTGTCCATCTCCACAAGAATTTTTCTAAGAATTTTTTTCCATATAAATCAACTGTATAACTGACTTCATCAAGCATTTTTACAATATAAGTCGGTGTAAACACATGGCATTTTTTTCATTAACCATAAAATTACCTTCTTTTTTTCCTTATTTTTTTCATTTCTCTTCAATGCACTCCATAATATCTGATATGTCACACTGCAGAAACTCACATATTTTTTTATTAGCACGTCGGTAGTTACATTTTCATCTTTCTTTAATTTATAAGATGTACTTCTACTAATCCCTGTTTTATCAATTAAGTCTTTGTGTTTTATGTCTCTATCGATTAATAATTTCCATAATTTTTTTATAGCTAAATTTCATTATAAACTCTCCAATATCGTTCAATTTCATAGCTTATAGTTTATTATATCATACTTTAGTTCAAATTTATATACTATTCCGTTGACACAAGCTGTATAATGATATAAAATAATAATGCGCAGTGCGCTATCAAAAGGAGGTTCTTATGATTGATTTAAAAAACAAAAATCTTACAGGTTTAAAATTTATAGATTTATTTGCTGGACTAGGAGGATTTAGACTTGCACTAGAGTCTTTTGGTGCAGAGTGTGTTTACTCCAATGAATGGGATAAATATGCACAGGAAGTATATCAAATGAATTTTGGAGATAAGCCTGAAGGTGATATTACACTCGTTGACGAAAACAGTGTGCCAGATCATGATATTCTGTGTGCGGGTTTCCCTTGCCAAGCTTTTTCAATTAGTGGAAAACAGAAAGGTTTTGAAGATAGCCGAGGAACTTTGTTTTTTGATGTAGCTAGAATTGTAAAAGCTAAAAATCCAAAAGTTATTTTCATGGAAAATGTTAAAAATTTTGCATCTCATGACAACGGAAATACATTAAAAGTTGTTAGAAATACAATGGTAGATTTAGGCTATGACTTCTACTCTGATGTTTTAAATTCTCTTGACTTCGGCATACCTCAAAAGAGAGAACGTATATACATGGTTTGCTTTAGAAATGATTTGAACATTAAGAACTTCACTTTCCCAAAAACCTTTTAAGCTTTCTACATTTGTAGAAGATTTATTATTACCTGATGAAGATGTATCAAATCTTATAATAAATAGACCTGATATGGTATTAAAAGATACAGAAATCAAAGAAAATTCAAATAAGACCATAAGGATCGGAACCGTTGGAAAAGGTGGACAAGGTGAAAGAATTTACAGTCCTAAAGGAATTGCAATTACTCTATCTGCATATGGTGGTGGTGTATTCTCTAAAACAGGTGGTTACTTGATAAACGGTAAAACAAGGAAGTTGCACCCTCGTGAATGTGCCCGTATTATGGGATATCCTGATTCATATTTAATTCATCCATCATCAAGTCAAGCATATAAGCAATTTGGCAATTCAGTTGTGGTTAATGTCTTACAATATATTACTAAAAACATGGGAGAAGCATTAAGTCATGAATACCGCTATATTTAAAACCTGGTTGATTCAAAATGGTAATTCACCTAAAGTCGCTACAGACACTATTTCCAGACTTAAAAAATTGGATAGAGCTTTAATTGAATCTCCCATATCTTCATCAGTGGACTCAGAATTTAATAAAGATGTTTGTGAGCAGCTTTTAACATGTTTTTTTCTAAGAGTGGAAAAAAATCAAATTATGGACTCGTTTCAATTATATTCACTTCCTATTGGCAAGAGATATATACACACGTACAAACTATCATTGACTAAATATATAACATTTAAAAAGGAGTACCCTGACGGGTAACTCCTTATTTACTAATTGTATTTTCAAATTGAATAAGATCCTTTTTTTGTTGTTCAATATCATAGTCCATTAATTCTATTGAAAATATTACATTTGCATTTCTAGTGTTAGATAATTTTCTAACTTTATAATTACTTCCGTTTTCTCTAAGAAGATAGTCATACTTATTTCCATTAACCTTTATTCCATCTAAATAGCTATCAGAAATAATATCTAATCCACTAAAACTAAAATCTATCCCTGCAACGCTCATTGCATATTCAAAATCAGATTTATTGGAATTATTTAAGCTAGATGAACCACTCTTCTTTTTCCCTATACTTCGCTGTTACATCAAAATAATTTGAAATTGATCTATTGAAAATACCAAAAAAACTCCCCTCTATCTTTTGTTATAAAAAAATTCTGCACCTTTTTTTCTTTGTAATAGTTAATTATCCAATTATAGAATACTGATTTTGGCATGTTAATATCTGAACCCGCTGTCCCAGAATTACAAAAAAATCATCAAAATTGCTATCCATAAAATTAACTATCATTCTAGTGTATTCATTTTCACTTGTCTTATTTTTTTAGTAGAATACTTAAATACACCATTTTTTTAAATCTGGCAATAGTACAAATTGACCGCATTGAGCATTTGGTATTTTTTTGCTTCTATATAGAAAGCTTTATCCTTGCCATGATAAAGTATATCGCTCACAGTTGAATCAGATTCTCCTTGTTGTTCAAATTTAATTCCATATTTTTTTCATTTAAATATGCTGTACACTCTTCTTCAAAAATTTCTCCAACTCATTTTTTTATACCTCCTCCAATCTATCTAAAAATAGCTTTTTCCAATACTTTGAACCACATTTGTTGTCATTGCATTTCCTGCTTGTTGCAGTAAATGACGATTACTACCTTTCCAAACACTTTTTTTAATAAAGCAATCATCAAACCCTTGAAATTTCAAAGCTTCTTCGCCTTTTTAGATAATATATTTTTTTATCTCTAACATAATAAATACCATCCCTATGTGCTCTTAAAGTTGGCATCCTATTATGATATAAACGCAAATCAGACATTCTAGTGTCTACTACAACATTATTCATCTCAAGTATTTCTTGTAATTTAAATTTGCCAATATTTTTTTCGTTATTCATATACCTTAATGAAAACCATTCATAATCCTCTTCCGACATATAATTGTCAGTTGGATTAAAAATATGAATCAATTTGAACTCGCTCTTTTTCATCCGGCCAAATAAAGTTCGTTATTCTCAAAGAATTTTCGAATCCTATTATATAAATTCTTTGTCTCATATGTGGAACTCCATAATCAATACTATTTAGCACTTTTATGGTAAATTGAATATCCTGATTTAGATAAAGTAGCAATAATATCGTTAAATGTTTTACCTTTATCATGTGTCACCAATCCTTTTACATTCTCAAAAAAATAAACACCTTTGGTTTCTTCTTTTCTAAAATATCAATAAGGTAATAAATTATCTGACCTCTTGGATCCTTTTGTACCTTCTTGCCTACCAATAACAGAGAATGTTTGACATGGAAATCCAGCAATCATAACATCAAAATCTGGAATGACATTACAATCTATTCTTTTTAAATTGCCATAATTAACATCAGTTTTATCATCAAATAATAAGTCATATGTTCTATTTGCAAGTCTACTTGTGTCAGAAGATCCCACACAAGTTAGTCCACATCTTTCTAGCCCTAATCTTCCTCCCCAATTCCAAAGCAAAAAAATCAAAAAAAGTATTTACCTCCATATTAACCACCTACTCCCAAAACTATTACTTTTTTTATTATACCAGCCATGAAAAATCTATTCCATAGCTAATTTTCATAAAAAAATAATCGGTGCAGCCCGAAGACCACACCGACATATTCTATCTCTCAGTTTCCTTTGAAGCTTCTTTCTTCTCCATAGGTTTTGCTTTCTCTTCAGCCTTATATTTCTTTATTGCTCCAAGTACAGATTCTTTCTTTTCTTCTTGGTTCTTCATCAGTTCGTTTGCTTTTAAAAGCTTAGATGATAGGATTCTAACGTTAGTATGTTCCTTTCCGTTATCGTCAATGGATGTTCTTACCTGACCAAAAAGCTTTACAAAGTCTCCTTGCTTAAAATCCTTTGGAATATCACCTTTATCTCCATAAGCTGAACAATTTGTATAAGTCTTATTTCCCTCATCATCTTTTGACACAACTGAGAAATTAATTACCTTAAAGGTTTCTCCATTTTTTTATTTTCTCTTTCAATAGTTTCAATCTCACCTACGATATTCCCAACAATATTCACTAAATCATTGTCTTCTTTTCCAATTGCTGCACTGTCTTTAATCTGTCCATTTTCTCTAAGTTCATTAATCAAATAATCAAACTCATCATTAAGTAAGCTCATACTGTCATTATCCATATACTCCTGGTATAACTTGTCCAAGGCATCTTTATCATTGATTCCTTTTTCAAAACTAATTAGTGCCTTTGCAAAATCTTCGTGATTTTCGTTCGCCATTTGTTCTAGTGTATTTCTCATTTCTTTGTAGTTCATAATATACCTCTATTTTTTCTACTAAAAATGAAAAGGAGCTTAGAGTAAGCCCCTTAACGTTCTTCGTGTTCTTTTGATTCATTTTCTCGTGTTTCTGCTTGTTTTTCTTCTGACTGATATGACTTAATCCGTCCTAAGAGAGAAGGCTTTTCAGATACCTTTTCTTTGCTTTCTGCCCTTGTGTGAATATTATCCTCTACATCATAAGTAGTTTCAAAGTAGTCACTGTCTCTAAAGTCATTATCGTATCTATCTGGCACACCATCATTATCCAAATCTTTTGCAAGCGGATCATAGATATTACCATTGTCATCTCTTTCAAGACCTAATGCTTTTTTAAGGTCATTATCATCAATAGATACAAACTCTCCAAAGTCTCCATATTCCATTTCTTGTTTTAGAAATTCCAATGCCTTTTCTTCACTTCCAAGGTCTTTGAGATAATCAATCTTTGTAATTGGTTTTTCATTGATATATTGAGTAGCTGTAAAAGTCTTTTAAGCTAATTTCATATTGAATTTCATGATTTTCATCTGGTGTAGTCGTATATGCAATTCCAATATGAGCAAGGTCAGTAAATAGATTATTAAAATTTTCATAGGTATAACTATCATCTTCATATTCCCTTTTGCAAAAATCTACAATAGCTCTCTTTACATCTTCAAGTAATGGATTAGGATTTTCTTTTTCTTCTACTTCTCCCATATCAAGTAGCTTGTTTAATTCTGCAAGTCTTAATACTTTTGTCTTTAGCTCATCTGCTTTTTCAAAAGGCTTTTTCAATTCCTCTTTGGCATTTCCCAGTTGTTCCTTTGTGCTAGTGAGTTTTTCTTCAAGACGATTTAACCTTTCGGTCATTTTATCAATAGCATTATCTAATCTTGTAATATTACCATCTGCACTTGTACCAAGCTCTCCCGAATGGTTTGCAGCACCTTTTAAATTGAAATTATGCTCATTGGTAAAGAAGTTATAGCTTACCTCTAAATCCATATTTCGGTACTGTCCTATGACCTTACTTTCATTAATTTTTACGCCTTTAATCGCTTCTAAGAGCTTTTCTCCAGCTATCTTTTTATCTCGAATTATCTCGCCATTAATAGTTATAGAAGTAAATTTATTTTCACCACTTCCTTGTGGCTCAACATTTTCAATATCGTTTTGCACTGCTTTAATTAGCTTTTCAGTCCTTGCTATTTCTTCAGGATATATCTTTTGCAACCTTATCCTCTAATCTATATCGATTGGACTTGTAGTTTGCTTCAAGCATTTTAAGTTTCGTAACTTCATTATCCAAATCCATCTTTTCTTTTATCTTTGGATCACCAGTAGCAAGTGCCTTAATCTCAGCATAATTCAAACTACTTTCATCTACATCTTCTGCAACACGAACAGGAGTCTTTGAAGTCATAATCTGTGAAATAAATTTCTGCTTATTCTCTATCGTCTGCCAAAGGTAAGCATCAAAGGTGTTCTCGGTAATGTAACGATAGATATTTACTTCCTTGTTTTCATTTCCTTGACGGACAATCCTGCCCGCACGCTGTTCAAGGTCAGCAGGTCTCCATGGTACGTCTAAATCATGCATTGCAATTAGTTTATTTTGCACATTTGTACCAGCACCCATCTTCTGAGTAGAACCCATTAAAATGCGAATTTCACCTTTTCTTACCTTTGCAAAGAGTTCATCTTTTTGCTTATCAGTATTGGCTTCATGGATAAAAGCAATTTCTTCCTTTGGTATTCCTAAATCTACAAGTTTATCTCTAATATCATCATAAATATTAAAGCTGCCATCACCTTTTTAGTGTAGACATATCTGAAAAATAGAAGTTGTGTTGAGTTTTCTTCTTTTGTCTTATCCCAAATAGAAAATACATTTTTAACACATACATTTACCTTTGAGTTTTCATCATCTGGAAGTAATGGATTGATTAAACGCTGATCTAAGGCTAGTTTCTTACCATCATTAGTAATCTTAAGCATATTATCTTCTTTAGGCTCTACGGACTTATTACGCACCTTATCAGCCCTTTCAGACAAGCTCTTTAGTATTTCTTTTTGATCTTCATTTGGCTCAGTCTTTTTGATCTCTGTTGTAACTTCTTTACTTGGCTTAAGATTTCTTGATAAGTTGTCTTTAATACATTAACTTCAATGTTAACTATTCTATTAGAAATCTCTTCATTTATCATCAGTAACCTCCTTCCCTCATATCATAACTAACAATTGCTATATAATAGGCATCCATATTGCTTGGTGCATTATATGCTGCCGTTAAAATAAAAGCTCTTACATTTCTTATTTTCGATTCGTTCTCTGATAAGGCATTTACAAGATACTCCATATGCAAAGAATCTAATTCTCTAAATCTCTCTTGAACAACATATGCTGGTAATTTTGTTTGATTTATTGTGACTGTATCTTCTGCATTTAATACCATAACATCAGCTAAAACTTTAATTATTTCATCAAAGGTTTTAGCAACAATCTTATTACCTAGCTTCATGTGTTCGTTATATCCTGTACTTTCTCTTAGTTCTTCTAAACAAGATTTATATGATTTTATTTTTTTACGTCCATCCTCCATTCCATCCCTTAAATAAAAATATATCTTTTTCATAGATGGGTAGGTGGGAGGAATTCTCTGTAGAAATATATGAAGTAATCTTTGATGAATTATTTGCAGTAATCTCTGGTAATGGTTCATGCAAGTTGCCATAATGCACTGGTAGATTTTCATCAAATGCATCGGTGCTAAATACCTCATTGCATTGGTTGATTTTGCCCTCTTCCATTGGTGCATTTTTGCCCTAATGCATTAGGGCATAGAAAAAAAGACGATAGATTTATATTCCATCGCCTTAGTTTTCTCTTATATTTCCTTTAATTTATCTTTTGCTACTTCAAGGTATGCTGTAATCCACAGTGCAATTTTAGGTATTCCATAAGGGCTGATTAAGAACGCTAGTAGTAATGCTATCATTCCAGTTACCATATCTTTTTGTACAAAGCAAGCTACCGCTCCTATAAATACCAAAAAAGATATTATTCCTAAAATCATTCCACTAACTTTTATAATAAATTTTAGAAAAGCAATTAGTATCGACAAGAGCAATATTATTGGAAATAAGATAATTTTCAATGCCCATCTCATAACAGACCTCTCTATTTCTTTGACTTATCTTCTAAGCTCTTAATTCCTGTATTGTTCAACTTTTCAATTGATATCAGTTGTGTTCTGGCAAGCTTTCTAAGTTCTATCATTCTTTCTTTTTGATCCATGCCTTTTCCGATAAGAATTGCATTATAGCTTTCCATATTTGCTAGTACCAATAACTCATTCAGACTTGCATAGTCTCTCATATTTCCCTTTAAGTCAGGATTTTCTTCACGCCACTGTTTTGCTCTTTTATTAAATAAGGCAACATTGAGCATATCCGCTTCACTTACGTATTTATAAGATAACTGTTCGTTGGTAAGATCCTTTAAAAGATATTCTTTGATTGCATCTGTATGAATTTTGTAGTTAATCTTAGAAATTTCTCTATTCAGATTCCATCCTAATGATAGTTTAGAATTTTCATCTGACTTAAGTCTTTTGTAATCCTGAATTACATACATCTTAAATTCAGCAGAAATCCATGAAGCAAATTCAAAGGCAATATCTGTATGTGCAAATGCACCACCATATCTTCCACCTTTTGAGATAATTCCGATAGCTTCTGTTTTTTTCTACCCATTTCTTAGGAGACAATGTAAATGAATTATAACCCGCCTCCGATTTAATTCGGTCGAATTAGACCGAATTGAAATTCATGTTGTTTAAGCTTTCCCGTAAACCAAGAAATTCAATTGTATCTTTTCTTCTCATCCAATTTTTAATTACATCACTTGGTTCATCGCTTTTTATATCTAGCAATATCTGTTAGACTTATATGGTCGTTTTTAAAGTCTTCAGTATAAATTTGAATAGAAAAAAACCTTTTGCTTCAATCGTGTCTTTTTTTGCCTTAGACATGTGAGTTCCTCCTTTATGCTGATGTACTGTTTACAACATTTATTTTCATAATAAATGCTCTAAACAGCACACCGACTTTTCATTTTTTTGATTTTAAACTTTGTTAGAAGCTCTAAAACCCTTGTATTTACTTGACTATTTGCCTGTGTCATTATTATGACACGAAACCCACATGATACATCAACTACAACTCATTTCTTTTTTTGTTGCAAAAAGAACAATGCATTTTGATATTTTTTTCAGATATTCTAACACTAGAATGTTTTTTTAGAGAAGCCATACATATTCATGAGCAAAAAAATCTAATCTCCTAATTTCTTCGTCAAATTTCAACTTTCTATAGAATTCACAAATAGTTTTTATCTGTAATAAATTTATTCTCCACTTTTTATATAGTAGTTCTTATCTCTATAAAAATAATTCTGTTATACTTCCATCATCAACATTAAATTTCGAAGAATATACTTCATCCCATATAAAATCTTTCTTTGCTCTGTTACATTTTTTTACACGAAAGCACTAAATTATTTATTTTACCTGCATTTATAGAATCTCCATTAAATGATGATTCACATAAAAAAATGATCGATTTCAAATAATTCAGAACTTACTACATCCGTTGTTATTCCACAATATGAACATTTATCGCTGTATATGTTTCTAAACAACTTATTATAAACACCATCTTTTTTTTATTTATTTGATTATATATTATTTTTAGTTCGAGAATGTTCAGCTTTTTATTTTCTTTTTCTAAAGCGTCTTTTTTTCAGACACAATATTTTTTTGAAACCCAATATATCGTATTTCTATAATCATTCTTCATATAATTTTTCTCATTCCTTCAAAAAGCCTTAATAAGACTATCTATATCAGCCTTTGTTAAATTATCGTAATTTGATAATCCATTAATAGAATTCTCCATTTTTTTCAAATAGGTATTTTTTTCAACATATCTTTTTTTGAAGAAATATTTTTTTAAAAATATTCCTATTTAAAATGATATTTTTTTCGTAGCATTAACTATTTCTTTATTCCAATTATCTTGAAAAAAATGAATCCTCATCACAATGATACGTATTAGAATTATATTTTTTTTAATGTACTATATTCCATCTTGTCTTGATATTGAGTAATTACTATTATTTCTTTAAACGGAAAAAAATTTTTTTAATTATTAAGCCAAGCTCTTCACCAGAAATTTTATTATCTTGTACGTTTCCATTTTCAAAAAAAGCATTGAATCCAAAAAAACAATATATCTGCTTTTTTTGAATTTCATTATTCTCAAGTAAGTCTTCATAGGAATATTTATTTTCAAATTTCAGTTCTGAATATTTATATTCAGCCTTATCATTTGAATATGAATTTAAATATTTCGAAACATACAAATCAATTTTATCATCTACATAAAAGCATAGTTATTAATTCCATTTTAAATCGTTTCCTCCATTTCAAAAAAATAAATTCAAATCCATTCTCTCCTGAAATAGAAAGAACTTCTCCTTTTTGTAAATTAATTGTATTATTAATTATCCACATCCCGAGACCATGCCCATTGGTTCTACTTGTTTCATGCGGTTCTAAAAATAATTCTTGGGTTATCTAAATATTTTTTTTGCAATCCCTTCCCATTATCAAAATATGATATTCTCAGCTTGTTATTATTCCTACTTATTGCAATTTTTTTATTTTTTTAATTCATTAGTTTCGATGTTTTGTTGAACACTGTTTAATATTAAATTATCAAATATAGTATAGAACGTATCTTTTGATATATTAAATTCAACTTTATCATCTATACAAATTTCTACATTCAACCAAGAATAATCTTTCTTCCAACCTTCTAATATCGAATTTACAATTTCGTTTATATTTAAATGTTCTGCGAAAAAAATTGTTTCTTTTCTACTTTTTCTAAAATTGCATCAATAAAGCTAAGTATTTTTTTACTGCCCTATGGTTATTTTTCTAATAAACCCGGTATGTCTTCACATGCAATTTTTTTCTATTCTCTGGACTATTAACAATATCCCATACACAATATTTTTTTAAAGCAGTGATAATATCATCATAGGATGGTTCCATTTGATTTCTATCGTTATTTATCTCATGTGCTATAGATGTAGCCTTCATTCCAGATGTTGCTAAAAGCATTTAAAAATTCTAACATCATATTTGTATCTTGCTTCTACATTTGCCTTCTCTTGTTTAAATTTTTTTACTATCTTGTTTAAATAATTTAAGTTCATTAATAAAGCTTTATTTTTTTCACTTGTATTTAAGTTCTCTATCCTTTTAGGATTTTTTTACTATTTCATCTGATATCTTTATCGCACACTCTTCTTCATCTTTATTTTTTTTCGTTTATTTTTTTCGAATTATTTTTTTGTCTGTACCTTTTCAAATTCTTTAATTCCAGTTAATATAATTTGTACAAATAATTGATAGTATATATTTTCATCCAATCCTTGTCTATTCATAAGATCTTGTAATACTATATTTTGTTGCTTATCAATCAATACATAACCCGATACTTGATTTTCTCTAACTCGCCAAGCACCTGTAGGATGCGACGCAGCTGCAGGGATTTTCTTGATCTTTTTTTCCTAAACCCAGCCAATCTTTTTTTCTCCTTCAAACGATGATATGCTAAAAAGCATTTCTATAAAGAATTACACCACTATCGACACTTTCATCTGTATTTAAATACTTATATAGAAATTTTTTTCTTTGTCATGCTTTTGTTACATTAAGATTGAAAAAAATAGGTTTGCAGAAAACTCTCCAAGTTTATCTAATTCAGAAGATAATTCTTCGCGTCCCCTCTCATAAATTTCATTACCTTCAAATTCATCTAAAAATGTTGATTTCACTATTATATGTTTTTATATCTACTTCCGGACAATATTTAATAGCATCATTAGAAAAATTCATCTGAAAATACGGACACAGATAGTGTTCCTTTTATTATGTTTGAGGATAATATTCGCTCTGCAATTTTTTTCCCTGGTTCAGGTTTTTGGAAAATGCAACTTCACAAATTTATCATATTCATTAGCTATAATTCGTATCTTCATAGCTGTATCATTATACGTTTTCTCTAAGTACTTATTTAATTTTTTTCAATCCTCTTAGGAGTCCATTTTTTCTCTAAGATTGTTTATTACTATACAAGTGCCTTTATTATCTATACTAGAATCTAAATCTAAGGTAGATTTATTCCAATCTGTTTCCCAAACAATTCCATCTTTTTTTGTTCTTTTTTTACTATATAATTGTATATTCTTGCCTAATCTTGATAGGGCAAACCTACCTACTCCTTTAGCTCCGGCTTGCACCCTAACATTATTATTTGTATCAATAAAAATTATATCCTTTATTGCTTTTTCCCAATATGCATCCAGTGTTTCTTTATATTCTCTGAATCCATACCATCTCCATCATCAATTATTTTCAGAGTTGTTTTTATCTACAAATTCTAATTTGACAACCGACGCCCCCGCATCATATGCATTTTTAACTAATTCTAAAACAGCAGCCTCATCATTGGAAAAGTTTTGTACACCTAAAAAGCTCTGCAATTGTACTATCTTCAATACTGTATTTAAGATATTCCATACTTCCTCCGCTAAAAAAATTAAATTCTTCAATATCATTTGATGTAATTCTCAATGAACTTCCGCTAATATTTATCCCCACTTTCTTCACATATTCCATAAAATTTTTCACTTTCAAGAATTTCTTTTTGCAAAACCCAAATTATATTCCTGATGTTCATCTTTCAAAGAAATGTACATCCCTGCATATGGAATACATGCCTCATCTAGTCTATATACAGCGACTTTATCTGTAATGATAGTTGATATAAGTAATTTTTTTCACACTTAATTCCTAAAAGTGCCTGCGTTCTTCCGTACTCAAACCACTTTGATTTTTTTATCTGATTTCCTTCTTATTAAGTCTTCTTTGAATTTTTGTTAAGTAAGAAAAAGCCCCAGGATATAAGTTTTTTTAAATTCTTTTTTTCTGTATATTTTTATTAATTGATTATTAATATACTTGTAAGGAAAAAAATAATTTTTTTCCTCTTTACCATATCTCATATTTCTTGGTGTTGCAGTTGGCATAATTACATCCTTTTTCGAGCATAAATTCTCCAACCTTATAGTATTCATCTACTTCATCGTACATACTTTCATTAATTACATACGCTTTATTCAACAAGGTTGCTACCACGTGAGATACTTTGAAATAATCTCCAAACCGTTTCTTACCAATGTTAAATTCATTAGAAAAAAACCCATTTCTTTCTAATTGTTTTTTTACAAATATATAACCCACTATCACTACTCATATTTATATATTTGATTTTTTTCACTACAATCCTTTTTTTATCTACTATTATGATTGCTGACTTTACCAACGCATTATCGAATATTTTTTTTCTTTTGTATAATCTTTTATTTCAACAATATACTGAACCATAAATTCTCTAAGCTTATTTCCAAAAAAACAGTTTTAAAAAAATACTACTAGGTATTAAATAAGACATTTTTTTCCTTCACTTGATAATGACTTAATACTATGTTCTATAAATGCATAGCAACAATCAAATTTTTCCTTGTCTGCAAGTTTCATATTTATTCTTAATAAATGTTCTTTCCTCTTGAGATAAATTACTGTAAGTTATATATGGAGGATTACCCACTATAAAAATCAAATTGTATATTTATCTCACTTTTTAAATAATCTTCATTATAGATTTTCCATTCAACATCCTGTATCCCATTTTTACAAGTAAATTCAAGTTACAAATACACTTTTCAAATTGATTTTTTTGTCAATTTCAAATCCAAAAAAATATTGTTTTCTAAACCTTTTTTTATTTTTTTATTAGAAAATTTAAGTTCTATTGCTTCTTCAATGTACCTATTAACTATTTCAACAAGTATATTGCCATCACCACAAGAATTTTCTAATATTGTTTTTATTTACTATATTTTTTTATGATAACCAACAGAGTCAAGTAACTCTTTAACATAATTTGTGGGAGTAAAAATTTGACATTTATTCGCTATTTTTTCATTTGTTTTTTTCATCATCGAAATACTCCAGTTTTTTTATTGCTTTCTTATTTAATTTTTTTCCAAGGACACAATTTGAGTTCTCGCAAGCATTCTAAGTTCTATCATTCTTTCTTTCTGATCCATTCCTTTACTAATAAGGATTGCATTATAGCTTTCCATATTTGCTAGTACCAATAACTCATTCAGACTTGCATAGTCTCTCATATTTCCCTTTAAGTCAGGATTTTTTTCACGCCACTGTTTTGCTCTTTTATTAAATAAGGCAACATTGAGCATATCTGCTTCACTTGCGTATTTATAAGATAACTGTTCGTTGGTAAGATCCTTTAAAAGATATTCTTTGATTGCATCTGTATGAACTTTGTAGTTAATCTTAGAAATTTCTCTATTCAGATTCCATCCTAATGATAGCTTAGAATTTTCATCTGACTTAAGTCTTTTGTAATCCTGAATTACATACATCTTAAATTCAGCAGAAATCCATGAAGCGAATTCCATTGCTATATCACTATGAGCAAATGTCCCTCCATATCTTCCTGACTTAGAAACAATGCCTATTGCATTTGTCTTTTCAATCCATTTTTGTGGTGACAATGTAAATGCATTACTACCAGCTTCATTTCTAAACCTATCGAATTCGATAGGTTTAAAATCAGGATTATGCATTGATTCCCATAAACCTAAAAATTGAATGTTATCTTTACTTCTCAACCAGTTATTAATAACTATAAATGGCTCATCACTTTTATATCTTGCAATATCCGTAAGACTTATATAGTCGTTTTTAAAGTCTTCAGTATAAATTTGAATAGCAAAACCTTTTGCTTCAATCGTGTCTTTTTTCACCTTAGACATGTGAGTTCCTCCTCTATGCTGATGTGCTGTTTACAACATTTATTTTCGCAATAACTGCTCTAAGCAGCACACCAACTATTTATTTTTTGAGTTTTAAACTTTGGTAGAGGTCTTGAACCCCTTATATTTACATAACTATTTGCCTCTATCACTATTATGACACAAACCCACACGTAGGGTCATACACCTTATTAATACTTGTCTTTCCCTCCATAACCAGTCTCGCCAAAAAGCTTAGACACTGTTTGCGGTGTAAAAAAACTCCCCACCTGATTTACCGGCATTACTTGCATAATTTGAAATCAAATACTCATAGGCATCTATATCGTTATTCTGAAAGTTTCCAAAATTTATTCCGCTATACCTGTCAGTATATCTGCCAGTCTTTTATTTTTTTCTGCTACAGTTCCACCTAAACGATTACTTGTTGTATCCACATCTTCAAATAAGCCTTTGATATCATCTTCCGATGCAAATCCTACCGCACTTCCTTCAATTGCTTTAAATATATTAGCTAAATCTGTATTTAAGTTTTCGTTGTCTTTAGCAGTTTTAACAATATTTTTAAACAACTGGCTTGGCAATATAAAAAAACCCTTATCTTCAATAGTATTAGGTCTAAAAATCCTCTTCTGCTTCTTAGTCAGAAATTTCGGCATAATCAAATTCCAAGTCACCGGCTTCATGCTCGGCAGAATTAAAAAAATTCGGTAATATTTTCTGAAATAAATCTATAAAACAAAATTCCCAGTATATATTGTTTAAAATCCCAACCATCTACCGCACCTCGAACGTCATCGGCAATAGCCCAAATTTTTCTATGCAACTCTGACCTTTGCATTGTTTCGTTGTTAGCCTTTGTTAAATCTGCCATCCCTTTTTACCTCACCTTATTCACCGGACTTTTAATAAAAATCCTTATCTTCAGTTTTCCTAATACCAAAACCTTTTTTTCCTAAATCTTTTATCAAAATTACAATATAATATTATTCTTATACCGATTTTTTTAAAAATTCATATATGAGTTTATTCCCTACTCTCTTCTAAATATCAGAAAAATAAACTAACTATATATCATCTTCTATAGCATATCCTTTTGCATACTTATAATAATCTTTAGCATATCTATACATTTTTAAGCGTATAATCTCCAAAAACTCTCTCCCAAGTTTGACTTATATACTGCCCATAAAGCCCAAAGATAACCGCCTAAAAGCCATATAAGAATAAATAATAAAGTATTTCTCCCTATCCGTCTTAGCATCAAAAATATATATTTATAAGCTCATTTGTATTTTCATAATCAAAATAAGAGTATATAGCCATCATTGCTATATCTATATAGGGATCTGACATAGCCGCATATTCCCAATCTATAAGTTTAGGTAAGTCATTATCCTTGGTAAATATAAAATTATCAAATACACTGTCTATATGTGAAAGACTCTTAGGTCTATCTAATTTTTTTAGACTTTCATATAATTCCAACATACAAGCTTTTTACTTCTGTATTATCTTCAAATCTTATACCACCTGTTTCATTACATAGCTTCTCATAAAAATTCTATACGTTCTTTTAAATCAAAAAAATATGCGAAACTTTTAAATTTGCTTTTATGTAATTTTTTTAATACTTCTATACACTTCTTAATATCTTCTATACTATTAGGATTTGCATTTCTCGAATTCTCATAGTATTTTTGCAATCTTATATCCTGTTTCCTTATCAAAGTAAATTATCTCTTCTGAAATACCTATATCATCTATAGTTTTATAGTTATTATACTCATTTTCTCTATTTATAAGTTTTTTTCTGTTCCCTTGCCCGAACTCTGCAAATATAGCTTCCTTTATCTATATCAAAAAAATAAAACTCTTATTTGTCATTCCTGATTTTTAGGCAACGTAAATTATGGATTTCACTCTCACTCGTAGAAAAAAATCTTAGCTATCAAAGCCATAGCTTCATTATCAGAGCTATGATTATATTTTTTTCATCAAATAGCCTAAGTTCTTCCAAATTCTCAAATTCATAGACATTATCACCGGTTTGCTTATTTATATGCATCTTATTTTTTTAAACTTTTTATTTTTTTTAATACTTCTATAAATACATTTTTCCCAATAATAGTCATCTGTTCCTTCTTTTTTTATAATATTCTTCCACTATTTTTTTAAAAATTCATTTGAAAAGTCTTTTGACATATAAACAGGTCCATACATAACATAAGCATCATTTCCACCTATATTTACAGATTTTTATCTCACCTTTTTTTATTATAATCTAAAAATCCATTCTTTGGTATTTCCCTCCATATATACACTACTATACCAAGCATCCGGCTCATAAGTATTAAACATATTATTTCTTATCCAATTATCAGATGATAATAAATATGTATTTTTATTATAAAAAAAGATTTCTGGCACAATATAAAGTTGAAATAGTATTTTTTTAGAACTATACTCGGGATTATATAAGAGTTTTTACTCCGAATTTATCTATTAAATAATCAAATTTTTTTCTTTTAAATAACCCACCACTATACTGATATCTTTTATTCCTACTTCATGTAATTGTCTTATTTGACGCTCTATCATTCTTTCATCATAAACTTTTAACAGACCTTTAGGGGTTTCAAAAAGTAAGAGGTACAAATCTGGAGCCAAAACCCGCAGCAAAAAAATGACCGCATTATCTACCTTATGTTTTTTTCTAATTCTTCTTTTCCTGTTTCACTTATATATAAAGTTTCTTCTTTTCTATATAGTAAACCTTTTTTTCTATACTTTCTTTTTATAAGTTTATTTACTTTTTCCCAATGATAAACCTGAAAGCGAAGATAAATCTCTTTGGCTAAGATTATTTTTTTTAATTATCTCTCTGGCTATTAATATAAAATCGTTCATTTTTACCCCTTGCGTTCATAATTTATTTTTTTAATTTGTTACTATGAACATTATAACATAAATATCAAATTTTTCTACACTATTTATTTGTTCTTCCACACATTCCTTACTTGGTGCACCTTTAGTTTTTCTTTTGGATATACAGGTTTCAAGACTTATTGCCTCATATATATCTTCTTCAAACACTTCAGATATAGCCCTAAATTCCTCTAATGTAAAATCATCTAAGGCTTTACCGGTTTTTTCAGCATAAAGTACCAAACTGCCAACTACCGCATGAGCATCTCTAAAAGGCATACCTTTTTTTACAAGATAGTCTGCCGCATCAGTCGCATTCGTAAAACCGCCTTTTGCACTTTCACGCATTATCTCTTTATTAAATTTAATACTATCTAACATACCTATCATAAGCCTTATACAGGAAGCGATAGTATCCATACTATCAAAGCTTAACTCTTTATCTTCCTGCATATCTTTATTATATGCAAGTGGTAAACCTTTCATAGTTACAAGTAAAGAAAGTAAAGAAGCATAAACTCTACCTGTTTTTCCTCTTATAAGCTCCGCTATATCCGGATTTTTTTCTTTTTGTGGCATTATACTGGAACCTGTAGAATAAGTATCATCTATATATACAAATTTATATTCATTTGTATTCCATATAATAATTTCTTCTGATAATCTTGATAAGTGCATAGCAATTATAGAAAAAAATCCGATAATAGTTCCAATAAATAATCTCTATCACTAACACTATCCATGCTATTTCTTGTTGCCATATCAAAATCTAATAAAGAAGCAACAAGTTCTCTATCAAGAGGGTAGGTTGTTCCTGCAAATGCTCCTGCTCCTAAAGGAGAAGTATTTAATCTCTTTCTACAATCAATAAGTCTATCCCTATCTCTTACAAACATTTCAAGATAAGCACCAAAATGGTGAGCTAAGGTTGTTGCTTGAGCCTTTTGTAAATGAGTAAAGCCCGGCATTGTAGTTTCTTTATTTTCTTTCATTATTTTTAGTATAGTTTTTATAAGACTTTCTACCAAACTTATATTTTCATCTATCACATCTCTTGTATACAATTTCATATCAAGAGCTACTTGGTCATTTCTACTTCTTCCTGTATGTAATCTTTTTTTCCTGCTTCTCCTATTTTTTTCTATAAGATGTGCCTCTACAAAAAGAATGTATATCCTCTGAACCATCATCAAATTTTAAAAATTCCTCCATCTATATCTTCTTCTATTTCAGTAAGACCTTTTTAAAAATAAGTTCCTTATCCTCTTTACTAACTATCCCCTGCTCTCCAAGCATACTTATATGTGCTTTACTACCTCTTATATCTTGCTTATAAAGCCTTTTATCAAAGCTAAGAGATTCATTAAACTCCTGTACTAAAGTATCTGTTTGCTTTTGTAAAACGTCCACCCCATAATTTCATAATTTTTCTCCTCTTTAAATTTATTAAATAATATTTCAATAATACTATATTTCAAATATTATCGCTATTAAATTTTAGCAAAAAAATCTGTTACCTTTTTCACCTTTTGTACCAATTTATACTCCTTAGAAAAAAACCTACTACAACTATATTTTTTTCAAACTTTCTACTTTGTAATAATATATAGTTTTTTTCTACATTTCTCTTCTTAATTTACATACTTTACTATTTATAATTTTTTTATTCTTATTACAAACAAAAAAACTAAGCTATTTTTGACATTTACTCTCTTTACCGGACGTCCGGTAAAGGGGGGTATATCAATTTTAACTTAGTCTTTTTTTGAATTTAGAATTACTTAGGTGCCTGCATACTTATACTTGCACTGCTACTAGGTCCAACACCGATATTCACCTCAGTATTAGGATTTATAGAAGTTTCTTCTGTTTTTTTCTCTATCATTCTTCCTTGTGAATCAATATCATATTTCTTAGAATTATAATCTATACTGGAATTTCTGACTAAAATACCGTCATTTCCCAAATAATACAAAGTTTCATTTACATTTATAACTCCTGTTTGCATCACACCTGAATTATCAAAGTAATAACTTGCACCATTTATATCTTGCCAAGATGTTAACATCTTACCTGTATTATCCATATAATACCATTTATTTTTATCTTGTAGCCAAGACTTTTGGATAACACCATCTTTATTTGCAAAATACCATGAAGAATTTGTATTTATCCACGATTTAGCTAAAACTCCACTTTCCTGCAAATAGTAGGTTTTATCATCTATATCTACAAAACCGGTTTTCATAGCTCCGCTAGAGCCAAAGAAATACTTCTCACCCTGTATATCCTGCCAACCACTTTGCATAATGCCATCTTTATCAAGATAATACCAAGAATTATTATCCTTAATCCAAGCCGTTTTACTATCTCCACCTGAACCGAAATAATACCACTTACTATTAAAACTCTTCCAACCTGTCAACATCTTTCCGTCTACATCATCTAAATAATATTTCTTATTATTTTCTGTAAACCACCCTTTAAGTGCTAAACCGTTATCATCCATATAATAGTAATTCTTACCATCATTTATCCAAGTTTTCTTTTGCATAGTAAAATCTTTATAATAATAGGTATTGCCATTTATAGTTCTCCAAGTATTTGCAGGTATCAAGGAAGTAAAGTCTTTATATTGAAAATCAATATCTACATTTCCGGGTATACCATTTACTTTACCGCTATCTGTTGCTTGCCACATAGCCGGATTCTTGTATACATGTCTGGTATTATACTTAGCAACCCATATATCAAGATCTTTTATACCATTCATATCTATTTTATTAGCTATCCAATAATCATTCGCATAGACCATAGGATAATAACCTGCCGCTTTTATTCTATCTGTAAAAGCTCTAATAACAGCATTTAATTCTGATTTTGATAACTTTCCTTGAGTATCTTCATGCTCAACATCATAAACAACAGGATATGATATAGGATAATCTTTTATAAGATTAAGTACAAAATCCGCCTCTTCTCTTGCCATATCTACCGTAGTTGCATAAGAATGTATATATGCACCTATTTTAATATTATTTTTTATAGCCGCCTTTGCATAAATTTCAAATTTAGGATCTACTACTCCACTACGTCTTCTAGTTCCAAGTATAGCAAATTTAACATCATCATTTGTTACCTTTGCCCAGTCTATATCTCCCTGCCAAAAAGAAACATCAATACCTCTAGCATAAACACCACTAAGTGTCGAACCATCTAAAAGCTTGTATATACCCGGTGTTTGCATAGTCCACTCTTCTGCTGCAAAGCTTAAAAGAGTAGGTGTACTAAAACATAAAATACTAATACCAAACGCAAGTAGCTTTTTTAATTTATTCTTTCGCATGACACTTCCTATCTAGGTCCTGTAGTCTGACCTGCAGTAAGATTTCCATTTCCATTATTCAAAACCGGAGAAGCCGAATTTGAAGAGGAATTATTATTTGAGCTTGGATTTGGACTGCTACTATTACTATTAGTATTAGTAGAATTTGAAGCTCCCGGACCACCTTGGTTATCCGTATTTGTAGTTTTTCCACCCGGACCTACACTATTATTATTATTATTATTATTATTATTAGCTGATGAATCTGAACTATTTGTTGTACTTGTATTAGCACCGGTCTTAGCTGCTTGAATGGCTGAAGTTATAGCATTTCCATCTATAGCATTAGCTATGTTTGTAGCATTTGAAGCTCCTGAAGCATCGAATGTATAAGAAGCACCATCAATAGCTTTTGTTGTATTTACTAACATCTTGCCATTTTCATCTAAATAGTAATAAGAATTATTTACCTTCAGCCAACCCTTTTGCATATGTCCATTTGCATTAAAGAAATACCATGTTCCTTCTATTTGCTTCCAAGCCGTAGCCATCTTTCCTAAACCTGAACCTTCTGTTTGATCCATATAATACTTATTTGTTCCATCACTTAACCAACCGGTTTTCATCACTCCTGAAGCATTAAAGTAGAAGTAATCTGTATTAATCTTTTGCCAACCTGATAACATTTTTCCGTCAGTTGCAAAGTAGAACCAATCTTTACCTATTTTAGTCCAACCAAATGCCGCTCTTCCATCCGGTTTAAAATAATACCAAGAATTATCTATTTGCCTCCAACCTGTAGTCATAATACCGCCATTTTTCATATAATAATAATTAGAAGCAACCTTTAACCAGCTATTAGTAACCATAGTTCCATCATCTAAGGTATAATACCATTTATCTTTTTCTTTCAACCAACCTATATTCATAAGACCTGATTGCTTAAAATAATACCATTTATCGTTAATCTTCTTCCAACCGGTTGACATAAGTCCGTCTGATAAATCCATATAATAATAACCATCACTGGTTTGTATCCAACCTTTATGTACAGCTCCGTTATTGTCATAATAATACCATTTTCCTGAATTATTTACCCAACCTTGAGCTGCATTCGCTTTAATACTTGGAAATAATGAAATACCGCACTAAGCACTACCAAAGCAAGTGCAGTTTTTGTATTAAATTTCATAGTATTCTCCTCCTATATTTTTTTAATTTTATAAACTTCTTTTTGTAAGTATATCACTATATAATCTAGATTTAAACTTACAGTTTGCTTACATTTCTTAAAAATATTTATTCTATTCTTTTTCTTCTAATCTATTTTTCCCATAAAAAAATACCTGGTTTTACTTACTATTAGAGGAGTAAGCAATAACAAAGATAAGATATTAGGAAATGCCATAAGTCCATTTGTTATATCGGAAAAAAACTCCAAACTATATCAAGAGAAAAGACAGTTCCCATAAATAGTGTTATTAGAAATAATATTCTATAATATTTTATTGCTTTTTATCCCAAATAAATATTCTACACAACGCTCTCCATAAAAACACCAGCCAAGTATAGTCGTAAAAGCAAAGATTGCCAGAGAGATGGCTAAAATAATACCTCCTACAGCTCCTAAATTTTGAAATGCTATACCTGTAAGTTTATCATTTGCCACATTCTCAAAAGCAATAGGATTTTTAACTATAGAACTAACTAAAACAAGCCCTGTCATTGCACAAACAATAACAGTATCCCAAAAAGTACCACTCATAGAGACTAAAGCTTGTCTTACACAATTTTTAGATTTCGCACTGGCACTGACTATAGGGGCCGTGCCTAAACCTGATTCATTTGAAAATAAACCTCTTGAAACTCCATATCTACAAGCTGTAATCATAGTACTACCTACAAAACCTGCCCCTGCCGCTCTTGTAGTAAAGGCTGATTTTAATATTAATAAAATAGTGTTTGGTAAATATTGTATATTCAATATAAGTATTATTAATGAACCACCTACATAAAAAAGTGCCATAAATGGAACTAATTTCTCGCATACTTTTGATATATTATTTAAACCGCCTAGTATAACTAGGGTGGCACAAATAGTTATGATTATGCCGCTTATTACAAGAGGTACATTAAAAGTAAATTTTATTATCTCGCTTATCGCTTTTGACTGTATGGCACAGCCTGTACCAAAAGTTGCCAAAGCCGTAAATACAGCAAAAAGTACAGCTAGAATTTTCATATTTAGTCCCTTTTCCAAGACATACATAGGTCCACCTACAAAATTTCCAACTTTATTCTTTTGTCTATATTGCATTGAAAGCAGACTTTCTGCATATTTTGTTGACATCCCCAATATTCCTGTTATCCAAGTCCAAAATACTGCTCCCGGACCACCAAGTGCTATGGCTGTAGAAACACCTATTATATTTCCTGTACCTATAGTAGCGGCTAAAGCTGTGGCCAAAGAACCAAATTGGTTTATATCTCCATGCCCCTCTTCATCAGATGTTATTGAAAGCTTTATCGCTTTTCCTATATATCTTTGTATAAATTTTAGTCTAAAAGTTAAAAATATGTGGCAACCTATAAGAAGTATCAACATAGGTAAACCCCACACCAAGGAGCTTATATTTTGTAATATTTGTTCCGGATTTTTGCATTATATCCCCCAAGTCTATTTTTTTATCTCTATAATATATCTTAATTTCAACGTATAGGCAAGAAAAATAAGAATACAATACTATAAATATTTTTCCTTACTAATATAAAAAAATTTATTTTTTTACTTTATCGGCGAAATAATTTTTAGCTTTTCCTATCTAGATTTATTTGACAGTATATGTAATATAGCTTATAATTATATGTAGTTTTAAAAAAACTAGATGTAATTGGAGAAAATATGGAATATAAAAATAATTTGTGATAGTTGTTCAGACTTAGATGAAAAATATGAAAAAAATGATAAGCACTTTACTTTGGTGCCGCTTAGCCTGCAAATAGGAGATTATCAAGTTATTGATGACCTCGATTTTTAATCAAAAAGATTTTATATATAGAATAGCAAATTCTAATATAGGTGCTAAAACAGCTTGCCCATCACCTGAGCTTTTTTTCTAAAAGCTTTTTGAGGCTCCTTGTGAAAAATATCTTCGTTATTACTCTATCAGAGCATTTATCCGGAACATACCAGAGTGCCATGGTAGGTAAAGATATGTATGAAGAAGAACACGGTAAGAATAAAAAAATATTTATTCTATCTTCTAAATCTGCCAGTGCAGGTCAGTATAGATTGTTAATAGAACTACAAAAACTATGTGATTTAGGCTTATCTTTTGACGAAATTTGTGATAAAATGACTAAGCTGAGAGATGAAATGAAAACTTATTTCGTCCTTGAAAATCTAGACACTTTAAGAAAGAATGGTAGACTCACTGGTCTTAGTGCCTTTTTTGCTACTACTTTAAATATCAAACCTGTTATGGGTGCTGTTGACGGTAAAATTGTAAAAGTTGATCAAGCTAGAGGTGTAAATAAGGCTCTATTAAAAATGGTTGAAATTGCCACAAGAGAATGTGCCGCCTTTAAAAATGAAAAAAGCATTGCAATTACCCATGTAAATAATCATGAAAGAGCCGAATTTGTCGCAGAGGCTTTAAAAAAGACAGGTAAATTTAAAGATATTTTTATAACCTCCGCTATGGGAGTAGCAACAGTTTATGCCGGAGATGGCGGCATTGTCCTAGGCATAGTTTAGTTCTACCGGATAGGAGCTAAAATGGATATTAATAAAAGCAAAGAACTTTTACAAAGCGATAAAGCAAAAGATTTATTTACCAAACTATATGGCAAACAAAATATTGATTTTCAGAGAGATAGATACATCTCTGTAATTAATGGATTTGCTGATAACTTTAAAGAGACCGATGTTCTACTGTTTTCTTCTCCCGGCAGATCTGAAATCAGTGGTAATCATACAGACCATAATCACGGCAAAGTTCTCGGAGCCAGTATAAATCTTGACTGTGTTGCCGTTGCCGCAAAGACAAATTCAAATAGTATTAACGTTATAAGTGAAACCTTTAACCAAAAATTCACTATAGACTTAGATGATTTAAAACCTTCAGATAAAAAGGCAGGTACCATAGATCTTGTCAAAGGACTTTTAAAAGGTTTTATAGATAAGGGGTATAAGATCGGAGGCTTCAATACTTATATTACCAGCAATGTTATAGCCAGTGCCGAGTTAGTTCTTCTGCAGCTTTTTGAAACTCTAATCTGCCAAATAATAAATACCTTATTTAATGAAGGCAAGATAGATGTTGTTACTTATGCTCATATAAGTAAATTTGCTGAAAATGTTTATTGGGATAAGCAAAGCGGCTTACTTGACCAAATGTGTTGTGCTTATGGTGGACTTATAAATATAGATTTCTTTAATCCAAATGAGCCTAAAATTAAAAAGGTAAACTTTGATTTCGGTTCAACCGATTACTCACTTATCATAGTACAAACAGGTAGGGGACATGCTGATTTATCAGCTGATTACTCTTCTATTCCTGCCGAGATGAAAGCCGTAGCTGCTTATTTTAAAAAAGATGTTCTTGCAGAAATTGATGAAAAAGATTTTTATAAGCATATTAATGATATAAGAACTAAGACGGGTGATAGAGCTATTATGAGAGCTATACACTTCTTTGATGAAAACAAGAGAGTTGAACAAATAGTAAAAGCTTGTGAAAGTGGAGATTTTGATACTTTCTTCAATTTAGTTCGTGAAAGTGGCAATTCTTCTTGGAAATACTTACAAAACTGCTATACAAATACAGCACCTGAGGAACAAGGTATTACTCTTACCTTAGCTTTAACCGAAAAAGTTTATTAAAGAAAATAAAGCAGGTACCTGTCGTGTTCATGGTGGGGGATTTGCAGGTGTTATAATGGCTATACTACCTAATACTTTAGTTTCTTCTTATGTTACTACTATAGAGAAATTACAAGGTGAAGGCGCTGCCCATATAATGAGTATTAGACCGCTTGGTTCTATTTGTATTAATGAATATTTAGTATAGTAAAAAAATAAATTAAAGCTTAAAAGGGAGGTAGGTATCTATTTTTTTAGATACCTGCTTCTCTTTTTTAGATAAAAAAAGGCACTGGGCTATATCCATAGTTCAGTGCCTTTTTACTTATTTATCTACAACATTACCGTATTCATCTATCTTATATTGATACTCATAATTACCAAAAGCATAAATTAAAAGAAATATATATGGAAAAAAGAAATATCCCACTGTATACCAACCCTTCTTTCCGAAAGCTCTTGATAACTTTTTAGCTATTAAAATCTCTATAACTATCAAGGCAACAATAAAAAAATCAAAGCCCAAAGTCCTATTATTGCAAATGGTAAAAGCTGCATTCTTCTAACTTGCTCTGACAAGACAAGAACTACTCCGATAGATATTGCTATCAAGCCCAAAAATATATACTATTAGACAAATCATCTTGGCAATAAAGAGATTTACACCCTTTATTATTTTTACAAAAAGATATAATCATTGTAAATAGGTATAAAAAAATCTTCCACCACTTTTTCTCCCGCTTTCATAAATAACTTTGCCATGCCAACAAGTCCCAAAATACCTGCACCCCAACCATAGAAACTTAATAATGTAATAACTATAGACGGTACTACATTGATACTATTACTATACATAATTTTCTCCTTCTAACTAAATTTTTCCATATATCTCACAAGGCAAGTAAGCTTTCACTTCTATGCCTTTTTTTCAGTATATTCTTCGCTAAGTAATTCTCCATACTTTCTAATCTCTTGTATTCTACCGGCTTCTTTATAATCGAAAAATCTTTTCAAAGTATATTTTTTTCTGCTTCTCATAACTTTCTCAATGGCTTCTTTTAGTTTGTCAATACCAAAACCGGTTTTAGCCGATATATTAACCGTTTCTAAGGCATGAAAAATCTCTAGGTAAGGAAAAAAATCACCCTCACACTTATCGTTTTTTTATTATATAGTAATAATATCCTTATCCACAGCTCCTAAACTTTTTAAGGTATCATAAACTACCAGCATGTGATCATCTGCTTCTTTATTACTGGCATCTACTACATGTAAAATTAAATCTGCATACTTAGCCTCTTCCAAAGTAGACTTAAATGCTTCTATCAAATGATGTGGTAACTTTCTAATAAAACCTACTGTGTCCGTAAGAAGTATTTCCTGTCCGCTATCAAATTCTAACTTTCTTGTTGTAGGGTCCAGCGTAGCAAATAATTTGTCTTCTGTCAATATGGAAGCACCGGTAAGAGTATTTAAAAGAGTGGATTTTCCTGCATTAGTATAACCAACTATTGCAACAACAAATTTAGAATTTTGCTGTCTTGATTTTCTGGCTTGTTCTCTATGTTTCTTAACTTCTCTAAGCTCTGCTTTTAAAACTCCTATTCTATCATGCAAAAGTCTTCTATCCAATTCCAGCTTTTTTTCACCCGGTCCTTTTGTACCTATACCACCGCCTAATCTGGACATAGAACTTCTAAGACCTACAAGTCTTGCAGATGAATATTTTAACTGTGCTAATTCCACTTGTATCTTACCTTCACTGGTACTTGCTCTTTTGGCAAATATATCAAGTATTAGCATAGTTCTATCAATAATCTTCGTATTAAGCATATCTTCCAGATTTCTCATCTGTACAGGACTAAGCTCATCATCACAAACTATTCCTGTAGCACCGGTTTCTATTATAAGCTCTCTAAGCTCCTCTATCTTTCCTTTTCCCAGATAAGTAGCATTATGAATCTTTTCTCTATTTTGAACCAGTCTGGCTACACAATCGGCACCCGCAGTAAAACTAAGCTCTTCCAGTTCATCTAAAGAACTATCTATATTTTCTCTATCACTTGACTTAACCGCAACTAATATTAAACTCTCTTTTATTTCTTCCGTATTATATAATTCTGCCATAGTTCTCCTAATTATTTTTTTAACCCTAGACTTTAAAAAAATATTAACTCATGCTTTACTTTTTTTCGTCTTCTCCATAAGTATCTATATATTCTTCAAATAGTTTTATAGCCTCACTCGGCTCTATTTTTATATTCATAACAAGCCGCCTTATTAAACAAAAATAGACTTTTTTTAATTCTATATCATCTTTGGTTTTTTTGTAATATCCATAGCCTCATTAAAAATACTCCAAAGCTTTGTCATAATTTCCTTCTACATATTCAAAAAAATACCCATATTATTTGTATTATTTGCTGTTTTTTTCTTTAAATATTCTTTTCTCATTAAGTATCTTTATAGAAGTCATATCAATATCTTCAAACTCATTGTTTAAACTTTTTGCAGACATTACAGCTCTTAAAAAAATTCATCTACTGCTTTATTATAAACTTCACTCTGACTCTTCTTATTAGTAAGTTCGAGTAATTTATCATAAGTCGGTTTTTAAGTCTGTCCCTTGTCTGGATAAAGCTATAACTAATAAAGACTTATACTTATCTTCTAAATTATTTATTTTTTTCCTAAGTCTTCTATAGTCTTAGAATAATTACCCATTCCAAAAATCAGCAAGTGCCTTATGAGCTAAGATCTGACTATATAATTTTCTATTATTTTCTCCTAATGTCAAAGCTTCATCAAATTTGATACTTGCTTTTTCAAACTCTCCCTTATCAAGTAAGCTTAAACCTGACTTACTTAGACTTTTTTGCTTTGAAACAGTACCGACACAAGCTACTAGTATAATACTGCACATACACATTAATATGAAAAAAGCCAAAGTTTTAATTTTTTTCATAAGCTACCTCTATTAATTTTTTCCTGTACTTCCAAATCCGCCTCTGTTGATATCTTCCAGTTTTTTTCACTTTCCACAAAAGTAAAATTTGGTTGATGTTCCATTATTCTAAATTGACAAATTCTATCATTTACTTTTTATATTTGTATCACGAACAGCGTATGCCGGAAATTTCCACTCATCTTCATCTCCACAATAACTTTCGTCTATTACCCCCATAGAATTTGTTTGTATAATTCCAAAATTTTTAAAACTTGAACTTCTAGGAACTACATGTGCCTCATATCCTTTAGGAAGTTTCATACCTACCCCTAATGGAATAAGTGCAAATTCTCCGGCTTTTAAACTAATATCTTTGGCAGCTCTTAAATCTATCCAATCACTTTTTCCATCTATAAATCTTAATTTTTCTATATCTTTACAAAAAAATATTTAATTTTTTTATCTCCAGATTCTTCATTTTTCTCTTCTACCTCAAATCCAAATTTGTAATTTATTTCTTCTTCTACCTCTTTTTCTATCTCAGCTTCCATAACAGGATTTACAAGAGGAAGATTTTTTTTACTCTCCACTCCAAAGCGTCTAAGAAATTCTTCAGTTGTAGCAAAAAGTACCGGTCTACCGGGAGCTTCTAATCTGCCCGCCTCATAAACCAAAACCATATTCAACTAATTTATTTACGCTATATTCACTGGAAACAGCTCTTATTTTCTCTATCTCAGCCTTTGTAATAGGTTGCTTATAAGCTATTATAGAAAGTGTTTCTAATACAGCCTCTGTAAGAACTTGCTTTTTAGGGGTTTTTGCTACTTTTACCAAAATATCAAAATATTCAGCTTTAGTACATAACTGATAACTTTTTTCAAACCTTACAAGTTTTAAAGCTGAATCCGTTTCATATCTTTTAGCCAAAGTTTCTAAAAGCCTCTAGAGCTTCCTTCTCACTTATTTCTAAGGCAAGACAAATTTGTCTAAGCTCTACTGATTTTCCCATAGTAAAAAGTATAGCTTCTATAGCTAATTCTCTGCTTTTAACAGGCAAAAAATCTTGTCTTAAATCCATTCTATAAATCCTCCAAACCCGATAAATCTATTTTTTCATATTTCCCATCTACAGCCTCTATCTCCATATCATCAAAAGATTTTTTTCTTGTTTTAAATTTATTCTACCAACTTTCATAAGTTCAAGTATGGCTAAAAAAATGTAACTACCAGTTCTGTTTTTAGATGTGGTTTTTTTCTAAAAAGGCTTCTAAATGAAAAATTTCTTTTTATTAATATAGTTTAAAAACAGAACCAATCTTTTTCTTCCAAGCTCACCTTTTTCTCTTTTAATAGTTCCAAATTTAGAGCGTTCTTTATCTACTCTTTCTTCTTGTCTTAGCAAAAACTTCTCTATATATTTTATTCAGAAGTTCCATATTCACATCTTTAAAAAGTTTATCTAAATCTACAGGCTTTTGATATTTTAAAACTTCTTTAGGAATAGTAGGTTCTTTATACATAAAATACGAAGCTTCTTCTTCCAATCTGGATATTTCAGCAGCTAATTGCTTGTATTTTTTTTATGTTCCAAGAGCCTTTCCACCAGTTCTGCTCTAGGATCTATCTCTTCTCCTGTTTCTTCGTCTATTTCTTTTTGGTAATAATAATTTCGCTTTAATATCTATCAAAGTAGCAGCCATAACCAAAAATTCAGAGCAAAGTTCTAAATCGTTAAGCTTCATTTCATTTATATAGTCCATATATTGCTTAGTTATATCAGAAATAGGAATATCATAAATATTTATCTTATCTTTTTCTATTAAATGCAATAAAAAGGTCAAGAGGTCCTTCAAATTTTTTTCTAATTTATATGAGATTACCATTTTTTTACTCCTGATTTTTTTACTTTCTAAATCTATACAAACTATTTGTGGTAGATTATTTATTCTTAGATTTATACTGTGAGTTCCAAGTCCGGAACTAATTATCATCTTGGATTTTCCTTTTATCTTCATTCCTACAACATTAGTATTAAAGAATTGAATTTGTGGTGTCATAAGCCCAATATCATCACCTATTCTGATTGTTCCACCATGAAAATGTCCACAAAGACTTAAATCCGCTCCCCATTCTCTATATGTTTCAAAAAAATTAGGCGAATGCGCTAATAAAATATTATATTTATCTTTAATACATTCTCCCAATCTTTCCTCTATATAAGCAGCTTCCATATTTGGGATTTTCAGTCTTTTATAGTATTTATCATCTATATCTAATCCGTATACACTTATATTATCATCTAAATCCAAGTTTGAATTTTGTAGATGTTTTACTCCTATCTTGGCTAAGCTATTAGTAAATTCTTCATACAAAGAGGCATATTTCTTTTTTTCATCCTAAGTTCATGGTTTCCATTCCCATAATATACAGGACAAATTTTTTTATTAATTCTCCACAAATATAAAGTGTTTTTCTCTATATTTACTTTCGCTTTGGTACAAGTAAAATCTCCACCTATCAAGATAGCATCCGGTTTTAATGAATATATTTTTTTCTAATAAAATACTATTCTTATGTCCAAATTCTTTATCATGTAAATCACTCAAAAAAATACCAGTCTTTTTATTATTTTTTTAAGTTTATCTGAACTTATCTTATATTTAACAATACTAAGTTTATTCTTCTCATACTCTGACCATAAAAGTCCGCTATTGCTAAAAATGGCACATTTTAGTACTATCCTAAATTTTTTTCATTATTTAATCCATACTCCATCATTATTAACTTTATAGCCATCAGGCGTTGTAGTATTAGTCAACATGCTACCATCATTACCCATATAATACCATAAATTCTTATAAAGTATCCACTTAGATTTATACATTTCACCGGATTCTTTCATATAATACCACTTTCCGGTACTATCTTGTCTCCAACCGGTAGCCATATAAGTATTATCATCAAACCAATATGTATAACCTTTAATATCAATTATCTCACTTTTTGCAAGACTTTTATCTTCTTTTTGATATAACCAACCTGTTTCATCTTTATTCCAACCATCTTTTTAGATTGGAATTTTTTTAAAAACTTGTCCAGGTCCTATTAAATTTACATTATTATCTTGGCTTGCATTATTAATATTGCTTTGTTGTGTTTCCATAGGTTTATTTTCTACTAATTTTGCCTCACTAGGTTTTGTCTGTACTACAGGTGTAACATTCTTATTTACATTTGTAGATAAATTGGCTCCCGGACCAATAGGAGAATTTCCTGTATTTACACTCCTGTTATTACCTACATTTACACCTTTTAATGAAAAACCGTAATCTAAAAAGGGCTTTTGTATCTTCATAATGAGTATTAGAACTTTTTAATATAACTACTATTAATCTTACTCCATTTCTTTCTACTACAGTTACAAGAGTATTACCTGCCGCTCTTGTATATCCTGTTTTTCCACCTAAAATTCCTTCATAATATCTAGTATCATCTTTATGTGTCATCTTATGACCCATACTTATTATTCTAGCCGGATTAGTACCTAGAGCCGGAAATCTATAACTGGTTGTAGCTTCTATTTCTCTAAATGTAGGATTCTCAAAAGCTGCTTTTGCAATCAAAGCCATATCATAAGCTGATGTATAATGCTTTGCATTTGTAAGTCCATGTGGGTTTGCAAAATTTGTATTTTTAGCTCCCAGTTCCTTAGCTTTTATGGTCATTTTATTTGCAAATTCAGCTATAGAGCCTGAAATATATTCTGCCAAACCATTTCCTACCTCATTCGCAGATCTAAGCATAAGACCATACAAAGCATCTTTTACACGCAATTTATCTCCCGCTTTTGCACCAAGAGTAACTGCACCCGCATCCAAATTTGTAACTGCATTTTCTGAAAAAGTAAGGGTATCATCTAAATTTCCATTCTCTATTACAAGTAAAGCTGTCATTATCTTGGTTATAGATGCCGGACTATATTTATTATCTTTATTTTTTTCAAATAAAATTTCTTTTGTATTTGCATCCATTAAGATAGCAGCTTCTGAAGATATATTAGGCTTTTCTATAGCCGCAAAACTCAGCATATTTATATTAGTTATAAATCCGGATTCTATAATTATTACAGCCAAAATAACTGATATCAATTTTTTTAATAATATTTTTTTCACTCTTCTTACCTCAACTAATTATCTGTTCTTATAATATATAGTATACTTTATCTATAATATCATAAAGGAGAGTGAAATTTCTTACACCCTCCTTACAATTTATATTTTTATTTTCCTTTTTATCTATGATACAGATAATTTTTTTGTTCCTTATCTAATATAAACTCTGCTTATCATATCTTCTATCTTAACTTATGATTTTTAATAAAACTTATTTATAATATTATTTTTCCATATCATACTCATAGAAATATTTTTTTATTACAGCCTACTATACAGGATAAGCACCATTTTTAGCTTTGCTTATATCTATACCACTTTCCTGTGCCTGTCTATACTCAAAAAATTCTTTTGCAACCTTTGGAAATAATGCATAACTAAGTACATCTTCATCTTGCTTTTTCCATAAAGCACATTCTTTCTCAAAATCTGCTAATTGCGGTTTAATAAGATCAGCAGGTCTAACAGTTATAGGCTCTTCATCACCTATAATTTTCTTTTGAACTTCTGCATTAAAAGGTTTTACAGTTGTACCAAATTCTCCAAGCATAATCTTCTTTGACTCTTTTGGTACTATTTTGTATCTCTCTCCTGATAAAACATTCATAACTGCTTGAGTTCCCACTATTTGTGAAGATGGGGTTACAAGTGGGGGTTCTCCAAAGTCTTTTCTAACTCTTGGTATCTCCTCAAGAACTTCTTGGTATTTATCCTCCTTACCCGCTTCTTTTAGTTGACTAATAAGATTTGATAACATACCACCCGGAACTTGATAACGCAAAGTATTTATATTTACTCCTAATACTTTTGGATTTAAAGTACCATTTTTCATATACTTTTCTCTAAGAGGTGCAAAATAAGCGGCTATTTCAGATAATAAATTCAAATCTAAACCTGTATCATACTTTGTTCCTCTAAATATCTCAACCATTACTTCTGTAGCCGGCTGACTTGTTCCAAGTGCAAACGGAGACATTGCAGTATCTATAATATCTGCTCCCGCCTCTACGGCTTTCATATATGTCATAGCCGCAACACCTGAAGTATAATGTGTATGAACATCTATAGGTAGTGAAGTATTCTCTTTCAATACACTTACAAGTTCACTAGCTGCATAAGGTGTCAAAAGTCCTGCCATATCTTTGATACAAAGAGCTTTAGCACCCATATCTTCTATTCTTTTGGCTATGTCTTTCCAATAGTCAAGGGTATAAGCATCACCTAAGGTATAACAAAGAGCTACTTGAGATTCCGCTCCCTCTTTATTACAAGCATCAACTGCTGTCTTTAAATTCCTAATATCATTTAAGCAGTCAAAAATTCTAATTATATCTATACCATTCTCCACAGATTTTTTAACAAAATATTCTACCACATCATCTGCATAATGATTATACCCAAGTATGTTTTGACCTCTAAATAACATTTTGTAATTTAGTATTCTTAAAAGCCTGCTTTTTAATTTTTCTAAGTCTTTCCCATGGATCTTCCTTTAAAAAAATCTAAGACAGGCATCAAATGTTGCACCACCCCAACATTCTACAGCTCTATAGCCAACCTTATCCATTTTATCTATAATAGGCAACATCTCCTCTGTTGTCATTCTTGTAGCTATAAGAGATTGATGTGCATCTCTTAATACAGTTTCTACTATTTGTACTTTCTTATTCTCCATTAGCTAGCTCCCTTCTTTATTTAACTCCGAAAATAGCCATAAATGCTCCGGCTGCTACAGCTGTTCCTATAACTCCGGCCACATTTGGTCCCATAGCATGCATAAGCAAAAAGTTTGTCGGATCCTCAGAAGCTCCAACTTTTTGTGAAACTCTTGCAGCCATAGGTACGGCTGACACTCCTGCTGAACCTATAAGCGGATTTACTTTCCCTCCACTTAATTTACACATTATCTTTCCAAAAATAACACCTGCAAAAGTACCAAAGATGAAAGCCATTAAGCCTAAAAATACTATTTTTAATGTTGTTACTTTTAAGAAAGCCTCAGCTGAGGTTGTTGCTCCGACTGATACACCAAGTAATATAACTACTATATACATAAGTGCATTAGCAGAAGTTTCTGTTAATTGCTTAACAACTCCACTTTCTTTAAATAAATTTCCCAGCATAAACATACCTACTAAAGGAGCTGTAGATGGAAGTATAAGACAAACTACTATAGTTACAACTATAGGAAATAATATCTTTTCAAGCTTTGACACCGGTCTTAATTGTTCCATTTTTATCATACGTTCTTCTTTAGTTGTAAACATTTTCATAATAGGTGGCTGTATTATAGGAACAAGTGCCATATATGAATAAGCCGCAACTGCAATAGGACCCATAAATTCAGCTTGACCAAGTTTACCAGCCAAGAAAATAGATGTAGGGCCGTCAGCTCCACCTATTATAGATATAGCTGCAGCAGCCTTATCTCCAAAACCCAAAAATATAGCTAAAAAGTAGGCTACATATATACCGAATTGAGCAGCCGCTCCTAGTAAAAAGCTCTTAGGATTTGCTATCAACGGTGCAAAATCTGTTTGAGCACCTACTCCCATAAATATAAGAGAAGGAAAAATGCTCCACTCGTCAAGTAAAAAGAAATAATGCAATAATCCACCTACACCATTAGTAGTTTCACTTGGTTTAGCCATTATTTCAGGATATATATTTACAAGTAACATACCAAAAGAAATAGGTATAAGAAGTAAAGGTTCAAATCCCTTTTTTATAGCTAAATATAAGAAAATACAAGCTATTCCTATCATCAAAATATTTCCAAAAAGTAATATTAAAAAAATGCCGTTTGATGAATTAAATTATCTAAGGTTGTAATAATATAAGACATATTCTATCCTTTCTCTAAACTTTTACTTATTTTAGTTTAGTGTTACTAATACCTTAGAAATTTCAACTGCTTCTCCACTTGTTACATTTATACTTACAACTGTACCATCAGCAGGTGCAACAATTTCATTTTCCATCTTCATAGCCTCTAGTATTACTAAAACTTCACCTTTTTTTACTGCTTTTCCTATTGCTGTTTTTACTTCTAAAATCTTTCCTGCCATAGGAGCTACTACCTTTATTCCACCCTCATCATTACTTGCTTTAGGAGTAGTAATATTTGCTTTAGGTAAACTCTCTTTAACTTCTCTTTTTTCTATGGCACTTATATTGTTACCCTCTTCTACTGTAACATTGTATGTATTTCCATTTACATTAATTATATAATTCTTCATCTACTCTTCCTCCTAAAATCTTTGTCTTCTCTTTGATTTTTTTAGACTTCTTACTATCAAATCATCTGTATTATTCTCTTCTTCATAAGCCATTATAGCCGCACTTATTACTGCCACTAACTCTTGATCTTCTGGTAAATTTTCTTGTGTACTGACTTCTTCTTTAAGTTTTATTTCTTCCTTTGTCAGCTCTCCAGGCTTTTTTTAGCTAATTTCTCTTCAAATACACTTATATATTTAAAAGCATCTATTATAAAAAAATTATAAATATTAAAAATAATGAAAACAGTAGCCATACCTATGAGGGTATTAAGTCCCGCCTTAGAAAGTTTTTCACCCAAATTATAATTTACATTTATAGACATAGAATTAACTTTTTGCATATTTTTGTCATACGCAATTCTAACTATGGCACTTCTTTTTTCTCCTACAATAGATATACTTACACTATATCCTTCTTTATCTACATTTAAAATAGCTTCATCGGACTTTATAGCTTGGACTTTCCCTATATCCTTTTTACCGGCTTTCCAATTCTCTAAAGCCGTCATAAGCTCAAATTGTTTTTTCTCCTCTAAATCTTTTATATTTCTATCTATAGCTTCATCATCCAGAGAAGTAATTTGAGAAATCAGATTATCGGACATCATTATTAAATTATTACCGATCTGCTCATCTATATCTTTTTCTACTGTTTTGGCACAAGCTACAAAAAACAAAGACAAAAGAGAAATAAATAAGAAATAGACTGCCCTTCTTAATTTTCTATCCATATATCTACCTCCTAGATTGTTCCATGTTTTTTGACAGGTCTATCTTCTCTCTTGGTAAATAACATTTCAAAAGCTGCAATCAACACTTTTCTGGTTTGCTCATATTCTATTATGTCATCAACATAGCCTCTAGAAGCCGCAGAAAGTACACTTGCTTGCAAATTCTCGTATTCCTTAGACTTTTCTTCTACAAAAGCAAGTTTATCTTCTACTTCTTCTAATTCTTTATTATAAATTATTTCTGTTGCAACTTTTGAATTCATCATACCTATACTTGAATTTCTATAGGCATAAACAAGATCTGCACCTATAGATTTAGAATTCATAAGTACATAAGCACTTCCATAAGCTTTTTTCAGTATTATATTAACTTTAGGTACAGTGGCATTTGCAAAAGCATAGGTAAGACTTGCCAGTGATTTTATCATATGCTTTTCTGTACATTTTTTTGCACTATAACCCTCTACATTTACTAAACTAAGTATAGGAATATTAAAAGCATCACAGAAATTTATAAAACTTTTTGCCTTTTCAACACCCTTTCTATTTAATTCAGCCTTTAACTCCTCTGTTACTCTTCCTTCTTTATCAAGTATAGCTGTTCTGGAGGCTACAGTACCTATAGTATTTCCATTTAATTTTATAAAACCTATGCACATCTCCTTTGCATATTCCGCTTTTACTTCATAAAAATAGTTTTCATCAGAAATACTTCTTAAAAATAGAGCAGTATCCTCTAAATATCCTTCTACCTCAGGAACAAGTCTATTTAAACTATCCTTACACTCTTCATAAGACATATCGTCCTCATTATTAGCAGGTATAAGACTTATAAGTTCTCTTATTTTTTCAAAAACTTCCGTTTCTTCACCCGAAAAATCTGCTATGCCTGTTTCATTTGAATGAAATCTTGAACATGAAGTATCACACTTTCCTTCATAATTTCCTTTTATGGCATTAGGTGAGTTTACAAAAACTTTAGCTTCATTTGATAAAAAAATACAAAATCATCTAATCCAAGACTAATAGCCATACCACCACCTGCATATCCAAAAACTGCCTTAATTTGAGGTATACAACCACTAGCCATAACTTGGTTCAAATATAATTTACCAAAAGCATCCAGTGCATCTGTTGCTTCCTGCAATCTAAGCCCTGCACAATCAACAAGACCTATTATAGGTGCACCCATTTTCATAGCTTTTTCATATAAGCTACTTATTTTTCTAGCATGCATCTCCCCTATAGAACCTCCTAGGATATTAGCATCTTGACTATAAACATAAACTAAACTTCCATCTATGCTTCCATATCCGGTAATAACTCCATCAGACTCTGTATCTATAGCAGAAATATTAAAATCGGTACTTCTAGCTTTCACATAAGAACCAATTTCAACAAAACTTCTATCATCTAGCAAACTATCTATACGTTTTCTAGCATTTGATACCTTAATTTGACCCATATATTAGACCTCCACATTTATAATATTATACACAGATTTTATAAAAATATTTACTTAAATATGGATAAAACCTAGATTTAATGTAATATTTTTTTAATAAAAATCTATAGAATAATCTTAAGTTTATTCTACTATAAAAATCAGTTTTTTTCAATTATTTAAAGCGAATTTTTTTGTGAATTTTTTTAGCAAACTTTTTGTATTTGATATATTTTTTTATAGTGTAAAACTGATACTAAAAAAGCTTAATATGCACTACCTAAATTTTAGGTTTGTACATATTAAGCTCTCAGTTATTGTCATATAAACTAATATCTATTATTAGTTATTGATTAACTTATCATCTTCATTGTTCCAACTGTATAAAGAACGAACTTGCTCGCCTACCTTCTCTGATGGATGCTCAGATGCTAACTTTCTCATAGCCTTGAAATGAACTTGCTTTCCGGCATCTGACATATCAAGTAAGAACTCTTTAGCAAAGCTTCCGTCTTGAATATCAGCTAGGATTTTCTTCATAGTTTTTCTTTGTTTCTTCTGTTATAAGCTTTGGACCTGTTATATAATCACCATATTCTGCTGTATTTGAAATTGAATATCTCATACCTGCAAAACCTGATTGATATATAAGATCTACAATAAGTTTCATTTCATGTATACACTCAAAATACGCATTTCTTGGATCATATCCTGCTTCTACTAAAGTTTCATATCCTGCTTGCATAAGTGCACATACACCACCACATAAAACAGCTTGCTCACCAAAAAGGTCTGTTTCTGTTTCTGTTCTAAAGTCTGTTTCAAGAACTCCTGCTCTTGCTCCACCTATAGCCAAAGAATAAGCTAAAGCTATATCAAGTGCTTTACCACTGGCATCTTGCTCTACAGCAACAAGGCAAGGAACTCCTTTTCCCTCAAGATACTCACTTCTTACAGTATGTCCGGGTCCTTTTGGTGCTATCATAGTTACATCTACATTCTCAGGTGCTTCTATGCAACCAAAATGCACATTGAAACCATGTGCAAACATAAGCATCTTACCTGCACTTAGATTTGGCTCTATATGGTCCTTATACATCTTAGCTTGATGCTCGTCATTAATAAGTATCATAATGATATCCGCTATTTTTGTAGCTTCTGCAACGGTATAAACCTTAAATCCTGCTTTCTCGGCTTTTTCCCAAGATTTGCTACCCTCGTATAAACCAATAATAACATTGCAACCGCTATCCTTAGCATTAAGTGCATGAGCATGTCCTTGGCTACCATAACCAATGACTGCTATTGTCTTTCCTTGTAAGTTTGCTAAATTACAATCCTCTTGATAATAAATTTTTGACATATTTTTTTACCTCCTCATGATATTATTACAAATATGTAACGTCCTCACAACCTCTTGACAAACCTGTGAGACCGGTTCTGGCTAATTCCAATATTTCATAATCTTCTAATAGATTAATTATAGCTTCTAATTTGTCTTTATCTCCTGTCATCATAACAGTCAAGCTCTCTTTAGCGACATCAACTATAGTAGCTCTAAATATTTCTGCAACTGCACTTATAGCTTGTCTTTGGCTTGCATTTGCTTTAACCTTAATCATCATAAGTTCTCTGTATACACTTTGTCCTTCTTTTAAGGTCTTAATATCTTTTACATCTTCTAATTTTCTTAGCTGATTTTCAATTTGTATCAAGGTTTCTTCATCACCTGTCGATACCACTGTCATTCTCGAATACTTAGGATTAAAAGTTTCTCCTACTGTGAGTGATTCTATGTTATATCCTCTTCTTGAGAATAAACCCGCAACTCTACTGAGTACACCGGCAGTATTATCAACTAATAAAGAAAGAACTATTCTCATATATCTCCTCCTCTGTAGCCTTATTACATTTCACATTATATTAACAAGGCATATTATAAATGTCAACTATCTATATTTCATACTAGGTATAGCCTAAAATCTGCTTTGCTTAACTTTTTGATAAGCTATTCTTTCACTTTGCTCTCTTACATATATAATTCCACATTCTGTAAATCCAAGCTTTTTTAATAAATTTCTCATAGGTATATTTTTCTCATGAGTATCTATTCGTAGATTTCCGGACGCATTGTAAGCATAATCTATACAATAAGCACCTATACCATTAGTTCCTCTTTTAGTAGCTATTCTATGTAAAACTCCGTAAGGACTATCATCTATCCAAGAACCGTCTTTTATTACAGCATAGGTTTCATCATCTGCAAATTCATAAAAAGAACACTCCCAGTATCTCTCCATTATCTTCACAAACATATAGACAATCTTTTTCCATATCATCTTTTATATCATCTAAGCTAGGATAATTATTATTCCATTGTCCGGCATTTCCATTTTCTGCCATGAATTTTCTGGCATCCATATACAAGCTATTAATAACTTCTATATCCCCTTTTTTTGCTTTCCTTATATCCATCTTATCTCCTCCGACAAATATATTATACTTTTTTTAAATACTAATAATTTATATTATTCTAAGCTAAAAATTATTCAAACTATAGTTTTTAGCTTAAAAAAATCATCTTTTACATTAATCCTTGTACTATATTTCTAAGCTTTTAATTCTCTATTTATAGTATTTAAAACTTTCTTTTTTTATCTCCTGACCAAAGTGGAGCCAGTAAATATCTTTTTATCCCCATCACCTGTCAACCTGTGTATAACTACTTCTTTAGGTAACACTTTTTATACACTCAAATAATATATCAATATATTCATCTAAACTAAGTATATGAAATTTTTTTCTTTTTTTCATAAATAGTAGCCAATTTAGTATTTTTTTCAGTATATGTAACAAATGTAATTTTATTCCATCAGCACCCGAAAGACCTATATACTTGCTTGTTTCTATCATCATAGCCTTATCTTCATAAGGTAGACCCAGTATTTGATGTACTATGACTTTTATACCTATTTCTTTAAGCCTTTTTTTATGCAAGTATCATAGGTACTAAGTTCAAAAGCATCTGTTTATATAGGTAGCTGTTTTTTTCATATATGGTTTGAAGTCCTAATTCTATCCATACTGTCTTAATTTTTACTAAGTCTTTCTAAGATAAAATACATATTTTCACTTATACTGTCCGGTCTTGTTGCAATGGATAGAATAAGTATATCAGGATGTGTAATCGCTTCCATAAATAAACTTTCCAAATAAGTTTCATCTCCGTATGTATTGGTAAATGACTGAAAATAAGCTATATACTTAGTTTCAGCTTTTACCTTATCTTTTACTTTAAGTTTAGCTTCTTCTATTTGCTCTTTTATACTTCCTACACCGGCAAAGCTTCCCGAACCATCACAAAAAATACAACCACCCGTTCCTACTTTACCATCTCTATTAGGGCAGGTAGCACCTGTACTGAGAGCTAATTTATATACCTTTATTCCATACTCTCTTTTTAAATATTCATTTAGAGTATTTATGTACACAATATTCTCCTAGCTTCATTTTTTTATCTTCTTCCATTTGTAGCTTTAAATCTTCCAAACTCTCAAATTTCTCTTCAGCTCTTATATACTCAACAAAAATATACTTCTATGCTTTCTTCATATATATCTCTATCAAAAATCAAATATATGTGTTTCTATTCTTGTCGTATGATTTTTTTCAAATCATCTTTTTACCGTGGGATTATTTCCTACATTAGTTATACTATCAAAAAAATTTCTCCTGTAGAGTTCAATTTTACTCTAGTTGCATAAACACCAAATTTAGGTAATATTTTTATGCTTTGGCGGAAAAAAATATTTAAAGTCGGAAAAACCTAATAGTTTCTTGCCTATTCTATTTCCTGTCTTTACAATACCGCCAATACTATATTCTGTACCTAGAAACTCATTAGCTTTTTGATACTCTACCCTCTAATAACAGCTCTCGAATTAATGTAGAACTTATGTCCAGACCATCAAAAAGCTTTTTTTCTTTTTCTATTATATATAGAAAAAAATCAAAAGTTTTAGATAATTTTTCTAAAAGTTCTCTATTACCACTCTTTTTTTATATCCAAAAAGCGAGATCGGGACCTGCAACTATAGCTTTCATATTCATTCTTTTTATGAGTATATCTTTTACAAAAATCTTCTCCCGACATAGAGGCTACTTCTTTTTGTAAATGGATATTCTATAAAAATAATCAATCTTTTCTGAACTTATTCTATTTCTTCTTTCCTCATTCGTACTAAGTTTCGATTGTGCAAGACCCTCTACTATCTTAGATGGTGGTATGTCAAAAGTGAATACTGCCAATTTTAAACATTTCTCACTTGCTACTTCTCTCATCTTATCAAAGATTTTTCTTATGACCTTTATGCTCGCCATCAAACTTTCCTATAGTTATAACTGTAGCTTCATTTATCTTAAAAATCTTTAGTTTCTCTAAACTCAATCACTGCTGTTCTCCAATAAAAAAAGCTTATATGGCTTAAATACAAGCTCCTTTTCTATATATTCATAAAGTCCTAAAAACTGTTCTTTACCGGTATATATCTTATATATAATTTTATCATCCATATTTTGAGGTAAATTCATTATTTGCTTTACTAAAAAGCTTATTTCCATTGATTGCTTGCTTATGAAATTCATCCTTTACTTTTTAATTTAATTAAGTTAGAAAAAAATATTCATCTACAGGTATAACAATCTTTTTTTAATTCTTCTTCATTATCTTTTATATTTTCTAAATCTGCAAGCTTTTATTGCATTTTTCAAGTTTAAATCTATCCACTCTAGTTCTAACTAAAGTAGTCATACAAGCTCCTACCCCTAATTTTTTTCCCTATATCATGGCAAAGAGTTCTTATATAGCTTCCTTTTGAACATTCTACTCTTATTTTTACAGTAGGTAAATTAATATCAAGAATTTCTATATTTTTAAATTCTACTCTTACTGCTTTTTCTTTCTATTTCTATACCTTTTTCTAGCCAAGTCTATCAATTTTTTTGACCATTAACTTTTTTTGCTGAGTACATAGGAGGTACCTGCATATACTCCCCTATAAAAACTTTGTATACAAGATACGAGATTTTCTTTACTTATCTCTTCTAAAATACTACCTTCAAACTCATTTAAAACTTTACCACTTATATCCTGAGTATCAGTTTCTTTACCAAGTATAAATTCCGCAATATACTCTTTAGTTTTATCTGTAAGTATATCGCAAAGCTTGGTTGCACTACCAAGGCATACAGGTAAGACTCCAACTGCGTCAGGATCTAATGTTCCTGTATGCCCTATCTTTCTTTGTCTAAGTATACCTCTCATTTTAGCTACCACATCATGAGAGGTATAAGAAGTTTCTTTATATATATTAATTATGCCATTAATCATAATTCTACTTTTACCTTTTTTATAAGCAATTCTATAATATCTTCTATCTTTCCTTGTATACTGCAACCGGCAGCTCTAATATGTCCGCCACCGCCTAAACTCTCACATATCTTGCTTACATCTACAAAGGATTTTGAACGCAGACTGGCTTTATATTCATCTTCATTTAGTTGATATAAATATATAGCTACTTCTATTCCTATTGTATTTCTAAGCTCGTCTATAACTCCATCTAAACTTTTAATATCCACCTTATATTCGTCAAGTATTTGCTTTGTTGTATAAGATATTATAAGTTTACCGTCAAAAATAAAGTTTTGAATCTAATAAAGCCTTAGCTAATACTTTATTTGCATAAAAAAATCTCTTGCAAAAAAAGCTATCATCTATAATTTTTATTAAATTCTACTCCTTTTTTTCCATTAATTTTTCCGGCTAAATTCATAGTTTCTAAACTGGTACAAGGATATTTAAAAAAACTCCTGTATCATGAACTAAACCTGTATACAAGCAAGTAGCTGTTTCTTTTACTTACTTTGTCTAAATCCAAATATCTAGACAAAACTTCGCAAGTAGAACTGGCATTTGCATCAAGTATTAAGTCTTTTGTATACTTCTTATGACTTATATGATGATCTATAGTAAGACTATCTTTAGAATTATTTACCAATACTATATTACCTGCCAGTCTTTTTATCGTCTGAGGCATCCAAACAGATACATAGGTCATATATCAGCTCATCTTTTTTAATATTATCTATACTAAGTTTTTCTCCATCTACTATACCGGAATCTATCTTATCAAAACCTGACATATAAGAAAACTTATTAGACGGTACTTCTAAGAAAACCTTTACTTTTTTTAGAAGTAAAATTCTCCTTTATATAATTATATAAAGCAAGGGTAGAGCCTGTACAATCGCCATCAGGTCTTATATGTCCACTTATAGCTATACTGTTTGCTTTTTCTATCTTTTCTAATAAGAGATTACTCATTTTCTACCTCTGTATCGACTTCTGACTTAGTATTTTGCATAAGTTCATTTATCAGCTTATCCATTTTCATACCATAAGCCAGTGAATCATCTGCTAAAAATCTAAGTTCAGGTGTATTTCTAAGATTTAGTCTTCTTGCAAGCTCTCTTCTAATAAAGCCATTTGCCGCTTTTAATCCTTCTAGAGTTTTTGCACTTGCATCTTCACTTCCTAATGCTGATATATATATATTAGCATATTTTAAATCCGGTGTTACTTCTACATCTGTAACACTTGTCATTATACCTACTCTAGGATCTTTTACTTCTCTTATTATTTCTGAAATTTCTCTATGTACTTCTGAATTGACACGAGTATTCTTTACACTTTTTTTCTCATATATACTCCATTTTATTATGCAAGAAAAAAACAGCTTTTTTTCAAGCTGTCTTTCTTTATAAACTACTACTATTTTCTTGGAACTTCAACCATATCATAGGCTTCTACTTGATCAAATTCTTGTATATCATTGAATTTTTCAAATACAAGACCACATTCATATCCTTCTTTTTACTTCCTTAACATCATCTTTAAATCTCTTTAATGAAGCTAAATTACCATCAAATATTAAACTACCTTCTCTTGTAACTCTAACTTTACAACCCCTTATAAATTTACCATCTAAGATATAAGAACCTGCTATATTACCAACACCTGAAGCTTTGAATATTTGTCTAATTTCTGCATGTCCTATTACTTTTTCTTCATAAATAGGCTCCAACATACCATTCATAGCAGCCTGAACATCTTCTATTGCTTGATAAATAACCTTATAAAGTCTTAAATCAACTTTTTCTCTATCGGCAGTTGCTTTTGCAGTTGCATCCGGGTCTTATATTGAAACCTATAATTATAGCATTACTTGCAGCAGCAAGAGAAACATCAGATTCATTGATTGCACCAACACCACCGTGTATAACTTTAACTGCAACCTCTTCATTACTAAGTTTTGTTAAGGATTGTTTTACAGCCTCTACAGAACCTTGAACATCAGCTTTTATAATAATAGGTAATTCTTTAACATTGCCGGCCTTGATTTGACTAAATAAATCATCTAAGCTTAATTTTGCTTTTGTATCTTCTATTAACTTATTTTTATTTTCGCTAATAAATGTAGCCGCAAAATCTTTAGCTTCTTTATCTGTGTTAGTAGCAACTAAAACTTCACCTGCATTTGGAACATTATCAAGACCTAAAATCTCAACCGGTGTTGAAGGTGTTGCCTCTTTTACTCTTTGTCCCTTGTCATTTATCATAGCTCTTACTTTACCATGACAAGCTCCTGCAGCAACAAAATCTCCAACCTTTAAAGTTCCTTTTTGTACTAAGATAGTGGCAACAGGTCCTCTTCCCTTATCAAGTTCAGCTTCTATTACAAGACCTCTAGCTTTACGCTTTTTATTTGCTTTTAGTTCTTTTACTTCTGCTGCAAGTATAATCATCTCTAAAAGATTTTCTATACCTTCTCTTGTTTTAGCTGATACAGGACAGAATATTGTACTTCCACCCCAATCTTCTGCTATAAGTTCATATTCTGATAATTCTTGCTTAACTCTATCTATATTTGCACTTGGTTTATCTATTTTATTTACAGCAACTATTATTTCAACTCCTGCCGCCTTAGCATGATTTATAGCTTCTATGGTTTGTGGCATAACTCCATCGTCAGCTGCAACAACCAAAATAGCTATATCTGTACTCTGTGCACCACGCATTCTCATTGCAGTAAATGCTTCATGTCCCGGTGTATCTAGGAAAGTTATAGGCTCGCCGTTTACTTTTACCATATATGCACCTATATGCTGAGTAATTCCACCGGCTTCATGGCTTGTAACATTAGCTGAACGTATGGCATCAAGTAAAGAAGTTTTACCATGGTCAACGTGTCCCATAACACAAACTACAGGCGGACGCTTAACCATTAAATTCTCATTTTCTTCATCTTCTTTTAGAAGCTCCGCTATTACATCTACCTTTTCTTCTAAAGTTGCTATAATATCGTACTCCAGTGCTAGTTCCTCTAATTGTTCAAAATCAAATTCCGTATTAAGTGTAACTATCTGACCTTTTAAGAATAATTTCTTAACTATAGCTGACGGCTGTAATTTAATTTTAGCTGCAAAGTCTTTTATGGTCATTCTTTCAGGAATAACTATCTCTTTTTATATCCTCTGCTACAACTTCTTCAGTCTTTTTAACAGGCATAATAAATGGATGTCTGCTTACCTTTCCACCTTTTGATGGTCCATCTTCTGTTCTATGCCTTTTTATCATTCTTTTTGATCTTTAAAATTATTCTTATTTGGTCTTGTTGTACTGGTTTTCTTTACCAAAAGAACCATCTAAATTAGCTGTAGGTTTACTATCTTTTTCTTGGTGCAGGTCTTTGACTTCTTACCGGTGTTTCATCCTTATCTTTTTGCACCAAAGTCTTTTTGAAAAATCCTGAATTTCTATCTTTACTGAAAGAAGAATTTTTATCTTTATTAAAACTTCCTCTGTTATCAGATCTTTTATCTTTATTAAACGGCTTATTTTCACCATTTCTATTATCTCTATTAAATGGTCTGTTTTCACCCCTGAAGTTATCAGATCTAGAACCTTGAGCTTGTCTATTATCTCTATTTGGTCTGGTATCTCTATTATTTCTAAAGTTTCTATTGTCATTGTTTCTATCACCTGACTTGTTGAAACTTCTATCTGAATTTCTATTATCTACATTTCTACCATCATTATTCCTTGGAGAATTAGACCTTTGCTCAGAATTTCTATCATTTCTAAAAATTCTTATTATCTCTATTTACTCTCTTATCTGTGTTAGAGCCTGTATTACGATTTTGTGTGTTTATATTATTCTCGTTATTATTATTTTGATTATTACTTGTCATTTCATTTACCTTTTTCAAGTTTTATATCTTCTTTATCGTTATCTACCCTAACATCATGTACTTTAGTTTCTACTTTTACTTCTTTCTTAGGTTCAAGATCTTTATTTTCTTCTTTTTTTAGGCGGTGTTTCTGTCTTATCTATAGCTTTTTTTCTTCGTCTTTATCTATAGAGTTAGTTTCTTTTTTTGCTAACATTTATATATTTACCGGCTTTTTTTCATCACTGCTTGTAGTGGATTTTTTTGTTTAGCATTTTGCGGTCTAAAAACAGCAGTTACTTTCTTTTTTTGCACTTCTTCTTTCTTTTTCTTCTGATTTAGAAGTATCAACATTAGTAGCAAAGGCCGCTTTTTACTTTCGCCACCATCTCTTCTGTTATTTTATTTGCATGACTACTAACTTCTTCGCCATTTTTTTCTTACAAATTCTATTAATTCTTTGTTTGTTTTTCCCAATCTCTTTTTGCAAGTTCGTTTATTCTCAAATTCTTCCTCCTAGCTATTTTCTTCTATTAACTTTTCAATACTTATAGCAAAAATTCTCATCGTTTATACCTATAGAAGCTCTGGAATTTTTTTCCCTATAGCATTTCCTAAACTTTTTTTATCACTATATATTACTATTTTTTTACATTATAATATTTACATTTATCCAAAAAAATAATTTCTTTGTATTGTCTGAAGCATCACCGGCTACTATAACTAATTTTACTTTTCTTTGCTTTTATAGCTTTTTTTCTACGGAAAAATTCTCCACTAAGAAGCTTTCCGGCCTTAGTTGCCATGCCTAACATTCCAAAAAAATTTTTATTCATTCTATTTACCCATATCTTCTAAGAGTTTAGCATATATTTCTTTTGATATCGCCATTTTAAAAGAGCGTTCAAGACCCCTTGACTTTATTGCCTTTTCTAAACACTCCACATCATCACATAGATAAGCTCCTCTACCATTTTTCTTGCCTGTCTTATCTAAATTTATACCTTCCTCATTTTTGACAATACGAATCATCTCTTTTTTATTTTTCATAGCATTACAGCCAATGCAAAGTCTAAGAGGTAATTTCTTCTCCATCAGCTTCCTCCACTACATTTTCTTGTAGCTCACCATTCTCATCTTCATAAAGAACTTCTTCAAGCTCTACACTGCCCTCAGGTTGATAATCTATACCAAATTCTTCAAATAAACCAAGCTCTCTTGCTTGTGTTTCACTCTTAATATCTATCTTGTAACCTGTAAGTCTGGCAGCTAATCTGGCATTTTGCCCCTCTTTACCTATAGCAAGAGACAATTGATAATCAGGGACTATGACTGTTGCCTCTTTAGTTTCATCATCAGCAACAACACAAATAACTTTTGCAGGACTTAGTGAATTTTCTATCAAAATAGCTGAATTTTCATCCCAATTTATTATATCTACTTTTTCCCCTCTAAGCTCATCTACAACTGCATTTACTCTTGCTCCATTTACACCTACACAAGAACCTACTGCATCTATATTTGAATCATGACTATATACTGCCATCTTAGTTCTGGAACCTGCCTCACGGCTAATAGATTTTATTTCTACAACACCATCTTTTATTTCTGTAACTTCAGCTTCAAATAATCTTTTAACTAAATCAGGATGTGTTCTTGAAACGACTACTTTAGGTCCTTTTGTGGTATCTTTAACTTCTACTACATACAATTTTATACGCTGCATAGGTGTTAAATTCTCACTTGCTACTTGTTCACCCTCACTTAAAATAGCTTCACAACGTCCAAGATCTACTGATAAATTTTTTCCTACTTGACGTTGAACCACTCCGGTTACTATATCTTTTTCCATAGTATAGAATTTTTTTGGAATAAAAACTTTCCTTTCTTCTTCTCTAATCTTTTGTAAGATTACATTTTTTTAGCAACTCCTGTAGCTATTCTACCGAACTCTTTAGATTTTATAGGTATAAGTACCTTATCTCCTATACCATAATCAGGATCTATCATACGTGCATCTGCCAAGCTTATATACATTGCTTTTTCTTCCGAACTTGTCTTATCTAAGTTTTCTACAACTTCTTTTTCTTGTAAAACTTCATAATCGCAAGTATCACGATTAATGGTAACCTTTATATTATCAGCTGTACCGAAATTGTTTTTTTACAAGCAGAAATAAAAGAATTTTCTATAGCTTCAAGCATAACCTCTTTGCTGATATTTTTCTCTTTTTCCAGTGTGTCTAATGCCTCCATTAACTCCTTATTCATTTTCCTTTGTCCTCCAATATTAAAAATCTAATGCTAATCTTACGTTTGCAATTTCATTTCTACTAAACTTAACATCTTCACCGGCTATTTTTATAGTCAAGGTGTCTGCATCAAAATCTTCTAAAATCCCCGAAAATTCTTTTTGTTTATTAATAGCCTTAAAAGTTTTCAATTCAACTTCCTTACCCAACTCTCTCTTAAAGTCCTTATCTTTTTTTAATGTTCTTCCAAGCCCCGGCGAACTTACTTCCAGTATATATTCTTCCGGAATAAAATCTTCCTTATCAAGCCAAGCACTAATATTTCTGGAAATTTCTACGCAATCATCTATAGAAATTCCACCCTCTTTATCCATATCACAATATACTCTTAAATAATACTGAGAAGCTTCTTTAACAAATTCTACATCAACCAATTCAAAATCTAGTTCTTTTTGTAGTTCTTCTAAATATTCCTCAGTACGTTTTACATATATATCACTCTTACTCATAGACACCTTCTTTCTCTTGGTAAAGATATATAAAAAGTGGACCATTTTTTGGCCCACTCAAACTCTTTATGTATCATTTATTATAATAACACTTTTCTAAGTATATTGCAAGTTCTTATTTTATATTCTTAATGCCCAATCCGAGCAGTCTAAAACTCTAGTTGCAAGTCCTTCATAAAAATCAGGCTCATGGCAAATAAGAACTATGCTTCCTTTGTATTCTTTTAAAGCTCTTTTCAATTCCTCTTTTGCATCTACATCAAGATGGTTAGTAGGCTCGTCCAGTATAAGTACATTGCTGGCTCTATTCATAAGTTTGCATAATCTTACTTTTGCTTTTTCTCCACCACTAAGAACTCTAACTTGACTTTCAATATGCTTAGTCATTAAACCACATTTTGCTAATGCAGAACGAACTTCATATTGGGTATATGAGGGAAATTCTGTCCATATCTCTTCTATACAGGTTCTATTGTTATCATCCTTTGCTTCTTGTTCAAAATATCCAAGTTCCAGATAATCTCCTAAATTAACTATACCTGATAGTGCTTTGTTAAGTCCTAAAATACTCTTTAATAAGGTAGATTTTCCTATACCGTTAGCACCGAATAAAACTAATTTTTCTCCCCTCTCCATGCTGAGATTTATAGGTTTTGATAAAGCTTCATCATAACCTATAACTAAATCTTTTGTTTCAAAAATAAGTTTTCCCGCTGTCCTTGCTTCTTTAAAATTAAACTCCGGCTTAGGTTTTTCTGCCGCAAGCTCTATAATATCCATCTTATCAAGCTTCTTTTGTCTTGACATAGCCATATTTCTGGTAGAAACTCTAGCTTTATTTCTGGCAACAAAATCGGCAAGCTCCGCTCTTTCTTGTTGTTGACGCTTATATGCCGCTTCTAACTGTGCTTTTTTCACCTCATAAACTTCCATAAATTTATTATAATCACCAACATATCTATCCAATTTTTGATTTTCCATGTGATATATAATATTTACTACACTATTTAAAAAAGGTATATCATGTGAAATAAGTACAAATGCATTTTCATAATCTAACAAGTACCTCTTTAGCCACTCTATATGTACTGCATCAAGATAGTTTGTAGGCTCATCCAAAAGTAAAATATCCGGTTTTGCAAGTAATAATTTAGCAAGTAAGATTTTTGTTCTCTGCCCTCCTGATAATTCACTTACATCTTTATCTAAACCTATATCAGCTATTCCAAGAGCTTTAGCTACTTCATCGACCTTGGCATCTATCATATAAAAATCATGTGCTGTAAGTAAGTCCTGTATAGTTCCTGACTCCTCCAACATATCAGTCATTTCATCTTCATTTGCTGTTGCCATATTTTCATATATTTCATTCATTTGTTTTTCCAAATCAAATAAAAACTCAAAAGCACCTTTTAAGACATCTCTTATGCTCATCCCCTTTTCTAAAACTGCATGTTGGTCAAGATATCCTACTCTTACATTTTTAGCCCACTCTACCTTTCCTTCATCAGGCATTAACTTATCTGTAATGATACTCATAAATGTAGATTTACCTTCTCCATTAGCTCCTACCAAACCTATATGCTCACCTTTTAACATTCTAAATGATACATCGCTAAATATCGCTCTATCTCCAAAACCATGGCTTAGATGTTCTACATTTAAAATACTCATATTATTCTCCTACTTACTATTTTTTTCTATACTTTTTTTATTCCCTTTTCGAGTTTTACTCTAGGTATCATAAGTTGATGCCCACACCCAAGACACTTTTATTCTAAAAATCTTGTCCTATACGAAGAACTTCCCAATTATTGAAACCACAGGGATGAGTTTTTTTCAAAAATTAGCTTATCACCTACATTTATTTCCATATAAAAATTCTCCTTAAACAACTTCATTCATAAAAAAATTTCTTCTTCTTTGGTTTATCTATATCAAGGTTTTCAAAAATCTTTTTATGGTTTTCAAACCAAGTAAATATTCTGTCATTTGCTTTAACAGTATATATAGGTAAATCAGGATTAAAAATTATCATCCAGCTTTTCCAATAAGGTTTCTTTTTATATTTATGTGCAAGTTAAAAATTCCCATTATTTTCAGGTATAATCTTATCTTCTATATTAAGTGTTAAACTCATTTTTTTCCTATGTTACTTTTTTTATTGAGATGAAGCTCTTTAATCATATCTTTAAGAGATACCGCTCTAAGCATATACCCTTCTTTATCAGTTATTTCTTTATTTATGTATCTAGGGTTTGCGATAAAAATCTCTTAATTCTAATTTTTTTAATACCCCAAAAATGATTTATAAGCTACTATTTTATCTTTATCCAAGAAAAGTTCTATGTAACCGTTTTTCCGATTTCAATTCTTTTTAAATATACAGAAAAAAATTTTTCTTCATCTCTTATACAATATGCATCATAATCTTTATCTAGAGTTTCATTAATAAATTTTATAAGTTCTTCTTTATATTTATCTTCATAATAAACTTTCTCTAAGCTCTTACCTAATTCATTAAACTCTATTTTTTTCATACTTATTTACAAAAAAATAAAATCAAAAGGTTCATAGTATGCTTTATTTGCGGTAATAAAAAAAGTAAAAGGTTTATTCTCTGTGTACATATCCCTTAAAAAATCGGCTTATAAGTTCTCTCATAAGTCCCATTCTACGAAACTTAATATCTGTAGCTACAGCAACTATGTAATCTATTTCATAAACTGAACTTGAAAATTTCATTTTTATATGGATTTAGATGTGCCATAGAGGCTATTTGTCCATCTTTTTCATATACTAATATTTTTATTATTTTTTTATTTTTTTCTTTATAATAATAATCTATAAAAATTAGAACTATCTTCAAAAAAAGCTTGCTCATATAAGTTTCTGGTTTTTATTTTTTTCATCTCTAGCTAAATATTTTAACATAAGTATCTTTCCTAATTACTAAAAATCAAATATAAACTTTTACTTCTTAAAAACTATTATATATATTGTATTATTATGAAAGCTATTCTATTTTTTTGTTCTATATAATATTTTCTGGCATAATCTATAGGATCATAACTTTCTTTAGCTCTTCTTAATCCCTCTAAACCTAAGTCATCTTCCCTATTCACAAATTCCACACTTGGAAATTCTTTTTCTTGAAATTCCTTATTTATAAATTGATACAGTCCTGTAATCTCCGGATTAGCTTTTTCTATATGAACTATAGCCATATTATGTCTTTTTATTTAAACTTCCTATTGTAAATGCTTCTAACTTATTATCTATAAAAACACCTGCCATATGTATATCAAGAAGTTTGCAATTCAAAAGAACTTCATGTATTCCTTCTACTTCCGGATCAAGATGTTCCTCCACCTCTTGACCTTTATGAACTCTCCATTTATCTAAAAAAACTTAAAAAAATAGCATCTCTATCCGAACAGTTTAGATTTCTATATTCATATCTTCCATCATAATTTTTTTATAAAGTTATTATACAGATTCTTTTTTTATGCAACTTTCTACCTGCCAAAGTTCTCATTCTTTCACCGGCATAAATATAATCTTTTAATTCTATCTCTTCCTTTACTAAAAATTCATCTTCCGGAAGTTTTAGTGCCAGCACTCCTTCTGAATCTGCCAAATGTATCTTAAATTTTTTTATTTAATATCTTATTAAAAATATTCTACCGTTAAATCAAAGCAATATTTTAGATCTTCTTCTTTACATAGCGGCATTGCTGAATATGGAACTTCTTCATCTACTCCCATAAGCCATATAAGACCTATATCTTTTCCATCTCTTTCTACAATAGCTATTTTTTTACATTATGAAAAATCTTTCCATATAAAAACTTTCCAAACTGACACTATCACAGGTTCTATTATCTCTGAGCTCGTAGAACTGATTATAATATGACATATCTTCTGCTTTTTATTTTTTTAAATTTTATATCTTCTACTCTCATATTATTATTTACTTCCTTTTTTTGCTTTGCTTTTATTATAACACCAAAAAAATATCATTTGTATATAAAATTAAATTGTATACAATTATTTTTAATGTATAAACATAGCATCTCCAAAGCTAAAAAAATCTATATCTTTCTTCTACTGCTTTTTTTCATAGGCCGACATAATTTTATCTTTTCCTGCAAAAGCTGATATCAACATAAGTAAAGTTGACTCAGGTAAATGGAAATTTGTTATAAGTGCATCCATTATTTTAAATTTATATCCCGGATAAATAAATATTTCAGTCCAAGCACTTTTCTCTCTCAATATTCCATCTTCATCTGTAGCACTCTCGAGAGTTCTGCAACTGGTTGTCCCTACACAAATAACTCTATCTCCCCTTTTTCTTTGTGGCATTTATTTTTATCGGCAGCTTCCTTGCCAACTATATAAAACTCAGAATGCATATGATGTTTTAATATATCTTGTTCTTTTACCGCCTAAAGGTTCCAAGTCCCACATGCAAGGTTACTCTTGCTATTTCTACACCCATCTCCTCTATTTCTTTCAAGAGCTCCGGAGTAAAATGTAAACCTGCCGTTGGAGCGGCCGCACTGCCATCGTGCTTAGCATATACTGTTTGATATCTATTTTTATCTTCCAATTTATGCTTTATATAAGGAGGCAGAGGCATTTCTCCTAGTTTATCTAAAAATTTCTTCAAATATACCTTCATAAGAGAATTTTTATCAATCTATTACCTTCATCAACTATATCAATAATTTCCCCTTTTAATATTCCATCTCCAAAGCTTATTTTTTTGAACCTATCTTACATTTTTTCCCCGGTTTTACCAGAACTTCCCATATATCATTTTGCAAGCGTTTCAAAAGCAATATTTCAACTTTACCACCTGTACTTTCCCTACTTCCAAAAAAAGTCTGGCAGGAATGACTTTAGTATCATTAATTACCAAACAATCACCTTTTTTTAGATAAGATTTTATGTCTGAAAAACTTTTTTTATTTTTTTAATTTCTCCACTCATTTTATCTAAAACCATCAATCTAGATGAAGATCTATCAAGTAATGGGTCTTGAGCTATCAATTCTTCCGTAAATTATAATAAAATTCTTTTTATATCCATATATATATTCCTTATTATCTTTATATAAATAATTAAAGGAAGTTTTATACTAAAACTTCAATTTACTTATTTAATTTGTGGTTTCACTTTCTGCATTTGTTTCTTCACTAAGTGTAGTGCTTTCTTCTGTATCACCCATATTCTCTGCACTTGTAGTTTCTTCTTGGTCGGGGCTTTCAGCCTCTCCGGCAGCTTTTTTTGCCTCCAAACTTTCTTTTGTAGTTTTAGCATCCTTAAATTTAAGCTCGCCCTCTACAAAAATCTTTATATTTATCCGCTAAATTGATATCATCTACTACCAATTCACTTAATTCTTCATTTAAGTTTTTTTATAATTCTTGTACTTTTTTACTTGAATTTATCTTATCAACTCTTTCTCTTTGCTTTTCATCTAACATACTATTTAGGACAAACTTATAAGCAGAACCCTCATTTACAACATAAGCTTGCAGTATCATAGGTGCTAAATTTTTTTGCTTTCTTGAACTTTAATTCCATACTTGCATAAACTACATATTCCCCCTCACCGGCACCGTCAGCAACATATATCTTATTATTACTTCCAAAATACTCAAAATCTTTTGCCTCTTCTTTGAGTTTTTCTCTCATACTCTCTTCAATCTCCGGAGGATTTAAAAATAAATTATATAATTTATCTGCATCAGCTGTAAGCTTAGCTATTTGATATTCTCCCAGTAAATCTATTATATCTTTATTTTCGGTGATTTCTATTTCATTATTCATCTTAAGTGCTGTACTTTTTACTTGCTACCCTTTTTATTATTTTTGATTTGAAAAATATATCTAATAAAAAAATACTGCTACTATTAATACCACTATTATAAACGGTATAGCCAGTAACTTCGTATATTTTATTACCAAATATTCATCTAAACCAAATAGTTTTCTGTTCTTTTCGTATCTCATATTTGCCTCTTTCATTTTTATATTTGCTTTTACTAAGCTTTATGTGTTAAAATCTAATTCAAGCACTCATCGTCTAGTGGATAAGGCATCAGACTCCGACTCTGAAGAGCAAGGGTTCGAATCCCTTTGAGTGCATTTTCTACAAATACCATATTATAAATCACTTTCTTTCATTATGCAAATTAAAAACAAAAAAATAAACCTCTTGATTTCTCAAGAGGTATTAAATGCGGGTGACAGGACTTGAACCTGCACGGTCGCCCACGAGAACCTAAATCTCGCGTGTCTGCCAATTCCACCACACCCGCGTACTTTATTAAGCCATATTATATTACTATAAACACAAAAAAAGTGTCAAGCTTTAATTACTATGATTAAATATTAAAAAAATATAAAAGTTGTCAATATCTTATAAGTTCATAAATAATTTTTTTTCCAATTTTTCATTCCTAAATAATATGGCATAAATAATCACAAAAAAATAAAAATATACCTTTTTGAAAATATTTACCATTCTATTTATACAATGCAAAACTCCGAATAAAAGATTTATCTTCTATTCGGAGCTTTTTAATCTATTAAATTATATTCTAGGCACTAACTACTTCAACTACTCCATTTTTATTAGTTTTAATAACTTTAACCGGACATTTTTGAGCACAGGCTCCACAATTAGTACATTTACTGTAATCTATCTTAGCCACATTGCCTTCCATGTGAATAGCATCAAAAGTACAGACTTTTGTGCAAAGAGTACAAGCTATACAACCGACACCACACTTAGATTTTACATCTTTACCCTTATCCTGTGAACGACATTGTACTATATGCTCTGCTGAATAAGGTACCAATTCTATAAGTTTCTTTGGACAAGCCGCTACACACTTACCACAAGCTGTACACTTATCTTTTGTTACCTTAGCTATACCATTTACTATATTTAAGGCTCCAAATTCACAGACTTTCACGCAAGAACCATAACCCATACAACCATAAGTACAGTCCTTATCACTTCCGCCCGGAACTACACTCATCATATTACAGTCCATAACGCCTGTATATTTATAGCTTTTTGTAGCTTTATCCTTATTACCTATACAACGAACAAAGGATACTTTTCTTTCTACTTTTTCCGCCTTAACTCCCATAATAGAAGCAATAGTTTCAGCAACAGGATTACCACCAACAGGACAAGCATTTACCATTGCTTCTCCTTTCGCTATAGCTTTTGCAAGACCATCACAACCCGGATAGCCACAACCGCCACAGTTATTTCCCGGTAAAGCTTCTCTTACCGCTATCTCTTTTTCATCAACTTCCACTGCAAACTTTTCGCTTGCTATACCGAGCAAGATACCTATAACGATACCTACAATACCAACAACAAGTGCTGCCACAATTATTCCTGTCATAATTCCTCCCTATATAAGCCCGGCAAAACCGAAGAAAGCTATAGCCATAAGACCGGCTGTAATAAGAACTATCGGCATTCCTTTGAAGCTATGTGGTACATCATTAAATTCTATCTTCTCTCTTATACCTGCCATAAGTATTATAGCTAGGGCAAAACCTAGAGCTGTACCTACACCATAAGTTACACTTTTTATAAAATTGAATCCCTTAGATACATTATCAAGAGCAACACCAAGAACCGCACAGTTAGTTGTAATAAGTGGCAAATATACACCAAGTGATTCATAAAGACTTGGCATATTCTTTTTGAGCACCATCTCAACAAATTGAACTAAAGCGGCAATGAGCAAAATAAATACTATAGTTTGTAAATACTCTAATTTCATAGGTACTAAAACTGTAGAATATATTAAACTTGCCATTGCAGATGATAAAGTAATAACAAATATAACAGCTGCACCCATACCGGCAGAAGTTTCTACCTTTTTAGAAACTCCAAGGAAAGGACAAAGCCCTAGGAAACGACTTAATACAACGTTGTTTACTAAAGACGCACCTATTAAAATTAATATTAATTCTGTCATTTTTTATTCTCCTTTCCCTTACTCTCCTGCACCTTGACAACCGCTACAACCTGCACAGCCACCGCCACAAGCAAGTTCATCCTCACCTTTATCGGTGTTTGTAGCACTTGGTGCTTTAAACTTATTTTGTAAAGCTGTAAGAATAGATAATACAAAGAAAGCTCCCGGTGCAAGTACAAAAATAGAAATTGTATAATTTTCAGGAATAAAAACTTTTCCAAACACAGCTCCTGAACCTAGTATCTCTCTAACCAGTCCTATAGCCGTAAGTGCAATAGTAAATCCAAGCCCCATACCTAGTCCATCAAAGAAGGAAGCTAAAGGTGGATTTTTTGCCGCATAGCTTTCTGCTCTACCTAAAATAATACAGTTTACAACTATAAGAGGTATATATATACCAAGTGAAGCATAAAGTGCAGGTGTATAACCTTGCATAAGTAATTGTACTGCTGTAACTAAAGAAGCAACTATAACTATATATGCAGGAATACGCACTCTATCAGGAATAATATTTCTAAGCAAAGAAATTATTAAGTTTGATAACATAAGAACCACAAGTGTTGATACACCCATTCCCAAACCATTCATTGCTGAAGTTGTAACAGCAAGTGTTGGACACATACCTAACATTAATACAAATGTAGGATTTTCTTTAATAATACCATTATATAAACGTTCACTAGCTTTATTCATATTATATCATCTCCTACTTTGTTAATTTATTGGCAACAAAATACTCTGCCGCATTAACTGCATTAGTTACTGCTCTTGAAGTTATTGTTGCACCTGAAATAGCATTTATCTCAGCCTCACCGGCATTACCCGATTTTGTTACTGATAAAACGGCACCTTTTTTTCCATTAAATTGAGTTTTGAATTCATCTTCTGTAGCTCTCATACCAAGTCCCGGTGTTTCAGCTATAGCTAAAAATTCAATACCGTTAATTATATTATCCTTAGTTATACCGACAGAAATACTAACATCGCCACCATAACCGTCTGATGAAGTTGAGGCTATTACATAACCTATATTATTTCCACTTTCATCCAAAGCATCAGCTACTTCTGTTATTTTTTTACATTTCCAAAAATTTTTGACTGACAAGTTCAGCATTAACTGCTTCTATCATAGCCGTTTCTTCATCATTAATCTTAAATTCTTTTTGCATCTGCGAAAACTGCTTTATAAGCTTTTTGATTTTTTTCTTCCATTTTAACTTTTTCTATAGGAGCTTTAGTTAGTTGATAGAAAAAAATCCTAAACTGACACCTGAAATAAGGGTTATTACAAATAAAACTAAAGCATCTTTTTATATAAGAACCTTTTTTTCATTATTTTCTACCTCCCATTCCAAAAAGCTCTTGCAAGAGTATGTTTCTCTATAAGAGGAGCAACTACATTTCCTATAATAATAGCATAACTTACACCCTCGGCACTTCCTCCAAATAATCTGAATATACCTGTTAAAAAGTCCTATAAATATAGCAAATATATATTGTCCCTTTTTAGTAGCCGGTGTGGAACTGTAATCTGTTGCCATAAAGAAAGCACCAAATATTAAACCGCCGCCAAATACATGAGCAAGTACATAATTCAAGTCTCTCTGACCAAAAATAAATACAAATACGGCTACTGTTAATATATATGTAAGAGGTATTCTAAGTCTAATAACCCTCTTTACTAACATATATATAGCACCGATTAAAAGTGCAACTACTGAAACTTCACCTATAGTTCCCGGAATAGTACCGATAAACATATCAAATAAATCAAATTGATAGCTGTCAAAGAAATTACCTGCTTTTAATGCGGCTAAAGGAGTTGCTCCGGAAGCGGCATCAAAACCTAAACTTGTAGCTGTAAAATTTGTCATAGTTTTTGCAAAACTTATAAGCAAAAAGCATCTGGCTCCCAGTGCCGGATTCATCCAGTTTTGACCTATACCACCATAAACTTGTTTTACTACTATGATAGCAAATACACCACCAAGTGCAGCTTGCCATAATGGTATACCTGATGGTAAATTAAGTGCAAGTATAAGACCTGTTACTACGGCAGAGAAATCTCCTACTGTTATAGGTCTATTCATCAATTTTTCATAAAAATATTCTGATAGTACACAAGCTACTACTGTTGTTAAAATAACTAAAAGTGCATTAAGTCCGAATTGATATACTCCAAAGGCCGCAGCCGGTATCATAGCTATACATACATCAGCCATTATTCCCCTTGTAGAGGAATTATCTTTTATATGTGGAGAAGATGAAACATTATACATATTTTCCATTATTTATTTCCCTCCTTTGCTGCCTCTGCCGCCATTCTTCTATCAGCTAATATATGTTGACGCATAAGCTTAAACGCTTGAGTTAAAGGTCTTTTAGCGGGACAAACGTAAGAACAGCTACCACATTCTATACATTCCATACCTTTTACCTTTTCAAAACCTTCCTTATCCAATCTAAGTGCATAATCCATCATAATAACCGGAGTTATAAAACTTGGACATACATCTACACATCTATCACATTTAATACAAGGCGTTTCTGCTTGATTAGATACATCATCTATAGTCATTGCAAGTATAGAAGCTGCTGTCTTTGTTACAGGTACATCTAAGGTAAACATAGCTATTCCCATCATAGGTCCACCACTGACTATCTTAGTTGGCTCTTTAGAAAAACCACCTGCAGCTTCCAATACCGCCTTATGTGAGCAACCTAATCTAACTCTATAGTTAGCAGGAACACTCATTGCATCACCTGTTAGAGTCATAACCTTTTCCACAAGCGGTTTATTATAAGAAACAGCATCGCTTATAGCTATAATGGTGCTTACATTTTGCACTACACAGCCTACATCAGCCGGTAACATTTTATGATTAATCTCTCTAAGAGTAATAGCCTTAATAATAGAACGCTCTCCACCTTGAGGGTATTTCGTTTTTAATGGACATACCTTTATCTTGTTTTCTTTTTCACAAAGCTTAGTAAGTATATCTACAGCTTCAGGCTTATTATCTTCTATACCTATTACAGCTTTTGCATTATCAAACAAACTAAGAACTATTTTAATACCATTTATTATATCTTCAGGTCTTTCTAACATCATTCTATAGTCACTGGTTAAATAAGGTTCACACTCAGCTGCATTTATAAGAATATAGTCTATTTCATCTTTATTCTTAGGTGCTAATTTTACATGAGTAGGAAAGCCTGCACCGCCAAGGCCCACAATTCCCGCTTCTTTTATTATATCTAGGATTTCTTCTCTTGATAATTTAGTATAATCTCTAAATTCTCCAAATCCTTCTACAGTATTATATTGTTCATCATTCTCAATAATAATACTATCAACGAGATTACCATTTATAACTCGTCTTTTTTCTATTTTTTTAACTTTTCCGGACACTGAGCTAAGAATATTTGCAGATATAAAAGATGTAGCCTCTGCTATCTTCTGTCCTACTAATACTTCATCACCAACCTTAACTATAGGTTTAGACGGAGCACCTATATGTTGGGATACAGGATAAACCATCTCTCCCAAAACCGGAAGTTCTACTATAGGAGTATTCATACTTAGAGCTTTTTCCATCATACTTTGGATGAATACCTCCTCTAAATGTAGGCATTACCATATAATTTTTCCCTCTTTCTTACTTACTTTTCTAGTAAATATTAACATATATATATTTTTCAACTAAGACTATCATAGTTTTTTTGTTCTTTTTGCAAAACAAAAAAACTAAGAACAGATTTTTTTGACTTTTTAGATATTTTTATAGATTTTTTTCCACGTTCAGGTAATTGTGCTACTATAGTGGCTATCAAAAACAAAAAAATACAGCCAAGTATTTCTTTTTACACTCATTATTTGTCCCAAAATAAAAATATGCCGCTATAGCCGCAAATACCGACTCCAAACTCATTATTAAAGAAGCTATAGTAGGGTCCAGATTCTTTTTGTCCTATAACTTGAAAAAGTATATCCTATACCACAACTGAATATGCCCGTATAAATAATAGCTCTATATGATAGTAAAATATTCTCTAAACTAGGTTTTTCACTAAATATAGCCCAAATTAACGAAATTATTCCTGCAATCAAAAAAATTGAGTAATCGTTATCACCAACCCATCTCCTAATTTAGAATATTTATGTATAGCCATTATATGCAAAGAATATATTATAGCTGACATAAGAACTAATAAATCGCCATAAGATATAAAAAAACTCCCTTTCATAGTCAAAAAAATACAAGCCCACTATACTAAGTAATATACAAAATGCAAGCTTTTTTTGCTTATCTTATCTCCCATTAAAAAAATGTATTATAGGCACTATTACTATATACAGTACAGATATAAAACCGGCTTTTTCCAACACTGGTAAACAGTAAACTGCTCTGTTGCGCCATAGCCGCAAAAAAAGTAAAAATAAAACCTATTATTACTCCACCTTTTATACCCTCTTTAAAAACTATTAGTTTTAAAAAAATACTTTCCTTAGACCTCATCTTATTTCTATTCATTACAAAGAAAATAGGAATAAGAAAAAAATTCCACCAAGCAAGAATCTCATTGCATTAAAAGTATTCGGTCCTATTGTTTCCATACCTATCCTTTGAAAAAAACAAAGGCAAGACCCCATAAAAAAAGAAGTTATAAAAAAAGTAAAAATTGCGGCAACTAGAGCTTTTTTTTATTCTCAAAAATAATTATTCATATTCTATATAATCACCAACTGTCGTTAGCGATATGTATTCTCCTTTTCTAATTAAAAATAACTCGAAGAAAAAAATTATTTTCCCCCGAGTTATGTAAAAAAATAAAATCTTAAATTACATATATTCCGCGCTTCTATTCCCAGAACATTTATACAAGTATTTAATATATCCTTTGTAAAAACTTATAAGTGCCAGATAAGAACGTTTTTTTGCTTTTTCATCTTCTGTTGATAAAATATTTACCTCATGATAAAAAAACTGTTAAACGCATTTGACAAAGAATAAATATATTGACATATTTTATGTGGTGCAAGCTCTAAGTAAGCTCCTCTCATAATTTCATTAAACTTAGATAATTCTAAAGATAGATTCTTTTCACTTGGGCTATTTGCCACTAATAACTCATCAATATCCACTTTTTTCGCACTCGTCTTATAATACTTATTTAAAATAGATTTAATTCTAACTATTGTATACAAAATATATGGTCCTGTATTACCTTCAAAAGAAGTGAATTTATCCATATCAAAAACATAATCCTTAGAAGCTTGGTTGGAGAGATCTGCATATTTAAGAGCTGCAACTCCCACTATGTCGGCTATTTTCTTAGCCTCATTATCTTCTATATCCCTACCGGCTTTTATCTTATCATATACCAGCTTACATACATCTGATATTAGATTCTCAAGACGCATAACTCCACCATCTCTGGTTTTAAATGGCTTGCCATCTCTTCCATTAACAGTACCAAAACCTATATGGACAAGCTTTTGAGTATCATCTATCAACTTAGCTTTTCTTGTAACTCTAAAAACTTGATTAAAATGCATACTTTGTCTTATATCTGTTACATATATAAACTCGTCCGGTCTATATAGTTTTTGACGTTCAACTATAGTAGCAAGATCAGAAGTTGCGTAAAGAGCGGCTCCGTCTGATTTTCTTATAAGACAAGGAGGAATTTCCATCTTGTCGTCTTCATTTGTAACATCTACTACCAAAGCACCATTACTTTCATAGGCAAGTTTTTTAGATACTAAATCTTCTATAAGTTGAGGTATATACTTTTGTGCATCACTCTCGCCTTTCCAAATATCAAAGCTTACATCAAGTCTTTCATAATTTTTCTTTAAATCCGATACCGATACCTCTATTATATGATGCCATATAGCTCTAAAAGCTTTATCTCCATTTTGTAACTTAAAAGTTGCTTCCATCGCTCTAGCCTTAAAACTCTCTGCTTTTTCTTTTTCTTCCTTAGTAGCATTTTCTGAGTATTTTGTTTTTGCAGAAGCTTTTGGATATATATCTTCTAATTCTGCTATAGTAAAAGGCGCTTCACTTGGATATTCCCCTGTATAATTTTCATCAAAATATACTAAATCAGGCTTTCTATCTCTGAGTTCTTCTATTATCAGACCCATTTGTAAGCCCCAATCTCCAAGATGTATATCACCTATTACTTTATCACCGTTAAAACGTAAAATTCTTTTGATACTCTCACCTATGACAGCTGAACGCAAATGTCCAACGTGCAATGGCTTTGCTACATTAGGACCGCCAAAGTCTAAAACAATATTCTTTTCTTCTTCTTTTTCCAGTCCATAAGCTGAATCTCTAGCCATATCTTTTAAATAAGAACTTAGTGCTTCACCACTTATTCTTAAATTTATAAATCCCGGCATAACTGCCGCTACTTCGCTAAACATAGGATTTTCTTTTAATTCTTCTACTACTTCATTGGCTATATCTATAGGTTTTTTACCCACTGATTTAGCTAAAGCCATAGCCGCATTGCATTGATACTCACAAAGATCCGGTCTATTTGAAACTGTAGCACTTACCTTGTCGGCATCATAAGATTTTTTTTCAAAAGCGGCTTTCAAGCCCCTTGATATCATATCTAATATTGTATACATATAAATCCTTTCATCTTAATATAAGAAAAAGCGACTTATATACAAGTCGCTCATATTACTAAAAATATACAATTAAACCCTTGATAAATACTCGCCTGTTCTTGTATCTATTTTAATTTTATCTCCAATATTTACAAATAATGGTACATAAACTGTAGCACCTGTTTCAACTGTAGCCGGTTTTGACGCATTAGTTGCTGTATTTCCTGCTACTCCCGGTTCTGTTTCTGAAATCTCCAGCTCTACAAATAGTGGTGGCTCAACTGAGAATACATCTCCATTAAATGAACAAATCTTTACCATATCATTTTTCTTTAACAAATTTTTAACGCATCACCAACTTTATCACTATTTAATGCTATTTGATCATAATTTTTCTGTATTCATAAAATGATACATATCCCCATCTGAATATAAATATTGCATCTCTGCTCTATCTATACGAGCTTGTGGGAACTTTTCTGTCGGACGGAAAGTACGCTCTACAACACTTCCTGTTCTTACATTTTTAATTTTTGTTCTTACAAATGCTGCACCCTTACCTGGTTTTACATGCTGAAACTCCATTATTTGGAATACTTGCCCCTCTTCTATCTCTAATGTAAGACCATTTTTAAAAATCTCCAGCTGAAATCATTACTAATTTCCTCCCTAAATAACGTTTATGCTCTATTCTATAATAAAAGTTTATTTAACGCAAGAAATTTTTATTATAAATATATATTTTTTTACTTCTATTCTAAGTATTTAAGCCTATGTAATTCACCTTTTTAAACTCATTTTTTCAAAATCATTCTGCCTTAATGCTTCATACAGTACAATAGCTACAGAATTTGACAAGTTAAGACTTCTAATATCTCCCCACATAGGTATTCTTATACATCTTTTTTCATTTTTAGCCAATATCTCTTCCGGTATACCGGCACTCTCCTTGCCAAACATTATATATACTTCATCTTTATATTTAACATCAGAATATACATGATGTGCCTTAGTAGTTGCATAATATATATTTTCCCTAGCACTAGGATTTTCTTCCAAAAAAGTTGCAAAATCTGCATAAACCTTTACATCTAATTTATCCCAATAATCAAGTCCTGAACGTTTTATTTCTTTTTGAGATAATTTAAAACCTAAGGGTTCTATTAGATGCAATCTGGTATTAGTTGCAACACAAGTTCTTCCTATATTTCCTGTATTCGCAGGCATTTCCGGTTCATATAAAACTATATTAATCATTTCTTAACCTACTAACAAATCTTTCTATCCTATCTAAAGCTTCTTTAAGTCTTTCTAATGAATAAGCATAACTTATTCTCATAAAGCCCTCTCCACAATCTCCAAATGCTGTACCCGGAACTATAGCTACCTTTTCTTCCATAAGTAACCTGGTAGCAAATTCTTCGCTACTAAGACCAAATCTTTTTATACTTGGAAATACATAAAAAGCACCTTCAGCCTCAAAACAGTCCATACCTATCTCATTAAATCTATTTATTAAATATCTTCTTCTTTGATTATAAGATTCTCTCATTTTTGCCACATCCAAGTCGCCATCCCTCAATGCCAAAACAGCAGCATATTGGCTTGTAGTTGGTGCACACATTATTGCGAACTGATGTATTTTAGTCATTTGCTTTATAATCATTTCAGGACCGCAAGCATAACCAAGACGCCAACCCGTCATTGCATAAGACTTAGAAAATCCATTTATAACTATAGTTCTTTCTTTCATACCCGGAACTTGTGCTATACTGGCATGCTTTCCGGTATATGTAAGTTCACAATATATCTCATCAGAAAGAACAAAGATATCCTTTTCTATACATATCTTAGCTATCTCTTCAAGCTCCTCATAAGTCATAATAGAACCTGTAGGATTATTAGGAAAGGGCATAACAAGTAGCTTAGTTTTTTCTGTTATTTTTTCTAAAACCTGCTCCTTAGTGAGTTTAAAATCATTATCACTTTTTAGTTCTATAATAACCGGTTTTCCACCGGCCAAAATAACACAAGGCTCATAACTGACATAACTTGGTTGTGGTATTAAAACCTCATCTCCATTATCTAACATAGCTCTAAGAGCAATGTCTATACCCTCACTTCCACCCACAGTAACTATTATCTCTGTCATAGGGTCATAGCTAATATTCAGTTTTCTTTGCAAATATCTATCTATTTCTTCTCTAAGTTCTTTTAATCCCGAGTTTGATGTATAAAATGTTCTCCCCTTCTCAAGTGAATATATAGCTTCCTCTCTGATAAAATATGGAGTTTCAAAATCAGGCTCTCCAACACCAAGAGAAATAGCACCTTCCATAGTTGTTACTATATCAAAAAACTTTCTTATTCCGGATGGTTTGATACTTGTAATCTTCTCTGACAACGGATTTCTCATTAATTTACCAACTCCCTCTCATCTTGTCTTTCTTTACCTATAACTGTACCATGATCTTTATATTTTTTAAGGACAAAATGTGTAGCTGTACTAAGTATAGATTCCAAAGGAGCCAACTTATCCGATACAAACATAGCAACTTCTTTCATACTTCTTCCTTCTAAAAGCAAGGTGAAATCATAAGCCCCACTCATTAAATACAGAGCATTAACCTCATCATATTGCATAATTCTATCTGCTATTTTATCAAAACCCATACCCCTTTGAGGTGTAACTTTTACTTCTATTAAAGCTGAAACTTTTTCTATACTGGTTGCATCCCAATTTATCAAGGTATGATAGCCGCAAATGATACCTTCTTTTTCCATTTGTGCTATTTCATTTGCCACGTCAATCTCTTTACAGTCAAGTATTATAGCAAGCTCCCTTATATCTATACGGCTATTTTTTTCCAAAACAGATAATATACTTTCTCTCATCTTCCCTCCATACTATTGCAAGACCTTATATATCTCATCTTTACGGGTTTATCTATATGTTGCAATTCTTCTTTATCTATGATTATTTTTCTCTTTATATTTTTGTTATATATCCTATATGAGCGGCTTTTTACACCCATAGTTTGGCAATCATCTATAAATCTATTAGAATTTTTCACTTAATATGCAAAACATCTTAGATTTTTAGTCTATATGGATTTATAGAATAATATTCGCAAATTTCTATATCAAGTTGTCTTACAGGAATAGATTTCACTTTAAGTTCAAGACCTCTATTGCGGATTTTTGCATAGCTATAAAGAGCGGCTAAAATACCTTTTTCACCCACCTCTATAAAATCTTCCGCCGAAAGTTCCAAACTTAAAATTCTTTTCAGTTCTTCGTACTTGCTCTCATCAAATATTGCTGTTTTTATAAGCTTATCCAAGATTCTTTTAGGGTAAACCTTTGACAAATCTTCGTACTTAGATTCTACTATATCCTTAACTCCACTTTCACCGGCACAAAATATAGCTACTATATCTTTTTTTTCAAAATAAGACATTTCTACTCCAAATCTTGTGTAGGCACAGTAGTAATATTAGGCTCTGTAACTTCTGTAGTTGTAGTTGCTTGCGTTTCTGTAGTTTGCCCCGAGTTTTGCTCCGGTACTGCTTGTACCACACCTGTTCCTCTCCTTACAATACTATTTGACATATTGTATTTATCAGAAGAAACTAAACTTCTTTCTTTTTCTACGCCATCAAGCTTGACCACTTTCCAAAGCTTTGATACCCTGCCATTATGTCCTGTAGATACTCTTATTTCTTTACCTAGAGGTAAGCTTGCATCATTTTGATAAGTAACTCCCATGGCAGTTTCACCAAGTACCTCAGGTATAAACTCTATAGTTCTATTTTTAGCTCGAGTTTCCTTGCCCCAAATATTGAAAGTCAAATTTCTATTATTAACAAAGGCCTCTACATATATAGGTGTATCATAAGTATTAGTTATTTTTAAATCCTTTACAGTTCCCGCTATAGCGGCATCACTACTTGCAGGAACATAGCTTACAGTCATAGAATGGTTATTTCTTTGTTTTATACCTATCTCGGCTCTAAGAGAGGCATTATATAAGGTCGTAGCTATTTGACATACCCCACCACCCTACACTATCTATTACTTGCCCATTAGAATACGCTCCTGCAGTCTTATATCCGTTAGCTATTGTAAATGGATGCATAAGTTCATATCCTGATAAAGTTTCACCCGGCATAAGCACAGAACCGTTAATTTTAGCCGCTCCCACAGCTATATTATTCGCTCTGGCTGCTGCCGAACTGCCAAAATTAGTAGTATAAGTTCCTAATATATCTTTTATGCTTTCTAAATCTTTTTCTTTTATTTTTTTGCTTCCTTCGTGGTAATAGCGGCGACTATATCTATATCAGACAAACTTTCTTTTAATTTATCCTCCAACAAAGAAAAAGTTTCATCTAAATCAATAGTCTGCACATCTTTTTCCTTTGTTATAACAAATTTATCGCCTACTCTTTTCTATTTTTTTGCGTCTATAGCCTCTGAGGCACTTGCTAATTCAGGATATTTTTTTCTCCTACGAGTTTTTTTTGAAACTTTCTTTATCAGCCTTTAAATCTACATTCAAATCTATAGCTTCTTTTTTTCCAAGCTTTCTTTGTACTCAAATCTTTTTACCACATTTGATGAGATATAGGGCTCAATACTTGCAAAAATACTTTCTAAGCTCTCTTTTTCACTACTTATATCTCCATATTTTACTTCTAATACTGCCTTGCCTAAATCTATTTTTTTATTTTTTTCTTTCCTGCTCTTCTTTATACTTATCTTCTATAAAGTTTTTTTGCCTCTTCTTCATTTAAACCTGCCAAGCTATTATTATTAAAGTTTAATCCCTCAGGAATGGTAAAAAGCCTTAACCTCTCTAAAAGCTAAACATAGCAAACAAGGTAGCAAAAAAACTGCTATACCTAAAACTTTTTCCGGCTCTCATCTTATCTTATAATCCCCTGTAATGAAATAAGTACAGTTGGAACTATCATTCCTAAAATTAATAAAATTGCAATTACTCCGGATATAATTTGTCTTTTTCTGTTTTTCTTCATTTTCTTTTCCCCTTCATCTTTCCATAATTTAAAAATTATATTATCTCTTATTCGTGATAACTCACTAAGGCTCAATTTATCCACTTCAAAAATCAAACTTAATTTTATGATAATTTAATAATTTTATCAAGTGTTCTTTTTTTCTTTATTACTTGCTAATCTTTCCTTTTTTTATATTTATATTTTTAGAGACTTAGGTTCAAAAAAAGCTTATCCTCCGCTTCCAAAAACCAATAACTTTTGATATAGTAAATGAGTATTATAAGCATCTGCATAGGCTCTATGGCTTTTTATCTACTTCTATATCATAATATTCACAAGCATTTTTTTAAACTTTTATTTTTCATTATCCGGCATTAAATATTTACAAATATTGAAAGTATCTATTCCCTTTTTCAAACTCCAAATCCATGTCTATACTTGCTTTTTTTAAAAAAAGAATAATCAAATAAAATATTATGTCCCAAAAGTATATCTTCACCTATAAAAATTCAAAAAAATATAGGCAATTTATCTTCTATACCTTTCTCATTTTTTTCAACATCTCATTTGTAATGCCTGTAAGTTCCATTATTTTTTCTTCCGGAGCAATCTTAGGCTTAACAAGAGCCGTCATAGTATCAAGTATTTTACCATTTCTAACTTTTATGGCTGCAAATTCTATTATTTCTCTTTTTCTCACACTAAGACCAGTCATTTCTAAATCTATACATACATAATCATTATATCTTTGCACTAGGACAGTCCTCCGCAAGGAAACACTCGGAACATTTTTCTCTTCTAGCTATACATATATTTCTTCCTAATGTTATTATATTTATATTCCATGTTATCCAATGATCTTTTGGTAAGACTTTCATAAGCTCCATCTCTATTTTTACCGGATCTTCACTACTTACTAAGCCCAATTTATTGCTTATTCTCTTAACATGTGTATCAACTACTATACTTGGTATATGATAAATATTACCTCGTATTACATTTGCAGTTTTTCTTCCCACACCCGGCAAGGATGTCAGACTTTCTATATCTGAAGGAACTTCCCCACCAAAATCTTCGACTAATCTTCTCGCACTGGCGATAATATTTTTTGCTTTACCTCTATATAAGCCTATAGAACGTATAGCTTCTTCCACATCTTTTAAATTGGCATTTGCAAAAGCCTCTAAACTGGGAAACTTCCTAAATAAATTAGGGGTTACCTTATTTACATTTGCATCTGTACATTGAGCACTTAAAATAACTGCAAATAATAATTGCCAAGTATTTTCATGGTCTAGATAACAACGAAAATCCGTACCATATTCCCTGTCCAATTTTTCCAATATTCTGGAAACTCTCTCAGCTCTTTTAGCCTTACTCTCTCTCATTTCTTTCCTCTTACAATATTACTAAACTTGTATTTTTATAACCTTATTTGTAGCTTGATACTCATAATATCTAACTCCGGCGGCATTTAGCATACGCTTACTCGCTTTTACCACATCTGTATCCGCATATTTATCTTCCGCATACACTACCGTTTTTATACCTGCTTGTATAATAGCTTTTGCACATTCATTACAAGGAAATAAGGTTACATATAATTTACTTCCTTCAAGACTCCCACCTCTATAATTTAAGATGGCATTTAACTCACTATGCGTTACATATAAATACTTAGAGTTATATGGATCATTTTCACTATTATCTCTTCCCCAAGGAAATACATCGTCTGCACAACCTCTTGGAAAACCGTTATAACCCATAGAAAGTATCTTATTATCATCACTTACTATACAAGCACCTACTTGAGTATTAGGATCTTTTTGAACGAAAAAGCACTAAATTTAGCTACTCCCATAAAAATATTCATCCCAGGTTATAAAAATCTTCTCTTTTTAGACATAGTACCTCCTAATCTCTTTTTTTGATTCAAAAATATAAACTTATAAATTTACTTATCAGAATTGTTGCAAAGATAATAGCTAGATTAATACCTATTTGTTTATCTGATATTCCCATTTTAAATCCTGTACCAACTTTTGAGCCGGCTCTTATATTCATACTTATCTTCATATTCTTTATATTGCATATTGTATTTTTGTATACAACATTTCCTTTCTTATTACTCTCTACTTAAATTTCCCACTACTAAGTAGATAATTCTACTATATCATATCCTGCCGCCTTGGTTAATCTATTCATAATTGCAAGTCCTAAGTCTTTATTATCAAAGCACTCACTATAGATAATATCTATATCTTTATTGTCAAAAATTTCTTAATATAGCGAATAAATTATGTGCTATCTCTTCTTCATTATCTCTAGAACCTATATATTCTATTTCATCAGCTTTAAAGCTCTCTTTATTTTCTTTACTTAAAATAAGTCCCTACCTTTTTTTATTTTTTTACTATGATTTAGCTCTATAACCTCTTCTACATAGTTTTTAAAATCTTTTTCACTTGCATTTATAATGCTTAACTTAGCTTTAGGTGCATAATGTCTATATTTCATACCCGGTGCTTTAGGAATAAGATTTTTATCAGGCTTTTTCAAAATCGCTTCATCTATGTAAGCGGCTTTATCTATTTCTCTTAACATATCAAGTGTTATAGCTCCCGGCCTAAGTATAACTAAATGCTCGCCTGTTAAATCTACTATCGTAGATTCAAGACCTATTTCTACATCTCCTGCATCTATTATCATATCTATTTTATTATTCATATCTTCATAAACATGACTTGCTAAGGTAGGACTGGGTCTACCCGATTTGTTTGCACTGGGAGCGGCTACAGCTACGGAAGTATATTTCAAAAACTCTCTAGCCACCTCATCACTAGGCATTCTTATACCTACTGTATCTAAACCCCTGAGGTTTCACTTGGTATAATATCTTTCTTTTTTTAATATCATAGTAAGTGGGCCGGGCCAAAACCTTTTTGCTAAAAACATAAGCTATGTCAGGTATCTCTCCAGCATAATCTTTAATTTGCTCCAAATCATAAATATGTATAATTAAAGGATTATCACTAGGTCGTCCCTTTGCCTCATATATCCTTTTAGAGGCAAAAGGATTAGTAGCATCTGCCCCCAAGCCATATACAGTCTCTGTAGGAAATGCCACTAATCCACCCTTATTTATGATTATAGCTGCCTCGCTAAAGGCAGCATCATAATAATCTTTATTAAATTTAAGCTTATCTCTATCTACTTTTATAATCTTAGTTTCCATAAGCTCCTCTTTCTAAGCTATAATAATGTAATATTATTTTTTCTACATTCTTCTATCATTTCTATAGGCCATACACTGGCTTGAACCTCTCCTACATGTGCTCTTTTTAAAAGTAACATACATAAGCGTGATTGTCCTATTCCACCACCTATAGTATATGGTAGTTCTTTATTCAAAAGCATTTTATGATATGGAAGATTTCTTCTATCATCACAACCGGCTATACTAAGTTGTCTATCTAAGGCATCTTCATCTACTCTTATACCCATACTGGATATCTCTAATGCTTGATTTAGATTTTCAAACCAAAATAATATATCTCCATTTAGATTCCAATCATCATAATCGGGTGCTCTTCCATCATGTGGCTTACCATTTGCCAGAGCTCCACCTATTTTTTCTACAAATACACAACCTTTTTCCTTAGTTATAGCATTTTCTCTCTCTTTTGGAGTTTTATCAGGATAAAGCTTTTCTAATTCTTCACTGCTAATAAAATATATGTCCTTAGGCAAATGATTTACAGCCTCAGGGTATTTATACCAAACTTCATGCTCCATATGCTTAATAACTTTGAAAATGGTTCTTACTACCTCTTCCAGCTTTTCTTTTGTTCTTTCTTCTTTTGTAATTACTTTTTCCCAATCCCATTGGTCTACATAACAAGAATGTAAATTATCCAAGTCTTCATCTCTTCTTATAGCATTCATATTAGTATATAAGCCCTCACCCGGCTTAAAACCATATTCATGCAAGGCCATTCTTTTCCACTTTGCTAGGGATTGCACTACTTCATAGTCTTCTCCAGGTACTGCTTTTATATCAAATGCTACCGGTCTTTCTATTCCATTAAGATTATCATTAAGTCCACTGGATTTTGAAACGAATAAAGGGGCTGAAACTCTTTCAAGATTCATCTCTTTACCGAATTCTTTTTTTGGAATGTGTCCCTAATGTATTTTTATAGCTTCTTGTGTCTGCTTTACACTTAACACTGGATCATAGTTTTTCGGAATAATTAATGCCATACGTACCTCTTTCTGACTTTTTAGTCGTTTTTATTATAATAAGGTATAATATTAGCACATTTATATATGCTTTTACAAGTAGGTAGAAAAAAATATTAATATTATAATCTATATTTTTAATCCAAATATTTTTAAGAATTCTTTTCGCACCCTCACTCGTGGGGAAGCAAAAAAATCATTTTTTTCTCTGCTACTTCAACTATCTCTCCTGCTTCCATATATATTATAGTATCTGCTATTCGTCTAGCTTGTGCAAGATTATGAGTAACTATGAGTATGCTACATTCCTTCTTTATATCAAGTAAGCTTTTTTTCTATTTCTACAGTATTTTTTTTATATCCAAAAGCTGAACAAGGCTCATCTAATAAAAAGTATTTTTAGAACCTGTAGATAAAGCTTTTTGCTATAGCTAATCTTTGTTTTTTTGTCCCCCGATAAATTTCCGGCACTTTCTTGTAATTTATCCTTTACTTCCTCCCAAAGATTTACCTTTTTTTAAGATATCTTTTGCATATTCCAATCTCCCATTTTTAGCTACCACATTATGATATTTTATTATATCTAAAATATTATTTTCTATACTTCCCGGAAAGACTATAATATTTTGCAACACCATAGATACTATTTTTTTCTTAGGTCAGACTTATCTAATTTATATAAATTCTTATCTTTAAATAAAAATTCGCCTCTTACATATCCACCCTCTTCTTCTATTAATCTATTTATTGATTTTTAGAAAAAGTGCTCTTTCCGCAACCCGAACTACCGATTATAGCTACTATATTATTTTCTTTCAAGCTGAGATTCATATTTTTTTAATAATTTCTTTTTTTGTATCCTGCATTTAGATTTCTAATTTCTATCATTTCTCCTCCTTGATAAGCTTATACAGATTTTTTTGAGATAATATGAATTAATATAATCATAGATATAAGTACAAAAAGCACTTCCATAAGCATAATTAAGCGAAAAAAACCATTATTTACTAAAATATACAGATGATAAGCCAAGGACATGAATGGTGCATTAATACTTTTTGGTACTCCTGCACTTATGACCGCTCCGGTATATATTATAGGAGCAACTGCACCTATTCCGTAAGACATGGCAAGTATAATACTCATAACTATCTCTGTAGATGCAAGTTTCAGTATTATATTAATAATAGTATACTCTCTCGATAAACCTAGAGATAAGGCCTGAAGATAAAAAAATTTTTCTTTATAATATAAAAGTATCTTTTTTTACCCTAATTACTATAAAGGGTAAAATCATAGTTGCTATTGTTATACCGGATATAAATAAACCTCTGCTAAGTCTAAGCCCGTATATTAAAAAAATGAATAATAGAATAAGCCATATATAATAGACGGTATACCTGATAATAAAAAAATACTGTAAAAATCAAGAATCTTATTATTTTTTTATAAAAAAACTGTATATATAGCCAATGATAAAGAAAAAAATACCGGCTAAGGCTCCTGCTAATAAGCCTAGGTATAATGTTCCAACTAAAGCCGGAAATATTCCACCACTGTCTTTAGATAAATCAGAGCTTGGTTTAGATATCAAAAAAACCGAAATTTAATATAGGCTTAGCTTTTTAAAAAAATATGAATATAAATAAAAAAATAGATATCAAGACCGATATTGATATTATTTTTTTATAATTAGAGCTAGTAATTTATCTTTTTATTTTAATCATATTTTTTTACCAACTTTCCAAAAAAATATCCCAAAAAGATAGCTTATTAATAGAAGTAATAATAAAACTAAATTAGCAACATATAAAAACGGATAAATGTAAACTTCCATACTCTATACTTCCAAGCTCTAAAAGCTGTCAAGCCTGCTATTGTTTGAGACCTTTTTAGAAAACTGGGATATATAGGTGAATTTCCTATAAGCATCATAACAGCCATTGTTTCTCCCAATGCTCTACCAAAAAGCGAGCATTATAGAACTCAAAAATTGCATTTTTTTGATAATGGTAATATTATTTTTTTACAATTACATATTCCTTTGATAAACCTAAAGAAAGTGCATTAGCCAGATATTCCTTTTTTTATAAGTTCTATTTGTTCATAACAATTTGATACTATAAAGGGTAATAACATAATAGCTAAAATTAGTATTGCAAGCAAGACACACTGACCTTTTACTTAACTTAAATATATTAACAAAAGTATAAGCTAATAAACTTAGTCCTATAAAACCAAATATAACAGAAGGTAGACCTGCTAAAAACATCTGTCATCATTAATACTATATCAGATATCATCTTTTTTTAGTATAAAAACTAACAAATATAGCTAGTATATATCCAAATATCAAAGCTAAAATAACAGCATAAAAGCTGACAAAAAAACAGTTCCACATATAATAGGTATCAATCCATAGCTAGGTGTTTCACTAGTCGGTCTCCAAGTGGATTTGGGATCGAACATATTCAAACCAAGTTTTGTAAGAGCCGGCAAACTATTAATAAAAAAATATGAAACTATTACTATAAATATTAAAAATAGAAACATACGAAAATAATCTAATCGTATTATTCCAAAAAAATAATCTTTTAATTTTTTTCTCATTTTCAACCTGCACTATTTTTTTCTACAACAAAAAGGGAGTTTATAACTCCCTTTCTAATAACTATTTATTCATTGGAATAAAGCCCATGTCTGAAACTACTTTCTGTCCTTCGCTTCCAAGTACCAAATCAATAAAGGCTTGCTCTGTTTCACTTAATTCTCCTGATTTGATAAGCAATAAAGGTCTTTGAATTATATAAGAACCATTTAAAAATATTTTCTGCATTTGCTTCTACTCCATCAACCTTTAATGGAACAATCTTTCCTGCATTTCTATTAGCTACACCAAAAAGAAGCATAACCTATAGCAAATTTATTATCTATTATAGTTTGTACCAATTCTCCCATGGAAGCGGCTTGTATAGTATCAAGCTTAACCTCTTTATCGCCCATTATCTTCTTTTGGAATACCTCATGAGCTCCACCATTTATATCTCTTGTTACTACAGTAACTTCTTCTTCAGGTAAACTTGCATCTAAATCTTTCCAAGTTTTATACTCTCCTGAGAATAAGTTTATTATTTGCTCCTTACTTAAATTATCTAATACTGATAATACCGGATTTTCAGGATTTACCGCTACAGTGAGAGCATCTATACCAACTTGATACTCTTTATAATCTGCTATCTTCTCTTTTTCTTCATCTTTTACACCACGAGCAAGCATACCAAAATTAGCTGTCCCATCTATAACCGCTTTTTACACCTTGACCTGAACCGCCTGTTGAAACATAAATAGCTATATCTTTCTCAGGTAATCCTTCTTTGTACTTATTCCAAGTAACATAGGTTTCATTAAAATCTGTAGCAATCTTACTTATAACCGGAGCTAAGGTTGATGAACCGTTAAACAAAAATTTGATTAGATACTGCCTCCTCTTTTTTTGTTTCCTCTGCAGTAGACTCGGCTACTGTTTCTTTGCTTTGATTATTTGCAGTATTTGCACCACTGCTACAAGCTCCTAAGAGCATACTTGAAAGTACAAACGCACCGATCACTAAAGATATTTTTTTCATATCTTCCTCCCATTTATGTTTTTTTACATTATAAAAATATTAAATACCTTTTAAGCAATATTTTTTTATATTTAATTTTTATTAAATACTTAAACACAAAAAAATATTTTTATCCTACTAACATAGAGCCGACAAAGTACCATATCAGCACAATAATACCAAGATTATAATTTTTTTCACAAAAACTTAATTCGTAATGCCATTTTAAAAAAATCTCAAATACCTCCAACTAGTATAGATTCGCTCTATTTCTATTAATCTTAGCGTATTATCAAAGACGTCATATAAGAATAATCTCTGATATCCTTAGTTATAATACGTTCTGTAATTAATTCAAAATTGTTTAGATTATATAAACGAATTTTTTTTCACCATCACATTCTATAAATTTATCCTTATATATACCTGTTAAACGTAATGTATTACCCAAGTGCTTCCTATCTATAGTTTTTTTCCTTCTTCATCTAAAATATTTATAATATCACCTTCAGAATATAACGGATCAAACTCAGTTACTATAAACTTATCATTATAATGATATATTGTATCCGAATCTTTACCTACATCTGCTATTATATTCATGGAGTAATCAAATTTATTAATTTTTCAGTATACCGGCATTCTTCTTATCACTACTTATTACTGTGTATATATACTTATCATCTTCATAATATTTATAACTACTTGTAGTATATTCATGTAGCTGTATGTTTTTTTAACAAGTTCAAATCCTTATCAAATATATTCAACTCCAGCTTATCTATTCCATCATAATACTTTTTTTGTAAAAAGCAAATATCCTATTATTACAAGCATACATAGAATATATATATGCTTTTATCTAAAGTAATAATCTTATTATTTTTTTGCTTTTTTTATTATACTTTTTCAATATATGTATCAAGCGGCAAGGTACAAACTGTATATATGCTGTCATCTATCGCTACAACATCATTATAGTCCCAATTATTAAATGGATAAGCTTTTTACTTTTTAGGTTTTTTTAAATTTATACTTATAACTATATTAGGATCATACAATACACCTGTACCCTTAGGTATCATATATATTTCATTATCCAAGTAAAATGGTTTTCTAAAAATGAGTTCCCAAAGCGGCATACGGTAACTTAGTTTTATATACTTCGTTTAAGCTTTCATCATACCAATGTATCTCACTTTGATAATATTTGCCTGTAGTTTCTACTATCCCTATTATAATTTTTATCTAACTTATCCTTGGGGGTGATAATATATTTGTCGGCCAAAAACCCAGAGTAAATATAGCTAAACTTGTAAAAAAATCTCATTATAAATGCAGACATAGCTTGACTCCTATTCAAAAATTATTTTTTTCATATATTATTTTCACTTTATCCTCATTAATCTCCTTATCATCAACTGATATTGGCATATTATCTATTTCTTTATATAACTTTATATATAGTATATCAACCTTAATATACTATACAATACTCCTTTCTCATTATTAAAATAATATTAATTTTGTTTTTTTAGATTGATGATAAATGCACACATCTATTCTTTACTAATACATCGGACTCACCCCTCATTATCTTATAAAAAGCTTAACTTTTTTTACCTTTTATTCAAATATAACAATATTCCTCTAAATTATCAATATTATTTTTTTATCATTATTTTTTTAAATTTATTACTGAATATATATATATTTCTACTATTTATTTTATACAACTTATTTTTTTCTGTATTTTTGTTCATTTATATCTATTATATACCATAATTTTTATTTTTTTATTTATTATTTTTTTCATTTTCTCCAAACTCATCACTGAGCAACCTTTTAAGCTTTAGAGTTTTATTTATGATACTCTAAACTATCCCCAAATTTTTCTATTGTAATAATATCAACCTTTAAGAAATTGCATTATGTACATAAATATAATATTTACATCAATATGTATTCTAAGAAACAAGAAAAAAATAATACATATCTGAGCAAAATAAAAAAACAGCCTAAACCCTTAAAATATCAGGATTAAGACTGTTTTTTTACTTTTTATAAGTGCTAAACTTGGCAATTATAGAATATTAAATACCTTTAAGCAATATTTTTTTATATTTAATTTTTTTATTTTAGTATCTTTATGATGACAGATATCTTCTCTCCCTTTTTTTCAAAGGGTGCAAAGATACACCGTCTTACTACGGTGATTTTCGCTCTTGCAGAAGCTCTCAACTCCGCTAATAATTTAATATAAATCCTATTAATTATCTTCAAAAAAATCCGTAATCACATTTAATACAAAAACTACCCTTCTTTAATCTTATTATTTACAAACACCGTTAATGCAATCATACTAACGATACAAATAGATGTAGTAATCAGAGAATTCCATTCCATAGGAACTACTTTAATGTATCTTATAAAAAAACCAAAAATAAATAAAACTATCCCTACTCTAAAATAATATTTTTCCACATAGCAAATTGGCTTTCTTCCAGTTTTCTTCGTTTTTCATTGACAAAGAAGTCCTCATTCCTGAATACCTGTTAATACCACCATTGGCTATTTTTTTCCACCATGGAGGTGAAATAATCATTAGAATAGGTATAATATAATCCACGACCATAAAAAAATATTTCATGACAAATCACCTCCAACTGTCTGATTACTCCTAATTGTTCTAACTTGCTACATGTATCCAATATTGAACAAATGAATACTGCTTTCTTATATTTCAAATATTTTTTTATTATTTTTTTATACTTATCATACAATTCATCTGCAATCTCTGTAACTTTATATCCTTTCAATAATGAAGATATTATTATCATATGCTCCCTTAATCTGATATTGTTTTTTTAAGGAATTTTTATTTATGATATTCTAAACTATCCTCAAATTTTCTATTGTAATAATATCAACCTTTAACAAAAAAAGCCATATTTACTTCGTAAAAAAATAATGATAAAACTTATTTTTTTAATATTTTTCAAAAACTAGATTGTATCAAGTATTATTTAGTAAGTATACATCTCCATCTTTCAAAAATCTGGTCTTTATATATATCCACAAATTTATAAATAATATTCCTAAAACTATTATCGCAAAAAAATACAATCCAAGTAACTACATATACTATATTCACATATTTAGCATTTACAAAAAAAGCTTAAAAAATAATCCTAGCACTAATGTTAATATCATTAAAAAAATACCATAAGCTTCACTTTTTTTCCAAATAACCAAGCCTTATCAATGCCAGTTTTTTTCTTCATCTAAAGTATTAAAAGCCTGATAAGATATTTCCATTACTTTTTAAATAACGAAATTAAAATATATAAACAAATAAGTATTGGAAGTAATAAGCTTAATCTAAATATTATCATATGCCCCCTTAATCTGATATTATTTTTAAGGAATCTTTATTTTAACCGTATATACTTTGTAGCTCTTCCCACGCCTTCTCTTTTAATTTCACCTTCAGCTATCAATTTTTCTTAATGCTCCTTCAATTGAGCTTAAACTTAGTGATGGGCAAAGTTCTATAATATCTTGTTTAGTAAATCTTCCAAGTTTATGTAAAAATCGCTTTTTCTCACCAGTTCAACGGCAGGAAGTTTTTTTCTTCTATAATAGAAAAATCTATCTTCAAACTCTTTATATGCAGCAAGAATTGTTCCTAATATATACTTCAAAAAAATGGTAATATATCCTCATTTTCTTCATGCCAATAGATTCCGGGTCTGTCTCAATGTATCATAATAGGCAGATTTATTTTTTTGGCAATTAGTGCCTCAAGTGAGATATATTTACCTACGTAAAATCCACTCCTGTATAATAAAAGCGTTGTTAGTAATCTGCTCATTCTACCATTACCGTCATTAAATGGATGAATACATAAAAAATCATGAATGAAAATTGGAATAGCTATAAGAGGTTCTAATTCCAAATTACCAATAACCTTATTATATTCATTACATACCTTATCCAAGGCCTCAGGAGTTTCAAAAGGTGAAAGTGGTGTGAATAAAACTTCTGTATGCCCATCCGGATAAGTTGCACTGATGTAATTTTGTACATTTTTTGTTCGTCCTGCTATCGGGTTATTCATATGGCTAAACATAATCTTGTGCATTTGTAGAATATAATTCTTTGAAATAAGAATAGCATCAAAACTGTCATGAATAATATTTAGTACATCTCTATATCCTGCAATCTCCTGTTCATTTCTATTTCTTGGACTTGTCTTTTCTTCCACTAATTGTTTAAGTCTCACGCTTGTTGTTACAATTCCTTCGATTTCATTTGAAGCTTCGGTACTTTGAATCTTTGCTACTTCTATGAGTTTATTTAATTCTTCCGGTTTTTTTGTTTCAAATAGAGTTCCTGTTTACCCTGATATTTATAAATTGAAGCAACTAAACCAAGCACTTCAGAATCCCATTTTTTTATCTTTAATTTTAGAGTAATTAAAATTTCTCATTGATTTTTTTCCCTTATAATTCTTTTTTTATCCCTTAATATATAGCATATTTTTAAGGGATAAAACAATAATTAAGGGGAAAGCCTATAATAATAAAAATTATTTTTGTGCCCAAACTCATTTTTACCGAATATTTTTTTTGTTTTCTTACTTTTTTTAAACACTTAAATATAATAAATTTTTTTTCTTATCCTACTAACATAGAGCTGACAAAGTACCATATCAGCACAATAATACCAAGGACTATCCTATATATTCCAAAAAAATCTTAAAAATTATTCTTCTTTATAAAGTCAAGAAAAATAATTAACCGTTATAAAAAGCAACTATAAAAAGAAACCAACAAGCCTACAAAAAGATAAACCAATTCTATAAAGCTATAATTAAAGCCAAACTTAATTAATTTCAGCAAACTAGCCGCCGCTATAAGAGGTAAGCCTAAAAAGAATGAAAAATTCTGTAGCCGCTACTCTGGAACAACCAAGTATCATAGCTCCAAGTATGGTAGCTCCCGAACGGGATGTACCGGGAATTAAAGCTAAAAACCTGAAATGCCCCTATATAAAGAGCCGTATTATAATCTATTCTACCTACTTTTTTTCTATTCTAGGTATCTTATTTTTCGTTTCTCATCTCCAAATATATAAAAAGCTATTCCGTATAATATAAGCATTGTAGCAACAACATAGCCATTGTAAAGATGTGCATCCAACCAATCATCTAAAAATAAACCCAATAAACCTGCAGGTAAACAGGCAATAAATATTTTAATCCATACTCTCCAAGTAGCCAATTTAGCTTTTTCACTTTTTCTTTTTGAGAAAGGATTTAACTTATTAAAATACATAAGTGCGACTGCTAAAATAGCTCCTAATTGTATAACAACAAAAAACATAGTTTTAAAATCTGCCGATACATTAAGCTTTATCAAATCATTTAATATTATCATATGCCCCGTAGAGCTGATAGGAAGCCATTCCGTAAAACCTTCTATTATTCCAAGTAAAATAACCTTAATTATCTCTATCACTTTAATTTACCCTTTCAAATTATCTATTTGCCAATCTATAGGTTCTATATTATTCTTTGTCAAAAACTCATTTGTCTTGCTAAAATGCTTACAGGCAAAAGAAACCGTTATAAGCAGATAAAGGACTTGGATGTGCCGCTGTTAAAACTAAATGCTTAGGATTATTTAACATTTTAGCTTTTTCCTTAGCAAATCTACCCCATAACAAAAATACTATAGGTCTGTCCTCTTTATTAAGTATTTCTATGACTGCGTCTGTAAATTTTTCCCAACCCTTATTACTATGTGAGGCTGCATTATGGGCTCTAACAGTAAGAACTGCATTTAATAAAAAAATACACCTTGCTTTTGCCCATTTAAGAAGATAACCGTTATCCGGTATGTAAGTCCCTAAGTCAGCCTGTAGTTCTTTATATATATTAAGTAAAGATGGAGGAATAGCAACTTCCGGTTTTACTGAAAAAAACTAAGTCCATGTGCCTGTCCATCATTATGATATGGGTCCTGTCCTAAAAATAACAACTTTTTACGTCTTTTTAAAGCTGTAAAATGAAAAGCCGAAAACAAATCTTCAAAAGGTGGAAATATTTGTTTTGTTTCATATTCATTTTTTTATAAAAATAATATAACTCTTTATAATACGGCTTTTTTTAAACTCCCCTCTTAAAAGCCTCTTCCCAATCTCCATTTAGCTTAGACATCATATCCCCTATCTTTTTATAAGTTATTGTATTAAATGCATCTATATAAGAAGATGTAAGTATTTTTATCTTTTTAATTTTTTTCATCTTTAATACCACCATTTAATATAGCCTCTTTTTAAATATTTTATATCCATATCCGGTCTGGCACTGTATGTAAGAGCCGCTACGCCGCTAACTACTGCCGCAGCCATAGAAGTACCTGATTTTATTCCGTACTTATTGTTTGGCAATGTAGAAAGTATAAAATTACCGGGTGCCGCTATATCAACTGAACTTTTTTTCCATAATTGGAGCTTTCCTCCAAGTTTCCATCTATATTCATATTTGCAACACTTATCACATTATCTAAATCAAAAGCGGCCGGATAGACTTTTTTTGCATCTATATCAAAGCCCTTGCCTGCCTCTCCGTTACCACTAGCAATAACAAATAACATATTGCTATCTCTCATTATGTTATATAATTCACTATCATAATCAGAACTTGTCAAGCTAAGATTAACTATATTTGCACCTTTTTTTCTTTTTGCATATAAAATAGCATTTTTTATAGCTTTACCATTTCCTCTTCCACTATTACCGTCTAATATCTTAAGCGGCATTATTTTTACCTGCTCACTATCAGATATACCGCTTATACCAAAACCATTCCACGTGGCGGCTATAATACCGGCTTCGTGTGTTCCATGCGCTTCTTTTTCACCGGTATACACCAAATTATTATTATCTATAAAATTCCATCCGTTTATATCATCTATATAAGCGTTATTATCATCATCTAAGCCGTTTATTACTTCGTTTTTATTAATCCAAATTCCTGTATTTAAGTCTTCGTGATATATATCTATTCCCGTATCTATAACGGCAACTACTACCTTTCTCTTTTCCTGTATATTATCATAAACTCCCCAAGCCTTTTCTAAATTTATATCAAAACCGTATTTAGAGTCTACAAGATAAGTTCCTATAGTATATTTATTATCACCACCCAATATACCGGAAACTGTTTCTATACCCTTTGACATATAAACAAGAGCCAAGGCTTTTTCCCTTATTTTTTTTATACCACTGATAATCATACAAAGAAATGCCTGAATTTAGTATATTTTTCATCTACTTTATCAACACTAGAACTTGTATATACATATCTAGGTTTAAACGCCTGAGAATAGTCTATATCAACTATATTTCTTTTTGGAAAAATAACAAAAAAATAAACACGCTGTTGTTAATATATATATATAATTTTTTTCTCATTTAAGCAAATTTAAAACCCCAATCTGGTAAATATCATATCATAACCGTCACTTCCATAATTTAGAGAACGATTAACTCTACTTATAGTGGCTGTCGAAGCCCCTGTTTTATTAGCTATCTCTAAATATGTTTTCTTTTCTCTTAGCATTTTGGCTACTTCATATCTTTGTGCTATAGATAAGATTTCATTTATTGTACAAACATCTTCAAAAAAAGTATAGCACTCTTCTTCATTTTTGTAAATTAAGTATTGCCTCAAATAAGTGGTCAACTGCTTCTGTTTTAATTTTTTTATTCATACCTTTTTTTCCATTCGTTTTTTTCAATAATATTACTTTTTACAGTTTAACATAGCAAAAATATGAAAGTAAAGTAAGCCTGCTTGTCTTTATAGTATTTTTTTGTTATATACTTTATAATTAAGAACAGACCTAATTTACTAAAGTTCTTTGTCTTTAAAAACAATATTTTATATATATAAAAATAATATATGAGGAGAAAAATTTATGAAATATATTCTGCTTTTTAGGAGATGGAATGGCCGACTTACCTATAAAAGAATTAGGTAATAAAACACCTTTAGATGTGGCAAATAAACCTTGTATGGATTCACTGGTTCCCCATTCCATACTTGGACTTGTGAAAAACTGTTCCCGAGGGATATAAACCCGGTTCAGATGTGGCAAATCTTAGCGCCTTAGGCTATGATCCTAAAGTCTCATATTCCGGTCGTTCTCCACTGGAAGCCCTAAGTATAGGAATAGACTTAAAAGATACCGATGTTGCGATTCGTTGCAATGTTGTTACCTTATCTGACGAAGAGGCTTATGAAGATAAAATTATGTTGGATTATAGTGCAGGTGAAATAAGCTCTGAGGAAGCTAAAGAACTTATAAATAGTGTCGAAAGTGAACTTGGAAATGAACTTTTCCACTTCTACTCAGGAGTTAGCTATAGACATTGCCTTATATGGGAAAAATGGCTCTGTTAATCAAGAATTAACCCCACCTCATGATATTTTAAATAAAAATATAAACTCTTACTTACCTAAAAATCCTAAGCTTTTAGACTTAATGAAAAAAAGCTATGATTTACTTAAAAAAATCATCCTATAAATTTAGCAAGAATGGAAAAAGGCTTAAATCCTGCAAATTCAATCTGGCTATGGGGAGAAGGAACTAAACCTAATTTGCAAAATTTTACCGAAAAAACCGGTTTAAAAGGAAGTATGATTTCTGCTGTTGACTTATTAAAAAGGAATGGCTATAGGCTCTAAGATGACAAGTATAGATGTAGACGGTGCTACCGGTACTCTTCATACTAACTATAAGGGTAAATTAGATGCCGCAACTAAAACTTTATTGGAAGACGGCAACGATTTTGTATATATACATCTTGAGGGCCCTGATGAATGTGGTCATCAAGGTGATATGGCAGGTAAAATAAGCGCTATAGAACAGATAGATGAAAAACTTTTAAAACCTTTACTTGCAAATCTGGATGAGGCAAAAGAAGATTATAGACTTCTTATAATGCCTGACCACCCTACTCCACTATGTATACGAACACATACAAATGCAGCTATACCTTTTATGTTATATAGCAGCAAAAACGAGTATTCCGGTAATCTAAATACCTACTCTGAAAGTTCGGCTACAAGCACCGGACTCATAGTAGAGGAGGGATATACTCTTATAAACCATTTATTTGATGAAAAACTTAATTTTAAATAATTTTAAGAAGGTGCTATTATGTATATACAAGAAAATTATCCTAATCACCATAGAAGAACACGTAGAAGAAGACGTCGTAACCTTATCCCTATAATGCTTAGTTCTTTAATACTTATATTACTTATCTGTCTTTGTATTTTGGGACTGGGAGCTTTATTAAAGAAAAAAGGCATACATAAGGCTAGTGATAATGGCAGTATTTCTGAAACGGAAACCACTGTGGAAGAAAGCAAAAATAACTTGGAAGATTTACTTTCAAAAGCTGATAGGCTGGCAAAGTCTTACGATTATGATAAAGCTATAGAGCTTTTGAAGTCTGATGATAGTATAGTCTCTAATGAAGCAGTTGTTAAAGCTATATCAGACTATGAAAATACTAAATCCTCTTTAGTTAGACAAGATATAAAAACTATAACTCATGTATTCTTTCACACTTTGATAGTTGATACTTCTAAAGCTTTTGATGGAGATAGTAAAGAAGCCGGTTACAATGAAGTTATGACTACTGTAGATGAATTTAAAAAAATGCTTCAATATATGTATGATAGAGGCTATGTATTAGTTAAAATACATGATATGGCTCACGAAGAAGACGACGGAAATGGTGGCAAAAAGATGGTTGAAGGTGATATTATGTTACCTGAGGGCAAAAAAGCTTTTGTAATGAGCCAAGATGATGTTTGTTATTATGAATATATGGTTGGAGATGGCTTTGCCTCCAGACTTGTGATAGGAGATGATGGGCGAGTTACTACTGAAATGGATATGGACGATGGTAGCAAAAAAATTGGTGATTATGATTTAATCCCTATTCTTAATAAGTTCATAGATGAGCATCCCGATTTCTCTTATAAAGGAGCAAAAGCTATTATAGCGGTAACAGGTTATAACGGTGTTTTCGGATATAGAACTGATGCAAGCTACGAAGGGAAAAATCCAAATATAGAGGCAGATAGACAAGAAGTTACAAAAATTGCCGAGGCTCTAAAAGCAGATGGTTTTGAACTTGCCAGTCATAGTTGGGGACACAGACATCTCGGTCGTATTCCTTATGAAGAATTTAAAACTGATACCGATAAATGGGAAAGTAATGTTGAAACTCTTATAGGACCTACTGATACTCTACTTTACCCATTTGGAACTGATGTTAGTGATTGGCATCCTTATACAGATTCAAACGAAAGGTATGTATATTTGAGAGATAAGGGTTTCAGATATTTTTGTACTGTAGACTCAAATCAATATTGGGTACAAATTGGTGGTGATTATTTAAGACAAGGACGTAGAAATCTTGACGGTTATAGAATGTGGAGAGATTTGACTGAGCCTGATAAGCCTAGATTATCTGACCTTTTTGATGTTAAAGATGTATTTGATAAAGCAAGACCAACTCCTGTAGGAGTTATCAGATCTTAATCATAAGCACTAGCTTAGCTGGCGGTTATGATTATCCATTTTGTATACCTCCTATAATATTTATTTGTACGGTCGCCTAATCCACACTTATTATACCATAGAAGCTTTTTACTTGAAGCTAGTTGGGAACTCACCGGCATAGCCGATGAGTTCCTTTTATTGTAACTAAAAAGAAAAAAACAGCAACTCTTTGTGATTTACTGTTTTTTTAAAAATTATTCTATTCAATTATACAAACTGGAATTCATCTGCTTATACAGATTGGGAATTACTTTTTTTACTATTGATAATTCCAATAGTAAATACACCAATTGATATTCCATATAGGATACCAATCACTAAATCACTTATATTCAATATTCTGTTTATGATGATAGCTAATACCAAAAAAACAACATTCCTACAGCTATCTGTTTATTCTTCTTTAACTTCATTGAAATAGACACCCAAAAATTTATATTTATATATTTTTTTAAATATGATTGTTTATATCAGAGCTTAAAAATTCATAATCATATATCTTGAAATCATATCAAATCTTATTTGAAAGATATTTTATTAATTTCTCCTCTTTTTGAATGCTTAAGTATATAATCAATGACATCTTTTTTAGACAATATTTTAGCCATAAACTCTTGTTCCAACTGCTCCATAAACTCAATCAAAGATACCTTACTTATTTCGTTAAATTTTTTAACACGACCGGTTTCTTTAATCTTTCGTTCTGCAATCTCCTGCGGAAATCCGATTCCAAAGTCTCCATCAAACAACTTCTCTAAAGTATACTCAAGATTAAGTTCCCCTAACCAACCAAAACCCAGTCCCAAAGATAAACTTGCTACATTACCATCGTTAATTCTTCCGAATAGATATGCATCTTGTGGATTCTGAATAAACCCCGATAATAACCCTGGCAATGTGTTACATGCCAAATTTATTCCTTGCCCTGAAGAACATCCGGTTATTACAAAATCGACCACCTTACTATTGATGAGTAAGGCAATTAAGACCGCAATTTCTGTATAGGAATATGAATTTATTTCTTCCGGATAAACCCCAAAAATTTATAACTTCATAATTCTTTGATAACACCACTTTATTTGTTATTCTATATATTATTTCATTCTTATCAACTTGTGTTGTTCCTTGGATGATTCCTATCCTCATTTTTACCTCCCTTATATTACTGTTTTTTTCATTACTATGAAATACAAAAAAATACATCGTAAAAATTAGAATTTGTTTCACTTAGTATTTCGAATGTTATATCATATTTTTTTACTTAATTTCACAGTCTTAACTCTTGCTTCTTCACGACAAACGCATAAATATCTATTAAAAAAATATTTGCATATTAAATTATACTGTTTTTACATAAAATATCAATAAAAAGATAATTGATTATTATCTTTGGAGGTGTATAATATATGAATAGAGATATATTTGTGAGTGAACTTGCTAGTTCTTTTTAGAAAAGGAGAACTTTCATTATTTTTTTAGGTGCTGGAAGCAGTATTGATGCTCAGTATCCTACATGGAAAGAGTTGTTGACTCCTTGCGCAAAATGAACTAAAAATTAGATATTAATGATATAAGTGATTACTTTCAACTTGCTCAATATTATATAAATGAGTTTTCTTCCAGTAAATTATATCGTATTGTAAATGAAGAACTGAATAAATACGTTTTTTTGAAAGTAAGCTTTTTAGATATCATTGTAGATATAGGCTTTAGATCTATTTGGACTACTAATTTTGATAAAGTAATTGAAAAAAATTTTTGAGAATAATAATATTAATATTAATACTATTCATGATGAAATTGACTTAAGTTCTGTCAGCCTAAAAAAATAGGATAAATATATTTAAAAATGAATGGTGATATAGGTAATATAAGTAAAATTGTTTTTAGCTAAGTCTGATATAGAGGACTATGATAAAACACACAGTCTATTTCTTACTTTTTTTCAGCAAGAATTAATGACAAATACTTTTTTTTGTTTATTGGATATAGTTTTGAAGATAAAAATAATCTTAAATGAAATTCACAAACTACAAACATACTTAGGAAATAGCAAAAAAACATTTTTATACTATTATGAAAGATAAGCCTGACGATAAAAAAATTTTTTTCTCTTTTTATTTCGGATTTAGAAAAAAAGATATAATATTAAAGTTTTAACAGTTAAAGAACATAAATGTATTCGTGAAGTTTTAGAAGATATAAAGAATAAAAATAATTTCAAAAAAATGTATTTATTTCAGGAAGCTTAGATACGTTTGATGACGAAAATAAAGCATATGAACTCTGTAAAAAAATATAAGCAATATATTACTAGATAACGGATATAATATAGTTACTGGATTCGGAAAAAAATATAGGATACTATATATCCGGGGCATCTATTCAAAAAAATTGTATAGTATTAATGAATCTAATATAGAAAAAAAGGCTTATAATGAGACCTTTTTGCTCATGATATGAGTCTCGAAGATGATACTTTATTTAGGAATAATTTAATCAAAAACACACATTTTTTTCTATTTTTTTATATGGACAAGCAAGAGATAAAAAAATAAAAAAATATCGTTAATTCAAGAGGAACTATAGAAGAATTTAAAATTTCTTGTGAAAAATGGTAACATAATAATACCAATCGCAAGTACTGGTTTTTGCAACAAAAGAGATATTTGATAAAAATAAAAAGAAGATTTGATAAAATTTCCATATTTAGAAAAACTATTTACAAGCTATAGAATTTGAAGTATGCCCTGAAAAAAATTACTAAAAATAATATATACTATAATTTCAGAAAATAATTAGTATCAATGCTATATAAGGCTGTGTGAATTAAAGTCTGTAAATTCCAACTTTCGGACTTCTATGATAAGTATTATTTTAAGGCGAATGCCATCATTTGGCATTCGTCCTTATGGATATAATTATCAAAAAATCAGACCTATATCAAGGGCGTCGGTCGAAGACCGACGTTTATTTTACCCTTGACTTGTGATCGATTTTTTGTTACTCGGGAAGAGACGCCCTGCATACATAATGCTCAATTCTCCATATACCTGTCCCCGGTTTCGTATGGTAGTTGTCCACTTCTTAGTGGCTTCAAATGTCGCCAGATACAAGGCTTTTAGCAGGGCTGTATCGCTTGGGAATAGGCTTCTTTGGCAGTTTAACTTTCTGTATGTGGAATTTAGACTTTCTATGGCGTTGGTGGTATAAATAACCTTTCTTACATCCACAGAAAACTTGAAAATAGGGGTGATAACGTCCCAGTTATCGTACCAGCGTTTCATAGAATTTGGATATTTTGATGTCCATTTCTCTGTAACACGGTCTAAAGCCTGACATGCTTTCTCTTCATCCGAAGCTTGATAAATAGTTTTGAGGTCTGTTGCAAAAGCCTTTCTATCCTTGTTCGGTACGTATTTGAGTGTGTTTCTTACCTGATGTACTATACACCTTTGATATTCTGTTTTTGGAAAAGCCGCAGAGATCGCTTCTTTTATACCTGTCAGACCATCTGCACAAAGAATAAGGATATCCTTTACCCCTCGGTTTTTTTCAGTTCATTTTAATACAGAAAGCCAGTATTTAGAGCTTTCATTATCGCCTACTTGAATTGTAAGGACTTCTTTCTTTCTTTCTGTCATTTGTACTCTGTGTACGGGTTTCTTTTCTCTTGCCATAATAAAAGGCCTCCTTATGATAAAAATATTTTTATCATAGAAGACCTTTCTTTACATTATTTACAGAAAAATTTTTTTCACTAGCTCCTATATAAATAACAATGTCGCTAAGTATTCAATACATTTCATTTCTTTTTATTGAGTATTCTATATTTAAATTTACTTTGTTATATAACTTAGTAAGCCCTTTTTAATAAAGTGGAGTATTTATTACAATGATTATTTATAATATTATTATAAATAATCATTGTATATAATAAAGTTATTTTTTTGCAGAAGTATTGCGATTATCTATGTTTAAGTATAAAAATACTTAGATTTGCTAAAAATTTATCTTTCATGTCTATAGTTTCTAAGATTGAAACATTTTTCTTTTTCACATAATATTTTTTTAGCAATTTATTATAAATATCTATTGCTAAATCATAGGTTCCTGATGAATTATCTAATTTGCATTCACCATATATATAATCATTTATCCATTTTAAACTGTCGGGGACTTGTGTCGAATTCATATCACAAAAGATTGGAATTATATGTATTATTTTTTTCATATCAATTAATTTTTTTATATGTTCAAGTTCTAATAATGCACCTGAACTTTTTTTAATAAACTATTTGAAATAAACAATATGAAAAATATTAGACTTGTACACTCCATTTTTCAATATTTATATAATCTCCTCTATCGCCTAAAAAAATTTTTTTTTCATAGTCATACCACACTTTTAATCCGAAAATTTTTTTAGGGTGGTAGTTTATTGACTCTGCATACTTTAATCTTTCTTTACCAGAGAAACATAAAAAAATATATTCGTCCATCTTAATTTCCTCCTACTGATAATAATCAATTATCTTTTTATTGATATTAATTTTGGAAAGTGGATTTTTTTGTATTTCATAATTTCTTTTTTTCTTATTTGATGTTACATGTGTATATATTTGTGTTGTAACTATATTAGCATGTCCTAACAATATTTGTATGTGTCTTGTATCTACATCTTGATCCAATAACATAGTTGCAAATGTATGTCTAAACATATGAGGAGTTATAATTAAATTTATATTTGCCAACTCACAATACTTTTTTTAATCATATTTCTTACAGACTGACTAGATAATCTATTTTTTTCTTTTATTTATAAAAAAATATTCCGATTTATCCAATTCTTCAGCAAATACAGCAGAATATAATTTGAGTGATTCTATCAAACTTGGATAATATATTGGTATTATTCTTTCTTTTGCACCTTTCCCATATATCTTTATTATATTCCTTGAATATACTATATGTTCTTTTTTTAATGTACAAGCTTCACTTATTCTAATTCCAGTACCTATTAATAACTCTAGCACTGCCCTATCTCTGACAATCTCTTTATATCTATATGAATCGTTATCATATGCTTTTTATCTCCTCAGATACATATTCAAATAAGATAGAAAGTTCTTTTTATAGGAATTACTTTTTGGTAAAAATAAAAAGGCTCTTTTTATTCTAAGTTTTATTTTATAGAACGGGTTTAATTCAATTATATCTTCATAATTTAAATATGAGAAAAAAAGCTTTTTAATGATGCTATCTTTCTCTTTATCGTTTTTTTATAGCATATTCTTTATACTTTAAATCATAAATATACTCATTCAAACTTTCTTTTTGTAAAAAAATCATCTTTTTCCAATCGTAAAAACTTCTGAATTGTTCTAAATCTATACGATATGCTTTCAATGTTTTTTTATCTAAATTATTCTGTAATTCACACTTTAATAAATACTGTAATATTAATTCTTTTTAAATTCATAGTTTTTCATCCTCTCCAATATATAATGTCAACTATAATTATATACTACTTATGTACATATACTGATATATCACACGATTAATAATATATAAGAAATTAAAGAAATTCAGAATATATCTATGACTTTGAATATCATGATATGATATTCAAAAATAAGAAAATAACAAAAATACAGCTTATTCTATCTGATGATAAACTTACAATCTAAAAACAAAGAATATAAACTATCCAGTTGTAAAAATACTTCTTCAATTTATTATTAAGTTCATACTTGAAAAAGATATTTCCATACTCGATATAAAGGTATTTAAAGATTTTCCTACAAATAGTGGAAGAATTACAGACAACATAAATCAGATTACAAATAATTACCTATGAAATATCTATCAAAAAGTTTTTAAAAATTCTAAATATTAAGTATTAAACTTTTTATCTGATGAATATACTGTCTTAAAAACAATAAAAATACTATACTTTAAAAAAATATTTCATCCAAAAATTCTATACTTTATAATCTGAAACAAAGTAACGGAAAATAGAGTTTTATATTTCAAGAACTATTTATAATAAAAAAACAGGGCTACCACATCAAAAAAATGAAATATACAAAAATACATTTATAACTTTACGACTAATCTACTATATTTTATATTATTTTTTTACTTAATGCGACTGCCCGTTTTTTTACCTACTTATGATAAGGTTCATTATTTATTATTCTATAAGCTCTATATAATTGTTCCAAAAAAATATAACTCTCATTAATTGATGTGGAAAGGTCATATCTGAAAAAAACAAAGAGTGGCATTTGCTCTATCTAAAACTGTCTTTGATAAACCTAAAGAGCCACCTATAATAAAAGTAAGATTTCCTCTGGAAAAAAAGTTTCCAAACCGGATATATAAGTTGCAAACTTTTTCAGAAGTATACTTTTTTTACCCTGTAAGTCAAGAGCTACAACATAAGAATTATCTTTTTATTTTTTTGATAAAATACGCTCTCCCTCTATATCCTTTATCTTTTCTTCCATAAGCAAAGAGGCATTAGCCGGTGTTTTTTCATCTTTTAAAACGATTATATCTAATTTAATATATCTGGATAAACGTTTTACATATTCTTTTATAGCATCTTCATAAAAACTTTTCTTTTATACTTCCAACACAAATCAAATTAATATTCATCTTAAACCTCTGCTGCCGTACTTTTTATTTCTTACTTAAAATAATACCCTATTCCCCACTTGGTATGTATGTATTTAGGATTACTTGGCTCTGGCTCAACTTTTTCACGTAAGCGTCTTACATGAACATCAACAGTTCTAAGGTCTGATGAATTATTTACCTTAGATCCCCAAACTATATTTAAAAAGCTGCTCTCTTGAATATACCTTATTAGGATTTGTAAATAATAACTCAAATATATCAAATTCTTTAGCAGTAAGATTTATATTCTTTCCTGCAATATTCAAATCTCTAGCCTCTGTATCCAGACTGACATCTCCAACATTTATGATACTTATACTGTTCTTTACAACTTCTGTATTTTTATTATTTCTTCTGCGTATGGCTTTTATTCTAGCTTTTACCTCCAAAATATTAAAAGGCTTTGTTATATAATCATCAGCACCATACTCCAGTCCAAGTATTTTATCCATATCTGTTCCCTTTGCTGTAAGCATAATAATAGGTACATCAGAAAAAGCCTCTTACAGCTTGTAAAACTTCTAAACCATCCATTTTAGGTAACATTACATCTAACAAAATGATATCATAGGAATTTGACTTAGCTTTCTCAAGAGCCTCCTCTCCATCATAGGCACAATCAACTTCTATACCATCTTGCTCAAGACTGAATTTAATGCCCTTGACTATCAACTTTTCATCATCTACAACTAACGCTCTTGACATATCTTTTCCTTTCCTATTCTACATATATATTATCTTTTATTTTATTAAAAAGCTGATTTTTTTAATACCTTTTATCTTCATTATATCTTCTATACTTCTAAATCCGCCATTCTTATTCCTATACTCTATAATCTGCTTAGCCTTAGATTCTCCTATACCTCTAAGTTTCATAAGTTCTTGTTCTGTAGCTTTATTCAAATTAAGTCTTTCACTTGGAGTCACATTATTTACTGTGGTTTCTTCTATAGGACTGGCTACTTTTTTTCATCAATACTAGGAATATATTTTTTTGCTCATCTTCTAAATGCATTGCCAAGTTATTATAAGTAGTATTAGCATTTTTCACTAAAACCTCCTGCTAAGGAAACTAAATCAGCTAATCTGGACTTGGAAGATAATTCATAAACTCCCGCATTTTTTTATCTGACCACAAATATATACATAAATTTTTTTTCTTCTTCATCTTCTATTTGAGAACTTTCTTCCGATAAATTTCCCTTACTACTTTCTTCTTGTACAGAGCTTTCTTCTAAACTTTCTTCATATTTTACTTCTTTAGGTTTTTGCTTTTATACAACTATTAGAATAAATAAGACTACAGATTATAACTATAAGTAGATAAATATTTTTTTTATATTTTTTTATTTTATTTAACATCAAGCTCCTTTTTGAAGCGAAATAAAGAGCTACTATATAATATAACAAATCCTATACTTATTTCAAGTAAGAACTATAGTTTAGTTTCAATTAAATGCTTTGCAAGAACTGCTGTTGTAACTGCTCCAAGACCACCCGGAACAGGGCTTGCCATACTTGCTTTTTTACTGATGCTTTCAAAATTCACATCACCACAAAAGCTTTCCATTTTCATCAATATTTATTCCTACATCTATGACTATAGCACCTTCTTTTTATATAAGTTTCATCTACGAGTTTAGCTTTTACCTATAGCCACAACTAATATATCAGCATTTCTGCATACTTCTTTTTACATCTTTTGTCTTACTATGGCAAATAGTTACGGTTGCATTTTCCTTTAATAATAGCATTGAAAGAGGCTTTCCTACAACTAAACTTCTACCTAAAAATAACTATATTCTTATGAGCTAAATCAATTTTATAAAATTTAAGCATTTCCACTACTGCTTTAGCTGTACAAGGTGCAAAAAAGCTCCCTCTTTATCAGAAAAATACTCCTGCTTTATTAAAAAAATAGATATTCCATCTAAGTCTTTCTTAGGATTTATAATTTCTTCTATATTTTTTTCATCTATTTGCTTAGGTAAAGGTCTTAAAATCAAAAATCCCATCAATATTTTTCATCTTCATTTATAGAAGAAAAACTCTCTTAAAAAGTTTTTCTTCACTTATTTTTCATCATAAACATAAGATTTTTACTTTCAAGCCAAAACTTTCTAATTTTTTTATCGCTCCTCTTTCATAGCTTATGTCATCTTCCCTATCTCCTACTCTAACAATAGCTAAACAAGGAATATCTTCTCTATTCTTTAAGTATATTTCTACATCTTCTTTTTATCTTATTAGACACTAAAAAGTCCACGTAACTCTACCATTATAACTCCTTCAATACTATTTCATAAATTTCATCACTCTTTTAATCTTGTTTCTTCTACAATAAGCTTTGCTTCTTTTTCTAAACTTTCAATCTTTTCTATATTTTTTTCATATACTTTGTGTTAATTTTCACATTTAAAAAAAGCTGATAAAATGCACGAACGTAGATTATTAGCAGCCACTCCTGCATCAGAAATAGCTAATTTGGAAGCATTTTTTTTGCCAGGTATTCTATACTGTCAAAAAGCGAAAAGGCTTCTCTCATAATATTTAAAGGTACTAAAGCCGCTTCTAATAATAAGGGTTCCATTATATCTTCTTTTTGTTTTTTTTCTTCTTCCGTATTAGTAGGTAAGGAGTAAGCCTTTGCTAGAGGTTCGAAAACCTTAGCATCTTTATCAGCTAGATCAAGTAAATTTTTGTATTCCATTATTCATATCTATAACTATTTTTTTATTTCTTCTTCTATACTTATAAACTTTTTCTTTCCCAAGGTCAAATTACAAACCATAAGTGAAAGAGAAGCTGCTAAAGCTCCAACTACTGCACTGGCACCTCCACCACCCGGTATAGGAGAAGCTGATGATAAAACTTCAATATATTTATCTATGCTAAATTCTCTTGTATTCATTATAAAAAAACTCCTTCTTGTAATCTTTTTTTCATCTATATTCATTGATTTATCTCTTTTACATTGTAAAAATACCTATAAATATTTTTTTGTGCTTTATTTTTCATCTTAAAAACTTGTATTTTTTTATAATAATTTTTTTATAATATTCCCTAATCATCTTATTATCGCCTATCTTACTATAAATATCGTTTTCATACAAGATTAAAAAAATATCTTTTTATGCAATATTTGATGAATAAAAAAATATTTTTTTAATTTTATATATTGCATAATAATTGCATATATGATATATTTTATGCATAATATTTAATATTTATTCAAAGAAAGGAATAATAAATCGCATTTTGCTTTTTTTATTTAGGTGTTATTATGGAAAAAGAAAAAAAGTTGTTTTTAGCTTACTCAGGAGGTCTTGATACTACAGCCATCATACCTTGGTTAAAGGAAAACTTTAATTATGATGTTATTTGTTGCTGCATAGACTGTGGACAGGAAAGCGAATTGGACGGATTAGAAGAAAGAGCAAAGGCTTCAGGTGCAGAAAAATTATATATCATTGATATAGTTGATGAATTTTGTGATAAGTATATAGCTCCTTGTATACAAGCCGGTGCTATATATGAAAACAAATATTTACTTGGAACTTCTATGGCTAGACCGGGAATAGCTAAAAGCTTTGGTAGAAGTTGCAAAAAGAGGGAGCTAGTGCTATCTGCCATGGTGCTACAGGTAAGGGAAATGACCAAATACGTTTTTGAGCTTGGTATAAAAGCTCTCGCACCTGAACTTAAAATAATTGCACCTTGGCGTATGACAGATATTTGGACTATGCAGAGTCGTGAAGAAGAAATAGAATATTGTAAAAAACATGGTATAGATTTACCTTTTGATTCCAGTTCAAGCTATAGTAGAGATAGAAACCTTTGGCATATAAGCCATGAAGGTCTGGAGCTTGAAGATCCAAGCTTAGAGCCAAATTATGAACATCTTCTAGTTCTCGGCATAAGCCCTAAAAAAGCTCCTGATATAGAAACTGAAATCACTTTAGGCTTTGAAAAAGGTATTGCCATAAGTTTAAATGGAGAAAAAATGAAACTTAGCGATATTATACGCAAGCTAAATGAACTTGGTGGAAAAAATGGTATAGGTATAGTTGATATAGTAGAAAATCGTGTTGTAGGAATGAAATCTCGTGGTGTATATGAAACACCGGGTGGTACTATCCTTATGGAGGCACATAGCGCACTTGAAGAACTGGTACTGGACAGAGCTACCATGGAAACAAAAAAAGACCTTGGCAATAAATTTGCTCAAATAGTTTATGAAGGAAAATGGTTTACTCCTTTTACGTGAGGCTATACAAGCCTTTGTTGAAAAAAACACAAGAATATGTAAGTGGAGAAGTTAAATTAAAAACTTTATAAAGGAAATATTATAAAAAGCAGGTACAAAAATCTGATTACTCTCTATATTCTGAAAGCCTAGCTTCATTTACAACTGGTGATTTATATGACCATAATGATGCTTCAGGATTTATAACCTTATTTGGACTCCCTCTAAAAGTTAGAGCTATGAAAATGCAGGAAATAAAGAATAGATAGAAGAATTTACTCATTTAAAAAGCCGATACTGCTCGTATCGGCTTTTATGATTATACATCAACTATATTAAAGTATTTTTTAAAACAATCAAAACACTCTTCGCTTATATAATGTTCCATTCTACAAGCATCTTTTTCTGCCTGCTCCTTGTCCATACCTATTCTTACTAAAATATCTGTAAGAACATAATGTCTATTAATAGTACGCGAAGCAATCTCTTCTCCCTTTGAAGTAAGACTTATGTAGCCATCATCATCAACCTCTATAAAACCGTACATACGAAACTTCTTCATTTGCTCACTTATAGTTGGTTTTGAATAATTCATCTCTCTTGATATATCAATAGATCTAACTACACCTTTTTCAGTTCTAAGTTTATATATAGTTTCTAAATACATTTCAGCAGCTTCACTGTCAGCCAAATAATCTCTTTTGGACATAAAAACCTCCCTACTTACAATAAAGCTTTATCTAATTCATTACTTTTTCTTATATCTGTCATACTGGCTAAACTAATGGCAACAGTTGATGTGTTATGTAATAGTGCAGATAAAGTTGGTGCAATAAGCCCCGCTACTCCTGCTACTATAAGAGCAGAATTAAAACCTAATACAAATCTGTAATTTCTATCTACCCTATTATTCAAACCATTTGCTATCTCTTTTAAGACAACCAGTTCATTCAAATCGTCCGCCGCTATAGTTACATCAGCTATTTCCCTTGCTATAGCCGCTCCATCACTTATAGCAATACCGCAATCTGCTGCAGATAGAGCCGGAGAATCGTTGATTCCATCACCTATCATTATAACTGTCTTGCCATTTTTCTTTTCTTGTTCAACAAAATTAGCCTTATCTTCCGGTAAAACACTGGCGTAGTATTCATCTACTCCCACTTCCAGTGCAATAGCTCTAGCAGTCTTTTTCATTATCTCCTGTCATCATAACAGTTTTTTTGTAATGCCAAGTTTCTTTAATTTTTCTAAAACAGACTTTGCTTCTTTTCTTAATGGATCAAATATACATATAATAGCTGCAAGTTTACGGCTATAGCCATATATAAATGTGAATACTTATGATCTAAGTTTTCTACTATATGTTTATCAGCTTCATCTATGATAACATTCTCATCTTCAAAGATAAAATGAGCACTACCTATTATAACTCTCTCCCCATCTACTACACTGGAAATACCATGAGCTACAACATATTCTACCTCACTATGCATTTCTTCATGGAAAAGACCTTCCATAGCCGCCTTGTCAACAACAGCTCTAGCCATAGAATGAGGAAAATGCTCTTCAAGGCAAGCGGCAAGTCTAAGCATTTCTCTTTCATCATTATTACCGACTGCAATTACCTTTTCAACTACAGGATTTGCATAAGTTAATGTACCTGTCTTATCAAATACTATTGTATCCGCTTTGGCTATATTTTCTAAGAACTTACCACCCTTTACAGTAATACCATACTTACTTGACTCTCTCATTGCCGATAAAACGGTAAGTGGCATAGCAAGCTTTAAAGCACAAGAAAAATCTACCATAAGTACCGATAAAGTCTTTGTAATATTCCTCGTAAATAAATATGTAAGAGCCGATCCAAGCAAAGTATATGGAACTAATTTATCAGCTAAAGATGAGGCTTTTGCTTCTGTATTAGATTTTAGCTTCTCGGAATTTTCTATCATGCTAACTATTTTATCATATCTAGAATCACCATTTTGCTTATCTATTTCAAAAACACATTCGCCTTCTTCTACAACTGTTCCGGCATACACATAAGAACCTGCATTTTTAACAACCGGTATAGATTCCCCAGTAAGAGAGGCTTGATTTACCATGGCTTCACCATAAATAATCTTTCCATCTAAAGGAATTAAATTACCTGCTCTTACCACTATTTTATCATTTTCTTTAACTTTGTTTATAGGAAGTAAAACTTCTCCATCTTCAGTCTTGACCCAAACCTTATCTATATTTAAAGACATACTTCTTGCAAGATCACTAAGCGATTTCTTATGAGTCCACTCTTCAAGCATAGAGCCAAGTCCTAAAAGTAACATTACAGAACCGGCTGTAGAATAATCTCTTCTAACTATACTCACGCCTATACTTATAGCATCTAATACTTCTACTTCCAGCTTTCCTTTTAATAAAACCTTTATACCTTTTATAACATATTTTGAAGCCATATAAATAGTATGGGCTATTCTAAACGGAAGCGGAAATAAATAAGCTTTTAGTTAGATTAAATACCAGATTTGATACAAACTTCTCACTGTATTGTCTTGCAAGCTCTCTTCCTGTATTTTCAGGAACTTGTAACCTTACATTTTCCTTTTCAAAGTTAAATTTAGCTAAGTGTTCTAAAACCTCTTCTCTTTTTCCTGCTTTATAATAAATAACAGCATCACAAGTACGCTCATAAACCTTAGCATTTTTTTAATATTCTCATTTAATTCTAAATAATACAAAAAGTACATCTGCATTTCTTATACTCATTCTCTTTTTGTAGCAAATGTACTCTTATCCTATTTTTTTAGATTCATGTCTAATAACACATTTCATAAAATATAGCCTACTCAGCGTCCTCTATAATTACTTCTTTAGCCGCTCTTTCTTCGTTAATATCTTTAGCTTCAGCTAAAATATCTCCTGCACTCTCTTGTATACAACTTACTGTATCCATAACTGATTCTTTTGCTCTAAGAGCTGCAGCCGTTGTATGTGCGTATATCTTTTTTTGCATCCTTACTGGTTAATAATTTAAAAACCTGCTGAACCGAATACTGTACCTGCTGCAAATAATGCAATTTTTTTGAATTGAAAAACATTATAAAACCTCCTTAAATAAATGTTAAATTTATAATTAACAAAATAATTTTTTTAATATAGCTTTAAAAAGCTATATGTATATTAGCATATTAATAAGAGAAATAAAAAGAGTAAAATAAGAAAAAAATTGTACTTTTACTAACACAAAAAGATTAGAAAAGAAGTATCCTAATCAAACAACAAAGAATATAAGATTTTTAAAAGAGTATTAATTAGATTTTTCCTAACAAAAGTTAGAAAAAAACCTAATTAGTACAACATAACTATACTATATTTAGCTTTACTTGTCTAGTCTTTTTAGAAAAAAATTTTTATTTAAAAACAAGTGCTAAAAATAATAGTTATAAGCATTGATGGTATTGTATTACCTATTATTAAATTTACATTCATAAGATACCTATATATTATAAATCCAAGCAACCATACTATTATATTCAATACAGATATTTCTTTTTTTGGAATTATCTCTTTTTTTATAAAATAGTAATCTACTATTTGCACTGCTATCATAGGAGCAAATACAGAACCTATAACATACAAGAAATTAGTTATATTATCCATAGGGTATATTATAGCCGCAATTATACCTATAATACTAACTCCTATAGCTATATGTTTACCTTTTAACTTTTCACTTATAGTTTCAGATGAAATACCTGCTGAATAGGCATCCATAAAAGTAGTTGTAACTGTAGAAAATACTATTATAAGCAGCCCCATAACTCCAAGTCCGGCTCTTACAAGTATAGTAGCTATATTGCTTTCTCCTGTATATATAGCAGCTCCCATACCTATAATATACATCCACGAACTAACAAGTCCATAAACTAAAGAACTGAAAAAACTTGCTTTCACCGGCTCTTTTGCTTCTTTAGTATAATCACTAATAAGAGGTAACCAAGATAAAGGCATAGCTATAGATAATTCTATTGCCGCTCCAAAGCTTATTCCCTCACCTAAAGGCATAGCTACAGCTTTATTAATAAATATTACTCTACTAAGAACTATACTCATTATGAACAAGGCTATAGTAGCTAATAAGCTTACCTTACCTAAACTATTTATACCTATAAGTAACCAAACAATTATAAGTATGCCTATTACAAGACACCATATCCAATTTCCTACTCCCAATATGCCATTTGCCGCTATTGCTCCATCATATATCATAATTGCTGTCCAACCTACAAGTTGTAATATATTTAATAGAGCAAAAAATAAACTTCCCTTTTGTCCAAAACTAAATTTCACAGTTTCCATAGAACTTTTTTTCTAGTTTGTCCACCTATAACTCCTGCCACAAACAATAAAAAAAGCAACCTATAATATGACCTATAAGTATAGCCAAGATTCCCTTTTTCATTCCTAAATCTGCAAGATAGGTTCCGGTCATAATTTCTGCTATAGAAACTCCTGCACCGAACCAAATAAATGAATTGTCTAAAATTGACGTATATTTTTTTCCCATCTTATCTCCAATCTACCTAAATTTATTTTTCTCTATCAAACGCATGATTTAATGGTCCATTTCCTTTTCCTAAATCAAGCATATCTTTTTAAAAGCACCTGAAATATATTCCTTAGCTCTTTTTATAGCCTCATCCATATCCATACCTTTAGCCAAATTTGAAGCTATGGCACTAGATAAGGTACAGCCTGTTCCATGTGTATTATTATTATCTATTCTCTCTCCTATGAACCACTTAAATTTACCATTTTCATATAAAACATCGCTGGCATCACTTACATTATGTCCACCTTTACAAAGAACAGCACAAGAGAACTTATCTCCTATTTTTTTACTCGCTATTTCCATATCATTATTATTTTCTATACTCATACCGGCTAAAACTTCTGCTTCCGGTATATTAGGTGTAATAATACTTGCAAGTGGAAATAAATACTCTTGTAATACACTGATAGCATCATCACTTATAAGCTTTGCTCCGCTTGTTGCTACCATAACCGGATCTAATACTACATTTGTAGCTTTATATTCTTTTAATTTTTTTGCAATAGACTTTATAAGACTTACTTGTGATACCATACCTATTTTTATGGCATCAGGGTATATATCTGTAAATATACTATCAAGTTGATCTTCCAAAAAATTGGCATCTACATCTAAGACAGCACTAACTCCAAGTGTATTTTGAGCTGTAAGTGCGGTTATTGCACTCATTGCATAAACACCATTTGCAAGCATAGTTTTTATATCAGCTTGTATACCGGCTCCACCACTACAATCACTACCTGCAATACTAAGCACTTTTTTCATATTACGCCTCCCTTTTTATACTATTTTTTAATATAGGTAATATAATAAAGGCTATTATACTTCCTGCTACTGTTGATATAGCAAATGGTATAACATATATAAATATAGCTATACCGGCCTTTCCCATAAAAGCTTTAGCAACAAAATATGCCGCAATCCCACCTAGTATACTTGTTCCTGATGCTTCAGCAATGCATGTAAAAACATTATTTTTAGTATATTTATATACTAAACTACAACACAAAGCACCCAACATAGAACCCGGAAAAGCCAATAAACTTCCGAGTCCTGTTAAATTTCTGATAAGACTTGCTATAAATGCTATTCCTACCCCATATACAGGTCCTAAAAATACCGCTGCAATTATATTTACCAAATGTTGTACAGGTGCACACTTACTACCTGCTACCGGAAAAACTTATAAAACTTCCTACTACCGCCAAAGCAACTAATACTCCTGCCAATGTTACGTCTTTTTATTAAATTTCTCTCTTTCATATTTTTTTCCTTTATAATATTATCTTTCGTAAATTTTTCTTTTAAGTTACTAACTTCTTTTTTTATATCATCTTTTACCAAATATTGCACTAACTACTGCAATACCGTCTATATTAGTATCTTTCAATTCTTTTTATATTATCTTTTTCTATCCCCCTATTGCTACTACCGGTATATTAACTGCAAGACAAATTTCTTTTAAAACTTCTTTTGTAATAGGTTTTGCATCTTTTTTTGTATTTGTATTAAATACAGCTCCTACTCCAAGATAAGTTGCACCGTTTTTTTCTGCTAAAACTGCCTGTTCTACAGTTTTTTTGCCGATACTCCTATTATTTTTTTCTTTTTCCAAGCACCTCCCTTGCTTTTTATCAAATCCATATCTGTCTGTCCCAGATGCACACCATCAGCTCCACTTTTTGATGGCAACTTCCACATTATCATTTATAATAAGTGGAATATTATATTTTAAACAAAGCTTTTTTTATTTTCATAGCTTCGCAAATATAGTCTTTTTCACTGATATCCTTTTCTCTTAATTGTAAAATACTGATACCTGAATCCAAAGCCTCCTCCACTGCTTCTTCCAAGCTTCTTTTTACTAAACATTTTCTATCAGTAATAGCATATAACTCATACTTATCTGCTCCTTCTTTTTTTAAGAGTTTTTCATATTTATATCTCCCTTATATACCTTTCAATTCCTATTTATATAAATTGTTTACATTTCACATTTTCTTCAAGTTTATAAGTATCCATTGCAGATAATTCATCTATCATATAATTTCTAAGACTTATATTTCCTTTTATATCTTCTTTTTTTCATCTTTTCTTTTGCACATTCCGCCGCATATCCAAAACTGCTTACCGCCGCTATACAAGCCTTAAACATATCTTTTTTTCATTTTTTTATTTCTGCTATAAAAAGTTGCAACAAGTCCTGCAAGCATACAACCTGTTCCGGTGATTTTTTTCATTTCTTCTATTCCGTTGTATACACAATATACATTTTTCTCCATCACTAATAAAATCTATATTCCCTGTGCTTATAACTATAGCTTTTTGTCTTTTTTTGATATTTCTTTAACAAAACTTGCCTTTTGCATAATATTAAAAGCTCGATATTTCAAATTTTGAATCTACACCACTATTATCTATATATTCTTCTTTTTGTTCATTTTTTTCAGTTTTTTTCTATATCTTCTATTGTTTCATCTTCTTTAATTCCCAGCATCTCTCCTATATCTTTAATTTCTTTTTGCATTTCCTTTTTATTACGCTTATATCTACATTCTCTAATATATCTTTCACTATATTTTTTTCTAAAAACTGCTTACACCTACACCTACAGGATCTAAAACTACATTTTTTTCCCAAGTTTATTTTGCAGCTTTTTCCGGCTAATATCATAGCCTTTGCTTTTTCTTCATTTATCATTCCAATATTTAAGCACAAGCTATTTGCTTTTTTTACTACTTCTTCTACTTCTTTTATATTCTCCGCCATAATAGGTCTGGCTCCAACAGCAAGTATTATATTTGCAACATCATTTATACTTACATAATTAGTTATAGTATGTATTAAATATTCTTTTTCTCTTACTCTTTCTAAATATTCTTTAAACATATAATCTCCGACTTTATAAAAGCATAAAAAAAGAGAACATCTTATAATGTCCTCAAGGTTTTTTTATATGAAACTTCCTACGACGGCATTATCCGTATCAGGTAAAGGGTCGAAGTTCAATTACTTCCTCTCAGCCAAAAAAATCAGCTCCCCTGTTCTCTATTAAATTATTTTTTTATTATAGCACTAGGTATACAAACTTTCAAGTTAGAACTTTCATAAGTTGATTAATTCACTCTTATTAGGTATTAACTTTTATATTACAGCCTTTTTTTATAAGTATTATTTATATATTTTTCAGCTACAAATATAATCTTAACTTCTCCATCCTATTCTTATCCATCTTCTCTACTATAAAATGTAATTTCTCTATATCACATTCCTCACCCTCTATAGGTAAGTGTCCAAGATTTTCTAAAATAAGTCCACCTATACTTTCATAATCTTCTGAAGAGAGTTCAAGATTAAAAATATTCATTAATGTCATCTATTCTCATAGAGGCATCTACTAAATATTCCCCCTCCTTTACTCTTTTTTTATATTCTCTTCTTCATCTCTATCATACTCATCTCTTATTTCTCCAAATATCTCCTCAAGTATATCCTCAAGAGTAACAAGACCTGCCGCCATACCATATTCATCTAAAACTATAACTATATTATGAAAAATTCTTCTTCATTTCTAGAAGTAACTCGGCAACATTCTTATGTTCATAAGTAAATAAAGGTTCTCTCAAAAATATCTTTTTATTCTAAAATTATTCTTATTATCATTAAGAAGTAAGTCTTTTACATTAATTATACCAACTATATTATCTGTACTATCTTCATATACAGGTATTCTAGTATATTGCTCTTTTCTATATACTTCCATAAGTTCATCAAAAAGAAGCATTTATATCTATACTAATCATATCTATTCTAGGTATCATAAGATCTCTAACTATAATATCTCCAAAAATCAAAGACATTATTAATCATTTTTTTCTTTCTTCATTTTTCAAGTATACCTTCTTCATGACCTACATCTACTATAGTTCTAAGTTCTTCTTGCGTTATATGTTCTTTAATATCTCCGGAATCGGCACCAAAAAAATTTTTCAAAACTCCACCTGCCGCTATATTAACTATAAATATAAGTGGAGTTAATATAGTCATAAGTCCAAAAAAATAATTTTTTTGCATAAAATAAAACCAACTTTTCTGAATATCTACTTGCCAATGTTTTTCGGACTTATCTCACCAAATATCAAGATAAGTAAAGTTAAAATTCGGTTGCAAAAACTAACTGCATAATTCCCAAAAAATTTTTAAGCGTCAAGCTCGTAGCTAAAGCTGAAGATGATAAATTTACTATATTATTTCCTATTAATATAGCTGATAACATTTTATCTTTTTTTCATCTAATATTTTTTTAACGCAGTTATTGCATTTTTTTCTTTCCTTCTCCTGCCAAGGTTCTAAGCCTTATATTATTAACTGCCATAAATGCTGTTTCAGCAGAAGAAAAAATGCAGACATAAGTATCAATACAATTAAAAATCGACAGCGCTACTATATCACCACTATCCAAAAAAATAATACCTCCTAATGTATACAATATACTACCTATAATAATATATATATCTCCCAAATTAAATACTATATTCTTCAGTTTTGTAATTTTTAAAACTAAAATAGTCTACTACATAAGTATATTTAAATCTATCTCTTATATTGCTGATGGAACCCGCAATAATTAAAGTAAGTGCCAATATTTGATATAAACTCTTTTTTTACTTTTTATCAAATTCATAAGTTTAGTAAAAAAGTGCTAAAGTTATAAAAAGCAGGAGCATATTTTACAAAAAGTCTTGAATTTTTTTAATTTTTCCAAATGGAAATCCGTAATTATGTAGCTTATTTAGAGATATATACTTCTTTAATTTACTTTTTATTATATACCTTTTCTACTTTTTCATAATCACTTTCTATCTTATCTTTTATAAAAAAATATCTACAAAAGACGATATTACAATAAATATTAAATATCTCATTATAGACTCCTAAACTCTATCTTAGGAGATCCGTTCTTTTCTATATAATCTTTTGTAATAATAACTTTTCCTATATTATTATCTTTCGGTACTTCATACATAATATCAAGCATAAATTCTTCTATAATAGAACGTAAAGCTCTTGCGCCTGTCCCCTTTTCCATAGCTTTTTTTGCTATTTCTATTAATGCTTCATCTTCAAATTCTAATTGAACTTCATCTAGTTCTAAAAAGTCTGGTATATTGCTTTTAAAATTGCATTTTTTTAGGTTCTTTTTAAAAACTTTAACTAGGGCTTCTTCATCTAACTTTGATAAACTAAGAACTATAGGTAAACGCCCAAGAAATTCAGGAATCATACCGAATTTTCTTATATCCTCCATATCTACCTTTTGCAAATAAGTCCTCCTCTTTATCCAAATCTTCTTTTTAGAATAGCATTAAAAACCCATACTACCTTTATTAGTGAGCCTTTCTTTTATTATATTTTCAAGATCCGGAAAAGCTCCACCACAAATAAAAAGTATATTATCTGTATTGATAGTTGTCATAGGTGTAAGTGCATTTTTTTGATTACCGCCTATAGGCACATCTATCTTACTACCTTCCAACATTTTAAGTAATTCTTGTTGAACGCTTTCTCCACTTACATCTCTATTTTTTTAGTATTAGCTTTTTTTGCTATTTTATCTATTTCATCTATAAATACTATACCCGATTCAGCTCTTGCTTCATCACCATCTGCCGCTACAAGCAATTTTGAAAGAACGCTTTCAATATCATCTCCTATATAACCCGCTTCAGTAAGACTTGTAGCATCTGCTATAGCCAAAGGAACATTAAGTATCTTTGCTAAAGTTTTAACCAGGTAGGTCTTTCCTGAACCTGTTGGTCCAAGCATCAATATATTTGACTTTTCTATTTTTGCTAAATTTTCATCTCTTTTATAGTCTAAAAATACTCTCTTATAATGATTATAGACAGCAACAGATATTATCTTTTTTTGCTCTATCTTGTCCTATAACATACTCATCTAACATTTCTTTTTAATTTATGTGGTGCAGGTACATCTTCCATGCTAAGAGCCGGCTTATCTTCTTTCTCTTCTTTCCTTTCCTTTACCTGTTTTCCCACCATAGGATTACCAAGTAATTTACCTAGATTTCCAAGGCCTAATTCTGATAAATCTATACTCATAACAGGTATACCTTGAAAAGATTTATTTTTCTTCTACTTTTTTTCTTATTATCATCTTCTTTATTATTATCATCTTCTTTTTATTTCTTCTTTTTTTCTCTTTATCTTGATTAATAGGAAGATTCAAACCATTTAAAAAAATCCATATTAGCCAGATTATTAAATGCCGATTGCAAACAAGTATTACAAACTCTCATATTACCGGGCATTTCTATGCACTTGCCTACCTGAGATTCCGGTTTTCTACATACGAAACAAATCTTTTTCTTCTTTTTTTATCCTCAACTATATTATCTGTATTATTCTTATTATCTATATTATTCATATATACCTTTCTTAAATTCAAGTTATTACTTTAATTATATAGTATAACTCATATTTATAATATAGTAAATACTACATAAAAATTTGACAATGAGAAAAATACTATAAATAAAAAAATTGATATATACCCTTTTTACTAAATAAATCTGTAATTAGGGTATATATCAAAATGTCTTTTACTTACTTTTTTTAATATTCGGCTTTATTTTTTTTAGAAATATGAAGTCTTTTTTTATTAAAAAAATCTACTCTTCTTCCATCTTTACTAGCCACTATTTCAAAGCTATAATCAGCTAAATTTACAAAAAGTTCTGCTTTATATTTTTCATATTCCCATGAAAAACTCATCTCTCCATTATTAGCTTCTACACTGATTTTTGCATCTGCATTAAATGCTTTAAAAGTATTTCTAAATCTTAGCAAGTCTATTTGCTTTTTTTAACTATATCTTTATCAAGGGCAAGCTCTATATCCTTAAAACTTAAATTAGTTCTATTTATCTCTTTATGTCCACCCTCACCTGCTCGCTCTACTGCTTCATAATCATTTTTACCTACAAAAAGGTCCAGATACCATACTTGTGGTTTTCCCGGCATAAAAATATGTAAAGCACGAGCAAGCAACATCTTCTTATCGTCTTCACCTAAAGCTGAATAATATGTAGCATTTACTTGATAGTATATATTTTTTTGTCCATGCAGGTTCTTTACATAACCACCTCTAGATACAACTACATCTATAAGATTTTGTATTTTTTCGTCCTCTATAATACCTTTTAAGTCAAGGAGAGGAATACCATCATGGCAACCAAGCATATTTACAACATCTATCTTATCTCTTATTATCTCATTAGCCCAAGAAGCTAATTTTTCTCCACTCTTTTCCTCTAAAGTATGTATTATAAGCCCGGGAAGAAAGAAATCATAAGTCATATAACCTTTATCAGATAAAGTCCTATATGACTTTTCCAAGTAACTTGAATGTATTTCCGGAAGTAAGGTTAAACCATATTTGCTTGCAAGTTCATTTATTTTCTCTAATAAATCCCATGTTCCCGGTTCATTTAAAAAATTTCTAAATCCCGGTTCTTTAGGCGCATAAGCAAAAGCATCCAACCTCACTATCTTAGCACCATAATTTGCTAAAGTCTTTAAAACATTTTCATAATATTCCCAAACTAATGGAGATTTTATATTTAAATCCATTTGCCCTAGATATTGTCTTTTTGATTCCAAATAATCTACAACTTTATCTCTATATTCAATAAAAATCCTTAAAAATCAATATCTTTAGGTAATACTCCATTATCAAGAGCTTTATTTACCAAATCTACTATTTTTTTCAGCTGTCAGATATTGTAAATTTAGAGTAAGCATAAGATTTTTGAATATCTATTTTTTTGATACTTAACTTCTTGATAAAAAGGTATTCCAATATGGAACATCCTTACCATCCGGCATACGTACCATAAGTATTGGTAAACCCGGCTTTCTAAAAAAACATATCTTTAATAAGCTCTTTATCCGGTTGTATGTAGCCTTCTGCTGTCATCTCGCCATGACCATCCCAGAATTTATTCCAATTTATAAAGAAATCTGCATACTTGGAATTTTCTCCATTTCTAACTATATCTTGAAATTCTTTTTGATAAAAACTGAAGCATGATTTAGTATAAAAATCAAATTTTTAAGTTTATATCTAATTTTTTTTAGATCATCAAGGTCATCTTGTTTCACAAATACTTTATTCATATTATAATCTATTACTGAAAACCCTCTATCAAGGTCAGTATTAAAGAAACTTGGTAATATGTAGAAGCTCCCAAATATATCTTTTGCTTCCTCTCTCTTCAAAAAAAGCAACTATTTGTTCTAATTTATTTCCTATGCTATCCGGATAAGCATTTAACATAGGTTTTATATCTGTATTTCTAGCCATTTTTTTCTCCTAAATTATTTCATTAAATCTAGATAAGACTCATAACTAAGTATTTCACCTGCTTTTTGAAAGTATTATCTTTTGCCTTATGTGCATCTCTAATTAATAGATTTTGCTCCAATTCAAGCACTAATGTTGTAAATGGACTATCTATTCCACCATCTCTATTCCTTAATCTTCTATGCTCTAAAGTTTCAGCAGGTGTAGAATTTAGCAATATAGGAATATCTACACCATTATAATTCTTACTATTTCCATGTGTCCATTCTATGATAAGTATATTAATTTCCGAAAAAAATCAACTTCATCATACCAAAGAGCCGCAGCATCTCTACCCATTCTTTTTTTAAATAAATTTTACTTTTTTTCCATCTTTAAACTCCTTAACTATGGATTCAATTTGTTTAAAAATCTATTTCATTATCTGTTCCAAGATAGCCGGCTAAACCTTCTGAACCATTTTTTATATAAGATTCATACCAAGGATAATTTTCTACATTTGCCTTATTTGCATCCATATTCTCTTCTTGAAACTTATGGATAATATCAAATCTTTCTTTTGTATATGTACCGTCTTTTATCATCCCTCTTATTGCTGATTCTCTAAATATATGTAAACGTTCTCCATCATTATACATAGGTATACGCCTTGGGTAATTATCTCCTGAAAGAGTATAACTTCCTATTCCCATACTTTTAAAGAAATATGATAATAAAGACGCAGTTTCTGATTTTCCTACTCCTGAACCGCCACAAACAGATATTACTATTTTTTTCTTTATTTAATTGCTTAACTTTATCTAGCAATTCAACAAATATAGTTTTAGCCTTGGCAATATGTGTATCATCTATACTAACCTTATCTCCCGGCATATCACCATGAACCATATTTGCAATATCTACAATAATATTTTTTTATCAAATTCTTTATCTAACTTATCAAAAAAATTACTCATTTCAGTCTCCTAAATTTCTTCAATATTTTCCAAATTTATGTTATTGTTTACACATATATTTAACAAGATAATTAAATTTATGTCAAGCTATTTCCTATATAACAAGATAGATAGATTTTATAATATTTCAAAAAAACAACTTAAAGGTTATCAAAAAAATATTATTTATATAACTTACCTTACTATACTTGCTAACTGGAGAACATATATATTAAATTCATTAAATTATCCTTATAGTAATACCTTTACTGAAGGAACCGATAATAAGGTTAAAGTCATAAAAAAAGAAATGCTTACGGTTATAGAAACTTTAAGAACTTTAGAAACCATATTTTTCTTCTTTGTTAAAAAAAGTGAGTATAAGACCAAGTCTTATACTCACAAAAAAATAATTACCCCAACCCTTGACAAAGAGTCTAAAAAAATCCAATATTCTCATTTATATATAAACATTCATATTAAAAAAATTCTTTTTATAGAGTAAGTCTTATATTATTTTATATATACAGTAATCTTAAATATAAAAAAATAAATTCTTAACATAAAAAAAGAAACCCACTACAAGGTTTCTAAATAAAAGAGCGCGAGACGGGGTTCGAACCCCTAGAAAAAAGCCTAAAAGCCTTGTAAAATCAAGAATTTTTTTATTTTGTGTTGCATTTTGTGTTGCATACTATCTCATGCTTTCTAGATGTTCGAATACTCTGTTCGTGAATTTTTTTCTTTGTAATCATCCATGACATTTCGGTATATTTTTTTAAGGGTATTATCGGATGACCATCCACCTCTTTGCATAATGTACACGTCAGGAATACCTAGGGCGTGCATCATACTTGCAGCATAATGTCTTAAATCGTGGAATCTAAAATTAGGTATTTCAAGCTTGTCTAAAGCTCTTTTGAATCTATGCGTAATTTGATTCGGATTAAGATTTACTATCCTACCCTTACTAGGAAAGAGCTTTAATACATATTCCGGCATATCTACATTTCTAGTACTAGAAGTAGTTTTAGTAGTTTTTAAAGTCCAAGCGTTATTGCCAGAATAAACTAATGCTTTGTTTATATGTATGATGTTACTTTCTATATCATCTACAGTCAAAGCACATATTTCAGAGCGCCTTAAAGTTCCAAAAGAAGCTAGGTAGACAGCTAGTAGCATATCTATGTCATTATCTTTGAAATAAGTTATAAGTGCTTGTATATCGCTATCAGTAGGAACATATAGCTTAGGCTTTACTTTTTGAGGAAGTGTTATATTTAGGCGTAAATTAGGTATAAAAGTTTTAAGTGTTATATATAGGAGTGCATAAGCATTCCTTACAGTCTTAGGACTTCGACCTATAGCGTAAGAATTAACCCAATGCTGTATAAGTTGTTCGTCTATTTTATCTAGTGGATATCTTAACAAGTTTTCGTAAGCTGTGTTTATTAGCCTTTTATAATTTACTAAGGTGCTAGGAGATAGTATATTAGATTTCATCTCGCAATACTTAATTAGTGCTTCGTACATGGTTAAATTTGATTTAGATATTTTTAACCTCGCTATTTATTTTAAAAGAGCTCGCTAGATATTCCGCTTCTTTCTTTGTAGTAGCGGTAAAAGACTTATAATGCCTTTTACCGCTTTCATCCGTGTGGTCGAATACAAGACACCTGTATTTGCCAGATTTTAATTTCTTTGCTGTCGCCATAAATCTATCCTTTCTTTTTATAAAAATATTTTTGAGTATAAAAAGAACACCTATTCCATATTGAAAAGGGTGTTGCCTAGATGTTATAGTATGAGTGAGTAATGAGTCTAGTTTCATCTAGGACTTGCCCTTTATATGTTGGTAGCATATAAGGGGATTTTTTTATTTTGAATTTTTTTCTACCCTTATTGCCTCGTTTTTTTATTGCAAAGTAAGTTTGACCTAAGGCTATAACCTCTTTTCTGATATCGGCATTCATTACAATAAGATAGCAAGCATATCTTGATAGTACTATATCTTGTATTTCTCTTTCAGATATTCCTATTTGTACCATTTTCCCGACGTCGGCAAAATGGTCATCAACATTGTTGCTAGAGTTTATACAGCTTTCTCTAGCTTTCTCTATAACTCTTTTAAAAATTATCCCATTTACCATATTCAAGTACTTTTTTTGTAATTCCCTAGCATACCAAAAACTCTTGATTATATTCATTTATATGTTTAATATTTTCAAATAATTCATTAGTATTATTGCTCATTTATTACACCCCCAATCTGATGATAAGCTGTATTTTAAATATTTGTTTAATCCTCAAAGAGTTCTTCATCATTAACCATAAGATGCTTTTCTAGTTCCCTTTGTTCCCTCAGTTGCTTTTTAGGCAAAAGTTTATTAGCCGTAAATATTTGCCAGTTGCGTAGAATAGAAAAATCAAAAAAATAAGATAAAGTATGTAACCAAAGTTATAAGAAAGGAATATGCTCTATGCCTAAATAGATTTTTCTTTTATAGAGATTTCGTCCCTAGCGGCTAAAGAATTATAATAAATATACTCTTTATCAGTTTGCTGAAAAAAAGTATAATAATGAATGACAAGCATATCCCATAGCTATGCTATACAATAAATCATAGCTAACGTCCGGATTTGAAATAAAAAAAGCTTAAATGATAAAAAAAGTAGCCATTAAAGCAGTTCCTAAGCACAATAAAAGCCATTTTATACCTTGTTTTTTTAATATCATAGAAATTGGGATATAAATACTTATCGATATATGTAGTATTAAAATAATATATAGTAGTATCTACGATACTATCACCTACAATGGCTGTGAATATAAGAACAGAAGCAATAGGGGCGACATCTACCAATGTAAAATCTATATTTCCTATAAAGCTAAGCATCAGTGAAATATATACAGTAACAATAAAGCGTAATAGTAACGCCATCCAAAAAAATTTCCACTTAAAAAAAGAAGAGTGTTGCTATCATTTTTAAAGTAGAGGGTTTATCATCATTAAACTTACTTTCAGTAGAAGATTTAAGGTCAGAAGGTTCTACTTTAGTCTCAACATCTGTATTTTTGCTTTGATTTTCAAGTTTATCTAAACTAGCGTTATGTGTATTTGTATCAATTTCTTTTATTGTATTGTTAGGTGTATTTGTATCAATTTCTTTTTACTGTATTGATAGGTGTGTTCGTATCAATTTCTTTTTACCGCATTATTAGGTGTATTCGTATCAATTTCTTTTTATTGTATTGTTAGGTGTATTTAAAGATATTTTTAGGAGTATCTATATTTAGATTTTGGTATTCTTTTTATTAGATGTAGCTTAAACTCTAGTGAAATCCAATGAGCAAATTCAAAAGCTATAGAAGAGTTAGCATAAACATCACCCAAGTAACCGGATTTTTGAAATAATCCCTATAGAATTAGTTCTGTTAATCCAATCTTCCGGAGTTAAAAAAAGTCTTTCTTTTTCCTCTTCTATAGATTTAAATGCTAATTTGTTGAAACTAGAATTATTTATTTCTTCCCAACAAGCTAAAAAAATTTATAGTATTGATAGAACTTAGCCAACTAGATATTACATTTCTAGGTTCAGCTAGGCTTTTTCTTTTTTTGCTATATCAGTAAGAGATAAATAATACTCATTATTGATTATTTCTGTAGATATCTCAATACCTTTGACAATAATTTTTTTCATAAGACACCTCTCATATTCGGTTTTTTTCTTTAATATATAGTTTCTGCCTTTTTCTTTAAAAATCTTATCATATATCTTATGTAAATATAATGAAAAGTGATACGTTTGCATACTTAGTGGTTTTTAAGCGGTATACTTGGTTTATTATTAGAGTTCCCTAATTGGGATAGAATAAAATTAAATACTCCTATTGCTCTTTATTTATTAAAGCTAAAAAAACTTAGATTAGAATTACTCGAGTGTAAATTTATTTTTCATGTATCTTATATGCAGCAATCCCAAATATTAGAACTAAAGTCAAATCTGATGCACTAATGTTTTTTTATTGTTATAAGACCAAGTATGAAAACCAGACAAGAGAATATAAAAAGCTACGTAATTTGCAACTTTTAATAATTATGTCGTCCTTAATTTTTTTAAAAAAACTTAAACTCCATTTATATAAATTGTATATTAGTACACTACTAAATACAAAAAAATTAGCCAGTGGGCATTATCTCTGTTCTGAAATAGACCTAAAAATATCCACCTTAAGATATTGATATCCGAATCGAAAACAAAATCTATAATTGCGTGTATAATAGCAGAAATTATAGAAGTCACTACTCCTAAAAATAACATAGCTAAATATGGCTAATCCCAAACCTTTGATAAATTTATCCGATGTTAAACGCTTCATGTCTGTATCAGGTTTGTTTTACTTCTTCATAGCTCATAGCTATCCTCCTTTATAAGTTTGTAAAAAAATATTCTTTCATTAAATTACACGTCATTTTGTTAAAAGAGACAGTAGTAAAAATAAAAAAATTTTTTTGAATAGATTTTCGTAATTAATAAAAAAACTTCGCTAATATATAGTCTCTGCCCTTTCTTTAAAAATCTTATCATACATTTTATGTAAACACAATGAAAAGCGATTTGAAAAAGACCTAATTTAGTTTTTAAAAATTCTAAAAAAATAATAATATTTTTTTCCAATAATTCGAATAAAAGTTCTGATATCTCTTGACAACCGAAAAATACATTCGCTATTATAGTGTTATCGCTACTTTAGATCGTAAAGGGGAATTTTGGAGGGATAATAAAAAAATGGACTATAAATTGCTTATATTGAATTTACTTGAAAAAAATGGATACTGAGCAATTAGAAAAGTTATATTGGTTTATTACCGGAATAATGGACAGCTAGATTGTATCAAACTATATTAACACAAACATTAAAAAAGAGGACTTAGTCCTCTTTTTTTTGTGTATCTACAGTATCTATCAAACTTCTAGTGAATTTCTCTACTTTTTCCCAATCATCTTCACTTAGTTTTGAAAGTGCATTTACAAAAGCTTTCCTGAAAGTCATATCTTTTGAGCCTAGCACTTTGCCTGCCCATTTAAAAAGTTCATTGTCTGACTTTGTTTCTATAAACATTTCGCCATTGCCATATCTAAGCCATTCCTCATTGACGTTGAATTCCCTACAGATGGAAAAGGATGTTGCTTTCAGATAAGCCTACTATTCCTGTTTCAACTTTAGAAACAGCTGCTTTTTTTAAACCTATCTTTTCACCGAACTTTTCTCCGGAAAGCCCCAGAGCTTTTCTAAGTTCTTTTACTCGTTCGTTCATTTTATACCTCCTTTTTCCTAAGTATATAATACTGAAAAAAATTTTTTGCAATAAAAAAAGTTGAAAAAAAGATACAAAAAAAGTGCTTGACAAAGTATATTTTTTTATACTAATATGTATCCATAAGATACAAGAAAGGAGTAAAACAGTTGAGTAAACTAAAACAAAAGAAGCCCATCGATTACGATAAGTTACTAACAAGACTTTTAATCACAACAAGCATACTTGTCAACATAGTAACCATAATCAACGGACTTAAATAGTTCTACAGGGGCAATGCCCCTCCCCTTTAAGGGGTCAGCTGTAATTATACATGATGAATAAGAAAAAAGCAATTATTAGAACACTTAAAATCTTAGCTATTTGTATAAACATAGTGCTTATTGTATACAACATTATGCTTTTTATCAGATAGCTAGGAAGAAAGGAGAAAGGCTATGCAAGGTATAACACAAAAACAAGCTAAGATACTAGCGGGATTAGCAGTATTAATTCCACATATACCGGAAAAAGCAGAGAACTACTTGCTAGGATATATGCAAGGCTTAGCAGATGCAAAGGCAGAACCTAAAGAAGTGACTAAAAGCATTAGAAAGGAGATAGGAGATGCCAAAGCTAAGAGAGAGTAAGAGAGAAAAACGTTTAAATGCGTTTAGATGTATGACGGGTAGGGTTTCAGGTGGAAGAGAGATTGTATCTGATGAGCAAATGGGAAAACACTTAGGAGTAACAAAAAGAACTATCCAAAATTGGAGACGCGATTGTTCCACTATGAGGGTAAAGGATTTATGGAATTTGCAAGATAAATTTCATTTCTTTGATAGCGAAATATTGGAGCTTGTGAAAGGAGAAAATATAAATGAATGATTTGAAAATTTTCAAAAACGCAGAATTTGGAGAGATTAGAACAATAGAAGTAGACAATGAACCGTGGTTTTGTCGGAAAAAGATGTAGCAGATACCCTCGGGTACCAAAACGGTAGTCGAGATGTTAATCGCCATGTAGACGAAGAGGATAGACATAAGGTCATGCTTTTTGATGGTAATCAGGATAAGGAAACCATCGTTATAAACGAAAGCGGATTATACAGCCTTATCCTATCAAGCAAACTTCCTAACGCTAAGGCGTTTAAGCGTTGGGTAACGGCAGAGGTTTTGCCGACTATCCGTAAGCATGGAATGTATGCCACCGAAGAGCTTTTATCTAATCCGGATATAGCTATAGCGGCTTTTAAAGCTTTAAAAGAGGAAAGGGAGGCAAGGAAAGCACTTGAAGCCGAAAAATAAGGAAATGCAACCTTTAGCCTTATTTGCAAAATCTGTATCCGCAAGCGACACATCTATCTTAATCGGAGATCTTGCAAAGCTTCTTAAACAAAACGGATATACAATAGGTCAGAAAAGACTTTTTGACGAATTAAGACAAAGAGGCTTTTTAATGAAATCCGGTAGCAGTAAAAACCTCCCCACTCAAAGGGCTATGGAGCTAGGGCTGTTTGAGGTTAAGGAGAGTACCATAAACAATCCTGATGGCAGTGTTAGAGTTACGAAAAACAACGAAAGTAACAGGAAAAAGGTCAGGTGTATTTTGTAAACCTAATCTTAGGAAGAAAAAGAAATGGCAAGCTAAAAAAAGAAAAGGACTTTCTCTCAAAATTGAGCGAAAGTACAGGAGGTATAAAAATGAGAACCTTATCAAAGGAAGAATTGCAGGAGATTTTAGAGAAGCATAAAAAGTGGCTAACAGGAAAAGATGGAGGAGAGAGAGCAGACCTTAGAGGGACAGACCTTAGCTGGGCAAACCTTAGAGAGGCAGACCTTAGAGGGACAGACCTTAGCTGGGCAAACCTTAGGAGAGCAGACCTTAGGAGAGCAGACCTTAGAGGGACAGACCTTAGAGGGACAGACCTTAGAGGGACAGACCTTAGCTGGGCAAACCTTAGGAGAGCAGACCTTAGGAGAGCAGACCTTAGAGGAGCAGACCTTAGAGAAGCATACCTTAGAGGAGCAGACCTTAGAGAGGCAGACCTTAACTTCCCAATAGCCTGTCCTGAAAGTGGAAGCTTTATAGGTTATAAAAAAGCAAGAAAGTACATTATAAAGTTGAAAATCCTAGAAAATGCAAAACGTTCGAGTGCTACATCTAGAAAATGTAGGTGCGACAAAGCAGAAGTAGTTGCTATCGAAAACATGGATGGCACTGTGGTTGGTGTTGATAGTGTCAGGTCTAATCGCGATAGCAGTTTCATCTACAGAATTGGTGAAATTGTTAGTGTTGATAATTTTGACGACAACAGGTGGAATGAGTGTACCGCAGGTATTCATTTCTTTATAACAAGAGATGAGGCTGTAAACTATAACATGTGATAGGAGAGTAAATTGAACAGAAAGTGGAGGAATTATTTTTAGATTATGAATGCAATATTGAAATATCCAGGTGCGAAATGGAGGATTGCAAAAGTGGATAATTGAAAAATATGCGGAACATCACAGTTATGTTGAACCATACTTTGGAAGCGGTGCCGTCTTTTTTAACAAAACTCCGTCAAACATTGAAACAATAAATGATATTGACGGCGATGTCGTAAATTTTTTTAGAGTTATTAAAGAAAGTGCTGACGAGCTTGCATATAAGATTTTTATGACGCCATATGCAAGGGCAGAATATGAACGGTCTTATGAAGGTTCAGAAAAGACAGATATTGATAAGGCTGTTGCATTTTGCATAAAGATAAATATGAGTCATGGATATAGATGTAATGCAAAAAGCGGATGGAAAAATGATATTCAAGGAAGAGAACGAGCATATGCGGTTCAAGCTTGGAATAAGCTGCCCGAAATAATAATGCAAGCTGCTGCAAGACTGAAAAAAGTACAGATTGAGCAACGATCAGCATTGGACATAATAAAGCAATTTAATCATCCAAAGTGCCTGATTTATTGTGATCCTCCGTATTTACTTAGCACCAGAAAAGGAAAGCAATACAATATAGAAATGTCAGACAAAGATCATGAAGAGCTTTTGCGAGTGTTACTTGAGAGCAGAAGCAAAGTAATGCTTAGCGGATATGAATCAGATTTATACGATTATATATTAAGGGGATGGCGAAAAGTTGAAAAGGATACTATGACACAAAGCCTAAAAAAACGGAAAGAGATACTTTGGATGAATTATTGACAATAGTGGATGAAAGGAGAAGTAATACTATGAATGCAGTAGAAAATCTAAGAGAAGAACTTGAAAGATTAAAGCTATTTATATATGAGATGAACCATTCTAGGTTATTAGATACAGAGCTACTTCTTAATAAGCTTGATAGAATTCTCGCAGATAAAGGTAGTGAGATTACGGAGAGTCCAGAAGTAGAGATATCTAATAAAGAGATACTATATTTCAAAAGTGAACTAGTAGAACTTAGGGAGATGTTAAGAACGGCTATAGGTGAGAAAGATATTAAAAAGATAGTATCTATATCTACAGCTCTTACTAATCTAACAAAGGCTGGACTTTATATAGACAGACAATGTAACCAGTTTTAAATAGCATGGTTAAATCGTGGATTGTTGATTTATCCATTGTTTTACCCCCCTTTCATTTACTAGGCTTGGCAGAGCCTGTAAGAAAATTATAAAGGGGATAATGGAAGATGTAAACTAAGTAGAAAGGAGTTAAATATGTATACTTCAAAGCAAATAGATTTAGACATAAGCGATAATCAAAGAATACTAGCCAAAGCCTCTGAGAATAAAGCTAATAAGCACATCCTAAAAGCTACAAAGCTAGAGTTTTCAAGAGATATGCAAAGAATGAGAAGAAAAAGAACTAAAAAGTCTTAGAAAACTGAAAAAAGGTCTTATTGCTGTGGTAATAATAGAAGCTTTAGCACTTGGATACTTTTGCTATAAGTCAGTTATAACAAGTAGAGCTAGTGAGCCTATAAGAATAGAGCAGAGCCTAGAGAATGTACAAAATGAAGAAATCCCAAAAGAAGCTTTAAAGGAGTATCCCCCGTTAAGCACTCCTAGTAGTAGCTACAGTGAAAAAGATTTAGAGATTTTATCTCGTATCATATGCGGAGAAGCACAAAGCTATTCTGATGAGTTACAGCTTGCAGTTGGAAGCGTATTTCTAAACAGAGTAAAAGACAGTAGGTTTCCAAATACTTTTGAAGAAGTGGCTTTCCAAAAAAGACAGTACGCTTGCACTAAAGACGGGAACTACTACAGAAAGCCAACTGATAGAAATATAGTTAATGCTAAGTATCTATTAGAAAAATGGTTCAGTTTTACCTGAAAAATGTTGTATTTCAAGCCGAATTTAAGCAAGGTAAAGGTGTATATAAAACTATAAAAATAGGAAAAAGAAGAAAAATGTATTTTTGCTATTAGAAAGGAAAGCAGATGACAGACAAGCAAAAGAAGATAAAAGAGCTTATAAGCTTTGCTACAGAAGTAGCTATAGAGTGCGACTCGGTTTTTTTACAATAAGATTTGTAACAGATTTGAATATTTTAAAAAAATCGAAATTCAAAGTTGGAATTTAAAAAAAGCATATGACGTACTCATTGAGAAGCAGGCTTTGATGTTTCTATAGAAAATGCAAAGAAGAAACTTTTAGAGATAAAAAGAAGAAGCCTTAGCAGAGATAGAAAAAAAGAGAAAGGTTAAGAAAGGGGGTAGCCTAATGTGTGATGTATGTAATAGAACACCCTGCGACAGATTTTGTCCTAACGAATATATACCGCCTGAAAATGAAGTTGTATGTGAAATTTGCGACACGTCTATAGATACAGACGAGAAGTACGCAATAGATATATACGGAGTATGTATTTGTAAGAATTGTATTAAAGAATTTATAAACGGAGATGATTTTACTTTTTTTGGGAAATAGTAGAAAAATCTAGGAGCAAAAGGTAAAAAAAGTTGGAGAATAAAAAAATCCACTATGCAAAAAAACACAGTGGAAAGCAAGTTTAAACACCAATCCAAACTTGCTTTCTATTGTAGCAAAAACAAATGAAAGGAGCAATAGCGAAATGACAAAAGATGATATTTTAAAAGCTAATAGCCTTATCAAGACTACAGATGTAAAAGGTAAGGCTTATGCTGAAGTAAATCAAAGAATTAAGGCTTTTAGGAGTATATGCCCAAATGGTAGCATAAAAACCGAAATACTAAGCCTTGAAGCCGGAGTTTGTACTATGAAAGCAATAATACTTGATGAAGAAGGTAAGGTGCTTGGAGTAGGGCACGCACAAGAGAAAGAGGGTTCGTCTTTTATAAATAAAACATCTTTTATTGAAAACGCTGAAACATCCTGCGTAGGAAGAGCTTTAGGGATGTGTGGTATAGGGATAGATACTTCTATAGCTAGTGCAGAAGAAGTATTAAATGCTATAGCTAATCAAAACAAAAAGGAAGATATTGAAAATTCAAAAATAAAGCCGGCAGATGTGAAAGCTTTAAGAACTGTTATAAAAAAAGCAGGTGTATCGGAAGCTAGTTTGCTAGAGTTTTATGGAGTAAAAGAATTTGATGAACTTAGTTTTTTACAATTTTCAGAAGCCTTAAAAAAGCTTGATGCAATGATATCTGAAAAAACAATCTAATTTTGAGAGTAACGTAATGGATTTTAAAGCGAATATAAAAGATGTTTTATACGATAAAAAAAGCATAAAGTTTGGAATATAACTTTTACTACAACAGATGAAGTTAATGAGAGTTTAGAAGAGTTTGATAACAAAGATTTAGATGTAAAAAGTAAAAAGTTCATAGAGAAAAAAACGCTCTTTAGATGCTAATTCATACTTTTGGGTGATAGTATCAAAGATAGCTGAGAAAATTAATCTTGGTAATGATGAAGTTTATAAAAAAACTTTTAGATAATTACGGAGTATATACCCCTATAGTAGTAAAAAGAGAGTGCCTTGAATAGAATGTTATCTCAATGGAGATACACAAAGGTTTTAGGCGAAATAAAGGTTGGAAATCAAAAAGGAGTTCAAGTGCTATGTTATTTTGGTTCTTCAACCTATGACAGCAAAGAAATGTCAAGGCTAATAGATGGGGCAGTTTCAGAAGCTAAAGATTTAGGGATAGAAACTGTTACTCCTGACGAATTAGAAAAAATGAAAAAATTATGGGGCGAATAAGCCCTATAGAACAAAGAAAAAGTGGGGGTGGAAAGCCACTATAAAAGCCTTATTAGATTAGATAAATATAGATGTCCTAACAGACTTAACGGGGTGGCTTACTATATCCGAGCTGAAGACTTTGGTATGGCGAGCTAGTGTCAAACGACTTTGATTATCCGAGTGGAAGCTTTGGTATTCCGAGACGTGAAAAAGAAAGGCTTTTGTATATCTGAGAAAAAAATAACTTGCGAGGTAGTGCATGTAAGTTTTATCAATCAAATACTTCTAAGATAGATAAAACTTAGTGAAACAATTTGGCACGAAAGTAAGACCGAATCTTTGGTATATCGAGTCAGTAAAGAGGTAAGTATGGCAAGACCAAGAAAACAAGGACTAGATTATTTTACCTTGGATTGTCAACTTGATGAAAAGATGAGATTAATACAAGCACAATTCGGGCTGAAGGGCTTTGCTTTAGTCGTCAAGCTACTCCAGAAGATATATGGAGAGTACGGTTACTATTGTGAATGGACAGAGGACGTTAAACTAATGTTTATAGCCGAGAATTTTGGAGCATCAAAAGAAGGTGCTAACTTTGTCGCTGAGGTGTTAAAAGCTTGTATAAAGAGAGGGATTTTTTCAGAAGATTTGTTCGATAAATACAGTATTCTAACCTCATCAGGAATACAAAAAAGATTTGCAGATGCAGTCAAAAAAAGAGAGCAAGTGGAGATGGAAAAAGCGTACCTTCTTATTAAGGTTACCCAAAAATCAATAAAGTTGACAGAAAACGGAGTTTCCGACACGGAAACTAGGGTTTTAGGCGGAATTAATCCCCAAAAGTAAAGTAAAGGAAAAAGATATATTAAGTAAACTTAATATATCTAGGCACGCATGCGTGCAAGAGAGTGAGAAAGTCTTTTTGAAGACGAAAAATTAAATAGAGCTTTTGTAGACTTTATAGCTTTTAGAAAAGAACTAAAAAAGCCGTTAGTAGGAAAAGGCATAGACTTAGCTATAAAAAAGCTAAAAGAAATATCAAACGGCAATGATGACATAGCTATAAGAACAATAGAACAGTCTATCCTGAAATCTTGGCAAGACTTCTATCCACTAGAAAAAGCCTAGAGATTTTTACGAAAAGAAAAACAAAGTATATAAAAACTAAAGTAAATAGATTTACAAACTTTGAGCAAAGGCAAGACAAAAATAGATGAAGATAGCTTGTATAACGAGATTTTTAAAAAGAGATTTAAAAGTAAAAAGCAGAAATGAGGATTATGGACAAAAAAAGAAATAGTATTAATCATAGACGGCAACCCCTTTGGCAAGCAAAGACCTAGAGTTGTCAGAACAAGAAAAAGGAGCAAGCAGAGCTTTCACACCTGAAAAAAACGGCGAACTATGAAAGCTATATAAAAAAACACTTTATAGGCAAAAAGTATGGTCGACGTACAAGTTTTTAAAGAAGATGATGAGTTGCACCTTGATATAAAAGCTTATTATGAAATCGCAAAATCTACACCTAAGTATCTAAAAGAGATGATGTTAATAGGAGTGGTTAAACCGACAAAAAAACCTGATGTAGATAACATCATCAAGATAATAGCTGATAGCCTTAACGGAGTTGCTTATAAAGATGACAAGCAGATAGTAGCTTGTTCATGCCAGAAATTTTACGCAAGTGAGCCAAGAGTTGAAATTGTGATAAGCAAGTTAAACGAAACATCTGTGAGTGAAATAAAAGAAGGGAGAAAAAAGTAGATGAATAGAGTAATTTTAATGGGTAGATTAACAAAAGACCCTGAACTTAGATATTCGCAAAGTAATAATCCTTTAGCTATAGCAAGATATACACTTGCTGTAGACAGAAGAGTAAAAGGAAACGAAAAAGAAACCGACTTTATAAACTGCATAGCTTTTGGAAAAAATGCAGAGTTTACCGAGAAATACTTTAAAAAGGGACAAAGGGTGTTGATTGAAGGCAGATTGCAGACAGGAAGCTATACAAACAAAGACGGACAAAAGATTTATACAACCGACATTGTCGTTGAAACTCAAGAATTTGCGGACGGAAAGAACGGAGATACCGCAAAAAATACAGATGACTTTATGCCTGTTGATGAGATGAACGAAGACGGTTTACCGTTTAACTAGGGGGGGGATATGTTAGTACCAAAAGTGGATTTAAAAGAATTTGAGAAATTCGGCTTTAGACCGTGTAAGGGAGAAGCCGGCAAGAACGGCTGCTATTATTTATGTGTATCAAGAGGGTGCAAAATGCTTTTTGTAAGCCCTATAATGTTTGGGGAACAAGACTGGAGAGACGATGACCCAAGGATACACGAGAGACCAAACTGTAGGTATCGTAGTTATATAGAGCCTATAGATATTATATATCAGCTAATAAAAAGCCGATATGTTAAAAAGGAGATTGGGAGAAATAATGTTAAAAAGATAAAATTGATAAGTCAATAGAAATCCTAAAGACTGCAGCTAAGATTTCGGAAGATTTTTACAGTAAGCCGCTTATATTAGCCTATAGTGGTGGAAAAGACAGTGACGTAATGCTTGACTTAGCATTAAAAGCAAACATCGAGTTTGAAGCAATATACAGTACAACAACAGTAGACGCTCCTCAAACAATGAAACATATGAGTGAAGTTTTTAAGCGTTTGAAAGAAAAGGGAATAAAAACAAGTAGAACGCGACCCATATACAAAAGGTAAGCCAGTTAATATGTTTTTCCTTGATTGAACAAAAAAAGGTATGCCACCTACCAGAGTTGTGAGATATTGCTGTAGCAATTTTAAGGAAAAATTCCACACCAAAGAGAATAACGGCAGTTGGAGTCAGAGAAGCTGAGTCAAAAAAACGAAGCGGAAGAGGTGACTTTTCTATTTTTGAAAAATCACAATCAAAACATTTTTCCTTAGAGCATATACAAGAAGTATTTGAAAACGCAAAGGAGCAAGACCCTGTGTGGGACTGTACATTTGTTGCAAAAGCAAGGAAAAACAAAAGACTAATAGTAAATCCTATATACAAGTGGACGAAGGAAGAAGTGTGGGAATATATTCACCAAAACAAAGTGTCCTATAATCCACTATACGATATGGGTTATAGTCGTGTGGGATGTATTTTATGCCCTTTGGCAAGAAGGTCAGAAAGGAAGCGAGATGAACTTAATTTTCCAAAGTTCAAAGAAAACTACATCAAAGCTTTTGAGAGAATGCTGAGAGCAAGGAAAGAAAGAGGAAAAGAGACAACTTTTAGCCTTTGGACTGATGGAGAAGCTGTCTATAAATGGTGGATGGAAGATAGGACAGATCCAAATCAGATAACACTTGACAACTGGCTATATGAAATAAATGCAGATTAAAATGCAGATTATGTATTTATACCTGAATAAAGGAAGGAAAATAAATAATGAAAACAGTAATAACATTGGATGATAAGGTAAGAGAGTACGTGGGATTTTTTAAAAGACCTTAAACTATCTCTAGTTTTAGGTACGAAGAAGAAAAAAATAGACACCCTAAAAAAGAAGCCGATATAGAGTTGTAAGGTATAAGGCCTTGCGTTCGAAGATTTATCCGGACACACGAGTGGTACTGCTTACAGGTACACCGGTACCTAACGTTTTTATGGAGGTTTTAAAAGTTAATGAAAGAGAGACGAATAATGAAAAAATATGAATTAACAGATGAAATCATAGAGGTTGAGGGTAAGAAGTTATATAGAATTAGAGCTTTAGTTGATATACCTAAACATGACGTTAAGATAGGAGAGCTCGGAGGTTTTGTTGAAAGCGAAAAAAACTTATCTCATCGTGGCAATGCTTGGGTAACTGGCGATGCTATAGTAGGTGGTAATGCTATAGTAGGTGGTAATGCTATAGTAACTGGCGATGCTATAGTAGGTGGTAATGCTAGGGTAACTGGTGATGCTATAGTAATTGACAATGTTATAGTAACTGACAATTCTAGAGTAACTGACAATGCTAGAGTAAGATGCGATGCTAGAGTAACTGGCGATGCTATAGTAGGTGGTAATGCTATAGTAACTGACAACGCTATAGTAACTGGCGATGCTAGAGTAACTGACAATGCTATAGTAACTGACAACGCTATAGTAAGATGGGATGCTAGAGTAAGTGGCAATGCTATAGTAAGATGTAATGCTATAGTAAGTGGCGATACCGATTATATAGTTATCCATCCTATAGGTTCAGAATGTGGTGTTTTTACAGCTTATAGAACCGAGAACGGAATAGAATGTAACAGAGGTTGCTTTAGCGGAACTATAGAAGAATTTGAGAAAGCAGTCAAAAAAACTCACGATAAAAACAAATTTGCAAAAGAGTATAAGAAAGTCATAGAGCTAGTTAAGCTTAGATTAGGGAAGTTGAATGATGAATAAAAGATTTAAAGAATACAAAGAAAAAAGTAGGCAACAGCGTATATACGTTTTAACACAGTCGAAGATAGATAGAATGGGGAGTGATAACTAATGAAAACTAAATTACACCTACGCAATGTAGATTTTGACATTGATTTACTAAAGAAAAATGATGTGGAGTTAATAAAAAGAAAAAAAGTGCGTTTGGACTTTGCAGAATTTACGTCAGAAACAAGCGAAGAGTATAGAAACGCTGATAGGCTTTTTATATCTAGATAATATTCGTAAAAGGCTACAAACAAATAGTTTTGAAGATTATTTAAAAGAGTACATGAAAGTTTATTTGGACTATTTAAGAGATATAGGAGAAAGGACGGATAAAAATTGAAATAGAATTTGACTATGAATTTGCAGAGCGAGTCTTTATAGATAGAGAATGTAATTTTTTTATAAAAAGCGGTGAAAAAGCCTGCTTTATATAACAATTTAGTTGTGATTATAAAAAAACAGTTATGGATTATGAAAGAGAGACGAACGATGAATAGACAACTGCGTAGAATGAATGGAGGAATAATGATGGAAGGTGTAAGAACACTTGAGTGGAATGATGATTTAAAAGAGAATATGCAGGAGGCTTCAAAAATTACGCTTGAACAGTTAAAAGAACAAGTAGAGCTAAGTGAAGTCAGAAACAGGCATGAAGGTTATGGAATATCCGCCGAGGGATATGTCAGCATTCAGAAAGCGATGAAGAGTGTGAAAACAGATATGGATGACTTTCTAAAGCTTTTGCCTGCTACAGAGCAGAATGCCCTTAACTGTATCAGTTCACTTTATAACTCAGCACTGGATGTCAGTGTGGAAGCGGTGAAACTTGCTGCTCAATGCCAAAGGATATTGGCAGATTTACACGATAAAGAAAGAATCCTGACTCCTATCGAAGAGGCTATAAAAGAGGCTGAAGACAGGTTAAAAAAATCTGAAGATTTCGAAGAAGTGGATGAATAGAACTATGGCAAAAATTAATTTAACGATTACTGAAGCAAAAAAAGAGCAGATAAACAGGCTTAAAATGGATGCCACAGTAAAAGCACTTGAAGATAGCTTAACGCTGTTATTGGTTCTACCGGTAAAGGTTCTTAAAGAACATTACGGCTTTGGTAGAAAAAAGCTTGAGAATTTTTGCTCTTTCATAAGCGATGAGTATGAGAAAGTCCCACTTGATAAGATGGGATTAGCTAAATGTAAGCAGTATATGTATGATACCGTAGGAGTAAGATTTGAAATGAATTAAGGGAGGATTATGATGTCGAACAAGCAAATAATAAAATGCCCTTTTTACGAAAGAAAAGCCCTAGGAGGGGAGCAAGCTTATATAATCTGTGATAATCTATTACAAAACTTAGGTTTTGATATGACTACAAGATTACAGTTTGTTAGCAAAACTGAACGAAATGATTATTTTGAGCTATTTTGCACAGATAAATACGCCTGTTGTCCCTACTACAAAGCAACAATGTATTTGCAGGAATGCACAGAAAAAGAAAAAAGGGAAAGGATATTAAGGAATGGGAAGACGAAGAGGACTTAGCAAGAAGATTAAAAAGCTTGAGAGAATAGTAAAAGAGCGTGATAAGATACTTAAAATTGAGAGAGGTAAGCTAAATGTTAGTGAGAGCTATATATATTTACTGCTTAGTAAAATAGGTGATAAAGTGGTTATAGACCCTAGAGAGCTTGCAGGGGTGGATGAATACACAGCTAGTTATAACAAAAATAATATAGTGTTTACTAAAAGGGTATCCTAAAAGTCAGACGTACGTTAAATGCGTGCGTCTTTTTTGTTGCCTAGGCTAATAGGGGAGAAGAAAACGAACGTTTGTAATAAAATTAAAATATACACACAGAAAGGGGGAAGTCTTATGGGCAAAGTAGATAAATGGCTGGATGTTGACGGCTTGGCACTTATAGAGGGCTTTGCCAGAGATGGACTTATAGACGAGGATATATCTAAAAAGATGGGCGTTGCAAGATCCACATTAGCAAAGTGGAAAACTCTTTATCCTGCTATTGCTACCGCACTTAGTAAGGGTAAAGAAGTAGTGGACATACAAGTCGAAAATGCTTTGCTAAAAAGAGCAATGGGCTATAAGTCGGAAGAAATAATATATAAAAACGGTACAGAGTTCCAAAGAGTGGTTAAAGATGTTCCACCTGATACTACAGCGCAGATATTCTGGCTTAAAAATAGGCGACCTGATAAGTGGAGAGATAAACCTAGACAATATGATGACACGGATACAGAGACAGGACTTATAGAGATTGTGCCACAAATAGATATAAAAGGGGAGTAGCAACATGGCTAATGTTATATGGAGACCACAACCAAAGCAAGCTCTAATGCTTTCTCGTCCTGAGTACGAAGGCTTTTATGGTGGAGCCGCCGGAGGGGGTAAAAGTGATTACTTACTTGTAGAAGCACTTAGACAAGTGCATATTCCCCATTATACAGCTATCATCTTTAGAAAAACATATCCTCAGCTATCTGAGCTTATAGATAGGAGCAGGATACTATACTCTAGGGCTTTTCCAAAGGCTAGGTATAACGACAGTAAACACTTTTGGTTGTTTCCTAGCGGTGCAAAAATATACTTTGGAAATATGACAAGAAGTGCGGACAAAATAAATTATCAAGGTAAAAGATATGATTTTATAGGCTTTGATGAGCTAACTCATTTTACATGGGAAGAATATAGCTATATGTATTCTAGAAATAGACCGTCAGGTAAGGGTACCAAGGTCTATAGAAGAGCCACAGGAAACCCCGGAGGTATTGGCCACGGTTGGGTAAAAGAATACTTTGTTACGGCAGGAGAACCGTATAAACCTATAGAATCTATTATTGATGTGGTGGACTTGCACGGTAAAAAAACTAGCTATACGCGTAGCAAGATTTTTATACCATCAAAAAGTTTATGACAATGAAAAAAACTCTTAGAGGCTGACCCTAACTATATAGCTAATCTATCACTTCTTGATGAAGCGGACAGAAGTGCTTTACTTGACGGTAACTGGGATAGCTTTAGTGGGCAGGTATTTAGTGAGTGGAAGAATGATAGCACTCATTATGCTATAAATGACCAAAAGTTTACCCATGTGATAGATGATTTTCTAATTCCAAAGTCTTGGAAGATATATAGGGGCTTTGACTTTGGTTACGCTAAACCTTTTTCTGTGGGTTGGTATGCTATAGACCACGATAATAGGATTTACAGAATAAGAGAGTATTACGGTTGTACTAGACAACCTAATACAGGTATAAAGCTTACACCTCAAGAGATTGCAAAAAATATACTTGAAATTGAAAAGACTGATGAGAATTTAAAGGGTAGAAATATAAGGGGTATAGCAGACCCGAGTATATGGGATAAATCAAGAGGCGAAAGCATAGCAGAAATGATGGAAAGCCTAGGGGTATATTGGGAGCCGGGAGATAATGCAAGAATAGCGGGCAAAATGCAGTATCATTATAGGCTAGCCTTTGATGAGATAGGTATGCCTATGCTTTATATATTTAAATCAAATAAACATTTTATCCGAACTATACCCAGTCTTGTTTACAGTGATAAGCATGTGGAGGATATAGACACGGAAACCGAAGACCACATATATGACGAATGTAGATATGTGCTTATGACACACCCCATAAACCCTAGAAAAAAATCATGTAACAAAGCAAGATATAGAAGACCCATTAAATCTACAAAGAGAATTAAAGAGGAGATATTAAAATGTCAAAAAGAAGTGAATGTCATAAAAAGATAAGCCCGAAACAAGGGAAATAGATATAAAAAGCTATAGGAGTAGAGGAAATAAGAAAGGCTATAGAAACCTTTAAAAAAATATAAGAAAGGTAAAGAGAATTTAGATAAAAAGGGTTATTCAAAATGAAGATTGGTGGAAATTAAATCATTGGAGAAATTTCAAAAACCAGTGTAGGCAATACAGATGAGCCTAAACCTGTATCAGCGTGGCTATTTAATTCCATAAACAACAAACATGCAGACTTTATGGATAATTTTTCCATTAGCTAATGTACTACCTAGAGAGCAGTCGGACGAAAAACAGCTAAGGTGCTAGGAACTATACTTCCTGTAATACTAGAAAATTGTAATTTTTGAAAAAGGTATATTCAGATAATGCTACTGAAAAAGCTAAAAAAATGGACCTGCTATATACGGGGTATATTTCAATCCTAAAAAAATTAAATGGCTTAGGTGATATAGATATAAGACTTATAGATGTTCTTAATTTCTTTTTGGGAGCCCGGAATACAAGATATACAAGATTCCAGAAATATATTTTTTTAGTAAGTCTTATGGATAATGATGTGTTAAAAAGCTGTGTATCCGGAACTTGAGGATAAGTTAAAAAGGTGGAAATAGCATAGATAAGAACACGTATAACTATGATGATACCATAGATACAACAGACAAGAGCCTAGTTTACGATTGGTATTACAAGAAAAATTATGGGCAAGGAGAAATTTTTGCATTACGTAAAAATTTGTGGATGATATAGTTTTATATGCTTCTGAAAATGAAGAAGCATATAAGGAAAAGTGGGTATTACGAGCATGGTCTTTATCCGTTTGTAGTAGATGTGCTATTCGAAGAAAAAAAGGAACACCTACAGGCTTTGGATACATAGACATAATGAAATCGCCACAAGAATATATAGATAAACTAAATCAATCTATACTCGAGAATGCACAGTGGGGTAGTAAAACCCTAGATATTTTATAAAAAGATAATTCGGCGATAAATGAAGAAGAGTTTGCAAATAAGGATAACTCATTTATTCATGTAGCAGGTCAAACTAATGAAGATAATATCAGACCTATAGATGTAATGCCTTTTAATGGCAATTACCTTGCAGTCTTACAGCATAAGATAGATGAGCTAAAAAGAAACGTCGGGCAATAGAGATTTTTTTCTCAGGGTTCTACAACAGCCGGGGTAACTGCAGCTAGTGCCATAGCCGCACTTCAAGAAGCAGGCAGTAAAAACTTCTAGAGATATGATAAAAAGCTTCGTATAGGGGCTTTTTACAAAGATTTGCACTATGATTATAGAACTTATACGACAATTTTATGATGAGCCTAGAATATTTAGAATACTGGGAGATAGCGGAAACGAGTATGTGGAGTTTGATAATTCGGTTTAAAAAGCACCTGCAACGGTTACGGAATTTGGTATAGAAATACAAGGTAGAAAAACCTGTATTTGACATAAAAAGTAAAAAGCACAAAAATCATCACCCTACGCTAGAGAAGCACAAAAATGAACTTGCCTTTGCAGTTTTTTTAATTTAGGATTTTTCAATCCTGAACTTAGCGATCAAGTATTAGCTTGTATAGAGATGATGGACTTTGAAGGTAAAGAAAAGGTTAGGGAGCAGGTATCTAAAAAAATAAAAACTATGTATGAGCAGTTACAACAAATGCAAGCCACTATGAGACAAATGGCAGAGCTTATAGCAAATTCTACAGGAGATACTAGAATACTTGATTTGTTAGAGAACGGAGATATGGGGCAAAAATATGAATTTAGGAGTTAATCCTAATGCACAGACAAGTTTAGATAATAAGAATTCAGAAAAGCCCTAGTAGATAGAGCAAAAAGATAAAAACAAGGCAAATGAGCGAGGTTAAATAGTGGTTGAGGTTAGCATAGAAATTAAAGATGACAAAGAACTAATAAGATTACAAGGTCATGCAGGTTATTCTAAAAAAACGGAGAGCGGATATAGTGTGTAGTGCAATATCTATTCTGTATCAAACGTTTTTTTACAGTATATCAAGGTTAGAAATGAAAGATATAAAAACAAGATACTAAAAAAAGATGAGTTTAATTTGGAATGTAAGCCTAGTAATGAAAAGCTTGTCAGAATATCAAGCTTTTAGAGAATTTTTATAAATGGACTTAGTTTACTAGCTTATAGCTATCCGGATAACATAAAAATAATATCCCCAAATAGGGTTGAATGGGGAGAAATTAAGATAAAAAGAATGCTAGAGTTTTGTTATAGACTCGTAGGAAAGACTACAGGAAAGGGAGAAAATAAATGAAAGATTTATTTAAAATTAATCTAAGAATGTTCGATGAAGGAACTAATGCAGCAGAAAATGTCCAAGTCGCTGATGGACAAAATGAAGTGGTAGGAAATGAATTGAATACTGCTGACAATCAAGTATCATCACAAGAAGCCAAGGTAGAAGATTTTGATACTCTTATCAAAGGAAAAATATAAGGAAGATTTTGATAAAAAGGTTCAATCTATATTAAACAGACGTTTACGTGGGCATAACGAATTGAAAGAAAGCGTAGATAAAACACAGCCGATATTAGATGTACTAGCTACAAGATATAAACTAGATAGTACAGACCTAGAGGGGATACTAAATTCTTTAAACAGGGATGATATGTTACTTGAAGATATTGCTAACGAGATGGGCTTATCAGTCGACGGATATAGACACGTTTTAAAGCAAGAATCAGAAAACAAAAGACTCAGAACAGCTTTAGAGCAAACTGAGAGAGAAAGAGAATTTAATGCAAAGTGGGAAAATTGGATGAGTCAAGTAGGAGAAGTGGAAGCGCTTTATTCTGATTTTGATTTTGAAAATGAACTACAAAATCAGCAATTCTTAAAGCTAATAGATAACGGTATAAGTTTAAAGTCAGCTTATGAAGCTTGTCATTCTGATGAAATTTTGCAGGGTGCTATAGCTTACACAGCTAAAAGAGTTAGGAAACAGACCGCAGATGATATAGCTACTAGGGGTACAAGAGCTCTAGAAAACGGTATTTCAAATGGTGCCGGTATAAGCACTAAAGTAGATATATCAAAGATGACAAAAGAAGAGAGGGCAAAATTAGCATTAAGAGCTGCTAGAGGTGAAACAATAAGTTTTTAAAATAAAATGGAGAAAATATTATGAAAGATTTATTTAAAGTTAATCTAAGAATGTTTGCAGATGTAACTAATGCAACTACAAGTAATACCAGCGGAAATGATTTATCAGCGGAAATGAAAACATACTATGACAGTTATCTTATAGATATGGCAGAACCATCTCTGATACATGACCAATTCGGACAAAAAAAGCCGATACCTAAAAATGGTGGTAAGACTATAGAGTTTAGAAAATATAGTCAATTACCTAAGGCTTTAACACCTTTAACTGAGGGTGTAACACCTAATGGCTCACCTATGAATGTAAGTACAATAACAGCTAGTGTAAATCAATACGGAGATTTTATAAGACTTACAGATGTGTTACTTTTAACAGCCATAGATAACAACATGGTTCAAGCAACACAAATGTTAGGCTCACAAGCCGGTAGAACTCTAGACACTATAACAAGAGAAGTTTTAAATGGTGGTACCAGTGTTCAATATGCTTCCGGACAAGTAAGTGCTAGAAGTTCTTTAACCAAAGCACATAAGCTAACAGTAGAAGCCATAAAGAGAGCAGTTAGAGCTCTAAAGACTCAAAACGCAGCAAAGATAAAAGGACATTATGTAGGAATAATACACCCTGACGTTGCTTATGATTTAATGAACGACCCTGAATGGAAAGATATGAATAAATATACAACTCCTGATTTGCAATTTGAAGGAGAGATAGGAATGATAGCAGGTGTAAGATTTGTAGAGACTACAGAAGCAAAGATATTTGCAAAAGCCGGTGCGGGTAACATAGATGTTTATTCAACTCTCATTCTAGGAGCAAATGCTTATGGAGTAACAGAGGTTACAGGTGGTGGACTTGAAACTATCATCAAACAATTAGGCTCCGGCGGAACAGCAGACCCACTCAACCAAAAGAGCTACTGTAGGTTGGAAAGCCATAAAGACAGCAGAAAAGACTGGTAGAGGAATATATGGTAAGAATTGAAACAGCGTCTACGTTTGATGCTGGTGCTAATTAAGATTTAACTTAGGTTAGGGGGCTATACTTCTAGCCCCCATTTTAGAAAGGATAATGCTATGGCAAAAGAAAAAATAAATGCAGACGGAGTAGAAAACTAGTGCAGATGAAACTGTAAGTATGAGTAAATTAGATTTACAAGAACTTATAGCTAGAGAAATAGAAAAGGCAATGGAGTCTAAGAAAGATGAAGTACCTAACGTAGTGGATAAAGAGGTATCTGAGAATGAAACTTATATGCAAGAAAAAGTACTTGTAAAGCTATTTGTAGATAACGATAAATACAAAGAAGATGTTGTAGTATGTGTCAATGGTAAAGCTTACGTAATAAAAAGGGGGTATAGAAGTTTTTAGTTCCTAGATTTGTAAAAGAGGTGATAGATAACAGTATGAGCCAAGACGGAAATACAGCAAGGATGTTACAAGGTCTAGCAAAATGAATTTGAAAAACAGATTCTTAGAGTTTAATCAAGGAGATAACTGATGATAGTAGTAAAAAAATAGAGTTTTAATAATTCCTAATAATGACAGATACATAGCTACCGGATACGACAATAATGTTACAGATTTTGCAGTTTAGAGTAGATAAGATAATGAGTGGTGGTGTTGATATAACTTATCTGGATTTCTTTTTAGATATGCTATATGAAGATGGAAGTGTAGATACAGCAATACTTAGGAAAAGAAGTAAACGATGAGTACATAATTCTATCTTTTGCATTTTACTAATAAGATGTTATCTAAGATAGGAGCAGTTCTTATAAGTCTTAGGGCTAAAGACGGAACGGAAAGCGTTAGGTGGTCGTCAAATATGGCGGCTTTATACATAGAAGATACGGTTAATGCTATAAAGAAAATATCATTTGAGGGTAATATATTTTTTGACGGCAAGACTACTTCTTTAGAACAGCTAGAGGATATATTTATAAATCTTAAAAGGCAGATTGCCAGCGCAACTGCTAAAGCAAATGAAGCTTCAGAAGATGCGAAAGTAAAAGTCGGAGATAAGTTAAGGGAAGTAGAAGCTAAACTTTTAGAGTATACGAATACAAGTAATGAGGCTAAGACTTTAACTGACGGGATTAAGAAGTCTTTGGCAGAGGGAAAATTTGTTGGGCCAAAAGGAGACCAAGGACCTATAGGAGAAAAAGGAGACCAAGGACCTATGGGGCCAAAAGGAGAACGAGGGGACCAAGGCCCTATAGGCCCCAGAGGAGAAAAAGGAGAAAAAGGAGAACAAGGCTTACCGGGGTATAGCATTGTTGCCACTAAGGATAGATTAGGGGTGGTAAAAGGTAGCGATACGGTACACATAGACGAAGAAGGTAGGCTGAGTGTAGATTTAGCTAATGTAAATGCTAACGTAGGAAATGCTTTGACAAGAGCTAACCTTGCTTATGGTTTTGAAGATAATGCTAGAGACAAACCTGTAGTAAGTCTTGAGTTAGCCGGAAAATTAAAATATATTGCAGAAGAAGCAAAAGAAAAGGCTGAAAATGCAAAAGGTATTGCAGAAAATAGTGCGAGAGGGTTAGAAAGTCTAGAAAATAGGCTAACAACTTCAGTGAACGGTCTAGGTAGTACCTTTGAACATATAGGAGATGTAGAGCTGCGTGGAAGCAAGTCCATATCAATAGAAAATAAAAAAGAGATAGTCTTGAGTATGTTTTTGGTTACTAATGACCCACCTAGAATAGTACTGTTAAAAAACCAAAGTATAATTTTAGACGGCAGTCTGAAAAGATATTTTAAAGAGACTAAAAACGCTGAATTAATTATGCACACTGAATGCCCTTTGCCGGTTAGAGGCGATATTGTTTTGAAGCCTGTGTTTAGATATGCATTAAGTGTAATAGATAATAAACTTAACCTAATGTTTGAACCTGTTTATACAGATTTTGGTGCGAGATATATTACTGATTATTTACTACTGGAATTAGATAGAGGATTACCTAATAACACAGATTCTTTTAGCGATGCGTTGGATCAATTTAGGTCAAAGGCATTTCCAGAGACTCTCGACAAAGTGCTTGGAAAAAATATGATTACAACCAGCATTTATGCTAGATAATACACACTAAAAAGAGGGGCTTTATGCCCCTTTAATTAAAGGAGAAAAATGCAATTAGGAGAACTTATAGCGAATGTAGATGAGATAAAACCCTAACCAGTACAGCAAAAGAAATAAAAAGTAGCTTGGCTAAATGAGGTAGAAGCAAAAAAATAGTAGAGCAAATAATAAGTAGATATAAAGAAATTGAATTTACAAAAATATGATTATGATTTAGATGTAGAAAAAGAATTAATAGTGCCTGATGAGTTTTGCGATGTATACATGAATTATATCTGTTCGAAGATAGACTTTTTATAATGCGGAATATCCTAGATATAACAATTTTGCTTCTTTTATACAACCAATCTTTTTGAAGATGTTGCAAAATACTACAGAAGAAAAACATAAGCCACTGCAAAGGCACAATTTAAAAGCCGTTTTAATGGAGGTTTATATGGGATTACCAATAGTAAATTATGATGTGAAAAAAAGCAAAAAGAAGAGAGTAAGTCAATTTGCAGGTGTAAATGAAAAATATAATTATATCGGAAAGTGAATTTAGTTCTTTAATGAATATAAGCTTAGAAGATTTCCCTATAATAAAATCTTGCGACAGAAAAAAACAAAAAAATTTACGATATGGAAGGTATGGTTATTGAAACATACAAGAACAGGGATTGTTAGATTAATCAAATCCGTTTCTGGAAATCAGTTTTTCTCTTGGGTTTGAATACAGTTGTAAAACTGAAGGTGGAGGTCGTGAATCTATTATTGACGTTATAGATTATAGCAGCAAAACTAGACTTATAGAAATGGGAGCGTATATAGCCATATTTCCGCAAAAGCTTGTTTTTAACACTCATACTAAAGAGATGAAAGCTATGGAAAAAAACAGTAGTAACAACTAGAAATTGTACGTTTGAACCGACAATAAGAAGCATAAGGACTTCTTCTTTTTACAAAAAAATTATATCGGACGAATTAGACTTTAACCTATATGATTCTGTAGAAATAAGTGGCTGTATTGATAACAGTTTTAATACAACAAAGGTAATACTTGAAAAGGGCAGCAACTACATCATAGTAACAGGGCTTGTAAAAGATAGTTTTACTCAAGGTGCAGGATTAACACTAAAGAGAAAAAGTTCCTGATATGGACTACGTATGTTGCCACAACAATAGATTATTTGGTTGTTCTAGTAAAAAAATCATGAAATATATGCAAGTAGATTAGGAGATCCGTTTAATTTTAATAACTTTGAGGGAATATCTACAGACTCTTATGTTGCAAGTGTAGGAACTAATGGGGACTTTACAGCTTGTGTATCCTATCTAGGCAGTGTCTATTTCTTTTAAAAGAAAACACCATACATAAATTATTTGGTGACAAGCCCTCTAATTTTGCTATCAAAGACTATGAGCAAAAAAAGGTGTTATAAAAGGTGCTGATACCAGCTTAGCTATCATCAAAAGATACTTTGTATTATAAAGGACGAGAAGGGATATACGCTTATGACGGTGTTACACCTACTTTGATTTCTAAAAAACATTAAGAATTGGAAGTTTGAAAACTTTGCTTGTAAATATAAAGATAGATACTATATAGGGCTTTCTAAAGAAGATAAAAGATGTATGGGAGTGTATTATCCGGAAATAAGGTCTTGGAGTATAGAGGATATAGCCCTGAATTTTGCCTATGTGGATGGAGATAATTCTTTCAGTATATATGACGGAAAGACTATGTATGAATTGGGAGATTTTAGCTTTAGTATAGGTGGAGAGAACAAACAACATATAGATAACGGCTTTAAGTGGTATTTAGAGTCCGGAGATTTGCTAGAAAACAGTTTAAATGAAAAGTACATGTCTAAACTAGCCTTTTATTTCAGTTTAGAACTAGGTTCTTTAGTACACATTTATTTAAAGTATGATGATGAAGCGGTTTGGCAAAAAGTAGGAAGTTTATACGGCAGGGGAAAAAAGATTTCTTCCATCCCTATAAATCTTAGGAGACATTCTAAAGTTAGGTACAGATTAGAGGGAAAGAACGAATTTAAGTTAATGGCGATAGAAAAAATATATAGAAGAAGGAAGTGAATTAGGTGTCCGTATTTAATATAGAGCGAATAAAAATTTGATGAAAAAAAGCGACATAGAAAAAGGTTACAAAAGTATTTACATAAGTTAAATGAAAAACCTTGAATATATGTTTAATAACATAACTCCTGAGGATAATTATTCAAGTAATGCACTTATAAGGCATATACAAGAAGGAGATAAGGTTGCAGAGATTGCTATTTCAGTGGATAACATAACACAAAGAGTAGCTTCTGCTAATAACCAAATAGCGGAAATAGTAACCGCTGTTGATGGTATAAAACTCAATATGGTCAACAAAGGAAACATTATATCGACTATAAATGTGTCTACGGAAGGTGTGGCCATAAGAGGGGATAAAATAAAACTTGAGGGAACTGTAACGGCTAACAATAGATTTGTCATAAATACAGACGGGAGCATGAGTTGTCAAAATGCAAATATAAGCGGGAAGATAAATAGTGCTGAAATATATGGGGATTTAAGAGTCCAGTGCGGACAATTTTACATAAGAAACCCTAATCAGGACGATATAAGAGATTTTGAAATGGGCTTAGGGCATTTCCAAATAAGATATTCTGCCGGAAAAGACGGCAATGTATTTGAAAGCACAAGGTCAGGTTTACACGATCGCCCTTTAAAAATATACGATGATGGAGATATGGTTTGTAAAGATATTAGATTTGACAACGAAGAGTATGATAGTTGGTTGAAAGGATGGAGCTTGTTAGCAATGTTAAAAGATTTGTATGATAAATACGAAGCGTGAAGAGAAAGAAGAAACAACGATAGTGATGATAGTTCGACAGACTATGTGGTTCCTGATTAAGAGAGGTAAATATGGATATAGCATACAACAAGGAAATTATAGAAAATATATTACTTTTACTAAATAATCTAGAAATAAAGGGGATAGAAAACGCAAAGAGAATTTCTCTTATAGAGAGTATGTTGCGAGAGGGTAAAAGTATTGAAGATGGTAATAAACAAGAACAAATAGAACCTATTGATACGAATTAAGGAGATGAGAGTATGGGAGTGGTTGATTTTATAAAAAAAGCAGGGGTGGAAATTCTAGTTTTAGTGCTAGAAAGGAGCTTGCTAAAAAAAGTACGGAATACAAAAACTACACAGGAACGTCGTTACAGAACAATAGCTTATTAAGAAGCTTACAAAGAGGAAATACAGGTACAATTTCCAGTCCTACTGTAAATTCCTCTAGTATAAACGCCCCGGTTAATGTTAATAACACAAACGTTGCAAGTGTACCTACTACAACTAATAATGCTACAGGTACTGTATCTGAAAGACATATAGTTACAAATAGAGTAGGTGATCCAAATAAGTATAAGATAGATTTAGAAGCGTATAAGCCTAGTTCCAGCGTAAATAGATATAGAAGTTTGTTAGCTGATAAAGAACTGGATAAGCCGGATGCGTATGAAAATAGATATACGGATAAGATAGATGGTATTTTAGACGGTATAATGGGGAGAAAAGCGTTTGACATAAATACCGATAAAAATTATGCAGCTCTTTACGATACTATGAAGGAGTCTTATCTAAATGCAGGTAATAAAGCTATGAGAGATACAATAGGAAATATAAGTTCTTTAAGTGGAGGATACGGAAATTCCTATGCACAGACAGTAGGCAGTCAAGCCTACGATAACTATTTACAAAACCTAAATGCTAAAAATATGGAGCTTGCAAATATGGCTTATGGAATGTATAGAGATGATGTAAATAATGATTATCATAAGTTAAACGCAGTTACGGGTCTTGAACAGATGGACTATGCAAAAGTATAGAGATACTATGAGTGATTATTACACGGATAGAGACTACTTAGCTAACAGATATAATAATGAATATAATATGGATTATGGTAAATATAAGGACATATTGGCACAAAAAAATATGGATAGAGATTTTGCATATAACATAGATAAAGATAGCTTAGCTCAAGATAACTGGGAAAGAGAATTTGCATATAGAAAAAGAGCAAGATGCCTTGCAACAAGCTATGGCTAACCAAAGAGTTACAAGTGGCGGTGGTAGTGGCAGTGGTAGATCCGGTGGCGGTAGTGGTAGACGTGGTAGGGGTTATGCAAGGTCAAGAGGTAGTTCAGAAAAACTCAGAACCTACAGAAACTAATATAGCAAGAGGTGGACATAAACCGCAACAGCTAAAATTGCTATGGATTTACATAATAAGGCTATAACGAATAAAGAAGCTTATGACAGACTATTAAAAATTATATAGTGATGGTTTGTTACGGAAGAAGAATTTGATAGAGAGTTAGAAGCTATAGGAATAGATGAAAGTAGAGTAGCTAAAGCAATACTATCAAACTAATTTTAATAGCGTTAAGGACAGAGCAAAAAAGTCTGTTAGAAAAATACGAGAAAAAGCAAAAGGTAATATATTAAATGCAGCTATTTCGGATAAATTAAAGGATATTAGCACTGCTGAAAAAAATTGAAATCTGAAAAAAAGAAGAGCAAACTTACTAATAATGTAAAAGGGAATATGTATGGCAAATAAACTTAAAGTAAAAAAATCAAAAAGTTAATGAAGTTCCTACTAGTTTAGCTAATAAATATGCTAATGATAATGCTACAGCAGTAGTAGATAAGGGTGCAAAAAGATATAACAAGAGATAAAAAAACAAACGTATACTAAAAGCTATGCCTACAAAAACTACAGAAGAGTTTTTTAGAGAAAGAATGTCTAGATACACTCCTAGTAATCAGATAAGTACAAGTGCTTTAAAAAAACGAAGTAAAAGCCTAAAACTAATGATGAGTTAAAATCTTTTGTAAAGTCTAGAATGTCTATGTATGCAAAAAGATAATACAGATGATCATACTAAGGCAAGTGGATATTCTGACTATTATATGAATTATTTAAAAAAAGCAGGCAAAGATAACACTAGAGCTACTTCTTTTGCTGACGCAAAAAAAGAAGAAAAAAAGAGAGCATACACCAGTTCTAGTGATGCTTATAATTTGATGGATGATTATTCAAGACAAGATTTAGAAAAATTTGTATAAATCCGATATGAACGCAAAAAGAACTAGCTAGAGTAGGCGCTAATAAAAAAAGGGAATAAGCTTAGTGAAGCTAAAAAAATCGTATACAAAAAAATATTAGAAGCTAACGAGAAACAAAAAGGAACAGTCTAGAAAAATTCTTCGGGGATAATAAGAGAAATATTAAAAAAACATAGATGAGTATAAATATAAAATACTTAGAAAATGAATACGCTTATGATATGATGACGGACGAGCAAAAAGAAGTATATAACTATTTATATGCGACTAAATCTCCGGAATACGCAAATACATATAAGAGTATGTTAGACGATGAATTAAATGCTAAAGTGGGTAAACAAGAATACGAGCAGACTTTAGATAATAAAAGTGGCTTTGAAAAATTCGGAAAACATGTAGGAACCAGCATAGCGGATTCAGTACATGATACTGTTATAGGAAATTTAAACCTTTTAACAGGAAATAAGTATATAGCCCCTAGAAGTGTAGATGAATTTTTAAGTAATGAAATTAGAAATGATAAAGACAATTCAGGGGCTTATAATACGGCTCTTGATTTAGGTTCTACTATAGGTAGACAAGTGCCTGGTATTGCTATGAGTCTTGCAACAGGAGTACCTATTGCAGGTATGATTACAACTTCTTTAGACGCTAGTGGTAGTGCATATGAAGATAGTATAAGAGAGGGAAAAACTGTAAATCAAGCTAGACTATATGGGGCAGTTCAAGGTGGAGCGGAAATGATTACCGGAGAACTTTTAAATGGTGTAGGAGCTATCGGAGAAGGTGTGCTTTCTAAAGCATTAAAGAGTGAAACAGTATCTAAAGCTTTTGACAAAGCCTTTAGTGTTTTTATTAAAACAGACTTAGGAAAAAAAGTGATGAAAACAGCTTATGAAACAGGCGCAGATATGTTTTCAGAGGGTCTGGAAGAATACCTACAAGAGCATATAGATAAAGTCAGTAGAAACCTTATATTTGGAGAAAATAATAAGATATCTTTAGATGATCCACAGGCTTGGTATTCGGCTATGCTTGGAGCTATGAGTGCAGGGATTTTAAATGCACCCGGCACAGCACATGATATTAGAAATGATATAAAGCAAGCTAATGTGCCTATAGATATAAAAGAGGGTTCCTATAAATTACCGGAAGCTAAAAAATATGAAATACCAAATACCGGCTTAGATAATAAATACATACCTAGTGTAGAAGATATACGTAGAAACTCCACAGAGCCTAGTTTATATGAAAAAGCCTATAATCTATATATGAATAATAAGCTAAGTGAAGATAATAACGTGAAGCCTTACTATGAAGCTTACAATGAAAATATAGATACTGACACGGCTTACCTACATAAAACTCAGGAAGAAATAGAAAGAGTGGCTAGGGATAATGATATAAAGCTTAGCAGTATAGAAGAGAGTTCTAACCAATTTGGGGAATACGGAAAAAAACGCTTTTATAGAAAAATTATGAACCTAATGGAAGTTTAAATACTTTTAACCTATGAAGATGGTTTTAAAAGCGGCCTATGAAGCAGGAAAGGAAAGACTTGGGCATGCAAGTATAAGCACACCGGCTTATCATATGCTAAGTAGTGAGCAACAAATAGCCGCTTATAACGCAGGACTTATAGATTATGAAAGAAGTAATAATGCAAAACCTCTAGCAAATGTTGAGGGCGGTCTTATTCAGACAGAAAACGAAACAGCAAGATACAATAATATTTTGGCTGATAAGGTAGGCAAGTATACAGGTTTGCAGGTAGTAGTAGCAAAATGAGTTGCCACATGATGCAAATGGGGTTTATCATGCTAAGGATAATAAGATGTATCTTTCTTTGAATGCAGAAAATTATAACGCAGTAGCAGGGCATGAGCTAACTCATTTTCATAAAGAATTATGATGAGAAAAAAATTATAATCTATATATGGATACAGTTCTTAAAAGCTTATACTAGTGCAAAAGGAAAGAGCATAGATAATTTAATAACTGAATATGGCAGTCGCTATGGCTCTAATATGAGTAGAGAAAGTATCTTAGAAGAGATAGTTGCAGATGGTTCAGCACATTTCTTTTAATGACGAGAAATTCATAAATAACATATCTAAGGATAATACCAGCCTAGGAAAAATCTATAGTTAATTTCATTAATGATATGATAGAAGCTATAAATAATCTTATTTCTAAAACTACAAATAGAGATGTAGCAGATACTCTAAAAAGCTAATAAAAAAGATGTATGAAAAAGGCTAGAAAGCATTGGTTAGATGGTTTAGAAAAACGCTAGTAAGATAAATAAAAAGTAATTTAGAGACTAGAGAAGAATCAAAGCTAAAGGATACTAAGTCAAAAAGGCATTGTAGAAGATGATAAAGGCTTTTTAAGATTAGATGAAAAATAAGGATACTGATGATAATTTGCCATTTGAAAGTAAAAAAAGTTGGTAGTTCAAGAAAGGTATCTAGTATAGGAGAACTCATAGAGAGAGTAGAAAGTAATCCTAATGATAATTGGTCAGTATTTGAAATAGCCGAGAAAGTGAATGATAGACTAGCTAAAGAGATTGAAAGACTTACAGGTATTGATGTTACAGGTTGGAGAGTTGAACTAAGTGCAGATAGAATGAGACATGCAATAAAGAGACACGGAAAAAATGGTTCGGCAGATAGAACTATGTCTAATTATGAAGATTTTAGTTTAATACCTAAGGTACAAGAAGAATTTACAGATATAAGATTAACAGAAAAATACAAATACTTATAGAGATGGAAATGGTAATTTCTCAAAGACTGTATTACTAACAATGAAAGATGGTAATGGATATGTACATGTAGCTGAAGCTATTCCAGATACGAAAAAGAGAACAATTCAGATAGTGAGTGCATATAAATCTCAAAAAAATATTTAGATAAAAAAATACACCATATTCGGTGCTTAATGGAATGAAAAATTCCCCTAAGCTGCACGTCCAAAAACGCTGCGAAGTTAGGTGTCAATAATAAAGTAGCACGAAACAAGAAAAAATCAATGATGATACCAAATTCTCTTTAAAAAGAAGTAGAAGAAGGTAAAAAATTTAATAGCAGTACATAATTTAACATCCAATAAGCTGGAAAAAGCACTAGAGCTAGGTGCATTTCCTATGCCGTCTATAGCTATAACAAAAGTCAGATATGGGACATACCAATTTTTGGAGATATAAGCTTAGTGTTTGGAAAAAGAAACTATAGACCCTAGTGTAAAAGGTCAAAAAGTATATTCGGCTGATGCATGGACACCTACATTCCCTATAACAGAGTATGAAGCGAATTTCGATAAGGTGTGGTATCATTACCAAGCTCTAAAACCTTACATTGAGCAACTTCCAACTAAATATAGAGAAATGATTGAAGCGGAATTTAGCACATTACATAGTAATTGGAACGACTACAAGGGGAAAAAGTGGATTTATAGATAGCTTTTACAAATAGTAAAACTGATAATGTCTATGCAATGAAAGCTTTGTATTTACTTCAAAAAGATATTAAAGTTCAGGATTTTACAGAAGCGAATATTGACAAAACAGATATGAGAGGGTATGAAAAATGGCTTACCAATCTGGCTGAAGATATAGAAGAGGCAAGTGGTATACCTAATGGAAAAAGATATTTTTTTACACCTTCTGGTAGTAGACGGACTTTTTAAGCAACTACACCTAGAGATCACGGCTGAAAACATAGTTAAATCAATGCTGAAACAATCGAAAGATAATATAAATGTGGTGGGCTTTAATGGAGTTAAAAGCATACGTGCAAGTTCGGCTACGAGTTTTAAACAAATAAGCGATATTAAAAAGTCAAGCTATAAATTACAAAACTTAAATGAAGAAACAATAGTTGCTTTAGATGATAAGTTGATAAATCTATTAAGCGATATTGCAACTTATAATAATAAGTCTGATGACTTTTTTGGTATTTCTCGAATAGGAGATGTTATACTTGAGGTTTCGGAAAAAAAGAGAAATACCGTAAAAGATATTATATCAAAATTTAAGCTCTATTCTTGGGATATAACAGAAAACCAAGCAAGAGATATTAAAGAACTCATTGAGCTAGTTAAAGAAATGCCTGTAAATATGTTTGAAGCTAAGCCGGAACGAGTGGTTAATTTTAATGAAATTAAGTATGCACTAATTCCTAGTGATGAGATAGAAGCGATAAAAGGACTAAGGAATAAGGGAGTAGAAGTAATTGAGTATGCTAGAAATGAAGATATAGACCCTAGAGTAGAGATATTAAATTCTCTTGATGATGTGAAGTTTTCTATTAAGAAAGATAATAATGGGGATAATATAGTTGTAATAGATAAAAAAATATTATTAAAGGCGTAAAGAATAAAGACTTAAAGAAGTTTGTGAAAAACGAACTAAAAGAAAAATGTAGGTAGCTATTACACAATAATTCAAAAATAGCAAGGAGATTTATTTGGGTAAGGACTTGCCAAATGAATATGTGTATTCAGAGTACACTAAAAAAATGAAAAAAATTCTGAATTGAAAGTGAAAGCACAAGCAAGTAATAATATTGGAGAACTAATACAAATAGCTACTAATGAAGAGTGGAAAGAAAAATATTAAGCTTAAGCATAGTGAAGATGCTAAATATGGTTGGTATAGATATGATACTCGATTTGCTATTCCTAAAGTAGAAAACAATGATGGAGTTATAGGATATGATACTTATAGTGCAAGTTTAATTATTAAGCATTCTAGTGATGGTAAGAAGTATCTTTATGATATGATAAAAATAAAGAGAGATGCTTCGGGAACGCTGACACTTGCTGATAAAAGCAATGCAACGATAAATCCGAATACATCTCTCTCTAATGAGACTATCGTACAAGAAACTAGCAATAAAGTCAATACCCAAAATGAAATTAAAAACTCTTTAAAGTTAAGTGATAACGCTAGTACAGATATAAAGACCCTACAAAAAAGAAAACTCATATTTAAAAAAAGAAAAGTTGAAAGCTTAAAAGAAGAATTTAAACTAACTAAAGGATATGAGCCAAAGTCTGAAGATGTAGATAGAATGGCAACTAGATTAAAAACGAGCTTAAATTCTAGATACAGTAAAGAAGCTTTTAAGTGAGAATCTAACAAAGATATTCAAGTATATAAATAAGTATAATGGAGAGTATACTTCTGATGTTATGGAGATTAGTGCAAACCTAGCTAAAGATGTATTACTAGATTCAAGGGATTTGGAGAAGTCCACAAATCCGGAATTAAAAGAGATAAGAAAAGCTATTAAATCTTATGATATCAAGCTATCTGACATAGACTTAGCAGAGCTAGAAGTTTTTAGGTGGTTATGATAATATTAGAAAAAAATACTTTGGAAAGCTTGTATTGTCTAAGACTAAAGGATTAGGAGTAGATAGTGTATATAAGGAACTTAGCAGTACATATCCTTGGGTATTTAATGAGAATATAAAAACTACAAGCGACCAACTCTTTAGGATATTAGATGTTATATCTATGACTGAGGATACTAATTTTAACGAGTATGGTATGGATACAGATGAGTATGCGTATATGGTGGCAGAAGATATATTTTCTATGTATTTTGATGTAAGACAAAAACAGACCTTTGCAGATATACAAAAAAGCTAAGTTGGAAAAAGACTAAAAGCAGCCTATGATATGAGCTATTATGAAAGACTTAAAGACTTAAATGAGAAACATAAAAAAAGAAATGCTCGAGCAAAGAAATAGACTAAAAAAGAAGATTACAAGATAAAGTTAAGAGAATATAAAAAGAGAAAAATACTAAGAAAAATAGCAGAGCTTACAAAAAGAGTATAACAAAAAGATGAATGAATTAAGAAAAGAAAAAAATGCAAGTAGAGATAAAGCAAAAATAAAAGAACTGGAAAATAAGATTGCTAAGCTAACAAAGGCACAAACGCAACAGATAAATGCACACTATAATATTAATTATGCTAACATACTTGCAACGAATAATTCTAATCCTAATGAATTTATACAGTCAAAGGAACTAAATAGACTGCAAATTAACCCGTTTATAGCTAAAAGTGATAGTGATTATGCTGTAGCTAATTTGGATGAGAAAGTAAAAGAGTGTTGCGAAACCTATGGAATATTACCAAAGGGAAATAATCCTTTGCGTGATATAGATGTTCCAAAAGGCTGTGAGTGATGAAAAGAAAGTAAGTAGACTAGCTAGAACCGTATTAGAATCAGATTATGTAATAGATGATTTAGTAGAGCCTATAAAAGAAGAACTGTTAAATGGTAGATTTTCTTATTATGAAAAGTCAAATAGCTACGCTTCTATACAAGCCGAAAATATCATAAAAAGACAAGGCTATAATGGGGCAATGACTGCTTGGGAAGAGGCGGTTTATAGAGGTAACCCTAGCAAAGAAGATATAGTGCTTGCAGAAGCTTTATTAAAAATAGCTAGTGAAAATAAAAAGGCAAGTGATGTACTAAAAATATTATCTCAATTACAAGCCGTATCTACTAATGCAGGCCAAGTAGTACAAGCTATATCTATGTTAAAGACTAATAAGGTAAGTGAAGATTTAGTTAAATCTATAGACTTAATGGCAGTAAAAGACATAGAAAGAAATATAAATAGAGATTTGATAAAGAAGTATTCAAATAATAGGGGCTATATACCGGAGGTAAAACTGAATGAAGATTTAGTTAAGAAACTAGTAGAAGCAAGTACAGAGGAAGAAATAGCAAAGGCTAAAATGGAAGTAATAGAAGACCTTGCAAATCAAATACCATCTACTTGGGTAGATAAGTGGAATGCTTGGAGATACCTTAGTATGCTAGGAAATCCTAAAACACATATAAGAAACGTATTAGGAAATGCTATATTTTATCCTGTTGTAAGAATGAGAAATTATATCTCATACAGCTTAGAAAAATACTGTATTTAATAATATTAGTACAAAAACAAAGGCTATTATGATAGATAGTAAATATAAAGAATTTGCTAATAAGGACTATGATTTAGTAAAAAGACATTTTTAGACGGTGGCGGTAAGTATGACCAGATGAACTTAATAAGACAAAAAGCGTACTATTTTTAAGTTTAATGGCGATACTAAGATATCTAAACTTGGTACAAAAAGTTTTTAAGCGGACTTGAAAAAGGCTAGCAGGTTTAATTCAGATATGCTTGAGCTAGAGGACCAAATATTCATAAGTGGTTACTATAAAAGATTTTTTGCAGAATACTTGCAGGCTAATAAGGTAGATTTATCTAACGTATCAGAAATGTTGCTAAATAAGGCTAGAGAATATGCTATAAACGAAGCAAAAAAAGCAACATATAGAGATGAGTCTAAAATAGCTAGCAGTTTGAATAACTTAGCAAGAACCAGTAAGGGTGCAGATATATTTGTAAATGGTGTTTTACCGTTTAAGAAAAACACCTTTAAAAAAATTTTTACAAAGAAGTTTTGAGTATTCACCTTTTGGGGTAGCTAAAGCTTTAACTCATGATATTAAAAATGTTAGAAGTGGAAAAATTTCTATAAACGAATACATAGACAATTTATCAGCAGGTATAACAGGAAGTACATTAATGGCTTTAGGCTTTTATATGGCTAATTTAGGTTTGCTTAGCGGTGGAGATGATGAAGATAAAAATGTTAATATCTTAGAAAGACTGTCAAAAAAGCAAAGTTACAGCTTAAAAATAGGAGATTATAGTTATACCTTAGATTGGTCAGCACCTAGTTCTATACCTTTATTTATGGGGGTAGAACTTAGTAAAAAGCTTTAAAGAAGATAATAATGATGTATCCGGTATTTTAGACATTATGTTAAATATACCTGCACCTATGTTTAATTTATCTATGCTAAAGGGCTTTAATGATACTTTAACTACTGTAGGCTATGCACAAGGCTCAAATAAGATAACAGCACTTGGTTCGTCTGTAGTAGAAAATTATATAGGGCAAGCCATACCAACAATTTTAGGGCAAATAGCAAGAACTATAGATCCGGTGCAAAGAGGTACCTATTATGATAAGAACGATGGAACACCTAGAGAAGTTCAACGCTTTTTACAAAAAAGTTTTTATAATAAGTTACCTTTTTTATCTATGAAATCAGAGCCTATGCTAGACCAATTCGGAAATGAAACTGTAGATGATAATGTATTATCAAGAGTATTTCAAAATTTCATTTCTCCGGGTTATTATAAAATGCAAGTAGATGATGAAGTATATTCAGAAATAGATAGACTGTATAAGGACACGGGAGAAGGTAAAGTGATATTAAAAAATCCTAAAAAGGGATTTAAAATAGTAGACGAAAAACGGAGATAAGAAAGATTATTATATGAGTGCTAGCGAGTATACCGCTTATAAAAAGCTATCCGGACCTTTAAGTTATCAATTAGTTCATAATCTTATTAATGACGATAGATACAGTGAGTTAGAAGATGCTGATAGGGTTGCTATAATAGCTAAAGCTTATGATTATGCTACACAAGTATCCAGATATGAAATAAATAATTCCTATAGTGTAGACAGCTTTTACTACTAAAGCTATAGAAGCTTATAACGAAGGTGTTTCCTTAAATGATTATTTATATTATTATCAAATGTTAAAAACAAGTGGTATCACTAAGAAAAAAGATAGAGAGAATTTCTTTAGAAATGAAAATTTAGATACTGAAACTAAAAAAGCTTTGATAAAATTATTAGGAAAATAGGTTTAGAGTGTCAAAGAGGGAGAAATCCCTCTTTTTAGTGTTAGCATAATACTACAATTTAGAGAGGAGTAAATTATGAAAATAGAACTAACAATTCTCATATCTATTATATCTTGCCTGAGTGGTCTGTTTTTAGGTTTCTCAAGTTTCTTAAGAAATTCAAGAAATGATGAGAAAGAAGTTGTTATAGCAATAGCCAGAATAGAAAGTAAGATAAATAGTATTTATGAGGACTTAAGCGAGATAAAAGCAGAACGTAAGGAGCTTAAAAAAAGCCTTCAGCTTATGGAGCATAGACTTAGCAATCTTGAAAGTGAAAGCATACATATAAAAAAAGGATATAGAAGCTTTGCAAGAGCAAATGAAAATCTATGAAAAAAGATTGCAAAGACTGTAGGTCTAATGTAGACAAAAAACTAGAAGCAAGGGAGAGAAAATAAGATGGAAAAAAAGAGAAAAATAAAAATAGATTGGACTAGAAAATTAACAAGTAGAAAAATGTGGCTATCCATAGCAAGCTTTGTGTCAATGCTTGTTGTAGCCTTAGGTGGCGGTCAGAACAGTGCAACGCAGATAAGTGCCCTGATTATGGCAGGTGCTACTGTAATAGGCTATGTTATAGGAGAAGGACTGGCAGATGGTGGAAATAAGAAAGAGGAGAACTAAGCTATGGATAACGCATATATAAAGGGTAAAAAGCTTTTGTGTGGTAGCTACTCACAGTACACACCTACAGGCAAGGACTACTTTGTAAAAATGGGTTGTTACGGCAAAGAACCTAAACTTGGAAGTGTTATATACTTTTACAGTCCTACAATGGGGCGTGTGTGCCACGTCGGGGCAGTTATAGAAGTGTCTAAGAAGAATGATAGATACTTTATAAAAACGGTAGAGGGCAACACTTCTAGTGGCTCTAGCTTTAGTCGAAACGGCGGATGCGTGGCTATAAAAGAGTATAGCTTTACACTTGCAGAAGTAGGTGGAACAAATCGAATAAACGGCTTTGGCTATCCTTTATTTTCTGATGATACTTGTACTGTATCTGAATTTGTAGAAGTGCTAAAAAGCGAAGTGGGATATACAGAAAAAGCAAGTAATACTAACTTGGAAGATAAAAAAGCAAATGTAGGAGATAAGAACTTTACAAAGTACGGAGCTTGGTATGGTGGCAACGGCTTATATTGGTGTCAGCAATTTGTATCTTGGTGCGTGTATACAGCATGCAAAAAACATCTTGAAAGTAAGGCTACAGGTTGGAGTAAAGAGGGTGATTTTTGGAGATATAGACTAAATGACATACTTATAAAAGGACAGTGGCTTGAGATTGGTGGTAGATGGTATGTTTTTGATAATGCAGGTAATATGATAAAGGGTTGGTTTAAAGATGGAGACAACTGGTATTATTTAAACAAAGATGATGGTGCAATGCTTTCTGGCCAATGGATAAAAGAGGATGGTAAAGATTATTATTTATCTAAAAACGGAATAATGGCAAGATACTGCTATATAAAAGATAAAGATGTAGCTATGTATTACTGGGTAGATAATGACGGAGCATATAAAAAAAGAATGGGATACTAAAGAACCGGATTTAAAAAAATATGAATTAGTAGAATAGGGGGCGAATGCTCCCTTATTTTTTTAGTGTTGCATTTTTGTGTTGCATATTTTTGAAAAAAATAAGATTGAAAAAAAGAAAAACAGACTACACTTTTTTTACTTTTTAAAAAAAGCCTTTGCAAATGGCTTAAATACTAGGTAAAATAAAAACGGCTTACTTAAGCCGTTAAATAAAAAGAGCGCGAGACGGGGTTCGAACCCGCGACCCCGACCTTGGCAAGGTCGTGCTCTACCAGCTGAGCCACTCGCGCAAAAATATTAAAATTTTATACTTCAATACTATACTATTTTATAAGTAAAGTAGAAAGTATTTTTTATCATACCTTGAAAACTACACATCAAACTTCATCACTAAAACCCTAACCGACTTCTTGGTTAAACCCTCGACCTATTAGTAATCATCAGCTGAGTACATTACTGTACTTACACCTTGACCCTATCTACCTCATAGTCTTTAAGGGGTCTTACTGCTTTCGCATGAGATATCTCATCTTGAGGTGGGCTTCACGCTTAGATGCCTTCAGCGTTTATCCCTTCCCGACTTGGCTACCCTGCCATGGGCTTGCTACCCAACAGGTACACCAGTGGTCAGTCCATCCCGGTCCTCTCGTACTAAGGACAGCTCCTCTCAAATATCTTACGCCCACGCCGGATAGGGACCGAACTGTCTCACGACGTTCTGAACCCAGCTCGCGTACCGCTTTAATGGGCGAACAGCCCAACCCTTGGGACCGACTTCAGCCCCAGGATGCGATGAGCCGACATCGAGGTGCCAAACCACTCCGTCGATGTGAACTCTTGGGAGTGATAAGCCTGTTATCCCCAGGGTAGCTTTTATCCGTTGAGCGATGGCTTTCCCACGTAAAACCACCGGATCACTAAGTCCTAGTTTCCTACCTGCTCCACCCGTCAGTGTCGCAGTCAAGCTCCCTTATGCCTTTGCACTCTTTAAATGGTTTCCGACCATTCTGAGGGAACCTTTGAGCGCCTCCGATACTCTTTCGGAGGCGACCGCCCCAGTCAAACTCCCCATCTGACATTGTCCCCTGACCGGCTTACGGCCATAGGGTTAGAAATCCAATAATACAAGGGTGGTATCCCAACGGTGACTCCTTACAGACTGGCGTCCATATCTCTTCGTCTCCCACCTATCCTGTACAGGTATTATCGAATCCCAGTATCAAACTAGAGTAAAGCTCCATGGGGTCTTTCCGTCCTGGCGCAGGTAACCAGCATCTTCACTGGTACTTCAATTTCACCGGGTGCATTGTCGAGACAGTGCTCAAATCATTACGCCTTTCGTGCGGGTCGGAACTTACCCGACAAGGAATTTCGCTACCTTAGGACCGTTATAGTTACGGCCGCCGTTTACTGGGGCTTAAATTCAATGCTTCGTTTCCTAACATCTCCTCTTAACCTTCCAGCACCGGGCAGGCGTCAGCCCATATACCTCACCTTTCGGTTTCGCATAGACCTGTGTTTTTGCTAAACAGTTGCTTGAGCCTATTTTCTGTGACCAAGCTCTCACTTGGTACCCCTTCTCCCGAAGTTACGGGGTCATTTTGCCGAGTTCCTTAACAATGCTTCTCCCGCCGGCCTTAGGATTCTCTCCTCATCCACCTGTGTCGGTTTACGGTACGGGTACATATAATACAATAGCAGCTTTTCTTGACAGCTCCTTTAGCGACTTCACTACTTGTTTTCGCTTCGCATAACGCTTTCTCCTTGCATGGCGGTTTTTCCTACCATACGGATACCTCGCTTGCCCCGGTCTTTGCTTTCCCGGGTTCGCTTACGTCTCTGTGTCCCTACAGTTCTGATTATATGCAGTACAGGAATCTAAACCTGTTGTCCATCGACTACGTCTTTCGACCTTGCCTTAGGCCCCGACTTACCCAGAGCAGATCAGCTTTACTCTGGAAACCTTAGATATTCGGCCAAGAGGATTCTCACCTCTTTCTCGCTACTCATTCCGGCATTCTCTCTTCTTACTTCTCCACTGCTTCTTCCGATACAGCTTCTACGCTTGTAAGAATGCTCCTCTACCAAGTATTTCTACTTCCTAAGCTTCGGTGTTGTGTTTTAGCCCCGGACATTTTCGGCGCAGGACCTCTCGACTAGTGAGCTATTACGCACTCTTTGAATGTATGGCTGCTTCTAAGCCAACATCCTAGTTGTCTTCGAAATCCCACATCCTTTTCCACTTAACACATACTTTGGGACCTTAGCTGTAGGTCTGGGCTCTTTCCCTTTTGACTACCCAACTTATCTCGTGTAGTCTGACTCCCGTTAATCATCTGGCTGGCATTCGGAGTTTGATATTCATTGGTAAGCTTTGACGCCCCCGCAAAAATTCAGTGCTCTACCTCCAGCAGACTCTAACGAGGCTAGTCCTAAAACTATTTCGAGGAGAACCAGCTATCTCCGGGTTCGATTGGAATTTCTCCCCTATCCACACCTCATCTCCACCCTTTTCAACGGATGTGAGTTCGGTCCTCCATTCTCTTTTACGAAAACTTCAACCTGGACATGGATAGATCACCCGGTTTCGGGTCTACTTCCACTGACTTATTCGCCCTATTAAGACTTGGTTTCCCTTCGGCTTCGCACCTGTAGTGCTTAACCTCGCCAGTAAATGTAACTCGCCGGACCGTTCTACAAAAAGTACGCGGTTGTGCTTTACTGAGTATTGCACTTCCACAGTTTGTAAACACAGGGTTTCAGGTTCTCTTTCACTCCCCTCCCGGGGTTCTTTTCACCTTTCCTTCACAGTACTATTTCTCTATCGGTCACTAAGTAGTATTTAGCCTTGGGGGGTGGTCCCCCCGACTTCCCACAAGGTTTCTCGTGTCTCGTGGTACTTTGGATACTGCTTGTCTCTAACTCGTTTTTATTTACGCGACTCTCACGCTCTTTGGTAGGCTTTTCCAAAACCTTTCTACTAACTATTAGATAACTTATTGCAGTCCTTAACCCCCATCTGCACGCAGATAGGTTTGGGCTCCTCCGGTTTCGCTCGCCACTACTCCCAGAATCGATTTTTCTTTCTTTTCCTCCGGCTACTTAGATGTTTCAGTTCACCGGGTTCCCTTCCATACCCTATGTGTTCAGGCATGGATACTTGAGGTCTTCTCAAGTGGGTTTCCCCATTCAGATATCTACGGATCATTGAATATTTGCTTCTTCCCGTAGCTTTTCGCAGCTTATCACGTCTTTCTTCGGCTCTTAGTGCCAAGGCATTCACCCTGCGCTCTTTATGTTTAACCAACTCTTATCCTTGCGGTAGGATAATCTTTAGATACTAGCGTGTATCTTGTTGGTCGGTTTGGTTTTTTTATTGTGTTTACAATATTTTAGTTTGTTTGGATAATAACTCTCGTTATTATCACCTCGGATGTCTAAGATAAATGAATTAATGGTATTGCACTACTAATACGCAATTCCATTTTACTGTTTCATTCTTCTTAATCTCGTTTGATATGCAGTTTTCAAGGTACGATTCGGACTTATACAAGTCCTAGTGGAGATGGAGAGATTCGAACTCTTGACCCCCTGCTTGCAAGGCAGGTGCTCTCCCAACTGAGCTACACCCCCATATTGGTTTCTTACTTTACTATTCTTTTTACTACTTTCGTAGTCATGGGCTTAAGTGGACTCGAACCACCGACCTCACGCTTATCAGGCGTGCGCTCTAACCGGCTGAGCTATAAGCCCCTTTATAATAAGCCTTTTGCTTTATTATATTTTTAAAAAATCCGGCATCCACCTGCTCTCCCATACCGTCTCCAGTATAGTACCATCGGCCGACTAAGTCTTAACCGTCGTGTTCGAGATGGGAACGGGTGTGCCCCCTAGTCGCATCGACACCGGAATATTTTCTCCCTCTTAAATCTAAGATTAAACAGTACCCACAACCCCTACTCTCTTCCTTAGAAAGGAGGTGATCCAGCCGCACCTTCCGATACGGCTACCTTGTTACGACTTCACCCCAGTTACCTGCCCTGCCTTCGGCAGCTCCTTCCTTGCGGTTAGGTCACTGACTTCGGGCATTGCTGACTCCCATGGTGTGACGGGCGGTGTGTACAAGACCCGGGAACGTATTCACCGCGACATTCTGATTCGCGATTACTAGCGATTCCAGCTTCATGTAGGCGAGTTGCAGCCTACAATCCGAACTGAGACGTTATTTTTTTGAGATTTGCTCCCCTCGCAGGCTCGCTTCTCTTTGTTTACGCCATTGTAGCACGTGTGTAGCCCAAATCATAAGGGGCATGATGATTTGACGTCATCCCCACCTTCCTCCAGGTTATCCCTGGCAGTCTCCCCTAGAGTGCCCATCTTACTGCTGGCTACTAGGGACAAGGGTTGCGCTCGTTGCGGGACTTAACCCAACATCTCACGACACGAGCTGACGACAACCATGCACCACCTGTATCCTATGTCCCGAAGGAAGGACAACATTACTTGTCTGTCATAGGTATGTCAAGATTTGGTAAGGTTCTTCGCGTTGCTTCGAATTAAACCACATGCTCCACCGCTTGTGCGGGTCCCCGTCAATTCCTTTGAGTTTCATTCTTGCGAACGTACTCCCCAGGTGGAATACTTACTGCGTTTGCGACGGCACCGAAAGGTTAATCCTCCCGACACCTAGTATTCATCGTTTACCGCGTGGACTACCAGGGTATCTAATCCTGTTTGCTCCCCACGCCTTCGAGCCTCAACGTCAGTTATCGTCCAGTAAGCCGCCTTCGCCACCGGTGTTCCTCCCAATATCTACGCATTTCACCGCTACACTGGGAATTCCACTTACCTCTCCGACACTCTAGCTTGGCAGTTTCCAAAAGCAGTTCCGGGGTTGAGCCCCGGGCTTTCACTTCAGACTTGCTATGCCGTCTACGCTCCCTTTACACCCAGTAAATCCGGATAACGCTTGCCCCCTACGTATTACCGCGGCTGCTGGCACGTAGTTAGCCGGGGCTTCTTAGTCAGGTACCGTCATTTTCTTCCCTGCTGATAGAGCTTTACATACCGAAATACTTCTTCACTCACGCGGCGTTGCTGGATCAGGGTTTCCCCCATTGTCCAATATTCCCCACTGCTGCCTCCCGTAGGAGTTTGGGCCGTGTCTCAGTCCCAATGTGGCCGATCACCCTCTCAGGTCGGCTACTGATCGTTGACTTGGTAGGCTTCTACCCCACCAACTATCTAATCAGACGCAGGTCCATCTCACACCGATAAATCTTTTACCCCTGCACCATGCGGTGCTGTGGTCTTATGCGGTATTAGCAGTCGTTTCCAACTGTTATCCCCCTGTGTGAGGCAGGTTACCCACGCGTTACTCACCCGTCCGCCACTAAGTAATTTATTCTCTATCCCGAAGAACTTTGAATAAACACTTCGTTCGACTTGCATGTGTTAAGCACGCCGCCAGCGTTCATCCTGAGCCAGGATCAAACTCTCATCTTAAAGTTTAATCTCTCTCTAATTGCACTGGCAATTATCCTTTGATAAATCTACTCTTATTTTCATAAGTTCAACTTATCTTCCTTTACTGTTAAGGTTTTTACATTCTTGAATTTTCTTTTAAAGAAATTTCAGGGTTATGTGTACTGTTTAATCTTTGATTTTCAAGGTTCTTTTTTTGTCGCTATGTGATAGCGACCTGCATATAATATCATATACCAATATAAGTGTCAACATTTTTTTTCAAAAACTTTTTCTCTATTTTTTTTCACCCTTTAAAAAAAGCCACTTCATTTAGTACATACAAGCAAAAAAACATCCAATATCTAGTAAATTTTCAACTTAAAATTTATCCCTTTATTTCTTGATACTCATTAAATTTTATTTCTTATGTATTTTTTTCTCTAGATATCGTCTACTATTTTTTTCAATCCTATTCCCAACCATAAAATAAAAATATTAATACAAAAATATTTCTGATACATCATCTAATAATAATCCTTAATAAATCACTAATAAAAATTCTTTAACTTATTTTTTTCAGCAAATCTCTATATAGACACAGCAAAATAACTATAAAATAAAAAAAGAATAAAAAAACACCTATCAAATCCCCTTTTACCATACGGATAACTTAACTGCTTAAGTCAAAAAGTAATTCTCAAAAATATTTTTTTATATCCTTTTTTTATATTTTCTATATTAACTTGCTTAAAGATTTTATCTTTCAATAATACAAATATATTACAACTATAAAATCTAACTATTAATGTTTTTATCACAAATAATTATATGAATTTACTCTACTATCTTATTATACATCTTAGGTCTTCTATCTCTAAAAAAAGTCCCCAAGCCAATCTATCTTCTCTATTTTTTTATCCAAGTCTATTTCCGAATATAAAATCTCTTCTTTATCTCTACCGGCGCTTTCTATTATTTCTCCCAACTCATCAGTTATAAAACTTGAACCATAAAAATTTAAACTTGAGTTTTGATTTCCATTTTCTACACAAGGGTAAACTTCTTCAAGTCCATATCTGTTTGCCGCTACTACAGGAATAATATTTGCCGCCGCATGACCTTGCATGGTTCTTCTCCAATGCTCCATACTATCACATTCTAATATAGGCTCAGATCCTATTGCTGTTGGGTAGAATAAAATTTCAGCCCCCATAAGAGCCATACTTCTGGCTGTTTCCGGAAACCATTGATCCCAACATATTCCCACACCTATCTTAGCATACTTTGTATCCCATACTTTAAAACCACTATTTCCAGGTGTAAAGTAAAATTTCTCTTGATAGTAATGATCATCTGGTATATGAGTTTTTCTGTATACACCCATAATTTTACCATCTGCATCTATTATAGCTATACTATTATATAAATTATTTATATCCTTTTCATAAAAAAACTTATAGGCAAAAACCACATCTAAGTCTTTTTGCTAATTTTTGAAAAAAATGTTTAATAGCATCGTTTTCTTCTACATTTTTTTGCAAAAATCATAGTATTCATATCTTCTCTCTTGGCAAAAAAATACTGTCTTTCAAATAATTCCGGTAATAAGATTATTTTTTTGCCCCATTTATATGAGCCTCTCTTACTAATCTGTCCGCTTTTTTTCTATATTTTCTGTAATATCTCTTGAACAAGACATTTGAATAGCTGCAACTTTAACTTTTCTTTCCATATTTATCTTCCTATTCAAAAAATTTTGATTTATACTCCGGTATTTGTTGAGTAAGGCAATGTATATTTCCACCACCAAGGAGTAAATCTCTTGCTTTTTATAGTTACTATTCTTCTATCCGGAAATAATTTATGTAAGGTATGTATAGCGGAACATCATTTTCATCTTCAAATAAAGGCATTATTATCTTATTATTACAAATATAGAAATTTATATAACTTGCTGCTAATCTTTCACCTACTTCTCTAGTGTCTTCGCCTTCCTCAAAAATGAAATCTTTTAAATCTTCTTTCTTTACACAGACCGGATTTTTAGGAATATTAATCTTTATTACTTCAATCTTTCTACCTCTAGCATCTACTTCTTTTTCTAAGATATCCATACAAGACTTTGACATAGTGTATTGTGGATCACTTTCATCATCTGTCCAAGCAAGAACAAGTTTTGCAGGTTCTACAAAAGCACAAATATTATCAATATGTTCATTTGTTTCATCATTATATATACCATTTTTAAGCCATATAACTTTTTTTGCCCCTAATGTTCTCAGTAAACGTTTTTCTATTTCTTCTTTACTAAGCTTTGGATTTCTTCCCTTACTAAGCAAACATGCTTCTGTTACCAAAATGGTTCCTTCTCCATCGCTATGTATAGAGCCACCTTCAAGTACAAAAATCTTTAGAATCTATATTTTCTATGCCTAAATCTTTACAAATATTATCTGCTAAAAGCAGCATCATTTTCATAATCTTTATAAAGACCATCATATTCTCCACCCCAAGCATTAAATTTCCAACTTACTCCCGCAATACTTTTTATCATTTACAAGAAATGTTGGGGCAGTATCTCTTGCCCACGCATCATCTGTATCAAAAATCAAGATATTTTATATTATTAATTATATTAAATCTGGAACTAACCAACCTACCTGAAGCTAATTTTTTTCATCACAAGTATCACTTATAATTTTATGAGCATCAAATAAATCTTCTGTTTTTTTATAATTAAATATAATTTCTCAACTTCAGCTATATCTGTTATTATATCAGCAAATATTTTTTTCTTACTTTAGTTTGATCTTTTTTTCCAAGAACCCGGTCTTTTTAGGCCATATCATTATGGTTCCATGATGTCGTCCAAATTCGGCCGGCATATATAAGCCTAATTTTTCTATATCGCTTATTTTCATCAAGATAATCTCCCCTTAAAATCCTCATACGAAAAACTTTTAATCTTTTTACATTCTCCACTTTTTATCCATAACATATAAACTTGGTAAAGCTATACCGTTAAATGTATTATTTTTTTACCATAGAATATATAGCCATATCTTCAAAATAGAGTCTATCTCCTATATGTATTTCTTTTTCAAAAGAATAATCTCCTATAATATCACCTGATAAACAGGTAGCAGATGACAGCCTATATGTGTAATCTTTTTCATTTGCTTCATATCCATCTTTAAGAGGTGGTCTATATGGCATTTCCAAGACATCAGGCATATGACAAGCGGCGCTGGCATCTAAAATCAGAATTTTAATTCCGTTGTCTACTATATCTAAAACCTCACAAGCAAGATAACCTGCATTTAAAGCTACAGCTTCACCCGGCTCTAGATATATCTCCAAATCATACTTATCTTTCATATAATTTACTAAATATATAAGTTTATCTATATCATAATCTTTTCTGGATATATGATGACCTCCACCCATATTTAGCCACTTCATGGAATATAAGTATTTACCAAATTTCTTTTCTACTGCTTTTAAAGTAGTTTCCAAATCATCAGCATTTTGTTCACATAAAGTATGAAAATGTAGTCCACTTATTCCCTCTACCAAATCCTCTCTAAAATTAGCTATAGTTACACCTAATCTTGAGCCATAGGCACAAGGATCATATATTTCATGCTCTGTTTGTGTAGAACATTCAGGGTTAATTCTGATACCGATTTCCTTCCCCCTGCATCTGTCTTTAAACTTTTCCAATTGATTAAAGGAATTAAATACTATATGATCACAAATTTCTACTATTTCATCAAACTCGCTGTCTTTAAAAGCAGGTGAGAATACATGAACTTGTCCACCCATTTCTTCATAGCCTAATTTTGCTTCATACAAACCACTTGCAGTTGTTCCTGCAAGATATTTTTTTATAAGTGGATATGTAGCAAACATAGAAAACGCCTTTTGTGCAAGTAATATTTTTGCTCCGGTTTCATCTGATACTCTTCTTAATATTTTTAAATTCTCTTCCAGCTGTGCAAGATCTACTACATAACTAGGAGTAGGAACTTCATATAATTTCATTCTATATACCTAAACTTAAATATTTTATATATTCAAGAAGAGACTGTAAAAAAACTCCTATAAAAGTACCTCACTAATTTTTACAAGTATAAAGCAAAAATAATAAATCAAGTTTTATATTCTACTTTATTTATTAGCAATCTACTAAAAAGAGTTTTTCCCCAGCCTCTTTATCCTCTCTTTATTATTCAACTATTTTAGGATTTTTCAACTACTTTCCAAGGTAAACCATACTTATTTAAAGCCTCCATAAATGGATCCGGATCAAACTCTTCTACATTGTATACACCCGCTTTATTCCACTTACCATTTAATAGTAGCATACTTCCTATCATAGCAGGAACACCTGTGGTATAACTTACAGCTTGTGAACCCACCTCTTTATAACATTCTTCATGATCACAAATATTATAAATATAAATAGTTTTCTCTTTTCCATCTTTTATACCTGTAAAAATACAACCGATATTTGTTTTTCCTTTAGTTCTAGGCCCTAAAGATGCAGGATCCGGAAGAAGAGCTTTTAAAAATTGTATTGGAACTATTTGTGTTCCATTAAAATCTACAACATCTGTTCTCAACATACCTACATTTTCTAAGCAATTCATATGTGTCAAATAGCTTTGTCCAAAAGTCATGAAAAATCTTATTCTTTTTACATTTGGAATATTTTTTTAGCTAGAGATTCTATCTCTTCGTGGTGTAATAAATACATATCTTTCATACCTACACCTTCAAATTCATATTCTCTCTTTATAGACATAGCCTCAACTTCTACCCATTTTCCATCTTCCCAGTATGAACCCGGTGCTGAAACTTCTCTTAGATTAATTTCAGGATTAAAATTTGTTGCAAATGGATAACCATGATCTCCACCATTACAATCTAATATATCTATATAATGAATTTCATCAAAATAATGTTTCAAAGCATAAGCCGTATATATACTCGTTACTCCCGGATCAAAGCCTGAACCTAAGATACCACATATACCGGCTTTTTCGAATTTTTCTTTGTATGCCCATTGCCAAGAATAATCAAAATAAGCACTAAATCCTTTTTCTTTTACTCTTGCCTCGTATATATTTCTCCACTCTTTATCTTCTGTATCTTCCGCTTCATAATTTGCTGTATCTATATAATGAACTTTTGTCTCAAGACAAGCTTCCATTATTGTTAGATCTTGATATGGTAGAGCTACATTTAAAACTGCAATAGGCTTATATGAATTTATTAAAGCTACTACCTCTTCTACCTTGTCTGCATCTACTTTTGCAGTTTCGATTTTAGTTTTAGTTGTAGGTCTTAATTTGTCTGCCAGTTCATCACACTTACTCTTAGTTCTACTAGCTATCATTATCTCCGGAAAAATATCAGGATTTTGACAACATTTACTTATTGCAACCTGTGCAACCCCACCACAACCAATAATTAATAATCTACTCATGCCTTTTCTCCTCCTCTTCTAATAAATCTTCGACATATTTAGGTAACATAAAAGCTCCTAAGTGTAAGTTTGTTGTATAATACCATGTCTTAATATTTCTATCTTTAAATCTTTTAGCATCAAAGTCTTTTATCGGATGATACTTTTTTGAAGCAAAACCAAATAACCAATAACCTGCCGGACAAGTAGGTATATGGGCTTGGTAAACTCTACTTATAGGAAAAGACTTAAATACCTTTCTATGCATAGTTCTACAAGCTGCTTCATCTTCATCATAAAATGGACTCCCATGCTGATATACCATGATACCATCTTCCTTTAAAGCTCTATAACAAGCTCCATAAAATTCTTTTGTAAATAGACCCTCTGTATATCCAAACGGATCTGTTGAATCATTTATAATAAGATCATACTCATTTATACATTTTCTTAAAAATTTCAAACCATCAACATTGTATACATGAACTCGTTCATCACTAAGCCCTTTTGCCGTTTCAGGGAAAAATTCTTTACAAACATCCATAAGCATAGTATCAGGATCCACTATATCTATACTTTCTATCCCTTCATAGTTTAAAAGTTCCTTACTAACTCCACCATCAACTCCACCTATTATAAGAACATTTTTTATATTCGGATGAACCGACATTGGTACATGAGCTACCATTTCATTGTATACAAAGTCATCAGCCGCTGAAAATAATATATCTCCATCTAAGGTTAATACTCGTCCAAGTTCCTTAGACTCAAATACATCTATTCTTTGATAATCGCTTTCTCCTGAAAATAATTGTTTCTCTAACCTTAAATCTATCTTTACATTTTCAGTATGGCTTTCACTAAACCACAATTCCACAATTAATCCTCCTCTATAACATTAAGATAATTAACATCCGGATCTTGAGTTCCTTGCATAGAACAACCTCTTTCTTTGCAAAATATAATATGCTCTATTATCTCCTTAGTTATACGTTCTCCCGGTCCTACTATAGGTATGCCCGGCGGATAACACATGACAAACTCTCCGCAAACTTTTCCTGTACAATCTTCTATTGGAAGCATAGTTCTATTACTATAAAAAGCTTTTTGTGGACTAAGAACTACTTCCGGTTGTATATATTCTCCGGAAATAAGATCGCTTCCATCTCTACTATATAATCTTTTAATATCAGCCAAAGCCCCTACCAGTCTTTCTATATCTTGTATTCTATCTCCAATGGAAATATATGCCAAGATATTACCGATATCACCAAACTCTATTTGTATATCATATTCATCTCTTAATAAATCATAGACTTCTATACCGGTAAGACCTATACCCTGTGTATATATAGCTAGTTTTGTAATATCAAAGTCATAAACACTACTTCCATTTATGAGTTCTTTTCCGTAAGCATAATATCCACCAATAGCATTTATTTCATTTCTTGCATAATCTGCCATCTCTTTTACTTTTTCAAATCTTTCTTTACCTCTAAGAGCTAGGTTTCTTCTTGAAATATCAAGACTTGATAATAACAAATATGAACCGGAAGTGGTTTGAGTAAGATTTATAATTTGCCTTATATATTCTTTATCCATAGCTTTACTGGCAAGTAAAACTGAACTTTGTGTTAGACTTCCACCCGACTTATGCATAGATACTGCTGACATATCAGCGCCTGCCGCCATACCTGAAATAGGCAAGTCTTCACCAAAGGAAAGATGAGTGCCATGAGCTTCATCTACCAAAACTTTCATTCCTCTTAAATGGGCAATTTCTACTATTCTTTTTAAATCCGAACAAATACCATAGTATGTAGGATTGTTTACAAGAACAGCAACTGCATCCGGATTCTCTATAATAGCTCTCTCTAATTCTCCTGCTTCCATACCAAGTGCAATACCTATACGCTCATTCACTTTCATATCTACATATACAGGAATAGCACCACATAAAACTAAGGCATTAAGTGCTGATCTATGTACATTTCTTGGTAGAATTATTTTATCTCCATATTTACATACACTAAGTATCATAGATTGTACTGCTGAAGTTGTTCCACCTACCATAAGAAAAGCATAATCTGCACCGAAAGCTTGTGCTGTTAATTCTTCAGCTTCTCTTATAACTGATACAGGATGACACAAATTATCTAAAGGTTTCATAGAATTAACATCTATACCCACACATTTCTCACCTAGAAGTTCAACTAGTTCCGGATTTCCTCGTCCTCTTTTATGCCCCGGAACATCAAAGGGTACTACTCTTTGTTTTCTAAATTTTTCAAGTGCTTCATAAATGGGAGCCTTATATTGATTTAGTAATTCCATTTCTTACTCCTTCACACATTTATTGGAGTTGATTTTTTATATAAAAAAAGACAGATTTTAGTATCATCTGTCTTAGTCAATCTATGTAATATAAAAATATTACTTTGTCTTCGATATCGTATGTAGCAAATATGCACGTACTCTTATTGACCTTTCACAAGATGATGCGTTAAAACGCCTTAATACTATATAAAAATCAAATCAACTTATAAAATTTGAGTTCTTAACTCAATCAATAATGTGGAGCTTATCCACCCGCGGCTTTCGCTCCCACCTGTCCGTTGGTATAAAATGCAAATAAACTTGCAATAATGGAGCAATATTTGCTTGAAAAACAAAGTCGTAACTTCTTTAAGCTACTTAAATTTAGCAAAAAAATATAGTATAATGTCAAGAAAAAAATACTTTGATAATTATTCAAAATATATTCTAGTTAAAAAAACCTATCCATACAAGGTATATCAAGCTTTATTTTCACTTATAGCACCCAAACCTAATATCAAGAAAAATTATAGTTTTTTTACTGTTTTTAATTAAAAACGTTTATAAATCTAAGTGTATGACCAAAAAAACAAGGCAATAATTCCAACTTTAAAGTCATCAAAAAATGATAAGCTTCCATAAGCCAAGGCTCCGCCTAATATCAAATTCAATATCCATTCAATTATTGTAAATATCAAACAAATAACTATTGCTTTTTTTACACTTGTTTTCAATTTTGAGTTATCTTCTTTTAAATAAATATATATTGCTAAAAGAATTATACCTAATATACCACCAAATAAAGCTGTAAAATAACAAATCCCTTCCATTATATTTACCGGTAAACCTAACTTTGTTTTCTCCATTTTATCCTCCTATCAGTATTTTTTTAACATTATACTTAATATTATAAACTATTTATTAAATACTGTCTATATTATAATCTCCTATCCAAATATCTCTTTACACTTATTACAAGCAACTTCTGTAGTTGCACATCCTCCAAGTGCCGTTTCCCTAAGAGAAGAAGGCAAGCTCTTTCCAACATTATACATCGCTTCTATCATTTGATCCAAAGGTATAAAGGCTTTTATACCTGACAGGACTAATTGACTTGCACTAATTGCATTCATAACTCCTATAACATTTCTATTTTGACAAGGTGATTCTACTAAACCTGCAACCGGATCACAAACTAAGCCTAATAAATTTGATAAACATATACTTGCCGCATCAAGAGCCTTTCTTGTATCTCCACCCTGCATAATAGTTAGAGCTGCTGCTGTCATAGCACTTGCCATACCTACTTCTGCTTGACAACCTGCTTCTGCCCCTGAAACGGACGCATTTCTCATAGCAAGATAGCCTATAGCTCCTGCAGTAAATAGACCATCTAAAACTATACTTTCATCTAAATTTAAACTTTCGTATAGAGCTACTATTCCTGCCGGCACCACCCCTGCACTCCCGGCTGTCGGTGCTGCTACAATAACTCCCATAGATGCATTAAGTTCCATAACCGCTAAAGCATAGGTCATAGCTTTAGATATAAACTTACCACAAAGCAAAAAATTATTTTTATTTTCACTCAGTTTCTTTGCTTCACCGCCAATCAGACCACCTATAGACTTTTTTTAGGTTCTTTTTATTGGTGTATGACAGCTATCTTTCATAACAAGGAAAGTCTTTCTCATCTTCTCTATAATTTCTTTTTCACTAATTTCAAACTCACTAACTTCTCTTTCTATCATTATTTCAGCTATAGTTCTATTAGTTTTTTCTGATATATCTAATAATTCCTTAGCACTATAAAAATCCATATTTTCTCCTAATCTTTTCTCCTTTAACTGCATTACCTTCAAGCAAAGCGACATTGTATGTATAACAAGCGAAGTATAAATATAACTTTTTATACAGAATTTATATATCTTAGTAAATTGTATACAATTTTATATCCTAATGACATAGTAGACTTTTTACATCAATAATTATATGCTACATTTATTACTAAATATCATAATATTACTTATGTATAATGGTTACATCTATTATATCTTTATATTCTTTCAACTTACATTCTATGTCAAAAATCTATATCAGAATCAGATTCGACTATAGTATATGCCAATTTGCCTTTATTCTCTCTAAATAATCTCATAAATGCTATATTCACATCAAAATCACTCAAGCACTTTGTTATATGCGCCGCTACTCCCGGCTTATCATTTTGCTTTACTATCAAAGAGCAATATTCTCCACTGAAATCTACAGTTATATTATTAATAGAAGCTATTCTCATCTTTCCACCACCTATAGATTCTCCTCTAAGACTAAGTTTATAATCTCTAAAACTTTCCATATCTATATCTACGGTATTTGGGTGATTTTCTATTCCTGTATGATTTTCTATAAATTCAAACTCTAACCTTTGTTCCTTGGCTATTTTAAAAGCATCTCTTATTCTTAAATCATCTGTCTTAAATCCTAATATACCACCCAATAAAGCTTTATCTGTACCATGCCCTTTGTACGTTCTCGCAAAAGAACCATATAAGGTAAACTTTACTTTTTTCACTTCACCTTTTAACATTTTATTTGCTAATAAAGCAATAGCACAAGCTCCCGCTGTATGTGAGCTTGAAGGTCCAACCATATGTGGTCCTATAACATCAAATACACTTATATTTGCCATATTTCTCCTTTAATATCTAAGTTCTTTTCCTAATTCAAAAGACCATAAAATCTTGCTGATAATATTTTTATCCGTACTGGCAGATATAGCTTTAGCATAATAATCTAATTGTTTATCATATCTTTCTTTTTAAGATATTTAGAGTCTTTATTTTATCAGTTTTATAATCTATAATAACTATTCCTTCTTCAGTTTCAATGTAAGCATCTACCACACCTTGAACTAAAATAAGTTCATCACTATCTGCTAAATCAAGTTCTCTTGCACTAAGTCCCATGTAGAATTGTTGCTCTCTAAATAAACACTTATTTAAAGCAGCTGCGTATATACTCTTACCCAATTCTGATTTTTAAAAAGTATTTCTATATCTTTTTAAATCTACTAATTCTAACTCTTCTTTAGACATAAAAAGCTTCTTCTTCTATATTTTTTTTCTTATATCTTCCAAACTATAACCTTTTTTTCCAATAAAGAGAAATCTAACAAATCCATAAATCTATGATAAGCATTACCTCTCTCTGTAGGTGAGTATTTTTTTCTTGTTTTTTTTCTTTCTTAGTGTCTTGATATTTTAATTCTGTATCATTTTCCACTTGATTTTTTTCTTTTTTTAATTCACTTACACTAAATTTATTTTTGTAATTTAGTATTTACTATATCTTTATATTCAAAAATTAATACATTCTTCAATATCTTTATTATCCAAACTTATAAAAATCTTTTTACTGTTTCAGATTCTTTACTTTCTTCCATAATAGAAGGTTCCAATTCATCTAAAGTAAATTCAATATAGTCTATATTTTTTTCATTTGTATTTTTTTAGACATCAATAACCAAGTAAGATAACTATTTGCAGACTTAATATAATATTTAGATAAATGTTTACCCTCTATATTTTCCAAAGCTCTATACTTATCTACATCTATATTTTTCACCACAAGCTGTCATAATAAGTAAATCTTTAGCTCTTGTCATAGCTACATACAAAAGCCTTAACTCTTCTGCTTTCATATCCTCGCTAATTTTATCTTTTATGAGTCTTTTTTTAATACTATCACTACTTGTACGATATTTCATATCCTTATATTCAAAACCTAAACCGAATTTATCATCAAGAATCATTTTGTCTTTTTTTGATCCATATTCCCAAAAAGTAGTAGCTAGATTTGCCAATATACAAATAGGATATTCTAAGCCTTTTTGAGGCATGTATAGTCATAATTCTAACAGTATTAGCATTTTCATTTATAAGACTCGCTTCGCCAAAAATCCGTAGCTTGCTCTTTTAATTCAGAAATATATCGTATAAAGTTATAAAGTCCCGTATATCCACTTTCTTCATAAGATTTTGCTTTTTCTATAAGTAATAAAAGATTTGCTTTTCTAACATCTCCATAAGGCATAGCAGCTATATAATTCATAAATTCTGTTTCTACCAATATCTTTCTTATTAATATATGAAGAGGAGTATATAAGCTTTTCTTTTCTATAAGTTTCTATATACCCTAAATGCTAATAATATTTTATCAATATTCTCTTTACCTAATAAAACTAAAAAGTCTATCTTTCTCTTTATTCTCATCAAAACTATCATATTGACTTATAAATAAATCTGCGTAGGTTTTTTTCTTGCCCAAATAAATATAAAAATATATAAAAATACTTTTATATAAATCTCTTTCTTTTAATATTTCATTATTTGCAAGAATAGCTATCACTCTATCATCTAAATCTACTATAGGAGATTTTAAATAGGAACATAAAGATATTTCTAAACTCGGATTATCTATAATACTTAGCATAGATAATAATTTTTTTGTATCTCATACGTATCAAAAAAATCCTGTTTTAGAATTTGCATAACAAGGAATACCTCTACTACTAAGTTCATCTACAATAATATTTTGCTTTATCTTTGGTATTTCTAAGTAAGATAACTATATCTCTATATTCCAAATCTCTTAGAATCTTCGTTTTTTTACTATTTTTTTCCGTCTATTTCTTCTATCTTCTCATCTTCTATTTGTTTTTTTAGATAATATAAGATTTTCAATAGTTTTTCCCTATTAATTTTGCCTCTAATTCTATCTTGGAATATTTATCTTTTTTTATCTTCTTCTAAAGCTTTTTTTGATTTATATAGTATAATTTAGTCTTTTTGGGCTACATCCGTATATTCATACTTTGCTGTTGCATTTAAAGCGGCTAATTTATCATAATCAATATTTCCTAAATCCTTAGACATAATTTTATAAAAATATTGCATTTATACTATCTAATACTTCTTTTTCTACTTCTAAAGTTGTCTGAAAGAACTACCTTTACTTTTTTTTGACTCCATATCCTCATCATAGCCGGGTACTCATCATACTTACTTACAAATAATTCCGGCTTAGCTTGTCTAAATCTATATATACTTTGCTTAACATCTCCAACCATAAATATATTATTAGTTTCTATAGCTTCTATTAGTTTTTTTCTTGTATATAATTAGAATCTTGATATTCATCTACATATATTTCTTTAAATTCTTTCGCATAAGAAAGGGCAACGTCTGTTTTTTCATCTCCATTCCATAAAATATCTAAGGCATATAGAGCTACATCATTAAAAATCCAGTATTTTCTTTTTCTATTTTTTTTATCTAATAATCTTCTACTAAATTCTTTTGGTCAACCTAACTAGAGTTTTTGCTGAGTTTTTAAAGAAAATTCATATTCAACTTCAAGACTTTCTCTGGTAAAATCAAGATTTTCTTTTTATAGTTTTTTTATAGCTGTTTTTATATTCATCTCTAAGTTCTTTAATTTTTAGAAGTAATATCCTCATCCACTTTTTTTTACTTATTCTTAGAGTATGAAATTTTTATGTCTTTTTAATGCAGTTTTCACCTCATATATATCTTTAGCTTTTTTTGACAAGTATTTATACAATCTTTTTTTCATTATTTTCTTTTTGTATATACACCTAAGGTAGATTTTTTTCTTATCAGCCTTTCCATACAAGCTTTCAGCCAAACTATCCTCTACTACAGCAAAAATCTTCTATTTCTTTTTATACATTCTATAGCTCTATTTATTATACTTTTGGTCTCATCAAATATATATTCTTCTATTTTATCAGCAGTATATATATCTTTAGCTAAATCTTCTAAAAATCTTATCACCGCCGAATTTACTTTTCGAATAAAAAAATAGATTTTTTTCTATAGCAGCTGCCAGTCCATCATCTCCTCTTGTTTTTTTGCAAAAAAATATCTAATACAAATAGAAAAATCCTCCTCAGCTCTCTCGTATTCTTCTTCTAAATATTCTTCTAATACATCAGCCCTTAATAACTTGAGATCTTCTTCGCTTGCTATACTAAAAAGAGGGATCTATATCTACTTTATCTATATTTTCTTTTACTATACTCATACAAAAAAACTATCAATAGTGGAAATTCTAGCCATATCTACTAATGATACTTCTTTTTTTATTCTTTTTATACTCGCTTTTATTTCTTTTTATCTAAATCTTCCAAGGCTTTTTCTAAGGCTTTTTTTAATACGTTCTTTCATACTCGAAGCTGCCGCTTTAGTAAAAAGTCATAATAAGTAAATCATCTATACTATAATCTAAATCTTTATTTAGTATTTTATCTACTATTCTTTGTACTAGAACTGCTGTTTTTCCCACTTCCTGCCGCCGCTGAGACTAATATAGTCTTATCATTTATATTTATTGCAGCTTCTTGATTCTTTTGTCCAAGCCATTATTCTTCAACCTCCTTTCTACTTTCTTTTTTTACCCACTTTTTTTATATTCATAACCTTTTATCTTTTTTTATCAAAACCACAAATAGATTTATATTCACAATATTCACAACTAAATTTTAAGCCTTTATCTTTTTACTAAAACAGGTGCTACTTTTTATATCTCCGGAACTTATTCCTTTCCCCAATTCTCTTACTTTTTTTCTCCTGCTTCTACTAAAATCTCATGTATTTTATCTTTTTCTATAACATTCTTATTCTCGCTTTTACCTTTTTCCTAAACTCAAATTCCAAGTTTTTTTATTTTATCTTTTGAATTTTCATCTTCAAATTCTGCTTTTTGTACTAAGTTTATCTATAATGGTAGATTCCATACCATCCATGTTTATATTATATAAATCATTATCCAAAGCCTTTATAATTTTAGCACTTTTTATTTATAAGACCGTCCATCTTATATTCACCATACAAGAGTTCTTTGGATAAGTTTATTTTTTTCTTCTTCTTTTTAAATCTCTACCAAGCTCAACTTCTTTAGCTTTGCATAAACTTTCAAAAACTACTTCTATCTATAAACTTATCTACTAAACCTGCATATACTATAGCAGCCGGCTCTATATCTTTCTTATATTTTTTTCTTTATATATTTTCATACATATATCCAGATAAAAAAAGCTAATTGTAATTGTAAACCGTATTTTTACTAAATCCGTATCCCACTTAGTGCTACCTGTCTTATAATCTATTATTTTTTTAATGCTAAATAATCTCTATTAGCATTTTTCTCCTTCTATTTCCAAATTATCCTTAGAAGAATCATATATATCTATTCTATCTACTTTTACCTGAAATATACATTTTTTTATCATTATCAAGCTTTATATCATATAAGGCATCATCTTTTTATATCAAAAAGAAAATTCCATCTCATCAGGCTCAAATTTTTCCTTTTTGATAATTGATAAAATAAAAATATCCAAGTTTAATTTTAAAAGTGAAAGCACTCTTTGTTTAATGTATATACTTTTTAGCATCTTCTGTATATTTATTTTCTTCTTCAGCTTCTAAAAATTTCATTTACTGTAGTTTCAACTTTAGTATCCAGATTTTTTTCAAAAAAAGCTTCTACATTGCCTTCTTTCTCCTTATTGTATGCAATATAATCTTTGAATATTTTCTCTAGACTGGTATGGACTAAATTGCCTATGTCCACACTTCCTATAGTATATTTTTTTCTTTCGTCCAGTCTAAGACCATATTCTACAAAATGTCTATATGGACAAGCTGCATATTTTTCCAAACGTGAAATACTTAATTTTAATATTTCACCAAATAGTTTATTTGCAAGTTCTTTTCCTATATTTTTCTTCTTCATACTCAAAAATTCATCATTTTATCTAATTTAAGCATAGTCTTAGTATCCAATAATATCTTTTAAACTATCTCTTAGAATCTTATTGTCCAACATTAAATTAGAGGCGGAAAAGATTTCTTCTTTTAACTCTCTTAACGAACTTATTTTTATCTATCTTTTCAAACTTCTTTATAGATAAATCCGTATATAATTCTTTAATATTTTTTTAATATACCTGCCGGTCTTATAGCTTTCATATCGGCATCAGTATTGGAATAAGATAAATATAATTTCTCACTAGCTTTTAGTCATAGCTAGATACAAATAATATTTTTTTGTTCATATATACTTTGCTTTAAAGTTTGGCTAAGCTTTTAATTTGTATTTTTTTGCTCTAAAAAAATTCTTTTTCTCTATCACTTATTAGAGAATACCTACTTCCGGGTATTAGGTATAATTCCCTCATTCATACCTAAAAATAAAGACTGCTTTAGTTCTACTTCCTCTAGATCTTATAATATCACCTATGAAAAATACTATCAAGTACAGAAGGAATAAGACCTATTTCCACTTGAGATAAGCCTGCTCTAAATAAATCAATAAATTCTTTCTTTTTTTAATTTTTTTCTCCATCTAATAAATTCTCTAAAGTATTAAACAAGTCTATAACACTTTCGTATACTTCTCCATACTCCCTAGCTCTTTGTTCATCTGCATTTTTTTCTTAAAAATCTTCGCTTATAGCAAGTAACTTTTTCTTCTACATCTAAGCTATTAAAAAAATATTTTTTTAACTCTTCTATAATATTGCTTATATTTATCTCTATATCTGTATTTTTTTATTATCTTTTTTTAGGGTTTAGCAATAAATATAATTTTTTTCAGTTTGTTTTTAATATATTTTCTCTTATTTCATTAAGCTTTTCTATAGCTATACCTTTATATTTTTTTTAGGAATATATTTAAAAGGTTTAGATATTTTTTTATAAGAATAACTTCCTGTAATATACATATAATTATCTAATGAGTATAACTCATAGTCTTTTTATGTCCTTAGATGCAAAGGGATTTCTTATATATCTCATAATACTATCGTAGTTATAATTATTAGTAACAAGTTCTAATAAGATATTTATAAATTCAACAAAGGTATTTGTAGAAATTTGTATATTGGCATCTATATGATAAGGTATATCTTCTTCTCCTAATTTACTTGCAAGTTTATCCGCATATCTGTTTAAATCACCACTTATTATAGCTATATCTCTATATCTATATTTTTTTTCTTTTTAACTAAATTATTTATTTTATTAACAACAAAATTTACTTCATCTTCTAAATTATTAGTAGAAACAATTTCTATATCTTCGTTTACCTCTATTTTTTTAAATTTCTTTTCTCTTAAAAAAATACTCTTCTAAATGTTTTAAAAGCTTCTGAGCTTATATAGCTATTTTCTAAATAAATACTCTCTTCTTGACGTATCATATTTTTTTATCTGCCAAGTTATTTATATGTTTAGACATAGCCATAGTCATATAAAAATAAATCATCTTCTGCAAGTTTTTAGTCTATCTATATCCGCGCTGTCGGCACATAGAGTAAAAAGTGCTCTTATATGCAATATCCATAAGTATCTCTACTAATTTGTATTGTATAGGTGTAAACCCTGTGAAACTATCAAATACTAAATAAGCTCCTTTTAATTTTTTTGCTCTTTCTTAGATTTTTTTAGCTAGAATATCTAAAAACTTCTTCACTTACTATGTGCTTTCCTTTTATATATTCCGAAAAAAAGCATTATATAATAAATCTATTTCACCTAATTTATTTTCTAATAGTTTAGTTTTTCTCTGTGGTATTATCTTCTATAACTTTTTTTAATTTGGCTTGCTTTTTATATCATATTGATATAATTCTGAGATTAGAGATTTAAACTTATCTAAGAATCCGTATTTTGAAAAATTTATCTTTCCATAGGTATAGATCTTTTTTTGTTATCATTTGCAACTTTTTTTAATAATAATGGCCTTTGCTATATCATCTAGAATATTAGGCAAATTTATATTTAATTCTTTAAATATTTTTTTATTGCAAAGCCTATTAAAAACTAAGTATATCAATATTTGTTGTTGCATGCTTAGGATGTAGTCGAACTACTTCTTTTTGTATTTGCATAGTATATTGTTCCGGAACTATAATAATATGCAAAATATCCTTATTCTCTAAAGAGCTTTTTATAAGTTCTTCTAAAAACATAATTAGTTTTTTTCCACTTCCGCTCCTACCAACAACAAATTTATATGACATAGCTTTCTCCTACCTTTTTAAACAGCTTTTTTTATTTATTTTTATTATAACACACTTCGAAAGTATGTTCAAGGTATTTTCTCTATATTTACGAATATATATTCGGTTTAATATTTTTAAAAATTTATATATTTTTTTATTATATTATAAACTCGAAAAATACTAAAAAAATAAAAAAACGTATACTTAATTTTTACTTTCAAACAAAAACAAAGACTATCACTTCAATACCTAAGCATTAAAGCAATAGTCCATATTTTTTTCTAATATAACTTTCCTTATATTCTTCTATTTCATTTAAAAAGTTTTAATCCGCCGCTTCATATTCACTCTTTTTTTGCGTATAAGATACTTTTGCATTAAGATAAGCACTTTCACTAATTATACCTAAAGACTTGCTATTAGTTGCCGCTTTGTAAGCTAAATTTGCCGCTTCATAGGCTAAGCTGCTTGCATCATAGCTTATCTTATCATCTTTTATATTATTATAAAGACTTGTCATATCTATTTTTTTATATTATCTTCCATATCTGTTTCTTTAACTTCTTCTATTTCATTAGAATATGAAGATATTTTTTTTCTTGAATTTCTAAAGTTTACCAATTCCGAATTATTAGAAATCGCTTTTTTTATATCATCTTCTAAATTTATTTTTATCTATATAATCAAGGTCAATATTAGGTATATCAGCTATATCAGGATTTGAATTTTCTGTCCACCCAAGCATTTTAATAAGAGCTACTCTTAATTTCTCTTTCTCTAATTTTATATTGGTAAGATTTGCCTTAGCTGTAAGTAAATCTGTATTTGCCTTTTCCACATCAGCATTAGTTATAATACCCAATTTTTTTTGCAACTTTGCATTCTTTAATATATTTTCATTCAAAGAAACAAGCTCAACAAGTGAATTTTTCTTGTCCTTCAAGACTTTTATAATTAATCATAAGTGCCTTAGCTGCTAAACTTACTTGCTTTGTTGCTAATCTGAGGGATGCATTAGTCTTTGTTATAGGCTTTTTCAAATTCTTACCGGCTTTTAATAAATCTTTATTTATCATATCCAAACCCTTTATTTGACCGGCATATACGGTACTCAACTGCATATCTCCGGAATTTTTAGCTTCTTCCAGTAAAGAATTTATATTTCGTCTGGAAACTGCTACTTCATCCAAGGTTCTTTCCAGATTAGCTATATTATTATTAAATTTAGACCAAGCTTCTTTTTATATCAGGATTGAAATTTTTTTACTAAATCATCTATCTCTGCATACTCTAATTTATTATCCATTAACTTAGCCCAAGTTTCTTCATCGTATCCATTTAGCTCTGCTATACTTTTATTTACCTTAGACGGTTCATCAGCCTTAGTTACTTCTGCATAAGTTGGCAAGGAAATACTTGCAAGAATACTTATAAAAAGCCATAAACTTTATAATATTTACTTTCATTATTTTTGCTCCTATTTCTGTGTTTGCAAGTCCTTTAATGTTAAATTCATAAGCTTCCATTGCACTAAATAAATTGTATTTAGTAAGCTTTTAAATTTACATTTGCTAATTTTTCATTTATTTTACTTGTTTCAAGCTCTCTACTTGATATACTGCCCACCTTAGCTTTTAAGCTTGGCAGCAAGCAAATTATTTTTTTGCAAACTTAAATTACTATTAGCGGCATCATAGCTTGCTTTTTGCAAGGTTTATATTAGAATAGGCATTATTTAGAGATATTGCTATATTTGATTTATTGCTTGCTATGGTAGTTTCTAACTTAGTTTTTGCATCATCAGAGCTGACATTTGCAAGTTTCTTTTCATTTATCTTTAAGCTATAGTTATTTTCTATTGCCTTAGATAAATCTGTAGCGGATTATAAGTATTAATCTTTTCCAAATCAAGTTCCGGAAGAGCGACAAACTCAGGATTAGCTTCATAAGACCAACCTGTCATAACCTGCAACTTCTTAGCCGCTTTTTCTTTTTCTGCCTTGGCATTTTGCAAACTTTGTTCACTCTTTAACAAACTATCCTTTGCATTTAAAACTTCTGATTTGATACTTGTTCCCAGTTTAAGATTAAGTTCTATATTTGATAAGTTTTGTTCAGATAGTTCTTTTTTTGTAATTCTTCTTTTTCTATCTCTTCAATATTTGTATAATAACTTATCATATTATTTTTTTAGCATTCCATACCAAAGTTTTAATAGCCATATCATTATTTAATTTCATTATTCCTGCATCTTCTAAAGAATTATCTGCATTATTTAATAAACTTTCTGCCTGAGCTCTTGCATTCGCATTTGCTGTAAGAGTAGCTATATAATTAGGACTTTCAGGTTCAGCATCCGCTATACTGGAAAGTATTTCATTTGCAAGTCTTCTATAATTATCCCTAAGCTTTTGTATTGCTATCTCCATAATCCTTTCTGAATTTTTATATAATTGCTCTCATTTTCTTTTTACACTAGGATTGTATTCTTCTATAAGACCTTCTATTTCATCATACTCAAGTTCATTATCTTTTAATCTTGCCCATCCTCGCTACTTCTTGTAAAAGCTAGGACTTGCAAATGAAGAAATATTTGCAAGTACAAGGCTCAAACTAAAAACTTGTTAAAATTATTTTTTTTATATTTTTTTCTCATATCTACCCTCTATTAATCTTTACTGGTTTTCTATAGTGATTTTTTTTCTTTTTTTTATCTAACATTTCATATAAAGTAGGTAATAATACTAAAGAAAGTATAGTAGAAGCCATTAAACCACCTACATTAACTAAAAGCAAGGCCTTGCAAAAGCCTCTCCATTTTTTTACCTATAGCAAGTGCCATTGGTATCATTGATAGTACTGTAGTCAAAGTAGTCATAAGTATAGGTCTAAGCCTTAACACTCCTGCTTCAACCAAAGCTTTTCTAAGCTCCATTTTTTCTTTCAACTGATTTACTGTATCTACATATAAAATACCATTATTAACAACAGTACCTACCATCATAAGAAAACCTAACATTGAGTTCATACTTATTTTTTTACATCAAATAAAAAAATAATAATCCAAAAAGCTCCTATAAGTGCAAATGGTATAGTAAACATAACCATAAATGAAAATCTTGGAGATTCAAATTGCATAGCCATTACTATAAATACTAAAAAAATATAGCTGTAATTAATGCATTCATAAGATTTTTTTCATTTCTTCTGCCATAGCATCATCTAAAGCATTTGTTGTTCTACTGACACCACTTGGTAATTTCTTGGCATCTATAAACTTCTGGGTTTTTAGAGCTGCACTATCTTCATAACCTTTAGCAGCATCAGCTGTAATACTAATCTGATATTGCTTATCTGCACTCATTATAGATGTAGCACTATCTTTAAAACTTATATTAGCTATATCCCCTACTGAAATTTTTACTTCCCGTAGGTGTATCTAAAATTATATCTTCTATATTACTGATAGTTTTATATTTATCTTTTGGTACTTCTAATTTTACTACTATTTCTGTTCCATCTTTAGTATACCTCATTACTTCGCTACCACGCAACAAAGTATTAACTCTAGCACCGACACTGGCAGGAGCTATACCATAAGAACCTGCTTTTTACCGGATCTACATCTATACTTATGAGAGGTGCACCATTTTCTGCATCTGAATGTACTCTCTTCAGATATGGTTCATTTTGTAATTCTTTAACAAGTTCATCACTAGCCTTTTTAAGCATATCATAGTCTGTTCCTTGCAAAGGAATATTTACATCCGAATTTCCTGATGAGAAAGAAGCACTGCTTACACTTCTAACACTAATACTTGCATCACTGATTTTATCTAATTCTTCTTTCCATTTTGCTACTATTTCCTTAGTACTTAATTTTCTATCATCTCTTAAATAAGCATTTATATTAACTCCTGAATTCGAGTCATATATAGAGCCTGAAGCTCCATAAGTCATAGAATATCTATCTAAATCATTCTCATCTACTATGACTCTTTCAACTTTCTTTACCAAGCTATCAACTTTGTCTATTTTTAGACCCGGAGCTACTTCCATATTTATACTTATTTGTCCATTATCTATATCAGGTGAGAGTTCCATACCTATATTAGCTGCCATTACTAAAGATATGACTAGTAAAAATATCGATGAACTAATAACAAAAATCCTTCGTGGTATTATATCTGTAGCTACTTCTCTATACTTATCTTGTAAGTAAGCCAGCATTTTATGAGAAATAGTCTTTTCCTTTTCTATAGGCTTTGTATACACGAACAAGAGAGGTACTATAGTTATAGCTGAAAATAGTGAGGCTACCATACAAAATACTATAGTCCAGCCAAGTTGAGTAAACATTTGTCCTGAAAGTCCTTTTAATAGTGCTAAAGGTACAAAAACTACACAAGTTGTTATAGTGGAACCTAAGATAGAAGCTATAACTACTCCGGTTCCTTCTAAGGCTGCTTCTAAAAAGCTCTTTCCTGCTTTTTCTTTAAAACAACTGTCAAGTACTACTATACTTGCATCAACTATCATACCTACACCAAGTACAAGAGAGCCTAAAGAAATCATATTAAATGAAAATCCGGTCGCTCTCATCATAGTTAAAGCTAACATTACTGATACAGGTATAGAACTACCTACTATGAGAGATGCTTTTATATCACCAAAGAAGATAAATAAAACTATCATTGATAATATTACAGCAAGTATAAGAGTTTGAAATACACTTTTTATAGCGCTAAGTATACTATCTGCATTATCATTGATTATTCTTACTTCCAAATCACTATTTTGATTTGTTAAGGTTTTTATAGTTGACTTTACCTGTTTACTAAGAGATACCGCTGATGCCAACTGTTGCTTACTTATAGATATACTAACTACATCTTCACTATTATATCTACTAAGACTAGTTTTTTTCTGCCAATACATCATCTATTTTTTTGCTATATCACTTAATTTTATAACATCTCCTGTTTTAAGTGGTATAATTATATTCTTAATTTTTTTCTATATCTTTATAATCTGCACCTATGCTTAAATTCAAATCTTGGCTTCCATACTCTACTTTTTCCGGCAGGAATATTAAAAATTTGAAGCTTTCACGAGCTCAACTATAGTATTCAAGTCTAAATTATATTGTTCTAACTTTTCAGGTAAAACTTGTATTCTAAGATAATTTTCTTGTCCTCCGGATACAGACACTCTTGAAACAGTAGAATTTTTTTCAAATTCAGGAACTATGTTCTTTGTAACATAACCATATAAGTTAGCTTCTGAGCTCTTACTAACTACCAAATCTATATCAGAACCTCCACTTATGTCTATTTGTATAATTACAGGCTCATTTGCATCTTTTGGCAAATCAGATTTAATCATATCTATCTGCTTCTTTAAATCCATATATGCCTTATCCATATTAGTTCCATAATTGTATCTTACTATTACCATAGAAGAATTTTCCATAGACTGTCCCTGAACAGTCTTTATACCGGAAAGTGTTGAAACGCCTTCTTCTACAGGCTTTGTTACAAGTTTATCTATATCTGTTGGCGAAGCTCCTATATATGTAGTGGAAACTACCATCATAGGAAAATTCATCTCAGGCATAAGTTCCAACTTTGCACCAAATATAGCTTGTAAACCGAAATATAATATTGTTATCAAGGCAAGTATTACTGTAACCGGCCTTTTTAAGTGCTAATTTAGTTAATCCAAACATAAATTTCTCCTCTTATAAGCCTTATTTTACCTCTTTTTTTATTTGCATTGTAAGGTATTATTTCATCTTCTTTTTTTTCTTTTTTATCAGCTAAAACTACATTTGCACCATCATATAATTCTTTTGACCAAGTATATATAACTTCATCATTTTCACTTAAACCACTTTTTACTACAATTTTGTCTTTTATCATATATGCCTGTCACTACATCTTTTCTAGTAGCTATACCATCATCTAAAAATATATACATAAGCTTCTCCGGCTAAATGATGTATAGCTGATGTCGGTATTGTTAAATCTTCTGTATTTTTTTAGCTTTTTACCAAGCTTATCTTTTACTTTAGTTCCTGAGGATATATTAGCTGTTTCATTTATACTTGTTTCTACATTATATAGTCCACTAGTAGAAGCTATTTCATCTATACTATTAATATTTCCTGTATAATTTTTCATCATCTTTTTCTATATTTACAGTATCACCTATAGAGATAAAATTCTTAACTTCTTCTGTAACTCCAAATTTTACACTCATAGTTCCCTCTGATGAAACAACAAAAACCGGACTTGTACCTGAAACCATATTATGTAGTTCTATATTTTTAGTTTCCACTACTCCATCTATAGGCGAAATGATATTAGTATTCTTATTTTGTTGATCATAAGAAGTTTTCGCTGATTTATATGCAAGATTTGCCTGACTTGCAGCTGATCTTGCCTGCTCTAAATTTTGCTCTGATATAGCTCCACTATTAAAAAGTTCAGTTGCGCGAGAAAGAGCTGTATTTGCATCATTTACAGCTATTGCTGCTGTATCTACTTGTATTTTTAAGCTTGTAAGATTTTCTTTTGATAAGCTGGCTAAAACTTGACCTTTACTAACTCTATCACCTACTTTTACATTTACGGCTACTACTTCTCCACCTACCTTAGGTAAGATACTAACACTGTCTGCCTTAATAACTGTTCCCATTTGTTCAGTATAATTAAGAACTTCTTGAACACTTGGTTTTACTACCTCAACACTTGTTATACTTACTTGCTCCGGTGCTATAGGCTTACTAAAGATCTTAAATGCAACTATTGCAACCAATACTATAGCAATAAGTGCCGGTATTATTACTTTCTTTTTCATTTTTTTCTCCTCTTGATATTTTATATGCTTAAATATCCTTTTTTTATTATTTCTATTTGTCTTTTTAAAAAAACTTTCTTTTTTTAAGTCTATAAAGTTTTCTACTTCGTTTTTTTCTGTATTCCGATTTTTTTGTATACTAAACATTCGTGTATTAATCTGAGTGCTTGTCTAAATAGAATATCAAGCATATAATAAAAAAATCTTGAAAAATTCTTCTTATACTCTACTTTACTCTCTTCGTATAAAAATATTTGTTAAGATGAAACTTTTTATCAAAAATTTTCTTCTATTTTATGCTCTATCTCCATTTCTCCTATCTTTTTTTAAGATACCTTCCATAGTAGAAATACTAAATATTATTTTTTTCTTCTATGCTATTATTTTTTTACTTCTATACCCATATTTACTATATCTATGACAGTTTCAAATATGTCTTTCTTATTAAAATAAAATCTTTCTTTAACAAAAAGTGTACATAAGTTCAACATAATCTTTTACTATATAAAAAAATAAGTCTTCTTTATCTATAAAAATAAGTGTAAAAAGCTTCCTCTTGATATATCTGCTTTTTTTATTATTTTATTGATGGATACTTTTTCATATTCATTATTTGCAAATTCTTCAAGTGCTACATAGATTATTCTATCTCTCTTCTCCTTATCTATTTTTTTCAAATCTGGGGCTTGGCATAAGATACCTCCTTTCAAAAAGTAACACCCTGTCATCTTTTTTTAAGTTTATACTATAAATGACACCTTGTCAATTAAGTTTATAAATAATTATTTTTGAATATTTTTGTAAAATATCACTTTTCCCACTAAAATAAAAAAAGCCTACTATGATTTTTATTTTTATCATAGTAGACCTCTCATTTATTATCTTATTATCCTAATATAGCTCTATCACTTAAGCTTTTCGCCACTGTTAGAATATAAATTCATTATATCTTCTATTTTAATATTTTTTTTCTTTCTTCACCCTCTAATATTTTAATTATCTTACCCCTATTCATTACCAAGGTTTTATTCCCATATTCTAAAGCATTTTGTATATTATGGGTTATCATTAGAGTAGTTATATTGTTTTTTTCTACTATCTCTTTTGTTATCTCCAATATCTGCTTAGCCGTCTTTGGGTCAAGAGCAGCTGTATGTTCATCTAATAAAAGTAATTCGGGAGCTTCTAATGTTGCCATAAGTAAAGTTAAAAGCTTGTCTTTTGCCCACCACTAAGTAGACCAACAGGGTTTTTTTAAGTCTGTCTTCTAAGCCTAAACCAAGTTTTGCACAAACTTCCTTAAAAAACTTATGATCCTCTTTTCTAACTGCAAATCCAAATCTCATCTTTTTACCTCTGGAAAAAGCAAGACCTAGATTTTCTTCTATTGTCATATTAGGAGCTGTTCCCTTTAAAGGATCTTGATATAATCTACCTATATATCTGGCTCTTTTATGTAACTTTTTCGTAAGTAATATCTCTGGAATTATTATATATTCTACCACTTTCTACCTCTATATCACCTGCAATAGAATTTAATAAAGTGGATTTTTCCGCTCCATTACTTCCTATAATGGTAACAAAATCTCCATCCTCCAGCTTCAAATTAATATTATCAAGAGCTATCTTTTTCATTTACAGTTCCTTCATTGAAAATTACTCTTAAATTTTTTTAATTTCTAGCATGAACCTTCCTCCATTTCTTATATGTAGGTTTAACTATAGGTAAACTAATTGCAAGTATAACTATTATAGCAGAAAAATAATTTTTAAATTTACAGGTGGCAAACCCTATAGCAAAAAGCAAATGTCAACATAAATCTATATATGATGGAACCTATTACAACTGCAAAAAGATGACGTAACATTCCTCTTTTTCCTATTACCGTTTCACCTATTATTATACTTGCAAGGCCTAAGACCAACATACCTACACCTACCCCGTGTGTCGCAGTTGAACCATATTGTGCATATATTGCACCTGAAAAAGCAACTATAAGATTGCACAATATAAAAACCCTAATATTTTCATAAAGTCAGTGTTTATACTGGAACTTCTTACCATAAATTCATTATCGCCTGTCGCTCTAAGAGAAAGTCCTATTTGAGTTTTAAAAAAATATATTCATTACAAATACTAAGATAATAACTATAATGGCTAGCAATACCAGTTTTCCTGCCGGAACTCCCGATATGAAAACTTTATTTTCTATACCGGTAAATATCGTTTTCTTTCCATAGAAAAATACACTCGGCTTATCGCCCATTATCATAAGATTTATAGAATATAAACCTGTCATTGTAAGTATTCCTGCAAGTATCTCATGTATTTTTAACTTTGTATGCAAAATTCCTGTAATAAAACCTGCTACGATGCCACCTATACAAGCCATAAAAATACCTATAAGTGGTCTGTTTACATTTGACCATACTGCTGAATATGCTAGTCCGGTAACGAAACTACCATCTACGGTCAAATCCGGTAAATCCAAAATTCTAAATGCTATAAATAATCCTAAAGACAGTATAGCAAAAAAATAAGTCCTAATTCTATACTTCCTATAATAGTTGATAATGCCATATTCTTACTTCCTATTTATTCTTGATTTCTACAAATTTTTTTCACTACTTAATATATTTTTCCGGTATCTTTATTCCTAGAGCAGCTGCCGTATCTGTATTTATATAGATATTTAAGTCATCTTTAAATACTTTTTACGGGTATTTCACTTGTCTTTTTACCTTTCAGCACCTCATCTACCATATTGGCTGTTTCTTTACCCAAATTATTATAGTCTATACCAACAGTGGCAAATCCACCATCCATAACCATAGAATCGGCTCCTACATAAACCGGAACTTTAGCTGCATTTGCTACAGACATAAGTATAGGCATAGCTTCTGCTACTGTATTATCATTTGCTACAAATATGGCATCTACTTTTTCTACCATAGTAGCTGCTGCACTTTGTAACTCTGAACTACTTGTAATGGCAGTAGTAGATATGGTTAAATTATGTGCTCCCGCATAAGCTTCTACTTTTTCAAGATTACTAACTGAATTATCTTCTCCTGAATTATATATATAACCTATATTTTTTATATCAGGTGTTATTTCCAATGCTAAATCTAATATTTTATCTACTTGTATAATATCAGAAGTTCCTGTCATTCCTTTATCTGTAATATTAAAAATCTGTTACTACTCCTGCCGCTACAGGATCTGTAACAGCTGTGAAAACTACAGGCGTTGTAGCCGCAAGTTCCATAGCCCCTTGTGCTACAGGTGTTGTTATAGGAACTACTACATCAGGATTTTCTCCTTTTAAAGTTTGCATAATAGTTGCTATATTAGATATATCACCTTGTGCATTCTTAAAAATTATGTGAGCTGTTTCTCCATCCTTATACCCTAGGCTTTCTATCTGCTCCATAAATGCCTTATATATGATATTCAAAGAAGTATGCTCCATTAATTGAACTACTGCTATAGTTGGTAAGTTATCTTTTTTTGCTACTTCTTTACCTGCCTCTTGGCTTTGTGCTAGGCTTTCTGTTGTTTCCTTATTACTTGTTTGACTTGGAACACAAGCTCCTAAAGTAGATGCTAAAACTATTGCTCCCATTGTTAATACTACTGATTTCTTCATTTTTTTCTCCTCCATAAAATTAGAATATTTTAAGTTAGACAAAATATTTATCGTATAAAAAAAGCTCGCCCTATCAATAGAAAGGACAAGCTATAACCTGCGGTACCACCTTTTTTAGTAAAAATACTCTCTCAATAAAATGCAAACACATTTCTACCTTTTAACGGTGGTTACCGTCTTGGAATACTCGTAATAAATACTTTGACCAAGCCCTCATGGGTCCATTTACAAAACGTCTTCTCTATCCGGTTTCCAGCATCCCGAACTCTCTGTAAGCGACTATAATGTTTTTATCTCCCAATCAATGGTTTAACTTTTTATATACTATACAAGTTATTTTTAATATTGTCAAGACTAAATTGCATCTCCCAATTCTGCTAAATTTTCTCTTAAAATTCGGCAAGATTCGGCAAATTTTGCTTTCTCTTTATCTGTTAAGTCCAATTCCAATATCTTTTGTATACCATTTTTATTAATTATACAAGGAACACCTGCATATAAACCTTGCTCACCATACTCTCCTTTTAAGTGTGCCGATACAGTAAGAACTGAACTTTCATCACCTAAGATAGCTTTTGTAATTCTTGTAAGTGCCATACCTATACCATAATAAGTAGCTCTCTTAGCTTCTATTATTTTATAAGCTGCCGATCTAACTTCTTCTTCTATGGTGTCTAAATCCTCTAAGCCTAAGTTAAAGCCCGGATCGTCAAAGAAATCTGTAATAGCTCTTGTTGAAAGCATAGCATTTGACCAAGGAATAAACTCACTATCTCCATGCTCACCTATAACATAAGCATGTATTGACCTTGGATCTACGTGCATACTGCTTCCTAATTGGTAACGTAATCTTGCTGTATCTAAAACAGTACCTGAACCTATTACTCTTCTAGGATTAAAACCTGATAATTTCATAACTATTGAAGTCATAACATCTACGGGATTTGTAGCCACTAAGAATATACCGTTAAATCCTGATTCTGTTATAGGATCTATAATACTCTTAAAGACTTTAGTATTTTTTTCCAATAATTGTCTTCTGGACTCTCCCGGTTGTTGAGGAACACCTGCACAGATAACAACTATATCAGCATCTGAACAATCACTATAATTTCCTGCCCAAATTCTCATATGAGAACCTGAGAAAGCAAGACCATGATTTAAGTCCATAGCTTCTCCTATGGCTCTTTCTCTATTTACATCTATTAATACTAATTCATCACAAGTATTTTGGTTTAGCATAGCATAGGCATAACTCATACCTACCATTCCACAACCTACAAGTACGACTTTTTCTCTTATCATTTCTCATAAAAATCTCCTTTAACATATAAGAAAAAAACTTTTTGTTTTATTAAATCAAGAAATAGTTTTTAAATAAAAAAACAAATCTCATAACAAATTAAATAGTTTTTAAATAATATTTAACTTAAGAATATAATATCCTTAAGCTAAATATACTTGATACCAAATTTAATTACAAGCTATGAACTTAATAAAAATACAATTCATATTAAAAATACTAGGAAATTCTCTGCCTAAATATCTCATAAGCTAAAACTCCTGTTGCTACACTGACATTAAGAGAGTCTATATCACCTTTCATAGGTATACTTGCTAACATATCACAATTTTTTTCTTAACTAAAGCTGAAACTCCACTTCCTTCATTTCCTATTACAAGACCTATCGGACCTTTCAGATTTAATTTATACATAAGCTCTCCGCCCATATCTGCACAAACAAACCATAAACCTTCTTTTTTCAATTCTTCTATAGTAGAGTTTATATTTGTTACCTTAGCCACTTTTGTATAATTTATCGCACCGGCAGAAGTTCTAGCTACAGTAGCTGTTAATCCTACAGCTCTATGCTTAGGTATAACAACTCCATGAGCTCCTACTAAGTTTGCCGTTCTTATAATAGCACCTAAATTATGAGGATCTTCTATTCCATCTAAAATAAAAATAAAAGGATCTTCTTCCTTCTCTTTTGCTACAGCTAAAATATCATCTATACCGTAATATTCATACGAAGCTAAATTAGCAATAGCTCCTTGATGCTTAGACGTAGGACTCATTTTTGTCTAAAAATATCTTTTGAAACAAAAATTTATGAAAAGATTTCTTTTCTTTGCTTCTCTTAATATAGTTTGTATCGGTCCATCTTTTTAAACCATCTTGAATATAAAGTTTATCTATAGTTTTATCAGAACGAAATGCTTCTATAATAGCATTTCGTCCTTCTATTAAATTTTCATTCATAACTTACTCTTCTCCCTGATTATAAGTGCTTTCATATAGAAACATAGCTCTACTTACTAAATAAATAGCTCTATCCAGCTTATTATCTAAATACAAGTAGCCTATCAAAGCCTCAAAGGCTGTTGCATGTCTATAATCTGAAACAGTAGAATTTTTAGCCATAGTATGACTTTTAGCATTTCTTCCCCTTTTATATATAGATAATTCCTTATCATTAAGTTCATCTTTTAAAAGTTTTCCAAAACTAGCCTGTGTCTTAGCTTTTACCAAGCTTGCACTATCCTTATGTAACTTATTTACAGGTCTGTTACCTTTTATTACTATATGAGTTCTTATTATAAGTTCATAAACAGCATCACCTATATATGCAAGTATCAAAGGAGAAAATAAACTTACATCCTTTGTATCGATATCTATAATTTTATTATCTATACCTGAAAGTAAATCTATACCTAGAAGATTTATATTCTCTTCCATTTAACACCCTCTCTCGTATCTTCCAAGGCTATTCCCATATTCTTTAATTCTTCTCTTATAGCATCTGCTCTGGCAAAAATCTTTTTGCCTTTTTTTGCCATTTTTCTTTCTTCTATAAGTTTTTTTCTACATCTGCATCTAAGACTTCTTCTTTTTTTATCTGTTATAATTCCCAAAAACATCACAAAAATCCGATTATAGTTTCAAGCATATATTTTGAATATTCTATCGAAGAATCTTTAGATATAGTAATATTACTAAGTTTTACAAGCTCAAATATAATACTTATAGCATCTGCTGTATTAAAATCATCATCCATAGATAAATCAAATCTTTCTTTTAATTTATCTATTTCTTGTATATTTTCTTTTTTTCTTCCGCAGATAAGTCTTTTTTTAGTTATCAAAGAAATATTATCCCTGAGATTATTAATACCGGTAAGTATTCTCTCTAAGCTATTTTTAGCAGCTTCCATAAGCTCAGCCGAGAAATTAAGAGGACTTCTATAATGTGCATTTAGCATAAAAAAATCTAAGAATCTGCAAATCATATTTTTTTCACTTATATCTCTGACTGTGAAAAAAAGTTTCCTTCTGACTTAGACATTTTTTTATTATCTATATTAAGAAAAAGCATTATGCATCCAATAATTAGCAAACTTTTTACCTGAGCAACATTCTGATTGGGCTATTTCATTTTCATGATGCGGAAATACAAGATCTTCACCACCGCCATGTATATCTATTTGCTCTCCAAGATATTTCTTAGACATAACCGAACATTCTATATGCCAGCCCGGTCTACCTTCACACCAAGATGAATCCCAATAAGGTTCTCCATCTTTTTTAGGTTTCCATAAGACAAAGTCAGATGGACTCTCCTTATCAGCTTCACCGCTAACTTTTAATTCTCTAAGTCCGGACTGTAATTCATCCATATTTTTTTATGACTAAGCTTTCCATAATCTGCAAAACTTGATACTCTAAAATAAACTGTACCATCCTTAGCTACATAAGCATGATTTTTATGTATAAGCTCTGTTATCATATCTATCATACCATCTATCTCTTTTGTTGCTAATGGATGTATGTCAGCAGGAAGTACATTTAAAGCTTGCATATCTTTCTTACATTCATTAATATATCGTGTAGAAATTATATCTGCATCTACTCCCTCTTCTATAGCCGCTTTTATAATTTTATCATCAACATCTGTAAAAATTTGATACAAACTTTACTTCATATCCTTTGTAAGAAAAATATCTTCTTACTGTATCAAAAAATATCATAGGTCTTGCATTACCTATGTGTATCAAATTATATACTGTAGGACCACAAACATAGATTTTTACTTTACCTTCTTCTAAAGGTGTAAACTCTCTCTTTGTTCTAGCCATAGTATCATAAATCTTCATCTTTGTTCCCTCTCTGTACTCCATTAAGTATTTTTATGACAAGAGCCACAACCACCACAAGAGCTACCCTCATTTACATAAGTTGAAAATGCGTCACTAACACTTGTAAGTAAACATACTCCATAGGCTTTTATACCTTCCAAATTACCTGTGAATCCCAAGTTTTCTTCTGTAGTAGCTTTTACATTAACCTGACTTACATCTATACCTACTGCATCAGCAATATTTTTTTTCATTTCTTCTATATATGGAGCAAACTTAGGTTTTTGTGCTACTATTGTAGCATCTATATTCTCAACAATATAAGTTTTTTCTTCAATCAGCTTTACAACTTCTTTTAACAATTCTAAACTATCGGCATCTTTAAATCTTTTATCAGTATCCGGAAAATGCTTACCTATATCACCTAGTCCGGCTGCTCCAAGTAGGGCATCACTTATAGCATGCAACAAAACATCTGCATCTGAATGGCCTAAGAGCCCTAATTTATAGGGTATATCGACACCACCCACTATAAGCTTTCTCCCCTCTACCAGTCTATGTACATCATATCCATGACCAATTCTCATAATTACTCCTATTAGCAAATAAATCTAAGCTTATTCTTTACACATGAAACAGTTATATCCGTATATTTCCCACAGTATTCTCCGTCAGCATGTACAAAAACTCGGTTTTTTTCAAGATGTATATGCATATCTTCACAGGTCCCATATCTTACACCTTTATTTTTTAAATGTTTTCCTAACAAAGATAAAATCAAAATTTTAGCTAAATTAAACTTACTTTTACCATGCATTAAACATACATCTAATTCACCATCAGTATTTATGGCATCCGGTGCAAATTTTATACCACCGCCTTCATAAGGATGAACATGAGCTACCACAAAGAATATATGATTAAACTCTATCTTTTTTTATGCCTTCAACAATAACAAAAACCTTTAGAAGTATCTGTCTTAAAGAAATGCTTTATACCTATTTTTTTAGATATGAAATCTTTCTAAATAAACCTTTAGAAAAAAACACTATTTTTTTAGGCAAGGAAGAATATTCATTTACTATACTTGCATCAAAACCTATTCCTGAACTAACCAAAAAAACGTTTATGCCCATCCGTACCGTAACTAAGTATTCCATAATCTATCTCTTTTACTCTATCTTTATTTATTATCTTTTTTTAAACAAGCTAAAGGGGACTTAGGCAAGCCAAGCCCTCTAGCTAAATCATTTCCTGTTCCGGTAGGTATATGTCCATATATAAGCTTTTTTTATTAGTACATATACCTCTAAGCATATCATTTACAGTTCCATCTCCCCCAACTGCAACAACAGTATCTTCTGTATTCCCATCACTCTTTTCGCAAATCTTTAATACTATATCTCCGGCCTCACCTTTATATTTTGTAATGAAAGCCTCGTAAGAAATGTTCTTCTCATATAGATACTTTTCTAACTTTTTTTCCATACTTTAAGTGATTTTCCTCCACCTGAACTGGGATTAATTATAAAAAGTAATCAACTTGTACTCCTCGACGTATATTTATCTTTTCAAATTATGTACATCCTAATCATATTTTAAAACTGAAAAAAATTATCTATAACACTTTGTGAAAATTATAGCATAAGCTAATACAAAATATAATAAATCAACTATCTGGAATACATATTACAAATGCCTCTTATTCTATAAGCCAAAAGCATCTTCAGGTATGTTTTTTTAAGTCTCCAAGACCAGTTTCCACTTGCTTTTACCCGGCATATTTATTCTACCCTCTTCTCCAAGTTCCATATAATCTTGTAATTGAGCCACGAAAACATTTGCAACACTTGAAAGTCCTAATCTAAGTATACCATAGCACATACCTTCTGCTTCACTAATTCCACCATAAGCTTTTAGCAAATTCCACTTCTCTAGGATTAACTTTTTTTGACTCCAAGAAAGTATAGTATCATTATCGTGAGTACCTGCGTAACAAACGCAATTTTTTTCTCATATCTATGTGGCAGAAACTCATTCGTATCATCTGCATCAAAAGCAAAGCACACTATTTTTCATTCCTGGATACTCTGAAGCGGCAAGTAAAGCTCTTACCTCATCACTTTGTAAACCTAAATTTTCAGCTATAAACTTAGTATCCGAAATTCTTTTTTTATACTTTGTATAAAAATCTATATCTCCACCTTTTTCCCATTCTCCTACTCTGGCATTAGTAGAGCCATATTTTTACTTTATAAAAAAACTCTCAAAAACCTCTAAAGTGATCTATTCTTATAACATCATAGAGTTTTTTTAGCTCCTTTGATTCTTTCTTTCCACCAAGCGTAGTCTTGATTTTTTTCATTTCAGCCCAGTTATATAGAGGATTTCCCCATAATTGTCCATCTTCACTAAAATAATCAGGTGGAACTCCTGCTATAAAAGTAGGAACATTTTCTTCATCTAATAAAAACAACTTAGGATTTGCCCAACAATCAGAAGAATCTAAAGATACATATATAGGAATATCTCCAATAATCTCTATATTCTTTGAGTTGGCATAGGCTTTTAATTTTTTTCCCATTGTCTATAGAATATAAATTGGATAAAGGTATAATAATTAATATCCTCTTTTAGCAATTCTCTATATCTATTTAAGCTCTCTTCATCTCTTAATCTGGCACCTCTATCCTCCCAATCTATATAGGGACTTCATTCCAAAAATGCTTTTTTTAAGTGCCATATATAAAGAATAATTATCTATCCAATATTCATTTTCTCTCTTAAAAATCTTCTATTTCTCTCTCGTATTTAGCGTAAGAATTATGATATACTTTCTCCAAAAATATAATTTCTTCCATTATAAATCATACCATAATCTACACTATCTTCTCTTTCATACCATGATACAGCTTGTACATCTTCTAAACTTATATCACCACTTTCAACAAGAAAATCTAAATCTATAAAGTAAGGATTTCCTGCAAAAGTCGAAAAGCTTTGGTATGGAGAATCTCCATATCCCGTTGGTCCTATTGGTAAGATTTGCCAATATTTTTGTCCTGCTTTCTCAAGAAAATCTATAAACTTATAAGCTTCTCCTCCCATTGTTCCTATACCATACTTGCTAGGTAAAGAAAATATTGGTAATAGTATTCCTGCACTTCTTTCAAATTCCATATCTTATGCTGTACAAAAATTGTACTTTCCTTTCATTTATTTCATATATTTCGAATATTTGATTAAGCCTATTATACTATATTTGAAGTTATATTTCTAGCAATATCAGTTATTTCCATAGTATATGAGATATTTTTAACTATACTTTTTTTAGATATAAATCAGCTTTAAAGATATTATAATTAATATATGAAAAATGTCGGAAACAGCAAAAATTTTTCTATTTCCGACATCCTATAGTATTATAAATCTTTATCTATAATATAATATTTATTATTTCTTAAATACATATAACTTACTTATAACATAATTTAAGACTATTACAATCACTTGAGCTGCTAATTTAACCGGTAAACTTGGCAAGTTTAAGCAAGTGATAAATATGGCAAGTATTATTTCTTCAATAACTAAAGTAAATACTCTACCTGCCGTAAAAAGAAAACATTTGTTTAAAGAAAGCTATATTATTATCTGTTTTACCGTCAAACACCCAAATTCTATTTGTAAAAAAAATTGAAATAAGACACATAATATCCAACTGAAAGCATTGGCAACAAGTTCATTAAACAATAAATCTGCATAAAAAAATATAAAACAAAAATAATGTTTAGGAAAAAAATGCCAAACCGCCAAAAAAATAAATATAACAAAAATCTCTTTATTTTTTTATAAAATGACTCAAATATATTAAGTACGGGCAGGGACATAAGTTTATCAAAAAAATATCAGTTTTTTTCATTATAAGCTCCATTCCATACTAAATCAATTCTTTATATACAATATCAGATTGTGCTTCCTCAAACTCATCCGGTGTTCCAAAAGACACATGTTCATTTGTATTAAAGTTTTTAATCTTTAAACCTTTATCTGCCATAACATTATATACACCACTGACAAAGTATTCTGTATAAGCACATTTTTTTCTAAATAAATATTAACTGCCTCTTCAAATACTTGCTTGTTTTTAAAATAATATGCTCCACAAATTGCATCACTACTTATAGCCTGCTTTTCTATAGTTTTATTTACAAAGCCATCTTCAGAGAAAGATACAAAACTGAATCTAGGGTCTGTGGACTTAAATGTAAGTAGGGCACCATCCAATTCATTAAACTTATCTTTATCACAAAAAAATCATTAAAAATCCTTACATATAAATAAATGATCGCAATCATTAAATAATATAGGCTTATCCTTTTCTATATTTCTGATACCTTGTATACAAGTTAATACTGCTCCCGGTAAAACTTTCTCTATAATATTTATTTTTTTGCCTGTGGATAGTACTCATATATTCTTTTATCTATTGAAAAATTTTTTTCTATATGCTCTTGCAGTACAACAAAAGTTAGACTTTCTACTTCTACAAACTTTAATATAGACTGTGTAGCCCAGTAAAAAGAAGGTTTTCCATATATTTCTATCAGAGGTTTAGGAAGATTAAAACCATGATTTCCAAATCTGGTTCCACCACCACCCATAGGCATTATTAGGTTAAGTTTAGACATATCATTACTCCTTATTTTTCATATATTAGTTTGCAAGTATAATCTCTATGTTCTAAGGTTCTAGCTTCCTTATATAAGAAAGCTGTTCTTCTCAGACCAAATAATACTAACATTTTTAATGTTTGTATTGCTTGCTTAGTCATTTTTACATTTGAAATTTGGTCATCCTCTCTCCAACTTATAGGAGTAAATAGAAACTTTTGCCTCAATATTGAAGTTGCAAATAACATATAACAATTAAAGGTTAAATTATCAGGAAACTTAAAAGTAATATTTTTTTCTTTTAACATTCTTACAGAATACATATTTAAGCCTGCACCTAAATCATATATTCTTTTTCCTAATACTATTGAAAAAAAGTATATTAAAAAAACTCTATTTCCAAATACTCTAAATTTTTGAATACCCCGGTAAACTAGATCCTTTCATAAATCTCGCTCCAAGTATACAATCATACTCTTTTTGCTTATCTTTCTTGAGTAAAGGTATAAAAATCAGCAATACTTCCTTGATCATCACCATGTAATACTATAATATAATCAAAATTATTTTCTATAGCATACTTAAATGCAAGCTTGTGAGACCCCCCAAACCATAATTTTTCATCATTTCTAAGCAACTTGATTTTTTTAAATCAGTATCTATAATTTTTTTAACTTATCTATAACTGCCGTCTCACCATTATCTGTACTTCTATTATTCACAATGATAACTTCATCTATATACGGTCTAATATCTCCTGTCAACTGATCTATAACTCTAACAATCTGCTTTTCGCAATTATACATAGGTATAAATACCAATATCTTATCTTTCATTACCTTTACCTTACGAATATCCTTTCACTACAAAAAAACCTTAGCCCCACTTCTCTCACCGGCTAAAATTCCCACCTCTGAATCTTCAAAAAAATGATAGAATTTTTCAGAACTAATATCAAAAATGTTTCATAGCCTTTAAATAACCTTCAGGTTCAGGCTTTTTCTTTGAAACATCTTCTCCGGCTATTACTAAATCAAACAAAGAAAGAGCGTCAAACTTAGAAAGAATTTCCTCGCAATTTTTCCTTGAAGCTGTTGTTACAACTGCAAGATAATATTCCTCTTTCATAAGCTTTTATTATATTAAACAAATGCTCATTCTTTATAGCCTCACCTAAAAAAATTTTTTTCATAAAACTCTTTTTTTAGCCTATGAATATCTTCCATATAGATAATATCATTATTCAAAAATTTGTGGTAAAAAAATACCTTATAGTGTCTGCCATTACATTCTGAATAAAAAAATATTCTTTATCTAATTTAAAATTAAATTTTTTTCAAGTGCTGCTTTATATGCTAAATAATTAAGACTTCTAGTATCAAACAAAGTTCCATCTAAATCGAACATTGCCAGCTTTGCTTTCATTACTCCTCCTCAAACCATTTGACAATATCAGAAAGAACCATAAGCAAACCTGCATAAAATAATAAGGCTCTCTTACCATTCTTCTCTATCTTGTATGGTAATAAACGTAACCAATGTATTATCTCATGATAATATATACTCTTCACTCTTTCTTTACTGAAATTTTTCTCTCATATATGTATCTAGTTTCTTCCATAAATGTGCATAAGCATCTGATTTTATGAAAGTAAAAATCTATATGATTTTCATTTGATTCAACGTTAGTTGTAGCCATCAAAAAAACTCGTAATTTCCATGTATAGATTGTAATAATTTTTGCATAATCAAGATTTGATGAATCATGTACATTCCCTGTATTCGGATCTATTATAAAAAAATCATCTTCAGCATTTTTGATTTCTTACGCAAATGATATTTTCTATTGTTAAATCACCATGAATATCTGAATACATATCCGACATAAAAAAACTTCTTCTAAATGCTCTATAGATAAATATTTTAGATAGTATGGTAAATTTTTATATGCAATACCATTTATTACTATATCTTCATACTTCATAAGATTTTTTTCAATCTTCTGGCTTTCAAAAATCCTATCAATATTTTTTTGTCCACCTTATCGGCAACATACTTGGTAATAGTAGTCTTATCTGCTTTACGCAAATTATTCTTATATAAAGTAAGCTCTAAACACTCCAGTGCCTTTCTCATAAATTCCCAAGAATATTCATATGGACTGGAATGTGTATAAGAAAACAAACCTATGGCATTATTATTATAAGGCATATCATAATAACAGGTCCTCTCTGTTTTCTCATACCTTAATATCTCAGGAAGAGGTACACTATCTTGATATTTTTTAAGCCACAGTATTTGTTCATATAGTTTATCGGCATCTGTATCGAATGCATACTTTCTAAAGAAATTATCTCCACCTTGCGTACAGAGTATAGTTGTAGCATTAGAACCCGCCGAATAATCCCTCAAAATAAGTATATTTCTGTTCATATCAAGATAGTTTTTTTATATTCATTCTTTTTACCCGAAAAAATATAATTCTAAAAAGTTTCTTCTCTCATCTTCATTTATATGTGGCAAAAAGATTTAAACATTCATTTTCCTCTTCTATGCTATGCTCCTTATCTTTAACAAATAAAGATATAAGTATAAGTATTATAGAAGGTGTGAGATAATACAGACTATACCATAAAATATTATTACTCAATAAAAAAATCCGCTACTTGCTATTGAATTTTTTTGCAAATAAAAGAAATAAATATATCTGTCCATTTTATACCTAATCCATTTTCACTAAGAAAAACTACCAAAAACACCAATATGAAATAATATATAAAATCCACATAGAAATATTATATATAAGAAGTTTTTACCTTTGATAATCTCATAAGAATATCTTTGAAGCTCCATATCAGTGCCCAAGAGAATCTCAAAAATTCTCTCTTCTATATATGGATTAAATAAACCGGCTATAAATCTTACAATCACTTTAACTTTATTTCTAACAAAAATAAACTAGAGTAATAAATATAATAAGTAATACAGCTAAAAATTGTATAATATCTAAAAAGACAGCTCACTATTTCTTCCGATTCCTAAAAATACTAAATATACCAAATATTATTCCTACAACAATAACATCTAAACATCTATCTATTATAACTGTAGCAAGTGCAAAGCCCTTTCCATTTTTCATTTTTCGTCCGGCTATATATGCTCTAAACAAATCTCCCACTTTAAAAGGCAAAAAATAATTTGCTATATAACCAAAAGATAAGGCTTGCAATAAACTTCTCTTCCTAGGTTTTTCATAAGTACTTACAAATAACTCCCATTGCAACACTCTAAAAAAATGTGCAAAACAAATAATTAGTATTGAAAGAATCAACATAACACTCCCCTTATAAATCTTTTTGATTTCATCATTTCACAACTATTTATATGAACTTTTTTTCTCCTTCATCCAAGCCAAACACCTTTACTTTAACTCCCTTATGTGAATTAAGTAACCAATTAGTATTTGCCTCTAATGGTATGAATACTCTTCCGTCACTCATCTTACAGTTTATAAAATTAGCTCTTCCTTCTTCACCAATCCAGCTAATATTAAGCGTACACTTTTCATTTATTTGCTCTTTTGTAAAATGCCTCATAAATTTATCTTCTATACTATCAAGATTACTAATATTACCATTATCTCTTTTGTAAATCTAAATACAAATAATTTCCTTCCAAGCCTGTTATTTCTCTGTTAAAAATCTATATTTATTTCAGATACATTAGACACCTCTTTTGTATCATTATTTATTATCTCGGAATAAGAAATAGGCTCTGTATAAGTAAATTCCAAATTCGTATCATCGTAATTAGGTTTTAAATAATCAAAAGACTTACCTGCCGTAGCTGCATTATTATCAAGCTCAGTAGTATCCCATATACTTCCACGTTTATCATCACCTTCAACTTCAAATATCTTAGCTTTTTTTCCCTAGGAACAAATGCTCCCCATTTTCTAACATATATATATTCATCAGTAGTTAATAACCACTTACAAAGATTATGCATTATAGTAGGAGATAATAATTCATTAAATACTATCGCCTTAGTATTCTTCACTTCTTCTATAAGCTTCTTAGATTGCTTATATGTCATAACCGCTGATAGACTTGGTTGACTAGTAGTTTTTTTAAATCCAATGCTGAGATATATCCTAAATGTAAACCTAAAAAAACTTATTTTATCATCGTACTTTTTTTAATATCTTGAGTTATAGTATAATACTTATCAAGATCATTTATCATATATTTGGGAATATATCCCTTACCTAAATTTTTTTATATTTGGGGTTATCCATATATATATAATTTTTGAGAGTCTACATTTTCATTTTTTTATAATATACATTATCTAAGAAATATAAAGGATTTAATAATGCCATTCCACATATACTCGCTAATATACCTATGAAAAACACTACTCATATAGGTTTTTTTGCATATACTTAAATATAACAAGTAATATGATTATAGAGATTGTAGGAAATAAGACCCAACCGGTCCTTGATAATAACCACTCTTGATCTTGCCTTTTTATTGTCAAAGTACAAGATATTAAAAAGTGTAATAATTCCTGAAAATAATATAAAAGGGCTATCTTCATATATAGCATTTAGGTCCTTTATATTTTTTTACTCTATGTATAAATAACAGAAACATAATCCAAACTACAAGTATAATTAACATATATCTTATGCTATGCCACAATCCATATCTTATACCTTGAAATCCCTTCAAGCATAACATAAAAATCTTCAGGAATCTTCTGTCCAAAACTAGCCCAAGCATTACAAAGTATTCCTTGATCAGAATAAGTTAAAAATATGCACTATCAGTCCAATTATACTTTTTAAATGATAATATCAATATGCATATTTCCAGAAATAAGAATATTAAAAAAATAGGATTTCTAAATTCTTTTTTTATATTCTTTATCTCGAACAAATATAAATAATTTATATATAGTAAATGGCAATGTCCCCAGAAATGCTGCTATACCAAATAAAGGATAAAAAGAATACTAATATGTAAGTGCTTATTCCCCAAACCTCTATCCAATATCCTATTTTATTTTTTTAAAAAAAGGTAAAAAAATAAAAATCAAGAAATATATAATCAATAAATTAGTCCTTATATATATATTTGATGTAGGAAATAATACTACTAAAAAAATAATAACTCTTTTTCTTTCCAGATATCTATCTAATAACAATACTACTATTATAGAACATATAATTCCAAATATAGCAACAGCTAAATTAGTTTCAGTCAATTTTAATCCAAATATTTTTTTGTATAGCTCCTATACCGATAGGAAACAAACCTGAAACGGGAAAAATAATCTACATATGGAATATTTCCATAACCAAAGATTTGATTATATGGTAAAAACTTCTTCTGCCAAGTGATGTGCATCGTAAACAATTTTACTAACTCTAGAATACGAAATAATAGATGTTACAGATATTACTGTTATCAAACTTATAGATAAATTTTTTTAGCATTCCATTCTTTAAACATATAATATATATTATATGTTACTAATGCTAGCATCAATAATAAGAAGAAAGAATTAATTATTCTATTATTATATATATTTTCAATCTTTCCATTATATATATATGTATTCTTTATATACACCAAAAAAAGAAAGTGGTACTATAAGGCTTACTATCAAAGAAAATCTGTTAAGTATATTTTTTTTCCCACTTTTGCTTTTATATATAATAAAACCAACGATACTATAGTGAAAGATACTAGGAATAATACTTTTATATTTACACTACTTATCAGTATATAAGACAAAATACTCAAACTTAAAGTTAAAAAGAATATATAAATATATATACTCTTCTGTACTACTTTTTAAACACTATCTTATTAAGTGCAATTAATAAAAAGTAAATATACCATCGCATAGGCTATAGTTCCATTATATATGTACATACTTACTGATATAATAGAAAATACTATAATTTTTCATATCCGTATCCGATATTACTTTTTATAACACTTTCCTTTATAATATATTTATGTATACATATTAGTACTATTATACCGAAAAAAATTAAACTCCAGAAAAATTTTTTTCCTTCTAATTCAGCATTGGTACCTAATGTTAAACTCCAATCATAAACATACTCTTTAACTTCCATTAAGGTATTACCATATTTATATAAACCAATGAAAAAAATAATATCCCTAATACAAACATCAAAAAGTAAAATATAGATACTGCTTATATCACTATTCCTTATTCTTTTTCATACTATCTCCTTCATATTATGGTAATATCTTTTTTTAATATAGGAATACTTTTGTATTATTTTTTTACACATATCCAAGAGATAATAAAAAAATGATAGGTGCCAATATTAATCTTACTTTAATACTTTTTTTATATCAAGATTATAATAACCTGTAATACTCATTAGTACAAAATAATGAACTAAATATATACCAAAAGTCTGTTTCTTAAATATGGCAGATACATTATACAAATTTTTTTCTTAAAGTTTCCCATTCTAATATATTTAAAGAGTAAAAAAATATTGCCGCTGAATACATTATACAAGGAAGTCCTAAATATCCCTTTAAATGTCCCATTTATAGCATTATCTTTAAACGATAGATATGCTGTTCCAAATATATGTAGTAACAATCCTATAATTCCTAATATGTAAATAAGTAATCTATATTTTTTTTCTCTATTTCATATCTGTCTATATAATATCCTATAAATAAATATATAACAAAATTAGCTCCAAAAAGGCATTGCCAATGCAGTATTCCAATTGACTCCTATTTTTAAATAAAGTTAATACCAAAGGTATAAATACATTTAATATGATATAGCTTACGATTATATAAGCAAATGTATTTTTTTCCTTTTTTTCTTCAGGTATAACTGCTAAAATTGGAATAACTAAATATATTGTATACAAAGCTATAAAAATACCAATAGAAACCACCATTAAATCTTGTATTTAAAATGGAATTTATAATATTTACAGGTGACAATTCTTCTATTCCGATCTCTTTTCTATAATATACAAATATTATTCCGATAATACTCCAAAAATATAAAAAGGGATTAATGTCTTATACATTCTCTTTTTTTAAAGTATTCCTCTGTAGTATACTTCTTATTATAGTCTAATAATGTAACTCCACTAATCATAAAGAATATTGGAACGGCAAAATAAAAGACACTTTCTATAACATTAGCTCCCAACCACCATGTTGCTTTTTTTCAAACGACCAAAAGACCCCATTAGAATGTAAGTATATTACAGCAATACATGATAAAACATTCAATATATCTATATATTCTAATCTATTCTCTTTTTTTCCATAATAGCTCTCCTATTTTAGTATTTATCTAATAAATATTCTAGATACTTTTTTTTAATACCTTTCTTCTAAATGAATGTACAGGAAAAAGCCCTATTTAATGCATTTATGAGTTTGATATACATTCCATCAACCATTATAGGCTTATCTATGCCATCTATTCTTATATGACTTCCACCCGCAACCAATTCTCTTTCATTATCACTTAAATCTCCTATATAATTTATTTTTAGGGTTATAAGCATAATTATCGTCAACAATCATTCCTGTATTATGTCGTTTACTATGACTAACTTTCTTACTTTGAGCCTTTAATTGTTTTATTAGAAATTCATAAGAAGAAGTTAATCTGGCGTATCTCCAGAATTCTTTTGCATAATCACAAGTTTCTACATTCCAAGGCTTTTGAAAACCTGCATAATGAACTATATAAGGATTCTTTCTAGCCTCAACGTACTCATTATAAAGATTTGCCGGTGCTTTTGATATTATATTCATTCGTGAAAGCTTATTTTGTTTCCAATCCATTACTACATTCCAAACTTGTGGTAGAAATTTTATCTTTCCTCTAAATGCATAATTTAATACATCTTGATCATGATGCTTCCACTCATAGCTACCGGCTATATCAAGTAAATCTTGAACTGAATACATTTCTCTCATCTTCTTCAGGTTAAAAATCAGAACTCCTGCTTGCATATAGTCAAATTCACTATTCAACTTCAATTTATTTATAGCGTACTCTACCGGTTCTTTGCTTATTTTACAATTTCCCAGATAATCTATATCCTTAGCACCAATAAGAGCATACTCCTCTATATCCATATCATACAATTCTTTAATATCTCTCAAAACTACCATATCACTATCTAAATATAATACTTTATCATAATCAACTAATATTTCTTGTATGGCTAGTCTAAAAATATGTTTCAAGCGAAAGATGCTGATCTATATATAGATTTAAGTTTTTTTAAAAATAATCTTTAACATCATAAAAATCTAATACTTATTCTATTTGTTATGCAATTATCATCCTTAATTATACTTTGTGTTTCTTTCTTTATATCCTGATGTAATACTATAATATCAAGTTCTCTATTTGTATTATTTTCAACTAATGATTTTATAAATACATTCATATAAGGAGCAAAATTTTCATTAGCTGCCAAAACTATTGGTATAGCTTCTTTAGATATAGGTCTTATATCTTCTTCTCTATCTGTTTCAAGAAATATAGTTTTTTTGTGCTTCCAACATTCTATATTCTTTTTTTAACTTCAAATATTCCATATATATACCACAGGCTCTCTCTGCCAAAAATCCCATAACCCTAGTTTCTTCAACACTATAATTTGACATATCTATATTTTTTTCAGTTTCAAATAGTATATCAAATAACCATTTAGAATATTCTTTGAATATATCCGCACGCATTATAAACATATTACATTCATAGGCTGAGCTACCATTCATATAATCTGTTGTGATATAAGAAAAATTCAGGATACTTAATATTTATAATCTCTATCATCTTCTTTAAATCTTTTTCATATTGGTGGCTTTGTCTAATATATTCGTTATAAACTGTAGTAGATACTTTTTTTGTTTTTTTCTTATCAAAAATAATATAAATCTCTTTTTTTGTACTTATAACATCATATTTATTAAGCATTATTTGTATATTAGTATCATCAAGTCCTAATTTCTCTAAGACACGCTCATTCACTTTATCACAAACGATACTTCCCCAATCATTCTCTTTTAAGATGTTGATTTTCACTTAAATTAAAAATATCTTCTATAATGAAAGAATCCATAATAATCTGCTTCAACATTTTTTTCCATGCATAATATTGTGCTGTAAGCTCACAGTATGATTTATTTTTTTCTCAGATATATTATCACCTTCATTATCATAAAGATAACCTTCTATCCTATTTTCCGTTAATGAACAACCCAACTGTATAGGATATAAAAAAACTTCTTTTTGGCTACTATTGATGGCTTATGGCAGGATACAAATATTTTAATATCTTTCATGAAACTCCTCTATCTCCCTATCTCTTAACAAAAACTTCTATATATCTTTCTCACTACATCCCTTCTCTTTGAATATAAAGGGAAAAACTTTAGTGAATATTTGATAAACTTTATCTTTCACAGTAATTTTTTTCTTTACTTCTATTATTCTTATCCAAAAAGTATTCTTAGCAAATATTCATAATAAATACTCTTTCTGGCATATTCCCAAAAAAACTCTGCATAATCGCAGCTTTCTTCATTCCAAGGTTTTTTTGATAACCTGCAAAATGAACTATTTTTAGGATTTTGCCTTGCTTTTGTATATTCTTCATACAAACTAAGAGGTGCTTTTTTTAAGATATCCATTCTGGATATATTCTTCTTTTTCCAATTCATCATGACATTCCATTCTTGCGGAATATGTTTTATATTCCCTCTATAAGCAAAAATTAAGCACATCCTGATCATGATGTTTCCATTTATAACTACTTGCTATTTTTTTAACAATTCTTCGACTGAATATAGCTTTCTCATTTTATCCAAATTAAAAATCAAAACCCCGGCCTGTATGTAATCGTATTCATTATCCAGTTTCAAAATATCTTTCGCATATTTTACAGGTTCTATTCTAGTTTTGCAAGCCCCGGCATAGTCAATATCTTTTACCCGGCTATAGCTATATCTTGCATATCCATTTCATATAGTTCCCTAATATCTTGTAGAACTATCATATCACTATCTAAGTATAATACCTTAGAATAATCTTTAAATATATCTTGTATTACCAGTCTAAAAATATGTTTCTAAAGATAAATGCTGATCTATATATAATTTTTAAATTAGCAAAAATAAGTCTTTACATCGATAAATTTTTATTTTTTTATATTAGAATATGGATTATCTTTTATTATCCTATTCTTTGTATCTGCTGTTATATCTTGATGTAATACAAATATATCTATTTTATTATTTATATTATTTAAAGCTAAAGATTTTATAAAAAAATACTCATATAGGGAGCAAACTTATTATTTGCAGCTAAAAACAATAGGTATACTTTTTTTATATCCAAAGTTTCAGCTTTTTTTCTTCAACATCCGTATTCATGAATATAGTTTTTTTGAAGCTCTGCTACCCGACTTCCTTTGCTCTTTAAATATTCGATATAAATACCGCAAGCTCTCTCTGCTAAAAAAACCCATAACTCTAGTTTCTTCCATATTATATGTACTAAAGTCTATATTTTTTTCGACTTCAAAAAAAGCACCTCAAAAAAAGCCAAGCGGAGTATTTATAAAAAAATATCTTTTTTTCATAATAAACATATTACACTCATAAGCTTTTATTACCATTCATATAAGTATCTACTGTCTCTTTAAATTCCGGATACTTATATTTTATAACTTCCAAAAGTTTTTTTAGATCTTTTTCGTGTTGATGTCCCCGTTTTATATATTCTTCATACACTGTAATACTCTTGTTCGCTCCGGTGCCTTTACTTAAATTCCTTTTTTTGGTCGTTAATATATCGTATTCTTTAAATAAATCTTTTATTTTTTTCTCATCTATAGATAGTTCTTCTATTACCGTTTCATCTATTTTTATCATAGACAATACTTCCCCATGCATCTTCTTTTTAAGTTTTTTTATCTAAATTGAAATTAAAAATATCTTCTATAATGAAAAAAACCATAATAATCTGCCTCTATATTTTTTTCCATACATAATACTGTGCTGTAAGTTCGCAATACTTCTTATTTTTTTCTCAGAAATATTATCACCTTCATCATCATGCAAAAAGTTTCTATTCTATCTTTAGCATAACAAGCTCCTACTTGTATAGGATATAAAAAATCTTTTTCTGCTACTTTTGATTTTTTTATGACAAGAAATAAATATTTTCAAATCACTCATAGTTCTTATTCCTCTAGTGACTTCATATATGCCCCACATACATCTTGTGCAAGACCTTCCATCACCTTTTCTCCTTTATTTATCCAAAGAACCTTATCGCAAACTTCTCTAACTGCTTCTATAGAGTGGGATACGAATAAAAGCGTTGTACCTTGCTCTCTCATCTCATTCATACGCTTTTCACATTTCTTTTGAAAAGCATAATCTCCTACTGAAAGTACCTCATCACATATAAGTATATCAGGTCTAACCATAGTTGCTATAGCAAAAACCCAATCTGGCTGACATACCTGAAGAATAATTCTTTATAGGCATATCAAGGAAATCCCAAAGTTCTGCAAAATCTATAATCTCATCAAAATGTTCTTTCATAAATTTATCGCTATAACCGAGTACGGCTCCATTTAAGAAAACATTTTCTCTGGCTGTCAGATCTCCGTCAAAGCCTGCACCAAGTTCTATAAGTGGAGCTATACTTCCATTTATACTAACACTTCCTTTATATGGTTTTAAAATACCACATATAAGTTTTAATAAGGTCGATTTACCCGAACCGTTTGTGCCGACTATTCCCCAAGCTTCACCTTGCTTTTACACTAAAAATTTATATTTTTTTTAATGCTAAAAAAACTCTTTAAACATAAGCTCTTTTTTTACTAATTTTATAAAAATATTCTTTTTAGATTATCAATTCTTTTCAGATGCTATGTTAAATCTGACGGTAGCATCTTTAACTTCTATCATAGTTTTCAAATTATCTTTCATTTCTTTTCCTTATATTAAATATATAATATAAACTTATTTTTGATTTTTTTCATGAACACTATACTTCCTATACAAAGACTGATCATTGCAACCAAGCTTCCATTTGCTATAAGTATAATATCCGAAACTTTCCATATAAGGTTATAATTCTAAATTGTTCTATATATGAGTATATAGGGTTAAATGTAATAATAGCCTTTTGTAAATCCTCAGGCAACTGGCTCAAAGGATAAAATATAGGCGTTAAATACATCCAAGCTGTGAGTAAAGCACTATATATATATTGAACGTCTCTAAAAAATACTGTTGCCTGTGCAAGCAATAAGCCAAGTCCTATGCAAAAAATATATACTTCCAAGAGTATAAACGGTATAAATAACATATTTATATTAAAACTAACTTTACAAACTATAAATACTATTACCATAGCTCCAAGAGAGAATATCATATTCACTAAAGAACTTGTAACTTTTGAGAAAGTAAATATATACTTAGGTACATAAGTCTTTTTCATAAGTGCGGCATTACCCACAATAGAGAACATAGCTTGGTTTGTTGATTCTGAAACAAAACCGAATATAGTCTGTCCTATTATCAAATATGCAGGATAATTAACTATGTCTGATTTAAACATATTTGAAAATACTATAACCATGATTATCATTATCATAAGTGGATTAAGTACACTCCACAAATAACCCAAAAAAACTTCTTCTATACTTTAACTTTATATCCTTACTTACAAGTTGTCTAAGCAAAGGTTCATAATGTTTAAAAAGTATTTAATCTATCTATCATTTTTTTAACATTTTTTTCTGTTCCTTTATAGAAAATATTTAAATCTAACTATAAGAGAAAGTGGGAAATATAAACTATATCTGCTTTCTCTAAGTATTTTTTTATAGCTGGGTTTCTCACACTCTTATATATACCCAAATATTCCTTTTTTTATTTTTTTATCTAAACTAATCAAATTTTTCTTTACATGAGCATCCAAGACTTAAATAAATCTTATATTGACTCACCAAAGTTCTTGAGCAAATATTAGCTAGAGCCTTAGATCTACTATCATTTTTTTATTGTTTGCTAAATAATATTCTAATAAATCATCTAAAAACCTTTTCGTGTTGAGTACAACGCTTTTTGCATATTTTTTTCATATCCATACTTTGACTATTCATACCTATATTATATATATACACAGGTTTCCTTGTAAATAAAACTGTATTTATATAAGGTAAGGGATAAGCTATGTATTCTACATCTACATAAAAAAACATTTCTCTCTTATTCTTTTTATTCATTTTTTTAAGAATTTCTGTTTTTTTATAGTATAACTATGCATCTTCAAAAAAAGTTTTATCTACTATATCTTCCACTTTTATAAGTTTTTATAATATTCTATATTTGTGGCTAATTCTTCTACTTCTTTACTAAGTTTTTCCTGTTTTAAAATCTCGCCAATAAAAAAATTACTTAAAAACCAAGTCGGCATCAGTATTTTTTTCAGACTCTTTATCAAATCAATAAAAGGCTTCTTTTTTTCTACAAAATCATCTCCGTCAACCACCTTAAAAATACTTAGCACGGATACTTCTATACCTTTATTAATGGTAGAACCATGTCCTCCATTTTCTTTATTTATGAGCTTAAAACTGGAAGGATACTTTTTTTACATATTCTAGGGCAATACTTTCCGACCTATCATTAGAACCGTCATTTATAATAAGTATTTCTATATCTTCCAGTATCTCTTCTATAATAAAAGAGGAAAGACAAGTATTCAAAAAAATTTTTTTCCATATTATATGTAGGCACAACTACAGATAAAAATTTTTCTCCATTTTCTCTCCTTTTTATATAGCAATTATGTAGATTATTAAGACACTTAATCTATACTATAAATTTTTATAGTCTTATAATTATACTATATTTATTCTTATTATACTACTAATATTATTTTTTTAGCTTTTCTTAATCTTTTTCATTCTCTCTTCCGTAGAAGAAAAATATATTGTTGAATAACACCTGCATAACCTTCATATCTAGCAAACGGGAAATTTCCGTTATAATGTCTATCTATCATCTTTTTGTATCCAGACATCTATAGGAAACGCCGCTATTCTATAATAACCAAATAAGGCTACACAAGAGGCTACTTTTTATTCCTACACCTTTTTAGACTCATAAGCTCTTTTTAATAAATTTTCATCATCTAAATCAGATATCTTTTCTAAGTCTATTTTCCCACTTGTTACAGAAACTGCTACTTCTTTTTATATAACTACTTCTATATCCTAGTGAACAAGAATTCAAATCATCTACATCTGCATTTGCAAGCTCACTAGGTGTTGGAAAAAAAGCATATTTACCATTTTTTTAATTTCTTGCCATATTTTTTTCACAAAGTTTTTTTCTATAGCGGATTTTATGGCAGGTATAGATTTTCTTTGGGATATTATAAAAAGAAATAAGCATCTCCCATTTATCTTGCTTTTAAAAATTCTTATACCTCTGGAATATTCTAAGGCTTTATTTAAAAAATATATCTTCTTTAGGTATATTTACAGAAAAAAAGTATCATAATCTACTTTTTAGATCAAAAATACTCTTCCCAATATTCTTCAAACTCTTCTTTAGTACATTCCAAATAATATTCGCTACATTCTATACCATCTATATTTTTTTTACAAACTTCTTTTTATTTTTTTAGGTATCTATCACCTGCTAAGAGTTCAAATTCATTTTCACCCAACATATTAAATCTAAAAAAATTTGTCCACTATCGGCAATCTTTCTCATATCCAACTGTGTATTAGCTATATTCATATATACTCCCTAGATAGTCTTTACCATAACTCCGTTTATTTCCACATCTTCCGCCGCTATAAGTATACATTTCTTGCCGTCTATGTATCCGGTGCTAACTTGCCCCATACAATCAGGATCTATCTTTATACTGATACCCGGTCTTTTTAATTTCAATTTTTTTAACATCAATTATATTTTTCAGCTACCACTTTTTACATCAGAGCTTTCTAATTTATCATATAAGTCCAAGGATTTATCATCAACTCCTGCTGATGAGAGTACCCTTAGCATATCATTCTTATCTAATATTAAAGGTCCCTCTTTTTCGTCATGCTCCGCTATCATATCACTTATTTTATCATATACTTCCGCCATCATCTCTACATTCATATTCTCAGAGCCCACCTGTTGTATAGCTGATAAAACACTTTCTTTCTGTTCACTTACACTTAATGGTGCCTCACTATCAAACATCTCATATATAAAATTCGGCATTATCTCATTTATTTTCTTGCTAAAATATAATACCTCATAGACATTAGTCTTTCTATCATCAAAACTTGGATACAAAAAGCCCTGCATAGGCACATCAACTATCCAATCTCTCACCCTGTTTTCTATATTATTCTTTATAGCGTTATAGCCTAATGAAGCCTTAGAAAGCTTTACAGGGCAAATACTACATAAAAGCGCATGATATACTTCATCACTGGCATCTTCCATTAGCATATTATCATTTGTCTTTCCGGGTATATCGTAAACTATATCTATAAGAATTATAAAATAATTCTCATTATACTCATATCCTGATATTATTTCTTTGAAAAAAACTTCTAAGAGTTCATCATCTTCTAGCTTACTTTGTCTAAGTTTAAATAAAAAAATTCACCGGCTCCACCTTCTTCTAAGGCCGCATTTTCAAGCTCTATATTTATCAAGTTTCTACCCAAAGTACCTGAAAGAGTTTTTCTAAATATCTCTTCATACTTAAAACAGTCTTCCTCTCCCAAAGAATAAAAGGCATCTTTTTGTATAAATTTGACTTCTTTTTCGGCATCTACATAACAACCCACTATTTTTAGTTATTATATTGCTATCTTTTTTTAAATTGTTTTTATCTCAAGTACATCAGCTTTATTCATATCTATTCCTATCTTTCAATTAATTGATATATTATTGCATTAATAATAGCGGCACAAATATTACTTCCACCCTTTCTTCCTCTGGCAACTATTGCCGGAACATCCATGCCAAGTATTAATTCCTTTGATTCTACAACATTCACAAAAGCCTACCGGTACAGCTACTATCATATCAGGCTTGAACTCACCTTGCTTATCTAATTCATATAGCCTTATAAGAGCCGTAGGTGCATTTCCTATTGCTAAAAATAACATTACAGCCTTCTTCTTTTTTTATTTTAGCCGCCTTATCCATACATATAGCCGAACGTGTAAGTCCTCTTTCTTTTGCTTCCCTTATCACATCCTCATCTGCTATAAAAATTTCTAACTTCTGCTCCCAGCTTTGCAAGTATACTTTTATTCATCCCTGCCATAGCCATGCTGGTATCTGTAATTATAACTGTTTTTTTCTTTAAAAAGAGCAAAAGCTTTATTTATTACATCTTTATGGAAAATAAGGTTTTTCTCATAATCAAAAATCTGCCGCTGTATGTATACAACGTTTTACTACTAATAATTCTTCGTTTGTAAACCTTTCAAGTGCTTCTTTTGACATCTCACTTTCTATTATTTCCATACTTCTTTTTCTATTAATTCCGGTTTTACTATTTCTATATTTTCTAACATTTTATCCTCTAACTTTATCTATCTATACCGATTATTCTATAAATTTCATTCATATCCACATTTTCTCTAATTAGATTTTCTAATTTATCATATTCTTTCTCTATATATTCTTCCATATTTATAGGCTTTTTCCAAGCTTATACCTTTTTTTCCTGCTACATACGAAAGTATATCATATACAAAGTCTTCATTATCAAATATGCCATGTAAATATGTTCCAACTACATTACCGGTCTTAGCAATTAGACCATCCATTCTTCCATCTTCTAATTCTAGCAAGGGTCTATCTTCACCTAGGCCGGTAGTTTTTTTCCTAAATGTATCTCATATCCTTTTTACTATACTATCTTTAGTTAAAAAAACTCCGTACTTTCTAAGATTTTTACCACTTATTTGTACCGTTTTTTTATCTTTTTTTCAAATATAGTAGCGGCATTTAGAAGTCCTATACCTTTAGTTTCTAATCCATTTTCCATATTATAAGGGTCTTTTAAATCTTTTCCCAGCATTTGATAGCCACCACAAATACCTATTATAAGTTTATCTTTAGCGCTTCTATAGATAAGACTCTCCAAACCATTTTTGTCTTATAGCAAGTAAATCATCTATAGTATTTTTAGTCCCCGGTAGAATAATTATATCCGGATTTCCAAATTCTGCTACTGTATTAACATATCTAAGACTTACATTATCAAAACGTTCCAAAATATCAAAATCAGTAAAATTTGATATGTGGGGAAATCTTATGACAGCTATATCTATAGCTTTTATAGTCTTTTTATCTGTCAATCTTTCACTAAGACTATCCTCATCTGCTATATCTATTCTTTTCATAGGAACTGTACCAAGAACTTTTTTACCAAGTTTCTTTTCTATCATATCAAGTCCGGGTTTTAATATACTTACATCGCCTCTAAACTTATTTATTACTAAGCCCTTAATACGCTCCTTTTCATGTTCTTCCAAGAGTTCTACCGTCCCATATAAAGCCGCAAAAACTCCACCTCTGTCTATATCTCCTACTAAAATAGCATCACAATCTATTATATCAGCCAGTCCTAGATTTACTATGTCATTTTCTTTAAGATTTATCTCAGCCGGAGAACCTGCACCTTCTATAACACAAATATCATATTCTTCCTGTAATTTCTCATAAGCTTCTTTTATATATGGTATCAATTCCCTTTTTTTTGCAAAATAATCTTTTGCACTCATATTAGAAAGCACTTTACCACCAACTATAACTTGCGAACCTGTATCTGAATTTGGCTTTAAAAGTATAGGATTCATATATACACTCGGCTCAATTCCACAAGCTCTTGCTTGCATAGCTTGAGCCATACCTATCTCATAACCCTCTTTAGTTATATATGAATTCAAAGCCATATTCTGAGATTTAAAAGGACAAACCTTATAGCCGTCTTTTTTTAATACTCTTAATAAGCCTGCAGTTATAAAAACTTTTTTTCCCGAATTTGACATAGTTCCAAGAATCATTATAGCTTTCATCTAAAAATACTCCTTAAATACATTAATAAGTTTTATATTATCCTTATGTGTTCTTATTGCTATTCTATAATATCTTCCGTCCAAGCCTCTATAGTTAGAACAAGAACGAATAAGTATCTTATATTTAAGTAGATATTCTTCAAAAATCATCATAATTTTTTTATCAAATCTTAGTAATATAAAAATTTGCCTTTGATTCATATACCTTTATCTTTAAATCTTCCAACTCTTGTATAAGATATTTTCTTTCTTTTTCTATCAAATCTAAATTTTTTTATTTTTTTAAGTCTATATACATATCAGCAGCTAAATCTGCCACTCTTAATGCTAAGGTATTTATATGCCAATGTGGGTTTAATAGATCCATACTTTTTAAAAAAGAATCTATCAGATGAAATAGTATAACCTAATCTAAGGCCTGCAACAGCAAATAATTTAGTAAAAAGAACGTAAGATTATAAGTTTTTTTATTCTCCTCTATATTACTAACCAAGCTATATTTATCTTCTTCTAAAAATAAAATCCATAAAACATTCATCTAAAAACAAGATATATATCTTTTTTTCCTTGCATTTTTTTAGTATTTTTATTTAAAAATTTCTTTTTCTACAAGACAGGAGCTTGGATTATTTGGATTACATATAAATATAGCCAATATATCATTATCCAAAAATATCCAATATACTTTCATCTAACTTTAGATTTTCTTTATCCATATCATAATATACTAAGTCTATATCTTCATATATCCTAAAAAGCTTTTCTATATTCTATGAAGCTAGGTTCTACAAATAATACTTTCCTTTTCTTACCTTTTTTTAGATTTAGAAATGCCGCCAGTTTATATATAATATCTATAGCACCACTTCCCAATCTTATATAAGATTTATTTATATTATGTAAAGAAGCCAGTTTAATATATATGTCCTCATAATCAGTTTCAGGATAATAAACTATATCATCTATACTGTTATATAGTTTTTTTCTTTTTATTTCTTTTTTTCCATCAAAAAAAGGACTTATATTAGCTGAAAAAAATCGAAAAAAACTCTCCGACTTCTATATTACTTTTTTTAGATATTTCTAATACTTTTTCCACCATGAAAATCTCTAAATACTTCCACTTACTACTCTTTTTCTGAAATTTAAAACTTTTTACTTTCTGTATTCGTGTGAGAAATTTTTTTATCATACAACTTGGATAATTCGTATTCATCACCCAAGAAATCTCCTACAACTACTAAGGCTGTCTTGCTTATACCGGCCTCTTTTACCAGTCTTGCTATATTATTCAAATTCCCTCTTACTATCTTTTTGCTCTTCCCACGAAGCCTTGTATACAACTGCCACAGGTGTATTTTTCCGCATAACCTGTTTTTTTAGCCCTAGCGGCAAGTTCATCTATAACTCCTATACTGAGAAAAAAACAATCATAGTTGCTCTATGTTTTGCAAGTTCTTCTATTCTTTCTTTATCAGGGACCGGAGTCCTTCCCTCCATTCTTGTTAATATAAGAGTTTGAGTAACAGCCGGCAAGGTATACTCTTTTTTTAAAGCCGCCGCTGTAGCCAAGAATGAGCTGATGCCGGGTATAACTTCATATTCTATGTCATACTCATCCAATCTATCCATTTGTTCTCTTATAGCTCCATAAATAGAAGGATCTCCTGTATGTACCCTTGCAACCATCTTTCCTGAAAAAACTGCATTCTTTGTTACTTCTATAACCTCATCAAGATTCATGGAAGCAGAATTATATATAAAAGCACCCTTTTTCGCATCTCTTAGAACTTCCTTATTAACTAAAGAACCTGCATATATTATTACATCTGCCTCATCTATTATCCTCTTACCTTTTTATACTTATAAGTTCAGGATCTCCCGGTCCTGCTCCAACAAAAATATACTTTTGACATATCCTTACCTTTTTCTATTTTATGATACTTACCTTTGCACAAAAATATACAAGTTTATTTTTTTGTATCATTACTATATATCTTGTATACAGTATCACTTAAAAAAATAATACTTATATTATTTGCTACAAATATAATCAACTTGGTTGCTAATATTAATAAAATAACAAGTAAAAATACTTGAAATATACATAAGATTATTTACTTTTTTTATATCCTCTATATTTACTTTTCTTATCTCATCTCCTATAAATTCTTTTTCATACAATTTCCCAAAATAATATGCCGGTCCTGCTAATTTTATTCCAAATAAGCCTGCCACAACCGCCTCAGTCTGTGCAGAATTAGGAGAAGCATGTTTAAATCTATCTCTTATAAAAAAATTCTTATGCCTTCTTCTGTACTCGCATTAGGAAAGAATAGACTTGAAATAAGTAACATTAAAGCTCCCAGTCTGGAGGGAATAAAATTCAATACATCATCAAATTTTGCACTAAAATAACCAATATCTTTATACTTATCATCTTTATATCCTATCATAGAATCCAAAGTATTTACTACTTTATATACAACTATTCCTGGTACAAAAAAATATAGTATAATAAAAATAAAGGTGCAACAACCCCATCACTGAAATTTTCCGCTATAGTCTCAATAGTAGCTTTTATTATACCCTCTACACTAAGATTTTTTTGTATCTCTTCCAACTATCATAGAAACATCTTCTCTTGCCTTTTTCTACATTACCTCTTTGTAAACTTTTTATATACTTTCATACTTTCATCTCTTAGAGATTTACAAGCTATTAATTGATAAACAACTATAACAGAAAAATATTACATAGGCCATATTTAACTTAAAAATATGCCAGTAATACTAAAGGAATACTGTAAATAAAAAAACCATTATAAATACACTAAGTATCAGTATAAAAAAACCGTAAAAGCTTTTAAACTTGTTTTTAGTGTTTTTTTCTATCTCTTTCTCTAAAAAAAGTTTTCCAATTTTTTTAATTACAAGACCATAAAAATCTAACAGGGTGAGGAATAGAATAAGGATCGCCAAATACTAGGTCCAATAAAAAAAGCTAGTATTAATATAATTAAATTCACCTCTAAAAAAACATAAAACTCCTAATAAATAAGTCCTAACAATATAAGAAAAAAATAAGTTCGCACATTTGAAAAAAATGCCCACATAAATCTCCGTTACTCCACCAAACTCTTTTTTTGCCATAAAAAAATATGAAAAAAATAAAAATACATTAAACAAGTCAAAAAAAGATATATGGCTTTTCTACTTATAAATACCATAACTACACGGAAATTATTATTATTAAACTTAAAACTACTATAGCTATATTTATTTTTTTGCAGGTTTAGTAAAAGTTTGTGCAAGTCCACTTCCTCTGGCATTCTTCACTATACTAAGAGATAAAGTAGAATATGCTCTAACTAAAACTGCACTAAGTGCAAATAAATATATTTGCGTATCAGATACTATTTCTGTCATAGCCCCGAAATATATCAAAAATATATATTAAGCCACCTATTATCGCATAGGCTCCAACATGACTATCTTTTAGAATCTCCAACTTTTTTTCTCTAGTTTGATTTGAACCCAAGGCATCACAAGTATCAAGATAACCGTCAAAGTGTATACCACCTGTATATATTATAGAAAGTATACTGAGTATACAAGTTCTAAATATCAGCCCTATATTCAATATAAAAACTAAGTTTCCATACTAATATATAAAAAAAGCTTCTATCACACCTACTAATGGAAAGAAAATAAGAACATACTTCATATTTTTCACTTTTCCATTTCGCATAAGGAAGAGGCAAAATTGAATACATATTAAAACTCATAAGTATAGAATTTAAAAATATCTTTCATATAAACTTCTTTCATATCTTTCCAAAAAAATTTTTTTCTATAATGATTTTATCAAAAAGATAAGTATTAAACAAGACCGACTTATATATAAGTATGTATGATTAATAATTCTATCTACAAATACCGGAGTATTATATTAACTTATCTACAAAAATTATAATATAAGAAAAAAATATAAACTTCTCCAAATTATTAAGTACAATTTTATCTTATAAAGATAATAAAATATCTTATTTAAGCTAATTTCTTTTTAAAAGTATCCTATAAAAATAAGGAAAAAAATAAAAATAAATTAATAATAATTATTATTTTTTTATATTGACAAGTATATTTAGCAGTGCTATCATAATCACATAGCAAAGATAAGTCTTAAAAAAATAATCTTTTAAAAGCTTATCTTTACAGTATAAATCAGTAAAAATATATAAGAAAGAGGTATTAATTATGAGTAAATTAGTTTCAAACTTAAATCAATTATTAGCAGATCTTAACGTACTATATCGCAAGGTACAAAATTATCATTGGAATATTAAAGGAAAAGAATTTTTCCAACTACATGCAAAGCTTGAAGAGTATTATGATTATATAAATGAACAAGTTGATGAGGTTGCTGAAAAGATTCTTATGATAGGCGGACAACCTTTAGGTAGGCTTAAAGACTATCTTGAAATTTCTAAGATTCAAGAAGCTGAAAATGTAAAAAAATTTCCGCTGCTGATGTTTTAGATAGTATAGAGAAAGATTTTAAATATATCAAAGATGAAATTCTAGCTTTAAAAGTAGAAGCCGACAACGAAAATAATTATGAAATTTCTGCTTTAGCTGATGAACTGGCTTCAGGCTACAGCAAAGCTATATGGATGATTTCACAAGCTAGACTATAATTTGTTTTCTCTTTTTCCTTTTTAGAATATATAACTTGCTTAAATAACCTTTAAGTAGTAAAAAGCAAGACAAGATACTGACACTTCTATATCTTGCCTTGCTTTTTTATTTTTCTAAAGATATCATACTAATAATTATCTTTATTATATAGTTTACTATATACAAATTCCTTAACTAATCTATATATTACAGCAAATATAGGAGTAAAAAATACCATTCCTAATATACCGAAAAGTCCCCCACCTATACCGGCGGCCGCCAGAGTAAATATAGCAGGTAAACCTACTGACTGACCTACCACTCTAGGGTAGACTATATTATCTTCTATAAATTGTATTACATTAAACACTACTATTGAAAATAAGGCTTTTATAGGACTATCCACAAAAATAAATAAAGCTCCTATAAGCATTGCACTCATAGATCCTACATAAGGTATGAATGATAATACTCCTGCCAAAACACCAACCATTACACCATAAGGCATACCTAAAACAGTATATGAAACTGCTATCATAATTCCTATTATAAATGCTTCTATAATTTTACTAAGCAAAAATTTATCATAAGTTTCTACTGATACTCTTCCAACATAACAAATCTTCTCTATAATTTTTATCTGATAAAAAAATACTTTCATCAGTTTGATACACATACTCATAAGATGTTCTTTTTGAAACCAAAAAAATTTATCATAAAAAAATATGCCTAAAAAAATATAGAAAAAAAGTTAGAAAAAAATAGCAGAGGCATTTAAAGTGATATTCATTAATATATCTACAATCTTATCCATAGATATAAAAGTCTGCATTTGTCTTATTATGGTATTTGCTATATCTTGATTTAAAAAAACTGACTATCTCTTAGTATACTTTCTACTTGTAAATAGAATTTTTGTTGCCACCTCAACTAAACCCGAAAAAAAGTTTTAGTTAGATTAGGAATAATAACCAGCATACAAGTTACTAAAAATAAGTATTACCAAGACAAGCGTACTAAGTATAGCCAAAGTTCTTTTTAAATTTTTTTCAAACCTAGCTTATCTAAAAAGATCTTCAATTCTCTTCATAGGTACATTCAAAAATAAAAAGCTAAAAATAGCACCTATTATTATAGAATTTATCATAGCGATAAAAGTCTTTATTCCACTTAAAAATACTGCTCAGATTTAGGACTATAGCAAGCATAATTGCTGCAAATATTATTATTCTATATATATCCTTTATTTTATTATACACTTACTTCTCCTTCATACAGACTAGGATGTTTCAAAATATATCTCATATATTTTACACAAAGCTTCTTCACCTTCATCTTTATTTATTAAAAGTAGTTTCTCTAACAAAGCTTTGGTGTCTTTATGTATATGTATACCTTTTTTTCACGCAAACTATAATACTCCCATGGAACAGCTGTAGTATAGTCTTTACCTGCATATACTCTAGATGCCGCTATTCTATCACAAGTCATCTCAAGAACATACTTCAAAGGCATTTTCATACCTTGTAAACCATCATCCGGATTAAAAGTATAATCAATCCAATATTCAAAATGGTGCTTATTTCTACCTTTTATGATGTAACCAAGCAGTAGAGTAACCTTTTTCTAATTTTTCAGCTGCATTAGGGCTTCTAGTCCCTTGATAATATTTTACACCTACTAAAAACTCTGTAAGACTATATTTACTAAGATCATGCAACAAACCTTGTTTTATTAGTCCCACTCTAAAACATAATCCCATCACTTTAAATTTATGTATAGTTATAGTTTTAAAAATGTTTAAAAAAATTACTGAAATATTCTTTATGCATAGCATTTACCTCTAGTTACTTGCTTTAGTTAATAGTTCTTCTAATTCATCTACTCCTAAATTATATTTCTTAGAGCAAAAATGACAGGCTACTTCTATATCCTTTCCTTCATCTATCATTTCATTCAACTCTTTTGCTCCTATACTGATAAGAGCTTTTTCTATCTTTTCTTTGCTACAATCACATTTAAAAGAAATATCCAACTTATCATTAATTTCCAGTTCTAAATCTCCCAAAATAAGTTTGAGTATTTCCTCCGGTGTTTTCCCCTCACTTAGCAAGGCTGTTATAGGTGCTAAAGTAGGTATGATACTTTCAAGCTTTTCTATTACCTCTTCCGGACAAAATGGCATAAGTTGTATAATAAATCCACCTGCACTATTTACCGTATTATCCTTATTCATAAGAACACCTAAAGCAACACTGGATGGTATTTGTTCACTTGTTGCATAATAATAAGTTATATCTTCTGCTATCTCTCCGGAAATAAGTTCAACTTGACCTACATAAGGCTCTTTCAATCCTATATCTGAAATAACACTTAAAATACCTACACCTATAGCTTCTGCTACATCTAATTTTCCTTTACTATTTGGTGGTAAAATTACATCCGGCACAAAAGGATAGGCTTTTTACATTTCCTTTTGCTGTTGCTGTTGCTATAGCCGCTTTCATTGGGCCGCTACCTTCTATTTTTAGAGTCAATAAATCCTCTTCATTTTTCATCATACTACCCATCATAGCAGCTGCTGACATTAAACGTCCTAATGCCGCTGTTACTACAGGACTGGTATTATGTGCATTTTTAGCATACTCTACAATTCCCTTTAGTTGTACAAGCAAAAAGCTCTTATCATTCCCTTTGCCGCACTTGCTCTAACTATATAATCTGACATATCTACCTACTTTCCATTTTCGCACATAGTTATTAAATATCTTTGAGTTTCTTCATTTATATCTAATAAAGTATCTGCATCTACAACTTCTTTAAAAATCAAACCTGCTTCCGCCGCCGCCTCTTTAATTTCTTCTAAACTATAGGCTCTTTGTATGTGTTTTTTTCTTCATATCTTTCATATAAATCATCTTCATCACTTTTTAATATATAAAGATAAATCATACTCATTTAGTTTGCTTTCTTTATCAAACTCATTTTTCCCAGATAAAACTTCCCAACTCGCTATTTTTCGGCAAAGGTATTATTTGCTAATATTTTATCATACTTGTAAAAAAAGTATTACAGTCAAATATAAATAAAAGCTTTAGGATCCAAATAATTATTCACCAATTTAAAAAAACTTTAACTAAATCTTTTGTAATCCAAAAATATAATTTATGCTATCACAACAGCTTACTATAGCTGCACAAGTTCCATACAATTCAAATTCTCTCATATCTTGACATAAATATAATATATTATCATTTTCTGACATTTTTTTTCTCTGGCAATGTTTAACATATCATAAGAATTATCTATACCTATCATATCAAAAACCTGCTTTTGATAAAAAGCTCTGTAATATTACCTGTTCCACATCCTAAATCCGCTACTATGCCATCTTCTATATTATAGTTTTTTTAGTATATTTATAATATTTGTCGCCCAAGTTTTATAAGGAACATCTAGCATATATCTATCATAGACTAAAAGCAAAACTGGAATATGCATCCATAAAATTCCCTCTTTTTCTCTAAATATAAACCAGAGGTAAGAAAAATACCTCTGGTCTTAATCTAAGTATTAGTTTTTACCACAACAATGTTTATATTTTTTTTACCGCTTCCACAAGTACAAGGATCATTTCTTCCAACTTTTTTACCCTTTACTACTGTTCCGCTCTTCTTTTGAGATAAGTATAATTCTTTTCTCTTTTCAGAAGTAAATATCTTATCCCAAGCTTCAAGGTTGTATAACCAATCGGCTCTTGCTTCAACCATATTGTAGTATAGCTTTTCTAAGTCTATGTCCAGACTTATAACTGTATCTTCTTCCATTGTTTCTATTGGATTCGCTACTTTTAAAGAATCATTAATTCCATCTAAGAAACCTGTTATTGTTTGTATATCTGTACCATATTTTTTAGCAAGCTCTTTAACAGTCATACTAACAACTTTTTCAGGTTCTTCTAAAAGTTGCTCATAAATACCCTTTTCCACCAAGAAATATTGTTTCCATAATATTTCTCTTTCTTTTTCATTAGTTTGATCACTATATGCTTTAACTCTCCAGTTCTCTAGTAAAGTCATAATTAACCCCTTTTCAACTTCTTCCTCTTTAGAATAAACTTGTAACATTATATATTAATTTCTCATCTTTTGCAATCTACTATTTTCCCTTATTATTTAATATCAGTATCTTCATAGAAAAAAACTTTATTATATCTGTATACTTCATACCGGAATGTGCCATCTCATTTGCCGCATTTTTGACTCATTCCAACTCCATGCCCGTAGCCACCACCTTTTTATCTTGAAATTTATAATATTATTTTCATCCGGTTCTTTGGCCTCTATATAGAAGAAAGAACTAGGTAAAGAGGAAAAATTTTTCCTACCTTTTTCTCCATTATTCTTTATGACATTAATTAAATCAGAACCTAAAGCGGCTCTTACCGAATTATGTCCTTTTATTTTATATTTCCCATCCTCTCCTACTACTTCTATTTCTTTTTACTATTCCACCTTCTCCTCTTTTTGTTATATTTATAGCTAAAAACATTACCTACCTTTGTTATTTTGTCATTCAAAATCTTATTTGTAGTGTTTACTTCCCATCTATAAAAAAATCATAATTTTTTTCTCATAGGCTTTTTTTCATCTACTTCATCTATAAATTTTTTTAAAGCTTGAATTAGTTGTAATATTAAGAACCTTTTTGTCTTTAGAGATACTATAACTCTTTAAATAAGGTATCTCTTCTTCACTTGCCCCCCAAATAGTACCGTCTGTACTAACTCCTGCAGATGTAGAATAATAAAATGTTTGAGCAAATTCTCCCTTATATAGAACTCTCATTCCTTTAGTTTCTTCTACTGCTCTATCTGTGTTTTCACTAGTATTTTTTTATTAGCATATACCTGATAATTAATACTATCGTCCAGATTAGCTCCAAAAACCCTAAGTTCACCACCACTTGCTATTGTTCTACAGGTATATGTTCTGGCAACAACAGCCTGTGCTTTTAGAGCTTCAAGTTCAAAACTGCTTGGCATCTCACTAGGAACAACCTTTTTCAAATACTCATCTATAGAAATATCATTAATCAAATATATAGAATTTTTCTTTTTTTACTATTTCTAAATATCCTTTATAGCCGGGTACTCCTATATCCCTTTTTAGACTTTTTTTACCTTTTATTTCAACATTATCGTCTGCACTTCTTATACTTATTCTTTCATTGTCCTTCAAATTTTCTTTTAGTTAGACTGTAATCTTGATTTGCCGGAATATTTATATCTGCATTATCTTTTCGTACTATAAGTCCTGCTTCACTATTTAAAGTTATGGTATTATGATGTCTAACTTTAAAAAAAGTCATTCATAATAAGAACTCTTACTCTACTATAATCATAATCCCTCACTTTTATAGCCGCAGCTATAGTATTCTCATTATCTATATAAAATTCATGAGTATCTGTTCCTACTATTATTTTTCCAAGGCTTTCTCTACTCATACTATCTCTATTAAAAAGATGTAAATTCCTTGGCTAAAAAGAAATCTTCCATGGCCTTCTATTTCTATTGCAGTGTTATCTACTGATAAAACTCTTCCACTTATTTTGGTGCTTTTTACATCCATACTTTGTACTACAGAAGCTTTCAATCTAATATCAGCAATAATTTCACCCTTTTTTTCTAAGTCTTTCACATTTTTTTGATATTTTAAATTCTCTTTTAGAATTCAAAACCAAAGCTTCCAGTTTATCACCTTTTATATTACTTATCAGTACATTATTATATTCTATTTCATCACTTATAACTTCTTCTAAGTAAAAATATCTCATCATCCAAGACTAAAAGTTTTTAATTTTTTTATCTCTATACCTATATAAATTCAAGCCGTCATCTGCATAATAAGTATTTTTTTATCATTTGTATTTACTTTATCTATATTTTTTTATATTTTTTTCCACCTCATATATAATAGAATCTATTTCTTTAGCTTGACCGGCCTTTTTCATAACTACTATTAAAAATATACTAAAAAAACTTATAGAAACTAGGAAGGTCAACGTATTCACTTCCTCTATACTTCTTATATAAATTTTCTATTTCTTCATTTTGGGGCAGTTTAGAATATATCAACTTCAATTCTTCAAACGTCAAAAAGCCCTCCATATTCTTCTTAGAGAGCTTTTCATCTATTATTTTATTTTTTTAACAAATAATCAACATATACCTTAGCATCTATATCTTCTATACCGCTATATTCTCATTATCTTTCAGCAAATTTTTGTTTATTAGTCATAGTCAAAGTAATAGCTCTAAATGCCTTTTTCTCTTGTAATATTGTTTCTATTTCCTGAACAAGCCACAAGTAAAAATTATTATAAAGGTAAATATTAAAAAAACTTACTTTTCATTAAACCTCTTCATCTGTCTTTACATATACTTTAGTTTCTTTATCTATGTAATTCAAATTCAAATAAGATTCACTTTCTGTAGATAAATCTTTTTGCCAAAGCTAGGGCTGACTGTCTTGATAAAAAAATCTATATACTATGGCAAAGGTCGGTACTCCCTATAATCATACCTACTATACCAAATATACCACCAAATAACAAGATGGAAAATAGTATCCAAAAAAACTAGGTAGACCTGTTGTTTGTCCTAATATTTTAGGTCCTATAATATTTCCATCAATTTGCTGTAATATGAGTATCCATATAGCAAATTGTAAAGCCTGAATAGGTGAAACAAGTAATAATATAAATATTGACGGTATTGCACCCTATAAAAGGTCCAAAAAAATGGTATTACATTAGTTACACCTACCACTACTGAAATAAGTAGAGAATATTTCATATGTATCAAACTCATAAATACATAATTTATAATACCTATAATAAGAGAGTCTATTATTTTTTTCCCACTATGAATTGAGAAAAATACTCTTTTTATATATCTTGTCTCTTCAACTACTATATTAGCTACACTCACCGGTAAAAAAACTATATAGCAAGCGTTTAACCTGTGCTGATAAGGATAATTTTTATATTTAATAAATAGGTCATAACTATAAGACCTATAATAATATTAAACACCTGTCTTATAATATTTATAAAAACCTGAAGAAACATTACTTATATAGGTATTTAGATTAGGTAATATATTATCAGCCAAAAAAATTACTGATACTATCATCAATGTTAACCAGATAACCGACAACATACCCTCTAACTTCCGGATAATTATTTAATAAATTATATATATTTTCAGACCATCTATCCATATCAGCCGGCAAGGTTTTTAGCTACATCACTTATACTTTTTATTATCTGTGGAATAAGCATCATAACAAGAGCTATTACAATACCCACAATAACTATCAAACAAACAAAAAGTAGCTATGGCTTTCGACCATCTATATTCTTTTCCTTTAAGGAACTTTATTTTTCTTAAAGAATTTATTTAAAAAAATTTGTACTTCTATTATATATAGGAGCAACCAAAAATGCCATCACTGCACCATACGTAATAGGTGTAAGTATAGAAAATATTTTATTTGCTATACTATGTAAAACCTCAAATCTATTGAGTATAAACCAAAATGTGATAGAGGCAATAATAACTAGAAAAGCTGTCAAACCTAAATGTAAATAATTTCTATACTTATCTTTCACACTTATTCTCCTTTATTTAAACAAAAAAACACCTATTAGTGTGTTTTTAAATAGCCCCGGATGACGGTCTCGTTTTTATTGACGCCTAGCAAAAGCTAGGTGGGTTAGCTCACTCCTAAATCTGCCGTCCACATAAAAGAGGCTTGACATCCGTAAGATGATATTGCAATCCCGAAAATCAAAATGTAGGTTCAAGAAATACAAGATTATCGTTCATCCCAGAAACATATTAACATTTTAATACCCACAAAAATAGGTATATAAGATTATCTTACAAGGTCTATTATATAACCTTTTACTGTTTAATTCAACAATTTATTTTTTTAGACCAAAAATATTATAGTTCTTCTTTATTTTTCATTCAAATTTTTCATCTATAATATCTTCTTCAGGAGTAGCTGCGCTTTCTTTTTTTCTTCCTTAGGTTCCTCTATACCTTTTTATTTCCCTAAAGATTTTCATAAATTCCTTACCTGTAATGGTTTCTTTTTCAATAAGAAAAAGCAGCCAGTTTATCCATAACTTCTTTATTTTCTCTTAACATAGATAAAGCTTTTTCATAGGACAGCTTTAATATTTCCATTACCTCTTTATCTACCTCTGTAGCTGTATCATCGCCACAATTCATTACGGCTCTGCCGGAAAGATATTGATCTTCTTGCTTAGAAAGACCCATAAGACCGAATTTATCACTCATACCATATTGAGTAACCATAGCTTTAGCGATACCGGTAGCCTTTTCTATATCATTACTTGCACCTGTTGTAACATCTCCAAATACAATCTCTTCGGCAGCTCTACCACCAAATAAGCCAACTATCATATCTTCAAGTTCTGCTTTTGATTTTAAATAAGTTTCTTCTTCAGGAACATACATAACATAACCCAAAGCTCCCATAGTCCTAGGTACTATAGTTATTTTTTGTACAGGTTCTGAATTTTTTTGTAAAGCCGAAATAAGAGCGTGTCCAACTTCATGATATGAAACTATCTTTCTTTCTTTTTCGTTTAATACTCTGTCTTTCTTTTCTTTACCTACCAGAACAACCTCAACAGCCTCAAATAAATCTTTTTGAGATACTGCTTTTCTACCTGCTCTCACAGCTAAAATTGCAGCCTCATTAATCATATTGGCTAGATCTGAACCTACAGCACCGCTAGTCGCTAAACCTATCTCTTCCAAATTAACTGTTTCATCCATAGAAACATCTTTTGCATGAACCTTTAATATGGCAACTCTACCTTTTAAATCAGGTCTATCTACTATTACTCTTCTATCAAATCTACCCGGTCTAAGTAAGGCCGGATCTAATATCTCAGGTCTATTTGTTGCCCCAAGAACAAGTAAACCTTTTGAGGAATCAAAGCCATCCATCTCAGATAAAAGCTGATTTAAAGTTTGTTCTCTTTCATCATTGCCACCAAATCTGGAATCTCTGGACTTTCCTATTGCATCTATTTCATCTATAAACACTATAGCAGGCGCTGCAGCTTGTGCTTGCTTAAATAAATCTCTCACTCTTGAGGCGCCAACACCGGCAAACATTTCAACAAAATCTGAACCTGATAAGGAAAAAAATGGAACATTTGCTTCTCCTGCTACTGCTTTTGCTAAAAAGTGTCTTACCTGTACCCGGAGGCCCTACCAACAAAGCTCCCTTTAGGTAATTTAGCTCCTATACCTGTGAATCTTTCAGGATTATGCAAAAAGTCGACGATTTCTTTTAAAGATTCTTTAGCTTCATCTTCACCGCAACATTTTCAAATCTTATTCCTGTTTCTTTTTGGACATGTAGCTTAGCATTACTTCGTCCAACTCCCATAATACCGCCATTAGACCCTATTCTTCCCATAAAAAAATTCATTCCAAGAAAAACTAAAACAAATGGGAAAATCATACTTATAAATGATAACAACATAGAGCTTGCTTCATTTCTTACTCTAGTTGTTGTAACTCCTGAATCATAAAGTCTTTTTTTATCAAGTCTAAATCCGTATCAACTCTAGATGTCCTATAAGTATATGTTGGAGAATATTCCTTTAATCCTTCCTTAGCTTTTTATTTCTATTTCTGTATTTTCTATTTGGACAGATTTAACTTGTCTTTTTCTCAACCATACTCATAAATTCACTGTATGGTATTTCTTTTGAATTATATGCTTTCAATGTGCTATTCATAAAAAGTAAATAAAACAAAGGTTATTATGGCGGCAACAACTAAAGTTATTATTGTCTGCCCCTTTATTTTTCTTTTGATTCTTTATTATTTCCACTCTTTTTAGAGCTATCAGCATTATCCATATAATATTTCCTTTCTTTAAAATTGTAGACTCTTATATGCCTAGTTCATTAATTATACTTTTTATTTTAGTACTATTTCAAGCCAAGTACAGTGAATTATATGTGAACATATATTTTTATAGAGAAAAAAAGGATAGGCTTGCTCAAGGCCTATCCTTTCTTCAAAGTAAGAGGAAATTTCAATATGTGTAACACTATGTGTGTTATCGAGAGTTAAAACTCTCATATATATTTAAACACTCTTTAAGAAATCCTGCGTTGAATAACATAAGGAGTGAATAAATCAACTTATAAATCAGCTAATTCTTTACCAACTGCCTTAAGAGCAGCTTCTGCTTCTCCATCAGGCTCATTATTAGCTATAACGCCTTCGCCACCTATAACAGTAGCTCCTGCACTTGTCATTCTGTCAACCCAAAGACGCATCCATTCGCCATCGCCCCAATCATAAGAACCGAATAATACCAAGCTCTTACCTGATACTTTTCCTTCCAATTCGGCAACTAATGGCTCAACTACTGAATCTTCTAACTCTTCTGCTCCCATAGCTGGGCAACCTAATGCAAAACCTTTTTGTGCTAGTAACTCATCTACATTAGCATTCTCTGCCTCTACTAAAACAGCAGTCTTTCCAGCTTCTTCTACCCCTGCTACAAGCATTTTAGCCATAGCTTCTGTGTTTCCGGTTTGACTCCAATAAACTACATATACCTTATCCATGTTCATTCTCCTTTTTATTTTCTAAGGATCAGTAAGCTATCTCACAAAAGCTTCTGCCCTCAAACCACTCATAAATCGCTTGATTTCTAGCTTCATCTATTTGCCTAAACTTAGCTAAGGTATCTTCTAAGTTCGCATACACCTTCCAATAACCACTATGTAAATAATTCTTACCTTGGCAATTTAGAAAGCCTTTTATATCGCATAAAGGATAGCCCAAAAAAGCTCCTATCTCATGTGGAAAATCATTACCTTTTTTCCTTGCACTTGCTATTCTCCTTCTTAAATAAGGGAGAAAATTTTTAAAACAAGTACCTCTATAACCACATGTATATAAAAAGTTTTTTATCTCTTCTTCTTGTAAATAATCATTAAGACTATTTTCTCTATATATCAGAATAAGATATTTTGAATCAACTTGATAAAGTAAAGCCAGTTTCAAGTTAGTATTTGCTAACTCAAGTATAAGAAGTTTAAGTTCTTCTAAACTTACAAAAAAATCATATTACTTTGTTTGCAATCTTTTTAGAACTGCAGCACTTAGGATAAGTAATCTGAATATGCCTTTATTAACACCTTTTTCGCTACTTAACTTTTCTATAACTAAATCAGTTGGCATACATACCTCCTAAGAAGATTTTGTCTCTATCGGTTAGCACTTCCTAACTATATCATTAGCTAAGCTTTATATGTCAATAGTTTTTATAAAAAAATAATCAAATAATTTTTTTCAAGGCACTATCTGAAACGATAAACAAATACTTAATAGCCTTTATTACTATGAAATATGCTTATAACATTTGAGTTTATAACTAACAGAGTACTTTCAAACTAAGAGAAAAATTTCTATTGCTCTATCAAATATTCCTTTCATCTTAGCTATAGCAAGTCCATAATTGACAATAGGAATATTTTCCTTATGCAATTTATCAAGTCTGGCTTTCATTGCTTGCTCAGTTATCATACACGCTCCACAATGAACTACTAATTTTTACTTTATCTAAATCATTAGGGAAATTCGTTTCCCGAACTAAATATATAATTTAATTTTTACTCCCGAATACTCTTCTAACCAAGTAGGCATTTTTTTACACTGCCTATATCATTACATTGCCTATGATGCGTACAAGCTTCTGATATAAGTATTTTATCATTTTGTTTTAAATTAGCTAATATATCTAATCCTTTAATAAAATAGTCAAGTTCTCCCTTATATCTGGCAAAAAGAACAGAAAAAGAGGTTAGACATATATCTGCAGAAACTACTTTTGATACATAATCAAAAACTTGAGAATCCGTTATTACTAAATCAGGTTTTTCTTTTAATTTTTTCAGGCTCTCTTCAAGTTCAAACTCTCTACAAACAACAGTAGTGCAGGAATGTTCCAATAGTTCTCTTAACACTAATTGTTGTGGTAAAATAATTCTTCCTTTTGGAGCAGATTCATCTATAGGAATAACTAAAACTACTGTAGACTTTTTCTTTTATCAAATCAGCTACTATATTTTTTTCTTTATCTAAACTTTTTAGAAATATTAGCTAATTTTTTTCTTTAAACAGTTCTACATTATATTTTTTTCTAAGGCACTTAAACAAACTATATTAGTTTCATTTAATATAACTTCCCCTAAGATAACATTGTATTTAGAACTTAAACTCTTTAAGTCTAAATTTTTTTGTACGCACTTTTTATTATCAAGCTTATTAAAAACAATCAAAAAAAGGCTTATCCTTAGCTTTTTATTTTTTTAATAAGTCTATTTCTTGCAAAGATAAATCCTTATTGTAGTCCAGTACAGCTACACATATGTCCGCTATCTCCAATTGTTCATATGCCCTATCTACTCTAAGCTTTCCAAGTTCACCCTCATCATCTATACCCGGAGTATCTACTAAAACAACCGGTCCTAATGGTAATATCTCCATACTTTTTTTCACCGGATCTGTTGTAGTACCTAAGGTATCACTAACTATAGACATATTCTGTCCTGCTATGGCATTAACCAAGCTTGATTTTCCTACATTTCTCAAACCAAAAAAAGCTATATGTAAACGTTCTCCACTATTTATGTTAGATAAACTCATTTTTCTCCTCTAAAATCTAAAATCTCTGGCATTAGAATTTTTAATATCTTCTATATGATTTATGGCTATACTTCTAGTTCTATCATTTGGTACATTCTTTATTTGTTCATCTATGAGTTCAAAACCAATTTTTTTAGTTTCATCTCCCGCATAATCTACCATATATTCTGTCAAAGTCATTAGAGCATTGGGTTGGCAACAATTTACTATCTGACCACTCTTGCAAAGAGACATAAATCTATCTCCTGTTCTTCCCTCTCTATAACAAGCAGTGCAAAATGATGGTATATGACCATTTTTCATAAGCCATGCCACTACCTCATCTAGAGTTCTTTGGTCAGATACATCAAATTGCTCAGAATCCCTAGGTCTTTCTTCTTCTGTATATCCTCCAACACTGGTTCTACTGGCTCCACTTATTTGAGAAACACCACATTCTAACAGTCTTTCTCTAACCTTTTCTGATTCTCTGGTAGAGATAATTATTCCTGTGTATGGTACCGCTATTCTTATAAGTGCAGTTATTTTAGCAAAAATATCATCTGATATAGAATTATCAAAAGCATTAGGATCTATATCATCAGCTTTTTTTATACGAGGTACAGAGATAGTATGCGGTCCTACTCCGTGTACCTTTTCCAGATGTTCAGCATGCATAAGTAAACCTGCAAATTCATATCTATATCCTTCAAGTCCAAATAAGACACCAAGTCCCACATCATCTATACCACCTATCATAGCTCTGTCCATAGCTTCTGTATGGTAAGCATAATTGTGCTTTGGTCCATAAGGATGCAATTCTTCATAACTTTTTTTATTGTATGTTTCTTGAAATAGAATATATGTACCTATACCCGCCTCGGCAAGTTTTTTATAGTTTTCCACAGTTGTAGCGGCTATATTAATATTAGCTCTTCTTATAGCTCCATTTTTTTATGTTTAACACTATAAATAGTCTTTATTGATTCTAAAACATATTCTATAGGATTCGTAACCGGATCTTCGCCGAGTTCTATAGCCAAACGTTTATGCCCCATATCCTGTAAAGCTATTACTTCTGCCTTTATTTCATCTTGAGTAAGTTTTTTTCTGGCAATATTTTTTTTATTTTTTTAATATGATATGGACAATATACGCAACCATTAACACAATAGTTTGATAGATACAAAGGAGCAAACATGACTATTCTATTTCCATAAAAGGTCTGCTTAATTTCTTTTTGCTACCTCATACATTTTATTAATAGTTTTTTTCATCTTCACACGCCAATAATACAGAAGCTTCTTTATAACTAAGTCCTCTGCATATTATTTTTTTATCATTCTTTTTTTAGGTCTTGCATTTTTCGAGTAATTCATTGATTAATGTCAGATTATCTTTATTTTCATCTGCATATTTTTAGAGTTTCTAAGATTTCTTCATGACTGATAAATTCTTCAGCCTTCATAGATAATGGATTATATTCTTTCATTTCTTCCTCTTTTTCTTTAAGGTCAGTACAACTTCCCTTTTAGATTATTTTAAGGCTAATAGCCTCATTAATACATTTTAAATACCTTTTACATCTCCACGTACATTCTCAACTATATGACCTACGCTATTCATACGTCTTTCAAGACAACCTCTACAATGAGCCGCTTCATCGCCTGTACATATTTTATTATCGTATAACTCATACTGTTTTCTAACTTTTACCGGAGATAAATTTGGCATAACAACATTAGCTCCTGCAAGTATTCCAAGTTCTCTACCTCTTTTTATCTATAGTTCCAAGTGCAGTTGTCGCAGGTAATAAGATATTTGGCTTTATAAGTCTAATTATAGATAATAAATAGGTTGTAAGCTCTAAAGTGCCTGCATTCTCGTTTTTAAATGGAGTTTGTCCATGTGGTATAAATGGACCTATGCCACACATATCCGGACTAAACTCTTCTATAAATTTTAAATCTCTGGCAAGATTCTCATTTGTTTGATATGGTGAGCCAACCATAAATCCACAACCCACTTGATAACCTATATCTTTTAAAGCCTTTAAGCAAGACATACGGTTATCAAAACTCATATTCTCAGGATGCAATTTTTCATAATGTTCCTTTGTGGCTGTTTCATGTCTTAACAAATACCTGTCTGCTCCGGCTTCATAAAGTCTTTTATAGCTCTCATAAGTCCTTTCACCAAGAGATAAGGTAATAGCACAGTCAGGATATGTACTTCTTATATCTCTTATTATCTCTTCCAAAACTTCATCACTATAATAACTATCTTCTCCACCTTGTAGAACAAAAGTTCTAAATCCTAGAGAGTAACCTTGCTCACAGCAATTCATTATATCATCATGTAATAGTCTATATCTCTCTACATTTTTATTTGAACGCCTGATTCCACAATATAAGCAATCATTCTTACATATATTGCTAAATTCTATAAGCCCCCTAAGATATACATGATTATCATATACACCTTTTTTTAGTTTATCTGCTTCTTGCATCAAATAATTTCTTGCTTCTTCATCTCTATTGCTAATTAGATACTCATACTCTTTTTCAGTAAGAGAATGAGTATCCTTAAGTTTACTAATAATCTCAAATATTTTTACTATTCATCTTTTTCCTAAACTGGCTATAGCCGTTTTTACACCTACTCCGTCAAGTCTACCCAATTTACCGGCTAAGGTAGATATGGTATCCATACTTGCGTCCACAGCTAAGCTTATAATATTTATATTTTTTTCTTTGTATGGTAAGCCCATACGTCCGATTATAAAATCTCTATATTCATGCAATAGAGAATTTATAAGATCAACTGCTTCAGAATCTGATACAATTATACTAATAACTGCTACTCTTGTTTCCATATTCTTTCCCTCCTATTTTGCCATCTCTATGGCTTTTTTTGTAATTGATTATCTGTATCTGTTCCAAAAACTGCACCTTCATTTAACTCAACAGTTTCGTCAGGTTCTATTCCCTTTCCATGTAAATCAAAACCACTAGGTGTATAGTAATGTTGAGTAGTTATTTTTATAGCACTTCCATCTTCAAGAGGATATAGATTTTGTACTATACCTTTTCCAAAACTCTTAGTCCCTACTATAGTGGCTCTTTTAAAGTCTCTCATGGCACCGGTAAATACTTCAGAAGCACTGGCTGAATTACCATTTATAAGTATAGAAATAGGTATATTCACTTCATGCCCATCATTTGAATAGTATTTTTCTCCCTTACCTTCCTTATCGGCCGTATATACTAAAAAGTCCGTCAGGTAACATATAATCTAACATTTTAACAGTGCCATCAAGCACTCCACCCGGATTATTTCTAAGATCTATAATTAACTTACTTATATTTTTTTCTTGTAATTCATCAATAACTTTTATGAATTGTTCGGCTGTTACAGTATCAAACTGATTCACCATTATATAACCGACATTACCATCAAGTATTTTAGATTCAACGGTTTGGACTTCTACTGCTCGTCTTTCCATCTCCAAAGGTATTTCTTTATCTCCACGCATAACTGTTATATTAACCTTAGTATGAACTTCACCTCTTATATGTTGTTTAACAAGTATCTCCAAATCCATTCCTGTAGCTTCTATATCATTTACTTTATAAATAATATCTTCAGGCATAAGTCCTGCTTCTTTTGCAGGGCTACCTTCAAACACTTTTACTACTTTTATAATACCTGTAGTTGCATCTTTGCTTATCTGTGCACCTATACCCTGATATACACCTGTAGTTTCTTCTCTAAGTGCCTTAAACTCATCTGCATCATAATATACCGAATATGGATCATTCAAACCTGCCATATATCCTTTGTATATTCCCGTTTCTAACTTCCCTATATCAGATTGGAATAGGAATTTCTCAGCTACTATTTTTTGCAAATCTTCCAATTTCCCTTGTATTCTAGCCATATCTAATTTCGCTGAATTGTCTACTATTTCATTTACTAAAGCGTTTTTATTATTAGAAAAAGAAATTCTACCTATCAATATATTATAATAAACTACAACTAATGCAAAAGTAGCGACTATACCTAATAAAAAACCACTTGTAAAGCCTAAGCTTATACCTAATCTTTTTTTTCTTTTTTTAATTTTTTTTCTCAAGTTCTTCATAGGATTGTTTAATACTTTCGTCCTCTAAATCATCTTGCATGAAATTTTTTTCTCCATAAAAATCTCCTCTCAAGTCATTTTATAACAAAACAGAGCCCTAAGGCTCTATTTTATTAATTACTATTTTTTTCTCTACATACTTCATGTATTTAACTACCATGAGTGCTATCTTAAATGTAATAGCATCTTCAAATACTCTAAGATCAAGACCTGTAGCCTTTTTGTAATTTATCAAGTCTATACACCAAAGTATTTCTATGTATATATAATTGTCTGGAAGTTTCTGAAACATTTAAGCTATTTTCAAAGAAACGATGTATAGTTACTATTGTTTCTTCATCAAAAATCATCAGGACTTCTTCCATCAAATATTTCTCTAATAAACATTCTACAAAGTGGTAAAGGTAATTGATAAATAAGTCTACCTATACCAAGTCTTGCATAAGCAACTATATTTTCATCTTCATAAAATACTCTTCCTACATCTAAAGCCATTTTTGCTTCTTTATAAGAACGTGAAACTTCTTTTATTTCTCCTACAACTGTACCATAAGCAATATTTACTCCATATACATCTGCAGCTTCTAAGCCATCTATTATGGTCTTTGCTGTAGCGTCTAAATCTTTATAAGTATAAATATCGTCCAGTTCTTTAACTAAAATAAGATATCTTTCATCAACAGCTGTAACAAAATCATTAGGAGAATCCATAAATAACTCTTTTACTACTTCTAACGAATTAGTATCTCTTATAAATTTTGTTTCTATTATATAAACAACTCTTCTAACTGTTGTATCTATATTTAATTTTTTTAGCTCTATTATATATATCTACTAAAAAGTAAATTATCTAATAATAAATTCTTTATGAAATTATCTTTATCATATCTTTCTTTATATGCTACTAATAAATTCTCTATATGATATGCCGCCATCTTACCTATCATATATGTTTCATCTGTGTTACCAAGTGCTATAAGTATATATTCTAGTTGGTGTTCATCAAATACTTTAAAAAAACTGGAAACCACCTATAACCTGAGATTCAGCCGAGAATTTACAAACGAAACTACTGCATTCTCATATTGTGTAGTTTCATTAAAAGTTGCCGCTAAAATTTTACCCTCAGTATCACACACACATAATTCAGTTCTTGATATTCCCTTCAGACCATCTATGGTGCTTTTGTAAAATCTGATTTGAAATCATAATCTTTCTCCTTTTTTTAGATTATCTACAAAAATATATCTTATCGGCAAAAACTAGAAAGTGAGCAAGCTAACTTTTTACCTGATACGATAATAAAACTAAGTATCTAAATATATAGTATATATTGTTGCTTTTTATAGCAAAATAGGTAATATTATATATATTCTTTTCATATATAATATTACATTGTGATAAAAAAACGCAATATGCTTTTTGTATATTTTTGTCTTTTTTTGCTTTTTTTAAAGCTTAATTTAACTCTTTTATAAAACCACCACCAAAAACTTCCTTGGAGTCTGATAAAATAACAAATGCATTCTTATCTATACTTGCTACTATCTCTTTAAAAAGGTGTTATTTCTTTTCTCCTAATTACACAAAAGAGCATTTGCTTGTCTTTTCTTGTGTACATACCTTTTGCATCTATCTCCGTTACTCCTCTATGTAATTTTTCCATAATAGCTTTAGCTATCTCTTCTGATTTATCGGATACTATAAATGCCTGTTTTGAAAAATTCACACCTTCTACTATACCATCACTAACCCAAGTAACAACATAAACTGTTATAAGTGCATACATGGCCGGCTTTATTCCAAAGAAATATATACCTATTATAACTACTATACCATCTAATATTCGCATTATTTCTACTACGGATCTATCTTTTAATTTCAACCTTATAATATAAGCTAAAGTATCTGTACCGCCTGTACTGGTTCCACATCTTACAATAAGTCCTACCCCGACACCTGTACAAACTCCACCAAAGATTGCTGAAATTATCATATCTCCATTAAATGGATTCATACTAGGTATTATAGCTAAAGCAAAAGATAACATAGCTGTAGTAAAGGTTGTTTTTCTTATATACTTCCATCCAAGTAATTTAAGACCGGCTATAAATAGAATAACATTTATCACAAAACTTGTTACCCAAAGAGGAACATATGCCATCTTGTTTAGTATTATGGATAAGCCTGAAACTCCACCTGTAACCAGATTAACCGGTGCATATATATTTTTTATAGCAAATGCCATTATAAATGCACCTATAGTAATCAAAATATAGTCAAAAAAATTAGTAAAAACAGGATATCTTTTCATATTTTATATTAGCTATCTAAGCTTTATATCTCCCTCTTTTATTTCTACCTTACCTTCTTTTAGAAGATGTCCTACTGCTCTTTTAAAAGCATTTTTGCTCATAGCAAAATACTTCTTTATAAGTTCAGGCTCCACTTTATCATCAAAGCCTAAACTACCACCCTTTTCCTTTATATATGCGTATATTTTTATAGCATCATCTCCTAATTGCTTATAGGCTTTTGCTCTAGGACTAATATCAAGCTTACCATCTTCTCTTACTTTTATAATTCTACCATTTATTTGCTGACCTACATCATACTTTTCATAAGCTTCTTTTTTCGGTATAGCTCCATAATACTTATCATCTACTGCTACAAGATACTCAAATTCTTTTTTTCTATAAATAGTTCCTACTATCTCATCATCTTTTTTATACTCAGTAGCCAAGCTTAAATATGGATATATTCTCATAGTAGCCGCAAGTCTATCACTTCTATCTATGTACATATAAACTAAGACTTCATCACCTGCTATGAGATTTGCTTCCATCTCTTTGTATGGCAAGAACAAATCTCTTTCAAGACCCATATCTAAAAAAAGCTCCTATCTTACTTGTATCTTTCACTACTAATCTAGCCAAAGAACCTACTTCTATTTTAGCTTCTCTTTTAGTAGATATTAATCTATCACTACTATCTTTATATATAAATACTTCTATTTTATCACCTATACTAAGTCCGGCTATCTCTTTTTTTAGGTAACAAAACTGCATCTTCGCTATCTTTTATCTTCTCCTAAGTAAGCACCAAAAATCTTTTTATTCTAAGCACTTCTAAAACTTGTCTTTTTCCCTAATTGCATATTACTCCTCTAACTTTCTCATACTTATATATGAAAAATATATTATTATTTTCGTCATTTAATTCTACTATTATTCTATCTTCTAAATCTACTATATAAGGATAAATCTTATCATTCAGTAATGCCATTTTCTTATATATTACACTTATGTTAGCTAACTTTTGCTTACTATCTATAAGATCTTTTTGCCATATCTATATATACAGCATTATTAACATGTTTATTAGTATCTAAATGATGTTTACCTACTAATATATAAGGTAAGTATTTACCACCCTCTATATGTTTTATCTTTTTATCTAAGTTTTCTGTCATTTCAAGTCTTTCTTCTTTTCCTAGATAAGGAGCAACTTCTTCATCCTTAGGTCTGGCAGGAATCATATTTTTTGTATCAAAGAAAAACCAAGTGGAGTCAGCTTTTATCAGATAATTTCCCTCTCTATCTTTTTATAGAAAAAAATTTCTATACCCATAAATACCCTTAAAACCATAAGCATTTGTACTTATAATAATTTCATCTCCAAGTCTTGGCAGAGATAAGATATCTATATTCCAAGAAGATAACCACCATGCTCTATTATTAGCTTTTAAATACTCTATACCAAGCCCTATACTTTCACTTTGAAAGGTTGAACAATCTTGTAAATAATCCATCATAGATTTTTATTGATAACTTCCCTTCACTATCAAGTTCACTGTATCTAACTCTACTTTGAAATGAGTACATTCTAAACCATCCTATTTATAAAATATTCAAATATTTTTATTCCGTCTACCAAATTATCCTTTTTAAACTCTAAACTCATACGCTCGGGATGGAATTGGAAAGCTATTATTTTCTTACTTGTATGTTCTATAGCTTCTACAATACCATCTGCTGCTCTAAGTATAAGTCTAAAAATCTGCTGCCAAGTCTTTTTATCCCCTGATGATGCCATGAATTTATCATAAAATCACTTCCATATAGGTCTTTTTAAAAAAACTTTCTCCTACTGTTTCTACCTGATGCTCATTATCTATATTTTTTTCTTCATTCAAGGCTTTGTGAGTATCTTTTGTAGCTAAGTCTTGCACCAAAGAACCACCAAAATATATATTTATGAGTTGTAAACCTCTACAAATACCCATAATCGCTTTTATTATTTTTTTCAAAAATAAGATAAAACCTCAAATTGTTTCTCATCTAAATTATTATCCGACTCATTAGCACCATTTATTTCTTCATTATAGTATTTAGGATTTATATCTCCACCACCCGGCAAAAGTAAAAGCTTCACAATCTTTTTAAATCCTCTAATTCCAAACTTACTTTTTACTTCACAGCCTAAATACTCTAAGACTGACTTATAGTTTTTTTGTCTTATCTTCATAACCACATATTGCTATTTTCTTCATTCTCTTCTTCCATATCTCTTATTTAAGTCTATATTTATAAAATTATAACATATTTAAGTAAAAAAAACACTCTAAGAAATCTTAAATAAAAATATTCCCTCGATTAGGTAAGATATATTTATTAATCCACAAAAAAAGCTTAAATTCTATTTATTATAGAACTTAAGCCTTTTCTATTAATATAAAAATCTATTTATTTAATTAAATCCATAAAAATTTTTTTGTGTAATCTTATATCCTAAGATAGACACTTGTCTTCCGGCTTTTCCCGGTAAATTCATACTCTGTCCAAGGAAACCAAAACGTATTCTCATAAACAATCTAAAGTTTAAATTTTTTTAAGATAATACCAAATTTCTTTTTTTCTTCAAGAAATTTTCCTTTGTACCTGATTTTATTGCAAGTATAGAACAAATAACCATCATTATTTCGAGATAAAGTATCATATAATGTCTAAGTCTTTTTATTCTCTATCTTATATGGATCATAATAAGATAACATAAGTTTCGTAACTCTTAATTGTTGGTCTATTCTACCTATCATAACAGTCTCATTTACTGATTGATCATCTCTACCTATAAAATATCTATAAAAAAATTAACATCTAAGTAGTACAAGGTTTTTGACATGAGGTAGTGGTTGATACACAAAAAAATATTATCTACATAAAAAAAGTATGCTTTTGGCATTTCCATACCACAATCTATAAGTAACTGTCTTCTATATATTACTGAGTGCATAAGTATATATTGACCCGGTAAAAACCTTCCAACATCATCCCAAGTAATTATCTTTTCTGTTTCTATAGCTCTTCTATAATTTATAACTTTTTTGTGTTTTTGACCTTCTTTTTCATATACATAATTAGAAAGTAGCATATCAACACTAGGTTCACCACTTGCCACAAAAGTACGTAGGGTATCAAGTATTTTCATATAAGAGGCTGCATCTACCCAGTCATCGCTATCTACAACCTTAAAATAGTAGCCACTAGCAGCTCTAAGCCCATGCATAACCGCATCTCCATGTCCGCCATTTTCTTTATGAATAGCTTTACAAATAGTGGGATATTTTTCTACATATTCATCAGCTATTTCTTTTGTATTATCCTTTGTTGAACCATCATTTACAATAAGTATCTCTACTTCTTCGCCGCCTATTAACAAAGAATCTATACACTTACGCATATAGGCTGCAGAATTAAAACAAGGTATAGCTATACTAAGCAACTTCATTTTTCGGTTCTCCTTTCAAAAATGTATGTATATCTATAAATATAAATTATGAGTATAATACTTATAATTAACATTATCAAGGTATAAATTAAAAAGTCCTGTATCAGTATGCAAATATAATATGTTATTTTCATAGAAGAAAGATACCAGTACAGCAGCTAAATTACTGAATGCATGTGCTAAAAATCGTTATTAATATATTATTACTTACTTCATATAAGTAGCCTAGACCTAATCCCAATATAAAAGCATATATTCCTTGAACTATATTTCCATGAAAAAAAGTGCAAATAATATGGAACTAAATATGAGTGCCTTTATCGTATTTCCATACTTCCTTAATACTCCATAACACATTCTTCTAAACACATATTCCTCTATAATCGGTGCACCTAATACAACAAAAAAATAAAGTCCATATATTCGAAGTTTTTTTCCGAGTATAGAATTTACTTGTTTAAATCCCTCATCTAAACTAAGTAAATTAGATATCATGGGCAAATTTGAAAACCCATTTCCGAATAAGGCTAATAATATATTTAAAAACTAATACTAAAAAAATATATTTAATATTAACAAAATCAGGCTTTTTACGTCCTTTTTACATTCAAAAATATTATCCTTACGCAAATAATTTATGAAAAATCAAAAATAATAAGACTTATTAAAGCTCCCAAAGCTGAAGTAATCATAATTACATTGCTATTAAGCATAAGATTTTTGCAAATCTTGTGCTACTTCTTGAGTATCTGAAATATTTATATTAGCTGTAATCATTAAAAAGAAATAAAGCGATAAACATAATAATGACACTTATTACTTGGTATATTAACAAAGGATATATCGCTTCCAAAAAAATATTAAAACTTTCCTTTTTCATCTTATCTCCTCTTATCTATTTACTATTTAAAAACTATGTATTCTAATGCCAAATTATAGCCCAAGATTCCTAAACCGCAAATTTGACCGTCACATACAGGTGCTGTAACAGATTTATGTCTAAATTCTTCTCTTTTTATGAATATTTGATATATGAACTTCTACCTTAGGACAAGTAAAAACTTCCAAGCAATCCCTTTATAGCATAGCTATAGTGAGTATAAGCTCCGGGATTTATAATTATTCCATCTATATTCTCCTTATAAGCTTCTTGCAACTTGTTAATAATTTCACCCTCAATATTACTTTGATAAAAATTCAACTAAAAGTCCCAGCTCATCTGCCTTCTCTTTTATCTTCTCACACAAATACTCATAAGAGTTTTCTCCATATTGACTTTTATCTCTTATTCCTAAGAAATTAAGATTAGGTCCATTTACAACCAGTATTTTCATATCTAAACCTCTCCTAAGAATTTTTTTCTACTTCTTTTTTTAGCTTTTTATTCTACTTGCTTCATCTATTTTTTTATTTTTATTCCATAACTCAAAAAGATATTATCCCTTGATTTATAAGCATATCAAGACCAGAAATAGCCTTTTTTTATCTCTTTTTATAAACTCTTTCATAAAAAGAAGTTTCTTTAGGTACATACACTAAATCTACACCTATGGATACTTTTATCATAAAAAAATATGTACTTTTTGTTATAATATCATTATTATTAGGATACATTCCAATACTTGTAGTTTGAAAAAGCTATATAATCATCTTTATCAAGCTTGCTATCCAAATCTTCTAAGCCATAAACCTCTATATCTATTTGTTCATCTTGTAATATATTATCATAAAAAAGACTTTTTTTAAAGCATTCACTATATTTTCCGCTTTTTCTCTATTTCTATTAAATATTGTTATATTTTTTTAACTCTATTTTCAAGGCACATATATATAACCGCTTTAGCCGCACCTCCACAACCTAAGATAATAATATTTCTATCTTCAATATCAATAGTATTATCTTCTAAAGCTTTTTTAAGTCCCCACATATCTGTATTATAACCTACATATCCTTGCAAGCTTTCATCTCGTATTAGAGTATTTACCGCTCCTATAGATTTTGCAACTTTGTCTATATCCTTTAAATATTTCATTATCTCCTGCTTATACGGGATACTAATATTCATACCGTTAAGCCCTAAACAATAAGCCCCTTCTATGGCTTTTTTGAGATCCTCTTTTACATTTAAAGGTACATAAGCAAAGTCTATATTCATACTATCAGCTAATACTCTATGTAGTAAGGGGGACATAGAATGTCCAACCGGATTTGCTATGATACCATAAACTTTTTGCCTTTCCACTAAACATTTATTTTCCTTTCTTTTGACGCCTATAAAAAAATATAAAATTAGATTTTCCAACTTTCTCTTTAATATAATTTGTATTTCTTCTTTTTTATCTATAGGACTTACAAGTATGGAAATAATACCGGCTCTATTGGCACCCCAAATATCAGTAAAAATTTGATCTCCTATAAAAACCACTTCTTTTTTATCTAAATTCATAAGTTTAGTGGCAAAAAAATATCCTTTTTTTTACTAGGTTTATTTGCCTTAAATATAAATTTAGACTTTACTATATTAGCAAAACTTTCTACTCTTTCTTTCTTGTTATTAGATAGCAAAAACTGTATCAAAGCCTAATTCTCTCAGATAAGAAAAAGAATTCTATGTCTTTATTAGTAGCCGGACTTCCATGAGTCGTAAGAGTATTATCTATATCAAAAATAAGACCTTTTATACCTTTTTTTCCCTTAATTCATCATAAGGTATATTTTTCTTTTCTATCATAATAAAAAAATCAGGGGTAAAAAAATTTCCATTATTTATCACCCGGAGAATGTAAAAGTTTTCTTATTTCTTCCATAAAAAGTATTTACATCTTTAAATTCTCTGTATACAGAAGCAAATCTAACATAGGCAACTTCATCTAAATCTTTTTAATTTGCTCATAACAAGTTCGCCTATCACACTGACCGAATTTCTCTTTCTTCTATAGAAAATATTGCATTTTCTATTTCATCAACTATTAGTTTTATATTATCTCTTGATACAGGTCTTTTATGACAACTTCTAATAATTCCTGCTTCTATTTTGCTTCTATCATAAGTTTCTCTGGTATTATCCTTTTTCACTATTATTATCGGAATAGTTTCCAGTTTTTCATAAGTTGTAAATCTCTTAGAGCATACCTCACATTGTCTGCGTCTTCTTATAGAAGAATTATCATCAGATGATCTTGAATCTACAACTTTTTGTATCTATGGCATTACAAAATGGACATTTCATATAAATCTCTCCTGTTTTTCAAAGTGTTCAATTTATGGTATAACATAAGACAATAAAAAGTCAATTAAAGAGGCTATTTATGAAGATAATAACGAAAAAAATATTAATCTTAATAATAAATATTCTAAGATTATAAATAAAGACTATAAAAAAATTATATTTTTTTGATATAGAAACTACCGGTTTTTTTCACCAAAAAAACTCCACTCTTTATCTCATTGGGATGCTCTATTTTGAAAAATAATGATAGTGTTTGTTTAAAGCAAATTTTTTTATAGAGTCTTTAAACGAGGAAAAAAACAAGCTCTCTTAGAATTTTTTTATCTATTATAGAAAATTTCAAATATATAATCAGCTTTAATGGGGAAACTTTCGATTTTCCTTTTATTAAGGCTTGTATGAAGAATTATTCTATAGATTTTTCTTTACTTAATACAAAGTCAAGTATAGATTTATATAAAAATAGCTAGAAAAATTTAAACTTCTACTAAAAACTTGATAAAAACAAATCAAACCAGTATAGAAAAACTTTTTAGGTATATATAGAGAAGATAAATATAATGGCGGACAATTAATTAATATTTATAAAGACTACATTTCGACTTCATGCAGAGATAAAGAAGCTTTATATAAACTACTTTTGCATAATGAATGTGATATATTAGGGTCTTATAAGCCTATCTATATTTATAGACTTGAATATGTTTTTTTAAGAGTGATTTTAGCTTTATATCCTATGATGATATTGATGATACTATTATTTTAAATTTTTAAAAGCTGATATTTCCACACCTTTTTAACGTAGAGCTAAACTTAAATGAATTTAAAAATCAAGATAGAAAAATGAATATTTATTTCTCTTTTTGTCCTAAGTTTATAGGGAAGCTTAAATATTTTATAGAGGATTATAAAAAAATTACTTTTTATTTACCATTAGAAGATATTTGTATACACAAAGATATAGCAGCTTTTGTAGATAAAGATGCTAAAGTAAAAAGCAAAAAGAGAAACTGCTTTCTTGATAAAAGATGCTAATTTTATGGGCTTTTGTGGAGAAAAATTCTCTCAAAAAGTTTAAAAGTTGACTATATCTCTAAAGAAGTTTTTTTATTGATATGGCAGACTTGAATTTTTGATATACATACAAAAGAGCTTTTTGGATAATATTTTATCTAAATATAAGTTAAAATAACAAGGCTGTCGCGGCAGGAATAAAAATACAGTTATAATTTTATAATCAAGCTACTCTAACCTATAGTATTTTTTTACTTGATGCGACAGCTCCTTTTCTTTTGTAGGTATTGCATTTGAGATTATATTAAAAAAATATATCACTTTACCTATTATCCCTTAATTTATCCCTCTAGCAGCTCTCTTAATACCTTTTTCATCTATATCAAAGTTCTTCTTTATAAGAGCATATATCTCGGTATTTGAAAGGTTCAAGCTCCTTAATATGGCTATGTTCTTTTCTATACTTTCTAATTTCCCTTGCTTTTATTCCTTTTGCTATTCCGGTTTCTATTCCTTGCTTTATTCCTTCCTCTATACCCTCACGTCTGGCATCCTGCATATCAAATTTATATTTTGTCGCCATCAACATTTGTACTCTACTCTCCTTCCCTTTGTCTATTATATCCCTTAGTTTATTATCTATAGCTTTAGTTTATCCCTCTAGCAGCTCTCTTAGTACCTTTTCATCTATATCAAAGTTCTTCTTTATAAGAGCATATATCTCGGTATTTGAAAGGCTCAAGCTCCTTAATATATCTATATTCTTTTCTATACTTTCTAATTTTCCTTGCCTTATTCCTTTTGCCATTCCTTCCTCCATACCCTCACGTCTGGCATCCTGCATATCAAATTTATATTTTGTCGCCATCAACATTTGTACTCTACTCTCCTTTCCTTTGTCTATTATCTCCCTTAATTTATTATCTATAGCTTTAGTATAGGAAAAATTCCAAATCTCTATCTTTATTTTCCATATACTCCAAAAGCTCTCTAAGCTCCGCATTCTCGCACTTACTGCCTGCTTTTGTATTTATAAATATTATATTACTCTTATCTCCCAAAAGAAGCTCTCTATCCTCAAGGCAACAATTTTTAAAGCTGTATTTATATAATCCTTTTCCAAATAAGTCAAAGGGACATATAAATATAACATAACTCCTTTTTATTTTTGAATAGTCCTCACCTTTTTTCAAATTCTCTACCAACATCGCACTCTGATAATATACAGCTCTGTCAGGTAAATTTCCCGTATTTCTTACCTGCAATTCTACATCATAAATTGTATCTTCACTATCCTTTATAAATACATCAAGTCTAATCCCTTTAGACCCTAGCATAGTAGCTATGCTTTTTTGCCCTGAGATGTAATCTATTTTCTCTATACTTACATCTAATACAAGCTCCAATAAATGCTTACAAATACTTTTTCTTATTCATAATTTTAGCAAATATAAAGTCATTAAACAAGTTTAAACTTTCCCACTCTCTAAGCAATTTTTTTCATCAATCATTCATTTCCCTCCATTTTTTTTAATACTTTTTTTATAATGTGATTTTCCTTATATCTCCTTGAATTTAAGAATTTTCTTGATAATTGAATTTAAGAATATAAGAATTTTAATACTTTTTATTCTATACCTTTATTTTTTTCTTTTTACAATAAAAAAATCGCCTAAACTGAGATATACTCAAATCTAAGCGATTTTTTTATTTAGGGTGGTATAGCTTTTTCCCTAATTTATCTTTTTTTATTTTGTAGATTTCTCTATATTCACAAGATATTCCACTGTGAAATATTTTATTTTTTTTATCTTTCTTCCTAGTCATAAGAATAAATATTATACATAGTAAGGCTCCAATCAAACTTACTGCATACAGCATTATATTATTAGCATCTCCGGTTTTAGGTATTAATGAAAGTATTTTTTTCCTTTTTACCTTTTCTATAGTTTTAGGATTAGGATTAGTTTCAGGTGCATCTACTTTATGCTCCTTATCTATTTTATGATCCATATCTATTTTACTTTCCACAAATCTATTTACTGCAGAACCGCCTACTCCGTCTCTATCTTTTACTATGCCTGTATATATATTGTAGATTTCAAAGTTTTTTCCATCTCCATTTACATCTTTTACATGGCTTTGGTAAGCAAATACCTCTACTTCTTTTACAGAATATTTTATCTTAGTTTTACCGTCCGGCTCATATTCAGGAAGATTTTTAAAACTATAAGTCCAACCTGTATCAGCACTTAATGTTACCGGCTCTCCTATTTTTATTCCGTCCTTAGTTAAATATACCTCTACCTTATCTACTAAAAATGGTGGAGTTCTCCATGTTTTTGTTACACTTATGCTATCCGTTTTTAAAGTATTTGTTATAAGATAAGCATCCTCAGCTTTCTTTTCTACCATAGTCGTAAATCCCTCGAGCGTACCGTTCTCAAGTTCTTCTACAGTATAAGCTATCGGTGTTTTACCGTCAGACTTGTATTTAGGAATATCTTTAAATATAGCCCTATACTCTCCATCATCACCTTTTACAAACTCAAGCCTATCTACCTCCGTTTTTTTGCTCTCATCCGTTACATCAAAAAGTACTCCATGAACCTTTGCCAAGTTTTTAAGTTCTTCTTTACTATAATTTTCTATACCGTCCCACTTCTTTGTTGCTACTATAGTTCTCTTTTCTATCTTATTCTCCAACTTGGCATAAAGATTTCCATTTTCCATATATTCAAGCTTTATATACTCATCAGGAACTTCATAACCTAAAATCGGCTCTTCCTTAATATAATACTCTAACAGATTTTCACCACTATCATCATATTTAGGTAAATCCTTTATATTTAACTTCCAGCCACTATTTGCATCTATATTCAATCTACTTATGCCTGCACGGCTGTTAACAACTCAGGCTTATAAATATCATTCTCTTTTTATAAGAGAAACTAACTTATACTCATCTCCCAGCTTTGTATACAAGCTAAAATGTACGCTTGGTCTGGTATAAGTATCATCTTTATTATCCCAAGTCTTTTTCTATTATGGTATCCTCTATAATTTTTCTCTTATTTGCGGCTTTTACGATAAATGAACCGTAAGGAGATTTATCACTCGACTCTGAATTAAAAATACTTTCAGACTTAAAATCATAGCCTTTAAATTCATTAAGCTCTATAACGTTATATTTAATTTGTGTCTTTCCGTCATTTTTTTAAACTTAGGTAAATTTTTCAAATTCGGCTTTGAAGCTCTTAGATTCATCAACATCATATTTCAATACTTTTTATTTCATTTTCTATAAAGCTCTGTGTTCCGTCAGCATTTTCTTCCACTAATTGAACTCTTACATTAGGTGCTTTAGAAGGAATAATTCCCTCCCAATTCTTTTGATACATTTATATCAACTGTTTGCCACATATTCTTTATATCAAAAGTAATCTTCTTTATGTCATCAATGTTTGTCCCTGCTTCTTCTTTGATTATCTTAGTTTCATAGCCTGCAATAAGCTTTTCCTTAAGAGAATACTCATATCTGCTCTTACCGTCTATAGTATACATAGGCATTTTTTTCAAATTTATAAGTATAAATTCCTGCAATATTTTCTCTTATATTTTGTGTATATAGAACATTACTGACAGCAGAATCGGAAGTATATGTATTATCCTTATCCATAACAGTTGTAATTACATTACCATTTTCGTTTGCCTCTGTTCCATTATCAGGTATATCTCCTTGTGTTTTCAATTTTCTTAGCAGCTTTACCTCTATGGAATCTTCTTTTTTTTACCGCCTAACCACTCTTTATTTACAACTATGTCTAAAGATTTTGCAGTATTGGTAATAGTATATTTTTTATCACTGACATCTACAGTTTCAGGCTTTGAAACCTCTACACTATATCCGGCTATATAATCCGGAGATTTAGGAGATGCCTCTCTTTCTTCTATCTCATATTCAAGTTTGTTTCCATCCAAGTCATACTTAGGCAAATTGGCAAAACTTATCTTATATAGATTATGGTCTAAGGTATCTCGTGTAAGTACAGACTCTGCTCTGGCAGTAACAAGCTTTCTACTTCCATCGGTACTCTTAACGTATAAGTCAATGTGAACTGTAGGAGTGTTTTCTCTTTCAGCTTCTTCATAAACTTCAAGTCCTCTCCAATACAAATCTACATTTATATTAAACCTTTCCTGAACATTTTTTAAGACAGCTCCTATTACAGAATTTCCACCCTCAGCTTCTCCGCTCACCTCTCCAAGAAGGATAGGATTTTCCGGATTCTTAAATCCTGTAATCTCCTCTTCCGTTACATAATATTTTATCAATTTAGCTCCGTCAGCCGTATACTTAGGCAGATTTCTAAGAACCTTTGTAAATTCTTTTATTTCCTATATCCTTAGTATCCTTAGTAAGCACTATTTCACCTAAATTTTCATCGAAAAATATTTTTTTGTAACTTCTGTTTTTTTGCTTGCAAATTATCATCAAGTACAGCCCATAAATGAAGCTTTATATCAGGCTTATCCTCATTCTGCTCTTCATACAATTTAGAAACCACATCCCAAGTCTTGCTTAAATTTATGTCAACAGCTTTTCTTGTATTTATCAGGTTAAAGTTTATTTCCTGAGCGGTATTCACATTAACACCTTCAGCAGTTCCTTCTGTAGTGGTATTCAAAGCTACATTACTTATAAGCTTATCACCTAAAATTTCAGAACCGTTACCGGCACTCAGCTTATAGCCTGCAAAATTGTTAAGCTCAATAACTCCATATTTTATAGCTGTAAGACCATCAGGCTTATATTTAGGTAAATTTGATAAAACAACAGTAAAATTATTCGCCGAATTAAGTACAATATCCGTCTTTACATCTATATGCTTTGTTTCATCATCATGATTTCTACTATTATCGGCAGTATAATCAATCAATTTCACCTTAACTTCAGGTGCAAGTTCAGGCTTTATACCTACCCAAGTCTTAGTTATTTTAACAGTAGTTTTTTCCAAACTGTTGCTTAATTTTATATCTATATCCCTATCTGCATTATCCGTCTGAGTGTAAATATTAAAAGCATCATCAGACTCAAGATCCGTATTATTCCCTATGTTGAATTTAACATCGGTTTTATAGCCCTCAGGAGCTTCATAACCTTGTGGATGCTTGGCATCATAATATGTCTCTTTCAAAACATACTTTATAGCCCTCGCACTTATATTTCCGGTATCACTGACCGTATAAGCATAACTAGGCATCTCATCAAAGTGTGCAATATACTTACCGTTTTCTAAGCTAAGCTCTTTACTGTCAATGGCTTTAGTCATATCTTCGCTGTCAAAAATTGCTACACTTACCCTAGGTGCTTTAACGCCATCTACACCTTCCCATATTTTTTCAACATTTATATTTCTGTTTATAGCCTTGTTTGTAATAGTTATAGTTTTATTTTTCTTCATCATAGCTATAGCTTTCGGAACTTATGGCTTTAAATCCGTCTATATTTCCTACTTCTTCCACTCTATAAACTATATCTTCTCCCCACTCTCTGATAGGAAGATTTTTGTATACATATTGCCAAGGCTTTTTACCTGTTGTCGTGTCTTGTGCTCCATCTAAAAGCTCGTGCTTGAAAGTCTTTTCATCTTCCGTAGAGGCATCTACAAATTCCTGCTTAAAGACCTTATCCTTCAAATCTTCAACGACATCACCGTCTGCCGGAATTACTCCTCCTGTTTTGACTCTTTTCAGTGCTACTTCAACTTAGCTCTATTTAATATCTCTTCCTTTTTAGCTTCATCTGTTTTTCCAAATTCCCACTCCTTTGTAACTCCTATGGCAGTGGTATTCTTGGCAGTATTTGTTAATACAAAGCCAAATTCAGGACTTCCTGTAAGTACGGTGTAATCATATTTTTTATCTAAACTACCCGTATATGAATCATCTACAAGTTCGCCGTTTCTCACTTCAAGCTCTACAGGTTTAAAATAATAGATATTTCCGTTTGAATCAGCCATATCAAGATTTTCATACTTGACAGTCCAATTATTGCTACTGTCTAATTGTACAATTCCATTATTATCGGTCAAATTATCTACCTTTACTACTTGAGCGGTTGCACCGTCAAGTGCTTTCTTACTAGTAGCTCTTAAAAGCTTAATCTTAACCGATTTTTCAGAACCCTTTTCCCACTTTTTAGTAACACTTATATTTATAAGCTTGGTATTAAATATCTTCTTTTTTACTATAGGACCGTCATCTGTCGCCCCCTTAGTTTCTCTAAGCTTAAATTCCAAGATATCATCATCTGTTATCTGTTTGTATCCTACAGGTACGGTATCCTCTTTTAGCACATAATCTCCGAAAGCAAGTCTTGGGAAATAAGCTATACCGTCATCTTTAGTTACTACACTTCTATACACCTTATTAAAATCAACACTATTTTTATTTCCTTTATAAAGGTTAAATCTTATACCTGCCAAATTTTTCTTTGCCACACTGTCATATTTGGATATTGAAATCTCACCTTTAGAAGTCTCATTATTTATATAAAAAGTGTAGGTTCCATTAAACCCTGCCTTATTTGCCACGTCGCTTAATTTGAAAGTCTTGTACCCCTCATTTATCTCATAACCGTCTGCAGCAGAAGTTTCAAAGATACCGTATTCCGTATTGAACTCAAACTTATAATCTCCAAAGCTGATATTTCCATTTGCATCACTTACAATAGTTGTATTAGACTGATTTGTGCTGTCTACTGCTATAGGATTACCTGTTTTTACTCCGTTTTCCAACTTATAGAGCTCAAATTTAGCCCCATTTACAGGTTCATATACTGTAGCAAAGCTTTCTCCTATAATCCTATATTTTAAATTCGGATTGGTATTTTTCTTACTTTCTATGTAAAGCTTAGCCGCCGACAAAGGCATATTTTTATGACCGGCTATATCACTACCTTTTTATACCTACAACTCTTACAGGACTGTTAAGTAATTTCTTAGTCTGAGTATATATGATATAAGTTCCGGTTTTATCATAATCGGCATTTACATTTGCAGGAACTTCTTTAGGGTATATTTATATCTATAGCTGTCTTATTTAATATATAGCCCGCCGGAGGTTCTATTTCCTTTACCTGATAAATTCCGGACTCTAAACCTTCAAAAGTAGCTATTCCCTCATTATTTGTGGTTTGTATATCTCCAACCTGCTCTATGCTGTTTATCTCATCAGACACATTATTTCCGTTTGTGTTAAGATTAACTTTATAAATAGCGAGCTTAGCACCTGCAAGAGTCTTTTGTTTCATCATTTTTATCTACTTTTTTTACAAGTATTTTTCCTCTGATTTCCTTTTATCTTATTCGGTATATTTAAAGCATATTGCTTAAATCTATTTCCGTTATTTTGACCCTCTGCGGCATTTACAAGCTTACCGTCATGAGTGATTTTAAATTTATACTCATTCGTATTGATAGAGTACAAGTCCTTATCGCTATTTATTTGTTCCGATAAAGGCGCTTCAGTAACCGTGTATACAATTCCGGTCTTTAAGTTTTTTTCAATATTACACTTCCATCCGTATTCGTATAATCAGTAGTAAAACTCGTTCCGTCCTCTCCGACTACTTTAAATTTATATCCTGATAATTTCTTTTTTTGAAAAATCAGTCAAGCTGTCCCAATTTTTCAGGATTAAGTAAATTTTCATCATTTACAGCTATCTTCTTCAATAAAACTTGAAACTTATCATTTACAATATTTTTGTATAATATCGGTATTATCGGCATCTATTCTTACAGTTAGATTTTCAGCTTTCTGATATCTGTTAGGATTTGCACTCTCTATCTCTTCTATAGAATACCTTCCTTCAACCAGATTATCCAGACTTGCATTTCCGTTTACATCTGTAGTAACCCTTGTTTCAAAGGTATTATTAGTTACATCCAAGCCTTTAATCTTAAATTCAACATTTGATAAAGGTACATTTGTATCTGCAGCTGTCTTTTTTTAATGGTCAAGCTTCCTTTTATCTCCTTATAATTCATAAAGGTAGACTTGCTTGTAGCATCATCTATTCTATAATTATAATTTGTCGCAGCCTTAAACTCATTAACACCTACATTTTTTTGTCCATTTGACAATATATAGCCCACCGGTGCTTCCAGCTCCTTTACTATATAGTCTCTGTTAGTTAACAGCTTATCAAATCTAACTTCTCCGTTTGCATCCGATACGGCTACTGCAAAAGGTTCATTCGGTCTATTATTATAATAAATACCGAATTTGGCACCGCCTATATGATGTTCAGTGGCTGTTTGCAATCTTCCCTCTTTGGCAAATTTAGTCAGAGTGATACTTCCAAAAGGAGCTTTCATAATATTTGATACGGTATTCATTTCTACAAAGTTGGTATAAGCAGTGCTATCTCCACTAAAATGTCTAATAACGAATGAATTCACAGCCTTCTTATCAAGCTTGGCATCGTTTAAATTATTAATACTTGGGGCTTTCATAGGAATAACAAGCTCCAAACTCTCCGTTTTGTTTAAAACAGTGCCTGCTTTTGCTTTTATTCTAATCATCTTTGTATCTTCACTTGGAGTATCATCCCAAGCTACTAAGGACGTGTCATCAACTATACTGTCCATAGTCCTACCGTTATCTAAAAGCTCATTTATCTTTTTATTACCGTTATAGTACTTAACCTCATATCCTGTCGGAACTTTAAATACCTGAGAAAGCCTTGAGATATCCAATTTTGCACCGTCGAATTCAGTTCCACGAAGTCCTTGTTTATTCAAGCTGATATCCCCCATAACAGGTAATACATTAACTATATCTATACCCTTATAGCCACTATTTTGGCTGTTACTGTAGTTTGATATAAGCATCTTATAATCAAATGTTTCTTCGCTTTTAGTATCTACCTCTTTTTGCCACACTCTATCACTATCATTTCTTATATAAAGAGAGGACAACAATGAAGAACTTCCTACAACATTTACTTTAGCATCATCATAAGCAAACTTTTCCTCAGTACCGTTTAAGTTAAAGACAATAGGCTTAGCATATTCAACATCAGTATTCGACCATTTTGCATATATTCTGTTATTTAAGACAGTTTTAGTTGTGGCTGCACTATACTTTGTTCTTATAGAAGCTATATGCATCTTTTTATCTGTATACAATCTTGTATCAAAATTATTCGCACTGAACTTTATAAGATTTCTTTTAACAGTATTTCCATCTTCTGTAACTGTAGCACCTTCTATAAACTCAAACTTACCGCCGTTTCTTATAAACCTCGGATCCAATTCTATATCACTTTTATTTATTTCTATAGCTTCAGGAACAATGTCGGTTATCTGTAAATTTTCCAGTATACCCTCACCTTTATCATAAACTTTACCTACTATATTTGATTTCAGGTATATATGATAAGCTCCTTTTTGCCCCTCTACTACCGCTCCGGTAGAATCAGCTTCGGGATAGATAGGATATTTATCCGGTTCTTCTTCATATGCCAACTCTTTCATAGCAGTTATAAGTATTTTATATGCCAGTACATCTACCTTTGCACTTCTTTCTATTATGGTGTTTTCAGAAAGATTATTATACATCTCTCCATCAGGTCTTGCACCTGCATTTATATCAGTACCCTTTGCATAGCGATTACCTAGGAATAAAGCTTCATTCCTAAGTACATCATTATCCATACCTGCACTAAGTAGATTTCTGTTTGTATCCTTTACTTTTGCAAGTATTAAAAACCTTAAATCCTTTGAAAGAGGAATTTCCTGTGTATCCGGTATTTTTATCTGTATGTAGTCTATATCCGCCTTTGCAAAGCTTATATTATTTGCACTATCTATCTTTGCCCTTTTCTCAAACACAAGAGTATCGGCTGCAGGATTTATATAAGTTCCGATTTTTTTATATGCCAGTATATCTACATCCATATTTCCTGCTTCTAAAGGTGTATTTAAAAAGGCAAGCCCTGAATAATACAGTCTGGAATCCAAATCATAGTCTATAATAGAAACATTTTTATAATCTGTTGCCTCATTTGTAGCGGCTACATTAAGCTCATAGGCAATTTCTTTTTTTCTGTCTTCGTTATTATCATAAAGATAAGTCTTAAGCTCCCAGTTTTCCCAAACTCGTCTTGGACGCTCTCCACCCCTTTTCTCCGCCTTTATATCATCAAAATAAATATGCTCCGGAGTAATATATAAAGGTCTGACAGTCAATATATCACCTATACCTAATCTGCCGCGTGCGGCAACAGTAGGATAATCATTTACATCTCTAAAATCTTTAGCTTGACCGAAATAAGCAAATGATTTATTTTCTATATCAACATTTTCTTTTGCTCCCGGAAATTTTAATTTCAAACTAGGTATAACATTTTCTATATTTCCTGTGTTTCTTGTACTTAAGACTAATGTTTTACTAAATTGTACACTTTTACCATCACTTGAAAGCTTCCAGTCAGGATTTATACTTGCATCAAACTGTGCAGTCCTTTCTTCCTCAGTTCCGTCATCTCTTACAGCTGTATATTTAGGCAATACTGTTACTAAAGAAATACTGTTTACATTAAAATATAAATCCTCTATAGTATAGTAATATTCTCTTATATCAGGATTTTCTACAACAGCCTTAGTATTTGCTATATCTCTAAGTCTTCCAAGATCTCTTGGTCCGCTCACAAAATCTCCGTTTTGATTATACGGATAACCCACCAGATTATTAGGGTAATGCACCAACAGTCTTGGTCTTATAGCATAATATTGCTTTACATTTACAAGTTTGGACTCAGCTATCTTCTCATATCTGCCGTTATTTTCATCTAGTAAAGTCATTTTCAAATTGATACTTGCACCGTCCGGACTTATACCTCTTTTAAATGCAAAATTTATATGTGCATCTAAAGGACTTCCTATAGGTATATTTTCCTTCAGCTTTATTTCTATACCCTTATCATCAGCAAACCACGAATCGGAATCATACCAAACGGAGGAACCGGAGCCGTTATCTATAGCTACAGTTTTAGGGTCTATATATGGACTGTCTATACTGATTTTAATTTTTCCTTTTTTTATGACCTTTGTAACATCACTTATTATAAATTTTGTCAATACATTTGCAGGTTGCCATCTTGTATAATAGGTTCCCTCCTGAGCAATTATATTGACCCCGTTAGCATCCGATATACCATATTGCAATTTTGCACCTCCGGATACAGTATCGTCTATTTTTTTGTATACAAAAGTAATCTCTCTGTCCGTTCTGTTACCCTCAGTCTGATAACTTACATCTACATTATCCTTACCTAAAACCGTATGATTTTCAGCATCCGTACTGCTATATAGTACATAACCGTCTATAGCGGCTGCTTTATAATTCTTACCGCTTTCAAAAGCACCTGTTTCCAGCTGTCTGCTTTGTTCTTCGTATATATACTCTCTATAATCGTCAAGCTTAGGTCTACCGTCATTTCCATCAAAAGCCAAACCGTCATCTGTTCTATATTTAACTAAAACCGTACTCGGATTAATTATAGCCGTTCTATTTCTTGTTCTTACAGTCTGTCCTTTGTATACATAGCTAAGTTCTTCAAAAGTTTCCTTATGCCCGAAAGCATTTGTACGATTTACCGTTCCGTCGGCATTTAAGCCGTCTGTAAGTATAATTGCCTTAGGCTCGGCCGCGTGTCTCTCCAAATCGGTATAATGTGCTCCTATACTTTTGTCCGGATTTATAAGATATCTGAAAGGCCCTTTATTTCCCCCCATACCAAATCTGTATTTAGCTTCAGCCGCCTCCTTAGGTGTATTTCCCTCATAAGGCTTAACCTTACCATGTAAATCCCATATAAGAGGTTTGCTTCTCCATATATCGGCATTAATATATTCCACGCTTCCATAAGAAAAGGTTAATTTCGGTAAATCTATCTTATCTATACTATTGAGATAAAATGCACCCGAACCCACATATTCAAGCTCCGGAAAAGAGGCTGCAGTTAATTCAGCTATTTTATTTCCACCAAAAGCACCATTTCCAATCTTTTTAAGCTTAGGTGCGTAAACATCTTTTATTCTGTTATTTGCAAAAGCATTTTCAACCACTTCTGTCAACTTAGGAACATTTACACTTTCCAAACCCAAATGCCAAAACGAATTTACTCCCACTTTCTCAAGATTTGATAAGTCCATACTTCTTATTTTTTTATCTTCGGTCGCCACATTTAATGCAAAAGCATTTCTTCCAACTTCTTTTAACTTAGGTAATTCTATATTTTCAAAAATTATTACGTTCAAAAGCAAAATCACCTACCACAGTTACATTTTCAGCACGTATCTTCCTTATTTTTTCAGAATTGAAAGCATAAGGAGCTATAGAGGTAGCTCTATCCGGCAAAACAAGCTCGTAATTATTTGCTATATATTTAACCTTTCCCTTTGTGGTAAAAACCTGTAACCTTATTAGTATCTGCAGTATCCCAAGTAAAATCATCTTCATCATATACACCGGTATTTCCTTCTTTAGGATTTATAATATAATTTTCTCTATTTATAAGTGTCGTATTTTCATTTGTATACACAGGTATATAATAGCCTAGAAATTTCATACCCGGATTATAATCAGGTATTCCGTCTCTGTTTCCGTCAGCAAAGCCTTCGTTAAAAAATATTCTCGTACCCATAGTCTGTATCACAGGGAAATTTGCCGCTTCTATATTGTTAAGTGTAAAGGCTTCATCACCTATTGTAAGTACCTTGGGTAAAGTTATGGTACCTTTTATTTTTTGATATCTAAAAGCTCTATCACCTATAGTTTGAACCTCAGGCAAATTTATGCTTTCTATGCTTGCATATCCTACATTATAATCCGACATAAAAGCTATACTTCCCAATGTAACAAGCTTAGGTAAATCCACATTTTTAAGAGCACGGTTGCCAAAAAAGCCTGCGTCCCCTATTTCCAACACATCAGGGGCATACAAGCTGCGGTTTTTCTCGTTCCATCTGAAGGCTCCCACATCTATCTTTGTTATTCCCGGCAGGCTTATGCTTTCTACCAGCTCACAATTACCGAAAGCCACAGCATCTATGACAGTGGCATTTGGAAATTGTTTCTCCTTATCTATATATTTCAACTTTGTATTTTCAAACATATAGCCGAAAATCTTTTCCATTTTAGGTAGATAGATACCGTTCGGATAGCTTTCATCCGTACCTATAGGTGTATTTCTGAAACTTGCATAAGCTCCCTGTATAAGCTCAGGTGCTATAAGAGTTTTTATACCTGTATTACTAAAAGCGCTATCACCGACTTTTCTAAGCTTGGAAAAATCAAATTCCGTCAATGCCGTATCACCGGCAAAAACTGCGTCTTTTATCTCTTCGATATTGGGTATATCCGCTCTTTCAAGCTGAGGATTATTTGCAAAAAATGAAAGCTCCAAGCTTCTTATTCCGTCTTCAAATACTTCAACACTTCTCAAGCCCTGATTTGCAAATTTTCTATTATCAGGTATAGGATCCCACCTATGATTTACAGTAGCGGTTATTCTATCTCCGGTAGTAGGATTTATATGTGGTAAGACAAGCTCCTTATTGGTAGCTATTTTTTGCATTCCCTGTGCAGAAAGTCCTACAAGTTTGTTAGGTCCCGGAATATTGTTTGACTCTCCGCTATCTCCTCCATACCAAAAATCCCCTAGTACCCAGTCATGTCCTATGGGAAAGTTTTTCATATCAGTACCTACATACACATGTGTACTTAAGTACTTAACCTCACCGCTGTCCTCATCTCTTAAAGTATAAAAAATCTCATATACTCTACCTTCATTTGTTGTATCTATATCCTCAGGACTTATCTCAACGTTTGAACTTAAATCTTCACCCCTACTGTTTCTTGCTACTATAAAACTACGTAATTTAGCAAGTACATCCTCCTTACTCTCATTTATTCCAATCAAGGGCATATACCTGTCTTTTAATTTAAGCTCTATAGACTCACTTTTCTTTACATACTCTATTTTTAACTCATAATTATCTCTATCCGGTGTAAATCTGATACTGTTAATATCTTCATTATTTTCGCTATATAGCTTATAAGCTTGTAATACAGGCGGTTTATACTCCCTCTCTATTCCCTTGGCATATACATAGTCCAAGGAGCTTAGATCATCACCTATGGTTATAGTATCAAGCAGCTCTCTGCCCGTATCCTTGTCTATAAAAGCTTATTTTAACTGCAACCGGATCTATAACATAGCCATAAGCATCCTCTTTGGTTTGCATAGACGGAATCTTACCCTCTACACCTACATTTGCATTAGAGGACGCATTTATCAGCTTTACAAATCTTTTATTGTCTGCAAATATATCTTCGCCCACTTTTTCAAGACTTGCCGGTATATTGACTTCCTTTAAATTATTATTTTTAAAGGCTCCTGCTTCTATTTCTTTTAATTCCGTACCCAAATCAAGACTATTTATTATATTGTTTATAAAAGCATTCTCGCCTACTTTTTTAACCTTATTAAGATTCAGGTTTACAAGCTCATTATCTCTAAAAGCTGATGCGGCTATTTCTTCTATGCTATCCGGAAAATCTATATTTATAAGTTCATTTCCTGCAAAAGCATAAGCACCTATTTTCTTAAGCTCCATAGCTGACTCAAAGGTAAGCTGACTGAGATTTTTTAAATAAAAGGCATTATCAGCTATCTCAGAAACTTTTTTACCCTCTATTTCAGCCGGTATCTCTATAGAACTTCCCGTAAAATCATCTACAAGACCCTTTATTACAATTTTATCTCCTCTGACTACATAAATAAAATTGCCCTCTGTTTTTTCTTCACTATCCACTATATCTTCATCGGCATCATTATCGGTAGCCATAGTATTTATTCTAATAGTATTTGAGGGGCTGGCAACATTTCCACCTAATATGGTAGGTATGTGAGTTGAACCGAAAATCATACTTAGAATTAAAAAAACATACTACCACTCTATCTATTACATTCTTTAATTTTTTTATTCTTCATCACTCTATCTTCCTTTTAGGATTTATTAATATTTTTATTAAAAATTATATATATATATATTAAAAGCTATATAATATTTATATATAATTAATACTCCTAGTATAAGTCTTGGAAGATCAAAAAAATCAAGCCCCTCAATTTAATCAATATAATTTATGGTAAGTATCTACTTGATAAATTAAGGGTATAATTTTAGGGATATAGGACAAAAAGTGTGTGTGCCTAATCCCAGTAAACTGGATAATTACTTGAATGGTGAAGCTCACTCCATACAACTGCATCACCCCACATAGGAATAGAGTTTTCTAGTTGTTTCTTGGCGGTCATCTTCTTGTAAATATCATCTATGCTCTTGTTTGTAGGCATTGTTTTTAATATCTCAGAAGCAGAAAGCGGTTTTGGTGAGTGCATATAGCACCACCAAAAAACCGCTTTAATTCTTCTCTCAACAGATAATCCTCTATGGTTATGCAGCATCTCCCTAAGACAAGCATTTACACCACCTTCGATTCTATTGTTGGTCGATGGGATTTTAAATTCATCCCTTAATTCTTCATCAAGATATGTAAATAGAGTATTGTCATTAAGCAGTCTTAGAATTGATTTTTCAGCCTTTATCAGTCTCTCATGCTTAGGTTTTGATTTGCCATTTTCATCATATGTTACTTCACTTAAAAAACGTTTGTGCTTTACAATCCAACCTTTAAAACGATTAACCCATACCTTTGAATCTTCAACACTTTTAACATCAAACAGATCCCTGGTTAGTGCATAAAGCTCTAGACCTGCTAAAGTATTTGGTCTACTCGTTGTATATCTTTTAACCTGTGAAAATACGTGAAATACACATCTTTGATGCTTTGCCTTAGGCCACTTTTTCTTAAGGGCTTTTCTAAACCCTGTTCCACCATCTGACACGACCACCTTAGGTTCTGCTATACGGCTCATTAGAGCCTCCCAGGCTCCTGAATACTCATATCTGCATAGATACCACCCTAACACATAATCTTTGTCACAGCATATCAAAATACACGATTTGCGCGATAGATATATGCCATCTAAATACAGAACATCTTTTGTATCCTCAATCTTTGGTGACATAGCCCATATATCCCAAAACTTGGAGGTTTTTCTTCTAAAAGTTCTTCCACCACCTGACATATTACTCTGCACTTCTTTACTGAATAGCCAATTTAAAAACTGCTGAAGCTGTTTAGTATCATTGTCTATCTTTGGTGTAAACGCTAACTTACAGGACTTGCAAAACCACCTTTGAGATCCAGATTTTATCTTACCGTGCTTTATGCATTTGTCATTGCAAACGGGACAATTTACTTGCTTCATAACACAATCCTCCATAAAAACTAATTCTAAGGAAGATATACCACGTTTTAGCATTGATTTTCCAATATTCTAATGAGATATTACACACACTTTTTGTCCACCCTTAATCTTTTCTCAAAAAAGATTAAACCGATATAACCGTTGAAATATCAACTATCATATCGGTTTTTTCACACACTTTTTGTCCTATAGCCCTAATTTTAGAAACCGCATTTTCTTCTCCGTTAAAAAGTGAGTATAAGACCAAGTCTTATACTCACAAAAAAATAATCACCCCAACCCTTGACAAAGAGTCAAAAAGAGCTGTAAAAAAATGATTTCTCATCTTTTACAGCTCCCTTTATAAAATTAAATTATCTATTATTAATTGCTGCTTGTGCTGCTGCAAGTCTAGCTATTGGAACTCTAAATGGAGAACAGCTTACATAGTCAAGACCTATCTTATGACAGAACTCAACTGATGAAGGATCACCACCATGCTCACCACAAATACCGATATGTAATTCCGGACGAACTGGTTTACCAAGCTTAATAGACATTTCCATAAGTTTACCAACACCTGTTTGATCAAGTTTAGCAAATGGATCATTCTCAAAAATCTTAGCATCATAGTAAGCATCTAAGAACTTACCTGCATCATCTCTTGAGAAACCGAAAGTCATCTGTGTAAGGTCATTTGTACCGAAGCAGAAGAATTCAGCTTCTTTAGCTATTTCATCAGCTGTAAGAGCTGCTCTAGGTATCTCTATCATAGTACCTACTTCATACTTAAGATCTACACCTGCTGCCTTTATTTCAGCATCAGCTGTTTCTACTACAAATTTCTTAACATATTTAAGCTCTTTGACTTCTCCAACTAGTGGAATCATAATCTCCGGCTTAATATTCCAATCTGGATGCTTCTTAGCAACATTGATAGCTGCACGAATAACAGCAGATGTTTGCATCTTAGCTATTTCAGGATAAGTAACAGCAAGACGGCAACCTCTATGTCCCATCATTGGGTTGAATTCATGTAATGAAGCAATGATTGCTTTAATATCAGCAACACTCTTTCCTTTTGCCTTTGCAAGTTTCTCTATATCAGCTTCCTCTGTTGGAACGAACTCATGTAGAGGTGGATCAAGGAATCTGATTGTAACAGGATGTCCTTCAAGAGCTTCATATAACTTCTCGAAATCTCCTTGTTGTACAGGAAGAATCTTAGCAAGAGCTTCTTCTCTCTCTTCTACTGTATCTGAACAAATCATCTCTCTGAATGCGTCAATTCTATCGCCTTCAAAGAACATATGCTCTGTACGGCAAAGACCTATACCCTCTGCACCTAACTCACGTGCTTTCTTTGCATCTTCAGGAGTATCAGCATTTGTACGAACTTTAAGTGTTCTATATTTATCTGCCCACTCCATAATTCTACCAAACTCTCCTACGATTTGTGCTTCTACTGTTGGTATAGCACCATCATAGATCTTACCTGTTGTACCATCAAATGAAATTACATCTCCTTCATGATACTCTTTTCCATTTAACTTAAATACCTTGTTATCTTCATCCATTACGATATCTGAACAACCTGATACACAGCAAGTACCCATACCACGAGCAACAACAGCAGCGTGTGATGTCATACCACCACGAACTGTAAGAATACCTTGAGCAGCTTTCATACCTTCGATATCTTCAGGAGATGTCTCAAGTCTTACTAAAACAACCTTTTTACCTTTTTCTGCCCAATTCTTAGCATCTGTAGCTGTAAATACTATTTGTCCGCTAGCTGCTCCAGGAGATGCGGCAAGTGCCTTAGCTATAGGCTCAACTTTCTTTATAGCTTCTGTATCGAATGTTGGGTGAAGAAGTGTATCTAAGTTTCTAGGATCTATCATAGTTACAGCTTTTTCTTCTGTAATCATACCTTCATCAACTAAATCACAAGCAATCTTAAGAGCTGCAAAAGCTGTTCTCTTACCATTTCTTGTTTGAAGCATATAAAGTTTCTTATCCTCGATAGTAAACTCCATATCTTGCATATCTCTATAGTGATTTTCAAGAGTATTACAGATACCTACGAACTCTTCATAAACTTCAGGCATAACTTCTTTTAATTGATCAATGTGTTGAGGTGTACGTACACCGGCAACAACGTCCTCACCTTGTGCGTTCATAAGGAACTCACCCATAAGTTTCTTCTCACCTGTAGCAGGATCACGAGTAAATGCAACACCTGTACCTGATGTTTCACCCATATTACCGAATGCCATCATTTGTACGTTTACAGCTGTACCCCAAGAATATGGAATATCATTATCTCTTCTATATATATTTGCACGTGGATTGTTCCAAGAACGGAATACTGCCTTAATAGCTGCAAGTAATTGCTCTTTAGGATCTGCAGGGAACTCTGCACCAATCTTAGATTTGTACTCAGCTTTAAATTGATTAGCAAGAACTTTTAAGTCCTCTGCTGTTAAATCTGTATCTTGAGTAACTCCTTTTTTCTCTTTCATTTCATCAATAAGAGCTTCAAAAATACTTCTTACCAACTTCCATAACTACATCAGAGAACATTTGGATAAATCTTCTGTAGCAATCCCAAGCCCAACGTGGATTTCCTGACTTAGCAGCAAGAGTTTCTACAACTTCTTCATTAAGACCTAAGTTTAAGATTGTATCCATCATACCAGGCATTGATGCTCTTGCACCTGAACGAACAGATACTAAAAGCGGATTTTCTTTATCACCAAATTTCTTACCTGCGATTTCCTCAAGCTTTGTTATGTTTTCCATAATTTGAGCTATGATTTCATCGTTGATTTTTTTCTCCGTCATCATAATATCTTGTACAAGCCTCAGTTGTAACTGTAAATCCTTGAGGAACAGGTAAACCAAGCTTTGTCATCTCTGCAAGGTTTGCCCCTTACCACCAAGAGTATTTCTCATAGTAGCATCACCTTCACTAAAAAGGTATACCCATTTATTAGCCATTTCAACTAACCTCCATTAAATTTTATCTTTAGTATTATAACATAATACTTTTTTTATATGAATAGCTAAAATTGTTATATTTAATAAGTTTTAATAATATATATTTCTCAAATATTATAATTGAAAAATATTTATAGCCTTATTTGAAATCTTATTAGATAAATAAAAAGCACCTATCTCAATTATATATAATTAAGACTTGGTGCTTTTTACTTTTATACTATTCTTTATTTTTTTTACTTCTTCTAAAAAGAAATACTATAGAGATAAGTGCCATTCCAAATATAGAGATTAATAAAACTAAATTATTATTATCTCCTGTTTTTTTGGAACTTTCTTTAATATACGCACCACATCACTTGATTCATCTCTATTTACACCGGCTGGAACATCTGACTTTATAGACATACCGCCCTCTCCATTTTGATTTAGGTGGCTCATTAAGCCCCGGTTCATTTGGTTTATTATCCTTTGGTACTGTTGGCCCTACCGGATTATCGTTCTTTCTAGGTGGGTTAGGAGTTACTCCACCACCACCGCCTCCACCGGAACGACCGCCACCGCCATTTGGTGTGTTCTTAGGTGTTTTAGATTTAAATGGTTCTACATAAACTATATTACTTAAATGGGTATTTCCATTAACTTTGACACTAGCTCTATTTGGTATACCATTCGGCAAATCATCTTCATGATAGTTAGGATAGAAAACTCTTGCATCTATTGCTACTACTATACTTCCACCTTTTATACTATCAAGAAAATCCTTATCCGTAATCTTAAGACTTATATCATTCAAATCTATTTTCGCTTCAACTAAATCTCCAAGCTCCTCTAAGCTTAAAAACTCTCCCTTAGGAATATTTGATCTATCTGAATATACACTAAGCTCTTCCGCTTCTGACGGACTGGCTTCAGAATTGCTTGTCATATTTAAGCTATACGGACTTGGCGTTACCGCACTGGCTTCACTACCGGTTGCAAGGAATTTAATTTTTACATTTTCAAATTTTAAAGCATCACTTAATCTATCTTTAAATTCAAAGTCCTTTGCATTTAACTCTTTAGGTAGTGGCGTACTTATCTTATATGTGAATACTTCTTCCTCGTCTTTTAGTAAAAGACGCTCTCCTTCATCACTACCATCAGCTCTTGAAACTGTTTTGTGTATGTCTATATCCATATCCTTGTCCAAAGTATAGATATAAGTTACTTCTATTCTACCCTCTTTTAGAATACCATTTTGTTTGTCTTCATCATTAGGAGCTACAGTCTTAAACTTATAAACTTTACCATTATAATTTATACTTGAATAAGCATCAAGCAAAAGTATTATAGCTTGGTCCATTCTTCTTTACATTAGTAAGCTCCGTATTGACCACATCGTGATAAATAGTATTTCCTTCTTCATCTACATAATGAACTATAACATCACCATAAACAGGCACATATTCAAAAACTACAGTTTTCGGTTCTAAAGCTACCTCTCCACTTCTAGGTGATACAGGCTTATTTCCAAAAGTTTTCGTATCTTCTCTATCTTTACTGTATTTATACGCATTGCCCTCAGCATCATAAAGTAACTCAGGAATATCTACACTATCACTAGGTATAGAATAGGCTTCTCCTATATTTGAATTCTCTTTCTTTACTACCTTAGCTGTCGGCATAGCTTCGGAATTTAACAATTCTGTATCTGTACCCTCTATAACGTATCTGGCAACAACAGCACCGCCAAGACTATAAACATAAGTTATCGTTTGAACCTTATCTTTATACTCTCCACTTACAGGATCTGTATAATCGGCAGTTTTTATATACTTATATACAGAACCGTTATACGGAATACCATTTTCTTTATACTTCGTCGTATAAGCTTCTCCTATATTACCTGAGTAGTATTCTCTATCTGCAATCTCAGTTTCATTTCCATCCGGATCAACAGTAATGTGTCTTACTATAATAGATGAATTTTTAATATAATATAATCTTCTAAGCTTTGGATTTATGACATTTACTCCATCTGCCGGTATATTATCATGTCCATAGGTATAATCAAAAGTATCAAAACCGGCTATCTTTGAACCGTCCGCATTTTTATCTTTCATACCTATAAAAGTATATCCATCTATATCAGGATGTGTAATATTTACAGGCTCTTTTATATTTTCAGCCTCCAAATTTGTAGGAACAGTATCCCTACTATCTGTCATAAAGAAAGAATTTGCATAGTTTTGTGCATCCAGATTTTCATATCTGGCATGTTTACTTCTACCTCTATAAGTCCATTGTGTACTATTTTCTACCTCTCCTTTTTTGTTTCTAGGAGAAGTTAAGGCTTGTACTTCATTTAAGCTTCCATCAGCTCCTGTTTGTACCTCATAAAAGTCTACATTTAACTTTCCAAATGGGAAAAGACGAGCGTAAACATCATCCGCTTTAGGATCACCATTGGTATATGTTCTTATACCACCATAAGCACCCGTATCTCCCGTAATTTCCAAGTTAATTTGTCCACCTACTTTTATAACCGGATTTGGTGATGTAGCTATAGACATATAGCTTTCATCAGTAATTATGGCATTAAGTCCCTCTTCAAAGTTATCTGCAACTGAAAGCCACATAGGCTTCATAAACTCTTCAAAGGAAAGCTTGACAAAATCTCTTTTAGGTATGAGGGTTACAGGAATATTTATCTCATAATCACCATCTTGGTTCTTAAATCTTTCCATACGCTCAGTTGAAAAAGTAAAGATAGTTCTATTTCCCTCATAACGTATATTGGTGGCACCCAGTTCTGCCTGCTTTTCAGGATCTAATCGTTGCCATGTACTTTCAAAAGCTATCTGTACTTCCTGGTCAAATTGTAATCTTCTATCTAGAACAGGTCTTACATAACCCTTCCAAGATATTATCTTATCTGAACGTCCCCAGAGAACACGCATAGCATCTCTAATATTCGAAAAGTCTAATTTTGCCTTATAATGGAGACTACCGGATTTATCTACATTGTAAGCTGTAGGCACAGTTAAGTAATTTGGATTTTGTTCCAAATAAATAACAGGCTTAACTTTTTGCACCTCTCTAAAAAGACTCGCCATATGCGTTGGAGTAGTCGACATTACATATAATTCCAGATTATCCGGAGCATCCTCCGGAAATGGAACTCCTGTCTTATAATAAGTACCGCTACCATCGGGTTTAGTATTATAAGCATAAGTTCTTAATACTCTACCCGCAAGCATATCCCAAAATCCACTACCACGTCCATTCCAAGAAGATGCATATCCATCTGGGTCATTTTTATATTTTTGTTTCTCAGACTCAGGTAAAATATAAAAATTATCACCAAAATAATACTCCCAAATTGATGAGTTCCCATATATATCCCACTCCGGATCCTTATACAATTTATTACGATACCTTACATTAGTAAAAGCCGGCATACCTTTCATAGGTGCCGTCTTTGGCAGCTTAATAACCACTGTATTATTATATCCGTCATAATCTGATGGCAGATTTCTATGAACTGTAATAGTTCTCGCATCATCATATCTGCTATATATATAAGTTACCGTTTGCGCTTCTTCCTTAACCTTACCGTTTGCCGGTGCTGAATCTTCTGGCATCATTGAATAAATGTATCTAACTCCATCTTTTTCCCAGTTAGAAACTTTTCCGTCTTCGTATTGTACCTTTCCGCCTTTATTAACTCCTGAAGAATAGTTATCCCCTACATTCTTATTTATTACTTCTGTATCTATGACTGTTCCATCTTCCAGTTTACGAACTATGGTAACAGTACCTGTTGCCGCTAAAGTATTTATTGTAAAAATATTGAGAAACAACATAGATGTAAACAACAATACATAAAAGCAAAGCAAATCTTTTTAATACTATACTTCATATCTACTCCTTATTTTCATTTTACTTTCTTTTTGGAAATTAGTATATCGTACTTAACACTATCTTAACAACAATTATTATACAATCCAAATTTCATAATTTTATAAAAAAATTGTATCTAATCATAATATATCTGTATCTTCTTGTCAACTGATATATATATATATATATATATTTAATTTAATTGTAATATTTTTTTAAATAAATACTAAATATATTTAATTTATAAACATCCCTATTACCCTAATCCCTATCAAATAAAAAAATTCACTCATTATTCTATTACTTAAATCAAGCCCTCTATCTGTTAAATATAAATATGGTTGTTTATACTCTAAAAATTTCAATAAAGTATTTCTTTCTATGGTTTTTTCAAAAACTTTAAACATATTTAAGCCGAACTTACCAAAAAAATTCACTACTTGATACTCCTTTAGTTAACCTTAAACCTAAGAACATAAACTCTTCCATCTTATCAATTTCACTCAGCTCTTCTAAATCTTGATATAAACCCATCAAATCCTTAGAAAAAAATCCATATTAAGATACTTTTTTTCATATCCCTTTCTACATGAAAACGTCTATCCATAGCCATACTTGAAGCTCCAAGTCCTAAGCCTAAGTATTCAACTCCTGTCCAATAACCTATATTATGTCTACATTCTCTCCCTTTTTTAGCATAATTACTTATCTCATATCTTTCATAACCGTTTTTTGCCAAGTATTCTTTAGTAAACTTATACATCTGCCTATCTACTTCTTCAGTCGGCAAATGTTTTTTACCCTCTTTGGTAGAAAAATACTCATAAAAAGGTGTTCCCTCTTCTAAAATGAGAGAATATGCCGATATGTGTTCAGGTTTTAACATAACTACCTTTTTTTAAGGTAGTCTTATAACTACTAAAACTTTGAGCAGGAATAGCACTCATCAAATCAATATTAACATTATCAAAACCACATTCTCTAACTTTTTGATATGTATCCAAAAATTCTTCATAAGTATGTATACGTCCAAGTAATTTCAATTCTTTATTATCTGCACTTTGTAAGCCTATACTTATTCTATTTATACCCGATTGTTTGTAATAGCCTAATTTCTCTGCATCTACACTGCCAGGATTACATTCTATACTTATTTCGGCACTGGCTTCTACTATGAAATTTTCATATATCGCACTCATAATGTCGCATATTCCGGAACCGCTAAGAACGGACGGAGTACCTCCACCTATAAAAATAGTAGATACTTGATAATCTTTATAATATTTAGATTGCGCTCTAATTTCTTTTATGAGTTGTTTAACATAAGCTTGCTTTGTTTCTTCATCTGAAGGACCGGATAAAAAATCACAATATTTACATTTCTTAATGCAAAAAGGAATATGTATATATAGTTCCAATTTCTTTTTCATTATATATTATACCTATTCTTCATCTAATTTAAGTACGCTCATAAACGCTTTTTGTGGTATTTCAACACTACCTATCTGACGCATACGTTTCTTTCCCTCTTTTTGCTTTTCAAGAAGTTTTCTTTTTCTACTAATGTCTCCACCATAACATTTTGCAAGTACGTCTTTACGCATAGCTTTCACAGTCTCTCTAGCTATAACTTTACCTCCAACTGCCGCCTGTATAGGTATCTCAAATAAATGTCTTGGTATCTCTTCTTTTAATTTTTCACACATTTTTCTTCCACGTTCATAGGCAGAACTTGAATGTACTATAAATGAAAGCGCATCTACCTGTTCCTTATTTATAAGTATATCAAGCTTGCAAAGAGTAGATGGAACGTAAGCTTTCAACTCATAATCTAAAGAGGCATAACCTCTTGACCTTGACTTGAGTGCATCAAAGAAGTCATAAATAATTTCATTTAAAGGTAAATCATATTTAAGTATAGCTCTATTCTCTTCTATATATTCCATACTTATATATGTTCCACGCCTTTCTTGACATAAAGTCATAATAGCACCTACAAACTCTTTTGTAAGCATTATTTCAGCCGAAACCATAGGCTCTTCCATTCTTTCTATTTCACTCGGATCAGGAAGATTTGAAGGATTTGTAAGACTTATCATTTCTCCATTTGTTTTGTATACATTATACACAACTCCCGGAGCCGTTGTTACTAAATCAAGATTATATTCTCTTTCTAACCTTTCCTGAATAATTTCAAGATGTAATAGACCTAAAAATCCACAACGAAAACCAAAACCCAAGGCAAGAGAAGTCTCAGGTTCATAGAAAAGAGAAGCATCATTCAACTGCAACTTTTCCAAGGCATCTCTCAAATCATTATATTTTGCTCCATCTGCCGGATAAAGACCACAATAAACCATAGGTGTAACTTTTTTATAGCCCGGTAAGGCCTCCTTACAAGGATTATCTACTAAAGTTATGGTATCACCTACTCTTGTATCTTTTACATTCTTTATACTGGCAGTTATATAACCAACCATACCTGTACTAAGTTCATCACAAGCTATAAATTGACCTGCACCGAAATATCCGACTTCCACTACGCTTTCTTTAGCACCCGTTGCAAGCATGTGTATCATATCACCTTTTTTTACTCTGCCCTCTTTTACTCTTACAAATACTATAACCCCTCTATATGCATCATAAATAGAGTCAAAGATAAGTGCTTGCAAAGGTGAATTACTATCCCCTTTTGGAGCAGGGATTTTATGCACTATACTTTCTAAAACGTCCTCTATATTTAAACCCACTTTAGCAGATATCTTAGGCGCATCCATAGCCTCTATACCTATTACATCTTCTATCTCATGAGCTACATATTCAGGATTGGCACTTGGTAAATCAATTTTATTTATAACCGGCAACACCTCAAGGTCATGATCTAAAGCCAAGTATACATTCGCCAAAGTCTGCGCCTCTATACCTTGTGCGGCATCTACAACCAAAATTGCTCCATCACAAGCGGCCAAAGAACGTGAAACCTCATAATTGAAGTCAACGTGCCCCGGTGTATCTATTAAATTGAATATATATTCTTCTCCATCTTTAGCTTTATATACAGTTCTGACAGCTTGAGATTTAATTGTAATTCCTCTTTCTCTTTCAAGTTCCATATTATCAAGAACTTGAGCCTGCATTTCCCTACTTGTAAGCAAACCTGTTTTTTCTATTATTCTATCAGCAAGAGTGGACTTACCATGATCAATATGTGCTATAATACAAAAATTTCTAATCTTACTCTGATCAATTATTGCCATATATTACCCCTTTTTTTCTTATTTCCTAGCTTATATAATATCATCTATCTTATAAATATTGCAACCATAAGTATCAGTATATTTTCAAATTTAAAAACTCACAAAAAAACTTTATAGACAAAATATATTTATATGCTATAATACTGCTACTATTAAAACAAACGAAAGGAATTATAATTATGTCCAAACAATTAAAAACAAAAAAACTCAGCTTTAGAATTTTTAATTTGTGCTTTCACAATTTTTTTAACTATATCTATATATTCATTTGTACAAAAATGCAATTTTAGACTTTCCACTCTTTATGAATATGGGATATTATGAATCTGATACATATGTTTGCCTTATCCTAAGTCTTATATTCCTCGCTATCTATTGTGCCTTCTTCTATTCAAAGGATAAAAAGCTTATCTAATAAAGATTATATTTATATAGTATTTATGAGCTTAGGACTCGGTGGCATTACTATGATATATTTTAATATTTTAGATTTATTCTCCACTACCATTCCTTATTTGGGAGAAAGTATACAATCTTTTGACAATATATGGAAAACCGGAAATGATCCTTTTATATGGATTTTATTATCCACTGTCATACTGGGACCTTTTAGTAGAAGAGCTTATGTTTAGAGGTATTATATTTAAAGCTGCCGAAAGATTAACTAATAAATTTTGGTTTCCTATACTGGTTTCCGGTTTGTCTTTTGGTATATGGCATTGGCAACCTGTTCAAATAGGCTATACAGCTATAGACGGTATTATATACGGATATATATATAGCAAAAAAACGTTCCTTAAAAATTTACTTTAGCTCTACATATAATAAATAATTTGTTATCCTCTTTCCAAGATATAACGAACAATTCCCTTATATTAGATATTAGTGATAAGTTACCATACTACTTCTTAATACCGGCATTGTTTTGTCTATATTTAATAGCAACAGAAAAAAAGATACAAATAAAATTTAAAACACTTGACATTTAGTTAAAGTTTGCATAAAAATGTATTAGTATGTTTACATTGAACTGTCCGTGTCCAGACTTCGATGCTAACTAACTTTTAAACATTTTAATGGAGGTATAAAAAGTTGGCTAATATTAAATCTGCTAAGAAAAGAATTGAAGTTGCAGCGATTAGAACTGAAAGAAATAAATCAATAAAATCAAAGGTTAAAACTGCAATCAAGAAAGTTGAGAGCGCTATAGCTTTAGCTGATAAGACTGTTGCAGCTGATACATTAAAATCAGCTATCATAGAAATTAGCAAAGCAGCTTCTAAGGGTGTTTATCACAAAAATAACGCTGCTCGTAAAATTGCTAGATTATCAAAGTCTGTAAATAATATATAATTAAAACCAAAAGCACGATTTCCCGTCAGAATCGTGCTTTTTATTATTCTCCCATTATCAAAAGTTCTACTGCCAAGCTTTCATTCAACTCACCCATTTTTACAGCTTGTTCAAGCTCTAAACAATGTAAAACATATGCCTTTAAGTTCTTCTTATCAAAACCGGTACATCTTCCCATTATTTGACTACTTGCATATTCTGATATACCCAATAAACTTGCTATTTGCTTTTTTTGTCAAACTCTCCAACATAAGTCCCTTTACCTGAAACAACTGACTAAATTGCCTACTGATAAGAGCTAGAATCCTCATCGCCGGTTCTCTCATTATCAATAAATCCTTATATAATTCCATAGCTTTATTTGTCTGTTTGGCTATTATAAAACGTATCATATCAAATATTTTTATTTTCTGCATTTATAGTAACTATAGAATCTATATCACTTCTATCTATTACTTCTTTATCCCCAATATAAGCCAGCAACTTATCTAACTCATTCTTTAAATTTTTCCATACTTTGACCCGCATAAGAAAGTAGCAAATCCATATTAGTTTCTGTAATATTCTTCTTCTCTTTTTATAATAAGTCCCAAACACCACATTTTCAAATCTTCATAACTTGGCTTGTTGAGTTCTACTACACAACCTATTTCCTTTATCTTCTTATATAATCTGGTCTTTTTATCTATATCTGTTTCTACAAAAAAATTAACACTGTACTTTCAGGCACTCTAGACATAAATTCTATAAGTTTCTCATCTACACTAGACTTAAACCAAAGAGAATTTTCTACTATAACACATCTTTTTTTCAGACATAAAAAGGTACTGTATTAGCCTTATCTATAACAGCTTTCACATCAATATTTTTTTCCCTTCATAATACGAAAAGTTCATATCATCATTTGCTATGGCTTTTTTTCAGACTATTCTTATAACTCCTCTTCAAAAAGTCCTCATCTCCGGATAATAAATATACTCTTTTTAAAAGCTTTTTATTTTTTTATATCTTCTCTTAGATTTTTTTCATCTTCTCTCCTAAATTTTTTTCAAATCATAGCTATTTTTTTCCTAGATATATACTTATACAACCCATCGTACTAAGGTCATATATTTTTCATCTATTTTTATCATTTTTTTCAAGTATATAATACTTATCCGAATTCTTATAAGAAATTTTTTTCTATCATAAGCTTTTAAATTCAGCATTAAAAATCTCCCTTTTTATAATTTAACACTTCTTTAGTATAAAAAAACACCGAATCTCCAACACTTATAGCTTCATTTCTATCTAAAAAAATATAAGATTTATACTACTATTTTTTTATTTTATCAATCAACTTTCTATATATTAAATCTTCTATCAAATCTATATTTATTACTATATTATCTACTTTTATATCTTTTTATCCTTAAAAAGTCCACAATTTCCCTAAATTCTTCTTCATCTAAAGCACTTATAAATAGGTAATCTATATTTTTGCACACCTTTAGCTGATAAAAAGATTTTTAAAAGCACTTTCTGCATTTTTTTCCCTCTCACATCTACCAATATATTATTATTTTTCACATTCATATATGTAGATAGACCTTTTCTTATATCTAAATAATATATTTCATCTCTTATACTAAATTTAAAAAAAGGATAGAAATAGCAAAAATTACACTCAAAAAAATACTTAGTAAATATCTATAAATATTTTTACTCTTAACCATCTTTACATTAAGAATAAATATAGCTACAAACAAAAAAACTATAGTATAAACTGATTTTCAAAAGACTTGGTCGCCCAAATAAAATTCTATATTTATAAAAACTTTGTAAATATTATGCAAAGACTTTGATATATGTATATAACGAAACTTATATTCGCTTTTCGCTAAATTACTTATACAAAATATATAAGGTAAAAAAAGTATAAATCCCGATATACATAAAAATACTCATAAGAGGTAAAACTAGAATATTTAGAAGAATCGCATATATAGGAACATAATAAAAAGAAATAAGCTATTATAGGTAAATTTATAAGTTGTAAAAGCAAGACTTACACTTATACTTTCCATTATTTTTTTCTAATTTTTTTCTCTTTTTTTAATTTCACCACCTGTAAACAAGTTGCTTAAAAGGCTCAGAAATATATTCTAAGGCTATGCCTATAGAAAATACTGCCATAAAAGATAAGATAAAGGAACTTTGATATAAAAATATAGGGATTTTTTTTAAACATAAAAATTATAGCTACTAAAAAAATAGTGAACTCAACAAATCATAATCTCTTCCTCTACATGATGAAATAAACACTAAAAATAAGCATAGTAACTGCTCTATATACACGGCACTATCTCCCACTATATTAGCATAAATAAATAAAAAAATATAGTAGATACAAAACCGGAATAAAAAAATAACTAAATTTCAAGTTTTTTTCTAAGTATATTGTATACACCAAGACCTATCAAAGATATATGTAATCCACTTATGGCTAATATATGCGCTATTCCATTATTTTTTTAAATAAATCATATAGGTCTTTATCTAATCCCTCTCTATCTCCTAACAAAATTGCTATCATAAGACCATATTCTTTTTTTCCTCCAAAAGAATATTTAAGTTTTTTTCTTTAATTTTTTTCTTTTATAAGAGTAAATATATCTTTTCCTCTTTTCAAAAAAATACTAATCTTTTTAGGACTTAGTCTATAGTCTATATTTTTTTAGATTTATAGTACAATTTCGAATCAAAAATCACCAAAAATTACTTGGAGTTTCAATATTTTTCCAACTTACCTGAAACAATTAATTTATCGCCTTTTTTTATACTAATATTATTAGTCTTAAAAAAATAAATCTATTGGTTTCAATTAACAGTTCCATATCCTTTAATTTGGTACTCTTTACCTCTACTAAATACTCTTTTAAATAAGTTCCGGATTTTAGCCTATGCTCCCTATCATATTTTTCGTTACTTACATTAAGTATAAGAACTCTGCTTATTCAATAATAATAAAAAAATAATAAAAAAACAAGGTATATAAGCTCTTTTTAACAAGTTCATATACCTTAAATAAATATACAACAAAACAGCTGCTACTATGAGTAGCAGTAAAAAAACCTTTTTCAAACTTCATGCCTAGCAACTCTCCAAGTATAAGGGCAATGAATATGCCTATAAAAGGTCTTTTTTTATCATTTATATTTAATTATTCTCCTCTATATAGTCCAAATTTCTATCAAAAGTAGTGCTTAAATCTACATCATTTAAAAAAATTTATAATTATTATTTCCATTGATACTAATTTGAACTTTAGTTACTTTTTTTAAATTCTGAAATCGAGTTTACTATAGAATAAATAGCAAGCTTATTATCTGCTCTATTCAATACATTTATTAAGCTGTCATCAAAATCTATATAGCAAGTATTATCATTTATAGAAATACTATTTACTTTTTAGATTATTAGGTAGCAAGGGAGTTAAATCAGTTTTAGTAGGTCCTTTTATCAATTCTTCTATAATAAGTTTTTCTATACTATTATTTATATTGTGTACTAAGTTTCTTTTTTTCTCCGGCTAATTTTCCAGTATCTCCTAAACGAAAATATAAACTAAGTTCTACTTTTTCAAAACTATTTATATCAGTCATAGTATCAATAAATTCTGAGGCATAAAAAGACCGGCAAAGGATTACCATTAGCATCACTAAGTGGCTGCTCACCTGAATTTATACCTATAAAATCTATACCCTTTATTTGAGTAAGGGTTTTTACAAGACAAGCTCTGGCAAGTATCTCTCTTATAGGCTTCATACTACTATAATTGGTATCAAAAATTCAAATATAAGACATTATCTTTTCTGGTATAACCCATAAAAGTAACCTTATCATCAAGAACTTTTATTAAATCTCTGTCATTTGGAACCGTATTCATCTGTTCCATAAGCTCTTCTATTAATTTATCTGTATCATCAGCGGAACTTTTCGCCTCATATCTGACAGGCACAATAGCACCGGCTGAGAAATTAAGATAATATATATTATATTCACCTTGCTTTAATTCCTTAGTATTATTATGTCCACACGCTACTAGTAATATGCACAAAAAGAGAACAGATATTAATTGTTTAACTTTTAACATTGTTGTCCACCATAGTATTTTTTTTGTATCAAAGGAATCCTGACTGTAAATGTGGTACCTTCGCCCCAAGTAGAATTTAATCTTATTATTCCGCCATGTTTCAATATAAAGTTCTTAGTAATAGCAAGACCTAAGCCTGTTCCACCTGTTTCTCTGGAGCGTGCCTTATCTACTCTATAAAATCTGTCAAATACCAATTCCTGTAAATCTTCAGGTATACCGACTCCATTATCTATAACTTTTTATATAAAAAGAATTTATGATCTGCATCTAAATTTACTTTTACATAACCCTCATCTTTGTTATATTTTATAGCATTTTTCCACTAAATTACTTATAGCCAAAGATAATTTTTGTTTCGTCAACTTCTGCTTCTACTTCTCTCATACTTTCAAAGCTAAGATCTATATTTCTCTTAGCCGCTATAGGCTTTAATCTCTTTAAGATAACATTTATCAATTCATTTATACTAACCTTTTCTGTTATCAATTCTGCATCAGACTTGTCTAACTTTACCAATGTCAGTAAGTCATCTATAATCTTAGACTCCCTATCTATCTCTTCACTTATATCATTCATAAATTCTTTATATAGTTCATTCGGTACTTCACCCATAGTAAGCAAAAGAATCGGCAAGTACACGAATTGAAGTAATAGGAGTCTTTAGCTCATGCGATACATTTGAAACAAATTCATCTCTGGATTGATTAATAAGTCTTAGTTTTGATAGAGTAGAATTTATAGTCCCTGAGATTTGATTAGTTAATAAATAAGTGTTTTCTTGTATATCATAAGCTAGATTACCTTCAACAACCTTATTTAAGCCATTCCTTACTCTATTAAAAGGCTTAATCAAAAATTCGGTTATAAATATACTAAAAATTATCAATATAATACTAAGTATTATAGTAAAAAAACTATAGCCCTATCATTGGCACTTAGAATCATTCTATCAAAAATTATCTGTAGAAGAGCTTATTATCATAATTCCATCAATAATACTACTATCTCCTTGCCTATAAATAGGGAAAGTTTGTAAAAATATAACCTTTCTTAATACTATATTTATCTATATTTTCTCCTTGAAAAGTTTTTTTATAACTTCTTTGGCTATATTTTTTTCTTACCTAAAGATACATTAAATGTATCTTTTATTACAGCAAAGGCTGAATCTATTATTACAACTCTTCCATCGAACACATCAGCTAGGGTATCTATTTGACTTTCTACTATTTTATCCTTTTCATCATTTATCAAATACCCGGAAGAACTTATTTTATCTGCCAAAATTCGAGATTGACTTTTAATTTCAACCCTCCTACCATCAACTAAAACTTGATTAAAGGTTTTACTTAATACTCTAGAATCAATCAAAGCCGGAACTATCGCCATAAAAACCATAATAAACATAAGTACAACCTGAAAACTGATAGGAAAAATACTTATATTCTTAATTTTCACTATTTTTCTCCCAAATATATACTTTTTTTGACAGCTCCTATGGCTATAGTACCGGAACCTACATGTGTAGCTACTGATAAAGATAATCCATATATACCTATTTCACCTTTATACTCCGGAAAAGCTTCTTTTATTTCAGTAGCTAATTCTTTAGCTTCTACTTCATCATTTGCGTGAGCTATATAAATATTACTTAGATTACCGGTTGTATCAAAAAATCTTTCCTCTAAATCTTTCTTCAAAGCCGCTATCATAAGAGTTTTTGCCTGTTTCATAGTTCTTGCCTTTGCATAAGAGTCTATCTTTTCACCTTGTATAGTAAGTACAGGTTTTATTCTAAGCAAAGTTCCAAGTGCCGCCGCTGCAGGAGTTATTCTTCCGCCCTTTTTTAAATATTTTAAAGTTGGAACAGTTAAATATATAGTTGAATCTTTCTTAGTATCTAATAAGAATTCTCTAATTTCTTCCGGTTCTTTACCAAACTCTACCATTTTCTTAGCTTCTATAGCTGCCGCCCTTTGTGTAATCGAAATTCTCTGATTATCAACCACATAAACTTTTCCCTCATATTCATCGTCATGTGAAAGAGCCATAGCAGTATCCATGGAACTGGATAGTCCTGATGACATAGGCATATGAATTATTGCTTCATATTCTTTAAGTAACTCATCCCACATATCGCAAATGCTTGCAGGTGAAGGTTGCGAAGTATGTATATCACTACCGGCTATCTGCTTTTCATAAAATTCTTCTTTACTTAAATCTATATCTTCAAAATATTCATTATCATCTATACTAAAGGGCATAGGTAAAATATATATACCTAACTCCTTTGCTTCTTCTTTGCTTATACCGCTATTAGTATCTGTTATGATTGCTATTTTCATTTATATCCTCCGCTTATTTATTATCCTTTTCTTTAAAATCTGCATATTTGGCAAATATAAATGAGAATATTCCTGCCAACACAACAAGTATAATTATTTTGTCCATTACAATATCTCCTTATATAGGTTTAATACATTTTTCACCCATTATCTTATCTATAAGTCTAGCACTAAATCCTGCTTTTTCAAGAGCTTTCATGATTTTTAAAGTATTAGCTCCATTTTCCCATTCTATATTATCATCTATACCGTCATAATCTGAGCCAAGTCCCAAAAAATCCTCTCCACCTTTATCTATCATATACTTAGCTTGCTTAACACAATCGTCTATATATGAAAATTCTTTTTCTCCGACTCTAAAAATCTCTTAAAAAAACAATGAGTAATAATTTAATCCTGCCTTACAACCTCTATTTGCCATAGCTTTTATCATCTCATCACTTAAATTTCTAGGATGGCTTGACAAAGCTCTAGCATTACTATGACTGGCTACAAAAGGCTTTTTAGTAGATTTTAGTACATCCCATATACCCGCATCATTTAGGTGAGATACATCTATAATCATACCCTAAGTCTTCCATTCTTTCTATAAACTCATATCCTCTATCTTTAAGTCCATTTTCCGTATCAACAACTGTTCTTATATACTTTCCATTCTCATCTAAAAATCTTCTTATTCGGAAAAAGCCAAACTATTTTCATAATTCCAAGTAAGAGTCATCATCCTAACTCCTCTTTTTATAGAAGTATTCTAATTTCTCTATACTTCCCTCACAAGCTTCTCCCTCTTCTATAGTAAGCATAGCACTAAGTTTTGACTTTTTTTATGTTATTTTCTATATCCGAATAATATAAGACCTTAGAAATTAAGTCCGAGTTTATAGCTATCTCCTCATCGAAAATATCTATAAGTTTATTAGTATATTCAAAAGGTCTATCCGTTGCTCCTAAATTAACAAAAACAAGCAAAATTTTTGTAAAAGATAGTCTGACTCCTCATTTTCATAAGATCCAGTTGGAAATTATTTTCTCGTAAATGTATTCTATTTTTCTTTACTTTCTTCATAAATTCTTGCAATAGTATCGCAATGCATATCTACAAGTTTCATATTTCCCCTTTGACTTAATTTCTATATTTCCTTACTATATCTTTCATCAAGTCTAAATTTTTTTCCATATCTTTTACTAAAGCAAATTGACATCTGGCTCTATCCAAATTTTTGTCCTTGCCTTGACGTTTTAAAAATAAGTATCTCCTGTCAAATAGTCAGCTAAAAATCTCATTCCACATTCATAAGTCATAACCATAGCGGCAATAGGTAGATTTTTCTAACTCTTTATCAGTCAAACTTCCTTTACAAGCTTCTATGAAACCTTTTACATAAGCTTCATATAAATTCAAATCAATTCCAACTTTAGCTATATCAACTTCATCTTCATCTGCTTTATTTGCACCAAAGCGTATAGAATCTCCAAAAATCATTTATAGCAAGTCCCGGCATAACTGTATCTAAATCTATGACACATATAGCTTTTCTACTTATATCATCTATCATAATATTATTTAGTTTAGTATCATTATGAGTAACTCTAAGCGGAAGCTCACCTTTTTCCAACATATCTCCCAAAATTTCACTAAGATATTTATTCTCCAGAACAAAAATCTATATCCTCTTTTTGCACTTATAAGTCTTTCAAGCACAGCTTTTTCTACTGCTATTTTAAAATCTCTAAATCTTTTTCTTTGTATTATGAAAATCAGGTATAGTTTCATGTAATTTACCCGCATCATAATTAGATAGTAGACTTTGAAATTTCCAAAAGCTAAAAGCACTTTCGTAGAAATCTTTAATATTTTCCACCTTATCATAGGTTTTTTTGCACCTTCTATAAACTTATAAATTCTCCAATAAGCCCCTTTTTCATCTTCATAATAAGATTTATTATCCTTAGTTTTAACAAGATTTAATGTTTCTCTCTCCTCATCTCCACCACGTTTTATTATCTCTTCTCTTAGATATGAGGTAATATTTTCAATATTTTCCATAAGTTCCTTAGGCTTTTTAAAAAAATATTATGGTTAATTCTTTTGCAAAAATATTTTTTTGACTAAAGCATCAGTTCCCATCTCTACCAAAAAAAGTATCATTAATATGTCCACTTCCATAAGCTTTTTATGCTAAGGACTACACCTTCCAAGTTGAAATTCCCTAATACATCAAATGTATCTTTTTTTCAACAACTCTCTCCATTTTATCCGCCCCTAAATTCTTATTCTATTGTTAAATCTTTTTAATTCAAATTTTATTACTTTCTCCAATTCTATTAAATTTGTATCTATTTGATACCCTATTTTACCTGCACTAAAAATAATTCTATCTCTAGTAGCGGCACTTTCATCTATAGTTGTTCTAAAAAAACTTTTTCATTCCTATAGGAGAACAACCACCATGAATATAGCCTGTCAATGGAAGTAAATCTTTTGATTTTAGCATTTCTATACTTTTTTTCGCCTACTGCCTTAGCCGCCTTTTTTTCAAATCCAACTCTTTCTCAACTGGAATAACAAAAACATAATTTGCACTTGATTTTCCCACTGTTACCAAAGTTTTAAAAACATCTCTTCTATCTTGTCCCAATATATCTGCGACCTCTATACCATTTGTAGTTGGTGTATCCACATAAGAATGAGTAAGATAATCCAATTTCTTACTATCTAAAATACGCATTACATTAGTTTTTTCTTCTTTTTTAGACATAAGACAACCTCTTTTACTTATATCATCTCTTCCGGATGGAAAATATCATCAAAATGCTTAGGGCTTAAAAAAACCAAGTTCTATACAAGCCTCTCTTATGGAAATATTATCTCTAAAGGCTTTTTTTAGCTGTTTTTGCGGCATTATCATAACCTATATATGGATTAAGTGCGGCAACTAGCATTAGGGATCTATCTAAGTTTTCTTTCATCTTCTCCTTATTTGCTTTTATACCTATTGCACAATTTTTATTAAATGATTGTATACCATCTGCTAATAATCTAACTGATTGCAAATAGTCATTTATTATTAACGGCATATATACATTAAGCTCGAAATTACCTTGTGAAGCCGCTATTCCTATACTTGCATCATTTCCCATAACTTTTACAGCTACCATACTAAGAGCTTCGCATTGAGTAGGGTTAACTTTACCCGGCATTATGGAACTACCCGGTTCATTTTCAGGTATTAATATCTCATATAACCCACAACGTGGACCACTGGCAAGTAAACGTATATCATTTACTATTTTTAATAGGTTTGCAGCTAAAGCTTTAAGTGCACCATGAGAAAATACCAAGGCATCTTTACTTGTTAGTGCATGAAACTTATTATCACTGGTCTTAAATTCGTATGTAGTTAATTTTGATATTTTTTCAGCTACCAGAGTATCAAAACCCTCAGGTGCATTAAGACCTGTTCCTACAGCCGTTCCGCCAAGAGCGAGTTCACTCAAGCTTTCCAAAGAATACTCTAACATTTTCTTAGTTTTTTCCAACATAGCTCTATATCCGCTAAGCTCTTGTGAAAAACTTATAGGTGTAGCATCTTGTAGATGCGTTCTTCCACTTTTAATAATTCCTTCATTTTCTTTTTCTAATTTTGAAAAAGTAGCCACAAGCTCATCTATAGCCGGATACAGCTTAGTTTTTATTTCTACTGTAGCTGCTATATGCATAGCTGTTGGGAAAGTATCATTTGAACTTTGAGACATATTAACATCATCATTTGGATGTAATAATTGTTTGCCTGCCAATTCATTTCCTCTACCTGCTATGACCTCATTAACATTCATATTAGATTGAGTACCACTACCGGTTTGCCATACAAGCAATGGGAAATGTTCATCCAACTTTCCTTCATAAATTTCATTTGATACTTCCGTTATGACTTTTAATTTTTCATCTGATAATTTGAGTAATTCGTTATTTGCCATAGCCGCAGCCTTTTTTTAGTATAGCAAAAGCTCGTATTATCTCCTTAGGCATTTTCTCTGTACCTATTTTTAAAAATTTTCATAACTTCTTTGTGTTTGTGCTGCATAATATTTATCTACAGGTACTTTTACTTCGCCCATAGAATCTCTTTCTATTCTATATTCCATCTAAATAATACCTCTTATTTCACTAATATTATTAATATTATTATCTTCTAAATATTTATCAATGCCGGCTATTATATCAAGTGCTATCTTAGGATTCATAAAGCTGGCTGTTCCGACTTGAACAACATCGGCTCCTGCCATAATAAATTCTATAGCATCTTCTGCTGTTGTTATACCGCCCATACCCATAATAGGTATTTTGACTGCATGAGCAACTTGATGTGTCATTCTAAGTGCTATAGGTTTTATTGCCGGACCTGAAAGCCCTGCATAAGTATTTTCAAATACAGGTTTTCTCTTCTTTATGTCTATAGCCATAGCCAAAAAAGTATTTACAAGAGAAAGCCCATCTGCCCCTACATTCTCTAAAGACTTTGCGAGTTCCACTATATCATGAGCATTTGGAGATAATTTAACAACTAATTTATGTTTACATCTCTTTCTGATTTCTGAAACTACATTTGTTGCTATGCATGTATCTATACCGAAATTCATTCCTCCTGCCTTAACATTTGGGCAAGAGATATTTAATTCTAATATATCCAATTTATGTTCATTCAATATTTCTATCGCTTCTATATAGTCATCCATAGAATGACCGCCAAGATTTACTATATTTACCAAATCCAAGCTATTCATTCTAGGATTTTCCTTTTCAACAAAGGCTCTAACACCCGGATTTTCAAGACCTACACTATTTATTATTCCACCTTGTGTTTCCCATATTCTTATACCGTCATTTCCTGCTCTATAATTAAGAGTTAAACCCTTTGATGAAATGCCTCCAAGCTTTTGTATGTCGAAATATTCATTAAATTCTTTACCAAAACCGCAAGTACCGGAGGCAAGAATTACCGGATTTTTAAATTTAATTCCTGCAAAATCTACTTCTAATCTAGAACTCATTTTCAAATACCTCTTTCCCAAGCATAACCGGTCCTTCTTTACAAGCTCGTTTATTTCCTACGCTCGTTTTGCAAGTACAAACTAAACAGGCACCTATACCGCAAGCCATTCTATTTTCCATAGACACATAGAGTCTATCAGCTGTTCCTTCTTTTTTACACTTATTATATAAGACTTTCATCATGATTTCCGGACCACAGGTCATTATGCTGTCATATTTTGTAGTATCTACTTCTTCAGTTATAAAACCACCTACATTTATGGTAAGTTTATCACAAACTTCTTCGAATTCTTTTTTCAAGATAGCTTCATCACTAAAACCTAAATAAATATCCACTATCATATTGGGATTTGCTTTTCTTAGTTCCTTAGCCACTAAATAAAATGGTGCTATACCTACTCCACCACCTACCAGAGCAACTCTTCCACTACACTGTGGAAAGCCTGTTCCAAGAGGTCCTTCAAGAGTTATTTCATCGCCTTCTTTTAGAGTAGAAAAATACTTAGTTCCCTTTCCTACAGTTTTATACAGAAAACTTACACTATCATCAGTAGCATCATAAATACTTATAGGTCTTGATAAAACCGGATAGGTTTCCCAAGCTCTAAGCATATAAAATTGTCCCATTTTTGAGCTGTTTTTTTCCTCTACCTTCATTAGATAGAAGTCTTTAGATAGTTTGATATTTGAAATGATTTTTCGACATAAAGACTCCTTTTTTTGCATTTCTATTTACCATTTTATAATATCATAAACAAGTTATATACAATAAAAAGCCGCCACATATTATGCGACAGCTCTTATTGTATATGGCATATTTAATTTTTATAACAAGCTTTACGAAAAAAATACTATAAATAATCTCTTTCGTTTCTTTTATATAGTTATTTTACAAGTTCTTATACTATTCTAATATTTTTTTTAATATATCACAAAAATCAAAAGTTGCAAAAATAATCTTTTACCGTTTCTGCTCTTCTTATAAGTTCTACCTTACCATCTTTTTTAAGTAAAAGTTCTGCTGATTTTAATTTCCCATTGTAATTATACCCCATAGCATAACCGTGAGCACCCGTATCATGTATGTAGAGATAATCTCCTCTATCTATTTTAGGTAATTCTCTATCTATGGCAAACTTGTCATTATTTTCACAAAGTGAACCTACTATATCATACTTATTTGTATTTCTTTCTTTTTCCTTACCTAAAACTGTAATATGATGATAAGCACCATACATAGCCGGACGCATAAGATTTACAGCACAGGCATCTACTCCTATATACTCTTTATAGGTATGCTTCTCATTTATAGCTTTTGTTACCAACGCCCCATAAGGTGCTAACATAAAACGTCCAAGTTCTGTATAAATTTCTACGTCCTCCATACCTGCAGGAACTAGAATTTCATCATATACTTCTTTTACACCTGCACCTATAGCAAATATATCATTCGGTTCTTGCTCAGGTTTATAATTAACACCTATTCCACCTGAAAGATTTATAAATTTTATCTTTATTCCAAGCTCTTTACTAAATTTAACCGCTTCCGTAAATAATATTTTAGCAAGCTTTGGATAATACTCATTTGTTACTGTATTGCTGGCAAGAAAAGAATGTATACCGAAATTTTCTACACCTTTTTCTTTCATTATTTTGAAAGCTTCATACATTTGCTCCGGAGTCATCCCATATTTCGCATCTCCCGGATTATCCATAATACCATTGCTCATAACAAAGACACCACCGGGATTATATCTACAACTCATAGTCTTTGGCAACTTATCTACTGCTTCCAAAACTGTATCTATATGTGTAATATCATCTAGGTTTATTATAGCACCAAGCTCTGCTGCAAGCTTAAATTCCTCTTTTGTAGTATCATTTGATGAGAACATAATATCACCGGCCTTAAAACCACAAGCCTCAGACATCATAAGTTCTGTTAGCGAAGAACAATCCGTACCGCAACCATACTCTTTTCAGTATATTTAGAATAAAAAGGATTGGGTGTAGCTTTTACTGCAAAAATACTCCTTAAAAACCTTTATTCCAAGAAAAAGCTTTTTTTAAATTCTTTACATTCTCTATAATGCCTTTTTCATCATATATATGCCAAGGTGTAGGATAAACTTCACTTATCTCTTTTTGCTTTTTTTCTAAACTCAAAAAAATGCTCTCTTATTACTCATATATTCTCCTAATTTTTTTCTAAATAAGCATATAGCAAAGTGCTATATGCTTATTTTTATTTACTCTATTATCTCTACTTGCATTGTATTAGTGTGTGCCGCAGGTTTACGATCAGCTTTATTAGCTATAATACCCGCTGTAATGATGATGGTATCACCCTTTTTCTATGTAAGCTTGCGCTTTTAACTTATCTATAGAATTTGTTACTAATTCATCTGTTGTACTGGCTCTCTTGGCTTCAACCGAACTACACCCCAATATATTTGCATCTGTCTAAGTGTTGAACTGCTTGGAGATAAACCATATACAACAACGTTAGGACGCCATTTAGATAACATTCTGGTTGTAAATCCGCTAATACTTGGTGCAACAATGGCTTTTGCATTTAGCTCATCAGCTGTAGAAACAGCCGCATAGCTAACTTGATTTGAAATATTAGATCTATTAATAGAATTTGTTCTTCTATTTCTATATGCTTTATGATCAAGATGACTCTCTGACTCTTCTACTATCTTAGCCATAGTTTTTAGGGCATCTAAAGGATATTTACCCATAGCTGTCTCACCTGAAAGCATAACAACATCTGTACCGTCATAAACAGCATTTGCCACGTCTGTAACTTCTGCTCTTGTAGGTCTTGGATTTCTAATCATAGAATCTAACATTTGAGTAGCTGTTATAACCGGTTTACAAGCTATATTACACTTCTTAATAATTGTTTTTTGAATGAACGGAACTGCCTCTGTTGGAACTTCAACACCCATATCTCCTCTGGCAACCATGATAGCATCTGCCGCTTCTATTATTGAGTCAATATTATCTATACCCTCTTGATTTTCTATCTTAGCTATTACCACCATATTGGCTCCGGCTTCCTCTAAGATAGCTTTTATTTGATAAATAGCTTCTGCATTTCTTACGAATGAAGCCGCTATAAAATCAAAACCTGCTTTTATACCAAATTTAATATCTTCTATATCTTTATCTGTAAGTGCCGGTAATTTTATAGAAACTCCAGGTACATTAACTCCTTTTTTTCTCCTAATTCACCGCCATTTATAACCTTACATTCTATTTGACTACCATTTATTGAAATAACTTCTAATTCTATAAGTCCATCATCTATAAGAATCTTATTCCCTGCTTTAACATCATTTATAAGTCCCGCATAATTAATGTACCCTATAGTATTATCACCTATTCTCTCATTCACGTCTAAAATATAGTTTTGACCTGATTCTAGAATAACTTTCTTTCCATCAACCAGATTACCTGTTCTTATCTCCGGTCCCTTAGTATCAAGTAAGGCACCTATATTCTTACCTAATTCTTGTCTAACCTCTTTTAATAAATTTAAACGACCGGTATGTTCCTCATAATCGCCATGTGAGAAGTTAAATCTAGCTATATCCATACCATTTTTAGCAAGATCCAACATAAGTTCTTTATTATTAGTATTTGGTCCCATTGTACAAATGATTTTTGTTTTTTTCATTTTTATATCCTCTTATATTAATCTTCTTTATTGTTACCTAAAATATGTATATGCGTAAAAATATGTTCATTGCAATACTCATAATTACCTTCACATTTTTGAGCAATATCTGAATTCAAGATTGGCATCATCTTCACCGGTTCTACCACAAACGGCACATTTATGAATACGATTTCTAGCTTGCATTTTAGTGATATCAGTTCCACTCTTCCAGCTTTTTTTCTTTTTTTTACTCATCTTTATTTTACTTTTTGCAACTTACCTGTAAACAAATAGAATATTATAAAAATTTAATACACACAAGAATATAGTAAGTTTTGTGGAAATATTTCCATTTATAAAATTAAAAGCTTCTATACCTATATAGAAAAGTGCTAATACCTTTGCTTTTATAGGTAAAACAAAAATATAGCCTGAACTCCATCTCAGGAAATGTAATTGCAAAAAGCCAAAAAAATATAGAAATATTCAGTTCCTCCGAGTTATTAGTATATTTTGTTTAAATATATAATACACAACGAAAGCGGCTATTATATGGAACAAAATTCCCATGAACATATATACATTAAATCTAAAGCTACCCCAAACATATTCCAAAGTATTCCCTAAATTATAATATAACATTATCATAATCACAGCAAATATAGGCCCATTTGAGGGCGAATATATAAGCCAAGTAAATATTCTCCATACTTCTCCCGACATCACTCTGGAAATATCCAAACTAAGCCTATCTACATAAACACTTGATGTAAATACTCCTATTGCATAAAGAACAATAAGATACTTCATCAAACCTTTTTACAGCATATCTACCATATTTTTCTTTCCAATTTATCAAAAAAAGCTCATAATTCTCCTCTTTTTACGCTTTTTTTGTGCCTATTTTACTATTATACATAATGATTGTCAAATGTATTTGACAGCTAAAAATACCTTATGTTATCTTAATTTTTATAATATTACCGAGGTATTTAATATGGAAAAAAATTTTTGATGATAATTTAATTTCAATTATAATTCCTACTTATAATTGTGAAAAAGTATATTTCTTTAACTCTAGATAGTGTACTTAGTCAGAAAGTAGACAAAAATTTAGAAATAATATTAATAGATGATTGCTCGGTAGATACAACAATACAACTTATAGATACTTATATATCTAAATATAAAAAAATATCTATCTTTTTAAAAAACACGAAAAAAATGTCGGTGCAGGAGAAAGCCGAAACAATGGTATAGCTTTTGCTAAGGGTCGCTACATCGCCTTTATAGATGCAGATGATATTTGGAAAGAAGATAAATTACAAAAGCAAATAACTTTAATAAGCAAAAAAAATGCCCTCTTATCTTATACTGCTATAGAAATGATAGACAGCACAGGACATTTAATTAAGACAAAACGCAAAGTAAAAAAACTGAAATCGACTATAAATTTCTTCTTAAAAATACTATGATAGCAAACTCCAGTGTTATGATAGATAGAAACTTAATTCGGATTTCAAGATGTCCTCTCGTAGACTTAGCCACGATTACTCGACTTGGCTTAAACTTCTTAGAAATGGTTGTAAAGCTTACGGTATAAACGAAGCCTTAGTTTCATATAGAGTACACTCTTCTTCGCTCTCTTCCAATAAACTTAAAAAGTGCAAAAATATATTTGGGATATTCAAAGGCAAGATGAACATATACCTATACCTTTTGTTCTATTCAATATAGCTTGTTGGAGTGTAAATTCTATTTTTGAAATATTTTTTTCTAAATACATAGCTTTTATTTCTTATCTTACTTGTGCTAGTATACAAGTATTATTTTATTTAGTTTTGGAGGAGCTATGAGAGATATTGTATATGAAGGTATTTTAAAACATATTATTCCACTTTCCGGTTTTGAGAAAGCCGAACTTATAGAGGTAAGACCGGGTTTTGCCAGTTTTAAAATAGATATCATCAATGAAATGCTAAATCCTTATGGAAATGTTCATGGAGGTATTCTATATACCTTATGTGATATGGCTGCCGCTATGTCTACTTTTGCCTATGAATGTACCAGCGTTACACTCTCCGGAAATATAAATTATATAAAAGGTGCAAATGAAGGCTTTTTAATAGTAAGTTCTGAAACTATACATAAAGGAAAAACAACTGCAGTTAATGATGTTACCATAAAAGATAAAGAAGATAGACTTATCGCCAGTGCCAGAATGACTATGTATATTACGGGAACTATTTAAAAATTTTTAAGTTATCAAAAATTGAGCTATAAAATCAAGTATAAGTATAATAAAAATACAGTGTATTAAGCATAATCTGACACTCTATTTTTATATATCATTTCCTGATTTAATAGCTCAATTTTTTTCGTACAAGATTTAATATTGTTTAATCTTTAACAATATACTTTCTTTTATAAAAATCTTATTTCCCTTTCACCTTACTTAACTTCCACATACCGGGAACTAATATTATAAGCATAGGATATAATTCTAATCTACCTGCCAACATTCCAAAGGTTAAAGCTACTTTTGATATAGGTGAAAACATAACAAAATTTCCCATAGGCCCCACAAGTTCAAGTCCCGGTCCTATATTATTAAAAAGTAGCCGCTATAGCAGTAAAATTAGTTATAAGATCAAACTCATCAAAAAGCGAGTATAAGCATAATTATAGAATATATAATAAAATATGTTGCCAAAAAAGTATTAACTGCTTTTACTGTATTGCTATCTACAGTCTTTCTATCTAATCTAATACATTTAACACTATTTGGATGTATATATTTTTGTATATCTCTAAACATACTCTTTATAAGAATAATTATTCTGGATACCTTTATACCGCCACCTGTACTGCCGGCACAAGCACCTATGAACATAAGCATAACAAGTATAGTCCTCGAAAGTTCAGGCCACACATTAAAAATCTGTAGTAGAATATCCGGTCGTTGTTATTATTGAACCAACTTGAAAAAGCTGCATGCTTTATTGAAGTTAAGACATCTCCATTATAAATAGAAAGTATATTTATACTAATTATAGCTATAGCTACAAATATAATAGCAAAAATAAGTTTTTTTACTTCCTCTTGTTTAAAGATATCTTTTTTTATGCTTTGACAAAAAAAGAATAAAATAAGCATTAAAAATTAACTCCAAATAAAAATCATAAATACAGTTACTATATTCTGTATAAGAGAGCTATAACTTGCCATACTATCATTTTTTTAATACCGAAACCTCCTGTACCTGCAGTACCAAAGGTAATAGTTATAGTATCAAAAAGAGGCATTTTAGCAAGTAATAATAATATTATTTGTAATATTGTCATAGCAATATATATCCCATAAAGATAAAGTGCTGTATCCCTTATTCTAGGAACAAGTTTACCCACACTAGGCCCCGGACTTTCTGCTCTCATAAGATGCATATCATATCCACCTGTACTTGGTAAAATTGCAAGAAGAAAAACTATAACTCCCATACCACCTATCCAGTGTGTAAAACTTCTCCAAAATACACTGGCATGGCTGATATCTTCAACAGCCGGTAAAATACTGGCTCCTGTTGTAGTAAAACCTGAAACCGTTTCAAACAAAGCATCTATAAAATTCGGTATATCTTTATTTATAACAAAAGGCATGGCACCTAAAATACTCATAAGTATCCAACTAAGAGCTACTACTGTCATACCCTCTTTAGTGAAATAAAGGTAATTTTTAGGCTTCTTTTTTTGCATAAAATAACCCAGCAATATAGAAAAAATAGACATTATAAGAAAAGAATAAGCCTCACTCTCTCCATATAACATACCCACTATAAACGGAAGAAGAAAAAATATTCCCTCCAAGCCTATTACCTTACCTAATATATGTATAATAATAGAATAATTCATTGTTCTTATTCCTCCAATATATCATTAATATCACTAAGACCTAATTGGGTACTGACAACAATGACACTATCGCCTTCCTCTACTATAGTTTTTCCATTTGGTGTTATAATTTCACCCTTTCTAATAATACTTGAAATCAAGGTATTAGGTTTTAAATTGACATTTTCAAGTGCCTTACCTAAGATGAGAGCTTCACTAGTTATCTTAAATTCCAGAGCTTCGGCTTTTCTATTTATTATTCTATACAAGGTTTCTACATTACTACCCATACCATTTTGTAACGCTCTTGCATATCTAAGGATGTATTGTGCTGTCAAATCTTTTGGTGCAATGATACTACCAAGATTAAATGCATCTACAATATCATCAAAGGCAATTCTATTAATCTTAGTTATAAGTTTCGCATTTGTTCTGGATCTTGCATATAAGGATAAGAAAATATTACCTTCATCTATACCTGTAAGTGTAACAAAGCTGGAAATATTATCTATACCCTCTTCTATAAGAACTTCTTGATTTGTCGCATCAGCATTTATTATAACTGCTTCCGGTAATAATTCACTAAGCTCTTCACATCTATGTTCATCTCTTTCGATGATTTTTACACCTATACCCATCTTAATAAGACTGGTAGCTAAATAATAGGCCAGAGTACCACCACCTACTATCATAGTATCCTTTACTTGATGAGTATTAAAACCTATTTCTTTAAAGAATAGTTTAGTTTGCTTTGGAGCTCCTATAAGACTTATTATATCCCCATCTTTTATAATAGTTCTACCATTTGGTATAATTATCTCATCTTTTCTTTGTATACCACAAACTAAAAACATCAGCCTTTAATCTCTTAGACATATCCATAATACTTATATCATTTAATATAGAACAGGCATTAACTTGAAATTCTAATATCTCAAGTCTACCTTTAGAGAAAGTTTCTATATTTATAGCTGATGGAAAACGTAATATTCTAGCTATTTCTGCTGCCGCCGCAAGTTCAGGATTAATTATCATAGATAGACCGAGCTCTTCTTTAATGAAATTCACTTCTTTATTATAAATTGGATTTCTAACTCTTGCTATGGTCTTACAATTAGCTGTCTTTTTAGCTATCATACAACAAAGTAGGTTAAGTTCATCTGACTCTGTAACAGCTATAAATAAGTCTGCTTCTTCTACTCCTGCTTCAATTAAAACAGAATTACTTGCACCATTCCCTACAACTCCTAAAACATCATAGGCATTTGCCAAATCTGATACCGCATGACTATCAGTATCTATAACCGCAATATTATGTTTTTCATCATTTAGGTGCTTAGTCAGAGTTCTTCCAACTTTTCCGCAACCTACAATAATAATATTCATTTAAACCTCCATAAGAAATATATTATATTTCTTAATCTTTATAATTTTATTATCTACTTTATATATCAAAAAAATTAATTATGATAGTTTCTTCCGGCTATGTCCTATTATGTAAATGTTTTTACACTTAAATTTGATAATCTATATAATTTTCATTATGTTCTTCCAAAATATATGGTGTATTTTTGGTATACATAAAAAAATTAAGCCAATTAGTATAAAAAAGTATTGGAAAAATTTCTCCAAGTAAGTACAGGTGTCTTACTTGTATCATCATTTTCAAAATAATTTTTAGGCAAGTTAGGATTCAAGCCCTTTTTCATATCTCTATCATATTCTATTGCCAAGGTCATTCTATCATATTCCGGATGCCCCTGCATAAATACTTGTTTTCCATCCTTTGAAGCTAATAACAGCACCCCTGCTTCTTCGCTTTCAGCCAAAATCAACAAATCATCAACCTTTTCTATATCTTTTCTTCTTACTTCTGTATTTCTGGAATGTGGACAATATACATAATCATCTAAAGAACGTACTAATGGGACTTTTCTATCTAATATTTTATGTTTGTATATACCGCTTAATTTTTCTTCAAGCTTATGTTTCTTTATTCCATAATGATAATAAAGTCCTACCTGTGAGGCCCAACATATATGTAAAGTAGAAGTTACATGTAACTTTGACCATTTCATTATATTGGCCAACTCTTCAAAAATAACCTACTTCTTCATATTCTAGATTTTTCTACAGGTGCTCCTGTAATTATCATTCCGTCATAAGTTTTATTTTTTTAATATCACTAAAACCTACATAAAAATTTGTTTATATGACTTTGACTTGTATTCTTACTTTCGTGTGTTTCCATTACTAAAAAAATGTCAAATCTAGTTGTAATGGAGTATTTGATAAGGCTCTAAGTAATTGAGTTTCCGTATCTTCTTTTAAAGGCATCAAATTTACTATAAGTATTTGTAATGGACGTATATCCTGAGTTACAGCTCTTTCTTCGTCCATCACAAATATATTTTTCTTCTTCCAATATACTTCTAGCCGGTAAATCTTTTTGTATTTTTTTATTGGCATTTAATATTACCCTCCTAATTTAGATTAAGGAAATCTTCCTCAGATATAATTTTTTTACACCAAGTTCCTTAGCCTTTTTTTATTTTTTTGATGAATTTGATAAGGTATCATTATTAATCAAATATGTAGTTTTTTTGCACTAACACTGGAAGCTACTTTCCCACCCCTAGACTCTATTAAGGCTTGCAATTCTTTTCTATTTTTTTGAACTTTTCTAAGCTACCTGTTATAACAAATATTTGGTTTTCTAAAGCTGAATCTATATTGTCGGCACTTTTTTTCTATAATCAGTTCAGCTAATAATCTATCCAAACTTTCTTTATTTTTTTCATTATGGAAATAGGCATACATAGTATTGGCTAAAAATCTCACCTATTCCATCTACATTTGTAAAAATCTTCTATACCGGCATTTCTAATTAGGTCTATATTTTCATCAAAAATATTTTTGAAATAAGTTTTGCATTTGCACTACCTATTCCGTTTATACCAAGAGAAGCTAAAAACTCTCGCTAAAGAAGTATGTCTTACTTTTTCTATAGCTAAATTCAGATTTTCATAAGATTTCTCTCCAAAACCATCCATACTTATTATTTCTGCTCTATGTTCTTTTAACCTGAAAAGATCTGCAAGTTCTTTTATAAAGCCATGTGCAAGAAACTTCTCTAGGGTAGACTCTGATAAACCATCAATATTTAACATATCTCTGGAGCTTGCAAGACTAAATAATTTTATATGCTTAGCCGGACAAGCTTCATTAGTACAATATAAAGTTTTTATCCCATTTTCATTTTTTACACTGGTTTCACTATTACAAGCAGGACAAACACGTGGTATTTCTAAGTTAGAACTGCGTGTTAGATTATCCTCTATTTGTGGAATTATCATATTAGCCTTATACACTTTAATAATATCTCCTACACCTAGTTCTAAACTCTCCAATATACTGAGATTATGTACACTTGCTCTGGATACTGTTGTTCCTTCAAGCTCTACAGGTTCAAAAATAGCAACAGGATTTATAAGTCCTGTTCTGGATGGACTCCATTCTATTTCTAATAATTTTGTTTCTTTTAATTCATCTGTCCATTTAAAAGCTATAGCATTTCTTGGGAATTTTGCTGTAGTTCCAAGCGACTCTCCATAAGCTATATCATCTAAAAGTAAAACAAGCCCATCGCTTGGTATATCAAAATCTTCTATCTTAGTTCTAAAGTATTCTACAGCCTCAGAAATATTATTCTTATCTACTTTTTTATATTCTACAATATCAAAGCCATTTTCTTTTAAAAATAAGAATTCCTTTTCTCTGGAATTTTCACTATTAAAAATCAGTGGCAGAAACTAAAGCAAAAAGCGTAAAAAAATACACATTTCTTTCTTTTTGTTATAGACGGATTTAACTGCCTTACGGAACCGGAGCAAAGATTTCTGGGATTTTTTTATATTTATTTTTCTATTCCTTCTATTTTATCATTGATTTTTTTCAAAATCACTATATTTAATTATAGCCTCACCTCTAAGAGTCAAACTTCCCTTTATAATCTATATTTAAAGGAATATTAACAAAGCACTTAGCATTATTTGTTATCACTTCACCTATGGTACCGTTCCTCTGGTAACTGCACTGATAAGTTCACCATTCTCATACTGTAGGACTATAGTAAGTCCATCCATTTTCCAAGAAAGTAGAGCCTCTTTATTCCCAACAAAATTTATTAAATCAGCAACTTCTTTTTGTTTTATTTAAAGAAAGCATAGGACTTTTCATGCTCTTTTTTTAGGTAATTCTGATAATATCTCATAGCCTACATTTCTAGTTGGAGAAGAGGATAAAATAAATCCTGTTTCTTTTTCTAAAGCTAGTAACTCATCATAAAAGCTTATCATATTCTATATTTGGCATTATTTCTATTGCATCTTGATAATAAGCCTTTCCTGCCTTATTTAATATATCAACTAGATATTTAACTCTTTCCTTTTTTTATCCATTTATACCTACCTCTATGACTAATTTTTTTATATAAGCTTTTTTTATCTCTTCTTTATCTAAGTTTCTATATTTACCATATTCTATACCTTTTTAATTTTATATCCATTATACGTACTCTCTCTAATTTAATGACCGTATAACCTAAAGCCTTGGACATCCGTCTTATTTGTCTATTTAGACCCTGAGTTAAAACTATACTAAATGTATTTCCTGATATTTTTTTTACTCTGCAAGCTCTAGTTTTAAGCTTTAGTTCCGGTAAATACACACCTTCACGCATTTTCTCTATAAATTTATCATCAAAAGCTCTATCTAAAGTAACCATATACTCTTTTTCGTGATAATTACTTGCTTTCATTAGCGCGTTTACTATATCACCTTTATTTGTAAGTAAAATAAGACCTTGAGAGTCCTTGTCCAATCTTCCAATAGGATACACTCTTGTTTTATAATTTACATAGTCTACAATATTGAGTGCTCTGTCTTTATCACCTGTAGTACATACTATACCCTTTGGTTTATTTAAAGCCAATATAATAGTTTCTACCTCTCCTATATCTTCATATTTTTGCTATAAATTTACCATTTACATATAGTTTTTTTCATCTTTATTTATTTTTTTGTACCCTCTTGTACTTTTTTTGCCATCTATATATACTTTACCTTCAGATATTAGGCTATCTGCTACTCTTCTTGAGCAATATCCAATGTTGCTTAAGAATTTATTAATTCTAATAGACATCTTATTCCCTCTTTTGGTAAAAACTAAGTTTTAAGAATTCTTTTTAGTATAACATACTCAAGTATTTATTCCTATATTATAAAAAAATTAAGGCAGAAAAATATTCCTCAAATTTTATATATTTCACACTTATATATATTTTTTTCTTGATTTTATGTATTTTTTTCTTTTATAATAGGTATAGTTTTAAATTTAGGAGGTATTTAATGAATAAAAAAATAAAAACTATCATTAGCCAGTCAGATTTTTTTATAGCCTTATTCTTAGGTATTATAGCCGGTCTTATATTTATAAAAGCTGAATGCTGTAGAATTTGCAACTTACTTTTTGCAACCAATAGGTACAATTTTTTTAAATCTTTTTAAAATTTGTTGTTGTTCCTATCGTCCTAACTTCTATCATTGATGGTATCGTTTCCTTAAAAGATATCAAGAAAGTTGGTACTATAGGTCTTAGTACTATTATTTATTATAGTATTACAACTGCTTTTGCTGTCGCTGTAGGTCTTTTATTTGCTAATCTCTTTAAAGGTAGCTTTAAGCTTCTACAAACTAGCGGCCTTAGCTTTGATCCCGGAAAAGCAACCAGTATTATGGAAACTTTAGTTCAACTTTTCCCTAAGAATGTACTTGGACCACTAGTAGAGGCAAATATGCTACAAACTATAGTTATTTCTCTTTTCATAGGTTTTGGTATAATCATAGCAGGTGAAAAAGGAGAAGCACTTGCAAAGTTAAATCACTCTGTAGAAGAAGTCTTTATGATTATTATGAATATGATTATTAAAACTTCACCTATAGCTGTATTTTGCCTTATAACACCTGTTATAGCTACTAATGGCACAAATGTAATCGGTTCTCTATTTATGGTTATTGTAACCGCTTATATAGCTTACATAGTTCATATGGCTGTTGTATATTCATTTACAGTAAAAACTCTTGGTAATACAAACCCTCTAACATTCTTCAAGGCTATAATGCCTGCTATGCTTTTTGGTTTTTCCAGTGCTTCTTCTGTAGGTACTCTACCTATAAATAGTGAATGTTTGGAAGAAAACTTAGGTATTAGAAAAGATATAGTAAGTTTTGTTCTTCCACTTGGTGCAACTATAAATATGGACGGAACTGCCATCTATCAAGGTGTTTGTTCTGTATTTATAGCAGCTTGTTATGGCATTACTCTTACACCTAGTCAATTACTTACTATAGTGGTTACTGCCACCTTAGCCAGTATAGGTACTGCCGGTACACCGGGTTCAGGTATGATAATGCTTGCTATGGTTCTTCAAAGTGTAGGACTTCCTGTTGAAGGTATAGCTCTTGTTGCAGGTATAGACAGAATATTCGATATGGGTAGAACTGTTGTAAATATTACAGGAGATGCAAGCTGTACTGTTATTGTAAATCATAGAGAAAATTTGAGAATGGCAAAGAACAAATAAAGCTAATAAAAGGTGGGCTTTTGTACCGACCTCCTAAGCGTTAGATTTTGGTCTAACTTTCGGGGGACGTACAAAAGCCCACCTGTTTATTTACCTATATTCTATAATATAAATTGCTATATAAAAAATATACATCAGCAACCAAAATATATCACTAATCAGAGATTTTATATTCAACTCTTTATTCAAATAACTCTCTCTTAACTTAGGATATCCCTTGTATATTTCCCCAACAAAAACTACTGCTATGTAAAAAATAAGAAAATCTACAAATGTAGTATGGTTTTGTTTAGTGCATACTGCTAAAGGTAATATAGCTAGTAAGCATATGAGTTTATCAGTTATCATATTAACCACCTACAATCTGAGTGTAATCTCTCTGTGTCTTATAAAGCTTACCATATCTATATGACTTAGCTACAGAATGGTAACAGTGTGTATAATATCCTCTTTATTGCTGTTTATATGTGTTGATACTTCTGTAGCATATACTAAGCTATTACATAGGAACATACTAATTATGATGACGCTAACTAAAAAAACTCATTGACTTTCTAACTAAGCTGTCCATACAAACCTCCTATTAATCAAAAAGTATACTTAAATTAATAACAAAAAGCTTATACTATACAAAAACATCGGTTTATCCTCCTCTATCTAACTTTATTTTTTTATTCTAGTATATATTTGTATTTTTTTCAATACTTATACATATATTTAACAATCAATTAATAAATTTACTTCTTATATTAACTATTTCAAATAATAATTTTGTTATAAAAAACACAAAAAAATTTTATCAAATTAGAATTATTCTAGAATACATAAATAAAAAAACCGACTAAGTGGTATTTAGCCGGTCTCTTGTTAAAAACAAAAATGATATTATATTACATAAACTTATGTTAATGGAGGTATATGTCGATAAAATTACAACTCAATAATACATATATAGTTATGCCCCCAATAACTCTAAAATTGCACCTCTTACATATTCATTATCACAAAGACTATAAATTTCAGACATCACAAAAAGCGACACCTTTTTTTCTTCCAACTTTCTTATACTCTCAAATAAGACTGTTTTTTTAAATCATAAGATATTTGTGCGGCATTTAACATTGCAAATATCTTATCTTCTATTATTTCAAAGGAATTATAATTATACTTACTTACTATATTAATTCTTATTTCCTTATCAAGTGAAATATTATCTAAGTTTATTACTAAGGCATTAACTTTATTATCATAAGATATGGCAAGAGGACTAATAGACCTATTGCCGGCACTTATTTCAAGACTGTAATACTCCTTTATTCCATGAAAAATAAATATTATATTTTCTCTTCTTTATACTATCAGCTATATTATTTTTTTACTGCCTCTATATTAAACTCATAAGAATATTTTTTTATCATTATAGTCTAGGAAATTTTCTTTTTGTCTTTCCGTAAAAACTCAGTATATCTCCATTCTTTTTCTACAAAATCTGCCAATTCACTAGCATCTTCGGCTAAAGAATAGCTACCGTCAGCACCGGCAAATACATGTAAATCAAGCTCATTTGGATTATCTATCTCATTTCCGCTTTTTTTCTTGCATCTAAAAGGCAAAATACTTCCAAGTCTGGCAAAAACTGCTATATCATCCAAACTCCTATAAATCTCAATTTCTCTTTCACCTGCATATTTAATGCCCGTAAATATATCCACCCAATATCCTTTTGGAAGGTAAGCTTTAACTCTAGATAATTTACTAAGTTCATCTCCCTTTTCTGTTATAGGACAAACAAGTAAATCTTCTCCGAAATAGTATTCATTAGGATAATTATATGCTTTCTCATTGTCTGCTTCAAGATAATATATAGGTAAGATGAGTGGCAAAGCATCTTTATGTGTCTTTAAATTCATTGTATATAAATATGGTATCAGTCTTTGCCTTAATCTAAGGTATTTTTTTATTATAGCATTTGCAATATCATTATAATTCCAAGGTTCTTTTCCTGAAAAGTCATTACAGGTACTATGCAGACGCATTATAGGTGAAAATACACCAAATTGTACCCATCTAACAAAAAGCTCATCATCTCTTGTACCATTCATGTGTCCACCTATATCATGACTCCACCACGAATAACCTATATTTGATGCTGTAGCTGTAAAATATGGTTGAAAATTCAAACTATCCCAAGTAATTATAGTGTCACCTGAAAATCCGAGCGGATACCTATGGCTACCTACTCCTGCATATCTTGATAAGATAAGCCCCCTTCTCTTATTTCTCTGTATATCCTTATAATGAAGATGATTTAAAAGCCATAAAGGATCTAATCCTTTCTTTCCGGAATTTTCACCTTGCTGCCAGTCTATCCACCAAAAGTCAACACCTTGCTTTTCCAGCTTATGATGAACATATTTAAAATATCCTTCCCTAAACTTCTTATCAGCTATATCAAAAAGTACAGGATCTTCATTTTTTTATATTTATACCCATAAATTTGGCAAATTCTTTATATGAATCCTCAAAGGCTCTAACACCATCTGCCGGATGCACATTTAAGGTGATTTTATATCCTCTTTCATGAAGTTCTTTTAAAAATTTTTCCGGTTCTTTAAAATATTCTTTATTCCATGTATATCCTGTCCAACCTGTTCCATATTTAGAATCAACATCTGTTATATGCCAATCCATATCTAAAACAGCCACATTAAAAGGTATATCTTCTCTTAAATCTCTCTAAAAGTTCTAAATAAGATTTATCTGTATACTTATAATATCTACTCCACCAATTTCCCAAAGAATACCTTGGCAATAAAGGTGTTGCACCGCTAAAGCTTTATAAAAAAATCTCTTAAAGCTTCCTTATAATCAAGTCCATATCCGAAGAAATATATATCTATAGCTTCTTCATCTTCTCTAATCACAAAATCATCATCTACAAGCAACATAGATTTACTATCATCTATAAAAGACCACAGTTTTTTTAGAAACCACACCTTCACCTAATTCTGTAGCTCCATCAATAGTATCTAGGGTTCTTACAGTTCCTTTTTAAACTTTCATTCTTATCGCCATAATGCCATACACTGGATGTTGTTCCAAAAATTTCCACTAACGTTTATTTTTTTAATCCTTCGCCGGAAAAATTCCTTTTTTTATCATAAATAAGTCTTAAATATTTTGTTACTATACTAAGGCTATCTTCCTTTTCTTCAACTCTAAATCTAAATGTTTCAAAGTCCCTATTCATAATAGTTTGAGTTTTTCTCATCTACAAATACGCCTTTTTTTACTATATTCAAGTCTAATAAGTCTTTCTGTTAATACGCTTATACGATACTTTTTCTCCCTTTACTACCATTTCTTCTCTAGTCTTCATAAGCTTTGCCTTTCTTTATTATAAATATTCCAATAAGCTATCAAATGAGGTTAATACATAATCCAAGTTTTCTAACTCAGCGGCAGCTCCTATGCCTGCAACTGCCATTTTTGCATTTTTTGCAGCCTCTACTCCTGAAGCCGCATCTTCTACAACAAGACAATCTGAGGCTTTTTAAGCCTAATTTTATACCTGCCTTTTTCAAATACTTCTTTATCAGGTTTAGAATATTTTATATCATTTCCATCTACTATGACATCAAAAATTCTCTAAACCTAACTTCTTTAATATTAGTTTTGCATTTTTGCTGGATGATCCTATTGCTAGTTTATAACCTTTAATCTTTTAAGGCATCCAAACTTGATTTAACCTTTATATCCAGATCTTTTTTTCACTCATCTCTTCTAATAAGAATTTATACAACTTATTTTTTTCATTTGCAAATACTTCTTTTTCATCTTGACTATAACTTTTTGTCTGCCTTTTTCCAAAAATAATATCCAGACTTTCCATTCTGCTAACACCACGAAGTCTATTATTTATCTTTTCATCAAAATATATACCTAAACTATCAGCAAGACTTTTTCCAAGCTCTATAATGGTAGGCATCTGTATGACAAATAACTCCATCTAAATCGAATATAATCCCCTTATACAACCTATTTTCCATAATTCTTCCTTTAATACTAATTTATATGTATTTTTTTCTCCTTTAAGTAAAAATATCTATAGCTTCACCGGATATTTTAGTAATTTTTACTTCTTGTTTTTTTCTACTCTCACTCTTATCTTAGTCTTTTTATAAACTAAAAGGAAACTCTAAATATTCCCATTCTTTTTGGAAGATGAGGATTTATACTAAGTCCCTTATCATCTATCCACACTCCACCGAAACCAAGAACATAAGTAGCCCAAATTCCACCCATAGCCGCACTATGTATGCCTTCAGTAGAAGATTTCATATTTTCTCCAAGGTCTATAGATATAGCTCCCTTTAAATAAATTATATGCCATATCCTCTTCATCAAACTCATTAGCAAGTATTGCATGTGTAGACTTACTAAGTGAAGAATCATGTAAGGTTTTATCTTCATAAAAAAATCAAAAATTTTTTTCTTTCGTAAATTCTTGTCGAGCAAATCTCTAAATAGAAACAAAAAGCATAACTGTATCCGACTGCTTAGATACCATATATTCATTTAATTGTTTTGTATTATAATCTTCATATATTCCTAATACTTCTTTCGAATTTTTATATTTGCTTATATCTAATTTTTTCAAAGACAAGTAAGAATCTGACTGTGAAATCAAACCTTCTGTATTTGCTTTTTGGCAAGTATAGCTTATCCTTTCTCATCTCTATACTATTTTTTTATATGAGTTATATTAAGTTTCTCATCCAACCTTTTTATATAAGCCGATATTTTTTTCCTTCAAATAAGCTATCTTTTTCTAGGCATAAATTCATTGTATAATATGCCATATAATTAGTATAGGCATTATTATCTACATGTTCTTTATACTCATCCGGTCCTATAACATTCCTTATTTCATATCTATCTTTTTCTTTTATATACTCTAATCTACTAGCCCAGAACAGCCCGGCTTCAAGTATTATTTCATAGCCATATTTTTCCATATAGTCATTATCAGATGTCATATTTTCATATTGATTTATGGCATAAACTATATCAGCTGTTATATGATGCTCTATTATTCCTGTCCAAACTTTTGTAAGTTCTCCTGTTACAACATCTGCACCCATATATAAAGGTGTTACTTCTCCATCGTCTATAAAAGCACATTCCCAAGGATACATAGCTCCCTCATAGCCATATTCTTTAGCTTTTTTTCTTGCACCATACAAATTATGATAACGATATTCTAATAAAGTTCTTGCAATTTCAGGATGTGTAAATGTAAAATAAGGTAATATAAAAAAATTTCTGTATCCCAAAAAGAATGACCCTTATATCCTTCTCCACTTAAAGCCTTTGCGCCTATTCCAAGTCTATTGTCATCGCCTTTTACCATAATTTTCAAATGATATAGTGCAAATCTTATGGCAAGTGAAGCGAAATCATCCTTAGTTCCTATAGTGATATCACTCTCTTTCCAATATTCTTCCCATCTAAATTCACTAAGTCTTAAAAAGTTCTTCATAGGAAAAAAATCTTCATATTTTTTTATACTTTCGAGCGCTTCTTCTTTTTGCCATTTGTAGAGCTAACTTTTTTTCATAATCTACATATAACTTATCTCTGCTAGAATATAAAAACTGAAATTTTTTTCAAAAACTTAACTTAGTTCCTTTTTTTCAAGATCAAGGCTATACTTATTATTTAAAGTTCTCCTACCCATAACAGGTAAAAATCTTAGATACTAAATTCAACTTACAAAGACAATCTTGTATTATGTATACATCTGACTGACTGGTCTTTTGAAATAAATTCCATGTATTTTTTTGTCGTAAATTCTTCTTTCTATATCAATTAGATGCATAGCTCCTGAATTTGTTACACTTCCATCTATGCCGCTTTCTATAGAGATACTAGCTGCTCTATCTGCTTCTACTTCTATCTTAGATACCAGTAAATGCTCATCTGCTAAGGAAACAAAAACGTTTAAAAACCAACTCTAAAAATAATACCATCAGGGCTTTCCCATGTAATTTTCCTTATACTCTCTCCATTTTTTAAATTAAAGGTTCTAGCGTACGAAAGTATCTTACCTTCAGTCAAGCTAAATTCATTTCCGTTTATTATTATTTTTGTAGCTGTCATATCTGCTACATTAGGTAATTCTGTCACTTCATTTTCAGAAGCTTTATTAAATGTTCCTGTAATAAAAAGTATTTCTTATTTCTCCTATATATCTTTCATCTAAAGCATTTCTTATACCGAGATAACCATTTCCTTGTGTGAATATAGCTTCACATTTATTTATATATCTTCTATCAAAATAATCTTCTTTTTATTAACCAGTTTTTTTCAAATCTCCATTTCCGCTATTATAATTTAATTGCATATAAAACTTCCCCTAACCTTTTATTCCTGAACTTGCAACTGATGTTTGTATCTGCTCTTGAGCTATAATATATAATATAATACCCGGTAAAATAACTACACTAAGTGCTGCAAATAATCTGGTATAATTGTATGAAAATGCTTCCGTAAAAAAATTGCAAAGCAAGAGGTAAGGTTCTTGTATTATCAGAAGAAGTAAGTATTGAAGCATAAAAAAATACTCATTCCAGTTCCCTAAAAACATCAAAAATACCTGCTGTTGTAAGACCTCCCTTAGCGAGTGGTAAATTTATCTTTAAAAATACCGTAAAGAAGTTTGCTCCTTCTAATATAGCAGCCTCATCTAAGGACTTTGGTATAGACATAAAAGCCGGTCTTAGTATAAAGGTAGAAATTGCAAGTCCCATAGATACATAAACTAGAGCTACTCCCCAAATATTATCATATAAACCTAATCTCATTACTAAAGAAAAATAAAGGTTGCGCCTTTTGATTGTGCCGGGTACAAGCAGCGTTATTGTATATAGCACAAAAAAATCAGATTTTTTTACTGGAAATTCATATTTTTGCAAGGACATAACTTCCCATAGCAAAAAAATATTAAAAGCTACCAATGTAGAACTTACAGATATTAGAAGCGAGTTCGTAAAATATTTCACAAAGTTATATTTTTGAAAAAAATATAACTGAAAGCTTTCAAAAATTTATGCTTGTAGGCAAAGCATAAGGATTAGATAAAAATCTGAGCATTAGTTTTAAAAAGCTGACATAAATACCCATATTATAGGAAAAAAATTGAAATTAGTATGGTAAATAAAAAGTAAAGCATAAGTAAATATTTTTTTGATATTATTTTTCTTCAAAAACTTCCATTTTCTCCTCCTAGTATACACTTTCATTCATTCTAAAACATCTTATTAACCAACCAAAGAATAACTAAGCCTAGTATAAACATTATCACACCATTTGCATTAGCATACCCATATTTTTAAGTCTAGTATTGATTTTACCAAAATCACAGGTAGATTCATCGTATCATCTCCCGGTCCACCTGCTGTTGTTAATGCTATTTGCTCATACATAGCTACTCTAGCTGTAACAGAGGCTATAACCGCTGTTCCTATAGCGTTTCTACATAAAGGCAACTGTATATACTTTATTATTTGAAAATCAGAAGCTCCATCCACTCTAGCCGCTTCAAAAAGTTCTGTCGGTATAGCAAGTAAATCATTTAAAACTATAAGTGTTACTATGACTGCATAAAAATAGCCATGTTAAAAGTTACTGCTATGAAAGCATAAGGAGATTTATAAAACCATTGTATATGAAAATTAGGATTAAATCTTCGTATAAAATTATTTATCATTCCCATATCATCATGAAACATAAATCTATATATCATAGCCCACGCAGCCGCACTTATTACATTAGGTATCATAAATACCGCCCTTGTAAACTTCCATCCATACGGTTTTTTAAATATAGCAAATGCTACAAGTACACCAAAACCTACATGCAAAAAGCTTGCTATTACTGACCAAAGTAATAAATTTTTTTAAAGAATAAATAAAGGCCGCATTATGAAATAAGTTTATATAATTTGAAAGACCTATAAATTTAGGCGTATTAAATCCGTCCCATTTAGTAAACGAAGTATATATAACTGTAAATATAGGCTGTATATAAAACGTTATAAAAACTATAAATGATGGAAGTAAAAATAAATATATCCATTTATAGTTCTTTCGTTCAAGTTTTGTTGCACTATTTTTTTAACTTTCATTTTGACTCCTCTTTTAATAAAATTTATGGAGCTGTCGTGATAAGAATATATAGTCTTATCTTTTAGTGCGACAGCCCCATATAAATTCTCTCCAAGATATTCTTCTAACTGAATTATATCCGTAAACTTGATATCTCTTCTGTAAATATTTAAACTATTTTCCAAACACCAAGCAAAGTTACATTAGAAAGTCAAGCTCCCTTATTGTCTAACATTCACTAAGCACATCAAATTTATTTTCAATCTGTATATGTCTTATTTCCGGTACATATAAGTTATTGCTTAGCCTCTGCCGCTTTTTTTGTTAATTCGGCACAAAAATCTTTTGGACTTAAAGTATTGTCTATTAGTTTTGGTAATAGCTTTCCAAATTCCGTATCAGCTATAGATGCAGGGAAAATATCTCCAAGAGTAGCTACATATTTTGTATTTTCATTCATACTCTGATCTAATTGATATAATATAGGACTTTCCTTTAATTTATCTAAAAATCCTTCACTATGCTTTATATTAGGTGCATTTCCACCCTCAGCTAAAATGTAAGCTTCTATTTCTTCTTTTGAATTTCTGAATGCCAAAAATGCTTTTGCCGCTTCTTTTTGGTCATCACTAGCTGCATTTGAAATCCAGAAATCTCCATAAGCTCTTGGATTTGCAAGTGCTATATTTCCCGGATATATTGTAGCTTTTACATCTTTTCCATCAAAGCCGTTACTCCACTTGTCTTTTGCATCTTCATTAAATTCTGAAGCCATCCATGAACCGTTGCAGATAGCCGCTGCATTATTGCTCATAAAAGCATTTGCAGCATCTGCATAAGCTGCACCTACAGTATTACTTGAAGCGTGATTTTGTAAGAAATTTTGTAACTTAGTTACCGCATTAACAAAAATCTCTGAATTATAATCCCAAAGCTTTTCATCTGTACTCTTATTTAATAATTCTACACCGCCCTCTTCATTTGCTATAAGTGAAGCTAACATAAGTGATGAAGTCCAGGCATTTTCTGCTGTCATAAATGCCATTTTATTTTCACCTAAACTAGTTTCAAACTCAGCAACTGACATATCTTTAACTTCTTTTTTAGGCTTATAAAGTGCCTCATTATAATACATACCTATAGGTCTTAATACTATAAGAGGATTACATATAAGTTTTCCATCTACTGTACAAAAATCTTTTGATTCTTTTATCCATTCAGCAGCTATATCAGGATTTTCCTTAGCAAAATCACTCAAATCATAAGCCATATCATTGTCAAGTATAGCTTGTTTAAACCATTGTGTGTCTATTCCACCTGAACCTGGAGAATGTACCAAGGTTGGTAACTTATTTTGTCCTGCAAGTTGTTTTATTTTTTCAGCATAGGAATCTTGCACTACTTCTTCTACTGTTATCTTATATTTTCCTGAATATTTTTTTCATTAAATCTTTCTACCTGTGGTAAGAAAAAAGTTGCTCCTACATTCTCTCCTGCAAGATAAGTTGGTAATTTAATTTCTATTTCACCACTTTCTGTCTTTGTAGCACTTGCACCGAATTTCCATTCCCACAAGCAACAAGTCCTAAACTCATAATAGCAGCCATACCCATTGCCATAACATTTTTTTAATTTCATTTTATTTTACCCTCCGCATATTTTATATTTTCAAAAAACGTTTTTTTGAAAAATATTTATTTAAAAAAAGCAGTCATATTACTGCCTTTTTAAATAAACATTCTCTCATCATTTTGTTTGTTATGTTATTTTTTTATATTTTATTGATATATTTTCTACTTCTTTCATCACTATCAAACATTAGATAGTGATAGTATAAATACTTATATATAATAACTATGTAAATCAATCTCTTTGTTTTAAATTTAATATTTTATTCTTTTTACTCTATATAAAAGTATTTCTACTATTTTATATAATATAATCTTAGTATATTATATATTCCTATTTTTTTCTTTTATAAGACTATGTTGAATATATATTGTTCTAGGCTCTTCTAAATTTTTTTCATTACTCTCATAAGAAGTCTCATACCTTCATAGCCCTTTTTTTCGCATATTCTGATCTACAGTAGCTATATTAGGTTTTATATAATTAAGTAGGTGTATCCCATCAAAACCGCTCACAAAGAAATCCTTATTTACCTCATAACCAAGCTCCTCTATAGCTCTTAAAACGGCTATCGCCATAAGGTCACTCATACAAATAAAAGCTCTTCCTCTAGTTTTTTTATATTTCTTTATATAGTTCTTAGTATTTTTATAGACTAATTCTTCGTTAAACTTACCCTCTAAAAATATCTATACTATTAATATCTATATTTTTATTTTCACATGCTTGCTTAAAACCTGCCAGTCTATCTACAGTAACGCCGGCTTCTTCTTTTCCTTTTACCAAGACAAGATTGGTATATCCTTTTTCTATAACATACTCTGTTATTTCTCTAAAAGCTTCCGTATCATTAGTCAAGATGGAAGATACCATACTTCCTTCTAGCTTTATATCTATCCCTACACAAGGAATATTTATGTTTTTTACTTCTTCCAAGTAAGGATCACCCAATTTTAGACCTGCAAGAATAACACCTGATAAGCTATATTCTCTACAAAAATCTTCCAGACTACGATTTCTTTGCATCTCTGAAGATATTCCATACATAGCTATTGTCATATCTTTCCCTTGCAAATATGTATTTAAACCTCTCAAAACATTTCCTGTAAACTCATCCATAGGGCTGTTACTTGCAAGACCCGATATAATAACGGCAACATTTTCTTTCCTTTTTGATGAAAGATTTCTGGCACTTTGACTGGGTCTATAACCAAGATTTGTTGCCACCTCTATTATTCTTTTTCTTGTATTTTCTTTGACATCACTATATCCATTTAAAGCTCGTGAAACTGTACTGATTGAAACACCGCTAAGCCTCGCTACGTCTTTTTATAGATACCACTGCAATCACCTCTATAACAAATTTACAAAAAAACGTTTTTTTGATATTTTTTTATATTACTCTTATCCAATAATATAGTCAATAACTTTGTATATGTCTTTTTTTATTTTTTTGTTGCTTTCTAACAAATTAAAACAAGAGATTTTTGTGCAAAAATGCCAAGGGTGATAATTATGATTAATTTTACTATTCATACACTGATACATCTATCCTTTTTAAAAATTGACAGCAACTAAATATACTTTTACTATAAATATAAAAAAAGTATTTATTAATATCCACTCAAACACAATATCAAATAAAGCTAAGAACTGCTATATAAAATAAAACTATACTTATAGCAAAAAACCAAGATTAACTAAGGATACATTAAAAGGAGCTGACACTCTATGCTATACCTTACTTATCCTGAAAAGAAGGAAAATAAGGGTATGACATTCGTACCGGCTCCTTTTTATATTTTTCTTATTTCTCTTTAACAATGAAACCTTCTTTTTTATCGAAAGAAAGCTCGTAATCTTTACCTGCAACTAAGTCAAGCTCTATTGGAGTATAATCAGTATAGGTAGTAACATTTTTATGTAAGACACCTACTCTGGAAGATAAATAAGCGGCATTTACAACACTTTTACCTACCTTTACATAAATACCTACTTCCATTCCGCTTGAAAATCTGGCAGGAGTAAGACCATCTACAGAAGCAACTTCTATATGAGAATTTGCAACCCCTATATTAGTATGTTTCAAAAATACTTTAACTACTTCAGGATATTTTTTTCAAGATATTCATTCGTAGCTTTTACATTTGCTTTTTTTATTAAAAATACATGGATATAAGACCAAAAAAACTATTACTGCAATAAAAAAATCGGAATATAAAATTTTTAAAGGACTATTCATTATATAATTCATTATTCATTCTCCTTAACCATAACTTTTGTAACTTTAGTACCTACTATAGCCTCTATATCAGAATACAGTCTATGAAATTTCAAACCACCAAGAGGCTCGGCATCTATGACATCTCCGTTAATTCGTAAGTCAAAAAAACATCTCCGAAACTGCCACCTGTAACTTGCTTATATCCCAGGTCTGTATTTTCATCAAGAATATATTCTTTTTTTAATTTATTCTTTTTCAAAAATATCTAAGAACATTCCCCTCTAATTCGAAATGAATACTATCGCTACTCAATGTCGTAAAAAAAGCATAAGAATAAGAACAAGACCTGATATACCTAATACATATAAAAATATTATCAAGAAAAATAAGCAGCTATAAAAAAATACTATAATACTGCCAATTATTCCTGAAATCAGGGATATCAAAAATTTTAAAAAAATACTCCTTTTTATATACTTTAACCATACACATTCCTTTCTGTAAAAATATTTAATACTAGATTAGTATATATACCTTAAAAAAATCAAGTATAATTTCAAAAGTAAGTACACAAATTAAAGTAAGTCGAACTTGCAAAAATACCTATTATATACTTTTTATTTATTTTTTTAATGTATAATAACAGTATAAAAAAACATCAATAATACCCTTTACTAAAATGAGGATTTTTAATATGAATGAAAAAAATCAATGAGAATCTTAGAATTTCCAAAGATTCTAAATATGCTTGAAGATATGGCAGGTAGCTTACTTGGAAAAAGACTTATGTAAAAAAACTACTTCCCGGTACAGACATATCTTATATACAAAAAGAACAAAAAGAAACAAGTGCCGCACTTGATAGAATTAGAACAAAAGGACCTCTTAGCCTTGTCGGACTTAAAGATATAAAAGATAGTACAAAACGTTTAGAAATCGGTTCTGGCCTCAGCATATCGGAACTTTTTAAATATAAGCGATTCTTTAAGAGTTTGTAAAAGAGCTATGGACTATGGCATACACGAAGATACTGACAATATATTGCTTGATATACTTGAAGATTATTTTAGAACTCTGGATAATATACCCCTTTTAGCAAAAGAATTAGACAAATGTATATTATCGGAAGACACTATAAGCGATGAAGCCAGCCCCGAACTTTCTCGTATACGTAGACAGCTCAAAAATATAGCTTCTCGTATACATAACGAATTAAATAATATCATGAATTCTTACAGAGACTATCTTATGGAGCCTGTTGTAACTATGAGAAACTCTGCATATTGTTTACCTGTTAAAGCCGAATTTAAAAACAAGGTAAATGGTATTATTCATGATCAAAGTTCTTCCGGTTCTACTTTTTTTATAGAACCTATGGCTGTTATTCACATGAATAATGAAATAAAAGAGCTTGAAATAGCAGAGGCAAAAGAAATAGAAAAAATCTTAGAGCAGCTTAGTTCTATGGCTATGCCTTATATAGCTACTCTAAATCTAAATCAAGATATCTTAGCTAGACTTGACTTCATCTTTGCCAAGGCTAAATTATCCGGAAAAATGAATGCTACAGAGCCTATTTTTAATACCAAACATTTTATAAATATAAAAGATGCAAGACATCCCTTACTAGATAAAGATAAGGTCGTTCCTATAAATATCAGTTTGGGGAAAGACTATGATTTACTTATAATTACAGGTCCTAATACAGGTGGTAAGACTGTTTCACTTAAAACAGTCGGCTTATTCACTCTAATGGGACAAGCAGGACTTCATATACCTGCTTTTAATGGTAGTGAGTTATCAGTTTTTAATGATGTTTTCTCAGATATCGGAGATGAACAAAGTATAGAACAAAGTTTATCATTCTTTTCCGGCCATATGACAAATATAGTCGATATCTTGGAAAAAGCAGATTCCAATTCTCTTTGTCTTTTTGATGAGCTTGGAGCCGGAACAGATCCAACTGAAGGAGCCGCCTTAGCTATAGCTATTCTCTCTTTCTTACATAGAATGAAAACTGTAACCATGGCAACTACACATTATAGTGAACTCAAGATTTTCGCACTTAATACTGTAGGTATTGAAAATGCCTCTTGCGAATTTGATATCAATACACTTAGACCTACCTACAAAATTCTTATAGGTGTTGCAGGTAAGTCAAATGCCTTTGCTATCTCTAAAAAGCTCGGTTTACCTGATTTTATTATAGATGAGGCTAAAAAAATCATATAAGTAATGATGAGCAAAGCTTTGAAGATTTACTTGCAAAGTTGGAAGAAAATCGACTTATTATTGAAAAAGAAAGAGTTGAGATTGAACAACAAAAAGCTGAAATCAACAAGCTGAAAAACCGTTATGTAGACAAAGATAATAAACTTGATAAACGAAGTGATGACATAATAAATAAAGCTAAAACCAAGGCAAATGAAATACTGGAGGAAGCTAAAAAGACAGCTGATGAAAGCATTAAAAATATTAATAAAATAGCTGCTAATGCCGGTCTTGGTAAAGCCTTGGAAGAACAACGTGAAAAGTTGCGTGCTAATATTAAGAAAAAAATCAAATAAGCAGTGATATTAAGCCAAAAAAATAGATAAGCCTAAGAAAAATCATAGCCAAAGATTTACAAATAGGTGATAATATACATATATATTCTCTGAATATGGACGGAACAGTTTCCTCTCTACCTAATGACAAAGGTATGCTCTTTGTACAGATGGGTATTTTGAGAACTCAGGTTCATATTAGTGATATAAGCTTAATTGAAACTAAAAAAGAAGAGATAAAACAGGTCCACAAATCTCGTTCTTCTTCATTTATGAAAGCGGCAAATATATCTCCTGAGGTCAATGTTATAGCTATGAATGTAGATGAGGCTTGTTCTGTACTTGATAAATACTTAGACGATGCTCTCTTATCACATCTTAATAGCGTCAAAATAATACATGGTAGAGGTACAGGAGCTCTACAAAAGGGTATACATACCTACCTTAAAAAGCTTAATTTTATTAAATCTTATAAACTGGCTGATTTTGAAGAAGGTGGCACTGCTGTAACTATAGTACATTTTAAATAGGGAGTTTTAGTATGATAGAGAAACAAAGAATACTTATAGTTGATGATGATGAAAATATAGCAGATCTTATCGCCTTATATCTTATGAAAGAATGTTATGAAACTTATATAGTTCATGATGGCGAATCTGCACTGGGAAAATTCAACGATTTTAAACCACATTTAATTTTACTTGATTTAATGTTACCCGGCATAGACGGCTATCAAGTATGTAGACAAATACGTACAAACTCTTCTATTCCTATAATTATGCTTTCTGCGAAAGGTGAAGTTTTTGACAAAGTCTTAGGATTAGAGCTTGGCGCTGATGATTATATTATAAAAACCTTTCGACTCAAAAGAATTAGTTGCAAGAGTAAAAGCTGTTCTTAGGCGCTATCAAGAACCTAAACTTAATATAAATGAAAATCATCAAAATGGAGAATTTGTAGAATATCCGGATTTAATAATAAATCTCACAAATTATTCCGTTATATATATGGGTAAAATTGTAGATATGCCTCCAAAAGAATTGGAACTGCTATATTTCTTAGCCTCCAGTCCTAATCAAGTCTTTACCAGAGAACAATTACTGGATCATATTTGGGGATACGAATATATAGGTGATACAAGAACTGTTGACGTACATATCAAAAGACTTCGTGAAAAAATTAAAGATCACGAAAATTGGAGTATTGGAACAGTTTGGGGTATAGGCTATAAATTTGAAGTCAGAGGAAAAAATAGATGAAACTAAGTTTATATATTAAACTTGTTCTTGCCTACATAGCTTTTGCTATTTTATCCTTTATAACTATAGCAAATTTATCTTCCAAATTAACATATGATTACTTAAGTAAATCTCGCTCAGCTATACTTTATGACGAGGCGAATTTGATAGCAAATACTTACTCCAGCAATTACAGTGGGAGTGATATAAAGCTTGAGCAAGCCTATCCACAATTAAAACTGGTTAGTACTTTTTTACAAGCTGATGTATGGATAATGGATACAGATGGAACTATAATTTTAGATTCTTCAGGTAAAAGAAATAAGCAAGTTATTAAAGATTTTAACCCTATTAATCTAGGCAAAAAAATAAAAACTGTAGTTCGAGGCACTTACTTTTAACTCATTTAATTATGAAGTTCTTAGTGCCTTGGCTCCTATTACCGTAATTATAAAACTTATGGTTATGTTGCAATACATTTACCTATTTCAAAAGCTAAATGCAGATGCAGGTGATATACTAAACATAGTATATCTTACCGGTTTAATTATATTTTTATTATCTTTATTTATTTTGCTTATTTTCCATATATATGTCTATAAACCTTTAAAAACTATTACTTTTGCGGCAAAAGAATATGCTATAGGCAATCTCTCCTATCAAGTAGAAGTTGATAGCAATGATGAAATGGGCTATCTTGCAAATACCTTAAATTTTATGTCTGATGAACTTTACAAAGCTGAAGATTATCAAAAGACTTTCATAACTAATATTTCGCATGATTTTTCGCTCTCCTCTAACATCAATAAAAAGGGTTTTTAGAGGCTATTTTTAGATGGAACTATTCCTTATGAAATGCAAAAATAAGTATATTGAAAGAATTTTTAAATGAAACCAAAAGACTCAGTAAACTGACCAATGGTATACTTACTTTAAAAACTAGCTGATGCTAAAGGCTATCTCCGTAGAACCAACTTCGATATTAATAGAATTATAAAAGATACTATAGCCAGCTTTGAAGGTCAATGTATGGATAAAGGACTTAGCTTTGATTTGACTTTTTTTCAGATAATGTCATTATGGTAAATGCTGATATAGGAAAGATACAACAAGTTTTATATAACTTAATAGATAACGCAATAAAGTTTTTCTAATCCCAACTCAAGTATACATATAGCTTGTGAAAAAAATACGAGAAAAATTTTTTTATAAGTATTAAAGATACTGGAGTAGGTATACCTAAAGAACATATAAAGAAGATTTTTGATCGTTTTTTTATAAAGCTTGATACTTCTAGAGGCAAAGACAAAAAAAGGAACGGGTTTAGGTCTTGCCATTGTTAAAGATATAATAAATTCTCATGGAGAAACTATAGATGTTATAAGCACAGAGGGCATCGGCTCTGAGTTTGTTTTTTTACTCTTTCCAAAGCAAAAGATGAGTAATCACAAAAATATTCACAGTATTGTAATAGCCTTGTTATTGATTTATCTTTATATAGGCTTTATCATATAACATATGCTTTATACAAAAAAATAGAAAGGAGTTGGCTTTAGCCACTATATAAAATGAAAAATATAAAAAAACTTTTGACTATAGCACTTTCAATAGGTCTTATTGGTATAAATGTTACTGCTTTACCTATGTCTACTTATGCTGATACAGAAGCAAAAAACTACGATATCGACAAAGATTCTCTTTATTGGGATATTACAGACACCAAGGTTATGGTTGGCTGGGATGAAGCAGAAGATAAAACTTCTTATAAGGTAAAATTATTTAAAGGTTCTAAAGGTATAAGCTCTTATATAACCACTAATAAGCCTAGCTATGATTTTACAAATTATATTTTGGAAAAAGGAACAGGTACTTATAAATTCTATGTTTACGCAAGTAAGCAAGGTAAAGATAGCCAAAAAGTTTCTGAAACTCAAACTATAGATAGTGAACAATTATCGGAACTTCGTAAAAATACTAACTATAAGCCTAGTACAAAAACTACTTCTAATAACAATAATAAAAAAGCTAGTACAGGTGTTACCTATACAGGAGCCGTTTCCACTACAAATACAAATATTGGTCCGGGAGCAAATTTACCTAGCACCTCTACTACTAACACCAATACAAATTCTTCAACAACTCCAAACTCTACTAAAGGTTGGACTAAAAATAGATAATAATTGGTACTGGTTAAATGAAGATAGTACTCTTGCAAATAATACTTGGAAAGAAGTTAATGGAAAATGGTATTTCTTTAATGAAAAAAATCTATTATGGTAACAGGTTGGAAAAGAAATCAATAATCTTTGGTACTATTTTTGATAATACCAACGGAAATATGTTGGTAGATACTGTTACACCTGACAACTATACAGTAAATGCTAATGGAGTATGGGTAAGATAATTAATTATTCTTAAATTATAATGGAGCTATCGTAGTAAAGAACAATTTTATACAATATAGATATTTTTTTAAATTTCTACATTGTATGACTATAATTCTTAGTACGATAGCTCCTTTTTTTATTCTATATTTATACTACCTACATCGGTTTTTTTACTTCTACTCTTGCTCTTCCTTCCCTTTTTAGCTGCTTCAAATTCTTCTCCTCTACCTATAATGTCATCAAATTTATAACTATTATTCACTAAACCTACATCTCCACTTGCAAGTATAGAAAAAAATTACCCTCCTTAGGTAAAGATAAATTGATAGTCCCTACATCACTTTCAATATTATATCTCCCACTCTCCAATTCCGTTAATTTCACATTAACTGTTCCGGCGTCGGCTTTCAGATTTATTCCATCTACTGCACTACCTACAAAATTCACACTTCCTGCATCTGTTTGTATATCAATATAATTAGAATTACCTACAAAGTTTATATTTCCTGCATCAGCTGATAAATATGTATTTTCAAAAATTTCCATTCAAATCTATATCACCTGAATCTGACTCTATACTTATGCTCCCTATATAAACTTCAGGTATTTTCAATTCTATCTTACCATATTTAACCGGAGGATTGAAAAAAATAAAAAAAGGCCTATTTTTTTATAAGTAATATCTTGATTTATATAAAAGGTATCTCCATTTATATAGGCTTTCGTATATTTATTATCAAAACTATATTCTAGAATTGCCTTATTGCCGGTATAAGTAGATATTGATATATTCGCATAGTTATTATTAATTTTTTTATATTAGAAATATTTGTTATATCAAATTCTTCTGTCTTACTTGATATAGAATTATAATCCACACCGGTAACAAAAAAAGCTTTACATTTCTATATATAAAAAAAGGCTATAGAGAATGATACTATACTAACTATAAATAATATTATCAAAGCTATTTTTTTAAACTCTTATTTTTTTCATATTACTTCCCTGCTTTCTTTACCAAATTTATATTTACTTTTATATAAGAATTTGTCCATTTAATTATATATCTTCCTAAAATTACTAATATTATAGTTAGGAATATGCCTGCACTAAGGCTACCTAAACCACTAAAAAAATAAGAAAAAGCCTATCCATAGCAGTATAAAGCTTAATTCCATAAATATTCAAATAAAAGCCTAAAGATGGAATAATTGCTACTAAAAATGCTGATAAAAGCCTACGATACTAATGGAAATACTACTAAGTAATATTGCTATATATGCTCCTAAAATTCCTGTGTATATTCCTAACACAAATACTATATTAACAAACATCAGACTTGATCCAAGTAAAAAAACATCCTTAATATGGAATTAAAAGCCTACTTTTTTTATTAGGACTTATTTCTTCTTCCTGTTTATATGTATTAGCAATACTTATAGGATCTCCCAAATCAGAACAAATTTCTTCTTCTGACTTACCTTCTTCTATACCTGCTAAAAAAATGCTCCTCTATATCTTCTATAATATCTTTTTATACTATTCTTTTCTAAACCACTTAAATTTTCTTTTTAAGATTTTTTTAAATATTCTGCTTTTTTTCATATTAATTTCTCCAACTTCATCTATTTTTTTCCTGTACTTCCATATCTAGTATATCCGAAACCTGAGAGCTAAAATCCAACCACTGCCTACGTAAATCTAAATATCTTTCTTTACCCTTAATAGTTATAGAGTAATACTTTCTTGAAGGACCAAAACTGGACTCTTTTTAGATAAGTTATACAATATTCTTCCTTAGTAAGCCTTCTTAGTAAAGGATATAGCGTTCCTTCACTAAGTTCTATAGTCGTAGATATTCTTTCTGCTATTTCATATCCGTAACAATCTTTTTTTAGATATTAAAGATAATACACATAATTCCAGAACTCCCTTTTTAAATTGAGTTACCAAATTATCACCTCCTATATTTATTTTTTTATATTACCAATATAACACAAACTACCTTGTATTACAAGATACCTTGCAATATTAAAAACTTTTTTTCTCTAGTAATAAAAAGCTCTCTTATGTTAGTATTAGTTAAAAATTTATATTGATAGGACAAAAAAATGAAAAGAATATTAGAATATATTATTGGTAAAGAAGAAGTCAATCTAAGTATAGAAAAAAATTTTTTTATTGTCAAAATCCTATACCGGAAAATACCATTACTCAACTAAAAAAATGTATCGTAGTATTTTATTAAATAATGAATGGGTATATATGAATACTAAACTTTCTTTAAATGATAAACTTGTTATTACTATTTTAGAAGAAGAAAACTCAAAAAGTATACTTCCTATAAAATTGAATTTTAATATTATCTATGAAGATGAAGATATTTTTAATAGTTAATAAGCCTGCAAATATGCCCATACATCCATCTTTGAATAACTATAATAACAGTTTAGCTAATGCTCTAGCTTACTACTATAAAAAAATAAAGGAGAAGCTTTTTGTTTTCCGTTGTATTAACAGACTCGATAAAGATACTACAGGACTTACAATAATAGCAAAGAATATACTCAGCGCAGGTATTTTTATATAAAGATATGTCTAAGAGAAAAAAATTAAAAAGAAGCTATATAGCTGTTACAGAAAAATTCTCCTTATCTAAAAGATGAAGATACCATAGATTTACCAATAGCTAGAGTAAATGATTCCCTTATTACTCGTAAAGTAGATTTTATAAATGGAGAAAGAGCTGTTACGCACTATAAAATTTTAGAAAAAACAGATGATAAAGCTGTTTTAGAATTACACTTAGATACCGGCAGAACGCACCAAATCAGAGTACATATGAGCTTTTTTTGGGAAGCCCTTTAATAGGTGATTATTTATATAATAGTAAATATTCTAATTCTAGTGATACCAGACCTTTACTACATTCATATAAACTTGAGTTTAATCACCCTATAAATAAAAATAAACTGGAATTTGTAGCCACGATACCAAAAGATATGAAAGTTTAAATAAAAATAAATATATAGAATATCTCAAATCAAGTTCTGCAATGATGATTTTGATAAGTTATATGATATTATTGTTAAAAAAATGATGGGGTTCATCTTTTGATGCTCCCCATCATTTTTAACTTTTTATAAATCCTTTTTAAATAGATCTTTTTAGCCTATAAATATTTTTTTATATCTCATCAGAAAATACAATTTTTTTCTTACTTAATAAATAAAGAATCAATATTTATATCATTTTTCTATCATTTTTTTGCTTCCAGCATAAAATCCTTAGTTCTATTAAATCCTCTTTATCTATATCCGTTATCTTTGTTGAAAAAAATCATACATTTTAGCTATAGTATCAAAAGCTTCATCATCAAGAGATAAAGCTTTCATAACTATTTTTTTTGTCTCTTCCTTATTATTTGCCATATAATCTGCAATTTTTTTCTTGTGCTTCCTCCAACTTTTCTACAATATCTCTATGCTGATTATAAAACTTCTCTGAAGTTGCAACACAAATTATTGCATCTATCAATCCTTTTCCATTTGTAATTTCATGTTTTCCGGTTTTCAAAGCAGTATATGCTGCAGGACCACCCAACATTGCAACATCAATTGCACCTGATTCAAGTGCAGACAAGGCATCCGGTATAGACATATTTACATATTCAACATCATTAACATTTAAGTTTTCTGTCTTTAAGTATGCAATTAATAACTGATGAAGATTTGTACCCATAGGGCCTGCAATCTTCTTACCTTTAAGAGATTTTGCATCATTTAAAGAGTCATCACTTGAATAGAGCCCAAAAGCTTCAGGTGCTCTTGAATACATATTTAAACCTTAAGATCTACTCCATTTGATTTTGCAAGAATTGCTGATGAACCACCTAGAGCATATAAGACTTGTACATCACCTGATTCAAGTGCTTGAGTCTGATCTGCTCCACTTGTTATTTCAGCATAGTTTATTTTTACACCAGGCATAGTCTCTTCAAATATCTTCAATTCTTTTTCGACTATTGATGGAATATTCAAAGGTGATGTCACATAAGTCACTGTCAATTCATCAAGAGACAAAGCCCCTTGTTTTGCTTCCATTTCCACTTTTTTTGTTTCTTCTTTTTGTTTCAACATTATTATTTTTTTCCACAAGAACTAATTAATACTAATGTCGCCAAAAAGAATACCAAATTTTAAAAATTTTTTTCATCTCATTCTCCTTTTACTAATTTATTAAAAATATTTTTTTAAATTTTCTTTACTAATTTCCCTTTCTTTCAAGTTCAAATCGTCTACTATTTCCCCCTTCTTCATTATAATAATCCTATCTCCAATTATCAAGGCCTCATCAATAGAATGAGTTACAAATAAACACCCTATTTTCATCCCCTCAGAAATCTCTAAAACTTGTTTTTGCATCTCACCTCTTGTAAATCCATCTAATGCTGCAAAAGGTTCATCCATAAGTATATAATCTTTCTTAGCAACCAATGCTCTGGCAAGGCTTACTCTACTCTGCATTCCCCCTGATAGCTGTGATGGATATGCTCTTTCGAATCCTTTTAACTTAACAATTTCTATCCACTTTTTTACAAGTTCATTGTTCTTAGTATTTTTCAAAGAAAACTCTATATTTTCCTTAACATTTTTCCATGGAAATAATCTTGGAGTCTGAAAAATCATAGATGTTGTTATTCCATTTTTTAGAATTTCTCCAGATGACAACTCCTCAAGTCCGGAAATAAGCCTTAATAATGTACTCTTTCCACAACCGGACTCTCCTATTAATACTGTTCTTTCATTAGTTCTTAGATCTAAATTTAACTTTTTAATTACCTCTACTTCTTCTCCATTTATAAAATATGTTTTTGAAATATTCTTAAGTGTTATACCATTCATTGCGAAGATCTCCTTTCAAGCACTTTGTAGCAAATTTTATAAACAAAAATATCTGTAAAGTAACCTATGAGTCCAATCATAATAATTCCTACTATAACTTTATCAATCCTTGACATCTGTCTTGCAAAAATTAATCATATAACCCAATCCACTTGATGCCGCTATCATTTCAGCTGCTATAATTGAACGCCAACTATAACCAAGAGCTATTCTTATTCCGACAAAAATGTCTTTTTAATGCACTGGGAACTGATATCATAATAAATTTCTCAAATTTATTATAAGAAAAATACATCTCCCAATTCTAAAAAGATTAGGATCAACAACCATAAATCCTTTTTGAATATTTAAAAAAAGAGGAAAAAAGAAGCCAAAAACAATTATAACTATTTTTATTCGCTTCTCCTATTCCAACCCATAGAATTAAAAATCGGAACTAAACTGAGTGGAGGTATATTTTTAAAAAAATTCTAAAAAAAGGTAGAAAAATATATATTTAATTTTTGGAAAAAAATTGTAAAAAAATTGTTGCGAAAAAAACAGCAAATATAAAAAGCAATAGAAAAATCCGATTGCAACTCTTTTTATACTGACAAACATATCTACAAAAAAATAGAGCCATCTTTCATCATATTAATAGCAGTATCTAGAACTTTAACAGGTGGAGGTAATATATAACTACTCCAAAGATTAAGCATTGTCAAAAGCTGCCATATTATAATCACAACTAAAAAGATATATAATTTTTTTCAATTTTCTAATCATTTATAATTCCATCTCTAATACTTTCTTATAAACTCTAATTTTTTTATATTATTTTACATTACTTGATAATCAGTATAGAAAAATTTCATCTGTATTGTAAATAAATAATACGATATTTTTTTATATTATATATTATCATATCGAATCTCTACTTATAATTTATTTGATATAAAATTAATATGACTCCAAAAAAAGTTGTACTTTTTTTAGAGTCATATCTATCTATTATTTTTTTATATTCTCTTTTATTATTTAAACATCTAATTAAATATAGAGGTATTAAAATCATCTGTTTGATTTAGATAAGCTTTTATATATAGCTTTTTTTCAAATCATTAACGCTATTTGCCATATAATATACAGTATAATCATTTCTTCCAACTCCGGCTTTAATGAGTTTTAAATCTTCATTAATCGCTGTTTCCATCAAAGCTTCTATATCAGAAAAAGTTATTAATACTGATTTCTTGACCTTTATAAGTTAAACTAATGCTTTTTAAATCATTTACTTTATCTATTCTTTCTTTAAATAAATCTTTATTAAATGAATTTATATCGCTATAGGCACCTTTTAAATACTTTATTCAAAAATATATCTATCTGTCAATTTTTCCGGACTCTGCCTTATATTGATTTGAAATATAAGGTATCATTCCTTCATAATATCCATATTTTGAAAGTAAGTTAAAAGCATTTTTTTCTAAATGATATATCACCTACACCACCATCTGCATTTTCTTGAGTTCCATAAATAGGCTTAAACATCTCTATACCATAATATCCATTAGATGGAGCAACTTTTAAATAAGTATCTTTTGTGATTCCTAGATAATTATATCTGAATACAGTTATATGATTATCAATAAGGTCATAAACTGTATTTAATTTATTAGCCTTACTATCATCAATCATTTCAAACTTATCATTTGTGTAACTTGCTCCTCCGGCATTTCTACTAGTATCAGGAACCTGAACAAGTTCTTTAAACCATAATTTTTTTACATCATTACCTTTTTTTCCAATACCTTTTTAGCTTCTGCATAATCCAAAAATATAAAAACATCAAGAGTATTATGTATATAATCTTTTTAGGCTTTCTATATCTGTAAATCTATCGCTATTTTTTTATTATATACTCTATCCTCACCTGTAAAATCAAAGGCAAAGTTTAGATTTAGATAATATGGTGTATTATTTACACGTTCAGGATTCTGAGAGTTTTCATAAATACCTCTAGCATAAACTTCTTTTCCATAGCCATCTCTCAAGCCATATCCACCTAATATAAGCCCACCATCAAGTATATGTGTCATTTCGTGGGTATAGGTATTTAATCCTCTATCACTGGCTGCACTCGTCATAAAATACCTAAAGCCGGGATCTGCCGCTTCTCCATCAGCCAATACCATTTCTATTTCCATTCCATAAGGTCTATAAAAATCTTCTACGCTTACGCTAGGGTTAGCATCATCCCTTGCCTCATTCCAACGTTCTTTAGGAGATTTATACGGATCCTCACTATAAGAAGCTAGTGTATCAAGAACTACTCTCGATGTATTCAGCTTAGATTTCAACTCATCTTTTGCTATCATATATATGGTATCTAACCATGCTCCTTGACCTTTTGCCAATTTATCAATATGTGGTTTAGCTTCCTCTATTTTTTCTTCTACATTATCTGCTTTAAAATTCAATAGAGTGGACATATTACCAAAAGTAATAGTAGACATATTACTTACTATATATATGCTTTTATTCTTCAAACTTAATATACCAAGTAGATATTTTTCCAAGCTTCTATCCGCTTTGATTTTCGAGTATAACCTATAATTGGAAGCAAGATTCCTTGTCGAAGGAACTTCATAGACTAAGGCCTTTGTAGAATTTTTTTAAACCACTCATCTATACTTCTATTATCAAATAAGTTTTTTTATTATATTCCAAAAAAATTCATATATATTTGCAAAATTTCCTATATTTGCTTTATTTTGATTATTAAATTTATTTTTTTAAAGGTTTTTTTGGTGAATTACTGAAGCTTATATCATCGTACTTCAAATCTCCCACAGTGCTGAGAACTTCTATAGTATTTACCTTATCATTATAAAAAAATCCGAACGATACTTTAATATATTACCTATATTTATATTCTCAAAATTAATATCATATAATCTATCTATATAAGTCAAAGCCAATAATATTTTTAGTTCTATTAGACTTTAATTTATTCTTTATATACTCTTGCAAATCGGAATTTCCGCTTATATTAGAGTACTCATAATCAATGAGCGTTTTAAGACTCATATCTATATTATCAACAGTATATTTAAAACTATTATTGATAGAAAGCTTATTATACTGAGGTGAAATCAAATATTTTTTTACTTCCTCATCTGTTATACTTTTTTTAATATTTTTTTACTCTTTCTTCTTCAGGTAATTTTTTTAAAAATTAGGATATCTTTCATTAACTATAGCCACCCTACGAGAATTAATATCCCTAGCTTTTATTTTTTTATATCCCCTAGCTGAGCAATTATATCTTTATCGTCAACTATACTATTTGCCATAAAATCATTATGTACCTTACTGATTATATTTCCTGCCTCAGCATTAAAGTGTAAATCTGTATATTTTTATAGTAGCACCATCTACTACAAGATTATACATAGGGAAGGTATTATAATCTTCTTGATAACTTAACTCATAAAAAAGCTATTTTAGAATCAGAAAATTTAATCATCAATTTATTTGCTCTATTTTTTTATTAGCTTCTATATCAGAGATAATTTCCTTATCTTCAAGTAGATATACACTTTTTATACTCTTATTAAGCAAATCGGAATTTATATCCAAATGATTAGCCACAGAAACTACTTCTTCTCTATTATGTAAAGGCATAAGTATCTCTAAATTTTTTTATAAGCTTTTTTTCATAAGCAGGTCTATAATTTTTTTACAGTAGAATAGTCAATATGGTTTATATCATTTTGAGCAAATGTATATATCAAATCATCAGAATAACTATCTTCTTCTCTTTTTGTTTTATCTGTGCCACATCTAGGGTAATCTTACCGGTACTTCTATCAATACTCTTTACATCGGCAAATAGTTCCATATTACCATTTAGATATATTTTTAGCAAGTAGACCTTGCGTGCTGTCAGGCAGACTATTTAATAAGTTTAAATTATTATTCTCTATTTTATATAAATCTATCTTTTTTTTATATTTTTTTGAATTCTGCTTCTGTTTTTTTATTTTTTTCATCATCTGTACTTGGAGTTTCAGAGTCATGCTTATCCTCATTTACATCAGAATTTTCTTTTCCATTTTCAGTCTTGTCGGAATTAGGCACATTGCCTGTTTCATTAGTATTTTGCTTTTCTGTTTCTTTATTATCTGTAGCTTCTGTATTATCTACTTCTTTAGTATTTTCTTTTTCCTGTATGAGAATTATCTGCTGTTCCTTTATTTTCTGTTTCCTTTTGCAGTATCTTTTTCCTGTCTTAGAATTATCTGCTATTCCTTTATTTTCTGTTTCCTTAGCAGTATCTTTTCCTGTCTTAGAATTATCTGCTGTTCCCTTATTTTCTGTTCCCTTTGCAGTATCTTTCCCTGTATGAGAATTATCTGCTATTCTCTTATTTTCTGTTTCCTTTGCAGTATCTTTTCCTGTCTTAGAATTATCTGCTATTCTCTTATTTTCTGTTCCCTTAGCAGGATTTTTCCCTGTCTGGGAATTATCTGATGCTCCCTTTATTTTTCTGTTCCCTTAGCAACATCTTTCCCTGTCTGAGAATTATTTGCTGTTCCCTTTATTTTCTGTTTCAATATTTTGGGATAAAACAGGAGCGTTTAAAGGTTTATCAATAATATCAGTTACAATATTAGGATTTCTACCTTCACTAGGAGAAACTTCCCCACCTAAGGAACTGTGTCCGCCAGAGGCAGCTCCACCTCTTCCTGAAGAAATGCGTCCGCCTGAGGCACCTCCACCTCCTCCTGAAGAAATGCGTCCGCCACCTCCCATTGATGAACTTTTTTTGCTGTTTTTTTAATATATCTGAAGTATTTTTTTAATAATTTTGTTAGTTATGATACCTTTTTCCGGAAATATAATAAGCGTTCCCCTTTTCATCAGACCATTTACCATCAGAATTTATATAGTAATTTCCTAATCTGGTTCCATTGTACATTTTTCCTAATTTAGTTTCATCTCTATCCTCAAAAAAATAACAATAGCCATCTATCCACTGCCATGACTTTAATAACTTACCCTCATCGCTACCTTTTAAGAGTATTTAAAAAAATACCACTCATTAGCTTGATTTCGATACCAACCGCTATATAAGCTAGCATCAGCATTAAAAATAATACCAATCTTGAGCTATTTTTTTGCCATCCTGTAACAGCTTTACTATTGCTATAATATTTCCAAATATTATTTTCTTTTCACCCAAGCATTTTCTTGGCTAGCATAAATATTATCTGTATTTAAGAAAAATAAAACCACAAATAGCAATACTTCCAATTATTTTTATATAAACTTTTTTTCTCATTAACTAAATATTCTCCTTAAAAATTGTCTTTGTATTGTAATATATTTATACTATAAAGTAAACATATAATTAAAGGTCTATATTCATACATCATTATTAAAAATCAAAGCAAAAGAGTACATAAGACGCTACGTCTTATGTACTCTCAAAAATTTTAATTATTATGATTAATTATTCGCAATATCCGGCTTTCTTTTAGTTCCTCATAAGCTCTCTCTAAATTAGCATCACTTACTTTAACTATAGGACCTGTACAACCCATTCCACTTTCAGCATAAATACCAAGTTTCCATAAAGCTTTTACAGCATCCTCAAGATCCATAACCTCTATACCTGCTATTTGTGAAGTTGTTACTTCTGCCGGTGGTGCTGTTACTTCTTCTTCTGTTTTCTCAGGTTTATTGCTTGCTTTTAAAGCATCACATATAGCCTTTAAGCCTGCTTTATTCGCTTTAGCAAATTCAGCTTTAGCTACATCAAAAACTTTACCTTTTACAAGTTCTGCTGCATATTTAATAGCACCTGCTACTACAGGAGCTCCGGAAGCTCTTGAAACTATCATTACAAGATTTTCATAGCCTTCGCCTATACCGGGACCATAGCCATAGCCTGTAGCTTCGTAGCTACCACCTGTAGCAAATGAAGAAAGCATCTTAACCAAGATATTTCCTGTAAGAGAATCTGTAACCATTATATCAGGTGAAGCTTGTAGTACATCATTTCCTCTCATCACAAAGCCACCATCTGATCTAGATGAGGTTGCAAACTCTATATCATATCCACCATCTTTTAATTGTTTTAATGCTTTTTCTGTTTGTCTGGCACCATCAACATTTAAAATACCAACTGTTGGATTTTTAACTCCGCAAGCCTTAGCTGTAATTATACCATAAATAGCATTTCTTACCATGCCTTCAACTCTATCTGTACTACTTGTACCTGTCGTATTAGCTACAAATAATTCTCTACCTTTTGCAGGTGTTATACATCTACCTACAGTAGAAACTCCTATAGGAAATGGGAAGTGCATTGTTACCGCTGCATCAACTTCGCCATTCTTTAGAAGCTCTTGCATTTTATCATGACCTTCTTCATCATTTGCAACCTTTATAGTAGTAACACCCTCTGCTTCTAATGTACCTATGTAATAAACATCTATTCCATCTTTAGCCGCCATTAAAGCTGCTTTCATAGAATTTTCTTCACCATGCTCACTACCCATACCAGTTAGAGCTACTTTAGGTCTAGAACCAAAACTTCCTGTTTCAAGTCCATTTGCAATATCAAGAAAGGTATTAGCAATAATCTTCTCTATACTTTTTGCCATAACTACTCCCCTCTTTACTCTTCTGTTACTAATGATGCTGCGAACTCTTTCATTGCCTTTGCGATTAATGATTTAACTTCTGCTTCTGAAACTGCACCAGCACCCTCCTTGTTTCCAGTATTTGCTTGAACAACAAATGACATACCGTCAAATAAGTTTGTCATTCTTCCAAGGAATAAGCTTCCTTTTCCTATAATCATAGCGTTCTTAATTTTACCACTTAAAATGTCTTCTCTTGCAAATCCAAGGAAAGGAACACCTGAAGGAATATGTCCTTGAGTAGGAGCGAATCCTGTCATACCATGCTCTTTAATAAAGTTAGGCATTTCTTTCTTATCTAAGTCACCTTTCTTAACTGCAAGAGCTGCTATCATCTTATAGTTAGCTTCAGGAACATCTCCGGCACCTGCTGGTTTTGTTATATCAGGATTTTGCATCTCTGGAGAGAATTTATCAATATCTGTAATCTTCATTCCAACTCTCTCTAATGGATCTGCTACAAGGCTACCAATAACACCTTGAGGAGCTGAACCTGTACCTACTGTATGACGACCAAGTATGTCTAAGTTTACTTCCGGACTAACTCCATCATTTTCTGCTACTACTATAGCAAAACCACCTAAACAATCCTCTAAGATTGGTAAACCTTTCTTTACGTGGTCTTTACCGTTCATACCAAGCTTAGCACTACATCCACCACCAACTACGATAACGCATTTGAAAGCACCTGCTTTAACTAAAGAACAAGCTTCTACCATAGCGTGGCTAGGACCTGCACAGAAACCTCTTGCATCAGATCCTGTAGCATTAACAAGACCTGCTATTTCAGCAGCGGCTTTAGCAAAGTTACCACCACCTCTTTGGTTCATATCTCCACAAGCCTCTTCTGAACAATCTATTACATATTCAACATCTTCTTTTGATATTCCTGCATTTTTTACTGCATATAATAAAGATAATACAGCAGTAGCTTTATTTACAAGGTTTTCATGCATAACTTCTGAATTTAAGTTTACATCTATATCATGAGCTCTCTTTACACAACCTACTAATTTCTCTTGGTAGTAAATACCCTCTGCATGCTCTTCATTTACAAAATGCTCTATCTCTGAAAGCTCTACACCCTCATGTATTCTAGCTATTATATCTTCTGTAATTATTTCATCAGCTGCTAATTCATCTTTATGAGCAGCTACGAAAGCTTTATCCAGCTTAACAACTTCAAAACAGTCGCAAGCTTGCATTAATAAATAGAATTCTGCTTCAGGCATAATTTCACCAAATTTACCATATCTTGTAGAATCAGCCTTTGGCTTATCATAGTATGGGAATTCTACTTGTGCGAGATCATCCGGATGTGCATTTCCTATATAAACTTGGTTTGGCCAATAATCTACACAATCCTTATAAGAACGCAAATGTCCTCTTAGCTCTTTTAAATACTCTGATTCTGGATTAACGATTCTTTCTGTTGTCTGAGTTGTACCATTATGTACCACCATTTCAGGTGTATGTGCTAAGATATAACTAGCACCCTTTATAATACTGTTCATGTACCTCATACCCCTTTCATTCATTTTATAATATCCTAACTCATATAGTTAGGTTTTTATTTTCTAGGTCTAAAATATAATTATATATCTTTTTAACATAATATATTATGTTCATTCTTAAAACGAACTTTTAAAATAGGTTAATAAAGATATTTTAACTTCATCTTTCTACTAATTAAGAAAATGAGATTTATAGATTAATTTAATATATTATACTTTTATAGATTTTATCTATATTTGTAAAAAGGAAGCTTTCGAGGTATGCATACCCCAATCGCTCCCTCTTGATGAAATATATTTAATTTAATTATAAATATTTGCAATACTCTTCACGTATATTGTTCATCTCACTAGTAATGTCATCAACATCTAGTACCATTTCCATCATGCCAACTTGCTCCTCATAAACTGCTGGATCAAATTCGCCTTTAATTTCTTCTTCACATACGTGGTATACTGTAAGTCCAAGCTGGACTCCTGTCAATGGGCCTGCGTAAGTAGGATCTCCTGCTGTTACTGTTTCTGCAGCTAAACCTGCTGCCTCTCCTTCTGCTGCACCAAGAACTACAACTAAGTTCTCTGCACCATATTGGTCTGCGAAATCTTTAACACGCTTTTGATTCTCTAGGTCCATTGCGCCCGCGCTTGTTCAGACAAAGCACTCTGTTGAAGAAAATACGATTTCTCCACCAGCTGTTTCAACGCACTCTGCTATAGCTGGACCTGGAACTCCATCACGGTCTCCTATGATAATAACTTTTTTATCTTTTAAAATAGCCATTTCATAATCTCCTTTCTTCATTAGTAATATTTATATTCTTAAAAGCTTTAGCTTTATAAGCAAATTAAATTATATCCTACTTTAAGTATTTCTCAACCATTTTTTTGGATATTTTCTTCTGTAGCATCATCTTTAACTAGTTCTTCTACTTTAGCACCATCTTTATAGATAGCCATAACTGGAAGTCCAAGTATTTTTTGTCCTATAGCAAGTCTTCTTGCCTTTGTTGTATTCAATGATGTGAATTTTAATCTGTCATGATACTTATCAGCAAGTTCATGTACGAATGGCATAAGTGCTTGACAAGGAACACAACCATCACCATAAAAAAATCTACGAATACATAATCATCTGCTTTTTAAAACTTCCTCTTCGAAATTATCTTTTGTTAAATCTAACATCGTTTTTCCTCCTAATTATTCATTCTCCATGAGATATTTCTCACATTGCATAGCTGCTATAGCACCATCAGCCGCTGCTGTAACAACTTGTCTTAAGAATTTAACTCTAACATCACCGGCTGAAAATACTCCCGGTATATTAGTTCTCATCTCATCATCTGTAGGAATATATCCTCTATCATCTAATTTAAGTGGAGTATCCTTTAATAGTTCTGTATTAGGTATAGTACCGATGAAGCCAAATACACCAAACATTCCATCTTCTTCATCAGCTTCTATACGAGTAACCTCACCTGTCTTTACATTTTTAACTATCATATATTGAAGAATATCATCTCCACCAACTTCTTCAACTACTGTATCCCACATAAAATGTAGATTCTCTACTTTGAATGCTTTTTCTTGTATTGATTTAGCGGCTCTTAGCTCATCTCTTCTATGTACTATAGTTACTTTTCTAGCAAACTTAGATAGATACATAGCCTCTTCCACAGCTGAATCTCCACCACCAACTACAAATACTTCAAATCCTTCAAAGAAGTTAGCATCACAAGTAGCACAATAAGAAACTCCTCTACCTGCAAATTCTTTTTCACCTAAACAACCTATTGGTCTTGCATAAGCACCAGGTGCCAAAATAACTGTTTTTGCTAAATACTCACCCTTAGTTCCTACCAGCTTCTTTACTGCACCTTCTAACTCAACAGATTTAATAGTGTCTTTAACTCTCTCACAACCAAAATGCTCACATTGTTTTGTCATTCTGGCAATAAGAGAAGGACCTGATTCTTCTTCAAGTGATTGGCCTGGGTAATTTTCAATTTCGTCAGTAATAGCTATTTGTCCACCATCTTGACCTTTCTCAATTATCAAAGTTGAAAGTCTTGATCTTCCAGCATATAAACCGGCTGAAAGTCCTGCTGGACCAGCTCCAAGTACAACGACATCATAAATCTTACTCATAGCTTCCCTCCTTATATAATATTATATTTTAAGTTCTTAATTTATAGAACCATAGATTTTCTTTTACTCTATAAAAAATCCTCCTGAACTCAGGACTTTTTATAAAACAAAATGAGCTGCCATATAAGTATGACAGCTCTTATCAAAGGGCATGATACCCATAATATTTGGCGAGGACGTGTGGGAATCGAACCCACCCAGGACGCACACGCGCCCAACACAGGTTTTGAAGACCAGGAGGCACACCAGTTACCTAACCATCCCCATTAGCATACTAAAATCTATCATATACAGGGTGAAAAGTCAATATATAACCTTTCACCCCATAACAGATAAAAAGCTGTATTTATTTAATTTTTAATAATTTTTAGAATATTGTTTGATCATCTACTTCTGTTGTTAAAGCTACTAAAGCTTTTTCAACTATCTTACGACGTAAAGCTTTTTCTTCATCTTTATCTAGAGCAGGATTGCCTAGTGGGTGAGGTATAGCTATAGCAGGTACTATTCTGTTAGCACCAACTGTCATAGATATAGGAGTAACTGTACAAACGTGGACTACCGGAATACCGGCTCTTTCAATTTCTTTTACCATTGTTGCACCGCAACGTGTACAGGTGCCTCAAGTACTGGTAAGTATAACTGCATCTACTCCATCAGCTAATAATTTCTTTGAAAATTCTTCTGCAAATCCTTTAGCTGAAGCAACTGCTGTACCGTTACCTACTGTTGTATAGAATAAGTGGTGTAAAGAACCGATCTTTCCTTCTTTTTCTAAATCTCTTAGTACATCTACAGGTAAAACTCTATCAGCATCTTCATTAGCATATACTGGGTCATAACCACCGTGAGCTGTTTCATAAGCTTCTTCTGTTAAATCATTAACACCTGTTATATCATACTCACCATATCTTGTAGCATTTGAAGACTCGATATGATCCGGATTACCTTTTGGACAAATACCACCAGAAGTAACAAGAGCGATTTTAGCTTTTGTTATATCCTTAACTGCCTTGTTTGGAGCAACTCTATCGAAGTCTGGCATTGGATATTCTGTAACAAATTCCTTACCTGCTAATTTCTTAAGTAACATATCAACAGCACGCTTAGCACCTGTCTCCTTCTCAAAGAAGTTTACACGAACACCATTTGGTATATATCCTTCTTCACAAGAAGCACCGATAGCTTCACCCTTAGCCAATTTAAGAGCTAATTTAGCCATTGGAGGTATAGCTTTTCCCATACCTGCCGCATTGTTTTTTGTAGATATAATATATACTTTATCTTTTAAATCTGCACCTGGGTTTTCAACATACATACCTGTTACAGCTGGTATACCTAATTCTTCTTTAACAGCAGCTGCTATAGTAGCACAAGCGAATCCATAACGACCGGCATTAAATGCAGGACCGGCTATAAATATATCTGCTTTTTGTGCTTTAACTAACTCAAGTATCTCTGCTTTTGCTTTATCTATATTCTCACCAAAATATGAGTCTCCACAGATAATAGTTGCAACTATCTCAGCATCTTCGCCAAGTTCTTTGTTTAATCCAAGACCTGGACCAACAACTTCACCTTCTCTTAATTCTACCGGATAATCAGCTTTTTCTTCTCCACCGATTTGAGCGAAGAACTGATTAATATAATGAACTACTCTTAATTTTGCCATTTCTTCACCTCTCCTATCTTGCACTTAATCTACCGAAACCAGTTTCGTTAGTTGCACCTGTAATAACTTGGATTTCTACTTCTAATGAGCCATCTGCTTTTACAGTTGTATCACTAGCACCAGCTATCTTTGTCATATACTCTAATGTACCAATAACTTTATCTAACTTAGGTAATGTAATTAATTGGTTAGCATTACCACCTGTTACAACTGCATCAGCTGCAGCATCTGCATCTGCAAGTGATTGAGACTTACCATCTCTACCGGCATACTCGTCTGTTATAATAACAGTCTTAATACCCTCAGCTTCAATCTTCTTACAGTTCATAATGAGGTCTGTATCAGGGTTACCGAAACCTTCTTGTGATACTATAGCACCATCAAGATCTAACATTCTACATAATTTAGCTGTCATATTTGATGATCTCTCTTTATCAGCAAGATATACGTTCTCGTTTGTTATAATTTGTCCAACAAAGTTAATTGTCTTTCCATGCTCAGCATATAACTCTTTAATAACTTGGTTATTTTGGTGAACATAAGTTGGGTTCTTATCACAAGCAGAAACACAGTTTCCTGAAACAATAGCTCCATCCATAACTTCTGTTGGATAAAGAATTGTAGGAATGATTTGCTTAGCATCAACACCATACACATAAGTATCATGAAGTAGACCTTGGCTCTGTAACATTTGTACATAAGCTACTCTTGGAAGATTTGGATATTTTTCCATGCTCTCTTTTAGAGGTAATGTCTCATATACTTCAACTTCATCTGGAGTTAAGTTTCTAGCTAATTCACCTAAGTATGTAGCTACTCTAAATCCAGCAAATCTAACTGCCTTCTCATAATCATGTTGCTTAATATGGTCTATTGGCTCACAAACCATAACTAAGTTAATTGTCTTTGAGAATGGTGTATATTCTGCTCCAAGACCTGTCATATCAATAACACCCTCTTGGAAACCTACGATCTTACCGGCTGTAACAACTGCCATTCCTTTTAATGCATAAGTCTTTCCTGAACCTACATTGTCAACTTTGGCAATAACTCCTGGGAAGATTCCTCCGTTACCTTCAACCTTTACTCTTGGCTCGATAACATCTTTTACTGGTGTAATTCTTACTGATTCACCTGGTTTTGCAACGTCGAAAGATACTGATTTGATTTTCTCATCTTCTAATACTACAGCACTTAAAGCTTCTGTAGATACATAGAGAACACCATTTTCGACTTTGGATTCCTCAGCAAACTGAATGTCGTTAATGAAAATTTTTCCTAATTCTAGTTTCACTTTGGTATACCCCCTTAATAATATTTTTTTATATTTCAGAGCAAACTTGCCACTCTGATAATCAAATTTAACAGCATTACAATCTATTAGCAGATTCCAATGCACTTTCTAGTAGAGTCATATCTACCATTTGGAAATCACTTAAGACACTTTCTTTTAGTCCTTTAGTTCTATCTACAAATTTTCTTCTTGTTTCCAATGCCTGTTCTATTATTCTGGCACTTTGTATATCAACAGTTTCTTTCTTTGTAGATATTAAAACTGACTTATAAGGTGTTTCACCCGGCTTAACACTGCCGGACAAGGGATGTGATAATAATTTATATCCATCGTATATACATGCTCTAACTTCGAGCAATATATCTTCATAAGTAGCTTCAAAATAGCAAATATCTTCTTTGTTTGATAATTCTTCCTTCACCAAAGGATTATTAGTAATAACCCTAAAATGCTTTTTAATCATACTATCCTCCTAAGTTAAAAAGTCTTATCATCTTCAATATAAAAGGACGAAAAACTCAACCCAGCTTTATGTCGCTTAGCAAGTCATTCGTCCTTCTGTTTATCTAGTGAATACTATTTATTCAGAATTAAGTCCTTTTCTAAATCCTTTTACCTGAAAGATTCACCATACGGCTTGCCTCTTCGGTGGCTATGTAGCTCTCTCTTTAGAAATATCAACCCTATTTATTCTTTTTGAAATTATTGTAATAATCATCATGTATCTTCTTAATCAACATGCTGAGTGCAAATAATGCAAGTATATTTGGTATAACCATCATTGAGTTAAACATATCAGCCATATTCCATACTAATTTAACTTCTGCTAATGAACCAAGGAAGATACATATAGCAACAAGTATTGAATAAGGTAAAATAGCTTTTTGTCCAAACAGGTAGCTTATATTTGCTCTTCCGAAATAAAACCAACCTACTATAGTAGAGAAAGCAAAGAAGAACATACAAATAGCTATAAATACATAACCTGCTTTACCATACAATGTAGAATAAGCCATTTGGCTAAGCTCTGCACCGGTCAAACCTGAAGCAATAACTGATTGACCGTCAGCTGTTCTAGTACAAATAATAACTAAAGCTGTTAGAGTAACTATACAGAAACTACAGATAAACACACCTGCCATAGCTACAAAACCTTGTTCTGCAGGATGGTTAACTTTTGCAACCGCATGTGCATGTGGTGTTGAACCCATACCAGCTTCATTAGCAAATAATCCTCTTGAAACACCCTTCATAAGTGCAAGTTGTACTGTAGCACCAAATCCACCACCGAATACCGCTCTTGGATTAAAAGCTCCTACAAATACATCATGGAACCCTGTAGGAATATTTTTGAAGTTTACCAATAGGATGATTAATGCACCTATTATATAAGTAGCTGCCATAAATGGAACTAAAACTTCTGTGATTTGTACTATACGTTTTGTACCACCTAGGAATACATATAAGCTTATGCAAGCTACTGCAAGTCCTACCCACCAAGGTTGAATCTTGAAAGCTTCTGTGCTAAATGCCTGTACAAAAGATGCAGCTATTGAATTTGATTGAACCGCATTTCCCATAAATCCTAAGGCAAAAACTATTAATACTGCAAATAAACCTGCAAGAAATTGTCCAAGACCGCCCTTAAACGCTTGCTTAATGTAATAAACAGGACCACCTGTTGTTTCACCTGCCGCATTTACAATCTTAAACTTTTGTGCCATCATAGCCTCTGCAAATATAGTAGCCATACCAAAGCAAGCCGCAATCCACATCCATAAAATAGCACCGGGACCACCCATAGTTAAAGCTGTAGCAATACCTGCTATATTACCTGTACCTACTTGAGCAGCTACTGCTGTTGCAAGTGCTTGGAATGATGACATACCATCTGCACCGGCCTCTCCTTTTTTAGAGAAAAGACCACCGAATGTCATTCCCATTCCTGTCTTAAATCCTCTGAATTGGATACCACGAAGTAATAAAGTAAACCAAATTCCACCACCTAGTAATAGAACAACTAGGATATTTGATAAATAGCTGTTAATAAAATTGACTATGTTATTCAAGTCTATTCCAGCTGCTAGTAATAATGAACCTGTCATTATCCTACCCCCTTCTTATATTTGTTTTATAACAAGCCCACAAACTCTTGCAAGCTCCAAAACCAAAGTAAAGGTTATGTAATGATATAATTATTCAAAACCTACATTTTTTTATTTATAATTCAATAATTCACTGTTAAAACCTCAAATTTTTATAAAGCAAGTTTTCATAGTGTTTATATTTACTATACCATAAATAGATTTAATGAATAACATATCCTTGTAATATACCAATAGTATAGCAATATGTTATTTTATTGTCAATATATAGATTTTATCTATAAGCAGTGAAAACCCAGTATTCACAAGGCTTCTATACAAAATGCACAAAAACAAGCCTTGTTTTTTTTATCAGTTATGACCAAGGATATTTTTTTAAAGATTCTATACAAAAATCTATTTCTTCTATGGTATTAAAATGCGAAAAAAACTAAACCTTACCATACCTTGTTCTTTTTGTTCCAAAGTGTTCATGCATCAAAGGTGCACAATGACCTCCACTCCGCACACTAATTTCAAATTCACTATATAATATATCACCTATCTCAGATGAATCTATATCTTCTATATTTATAGAAACTATAGGACATCTGTTAAAAAGAACTAAAATCTCCATATTTTTTTATATCTGAAATTTCAGATAACTCTTTTTATTTTTTTGAATAAAAAGTATTCACACAGTTTTTTTCTTCTTTATTCCTTATATTGTCAATTCCATATCTTTCTATATAAGAAAGTGCGGCATTTAAACCCGCTATTCCATGCACATTTAAAGTTCCCGCTTCTAATCTGGTAGGCATCTCTTTAGGTTGTATTTTTGAATAAGTATTTATACCTGTTCCACCGGACTTTAGTCCCTCAATATATATTTCAGGATTTATATATATGCCTCCTGTTCCTTGAGGTGCAAGCAAACTCTTATGACCTGTAAAACAAAGAATATCTATATTCATATCTTCTACATCTATAGGAATAACTCCGGCCGTCTGTGAAGCATCCACTATAAATATAAGCCCTCTCTCTTTACAAAGCTTACCTATTTTCCCTATATCAACTATATTTCCGGTTAAATTAGAAGCATGTGTACAAACTATAGCTTTTGTATTATTTCTGATTAAACTTTCAAATTCTTCATATATAGGATTTCCAAACTCATCTGCTCTTACAAAATCAATTTCCAAACCCTTTTTTTCACATTCATACAAGGGTCTAAGTACAGAATTATGTTCTAAAATTGTACTTATGGCATGTATACCTTCTCTCATAAGAAATCCTTTTATAGCTATATTTAGACTTTCTGTTGAATTATATGTGAATGCAATATTATTACAATCCTTAATATTGAATAATTTAGCTATTTTCTTCCTAGTATCTAAAACTACTCTTCCCGCATCTAAAGAAGCTGCATTTACCCCTCTGCCTGCATTTCCCAAATTAGTCATTGCAGCTACTACAGCTTCTATAACTTCATCCGGTTTTTTTCTTTGATGTTGCCGCATTATCAAAATAAATCATACAAAAATCCCCTTTTTGCTTTTTATTTTTGTTTTAAAAATAAGTTTCTATTCCATCAGCTATACCATTTGCCATACTTTCTGTAGCAGCTTTATAATCAGTTATTTTATCTCCCAATTCTACAACCACGCTAGGTATAGTTGAATATGAAGTTTGCGTTAAATCCATACCCATGCTGCCGGAACCAAAGATCTTTACATTCCTGGCTTTTAAACCGGCTATAATATTATCTCCAAGTGCATTTATATTTTTCCAGTTTGAAGCTACCGGTTCCATACTTTTTATAAGTCTTATTATTAGCCACTGCCATATAATATGCACCTTTATTGCTATTTGTAGAATCAAAATGTACAGCTACATGTGCTTTTGCTATATTATTTGCTATAACTGTTCTTGCTATATTATCAAGTTGAACATCTTCAGCATCTCTCATCATAAGAACATCAAAACCTCTTGAGAGTAAGACTTCTTTTAACTTCATTGCCACTTTTAAATTAGCACTTGCTTCACTGGTTCCGTCTGTAAAGGTCATTCCTGAAGACACTGCTACTGCACTCAAGGCTCCTTCTTTTGTGGTTCCTCCTGTAACTTTAGCACTACCATCAGGATGAACTTGGGTTTTCACTTTTTCTCCACCTTTTGTCCCATGACCGGCATTTACTGCTATTGTTATATTTTTGACATTATTTTCAGCTCTATAAAATACCGCCTCTCCCGAGGTGATTTTTGAGAATTTAGCATATTCCCAATCAGGATTCAAAAGCACTTTTGTTCCATCTGCCATTCTTCCATCTTTAGCTTGCACTTTACTTTGTTCTTTTTTTAACTCTTTTACACCACTCACTACCTTTTTAGTTGCTACTATAACACTAGCTTGAGTAGAATTTACTTTTGCAAAAACACTACTTAAAGCACCAATAATAAGCAATCCATAAAATAAACCTTTTCTCATATACTACTCCAACTTTCCTATTATACTGGCTCCACCTATAACATAACCTTCTTCATCATATAAAACCACAGCTTGACCCGGTGTTATAGCCCTTACATTTTCATCAAAAACCACTTTTATCTTGTCAGCCTCATATTTTGTTACCGTACAAGCTTGACCTTTATGTGAATATCTTATTTTCCCTATAGCTCTAATACTCTCACCTTCTTTTATACCTTCTATAGACATAAAATTTATATCATTTGCTATAAGTGCTTTAGAAAAGACATCAGCTTCTTCTCCTATAACAACTTCATTTGTGTCCGGTCTTATTTCACTAACAAATATAGGGTGTCCAAGAGCTATTCCCAAACCCTTTCTTTGACCTATAGTATATTTTGCTATACCTTTATGCTTTCCAAGTATTTCTCCGTCTGCACTGACAAAGTTACCCTCTTCAAATTTCTTACCCGTCTCTTCTTCTATAAAACGTGCATGATTATGATCAGGTATAAAACATATTTCCTGACTGTCCGGCTTTTTTTGCAACTCTTGCATTGACTTTTGTGGCAATTTCTCTTATTTCATCCTTTGTATAATCTCCAACAGGCATTAAAGTTCTTGACAGTTGTTCCTGTGTTAAATTATATAAGGCATAGGTCTGATCTTTTGCATCTGTTTTTGATACTCTAAGTGTATATCTCCCATTATCAAGTTTTACTACTTTTGCATAATGCCCTGTTGCTATATAGTCAGCACCTATAGACATACTTCTATCTAATAAACTTTCCCATTTAACATATCTATTACAAGCTATACATGGATTAGGTGTTCTACCTTTTAAATATTCATCTACAAAATAATTTATAACCTTATCCTTAAACTCATTTTTAAAATTCATCACATAGTAGGGAATACCTATAGACCTCGCTACCCTTCTGGCATCATCTACAGCACTTAATCCACAGCAACCACCATTATCCTGAACTGCATCATCATCCTCATCCTGCCATATTTGCATAGTTACTCCAACAACATCATAACCTTGTTCTTTCAAAAGATAGGCTGCAACACTGGAATCAACACCGCCCGACATACCAACAACAACTTTTTTCTTTTCCATCTATATAAACCTCTTTTTCTATCATTCCGAAATAAAAAAAGCAAATCTAGTATTGATTTACTAATAAAAATCATTTAAAATTACATAAGAAGATGCTATATATGTAAAAATTCAAATTTAGAATATTAGACCGATTCAATAATCTATATTGTTATTAATGATAGCATAAATATACTTTTTAATAAAAGAGAGGAAAAAGATGTGATAGATAAAAGAATTATTTATTTTGATAATGCGGCAACAACTAAACTTGATAAAGAGGTACTTGATACTATGTTACCCTTTTTTTACAAACTACTACGCTAACCCCTCAGCTATATATACTTTTGCAGGAGATATAAAAAAAGCGAAATTGATGATGCCAGAGATTTCATTGCCGCTAGCATAGGTGCAGACTCACGTGAAATATACTTTACCTCGGGTGGAACGGAAGCAGATAATTGGGCTTTAAAAGAAGGTGCAAGAGCTTTAAAAGAAAAAGGAAAACATATTATCAGTTGCAAAATAGAGCATCACGCTGTACTTAATACCCTCTCCCATTTGGAAAAAGAGGGCTTTTTAGTAACTTATCTTGATGTAGATAAAAAAATGGCTTTGTAAATATTAATGATTTAGAAAAAAAGCTATACAAGATGATACTATTTTTAATAAGTATTATGTTTGCAAATAATGAAATTGGCAGCATTCAAAACATAAAAGAAATAGGAAAAATAGCAAAGAAATATAATATAGCTTTTCATACCGATGCTGTCCAAGCTTATGGACATCTTCCTATTAATGTAAATGAACTAGGTATAGATATGCTTAGCGCAAGTGCACATAAGTTTAATGGGCCTAAAGGAATAGGCTTTTTATATATAAGAACAGGGCTTAAAATTCGTTCTCTAATACATGGAGGTAGCCAAGAAAGAAAAAGGAGAGCAGGTACTGAAAACGTACCGGCTATAATAGGTATGGCAAAAGCTAGTGAATTAGCTCATAGACATATGGACAGCAACACAAAATATATTAGTAATTTACGAGATTATATTATTTCAAACTTACTAAAAGATATACCTGATTCCAGCGTCAATGGTGGCTTAAATAACAGACTTCCAAATAATATCAATATTTGCTTTGGAAATATTGATAGCGAACTTATTTTACTTATGCTTGATAATGTAGGTATTTGTGCTTCCGGCGGTTCAGCTTGTAGTTCCGGCTCTCTAGATGCCAGCCATGTTCTAATAGCCTTAGGTCTTAGCCAAGAAAAAGCCAAATCCAGTATAAGACTTTCACTTAGTAAAGATACAACTAAAGAGGAGGCTGATATTTTAATAAAAGAACTTACAAACATAGTCGCCAGACTGCGAAAAGGATTTTAGTTCCGGCAACACATATATATACTGTAACAAATTAGCAGTTAGGAGTTTCAAACTGCTAGAATTGTATATTTTACAAAGCATATCAAAGATATATTGCTTTTTAAATTTTAATGATATAAAATGACAATGCGTTGAATAACATTTAAAAATAAGGAGGATTCGTGATATGGCATATACAATTACAGATGCTTGTGTAAGTTGTGGAACTTGCGAACCAGAGTGCCCAGTAAATGCGATTTCTGAAGGAGATACACAATACAATATAGATGCTGATGCTTGCATCGATTGTGGTACTTGCGCTTCAGTTTGTCCTACAGAGGCAATTATAGCTTAATTAAATTTCTAAAGATTTAAGACGTTCTAGTCTGAACGTCTTTTTTTCTTTGTTAAAAATTTAGTTTTTTTAATTATTTGTTTTTGTATAATTATTAATCTATATTTTTTTATTTTAATAGTATTTTTAATAGGCGTTTCTTATTTTTAACTAAGATTAAATTTTAGTTGATTTGTATATATAAAAACCTTATTTTTTTCTATAATATTGACATTTTGTATATAAAGCATTAAAAATTATATGACAAGAGATCAAAAGGAGGAGAATTAATATGATTTCATTTTTTTCTAGGTGTTATTTTTATTAATACTAGGTTACTTTACTTATGGCAAAGTAATTGAAAACGTTTTCAAGCCTGACGACAGAAAAACTGCCGCCTACGAAAACGAAGATGGTGTCGACTTTGTTCCTATGGAATCAGGAAGAGCCTTTTTAGTTCAGCTTCTTAATATTGCAGGACTGGGTCCTATATTCGGAGCTGTTTCCGGTGCCTTATGGGGACCTGTAGTTTATATTTGGATAGTTTTTGGAACTATCTTCGCGGGAGCTGTACATGATTATCTCTCAGGTATGATGTCTGAAAGAAATAACGGTGCTTCTATATCTGAAATTGTAGGAAAATATCTTGGCCCTGTTATGGCACAGGTTATGAGAGTTTTCTCTGTTATACTTCTTTTAATGGTTGGTGTAGTTTTTATGGTAGGACCAGCTCAACTTATTGCCCTACTTACACCATCAGCCTTAAACGTTCAATTTTGGACAATAGTTATTTTAATTTATTATTTCCTTGCCACCTTACTTCCTATAGATAAGATAATAGGTAAAATATATCCTATCTTCGGTTTATGCTTAATTATAATGGCACTTGGTATAGGTGGAGCAACAATTTTACATAGTGGTGATAGACCTATGTTAGAGCTTTGGGATCACTTTGGTAATATTTATCCCGGAAAAGCCTTACCAATATGGCCACTTATGTTTATAACTGTTGCCTGTGGTGCTATATCAGGTTTCCATGCAACTCAATCTCCTATGATTGCTCGTTGTTTGAAGAATGAAAAAGAAGGTCGCAAGGTATTCTATGGTGCTATGGTTGCTGAAGGTCTTATAGCCCTTATTTGGGCTGCTGCCGGTATCGCATTCTACTATGATAGAAACGGTGCAGGTACAGGCTTACAAGCTCTATTAGATATGAAAGGCGGTAACTCTAATACTATTTATGAAATGTCAACATCTCTACTAGGACTTGCAGGTGGTGCTCTTGCTATGATAGGTGTTATAGCTTGTCCTATCACTTCCGGTGATACTGCCTTTAGATCTGCCAGACTTACAATAGCTGACTGGTTTAAAATAGACCAAAAAGATAACAAAAAAAGACTGCTTTTAACAGCACCTTTATTAATAATAGGATATTTAATATCAAAACTGGATTATTCAGCAGTTTGGAGATACTTCTCTTGGTCAAACCAAACTCTTGCTATGATGGCTTTATGGGCAAGTGCTACCTTCCTTTGCAAATATAAAGGAAAAGTTCAAAGTCTTATGGCTGCAATACCTGCAACTTTTATGTCTATAGTTTGTAGTGCTTATATTTTACAAGCTAAAGAAGGACTTAGAATGGCACAAGGTATATCTAATATTATAGGTATAATTTTTCGGACTTGTTTGTCTTGGACTTTTCATATTTAGAGTTTACTTAAAAGATGTAGAAAAGGGAGAAGATGTTCCTCTAAGTATCAACAAAAAGTAATTTTTAAACCATAAAATTACTCACCACCTAGATATACTGTATAGGATATTTTACTTAACGAAAAGGAGTTTAATACCAGTTGGTTGGTATTAAACTCCTTTTTATTTCCAAAAATATAACTTAATCTATATAAACTTTTTTTCAAGTCATAATTAATACTGCCCTCTATCTATATTAAGAAACTTTGTAAGTTCAGGCTTCCATAATAAATTAACTGTTCCTATAGGGCCGTTTCTTTGTTTTGCTATAATAACTTCCGCTTCATTTGGATGTTCTGTATCTTTATGATAATAATCATCTCTATACAGAAACATAACTATATCCGCATCCTGCTCTATAGCTCCCGATTCTCTAAGATCCGAAAGCATAGGTCTATGATCAGGTCTGGTTTCACAAGCACGAGAAAGCTGAGATAAAGCTATTACAGGTGCTTGCATCTCTCTTGCAAGTGCCTTAAGACCTCTTGATATGGCTGAAATCTCTTGCTGTCTATTTTCTGAAGATTTTCCACTACCTGACATAAGTTGCAAATAATCTATTATTATTATACTAAGACCTTTTTCAAGTTTCATCTTTCTACACTTACTTCTAAGTTCATTTAAACTTATACCCGGTGTATCATCTATAATAAGACTTGATTCCCCTACTCCTGTAACTCCATGTACCAAAGTTTCCCAATCATTATCATTCAATTTACCGGTTCTAAGTTTCTGAGAATCTATACCGGTTTCCATTGCTATAAGTCTATTAACCAATTGTTCCTTACTCATCTCAAGAGAAAATACTATACACGGCAATTGCTTCTTCATACTTATATGCTGAACTACATTTAAAACAAAAGCAGTCTTACCCATAGACGGTCTGGCAGCTATAAGAACTAAATCAGAAGCTTGAAAGCCACTAGTCTTAAAATCCAAATCAAAGAAACCTGTAGGAACGCCTGTTACAGTTTCATTTGTTCTACTAGCTTTATCTATCATCTCAAAAACATTTTCAGCAACCACTGAAATAGGAGTAAACTCAGAATTTCCCTTTTGTTGCAAAAGCCCAAAAATATCTTTTTCCGTTTTCTCTAAGATAAAAGATAATTCTTCTTTTCCGGCATAACAAGTATCTGCTATATCTTCATTTATCTTAATTAAACTTCTAAGAGTTGATTTTTTTCCTTTACTATAGTAGCATAAGATTTTTATATTTGTAGATGTAGGTACGGAAAGTACAATATCTTTTAAATATTCTATAGAGCTAACCTGTGGGGCTACATCTTTCTCATTCAACTTATTTTGTAATATAACAAGATCAACATCTTCTCCATTATTATATATTTCTGTTATACATTCAAAAAAATAATTCCATTTTGCTTAGAATAAAAAAATCATTCGCACTTATAATTTCTATAGCTGAAACTATAGCATCTCTATTAATCATCATAGAACCCAGAACTGATTTTTCAGCTTCTATACTATGTGGTAATACCCTTTTTAATAAGGCTTCTTCCATTTAATTCTCCTAAAATTATTCTTCTCTTACCTTTACATTTAATTTAGCTTGTACCTGTGGATGTAATTTAACAACAACCTCATGAGTCCCAAAAGTCTTTATCGCATCTGCTACAACTATTTTCTTTTTATCTACTTCTAAATCCAATTGTTTAGAAATAGCCTCATGTATTTCTTTAGTTGATATAGAACCGTAAGTTCTACCATCTTTACCGGCTTTTATACCAAGAACCACTTCTCCGGCTTCTAACTTCTTCGCTAATTCTTTTGCAGCCTCTAATTTCTCCTTTGCTATCTTTTCTTCATTAGCTTTTTGTAATTTTAAGGTATTTAAGTTTTCCTTTGTTGCTTCAACCCCTAATTTTTTAGGCAAAATAAAATTCTTTGCATAGCCCTCGCTAGCTTCAACTATATCACCTTTTTTCCCTAAACTTTTAACATCTTCCAATAAAACTATTTTCATCTTATATATCACCTTTCTCTATCATATCTCTCAAAAACATCTTCTATATTTTTTTATAGCTTCCTCTACACTCATATCCTTTAATTGAGCTCCGGCAACAGTTCTATGTCCACCACCACCAAGTCTTTCCATGACAAGTTGCACATTTACTTCATCTATACTTCTGGCACTTACATAAATAGTATTATTATATAAAGTAACTACAAAGCTTGCCTTTATACCTACTATATCAAGCAAAGCATTAGCCGCCTGTGCACCGACAACTGTAGGACTATCCACATCACTGCTTGTACATTCACTTATAGCATAATAGTTCATAAATACCCTTGCCGCATCTATTATTCTGGCTTTTGCTTGATAATTATTTAATTTATCTCTAAATAACTTTCTTACTCTTGTAACATCTGCACCTTTTCTCTTTAAGAATACTGCAGCCTCAAATGTTCGCACGCCTGTTTGATTTGTGAAATTAAGGGTATCTATAACTATACCTGCATACATAGCATCAGCTTCCGCCTGTTTTAATTTCATATCATCGCTAATATATTGTACAATCTCGGCTACCATCTCACAAGCACTACTTGCATAAGGCTCCACATAAGAAAGAACTGCATTGTCAATAATTTCACTACTTTGTCTATGGTGATCTAAAACTACTATAGTTTTTATCTTTTGCAATAGTTCAGGTACTTCTGTGATACTAGGTCTATTTACATCTACAACTACCAACATAGTATTGGAATCTATGAGAGTTTTTATCTTATCAGCAGTAAGAAACATATCTTCCGGATAATCTCCATTTGTAAACATTGATATAAGTGGCTTCAATGAGGCATTTATATCCCCTATAGCTATATGTGCTTTTTTATTAAAATGTGTTGCTATACGCCATATACCAACCGCTGAACCAAGAACATCTATATCCATATTCTTATGTCCCATAATAATAACTCTATCTTTACTAGCCATAAGTTCTCTAAGTGCATGTGCCTTTACTCTAGCTTTTACTCTTGTGTTTTTTTCAACTGTTTTAGACTTTCCACCGAAATATCTAATAGTTTCACTATTTTTTACTACTGCCTGATCTCCACCACGTCCTAGTGCCATATCTATAGCAAGCCTTGCAAACTCATAATTCCCTGTATATATTTCCGAGCCTATTCCAACACCTATACTAAGTGTCATTCTCATATCATTTCCTATACTGACATTTTTTTAATCTCTTCCAGTATATCAAATTTTGTTTCTTCCATTTTTTTATCAAGTTAGAATTTTTGTACAAAGAATACATATCTATCTTTCTCTAACTTTTTTTACTATTGCATCATAACGTAAAAAAATATTGATTTATCTTTCTATCTACCAAAGCTTCTAATAAAGAACGTCTTACCTCTTCTATATTTTTCCATAACTTCATCATAGTTATCTAAATATACAATACCAATAACAGCTTTAGTATTTTCCACTTCTATTTTAGCATCAATAAGCTCTGTATTATCATAAATACAGGCAACAAAGACTTTAGAATTTTCAAATTTTGTTTCTTTTTATTTCTATATTATATTTCTTATCACCTAATTCATAGTAGTCTTTACCATATCCGCTATAATTTCTCTTATATTAATCCCTTGGAAAATAGAAGATATATTATTAGTCTTTTTAACAAATTCTCCTAACTTTTCACTAAGAGCTTTATTTTTTTCCACAGAATATGTCCATCTTCTTCTATTATCATATAAGGAATATCCATATCTTTAAATAAACTTATCATGGAATTATTACTTTCCATAGAAAACTTTATTATATTCCCAAGTATGGACTTTCTCTCTCTAAGATATATATATATTAATAATACTATCATTAATATAGTAAAAAAACAGCATTTACTACAGCAATTTTTTTTATTAAAACAATATACAATGAGAGTCATTATAATCATTAGCAAAGATGTAAATAAAGGCCATAACAGGTAATTTCCAAGAACGCTTTCAGCTCTATCCCTATTATCCATCATTAAAATTTACTCCTTTCAAAGCCAATATATAATTATACTTAAAAATTTTTCTAAAATATATTGTATCACGAAACTTAAAAATCTTAAAACTACTAAGTAAACTTATTCTCTTTTAAGTAAGGCTACAAGTTCACAATTTGGTGTTTGAGGAAACATATCTACAGCTATTGCTTTTTCCAACTTATACCCTGCTTCTTTTTAATTTAAGTAAATCTCTGGCAAAAAGAACTTGGTTTACAAGCAACATATATCAATTTTTTTCGCAGAAAAATTAATTATTTTAGGTAAAGCCTTTGGATGTATACCATCTCTAGGAGGGTCAAGAACTATAATATCAGGTCTTATTTCAATCTCATCTATGACTTTTTAGTACATCTCCTGCTATAAATTCGCAATTAGTAATATTATTTCTTTTTTTGCATTCTCTCTAGCCGCCAAAAACCGCTTCTTCTATAATTTCTATACCGTAGACCTTATCTGCATATTTAGCTAATAATTGTGAAATAGTCCCTGTTCCTGAATATAAATCAAATACATTCTTACCCTTAGTATCTCCCATATACTCACCTACTTTTTTTATAAAAAGTTCTGCACCTAGGGAATTAGTTTGAAAAAAACGAAAAAAATACTAATTTTAAAAATCTAAGCCAAGTAAGTTTTTCACTTATATAATCTTTTTCCATATAAGATGTTTGTCCCATAATCCAGAACTGCATCTGCATAAGAATTGTTTTTTTGTATGCAAAATACCGGAAATCTTAGCTTTTAGAGCCCTCTTCTCTCTAAATCCAAGATTTTTTTCTTTCCACTCAACTATAATACTTTTTTTAAATCTTTTTTTCTAATTCGAGCTTTTCTATTTCTTCTTTTGTTAAACTATTTGGATCTATGCACTTTTCTAAGCTGCTTGTTGTTACTAAATCAACCAATAACTCTTCGTTTTTTATACTTCTTCTAATAAGTAAATGTCTAAGAAAACCATCATGACGCATTTTATGATAATAAGGCAAATTTTTTTAGCTTTTAAAGAATTCCAAGGTTTCTGCAAGTATTATATTAAAAATCTTCATGTACTATATTACAAGTATCTGTTTTTACTATATCATAAGTTGATGCTTTTTTTATGCATACCAAGACTAAGCGGACCATCTTTATATTCATCTCCAAAACTATATTCCATCTTATTTCTATATCCACTTACTATAGGGCTTTTTTCTATGCCTTCCCAAGTATACTCATCTACTCTACTTATACTTTCTCCATCTATAAGTATTTTTTTCTTCGTTTGCCTTATCTATTAGAGCTTTCATCTGTCTATCTTTTTATTTTAGCCTGTTCCTCGTACCCTAAGACTTTGATACAAACAACCTCCACAAATACCATCTAAACTACAACCTTCATTATCTTGCAAAAGAGATTTATTTATTATATTAACTACACGTCCACTTGCCCTATTTTTTTTCTTTTTTTATTTATTACAAATTCTACTTCTTGTCCTTCTATAACTTTTTTTAACTCAACTATATTCCCATCTATGTTTACATAAGCTATATCGGGAAAGCTTGTATAATCAAGTTTAGCTCTATATACATCGCCTTTTTTTCATTTTTTTACCTCTTTACTTTTTTTATAAAAAAATCCGTAGCTTTTTGCCACGGATTTTTAGTAGATTTTATTCTTCTACTTTTTTTCTTCTTCATCTTCTATTTCAAAGTAATCATCATCGAAATCATCTTCAAAATCATCTTCATATTCTTTTTAAATAATCAGGTGTAAAGAATTTATATACTGCATAAGCTATACCTGCCACTGCCGCTACAGCACCTATTATTGCGAGTATCCAAAGAATAGTATTTTTTTCTTTTTCTTCTTCATCTTTTTTTATTGATTAAACTATTAAGTCTTGACACTTGTAGAAGTTCATCAAGCTTATTTAATGTATCTTTTTCCCATATTATCTCCTTCCATATACAAAATATTAGGTTCTAATTTAGAATATTGTATCATACTTTTTTTGAGCTTGGCAAATATACAATAAAAATTAATTATAAAGCTATAAATTTAAAAAAATCCATTCATATTGACTATAATCTCAAAAAGCCTTATAATGTAAATGTTACATTTTTTTGTTCATGTATAAAGATAAGATTTTTGAATTTTAGGGAGATTTTATGTCGTCTACTATTAGAGATGTAGTTAAGCTGTCCGGATTATCACTTGGAACTGTCAGCAAATATATAAACGGTCAAACTATTAAAGAGAAAAATAAAATATTGATAGAGAATGCCATAAAAGAACTTGACTATAAACCTAATAACATAGCTAAAGGCTTACGCAACTCAAAAAACTTACTCCGTAGCAATTCTACTTCCTATGCTTACATCGAACTTTTGTACTTCTATAGTTTCTTCAATAGAAGCTTATCTATTACCCAAGGGATATACCATCATAGTCTGTGAATGTCATAATGATGCAGATATGGAACTAAAAAAAGCAAAATTTTTTTATTAGAACGTATGATAGACGGCATCATACTTATTCCTTTCGATAACACAGGCAAGCAAATAGATCTGATAAAAAAACAGTAATACTCCTTTAGTTGTTGTAGACCAAATAATAGAAAATAAAATTATTGACAGCATAGTATTAGATAATACAAAATCCGTTTATGAACCCATTAAAAAACTTATTTCTCTTGGTCATACTAAAATAGCTTTTATTGCAGGCAACTATGAACACTATACCTCTATAACACGTTTAAATGGTTATAAAAAAAGCTATGTTGGAGGCTGAGCTTGAGATTCCTGATGAGTATATTCAATATGGATTTTACTCCAGTGAGGGTGGATATGAAGCTATGATTAAGCTGGCAAATTTGAAAAATAGACCTAGTGCTGTTTTTATCAGTAATTATGATATGGTTGTAGGTGCTTATATAGCAATCAATAATCTAAATCTGCAAATACCTAAGGATTTTTCTGTGATAGGCTTTGATAATCTGCCTTTAGTCAACATTGTAAAGCCTAAGCTTTCTTTTGTTGAACAACCTATAGATGAAATGGGAAAAAATGCCGCAAAATTGCTATACAAACGTATGCAAGGTAACTTAGACAACTATCCACATACCGTCTTACACAAACCAAAATTTTATTATACCCCCAGTATATCTAAAATATAAATATACCGGGGGTAATTTCTACCACTCTAAATTCACTTCTTTACCTTCAAAATCCAACAAACCGCTTATACTGCCTTTTTTTCCAAATTTTAGTCAGATTTTTAGACATTTCATCTTTGCCATTTATACATTTAAGTAAGATATTTGCTATTCCACTTATTCCACTAAAAGTTACCGTCAATTTGAAAAACTACTTTTTCAAATTCATTTTCTCCAAGAGGAGGGTGTAGGTCAAGCAAATTATCATACGAAGAATTTGCTATAAGCTCTCTTAAATATTTTAGTGCCTTTTCTACATTTCCCAGTTTAGCGTATAAATTTATTATCCAAGCAAGACTCCAGCCTGTATGTCCACCTCCATTTTCAAGTCTAATTTCTATGAACTTCTCTACGGCAGCTATAAATTTTTCATTTTCTTTATCACTTATTGTTGTTCCCGGGAAAAAGGCAAATAAAGGTGAAAAATGTCTATGACCTTTATTTACCTCGCTAAAATCTTCTATCCACTCTTGTAGTTTACCATCTTTTCCTATCTTATACGGAGGTAGCTTAGCATAAACTCTCTTTAATTTTTGCTATAAAAATCATCTTCAATTTTTTTAAAAATTCTACTACTATATAAAAATATCCTTAAACAACTCTTTTTATAAGAGCTATATCCATAGTAGAACTATAGCTTATAGCACACTCTCTTCCATCCTTATCATAAAATGTATTTTCCGGAGAAGTAGACAGCGGTGTATGGTAATATCCATCATACAATTTTTTAAGCCATGATAAACAAAACTCGGCACTTCCTTTTAATATAGGGTATATCTCTTTATTTAATAAGTCTTTATCTCTTGTGTACTTATAATATTCAAAAAGACTTGTACTTAACCAAACACCTCCCATAGGCCAAAAAGCATATTTAGCCATACCGGCAACTGCCTTTGTACTTCTCCATATATCAACATTATGATTGGCAACCCAACCTTCGCAATAAAAATTTTTTTTCGCCGTTTCCTTCCCCGCTACACTTAAATCTTTAAGTAAGCTTAAAAGCGGTTCATAGCACTCAAGGAGATTACATACTCCTGCCGGCCAATAATTCATTTGTGTGTTAATATTTATAGTAAAATTACTGCTCCATGCCGGTCTTAGCTCTTCGCTCCATATTCCTTGTAAATTAGAGGCTTCGCTACCTTTTCTGGAGCTTGATATAAGCAAATATCTACCGTAATGATAATATAAGCAATAAAGTCCTAAATCCTCACTACCTTCTCTAAAGAGTTTAATTCTCTCAGATGTATCTCCTTTTATCGTTTCACTTTCCAACTTAAAGATAGATTTATAAAATAATTTTTGATAATCATTAAGATGCTCTTGTAATATATATGTATAGGATTTATTTCTTATCCCCTCCATCCTTTTTTTGCAAGCTTGTATACATCTATTTATATCATAATCTATACTATATTTTCTCTTAAGATATCCAGTATCGGCAGTTAGTATAATTCTTATCTCACTTGCAGCCTTAACATAAATCTTATTACTATTTGCAGTAATTATTCCATCTTCACTTTCTATCTCCATATAAGTACAAAAAAAGGCATACCCGAATTGTTTTTCATCATATATTATAGGATTATTACTATCTACATAATTAGGGTTCTACATGACTTGGTGCAAAACCTTTCACTATACTGAAACTTTTTATCAGCTATAATATCAACTTTTTAGCTTTGATTCTAATGCAAATTCAATATTTAAAAGCAGATTTCTTACTTGCCCTAATACTTAAAAATAATAGCCTTGGCAGGATATGATGCGAAAATTTCTGATGTATATTCTATATCTCCACTTAAAAAAATTGGTCTTGACTATAGCTTTCTCTAAATCTAATTCCCTTTTTATATTCCCTAGGCTTATCTATATTTATATATCTATACTTTAAGATGCCAAGTGGCATATAAGATTCATTGTATTCTCCTAATAAATTTTTTTCTACCAATTTATCAGCTTCATAATATTTCCCACTTAATGATAGTTTTTTTAGCTTCCTCCAATATAGACCTATCCAAATATTTATCTTGTTTCCTACCTGTTCCGGACCATAATGTATCTATATTTAGGCTTATATATTCCTCCGGAACTTTTCCATATACCATAGCTCCAAGGCTTCCGTTTCCTATAGGTAAAGCTTGCGTAAAAGAAGTCGCTTGTGTTTTTATACCATAATTTTGTTTCCATCTTACTCCTTCACCGCTCCTGATGTAAGTCCATTTTACTATATATTTTTCTAGCTATTATAAATATCAATATCGTAGGTATAGATATAAGTACCAAAGCCGCATTATATCTGCCCAAGCTTTGAGGACTCATACCATAAGCACCTTTAAAAGCATTTACAGCCACTGTCATTGTGTATAACTTATCTTTGGTCAAAAATAATAATGGAAATAGAAAGTCCTGAAACGACCACATTAATTGTAAAACTACCAAATTTATAAGTGCAGGTTTAGATAAAGGTAGGTATATTTTTGAAAAAAATATCTGACTTATACTTGCTCCGTCTACATCCGCCGATTCCATCAATTCTTTAGGTAAAGCATCAAAGAAGTTCTTCATCATCAAGACGCCAAAGGGTATAGTTATAAGGCATTCTGATAAAAATAATGGCTAAATGTTTATTATACAAATGTAAATTTTTTTATAAATATAAAAACAAAGGTATTATAAGTATAGGTCCCGATATTGCCAAACACATAAGCACCAAACTATATATTAAATTTTTTTATTTGTAAATTCTATTTTTTTGAAAAAGGCAAAGCCTGCAAAAGAACATATAAATACGAGTAATAAAGATGCCAAACTCGCATTTATAAGTGAATTTATAAAATATACATAAAATGCCACTCCGTTTATTTTTATTACTAAGTACATATATGTAATTATCAAAACCATTTACCTTTAAAGAATCTTTAACTAAGGAGTATACAGGTACAGCCCATAATAGAGTCATTAAAATCAAAAAAAGAAAAACAACATAATCTTTACATTTTTTTGATACTATAAATAAATCCTTATCTTCCATTTTTTTCTTTGTTCTCATCTTATCCATTTTTCTCCATAAGTTTTAACTGTATAAAAGAAATAATAAAAGCTATCAATAATATAATAACTGCAGCTGCACATACTAAACCTATATTTGAACCTGCCGACCTGGTCGCTCTATATATGTAAGTTCCTATTATTTCAGTTTTTCCTCCCGGACCTCCATCCGTCATTAAAAATACTCTTTCCATCTCTCTAAATCCACCAAGTAACATAGATAGAATAATAGTTCGATGTGTGTTTTTCAACATAGGATATATAATAAGTGCAATCTGATGTCTAAATCTTGCCCCATCCATAAGTGCCGCCTCTAAGATACTATCACTTATAGTTGTTAAATCTGCCGTATAGTACATTATAGGAATCCCTATCAAAAATATAGAAACCGAGCTGACTGAAATTATAGCCAGTTTAGGGTCTGCCAACCATCTACTTGCAAATATACCTAAATTTAGATTTCTTAGGATAATATTTATTATTCCATTTTTATATTCCAGCATAGAGCCAAAAAAACTGTAGCCATTAAAGCTATGGGTAACATGGACGGTATAAAAAATAAAGCATGAAAAAAACCTTTCATCTTAAACTTAAAATTCAGAATTATTGCTATAAAAAAACCGAAGGTCAATCCGCAAAAGATATTAGCCGCAGATAATATGAATGTATTAAATAATGAAATATAAAATGCTTTATCTCTTAACACAGTCTTATAATTATTTAAACCTACAAAGCTACTATTTTTAAAAGCTTATTGTTACATAATTGAAACTATTTGATATTAAAAAAAGTAAAAAACTGTATCCCAATAAAGAAATAAATATTATTATCAAGGGCAGGAGAAAGAAAAAAATCCTGCCCTATTATTTCTTCTGTTACGTGTTCTACTTATAGGTCGATTCTCAGCCATTTAAGCCCCCTAACAAGTCTAATACTTTCCACCATTCCACTCTTTATCTAAATCTGATACTACCTCATCTACAGTTTTAGTACCATTTATAACATTTTGAACCTCGGCACCTTCTATATCTGAATATCCTGATACATTATTTCTATCAGCTGTTGCCGTATCAATAAGATTAACTATTAAATCCCAACCTTCTTTAGCTGTATCACTTGCAAACAAGCTCTTGTCCACTTCAAAATCTTTTTTAGCAGATGTACCTGTAAGTTGTTTACCAAAAATATTAGCTCCTTCACCTACAGTTAAAAATGCTACAAATTTTGCAGCCGCCTCTTTCTTCTTTGAATAATCAACCACACCTATACCTGAATCTATATATGACCTTACTGTAAGCTTTCCGTCCTTATCTACTACAGGCAATGCCATAGCCCCTACATCTTCTAATTTTATACCATTCTTTTCTCTAAGTGTTTTTGAAAGTAATGGTGATTCCCAAGATCCCATATAATAAACCAAAGCATTTCCATTAGTAAATTCTTCTGTTGCTGCGGCATAGTCAAGATCTAAAACGTCCTTTGTAAAAACTCCTTCATCAAAAAATTTCTTAAATCCCTCAAAGGCTGTCCTATATTCATTACTATCTACAGACGCTTTATCATATCTCCATTTATTATAATAATCTCCACTCTGCCCCAAAACAGTTAGCATCATCTCATCCATAACCCAAGAATCTTTTCCTGCAAACACACCTGCATACTTATCCGGATATTTTTCTTTCAGCTTGGAAGCCACCTCTTTATATTCTTCTAAGTTTTTAGGTACTTCAGCCCCTATATCCTTTAATAGGCTTGCATTATAATATCCTATCATAGAACCTGAATTTGTAAGAACAAGTAATTTTGTATCTCCATCTGTAAGCTTATTTCCTTGCTCCAAACATTTTTCACTATATAAGGTTTTCCAGTCATCTCCTGCTACCTTAGGCATTAGCTCATCCAAGTTGGCAAGATAATCTTTTACTTCTCCCGCAAATGCTGAAGGTTGCACACCTACCACATCTATATCTTCATCTGTACTAAGTGCTAAAGGAACTTTTTTTCTTGAAAAGCTTTACTTTCCATAACCGTCATATTAATTTTTAATATTAGGATTTTTTTAGTCTCAAAAGCCTTGATGGTTTCATCAAGCTGTTCTGTACTTGGAAACCAAGTCCAATAATTCAAAGTAACTTGCTCATTCCCTTCTTCTTTTGCCTCCGGTTTCACTTCCACCTTTGATTCAGATTTTTGCACTGAAGAACAAGCTGTAAGCATCACAGCTAATATACCGGCTCCTAAAGTAAATTTTAAAAATATTAGTTTTTTTCTCATATCCCCTTCTCCTTATACTTTTTTTAAAAAAATGAACCGTTTCATTTTATGTTTTAAATATAAATGAAGTTCTAAACTTCATTTATATTTGTATATTAGCATAATATTTTTTTAATTTTTTTCAAGATACTTTTTTTGTCTATTTTTTTATAAAAAAATTGAAATTTATATATTAAATTCACAATCTCTTTTTTTGTATCATACTTTTTTTAAGCTTGGCAAATGCTAACGACATCCTTTTAACTCCAAACTTTTCAAAGTCTACAGCTACCCTATAGTCATCATCAATCTCTTCTATTTCTATAATTTCTCCACTTCCAAATTTAATATGAGAAACTTTATCACCTACTTCAAATTCTAAGCTACTCGGTTTTTCTATCCTAAACTCTTTTCCAAAAGTAAGTTTCTCTTTTGGATGTTCAAATCTTGATGCAGCCCTTGGCCTTTCATTAAATTTATTCCAAGGCAGACCATCTCCAAAAGGATCTATAGCTCTTTGATTTACATAAGACTTTCTATCTATAAGCTTTTTTTCTAATAACTCGTCCGGTATTTCATTTACAAATCTTGAAATATACGCATATTTAGTTTGCCCATTTACCATTCTTGTCTTAGCGCTGGTAAGAGTAAGTCTTAACATTGCTCTTGTAATACCTACATAGCAAAGTCGCCTTTCCTCTTCCATTTCTTCCCTACTAAAACCGGATATAGTCATCTCACTAGGAAAAAAAGACCTTCTTCCATACCGGCTATATACACATAAGGAAACTCCAAACCTTTAGCCGCATGCAAGGTCATAAGAGTTACTCTTTTCTTATTCTCATCTAGTTTATCTATGTCAGAAATTAAAGCAACTTCTTCCAAAAAGACATCAAGGCTCCCTGAATCATAGTCATTAGCCTTATTCATAAGCTCTGCTATATTCTCCAGTCTGGTTTGCCCCTCTATCTCTCCTTCCAACATAATATAGTCTTTATAAGCCATATCCTCTAAAATATATTCAATTAAGCCGGAAACTCCCGTTCCATTTTCTAACAAACTTCTACATTTAACTATAGCTTTATGGAAATTTATAAGCTTTTCACTTGCCTTTCTCATATTATCTATCTGATAAGAAAGAGCGGCAGCCTCATACAAACTTATCCCCTGTTCCGTAGCAAAAAGCACTTAATTTAGATATACTTGTATCACCTATACCTCTTTTAGGAATATTTATAATTCTCTCAAAAGCTACATCATCTCTACCACTAGCTATAATTTTTAAATATGCAATAATATCTTTTATTTCTTTTCTTTGATAGAAATTAACCCCACCAACCAATTGATAAGGAATATTAAGACTTATACATCTTTCTTCTAAGAGTCTGGATTGAGCATTAGTTCTATATAAAAACTGCATAGGAACTATAATCGTTATCTGCAGTATCTCTAATATCTTTTATTATAGCATCAGCCTCTTCATTAGCAGAATTAAATTGCCACAGTCTTACTTTTTTTCACCGGATTCTTTATCAGTCCAAAGAGTTTTGCCTTTTCTACCTTTTATTATTTTTTTATAACTTCATTAGCGGCTGCTAATATATTCCCTCTTGAACGATAATTTTGTTCAAGTCTTATGACTTTTGCTTGTGGATATATAGCTTCAAAGTTTAGGATATTAGTAATATTTGCACCTCTAAACTTATAAATACTTTGATCATCATCACCTACAACACAAAGATTTTTTTATACTTTCTTGCAAGTAATTCTATAAGCCTAAATTGTGCCGTATTTGTATCTTGATATTCATCTACCATTATATAAATAAAACGTTCTTGATAAAATTCAAGTACATCCGGAAATTTTTTTCAAACAATTCTATAGTTTTCAATATTAAATCATCAAAATCAAGAGAATTATTCTTCTTCAATTCACTTTTGATACTCTTTATATGCCTTGGCTAAGTTATTTTCTCTTACATCAATAGCCTCGTTTAAAGCTTGAAACGGAGTTCTTAACTCATTTTTACAAGTTGATATAAAAGATAAGATATCTTTAGGTTTGAACATTTTATCGCTAATAGAAAGCTTTTTTTAATTACTTTTTTTATTAAAGTTCTTTGATCATCTCCATCATATATACCGAAATCATTTTCATATCCTATTCTATCTATAAAACGTCTAAGTATCCTAACACAAGTAGAATGGAAAGTAGCCGCCCATACCTGACTTGCCTCTATATCTCCTACTACCTCTACCAGACGTTCTCTCATAGAGGCAGCCGCCTTATTTGTAAAAGTAATAGCCATAATATTAAATGGACTTACACCATTTTCTATTAGATAAGCTATTCTATGCATTAAAACTCTAGTTTTACCCGAACCGGCACCTGCTAGAATAAGAAGCGGCCCTTTAGTATAAAAAGACCGCCTCTTGCTGCTTATCATTTAAGTTTTTGATAAATATTATTCATATATCTTCCTTAAATTTCAACTGTTATTTTCTTTAAATTCCAGATATCTCTTACATATTCTTCTATAGTTCTATCTGAAGAGAATTTTCCTGCATTTGCTGTTTGTGTAAGTGCCATTCTAGCCCAAGCTTTCTTATCTCTATAAGCTCTATCAGCTCTTTCTCTTGCTTCTTTATAAGAATCAAAGTCTTTAAGAATAAAGTAAGTATCAGCTCTATCACTGGAATTTGTATTTAATAAAGAATCATATATATCTCTAAATAAATCTTTATCCTCCGGACTATAAAATCCATCTATAAGTTGCATAAGAACTTTTTTTCACTTCAGGATTTGAATCATAAATTTCTACCGGATTATAATTTCCATTTTTTTCTCATAAGCTATAACTTCATCTGAACTTAGACCGAATATAAAGGCATTCTCCATTCCAACTTCTTCAACTATTTCAACATTTGCACCATCCATAGTTCCTATAGTTAGAGCACCATTTAACATGAATTTCATATTACCTGTACCGAAGCTTCCTTAGAAGCTGTACTTATTTGCTCGCTAAGATCTGCCGCTGCAAATAAAAATTTCAGCATTACTTACTCTATAATCTTCTATAAATACAACTTTTTATCTTACCTTTTATGCTCTTATCATTATTAACAACATCTGCAACTGCATTTATTAATTTAATTGTCAATTTAGCACGTCTATATCCTGCCGCCGCCTTTGCTCCGAAGATAAAAGCTTCTTGGCACTATATCCATATCCGGATTTTCTTTAAGTTTATTATACAAACTCATTACATTCAAAAATATTTAATAATTGACGTTTATACTCATGTAAACGCTTAATTTGTATATCAAAGATAGAATTAGGATCAAGTTCTATTCCATTATGCTCTTTTATATATTCTATAAGTCTTAACTTATTTTCATACTTTATCTGCATAAATTCTTCTTGAGCTTTTTCATCATCTATATATGGTTTTAACTTAGCAAGTTCACTAAGATCTGTTATCCAATTCTCTCCTATTTTATCGCTTATCCAAGCAGCAAGCTTAGGATTTGCGTGTAACAAGAATCTTCTTTGAGTAATACCGTTAGTCTTATTATTAAATTTCTCCGCATCATCTCATAGAAATTCTTAAGCTCTTGATGCTTTAAAATCTCTGTATGTAACTTTGCAACACCATTTACTGAAAAACTTGCAACTATAGCCATAAATGCCATACGAACCTGATTATTATATAAAATAGCCATATCTGCTATCTTTGATTCATCATTTCCGAAATGAGCTTTGATTTGCTCATTAAAGCGTCTATCTATTTCTTCAACTATTTGGTATACACGTGGAAGTAAAGACTTAAATAAATCTATAGGCCATTTTTCCAATGCTTCACTCATTATTGTATGATTTGTATATGCAAGGCACTTTGTAGCTATACTCCATGCAGCATCCCAGTCAAGACCTTCTTCATCTAAAAGCAATCTCATAAGCTCAGGTACAGCAACAGTTGGGTGAGTATCATTCATTTGGAATATTACTTTATTAGGTAAATCATATATATTATCATGTTTTTGCTTAAATTTCTTTAATGCAGTCTGTAATGTAGCCGAAATAAAGAAATATTGTTGTTTTAATCTAAGCTCTTTTTCCTGAATAATGATTATCATTAGGATATAAAACATTACAGATATTTCTTGCAAGATTTTCTTGTTCTATAGCTTTATGGTATTCACCCTTATCAAATTCTTCCAAACTAAAGTTCACTATAGGTTCTGCATCCCATATACGCAAGGTATTTATTACATTATTATTATAACCCACTACAGGCATATCATAAGGAACAGCTCTTACACTTCCAAAATTTTTCTGTACAAATTTTGTTTTTCCATCCACAAATTCAACATGAACATCTCCACCAAAGCGTACTTCACAAGCATATTCATCTCTTTTCACTTCAAATGGGAAACCGTTCTTTAACCAATCATCAGGTTTTTCTATTTGATAACCGTTTTCTATCTGTTGTTTAAACATACCATAATGATATCTTATTCCGGCACCATAAGCAGGATATCCAAGGCTGGCAAGTGAATCAAGGAAACAAGCTGCAAGTCTACCAAGACCACCATTTCCAAGTGCAGGATCCGGTTCCATATCTTCTATAGTATTTAGGTCAAATCCTAATTCATCAAGAACTTCTTTAACTGTATCTACAGCACAAATATTTATAATATTATTTCCCAAAGCTCTACCGATTAAGAACTCCATAGACATATAATAAACAACTTTTGCATCTTGTTTATCATACTCTTTATGAGTAGCTATCCACTCATCCATAATTATATCTTTTATAGCATAAGAAAGAGCTTGATATACTTGTTCATTACTAGCCTCACTTATCTCTTTTCTGAATAAAAACTTTTACATTATCAATAATAGTTTCTTTCAGATGTTTTTTTATCAATATTAATATTTCTCATTCTAAAACCTCTTTAAATCTTCTTAACTCCAACAACTATATTTTTCCCCTGTTTAAGTTCCATTCTTTTTTTCATACCCTTTAATATTACCATAAGTAATTTTTATCACACAATACTTCACTCATCAACTCGGTTTCATTTACCTTTACTATATCTATAAGCTTAGCATTATCTTTCAAGAATAATTCGATGTGATCTACAACTTCAAAACCGGCTTCTTTTCTCATTGTTTGAACCTTAGATATAAGCTCACGCAGGAAACCTTCATCCAAAAAGTTCTTTTGTTAAATTAATATCAAGAACTATAGTAACTTTATTATTTCCTTCACTTATATAATTCTCACTCTTAACTGTATCTATAAGTAAATCCTCATTTGTAAGACTAACTTTTTCTACATCAAAATCAAAATCAAGACTACCATTTGATTTTAACTCTGCCATAGCCTTAGCACCATCAAGATTAGTTAAAACTTCTCTAATCTTAGCCAATAACTTACCATACTTAGGACCTACAGTTTTAAGCTGTGGCTTAAATGAATAAGAAACAAAGTTTTCTACATCTTCTCTAAACTCTACATTTTTTTACATTTAATTCTTCTTTTTATAATTTGTGTATATAATTCATCTAAAGTTTCTTCAGCCTTAATATACATATTTCCTATTGGTTGACGATTCTTAATATTAGCAGCATTTCTAGCCGCTCTACCAAGCACTACCACATTTAGAACTTCATCCATACTGTCCTCAAGTGATTTATCTATCAAACTATTATCAGCCACAGGATAATCGCATAAATGTATACTTTCCGGAGCTTTAGTATCCACACTTCTTACTAAATTTTGATAAATTTCTTCAGTCATAAATGGTATCAGCGGAGCGGCAAGCTTAGATAGGGTAACAAGTGCTGTATACAGACTCATATACGCATTTATCTTGTCTTGTTCCATACCTTTAGCCCAATATCTTTCACGACAACGTCTTACATACCAATTTGATAATTCATCTGTAAACTCTTGTAAAACTCTTGCCGATTCTGTTATACGATAATTCTCAAGATGTCCATCAACATCTTTTATAAGTGTATTTAACTTAGATAGTAACCATTTATCCATAACACTAAGTTTATCATAATCCAAGCTATACTTTGTAGGATCAAAATTATCTATTTCAGCGTAAAGTACATAGAAAGCGTATGTATTCCATAGAGTACCCATAAACTTTCTTTGTCCCTCTGTAACTACCTTACCATGGAAACGATTTGGCAACCAAGGAGCTGAATTTACATAGAAATACCAACGTATGGCATCAGCACCGTACTCTTTTAGAGCTTCCATAGGATCAACTGCATTTCCTTTTGATTTAGACATTTTTTGTCCGTTTTCATCTTGAACATGTCCAAGAACTATAACATTCTTATATGGAGCTTCATTAAATATAAGTGTTGATATAGCAAGTAGCGAATAGAACCAACCTCTTGTTTGATCTACAGCTTCTGATATAAAATCAGCCGGAAATTGTTGCTCAAATATATCTTTGTTTTCAAATGGATAGTGGTGTTGTGCAAAAGGCATAGCTCCTGAGTCAAACCAACAGTCAATAACCTCAGGCACTCTCTTCATTTGTTTGCCGCATTTTTCACACTTTATTGTAACGTCATCTATGTAAGGTCTGTGTAATTCTATATCATCAGGGCAATTATCAGACATAGCTTTTAACTCTTCTATACTTCCTATACTGTGCATATGTCCACATTCACATTGCCATATATTAAGCGGAGTTCCCCAATATCTATTTCTTGAAATAGCCCAATCTTGAAGATTTTCTAGCCAATCTCCAAAACGTCCCTTTCCTATACTTTCAGGTATCCAATTGATAGTATTGTTATTTCTTATCATATCCTCTTTTACAGCGCTCATCTTGATATACCAAGACTCTCTTGCATAGTAAATAAGAGGAGTATTACAACGCCAACAATGAGGATAGCTATGTTCAAAGTTTGGAGCATCAAATAATTTTCCGCCCTTTTCCAAGGCTTCAAGAACTAGCGGATCAGCTTTTTTAACAAATACTCCTGCCCAAGCAGTTTCTTCTGTAAGCTCACCTTTTGCATTTACTAATTGCACAAATGGTAGATCATAATTTCTTCCAACTCTTGAGTCATCTTCACCAAAAGCAGGAGCTATATGAACTATACCTGTACCGTCTGTCAAGGTTACATAAGAATCACAGGTTACAAACCAAGCTTTCTTATCCGGATTGACAAAATCAAATAAAGGTTCATACTCTTTATATTCTAAAGTCTTTCCTTTGAAACTTTCTACCACCTCAAAGTTTTCTTTTAACACAGTCTCAACTAAAGCTTCTGCCATTATATAAGTGTAGCCCTCATGCTTTACTCTTACATACATTTCTTCAGGATTTACACAAAGAGCAACATTACTAGGTAAAGTCCAAGGTGTTGTTGTCCAAGCTAAGAAGTAAGCATCCTCATCTTTAACTTTAAATCTAACTATAGCTGAACGTTCTTTCACATCCTTATAACCTTGTGCTACTTCATGACTTGAGAGCGGTGTTCCGCATCTAGGACAATATGGTACTATTTTAAATCCCTTATAAAGTAAACCTCTATCCCATATTTTCTTTAACGCCCACCATTCAGATTCTATGAAATTATTATGATATGTTACATAAGGATCTTCCATATCAGCCCAGAAACCAACTACACCGGAAAATTCTTCCCACATTTCTTTATATTTCCAAACGCTTTCTTTACATTTAGAAATGAATGGATCAAGACCGTAAGCTTCTATTTGATCTTTCCCATCTATACCAAGCAATTTTTCTACTTCAAGCTCCACCGGAAGTCCATGTGTATCCCAACCTGCTTTTCTAGGAACTTTATAACCTTTCATAGTACGATATCTAGGTATCATATCTTTTATTACACGTGTTAATACGTGTCCTATATGTGGCTTTCCGTTAGCTGTAGGAGGTCCGTCATAAAACATATAAGTTTCAGCATCTTTTCTACTATCTATACTCTTTTTAAAAATGTTATTATCTGCCCAAAACTTTTCTACTTCTCTTTCTCTTTCTACGAACTTCAAATCTGTAGGTACTTTTTTATACATATTTCTTCCCTTTCTATATTTCCTCTTCTTTAAACATAAGAACAAAAGCTAAAATCAAAAGAAAACATGAAAACCATATCATCTTTCCATTTAAAGAGCTATAAAAAGCTCCGCCAAAGCCTGCTCCTATTAGAAAAAAATAAAAAAATAACCAAAATGTATTGTAGAGATTTTTTTAGCAAGTCTAAATCTCTTGTTCTTATATATGCACTCATGGTTTCCATTGCACTACGGATATTTCCTATACACATCGTACTTGCATAGGGATGACCTTTAACTTTTCTAAAAGCTTGAACCTGCATAGCACAAGAAAATGAAGTAAGTGCATTCGCTATTGGATTTATCTCCTTTGATATAGGTAATAAACCCACTATAAAAAGCATAATTATTTCACTTAAAAACAACTATTTGTCTCCAATGAATAAGTCTTGCCTTTTTGCAGATTACCTTTTAATTGCTCAGCCACAAAAAAATACCAAGAGTAAACGCCAGTACAGGCACTAAATATTTAAGTGTTCCGGCAAAATCTCCATTTACAATTTTATCACTAAGCAAGACCAAATTTCCTGTTTGTGCATTTGCAAATACTTTCCCTCTTACAAAATATGAATAGGCATCTTGTAAACCACCTGAAAGCGTAAGTGCAGTCATAACAATATTTGACTCCGACATTTGACCTTTTACTTTCATATTTCTTCCTCTAATTCTGCTAAAATCTTATATCTTATTTTTTTATGAGTCTTTTATAAATACTTATAACTTAGCCTAATTTTTACTGTAGTAAAGCTCCCACTCGCAATGGCTTACACATCTAAATCCACCTTACAATCACAGCACAATATGTAAGCTTTTAAATATTTATAAATATTTACAAAAAACGCCCATCCTAAACAGGACGAGCGTATCGTTTAACCACCTATTTACATACATAATATGCTATCCCTGTAACGTAGGAAAACGTCTTAGCCTAAGCAAAACCTCGGTAAGCAACTCAAAAGTGATTTTCAAACTAAGATCCACACCCAGCTTCCACCGTCCTAGGCTCTCTATAGCTTCATCTTAATTCTACTGTCTTTGTCATAGTCTTTTTTATCTTTATAATTTCTACAAGTGGTAGTATACAACAGTTTTCTAAATTTTACAACATTACTTAATTTATTTAATCGGGTTTATATATTCATAAGATACTATATATCTCTCTTAATTAAATATTTTTTTCTGATATATTTTCAATTTTTTTCAACTACTCTTTAAATAAATCCCAAATTCTATAAATATAACTATATAAAATAAATATAATTTTTTTAAGTTTTATCTATCTTACTCCTCATATTCTATTCCAAGTAAGAAAAAGGCCTTGTGGCGGCATTGTCTGACCTGCAAAAATTTCTATCCTTTGCATTTATTATATCATATATATCTTCCGGTTTTATTTGCCCCATACCAACTTTTTAATAAAGTTCCCGTAATTATCCTAACCATATTATAAAGGAAACCGTTTCCGCTTACTACTATCTCTATTATATCTCCATTTTCTATTACTTCCAAAGAGTATATAGTTCTAACTGCTGATAAGGCTGTAGTTTTTACTGAACACATACTGGTAAAATCATGTGTTCCTATAAAATAACTACAAGCTTCCCTCATTTTTTTCTACATCAAGTTCATAGTAGCAAAAAAATGTGCATACAATCTTTCAGTAGGAATATTTGTATTTCTATTCAATATTCTATACATATATGTTTTTTTGTACATTCTCTTTTTCTAGGATGCCAAGACAAGCCTACTTCATCAGAATATTGAACTCTTATATCATCAGGCAATCTGGTGTTTAACGCAAATGTAAATTTCTCAGCCGCCATTCTCATATTTGTATCAAATACAGCAACATTTCCATAGGAATGAACCCCTGAATCTGTTCTACTTGCTCCTATTACTTCTATTTCTTCACCACATAATTCGCTTATTACTTTATTTAAAACGCCTTCTATAGTTGTAGCATTAGCTTGCTTTTTGCCAACCACAATAATTTGTTCCATCGTAAGCTACTATTAATCTTATTCTACGCATATCTTTTTCCTATATTATATTTAGTATATTCATACATAATATGAATTTTTTTATTTTTTTATATTTACTATTTTTTTACAATATCTAACTTATATATATCTATATATACAAGTTACAGTTTACAAACTTATTATCTTATTTATATTAACTAAATATCAAGAAATATCAATATGTTTATCGTAAGTTATAGTTTAAACTGCCGGATAAACTATTTCTCTCATATAAAAAAATAGAGTGAAATAAATTCCACTCTATCATAAAGCTTTATTCTCCCTAAGCCTGATTCTATAGCTTGTGTTAAGGTTTCCATAGCAGACGCTTCATCTTCGCCATCACAGATAAGAGTAATCTCATCCCCTGATTTAATTCCTGCAGCCATAACATTTAAAAACAGACTTTGCAACTATCTTTTTATCTCCCAGCTCCAACATTACATCGCATTTAAATTTCATAGCTGTTTGCGATAAAACCCCTGCCGGCCCTAAGGTGTAAACCTGATGGATTAGTAATTTTTAATACCTTACTTAACATAATATACCTCCTATAAGTATTCAGTTTTTTTAGATTATATCTTATACAATCTAATTAGTCAAAGTTATTTCACTATTATTTTAATAAATATATTTATATGTTACCCATTTCATATTTATACTACATATCTATATGGTATATTAATATAGTATCCTTATTATTTACATACATAATATCTCCATATATGCTGTAAAAATATCAAAAGTTTATATACGTATTTATATTTACTATAAACTTTTTAAGTATTTACTTATTGCGTAAGCTCTTCATCTTATTTAGAACTACTCTGAAATAAACTTTTTTTAATTATATCAGCACAAATATATTAAGCAAATTCAGATTATTTTTTTCTACAGTTTTCAGTCTTTCTTCACTTTCTCGTTTTGAAAAAGAACAGCCACAATAATTTTGTCTATATAAATCATGCTTATTAGATAATTCTACTGAACGTTTATAACCGTTTTTTTCTTTTTTTAAAAATCACTAGGTAAATACTTTATACCTATATCACTTCCTACTTTTTCGCCTATTTCACATAAAACCTGCGAATTCTTCATAGGACTTATACTAAGAGAAGTGGCAAAATAATCAAAACCATTTTTCTTTGCTCTATCTGCTGTATCCAAAAGTCGCATTTCATAGCAAATATGACAACGTTCTCCACCCTCTTTATCCTTTTTCATGTCCTTTTACAAGTTCATGAAATCTTTTTAGGTTCGTACTCACCTTCCATAAAACCTACCTTATATGGCAAATCAAGTTCATCTATAAGTCGCTTTTCTTCCTCTACCCTGAGATTATATTCCTTGGAATTATCAATATTAGGATTATAAAAATATATAGTTATATCAAAGTACTTATTCAAGTATTCCATACAATGTGAAGAACAAGGTGCACAACAAGCGTGTAAAAGAAGCTTTTGGTCTTACTCCCAAAGCTTCACTTTCATTAATTATAATTTCTAATTCTTTTTGTAAATTTCTTTTTATTCATATTTATTGTAAAAAAAGTCTCTTATTCTCTTTGAACGAACAGGATTTCTGAGTTTTCTAAGTGCCTTAGCTTCTATTTGTCTTATACGCTCTCTTGTAACTTTAAACTCTTTTCCAACCTCTTCTAATGTCCTAGGATGTCCATCTTCCAAACCAAAACGTAATACTATAACCTGCCTTTCTCTTTCTTTCAAATCTCCAAGCAGAGTATCTATGTGCTCTCTAAGCATAACAGATTCAACATTACCTTCCGGAGTAAGAACATTTCCATCTGCTACAAAATCTCCTAAGTTAGAATCATCTTCCTCACCTATAGGTGTTTCTAATGAAGCAGGCTCTCTGGCTATTTGCATTATCTCCATAACTTTTTCTTCTGTCATATCTAAAGCATTTGCAAGTTCTGCCGTACTAGGTTCATAACCAAGCTCTAAAGTCAACTTTCTTTGCATCTTGCTCATCTTGTTTATAGTTTCAACCATATGTACAGGTACTCTTATGGTTCTAGCTTGATCAGCTAAAGCACGAGTTACAGACTGTCTTATCCACCAAGTTGCATAAGTGCTTAACTTAAATCCTTTGGTATAATCAAACTTCTCAACACCTTTTATAAGACCTAAATTGCCTTCTTGCACTAAATCAAGGAAGCTCATACCTCTACCGGTATATCTTTTGGCAATACTGACAACCAATCTAAGATTGGCTTCTATAAGCTTTTGCTTTGCATATTCATCACCTTCTTGCTTACGTTTAGCAAGATCCAACTCTTCCTCACTTGATAAAAGAGGTACTGTACCAATCTCCTTTAAATACATACGCACAGGATCTTCTGTACCGACACCCTCTAACAGATCTATTGCATCAAAGTTGATTTCTTCTTCTTCTATATCCAAGTCTTTGTCAAACTCGTCATCCTCTACATCATCAAATAAGGCGCTATCATTTAACTTATCAATATCAACAGTTAAATCTTCCTGTGTATTCTCTACTACTTCTATGTTGCTATTATCTAAATACGCATAGATTTGTTCTATTGTATTAGCTTCAAGCTTGGTTCCGGCGAATGTATCATTAATAAAATCAAAATCTATCTTATTTTCATTTGCAAGTCCTTTTTCAACCAAAATATGTATTTTTTCCGTAAACTCTTCCGGTGAAATATTAAGTTTGCTTTTATTTGTATTATCCTTAGCCACTAAGATGCATCCTTTCATACTAAATTGGACTTTTCATTATACTATCAATATATTAAAAAAATCAAGACTTGTTACTTACATTTACTCGTAGGTATATAAACCTCTTATACTTATTTCACCACTAATTAAAGTATCTATAGACTTGTCTTTCTTTTCTATAATGAGTTCTCCTAAATTATTAATACCTAATTGTTTAGCTTCATATCTATCTTTTAAGCCAATAATAGTTATATCTTCATTATTTCCCAAAAGATATTTATTATATTCATCAAGTAAGAAAGATAAATCTCCTACCTTTACAAACTCTTCATATAATAAATAAAAATTCTTTAACTAAACTTGAAATAATCTCTTTTCTGATATATTCTTTACCTGTTTCTATATATAAAGAGCTTGCCAAATTTTTCTAATTCCGGTTTAAAACTTTTTAGTATTAACATTTATACCTATTCCACATATGACATATTTTTATACCGTCCATATCTGCACTCATCTCAGTGAGTATACCACATACTTTCTTCTTACTAAGAACTATATCATTTGGCCATTTTATACCTAATTTAGGCACTATATCTTTCAAACTTTTGACTACTGCCAAGGCTGCCACTAAGGTAATCATACTGGCCTTATGACCCTCTATCTTAGGATGCAAAAAGCAGGCTAAGCCATATACCTGTATCCTTAGGTGAATCCCATATTCTAGTTCTTCTTCCTCGACCTCTTGTTTGTTCTCCTGCTATAAATATTACATCTTTATCTTTAAATTCATCAGATCTACGTTTAGCATAAGAATTTGTAGAATCTATGCTATCCTCATATACCAACTTTATATCTATATTTTCATTCTCGAATTCTTCTATTAATTCTATTTCATTTAAAAATATCAAAAATTTGATATTAATTTATATCCTTTATTAGTCGTAGATTCTATCTTATATCCTTCTTCTTTTTAAAAACATTGATAGAATTCCATATTGCTGTTCTTGAAACTTTTAACAGCTCACAAATCTTTTTGTCCTGATATATAACTATTACTACTTTTTTTAGTAATTTTAACACCTCATCCTTTAGCATATTGGCTCCTATAATGTAATTATGCTAATTATAGTCATTATAAATAAAAAAATACTGAAATAATGAGAAGAATAGCACCTCTAAATAATTTTTATTGTTTTACGCACTTTTTAAATCTCTTGATCCTGATACATAACTTATTATACTGGTAATAATAAAAAATGAAGGAAAAAAATACAGGGTTAGAGTTTGGAGATAAAAAAACTAAGATTGATAGGAAAACTGCTATACAGCTACCTGCTATCAATAATATATTTTCTATGAAATCTCTCCTAGTTTGTTTTTTATCCATTTCTCCTTTGCCTTTCAAACTCATACATTAGTATGGATGCCGCTACCGATGCATTAAGAGATTCCGCCTTTCCATGCAAAGGTATTTTTTTATGAGTTCATCTGCTACTTTTTGTAATATCTTCACTCAGTCCTCTAGACTCATTTCCTATTAAGAAAGCCGTAGCACAACAATACCTAATATCATCATAATATTTTTTTCCATCAAGATGAGCGGCATATATTTTTATACCATTCTCTTTTAATATATTTATACTCTCTTTCAAGTCTTCTACTACTATATGACTTATTCTACTTATAGCACCCATAGCTGAACGTACAACCTTAGGATTGTATACATCTACACTGGTTTTATCCATTATTATAGCATCTACTCCGGCCGCCTCAGCTGTTCTGAATATAGTACCCATATTACCGGGATCTTGTAAGGTTTCTAGAATAAGCAAGGATATATTTTTTTTTGACAATACATCTTCAAAAAGAAACTTTTTTTGTTTACATATTGCAAGAATACCCTGTGGACTTATAGTATCACTAATAGATCTAAATATTCTATCTGAAACAAGATAATAAGTTTTATCTTCTAATTTTTTTTCTTTGTATTTAAGTCTAAATTTATGAAAGCAGTCTCACTTATATAAATGCTATCTATACTTTTTATCATCTAATTCAGAAAAATATTTTTTTAATCCTTCTGCTATAAAAAGTCCCCTTTCTCTTCTCAAACCACTCTTCTTCATTAAGGAACTTATTTCTTTTTATCATTTTATTACTACTGGAATTAATCATTTATATTCTCCAAATCTCTTATCCATATATCAGAACTAGCGTCACTAGGCATTCTCAAATCACCTCTAGGAGATAGGGCAACATTTCCTACTTTCGGTCCATCAGGCATACAAGAACGTTTAAATTGTTGATTAAAGAATCTTCTATAAAAAGTTTTCAACCATTTTAATATAAATTCTTTTTCATATTTTCCACTAAAAGCCAACTTTGCAAGTCTATATATTTTTGGATGGAGAATAACTTAATCTTAGCATATAATATAAAAAAAGAAATCATGTAACTCATATGGACCAACTAAGTCTTCAGTTATTTGACTAATACTTCCCTCCTTAGGAGGTAATAATTCAGGACTAACCGGTGTATCCAATATATCATATAAAATAGCTTTGATATCTTCATCAGACTTATCAGCAAAATACTTTACTAAATATCTTACCAAAGTCTTAGGAATGGACGAATTAATCGCATACATGGACATATGATCTCCATTATATGTTGCCCAACCTAAAGCTAATTCTGATAAATCTCCGGTTCCTATTACCAAAGCATTTTCCTTATTGGCTATATCCATAAGAACTTGAGTTCTTTCTCTTGCTTGAGAATTTTCATAAGTTACATCGTGTTTATTCTTATCCTGACCTATATCCTCAAAATGTTGTAATACCGCCTTAGATATATTAACTTCAATAAGGCTTGCTCCTAAAGAAGTGCTAAGCTTACAAGCATTATTATAAGTTCTATCTGTAGTCCCAAAAGCCGGCATTGTTACAGCAATAATACCTTTTCTATCAAGTTTTAGTAAATCAAAACTTCTAATACTTGCTATAAGTGCTAATGTGGAATCTAAACCACCTGATATACCAAGTACAAGCTTTTTAGTATTAGTATGTTCTATTCTCTTTTTCAAAGCATGGGCTTGAATATTTAAAATATCATCTAAATGAAAATCTCTTTTTTTAGTATCAGATGGTATAAATGGTAAAGAATTTATATATCTATCCACCTTAGTTTCTTCAAAATCCATTTCAAAATTTATATACTCATAGCCCTTTGTTTCCGGGTTCAAAAGTATTTTTCTCTTTGTCTAAAAACTCTCAAGCTTTTCTATATCTATTTCAATGCTGATAGAATTTTCTTCATATCTTTTACTTTCTGCCAATACCGTACCATTTTCTGCAATTATATTATGAGCTGAAAAGACTAAATCTCCTGTGGACTCACCCTCCCCCGAGCTGGCATATATATACGCTGCATATAATTTAGCACTTTGAATTTCTACTATATTTTTTCTATAGTTCGATTTACTAACCACCTCATCGCTGGCAGATAAATTGACTATAACATTTGCGCCTGCAAGTGCATGGGATATACTAGGTGCATTCGCAACCCATAGATCTTCACAAATTTCTGCTGAAACTCTAAGATTTTCTACAGTGCCTGTCTGAAAGATAAGTTTTTGTTCCAAATACTGCTCTTTGATTTAATATTTCTATATACTCATTTTCTTTATTTTTTTAGCACCGGTAAAATATCTTTTTTTCATAAAAATTCTGAATAATTAGGTATAAAAAGTCTTTGGAATTATAGCTAATATTTTTTTCCATTATTTATGGCAACAGCCGTATTGTATAACTTTGCTTTATGTCTAAAAAGGGAAGCCTACAAATACCAATACTTTCTTTCCCACAGTAATCTCTACTATTTTATCTAGAGCTTTTTAAGGCCTCTTTAATAAGTCTATTCTGTAGAAATAAATCTCCACAAGTGTAAGCAGTAATAGATAACTCCGGAAAGACTAATATTTTGCTTCCTTTTCTATATTCTTTTTCTATATATTCAATTATCTCTTTTTACATTATAGTCCGGATCTGCCACCCTTTACTTTAGGGACTAATAGCAGAAACTTTCACAAAAACCGTCTTTCATATACTTACCTACTTACATACTAACTATATATTATAATAAATCTAATACTTGACTTGGATTATCCTTAGCTTTAACTTTATCATTTGCATTTATTATAATGCCATTCTCATCTATTAAATATGTTGTTCTAAGTACACCCATAGAAACTTTACCATAAAAGTTTCTTTTTCTTTCCAAACATCATATAATTTTTATAACTTCCAACTCACTATCAGAGAGTAAAGTAAAAAGCTAAATTAAATTTTTTTCTTTAAAAATTCTTATGACTTTTTTTATACTATCCTTACTAACCCCTAAAAACTATAGCATCTTTTTTTCACTTATTTGTGGATATAAATCACTAAATCCACAAGCCTGAGCAGTACAGCCGGGAGTATTATCTTTTGGATAAAAAAATATAATATAACCCTTTTTCCCTAGATAATCTGATAATTTATGATTTACTCCATTTTCATCAGGCAAACTAAAAATCAGGCGCTTTCATCCCTACTTCTAACACTTTTTATATCTCCTATACACTAATACATTTGTAAATAACTAAGCTTATCATAGTCTATATTACTATCTTTTAAGACTTTTAGAAGTTCCTCTTCTACTTCCAAGTCTGCTCTCCACGAGAAACCGCAACCGCACTCACTTCGCTAGGTGTAGGTATTATCCTCCCTAATCTTTTATTATCTTTTAATAAAGATTCAAGTTCTAATGCTCCACCCACTTTATTAAAGCTTATAACCAATACTTTTTTCTTTTCTCGCATAGCTATGGCCTTATAATACTACTGGCTTTTAATTGTTTTTCCACTATTTCATACATATTGGTTACTGAACCTACTTCTAGTTTATCAGCTAAATTATAATGATTTAAACAAGCTCCACAAGTCATAATTTCAACACCTGCCGCCTGTAAGGCTTTTAAGTCATCTATACTACTTGAACCTGTAGTAGTTACAAAAGCACCGCTATTGTAGAAAAGTATACTCTTTGGTAACTTATCAGTTTGAGTTAAAGAGTAGATAAAGCCTTTTAACAGATTTGCACCTAAAGTTTCATCACCAACACCCATATACTTAGTTGCTATAACAACTACTATATTATCATTAGCTACATCTGAATTTGCCTTTTTTATTTCTCCGGATACTTCTCCTAAATTACATATATATTCCGTTTCACTTTTTTTCTCATAGCTAAATTCTCTATCCAAACTCTTAGCCAATTTCTCCAGATTCTCAACTGCCACCTTGTTGTCTACACTAATCTCTACTCCTGTTGCTCCTTCATTAAAAAGCTTTCTTTGCTTTTTACAACCGGCATTGGACATGCCTCACCCATTGCATTAATAACTGTTTTCATATCAATTTCCTTTCTATAATAAAATTTTTAATTTTTTTCATTGAATTTCCATTTCAAAATAGCCATGCCTATAATTATAATATACCCTATTATACTATAAATATCCGGAATTTGCCTTAAAAAAATAAATCCTAAAATAGCAGAATGTATAACTTGGGTATAATCAAAACTACTAATTTCTTTAGCCGGTGCATAGGTATATGCTTTTGTTATACAAAGCTGTCCACCCAAGCCAAAAACACCGGTTCCAAGCAAAATAATAAGCTGATTTATACTCATTAATTTAAAGTTTCCAATCATACAAACACCGGCAAATATAATTGATAGCAAAGAAAAGTAAAATATTACAAGTTCTCCTGCTACACCTTCTTTGGTAACTTTCCTCAAAAATGTATATGCAAGACCTGCACCAAGTCCACCTAAAATACCTGAAAAAGCAGGTATAGCTTCCAGACTAAAGCTTGGTTTTGCAACCAACATAGCACCTAAAAATGCTATAGCTGTTATAATCCAATCCAATTTTTTAGTTTTTTCTTTCAATATAAAAAAGCTGGCAATCATTGCAAAAAAAGGGCCTAATTTATTTAACATACTAGCATCAGCTATATTCATATGATCTATAGAATAAAAATTACATACTACCCCTAAACTACCACAAAAGGCTCTCATAAACAAAGCTCCTCTGCTTCTTTTTAGGCACATAAAAACCCTTTTTTTCTTGTTTTAAAACTATTATGCTTGTATATACTAAAGCGGCAATATTCCTAAAAAACATTTTTTCAAATACAGGCAAATCTCCTGCAAGTCTAACACTTAGACTCATAAGTGCAAAGAAAAAAGCTGCCCCTAAGATAAATAATATGCCTAATGTCTTATTATTTTTAGTATCCATATACTCACCTCTCACTAGAAACTAGTCTTAAATTCCTCGCTATCAAGCTTTTTATTTATTACTAAGCTTAAATTATCCGTACAGGTGTTAATTACTAATTCACTTGGGAATTTTAATTCTTTTAGAAGTTCCTTAGCTTCTGTAAAGACACCTACAGACGTATATATGTGTGCATCAGTATTTACTATTATCTTGCCACCTTGTTTCTTACATTCTTTCAACATATTGCTTGCATTTTCTATGCCGCCACGTCTTGCTGAATTTTTCTTTAGAGATGAATTATTAAGTTCTAAAATAGTATCAGTTTCTATAGCTTTTTTCACCAATTCTTTATAATCTATGGGAAATCTCGAGTCATCCGGATGTCCTATGATTTTGATATATTCATTTTCCATAGCACCGAAATATGCACTCATAGACTTATCAAGACTACAAGGTTCTATGCACATACTATGCATACTGGCTATTATATAATCTAACTTCTTGCTAAGTAATTCATCTATGTCTATTCTGCCATCATAGTCTATTATATTAGCCTCACAACCGGCAAAAACTCTCATATCTTTATAATTTCTAGGTACCACTCTCAAATTTTGAAAATACAAATCATCAACACTACCGGGAACACTGGAGGCATGTTCAGTAAAACCATAGGCTTTTAAACCCATTTTATATGCCGCTTCAATATTTTCTTTTAAAGTACTATACGCATGCCCACTCATAATAGTATGAGTATGTAAATCATATAAAAGTTCCATAATTCTCTCCTCAAGTATTAAAAATACTTATAATAAATTTTGTATACATGATTTGATTATATCATATTTATAGCCTTTTTCGCATAAGACGATTTATTAGTTTATTCAATTCTTTTTTTATCTTTTTAATACATCATTTATATTAATACTTTTTAAAAAAATGTTAACCTGTTCTTCTTCGTCAATATATTCTTCCTCTAAAATTTTCATCTATATCAGATTTATTCAAACCCTTTTTTTATTAAATCTGCTTTTTATTCTAGTTTTTACTTCTAGTTTCTCTATATATTTCTATATATTCTCTTATATAATTTTCATCATTTATATATCTATGTTTTCTGCAATATAAAAATAGCATATTTTATTACTTCCTTAGGATAATAAGAAGCATCAAGCTTTCTAATTAATTCATATTCCGTCTTATCACTCTTGCTTAATATATAAATAAGTCTTGATATGGCTCTTTTTTTCAGATGAATTTCTATATCTGTTTCATAATTATATAACTCTTTCCCTATTGCTATATTAAAGAGTTTTAATTCTTTTTTTATATAAGGGAAAAAGCAAAGCCCTCATCTACCAGCACTTTGCTTCTCATCTTATCTATAGTGATAATATCTTTTACTTTCACTATTATTCCTCATTATTAGTATTTTCTCCAAGTGTATAATCTATAAGTTCATCAAGATCTTCTCCTGTATCATTGATAATACCATCATCTAAATCCAAATCTAAATCATTAGAAAGCTTATCTTCTGCATCAAGGTCTATTCCGCCTTCTCCATCTTCATCTAAAGTAGTTGAAGTCAAGCCGGCCTTTGATTTTTTAGCAGTCTTTTTCCCAGGTACATTTGGATCTTCTTTGTAATCTCTAACTTTTTGTTCTATTTCATCTAGAAGTTCATTATTTTCACTAAGATAGTTTCTGACATTTTCTTTACCTTGCCCTAACTTAGAACCGTTATAAGAATACCATGCACCACTCTTTTCAATAATATCTCTTTCTACTGCCATATCAATTATCTCACCGATTTTTGATATGCCTTTACCGTAGATTATATCAAATTCAACTATCTTAAATGGAGGTGCTACTTTATTTTTAGCTACCTTTACTTTTACTCTATTACCTACTTGAACATCACCTTTTTTAAGATTATCAACTTTTTTAACTTCCAATCTTACACTTGAGTAGAATTTTAAAGCTCTACCGCCTGTAGTCGTTTCACCGCCACCGCCATAACCGTAGCTATCTTCTCTCTAAGCTGATTGATAAATACTACAGTACAATTAAACTTACTCATAATACCTGTAAGTTTCCTAAGTCCCTTACTCATAAGTCTTGCTTGCAAGCCCATCTGTTGGTCTGCCATCTGTCCTTGTATCTCTGCCTTTGGAACTAAAGCTGCAACAGAGTCGACTACAACTATATCAACTGCACCTGAAGCAACCATAGCTTCTGCTATAGCTAAACCTTGCTCACCATTATCAGGTTGTGATATGTATAAATTGTCTATATCCACTCCTATACCTTTTGCATAAACCGGATCCAGAGCATGCTCGGCATCTATAAAACCGGCTATACCACCTGCTTTTTGAACTTCTGCTACCATATGTAAAGCTAATGTTGTCTTACCTGATGATTCATGACCGTATACTTCTATAACTCTTCCCTTAGGTATACCACCTATACCTAAAGCTACATCCAATCCCAAAGAGCCTGTTTTAGTGCTTTCTACTTGTATATTAGCCGCCTCACCTAACTTCATGACAGCACCTTTACCATAAGCTTTTTCTATATCTTTCAATGCTGTTTGCAATGCTTTCTTTTTCTCTTCTATATTCATAAATCCTCCGAAATATTTGCGAATGTATGTTCTTATGTATTAATATAAACTTTTTTTCTTTTGATTTGTCAATACTTAATCTAGAATATTTGTGCGAAATAGTGATATTAGATTTAATTATCACTATAATAGCATAGTTAAAAATATGTTACAATGACATAAACTTAAAAATACTTTTTTTAAATAATTCAAATCTCCTATACTATCAAACATATTCTTTCCAAATATAGATTATATTTTCATATTCTCTTGATAAAGATTTACATTAGTGATATAGTTAGTGTAACCTAACTATAGGAAATATTTAAAATGGAGTGTACTATTATGAGTAAAATAAGCGTTGTATATTTTAGTAATACAGGAAATACCGAAGCTATGGCTAAAGTATTAGCAAAATCCATAGAGGAAAATGGCAAAGAGGCAAACCTTATAGAAGCTGATAAGGCAAATGTAGATGAACTCGCACAAGAAAACTTTTTCGCACTTGGTTGTCCGGCTTGTGGTTCTGAACAACTTGATGACAGTGTTATGGAGGACTTTGTTGCAAAACTTTCAGATAAGGTAAATGGAAAAACCTTAGTATTATTCGGCTCTCACGATTGGGGCGATGGCGAATGGATGAGAAATTGGGTAGAGCAAATGACTTCTTACGGTGCTACTATCTTGGGTGGAGAAGGTATCATTGCAAACTTAGAACCTGACGATGCTGTAAATGAACAATTAATTGCAGCAGGAAAAAGCCTTAGCCGGTCTATAAAATTTATAATTAATTTAAGAAGCTGTATAATTTATCATATTCGATAACTATACAGCTTCTTTTTCTCTAAAAAGATTATTCTATTTTGAAAAAAATCAAATTCAGTATAATAATCATTATAAGAAAGATTAAAAATCAGCTGCCGCATCCCCTCTACCTATCTTATAAGTTCTATCTTCATTAATATTATAAACACTTATATTATATCTATCATAAGAATATATTATTAATGCTTCACCACTACTATTGTAGGTAAATACTTTAGCTCCCCTGGATATATAATATAAAACTTGATTTAATTCCACACCAAAAAAATATTTATTAATTTATCACTATCTTTAGCACTTATCAAATCATTAACCCTATCTTTTGAAATATCAAAAGATGCTGATATAGGGGTTGCAGCCCTTGAATATATTATTTGACCATTATATAAAAACATATCCCATATTATCATAAGCCAAGCTTTATAGATTTTTGATAAGTCCATATTCATGGATTTCAAACTTCCACCACCAAAAAAACAAAAATATTCTCTACTCTTATTATCTCTAGATAATACAAATTCATTATTATTATCACTCAAGTTTTTTTCACCAAGTTAATCTTGGTTTTTGCTACAGTATAATTATGTGGAGTTTGTATATAATACATTCTCGTTTTAGTTTCACTGGCATAATAACCTATACCATCTTTTCTATCTCTGCTATTACTGGAAACTATGCTATCGCTTGATAAAAAAACTTATATATAGAATTTCCCTCTTTTAAAAAAAGATATCAAAATGTATTATATCTCCATCTACACTTATATTATCCAAGTAATTACCTTGACTAATATAATTTTTTTCAATAATTCAAACTTATTATTTAATATTCTAAGCTCTTTCTTCTTCCCTTCACGTTTTTTTACTATTAATTTCAAAAATCATCATTTTGATCACTAAGAGCTATAATAAGATCTGAATCAATAAAACCTACTATACTTATTCTACTATTTTCATCAAAGCTTTGTTCAACTACCTCACTTGTATCTAAATCTTTTTAGATATAAATTTTTTTATCCTTAATATAAGCTATATATCTACTATTATCAGAGGTAGCAAAATTTCCTTCTTCTATATCTGCTAAATCCAATTTTTATTTCCTTTGTTTTAAGATTTATAGAATATATTTCTTCTGCATTCTTTAAATATAAAAATCTTATTCTCATTTAGATAAGATAACTTTTCTATATTGGCTTTTAACTCCTCAAAGCTCGAAAAAAATCTTCTATGAAGGCTTCTTTACTAAGCTTGTCTTTCGATATATCATAAGTATATATAGCAGTACCTAACCTAGCCTCTTGTTCCCCCTCTTTCATATACCCATAAACTAAAAAAATCTAATTTTTTTCAGAATTAACATTCAGAATTTTTTTATATCATACTTAGTATATCTATATGCTATATCATCTACAATATCATTATAATAAATCTTTTTTTATATCATTCTCTTTATTATCAAAAAGAAATAAATCTCTAACAGCACTGAATGCTATATATCTTTTGTCATCACTTATCTTTGAAGATATATCTTCTTCATTCACTATTCCTAATGCTAATCTAGTCCCTGTTAAATTATATTTTTTTAGCACCAAACAACTCTTTCATCTTCCTATGATAATCAAGAATATAAAGTCTTTCTTCACCTTTCCTAAAAAAACAAAAATCTTCTTCTATTTCATAATTCTCTGTTTCTCCATTGTTATTTTGCCTATTTGCCAAGCTGGTAATTTTAACTTCCCCTACATCTCCGTTGTACGAGAGTAATCTTATATCTTTCTTATCTAACAAGTTCAATTTTAAATTATTATATGTCAGCATATCAAAGCTACTCTTTAAAGTAACTTCACATAGATTTTTTTGCACTTATACTTCCATCTGTTTCTAAATATGTAGTATTTTCTCTAGCCTTATCATAATCAAAAATTTCTTGTTGAAAAAAATCATTTGCAAGATTTAACATATTTGTAAAAGTTTCATCATCATAAGCCCTTATTCTGGAATAATAATATAAACTCTCTATATTTTCCTCATCTTCTTTAGTTTGAAAATCCACTTTTTATTTTTTTAGAAGATATTCTCTACTATCTAATATTAAATTTTTGTATAGGTAAAGTGAATTCAAAAATTTCCACTTTTATTTTCTATTTCATTTATATTTGTATTTTTCAATAAGTTCTCCTGAAAAAAATCTCTTATTTCATAACTTATAGATTTTACTACCCCCTCATTATTGTTAAGATTCAGTTTAAGTTTTCTATCTTCCGGTAAAAATATTAAGGCTATCATATGCTATATTATTTGACATATCTCCTTTATATGGATATAGCATATTCACTCTTTTATCACCTAATTCCCAAGCAAGTATAGGTAAATTAAATTCTACACTTTTTAGGCTACTATTATCATTTTTTTATCTATTCTTTTTAAAAAAATCTTAAATATATTATTGAAGCTATCACAAGGCATAAAATTATAGTGATAGCAAAAAAAGTTATTTTTTTCTTTTCATCTTATCTTTCTACTTTATATAGTAAAAAGCGTAAACTTTTACGTTTACGCTTTTTTTCATGTTTTAAACTTCAGATTTTTTTCAATCTCTACAACTGCTGTCTTTTTTTCATTGGTATTCTACAATTTTTTTATTATTACCAAATTCTACGATTACTGTATCATCTGTCATATCTATTATTATACCATAAAAACCTGATGAAGTTAATACAGTATCACCCACAGCCATACTCGCCATAAGTTCTGCAACTCTTTTTCTCTCTTTTTGATTAGGTCTATATGCCATAAAATACATCATAGCACCGAAAACAACAACATATAATATCAGTATTCCACTACCTTGTAAACCACCCGTTGCTAACATATTAGTCCTCCTAAATATCCTTAGCCGCCATACCGGCTAATTTATTTTCCTTATATTTTTTGAACTCACCACTTCTTATGGCATATCTTATCTCTGTCATCATTGTATTATAAAAATACAAATTATGCAAGACACAAAGTCTCATTCCAAGCATTTCACCTGCTTTTAATAGATGTCTTATATAGGCTCTGGAATAAGATTTGCAAGCAGGACAAGAACAGCCCTCTTCTATAGGTCTGGAATCCAACTCAAATTTCTTATTAAACAAATTTAATTTTCCATGATTTGTATAGACATGTCCATGTCTACCATTTCTACTGGGATATACACAATCAAAGAAATCTACACCACGTTCTACCGCTTCTAATATATTTGCAGGAGTACCTACCCCCATTAAATACGTAGGTTTGTTTTTAGGAAGATATGGTATTACATCTTCTATTACCCTATACATTTGTTCATGTGTTTCACCAACTGCAAGACCACCGATAGCATATCCGTCAAGTTCTAAATCAGATATGGTTTTTTTGCATGTTCTATTCTTATATCTTTAAATATTCCACCTTGATTTATTCCAAATAGAAGTTGATTTTTTTATTAATAGTATCTTCTAATGAATTTAATCTATCCATTTCTGTCTTACATCTTTTTAACCAACGAGTAGTCCTATCAACTGAATTTTGTATATATTCTCTTTCTGCAAGAGCCGGTGGACATTCATCAAATGCCATAGCTATAGTAGAAGCAAGATTTGACTGTATTTGCATACTCTCTTCCGGTCCCATAAAAATCTTATGTCCGTCTATATGGGAATTAAAACTCACACCTTCTTCTTGTATCTTTCTTAATTTAGCTAAAGAAAATACTTGAAAACCGCCTGAATCTGTGAGTATGGGCTTATCCCAATTCATAAACTTATGCAAACCGCCAAACTCTTTTTATAAGTTTATCTCCTGTACGAACATGCAAATGATAAGTATTTGAAAGTTCTATTTGAGTACCTATTCCACGTAAATCATCTGTAGAAACACCACCCTTTATAGCTGCTACTGTTCCTACATTCATAAATACCGGTGTTTCTACACTTCCATGTACAGTTTCAAAAGTTGCTGATTTAGCATCTCCGTCTGTAGCTACAATTTTATAACTCATTATATCTCCATTTATTTCTTTTTTTAGAGCTTACTTTTTTTCTACTTTTTTTCTTTTATATTAGTAAATACATACCACATAGAACCTGCTAGGCAAACTGATGAATATGTACCTACTATTATACCTGCCATAAGAGGTAGTGCAAATTCTCTAATAGATGATACACCCACAATATATAACACAAGAACCATTATGAATGTTGTAAGGCTTGAATTTATACTTCTTGTAAGGGTTTGTGTAATACTTAAATTAACTACCTCTTCCCTAGTCAATTTATTCCCTTCTCAGCCATATTTTCTCTAATTCTATCAAAAATAACTATAGTTGCATTTATAGAATAACCTACAATTGTTAATATACAAGCTATAAATGTAGAACCTACACTCCATCTAAGTAATGCATATAAGGCAACAACTACAAATACATCATGGACTAAGGCCAATACAGAAGCGGCGGCAAAACGTATATCTTTAAATCTGAACCAAATGTACAATAACATAAGTATAGTTGATAAAAGAGTTGCAAATATAGCATCATTTCTCATTTCACTACTTACAGTTGCTGAAATACTTTCTGCTGTTATCTTCTGCTCATCTACTCCGAAATTATCTACTAAAGCTTTATTTAATGCTTCTCTTTCATCTTTATTCAGAGAACGAGTCTTTATTATAACCTCATTAGTACCCTGTACTTTTGTTGTTTGAGTTCCTGCATCACCGGTTACCTTATCTACAACAGGTTTTACATTAGCTGATAAATCTTCAAGGCTTCTATCTTCATTAAATGTAACTGTTGTAAGTGTACCGCCCTTAAAATCTATACCATAATTAAAAGCTCCACCTATACTGGACTTATTGAAGAACATTCCTACAATACCGATAAAAAAATAACTATTAATGAAGCGGTAAAAAATATTCTTCTTTTTCCAAGATAATTTGTTACTTTCTCATCTACTTTGCTGCCATATAATTTAGGATTATTCAAATCAAGTGCCAAAAATCCATTTATAATAGCTCTAGTTACAAATAAAGCTGTAAACATTGAAAGAATTATACCAAGAGCTAGGGTTGAGGCAAAACCTTTTACTGTACCTGAGCCTTTAAAGAAAAAGTACGGCTGCAGCTATAAGTGTTGTAATATTTCCATCTAGAATAGCTGACAAAGCTTTATTAAAACCTAATTTAACAGCTGTTTCTACACTCTTTCCTGCCCCTATTTCTTCTTTAATTCTTGTGAATATAATAACATTTGCGTCAACTGCCATACCTACTGATAAAAGTATACCTGCTATACCCGGCAAAGTAAGTGTTATCTCATTGCTAAATGCTTCCAAGAAACAAGCTGTAAGAGCAACATATATTGAGAGTGCAAGAACACTCGCAAGTCCCGGTAATCTGTATATTACTATCATAAATATAGCCAAAATTATAAAGCCTATAAGTCCGGCTAATAAACTAGTAGAAATAGCTTCTTGACCCAGTTTTGCACCTACAACATTGCTACGAAGTTCTTCAAGCTCTAAAGAAAGAGAACCTATTCTTATAAATGAAGCCAAACTTTCTGCCTCTTCATAACTTTGCATACCGTCAATACTGGCCTGACCACCTGTAATAGCTTGTTTTACAACAGGTGAAGATATAACTTTTCCGTCATATACTATAGCTATTTGCTTCCCTACATTCGCAGCTGTTGCATCGGCAAATGCCTTAGCACCTTCATCTGTAAATGAAAGCTCAACAACATAAGAGTTTCCTACATTATTATTTCCTTGAATAATACCTGCTTTTGCGGTCTTAACTTGGTCGCCTGTCAAAAGCTGATTTCCGTTCATATCTTGGAAAAATAATGAACCCGGCTTTCCAAGAGATTCTAATATAGAATTTGCATCGCTTACACCCGGAATATCTATGTTTATACGATTATTTCCTTCTTTGTAAACCTCTGCTTCTGTTGAATATGTTTGCACCCTTTGTTGCAACTTATATATGGTATCAGACATAGCCTCTGCACTTGGATTTTCTTCAACTGCTTGATATGTAATACTAACACCACCTGCAAGGTCAAGTCCTAACTTAACCTGTGAAATACTTATATAAGCTAAATATGAGAAGCCTACAAAGGCTATTATAGCTATAAGTATTCTAAGTAAACCTGCGGTTTTCTTATTTTTCATACCTTTTCTCCTTTATTATTCATCAGCCATAGCTGCTTTTATCATAATAGCACACTCTATACGTTTTTTCTGTAATTCACAGCCTATATCATAAGTATCTGTAATATCCCCATGGAAACTGTATGAATTAGCCGCACAACCACCACTACAGTAAAAACGTGCAAAGCAATCTCTACATTTAGGTTTTGCATAAACATTGCAAAGCTTAAATTCATTGCAAATATCATTTTTAACTATCCCTGTATCAACATTGCCTAGTAAAAATTCTTCTTTTCCTACAAATTGATGACAAGGATAAAAATCTCCCCATGGCGTAACAGCCAAATATTCTGTTCCCGAGCCACAACCTGAAAGTCTTTTTGCAACACAAGGACCCTGTTTTAAGTCTATATTAAAATGGAAGAAATTAAATCCTCTACCTTCTTTCTTTCTTTTAATATATTCTTTTGCTAAAATATCATATTCTTCCTTTACCTTAGGAATATCTTCCCATCTGATAGCATAGCTTTCATCCTCTTCACCTACGACAGGTTCCATAGAAGTTTGTCTGAATCCTAAATCAGCAAAATGTATTACATCTTTTGAGAATTCTAAATTATTCCTAGTAAAAGTACCTCTTATATAATAGTCTTTTACACCTTCTCTTTGCTCTGCAAACTTTTTGAACTTAGGAACTATAACATCATAACTACCTTTTCCACCTCTGGTTGGACGCATAGCATCATTTACTTCTTTTCTACCGTCAAGAGAAAGAACAACATTGCTCATCTCTCTATTGGCAAATTCCATAACTTCATCATTTAACAGCATACCGTTTGTAGTTAAGGTAAATCTAAATTTCTTATCAAACTCTGTTTCTTTACTACGTCCATATTCTACGATTTGTTTAACGACATTCCAATTCATAAGTGGCTCGCCACCAAAGAAGTCTACTTCCAAATTACGTCTATTTCCTGAGTTTGCAAGCAGAAAATCTATAGCTTTTTTACCTACTTCAAAGCTCATAAGTGCACGTCTACCATGGTACTCACCTTCTTCGGCAAAACAATACTTACAAGCCAAGTTACAATCATGAGCTATATGTAAACATAAAGCTTTTACCACAGTTTTTCTGGATTTGAAATCTCTTACATAGGTTTCATAGGTATCCTTTGTAAATAATTCTTCCATATTGATAAGTTCTTGCATATCTTCCATGCACTCTTTTTATATCTTCTATATTATGGCCTTTCTTTACAAGCTCGTTTTCTATTTTATTTTTTATTTCATTACTAAGTGTTATAGGACTTTCTATTTCGCCTATAAGCGGTTCAGCTATAGCAATGGCGTCATAAAGCACTTCATCTGTAACATGTACAGAACCTGAGCTTACATCTAAAACTATATAATAGCCATTGTTTATATATTGATGAATCACTTTTATTTCCTCTTTTCTAAATCATCTCGATTAACATAAATTACGCAAATAGCCCCCACCCTCATAAAAAGAAAGTAGGGGCCTCTATTATGCTTTTCTTATCTGTCTGGGTTCTCACAACCTTGGTTACCAACTGTGCAAGATGTCTTACAAGCTGATTGACAAGATGTTTGACATTCTCCACAACCACCACGCTTTAAGCTTTCTTTAAGTGTTTTTTCGTTTAATGTCTTAACGTGCTTCACAAAATATCTCCTTTCTATGCAGCCTGTACCCAGTCTGATATACAAAAAACCAGATAACAAGGACTATCTAAAGTATGGAAATTATAACATACAGATATATTTTTTTAGCAAGAAATTTAAGTTTTTATCATCTTATAGAGTATAATAACAAACTTTAAAAACTTTGAATATTTCTCTTACGAAATGCCTATTTTTATAGCAAGAAAAAGTCGAGCTAGTATTAAAGCTGATCAACTTTTTATCAATTCTATAAGCTATTTTTTTATAAATAATCTTAAGTTATACTATTTTTTTATATGTAAATTCTTCCTTTGTAGAGAATTCTTCCGCATATTCAAAAATCTAAAATTTTAAGTTTTTTTAATTTTTTTCTATATTCTTTATTTTCCTTACAGCCAAGCTCCTAACAAATTCTCCTCTAGCCATCTTTTGCTAAAGTTGCTTTTTTTGTTTCAATTTTTCCATCCCTAAACTCACAAAAAAATTAATAGTAAGTATACTGATATCCTTTTTCTTTTCTCATATTTAGATATACATTTTTGAATATTCTTTTTGAGGCAAGATTTAAGATAAGCTTTATCCCCATCTTTTATAAGCTCATCTACTAAACTTTCTCCCCAATAATCATATAGATTAGTATACTCTTTATAATTTATTAAAGCCTGCATTTCAAGTCTATATGGAGTAATTGCTGTACTGGGTCTTAATACTCCATAAAAAAACCTGATAATATTCTAAGATTTTTCTAAATACTCTAAATCTGATTTTTTTCTAATGTCTTAGCACTTATATATTGATATTGTAGTCCTTCATAAGCAAAAAGTGCAGGATTTATATTTTGTTTCAAATCCATCTCTTTAAATCTATCAAAATTTAAAGTCGCTATTTTATCATTACATTTCCACATAAGCTTAGCTTCATCATAAGATAGACTTTTTATATAATCCATTATATCTTTAGTTTTATCTTCAAATATGGGGAAAGTCATCTCAAGTGCATAATCATCACTTATTTTTATAGTCTTTGCCGGACTAATAATTATCTTCATCTAAGTCTCCTTACTTATACCTAAATGTTTATATGCATTATCTGTTGCAACTCTACCCCTCGGAGTTCTATTTATAAGCCCATTCATTAATAAATACGGCTCATATACATCTTCTAAAGTTCCCGGATCCTCTCCTATAGAAGCTGAGAGAGTATCAAGTCCCACAGGTCCTCCGGAAAATTTTTCTATTATAGTAAGCAAAATCTCTCTATCATTATTGTCAAGACCCAACTTATCCACATCTAAAATATCCAATGCATAATCCGCCACTTCTTTAGTTATATTCCCATCATATTTTACTTGTGCAAAATCTCTAACTCTTTTAAGTAATCTATTTGCTAGCCTTGGCGTACCACGACTTCTTCTTGCCATCTCAAGTGCACCATCTTTATCTATTTCTATTCCTAAGACGATTGAGGAGCGTGTTATAATGTTTTTAAGCTCATCATTAGTATAAAATTCTAACTTTTGTACTACTCCAAATCTATCTCTAAGAGGTGCTGAAAGCAAACCAACTCTAGTAGTAGCCCCTACTAAGGTAAATTTGGGTAAATCAAGTCTTATACTTTTGGCACCTTGCTCCTTACCTATAACTATATCTATAGCAAAATCTTCCATAGCCGGATATAAAAGCTCTTCGACTTGCTTATTTAACCTATGTATCTCATCTATAAAAAGAACATCTCCTTCATCAAGTCCACTAAGTATAGCAGCCATATCTCCCGGCTTTTCTATTGCCGGTCCTGAGGTAATCTTTAAATTTACTCCCATCTCATTTGCTATTATAGAACTAAGTGTAGTCTTTCCAAGTCCGGGAGGTCCATAGAATAAAACATGATCTAAACTCTCATTTCTTAGCTTTGCCGCCTCTATATATATTTTTAGGTTGTTTTTTATCTTCTCTTGTCCTATATATTCTGATAAATAGCTAGGTCTAAGTGTTTTTTCAATTTGTGCATCTTCCGGACTCAAATCTGTATTAATTATCTTCCTATCCATTCATACTCCTACATATTTTTTAACGCAAGTCTTAAAGCTTTAGAACTACTCATATTCTCATCCAAATCAATGGCTTTTACTGCCTTTGTAGCTTCAGTAGCCGAATATCCTAAAGCTACAAGCGCTTCTACAGTCTCCTTAAATACACCTGATAATAGATTATTTTCATTATTCATCTCTTTCTCTAAAGTAAGACCGGATAAATCTATTTTATCTTTTAGCTCTATTATTATACGTTTGGCTGTTTTAGGACCTATACCATTTGCTTTTGATATGGTTTTATCATCTTCTCCCATTATTGCTATAACTAAATCATATATATCCAGAATAGATAATATAGCCAAAAGCTCCCTTTAGGACCTACTCCATTTACACTTATAAGCAGCTTAAATATATCTAATTCTTTTCTAGTATTAAAACCATATAAACTCATAGCATCTTCAGCCACTTTAAAAATATGTATATATTAAAACATCTTCATTCATAACGGGTAATTTTGAGATGACTGACGATGGAACATTAATCTCCATACCAAAATTACCTGTATCAACTATTATCTTATCACCAAAAATATCTACAAGCTTTCCTCTAACAAACGAAATCATTTTTTTCCTTTTTACGCAAATTCTAAATCTATGGTTACATGTGGATCATATTTTGGAAACTTATCCAAAAGTATATTTTTCCAGTTTTTTTCTTAATTCATTTCTATCCGCTACAAAATCTATCAAAAATATCACAGTAAATTTCTTCTCTTTCTTCATCTACTACAACACCATGATAACCTAAAAACATAAACTTCATCTTCTTCAAATCTTCTTAATACAGACCAAACCTCTTTAGCCATCTTAGAATGATCATCCATAGAATATATGCCGAAAAACTAAAAAAACACTTTCAGTTTCTCATATACTTCCAGTTGTAAATGATGAAAAAAATAGGATATATTTCTCCTACTGTTTTTTTCATGATCTATATCCAAATTTATACTACCTATAAGAGTTTTTAGGGGCCATAATTATTAAGTATTAAATCATGAGAGCCTAAAACTATAGGATTATTTTTCAACTATTTTATAGATAGCTTCGGCTATATCTGCATCAGCTTTCTCCCCAAGTATCTTTTTTATAGTTTCCTTTAATAAATCATAACCTGCTTTAATGACAAACAAAGCTATAAAAAGCACTTGCAATAGCATCTATAGATATTTTTTTGTAAATATATAAAAATAAAGCTGATATAAGAGCAAAGGTGGTTACAAATGCATCATTTTTTTAGCATCTTTTCCCGAGCCTACAAGTGCTTCCGAGCCTAACTTCTTACCCTTATTTTCTGTATAAATACCTAAAAAAATATCTTTGAAACTATGCTAAGTATCATAATTATAATAACCGTTAAGCTATAATTATATTCTGCCTTTTTTTCCTAAAGCTTCCTACAGAACTAATAAACATCTGAAATCCTGTTATAAGTATGATAGTTCCTATTACAAAGGCTTGTTAGATACTCTGTCCTACCATGTCCGAAAGGATGCTCCTTATCCGCGCTTTTTTTCAGATAATTTAGTTCCTATTATAGTTATAATAGAAGACGAAGAATCTGTTATATTATTAATAGCATCACTAATTATAGCTACAGAACCTGTTATAGTCCCTAAAACTATTTTTTTACTATAGCCAAGATAATATTTGTTATAATACCTATTACAGAAACCTTAGTTATCTTTATACTTCTATTCTCAATATTTTGTATAAACTTATTTTCCATTGTTTCTACCTGATTATATCCACTTCAGGGTTTTTCTTACTTTTTATTTCTACTATTAATCCATGTGGTAAGCAGACTATACTTTCTCCATTTTTGCTGATATGACCCTGATGCATACATAATTTATCAGGACAATTTGCATCTTTCATCTTAGCTACTCCGTCCTTGATATTAATAATATTATAAGCACCATTATCATCTACTATTCCATAATCCCCGTCTTTAGAAAGGTCTATTTCTCTTTCCACCTTTCCATCTACACTCATAACTACTATTTCTTTTTCGCTATTACTACTAGGCTTATTTCTGCTTATATTAATTAATATCATACTTATGGCAGAAATCCATAAGACTGCTATCGTTAAAATTATATCATTTCTTCTCTTCACTCTTACCTCTTCATAGCTTCAAAGCCGGAACTGTATACTAAACTCATATCAGGTAATATCCACATAGCTTCTACACCTTCATAGTCTTCTATAAATTTTTTACCTGTCTCTAAATCCATATTAAAAACCGCTGTACTAAGTGCATCTCCTACACCCGAATTTTCCGTAACTATTGATACTGATAAATAGTCATGCTCCGGAAATAGAGTATCCGGATTTATAATATGATGATAATTTTTTCCGTCCACAGTATAATATCTCTCATAAATACCGCTAGTTACAAGACTTTTATCTTTAATATCCAGTACCACTACACTCTGATCATCTGAATTCAAATCAGGATTTTGTACGCCGACTCCCCAAGGAATATGTTCACCATCATCTGAAATTTTATCACCTATAGCCCTTACATTACCACCTACTGAAAGTAAAATATTTGTATATCCTTTTTCTTCCATATATTTGGCAACCTGTTCTGTAGAATAACCTTTTGCTATAGCTCCTACATCTATACGCATATCCTTATCCTCAAGATATACCGTGCTATTCTCCTCATCTATTACAATTTTATTTATATCTGTGTGCTTTGCCGCCTCTTTCAAATCTACTATATCAGGTAAAGAAGCATTTTGAGGATTTGCTATACCCTCTTCTCTCTTATCATGCCAAAGTTTTAGAACTGATCCGAGTGCAATATTCACCTTACCATTTGTCCTAACATCCATATCTTTCGAAAATTTTAATAAGTCAATAATTTCCCTATCCACTTTTACAGCTTCTATACCCGCATTATCATTTATAGTTTTTATATTATTTATTCCATCATAATTATTATATACATCATAATATCTGTGATATCTTGTAAGCTCATCTTTTACCATCTTTGATATTTTTTTAAATTCTTCTTCGTTGGCAGCATATCCTACTACCTGTGTTGTAGTATCAAAAAAACTCCAAGAAAATTATCTGTATATCTATTCAGCTTTTTCTTCTTTTTTTGTTTCTTGCTTTGAAACTAAAACTTCGCTATCTTTGTTTTTGTGTACTTGCACAAGCACTAAAAAAACAAAGGTACTACACAATAATACAGCTAAAACTATGTTTCTTTTTAATATCTTTTTTTCATACTTATTCTTTCTATAATTTATTGTTTTAATACATTTTATTTTTTTATTACCTCTTAGATTATCATAATTAATAAAGAGCTCAGCTACTAAATATGGATTTTTATCTTGTATTAATTTTAACAATCTCTATAATTACATCTCTTGCCTTTTTCCATAGTTTCTACACAGCAAAATTCATATCTTCCATGGAAATTTTCACCCCGGCAAATATATTTGGTGTAGGCAATCCCATAAAACTTATTTTAGAACCATCAGTTCCACCTCTTATAGGCTGTATCTTAGGGTTCTATTCCTAAATTTAACATAGCCTCTTTCGCCAAGTCTACACATCTGAAATCCTTAGCTATTATCTCACCCATATTATAATATTCATCATTTAATTCTAGGGTAATACGTTTTTCATCCAAATTCTCATTCATTCTATCAACTAAGCGACTTATATATTCTTTTTTTCTCTTCAAAGAGATTTCTGTCATGATCTCTTATAATATATTCAAGTTTTGTATTTTTCTACATTTCCTTCTATACTGCAAAGATGGAAAAAACCCTCTCTTTTCTCAGTATGCTCAGGAACAGAATACTTTGGAATAGCCGCTTGTATTTCATGTGCTATAGTCATAGAATTTATCATAGTATCCTTTGCACTACCGGGATGAACATTTTTCCCTTTTATATTAATAATAGCTTCTGCAGCATTAAAACTTTCATACTCCAGTTCTCCTAGCGGTCCACCATCCATAGTATAAGCAAAATCACAAGCAAAATCTTCCACATCAAAAAGATCCGCGCCTCTACCTATCTCCTCATCAGGTCCAAAAGCAACTCTTACCTTTCCATGCTCTATTTCTTTATGCTTTAATAAATAAGCTCCTGCGCTAACTATTTCTGCAACTCCTGCTTTATCATCGGCACCGAGTAAAGTTTTCCCATTAGTTGTTATAAGTGTTTTCCCTATATAATTTTTAAGATTTGGGAAATCCTTAGGTGAAAGTATTATTTTTTCACTTTCATCTAAGATAATATCTTCTCCATTATAATTTTTATGTATTATAGGTTCTACTCCTCTAGCTTCAAAATCTGCCGTATCAACATGAGCTATAAAACCTATAGTAGGAACTTTTTTATCTGTTGTAGCAGGAATAGTTGCTGTAACAAAGCTATTTTTAGGATTTAATTTTACTTCTTCAAAACCTAAATCCTCTAATTCTTTCGCTAATTCTTGTAAAAAAATATAGTTTGATTAGGGCTACTTGGAACAGTATTACTACCGGCATCTGACCTGGTTTCCTTTTTAGCATATCCTATAAATCTTTCTATTAATTTATCCATAATATCTCCATTTATTTAGTATCTTAATAATTATATAGCTATTCAAATCTAATATAAGGCTTATTAGATTCTATATTTTTTTATTATACTTAATTTATACTCTCTAGATAGTTTTTAATTATATCAAGATCTTCTTTTTGTTGTAAGTTTTACGTTTGAGTACTCACCTTCCATAAGTTGTGCATATATTCCAAGAGACTTTTCTACTACCATAGCATCATCTGTTATACCTATTTGTAAATTTTTATCATTTATAAGTATATCATAAGCTTCTTTCAATATAGAATACTTAAATGCTTGTGGCGTTTGTATAGAATATAAACTACTTCTATCCAAACTGGACTTAAACTTGCCCAATTCATCAACTTGCCTAATCGTATCTTTTACAGGTACAGCCAGAACTATAGCTTCTTCTGTAGATAAATTTTTCTATTACTTTATTTATTTTATCAATACTGATTAGCGGTCTAGCCGCATCATGAACCAATACAAAAATCTGTATTTTTCACACTTTTTTTAGGGGCAGAATATACAGAAAAAAATATCTCTTTTTCCTGAAATCGCCATAGCTTTAAACTTAGATATTTTGTATTCTATAACTAAACTTTCTATGTGAGAAAAAGTATTCTTCTTTTGTAACTACTATAATTTCATCTATATTACTTTTTTTTCAAAAAGCCTGTAAAGAATATACCAAAAACTTCTTTTTCCAGAATCTTCATAAATTGTTTTGGTATATCTCCTTTCATACGATTACCACTACCACCTGCAAGGATAATAGCTATACTCTTAGACATCTACCCTACCTAATTCCTTATCGCAATATTTTATGGCTGCATCTATAACCGCATCCATATCATAATACCTATATTCACCCAGTCTACCACCAAAATGAACTTTCTCATTAGTTTCACCCAGTTTTTTATATTCAGAATATAATTTTGAATTTTTTTCATCATTAACAGGATAATATGGTTCATCTCCAAGTTTCCACTCCGAACTATATTCTTTAGAGATTACTGTTTTGCTACTTTCTGTAAACTCAAACCACTTATGTTCTATTATTCTGGTATAAGGAATAGCGGCATCAGTATAATTTACAGCTGCATTTCCTTGGAAGTTATCAATATCAAGTATTTCATTCTCAAATCGTACTGATCTATATTCTAGAGCTCCAAGCTTATAATCATAATAAGCATCTATCGCCCCTGTAAATATTATCTTCTTTGCTGTACTTTCAAGCTCTTCTCTATTCTCAAGGAAATCTACTCCTAATCTAAGTTCTATTCCCTCCAACATATTTTTCTACTAATTTTGTATATCCGCCAATAGGTATACCTTGATATTTAGCATTAAAAATAATTATTATCATAAGTATATCTAACAGGTAATCGTTTAATTATAAATGCAGGTAGGTCTTTACATTCTCTACCCCATTGTTTCTCTGTATACCCTTTTATAAGCTTTTCATATATATCTTTACCCACTAAACTTATAGCCTGCTCTTCAAGATTTTTTTAGCTTCTTCTATACCGGCTTCCTTTCTTTGCTCTTCTATCTTAGCTTTTTGCCTCATCAGGGCTTATAACTCCCCACATTTTATTGAAAGTTAGCATATTAAAAGGTAATGAGTATATCTCTCCCTTATAATTTGCTATAGGGTGAATTTGTAAATCTATTAAATTCGGCAAACTTGTTTACATACTTCCAAACCTTATCACTATTAGTATGGAATATATGTGCTCCATATTTATGTACATTTATACCTTCTATATTTTCACAATATACATTTCCTGCTATATGTTCCCTTTTTATCTATAACTAACACCTTTTTACCTATTTTTATTTGCTTCATAGGCAAATATAGAACCATATAAGCCTGCACCAACTACTAAATAATCGTACATATACATTTCTCCTTAATTTTTTTAACTACTTATATTAAAAACTCAAACAAATGTTTATGTCAATAGGGAATAATATTTATATTTTTATTAAATATTTCTTTTTATTACTTGATTATTTGGGTTTTGCTATCTATAATCACCTTATTAGTGGTAACTTTAGCACACTTATTTTTCTCGAGGATATATTATTATGTTTAATACAATTAAAAACTTTTTATCAAGAAATACAGCCACGCTACAGTTTTTTTATATGCTCCTTTTTTTATATGATGTTCTTTAATTATTTGGAAAAAACCGTACGTCATAATTATTTTTATAGTCCATAGTCGTTTTTGATGACTTTATTCCTTTTAATGAATATTTTATAGTCCCTTATCTTTTTATGGTTTCTGTATGTAGCTGTAACTATGTCTTATTTCTTTTTAAAAGACAGAGAAGAATTTTTCAAATACTGTATTATGATAGCCATCGGTATGAGTATTTGTCTACTTATTTGTTGGTTATTTCCTAATGGCACCGATTTCAGACCGCATATAGATGCAAATAAAAAAACTGGGCAAGCTTTTTAGTATCAAAAATATATTCAGTAGATACTAATACTAATGTTTTTCCCAGTATTCATGTATACAATTCTATAGCAACACATATTGCCATAAGAAAGAGCGAGCACTTAGCAAAGTATAAATTACTAAGTATATTATCTCTCATACTTACTATATCTATTTGCCTATCAACCGTATTTTTAAAACAGCATTCAATTATAGATGTAATAGGCGGTATGGCTCTTGCTTATTTAATGTACATATTAGTTTATGTAAATATTCCTACCGGAATATCAGAAGAGGACAAGAAACTTCTAAGCGAGAAAATACTTTAATTGCTCTCTATAAAAATACATTTATAATCTTGACATATATGCATTTATTTTTATAAAAATCAAAAAACTTTATTTTAAAGAGTGGGTTTACTTTCGTAAACCTGCTCATAATTTTTAAGGAGAAATATTATGTCATTCTTTGAACTTTTTTTAATTGCCATTGCTTTATCCATGGACGCTTTTGCTGTCTCTATATGCAAAGGACTTGCAATGCCAAACTTTGATAAATTAAAGGCTATAATCATCGGACTTTGGTTTGGGCTTTTTCAAGGAATTATGCCATTTATAGGCTATAATCTAGGTATACGTTTCAGCTCTTTAGTTAAAAGTCTGGATCACTGGATTGCTCTTGTACTGTTAGGCTACATAGGTATAGGTATGCTTAGAGAAAAAAGAAGCTTACGATACAAACGCAAATTCAAGTATAGCTTTTAAAATTATGCTCAGTCTGGCTATTGCAACCAGCATAGATGCTCTAACTATAGGAGTTACTTTTGCATTTTTGTCTGTAAATATCTTTTACGCTATCCTATTTATAGGACTTTGTACTTTTGTAATATCATTCACCGGTGTAGGTATAGGTAAATATTTCGGATATAAACTTAAATCAAAATCTGAAATACTTGGTGGAGTAATATTAATACTTATAGGTTTGAAGATTTTCATAACACATATAATACAGGGAATATAAAAACTAATCAAAAAGGGCGAGATTGTGAAGTATATCACATTCTCACCCTCTTATATTTCTATTCCAACTTCAAACTAGGTACGGCATTTAAGTCCCATGTATCTCTTTTTCCATTTATATAATCAAAATAAGCCGCAGCACCTATCATAGCAGCATTATCTGTGCAATATACTAAAGATGGATAACAAAGCCTGAAACCGTTTTTTTCACATTCTCTTTTCATTCTCTCTCTAAGACAAGAATTAGCTGCAACTCCACCTGCTATGGCTACAGTCTTAAATCCATATTCCTTAGCAGCCATTATAGTATGTTCCACAAGTACATCTACAACAGATTTCTGGAAGCTCGCAACCATATCGGCTACATTTATTTCTTCACCTTTCATACTGGCTTGATTCTGATAATTTAATACAGCACTTTTTATACCGGAAAAACTGAAATCATATTTATTATCATTCACTTTTGCTTTAGGAAAAGAAATAGCATTAGGGTTGCCCTCTTTTGCCTTCTTATCTATCTTTGGTCCACCCGGATATCCAAGTCCTACACTCCTAGCCACCTTATCAAAAGCCTCACCCGCCGCATCATCTCTAGTCTTTCCTATAATTTCAAATTTATTATAATCCTTTACTACAACCAGATTTGTATGTCCACCGGAAACAATAAGACAAATAAATGGCGGTTCAAGATCCTTATGTTCTATAAAATTTGCAGCTACATGACCCTTAATATGATGTACACCTATCAAAGGTTTATTGCTTGCAAAAGCTAAAGCCTTAGCCTGTGCAACTCCTACAAGTAAAGCTCCCACAAGACCGGGTCCATAGGTTACTGCTATAACATCTATATCGGCAAGACTTTTTCCTGCTTCTTTTAAAGCACTTTCTATGACTATATCTATATTTTCAATATGTTTTCTTGAAGCTATTTCAGGAACAACTCCACCATACAAAGTATGTAAATCTATTTGAGAAGATATTATATTAGATAATACTTCTCTACCATTTTTTACTACTGCTGCAGCTGTTTCATCACAAGAGCTTTCAATAGCAAGTACATTTATATCTTTATTCATTTTCAAACCCCAACTCTAAACTCCAACCGTCAAGTGCCGCCTTGGCCCGTGGAAAAATATCTCTTACCTTGTCCATATATTCTTCAGGTCTATTTAATGATGGACTATAATGCGTTAACCACATATTTTTTACATTTGCTTCTTTTGCTAAATTTGCAGCCTCATACATAGTCATATGCTTATACTCTTTTGCTTTTATAAGCTTATCTTCTCCTCCATACATACCTTCGCAAATAAATAAATCACTTTCTTTCGCTTCTTCTGATATAGCTTTTACAGGTCTTGTATCTGTACAATAAGTTACCTTTAAACCTTTTCTGGCTTCCCCCATAACCATATCAGGAGTGAAAGTTTTATCTTCATAAGATATTACCTCTCCTGCCTGTAATTTAGACCAAAATTTTACAGGAATATCTAATTCCTTTGCTTTTATTGCGTCAAACTTCCCCTTCCTGTCTATATTTATGCTATAACCATAACATAATACATTATGATTTACTTTAAAAGCCTCTATCCTATATGGACCTACTTTTATACTTTCCTTAGCTTCTTTTAGTTCATAAAACTTTATCTCAAATGGTAGTTCAGGAGCTATGACTCTAAGTGCTGATACAACTCTCTCTAAACCTTTCGGACCTATCATAAGTATAGGTTCTCTTCTTTCCGCATTTCCTATGGTAAGCAACAGCCCCGGCAAACCACTTATATGATCCGCATGAAAATGCGTAAATAAAATAACATCTATAGGCTTAGGACTCCAAGATTTTTTCTTTATTGCGACTTGAGTTCCTTCTCCACAATCTATAAGTAGATTACTACCTTCACATCTTGCCATCATACTGGTCAAATACCTATATGGTAAAGGCATCATTCCACCGGTACCTAGCAAACAAATATCTAACATCCTCTATCCTTTCTAAATTTCTAATTGCATAATAAATGCATCTTCTATAGGATTTGTGTAATATTCTTTTCTTTTTCCTATAATCTTAAAGTCATATTTTTCATACAAAGATATAGCCGCCTTATTCGATTCTCTTACTTCTAATAAGCATCTTTTAATATTCTCAACTTTTTAAATCTTCTATCATCTTAAACATTAAAGTGCTTGCATAAGACTTATTCCTACTATTTTTTTAAAAACAGCTATACGCATAAGCTCTGCTTCTTCATACATAATTCTATAATTTATATATGCTGATTTATCTATAGTTAAAATTTTATCAAATTTTGAGTTTAACATAAGTTCAATATTATCTTTAGACCAAGCATCACTAAAACACTCTTTCTCTATATTTAATATTATATCTAATAAATCATCTTTCATTCTAATGTTTCTCTAACAATTCTCTTTCTCTTTCTGCTTGACTTTTTTTCTAAGATATTCTATCTCAAAAATCTTTAGAGTCTATACTTTTACCTTCTAAAAAAATACTCTTTACCAAGCAAAGCAACACTGGCCGCTCTCTGTCTATTCATATTTGCCGGTGCAAAACTAAATTTTACCTTTAATTCTTTTTTTCTATAATTTCCTTATGAACCGGAACAGCATCACCTAAAAAAATCACACTTTCTCCCAATTCATTTAATTCATTAATTAAATCTTCTATAGAAATAGCTCTTCCACTTTTAACAATCTCAAATTTATTTTTTTATTTCTATACGTTCCTGTATAGACTTGAGCCCTTCTAGCATCCATTATAGGAACAATAAGAGCTGATGTATCATAGAAATTGTATGCAAGAGCATCTAAAGTAGGTACATTTATAAGCTTTTTTTATTTATAGCTAAACTTATTCCTTTTGCAGTTGCTACACCTATTCTAAGACCTGTAAATGAACCCGGACCACCGCTTACAGCTATTGCATCTATACTATTCATATCTATATTTAATATCTCTTTGATATTTGATAACATAGGCAATAAAGTTTGTGAATGTGTCAATTTATAATTTATAGTAAATTCTGCTGTTATTATATCATCATCCAATATAGCTACACGGCTACTAATGATGAACTTTCTATACCTAAAATCCTCATTTTAAATACCTTCTATATTTATATTTCTATAATCAAAACCTTTTTCCATATCTTTTTCTATGCTTATGTGAATAGCATTTTCAGGTATTAAATCAGGTATAAGAGATGACCATTCTATAAGACAAATAGCATCCGAAAAGAAATACTCCTCATATCCTATCTCGTCCATTTCACTTTCATCACTTATTCTATATACATCAAAATGATGTAAAAACATTATCTAAACTTTCATAACTTTGAACTAAAGTAAAAAGTAGGGCTGGTTATATCATCTTCTATATCAAGACCTTTTGCAAATCCTTTTGCAAATATAGTTTTCCCCACTCCAAGCTCTCCATCAAGACAAACTATGCTGCCCTTTTTTAGTTCTTTTGCTATATTTTTAGCTATTTCAAAAGTATCATTTTCAGAAAATGATTCATAATTTTTCATTTCTACCTCTATTTAAAATCTTGTTACTCGTGTCTTTTCTTTCAATAAATTTTCAAGTTCTTCCCTTGTATCGCCTAAGTATCTATTAGGTATCAGATAACCCCTAAGTGGAGCAAAATATATAACTATCATACTTTTTTTCTAATCATAGTCTTATATACTTCTTCCCAAGCTACATTTAACGTATTTCCATCTTGGCTAACTAATATTTCTTCCTTTGATAATTCTAATACAAATCCCTTTTTTTATTGTATCGGTACTAGCTTGTTTAGTAGCTTTTTAGATAAAAGTATAGCCGGCTGTATAACCGAAAAACATTAGAGAACAGACTAAAAAACAAAAATTTTCCTACTAAGACTAAGTTCAGACCATGAATTTATCAAAAAAATATACTGAAAGCCATAGTAAATAAAAGATTAAAAACACCCAAATAAGCTCTATTTGCACTATATAAAGAAAAAAATACCAAATATCATTTTTTTATCCAATTTTATCTCGTATTTTAATACTCTATCACTCATATTTTCTCCTCTATTCAAATATTCTGGTAAGACCCACTCTATTTTTTTATCTAAATCTATACTTAAAACCTTAAATTCCAGTACATCACCTACACTTAAAACTTCTAAAGGATGTTTTATAAATTTTGACGAAAGTTTTGAAATATGAACCAAGGCATCTTGGTGTATACCTATATCTACAAAAGCTCCAAAATCTATAACGTTTCTTACTGTTCCCTTTAGTATCATACCCTCTTTTAAATCTTTTATATCTAAGACATCACTTCTAAGCACAGGAGCAGGCAACTCATCTCTAGGATCTAGTGCAGGCTTTTTCTAATTCTTTAATTATATCCCTTAAACTTACTACACCTATACCTATTTCAGCTGCTAATTTATCATAATCTACTACTTTTTTAGAAATACCTTTGATACCGCCTTTTTTTAATTCACTTATATCTAAATCAAGTTTTTTAAGTATTTCCTTGCTTACTTTATAACTTTCAGGATGTACACTTGTTGCATCTAAAACTTCTTTTCCATCTCTTATACGCATAAAGCCTGCACATTGTTCAAATGCCTTAGGTCCTAACTTTGGAACCTTTAAAAGCTCTTTTCTACTGGTAAACGCACCATTTGTTTCTCTATACTCTATTATATTTTTGGCTAAGGTCTTATTTATACCTGAAATATATTCTAATAAAGAAAATGAAGCCGTATTTAGGTCTACACCTACCTTGTTCACACTATCTTCTACAACTGCACCTAGCGTTTCACTAAGTCTTTTTTGGTTCATATCATGCTGATATTGACCTACGCCTATACTCTTAGGATCTATTTTTAACCAATTCGGCAAGCGGATCTTGCAAACGTCTTGCCATACTGGTAGCCGACCTCTGACCTACATCAAAATTAGGAAATTCTTTTACTTGCCAGTTCACTAGCAGAATATACACTGGCACCTGCCTCATTAACTATTACATAAGATATATCTCTTTTTAATTCTTTTTAATAAGTCTACTATTACTACTTCAGACTCTCTACTGGCTGTTCCATTTCCCAAAGATATAAGATTAACATTATATTTTTTTCAATAAGTTTCTTAATAGTTTCTTTAGTTTCCTTCACTTGCTTTTTTTAGGTTCTGTAGGATAAACTACTGTAGTATCTAATACCTTGCCAAACTCATCAACTACTGCTATTTTACAACCTGTTCTAAAGCCCGGATCCCAGCCAAGCACAACTTTTCCCTTAATAGGTGGCTGCAACAATAATTGCTCTAAATTTTTTTAGAAAAAAACTTTTATAGAGGCTTCTTGTGCTTTTTCACTTAATTCATTTCTTATTTCTCTTTCTATAGCCGGAAAAAAATAAGTCTTTTTATAAGCATCATCTATAGCTTTTTTTAGAAACTCTTCACAATAAGAGTTCTTATTTTTTTATAACTTGCTTATATAAATATTCTAATAACTCAGTTTCAGGAGCTACAATTTTAACACTTATAAATTTTTTTCCTTTTTCTCCTCTATTTATAGCTAAAATTCTATGTGGTAATATCTTTTTTTATTTGCTCCTCGTAAGAATAATAATTTTCATACACTGATTTGGCTTCTTCATCCTTGGCTACAGTTTCTATAAGTCCCTTTTCAAATATTTCATTTCTTAGCTTAGTTCTATAAGCAGCTTCTTCCGATACTTTTTTTCTGCAATTATATCATTCGCACCTTCTAAAGCTATCTTTTCATTTTCTACCTCTTCACTTATATAAGATTTTGCAAGACTTTCCAAGCTTTCATTAAAATCACCTGATAAAATCATCTCTGCAAGCGGCTCTAAACCTTTTTCTCTTGCTATCATTGCTTTTGTTCTTTTTTTAGGTCTATATGGTCTATATAAATCATCTATTTCAACTAAAGTCATAGCCTTTTTAAGACTTTCTTCAAGTTCCTTAGTTAAAGCACCTTGTTCCGAGATGGCAGCTAAAACCTGTTCTCTTTTTTCATCCAAATTTCTTAGATATCTAAGTCTTTCGTCTAAACTTCTAAGTATTTCATCATCTAATGAACCTGTTGCTTCTTTTCTATATCTGGCTATAAATGGTATTGTATTGCCTTCATCTATAAGTTTAATAGTTGCTTCTGCTTGACTTTCTTTTATATTTAACTCGCTCGCTAAAACCTTAACAATATCCATATCTCTTTCCTTTCAATCTTCTTTTGTTATTTTATCAAATCACTTGTTCTAGTGCAAGCTATGTATAGACTTTAATTTATATTCATGCTACAATACGATAGATTATTTTCAAGGAGTTTTATATGACAGAAATTTCAAAAAAATAAGCTCACTGATAGTGAACTTCAGATATCAAAAAAACTAAGTTTTTGGTCAAGAATGGGATTGATTTTTTTCTATATTATCAGCCATATCTACCTTACTTTTTTTGAATATAGGCGGAGCACCACTTAGTATATTTTTTTAGCTATATTTGCTCTTAGCTTTGTTAAGATTTCAAAAGACACTTCCGGTAAGTTAAATAAAAAAATATTGTTAGTATTCTACTTTCTATTTGGGGTATTATTCTAGGTCTTATCTTATTTGCTCTACTTGTTTTTTTACTGCTTACAAGTTACAAGATCCAAAAAAATAGGAAATGAAACTTTACAAAGAATGCGCACAATCACAGACTTACTAAATCAATATTATAATATTGATTTAAGAGATTTTTATTAAATAATAAGCTTTCTACTCTCAAAGAGTATATAAATACTATACTTAATGTATTTTTATAGGTATAGTTTAGATGGGGTAAAGTTAAAAAGTGAGTACAAGACCAAGTCTTATACTCACAAAAAATAATTACCCCAACCCTTGACAAAGAGCCCAAAATAATCAGTCACAATCTTTATGGCAATAAGTTTCTTTCCCATCCAAATCAAATATTTTATAAATACACACGCCTAGTGCTTCTGATATATCATTGGCTAGTTTCAAGCTCGGAATAACTTTACCGGTTTCTATTTTATTTATGCTCACTCTGGAAACTCCTACCTTTTTTCCCAACCGATGTTGTGATAACCCTAGTAGTTTTCTATATTTTTCAATTTTGTTTCTCACAGTTTAATCATCACCTTCCATATAATGCTTTAATACAAAATCCTATTAATTATCTTCAAAAATCAGTAATCACATTTAATATAAAACTACCCTTATTTAATCTTATTATTTACAAACACCGTTAATACAATCATACTAACAATACAAATAGATGTAGTAATCAGAGAATTCCATTCCATAGGAACTAGTTTAATGTATCTTATTAAAAAAACCAAAATAAATAAAACTATCCCTACTCTAAAATAATATTTTCCACATAGCAAATTAGCTTTCTTCCAGTTTTCTTCGTTTTTCATTGACAAAGAAGTCCTCATTCCTGAATACCTGTTAATACCACTATTGGCTATTTTTTTCCACCATGGAGGTGAAATAATCATTAGAATAGGTATAATATAATCCACGACCATAAAAAAATATTTCATGCTAAATCACCTCCAACTGTCTGATTACTCCTAATTGTTCTAATTTACTACATGTATCCAATATTGAACAAATGAACGCTGCTTTCTTATATTTCAAATATTTTTTATCATTTTTATACTTATCATACAATTCATCTGCAATCTCTGCAACTTTATATCCTTTCAGTAATAAAGCTATTATATCTTTTTGCCTCAGAATCAATAAATCCAACCCTATTATCATTCAAATTTAGCTCAAAACTACTCTTATCTTCATTTTATACTAACGGTGTTCAAAAACTCACTTTTGCTATCCAAATCCCATTGGTTAGATTGATTTAAAATACAAACTCCTGTATCAACACCTTTTGACTTTGAAAATTTATATAAAAGCGTATAAAGATATGTAGCCCCCATTGAATTATATATATCTTTCATCTTACTTTTTAAATCTAATCTCGTCAAAAATTTTTTTATTGAATTTGCTTGTTAATTCTGTCAGTAGCTCTAATTGAAATTCATATGGTATCCTCTCTTTAATTACACAGTTCACTCTATATTTAAATTTTTTTGAGAATACTCTTCTAGGAACTCATTAAAAAAATACACGCTTTGCATCGCCAAGGCACTGAGAAAAAATGATAGACTGCCCTCCATTTTTTAGGTGTCTGTCCAATTGTTCAACTATCCGCTTTAATACTTTTAAGCCATCTTCTCCTCCAGTACCACATATTGGGTACTCTAAATCATCTATCATCGGAATAAAAGGCGGATTCGCATAAATGAAATCAAACTTTTCGCTGGCTTTTATTACTGTATACAAATCTCCTAATCTAACATCAATTAAATCATTCAATTCATTTAAAGCTACATTAAACTTAGTTACATTCACCGTAACCGGATTAATTTCAACAGAAACTACTTTTTTAGCAGATCTAGCAGCTAGCAATCCTTGAATTCCTGTTCCACTACATAAATCTAAAACAGTGCTATTCCTTTTAAATTGAATATTTTCTGCTAATCTTAAACTATCCATGCCAATATATACATTTGTATTTCTGTTTATGCATGTATTGAAATGCGGATTGATTTCTGTCAGAATCTTAATTCCTTGATAAGCTAAAACTATCAGATTATTAGTTTTTATAAAGCCCTCGTCGTAATTCCAAATCCCACTTTCAATCATAATATCTATAGATTTCTTTTCCAAGTTCTTTGCTCAACTCGGATAAATTTGCGGAATCCCCATATACAATAATTTTATACTTTCTTGATTTGGAATTTTTTTAAATATTCTAGAACAGATAGCATATCATCAAAGTCAAACCACGGATCTGTAAAATCCCATATACCTCTAATGTTTTTCAATATATATATATAATCTATTTTTTTTCAAGAATATCATTAAGATTTTTTTAACATATTTCTCATCTATGCGTATCACGGCAAGCACCTCCTCTATATCATTTTGTCATATAGAGTTAAATCTATATTTTTTTACAAATTTCTTTTTAATGTACACGTTTTTTTGAAACCAATATTTTTTTTAATATATTTAGAATATAATCCTGTTTTTTTCATCAGTATAGTAAAAACCTAATTTTTGTTATACTTATCGACAAATAACCCACTCGAATACTCTAGTAATTCTTTTTATGATATTTCCCACATTATCTTCTTCTATACTTTTATCCATAACAATTGCTGAAAAGAAAACAACAGATATTCCTGTATTAAATGGAGCAACTGCTAAAAATTACATCAGCAATTATTTTACCATCCTTCAATTTTTATTATATTAAACTCTTCTCCATTAAACTGTCTCGCTCTTAAATTTGGCAAACTATAATTATCCGGATAGGTTATATCAATTAAATTAAATTTATTATTTCCATTTTCAAGTATAAACTTAGATACTTCTCTATACTCTTTTTTTCCCCCACCAACATACACCCATTTTCAGACAACTGTTCTTGTTCAATAATTTCTATAATTCCAAGAGCTTCAAGCTGATATATCAAATCTTGATAGTCACTACGTAACTCCACCTCTTCAACACCATCAAATTTTTAATTGTTTCAAAAAAATCTTCAAAAATCAACTGTACCATCCTGTTGTATTAACAATCTAGCAGTTGTATTCAAATAGATTAATTGGCTCGTAGATAATATCATCAATGACAATGTCCCGTCTTGTTCATCTCTTATTTTAAAAATCATTTTTTTATTAATCCTAAATTTCATAAATAAGTCATCCTCCTGTACTATCTGTACAAAGTTTATGGTTTGATACCATCAACAATATCAAATACTATCTTTTCTCCAGAATATGGTGCTGGCTCAAAATCTTCTAAATCATATATACATTGAATTTTATCTATATATTTAACAACTTCTTTGTTTTTTTCCAAATTAAATCATAACCATTATCCCAATAAGTTTTTAAGGTGTATTTCCTACAATTTCCTACTACTATTGGTAAGTATGTTGTAACCGTAATATCTCCATTCGATTTAACTTCCATACAATAGGTTTGTAACCCATATTCCGCATTAAATGGCATTCTCCTCATATGGTCTAACGGATCACCCCACTCAACATTCATTATATTTGCATACTCTCTCTTTTTAGATTTCACTTTTTCAATAAGATAAAAATACTCTATATTATTTAACAATAAATTTCTTCCTATACTTCTACCTCTTCCTGATGGTAAGAAAGGCATCATTCTTACATCGTTAATCTCTAACTCGTAACATAAATCTATGTATTCATCAATAGTTTTATAATTTAATTTATTAGGCACCAGTGATACTGCTAGTCTATTAATTCCACATTTTTTAACGTTTTTAATTGCATTAACAGCTCTATCAAAAGATCCTTTAACACCACGAAATGTATCATGTTGATAGCAATCTTTCCCGTCTAAACTAATTTGTATATGAGAAACGCCAGAATCCACTAATCTTTTAGCGGTTTCAAAGTCCATTTTATACCCATTAGATACCATACTTATTTTAGTTACATTCCCTCTTAACGTATCTATTATATCAAAAATGTTTTCTCGACACAGAGTTTCTCCCCCACATAGGCAGACATTATGTGGGTGGAGTTCTGCAATTTGATTGGCAACATCTATTATCTCTTTATCACTTAACTCATCCGATACACTACTCCCACTATTATTGAAGCAATGCACACATTTTAAATTACATTTTTGTGTAATATCTAACGATATCATTATCGGTCCTGTAAGTTTGCTAAGCATAGAATATTCACTTTTAAAATAATTATCAAATGCTAACTCCATCAAACTTCCTCCCCTCTAAAATTATTTATGATAACTCCAGTTAGCTCCTATATTATAATTTGCAGCACTATTAACATTAGCTACAAGTAGTACATTAGCAGTACTATACGCATTAGCAACTAATATTGCATTTGCTGCGACACCAACATTTGGAGCTAGTGCTACTACAGTAGGAACAACCAACACACCTCTAGGTTTAACCCCATCTCTTTGAATACTTGGTTTTTCATAATTAGCTTTTACCGACATGTTAAATACCTCCCAATATAATTATAACTCAACAATCAATTATACTGTCTGCCATTTCATATAATTGCTTGTTATGTGTTATTAAGATAACCTTCTTCTCATATTTCAACATATTTAAACTACGCATAAGCAGATTTATAGATTCTACACTCATATCTGAACTAGGTTCGTCAAGAATTAGTATCTCATTTTTACCCATTATAGTCTTTATATAGACGACAAATTGTCTTTCTCCATCAGACATTTCTAAAAATATTTTTTTGTGCCATATATCTTTTTAAAACAAATAAGTTTATCAAAACAAAACTTATTCATAATATGTTCCACAAATTCAAAAATTTAGATTTAAATAACCCTCAACACTGGTATTAGGTAGCCTCTCATTTTGTAACATAATATCAACTTTTCTTCTAAGTGCATAAATATCTATACTATTTATGTTTTTTTATCATTTATTTTAACTGTATCCTCACTATACAATAAACCTATTATTTTATATATAAGTGTTGTTTTTCCCGGAACCATTCGCTCCTCTTACTACATATATTCCATTTCTATCTATATCTATATACTTCCCTCTAAGTTTTTATCTGAATTTTATCGATTTTATCAATACTAACTGTTCCATTTTCTTCTTGTTCAATCAGCAACAGTTGGTTCATCCTATCAACAGAAACTTTATATTCTTGATATTCTTTTCCCCATTGAAAAAAATACTTAATTATTGCTATTGTACTAGAAAAGAAAATACTCATTATGCTAAATTCCCCAATAGAAAGATTTCCATCTATAACCTGAAACCCACCATACAGAAAAAAATTATTGCTTGAAAAAAATTAAACTAACAAGAGAATCCAAAGACATAAATAATGCCGATACTTTTTGTATATTTAAATAAGCTATCGAAAAAAACTGTCTATAGCTTTCTACCAGTTTTATAGATATATTTTCGTATAACGAATGAGCTCTTATTTCTCTACTTAGCTCATAATTTTCATTCATTGAATTAAAAAAATATTCTGCTCTTCTTTGTATCTTTTTCCATACACATACAAGCTCTTAAAAACAATCTCGTATACTATTGAATAAACAAAAAAATACATAACAGTATTATATACAAAACTGTTATTTTCATAGTTACAATTATTATAAATATCAACAACAACTGCAAACCATTGACAATGGCTAATAAAATATTATCAAAGAAAAAAACCGCCTACTACAGCTGAATCGCTGTTAACCCTTTGGTTTAAATATACGGATTATACTCTTCAAATTTTTCTAATTGGTATTTTTTTGTATATAATCTATCACATACTTATTTAATTTAAACGATACATTATTTTTTTGCTTTTTACACTGGCGATTTCATATAGATACGCTAATACAGTCCCCAAAGTTCCTATTATAATTATTAGCCCCGAATATTTGATAATACCGTTTTTCTTTATTCCACTTATTAATAAATTCAAAAAAATTACCGCTTAATATAGGTATCAGTGAATTTACGCACACAGATATAAGTTGTATTAATACCAATAGAACTATTGCCATTTTTTTGTTTTTTAATTCAATTTTTAATACCTTTAATATATCCACTATAATATCACCTACCGAATATTACTACATTACATTTGGTTAAGAAAAGTTTACCATAATATTTCTTATTTTTCAATAATTCACATTAACCACTTCTAACTTTTTTGTCGGCTACACCTGATATAGTTCCTGTCCCTGAATCTCACAGTGACGTTTCGTTCTACTTAGCAGGCTCTTTTCTGATACTCAAAAAGTCATCGCCTACTTCCCCATAGATACATATCCTTACAGACCGCTCATTCAATTGTCAAAGAACAATTTCTTTATGTCTGTATGATATTGTATTCTTGCCCTATATCCTTAGTTTTGGAATCGAGATACTTTTTTCAAATTTCACGATTGTGAACTCAATATAATATAATATTTATTAAGAATATTTTTATATCAAAGAAATTATTTTTTTTATAAAGTGTAAAATAACCTTACTTATAGAAATTCTATTATTAGAGATATCCCTATATCCGGTAAACATACTATCCTACATTATAGAAAACGTCGTTATCGTTGTTCTTGCTGTAATAAACGTTTTTATGAGGATTTCCCTTTCTCCGGGAAGTATTTTCGCACCACTCTTAGACTTGCTTTTTATTCCCTTGCTATGCTTTGTGAAACTCTTAGTATTAGCTTCACTGCAAGATTATTAAAAATATCTCCATCTTTTATTTTTAGAAGAATGAAAGATATAGACCATTCTAAGCCTAAATCTCTTCCTGAAGTGCTATCTATTGATGAATTTAAAGGTAATTGTGGTGGACAGAAATTCCAAGCTATACTTACTGATATTAAAAAACATAAGCTTGTAGATATTCTTCCTTCAAGGTCTAGTGCTTGTCTTATAGACTATTTAAAAAACTTTAAAGACAGGCACATAGTTATTGATAGATTTCATGTTGTTAGATATATTACGTGGGCTTTAGAAAATGTACGAAAAAGGGAAAGTAAGAAAATGCATCCTTCTAGAAGGAAATATTTTAAAAGAAGCCGAAAATTACTGCTGGCACATAGAAATAAATTATCTAATGATAATCTTGATGCTGTAGATGTAATGATTAGTTTTTTTCTTCTGACCTAGCTACTGCCTACTATTTAAAAGAACTTTTTTTATAATTTTATGGCGTCTAAAAGTAAAAATGAAGCTATACCTAAGTTAAAAAAGTTTTTACTATCTGCAAGTGTTAGTGGACTTGCTGAGTTTAATGCAAGCCTTACTATGCTTGCTAACTGGAGAACATATATATTAAATTCATTCGATTGTCCTTATAGTAATGGCTTTACTGAAGGAACCAATAATAAGATTAAAAGTCATAAAAAAAGAAATGCTTACGGTTATAGAAACTTTAAGAACTTTAGAAACCGTATTTTTCTTCTCTGTTAAAAAAAGTGAGTATAAGACCAAGTCTTATACTCACAAAAAAATAATTACCCCAACCCTTGACAAAGAGCCTTATTTATTACTTAAATATTCATGTATACCTTTTGCACCGGCTTTTCCGGCTTCCATAGCCAAGATAACTGTAGCCGCACCGGTAACAGCATCACCACCGGCAAAAACTCCCTCTCTAGAAGTTTGACCTGTAGTTTCTTCTGCAACTATACATCTTCTCTTATTTATATCAAGTCCCTTAGTTGTATTAGAAATAAGTGGGTTTGGAGAAGTACCTAAAGACATAATAACTGTATTACAATCTATTACATACTCACTACCGGCAACAGGAACAGGTCTTCTTCTGCCTGACTCATCTGCCTCACCAAGTTCCATCTTTACAACTCTAATTCCTTTAACCCAACCATCAGCATCTGCAATAATCTCTGTAGGATTAGTAAGTACATCAAAGATAATACCTTCTTCTTTAGCATGATGAACTTCTTCAGCTCTTGCAGGAAGTTCTTGCTCAGATCTTCTATAAATAACATGTACTTCTGAACCGAGTCTAAGTGCAGTTCTGGCAGCATCCATAGCAACATTACCACCACCAACAACACAAACTATACCACCTTTTGTTATAGGTGTATCATAATCATCTCTATATGCTTTCATAAGATTTGATCTTGTTAAGAACTCATTTGCTGAAAATACACCATTAGCTTGCTCTCCCGGTATACCCATAAATTGTGGTAATCCGGCACCGCTACCTATGAATACAGCACTAAATCCTTCATCATCTAAAAGTTCATCTATAGTTACTGATTTACCTACGATAACGTCAGTTTCTATTCTAACACCTAATTTTTTAACATTTTCTATTTCAGGAATAACTACTTCCTCTTTTGGTAATCTGAACTCAGGTATACCATACATTAAAACTCCACCCGGCTCATGAAGTGCTTCAAAGATAGTAACATCATAACCAAGTTTAGCCAAATCTCCTGCACAAGTAAGACCTGCAGGACCTGCACCTATAACTGCAACAGCTTTGTTTTGTTTTTCTGCAGTTACCTTTGGAGCTATACCGTTTTCTCTCGCATAATCGGCAACAAATCTTTCCAATTTACCTATAGAAACCGCTTCTCCTTTTATACCACGTATACAAACACCTTCACATTGTGTTTCTTGTGGACATACACGACCACAAACTGCAGGTAATGCAGATGACTCTGCTATAATTTCAGAAGCTTTCTCCATATCTCCTGCTATAATTTGTTGAATGAAAGCAGGTATATTTATTGAAACAGGACAACCTTTAATACATTTTGCATTTTTACAATTAAGGCAACGTGTAGCTTCTTCCTTTGCCTCTTCCATAGTATATCCTAAGCAAACCTCCTCAAAGTTTTTCGCTCTAACTAAAGGTTCTTGCTCACTTATCGGTACTTTTTTCCATACATCCATTAGTCATTACCTCCACAAACTCCGCAGCCACCATGATGAGTGTCTCCTTCTATAGCTTTAAGCATTTTTCTACCTTCTGCAGTTTTATATGTTTGTTGACGCTTCATAGCCTCATCAAAATTTACTAAATGTCCATCAAACTCAGGTCCGTCAACACAAGCAAATTTAACCTCATCTCCTACTGTAAGTCTACAAGCACCACACATACCTGTACCGTCAACCATTATAGGGTTCATACTTGCAATAGTCTTAATATTTAAATCTTTTGTTACAAGACAAGCAAATTTCATCATTATCATAGGTCCTATAACTACACAAAGATCATATTGTCTACCTTGATTTAATACTAAATCCTTAATAGCGTCTGTAACAAGGCCTTTATGCTCATAAGAGCCATCATCAGTAGTTATATATAAATCTCCTGCTACCGCTCTCATCTCATCTTCAAGTATTAATAAATCTTTTGTTTTAGCACCAGCTATTACGTCAGCCTTTACTCCTTGTTCATGTAACCATTTAACTTGTGGATAAACAGGAGCGGCACCCAAACCACCTGCTACAAAAAGGATTCTCTTATTTTGTAATTCTTCTTTACTCTCATGAATAAGTTCACTTGGATTTCCTAGTGGTCCAACGAAGTCCATAAAGAACTCGCCCTCGTTAAATTCTGCCATAGCTAGAGTACCGGCACCTATAGTTTGAACAACTATAGTAACCCAACCTTCTTCTCTATTATAATCGCAAATAGTTAGAGGTATACGCTCACCTTTTTTTCTGAAACCTTTACTATTACAAACTCGCCCGGATAACATTTTTTTTGCTACCCTTTCAGCTTGTACATTAAATAAATAAATATTCTCTGCCAATTTTTTTCTTTTTTTGACAATTTTAAACATAGGTTTTTCCCCCTTACATAGTTTAAAAAAATAAATATTAAGACTAAGCATAGTATCTTAATATTTTTGTAGTTACTAATTTCTATATTTCATCAAGCTATATTCTAACATATTTTTGGTATTTTTTTCAACAACTACGACAAAAAAATTTATCATTTATTTTATATACTATTTCCTAGTATTTTGGTAGAGTTTGAAATTATATGATAAATTAAAATAAGTTTCTTCTTCTGTTTCAAGGATAAGTTTCCAGTCTTTATGCTTATCAAGATTTTCTATAAATTCATCTGCTTCATACAAAAAGTCTACAAAAGTTATATGTGCTTGCTTACAATATGGTAAAAAAATAACTCATATATACTTTTTTTCCGCCTAATACAAATATATCTTCTTTTTTTAATATTATTAGAAGAAAAAAATAAGCTAAACATTCCTCAAAAATTGCTAACTATCACAACATTTTTTTAGGCTTAAAATTCTCATTTTTTTGAAAAATACTATATTGATTCTACCATATAAAGCTTGACCACCATTCAACTTTTCAAATGTTTTTTTCTGCCCATTACTATGACTTTTCCCATAGTTTCTTCTCTAAGTAACTTTTTTTCGTTAGGAATAGAAACAAGGGAGTTTCCTCCCTTGCCTATGCCCCAGCTTTTATCAACTGTTGCTATAATATTCATTTATACCTCCAAAGTCTATAAGTACCATTTACCATTTTTTTCTTCAATTCCTGATACTTTTCATAAGCTCTTTTGTAACATCATTTTTTTCATTTGCAAATTTTAACAAATGATAAGCCTCATGATACTTATAATATCCTGAGTCTATAAAATATTCTTCTTTTTGTGGCTTTGAGTAGTAACTATCGGACATCATCAGATACCAATGTACATCTTTTTCTACTATATCAGTATGTGTACTAAAGGTATATTGACTCTTACCTATATAATTAACTATCTTAGCAGATACACCAGACTCTTCTTTTACTTCACGAAGAGCAGTTATCTCATGAGTTTCACCCTCTTCCACTGTTCCCTTTAGGTAAAACCCAACCTTCATATCTGTTTCTATAATTCTTATACAGAAGTAAAACCTTGCCTCTAAATATAACCACACCGCCACAGCTTGTCGCCTCTATCATTTTAACCTCCGGTGCGTAAATAAACTAGCATTAAGTATAATATATATACACTCGGTTTGCAAGTTATTCAATACCTCTTTTAAAATGTCCTCTAGTGAACTTTTCCACCGGTTCTTCGCACTCTTCCTCATTTATAAAATAATTTATATATACTTTTAATATTTTCTTAATCTCTTTTTCGTTCTCTGTAGTAAACATTAATCTCAAGGCCTTTGCGTCAAGTCTTTTAATAGATTCACCTATACCTATAACCGAAAGAGCTAGAGAATTTAATATAGTATTATAACAAAATTTACATCTGTTTTTTACCGGCATATCCTTTCCCATTCTATCTTTAAGATATAATAGACTGGATTTTTTTATCACAAGATAATATTTTTTTCTAAGACAGCCTGCAGTTACCATCATAGGGTAAACGACCATATACTATAAGTTCCTTATCTTTTTGTATACAATTTAGATAATTCTGATAAATTAAGTTCTACAGGCAGAGTTTGCCTATCTGCACCTAAATCCTCTAGTAAAGCTTGAGAAATCGAATTCATACCATAAATAGTATAATCAAAGATATAATTAAATTTCTTCTCTTCAAAAACTATTATTCAAATATCCTAACTCTTCTATATTCCTAAGTATAAAAAGCATCAAAATCGGCATTTTTTTAAATTCTCTTTATTAGCTTCAAAAATATTTTCTTGCATGAGTTCTAAATATGTGGGGCATATATAGATTAACTCTCATACCCTTATTTTTTTATACTCTCATTCACCTCTTTCCATATACTCGGATCTAAGGTATCAGCTTGATAAGAGATTTCTATATCATAGTTTTTTTATTTTTTTAGGTTTTCGATCTCCTTACTCAAAAAGTTTATACAAGTGTAAATTTGCTCTTTTTCATCGCAAAGTATATTTAAAGTCTTTTTAGAATCCGATTTTTTTATCTACAAATATATCACTGTAAGTTTCTATATCTTCAAAAGCTTCTTTTTAACTATTTCAAGTTTTTTTATAGAGCCTATATCTACTAAAGTTTTTATCAGTAACTTCTTTCCGTCTATACTTATCTAAAAATCTTCTTATCAACTTCTTCTAAAAACCAATCTTCTAAGCTCATTTTAAAAAGCTTTTACAGGTATAAAAAGTCCGTCTTCTAAATCTATATGAAGTTCTTTAAATTCATACAAAGTATTGCCTGTTTTTTTAATATTTGCTTTTTCAATATCTTCTTTTGTAGCCGCCCTATTATTCGCATAATCCAGATGTCCATATTCTAAGCCTACTTCTATATTTCCAAACCCAAAATCATCTATAGTAGTAACTTTTATTTTTTTATACTTCTGCCTGCCTTTAATGAAATTTTTTTGCTTTTTAAAGCTATCTTTCTAGTATTTTTCAACATACTTTTCACTTAGATACTTGTTAAACTCTTCATTTATTATTCTTTCTTTAGGGTTTCCCACTTAAAGCAATCATATCTCTTCCATTATGTTTTTCATAATATCCAAGTGTATGTCCACCACGGTCAAAAAGATCTAAAAGTAATCGTTTATCCCTATCATTTACTTTATAGCCATCTCTACCCGATTTATAATACATATCTACATACTTACGCCATATACTTACAACACCCGCAGTATAAATGGATGATTTCATCCTTCCCTCTATTTTCAGAGAATACACCCCTGATTCTATTATTTCAGGTAATATATCTAAAGAACATAGATCCTTACAACTAAGTAAACTCTTTTCATTTTTCTTATTAAGTTGTTTATCATTTTCATCATATAAATTATATTCCAGCCTACAAGTCTGAGCACAAGATCCCCTATTTCCGCTACGTCCACCTATTAGAGAGCTCATAAGACATTGTCCCGAATAAGAATAACATAAGGCCCCATGTACAAAACTTTCTATCTCTATACCTGTCTTGTCATATATTTCCTTTATTTCTTTAGAAGATAATTCCCTAGCCGGAACTATTCTGGTAACTCCATACTTCTTTAATATATCCACAGCCTCAAAAGCCTGCGTGCTCATTTGTGTACTTGCATGTTTCTCAACATTAGGAAATAATTCATGCAATAACTTTAACACACCCAAATCTTGAACAATTAAGGCATCTATTCCTGCCTTATAGTAAGGTAAAATATAATCATATAATTCTTCTATCTCTTTTTCTTTTAGAAGTATATTTACCGTCAAATATACCTTTACTCCAAAATGATGGGCATAATCTATTCCTGCTATTATTATATCTTCTCCACTTGAAACACTTTTTGCACTGGCTCTTGCTCCAAACTTAGCTCCGCCTATATATACGGCATCTGCCCCTGCATTAACTGCTGCAACTAAGGCTTCGTAAGAACCTGCTGGTGCGAGTATCTCTGTTCCTTTTTTCATATTCCCTCTATCCTAATACTTCTTTCGCTATTTCTACAGAAGCTCTTGCATCTTTAGCATAATAGTCTGCTCCCATCTCCATAGCATAATCCTCAGTAAGAACCGCGCCACCTACCCATACTTTACATTTAGGTTTTACTTCTCTTATAGCTTCTATAGTAGCTTTCATAGATGGTAAGGTAGTAGTCATAAGTGCAGAAAGACCTACCAAATCTAAATCTTCTTTTATAACTGTTTCTACAACTTTTTCTATAGGTACATCTCTACCTAAATCTATCATCTTATATCCGTAATTTTCCAAAATAACTTTAACGATATTTTTTTCCTATATCGTGTATATCACCTTTTACTGTAGCTACGGCTATCTTACCCTTACTTATATTTTCTCCACCACGACTTGCTATTCTTTCTTTTATCAAATCAAAGCCTGCTTGGGCCGCATTAGCAGAATTTATAAGTTGAGGCAGGAATAATATCTGTTTTTCATACTGATCTCCAACAAGATCTAAGGCAGGTATAAGTAGATTATTTATAACATCTATCTCCGACATACTTTCTAAATGTTTTGCCGTAAGCCTTGCTGTTTTTTCTTTTAGACCTTTTAAAATAGCACTTTCTATAGTTTCATCTTCTTCGGCGCTTGCACTACCTATAGGTTTTTCTTCACTTTTAGCCTTTACCTCAGCAAACTTTTCTATATATTTCGCACAATTTTCATCTTCTCCGGATAAGACTCTATACGAAATTACCGCATTCATAACCCCCTCTATATTGGGATTTATGATAGGAAAATCTAAACCGTTTTGCATAGCCTGTATCAAAAAATTTTCAGTTATATGACTTCTTGCAGGCAAACCGAAACTGATATTACTTACACCTAAAGTACATGAAAGTCCCAATTCTTCACTGACCATTCTAACTGCCTTTAAAGTTTCTTTTGCTTGATCTTGTTGGGCACTGACTGTAAGTGTAAGACAATCAATTATTACATCTTCTTTCTTCAAGCCATAAGAAAGAGCCTTATTCAAAATATACTTAGCATGCTCAAATCTTTCCAAAGCAGTTTGTGGTATTCCACCTTCATTTAATGCCAATCCAACTACTGCCGCACCATATTTTTTTGCTATTGGTAGTATTGCATCAAGTCTTTCGTCATCAGCATTAACTGAGTTTACTATAGCCTTTCCGTTACATACTCTAAGCCCCACCTCTATAGCTTTAGGATTACTTGAGTCTATTTGCAAAGGTAAACTTACTATACTCTGTACAGTTTTTACTACATCTATCATAAGAGATACTTCATCCGCCCCCGGCACACCTACATTTATATCAAGTACATCTGCTCCTGATTCTTCTTGCTCTAAAGCCATCGAACAAACATAATCCATATCTCTTTCCAACAAGGCTTGTGCAAATCTTTTTTTGCCCGTAGGATTTAATCTTTCTCCTACCACCTTTACTCCGCCATACTCTGTTATATGAGTAGCAGAACATATACCGTTTCTCTTCTTTTCTATATGTGATTTTTTTATTTTATCTCTATTCTTCTTTATATTTTTTATAAGACTTTCTATATACTCCGGCGTAGTTCCACAGCATCCCCCAAGATATTTAACTCCAAGTTCAAGATATTTTGCCATATCTATTCCAAAATCCTCAGCACTTAGGTCATACTCATTAGTTGCCGGATTTGGAAGTCCCGCATTAGGCTTTATTATAATAGGCAAACTTGTCCATTCTATCAATTCCTTTGTTAAATCAAATATTTCCTTCGGCCCTAGTGAACAGTTGAATCCTATAGCATCTATGCCAAGTCCCTCTAAAGTTATAGCCATAGAAGCTATTTTTGTACCTGTAAATGTTCTACCACTTTGCTCATAAGTCATAGTTACCCATACAGGCAAGTCGGTATTTTCTTTAGCGGCTAAAACAGCAGCTTTTACATCATACAAATCTGTAAATGTCTCTATAACTATTATATCTGCTCCTGCTTTAGCAGCACTTATCATTACTTCTTTATATACATCATAGGCTTCTTCAAAAGAAAGTGTTCCAAGTGGCTCAAGTAGCTCTCCTATCGGACCGACGTCTAAAGCAACACTTAGAGTTTTATTACTTAAGCTTTCTCCAAAAATATCTTTTTTATTTTCTGATTTTAGTTCATTAATAGCTTCTTTAGCTGTTTTAATGGCATAATTTATAGCTGTATCTGTATCTATACTACAGCCCTCAAGCTTCTTTCTATTCGCTCCAAAAGTGTTTGTATATATAATATCACTACCTGATATCAGATACTTCTTATGTATATCTTTTATTATCTCGGGATTTTCGTAGCCATATATCTCCGGATGCTCACCTGCCGGCATACCGGCTTCTTGTATCATAGTTCCCATTCCGCCATCTAATATAATAATCTTATCTACCACAACGAACACCTCTTCTTAAAAATCTACAAGCTTTTATATTATTACAACCTTTACAACCAAGTTTTTCTCTTTTTAATTCTTTATCCGATACTCCTATAATAGCTGTAACCGATTTCCTAGGTATCATAATACCCGAATCACTCACATTTATACCTATTTTCCTACTCGTATCAAGTAAGATAGAAAACTTCTTTTGTACTGATATAGGTAAATCACCATAACCTGGAGAAAATCTAAACGTAAAAAATTTATCCCCATTTTCCAACCTTAATTTACTATCAATAGTATCACAAACTGCTTCCATTAAAGTACTTGCACAACTATCCATTATAACTGAATCACTCACATTCTTAACACTTGCTATCCTTATAGCTTTTTCTACATCTGCACCTAAAGTCGCTGCAAATAATATTAACTTACTGCAACCCTCTATATGCTTTTTTATATCATTGCCCGTTAAAAACTCAAGTTCCTTCGGTAATTCTCCCTCTACCGAAAGATTATATTCTTTAGTAATAAATTTAGGCTTAGCAGCCTTATTTATTCTTTCTATACATATATCTATTTGTTTTTTTAAATTATCATCCATTTCCTGACCATGATACTCAAGATACCTAAGTATCTCAGGTGTATCACTTTCACATAATTGCACAGCTATATCTAACATAATTTTTCCTCTTTTATAATATTATACGCCTAAAGTATTATACTATATGATTTTTACTTATTCTTCAATAATTTTACTTCATTTAAGAAATAATTTAGATGGTATATTATCTGTAAATAAAAACTTGTCGTATCAACTACTAATACGACAAGTTTCATCTACTATATTTTTTTACTTAAATTTCTCATTGAATTTATAACAGCTATAATTGTAACCCCTACATCAGCAAACACTGCAGCCCACATTCCGCTTATACCGAATGCTGTAAGTATAAGAACCAAAACTTTGATACCTATAGCAAATACTATATTTTGATTTGCTATAGATATAGTTCTCTTAGCCAGGGCTATTATCTTATTTAAACCACTAGGTTCATCACTCATTATAACTATATCGGCCGCTTCTATAGCAGCATCAGAACCAAGTCCACCCATAGCTACACCTACATCAGCTCTCGCAAGAACAGGTGCATCATTAATACCATCACCAACAAATACCAACTTAGCACTCTTATCCTTTTCTTCTAAAAGATTTTCTACCTTTTCTACCTTATCTCCTGGAAGTAATTCATAAGCACACTCATCTATTCCTAAATTTCCTGCCACCTCTAAAGCTGTCTCTTTATTATCACCTGTAAGCATCACTGTCTTTTTAATTCCTAAGCTCTTTAGACCTGATATAGCGATAGCAGCATCTTCTTTTACCTTATCTGCAATAATAAATCTCGCAAGCAATTTACCTTCTCTAGCCAAGTAAACCACTGTTCCCGTAATATTATCTTTTACAAAATCTATATTATATTTTTGCATAAGTTTATCATTGCCTAGTAAAACTGTCTTTTCATCAATACTTATACTAATGCCATGACCACTTATATCAAGTAAATCCTTTACCCTATCTTCTTCAAAAATATACTCCTTATTCCTTTCAAAAAAAGCATTTTTCAGAGAAATGGCTATCGGATGTGAGGAATATATTTCTGCATAAGCCGCCAGTTTCAAGGCTTCTTCTTCACTAACTCCATAACAATCTATTTTTGTAAGTTCAAAAACACCCTTTGTCAAAGTCCCTGTCTTATCAAAAACCACATATTCCGTATTTGCCAAAGCTTCTAAATAATTACTTCCTTTTACTAAAATTCCCATACCTGAAGCGGCACCTATACCTGCAAAAAATGAAAGCGGTACAGAAACCACTAAAGCACAAGGACAAGAAACTACCAGAAAAGACAAAAGCTCTATACGCCCATATATGAAAGCTTGAAAAACCTATAAAAAACGGCGGTATTATAGCAATGAGGATAGCCAATATAACAACTATAGGTGAATATATTCTTGAAAACTTAGTTATAAATGCCTCTGATTTTGACTTTTTGGCACTGGCATTTTCTACCATATCTATTATCTTACTGGCTGTAGAATCATAAAACTCTTTTTCTACTCTTAAACTTACTATAGAATTGGTATTTATAAAGCCGCTAAGGACTCTATCACCCACTTTTGCTTTTCTTGGCACTGATTCACCTGTGAGAGCTGAAGTGTCAAATAAAGCTGTTCCTTCTACTACTATAGAGTCAAGAGGTACTTTTTCTCCCGGTTTTACTTTAATTAAGCTATCAACTTCTACATCATAAGGATCAACTACCTCTATACTTCCATCTTCCTTTACAAGATTTGCATAGTCAGGTCTTATATCCATCAAATCACTTATAGATTTTCTGGATTTTTCAACTGCTAAGCCTTGAAACAACTCACCAATCTCATAAAAAAGCATTACTACCACTGCTTCTGCATAATCTCCTAATAAGAAAGCTCCTATTGTTGCTACACTCATCAAGAAATTTTCATCAAAAAAATCCTTATTCCTTATATTTTTCACTGCTCTAAGTACAGTATCTTTTACCACTACAATATATGAAATAACTAAAAATATATCTGCTACATAATTCATATACTTGATAGGAAGTCTATTTAATATCATTCCCACAATAAATACTATAGCCGATAGTATTATTTTTATTTAATCTTTTCTTCTGCTTCTTATTCATTTATAGTCCTCTTCTAAGCTCTGCTCAACTCACAATCCGGTTCTTCTTTAGCTATAAGAGCTAAAACTCTCTCTCAATCTCTTTTTATATTATCACCCTCAAAACTGAGTTTTTGGGTTATAAAATTAACGCTTGCAGTTTTTACACCATCTAAAAGCTTTTAATCTTTTTCCTCTAATTTACCTGCACAGCAAGCACAATCAATTCCTTCAAATTTATAAACTCTCTTCATTTTCTTTTTGCATATATAATAAATATGCTCTCCTTTCTTATTTTTATGTAACTTAGTTTTTTTATCATTTATATGAGCTAAATGTTCTATAGCTGTCTCAAAAAATCACCTTTACATGATTATCATTTAAAGAATAATATACCGTCTTTCCTTCTTTTTCTAAATTTTACCAAACCTTCATTTCTAAGTTTAGCCAGTTGATGTGATATAGCCGACTTTGTCATATTTAAAATATTACATATATCGCATACACATAATTCATGCTTATCTAAAAGCAAATAAAATTCTTGTTCTTGTGGGATCTCCTATAACTTTAAATAAGTTGGAAATACTATCTATATTTTTTTCTCTCCCCATTGCAATCTTAGTATCACTTACTAAATCTTCGTGTACTATATTGCAATCACAAATAAATTCTGCTTCCTTCATATCCACTCCTTTCAATTGAATATTTAATCAACTATTTATCTGTATTATAGTTGAATGTCTACTCAATTGTCAAGTTTTTTTGTAAACTTTTTTTTACAAGTATCATATTTTGCTCATATCCTACTACTTTCTAAAAAAACTAATACAATCAATAATAATATTATTTATATACTCAATTAAAAAAATAATTATTAAATTTTAGGATGGAAATATAACAGATTTCTAGTTTTATAACAACTTTCTTACAATGTCCTTACTATATCACAAAGCTACTTAACAAATAAAAATTTCTATGTTATACTTATACTTGCAAAAGAAAAGGAGGAGATTTTATATGAAAAAGTTCATAAGTAGCTTGTTCTTAATAGCTTCCCTTTCTATGATATCTGTTATGTCTGCTTTCGCTCTTCCGGAAGCTAAGAACTTAGACAGTTCTTATTCATGGAAAAAAGTTGATGATGAGTGGACAGTAGTCAATAAAAATGGTAATTCAATCTCAGGCTGGATTAGCTACGATGGTGATACCTACTACCTAGATAAAAATGGAGTCATGAAAACGGGTTGGGCTAAAGTTAATAGCTCTTGGTATTATCTAAATGAAGAAAATGGCAAACTAGTTACTGACAAATGGATAGATAACTATTATGTTAATTCTGATGGAGAAAAAACTAAGACAAGATAACTTTGACAGATAAGCATCTATTATACTTGAAGCTATAGTCACAAATCTACTCTTTACGGAGATTTTTTTAACTATAGCTTCTTTTTCTTATCTGGTAATAGCTAAAGAAAATATATTTATTAATACATATATATTCGTAGCATAAACCAAAAAAATATTAATTCATTTCGTATATTCTTAGCTAAATTTATTGGAAAAATTCCTAAATCCTAAGAATATAAGTAAAAGTATTGGGATAAAATATCTACCTTGCACACCCAAAAATAATTCTGCTACTCATAGGTGTAATGGCTACTAACATAGATAACATAAGCAAAAATGATATAGCAAGAAATATAAATATACAATATATTTTTTTCTTACCGGAGATTTTTTTCTTCTCTATTATTATAATAATTTAAACTGGAAAGTAGTAGGCTTATACTTATAAATATAGTAAATATATAAGGTACTCCTATAGCAGTAATTATATCAAAATTATTATTTCCTATAAAAAGCCCCTATCATACTGGTATGGTAAAAATTCCAGTCTATTAAGAATTGTTAAGTAATATAATGAAATTAATTCTCTAGGCCTTGTAAGTAAATACTTTAGTGTATATCTTGCCACTTCTTCACTTTCTAAAATATTTGTACTTCCACTAGTTTCATTTATATAAGAACTTAAAATTTTAGTATTTACTATAGCAAAGGAAACTATAGCCGACAAGATAATACAAATAAGCGCTATCATATAGAACTTATTATTTTTTTGAACTTCTTTCTTGGTAATATAAATATAAGACCTATAATAGGAAAAATATACTATCTTACAAGGAGTAAATAAAGCAACTAATACACATAAAATAAGTATATCTCGCTCTTTTATCTTTTCTTTTTGATATGTAAGTTTTTAAAAACATAGGCTATAAAAAAAAAAATTAAAGCTATCAACATTGCATCATATGAAAAAAAGAACTTGCTAAATTTAAGCTCATTGGAAATAAAAGCTATCAAATACATAACTTCTTTTTAAAAAAATGGCATTATAGCTATGGCAAGCCCTACTATAATAGAAAAAAACAACAAATTAAAAAGTCTTCCCAGAAAAAGTAAGCCTATAGTATCCAAATCAAGTATTCTTGCTATACTTATACCTATAGCACTTGGCATATATACAAGAGGTGTTGTATTCACAGGTATATAGGAACTCCTAGCTAAAAGTATTTTTTTATAAATATCCAAATTATTATCTATTCCACTTCTATAAATTCTATCATAAAGTGAAAAAAATCAACATTAAGATATAGACTGGTAAGCGTACTATTATTGCTTTTTTTCTATATAATCCACATTTTGCTCTTTTTTTATTTATTATTTCTGCATTTCCATCAAGATTTTCCATAGAAAAAAATCCTTAGCTCTTATTAGTACATACCCCTCTTCATTTGTTACTTCCTTTGCCAAAAAGTTTATTAGATAATTTATACGCACTTATATAATGGCTAGGTTCATCAGGAGCTGATAAAGGGTGGCAAATATATTGTATATAAAAATACCTAGAATAAAGATAGAAAGAGCTGCTATCAGTCCTAAATTAAACTTTCTTTTTAATTCTAAACAATAAAAAAAGTACAATAGAAAGAGACTTGCCGGGTCCTAGAAGGACTAACAAGCCATATAAAAATATAAAAAAATTTAGTGTTCGTATTTAAACTTATTTGTTTTACTATACTATAATTCCATACTACTACAAGTAATAGCCCTAAAAAAGGTAGACAAAAAAAGTTTATTATTTTTTTATTATTCTCATATCCTATCTATTTATTCCAAACTCCGTTTGCATCTACATAAAAAGTATCTATTCTAGTATTTGTTGCAAGGTGTCCTTGATTTGGATAAAAATAATACCAGCGTCCGTCTATATTATTCCAACCTGTCAGCATAACTCCATTATTTCCAAGATAATATTTCTTTCCATCAGCACTCACAAGCCAAGTATTCATAATAACTGCACCTGCATTATCTCCTGTAGGATTTAGATAATACCAAATATCTTTATCTTTAAACCAACCTGTTTTCATATCTCCATCAGGTATATTCAGGAAATAATAACTACCATTTCTTTGTTGCCAACCTGTAAGCATTCTACCTATATTATCAAAAAGATACCATTTATTATTTATAAATTCCCAACCGTTAGTCTTAACGCTACCATTTGGATACTTATAATACCAAGCATTATTTTCTTTTATCCAACCTACTTTATTATTGTTTATTCCTGTAACGATACTAGGCATATTTTGTCCCGGTCCCATAGTATTATAATCTGTATTATCAAATCTACCACGACCATCTGAAACTTCATCTGCATCTATATATAAATCATCTGATGATATATATTCCGAGTTACTTCCATACTTCTTTTGTTCAGAAGTATAAGCTACTGTTCTAACTTTGAAAGTATATCTTCCTTTATTTGTCATATATGGATATAAGTTTATTGTATTCCCCTTATAATCTCTTATAGACGTAACTTCTGTATCTCCTTTTTTTTAGAACTATATCATAATAACCTGTACTATTATTAGGAGCATCCCATGTTGCCATACCCAAACGATTACCCCAAGAAGCATTATCCGGAGTTTCTAATCTTCCTTTTAAACCCTTTAGTTTAATAGTAAGTATCAAATCCCCATCTCTCTTGTTACTAGATACATATTCTCCACCTGTAATACTCACATTGGATTTATTATAGTTTGAATTAAACTTATATTCGTCATTATCTGTAGTTAAAGGACTTAAACTTATTTTTATTTTAACTTCATCCCCTATTTTCAAGGCTCTATTATTTGTTTTTACCAGACTTGCATTACTTATTATATACTTGGTGTCATTATTTGTATAAACGTTTATACCTTTATCATTTGAATTACCTATATTTACATTTATATCATCTTGATAATCTCCTACAGAAATATCTTGATTGATATGTAAGCCTACATTTGAAATACTTCTGACTGCCGCATAAGTATTTTTTTTATAGGTGCTAATGTAGCTAATAAAGCAAGAGAAGCAAAAAGTAAGTATTTTTAATATTTTTTTCATGGTACTCCTTTTCAGCCTTTTTTTGTAGATTATTTTATATATTTTTTTGAATAATATTATTTATTCTTGTATATATTATATAATATTTATCTTATAAAAATAAAGTTACAAGTTTATAACAAGATGTAAGAATATAGTTAAAAAAATATAAAAAAATACTCCCTTGCTAAGCATCCTATAAATATAGTAAACATCTCACACTACTTTTTTTTAAGTGTATATTTTTTTAATTTTAACCTCTCCTCTTAATCTATCACTTGCTGATATTTTTAAACTTATTGGCATTAATCGGAGTATGTATTCTGGAACTTAAAACCTTTTTCTCCACCGTTTACAAAAAAACTTCTATACTAAATCTATCTACTAATATACTAAGCTCTAAGTCGGTAGTTTCTATATTTATCTTCCTTTCGTCGATAACATCTTTAGCAAGTCCTGAAAAAAACGTCTTGAAAAATTTTAAAGTTTTTTTATCAAAAATCTATTTTTTTATATAAGAATTATATATTTCGTTACTAGCCAAAAAAAGCTTAGTCTTTCCCTTTACTTGTACCATCAAAAATTAATATCAAATCTGGCTGTTCTAGAATTAAATTTCTCATCTTCAAATTCTTCATTAAAGGATAAATTAAAACATTTACTATAACTTTCATTATAATACTTTTTCTAAATACTCACTCGGCTTTTTGATATATTTTTACCTTCTTTTTAATTCCAATTCTCTTGGATATATCATTTGACCGCACCACATACTATCTTCCGGAACTATATTATTTGACCAGTCATGTAACCACGCTATAGATAATCTCTTTCCATCCTTTTTCCAGAGTTTGAGTTGCATAATAATCAAATCCATAATCTAAAGTAATTCCTTCGCCATCCGGTATGAACTTATAGTTATCTTTATCATAAGTACCCACAAAATATATTACTTGGTGTCCATTGAAATACTCTCTACCCTTTGCTTGCATTTCCATAGTTGAAACAATTAATACATACTTATCACCTAATTTAAAGAAATCCGGACATTCCCACATTTTTCCATATTTGCCTGAATTTTCATATAAAATACCCTTATACTCCCAAGCATATAAATTCTTGGACAAAAATAACACTACAGCACCTAGTCCATCCTTTTTCTTAACTACAGTTACTACATAATAAGTATCATCCTCTTTCCAAATCTTCGGATCTCTAAAATCCGAACTGACAAAATAAGGTGGTAACAAATTATTATCTATTACTGCCTTATTATCTATAGATTGGTACGATACACCATCACCTATTGCTATAGCTTGTTTTTCAACTACATTCCCTTTCCCTAATTCTTTCTTCTCTTCTTCATGTATTGTATAAACTAGTATCTGTTTATCATCTTCAACTAAACAAGAACCTGAAAAACATTGCCCCTTTATCTCATCATCAGGTGCCAGTGCAACCGGCATTCTATCCCATTTTACAAAATCATCAGTTTTTGCATGTCCCCAGTGCATAGGTCCCCATTTTATATCATAGGGATTATATTGATAGAATAAATGATACTCCCCCTTGTAAAAGCAAAAACCATTAGGATCATTAAGCCAACCTATATCAGGACTAAAATGATATAAAGGTCTATCCTCTTCTTTTATTTTATCTTTATTTTTTTTATTATAATATTTACAAGCTTTTATCTTTATTATTCATATATTTTACCTCTAATATTATTATAGAATATTCTACTTTTTTTCATCACTGCTTATTTTATATAAATCATCAAGTAACACTTTATCTAAGTCTTTTTTTATATGTTTAAACTATATTACTTTGATTTTTAATAAAAAAACAATTCCGAATATAATGTGTCTTTTTATGAAATCAATTCCTTATTTTTAAAAAAATAATTTTTATCATAGAAAGATAAAACGTCAACTTTTTACAATATACATATTTTTAAAAGCTCTTTTCTTTGCTTCAAACAAAAACTTGTTTTAGATACTTTTTTTCTGTTAAAAATCAACTGAATATATAAATAATCAAATTCTATAGTATATTATTAATATATTTTTATAAAAATACTTATTACTATATTACTCTTAAAAGTAACAGTATAGTTTAGCAAATAAATTTATGAGATATATATTTACGGAGAAAGAAATGACTACTACAAGCTTAGAATTTACAAGTCTAAAAGCTTTCCAAAGAATTAGACCAAGATTTAATTATGAAAAATTAAAAAAATCTATATACTAAGGCTTTTTCCGCCAGCTGAGCGAATGCCTTATGAATGGTTGGAAAAAAAGCTTCCCTTGATGGAAATGCCGATATTTTAGCTATACTCGATGGTAAAAAAACTTTATAGGGCTAATAATAAGTCTTATAAAAAGATAATACTATTTTATTAGACTACTTTTGCCATAGATGAATCTTTCAGAAATAAAGGATATGGATCTCTAGCCTTAAATTTATTAAAAAAATTTCTATCCTAAGCAAAGAATTATATTAGAAATAGAAATTACTAAACCTACAAAAGATATAATACAATTAGAGAATTTAAGCGAGACTGATTTAATTACCAGGATTAAACGTAAGAACTTTTTACTTAAATAATGGGCTAAAAGGAAACCGTATATATATCAGCCTAAATAATATCATTATGGAATTATTAAATTTCGGCGAAAGCTTAGATTTTTGAAGAATATATAGGAACTTATATACATAGCTTCGGTGAAAAAAAGTAAGAAAGCATATCTTTGAAGTTGATTATAAATTTTAATTATTCAATTATAAATATATGTGGATAGCAAGTATATATAAAGAGAGTGATAGTCCCGTTTAAAAGTGTACTTTTCCCCCAAAAAAAGTTAAATCAACGATCTAGGGCTATAGGACAAATACCTTGAAAGAAGTATCACAACAAAAAAAGCCACCTGATTGGGTGACTTCTTTAGGGAGATTATTATGAAAAAGAAAAGTTTAGAATTTTATTAAATAAAGTTAGTAGGTCTTTATTTAATGACTATATAATACTAGACCAGCCTTAAACTTTGCTTAAGAACAAACAAGTTTCGTTATTTTTCTTTGTTTATCCAAGTCATTCCTATATAACACCTCTTAGAGTTCTCTCAAGCTCTTGTACTGTCGTCCATTTTTATCAAAGTTTTCAGAACGCAGCCAGGTTTCCAAACGAGCTTTGATTTTTGTCCAGTCCTTATCAATCATAGACAACCAATCCGTATCCCTCGTACGCCCCTTATAAACCACTGCTTGACGGAAGGTTCCTTCGTAGACAAATCCCAAACGCTCCGCAGCTCGTCTTGATGGCATGTTAAGAGCATCGCATTTCCACTCATAGCGACGATAGTTAAGCTCCTCAAAGACATAGCAAGCCAAGAGATACTGGGCTTCTGTTCCTATCCGTGTCCCCCTGAGCTCTGGAGAAAAAGTGACAGCTCCCACTTCTATTACTCGGTTATTCTGGTCAATGCGCATGAGAGAAAAGGTTCCCAAAGCCTTACCAGTTGCCTTGTCTATGATTGCATAGTAAAAACGGTCCTTACGAGCCAACATCTGATTTAAAAGGGTAACCAGCTCCTCCATATCTGCCACTGGTTCCTGAAAAAGGTAGGTCCACATCTCCCGAGGAGTATCCGGACCATAAACAGCTAATAAATCCTCCGCATGCTTTTTCACCGAAAGAGCTTCTATCCGAGCATAACGCCCTTCTAAGAAATCAATAGAAGGCAATTCACCTGGTGTATAACCTTCCATTGACTCACCAATCATTTGACCATATTCATTTACTGGCATAGCATCCTCCTTATTCACTTATTGAATATAGTATAACATATCTCAATGAAAATTACACTTGGTTTTCTATTCAATAATGCAAACTCCTCTTATAAAAATCATCCATCCACTTTATGGAGGAATAATCAAATATGGGAACGAGTGAGGTAATGCCCCTTATGCTTCTCTCTATTTTTTACTATTTGTATTCAAATTTCTCTTGTTTTAGTGTTTGCTTTTGTAGACTGGACTACCAACCAGAACTGTGTTTTTATCTTAGTTGGGACTATTATAGTACGGTTCAGCACTATCTACAAATTCTTCAGATGTGTATCAAAAAAATTTATCGTAGCAAACCAAGAGTCTACACTTTCTTTCATTAATAAGCGCCAATCTTTTCGATAACGATGATTCGGTTGATAAGCAACCGTCAACATATGCCCTGTTTCATGGTATTTTTTAAACAAAATGGATTCCCCTTTATAATGTGAAATGATATCATCTATCGCGGATGATGCATTCCATATTTCATCAACATCGCTTCCTAGTAATAATAAAGGGGATGAAATTTTACTCACATCAATCTGAGCCCTACTATCTTCAGGAATATGTTTTCCAAAAAACTTGTTTAACAAATAATATCCTAACTGAAATTTTTGATAAGGAAGTTCCTTTTGTAAATATGTCCAAGAAGATGAATTAGAATTGAGTTTTCCCTTTATTCCCTCAAATATTACATTTGAGGGAGAATTGAGTACTAAACATTGCACATCATCCAAAAATACTTTGTCCAGCCAGAACAAGCTCTGCTCCTTTAGAGCGACCATATATTCCTATTTTTGTATTATCAACTTGAGGATGATGATATAGAAAATCTTTTGCTTCCTCCAGACATTCTACTGGAATTCGTTCTAAATTTTGGGGTAATCCCTCTAAACCAAAATAAGCTATTGCAAGACAAATATAGCCTCTAGAAGATAAAAGTTGGGCAATATTCTGAGCTTTTTCAATTCTTCCCTCACTACCGCTAACAATAATCACGGCTGGCGCCCTTCTTAACTTTTCATCATAAAATAATCGACCTTGAAAATGCTTGTCATAGATATCTTGATATCTTACTCCCAGATTCATATAACGCCTTACAAAACTTTGCTCCGCGACCACATCTTTCCCCAGCCTGATTTTAATTTCAACATCAAAACAATCTCGTAATGGAATTCTATCAAGAGAACTCGGTAATCTCCTTTTCCTATTCTTCAACGGTTTCGCATTAAAGAATAATCCCATTTCTGAAACTCCTTTATAAGATCCCGAAATAGATGCTGTCTGAGAGGTATCAATCATACCGTCCTGATCAGATAAAAAAATTGCGGTTGATTTCCATATAACATCATGATCTAAAAGCAAGGGAGCATTTATACAGTAATAATCAGACAGGTACATTTCTACACAATACATTGCCCTTGGTTCTAAAACCATTAATAGCAATATAAAAAAAGATTCATCCGCTAAATCTGTTTGTGAAATCAGTTCTATGTTTACAGTCATATCTTCTCCTTTTTGTTAATTTACTTAACAATTATATTTGAAATTTACCGTGACTTTTACCACGGTAATTCTTCCCACACCTTTTCAATATCATCCATCAATTTCACAACTGTTTTAAGTTCCACCTCGCTATAGTTGTTTAAAACTGAGAAGATTGATTTTTCAATATATGCTTGTTGCTCCTTATGGATTTTAAAAAAATTTCGATGCCTTTTTCAGATAATCTCAAATATTTATTTTTTTCCCATTATTCGGATCAAAAATCAAAAAAACAACTAAATTTTTTTGAATCAATCTCCTAACACTTTGAGTTATTGCACTTCTTGAAACTTCTAATAATTCAGATAATTTTACTAGATTTAAGGGCTGATTTTCCCCAATCACAACAATCAAATGTACCTCATTCAAAGTAATGGATTTGTCAACACCACTTTTATGTTGATTTTTAACTGGTCAAACGCTAAAATAAATCTATTGAAACGATTATTAAATGCAATAAATTCTTTTTTATCCATAATCTCTCTTTCCTTTGTTAATCATATTAACAAAAACAGAAACTTCCTGTCAAATAAAAAATTCTAAGCAGGCAGAGCCTGCTAACTCATGACAGAAAAACGAAGTTTAGCTTATAATGAAAGATGAACAATACCAATCCGTGATGTTTAATAGGGCTTTTTCTAGCCTGTATAAAAAACTGGATGAACAAGAGTCATGAGATAACTCGAATATGCCTTGAGCATGAAAAATAAAACTTACAATTAGCCTCTTGTTCTATTGTTCAAATAGTTAACAGGAGGTTTTTATAATGGAAGTCATGATTGAAACGTGTTGTGGTATTGATGTTCACCAAAAAAATCCATTGTTTGTTGTATAAGTCATTTAATTTTATGAACAGTTCGGATTTGTTTGGCCGCCCGAGAAATTTCAAAGAACAAAGTTCCTCTAGTATCTTCAAATCCCAATCGTCTTCCTGCGATTGAAAAATGCTTGACAAGGGAATCCCCCACAGATGATATCTACTTTCCCTCTAAGTTTTTTTTAAATTCGTCATCTGAAACATCTCGTATGTCATGAAATTCTATTTCTCCTTACGTTTGAAAAAAATGGACTTATAAGATTCTCTAGCAAATTTATCAATCTCACAAAATCCAATACACTCGTGTCCGACACTTTCCATTCCAAGCCGAAAGTCCACCGATACCTGAAAAATAAATCAATAAATTTCATTTCTTAATTACCCCTTTCTGATCGACTATCAATGTCCAAAAGTGTCATACCACCTGAAATTAAAATGAGCATAACTAATATCCACTCGATTGGCGACATTTTAACCACCTCCTTTTCTAACACGGTTATTCCAAACAGAATACAAGCCGTTAAACACAAATTCAGCAAGTACTTCCGCTCGTCGAACAAAGCGAACATTGTCAAGAGCATACTGATAGATTCTCTCAAAAATCAGTCATAGCAATTTCACTAGCTGTTTCAGGAAAAAAACCTTTCTCGTCTAAATTGATCTTGTACCAATCCCCCAAATATAATCTCGATCATATTTTGTGACCTTTTTCTGACTTTTTCTTTCTCAAAGATAGGATGAGTATCTCTATCCTCCTCATCCTCAGTAAATAAAGAATCAGTCTCTATATTTAGTCTCACTAACTTCAGTCTCACTAGGGGCTGAATATGAGACAGGGGGCCGTTTCATTTTCAACCTGCCCTAGTCTTTTTATTAACACTAGGCCTGTTTGAACTAGCTACTGGGGTAGAAGATAACTCTCTAAATAAATCTTATTAGCTAGTCTTCCCTTTCTCACTTGAAGACTGTTGAACTTCATCAATTAAGTCATATTCTTTAAGAGTTTTTTTGATGGACAGTAATTTTTGACTTCGAACAACCTAACAGCCTCATCAGTTTAGAATTAGAAAATACTAAGTAAACTGCCCCTTCTTCATCTATCCAACCACGACTGAGAGATAATTCTAAACGATCCTTTAGAATAGAATAAGCTACCTTTACTTCTAGTTTCATATCCATATATTTCTCATCCTCAAAAAAAGAGTTTTTAGGTAATTTATAATACCGTTCTGAAGTTTGGTATTGATTTGCGGTAATTCGTTTCATAGCGCTCCTCCAAGTTCCTTGAGTGTTAAATCTCCACTTGATTCCAATCGAATCAAGCCACTTTTTTCTAACTCAGCCATAAGAGATATGGCTTCAACAATATCAATTCCCATTTCACGTACTAAAAATGAAATGACAAATATAGCGTGATGATTGTAATTCTTTTGTCATTTTCCCTCCAGAAAATAAAAAAAGGAGAACAATATTCAACTGTTCTCCAAAAATAATTTTTATTAAAAAGAAAAAAACCCTGCCAAATTAATTTTTTTGGTAGGGTTTTTGGAGAAAACTAAATTAATTTATCAGTTTCTAAAAATGTGTTCACGATTCTAAAAAGGCTGATACTATAGTATTCCGAATTCTAATTTGTATATACCTCTTATTTAAAAAGTAACAAGTGTAATAGTTCCTTTATTAAAACACTAAGTAATACATATCTAATTTTTTTGTTTTACTACAAATCCTAATTTCAAGTATAAATTATAAGCTGCTATATTTGACATATCTACCTGCAAAAGTATATTCTCATATTTACTTTGTATCAATTCTTCTATCAATTTATTCATAGTGATAAAAAGCATAACCCTTATTCCTATAGACTTTTATTATCTCAAATCCATAAAAAAATATGCTCTTCCCATTAACTTGAAAAATAAAAATTTACCTATTTTTAATATTATTATATTTAATTACATACTCTCTGTATGTACCTAGTTCTTCTACACTTTCCAAGTAAATTCGAGCTTTATCTATATCTTTCTTACTGCAATACATATTTATTTCTTTATAAGATCTATCATATATTTTTAAGCTCCATAAAAAGCTTCAGATTTATCATATATAGCTTTTATTTTCTCTAAACTTTCCCTAGCTCCTATACATTCCTCATAAACACTAAAAATTTAATCTTATTTCCTCGTTTCTCATCTTAGTTTTAAGGAAATCTTTTACATAATTAAACAAGCCACTAAAAATATCTTTTTTTCTATATTCGGGTAAAGTAAAGGCTATACAGTCATATTCTAAATTATCATATTCATAAAGACATATAAATGATACTAAAAGCTCCTTTTTCAAAAGCTAAGAAATATTTTTGTTCCTTCTTCATTTATTGGACAAGATAAATCTATATCATCATTCTCATTAGATATTTCTACTATTAACTCTATTTTTTTATGTATACAGGTTCCAGATAATCAAAAAAACTCTTATTTCACTCATTATTCTCCTACCTACTGTCCATACTTAATTTTATTTATTATAATTCTAAATATATTCAAAGAATCTTTTTCATTCAATATCACAAAAAAACTCTAGAAAATCTTCTAGAGTTTTTAAGTGCCGCAAACCGGAATCGAACCGGTACGGGTATTTCTACCCACGGGATTTTAAGTCCCGGGCGTCTGCCAGTTCCGCCACTGCGGCAAAGCGACCCAAATCGGACTCGAACCGACGACCTCCGCCGTGACAGGGCGGCGCTCTAACCAACTGAGCCATTGGGCCATATTCAATTTAAACTCCCTGAGTAGGACTCGAACCTACGACACTGCGGTTAACAGCCGCATGCTCTACCGACTGAGCTATCAAGGAAAAATTGACTAAGTATAAAATACTTAGTCAGTGGAGCTCGGGGACTCGAACCCAGGACCGATCGGTTATGAGCCGATTGCTCTAACCAACTGAGCTAAAGCTCCAAACTTTGAGTAAAAACTCAAATGACCCCAACGGGAATTGAACCCGTGTTACCGCCGTGAAAGGGCGATGTCTTGACCGCTTGACCATGGGGGCCTTATGAACTGACAATTAATTCTACTATTAATCAACTAAATTGTCAAGTATTTTTTT